>Ga0265292_1000001_pt1 | contig 2887874 bp, 2307 predicted proteins | sample Munlanlewell296A_FD_189080 | JGI IMG/M metagenome (GOLD analysis project Ga0265292, IMG submission 189080) | Leachate microbial communities from a municipal landfill in Southern Ontario, Canada - Leachate well 296A | ecosystem: Engineered > Solid waste > Landfill > Unclassified | place... | reverse complement strand
TGAATCCCCGTCACTCTGAGCGAAGCGAAGAGTCTGAGTTACTATAACTCATTGAAATTACGTTCAGATTCTTCGTCCCTCACAGAGAAAAAACTATGAACGGGACTCAGAATGGTAGTGTAAGTGAATCCCCGTCACTCTGAGCGAAGCGAAGAGTCTGAGTTACTATAACTCATTGAAATTACGTTCAGATTCTTCGTCCCTCACAGAGAAAAAACTATGAACGGGACTCAGAATGGTAGTGTAAGTGAATCCCCGTCACGCTGAGCGAAGCAAAGAGTCTGAATTACAATAAACTCAATGAAATTGTGTTCTGATTCTTCAGCCATCCTGAAAAACCTAGACAACCTCAGAATGATGGTGTTTTTCATCACTCCTTTCTCCTACTTTTTTAGTACCTTTTTGTAATTCTCAATTCTTCATAAAAAACTATTTCCATGAAAAAATATGCTTTACTAGCTACGCTATTATTATTTATCGGCACATCCTATTTTTATTTCACACACAATGAAATTCCGACGAAAAAACATCGAAAGGGATTGGTCGCTTTCGATTGGTGGTATGACCAACGCGCATTACCCGGGACAATCATTCAACCTGACGGTCTTGGAAAAGCATTTCACTATATGCGTCAGCAGCAGCTGTCATTAAAAAAATCGAATGAAGAACCATGGCAGTCCATAGGTCCAGATAATATTGGTGGGCGGGTGTTATCTCTGGCATTCGATCCGGACAGTTCAAATATCGTTTGGGCTGGAAGTGCCAGCGGAGGATTGTGGTGTTCTACTACCGGTGGAGTGGGGAAAGATGCGTGGGATTATGTGAATACGGGATTTAATCTCCTTTCTGTCAGCACCATAGCCATTAATCCTTCCAATGGAAATGAGATGTATATCGGAACGGGAGAGATTAGTGGTTATGAGCTTGGTTTGGTCGGTACTCCCGGTGCACGCACAACATATGGACTTGGAATTGTGAAAAGCAGCGATAGAGGAAAATCGTGGTCTGAAACGGGATTGACTTGGCTCTTCTCACAGAACCGATCCGTACAGAAGATTGAGATCAATCCAAAGAATCCAAAAACTATTTTTGCGGCGACCTCCGAAGGAACATACCGTTCGTACAATTCTGGCGTATCATTTGTCCGAGTTGATTCCACGCTGATGGCAATGGATGTCGCGATCAATCCGGTGGATACATCAATTATTTATATTGCATGTGGTCAAAGGAATACTGCGCCAAATCCAGGGCTCTATCAATCTACAAACGGTGGAGCATCATTTACGAAATTAGCGGGAGGACTCCCTGTATCGAATTTTGGAAGAACCTCTCTTTCCATATCTCTTTCTAATCCATCCATTGTCTATGCAAGTATTGCCGATGCATCCACGCATGGGACACTCGGTTTGTACAAAACAACGAATAACGGTACGTCGTGGACGTTGATGTCGTCGATTAATTATATGAGCGGGCAGGGATGGTATAACAATGTTGCTGCAGTTCATCCAACAAATTCAAACGTTATTTTTGCAGCAGGGCTCGATGCGTACAAATCTGCAGACGGCGGAAGTTCACTTACGCAAAAATCATTTTGGTTTAAATCGAAAGATGGTATAATTACTCCTGGAGGAGTAGAGGGAACCGATAATTCCTATATCCACGCAGATCATCATGCTATTCTCTTCGATCCGAAGAATCCGAACAGGATATTTTTCGGAACCGACGGTGGTGTTTTTGAATCGACAGACGGTGGCGAAACGTTTGTAGGACGAAATGGTGGATTGGTAACGACACAGTTTTACAACGGTTTTTCGAACGCGGAAAATGATTCGGTAAATGCCTTAGGCGGATTGCAAGACAACGGCACCGTTAAATTTCAAGGGGGAATGTCGTGGAACAAAGTCTTCGGCGGTGACGGCGGCTGGTGCGCTATTGATCCACTCAATGCGAATATGATGTATGAAGAGTATGTGAATTTGTCCATCGCTAAAAGTGTGAACGGTGGAACGTCATGGTCAAATATTTTTACGCCGGCTTCAACGGATACAGCAAATTTTATTGCACCATTTATTTTGTCTCCCTCGAACGGTCAGATTCTGTACGCAGGGGCTGAAAAAATTCATAAATCAACCGATGGTGGTGTTACTTGGAGTGCAACAAACAATAATTCGGCACTCAATTCTTCCAGTGCCTCATGCATGGCTGTTAGTTATACAAGCGCGGAAACAGTGATTGTCGGAACGGGACGAAGACAAAATCCACTCTTTGAATTGTTCTACACAACCAATGGTGGAAAATCCTGGACGAAATCAATATCCACTATCCCCAATAGATTTCCGACCGATATTGGGTTCGATCCAAGCGACAGTAAAATAGCGTTTGCTACTTTTTCGGGGTATGGATCTGCGCATGTATACAAATCCACCGATGCAGGAAAAACTTGGACGAATGTGTCAGCGAATCTCCCCGATCTACCGATGCAGTCTGTCTGCATCGATCCGATGAATTCAACTGATATTTATGTTGGTACTGATCTTGGTGTATATCGTTCGATGAATGGAGGCACAAGCTGGGATCCATGGTTTGACGGAATGCCGTATGCGATGGTTCTTGATGTTTCCATTTCGAAAAAAGACAGACGTCTGCGTGCAGCAACATTCGGTAATGGCGTGTATCAACGAAAACTTCGCCCTCAGCAGACTGTTAGTGTGCAAATTGTGGATGCGGCAGTTCCTTCGAAATTTGCCTTGAGTCAGAATTATCCCAATCCCTTTAATCCATCAACAACATTGAAGTTTTCAATTCCGATTTCAAGTTTTGTTACGCTAAAAATTTATGACGAAACAGGAAGAGAGATAGTGACGCTTGTAAATGAACACAAAAGTCCTGGTAACTATTCTGTTCAATGGAGCGCATCGCAGTTTGCCAGCGGTATCTATTTTGCAAGACTTCAATACGGCAATAGTACATTGATAAAGAAGATGATCTTTCAAAAATAATTTGCTTTATCCTTAAGAAGGTTTTAAAACTTTCTTTCCTCTTCAACCTTCATAAGGTTATCAAAATAGTTGTTTAATAATACGTATTTATGAAAAACACAACATCGTTCCTTTTTGCATTTAGTTGTTCAGTGTTTTTTATTTTTTTCTGCCTGACGGTAATCCCGAAGCCGACACCGTTGAAATTCTCCGGCGCAATGCAAGCACTGCAATTCTGGAATGCTCAGCGTGCTTATCCGAACAAACTGATTGATGATCAACAATTCTACTCCGAGTTTGTGCGGCAAAAATTTGAGAAATCTTCTGAAAGTCAGTTGATTGATGCGGGGGATCAGTGGCGACAGATTGGACCACACAATATTGGCGGACGCACGTTAGCCGTGGCAATCAATCCCCAAAATACGAAGACGATCTATGCCGGTTCTGCCAGCGGCGGATTATGGAGAAGCTTTACGGAAGGAAAAGGGGCGGTTGCATGGCACTATATGAAGACCGGATTCCCAACGCTTGCCGTCAGTTCCATCGCTATTTCACCGAAGGATTCCAATGTTATGATGATCGGAACGGGTGAAGTGTATAATCAGTATAGCTCCATTGGAGGATTGAGTATCCGCACTACCCGCGGCAGTTATGGAATCGGCATTTTGAAAACGACAGATGGTGGCGCGACATGGCAAAAAACACTTGATTGGAGTAAATCAAATCAATGGGGAGTGCAAGCGGTGAAGATCCATCCAAACTTCATCAATCGAGTTTGGGCAGCAACAAGCGAAGGAATTTATAAATCTGTGGATACCGGAAAAACGTGGATGAATGTTTCGGATATTCCGATGGGAACCGATCTCGTTTTTGATATGCTCGATTCCAATGTGGTGATTGCAGCACACGGAAATCTTGGAAGTGTCGGTGGCGGAATCTATCGGACACTCGATGGCGGAAAAACATGGGATCAATTGACGATCGGTCTGCCGGTAAACTTCGGCGGGAAGATTCTTTTTGCGCAATATCAATCTGCTCCGAACGTGATATATGCAAGTATCGGCAACGGGGCCGTGAGCGGAACGTGGCTATGTAAGACAACGAATTACGGTGATACATGGACGACCATTAGTACGTTTGATTATGCGTCGTATCAGGGATGGTATTCACATATTGTCGGAGTCGATCCCGGTGATTCATCCAAGATCATTTGCGGTGGAGTAGATCTTTTTAAATCCACGAATGGCGGTTTGAAATTAACGCAAAAATCCGATTGGGCTGCATGGTATTTCGGAAAACCGTTACCCGGCGAACCGGAAGGACCCCCAAATTATTCCCACGCAGATCATCATGCAATTGTGTACGATCCCACAAACTATGACAAAATCTATTTTGGAAACGACGGCGGAGTGTTCTGTTCAACAGATGGCGGCGAGACATTCGAAGGAAGAAACGGCGGATATCAAACGACGCAATTTTATAATGGATTTTCATCCGCATGGCTCGATTCAAATATTGCTATTGGTGGAATGCAAGACAATGCTACGGCAATCTATGATGGGTCTGTTGCTTGGTATAGAGTAATTGGTGGCGACGGATGCATGACAGCAATGAGTCCGACCAGTGTGGATACAATGTACGGTTCATGGCAAAGTTTGAATATACTCCGTTCTATAAATCGCGGTATTTCGTTTAGTGGAATGTCTATACCCAGTGGAGCAGCAACAAATTTTGTCGGTCCCTATACACTTTCTGAATCGAATCCAAAAATTCTCTATGCCGGAAAAGATAAAGTATTTAAGACGACAAACGCCGGCGTAAGTTGGACAACCACCAACGCTAATACTGCATTGGATGGTAATCCTGTCCTGACGATTGCTATTTCGCCCACCAATTCCGATACAGTGTATGTATCAACAACGCCGGTCTCATCCCGTGCAAGAATATTCCGTACAACCAATGGCGGAACAACATGGACAAATATTACCGGTACATTGCCGGACAGATACATGATTGATATTGCCGTTGATCCGAACGATTCCAAAGTTTTGTATGTGACTCTCTCCGGATTTTTTATATCGCATCTTTACAAGTCCGCTGATGCTGGCACTACGTGGAGCGATATTGGTGCCGGTTTACCTGATGTTCCAACATCTGCTGTGGTCATCAATCCTTTTGACACGAAACAGGTTTATGTGGGAAATGATCTGGGTGTGTATGTTTCCACAAATAACGGTACCACGTGGATCAGTTTCAATAATGGACTATATGATGCAACTTCGATTATGGATTTAAGCATTTCACGAAAGAACAAATCGGTTCGTGCAGTAACACACGGTAATGGAGTTTTTGAACGAAAATTATTTGACGGCATAACTTCCATACGTCCTGAACCTTCCGTCGCCACAGAATTCCGGTTGGAACAGAATTATCCGAATCCTTTTAATCCAACAACGACATTGAGATTTGAAATTGAGGTCTCAAGTTTTGTTACATTAACTGTGTATGATGAAACAGGAAAAAATGTATCGACATTAGTGAGCGAACAGAAAGAACCGGGAACATATTCTGTTCAATGGAACGGATCACAATTTGCGAGCGGAGTCTATTTTGCAAAACTGCAAAGCGGTGTCCGCTCTCAGATGAAGAAGATTGTTTTACTGAAATAGGAGGATGTATGCCTTCAACGATACCTGAACGTGAAGTGTTTGCGGATTTGATGGATATTGCACTCAAAAATCCCGACGTGAAAGAACAGCTGGTGAATATCCTTTCACTAGAGAGTAATAAACGCAAAACATTGCTAGATGTGTTATTGCATCATACTGCCTTACAAATTGCACCGGTCGAATTGCAAACAATTTTTACCCGTTTTTTGGATGACGACTTTGCACAGGAAGTGCTTCAATTGTTACAAGAAGGTTAATATTGCCGCCGCAGTTTTACCCCCATCATTCAACAAAACATCTTTGCTCTTGCGAAATATAATTTCAATTTGTGAAGTTTTTGCGTACCATCAACAATGGAAATTCAGATCAATAATCAACATTCAATACCAACATTATGACACCGGCAGAAATAGTCAAACAATGGGTCGAGCGGTTTAATGCAGCGGATGTGGAAGGATTGGTATCGCTTTATGCACCCGATGCAGTGAACCATCAAGTAGTAACAACACCGCTCAAAGGGAGAAACGAAATTCGACGGTTATTCGAAGTGGAATTTAGCCGCGCAACGATGGTCTGCATTCCGGAGACAATTCACGAAGCGGGTGAATGGGCAATATTGGAGTGGAGTGATCCTCTTGGCTTGCGTGGCTGTGGTTTTTTTCAGGTAAAGCACGATCAGATTGTTTTTCAACGGGGATATTTTGATCAGCTCACCTTCTTCAGGGTTCAAGGACTGCCGCTACCGAATGAATATTTGCCAAAATGACTGCACAATAAAAAAAATAATTCACCTTCTTCTTTCATTGTCATTCTTCAGCTGTCATAAAGAAACCCCAAGCGAACAAGTGAATTCAAACTTCGCCCCGGAATTTGTCTTGAATATGATACACTACTACTTTCGCATTGTTGCCGACATTAATACGACCACGAAGTTACGACCTTCTTCACAACAATGATGTATGGTTTGGATGCGTATTATCGCAATGAATGTGAGATCTATCTATTTTGCCGGTCAGAGATTTAGTATTAAATCATGTGTAAAGATTGTTTACGAGATCAAAAAAAACATTGCTATAACAGGCATAACGCATTTACGTGACCTCACCCAGATATGTCTTCAGAATTGAATTTTAAGGCATAACGTATTCACGGGATAACAAAAGATCAGACTGTAGATATTACAATTGAGGTATCCCGTATTTACGCGATTGTGGGATTGTAGAATTGTGGGGTGGGGGAGAAAATGGTACATTCCGTTAAGAATACAAACTATGCTAATACTTAGTTCGGCAGAAATATAGGGCAGTGAATAAATGTCATTTTATCGATTATTTTTAATATGTAACATTATACAAACCACTATTTTGGTGGGTCAAGTAGCTCGAATAAATCTTGATAGTTTAACAACTAAGGATGATGATGATTTTAGTATTCACGTCTTAAAATCTCAACCGTCAAAGCCTGTGAAACTTCCTCCCGGTGATAATCAATCCAGACGTTTTCTAACAGAGTTTTACAGTTGGAAGATGACGGATGATCCTGATATCGTCGTGATGTTGGAATCAAAAATAAATGGAGACTTGTTATATATTGATAGAAATATGAACAACGATCTTACCGATGATGGGTTACCGCTATTCTTTCCGTTTAAACAGGATACAATAAGTTTTGACATTATCGCTCCTAAGGATGTGCAACAGCGGACAAAAATATTATTTAGCAGGGCGAATACTTATAAGAGCAGATTTTTTGATCTTCCCGATACAACTCGAAATAATAACCTTGATCAGTTCAATAATTTGAACCCAAAATTGGCAAAGGTTTTAGGAGGATTTTATGGCGAACCGGATTTTAAGGGTTCTGCGGGAAGTTTTTATTTTGCGGAAAGAGTTTCTGTGCGACGAGGATCGATCGTTGTAAATAAAACAAAATATTCCATTGGTCTTTTTGATTTCAGTAACAATGGGTTGTTTAACGATGATGACGATGTACTTTTGATAGACAATGGTGAAAATGGCGCCCTTCGGTTTTTGGACAAGGATCGTGTATTCAAATTAAATGATATTTTTACTTTAGGAAATCAAAACTTCAAGATTGATCGCATAGATCCGTATGGGAAATGGGTAGAAGTTGAAAAAACGCTTGATGAAAACACTTTCTATTATAAACAGTATAATGACTCGCTTACAATATCCTCCGTTCAAAAAGTTAAACTGAAACAAGAATTTTGGAATAATAAGTTTATTTCTCTTGATGGAGATTCAATTTCATTAAATTCTTTTAAAGGAAAATATGTACTCTTAAATTTTTGGGGTGAGTGGTGTAAACCTTGTATAGAAGAGATTCCTTCTTTAGTTGGGGCAATGAAAGAATATCCAGAAACACGCATTCAATTTATTAGCTTTATAAAGCTCCAGAATGAAGAAAAAGCAAAAATGGTAATAAAAGAACATGGGATTAATTGGCCTCAGATTAAATTGACTGATAAAATAGAAAAGAAATATATGATACGTAGCTATCCTACGAATATATTGATATTACCAAGTGGAGAAGAATGTGTAATCTTGCACCAAGTTAATGAATTATTTTTTAAACAATATTTGAAATAATGTTTCAGTCTAACCAGTCACTCAAGGTGAAACTGCAATGCAACTAACCCGTCCGCCGTCTTTTGCCAACACGAAGTGCCCCTTCGGGAAGGCATCAATTTGTGAATGGCGGAGCTCCAGTCCGTTGGGCCGTAGAAAAAAATATCTCTCATTACCATCACACATAGGAGGTCACATGAAACGAGTCACTGGCATCGGTGGCATTTTCTTCAAGGCCAAAGACGCTCCATCCCTGCAGGCTTGGTACAAGCGGCACTTGGGAATCGATGTCCAAGTTTGGGGAGGAGCTGCCTTCGATTGGACCGACGCCGAGGGCAAGCCAGTTGCAGGTACAACTGCCTGGTTAATCGATCCGCAGGAAAGTAATCACTTCGCTCCGAGCTCTGCTTCCTTCATGGTCAACTACCGAGTGGAAGACCTCCACGCCTTGGTCAAGGTTTTGAAAGAAGAAGGCTGCAATGTGCTTGAGAAGATTGACGATTCCGAATATGGGAAGTTTGCCTGGGTCATAGATCCAGAGGGAAACAAGGTCGAGCTATGGCAGCCGCCCCAAGGCCAATGAGCGGGCTCATTAGTTCCGGTCACGAACTGCAGCCTAACCAATCTAGCTGACGTTGCAACCGCTCGTGCTCGAACTTTATAAATGTTTCCGCCAGGTCCAAAGGACCACTTCGTGGAGGCGGAAGGGCCTTTGGCGAAGAGTTCTCAAATGACAACGTATGCTAAAAATAGTTAACGCAAATTAAAAATATAATCCAATGCGCCCGCCAAAAAAGCCGGCAGGCGCAAAAATCGTGCTGGAACGTTACCACGCAGCTTAATTCCAGTCCGTTAGGGCGAAATCGAAAAGGCAGACAATGAACATTGAAGAGAAAGAATACACTATTTATGACAATGGCGATAGATTAGTGTTCACAAAGAACGCTTCAAAGGAGGTATTATACATTGTTCTTGGAGCAGTGTTGATATTAGCATTTACACTTTATCAAAATAAAGAAGTCGTGGAAACTGTTGCTTATGTAATTCTTGAAATTCTAGTTGTCATAGCATTTATTGTCGTCAGACCTATAATGATTGAGATTGATTCAACCGGACTTAAATTTCAACATAGACTGTTCCCGGGGATTTTATTTGCGAGGCGTCTTGACAAGAGTGAACTTGTTTTAGTTAAATCAACTCCATATTCTACTGTTATTTTTAACGACAAAAGTTATGCCTCGCAGGTTCGTGTTCTAACAAACGAAAATAAAAATTATACTGTATTTAGTATTAGTCAAGAATCAATGGTAACAGCGCAAGCCGAGTCAGATAAATTGGCAATGGCAATAGCAAATAAATTGGGTATTCCGATGCAACCATTTTCTCGAAATTTTGCGCCCTAACCGGTCGCTCATGCTGAAACTGCAATGCAAATAAGCTCCAGTCCGTTAGGATGCAAACAGATTTTATGAGACCATATTCCATAGTATTTATTCTTCTCTTGATTCTTGTTTCCTGTATGCCACCGCCTCAGGATACACAAGATTCATCCGTCGTGATAGAACGCCTATACTTTGGTAGAAACGTCGGGGATAGTTTGATGGTGACAGAATCCGCCTGGAGACTGTTTCTTTCAGAAGTTGTCACACCCCGATTTCCGAATGGGCTAACGACATGGCGCGCAGAAGGTCAGTGGCGTGGCTCTCGAGGTGTGATTGAACGAGAACCCAGCTTCGTCATGGAGCTCGTACATCCCATCGCTGTAAATGTGGAACAGACCGTAACAGAAATCATTATCGAGTATAAGCAACGTTTTCACCAAGAGTCGGTACTTCGATTGCAATTAAATGGTCGAGCAACATACTGAGTCAAAGCAACCTAATGTGGAGAAATTATGACAGAGTATAAATGGTGTGTCCTGCTTTTTCGAGGTTTTGGGATTTACGCATTTCTTCATGCAGTTGAAAGCGCACCATTCATTGTTGCTCAAATTATTAATCCTCAAGCAACAATGGAATCATCTGAACGATTAATAGCAGTTACCTATGTATTTTTTGTTGTGCTATTTCTCATTGTCGGGGTTAGTTTATTTGTACTTGCGAAACGATTCGCGAACTATCTCGCAACCGACGATGAAGAACATGAAGATCTAAATATTCTATCGGTTGACGAAATAGAAAGTGTTGTCTTTTCCGGAATTGGGCTGTTCTACACAATTCAAAGTTTAACTCGGATACTACGAGTTATTATAGCGAGTATTTCTACGGTGAAAGTTGATTCAAGTATTACGGAGGATTTTTATACGAGCATGGCAATGTTTGGATTTGGGATTTTACTGTTACTGAAAGCAAAAGGTTTTGTTGGTGTATTGAAACGTCTTCGCCAAATAGGTACAACAAAGAGGGACTAATCAATTACTCAAACGTTACTGGACACACTCCGATCAATAGATCCAACTTTTTTTTATTTATGAGCTGATGTTATACAAAACTGAAAATTCTTCTTATTTCGTCCCTGAAGGGACTCTCAATTTGGAAATCGTACTGTGTTACAAATATTAAGCGCCTACGGCGCTCCTTAAAACCGATAAAATCATGAATTAATTCGTTTATTTCGTTCCATTGTCCCGGTAGGGACAAGATATTTGTAGAAGATCAAGCAAATCAATTTTCAAGTCCCGTCAGGGACGAAATAATCTTTCATTAATAAGGATGTGCGTAACATCAGTTATGAGGATAAAGAGTCGTCGATACTTATCATATACAGCATCATCATGGCAACGAAGGAAACCTTCCCGGCAGAGTTAAAGAGATTTTTATACAGCTGGCGGATTTCCATCTGTATTGCGTTCTCATAATTAGATATCTAAGCAGGAGTTTGTCGCTATCAAAAAAGATAGTGGTATTATCTCTTTTACAACTCATACTACAAATATTTCAAGTGAAATTGTTATGAAGTATACTCTTATGAGTATAAAATAATACTTGTAAAATATATCATTATTTGATTAAGCTTATATACATTTTGCAGCACGCGTAAATTAATGTATCATGTAATAAAGAAATGAAAGGAGTAATAAATGAAAACACCTATTCTTTTTTTTGTTATGTTAAGTTTCTCAATTTTCAATACAGGTTGTATGGCGGTAAATCTCACCGCGGTAGGGTATGATAAAACTGCTTCGTTAACCAATATGGAGAAAAAGTTCACTATTGTTAAACATTTCAACAGAGATATAAAAAACTTATACACACTCTTTAATTTAATTCCACTTTCTGAACCGAGCTTAGCTGATCTTCTTCATGATGAAACGATGTCCTCTCATGGTGATGCAGTTATCAATCTCAGAATACATGGACAAACTTCGCTTCTCGATATGGCCATCCCCCTTTCATTAGGTGTTCTTGGTTCCATCGTTTTGCCGCCACGCGGTGCGTTTCTGGGAGTTCTTATTGGTTCGAGAACATATACAGTAGAAGGCGATGTTATTAAATATATCGAGTGAAAAATATACGTCGATGAAAAATCAATCTGTCGGACAGTTAGTTTCATTCCACTAAACAACAACAATAGGGTCCAATGCAACCAAATCAAACAGCAATAACGGGGAAAGAAAAATTTGAAGATTTGTCGAAACCGTATCAAGCATTAGTGCAATTCTATCATGCTTTTAATAATCGAAATATTACAGAAATGTCTCGCAACTGGCTGCAAAGTTCTGACATTGCTATGGACAATCCGTTGGGCGGAATTAAACGAGGCTGGGATGAAATACAATCGGTGTACAAAAAAATCTTTACTGGACCGGCGGAAGTCTATGTTGAATATTTCGATTATACCATTCATGAAACACACGATATGTTTTATGCTGTTGGGAGAGAACGAGGATATTTTAAAACCGGAACAGAGGAAATAATTCTTGCAATCCGAACAAGTCGAATATTCAAACGCGTAGATGGAGCATGGAAGCAAGTGCATCATCACGGCTCAATTGAAAACGGAGAACTCTTAACTCAATATCAAAATGCTGTTTCAGGTATACAGTAGGTTGCGCTAACCTAGCGATTAACTATCATAAGGAGATCAAAAATATGAACAAAATAAAATATGTCGTAATCGTTTTGGTAAGCATTGGATTTGGTGTTTTGATTGGCATATTCGTAAAACCCAATCCATTAGCAAAGATTGATATTGCGAATTTATCCAAAAAAGTTGTTAAAACAGTCGATATTGTTGTTGGTGCTACAACGTATGTCGTTGGAAATATTGAACAGGGGAAAAGCAAGTCGGTAAATGTATTTGTTGCCGGAGAGGTAGGATACTCCTTGAAAGTAAATTTTGCCAATGGAGATACTCTCGTCACGTGGAGCTATGTTGAGACCAGCAATAAGATCAACACAAAAGTATATGATTCAAGCCTGGTATCGGTTATAACAAAATAACAATCCTCTCTGTAGTTTTGTATTGAGTCGGAAGAAAACGTTACATCGAGCAGCCTTGATATTGAACATCTTACCCCCATTGAAACAGTGAGGTAAACATGAAGACAATAGTATTGTTGACCATGTTGATGATTTCAACAGGTGTATCGCAAAATTATTTCCCTGTGAATATTGGAAACAAATGGATCTATACCGGTTCATTTGACACCACGCATAAACTCATCAAAACAATTATTGATGAAGTGAATATTGTCGGGATCAGATATTTTCTGTACGGTAATATCAATTCAATGGTTGATACCATCCGACAGGATTATGTTGGTAATATATGGAAATATAAATATGGCGTTGAACAATTGTGGTTTGATTTTACAAAAGAAAATGGAGAGGTGTATTGGTATCCCTTCACCAACAATCGATCTTATACGGTAAAAGTGAGGAAGGGATTGACCGTTAAAACATACAATGGAACATATACGGATTGCATCTCCTTGTATTTTAATGACACAACGGCGATTGATGATGAAGTGGGATATATATTTGCACGTGGAATTGGTATTATCCAAAAATATGGAGCCTGGAGCGATGATGTTTTATACTCTGCCAATATTCAAAGTGGACCATCAACTGTTCAGTCCCGCTTTGGTTTAAGTCCTGAGACGATTGTTCTTTCGCAAAATTATCCTAATCCTTTTAACCCAAGTACAACAATTACATATCGAGTAGTCAATCCTGGATTTGTAAAACTTTCAGTGTTTAATCAATTAGGGCAAGAAGTGGCATCACTGGTGAATGAGATTCAACGAACGGGGAACTACAGTGTAAAATTTGATGGTAATAATTTACCATCTGGTGTTTATTATTACAATCTGACATCCAGTTCGATCACAATGACAAGGCATTGTTTATTGATAAAATAACCTCTCTTCAGGTTCCTCAGTTGAATTATTTGATCAGCGACATCGACTTTATCTGCACAGTCGACCCTTGTTGCAGACGGTAATAATATGTTCCGCTTGGTAAAGATGCTCCATTGAACACCACTTCGTGATCTCCTGCGGGATACGCCCCCTCCATAATTGTTTGTATCTCCTGTCCGAGTGAATTGTAGATTTTCAATTGAAGATATCCGTCGTTCGTACTGAATCGTATTCGTGTAGATGGATTGAACGGATTAGGATAATTCTGATGTAATGCAACGTCTGTTGGTATTGTATTTTTTTGACTGACCGATGTGGGAGCGGTTATAATCGGCAACGATTGGAAGTTCTTCATCAATACCGCTTCAAGCTCTGCCTGTGGAACGCCGAACCAATCTCGCAGAATGGACGCATAGACGGATCGAAAATCGTACTGCATCGGAATATTGTTACTCACCGTTACCGTTGCAGGGATACTCGGATTCGTGCCGATGATTCCGGGAATGATATTCTTTCCGAAGACGATCAATGGAGCTGCTGCTCCATGGTCTGTGCCTCCGCTGGCGTTTGAGATAATGCGCCGACCAAACTCAGAGAATGTCATACCAATCACGCGATCTTCCACATTGAGCAATTTGAGATCATCCTGAAATGCGCTGATCGCTTTAGAGAGTCGTCCAAGAAGATTTGCATGCGTTCCCGTTTCGGTCGCTCCCGCAACAACCTGATTGGAATGTGTATCGAATCCGCCAAGCGTTACTACATAGATTCTTGTTTTTAATCCGCCGGCGATGAGCCGTGCAACGACTTTTAATTGATCACCGAGAGAATTATCCGGCGTTGTTGGATATTTTATAGAGAGGTTATTCGCTTTTGCTGCTGCATTTTTGATCACCGATGCATATTGCTGCGTCTGCTGTGCCACTTGACGGATGAATGTCAGCTCATGACCTGCTGGAGTATTTGGAGCAGGGTCAACGGTTCCGGAAACCAACTGATAAAATTTTGTCGGATCGGTGATTGTCATTCCCATCGAAACGGAAGGACCTTGCAAACCTGGAGAAATTGTCGAACCGATCTGTATCGCGAGTGGATCTGGCATTACTGTGTTTGGATATCCATTGGGAAAAGAAGGAAATTCTTCATTCAGATATCGTCCCAGCCATCCTTCAGTGACAAATTGATTGGAATCAGATGCGGTGAGCCAAATATCCGTCGCCCGGAAATGCGAAAAATTTGGATTTGGATAACCGACACTTTGGATTACGGAAAGTTTTCCGTTGGTGTAAAGATCCAACATTCCGGTCATGGAAGGATGGAAACCCGTTGCATCGGTCATCTTTAATACTTTCGCTTCAGGAATGAGGATATTCGTTCGTGCCTTAGAAAGATTGGTGTATTCGCTCAACGGTATCACCATGTTCAATCCATCATTTCCGCCATTTAGTTGGATTAAAACGAGCACGCGGTCTGTCTCAGTTGCTGCGCTGACGAGAGTTTCCAAAAATGGCGAACGTCCGTATGCCTGCACGGAGAGTCCACCGATAAACATCGGAAGCAATGAGATCGGAACTGATTTTGATAAAAATTCTCTGCGTTTCATCATCATCCTTCTATGCTAGTTGATATTCAGCAGCGTTCATCAATGCTTTCAGCAGAGATTGCAGTCGCGTTACTACCGCGCTCTTCGCTGTTGCGTTGGTAGGATTCGCTTTGAAGAGACTCCATGCATCCGTCCAATAATGATCCGACGCTTGTCCCGATAAAAGAGAACTTGTCTTGAGTGATGCTTTTAATGTGTCCGAAATTGGAATGGCATAGAGATGCTGAACAATATCATTCACCAACGCTGTCGGATCGGATGGATCAGAAAATTGACTGGCATAGGCAATCACATCAATCACCAATCGTGTGCTCGACCTTGTGTATCCGTTGTTCGTAATCATCGTGTCAGTAAATTGGTTTCGCTTCGGAAGTGTGTCGGCGTTGATCCAAATCTCGTAATACTGCGGCTCCTGATAAAACGCAGACCACCCCGCGACATTTGGGGGATCACCGATATTCATTTGCATAGTTGCCGCTTGTCCACGCACATAATCCCATATTCCGTATTTTTGAGTATCCGTAAGAGTGACCGGAGGATTTGCGGTGGAAATACCATTGATGGTATACTCTCTGCAGAGTCCTACCGTAAGATCAATCGGAGATTTGATGAAACATCCCATGTTGACCGGATCGAAAAAGTGTGCGCTGTTAAACAGAGCGGAAAGAGCAGGCTTAATTTCGTAATTGTTTGTGCGAATAATATCCGCAAGAGGAATAATCACGTTTGTTTCCACACCGGAATCTATTACATAATAGACAAAAAATCGGTACAGTTTTCGTGCAAGAAATTTTGCTGTTTCGTTCTGAGCAAAGATCATCGTAAGTAAATCGTTTAGCTCAAGCGCACCGGCCGTGGATCCTGTTTTTCCGGTGATAGTCGTAGAACCGTAAAAAGTTGAGAAAGTTTTATTTCCTGTATCATGTCGTGTTGAATCGAAGTACGAAACATAATTAATGCCATCGATTCTCCAGCCCGTAAGAACACGCGCCGCATTTTTCACATCGTCTTCCGTGTAATGCGAGTCCGTGCCTTTACCGACAGTGAACAATTCCTGCAATTCACGTCCGTAATTTTCGTCCGGCGCAGTTTTCGTGTTCACATATCCGTTGAGATATCGCAGCATGCCGGGATCGGTCGTTACTTGTTTTGTCAATTCTTTAAAATTTCCAAGTGCAAATTGGCGAAGGAGCGCATGGTGTTTATAGATAAATCGAGAGTTGTCAATATCAGGTGTTTCGGTAGAAAAATGATTGTGCCAAAAGAGTGTCATCTTTTCACGAATAGAAAGTTGCTGCGAGATCATTTCGTTGATCCACCACGATCTCCATGATTCTCTGCGCGATCCGTTAACAGTACTATCGTATGGTGCATTTACCCAGGTTTGTCCCGGAAGTACACCGGTTGGATCGGCACCGGAGGAATAATTATTTACGGGGGGAGCAGGGATCGGCGGTGCAGTTAATAATAAGTCAATAGTTTCGGAGAGAGATTTTGTTTTGATTGTTTGAAGGTCTGTCCACCGCGCACCGATTGTTGTGCGGCGGAGGAGATGGAGCATTTGGTCTGTTCCCCATGTTCCAGCATACGGTTCCAGTCCTGCTGATGATCGCTCCAATCCTCTCGGAAGAATTTTATTTGAAAAATCCTCAACCTGCTGTGCGATGTTTGGAAGATTCTCTTCTTCGAGAGTTAGCGGGGAAGTTCCTAAAAAATCTCTTCTCTTCATACGGTTCACGATTATGGTAAAAATGAATATTCAATAAAATGAAGCAAGAAGCTTGCCGGTTTTTCTATTCAGGTAGTTTTCGTTTTATCGGGGATTCTCTCAATGTTTGATCAATATATCATTTGTCCTGATGATGTCAATGCGCAAAGATCACATATTAGTGTGCAAAAATTGCGCAGCATCTTGATAGGATTGAAGCTCAAACGAAAACAATATTTTAGGTCGCTCTTACAGAGCTTTTAACGTAATTATTTCTTTTAGTAAGCGGCTAAAATTTTAGTCAGGAAAGTACAATCTCTTTATGAATTTAGAATAGGAACAACATTAAAACCCCAACGTGACAGTCCGTTTTTTTCTTTTTGAGATTGTCGCTAATCGATGAGAACTTCGTGTACGGCAATTGGTGCATCTAGACCTTTTACCATAATTGGTTCTCTCGGTTGTGTTGGGACTTTTCCTTGAAGAGCGCGGTAGGTATTATCTGATATGAGAATTCCGGCAACTGGAGCATTTGACTCCAGCCGTTGTGCAAGATTCACATCGGAGCCGATAACGGTATATTCTTTGCGCCGTTCAGATCCGAGATCGCCGACGATCACTTTTCCAGTGTTGATACCGATGCGGATCTGAATCGGAAAGCGACCTTCTGCTTCCCATTTTTTCTTTATCTCTCTGCATTTCTTCTGCATTTCAATTGCTGCCTGCACGCATCGCAGTGCATGATCTTCCTGCTGTTCCGGTGCACCGTAAAAAACCATCAATCCATCCCCAATAAATTTGTCCACCGTTCCCTCATATTTAAAGACGATTGCAGTCATCGCTTCAAAATATTCACTTAACGAACTGCTGATCTCTTCCGGAGTCATCCGGGAGGAATGGTTGGTGAAACTTTTAATGTCGCTGAACATGATCGTAATCTCCTGACTTCTTGGCTTCGTCATTAAGCTGTCAGGATTTTCAAGCATCTGCTTTACAACGGCTGGAGGGAAGTACGATTCAAACCGTGCACGGAGCTGTTCTTTTTCCTTCTCCTCAGTGATGTATCGATATGTCAACACTGTGCTGGTAGAGACAATGATGGAAAGCGAAGGGAAAATCATGGAAACGATTGTGTTGCCGTAAATAAACAATAAACATCCTGCTGCAAGATATGCCGCCAGCAATACGATAGATGAGACAGTGTACACAACTGACGAAAACTGATATGAAAAAAAGATCATCAGTACGGCAAGGAACAGTACAATTGCAATAAACAATGTTGAGTCGATTTGGCGGAGAAAATTTCCGGTCAATATTGTATTGAGCGTGTTCGCATGAAGTCCGACCAATGGGAATGATTGTTCGAACGGTATCGGTCCGATATCGGAAATACCGGTAGAGACATCTCCGACAAATGCGAAAGCTCCTTGATATTGTTCTGCAAATGCGTCTACTTCGTCCTGATCCTGCGCCGCTTCCAACAATGTGACGAAACTAATATGCTTCATCCGTTCCCAGGGACCGATCCAATTAATCACCATGTTTCCCCGTTCATCTATCGGTATAACGATATCTTTTTTACTTCCATCCTTCAATGTCGCATCTCGCAGTGTGATGGAATTTCCTCCATCTATGATGATGTCGTTTGGTTCTACTTTGAGAAAATCGCACGCCATGCGGAAGACCATGCTGGGGTAGAACGAATTTTTATATCGTATCACCAAAGGAACGCGGCGGAATACTCCGTCCGGATCTGTGGCGACACTGATGTAACCGACCCCGCGGGAGATGTTGGAAAGAGAAGGCCAAGTAAGAAGCGTTGCTCCGGAATGAAAGAAATCATTCGTATCGACTGCCTGCAGAGTCCACGCCGTGGAATCGAGATATTTCGATTCTTCCGGTTCCATCTTTGCAGCGGTTCGCTGATTTTTTAATTCAAAAGCGACCGGGAAAAATCCGTTTCCATTTTGTTTTACAGCACCTAACAATAATGTATCGTCAACAGTATTCAACCGCTGTGCAAAGATGATATCATATAACAAAGCGGAGAATTCCATTCTTCTGGTAACATCAAACAGATCGGCATGGAGTCTTCGCGGAAAATAATAACTCAGTTTTTTAATGCTGGAGTTATCGATATCAATATGAATAATTGTGGAGTCATAAGGGGAAGGATGGATCTTCTCGCGAACCACGAACAATCGGTCAATGGTTTGACGGTCCCACGATTGAAACACGCCGGGGAAAAGGATAAACAGCAGCGTCGTAAAGACGAATGCCGATAGGACGAGAATGATGGCGGAACGGAGCCGCTTGAGTTTATTTGTGTTCAATCGTAATTGTCTTTGAGTAGAAATTATTGGCTGAGATTTCCGTCGCGAGCGTTGCCACGTCAAATTTATCAATATTCAAAGCTTCCGTTCTTGTGCCGCGAACATTTCCTGCTATGCTGATCGGACGTTCGGCTAATGTCTGATAGGAGCGATATTTCTTTTTAATATCCTTTATCTCGGTTACAACAGCAGAAGCAAGGTCCAATTGTTTTTCTGCCGATGCAGCGGCATATGAAGTTAATTGCTGTTCGAGATCGGTTAACCGTTCCTGTGAAGCCATAATATAGAAGGTTTCGGTCCCAACATTTTTATCTAATTTGAACCAGCTCCGTCCTTTGGGGAGGTAATAATTTTTTTCTAGTTCAAATTGCGCATCAAATGAGTACGGATATAACACAGAAAGTTCGTTCGCAGAACTCTTGTGAATAATATAGACATAACACTTCTTCTGTAAATTCACTACCATTTTGAACTCGTCCCCTGTCCGTAAAATGGTATCTCGGGTAACCATGGCGATCTTTCGTTCGGCAGCAACTCCGACCTTTGCAACAAATGACCATTTATAGTTGATGTTTTCATCGGAATCTCCAGCCTGCATGGCAGCGTTTACTGTTGTTTGTCCGGAGACCATGAGCAGCATAAGCATTGCTGCAAAAGAGAGTGTTTTCATGTTGGTACTTTCGAATAAATGAGTAACAAAAAAATGGTCTAAAAAAGAAACAATGTCATTTCTCATGCCGCTTCGCTGGTTCGAAATGACAACAGCTAGACAGTGAAATAATTTCTAATTCGGAATTAATGAAATCGTTAAGTCTTTATCGTATGTTCCTTGATTTCGCGTCGGGTGCTGATTACCATTTGTCTGACGCTTTACTTTTTCTTCCACAAAGTCCATCAATTCGCCTATCGTCACAGTATAATCATTGTTAAAGTCTGCTTCACCTTTCATTCCCTGCAGCAGAAAGTGTGTGAAGACACCATGTCCAAATTTTTCCAATTCTTGCGATACTTCACCCGCCTGACTTGCGGTGAAGACAATGATTCCCTCTTTTGTTTTGGAGAGGTCGGAAAGATACTGGTTGATCAAATTTCCTTCGGTTGCGCTCATTCCACGTGTTGCGATATCAGAACTGATTCCGCCGCTGTGACATGCGTCCGTAAAGACAACCACTCGCTTCGACGGAATATAACGAGTTAATGCGGTATTGATATCCCACATCGGAAATGCCGTTGTCTCCAGTGAGCGCGGATCGGTATCGTAGCATAGCAGATAATTATTGTTGGGATTGGCCGGTTCCGGTGCACCGTGGCCTGCAAAATAGATCACCACCAAATCCTTATCCACCGTCTGGCGCAGGAAGTTAAAGAGGGCTGTCTTTACGTTTTGCAGTGTCGCTTCTTTATTCAACAGAACTTTCACGCGATCTTCTTCAAATCCTCCTCCGGCAGAGGTCTTTATGAACTCTGCAAACGATTTTGCATCCCTGTCTGCATAAGCAAGATTTTTAATGGCGGGATTTCCGTATTCAGAAACACCAACAATCACCGCCCATCGCTGCGGCTGTCCCGAAGTATTCTTGATAGGTTTGTCCTGGGTAATTGAAGTGGGAGCGCCGAGTGTTCGTCGTGTGATGTTGATTGTCTTTCGGATTCGTTCTCCATTTCGTCCGTTCACTGCTAATTGAATTTGATTCAATCCAGCGGAGAGAGCAATTTTTTCTGTGCGTAGTGTGCCGTTCGGTTTCTTTGGAAAGTTTTCTTTCTTTGCAATTTCAATTGTATTGAGTTGCAGGGCATAGGAAGTAAAATCGAACCATATTTTAAATTGCAGATCGATCGATATTTGGTCGGTCTCTAAACTTTCTTTTGGATTCACCATCTCAACGGCTGCATCCTTCGGAAGTTTTGTGATCTTAAGTTCTTGAGTGGCTGTATTATTATCAATATCTGTCGCAGAAATGGAAACGGTGTTTACTCCAGTCATCGGTAATGTGACGGTACCATTAAATGTCACTGCTGAATATGCCTCAGCTATGGATCCGCGTTCTTCCAATGAAGCAGGCGTGGTAGATACAACGGCATCGTTTATTTTTACCTCTTTAATATTACTTTCATCTGAAACAAGTCCGCTCACCTCAATCTCACTACTGAACACTTTCGAAGGTTCATCTGCGGTTGTTTGCGGATTGTTTACGGTGATAACCGGAGCCGTTTTATCCGGCATTTTTTCCAGCATTGCAAATGTTCGTATTTCGCCGCTGCGAGAAACGGCTGCAAGTGATTTCTTCTGATGTGAAACGGATAACAAAATTGGGGAAAACGAAGTGTCTGTAACTGTTTGAAATACTTTTCCGATCACTATGTCCCAAAATGCAATGACGCTCGATGCTGCGATGACATACTTACTGTTTGGATGAAATACCATTGAAGATATTGTTCCAGTGCTGCTTTTCCATGTGGTCAAAGGACTTCCGGTTCGTCCGTTCCAGAGAGCGATGCTTGAATCGGAATGGGAAGTGACAAAATATTTTCCGTCCGGACTGAAGACGATGGAATATGCCGGAGATCTTTTCTCCGTATTTGTTCTGGCTACGCTGCGTGTGACCGCGTCAAAAATTGTTATCGCTCCATCAGTAGTTGAAACGATGATAATTTTCCCATCGGGCGAGAAGGAAAGTGCAACGATCTCTGCATTTACTGCGGGGAATTTTCCGGCAAGTTGACCCGTTGAGATATCCCACATCTTTAAGATTTTGTCATACCCGCCGCTGACTACTCTGCCTGATTGATCCACATCGATGGTGCGAAGACTCGAGCCTGTTGAGAAAGTTTTTGTGATGCTGGAACTGGGAATATCCCAAACAGTAATATTTCCATCCGGGGAACTGGCAAGCAAATTTCGTCCGTCGTCCGAAAATGCTATACTGAACGATCGTTGATTTCCTGTTTGAAATGAGGCTTTTTCATTCAGTGTTGCAGGGTCTAAAATCTTCACAGTCTTGTCGGCACCGGTCAGCGCTAAGAGATCGCCTGTTGTTGAAAGCTTGGCGGTGTGAAATGTTGTTTTAAGAGATTTGTTCTGAGCGATTGGTTGTAGATAGATGTTTTGTGCTCTTAGTTGAAGAGAAAACAATACCAGTACAGCCGATAATAATATGCGAGTCATAGGTTCCCCCATCCGTAATGCAACGTTCTAATGCAAGTTGTGGAAATCCCTTAATTTAGTCAAGGTAAAACTCAATTGATTATAGCGGAGCACTTTGTTATATTTCTTCAAATTTCATCAAGAAAGTAATAAAAATATTAATTGCCCGGCTTGAACTGTATCACAAGATGCATTCACGAAATCACACACTCATTTATATCTATTGATGCATATCGCTGATAATATGAAAAAATTCTTTATCGTCGTCCTTCTACTATTTTTTGTAACCGCAAATATTTTTCCCCAAAAAAAATCTCCTGAAGTAACAATAAAAATCTCTGAAAAATCCGGTTTTCTAGGAATGGGGAAAGCACGATTTGCGAAGATTGCATTATCTTCCCGAAATCAGGAGAAAGAACTGACGAGCGATAATGTGAATGCTGGTCCGCTCTATTTTTTTGTCTTAAAAGATTCCGGCGGTTGGAAGATTGACGAAGATTTTATCGCTGATGAACTCCCGAAGTTGACCATCAAACAGGACGGCGTAACGTTTGCATTAGATGTTGCCGGTTCCGTTATGAAAGTTGGTGAAAATTATCTCCTCCCAATTTCATGCAAAAAGAATCTCCTATTGCATCTACCGTTCAGCTTCAATTTCCCAAGGGACAAGAGTGTAGAAACCGTTACGATGCAGGTTTCCCAGGAATATTGGCCAGGTTACAAAAAATTTACACAATTGAAACAAGAGGGAGATAAGGCGCTTTCCGGAGGTAAATTTCAGGAGTCGCTCACACCGTATGAACAATTGTTAAGCGACCGATCCTTCAATATCTTTCCCGATTTCGACCAAGTATATCTGAAACGCTTTACCGCATTGCAAAAATTAATGGATGACCAGAGTCTAAAATTCCAGGAAGCCTTAGCCGCTTCAAACACCACTACGAAGCAAAAAATTGCGTCGACGGAAGAATATATAAAAAAGTTCACCGTCCTTTCCGAAAATGCAGCGCAGGAATCCTTCCTCAATCAGCAAACGAAAGACAGTTCTCAGTTACTGCTTGAAACTGCAAACAGAATGATCGAACGAACAACCGTTGTCCGGGATTCTCTCAACATAGCGTTCGATGATCAAACAATTCGTTGGATTGTTCTCGGTTCATCAGCAGGGAAGATCGATTTTAAATATAAATATGTTATCGAAACTCTAGCCTCTGCGTATTTGTCAGTGAACTTTGCCGATACAACCACAACATCATTGAACGTTGTTGTCTCCGAAGATCTCACTTCACGGCTGCAAAAATATTCGTTGATAAATTCGTATGAAGTATTTTTGCGAGTGGTTAATAAACGATGGACCGCCAAACAACCGATGTTTCCGGATGGATTTTTGCAAAATCTTGCAAAAGATACGGCACAATTTCCGTTGCCGTTCTATTCTATGTTAAAAGCGGTGGAAGAATATTACAAGAAAAATTTTGCATCGGCCAAAACAGAAATCTATTACGTGATGAAAAAAAGTTATGCCTATGAATTGACGGAACGAATCGATCAGCTTCGCATTCTGATCAATACGATTGAAAAAAATGTTCCCATAGAAGTGTTGAATAACATTAAAGCAGGATATCGTGCAGAAGAGAAGGGGGACAACGAAAAAGCGATTGAACACTATAAAGATGCGATTCTAATTGCTGAGGATTATGCTCCTGCTGCATTTGCACTGGGAAAACTGTATGATCGTAATGGCGATAGCTACACGGCAAATAACTTTTTCCAAAAAGCGGTGACGGTCGACTCACTCTATTATACTGCATATCGTTTTCTTTATATCAATTTCTTTAAGAATGCAAACTTCAAACCGATGATCGATCTATTGACCCAAGCAGTGACGTACGGGAACGATTTTTTTGACATCCATTATTATTTGGGAATTGCGTACAACGGTTCGGCACAATACGATCTGGCAATACAGCAGTATGAACGAGCATTGGAGTTAAATAACAAAAGTATCGATGCCAACATCCAGGCAGGCATCTCTTACCAAAACATGAAATCGTATACCAAAGCGAGAGAATATTTCAGGCGAGCAATCTCTATCGATCCTGAAAATCAAACCGCGACTGATAACTTGAAGCGTTTGGATGAACTTCAAAAGAAGATGTAATCTTTTCTTTCATACGAACTCAAAAATGAATTCATCGCAATCCTGAACGGATCGAAGGGTCTGAGGTGATCATAAGAAATAGGACACGGATGACACGAAAAGGAAGATTTTCACGGATAAATAATATCTACGATTAGATTTGCCGTCATCATTTTGTTTTGTGCTGCACTCCGCACAGCGAAGCTTCGTCCAGCACAGAGATAAAATTTTGCATGGGACTCAATTGTTACCTTGAGCGAAGCGAAGGGTCTGAGGAAATCTTTCTCAGATTCTTCGGCCATAAAGCAGGCTACTTCAGAAAGACACTGTAAGCGCTTTTTTTAATCTTACCTCAATACTTTTCACGCAACTTTATATACATCTGAAGGGATCCAAAAAAACCGGACAGATGTTCAGGTAACCAACTCCCGCTTTCCCCGTAAGAATCCACTGTTATTTACATCCGTAAAAATTTTGGTGCGATATTTATCACAACATTGCTGAACTAAACGTTCATCCAGTTGTAATGGCATATCATTCATATTATTTTTATAGCGTAATTTCCCTCATGACGAGAAAATAAAGAACAAGGAATAGATCAATGACACAACATCAACAAGAATTAGTTCGTACAAGTTTTGCAAAAGTTATACTGATTTCAGAAGAAACAACCGATTTATTTTACAGCCGTCTTTTTGAAATCGCTCCCTATATTCGTCCTCTTTTTAAAGATGATTTGAAGGAACAAGGGCAAAAATTCATGCAGACATTACATGTTGTTGTCAACAGCTTGGACAACATAGATACCATCTCACCGGCATTGCAAAAAATGGGACGTGACCATAAAGCATACGGTGTTGTGAACGGACATTATGATATCGTCGCAAGTGCGCTTCTCTGGACACTGGAACGAGTTTTAGGAAGAGATTTTACGGATGAAGTTCGCAATGCATGGGTTTCCATGTACACAACGATATCAAGCATTATGAAAAGGGCGGCGGATGAAGTTCAGCTTGCTGCATAATATTCCAAAGGCCATGAGGCAAAAATCGCTAACGTAGTATAAAAGGAAGAAAGTTTTGCTGTTTTACAACAAAGAATCACTACGAGAACAGAAGAACGAAATTGTTAAAATACCATCACTACACATCTCCCCAAAAACACAAATCTCTCCGGTAGTGTTGGAGAGTTTTGTGTTTTTTACCACACTCTGAAATCATTCTCCAAATTCTCTCTTCGCGAAGTGGGAGTTTGCGCTCCTTTGGTGAGTTCTTCTACACGCCGAAAGATATAATCGCGCAGCTCCGAAACATTGATCACCTGGTTTGAATCGCGGTCTGCTTTGAAATGTTCAATTCCTTCTCTTGTTGCAAATGTAAATGCCCCATTGTTCCATTCAGACGATTCTAATGAACTTTGAACTCCTGTTGAGGATGAAATGATGGTTGCACCGGTACCGCGGCGAAGTTCAGCGAACATTTGTTGCATAAATAGACGCAGATATTTACTATCAGAATTTAACGTGCCGCCCGTATTTTTCATCCCTTTTGTTTTCGATTTTGGTGACTTTTTTTTCGCGGTAAAACCTTTTGATTTTACGGTGATACCGGCAGTATTGGAAGCCGATGTAGTTTCTAGTATGCCGATTTCCTGTTCACCGGAATTACACGCATCAATAAGTATCATTTTATTTCGAGCTGGAATTCCGTCAAGTAAATTTTCAAAATCTTCATATCGGATGGCAGAGTGTGAAGGATTTTCAAAATCCACATCGGATGTTGAGAGATAATACTGTTTTGACTGTTCATCGTAGAGACCGTGACCGGAAAAAAACAACACAACCTGATCGTCGATACTTGTGGATTGCAATTCATCTTTTAACGACAATATCATCTCTTTCGTAGCGGAAGAATTTGTTACGATCGTTTTGTCGACATTTTGATAAATTGTACCCTTGCCCCGTTCGAACATTGCCGCAATATCTTCTGCGTCTTTTGCGGAATAGTCGAGCGTCCAATCCCTATCGGTGTCTACATCCTCATATTTGGAAATCCCAACCGACACAAGGTAAAGATTTGGGAGCACCGGTGTAGTATCGTTTGTGATGTCAAACGTTTCTTTCAAGCTTTCCGTGCCGATACTGTTGATTACAGAAACCTGAATCTTATTTTTTCCCCGTGCAAGCTGAACGGTAATGGGTTGTGTGTAATAGTGGAGATTATTTGCTCGTAACGAGATTCCCTTAATTCCGTATACGGGAACATCATTTACATAAACATTGATCCTATCTAGGGTATAAAGTGAATCGTGTGCGAAGAAAGGGAATGTGACAGCGTTATGCAATGTTTTAAACGGTATGTGTTTTTGTTTGGGAGAGACCTTGAATCCAAACTGTTCTTCCTGTTTGAATGTCGTAAATTCCAGTCCTTCGATAAATTCATCACGCTGAGCAACAACAAGATATTTTTGATTTGGTTTTACATATTCCAGTAATTTTTCTGAAGACAAAAAACAATGTTCGTTGATGCTGATGATATTGTCATCAACTTTCAATCCCATTCTATCTGCAAGTGAATTTTGTTGCACTTCGGTAATCGTAAATGTCGGTGCAAATCCTGCTTCTGGAAGGTGAAAATCGTCTTTCATTGAGGCAGCATCAAATCCCATTTTTTTCATACGAGTATCATGCAATCCGCGCATGGCAACAAGCATAGCATTTGAAGTATACCCAAGCCGTTCAAGGACAATATCCGGACGATTATATTTCAGATCGTATTGCTCAAATGGATAACCGTTCAATCCGACACGAAAGGCAACGCCATTTAGTGCACCTTTTGTTGCCATATAGTAATTATCCGGCGTTGAAACGATAAAATCTTTTTCTCCGACAAATACCATCGATACAGTAACGGATTTTGTCTGAGTATTGATGAATGATAATTTGGATCCTGATACGATCAACATCTTGCTGTCATTCCGAAACGATAATGTTCCTTGAATCCCAACAAATAGCGCTGTTTGGGCCATTGTTGGATACTCAAACAGTGTTGTTGTGTTGGCAAATGAAGAGATCGCCAATATTTTTCCGTTCGGAGAAAATCGAAATATGTATGGTTGTTCTTTTCCATACAAAATTGATTTGGCGACTTGTCCGGATGAGATATCGATGAGTTGAAGATAATAATTCGTCGACATTTCGTTCATGAGAAATTCGCTTTTTACAGAAAGTAGATATTTTCCATCGGGTGTTGTGGTGACGCCGGATGACGGTATGGTTGATTTCAGTGTTCCATTCGCAAGGGAATAAAGCTCGTTTTTTGAACGCGTCACAATTATTGAGGAATGATCCGCCATTGGAAGAGCGGATGTGTTTTTTGAAAAACCACTTTCCGTCATTCCCGGAATGGTGTACAATTCTTTCATCGTAACCGCGTCAAATACCTTTACTGCATTTTCTTCTTTGCTATACTCAATGGAATTTTTTTTATTTGAAAAATCCCCGAAACTGGCAAACTTCAAACCCCCAGTCGTAGTGGTGACGATCTTTTTCCCATCTGGTGTAAAAAACATTTTGTCGTATGCATACGAAGGCACCGGCAACCGCCCAACTTCTTTTCCAAAGGGAAAATTATAAAACCGTATTGTTACACTATCATCATTGTCATTAAGCAGTCGTCCTCCACGGACAGCAAAGGTTGAACCGCCCGGGTGAAACGCAATATCCGATACCAAAAATCCGAAAGAATTTAGCGGAGTGATGGAAATACCATTTTTTAAATCTATTCGTCGAATCAATCCGTCATTGCCACCGGCAATAATTGATTCACCGGATGGGGCGAATTGTGCAGCCGTCTGCACAGAGCTCCCCTTCAATGTTCGCACTAATGCGCCGTTTCGGCAATCATAGATTTTTATGACAGTTCCTGATTCTACGGCGAGTTGTGTGTTATCGGGAGTAAAAGCGAGCGTCTTCACTGCCAATCCGTAATACTTTCCACGAAGCTCAGACTTACGGTCGAGAACAATTGTCTGTAGAATTTTTTTTGAACCAAGAGAGCTTATGGAGACTGTATCTCCGCTTGATGTCGCAAGGTATTCGCCGTTGCTGCTTAAATCCATGGCGCCGATTTCTTTCGACAATAATCGCTGCTCATACAGCAATGTTCCATCAGAAGTTTGAAACACCTTGATGATACGCTCACTTACTTGATCCAAATTGTTAGAATCAAATTCAGGATTCTGCTGATCATATATTGCAATGATCGTACCATCATTACTTGCAAAGATACCATCAACACTCAGTTGGAATGGCGTTGTTACTGTTTTGAGCGTCGCGTTATCCTTCGATTTAAAGAGATAGGATTTGTTTGCATACGATGAAGATGCAGACAGATGTGCCTGCAATTGTGAAATATATATTCCCTCGGGAGATTCACCGCGTTCATGCCAATCTGCTGTGGAATATGCTTTACGTAGTGCAAAAAAAAGTGATCCATCACTCGAAAAAGCCATCGGAGAACTTTCATTGTTCATTTCGGCTAATTTTTTCCCGGCAATATTGTCCCAAATAGTGACTTTGTGTGGATTCGTCAATTCTAGGGCAGCAGTATACCTTCCGTCGCGGCTGAGTGCTATATCGGCAATAATATCTTTCATGCCAGTATAATGCTGAATCATTTTTCCTGTTCGTATATCCCAAATTCGAAGATCCTTACTGTTTCCGCCCGCATTTGCCAAAATATTTCCATTGGAGCTGATTGCTATTTTTCGAATATCAGAATACATCTCCGTTTGAACAACTAGCTCACCTTTGTTTTGCGCTATCGCGCTACAGGTAACTAATATTGCGAAGAGGATCGATTGACGAATCATTCTACTCAGCATAAAAATTCCTTATCCTTAAATAAAGATTTACCAATCGACTCCTGCATTGCGCAATGCATTTTGAGCCGTTTCGTTCCCGCGCCGTGCGGCAATTTTAAGCCAGACCAACGCATCGGTTTGATTTCCAAGTTGCTGATAGGCATACGCAACAGCTTGAGGAGCTTTATTATCGTTTTGATTTGCATTCGAGAGGCCTTTATAGACTTCAAGATATCCGTACCAATTCCCGTCGCTTTGATATTTATCCGCAAGGACAAAAACAAATTCTTCTTCGCCCGGATTCATCTTAACACCCAGTTCCGCGTATTTCACCGCTTTGGTCATGTTTGATCCTTTTTCCCCGCCATAATACCACGCCAAATATTTCAGTGAGGAAAATTTCAGTGATTCGTCATTTGGTGCCAAATCGATAACATGTTCAAATGCATCAGCAGCATCAGCGTATAATTTTAATTTGCTATTGGCATAACCAAGATCATAGTATGCATTGACATATTGTGGATTAATTCTGATGGCATTGTTATACGCAACAATTGCACTGTCATATTGCATAGTCTTAATAAAATATCCGCCGAGATTTTTATACGCGATTGCAACATTGCCAGACTCTGAAGTGCCAAGCTCGATTCCTTTTCTTGCCATCTCAATTGCTTGAACAGTATTTCCGCCTTCTTCGAGTAGTACTGCCAGATCACCATACGCGCGAAAATGTGTCGGTGTATACCGAATGGTCATTTCAAATAAAACCTTTGCGCTGTCTAGTTTTATTCTCCGTTGTTTAAATGCATTTCCAAGTTCGTACAACGCCATAGCATTGGCGTTATCTTTCGAAAGAATTTTTCCGGCGTACACCTCGACCGTATCATATTGTTCATTATTGCCTGCTGATATCATTACTTCTTCCCACTGTTTTATTTCTGCTAATTGTTTCGAGCTTTTTCCAGTGGATTTTTTTATTGAAGGAACAGTAGGTTTTGCTTTTGGTGAAGATCGTTTCAATTGTGGTGTTTGAGCATTGAGTACGAATGCGGAAAATGCTATTACCAGAAACAATAGAATTATTTTTTTCATAACGGTTACTCCTTGTAATGTGTGAGTGTAGTACGGTGCAGTACTTCCAATGAATTTTCTATTGGGGAGGGAATAACATTGAGAGAGCGATTGAACGTCGTAAAATATTAAAGTGAAGTACATTTAGCAATAGTGTTTCTCTTCTCTTTTATATTTTCATCGAATACTTGGTGTAGCACAAAGAGCGTCGTCGTTGATTCGTCTGAGGTGGTTACGGATGATCGAAATGATCTTTGCTGCTTTGATTTCTCCTGAATACATGATCCAGGAATAATTCAGACAAAACGCTCTTATTAAAATTGAAAAAACAGTTCCCTTAGCACTCATATTTGTCTAAGAATTCATCACTTCGAAGAGTTTTTGAATTTCATGTTTATCAATAGAAAACAGTTGAATTTCTCTTTATAGGAATCCTCTTTTCTGCTTCCTGTTTATGCAAATAGGAAACAAGGAAAACATAAATTTTTACCGTAAAAACGATAAAATTCCCGTGGCACTATAATTGAGTGTTACCTGTACAATTAAATTATTATAGGGAGTTTGTATGATTTCCGGTACAGTCACTATTGCCACAGAAATTTGTAAAGGATGCGAACTTTGTATCGCATCCTGCCCCCAGGAAAGTCTTGGGTTATCGTCATCCATCAATCACAAAGGTTACCGTTTTGCCCAGTTAATACAAAATAACTGCACAGGATGCACAAACTGTGCGTTAGTATGCCCTGATTCGGCGATTACGGTCTACCGAGAATCAAAATCAACCAAACGTGCTTCTCACTCTCTTGTTGCCGCTCAGGCAGCGTAAAAGAAAGGAAGAAGCAATGGTCAACATACAGCATGATGAATCCCCAAAGTTAATGAAGGGGAATGAAGCTCTTGCCGAGGCATCGTTTCGTGCAGGACTTCAAGCATATTTTGGTTATCCCATCACTCCGCAATCCGAGATCCTAGAATACCTGGCAGAAAAAGCTCCGCAGCATAACGATGTAGTTGTCCTTCAAGCCGAAAGCGAAGTCGCTTCCATCAATATGGTTTACGGAGCGGCAGGTGCAGGTGCACGAGTGATGACCACATCCTCCAGTCCCGGAATTAGTTTAATGCAGGAAGGAATTTCGTATATCGCTGCATCTGAATTGCCGTGCCTTATCGTCAATGTACAGCGTGGCGGTCCTGGCCTTGGAACGATTCAGCCGTCGCAAGGTGATTATTTTCAAGCAGTGAAAGGAGGAGGGCACGGTGATTATCATTTGATCGTTCTTGCTCCTTCGTCGGTGCAAGAGATGGCAGATTTTGTTTTTGACGGATTTCGTCTTGCCGAAGAGTACAGAATGCCTGCGATGATTCTTGCCGATGGTGCCCTGGGACAGATGATGGAAAAAGTGTATTTACCGAAGAGCGGTACACTTCCCAAAAAGGAAACGCCATGGGCCACGGTTGGTAAGCCAGCATCACGTGAGCGAAATTATATTACCTCGCTTCACATTGAGCCCGATAAAATGGAATTGATTAATCTCCATTTGCAGGACAAGTACAGAAAATTAAAGCAAGAAGTCCGTTGTGAATTGATCAATACGAACGATGCCGATATTATTCTAGTTGCGTTCGGATTAACAGCACGTGTCTGCAACAAAGTGATGGATATTGCCAGAGCAAAAGGAATCAACGTTGGCATAATTCGTCCGATTACATTGTATCCGTTCCCGACTGAGATCATTGCATCATTTGCTGATCCGATGAGGATGTTCCTTACGGTGGAGATGAATGCCGGACAAATGGTGGAAGATGTTCGTCTTGCCGTGAATGGAAAATGTCCTGTCTATTTCAAAGGACGTATGGGAGGAATGATACCCACACCGGAAGAGATCATGCTGGAAGTGGAAGCAATTTCCGAAAAGCAACAGAACATGAATCAATCGGCGGGGTATTTATGAGCATGATAGTGAACGATCAAATGGAAGTTGTCTATCATAAACCCATAACACTTACCGACACACCGATGCATTACTGCCCTGGCTGTGGTCATGGTGTAGTTCATAAAATTCTGATGGAAGTGATCGACGAGATGGGAATTGCAGAACAGACTGTCGGTGTTGCACCGGTTGGTTGTTCCGTCTTTGCATACCATTATATGAACGTGGATATGCAGGAAGCGGCACACGGTCGGGCAAGCGCAGTAGCAACCGGAGTGAGGAGAGTTCTTCCTGATAAATATGTTTTTTCATATCAAGGAGACGGAGATCTAGCCGCAATCGGCACAGGTGAAACAATTCACACAATAAATCGCGGTGAAAATATTCTGATGGTGTTCATTAATAACGGCATCTATGGAATGACCGGCGGTCAAATGGCGCCGACATCGTTGTGCGGAATGATTACTTCAACATCCCCTTACGGAAGAGATGAACACAAAATGGGCTATCCGCTGAAGATGACGGAATTAATTGCTCAGCTTCCAGGAGCATATTATGTTGCACGGCATTCCGTCCACACACCTACCGCGGTACGGAAATTGAAAAAAGCATTCAAAGCGTCATTTGAGTTTCAGAAACAAAAAAAAGGAACATGTTTCATCGAGGTGGTTTCCAACTGTCCTTCGGGATGGAAAATGACACCGCTTGAATCCAATGAATGGATGGAAAAGAACATGTTTCCGTATTATCCACCGGGAGACATTAAAGTCCCCGCATCACTGAAATGATAAAAGAGGACATTATGGAACAGAACCAAGAAATTATCATTGCAGGATTCGGAGGACAAGGTGTTCTGTCTATGGGACAGATTATCTCTTACTCTGCAATGAAAGAGGGAAAAGAAGTCAGCTGGATGCCTGCGTACGGACCTGAAATGCGAGGCGGTACGGCAAATTGCATCGTTATTGTTTCGCCGAAGAAAGTCAGCTCACCAATTGTTACGACATTCGATTCGGCAATAATTCTTAATCAACCCTCACTTGAAAAATTTGACGCAAAAGTAAAACCGGGTGGTTTGTTGTTATGTGAAGAATCCACCATTATCACACCCAGCAATCGTAAAGATATTGATGTGTTAATGATTCCAGCAATCGCTGAAGCAGTAAAGATGGGAAAGAAACAAGTGGCGAACATGATCCTGCTTGGCGCATTCCTTGAACGCCGTCCTATTGTCAGCATTGCAAATGTTATCCAAGCACTAAAAGAAGTTCTGCCGGAACGACATCATCATTTGATACCGTTGAATGAAGAAGCATTGTATGCCGGTCAGCAATTTGCATCGTCGAATGTTCAATCCACTTTGAAAGAGGAGGTCATATGAAATTCAATGATTTTTTCTGCGAACATAACTGCCGCAATACTTGCACAGCGTTAACAAAAGCATTGCAAATGGAATCAGAGATCGTTCGATTGTGCGAGGAGACATTACGACAATGCGACGATGATAATATTAAAGATTTTATGACCGATCTGGCGGAAAACAGCAGTGAGCGCGTGATGACCATTATGCAGAAATTGAATGAAATCCGTGCGCGGGTACATATTTTGGAAGGAATATCTTCCAGTTTTGAGCCACATACCCCTCCATCTAAAAAAATACATTGAATACATTGAGAAGAGTGGAAATTGGTGAGTACAAGACCGGCACAAGCCGGTCTTTTTTTTATCCTGATATCTTCAACACAAATCCCCGAAATCTCCAAGATTTCGGGGATTTGTGTTATTAAAAGTCTCACATTTTTGTGAGACTTTTGTTATCATTATGGGAGAACATATTTACGTATGGGTGTGTTGTAGAGTGTGAAAGGAAAAACAGAATGAATCGTCAAACCATAATATCGTTGATCATACTTGTCGGCATTTTCATCGTAGTTTTTGTTGCCGCCTATGCGGAGAAACCTATAGCAAGTATGATCCAAAAAAGAAAATATCCACCCACACAAAAGGATGCAGCCATGAAACCGATTACAGAATATTTGAAAGATGTTTATAAGAAGGGAATGCCAAAAGTAGTAAAGACCGAAGCGGAGTGGAAGAAATTACTCCCGCAGGAAACATATGCTGTTGCTCGTGAAGCAGGGACGGAACGGGCATTCTGCGGTGCATTTTATGATCACAAGAAAGAAGGAATTTACCTGTGTGTTTGCTGCGACCTACCTCTCTTTGCATCGAATGCAAAGTTCGATTCGGGTACCGGGTGGCCAAGCTTCTTCCAGCCAGTAATGAAAGATCACGTAGATGAAAAAACAGATCTGAGTTATGGCATGCATCGTGTCGAGATTAATTGCGCTCGATGCGACGCCCATTTGGGACATGTTTTTGAAGATGGGCCCCGTCCGACCGGGCTCCGATATTGTTTAAACTCCGAGTCTCTCAAGTTTATACCGGGAGAGATCCCTGAGAAATTTTAACATTCCGAGACTAATTTAAAAATGCCACAAGCACCAAAGCACACAAAAAGAGAATTAAACCACCACTCAAAAATTAATATTATTTTGTGTCTTAGTGTTTTTTGTCACAGCTGTCCAAAATAAATCGTAAACGAATACAAAATCGGCCATAGTATCTCAAATTGGGTAAAAATATTTTGATAACAATTAGTAAGACTCTTCGTTGTATTTTGGAGATCGTATTAAAGTGTGTGGGTGCGAAATTTCGGAGGACTGAGCGAATGGGAAGGCGATGAATGACGGGACTTTTGATGGCGCGATTCGCGCCATCAACGGGCAAGAGCGAACGGGATTCATCGCGCGCGTTAAATTTCGCAAGGAGTTCTTTTGCTTCTTTTCTTGCTCCGTCAAGAAAAGAAGAGAGTGAAGATTCTTGTTGTTTTTATCTATGTATTTTGGACAAGTGTGGCTTTTTGTAGCGAATACTATAATTGTAAAAATCCGATTTTACAAATCTTTGATGTGTGTCGTGCCGTTAAAACGAAAACGCCTCGCGTTGATGAAAAATTGGAAACTTTTTTATCCGTTGAGTGTAGAACGCTTCCTGCGCAAATGGGAAACGTAACGGTTCAGCGTTGCCGTCGTAGTATGTGCCGCTGAGACTAGAAAACTTTCCAATAAACGATACCCATGTTATGGGAAAAACCTTCTGAACATTCGCTTCCAAATTATATTTCACATCGATATGTTTCATGTCGTTTGATTGAAACACAAAAGGCATTGCCGATGTAATTCCGGAATCGGCGATAACATCGTACGTATATGATTTTTTATTGTTTGGCTGCAGTGTCATTGAATAACCGTATGCATACTGTTTGCTGACAGTTGAAAAATATTTTGTTTTATTGCTGTAGGCATTCGTTGATCCCCCACCGAGACCGACAATTGCATAACCGGTCGGTTGATGCACTATTGCTTCAAGATAACTATACGTGCCGCCAAGAGTTGAAAGACTCAACTGTTCACCTTTTTCGTTAACTGGTTTAAATGAGACCGGATATTTTGCATCCGAGCTAGCAATATCATTGATCGATTTGCCATTCACATTAATCCCTTCCGTTATGACATAATGTGAACCATAAAATAATGTCACTACATCATAGATACCGTCCTTCAAGATTATCGAGACAGAGTTTATTTTTGGCGATATCGTTTTCGAAAAATTACTCCTATTGTGAATCATTACCAGCCACGGTGTTTCGTTAAAACGGAGCTGCAGAATTGGTCCCTTAAAAAAAACATAGGGAATGGAGAGGGAATCGCTCGTTCCAAGTGCAATTAGTTTGCCGGAATATCCATTTTCGAAGGCGCTATTATTGCTCAGAAAAAGATTATTTGTCTCAAGCTCAACATCGATAATGGCGGAACCATTCGGCGGTATATCAATCAGTTGTGGAGTACATCGAATCTGCAGTGCAGGATTTGCTGAGGGGGAACTCATTTGATATCTTTTCGATTGAGTACTTTTATTGAAAATGGTGACTGTTTTTTTCTGTTTCCAAGACGATTCAGAAGGAGGATTGAATCCAAAGCTTAATTGGGAGGGACTTGAAAATACGGTGCTGAGCAGGACATTTTCATTGATCTTCCCGTGTCCTTGCGAAAAAACAGAACTTCCGAGATCAACAGTATTCGAAATAAGTGCATCTTTAATTTGTATTGCATTCCAATCCGGATGCAATTCCCGCATTGCGGCTGCCAACGCTGTTACAAACGGCGTCGCCATGGATGTTCCGCTCATCTGTACATACCCGCCCCCTTTTTTTGCAGAGAGAATATTTACTCCGGGTGCAACCATCTCCGGTTTGATGCGGTAGTTTTCAGTCTCAGGACCTTTTGAACTGAATGATGCAATGCTATTTACATCGGTAGCTCCCACGGTCAGCGCAAACTCCGCCACACCGGGTGAATTGATGCTGGAAAATTCTCCGGTATTTCCTGCAGCTACCACAACAACAATTCCGGACTGGACAGCACGATTGACGGCGGTGGACAACGGATCGTCCGATGAACCGGAAGAAGTGCCGAGACTTAAATTAAGTACTTGTATGCTGTCTTTAATTGCCTGTTCAATGGCAGCAAGCACGGATGATGTTGTGCCGTTACCGCTTTGGTCGAGCGCTTTGTATGCAAACAAACGTGCATCTTTTGCAACGCCGTTGATGGTAGCAGAATTTCCGCCGATGATTCCGGCAACATGTGTGCCGTGGCCATTATCGTCTAACGGATCAGTATCATTATTCACAAAGTCGTAACCGCCGGCAACAATATGTCCTGCACCGAATCCTTTTCCGAACGCTTCATGTTCATAATCAATTCCGGTGTCAATAATTCCGATCCGGATTCCTTTTCCGGTAGCGACGGATGTAGAACTTTGCGGAATAATTGGTGTGGCAGATTGTACCGCGAGCGGTAATGATTTCACAACTAAATCCGGATAGACAGATTTTACTTCGGGCATGGCTGAAATAATGTTGATGTTTTCTCGTTTTGTGGTGACAGCAAATCCGTTGATAATCGTTTCAAACTCTCGTTCAATGGTTGTTGCATTATCGGCAATAAGAATCTGTTTTGAGTTGCTGGCGGATACTTTCGAAAAGAGTCTACCACTCAGTTTTTGTTCAATGCGGGAGGGGGCTTTCAGTTCAATTATTATTCGGACCATTTCATTTTGCGATTCTGATACAACAATCTTATTGTCCACGGTGGAGATAGCGATCTCAGACGTTGCCGTTCCAATGTTCTTCGTTTCTCCATTCGCCTTCACCACTAATTGCTGTGCAAAAACAAAAGAACAGAATATGATACTATAGTAGAAGATGTTTTTCATATTATTTCATGACAATCATTTTTTTTGTATCAACGGTAGTCTTACCGCTGTTATTGCGTGCGGTCATTCTATAAATGTATGTTCCTGAAGCAATGTTATTGTTGGAAAATCCAACGCTGAATGTACCGGATTGTTTTGTTCCATTCACCAATGTGGATACTTCGCGGCCGGTGATATCAAATACTTGTATGGTCACATCGCTCATCTCGTTCAGAGAAAATCGGATGACGGTTGAGTTGTTGAATGGGTTCGGAAAATTTTGTTGAAGTGTCGATGTCATTGTTTTGGTACCTCCGTCCGCTACGGATGTTGTGTTTTGTTCTTTTGCCACAAATAACGTTTCTCCGGTTATTATGGCATATGGCGTTTGGATTGAAGTGGGGCGAAATTGCTCAATTCCGCTCTTAGTAATTGTGAATTGTGAACTTGTGGCGACTTTATTTGATGCTTGAACGTTCATCAAATCAAATCCCTGAGAATTTGCCAGCGTGGTCAGTGCGATGATTACTTGTGCAAAATATAAGAAGAAGTTTTTCATTGTGCTTGGCTCCATGCCATACATTTTGGCAATGCCAGTGCCACTGAAAAACCTTCTGATTTTATTGGGCTTTTTGAGGAATTTGTATTTTAAGGAGGCATTTTTTTACGAGATGACCGAAGAATTGTAGAATTTACAAATTTGAAAAAGTGCAAAAATCTCCCGTCTTTATTGAAGATTCTACACTTTACCTAATTGAAAATGGATTGAAAGGAGGGTGGAGCGGGTAAAAAAGATATTTTTGTCTTATATAGACCTACACAGCTGTCCAATATAAATGGTAAGTGAATACAAAATTGGCCGTAGCATCTCAACTTGGGCACATATATTTTGATAACAAGTAGGAAGACCCCTTTGTTGTTTTGTAGAGATCATAATAAAGTGCGTGGGTGCGAAATTTAGGAGGATTGAGCGAATGGGAAGGCGATGAATGACGGGACTTTTGATGGCGCGATTCGCGCCATCAACGGGCAAGAGCGAACAGGATTCATCGCGTGCGTTAAATTTCGCAAGGAGTTCTTTTGCTTCTTTTCTTGCTCCGTCAAGAAAAGAAGAGAGTAAAGAATCTTGTTGTTTTTATCAATGTATTTTGGACAAGTCTGATAGACCCAGTATTTTCTTACTTTTTGCCACTTAGCTAATTCTACCTCCAAGAAATATCTTTCAACACAGATTTTTGGAAATACTCTTTGTTTGGAAGAGAAAGGGGGCAGCATCGCACTGATCTATGAATCCGTTAGAGAATATGAGTCAAAACAATAGTGATGAATTGGAAACAGAATTTATTGTTGTGAAGGGATATTGGATAAACGTTAAGCGGACTCCATTACGGAGTGAATCAAGGGAAAAAAAAGCGACGAAGATCCGAATGTCTTACAGGTGGACATTCTCCGAATTAAAATGAAAAACGAGGTAATGCCGTAAAATAAAACGGTTCACAATATCAATAGTTTTTGGATTTTTAATACCGCTGTTATTGAAAAATTGAAAAGCTATATAAGGGTTTTGAGTGCGTTAAAATATCGAATGGGAAAGCGAAGGGGAAGAAACGAAGACGAATGAGAGTCTGTGTGTGCGCTATTCTTCTTTAAGATTGTAATGGTGGATTTTTGTGTAGAGTGTCTTAAGGGAAATGCCAAGAATCTTTGTAGCAAGATTCTTATTCCATTTTGTATTGATCAGAACAGTTGCAATGTGCTCTTTTTCCAATTCTTCCAGGGAGATAGCCGAACCGATTTTCTGTGCTCCGTTTCCGTTTGAAGATTGTTTCATCACAAGTTGCTGCGGCAATAAAAGATCTTTTGGCCGAATAAATTCATCATTACTTAGAATAATTGCCCGCTCAAGAACATTTTCCAGTTCACGGATATTTCCGGGCCAATGATATTCCTTTAATGCCTGTAATGCGTCGGGATGCAATTCCTTTTTTTCACGAAGCTTATTTTTTCGTTCAAGAATGCTTTGTGCAAGAAGTGGGATATCATCCTTTCGTTCGATAAGTGAAGGGAGATGCATCGTGATTACATTGAGACGATAGAGAAGATCCTCACGAAACCGTCCTGCTGTTACCTCATTAAAAAGATTTTTATTTGTTGCGGAAATAATTCGCACGTCCGACTTCAATGTTTTATTTCCGCCGACACGCCGGTATTCACCCAATTGAATAAATCTAAGAAGTTTCGGCTGGAATACCGGGCTAATCTCGCCGATCTCATCCAAAAACAATGTTCCGCCATTTGCAATTTCCACTAACCCTTGACGCATTGCACTAGCATCCGTAAACGCTCCTTTTTCGTGTCCAAACAGTTCGCTTTCAATCAATGTATCCGGAATGGAAGCACAGTTTAAGGCAACAAAAGGTTTTTCTGCACGGGGTGAGTTTTTATAGATAAAGTTTGCAAAGACCTCTTTTCCGGTTCCGCTCGCACCCTCCAACAACACAGTTGAATCACTCGGAGCAACTCTCTCTGCCAATTCCAAAACTTTTTGAAACTCTTTACTTTCACCGATCAATTGAGATGAATGTGTCAATCGTGAAATGGTACTCTTCATCACTTTCAATTCAATGAGCATTGCGCGTTGTTCCAGAGCACGATTCACCAAGGATTGTAATTCATCCACAGAATACGGTTTTGTTAAAAAATGGAAGGCGCCGAGTTTCATACATTCCACCGCAATGCGCACATCGTCGACGGCGGTGAGGATGATTACCTGCGTATCAATGTATTGCTGTTTAATAAACTGCAACACTTCCAATCCATCCACACGCGGCATACGGATATCGAGCAGCACGAGATCGAATATCTTTTCATGGAGTTTATTGATCGCATCTGCGCCGTCTTCAGCCGTTGTGACGGTGTGACCTTCCGTGACAAGGAAAGATTGCAGAATCATCCGGAAGTCATTTTCATCATCCGCAACGAGGATATTGGCACTATGTTTGGATTTTGCCATAAAATTATACTGAAATATAGATGTTTATCTTATGACCTGCAAAACTTAAAAAATCCATTCTGCGCTTAAGAAAAACGATAATTTTGTCTGAATCAAGAAGATTCGTTCCAATATAAAAAATCCCTCTTTTCTGGTGGAATAAGAGGGATCAATGGTGATAAGAGATGATATGGTGGATACTGCATTACCCAAAAATTTTCTCTAAATCATTTGTCACCGGCGTTTGTTCATTACTTGGAGTGCCGAGTGTCATCGGCAGCACAACGGTGAAAGCAGTTCCATCATCTTTGTTGGAAACAAATGAAACACTGCCAAGCAAATAGTGTTCAGTAAAAAGTTTTACACTATATGTTCCCAATCCTCTTCCTTCTCCTTTTGTGGAAAATGATCGTTGGAAAATCTGAAGTTGAATGTCTTCCGGAATTACTTCACTGTTCTGAACCGTAAATTGTACTTCCCGATCCTTTCGTTTACAAGAAATTCGAACAATGCCGTTAACCTTTGTTGCTTCAAGAGCATTTTTCGTAAGATTGACGATAACGCGACGCAACAACCGTTCGTCCGTTACAAAAATAAAATCTTCTGTTGATTGATCTGCGATAATGATCTTATCCTTTGAAGCCGCATGCAGTCGGAGAGCAATGGTAATGGAATCCAGAAATGATGTTGAATGGATCATTGTTGGAGATACTTTGGTGGTACCCTGTTCTGCATTTGCCAACTCTTTCTGCGACATAATTTGTTCGCTCAGATCACCGACAAGTCTATTGATGATGGGAGCATATTCCTTCGCCTCATCCGTTGAAGCATCTTTCAGCAACTCTGAATATCCAAGCAAACCGCCAACCATGTTCAGGATATCATGGAAGAATAACGTCTCGAGAACTTTTCTCCGTTTTTCATTTCCGATATCGGTCAATGAAAAAATTGTGAAAGATTCGTTGTTATAGGTGAGCGGTGTGGCATGAACGGAGAGATCCAATGCTTTGGTATCCGGGTCCGTAATGATTCTGCATTCATTGACAACTTCTTCACCCTGTTGACTTTTCAGAATTGCCTTGAAAGCACCGCACATTTTACAAAACTCAGATGTTCCGCATCCGCCGGGTGTGATATGAGAATGCTGGCATCGAAGTGCTTCACCAGGTCGTTTTCCTATGATCTCGTTTGCATCGACGGCATTCAAATATGTAACCAACGGCTGATTACAGAATACGATTTGTCGATGTGTATTTAATATCGTCACGAATTCAGAGAGTGAATCGGAAAAATATTGAAAAGGAAGCTGCTTGGTGAAGTATTGCGATTGTTTGTATAACTCTTCTATTGAAGAGCGTTGGCGAAGTGTTGAAGTAGTTGTTGCGTTCATGGTGTCCCCCCCGTTGAACTGTTATCTAGTAACACTGCAATCCTTATGCCGAGGAATTACTGCGAAATAATCTCAATTTAGATATGTTGCATAATTCCCATTTTTACCATTCTACAAATTACATTCCTAATAATTACAACATATAGGCATAACCGGAGTAAAATATCGCATATTTCGAATGGTTTTCGTGGCACCCCATTTGAACATTTCATATCATTGTGTATTACTTTTTATTGCTCGTTGAAGGGGGAACATTATGAGTTTGAAAGTACCAAAAAAAAATGAAAATGGCCGAACACATTTTTTAACCTACCGATCATCTGATATCCCTTTTCACACCGTAATTCTCTATATCATTTTCGGATTCGCTTGGATTTACTTCTCCGATCAACTCCTTTCCATTATCACAACCGACACGACAGTTTTTCAGACATTACAAACGTATAAAGGATTTATGTTCGTTGTGGTTACTGCATTTCTATTGTTCATACTTCTCAAAAGCAGACTGCGGGTGATGGAAACAGAACGGTTAAAAAAAATCCGTTCAGAGTATAAATTGACCGATTCAGAAGACCGGTACCGTTCTATGCTGGACAATATGATGGAAGGATGTCAAATTATCGGATTTAATTGGTGCTACATCTATATGAATGATGCAGCAGAAAAACATAACCGATGTTCAAGAGAGCAACTGTTGGGAAATCTCTATACCGACATGTGGCCCGGTATTGAATTGACAACACTATATGATGTCATTAAGCGGTGCATGGAACAGAGAGAAGTTAATCATATTGAGTACGAGTTTACATTTCCAGACGACACGAAAAGCTGGTTTGATTTAAGTATTCAACCAATTCCTGACGGTGTCTTTATTCTTTCCATCGACATTACGGAACGAAAACATGCAGAAATAGTTATTTCAAAACTCAATCGTATCAATCGCGTCATGACGAATATTAATCAATTGATTGTTCGGACAAGAGACATTGATGAAGTATTTCGAGAGGCGTGTTCCATTGCCGTGCAAGATGGAAAATTCTTAATGGCGTGGGTTGGTATTAAAAATGAAATAACGAATACACTTGATGTGGTGGCATCTGCTGGTATGGCTGAAGAATATTTAGAGTCGATTAATATCGATTTCAACGACAAGGCCCGGTCAAGCGGACCGACAGGTCTCACTGTTTCCAAAGGTGTGCACCATTTTATCTCCGATATCGAAAACGATCCTTCGATGGCGCCGTGGAGAAGCGCTGCATCGAAAGCGGGCTTTAAATCGTCAGCAGCATTTCCATTGATTCTTCATAGCAAAGTTGTCGGGGCATTTACACTCTATGCTGGAGAAAAAAATTTCTTTACCACCGACGAACGTACGTTATTGGATGAACTTGCCATGGACATTTCCTTTGCGATGGAAGTTACCGAAGGAGAACGTGAGCGTCAAAAAGTATATGAAGCACTGCAGGAAAGCGAAACAATTTTTTCGCAACTTATGGAGCACAGCCCCATTTACATTTTTTTCAAAGACGATCAAATACGCTCTCTCCGATTGAGCAAAAATTTTGAAACAATGCTCGGAAAACCAATCGAAGCAATACTCGGAAAAACAATGGACGAGTTGTTTCCTTCCACGTTTGCTAAAAAAATGATTGAGGATGATAAGCGGATTTTGAAGGAGGGAAAGCAGGTTGATATTGAAGAAGAATTAAATGGGCGTAGTTATAACACCATTAAATTTCCCATCTATCACAAAGGTACGGCCCGATATCTTGCCGGTTATACTATTGATGTGACAGAAAAGAAAAAATCGGAATCGGCATTGATTGAATCCATGCGATTCGCTCTTGCAACGGTCAATGCACTTTCTTCCCACATTGCAATTTTAGATGACAAAGGATCTATTATTACAACGAACAAAGCGTGGGATGAATTTGCTGAAGCCAATGGATGCCGTTCTGCCAATGTCGGTGCGGGGATCAATTATCTTTCCACATGCGATAATGCGCAAGGCAACAACGCAGAAGATGCAATTGCTATAGCGGCGGGAATACGTTCGGTCATTTCTAAAGAACGCGATGAATTCAACCTTGAATATCCTTGTCATTCATCCACGGAGCATCGATGGTTTTATGCAAGTGTTACCCGATTTCCGGGTGAAGGAGCTGTTCGTGTCGTTATTTCCCATGAAAATATCACCAGACGGAAAATTATCGAAGAAGCGCTGCGAGAGCGGGAGTTAAAATACCGACTGCTTGCCGATAATATTACGGATGTCTTGTGGATACTCGATTTGCAGCAAAAGCGGTTTAAATACTGCAGTCCGTCGGTGGAAAAATTACGCGGATACACCGTTGAAGAAATACTACAGCAGCCGCTGGAAAAAGCGTTAACGCCTTCTTCGTTGAAACTTCTTCAAGAATCACTGACAAGTGAATTGCAGAATTTTCTGGAGGGTAAGCCCGGCGCAGGATCATATCATATTGAAATTGAGCAACCGTGTAAAGACGGATCAACGGTCTGGACGGATATCAGTGCAACATTTGTTCGAAATGATCAAGGAGATGTTGACGTTATTGGTGTATCCCGCAATATATCCGAACGGAAGAAGATGGAGTTGATCATCCGAGATAACGAAGAACGATACCGATTGTTATTTGAAAACAGTGGCGAAGCAATTCTGCTGACACGTTTAAATGGAGAAATTTTGTCCGCCAATCCTTCAGCATGTTCAATGTTCGGAAGAACCGAAGAAGAGATTTGCGCAGTGGGAAGAGCAGGGTTGGTGGATATGAATGACCCGCGGTTGATTGCATCATTAAAAGAACGAGAGCTAACAGGAAAATTTAAAGGTGAATTGAACATGCTGCGTCGAGATGGGGCATCCTTTCCCGCCTATGTCACTTCAATTTCTTTTGTGGACGCGAAAGGAGATTTGAAAAATAGTATGACCATCACCGATCTGACAGAACGTAAGCGTGCCGAAAAAGAACTGTGGCAATCGCAGCAGATCTATAGAGAACTGGTAAACTCGATTGATGGTATTGTATGGGAATCAGATGCGAAGACGTTTCAGTTTTCGTTTGTCAGCGAACAAGCAAAACGTATTCTTGGCTTTTCTCCGGCGCGCTGGATTCAAGAACCGACATTTTGGATGGATCACCTTCATCCCGAAGACCGTGAGCAAACCGTTGCATTTTGTATTACTGCGACGAAGGAAAAAAGAAATCACGAATTCGAATATCGAATGATTGCTGCTGACGGGCGTGTTGTCTGGCTTCATGATATTGTCAATGTATCGTTGAAGGATGGCGAACCGGAAAAGTTGAGGGGATTAATGCTGGATATCACCTCCTCCAAACAAGCGGAAATCCAATTGCAGGAAAGCGAAGAACGGTTCCGCACGATAGTTGAAAATGTCCGTCAGGCGTATTTTGAGGCCGATAAGAGAAGCTTATTTACCTATTGTAATCCCGGATTGATGGTCATTAGCGGATATACGGAAAAGGAACTGATCGGTACAAGTTCACTCCGGTTGGTGGTCGATGAGCATCGTGATGGAGTTATTCATCAATATCGCACATGGATAAACGAACACCAAAAAGAGGCAACATGCGAGTTTCAAGTGAAAAAGAAAAATGGAGAAATATTTTGGGTGGAGCAGATTTCCCATCTGAATTATTCCGATGATGGAACACTAATCAGTGCGACAAATTTCTTACGGGATATCGATGAACGCAAACAGGCAGAAAAAGTACTTCGGCTTCGTGAATCTTATTTGACGGCTATTGTTGAGAACCAACCGGGTTTAATTTGGCTGAAGGATAATGATGGACGTTACCTTATGGTAAATCGCCTCTTTGCGGAAACCTGCAGTAAAGCTTCGCCCGCAGAATTGGTCGGCAAAACCGATAGAGACATTTGGCCAAAAGAACTTGCGGAAAAGTACATTGCGGATGATAAAAAAGTGATCAAAGATAAAATTGGAATTGTTGTCGAGGAACCTGTCATCGATCGTGATATTACAAAATTGTTTGAGACCTTTAAGACACCAATTTTTAATGATATCGGTGAAACGATAGGTACGACTGGTTTCTCCCGCGACGTTTCTGAAAGAAAGGAAACGGAGAAACAGATGGAAATGTTGGCGCACGCATTGCGGAGTATCAGCGAATGCGTCAGTATTACCGATATGAATGACAACATCTTTTTTGTGAATAATGCTTTTTGCTCTACCTATGGTTATGAACGGTACGAAGTAATTGGTAAACATGTTTCTATACTTCAATCCTCCAAGAACGACCCTGCAATAATTGCAGAAATTTTACCGAGCACGCTACAAGGGGGATGGCGCGGTGAATTATTGAATCGTCGAAAAAATGGCCAAGAGTTTTTTATTGAACTTTCCACCTCTTCCATTCAAAATGATCAAGGGGAAACGTTAGCATTGATCGGTGTAGCAAAGGATATCACCGAACGGAAAAAAATTGAAGAAGTTTTGGTTGAGAACGAATTGAAGTTGAAAAATATCATTGAAAATAGTACAAACGTCTTCTATATGCACGATGTTGACCATACTCTGCATTTTTTGAGTCCCCAGATTACACAATTGTTAGGGTACAATGTTGAGGAAGCATTAATTAGCTGGAGAGAATTCACAACAGATAACCCGGTGAACGAGAACGGATATCGATTAACGGTCCGCGCAATTGAGACTGGCGTAGCACAGCCACCGTATGAACTGGAATTGCACCATAAAAACGGCACAAAAGTCTGGGTTGAAGTGCGGGAAGCCCCATTGGTCCATGAAGGTAAAACTGTCTCGATTGTCGGTTCGTTGAACGATATCACAGAACGGAAACGGGCGGAGGAAATTTTAAAGGAGTCGGAGAAAAAATTCCGTTCAGTTGTGGAAGATGCCGTAGAAAATATTTTTACCATCGATATCAAAGGGCACTTTACGTATGCAAACCCGATCACGTTGCAATCAACAGGGTATTCATTTGAAGAACTGCGGCACCTTCGGTATTCTGACCTTGTAGAACCGAAATATAAAAATGCAATACAGCGGATTTATTTGCGTCAATATCAACTGCGAAAGGAATTTGTGACAACCGAATTTCCTTTCCGGACGAAAACCGGTGACATTAAATGGTTCAATCAAAATACCCGGCTGATTATTGAAAATGGGACCGTAAAGGGATTCTTTTCGATTGCTCGTGATGTTACAGAACGCCGAATTGCTGAAGAAAAACTTCGCGAAAGCGAAGAACGTTTGCGTCTGTCAATTCAGGCGGCAAATCAAGGATTATTTGATTTAAACATTCAAACCGGCGAAATGATTGTGAACCCCGAGTATGCAATCATGCTGGGATACGATCCTGCCACATTTGTGGAAACGAACTCGCTGTGGATTGATCGGCTTCATCCCGATGATAAAGAACGGACACGCCAAGCGTATATCAATTATATCTCCGGAGTGTCCAACGAATATCGAATAGAATTCCGGCAAAAAACAAAATCCGGCGCTTGGAAATGGATCCTTTCCCTTGGAAGAATAATTGAATATACGACAAACGGGAAACCTCTGAGAATGTTAGGCGCACATACGGATATTGACGATATCAAACGGGCGGAAGAGATGCAGGTGTTACAGACAACAGCACTTGAATCTGCTGCGAACGCCATTGTGATCACAGATCTGGATGGTCAAATTGTCTGGGCAAATAATTCTTTTACAAGAATCACCGGTTATTCGGTGGAGGAAGCAATCGGAGGGAAACCCAGTCTCTTAAAATCCGGTAAACAAACGCAACAGTTCTACGAGAAATTATGGAACACCATCAAATCCGGTGAGGTGTGGAGGGGGAATATCGTCAATAAACGAAAGGATGGATCATTCTATGACGATGAAATGACTATCACTCCGGTGCGCAACGCCAGTAACGTTATCACACATTTTGTTGCCGTAAAACAAGATGTTACGGACCGGAACATTGCCGTTCAACGAATGAAGGAACAGGCGATGCTTCTTGATGAAGCTCACGAAGCGATCATCGTACGAGATATGGATTATAGGGTGATGTACTGGAATAAAGGTGCTGAACGGTTGTTCGGTTGGTTAGCAACGGATGCCATCGGAAAAGATTTCCGTTCATTGGTCTATCTTGAAAAAAATGATTTCAGTAAGGAAATGGAACAACTCTATAAGGAGGGAAATTTTTCAGGCGAGTTCAAGCTGCGAACCAAACAGCTTCAAACCATTGTTGTTGATATTCGTTTTAATGTGATCAACGATGAAGAAGGAAATCCAAAATCGATCCTCTCCATGAGCAATGACATTACCGATAAGAAAAAAATCGAAGCGCAGTTGCTGCGAACACAACGGATGGGAAGTTTAGGAACGCTCGCCGGAGGAATTGCACACGATCTCAATAATGTACTTGCCCCGATCTTATTGGCAGTGGAATTTTTAAAACGGACTTATGTAAATGATAGTTCGCAAAAGATTCTCGAATCAGTCGAATCCAGTACCCGCCGCGGTTCGGAGATTGTGAAACAGATTCTGACATTCGCCCGCGGAGTGGAGACGCAAAAAATTCTTATTCAACCGCGACATTTGATCAAAGAAATTATCGGGATCTTCAAACAGACATTCCCTCGCTCCATCAAAATTAGCAGCGACATTCCAACCAATACTTGGACAATCATGGGTGATCCGACTCATTTTCATCAGTTGGTGATGAATCTGGGCGTGAACGCGCGCGATGCCATGCCGGACGGCGGTTCGCTCTCAATCACCGCTTCCAATGAAGTGATTGATGAACAGTACGTTCGGATGAATATTGATGCAGTTGTCGGGCGGTATGTTCAGTTTTCCATCAAGGATACAGGGATCGGAATGGCTCCTCAGATCATTGATCATATCTTTGAACCGTTTTTTACGACAAAAGAAATTGGTAAAGGGACGGGTCTTGGATTATCAACTGTATACACTATCGTAAAAAGTCATGGCGGATTCATTAAAGTGCAAAGCGAAGTTGGTAAAGGGACTACGTTTAATGTCTTTTTGCCCGCTACAGTTTCAAACGCTGTTGTTGCGGGAACGAAAGCACTGCAGCAGGACTATTTTGGAAAGGGAGAATTAATATTGGTGGTAGATGATGAAGCATCGATCCGTGATGTTACGAAATATACCCTAGAGCTTTATAACTATGTTGTTATTACGGCAGCAGACGGCGCAGAAGGAGTCGCGCGGTTTGCCGAACTGCACGACAAAGTTGCACTCGTCTTGACGGATATGATGATGCCGGTGATGGATGGGAATCATTTAATCACGGCACTACGCAGAATGAATCCAGATATCAAGATTATCGCTTCCAGTGGATTAATCGATAAACCAAAAAGTGTTGAGGGGGATAAAAATGCAGTGAATGGATTTATTGATAAACCGTATACAGCGGAAAAATTAATGACCATGGTATCGTCGGTCATTAAAGGGGTTCCCACGCAGCCAGAGTCCTAATGACGTGCCAGAACATAGGTGTAAAATCATTGCATGGTTGACGAGAGACCATGCAATGATTTTTTCATTTACATGCATCGTCAGTTACTTATTTTTGCAATCGGCAACGTGACGGTAATGGAAGTACCTTTATTCACTTCGCTGTTAATGGTAAGCGTGCCCCCGTAAAGTTCTGCAATAGATTTCGTAATTGTCAGTCCCAACCCAGACTCATCACGCCGGTATATTTGTTGCTTGTTGTCCATTAAGGATTCCACGCTGTCAATTTCCTCTTTCGACATCCCGCGGCCTTCATCACGGATTGTTAATTGAATGCCCTGTTGGTTCTTTTCAGAAGAGATATATATCGTGCTAGTAGGATTGGAAAACTTGCAGGCATTATCAACCAGTTCATCCATCATCTTTCCAAAATCAGCAGGAGAAATTTGTAATGCCGCATCAGTACAGGAAAGAACGATCGAATCTTTTCGGTCTTGTTCGCGGACATTTTCATGAACGATGGAATGAAGAATGTGAAGGTACGACGAAGTGACTTCCCGACGGAACGATGCAATCTTTTCATGGTCGGTCACCCACAATTGTAGCATGGCATAGTATAGAATATTTTCGTGTAAACGACTTAAGCGTTTTCCCGAACGATTGATTTTTTGCGCAGTTTTTTGGATTCTTTCCGGAGAGAAATCGTTTTCCGCAAGAAGGGATTGTGCGTGTTCGAGTATATCCATCACTAAAATATGCAGTTCATTGGACAGTAATACAATGAAGCCGGTTTGTGTCTTTTCTATTTTTGAATCGAGAAATTTTTGCCATAATTGTTTTTTCCGTAATCGCGTCCGCACGGCATTAATCAGATCATCCGCGCTGAAGGGTTTGGTGAGATAATCATCCGCACCAAGATCCATTCCTTTACGAAGATCGAATTGCCCCACATTTACACCGGTCATAAAAACAAACGGGACATTTCCCATCTCCGGATCTGTTTTTACCATGTTTAAAAGTTCATATCCATTCATGGAAGGCATTTGAATGTCGCAAAGAATAAGATCCGGCAGGATCGTTTTGGCCAGCGTCAATCCCTGTATTCCGTCTTCCGCCAAATATGTTTCATATCCGGCATCGGTAAGAATATCGGTAATGATATTTCGAAGATCGATTTCATCATCCACGACCAGGATTTTTTGTTTTTGTTCTTTCATGCAACACCTTTACAGTAAGTGAATGATTTGTGATGTTGTGTGAGGGTCCCCGGTCCCACTTAATTTTGAAGAGTGCAGTGCAAACATTGTTTCAATGTTGTATTGCTTTTGGCAACGAGATTGTGACCGTTGTCCCCTTCATCCCATTGCTGTTGATAAGAAGATCTCCGCTATGCAATTCAGTAAGAGTTTTGGCAATTGCTAAACCCAATCCGGCTCCTTGCTGTTCGTAATATCCCCGTTCAAACTGCTGAAATCCAGTAATTTTTTTAATTTGTTCTTCCGATATCCCTCTGCCAACATCCTGCACCACGATGTGAATATTCGAACCGCACTCCTCACTGGAGACGGAGACAAATGCACCAGTCTCGGAAAATTTTAAAGCATTATCGATAATTTCACTGACAATCTTCGTCAACAGTACCGACGAAATTTGTGTGATGCAATCCTTCAGCGACAACCGTACCGCATCTGTCCGTCCATATTTTTTCATCAGCTTCTCTGATGCCATGCGAATCACTTCAATGATTAATGTAGAGGTGCTCTGCAATTCAATTATTTTTTGTTGATCATGAATCCATAATTGCAGCTGTCCAAACATAATCAAGTTTTCCAATAGATGATGAAGCCGCTGCCCTGACTTGTGGATTCGCGAACCCAACTCTTTTATTTCATCGGCGGGAATATTCTGTTCTTCCATAAGAATTTGTGAAAAGCCCAGAATTCCATTCAAGGGCGTACGAAATTCATGAGGAAGAGCATAGATGAAGTTCGATTTAATATCCTCGAATTGCGATTCGTAATATTTTTGCTGAGTATTTTTTTTTGATAAGCGTGTCTCAACGGAAGCAATCAATTCGTCGGACGTAAATGGCTTTGTGAGGTAATCATCTGCGCCAAGCTGCATTCCTTTTCTGCGATCGCTTGTGCTGGCATTTCCGGTTAAAAAAATAAAGGGAATCCAGGCAAATTCCGGTTCTACTTTTAAAGTGCTGAGCAGAGTAATGCCGTCCATTTTCGGCATATTCACATCGCAAAGAATAAGATCGGGAGTGTGCATTTTTGCTGCGGCCAGTCCATCTAAACCATTCGTTGCTTCAATCACTTCGTATCCGTTGCAGCCGAGCGTCAAAGCAATAATTTCACGATAACTCTCTTCATCGTCTATAACGAGAATCTTTTGATGTGGTGTCGATTGGTCCATTGTCTTAATCCCTCCAACAATAACGCTTCTCAATTGAAATTCTACGATTCAGAAGAGTAACGTAAGCAACAAAGTTCATTGCATAGTAATAAATATTTGCAAGGAAAACAGCATCAAAGTAGAAGTGTTTGTTTGAGTTCATTTATCCAAAAATATCCGTAGATTCACAGATACTTTATATGATTTCATGTTGTGAGCATTCAAGATATCATATTTACGTGATACCGGATTTAAGATACATCGGATAAAATTATCTTTATAAAAAAAATGAATTGTGCTAAAATAATATAAAAAACAAAGGTAATTAAATGGATTTCAGAAAGTCATTTATATTTCTATTTGTAAGTATAGTAGGGCTTAGTTGTAAAAATTCGACAGACAATGAAATATTTTATGTGTCAAAAGACATTTCCGAAATATTTACTGTTTATCAAGATGGATCAGGACTGCGTCAATTAACAAACGAAAAACAATTTATACACTATGCCGATTTTATTCCGAATTCGAGTAAAATATATTATGTGCAAAGTAAATTGGGAGCTGGATATCAAGGCATTTTTACTTTAGATCTAAAAACAGGTCAAAAAGATAGTCTTTGTGTCGCAAATATTTTCCAAAGTACACATTATGTTGACATTCCACATTATAAAAGAATTTTGGTCTCATCGGATGGCAAAGAAATATTTTTTGCTTCTTGGGAATCAAATGATGCGAATTTGACACCTCGTAATATATTTAAAGTAAATATTCAAACAAAAGTAGTCACTAATATTACCAATAACACACCTGGAAATAGAATTAATGAGATATGTTTATCTTTTGATAACACAAAAATTGTTTATTCTGAAATTGATCAAACGAATAAATTGGCTTCAATTTATATATACGATATCGGCACGAATAACAAAAAAAAGATATACAGTTCTTCTGATGGAACGTGTTATCATCCACAAATTCTTTCTGACAACAAGAGGATATTTTTTGTTGAAATAGACAACAGTGACACAAAATCTAGTAAACTGAAAATCGTTCGAGCTGATTCAATAAATAATGTCACAGCAATCACAATTCAGTCTTTAGGTTTTGGATATTATCCGGAATTATCTGTAACCAATGACATCATTATTGATGTAAATGATAGTATACCGTTTTTAGTAATATTTAATATAGATACGCAAAAACAAATTAATACCAATATTCCAAACACCAACAGTCCATATTTATCCAAAAATGAAAAATACATGCTTTATTTTAAAAATAATTGGTCATTAGGAATAGTAACTATTAACAGTATGACTGAACAGATGATTTTGTCGACAACAAATTATACGGGAAGCACACATCTTCCAAAAACATCTTACGCGAACAATGAAATCATTTTTATTAATAGAAAAACACTTAAGGAGTAAAAAATGAAAGTTAAGGTAGTTCAGATTCAGTTAATTGTGCTATTCGCTTTTTAAGAATGAATTTCGCAAATCGGTTCATCAATTCCCTCTTCTCGCCGTGTGGATAAAAAAGTTTAACGAATTTTTGGAAATTGAGAGATATTATTTATTCAAATCTGTCGAATGATTTGAATAAAGTAATGTTCAAATTGTTCTTTGAACAATGGATTAAAACGGAGTACAAAAAAAGAGGTTGTTATGTTGTGTGTAATTGTGATCCCGCCGCGAATCGAACGCGGAACCTACAGCTTAGAAGGCTGTTGCTCTATCCAATTGAGCTACGGGATCAAGTATTGTTATACAAATATACAAAAAACGAAAAACGTTTCAAAATTGGAAATAATTATGGCACAAATATTTACGTTACTTATCATTAGAGATTTATAAATCAAAGTTTGCTTCAATAAGTTGACTTCATGGTCAAAAAGATTTACTTTCTACAGGATGAAAGCAGAAGGGAGTATTTCTCGAAAGCACTTCCATACACCGTAAACAGTTTTAGAAAGAACATTGCGATCCGTTATGTGAAGTTGGTTGGGATGAAGATCGTTGGTGTGTTTATCTGCTTCAACTTACAACCTGTGGCGTTATACTCGATGAAGAGTGGGAACACGTTAACTACCATTATCAATGTTCTGTTATGCCCATGACAAATAAAAAAGACGAACAAGAATTGAAACGCGTTCTTGTTGTAGAAGATAATAAAGATATTGCCTTACTCGTTGAAAAACGATTGTCCCGTCAGTTTGCTGTTGATGTTGCCGTAAACGGTGAAGATGCCACAAACGTTATCAATGCAAATCCCTACGATCTGGTTGTTCTCGATCTCTCTCTCCCAAAAAAATCCGGTTTTGACGTTCTAAAAGATATGCGAAAAAAATCTGCCTATCCTCCGGTGTTGATCCTTTCCGGCTTGAATGCCGTGGAAGATAAAGTAAAAGGATTGAAACTGGGAGCGGATGATTATCTTGCAAAACCGTTTGACGTAAAAGAACTGGTGGCTCGGATCGATGCTTTGATGCGCCGAGTTCCTTCTGCACAGGAGATTGTGAAACTTGCCGCCGTCGATCTTGAGATGGATCTTGTTTCTCGGAAAGTTACGCGTGCCGGCAGCGACATTATGCTTAGCCCGCGTGAATTTGCTTTGCTTGAATACCTTCTCCGCAAAAAAGATAAAGTTGTCACCCGAAAAGAGATTGCCGAGGAAGTATGGGGACATAAATTCGATGCCGGGACAAACTTTGTTGATGTGTACATTAATTACCTTCGCAAATCTGTCGATAAAGATTTCCCGAAGAAACTGATTCAGACTGTGTACGGACAAGGATTCATCCTGAAAACGGAAGAGTAATTCTTACGCGTGGCCACAACACATTCCGCCGCACTTTTCCATAAAAGTATACTCCATTGGTATGTCCATCATCAGCGCCATTTACCCTGGCGGAGGACGCATAATCCGTATCGTATTCTTCTCTCAGAAATTATGGCGCAGCAGACACAGGTAAGCCGTGTTGCTGAATACTATCGTCGCTGGGTAAAAATCTTTCCGACATTTTCTTCGCTTGCAAACGCTACCACCGGCGATGTACTGCGTGAGTGGTCCGGACTGGGTTATAACAGCAGAGCGTTACGTTTTCATCAATTGGCGAAAATTGTTTCCACTGAATTTCATTCCCGACTTCCAAACAATCCAGACGATTTACAAAAACTTCCGGGTATCGGACGGTACACTGCACATGCGGTTGCATGTTTTGCATTCGAACAACATGTGCCTGTCGTGGATGTCAATATCAAACGGATCTTAACGCGGTGGAGTAAAAAAGTCACATCCTCGTTAGAACAAGTTAATGATGATCGTGCGTGGTATCTGGCAGAAAAATTTCTTCCGCCTAAACGTGCATACAGTTGGAATCAATCGTTGATGGATTTTGGAGCGTTGGTCTGTACTGCTCGAAATCCCGGCTGCGATAAATGTCCTGTCTCGCTATATTGTGCTTCGGCGTTTTCAAAATCATTTTTGCAGAAAGAAAAGAAGAAAGTAAAGATTGAACCGGTATGGAGAGGAATTCCACGTCGATTATATCGCGGTAAGATTTTGAAATTATTGCATTACCATTCATGCACTGCTGAAACTGTTGCAGCCTTGTTATGGAGCAATCACACTCAGTCGGATATTTCATGGACGGCCTTGTTGATGGAAAAAATGAAGATGGACGGATTGCTTTCGTTCCACAAAGGAAAATATTCTATTGTCCAATGAAAAAATATAAGCGCATTGAAGAATTGCCGTCCGCATTTATTTCAAAGAAATCAGCGATACGCATACGACTGAAAGAATATGGCAACATCCCAACGGAACAATATTTCTATGAATTGATTTATTGTTTAATGACGCCGCAATCCAGTGCAGTGAATGCAGGAAAAGCACAGCAAGAGTTTGAACTACTTCAATATCGCATTACTGAAATCGATCCCGAACCGATTTTGTTTAGCAAAGAGCATTACATTCGTTTTCACAAATCGAAAGCGCGATGGATCGGTATGATGAAACAAAATTTTCCGATGATTATGGAAATAATTATCGGACCGTTATCTGCCGAAGATAAAAGAACGTGGCTTGTGAAGAATGTGATTGGGTTAAGCTACAAAGAAGCGACCCATTTCCTGCGTAATATCGGAAAGAATGATGGTTTGGCGATCTTGGACAGACATATCGTAAAGAATCTGAAATACTATGGGGTGATCCGAACAATACCGAAGACACTGACAAAAAAGCACTATCTTTCTATCGAGAAAAAATTTCAACTTTTCGCAGAAGAGATCGGGATCACGATTGATGAATTGGACCTTCTTTTTTGGAGCAATGAGGCGGGCGAAATTTTGAAATAGAGCGTAAATCGTTGTACATTACAGAAAAACACTATGGCACAACAAAGTTCATTTGATATCGTTTCTGAAGTGAATATGCAAGAAGTAGACAACGCACTTAATCAGGCGCGCAAAGAGGTCGCAACGCGGTATGACTTCAAGGACTCCAAAACGTCGATTGATTTTGCCGAAAAAGAAAAAGAGATCACTCTCCATACGGAAGATGATTTTCGCTTGAAAGCAGTGGTTGATATTCTTCAAAATAAATTCATCAAACGGGGCATTGCAATCAAAACGCTGAAATATAGTAATGTAGAAACAGCATCGGGTGGAACCATCCGACAAAAGATCTCTCTGCTGGTAGGGATCGACAAGGAGAATGCGAAAAAACTCGTTCAGATTATCAAGGAGACAAAGATAAAAGTGCAGGCTTCCATTATGGATGATCAGGTTCGTGTGACAGGTCGAGACAAAGATGATTTGCAAGCGATCATTGCAAAATTACGCGGAACAGATTTTCCGCTCCCACTTCAATTCACCAACTACCGCTGATGGTGAAATCCTCATTCATGAAAAAGTTCGGTCAGTCTTTGGCGGTGCTGATAGCCATTTGTACCAGCCTGTTTGCGCAGCATGATATTGACATCGTTATTGATTCTCTTCGTTTGCAGTCATCAAAACAGAGCGGATATGCAGCTTCTGCGATGTCCGGATCGCGGCGACTGATCTCGATTCAAGGGATAGCGACAGTTCTTCAATCAGATTGCCTCGAAAATATTCAATTGAAAAAATTGGAAGTGAAATTGCCGCATTTCACTCTTAAATTTTCGGCAGATAATCCCTTTGTGGTCATAACAAACAGCGAAACAAAACGGCATCAGGTTCATCAATTTTCTTTTCCGATCACCGTTGTTCAGGGAAAATATTTTGGACAGATCGATGAAGCAATTGCCTTCTTTCGTTCGATTGCCGATTCTACATTGAGTATTGATTCAACATCAATAGCAGTTCGTGATACAACACCTTCCTTCCCTACAGTAACAGGTTTCACGCTTGAAGAAAAAAAGAACGGCACAATGGTTCGCATTCATCTTTCTGCCAAACCGAGCGACTTCTATCGCACGCTGCAAATTGGAGAGTGGATTTACGTAACGATACTCGGTGCGAAATGCGATACAGTGATGTTTGACAGCACCTATACGGATGGAATCGTTCGAAGAATAAAACCTGTTCAGTCTGAGACCTCACTTCAGATTTCGCTTCAGGTTCGCGGGAAAGTAGAACAGTCCGAAATTGTTCAAGATCAATTGAGCAACGATATTTTGGTGACGCTTATTCCTCCTATTGTTGAAGAGAAGAAAGAGCCGAAAATTGATTCTGCAGCGATTCGCCGTCAGCAAGCAGAACGAGCGCGTCAACACGTGGCTAACTCTATTGAAAAACAAAAAAAGAAATGGAAACTGGATGTTGTTGTGATCGATCCGGGACATGGTGGTCACGATCCAGGTACTATTGGAAACATCGGCACGAGAGAAAAAGATATTGCGCTCGGCATAGCGTTGAAACTTGGGGATTTGATTAAGAAAGAAATACCAGACATTAAAGTTGTCTATACCCGAAAGACCGATCGTTTTGTAGAATTGTACAGGCGCGGCCAGATTGCCAATGAGAGCGAAGGGAAGATTTTTATCAGCATTCATTGCAATTCCACGGAACGCAAACCTTCCTCCGCAAATGGATTTGAAATTTATCTTCTCCGTCCCGGTAAAACGGAAGATGCCATTCGAATTGCTGAAAAAGAAAACGACGTTGTGAAATTGGAAAAAGATTTTGAAGACCGGTATCAGGAATTGACGGAAGAGAATTTTATTATTCTGACTATGGCACAAAGTTCCTACGTAAAACAGAGCGAGCGTTTGGCGGAGATGATGGAAGAGACCATGAGCGCACAAATGGAAGGAATGCGTCAACCGGTAAAACAAGCGGGATTTTATGTGTTAGTTGGTGCCTCCATGCCGAATGTGCTTGTAGAAACTGGTTACCTCTCCAACCTGAAAGATGAACGGTTTCTTCGTAGTCCAGCCGGACAGAAAAAAATTGCTACCGCTATCCTTAATGCTCTCAAGGGATACAAAAACGAATACGAAGATGAAAATCAGTAACGTTCCCTTCAACTTTTTTGTTTTGAACAAGAGTAAATCCAAAATATGAAACCAAAAAAAGTCTCCATCGCTACCCGCGCTATCCACGGAAAAAAACTTTATCCATACAAAGGGGCAGTAACGACCCCGATTTATCAAACCTCGACGTATCGGTTTGAGAACTCACAAGATGCGGTACGGTACTCTCAGGGTGATCCGAGTGTGTATGTCTATTCCCGTTATCATAATCCTTCGGTTGAAGACGTTGAAGAAAAACTTGCGGAGATGTATGAGGCAGATGCTGCCGTCCTGTTTTCCTCAGGAATGGCGGCAATTTCCACAGCGATTCTTTCCATTGTAAAAGCGGGAGATGAGATTATCAGCACGCCGGCGTTGTATGGCGGAACATACCGATTTTTCCGCGATGTGCTTCCAATCTTTAATGTATCTGTGAAATATGTTGATGCAGATGCACTCCCCGACATCTCAACACTTGTTACGCCAAAAACAAAATTATTTTTCTGTGAATCTCCGACCAATCCGACGGTGGGAGTGATTGATCTTTATAAAGCAATTGCTGAAGTAAAGAAAGCTCAAAAAAAATCCGAAACAACAATTGTGACGATGATCGACAATACGTTTGCATCGTGTCTACATCAGGCTCCCTTTGATATTGGTTTTGATATGGTAGTTGAAAGCGCCACAAAATACATCGGCGGGCATAGTGATTTGTTGGCAGGAGCTGTTATTGGAAAAAAAAACGATATCAAGCAGGTTCGCCAAATTGCAAAATATCTTGGCGGCTGTGCCGATCCGTTTGCAGCATTTCTTCTTTCCCGCAGTTTGAAAACATTTGAATTGCGCGTACAGCGTCAAACAGAAAATGCAATGAAACTTGCAAAATCATTGGAGAGACACCCCAATGTTCTGCGTGTGTTGTATCCCGGACTGAAATCTCATCCGCAGCATGCAATTGCCAAAAAACAAATGAGCGGATTTGGCGCGATGGTTTTGATTGAAGTTAAAGGGGGAGTAAAGGGAGCGGCGAAAGTGTGCGACTCGTTAAACGTTGCTGTTAATGCAATGTCGCTTGGCGGAGTGGAAACACTTGTGAGTATCCCCGTGTACTCTTCTCATGTAAATATGAGTGATGCAGAATTGAAACAGCACGGAGTGACTCCGGGAATGATCCGCATCTCTGTTGGCGTAGAAGGGATCGAAGATTTGATTTCTGATTTTGAACAGGCGCTAAAAAAAATATAAAAACCTTGCGAAGGTTAAGGGAAATGTTCGTTTAACCTTGATCTCGTTCCCAAACTCTGTTTGGGAACGAGAATCCTCAATGACAACTCACTCCCAAACTCTGTTTGGGAACGCAAGTATGATTGGAGATGAACTACAACTGCGAAACGGAGTTTCGCGCAGTCTTCGTTCCCAAGCGGAGCTTGGGAACGAAGAAGTGATTCTGCATGACAAGATCCCGCTATAAAATATACAATCAGCAACAACCTCATTTTCTAACCATGACAATCGTTGAATGGATCCCTCTGTTTATGAATAAAGAGATAGTGTCGATTATTCTCGATTCTCTCAGATTTATTCAGACAGAACGAACGATAACAATATATTCTTACGTCATTATGGAGAACCATCTCCATATAATTGTTTCTGGCGATCACCTCATCAAAACGATAAAAGAATTCAAATCATTTACGGCAAGGAAAGTTATTGATTATTTGATGGATCATCATTCCGTGCATCTGCTTGAACGGTTGAAAAAAGCAAAACTTTCTCATAAGACTGACAGTACATATCAAGTATGGCAAGAAGGGAGTCATCCCCAGGAGATTTTCAGTGAAAAAATGCTCCTTCAGAAGATCGAATACATTCACAATAATCCTGTGCGGCGAGGATATGTTGTTGAACAAAAACATTGGAATTACTCAAGTGCAAAAAATTATGATGGTGAAACTGGATTGCTTGAAGTTAAGACAGATTGGAGAAATGAACCATAGCTGCGAAACGGAATTTCGTTCAGTCTTCGTTCCCAAGCGGAGCTTGGGAACGAAGATGTGTAGTGTACCGCCGAGCTCTGCTCGGCTGTTTAAATAACAACATCCCCGAGATCCAAGAAGATTTCGGGGATGCGTTGTTTTAAAGCAAAGAGAGACTTAATTTGGCCGAGTGATAAATGAAAAGCTTATCGGTTTTTTAATCCGTATTCCGTAAATATCTTTCACCGAATCGGTTAATGTCACCGTATATTTTGTATTGGGCTGCATTACTCCGCTTGGCGTAAAGACGATCTGAGCTGGAGAATCATACGAACCGCTGTAGTAATAGCTAAACGTTCCGTTCAACGGAGGTGAAATAGAAGTTCCATTTTTCATGCTCGTGAGATCCACATAGGTATTAAATGTCATTTGTATCGTTCTGCTGGTTGAAACGTAGATTTCCCCGTTGCTCGGTTGAGAATACTGAAGATCAATGGATGCTGTTCTAAAGGAAAACGTAAAGCGATGACCCAGTTTTATACCATCCTTATCTTTTGCTGTACTGTCCACAAAAACGGTGATCAATGTATCCGATAAAAATGGTCCGCCGGTATAGATTGAGACCGAGTTTTCATCATTCCACAAAAATACTTTGTTCATATTTGGATTGACACTTATTGCCGCTTCGGTCGACTGTTTGTCCATTCTGCGTGGAAATTTCATTGTGATGCCACGATAATACAACGGCGATACTTCAATATCTCCATGGACAGGAGTTGTTTGGATTCCATTTTGCGTTGTGTACGATTGCACCGTTTTAAATGTGAACTTCAATGGGAATCGTAATGGTTTGCCTGAAGAATCTTTTGCTCCAGTACCAATAGTGATTGTGTAGGTTGAATCGACGTACGAGTCTTTTTTGGCAAAGGTATAGGTCATCGATTTTACTTTGCTGAATGTTGTGATTGTTGCACCGGGATCAAAACCGGAAGATAAGCTGGCATAACTTGGCGCGTAATACAATCCTCCATACGGCGACGTTGTATAATATCCCCATGTAAAAACTCCCTCACTTGCGGGAAATGTGGAGAATGCTTTTTCCACACTTTCGCGGTCCATTGATTGGTTAAACAATATCGAAATGGTAATTCTTCCATAACGCCAATCGTACACAATTTCATCTTTATCAACAGGATAGTGGCTCTCAATTTCATCGGGAATTGTAGAGAGTGGTATCTCACCGAGATAGACGATGTTACCGCCATTCAGTTGAAGATTTGCTCTTTTAAATGTGCGATAATTTGCAGTCCGAATGGTCACATCGTAATTTCCGCTGCGAAGGTCACGGAATGTAAACGATCCGTCCGAAGGATTAATTTCCTGTGAGTCGACCACGCTGATTTGGCTTACATACACTTTTGCTTTGCTCGATGCAGGCAGGACTTTACCTAAGAGATCAGAGTGGAGAAGATCGTTGGTATATTCTTTTGGAATTCGCTCTTCGATGATCGTTTCTTTACATCCGAAGAGAAGAAGTGTGGCGAGTGTTACAAAGCGCAGGAGCGTTTTCATATAGCTTTCCTCTTTGAGTCGTGGAGAACGTACTACAAATCTAACTCCATACCAAATAAAAGACAATAGTCAACGGATTGGCATTTAAGGCAGGGTTTGAAATAAACAGAGAAAATCATCCTCAAATGCGGCGTACTTCTTTTACGAGAATCGTAAACAAAATCATTGATACAAAGGCTATTCCCGCTCCTGAACCAAATGCTGCCGTTGCACCAAACGCATTGTAAATAATACCAAACAGAATGCTTGCCGGCAATGCTGCAATCCCGACAGCAAAATTGAACAGTCCGAATGCGCTGCCGCGTAGTTGCGGCGAAACCACATCTGCCACGAATGCTTTTTCCGCCCCTTCGGTAAACGCGTAATATACAGCATAGAATGCAAACAGAATGAATGTCGCCGCGATCTGCCATCCTTCAGGAAGCTGATCGATCAGTGCAAAACCGATATAGACTGCGGCATAAATTCCCCAGCCGATATTAATTACCAATTTTCTTCCTACGCGATCTGAAAGTGAGCCGAGCGGGGTGGAGAATATTACTTTGATAATATGGAAGAATGACCAGATCAATGGCAGAAACAAGATATTGGCAAACTGATTTTGTGTTTGTGTATCGCCAAAATGAGAAACCATTGAATTCAGTAAGGGAACCGACATAATAATGGAGCGAAGTGTTTCGCTGTTATGCATTGTTTCTTGAATACGGAAAAGCATGAACGCATCGGAAGAGTTGCCGAGCGTGAAGAGTGCCGTAATAAAAAGATATCGCTTAAAGTTTCGGTCGAATGAACGGAGAGAAAACGAGAATTTTTTCTCTGCAACAAATCCATCATTGTTTTCTTTTACAAACAGAACAAGTGTCAGAACTGCCAGCGCACCGGGGATGATTGCGAGAAGAAATGTTGCGCGAAGAATTGTCGGAAGATCGCTGAAATTGAAAGCAAGGATCAGAATTGCGAGGGATCCGATGCACAAGATCGGACCAAGCACCGCACCGGCATGATCCATAGCGCGATGAAAGCCGTACGCTTTTCCCCGAATATGTTCATTCACGGACGATGCAATAAGTGCATCGCGTGGTGAGGTGCGAATACCTTTCCCAATGCGGTCCATCGTCCGGATCAATGTAATCTGCCATGCATCGCTCACAATTCCGATCAACGGACGTGCAAGTGAAGAGATTGTATATCCAATCACTACAAGAGCTTTTCGTTTTCCCAGCTTGTCCGAAACAACACCGCTGATCAATTTGAGAAGCGATGCTGTTGTTTCTGCAACACCTTCAATAATTCCAAGGAGGATGGCACCGGAACCGAGTGTAGCAATAAAAAGGGGAAGGAGAGGATAGATCATCTCTGTTGCCGCGTCTGTGAAGAGACTGACAATACCGAGGACAATAACATTTCGAGGAATGGAGTTTTTTTTCATGTGTGTCTGCAATATTCCCGAAATCTTATAGATTTCCGAATATATTTGTAAGAGCTATCTCAAAAATGAATCCATTGCTATCCTGAGCAAAGCGAAGGATCTGATGTAGTTTCTCAAATTCGTTCTCGTTGTTTGGAAGTTAGTTTCAGATTCGCCCCCTTCGGCAGAAAAGTTCGGTCGTCCTGAGAAGCGGACTCCTTCAGAATAACAGCAGATTCATTTTTTATGTTTCATCTTTAAAATCGCTTTGATATTCTTCCCCATCTGTTTCTCCCGAGCTTTTCTCTCCTGCTGCTTTGTGAAACTCGATTTCGATTCGATGTAATCCGCTTCCTTTTTCAATTTCAAAAAACTTTCATAGCGTCCCAATTCAAGCGTCCCGTCTTCTATGGCCGATTGAACAGCGCATCCAGGTTCGTGAGCATGCGTGCAATCAGTAAACTTGCACTGCAATCCTAATTCCGTAATGTCTGAAAATGTTTCATCAAGACTCCCACCGACTTCCCATAATCCTATTTCTCGTAATCCGGGAGTATCAATGACACATCCGCCGCTCTCCAGCGGGATTAATTCACGATGAGTAGTAGTGTGTTTTCCGCGCGAATCATCTTCCCGTACTTCCTGCGTTTGGAGTTTTTCGCTCCCGATCAATCGGTTGATCAATGTTGATTTTCCGGCGCCGGATGAACCAATAAAACAGATGGTAGAATCTTTTGTGATTAACTGTTTTATCTCATCCAAATGCAACAATGTCTTTGCACTATAAGCTATTGTGACCGCTTCGTGCGAAATCGTCTCCACTTCGGTAATGAGATTTTCTAATTCTTCATCGGAAAGAAGATCAGTTTTACTTAACAAAATAACCGGAACGGCACCGCTATGTTTTGCAACCACAAGAAAACGTTCTAATCGGCGAAGATTGAAGTTTTTGTCCAACCCCATGACGATGAAGACAATATCCATGTTTGTTGCGATGATCTGTTCTTCTACTTCTCTGCCGGAAGTTTTTCGGGAAAGTATTGTCTTGCGGGGAAAAATGTGCTGGATGATAGCGGGAGAGTTTTCATCATAGACTTGAACTGCCACCCAATCACCGACTGCGGGATAATCTTTTCGCGTTTCTGCATCGAACATCATTTTACCGGTGATTTCTGCGGAGAGGAGTTTCTCTTGAACAATAATTGAATAACGACCTTTATGCTCAGCGATAATGCGCGCAATGGAAAATCCTTTGGATCTCCATTCCTCATATTCCTGCGTAATATCAGGACGATCGCTATTCATTGATAATGGCGGACACTTCAATTTCAATTAGGTAATCCGATTCGATCAATTTTGCGATCTCCACCATGGTCGTACATGGTTTAATTGTTCCGAAAAATTCACCATGTGCTTTTCCATATTCTTCCCACCGCGTAATATCAGTGACGAACATTCGTGTGCGAACAACATCGGTCAACGATGCGCCTGTTTGCTTCAATACTCGCTCGATTTTTTGCAGGATGAATTTTGTCTGCTCATACGGATTCCCTTTACCAACGACAGAGCCGGAATCGTCCGTTGCAACAGTTCCGGTTACTTCAACTGTATTTCCAACACGTACTGCGCGGGAATATCCAACGATATCTTCCCATTTTGCACCGGATGAGATATTGATTCGTTTGCTCATAATAGTTTCATTTTTGTTAGTAATTGTTTTGGATGCTCTTCTACGATGATCAGTGATTTTACTCGAGCAGGGACGAACTCTTCAGCAACGGCATGATCGACGAATTCGAGCATCTTATTATAGTAACCGTTCACATTCAATACACCGACCAATTTTTCATTCACGCCAAGATGCGTAAAAGCGAGCACTTCAAACATTTCGTCCATTGTTCCAACGCCGCCGGGAAGCGTAATAAACGCGTCGGCAAGTTCAATCATTTTTGTCTTTCGTTCACTCATAGAAGCGACAACATGCAGTTGGGAAATGTTTTTATGTGCTAGTTCTCTATCGGCAATAATTGTCGGAATTACCCCGATCACATTTCCGCCGTGATGCATCATGGTATCGGCCATGATTCCCATAATTCCGTTCGACGCACCACCGTAGATCATGGCAATATTACTTTGAACAAGTAATTCTCCCAATAATTTGGCCTTTTCTGCGTATTCTTTTCGTATTCCGTTTTTTGATCCACAAAATATACAAACTGCCTTCATGTTTTCCTTTTTTGATTTTCATTAATATACCATTTTGTTTTCAATGAAAAACTATGAAACCTTGTCAAGGTTACGATGCAATCTTTCCACACCTTGACAAGGTTCACATTTTCATCAAATAATTTTTTCCTCTGACTAATAATAGGAAGGATCTTTCTTTTGATAATCCTCCAGTTTTTTGTATTTTTTGAGTGAAATACTGCTCCTGTTTTGTATCACAAAAAAGTGCATCATTATGTCTCTTACAGAAAAATCCGATTTTATCCGCGAAATAATCACCGACGATCTCAAGACAAACAAGTTTCAAGGCCGGGTGCAAACACGTTTTCCCCCGGAACCGAATGGGTATCTTCACATTGGTCACGCAAAATCGATCTGTTTGAATTCCGGAATTGCCCGGGATTTTAACGGGAAGTTCAATCTCCGTTTTGATGATACCAATCCCGCCAAAGAAGAACAGGAGTATGTTGACTCTATAATAGAGGATGTACAATGGCTCGGCGGTAATTTTGAAGACCGATTGTTCTACGCTTCGGATTATTTTGAGAAAATGTACGAGTTTGCTATTCTCCTGATTAAAAAAGGGAAGGCATACGTCTGCGACTTGAATGCCGATGAAATGCGGGAGACTCGCGGCACACTAACGGAACCGGGGAAGGAGAGTCCATACCGAAACCGAAGCGTGGAAGAAAATCTTGACCTGTTTGATCGGATGAAAAAAGGAGAGTTTCCAAACGGTGCAAAGACACTCCGGGCAAAAATCAATATGGCTTCCCCAAATATCAATTTGCGTGATCCGGTAATGTACAGAATCGTTCATGAACATCATCATCGACAAGGGAGTGTGTGGTGTCTTTATCCAACATACGACTGGGCTCATGGGATAGAAGATTCGTTGGAAAAAATTACGCATTCTGTCTGCACATTAGAATTTGAAAATCACCGCCCATTGTACGACTGGTATTTAGATGAACTGGAAGAGTATCATCCGCAGCAGATCGAATTTGCCCGGTTGAATCTGACGTACACAGTCTTAAGCAAACGCAAATTGTTGAAACTTGTCGGAGAAAAACATGTTTCCGGTTGGGACGATCCGCGGATGCCGACAATTGCCGGGTTTCGAAGACGTGGATATACATCCAATTCCATCATCAATTTTTGCGACATGATTGGTGTTGCAAAACGCGACAGTACGATTGATGTGGCGTTGCTGGAATATTCCATTCGGGAAGATTTGAATAAACAAGCACCCCGTACTATGGCGGTGCTTAATCCATTAAAAGTGGTTTTAATAAATTATCCTGAAGGAAAGAGTGAAGATTGCGAAGCAGTGAACAATCCTGAAGATGCTGCCGCGGGAACGCGGACAATTCCATTTGGACGGGAACTCTATATTGATCAGGATGATTTTCGCGAAGTACCTCCCCCAAAATATTTCCGTCTGTCGCCGGGAACAGAAGTGCGGTTGAAATATGGGTATATTATTAAATGCGAACGTGTTGTGAAGGATGAACAGGGAAATATTGTTGAAGTTCACTGCACATACAATCCCGATACGAAAAGCGGCATGGTGGGGGCGAACAGAAAAGTGAAATCGACCATCCACTGGGTCTCGGCGCAGCATGCAATGAATGTGGAAGTTCGTCTGTATGACCGCCTGTTCCTGAAAGAAAATCCGGATGACGGTGACGATTTTCTGTTAAACTTAAATCCGCAATCACTAACAATACTCAAAGACTGCAAAGTTGAACCTGTTCTGGGAAATGCCAAAGCGGGAGAACGATTCCAGTTTGAACGAACCGGTTATTTTTGTGTGGACAATAAAGAGAGTAAAGAAGGTGCGCCGGTCTTCAACAGAATTGTCACGTTAAAAGATACCTGGGCGAAGATCGAACAGAAACATAAGTAAAATCTTTTTGCATTGAGGTGATGAAAGAAATTTTCACAATATATTTCCTCCAGTTTTTCTAGAGACAAATTTCTTGCCGACGAACCAAAATTTTTGTATTTTTATGAATAGTTTCAAATAAATAATATGCACCCGTAGCTCAACTGGATAGAGCACCAGCCTACGAAGCTGGGGGTTACAAGTTCGACTCTTGTCGGGTGTACTAGAAACGTCCTGTAAATACAGGGCGTTTTTGTTTTTAAAGGAATTACGAATGGGTCACTGCGACACAGAGGTAAGAATTTGGTTCTACCATCCCTAAATTAAGACAAAAGTAGTATTCCATCTTAGAGTTTCACTTGGCAGGAGTATCCTGTTCTGTGTTTACTAAAACTTACCAACAGAATTGAGAGATTTCCACGTTACTATGAACAAACGACAATATTATGATAAATATTCTGCGACAATTGCTTCGCCCCGTTTTACTTGTTCCATCACTTTCTGACTAATTTTGCGATTATCTTTTCTGATGAGTTCAACGAGTCGAATGATGCGTTTGGCCTCCGATTGACTATCGTACTTTTCACTCCACAATACCATTTCAAAAAGCAACGGAATAAGATCCAGACCCTTCTTGGTAAGGGAATAGATTCCTTTTCTTCCATCCGTTTCATCCCCTTCGAGTTGAAGGATTCCTACCTGAATAAGATGATCTAAGCGTGAAGCCAGAATGTTGGTAGCAAAACCCTCTTCGGATTTGAGGAAATCTCTATACGTTCGCTTTCCTCGAAAAACAATGTCTCGAAGGATCAACAGCGCCCAACGGTCACCAAAAGCTTCAAGACCATAATTGACAGGACAATGCGATCGAAGTTTATTCTTTTCTTTTTTCATAGGCTAAATCTAAAGTAAATAATTCACTTGCAAATTGCAAGCGAATATATTATCATGAGTTATCGTAAGAGCTCAAGAATATTTTTATGTCCTTTGTACAATTGCACAGAACAATTTAAAGGAAAAACGCTATGAAGCAACAACATTACCATTGCAGCCTCACTGCACATATTACACCGAAAGCAGCATTTCAACATATTACTCATGTTTCAGAATGGTGGTCTGAACATATCGAAGGCAGTTCTGAAAAACTGAATGATGCTTTTACTATCCATTTTGCTTTTGGCGACTCTTTCGACATCAAAATAGTAGAGGTTGTTCCGGACAAAAAAATAATGTGGCTGGTTACGGATTGCAATCTTACGTGGGTGAAAGACAACAAAGAGTGGAAAGGGACAAAAATTTGTTTTGAAATTTTCACGAAAAACAATTCAACACACATCAATTTTACTCATATCGGTTTAGTTCCCGAAATTGAATGTTACAATGGTTGCGTCAACGGCTGGAATCAGTATATAAAGGAAAGTCTGTTCAAACTATTAACCAACGGCAAAGGAGAGCCAGACAGGAAAAAATAGCAATATATTTTACTGCTCTTAAAGCCATTTTTATTCATATTTATTGGAGGTATATATGGTCGACATTATTCACCGTATTGGGATCAAGTCCCCTGCACTTCAAGTCTATACCGCATTAACATCTATAGAAGGTCTATCTCAATGGTGGACCGAGGAAACTCAAGGAGATTGCCGGATTGGAGGAAAGATCGAATTCAGGTTTCGATCGCCGACAGGTGAACTTAAAGGCAAAATGGTTATGGAAGTGAAAGAGCTCAACGATCAAAAAGATGTTCGATGGCGCTGTATAGATGGACCAGTTGAATGGATTGGAACTGATATTACCTTTCAACTATCACAACAAGATGGACAAACAATTGTTCTCTTTGGTCACAGAAATTGGCGCGAGGCAGTTGAGATGACATCTCACTGTAGTATGAAATGGGCCACATTCTTTTTAAGCCTTCGTGAGTATGTAGAAACTGGAAAAGGGAAGCCCTCCCCTTATGATCTGAAAATTGACAACTGGAATTAATATCCATTTTTCTACAAACCGAGGAATCGTTACAGTTCTGCAACTCCTCAATGTTTCGTCCGGTGGTACACCTCTCTTTCAATGTAAAATGAAAGTCCCGAAATATCGGGACTTTTTTGTTTTAAATTATATCTTCACCGCTGTCCAAAATAAATCTTAAATGAATACAAAATTGGCTGTAGTAACTCAAATTGGGCAAATATATTTTAATAACAAGTAGTAAGCCCCTTTGCTGTATTGTAGAGATCGTATTAAAGTGTGTGGGAGCGAAATTTAGGAGGACTGAGCGAATGGGAAAGCGATGAATGACGGGACTTTTGATGGCGCGATTCGCGCCATCAACGGGCAAGAGCGAACGGTCGACGACTCGACTCGTAGAGGATTCATCGCGCGCGTTAAATTTCGTCCGCCTTTGGCGAACTTCTTTTCTTGCTCGGTCAAGAAAAGTAGAGAGTGAAGAATTTTGTTGTTTTTATCAATGTGTTTTGGGCAAGTGTGTTATATCTTCTATTGTTCAATTCTTTAAAGCATTATATTATACTCATAAATCAACGATCTTTTCCCGTTAGAAAATATTCGTGTCATTATTACGTAATGAGAGGCATTTATATGAATAAAAGAATAATTGAAGCGATAACGTTACTGGTATTGATGTTTTCCGGTGTTGGTATTGCGGGGGTAAAAAATATTGCTCATAGAGGGGGATCACAGTTGGCTCCGGAAAATACTCGTTCGGCATTTCTGAATGCTGTAGCGTTATCTGCTGATTATCTCGAACTCGATATTCAATTATCCAGCGATGACTCGATGATGATTATGCATGATAATACTGTTGACCGGACAACGAATGGCACAGGCTTTGTCAGCAACCTTACCTATGCACAGCTTCGGGTGCTTGATGCCGGTTCAAAATTTAGCGCTGCCTTTGCCGGTGAAAAAATTCCGACTTTTTCCGAAGTGTTAGAGATTGCCAAAAATAGTAAAAACAATATTGGTATTGTTGCGGAAATAAAAACCACTAATGCAACGGCTGTGCAAAAGACTGTTGCCATGATTCAGAAGTATGGAATGCAAAGCAGAATGATTGTTTCAAGTTTTGACATCAATCAAATAGCAGCGGTAAAAACATTGGATTCGACTATCAATGTGCAGTTGTTTGCGTCAGCACAAGAAACAATTGTGGATCAAATAAAAAATATTCATGGTGCTTGGATCGGAAGCAATATTGCCACCAAATCCCTTATCGACTATGCACATTCCAAAGGAATATTATTTAACATCTGGACTATCAACGGTGCAAGTCAAATGATATCATTTATTGATATGGGTGTTGACGGTATTACAACCGACGATCCGAAGACATTAAAAGTTGTTAGCGATTCAACGGCACCGAGCGATGTTACTTTGAATACCGCAACGGTGAACCAAACAAAAATAACCATCAGTTGGAATCCGGCAACGGATGCTGAAAGCGGTATTGTTGGATATGAGATCTATCGAGGGACATCATCTGCACCGACGACATTACACGCTTCAGTAGGAGATACGACGCAATTTGTGGATGAGACATTGATGGAAGGAACCAAACTCTACTATAGAGTGAAGGCAAAAAATTTAGCTCAGCTCAAGAGTGCTAACTATAGCAATGAACTATCGGCAACAACCGAAATTGATAATGTAAAACCGGAATTAGCATTTGTGACATCATACGGAGATACCAGCACAGTATATGTGGAGTACAGCGAACGGGTCGATTCAACATCGGCCACCACAAGTGCAAATTACTCTATCGAAAAATCAGTAACGGTATTGAGGGCAGTACTTGGTTTGGATCAAAAAACAATTATGCTTACCACCACGAAACTGAGTGACACATTATACACGATTAACGTAAAAAACGTTAAAGATAAAGCGGCTGCTTCTAATACAATTGTAAGCCGAGATCAAAAATTTATTCACCTGAATTTGCATCCACATGCCGTTGCGTATTACGCGCTGGATAACTTCTCTGTCTCTGGAACCGATGCACTGGTTGTTGATGCATCTACCAATGCCAATAACGGAGCCATGAAGAATGGCGTGGCGTTATCCGAAGGATTTACGGGAAATGGACTTCAATTTGACGGTGTGGATGATTATGTTCAATTCTCTTCTTCTCCCTCTTTTGATATTGGTGCCAATGCGGTCACAGTTTCTTTATGGACAATCTTGAACTATTTGCCGAATGAATTGCCAAGCGGATTTGGTCCGCTGTTTGATTCGGAGACAGATAATTATGTGCTGTATGAAGACAGAGGGAATAATCAATTGCGGTTTAAAGTAACTACCACCGGGGGCGCTGCCCGACCGGGAATTGCTTCTTCCGATCTGAAAAAAGGAGAATGGATACATATTGTAGGAGTGTACGACGGCACGAACGCAATGATATATCTTAATGGTGTATTAAAAGCATCACTGCCATTGAATGGATCGATACAGCCAGGCCAGGCGGCGACGTTGGGGAAAAATGGTTCATCGTACTTTTCAGGAAAAATAGATAATGTCCTTGTTCTCAATAAGGTACTGTCCGGGGCGGAAGTAGCTGAATTGTATAAAATTGCAAAAACCAAAACGTTAACTGCCCGGTTAAACGATGTGGAAACACAATCACCATCATCATTTTTCCTGTCGCAAAATTATCCGAATCCGTTTAACCCGATAACAACTATTTCATTCGGTGTACCATACAGCAGCACAGTCATAATTTCGATCTACGACATTCTTGGGAGAAAAATATCAACGATTGCGGATAATCAATTTTCTCCAGGATTTCACACTGTGCCGTTTAATGGCGTGTCTCTTGCGAGCGGGATGTACTTATATCGCATGACATCACAAGCGTTAAACGGAGATCAACAACAGTATGAAAACACGAAAAAATTAATATTGATGAAATAACACATCTCACCAAATTATGAGAGTGTCGAATAAAACTTCCCGATTATAATCGGGAAGTTTTGTTTTTGCGACGACTCAGATGCTATCTTCACCGGCATCATCCTTTTTTAATTTACATTTCACCTTTGCATTCTCAGCGAAAATCCGGCACATTTACATCATATCCATATAATGGGCCGGACATGAAAAAATATGTTCTTCTTCTCTCTCTTCTCCTCTCGATACATGCAGCAGCACAATTAAAATTCGCACATGTTTCCGATACACATGTCGGCAACTCTACCGGTGCCGAAGATTTACGCAGAACTGTTTCAGATCTGAACAGTTTTACGGACATTTCCTTTGTCATTATCACCGGAGACATTACAGAATCAGGAAAAGATGATGATGTTAGAACGGCCAAACAGATCCTTGACAGTCTTACAATTCCATGGTATATCATTCCGGGCAATCACGATATGAAGTGGTCGGAATCGGGCGGAACATCATTCGGGAAAATTTTTGGAGGAGAGAGATTTGTGTTTGATGCCGGAAAATATTCATTTGTCGGTGTGCATCAAGGACCGCGTATGCGAATGGGGGATGCCTATTGGGCAACGGAGGACGTTCGATGGCTCGATTCGGTGCTTACAGTGCTACAGAAACGCCAACGGAAGGTGATTATCGCTACGCATTATCCGGCTGATTCCGGTATTGCCAATTGGTATCGAGTAACTCAACTTGCAAGAAAATACCATGTGTTGGCATTTCTTAATGGGCATTTCCATCAAAATCTCTTCAAAATATTCGATGATATTCCAAGCGTCATTGGAAGGTCGAATCTTCGTGGAAAAGAACTTTCCGGCGGTTACAACATTGTCGAAATACGAAATGATTCAATGATATATGCGTTGCGCATAACGGGAAAAGAAACAGGTACCCCATGGGTTATTGTTCCGTTAAGGGATACGGATTCTTCGAATGGTATTTTATTTATCGATTCTGTTCAATTGTCGCACCGCCAAAAATATCCCGATGTAAAAGTTAGTTCTATTGTCTCAAATCCATACTCAATGAATGCCCCTCCTGCTGTTTCGGCTGATTTTATTGCGTATGCATTTTATGATGGTTCTGTTTTCATCAATGCACGAAACAGTAAGAAAAAATATTCTCTCAAAACATCCAATCCAATATTGTCCACCCCCGCTCTGGAAAAAACAAAAATTGTCATCAGTTCAACAGACACTACAATTTCGTGTTACGATTTTGTGAAGAATAGAGTGGAGTGGAGAGTGAAAACAAAAAAAGCTGTTGTGGCTCCGCCAATTATTGAAAATGGTATTGTGTATTGCGGAGCGAGTGACAATACATTTCGCGCAATCGATCTAACAACGGGTAAATTATTGTGGAGCTATGACTCACTTCAAGGACATGTAGAATCAAGACCGTTGATTGTAAAAGAGAGGATCATTATCGGAGCGTGGGATGAGCATCTCTATTGTTTGGATAAGAGATCCGGGAAACTATTGTGGAAATGGAAAGGTGGCAGATCAGGTATTTTGTTTTCTCCCGCCGCATGCGAACCAGTATATGCACATGGTAAAGTGTTTATCGTCGCCCCGGATCGTTATATGACTTCGATAGACATTTCAACCGGTGAAACGATCTGGAGAACAGATCAGTTCAAAGTCCGGGAGACGATTGGTATTACTGAAGATGGCGAGCATGTGTATGTTCGCACGATGAATGATTCCGTCTATGCCATTTCAACGCGGGAAAATCATCCGATAGTTCTCTGGGGAACGAATGCAGGATTCGGTTATGACATTAACTCTTCACAGATACGAGAAAAATTTGGAGTAGTTTTTGTAACAACAAAGAATGGAGAACTGATTGCGTTGGATGCAACACAAGGAACAGTTCTGTGGAAATTCAAAGAAGATAATGTCATTGCGCACACTCCGATCCCATTATCCAAGAATACGGTAATGTTCACCAATATAGTTGGCACAATCTGTACTGTTGTTTACAAAACAAAATAAGATGAAAAGTGACCGTTACCTTGAAGATGACGGTCACGTAATAATGTTGAACTTTTATTTGCCATTACTGGAAGCAAAACTTAAATTATAAAGCACATGAAACGAGGTAAGTCCTAATTTCGTGAAAGAATTTAGTCTACTCTTTTTAAAAATGAAAATGTTATGAAAAATATTGCACTTCTATTTTGTGTTCCATTATTATTGCTCACTCAGACGAAAGACTTTAAAGGGGCGGAGTATCGAACAATCGACAAGTTTACGTATGGAAGATTTGAGATCCGCATGAAATCAATGCCTCGGGAAGGAACTTTGGCATCCTTTTTTACCTACAATGACAGTTCAAATACGCCCTGGAATGAGATTGATATCGAAATTCTTGGTCGCTATTCGGATGATATTCAATTTAATCCGATAACTCCGGGACAAGTAAACCATGTGAGTCATTATCAAACGTCATTTGATCCAAGCAAAGACTTTCATACGTATGCTTTCGAATGGACTCCGACGTATGTTGCTTGGTTTGTGGAAGGTGTTGAAGTGCATCGTCAAACCGGTGCACATATTGAAGCGCTGACCTATCCGCAAAAATTGATGATGAATGTCTGGAATCCTCAATATCCCGGATGGGTGGGACAATGGGATGCGAATGTACTACCCGGATTCGCTTACTATGATTGGGTTAGTTATGCTTCATATACTCCGGGAGCGGGAAGTTTTGGTAACGGAAACAATTTTACTCCGAAATGGAAAGATGAATTTGATACGTGGGACAAAACGCGCTGGACAAAAGCAACGCATACATGGAACGGAAACGGGTGTGATATGCTGCCGGACAATGCAGTGATTAGCGATGGAAAATTGACTCTCTGTTTAACAGGCGCAACATATACTGGATACAATGATTTTACCGGTCCATCTGTACGGTATGCAAGAGCAGAAGTTGATGGTGTTCGAATTCGATTTACGGAAGAAATGGATCCTATTTCAGTGGAAGATAGCACGCATTATTATATTGCCGGAATGAGTGTACAGAAAGCGACACTGTTGCCTGACTCGCAGAGTGTTTTTTTAACAGTGGCAAATTATGATACAGCAACAATTTCAAATGTTGTGTTGATAAATATTAAGGATCGTTTTGCTCAAAATATTTCCCCGGTAAAAAATATTCAAACGGTAAAATCGACACCATTAACATTTCCGGTAAAAATTAATTGTGGAGGCCCCGCTGTTGGTGGTTATCTCAATGATCAAGAGTGGAGTGGAAGTGTTGAATATGGAAGGTTGGATGGTTCGCCAAAATCATTCTCTGCATCGTTACCAATCTCCGGAACTTCGGAACCGGCAATCTATCGATCAGAATTAGCCGGTATTGTTGAATATAAAGTGCGTGTACCAAACGGCTCATATACTGTTACGCTTCAAATGGCAGAAAATTATTTTACCTCTGCCGGTCAACGAATATTTGATGTAAGCCTTGAAGGAAAACCTATACTGCAAAAATTCGATCTCTTTGCAACTGCTGGGAAGAACGCAGCATACGAAAAAGTTGTAAATAATGTGGTTGTAAATGATGGTATTCTCGAAATGCATTTTTCCAGCTGGATTGACCTTCCGGTGATTAATGGAATTATTATTTCGAAAACACCGGCAAGTATCAATCAACTGTTCTACGATATTCCGGACGATATTGAATTATCTCAAAATTTTCCCAATCCATTCAATCCCAGCACTGTGATAAATTTTCAAGTTCCAAAGAGTAGTATGATCAATCTCAATGTCTATGATGTTCTTGGCAAGCAAGTGACATCATTGGTGAGTGAAGTGAAAGATGCGGGTCATTATTCCGTTGTATTCGATGGGACAGGCTTATCAAGCGGGATGTACTTTGTTCAATTGCAGAGCGATCACAAAACGGTGATGAAGAAAATGATTTTGATGCGATAATAATTTCACAAGTAGAAAATTTATTACGAAATAATCCCTCCTTAACATCCCTTTTTGGAATAAAAAAATCACTTCGAAAGAAAATTTTTAGTTACCGATGTTACACAAAGCTGAAAATTCTTCTTGTTTCGTCCCTAAAGGGACTCTCAATTTGGGAATCGTAATTTGCTACAAATATTACGCGCCTACGGCGCTTTTTAAAACCAATAAAATCATGAACTTATTCACTTGTTCCGTTGTCCCGGTAGGGACAAGATATTTGTAGAAGATCAAGCAAATCAATTTTCAAGTCCCGTCAGGGACGAAATATTCTTTCATTAATAAAGATGTGCGTAACATCAGTTAGTTATTTCCACACCTCCATTTTGTAGAAACTACAAAACAACTCGCTAAGAATTAGCTTAAATAGAGCAATTTCACCATATTTTTGTTGGCACCTCCATTGTTAGTTTATAGATCAAGCGAGTAAACACTTTCAATGGGGGGGTCAAATGAGCCAATCTGCAGTAACTACCAAAATTTATTCTATTCTGCAAAACGTACCGGTTGATCAATTTGCAGAATCACTCAATAACTACACACACTATCAATCTCACAAGATCACGCCTGATATTCTCGAAATGGTCTGGGACCGTACCGTTGACGGTATGCTGTTAACAGACAGTGACGGGATAATTATTGCCGTGAACGCTGCGTTTTGCTCTTTAGTGAATATGGAAGAAGATGAATTAAAAGGGCTTCCTTTCACGGTGATCTATGATCGCACCGTTGACCGAGCGCAGGTCTTTGAAGAGTATAAAGAGAGAGTTCAACGCAAAAATTTTACGGCCAAGGCGGAAAAAAAGCTTCAGTTTAACTCCGGACAAATTGTATTTGCAGAAGTGTCTACTTCGCTGTTGGTGGACGACGCTCAAGAAGCATTCGTCTTAACGGAGTTCCGAGACATTAGCGAACGAAAACGTTGGGAACAGACGGTACACCAAAATGAAAATCGATACCGGTCGCTGTTCGAAAATTCTGTCCTACCCATGTATGAATCGAATATTGACGGAAAATTGATTAATGCAAACGTTGCGTTGTTGCGCTTGCTCGGGTACGAAACGTTTGATGAACTGCACCATTTAAATCTTGAAAAAGATGTTTATGTGAATCCCGAACAGCGTATGAAGCTGTTTGAAAAACTTCTGGCAAACCCGGATGCTCGGCCGACAGAACTTGAGTTGAAGAAAAAAGATGGTTCTATCATCACCGTTCTTGCACATTCCAGATTATTGCGAGACGAACAGGGTGGCTGCATCGGTTTCGAAGGAATACTGGAGGATATCACCGAACGGACTTTGTTGGAACAACAGATTCTTAAAAATATACAGAAACTGGAAATTGCCCAGGAAGAGTTGACAAAGATTAATACGCAAAAGGATAAAATATTAGCGATTGTATCGCACGACCTTCGTTCGCCCTTCAGTTCCATTCTTGGTTTCTGTGATTTATTGAAAAGCGAATTCCACGTACTCTCCGATAGTGAAAAAATGGAATATATCAATTATATAAACGATGCAGCACTGCAGCAGCTGAATATGGTTAATTCGTTACTTGATTGGTCACGATTGGAAACGGGGAGAATGCAAGTGAAGTTTCAATCGGTAAATCTCGGTACGGTTGCTTCGGAAATTATGATAACCATGCTTGGTCTTGCAAAGAAGAAGAACATCGAGCTCCGTTCATTAATACCGATCGGTACTTTTATGTATGCTGACGAACAGCTGCTTCGCCAATTATTATTAAACCTAGTCGGCAATGCATTGAAATTTACCCCTGCGGGAGGAACAATCTCTATCGATCTTACAGAAGACTCCAATACACAGCTCGTCGTGACTGTTTCCGATACGGGAGTTGGTATGCCGGCAGAAGACCTGGAAAAGATTTTCAAAGTAGAAGAAAAATACACTCGCAAAGGTTTGGAAGGAGAAATAGGAACAGGATTAGGACTGCCGATGTGTTATGAGATTATGAAAAAACATCAGGGATCCATCGAAGCAGAGAGCACGGAGGGAAAAGGGACAACATTCATTCTGACCTTTACAAAACAAGTGCCATCAACCTGTAAAAAAATTATGATTGTTGACGATCAAAAAGGGAACAGACTTATTCTTTCCAGATTTATGAAGCGAATTGCAGAGGATTCAGAAGTAGTTTTTGCTGAATCCGGAACAGAAGCTATAGATCTTATTGAGAAAACAGTTCCGGATCTCATTCTCACTGATTATCACATGCCAATTATGAATGGCCTTGAATTTATCAAAAAAATCCGAAACGATAACCGAACAAAAAATACGCCGGTCATCTTAATATCGGGAGCAGAGGTAGGACAGTTTGTCCAAACCGATCCGATGACGAGCACGCTGCGAAAACCTGTCGCGTTTGAACAACTAAAGGAGGCTATAGAAAAAATACATTTATAATTACTTCGCTTGTTATACCCCCCGCTTCATCTCGCTATAGAGTCCTGCCTTCCCCCGGGCAGGGCTTTTTTTTTGTTGTGTCTCAAAGATACACACTTTGACATTTCTATTGAGCGCTAACCCTGACATTTCTACTAAGCTTTAACAGAGCAGCTTTGAGTCTTGCATTTAGAATACTCTTACTCTATTTTGTTGTTATGACGAACACAACAATGAAAGTTTTTTTACTGACAGTAGGCCTGTTATTTGGCCTGTTCGTGGTATTTCTGTTCACGTCCGATTTTAGTGCTCGGAGCTTCATTTTTGAACAGAGCAATGTTTCGAAAGTCTATTTTGCAGATCATATATCCCCAGCTCATAAAGCGGTGATTGATCTCTTTAACAAGAAACATGCTGGTAAAATAGAAGTTATTCCAGTAAATCTTACATTCAGCAAGTTCAGTACAAATGAAAGGAAGGAACTGCTTGCCCGTTCGCTGCGAAGTAAAAGCGATAGATTGGATGTGTTTTCCGTGGATTATATCTGGACACCACGTTTTGCAAAATGGTGTGAAGATCTTAATCCATATTTTCCGACCGCCGCTCAACAAAATATTATTTCCCCGGCGATGCGATCGTGCGTGGATGATGGACGCTTGGTTGCCATGCCGCTCTATATAGATATTGGCGTGATGTACTATCGCAAAGATATCATTGAAAGATTGCCGAACGCTGATGTGATCAGCAAAAAAATTCAAGGATCAATCAGTTGGAATGAATTGATCGATCTTCGCAACACCTTGCATTATCAAAACAAACCATTCTATGTATTCCAGGCGTACGATTACGAAGGACTGATTTGCAATTATTTTGAAATCATCAATAGTTTAGAACCGACATTCTTCAGCAAAAACACAATTAATTTACGTTCCGATGTTGCAAAACGATCGTTGCAATATCTTGTCGATCTTGTCCATCGTCAACATATCAGTCCTTTAGATGTGACAGAGTTTGATGAAAATAAAAGTTACGAGTATATGCTTGAACACGATGCGGTGTTTGTACGCGGATGGCCAAACTTTGTGGAGAATTTTCGAAAAATATATTTCGACACATCGAAGTTTGTGCATATAGGAAGGGCAGCATTGCCTCATTTTCCGGGGCAACAACCGACATCGGTTTACGGCGGATGGAATCTGATGGTGTCAAAATTTTCCACCAAGAAGGAGGCCGCAATCGAATTCATACGGTTTCTCCAAACCGAAGAATCGCAGAAAATGATGTTCGAAATGGGTGGATATATCCCCGTGAATAAAAAAATATATATCGATTCATCCTATATGAGCAATTATCCGGATTTGGGATATTATAAAGGTCTGGTTGATCGCGGATTTCACCGTCCATTTATCGAAGATTATACTCGTATTTCCGACATCATCTCGTACTATATACATCGAGCGATCAAAAAAGAAATCACCGTGGATGAAGCGCTGGAGAAAGCATCAGTTATGATTGATTCGAAGGCATTGTTGATCAGATGAGACATCACATTTCCAAATTACGTGAAAGCATCGGTCACTACCGTTTTGAAATACGACATTTAACGGTATTATTCATCATTCTGATTTTTTTTCAGATCATCATTTCTTTTGTTCACAAAGTCTCTCTTCAAAAGATTCTTTTTAGCACGCAGGAATGGTATCAACAGGATTCGGCTGAACGCTTGGCCAATTTAACGGCAACATCTATCGAATTGCTTTTGGAGTCCCGTTCAAAGAATGAGAATCTAAAACCGTTTGAAGTCAGCAAGCTTATTCAGGATATCAATATCATCTTAAGCCAGCAGTATCTGCAGCAAAATGTTCAAGAAATTTGCCTTCTTGTCAAAACGGATTCGGCCATCATAGCAATCGACGACGGACATGTTTTATATTCGTACATCTTTCAGGATAAAAAAGTTGATAGTCAAACACCAACAACGCATCATGAAGCCATAGCACTGTATGGCAAAATCGAAAAAGATTTTATTGCAAAAGAACAGGTGCAGACGGTTGTTGCGGACGAACAAACATTTCATATTTTCGTTCCATTTGTTCCTCGTGGTGAACTTGCCGGAGCGATGTACATGAGAAATAAACCGGATTTTACCATTATTACAAACGAAATGATTTCCGCGTACGATGAAACATCCATCACCTATTCGGCGCTGATTTTGTTTGGACTGATTGCCATGTTCTATATTTCCTCCTATACCTTGAAGGAGAGAAACAAGGCGCAAGAATTACTCTTTGAAGAACAGAAAAGGCATCTTGCTGAACAGATTAATATTGAGAACGAGCTCCTCTTTACGAAACGGATCTATCATACGCATCATAAAGCCGAGAAAATTATGGGCTTTATTAAGGAGGATTTGCGTGTATTAACACCGGATAATATTGATGCGATAAAAATGCGGATCAATAAATATGCAAATTTTATTGCCCGGGTGATTTACGATATGAAATGGTACGATCCGCCTGTGCAGACAATTCGAAGCGGAATTTTTAAGACGAACATTAATGAGGTTCTTTCCTTTTTAGTGCGGCATGTGTTTACAAGAATTTCTCTTGGTTCCGATACGAACAAATTTATTCTGAAATTAGATGAAAATGTTCCCCTTGTGAATATCAATGAATTTGTCGTTTGGGAAGTGTTTGAACCGATTATTCAAAATTGTGTTGAACACGCCGGCGCAGATGAAATAGAGGTCACAATAAAAACTGAATTTAATGTCCACACACAACAAACCAAAGTAATGATTATGGACAACGGTTCTGGTATAGAGCAATGGCTGTTGGCAAAGGACGATCGGGGGCAAAAGAAAATTTTCCGGGAGCATACTTCCACGAAACGTACCGGCGGTAAACAACATTCCGGATACGGATGTTATATAGCGTATGAAATTGCTCAACAACGCTGTGGTTGGGAGCTTGATGCAAACAATTTACCCGAACACGGAGCAATTTTCACTTTTACAATTCCGAACACCAAATTATGAGCATAGAAAAACAAATACAAATTCTCCTCATCGAAGATGAAGAATTTGATGTCCGCCGAGTACAGAATACGATCAAGCCATTTTCAAAACGCATTCACATCAAAAAAGTGGTCTCTAACGGAAGATTTGCGCTGGAAATGTTGATGCAGAAAAATGAATCCTATGATGTTGTGATTATGGATTTTCAGATTGCTGGCGGTTTGATGGGAGAGAGCTTGATTCGGGAAATCAAGAAGATCGATCCGTCCATCCAGATCATCGTTATTACCAAGATGACGGTAAATATAGCTGATTTTGAATTTGCTGACAGCCTGATACGCGCCGGCGCATTTTGGTACTGCACAAAATATCCTGGAGACATTGAAGAATACATCTATCAACCGACCGACTTTATTCTGTCTATTATCAATGCATACAATAAAACAGTCTTGGAAACGGAACGTAATAAAACGAACCGAAAGTTATTGTACTCCATTGAAGAACGTCTTTCCCAAAAACGGATCGTGGGTGTTTCTGCCGTAACAGAAAATCTTCGCAACCAAATTCAAAAATGTGCCGAGTCCGATGTGAATGTTCTCATTACCGGATCATCAGGGACCGGAAAAGAACTGGTTGCCAATAATATCCATCTTCGCAGCAAACGCCGATTTGAAAATTTCGTTCCCATCAATTGCGGCAGTATTCCGTCTGAACTTGTGGAGAGCGAATTGTTTGGATACGAAAAAGGTTCGTTTACCGGTGCTGTATCATCCAAACCTGGTTTATTTGAAACAGCAAATCATGGAACAGTTTTTCTTGACGAAGTTTCGGAACTTCCGCTTTCTGCTCAGGTGAAAATGCTTCGAGTGATTCAGGAAGGTGAGATCGAAAAGATTGGTCGAACAGATTCCATTAAAGTTGATGTTCGCATAATTGCAGCATCCAATCAAAACATCGAAAAAGAGGTTGAAGCAAAACGGTTTCGAGAAGATTTGTATTATCGGCTGAATGTCGTTCCGATTCATGTTCCTCCGTTGCGTGAACGAACAGAAGATATTCCGGAATTGGTTGAATATTTCTTCTCGGAATTTTGTGCGGATATGGGAGTGAGTAAACCGGAAATTACAGAAGAAGCAATGCTGCAATTTCAATTCGCTCCATGGAAGGGAAACGTTCGTGAATTAAAAAATGTGATACAGCGGTTGTTGTTTATTAACGAGCCGATTATCACGAAAGAGAGTATGCAGTTTGCTTTAGGAATTTCTCCGAGCGGTAAGAATATCACTTCCTCATCAGCGCTCGATTTTTCATTAATGCAGGAACAGCTTCCGTTGCGGCAAGTAGAACGATTGGTTCGACAAAAATATGTTGAGTATATTCGTTCCAATTCATCATCCGATGCAGAAGCGGCAAAAAAACTTGGTATTGCTCCTCCGAATTATCATCGAATGTGCAAAGAATTGGGAATTAAATAGTGTTATCATCATATTCTCGTATTCATACACGAAAATTCTACAGCCGATTATACACGAAGAGCTTTAATTTTTAAAGCAACAAATCACTATCCAATATCAAATCATTCAATTATTAAGTGTAATTTTATCAAAATTCTGTTTGCTTTTCATATTATACAGAAATGATGAAAACTAATGATTACACCCGCAATTGTAGTTTTCCTTTCAAATGGGTCACAGGACTTATCTTATTCATAATAGAAGACTTATCATTTTAATAATACCTCGCGTAACCACCCTGTGTTTTTTTAAAAATTGTGTGTTTTTCAAATCGCAATTTTTGGCATAAAATGTGCACTAAATTTAAGATAGCGCAAAAAAACCATACAGTTTCGTCCCTTTTTTTGCATATCGAATGGCGTAAGTTCTAGTAATACAAAAAGCAACTTTTTATACATCGATCGACAGATTCTTGTAATTTTTAATCCACTACTCACATTCACAAACAATAAAGGGTTCACATGAAAAAATTTATACTCCCCTTATTTTTACTTGTTGTGTTCAGTGTTTCGTCCTTTGCGGCGGACAGTGCTACATTTCGAGTAAACATGAAGGTACAAAGCAAGCTGAAAAAGTTTGACCCGGCGAAAGACAGCGTTTTTATCCGTGGAAACTTTTACACAGGGACTGGAAACTGGTGGGAAACCAACAAAATGAAGTTAGCAGATGCTGATGGTGATAGCATTTATACTGGTACGTTTGATGTGGGTGTAGTACCGAAAAAAATTACTGCATTTAAATATGTTGTACGAGGTGCATCGTATGGCGGAGATCACTGGGAATACATAGGTGATCGTTCGGATTCCGTTCCGACTACTGGGTACTTAATGCCAGTAAGATGGTTTGATCAAGATAGTACATCTGTTTTTTTCGCCAACAATGTCACATTCCAAGTGAATATGTCTGCACAGATAAAGAAAGGCAGTTTCAATAAAGCAACCGATTCGGTTGTCGTTCGCGGTGAATTTAACGGATGGGGTGGAAAGCAACATGTGTTAGCAGATGCTGATGGCGATAGCCTTTATACGGCAACGTTTAGTATCCCATCGTGGAAATTCCTCAAATATAAATTTGTAAGAATTAGAACCGGTGGTGAAGATTGGGAAAGCAGTTCGGATAGGCTCGTAGAGAATGTAACAGGACCAACAACAGTTCTGCCGGTTGTATTCTTTAATAACTACGATCCAGCACACGGGCAAGTAACATTCCGAGTGAATATGAAAGTCCAAGCTAGATTGAAAAATTTTGATACAGCAAAAGACAGCGTATTCCTCCGTGGTAATTTTTATTCGGGCCCAGGCAACTGGTGGGAAACAAACAGCATGAAATTGTCTGATGCTAATGGTGACAGTATCTATGAAGGAACATTTGATGTTGGCGCAGTACCGAAACGTCTTGGCCAATTCAAATACATTATGCGCGGTGCTACAGCTGCAGGTGATCGTTGGGAAGTTGACAAAGCTGACGGTGTAAACAAAGATCGTACAGACACAATTTCAACAACACCGAAGACATTAGCAGTGGTATGGTTTAACGGTGATAGCACGTCGGTCTATTTTGATAACAATATCACATTCCAAGTTCAGATGCGTGAGCAGATGAAAAAAGGAACATTTGTTAAAACGACCGACTCCGTTGTTGTTCGTGGCGATTTTAACGGATGGGGTGGAAAGACGCACGTACTAGCAGATGCAGATGGTGATAGCATCTACACCGGAACATTTAACATTGCTTCTGCAAAGAAGATCATCTATAAATTCGTGAAGATTGGTGTTGGCGGAGATATGTGGCCGAGCAGCCCGGATCGAGTTGCAGATAACTTAACGGGACCGACAACATTATTACCGGTTGTATTCTTTAATAACTACGATCCATCACATGGACAAGTAACATTCCGAGTGAATATGAAGGTTCAAGCCAAGCTGAAAGTTTTCAGTCCGGCAAAAGACAGTGTATTCCTCCGTGGTAATTTTTATTCAGGCCCAGGCAACTGGTGGGAAACAAACAGCATGAAGTTGTCTGATGCTAATGGTGACAGTATCTATGAAGGAACATTTGATGTTGGCGCAGTACCGAAACGCCTTGGCCAATTCAAATACATTATGCGTGGCGCGACGGCTGGTGGTGATCGTTGGGAAATTGATAAAGCTGATGGCGTAAACAAAGATCGTACAGACACAATTTCAACAACGCCGAAGACATTAGCGGTGGTATGGTTTAACGGTGATAGCACGTCGGTCTATTTTGATAACAATATCACATTCCGTGTGAACATGCGTTCACAATTGAAATTGAATAAGTTTAAGAAAGCAACCGATTCAGTTATCGTACGTGGTGACTTTAACGGATGGGGCGGAAAAACGCACGTCCTAGCGGACGCCGATGGAGATAGCATCTACTCCGGAGTATTTAATGTTCCCTCTGCAAAGAAGATCATCTATAAATACGTAAAAGTTACGCCAGCCGGAGATGTTTGGCCCAGCAGTCCGGATCGTGTTGCGGACAACTTAACTGGACCAACAACAATGCTGCCGTTAGTATGGTTTAATAATGACAGCACGTTAACGGGAATAAATTCGGAAGAATCAATTGTATTAAAATATGAATTGAATCAGAACTATCCGAATCCGTTTAACCCGAGCACCACCATTAAATATTCAATTGAAAACAGCGGTATGGTTAGCTTAAAAGTATTCAATCTTCTTGGACAACAAGTTGCAACGTTGGTAAATCAAGAATTGGAAGCTGGCCATCATACAGCTATCTTCAACGCAACAGGTCTCTCCAGTGGTGTCTACTTCTATAAAATAGAAGCTGGAACATTCTCATCATTGAAAAAAATGGTGATTTTGAAATAAAATGGAAGATCCACCAGAATATTCAATGTTCTGACAATATTATTCAGTAATAAAAAAGGCAGGGTAAATCCTGCCTTTTTTTATTTATGATCGTAAAAATTAATCTGGTATTGTTAAAGATATTAGTGAATAATTTGGTTATCGGAATAATAACTAATTATTATCGTTTTGATAATTTATGGGTAATTATTCATTAGAATTCGGTGAAAATGTTCACTATTGAGTGTTTTGTCTTTGGCACGTTTTGTGCCGTTTTTTACTTGAATGACTGGGCATCCTGAATCGAATATAATTTTTTACAGCTTTTTTGGCTTTCTTATTTTGATAGGATTGGTTTTTTCCCGTTCTATGGATAAAGATGTGAATCATTATTTTTCAACAGGATTATCCACGGGGGGCGGCTCCATTAGTTATTCCATTTTTTTGCTGGCATTGTTTCAGGCGTTGATGATTATGATTCCAAACATTGCAGGCCAATCATTAAGTGCGGGAACAATATTTTTGATCAGCGTTGCTGCAGTGGTGCCAATGCTGTTTGGAAAACAGATGAAATATTTTGCCGAAAAACTTTCGGATTATAATTCACGCACTGCTTCGATGTTTTTAAACAGCATTGGATTAATTTTTTTGTGTTCGGTGCAATTGCTAGTTTTGGTGCAGGTTGCCGATTTTGTTATCATCCAATTTTTTGGTTCTTCTCAATACTCAATGCTTGTGGTGATGATTGTAGCGACTGGTATTTATGTAATGGCTGGCGGACTGAAAGCAGTATTATATGCCAATATCATTACCGGCAGTTTGTCAATCATCAGTCTCTTTTTTGTCATTGCCAACGCAATGTTGTGGAAATACCAATTATTTTTTTCGTTTAGAACTGCATTCCACTCTGGGAGTGATATTTTTCGTGTTTCAGGATTCACGGAAACAAATCTTGTAATCGTGGGAATTGGAATAGTCTTGATGATGTATTGGATGACAGGATTAAGCGTTGGTGAACTTCTTCGGATGGCTCCGGCAGCAAAACAAAATATTTTTTCGAGAAAATTATTCATGTTGGGTGTTGTTGTCTGTCTATTGCTGGTTGGGGTTCTTTTTTTGACTACAACGGGAACAGAATTCGATTCACCAGTAACGGTGAATCTGTTAAATCCTATAGACTATTTTGTTGCTATAGGTTTTCTTGGCGGACTGATGGGAATTTTTGCTATTACGTTTCACATGGCCAGTTCCATCGTTGCCTTACGGTTGTATCCGTCATTAAAGAGTGAAGTTGGAGAAGAAGAGCAAATTCTTGTAGGTCGGCTCTCGACAGTATTTGTTGTTCTCCTATCGATTATTCTTATCTCGTTCGTAAAAATTTCAGGATTTAAAACATTTATCTGGTATAACAATTTTATTGCATTTTTCTTTACCCCAATTACGGCAGCACTGATATCGACAATGATCGTAAAGAAAGGGGCGGCGATCGGATTTATCTTTGGGATGTTGACAGGCGAAACGTATGCTGTTATTGAGTTCATCAGTCAGCAATTTGAAATTCATCCGTCGGTATTACAATCGACAAGTCCATATGCATTTGCGATCGAAATTGCATTTGTGTCATTGTTTGCAGGAATGGTTGCCGCCAAAACAAGCGAAATGGTAATTATTCAAAAAATATTTTCAAGAATAAAGATTTTACGCAGCACAATGTTGTAATGGTTTAATACATTAGTTTACAGTATGCAATCGTAATTCACACAATCCACACAATCTCAATATCAATTCACAGGAGGAAATATTATGCGAAGGGTACAATTTCTACTATTCGGCATAGTTTGCTCGGTCGTTGTTGCTTTCAGTCAAATAACAACTATCGATAATTTTGAAAGACCACGACCAGATACGTTATATCAGACATCGTTGGAAGCTCCTTCAACTATTACGTTTATCGCTGATACGGTTGATAAATTTGAAGGGAAAAGCTCATTAGCGGTGGTAAGCATTCTGGCAGGACATATCCATTCGTATGGAACGTATTCACAAGTTGGTTGGTCACATGCTACAAACACCATTAATTGGGGAACTTCTGATTCACTGAGCGTTTGGATTAAAGTGACAAAAGCTCCAACAATTCCGGAGTTTTTTTCATTCAGACTTCAGGTAACTGATAATGTGGGTGGAGTGAAAGAAACATGGATTTATCAACACAATACTATTCTCGATGCAAAGCACGACTGGGTTAATCTCCGCATTCCGTTGAAAGAAAGAATTTCAGACGGATCAACAGCGCCTGATAGCACCGGTTTTGTTATTTCACCGAGCAACTGGGGTTTTCCAACAAACGACAAAAAATTTAATACCGATAAAATCGGATCATGGTATTTCACACTGCTACCGACATCGCAAGCAGATGATTCCATCGAAGTTAAGTTTGACAAATTCGAACAATTCGGTTCCAAGGCATTACCGGTAACAATATTTAATGGCATGGCGTTCGATGCTGTTGTTAGTGGTGACCCATGGGCATGGGGCCAATCTACCGCAACTATTGCAATCGGCGGCGGTCCCGGCGCAGGCACTGCACAGACCAACGCAGTAAAATGGACACAAGGTGATGAATGGGGCGGCGGATGGACTGGATGGGGTGTTAATCTTACTCCAACAAATATGGCTGGTGCATGGGCAATTGATACACTGCAATTAAAAATGAAATCCGATACCGGTACCGGAAAAATCCGCATTCAATTTGAAGATGGTACTACTGGCGGCAAACGCGGAGTGAATGTCAATCTGACGAACGACAACGCATGGCACACTTATAAATTTGCTTTAAAAGATTTCATTTATCCTCCCGGCGAAGATTCTACAAAAAAAGGCAAATTTGATTCTTCCAAAGTAACAGTGTTTGGTATTATGGCTGAAGCTTCCGGAAAAGTTGGAAAGATTATCTATATCACCGACGTCTGGACGGGGAATCCCGTATTTGATGTTATTCCTCCTGCAGCGCCAACATCGATATCGACGTTACCCGGAACATTTAGCAATCTTGTTTTGTGGGAAGACGTGCCGAATGAACCAAACGCAAAATATTATGTGTATTACAGCGATAAGAAATTTACAAAAGTAGATTCTACCATCAATGATATACCGAAAATATATATTAATGGTGATAAGTCTGCTACACACGTAATGCGTTCACCGGTAACCGACCAGACTGTTTCGTATTACTATGGCGTCAGGGCAAAAGATGCAGCAGGAAATCTTGGACCGGTTGCAGTTACGGCGACAGCTGTAACGAATAAAGCTCAAGGTGTTCCCGTTATTTCCGATGTGCCACCTGCAAATTTTGTTGCCGATGGATCGGTCAGCGAATGGGCATCCATTGCACCAATCCGTTTGAATGCATTTGGTAAAAATGCAGCGGCACACGTTGTGACGAATACAAACATTAAGGATAGTCTTGATCTTAATGTAAAAGTGTATATGGCTGTTGATGCGAATAATCTGTACATCGCATATGATGTTATCGATGATACTGTTTCCGTTGACACTGCTGGTACAACCTATCAACAGGATGCTCCGGATTTAAATATTGGATTATATGACTGGATTGGTCAATTCCATTCTGGATATTCACGTGGAGCAACGCCTGACTATATGCTGCGTTTTTCACAGAATCGTTTGAACGACGATCATTCCGGAAAAATTCTCATGTATCCGGGTGCAAACTATGTGTGGAAGAAAAAAACCTTTACTCCCGGTTATATTGTTGAAGCAAAAATTCCTTTTACAACATTCGCCAGTATTTCTACCGGAGACGTAGTATTTGTACCGAAAAAAGGAATGCGTATCGCGCTCGACTTCTCTATTAATGATCGCGACGGTGGCACAGGCCGCGATGGTATTCTGGCATACTCCGCTAACAACAATGACAATTCGTGGCAAAATATGTCCAACTGGACATATACATGGATAGGTAATGTGTCATTGGGTGTTCGACAGGATGCTGCTTTTGCAAAATCGTATGAATTATCACAGAACTTCCCGAATCCTTTCAACCCGACAACGAGTATTCGTTACAGTCTGCCGCAAGCCGGTTTTGTTACGTTGAAAGTGTACGATGTTCTTGGACGTGAAGTGATGAATGTTGTCAACGAACAACAAAACGAAGGTTCGTACACCGTCAACCTCGATGCATCGAAACTGGCAACAGGTATGTATGTGTATAAACTTGAATCAGGTTCCTTCACATCGGTGAAGAAAATGTTGTTGTTGAAATAAGAAACTGCTGTATAATTGACACTACTGCGGTCACCGGTTAAAAAAACGGTGACCGCGGTTTTTCTGCTGAACGACAATACATTCGGAAGATACTTATCATATAATAAAAGCAGCATCATTAATGCTGTTTTTATCGCATGTCAGTCTATAAGAATACATTGGTGTTCACCAACATAAAAGAAATTATTATGAAAATTTTTCAGAAAACCAAAATTCTGTTCACGGGAATACTTTTTCTTTCATTCCTTCCGATGGTTCTGTTTTCAGGACAGACCGGAAAGATCGTTGGGAAAATCATCGATAAAAAAACAAAGGAACCGATGATCGGTGTTTCTGTCCTCGTTCAAGGAACAAGGTCGGGTGCATCGTCTGATCCCGAAGGAGATTATATTATCGGTAACGTTCTTCCCGGAACATATTCCTTAACGGTATCCAGTCTCGGTTATAAGACCGCCACCATTAAAAATGTTGTGGTGAAGATTGATTTGACCACAACCATCGATATCACGTTGGAAGAATCTGTTATTGTCGGGGAAGAGGTTGTAGTTGTTGCTGAACGTCAGCTGGTACAAAAAGATCTTACTTCAACATCGGTAACGGTGTCGGCGGATGAGATGAAGTTGATGCCGGTGGAAAATCTTTCCCAGGTGATCAATCTGCAAGCCGGTGTGGTTGGCGGACACTTTCGCGGCGGTCGAACAGGCGAGGTTGCTTACCTTGTGGACGGTATTTCTGTCAATAATCCGATGAGTGGTAATGCAGGATTTGTTCCGGAAAATGCTTCTGTCCGTGAAATGGAAGTGATCAGCGGAACATTTAATGCAGAATATGGTCAGGCGATGTCCGGTGTTGTGAATATTGTGACACAGGATGGTTCATCAGATGTTCATGGTTCGCTGGGAGCATATCTCGGTGATTATTTGACCAACCACGCGGATGTATTTGAAAATCTTGATAAGTTGAATTTATTGCGGACAAAAAATTATCAATTCAGTTTAAGCGGACCAACCTATTTGTTGGACAATCTTTCTTTTTTTATGACGGGACGACTTCAGGATGAAGAAGGATATCTGTACGGCAAAAGAGTATATAAAATTACAGACACCTCCCCAACACCTGTTCTTATCGATCCAATTAATCGTGTCACAGCGTATGTCCATCACAATACAGGAGACGGCGCTTATGTATCGATGAATCCATATAAAAAATATTCCTTCAACGGAAAATTTTCGTACTCATTTGAATCCATCAAATTAAGTTACAGCGGATTTTATGAAACAGCTAAATGGAAAGGGTACGACCACAATTACAAATGGGCTCCGGATGGGCTTCAGAATCATTTCAGCGAAAACATGATGCAAAATTTTCAAATTAATCATGTCGTCAGTAACAGCACTTTTCAAGCGCTAAAATTTTCATTAAATAAATTTACTGGAAAAGGATATCTTTATGAAAATCCTTATGACCCGCGATATGTTAATCCGTATCAAGGTGCCGCAATTTCTGACAATACATTCCGTTCCGGCGGGAACCAGGGGGGACGGTATGAAAATAAAAGTCAATCTATCATCGGTCAATGGACGATAGCATCACAGTTGACGAAAGAACATAAAGTTGGTATTGGTGTTGAAGCGCGGCTGCACGATTTGTATAACCACAGTTCTAGCTTGGTGTATGAATCTACCACAACGGATACAATCTATAAGCCAAAATATGCACAGCTTGGTTCCATTGGAAATCAAAGTTACAGTAAACAACCGATTGAATTTTCAGGGTATATACAAGATAAGATGGAATATGGAATCATGATTATCAATGCCGGTCTTCGATTCGACTATTTTGATCCAAATGCAAGCATCCTTGCTGACCTTAAAAATCCGATGCGAAATCATCTTTTTGACTCAGTGTACGGTGTAGCCGGTACCATGACGCCAGCCAAAGAAAAAATTCAAGTTAGTCCTCGTCTTGGTGTTTCCTTCCCGATTACCGATCAGGGTATCATCCACTTTTCGTACGGGCATTTTTTCCAGATTCCTTCCTTTGGCAATCTTTATTCAAACTCTGACTATATCATAGCACCGACGGCGCAATTGCAGAGTATCACTGGTAACCCGGATATCGATGCGCAGAGAACAGTAATGTATGAACTCGGTTTACAACAGGAATTATTTACAAATATTGGTATTGATTTTACAGTCTATTACCGCGACATCCGAAATTTACTCGGAACAGAAATTGTTCAGACTCATGAAGGATTTAAGTACGCACGATATGTGAACCGCGACTATGGCAATGTTCGTGGATTTATTTTCTCCATGGAAAAACGATACGCCGATTTCTATAGCTTGCGTGCGGATTATACTTATCAGATTGCTGAAGGAAATGCTTCTGATCCGTTAACGGTATTTTTCAACAATCAATCCGATCCTCCGCTGGCGACGAATAAGAAAGTAGTGCCGTTGGATTGGGATCAGCGTTCAACGTTGAATATTTCGTTGAATGTCGGCGATCAGGGTGACTGGATGACAGGATTAATTTTTGGCTACGGTGTCGGCTTTCCCTATACGGAAAATATTCGCGTGAGCGGCGGACTTCGTTTTGAAAACGGGGGTATCAAACCATCAACGTACTCATTGGATTTCCGTGCTGAAAAATCATTCTCATTCTTTGATATTCGAGGGAACATTTTCGTGCTTGTCTATAATCTTCTCGATATCAAAAACGAATATAATGTTGATGCTGCCAGCGGACGTGCGAATAGAAACATTTTTCTTGAAGAAGCAGGACCAATTATTGGATTAAATACCATGCAACAATGGCTGAATAATCCGACATCGTTCTCAACGCCTCGCAATGTTCGAGTCGGTGTTAACTTAGACTTTTAATTCACTTAATACGCGACGATTATCGCATGAATGCATCTATGAAAAAAACATCGTTATCAATTCAGATCGGAATCATCTCGCTGCTCGTGGTCGTAACTGCCGCGGCACAAATAACTCCGCAAGTTCAAATGTTCCGTAATGAACCCAAAGGGAATATTCAATACCGCAAAAAAGGAATTTTAGACGGAAATTTGGTTCGTACGATTTATCAAAATTCCGGTGAAGTCTCTGACTGGTTCAACGGTGCGGTTTCCGCTCCTCATGGAGAATGGCCAAAAGGTTCAGGGCATAGAAGTTTGGACGGGCTTGGTTTGTTAATCGGAAGCAAAGTGAAAATTACTGATGTGTTTGGAAAACCGAAAACCATTACTCCGATTGAATCTTCTTACCGCGAAGAAATGGACAAAGATCCGGTGACGGGAGATATTTGGGGAATGGAGCCGGTTCCCGGTTATGTAAATCCTTCTGCCACGAGACCCGGAATCAATATTGACAAATCGACGTTCCCTCCGCAATGGCCACGCTCTATTTTTTACGATGTCTATGGAACGCAGGAAGATTCCATTAGAAAATGGGATGGTTTTTGGTACGGATATTTCGGACGCGGAATCAGCAACGCACAGCTTGAAACGTATTTTGTTATTGATGACTCACCGGATAAAGAGTTTAACGATATCGTTAATGGGTTTTTTCCCATCAAATCAGATTCTGCGCGAGGCGGATTAGGTCTTCGCACAGAAATTCGTGGATTTCAATGGACTCACGTTTTAGCGGAAGATATTATTTTCTGGCACTATGATATTGTGAATATTTCTGACTTTGACTACGATTCTACTGTCTTTGGATTCTATACTGACCCGAGTGTCGGTTCAGTGAATAATGACGCAAAGTTTGACCGCAAATTAGATCTTGCTTATGCATGGGCTCCATCGGGCAAAGGATGGGATGGTATTTATAAAACGGGATATTACGGGCAGGCATTTTTAGAAAGTCCGGGTAACGCAACGAATAGTGTCGACGACGATGCTGATGCAATTAAAACAGATGGAACAACATGGAAAAGCGGCGGAACGTTTAATCCTGCTTTAGTGGATGAACGCCGTGATGATGGAATAGATAATGACGAAGATTGGGTTGGCTTTACCGATGCTAACAAAAATGGAAAATGGGAAATAGACGAGCCGTTAAATGATGATCTCGGTAAAGATGGTGTGGGACCTTATGATAAACAATATAACGGACCCGATGAAGGGGAAGGAGATGGAAAACCAACGATCGGTGAACCTGCTTTTGATAGAACCGATAAAGATGAATCTGACCAGATTGGACTTCAATCAGCATACATCAATATTCTTGGGGACAAAGGTCCAACAAGCGTGTGGCCGAAGAATGATAATATAATGTACGGTGTAATGACCGGAGGATTTGTTGATACCGCCGTTACCAATTCTAATATTTCGATGGTATTTTCCTCTGGAATATTTCCATTAAAAAAGGGACAACGCGAACGTTTTTCTGTGGGTATTCTGTTCGGTGATGATCTGCCAGATCTTATCTTTAATAAAGTGACAGTGCAGGCAATCTATAATGCGAATTATAATTTTGCACAACCTCCGCTGACACCGGAATTGACTGCCATTCCCGGTAATAAAAAGGTCTATCTCTATTGGGATGCCTCTGCTGAAAAATCGTATGATCGATTCTTAAAAAAATTCGATTTTGAAGGTTATCTATTATACCGCAGTTCGGAACCGGAATTCCAGGATCTGAAAGTGGTAACAGATTCCAAAGGACAGGGAAAATTCTGGAAACCGATTATGCAGTGGGATATTATAGACTCCATTAAAGGACCAGATCCGGTTGGAATTAATGGTGCGCATTTCTGGCGTGGAGATGAAACCGGTATTGTCAATTCATATATCGATACCACGGTAGTGAACGGAACCAAATACTATTATGCTCTGGTATCCTACGATCAGGGCTTAGTTCCGGTAAAATTAGATCCATTCAATGGACCATCCGGCGGATTAACGCCATCAGAATGTACCAAAATTGTTTCAGAAGATTTTAACGGCACACTAAAATTTGTGGATCAAAATTGCGCTGTGATCATTCCCAACGCAAATGCCGCAGGATATATACCGGCTTTACTCAATGGAATTACGACACCGCAGCAACATGGCGGTATTGGAACCGGATCGTTGTCAACCGGTATTGTGAATCCTGGTTCTGTGAAAGAAGGAAATACCTATCGAGTTCAATTTGATTCCACCGGCTCATTCCCAAATTACACGACGAAATCATTTAAAGTGTTACGCAAAGCTCAATCGGCGTCAACATTTGATACACTGGTAAAAAATCTTTCTATAAACAGTACTTCCGCCCCAGTTGACGGATTTACTATCAGCATTAAAAATGATGCTACTGTCGTCATCAATGATACGGCAACAGGATTACAGCCTGGCTTTAAGACTAATGCAACCTTGGAAGCGCATCTCGATCGATCATTCTCTGCCGTCAATTTTGCATGGCCGTCCGATTATGAAGTTCGATTCTACCCCGTCGGTTCGAAGCAAGATGCGGGTGCATTCGATGATCCATCTGGTCCATTTATTAAGGATTCGGTAAACTTTACGATAACCAATACAACGTTTGGATACAGATGTAAATTTATGATTCAAGATATGGACGCGAACGCAAAATTCAGCACCGGCGATTCCATACGAATTATCGATGGTTATAAAAGCGATACCGACTTTAAGATTTGCTATACGTTCTCGTACAAATTTGTTCAATGGTGGAATCCACCGGTCGCTCCTGCAGAAGGGGATAAGTTTGTTCTGAAAACAACAAGACCATTTGTCGGCGGAGATTATTTCGAATTTACCTCCCACGCTTCTCGATTGGATAACGCTTCCGCAAAAAATCAGTTGAATAAAATTTCTGTCGTTCCTAATCCATATGTCGTTGCGGCAAAATGGGAGCGTCGTACATTATATCAAAGCGGACGCGGTGACAGAAAGATAGATTTTATCAATCTACCGTCGGAATGTACAATTAAGATCTTTACTGTTGCCGGAGCTCTGGTGAAGACACTTGAAAAACAAGCTTCTGGAACCAACGGATCCGTATCGTGGGATCTTATCTCTGATGATGGAATGGAAGTGGCATATGGTCTGTACATCTATCACGTAAAGGCTCCTAATGTTGGCGAACATATCGGCAAATTTGCTGTGATCAAATAAGAAAGTAACCATCAATGATTATGAAAACTGAAAAATTTCTCTCCATCGTTCTCGTGGTGATGTTGTGTGCATCACTCTCAGTTGCTCAAACTTTTAAATCGAATGTATCGAAAAAAGGAACGACCGCTGCGCCGTTTCTTTCCATCGGGCAAGGAGCGCGAGCTCTTTCCATGGGAGGTGCATTTGTGGCGATGGCCGACGATCCGAGCTCGCTCTATTGGAATCCGGCAGGGATTGCCGATATCCAAGGTGGATCGGTGTTTGCCGATCATACACAATGGTTTGCGGACATTCAGTACAATTATCTTGCAACCACATTCTCTCTTGGCGATGTCGGAACAGTCGGTCTTTCATTTACCGCTTCGAATATTGACGAGATGCGAGTGACAACCACCGATAAACCGGAAGGAAACGGAGAAACATTTTATGTTTCTGATATCGCGTTCAGTGTTGGATATGCCATTAAGCTGACAGATAAATTTTCCATCGGATTTAATCCAAAGTTTGTCTATCAAAAAATATGGAAAATGAGCGCAAGTGCCATCGCGATCGATATCGGTGTGAAGTATATTACTCCATTTGACGGAATCGTATTGGGAATGTCGATTTCCAATTTTGGCTCGAAAATGAAAATGGAAGGGACATCCTCTTCCGTAACACATGATATTGACGAAACAACCACGGGTAATAATGGAAAAATTCCTGCCAATCTTGCATCGGAAGAATGGGCGCTGCCGTTGAATTTTAAAGTAGGAATTGCATACAAAGTATTCGCTGATGAAATGAATTCACTTACGCTTGCAGCCGATGCATCACATCCGAACGACAATTATGAAAGTATTGACCTTGGCGGAGAATATGTCTTTAACGATTTTCTCTCTCTCCGCGGCGGTTACAAGTCAATGTTTCTTGTTGATTCGGAGACCGGGTTGACATTGGGACTTGGCGTTAAACAGGCGTTAGTCGGCAGTGTACAAATCGCATTTGATTATGGGTACCAAGATTTCGGCATTCTGCAAAACGTACAAAAATTTACTGTTGGAATTATTTTTTAAGAAATGGTAGGAAGTACACAATCGTGGTAAATTCGAGCGAACCACCAATACAAGGGATAATGTTTATGAAATGTGTTTACCAGGGTTTGTTATTCATCATCAGTGCTTCCATCGTCGTAGCACAAACAGCAACGATTCAATCAACGTTTCAACTCTCTTCAGTTTCGGATATTACCGTTCCCTATCAAAATGGTATGCCTGTTCCCTCGTTTGAAAAACAACGCCGAACGACTATTTCGTTATCTGGGTCATGGAAAAAACTTCGCTTTACTGCCAATCATGATCTTTCATTGTTAGTTCGCGATTCAGCGGGGTACACCCAATTATTAACGGAAGCAGCAGGTCGGCAATCGCCGCATTACGACGATGCGCTCTGGCAGCAATTGGCAATTCCCGGAGTGGAAAATATATTAAAGGCGAACGAGAAAGTCCCTGAGTATTATGAAAATGGTGTATGGTACCGCACGAAATTTACAACGCCGGATTCATTGCAACAAAAATTCACAAAATTAAATTTTTTAGCCGCAAATTATATTGCCGATGTATGGCTGAATGGAAAATATTTAGGATGGCATGAAGGGGGATTTACCCCGTTTTCGTTTAACGTCTCTTCCGCACTTCGATATGATAGTGCAAATGTGCTGGTGGTTCGGATTGATAATATTCCATGGGGTACGCGAAAAGATATCGTACCGTTCTATCCATGCGACTGGTTCAATTACACAGGGATTCTTCACGAAGTCTATCTTGAATGCAGTGATAAGATTTCTGTAACGCGCGCCGATGTCATTACAAAAAATATCAGTGGGCTTGTGCAAGCTACCGTTGTGGTCAACAATAAAAAATTGACGAATGAAAATGTTGATGTTACTCTGAACGTCTATAAAGCAAAAACTGACACCGTCTCAATGATGAGTGAAATTTCTGCAAATCTTGCCGGCGCGGAAGCTGCCCTACAGGGTGTGTCGCAAAAGTCCATTGCAATACCTGCCGATTCCATTGGAGTGTGGCAGGCAGATGTGACGATCTCAAATCCTGAGCTATGGTCGCCAAAGAAACCGAATCTCTATATTCTTAAAGTAACTGTTTCACAAGGTGGAGTTGTAAAAGATGAATTTTACACGCAATTCGGTGTTCGTACGATCAAAACGCTTGAAGACAGAATATTGTTAAACGAAAAAGTAGTTTTTCTCCATGGCGTTGCACGTCATGAAGATCATCCGTTGTATGGAAGAAGTCTTCCACCAAGCGTTATTTTTTCCGATCTCAAAATTGTAAAGAGTGTTAATGCAAATTATTTACGGAGCGGACATTATCCGAACCATCCATATACGTATCTGGCAGCTGACCGTCTTGGACTGTTAGTGATGGAAGAAATACCTGTCTGGTGGTTCGATGAAGGACTCCCCTGGGCAATACAAAACGTCGTCCGAAAGATTCACGTACAAATGTTTCGCGAAATGGTCTATCGTGACCGAAATCGACCTTCCATTGCATTGTGGAGTACCAGCAATGAATGTAAAGATGTTGCTGGCCGTATCACGTTCCTGCAAATGTTAAAGAGTGAAATGGAATCACAATATCCAGACGGGAGACTAATTACTCAATCTGCCGCAGCCGATCGGCCGGGACCATACGATGAATCTCAGGGATACTGTGACGTTGCCGGTTGGACAATGTACTTTGGAATTTTTTACAATCCATATGGACTTGGAAAATATCGCGGCACCAGAAATTTTATTGCCGACGCCAGTGAATATTTCCCCAAAAAACCAATTATTGCAACGGAGTATGGATATTGGTCCGGCGAGAGTATGTCGCAATATGCAAAACAGGTTGAAGTCTTTGATTCTACATTCATGGCGTTTAGTCAACGGCTTCCTATCTTCACCACCGGAAGCCCAAACCCATTTGGATATCTTGCAGGAGTAACATGGTGGTGTATCTTTGATTGGTATACACATCAACAAGCTGGCGGTTTCCAGAGCATGGGTTTAGTTCGCATGAATCGACAGGAAGAGAAACCTGTGTTTGCTACTGCAAAAGCAAAATACGGATTGTACGTTGACAAGAGCGAAAATATTACGGAAGTCGAAGAATCCCGAAATTCTGTCATCCCGGAAGAATTTATGCTGGGACAAAATTATCCCAATCCGTTCAATCCGTCTACACTGATCAGTTTCCAATTGCCGGCGGGTAATCATGTTACATTGAAAGTGTATGACGTGCTCGGAAAAGAAATCGCTACGCTTGTTAATGAACAGAAAGAGCCCGGAGTATATACCGTTCCGTTCGATGCTTCATCAATATCAACAGGAGTATATTTCTATCGATTGCAGGCCGGTGGTTTTGTTGCTACCAAAAAAATGGCGGTCGTTAAATAACTGTATAAGGGAAATTTCTTTTCCATAAGTAATGGTTGATATAATTATCGACGGCAGACTCTGTGGAAAGGAATTGATCTTGAAACATTCCGATCCTTTGTTTGAACAAAGGGTCAATGCTGCTTGTTAGAAATTTTTTCAATAAACATCTCCAACGTCTACCGAAGGACACTCTCATGAAGCTACTTTCATTATTCTCGGCAATCATCATTCTTTTTTCGGTTACGACAGCACAGCAGAAAAAAGTGATGTCGGTCGATTCGCAAGTTCAAACACTTCTTAAAAAAATGACATTAGAGGAAAAGATCGGGCAAATGACTCAGATCGATTATGAGGCAGTGAAAAATACCCCCGGCGATCTTATTAAATTTTCTCTTGGTTCAGTCCTCTGGGGTGGTAATTCAGAAATTGTTGATCTTTCAGCAAAAGGGTGGGCTGAGTGTTATGATTCTCTGCAACGACTATCGGAAAAGACACGATTGAAGATTCCAATGATTTTTGGTATTGATGCTGTTCACGGCCACAATAATGTTGATGGTGCGGTAATCTTCCCGCACAATATTGCGTTAGGTGCAACGCATAATCCGCAACTTGTTGAACAAGTTGCCATGATCACAGCAAAAGAGATGAAAGGGACGGGGATTCATTGGGCGTTTTCACCATGTGTTGCCGTTGTTCGCAATGAACGGTGGGGAAGAACGTATGAAAGTTTTGGAGAAGATCCCGAGTTGGTCCGAATGCTGGGCACCTCACACGTGAAAGGATTGCAGGGAACAAATCTTTCAGATAAAAACTCTGTGCTTGCATGCGTAAAGCATTATATGGGTGATGGCGGCACAATGAATGGAATTGATCAAGGAAATACGGTGGCAGATGAAGCGACGATGAGGAAACTTTTTCTTCCGGCGTATATTGATGCGATTAATGCTGGTGCGCTTTCTGTCATGGCATCTTACAACAGTTGGAACGGGAACAAGATGCATGGCAATAAGTATTTACTGACCGATGTTCTAAAGGGTGAATTGAAGTTTCAGGGATTCGTAGTCGGTGATTGGAATGGTATCGATCAGCTTTCACAAAAGTATAAGTATGCAGTAGAACAGGCTGTCAATGCCGGAGTGGATATGGCAATGATTACCACACCTCGAGGATCGTTCAACAGTTATGATGCGTTTGTCAGCACGATGAAAGAATTGGTGAATGAAAAAGCTATCAGCATGAAACGGATCGATGATGCAGTATCGAGGATTCTGAAAGCGAAGATTGTGATGGGCTTGTTTGAGCAAAAATATTCGGATAAGGTATTGCTTACGGAGATTGGTTCACCGGCACACCGGGAAATTGGCCGCAACGCTGTCCGTCAATCGCTCGTTCTATTGAAGAACGAAAAAAATCTTTTGCCGTTATCCAAAAATGCGAAGAGTATTCTTGTTGCAGGAAAAGGTGCCGATGATATTGGTATGCAATGCGGCGGCTGGACAATTAATTGGCAAGGGAAAATGGGAAAAACCATTTCTGGCGGAACTACAATTTATCAAGCTATTACCAATACGGTTTCCAAAGCAACGAACGTAAAATATTCGGCTGACGGCAGCGGTGCAGACAGCGGTGATGTGGCGATTGTTGTTGTCGGTGAAGAACCATATGCAGAGTTTTTGGGTGACAAAGCCGATCTCACTTTATCCAACGATGATGCGGCGCTTGTGGAAAAATTGCGATCAAAAGGAATTCCTGTCGTTGTTATTTTGCTTTCCGGCCGTCCATTGATTGTGAACAGCACATTGGATGCCAGCACAGCATTCATTGCAGCATGGCTTCCCGGAACGGAAGGTCAAGGTGTTGCTGATGTATTGTTCGGTGATTATGAGCCGACGGGTAAGCTTCCTCATTCATGGCCGAAATCGATGAGCCAAATTCCCATCAATGTCGGGGATACAGAATATAATCCGTTATTTCCGTTCGGATTTGGTTTAACATATTCGACTGAAAAAGCGATGAAATAATAATTGTGAAATGGTGTAGTATTATATTTTGTTCGGTATTCACGATCGTTTCAACAGGGTGTAAAAACCTTCTTGAAGATCCGGAAGAGAAAAAGAATCCACCGAGAAATTATGAAAACTACACACTTGTGTGGAATGATGAATTTGATGGGACAACACTCGATTTAACAAAATGGAATTATGAAACGGGAACGGGTGTCAATGGAGATTTTGGCACCGGACAATTAGATCGAGCAACTGATCGAAAAGAAAATATCGTGATCGTTACTGGACTAAATAATGCTGAAGGCAGTTGTTTAGCGATCACTACCAGGAAAGAGCATTACATCGATAGAGAATTTACCAGTGGAAGAGTAACTACCAGTGGCAAAGGTTCGTGGGGTCCTGGACATAGAATAGAAGCGCGGGTGTGGGCAAAAGATGTATTGTATAAGGGGGAGGGATTTGCTTTTTGGATGATGCCGGCCGAAAAACCTACCAATCAATCATCAATCATGTGGCCGCAGGGGGGCGAAATAGATATCATGGAGTATGTCGGCTCATTTCCATATGATAATCTTGGAAGCGTTCATTATGCATGGTCGTGGCTGAATAATGAATGGGCAGAATGGAATCATGGACACAAAGGAGCATATTACAAATATGCTTCAAAAACAGTTCCGTTCTCATCTCCCACTTACACAGGATATCCCCCACAAGCAAATGATTCAACCGCTGGAAGTAACTCATTTCACGTTTATGGAATAGAGTGGTTCAGCGACAGAATGGAATTTGCCGTCGATGGACATGTATACCACATACATTATTTTAATGACGGCGACAGTTTTGACAGCGGCATGGGAGACGGTCAAGATGAAGATGGTATCAAAACAATAAACGGATCGAGAACGCTGCTTTCTGAATATTCCAATCACTTCACTGAATGGCATCCATTTGAGCATTCATTCTTTATCATCCTCAGCGGAGGTGTGGGAGGAAGCGATACTAAGACGTACGGCGGTGCGATTGTAGCGGATGCGAAATTTCCATGCTCGGTCTATATTGACTGGGTGAGAGTTTATAAAAGAAATCAATAATCAAATTCACGATGAATGGTACAAATCAATAACCTTAAGATAGGAATGATATGGCATCAGTAACCGTTCCAACCGAAACACACATAGATCCATCGCAGGGTGGAAATTACAATGTTCCGCTCACAGTTGTGACCATGCTTTTTTTTATGTGGGGATTCCTCACTTGTTTGAATGACATTCTTGTTCCTCACTTAAAAGCGGTATTTGATCTCTCTTACACACAAGTGATGTTCATTCAGTTCACATTTTTTACGGCGTATTTTATTATGTCGATTCCTTCGGGAAAGATCATCAATATGTTTGGTTATCAAAAGGGAATTGTGATCGGTCTCCTTACCGCTGGTGTTGGAACATTTCTTTTTTATCCCGCTGCAAGTGTTCCGTCCTATCCACTTTTTTTAACAGCACTGTTTGTTCTTGCTTCGGGGATTACGCTGCTTCAAGTTGCGGCAAATCCATATGTGGCAGTGCTTGGACGATCAGAAACTGCGTCCAGTAGATTAAATCTAACACAGGCTTTTAATTCTTTAGGAACAACAATCGCACCCTACTTTGGCGGGTTATTTATTTTAACAACTACAATGTTAAGCGTTGATGCAATGCGCGCTCTTCCCCCGGATCAATTGCAGGCTTATAAATTAACGGAAGCATCGTCGGTACAAACTCCGTATGTGGGACTTGGTATCGCGCTATTTGTACTCGCGTTTGCAATGGCGAAATTTAAACTTCCAGTTATTGCATCGGTGGAAGACCACCATGCGAAAGCGGGAAAACTAACGGACGCACTCAAACATCGGCATCTTGTTCTTGGTGCGGTCGGAATTTTTGTATATGTGGGAGCAGAAGTTTCCATCGGCAGTTTTTTGGTGAACTTTATTGGACAGCCGGATATTGCGGGATTAAAAGAAGCTGCCGCTGCAGGTTTTGTCTCATATTATTGGGGCGGCGCAATGGTAGGTAGATTTATTGGTTCGGCGTTATTGCAAAAAGTAAACGCTGGAAAATTACTCGGTACGTTCGCGTTAATTTCGTGCGGGCTTGTTTTCACTACAGTGTTCACCACCGGAACTGCTGCAATGTGGACGATCCTCAGTGTTGGATTATTCAATTCAATCATGTTCCCGACTATCTTTACTCTGGGAATTGACGGACTTGGCAAATTAACAAGTCAAGGCTCAAGTGTATTAATCATGGCCATTGTGGGCGGTGCAATCATTCCGTTAGCGCAGGGTGCGTTGGCAGATACATACGGTATTCAAACTGCATTCATTCTTCCTGCGGTGTGTTATCTGTATATCGTATTTTATGGCTTTATCGGTTCGCGCCACAACTGACCGATGCAGTGTTTTAACAACGAGAGGCGAATTGCAGTCTCTCGTTGTGTTGGAATTATTGCTCCAGTTGTTATGAAATCTTTCTTTACTCATACCGCGTTCATTTTCATCTTTTCTCTCCTCTCCCCGGCATGCGAAACTACGGCCGACGACTCATATACCAGTCCAACAGTAATTTCAGGCACAGTTAAAGATGGAAACGGTCTGGCTGTGTTCAATGCAAAAATATCTTTATCAACGGCAGGAACATTCGAAGGAGTGTTTACAGATGCGAATGGGCTTTTTCATCTTACAGGATTTCCGGCGGGGAAGCACCGGGTGAAGATCGAAAAAATCGGTTTTGAGGTGTATGATGGTGCGGTTCCTAATCCGATTAATGGAGTTTCCACAATCAGCGCTGTATTGCAAAAGAAAACGTATATCATTCCCACCGCTAAACCGACAAGTACAGGTCCTGTTCGAATAAAAAATAAAACAGTAGAAACAGATTTTGACGGTGACGGTGTTTATACTGAATTCATTATTAAGGGAGCCGCATTTTCCCCAATGCCAATCGGTGGTAAACCAATCACTAAAGAGATTTATGATCGGTCTAATTTTTGGCTGAAGGGATTAAATGCCAATACTGTAAGAACGTATTCCGGTGTTGATAAATATTTTCTTCGACAGGCCGCTCTCAATAATATAAGGGTGATTGTCAGCTTTTGGGTCAATCTTGATCTTGATTTATCCCTTGTCGACGTGCGACAAACGGTGATTGATAATTTTGCAGCCATGGTGTTAGATCTCAAAGATTTTCCCGGCGTACTGATGTGGAATATTGGAAACGAACAAAATTATTCTTCCACCCCCAATAACGGGAACAGTCCATATTGGTACTCTCTTACGCAGGAATTGGCGATAGCAGCCTATAAAGTGGAGGGAGAAAAATATCATCCCGTCTGCATCAGCAATGGACATCTGTATAATATTGGAGAGAGTGGAATGAAAGCGAACGACTCTTCCATTACCTACATCGATCTTTGGGCCAGTAATGCATACGAAATGAATTTTATAAATTTTTTCTCCACTTATCGCACCAGAACAACAAAACCGATTGTGATTACTGAATTTGGAATTGATGCGTTAAATAATGCAAATAAAATTGAATATGAATCAATTCAGGCATATGTTGACAGTGTGAATTGGGTGCAGATCAGGACAGCGAAAGATGTTTGCGTTGGTGCAACAGTATTTGAATTTACTGACGAGTGGTGGAAGGCAACAGGAGACGTGAACAGTCATGATTACGGTGGTTATCAAACAAGTGCGCATCCCGACGGTTACTCTAATGAAGAATGGTGGGGAATTGTAGCTGTCACACCGGATACGGATAATGATGGAATGGACGAATGGCGCCCACGAATGGCATTTGAAATGTTTTCACGAAACTGGAAATAACGACGACAAAAAACAATTACAACCTATGAAAAAAAATATGATTACTCTCATGACATTGCTCTTATGCTCATTTCCAATGACAGGATGCAAGGAAGATGGGCCGTCAAAAATCATTGAATCGACAACGACTGCCCAGGATACTTCTCTGGTTCTACCGGGATGGAAATTAGTTTGGAATGATGAATTTAACGGATCTTTTGTTGATTCCGGTAAATGGGGGTATGAAGTCAATGGCAACGGAGGAGGTAATAATGAATTACAATACTATACTGAAGGTTTTGAGAATTCGTATGTGGACAGCGGCGCATTAACCATTGTTGCAAAGAAGCAAGCATATCAAGGTAAGCAATATACTTCTGCACGGATGAGATCAAAATATAAAGGGGATTGGACATACGGACATTTTGAGATACGAGCGAAACTTCCCTTTGGAAAAGGGACATGGCCTGCCATTTGGATGCTTCCGACAGATTGGGAATACGGTGGATGGCCGGCGAGCGGTGAGATTGATATTATGGAACATGTCGGATATGACCAAAACGTTATTCATGGATCAACCCACTGTCAAAAATATTATTTTAAGATCGGCACTCAGAAATCAGGAACGGTCAAAATTGCAAACGCATCAACCGATTTTCACACCTATGCGATTGATTGGTATGCTGATCGGATTGATTTTTTCGTGGATGGAACAAAATATTTTACATCGTGGAACGACGGATCCGGCTGGCAGGGATGGCCGTTCAATAAACGTTTTCACTTTATTCTTAATATTGCTGTTGGCGGAGATTGGGGCGGGGCACAAGGGATAGATAATTCCATTTTCCCTCAAAAAATGGTTATTGATTATGTGCGTGTATATGAAAAAACTAACTAAGAAAGGATGCTATGAAACATTATTGTCTTTTAATGCTTTTCTGTTTCTCATTACTTTTTTCACAGCAGAACACGTTTGTTTCAACAAAGGGACAGAACATAATAACTCCGGATGGCAAACCGATTCTTCTCCGCGGTATCAATCTTGGAAATTGGCTTGTACCTGAAGGGTATATGTTCAAATTTACTCATACCAACTCGCCGCAGCGGATCAATGAAACATTCAATCAACTCTTAGGGCCGGAAGAAACAAAAAAATTCTGGAAACAATACCGTGACAATTATATTACGAAGGAAGATATCACATTCATTAAAAAAAGCGGACTAAATTCTATTCGCGTGCCGTTTAATTACCGCTTGTTTGTTTCCGAAGATCATGAAACACGATTTGCCGGTCCAGGTTTTGAAATGCTGGATCGTGTGATTGCGTGGTGCAGGGAAGAGAAGTTGTACGTTGTTCTTGATATGCATTGCGCTCCCGGTGGACAGACAGGAGATAACATTGACGACAGTTACGGGTACCCTTTTTTATTTGAAAGCACCGAGGCGCAACAACTGACAGTTGATTTATGGAGAGAAATTGCCAAACGATATGCTCAGGAAACGATTGTGATAGGGTATGATTTTTTGAACGAACCGATCGCAACATATTTTGACGCGACGCAATTTAACGATAAGCTCGAACCATTCTATAAACGGCTTGTTGCCGCTATCCGTGAAGTTGATACGAACCATGTGGTGTTTCTTGGTGGTGCGCAGTGGAACGGAAATTTCAAAGTGTTCGGCCCGCCATTCGATAAAAAAACCGTCTATACGTACCATAAATATTGGTGCGACACAACACAAGAACATGTGCAGGAATATGCGGACTTCTCAAAAAAATATAATGTTCCTATTTGGATGGGGGAATCCGGCGAGAATACCGATCGATGGATCGATGCATGGCGCAGATTGAATGAGAAAAACAATTTTGGCTGGTGTTTTTGGCCGTACAAAAAGATGGACTCGCCGAGCAATATGGTCTCAATCAAACAAACAACGGAATGGGATTCAATTATCACCTATGTAAACAAACCGAGAACAACCTACAAAGATTTTCGGGACGCAAAACCGTCACACTCTGTAATCCAAAAGGCATTCGCCGACTATCTGGAAAATTGCAAATTCATCAATTGCACAGTGAATGATGGGTATATGAAGTCGTTGGGATTAAAAAAGAAATAGAACACGGATAACGCGGATCTGACGGATTTACACAGATAGAAATATCCGCGAAGATCAGTGTTATCCGCGATATCCGTGTTCTATCTGAAAAACCATAGTTATAAGAGGCATCATCGTTTATTTTTTTGTTTGAAGTATATATTTTCACATTCATCATTTAACACTATGGAGAATGTATGTTGCATGAAAATATTACTTCAAAGATTATACATGCTTTTTATAGAGTCTATAATACATTAGGGTATGGATTTTTGGAGAAAGTTTATGAAAACGCATTACTCATCGAGTTAAATCATCTCGGATTTATCCTCGAACAACAAAAGAACATTAAGGTATTTTATCTCAATGCAAAAGTCGGCGACTATTTTGCCGACATCATTATAGTTCATAAAGTGATTATTGAGTTGAAAGCTGCAGAATCACTTCGGGATGAACACGAAGCACAATTGATTAATTATTTGAAAGCTACAGATATTGAAGTAGGTCTGTTATTAAATTTTGGTAAAAAACCTGAGTTCAGGAGGAAGATTTTTTCCAATGTTAGAAAATCAATTGAATAAAATATGGATGAATGAAGAAATTAAACCCGCGAAAGTCCGTTCTTTCCGTGTCATCTGTGTCCTATTGACAATAACTCTTATCCTAAACGCACAATATGAAGACTCAGGTAAACGCGGAATGTATTTTTCAAAAAAGGATTACACTGGATCGTCCATTCCGACATTTAAAGAGAACCGAGCGAAACTTCCTTCCCCCATTCTTGAAAACAATCCTGAATACGTAGCGTTGTATTGGAAGGCATGGTCGCTCGCGTTTGATCATTTCAAACGACCGCCACAAGGTTCACCATTCGTATCGGATTACATTGATGAGGCATTTTCCCCAAGTATATTTCAATGGGATACGATTTTTATGTTAATGTTTGCCCGGTATGGTCACTCTATTTTTCCGGCGATTCAATCGCTTGATAATTTCTATTCACGCCAATATGAGAATGGCTACATTTGTCGGGAAATACAGGAAGCAGACGGAAAAGATTATGTCTTTGTTGGGCGTGAGCATACTGTTAATCCTCCGCTGTTTGCCTGGGTAGAAGTTGAATCGTATAAAGTCACCGGAGATCAATCCCGATTTACTTCGGTACTTCCACCGCTTATACACTATGCTGAATGGTTAGAAAAGAATAGGAAAAAAGAGAATACTAAACATGGATTGTATTGGAACACCGGATTAGGTTCCGGGATGGATAATATTCCGCTGCAAGGTTCAGGCTGGGTGGACATGTCTTCGCAAATGGTGTTATTCTATCGCAATCTTGCTTTCATGTGCAGTGAAGTAAAACAGAATGATGACGCAAAAAAATATGAATCGTTGGCAAACGATATTTCACAACGAATCAATCAGATGATGTGGAATGAAGTCGACGGTTTCTATTACAATGTCGATGATAACGGTGTTCAGCAGAAAATGAAATCTATTGGAGGGTTTTGGCCGATGCTGGCAGGAATTGCCGATCTTCAGCAGGCAAAACGTCTTCTTACACATTTAAAAGATTCAAAATCTTTTTGGCGTTCAATACCATTTCCGTCGTTAGCGGCAGACGAAAAAGAATATCGTCCGGATGGAAAATATTGGCTCGGAGGCGTATGGGCACCGACAAACGTGATGGTTCTCAAAGGATTGGAACAGTACGGACGCGAAAGCGATAACGCGACAGATTATTCGTTTAACGAATTTGCAACGATTGCCGCCGAAAAATATCTCGATGGGTTGTCGATCGTATATAAAAAAACTGGAACATTATGGGAAAACTATTCTCCCGATCTGATGATGCGCGGAAATCCTTCCCAAAAAGATTTTGTCGGCTGGACTGGGTGTGGTCCGATACAGTTGCTTATTGAAAATGTTCTTGGTTTTCGTCCTGATGGGGTGCATAACAGATTGGTGTGGCATATCAGCAGAATCGATCGTCATGGAATTGAACAATTGAAGTTTGGAGATATCTCGGCAACATTGATCTGCCAAAAACGTGTCGGTGTTGGCAAATCGGCTGAGCTTCATATAGTAGCGAACCATCCATTCGAGTTGAGTGTGATTGTTGATAGTAAAGAACAGAAAACATTACAGATTAAACAAGGTGCGCAAAGAATTGTTGTAGAATAAACGAAGAGCCCTACGGCCAATAACGTACGAATGAAAATACGATACCTGATGTTTCAAAGTAATTATGAAAAAATATTTATTATGCATATTCATTGTGGTGATATGTTGCTCGATCCTTAGTGCGCAGCCGATCACGGTGAAGCCCTCGACAACTGCATTTATTTTCCCCAATGGTGTTTCAGTCCCATCCGATTATCCTCATGTGAAGATCTCAATCCGTAATAACCCAGACTCCGGATATATTTTTATCAATAACTGGGGAGGCACACCGTATATCGCAATTCTTGATAACAATGGTTCACCGATTTTTTATCGAAAAATGCCTGCTAATGCCCGCGATTTTAAAGTGCAAACGAATGGAATGTTGTCATATCGTCTCGCCGATCCGTATTACCGGTTTTATGAAATGGATTCATCCTATACCGTTACTCGCGAGATTACGACAAAGAACGGATTTGGTACTGATGAACACGAATTACAGATTCTTCCCAACGGAAATGTTTTGCTGATAGCGTTGGAAAACAAAACTATCGACATGAGCAAGTTAGTGAGTGGCGGAAACACGAATGCTACAATCATTGGAAATCATCTGCAGGAGATTGACCCTGCAGGAAACGTCCTCTTCGAATGGAAATGTTGGGACAATCTGAATATTCTTGATGCCACTCATGTAAACCTGACCGCTCAAACAATAGATTATGTTCACATGAATGCCATTGCAGTTGATATTGATGGCAATATTCTTATTTCGAATCGTCACCTTTCAGAAATCATGAAGATCAATCGAACAACCGGCAGGGTGATGTGGCGTTTTGGAGGGAAGAACAATCAGTTTACCTATGTAAATGATCCATTGAACGGTCCTTCATATCAGCACGATATACGTGTTTTACCAAACGGCAATTATACGGTGATGGACAATGGAAATTATCATTCTCCTTCCGTCAGCCGTGCGGTGGAGTACAAATTGGATACTGTTGCAATGACTGCTACGCTCGTTTGGCAGTATCGTCATACTCCGGATCGTTATACATGGTGGATGGGAAATGTACAGCGACTTCCGAACGGCAACACGTTGATTAATTGGGCAGACGGATCACTGCCGAAATTAACGGAGGTAACACCTGGTGGAACAGTAGCAATGGAATTGGGATTTGTCAACTTTAATCATAGCTACAGAGTATTTCGATTTCCGTGGAAAGGAAAAGCAACAACGCCTGTCATTAATGTTGAACCGGGAAGCGACAAGGTAACGTTATTGATGAATACATTTGACCAAAGAACTTACCACAAATATATTCTGTATTGTGATTCCCTTCCCAACCCAACTCGTGTGATCGATTCAACTTCAGTATCCGCTATTGATGTTACAGGATTCAAAAATGGGAAACGATATTACTTCCGCGTGACGATAAAAGACAGTGCCGGAAATGAAAGTCCATTCTCCAATGAGGAATCTATTCTTGTGAGATTTCTGACTCCGGGAGAAAATCTTGTTGTGAACGGCGATTTTTCCGATGGGACAATCTCCTGGAATTACAATGTCACGTCTCCTGGTGTTGGCGTGCCGTTTGTGACCGACGGAGAATTACTGGCGCAGATCGGCAATGGCGGAACGCAAACATGGCACGTACAGTTGGTTCAGGAAAATATCCCGATCATCAACGGGTTGAAATATCGATTTGAGTTTGATGCGTATGCGGCAGGGAATCGCTCAATGGAAATTAAAATCGCGATGTCTGCTGCTCCGAATACGAATTACAGTAAAACAGGTTTAATTGCGTTGACGACAACGAAAAAACATTTTTCGTTTGATTTTACAATGCAGGATCCGACCGATAATGCTGCAAAGGTTGTGTTTAACTGTGGCTTATCGGACATTGACGTTTTAATCGATAATGTATCGATAAAGCAGATAATCCCCGCAGGTGTGGACGGTAAGAGTGAAAATTTCCCGAGCGAATTCTTACTCCATCAAAATTTTCCAAATCCCTTCAATCCTCATACAGTGATCCAATATCACCTTCCGGGAGCAAATGTTGTGTCCTTAAAAGTATTTGATGTGTTAGGGAACGAAGTAGCAACGCTTGTACATCATGGACAAGAAGCAGGAACATATTCAGTACCATTCAATGCGTTGAATTTATCCAGCGGAGTATATTTTTACAAACTGCAAGTCGGGAAGTTATCAGCAATAAAAAAATTAATGATCCTTAAATAGACCGGCTATGGCTTGACGTTTTTTTATCAATCTGAAAGTGAATATCATGAAAACTAAGTTCCTACTTCTTTTTATTGTCTGTCTTGGCCAAATGACATTGGCACAAACATCAGCGTTTCAATACATTTCACCCAAACCTAATTCAATGCTAAATTCACGGGAAACAAATATCATTCTGAAACAGGGATCGTTCATTGACAAATTGAGCGTTCAAGAATATTTTTTTGTGGTAAGCGGATCTGAGTCTGGAATACAGAAAGGGACACTTATTCTTTCTGATGACGACAAAACGTTGGTCTTTCAACCTTTCAAAAAGTTCATTCCCAACGAAGTGGTAACTGTTAATCTTTTAAGCGGTATAAAAACTACTGCCGGTAAAGAGATTGGCCCGCTCTCATTTTCTTTTACCATTTCTCCTGCAAGAGAAATCGTAAATCAATCTCAAAAAATCGCACCAATATTAGATTCTTACACTGATACATCAAACAATAGTTTAACCATTCAAGCTGATTCGCTTCCGACGGATTTTCCGAAGATAACGGTTGGGACATCACACAACCCTTACGACGGAAAAATATTTATAGCAAACAAGCCGGCGGTAAGTAAACCCCCGTACGGGAATTATATACTTATAGCAGATAATAATGGTAGTATCATTAAATATAAAAAGTTTGCACAAGCAGAATCGAATTTTAAAGTACTGCCGAATGGAGAATTATCATTTTCGGAAAACGGAAGGCATATCGTGACAGATACTTCATTAACCCCTATTGATACTTTTAAATGTGGAAATGGATATACTGCAGATTCACACGATTTTTTGCTTCTCCCGAACGGTCATTCGTTATTGCTTGCCTATGATTCCCAGCCTGTTGATATGAGTCTGATCGTGTCCGGCGGTAAACCCGATGCAACGGTTATTGGAACGATAATTCAGGAACTGGACGCATCTAAAAATGTTGTCTTTCAATGGCGCACGTGGGATTATCTTCCTATTACATCATCCTATATTAATCTTACTACTCAAACTGTTGACTATTCACACGGGAATGCATTGGAAGTCGATAAAGACGGAAATATTTTCATTGTATTGAGACATACATCTAACGTCGTTAAAATTAACCGACTGACAGGAAATGTTGATTGGATTTTGGGAGGAAAACAAAATGAATTTACATTTATCAACGAACACGAATTCAATGCGCCAAATTATTTTTCGTATCCGCATCATATGAGCATTTTACCAAATGGAAATATTACACTGTTTGACAACGGTGATCAGCACACGCCAATGTATTCCCGGGGCGTTGAATATAGACTCGACGAAAAGAATAAAACGGTTACACTGGTATGGGAATATCGACACGTACCTGATATTTATACCGCTTCAGGTGGTTCCGTGCAACGACTGCCGAACGGGAATACCATTGTGGGATGGAGTAGAGGTGGGGCTGCAAGCGGTTCTCCGGCGTTTACGGAATTACAACCCGATAATTCTGTTGCACTCGAAATATTTTTCCCTGTCGGTCAGTTTTCATACCGCTCGTATAAATTTCCATGGATAAGCCAAATGCCGGGAGCTTCCGTGACAGTATCAGAAGTGTTGCAGGGAAATACATATACGTTTAATAAAGCGGCAGATACTACTGGAATAACGATCACGTTCCAACAACTGGCGGCAGATATGTATTCAAACGCAATTGTGACGAAATATAATTATGCGCCCATCGATCCGGACTTTATTGAACAGGCGCCGCTAATGGATCCCAGTTTTTTTAAAATTCAAGGTGAGCTGATAACCTCATATAAAGGTTTGGTACAGGTCGATGTCAGTAAGTATCGTGGAATCTCCAACCCTAAAAAAACTGTGGTGTATGTACGACCGCTGTACAGTAAAATTTTTATTCCTCTTCCAACAGGTTACGATTCCGTAAAGAATGAACTTCTCTTTACAACAAGCGATTTTGGGGACTTTGCGTTCGGTATGCCGCAAAGTGTAACGGCATATGCACCAAATCCAATTTCGCCCAAACAAAATGAAATTGTCAATGGAGAATCAGCTGTGAATTTGCATTGGGGAATACGAGGGGTTGTCCAAACCTATCATCTTCAGGTTGCTACCGATTCTGCATTCCAAAACCTGGTTGTGGATACCAAAAATCTAACGATGACTTCATTTGCACTAAAGAATCTGAATAATAATTCAAAGTATTTTTGGAGGGTGAATACAACCAATGCTGCGGATACAAGTGATTGGTCGAACATTTTTGTATTCCGTACTGGGTCTCCGTTTATCACAATATTGAACCCGAACGGTAGCGAGCGAATATATTTCGATTCTACCTATATTATTCGGTGGCAAACAAACGTTCGTGATACCGTGAGAGTTGTATTGACGAAGGGAAGCGTGCAGGCATTGATTATTGTCGATTCCGCTGTTTCGCGTACCAATGCAATCGCATGGAAAGTTCCATCATCGCTTCAAAGTGATTCTTCCTACAACATTACGATTACCAGTGTGAACCATGAAGGTATCAATGACCGCAGTGATAATTCATTCACGATAGGAAGCGGCATTTCAGGTGTTTTCGATCGAGAAAATTCTATTGTGAGATATTCCTTGTTCCAAAATTACCCCAATCCATTTAATCCAACGACCGTCATCAATTATCAACTGCCGACCGGCAGTTATACGACATTGAAAATATACGATGTGCTTGGAAGAGAAATTGCTACCTTGGTGAATGAAATAAAAAATTCAGGAACATATACTGTTGAATTTGAGGCACATTCATTATCTGCAGGCGTGTATTTCTATCGTTTACAAGCAGGAAAATTTTCTTCAATTAAAAAAATGACACTCATCAAATAAGTTGATCGAAAGAAATCTATGAAATCAATACGGATAGTATTTGTATTATTGCTGCTCAGCTCGTCCTCAATGATTGCCGGAGGATTCCTAAAAGTTTCAGGTCAGTATATTGTTAACGACAAGAATGAAAAAGTATTGCTTCGCGGAATCGGACTGGGTGGCTGGCTTCTCCCTGAAGGATATATGCTGCAGACCTCTGCATTTGCCAATGCCTTTTGGGAAATGAAACTAAAAGTTATCGGTGTTGTCGGTCAGCAAAAAGCTGATTCATTTTGGACTGCGTATAGAAAGAATTTTGTTCAACGAAAAGACATTGAACATCTTTCAAAGTTAGGATTTAATTCTGTTCGAGTAGCATTGCACTGGGAATTTTTTATGAACCCTTCCGGTGGCTGGCTGATCGAAGGTTTCACCATTGTTGATAGTTTGCTGCGTCAATGCGCGGATAATAACATCTATTTAATTCTCGACCTTCACGCCGCGCCTGGCGGACAAAATACTTCCAACATCAGCGATTATCATTATCCGTATCCATCGTTATGGCAAAGCGATACGAATAAGAGAATGACGATCAATCTGTGGAAAAAACTTGCTGAACGATACAAAAATGAACCATGGATCGGCGGTTATGATCTTCTCAACGAAACAGTGTGGGATCTTAAACCGAACAATCAGCCGTTGCGCGATTTGTACATCGCCATCACTGATTCGATCCGTTCTGTTGATACAACACATATTATTTTTATTGAAGGAAACCAATGGGCAAATGATTTTACAGGTTTAACTCCCCCTTGGGACAAAAATATGGTGTACAGTTTTCATAAGTATTGGAATCCCAATGACATTGCTTCAATAAATTTTGTGTTAACATTACGCAATACAACAAATCGTCCGTTATGGCTGGGAGAATCGGGAGAAAATTCTAATACATGGTTTACTGATGCCATATCATTGATGGAGGCGAATCATATTGGCTGGTCATGGTGGACATTGAAGAAATTTAATGCAACGAATGGCCTCTTTTCAGTCCCGATAACACCGGAATATAATTATTTGCTGCGCTATTGGAGTGGAAAGGAAACAAAACCATCGGTCGATTTTGCGATGAAAGGATTAATGGATATGGCAGAAGGTTTACAATTGGAAAACTGCACATTTAATTCGGGAGTCATTGATGCAATGTTCCGACAGGTTTCAGACTCTTCCGCTACTCTTCCATTCGCACCGAATATAATTCCAGGAAGACTTTATGCTGCAAACTACGACTATGGCAGACAAGGTATTGCATACGGCGATAAAGATTATCAAAACGCCGGAGGTGGAGCGTGGGGTTGGAATTCTGGCGATCAATACCGTAATGATGGCGTAGATATCGAAAGCTGTTCCGACACAATCACGAATGGTTACAATGTCTTTAATATTAAAGCAGGCGAGTTTTTAAAGTTTACGATAAACGTTGCACAAAATGCTACCTATCTATTTTCGGCTCGGGTTGCAGCAAACGCAGATGGCGGGGTTATTGTTGTCACTCCGGATAACTCTGCTTCGAGTTTTACGACTATTGCAAAGACCGGAGAGGGAGATGTGCCGACATGGAAATCTCAGGATCTATTTGAAATTGATCTCACCGCCGGAACTCATACGCTGAATTTTACTCTCTATGGGAGCGGATTAAGAGTTAATTACATAGACCTCACAAATGTGGGCACCCTTTCGGTAAAAAACGATTTACATGTTCCTAAAGAATTTTCGCTGATGCAAAATTATCCAAATCCATTTAATCCAAACACAGCGGTTCAATTCCAATTACCGTCGAATGAGTTCGTCAGTCTTACTGTATATGATATTCTCGGTATGAAAGTGATGGATATATTTCAGAAACAGATGCCGGCTGGTATTCATTCTGTGAATGTCAATGCATCCACACTTGCTTCGGGAATATACTTCTACCGACTTCGTGCTGGCTCACATTCTTCCACAAAAAAAATGATTCTGCTGAAGTGATCTCTCATTACGCTTATGAAAAAACTAAATTGTTTCATTGTTATGTTTGTCATTATTCATTCATCTGTCGCATTATGTGATGGATTCCTGAAAGTCTCCGGAACGACGATTGTTGACGGGCAAGGAAACGAGATTATCCTGCGGGGTATGGGGCTCGGAGGATGGATGCTTCCCGAAGGGTACATGTTTCAAATGTCTTCATTTGCAAATGCACCGTGGGAAATCAAGAAAAAAGTAATCGATGTGGTTGGTATTCAGCGAGCAGATACATTTTGGAATGCATTCCGGCAAAATTTTGTGCAAAGAAAAGATATCGAACGTTTGGCGCAACTCGGATTCAACTCCATTCGTTTACCGATGCATTGGGATTTCTATATGAATGCAGATGGAACTTGGAGAACAGAAGGATTCGTCATTACTGATAGTTTGCTGCGTTGGTGTGCCGATAGTAAAATATATCTGATCCTTGATCTTCATGGGGCTCAGGGAGGACAGAGCGCAAATAATATCAGCGACTACAATCCGGCAAATCCTTCATTATGGCAAAGTGATTCAAATAAACAAAGGACGATTGCACTTTGGAAAAAACTGGCGGAATGGTATAAAAATGAACAATGGATCGGCGGATATGATATTCTGAATGAACCGGCATGGGATCTTCCACCATCGAACAAACCTCTCCGAGATCTTTCGGTGGCAATTACAGCAGCAATTCGCTCTGTCGATACCACGCATATTATCTTTGTCGAGGGGAATTGGTATGCGACTGATTTTAATGGAATGACTCCTGCGTGGGATGACAATATGGTATGGAGTTTCCATAAATATTGGAATTCGACTGATGGTAATTCGATTAACTATTTGTTGACCCTTCGAAGTAACACAAATCGTCCTTTATGGATGGGGGAATCCGGAGAAAATTCAAATTCATGGTTTACGGATTGTATCTCGCTGTTGGAAAGCAACAAAATCGGATGGTCTTGGTGGACGTTAAAAAAATTTGCAACCATCAACGGTCCATTTTCTATTCCCATGAGCAACGAATATGAAGCACTTCTTCGTTACTGGAAAGGTCAAGCAACAAAACCAACTGCAGACGATGCAATGAAAGGTCTCATGGGAATGGCAGAAGGATTAGCATTGGAAAAATGCATCTATAACGAGGGAGTGATTGATGCCATGATTCGCCAACCGTACGATAATGCGCGAAGACCATACGCTTCCAATACCATTCCCGGAAAAATATTCCTTACAAACTATGATTATGGAAAAAACGGAATTGCTTACAAAGATATTGTCTACACAAATACGGACAATAAGTCTACGTGGAATAATGGATGGACATACCGAAATGACGGAGTAGATATTGAAAAATGCTCCGACGACATTACCAATGGATATAACATCGGTTGGACGGAAACAGGGGAATTTACAACATATACGGTAAATGTCACACAAAGTGGTTCATACAAGGTGAACCTCCGAGCGGCCGTAAGTAATGCCGGAGGGTACATTGGAATGCGTTGGGATGAAAAAGATCAAGTGTTGGTTCCGTTATCGCAAACCGGCGGCTGGCAATCTTGGGGTACTACAACGCTCGGCACCGTTGACCTAACCGCGGGAATGCACCTCTTAACATTAAACCAATATTTTGGAGGGTTCAATCTTAATTATGTTGATGTCGCATATAGCGGACCAATCTCTTCAGTTGGCGGTGAAACAATTCCCGTTCAATATTCTCTTAAACAGAATTTCCCAAATCCGTTTAATCCCACAACAACAATTCGGTACCAAATACCAACGAATGAATTTGTATCATTGAAATTATATGATCTTCTTGGGAAAGAAGTCGTTACGTTAGTAAGTGATGAAAAGCTACAGGGAGAACATTCCGTTCAATGGAACGCATCAGATTTTCCCAGCGGAGTATACTATTACACGGTGCGGGCAGGAAATTTTTCTTCCACAAAAATGCTTATGCTTTTGAAATGATTTTATGAAAAACATTTATTTCCTTATATCGCTATTGTTTCTTTTTTTAGTTCCCGGTTGTAAAAAAGATGAATCAAACGTGACTGCTGCAAAAACAAAATCTATCGACGAACGAGTTGATGATCTGTTGTCGCAGATGACTCTCGATGAGAAAGTTGGTCAGATGACACAGGCAGAACGTTCGGCATTACGGAGTACGTCTGATATTAAAACGTATTTTCTCGGTTCATTGCTGAGCGGAGGTGGTTCTGCACCTGCAATAAATACTCCTGTCGCTTGGGCAGATATGTATGACGGATTTCAGGCATATGCTTTACAAACGCGGTTAAAAATTCCGCTGTTGTATGGTATTGATGCTGTCCATGGTCACAATAATGTAAAAGGGGCTGTCATCTTTCCGCAAAACATTGGTATGGGTGCAACCCGGAATCCAGAATTAGTGCAAAGGGCTTCTGCCATTGTAGCAAAAGAAGTCGCTGGCACAGGGATCGATTGGACGTTTGCACCGTGTATCGCTGTTCCACGAGACGAACGGTGGGGAAGAACGTATGAAGGATTTGGTGAAACTCCGGAATTGCAGTCGATGATGGCTCCTGCCTCTGTAAAAGGATTTCAAGGTTCGCTAAACGGCGGATCAACAGAAATTCTTGCCTGCGCTAAACACTTTGTTGGTGATGGCGGAACGATGGGTGGTGACGATCAGGGGAACACGCAATTATCAGAAGCAGAATTACGTGCGCTCCATTTGCCTGGTTATATAGAAGCTATGAAGCAGGGATTAGGTTCAGTGATGGTTTCGTACAACAGTTGGAACAATATCAAAATGCATGGGCACAAATATTTAATTACTGATGTCCTGAAAACGGAATTGGGGTTTAAAGGTTTTGTTGTATCTGATTGGGCAGCGATCGATCAATTAGCAGGCGATTATCCGACGGATATTGAAATTGCCATTAATGCCGGAATTGATATGGTGATGGTACCATACAACTATGTGACATTCATAGCGGAGCTTAAAAAACTTGTGACTGCCGGTAAAGTGCCGATGATTCGAATTAATGATGCAGTTCGAAGAATCGTAAGAGTGAAATTGCAGATGGGTTTATTCGAAAAACCATACACGGATCGGACATTTACATCGCAGATCGGTTCCGATGAACATCGTCTGGTAGCTCGAGAGTGCGTACGGCAATCGTTAGTGCTTTTGAAGAATGCGGATTCCACACTTCCGTTGAAAAAAAATCTGAACAGAATTCATGTCTCCGGAAAAAATGCAGACAATATTGGCAACCAATGCGGAGGGTGGACAATATCCTGGCAAGGGGGAAGCGGAGCAATAACAACAGGTACATCAATACTGAATGCGGTGAAACAAACAGTTTCTTCGAACACCGTTGTAACATACTCTTTGGATGGAAGCGGGGCAGCAGGTGCAGATGTGGGAATTATCGTGGTCGGAGAAACTCCATACGCCGAAGGGGCAGGAGATAATAATCTGCTTACATTGTCGCAGGAAGATCAAAATGCAATATCATTGGTGAAAGCGACAAATATTCCTGTGGTAGTCGTTCTTATTTCCGGTCGTCCTTTGATCATCAATTCGGCATTAACACAAGCTGATGCATTTGTAGCGGCGTGGCTTCCCGGTACCGAAGGCCGTGGTCTGTCCGATGTGCTGTTTGGTGACTATAATTTTTCAGGAAAACTTCCTCACTCTTGGCCCCGCACCATTCAACAAGTTCCAATCAATGAAGGTGACTCAAATTATGATCCGTTATTTCCTTATGGTTTTGGGCTGATCTATTAATACTAATTACGGAAGGATATACGATGCAGAAACAACTCTTCGTTTTATTACTTGTTGGATTTAGTCTGGGAATCTCTCAGACTCCGCTCTACAAAAATTCAGCAGCAAAAATAGAAGATCGCGTTAGCGATTTGTTAAAACAAATGACGTTGGAAGAAAAAGTGGATATGCTCAGCGGAACCGGTTTTGCATCCAAACCACTTGCACGGCTCGGCATTCCTGCGTTGACGATGACGGACGGTCCGGTCGGTGTTCGTTGGGATTCTTCCGTTGCATTTCCTTCAGCGATTATGCTGGCGGCGACATTTGATACATCGCTTGCCGGCCGATATGGATGGGCGCTAGCGCGTGAAACAAAAGCGAAGGAAAGAAATACAATCCTCGGCCCATGTGTGAACATTAATCGTGTGCCGCAAGGGGGACGTAATTTTGAAAGTTATGGAGAGGATCCGTTCCTGACATCACGAATCGCTGTCTCGTATGTAAAAGGTGTGCAAGGTGAAGGTGTTGTTGCGACCACAAAACATTTTGCAGTCAACAATCAAGAAACAGATCGGATGAGTGTGAATGCCAAAGTGGATAAACGCGCTTTGTACGAAATTTATTTTCCTGCATTCAAAGCGGCGGTACAGGAGGCAAAGACCGAAGCAATTATGTGCGCATATAATAAATTGAATGGGCAGTATTGTAGCGAAAATGAAATGCTTCTCAATACTGTATTGAAGAAGGAATGGAAGTTCGACGGACTTGTTATGTCCGATTGGGGAGCTGTTCATAACACGGAGGGTGTTGTTACGTACGGACTTGATCTTGAAATGCCAGGAGGTGATTTTCTGACGAAAGAAAAACTTCTTCCTCTTAAAAAAGATGGGAAGGTAAAAGAATCGACGGTTGATGATAAGATAAAACGCATGCTTCGAGTGATGTTCCGTATGGGATATTTTGATAAGCCGTCTGAAAAGCCGATGACGAACGCCCCCGAGCATCGTGCCGTCGCTTTAGATGTTGCCCGGGCTGGCATCGTTCTCTTGAAGAATGAAAATAATATGCTTCCGTTGAGTCCAGTTTCAGTGAAGTCCATTGCTGTTATCGGACCGAATGCTGATGTTCTGCGAAGTGGCGGTGGCGGTAGTTCGATGGTTGTTCCGGCGTTCAGAGAAACACCGCTGGATGGAATTAAAAAGGCATTTCCGAATTCATCAATTTCTTTTGCTATGGGTGCCAGGCTTATCAGTGATGTTCCTACAATCGAACCGCAATTCTTTTTTGTTCCGAATGATACAACAGGGAAAAATGGGCTGCTAGCTGAATATTTCAACAATAAGGAATTAAAAGGAGAGCCCGCCCTTCGTCGTGTTGACAAGAATATTGAATTCCGTTGGGGAGGTGAACAACCCGCTGAAGGTTTCGGTGTCGATAATTTTTCTGTCCGGTGGACGAGCAGACTTAAACCTGATCTGACCGGAACATATGAGATCACGGCTGCGAGTGATGATGGCATTCGATTATTTATTGATGGAAAACTCCTTATCGACAATTGGATGGACCATGGAGTGGAAGCACGCACGGTCAAGGTCAATCTTGACGCAGCAAAATTTTACGATGTGAAAGTAGAGTATTATGAGAACGGCGGGGATGCTGTTGCATTATTAGGTTGGACAAAGCCGAACGAAAACGAACTGACCGCAGCTGTTGAGATTGCCAAACAAAGTTCCGTGGCTTTGATCTTTGCCGGTCATTCACAGCATCAAGAGTCGGAAGGCTCCGACCGTCAATCGATCGATCTGCCTGAGAATCAGATCCAATTGATCAACGAAGTTACAAAAGTGAATCAAAATACAATCGTTATCCTGAATGCCGGTGCACAAGTGAACCTTTTGCCATGGATCAATAATGTCCGTTCATTGGTGTGGGCATTCTTCCCGGGACAGGAAGGAACGCAGGCGATGGTTGAGGTGCTTACGGGAATTCAAAATCCTTCAGGGAAACTTCCCTTTACGATAGCAAAAAAATGGGAAGATTATCCGGCGTTTGGAAATTTTCCGGGCGCTAATGGCGAGGTGGAATATAAAGAAGGTATCATGGTTGGGTATCGATATTTCGATACGAAAAATGTTGAACCGTTATTTCCGTTTGGTTTTGGAATGTCGTACACAACTTTTACATTATCAAATTTGAAAGTTCAATCCAAAAAAAATAATACCTATGAAATCTCCATCGATGTAAAAAATACCGGTTCAGTTGCCGGATCGGAAGTAATTCAACTCTATGTGAAAGATAATAAACCCAAAGTCATCCGGCCGGAAAAAGAATTAAAGGCGTTTACACGCATAACCCTTGCGCCCGGTGAACAAAAGAATGTCACATTGAAATTGAACACTTCTTCGTTTCAATATTATGATGATGTGAAAAATGTTTGGACCCGTTCATCAAAAGGATATCAAATACTTATTGGCAATTCATCAAAAAATATTTTGTTAAATTCAACCATTAAATAAGCATTTGACATAATTTCTATGCAATGTCTCGTGAAACAGGGCGTTGTATAGTAATGGGAAATGGTGGAAGTTTTTTTTGTCCTTTTATTTGCATCCATTAGCTGTTCTCACTATCTTTATTCGAATGATTATTTGAGACAATATTTTTTTTCATGAAAAAAGCTTATAAATCTGTTCGAGACTTTGTCCTTCGGTATCCAGCGATACTTGCTTCGTATTTTATCTACAGCTACTACTTCATCTCCACGATGGATTTTTATATCAAGTTCAAGCATCGTCATTTTGGTGCGTCTGATGCGCTTCAACATTTTGATACGCTGTTGTGGATGTGGGTACTCTCATATGTGTTAGTGAAGGTGATCGATCTTCGGGAACGCCTGCACCGAAGGGAAAAAGAATTTCTGGAACAACAACATCATATTGAACTGAAAGAGACACAGATCCAAACGCTTCATGAAGTGATTATGACCTTGAAGCATGAGATTAATAATCCGTTGGCGATTATTCTTGGATATACTCGTCTGCTGAAGAAACGTGTCACCGATCCGGAATCGCTGAAAAAGATCGAAGAAATTGAAGTCGCCTCTCAACGCATCAATCACGCGTTAAAAGAATTTTCCACCGCACAGGTCTATGAAGTTGCCGAATCACCTGTCGGCAATCTTGTAGAACTTTCTCCTTTCCCCGCAGATAAAAAACAATGACGCTGCATGAGCGCTGGATGAAGTACGCACTCCGCGAAGCGGGTCGCGCATTTGAACAGAACGAAGTCCCCGTCGGTGCCGTCATCGTCCATAAAAATACTATTATTGCCAAAGGATATAACCAGGTAGAAATGATGCACGATCCGACCGCGCATGCGGAAATGATCGCTTTGACGGCAGCAGCAGCCCATCTTGAGAACAAATTCTTGAAAGATTGCATCCTGTATATTACGATGGAACCGTGTCCTATGTGCGCCGGTGCGATCGTCTTATCCCGCATACCGACGATTGTGTTTGGATGTTATGATCCTAAGATGGGAGCAAGCGGAAGTGTGATGAATGTGACGGAAAATAAGAAGCTGAACCATCAGGTACATGTCGTTGGCGGTGTGTTGGATATTGAATGCGGGGGATTGGTGAAAGAATTTTTTGAGAAAAGAAGAAAAAGAGATACGGCAGCTCAACGTTAATTCCGACTTGTTATAACTTACATTGCAATTCCTTCCTTTAACTTTTCCGCCCTGTCTGCTAATCGCAATGATTTCAGCATCTCTTCTATATCACCATCAATGAATCGGTCAAGATTGTACAATGTCAAACCAATACGGTGATCCGTCACGCGGTTTTGCGGAAAATTATATGTGCGCACTTTGTCACTACGGTCACCACTTCCGACCATCGATTTTCGCGAGGCGGCCTGTTCATTCTGCTGTTCCTGTAATTTCATTTCGTATAATTTTGAACGGAGCATCTTCATTGCACGTTCACGGTTTTGAAATTGAGAGCGTTCCTGCTGACATGCCACGATGATGCCAGAGGGTTTGTGTGTGATACGCACAGCGGTTTCTACCTTATTCACGTTCTGTCCACCTTTGCCGCCGGATCGGTAAGTATCCAATTGAATATCGGCTGGATTAATTACCACTTCTTCAACATCTTCCACCTGGGGCATAATTGCAACCGTAGCTGCTGATGTATGGACCCGCCCTTGTGCTTCCGTTTCCGGAACGCGCTGCACGCGATGGACACCGCTTTCAAATTTCAGAACGCCGTACACATCTTCACCGTCGATGCTCATAGTCACTTCTTTAAAACCGCCTTTGTCGGTTTCGTTCCAATCAAGCGTATCAACGCGCCATTTTTTCCGTTCGCAGAAACGGACGTACATTCGATAGAGATCCGAAGCGAACAGCGCAGCTTCTTCGCCCCCAGTTCCGCCGCGAATTTCGACAATCACATTACGATCATCATTCGGATCTTTAGGCACCAGCAATGACTTAACATCATTCTCAAGCGTTACTAATTGTGGTTCAAGTTCTGCAATTTCTGCCAGAGCCATTTCCTTCAATTCCGCATCTCCGCCGATTTCGAGAACCTCTTTGCTGCTGTTGATATTATTATAGACGCGAAGATATTGATCTGCCGCTTTCACGATCTCGGAGAGTTCGCGAAATTCACGTCCCAATTCTTTGCTCTTTTGCTGATTGGAGGCAACATCAGGGGAGGACATCTTTTCCTGAACTTCGGCAAAGCGTCGTTTTATTGATTGTAATTTTTCTACAAGATTGCTCATAACGTCAACAGTACTAAAAATAAAAAATATAAGCAGGACAAGCATTCCCGCTTGTCCGAAGTTACAAAATTTCCTTTTGGTCAAACAGGAATGATCGGTTTTTGGTATTTTACTCTACTCTTTTTGCAATGCTGCTTTCAACGCCGCCAATGAGACTTCCATCATTGAATCATCCGGTTCTTCGGTTGTGATTTTTTGCAGCCATAATCCTGGTGCGACGAACATTTTGCCGAGCGCCGTTCCGCTGTGTTTCGCAGAATATTTAAGAAATTCGTACGATATTCCGCCGAGTACCGGAATAAAGGGAATATGCGTTGACAGTCGAATCGGTAATGTTAATTCATCAATGAACTGCAGTAGAATCGTATCCATAATACTGAATAGCAAGATTGCAATTAACATCACTTGCAGTACGAAACTCGTCCCGCAGCGGGGATGAAAACGGGTATAGGTAATGGCGGACGGAACAGTGAGAGGAGCATTCTGTTCGAATGCAAAAACCGCTTTGTGTTCAGCACCGTGATATTGAAAGAGGCGATGGACATCTTTCATCTTTGAAATGGCGTAGAGATAACCGAGTAAAATTGTGATGCGGATTGCACCGGAGACAAGATTGAATTCGAACGGTCTCTGGGCCACGTCAAAAAACTGTGTTGCCGCAAACAGAGGGAGGAAAAAAAATAGTCCGACCCCTATCACCAAGGAAAAGATTAGTGTTGCTCCCAACGCAAGTTTTGATTGCGGTTTTCGTTCTTTTTTTTCGCCGATATTATTTTTAGTTTCCTCATCTTCCATGGCAATTTCAGCCGAATAGTTGAGCGTACTGATGCCGATGTACATCATCTCTACAAGTCCAATTGCGCCGCGGAGGATCGGTTTATTGAACACCGGGTTTTTCTCCAATACCGAAGTAAACGGCATTTTTTTTACCACAATTTCGCCGTTGGCTCTTCGCACGGCTGTAGCAATCATCCCTTTCGCACGCATCATTACCCCTTCGATTACCGCTTGGCCTCCCACCTGGATCGGTTGATTGATATCAAATTTTTGTTCGCTCATGCTGCTCTATTCCTCTGTCGGGTGTTCTGAAAATAAAAACCTGTGAAACAGTTCACAGGTTTGGTATTACAATATACGAAAATTCACGGATAATTTAATACCCAATTGCTTGACCGTATCCCCTAGGATCTGTAGCGCCATATAACATCCCTTTTGCATTGTCGATAATGATCCCTTCGGCAAGTCCGCTTGTCCCGCGTCGTTCTTTCATATGGTGCCCCATTGCTTCAAGTTTCTCCACAGTGTCGGAAGAAAGTCCGCGCCGTTCGTAATATGTTTCATCCGGCGACCATTGATGATGAATCCGAGGAGCATCTATTGCTTGTTGAATATTCATTTCAAAATCGATTACATTACAGATCACCTGCATCACGGTGGTGATAATGGTTGTTCCGCCAGGAGTGCCGATGACCATAAATGGTTTTCCATCTTTCACAACGATTGTCGGTGTCATGGACGAGAGCATTCGTTTGTTCGGTTGGATTTCGTTCGCAATATTTCCTATTGCACCGTAAATATTGGGAACTCCCGGCTTTGCGGAAAAATCATCCATTTCATTGTTCAATATAAAACCGGCGCCATCCACAGCAACGGAACATCCGAATCCTCCGTTGAGTGTGGTGGTAACGCTTACACAATTTCCCCATTTGTCAACTACGGAATAATGCGTTGTCTGTTCACTTTCGTGGAGTGGCGCTTTTCCGTGTGAGATGCTTTTACTTTCACTGGCGTTCACTGTATCGATGGTTGCGCGGCGTTCATCTGCGTATTGTTTTGATATAAGCCATTCGACAGGGACTTTATAAAAGTCGGGATCTCCTAAATGTTCTGCGCGATCAGCATAGACGCGTCTCATTGCTTCGATATAACGGTGAATAGTCTTTGCGGAATTATGGCCATACGATTTTAAATCGTATCCTTCCAGAATATTCAACAGTTGCAGCAGTGCCGTTCCTCCGGAACTGACCGGCGGTTGGGAAATGATCTCATATCCGCGGTATGTTCCCTTTAATGGAACTCGAATCGCCGCTTGGTAATTTTCAAGATCGGTGTGAGAGATTAATCCGCCTCCTCGTTTCATTTCTGCAACGATAAGATCTGCTGTTTCTCCTTTGTAAAATCCATCACGTCCCTTTTCAATAATTCGTTTGAGGGTTTTCCCAAGGTCTGCTTGCTTCCATAGTTCACCCTCTTTGTATGCGCCGGAAGGGTTGACAAAATATTTTTTGCTTCCCGAAAATTTTTCGAAATCTTTTTTCCCCCAATTGAGATCTTCTGCCAACTCGCCGAGAAGAGGAAATCCTTTGGCGGCGAGTTCATATGCCGGAGAAATTACCTGTTTGCGATTCATAGTTCCATATTTTTCTAATCCCGTTAACATTCCGGCAACAGCACCCGGAACCCCTGCCGCTAAATGTCCCAACGTACTTTTTTCAGAAATAAAATTTCCCTCTTTATCCAAATACATGTCGCGGCTTGCGGCTCCCGGCGCTTTTTCCCGATAGTCGATAGCGTAACATCGTCCATCGGCAAAACGGATGTTCATAAATCCGCCGCCGCCGATATTTCCAGCAGCCGGATACGTGACGGCAAGAGCGAATCCAACGGCAACTGCGGCATCAATGGCGTTACCTCCTCGCTTCAGAATTTCCATTCCGGCCTTGGATGCGAGCGGATCAGCTGAAACGACCATGCCGTTTTTTGCTTTCACCGGTTTTCGGGATGCAGGTTGAAGGAAAGCTGAAACAAAGAGGATGAGGATCAATAACGAAGAAACAATTTTTTTCATGAATGAGAGTCCTTTAAAAAAAGAAGCCCTGTCTGTTAATGACAGGGCTCTATCCTATATTATAGTGGAACTAAAACGGTAGGTCATCATCTTTTGGAGCATCTGAATGTGCTGGGGTCGATTCGGAAACTGAACTGCTACCGGTGTTTCCTTTTCCTGCACCGCCTCCGCCGTCCAGCATAATCAACTGATCAGCAACAATCTCAGTGATATATCGTTTGATTCCATCTTTTTCATAGTTTCGAGTTTGTAATTTTCCTTCAAGATAAACTTTTTTTCCTTTTTTAAGATACTCACCGCATATTTCTGCAAGTTTTCTCCAAGCAACAATATTGTGCCATTCTGTTTTTTCCTGTTGGTTTCCTTCCTGATCTTTCCAGCTTTCGCTGGTGGCAATGGAAAATGTGGCGACCGCAACGCCGCTAGGCGTATATTTCAATTCGGGGTCTTTACCCAAATTACCGATCAATTGAACCTTGTTTAGACTACGTGACATAAGACCTCCTTAACGTTAATGTGAATTGTGGGAAAAACATACAATAAACAGTAAAAAATGTCAAGTGCTCAATTGGTTTAATTTGTTGGTCATAGCGGGCATTTTTCTGTTTTTCAAGAATCAGTTTTTTTATATTCTCTATAACAATGATGATTAAACATTTTGTGATGATTCGAGGAAAGAAAATAATCCTTTATCCGACGCATAGAAACAGCATTAGCAGAATGATTAACGTGAGCGGACACATTGAGAAAACTCGGCTGATCACGGAACGTTCAATCAGGACTGTTTGTTTCATGTACGTCCGGATTCCAATTGCAGTGGAGAATCCACATTGATGAATTTTTGCGATACAGTAAAGACTGAAAGCGATAACAATATGTTTCGAATGAACGTAATGATAAATTTTTTATTTCTAATTACTTGTGTAATGTTTGGACAATCGGTGGAACCAGTTCGAATTTCGTTCTCTGTTTTACCCGTGACGGTGAAGGGAGGAGATCAATTTACAGTTATACTGCAAGCGAATATCGAAAAACCATGGCATATTAATTCCGACAAGCCGCATGATGAATCATTGATCGCTTCCAAAGTGGTGGCAACTGGGAAAGGAATACGGTTGACCAAAGTACATTATCCAAAACCGCACGATGTTACATTTTCATTTTCCGATCAGCCGGTCTCTGTATTTGAAGGGAATAGCCAAATAGAATTATTGTTTACTGTTGACAATGCTCCGGTTGTTGGTAAACAAAAGATTGAAGTGAAGTTGAATTACCAAGCATGCAACGACCAAACATGTCTTGCCCCAAAGTCGGCGTCTACAGTTCTGGAGGTTGATGTTACAGCATCTTCTGTTACACCACAAAATCAAAAAACAGATACCGCTGCACAAACAACAGGCTCCGAACTCTTGCAAACTTATGGAGGAGCAACAGAAGCTGACCAAAAGATAGGAAATGCATCTGATGATACCGGACTTGCTTCAACGTTGGAAAAGAGTGGTCTAGCCGTATCGTTGTTGTTTATTTTTCTTGGCGGACTTGCATTAAATCTTACGCCATGCGTTTATCCCTTGATTCCCATTACGATTGGGTATTTTGGCGGACAAAGCGAAGGAAAAACGAGTAGACTCTTTTTGTTAGGTGTGCTCTATATGTTGGGAATGGCGTTGACCTATTCAGTGATTGGCGTTGTCACGTCATTAAGTGGTGCCCTCTTCGGGACATTACTTCAGAACGTGTATGTGATTCTTGGAATTGCGACACTTTTTGTTGTGCTTGCACTCAGTCAGTTTGGTGTGTACGAGTTTAATCTTCCCAGTTCATGGATGAACGCTGCCGGCGGAGCAAAAGGGGGTTCATTCGGTGCATTCTTTATGGGGTTGACGATGGGAATTGTCGCCGCTCCCTGCATCGGACCTTTTGTCATCGGTCTGGTAACATTCGTCGCGGCAAAAGGAGATCCATTTCAGGGATTTCTGATGTTCTTCGTGCTGGCGCTCGGACTTGGTTTTCCCTATTTAATCTTAGCATTATTTTCCGGTAAGATAAAAAATCTTCCGCGTTCGGGCGAATGGATGGAAGGAGTGAAGCATCTGTTTGGATTCATCATGTTAGGTATGGCTCTCTATTTTATTGATCCGATTCTTCCAAAAGAAATCCAATTATATTTGCTTCCGGTATTCGGAATCATTGCCGCCATTATCCTCATGTTCATAGATAAGAAGGGGAATAGTGTGAAGGGATTCCGCGCGGTGAAAATTGCCGTATCGCTTTTGATTATTGTGATCTCATCATATGCTTTGATCCCGTCAAAGAAACAATCCCCCGATTGGCAAATCTTCACCGAAGTGAAGTACGAAGAATCATTACAAAACAAAGAAATGATGGTGATAGATTTTTATGCTGATTGGTGTATCCCATGCAAAGAATTGGATGCAATCACCTTTTCAAATCCAAAAGTGATTGAACGGTCGCAGAAATTCAAAACATATAAAGCAGATCTTACGAAGTCCGGAAAACCGGAGATTGAATCGTTAACAAAACGGTTTCAGATAAAAGGGGTACCGACTGTATTGATTATAGATGGTGACGGAAATGAGAAGGGAAGAATCACGGGATTTGTCAATGCTGAAGAGTTTTTAAAGAAATTGGAAACAGCTCAATAACTGTCAGATCGATTATGGTAATAATCCCTGTGAACTCTTTCGATAAGAGTCTCTTTCTAAAATAGATTTTCAATGACAATTAATATTAAGGAAGTTAGTTTATTTATTGTAAGCAAGCATCCTAAAAAAATCCAAAAGCGGAATTATCTCGTAATATAAATGTGCTTCAAATCATAAATCCACTCATAACAATTATATAATGACAAAAAATGATACAAAATCGGACAAAAAGGTTGCCTTCAAAAAAACTTTGTGTATATTTGTAATACCCTCATTGACTGCAATTCTATAAAATTTTTACAATTCACTATTTACATAACAAACGTAAGGAGCATCATGAAAAAATCCTTATTACTATTTTGCGCGTTGTTTGGAATGATGTTAATGTCCGCAATAACAAACGCTCAAAGTGTAATACCATCAAAATGGCTTGTACCTGCCGGTAAATCGTGGTTGAATGCCACGTCGAGCAACACTCGCGGCATGGCATACAACCCAGTCACTAAACACGTTCTTGTTGCTTCAAGAGAAACCGGGATTAATGCTGTCGTTATTCTTAACGCTGCAACCGGTGATTCTATCGGCAAATTGAATATGACTGGCATCTCTGGCGGAACATTCACGTTTGTGAGAGTCGGTGTGGCAAATGATGGGCGTATCTACACTTCAAATCTTCAAACGACTGTCAATGATTCAACTCAGCGACAAGTAAAAATTTATACATGGGCTGACGAAAGTTCTGCTCCGACAATAGCATTTGCTGATTCAGTGAGAGGACCGAGAATGGGTGATGCGTTGACCGTTGTCGGTGCCGGTGAAAGTACGTATGTCTATCTTTCCGGAAACACCACACCGGGTGCCGTGAATGTATTCAAACGCTCAGGTGATACTTTGGTTCTTCGCAAAACAATTGTTCCCACAGGCTGGGCTACTGGTGTATTGGGAATCGGACCGGAAACTAATGGATTTGGTTCATTCTGGTTAAACACATCAGGAAAAGCTGCAATGAAGTTTGACACAAGCGGTAATGTTCTCGATACCATTCCTACAGGTGTTGCGGCGACCGGTTTCACAACAGCAACATATTTTGAATTCAACTCCAGAAAATTTCTTGGAATGTATTCCGGCAATGCAAGCGCTACAAACCCTTCGCTTGTACGCGTTGTTGATATCACCGCCGGCGGTGCATCATCCTATGTTGTTGCAGCAACAACATCATTAGGGAATAATCCAAATTCAAATGCAACGGGAGATGTTATTTATTCCGCAGCAGATTCTTCACTGTATGTCTTTAGTACAAATAATGCAGTTGGGAAGTTTAGTATTCCGTTGTCCGCTCCCGGTGTCACATTCAATAGTCGTGTTCCCTTTATTCCGAATGCGGGTGAAAATGACACGGTCTATTTCAATTTGTTGACGATGAAATCTATCGGCAGTGCACAATTAAAATATTTCGGACACAGAACATCTGTAAGCGATACTGCCGGTGTTGACTCTGCGTTTGTCACATTGAGTCAGTCTAACGGACGAGTATACCGCGCAGTTGTTCCGGCATCGGTAAACAGAAACGGCAGAAGAATCAATTTCCGTGCTGAGGTAACTGACGGAGCAGGTGTTAATGCTACAATTATTGTTCCTGGATATTATGCAGGAGTAACAAAACTTGCATATAAAGGTGGACCGCGTGAAGTTGATACTAACGGTGTACTTTTATTTAAAGGTTACGGCATTCGAACTCAAGGAGTTGTGACTGTTGAAGATAGTATCTTCCAAGTTGCCAACAACGAAATTGTTGCGCAGGATAGTCTCGGCGGCGTGACAATATTTAGAACACCTTCGGGTGGACCGCTGTTTGATGTGAAACGTGGCAACGCATACATTATCACCGGAACAACAGATAATCCTATAGGTGGTGGAAGCAAATTCCAATTTAATGATCCGGGAATTGATTTCACCGATCTTGGCCCTGCACCTCCCATTAAACCGAGGTTGGTTACTATTAAAGAACTTTTAAATAATGGCGAGTTGTTTGAAAATTCTTTAGTTGAGATCCGTAATGTTACCAAAACGGCAAGCTCTCCTGCATGGCCTGCTGCTGGCACCAGCGTTAATATGATTTTTAAAGATCAAAGCGGTGACTCAACAACCATGCGTATTGACAGTGATACCAATATTGACGGTATTCCTGAACCTGTATATCCAATTACGATTGTTGGACCCGCGGGACAGTTTGACAACTCTTCGCCATTTACTTCTGGCTATCAATGGTTACCACGTGATACAAATGATATTCGTCTGTTCAAACCACGTCCATTTATTCCTCCGTTTGCATTTGCTCCGGCAAATATCACATTCGGTGCACTGCTGGATACAGTACAAGCAGGAAATGGCGGAAGAAAAGGTGTCGGCACGGCAGCATTCGTATTGAGTGAAGATAGAATGGAATTGATGTATCAAGTTACTGTTGCTGGATTAAGCGGAACAATTTCCAATGCACATTTCCATAATGCTGCGGCAGGTGTTAGCGGCGGAGTGGTAAAAGATATTAAATTTAATGGAAGCACTGCCTACGGATTCTGGAGAGCAACGGATGCTAACCAGCCGCTTTCACCGGCAATGCTGACAGAACTTTTTGCTGGAAAATTGTATGTGAATGTCCATACGACAACATTTGGCGGCGGCGAAATCCGAGGTCAGGTGTATCCAAGCAACGGTATTGCGTTTGCATCTGTATTGGATAGTGTACAAGCAAAGACATCCTCACACGCAAATGGAACAGCAGCAGTCTTCCTTTCACCAGATCGTTCCACTGTAAAATACAGCGTCACGATTGAGGGACTTGAAGGAACGCTTTCCGCTGCACATTTCCATAATGCTGCTCCGGATTCGAACGGCGGTGTCGTAAAAGACATTACGATCGTCAACGGTACGGCGATGGGTGAATGGAAGAAAACAGACGGAACACAACCGCTGACGGATCAATTGATTGCAGAATTGATGCGCGGTCGTTTATACGTTAATGTTCATTCCTCACAAAATCCCGGTGGTGAAATTCGCGGACAAGTACGTCTTGTTGGTGGGTATGGTTTTGCCGCTATGTTGGATAGCGCATTAGCGGGAACAAACAAACCCGGTCGTGGAACAGCTGTGATGTTATTCCATGCCGGTGAAAAAGAAGCAATTCACTATCGGATAACAGTTGCGGGTCTTTCCGGTGAGATTACGGGAGCACATATTCACTACGGAGCCAAAGGTGTAAACGGTCCGGTCCTGAAACCGCTCAACTTCTTCGGAAACACAGCATCCGGTATTTGGTCCACGCTGGATTCTACCAATAAACTGAATGATTCGTTAGTAACGGCATTGGTCCGTGGACGCTTATACGTTAATATCCATACTGCAGCTCATCCAGGCGGCGAAATTCGCGGTCAAATTGAGCTTGTCACCGGATTCGGAATTGCGGTCGGTTTGGATAATTTACAGGCAAAAACAAACAGCGGTGGAAAAGGTACAGGCTGGGTAGTTGTCTCTCCCGGTCAGGATGAAGTGAAATATAACTTCACCGTGAATGGTCTTACCGGTGCTGTTACGAATTCGCATTTTCATAACGCACAACGCGGTATCAATGGCGGTGTGGTGAAAAATATTGCGTTTGCCAATGGTAACTCATCCGGATCTTGGAAAGCGACGGATGCAACACAACCGCTTACCGGAGCACTGCTTGATTCGCTCTTTAATGGCGGATTGTATGTGAACATCCATACAGCAGCAAATCCCGGAGGAGAAATTCGAGGACAATTAGAACCGGGACAGGGAACATTGACTGCCGTGAAACGCGTAAGCGAAGTTATTCCGGCAGAATTTTCTTTGGAGCAGAACTATCCGAATCCGTTCAATCCATCAACCGTCATCCAGTTTGCTCTGCCGAACGATGCGAAAGTATCATTGAAGATTTATGATATTCTCGGTCGCGAAGTTCGAACACTCATCAACAGCGATGTTGTGTCCGGAACAAGCAAAGTGGAATGGAATGGAAAAAATAATTTCGGACAGCAAGTTGCATCCGGTATGTATATCTACCGAATTGAAGCAGGATCATTTGTCTCAACAAGAAAAATGATGCTGTTGAAATAGGATCCGTTACAGTAACAAAATAAAAAAGCCGGATGCTGAATAAGCATTCGGCTTTTTTTATTTTTAAAAATAAGATTGGACAATCTTGTTTTGTATATTCTTCTCCACAAAAAATTCTGAAAAATATAATTGGAAGCGGTTTTATACTAAAAATGTATAATTATTCATCTCCAAAATAGTTTAGAATTTCTACAACGGTTTTATTCGCTTGCTTATAGAACTAGGTTTCTTCATATTCGCAACAGCACCAGAAGAAGCTCCAACATGTACTCCCCGAAATGTTCACGATGGTACCACAATAATACCAACGTGACATGATAGTTATTTCCTCAAAACATGAGCGAGAAATAATGAAACGATTGTTACTACCATTCCTTACACATCATTACAAATTCCTTAACGTTGAACATCACTGTACAGATTTTCTGTAGAGGAATCTTTGTCAGTGTTACGAACATGAAAGGGTGTAGTGTCTTATTGATGTCGGAAAAAATATCTACCATAAACTAATCCATCACTCATCTCCGAACGTAATAAAGGAGGATTCACCATGAAACAAATTTTACTAAAAACTCTAGTCGTAATGATTGTGCTACTGGTTGGAGCGGGAAATGCGTTATATGCCGGTACGTATGCTTCAGGAATACGCATTACAAATCCTGATTCCACGATTGCTTTTGATGGTTCATTTCATGACGGAACGAATGCGCGTATCTGGTTTACATTGAACGGTCATGCCGATACTGTACTTGTGAGAATCAAATCGGGGAACACGGTCGTTCGTGCTTTTCCTCCTTTACTGAACGACACAGCAAGAACATACAGTATCGCGTGGGACGGTAAAAATGACCAGGGTAATATTGTATTAACGGGAAGATACATGCTTGAAGTATTTACATCTGATACGGGGAATTCTTCATCCACTTGGGCCAAAGCGTGGCAAAACAAAGTCCGTTCGGGACTTTCAAGTAGAGATATTGAAGTGGTAAACGTCCCCGGGCATCCATGGTTTGGCAATCTTATCCTGTCTGAAGCATCCTCTCCGTATTCGCGACTGATCGTTGCAAGCGCGGCCGGTGATAGTCTTACATCATTCGGAACTGATGCATATATATCAAGTTCAGATCCGTGGTATTTAACCACTTCTCAGAACGGAAATCTGTATGCGTCGAACAACAGCAGAAGAAATATTTTTGTCTTTCAAAACGGATTGCTTGTGCAAACCTTAAAAGACACCGCTGGCTTTGATTTTCCACGTGGAATTGCTGCTCTAGGGGGAGGAAGTCCAACGTTATTAATAGCGACGGGGAATCGACTGGTACGAAGATCACCGGCTGGTGTTGTTGATACGGTATTTCAAACAGCGGGAGCTGGATATGTCCGGGATGTGGTGGTTGATGATTCCGGATACGTGTATTTTTCATACGGCGGATCATCGACAACATATACGAATGTCAGCAGAGGCCGCTTAACTGTCGATACGATGTTTGTGCTAGATACACTCGTATTGCCGGCACGGGTAACGCATATGAATGTCTTCCGCGGTACAAATTTTACGTCAAACGCAGATGATATTATATATGCGCGCGTTCGTGACGCAAGCGGCGGCGTATTTAAACTTGATTTTGCTGCGAAAACTTCAACAAAGCTTTTCTTGCCTGATGGCTCTACAGCGACGGACAATATTGCTATTGCAACCGACTACTTGGGAAATATTTACTATGCAAATGCGAGCAACGAGTGGGTAAGGATGTACGTTCCGCCCTCAAGTGTTCCGACCAAATTAGTTTCCAGCTTGCCCGTTAGTGTCAGTCACTATGGAACAAAAATCATAGACGCTTTTGATAAAACGGCAGGACACTTTAATGTAGCACCAAATTACTCAGGTTCAACTGCTGGTATCGATGCATCGTCGACCGCGGCGTGGACACCGATGTATTCGGCCTCCGGGAACGGCGGTTCAGTTGAAGTACGCCTTGTGGATAATCCCGCACTCACTACAGATTTAAGCTGCCGATTTCTTTCCGGCGTAGGTGCACCCACAAGCAACGACAGCCTTGCTCCATTCGGTTGGGTAGGCTACTGGATGAAAACAAATACCGCACCGCCTGGCGCAATGGTAGCTATTGGAATTGATGATCCATCAGATCCGGCAACCAAACGTTCGGTGATGCTTCCCGTCATTAGCGATGGTGAATGGCATCTCTATCAATGGAACATCGAAGATATTTCACAATGGACACCGTGGGTTGTAACGTCAGGTTTATCAAAGATCAAAGGTCCCCGCGCATCCATTGACGCAGTATGGTTTTTTGCTCCTAATGGTTCGCAACCGTGGGTACTGAATTTAGATAATGTATCATATAATCCCTATGGGAGAATTGGTGAAGAAGTCGGCCGCGGAGACGTTACCGGAAACGGTTTCGTATCGGTGTTGGATGCTTCTTGGGTTTTGCAGCATGCTGTTGCAACACGAACATTGGATGCAAAGCAGATTTTTGTATCAGACGTTAATTTGTCTCACGAAGGAACAGCAACCGATGCTGTAGATGCAAGCGTCATGCTTGCTCATGTTGTCGGTAAAATTCCGTTCCTTCCGTGGAAACAGGCTTTACCGCCAATGACCAATGTGAATGAAAACGAAGCAGCACCTATTTCACTCATTATTGCTTCTGCAAAAGGAAATTCCGGCAGGATAGTGACCATTCCAATTTCTGTTCCGCAGGAACTTGCAGGATTACGTTCAGCGGAAATGAAAATTGAATTCAATTCGTCACAGCTAAAAGTCCTAAGTATTTCTACGGTGACACTTACGAAAGATTTTGCGCTGGCATCGAATGTTGAAAAGGGTTCTGTCTCAATTGCTATGGCCAGCGGAGAAGCGATACTTCATGGCGGTCAAATATTGACGATTGAAGCGGAAGTGCTTCAGACATCAGAAAATATTAATTTCACCGTAAGGAATATTTTGCTGAACGATATTCAAATTTCGAAAGTAACAAGTGTGGGAGGCGGACAAATAAAAATTCCTGATAACTATGCTCTGTTCCAGAACTATCCGAATCCGTTTAATCCTTCAACAACAATTGAATATCAATTGCCGAACAATGGATTTGTCGATCTAAAGATATACGATATTACAGGCCGTGAAATTTTCACGCTGGTGTCCGATCTGCAGGATGCAGGAACGCATCGCATCATGTGGAATGCAACGGATCATAACGGTGTGAGAGTAGCTTCAGGAGTGTATTTCTATCGCATTATCGCAGGCAATTTCACGCAGATTAAGAAAATGGTGTTGTTAAAATAGAATCCCGTTTGGGCGCGATATGGAAGCACATCACAATGTTAGGGTGCTTCCATATTCATAATCTGTGATTGTAATATTTAATAAAATTGAAAATAATCATTTTATGAGGAACAGTATGAACAATAAAAAAATATTAATGAGTGTGGCCTTGGCAGCCTGTTTGATGTTTCTGGTCAGCACCGCGTCTGCGCAATTTACCCAAGTATGGAAAATCGATTCCACCAGTTGGCCTATTCAAGGTTTTAATACAAACAATATGCGTGGTGCTGCATTAAACAGCTCGAACGGACATTATCTGGTCGGACGGAAAGATTTACCTCGAATTTATGTCTTTAATGCTACAAATGGTACATTGCTCGATTCACTCAATATGACAGGAGTTACCGGAGGTGGAGGAAGTGTCCTTCAAGACATCGAAGTAACATCCGACGGTGTTGTATATGCATCCAATCTCGTCGGTACACCGATTGGAGCTGCCGATACGACTTTTAAAATATATCGCTGGGCGAATGACAACAGTGCAACAGTACCGACGGTTGCTTTTTCAGGAAGACCATTGGATAAAAACGGTCGGTTTGGTGATGCCTTTGATGTTGCTGGTACAGGAACAGGAACAGTAATTTATGTCGGTGGAAACAATACTGGAACGGATTCTGTGTTGGTCTTTACCACAACGGATGGTACAACATTTACAAATTCCAGCATTATCAAAATTACCGGAAATGATGCAGGCATGGGTATTGCGCAATTAACCGCTGGCGGAGATTTTCTCACGTCAAGATATAGTTCAGGAAATCCTATTCGTCTCTACAGCGGCACCGGTGCAGGTCGTTTAGATGCTGTTCCAACGACAGTAACCCCCGCATTTCAAGCAGATATTACATACCTCGTAGCGGCTGGGAGAAAATGGGTTGCATCAGTGGAAAGCTTAGCCACTGCAGGACATGGGCATAAAGCTGTTCTATTAAATGTTACGTATGGACTGAGTGGAGCTATTAAGGTTGGTACAACTCCCGTAATTGGTAGTGTCACAAATACATCCTCTATTGGCGGTGATGTTGAGCTTCAATACAATACAGCTGATAGCACTATGACAATTTTCCTAATGGTTGATAATAACGGTATCGCTGCATATAAAACGGGAAATCTTTTGCTTGCGAATCTGAAACCATTTGCGGGAAATATCCGCAGAACACAATATATTCCGATAGCCGGCCAAAATGATACCGTCCTTGTGGATGCACAGGATGATTCGTTCATTCCAAAGGACAGCGTTCGGATGAACTACACTGTTGATGGAGCTACACCTGTTGTTGTTGTAATGTCACGGGTCACCGGCGATTCCGTCAAAGGAACGTATCAGGGGGTGATTCCCGGATCGGTACATACGAATGGCAAACGCATCGCGTACTCCATTATAGTTTCCGACAATCTTGGCGTTGTCTCAACGTCCGGCACAAGTGGCTATTTTGCTGGTTTAACATCGTTGAGTCTAAACGGACCCCGCGCTGTTGATACAAACGGTGTGCTTCTGTATGACGGCTATGGAATCCGTATCAGCGGCGTCTGTATTCAAGAAGACAGCATTACTGCACAGGATCGTTTAGACGCTGTTATTCAGGATAAAGATGGAGGCGTTAATATATTCAGATTTGGTACAGTGCTTAACAATTTTGCACGAGGACGTGGTTATACGGTTGAAGGAGAGTTGGATCATTTCCGTGGTAAGATTGAATTGATTGTCCCGGGAGGTGGAACCAATTTTGTCTACAGTGACAATGGACCTGCAGTTCTTCCCAAACCGCGTCTTGTCACTGTTGGAGATCTTCTGTGGGGTAAAAAAGGTGAAGAAGTAGAGAATATGCTTATCATGATTCAACACGTTGTTCCAACACCGGGTTCTATTGCTTGGCCTCCGGCTGGCGCAAGCGGCAGTGCGTTGAATATGATGGTAACGGATAATGGTAAAGATTCTACTACGATGCGTCTTGCTCAGTGGGGTGATTTACCAGGACTCAATCCGAAAGCTCCGTATACAGTGATAGGTGTCGCAGGACAATACAATGCAGCATCTACATCTCCGTTTACGAACGGATACCAAGTAATCCCGCTTGATAAAAGCCATGTAATTTCCGAAGTAATGGTTCATGTAAAAGATACGACGCGAGCTCCGATCGAATCAGAAGTGGATATTCCTGTGATGGTTCCCAATATCACCGGATGGGGAATTACAGGATTCAATTTTGATATTCTTGTTGACTCAACAGCCCTGCAATTTATCAGTGCTTCCAATACTGGATCCATCAGTGCTGGGTATTCGTTTACATCAAATGTATTTAACAAAGGATCAATGAGAGTTGTCGGATCTGGAGCAGTTGCGTTGAAAGATTCCGGCGCACTCTTTACGCTTCGGTTTAAAGTTCTCAAAATGGGAGCATCAATGTTGACGGTAAACGGTATGTTCAATGAAGGTACTCCTGTAGCAGCAGTACGAAGCGGTGTTGTTGTTGGAACGTATCCGATGGAATTAGAACCAAACGATGCAATGAACACTGCAACAAAACTGCCGCCGGATGGAATTATTACCGGTATGCTTTCAAGTGCAACAGGTGATCCGGACTACTTCGTTTTCACTTCACAGGTAGGTCACCTTCTTGCAGATGTGACGGATGCCGCCGGGTCAACGGATGCCGATGTTTATCTGTATGATAGCACGGGAAAATTACTTTACAACGTCGACCGAAATCTCAACGATCGATTAGAATTTAATTTACCGTATACCGGAAAATATTTCGTTAAAGTCAGCGGATTCTTGGATGGCACAACCTATGCGACAGGTCCGTATCAATTGTTTGTCCGCAACGGACAAGGAACAGATGCAAATGAACCGAATGATGGACCGTTGTTCGGATTTATGAATGTTGCCACTCCAATTACATTTAACATGACCGATACAACCAATTCGCTTAATCCGGGTGTTGGGCTTCCGGGTAACGATTATGATTATTTCCAATTGATCGCTGCACCGAAGCAAACCATTTCGGCTCTTGTTCAAATGAAAACTTTTAAATCCTCTACAACATTAAATAACGTACAAGCTCGCATCTATCGTAAAGGAGCTTTTGGAACAGCGTTGGTTACTGCAAGTAAGACCGATGGAAGCGATATAACCATTGCCCATGCTGTTGCGGTTGCCGATACATATTATATCCGCATCGTCAATGTCACTGGAGCTGAAGGGGGCAAGGATGCCCGGTATAAACTAACAGTATCTCCTCCAACAGGAGTGTTTGGTTATATCGAAGGTCTGCCATTAACTTTTGCGTTGGATCAGAATTTTCCAAATCCTTTCAATCCGACAACAACAATTCGGTTTGCATTACCGACCGACGCTTCAACAAAATTGGTTGTGTATGATATGTTAGGAAGGGAAGTGAGTACGTTAGTGAACAACAACATGAATGCCGGTTACCATCAAGTATCATGGAACGGTAGAAACAATAATGGATTAGCGGTTGCATCCGGTATGTATATTTACCGAATAGAAGCTGGCTCATTTATTTCCATTAAGAAAATGATGCTTCTGAAATAATATCATCATTGTCATTGTTCCAACAAGGGCGGTCTTTTTTTTGACCGCCCTTTTTTTATGTCCGGTCTGCTGATATTTCATTTTTACATCAAGAATTATTTGTCAAGTCTCTAGAACGTTCAGTTTGTTTCATCGTTTCTCTAGATTACGTTCATTTTTTCAACAGTGAGTGTACAACATTTCAACAATTCACTATTTGGTCATTGTATAGAAATTCCCCCATATTCTCCCCCCATTCCAAAAGAACCTGTTGAATAATTCATCGATCTCCGCATGTTCAAATATTCATCGTCAGCTTTAAAAAATCACCTCCTGCAACGCTATTATATTCAAATAGTTATAGTCTAAAAATAATCCTCTCAGTTAAGTAATGTGGCACGGCGATTGTCAGTAGTATTGGTGTAACAATACCAAGACAAGAACTGAAAGGAGCCAACAATGACCGTACTATTATTCATATCGACTATCGTGGTCTTCTTGACCATAGATTACTTTGTGAGACGCAATAAAGCTGCTGTAGCAGTTGCGCCGCAATTTGCACCAAAACAGATTCCCATGCGCATTCCGGCGGGAATCTTTTTCACAAAATCCCATACATGGCTGAGCTTGTTCCCCTCAGGAAAAGTTCAGTTGGGTATTGATGATTTCCTTGCACGCATGTTTTCTTCTCCGTCCATTACCATGCTGAAAAATAATTTAGACCATGTCAGCAAAGGTGAACCGATCCTTCGTGTTTCCGAAGGGAAGAATGAGGTGATCGTTCGTTCGCCGATTGATGGAACAGTGGATAATACCAATGCAGCGTTGGTAAAAAAACCGTCGCTTCTCAGCGAAGCATTATTCAGCGAAGGTTGGGCTTATACTATCATGCCAACAAGCACAAACGATCTCAGACAATTCTATCTCGGCGATGACACCCGGGTTTGGCTGAGAGAAGAGATGGGCAGACTCCGCGATTTCTTCGCACATCTTACCACACCGGTTCCCGCATTCATGCAAGACGGTGGTCTTCCGGCAAATGGTATTATGGATAACCTTAACCCTGATCAATGCAAGAAATTCGAAAACGAATTCTTGACCATTGAGTAACCTTCGGAGGATGTCATGTCTAAGAAAAAAGCACTGTTGATCGATCTCACCCTTTGCGTAGGATGTAACGCCTGCCAGGCAGCATGCAAGGAAGCGAACCATATGCCGGCGGATGAGGAAAAAACTCTTTCGCCGACTGCGTACACGGCACTGAATGAATATGACGGCGTGTTTGTCCGCCGAATGTGTCAGCATTGCGATGACCCGACCTGCGCGTCGGTTTGTCCCGTTGGCGCATTCACAAAAATGCCGGAAGGTCCGGTTGTTTATGATGTTGATAAATGTATCGGCTGCCGATACTGCATGCAGGCGTGCCCGTTTCAGGTTCCGCGGTACGAATGGTCCAGCACATATCCGCGTATACAAAAATGCGTGATGTGCCACGAGCGTCTTGCCAAAGGACTGCCGACCGCATGTTCGGAAGCATGTCCCACTGGTGCAACAAAATTTGGCGACAGAGATGAGTTGTTAAAAGAAGCATACGAACGAATGAATGCTGAACCGGAAAAATATGTGCAGAAAATTTATGGCGAGAAAGAAGTCGGCGGAACATCGGTGCTGTATCTCTCTTCCGTGCCGTTTGAAAATCTTGGATTCCGTACATCACTGCAGACGACGCCGTTGCCGCAGTTGACGTGGAATGCTCTTTCCAAGATTCCCGGTGTCGTCTCCGTTGGCGGTGCGATGTTGTTTGGTATCTGGTGGATCACCAATCGACGCGAAGAAGTGAAAGAATACGAACAAAAGATGCGAGACATAAATCATTCTACCAACGGAAAGAAATAGGTGAAGCCATGAAAAAATTTCTCTCAACATTCGGATTTTGGAAAGTCACGGCTGCCGCCATTATGCTTGCCGGAGTGTATTCAACATATGTTCGTTTCTTTCAAGGACTCGGAGCGGCGACAAATTTAAGTGACCAGTTTCCGTGGGGCATTTGGATCGGATTCGACGTTCTGTGTGGTGTTGGCCTTGCTGCTGGTGGATTCACACTAGCGGCGATCGTCTATATCTTTAACATTAAACGTTTTGAACCGATCATTCGTCCGACGATTTTAACAGCATTTCTGGGTTATGTTCTTGTCATTGTTGGCTTAATGTTCGACCTGGGACGTCCGCTGCAGATCTGGCACGCCATCATTATGTGGAATCCCCGTTCGGTAATGTTTGAAGTAGCATGGTGCGTTATGTTATATACAACTGTTCTAGGCCTGGAATTTTCTCCGGTAATTCTGGAAAAATTCAATATGACGCGAACCATCAAAATGGTGAAAAGAATCAGCATTCCATTGATTATTATCGGAGTGTTACTCTCCACGTTGCATCAATCTTCGCTCGGTTCGCTCTATCTTATCGTTCCGGAAAAGATGTATCCTCTTTGGTATTCGGCCTATATGCCCGTCTTTTTTTATGCGTCGGCAATCGCCGCCGGATGTGCTATGATTATCTTTGAATCGTTCTTAAGCAGCCGCGCGTTTAAGCGTGGATTAGAATTGAATCTGTTGACGGAAATATCTCGTGTCTGCGTTGTGATGCTCGGTGTCTATGCAACCATGAAATTTGTTGACCTTGCAGACAGGAAAATGCTTTCGTTGCTGACAGAACCGCGAGTGGAAACATATATGTATTGGCTGGAAATGAGCGTTGGAGTCATTGTCCCGTTTGCGATGTTTACACAGCGCAAGATTCGACAGAGTGCCAATGGATTGTTCATCGGTGCCGTTATGGTAGTTGTCGGATTCATTATGAACAGAATGAATATCGCCATCACTGGAATGGAAGGTTGGTCCGGTGCATCATATATACCGTCGTGGACAGAATTTACCATTACGATGATGATTGTTACGACCGGATTCATCGCATTTTACTTCATCGCAAAATATTTTCCTGTCTTTACACATGAAGAGCATCACGAAGAAAAAGAAAACACTCATGCGGCCATTGAATGGAAACGCGACATTGAAGCAGTATCACGAATGGCAGGAGATTCGATGCGTCGAGTGGAAATTCGCAACTAATGTTTCATGATATCCCGTTTGGGTGAATTATGAAAACAAGCATGCATACAATTATTCCGGAAAATGAAAACCACTGTGTGTGGATGGACGCCGGATTGGTAAATTACAAATTGTGCAATAACAAGTTTGAATGTGAAACCTGTCCGTTTGATCTGATCATGCAGGAGCAGCATCAAACATTTGCAGAACAAGCTGCCATGCAATCGGAACAGCACTTTTCAGATAGCGGAATGAACGACGAACGCGGTGCTATTGAGGCGGATCAGTTTCAACGGTTTCTTTCACCGTTGCAGAAACTGAACTTTCCGGAAGATCGTATTTATTTTTCCAATCATACTTGGATGAAATCACTTCACGACGGAATGTTCCGAATGGGAATTGATGGATTCCTGGCACAGTTGATTTATCCCGTTACCGGTGTCGCAACAGTGCATGTACCATCACATCTTGGACGCGGGGAACCGTATGCATGGATCATCCGTGATGCAGCAACCTTCGCAGTTCACAACAATGAAAAAGGGATCGCATCGCTTCTCAATTCAAAATTAGTCGAACATCCTTCGTTGGTAACGAGCGATCCGTACGGCGAAGGATGGCTGATGACGCTTGCATGTTCTGCTTGTTCACCTTCTGATCTGAAATTTTATACTGCCGCAGATTTTGATGAACTCATTCAGGAAGATCTTGATGATCTTTCGCACGAGATGAAAAAAAACAAACATTCCGCGGGCGCCACAATGCTCGACGGAGGAACGCGCGTTGAAAACATTGAAAAATTCATCGGTGAAAAACGTTATAGTAAGTTTCTTTTAAGACTGATGAGTCCGCATTAACGAAGATTGATGTTGTTATTGAAGCAATATCCCGGTACCTTTTTTAGTCCCGCAGTACAACCATTGAAAGTGTTTAAACTTTCAACAACCGCTATGAAATATACACGCCTACTTGTGTATCGACTTCTCGCGGGAATTTTTGTGATCATGGTTATCGGGGTTGGAGTTCTTACATTTGCACTCGTAGAAATTCAGACCGACCGCCTCACAAAAATTTCCATCGCAACCGCACAACGTGTCAGTGATATCGTAAAACGGTCAACGCAGTACAGCATGTTGCTCAACCGCCGCGAAGATATATATCACATTATCAACACTATTGCTTCCGAACCCGGCATGGAATCGATCCGCATTTACAATAAAAAGGGGGAAATCTCTTTCTCAACCATTGAAAAAGAAGTAAACACAACCGTGGATATGAATGCGGAAGCGTGTGTTGCGTGTCATTTATCCGGAAAGAGCGATATCGTTTCCCCGGCAAATGTTGAACTGGTCCGAACGTTTCGGTCTACGCTCGGACACAATGTCATCGGTGTTATTACGCCTATTAAAAATCAAAGAAGTTGCTACGAAGCCGATTGCCATGTACATCGGAAATCGCAGACAATTCTCGGTGTGCTGGATGTGATGATCCCGCTAACCGAAACAGAACAGAATCTTGCCGATTTGAAAATAGTCCAATATGGCGGTGGACTTGCATTATTGTCGGTGGTAACTGTTTTTTGCGGATTGTTTTTATGGCGGATGGTCAATATTCCGGTTCATCGACTGACGGAAGGAACGATTGCTGTGATGAACGGAGATCTCGATCATTCCATTGATGTTCAAACAAAGGATGAGATCGGTTTTCTGACAAAGTCCTTCAATCACATGACGAGGAAATTAAAGCAGACGCAGGATGAGTTGCAGCTATTGAATCAAACATTGGAAGAACGGGTGCAGAAAAAAACAGAAGAACTCCGCCGTGCTCAAGCAAATCTTATTCAAGTGGAAAAAATGGTCTCTCTTGGCACGCTTGCTGCGACAGTTGCACACGAACTAAATAATCCGTTGGAAGGTATTCTGACCTATGCAAAACTGATTCGGAAACGAGTGAGCGTACCAGGCCTGACGGAGGAACAGATTAATGAGATCATGTCGGAATTGACAATGATCGCGGACGAAACCGCACGCTGCGGAAACATCGTGAAAAATCTGCTACTCTTTTCCAGAAGGAAAGTCGGTGAATTTAAAGAGAATAATATCTGTGCATTAGTAGAGCAGAGTATAAAACTGATCGAGCATCATTTGAAGATGAACAATATTGAGTTGAAGAAAACGTTCGGTGAAAATATTCCTCATGTGATGTGCGATGGAGAGCAAATACAACAAGCTCTATTAGCGTTGGAGATTAATGCCGTTGAAGCAATGCAGAACGAAGGAACGCTTACGATTGACGTGCTGCAACACAATGATGCTGATGTTCGATTAATTCTTACGGATTCCGGAATAGGCATTCAGCCGGAAGATTTGCCCCATATTTTTGAACCGTTTTTTACAACCAAAAGAGAAGGAAAAGGAACCGGTCTGGGTCTTGCCGTTGTGTACGGGATTATCGAACGTCATAATGGAAAAATTGAAGTAACATCAGAACCAAATAAGGGAACGGCGTTTACCATCACACTTCCGATACAACGTAGTTAATCACAGATTTCCGAAGTTTTCAAAACTTCGGAAATCTTCACAGCAGGAGATACGATTATGTCAGAAAATAAAAAATCAAGTATCCTTATCGTTGATGATGAAACCATCGTCCGTGAATCACTTACCAAATGGTTTAAGCAGGATGGATTCCGCGTTGAAGCTGCCGAGCATGCAAATGCTGCACTAAAACTGATGGAGAAAGGTCCATGGGATGTCGTCATTCTGGATATCAAAATGCCCGGAATGAGCGGATTGGATCTGTTGAAGCGTCTCCGAGAGATTGACAGAAATGCACAGGTGATTATGGCAACGGCATTTGCTTCTGTGGAGAGTGCCGTTCAGGCATTGAAGGATGGTGCATTTGATTATGTTACAAAACCGATTGATCCTGACCATCTTTCTCATCTTGTTTCAAATGCCATCCAGCAGAAAAGACTCGAAGATGAGAATTCAATTTTACGCGAACATATCACGGAGCTTTCGGGTGTCAATGAGATTGTCGGCGAAAGTCCCCAGATTAAACGAGTCATTGATCTTTCACTGACTGTGGCAAAGACTGATACGACGGTGATGATTCGCGGTGAAAGCGGAACAGGAAAAGAGTTGATCGCTCGGACAATTCATGCTAACAGCGCCCGACGGTATTTTCCAATTATTACAGTCAATTGCGGAGCAGTTGCTGAAACACTTCTGGAAAGTGAATTGTTCGGTCACGAACGGGGCGCATTCACCGGTGCGCAGTACAGACGAAAAGGAAAATTCGAAATGGCGGATGGTGGAACAATCTTTCTGGATGAAATAGGAACAGTGAGTCCGAAGATGCAGATTGAATTGTTGCGTGTGATTGAGACAAAACAATTCACTCGAGTGGGAGGGAACGAAACACTCTCAAGCGATTTCCGCATTATTTGTGCAACAAACAGGAATCTTGAGACAGCAATAAAAGAAGGTTCGTTCAGAGAAGACCTCTATTATCGATTGAATGTTTTTAGTGTCCTTATTCCCCCCATTCGTGAACGACGGATGGATATTCCGCAGCTTGCGCAGTTTTTTGTGAAAAAATATGCAATGATCATGAACAGACCAGTGAGCGAAATTTCCGGAGACGCCATGGATATGCTGGTACGGTATGATTGGCCCGGCAATGTTCGCGAATTGGAAAATGTTATTGAACGGGCAATGGTGCTTTCGCAGCCGCCGGCCATTCGTGCAACAGATCTTCCGTTTCAGAATGTAACAAAACTGGAGTTACCGAAAGATGATACTCTTGCCGCGATGGAGAAAATGCATGTTGAAGCGATTTTGGAATCAGCTAAATGGAATATTACCCGTGCAGCGGACATTCTTGATATCGACCGAGTAACGCTGTATAACAAGATTGCAAAATATGGGTTAAAGAAACCGCTAGCGTAGAATGTTCAAATTCCAAACAACTATACCAAATATATGCTTTCACGTTTCAAAGACCAAACTTCAATAATATTTTCTCATCAGTTTAAGATTTGGTTATTGGAATCTGGAATTTGATATCTTGAACACTATGCTTATCCCAATCCGCATCGTGCCGTTGGAACCAGTGTCGGTTGAATTGATCTCAGCGATCATTCATCCGCTCCGTTCGGTCTTTCGGACGGAGGTTTTTGTTGAGCAGCCAGTATCGGATGTTGTCGATACAGTATATGATGAGTCCCGTGCACAGTACAATTCTACCGGAATCATTACGGAGTTGTTAAGTCGTTATTCTGCTGCACAATCAAAGATCCTCGGTATTACTTCAGTGGATCTTTTTGTACCGATATTGACGTACGTCTTCGGTGAAGCGCAATTAGACGGACCAGCATGCGTTGTTTCAACATATCGGCTGGATGACACAGTGTATGGGCTTCCGCCAGATTCGGCACTATTTTTTGAACGGTCATTGAAGGAGGCGGTTCACGAACTTGGACACACGTATGGATTGTATCACTGCAGCCGCTTTGAGTGTGCAATGCATACATCAACAACGGCAGAAGATATTGACTTGAAAGGTGCAGTATTATGTGCGGAGTGCTGCAAAATAATTTCTTTGCAATGTTGAAACATCTGAAAATTCGATTATCCATTTTCATCCTGAGCAAAGCGAAGAATCTTGTTTTTCTTTTTAAGTGAAAAGCAGAGGCTCCCCGCCTGACCGATGGCGGGCGGGCTCCTCGCCCTGCTCCTTGGAATGACATTGATTATAGATTTTTCAGACGTCTTAATGTTCTACACTAGAGATTCAGTTATGAAGAACATTATCGAGAGTGTCAGGGAAATAACAACAACGGAGGGTACAATGGATAAAACAAGACTTGTTATCGTTCAAACATTTTCCAATGAGATTAATGCAGAGATCGCAAAACAGAAATTGGCATCCAATGGAATCGAATCATATATCAGTAAGGATGATGAGGGCGGAATGTTCCCTTCGTTGCAGCAAACATTAAGTGTAAAACTGGAAGTACTCGACAGCAATCAAGCAAAAGCTGAAAAAATTCTTAAAACATAGAAACACGATTAAAGAAATATGAGTTTTTTTTTGCGGTTTCAGTCTTTGTTCTTTAATTTCAACAACTGCATTTTTTTCAGTATCAATTTCCGGCATAAAAATGAAATAATAATGCCGGATTTATTTTGTTCGAAATGCATAGTAGAAACGCCAATTTTGGAGTAATTCGATGAAACTTGTTGTGACCAGTTTTCTTTTTTTGACAATCTTTTTTGCCAATGCACAAGATATTACCCCAGTGAAAATACATAAACAGGAAGTAGACAGCTGGCATGAAAATAGAGTGAAGGGATTAAAAAAAGAACACGGTTGGCTAAGCCTTATCGCTCTTGAATGGATTCAGGAAGGGAAAAATACTCTTCCTTCTATTGGCGTCATCTCGTTGAAGCAAGGAACGTTGCATCTTGAGTTGAATAAAAAAATAAAAGGTTTATTGAATAAAAAAGAATTTTCTTCCGGTGTCATCGTAGCGGATAAAGATAAAGTGCTGCTCGGATCAAAAGCATTAATGGCGATTAAGCGGGGAGATAAATATGCTGTTCGTATTTGGGATTCTGAAACGTCCGCATTAAAAAATTTCACGACAATCGATCGATATCCCGTTGATGAACACTGGAAAATTGAAGCACGATGGATGCAATATAAAGAACCGAAAAAAATAGATATTCCTACTGTAATTCCGGGACTGATTCAGTATGGAGTCGCACCCGGTATTGCCATTTTCACTCTTAACGGAACAGAATATACGCTTGAACCGACCATTGAAGAAGGGGATGATCAGTTTTTCTTTGTGTTTGGTGATAAGACGAACGGAAAAGAGACCTATGGTGCTGGGAGATTTTTATACGCAGATCAACCAAAGAATGGAAAGATCATTTTGGATTTCAATAGATCCTATAATCCCCCCTGTGTGTTTACAGATTTTGCAACATGTCCTGTTCCGATCAAAGAGAATAAGCTGACGATAAGAATTGAAGCGGGAGAGAAAATTTTTAAACATGCGCGTTGAACAACTGCGTCCATTCTCCAGAATCAAACTACAATAATTGATGTACCTGTGCGGTGAGAAGTGCGGAATGGTGTTATATCTCTTCCGTTGGTAACAATCCATCTATTTCTTTCCAAATAATTTCATGGATCGATTCGATCGGTTGTTTTCCGTCGATTGTAACAAATCGGGACGGTTCTTCTTTAGCAAGTTGCAAGTATCCATCTCGTACGCGTTGATAAAATTCTTCATTGCTCATTTCCATCCGGTCAATTTCCTGATGGCTTGCTTGACGGCGTTGATACATTTCCTGCGTAGAGATATCAATGAAAAATGTTTTTTTCGGCATTAATCCGTTTGTGGCAATAGCATTAATTCCTTTGACACCGCCGTGATGCAAACCCCGGCCGTATCCCTGATAAGCGGTTGTTGAATCGACAAATCGATCTGAAATCACAATGGTTTTTTTCGCCAACGCAGGTTTAATCACTTCGCTCACCAATTGTGCACGGCTGGCAGAAAAGAGCAGTAACTCAGAGATTTGTGTCATCTTTAAGTTCTTTTTATGCAACAAGATCTGCCGGATTTGTTCGGAAATTTCCGTACCGCCAGGTTCCCGTAAAAACAAGACCTCACGATTCTGATTCTTTAGTTTTTCGACGAGCAATTTTGCTTGAGTCGTTTTTCCGCAACAATCGATGCCTTCAAACGAAAGGAACATTCTTCAACTCCTAGATTTTCTCACTGTATGTACGATTTTTTGACGTGTAATACAACTGAGTGAAATAATCGGTACGAAGGATCAATATCATTCAATGCGGAACTGAGAAAAGACAAAATAGGACATTGCACTTGTTGATTCTGAATAAGTTTCTTCCTTAACGTAAAAGAAAATTAACTACTCAGCAGCATTACATAAAAATTCAAAAACATGCCACCAAATCACGAAAACACGAAAGTGAAAATTTTTTGAACCATCACCTCAAAAAGATTTGTGAAATGTGGTGTTTTCGTGTTTTAGTGGCAAAAAATCATAAACGCTGAGTACTTGCAAAGAAAAATATATCTATGAAGAATTATTGAACTGTTTTGTTTCATATTGGAGCTGTGATAAAAATAACTTGGTGTTTAATGTATTGTATTAGAGTATTATAAGGTGCGAATGGTCAATTATCAAAATAAAGTGAGTTTTGATGTTATTAAACCGCAGCGGAATTGCCCATTTTTCTGTATTGCATCTCATTGACTTGCTTCATAACTTTGACTACTTCGTATAAAACAAGCAGAGAGTATTTGAATTTATGGTAAAGAAAGTCCTTTTGGCAGAAGATGATGAAGACAACCGCGACCTAATAGTATTTATGGTGAAACGGAGCGGGTTGGATATAGAATTATTACTTGCTGAAAATGGGAAAGAAGCAGTCGATTTGGCAGAACAACATCTTCCGGATTTAGTTTTGATGGATATGCAGATGCCTGTTATGGATGGATTTACTGCTGTGAAGCTTATTAAAGCAAATCCGGTTATTCAACACATACCGATTATTGCCTTTACCGCGCAAGCTCGTGTGGAAGATAAAACGCTGACAAAATCCATTGGTTGCGTAGAGCATTATACAAAACCAATGGATCCGGACGAATTAACTCGTCTTATTCGTAAATACACAAATATATAACTGATAAAATATGTTTCGTTCAAAAGTATATTTTAAAGTATTAGCATATTTTGGTTTTTTGTTAATCGTACTTGTTGCGATGACAGCGATAGTCATCACCCGGCAATTACAGATTGAAAAAGAATACAAATCGTCAAGTTCGGAAGTGAAGTTCCTTAATAATCTGGAACGTCTACGGTCACAACTAGTTGACATTCCTGAATATCTGGATCTCTATGCAAAATCGAAGAATCCTCAATTCAAAGCCTCGTTTATTAATGGACTGAACGGATTTGAAAATCTGATTGGAGAAATTAAAGGAACAGTCATCGACTCATCATCCTTGACGACACTCGATCAGGTTGAGACACTATTTTTTGATTGGACACATTATGTCGGTGAACCAAGAATGAAAATCGCCGACGGTACAACACTCAAAGACTCTGTTGATGTTATTACACAATCTATCGATAAAGAAGAGACGGAACGAAATTATCTTGCTCAAGCTCGTTTGTTAACGGCGTCTATTTATGAAAAATCGCTCCTGTCGCAATCGCAACGCATCGACTATGCAAAAGAATTGGGTTCCGAGCTGTCACAATTTATTCTTTTTGTAAACATCTTGTTTGCCATTTTTGCTATTGCGTTAGGATTTGTTTTGAGCCGATCTATTACAAGGCCGCTTCAACAACTCCAAGAAGGTACTCGCAGTATCATGGAGTCGAAGTTTGTGTCCATCAATCTTAATCGTGTTGATGAGTTTGGACAGCTAGCCGTTGAGTTTAATCGTATGTCAACAATGCTGAATGAAAATTACACCCGTGTAAAATCATATTCGGATATGATGACCACTCTCAATCGAAATTCTACCTTTACCGGAGTGATCACGGAGAGTTTGGATTTGTTATGTCAGCAGACGCATTCGGGTATCGGTGCGTTGTATATCTATAATAAGGAAACGGGAAAACTGACATTAACCGGCAGATATGCATTCCCGAAAGAGATTGGAAGCGCTGCCTCGTTCTCCATCGGCGAAGGCGTTGTTGGTGAGTGCGCGCGATTGAAGCAATCATTGGAAGTATTCGATGTTGCGATGAATGCAAAATTTTCGATCGATACTGGAATTCAATCTTCAATTCCGTCGTATACGTACGCTTTTCCGATCCTGTTCCAAGAAAATTTGATCGGAGTATTAATCTTCGGTTCTATGCAGCGTTTCACTGCGTTAACGCGAGATCTGGTCGAAAGTTCGCTTCCGCAAATGGGTGTTGCCATAACCAACGTGCAGAACTATGAAGCTACACAGGAATTGTCGAGAGAAATTTCAAAGAAACACGATGAATTGAATACGAAAACACAGGAACTGGAAAAAGCGTATCGTGTGAAGTCCGACTTCCTTTCCAATATGTCGCATGAACTTCGCACACCGCTCAACTCTATTATAGGATTCTCGTCCATTTTGCTTGGAGATCGCGGAGATCCATTGACTGCGGATCAGCGAAAGGCGCTGGAAAAAGTTCTGAAGAATGGAAAACATCTGCTGCAGTTGATCAATGATATTCTTGATTTCTCCAAGATCGAATCCGGACGAATGCATGTCAGCATCGAATCGGAGACAATTGAGGGGGTCATTAACGGAGCGGTCATGACTGCGGAATCATTGATTCGTCAAAAAAATATTCACTTAAAAGACGATATTGGTCCGGATATTCCCGTGATCAATTCGGATGTTTTGAAGATGAAGCAGATTCTTGTAAACCTCCTTAGTAATGCGGCAAAGTTTACGGATGAAAATGGAACCATTACCATCAGAGCGCGGTTTGAATCACCGATGATAAAAATCTCCGTGGTTGATTCTGGTATTGGAATTGAACCCAAAAATATCAGTAAAATTTTTGAAGAATTTTCTCAGGTGGACAACAGCCATTCCCGAAAATATCAAGGAACCGGCCTGGGACTTCCCATTGCCAGAAGACTTGCTCAACTGCTTGGTGGTGACCTTATCGCTGAGAGTGTTGTAGGAATGGGATCAACCTTTACACTTTCCGTACCACCACAGTACCAAAGTAACGATAAGGCCGATGTTGTGACTGCGGTACCTCAACCGCCGGTTGTGAAAGAATTGCCGGTAGTACAGCAAATTCAAAAATTGGATATCCCAATCGTAAAGAATGGCGGCGAAACGCGGGTGGTTTGTATAGATGATGAACCGGATGTAATCGAAATTCTTCGCAATTATCTAGTCCCCGAAGGATTTGCAGTCTTTGGCGCAAACTCTGGTGATGACGGAATAAAATTAGCGGAAAAACTTCAGCCATCTGTGATTACCCTTGATATCATGATGCCCAAAAAAGATGGATGGCAGGTGTTGCGGGAATTGAAAGCGAATCCATTAACGCAGAATATTCCGGTGCTGATCCATTCGATGGTGGATAATATCCCGCTTGCTTTTTCATTAGGAGCGATTGATTATTTACCGAAACCGGCCGATGTTTCACTCGTATTGAAAACCGTTCGAAAAGCAATTTCTGTCGATGATAAACACGTGTTGGTTGTGGATGATAACGATGATTTTCGATCATTACTTGTGAAAGTACTTCAAGATGCAGGATATATTGTTCAGTCAGCAAATAACGGCAAAGTAGCACTTTCAAATATTGAAGTAAGCAGACCGTCATTGATTTTACTCGATCTGAGCATGCCGGTGATGGATGGATTTGAAATGCTGAGAAAATTGAAACAATCGGAGCAGTGGCATTCAATTCCCGTCATCATCCTGACCGGGATTGATTTATCAGAATCACAGATCGCTGAAATCAATAATATGACAGCTGAATTATTAAAGAAAAAAGATTATTCGGCAGACACCATCGCTTCTGCAATTAAGAAGTCGATTCAACATGTAACGTAAGAGAAAGAGAATTTATGTTCGATCAAGAAGAATCAGTTCCCATGATACCGAAAGTGTTGTTTGTGGATGATACCGAGGATAACCTCGATCTCCTGGAATTTGCACTGAAGAAAAAACCGATTACCATGTTTCGTGCGGCAAGCGGAAAAGAATGTCTTCTGGTAGCAGAAGAACAGCAGCCGGATATGATTGTCCTGGATATTCAAATGCCGGAGATGGATGGTTTTGAAACGCTTCGCCGTCTTCGCGCAAATCCGGCAACATCGAGGATTCCGGTTATTTTCTTGACGGCAATTAAACGTGATCCGCAAAGTATTGCTGAAGGAATTTTGCTTGGCGCCGAAGAATATTTAACAAAGCCAATTGATCTGGAAGAATTGTTCGCGCGTGTCCGTTCTATTTATCGTGTTATGGCTATGCAGCGTGAATTGGAACAGGTGAAATCGCAGTTTATGGCGATGCTTGTTCACGATCTTCGCACACCACTCACCATTATCATCAGCAGTATCGATTATCTTCTTCGACATCACGGCGGCGGCAAGCCGTTGGATTCGGATAGTTTAAAATTGATGGAAACGGTTTTGGCATCAACCAGAGGGATGTCGAATTTGGTGAACGATCTTCTTGATTTGTCGAAATATCAAGCCGGACAAATGTTGTTGAATAAACAAACGATTACCATTCACGAGATGATTGAAGAGTCATTGCAGCCGTTCCTGCTTCAGTTTAAAAAGAAGAATATTAATCTTCATACGGATATTAATCCCGATCTGCCGCGTGTTGATGCTGATTCGGGAAAGGTTGTTCAGTTGATGACGAATCTCTTATCGAATGCCATGAAATTTACTCCGGATAATGGTTCCGTTGGTATTAAAGTAGAAAAGGAAATATCTCCGGATCAGAAACAAAGCTTCATCAAAGTCTCCGTAAGCGATTCTGGTATTGGCATTAAACCTGAAGAAATATCCTTGTTATTTGAACAATACCGCCAGGTCTCTTCTTCCAATAAGATCAAAGAAAAGGGGACCGGTCTTGGGCTGGCGATCTGTAAACTGATTGTTCAAGCACACGGCGGTACAATTTCGGTGACAAGTGAAGCAAATAACGGAGCCATCTTTGTGTTTACCCTCCCTGCACAACCGGAAAAGTAATGGTTCTGATGATGAGTTGAAAAAGACCTTGTAGAAAAAATAGTTCTGCAAGGTCTTTGTGCTTTATACACAAAATCTTTTCATAACATTTCCTTGCTTCATTTTTTTTCATCGGTTATATTGTAAAAGCGAAACAATAGGATCATTAACGACGCGGTTTGCCAATGCTTAATTATGTTTGGATTTCTTTGCTTCTCATCGGAATTTTCACCGCTGTGGGAAGAGATATTAATGATGAAATAACAAATACATATCGAAATGGTGTTTCGCTCACTGCACACTTCAATCAAAAACAACAGATCGCAGCTGTGAATCCTTCATATGAAGGAGAAATCATTCTGACTGCTGCAACATTCAATCAGTTCTATAATCCTTCTTCAGCACACATTCAACAATCTGAAATTCGACAACCGGTACTTCTGACGACGCTATCATCCGGCAAACAAAAACTAGAAATGAAAATCTCTGACGCAACTCCACTCTTTTGGAAAGAAATGGCAAAAGCAGCTGGAGGGAAAGAGAAATTGGAAGCTGAAGTTCTTTCGCTAAACGGTGCTACGCGTGAGATTACGATCAAGATGGAGAAAGTCTCCTATGTCAAAATTAAAGCGGTCACAAGAGCGGCAATCGATTTTGCGGATACCGCAGTGACGATTTCTCTTGGATTGATCGGCGTAATGGCTCTCTGGCTTGGGATTATGAAGGTCGGTGAAGCGGCTGGACTTCTTGAAATGCTGACAAAATTGATGACGCCAATTACACGACAATTGTTTCCGGATGTTCCTCCAAATCATCCTGCCGTGGCTGCAATGATTATGAATATTGCCGCGAACATGTTCGGCTTGAACAATGCTGCAACACCGATGGGATTAAAAGCGATGGAAGAGTTGAATAAACTAAATCCAAAAGCGGGAACAGCATCCAATGCAATGTGTACGTTTCTTGTCGTGAACACGGCCGGACTCACACTTATACCGGCTACAGCAATTGCCATTCGTGCCGGACTTGGATCGGCTGACCCGGGTATTATAATTGGGACATCAATCTTTGGTGCAGGGTGTGCAACGGTCTCCGGATTGATTGCGGTAAAATTATTACAACGGCTTCCGAAATACAAAAAGGAAATGGAAGTATCAGAACCGGAGGTAAACAATGGTTGAAGTATTTAAAACCATCGTCACTCTTATCTCCGCCATAGCCATCCCGATGTTTATTCTTGTCTTTTTGGGTTGGGGGTTGGTTAAAAAAGTAAAAGTGTATGAAGTATTTGTTGAAGGGGCAAAAGACGGTTTTAATACGGCCGTGAAGATCATTCCGTACCTTGTTGCAATGTTATTTGCCATCGGCGTATTTCGTGCAAGCGGTGCAATGGATGTTGTTGTTGCCATTCTTTCACCGGTAACCAATTTGATTGGAATGCCGGCGGATGTACTTCCGCTCGCACTCCTTCGTCCTCTTTCCGGAAGTGGTTCAATGGGTTTGATGACGGAGTTGATGAAAACGAACGGACCCGATTCGTTTATTGGCGTTCTTGCATCCACGATGTTTGGAAGCAGTGAAACAACATTCTATATTTTAGCAGTGTATTTTGGTTCGGTGGGAATCAAAAATACCAGGCATGCACTGCCTGCCGGTTTAATTGCCGATTTTTTTGGAATGCTTGGTGCGGTATTTATTGTGCGGATCTTATTTAGTTTATAATTGTCAGGGGATACCATGAAAAAATACTTTATTGTGATGTTTTTGTTGACGATGATCATTTCTTCGTATGGACAAAAAAAAGCTGCTGCGGCCGCTAAAGGGGGCGGAACTGAGGGAGTAGTAAAAGGTGGCGTTGGTATGACATGGATTGATGGCGAAGCATACTATCTTGTATCACTTGCGCCGGAAATTGCATTTGGAAAATGGGGAGTCGGTCTTGATCTGAATCTCCATGTTAGCAGCAAAGATCAAAAAATTCGTAAAGCCGATTTTGACGAAACGTACGATTACATTCGCATTATACGATACATTCGATATGGCACCAAAGGTGAAGAAATTTATGCTCGTGTCGGTTCTTTAGATTATGCAAGACTTGGTCATGGTTTTATTCTCTATAATTATAAAAATAGTCCAAGCTTTGACAATAGAAAAGTGGGAGCAGAGTTCGATCTCGATTTTGGTAAATGGGGAATGGAAACAGTGTACGGAGATTTTGCTGGAGCAAGTGTCCTAGGTATGCGTGGTTATACACGTCCTCTTCAATTTACGCCTGCGGCATCAATTCCAGTCATCGGTAACGTAGAGGTTGGTGCAACATTTGCCAGTGACGTCCGAAAAGACGCGCGTGATACCGGCATTGTCATTAGGGCAAATGGAGCATCGTTCGATACAACCACCTATGACGCCGGTTCGATGTCAATTATTGGTATTGATCTTGGACTACCGTTGTTCAAACTTCCCGTTGCAGATGCAACGTTGTATTTGGATTATGCGAAGATCTTCAACTACGGCAGCGGCTTTGCAACTGGTATTGATTTCAATTTTTCCGCACTCGGCATGATAAAAATATTTACAAAGTTTGAACGCCGTTTTGGTCAAACAGATAAATTTATTCCGGCTTATTTTGATGCATTCTATGAACTAGAACGATATCAATACACTCCCGGAAATTTCCAAAGCAAGGCGAAGACGCTCGAACAAACAATTTCTCCCGGTCCCGGTTATTTTGGAAGTCTGTTGGTTGATGTACTCGGAACAATTCAAATGGAAGGTTCATATCAAAAGCTCGATCTTCATCCGACAAGCGGGATTCTTCATATTGGAACAAATACCGGAAGCAAGATTCCGCTGATCAGTCTCAGCGCGGGATATGACAAGAAGTATATCAAAAACAATAAAGATGTCTTTACACTTGATGAGCGTTCGTTATTGTATGCTGAGATCGGATACAAACCGTATCCGTTTATGATTGTCTCGACACTTTATACGTGGACGTTCGCACCGGAAAAAGATTCGGATGGTAACGTGACAGGATACAAACCACAGAAGCGCATAACGCCCAAAGTAAGTTTTGTATTCCCGTTATAATTAATTTACCCACAAATCGGCGGGATAAAACATATTCTGCCGATCCCAAAAATGGTGTATGAAATTATTAAATAATCTTATCGTTGGAACACTTCCTTACGTTCCCAAAGCAATTGTTGCAAAAGTAGCCGGAAGATATATTGCCGGTGCCTCACTCTCCGATGCAGTTTCGACCGTCCGAAATCTGAACACCATGAAAGCAATGGCGACCGTTGACGTGCTTGGTGAAGATATTTTTACGAAAGATCAAGCTGTTGGAAGCCGGAATGGAAGTACATCTGTTCTGGCTGCTATTGCTGAACATCAGCTTGATTCAAATTTGTCCATTAAACTGACTTCGCTTGGTCTAAAGATGGACAAACAGTTTTGCGCGGACAATACAAATAGCATTGTTGAAACGGCAAAGAAGTTTGGTAATTTTGTTCGTATCGATATGGAAGACAGAACGTGCACTGATGATACGATCGAAATTTATCGCACTATGAGATCGCGCTATGAAAAAGTTGGAATTGTTATTCAAGCATATCTCCATCGTAGTGAGAGCGATATTCGTTCGCTGGTAGCCGATAAAGCGAATGTACGTCTCTGCAAAGGAATCTATGTTGAACCGGCCGATGTGGCGATTAAAGATCGAATAGGGATTCAGGATAATTATTTGAAACTCCTTCGCATGCTATTTGAAGGTGGAAGTTATGTTGGTATTGCAACACATGATGATGTGTTGATCAATGGCGCAAAAAAGATGATTGTTGAAATGAATGTCGCAAAAGATCGATATGAGTTTCAGATGCTTCTCGGTGTCCGTGATGAGACGCGCAAACGATTGATTGAAGAAGGACATCGATTACGGGTCTATGTTCCGTTTGGGAAAGACTGGTATGCATATTCCGTTCGCCGCTTGAAAGAAAATCCTCAAATGGCGGGTAACGTTTTTAAAGCAATGTTTGGTATTGGACAGTAATAGAAAAAGGAGAACAAGGAAAATTTTTGTTACGGTAATTACATTCATCAACCATCTGGAGGTTAGACCGTGACAAAACCATTGCTGGTATATAGTACGATAATACTATTTTCACTCTTTTCAACTATTGGCTGCAGTTCATCTCGTCAGACCGGGATGGTTCAGCCTGCAGGGAAAAGTGTTGAAGCACCGAGTTATAAAATGTTCTCCAAACACAAGGAGAAAGTGTATCGATTATCGATATCGGCACTTCAGAAACTCGGATATGTTGTAACGGTGAGTGATGCAAACATAGGATTGATCAGTGCGGAGAAATATACTACATCGCCAATTATCGAAGACGTGCAGCCGGTCAGCACAATCAAAACAAAACCATCGGCCGGCGAAGTGTTCTTTACATTCTTAAGTATCTTGCTGGTGTTTGGATTGATCATTATGATTGTTGACGCGGCATCTTCGAATTCTTCGTCTTCGACACAATCATCCAATAAGGAGACAACAGAACATCATCACTCTGAGAACCATCATGTCAATACTACGATTGAAAGCTATAAATATATTTTGAGCATTCAATATTATGCATTTTCAGATACAGCAACCAAGATTGTGCCTGCTATAACCAAAGTAACCGTTAGCAATGGCACATCGACAAGTTCTTCTGCAATTCGCAGCAGCGTGATGATGAATGAATTCTATCGATCGCTTGAAAATGAATTATTTTTTGTTCCTTAACCTCTATCATTAATTAATCGGGGAGAAACCGATGTCTTCACTTCAACAACCAACAGGAAAGTTTGCGCCGTTCATCGCGGATACGCAGATCATTCCTGAATTTACCATTAAATCAATTCTTCTTGGCGGATTTTTTGGAATCGTTTTTGGTGCGTCAACAGTGTACCTGGCGCTGAAAGCGGGACTGACCGTTTCAGCATCCATTCCCATCGCTGTTATTGCCATCTCACTTGGAAAGAAGTTGTTCCGAACTACGATTCTTGAAAATAACATCATTCAAACAACAGGTTCCGCCGGTGAATCCATTGCAGCCGGTGTGGTCTTTACGCTTCCTGGATTCTTATTCCTTTCCATTGAAAGCGGAGGAGCAGCGTACTTTAATTATTGGACAATCTTCACCCTTGCCATGCTCGGTGGAATTTTGGGTACGATGATGATGATCCCGCTTCGTCGATCATTAATTGTTCAGGAGCATGAGACACTTCCGTATCCCGAAGGAACTGCCTGTGCATCTGTGTTGATCGCGGGTGAAAAAGGCGGGGACTTTTCCAAAACAGCGTATCAAGGATTGGGATTTGCGTTCTTGTATGCAATGCTTCAAAAAGTATTTCACGTTATTGCCGAAACACCGGCGTGGGTTACACAACAGACAAATAAATTTTTCCCGTCGGCAACAGTCAACGGTGAGATCACCCCGGAATACATGGGTGTTGGCTACATTATCGGACCGAAGATCGCTGGTGTTCTTGTTGCTGGCGGTGTGCTTGCTTGGCTTGGATTAATTCCATTGCTGGCGACACTTGTTCCAACAGTAGTGATTGCCGAACAACTGGTGAAGTTAGGATATTTGAAGGATGTTCTGACCGCCGGCGGTCCGGGTGGATGGAATCCGGAAACACATGAATTTGCGAATACCGCTACTGCTGTGTATCGTGCGTATGTCCGTCAAATTGGTGCCGGTGCGGTTGCGGCAGGTGGATTTATCACATTGCTCAAAACGCTTCCCACCATTATCAGTTCATTTAAAGGAAGCATTGCTTCGTTGAAAAGCAGAAAAGCGGGTGTATCAATTGCGCGAACAGAAAACGATCTCTCATTTCTTACAGTAATCGGCGGATCACTTGCTCTGGTTCTTCTTATTGCACTTCTTCCGATTATTCCAGGTGATTCAATTATTAGCAAGATCGTTCTCGGAATTCTTATTATCGTATTCGGTTTCTTTTTCGTAACCGTTTCAAGCCGTATTGTTGGTATTATCGGTTCTTCATCAAATCCGATCTCCGGAATGACGATTGCAACATTGATGGGAACATCGTTGATCTTTATCGGTATCGGTTGGACAGGAATGATCTATGAACCGATGGCACTTGTTGTCGGCGGAATGATTTGTATTGCTGCAGCAAATGCGGGTGCAACTTCACAAGATTTGAAAACAGGATATATCGTCGGAGCAACTCCCAGATTTCAACAGATCGCATTGTTCATCGGTGCTATCGTTTCGTCAGCGGTAATTGGTTGGACAGTTCAGATTCTTGATACACCAACGCCGGAAATGATCTCTCAAGGAATTTATCATGCCATCGGCACCGAAAGTTATCCCGCTCCGCAAGGAACATTAATGGCGACATTGATCAAAGGATTATTATCCTTCAATCTTGATTGGCAATTTGTGTTGGTTGGAGTGTTTATTTCCATTGTGATGGAACTATGCGGAGTAAAATCATTATCGTTTGCCGTCGGATTATATCTTCCGCTTTCAACGACGTTACCGATTTTTGCCGGCGGTGCAATAAAAGGCGTTGCTGATTATTTCCGTACACGAAAAGGTGAAGGTCACGAAGATGCCGAACTCGGTAAAGGCAGCTTATTTGCAACAGGGCTTGTTGCTGGGGGCGCTCTCTTTGGTGTTATTGTTGCCATTGCAACAGTGAAAGCAAAAGATTTCATGGAAGCGTTGAGCATTGAAGCAAACATTGAACATATGCTTGGTGCAAGCGGATTTGAACTGCTTGGAGTCGCAGCATTCACATTAATGGGATTAACATTGTATAAAGTGGCAATGAAGAAGTAATTCAAGCTGTTTTAGCCTGTTTTTTGAGTGGACGTGTTCGAAAGGATGCGTCCACTTTTTTTTGACTGTACAATCTTGTGGTATCAACAGGAAAAACTCGGTATTTTAGAAAAATGGTTTTTTGTATATAACTCTTAAATATTTATTGAGGTAAAATTATGTCAGAAGCAATTAAAGGATTAGAACCGCAACTTCTATGGAAATATTTTGCCGAGATTAGCAAAATTCCACGAGGTTCAAAAAATGAAAAAGCTATTGCCGCATATGTTATGAGTGTTGCAAAACAGTTTGGTCTTGAAGCAAAGCAGGATAAAAAAATGAATGTTGTCGTGAAAGTCCCGGCAACTTCAGGAAGAGAAAATGCGCCATCCGTTTGTTTGCAGGGACATCTGGATATGGTTCCGGAAAAAAATAAAGAGAAAGTGCACGACTTCACGAAGGATCCCATCGAACTTGTGCGTAAAGGAAATATGTTGATGGCAAACGGCACAACGCTTGGAGCAGACAACGGTGTTGCCGTTGCCACAAATCTTGCGGTGATGGAAGACCGATCAATTCAACATGGTCCGCTGGAACTGCTCTTTACTGTTGATGAAGAAACTGGGCTGACCGGTGCAAATAATCTTAAACCGGGATTCCTGGAAAGTAAAACGTTGATCAATCTTGATTCAGAAGAAGAGGGTTCTCTGTTCGTCGGTTGTTCTGGGGGACGGAATACGATTGGCACATGGAAACTTGCGCAAGAAAACGCACCAAAAGGAACAGTTGCAGTAAAAGTGATTGTGAAAGGATTAAAAGGAGGTCACTCTGGTCTTGAGATTGATAAAGGAAGAGGAAACTCGATAAAAATCATCAATCGTGTATTGATAGGATTGGAAAGTGTTGGCGCCCGTCTTTCTTCCATCGAAGGGGGAAATAAGAGCAACGCAATTCCTCGCGAAGCTGAAGCGATAATATTTGTCTCCAAAAAGGATTTGAAAAAAGCTACCAAAATTATCGCACAGTGGAACGATACAATTAAAGCGGAACTTTCGTCTGTCGAACCGGATCTTATCATCACATCAGAACAAGTAGAGGTGAAAAAGGGGAAGGTTGTGAAAAAAGTTCTTCAATCATCGTTATTCCAGACGATTTCCGCACTACCGCATGGCGTATTAAAAATGAGTGCGGATATTCCTGAGCTTGTTGAAACATCCACCAACGTTGCGATTATTAAAACGGATAAAAAGCAGATTGAAATCATCACCAGCCAACGCAGCTCGGTCTCTTCGGAAATTTCTGAAGCGCTGCAGTCAATGGCGTCAATCTTTATACTTGGCGGAGCTAAAGCACAGCATACCGAAGGATATCCGGGTTGGAAACCGAATTTGAATTCAAAAATCCTATCCGTTGCAAAAAATTCTTATAAAGGACTCTACGGAGTGGAACCGCATGTGAAAGCAATTCATGCGGGACTTGAATGTGGGATTATTGGTGAAAAATATCCCGGTATGGATATGCTCTCCTATGGACCAACCTTAGAAGGTGTTCATTCGCCTGATGAAAAGATTCATATTGATACCGTGGAAAAATTTTGGACATTTACTCTTGAAATCTTAAAGAATGTAAATTAAATACCCAATTATCGATTTTCGATAACGCCGGAGTGTTCTCCGGCGTTGTTGTTTAATCAATATCTTACTGAACTGGTATGGCATCAAGAACGGTTTCTTGCTACATTCGATATCATCCTACGAAAACAATAATGCTTCCATTACAGATAGATTTCATAGCCTTTGTTGGTTCCTATTTTGTAGCCATGATGCTCTATAATGCAATTCTACAATCCAACACGCACTCAGTCGTCGAACGGGTCGGTTCAGCGTTCATGTCGTACGCTGTACTGTTTTTTGTGCTCGATTTTTTTCTGAATGTTCTTCTGATGGCTTATGAAGTCATTCTCAATCCATCTGCATTCTTACAATTTATTGGCATAATGCTCCTTACAGGATTGCTTGTGCGAGTATATACAAATCGCCCTGAGAAATTGAATATTGATGAGATGCGGAATTTTATGAAGACTTCATTGCTCTTTGGCAACTATTTTCGATTGAAGGATGTCGATACGCAGGAGCAGATTGGCAATGATAAAATGAAAAAATTATACCAAGAAGTTCATGGAAAACCATTTACCGATGATGTCATCGCCACTCCGTTTGATCAGCAGGTAACAACATTCAAAAAGGTATCCATCGAAGAATTAAGGGAAACGAAAAAGCAATACCCGCCGGAATATTTTGAAGAAGTGGAACAGTTGAATGCAAAAAAGACTACCGATGTGTCGGTTTCATTCCGGTTTCAATTGTTGGATAACACCCTGCATGCGCTGCTCAAACATATGGTCCATTTTAAAATTAATCCTCTTATCAGAAATCTTGATGTACATATTCGATTTCCTGTCGAAAAAAAGATTCCCATACAAACATCAGCAGAACAAAATCGTCTGGTGGAGCGGGTGTATGAATCTCTGCAAATTCTTATTGCTCAAGAATGGTTCACGCTCTATGTACCATTTTTTAGTACGATCAATGTGGAATGTCAACAATCAATCTTTGATGAAGCAATGAATGAATCGATTCAACCCACTATGTCATTTAAAGTTTCTCTGTTAAATTTGCAGTTGCGGTCTTCCAGAATCACAACGGGATCCGAAATAGTGAAAATTGCCGATGTTAAATTTTTAACAAAGAATGAGTCAAATCCATGAACAATTCACTCGACATCTTCAATTCCGAAATGGAACAGTTAGCGAAACAATTTCCCCAGGCAAAGGTCCCCCCAAATTGTTACAAGTGGATGAAGGTGAAAGAGCTGGATTATGAATCACGGACAATGTTGAAGATTGAAGTTGTTGTTACAGAAGAAATGTTAAATCCCATGCGTGTGATGCAAGGGGGCTTCGTCACTGCAGCGTTCGACAATGCCTTTGGTCCTTTGAGTTATGTAGCCGCAAAAAATCCTTGTTCAACGTTGGATATGCATACACAATATATCCGTTCAATCGGTCTGGGCGAAACGTTGACAGTGACCGTTCGTGTGGTATCGCGTGGTCCTGTCTCAATACATTTGTCCGGCGAAGCATACAATAGTAAAGGCAAATTGGTCGCAACCTGCAGTTCCAATATGATTGTCATGAAGTAAAATTGCTTTTGTTCGTCTCTCATTTTCTCTATATTCACACATCTAATTTTATTCAATCAAACGGGTTCCTATGTCTAAACCATTTGTCCCCTATATCTCTCCGAACGATTCTCCATTGGAAATGTCTTTGCGCGGAATTGTTCTTGGAGCAATTCTCGGCATCGTTTTCGGCGCTGCATCGGTCTATCTTGGTCTTCGTGTCGGATTGACGACATCCGCTTCCATTCCAATCGCAGTGATGGCAATTACCATTCTGAAAAAACTTAAAGGGAATACGGTTTTGGAAAATAATATTGTGCAGACAGTCGGTTCTGCGGGTGAATCTGTTGCGGCGGCTGTGGTATTTACCATCCCTGCGCTTATTTTTCTCGGTTTCCCGTTAAAAACTTCAATCACTTTGCTGATAGCTTTGACCGGTGGCGCACTTGGTGTGCTGTTGATGATTCCACTTCGCAGATATTTAATCGTCAAAGAACATGAGAATCTCCGTTTTCCGGAAGGAACAGCTTGCGCAGAAATTATTAAAGCAGGAGAGGTAGGAGGAACGTCGGCAACAAAAATATTTAAAGGAATTGGTCTCGGTGCAATATGGAAAGGAATGTCGACGTTGTTTGGATTTTGGAAACCGAGCGTTGGTTATGCATTTCCATTTTACAAAGGTTCGTCAGTATCAATGGATATTGCACCGGAATTAATGGGTGTCGGATATATTATCGGATGGAACACATCGTTGATGATGGTCGGTGGTGGTTTAATGGCCGCGTTCATTATCTCGCCGCTGATTGCGTTTATCGGTTCGGTGGCATCATCGCCGATTTATCCCGGAACAATTCCGATCAACGAAATGTCCCCCGATCAGTTGTGGCGAAATTATATTAAATACATTGGAGCCGGAGCTGTTGCAACCGGCGGTGTTGTTGGATTGTTTCGTGCACTTCCTTCCATTTGGGATTCACTCAGTGCATCAATAAAACAACTTGCGATGGAACGTAGTGGAAATACTTCCAAAGCAGAAATTCCACGGACAGAACGTGATACACCGATTTCAATTGTCGGGATAGGGATTGTTTTATTAATTTTGTTTATCTGGCTTGTGCCGACGTTTCGAGTGAATCTTCTTGGCGCAATTCTTATCATCGTTTTCGGATTCCTATTTTCTGTTGTCTCAGCACGGATTACCGGAATTGTCGGTTCATCATCAAGTCCACTTTCCGGAATGACGATTGCCGTGTTGATGGGAACCTGTTTGATTTTTCTCGCCGTCGGCTGGGGCGGGCAGGAATATACATATCTCGCGCTTGTTATCGGTGCAGTTGTATGTATTGCCATCAGTAACGCAGGAACAACTGCGCAAGATTTGAAGACTGGGCATTTGCTTGGATCTACACCAAGTTCACAACAGTTAGCGATTCTTATCGGGGTAGTTACTTCTGCCGCGATTGTTGGCGTTACAATGCTATTGTTAAATGAAAGTCAATCAAAAGAAATACCGATGCAGAATCCATTTGCTGTTTCTGCAGAGCATTATCAACGCTCCGAAACAATGACGGGCCGAGATGGGAAAGAATATTTACTTGTTAAAATAAACGGTGTTGAAGGAATTGAGCCGGGTAATTATCTTGTTGATCAAGAGAGCAAAAAAGCAATCTTCAAACGTGAAGATGGAATCGGCGGACGAGAGCTGGCCGCTCCACAATCGAATTTGATGGCGGTGTTGATTACGGGGTTACTGGAGCAAAAACTTCCGTGGGGATTGATCATGATTGGTGCATCCATTGCATTGTTTATGGAATTGCTCGGAATTCATTCTCTGACATTTGCTGTTGGATTTTATCTGCCGCTTTCCTCAACCATGCCAATCTTTATCGGCGGAATTGTGCGGAAGATCGCCGACTGGAAATATAATCGCGTTCCCGATGATACGGAAGAAAGCGAAGGGACATTATTATCTTCAGGTCTCATTGCAGGCGGGGCATTAGTCGGTGTTGCCGGAGCATTCCTCAATTTTATCCCTGGATTTGTTGATGATGAAACAGGACTGCCGATGCCTATTGCATTTGCGTTTAGATATTTACCGTTCTTATGGAATTTTGATTTTCTTGCAGTTGCGGTGTTTGGTGTTCTTGCATGGATATTATTAAGAGAAGCGCGAGCAAAATAATTTTAGATTTTTGAATCTAGATTGGAGATTGCTATGACTGAAGAGCAATCAAAAAATCGGACAAAGCAATTTGCTTTGAGAGTCATAAAATTATCATCATCACTGCCTAGATCACGGGAAGGAGAAGTTCTTGGAAGACAGATTCTTCGTTCGGGCACTTCTGTTGAGGCAAATTACCGTTCTGCTTGCCGTGCAAGATCAACCCCGGATTTTATTTCCAAATTAGGAATTGTGCTCGAAGAAGCGGGCGAAACTTTATATTGGCTTGAAATAATAACTGAATCAAACCTTGTACCTGCTAAAAGACTTTCAAGTTTAATGAGAGAAGCGGATGAGTTAGTCGCAATCTTTGTAGCATCAGTTGTTACAAGTAAAAACAATAATCGCAAGCCAATCAAAAATCAATAAATCTAAAATCTAAAATCTTATGAGTTCTTCCAAAAAATGGTTTCATCTTTCCCTCACAAAACAAATTCTTCTCGGTCTTGTTGTCGGCGTATTGATCGGATGGCTTGCTCCGGAATTTTCAAAAGAGACGGCATTTCTTCGCACAATTTTTTTAAATTTGATCAAAGTAATCATTGCTCCGCTAATCTTTGGAAGTATTGTTGCGGGAGTTGCAGGAGGCGGCAGTGCAAAAAAGGTCGGACGTATCGGTTGGAAGGCATTGCTATATTTTGAAGTTGTTACGACGCTCGCACTTGCAGTGGGATTGATTGTTGTAAACATTACGAAGCCCGGATATGGAGTAGAACTGAAAGGTGATATGGTGCAGATGGGAAAGATCGCAGAGAATCATCCGATGACTTTGACAGAAACCCTCGTGCACGCGTTTCCATCCAATATTGTTGATTCCATGATGCGCAATGATGTTCTTCAGATTGTCGTGTTCTCCGTGATATTTGCATTTGCTGTTTCTGCAATGGGAAAAAAAGGAAAACCTATCCTGGATTTTGCGGAATCACTTTCTCAAGTGATGTTTAAATTCACGAGTTACATTATGATGTTTGCACCGTTCGGAATTGGAGCGGCGATGGCGGTAACAGTTGGCCATATGGGAATCGGTGTGCTGGTGAATTTGGGAATGTTGGTAGGAACACTCTATATCGCTCTAGTAGTCTTTATCGTTGCCGTGTTTGGAACTGTAGCGTACATCATCAAACTTCCTGTAAAACAATATTTGAAAGCAATTAAAGAACCGTTTACACTGGCATTCGTCACAACGAGCAGCGAATCAGCTCTGCCGAAATTGATGGAAAATATGGAGAGGATCGGCGTTCCAAAACGTATTGTAGGATTTGTGGTTCCAACAGGATACAGTTTTAATCTCGACGGAAGTACCTTATATCTTGCCGTTGCCGCTGTATTTGTTGCGCAAGCAGCAGAAACAGCTTCGGGCGTTCATTTTGGTATTGAACAGCAGATTCTATTACTGCTCACATTAATGATCACTTCCAAAGGAATTGCCGCCGTTCCACGCGCATCGCTTGTTGTTTTGTTTGCTGCGTTACATTCCTTCGGTCTGCCGGCAGAAGGTGTTGCCGTGATTTTTGCCGTAGATGAGTTGATGGACATGGCACGCACATCCGTAAATGTGCTTGGCAATGGACTTGCATGTGTTGTGGTTGCACGATGGGAAGGGGAGTTTGACGACCAAAAGGCGAAAGTGTTTGGAACTCCGGAAGAAGCACGCATGGAGATGGAAGAAGGAAATCTTGCCTTTGCACAGGATGCAAGCAAAGGAGAATAAATTTTCCTCTGGAACAGTTCGTTGTCTATATTATTCTTTTTGTTGCCGCTCTGTTTGCCGGTTTGATTGATTCGATTGCCGGCGGCGGTGGATTGATTGCACTCCCTGCACTGTTAAGTGTCGGTGTTCCTCCGCAAGTCGCACTCGGTACGAATAAATTCCAAAGTATGTTCGGTACGTTAACGGCGGCGAGACATTACCGCCATCACGGTTTGGTACGGTTTCGTGAAGAAAAATTTGGCATTATCATTACGTTTCTTGCTGCCGGTTTCGGTGCCTGGTCTGTTCAGCAAGTTGATTCAAAAATATTGGGATATATCATTCCCATTCTGCTGTTGTGCATTGCAATCTATACCCTTTTCTCTCCTTCGCTCGGGTTGCATCAAGCGAAAGCAAAAATTTCCAAAGAAACATTCTTTATCATTTTTGGCAGCGTGTTAGGATTCTATGACGGGTTTTTTGGCCCCGGTGTCGGCGCGTTTTGGGCTATGGCGTTGATGTCGCTTCTTGGATATGAGATTCGAAAAGCAACCGCACACACCAAAGTGATGAATCTCTCCAGCAATATTATTTCTGTCATTGTTTTTTCCCTTGGCGGCTCCGTCATTTTTGTGTACGGAATCGTTATGGCTGTTGGACAGATTATTGGTGCAAGAATTGGTGCCAGTCTAGCAATAAAAAAAGGAATTGTTATCATTCGACCTCTCTATATATGTATCGTCTTTGCGACGATCGTAAAACTTCTTTACGACCGCTTTCTTTAGTTTGAGTCAATTTTACCGCGCTTTATCTTAGTATGAATTTCTTCTATATTGCTGTAGATATTTTGGAGATGTAATGAAATATATCCTTTCCCTCGTTCTCTTATCCATTCAGATGTTATTGGGATGGGGAAGTACAGGGCACAAGATCGTTAACAAGGGAGCAGTGCAGCACCTTCCATCGTCCATGCAAAAATTTATCGATCAGCAGTCGTTTTTAGAACTGCACTCGACGGATGCTGATACGCGGAAGACGGGAGATACGGCAATGTTCTCAGAGCAGTACAGACATTATCTTGATGTCGATGAATATCCGGACTTTAAAAATCTTAACAGGAATTTTAATACGCTTATAACCCAGTTTGGATGGTCACGAGTAAAGGGGAATGGAACAAACCCTTGGTGTACCGTATGGGTGATGGATTCCTTAACGACGCAATTGAAACGAGGAGACTGGAATTCTGCATATCAATCTGCTGCCGATCTTGGACATTATGTCGGTGATCCCCACCAACCTCTTCACGCCGCATATAATTATGATGGAAAACTAACGGGAAATACCGGCATCCATTCTCGTTATGAATCGACAATGCTGGGCAAATTCCAGACACAGATTGTCGTAACAAAAGATTCGGTAAAATATATCAGCGATATATACGGATTTGTTTTTGATTACATCCTTAAATCCAATGCATTATGTGATTCAATTTTTCGTGCTGATAATGAAGCAAAAGCTGTTACCGGCGGTTCCTATACCAATCAATATTACGATACACTTTGGAAAAAGCTTGGTGCTATGACAAAAGCTCAGATTCAATCTGCAACAGTCGATCTTGCCAGTTTATGGTACACTGCATGGATAAATGCGGGACTCTTATCACCACCGACAAATGTAAAAAAAATTGAATCTTCCAAATCTAAATCATTCAATCTCCATCAGAATTATCCAAATCCGTTCAATCCGAAAACAACAATCCAATTTGATGTGACTCAGAGGGGAAATGTTAAACTGGATATTATTTCGTTGGAAGGGAAACATATCACAACATTGATTGATCATGAATGCGAAGAGGGAAGTTACACTGCTGATTGGGATGCATCGCATTTCTCGAGCGGCATTTATTTGGTTCGATTGGAAACTGATGATTTTTCACAGGCAAAAAAAATACTGCTCATAAAATGAAAACAACCTCTTCTTGGACATCCGATGAACGAAAAATTCTTCGTTTGTTCACAACGCCGATCAAGATACAACAGTTTTTAGATAACGTTGTATACAGTGCGGAATCCCGTTATCGATCTCCTCGTTCAGTTCTTAAAGATCGAAAAGCGCATTGCTTTGATGGTGCCGTATTTGCCGCCGTAATGCTTCAACGGCTTGGATTTGCACCGTTGATTGTTGATATGCAGGCTGTGCGGGATGACGATCATGTCATTGCGGTCTTTCAGAAAAATGGAAAATATGGCGCAATTGCGAAATCAAATTTTGTCGGACTCCGTTTTCGGGAACCGATTTATCGCGATGTTCGAGAGCTTGTGTTGTCGTATTTTGAATCATTCTATAATCTGAATAAGGAAAAGAGTCTGCGGCAGTTTACGGTGCCGCTTAATCTTACAAAATATCCCAATGTTGAATTTGATGATCAAGTGATGGAAGAGATTGGATTAAAACTGAGTTATATACCCGTAACGAAAATTATGACCCCTGTACAGATTCGTTCGCTGCAAAAAGTAGATGAGAGAGCATATAAGGCGGGAATGATCGGTGCGGTGAAAAAAGGAATCTACAAGCCCTAAATGATGATATATCAAAAATGGGTTCGCGAAATTGCGAAATGCGTTTAAATGGAGAATAATGTTATATAATCTTGTATCTGAGTACAAACCGCAAGGCGATCAACCTGAAGCAATTCGTGAATTGACCGAGGGAATTGAACGAGGAGATCAATTTCAGACACTGCTTGGTGTTACCGGAAGCGGGAAAACATTTTCTGTTTCCAATGTGATTAAGAATTTCGACCGTCCCATCTTAATCATGTCGCATAACAAAACTCTTGCCGCCCAATTATATGCGGAGTTTAAAAGTTTCTTTCCAAAAGATCACGTCGAATTCTTCATTAGTTATTACGATTATTATCAGCCGGAAGCATATGTTCCGACAACAGATACATACATCCAAAAAGATTCTTCGGTGAACGAAGAGATCGATCGGCTGCGGCTTCGTGCGACCAGTGCGCTTCTTTCTGGAAATCGAAATGTTATTGTTGTCGCCTCTGTCAGTTGTATCTATGGCATCGGTGCTCCGGACGAGTGGATTGCCCAGATGGTGGTGATTAAAAAAGGAGATAAGCTGGAGCGGAACAAGTTCCTTCGTAAACTTCTCGATATTTTCTATTCTCGGAATGATTATGAATTTCAACGCGGAACATTTCGTGTCCGAGGGGATGTGGTTGAAGTGATCCCTGCGTATGAGAATGATGAAGCGATCCGGGTGGAATTTTTCGGTGATGAAATTGAAAAAATTTCGTACATCAACTCGCTTGATGGAACGATCCTTGGCGAAACGGATTATGATGTAATTTATCCCGCAAAACAGTTTGTGACAACCCGTGAATCGCTTGAAAAAGGAATGAAAACAATCGAGATTGAACTGAAAGAGCGGCTGGAAGAATTGCGTAATCTGGGGAAATATGTTGAAGCGCAGCGGCTTGAACAGCGTACGAGGTTCGACCTTGAAATGATGCGTGAAGTCGGGTATTGCAACGGAATCGAAAACTATTCCCGACATCTTGCTTCGCGTCCGCCCGGTTCACGTCCGTTCTGTTTATTCGATTATTTTCCAAAGGATTTTCTTCTCATTATTGATGAGTCTCACGTAACAGTCCCGCAAATTGGAGCCATGTACTTTGGAGACCGCAGTCGAAAAACAACGTTGGTTGAACACGGTTTTAGACTTCCTTCCGCTCTTGATAACCGTCCGTTGAAATTTGATGAATGGGAACAGATTGTGAACCAGGTGATCTTTGTCAGCGCAACTCCCGGAAAATATGAGATGGAAAAGACGCAGGGAGTTTTTGTTGAGCAAGTGATTCGCCCGACGGGATTGCTTGATCCGGTGATAGAAGTCCGTCCTGTAAAAAATCAAATTGATGACCTGCTCGCCGAAATTCGGGATAAGGTGATAAAGAGAGAACGGGTGTTGGTGACTACATTAACCAAACGCATGGCTGAAGATTTGACGGAATATTTGGTCGATCTTGGGATAAAAGTTGAATACATCCATTCCGAAGTCGACGCGCTGAGTCGTGTCGAGATCCTTCGCAATCTCCGGCTTGGCAATAGTGATGTGATTGTTGGAGTAAATTTATTACGTGAAGGACTTGATCTGCCTGAGGTATCGCTCGTAGCCATTCTCGATGCAGATAAAGAAGGATTCTTGCGTTCCGAACGGTCGTTGATCCAAACCGCCGGCCGCACAGCACGCAACGCAAATGGTAAAGTGATTATGTATGCAGATAAGATGACCGATTCGATGAAAAAAACAATAGACGAAACGGAACGTCGCCGTACAAAACAAATTGCTTATAACACAGAGCATGGCATTACCCCCAAAACCATTTATAAAACACACGATGAGATTATTGCTTCAACTGCTGTAGCCGATGTTTCATCACGCTATGAAGCGAAAAAAGAACAAAAACATTTAGCGGTCGTCGCTGAAAATGTAGTGAAGTATTTGTCGGTAGAGCAACGGAAGGATTTGATTGAAGAACTGACAACGGAAATGCATCGCGCGTCTGCTGACCTTGAATTTGAACGAGCGGCACAGCTGCGAGACGAAATTCAACGTTTAACAGTTTCGAAGTAGCATCAACGGACAAACAGAAAAGAAATAATCATTGCCTTTCTGGTAAGGATGATAATAGTATGGAATTGATATGAATGTTTTTACTTCAACACTTCATGCTGTGAAAGATTTTCTCTTCGTTACTACCTGTTTCCATTGTAACGAACAATTGAAGAATGATGAACAGCGAATCTGCCATCGGTGTTGGAACGAATTGTCCTTTGTTGGAGAAGATGATTATACATATAAAGTATTGCAAGAACGTTTCGCTATGGAGAATGCGGTTGACGAATTTTACACTCTGTATTACTTTGAAAAAGGAAAATTACTTCAAAGTCTTGCACATTCGTTAAAATATGAAGAGATAACATCCTTTGGATTTGAGTTGGGACAAAGGTTGTCAGTGAAAATACGTAGCAAGCATATTGATTTCATCGTTCCGGTGCCGCTCAACAAACGAAAAGAACGGGAACGAGGATATAATCAAAGCGATTTTATTGCACATGGTTTGGCTTCGGTCATTCATGTTCCGGTAATGACGAATCTGGTTCAGCGAGTAAAATATACTATCACACAAACTCATCTGAACGCAGAGCAACGGAAATCAAATATTGCCGAAGCGTTTGCGGTAAAAAATGGTGATACGATACAAGGAAAGAATATTTTAATTGTTGACGACATCATTACGACAGGGTCCACAATTCAAGAATTGGGAAAAGTGTTAAAAGCAGGGGGAGCAAAAATGATTATTGCAGGGTCGGCAGGTTTGGCAAAATTAGGGGAAAATGTGTAATATCAATCTACTACACTACCACTGTTTTTAGGAGCTTTGCATGAAAAAAATCTTGATTGTTGATGATGATGATCATATGAGGATATTGATAACAACCGTTTTTAAGGCGAGTGGATTTGAAATGATGGAGGCGGACAACGGTGGAGATGCATTAGAAATGATAAAAAATAATTCTCCGGATCTGATCATCAGCGACGTCATGATGGATAATATGAATGGGTTCATGTTGCGCGAAGAGTTGAAAAGTGATCCGAAGTTGGCAAATATTCCTTTCATACTCATGACCGGTATGGCCATGACAGCCGGCGCATGGGAAGCTGATCCAACGGTTGGCTATATTGTGAAACCGTTCATTATGCCCGACCTATTAGCAATAGTAGAAAAAAAGTTATCTTCGGTATGATGAGAACTGGTTTAAAATACGAAAGGCATCTTTCGATGCCTTCGTTTAGTAGCGGGGCTAGGACTTGAACCTAGAACCTTCGGGTTATGAGCCCGACGAGCTGCCAATTGCTCCACCCCGCGATCAATTTGTATACAAATATACTCAATTAATGGAAGGCAGTCAAGGTAAGATTTAATTATGAAAAAGAAACTTTCAATTTTAGTTTCCAATGATGATGGTATTTTAGCAGAAGGATTAAGTGCATTAGTAAAAGAATTACAGACAATTGCAGAAGTAACAATTGTTGCACCGGACAGTCAGCAAAGTGCGGTTGGACATGCGATCACTGTTCATCGTCCACTACGTGTGCGGGAAGTAAAAAAAGACGGAGATTTTTTTGGTTATGCGGTTGACGGAACGCCGGCGGACTGCGTAAAACTTGCTATCCGAAATGTCATGAAGACAAAACCTGATCTTGTCATTTCAGGCATCAATCATGGTTCAAATACGGCAATCAGTGTTATTTATTCGGGAACTGTTTCTGCGGCGACGGAAGGGACAATTCTTGGTATTCCCTCATTCGCAATGTCATTAACAACATTTGAAGCCAATGCAGATTTTTCGTATGCGGCAAAATTTGCTCGTCAACTTGCATTAAAAGTTACTGAGCACGGTCTGCCGAATGGAACGTTATTGAATGTTAATGTTCCCCCATTATTGGAAAAAGAGATTCAAGGGGTTGTTATCACACGGCAGGGAAAATCAATCTGGAACGATGAATTTGAAGCACGGCGCGATCCGGGAAACAAACAATATTTTTGGCTGAAAGGGGAATTAGTGGAGTTGGATGAAGAAGAGGACATTGATCAGCGAGCAATTTTGAATAATAAAGTGTCTATTACTCCAATTCAATTCGACTTGACGAATTACGCCTTAATAGAAAACCTAAAACAGTGGAAAATAGAAAAATGAGTTGATTATACTGCTTGTCTCTGTTTTTCCCGTAATAATATTTTTTTGGAAACGTCATTCGCTGAAAGGAGAGATTCTGAATTAGGGTTGAGCAAAGATTTTGTCAAATCGTTATCATAGTGGTATTGTATAACGAACTCAAGAACATTCGAAAGTCTAAATTTTCTATGTCCGCCCGGCGTTCTGAAACATCGTAACCTTCCCTCATCAGTCCAACGCTTTATGGTGGACTTACTTACTTGTAATAGCCTTGAAAGATCTTCCGTAGTAAGCAGCTCTTCATTCATTTCATCTCACGTATGCAATAGAAAATCAAACTAATAAATGACTAATTGTTTCTAACAGTGTGTCCGTTAAAAATGGCTTCCGGAGAAATTCAATTTTTCCCGGTTCTAAATAGGTCGGAATATCTTCTTCCATAATCGATCCGCTGATGACCAATATTTTGATTGTTGGCTTCAAAGAAAGAAAACTATGTATTGCTTTATGTCCCCCCAGTTTTGGCATATTAAGATCGCAGATTATTACATCGACGGTCTCAAGGTTTTTTTTAAATGCAGTTATTCCTTCCAGACCATCATATGCGGTAAGCACCTTATAACCGGCTATTTCCATCAATATTTTGGTCACTTCTACAAAAGATAGTTCATCATCAATAATCAATAAGGTTTTCGCCTTACTGATTGTTGAAGTTCTACGGTCATGGGAAGTCATCAAAAAGTCCTTTAAGCATCAGGTAAATGAATTAATCGAATTCTACTGGAAATACCATAGATCTGCACAGAGACTATTGTTTCCCTTTGTATTTTTTTTATTTACCTTGCATTGGGTTTAGCTCACCCGAGAGGTCCACGTCGGTAAAATATCTCTCGTTTAGATTACTGTGGTGGCGGTAATGTTCCTATGGGATCACCGCACGCTTCTACGGTAACAGTGGTTTCTATTGATAATGAGGTGGTTTCGATTGCAATTCCCAACACAATAAGAATCGAAATGGTTGTAAGAAGATTTGACATAAATGCTCCAAATAGTGTTTTGATAATGGTGTTGTGAAGTTTGTGTGTATATGTACATATACTCCACGAGCGGTCTGTTTTGGAGCCATATTCAGAAAAAAATAATTAATTTTAAGCGTTGTTAAAATTGTCGAAATTACTTAAAAATAGACTCTTTTTAGTTTTCCTGGTATTTCAGGGATCATTTTCCGCGGATATTATTTCGGACTCTCTGAAGGGAAATATCCAAACGACACTGGCCGAGAGATTTTTCAATGAATCTCAATTCGACAGTTCTGAGGTCTATTATAAAAAAGCGTCCGATACGTGGCAATCGACTGGACAAATTAATTACTATGTAGATGCACGGATTGGAACAGCGAAGAGTCTAGTGCGCCTTGGTACTGTAAAAGAAGCCAGCACATTGCTTGCAGATATTGAACAAATACACATCGAAAAAAAATGCAGACAATGTTCGCACATGGGAACAGTATATTCGATGTTAGCGTATTGTTTTTTTGCATCAGAGGAATTTTCGGTCTCAATTGTATATGCAGAAAAAAGTATTGAGTATAATACTTACACCGTTGGGGTGAATCACGAACAGACCGCCTCGGCGTATTATATGCTGGGTCTTGGGCAAAAAGCTAAGGGGGATTACAAGAAGTCAATCGAAGCATTCAATACTGCGTATGATATACGGTATAAATTATTCGGAGAGAAAAATAATAATCTTGCCAATACGCTCACAATGATCGGTACGGTATATGACGATCAAAACAAATTTGATAATGCTTTAACGTATTATCAACATGCATTGAAAATTCTCGAAACTCTTCAACTTCAATCCACATCCGATGCTGCGACAAATCATATTTATACAATGTCATCTTTATTTAACAGGGGTGACTTTGTGCAAGCTATTGAGCATGGAAAAAGGGCAATTGAAATATATCAATCGCTTTCTCTCCCTGAACATGCAAACGTAGCAAGCGCATATGCAAAACTTGGGGAGATGTATACTGCTCTCGGAGATTTTGAAAAAGCAAAAGATCACCTCCTTCATTCCCTAGATATTTTCGTTCGAAAATATCCTCAAAAACTATCCGCTGTTGGTGGAGCACATATCCTTCTTGGTGAAGTATATAACAACATTGGTATGTCGGAACTGGCAATATCGTCATCCGAAAAGGGAATACTACTATTTGAGCAGGCATTCGGACAATATCATCCTCAGGTTGGATTCAGGTATGAACAATTAGCTGGAATTTATTTCAATACAAAACATTATGATGATGCTATTCGGTACTACAGAAAAGCGATAACAGCGCGTGAACGTGTTACTGACTCGCTTTCTCGCAATGATTTATCCTCACTCCATGCATCCATCGGCAAAGTGTATATTTCTAAAGGGAAATGCGATTCTGCATTGTCGAGTTTGCAAATGGCATTAAAGATTGAAAAACATTCTCAGGAAAAAAATATCCTCCAAAGCGCAATTCTCCAGCAGCGCTTTGGTGAGCTTGCTCTGCATCAAAAAATGTTTGATAAAGCGTTAAACTATTATCAAAAAGCATTATTTGATTTAACAGTGACGAGTAACAGCAGCGATGTTCATATGCTCCCTTCCGAAGCGGACATTGAAAAAAGTATTTACAAAAGAGAAATATTGAATGTTATTACTGGTAAGGCTGATATTTTTGAACAATTATTCGAACGTCATTCCAATCTGGGTGATCTCATTTCGGCGTTTAATCATTACACTCAATCACTCAATATTTTAGATGATGTGCGGAAACAGTATTCTTCCGATGCTTCAAAGTTTTATCTTGCTGAATTGGGAGCTTCTCTTTATAGAAAAGGATGCAGAACTGCTCTACAATTGTATGAAAAAACAAAGCAACAAAAATATCTTGAACAGGCGTTCGTGATTGCCGATAGAAGCAAAGGAAATGTTTTGCTTGAACGATTGTTTGATGGTAATGCTAAACGGGTTGCTGATATACCTGATTCGATATTGCATGTTGAAAACGAACTATTAAATCGCATTGCGTATCTTGAAACTGCCATTTCCCGGCTATCGGAATCAAATGAAATAAAAGGCGTATTGGTGAGGGTATATGAAAACGAACATTTTGAATTGAAACAAAAACATCAGGCTCTCATTGAACTATTAGAAAAAAAATACCCAAAATACTACGCATTGAAGTATGCAAAGTATTCATTTTCACTCGGTGAAGTACAGCATCATCTTGCTGATGATGAAATGTTGGTTGAATATTTCATCGACGAGAAGAAAATTTATCTTTTTTCTGTCTCAAAAACGTCGCTGTCTCTAAAAAAGGTAAATGGAACTGAACACATTGGAAGAATGGTCCGTCAATTTTCTTCATCGTTGAAAACAATTGATGCAGAACTGTACAGAGCAACCGGAAGTGAATTGTATGTTTCGCTTGTGAAACCATTGAATTTGGACAGATTGCAAACTAAAAAATTGATCATAGTTCCCGACGGATTCTTACATTATATCCCATTTGAAGCATTGCCGATGAGTAAAAGTGCTACAGGATCTATCGATTTTACAAAATTGGAATATCTCATTTCTCAGTATGATATTTCATATTCATATTCTGCATCGTTTGATCTTACGCAGCAGAAAAAGGATGCAGGGCATATAGTTACTAGTCCAAGTTTTGCCGGATTTGCTCCGGTATTCAAAGATTCTTCCAAGAACAGTGATGTATTTGCAAATCGAACTTTTGCGGAAGAGAGCGGCATATCGGATGTTCGTTCTATCACCTTGGACGGTAAGAAATTTAATGAACTGAAATATTCTGAGAATGAAATTGTTTCAATCAGTAATACGCTCAAAAATCATCAGGCAACCGTTAAGAATTTCCTTCACACTTCTGCAAGTGAGAAGAATTTCAAATTCTTTTCACCCCTTTATGATATAGTCCACATAGCAACTCATGGCTTTATTAACGAGAAAAATCCGAAGCTCTCCGCCGTAATTTTCTCACAGCCCCAAACAACTTCGGAGGATGATGACGGCATCCTCTATTTGAATGAAACATGTAATCTAAATTTAAAAGCACAATTAGTTGTTCTGAGCAGCTGCGAAAGCGGTATCGGTCAATTAATTCATGGTGAAGGAATGATAGCTCTTTCTCGAGGTTTGTTGTATGCTGGAGCAAAGAATATTATCTTTTCACTCTGGAAGGTCTCCGATAAACAGACCTATGCATTGATGGATGAACTGTATAAAAATATTGCCGAGGGAAAATCGTATGCATCATCGCTCCGTTTGGCAAAACTGTCCATGATTCGATCTCAAGAAACATCATTTCCCGGCAAGTGGAGCGGATTTGTGCTCATCGGGAAATAATCCTACTTCACGAAAAACTTACCCACAAAAAGCAATTCATCATCCGATTCCAATTTCCAGTAATATAATCCTGGCGGAAAGGTCTTTGCCGTCACAAAAGTATTTTTCTGTACAATCGATGTCAGAATAGTAATTTCTCGATTGGTGAGGATTTTGATTTTTACCGGTTTATCATATTGATTCCAATGAAAGGTAATTGGTGAATGTACAATTGCTCCATTCTCTGGTGAGATTACTTCGATCGTCGAAGAACGATATTCTGTATGCACTACATCGTCCAAATTCGGCGAAGGAGAAAATGAATCTGCTAGCAGATCATTTATCGGTTTTTGGGAAGAGATATTCTTGCGTGCTTTTACAGAATCATTCAATAGTAATGACTTGGAAATTTCTGGTGTGACGGTCAATTCTTTTTGAATGAAAAGAAAATATAATGTTCCAATTAATGCAGCCAGGATAAAGATGGCGGCGATTCGATATGATTGTATAAAGTAATGCATTTTTGAAGGTTTGATATCAAAGAATGGATGCTGTATGGTTTTTTCTTCCATGCCTTCTTGAACGAGGTCAAATACTTCAACAATTTGCAATTTGCATTCCTCGCAATGTTCAACATGTTGGAGAATTTCTTTTGGCAGCTGGGAGAGATGTTCAAGGTGCAATGCATCCACATACAAAGCGATGCCATTTTCATCAAGATGATGTTGTTTTGTAAAGAATGTCTGTTGTGCTGTGATTGTTTTCATAAAAATTATCTTCCAAATGTGTAATGTTCAAGTAAGGTTTTTACTGTTTCCTTTGTATGGGATCTGTGACGACTCTTACCGTTTAAAATTGTAATGACTTTGTACAGATGATCCTGCGTCCATCGGCGAAGTGAAGCGCCTGATGTTGTATTTCCTTCCTGTCTATTCATGGAAGGTGCAATAATATTGAAATTCTCTACTTCCAAACGTTCGTCATAGTTCCCTCCCAAAAGGGTGAAAATTGAATTCCGGTCTAGGTAGGTACTCAACGTAAAACATTCATTAATTTCCTGTTTCGTAACGGGCAATCGAAAATAGATTTTAAGACAGATAATGATTTTGGGTGCTTGGGCGTTATAAAGCTTTAAGGCCATGATTAATCGGTGTAATTCATCATCAATGTTTAGTGTTCGAAAAATTTCAGATTCTTCTGCAGGATGGTCAAACGTCTCCAGTGATACTGTATTGAGTTCGTGTCGTTCGCTATCGTGTATGTCCAGGCAAATGTTCCGGATGACGACGTTCATGTAAGTAACCAAAAGAACCTTACCATTGAAATTCTTTTCAATACTGGGAAGTCGCTTAATCAACTCTTCATTTACTGATTGTATAATGTCATGAATATGATGTGCAGAAAATAATCTGTTTTTAATAAAGTGTTTAACAACAATTTTAACGATCCTTTGACAACGAAGGATGAATTCATCTTTGTCAGTGCGTAAAAGGATAATGTCTAACGTGTGATCAGTATGATGCATTGATAGTATCTAAACGATGGTAGAATTTGAGCGCCTGCATATTGCAGTATAGTGTATTCAAAATATACAAACCGTAGTTCAGCACTGCAATATATTGCTCTTAGTTTTCCCAACCCATCATATCATGAAGGTGTCAACGGTCTCCTTTCATTTGTACATTTTCCCAATGAAGGGGGAGTAAATTATCAATCGAATTTGTACCACCGTTTGATCTCGGGACGATTTGAACAATTTCCCAGCCATATTGATTTTTTTTTCCAAATTCGTGTTTTGCAATAATTTTTCCTAAATGATCGCGTCTGAAAAAATAAAATCCGAATTCTTTACTCGCTTTTTCCCAAACAGCATTTATTGTGTAGGGATCATATTGTTCAAGCATTGCATTGGTATTCGCTGAAAAAAGGCTTTTAAGTGTTTGAGAAAAGTGATCTTTTTTCGGTTCGGAGAATCTATTGTTAATATCCATGTACACCTTTCAGATGATTTTTTGCTTTCTATATACATATACTCTAACCCGCCGGTCAATTGGAGCCAAAGGTTGGAGAAAAATTGGAGTGACGCATTTTGTTATGGAGGATTACTGAATAAGGAAGGATATTTTGCTTCTGAGTCAGATTTTCGGTACCTTTTATGCCAATTTAGAGAATTTATGCGCGCTATTATTCCTGTGGCCGGAGTTGGAAGTAGACTTCGTCCGCATACATACACAGTTCCAAAGGTGCTCCTGAATGTTGCCGGTAAACCGATTATCGGTCACATTATGGATAAGATTATCACCGAAGGGTTTGATTCTGCAACAATCATTGTTGGGTATCTGGGTGATCTTATTAAAGAATACATTACTGAAAATTATAAGATCAAAGTCGATTTTGTTGAACAGGAAGAACGGTTAGGTCTTGGACATGCAATTTATCTTTCTCGTCACACAATCTCCAAAGACCCTATTTTGATTATTCTTGGAGACACTGTTTTTGATGTCGATCTTGGAAAAATGATTAAGAGTGATTATTCGACCATTGGGGTGAAAGAAGTTCAGGATCCTCGACGGTTTGGTGTAGCAGAGACGACAGATGGATTCATTACTAAATTGATCGAGAAGCCAGAGAATCCTACGAGCAATTTGGCGATCGTAGGACTATATTTTATTAAACATCCAGATGTGTTAATCGAATGTCTAAAGGAAAATATCAAACGTGACGTTCGTACGAAGAATGAGTATCAGTTGACTGACGGTCTTCAAGCGATGATTGAGCGCGGCGAAAAACTGACAACGTTTGGTATTGAAGGATGGTACGATTGTGGGAAACCGGAGACATTGTTAGATACAAATCGTCACCTGTTGAATGAAACAAAGACGAATGGAATTCATGAAGGTGTTGTTATCATTCCTCCGGTCTTTATTGCCCCGACTGCAAAAGTTGAACGTTCAGTTATTGGTCCATACGCAACAATTGCCGACGGTGCAAGTGTCATAGATGCGGTTGTAAAAAATTCAATTGTGAGTGAACATGCAACGGTTGAGAAAGTGTTGTTGGATGGTTCTATCATTGGCAGTAATGCTCACATTACCGGCGGGTTCAAACGGATTAACATCGGTGATTCGTCGGAATTGGAATATTCTTAAAGTAGTTTATTTTCAAATTTCTATCGGTTGTAATTTGTGTTTTGATATTTAGGATTTACAATCAATTATTTTTTAACAAATTAATATCAGAATTTATTCATTTAATCATAATAACAGGAGTCAAATTTTCATGCGTTATCTTTTTACATCAGAGTCGGTTTCCGAAGGACATCCCGATAAAGTTGCGGATCAAATTTCCGATGCAATTCTTGATGCTTTGCTTGCTCAGGATAAATATTCACGCGTTGCGTGCGAAACAATGGTTACCACTGGACAAGTGATTGTTGCCGGTGAAGTGACGACGAATGCCTATATTGATATTCATGAAGTTGTTCGTGGAACAATTAAAGAAATAGGATATACAAAAGCAGAATACAAATTCGATGCTGAATCATGCGGTATTCTCAACGCTATTCATTCGCAATCTGCTGATATTGCTATGGGTGTAAACACTGGCGGCGCAGGCGATCAGGGAATGATGTTTGGTTATGCTAACAACGAAACGCCTGAATTGATGCCTGCAGCAATCATGTATGCTCACCAACTCGTAAAAAAACTCGCAGACATTCGCAAAAAGAATTCGAAGTTAATGCCGTATCTTCGTCCCGATGCAAAATCTCAAGTAACAATTGAGTATGATGGACGCAAGCCGATCCGAGTGGATGCCGTTGTTATCTCCACACAACATGACCCGACTGTTTCGCAAAAGAAGATTAAAGATGATGTGATTAATAATGTTATTAAGAAAGTGATTCCTGCGCGCTTTCTTGATAAAAAGACAAAATATTATGTGAATCCGACCGGTAATTTTGTTATCGGCGGACCGCATGGAGACAGCGGATTAACTGGTCGTAAGATTATTGTTGATACCTACGGCGGACGCGCACCCCACGGAGGCGGAGCATTTTCAGGAAAAGATCCGTCCAAAGTTGACCGAAGCGCTGCGTACGCAACACGCCATCTTGCAAAGAACGTTGTTGCAGCAGGACTTGCCGAAGAATGTCAGATTCAGGTTGCTTATGCAATCGGTGTGGCAGAACCGGTTTCAATTTATGTCCAAACATTCGGAACAGGCGTTATGCCGGATTCTGAAATATCAAAGATCCTAGTAAAGAATGTTGATATGACACCACGTGGTATCATCAAACGTTTGAACTTGTTGCGCCCGGTCTACAAAAAATCTGCTGCCTATGGACATTTCGGACGGAATGAATTTTCATGGGAACAATTAGATCTTGTCTCAACATTGAAAAAAGCAGCAAAATAAATTTTAGTGGTGATGAATCACTGATTAATCAACTAACCCCGTAAGGTTATATTCATAATTAAAGGAGCTACAATGAGTGCAGTAATGGATGAAGCAGTGGCAAAAAAGATCACCAAGCCATCGCTTCCGTATAAAGTAAAGGATATGTCTCTAGCAACATGGGGACGAAAAGAAATTAAATTGGCAGAAACAGAAATGCCCGGCTTGATGGCGATTCGTGAAGAGTTTAAAGGAAAAAATCCTTTGAAAGGCGCACGTATCGCGGGCTGTCTTCACATGACGATTCAAACCGCAGTGTTGATTGAAACATTAATCGATCTCGGTGCGGAAGTTTCTTGGTCATCTTGCAATATTTTTTCAACACAAGATCACGCCGCTGCCGCTATTGCTGCAGCCGGAATTCCTGTCTACGCATGGAAAGAAATGTCCGCTGAAGAATTTGATTGGTGTATTGAACAGACATTGTTTGCATTTAAAGACGGCAAACCGTTGAATTTAATTCTTGATGATGGCGGTGATTTGACCAACATGGTATTTGATAAATACCCCGAGCTTGCTGCTGGTATAAAAGGACTTTCTGAAGAGACAACAACCGGTGTTCATCGTTTATATGATAGAATGAAAAACGGAACATTATTGATGCCTGCGATTAATGTGAATGACTCGGTTACAAAATCGAAATTCGACAACAAATATGGCTGCCGCGAATCACTGGTTGATGCAATTCGCCGCGCAACAGATTTGATGCTTGCCGGTAAAGTTGCTGTTGTTGCAGGTTTTGGAGACGTAGGCAAAGGATCCGCTGATTCATTGCGCGATGCAAAAGTTCGTGTCATTGTAACGGAGATTGACCCGATCTGCGCTCTTCAAGCAGCGATGGAAGGTTATGAAGTGAAGCGGATGGATGATGCAGTGAAGGAAGCCGACATTATCGTCACAACTACTGGAAACAAAAATATCATCACCGCAAAGCATTTCAAAGCAATGAAGCATAATGCGATCGTCTGCAATATCGGCCATTTTGATATTGAGATTGATATGGCATGGCTAAATGAAAACTACGGAAAATCAAAAGATACCATTAAACCGCAGGTTGATAAATATACGATTGATGGGAAGGACATTATTGTTCTTGCTGAAGGCCGTTTGGTAAATCTGGGCTGCGCAATGGGGCATCCCTCGTTTGTGATGTCGAACTCTTTCAGCAATCAAGTGCTTGCCCAGCTTGAATTGTGGAATAATTCAAATAAGTACGAGAAGAAGGTCTATACACTCCCGAAATATTTAGATGAAAAAGTTGCTCGATTGCATTTAAAGAAGATCGGTGTTGAACTTGACGTACTTTCGGAAGATCAGGCTCAATACATCGGTGTTGCGGTTGAAGGACCTTATAAACCGGATTATTATCGCTATTAAAATTTCCCAGATCGTTCTATTTTTGGACATATCGAGAAATACAAAAATCCCTGAATCGAAACACTTCAGGGATTTTTCGTTTGTAAGAAATGTTAAGGTTTTGAGGCTTATCATTTTTACGGTTCACAATCGTTCTTGTATTGTTTTACGAGGCTGTCTGCTACAGTCCTCAAAGCTTTCTTTCAAAATAAAATATTGTAATCAAGGTATAGAAACGTTCTTGCCAAATGAAACGTTTCTTCCCATCTTAGTGTTATAGTTGCTACACAAAATCAAAGGGAAACATAATGAACAAACTCATCGCGGCTACTGTTGTCGCACTTTTTGCGATTGGAACACTTTCAAGTCAGGAGATAACAAAGAACATGGACGCCCCAATTTATGGTTTTACAATGAAAACGCTTGAAGGAAAAGAAAGATCTCTTGCTGATTTTAAGGGAAAAGTGGTAATGATAGTCAATACCGCATCGTTTTGCGGTTATACACCTCAATACAAAGATCTTGAAGCAGTGTTTAAACAATACAAAGACAAAGGATTTGTCGTCATTGGCTTTCCTGCTAACAATTTTGGAAAACAGGAACCGGGAAAAGATGAGGATATTGCCACTTTCTGCGAAAGAAATTATGGTGTGTCATTCCCCATGTTCAGTAAAATCAGCGTCAAAGGAGATGATATTCATCCGCTCTATAAGTATCTGACAACGGAAACACAATTTAAGGAAGAAATTGCCTGGAACTTTACAAAGTTTCTGGTTGATAAAAACGGGAATGTTGTTTCAAAGTTTGCATCGAAAGTAAAGCCGACCGAAAAAGAGGTTATTACTAAAATCGATGAATTGCTGACACAGAAATAATTAATTGTCATTTCGAACGAAGTCCCAAAGGGACGAGTGAGAAATCTCGTTTTCCAACGTGAATGAAGAACAAGATTTTTCGCTGTGCTCGTAATGACATTGATGAGATATTTTCGAGAAACAAATTGAAAGGAAACCAAGAAAACGGTTTCCTTTTTTGTTATATTACCATATATGTTAAGAATAATCGATCTTCGAAATAAGAAAGCCAATGCTTTTCAATCTGTTGGGGGACCGTCAGGGGATTCGTCAATAGAAAAAACAGTTATTGAAATTCTCCGCCGAGTCCGCAAAGAGGGGGATAAAGCGTTACGAAATTATACAAAAAAGTTTGATGGCATCGAAATAGATTCCATTTCCGTATCCGCAAAAGAAATTGCTGCCGCAGAGAAACATGCCGATAAGAAGTTCGTGAGAATTTTGAAAGAAGCAGCCGCAAACATCAGAAAATTTCATTCAGCGCAGGTTCGCAAACCATTTTTATTGAAAGTTCAACAAAACTCTCAGCTTCGTCAAATATTCCGTCCGATCGAAAAAGTAGGAGTCTATGTCCCTGGCGGAAAAGCAGTGTATCCCTCCACGGTATTGATGAATGTTATTCCTGCCCAGGTAGCGGGAGCAAAAGAAATTCATCTGGTATCACCGCCGGATAAGCAGGGGAATATTCATAGAGATGTGTTACTTGCTGCGTCATTACTTGGAGTACGAAATGTTTATCGAGTTGGCGGTGCTCAAGCGGTAGCTGCACTTGCGTTCGGTACGGATACAATTCCTACCGTAGACAAAATCGTCGGCCCGGGAAACATTTTTGTCGCGACAGCGAAAAAATTAGTCTTTGGAACAGTCGGCATCGATAGTTTTGCCGGTCCTAGTGAAGTGGTCATTCTTGCGGATAATTCCGCCAATCCAACGTTTATTGCAACCGATCTTCTCGCACAATCCGAGCATGACGAGCGGGCAGTTCCAATTCTTGTCACCCCAAGCCATTCACTGGCTGAGAAAGTGAACAGGGAAGTGAAACGTTTACTAGAGAAACTTCCAAGAAAAAATATTCTTGAGATCTCGCTGCGGAATCAGGGAAAAATCTATCTGGTCGCTTCATTGAAACAAGGAATCGCTGTGACAAATGAACTCGCACCTGAGCATTTGGAAATTATCACGACCAATGATGAAAAGGTGCTGAAGCAAATTAAACATGCCGGATCCATCTTCTTAGGGAATTATTCGCCGGTGGCAATCGGTGATTATTTTGCCGGGCCGAATCACGTTTTACCGACAGAAAGGACAGCAAGGTTTTCTTCTCCTCTTTCCGTCGATGACTTCATAAAGAAATCCAGTGTGATACGATATTCGCAAAAACGAATGAGTACAGTTTCTGAAGATGCAGCTTGTTTTGCCGAACACGAAGGATTAACGGCTCATGCGCTTTCGTTGAGAGTAAGGAAAAACTTTAAACGATGACTTTTTTGAAACATATAAAACCATCTATCCAAAAGCTCGAAGCGTACTCCGTTAAAAGCAAACCATTGTCGTCTGACCTGATTAAACTGAATCAAAACGAGAATCCATTTGATTTGCCCGAAGAGATCAAACGGGAACTTGTGGAAGAATTTATCCGACAGCCTTGGAATCGTTATCCCGATGTGTTCCCAACGGAATTGATTGCATCGTTGGCAACGTATCTCAATATGCCAATGGAAAGTATCATTGCGGCAAATGGATCAAATGAATTGATGTATACCGTTCTCATGGCAATTGTATCAAAGGGGACAAAAGTATTAATTCCAACGCCGACATTTTTTCTCTATGAAAAAATCGTTAATGTTTTAGAAGGGCAGTTGATTAGTGTTCCTGCAAAGAGTAATTTATCATTTCATGTTGACCGTATAATTGAAACAGCAAAGGAGGAAAAACCTTCTCTCATCATTTTGAACTCTCCGAATAGTCCGACCGGACAAATGATGTCAATCGAAGAAGTAGAACGGATTATTTCCGAGACGGATGCGATTGTTCTCGTCGATGAAGCATACATTGAATTTGCGGATTTACCCACGGTGTTACCGTTGTTGCAACGTTACGATCGACTTATCATTCTCCGTACATTTTCTAAAGCATTTTCCCTGGCTGGGTTGCGCATCGGATATTTACTGGCTCAACCCGCATTATGTTTAGAGTTATTAAAACCGAAAATCCCATTTACGGTGAATAATTTTTCTTCATCTGTGGCAATCAAATTAATGAAGAATAGTGAATTGATTTTAGAACGAATTCACTATGTGAAACACCAGAAAGATTTTTTGTATCGGGAACTGAGCATTATCGACGAACTTAATGTCTTTTCTTCGCAGACAAATTTTCTTATCTTTACAGTCAAGAAGAATGCTCAAATATTGTTTGATAATTTATTTTCTGAAAATGTATTGATTCGCGATGTGAGTTCGTATCCTCAATTGGAGAATACATTGCGGGTAAACGCCGGAACGGAGAATGAAAACAAAACATTTGTGGCCGCGCTAAAAAAATATGTATGATATGAAGATTCTCCACAATCTGTTAAATTTGGAAATCTTTCAAAATATAGGTGATCAATGAAGATATTAGTTTTTGTGAACCATGTTCCGGATACTGAAACAAAAGTGAAAGTTGGTGCTGATGGTAAGCTGATCGATCAGAACGGTGTCAATTTTATGCTTAGTCCATACGACGAATTTGGAGTTGAAGAAGGACTCAAAACAAAACAACAGTTTGGCGGCGAAGTTGTAGTAGTTTCTCTTGGCGGTGAAACCAATAAGGAAACATTACGCAAGTCGCTTGCAATGGGATGTGATAAAGCAGTGCTGTTAAAAGATGCTTCTATCCGTGATTCGTATTCGGTTGCTCGATCGTTGGCAGATTATGCAAAAGAATATAGTCCCGATATTATTTTCTGTGGTAAACAATCGATCGATTATGACAATTCACAGGTCGGCGGACTGGTAGCGGAAATGCTGGATATCCCTTCGATTTCAGTGGTGGTAAAATTAGAAATAAAGGATGGCAATGTTATAGCCGAGCGTGAGATAGAGGGGGGACATGAAATTGTTCACGCAAAACTCCCGGTGCTCATTAGCGCTCAAAAAGGATTAAACGAACCTCGATATCCTTCGTTGAAAGGTATCATGGACGCGAAACGTAAACCCATTGAAGAAAAAATTCCTAATGCTGTCGCATCCCACGTAGAAGTTGGTATCATGAGCAAACCTCCTGCAAAAGCTCAAGGGAAAATTGTCGGCTCGGATGCCTCCGCTGCAGCAGAACTAGTTCGCTTGTTACGTGAAGAAGCAAAAGTAATTTAATTATTCAATTCAGAAAATATTATTTATGAAAATATTAGCCTTTGCAGAACAACGAAACGGCCAGTTCAAAAAAACAGCGTTTGAAGTTGTAAAAGCAGCGAAAACCATTGCAGATCAATTGAGTGGTGAGGTTGTCGCGGTAGTCATTGGAAATAATGTTGGATCAATTGCCGGTCAGCTGGGTGGATTTGGAGCAGCAAAAGTTGTTGCTGTTGAAGATGCACGTTTGGATTTGTATTCTACTACGGCGTATGCCAAAATTATTGCAGAAGTCGCAACTTCAGAATCTGCTGAAATTATTATTCTTCCCGCAAGTGAAATGGGGAAAGATGTTGCGCCAAGAGTTGTTGTAAAATTGAACGCGGGACTTGCGGCAGGATGCACGGCTCTCACGGTCGAGAATGGATCATTAAAAGCAACACGTCCGGTATATGCAGGAAAAGGTTTAATTGAAGTATCAGTGAAAACGGCAGTCAAGGTCTATTCATTACGTCCCAATATTTTTACCGCGGGGAATTCTGATGGGTCAACGGCTGTTGTTGAAAATAAGAAGATTACATTAAACGAAGCTGATTTTTCTACAATGGTGAAAGAAGTAAAAACTGCGAATGGAAAAAAAGATGTCGCAGAAGCAGATATCATCGTTTCCGGCGGACGGGGATTAAAAGGTCCTGAAAATTTTGCAATGATTGAAGACCTTGCCGGTTCGCTCGGAGCCGCTGTTGGAGCATCGCGAGCCGTTGTAGACGCCGGTTGGAGGCCTCATGATGAACAAGTTGGTCAGACAGGGAAAACAGTTTCTCCGTCCTTGTACGTTGCAGTCGCAATTTCCGGTGCGGTTCAACATCTTGCCGGAATGTCTTCATCAAAATATATTGTTGCGATTAACAAAGATAAAGACGCACCAATCTTTTCTGTCGCCGATTACGGTATTATTGGGGATGCTTTTGAGGTTATCCCAGCAATAACCGCAGAAGTAAAGAAATTACACGGTAAGTGAGATAGATTATTGCACATCGCTTGAGAATTTGATATACTCGCTGTAGAGAAAACAAGGAGAATCATAGTGGAGAAAGTTCAGGTTGACATACTCGGATTATCGACAAGTCCGTCGAGTGCCGGCGCGTATGCATTAATCTTGAAGGAAACGAACGGTAAACGAAAATTGCCGATTATTATTGGTGCATTTGAAGCTCAGTCTATTGCGCTTGAATTGGAAGGGATGAAACCGCCGAGACCGCTCACGCATGACCTTATGAGAAATATTATAGATACATTTGCAGTGTCGTTAAATGAAGTGTGCATTAACGAACTTCGAGACGGAACATTCTACGCAAAATTAACTATTGAAGGTTTGAGTGATACACAGGAGGTTGATTCGCGTCCAAGCGATGCCATTGCTTTAGCTGTGCGATATGGAGCTCCGATCTTTGTCGGTGAAGAGGTGTTGAACGAGGCAGGAGTTGTCTCCGAGGATGATGATGAAGTAGAAGAAACAGGACTCAAAGAAGAAACCACGAAAATCAAACAGCCATTGACAAAACTTGAACTGCTTCAATCATCATTGAAAGAGGCAATTGAAAAAGAAGATTACGAAAAAGCGGCTAAGATAAGAGATGATATCAGGAAATTGGGTATTATGGATTAATAAAAAAACCGCGTGAGCGGTTTTTATTTAACAAGATGTAACATCTCCTGCACAGCTTTTTCTAATCCGACAAATGCTGCTCGAGAAATGATCGAATGTCCGATACTCATTTCATCAATCTGGGGAATTGCTGCAACAGGTGAAACATTCGTGTAATTTAATCCATGTCCTGCATTTACCTCAAGTCCGAGTTGTTTTCCGTATTGAGCAGCAAATGTTATTTCTTTCAACAAACGCTCTAACTCTTCCGTTTTTTTTGCTTCCGCATATTCTCCCGTATGAATTTCAATCATGTCGGACTCAATCTCTTTTGCGGCTTCGATTTGGGCTTTTACCGGATCGATAAAAAGACTAACGGGGATATTCTTTTCGTGAAACTTTTCAATAACACGTCTCAATTTTTCCTTGTAGGTAATAACATTCAGACCCCCTTCGGTAGTAAGTTCCTGCCGTTTTTCCGGTACCAGTGTTACTAAGTCAGGAATAACTCGAAGAGCGATTGATACGATTTCATCTGATGCACCCATTTCCAGATCGAGTTTCGTTTTTACTGTTTCACGTAATGTCCATACGTCGTGGTCTTTAATATGTCGGCGATCTTCACGAAGGTGAACGACAATACCATCTGCTCCTGCATGTTCACATACTTTTGCAGCTGCAACAGGATCGGGTTCTGCTCCCCCTCGTGCATTGCGAAGCGTGGCTATGTGATCAATATTGATGCAAAGTCTCATAAAGTGTTAAAAATTACAAAATTTCAGTGATTATTCAAAGGCGCTTAGCTATTAACCCGTAACTTTTTACAATGAGAATCGTAAAAAATTATTACATTCCAATTGGAGGAAACTATGATTCGTATCTACTCAGTTTTTTTTATTTTTTGTCTCTTTATTTCTATATCTGCTGCACAAATTTCCGAATCTGACAACGATAGCTACGAAGATCGATTTGACCGCACAACGAATGATTTTGAACGATTTGTGGATGGCATTGTTGAGACGATAGAGTCTCAGGTGGATGATATGGTTGATGATCGATCCCAACGGGTAGAATATAATGATGATGAAAGCCTTCAAGACCGAGATAAATCAAATTCAAAAATATCTTCTGATGCCGTAACTTTTAATGGAAATACTGAAATTGTTGAAACGGACACTGTGCAGGGAGACCTCGTTGTGAAAAATGGGACATTAACTGTGCGGGGGACAATTTTGGGTGATGTACTAGTGGTAAATGGTGATATTGAACTCAAAAAGACTTCAAACATTTTGGGAAATGTGCGCGCAATGAACGGAAGCATATCGAAGGATGATGGCGCTTATGTGGAAGGTTACACGGAGCAATCATCGAATTCGAGTACTCGAAAGTACAAACGAAAAAGTACATACCGAACGAAATACTCGTATTCATTTAAACCGTATTTTTGGAACACCGAAAATGTAATTGATGATAATTTCCTCTTCCGATATAATCGCGTAGAAGGACTGTTTCTTGGATTTGGTGCGGAGAAGAAATTTTATTGGGATGGCAGTAAGTCGATCTCTGGTTATGGTTCATTCGGATACGGATTTACCTCGCATAAATGGAGACTGCAATTGGGGCTCGACCGTCAATTTGCTATTTCAGACGAAACACTCTATGAACTTGGCGGTGAAGTGCACAGCTTAACTGATACAAAAGATGAATGGATTATGAATCTTGGGGAAAACAATCTTGCCGCATTATTTTTCAGAGAAGATTTTAGGGACTATTATCAACGTGAAGGATATTCACTTCATAGTGCGCGATATACCAAAGATGGAGATGTTTCCACTATGGTGGATGTAAGGTTTTTGAATGATCGATATGCATCATTGAATAGTGGTGCACGTTGGGCTGTATTTGGCGGGAGCACTTTTCGAAGTAATCCTTTAGTGAATACCGGGACAATGAAAAGTGTAACTTTGAGTGCAGGATTAAGTACTGTAGAAAAATACCGATATCATTCGGAAGGCTGGAATCTATTTTTGCGCAGTGAATATGGTGGCAACGAACTGGGTGGCGATTTTGATTTCACGCAAGCGATTGTTGATGTTCGCAGATTTCAACCGGCTTTTGATGATGATCAAATTAATATACGGTTTCGAGCAGGAGCACTGGAGGGTGCACCAATTGCCCAAAAAATGTTCGAACTCGGTGGAGCCAACACTATTCCTGCGTATGGTTTTAAAGAATTTAACGGAAACAGAATGTTGTTGACAAATCTTGAATATCGATTTAGCGGAGATTTGATTGATGAGATATTTTTTTGGCCCAGTTTCTTAAATCTAATAGCTTTTGGAGATGTCGGCACGGTTGCAAATGTCAAAACGTCGTTAGCAGTGTATGATGGATTTGATTCAATAAAATCATCGCAGATAAAATCTGATTACGGTTTTGCTATCTCCTGGCATGATGGAGATGCACGATTAGGATTTGCCTGGAGAACAGATAAACATGCACCTGCAGCAATTTTCTTTCGATTGAATAGATCTTTTTAGTTGGAAAAAATAATGAAACGAAAAACCCTCTGAGCTTATTCAGAGGGTTTTTCGTTTTAAAGTGTCTTATATCATTTGTCACATTATGGAAGAATAAGATGTCCCTTATTTTCTAACGACATATTGAATCTTTTCGGGATTTTGTTGTACAATTTTTACATTCTCTGGTCCAACAATATTCGGTTGAATCATTCCACTCGTATCTAAAAGTATCGATTTGTAATCGATGAATGCATAAAAATCTTTTCCTGAAAGATTGGCGATATTATTGACACCAGATCGGATAATAATGGATATTTTCGGCGGGATAAGAACGACATTTCGTTTATCAGGCACCTGAACTATTTCTATCGGAACATCATCGATAGTTTTTTCGGCAATTGGCTGGACATCAAAATTAATAATGACATTGGAAATGGAACGCGATATTTCGAATTTCAGGGAATCCTTTAATCCAATATTCATGGAAATTGGGATATTGATATCATGAAGAATAATAGTTTCTGTTTGCCAGTATTGGATTTTATTAAGCAGCGATTTTGCACCGGTTAATAGAACGCTATCGGGTGTTGTTTTCACCGTACCGACTAATCCAAAACCATTTCGAAACGAAGCATTCACCATTCCCGTGATGGGGACCTTTTTAGTAACCTTATCGTCTAATTGTACATTAATCGACTCAGGTGTGGTTCCAAAAATATATATGTCATTGGAAATATTGACATGTTCATTCAGATCCTTTGATGTTAAGAGAATATTTGTTTTCGGTAAAACAGCAAAATCAATAGTGTAATACAAGTTAGGTGAAATCAAGATATTGAGCAGTTGCCATCCGTTTCCTTGAATGTTAAAACCGATTGAGGGGGGGATAGGAGAAGCAATAGCTTGGTCTGGGGGTAAGTTTTCAATCTTTATTGGTACGACAGTAAAAAATTTGAATTGATTGCCGAGATTGATCGATATCCATACTAAAGATGCAAATATCAGAGAAAAAAGTATTATTGGAAATTTTCGTTCTTTCATAATGGAAATATAACCAGTGAGTATAGTATATACAATGTTCAAATTCATTTATTTTTTGTAACTCTCCCAATTTTATCCTATTTTCATTAAATACTTAAAAAAATCAAATTATACCAAAGCGGGAATATGGCATCAATCAAAAAAGAAAAACCTTCTAAGCTATTGCAGAATGCGCCTGCTATTCCATTGAAATATCAACACGCTGCGGCAATTACTGTCATTTTCCTTTCGTTAGTTATTTTCTTCCATGAACTGGTATTTGACGGTAAAGTATTTGTGGCGGCAGATAGTATTGCTTCCAAAAGTTTTCATACGCTTGTCAGCGATGCTGCCAAAGAAGGGATTTTTCCGCTTTGGAATCCTTATATTTTTTGTGGAATGCCGGGTTATGCAAGTCTAAGTGTTCATGGTGATCGATATTTTGATGTGACTGCTCTTGTTGTGAACCGTGCGGCTGTTTATTTTGGGCATATTTTGAATAATCCAGACATCGGATGGGAACTGCTCTATTACTTAATATTCGGTATTGGTATTTATTGGTTCGTTTTTGATAAGCTTAAGAATAAAATAGCTGCACTCATTGCAGCATTGGGAGTCATGCACTCTACGTTCATCGTTATCTTGATCATTGTTGGTCACATGACCAAGGTTCCAGTTATCGCTTTCTTTCCTTTCATTTTTATAATTCTGGAACGACTACGAGAAAAATTTAATATCGTGCTCTCTTTGGTTTTGATTATTCTGATTCACTTAATGTTGATTCCAAGTCATATGCAGATGATTTTCTACTGCTATTTTGCGTTTGGGTTATATTATTTATTCTTTTTTGTACGTGCAATTATTTATAAGGAAAATTGGCAAGGTATAATTCGCTCGGCGTCTATATTTGCGGTAGCAACGGGTTTGGCCTTTGCTATGACCGGTGACCAGTACCTTTCTACTCTGGAATATTCCAAGTATTCTATTCGCGGATCTGATCCGATTATCCGATCTCAACAATCTCAAGAAAAAGCTCCTTCCAATGGCGGTCTTGATTACGACTATGCAACCAATTGGTCATTTTCTCCAAGTGAGATGTTGACATTTTTTATCCCATCTTCTCATGGATTCGGATGGTTTTCGTATCGAGGCGTATTAACTCAGAATCAAGAGACCAGACTCAACACGTATTTTGGAAATATGCCGTTTACAGATGCACCGCAATATATGGGCATAGTCATCATCGTTTTAGCTGGTATTGGATTTTGGAGAAATAAAAAAGACCCGTTCGTACAATACACAGCGTTATTGATCGTCATATCTCTCTTCATTTCGTTTGGGAAAGAGTTTTCGTTGTTCTATGATTTGATGTTCAACTATTTTCCAATGTTCAATAAGTTTCGGATTCCTTCAATGATCTTAATCCTTGTGCAGATTATGATTCCGATTCTATCTGCGTACGGATTTATGTCGTTAATTGGCGACGGTGATGAAAAAAATCTTCAACGAAAAAAAATATTCGAATATATTTTAGTCGGAATAGGAGTTTTACTTATTGCTTCGGTTGTAACAAAAGACATCTTCCTTTCAATCTATGATATGTTTTTTCCACGGCAAGAGATTATGCAATCTCTTGCACGGTCTTATAACCAGACTGTTGTGGGCGAGCTGTATAAAGTGATTGCAGGAATGATATCGAGTGATATCACATATGCTTTATTGTTCCTTCTTATCTCATTAGGGTCATTATATCTATATCAATCAAAAAAGATTAAATACTCGTTAGTTGCTTTGGTAGTAGTTGCAGTAATGCTGCTGGATTTGTGGAGAGTCAATTATAAACCAATGGATCCAAAGCCACACACAGATTCTCAAGATGTGTTTGCAACACCAAAATATGTTTCATTTATTAAACGGGATACTACGTTATACCGTACGTTGGAGTTTGAACAAGGTCAACCACCTTATAACAATACCCTGGCGTATTGGAGAATACAAAGTGCTTATGGTTATCAGGGTGTAAAAATGCGACAGATTCAAGATATGTTTGATGTTGCGGGATTGGGAAATCCGCTGGTTTGGGGATTAATGAATGTCAAATATATTTTGTCTGATCGACTTGATTCAAATCAAATCTTGCAACCGGTTTTTAGTTCTGAAGGGAAGTATGTTTTATATAATCGATCAGTATTACCGCGTGCCTTTTTTGTGAATCGTTATGAAGTTGCTAAAGGATTGGATATTCTTCAAAAAATAAAAGAGATGAACTTTGATCCACAAGAAGTCGCGTTTTTTATGGATGATTTAAAGCTGGCTATTGATGCACCGCAAGCGGGTGCAGAAGCCACCTATACTCATTTTGGTATTCAGGACATAGCATTGCGTGTAAAAGCGACTGGGAACAATCTTCTTTTTCTTAGTGAATCATGGTATCCTGCAGGCTGGAAAGCGTTTATTGATGGGCATGAAACTCCAATCCATCGAATTAATTATATGTTTCGAGGAGTCGTTGTTCCTGTCGGCGAGCATTCACTGACAATGAAATTTGAACCAGTGGGATTTGTATTGGGAAAACAGTTGAGTTTATGGACAAATATAATCATTGTAGGATTGGTTGGATTTTTTTCATTTCGTCGGATGAGGACAAGAAAAAAACAAAACCTAATAAATGAATAACTATCAGCACGGCTTCCAAAATAATTATTTATCCAATAGTGTTTGGTTGCTAGTTGAAAAAATTTCAAGGATAGTTTCTGGATTATTTGTTGGAGTGCTAGTCACTCGGTATCTTGGTCCGGACCAGTTTGGTTTAATTAGTTACGCACTAAATGTTGTTGCAATTTTTACGATAGCGTCTACGCTTGGATTAGATGGAATTGTGGTTAGAGAGTTACTTATCCGAAAGGATAAAAAAAACAGCATTTTGGGAACAACATTTTTTCTAAAATTAATTGGATCGGTGATTGCAATTATTTGTGCGGTAACCTATTCTAGTTTCCATGACTCTCAAGAAAAAATACTAATTGTCTTTATTGTCGGATTATCTCTTCTATTCCAGTCTTTTCAAACTATTGATTTTTATTTTCAATCACGTGTAAAAACAAAATATACCGCAATAAATCAATTAATTACTCAATCTATTTCAGCTCTTGTGAAGATTGCACTAATTGTATTGCACGGAAGCGTTGAATGGTTTGCAGCCGTTTTGGTAATAGATGCAATCATATATGCAATATTTTCAATATATTTTTATAGCAAACAAAAAGAATCATTAACATCATGGAAATTTAATTTTTTAGAAACAAAACTTTTGCTTCGGTTCTCTTTGCCGATGATAATCGCTGGGTTTGCACAATTGCTTTATCAAAAAGCTGATCAAGTATTAATTTTGCATTATTTAAATAATTTAAACTTTGTTGGTCAATATGCTGCTGCAATTCGTATCAGCGAGGCATTTTATTTTATTCCAATAGCCATTAGCACAGCAGTATTTCCAGGAATTATAAATAATAGGGAAAATGTTCAATTGCAATACAATCGTTTTATTCAACTATGTTCTTTGCTTGTTTGGATGTCAATAGGTATTTCGGTTGCAGGTTTTTTGTGTGGTGATTGGATCATTTCTTTATTGTATGCAGAAAAATTCAATCTTTCTTCATTAGTATTTAAGATTCATATTTGGTCAATGTACCCTGTATTTTTTGGGACAGCGTATGGGATGTGGTTAGTTGCAGCAAACAGACAAAGAATTCTCTTGGTTGCTCAAGTGATTAATCTATTCACATTTTTAATATTGAATAGTATTCTCATACCTAAATATGGAATTGATGGTGCGGCTATATCAATTGTTGTTGGATCGTATAGCGGTTTAATCGTGTTATGTATACTCGATATTACCAGAAACCCATTTGTTGTTTTGGTAAAATGTTGGCATCCAAGACATTTGATTGATATTTATCGTTATATACTTATGCAATATAAAGTATCGAAATAATTAAAATATGTTGAGTCAAAAATTGTATTTTAATAAATAGTGAATGTTTAAATTTTGTTATTGAAGGTGAATTGTGTCATGAAATACATATTCAAAAAAATATTCAATAAATTTGGTTATTCAGATGTACCACAATATACACAATCGGATTTCGAATCAGATTTTTTATCATTGGCAAAATCGTGTTTACCTTATACAATGACTTCCCCTGAAAGACTCTATGCTATTTATAAGAGTATAGAATACATCGCAAAAAATAAACTTGAAGGTGATATTGTAGAGTGTGGTGTGTGGAGAGGTGGAAGTATTATGTGTGCTTTACAGTCCTTAGTATTGTTTAATGACAAATATCGAGATATATATTTATATGATACATTTGAGGGGATGAGCCTGCCTTCAGAAAAAGATGTTGACTTAAATGGTATACCTGCTAATCATTTACTTGCAAAAAGGAAAAAAAGTCCGGAAGATATTATTTGGGCTTTTGCGCCGTTAGAAGAAGTTAAAAAAAATATTAGCCAGACCAGTTACCCTATTGAACGTATACATTTTGTCAAAGGGAAAGTAGAAGAAACAATTCCTGTGACTCTTCCCGAAAAAATATCTATGCTACGATTAGATACTGATTGGTACGATTCTACATATCACGAACTTGTTCATTTATTTCCACGATTAATTAAGGGCGGGGTGTTAATTATTGACGACTATGGTCATTGGAAAGGTGCAAAGGAAGCAGTAGATCAGTATGTAGAAGAAAATCATCTCCGGGTTTTGCTGAATAGAATCGATTACACTGGACGCATCTTAATTAAACAATAGTATAATAGATATGCTACTTGAAGAATCTTATTGGTTTAGCTATGTAATAAAAAAATATGTTGTGCAGAACTCTGTTGTTCTAAATATAGGATCTAGCACCTCAGAATTTATTGAACGGTACCAACCCTATATTCAAGAAAATCTTCTTAATTTATTACATTCAAAATCCTGCATCATAAAAAATATTGATCTTAAAGCAGATGAAGGTGTTGATTTGGTTGGTGATATTGTTGATCCAAATTTTGTGAACCAATTGAAAAAATACGATTCGGATGTCATTATTTGTTCAAACGTATTAGAACACATTACCGATAAAAAAATATTTTGTGACTCTCTTTGCAAGATATTGTCAAAAAAAACAATTGTTTTAGTCTCCGTCCCATATAAATTTCCTTACCATCCTGATCCTATTGATACAGAATACCGTCCTGATTTTGAACAGCTTAAAAATGCATTTCCTTTATTGCAATGCATTGAAGGTAAGGAAGTTGATTGTGGTTGGTATTTTTCCTATGTGAATAGCCAGTTTTCTCTGGTTTCGAAATGCGTTAATTTAGTCAAAGCAATCATAGTTCTTTTATTTTCTGCTATTACTATAAACAAGCCAAAACTGAATGAAGTTTTATGGAATTTTAAGAAAATATCGGCTACCTGTGGTGTCTTTCGATTACCTACTAATGAATAATATCATACATATTGCGTGTGCAGCAGATAATAGTTATGCTCAACATCTGGGGGTGATGATAACCTCTTTGTGTGAAAATAACAGAGACCAAAAACTTCATATTCATTTTTTTTCTGTTGATTTTAGTCCAGATAATCTTCAAAGTGTCCGGAAATTATTAAATCAATATAATATGGTTTTTTCCTTCCATCCCATTCATCCTAACGATGTGGAAGGTTTCTTTATCAGTCATCATGTTTCAACAGCAACCTATTATAGGCTGCTAATGCCTTCCATATTGTCAAATAATATTGAAAAACTTCTTTACCTTGACGCAGATATGATCATAACAAAATCTGTTATTGATTTGTGGAAAACAAACGTTGATGACCACATTATAGCTGCAATTCAAGAGCCAACATTTAATCACAATGAAAGACTTGGGTTATTTTCTAATTCATTGTACTTCAATGCAGGAGTGCTCTTAATAAATCTTAAAGCGTGGCGCAAAAATAATATTACGTCATTACTCGTTGATTACATAAGGAAACAAAATGCTAAATTATTGTTTTGGGATCAGGATGCTTTGAATGCCATTCTCTTTGCAAGTTGGCTCCCTATAAAACCTAAATGGAATCAACAATCAGCATTTTGGGAGAAAGATATTAATACATTATTGCAGTGTTATTCCCCAAATGATCTCTTGGAAGCGCTTAATGATCCGTGTATAATTCATTATACTGGTTCGTCAAAGCCTTGGGACTATCTTAGTTGCCATCCCCGAAAACATATTTATTGGAAATATCTTCGAATAAGTAATTGGAGAGAATTTCGATATCCCAATATTTCAATTATTGATAGGGTTAAAAAAATAATTTTATTCCTATTTTCACCGTTTACGAAAAGGAAAATATTGATTTATTTTCATTTAGGAATTTAAACAATTACAATGGAGAAATAGTTATTATTTATACTCCCATCCTTTTTTTAATCTTTAACCGACCCCAATCTACTGCTAAAGTATTTCAACGGATCCGCGAAATTCGACCGAAATATCTTTATGTCTCCGCAGATGGTCCAAGGACTAACAAAGAAAACGAAAAAACACTTTGCGATACTACTCGGAAAATCATTGAAAAAGTAGATTGGGAATGTGAAGTAAAAACCCGTTTTAGCGAGATTAATTTAGGATGCAAAGTTGGTGTAAGTTCTGGGATCAATTGGTTCTTTGAGCATGAAGAGGAAGGAATAATTCTTGAAGATGATTGTTTGCCTGATCCAAGTTTTTTTCAGTTTTGCGAGAAAATGTTGCAGCACTATCGCAATGATGAAATCGTTATGCATATCGGAGGGACAAATTTTCAAGATGGAATTATTCGAGGGGATGCAAGTTATTATTTTTCAGCTATTACTCATGTGTGGGGATGGGCAACATGGCGAAGAGCATGGGAAAAATATGATGTTTCTATCCCAACTTTTCCGGATATGATGAAGAATCACCAATTTGATAAAATATTTCCGGATGAGAAGGCAAAAAGATTTTGGTTGAAAAATTTCGATTTAGTGTATGCCAATAACAAAGACACTTGGGATATTCAATGGATGTATACTGTAAGTACCAATAATGGTTTAACGATAATTCCCAATAATAATTTAGTTTCAAATGTAGGATTTGATTTGGGTGCTACACACACATTTAACCATTCAGACCCGATGGCAAACCGTCCGACAGTACCTCTACATGTCATCACCCATCCCAAAGGTATAACTGTGGATTTAGTAGCAGATAACTATACTTATGCTAAATACTTGAATCCCAATAAATTCCGTAAATTATTGAGACTCCTTCGCCAATACACTTGAAGTCTTTTAGTATAAAGGAAAAACAAGAATGATTTGTAAGATTTGTGGAACAGCAGTCGAAAAATTATTTCGTAAAAAAATCTTGCAAAAATATGATGTTGATTATTTTCAATGCCCACGGTGTAAGTTTATTCAAACCGAAGAACCTCACTGGTTAAAAGAGGCGTATGAAAATTCTATTAACATTGAAGATACCGGATTAGTACAACGAAATTTATTATTCTCGAAAAGAACAAGTATCTTACTCTACAGTTTATTTGATCGTAAGGCAAAGTTCCTTGATTATGGTGGGGGATATGGACTGTTCGTTCGTTTGATGCGTGATTATGGATTTGATTTCTTCTGGAAGGATCCTTTTACTGATAACATTTTTGCTCGAGGCTTTGAACATATAGACGGGTTGGATCAACAATATGAGGCAGTAACATCATTTGAATGCTTTGAGCATTTCCTGGACCCGCAAAAAGAATTAGAAACAATGCTTTCATTTTCGGACTCTATCATTTTTTCCACGGAAACGTTTGATCATAATGCACCGCTGCCGGACAACTGGGAATATTATTATTTTTCTCACGGACAACACATTGCTCTCTATTCGTTAGAATCTTTACAGTTTATGGCAAAAAAAAATCAGAGAAATTTCTATACAAATGGCAAAAGTTTTCATATGATCACTTCCAAGCGTATTAATAATTCTATTTTTAATATTTTACTTAAGGTTTCTTTGGTTGGTATCCCTTCGTTCATAAAAGTGGCATTAGGAAGTAAAACCAAATCGGATTCTTTGTATTCTCAAAATCAACGGATCTCGCTTTAAAAAAAATTAACTATGAATGTACTGTTTGATCACCAAGTATTTTCATTTCAGGAATATGGCGGTATTTCTCGATATTATTCGAGACTTTTGAAAATCTTTTCTCAAAATGCTTCTATTCAAGCCGACCTAATAGTTAAGTTTTCCAACAATGCTTATCTCCATGAGGTCGGCAATTTTAATCCAACACCTTTCTTCGGTAAATACCGTTTTAAAGGTCGGAATGAAATTATCCGTGTCTTGAATCAATTATATTTTAAAAAAGAATACGCTAAACGTCCCCCGCCGGATATATTTCACCCGACATATTATCACCAATATTTTTTGAACGATATTGGCGCCGTGCCATTTGTTTTGACGATTTACGATATGGCTCATGAAATATATCCGGGATCATTTCATCCATTTGATTTTACGATTAAAAACAAAAAAGCATTAGCTAAAAAAGCTGCCCGTATTATTGCTATATCCGAGTATACTAAAAAAGACATCGTAAGAATTCTTGAGATTCCTGAATCCTCTATTGATGTAATCCCTTTGGCGACTGATATCGTTGTGAATGCGTCAATGATGTTATCATTTCCTCCCCCAAAAGAATTCATTCTTTATGTCGGAGCAAGAAATACATACAAGAATTTTATGTTTTTTTTACGTTCAATGAAGTCTATCATGAAGGATTCACACAACCTTTTTGTAATATGTGCTGGTGGAGGAACATTTTCTTTGCAAGAGCAGAAAAATATTGAACAATTGGGATTGTCTAAAAATATCCGTCAAATAAATGTAAGCGATGAGTCACTTGCATTGTTGTACTCTAAAGCCAAAGCATTTGTATATCCTTCATTGTATGAAGGATTTGGAATTCCGATCGTTGAAGCATTCACCTGTGGCGCTCCCGTTATCTTAAGTAATAGAAGTTCTCTGCCGGAAGTTGGCGGAGAAGCCGCGGCTTATTTTGAACCAGATAATAATGAGAGTCTAGAAATTGTTGTAAGAAGTATTCTAAATAATCCCGAAACTAGAAATGAAATGGTGCAGAAAGGATTCGAAAGAGCAAAAATGTTTTCCTGGAACAATACTGCGGAAAAAACAATTGAGACATATAAAAAGGTTTTGCAACATCGATAAATCATCTATTGCAATACATCTTTAGTTTATTTGCGTAGAGAGAGGTGGGTGAATATAAAAACTAAACCATAATACATCACTACGCCGGTCGGAAAAGCAAAAATACATCACGCAACTTATTCCCTCATATTTGCTCACCCTAATGATTGAATTGTACCGAATACATCTAACTGTAACATAATATAAATTTGTAATAGATCGATAGGGATTGGTGATTGATGAAAGAGAAACTCACCTATACGAAGAAAAGGTATATAAAGAAGCAGTTGAAGTGGGTATGAAAAATAATTGATGAGTTGTACGGCAGGCATGTTTAATCGAAATACCAATGGACAATTGTGCAAAGCAATGTTGTAGAACCCAATCACTGGAAATATCCCCAATATAAAACCTAAAACTATGCAGAGCGATAGTTTTTTAGGCGTCAGTCCTTGTTTAAAAAAAATCAATTAAGGGTAAAACAATCGTTTTATTGAAGATTTTTTTTTGCCGTATTGTTTTCTTCTATCATGTGCCTAATATTTCTAATGAATAACTGATGTTACGCACATGCTTATTAATGAAAGAATATTTCATCCCTGACGGGACTTGAAAATTGATTTGCTTGATCTCCTAAAAATATCTTGTCCCTACCGGGACAACGGAATAAACGAATTAATTCATTATTTTATCGGTTTTAAGATGCGCCGTAGGCGCGTAATATTTGTAGTACATTACGATTTCCAAATTGAGAGTCCCTTTAGGTCGACGACTCGACTCGTCGAGGACGAGATAAGAAGAATTTTCAGTCTTTGCATAACATCAGTGAATAATTGCAAAATATCGTTCAATTAAACCCATCAATTTGTTGTTTGTAGAAATTTCAAAATCTTCCATTACTTTCCCCCTAAATTTGCGTAAAAAAGGCCATTCTTTCTTGGCAGATATGTTGCAATTCTTAATAGCATCAATACAAGAAAGGATCGTTATGAACACATTTTTTATCCCCCAAATAAAGCCGATTTTCCCGCAATCTTCGGTACGTATTCATGATGAAGAAAAAGAACGAATTATGGATAGAGTATATAACAGCCCTGTTTTTCAGGAATTTATTAAACAGTGGGGTGATGCAATGGCAAAACATGAGGAAAATGTAAAGTCAACGCAATAAATTTTCTCAATAGTTATTACAAACATTCAATAAGAAGAGAGAATTTTTTAACATACTATTCTAGGGGGCTAGAATGAGACAAAAAAAGGATACACGATATAGAGGTCCTCTTCTACATTTGAAAGATATCAAAAAAAATATCTTTCTTGAACAAATCAGAGCTAATGAACACTTCCAAAATTTTATTCGTCAATGGAAATTTGAAATGGTCAAATTTGAGCGTGACCATAATTTTCAAAAATAAATTATTACGTTTACTGTTTAATTTACTCCTTCATTAGATTAGCAGCGAAATCCCTGCTACAATAATCACAAATCCTACCAAATCAAGCAACAGTCCATACCGGATCATTTTACCGAGCGGAACATATCCGGAACTGTAAACAATCGCATTGGTTGGCGTAGAAATTGGGAGCATAAAGCCAAGTGATGCTGCCATCGTTGCAGCAATCGCTGCTTGAAAAGCAGAATGCTGTGCCAAAACAATTACCAGCGGAACAATCATATTTGCCGACGATACATTTGATGTCAATTCACTCGTAACGGTAGCAAGTGCGGATGTTATTGCTAATAATCCTATACCATCAGTTGGGATAAATCCGGCTAGCTGTGAACCGATAATTTCTGCAAGTTTTGTTTCAAAAACCATTTGTCCTAATGTAATTCCCCCTCCGTATAAAGCAAGTACGCCCCAATCTATTTGTACAGCGTGTGAAATATTCATGACATATTTCTTTTTTCCTTCATTTTTGGACTGCGCCGGAAGAAAGAACAATAACACAGCACCGATCAGTGCAACGACACTCTCGGGAAGCTGTTTTGAATATGCTACTGTTACAGGATGTGTATCGCCAATTGTCAGCGCAAATATACCCGGGAGTATCCACAATAGTACGGTAACACCGAATGCGATGAGTGTATTACGTTCTGCAACAGAAAGTGCGCCGAGTTTTTTTTGTTCTTGTTCGAGCAAATCATGGAGTCCTTCAATGTGTGTTTTTCCAACTCCGCAAAAATAATTGAGATACAAGAAAAGAGCGAGATACATGACAATGACAATCGGCATGGCAAATGCCACCCATTCAAAAAAAGCGATGTGACGACCTAATTGTCTTTCAATGAAGCCGATGCCAATAAGATTTGTCGGTGTACCCACCGGTGTTGCAAGTCCCCCAACGGAAGATGCAAATGCGCACATTAACATCATTCCAGTAGCATACTCTTCGCGGACTCGGTTTCCTTCCTTTGAATACAGCATGGAAATTATTGCTAATCCGATTGGAAACATCATTGCTGTTGTTGCAGTATTGGAAATCCACATGGAAATGGTACAACACACTGCACCATAAGCAAACATGATCCGGCTTGGATTACCATTGACCAATTTCATTGTTAATACGGTGTAAGCAAATCGTTTGTCCAATCCATGAAGTTGTATCGCTTTTGCCAAAATAAATGCGCCGATAAATAAAAACATGATGGGATCTGCAAATGGGGAAAACGCTTTTTGTGCAGAGGTGATTCCAAGAACGATTAACAAAACGGGGACAAGTAATCCGGTAATATACAGCGGGAGAGCTTCCGTAAGCCAAAGAATAACAATCAAACTTACTAGTGCTGCAAGTGAATGCGTCTGTTCATTGAGTATGGATATAGGTAAGAAATAAATAATAAGAAAAATTATCGGCGCAATAATAAGACCAGAACGGCGTCGGAGGATTTCAAATCGCTCTTCGATGAGTGAAATTTTTTCTTTTATCATAGAATTAAAAGAGTTGCTTTTTTACACTTATACCCCAATCAATAATCGATCGGCTAGCTTTTGAGGCAAACCGGCATCTAGAATATTTGTGCGAGCTTTTTCGATATCATATTCCACTCGAATAAAATTTGCAGTAAACTGTTCTGTGTCGTATACAACAAAACAAGAACGCCGATCCCCATCTCTTGGTTGACCAACGCTGCCAACATTTACGATGTATCGCTTATCCAACATTAATTGATCGGTAATCCCATCTTCGCAAAAAATTTCAGGTCGGTGTGTATGTCCTATATAACAAATTTGCTCAGTAAATGCGTGAAAACTTTCTGCAGCGTCTTCTTGATCGAACAGATAGCGAAAATTTTCCGGTGAATCTGGAGAGCCATGCACAAACAGAGCACTGTATTCTTTAATGCTAAAATTCAAGCTGGCAAGAAAATTCTTGTTTGCTGTTGAAATAACGGATTGAGTCCAGAGAACACCTCTTCGTGCAGTCTCGCTGAAATTTTCAATAGGAATTTCTCCAATAACAGCTTTATCATGATTTCCGACAACAGAGGGAATCTTCCGTGATTGTATCAATTCAATACACTCATTCGGATTTGCTCCATATCCGACAATGTCTCCCAAACAAATAATCTCGCGGATGTCCATTAAATCAATTGTTGAAAAGACAGATTGCAATGCTTGTAAGTTTCCGTGAATATCCGACAGAATCGCAATTTTCATACGGTAAATGTAATAATATTTTTTGGAAGATGAATGACAATCTTTGGGATGAGACAAAAATTTCGTAGTTTGATGCAACGAACTATTTGAGAAAGATCATGAACAAAACTCTGATTTCAAGACTAAAAAAAATTAAACTGATTGCAATGGATGTTGATGGTGTCCTTACAGATTCCGGAGCATACTATTCCGAGAATGGAATAGAATTAAAGAAATTTTCTATTCGCGATGGAATGGGAATGATGTTATTGAAGAAAGCCGGATATACAATTGCTCTTGTTACCACGGAGAACACTAAAATTGTCGAAAAGCGAGCTGAACGCTTAAAGGTGGACGAACTTCATCAAGGCGTTATAAATAAAAAGGAAACGATTGAACTACTCATGAAAAAATATTCGTTGGAATGGAACGAGATTGCGTTCATTGGGGACGATATTAATGACATTCCTGTCTTAAAAAAAGTTGGCTTTGCTGCAACACCGGCAGACGCAACCGCAATTAACAAAAAAATTGCACATTATATCACGAAAACAAATGGAGGGAATGGTTGCGTTCGTGAAGTATGTGATTTATTTATTTCATTGAAATGGAAAGATGATGCGGTAACGGATTTATGGCTTACCAAATAGCCTTTAATGAATAATGTACTTTTCATATCGTATTTTTGGCCCCCTTCCGGAAAAGCATCGCTGCATTGGCCGTTATTCATTATCAAGCATTTGCCAAAACTTGCTTGGATGCCGAGTGTGTTAACCGTAGATGAGGATTCATTTTCACACGTTGATAATAGTTTGATGAGTGAAATTGATACAAATATCAAAGTGGTTAAGACTGCTGCAAACGAACCGTTCAACATGTACCGAAAATTCCTTGGAAAGAAATCTGATTCTCCTCTTGTGGCGTCTGAAACAATCTCGCTGACTAATACCGATTGGAAACACAAACTGTCCATATGGATTAGGATGAACCTATTCGTCCCGGATGCAAGGATCGGATGGTATTTTTCAGCATTAAGTGGCGGAGAAATGCTGATCAAATCTGAAAAACCAAAAGCAATCGTGTCAATTGGTCCGCCACATAGTTCTCACTTGATCGGGAAAAAATTAGGCAAACGATATGGTATTCCTCATATTCCCGTTTTGATTGATCCTTGGGTAGATATTGTGTACTACAAGGATTTTAAACGAAGTGCTTTAACGCTTGCAATTGATAACTATTTTGAAAAATCTACATTTCGATCTGCCCAGCAGATAATTTTTGTTACAAAGAGTGCTCAGGAAGATTATATCAAAAAATATTCCTGGATTAAAGAGAAATCCCATGTTCTTTATTGGGGATATAATGAAGAGAATTTTTCAATGCAAGCATCTTCATCTCCTGCAGAAGTTGTTTTGCACGCTGGAAACATCTTTGATTATCAAAATCCAAAAGGATTATGGAAAAACATACGGTACGAGATTAGCCAAGGGAGAAATTTACGAATTAGATTTGTTGGCACCGTAAGTCCTGATATTAAAAAGGCAATCTCAGATTCAGGATTAGATGATTACACGGAGTACTTGGGATTTCTTCCTTACCAGGATGTATTAAAAGAAATGATGAATGCTAAATATCTGCTTGTGTGCGCAACGGAAAAACGTCACGTTCCAGGAAAATTGTTCGAATATCTTCGCACAGGGAATAAGATTATAGCGTTTGGAGATGATAACAAAGAGGTAGATGGAATACTCTCTCAGGCAAATGCAGGAATTTTACTTCCTTATCAGTATGATAAAAATGATATTTTTGAACGACTAAAACATCTTACACCCAAACCAGAATTAGCAAAACAATATAGCAGGGAAGCGATAGCTGAACAGTTGGTAAAGATCTTAAATTCGTCTATTTGATCCGTTTTTTGAATGTTTACTGCTCAAAGAAACTAGTCTTGCAAGCCAACCGATATTTTCGTAAATTTCAAGTAATTTGTGAAGAAAAGGCTGTAATAGTTATATAATATCTATGCTATTACTATAAAGTGTGACGGGGAAAAACAATTGTGAACCTCAATAATGGGGTCAGTTTTATTATTAAGAAACTTGACAAGCGAAAGAACTTGTTTGTATTGTGAAAGGTTATTGATGTAAATGAAAAAGGAAATTTTGATTAATTCCGTCGGGAATGAGATCCGAATCGCCATCACCGAAGAGTCGAAATTGGCGGAATTATTTGTAGAAACACCCGAAAAAGAACGGATGGTTGGTGATATATACTTTGGCAAAGTTGCCAAGGTAATGCCGGGGATTCAAGCTGCATTTATTGATATTGGGCTTCCTCAAGATGCATTTCTCCATTTTTCTGACATCAGCGATGTTCAGGATGAATACAATGCGATGTTGGATGATGAAGACGATGATGAAGAAGGAGATGAACATCAAGAAAACGGATCTGCTCCCGCAGTAGCAAAGCCAAGACCGGAAAAGAAACCTCGCGAAGAACGTCGTAAACAGGTAAATCTTCAAAAAGGACAAGAAATTATTGTTCAAGTGACAAAAGAACCGGTTGCAAAAAAAGGGGTCAGGGTAACATCGCAAGTTTCGTTGCCAGGACGATTTCTCGTTCTTCTGCCATTTGATGGTAAAGTTGGTATTTCCAAAAAGATCAGCAGTTTCCGCGAACGCCGTCGGTTGCGCCGATTAGTCAGGAGCATTCTTCCACAAGGATTTGGGGTCATTGTCCGGACAAATGCTGAAAACCAAGATGAGAAATTATTTCTAAACGATCTTGAATCGCTTCTTGTTTCATGGCGTGAAATTGAAAAGAGTGCAAAAGAAGAACAACCCCCTTCATTGATCTATAAGGATATGGCCACAACATCCAGCGTGATCCGTGATCTGTTCAGTGAACAGGTCGAACGGGTCGTTACGGATGATAAAAAACTTTTCAAAGAGATCAAATCGTACGTGAAAGTATTCTCACCGGAAATGGCAGATCGCGTAGAATTTTACGGAAAACGGGAACCGATCTTTGATGCATTCGGAATTGAAAAAGAAATTGCGACACTTCTTGCTCGTAAAGTGTGGCTGAAACATGGCGGATATATTATTGTAGAGCAGACAGAAGCAATGGTTGTTATTGACGTGAACAGCGGACGCTACGCTGCGAGCAAAGAGCAGGAAGAAAATTCACTTCGCACTAACCTTGAAGCAGCGCGTGAGATTTCCCGCCAAATCCGATTACGCGATCTCGGCGGGATCATCGTAATAGACTTCATTGATATGCTGGATGATAGAAATAAGAAAAAAGTCTATGACGAAATGAAGAAAGAGTTTAAGCGAGATCGTTCGAAACACACGATTCTTCCGCTGACCGATTTTTGTATTATGCAGATCACCCGTCAGCGTCAACGACAAAGTGTTATTCATAGTTTCACCGAACCATGTCCAGTCTGCGGTGGAACTGGAATGATTCAATCAAAAACGACAATATTAAGCCATATTGAACGCTGGCTGCGCCGGTATCGTGCAGAAGGAAAAGAGTTTCGACTACATTTACGGGTCCATCCAAGCATGGCCGAATATATTACAACCGGATTTTTCAACCGTAAATGGCAGATGCGATTAAACTTCTTTAAATGGATTACCATCGAAGAAGATAAATCCCTTCCGATCGACGAATTTAGATTTATTTCTATAAAACAAGACAAAGATATTACCCCGGAATTTTTAAATTAGGAGAACGGAATGAAATTTTTTATTGATACCGCAAATCTTGCCGAGATTAAAGAAGCAAATGATCTCGGTGTGCTTGACGGTGTAACGACAAATCCATCGCTTGTTGCAAAGGAAGGAAAAGAATTTATTCCGCTGCTGAAAGAAATCTGTGCCGTTGTGAACGGACCGATCAGTGCAGAAGTGGTGTCGATGGATTTTGCCGGGATGATGAAAGAAGGAAAAGAGCTTGCAAAAATTCATGACAATATTGTTATCAAGCTTCCGTTGATCAAAGACGGATTGAAAGCAGCAAAAGCGTTTCATACTGAAGGTATCAGAACAAATGTGACGCTTTGTTTTTCCGCGAATCAAGCGTTGCTTGCTGCGAAAGCAGGCGCAACATATATCAGTCCATTTGTTGGACGTCTTGATGATATCAGCACGGATGGAATGCAATTGATTGAACAGATTGTGACGATCTATAACAACTACGGATTTGAGACGGAAGTTCTTGTTGCCAGTGTCCGTCATCCTATTCATGTGATGCAAGCTGCACTCATGGGTGCGCACGTTTGTACCATGCCACTCAAAGTGATCGATCAGTTGATTAAACATCCATTGACAGATATCGGACTTGAAAAATTTCTTGCTGATTGGAAAAAAGGACAAGCAAAATGAAACGTACACCATTTTTTGAAATTCACCAAAAAGCCGGAGCAAAAATAGTACCTTTCGGCGGATTTGAAATGCCCGTACAATATGCCGGCATTATGGATGAGCACAAGAAAGTGCGAAATGCTGTCGGTGTTTTTGATGTTTCCCATATGGGTGAATTTTTTGCAAAAGGAAGTAATGCACTATCTTTCTTGCAAAAGATTACTGTTAATGATGTTTCGAAACTGGTTCCAGGAAAAGCCCAATATTCAGCCATGTGTTACGACAATGGCGGTATTGTTGACGATCTGCTCATTTATATGCTGGCAGAAAATTCTTATATGATTGTTGTCAATGCGTCAAACATCGACAAGGATTGGAAATGGATGAAAGAACATTGCCCGTCCGATGTTTCATTTGAAAACAAAAGCGATGGAACAGCACTGCTAGCGGTTCAAGGGCCAAAATCACTTGAGACAATGCAGAAATTGACCTCGGTGAATCTTTCGACAATTTCGTATTATCATTTTGTCCAGGGAAATCTAGCCGGTGTTGATATGACTATTTCCCGAACCGGTTATACGGGTGAAATGGGATTTGAAGTCTATTTTGATGTGAAATATTCCGAAAAAATTTGGAACGCGATATTTGATGCTGGAAAAGAATTTGGAATTGCACCAATCGGGTTGGGAGCGCGTGACACACTTCGTTTGGAAATGGGATATTGTTTATATGGAAATGATATAGACCAAACGACTAATCCGATTGAAGGTGGATTAGGATGGATTACAAAATTGGCAAAAGGTGATTTCATTGCAAAACCTGTCCTTGAGAAGGCAAAATCAGAAGGCCCAAAAAAGAAATTAGTTGGAATGATGCTGCAGGAAAAAGCTGTCCCCCGACATGGTTATCCGTTGTTGGTAAACGGCGCAAACGTGGGGGTTGTAACAAGCGGAACATTCTCCCCGTCGCTTGAAAAAGGTATTGCGATGGGATATGTGAATGCTCCTTTTGCAGAGACAGGAAGTAAGATTCAAATCGATGTGCGGGGAAAATTTATCGATGCAACGATCGTTGCTTTGCCGTTTTTGAAAAAATAATTGCTGCGGCAGTTCGGGGGAGTTCATTATGAAAATTGAAGTGTTTTTTTCACCATCCCAGATCGACGACCTATTCTTGCGTGACAAGAATGTTGTTGTGATCGATGTCTTGCGCGCCAGTACATCGGTGATCACTGCGTTGAATAACGGAGCGAAAGAAATTATTCCAGTAAACACTATTGAATCGGCAGTAAAAGTTTCCGGTAATTTGTTTGGTGACGTTGTACTTCGAGGCGGCGAACGGAACGGGAAGATCATTGAAGGATTCAATCTTGGAAACTCTCCTTTGGAATATACCGAGGAAGCAGTAAAGGGGAAATCAATTATTTTTTACACTTCCAACGGTGCGCCCGCGATGTGGAAGGCCCGATATGCAAAGAATCTTATTATTGCAGGATTCGTGAATATGTCCGCGGCAGTTAGACGGATTACTGAATTGAAAGATGATGTATTTATTCTCTGCGCCGGAAAGCATACGCAGTTTTGCGTGGAAGATGCTGTCTGCGCAGGCATGATTATTAAAGAATTAATGGACGATAAAAATACTGAATTTGAATTCAACGATTCGGGTGCAGCAGCGTATACATTGTACAAAAGTGCAAGCAAGAATCTTTTAAAGATGGCGCGGACATGTGATCACGGAAAATTTCTTTTGGAAATTGGTTTTGAAACCGATTTGGAATTCTGTACGAATGTTGATGCGTTCGATGTTGTTCCAGAACTTTCCAGCAATGTGATTAAATTAAAAAAGAAAGCGGATCCTAGTGTTCCGCATGTCCCGATCAGTATTGATACATCCGGTGGAAAAGGAGAATAATGGAAGATTTTCCATTGCCACAACAAGAAATTCCACAGCAACCCGCACGCAAGAAAAAATCTGATAACGGAGCGAAGAAAACATCGCAGCAGCGAAAACAAGTTCTTTCGTTTCTCGTTATCGTCTTCGGGATCATGGCATTATTGTCGATGGTCTCTTATTCTTCAGCCGATGAAGCAAACGGTGATGTTCGTTTTTCCGATCTGTACAAAGTATTTACCAACGATCCTCTGATCCAACAAAAATCTGAATTGACCACCAATTGGCTCGGCCTATTCGGTGCAATTCTCTCTAATTTCCTTATTAACTCAACAGTTGGACTCTTTGCATTCATCGTTCCGACCTTGCTGCTAATGTGGGGATGGACAATGTTGCGAAATGGAGATATTCGCCGACTCGTGTATTTTACCAATTACGCCATTGTTTTGTCGCTGCTAGGAGCAGCATTCTTCGGTCTATTGCGGAAAACGGGATTAGCAGATGTGATTTCATCAGAATGGCATGGAAGTTACGGTGCATTTTTTTCCACGATACTTCAACAGTCTGTTGGACTGACCGGTGGAATCATAATTACATTATCGCTGACTATTGTTACACTGACTCTTGCAATCGATCTTGATCTTCACAAGACTTCAGAACGGATTAAAAGTTTTGTTGTGACGCTTGGTGAGATCTTCGGTGCTAAAATGGAAGAATGGAAAGAACAACAGGAAGTCCGTGCAATGCAGCGTGAAGAAGAAAAAAAGAAAACGGCTGCGGAGATTAAAGTAAAGCGTCCCGATTCCGAACTGCAGATTCAAGAACAACGGCCTGAATCAAAAATTATTCAGCCGAAGAAAGAAATTGTTAAACGTGCTCCGATTGATGTCAAAAAATTGGGCGAAGAGATTTCGTCGTCAATTGATGATTCTGACATTCCTTTAGAAATCAACGAAGGTGTCACAGAAAAAGAAGCGGATCTTGAAGAACGCGAGGTTGACGATGAAGAGATTGACTATGTGTTTCCGTCAGTAGAACTTCTTGATCCAAAGAAATACGAAGAAAAAATAAGTGATGAAGAACTGAAGAGTAATGCAGCACAGCTTCAGGCAAAGCTGGCCGATTTTGATGTTGAAATAGCCAATGTGAGTGTGACTCCGGGACCTGTTGTAACATTGTATGAACTTGTGCCGGCTACAGGTGTAAAGGTTTCGAAGATCACATCGCTGTCCAACGATCTTGCCCTTGCCATGCAGGCGCGCGGTATTCGTATAGAAGCACCAATTCCCGGAAAAGGAACTGTCGGCGTAGAAATTCCAAATAACAAGCCTCAGATTGTTACGATTCGAAGCATCCTCAACTCTGAAAAATTTCGGGACAGCAAATCTGCTCTGCCGCTTGCCATGGGGAAAACAATCACTGGTGAAATCTTTATCGACGATCTAGCGAAGATGCCACATGTTCTTATTGCCGGCGCTACAGGCATGGGAAAAAGCGTTGGAATCAACACGATCATTGCAAGTTTATTATATCGGCTGCATCCATCTGAATTAAAATTCATTCTCGTCGATCCTAAAAAAATTGAGTTGAATCTCTATGAAAATTTAAAAAATCATTATCTTGCCGTTTCGCCCGATATCGATGAGCGGATCATCACACAACCGCAAAATGCTGTACTCGCATTGAAATCGTGCGTGATTGAGATGGAGAGACGATATGATCTGCTCGCATCGGCTGGGGTTCGACACGTGACGGATTACAACGCTCGGTTTAAAGATGGCCGTTTAAAAGGAAAAGATACTGAAATCATTAAACATCGATTTCTGCCGTACATTGTTGTTATTGTTGATGAACTTGCAGATTTGATGATGACAACAGCAAAAGAAGTAGAAGAATCCATTGCTCGTATCGCGCAGCTTGCTCGAGCAGTTGGGATCCATCTTGTCCTTGCAACACAGCGTCCATCGGTTGATGTTATCACGGGTGTGATTAAGGCGAACTTTCCCTCGCGTATTGCTTACGCTGTTTCATCTAAGATTGATTCGCGCACCATCCTTGATGGCAGCGGTGCAGAACAATTGATTGGTCGCGGAGATATGTTGTATCTCTCATCCAGCAGCCCCAAAGCGATCCGAATACAGAATGCGTATATCTCTACCGAAGAGGTTGAAGGAATTGTCGAGCATATCGGCAAACAACAAGGATATAGTAAGATGTATGAACTTCCCTCAGCGCTCGAAAAGAAAAAGGGGGGAAACGGAGGAAATGGCGGAGAACGCGATGAACTATTTGAAGAAGCGGCCCGCATAATCGTTCGGCATCAACAAGGTTCGGTTTCTTTATTGCAGCGTAGATTAAGTGTCGGATATTCACGCGCAGCACGGCTTGTCGATCAATTAGAAGAAGCCGGAATTGTAGGCCAATTTGACGGCAGTAAAGCACGCGAAGTGATGATTGAAGACGAATCACAATTGGAAATTATTCTTAAGAGTTTATAAATCCTGCTGATGAAATTCCTTTCGTTCATATTGTTGTTATTATCGATTGTTTCTGCCCAAGATCTTTCTCCCACAGAGGTGTTGAAAAAAATTCAATCTCGTTACTCCGGTATGAACGATGCGTCAGCTTCTTTTACTCAAACGGTAAATTTGCGGTTCAAGAAAAACGGACAGCAGAATGTGGGCACAGTCAAGATCAAAAAAGGGAATAAATATCGTCTTGAAACCAATCAACAAACGATTGTAACAGACGGTAAAACCGTATGGATGTATACTCCGGCGACCAAGCAAGTTCTTAAAGATACATTTAAACAAAATCGCCAGCCATTCTCTCCAGACAAATTTTTGCTTGGGTTACCGAAGGAATTTTCGGCTACACATGTTGAAAAGGATTCGCAATATGTTGTGCTGAGTCTTCAGCCAACCAAAACGGGATCGACAACATCCTTAATTTTGGCTTTGAAAGTTTGGGTTAATCCAGAAACTTGGATTTTTGAAAAAATAGAGATCACCGATAAAAATAGTACCACAACGACAATTTCACTTTCATCCATCGTGTTCAATAAAGGTATCGCCGAAAAAGATTTCCAATTTGAGATCTCGGGTGATATGAATATTGTGGACCTAACAAAGCTTCAATAAATCATTACTATTGAATTCCTTGATAAAAAATACCATCAGTACACTATTCAGCATTGCTCTTACAGTGCTGTTTTTGTATCTCGCATTTCAAGGGAAAAATATTGATCAATTATGGCATTCATTAATTGATGTCCATTGGAGTTGGTTCGTAGTATTGTTTGTTGGAAGTGCGTTGAGTCATTTGTTGCGTGCATGGCGCTGGAAATACTTGTTGTTTCCGATTAAACAAAATATCTCTCTCCGAAATGCATTTTCTGCAACGATGATCGGCTATCTGGTCAACAATGTTGTTCCACGGCTTGGGGAGTTCGTCCGCCCGTATGCTTTGAAGAAATTGGAAGGAGTTTCCAGGAGTGCAACATTGGGGACAATTGTCCTTGAGCGGGTATTGGATCTTGTAACATTTGCCATTATTGTATTGACCGTAATGGCAATTTACGCAAAACCGTTTACCATTTGGTTTCCCAGTATGGCAGAGTTTGAATGGCTGTTTTTCGTAGGTGCAATTGTGATGCTGATTGTTTTTGTGCTCATTTTTTTGAAAGCCGAAATATTATTCCAGTTCCTGAAAAAATTTCTCGTTCTTCTGCCGACAAAATTTCGAGTGCAAGTAGAAAAGATATTTGATTCGTTCTTAACAGGTTTTCAAGCGGCTAAACATCCCGGTAATTTTTTAATGATTGCTGTGACGAGTTTCATGATCTGGATTCTCTATACCATATTATTGTACGTCCCTTTTTTTATTTATGATTTTTCCAGCAACAGCGAGATAAATTTTGGCGCAGCTGCTGTTTTGCAGGTGGCTTCGGGGTTTGCTTTTGCCTTGCCGACCCCGAGCGGGATCGGAAGTTATCACGCATTTACATCTTTTACGCTTACCCAGATTTTTAATGTCGATTCTGATAGTGCGCTAAGTTATGCTGTGTATACCCACGCCGTTGGATTTATCACAACAACGGTATTGGGATTGTATTATTTTTTAATCGACAGGATGCACGTGAGTGATGTGGTCGGCAAAGGGGAGCCGGAAGAAAAAATATCGTGAAGCAGCTCTGTATATTATTTGTGTTTGTCACCTTTGGATTGTCTCAAGACAATTCATTATCTGCACCGAAGGTGCGTGACAATTCGTTTGCATTCTTTGGCGGAATGGGCGTTCATGTTGTTTCGGCACCGGATATTGTAGAATATATCAATACGGTAACAATATTCTCTCAACGCGTGGATGATTTTGGGACTGCCGTTGACTTTTTCGGAGGAGTGGAATTTCCCATTGCTAACGACTGGGGTGTTAAACTAGAACACGCTTATCTATTCAAATCGTATTCTGTACCGGGAAAACTTGGGGGAATATACGATCTCTATTATTCCACGCAATCTCCTACGATAACGATTCAAAAAATCATTAGCGGCAAGGGTTTTTTTTTCAAGATTGGCGCCGGCGGAGGATATCATTTTGGTTATGCTTCACAAAAAGTGTCAACGTTTGGTATTGTCACAGAATATGTATCTAGCGGAATTGGTGTGAAAGCTGAAGTGGTCGGCCAAACAGCGTTTGATGATAATTTTTTCGGTTATATCGGCGGTTCATTGGGCTGGGAATTTTTGGGCGAATTGAAAGATAGCAAGGGGCTTAATCTTTTTGCTCCAAATTCAACATCACCTGTATCGTTGCGGTATTTCCATGCCGGCATACGTTTTGGCATTATTCAATATCTTTAATTACTTCATTCAACTATAAAGGAAATATGAAATATCTTTACCTGCTTCTGTGTGGTGCGTTGCTGATATCACAATTATCAGACGCACAAAAAAAATCTTCCAAAAATAAAAAAGGAAAATCCGCCGTGAGCGAACAAACAGCAAACCCCAAAAAAGGTTTTGTTACGATCGAGACATCGCTTGGTAACATTACCATTCAATTAAACGATTCTGTTGCGCCGAAACACTCTGCGAACTTTCGTAAATTAGCGAAAGATGGTTACTACGACAGCACAACATTCCATCGCGTGATTCCGAATTTCATGATTCAAGGGGGTGATCCGAATTCAAAGAACGGTGAACGAAGCACTCATGGTATGGGAGGTCCGGAATATCGCATCGATGCTGAGATTGGTCTACCGCACGATCGGGGTGTGATTGCCGCGGCACGACAGGGAGATCAGATCAATCCCCAGAAAATGTCAAATGGAAGCCAGTTTTATATCACTGTTGTCCCGACGACATTCTTAGATGGACAATATTCTGTCTTTGGAAAAGTTGTTGAAGGAATGGATGTTGTTGACAAGATCGTTGCTGTTCCACGCGATCCACGAGATAATCCGCTTGAAAAAGTAATGATTAAAAAAATGACAGTGATTGAATGATATTGACGGGCAGGTATTATTTCCTGCCCTTTTTTTTATGGCAAAATCCAAAGAAAAATTTGAGCCGGAACAGTTTATTTCTTCGTTCAAGAAGAAACAGTTTGCTCCTGTGTATTTTTTCTGCGGAGAAGAGTCATTTTTGATTGAAGAAGTGGTTGATGTTTTGATCGAACAAGCAGTTGATCCAGCCATGAAGGAGTTCAATTTTGATCTTATCCATGGAACCGAGATCGATGGTAAGAAGATCGTTTCGCTTGCTTCATCGTATCCTATGATGGCGGATCGTCGTGTAGTGATCATTAAAGATTTTGACCGAGTGAGCGGAAAAGAAGCACTGGAAACCTACGTTGAAAAGCCATCAGCTTCAACAATCCTCGTTTTAATTGCGCATACTCCTGATTTTCGTAAAAAACCCTTCAGCACATTTAAAAAACTAGGTGTTGTGTTTGAAGCATCACCGCTGAGGGATTTTGAAACAACCGCGTGGATTGAATCCCGAATGAAAAAATTGAAGCGATCCATAGAGCCCGCGGCAGTACAATTACTCTTTTCCTATGTTGGAAGTTCGCTCCGTGAACTGTCGAATGAGATTGAAAAATTATTGCTCACTGTAGAAAACAATGCAAGCATTACGGTGAAAGATGTTGAACATGTTGTCGGTGTTTCTCGTGAATTTTCACCGTTTGAACTGGCAAATAAGATTGCCGAAAAGAACATGGCAAAATCAATTGAAATTGCGGACCGATTGGTGAGTTCCGGAGAAAGTGCGGTAGGAATTATTGCTGTATTAACGCTCCACTTTGTAAAATTATGGAAATTACAGGATGGTATGCGGAACGGAAAATCGGAGCCGGATCTTGCCCGGATAGCATCAACCCACCCGTTTTATTTGAAATCCTATGTTGCACAAGCAAAGAACTACAAACCGAATGAGATCGAAAATGTTTTTGTCCTTCTAGCTGAAGCAGATCTCGCTGCAAAATCATCGGGTGATTCGAAACGTATTCTGACAAAAGCGATTGCCGAGATCATCTCGGGAACGTCCTATCATATGGAAGAAACAGCGGTAATATGAGATTATTCTCTGCGCCTACTTCAGACGAATGGCTATTTCTCGCTATCGTGTTTTTCCTCGTTGTCCTTTTAATTGCAGCAGCAGAGTTGATTCGCAGGTTGTTCAACGGCGATTCAGAATTTACTCGAAAGTTCGTGCACATAATTTCCGGCATATTAATGATGTGTGCTCCGTATGTATTCTACTCTGGTATTCCCGCTGTTACCATTGCCGGAATTATGGTGATTGGGACATTTCTTTCAATCCGTTTTGATTTTCTGAAAAGCATTCACGGAACAGACCGAACTTCTTATGGAACGATGTATCATCCACTATCATTTTTAGTTCTCGTTCTCCTATTTTGGGACATTTCTCCCATGATCCTTTCTATTTCCGTTCTCATTCTCGCAATTCCGGATGCTCTTGCAGCGATCATCGGGCAAAATGTACGCACACGACACTTTCTGTCGATTGGAGCAAATAAAAAAACAGTGGAAGGAAGCATAACAATGTTTCTTTCGACGGTAGCCAGTATCCTGTTAGGTTTTTATTTTTTCAATGTTACAGCTGAAACATCGATAATTATTATTGCGGTAGTCACTTCGCTTTTTGCGACAGGGTGGGAATTGATCAGTTTTAAAGGTCTCGATAATTTTACTGTGCCGTTGAGTACAGCATTTATCCTTCATTATTTTTTAACAATCTCGCCGCATCATGTACCCGAACAATTGATCACAGCCATTGCTCTTGGAGCAGGAATTGGTATTCTTTCCTATTATTTTAAATTTTTATCGCTGAGTGGCAGCATTGCCACCTTTCTTCTTGCGACCATCATCTACGGAATCGGTGGGTGGAAGTGGACGGTGCCAATCCTTACATTCTTTATAGCGTCTAGTCTTCTTTCCAAATATGGAAAATCAAGAAAGAAGAAACTGGAACATATCTTCGATAAAACGGATAAACGCGATTCAGGTCAGGTTGCAGCGAATGGTGGAATTGCAGGAATTATTATTTTGCTGTGGTATATTTTTCCTGAACACATAGAATTATATTTTGTCTATCTCGCTTCAATTGCAGCGGTAACGGCAGACACATGGGGGACTGAAATCGGAACATTGATGAAAGGAAAACCTCGCTCGATTATCACATTTCAAAAAGTCGAAACTGGAACAAGTGGTGGTGTCTCAATTATTGGTTTTGCGGGAGGAATAATTGGAACCACTATTGTCGTCTGCTCGGCATGTTGGATGAATAGCGCTTCTTTTTCCGTTGAACTTGCAATTGCTTTGGTAACAGTTGGATGTATTGGTTCGATCATCGACAGCATTCTTGGTGCAACTATTCAAGCGCAATATGTAACGGAGAGTGGCAAACTCACTGAAAAATCTGTAGTTGACGAAAAACCTACTCGATTGGTGCGAGGATTTCGATGGTTCACGAATGACATGGTAAATTGGTTTTGTGCTGCCAGTGGTGCTGCAACCATGTATTTTTTGCTTTAACCCGTAAAGATTGGTACCTTACATAATATGGAAAAACAAGTAGCAGTACATTCAATAAACATTGGCGCCGGGAATCCGCTTGCGCTGATTGCCGGTCCATGTGTAGTAGAGAACCGCGATATGATTTTTTTCACTGCTGAAAAAATAAAAACTCTCTGTGAAAAATATTCGATTCCTCTCATCTTCAAATCGTCCTACAAAAAAGCGAACCGAACTAGTATGGCAGGATTTGTTACAATTGGAATGGATGAGGCACTGAAGATCTTGGATGAGGTTAAAAAAGCGTTTGATCTTCCCATTTTGACGGATATTCATACTAGTGAAGAAGTAACGACCGTAGCCCAAGTTGCCGATGTATTACAGATTCCGGCATTCCTCTGCAGGCAGACTGATTTACTGATTGCTGCTGGGAAAACAGGCAGAGTAGTGAATATTAAAAAGGGTCAATTTCTCGCGCCGGATGATATTAAACATCCCATCGAAAAAGTCGCTTCAACTGGTAATCAAAAAATTATGGTAACGGAGCGGGGCACAACATTTGGATATCATAATCTTGTTGTGGATATGCGCGGATTAGTGATGATGAAGAAATTTGGCTATCCGGTCGTTTTGGATGCGACACATTCGGTTCAATTACCAAGCGGTGAAAATGGTAAAAGCGGCGGACAACCGGAGTTTATTTTCCCATTGTCCAGAGCCGGAGCGGCCGTAGGAATTGATGCCTTGTTTGTGGAAACGCATCCTGAACCGGCAAAAGCAATGAGTGATGCTGCAAGCCAGCTTCCGTTAGATCAATTGGAAAAGCTGTTGAAGCAAGTGATATCCATTGATAGAATAGTAAAAGAACTTGTGAAATAATATGTCCAACGAATCGATCGACATACAAACAGCAAAGCGTGTCATCCGCATGGAAGCTGAATCGGTTGCCGCATTGGAAAAAAACATTGATGCATCATTCCAAAAAGCAGTTGATATCATTTATCAGTGCAAAGGAAGAGTCGTCGTTACCGGTATGGGAAAATCCGGGATTATCGCACGTAAAATGGTTGCAACAATGAACTCAACAGGGACACCTTCTATTTTTCTCCATCCGTCGGATGCTGTGCACGGCGACCTTGGCATGGTACGCAATGATGATGTTGTCATCTGTATCTCAAAAAGCGGAGATACGCAGGAAGTGCGCCAATTGATGCCAATGTTTAAAAGGATCGGCGTCCCGACGATATCAATGGTCGGGAATATCCATTCTCACCTTGCTTTGCAGTCGGATGTAACACTTGATATTTCTGTAAAGGAAGAAGCTTGCCCGCACAATCTCGCCCCAACGACTTCAACGACAGCAACGCTGGCTATGGGGGATGCTCTTGCAGTAACGTTGCTAGAGAAGAAGAATTTTTCTGCAAATGATTTTGCTATGTTTCATCCGGGCGGCAATCTTGGAAAACGATTGCTGTTAAAGATAGAAGAATTAGCTGTCACGGGCGAACACACTCCAAAGATTGGACTGAGGACGAGTTTAAAAGACGCAATTTTGGAGATGACGACTAAACGACTGGGAGCAACAAGCGTTGTTGATGATAATGGACAACTTGCCGGAATCATTACCGATGGTGACTTACGTCGATTATTACAAAAAACAACAGATGTTACGAATCTTACGGCTGATCAAGTGATGTCGAAGAATCCTAAAACAATTCGCAAAGGAACTCTTGCTTCAATTGCGCTGCAAGAGATGGAGCAATTCAGCATTACGCAACTCATTATTGTTGATGACGAACGAAAACCGTACGGTGTGGTTCACTTACATGATCTTGTCCGTGCAGGACTTGGCGGAGATTCGTCAACGTGAAACTAACAATTATTGCTTCACTGCTGATGCTGTTAATGCTTGGCTGTGAAGAAAAGGTCAGGCCTTCCGTTCTTAGTGGCGTTAACAGTACGCAACTCCCGTCTCAAGAAAGTTGGAATTCCACCATTACCTTTACTGATTCCGGTATTGTAAAATCCATCGTTCAAGCTGGACATATTTATGCTTTTGATAATACGCGGATCACTTATCTGGATTCAGGAGTTATCGTTGATTTTTTTGACGAGATGGGAAAACATACAACAAAGTTAACGTCGAAACGAGGTTCGGTAGACGAAGGAACGAACAATCTTGAAGCGATTGGGAATGTGATTGTAACATCAGACAGCGGAACGGTTGTTCGAACGGAAAAAATGTTTTGGACAAATGAAAAGCAAATGATTCATTCACCTGAATTTGTACACATTACCTCTCCCACTGAAGATTTGAAAGGAACAGGATTTGAATCTGATCATAATCTGCGTAATTACAAAATATTTAAAGTGACAGGAACTGCGGAGCGGAAATGATGAAATGTCTCGTGACATTTTCCCTTCTTCATTTCGTTATGTTTGCTCAGCAATCGGAGACGATTGTTCTTCAAAACGCAGATATTTTTGCAGGAAAACAATTGGAAAATGGTGAGGATGTCCGAGAATTGACCGGCAATGTTCGTTTTCGCCAGGGAAATACAAAAGTGTGGTGCGATAAAGCAATCCAGTTTTTAAGCAGGAACGAAATAGAACTGATCGGAAATGTGAAGATTGTTCGTGATACAGTGACCCTAACGGCAAAAGAAGGAAGATATTACGGAAATTCGCGAAAAGCGGACGGTAAAGGGAATGTTAAGTTGAAAACTCCGAACGTCACGCTATATGCTGAATTGGGAACATATTATCTTGATGAGGAGCGCGCGTATTTTCAACGTAATGTCCGAGTCATCGATTCTGTCACCATCATCTATTCAGAGCAGTTGACATATTTTGAGAAAGAGCGAAGATCCGAAGCGAAAACTAATGTAAGGATTGTGAATCCAAGCGACAACATTACAATGTTTGGCAATCATTTGGTTCATTCTGATTCAACGCATTATAGCAGGATGACGGAGGATCCGCGATTACTCCAGATCGATACGACAGATAAAGGGGAGATTGATACGCTTGCGGTCAAGAGTCTTGTGATGGAATCATTTGACGACTCCACCAAAAGAATGATTGTAAAAGACAGCGTGGTGATTGTCCGCGGCAATCTTGCCGCCAGAAGCGGTTTAGTAAAATTTTTTCGGCAAGATGAAAAGATAGAACTCTATGATAAACCGATCGTTTGGTATGGAGAGAACCAGGTAACCGGCGATACGATATTTTTGGAATTACAAAAAAACCGATTAAAGAGCGCATCAATTAAAACGCGTGCGTTTGTTCTCTCGCAAAGTGATTCGCTATATCCGAATCGTTTTAATCAGTTGACCGGACGATCGATTGTTATGATGTTCAGAAACAACAAACTGCAAGAAACATTTGTTGAAAGAAACGCCATCAGTCTGTATTTTCTCTATGGTGATTCTGCCGGCAACGGCGTAAACAAAACAAGCGGTGATGCCATCAGGATGCAATTTGATGACGGCAAACCCAATACGATTTATGTTATTAAGGGAATAGAAGGATCTTTTTATCCCGAAAACATGCTTGAAAAAAGTGAATCGCAGTTTAACCTGGATGGATTTATCCTGCGAGATGATCGGCCAAATTTTTTAACTGTATTTCCAACAAAGCCACCATTATGACTGAACAAGCAGTACGCAGTACCATGAGTCTTCGTGCCGAGCATCTTGTAAAAAAATACAAGAAGCGTACGGTGGTGAACGATGTAACCGTTTCTGTCCAGCAGGGAGAAATAGTCGGTTTGCTTGGACCGAATGGTGCCGGTAAATCGACGTCATTCTATATGATTGTAGGAATGATCCGACCGAATGGGGGAAAGGTGTTTCTTGATGAACACGATATCACAAAATTGCCAATGTATAAACGTGCGAGGGCTGGTGTAGGGTATTTAACACAAGAAGCATCAGTGTTTAGAACGATGAACGTGCGTGATAATATTTTATCGGTTCTTCAAATGACAAAGTTCTCAATAAAAGAGCAGCATGAACGTGCTGATAGACTTTTGGAAGAGTTTAGTTTATCGCACCTTGCCAAAAGCAAGGGATTTATGCTCTCCGGCGGTGAACGCCGAAGAACGGAAATTGCGCGCGCTATGGCAACTGATCCAAAATTTATTTTGCTGGATGAACCGTTTGCAGGAATCGATCCAATCGCCGTAGAAGATATTATGGAGATCGTGAAACAATTGAAATATCGGAATATCGGTGTATTAATTACTGATCACAATGTTCATGAGACACTATCGATTACGGATCGGTCATATTTGTTATTTGAGGGGAAGATACTGAAAGCGGGAAGCGCAGAAGACCTTGCCAATGATCCTGAGGCACGCCGATTATATTTGGGTGAAGGATTTAAATTAGATCGTTATGAATAATTAAACAGAGAGAGGGTGACCAATGGTTGTTGTTGTTGAACAAAATGCTACCGAAAAAGAAATTGAAGGAATCATAAAAATTCTCCACGATTTTGGGTTTGATGTCCATCGTTCCACGGGAGTAAACCAGACCGTGCTTGGAGCAATCGGCGTAAAACCGGATTTTGATACCCGCCAAGTAGAAGTGCTTCCGGGGGTTGCGCATGCGTATCGGATTACCGAACCATATAAACTCGCCAGTCGTTCGTTTCAACAAGAAAAATCTATCTATAAATTCAAAAATTGTGAGATTGGCGGCGATGCTATTGTTATTATGGCAGGACCGTGTTCTGTAGAGAATGAAAAACAAATCTTCACCGTCGCTGAAAGCGTTGCAAAAGCGGGAGCAAAATTTTTGCGCGGTGGTGCATTTAAGCCGCGGTCTTCGCCATATGCCTTTCAAGGCCTTGGCGAGGAAGGTTTAATACTGATGAGACGAGCAGCAGATGAGTTTGGACTCCTAGTCATCTCTGAGGCAATGGATGGAAATCAACTTGAATTGATGGAGAAGTATGCGGACATCATTCAAATCGGTGCTCGAAATATGCAGAATTATAATTTTCTGCGGGAATTAGGAAAATCTTCAAAGCCGGTGTTACTCAAGCGAGGATTAGCGGCAACATTCGAGGAATGGTTGATGTCTGCTGAATACATCTTATCCGGTGGAAATAAACAAGTGATGATGTGTGAGCGCGGAATACGGACATTTGAAACAGCAACACGCAATACCATGGATATTAGTGCAATTCCTGTTATACATGCAAAGAGTCATTTACCGATTATTGCAGATCCTTCTCACGGAATTGGAATACGGGATAAAGTTATTCCCATGGCTCGTGCGGCTGTAGCAGCCGGTGCCGATGGAATTATTGTGGAAGTTCATAACGATCCAGATCATGCAAAATCAGACGGACCGCAGTCGCTGTATCTGAATCAATTTGATGAGATGATGAAACAGATCCGTGTGATTGCAGAAGCGATCGGAAGAAAAATCGCGTAACATACCTTTAACAGTGTTAGCCACAGATTATTAGAAGACATCTCAAAAATGAAACTATTGCCATTCTGAGCACTTGTCCGCCTTCTTTTGCCGAAGGCATCACTTTCGTGATTGTCGGAAGCCTTGGATGTTTTTATACTAAGCGCAGCGAAGCCCCGTTGTTCGGGGTGCCGTGCATGTAAAAAACTTATCGGCAAAACTGATACTATTTTCAGAATGACCGTGATTTTGTGTTTTTGAGCTGGCTTCTAGTAAACTCTCGTTGAAATCTGTGGCATTATTTTATGGAAACAGCAAATATACATATTACCATCATTGGTCTTGGCGTTATTGGCGGTTCATTGGGTCTTGCGATCAAACAGAACAATTCTGGTGCAATCGTAACGGGATTCGATGAAAAGACTAAGATCAAATCTGCTCTTCATAGAGAAGCGATCGATTACGGCGCCGCATCACTTTCAGCATCCATTCATGATGCGGATATTATTTTTCTCTGTACGCCCGTACATACCATTCTTGAATCTCTTTCGGATATTGCTGTCCATTGCAAGCCCAATGCGATCATAACGGATGTTGGAAGCACAAAATCCGAAATCGTTCGCGCGGCAAAAAAAATATTTCGATCGAACGGAATATTTGTCGGCGGTCACCCCATGGCGGGATCAGAGGGAAAAGGGATTACATACGCCGATGCAATGTTATTTCAAAATGCGACATACGTCCTGTGTGCCGATACAAAACTTCAAAAGAAAATTTCATCGCTGAGTTCACTCCTTCATTTGATCGGAGCTCGTGTGTTGTTTCTTTCCGCTTCGGATCACGATAAAATCGCCGCGACAATCAGTCATTTACCGCAGCTTGTTGCTGTAGCAATGATGAATATGGTTGAACGAAAGAACAGGTCTCATCATGGATATTTACAGCTTGCAGCAGGAGGATTCCGCGATATCACTCGCATCGCTTCAAGTCCTTATGAGATGTGGAGAGATATTCTTGCCAGCAATGCTCATGAGATTCGTGCCATCGTAAAAGCATTTTCTGTTTTGCTTTTGCAGTTTCAAAAAGATCTGAGCACGCCTTCAAAACGTAAAAAATTTTCACAACGTTTTCAGAGCGCAAAAATATTCCGCGATGCCATCCCAAAAAATTCCAAAGGATTCCTACACCCTCTCTTTGAAGTGTACATTTCTGTGGATGACCGGCCAGGAGTTCTTTCTTTATTGACCACTGCGCTCTTCAGAGCGAATATTAATATTAAAGATATTGAGTTGCTTAAGATTTGTGATGGGCGAGGAGGAACATTCCGATTGTCATTTAATACAAAGCGTGAAGCGGAATTAGCAAAGAAAATTTTAGATAAAATTGCTATGACAGCGATGTAGCGCGAATGTTAAGTGAAGAAATGTTTTATCAAAGAGTGTCATCATAAAAATCTTCTCGTGTTCAATTCTTAAACATCCCTTTTTAACAATACCATTTCTATCCACCCCTCGATCAAATAGGATCAAAATGACCGATTGGGAAAACAGAGTAAACTCCCGCATCGCTTGTTTCTGTCGTTGAGTATTTCATCATGTTCATTGCATCACATCATTCATCTTTCAAGAACCATTTCTTCTATCGTTTGTTGATATTCTAACCATCTCTTTCTAATTTGCTTGTGGATATTTTGTTCCGCTTCAGATACCGGAGACGCCTCTCGTGGTACAATCGGTTGACATACTGCATATTCATACACTACCCGCTTCTTTTAATTCCGGATTCATTTATAGTTTATCCCAATCGGTTACACTACCTAGGCTACCGCGTTTTGTTGTTGCAAATATTCTTAACTACAGAACCACATATTACAGTTCACTAGTATGATCGAAAGGAGATTGTTATGAATTCAAATGTAATTGTTACTGATTCAAAAACAGGGAAGAAATTCGATATTCCCAAAGAGATGATCCAGCCGGATATGATGACGATCATCGATAGCAGGACCGATAAGGAATATGCCGTTCCAATTACTAACGGAACAATCAAAGCGATGGATCTTCGACAGATTAAAGTGTCAGAAGATGATTTTGGTATGATGACTTATGATCCAGCATTCATGAATACCGCATCATGTAAGAGCAAGATAACATTCATTGATGGTGATAAGGGGATTCTTCGGTATCGCGGCATCCCAATCGAACAACTGGCAGAACGCAGTTCTTTTCTTGAAGTAGCATACCTCATCATCCACGGCGAACTTCCGACTTCCGAACAGCTTACCGATTGGAAGTACAACATTACTCACCACACAATGCTGCATGAGAACACGAAAAAATTCATGGAAGGATTTAATCATGACGCGCATCCTATGGGAATGCTTGTCAGTACTGTCGGAGCACTTTCGACCTTTTATCCAGAATCACGCAACATTAATGATCCTGAATTACGTCGACTTCAGATGTACCGACTCATTGGAAAAATGCCGACGATCGCAGCATATTGTTACCGTCACCGTCTCGGCATGCCGTATATCTATCCTGATAATGAGTTAAGTTATACCGGCAATTTCCTCAGCATGCTGTTCAAAATGACGGAGATGAAATTTAAAATTAATCCTGTACTGGAGAAAGCACTTGATATTCTCTTCATTCTGCATGCAGATCACGAACAGAATTGCAGTGCGAATGTTATGCGAAGTATTGGCAGTTCTCATGCGGATCCGTATGTGTCCATGGCCGGAGCCGCCGCCGCACTTTACGGACCACTGCATGGCGGAGCTAATGAAGAAGTGTTGTTGATGTTGCGTGAGATTGGTTCAAAGGAACGTGTGCCGGATTACATTAAACGAGTAAAAAATGGGGAAGGGAAATTAATGGGGTTTGGACATCGCATCTACAAGAATTATGACCCCCGCGCAAAAATTATCAAACAGACTGCAGATCAAGTATTTGAAGTGACCGGAAGAAACAAGCTTCTGGATATCGCGCTCGAATTGGAAAAAGCAGCTTTAGAGGATGAGTATTTCATTAAGAGGAAACTGTATCCTAATGTCGATTTCTATTCCGGTATTATTTATCAGGCAATGGGATTCCCAACAGATGCCTTTACAGTATTGTTTGCCATCGCTCGTACGGCTGGATGGCTGGCACAATGGGAAGAGATGCTAATGGATTCCGAGCAAAAAATTGCCCGCCCGCGGCAAATCTATCTTGGTTCAGAACCGAGAGATTTTGTTCCGCGCAGCAGAAGACATTAATCATTTTACGGTATCATACAAATCCAGTTCTCTCTCAATGGGAACTGGATTTTTATTTTACTATCTGATGTTACGCACATCCTTATTGATGAAAGAATATTTCGTCCCTGACGGGACTTGATAATTGATTCGTTTGATCTTCTACAAATATCTTGTCCCTACCGGGACAACAGAACATACAAATTAGTTCATGCTTTTTATTGGTTTTAAAAGCGCCGTAGGCGCGTAATATTTGTAGTGCATTACGATATACAAATTGAAAGTCCCGTCAGGGACGAGATAAGAAGAATTATCGGTTTTGCGTAACATCAGTTACTATGTATGGTTATCCTGTTTTTTGAGATTCATCATTGACGTAAATGAGCATTACAAGAGAAATATTCTTATATACGGAGGAGAGTAATCTTATTAATGTGAAAACCAATATCGGTGTATTCACTCACATCAAAAATTTTATGGAATATCAAACTAAGTCACGCTTTGTTACATATCTTTCGCTCCTTTCCATCGTCGCTGCCGTCTTTATGATCTTTGAGAATATTTCTACGCTGACGATGCTCAATTCACTGGAAAACAGTCAAGAATACCGGATGGCTGAACAAATGCTGCCTTCGTTGTCGATATCTCCAACAGAAACGGTTTTTGAAATAATACTTCAAATGCTTGGTATCGTCGCTTCCATTTCAATGTTTAAGCGATTGAATTGGGGAAGAGTAATGTATATTTCTATATTAACCACGCTTACAGTTATGGGAATCATCACAAGCATTTTTTCCTATCTATCTCTTACAGAATTTATGAAAGGATATGGCGCAGAAACTTCGATGATGCTGTTCGTGTTTGGAAATATTATTGCGATAGGGATTAATGTCTATTTGGCGTGGAGACTGACTAGAAAAGAAATACAGGAAGAGTTTATACGCCAATAACGAGATAGGTATATTGATAAGAGAATAAATAATCCCCGACATCATTCGTATAGAAATATTTATGATGTTGGGTGTTTTTGGTTACTCTTTTTTGGGAGTTGGGGTTGGCGTGGTAGCATCTGATGCCGGTTTTGCTTCAGTTTTCTTCTCTGTTGTTGGAGATGTTGCTTTTTTCTCACCACTACTTTTATAATCGGTCTGGTAAAATCCGCTTCCCTTGAAAATTACTCCACCGCCTCCAATAAGTCGTAATAAGGTCTCGTTATGGCAATTTGGGCATTTCGTTAAATGCGGATCTTTCATTGACTGTACTTCTTCAAACAGATGACCGCAATTGGAACATTTATAATCGTATGTCGGCATAAAATATTTATTGTTACTACAAAAACAGAGAAATCACTACGGTGAATAAATATATTTTACACCGTAGTGATTTCGTTGAAATATTTACTTTAATTTTGCGAGAGCCTCTTTCATTCTCGATGCTGCTTTTTCAAGATCCTGCATTGAGCATGCATATGAGAGTCTGATATTATTATTCGCTCCGAAACCACTGCCCGGAACTGTTACTACCTGAGCTTCTTTAATTAAGAACTGAGCCATGTCGTCGCTGTTCTTCACCTTTGTGCCATTGTAACTCTTTCCATAGAAAGAGCTTACGTTCGGGAAGAGATAGAATGCTCCGCCCGGCATTGTTGACGTAATACCCGGAATTGCTGTAAGTGCGGAATGAATGTAATCCCGTCGTCGTTTGAATTCCGTCGTCATTTTTTTGACTTCATCATCATTTCCTGCAAAAGCGGCGTAAGCAGCCTTTTGAGCGATTGAATTAGGTCCCGATGTTACCTGGCTCTGTACTTTTTCTGCAGCATCAACAACTGATTTTGTTGCCGCTAAAAAACCAATGCGCCATCCGGTCATAGAATATGCTTTGGATACTCCGTTCACCGTTATCACAAGTTCTTTTATCGCCGGTATTGAGCCGAGACTGAAATGCGTAGCGCCGTCATAAATTACTTTTTCGTAGATCTCATCGGCAATAACGAAGATGCCTGACTGTTCAATCACTTTTGCAATCGCCTTCAGCTCTTCCGGCGTATAAACAGAGCCGGTCGGATTAGAAGGAGAGCAGAGGATCAACGCTTTTGTTTTTTTGGTAATTGCCTTTTTTAGTTGTGAGGCGGAAATTTTGAAATCGGTTTTTTCCGTAGTTTTTAGAATCACCGGTACACCATCCACCAGTTTTACCATTTCCGGATAGCTGACCCAATATGGTGCCGGGATGATCACCTCATCACCTTTATTGCAGATTGCCTGCAATGCGTTGTAGATAGAGTGTTTTGCCCCGTTTGAAACTAGGATCTGCGATACATCAACGTGAACATTATTGTCACGTTTTAATTTTTCCACGATTGCCGAACGGAGTTCCGGGATTCCTGCGTTGATAGTATATTTTGTGAAATTATCTTCAATTGCTTTAATTGCTGCGTCTTTAATATGGCGAGGTGTTGGAAAATCCGGCTCACCGGCGGTCAAGGAAACAACGTCAATCCCCTCTGATTTTAATTTCTTTGCAAGTGCAGTTAGTGCTAAAGTTTGTGACGCCTCTGCTTGGGCGACTTTCTTCGATAACGACTTCACAGTACAACAATTCCTTTCTAATGATCGACAGGTGAATATTCGGTCCCGCCGAGATAAATTATAGCGATAGTTTTTTCTTTAACGCGCGGTGAACGATGGGATGAACGAAGTCCTTGAAATTACCATCCAACCGGGCGATTTCGCGCACAATACTGGAATTCAAATACGTATATTTCTCGTGCGGCATCAGAAAAACAGTAGCAATTTCATTGGATTGTTTTCTATTCATCAGAGCCATCTGAAACTCGTACTCAAAATCCGAAATAGCACGCAGGCCGCGGATAATTGCGGCAGCGTTTTTCTTTTTGGCAAATGAAACAAGCAATCCGTTAAAACGTTCCACGCTGACATTTTTATAGCGCTTTTGTTTTATGATTGATTGGATCAAATCCACGCGTTCTTCGTCCGTAAACATCGGTGTTTTCGACGAGTTCACGGCAACAGTCACAATGACTTTGTCAAATAATTGAGCTGCGCGTTCAATAATGTCCAGATGTCCGTTTGTGATCGGATCAAATGTACCGGGATAAATTGCAATTTTCATACAACACTCTTTTTATGCTGAAAAAATGAAACGGTCGTGTTGCCATACACTTTTTCGACAACAATCTCCCACAGGGAATTCTGTGCAAATTCGTATCGCGTTGGATGTTCAATGATCAAATATCCATCGTCGGCGATCAGATTTTTTTCAAAGATAGTATTTGGAATGTTTTTTAATGCTTCCAAGGCGTACGGAGGATCCGCAAACACTACAGTAAATTTTGTTCGGGTCGATTCCACGAACATATCAACATCACCATAGACGACATTTGATTCACCGTCTGCCCCGATCACCGCAATGTTGGACTTTAAAAATTGAAGGGCATTCCTGCTCTTTTCCACAAAAATGCAGCTTTTTGCACCCCGGCTTAATGCTTCAATACCGACACTTCCACTTCCGGCATATAGGTCCAACACTCTCGCTGAGGTCCAATTCACTCGAGATTGCAGCACATTAAAAATAGCCCCCTTCACCTTATCGGTAGCAGGGCGCACAGAATTATCCGGCACAGTTTCAAGTTTGCGCCCTTTGTATTTTCCTGCAATCACCCTCATTCTTCTTCGCGCACCGCCAAACCAACAGCGGCTGTATATTCCTGCCGCCGCATTTTTATCTCTTCAACGCCTTTAATCGTTGTTGGGAGAGCAACTTTTCGAAATGGATCTGCCAATTCTACATCGATGGGGGAAATTTCTTTTACTTGATCAACCAGTTTTTGGTTTACCATTCGACCGTGCAGGTAAATTATTTCTGCCCCTTTATCTTTGGCATATTTTCCGATGACGGAAAGATCTCGTTTACTCCACCGTATCGTTCTGATATCGGAATTTTTTCCGTTTACCAGCAATCCTGCATCGAGTGTTTCTTCGTCAATTCCTATCACCGCAGTTCGTTTTGATACTAAATGAGGATAATTGTAGAGAAGCGCACCATCGGCGCAAAATTGATCGATATCCAGAATATGCATGGAACCATGCAGTTCTTGACAAACATTGTTGAGAAAGTTTACAAATGTTTTTTTCACTGAAATAATCATGGCATCAGAACCGGCGACACCATCGTCACCCACAAGCGCATATGGTTGAACAACATATCGTTCCGGTGTAGCATCCGGGAAATAGTTCTGTAATTCCCACTGTAAGTGAATATTAAACTCTTCATCTGTGAGCGATGCTTCCACCGGGATTTGCTGAAGCATTGCCATCCGCGTGTTGAGACCGAACGAAAAAAAGTGGGCGCCGGCGGCCACTCGTTTCATAAATGATTGGATCTCCTTGACGAAGATCTTTTCGCGGTTTACCGATCCGGTTTCGGTATATATTTCAGGACTGTCGAAATCGATTTCGGAATCAAACGATCCCGCAGCAGTCAATGTTTTACCTTTTGGACTGTGAGCAATTTCGACAGCAGTGATGTGTCTGCTTTCAATGATGAATGCTAGATATCGTTCAGTGCCTTTCATTTGACCTCGATGTGCGGTTTAAGTTTTTCAAATTTCTTTTCACCGATGCCTTTGATGTTTTTGAGCTCGTCAGTTCTTTTAAATGTTCCTTTTTCTTCTCGATACAGCATGATGCGTTCAGCTGTTGATTCTCCAACACCGGGAAGCGTCATTAATTCAGTTTTTGTGGCCGTATTGAGATTAATTTTTTGTGCGCTCTTGATCTGTCCCGTCGCACTATCATTCAATAACATCGTTGATTTTGCATTGAACACAGAATCACCAACTGAATAATCGTATTGTATCGGTTCCTGTGGGACAATGTATGCTTTATACGCTTTAACAGCAACGCCCGCAAGGAAGACGAGAGAGAGGAACAGAAATACCATCTGTTCATTCTTCGTGAACGCAAAATATTCCTTCAGGCGTTTCATGCTATCCATTCAGCGTCTGCTACGTAAATACGTTCTTCATTTTTTCGAACAGGCTCTTACTTTTACTTTTTTCCTCTTCGGATGGATTGATATGCTCGCTATCCGAAAGTTCTTTCAACAATTCTTTTTCTCGCGAATTGACTTTGTGAGGAACCCAGATTTGCACTTGGATCAATTGGTCGCCTCGTCCATAAGCATTCAAATGAGGAATGCCGCGTTCTTTCATCCGCATCATTTTCCCGGGCATTGTTCCCGCATCGATTTTGATCTTTGCTTTACCGGTCAGCGTCGGAACTTCAATATCCGCGCCGAGAACAGCATCGGGATAACTTACTAACGCGGTATAAATAATATCGTCGCCATTGCGGATGAATGAATCATGCTTTTCTTCTGTGAATTCCACAATCACATCGCCGGCATGTCCGCCCCGTCGTCCTGCATTTCCCTGACCCTGCAAGGTCATATAATTACCTTCGGTAACACCGGCGGGGACATTGATCTTGATTGTTGATTCGCCTTGTTCTCGTCCTTCACCGTCGCATGTATGGCATTTTTCTTTTATAATTTGACCGGTGCCTCCGCAAAATGCACAGGCAGAGATATTGACGAATTGGCCGAACATTGATCGTGATACTTGGCGAAGTTCACCAGTACCTTGGCATTGCGGACAACTGGATTTTGAAGATCCCGGTTTTGCACCGTTTCCACTGCACGTTGCGCACGATTTCCATTTTTTTATTTTTAGTTTTTTTTCAACTCCGGCGGATATTTCTTCCAGAGTTAATTTTAAACGAATGCGAAGATCGGAGCCTTGTTCACCGGTAGAGCGCGGACCTCGACGACGTTGTTGTCCGCCAAACATCTCTTCAAAGATAGAACCGCCGGAACCACCGAAAATATCTCCAAAATGGGAGAAGATATCGTTGATATCCTGGTATTGATGGAAGTCGGAACCGCCGCGCATTCCTTGATGGCCAAATTGGTCATAGCGCTGACGTTTTTGCTGATCAGAAAGAACTTCATATGCTTCAGTCGCTTCTTTGAATTTCTCTTCTGCTTCTTTGTTATTCGGATTTCTATCCGGGTGAAATTGAAGGGCCAGTTTGCGATATGATTTTTTAATCTCGTCTTCGGAAGCGTTGCGCTGTACGCCAAGCACTTCATAATAATCTCGTTTGCCTGCCATACTTAGTTCTTCACTTCCTCTTCTATTGGTGACGTTGCAACAATAACCTTTGCGTGACGAATGACCTTGTCATTCAAAAAATATCCTTTTTCAATCTCTTCCACAATCACGTGTGGTTTCACATCCGCGCGCGGAATTTGCATCATCACATCGTGGTGTTCAACATTAAATTCTTTTCCAATCGTCTCAATTGCTTTCACCCCCTGGGATTCCAGCACCTTATTGAACTTGTTGAGGATTAATTCGATACCTTTGTAGAACGGATCGTTTTCAGATTTCTCTTTGCTACTTTTCAAGGAGCGGGAGAGATCATCGATGATCGGCAGCAATTCAAGAATAATATTTTCGCTTGCATATTTTGCGAAATTGATAGAATTCTGTTCCGTTCGGCGTTTATAATTCTCGAATTCGGCGGCTTTGCGAAGAAGCTGATCCTTCAACGATACGATTTGTACTTCAAGTTCGGTATTTTTTTCGACAGCAATTTCTATTTCGCTCTTCGGAGACGCTTGTTGTTGAGCTTCCTGTGATTGTGTGTTCTGTTCTTCGTTCTTCAATTCTTCAGTGTTTTGATTATCCATACATCCTTAGTGTTATTGTGGTTTTTTGTTAAAAAGATCTGAAATTGTTGTTGCGACAAAATCGACCAACGGAATCATTTTTGAATATTCCATGCGTTTCGGTCCTAACACGCCGATCGTTCCGGAAACGTCACCGACCGAGTATGTTTTTGTGACAACGCTGAAATCTTTCATATGCTCTATTTTTGTCTCTTCACCAATTGTTACATTTGCTCCGCCATTTTTTGCATCACCGGTTTCCAATATGTGAATAATAATATCCTCGTTATCCATTAATTCTATTACACTTTTGAAATTTTTTGTATTCTCAAACTCAGGCTGTGATAACATATTCGTCGTACCGCCAATATGAATCTTTTCTTTTCGATTCTCATCGAACAATTTATCAACAGATTCAATGAATAACCGGATCAAGCCTGATTCTTCATTCTGAAAATCACGAATCCGTTCTGTGAATGTATCCCTGATCTCTTTAAATGTCAGTCCGCATAGTCGGTCATTCAGTAACCGTGCAACTTGGTCCAGTTTTGCACGCGCAATTTCAGAATGGATCTCCATCATAATCGTTTTCACAAGTCCCGAACGAATAGAAATGATCACGAGCAGTCGTGTGCTGGAAACTTGAAGCAGTTCTAATTTCTCAAAAATACCGGATGTCATTTGCGGTGCTGTTACTACGCTTAATTGATGCGAGATAGTTCCGAGAATTTTAGAAGCAATCTTGAGGACGTCATCTGTTTCAATGTTTCCCTGCAGTTGAGTTTGGATTGAAGATTGATCTTTTTCGCTGAGCTGATCTATTTCCATCAATTCGTTCACATAAAAACGATATCCTTTATCTGTGGGAATTCTTCCTGCCGATGTATGAGGATGACCGAGATATCCGAGATATTCCAAATCGGACATGACGTTCCGTATGGTCGCCGGACTTAATCCAATATCGCGCCGTTTAGCAATAAAGCGCGATCCTACCGGAATAGCGGTTTGAATATAACTGTGGACGATATTATGTAATATCGTTTTTTCCCTGTCGTTCAATGAATTCATTATGCGCTCAACATCTTCCTTTTTGGAAGACAAAAATGGCCTGTTTTTTAAAAAATACGAATACTTTGAGCGGATGTCAAGAAACGCTTACGGAAGGATTATAGGAATTGAATGAAAATTTCGATTATACGGCAATTTTTTGCTGTTCTTCCATCAACTTCAGATTTTTCTCTAATTCTTGGCGGATATCAATGATGCTTTGATCGGTAACGTAGTTGGTATATACGACGTTAGAAAGTTCGACTAGAGAGCGAACAACGGATTCGATGACTGAAGCTTGTCCTTTTAAATCGCTAATAAGTTGGACGAATTGATTTGCTGTTTCCGCATCAAGGGTTTTCTTGACCATCCGTTCGTACGAGGAAGAACGGAGCATAATAATGGCAAGTGCATTATTCACATGGTGTGCAATTGTACGGACAGTGGTTTGGAACATTTGTACTGCAGCCTGATGTTTTTCTTCTTCCATTCTTTCAATTTCGCGTTGTTTTACTTCCTGACGGAAGAGATATCGTTCATAAATTCCGTTGATCAGAATAGGCAGATGGGAAAGTTCGAGACGTTCTTTTCGTGCATAATCATAGGCGCCTAATTTCATTGCATTGACTGCAATCTCTTCTGTGCCTGCTGCGGTGAGCATTATAACCGGAGTGTCAATTGCTGTCTCGTTCATCCATTGAAGCACTTGGAGTCCCGTCATGGTTCCGATATGATAATCCAACAACAGGATATCGAAACGTTCTCCCTTCATTAACGAAATTCCCTCTTCCCCAGAGCTGGCAGTTTTCACAACGTAATGTGGATCAGATTCAAGATCCATGCTTAACAGGCTGGAAAAAGCAGTTTCATCGTCGATAATTAGTACCGTAAGTGGTGTTTTCATATTCCCCTTAAATATTAAATAAATTAAGGGCAATAGGGGAATTAGTCAAGGAGAATTTAGATTTGTCAATAGAGATGGGTTACATTGTAAATAGTAAAAATCCCGTCGGATAATATTCTGACGGGATTTTTATATGCTGCCCCACAAGGATTCGAACCTCGATAAGCAGAGTCAGAGTCTGCTGTCTTAGCCGTTAGACGATGGGGCAATTATATAACAAAATAAAAAAATGTCGGTTGAAAATCTACTTTTTTAATGAAGCCAGTAGTTTTTCAACTCGGTCTTTTGTTTTGTCGCTCACGCGAGCTGTGATGATGATATTATTTTCATCATATGTTTGTTCAATGATCTCGGTAAGATCATGAAGGAGTGAGATGGTTTTATAATCGGAGTTGGTGACGGTAAATGTCATTTCTGTGAATGACGAATGAATGATGGAAATGAGCATTTGTTTTAAGCCAAGAATATTGATGCCTCGGTGCGCAGAGATGAAAACGGAGGGTTCATATTTAGCTTGCAGCATTTTGATGATGGTTCTATCCTCAACAGCATCCACTTTATTAAATACATAAATCACCGTTTTGTTTGCCGCACCAAGATCGGCGACAGTGTTCTTCACTACTTCAATCTGTTCTTCCATCTGTGGATGAGAAAGGTCTATCACATGCAGCAGGATATCAGCTTCAACCACCTCTTCCAACGTACTCTTAAATGACGCGACAAGATGATGCGGAAGTTTACGGATGAATCCGACTGTGTCCGTAACCATAGCGCTTGTTGCGGAATCTAATGCCACAAGCCGGGTTGTCGGATCGAGCGTGGCAAACAAGCGATTTTCCACGAACACTTTTGAATCGGAGAGTGTGTTCAGCAATGTGGATTTCCCCACGTTCGTATATCCCACAAGTGAGATATTGTAAAATTCTTTTCTCCCTTTGCGCTGCGTGGTACGCTGTGTTGCGATCTTCTCGAGTTTTTCCTTCAGATATGAAATTTTTTCACGAATCAAACGGCGGTCAGTTTCGATCTGTGTCTCGCCGGGACCTTTTGTGCCGATTCCTCCGAATTGTTTGGATAAATGCGTCCACATACGGGTCAAGCGGGGAAGAAGGTAGTTCAATTGAGCAAGTTCTACCTGAGTTTTTGCCTCATTGGTCTTTGCCCGTGAAGCAAAAATATCCAGGATCAATCCGCTGCGATCGAGAATTTTCCGTTCGATAGATTCCTCCAAGTTGCGTACCTGTGCAGGGGAGAGATCATCGTCAAAAATAACAAGAGAGATATCATCATCTTTGCACATTTGTGCAAGCTGTTCCACTTTTCCTTTGCCAATGTAGTATGCCGAATCAAATCGATCCTTTACTTGCAGAATTTTATGAAGAACGTCTGCACCGGCAGTGTCTGCCAGAAGGACGAGTTCTTCCAGATATTCTTCTTCCTGCAATTTTGTTGTATTTTTTGCGGCAACACCGACAACCATTGCACGTTCACGTTTTTCTTTTACGAGGTCAATCATAATTTTTTTATCCCGCAAACATCATGCGGGTAAATATTTCTGTTTTGATCAATATGACATTACTGTTGTTTTGGTTCTCTTGCAACAAACATCTCAATCAATGCAATAAGGGCTGCAGCCATTAAAAGATATCGCCACAACTCAATTCCAAATCTGCTCTGGGTAATTGTATTTGCAACATCGGTGTCCGGCAGCAGTTTTGTCACTGAAGACTCTTCAATGCCAAACCGAGTGAAGATATTATTTATTTGTTCATCGTCAGTCAGTATTCCATTTGATTCTTCGCGAGGAACGTTCACCGGCAGTGCAAGAAGTGTATCATTCTGAGCTACCGCCGAATACATTCCTGCGCTCTGAGGATCATTAAAGGTAAACATTGTTTCCGATATTCCTTCGGAATTTGTTTTATTATATGTTTGTAATGGTATTTTCCGATTTTCGGTGTCGAACAATTGAAGGGAGGTGGGAGAAACCATCTTTCCCTTTTTCAATTGGGACGAATTGAATTCTACTTTTTCTCCAACACGATAATGCATCTCTCCGGCAGTATTGAGTGGGGATGACAGATATAAAACGGATTGATATAATAAGGGAACAAAAATTCCTTTTATAGGGAAATCAGACCAAGTCATGACTGCCGGAACGGAAAATCCAAGAAGTTTCCCTTTCCCAACCTCCTTGAGCCAAAGAAAGTTTTTTCCGTTTGACAGTGAAATGACAGATCGAACATTGGTTTCTGGTGTTACATTTACAGTTGTTAAAATGTGCGGGGATTCTATCCCCTCAGCATTTTTTTTGATGCCTTGTTCAAACATCCCTTGAAAAATAGGAAATTGCAGGTCGACCTTTTCAAATGTGGTGTTGGTTTTTGTCACGCTCATATCGGCAAGACCGACCGGTTTTAAGTAGTCATACGAGAATGAAGAGGTATCTGCGGAAGGAAAAAACAAAACGTTTCCTCCGTTCATTAAAAAACGATTCAGAATATCAGTCTGTGAAGAGGGGAGCGTTTTCACACCCGTGATAACGAGAACATCCGATTTGGCTAGAGAGGATGAATTCATTTGCGATGGAGCAAAGGTTGAGATTGATACGGGAGAGGATCTGTTTGACATTGCTGCTACATTTAAAGCAGTAAAAATATAGTGCGAATACCCCTCTTCTGTTGAAATGATCGAAACATTGATCTGACCGGGAATGTTGACTGAAAAATAGTAACGGTTATCCGACTCAAAAGGATCATCTTCCAACTCTACATATCCGGAAACGGTGCCGGAATGGGATGGAATGAGATTAAACTCAAGAGTTGAACTCATGCCGCTTCCAAGGGAGACACTTTTTTGCATTACCCGAGCGCCATCGAACACAACGCTGACGAGGTGATTGTTCAGAGGAACGGTTCCGTAATTTTTTACCACAACATTCAGTGTAAACGGTTTATTTGCTTGTAAGAGGGCGGGAGGAATTACCGTTCGCTCAATTGCAGCATTCTCTGTTTGTCGCTGCGAAAGGAATGAATAAAATATTTTTACCTGAGGATCGAACAAATTTTCAGTGACAGAATTGTTTTCTGTGAGAGAAGAAAGAGATGATGCCTGTCCGTCTGAAATAATATATACTTCCTTGTTAAAATTCTTTGACTGCTGAAGCAAGTGTGATGAGAGGCGAATACCATCTTTGATCGTACGATGAGAGTACTGTACCTCTGTCTCTCGGATCAATGATTCTAACGTGCGAAGATCGTGTGTTGCAGTTTCTGTTGTGGCATTTGGCAGATCGGAAAGACGAAGGAAGAAGACATCGTCATTTTCCTGCAATAGAGAAATGATCTGCAATGCCTGTGTTTGTGCTTGAGCAAGAAATTTTCCTCGTTCATTATTCAAAGACATACTGGCGGAATTGTCCAGAAGAATAACGATTGTTGATGCCGCGCGTGATCCTGCTGAGCCGAAATTTCCTTTTAAAGCAGGTCGAGAGAAGGCGAGGACGATCAACAAAATCAACATTGTGCGCAAGGCCAGCAAAATCCATTGACGGATCTTGATCTTTCGGATTTTATTTTTGTTCAACTCTTTCAAGAACGAAAGCGTGCTAAACTCGATAGTGCGGAGCTTACGGATGTTGAAGAGATGGATCAGAATTGGGATTGTCGCTGCTGCAAGTCCGAACAGAACAAAAGGATTAAGAAAGGTCATTGAATATCGTTACGTACAAAATCCCATAATTGGGTTGGACACTTGTCACACACCTAATATACTTCAATGGGATTTTGAATACAACCTACATGCGGTGCTCTAAAAAAGACTTCCATTTTGCAAAATCAAACATCGAACCACGATTGCCGAAGTTTTTTTGCAGTATTGAACACGTAGCAATTGCAGCCGGTAGGTTTTGTGAATTTTGCAGGATACTCCACAATTCATTTTCATGATCGCGGGTAAGAGTCTGTTCCCACAACAGTGTCATAATTTGATGAATTTGTGGTAAGGAAGCTCCCGGAGAGTTGAGAACATAAATCAATTCTACCGCAGATAATGAATCTGTTACAGTATTATTTCCACCTTTCACAACCGACAGGCTTCCTAAGGTGAGATTCTGCCGTTTGGGCTCACTAAGTAATGAATAATAGTTTTTGAGCTCTTTCAACTTACTCGATGCAAAATTTCCTTTTGCGCCTCCTCGATTTACAGCTTTTACTAATTCTTCAAATGCACTTCGTGATCCGTTTCTCGCTAGTCCCTCTAAGGCAAAAACATCAATGTAACCTCTGCTTAACGAAAGTTCAGATGTTACTTGATTGAGGTTTTTTTCAACTGCCTGTCTGATAGGATTGAACAATGTAGCCGTGTTTGTTTTATTTTTTTGCTCAAAAATGGCAAATTCGCTTGTGACGGCTGATTTTACACTGGATTCAGTAGTGCTAAAAATAAAGAAAATATTTACTACTAATAATATTATAACGAGGGACAAAAACCCAAGAATAAGCCTATTTGCGTATTTTCGGTCATTTCTTTCTCGAAATATTGCATCTCTCAGTTCAGAATTACCAGTCAACACCTGTCTGTCAAATTCCTCTCTTAAAGAAACCCCAAATTCAGAGAATTTTTGATCTAATATGGCCTTGAAAAGCAATTCTCCATTAAAAGATTTTGCCGGGAGATTAGTGACTTTTTCCTCGTCTTTGGTGTCGGTTACCGATTTACGTCTTTTTTTTAACATAGATTTTTTCGACAAAAATGAACTCTTTTACTCTTCAATGCACTTAATATATGTTAGAATAAAAACTATATCAAACCAAATCTCGCTAATTATAAAAATCTAATACATTTGGAATGTAACCTATCTAAAAAGATATTATTCATTAGCGCATCAATAAAAATTTCTTGTTATTAGAAAATTTTAATTAAGGATATTTTAATAAATGATGTGTGTAACCCATGTGAATAATTATAAATATTTAAATTATTAGAGTTTTTTAGTACTTGTTAGAATATGCTAACAACCCTTTATTTTACAACAACTTATGCCGACTTTTTATCGTGGGAAAAACCTAATACGATAATTTCATTCTTTGCACATTATATGCAGGAACTCTATGAATCATGAAAATAAAATTTATGCGATACATCAAATCGCAACATTATTGGGAATTAGTGTTTCATCGATTGATCGATGGGTCGATGCGGGAAAATTAAAATGTCTGGTCACTAAAGATGGGACCAAACACTTCACTATCGATCAGTTACTTGAATTCGCCACGACGTACAACATTTCCATGCAATTTCTTGTTGAAACAACTCATCACAGCAAACCAAAATCCGAACAAATTTTCGAACAAATTTCAGCAGCTCAATAAACACGTAGACAATGTTTATCAATTATCACAAAAATAATAATTTGAAATCAGACCGATTGATCGTGTTCATTGGCATGATCTTATTTGTAACAGCGCTGAATGTTGCAATGATATTTGCGCAAACTCCAATTTCAATTTACAATAATTTTTCCGGTACGGTAAACTACACAGTCATCGGCGGTTCGCTTCGTACTTCCGGGAACACAGTGAGCGCGACAGCACTTCGAACGACCGATACGAGCAGACTTGTGTATCCAACCAATGCAATTATTGTTGGTGCGTATTTGTATTGGGGAGGATCAGGCGCAACACCCGATAATTCCGTCACCCTTGATGGAAGTAATTCATTTACTGCAACAAGGACATTCACCGAATCAAATAACAACGGCGGTATGCGGTATTGGTTTGGTGGATTCGTTGATGTTACATCATTCGTTCAATCACAATCAAATAACCATGTATATACGTTTGGAAATTTGACGGTCGACAATACAGGAATCTATGCGTCAAGCCAATCAGCGCTTGCCAGCTGGGCGATGGTTATCGTATATCACTTAGAAACAGAAGTAAAAAAATCCATCAACATCTACGACGGTTTCAAAATATTTAAGGGCTCGCAAATTACCGTAACACCAAATAATTTTTATGTTCCGTATGCGCTTGTTCAAGGGAAGATGACGCATATAACATATGAAGGCGACAAAGAAAATTCCACGAGTCTTAGCGGATATTCCGAAGAAGTAAAATTTAATGGTACGTCGTTAACTGATGCTAATAATCCTACCAACAATCAGTTCGGTTCGCTGAGCAACAATTTCCCTGAAGATAGCACCTTTGGTTTAGATATCGATACGTACGATATTACAAGTTATCTCAGTCCGGCTGATACTCAAGCAACATCAGATTATTCTTCCGGTGGAGATCTTGTTATTCTCAACGTTGAAATTATTTCTATCGCAGACACTGCTAATTCCGATATTCGTGTCACCAAAACACATTCTGGTGGCAGTATCGTTGCCGGTACCACATTCAATTACACAATTAGCGTACAAAATTATGGTCCTGATACTACGGGAACCATAACGTTAACCGATAGTCTCCCAAGCGGATTAACATTTGTTTCAAGTACGTTTGCAGGAGCAAACGGTTACGGTTCATGGACAATCGATAGTTCGGCACGACCAAAATATGTTTGGACACACACCGGTGCACATCCAGATAGTACGACCTTACCCCCGGTAACAGTAACAGCGTACATCACGGCTGAAAATTATCCGAATCAACAGAACTCAGCGTATGCCAGCAGTCCACAATTTGACAGAAAACCTTGGAATAATACTTCGACCGATGTAGTACCGATCTTGACACCGATCTTTTTGACATCGACAAAATCGTATAGTGATCTCAATGGAGGATCAATTCGTCCCGGTGATACATTGTTATATACAATCAGCGTAGCGAATTCAGGAAATTATCCGGCTTATAATATTTCGGTCATTGATTCAATGCCTACCGGCATGCGTGTAGTTCCTTCAAGTTTTTCACCATCGGCAACATATACTGGAACTTCAACGACGGGTGAAGTGGTCACCTTCGGTACGTACGCAGGGCCAATGAATGTCAGTGGCAGTACATCATTCCAATTCAGGGCGGTACTCGATTCAACAATTCTTGGTAGTTCAACCATAACGAATGTCGCCCGCGTACGTTCGGCAACAGTTGATCAGCGCGTTACATCAACGTTTGTTCCTGTTAATGCGCCGCCGATGGATATTCAAAAGAGCCGATACAGTTCGGGTGTAGGCAGTGGCGACACAATTCGGTATTTCATGGTCGTTACAAATACTTCATCGTATGCAACGTCGACCAACACACAGGTGATTGATACCATTCCGGAACCATCCGGAACAACAGCAAACAATCCTTACTACATCACATCAAGCGCGATTCCTTCCGGCGTACTTACACAAGGACCGAATACCGGTGATCGTGACACCATTCTCACATGGAGTATTGGAACGCTCGCACCTGGAGCTGTCGATACAGTTGAATTTAAAGTCCGCATATCGAGCGGATTAGCAAATGGAACAACTGTTACCAATAAAGCGACGGTGATCAACACTCAGGGAAGCAGGGACTCAGTAGATTATTCTTTCGTTAAACAAGCCCCGGTAGTGACCATTCAAAAATATCAATATCCCCCCGGCAGCGGAACCGGAACGGGCGACACAATCCAATATTATTTAGTCATTACGAATACAGATCTGTACGGATATTCGACAAACACTCAAGTCATTGATACTATTCCAAATCCTGTCACAGCAAATACAACGAATGGAAACAGACAAAATCCATATTACTTAACCAGTGGTACTTCTCCTGCTGCGACAATAGCATCATTTGGCGGCGGTGGAGCAAATAACCTTGATACCAGTTTGACCTGGAATTTGGGAACAATGACCCCTGGGGAAATCGATACGATCAAATTTAAGATGAGAGTTCCCGGTTTTCTGGCAACCGGAACAACGATTACGAACAAAGGAACCGTTACGAATGATCAGGGAAGAAGAGATTCTTCATCGTTTGACTATAAAAAAGCAGTTTTTTATTCAGCCAAACTCACGGGAACACAATATATCCTTCCGGGTGATAGTATTTACTATTCACTCTTTGAAGCAGACACGAACAAAAATGTCAGCCTTATCGAGTCATTAACACTTCAAGATACCAACAAAGTGACATCTGAACGCGAAGGCATCCTTGTGACAGAGACTGGAGCAAACACAGGATTGTTTGCAGGAAAAATCACTACGGTGTATGGTGCTTCTGCCGGGACGAACAACAACGCTTCATTCAATGTAAAACCGGGCGACAGCATAAGAATTTCTTATATCGACAAATATGATTCCACGAGCACTAATCTGAATTCCGTTAAGAATGTTTGGAGATCGTTTGTTACGAGAGTGCTAAATGGTCACGCTGTTGCCTTGAGCGGATCTGACTCCATATTGCCCACACAGACAATTTACTACACGTTGAACGATTCTGATCTAAACAGACACAGTACTTTGATAGAATCATATTCTATCAGAGACAGTAATCAGGTGACCGGTGAAATTGAGAACTTGATCTTTACGGAAACTGGTGTCAACAGCGGAATATTCACATCAACCGTACCGACGGTTTTTGGTATTAGCGCAGGGACAAATAATGATGGAACATTTACCATTCAAAAAGGCGACACTATCACACTGAAATATTATGATAGTGTTATTGTGAATGGAACGAACGGGGGATTGAAAACATGGAAAACATATGTCAAAGGGGGTGCAACAGCCACATTAACCTCCACATCACCAGTTCATCCGGCTGACTCTATATTAATCACTATCACGGACGGAGACCTCAATGCCAATAGTGGTAATGCTGAAACATATTCCATTAAAGACAGCAGCATAACGACTGGTGAAGTTGAGACATTTACCGTTACGGAGACAGGAATCAATACCGGCATTTTTACGAAAATGCTGGCAACTCAGTTTGGATTATTTGCCGGTACAAATAATAATGGAAGCTTCAATGTAAAGAATGGCGACTCGCTTAGAGTAACATATTATGATACGTTGCTCATAACCGGAGGACCAGGTGGGAATATTATTTCCGGCACGCTGGTCATAGGAGGAGCAACTGGAACGATCAGCGCCACAACCCCTCATCATCCGGGTGACTCTCTGACTGTGACGGTGACCGATGCAGATTTAAATAGAAATACTTCTGTAGCAGAAACATATACCATCAAAGACAGCAGCATCGTTACCGGTGAAGTTGAATCGTTTGCCATTACCGAAACCGGTATCAACACCGGAATATTTATAAACAAATTAGGAACACAATTCGGATTATCTGCCGGGGCAAATAATGATGGTCGATTTAATGTACAGGCAGGCGATACACTTCGCGCAATGTATCGTGACACAATGCTTACCAATGGTGGTCCCGGAAGTTTTATATTCGGGAACAGCAAAATTCTAGGGGGAGTTAATGCTTCACTTACAGCCACTTCCCCAATATACCCATCAGACTCTCTATTAATAACGATTGTTGATAACGATCTCAACAGAGATACTAATTCCGTTCAAGTCTATTCTGTTAAAGACAGCAGCATCTCCACAGGAGAAGTAGAAACATTTCCGATCACTGAAACAGGAAACAATACCGGCATCTTTACCAAAAAACTTGGAACCCAGTTTGGATTAACAGCAGGAACAAATAATGACGGAAAATTCAATGTAAAAACCAACGATTCGCTACGCGTCACCTATATTGATACACTGCAACTGAATGGCGGAAGTGTAACTCTTTCAGCGTTTACAAAAATATTAGGTGGAGTTACAGCTACCATCACTTCAACAACACCCGTCCTGCCCGGAGATTCATTACTTATTACAGTAACTGATGCTGATCTCAATAAGAATATTACCATCGCGGAAACATATACAATAAAAGACAGCAGTATTGCCACTGGTGAAGTTGAAGTATTCGCTGTTACTGAAACCGGAGTGAACACCGGCATCTTTACCAAAAAACTGGGAACCCAATTTGGCTTGACTATCGGAACAAACAATGATGGTCGATTCAATGTAAAAGCAGCAGATACATTGCGTGCTTCCTATATAGACTCGCTGCAAAACAATGGCGGATCAGCAACGCTTGTTGCGAACACTGGAGTAATCGGTGGTGTCACTGCAGTTTTAACATCAAATCCGGTTGTTATTCCGGCAAATGATTCATCCACATTTACTCTTACCGACAACGATTTAAACAAGAATTCGGCAACAGTGCAGTCATACACGCTCACAGTGCAAAGTACTACCGGCGAGAGTGAGACGATGATATTCACTGAAACCGGAATCAATACCGGAGTTTTCACAAAAACCGTAACGACAATCTTTGGTACAACACCGGGAACAAACAATAATGAAATATTTACGGTTCAACCGGGAGATACAATTCGTGTTTCGTATCTCGATTCATTGCGTGCTCTTGGGGACACAGCAACCGTAACCGCGATATTCAGGATTGGTACGGTCACTTTTACAACATCCACGAAAACATACGTAGATGGAAACGGCGGATTTGTCAAACCTCCTGACACTCTATTATATACCGTGAAAGTGAAGAATAGCGGATCAGTCGGGGCAACGAGCATCTCCTTAAAAGACACGCTTCCGACGGATGTGACAATTTTGACAGGTACGATTTCTGGCGGCGGAAGTGCAGCAGGAAGAGTTATTTCATGGCCTCTCTTTAATCTTTCGGCAAGTGACAGTGCGACCTATCAATATCAAATCCGCGTCGATTCAACGATTGTTACTCAGACTCCTTCCATCAATAAAGCAACAATAGACGGAAATGGAATTCGGTATCAAGTAACGGCTTCGTTTACACCAGTAAATCGTCCGTTGATGACAATGAGTAAAGTGGCAAACCGGACTACCGGCAAACCAGGTGATACAGTTATGTATACAATCAATTATTCGAATACAGGTACCGCAAATGCATATGTCGTAACAGTAACTGATGCACAACCGGATAATACTACGTACGTGCCAAATTCCGTTATCATCAATTCCGTCGCGAAAAGCGATGCAGCAGATGCCGATGAGGTGGAGCTTACCGGAATTACCATACAATTGAAATTGGGAATTATTCAACCCGGAGTTTCGGGGACAGTTACGTTAAAGGTCAGAATTAATTAATAAACGATAATTTTTATACATCAATTAAAAAAATAATCAAACAACACAAAAGGAGAACAACAATGAAAAGACTATATACGCGCAGAGCAAAACCTCCACCATCCATACCGAGGATGAGTGATTCATAAAAACACACAGTTTAACAAAAAGAAAGAAGTAGCAATGAAAAACAACACAACAAATAACAAACAATACAAACAGAAAGGATTACTTATGAAAACCAAGTTATCGGTTTTTGCGGGTGCCTTTTGTGCTTTTGTCCTGTTAGGGACGACAAGTGCATTTGCATCTGGTACTCCGGCTGGTACTGAAATCAAAAACGTCGCGAAAATGACGTACAAGGATTTCGCCGGAACAAGCTATGATACGCTCTTTACTGATACCGCTCGGGTGACAGTTGAGCAAGTGGCCGGTGTTACGGTAACACCAGTCGGATCACTGAAATATTCCAGTGACAGTTTATATGTCTTCTTTCCTCACACGGTAACAAATACTGGTAATGGAACAGATACATATACTTTGGCTGCAGCAGATTCTGCAAGCTGGGGTGCTTCAATATTTTTTGATATAGATGGACAAGGTGATGTTGACGCAGCAGATACGGCAGCCGCAGCTATTACTACAACCGGTTCAATGGCGGCGGATGCAACGTATAAAATCCTTGTCCGCTTATTTGTCCCCAATGGTAAAACCAGCGGATTGCTTGATACCAATAATACCAAAGCAACATCAAGCTTTAATACTGCTGTGCTTGCCTGGGTACGTGACTCAATTAGAACAAGAGTTACGGAAATCGCGTTGACCAAAACAAATAATAACGGTACCCCCACACCTGGTCAAACGATTACCTATACGATCACTTATAACAACAGCGGCACAGGAACCGGAAAAAATGCGGAGCTCCGAGACACGTTAAATTCCAATTTAACGTTCGTCAGTGCTGTCGTAAACTCCGGGGGTGGATCAGCAACAACTACCACCGGCGGTCTTGGTGAACTAATTGTTATTTGGTCGGGAATTGGCAATAGCGGAAACGTTTATGGCGGATTGACAGGTCAATTGACAATCCAAGCAACAGTAAATGTTGGTGTTGCTGCCGGAACATCTATATCTAACCGCGCTTACATGGTCTATAATGACAGTATTGGTAATCGCACAAAGAGACCACCAGCCGGACCGACAGTTGTTGTCGTTGCAGGAAGCGGTGCGTGGGAACTTCAAGTGACAGCATTGAATAATAATTCATTTACAACCGACAATGATGATGATTCAGTACAGGTGAACCAAGGAATCTTCTTCAGAGTAAAAGTGAAGAATAATGGTAACAGAACTGACTCATTAAAATTCACTACGCGGACTTCAACAGCATCGTTCACTTGGTTCTTATTCAGAGACGTTGACTCCAATGGTGTATACCTTCATGGAACGGATACGGTGATTAAAATCGCCTCCGATACAATCGTTGTCCCGCGCGGTGGCACTGCATATTTCTTTGCGGCAGACACCTCCGGTCACATGACGGCAGATCGTATTCGCGACAGTGCATACTATCTCGTGACATCGTTAACGCTTGGTGCTTCGGACAACGGTTATCACATTACAAGAATAAAAGCACCTGTCATGACATTGACTAAATCAGTAGTTACGCAAACATCCACGTGGGGAGGTGGTACAAGATCTCGACCGGGTGATTCGCTGATTTATATCATTACATATACCAACACAGGGTCAGGTAATGGTTATTCGATTGTCGTTCTCGATAACATCCCTGCCAATACTTCTCTTATTGCCGACTCCATTAAGATAGATTACTCGACAAATGGTGGTGGTGCAACTGGAGATGGTACACACTATGTATCAAAGACAGACGCAGTTGGCGACGATATTGTAGATGTGGCAGCCGGTACCATAACGGTTACTCTTGGAACAGTTGGTCCTCGCATGACAAATGATCCGACTCATACAGGTAAGATCAGATTCTTGGTGAAGATCAATTAATGCAACACCTATTTCCGGGGCTCCCTTCAGGGGAAGGGGGCTCTGGAGATATTTTTTTCGTGAAAAATTTCATTAAACATATTACCCAGTACTTCTTGCTCAGCGGATTGATGATCGCTCTGAGTTCGCAGACCTATGCACAGACGTCCGGCGGAACTCGAATCGATAACGTCAGTTCGGCAATTGTGCATTATCTGAACGGAAGTCAGGATACAGTGAAAAGCAACATGGCTAGTATTGTTGTGGAGAAGTGGGGAGCACTTTTATTGAATAAAACAGTGTCACGTGATAGTGTCCATGCGCGTGATACTGTTTTATTTAAGATTGTCGTGGGATATAATGGAAACCTGAGTGCGGCACAAGTAGTTATCACCGATACAGTTCCTACTCACTTTAGAATTATCAGCTCATCAAAAGGAACAGTCAATGGAAATATAGTTACATGGAACGCAGGAACCATTTCTGCTCCAACACCAGATTCTGTAATAATCACTACTGTTGTGACCTCGCCATTTGGCGGTCAGTTCAATACAACCAATACAGCGTATGCTATTGACAGTGTGGGAATCAGAACAACTTCAAGCGCAATAGTTCATTTAGATATTTTACAGACAGAATCGTGCAAACTGAAGATTGAAAAGTCCACCGACAAAATTATTGGAAACGGTCAGCAATGGGCAGTGATTCGAGCCAATATTACCGATTCGATTGGTGTACCGAAACCGGACGGAACACCGGTATTCTTTAAGGCAGATCTTGGTGTGTTCTCCAATGGTAAAGATTCCGTTACGAAATTCTCCTTAAATGGTTTTGTAGCAGATTCACTCAATGCAAATCTTTCATCGGGATCCATTGTGAAAGCGAAAGTGACTGTTCAATTATTGAGTGTATGCGATTTGTCGGATACGATCAATGTAGAGTTTTATCCAGGAGCAATCACCGGCGTGGTACTGGATCATTCTACAAAAACATTCTATAAGAATGCGTATGTCCGGTTAATCGATTCCGTACAAAATGTATTGATTGACATCGATACAACAAAGGCCGACGGAAAATTCTTCATGTTCGTTCCGAAAACAGGTGTGTATCGTGTTGATGTTTCTGCAGCAGATAAATTTGCATTGAATAATACAGTCACAACATTTGTCAATGTGGACATTAAAGGGGATGTTGCTCGAATCGTTCCCAATAAAAATTCGATTTCTGGAACAGTCTACTACTGGATCAACAATACACCAATCTATATTCCAAACATGCCGATCGAACTGTTCGATATCACGAACGGCGATAACAGATCGAACAAAGATGCGGAAGCAAAAAGCATCGCAACTGTCTTGAAAACAACCACCGACTCGCGCGGAGTTTATGAATTTGAGGATATTAAACCGGGCAAATACAGAGTGCTGCTTGGCGCTTCTGAATTAAATGGTGCTTCATCAATCATCATTCCAGAACAGGGATATTACATCCTTAATGGAAATATCCCGGTTGAATTAACCGTGACACCAACGTTTGAAAAGAGCGGAACGCCGACAGTAGTTCTTGGCGATACCATTGAGTATCAGATGAGGGTAAGAAATATTAATGCATTTGCGGTAACCAATAGCGTCGTAACCGACACACTGTTGAATGATGTTGAATACATCAGTTCAACAAACAACGGAACGTATAATTCGGCGGTACATTCAGTACGATGGTCAATTGGAAATGTCGATTCATCGTATAAAAATGTTCTTTCAGTGAAAGTTCGTGTGAAAAACAGTACGCCAGCGTCACTTCTTGTAAACCGAGCAACACTTTCGGCGTCGGAAATTTTCCCAATTATCGATACTGCAGCAACAGTTATTATGCGAAACCCATTATTGGCGATTGTAAAAACAGCCAATAAAGATTCAGCAGCAATCGGTGATACAATGCAATACCGCATTGTTGTTAAGAATATCGGCGACACTCCATTGACAAATGTTTCCATGGTGGACACTGTCGATGCGCAGAAATTCATCGTCTTATTGGTATCGTCGAATGCCACATTGCAGAACAATATTGTTTCAATGGCGCGCGATACGCTTGCGGTTGGTGACAGCGCCGTTGTTACTATCCGTGTTCGCGTTCGAGAAAGTGCATTGTTTGGATTCGTGAACAGGGCATTTGCTCAATCACAGTTGACACCGGTCCAGTCTTCAACAGTGGTGACACTGTGGAAGCAGACAATTGGTCCAAATGTCGCGAACTTTATCCTGAGCAAATTCGTGTCGAAAGATACGGCAGTGAACGGCGATACTGTCAAGTATACTATTCGGATCAAAAATAACGGCAGTAAAATCCTAACAAATGTTGTTGTCATCGATACATTGCCGAAGCAGCTGACAAAAAACACAGTGCTCTATAATAATGGTACGATAGATAACAATATCGTAACCTATTTCGCCGGAACGCTTGCCGTTGATGCAACAGATTCCGTCGTGGTCGTATCGGTCGTGGCCGGAAGTCCGTACATTCCTGAAAGAGTTACCAACACTGCGTATGCAAAGTCCAATGAAGTTCCATTCCAGACTGCGCAGGCTAAATTCGTTTCGTTAATCGGCAAACTTGATCGGTTGCTGCTCAATATTAGTGTCTCATCACCGACAGTGTTTACCGGTGATTCGTTAAGTTATGTCTTGCGCATTACGAACGTTTCAAATCGTAAGTTGACCAATGTGATTGTCCGCGATCCGGTTCCGTTCCAACTTGAAAACATCCGGGTTGAAAATCCGAATTCGACGGCTCGTTCAGCAGCCAAGATCACTATTGTGCCGATGAGAAAATCCGGAATAGCCGAAAGCGATACACTCCGATTGGACGGATCAGTAGCGATTTATAAAAAAGATACCATCGATGTGGGTGAAGTTGATTCGTTTTATGTAAAAACGACGGTTCGATTGGATCGTCCGAATTTTGAATTGATTTTGAATACCGGCTATGCCACAACGAATGAAACAGAGCAGATTATTGCGCAAGCAGTGACGCTTGTTGAACCACGCACAAACAAAAACTTCCAATTGCAATTGGAGAAGAGAGTATCAAAAGATACTGTCCATATCGGTGACACAATGTCTTATGTGATTCACTTTAAGAATATCACCGGAGGGCCGTTGACGAAGATTAGTATTGTTGATACGCTTCCGGTGCAGATTATTAATCCTCGGGTCAGCGGCAGTGCTAAAGTGGAAAACAATATTGTTACCTACGAAGTCGGTTTCCTTGGACCGAACAAAGAAGATTCGATTATTGTGATCGGTCAATTAGATCCGTACGGCGTTCATGACGGTGAGTTGGTGTTGAATTATGCGTTTGCACGAGCATTCCAGATTGAAGAACAAACAGCGTTTGCCATCTTCACGGCAAAGACAGATCCGGCATGCCGCATTGAAGTGATTGCAACGCCAGAGAAAATTATTGGCAATGGCAAATCGAAAGCATTCATTCAAGTTAACTTGACCAACACGCTTGGATATCCAAAACCGGATGGAACGCCGGTTGTAATGACCACTACCGTTGGTCAATTTACCAATGGTCAATCGATGCGTGTGTTGTATTCCAAAGACGGTAAAGCATCGGATTCATTGCGCGCAACTATTGCAGGAAATAATCTCATAAAGGCAATGGCCATTGCTTCAGCAGATGACGGCCAGGGTTGTAAAGCGAAAGATACAGTCGAGATCGTATTCTTCCCGGGTGCTATCGAAGGAACAGTAATCGATCATCGAACACAATCACCTGTGAAGGGTGCAATCGTTCGTGCATACTCCAAAACAACCGATTCATTGGCCGGTGAAGTTATTACAAAAGAAGATGGATATTACCTGATTGCTGTGACAAAAACAGACAGCTTCCGTGTTTTGATCACCACTGTCAATGAGTTCGGACGACAAATTACGGTGGAAACCGAAGTAAAAGTAAGTGTATCCGGCGGTGGTGATCTTCCAACACCAAACCAAAATTCTGTTTCCGGTGCAGTGTACTATCTTGTTTCACACGAACCGATTCCGGCTGCGAATCTTTCCATTTATTTACAAAGCGTTACACCGTCACCAAAATCGAATGTCGACATCAGTATTTCTAATAATGTGGCAACGATTGATTCTGTATTAACAGATTCAGCGGGAACATATAAGTTTGACAGAATTCCGGCAGGGCGATTTATAGTATTGCTCAATCATCCGACTATTAAAAATTCCGTGGAATTGACAAACTCCGGTAATGGCCAATATGTAATTAATGCGAATATTTCCGTTGTATTAAATCCCAACATCGTGTTCGATAAGAGCGGTCCATCACGCGTTGCGTTGTCCGATACAGCAACGTACAAGATCAATGTTGGTAATACCGGAAATCTTTCCACAACAAACACAATCGTTATTGATTCGCTGCATTGGGCAATGAAATTCATTAGTGCAACAGGCGGCGGCGTTTATCAGCCAGCCTCACACCGTATTGTATGGAACATTGGAAAACTCGATTCTCTTGTGAATCGTGAATATGATGTCACAGTTCGCTTTGTTGACACACTAAAAAACAGCACTCCTTCATTGAACCGTGCGAGCGTTACAACCAATCAGACAACATTGATGAGGGATTCGGTTCCGACTCTATTGTTCTTGCCGCCGACCATGAAAATGTGGAAAGTATCAAATGTTCATCAGGCAAATCCCGGTGATACGGTAGTGTATTCCATTAAAATGCAAAATCGTTCGGGTTCATTTGGCGATAGTATTGCGGTGACGGATAAACTTCCGACGCAGGTGCAATATCTTAAATCAAACGTTCAGTATTTCCGTTCAGCACCGCAGTCTGTCATGAATGACACTGTGGAGTATAACAGTGCATCTCATTCAATATTCTGGAAACGAGACACGATGTTTGTAGGCGATTCAGTAACAATTAATTTGATCACGCGCGTTCGCACCAATCTGGAACCGGGCGATCATACCTATACAAACGTTGCCGGTGTAACATGGAAGGGTGGATCGCTAACATCCGATCAAGATTCATTAAGCAATACCATGGTGCGCTCTTCAGTTTCATATTTGAAAGTAACGAAACAGGCATTGCGTAAAGTGCTCGAAATAGGTGATATCGCAACGTATCTCGTTCGCGTAACAAATATGAGTGCGGTAAATTATGCACGTGATATTCAATTGGTGGATAAGATTCCGTTCGGCTTCCGATATATGAACGGTTCTTCGGTGATTGACACAATGAAAGTGTCCGATCCGACTGGCAGAAAAGAATTGTTCTGGCTGTTGAAAGATTCCTTGGCACCAAGTGCGTCAGTTCAGATCGTCTATCGTTTGGTGGTTGGTGCGGGTGCTGTTGAAGGAAATGGTATCAATACGGCTCGTGCGTATGGTATCTCGCATTTCGGAGCTCAGATGGCATCTGCTGAGGTTCAAGAACAAGTAGAGATTCGTCGTGGTGTATTTACAACGCATGGTTTAATCATCGGAAAAGTCTTCTATGATGACAATCGCAATAAATACCAAGATTCATTGGAATATGGTGTAAAGGGAATTGAATTAATGATGGAAGATGGAACCAGAATCATCACCGGTGACGATGGTAAGTATTCCATACCGGATGTACTGCCGGGCGAACATGTGATCCGCGTTCGCACACATACGCTTCCAAAAAATTCATCTTTGGAAATGGGTTATAATGATTTTGCAAAAGATTCAACGTCACGATTTGTCAACCTGACTGAATCCGGTATTGCTCGCGTAGATTTCTATCTTGCTCGCAATATCTCCCGTCCGGATTCGTTAGTGTTAAGCCAGGCGATCGCAAAAATTGGAGACTTCTCAATTCAGCGCATTTCTTCGCCGCGCAATATCGTCTTTATTGAAGATAAACGGTTAGCGTCAATGAAGCTGACCGGCTTGAATTTTGAAGTTGGTAAAGCAATTTTAAAACCCGAAGCGTTTGTCACGTTAAAACAGCTTGCGGATGTGTTGCGCGAATATCCGGATCAACCGCTGATAATTGCCGGTCATACCGATTCGATGAAGATTGCTACGGCTGAATTCCCGAATAACGGGGTTCTTTCTATGGCACGTGCAATGTCCGTAAAGTCGTACCTTGTGGAAAAAGAAGGAATCAATGTCGATCGTATCCGCATTGAAGGACATGGTGAAACAAGACCGGTAGCAACCAATAAATCGATCGATGGCCGCTCGCTGAACCGTCGTGTAGAATTCTACTTTACACCGACAACAGAAGAAAAACAGATTACGGAAATGCCGGTGTCAATTGAAATACCGATTGAGTATACAGGAACGGAGAATATTACGAAGGTTGATTTCCGTGATATTCTTAATCCGTCGTTCAAATATGTTGAAGGAAGTGCGATGTTTGCGGATTCCACGGTAACACCGCGGATCAATGGAAACGAACTGCATTGGACATTAACGAATCTTGGTCCAAACTTTAAATATAAACTTCGTTATACAGTAATGGTACAACGTCCGGAACGGTACGAAGCAACAGAAATACAATCGACATCTACATCTATTTGTTATTTTGTTGGGGATAGCGCCTTACATTGTATCGATTCATTGATCACAACAAATGAAGTCGCAATTGCGGTTCGCGGCCGTGCAGTAAATTTTGTTATGTCGGGTGTCTTGTTTGATGTTGGCAAAGCAACGTTGCGCAGCACAGCATTAACGTCATTAGAAACAACGGCGAAATTCTTGAAGGAAGATCTTTCGTCAACGGCATTAATTGAAGGTCATACGGATTCTTCACCGATCAAGACGAAAGAGTTCCCATCGAACATCGAATTGTCGCAGGCACGAGCCAACACGATTAAACAAAAATTGATTGCTCATTATGGTATAGCACCGGAACGGTTGAAGACGATTGGTTACGGCGAGTTCCGTCCATTGGCATCCAACTATACAATAGAGGGCAAACAAGTAAATCGGCGAATTGAATTAAGAATATTACGGAGTGAGTTTGCGCAAAAAGTATTGCTCGAAGGTGGAGTTGATTCATCGAAGCTGGTTGTAGAAACACTGCTTCCGAAAAACGCTCCTCAGGGAATAGATTCAATGATGCGAGATAAATCAAAAGAACGGTATATTCTAAAACTTGATGTTCGTCGCAAAGTAAAACGCAACACCGTCTCAACAATAATTTTGGATACCGTGCCGGCAGGATTGCAACTGGTTCCGTACTCTGTCACTTCCGTGCACGGAGTTGATAGTGTAAATGTCAGTGGAAAAGTGCTGAAGATATATTGTTCTAAAACGGATAGTACCATCCAACTCTATTATATTGCAGAAGTATCGGATGATGGAAAAGAAGAAGCAACAATATTTCATGATTATACCGTAATCAAAAAACAAACCGATGGATCAATCATTGAAGAAAAAGCAAAAGCATCATCTATTGAAATTCGAAAGAAACAAATGCTGGTACGAAATCAACGATAATGAATAGACACTCCACATATTGGATATTGGCGCTGCTGTTCTTGAGCAGTTTTGCTGCCGCTCAATTGCAGATTATTACGCCTGGACAGGATAGTACTGTGAGTACACTTCTTCGACAGGTTGTGACCGCACAATCAGTTTCCGGATTCGACGCAGAACTTTATGTCAATGGGAAATTTGCGTTAAAGCGGACAGTGCGCATTGATGGTATTGTCGATTTCATTAACGTTGAGGTACCGCAAGGGCCGGTGCAGTTTGAAGTTCGCATCCTCAATCCTGATGGGACCGTTGCGTTTTCTGAAAATCGGTTTATGCATATCCTCGGCAGTCCGTACAAGATAGATCTGCAGCTCGAAAAAGATTTTGTTGAAGCGAATGGCAGATCAACGATTAAAGCTTCCGCAAAAGTTTTCGATCAATGGGGTTACGCTATTCCGAATGAAATATCCGTTACTGTTTCAGCAGATAGCGGCAGTATCTCAACTCCGGATGCCGATTCTTCGCAGCGAGGTGTTCAGATAGCTGTTGTCAATGGAGTGGCAGAATTTGAATACCAAGCGGGAACAGAAGCAGGGTTCTCGAAGATTTACGCCCAAATAGCGCAAATATCGGTAGGAAAAGAGATTAATCTTAATACTCCTAAAGAACCATTCACTCTAGTCGGCCTAGCCCAAGGTTCAACCGGTTTGTATTCTGCTAAAGGTAACAGATCGCAATTGATCGATGATCGATCTTTCCCAAGCGGTTTGACCACCGATGGAAGATTGGCGCTTTATGCGCGTGGGACGCTGTATGAAGAGTATTTGTTGACTGCTTCACTGGATTCGGATAGAAAGAATCGCGGTCGATACTTTAAAGAACTCGATCCGGATTATCTCTATTCTATTTATGGCGACAATAGTATGTTGTTCTACGACATTCAAACGAACAGAAATCTTTTTGTCAAATTGGAAAAGAATCAAACGTACGGTCTGTTCGGTGATTATAACACGGACTTAACAGGACAAGAATTTATATCATACAATCGTACGCTGAATGGTTTAAAATTCGGACATCGCGATAAAAAATGGAGACTCACCGGGTTTGGATCACTCACGGATCGCCGAGCAACACAAATAGAATTGCGCGGACAAGGTTTATCTGGATTTTACGATCTTGGATATACGGATATTACTCCGGGAACGGAAAAGATCCGTATTGAAACACGAGACCGTTTCCATTCTGAAGTATTGTTGAAAGTCGAATTTAAAAACCGTTTCAGCGATTATGATATTGATTACACACAAGGTACTGTTTTCTTCAAACAACCGGTACCGGCTGTGGATAATGATGGAAATCCTGTCTATATCATGGTTTCATTTGAGGCGAAAACCGGTGCAGCAATGTCATACATTGCCGGTGCACGAGCGGAACATCAATTCAATGAAAGTTTCTCCGTAGGATTCACCGGGGTTACGGAAGAGCAATCCCCGAGCAATTTTACCATGTTGGGAACCGATGTGAAATACTCGTTCAGTTCACTGCTTGCTCTCAGTGGTGAATTTGCTCGTTCATCTACAATTGCAGGTTCCGGCTTAGCATATAAATTCAATGCCACCAGTCTGCCTATAGACGGTGTGCGATTGAATAGTTATTACCGAAGAGTGGAAAGCGGATTTACCAATGAAACACAGATTGGCGGCCGCCGCGAACTCGGAACAACCAAATACGGCGTTAGCGGTGATTATGCAATTTCTTCATCTACAAAAGCGATCTCCGAATTCTATCAAACCCATCAAATAAATTCTACTGGCGGAACAAATGATGTTACTTCAGTCTCTGCCGGTGTTGAACAAAAAATTGCGGCCGGATTTACCGGACAGTTCAAAATTGAAGATGTTCGTTATGACGGAACGGATCCCGATACGTCGAAACCATTCTTAGCGACACATTCCACTCTCGGATCGGCAAAATTGGATTATGCCTACAGTCAAAAATTAACTCTTTCCGGTTTGCACGAACGAAATCTTGGATCATCACCAGAATTGACCAGACCGAATGCTTCTTCTATTATTGGTGAGTATAAAGTAAGCAATGATCTATCGTTAAGTGCACAGGAGAAATTCTACGAGGATGGAGGCATGATGTCCACCCTTGGGTTTTCAACTAATCTTCTGGAAAATACGCAGGCCTACGGAAAATACGAAATTGGAAATGCAATTGGTGCATATCAAAACCAAATTAGCATTGGGTTAAAGAATAAGATTGCAGTGACAGAAGATCTTGCCGGTTATCTTGGCTATGAAAAAACAAAAGCACTCGGACAGCGTGTCGGTGAAGCATCAACACAAGACCATTCGGCATATTCCGCTGCATTAGAATATTTGCCGAAACTTCCATTGAAAGTTTCTACGAAAGTTGAATTTGGTCAGAATGTCAATGCGGATAGGACGAACTTCACGTTTGCAGGAGATTACCGTTTTGAACGAGACTTCAGTATGATTGTGAAATATCGTGGTGCAAATGAAAGTGCCCGGCAAAATTCCAGCTATCGCGATCTTGAACACCTCATCACCGGACTTGCTTACCGGCCTGTTGACGAGAACTGGCTGAACGTGATTGCGAAATACGAAGTGAAGTCTGATAAGAACCATTATATTGCACCGTTTATTGATTATAACACATCCATTATTTCTATCCACTCTTTCATTGAGCCGATTCAAAAACTTGAGTTTGGATTGAAATACGCGTACAAAGCATCAACAGAGAATTCAGTCAGTTTTGGAGCTACAACCAATACAAACTTCTATCTGCTCCGGGCAGAATATGACATTACGGAAGATTTGAATGCCGGTGCAGAATATCGTCTGTTGCATCAGCTTGAAGCTGGGGATAAACTTAATGGCTATAGTTTAGATGCCGGTTATGTAGTGTATCGCAATGTGAGGCTAACAGTCGGGTATAATTTCAAAGGATACAAAGAGCAAGATCTGATTGATTACACGTTATGGTCGAGAGGCCCGTTTATCCGAATGAGTTTCAAGTTTTCTGAAGAGTTGTTTGGTTGGTAATATTTGAACATATGCTCAATAAAAAAGGACGCTAAAAGCGTCCTTTTTTATTATTGTTGTGCCGAGGAAGGGAAGTGAAGGTCTACTTTTTAAACATTCGGCATTTTACAGAAATATTAATTTTACTGAGGGTTTTCAAAAAATTGCTCGATTCGGATCCAATATCTTCCCTCAGTTTCCCTGCTGTTCCTCCAAAAGTGGACACGAATTGGACACATTTTTCGTTTATCGTACCACAGTTGATTGAAGTCAATATACTTTGTTTCAAAGAATTTTGCAATTGCAGACAACCGAAATTCTCTAACGTTTCTTAGACTGAACCAAAAGAAGAGCACAACACCTTCTATGTTTTTGTCCGATCCGATATGCTCATGAAGGCATCCTTACGGCCTTCAATGCTTTCAAACGCCATTCCTCTAAGGTCGAGGGCAAGCAGGAGTGCTCCGTGGCTTATAGCTCTTCCAGACAGCTTTTCAACAACCTTCAGCATCCTTTCAGTTGTTCCCCAGTGCCTGTTGATCCCTTTGCGAAACTTTAAATCCAAGCCATCAAGAATCAAAATGGATTCAACAAAATCATTCAATCTCGTTGATAATAAGATTTTCTTTTGACCGAACAGCCCATGTTTGAGATCGATGTTGGTAGCAAAACCATCGTCTATTATATCTGAAAGCATGCGTGATTGTAGTAACAACTCAAAATCTTTATCGAGAAGATTACTTCTCAATATTCCACTAATAGTATTCATTTCTTCTCTCCCTGTGATAATTCAGTTGTAGGTGGTGTAGGTGTGTATGCTATTCCAAAAACTTACTAATTAATAGCCATAGTAATTATACTGAATGTTTGAAATTCACATACACCACATACACCAATACTGTAAACATTGATCAAATCTCGGTGTATGTGAAAAATTTCCACCTACACCAACTGACTTTCACATACACCTCGGTCAGCTACTTCCTGCCACCTGCTCCCAGCTCCTCCGGTACCGGGACGGTGGTAGGTGGTGCTTGGTTGCTAGTTGCAAGTGTCTTCGTATAATATTCAAGCTCTGGTAGTTCAATAATTGCGTACTGCATCCCCCGTTTCACACGCTTTGATTCGAATCCAGCTCTTTTCAATGCAGTTCCAAAATCTCTTGCACTGTTTTTATTGACTGGAAACTTAAAAATGAAATTCGCATACAGTGCTATTTCTGTACCAGATTTCCATTTGCAGGTGCCGGTGTTGATTTCCTCATTTGTCGCCGGTCGAACCATTTTTTCAACCAGTTCATCTTCGGTTGCACGAACAGTGAATTGTTCATTCGATGTATTCACAGTATCAATCTCATTTGTGTTAAACCAGTATTGGAAGTTATTCTTATACAAATAGTACGCTTGTGCATGGACTTTATTCATATCAATGGGGGAATCAATATCTATAGATTCAATTTCATAGGTCAAAAACCGTCTTGTTCCTGTTTCATCATTTAAAAATTCACGCCGATTAATGGATCCAACGAATGAGGCACGTCTGATAAGATTCTCCGCAATTCTGCCGTATGGCCTTCTAACATGGATGTGCTGCAATGTCATAATTGACTTCAGCGAACCAAGTTCTCCCTTTTTGAGGGTCTCTAATTCATCGAGATTAATCAAAAAGCATTCTGAAAGGTGGATAAGGGTATCCTTGTTGTCAGGATTAATTGTACCGACAAATTTATATCGGTCCAGAATTTTAGGAACAAATCGATTTAGCCATGTTGTCTTGTATCTTCCTTGAGGACCGACAAGTATTAGTGCGTTGTGATTTGTAATTTCAGGGTTTATTGCACATCCAACAGCATTCACCATCCATTTTTTCAAATGTTGGACGAACTGTTTCTTGTGTTCATTCTGTTTGGTCGCATCTGAGCCTTCCGGATATCGTAGCGTTACTGTCTCTGAAAGATTCTCGATATAATCAGTTTTCTCATCCCATTTTGGTAATGAGGAATAGTATTCAAGGAATGGATCGTATATTGGTACAAAATCTGAACGTAATAAACTCGCCAGAACGTCCAGCCCAATTTTAATATGATATCGTTGAAGCTGTCGATATAAAGAATTTAAATGGACATCGGTGATCTCTTCATACTGGGTACTGCCAATCTTTCGGTATTCAGTTTTGCTGGTGATAATATTTAAACGGAATTCGTATCGATTGCTAAGATGTTCTTCAGCTTTTGATATCGTGGTTGATCCGAATCCTTCACTAGCTAGGGCTGCAGCGGCTTTCTGATAATCCCCTCCATGACCGAGTTGAGTGAATATGCTGAAAGGTGTATGATATTTATTCGCTTCAAGAGGATGGGCATTCGTACTATACACGGCGAATAATGGAATCTCATCTTTTTTCCCAGAAATAAGCAGTGCGCTCACCCCAATTGTCTTACCTGGTCTGCGCCAGTATTCCCCGCGATCATTTTTTCCAACACTTTTCCATCCATTTTTCCGCAGCACTGGTTTTATATCACCGCGTATGTTAAAATCGTCGCCAGGACGTTTATCGAACCCATCCAAATTGATTGGTGCATTAATAATATCTTCTTCTTTGAGGACTTCGTTGAAGGATCTCGCCGTATTTAAAAGAATATCTCTTTCCTCTTTTGTAATGATCGGAATATTCTCAAACGAACCATGTATAATTTTATATCCAATCGAAGGAGCACACATAAAATAGCCACCTTCACCTCTAGTTTCTATCAAGGTTTTTGGCCCTGCTTTTATTCCTGCTGTCTTTGGTGATTCAATTTCCTCTAATGTAGGCAAACGCATTGCCAACTTTTGATTTCGCTCTATAACATTAGATTTATAAACAAGATGGAAACCATTACTTATTGATTTTTCAAGTACGAGTTTGTCTATCAGACCAGGGGAGAGAGATTCTACAATGGAGCTGAACCGTAAAAACAAAGACATATTTTCTATATTATATTTTTCATCGAAATCTAGTAGCTCAAGACCATTTGATATTTTACCGCAGATAATGCCGACCTGAATATTTGGACGCATATACCACCGTCTAATTTCTTCAGATGATGCAATAGTTTGTTGTAATGGAATCCATGATGCTATTCCAGAAGGTTTCTTTTCAGGTAGTTCGAGTGGGAGGACTGATAAGCCAGCAGCAGCGTATGCTATTGCGGCATTTTCAGTATTTATTAGCGGGAGATTGTTATCATTCGCTTTTAATTCATTATTGTCCTGTAGATTGTTCATTGATGTTATCTTTCTGTGATTTAGGGGTTTCTTCCATACCAATGTGTTCACGGATATGGTTTAGTACTGCTTTGTTCTCGGAGAGCTCGGCTACCACTGAATACCCGATATTTGTTTCGATGAAATGTTTTAAGGTGTTTCTCAAAACGGTTTCATCGCCAACTTGAGCTTGCAAGTTGTTGTTCTCAATGTAATAACGGAATGCTTTGACAAATGGCAAACCATAGATTCTGATGTTGGATATCCAGCTCCCTAATTTTAATGATTTTGGTTCTGAGGAGTTTATTGATTGTTTTATTAATGTAGCTGGCTCACCCAGGATATCAGCAATTTTATTAATCAAGTTATCATTCAATGGCCGCTTTCCTCGTTCAAGGTTGGAAAAATGTCCTTGGGAGATGCCCAATTGATTGGCAAGGTCAGTCATCCGAATTGATTTTGATTTTCTTATCTCAGTAAGGTTCATAGTGTTTCCTTTGTTGTACAACCAATAGTACATTTTGTTTAAAGCACTTCAGCCGAAGGGATCTGTATTTCGGATTGAAATGATTTTAGGAGAATTGTTGCGATGATGGGAAGCAGTGACAGATGATATCTGGGTTTGCTTTTCTATATACCTTACTGTATGAAATATTTTTCATTACGTCAATAGGTGTGTTGTGATATCGCAAAATATTTTTATAACTCCGGTGTATGGTATTGTAGCATAGTCGGGTGGCTATCGATATAATCCTTTAAATATGGATTATAAGGAGACAGACTAAATTTTAGTCAAAACAGTACACCCATTTTACAAGCATGGTTTAAAACTCAAATTTAAACGATTGTAGGTGTTTTAGAGAGGACGGTGTTGGATCTGATGTGATAGTAACGCGATAGGTATTTGAGAAAAAAGATGCACTAATCCATGCTTTCAATTCAGTTTGATTAATATTCTACGGGTATTCTCGGGGCGAATATATTTTTTGTTTTTTATAGAACACAAAATGTTTGTCCCCTGATTGATGAAAAGTTTGCTAGTTCGCCAATGGCAAAATTAATGGCGAATTGTCTAAATGGCAAACTCACTTTGCCACCTTGCCAATCTCTATAGGGTTTTGTCGAAATGGCGAAGTATGGAGTTTAACCCAATAAATCTTTAAATTTATACGTCCAATAAAATATGGCGAAACATGGCAAATTGCCTGAAGCCATGCTACAAAACCTTTCTAATTCCCTTTATTGGGATTAGGAGCATAAATGGACGAAACAAAACAAATCTATGATAACGTCATGGATAAAATTACCAAAGCAATATCGGATGCCAACACGGAACTTGAAGCAATAGATCCTACGGGAGAGAAGTATATCCTGACGGCTATCTTCAGTGTTGGCGTCTCCGTTAACGACCCTATGGCCGAAAGCGGATCATCAACAATACATCACGAAATCTGCATCAGCAGCTATCGTGCAAATATTGCTGAAGTTGCTTTTGTATTGGGACGCACTGCGAATGCTGTCGCAGATTATCCTCATCCAGAAGGTTTCGCACCTTTGGATGTATTTGCAAGGTCACATGATTTTGCGAGTGCACCAGAAGGTCGGCTCAGTGTAAACTGAGATTATGGATTGAATTGGCCCGGGAGAGTATTCGGCTCCCGGGTTTGTATTTTTAAAGAGAAGAGGATCGTACCGTGGAAAAACCGTTCAATTCTGACCTATAAGCGATTCACTATATTATCGGGATTACGGTACACTCCGGGATTCAGTATACTTTAAAGCGCAGCTTTAATCGATTGCTGAGGTTTTAGGATGGTCTTTATGGAGCGATGACAAATCAGGGTATGAGGATCTGAGAAAAGATACAATTATTTCATTTGTCCATAATATTATAATATGGAAAATAAGTTAAGCCAACTTGTATTAAATCATTTTATAGATTTTGGTATCCAAGTTATTAACTGATCGTTGGGTAGTTTCATTTCGATCCGATTAATAATAAGATTCATAGTAAAATTAATATCAATGTCGTAAGGCGAATCATTGTGATTTTTATATTTGTATTCTTTCTCAAGTTTGGGTAATTGACTTTTAGATACTGATTTGATTGATTTGTAACCTTTTGTTAGCAAAAACACAAAAAACGATGTGGACTCTACCTTTGTCTGTTTTACAACCGGTGAAATATGATCTGGAATTTCAAAATAATAATAGACCGTGCAATTACTTTTTGAAAAATCTTCTGCCAAGTTTACATTGCCAACATTCACTTTAAGCTTAGATGGTAAGTTGATAATTTTATAACTCAGACCCGACCAGGTACAATAATTGAAATGTTCTCTTTTATACTTAAAAAATAAAATTTCATGTGGGAGGTTATCATTGAGAATTTGCAAAAGATCTACGACAAAAGAATGGGATTTGAAATCATACGACTCTGTTTTCAATATAAAATTATTCTCCAAAACAAATTTACCTGGGTAAATACTTCCTATGTCTTTTGCTTTATCTAAAATATTTTGATGCTCTGTTTGCAATCGTTTTATACTAAAGTGGTTAACACCTCCTTCTTCGGTCGCTGCTTCTTCATAATTGTAATTATTGAACTTGGTTGTAAAATGAAAGATTGAACTTATTGCCCTATCACTTTCAGTAATATAAAACTGCTTTAAGCTATCAAATTGTGTTGTATTGCAAAGTTGAAATTCATTTGGTCTTTGTGCGTCCCATGGAATATTCCTTGAATTGAGATATATTTTCATTTCTTCCAATTGTTCACTTAATGCCTCTATTTCCCAATTCTTACTAATAAAATAATTAAAATCTGGAGTGATATAATCGTCAAATTCTTGAGTATCAATAATTAAATTAACAGCATGTGTGTAATATTTCCTTGCTTCATCTTTCTTATTATTTAAGAATAAACAGTGCGCCATATTTAAGATAAATGAAAGATCATCAGGGTAATTTTTAGATGCGTATTCGCAATAATCTTCTGCTTGCGCAAAATACCCCAGAATGATATAGGACCGACCAAGCGTTGCTCTATTGTTGGCGATTTCTGATTTATACATATCAATATCATCCTGATCAATACGACGATAAGGTTCGTTACTATATTTTAATATTCGTTCATCAAAATCTTTTAACACAGCGATGGCATCAGTATACCTTTCCAATTCAAATAAAGCTTGCCCTTTCAATCCAAGTATTAACAAATTAGTCCAATTAAACCCGACACCTCTAGGATCATTGGACATATAAAAATTATCATTATTATTTAGATATGAATCAGCGAGGCTAATACACTCAGTATAGTTGCCTTTTTCAAACACTACTTTTGCAAATGATAGTTCATTACTGACATCTTGAGAGAAAATTGTGTTAAATAGACTAATCGAAGTAAAAAACAGAACATATAAATGCATGTATCTATTACGTTTTTTCATGTGACATCCTTTGACAAAAATGATTTAAAATGATAAAGCCTCATCATCTTCTTACCGAAGAATCAGAGGCATGATAAAATCTCGACCGGCACAAAATAAAAGCTCCTGTAGCCTTCGCTTCGGCAACCTAAATGAGTCGGCTAGGACGCACTAAGACACCTATGCAATGGCATACAGGAGCAACCATAGACATGGCTGCCGAGTAATAAATTGCATAGGCGCTCTTGTGAGTCGCTTTGTATCGTTGTGTGTCCTAGCCGGAATTAATGTAATGAGATTTGCCGAAAGAAGGAACCAAGAACTAAATATTGCGGGATCTTTGAATAAATAGCGTTGTTGCAAGTTTCTGAAGTTCATCATTATTGAACTGAATTCCCGCAGACTTCACAACATCCGCAGCATCTCGAACACACAGAAGAAGCAATTCTTTCAGGTTATCAGACGACTGGGAAGTTGGCATTTGAGGCACAGGCTCAGGCTCCCCGATGATCGAAAACTCCACCTTTGAAGAAGTCTTCTTTCCATTCATCACAGCAACTCTCTGAAGCACGAATGAGCTACCGGCCTTCAGCTTGTGCTCCTGGATCAGTTGGTGGATGGGAGCATCGGCGAAATAGCTATATTCCACTCCGTTCTCATCCTTCGCAGAATAGAGATAGAACTCGCCGTAGTTGTTTTGGCCGATATATGGTTTATCCTTAAGCAGCGTGAGCTTGGTTGGAATTCCCTGCGATAGCTCCAGCTTGGGCTTGTTCATCGTTCCGTTCGTATTCGACATCGTTTGTTCCTTTCGTTTTGTATGAAAAGTGTGATTGTGCAGGTGTTCTCATAATTCCAACGGGAGGTTTTCCTCCATTCAACTTAGTATAGTTGGCAATTGCGATGAGATCCGGTTCTGTCTTGGCTGGTGTGACCCGGACCAGTCCAAGTTTCTGGCCAATAGGAAGAAAGCGAGGGAGATCCACCACCTCATACCGGTCCCGACCCATGCGGAATGCAATCTTGCCGTGTGGGAGAGAGATGGTCTTTTCACCGGTAGACTGCATCCAGTTCTGCATATTCCAAACGAGCCAATCGATCTTCTTCTGAAGCTTTGCAACCTCTGACATGTTCCAGTTCTGGATAAGGCTGATTTCCTTTTCAGCGATATCGTTCACCTCATTGATCTTGGCTTCGATGACCGAGATAGCTGCCAATGCCTGGTCTGCTTTGATCTTGGACATTTCGATAAGTTGATGCTTTTCTTTCTCTTCTTCAGCATCCAAGAGTTCTTGAAGCCAATCGGGGGATTTTTGTTCAATCATGGTTTCTCCATCCTTTCAATGACGATTTCGACCACTTTTTTTGCAGCCGCGACCACCATTTCAATGACGGCAAAAACTGCTTGCCAGTTGATGTTCATAAATGATTTCCTTTGAGGTACAGTTTGAAAACAAATGCCGCTTCAAGTCAGTAACCCAACAATGCTCATTGTGGTTTGAGTTTGAACTATCGGCGGCTATGAATTAATACGGATACTCTTCAATTGAGAGGATCTTGTTTGCTTTCCGATCTTCGACATAGTAGGCCAATTGTTCCATATCGCTTTCTTCGCTCCTTGCAAGCCGTTCAGCCTGCTTTTGGGTTTTCGCCTCAATGATATAGACTGTCGACTGATGGATTGTCTCATCTACTTCAACTCTCCATCGTGTCATTGTTCACCTCTATACCAGACACAGTCTTTCGGCTGTTTCTCTTTTCGAAGGCCACCATATTGTGGATGACGAATAGCCCCTGACTTCAACCGTTCCATACCTTTGATCGTTACTACCTTTCCGATATACTGATCTTGACATCTTGACATCAGCAATCGTTCTTCATCAGACATACCGGATGCTTGACCTAGCTCAGTCAGCTTGCCATTGACATACTGCCCGAACTTCACCGCTCCGATCTGAGTATTGTATTTCCCTTTACCAAGAGAGAAGCCAGTAATCACGCAATCATATGTCGCGCTCTTCTTGGCTTTATACCAGTTGTTTGCCGGTCTGCCACCTTCGAGGTATGTTGCATTGAGGTTCTTCAGCATGATCCCTTCACCACCGCTAGCAATCACGGATTCATATAGTTTCCGTTTTTGAAGAGGGGATGATGCGAACGGCAGAATGGAGATGTGATCGCATTGGAGTTTGTATGAGATGGAGAGAAGATAGCCGAACCGTGCCTGAAAAGACTTATCGGTGATCTTCTTGCCATTGATCATTAGGCAGTCGAATACGAAGATCTTCACCTCGTTGCTTTCATCAGAGTTCTCTTTCCGATGAACCAGTCCGGCTATTTCGGCACTATCTTTACCTGGTGCAAGGATCTCGCAGTCCAGAACCGTTCCAACTAGTTCAGGGAATACGAGCGAAGCAAGGTGTGGTAGTGAAGCTGTCTTTTCGAGAGGATGCGTAGGATCAGCAACTCCAGCAGAGCGAGAAAATACTCTAAGACCCTTCGCAGTGACATGAACAACAGCTCGCATGCCATCGAGCTTAATTTGTGCAACATAGTTATCATCTCTGAGTAGTTGATCGAGATGTTTTTCATCTTTAACTCCTTGGGCATTCATTGCCCAGACTATTGGTACAGGCTCAGAAGAGTTTTTTTTTCTGAAGTCTCGGTTGTCGTTGGCTTCCCGTTTCTGGATACAAAAACGTATCCTTTCTTTTTCTTTTCGTTTAACTTCTTTTGGAATTCGAGGTCAGCTTCGGCTTGTGATACGCCGTCATAGATCACTGAGATCTGCCCGGCTTGACCGATGCGACCATAAAGCGCTTTCACTGTATAGCGGCCGTTGTTCTTAATACCCTGAAACTCATAAAACTTGTTATGGCCGGCAGAGGTGTTTTCTAAACGAATTGTATTCATAGCTTTCCTATGGTTTGTTTTTGGATAGTAAGTGAAATACCTGTGATTGAGCATTCGATGGATCCCTTCAGATTCATGTGAGCCAGCCGATCAGCAATAGCTTCATGGAGGAATTCCCATAACTCAGGCGGATAGTCTTTATCGAGCTCTAAAACGAAAAAGCCGGTCGATGTGACCGGCTTCTCATTGGATTTATCGAGCGTTATCATAACATGCTCTCGGCAAGCTGGTATGCCCTCCGTTTGAGCTGCTCGCCTGATCCTCCGAACCAGATAGAACGAAGCTGTTTGCTCGCATCCTTCTGGCTGCTGTAGTGATCAACGAACTCCGTGACGGCATTGTATGCACCGAACAGATTCCCTCTGTGCATCGAAGCATCCTGAACGGTATCATGCAGAGAGATGATGTGATTCCGCATGTTCTCGGTCCGGGTGTTGTTTTCTGCCTGTGGATTATCCGGAATGAGAGTCTTCACATACTCAACCAACTGTGATCCTGAGACTTTGCGAAGTGCCATCCTGTTGAAGATGAAATCAAGCTGAGAATACAGCTGATTGGTAAGTCCAAGGATCTGATGAGCTTCCTGCAGTTTGTCCTGAGCGGACTGTGTGTGTTTGATACGGACTTCTGATTCAGTTCCTGAGAGTGCTGCGGTGAGGGTGTTCTGGCACACGACCCTAATTGGACTCATTTTTACGCGGATATGACTTGAACCATCGTGACTGTTGTAGAGAAGGACGAACTTCTCTACTGGGTCTTTCTTCGGGCCGACTTTGATATAATCAGGAAGCTTCGCCAAGAGCCAGATCTTTTCGCCTCGTCCCAACACGCCGGCAGTGTGATAGATCGCCTCGTCTCGGTCCACAAGAGGATCGAAGAAATTGAACGCGTCTTTGTTTTGGACTGGTTCATATCGAGCACCAACTACACCCAAAACAACATTCGTGTCATTTCGAAGTGTTGCAAACGCATTGGGAACATCTGAATATTTGTGACCGTTGATGATCGCTTTCATCGGACGTTTAACGACTGTGTAATCCAGTCGTGCTGCTTCCATTGCTTCTGCAGCTGTTGCGGGTTTGTTGAGATGTCGTCCTAATTGATGCCAAGGGACATCCCCGGTATAGAACATCGAGGCTTGACCCTCGCGTTGTTCCAGGTTGTGTGCCATGAATCCTCCATATATGGTTGTGAATAGGGTATGTAACTAGCTACCTATTCTTATACCAAAAAATGGGGATCAGATTGAATCGGTTTGACGAATGATCCAATTGAAGTAAAAGAATGTTTCTATGATACAAATTTAAGTGGAATTGATTGAATTATATTAATGGTAAAAAGAGGCAATGCTTTGAAAAAATATAATAAATTAACAACGTTTAGTAACAATCGATTAACTTTCCTTTCACTGGGATATTTGTTATTATTTAAAGGAGATTAGAAGTAAAAATCTCAAAAATATATGTTAGCGCAATAGTTTTTCTATAGGTGATTATTACGTGTATTATTTTAGTTAAATAGAAACAATTTATAGAAGGGAATATATATGCCAAACGAAAAACCTGAAACAGGAAATAAAATATTCTTTTTTGTTGACAATAAGAAATACGAAACGGAAAAGACTACTCTAACAGGGGGTGAGATTAAAGCAATGATCTCTGGATTTGATCCAAGTTATAGTTTATTTCTTGAAGGGCCAGGCGATGAGCCAGACAGACTTATTAATGATTCAGAAACAATCTCTTTAGAAAAGGATAAAGGACCAAAACGTTTTTATACAGTTCCTCCTGCAAATTTTGGTATTCTATGAGCTTGATTGACGAACAACTTATAACTCTACAGGCAGAATTCCCAGGTGCATCCATTACTCCATCTGGAGGTGGATCACATGTCGTAACTTTGCCAAACGTTACACTACCGGAAGGGTGGAATTTGCCTAAAACTATTATCAAATTTGTAGTGCTAGCAAATTATCCACACGGTGCACCAGATTGTTTTTGGGTTGAACCAAACCTGAGATTGAAGAATGGATCTTCACCGAAGAATACAAACATTCAAATAATACCAGGCACCTCAGATAATTGGCTTTGGTTTTCTTGGCATACTAGTCGATGGAGCCCCAACCGTGATACATTGTATACGTATGCAAAAGTTATCGAAACGCGCCTTAAGGTTGTTGAATGAATGAATTAATTATAATAGAATCCGATTTAGTATTTTTGAAAACACGTTTACAGAGTTCAAAATTTGAAACGTGTGCCATTCTTTTAACGAATCCCATAAAACGTGGGGACTACTACCGTCTGTTGGTTAAAGAAATTCACATGGTAACCCCAGATGGTTATAGAAAACGCAATACTTCGCAAGCAATTATAGATCCTCTTTTTCTAGCACCGCTTGTTAAAAGAGCAAAAATTAATGGGTTTGGATTAGTATTCGTTCATACACATCCAGGTGAACAAAGCATACCAAATTTTTCAACCATTGATGACGATGGCGAAATATTGTTATCAAAGTTTATTAAAAGTAGAAAAGTAGAAGGCCCGCATGCAGCAATTGTATTTGGAGAGAATCTTTGTCGAAGTAGAATTTTAAATAGCCGAAAAGCAGTTAAAGTAATATCAATTGGTAAAACTCGTGAAACTCTTTTTGATCCTGTTCGAAATAAATTATTGGATCGTTTTCATCAACGGCAGGTAAGGATTTTAGGAAATAGTGGCCAACAAACAATTACCAAACTCCGAGTAGGTATTGTAGGATTAGGGGGGACAGGTTCAATTATTTGTCAGCAACTAACTTATTTAGGCATCCAAAATTTTTTGCTTATAGATCCTGATAATGTAGAACAATCAAACCTAAATCGTTTAGTAGGTGCGTATAAAAAACATATAGGCTTAGCAAAAATACGGGTCGCAAAGGAACATGTTAAAAAGATTAGTTCTAAAGTTGAAGTAGAAATGCTCCAACGAAGTATTTTAGACGATGATGTCGCTAAAAAATTATCAAAAGTAGATTTTATTTTTTGTTGCACGGATTCACAATCTAGTCGTGCGGTTTTGAACCAATTAGCTTATCAATATCTTGTTCCTACCATTGATATTGGTGTTAGTATTACTACAATACAGGAAATAGTGAGTAGAATTACAGGACGTGTGCAGCTTCTTTCGCCTGACCACGCCTGCCTTACATGTCAAGAGCTTTTGGATGCCAATATCGTTCGTCAAGAGTTTTTAACACCAGAACAAATTGCCCAAGACCCTTACTTTATAGGAGCAGGAGAGCCTCAACCAGCGGTTATTTCTATTAATAGCACAATGGCTTCACTAGCTATTACAATGTTTCTTAATGTGGTCACGAAATTGCCAGGCAGTGCGAGGTATTTAATTTATGATGCTATTCAAGGTAGAATAAGGTCTGCTACTGCTTCCCAATATCCCACCTGTATAGTTTGTTCGAGGCATGGGGCATTAGGCCGAGGTGATCAATGGAGCCTACCAGTTCGCTTGGTATCGCCACATGAATAGTCGTAATACGATATTCTGGATCGGCAGAACACCTGCACAAAATGTTATGCTAGAATTTCAGTGCAGAGATATCAAGCTTGATTATTTAACTGTAAAGACAAATATATCTCAAACACTTACAGATCAAAGTTTAATTAAAAGCTTAGGGGTAATTTATTTTCATAAATCGATTAAATTAGGGAATACAATTACATTTCTTCGAATCGTTTCAACCCCTCTTGTTAAATATTCCGGTATAAAAATTCTGATTATTGTTGAGGACACTTCTGAAGTTAACCGAATTAAGCAAACATTCCTTGGCAAATCGGACTTCTCAACATTTAACGAAAGCCACATTTCATTTCAATTAAAGCAATCAATAGAATATAATGATGTTGCTCGATCTTTTTCACAATTGCAATCAAATCCTTATCCAAATATCAACTTAAAAATTTATCCCAGGACAGGTACTATCTTATCTGAAGAACAAAATGTACTTCTGCGTCGAAGTTTTTCAGATTGCGATTCGCTCCATATTCACCAATTAGATCAGCAGGGTTATTCCGCTAAAGTCTTTTCTGTCTACCCACAAATCAACGATGGTATAAGTAGTGGTCGACTACAACCATTTCTTGTAAAGTTTGATAAAATAGACGATATAATAAATGAAAATAATTACTATAAGACTTATGTAAATCCTTATATCCCATTTAGTTTGCGTCCCAATCTTGACCACAATCGCAGTATACATTCCTCTGAAATTAGTATCAAATCAGATGAATTCGGAGCACTGGTATCAAGTTATGTGGATCGAGCAATTCCACTATTGGAGGCAATAGAAAAAGGAACAGGTCCCAATGCACTGCACTGTCTTTTTGAAGAATCATTAGATCGATGGTTGCAAAATACAAAAATTGAAGATGGATCTCCTTTTGACGCTATTGAAAAAAGATTTAAACAAAACAAATTTAATGAAAGTCCCCAAATACTCACCGAGGCAAAAAAGATAGGACATGTTTTAGATCCGGATGTGCTTCTTGCTAAATTAAAAACAATCCCATGTAATAAGCATCGTAATGGAATTATACATGGAGATCTTCATGCGAATAATATTCTTGTAAAAGGTTATGATGCAATCATAATCGATTTTTCCGAATGTAGAAATGGTCCAGTTCTTGTTGATTTAGCAACATTAGATGTGTCAATTGCATTTTTTTCAGCATTACGAATCGAAAAGGAAGAAGAATTTAAAGAATGGATAAGATTTGTTAAAGAGAAATACAGTTACAAGAACGTTTCCGGATTACCTGTAGTACGTCAAGGATATGAATATTATATGCGACAATGGAATTGTATTCGCCAAATTCGTCGACATGCATTGATGGAAAGAGTCGACAAAATGGAATATGCAATATGCCTAGCAAATGAACTATTAAAGCACTCTGTTTATATTAACAAATCAAACTTTGGACTTCAAATTGCCGCATACTCTTATTACCTAAGCTCAAATCTTGCACAGGAAATACTAACAAATACATGAAAACGAGCAATCGAAGAGCTCTAAAAATAAAATTGAACGGCACAGTCTCCAATCATGGAGACGCGATTAAAAAAAATCGTAAGTCAGGCGATGTTGTAATTGTAGAAAGGGGTTCTTTACGATCACTTGTTTGTATGTGTCCATGTGGCTGTGCTGAACAAATAACTATAAATTTGGATATTAGAACTGGAAAAGCATGGAAAATGTATCGAAAAGTAAAAGGGATGTCGTTATATCCATCTGTCTGGAGAGATTCTGGATGTAAAAGCCATTTCATAATATGGAATAACAGAGTATTATGGCTTGATGATGATTGGTGGTTTGAAGAAGATAATATAGTAGAAATTACAAAACGCATTCTTCCCTTGTTCACACCAGATGAATTTATACATTTTAGAGATATAGCTGAATCAATCGAGGAAATACCCTGGTCTGTACTGCGTTCATGCAGAGAATTGGTCAATCAGGGTATTATTATCGAAGGCGAGGATGAAATGAAGGGTTTTTATCGAAAGATATGACTTGGGCAACAAAGAATTTTTATTTGTCGGTACGATATTCGAATTGGTAAGCGGGTATATCTGAAGAATTGAAGATTCTTAAAATACCGAGAAAGTAAGAGATCTAAGTAATCCTATAGTTCTTCTTGCTGCCCTTACCGGTCTTAATAATTATAACTTGTTATTTCGAATTCTTTTTCCTCTATAGATAATATTATATGTCTGTGGGTATGAATAGTTATTCTCAAATTCTTCGATAGCCTCAATCGATATTCGATAAACCTTCCCCAGTTTCATATGTTGTAGTGCTTCAGCCTGACAATATCGAACCACAGTTTTTGCGCTGCACTTCCAACGAATCCCAACCTCCGTTGGTGTATAATATTTTCGGTTTAAATCTTGTTCCATTCTAAACCATTAATTATTAATACCAATATACAAATCTTGACCAATTCACGTAACCGCAATATCGATATACCCTGCCCCCTCCGCGAATCCTGGTAGACATCGCTTTTCCTAGAAAATTTATTTGGATTTTTTTATCAACCATACTGAGTTTTTGTTCATGAAAAGCGATTCTGGTAAAATTATTTTTGGAATTATTGTGGTTTATATGTGGTCAGAAACATTTAGTGGAGGTATTCGATGAGGACGGTGTGGATTTAGGTTCGAAAAGGATAAAATTTTACTGATATATATAGTACTGCCGACCATCGGGTTCGGGCATTTTTATTTCCAGGACGAGGTTGATATAAAAAGTTCAGAGTGTGTGCCCGGGTTTAAAATAAAAGCGCCCCAATTCTCTCGAAAAGGGGCACCCCGTGCTCGGGACTCGACATCGGCTTACTGCGAATCTCATAGTGGTGAAGGAGTTGAAATACTGATTCAAATCGTAATTGTAAGATAATCGTAATTGCTTAAATGGATATTGCTGTTTGGGTTATTGTGGTTTCTTACGATTACGATGATTTTGTCATAAGCTGTTCGTTATTGAGGATGACGGTAGATTTCAAAGATTTTGAATATTATCAAATTTTTATGTATATTTACTTTATGAAAGCAGTGGCTTTAATATTTTCGATCTTCTTTTTTACTATATCTGTTGTTCCTTGTGCAGATATCTGTGAAGATCTAGGATTTATTGCTGTATCGCATAATGATAATGCTGGGAATACCTCACAAGATACATGTCCAGTATTTTGCATTTGCAACTGTTGTGGAGTGGTAATTGGAGCCGATGTTTCCGCAATTAATATCTCTTCTCCCGATAATGTATCAACATCGTTTGGTTCGTTTCTCGTAAACGGACATCCTTCTGGTTATAACACTTCAATTTGGCAGCCGCCTAAGCAAGCGTAACACCATTCTATAGCTATTTCATCTTTAGATTTTATTCTTTCTGATCAGAAAGAATACGCTCAATCATTTACTTTAAATACTCGTGGAGAATACATGAAGCAAGTAATTGCTTTGTTCATGTTGGTGCATTTATTCAGCATCACTTATGGACAAGATAAATCAATAAATACTTTGTCATTAAAAGAAGCGATAGAACTAGGCTTAAAAAATAATCCCGAAATACAATCTGCGAAAGAACGAATATTCTCGGCCAAAGGAAGATTTTGGAGTGGGATATCATTGCCAAAGCCTGAAATATCTGCTTCGCATGAATGGATACCGGTAGGGAAAAGCCTTAAAGGAGCAACCGAAAGGACAATTGAAATCGGACAATCTTTCGAATTTCCCTCAAACTATTTTTTAAAAGGATCTAAATTTAATAGTGAAGAAGAAATTGAGAAGTATAGGTTAAGCATGTCGGAAAGGAACATTATATATCAGATAAAGACAAACTATCACAAGGTATTAACTAAACAATTTCAGATAAAATCAGCAGAAGAAAATCTTTTGATCTCGGAAGACTTTTTGAAGAAAGCGGAGATAAAACGTAGTGTCGGAGAAGGAACGAATCTTGAAAGATTAACTGCCAAAGTCCAATACACTGAATCGAAGAACAATCTTGAGGTGATTAAAAACGAATTTACGATTGCATTTGCTGAACTTAATTATGCTCTCGGATTCGGTAAGCAAAACTATGGGGCCAACTATACTTTAACAGATTCGATGGTTTTTGTCGATCACAAAATAAGTTTAGAACAACTTTTTCAAACGATGGAGGTTGCAAACCCCCAGTTAAAAATTGCTGAACTAAATTCTCAAATCTCATCGGTTGAGAATTCCCTTGCATGGTCGTCACTCCTACCAAATTTTAATGTAGCATATTATCAACAAACCCGTGACGGAAATAATGGATTCTATGGAGCAGCATTAGGAATATCAATTCCATTATGGTTTTTGTTAGATCAAAATGGAAAGATACAGGAATCAGCTGCCAATCAAGCAATATCGGAATCAGAACAACGCATAACAAAAAACGAAGTATCCCTGATGTTAAAAAACGCCTACACGGATCATGAGAATAATCTACAGCAGGTGAAATTATATGTAAACGATATTTTACCACAAGCAGAAGAGATATATAGAACCGCGATAAAAAGTTACGATGCTGGGGAGCTGACATACCTTGAGTATCTTCAGGCAAAACAAACTCTGATAAATTCAAGAAATAATTATATCAATGTGTTATTCAATCATTTTCAATCAGTGTTCAAAATTGAAGAAATGATCGGTAAAAATATCACAGACAATTCAGGATTGGAGAACTAAATGAAAGCAAGAATCATATTTTTTAGTATTGCTGCAGTATTATCTATAACCTTATTCGGATGCAGCGGCAAGGAAGAACCTAAAATAGAAGAAAGTCATACTGAACATAGCGAAATAGTGCAGCTTTCAACCGAAGCCATTAAGGAAATAAAACTAGAGACTGAAATCGTTTCCTTTCGCCCATTTACAGGGTATTTAACAATACCTGCGAAGGTGTTGACAAATCAAGATAACGAAGCACAGATCGGTTCACTTGTCCAGGGTAGGGTTCATCAGGTATTTGTAAAGGTTGGTGATTTTGTGAAAGCAGGACAAATATTGATGACGGTTGAAGGTTTGGATGTAGGTGAAATTAAAGCCGGATTTTTAATCGCAAAGGCCGCATTGGATTATACAAAAGCAAATTATGAACGACAAAAAAAATTATATGATGAGAAGATTGGATCACAAAAGTCCCTTTTGGAAAGCCAATCAGAATACGAGAAAGCCCTTGCGGAATACAAAGCAGAAGATAAAAAAATTCACTCCGTCGGGTTAAGCGATGCTGATATTAATGATGAAAAAAAGAGTGAAGAACATACTTCGGGCACATTGTCTATAAAATCTTCCATTAATGGTATAGTGGTTGAAAGAAATGTTGTTATTGGCCAGTCTGTCGATGTAACGTCGAATGCATTCAAAATAATAAATACATCAAACGTATGGGTTGACGGTCAGGTGTATGAAAAAGACATTGCAAAGATTTATCAGAAAACCAATGCAGTATTCTCTTCGGCGACTTATCAGAATGAAAAATTCAACGGAAGAATAATATACATCGGTCAGACCATTGACGAACAATCCAGAACAATAACAGTGAGAGGAGAATTTTCCAACACAAACGGTAAATTAAAGCCTCAAATGTTTGGCGATCTAAAAATCCCGATTGAATCAAATGCGAAAGCAATAATGATGCTCGATGAAGCTGTAGTGAAAGAAGCCGGAATAGAATATGTTTTTGTGCAAACAAGTGATACAACATTTGAGCAGAGGAAAGTGTCAACCGGTACGGTTGTTGATGGCAGGATAGAAATTAGAGCGGGATTAACGATAGGTGAAGATGTCGTATCGAAAGGGGTGTTCTATTTGAAGAGCGAACTGAAAAAAGAAGAAATTGAAGGAGACGAACACTAATGTTAGAAAAAATAATATCACTAACGCTTAAGCAGAAAGGAATGATCATATTTCTTTCCCTGCTTATCGTGACATTCGGATTGTATTCCTATTTGACTTTACCTATAGATGCTTTTCCCGATGTTACAAATATCCAAGTAGAGGTTGTTAGCTATGCTAATGGGCTTTCAGCAATTGAAATTGAAAGAAATGTAACATATCCGATTGAAATGGCGATGCGCGGTTTACCTGATGTTGAACAAATGCGATCTGTTACTAAGTTCGGCCTTTCGATAGTTACAATCGTATTTAAAGATAATGTTGATATCTATTTTGCCCGTCAGTTGGTGTTTGAACGATTAGGTGAGGCAAAAGAAAATGTTCCCAAAGGCGTTGAAGTTGCAATGGGACCAATTGCAACGGCGATGGGTGAAATATACCAGTATACGCTTGAAGGATCCATGCCATCCGATTCGATGGCAAAGATTGCATATTTGTCCAACTTACGAACAGTTCAAGAATGGATTATTACACCGCAGCTAAAAAGTGTTGCCGGTGTAAATGAAATAAACTCTTTCGGTGGGTATTTTAAACAATTTCAAGTGATCGTTTCGCCCGATAAATTATTGAAATATGATTTAACAGCGGACGATGTATATTCAGCTATTGAAAACAATAATCAAAATGTTGGCGGGAATATTCTTGAAAAGAATTCAGATCAATATATTGTTCGCAGTGTCGGGTTAATTAAAAGTATTGCCGATATCGAAAACATTGTATTAAAATCTCACGAAGGAATACCAACGTTTATTAAGGATGTAGCACAAGTAAAGACTGGTGAAGCTGTGAGGCAAGGCGCCGCAATGATTAACGGAAAGGAAGAGTCTGTTGGTGGCATTATAATGATGTTGCGCGGTCAGAATAGCCGTGATGTTGTTAAACTCGTAAAAGAGAAAGTGCAGGAAATTAACGAGAATAATATCCTTCCCGACGGAATAAAGATGGTTCCATATTATGATAGAAGCGACATTGTAAACGCAAGTGTTAATACAGTAAATAAGGCCTTGATTGAAGGTTCTATTCTTGTTCTTATCATAGTGTACTTATTGTTGAGAAGTTTTAGAGGGAGTATTGTTGTACTTATTGCTCTACCTCTCTCATTACTTGCAACATTTATTGTAATGAAATTTGTAGGTCTTAGCGCAAATTTGATGTCGCTTGGTGGACTTGCGATTTCAATAGGAATGATTATCGACGCAACGATAATTCAAGTAGAAAATGTGCAAAGGCATTTAAGCGAAGAAGGAAATAAGAACCCCAAAATGTTGACCGTTCTTAAAGCAGTATTAGAAGTGCGAAAACCGAGCATTTTCGGAGAGCTAATTATTGCAATTACATTTATTCCAATCCTTTCATTAGAAGGAATTGAAGGTAAAATGTTTGGACCGCTTGCCAAGACTGTTGCCATTGCGCTTCTTTCTTCGATGTTTCTGTCCATATTTATCATACCAGTTCTTTGCTCAATATTTTTGAAATCGCAGCCGGAAAAAGAAAGCATTATCATGAAGTATGCGACAAAATTGTATCAGCCGATATTAGAATATGTGATGGAAAAGAAAACAATGATTTTAAGTATTGCCGGAATATTCTTAATACTTTCGCTAATGTTGTTTACACGATTAGGTACGGAGTTTATTCCAATAATGGATGAGGGTGCATTTGATATGGATGTATCGCTGCTCCCGGGTGTTTCACTGTCAAAGGCGATGGAGGTAAATCAACTTGCAGCCCAAAAAATGAAACAGTTTGATGAATTAGATATCGTTGTATCCCGTACCGGGCAAACGGGCGTCGCAATGGACACACGAGGTGCGGATAAAACAGGATATGTTGGAATCCTAAAACCGATAAGTGAATGGAAGCGGGATATATCAAGGGAGGAATTGACCAATGAAATGCGTGCATCGTTGGAAACGATACCTGGAATTAGTTTTGGGTTTAGTCAACCCATACAATGTAGAATTGATGAACTTGTTGCAGGAACAAAAGCGCAATTAATCCTTAAACTATTTGGCGACGACATAGATGTGCTTAAGGATAAATCGGATGAAATAGCAAAGGTTCTTTCCTCCATTCAAGGCGGAACCGATTTGTTGACTGAAAAAGTATCCGGTCAGCCATACTTAACCATAAACATTGATCGATCAAAAATAGCGAGGTATGGCTTAAATATTAACGATGTTCAGAATGTAATAGAAATTGCTGTTGCTGGAAAAGCAGCCACAAAGTTTTATGAAGAGAACCGTAGCTATGATATTACAGTTCGTCTGCCGGAAGAGAAACGGAATTCCATTGAAGCAATAGAAAATATATTAGTCCCGGCCAAATCGGGAATAAATATTCCGCTTGCTCAATTAGCCGCAGTAACAATTATTGAGGGTCCCGTTCAAATTAGCCGCCAGGATGGAATAAGAAGAATTGGCATTGAGATGAATGTAAGCGGAAGGGATATCGGCGGTTTTGTTGCCGAAGCAAAACAAAAGATTAAAGATAATGTTCAACTCCCTGCCGGTTATTATTTAACCTGGGGCGGACAATTTGAGAATCAACAGCGAGCAATGACCAAACTAATGATCGTAGGACCTGTTGCTGTCGGAATAATTCTACTGCTTTTGTTCATTACGTTTCGATCTATCCGTTTGGCATTACTGGTAATTTCAAATCTTCCCTTTGCGCTCATTGGTGGAATATTTGCTCTCTACATTTCCGGGTTATATTTGTCTGTTCCTGCTTCAATTGGATTCATAGTCTTATTTGGTGTTGCTGTGTTAAACGGAGTTGTGTTAGTATCTCACATTTCTCAGTTAAGAGAAGAAGGCATTGAATTACAAGAAGCAATTAGGAGAGGAAGTCTTGACAGATTACGTCCGGTTTTGATGACTGCATCAATAGCCATTTTTAGTCTAATGCCGATGTTATTTGCCACCGGAGCCGGATCAGAAATTCAAAAACCGCTCGCTACAGTGGTCGTCGGTGGATTGATCACCTCAACGCTGCTAACATTGTTAATTATTCCCTCTGTGTACAGTTGGTTCGAAAAGAAAAATGTTGAAGCGGAAATGTAATTAGTGCTTTCCGGCTTATTCCATATGGTGTAAGCCGTTTTTATATAAATAAATAGTAAGGAAAATAAAATGAAAGAGATAAAAGCAATAATAAGACCGTTCAAATTATTGGAAGTAACGGAAGCGCTGCAGAAGATAGCAGGACTTCCAGGTGTCACCGTTTCTGAAATTAAAGGATTCGGTAAAGGCAGGGCAAGAAATGCACAAGATAAAACTGTTTACGAGATGGTGGAACTCGTTCCAAGGGTGAAATTGGAAGTTGTTGTTTCTGATGGAATGGTAGACGAAGTGGTTAAAGTAATTCAGAAATATTCACATACCGGCAATACGGGAGATGGGAAAATATTTGTCGTGAATGTTGAAGAGGTTATAAAAATACGGACGAACGAACGGGGGAAAAAAGCGATATGATGGTTCTTCGCGGATGGCGAGAATTGTATAGATATGTCATGCACAGGCGGTGTGTACGAACTTCACGAATATGGAAATCACAGAGGTCCGAGGCCAACGGGACCTGAGAGTGGGATGGTGTCTGCCTCGTATAATGAGTTCATGAGATGAAACGAGTTACTACATATATTAATACTCTAAAGGTAAGCCGGTTGGCAGAGGAGTTGATTGCAGCCGGCATCAAAGAGATAAGAGTGATCGAACATTTCTCACCAACGTCACAGATCTCTCGATTGCAGCTCTACTGTGAGTATGATCTTGTTGACAAGGTGCGAGAGATCATTCGTCAACATGGGTCAAACGGTTCACCCCCCAGCTATGACGTTGCTGTGTCCGATTTTGATCCAGATCTTCCGAGCCAGATTCCCATTGGTAAAAGGATGAGTGTTCTTGAAGAGCCTCACCTCGCAAGGCGTATCCGCTCACTCTTCAAAGGCGCATCAACCAGACTTACGGTTGTTTTTCTGGCGATAACTCTAAGTATCGGTGTCGTTGGTATGTTCACTAATATTCAATTGGAACGGTATCAGAGAGAAGCCAGAGAATCGGCAGAAAATGTCCGAATGGTTGTCGATGCCGCCGGTGCCATTCAGGTTGCCCACCTTGAGGAATTATTAGCAGCGGAACGGCTTCACCGAGGAGAAGGTGAAACGGCTATGTGGGATTTCAAAACTGCACGGGAAAATCTTGGTGTTGCCGTCAAAACCCTCCATGGCTCACGTCTTATCAGCCGAGGGGCGATCGACTCACTGGTTGAAATTGAGAATCGGTTCCAGTCCATTACCGACGCGATGTTTGGGGTTCTCATGCGCATCTCTAATCCTCCGCCAAAACAGAAAGCTGAAACGCGTGGCGAACTTTCCCAGTCACATGCAGGGATCATGGTATCGCTCAATCTCCTTCATCGAAAGTGTGTGAACCTACTAGCCTCGCTTGAGCGAGATGTCGACGAAATTGCTCAGGAAAACGTTGTGGAAAACAATAACGCTCTTAATGCTATACGTATCTCACTGATACTTCTCGCGATAGCGGCTACGATCATCACAATCATCATGTGGATTGTCACCAGAAGTCAAGTATCAAAACCGTTAGGCATCTTGGTTGAAGAAGCCTGGGCATTGGATGATGCAGAACTCAGATAACTTATAAAGATACGGACGAACGAGCGTAGAGAGAAGGCGATATAATTCTAAGCAATGAGATTCATTGTTTAGAACAAAAATGAAAGGAGGTTATTATGAAAGGGTATATATTTTTAATTGGTATTGTGGCAATTGCGTTCAGCGTTACTGGATGCTATTCACAGTACGGCGCCCAATATGCCCGGGGTGAAATTCCGACCGACTCGAGCGCTATGTTAATTGATGATATCATCAAATTAAGCAATGAAGGAATAAGCGATACCGTCATCGTCTCGCAAATCAACGCAACATATTCATACTTCGTGCTTGATACCGACGACATTGTTGAATTAAAAAAAGCCGGCGTCAGTGAAAAGGTTATTAATGAGATGATCAATACTTCCGCATCTGTAACAAGCGGCAGTGCAGCACGATATTATGGTAATCCTTTCTATTTACTTCCCTACTACAGCTACCCGTGGTATTCTTCGTTCTACCTCGGTTTCTTCGGCAGACATTATAACCACTCTCCTTCTGTTTCCCACTTTCCTACTTACAATAGAGGTCATTACAACCGTGGTTATTCTGGCGGACATGGAATCAGAGGACATTCTTCGGGCGGCAGCCATCGCTCATCTGGAAAACACCGATGAATCCCCGCTCTGAAAATCGGAAAGGAGAACGAATATGAAGCCAAAGCTACTCATCGCTTGCATTCTGACCATAGTATTGCTGGCGATTCCCTCGACGTTGAATGCTCAACAGGAAAAAGATTCAATGCAGAACACTATTGTAAAAGCGGAGAAGTACTTAACGCAAGGTAAATTCACTCAGGCAGTTTCAGCGCTCGATAAAATCATACAAGCCGACCCGGAAAATATTGATGCGCTCAATTTGCTGGGCAGGGCATATCTCTCTGCAAGAAAGTTTCAGGAGGCGGGGATTTTCTTCAAGCGAACTCTTGATGTTGATGCAGATAAAGCAGAAGCTAACCTTGGATTGAGCATCACGTATCTTCTGGACGGCAAGTCGCAGGAAGCAAAGCCGTATGCGCTTATCGCATCTCGTTCCGAATCTACAAAGATAGATGCGCTCAACATTCTGGGACAGATTGCCGCACAAGAAAACGATATTGACAATGCACGAAAATATTATCAGGAGATACTTTCCATTGACAGCACACATTACGACGCACTTTCAAATCTTGGCGTCTTGTATCAGCAAGCGGGGAATGAGGCGCAAGGACTGGAATACTTTCAGCGTGCTGTAAAATTCTACCCTGAAAATGCTTCTGCGTACCACAACCTAGGCGTATTGAGCAGCGTCCTTGGGCGTTTGCACGAAGCGATTATTAATCTGAACAAAGCTGCATCACTCGATTCGATCAATCCAAAATCGCTCCGTACGTTGGGAATCATATATCTCAAAGAGCGCCTTTTTAGTGAAGCAGTTTTCACATTTCAGCGGGCGCTTAACAGGGATTATTTTAATATGGAGAGCCGTGTTGGAAAGGCACTCGGATACTGGTCGTTGAGGGAGTACGAGAATGTTCTTCGGGAGATTGAAGACATTCGTTCATTAGGAATTCGGTTCGGACGAATGGAATTGTTCCTTGCCAATATCTATTTCGAAAAGAAAGAATATGATAAAGCAATGGAATATGCAAAGCAAGACGAGCAAAACAATCCTTCTGAAGCAGAAGGACATTACATGCTTGGCATGCTGCATCAAATTACTGGTGATAAGCAACTGGCAGAAAAAGAATTTAATGAAGCATCAATGATTACGAGGCAAAATCCTAAAGCTCGCTTGCTCTTCAGTGCTGATACGTACTTCACTTCAGGAGGGAAATAATGAAATGTTTTCACATTGTGCTGTCAGTGTTTCTCCTTTCTGTACCGTTATCGTTGTATGCACAAAACAATACTTCGATACTTCAGAAAACAGACCCCGTTCCGAAAGTGGATTCGATTTTAGAAAAATATATTGAAGCGCTTGGCGGCAAAGAGAAAATACTCTCCGTAACATCAAGAGTAAGAACAGGCGTTGTTGAAATATCCGGTATTCCCTCCAAAGGAACTGTTAAGCGATACCAAAAAGCGCCGAACAAACTGATGGGTATTCAACAAATTCCCGGTTACGGAATTGTCCAAACGATTTTTGACGGCACCACCGCTTGGTATCAACGACCGGAAATACTATTGCGAAAAGCTGAGGGCGAATGGTTGGAAGATATTAAGCGTCAGGCGGAGTTTTATTGGCCACTGCAATTGAAAATGCTATTCCCAAAAATGGTTTTAAAAGAATCCATTCCTATCGCAAATCGTCGCGCATACGTAATAGAGGCACATCCTCTCAGCGGAAGTACTGAACTATTGTACTTTGATTCAGAGTCTGGACTATTGATACGTCAAGATATTCTTCTTGCAGGAGGAATGAGAAATGTTGTAACATTATTAGAAGACTATAGCGAAGTGGATGGAATCAAGTATCCATTCACTATTCGGCAGGACATTATGACCATACGGTATACGGAAGTTAGGCACGATATTCAGGTTCAGGATTCGGTGTTCGTAAAGCACGGTAATGAATAAAAAATTGCTCGGAGCCTTATGAAAACAACAAAACGGATTTTACTTTTCATAGTAGTTGTATCAACGGTGTTGTTGTATTTTGCATATTTTGCTCCGACAAAAGAATTGGGCACATTCAGCAAATTTGTTCCCGGAAGAGAGATCAACCAGTTAATAAATGTCGCCATTGTTCAATCCAAAGGGTTTGAAAGGGATGACAACGGAGGTATTATTTCTTTTTACGTAAAAGATAAAGATAACATTGAAGCAAAAGTAACTCTTCACAAACCAGCAACGGAAGAAATTGACAATGCAAAAGTAGTAGAACTACTGGGACACATGCACAAAGATAGTTTCATCGCGGCAAGCGTTTATGTGGTTCAATAAAATATTAAAGAAAATAATTAAAATTTAAAAGGATTTAGCAATGAACAAAATTATTAAGATAAAGTTCACTTTATTCTTTCTTCTTATTTCTGTATTAAAATTTACTTTTTCCCAAAACATTATTGCTCCGGAACATGATAAGACAGTAATTCCAAACGTTGGGGTTAAAGCACCGGATTTTTCAGGTCATTATTTCGATGGAAAACCGTTCACGCTTTCCAAAATAGCAAAAAACAAACCTGTCCTTCTCTGGTTCACAAATCTTTGTTCCGGCTGCCAATCAAAGCTTCAATTTATTGAGGAGTTAAATAAAAAATATCAGAAGAAGGAGATGGAAGTATTAGCGGTTAGTCAATTAGGAAGTGACCAGAAAACAGTTGAAGATATTATCCGCCAGAACAATTTATCTGTTAGGTTTGTGTATGATCCCTCAGGGGTAGCAACGACTCTTTACACAGGGGGATATAATCCCGGCATCTGTCCGGTGAAGAATATTTATCTGATAGATAAATCAGGGAAAATCTCCTTTGCGACACATTATCCGGGAGTATCTGAAAAAGAATTAACCAAACAAATAAATAAACTTACGAAAGGTAACCAGCAATGAAGGATAAAATAATCTCGGTTTTAGGATGGTTGGCGATCGTTCTCTTCGTTGTAATTTATGTGGTTGAGCTACTTCCTCATCAAGAAGGCCCTCCCGTAACAATAGTCTGGATTTATGAAACCTTCGGACAAGCAGGTTTAATCATTCTTAATATTCTCATCGTCTTAGGTTTTTTTGCGCTGCTTCCATTTCGCCGTCCCACAAAACATCTATGGAAATCTCGCGGAACTTTTGTCGCTTTCGTAATTGCTCTTATGACTGAAATGTTTGGTTGGCCCCTCGTCATATTTCTTCTTTCACCACTTGTCAATATTCCTGAGATTGGGGAAGCCTTCGAGGAAGGTTTTAAAATATTTGGACAGAAGCCGGCTCTGGTTGGAACGGCAATCAGTTTCATTGGGCTTGCTATTATTGCTTTCGGCTGGGTGCAGATACACCGTGCAAAAGGATTAGTATCAACGGGAATTTACAGGTATATGCGTCATCCGCAATACACAGGTATTCTTCTTTTTACGTTTGGATGGCTCGTCCACTGGCCTTCAATTGTAACTTTGGTATTGTGGCCCATTTTAATTTTAATGTATGTCTGGCTTGCAAAGCAGGAGGAGAAACAAGCTCTTGAAGAATTTGGCAATGAGTATGTTATGTACGCAAACCGAACAAAGAGATTTATTCCCTTTCTTATCTGAAATATTTAATAAATACATTAAAGGAGTATTAAATGAAAACTATAATTGCATCACTGTCGTTACTTGTTCTTGTTGCCAGCACAGCAATTGCATACCCCCCGGGTGTTGGCATTCTCGGGAAAGCAAAATCTTGCATGAGTTGTCACGTTAACAATGGTCCCTGGGTAGATGAATCAAAAACCATTATTGATATTCTTGACAAGGAGACAATGAAATCTCTGCGTCAATTAGATGGCACTTTTCAATTTGAAGCAAAACGTGGACAACAAAAAACTGTTCTAACGGTAATTGGTCGAATAAAAGGCGACGACACCCCGGCTCCTTACCGGAATGCATGGACATATATTGATCCGACGATGATCGGGGATAGTTCTCTTTCGAAATTCGCACCGGGCTGGGCAGTGAATCTTCACATGTCCTGTCGAGTTGTGGGTGACAATCTGCCAGGATTTGAAGGGACAACAATTACAGCTCTACCTATGACCGTCCAGCCGCTTAACGATGCAAAGGACGCTGTATTACAGCTTCAAGTGATGTTGACAAAAGGTGAATCTGTTAAGGGAAACACCAAAAAGGGAATGTTGGGAAACTACTTTGAACGCGCGGTAAAGATAAAAGTGATTGACTAAAGTTTCATAATTAATTGGTGATTTCAGCCAAATTATCAAAGAGCACGATTATTGGTTTGAGAGAAGTTTAGGAAAAAGTATCAATTAGAAGATAATTTTAAGGACATTTTATTATGACCGGCTTATCCCAAATAATAATTGGCGCATTACTACTCAGCATAGTCCACGCATCAATTCCAAATCATTGGCTGCCTTTGGTCGCGCTTTCTAAATCCGAGAAATGGAATGAGAGATTTACTTTAAGTACCACTGCCATTGCCGGTGCTGCACATACGCTCAGCACCTTAATTATCGGAGTCATTGTCGGATTTTTAGGCTACAAATTATCGGATTCGTATTCTTTTATCGTTGGTGTTATTGCACCGAGCTTGCTTCTACTCCTTGGAATTATTTATCTCGCACTCAGCATTCTAGCAAATAAACATCATCACCACCATCATCATCATAGCCATGAAATTCATCTTGATGATACTAAAAAGAAAACTACAATCGCAATAATTCTTACGTTAATGATTTCAATGTTTTTTTCTCCCTGCCTTGAAATCGAAGCTTATTATTTTGTTGCAAGCAAGCTCGGCTGGCAAGGAATCATAACCGTTTCCGTGATTTATACAATTATTACAATATCCGGAATGCTTCTGCTCGTCTGGCTTGGAATGAAAGGAGTAAAAAATATTAAATCACATTATCTTGAACATCATGAAAAAACAATTACAGGAATTTTGCTAATCGTTTTGGGAATAGCCGGATATTTCATCACATAGTGCGATATAGTCGTTCCTTCAGGAATGGCTATGCTATAAAATAAGAAAGCAAAGGAGTTTGTAATGGAGCTGAGCAAATCTATCATAGTTTTTATCCTCGCCGGATTTTGTGAAATAGGAGGCGGATATTTGGTTTGGCTATGGTTGAAAGAAGGCAAGCCGATTTGGTATGGGATTCTTGGAGGACTTATTCTTGCCTTATACGGTGTTGTTGCTACTTTACAGACTCAAAATTTTGCAAGAGTATATGCCACTTACGGCGGTGTATTTATTGTGATGTCCTTACTGTGGGCTTACAAGATGGATAATTATGTGCTTGATAAATATGACATTGTTGGAGCCTTGATTGCATTGGCAGGTGTTTCTATTATTTATTACTCACCAAGACAGTAATATAAAGGAGATAAGCATAACGATGGATTTAAATCTCACTTTCTCGAACATCACGAAAAAACAATTACAGGATTTTTGCTAATTGTTCTGAAAAATAGCGGGTTATTTATAAACTAAGGTGTAGTATGAAAAAATATCAATTAAAAAATATTGACTGCGCATCGTGCGCAGCAAAAATAGAAGATAGTCTTTCGAAGATGCCGGAAGTAAAATTTGTATCGGTGAATTATGCTAATTCAACTTTGCAGATTGATGCGCCGGACATTGAAGAAGTAAAACAAAAAATAAAAGAGATAGAACCGGAAGTTGAAGTGGAAGAGTTAATTCAAAAGAAGTCCCTCGTTTCCACAAGCGAGCTTGCAGAAAATAAATGGACTATCATTAAAGCTGTTTCCGCATTATTACTTTTGCTTTTGGGAACAATGTTCGAGGATGAAATTCATAATACACCGTACCACATAGCAGAATATGCGGTGTTCATTACGGCATATTTAATTGCCGGCTGGAAGGTAATTACAAAAGCGATTAACAATATTTTCAGGGGACAGATCTTCGATGAAAATTTTCTGATGACAATTGCGACTGTCGGCGCTTTTGCAATAGATGAAATGGCTGAAGGAGGCGCGGTAATGTTGTTTTATGTGGTCGGCGAATTGTTTCAGGACATCGCAGTGAACCGCTCACGAAAATCAATTAAATCCCTCCTTGAAATAAAACCGGACTACGCTAATGTGAAAACTAACGGAGAAACAAAAAGAGTTTCGCCGGAGAGCGTTAACATCGGCGATTATATCATTGTCAAACCCGGCGAGAAAATTCCATTGGACGGAGAAATAACCGAAGGAACATCGTTTGTCGATACCTCTGCATTAACAGGCGAAAGCGTTCCAAGAAAAGTGAAAGTAAAAGATGTTGCATTAGCTGGGATGATCAATCAATCGGGATTACTAACGATCAAAGTCACAAAAGTATTTGGAGAATCTTCAATCTCTAAAATACTTGAACTTGTAGAAAATGCAACAAGCAAGAAAGCACAGACGGAAAAATTTATTACGACATTTGCAAAATATTACACTCCGGCTGTAGTCTTTGGCGCACTTATTCTTGCCGTTGTTCCGCCGCTGTTAATTCAGGGGGCAACGTTTAATGATTGGATTTACAGAGCATTGGTTGTGCTTGTCATTTCTTGTCCTTGTGCGTTGGTCATCAGTATTCCGCTTGGCTACTTTGGCGGAATCGGTGGAGCTTCCAGGAGGGGAATTCTGATAAAGGGTTCTAACTATTTGGATGCGTTAACAAAGGTTAATACAGTTGTGTTTGATAAAACCGGAACGTTGACCAAAGGCGAATTCAAAGTTACCGAAATAATTCCGACGAATGGATTCAAAGAAGTAGATATTCTAAAATACGCTGCGTATGCAGAAGCAAACTCAAGTCATCCGATTGCAAAATCAATTCTGGGTGCGTATAAGGAGAAGGTTCATCTAAATGAAATTACCGATGTGAATGAAATATCCGGACACGGCATTCGTGCGAAAGTGAACGGAAGCGAAGTACTCATCGGAAACGATAAACTCCTTCATCAAGAAAACATTGAACATGGTAAATGCGATGTTGAAGGAACAGTTGTTCATGTAACAGTAAAAAAAATATATGCTGGTTACATTGTTATATCTGATTCACTAAAGGAGCAATCTGTTGAGACAATTGCCGCGCTCAATACATTAAAGATAAAGACAGTTATGCTTACCGGTGACAATAAAAGTGCAGCGGAAGTGTTTGCAAGGAAACTTGGAGTAAAAGAATTTTATTATGAACTTCTGCCGGAAAACAAAGTCGAACACATAGAAAAAATGATCGGATCAAATAATGATGGAAAAATTGCGTTCGTTGGTGACGGGATCAATGATGCACCGGTCATTGCCCGTGCCGATGTTGGTATTGCAATGGGCGCTCTCGGTTCTGATGCCGCAATTGAAACGGCAGATGTAGTGCTCATGACAGATTCACCTATGCAGGTTGTACATTCGATTGAAATAGCGAAGCGTACAAGAATGATTGTATGGCAAAACATTGCATTTGCAATGGGAGTTAAATTTATTTTCATACTTCTTGGCGTGTTCGGTATTGCAACAATGTGGGAAGCGGTGTTCGGAGATATGGGAGTTGCTATAATCGCAATTTTGAACGCAATGAGAGTGATGAAAAATTAGGAGATTCTTTTGCTCTCCACTAAAACGACAGCACTAGTCGAGTCGTTCAGATTTATTTCAATGACAATTTCAATATCAGCAGGAACGGAAGTTCAGCGTCTGCTTGCGATTGTTGTGATTGGTGGTTTAATCACATCGACTTTATTAACATTATTTGTTTTACCAATGAGATACAGTATTTTTGAAAATGGAAAAACTCACATTGAATAATTTAATTTGCAGTCTGTAAGAACGAAATCGATTTATTCTCATCAATAGGAAATGAATCTATATATTTATTAAGTATTCTTGCAACATCTATGGCATAGATATTGAGCCTTTAGATCTAAATAAGGAGGGAAAAATTATGAAACTATTTATAGTATTTATACTCATTACAATATTTATCGGTTGCAACAAAGAGCATAGCACCGAATCACAGATGGCGAATACGACAGACCTCGTTAAAATCTCCCCTGCAGACAATGCTACGGAGGTTTCACCAAGTGAGCCGATCACACTACAGTTTTATACCAAACCGGATCCACGGGTTGTCCAGGCAAACCTTGTTATTCTCAGTGATAGTTTAATTTTAGACTCTCAATGTCCTATATCGGATTCTATTGGACATGGTCACATGGGATCAGCAATGGGTCATAATAATACGATGCAACATCTTGATTCATTACATTCGATTCGGGGACATTTTTCTTGGAACAACGATTCGACACTGTGCCGTTTCACGCCCGATTCTGCATTGAAACACGGAACAAAACATATGGTTCATCTCAGAACCGGAATGATGACAATGATGAAAACAATGCAGCAACAGCATGGTGGTGGTATGATGAATATGGGAAGTTATCAAAGTTCAGAAATCCCCGATGAAAAATATCTGCACTTTACTACAAAGAAATAAACCTAATTATTAGAAAAATGATTTTACTCAATGCCATCGCTTACACCGATGGCATTTTCATTTCCAAATTGTATTATTATCTACTCAAAGTGCATATCGATTAGACATTTTTGGATCTAACATATTGACATAGAAACGTTTCCTGGTTATATTAGTTTCAATAAATCGAAACAACGAAACAGAGCAACATAGAACCGATGGAGGAAGAATGAACAAAGAAATCTTTCAACTTCATGCTGAAGTATGCAAAACCCTTTCCCACGCAAAACGTTTGGAAATACTCAGCATTCTCAGAAATGACGAATTAAGCGTTGGTGATATTGTCGATACTATGGAAATTCCGAAAGCGAATGTATCGCAACATCTTGCGGTTTTACGTAAAGCGGGCATTCTTGATTCTCGCAGGGATGGATTGAATATTTATTACAGCATTTCTAACCACAAAGTGATAAAAGCATGTGATTTAATGCGCGAGGTTCTTGTGGAGCATCAAGCAAAAAAGACAAAACTGATGAAAGGAATAATCGCATGAAAGGGAAAACAATTGTCATCCTTGGCGGCGGTGTTGGCGGGATGATCGTTTCCAATACACTTCGCACGGCATTGCCTCGATCACATCGAATAATTCTCATCGAGAAAAATGAACATCATGCTTTCGCTCCCTCTTTTCTTTGGGTGATGACTGGCGACAGGACAACGGAAGCTGTTGCAAAACCGCTTCGACAATTAATTCGGGATGGAATTGAAATTGTTTATGACGAGGTGACAAACATCGATGTTTTGCACAAATCAGTTTCTCTATCAACCCAGAAATTGAGTTACGATTATCTTGTTGTTGCGCTTGGTGCAGAGCTTGCTCCGGAGCTAATTCCCGGATTGTCCGGAAATGCCTTTTCGTATTATTCACTCTCTGATGCAACGTCGCTTCGCACAGCATTACATGACTTTGCGGGAGGAACAATAAATATTGTCGTTTGTTCAATGCCGTATAAATGTCCGGGAGCGCCGCATGAAGGTGCAATGCTGATGGCGGAGTATTTCCGCAGCCGGGGGATGCATGAGAAAGTAAATATTCATCTCTACACTCCGGAACCTCAGCCGATGCCTGTTGCAGGCCCTCAATTAGGCGATGCCGTGAAGCAGATGCTTACATCCAAGAGAATATCATTTCATCCCCTCCATAAAATTGTATCAGTCGATCCGCACCATCGCACAATCACGTTCGAAGGGAAAGACCCTGAATCCTATGATATGCTTGTTGCCATTCCGCCCCACCGCGCTCCGAAGGTGGTTCGCGAATCCGCACTCGCCAATGATGCCGGATGGATCCCTATTGACCGTTCGACGCTGAAAACTCAAGCGGAAAATGTTTATGCCATTGGTGATGTTACAACGATGAGTATTCCGGGACGATGGAAACCGGATGTTCCGATGATGCTTCCCAAAGCTGGAGTATTTGCCCACGACCAGGCAGAAATTGTTGCACATCGTATCATTGATGAAATTAACGGAATTTCGCCAACTGCAATATTTTGTGGAACCGGATATTGCATGCTTGAAGCGGGCGAAGGAATGGCCGGATTTGCCTATGGCGATTTTTTGAATGACCCGCATCCAACACTTCAATTACGGAATATCGGCAGAGCATGGCATTGGGGAAAAATCTTATTTGAGCAATGGTGGCTTTCGCCGTTTGGTTTGAAGAAAAGCATGTATGGTTTGCTTCTAAAACTCGGCGCGAAAATGCTCAGAATTCCTGTCAAAATATAATGCCAATGTACAACATATTAGAGAACAAATACTATCACGAGCCATCGGTATTCACCCCGGATAATTTACTTCGCGAAGCACGAAGACAAAAATCAATCGAGAACTGTAGCATACCCCATGTTTGCATTCTTGACCCAGATGGTGATTTGGTTGAATATCTGGTCCGAACCGGTCAAGCGGAGTTAAATAAATGTTGGGCATGTTATCATACAAAACTATACAATTTCATCTATCAAGAACGTGAGTATGGTATTGTTGGTAGTGTCGTTGGTTCAGCTTTTGCCGTATTGGTCGCTGAAGAATTGTTCGCATCGGGTTGTCAACTATTAATTAGTATTACCTCTGCTGGTATTATTATTTCCCCTGACAATAATACTCGATTCGTTCTGATCGATAAAACAATTAGGGATGAAGGGACAAGTTACCATTATTTACCGCCAGACGAAGATGCTTCGATCAATCACACATTGTTAAAGGATTTGCTCAGCTCCTTCAATGGATTACCGTTATCAGTTATTCACGGCTTAAGTTGGACAACCGATGCACCATTTAGAGAGACAGCATCGGCGATTCAATATGCAAAAAATCATAATGTCACATGTGTTGAAATGGAAGCCGCTGCCCTTTATGCGTTTTCTAAAGCGAAACACAAAAAGGTGATCTGCTTTGCGCATCTCACCAACACAATGGCGCAAAGTGAAGGCGATTTTGAAAAGGGGGAAGAAATGGGAAGTATCGATACACTGACACTCATTGATTATACGACAAAAATTTTGACAACGGAGAAATAAATATGAAAATCGGAATTCTTATCGAAACAAATGAGCCTGAAAAAGCTTGGAATGGTGTGCGCTTTGCAAACACCGCATTAAAGAAGGGACATGAAGTAAAGATATTTCTCATGAGCGCCGGTGTAGAAATTGAAAGTATTGTCCATGAAAAATATAATGCAAAGAAACAGATCGATGAATTTGTTGAAAACAAAGGAGTCGTGTTGGCGTGCGGAACGTGCATCAAATCCCGGAACCAGGATAGTACTGACGTCTGTCCGATTTCAACAATGGTTGATTGTTTAGAAATGGTAGAGTGGGCTGATAAGATTATTACATTTTAACATACAGCAAAAGTGAATTACCAATGTTATGACATGACAGATCCCGATAAATGGGTCCCAATCATTTAAGGCTTACATCGGATCCAAAGTGTTTCTACTATTTCAAGATAGAACGGAGGAACGATTGAAACAATATAGTCGGTCTAATATTTGGTTATTAATACCGAAGGAAGGAGAATGCTGTGTATTTTGTTCGTATGGCACTGTTGTCTGTCCTTCTAAATAGATTGGAATAAAATGATTAAAAGACAAAAAGGGAAACTATGACCTGTTTCCCTTTTTGCCTTAAAGAACCCCACGAAAACGACTAAGCAGGGTATTTAAAATCCTCCTCGTATTGCCCACATTGATATCATCATCGCGCTCATAGCCAACACTCCTAGAATTGGATAGTCCCAATCGCCTCCCATCCCCATCATGCCGTGTTCTTTTTTCTCGTGCACCGTGAAATTCAAATCTGTTGATAGTGCAACGGAATCTACAGTTGTTTTTACGGAAAAAGTAAATCTGCCAGGTATTGTTGGCTCATACGGAATAAATGCTGCTCCATTCAGTATAGAAATGGTCTGATGAATGGCTTTGAAATCCTCAGAATCATTTTTTAATCCATGTTCGTGACCATTTGAAGCACCATCCATTTCAGATTTAGTAATCATATAATGAATGGTCGCATCGTCGGGAACTCCGCTTTTCGATCTTAGAGTTACCGTGATAATATTCTCTTTGTTTGTTTCCATTGGGGGAATAGTAACTGCAAGTGAATAGTCACCGCTGGAGGTCTCTTTCGAGACGCTTATTGATTCCATTTCTTCATGGTTATCGTGACTTCCCATCATGACGGCATGCATACAGGATGAAAAAAATAAACCTAAGAGTGCAATAACTGTGATCTTTAAATAGTCGATTTTCATAACGTGCTCCTTATGGATGATGTGAATCATGTCCGCCGCCCAACGTGGTGCTTACGGTAGTAAAATGAAATGTCATTCCCATTCCAGAACCCATTCCATTCCGACCCATCATTCCCATGGAACCCATTGAAGATTCCATCATTCTTACCATCCCATCACGCAAATGGATCATATGCTGCATACCGGGATAAAGGGTTGAATCGGGTTTGAAGGTGCAGCTCTTTCCATCAGAACTCCAATAAAAATTACCCGATAGTGCATGGATGCTGTCGAGATGATTCATCTTCATACTGTCCATCATCGACATAGACATTTGGCCATGGTTCATTGTTGAAGATACAGGACAGAGAGAATCGAGGTAGGAGCGTTCATTCATTAATCGGAAATTCTTCTCTACGACACTTTTATCTACGGCCTTAGCAAAGGTCAACGTGATCGGAGAAGAAGTAGATACACTTGTTTGATTGTCTGATGGACTGACGGTGATATTGTCGACGACTGGATTAATGGCAGTGTTCATTTCGTCACTGGCACAACCGATGATAGACAAAGAAATGATGACGAATACGAGATATTTCATATATATTCCTTTCAAGATTTAAAGTTACGGCATTTGGTATGTGACGTTGATGCCTTATTGGTCTTCTGAATATTATTTTGGCCGGTACAAACATCCATTGGGTTTATCGCCAGCCGGTATGTGAGTTATGATGTTCTTGCCCGCAACCGAAATTATTGAAACAGTTCCTGCGATTTGATTGGTGACATAGGCATATTTTCCGTCACCGGAAAATGTCAATGCGTGCGTACCAGTACCGACAGAAAGCTCTCCTTTCTTTTGTGTAGAATCAAGCGCAAAGAATACAACCTTACCATTTTCAGTATCGGTTACCCACAACTCATTGTTTGGTGAAAGTAATGCCATTGCAGGGGTGAAAGAAAGCGGATAGGTGCGAACAACCGTTAACGTTGAAACATCTATAACCGAAATTGATTTCCCCGTTTCATTATCAACGTACATCATATTGTTTGAACCTTGCCAAGCTCCTACAGGATTAGCCCCAACAGGAATAGTTTTAACTACATTCTTTGTTGAGTATTCAATAACTGAAACAGAATTATCACCACCATTGCAAACAAAAGCATATTTGCCATCAAACGAAAAGGTAACTTCCGCAGGATCTTTACCCACCGATATTTCTTTCTTTATTTCCAGTGTGGTGGCATCCAAGATCAACACCTTTCCAGAAATCGATGTTTGCGATGTCCAAATATCGGTATCATCCGGCGAAAATATTGCATTATGATTTGGATAGACCAATGTTTTAGAAACAAGCATTTTTCCAGTCAGCGCATCAATGACCGCAACAGAACCCTGACTGCCATGTGCATCACCATGCCCTCCGCTGAGATCACTTCCAGGGAAAGCAACCGCTAACTTTGAACGGCTTGAATTCATACCGATGTGGTGAGGATATGAAGCATTGGAAAAACTAATCGTCGCGGCTACTTTCGCCGAATCGGTATTGATCACCGAAATAGAGTTACTATTGCCGTTGACAACAAATAACGCATTATAGGATATTGTCGGGATTTCTGTTGAAACTATTGCGTTTGTTCCTGGATGTATGGTATGATCTTCTGCAACATGATCATTGCATCCTAACAATAGTAGGGAAATAAAACTTACAGTGATGATGATGAACGAATTCATAGAAATTCCATTAGTGGAGATTAATGTTTGTGTCCTTTTTTAATATCTTTCGCATCTTTGCCGGAAACGGCTCCCTGGCCTTTTTGCCAACCTTCATAGCACTCATTGCATACCGGCTTATCATTTTTGACTGCTTTTTTGCAATCACATGTTCCGTGTGCTTTTATGCATTCATCACATGGCTCTTCGATGCAGCAATTGTATTTACCATCTTTCATTGCTTCCATTTTTTGTTTCATCATTGACTTCTTTCCATCCTTCTTTACTTCAACAAGATCCATTTTGCATTTTGGGCATGAGCCCGGTTTGTTGGATGTGACTTCTGGGTGCATGGGGCACGCGTAAATGATTTCTTTAGTCTTTATGGAAGGTGCACTGGAATCTGCTTTTTTTGCATCATGCTTGTGGCTGCTATGGTCCTGCATACTTCCCCCTGTGGGGTCTGCCATCGCCATTTTTTTCCCTCCACAGCACCCTCCGGCACATGATTTATCCTTTTTATCTTGAGCAGTTATAGCATTTGTGTTTACCACAATCAGTGCGAATACTACCAACACTGCGAACATATAAGTGTATTTCATTGTTGATCTCCTTTATGAATGATGAGTTTATTTTACATTGTTTTTTTGCCACCATATTTATTAGATACCATTTCAACTATTTGTAATGGTGTATACTTATTCTCTTGAATTCGTTCATAGATAAACTGTTTTACGATCTCGGCTCCACCGGGATGTTTACAATGACAATCTTTGAGATCATCTTTAATCTTACATTTACCGCAAGGACAAATAAATTGAGCAACAATATCTTTCTTATCGTCCATGGTAGCCACAACATCTGATTTTGATTGCAAGCGCATGACACTCGATTCATCTATTTGTGTTACCAGAGTTTTCGGAGATCCTTTTGGAATGATCAAGAATATGAATCCAACAAGTAGAACTACTCCGCATATAACCGGCAACATCATTCTTGATTCGAACTTCTTCTTATGTTTATTGAATTGATTCACCTGAACAATCTTGTTCTTATGCTTCTTTTCTAGCTTGACTTCAGATTGCAGTATTGTTCCGCATCCATAACAGTGTGTCGACGTCTCTTTATTCCATATACCACAAGATTTGCATATCATATTTACCTCTATTCTTTTACTGGATCGGCTTCCAAATCATTGCTACACATTATCTAAAAGTTAGACTTCGAAGCTGGCTTTTTAGGTAAAACATTTTGACCATTCTCGCTTTGATTTGACGATTGTCCATTTGGGATAAAAATCATTTTCGATCCTGGTTTTGCAGGATATGAAATTGCCTGGGAATTTATCGTTGTTGACGATATCGACTGTGCTAAAACAAAATTCATCTTTGAGTGTGGTTTTGATGGCAAATTATTTAATGAGTTTGTGCTAACATTATTTTGTGATTGAATTGCTAACATTGGACGAACCCAACGTGGATGTTCTTGTGCTATTATTAGCGATGATGCTATGATCATCGGGAATAGAGATTTCAAAACTAAATTCTGTGACATTGTTATTCTCCTTAAAATATTCATGTTAATGGTTGTGTTCTTTTGGCGTTTCTTCTGTCTTGGAAGTAGTTGTTGCAGCGTCTCCATGTTGATGTCCCGACCCGCCTCCAGTCTTTAATTGACTTTCCGAATCAATGAGATATCCACCTTCGCTGACGACTTCTTCACCTTCTACAAGTCCCCATGTAACTTCGTATTTGCCGTTAAACCTGGTTCCAATTCCGATCTCTCTCGCCTCAAAGTGATTCTCGTGTTCCGCTTTGATGTAGACAAGATTACGTTTCCCTGTAATGAGAACTGCACTGACGGGCACGGTGAGAGATTTGTCTTTCTTTCTCTGAAACACTGTTTCGGTATACATATTCGGCTTTAGTTTATTACCTGCATTGTTCACTGTTAATCGAACCTTTACGGTTCTGGATTGTGGATTGACGACAGGATATATCAGTGATACGATTGCAGGAAACGTTTGATCAGGATAACTTGCGATAGCCAGCGTAGCGCGTTCACCAACCCGAATATGAGATGCATCTGTTTCATAAACGTCGGCAATATTCCAAAGTGTAGAAATATCAGATACATCATAGAGTGATGTTCCTTCTGTAACGTATATTCCTTCAACTATCTTTTTGTCGATGATAATACCCGATGCGGGGGAGTGATACGTAATCACCAACGGGACATTTTCTATTGTTTCAAGACTACGAATTTGCTCTTCTGTTAAACCGAGCAATTGCAATTTTGATTTAGCATAGGTTAAGAAATTGTCCTTTGTCTGAGAAGAGCTCGTAAGAGCTTGGCGATATTCATTTTCAGCCTGCACGATATCAGGACTATAGACATCGAATAGCGGTTGACCTTTTTTGACTTTTGACCCAACAGCATTGACATACAATTTTTCAATACGTCCATTGAAACGAGCGCTGATGATTGTTTTATTCGGCTCAGGTATCTCAAGTGTTCCGTATGAACGGACCGTGTGTTCAATTGGCTCATATTTGACGATAACTGTGGATACGTTTGCCAGAACCTGATCTCGGTCATTCAATGGAATCATCGGTTCATCCGAAGAAGCTTCCATTTTCCGGCTGTTGCTGGCTTTTACAAGATCCATTCCACAGATAGGGCAGACACCAGGTTTATCCAAATGAACTTGGGGATGCATAGGACACGTATAATAATCTGCCGCTAGTTCTGTTGATGTTGAATCCGTGTGTCCTTGATGAGAAGACGAAGACTTCCCGCACGATGAAACAATGATAGCGAGGACAATTGAGAGTGTGATGATGAGTGATTTCATATTATTTGCCCTGTTGATAAAGTTCATAATTATTGTAATGGTGCACCGACCATCATTTCTATTTCAGTGAATGCCATTTGCCGATCTACCAACGTCATCAGATAGTCGTCTTGCTTCATTAATTCCATTCTTCGTGAATCCAATACTGTTGAAATTGGAACCTGACCGGTCTGATAAGCAATTGTTTGCGCTTCTGCTGCTTCACGAGTCAGCGGGATAATTGATGTCATATATTGTTTTGAAAGTGTGTCTGCCGTGGTATATCTGTTGATCGCTGAACGGAGAGAGGAGAGCATTTCCCGCTGCATAGCATTCTTCTCTGCATCTATACTTGAGTTCGTAGCGCGCATTTCGTCAGCTTTGCTTGTTGATCGTTCTGCTGACCACGGAGCAAACGGCAAAGTAATTGAGGCCATAATGCTATACATCCAATCGGTTTCTTGCATCGGCATTCCCATGGCGCTTTGTTGAATGGCATATGCGGAACGTGAACCGCCCGTTAAAATCATGCCATTTGGCATACGCATTACCATTGCCTGCACCATCAGATCGGGGATTAGGTCTTTATCAGCAGAAACAATCATTGATTCATTCATATCCTTCATTCTATCCATTGCGATAAGCGATGGATTGACTTGTTTTACTTTTTCAGCCAATTGAAACTCTGAAACAATCATAGAACTTGTTGTAAGAATGCTATCGGTTTTGATGGCAGATGAAAAATCATCCCTGCCCAATAACGAATGGAGTGTATTTTGAATATCGATTCGCTTTGAACGCTTTTCTATAAGTTTGGTTTGTTCCGATGAAACCTCGGCTTGAATAGTCAATAAGTCTGCCTGTCTCATTCTATTGGTTTGAACGTGGGGCAGCATGAACCGTGCAAGTTCATCAAGCAACGATATTGTCCGTTGTTGCACCTCTATCTGACGGTCAACTAACCACAGTTGATAATAATTCATCTTGATCTTAGCCCGTAGTTGAACGCCGAGAGATCCTTGGTTCTGTTCAAGCACTTTCCCTTTTTTCTTCTCTACTTCAGACATTACAGAAAGTTTACCGCCAAGCATAAACATTTGCGATACCGAAAGATTGTTCGATATAGCGTCATTCAAAACATTAAAACTATTGGTCGGTATCTGACTGAATTCCAATCCAACCGTTGGTGCCGGCAAAGCTTGTGAAGCATTAGCCCGAAAGCCCGTTGCTTGGATTTGATATTCATATGATTTTAACTGAGGATTATTCTTCAATCCTTCTCGGATCAACGAATCAACCGATTGAGCCTGAACAAGTGCCGCCGCAAAGAGAAAAGAGAATACCCATTGAAGAGATTTGTTTGTCATGATTATTCTCCTTCCTTAATAAAGTCTGCCATCTTTGATACTTCCAACGTTCCTTTTCTCAATGCTCGTTCTTTCATCATTACAAATAGAACAGGTGTGACAACCAGAACATGAACTGCCGATGTGAATAAACCACCGATCATTGGCGCTGTTAGTGGTTTCATAACATCTGCCCCCGCGCCGGTTGACCACATGATTGGAATAAGTCCAACCATACTACAGGCAACCGTCATGAGTTTCGGACGCAATCGTAACACTGCTCCTTCAACAGTTGCATCGTAAATGTCCTTTATTGTTATCTCACCCCGTTCACCGCGCTGATGTGCTTTTAATCGTTTATCAAGTGCTTCGTGTAAATAAACGACCATTACAACACCTGTCTCTACTGCAATGCCATACAGAGCAATGAATCCGACCCACACCGCTACGGAGAGATTATATCCGAGAATGTAGATCATATAGACGCCGCCAATCAGTGCGAATGGAACAGAAAGCATCACGACGAGCGACTCCACATAATCCTTGAATGTAAAATAGAGGAGAACAAAAATGATGAGGAAAACAACCGGCATAATGTATGTCAGCGTCTGCTGCGCACGAACCTTATGTTCGTATTGACCGCTCCATGTATAAGAATATCCAGCCGGAAGTTTTAGATTTTGACTGATTGCTTTCTTCGCATCTTCCATTGTATTACCCATATCTCTGCCACGAACATTCATGTAGACAATGGCTCGAAGTTGACCATTCTCGCTGCTGATCATTGGCGGTCCGGTAACAATATTGACATCAGCTAATTCAGAAAGAGGAACATATGTCAGTTCGTTAGAATTAGATTGGCTCATCAGGGAAGATGAAGCAAATGATGATTGCTGAATCGGAGCCTGCTGAGACTGTGAAGATTGTGTTGAACCCATTGATGTCATTCCACCTGATCCGGAAGAAGGGGCGCTTTGACCCATTCCCGCAGGAGATGACATTGATGCAGATGCAACGCTTGCCCGAACTGGAATGAGCAGGCGATTCAACTCTTCGATGTTATCCCGATACTCACGTTCAAATCTCAAGCGTATTGGGAAACGCATTCTTCCTTCAAGCACTACGCCAAGGTTTTGACCGCCGATAGCAACTTCAACGATATCTTGAAGATCGCCGATATTCAAACCATAGCGTGAGAGCATCTCCTTTTTAGGTGCGATATCAACATAGTATCCGTTGCCTATACGTTCAGCAACAATATCCGCCGCTCCGGGAACATCTTTTAATATCTGTTCTGCTTTGATCGCATAGTGCTCAAGTGTATCAAGTCTGTCCCCAAAGATCTTAAACCCGATATCTGTTCTAACACCTGTCGAAAGCATATTAATGCGATTAATGATTGGCTGCGTCCAGCCGTTGCGAGTGCCGGGAATCTGTAGTTTTGCATCCAACTCTTGAACGATATCCTTTTTGGTGATGCCGGGTCGCCATTCTTCCTTTGGCTTGAGAATAATAATCGTTTCGATCATACTGATGGGAGCATTATCCGTTGCTGTTTCAGCACGTCCGGCTTTACCGAGAACATGATGCACTTCTGGAACACTTCGAATTATCTTATCCTGTAAAGACAAAATACGGGCCACTTCAGTAACAGAAGCGTTGGGGAGTGTCACCGGCATATAGAGCAATGATCCCTCGTCCAGTGGAGGCATAAACTCAGACCCAATAGAGAGAAGCATTGGAACAGTGATCAGTAGCGCGAAGATGTTAATTGCAATCGTTGTCTTTCGAAATTTCAACACCCAATGAATGACAGGTTCATAGATCTTAATGAAGAACCGAGTAACGGGATTGCCTGTTTCCGGTTTGAAATTACCGCGCATCAGCATTGTCATCAGCACTGGGATCAGTGTGATTACGACTGCCGCTGAAGCGATCATCACAAAAGATTTTGTGTAGGCAAGCGGATGGAACATTTTTCCTTCTTGTCCTGTGAGTAAGAAGACGGGAAGAAATCCAACCAAGATGATCAGTTCTGAAAAGAAAATTGCTCTGCCGACTTGTTTTGCGGACATGATAGAAATATCACGATACTCGTCGTTGGTAAGGTGTCCTTTTTTCGCCAAAGCATTAGCAATGTTCCTGTAGGCGTTCTCAACCAGCACCACCGAGGAATCTACGATAACTCCAATCGCAAGGACGATCCCGCCAAGTGACATGATGTTAGATGTGATGCCGAAGAGATACATTAAAATAAAGGCGAGCAGGATCGAAACAGGCAGTTCAATTAATATCCTGACGATTGATCGGAAATGGAGCAGGAAGATCGAAACGACAATTGCAACAGTAATACTGGCTTCAATGAGTGCGCGATCCAATGTTCCGATTGCCGCTTCAATGAGTGTTGACCGGTCATACGATGGGACAACTTCAACTCCAGGGGGAAGTCCCGGTTTAATTTCTTCTATCCGTTGTTTCACTCTATCGATGACTTCACGGGCGTTTGCACCGGTTCTCATCACAACAATACCGCCGACGACTTCGCCTTCACCATCTTTATCTAATAGTCCACGGCGAATATCTCCGCCAAGCTGCACTGTAGCGACATTCTTCACAAGAATTGGAATACCATTCGGACCTTGTTTAACTAAGACATTCTCAACATCCTCTGTTGAAGTGATGTAACCCTGACCTCTTACAAAATATTCAGCATTGCTGATTTCAAGTAATTTGCCACCAACTTCATTATTGTTCCGTTGGATAGCACTGGCAACTTCTCCTATCGTGACATTGTAAGCTCTCAGTTTATTGGGATTCACATCAACTTGATATTGTTTTACGAATCCACCAATGCTGGCTATTTCTGCAACCCCTTCTACAGAAACAAGTTTAAATCTCAGATACCAGTCTTGAATAGAACGCAACGAAGCGAGATCATAGTTCTTTCCTTCAACTGTATACCAAAAGACATGACCAACCCCTGTCCCATCAGGTCCAAGAACCGGAGTAACATTTTGAGGGAGTTGAGCGCGAACAAGGGAGAGTTTTTCGATAACGCGGTTGCGTGCAAAATACAGATCGGTGTTATCATTGAAAATCACGAAGACAAATGACATACCGAACATCGATGTAGCTCGGACTGCTTTTACCTCGGGTAATCCTTGTAGGGCAGATGAGATAGGGTAGGTAACTTGCTGTTCAACGATTTCCGGTGAACGTCCCATCCATTCAGTAAAGACGATCACTTGGTTTTCGGACAGATCAGGAATAGCATCAACCGGCAGTTTGATTACTGCATAGATGCCGAATCCGGTAATAAGAACGTAGATTAAAATAACGATGAAGCGGTTCTTGGCACTCCAATCAATAATTCTTTCGATCATAACATCTCCAAAGCAAAAAAAGATAATTGAAATCAGAAAACGGCAGTACAGCGTTCTCCAACAACTATAAATTCACTTTGGAAATTTAAATGAGGAAAGAACTTACTTGAATGTATATATCAACCCCGGTGGGGTAGAGTGCAATATGGGGGGACTTCGGAAAGCGGGTTACCTGTGCGGTAAGATCTACAATTTGGTATTCCGTTGCTTCAATCGTGACCGCAAACGATAAATACTTTTGAATCGATTCAGTGTTGAATACGGCTTTTAAATCATTAACCCCGCCAGCCACTTTTTCAGAATAGCAGGAGGATTTAACACTCTTAATAATAAGGGATTTTGATGATGCCGTTCCCTTACAGTTTTGTTCCATATCGCAGCAGCAGACGGCAGATTTGCTCATCGCGCAATAACCGATAACGGTCGTAAAACCAGACGATGTCAGAGACATGACAACGAGTAGTAGAATCTGTATGGTTTTATGGAATTTTGTCTTTCTCACGCTGTAATATTGAACAGTCATTTGTAACTCATAGTTCCCAAATCATATTGCTACTTTAATCAATATCACGATTATCGTGCCAAAAATCAATTTAAAAAAATACAACGAATTTCTAATTTCCATTCCATTATATGAGAATTGGAATCTACTAGGTGTCAATTTCAACAAAATTGCAAGTAGATAAAGTAATTAATGTTAAAAAGATTTGACACCGCTGAGCCTATTCACGTTTTAATTGGTGATAGAATTCCACCCGCCCGATACGTGAAATTTTATTAGGGAAAAATTTTGAAGCCCATGCGATTTGTTATAAGAGCTTTCGAGCGAAATGTTAGTTTTACATACATATATACAATGTGTGTCTTGTATTCAGACAAAATAGTCTTAAATCAAACTCAAATACTTGTTAAATAGTAATCATTCAACATACTATTTATTGATAAAGGTTCGATTATCAATTACATTCTCTTCGAATTGAATCCGTGAGATGTAGAATTTTGTCGAACTACGGACGTTTATAATCCCGATGCGTAAGGGAATCTATGTCTATTCAAGTGCTTGGCGAACCTTGGAATCCTGCTACAGGCTGCACAAAAATAAGTCCTGGCTGTAAAAACTGTTATGCTGAGGCTTGGGCACATCGACTCCATGGGATGAATAATATTCGGTATGTCAATGGATTCAAACTCACCACCCATCCTCCTTTGGTAGATCTTCCAAGAAAGATAAAAAAATCTCAAGTATATTTTGTGAATTCAATGAGTAATCTTTTTCATAAGGACATTCCTCTCGATTTCATACAGGCGGTATTCAAAACGATGAATGAAAGCCCTCAACATACGTTTCAGATACTTACAAAAAGAAGTACTCGGTTGAAAGAAGTTGCATCTGAGATCGATTGGCCTGACAACGTATGGATGGGAGTTAGTGTTGAAAATCGAAAAACAATTGGACGAATCAAGGAACTCAAATCTATCCCTGCTAAAGTAAAATTCATTTCATTCGAACCCCTCATTGGAGACATCGGGCGGGTATCCCTTAGTGGTATTGATTGGGTAATCGTCGGTGGTGAGTCCGGACCCGGCGCAAGACCGATGGAAAAAGCATGGCTGTTATCGCTTTTGAAAAAATGTAGAAAATCGAAATCTGCATTTTTCTTCAAGCAATGGGGTGGGGTTAGGAAAGATCTTACTGGCCGTCGTTTAAATGGCCGTATTTATAATGAAATGCCTAAAGTACTGTTATCCAAGAAAAATGATTGATTTGTTCCATGGCACATTATGAACCGCTAAATTTTGCAGTAATCGAGCGCATAAGCAAAGCTTTCGGAGACTACTATACTGGGAGCGAACTGAGTGCACTTCTTCATGAATGTCGGATCCCAGATCATAATTCTACTGGTACAAAGTGGAGACGTTTGAACGAAAACTTTGCAGCGATCCAAAATCGTGACAATTGCTCCAATTCAATATTACGTTTTATTGAAATTGCAATGAATCCTGTTCGATATAATTCTCACGATGTGTTTGCTTCAATGCAAACACAGGTGAATGCTGCATTACTATTTGAAGGATTTGAAGTCCGTGACAACGGGAAAATTGGAAAAGTCAAAAAGGTTACGACGCTCAAAGAAGCAGAACAACGCGCCAATGAACTAAAAGAGATTCTTGCCGCAAGAAATATTCATGCTGATGTCCTGAGGTTTTGCAGGGCCGAACTTCTACAAGAGAACTACTTCCATGCTGTATTGGAGGCAGCAAAGAGTGTAGCAGACAAAATTAGAGAAAGAACAGGATTGTCGGGTGACGGTGCTGAAATTGTCGATGAAGCATTTGGAATAAAACATCCAATTCTTAAGCTCAACAGTTTATCGAACGATACTGAAGAGGCAGAGCAAAAAGGGTTCTCAAATTTATTAAAAGGACTTTTTGGCACATTTAGGAATCCTACTGCACATGCGGCCAAAATTCAATGGTCTATTGAGAAGGATGATGCGCTAGATTTATTGTCTCTTGTTTCTTATGCCCATCGACGAATTGACAAAGCAAAAAAGACTGAAAGTTGAAACCAAAGAAATCTGTGAACGTGCTGTTGTATGTTTCCAAGGAGTGGTCACTATGAAAAAGAAGGATTCCAATGACGGTTCAAATTCCTCGAAAAACTCGGCAATTGTAGATCAAGATGTCCCAAGTATTGAGGAACAACTAAAGGGAAAAAACCTTTGGAAGATGCTGGGTGAAGTTGGTCCCGGAGAAGAGTTTGCACGATTGAGGTGGGTGTATGGGAAAGGGAAGCGAAGAAGAGACTACACTGTAATTCTCAAGAAGAGCGAACATCCCGTTTCGATGGAACAGGTGGCAAGAGAATTTGCTAAAATCATCACCCCTGCTATCTATCGATACATGGAAGAACATCCAGAAATTGCAAATCAAAAGAAAGATGTGAAACCCAAAAAGAAGAAAGCATCATCTACGGGTAGGTCGAGAAATAAGAAAATACAATTGATAGACAATTCTTCAATTTAATATAAACTGTCTATCGAAATCAGTCAAGCTGAAGATGTAACCGCATCGCAAATCCCATAAGATCTCGAAAGGATCTTTGAGGCAAATAAGACAGAAGAATGAAGAGATGATAAGTAACAATTTACATTGCTATCTAAGGAATGATTTATGGCAAGGACAACAAAGATTGAATTCACTTCGAGATCTGAATATGCACTCCGTACACAAAAACAATTTGATCAATTTGGTTTCCCATTTACATTAAATCCAACTGTAGGGTGCAGTTTTACGTGCAAATATTGTTATTCGCCAATATTTGTTGCCAAAGTAGATATAGGAAAACGAAAACAGTTTTTTGAAAACATACGCGTTAAGCTTGATTTGCCAACATTGTTAGATAAGCAACTGACAAAATTAAATGGTCTTCCTCAACATCTGAAACGAGTTCAAATTAATGAAACAAGCGATTATTATCTTCCCAAAGTTATAAGAGAACTTAAAACCCGAAATCGAGATACAATGCTGGAAATATTGAATGTTTTTGAGAAACATGCCAGTATGGGAAATGTTTGGATGTTGCATATTCTGACTAAAAGTAATCTCATTCTTAATCACCTGGCGACGTATAAGCAAATGCGCGAGATGGTGCAGATAGAAATAAGTTTTGCCACACATGATGAGAATATTCGAAATCAAATTGAATTCTATACTATTCCAACACAAGAACGACTCAAAGTAATCGAAAAATTTGCTGCAAACGATATCTTTGTTCGAACAATGGCGATGCCATTTTATGGCTATGCAAAAGATCTTCAAATATTGAAGGAACAAACCTTTAATGCAGGAGCGAGTGCATTTAAGAACAAAAGTATTAATTACTTTGATTGGAATCAGTTAAAAGCGTTAACCTACACCGAACTGGTAGACGACAAAGTTGATCGAATCTCGGGTCGGCCAGATCACATGGATTTAAACTATGTTATCAAAAGTGGAGAATCTGTATTAGTGAATGGACAACCACAGACTATGAATCTTGAAATGCCGATCTCCAAGATAAAAAATGTTAAATTACAAGATTGGGCGATCCCTTCAAAGTTATCGACAAGAATTAAACCTGCTGCGGTATCAAAAATTGATTGTGGTTATTCACAGATTTCTAAAGTCAACTGGGGATATATCGTTTAGGATTAAATAGGATATCATTTCAATGACCGCAAACCATTTGGCTCACCATCAATACAAAGTGTTTTGAGGGATCCCAATCTGGTTCCATCAGTTTAAGCCTTACCTGGTGCCATCGCACGTAACCGCAATATCGAAATATCTCGCCGCTGAAACCATTCCTGGTAAACCCCGAATTCCCTAAGAATTTTTATATTTTAAATTTTTAAGGTCTCTTTGACGATTATTTTTTGAAAATATTTGACCACTTAAAGGAGATTGATATAAGGAACAAATTAGACTACATTTCGACCGAATTGGATCTGCAGGGTTGGCATAGATATGTCGAGCTGCGGATATTTTTATCCCTATTCCGATAAATCTTAATGGCTCAATTCATTCCCAAACGCATTATTATAAAGCCACAGGCTAGGACGCATCCTAAAACAAAGGAGATCATCCAAAGGGTTCAAAGATTCAATCCGGATGTCGAAATTGAATATCTTGAGACGAAAAGATTTGTATATCCAGTGAAGAAGCCGATAGATAAATTCAATTACATGAATGAATCGGTAATTATTTCAGAGAGATCAGAATCTTTTATCAGAACCTTTGACTCCCCTGGAAATATAGTTGAATCTCTTACGACAGTTTTTAATTTGGCATGGATGTGTGTTCACAAATGCGAGTATTGTTACCTCCAAACGAATCAAACCCCAGAGCACTATTTTTATGCAAATCTCCAGGATGCAGAACATGAAATTGCTGCGGCTCCAATTGCGCATACCGCTATTCTTACGTTATGGATGCATCTTGAGAATTATTTTGGCGTGCTTTTCAATAAACTTCCCGATCGTTTTAAAGAAGCTTCGGATTGGTTGCGTGAATATTTTGTAAACGCTAGAATTAATCGAGACGAAAGGGCAATAGACACGTATTACGGAATACAGCAAAAACTTGTTGAACAACTTAACAAGGACAACAAATCCTACAATGTTGATATCAAAGCATTTCGCCGAAGCCGTGAGACAATCACACAGTGGTATCAGCAAAATCAAAAATATAATCTTAAATTAACCAGCTCCGAATTTACTGACCTACTAGCAGTTGATCATCTCACAGGAATCTCTACGTTTTTAATGCAGATGGTTCAAAAATATCCTCGTGTTTCTTATACTTTGCGAACAAAGTCAGCTTATGTTGATGAGATACTGAAATTCGACGGATGCGGACGTATGAAAATCCAAATTGGAATGAATACACAATTTGCGATCAGAGAGTATGAACATGGAACTGCGAGTTTGGAAGAGAGATTGCAAGCTGCACGAAGGGTGCAACAAGCAAGTGGTTTTGTGCTTGATATTATTATAGAACCAATGCTTACCTATAAAAACTATGAAAAAGAATATTTAGATCTCGTACGGCGAGTACTAAAAGAGCTCGACCCTAAGAGGATACATTCAATCACACTTGGTACAGCGAGGTATGCTCCACAATTGATGGCAATGGCTCAAATGCACTATCCTAATACGACATTATTTGACCATCCACACGTTTTAATTCCTCCCCAAAAACCAGATGTAAAATATCGCTATCATTTTGAAACCAGGGTTAAACTCTATTCATCACTTATTAAGGAACTGGAATTATTTCCGCAAATTCAAATAAAACTCGGAGCAGAAGAACCTGGCATTTGGAATGCGTTAAAACTTAATAAAGAGATTGAATTAGGCAACCCAAATTCTCATAATATCAATGTTCCGCCACCAACTTCAAATCCTATGAGCAAACAGAAAGCAAAAACTAAAGCAACACCTCCAGTGAAAAACGTAATAAATGGTGAAGATGATATTATCCCTTACTGGCATTCGATTGCAACTCAAGATATTTTAATAGTTGCCGAACTGCATCAAATGAAAAATCAATCTGTGCCTGTACAAAAAGCATCTGAGGCCGCCCGTCAGCTAAATGGTATGATGTATATTAAAAGGGAACAAGTCAAAAACGAAGAAGAATATATTGGTGTTCCCATACATGATGACTGGATTATCGAAAAATCCAGCACAATTGGCGACGCCATAAAGAATGTATCATTTTTTACTCCTATTAAAATAGTTGGTAAAATTATCAATGTGTCACCTGCTGAGCCACATGAAATGATTGATGGTTCAACTTTGGGCTTTGTTAGGCTGGAAATATCAGATCATAAAGACTATACCTTAAAAACATTGCTGATTGATGTCAGCAAAATATCAGTTGATGTCAATTCATTATGCAAGGCAAAAACAAGATGCACTTTTTTTGGCTCGATAGTACCAATGTATCTTAATAGCGGGAAGAGTGAATTTTATTTTTATTTACATGATTTTATTCCTTCTACGTCTCATTTGGATTTGGTCGAGTGGGCTCCACATGGTGAGTATGAAGGTAATTTCCGCTATCGCAAAGGCGACAAAATATTTGGAATTCATAGTGACCATCCTTCGGTAATTATTAGACAGAATAATCAATTCAATGGGATCCTTAAATATATCAAGAAAGAGTTAACAGATAATTATGGTATTGTTGGACTCGATAAAGCAAAAGGTCTCGATAGAGCGTTAGAGTTTGTAATCCTTCAAGCTTTCTCTCATGGTAAAAATGAATATTTAGAAAAGCTCCATGCACTGGTCATTGGAACTCCAAATGTTGGGAAAGCATATCTTACCAATGCCGCGTTGGCATTAAATCCAATTGGCCAAGAAATATCATCCTCTTCTCAAAAAATTACATTTGCCGGTTTAGTGGGTACTGTTACAGGCGGAAAAAAGAGTAAGAGCGAAAGAGGCATCCTACCGCAAAACAACGGCGGAGTGGTTTGCATTCAAGAGTTTCATGATGTTCTCGGCGCACACAGAAAAGCGGTTTGTGGTTTATTTGTAAGGATGATGGAGGAAGGAAAAGTTACTGAAAGCACTTCTGCAGCAACAGTTCATCCTACTGAGACTGCTTTACTTATTGACCAGAATCCATACGATGAAATTGATCCAGCCGGCAACTATAATGCGTATACACGTATTGGCATACCTATACACATGCTTTCAAGATTTGATTATATACTTGAAATTAGGAGGGACAAAGAGCGCTCGGCAAAAATAGCTTCAGAGATGACAAGATCATTGGATACTGGAAAAAAATCACAGGAATGGAAAGAACGTTGCAGGTATTTAATAGCATTTTTAAAAGATCAGTATAAAATCCGGCCTTTTGACAGGAATATCCGGCAATATATTGATAATCAAGTTACAGCACTATTGGAGCAACTACCAAAAACACCAAGGCATGAAAATCTTATTGAAGATATGCGGTTGCGAATGGTGCGTTCTGTATTCAAAATCACTAAAGCAATTGCTACAGCAAATGCAACGAGTATAGCCACGAAAGAACATGTTGATTATGCAATGATGTTTCTTCGTGATAAAGTAAGTTACATCAGTCAAATCAACTTGGACGATATTAAGCCGGAACTTCCAAGTATCGATGATGTTGAAAAACGAAAATCGCTTCTCTTAATGCAATTTGCAAGGAAAAAATTTTCTATCGGCGAGGCAAAAGCTTTTTTAGAAAAGAATATGGTAGGAGAGTTCAATAATAGGCGATTACAGAGAGATTTGAAAGAATTAGGCGCAAAACCAGAAAAAAAGCCAAAGGGATCCTGGTCACTGGACTAGATTATCCTATGTCGCAGTGTCGCAGTGTCGCAATGGCGAGGAAAATAGATTAAATATAACAAAAACAGCATATTTTCTCGGATAATATCATTACTAGGAATATAGGATGAGTTTCAGACTCAAAAAGGCAATTATCGAAATTGATTGTGGAAAATCGTTTTCTTCGATGATTTTTGACATAGATCAGAAGGTTGAGCATCCATTATTGGGTGATCATAAATACCTTGTTCCTTTGGATGCAAAAATGTCTGAAGCTGAAATTAATGAAATACCTCTATTCAATTCTTCAGGGCAAACGCAAATAATACGGAATATCGGAAAACATGGGGTTTATTATCTCTATCTTCCAGAAGGATACTATTTAGATAAAATCATAGTTGAGCCTGACGATATAATTGTTGACATATTCTTTAAAGACCACCAATTAATATACTGTTTTTACAACCCCTCAAATCAGAACTCGATTAAGCTTGTATTACATAAAGCTAAAGACGATAAAAAGATATTAGCAAAATTATCAGTAGATCCATCAGATGTAATTTGGAGGCAATATTTTATTCGAAAAGCAATTGTGAAGCCAGATACTGACCTTCCAAGCATTCTGACGCAAACGCAAGTTGCGGATTATCTCCAATTAAGTATTAAAACCATCCAAAACTGGACCAGTGAAAATAAAATACCATATAAAAAAGTTGGGGGAGTGCCACGATATCTAAAGTCGGAAATTGACGAGGCGATAAGATCAGAGCAGTTGGGGAAGAAAAAAAGGAAATAATAGCCCAGGTTTTTCTGGGCTATAATTTTTATGCTACTTTCAATTGTTCGAGTTTTTTTACAGCATCTGAAAGATGTGATGGACTTAAATGGGCATAAACCATTGTTGTTTCAATGTCAGTATGTCCTAAAAGTTTACCTACCGAATACAAATCTGTACCGGCCATAACCAGTTTTGATGCAAACGTATGGCGTAATTTATGAATGTTCCCTTCTAATCCTGCTTTTTTCAAAGCTTTGTTTAAATAGTTAAGCGGGTAGTTTTTACGAATAAGTTCATTATCAGTTCCTGTGAAAACGTATTTTGGATGAATGTTTTTTCTTGCTTCAATTATCTTCATAGCCTCAGAATTTAAAGGGATTGTTCGAGTCCCTCCCGTTTTTGTCTCAAAATCATCCTGCGATTCGATAACGATATGCGGATTTTTAGGATCTAGAAAAACACTGCTCCAACGTAAATAAATCATCTCGTTTCGCCTTAGACCTGTGTGCAATAAAAACTTTATAGGAAGACGCCAATGATCATCTAAGTTGTCAAACAGTAATTTTAATTCTTCGTCTGAATAAAATTCCACTCGGCCCTTCTGTGCAATACGATACTCTCTTAGTTTGAAAGTAGGATTCTCTTCGAGATAACTGTTGGCAACAGCATATGAGAGTAATGATTTAAGAAAGACAATGAGATCGTTCACTGTTTTTTTCTTTAATGGTTTGACTTCTTTGCTGCCTTCAATTAATTCATCAATAAATTCACGCAGATACTTGGCTTCAATCAATCTGATATCAGGGCAGGCGGGAGAAAAGTTCTCGAGGAAATATGCATCAATTCTTCGTTTGTACTGCTCATAGCGTTCTAACGTACGAGCTTTGACATGATGCTTTTTGTCGTTTAGGAATTCTTTTGTAAGATCCTGGAGACTAATGATCTTTTTCTTTTTCGCCGTGATTCCGACTAGGGAGAGATTGAAATCAGTCTGGAGCTTAGCACGCATTATTTCTGCATCACTCTTTTTATTACCGGCGGGGATACGAACGCGTTTGCCGTTTAGACGATAATCCAAAAAATAGGAAGTTCCATTTTTTGTTTTGCGTTCAGCGAGTCTAACTTTAGGTGCACCCATAGAAGTGTTCCTCCGTGTTCCTTATGGTTCCATAAAAAGTGGACACGAATTGGACACAAAAAATGTCGTCATAACTTCTGACCGCATAAACATTGGAGGAAAATTACTTCTGTGCCGAGGAAGGGACTCGAACCCTTAATGCCGTAAGGCGCTAGCTCCTAAGGCTAGTGTGTCTGCCAATTCCACCACCTCGGCAACAAATTCCGATACAAATATACGAAAGGTTCAAAACTTCTCCAAAAATGAAATATTGTGATTTATTGCCTTCGAAAAGAACATTTGATGGAAATATATTTTCGAGTATTTCAAGGGATTAATATTTTCGACATCAAAGCAAGGATATTGGAGCGCATCTACATAGCGGTTTTTTAAAAACCAAGCAAAACTACATTTTTATACTATCGAGTGAAAGACCAACGCTCGTGATATCATGTATCGTGATATCAATTCTTGCAAATGGATGGTGAATGCCATATACTTACCTTCAATTAATTCATTTTCGTCCATCGGCATCCACTGACTGTTGTTATGATGAGAGAAAAACAACTGTTATCTATAGTCATTCTTCTCGTAATCGGGACTGGTCTCGACTTTGCTCAACGTGGTTATCATTTCGACCAATTAACAACGCGTAACGGACTTTCCTCTAATACGGTGAACACCGTCATGCAGGATTCAAAAGGATTCCTCTGGTTTGGAACAGAAACAGGTTTGAACCGGTACGATGGATATCGATTTAAAATTTATCAGAATGATCGTAACGATTCAAACAGTCTTTCCAATAATTATATCTGGACAATTTGCGAAGATAAAAAAGGATGTCTCTGGATAGGAACCGATGGCGGAGGGTTGAACAAATTCGATCCCCGCACAGAAACATTCGTTCGGTTTCAATATAATGCGAATGACAGCACATCACTCAGTACTGATATCGTACAATCGGTATTTCAAGATAGCAAAGGCAATCTCTGGGTTGGAACATGGGACGGAGGTATCAATCTCCTGAAAAAAAACAGCAGCTCATTTATCCGTTATATGAATGATCCAAACATTCCTTTTTCCATCAGCAATAACAAGATTCATTTTATTAGAGAAGATTCAAAAGGGAATGTATGGGTTGGGACCGACGGCGGCGGTTTGAATCTCTTTGACTCGGCTACGAATTCGTTTACTTCATGGAAACACGACGCTCGCAATCCATCGTCCCTTGGCTTTGACATGGTGACGGATATGACTGAAGATTTGCATGGGAATCTCTGGCTGACAACCTATGGCGAAGGGCTTGAATTGTTCGATCGGGAGAGCGGAAAATTTACCCATTTTAAGCTGCAGGGAAAGGATGTAAAACCATCTTCCAATGTATTCTGGAAAATTATTCAAGACAGTAAGGGATTGTTATGGATAACCACGCAGACGGAAGGTCTTGTCATTTTTGACCCTCTTTCAAAATCCTTTACATGGATTAAAGAAAACAAACACCTTCAAGGCGGTTTACCTTCAAATATCCTGCAGGATGTATTTGAAGACAACTCCGGAGTTCTCTGGATTGTCACTGTCGGCAAAGGAGTGGTAAAGACGGACAGGAAACCCGCAGAGTTTATAACAATTCAAAATTCTACAGATGATCCGAATTCTATTCCATCCGGGTTTATATATTCGTTATGTGAAGATTCCAATGGCGATATTTTAGTCGGAACTATTGAGTCGGGAATTGTGCGGCTCGATTCTCAATTGCGTGTTAAAAAACGATACCCGGTCAATACACCCAAAGGGCTTTCTGGAGAATATGCCAGAACCATCTACCGTGACCATGACAACACTATCTGGGTTGGTACGTATTATGGAAAGCTAAATCAACTGGAGAGAAAGAATGATACATTCAATCATTTTGATCTGGATTATCTAAAATCCAATCCGATGAGAAATTTTATTCGGACGATCACAGAAGATGCTGGCGGCAATGTTTGGTTCGGCTCTCAGGGAAGCGGAGGTGTTTCAACCTACGATACAAAGAAAAAACAGTGGTCGTATCTTGTGCCATCGGATACATCTCGAATTGCATTAAGTGGTTATGATGTACTTTCGATCATCGAAGATCGAAAGGAATTTCTATGGGTCGGCACACAAAGTTACGGACTGACTAGAATTAATCGTTCGGATGGAACGGTAAAAAAATATTTTCACGATGCGGCTAATCCCCGATCCATTCCCGATAATTCCGTTCCGGAATTATTTGTGGACTCACATGGGAATTTGTGGATTGGGACGACATCGTCCGGACTTTGCCGGTATGATTATGAAACAGATTCTTTTGATATCTATTCGACGGAAGAGGGTTTGTCGGGAAATTCCATTTGCGGAATACTGGAGGATGATCACGGAAATCTCTGGATTAGCACAATGAATGCGATTACGAGATTCAATCCGGAAACCAAACAATGCACCAATTTCAACTATTACGACGGTATTCGCTCCGAAGAATTCATCTATTCATCCCGGCTTAAAACAACCGATGGCAGAATGTTGTTTGGCGGTACGGATGGGATTACGGTCTTTCATCCGGACAGCATCAAAGAACGGCCCGATAACGCTCCAATAGTGATTACTTCGTTCAAAATATTTAATAAAGAAGTAAAACTTTCCCGGAATATTGCATTTTTGGATACCATTTTTCTTGATTACAAAGATAATTTCTTCTCATTTGGATTTGCGTCGCTCGATTTTACGATGCCAGATCGTACTGAATACGCATACATACTGGAAGGGGTAAATGAAGAGTGGATTGATGCAGGACGCGTACCATTTGTAAACTATACACATGTCGATCCGGGAAATTATTTGTTCAAAGTTCGTAGAATGAACGGTAATAAATCCGCGATCATCGCTGTGATCATCGATCCTCCGTTTTGGATGACTTGGTGGTTCCGATCAATGGTGATATTCGGCTTCCTTTCCGTGGGACCGATCATCTATTATCGGCGTGTCAGTCAGTTGAAAAAAGAACAACATCAGCAGGTGGAATTTTCAAAACAGTTAATTAATTCTCAGGAAGAAGAGCGGAAAAGGATCGCGTCGGAATTGCATGACAGTATTGGTCAGAATCTTTTATTTATCAAAAATTCCGCCCTGCTTGGGACGAATAAGAACGATGTAAAACGCTATACGGATATCAGCGAAACAGCTTCTTCTACCATTGAAGAGGTACGTCGAATTGCTTTCAATCTTTTTCCATATCAACTGGATCGATTGGGTTTGACAAAAGCGATCGAATCCGTTGTGCGATCAATCTGTGAATCATCAACCATTCAACTTCGTAGCGACATTCAACCGATCGACGACATGTTCACCAAAGAACAGGAATCGAGTATTTTCCGGATTGTTCAGGAATGTTTGAATAATATTGTGAAACACTCTGGTGCGGATAAGGGTTCAATACTTGTCAGCAGAACGAATGCTGCAATATCAATTACCGTTGGAGATAACGGTAGCGGATTCGACAGTGAATTGATGAAGCATGACTCAAAAGGATTCGGATTGAAAAATATTCAAAATCGTGTACTGCTGCTTCACGGGAATATAACCTACTCTGCATCGAATGATTGGAAGACGCTTATTATTATTACAATTCCGGTAAACATATGAAGACAAAGATTCGAATATTGATAGCGGATGATCATCCCCTCATGCGCAAAGGAATTCGTGCAGCGCTGGAAGACGAACCGGACATCGAACAGATTATTGAAGCGGAAAACGGCGAGATTGCATACGGCCGGTTAAAACAAGAACCATTCGATATTGCTCTGGTGGATATTGAAATGCCGAAACTTGGAGGCATCGGTCTTTCGCAAAAGGTTATTGCAGAGAAGATAAAGACAAAGATTGTTATTCTTACGATGCATAAGGATAAAGACATCTTCGACCAGGCAATGGACGCTGGTGCACATGGATATCTCTTAAAAGAAAATGCAGTCGATGATATTGTGGAATGTATTCATGCAGTACGAAAAGGAGAATATTTCATCAGTCCTGCAATTTCCGGTTATCTCGTACAACGTTCACAAAAAAATAGTGTTCCGTTTTCTGCGATTCCGTATGTTGACAAACTCACGAATGCCGAACGGACTATTCTCAAACTTATATCGGAAGAAAAAACATCCCAGCAAATTGCTGATGAATTATTTATCAGTCCCAAGACAGTTGAAAACCACCGCAATAATATCTCCAAAAAACTTCATCTCAGCGGCACACACAGCCTGTTGAAATTTGCCCTATCGAATAAAGACTTGCTTAAAGCATAATACTTTTCAACCCAAAAAAAGTTCACCGCCGAGTCCGCTGAGAACGCGGAGAATTGTAAGTCATTATAATAAAAAGCATCCCTTCGGTCTCTGTGCCCTCTGCGGTGAGCACAGGCCTGATCACCCCCCCCTATCTAGGTGCTTTCACTTATGTATTTGAGTGTCCCCATCTATTTAAAGCTCCTCTCCGTATCTGCACATTACATAAAAAATGAAACTTCTACTGGTAGACGATAACGACAAGATCAGGCAAATAATGAAGGATTTCTATTTGCCATACTTTAATGAAGTAGTTGAATGTGCAGACGGCAAGGAAGCGGTTGAACAATTCCCATCTCTTCAACCGGACTGGACAGTAATGGATATTAAAATGAAATCAATGGATGGCATTGAAGCGGCACACAGGATCTTGTCGGAAGAAGGAAAAGCAAAGATTATCCTTGTCTCTCAATTCGGCGACGAAGCGACGGTTTCGGCGGCTGTGGCATGCGGTGCTGTTGCATTTGTAAAAAAAGATAACCTGGAGAATGTGATTGAAATAATTCGACGGACAGATGAATAGTTGTCCTATATAGCATCCGTAATATTCAATTATCAATGATGTATAATAAAACTAATAGCGAGGTTATGATGAATACAATTCGACACCAATCAACACTGTTGTTGGCCATTGCCTGCTTGTTGATTGTACCAGAGCGGGCCAATGCACAATGGTCAACTGACCCAACAGTTAATAAAGCGATCTGTACGGCGTCCAATGATCAACTCCTTCCAGCAATACTCTCGGATGGCAGCGGTGGAGCCATTATTACCTGGTCTGATTCCAGAAGCGGCACGAGTAATAGTAATATTTATGCACAACGTATCAATTCGGTTGGGGCAGTACAGTGGACAAGTAATGGAGTGGCAATTTGTACTGCAGTAAATAGTCAAGTGAACCCGGCTATTATTTCGGACGGAAACGGCGGAGCTATCATAACGTGGCGTGATCCTAGAGCCAGTATCTTTAATAATGATATCTATGCTCAGCGTATTGATGCTAATGGGTTGGTGCAATGGACAACCAATGGAGTTGTCGTTTGTTCAGCAACAAATCACCAGACTGCTCCCGTTATCGCATCGGACAGCAAAGGAGGTGCTATCATTTCATGGATTGATCAACGGAACGGCAATGATGCCGATGTTTATACTCAGAGAATAAACTCTCTTGGAGAAGTTCAATGGACTGCAAATGGAGTAGCAATCAACACGCTCACATTTCAGCAATATGTTTCTAGTGTAATCGCCGACGACAAGGGAGGAGCTATTCTCTGTTGGTCGGATGGACGAAGCGGCAATGTTGATATTTATGCCCAGCGCATCGATTCGAGCGGCGTGGTGAAATGGACATCAAACGGAATTGCTGTCCGGTCAGGGAGTGGTACCCAGGATTATTCATCAATAGTCTCTGATAGCAGCGGTGGAGCTATTATTACATGGCTTGACAACTTCAGCGGATCAACCGATGTTTATGCTCAGCGTATCGATTCCAATGGGGCGGTACAATGGACAGGTAGCGGTGTTGCAATTTGCACTGCAACGGATAACCAGGAAGTACCAAAAATTGCGACGGATGGCAATCACGGTGCTATCATTACCTGGTCAGACCTGCGAAGCGGAACCCAGTATGATCTCTATGCCCAGCGTATTGCTGCCAATGGTATAGTACAATGGACAACGAATGGTACAGTCATCAGCTCGGCATCAAGTAATCAAACAGCACCAACCATAACGCCGGACGGCAGTGGAGGCGCAATAATCGCTTGGATTGATAACAGGTCACGTGCCAATGACATCTATTTACAGCGTATCAACGCTGCCGGAGCTGTGCAGTGGACAAGTGATGGCGTTGCAATTGCAACGGCGACCGGTAGTCAAGGAGCGCAACAAATTATGTTAAATACCAATGGTGAAGCGATTATTACCTGGGAAGATTTTCGAGGCGGATCAACTTCGGATGTTTATATAACAAGAGTCTCTTCTGAAGGGGCACTTCCGGTTGAACTCACTAGCTTTACCGCGGTTGGACAAGGTTCATCCGTACTGTTAAATTGGAATACTGCAACCGAAGTAAACAATTATGGTTTTGAGATAGAGAGAAAAAAGATTCGCGATTCAAGATTCAGGTCTCAGGATACTCCTGAATCTTCCATCATGAGTCCTGCATCAACGTGGTCCCGAATCAGCTTTGTTGAAGGAAACGGAACAACTAATTCTCCCAAAGAATATTCATTCAGCGACAATAACATTCAATCGTCGGGAAAGTACCTTTATCGACTGAAACAAATTGACCGCGACGGAAAGTTTGAGTATTCGCAAGCAGTGGAAGTGACGATAGGAAGTGTCCCGAAAGATTTTGCTCTCATTCAGAACTATCCCAATCCGTTTAATCCAACCACCACGATCGGTTTCACGCTTCAGGCTTCAGGTCCCACCACATTGAAGATCTATGATGCGATTGGTCGAGAAGTAGCCACGCTGGTGGATGAATTTCTGGATGCAGGTGTGTACCATCAAAACATATTTAATGCATCGAACCTTCCAAGCGGTATCTATTTCGCTAAACTTTCTTCGGAAGGGAAATCTCAGATTAGGAAATTAATGCTGCTAAAATAATGCTATCGAAGGTAGCGATAAATGGTGTTGAATAAAACAACATGTTTTTTTCAATTAATGGGGGATAATATCCCCCTTTCCTTTTATATGTCTTTCCGATAAATAAAAGAGCAGGCCTTTGTGGTGCTTGCGTATTTTTTGCAAAATCGGAAAAAAGAGAGTGAATTCTTGAATTGACTTTTAATTCGCACTTCTCTATGTTAATTGAATATTCAAATGCTTTTATTCTTTAACTAACTGTTGAGAGTGCTATGAAAAAGTTACAGCATGTTGTCGGATTATTGATAATTCTTTTTTTTAGTTCAAATTTATTGTGGGCTCAAACCGGGCCTGGTGGTATTGGAAAAACCGACGGAACATCTTCGCTGAAGTTGTGGTTAGATGGGGCTGATGCGTCAACAAAAACTTTGAATAGTACTGCGGTATCGCAATGGAGTGATAAGAGCGGTGTAGGGAATCATGCGACGCAAAGTACATCCAGTAAACAACCTGCGAACAATTCAATAGGAATTAATTCACGCCAAACAATAACATTTGACGGTAGCGACGACAATTTTGTTTTACCGAGTAACTCTGTTTTATCGAACAATGCGCCCTGCTCCTTCTTTTGCCTGGTAAAGCCAACCACCCTTTCTGGATACAAAACGGTCTTCTGCGCTGGTGTTGGCGGTGGCTATACAGCATTTGAAACTAATGGTACCAAATTTAACTTTTATGACGCGGCAGATGGAATTCATACTACAGATGGGGCAACCACTTTGAGCACTGGCACAACCTATATTCTTGATGTTCATATAAGTTCAGGTACTGGTACGGCAATACTGAACATGAATCTAAATGGTGTGAACGATTTTACATCCTCTGCTACCACCTTCGGAACCGCTATCGGTGGCGGAAATTCTGATAGAACAATCGGTGGGACAGCTTCGGGTGCTCAGTTTTGGAGCGGAGAAATTGGGGAGGTGATTATGTATAATACAAAACTTAATTCCGCCGAAAAAATTATCGTTGGGAGCTTTCTTGGAACAAAATGGGGTACAACATATTCGGGAAGTAAATATGGTGGCAGTTCAACATTTGGAGATAATGTTATTGGTATCGGTAAAGAATCCGACGGAAGCAATACTTCGGCAAAAGCGGGCGGATTAACATTAATCGATAATAGTTCGTTAAATGCCAATGGTGAATATTTGTTAGCAGGGCACACAACCGGTACAAACTCAGTGGTAACGAACGATGTTGGTTCATCTGGAGCAACTCATCGATGGAACAGAATTTGGTACTTGGATAAAACTGGAACACTTGATGGTGCAAATGCACAAATAGGATTTGATTTTTCCGATGCGGGAATGAGCGGAAACCCTGTCACCGCTGCGAACTATAGATTGCTATTTCGTTCTGGAACTACAGGTGATTTTAGTACTGTTACTACGGCAACCTCCTTGATCAGCGGTGATAACATGAACTTTACTGTTACCGATGCAAATCTTGTTGATGGTTATTATACTATTGGAACAACAGACAATACAAACTCACCACTTCCGGTAGAACTTACATCTTTTACTGCTCACGCCAAAGGTGCTAATGTTGAATTGATTTGGAAGACAGCAACAGAAGTAAACAATTATGGCTTCGAAGTCGAACGCCGCGATGCAGATGGACTCCACATCCATCTAGGTTGGACAAAAGCAGGTTTAGTTGAAGGCAGCGGCACAACAAACGCTCCGAAAGAATATTTATTTCAAGATAAAAATATAAATACCGGTAAATATTCGTATCGACTCAAACAAATTGACCGTGACGGAAAGTTTGAATATTCCAAAGAAATCGAAGTGTCTATTGTTGGAGGGCCTTTGGTATTCGATCTGATGCAAAATTATCCCAATCCGTTTAATCCGACAACGGTGATTAGTTATCAGATTCCGATGATTGGCCATATCTCATTAAAGGTATTTGATGCTCTCGGTCGGGAAGCAGCAACTTTGGTGGATGAGACAAAAGAAGCGGGAGTATATTCAATTACATTTGATGCTGCAAAGCTATCAAGCGGAATATATTTTGTAAAACTGCAGAGTGTTGGAAGTACCCAAATAAAAAAGATGATTCTCATGAAATAACATTTCAGAAACGATATCATACAAAATAGTCCGATTATACGAGTTCACTCGATCGGACTATTTTTGTTTTATCCTCTATGTGTCCTGCAATACAGACGTTGATTGACAAGCCTATTCAATTTTGGTAAGTTGACATCATAAAAGTAAATCTCCGAAATTGTCGTTGCCAAAGTAAGGTCGGTTGATAATGAAAGATCTCAACAAAGAAATCACCAATGTGTATGTATCACAAACTAAACTTACAATGGAGTAAACAATGAAAGTGATACGAAAATTATTGTTGGTTTCTTTTGTTATTGTCGGTGTCCTTCATGCGCAAGGAATTCTCAACAGCGGTTTTGAATTAGGTCGGAATAATGGCTGGACTGAATCGAGCACAGGAAATTTTACGCTCATAAGTACAGCCGCTGGTTTTGCTTCTGCGACAATATCACCGGCAGTGACCCCTCATTCAGGACAATATATAGCACGGATTGGGGGTTTCAATTACGAAGTCAATTCAATTTCACAAACGGTAGCATTGCCAAACACTACTCCATTGTATCTCAAATTCTATTATCAGGATCGTAATGACGTCGGTTCCGAATGTAATGCCTTGTGGGGTGGGCAGATCCGGGTATATATAGCCGGACAAAAACTTCTTGATACCTACATATGCTATTACAGCCAAAAAGAAGTTTGGACTGCCGGATATTTTGATTTGAGTGCCGCTGCCGGGCAGACCGTCGAAATGAAATTTCAAGCGGATGCGGCACATTCATCCTGGTCGTTTCTGTATCTTGATGATATCAGTTTTACAAATACGACCGACGTTGAAAAAGAAAAAGATATTCTTCCAAATAGTTTTGTGTTGTTGCAAAACTATCCCAATCCATTCAATCCCACGACCATGATAAGTTATCAGTTACCGACGAAAGCGTATACAACATTGAAAGTGTATGATGAGATCGGAAGAGAAGTAGCAACATTGGTGAATGAATTGAAAGGAGCAGGATATTATTCCGTCACGTTTGATGCATCAAAATATTCAAGCGGCATTTATCTTGCAAAATTGCAAAGCGGCGATAAAATTCAATTGAAGAAGATGACAGTATTGAAATAGTATGAAAGCGGCAAAGAATCATACAGAGTAAACACAATACGTTGAGAGGAATAAACGACGATCATCGGACTAGTGTTCGCGGATTGCACAGAAAAGCTGCGCTACATCTTTGTCTGAGTAGATTTGCCTTGGGTGAAGACCAATCCATGGTTGCAGTGTTTGATTGGCTATGTATGTCAAGGTCAATTAACGTAGTTTGTTCTGTGGCTGATCTCCTTTCTTTTGAATGAATTGGTTTCTACAAAATATCGAATTTCAATGTATGTAAAAGATCGATGTTCAGTCGTTTCTATACAATCTGATATCAAGTGTGTAAAAATGATAAACGCAAAAGGTGGATATTCATTCGCCTTTTGCATTTGTTCACTATCCTTTTATAACTAACAAATGTATTAACTTCAGTGAGTTATGTATATTGAATAATGTATAGCAAATGCAAAAGATATTGACACTTTCTTTCAAGATGGAGCAAAATCTGGCTTCCAAATTATTATTCTCCCAAATATTATTCATCCTATCAACGTTCTCACCGTTTGCTTTGTCACAAACCTATTCGTTTAAGCATTACTCATCCGCAGATGGCCTGGAATTAGCTTCCATCAATACGATATTTCAAGATTCAAAAAACTCTCTTTGGTTTGGCGGTATTGGTGGAGCTTTCCGTTATGATGGGAATCGCTTTATACGGTATGCAACAAAGGGAGCAGAACGATCCGTAGTTACTCGATTTGCAGAGGATGCATCGGGGACGATTTGGATTGCAACGGAAGGAAACGGTATTGCAAAAGTGCGGTATGGAGAAAAAAATAGTGTTGAATGGATAACGGCAAATCAAAAAATCATTTCCAGTGATTCGGTATATGCATTACTGAGCGATAGTTTAGGAACAATGGTCATTGGAACAAGGAGAGGTGCAGTAGTCTTATGGAATAATGGAACAACCACATATCTTACCAAAGATTCCGGTTTGCATAGTGACTGGGTGCGGATCATGGCCAGAGACAAATCTGGGAAAATATGGATTGGAACGAACGGAGGAGTAACACAATACACTGTAGAGAAACAGAGAATTGTTTCATGGAAAAAAATACATGACGCTACAACACTTGCAATTATTGTTCAAAAAGAGGGGAAAGTTGTTTTTGGAACGACTGAAGGAAGAGAGGAAGAGAACAAGGGAGTATTCGGATATCACAATAATACAAAACAGCGAATCCTTCATCCGAAAGAATATGATGAACCAATAAAAACACAGTCATTACTGGAGGATTCAAAAGGTTCATTGTGGATTGGAACGACACGGGGTATCATCGTCAGACAGAACGGAAGGACTGTTCGTATTCGAACACCACAAGGATTGGTGAGTGAATCGATCGGTTGCATTATGGAAGACCGTGAAGGGTCAATTTGGATCGCAACTGGGAACGGAGCAATGAAACTTCCAAGTCGGTATACATTAAATTTCAAAGAACTGCAGGGAATATCCGGCATCTTGACGGTGCTAGTAGATAAATCAAATACTGTGTGGTGCGGTGGTTTTTCTCCGTTGTATAAAATAGAAAAAGATCATAGCGTCCATATCTTGGACCAGAATCCTCTTCTGAAAGATTTAGTGGTCTTTAGCATGACGGAAGACAAGAGTGGGCAAATATGGTTCGGTACACAGTCTGGACTGGTTATGTACGACGGCAAAAAATTTGTACGACAGAAAATTTCCGGTAAACCTGCCATGCTGTTTATTTCTTCTCTTGTTGCAGATAGACACGGGGGAGTTTGGGTAGGATTGAAAGGGGAGATTGTGAATATTAAAAACAAGAGCATTGTTGCCTCCTATGGCGTTCGCGACAAAATCCCCGACAATGATATTTCAACAATGATGATTGATCATGAAGGTCGATTGTGGTTTAGTACAGACAACCGGGTCGGATATATTCAAGACGGGGTAGTATCAACATTTGATTCAACAGAAGGAATGCAGAGAAAGAGAGTTGAACGGATGATGGAAGATTCTCAAGGTAGGATCTGGTTTGTGTTGGGGGGGCGTGTCGTCTACAGAAAAAATGGAGAGTTTCATCAGCTTTCAGATTCGCAATTTCACGATGGGAATATCCGTGTGACGACGGTGCATGAAGATTCATCCGGACATTTATGGTTTGGAACATTGTCGGGAGTGATAGAATGGTCAGATTCAGTCCTTGCGCGATACGATACCCGGGACGGTTTATCCGGAGATATTATACAAGCAATCGATGAAGATAATGAAGGGAATCTTTGGTTTGCCACATCCGGAGGGTTGACCAAATTTCCACGTTCTGAACAACTTTCGTCTATCCCCAAACCTTCTGTAAAAATTGAACGATTATCAGGTGAAAGTGAGCAAACGATAGTTACTGCAAAAACTATCCTTTCGTATGATGAACGCACGGTGACGTTTTTGTCAACGTCGTTAAGTTTTTACGATGAACGAAATATGGAATTTCAGTACAAACTTGCAGGTATTGAAAACGAATGGAACTCGGCAACAAAACAACGGACCATTCGATACACAACGCTTCCATCGGGTGGATATACGTTCTATGTTCGTGCTCGGAATAGGAACGGCGAGTGGTCTACTCCGGTAGCATATTCATTTGAAATTCTCTCGCCGTACTGGAAAACATGGTGGTTTATAACAATAACGCTGATCATTTTTTCGGGAATCGGCTATGGAATAGTAATGCAGCGGATCAACCGTTTGAGGAAAGAGGCGCAATCACAGGAGTTATTTTCAAAGCAATTGATGGAAGTGTATGAATCAGAACGGAAAAGAATCGCTTCCGAATTGCATGACGGACTCGGCCAGAATCTGTTGATTATCGCAAATCGGGCAAAGATGGGCTTAAAGAAGGAAGAACGATCATTGATGCAAAAGGAATTTGAGATCATTTCTGACAGTGCACTGGAATCGATCAACGACGTCAGGAAGATCACCTACAATCTTCATCCACTTCAGATTGATGAGATTGGAATTACCTCAGCGGTCGAATCTATGTTGAAACGGATAGCAACGCTTATTGACAACACATTGTCTTATACTATTGAACAGATTGATGATCTTCTCCCCAAGGAACAGCAGATTCATCTCTATAGAGTCATTCAAGAAACACTGAACAATTCAATAAAACATTCCGGCGCAAAGAATATTGAGGTTATCGTTGTGAAAGACGAACAATCGATCCGGATGATCATTAAAGATGATGGAAAAGGATTTGATCCAAAAATTAAAAAAGAAGGATATGGAATGCGCAGTTTAAATGAACGGGTGAAAATTCTTAATGGACAATACGCTATTGAATCGTCACCGGAAAAAGGAACTGTCATTAAAATTACAATCCCAATAGTATAAAGAGAGATACAATTTCTATGAAAACAATATTCATTGCAGACGATCATCCGATCTTTCGAAAAGGACTGATAGAAATTATTTCATCAGAGGCTGACTTTGATGTGGTCGGAGAGAGCGGCGATGGTATTTCCGCACTGAAATTCATCACAGAACGGAGACCCGATATTGCACTACTTGATATTCAAATGCCCAAAATGAATGGCTTTGAAGTGTTGAGAAAGATCAGCGAATTAACACTTCCAACTAAGGTCGTATTTTTGACGATGCATACTGAAGAACACATCTTTGAAAAAGCGATGGACCTCGGTGCAAACGGATACCTTCTGAAAGAATCTGTGACGGACGATATCCTCCAATGTATCCATAATGTGCTACAGGGAAAGTTCTATGTTACCGCTTCCATCTCCGACTACCTGTTTAGATTACATGATAAGTTGAAAACCGGGAATAAAGAACATGGTTTGCACAGACTTACGTCCACCGAGATGAAGATTTTGCGATTGATCGCAGAAAAAAAATCGAGCAAAGAGATTGCCGATATATTGTTTGTCAGCATTCGAACAGTGGAGAATCACCGCAATAATATATGTACTAAGCTCAATCTACACGGTGCAAATGCCCTCCTTCCATTCGCCCTTGAAAACAAACATCTTCTCGTTTGAATTGATGCCGCGCCGCTTCAGCATTATCCTGTAGCGTGTAATCAAAAGAACCTCCTGAAAACAATAACAAAATGTTCATTTCTGAACTCCAACCTCTGAGTATTGATACTCATGAAAATTGAGTATTCATCGCTACATCATATTCGGACTATTTTATCCAATTTCGATCAATGAAACCAAGCGGCATTGTAACGATTATGATTGTGGATGATAATGAAAGAATTCGGGAAGTTATCAAAGATACTCTTTCAGTCATCCTTTGTTCTTTCATTGAATGTTCCAACGGGCGTGATGCTATCGATTCTTATAATCGGTTACTCCCAGATTGGGTGTTGATGGATGTGATGATGAAACCGATGAGTGGTATAACAGCTCTTTCCGAGATCAAGAAACATCATCCTGATGCAAAAGTGATCATGGTGACTAATTCCGTTGAAGAAGGAGTACGTGATGCGACATTGAAAGCAGGGGCAGCCGCGTTTATTCAAAAAGAATCACTGTCATTATTGCCGGATCTAATAAAGGAAAAAACAGCAATATCTATTAAGATCAAATGAAATGTAATTCGATCGTAATTATTTAAATAACAAATATCGTAAGGAGGATACCTTGAAGTTAAATAGAATGATTCTCATTGTACTAGCGATGATCATGATAACAGCAGGATGCAATTTAATGGATAAGAAACCGTTGCTTCCTGCTGGAGTGACAAGTGTTGTGCAACACAGTGTGGACATCTCATTTGGGGATTATACCACCGAGACAGTTTACAACAACGGGAAGTGGTTCAAATCCATTGGGCACTTTAAGAATGGAAATCTTTTTTACGAAACGTATGTGATGCGAAATGACACAACAAGCATTATTCATACCATTTCCTTTTATCCTTCCGGAAAACTTCTTAGAACATCAATGAGAGTAAATAATGCCGTAATAATGGAACAATCCTTTCATGAAAATGGGCAGCTCAGTCTTGAACGAAACTCCGCTGCAGGGTATGAACGGGCCTGGGATGAGGATAGTAAACCGTTCTTTGAAAACAATGACTTTCGCAAGAATAATCGAACGATCTACGCATGGTATTCCAACGGACAGATGAAGGAATTATCAGAGGTAACTGATGGCGAGCGAAATGGAAAATGGTTTCAGTGGGATTCGTTAGGCAGAAAAACACGGAATGAAGTATATAAAAATGGAAATATAAAAAAGTAGTAATGAACTACAATCAATCATTTTGCTCAATGGAGGATCGATGAGAAAGAGGTATCGTTTGCTGTGGGTTACAGTAACAACAATATTGATGGTGTCTGTATCAACCGCAACCAATTATTTCGTGAATGCCATGACGGGAAGTGACGGTAATGCCGGAACGTCGTCTGGAACGGCTTTCAAAACAATCACCAAAGCATTGTCTGTTGTTGCAAACGGTGATGTGATTAGTGTCGCTGCCGGAACATATAATAAAACACTCGGAGAAACCTTTCCGCTGAGTATGGTGAGCGGAGTAACATTGAGCGGGTCGGCAGGTGCTGCGACAACAATTATTGATGCAACTGGTGACGGACATAGGGTGCTCAATTGTATTTCAAACTCTTCAACAACAATCGTTCAAGGATTTACGATTACCGGCGGATATGCTATAGATACTTCAAGTTTTACGAACTTTAGCAAAGGAGGAGGAATTTATATTGAAGATGGGTCGCCGATCATTCAAAACAATATTATTACGCGAGATACTGTTCGGGGATATGATTTTTATCAGCCAACTGGCGGAACTCAAGGCGGCGGTGCTTATGGCGGTGGATTATATTTAGCATCTAGCACAACTGCTACCATTCGAAATAATGTGATTAGTCATAATATTGCATTGGGTGGAGGAGGTAAGGATTTCCGTGGAGGGTGGAGCGGTGATGGCACTTCGGGCGGAAATTCGTACGGAGGTGGTATCAATTCGTCGAGTGCTGGTGCGGCATTAATTATGAATAACACATTTTATGGTAACAAATCAACCGGCGGTCTTGGTGGTTCTTCAAACAGTCAAAATGCAGGATACGGAGGTAATGCCAATGCCGGTGCGATAGATGCAGGCGGCAGTACCTTGGTGAAGAATAATATTTTCTGCAACAATTCTGCCGTTGGGGGAACTACCGGGGGAGGGAATAACGGAAGCGCTGGGACGTCAAATAACGGTGCAATACGGTCCTTTGTTTCAGGGAATCTTTCCAACAATCTCTATTACAACAACACGGCTACAACCGATGCCGATGGAGCGACCTTAGGTACAAACAATATTAGCGGAAGCGATCCTCTGTTTGTAAGCACAACGAATTATCATTTTACAAGCACATCATCACCGGCATATCATGCTGGAACACCAACTGGTGCTCCATCAACAGATCTGGATGGAACGACACGCTCTGGTACTACGCCTTCCATCGGAGCTTACGAAGGTGTTGATCCGCTTCCCGTAGAGTTAATAGCATTTTCTGCACTTGCTCGGGGAAGAACGACTGAACTCTACTGGAAAACGGCAACTGAAGTAAATAACTATGGATTTGAAATTGAACGCCGAATCCTCTCCCAAACCCTCCCTCTAAAAGGGGGAGGGCGGGGTGGGGATGAGTGGACCCGCATCGGTTTCGTTGAAGGCAATGGCACAATCAACTCTCCAAAAGAATATACCTTTATCGATAAAAACCAATCTGCTGGAAAATATTCTTATCGCTTAAAACAGATAGACCGTGACGGAAAATTCGAATATTCACAGCAAGTTGAAGCAGTAATTAACACCTCACCGCTGAAATTTGAGCTTGCACAAAATTTTCCTAATCCATTTAATCCCACAACAACTATCGGATTTAGCATACAAGTCGATGGATTTATAACGTTGAAAGTGTATGATGTGATTGGTCGGGAAGTGAAAATGCTGGTGAATGACGCGAGAGCTTCAGGATCATATTCTGAAACATTCGATGCGAAGAGACTGACAAGCGGCATCTATTTCGCCCGACTGACATCCAATGGAAAATCACAGGTGAGGAAATTGATGCTCCTGAAATAATTCTGAAGCACATTTCAATTTCATTGACAGAAAGTCCTGAATGTAATTCAGGACTTTCTGTTTTAAAGAGCAAAATTTGTATTTCTTCAATATCAAATAATTTGTACTATAATATTGATGAATTCTCAACGACAACAACAACAGTTTGCTATCCGTCTCTCCCTCGCCATCGGCGTATTGATGCTGGTCGGGAAGTGGTATGCTTACCTTATTACCGGATCTGCAGCAATTCTTTCCGATGCGGCAGAGTCGGTTGTGCACATTATCGCCGTGGCATTCGCTGCATACAGCATGTGGCTCAGCTACCAGCCGGCGGATGAAAGTCATCTGTATGGACATGATAAAATCAGTTTTTTTTCCGCCGGTATTGAAGGTGGACTGATTATCATCGCAGCACTGTTTATCATCTATGAATCGGTCTCAAAATTAGTCACCGGCATTGTCCTGCAAAATCTTGACTATGGAACATACATCATTTTCGGCGCATCGGTCATTAATTTGGGTCTCGGCGGATTTTTAGTGTGGCGCGGAAAGAAATCAAGCTCATTAATTCTGATCGCAAATGGTAAACATGTCCTCACTGATTCCTGGACAAGTTTTGGTGTTGTAGCGGGACTGTTATTGACACAATTTACCGGATGGTTACCATTCGATCCGTTGGTTGCAATAGCCGTAGCATTGAATATTTTGTGGGAAGGGGGAAAACTTGTTCGCCAATCTGTCGGCGGATTAATGGATGAAGCGAATCCGGAGCTTGAAAAAAAGATTCATGCAATACTGCAAGAGGAGACAACAAAACGGGGATTACATTATCACGAGCTTCGATATCGGGATAGCGGAATTTCTGTCTGGATGGAATTTCACCTACTGTTCCCGAAAGGAACAATGCTTGAAGATGCCCACGCCGTGTCAACGGATATTGAATATACGCTTTCACACGCTCTTGATCAAAAGGCGCGCATTATCACACATCTTGAGCCGATTGATGATCACGATAGTGTTCATCCACCTGGATTAAGACATTAATTTGTTTCACGAAAGCATTATAAACAAAAACTCCCGATCGATGATCGGGAGTTTTTGTTTTAAAAACTATAGCTGTTAATTCAGCCACAAGCTCAAGAACGGTTTCCACGATTGATACGAATCGCCAATAATCATCTTGCTGTTTGGAACATATTTTGCAAGTGGTGTTACGGAGATTCCGGGAAGGGCTGCAACATCAACTTCGGAAATGGAGAATCCGAATTTTTTATTGAGTGCTTTGATGTATTCATTGGCTACAATTCCTTGTCCTTTTGAGGAGGGATGCACACCGTCTAAACTAAACAATTGTCCGGTAATGAAATCAGTCGTGTATTTTACACCGCCAACGGTGATCCCATTTGCTTTAATGTTATTAAAGATTGTGTTTACGTCGACAAGAGCGGCATTATTCTTTGTTGCTGCTGCTGCAATTGTTGAGTTAAACGAAGCGATCGCATTTGCAGCAACAACTTGTTCTGCTGCATCCAATACCAATGCATCCGGTAATGGATTTTGTGGGTGCACACCAAACTGCTTTGTCGTATCAATTCCCGTAGGTAATGCCGGATATTTATTGTCTTTATACCATTTTCCGCTTGCAACACCTATATAGGGAGCATATGTGCTGGCAGTTAATGTCAAGAAGGGGGCATTTGCTTCTGTAAATCGTGAAGAATCCATTGCAACACCTGTATTTCCACCTTTTTGATAACGAGCATAAACCCCGGTAGGTAATGCCGCTGCTACTTTGGGTCCTATGGTGGTGAAATAGGGAACGGCTTTTACATCAGGAATATTTCCAACAACCAGTTTTGCATTGGGAAGGTTTGCACGCAATGAATCAAGAGCAGCATTGTAGAATGAAGTAAACATAGCTGCTGGTGTTGGAACAGCTGTTCCGGTAAATGCACTTTTTGCGGTTCCGCCACTTGTTGCATAACCGAGAACGTCATTGTTTCCAAGCCAGAAGGAGACAAGGTCAGGATTTAATGCTTTTGCCTGTTTTAAGATACTTGCACCAAATGAACTGCTGCGTAGAACATGTCCAAAGAATGGGTTTGCTCGCGCAGTGCTCTTAGATATGAAGTTTGTCGTATCGAGAAAATCATAAACGATCGAACCAGGAATTCCTAAATTATCATAAGGTCGTGCTAGGTTCAAATTTGACGCTGTTCCCGGAGCTAAACCTTCCGTGACAATGACAGGTCCAGTGAGGCTTTTCAATACTAAACGTGATGATTTTCCATCGGCGCCGTATGAACCTGGATCTTCCCAATATGGAATTTCAAATGTACCAATTGTTGCACTGGCCGCAACCAATTGTTTTGCGATCAAATTCGGATATCCATTGACCTGCGCAGATCTATATAATCCACCCGATTGATATCCAGCGGTCAAACTGTTCCCGATGGATACGTACTTTTTGACATCGGCTTTTGCTTTTGCTTCAACCGGTGCATCATCTTCTTTACATCCGACCACGAGCAGAGCCATGATGCCAAGAATCAATCCTTTTTGATACATCTTCATTGCGGTTCTCCTTATAGATTAAGTTGAAAAATATTAAAAGGTATATCCAAAATTGAAACCAAAAAGATTTGCATTGGCATTATAGGTACCATCAAAATCTCCGTATGTTTGTCCTGGATTTCCATTATTATCAAAGTCCGTTCCGATTGCTTTAATCTGGTCGAACTGCAGGGAGAGATACGATACATCGACATGCATATTTTCATTGATCTTATACCCTAGACCGACATTAAATCCGTTTCGATTGGCATCAGGTAACAATGGATCGACATGTTTTGTTGTTACCGGTGAATTGTCAAACAAATATCCTGCCCGAAATTGGAACTCATCCATGGTATACTCTCCACCGACACGAATAATATATGTGTTTTCATAATCTTTCGGATTACGACTGTTTTTTGAAGGGTCTTTTTTAAATTCTATCAATAATTCTTTATAGGTAGACCATCCAACATATTGATAGTCTGCCTCAACTTCAAAATTCTCCATCACTTTATATGCTACACCAACAAATGCGGTTGAAGGAAGTTCAAGAGCAGCGGATGCATCGCCCGATGGAGTGGAGCCTGGAATGTCAGGTGTAAATTGTGCTGTACCGGTAGCATCAAGTTTTACCGAACTGCGATACGATATGCCGAGAGATAGTTCGGGAGTAAATTTGTATAGTGCACCAAGATTAAATCCATATCCCATTGCACTTAAATCCAATGCTACTTTCACCCCAGGAATATAGTATCTGCTTAACGTAACAGCTCCTGTCACCACATTAAACCCGCCACCCAGCGAAAGTTGATCGCTTATTTTATAGGCTAATGTTGGAGTAATAAAAAATGATTGGAGATCAACTTTTACGGAGAGTTGATTTCCGACCCAATTCTCCGGCCATTCGGTTCCTAGTCCAAAAGGATTGTTTACACCAATACCCAGTACTAAGTTTTCATTTAATGCATATGTTCCATAGAGATTGATTGGTGGAAAAACTTGATCGACCATTTTGGTTTCTTTTACGCTTGGCAACGGACCGAAAAATTTTGATGTTGGCATAATGATGGTCGATCCAAGATACACCGAACTACCGGATTGAAATCCAAGTCCTGCCGGATTAAAGAATATAGCAGATCCATCATAGGCACGTGCAGCCCACGCCCCACCTTGTGCCATTGCCCTAGCCCCATGCTCATTTAGTTGAAATCCCCCTGCAAGCACCGCAGTGGAAACAGTGAAAACCATAACAACGGTCAATAAGTATTTCACGTAAACCTCCTTAAATGAATAATTTGTGGTTAAGAATATGTCAATCCCAATTTTGAAAAGCAAACAGAATATTTTTATCCGGGATGAAATTTCTTTTTTAACGGACTTTACTGTCTGTTATCTGCTAAGCTTTTCTAAAAGTTCTTTCGCTTCCTTTTTGTATTGATCATCATCCTCATCTTGCTTGGAAATGGCGGCGATGGAGATAAGAAGTTCTTTCGCCTTTGCTGTATTATCTTCTTCATTGTAAGCGCGTGCGGCATCCAATCGATATAAGATGAATGAAGGTCTCAGTGCAATTGATTTATCAAAATACTTCAACGACTCTTCCATATTTGCCCAGCCGAGACCGAGCGGCCAACGGATCATTTTTGATTTTTCACAAAGCTTCATATGTGTTCTTCCGAGTACGTAATATGCCGTTGCATTGTTCGGGTCAAGAGAAATTGCTTTTTCACAATCGGCTTTTACCTGTTTCACAAAATCAATTGCGCTCCATACTCCTTTAAACAGGGCAACTCTTCCGTTTGCGATCGCTCTTCGTACATATCCGTTTGCAGAATCCGGACTTGCTTTAATAGCCTTATCGGCATAATCAAATGCCTTTTGATAATACTCTAATTGTTTTTCTTTATCAGCGTCTGTCTTGTTCGGAAGGTGTTCGCCAATGTCTACATAACTTCTGCTGATGCGCCAGAGTACACCATAATTATTCGGTTCCATTTTTTCCGCTTGCAACAACTTGTCAAACGCTTTTTGATTTTCAAATGAAACGATTGAATAATTGTCGGCTTCGGAAATGAGATCAGGAACAGTTTGTGAGAAGAGAAGGTTAGAACTGAGAAGTGCGACAATGAAGAGAAAAGCAGGTTTCATATTGGCTCCGTATTTGTGTTGCCCAATAGTACGAAGTGGAATCCACGGAAGCAATCAGAATTTTGTTAATTAGTTCTAAGAGCATATCGAGGTAATCAGGTTGCTTCTTTATCAAATTTGCTATAGTATTGATGCAGAATGAAAAAAGAACTGAATTTGGTGATTGGTCTTGCTTCCTTATGGTGTCTCGGTATCGTCCTTGCCCCTCTCACATCGGGATCAATCATATCGAATCTTTTATACTCGATATATTCCACGGTATGTCACCAGTTTGATTCCCGTTCATTTCATGTCAATGACGAACCATTCGCTGTTTGCATCCGCTGCACTTCCATCTATATCGGATTTTTATCGGCTTTGATCGTTCTTCGTTTTTCAATTCCATTACGTTCAAAAAATTATCAACCGGTCATTTTGTTGCTCATTGTCTCACTCCCTATGTTTGTAGATGGTATGTTGTCGCTGCTGAATGTATATACGTCGACGACATTTTCACGCATCGGAACGGGGTCGTTTTTTGGAATTGGCCTGGCTTTATTATTGCACCAGACGCTCACAGATGTTATTCACACTTTTTTGAAAAGAGTAAAAGTATATGAATCTGAAACCAGATAAACTGATACCCTCGCTCTATGGCGGTTTATTGATCGCCACAGTGTGGGCGGTGCCCGGACTGAATTTTTTGAATTGTTTGTGCTGCGCAGGTGTAATGCTTGGCGGATTTCTTGCTGTAATGCTCTATCAAAAAGATATTACTCCGGACATGGAGCAAATGACCAGGGAAGATTGCACTCAACTGGGAATTTATGCCGGTGTAATTTCGTCCATCGCTGCTGTGTTGATACAGTATGTTGTAACGTTGATCTTCGGAGACATTGCCATTGATATGATGATGCGATTGGCGGAGAGGATGCAAATAGATCTTCCACCGGAAATTTATCCAATGGTAGAAGATGCAAAGAATGCCGAGCCGAATATTATTGGCTCGTTCCTCGCAATCTTCATTTATATTATTCCCAATACGCTCTTTTCGTTTTTAGGAGCATTGATCGGTTGGAGAGTGTTTCAACCGAAACAAACAATGTAGGTCGAAGCGTTGCAGTAATAACTTTTTACGATTTTAACACTATTCTAAACGTTGTTCCTTCTCCGACTGCGCTTTTTAAGACGCTCAGTTTACCGCGGTGATATGTTTCAATAATTCGTTTTGAAAGTGAAAGTCCTAATCCCCATCCTCGTTTTTTTGTGCTGAAACCCGGACGGAAAATATCTTTATGATATGACGGATCGATTCCTTTTCCGGTGTCCTTCACATCAATAATCGTTTTATTTCTGACTTTCGAAAGGGAGAATGATATCGAACCTTTTCCATCTTCCATCGCATCCAGGGCATTTTTGATCAGGTTCTCAATCACCCATTCAAACAGTTCGTTGTTCACACGTGCAGTGAATCCTTCATTAGCGTTAATAGAAATATCGACTTTTTTCCCCATTTGCGGAATGCGCTTTTCAAAATATTGGATCGTTCGTTGAATTAATTCCGTCACATTTTCATTTTTCAAGTCCGGTTTTGAACCAATTTTTGAAAATCGATCAGCTACTTTCGTTAACCGACGAGCATCATGCTCAAATTCCGAAACTGTTTCCAGAATTTTCGGACTCGCTTCGGATTGATGTTTCAAGAGTTCAATCCATCCCATCATGCTCGTTAACGGAGTTCCAAGCTGATGCGCTGTTTCACGGGCCATTCCGACCCAAATGTTGCTTTGTTCGTTCCGTTTAATGTAGCTGAATCCGATATATCCGACGAGGATGAACAATGTGGCGATGGACAACTCAATAAATGGCAACCATCGCAATTGCGTTACGAGGTTCGATTCACCGTAATGGACTTTCTGTAGTATCAGTGAATCTTGATACGTCACAAGAATCGGCTTATTCTCTTCGTCCAACGACCTGATCATCTCAAACAAAATTGTTTTCCGTTTTGCTATGGAGAAAGTGGAATCGATGGTAATATTTTTTGTTGTACTAATTTCGCTGTCATCACCGTTGGTGAGAATGACAGGAAAATCTATAGCACCGATAATTTCATCAAAGATGAACGTATAATCTGTCCCGCTGGTGGGATTGCTGTTGGCAATATACTCAAGAGATCGAGCATACAGCGCTGCAGTTTCCCGCTGCTTTTTTTGGAGATCAATAACAAGGTTATGAGTATAAAGAAGGATTGGTATGACAATACATACAGCCGCAACAAACAACGCTATTTTAATATTGCCGGATTTTGGACTGCGGGTATTGAGTTTCATATTCGGTAGTGAGCATCAATGTTGCGCTACGCAACATTGATGCTCTTGCAGAACATTTATCGAACGATAGTTTGATCTCTTCGTGCACCGACTGACACTAACGAAACGGTTACTCCGGATAGTTTTTCAATCGTTTCAACATATTTCATTGTGCGCTTCGGTAAACGCTTCCATTTCTTCGTTTCGGAAATGGATTCTTTCCACCCTTTATACGTTTGGAATACCGGCTCAACGGTTTCCAGTGTGTGAACATCAGTCGGGAATGATTTAAGAATCTTTCCCTCTTTTTTATATGCTACACAGATGTTGATTTCGTCAAAACTATCCAGCACATCAAGTTTTGTCAAGGCAATCTCACTGATTCCGTTCACCATCAACGAATATTTCAAGCTCACCATATCAAGCCATCCGCAACGCCGCGGCCGACCAGTTGTTGCTCCGAATTCATGTCCTATCTTACGCAGTTCTTCACCGGTAGTATCATTCAACTCTGTGGGGAAGGGTCCGTTGCCGACGCGCGTAGAATATGCTTTTACTATTCCGATAATCGATTTCACCGAAGTTGGCGGAATTCCCAAACCGGTGCATGCACCGCCGCTGGTTGGATTAGATGATGTAACGTATGGATACGTTCCATGATCGACATCAAGCAGCGCACCTTGTGCTCCTTCGGCAAGAATCCGTTTCTTTTTCCGGAGTGCATCATTCAAAAGTGTCGCAGTATCGGTAATGTATGGATCGATTTTTTTATCAAACTCTTGGTACTCATTTACTATTTTGTCGATATCGATCTCTGTTTTGCCATAAACTTTGCTCAGGATCTGATTCTTTTCTTCGATGTTGCGGGTCAGTTTTTCTCGTAATACTTTTCTATCCAACAGATCTACAACACGGATTCCCGTACGCATATACTTATCAATGTATGCCGGACCGATGCCCCGTCCTGTCGTTCCTATTTTTTGTGCTCCCTGTTCTCGAATATTATCGAGCAATTTGTGATATGGCATAATTAAATGCGCATTGTGACTGATAAACAATCGCCCATCGATCTTAATGCCGAACGATTTGATCATTTCGATCTCTTCCATTAAAGCGATGGGATCGATCACCACACCATTACCGATGACGCATTTGACATTCTTTTGAAAAATTCCGGAGGGGATGAGATGTAGCACGTATGTTTTATCACCGATCACAACGGTATGTCCCGCATTTGCTCCACCTTGGTATCGGGCAACGATATCGATATTTTCGCTGAGCATATCGACGATCTTCCCTTTCCCTTCATCACCCCATTGGGCTCCAACAATGATTGATACTGGCATAAATTCACTTCAAGTTTAATTGACAAAAATAAAAAATTCCTGATTGAGTATAGCAAGAATTGTCTCGAATCTCAAATGCGAAAATAACCCACTGTAAGAGTTCCTTGCAACTGCATCCATTTTTGAGTAATTTCATTTCAGACATTACTGTATGTATTTTTTACGATGCCACCACTGAAAAAAACTTCCTCTACCATACAACCATCCGGATCACCAAAGACCAGAGAGGAAGTTCTTGCCCAACGCAGACTTGATTCGCGCGCTGAAGATTCCCGCAATATAAAAAAAGCTTTAAAAGGGGATCAACCCTCGTATCGTGCTATTTTAAAGAAGTACCACGATCAAGTGTACAATCTCTTGTATAGAATGGTTCACGATAAAGATGAAGTTGAAGATCTTACTCAGGAAGCATTTATCAAAGCGTTCAATTCGCTCCACAATTTTAATGAAGAATTCGCTTTTTCAACGTGGCTTTATAAAATTGCGACGAATAACTGTATCGACTATATCCGAAAAAAGAAGTTGGCAACCTTTTCCATTGATAAACCACTAGAATCGAAAGATGGCGAATACAGTTTTGAGATCCCTGATTCATCCTATGAGCCTGACAAGACGTTGATTGCAGGTCAACGGACAAAGATTCTTGAAGATGCTGTCAATGCCTTGCCCGAGAAATATCGGCAAGTAATTCTTATGCGACATACCGAAGATAAAGATTATCAGGAAATTGCCGATGAGTTAAAACTTCCGCTTGGCACTGTAAAAGCACATATTTTCCGTGCCAGAGAGATACTCTATAAGCGCTTAAAGAAGAAAATTCATCAATATTAGCCGCAACTCTTTCCCTCAACAAGCGTAAAATATCATCAGCCCCCTAATAAAAAGGCTGAATTATGAAAAAGACTATTGTAATATACATCGGCACAATTTGCCTTCTTACCGGTATGCTTTCTGCACAACATTTACACCGTGAAGTGAAGAAAACAGACGAAAACGAAGTGCGAGTGAAAATAGAATCATCATTTGGTTCCGTGAATATTGAAAAGGGAAGCAAAGATAAAATTGTCTCCGTTTATTATAAGCGAAAAGAAAAAAATCGCGAACCAAAATTGGATATTGATTATTATGTCCGAAAAAATGTCGGCGATCTGAAAATTGAAATGCATCCGGAAGATTCCGATATTGAAACATCGGAAGACGGTGACACACGAGTTCGCGTGAATGCCGATCTCAATTTTAGGACAGATGAGTGGTATGTTGAACTAGTAGAAGGCATCCCGCTCTCCATCGACGCTGAGCTTGGAGCAGGCAAAAGTAATTTCGACTTTACGGGATTGACGATCAACGAACTTTCTATCTCCACCGGTGCCAGTTCATCAAAATTGAGTTTTGATGAAAAAAATGCCGGTGAGATTAAAAATTTGAAAGTGGAAACAGGCGTTAGTAAATTTGTTGCCAATAATTTGAACAATGCGAATTTTCGCAAAATGGAATTCGAAGGGGGAGTGGGTTCATATTATCTTGATTTTGGCGGTGAATTGAAGAGGGATGTAAAGGTTGATATCAATGTCGGCCTTGGTTCAATAACGGTTGCTGTGCCGAAGAATATCGGATTACGCATAAAATATGAAGATAGTTGGCTCTCAAATCTGTCGTTGGATGACAACGAATTTGTCCGGAAGAAAAAAGGAGTCTATGAATCCGAAAATTATAATGATGCTGAAGGGAAAATGGACGTCTACATCGAATCGGGATTAGGAAGCGTGAAAGTGAAACGGACAAAATAATTGAGTGTTACCCCCTTGCCAAGCGCTGATGCTTGGCAAGTTAGTTTTTAGCCTATGCCAGACAATATTGTTTTTCCCCTCTTTTTATTCCTTTCAATTTTTTCCCTCGTGATCGGATCCCTTTCAGGATATTTTGCATATAGAAATTCTCATTTATTGAAAAATGAAATGAAGATGATCTCATGGTCGATCATTTCGATTGGATGTCTTGTCTTCGGGGGATTGATCTGGGCGTGGTTCCTCATCCCGATTATTATCAATCACTTGTAGTCGTTCAGCGATTTCACCGCCGTTTGTGTAAACTACTTCACTCCATAGTAAAAGTACGACGATCCGCCGTACCCGCTATTCAACTCTTTTTTCTTCCCGAGATAAACAGCAGCCCGCCTATAGGCAAGGAAAGGATTTACTTCTGAAGAAAGTGAAGAGTAAAAATTTTCTCCAAAGGTTTTACTGATATTCGGTGTAATGGGAAAGTGTGTTGCGACGACACACGTTGAACCATTAAGAAGCCAAAGCAACGGATGAAGGTTTGTTACATTGTTCACTGTAGATTGAGCATCGGAGAGATAAACAATTTGGAATGGGTGTATCTCTGTAAATTCAGCAATCGGGACGCTGATACCGGCTTTTGATGTGCTTCCGTCTGAAAGTGTGAACCAGGAATCATTATTTTTATCTCTTGTAAAGAACGTTGAAATCTGAACTACTTCACCCACAGAGGATACCAGTTTTTGTTTGGTTGCGGCTTGATTGATGTTGATCTGTGTGTTACGGAAGAAGCTTCGAATATCGCGCAGCTCAAATTCTAATCCCCAACGGGAGTTTGATGTAAATCCAAATGCAGCGATGCTATTGATGAATTTTGGTACCAACAATGTTGCAGTCATCACTCCGGCATGCGGAAGATATGTAACACCTGTCTTTTCAAGAATAGAGATACCGTCATTCGTAAGAGAATGGAATGGAAAGTGTTCAAATTGCAGCGGAGGAATAATGACAATCCGTTGTATCCCCGTCAGATCAATCGGCTTGATGAAGAATTCATACAGTTCATTGGAGAGTCGACGGACATCTGCTGATTGACCGGAAAAGGAGTACAACATATCGCAATACTGTCTCATTTTATTTTCCAATGCATATCCATACGATGATAATTTCACCGCAGCAACTTCTTCATCTGCTTTTGCAATGATTACCCATGCTTCATTGTTGGCGAAAAAAAAATCCAATACGGCTTGCGACTTGGGGATAGCATTGAGAATGCCGGACTGAGGTGAACGATGTGAAATACTAAGAAAAGAAAATACAGGAAATGCCTGAGCTATTGTTACTGCATCCGATTGCATTTTGCTTTTAAAATAAGCGATTTGTTTTTGCAGTTTGTTGGCATAGTTCCTGTTTTTCGTTTGTTGTTGCATTGAATTAATGTTGTGCAGTTCCAATAGGTTTTGACGGTACATCAACATTGAATTATGGAGGGCTGAAAATTTACTCTCTTTCAATTGATCTCTAAAGTGTAATGAAAGAGGATATAATTTTGTTTGCAATGTAATGTTGCGGACACTTTGAAGATACGAAAAGGCTTCCTCCGTTTTTTTGTTTCTCAATAAGAGGGAAATTAGATTTTGTGAGAACCATTCAACCGGCGAGTTTTTTGTCGATTCTGATTGATATAATAATTCAATCGGCACAATGAGAGGACAAAGTTTTGGATCGATTTGTTGATCTATGAATCTATCATAAGCTCTTTTGTAAAAAGTAATAGCCGCATTATCATCGCCGGAACGTTCTTTCAGCATACCCAAACGATGTAACGTGATTGCTTCGCCAAAGGAAAATCCTGTTCGAGAAAAAAGCGTCTGTGCCTGTTCGTATAATTGCGTGGCACGAATAAGACCATCCTGCGATTCAATAACGGAAGATTGCTGTGCAAGACAATCGGCTACACGGATCAAAAGATAGGATAGGGTGACATTGTCCGATCGCTCTTTTGCGACATGATACGCTTGAACGAAAAATCGTTGTGCATCAGGAAAGGCAAAATGATGGGCATACAGTTCGGCAATCCCAATGTTTGCTTCAATCAATATTTGTGATCGCAGTTCTCCCTGTTTATGCTCTGCTATGTCGATTGCACGTTCAAAATTTCTTTTAGCAAACGGCCATTCTTCTGCAAATGCAAACGCCTTGCCGCATTGAAGGTAAAACTGTTCGGCGTTAGCAGTTTTTTCAGACAGTACGATCGTTTCCGCTTCGCGAAATATTTCGAATGCTTTGCTAATGTTTCCCAATGCCGTTAAGGCTGAAACGCGGAGATGTTGCGATTCAATCATTGTGAAGATGTTGCGCACTCGTTTGCTTGTTTGATAGGCATTAGTAGCGTAGAGAAGTGCCTTTTCATATTTTCCTGTTTTGGAATAGAGTGTGCTTAAACTGATTGCAGATGATATTGCTATCTGGTCTAACAGAAATAATGTGCTGTTATTGTATGCTTCGGTTAAGATGGAAAATGCGTGTTCGGATCTTCCGAGTTGAAAATTAACTCTTCCGATCTGGATCATTGTTTGCAGTTCTGCGCTTCTGTCACCGCTTCGCTGATAGATATCACGAAGGGCGATAAGTGTCTCCAACCCTGGTGATAATTTCCCTGAAAGTAATTGTATTGAGGATAATGTGGAATAATTTTCAGCCAGCTTTGCTTCGTTATTTGATTCGCTGTTCAGATCAATGCTTTCCGCAAGAAGGCGTTCTGCGTCGTCGTAGTTCTGCCTATTCATTTCAGTGACAGCCTGCTGCATTAAACGATCTACCTTTTCAGACGGCTGCTGAGCTGAATCCTCGCAGCCGAAGAAACAGACTGCGCTAAACAATATGAGTGATAATATTTTCAATGATGAATTGTAACTACTCAGTGGCGAAATAAAATAATATCTCCTTGTTGTCATACTGAACGATGTGAAGTCCTGCTTTTCGCATTCCGTTTTTGAGCGGTATTCCGGAGACCGGAACAAAAATCGGAAAATCTGAATTGTGCGCTTCACGATTCATCGTGTAATTTTTTCAGATACTTCGCTACGCTCAGAATGGCGAGTAATGCTTGAACCACCTAAATAATAGCTGTGCAGTTACGATGAATTAATATAAGAACACTCTTTAAAACAAGAAAGCCGGCATTTTCATGTCGGCTTTCTTGTTAGGACCAGAAAACTTAGAACGCGATTGCTATGCCGCCGGTCATGGAATTATATTTTCCAATGTTGTAATCAGCATTAATGTTGATGATCAACAAGCGGATTCCTAATCCGACAACAAGACGCGAACTGTTTTTTCCTTCGACTTCAAAACTGATGTTTGGCGGTGTAATGCCTGGGCCGTAATCACCTGCTGGAGGTGTGATATTGACGGTCATTGTTGAGCTTTCAAACATGAAACCTGCGTACGGAGTAACGTTCAAGAAAGCAAAACCGAGTTGTTTGCTGGCGGTTAATCCAAAAGACGTTCCGCTCATTTCGAAGATAGGATCGATCTTGATTTTTTGTGTGTAGAACGAAGCAGCAACGTCCACAACCGGAATGGGGAACCAATATCCTAAATTGTGCTGGATACCAAAACCTGTCCAGCTTAAATCACCAACATCCGGAATCGGAATTTTCGGCACATAGCGAAGCGTGAACTTTGTTCCGTATATGGTTCCTAAGGTTAATTGCGGGGCAAAGAATGGTATACCGGCATTTCCTGATAATGCTCCCACACCGCCGAGACCTGTTTTCAATGCATAATTCACATTGAATGTAGTATCTTTTTCAAACGGGGTTCCTGTATAAATTTTTGTTGTTACCGCGCCATTCATATCAATTTTTACTTGTGGTGAATTGGGATCACCGACAATTGGTGCATCACCAAGAACGGTTGGTCCATAAATACGAATACCGAAATCTGATTGTTGAAGGGCACTGCTTAAAGCTTCTCTCAACTGATTAGTTACTGTGGGATTTGACGTATTTACTGTATTCAATGCAATTTCATCTGCTTGTGATTTGTTGAAACGAAATGTTCCTTTTTCATCAAATGTTTTTGGAAGATCTGCCAACGGAGTGTACATGAATGCTGCACCCAATTCGATATCAATTCCAAATAATTTTGCCTGCGGTGCTTTGTTAAACAATCCGCCGTTCAAATTGGTCAAGAAACCTTGCGTGATCGGATCAATGTATCCTAAGGCTGCCTTACCGGCAAGTTTATTCAAAGAACCTTGGAGATCGTCTTGCGACTGTGCCAATGATGTCAACAACAATACTGCAGAAACAAATACCAGTAGAGTTTTTTTCATAGAGAACCTCTTTGTGTTGTGAGTGTTGATGGAATTGAATTTGAAACGAGAATTTTCAATGCTTTTGGGGAGGTAAGCAAGAGTTTCATATTATCTGCGTTGAAGACCTTACAAATATACTGCTTTTCTATCTAAACGCAATAGTTTTTTGTTGCGATTACGCTCCTTTTTTTTTACCATTGTATAACTTGTGAGGCGAATATGAAATCTATCGGGATCAAAAAACTCTATTATTCCATCAGTGAAGTTAGTAAAATTACTGACTTGGAGCAGTATGTTTTGCGTTATTGGGAATCGGAATTTGAACAGTTAAAACCTCAAAAAAACCGCGCGGGAAACCGTGTCTATACTAATAAAGACATCAAACTAATCCTTCATATTAAAAAACTGTTACGTGAAGAACGCTATACTATAGAGGGGGCCAAACAAGTATTAGTCGATTTTCAGGCAGATGATACCGGGGAACAGACAGTGCTCCCATTTGGAGATTCCATGGACAGTTCGAAACCAGTATTGCAGCAACCTGTCGCTAAAATTGTCGATCCAAAATTAAGAGATGACCTTACGGAAGTCCGCACGTTGCTGGAAGATGTTTTATTAAAATTGAATTGAAGAGAGAATGATGTACAATAAAAAAAGTCTTCCGGTTTGGAAGACTTTTTTATTTGTCGGAACGACAGGATTCGAACCTGCGACCCCTACCACCCCAAGGTAGTGCGCTAGCCGGGCTGCGCTACGTTCCGAAGAAAGTTATTTTTTATTTCAAGTAATGTCTTCCACCCCTGTGGTGATTTCAGAAATTGTTCACGTTGAATTGCCTGCTGTCTTGATTCAAATTTTTCAGTGTGAGCAAGAACCCACGGAACACCAAATTTTGTTGATAGAACTCTTCGATTGTTATGTCGTTGGAGTCTGTTTTTTACATTAGACGTTTGTCCAATATAGAACTTGTTCTTTGAATAGCTATAAAGTATATAGAGATAAAACATGTTATCGGTAGTGCGTTAGCCGGTCCCGAAGGGATCCCGTTGGGAGCTGCGCTACGTTCCGAAGAAAGTTATTTTTTATTTCAAGTAATGTCTTCCACCCCTGTGGTGATTTCAGAAATTGTTCACGTTGAATTGCCTGCTGTCTTGTATCAAATTGTTCAGTGTGAGTAAGAACCCACGGAACACCAAATTTTGTTGATAGAACTCTTCGATTGTTATGTCGTTGGAGTCTGTTTTTTATATTAGACGTTTGTCCAATATAGAACTTGTTCTTTGAATAGCTATAAAGTATATAGAGATAAAACATGTTATCGGTAGTGCGTTAGCCGGTCCCGAAGGGATCCCGTTGGGAGCTGCGCTACGTTCCGAAGAAAGTTATTTATTTCAAGTAATGTCTTCTACCCCTGTGGTGATTTCAGAAATTGTTCACGTTGGATTGCCTGCTGTCTTGTATCAAATTTTTCAGCGTGAGCAAGAACCCACGGAACACCAAATTTTGTCGATGAAACTCTTCGATTGTTATGTCGTTGGAGTCTGTTTTTTATATTAGACGTTTGTCCAATATAGAACTTGTTCTTTGAATAGCTATAAAGTATATAGAGATAAAACATGTTATCGGTAGTGCGCTAGCCGGTCCCGAAGGGATCCCGTTGGGAGCTGCGCTACGTTCCGATCAACTATCCCAAAGTTACAAAAAAGTGATAGATTTTCCAATGAAAGAATTTTGCATGAGAATACACATCTTTTTTTTCCTCAGTATTTCAATATTTACTGCAACATTATTTTCTCAAGTTTCATCTTCTCAGAAATTGATCGTTACGCTTACCAATGAATGGAGCAGTAATAAAGCGATAATTTATTTGTTCGATAAAACGAAGGATGGATGGAGGAAAAAACGAGGGGAACTGTCAGTTTCGATTGGAGAAAATGGGTTAGCGTGGGGTGAAGGAGTTCATCCCACGCAGGCCGGTGAATTCATGAAAAAGGAAGGTGATAAGCGTTCGCCCGCCGGAATTTTTGAACTAGACACCGTTTTTTATGGTTTGGATGCAACCGCGCCTGATGGAGTTCGATATCCGTATCTTCCGTTGACCGAACTGACCCGATGCGTAGATGATTCGAATTCAACAGCATATAACTCAATTGTTGAAGAGGATTCAACTAAAAAAGATTGGAATAGCGCCGAGCGAATGCGTGCTGTTGCACCTGATTATAAATACGTTCTTGTCGTGAAACATAATCCACGGCGAGAGAAGGGGAAAGGAAGCTGCATATTCTTTCATACAATCAATATTCCTACCAGCGGATGTACATCGATGGATGAAGAAGATATGCTTACGATCCTTCATTGGTTAGATCCAAAACGAAAAACAATCGTTGTTCAATTACCTCATTCCGAATATCATCACTTACGGACGGAATGGAACCTTCCACTGCTGCTTAATAATTAACCATTATGCGAAAAATAAAAATCATTATCGGCATTTTCTTTTCCCTCGTCGTCGTAGCGATTGTCGCATTTTTTGCGCTGCGATATCTCGTTACAAAATCGTTTCCTCAATACAGCGGTGAAATTGCTGTTCAAGGATTGAAAAATTCTGTTAAGATTTACCGCGATGAATATGGAGTTCCGCATATCTTTGCTGAAAATGAATATGATCTCTTTTTTGCACAAGGGTATGTGCATGCACAGGATCGGCTTTGGCAAATGGACCTCACTCGGCGGGCCGGTGAGGGTCGGCTCTCGGAAATTCTCGGAACGCAAACTATTAAGTTCGACAAAATGTTGAAGACGGTCGGTTTTGAAAGAATCGCAGAACAACTTGAACAGCAGTTGAACCCAAAATCAAAAGAGATCCTTCGTGCATATTCGGATGGAATTAATGAGTTCATTCACACGCATAAGGGAAAATATCCGATTGAGTTTGACATGCTGAATTATGAACCGGAAGAATGGAAGCCAGTTCACAGTCTCATGATTGCACGATTGATGGCGTGGGAGTTAAATATTTCGTGGCATGTTGATGTTGTTCTTGGAGAATTAGTTGCGAAACTTGGCGAAGAAAAAGCGAGCAAAGTATTTCCTACCTATCCGGAAAATGGCCCGGTGATTGTCGGGAAAGAGTCCGATCGTAAAAAATTGGAGGGACTTAAATCGTTCGCCTCGTTGCACAATGATTTTAAAGAGTTCTTCGGAACAACCGGCACTCATATTGGCAGCAATTCATGGGCAGTTTCACCGCAAAAATCTGTCAGCGGCAAGGCAATGCTTGCCAACGATCCGCACCTTGGACTTTCACTTCCGGCTAAATGGTATGAGGTGCATTTACACGGGGGAAAAGTTGATGTTGCTGGTGTATCGCTTCCGGGAACGCCGCTCGTGATTCTCGGACACAATAACAACGTCGCCTGGGGATTTACAAACGTAATGGCGGATGACGCTGATTTTTATTTTGAGCAGACCGATTCGCTCGGAGCGGATAAATATCTTTTTAAAAATGAATGGAAGGATATTGAACTTATTCAAGACACGGTTAAGGTAAAGGATTCGACAGATGTTTTGTTTACGATTCGCAAAACGATTCATGGACCGGCTGTGAATGAAATTTATCCGCTGGAATCAATTGAGTCCTCAAATTTTATTACCATGAGATGGACGGGATTTGAGATGAGTGACGAATTGTACGCACTATATCTTGTCAACACGGCGGATAGTTGGCAGGCTTTTTTGAATGGTGTCAAAGAATTCACCGTTCCGGGACAAAATTTTGTCTATGCAGATGTTTATGGGAATATCGGTTTTCATCCCGGTGTACGTCTGCCGAAACGGAGCAGCAACAATCCAACATTGCCATTTATTGGATGGACTGGTGAGTATGAATGGCAAGGATTTATTCCGTTTGAGCAGCTCCCATCATTGTATAATCCGCCGGAAGGATTTATAGCAACGGCCAACAATAAGACAACCAATAATGCGGAATATCATATCGCCAATTTGTGGGAACCGCCATCACGCATCCAAAGGATCAGAGAAGTGTTGCAGTCCAAGGATCGGTTCGAAGTGAGCGATTTCAAAAAATTGCAGAATGATAATTTTTCTCATTTTGCTAAAGAGCTGACTCCGTTCATACTTGGCGCATACAATAATCTCTCAATTCCTGAACCGAAAGTACAAATGGCGGTAAACTATTTCCGTAATTGGAATTTTGTGCTTTCAAAGGATGATGTGCCGACAACAATTTTTGAAGTATTCTTCCAGCATCTCAATAAGAATATCTATCGCGATGAAATGGGTGAGGAGTTGTTCCATCAATATATCGTTCTTGCCAATATTCCGTACCGCGTGACGATGTCGTTACTGAATGATACATCAGCTGTGTGGTTCGATGATGTTACAACGGACGGTGTTGAATCTCGCGACGATATCATCCGCAAAAGCTTGAGTGAAACGTTGGTGGAATTGACCGAACAACTCGGCGGTGAAATGAAGCAATGGCGCTGGGGAAGAATACACACATTAACGCTGAAACATCCATTTGGCGATATAAAAGTGTTGCAGTCAATATTTAATATTGGACCATTTGAAGTAAGCGGGTCTGGAACAACTGTGAATAATGGAGAATATCGTTTCACGAAGCCGTATGAAATGACTCTCGGTCCCTCCATGCGGAAAATTGTTGACTTTGCAAATGTGAATAAAGCGCTCTCAGTTATTCCATCGGGACAATCCGGTCAGCCAATGCACGATCACTATGCTGATCAGACTCCGTTGTGGAAAAATGGAGAGTATCACGAATTACCACTGGAGGAGGATGTTGTTGCTTCAATATCGAAGAATATTTTGTATCTTATACCGAAAAATTAGAAAAATGTCTATGCGTTAAAGCGGGCGTCATCACCTGATCGAAGAATTATTAAAAATATAATCAACGGAAACCCATCATTAATATAGTTCTATGATACAAGAAAAAAGAAAATACGGAAGAACGAAAATAGTATGTACACTCGGACCCGCATCCTCATCGGTGGAAACATTGGTGAAAATGATTGAAGCGGGTATGGATGTTGCACGATTGAATTTTTCACACGGTTCACACGAAGACCATTTAGGGATGATGAATCGGGTTCGAGAAGCGGCAAAGATCTCTGACGAACCGATTGCCATTTTGCTTGACCTTCAAGGTCCGAAAATTCGCACGGGAAAATTAAAAGAACCGATGGTGTTGAACGAGGGAGAACTGCTCACCATCACAATCGACGAGATGCTTGGCGAGAATCATAAAGTTTCCACCACATATCAATATTTGCCCACCGATGTGAAACCGGGTGATACGATTCTGATGGATGATGGACTGCTCCAATTTAAAGTAGTATCCACCACTGCACGGGAAGTTGTGACGGAAGTTGTTCATGGCGGAATTTTGAAGAGCAATAAAGGGATTAACCTTCCGGGCGTTTCTGTGAGTGCTCCTTCCATGACGGAGAAGGACAAAGAGGATCTGTTATTCGGTATTGCAAACGATATCGATTATGTTGCACTTTCATTTGTCCGCTCCGCTCAGGATGTTGTGCAACTGCGGGAGTTTATTATTGATAATATCGACAAACGGAAAAAGTTACCGATTATTTCGAAAATTGAAAAAGACGAAGCGCTTCAAAATATTGATGCGATTATTCATGAATCAGACGGGTTGATGGTGGCGCGCGGCGACCTCGGAGTAGAATGTCGAACAGAAGAAGTTCCGCTTGCTCAAAAGATGATTGCACGAAAAGCCAATGCAGCCGGAAAGCCGGTCATCATTGCAACACAAATGTTGGATTCGATGATCGAGAATCCCCGCCCGACGCGGGCAGAAGCGAATGATGTTGCCAATGCTGTGCTTGATGGTGCGGATGCAGTGATGTTAAGCGGCGAAACATCAGTCGGGAAATATCCGGTGATTGTTGTGAAGACGATGGACACAATTATCCGCCGCGTAGAAGAAGAAGCGAAAGATAAACTTTATCTGGAAGATGAAGTCGGATCAGAAAATGACGCGGTGTTTAAAGCGCTCGGACGTTCGGCGTGTATTCTTGCAAAACAGATCAATGCAGCGGCGATTATTTGTTTTTCGCATTCCGGTTCGACGGTAAAGGCGATCTCACGATATAGGCCATCCGCGCAGGTGATTGGTATTGCAGATCGCGAACGAATCCAACGACGACTAAATCTTATCTGGGGTGTCCGATCATTACTGATAAAAAGTTTTGAAGTTGGTGAGACAGATACGACCATTGCGAGAGTAAATCTTTCATTGACGGATTTGGGATATCTGAAAAAAGGAGATTACGTGGTGATTACCGCAGGCATTCCTTTAATGTCGAGAAATACAACGAACATGATTAAGGTGGAAAAAATCCAGTAGTGAGTATTGCTTGGCGATGGACGATTGTGGGTAGAAAAAAAGGTCAGCGAAATGCTGACCTTTTTTATTGTTGGTGTTACAGTCCACTTTCGGAAATGTAATCGTTCGTGTCGTAACGGACATTTTCGCTGTCACGTTCGGATTTTTCAATCCTCTTTTTAATAAGGATAGGAATTGCCACAACACCTGCGATAATTGCGGTCCATTTAACAACCTTCAGTAATTGTTTCATCTAACGTACTATAAAGGATAAGTGAATGAGTCTGTGATTTTCTTTATAGAATAAAATACAAAAAAATTGATTATTGTGTGAGCGAAATCAACATTGTAAGAGAAATTTAATACCGGTTGTACAGAGGTACCTTCTCCAACGTTACTCTTGCTAGCCCTCTAGGGAGCAAAAGTGCCAGCTTTACTTATCCCGTTTCGAATGCCTTAAAAGTCAATAATCTTCCTTTTTAAGCAAAGTTGAAAAGTCAAAAAACCTCAATCTATTGAATAAAATCAAACATTTATGTCCTAAAAAAGCGTAACTACTCAGCGAAGGAAAAAACAAAATATAATATTTTCAAAAGTGACAGGGGGGATGTAGAATGTCTGCCACCCTGAGCGTAGCGAAGGGTCTGAGGTAGTTTCGGAAATAGAACACGGATGACACAGAAAGAATGGATTATCGCGGATATGGAATTGAAATTTTTTTGGAGCTAATCCTGATAAGATCAGATTTGCCGTCATCATTTTGTTTTGTGCGGTATTCCGTATAGCGAAGCTTCGTCCCGGCCAAAAAAAGTCGAGACCCAGAATGAAAAGTAATTCATAATTCACCAAAATAATAGCTGAGCAGTTACAAAAAAGCATTTGAAGGACTCTAATACCAGGAATAGGATTGGTTAACATATACGCTTCTTGTTCTTTAAAACAAAAACGCCTGAACTTCTCACCCAGGCGTTGTTTGTTGGTGCTTTTTATAAACAATCAGATATAATACTTCTTCACATATTCTGCTACCATACGGTGAGTATTATACTGAGGAACGAGAGTAGCAATGGCTCGGCGCATCCGTTTGATCCATTTTTTCGGGATACCGTTTGCATCGCGGTCATAAAATTCAGGGATGATCTGTTCGCTTAATACTTCGTATAAAAACTGTGAGTCTTGCGTATCCTGAACATGTGCGTCTGCGGGCTGTTCGTCGCCTCCAATTGACCATCCGTTATGTCCGTCATATCCTTCGCGCCACCAGCCGTCCATAATACTGCAATTCATTCCGCCATTGATACTAACCTTCTGACCGCTGGTTCCGCTTGCTTCCAATGGTCTGCGGGGATTATTCAGCCAAACATCGGCGCCTGAGACAAGATAGCGTGCGAGGTTCATATCGTAATTTTCAAGGAAGATTACTTTGCCGAAGAGATTAGGATGTTTGGTAATATCGATAATTTTTTGAATGAACTTCTTTCCTTCATCATCGCGTGGATGTGCTTTTCCGGCAAAAATTACCTGGACAGGTTTTTCGAGAGTATTGAAGACATTCAGAATTTTTTCAAAATGGGTGAAGATCAACGGTGCGCGTTTATATGTTGCAAACCGTCGTGCAAAACAGATGGTGAGTGCGTCAGGATTTAAAATTGATTCGTATGCGGCGGTTCCGTTGCCGTATCGAGAATGTTGTTCATGCAATCTATGCCGTGCAAACTCAATCAATTGACGACGGAGATTATAGCGCAACGCCCACAATTCTTCATCGGAGATCTTTTTCGGATCGACAGCTTTTTGCCAGAATGCGGGCTCAAGAAAGTGATTATTCCAATCACTTCCAAGTTTATCAGTCCAGAATGTGTTTGTCTTTTCATTTACCCAGCTTTCAACGTGAATACCATTGGTAACGAACCCGATTGGAACAGCATCAATATTTTTTGCTTTCGGATAGAGTGGCTTCCACATTTCGCGGCTGACAGCTCCGTGTAATTCGCTTACTCCGTTTGCCGTGCGGGACATTTTCATTGCCAATACCGTCATGCAGAAAATGTCGTGAGGATTATTGGCATGTTCGCGTCCGAAGTGGATCAACTCTTCCATGGTCATACCGTAATGATGAACATGCTGATCAAAAACGAATTTCATTAGATCGTTGGAGAATCTATCGTGACCCGCCGGAACAGGTGTGTGAGTTGTAAAAATACATTCTTTAATCACGTACTGCATCGCTTTTTCTTTGGAAAGACCTTTCGCGATTTGTTCCCGTAGTAATTCCAGCGTTAAGAATGCAGAGTGTCCTTCATTCATATGATATACGGCAGGATTGATTCCCATTGCTCGCAGCATTCGTACACCACCGACACCGAGAACAATCTCTTGTGCAATTCGTGTAGTGGAATCGCCGCCATAGACGTGCGCCGTAATATCACGATAGCGTTCTTCATTTTCTTTAAGATTTGTATCTAACAATAAAATATTGCTTCTGCCTACAGCGAGCCTACGGGCAATAAAATTGACTTTGCTGAAACCGATCTGAACAGAACAGACAATAGGATTACCTTTTTTATCCGTAACCATCTCAGTCGGCTGTCGCTTAAGATCTATCTGAAGGTATTGTTCGTGCTGCCAGCCATCTACACTGATTCGTTGTTCAAAATATCCTTCACGATAAAAGAGCGACACACCGTAAAAGGGGACACCGAGATCGCTTGCCGATTTTGTATGGTCCCCGGCTAAAATTCCAAGTCCACCGGAATAAATACGGACACTTTCATGGAGTCCGAATTCTGCGCTAAAATATGCAATTGGCTTCTTCAACGCTTTTGCCTTTGATGCAGACCAGGTTTTTGTATTGCTCATGTAATCATCAAACTCTTGCAATACATCCGTTACGTGTTGTGCAAAATTTTTATCGCCGAGACGTGCAAGAATTTCACTCTCGGTAATATCCGCCATTAACCAGGATGCGTTGTGATTGGTTTTTTCCCATAACTGAGGAGAGAGTTCTCTAAAAATTGATTGGGCATTTGTATGCCATGCCCACCAAAGATTTTTTGAAAGTCTGGAAAGCCCTTCCACAAGTGAATGAGTTAAAGAGGTTTTTTTCTTTGCCATAGTCTTTTTTTGCCCTTTTTTGATGATAAACGACTATAAGAAACCGAAAATTGAGAGAATTTCCAAAGGAAATTTTACGAGGCTGTTTTTGGCAGCTTCAGAAGGTGTTCAATAATCTGCGGTGTGACAATCCATCGTAATCTTCCGTTGCCGTGGGATGGGGCTCCTGTAGTTTCCACACAGGCGAGTGTTGTCGGTTTCATGACAACGTTGACGTTTTCCGTCCCGCTAATCAATGTTGAAATGCATGTACTGACGAATGGTTCATGAGTGACTAATAAAATGCCGCTGTCGTTTGAATACGAACGAAGCAGTTCAAATAAATTTCGGGGATCACTTTCAGGTGTAAGGTGTTTTGTTTCAGTCAGGACGACAGGAGGTAATTTTTGCAGAACGGTCTGAGCTGTCTGTTGGGCACGAACAAGCGGACTCACAAATGCATGGGTGAAATGCATATTCATTTCCGTAAAGAACTTGCCGACATTTGCTGCCGCATGTTTTCCGTCATTCGTGAGTTCCCGTTCAAAGTCAGTATTATAATGATGTCCTGCTTCGCCGTGTCTTAGAAAAAATAAAATCATTATGATTTGGTAGATTGCACTGATGGGTTCGCAGATGAGTTTACGTTACATCTCATAGAGACTTTGTCAGCAAAAATTAATTATTAACTCAACCGTATAGTTCGTTGTTCTAAGATAGTGAAGTAATTTATCTTCAAAAGTGGTATCAAAATTCTTTAAAGCTTTAACCGCCACAATAACAGCGTCATCAAGAGTAAACTTTTTTTTCATTTTCTCTTACCTTACGGTAAAAAAAATAGTTTCTCGGGTTTTGTAGTTTTAATATGCGTAAACATCTGCGTCAACAGAGCAATTACATTCGTTTCTTCGCTTCGGCATATCCCGGTTTTAATGTGTCATAGATAATCTTAATACGGTCCTTGTAAGGTATAAAAGCAGATTTCATCGCATTGATTGTAATCTTTTCTAAAGCAGCAAGGTCAAGACCAAATGTTTGATGCGCAAGATAATATTCATCTGTCAACGTAATTCCGCTCATCAAACGATCATCAGTATTCAGCGTTAGCCGGAATTTATATTTATGATAGATTGGAAAAGGATGTTCTTCGATAGAACGGACGGCACCCGTATGAAGATTGCTGGTCAGGCAGATTTCAATCGGGATACGTTTATCCAGAACATATTGTGCGAGCGTTCCCATGGACAACACCTCACCATCTTTTACTTTCATATCTTCAATCAATCGTGTGCCGTGACCTATGCGATGTGCGCCGCACCATTGGATTGCCTGCCAAATCGATTCTTTCCCAAATGCTTCGCCTGCATGGACTGTAATATTGAAATTTTCCCGCTGTATGTAGTGGAATGCATCAACATGTTTTTTTGGAGGATATCCTCCTTCTTCACCAGCAAGGTCGAATCCGACTACACCTTGATTTCGAAACTCGACGGCGAGTTCGGCAACCTCCAATGAAACCGTTGGTTCCATATGTCGCATAGCACAGATGATCACTCCGTAATGGACTCCAAAATCTTTTTTACCACGTTCCAATCCTTTCAGAACGGACTTTATAATCCTCGATACGGAAAGTCCCTTACCGGTATGAAATACCGGTGCGAATCGGGTTTCGAAATAGACAACGCCGTCAAGTTTCATGTCTTCAACGGTTTCATATGCAACTCGCTCCAATGCTTCTTCGGTCTGCATGACTCCGCACGTATGCTCGAAACCTTCCAGAAACAATGGAAGACTTCCACGCTGTGCACCTCGCTGAAACCACTGATCTAACTCTCCCGGATCACTCGTGGGGAGTTTGTCATATTTTTGTTCTTTGGCTAGTTCAATCACAGTCTGTGGGCGAACGCCGCCATCCAGATGGTCGTGCAGGAGAACTTTGGGAATCGTACGGATAAAATCTTTTGAGAGTGTCATAGTGTGTCCTAAAATAAATTATTATTCTAATCTACAATTTTCTTTGAATCTTTTCTACTTTAATAATATTTGTTGGACACATTTTTGCGGCAAGGTGATTTTTTTTCCACTCATCATCACCGACAAGAGTGGTAAAGATATTATTCTTCTCACTTGCTTCCAGAAGAACGCTTTTCCCATCTTTCCTGGACATTTTCCAGCGTTCGGGTGCAAGTTCAACACACGCATTACAGCCGATACATTTCTCTCTAAAGTGAATAATGCGAATCATCCGATTTCTACTGCGCATCTCCCGTTCTGTTTTCGACCAATTTATAGATCGAATCTGACGGTCGGATCATTTCGTTGATGGGAATTGTCACGCAATCACCTTTGACCGCGTGTTGGACGCTTATATCATTGACGCGAAGTTCCGTTGCTATGGCATGAACATATCCTGTGGTTGGGCCGGTAATAATAATTTCATCTCCGACATCGAGTGATTGAGATTCAATTTTGAAATATCCAATTTTCGGTTGTTCAAAATAGTTCAACCCTTTGCCAAGATAAATCTTTCGTTTTGTGGCAAGAGACTCTTCGGAATTGCTCCATTCTCCCATTGTCCTACCGAGATAATAGCCATCCCAAAATCCACGGTTGTACACTGTAGAAAGTTCTTCCTTCCATAGATTGATTTTTTCTTTTGTGTACGTTCCTTCCATAATGGAAAGTACCGCTTCTTTATAACATTTCGTTGTTGTGTGGACATATTCCGGGGAACGTCCTCTTCCTTCAATCTTCAATACACTCACCCCGGCGTTGATTATCTTATCCAAGAAATCGACTGTGCAAAGATCCTTTGCCGACATGATATATTCATTGTCAATTTCGAGTTCATACCCTGTCTCTTTATCTGTAACGATATAGTCGCGTCTGCAATTTTGAATGCATGCACCACGGTTGGCGGATGAAAAATGAGTATGAAGACTGAGATAACATTTTCCGGATACTGCCATACAAAGAGCCCCATGGGCAAACACTTCCACTTGAATTAACTTACCGGACGGTCCGCAGATATTTTTGCGTTTAATCTGGCGTGTAATATCGGATACTTGTGAGAGTGAAAGTTCGCGTGAAAGCACCATCACATCGGCAAATGCGGAAAAATATTCGATCGTTTCGATGTTGGTAATATTCATTTGTGTGGATATATGCAGTTCAACATTTTTCTTTTTTGCATACATCATTACAGAATGATCTGATGCTATGACGGCAGTAATTCCGTTTGCTTTGGATGCGTCGACAATTTTTCTCATTAGCTGAAGGTCGTGATCATACATAATGGTATTGAGTGTAATGTAAGATCTTGCATGATACTCTGCACAACGCTCAGCAATTTTTGGAAGGTCTTCAAACGTAAAATTATTCGAAGATTTAGCCCGCATGTTTAATTGTTCCACACCAAAATAGATTGAATCTGCACCAGCGTGTAGTGCTGCGGAAAGGGAATCCCACGATCCGGCCGGGGACATTATTTCAATAGTTGGCTTCATTTCCATATAATATACGAAAAGAGAGAGTCTTTTTTCTGGAAATAATCTGAAGGGTGTAAAGAATGTCGTTCAGGAAACAATCTGCAATAATTACTAAAACAACATTGTTAGTAGAGGCTATCTCAAATGTGTTTTATTCAGACTTGCATTGTCCATGGACGGAATTTATTTTAGTAAACCGATCTTTCGTTCAACAGTTGAAAGTACGGCACCATTTTTCACCAGTCCCAATGCTTTCTGTATATCGTTGTGTAAAATTCGGTCTTCGTTAAGATGGGGGATGTTATTGCGGATTGTTTGATATGCAGCGTTCGTTCCTTTGCCGCATTTGAGTGGTGCATGAAAATCAATTCCTTGTGCGGCAGTCATCATTTCAATGGCAATCACTGTCTGTGCATTTTTTAAGATCCGCCAGCATTTTTGGGCTGCGATTGATCCCATGGAATTGTGATCTTCTTGATTTGCGGAAGTGGGTATTGAATCAACGCTTGCCGGATGTGCAAGCACTTTATTTTCCGATACAAGCGATGCGGCGGTGTACTGTGCAATCATTAATCCGGAATTTAATCCTCCGTTGGTTGTAAGAAAGCGGGGAAGACGACTCAGCGCGCCATTGACCATTCGTTCGATTCGTCGTTCGGAGATGTTGGCAAATTCTGCAATCGCAATTCCAGCAAAATCCATTGCCAGCGCCATCGGTTGTCCGTGAAAATTTCCTCCTTCCAGATGTTGTTTATCATCCGGAAAAATAAGTGGATTATCATTGGCAGAGTTGATTTCGATCTCGACTTTCGAAGCGACGTACTCCAGCGCATCGCGCGAAGCTCCATGGACCTGCGGTGCACATCGTAACGAATAAGCATCCTGTACGCGATCATCGTTGTGTCTGTGCGATTCACGGATCTCACTTTGTTGCAACAGAGTTCGAAGATTTGCAGCAGCGGCAAGTTGTCCTTTATACGGACGGAGTTTGTGAATTCGTTCGTCGAAGGCAGTATCGGTTCCTTTTAATGCTTCAACACTCAATGCGCAAGAGATATCGGCCAGCTTCATCAATTGCAGAGATTCGTGAGTGATGAGGGAAGCATACGCGGTCATCATTTGTGTGCCATTGATGAGTGCAAGACCTTCTTTTGCAGTCAAACGGAGCGGGCGTAATTTATTTTTTGTTAAAAGTGATTTTGCATTTTCTATTTTTCCTGACTTGCTGTTGAATATTTTTCCATGTCCCATCATAGTAAGAACAAGGTGAGCCAATTGTACGAGATCACCACTTGAGCCGACTGATCCTTGCGACGGAACAACCGGAATGAGTCCCGCATTAAAAAAGCGCACGATAAACTCCACTGTTTCAGGTCGTATGCCGGAAAAACCTTTTGCAAGTGCATTGATGCGAAGGACCATCATTGCCCTCACGACTTCATACGGCAGCGGGTCGCCGGCACCGGCGGCGTGACTGACAATAAGATTTCGCTGCAATAGTTCAATCTTATCCAATGGTATGCGTACATTCGCAAATTCACCAAATCCGGTGGTCACACCGTAGATCACTTCATCACTTGCAAGCCATTCTTCAACAAGAGCGCGAGATTTTTGCATCGCTTTTTTTGCAGATGGGGCAAGAGTAATTTTATTTGTGAAATCTGTCGAAGTTGAGTACAGATCAGAGATGGTAAGTGAATTGCCGTTCAAAGTGGTCATCATGTTAATAATTTTCTAATATAATTCCAGTATCAATAACGTTTATCCTGCAAATTATTTTGGCAGTCTGTTTTCCAATCGCACAACCAGATTCCGTTTAAGTGCATAACGAAATAACTCACTTTTCATTTTGCATATATCCTCACAAATTCTTCCAATCCTTCAATAATCTTTGTTGCAATCTGCTTCTGGAAATTTTCATCAATCAGTTTCATTTCATCTTCAGGATTTGAAAGAAAAGCAGTTTCAACAAGGACGTTTGGAAATTGTGTTGGTCCGCTGAGTGAAAAATTGAAATTTCCTGTAACACCCCATTCTGTAAGACCAAGTGTCAACATTTTTTTATACATAATATCGGAAAGAGATTTGTATCCGGGATAACGATAATAGGTGCTTGTTCCTTTTATCTGTTCAGGATCGCTACTCTCACCAATGGAGTTGCAATGAACGCTCACGAAGAGATGGACTCCGCCATTGATTACTTTATCTGCTCGGTCTGTCATGGTCACATTATCATCAGTTTCCCGCGTCATAATAGTGTTGATACCTTTAGCCTGCAATTGTGTATTCAGTTCCTTGGCAATTGCCAGTGTAACGTTCTTTTCAATTGCTCCGGTTGCGCCTTTCGCTCCTTCGCTTCCGATTCCATGTCCGGCATCAATTGCGACGGTCAGTTTTAACAACGGTCTAATGGAATCCGCAACAACCGGAGGACGTCGCACACGAATTCGCATGGAACTCCCTTCGTACGATATGTCGTACCCCCAATGCTGTTTATGCTTTAATAGAATCGTTAATTGAAATTGTTCTGCACCGATCTGAGTGCTTTTTACTTGTTGAATTCCAATTGCGGAAAGCTGATGTGTAATCCAATTTGTATTCGATGTTGCACCGAATATATTGACTACAATTGCCATTGGATCTGTTACTTGTTCGCTGGTATACGGAACTTTTTGTCCAAGACCCACGCGAACGACATCCTCGAAATCATTTCCATTAATGGAGATGGAGCCAGTAAGTGTTGAGGGGAGAGGTGTATTCATCGGAAGAAGTTGCGCGTACTCCTGCGGAAGCCAAGCTTCCATTCCATCGGATAACTTTACACGATATTGAGCACCAACTTTTCCCGTGATAAGTATACGAACTCCTTCAACAAGAAAACCTAATTTAGCGCCTCCCAAACGGTCCGTGCCAAGTCCTGCATTGAGAAAAGGTCGTTTGCCGGTTAATTCGGCAACACGAGGAAGGGAATCCTGAATAATGGAAATTTTTCCTTTTGCAATTGCCTTTTCACTGCTAAAAAAATTTCGTCTCATACGGACTTCAACCAAAGCGTCCACACAGTTGTCATTCGGCAGGACTTTGTATTGACCAATATAACTTCCTGTTCCCGCACCGTTTTTTGCCGTTATTTCGCGCATGGGAATTCCAGATTCCACTCCATCAATTGAGAATTCTGGCTGCTGCCCGGGAGTTCCTCTCATTCGAATTTCAACAATATCACCAGCGGTCAGCCACATGTCTTCTTGGGGAGATGAGACGTTGTCGATATAGATTTCCCCGTCTGGATATTTTTTTAAAACCGGTTTCAGAAAAAGAATATCCTTGTATAACGAATCACCCTTTTCATTGAATACGGCAATGTGTAACTGCGTAGTGTCGGAAGCGATAAAATGCATTCCAACAAATGCACCGCTGGCATACACTTTTGCTTCTTTGTAATTGATGAATGCTCTCGAAGTAATGTTCGTTGAGGCGGCAATCCGATGTCGTGATGCACTATAGACAACTGTGTCCTTTTCAGGAAGTACGACGCGAAGAAAGAGGGAATCATTAGTCTGCGAAAGAAGAGGTAATGCGAGTAGGATCAGAATTGAAATTGATTTCAAAATGTGTCTCCAAATGTTAACCCGGTACAAGTGACACAAATGTAGAAAGAGATGGGGCGAGATTCAAGAAAGGAATTGCATGTGACATTTTCTAAACAGCTCACAGGTCTTTAAGAACTGTGAGCTGTTTCTGATATTAGTAAATCACTTTATTCAGTGGGTATTCGATGATCCCTTCAGCACCGGCACGTTTCAACTGCGGTATGATTGCGCGGACAACTTTTTCTTCAAGGATAGTTTCGATCGCAACCCAGTCTGAATCCGAAAGTTGAGAAATAGTTGGTTTGCGAAGTGCAGGAATAAGAGCGACAATTTTTTCCAGGTCGACCTTTTTTAGATTCATCTTTAATCCCACGCGCGAACCCGCATTGATGGCTCCTTGTAATAACATTGCGAGGTTCTCAATCTTTTCTCGTTTCCACGGATCATTCCAACTGGTTTTATTGGCAATCAGTTTAGTATTGGATTCGAGGACAACATCGACAATGCGGAGTTTATTGGCGCGCAGTGAACTGCCGGTCTCCGTCACCTCAACGATGGCATCAACAAGATCCGGAGTTTTTACTTCTGTAGCTCCCCAAGAAAACTCCACAGCAGCTTTTACACCATGTTTCTGCAGATAGGCTTTTGTGATGCCTACAACTTCCGTTGCAATCCGTTTTCCTTCAAGATCTTTAACTGTTCTTACGGAAGAGTCTTCGTGGACAGCAAGAACCCACTTTACTTTTCTCATCGACTGCTTAGAATAGATAAGATCGCAGACACTGACAATATCTACGCCATTTTCAATGATCCAATCGTGACCTGTTAGTCCCGCATCGAACACGCCGTCTTCTACATACCGTGGAATTTCCTGTGCGCGAATGAGCATTCCTTCCAGTTCTTCATCATCAACAGAAGGGAAGTAAGAGCGTGACGAAACAGAAAAATTGAATCCAGCTTTTGATAACAGTTGAAGTGTGGATTCCTGAAGACTTCCTTTTGGCAAGCCAAATTTGAGTTTACTCATAACAATCTTGAGATAAAGTTACCCTCATAGTGCAGCGGGATAACCAATGTGTGTTTAATGAAAAGTTATTGTGAACAGATTAACTGATGGGTATAATATAAAATATAATCCCCACATAATCGCTCCCACGGAGAGTGGAATCGAGAGATTGTCGTCTATTTTCCAAGCTCCTGCTTCTACAACAGTTCCGACCAACGCAGCAATTGCTCCGATAAGATATTCGGTGCTTGAATATTCGACTTTGGGGGTAAAATAAATAACGAGCAGAGCAAAGACAAAAAACGCTGTGCTTCCCTCAACACTTTTTTTCAAAAATTTTTTCTTCCCGAACCGCCGTCCAAATAATGCAGCGACAGAGTCGGAGATAATAAGAATGGGAAATGCGGTCAATACAATCAATTTTGGGAATACGACTACGCAGATTGTTGCGGCAATTAATACGTTGGTTGCACCGTTCAATCGTTTTGAAGTGTGGTCCTGTTCATGTTTGCGTAACATAAATCGGAACACCATATAAAAGAGATCGGCAGTCGGTTTGTGGTAATACCGCAAAAGGTCAACAACTAAAAAACCAAACGTGACCGGCACCAGAATCTGCAGTGCTAGGTCACGTTCGATAAAATAATAGATGATCGGTATACTGAGTGAACAGAAATGAATCGCTTTCCGAGCAATCTCCGCTTTATAATCAATATTCGCAGCGTTAATCATACATTACGATTTACGTGCACGGGAGCGAGGTTTTGGTTTACTTTCACTTTTTCCGTTCGAATCTGTTTGAGCTGCAACAACAACGGCTTGTTCAATCACCGGGACCGGAATTGATGGAACATCTGCCACAGGAGCGCCATTGCCATTCTTTACGATAGCGGGAAGTTGTTCGCCGCGTAAAACTTTATCAATTTCCTCACTGTCCAGAATTTCTCGTTCCAACAACACATTGGACAACGCATGAAGTTTATCAATGTTCGTGGAAAGGATATCACTGGCACGTTTTTCACCCGTAGAGATAATTTTTTTCACCTCTTCATCAATCATTCTTCCGGTCTCTTCGCTGAAGTTGTGATGTTTTGTCACTTCACGGCCGAGGAAGAGTTCTTCTTCTTTTGCTCCGTATGCCTGCGGTCCCATTTTTTCGCTCATACCCCATTCGCAGACCATTTTGCGCGCAAGATTGCTGGCGCGTTCAATATCATTGCCTGCGCCGGTTGTATATTCATTGAACACAATTTTTTCAGCCATTCGTCCGCCGAACAACATCGCAATCAGTGACTCTAAATACCGTTTTGAGTACGTGTGTTTCTCGTCAATTGGAAGCGATGTTGTTACACCGAGTGCGCGTCCGCGCGGGATGATTGTTACTTTGTGGATCGGATCCGATTCCGGAATAAATTTAGCTACCAGTACATGTCCCGCTTCATGGTATGCCGTAATCTTTTTTTCTTTATCCGAAATGAGCATCGATTTTCGTTCCGTTCCCATCATCACTTTATCTTTCGCCTCTTCAAAATCGTGCATAGTCACTTCTTTTTGATTTTTGCGCGCAGCAAGAAGTGCCGCTTCGTTTACAAGATTGGCAAGATCAGCGCCCGAAAGTCCGGGTGTACCTTTTGCCAATATTTCCAATTTAATGTCCAATGCCAACGGAATATTTTTCGTGTGCACTTTTAAGATTCCCTCACGTCCGCGTACATCCGGACGATCGACGACAACCTGACGGTCAAAACGACCCGGGCGCATTAATGCAGGATCCAGCACATCCGGACGATTAGTTGCAGCGATCAGTATAACTCCGTTGTTTTGTTCAAAGCCGTCCATCTCAACAAGCAATTGGTTCAAAGTCTGTTCGCGTTCATCATGTCCGCCGCCGAGACCTGCACCGCGATGACGTCCAACAGCATCGATTTCATCGATAAAGATAATGCACGGCGCGTTTTTCTTTCCTTGATCGAACAAATCTCTTACACGGCTAGCTCCGACACCAACGAACATTTCTACAAAGTCCGCTCCGCTGATAGAGAAGAATGGAACCCCTGCTTCGCCGGCAACCGCGCGAGCTAATAATGTTTTTCCAGTGCCGGGAGGGCCAAGCAATAACACGCCGCGTGGAATTTTCCCGCCGAGTTTTTGAAACTTTGCCGGATCGCGTAAGAATTCAATCACTTCCTGCAATTCTGTTTTTGCCTCGTCGCAACCGGCAACATCGGCAAACGTGATTCTGATCTGTCCTTCATTCAACATTTTCGCTCGGCTTTTGCCAAACGAGAAAATACCTTTTGTGCCTCCGCCCTGCATTCTGCGGAAGATGAAAATCCAGATACCAATAATGATGATCCACGGAAGGGCAGTGATCAGCATATTCGTCCAGATCCCGTCATCTTTCGAAATATTGAATGCAACGTTATGGGTATTCCATTGTGCGATCACTGCGTCATCGATATTCGTATAGGGAAGAGTGAGGGTGAATTTTTCCACTTTCACTCGTTTTCCGGTTGAGAGGGTAATCTCTTGCGGTTCACGCATGATACCATGAAAATCAAAATCATTCAGATTTGATTTTTTTACAGTCGCTTTGGCGATCTGGTTATTGTTCAATAACTCCTGATACTGCGTGAATGTTATTTCATATTCAGTTGCTTCAGCACCTTTGAAAATAGTCATCACAACAAAGACAGCCATAATAATCGCTGACCAACTCAACACAACGCGAAAGGCTTTGCCCCAGTTGAATTCGTCGTCGTTTCGATTCGACATTTTTGGCTTCTTCAGTTTAGGAAGAAACTGACGCTTCTCATGTTGTTTATCACCCTGTTTTTGGTGTTGTTCGTTCTTTTTTTCTTCTGACATCGTAGTATATTCTCCAGACTAAGTTATTTCTATTTCTCAACAATTTTATAGACTGCGGGGATGTTCCGACCTTTTTGGGCGTAATCCAATCCATAACCGACCACAAAATCATTCGGGATTTTGAATCCGATATATTCTATCGGGAAGTCGATCTTAACCGCTTTTGTTTTGTATAACAATGCAACAACGGAAAACGATTTTGGGTTCTGTGCAAGGAGCATTCTTTTAATAAAATCGATTGAAAGACCCGAATCGATGATATCTTCAACAATAACAATATCTCTTCCCATCACCTGGCAATTCAAATCTTTCAATAAGTGAACATTCCCGGAAGAGACTTTTGCGTCGCCGTAACTGGAAAGTTTCAGAAAATCCACTTCGCATTCAATGGTGATCTGGCGGATAAGATCAGAAAAGAATACGAATGAGCCGTTCAACACACCGATGAAAATAGGAGTGCGTCCTTTATAATCCCTGCTTAATTTTTTTCCAAGCAGCTTGATTCGCGCCTGTATCTTTTTTTCATCAATGTATGGTTCAAATTTTTCGTTGTTAACGGTGATTGTTTTTTTTGCCATTGAGTTTCATCGCCAGTTGATATGTTGATGTTGTAGAATCGGTTAATTTGTAGCGCTCATCTAATCGTTTCCCAGCCACCCAGATGATATTGTTCTCGCTGATGACAAGCGGAACGTTCATCTTTTCTTCTCCAGATAATTTTTGTTCACCAAAAAAGTCGCTTACTTTCTTTCGTCCGTTCAATCCAAGAGGGAAAAAAACATCGCCGCTTTTCCATGATCGGATGGTTATAGGAAATTTCACTTTTTCCGCATCAACATACTCTATAGACGAATCGAGACGTTTTTTATTGTCAGGAAGTGCAGACTTTTTTACAGAGAGTGTAAATTTTGCCGTGGAAATTCTTCCCACACTGTCTAACCTGTATTCGAAAGCTGCAGTAGTGTTATTCTTCCGCACAATGATGCTTTGTGAAAGACGCTCTGCAATCCAATCGTTTTGTATTTCGACGATTGTCCCTTTTTGTTGTTCCATCAATTCTATAACAGAATTGATATTGCTGAATGTAGCATCAACCATCAATGTTTTCAACAAGCGGCGAATAACCGACTGTTGGATGAATTGATGATGCACCGAGATTTTTTTGATATCTATTTCCGTAGAGGAAACGACTTCTTTAAAAATCTTTTTTGTCTCTTGATTCGTAAAATCTGCAGCAGCCCGGAAGAGTTCCGACTCATGAAACAGTGTCTCATTCAGCGAAGGATTGATCCTTTTCTTCAATACTGGAATGATCTTATTTCGCAGAAAGTTACGAGTATAATCATCTTCTGCATTAGTAGAATCATTTCTGAATGCGATCTTTTTCTCTTTTGCGTATCGTAAAATCTCGTTACGGTTTACACACAACAACGGTCGAACAATCGCATCACGTCGAGGTGGAATACCGGCTAAACCGTCTATTCCACTTCCTCTCAATAGATTCATGAGCATCGTTTCGGCATTGTCATCTTTATGATGTGCCGTAACTATCACGTTTGCATTTACAGTGTGTTTCAAACTCTCAAAGAACGAATATCGAATTTCTCGTGCAGTTTCTTGTAACGATAATTTTTTTTTGGCGGCAATCTTCTTGGTTTCACTTCTCTTATTATAGAAGGGGAGTCCGTAGTGATTTGCCGTTTTCTTTACGAATTGTTCGTCATCGTGTGATGCTTTTCCTCGCAGCTGATAGTTGACATGGGCAACGACGATGTTCAATTTCAGAGTCTCTTGCAGGGTTACAAGCAAATCCAGCATCACCATTGAATCCACGCCGCCACTAACCGCCGCTATCACCGTTTCACTCGAATGGAGCAATCTTTTTTTCTTCACATACTGCTGAACGGTTCGGATGAGCTGTTGGTATGTCAATTTCTGCTTCATTCGCTCGTTCGTTTCCGGTCTGATTATCCTTCCATACAGCAGATAATGAAAATTTGTCACTCATTACTGCGAATAAACATAATTTACCGAAAAGTTGCTGATTCTCCAAGTTATTCTTGAATTGTTACCCATTCGAACAGCAAAATCGAATAAAATGGAAATGAATGTTCACTAAAATCAAAAACCCGTCTCAATATTCATTAAGACGGGTTTTTATGATAACGGATTATTACGATCTCTGAAATGACAATGGATAATTTACATGTGTGAAATTAATGCATCGCCGAATGCTGAACACTTAATTTCCTTTGCGCCTTCCATCTGGCGGGCAAAATCATATGTGACAGATTTTGCGCCGATCGCACCATTCATTCCTTTTACAATCAGGTCTGCCGCTTCGGTCCAGCCCATGTATCGAAACATCATTTCGCCGCTCAGCACAACAGAACCGGGATTCACTTTATCCTGATTTGCATATTTAGGTGCGGTGCCGTGTGTTGCTTCAAATATAGCGTGACCAGTGATGTAATTGATATTTCCGCCGGGAGCAATTCCAATTCCACCAACCTGTGCTGCGAGTGCGTCGGAAAGATAATCGCCATTTAAATTTAATGTTGCGATCACATCAAATTCTTCGGGACGGGTGAGTACTTGCTGTAACGTAATATCGGCGATTGCATCTTTAATGACGATTCCTGCACCTGGTTTTCCTTCCGGAATTTTGCACCACGGTCCACCGTCGATCTCTACTGCTCCGAAAAATTCTTTCGCTGCCTGGTAACCCCATTCCCTAAATCCCCCTTCGGTGTATTTCATGATATTTCCTTTGTGAACAATTGTCACGCTCTTGCGATTGTTCTTGATTGCATAGCTAATGGCACTATGGATCAATCTCACTGTCCCTGAATAACTGACAGCTTTAATGCCAACACCAACATTCACATCGCTCGGAAAATCTTTTGCGCCGACCAATTTCCAAAATTCTTCTGCCTTTTGTTTTGTACTGAATCGGATCTTTTCAAAACTTTTTGGGAATTCCTTTTGCAGAAAGTCGAGAATTTTTTGTGCATCCGGTGAGCCGCCCGCAAATTCAATTCCAGCATAGATATCTTCTGTATTTTCCCGAAAAATTACCATATCCACTTTTTCAGGATGTTTTACCGGTGACGGGACTCCTTTGAACCACATCACAGGACGCAAACAGACATACAGATCTAGCATTTGACGAAGTGCAACATTTAGAGAACGAATCCCGCCGCCGATTGGTGTTGTTAAGGGTCCTTTGATGCCGACAAGATATTCTTTGAATGCATCGATTGTTTCGTCCGGAAGCCAATTATTCACTTTGTCGAATGCTTTTTGTCCGGCAAGAACTTCTTTCCATTCAATTTTGCGTTTTCCACTGTATGCTTTTGCCACTGCCGCATCAAATACTCGCACCGATGATCGCCAAATGTCTGGACCAGTGCCATCTCCTTCAATAAATGGAATGATCGGATTATTCGGAACGGTCAATTTGCCATTGTGGATAGATATTTTTTCTGCCATTGTCTTTGTTCCTTCGTTTAAAAATTGGATCCAATATTCAAGTTGGATTCCAATGAATGATAGTTAATCAATATTCGCGCGAATTTTATCCGCCACTTCTTTCATCTGTCCTTCGGTATACTTCTTCAAGTTTAGATTAAAGGAGATATTGTCGTTGGAATAGCGCGGTGTTACGTGAATGTGAAAATGAAATACGGATTGTCCGGCAACTTCGCCGTTGTTGGCAAAAAAATTGAATCCTTCTAGATTGAATGTTTTTACCAATGATTTTGCAACTTTTTGCGTCACAATCATTAATTCGCCCAGTTCCACTTCAGGAACTTCCAAAAAATTCCTATACTCTTTTTTGGGAATAATCAGAGCATGCCCATAGTGGATCGGCATAATATCTATTATAGAGATAACGTTATCCGTTTCGTAAAGAATTTCGGAGGGAATTTCGCGATTGATGATCTTCGTAAAGATTGTACTCATATCAGATGCGGGATGTTGTCGGTAAGAACATATTCAAAATTTCTTCAGTAAGAAAGTAGAAAAAGAAGTGGAGAATTTAAAGGGAAAAATCTCTATATTTCGCCAACAAAAAATCGTAAAAAAAACCACCAAATATCAACTGAGGTATACATGAAAAAAATTATTGTCTATGGTATGCTTGTCATCAGCGCGGCATCGCTTGCATTAATGGGCTTTCAATGCTCATCTGCCGAAATGACAAGTGCGAAACTGTACATTCAACGAAAAGAATTTTCAAATGCTGAAGCACAATTATTGAAGGAAGTTGCAAAGAATCCGAAAAATGAAGAAGCATGGTTTATGATTGGTCAGATCCGAATGGAACTGAAAAACTACAAAGGAATGAAGGATGCATTTGTTGAAGCATCCAAAGTGGGATCAAAGTTTAAGAAAGATATTGAAACACAGACACTTGGGACATGGGCACGTTTGTTCAATCAAGGCGTTGAAGAATTAAATAAAGCACAAGATTCGACAGGATTCGATTTAGCGATCGCAACATATTCCTTGGCAAATTACGTGATGCCGGAAAGTCTTACCAATCAACAGAATTTAGGTCTGGCGTATTATCGAAAAGGTGATTTCGAAAGTGCCATTCAACCATTGACTATCTCCGCAGAAAAAGGAAAATCGCTTTTTGCAATCAAAGTATTGAGTAATATCTTTTTAGTTCGTGCCAATGAATTTAAATCGAAGTTTGTTGAACAAAATCGTGTTGCCATTGAAGAATTAAAAAACCTCGGTCAAGTTCGTGAAAAAGTAAAAGCTGCCGATGTAAAATATTATCTTGGTGAACCAAACGATATCAGCAAAGAGACAAAAGGAAAAGGGAAGCAGGCAGTTGTTGTAAAAGAAATCTGGAAGTATACTAAATATAACCTTGATGTGACGATTGAGGATGAGCTTGTGAGCGTAGTTAACTTCTCAACACCGTATAAGGGAAACATCGATTCGTCAAATCATTATCTTTCCGTGGCAGAATATGCGAAAGCCATCGTCGTTCTGAAAAACGGCGCTGTATTGTATCCGGAAGAACCGGAGATTTCCGAAAATCTCATGAATGCATATATTGGTGCTGAACGAAACGAAGAAGCACGCGAATTGTTGGTTGATCGTGTAAAACGATATCCGAACAGCAAATTCGATCGTTATAACTACGGAGTATTCCTCTTAAAAGACAATAAGTATGAAGAATCGGTGAATGAATTTAAAGCGGTTCTTGAGATTGATCCTGCGTTTAGTTCTGCCGTCTATAACCTTGCAGCAACGTATGTGAACTGGGGAGTTGCAGAGCAAGAACGATTGAAAAAAGAAAAGAAGGACGACGATAAGTCGTACCAGGAGAAATACAAATTCGCCATTCCATATTTGGAAAAGGTTATTGTGGATAAACCGACCGATATTCAGATCTGGGAATTGTTAGGCCAGGTATATGCCAATCTTGGTGAAGTTGATAAAGCGAATAGTGCATACAAAAAAGCAGATGAAATCCGTTCTGGTAAAAACTAATCTATAGAAGTATCTCCCGAAGCTGTTGTGATCAACTTCAGCTTCGGGATTGTTATTTAATTCGGAGTATTATGAGCAACCAACCACAACCGCCGTCGCAACAGATCAATATCGAATTAGGGGAAAAGGAAGCCGAAGGAATTTACTCCAACCTTGCAATCATCACGCATTCCCCGGCAGAATTTGTTATTGATTTTACACGGATCCTTCCAGGAGTTCCGAAAGCGCGCGTACAAGCACGCTTGATTATGACTCCGCAACATACTAAGTTATTGATGAGTGCCATTCGCGACAACATTCAAAAATACGAAGAAAAATTTGGGGAAATAAAGATTCACGGGGAAGAAGCAACAAATCCATTCGGTTTTCAAATTCCTCCTAAAGAGGAAAAAGTGCATTGACAATGTGAGCGCAGCCACATCGCGTTTATTCAATTCTTTACAATTTCTAAAATAACAAATAGTCTGTTCGTCAGAATTTTTGACGAAGGGATTATCATTTACTAAATAATACAATAGGGGAAAGTTCATGAAAATTTCTACGTTCCGAATCCGAAAACGATTAGCGAATGTGTTTTTCATTCTTCTTACCACGCTTCCATTCTCATACCATTGCATCAAAGTGCCATCGCAACCGGTCATTCCTCAATGGGAAACACAATTGAGTCTTACGCTTGTTAATAAGACGTTTTATTTTAACGACTTGGTGAATAAGGATCCGAAGTTTGACACCACGACCGGTATCGTTCTGTACAGACCGACAGAAAATGCCACCGGTACGAGAAAAGGAATTCCAAAAAGCGTATTCAATATGCCTTCACCAAAAGGTAATACCATAGCGCAGGAAATTGGTGTAGTTCCGGTTGATGTCGGTGCGCCGCCAACATTTAATTTAACGGCTACGGATTTGGGAATTAATTCCTCTAATCTTAATCCGACGTTCGCCCCACAAACAGTAACATTAACGGCATCACAATTGGGTATGCCTGTCGGTACACTCCCTGCAGATATTCCATCAATACCTATTAACCAAATTTTTGGAGACACAGTAAAGTTTTCCTATTTGGTGTTTGCAAACGGAACGATGAGTCTTACGATCAAGAATAACTTTCCGTTTGGCATCCAATTCGCCAGTAATCAACTTCGCTTGGTGAATTTTAATAAGGCAGCAGATTCAACAGAAGAAGTAGCGATCTTTACATTCACAGGAGTGATTAATACTAACGATAGTGCTACGTCGGCACCCGCACCATTATCGGGGAAGAAAATGGATGGGATTTTGAAATTGAAGGGGACAATGGCAACGTCGGGTGCAACTGGTAAAACGTTGACGGCAAGTCACAATTTGTCGGCTATTGTTTCAATTAACAACGCACAAATTCAATCCATGGTGCCGGATCCTGCTCCGCCGACTTCTATAGATCAGATCTTTGGCGACTCAACTGATTTTAAATATATTGTGTATGACAAAGGTCAAATGCAGTTGGAGATTAACAACAGTTTTCCATTTGATATTAAATTTACAGGAGACTCACTTCAACTAGTCAATAGAAACGATACAACCCAGGTGGTTGGGAAATTTTTATTTACAGGATCGATTGCGGCAAACACTACGGGCAAATCAGACATCATTCAGTTGGCAACAAAGAGAATGGATGCGATTTTGAAGTTGAAGGGAACCGTCAATATCAGCAATTATTTTGGGAAGACGATTACTGCGTCTAATAAACTTGTTTCAACATTAAATCTTTCCAACGCCTATCTTCAATCTGCATTAGTCAATACGATCAATTTTAATCCCACAAGCGTACTTGCCGTTCCGGATTCTGCTATCCGGCTTGATCAAAAAATTAAAATAAAACTAGCCAGGTTTGAAAGTGGCGGTATGAAAGTGCGCATTGTTAACCAAGCCGGACTGAAATTGAGTGTGAAGTTTGGTATCTCGGAGTTGACAGATAATTTGACCGGAGGGCAAGAATACAGACTGCCGGGTACAAATACTGCGACAGGAATTGTCGAGGTGCAGCCGAAAGATTCTCTGGTCACTACTATCCAAATGAATAATGTAGCATTCGTTTCGCGTGACCGATTAGCCAACGATACGCTCGTTACTCAGTTCCTTCATTTCAGTTTGGAAATTAAAACACTGAAAGCAAGCACTGGTTACGTTACCATTAATAAGTCTGATCAGGTTATTGCCGATGTGCAGCCGGTAGGTGCGTTTGTGTTGACGGAAGTTCAGGGAAAAATACCTCCGGATACCATCGCGGTGAATCAGCCATTCAGCGTTGGTATTGGTGATATTGCGAATAATCTCACGTTGGAAGGGATCAACAGTGCCATAAAACTTTCGACAAAGATTCTAAGCACCGGATTGTTCCCGACGGATGTGAATCTGTATGTAGTTCCTTTAAATAAAAACGGTGTAAAGGGAGATTCGGTTCAGATTACAAAACGGATTAATCCGGGAGATCCATCCGATATTCCAATCGATAGTTCGAAAGTGAACAAGTTGATGAACACATTCCTTCCGGGCGAATTACCGTCGCAATTTATTGTGAGAGGAAATGTCATTGTAAGTCCGCTGGATATCTATAATGATAATTCCACTGCGAAAGCGGGTGTCGGTAAAGTGTTGCAAACAGACAGTGTGTTTGTGAATTTGGATTATGCCATACCGGTTGCAATCGGTATTAAGAACGGTGTGTTGAAGAATCCGCCGACGGCATTTTCTCAGACCGTAGATACGGCGCAGGTAAACCTCATTAAAAACGGAAAAATTTATCTCGACTTTAATAACACCTTCCCGCTTGATGTGGAAATGAGTTTGAAATTATTAAAAGGCATTACCGTCGGAGATACTTCGAAAGCAGATACCATCTCCGCACCGGTGTTGACCATTCCACAGGTTGCTTCTGATACAGTAAATTATCCTCCGCTTCGTGTCGCTGCCGATACTACAGTTGCCAGGACTGGCCAGCGATCGTTCACATTCTTGAATTTGACACCGGAAGACGCGAAGAAATTGAGCAGTGCTTCTTTCAGCGCTGTTGAATTAAAAATGAAAACTGCAGGGAATGGCACAACAGCAAAACAATTTAATCTAACCGATAAACTGGTGATGTCTGTCAGGGCGAATATGACGTTCCTGTTCAGCCAAGACCGTTTAGGCAAAAAATAACCACATCATACAGAAAGGATAATGGACAATGAAAACGTTTGAAAAAAGAAATTTCGTTGCAGCATGCATGATCCTTCTTGCACTTGATGTGGTGATGACAACCACAACATTTGCCGGAGGAGATAAATATTCACCTCGTCTTGTTGGAATGGGACGAGCATTTACAGCATTTTCACGGGGACTTGACGCCGTCGGAGTTAATCCTGCGAATCTTGCCTTGAATGACAGAGATGCGACAGTAACAATCAACCTTGTACCGCTTGGTTTCTCTATAGGTAGCGACTTGATTAATCTGGGAATTTATAACGATTACTTCACCGGAGTTGATGTTCCCGGAAATCCGGATCGGCAGCCAAGAATGTTAACAGAAGCAGATAAAGATAAAATTCTTGAATTGTTCCCATCCGGTATTGCACGGACACAAACAAGAATTGAAACTTCTTTGATTGGTTTTTCATTGCAGATTGGTAATTTCGGATTTGCCATTGCACCGTCAATTCAAACAGCCATCAATCTGGATCTTGATAAGGCATATTTGGAATTTCCACTTCGCGGTTATGGAGCCGGTCAATCGTACAATTTTGACGGCACCGCTGTCAACGGACAATCTGTTGCTGAAATGAATTTTTCGGCAGCTTATATGTTGCCAGTTGAATTCCCGATGGTGACAGAGATAGCTATTGGTGTTGGTGTAAAATATTTAATAGGACTCGCATTCATTGCAACAGATCACTACAATGGTTCCATTACCCCTGTCACGGAAGTACAGCCTGATGGCTCCGTTGTGAATAAAGAAACAATCGCAAAGTTCGACTTCCTTCAATGGGTAGCGCAAGTGGATCCGAATGATCCGGCTCCGGTTGGTACCGGTCTCGGACTTGATTTTGGAATTTCCATGAGACTGTTAGATAATATCCAATTTGCAGCAAGTATCACAGACATCGGCAGTATTACATGGGATAAAAATACAAAAGCGATCATTGGTAATGCTTCATTGAACTTAGGTGCTGTAGGTGACAAAGAGAACCAGCAAAAATTGACAGATGCATTCAAAGGAAAAACGGTTGATACGACCGGATTTACATTTGATCTTCCAACAGCGGTGAACGTTGGTGCGGCAATTCAAATGGATGAGATGATCGAAGCATTTCCGTTCCGCTGGCTTGTTGCTGTGGACGGACATTTTGGTTTGAATGAGATTGGTGGTAACACGAAATTACCGCAATTCTCTGTGGGAACCGAACTCGATCCGCTAGCAGGTTGGTTGCCGCTGAGAACTGGTGTTATTCTCGGAGGCCGCGAACGATTCGCGTGGTCAGCCGGATTTGGTATTCATTTGGCGAATACATTTGATATTGATTTTGCAACGCAGAGTATCGCGATTCTGACCAATCCGGAAACATTCCGCACTGGGTCATTTACGATGGGGATGCGATTAAGGTTTTAATCAAGAAGAAAGTAATTTGAACAGATCCCCGAAGTCTCCAAAAGATTTCGGGGATTGTTATTTTAAATCGAACGTCTAAGGCGTGCAACGGGAATCATCATCGATTCCCGGTATTTTGCAACAGTTCTCCGGGCGATGTTGTATCCTTTTTCTTTGAGGATTGCAGCGATATCTTCGTCGCTGAGCGGTTTGGATTTATCTTCGGCAACAAGAATCTCTTTGATACGTGCTTTCACTTCTTTATTGGAAACATCCTCGCCGCTTTGCGTGCTAATGCCTTCGCTAAAAAAGTATCGAAGTTCGTACACACCAAAATCGGTTTGCACATATTTTCCGTTTACAACACGGCTAATGGTGGAAATATCCATCCGGATTACTTCTGCAATATCTTTATAGATGAGCGGTTTTAATCCCTCGCCCGTTTCAAAAAAGTCTTTTTGCCGATTCACAATCTCGTGCATCACCTTCAACATTGTTTCGCGACGCTGATAGATAGAAGCAATGAACCATTTTGCAGCATCAAATTTAGAGCGAAGAAATTGTTTGGTATCGGCGCCAACTTCTTTATTTCGCTTGGACATCAATTCTTTGTAGTTGCGGTTGATACGAAGGGGAGGAACATTCTTATCATTCAATTGAATGATGAATGTCTCTTCATCTTTGGTCACGATAAAATCCGGAGTGAGATAATTCTGCTGCGCATCGATGGTTCCTTCCCCTGGTTTGGGATTCAGGTGAGAGATGATCTCAAGAATATTTTTTACTTCATCGATGGAGATGTTCAGTACTTCGCCAATTTTTTCATAATGTTTCTTGGTGAATTCATCAAAATGGTCCCGCAGAAGTTTTTTTGCCAGTTCAATCAATCGATGTTCACCTTTGGCAAATTCCAATTGTACCAGCAGGCATTCCTGCAGTGAGCGGGAAGCAATTCCGACCGGTTCCATCCTCTGAATGATGCGCAGGACTTCTTCCACCTGTTGAACAGTAAGGTGCAGTTTGTGACTGAGATTGATATCGTTCACAATTGATTCCAGATCACGCCGTAAGTATCCATCTTCGTCAATATTGCCGATAATCTCTTCGGCAACGTTCATTCCCATATCCGTAACATCGGCTAAATGCAGCTGATCGATTAATTTTTCAGCAAGGGGCGTAGCAGCGGCAATCGGAATCTCTTCTTTCTCTTCGTCATCATTTTGTTGCTGTGTTTCGCGTTTTGGAGCGAATGATTCCTCGTCGCTTAAATAATCTTCAAACGAAAACTCATCTTTCTTCTTTTCTTCCTCTTCCTGTTTTGTTTCTTCTTCCACAGCCGGTGTTACATCGGCAGATTGTTCCACTTCAACTTCTCCATCCACTCCTTCTTCCAGCAGGGGATTGATCTCCAATTCCATTTTGATCATCTGTTCCAGGGCAAGGGTCGGCAATTGGAGCAGTTTCAGATACTGAATCTGCTGTGGGGTGAGTTTCTGAAGTAATTTTTGCTGTTGTGATAAATGAAGCATTATGATCGTTTCGTGTTGAGTGTTTCGTTCAATTGTCTGTTCCAGGATTCTCCAAATACACGTACCAGCGGTGCAGAGACAAATTGGTGGAGCGGAATGTTTTCTTGTTCCCCCTTGTTCAGCGCAGGAGTACACTCACTGAAAAATTCGTAGTGAATTTCTTTTCCGTTTACCTGAGCCTTACCGATGCGTATCGGGAAGAGATGACAGGAGACCGGTTTCTGCCAGGTAATTTTGTTTTCGTAAAATGCGCGTTCGAAAGCACATTTGGCAATATCACCATCATAATATACAAACACGCACGCTTTGCCGTCAACACACTGTGTGGCATAATTCCCCGTTGATCCGTCCACCAAACCGTCGCGTTCAATTATTGCCAAATGTTTTGATGAAAGATATTCTTTAATGATCGGGAATGCATGTTCAATTTCACCGATTTCATTGTCTTGTAGAGGCGCCCCTCTTCCTCCCGGGAATGTGCAACAGGCTCCTTTACACGCGTTAAGATCGCAGGCAAATTTCGTTGTGAGGACGGAATCATCAACATGTATTTCAGCAATGGTAATCATTTTCTATTGATAAGATAAGGATTTTTTGAGGAAGGGGAAAGAAGAACAGGAGAATAGAAGTTATTTTTCTGGTGCAATAGCTTGGAAAAAGTTAAAAATTTCAGTACAGAAATTTTTAGGAAAAGAATTATACTTTTAAAAACATCTTTCCCGCCATTTGGCGTACAATCCCTTTGAATTCAAGACTGAGCAGATTTACCAACACGTCCGAAGAAGAGAGCTGTGTTTGTTCAGAAATGCTGTCGATATGCACCGGTTCATTATTAAGAACATCGATAATTTTCTGCTCGAATGCATTTAATTGCGGTATTTCGGCTTTATGAGGTTTTGATTTGAGGATTGGAGAGAGCGACACTAACAGTTCGTCAATAACATCGTCCACAGACTGAACCAGTTTTGCCTGGCCGTTCTTGATCAATTTATTGGTGCCGTAACTTTTTTTCTCCGAAATATTTCCCGGAATGCAAAAGAGTTCACGATTCTGATCAATTGCGGTCGTTGCCGTGATCATTGCTCCACCGTTTTCGTCCGATTCTATAATAAGTGTCCCGAGCGACATTCCGCTGATGATTCGGTTCCTTCGCGGAAAAAATCCCGGATGTGATTGTGTGCTCATCAGCAATTCGGAGATTACGGCTCCGTTATTCTTTATTTCGATCTGGCTCACGAGTTTTTCATTTTCTTTGGGATAGATCTTATCGATACTTCCACCGAGAACAGCAATTGTTCTTCCGTGTGCTTGAAGCGTACTGCTATGGGCAATTGTATCAATGCCCCGAGCCAAACCGCTGACCACGGTAATCCCTCGATGAGCAAATTCTTTTGCAAAATGTTCAGCGTTTAGTTTGCCGTTTGTTGTGGGATGACGGGTGCCGACGATTGCAATGGAGAAATTATCATTATGATGAAACGCGCCACGCACAAATAATAATACAGGAGGATCGTAGATATTTTTTAAGTGTTCAGGATAATTGTTATCCCACAAGGAAATAATGCTTCCATCGATCTTATTGACAAGGGAAAATTGTTTTTCGACCAGATGTTGATTGAATGGAGTGTGGCGGATAAGCGAAGCGTCTGGTTCTTTCACTCCGTGTGCTTTAATCAGTTTGCGCGGGTCGGAAGCCAGGATCTCTTTTGTATTTCCAAAATGGTTGACAAGATTGATGATTTTTCGATCGCTTATTTTTGGAATCGATTTTAAATGCAGTAAATCCCGAATCTGAATCTCATTTTGCATTCAATTAACCAACGATCTCATTCTGGAAACGATCAACCAGCTGCGATGCCTTTTCTCGTGTTCTAGCTTCGGCAATAATTCGAATGATCGGTTCGGTATTTGATTTTCGCAGATGTACCCACGAAGCAGGAAAGTCGATCTTCAATCCGTCGTCAAAATTCGTTGTTTCGGTTTTGGAATATTTGGAATGCAGTCGTTTCAGTATTTCGTCCGGTTTTAATGAACCGAGCTCAATCTTATTCTTCACAATCTCGTATTGAGGAAGTGATGCTTTCAGTGCAGATGCTTTCCCACCAAAGTTCGCTAGTAATTGCATAAAGAGTCCAATGCCAACAATCGCATCTCTTCCTAAATGAACTTCGGGAAGAATCACACCTCCACTTCCTTCTCCACCGATGACGGAATGGACTGCTTTCATCTTTGATGCAACGTTTATTTCTCCTACTGGTGTCCGGTGAACGGTTGCCCCAAATTCTTTTGCCACATCTTCTACTGCACGAGTAGTGGAAAGATTAACGACGACGTTATGATTTGTTCTTCCCAATTTCTGTTCTGATTCCAAGATAAATTTTGTTGCAGAAACGATTGTGTATTCTTCCACAAATGGTTTTCCTTCTTCCGTGATCAACACCAGTCGGTCAACGTCGGGATCCACTGCAACGCCGAGATCCGCTTTTTCTTGCACCACTCTCGCACATAGGCCGGTGAGATTTTCCGGAATGGGTTCTGGTGTGTGTGAAAATATCCCGCTTACTTCGCAATTCATTTCAATTACTTCGCAGCCAAGTTTTCGCAATAGCTGAGGAGCGATGTTACCCCCTGCAGCATTGACACAATCCACAACTACCTTTAGTTTTCGAGCAGCAATCGATTTTGTATTGATGCTGGGAAGAGAGAGGATAGTATTGATATGTTCATTAATGAAGTTCGGATCTTCCGTTAGCTTACCCTGCTCATCCCATTTTTTGTAAAGGAAGTTACCGCGATCAGCGATTGCCCAAAATTCTTTGTTCTCTTCACCATTTAAAAACATTCCGGAGGAGCCGATGAATTTCAAGCCGTTCCAGATCATTGGGTTGTGACTTGCGGTGATGGAAATTCCGCCGGCAGCGTGAAGTTTTTCAATGGCAAGACCAACAGTCGGTGTGGGACAAATTCCGAGGGATACAACATTGCAGCCCATTTGCAAAAGAGTGGATACAACGATATCCGAAATTGATTTTCCGGTGATTCGCCCGTCTCGTCCGACAATAATTGTTCCGCGATTGCAGTATTCAGCAAACGCTGCGGAATATTTTACCGCTGTTTCGGGTGTCAACGATTCACCAACAACGCCGCGGATACCTGAGATACTTACCATTAACGACATACAACAGTTCCATTCTAAGTGTGAGACAATAATGGTAAGAAAATACGGATCAATGGTGAGTCAAGCAAGGGTGTTATGTGATTTCTCTGTTTGCATCTTTCTTTTGGTTTTTCCATATTCACAGAGTCAAAAACTTTGAAAAGGATTGTTATGAATTACAAAAAAATTGCCAAAGTGGCTGTGGTTGTTTCAGCAGTTGTTTTTCTCTTTATGCAGTTCATCCAACCAAATCGTGACAATCCTTCATTCGATTCCGCAAAGACACTTCAATCAGAGTTGGCAATTCCGGCAAATATCAGTTCGCTTCTTGATAGAGGATGTAAAGATTGTCATTCCAATAAAACGGTCTGGCCATTCTATTCCTACATTGCTCCGGCTTCTTGGCTGGTTTCCTACGATGTGATGGAAGGACGGAAGCATTTCAATATGTCCGAATGGGGAAAATATAAATTTAATAAAAAAGTCCAAAAGCTCTCTGGTATATATCAAGCGGTTACCGATCGATCTATGCCCCTTCCGAAATACATTCCGTTACATTCTGAAGCAAATTTTAGTGATGCCGAACGCGATACTCTTGCACGGTGGGCCCAAACAACTGCCGAAAAAATGATGGGAGGAGAAGAAGAGGAATAACGTTTCTATGTCACAATCGCTTTTTCTCTGTGACGCGTCGTACAACTTCATTTCTCATTTTCTTCTTTGTTTGTAGAGGATTTTTAACCAATACACGACCTGAACGGCAGTGGATTAGCAATTGTTGACTACCGTAGCAATTTTTACAATATTTGCAGTACCTATTGGAGTTTATTCATGAAATCTTCTTTACGCCGTGCAATACTTTTGTTCACCTGCTTGGCGATAATGCAAATCTCGTGCGGTCCCGGTCTCTCCGAAATAACCACCAATCTTATTGAACAAGGAAGAAATGACGAAGCAATTGCGCGTATGAAGCGTGCTTTGATTCTTTCGCCGGACCGGCCAGAATATATCAAATTGATGGCGATTGCACACTATAATAAAAAACAATATGATGATGCAACGAAACTCCTTCAGCAAGTTTTAAAGTTAGATGAAGAGGATGATCAGGCGGCGTATTACATTGCCGCATCGTACGAAGCAAAACAGGATTACAACAAAGCGATACAATACTATAGAATTTATAATGAATTAACCTTCTTCGGTGAGTATAAGGAAGTTGTCGAAACACGTATTAAACTTCTTTATCGTCAGCAGATGGAATTGGAAGCTCAACGTGCTTTGCAAATGGAACAGCAATTAGATGTTGCAAGGATCCCCGCGAATACGATCGCCATTCTCTATTTTGAAAACAAAGGACAAAAAGCAGAGCTGAATCCGCTTCAAAAGGGTCTTTCGGAAATGATGATCACGGATCTTTCGAAGGTGAAATCGCTTAAAGTGTTAGAGCGAATTCGATTGCAGCAATTGATCGAAGAAATGAATCTTTCTGAGACAGATATGGTTGATCAAAAAACTGCTCCACGGTTAGGGAAATTATTGGGAGCTAATAGATTGATTAAAGGCTCGTTTTTTGATTTGACGGGTAACAAAATAAATATTGATGCGTTTGTTGCAAAAGCTAAAACCGGTGAGATTGATGCCTCTACAAATATTTCGGGAAAAGTTGAGGACTTTTTCCGAATGGAGAAGGATCTTGTCTTTAAGATCATCGACCAGATGAAAATAAAATTGACCGATGAAGAACGAGAGGCGATTCTTGAAATACCTACAGAAAATTTCTTTGCGTTCCTTCAATATTCTCGAGGTCTAGATTTTGAAGACAGGGGACTGTATACCCAGGCATTCCAAGCGTATTCTCAGGCTGCAACAGCCGATCCGAATTACTCACAGGCAAAGACTAGCGCAGCATCTGCAAAAAAATCAGAACAGATCGTTGGTTCTACTTCGTCCTCTTCTAACGATGCAAAATCGTCCGAACAAAGCCAGACTGATCAGAAGCAATCTGATCAAAAGCAAGGGCAGCAAACGACGTCTTCTTCGGGAACAACTTCGTCAAGTACATCCCGCACTTCATCGTTTGCCAATGTCCCGCCACCGCCACCGCCACCAACAAGTTCAATGGGAGGTGGAGGAGCTGGGAATATTATTAATGATCGCATCGGCAATCTCATAGGGAATATCAATAACACAGTCAATCCAGGAACTGGTTCTCAAAACACACCACCTCCTTCGGTTATTGATCCTTTGAAACCGCCGCCATCTCCGCCGAATTGATGTCATGTATAAAAGCATAATTGTATCAACCTTGATGTTGGGCACGTTCCTTTTTGCTCAGCAGCCTAAACTTTCTTCTCTCGGACCCAAGGGTGGGGTGATTACACATCTTACTGGTTCTCTCAATGACGATGTTATTTTTGCCGTTGTGAGAGAAAATGGATTATACCGTTCCATTGATGGTGGAGAGAGTTGGAATAAAGTAACCTCGCAGAATTTTAAGAATCTGACTATCGGTGAGATTACCTTGCACCCTAGATCTTCCGATACTGTCATGATGGCCACAACCATGGGGCTCTATCGGAGTACTGATAAGGGATTTTCATGGATGCTTCAATCAGCTTTTCCCTATCCGACCTTTAGCATTAAATACTCTCTTGCCAATCCCTCAATTATGTTTGGTACTGATTTCAACGGAGTACTTCGGTCGAACGATGCAGGAAAGACATGGCTTCCTCTTAAAGACAATGTCTATTTTGGAAATCGCACAGCATTTAAAGTGGCTGTCCATCCGTCCGATATCAATAATATCCGGGTGATCGTTTCCACGGGGTTTGCCGATTCTGTTGGTTTATTTTTCTCTCCGGATGGCGGTCAATCATGGAAACCGTTCAATAAGAATTTACCGACAGGTGCGGCACGCAGGATCTATGCGATGGAAATTGATACGACGGGAATAGGCACCATCAATTTTAGAGCTGTCATAGGAACCGCTGACGGAATGTTTGGTGTACAATCAGATTATGCAGATACGGCATGGCAGGCGATTAAAAAAAATAATATTCCCATCTCCGGTGTCATTACCGACGGGGTTCTTGTCTATGATAAATTTGATCCAACGGCCGGACAAAATGGTGAACATAAATTTTCGTTCTTTGTTGCTTCTAATGCTTCGGAATATAACGGCAGACCAATGCCGAGTACCGTTCAGCATGGCCTTTTTAAGATAGATTCCAGACTCAACAGCATTATCTCAATCAGTCCATTCAGCCAGCCGCCGATCACCAAAGTTTTCGATGGATTGTCCGACATTATGTCCATTTTTGTTCCGTATGGAAAAGATAAAGGAAAGATATACATGGGAACAACTGCCGGTGTTTTTATCAGCAACGATACCGGAAACACGTGGCAACATAAGAACGATGGAATTTTTCAAACACTCATTCGTAATCTCGTATCGGTGCACCAGACGCCGACGGTTATACCTGTCTTTGCTGGGATCTTCGGCGGCGGTGTCGTGCGTTCCAATGATGAAGGACTTACCTGGAATCCGGTGAATCTCGGATTGACAAATCCATACGTTACTGCATTGGCCGTTGATCATAAAAAGGATTATCTCTACGCAGGAACTGCTTATACAATGTATCGAAGCACAAATTACGGTGTGCTTTGGGCACCAGTCTTTACAGTCGATTCATCCACTATTATCAACAAGCAAGAATTTACTACTGGTAAAAATGAGATGACTATTCGAATCTCATCAAAAAATCCAGACTTTCTTTTATTGCACACGAAAGCATTTGGATTAAGACTTTCCACAAATGGAGGGAGTTCGTGGTCTCTAGTTTCTTCACCATTTCCGGTAGATACAACGCATGTTCCTGAACATTTTGAATTTGACCCGATTGACAGCTTAACAATCTATTATGCAGGATATGGTCTACATAAATCGACAAATCTTGGTCAGACCTGGATCGATATTTCTGGTAATTTGCCGAAATCCGTTTTTGTTCCCACCGCTTCTAGAAATTTAGTGTTAACGACAATCAGTCCAACAATTAATCCCAAAAATAACAAGGAAATATTACTTCCATCCGTTTTCGATGAACAAAAAAGTGGTCCGTACCGAATATTCAAAACAATAAATGGAGGTACAATTTGGGATTCTCTTATTGTCCCTGCCTATGATGTTATCTACGATTCGTTCGACGATAAAAAACTCATTGCGACAGGACCATATGGTGTCTTTGGGAGCGAAGATGGTGGTCTTTCGTGGAAGAATTTTTCCGATTCCCTTCAAGCAAGCTGGTACACGCTGATTAATGCCCACGCAACGAATCAAAATATCTTTTATATCGGCAGCGAGAATGGTGCACACAAATTGGAATTTACGGGATCTCCCAGTCTAAAAATTGATACCACAGATTATTATTTTGGAAGTTTATTGGCCGGGAAAGATTCAATTCAAACGATTTTGATGAGCAATAAAAATGGAACCAGAAAGGTAACGGTTCAATTTTCAATGTTAACCGATTCAGTAACATTTCGTTATCCAGGTCCTCGTCAGTTTGAAATACTACCAGGTGATGAAGTGAAACTTCCTGTTCGGTTCGTATCTCTTTTGTCAGGTTCTCATACCGCTAAACTTATTTTTGTCAGCAACGATAATCTTTTACCTGAAATAGTATTCAATCTTTTCGGTCATACATTTACACGAGATGCATTCGACAAATTTGTGTTTGACTTTGGATCGGTCACAGTGGGAAAAGATTCTGTGCTCAATATTCCGATCGATAATAGTGAAGGAATAAAATCTCTTGGTATATCTTATCTTGGCAAAGTCGGGGATACCATATCGTTCTCATATTTAAGTGCAATATCACTGACTGTCGACAGTGGCAAGAGCGCAACAGTGGCGATTAAGTTTGCTCCTCGTACAGTAGGTGAAAAAACAGCATACATTCGTTTCTCAACGACTGATGCACGCTTTCCGCTGATTCAATATCGTCTGAAGGGTGTTGGTGTTGCGAAGAATTTTATGTCGAGAAAAATTCTGATCGATTCATCCGTTGGTTTTTCTACCAGCAGCGGTGTCAATATTGCCGATTATTATAAGATCCTGACGCTAAGCTTGCGGCGTGCTGATATTGCAGTGCAGTATCAAAAAAGCGGATCGTTTGAAAGTTATAACGCTCTTGTGTATGTGCAGCCGGATGCTCCCCCGCCTTCCGAGATGGTCGATTCGCTGCAGCGTTATGTGAACAATGGTGGCACTCTAGTATTGGTTGGAGATTACGGAGCGAAGGGGAATCAACACTTAACAACATTTCTTGAAGATTCCGGTTGGTCAAAAAAATATAATTCAAAAACGGGAATACGATTCAACACAGATTTACTTCTCGATTCCATGTTTACTAATCCGGATAATGCCGGTATTGTTATTGCTAAGCCGTTCAAATCCCATCTCTATACTTATAGTGTCGACAGTGTCGTAATGTTTCTGCCAGGAAGTCTATCCGTCGATACAAGTCTGCGCTATGTAGAGCCGTTGCTCACCGCAAAATCAAAGACGCTTTTCTCTGTGAATCTTTCCGACACAAGCGCAAAAGCAATCTCGAACGCATACATCGCTGCCGTATCAAAGATTGGAAAAGGGAAAATTATTGCTCTTTCGGATTACGATATCTGGTGGAACGGAATTCCGGATGATACAACAAAACCATTGGGAGTATTCGGCGGAAAGAATTTACAATTTGCATTCAATATTTTTGGTTTGGTAGACAATCTTCTTGCACTGTTAGAACCGACTCCACAGGAAGCGTATGAGATGATCAGTATTCCATATGCATTTACTGATTCGAGTGTTGAAGCTCTGTTCAAAGATCTCGGAAAACCGAATAAACTACTCTGGAGAATGTTCGGACATTATGATCAACGGACCGGATATGCCGAATTTCCGGATGACTTTAAAACTGTCCGACGTGGTGAAGGGTACTGGTTGATTGCCAAGAATCCGGTCAGCATGAATTTGGGGACAACAACCGTTCAAGCTACGGAAGAAGATTTTGAAATCGTATTGCATCCTGGATATAATATGATCGGTAATCCGTTCCCGTATAAAGTCAGCTGGAAAAATTCATTCCGGAGCGACAGCGTTGAGAATGTGATATGGTCTTATCATGACGGTAAGTATGACTCAATCACTCAGAATATGGACGCGTACCATGGCTATTGGGTAAAGAATAGGGGAAAACTTCCGAAGATTATTCGGATCAATTCTCTGCTCGTAACTGAAAATAGCAATATACCTAAGAAGCAAGATTGGCATGATGAATTACTACAGAATGAATGGAAGTTACAGCTTTCCGCAAGGACAGCAAAAACAGCTGATGATAAAAACTTTATCGGAGTGCTCAACACATCGGTCGATGGACTTGATGAAAATGATTTTTCGGAACCACCGACTGCTCCGGAGCATTCTATAAGCATTTCAATCAAGAATACGGAAGGACGGTTGGCTGCGGATTACAGAGCATTCAATGCAGAGGGAAATTTTTGGGATATTGAAGTCATATCCAGTGAACCAAATATACCGGTATCCATACTATTATCAAAGTTTGGTGCGATAAAACCTGATTTCAAAACATATTTGCTTGATAATAAACAAGAACGTGTGTATGATATGTCCAATTCGAATGAATATTCATTAAAATTAGAGAAAAATGAGAAGATTCGTTCATTCAGACTTATTGTTGGCAGTCAAAATTTTGTAGAAAAGAATACGAATGGTATTCCAATTATTCCATTAGCGTACGCTCTGTCACAAAATTATCCAAATCCCTTCAATCCAACTACGTCGATACAGTATTCCGTGTCACACAGTGGAATGGTAATGTTAGAAATATTCAATGTTTTAGGGCAAAAAGTTAAAACGGTTGTCAATGGATTTAAACCGATAGGTTCATATATTGTGCAGTGGGATGGTAACGATAATCTTCACAAATCGGTTGCAAGCGGTATCTACTATTATAGATTGAAGGTTAACGAATTCTCGTCGGTCAAAAAGATGACCTTCATCAAATAAAACAATACAATGTGATGATTAATACATCTTTAATGCTACGCTCTTTCCATATTTCTACCGTTATTTTTGCGGTAACATTACTGTTCTTTGACACTACGCTGGCACAATTTGAACAGCCAGGGGGCAGCAAATCTTTATTTAGCGGGGCTTCGGGCATGTCACTGGGTGGAACGCAGCAGCAATGGACTTTACAAGATTCGGGTACAATTTCCCAACAATCTGCACCAATTTCCATCTCCATTCCGCTAGGAGATCGAATGTTGTTTTCTGTGACCAATTCGGGAGCAACAACAAAATTTGATACGGCGAAAGTATCAAGTATTGTCGATACCCGTTTATCGTTATCGTATGTCTTTCCGGGCGAAAAATTTTGGTTAACAGGAGGTGTCAGTATGCCGACTGGTAAAACAAAATTGAACACGTCGCAACTACAACTTGCGGCGCTTATTTCTCAGACCGCATTTGCTTATCGTGTTCCGACATTCGGACAGGGGCTGAGCGGAAATATCGCAATAGTCTATGCCGGGACGATTACACGACGGATGGTTGTAGGACTTGGTGCATCGTATTACTACAAAGGAATGTACGAACCAGTCGAAGCTGCATCGAAGTTTGAATATGATGCTGGAGATGAGTTTTCACTGAACCTTGGGTATGATTTTATTACCTATTCAAAAATTGCACGAATTTCGCTCGACCTTACAGCAACATATTTTTTTGAAGATAAGTTGAATGGTACGACGGTTTTCCATTCGGGACCAAGAATGATCGGTTTAGCGGCATATACAATAAAGACCGGCAGTATGAATCATCTCTTACAGATTCGAGTACGATACCGTTTACCGAACACATTTTACAATGGTTCGACAACGACAAAATATGACGCAACAACGCAGACGGAAGGTCTCTATTCACTCTCCTATCCGTTGAATGAGTGGCTTTTGGGAACAGCAGTTGGTGAATTGAAAATGTTTACGGCAGATCAAATTCCTGTAGCAGGCGTGCCGATTGAAACAGGGAAAGCAGCGATCGGTTCAACAGGGTTTGATGTAACATTCTTATTCTCGGATTTCTTTTATCCGACGCTGAATGTTCGGTATGCGCTTGGAAACATTACGCTGGAAGGTGTTTCAAGGGATGTGCAGGGTGTTGAAGCCGGTCTGGGTGTACGAATCGTCTTTTAATGAGAAAAATTATTCACTTATCATATCATTGTACTGGAAGGAAATCAGTATGAAACAGAAACATGTACTCTTTGGTTTGCTAATGCTATGCGCTGTTGTGTTGAACAGTGTTGTGTTTGTTCAACAAGCGTACGCGAGCGATCCCAAAACTATTGCAGTTCTGTATTTTGAAAACAATAGCGTTGTCGATAAAGACAAACTTGATCCGTTGAAGAAGGGATTGGCGGATATGATGATCACAGAGATGACTAAGATTAAAGGGATCAAAGTTGTTGAACGTCAGCGAATTCAATCAATCATTGAAGAACTGAACCTGAATGAGACCGATATGGTCGATAAAACAACCACGCAGAAAATGGGAAAACTGCTCGGCGCGAAAGTGATGCTCTTTGGTGGATTTTCCAACCTGTTCAATGATCAGCTTCGGATTGATGTTCGAATTGTTCGAACAGAAACAGGAGAGACATTAAAAGCGGAACAAGAAACCGGTGAACTGGACGAGTTTCTTACCATGTTGCAGCTTCTCGTGAAAAAAATCGCGAGCGATTTGGAAGTGAAAATGACTTCCGAGGATGAAAATAGACTTGAGGCATCGAAAGACGGTAATTTTGAAGGATATATTACCTATGCCCAAGCTTTAAATTTTGAGGATCAAGGAAAGAAGTACGAGAAACAAGGAAAAAAATCCGATGCGAAATCGTCATACGAGAGTGCAAAATCGATGTACCAAAAAGCATGGGATGAATCCGACGGTTATGAACCTGCCAAACAAAAGGTTGAAGAAATGACCACTGTAATATCGAAATTGAAATAATTATTCATCATTCAGGAGAAGAAACATGAAACGTATTCTTTCGTTACTATGTGTGTTTTCGCTGCTCGGGACTGTTATGCAGCCGGCACGTGTGTTGGCCCAAAATGCCGATATGCCGCGTGTAATGGTTATTGTCGATGAAAAGATTGATAATGTAGACGCGACGGCAAGGAAAGTAGCTGGGAAAATCGAAAAAGCATTACTGGAAAAAGGATATCGCATCGTCGATTCACGACAGTTCTCGGAAGTTCGTGCGCGTGACGTTGCTGCTGCTGATGCGACCAAAGCAAAAGAACTTGGAAGACGGTATGGCGCTGAATTGATTATTGCCGGCGGAGCGCAGGCAAATTTCGGCGGAGAGAAAGAAGTGTACGGAATCAAATCGAATGAATTTACCTCCGATGGTGAAGTGAAATTGATCATCACCGATACCGGCGAGATCCTTGCCGTTTCAAGCGCGTCATCAAAAAAATCTTCACAAGGAAAAGCACAAGCAGCTTCCAAATCGCTGGAAGAAGTCGGAGATTTGCTTGCCGTAGATTTGATGGCGAAGATCGAAATGAAAATGAAGGAGATGAAAGAAAAACCGATCATCGTTGAACTTATTCTCCAAGGTGTGAACGATGCATCGTTAGTAAAAATTGAGTCCGAATTGCCGTCAAAAATTGGACTAATCGAAAAAATGAAATTGCGCTATATGGAAGGGGGTTCCGCTTCGTATGATGTGTTGATGAAAGGGACTCTGGACGATCTTCGCAAAGCATTCTCTGGTATGCAGGAATATTCCGTTGTCGGCGCATCCGGTAATCGTCTGGATGTTTCGACCAAGACAAGCGGAATCAAAAAAGCGAGCACGATTCTTTCCAGCGCACTGGAGATTACAGAATTCAAAGTGGAAAATATCTTCCCGGCGCAGTTTGTGTATTATTCCAAGAATCCTATCGGAGCTGTAACGCTGGAAAATACAGGGAAAGCAGATATTAAAAATATTAAAGCAAAGATTTTTATTCCCAACTATATGTCGTTTGCTTCTGAACAGATGATTCCGCTGCTGAAAGCAGGAGAGAAAAAGACGTTTGAAGTTTCAGCAACGTTGGATAAAGATAAACTCCTCGCTGTTAGCGAAAATACAATTGCTCAGATTAAAACGGAAATCTCCTATAATCAAGGGGGAGAGGAAAAAGTCCGCAGCATTACAAAACCGGTAACAATCTACAGCAAGAACTCTATCAGCTGGAACAAACCAAATCATGTCGGAGCATTCGTAACATATAAGGATGCATCGGTAGAGAATTTTTCACGGAATGTTGTCGGCACGGTGAAGTTCGATCAGTCGCTTTATCCTAATGCTTCGCGGAATATGCAGAATGCAATGAAAATTTGGGATGCAGTCCGTGCATTCTCAATCAATTATGTCTCCGATCCCTGGGTTGTTGCAGAAGGGGATGTGCTTGATGAAATCCAATTTCCGCGACAAACACTGGCAAAGAAAGCAGGGGATTGCGACGATAGCTCCATTCTCCTTGCCGCATGTTTAGAAAATCTCGGCATCCGCACGATGCTGATTGGAACAGCAGACCATATTTTCATTATGTTCGATACGGGAGTGAATAAAAAGAATGCTTCACGTGTCAGTTTGAATGATCGTGAATATGTAGTGCGTGAAAATACTGTCTGGATTCCTCTGGAAACAACAATCATCAATAAACCCTTCTCGGAAGCATGGAGCATGGGTGCAGGTGGATATTACAAGACCGTTGATGCAAACGGGAAATTGGATATTATTGATGTCCGAAAATCTTGGGAAAATTCTCCACCGAGCAACTTAGCAAGCGACGAAAAAATTGCGGCGACGCCGGCTGCTGCAGATATTGAGAAATTGCTTTCGGCTGATGCGCAGAGCATTTCGAATACCAATAACGAAATGGCAAATCAAAAAGTAGCGTTTCTTAAAGGACAAAATAATGAAAAATCGTCCAATGAAGCTGCCGTTATTTTAGCCAATGCAGGAAAGTACGATGATGCGATCAATGTTCTCACATCATACAAATCCGCATCAACGCAGAACAATCTTGGAAATATTTATTTGTTGAAAGGGGATTCGCTGAATGCGTTTAAGAGTTACACGGCGGCTATGAGTGCTGATGCCAATGACGGCGGAATTCACTTGAATATGGGACTGCTGAAATATCTTGGCGGCGATCATTCCGGTACCGTTGAATCGTTTGCATCGGCCGTGTCGAAGTTCTCTTCACAAGAACAGGCATATGCGGAACTTGGTATTGATAACATCGTTGCGGAAATGGGACAAACACGTGCAGCGGAAAAAGGTGCATTTGTCGACAAAGGAGAGTTGCAAAGCCTATTGTTCAGCGCTTTGCAGGATCTGCAGACACGCAAGGATGCCCGTACGGCAAGCCGTCAGGTTCGGCGCGGAGAAAATAAATTTCTTTTCGGCGGACGACGCGGTATCGATCCGACGGCGTTGGCAAACATCAAAGACTTCCTCTATTGGAAAATATAGTTGGATAAATTGAATATTTTTTTGCAAGTTACCCTCCGATTCGGAGGGTAACGTGTTTTAAAGGGAAAAAATCGTCCAACCTATCTTTCAACCTTCGGGGTGTTATGAACAAAAAATTAATAAAGTCTCTTATCGCAATTCTGTTTGCGATCCTTTCGATTGGTATTACCAGCGTTTTATTTCACTTGGAGTTTTTCAAATCCTTGGAGTTGAATGCGTATGATGCACTGCTGCAAGCGCGAGGCGTGCGGCCACATACCAATAATGTGGTAATCGTAACGATCGATGAATACACTATGAAAGAGTTGGATTATCCGATTCCAAGAGATAAGTACGGAACTCTCCTTGCAATTCTTGCTCAAAGCGGTGCCCAAGTAATCGGCGTCGACGATCTTTTCCCGACAGTACGGCAAGATAGTATTTCACAGTATCAAAATGATCAGTTTCTGTTTTTTCACGCCTATGCTCCAAACGTCTATCATGCCATTGGTCCGTTTGTTCCGAGCGAAGAAGATCCTGGAGAACGACGAACCGTCGATATTGATGCTGCGAAAGTTTTGCGGCAGCACTCAATTCCCAAACACGGACAATTTAATTTCCCCCAAGCAACATACATTGATGAACGCCCTATCGATACACTTGTCAATTTAGCAGCAGGTATCGGACATATTCTTATTCGACCGGATTCGATTGATGGTATTATTCGTTCTGTGCCATTCTTTGTGGAATATGCCGGTGCGTATTATCCCACGTTTGGTGCAGCTATGGCGTTTGCCGCTGCGCAAATTGATCTTCAAACGATAACAGTTGAAGAGAATGAAGAAGGTGGTTTATTAGTACATGCTGGACAATTAGAAATTCCACTGGATGATCAAGGATATTTACCGGTGGATTACGCCGGACCAGATGATGTATACCAACAGATTTCATTCCAGGAAGTTTTGGATGCATTCGTGAAGAGAGATGAAGCCACTCTTGCAAAGTTTAAGAATGCTGTTGTGATTATTGGACCGACCGCTCGTTCCATCGGTGATCATAACGCAACGCCGATGTCACAAATTTCACCGAATTGTTTCGTGCATGCCAATGTGTACGACCAGATTATCAGCGCAAAATATATTTCTCAGGCAAAGTTCGATGCACAGATAATGTTCCTTGGTATTATGGCGCTGATAGTTTCGATTGCCGCAATTTTGTTAAAACTCCGCTGGAGCCTCCCGATAGGAATTTTACTGATGGGCGGTTACGTCATGTTCGCCTATTCAACATTTCAAAATACCGGCGTTGTCTATTACCTAGTTGAACCAATATTTGCCCTCTTCTTTTGTTTCGCTTCTGCCATGTCCTATAACGCTGCAACGGAAGGAAGGCAAAAAGCACAAATTAAAGGAATGTTCGAAAAGTATGTTGATAAAGCTGTTGTCAAACAAATTCTGGATAATCCCTCCTTGGTGAAATTAGGCGGTGAAGAACGCGAGATTACCACCTTATTTGCTGATATCGAAGGATTCACCAGTATGGCTGAAAAGATGGGTCCGACCAATACTGTTGGAATGTTGAATTCGTATCTTACCGAAATGTCGAATATCATTATTGAACACGGCGGAACGATCGACAAATATATTGGCGATGCCATCATGTCATTTTGGGGAGCGCCTCTTTCTGATGCAGACCAAGCATTTAACTCCTGTGCAGCGGCGATTAATATGCAGCGAAAATTGACAGCGTTGCATACTAAATGGATTCATTATGGACGCCCGGTAGTAAATCAACGAATTGGCGTTAATACTGGCCGCGCTGTTGTTGGGAATATGGGTGCCGAAACCCGATTAAATTATACGGCGATTGGCGATGCGGTAAATCTTGCTGCACGTCTTGAAGGGGTAAACAAAGAATATGGAACGCGCCTGTTGATGAGCGAGTTCACATATCGAAAAGTTCATGATAAAGTACTTTCAAGAGAAATGGATCTTGTTGTCGTGATGGGAAAATCTGAACCGGTACGAATCTATGAATTGATTGCGTTAGCTGATGAAGTACAAACAGATGCTACCAAAAAATTTCTGCAATATTATCACGATGGTTTGGAAGCGTATAAGAAACGGGCGTGGAAAAGTGCCATTGATCAATTTAATCAAGCACTTTCCATCCGTAGAGATGATATTGTTTCGAATCTCTATATTCAACGGGCAACAATGTTTTTGGATGTTCCACCTCCCGATGATTGGAACGGCGTTTTTGTGATGACGAAAAAATAAGATGTATTCCTTCTTTAAGTAAAGGCTGAACAGTCAATGTTCAGCCTTTACTATTTTTGCCTGTTTGTTTCATTGATTTTTCATCATTTCTTTTATACTTTGTCTCGGCAAATTTAACGAATAAAACTTCACTCTTATGAATCCTTTCTTCAGATTTATCAATTCTTCGGTCGGCAAAAAAGTCCTTATGAGTCTGACCGGAATCTTCCTTTCTGTCTTTTTAGTCGAACATCTTGCTGGCAATCTTTTGCTTTTGAAGCAAGATGGGGGACAAGCCTTCAATGATTATGCGAAATTTATGGGAGGGAACCCCATTGTCCGAATTTTAGAGGTCGGTTTGCTCGGCTTTGTACTGTTGCATATTATCAATGGTATCCGTTTGTGGTTGAGCAATCGAAGTGCGCGGGACAAAAGTTACGATGCGTATAAATTGGATGAGAATACCACATTCCAATCTCGCATGATGAAATTATCGGCTGCTCTGGTGTTATTATTTCTGATTATCCATTTACGCAAATTTTGGATATCCGCCCGCTTCTTAGATGAACATGATATCGCATCGATTGTATACTATACATTTCAACAACCTGTGTATGTGATATTTTATCTCTTCTCATTGTTTGTTCTCGGTTTCCATCTTCGTCATGGTTTTCAATCTGCATTTCAGACATTAGGACTCAAAACGACGAAATATCATTCCTTGATTGAATTTGTTGCAGTATTATTCTGGCTTGTTGTTCCAATCGGTTTCGCGATTATCCCGATATACATCTATTTTTTTAGCGGAAGCCCGGTCGCTTTCGTTCAATAATGTAACTCTGAAAAATTTATGACACTCAACTCAAAAATTCCCGAAGGACCATTAGAGAAAAAATGGTCAAATCATAAATTCAACATGAAGCTGGTTAATCCGGCCAATCGACGGAAATATAAAATTATCGTCGTTGGAACAGGGCTTGCCGGTTCATCGGTAGCAGCAACGCTTGGTGAACTTGGATATAATGTGCATGCTTTCTGTTATCATGAATCTCCTCGCCGCGCTCATAGTATTGCAGCACAAGGAGGCATTAACGCTCCGAAGAATTATGCCAATGATGGTGACAGCGTTTACCGTCTGTTTTACGATACGATTAAAGGGGGAGATTACCGGGCACGCGAAGCGAATGTATACAGATTGGCGGAAGTGAGTGGATTAATCATCGATCAATGCGTTGCCCAAGGTGTTCCATTTGCCAGAGATTATGCCGGTTATTTGGATAATCGTTCTTTTGGCGGTGCTCAGGTATCCAGAACATTTTATGCCCGTGGTCAAACAGGACAGCAGTTGCTTTTAGGTGCATATGCAGCCCTGAATCGACAGATTGACAACAAAAGCGTAAAATTTTATGACCGACGTGAAATGCTGGATGTTGTGATTATTGACGGAAAAGCACGAGGTATTGTCGCACGAAATCTTATCAGCGGAAAAATTGAATCGTACACGGCAGATGCTGTGGTGCTTGCCACCGGTGGTTATGGAAATGTCTTTTTCCTCTCCACAAATGCTAAAGCAAGCAACGCAACAGCGGCATGGCGTGCGCATAAAAAAGGAGCACTGTTCGGAAATCCTTGCTTCACGCAGATCCATCCTACATGCATACCGGTTTCTGGAGAGCATCAATCAAAATTGACACTGATGAGCGAAAGTCTTCGGAATGATGGCCGGGTATGGGTACCGAAAAAGAAAGGGGATACACGAAATGCGAAAGATATTCCTGAAAACGAACGCGATTATTATTTAGAGCGATTATATCCTTCCTTTGGTAATTTGGTTCCTCGTGATGTTGCCTCGCGTCGTGCAAAAGAAATGTGCGATAACGGTTACGGCGTTGGTGCTTCGAAGATGGCAGTTTATCTTGACTTTGCCGATGCTATCAAACGATTAGGACGTGAAGCGGTATTCCAAAAGTACGGAAATCTATTGGATATGTATAAACAGATTACGGGTGAAGATCCTTACAAAGTACCAATGCGAATTTATCCCGCCGTCCATTATACAATGGGTGGATTGTGGGTCGATTATAATTTGATGAGCACAATTCCCGGATTATTTGTGCTTGGCGAAGCGAACTTCTCCGACCATGGTGCAAACCGACTCGGCGCCAGCGCACTGATGCAAGGACTTGCGGATGGATACTTCATTGCTCCCTATACGATCAGTGATTATCTTGCCAGCAATAAATTTGTACCGGTAAAAGAAGAAAATAAGGAATTTAAAGAAGCTGAAGATTCTGTCACAGCGACAATCAATAAATTGTTGAGTATTGACGGGACGAAGACTGTTGATGAATTCCATCGCGAGTACGGTAAAGTGATGTGGGATTATGTCGGTATGGGACGTACCAAAGAAGGTTTGCAGAAAGCATTAAAACTCCTTCCTGAGATCCGCCAAAAATTCTGGAAGGAAGTGAAGATCACCGGCAATGCGCACGATATCAACACGGAACTGGAAAAAGCGCAGCGTGTTGCGGATTTCATGGAGCTTGGCGAGTTGATTGCCGTTGATGCATTGCATCGTGAAGAATCATGCGGCGGCCATTTCCGCGAAGAGTTTCAGACGGAAGAGGGAGAAGCAAAACGGAATGATAAGAAGTTTTCGTATGTTGCTGCTTGGGAATATACCGGAAAACCTGGGAAACCGAAATTGAATAAAGAACCATTAGAGTTTGAAGAAGTACATCCGTCACAACGGAGTTACAAATAAGGAGAAATGAATGAAACTCACGCTTAAAGTTTGGCGACAAAAAGATAAGAATGACGAAGGCCGTTTTATTGAATATACAGCGAAAGAAGTATCTCCGGATATGTCGTTTCTTGAAATGCTTGATGTCGTCAATATCGATCTCGTCAAAATAGGGGAAACACCGATTGTATTCGACCATGACTGCCGCGAAGGAATTTGCGGAAGCTGTGGAATGATGATTAATGGACGAGCTCACGGTCCGGGACGTGGAATTGCGACATGTCAATTACATATGCGTAGTTTCAACGATGGTGACGAGATTGTCATCGAACCGTGGCGTGCTACTGCATTTCCTGTCTTGAAGGATTTGATGGTCGATCGCACTGCCATGGATCGCATTATGCAAGCCGGCGGTTACACATCAGCAAAAACAGGCGGAATACCTGATGGAAACTCGATTCTGGTGCCCAAACCGGTAGCGGATGAAGCATTTGATGCCGCAGCATGTATCGGCTGCGGTGCTTGTGTTGCGGCTTGTCCGAACTCTTCTGCAATGTTATTTGTTGGTGCAAAAGTTTCGCAATTGGCACTATTGCCGCAGGGACAAGCAGAACGGGAAGTACGCGTCACACGAATGGTTGCACAAATGGATGAAGAAAAATTTGGAAGCTGTTCAAATACCTATGCGTGCGAAGCGGAATGTCCAAAAGGGATTTCGGTCACTCATATTGCGCGGTTGAACAGAGAATTTATCTCAGCGCAATTTTAATTTCCAATACGTTTTAAAAAACTGATGCCCGAACACCACGTTCGGGCATCGCTGTTTTTGGAAGAACCTATTACTGCATTACGATATTTTCTGAAATAAATCTTTTTACCGACCAACCGCTTCCAAGCAGACCGAGAATCATTCCAAAACACATCATAGCAAGATAAAAATATATTTCAACGGAAAAAAATTCAGAGAGTTCCTTGCTCACAAATGTTTTTGCAAGATAGATAATACTCCAAATCAATCCGGCAGAAAGAGCACCTCCTAATAATCCATGCAAGATTCCTTCAATCAAAAACGGCATGCGAATGAAACCGCGCGTCGCGCCAACAAGTTTCATTGTCGTGATCACTTTCCGTTTTGCATAAATCGTTAAACGGATCGTATTGGAGACAAGGAATATTGCAGCAATAAGCAATGTCAATCCGATAGCAGCACTTGCACCGATGAAGATTTTCACTCTTCGATCAAGAATTTCCAAAAGAGTTTTTCTATAAACAACGTCGTCAACACCGTTGATTGCCGATAATGCGGAAAAGACTATTTTTGCACTGTCCGAGTTCTTATAGTCATCGGCAAGACGAAGCTTGTAGGAGGCTGGGAGTGGATTGAAGTCCAAAACAGAATTGATATCTTCGCCAAACTCTTTTTTAAATATTTTTGCTGCATCCTCTTTGGAAATATATGTGGAACTGACAATGCCGGGGACATCCAACAATGTGGATCTAATCTTTGCTGATTGTGCTGAATCTGCTTCGGATGCAATAAAGACTTCCATCTCCACCTTATCACGAAATGACTGAATGATGGAATTTGTGTTGCGATAAATGATTGCAAACAATCCCAACAGCAGCAAGGCTATGGTCATTGTAAAAATTGTGATGACGGATGAAAGCCGAGCACGCTTAAATCCTGAGACACCCTCTTTTAGGGAATAAAAGATTGCCATATTATTGTACCACCTTGCCAATTTCATATGACCCAAGAATTTTAACGGAGGAGGTCATTTTTTTCAATTCTTTGAATGCAGAAACAAAGTCGCGATCATTTTGATCGGATTCTACATCCACAAAAAATAAATATTCCCATGGCTTGCCGACGAATGGACGAGATTCTATCTTTAAAAGATTGATCTTCCGGTCTGCAAAAAGGGAGAGGCAATGTACCAGTGAACCGGGAACATGCTTTGTCGCAAAGATAAGCGATGTCTTAGCGTGTTGTGCCGGATGTGATTTCCTTTTGGACAGAATAATGAATCTGGTAAAATTGCGATGATCGGTCTCAATCCCTTTTTTAAGAATCTTGAGAGAATAATGTCTTGCTGCCTGCTCGCTGGCTATCGCTGCTGATGTAGTTAATTGCTTTGTGGCAATCATTTTTGCCGCTCCAGCCGTATCATAAAACTGATGGAGTTTTACATTTTTCAACGTCCGTAAATATACATCACTTTGGCCTAATGCTTGAGGGTGTGAATACACATTCCGAATATTACTTAATGTTGTCGTCGGCAGTGCCATTAAATTCATTTTAATCCGTAATTTAATCTCACCGACTATGTTCAAGGAATATTCCTGTAGGAGATCGAAATTTTGATGCACGCTTCCGAATAATGAATTTTCGATCGGAATTACCCCAAAATCAGATCGACCTTTTCGGACATCATCAAACACATCACGAAAGTTCTCACGTGGGACAGCGGTGCAATCATTTTGAAAATAAGCAATAGCGGCCTGTTCGCTGAATGCTCCGTATTCACCCTGAAATGAGGCAGTAATTTTTTTCATTCAATAATATATTTAAAAATTCGACTCATCCCGCCATCGGGTAATTTTCCAGATATCGGCGGTCTGCGCTCGCTCCAGTATCCAGTTTGCATAGCCGTCGACTCGAACGATGTCGTTTGTGCTGAATGTAACTGTTAAGTTAAAATTACGGGTTATGGTTGCCTTCAAACTGTCTGCTTCAACGTTCGATGAGATGATTGTGTTCCAAACGAGATCCAACCGCTGGACATTCTGAAATAAACCATACGTAGTGCGAATATCATCGTCTCTTCCCCAGAAAACATCGACTCCCTTGTCGTAATCACGATAAATAAAAATAAAGTTCGACGCAAGAACTTGTCCGTAAATAGTTGAATCGCGAAATGCATACGCCTGCTTGAAGTTTTGAAAAACACCGTCTATCTGGTGCTGATCTCCCAAAATGGATTGGTTATTGGATAATGAAGTATCAAGTGTAGGTGCGAATGGATTATCGCATCCCAACAGCATGACGATTCCAATACCAAACATGATAGGCAGTTTCATTTTGCAAATTGACCTTTCAATTCGCTCCAACTTGAATCCTTTTTCGTTTCAAAATCAACCCAGCGATGAATTGCCCAGATATTATTTTTATTGGGAGAAAGATACAATTCACTTCTTCCGGTAAATTGTTTTATGGTGGTTCGTGAATGTGGAATAAAAACAACATAATCCACCGTGTACGAAGCGGAGTCTGATTGGTACTGCACATTGGAAACAGGCGTAAACGATAATTGGGGGGAAGAGGCATTTCCTATTTCCGTAATGGCATTGCGAAAATACTCTGTCTCTGAAGTTTTGTTCCACGAGCTAAACACCGATCCATATCGTGTGAAGGCGGATTGCGTTGGAACAAAGATGAAATTTGAGTCGGCGAAGAGCTTTTGATATTCCTGAATATTTTTTTGTTGGAACGCTGTCGAGAAATTCGAGATCAGCATGGATGGGGAAGTTGCATTATCCAGCGTCTGATTATCAGCAATGGGGTTCTCTGGATCTCGTGTATCGAACAGGTTGCAGGAGAGGAACAACAATGAAAGGAGAATAATATATTGTTGTTTAGAGCGCAACTCTTCCCTCCAGCGCGCGAGTTAAGGTTGCTTCATCTGCAAATTCAAGATCGCTACCGATAGGAAGTCCACGTGCTATGCGCGTCACTTTCATAGAAAGAGGTTTTAATAGCTTTGCCAAATAAAGAGTAGTTGTTTCTCCCTCTACATTTGGATTAAGAGCAAGAATAATTTCCTGCACATCATCATTCAGGCGCGTTAAGAGTTCCCGCACTTTCAAATCTTCCGGTCCAACTCCATCCAATGGTGAAAGAGCACCGCCAAGCACATGATATAATCCATTGAACTCATGAGTCTTTTCAACAGCAATCACATCATTCGGTTCTTCCACAACACAGATGATCTTACGATTCCTCTTTTGACTGGCGCAGATGGAGCACGGATCGCTTTCCGTGATATTGAAGCAAACGGTACAATAACGCACTTTGTCTTTCACATCGATCAAAATTTTTGAAAAATTCACTACTTCTTCGCGCGGCATTTTTAGGATATGCATTGCCAAACGTTGCGCAGTTTTGCGACCGATGCTCGGAAGCGAGGCAAATTCTTCAATAAGTTGTTCGATTGTCTCCGACGTAAAGATCATAATGCCTTTTTATCTTATATCAAGGTTATGTTTTAATAACTTTCTGTTCTGTCTGTTTTCGAAAATCTGCTGATCTAACGTCTGATGTTAACCAAACATTTCTTGTTCAACTTCTTGGAAGATAATGTGGCCGATGGTGATGTGACCTTCCTGAATTCGTTGTGTATCATTGGAAGGAACAATAATGGCAAGATCGCACAATTCTTTTGCATTTCCCCCATCTTTACCAAGAAAACCGATGGTTGAGATTTTCATTTCCCGCGCTTTACTAAACGCATTGTTTACGCTGGCGGAATTTCCACTTGTAGAAATTCCGATTAATACATCTCCCTCGTTTCCTAATGCTTCGATGGAACGGGCAAACACATTATCATAGCCAATATCATTGGCACCAGCTGTCAGATTGGAAGCATCGGTTGTCAATGCAATCGCCGGCAGCCCGGGTCGCTTAATGTTGGGTGAAAGTCGTATAACGAATTCCGTTGCGAGATGCTGAGCATCGGCCGCGCTTCCGCCATTGCCGCAAAGAAGGACTTTCTTTTTATTATTGAATGCTTTGATGATGATGTCGATTGCTTTGGAAATATCACCATTACATTGTTCTGCAATCTTTAATTTCGTCTCAGCGCTGGCTTTCAGCGAATCCTGAATGAATGATTGACGATAAAGAAGCGTGAGTGGTAAATGGGCCATTGAAGTTAAAAGTTAAAAGTCAAAAGTATAAAATAAAAAGTGCCGTAAGAAATGATAAGCAATTATGAATTATGAATGGCTGAGGCAAATTCTTTCATTAAATTTGCGTTGCCATTCTTTTCAAGAATAGTTCCGGTAACGATGAACTTTGCACCGGCTTGTACTTTCTTATGTGCTTCATCTGGTGTTCGCATTCCACCGCCAACAATGAGAGGGACAGAGCAATGTTTGGCAATAGCGCCGATCATTTCTTCGGGAACGGATTGTTCTGCGCCCGATCCCGCTTCAAGATAGATCATTTTAAAACCAAGAATCTCCGCCGCCAATGCATGTGCTACTGCGATATCCGGCTTATGTCGGGGGAGCGGGCGGGTGTTGCTGATAAATTCTGCTGAGGTTGTTTTGCCGGATTCAACAAGCATATATGCAGTTGAAATTGCTTCCAAACCAATCTTTTTAACAATCGGTGCTGCAAGTACTTGATTGCCAATTAATTGTTCGGGGTTTCTGCCGCTTAAGAGAGATAAAAATAAAATTGCATCAGCATGTTTTGATATCTGCATCACTCCACCGGGAAAGATTACCACGGGGAGTAATGTATGCTGTTTGATTGATGTAATGCAATGTTCAAACGAATCGTCTACAATCAAACTGCCGCCGACAAGGAATGCATCGACCCCGGCTTCGGTTGCTTGCTCTACAAAGGAGGGAAGTTTGTCTGTTCCAATTTTGTCAGGATCAATCAGAACAAAATAACCAGCCCCTTTGGATTTCGAAGTCGAGAGAAGTTTTTCGTAAATAGACATTAATTCAACATTCCTTTCACGACATCGGAAAAATTCTTCAATGTGTCGTCCAATTTTGCTACATCTTTTCCACCGGCGGTCGCAAGATGTGGTTTCCCGCCGCCTCCGCCATTCAATTGTTTTGCAATAATACCGACGACTTTACCCGCCTGAAGATTCTTTGTTTTAATAAGATCGTCGCTGACAATGCAGACGAGGGCGACCTTTTCATCAATGACAGATGCAAGAAGACCGATGCCGCTGCCGATTTTTGCACGCAGATTGTCTCCGAGCGATTTGAGTGCATCCATATCTTGTGCTGCAATCCTGGAGCTGATCACTTTGAATCCATTTAGTGAACCAGCCGATTGTACCAATTGATCGATGTTTCCGCTTGCGGATTGGACTGCTGCCTTCGCTTTTTCTTTTTCTATGATCTTTTTCTTATCACTTAATTCTAAAATGTAGTTTTCCAACGAATGGAAGCGGCTGAGTTGGTCTGCAAATTCCTTCTTGAGATCCTCGGTAACGATGTTCTGCGGAATTTCAGGAAGATCTTCAAATTTCCTCAATGTTGTATCCAATCCAAGAACCTTTTCGTTGGAAAAAGGGGACGAAGCTCCAAGAGCGGTATGCATTTCTTGAATGCCATCAATCATGTCGTACGAAAGCTCAATTCGTTCTCTATATGTTTTGTTTTGCAGTTTAAGATATTCAAGAGCATAATCATACGTCAATGCTTCCACACGTCGAACGCCGCTTGCACTGCTCGCCTCTGTCCGTATTTTAAAATACCCAATTTCACCGGTATTTTTCACATGGATACCACCGCAGAATTCTTTGCTGAAATCACCAAACTGCACAACATTCACCCGATCTCCATATTTATCTCCGAAGAACATTAAAGCACCCATTTTCTTTGCATCATCGAATGGAATGTTACGATGATGCTGTAACAGGACATTCTCTTTAATTTTTTCGTTGACGATGTTCTCAATTTCAATCAATTCCTGTTCACCAACCTTGGCAAAATGTGCAAAGTCAAATCGGAGATAATCAGGAGCAACGAGCGAACCGGCCTGATGGACGTGTGTTCCCAATGTTTGACGCAATGCGGCATGCATCAAGTGTGTTGCGGTATGATTCCGCATGATGGAATATCGTCGTTTCGGATCGACCTTTGCGACTGCCTCGTATCGGGCGGAATATTTCGGTATGTCAGTCCCAAGAATATGAACATGAACCTTCCCGCTTTTCTGTGTGTCGACGACCGGAAATGATATTCCATCGATGACGATTTCGCCTGCATCTCCGAGTTGTCCACCGGATTCTGCATAAAATGGGGTGGCATTTAATACGACGAGATTCTTTTCGGAATTTAATATAGCAGCGCGTGTCTCCGTCAGTTCATATCCTAAGAACTGGAACTCCTTTTCGAATAACTCGGTGGAGATTTGACGGGCAGATTCTTTACTTTGAATCGCAATACGTTCGCTTTCAGAGATATCGCCGCCGCCGTGCAATTTTGAATCACGCGAACGTTCGCGCTGTTCATCCATCAATTGCGCAAATGTTGCTGCGTCAACGGAAAGTCCGCGTTCTGAACAGAGCAGTTGAGTCAAGTCCAGCGGAAATCCAAACGTATCATATAATTTGAATGCCGCTTCGCCGGGAAATACTTTTGACTGTTTTAATCCTTCAACAGTCTGTTCAAATATCTCCAAACCGCGGTCAAGTGTTTGGTTGAAACTCTCTTCTTCACTTTTAATAACGCGTTCAATGTGTGATTGATGTTCTTTGATTTCCGGGAATACATCGCTCATGGTATCAACGAGTGTTTGCACAAGCTGATACATGAATGGCTCACGAAGGTCGAGCTTTCGTCCCCAGCGCGATGCGCGGCGAAGAATTCGGCGAAGTACATATCCACGTCCTTCGTTGGAGGGGGTTGCTCCATCGCCGATGGCAAATGTTAAAGCGCGGATATGATCTGCAACAACGCGCATAGCAACATCTGTATCCGAATGACTTGCTTTATATCCTTTTTGGGCAATCTCAGAAATTTTTGCGATGATCGGCGTAAAAACATCGGAATCATAGTTCGACGGGAATTTTTTGAAACTGGACTTCATTGATTCCATCACTGCGCAAACACGTTCGAATCCCATTCCTGTATCGACATGCTTCGCCGGAAGTTCGGTCAAAGTACCGTCTGTATTACGATTGTATTGAATGAACACGAGGTTCCAAATCTCGATGAGTTCAGGCGATCCTGCATTCACCAATGCTTCCGGTGCATCACCACGGTGGGTCAGATCGATGTGGATTTCAGAACAAGGGCCGCATGGTCCTGTATCACCCATTTCCCAGAAATTTTCTTTCTCACCAAAACGAAGAATTCGGGATGGATCAATATATTGTTCCCAGATTTTTGCGGCTTCTTCATCTGTCTTATAAACAGTAACCCAGAGACGTTCTTTCGGCATCTTCCAACGTTCTGTCAATAATTCCCATGCCCAGGCAATTGCTTCTTTTTTATAGTAGTCGCCAAACGACCAGTTGCCAAGCATTTCGAATAACGTATGGTGATAGGTATCGCGTCCAACCTCTTCAAGGTCGTTATGTTTTCCGCTGACACGAATACACTTTTGTGTATCGGCTGCGCGTGTATAATCACGTTTACCTGTCCCAAGGAAAATTTCTTTGAATTGATTCATTCCGGCATTGGTAAAGAGTAATGTCGGATCGCCATGGGGAATTACCGGCGCACTGTGAACAATGGTATGTTGTTTTGATTTGAAAAAATCTAAAAAAGATTGTCGAATTTCGCGTGATGTCATATTCTGTAGTAATTCTCTCTGTTTTCTGTTTATCTAAACTTCGACCTGTGTCATCAATTCAATTTCTTCAAGAATGCTAGTTACTTGAAGACATTTGACCAATTCACCGGTGAATACACATGATTTTCCGGTATGATGGACTTCAAGTGTCATTCGCTCTGCGGTTGGCAGGTCACATCCAGTCGCTTTTATGATCTGATTGATTACTTCGTCAAAGGTATGCACCTCATCGTTGAACAAGATCGCTTTCGCAGGATGCTGCGTTTTGACCTCGTCGATGACTTCTTCTTCGGTTTGGGTAATTTGGTCAGTCATAATTTATGTTAATTAATGCTTAAAATACGTAAAAATTAAAGGATGAGCAAGAAACGTGCATTGATCAATAATCGATCAATAATCGAGAATTTATTGAGTGAATTAATGATGGTACGAAGAGAAATAGAAAAATTATTGCAATGAATACTCAATCAGAATAGGTATTCATAAATCAAATATTGTGTACATTAAAAAAGTCTATTTTTAAGTGATTCCAAAAAATACTGGATAAAAAACCATATTCCACTCTCTATCAGTTTCATGAATTCTTCTCTTCAATTAATTTATTCAGTTCTTATCTCTATTGTAGTGTTTACCTCACTTCAAGGACAATCAAAATTCATCATTGGAGCCGACGTTTCGTATCTCGACCAGATCGAACGACATGGAGGAGTACATAAAGACAGTGGTAAAATAAAAGATGTCTTGCAGATTCTGAAAGATCATGGATATACGCATATTCGTTTGCGCATTTGGCACACACCGGTTGATAGTATCAATGACTTAACGAGCACAATATCCATTGCCAAGAGGGCCAAATTATTGAATATGAAATTACTATTGGATTTCCATTATTCGGATACGTGGGCCGATCCTGCAAATCAAACAAAACCAAAAGTATGGCAAAATTCATCATTTGCCGCATTGAAAGAGAGTGTATATACATACACCCGTTCTGTTTTACTGAGAATGAAAAATGAAAATGTCTACCCGGAGATGATTCAAATAGGGAATGAAACTATTTGCGGAATGTTATGGTATGACGGAAATGTCTGTGGCAGCTATAATAATGCTACACAATGGTCTCAATATGCCGCGCTTGTCAAAGAAGGAGTTCGTGCTATCCGTGAGACTGAAAACGACAGTGGATCCACAAAGATCATTCTTCATATTGATAAAGGAGGAGACAGCAATGCAAGTCAGTGGTTTTTTGACAACATCACTGCGCAACAAATTCCATTTGATATTATCGGACTATCTTTTTATCCATGGTGGCATGGTACGTTCTCTCAACTTGATGATAATATAAGATCGTTAATCAGCAGATATTCAAAACAAGTTCTTGTGGTCGAAACCGCTTATCCATGGACGCTGCAATGGAATGATAATAGTACCAATATTGTTGGATCGGAGAGTCAACTTTTATCGGGATATCCGGCAACGCCCGATGGTCAGGCGAAATTTCTGAAAGATCTATCCTCGCTCTTAATGATGATACCTGATGGGAAAGCGTTTGGTCTTTTTTATTGGGCTCCGGAATATATCGTTGCTCCCGGAATGGGTTCTGTTTGGGAAAATGTAACACTCTTTAATTTTTCAGGCGATGCATTAAAATCTGTCGGGGCAATCACGGCAGTGCAAGAGAATATTTACAAAACGGAACGTCCATTAGAATTCAATCTCTTTCAAAACTATCCCAATCCATTTAATGGAAAAACAGTGATGCAATTTTCCCTTTCACATGCTGACAATATCAGCATCAAGATTTTTGATCAATTGGGAAGGGAATTAGGAACAATTACAGATCAATGGTTCAATGCAGGGATGAATTCGGTAACATTTAATGCAGTCAATCTTCCGAGTGGTTTGTATATTTGCAGATTGAGTGCAAAAACAACTGTTCAAGCAGGGAAAATTGTTCTGATCAAATAATGTATTGTAATCTCCAGCAATATTAACTGAATTTTCCTTCCTTGCAGTCAACCGTAACTCTGCTTATATTTAACAACTTTCAAGCATCCTCAATATTGTAGAAAGACATTCACAATGATTTTCGACTTAGAAATGATCAAAAAAGTGTATTCCGGCTACGGAGCAAAAATTGCTGCGGCACGGACCCTGGTTGGAAGACCTTTGACACTCACAGAAAAAATATTGTACGCTCACTATTTTGAAACACCAAAAACCGCGGGAGAACGGGGCAAGAGTTATGTTGACTTTGCACCGGATCGTGTTGCGATGCAGGATGCCACGGCTCAAATGGCCCTTCTTCAATTTATGTCCGCAGGAAGAAAAACTGTTGCCGTCCCATCCACCGTGCATTGCGACCATTTAATTCAGGCAGAAGTCGGTTCAGCCAACGACCTGCTTCGCGCTAATACGGATAACAAAGAAGTGTACAGCTTCCTTGCCAGCGTTTCCAATAAGTATGGAATCGGTTTTTGGAAACCGGGAGCGGGAATTATTCACCAAGTTGTCCTTGAAAATTATGCATTCCCCGGCGGAATGATGATCGGAACAGATTCGCATACACCGAATGCTGGCGGACTTGGAATGATTGCAATCGGCGTCGGTGGTGCAGATGCTGTTGATGTGATGGCGGGAATGGCGTGGGAATTAAAATTTCCCAAAGTGATTGGTGTTCATTTAAAAGGGAAGATGAACGGATGGACATCTGCGAAAGATGTTATTCTAAAAGTAGCAGGGATCCTGACCGTAAAAGGTGGAACCGGTGCAATTGTAGAATATTTTGGTGAAGGGACGAATTCTATTTCCGCCACCGGGAAAGGAACCATCTGTAACATGGGTGCAGAAATTGGTGCAACCACGTCAGTATTTCCGTACGATTCGAGAATGGGAGATTATCTCCGTTCAACAAAGCGTGATGAAATTGCTCGGCTTGCAGAAGGAATTGCAGAACATTTACGACCGGATGCAGAAGTGCTTGCAAATCCCGGCCAATACTATGACCGCGTGATTGAAATTAATTTGGATGAACTCGAACCGCATGTGAACGGACCATTTACTCCTGATCTTGCATGGCCGATCTCACAATTTGCAAAAGCAGTGAAAGAAAAAGGATATCCCGAAGAATTAAAAGTGGCTCTCATTGGAAGCTGCACAAATTCATCATACGAAGATATTGAACGAGCAACATCTGTTGCGCGGCAAGCTTTTGCTAAAGGATTGAAAGCAAAATCTGACTTTACGATTACACCCGGAAGCGAACAAATTCGTGCAACGATTGAACGTGATGGACAATTGAAGACGTTGACGGATTTCGGAGGGATGGTTCTGGCAAACGCTTGCGGTCCATGTATTGGCCAATGGAAACGTCATGATGTAGCAATGGGAGAGAAGAACTCAATTATCACATCATACAACAGGAATTTCACGGGACGAAACGATGCTAATCCGGCAACACACGCATTTGTTGCAAGTCCTGAGATAGTGACCGCCTTCGCGATTGCCGGCAGACTTACTTTCAATCCTCTGACCGACACTATCGAGAATGCAAAAGGAGAAAAGGTGAAACTCGATGCTCCCAAAGGAGACGAGCTCCCGAAAAACGGATTCAAACCGGATGAAGAAGGATTTGTCGCTCCGGCCAAAGATGGTTCAAAAGTAAAAGTAGCAGTCAGTGTAAAAAGCGATCGATTACAATTACTTGCGCCATTCAAAGCGTGGGAAGGAAAAGATCTGGACAACCTTCGCGTGTTATTGAAGGTGAAAGGAAAATGTACTACGGATCATATTTCTCCTGCTGGAAAATGGCTGAAATATCGTGGTCATCTTGACAACATATCCAACAATATGTTTGTTGGTGCTGTCAACGCATTCAGTGGTGAGGCGGGAAAAGGAAAAAACCTGTTCACTGGTGATGTGAAAGAATATTCTGCCGTTGCGCGTGATTACAAAAAACAACAAATCGGATGGGTAACGATTGGTGATGAAAATTATGGCGAAGGATCATCGCGTGAACACGCTGCAATGGAACCTCGTTTCCTGGGTGGACGAGCAATTATCGTAAAGAGTTTTGCCCGTATTCATGAAACGAATTTGAAGAAACAAGGAATGTTGGCGTTAACGTTTAAAAATCCTGCTGATTACGATCTGATCCGCGAAGATGATATCGTTGCAATTCGAGGTCTTTCGAAATTTGCTCCGGGAGTTCCGTTGATTTTGGAATTAAAGCATAGTGACAACACAATGGATTCTATTGAACTGAATCATACGTTTAATGATGGACAAATTGGTTGGTTTAAAGCGGGAAGTGCATTGAATTTAATAGCTCAGCAAATGAAGCCGATCAGCACTAAAAAGAGAGCAAAGAAAAAGAGTTTTAAAAAAGCTGTTAAAAAATCGGCGAAGAGGTCTCCGAAAAAAAAGGGTAAAACAAAACCGACGAAGAAAAAAGCTGTTGCAAAAAAGAAAGCAGCAAAGAAAACTGTAAAACGGAGAAAATAGTCGGGAACGTTTCTCGTCGTTTTCTGCGTTACTATAGTGAGAATCATTTTTACCAATAAAATAAAGGAAGAATATGCCGTTCGATCCAGTGATGATCCAACCATTCCGTGATGAACTGTTGGACTTGGGAATTAAAGAATTATATACACCACAAGATGTTGATAGTACCATCAGCAATAACAAAGGAACGTTGCTTGTTGTCGTCAATTCCGTCTGCGGTTGTGCTGCAGGAAAAGCAAGGCCAGCAATACGGAAAGCGTTACAACATGCGAATGTACCAGATCACAAAGCGAGTGTATTTGCAGGACAGGAACTTGAAGCAACAGCACGGTTGCGTGAACAATGGCTCCAGGGGATTCCGCCATCATCACCTTCAATTGCTCTCTATAAAGACAATGAACTTGTTCATTTCATTCCTCGATTCAAGATTGAAGGACGCATTGCGGATGAAATTGCTGCAGATTTGATTGCAGCATTCGATGAATTTTGCGGCAATAAAGTAACAGCGTAAATACGGTTAAATATGTTGCCACAGAGACCACAGAGTAATCTGTTGATCTGTGGCATTTTTTTTATGAGCACACCTAAAGTAAAAATCTGTTGTATATCGTCTATTGAAGAAGCACATCTCGCAATCACTTATGGTGCTTCTGCCCTTGGGCTGGTTTCAGCAATGCCGAGCGGTCCTGGACCAATTTCTGAAGATCTGATTACAGAAATTATTGCGACTGTTCCGCAACAGATTGCCACATTCTTATTGACGAGCAAACAGGATGCGGAATCCATTATTGCTCAACAAAAGAAAACAAAAGCAAATACACTACAACTTGTTGATGCTGTTTCCACTGAAGTCTATTCTAAATTACGGAACGAACTTCCCGGAATATCAATTGTGCAAGTGATTCATGTCCTCAATAACAATTCAGTAGAAGAAGCACAATCTATTGCACCTTGGGTAGATATGATCTTGCTTGATTCAGGTAATCCAAATCTCACGGTAAAAGAATTGGGGGGGACGGGAAGAAAACATGATTGGAAATTGAGTCGACAAATTGTTGCATCGGTCAATAAACCGGTATTTCTTGCTGGTGGATTAAACAGTGAGAATGTGTGTGAAGCGATTGATGTTGTTCAACCGTACGGTGTGGATCTCTGTAGCAGTGTGCGAACAAACGGAAAATTGGATGAAGTGAAATTAAAACGATTTTTTACTGCGGTAATGTCGTAGCTGGTTTTACTATATCGAAAAATCTGAAAAACTCTCGAGTGGTGTCATTGCAATGACTTTTTCAACTGTCTCTAATTGATAATCGGAATAGATTCTATATCCAGATAAATAATTTTTCCTTTTGCTTTTGCTGTAGCAACCATTTCATCTGCCCCTTTCGATGGCCCGCCGATTCTCAATACTGCATCGCAATGATCGATCAGTTTCACGGCAATAGGGTGAAAGATATCATTGAAAATGTCATCGCCTATCTGTTTTGATCCAGCCTCTTCAATCAACGGCAATGCAAACCATTCTCCCAATACGGGCATATGCCCCATCCGGAATACTTCCAATGCCATTGTTGTCATTGCTTTTACATTTGCTTCGATTAAACTAGGATCGTCATTCGTTCCGGATCGATATGGTCCGGCGACGAGAATCATTAAGGATTTGGTAGGAGTCATTTTTTATTACTTGTAGGGTGATAGAAATTGAATGACAATGTAGCAGAGGTAGAGGTAATATCCTAATAGAAATTACTGGTTATGGTATTCTATTTGTGATAAAGTTGAGGACTTGTTTCTTTTTATTAATGAGATTCACATGGGCAATTACGTTTTGTGTCTCAATTTTCTAACAATATCAATACCAGCCAATAATATTCCGATGCCCAATAAACTGTAACCAATAAACCGGTCATCCCCGGTAAACAACCCAGCTAATACAAAACCAAATGCTAATCCTCCCAATGGAGAGAATTTATTTTGCCCTTTATGCTTATTAATGACAAAGAAAAGAATAGCAATGATTATTAATGTAGCGAGGAGAATAGGGATAAAAATAATTGATATGTCCATATTGTATAATCTCCTTTCTCTTAAATACGATGAATGTTTTTGAAACATTCTGAACTAAAACCGCTACCAGAGATACGGAAGTAATCTGTATCGGACTTTTACACAATACTCGTGATAACCATCCAACTGCTCACGTAAAACTTTCTCTTCATTGAGGATACGGAATACCATGGACACCGGAACTGTTGCAAACGGAATCAACGCCCAATACGAACCAAGCGATATTGGAGTGGCGAGGAACATCATAATGCTTCCCAAATACATAGGATGTCGTACATATCCGTACGGGCCGGATGAAATAACTGTTTGTTGTTTTTCCACTTCTATGACTCGGGAAGCATAACGATTTTCCATAAAGACGTACATAATAAAGAAATAGCAGAGAAGTACAATGATATCTGCTGCGATCACTCCGTCGACGGGAATATCCGACCAACCATATCGATGATCAAAACCGGGGAGAAGGAATCCGATGATATATCCAATCGCAGAATAGGAAACGATTTTTTTTTGTGACGATTCTTTCTCTTTTAATTTCATTCTCCGTTCAAGAAATTCCGGATCATGTTTTAGAAAATATGTAACGACTGCAGTCAAAGGAAGAATAATTACACCCAGATATGCATATACCTCCCAATAATCGAATGTGCCGGCGGAAAGAAGCAATATAGAGCCAAGAAGAACCGGAAACAGAATCAGTCGTGTCAATAGTTTCTTCTTTAACGATTTCAGATCGACAGATTGTAAAGCCATCGGTCATCTCTCTGTACAGGAATGCGGTTTAGATGCTTACAACATATCGGATAACTGTATCTCAAATTTCTATGAAGTAACTTTCGGCAGAGCCGTAGGATGGATGGAGGGGAGAAAAGTAAACGAAACAAATGTCTGATCCCAGAATCCAATTCGCGGCCGACGCCGACGAACAGTCAACATTGTAGTACAAACGTACATCTTATTCAATATCGAATCAAGAAATAATTATATCTATGAGACTTCTGAAAAAGTCATTACAAGGAGCGACCTGCCCGCAAGTGTTCAGGCGGGAACAACGAAGTTTCGTTTTTTGAATCCGAATTGAGCGGAATCCAAAAAGCGGGGCAATCTCATATAAATTAACAAAAAAACAAGATTATCACGCTGTTCGGGATCCCGTAATGCGCGACTTCGACAAAAAAACTTTCCGCAATGACATTGTTCGAGAAGTTTTCAAAAATTTCATCTATTTAAAATTTAATCTCTTAAGGGCCTAATTCCCCGCCGCTTGCGGCGTCATTCCGGCGAAAGCCGGAATCCAGGACCTGGATGCCAGCGTACGCTGGTTCCGCCTTTTTGAATCCCGCTATGCGGAATCCGAAAGGCGGGACATGACAAGATACCTAGCGGCTTGCCGCGAGGACATTCATTTATTACTATCACTGGTATTGAATGGGTCAAACTAACAGAGGATGGATGTCAACAGAATATTTTAAGAAGAAAGAGCCCATCTATGCAAAAACGCAACCGCTAACAGTGCTCTCTTTTGATTCCTTGAATAAATAGCATTCTTATTTAAAGAGATCTTTATGGGAATTAACTCTTTCCTAACACCATAAATGATATTCCTAGAGCCATCAAATCTTTCAAAATAAAGAAGTCCGTAATCAGCACTCCGTCCACCGTAGAAAAGACACCCGGAGTAGTAAACAAAAAACTCAGCGTAAGAAGAAACGTAATTGCCGCAAAGAATCCTCCAATCATTCCAGCTTTTTTCCAAAAGAAATGGAGTAACAGGCAGACTGCGGTGAGTATTTCAATGCTTCCAACAACTTTTGAGACGATTTCTATACTGGCATAATTATACATCCATTTCATTAAAAAACTGTTTTTTACCAACGGTTCAATTCCTCTTGCCTCAGTCGGCGTGAATTTGAATACGCCAATCCATATCAAGACTGTCGCTACGCCGATCACACTGATGAAATATCCAAACGAGTGAAAATATTTTTTCATAACAATAATAGATTATGGTGGTAAAGTAATGGTGAATTATTTAACTCGTTATGAAATAGTTTGAATCCACTGATAAATATATTCTGCAACTTCTTCCCAATCTTGCTGTCCGCAAATGTAGTGTGTTCTGCCGGCAAATACTTTAAAATCTCGTTTACTATTTTTGTCTTTATATGCGTTATAATTTGACTTATTCAGTGAGAAGGGAATAATGTTGTCTTTCTCGCCTGCAATAATCAATAACGGATTGTGCGGTTTTTTAAAATCAATCTTTCCGTCTTTCAATGTTCCGCTTCGCGGAATATTTCTGCTTTCAGGAACAACAAATTTATCATATTCAATCTGTGTTTGCTCCAACGTCATGGTATTGCAGAATGCGTAATGGAACCATTCAACACTTGGAACACAGACAGAATTTCCTTTTAAAGGATTAATTGTAGGGAGGTTCGCTTTTAAAAAACTCCATCTTGTAGTGAAAACGCCGATTGGTGGCGCAGAATCAATACAAATACCGGCAACTCCTTTTTCCATTCCGATGAGTTTTTGTACAGCAAGACCACCCATTGAGTGACCGATAAGAATGGGTTTTTCAGGTAACAAGGAAATAAAGTTTGCCAGGCCATCCACCACTTGTCCGAAGGTGAGCTTGCCAAGCTTTGGATCAATGTTCTTGCGTAAGTCAGAAGGCTTGCCTTCGTGAAACGGATATGCAGGCGTGTGGCACATGTACCCTTTTGCCTCAAAATATTTTTTCCATTCGGTCCAGCTTTCAGGATTTTGAAAAAGTCCATGAATAAAAACGATCGTTTTATTTTTCGTCATGATCCGTACCCTATGATTGTAAAAGTGAGGAATCTGCTAGTCCATCAAATATATTTACGGTAACGATTTCTTTTGAGACGAACGAAAATAGAGAAGATTATGCAGACTTACAATAACACAGGTTAAAAAATGCAGGAATTTGGGAAGAGCTCAACCTTTTAGTGGAGACGGCTCTAGATCCGTCTCCACACATTGAAAGTTATTTCTTCAGCGATTTAGTTTCGTTACCGTTTCCCATGCTCAAAAAAGGTTTCAATAATTCCATCGGCAGCGGGAAGATCACTGTTGAACTGTTTTCCGAAGCAATCTCCGTTAATGTCTGTAAATATCGGAGCTGTAATGCGATCGGATTTTTATTGATCACTGCTGCCGCTTCACCTAATTTAACACTTGCTTGTAATTCACCTTCGGCATGAACCACTTTTGCGCGACGTTCACGTTCTGCTTCTGCTTGCTTCGCCATTGCGCGTTGCATCTCCGGCGGCAGATCGATCTGTTTTACTTCAACATTTGCAATCTTAATTCCCCACGGTTCGGTATGATTATCGATAATGATTTGCAATTCGTGGTTGATTTTATCCCGCTGCGCGAGCAGATCATCTAATTCAAATTGTCCTAAAATACTTCGCAACGTTGTTTGTGCAAGTTGTGATGTCGCATAAATGTAGTTTTCCACACTAACAATTGCCTTGTCCGGTTGAACAACGCGGAAATAAACGACTGCATTTACCTTAATTGAAACGTTGTCTTTGGTAATCACATCTTGAGGAGGAACATCGAGAACGACAGTGCGAAGACTGACTTTGACCATGCGGTCAATTCCTGGGATAAGGATAATAAGTCCCGGTCCTTTTACGGCAAGCAGCCGGCCAAGACGAAAGATGACTCCCCGTTCGTACTCGGATAAAACTTTGATGAGATTAAAAAGAATGACCGCAGAAAATGCGACCAAGAGCATTAAACCAAACATTCCGTCCATTGTAATTCTCCTTTATTTAGGAAACATTCAAAGTTGACTGTCACCTTTAAGGTCTACGACCTCGTAGAGGTGACGATCAACTTAATCGATTTTATAATTTTCTTACTTTTAACAACAATCCATGAATTTCCGTTACTGTTACTTTTGTATCCATTACAATCTTACCATCAACACTTTCTGCGCCCCAAGTTTCTCCTTGTACGCGAACTTGTCCGGTTGGATTCAGCAGAGTGACCGCAACGCCTTCGGCACCGATCATGCCTTGTTCACCCATATCAACTTTTCGTTTTTGCGCTCGTAACCCTGCGCCAATCACGAATGCAAAGAACAACGCAGTGGCAATGACCAACGGAATGATGAGCGAAAGAGATACTTCAACAAATTCCAGCGGCTCATCATTCTGATACAACATGATTGACCCGAAAAATAGTGCCACCGCTCCGCCGACTGATAATAAACCATAACTCGTAATTTTAATTTCCAGTATGAACAAAATAATGCCGACAAAGATCAGTGCGAGTCCTGCATAATTAAGCGGCAGAGTTTGCATCGAATAAAGTGCTAGGATCATGGCAATTGCACCGACGACTCCCGGAAAAACTGAGCCGGGATTGTAGAGCTCAAAAAAGATTCCATAAATGCCGATGAGGAACAGGATGTAAGAGATATTCGGGTCACTCAGCATATTGAGCATTTCGTATTGCCAGTTCATTTCGTGTTCTTCAATGGCCGCATGTGTTGTTGCAAGCGTGATTGTGTCGCGCTCAATGATGATCGTTCTTCCATTGAGAGAATCCAAAAGCGCTGCACGATTGGAAGCGATGAAGTCGATGACATTTTTTTTCAATGCTTCCGTTTCCGTAATGGATACACTGTTGCGGACGGCATCCTCAGCCCATTCCACATTCCGGTTTCGTTTTTCAGAGATTGTTCGAATAAATGCTGCGGCATCATTTGTTACTTTTCCGGACATGACGGAATCCATCGCTCCCTGTCCGCTGACAGGATGAGCGGCACCGATATTTGTTCCAGGTGCCATCACGGCGATATGTGCAGCCATGGTGATAAACACTCCCGCCGATGCAGCACGCGAACCTTGCGGGGAAACGTATACAATAATTGGGATTTTAGAATTCAAAAATTCCGTAACAATGTCGCGTGTAGATTGAAGTAATCCACCGGGAGTATTCAACTCTATAATAATGGCTTGTGCATTATTGTTCTTCGCGTAGTCAATTCCATGTTTCAGATAATCATACGTTGTGGGATTGATACTGCTGTTGACGGTGAGAACATGGATCGGTTGTTCAGCGAAAAGAAGACCAATCACTACAAAGGAGGAAAGGAGGAATTTTTTCATAGCGGTTCTTTATAAGTGTTACACAAGGTAGAGAAAGAAGAGGGTGAAAACAAGGTGAGATACTGCTTCGTTTTTGAGGCGATTTTTGATATTTTCTCAATCTGTGTCGACGATCTGTAATATCGAAGGGATTTTTAAAACGATTATTTACGATAACCATCACCTGTTAGGTCTACGACCTCGTAGAGGTGACGGCCAATTGTCATGATAAATAGAAAGAAAAACATTGTCCTTTTTTAGCAACATTACCATTGATATTTCTCCGTTACGCAATAACCGCGATTTTCGATTGCTCTTTATCGGACAGTTCATTTCGTTTTTGGGCTCATCGATCACCGCGGTGGCGTTATCGTATCAAATATATACTGTAACACAATCGACGGCGTATGTGGGACTGCTGGGAATGTTTCAACTGATCCCACTCTCCATCAGCGGGTTCATCGGTGGGTCGGTTGCCGATAGGTTTGACAGGAAGAAAATCATTATCATTTCCGAAATTGTGTTAATGCTGACATCTCTTTCGCTTGTGGTAACAGCTCTGATGCCGAATACTTCTGTCTGGTTTTTGTTTGCCATTGCGGGGATTGCGTCATTCGTCAACGGATTCCACCGTCCAGCATTAGATGCGTTGACACCCCGCGTGATTGAACACGATGAAATTCCGGCAGCAAGTGCGCTTTCGGGGTTTCGCGGAACAACCGCAATGATTCTTGGTCCATCGTTAGCAGGAGTTATTCTTGCATCGCTCGGATTATTCATAACATATCTGATTGACGCGCTCACGTTTATCATCTCCATCGTTACGATTTTAATGATTAAACGAAAATTTCAATTGGAGCGGGCTGAAGATGACGAGAACGAATTTTCCGTTGCGCATATTGCGGAAAGTCTGCGTTATGCGTGGAGCCGGAAAGAATTACTGGGAACATATTTTATTGATATGATGTCGATGACAACATCGTATCCCTATCCGCTTTTTCCCGCGCTTGCCGCTGCATACGGCGGAGTTGCCGTGCTCGGATCGCTTCACGCATCTATCGCCATTGGTTCGTTTCTTGCAACACTTACCAGCGGGTGGACGAGGAATATTTTGCGCCACGGGAAAGCGATCACGATTGCTGCGGTTGGTTGGAGCGTGGGAATTCTTGCTGCCGGATTCTCGGGAAATCTCTGGCTGATGCTTTTCTTTCTGGGATGCGCCGGATTTGCCGATATGCTGAGCGGAATTTTCCGTTCCATTATCTGGAACCAGACGATCCCCGATTCCATTCGCGGAAGGATGGTTGGAATTGAAATGCTTAGTTATATGAGCGGCCCTCTAGTTGGCGGGACGCTGATCGGATTTCTTGCCGCTTCCACAGGAGAGAATGTTGCAATGTCTATCGGCGGAAGCGTGGGACTTGTTGGGATCGTGGTACTGATTCTTTGGCTGCAGCAGTTTTGGAGGTATTCCGCAAATAGCAAAAAAAGTTTTATTAGTTGACCGTCACCTTTACGAAGTCGTAAACCTTCAAGGTGACGGTCAACTGGCTGTCGATCGGCGGAAGTGTTGGTCTTGTTGGGATTGTTGTGCTGATTATGTGGCTGCAACAGTTTTGTAAGTATACACCGGAAAGATAAAATATTTTATATTCTGAATAATTTATCATTTTGGGACAAAGATAATATTTCAAATGGAGCAATATCAATATCTATTGGTAATTTGACTCTTAAAACAAGAAGTACATATTGACAATATGGTCGCTCCTTTAGCAAGTAGTTTTGTCACTTTAATTTTTTGATATTTAGATTAGAGGCAAGCGATTGTAACTGCATAATGGCAATTTGATTGAGTTTTAGCAATCGTTCACGTTGTGGTAATTCCATCCGTATAAACTCAGCATTCATACTCTCAATATTTGCTAGTACCAGCAATTGCTCAATGGTAGCATAATCCCGTATGTTGCCGTCATGTTTCGGGTTTGCGTCCCGCCACTGTTTAGCTGTTTTTCCAAAGAGAGCTACATTCAGCACGTCTGCTTCGTTTGCATACGCTGCATTGGCTTGTTCTTTGGTAATATGTTCGGGGATGATATGTTCTTTAATGGCATCAGTATGGATGCGGTAATTGATCTTGGAGAGAGTCCTATGGAGATTCCATGTTAATTTCAGACGGTCATTTTCATCATCTTTAAGCCGTTGAAATTCTCTAATAAGGTAAATCTTAAATTCGGCATTAATCCACATCCCAAATTCAAAGGCAATGTCTTTATGGGCATACGTGCCGCCATATCTCCCTGCGGTAGCTTTTAGTCCTATGGCATTAGTTTTTTCAACCCATTCTTTAACACTAAGTTTATAACTGTTTAATCCTGCTTTACTTTTAATTATGGCGAATTCGCCATAATTAAAACGGGAATTATAGATTCTTTCCCAAATTCCTAAAAACTCAATAGTGTTTCTATTTCTCAACCAATCCGAAATAAAAAAATCACCTTCTTTTGCTTGTAACATATCAGTAATTGAAATGTAATCTTCATTTTCAAATTTTAATAATGCAATTTCGATACCTTGAACATTCAATGTTGTCGATTTTTTATGCTGCATTTGAAATGATACCCGTTTAAGAGGACTATTATTGGTGTAATTTGTTCATTGTTTGCGGGGAGAATACAAAGAAATTATTTCTGATAGTTTCCTTATTTGTAACTGCAAAGTATAAAAACTCATTCTTGAAAACAACAAATGAGAAGAATGCGAGTGAGATAGAACATTTTGTACAAATTGTTGGAAGAAGAAAAAATATTAAGAATATCGGTAAACAAGCTGTACTGTTTATCCGCTGACTTGTATTCGTGCCCAAATGATCAATATAATTTTTTGGATTCTGAACTTCTGTGGATACGACTCATTAACAGAAAAAAAGAACCGATATTTTAGAGTCTTATACATTTTCTTTTTTGCCGAGTAACTTTCCCCTCTTCTTCTTATCTTCATCTTATGTCATTACTTCTAAACGATACTGAGCTGCACTTTCCTCATCTGATCACCATTCCCGCATCGGCGGGATCGGGGAAGACATACACATTATCGTACCGGTATGTGCAGTTTCTTCTTTCCCCGCATATTCAGTCTAATGGACTGAGAAATATTCTGGCAATTACATTCACGAAACTTGCGGCTAAGGAGATGAAAGAACGCATTGTGAAGGTGTTGAAGGAAGCGGCTCTTAGCGATCCGCGCACAATGGAAAATCTGACGAAACTCGTTTCACTTTCTTCCGAAGAGATCAAAATTCGCTCCGAACAATTAGTAAATGAAATTCTTCACAACTATTCCGATTTCAATATTCGTACGATCGACAGTTTCTTGACAACCATTTTTAAAGCTTCATCATTGGAAATGGGAGTGCAACCGAATGTCGGCATTCAGTTTGACAATGACGCGGTGATCGATCAAGCGTTCCGGCAATATTCGCAAAATCTCCGCGAAGGAACTGCCGATGCGCAATTCATCGACGATCTGATCACGCTGATCGAGGCGAATGAAGGGAAATCGGGCGGATATTTATGGAATCCATTCACAAAGATCGTTCGCGAAGTGCGGCAATTGCAAAAGCAATTCGGAAGATATTCACAGAAGCCGATCATTATGGAAGGAGCGCTTCCGCTTTCCGAACTGAAGCAGAGAATTGTAACAAATGCAAAAACGCTTTTAGGATTACTGAATGATTCGACACTTCCGATCAATAATTATTTTCAAAATGATGTGAAGCGATTGGCAAACGGCGATGTGCTTGAAGTTGCATCGAAAGGGAAGACGAAGAAATATTTCAACAAGTATAGTGAAGATGCAGGTGCAACGAAAGAGATCAAACGCCTTTTTGCGGTGATCAAGCCGATGGAGAAAGAGCTGGAACAATATATCTCCATCTATGCGCATACGTTTTATCAGCCATTTGTTCGTGCGGTAAATCTGATTGAACAAACGATTCGAAATGTAAAGACGCTTGAAGGAACTGTCGTTATTGATGATATCAATCGTTCGCTTGCCAAGTATCTTTCCAACGATGTTGTGCCGGAAGTGTATTTGAAATTAGGTGAGCGAATTGCCCATTTTATGATTGACGAGTTTCAGGATACCAGTCCCATACAATGGCGGAATCTGACTCCCTTAATCGAAGAAGCACTAGCGAAAAACGGCTCGCTCTTTGCCGTGGGTGATACGAAACAATCTATTTACGGATTCCGCGGCGCGGATTGGCATATTTTCAAAAATCTGAGCGATGGAAAATATTTTCCTTCTGCACCTGTGTCATCGCTGCCGTTAACGAGAAATTATCGCAGCGCGCAGGCGCTCGTCGATTTTGTGAAAGATGTTTTTTCTTCCAATGTTGCCGCTGCCGGATTTGAAGCACACGCAACAGCAAGCGGGCTTTACAATTTTGCGCAAGATGTTCCTGATTCGGAAAAAAACAAAGGCTATGTTGAAGTTAAATTAATCGAAAAAAAGTTTGACGATGATTCATCGGCTAATACGCATCGAGAATATATTCTTTCCAGCATTCGTGACTGTACCGATCGCGGATATTCATATGGTGACATTGCCATTCTTACTCCCGCCAATGCGGATGTTGTTGAGATCAGTTCGTGGCTGAATAGAGAAAATATTCCGTTCCTTTCCCTCAGCACTTTGGACATCCGAAAGCGGAAAATCATCGGCGAAATTATCGCGCTGCTTCGCTTTCTTGATTCGCCGATTGATAATCTTGCGTTTGCGACATTTGTGTTTGGGAATTTATTCCAAAAAATTGTATCGGGTGAAGGAATCAAACAAGAAGAGTACCACATGCAATTTGGTAAAAATACCAAAGAGTATTTTTACCGCACCTTCCAAAAACATTTCCCCGCGTTATGGGAACAATATTTTGGCCGCCTCTTCTCGCTTGTCGGTTATATGCCGTTGTATGATCTCGTCTCTGAATCGTACAAAACATTTTCCGTCTTTAAACAGTGCAGCAGTGAAGAAAGCGCATTGATAAAACTACTGGAATGTGTGAAGCAGTTTGAAAACAGCGGCAACAATAGTCTGAAAGATTTTCTCTCGTTCAGCACGGAAGAGGGAAACGAAGGCTGGAGCATTGAAATACCGAACACCGTCCACGCCGTAAGGATTATGACGGTGCATAAAGCAAAAGGATTGGGATTCCCGGTAGTGATCGTTTCCCTGAAAGAAAAGAATCCCCGTTCAGATTCGATGGTGATGAAAGAGACCGAGGATGGAGTATCGGTTATTAAGATCGGAAGGAGCAACGGCGACCGAGATGACACTCTTTCCGAATTGTATGAAGAGAAAAAGAAAGAACAGACGATTGACGAGCTGAACAAATTATATGTCGCGCTTACCCGAGCGCGAAAAGAGATGTATGTTTCGGTTCTGTATAAGAAAATGGAATATCTTCCCGTCGCAATTCTTCCGGCAAAAACATACGGCGTAAAATACACCACAGCTGAAAAGGAAAAGGCTGAAGAGAAAATACCAGTAATCGAATCGCTTTATCAAAAAGAACAATCATCGCTTCCTGTTGCACGATATCAAAAGATTGGCGTGCAGGAAACCCGGCGAGGCGATGCGATCCACAATATCTTATCGCATATCGAGTTTGTGGATGAGAAGAGTGAACCGTATATCCGATCTGCAATCGAGCATCTATTTTTGGTTCACGATCTGGATATTGAAAAAGAAATTTTGAATCTCGATCAGTTCCTTAATCTTCCCGGAGTGCACATTCATTTTGAACACAGAAAAGATCGCATAATTCTTCGAGAGCAGGATGTAGCGGCTTCCAACGGACGATTATATCGGTTGGATAGAGTTATTGTGGACGCTGATTCAGTAACGGTTGTTGATTTCAAAACCGGAAATGATGAACACAACGATGATTATCTAGTGCAAGTGCGAAACTATATGTCGATGCTGAAGGATATTTATCCTTCAAAAACCGTGAAAGGGGCATTGCTTTATATTGATCTGCATAAGGAGGTGCCTGTCGTATGAGCACTGTCCGATTGCTTTCACCAAAAATTAATCTTGTTGAAGAAGTAGTGACACTGTTAAGTGTTTCGTTTGCCCAAAACAATTTCTCAAAATCCATTGTCGTATTTCCCGGAAAACGTCCCGCACACGTCTTGCGAAAAAAACTTGCGGAAAAGATCGGAGCATCGTTCATTCCGCCAAAGCACTTTTCCATTGATATCTTCATTGATTATCTCTGCACGACCTATCTTCAATTTCGTGCTGAAACAGTGAGTGAATTTGATGCCGTTGCGATCCTATTCGAACTGCACAAAGAGATGCAGGAAGATGAAAAAATCGGTAAAGAACATTTTTCTACGCTTGAAACATTCTATCCAGTTGGTGTAAAGATTTTTTCGGAGCTGGAAGAGCTGATGATCGCCTCTGTTTCACCACAGCAATTATTGGAAGCAGTTAAATCTGTCACGTTGACATCGGCGCATGCCGTTGCGTTGTTGTATGAACCGTTCTATAACGAATTACAAAAGCGAAAGTTCACTTCCCGCGCACAGAAGTATAAACTTCTTGCGGACAGAATTTCGGAGATTGATTTTAGTTCGTATGATACAATTGTGCTTGCAGGATTTTACGCATTTACGCAGACAGAAGAGACACTGATTCGTCATTTGCTTGCTCAGAAGAATGTCACCGTGTTGTTCCAGAATGGGAACGGGATACAAATAACGCTCGATCAACTGAAATTGAATCCAGATTTGGAAGGGGACGAACCGGAAACAGAACATCACTTTTACGAATCACCCGATGCGCATGGACAATTGTTCGCGCTTAACAGAGTGCTCAGCGAACAATTCCCAAATCCAATTCTAGACAGTGAACAAGCGTCGATCATACTTCCGTCGTCAGAAAATCTTTTTCCGTTGTATCATCAAACACTGTCAATCTATGATCAAAGCGAATATAATCTTGCCCTCGGATATCCATTGTCGCGAACTCCGGTGTATGGATTTCTAAAATCACTCTTGGATGTGATTGTTTCATCTCGAAGCGGGGAAGTATTTGTTCCAACGTATATTCAATTTCTCCTTCATCCATATGCAAAAAATATTCTCTTCAAAACACGGACCGATGTTACTCGAACTCTTATTCATGCAATTGAAGATGATTGCCTCGAACACAGTGCACGGGTATTTTTGAATTTGGAAATTGTTGAACAGGATGGTAAGCTGCATAAAAAGGTTGTTGAACGATTGGAGCGAGAAGAGGTAACTGTCACTGTCGAAGAAGTCCGCGATCATATTGCAATGATCCATACTGTTCTATTCCGTCTGCTGTTAACAATCAACTCAGTCGGTGAGTTTGCTACAGCATGTATCAACGTTCTCAATTTTATCAACGAACACAGTACTGCACATCGACATCCCTATTTCCGCCCATTTGTGGAAACGTTGATAGAGCAATTGACGTCGCTTTATCAATCGCTTTTGTCGGGATATTCATTCGGAAAACTTGAGCATTATCTTTTGTTTCTTCGTCATTTCATCGAATCGGTCGATGTTCCATTCACCGGAACGCCTCTGCAGGGTTTGCAAGTGCTCGGTTTCCTGGAAACGCGCGGGCTTCAATTTGAGCATGTTTTTATGATTGATGTCAATGACGATATCCTTCCGGGAAAGGCGCAGCAGGATGTTTTGCTTCCATTGACGCTTCGCGATCAGCTTGGACTTTCAACGTATCGCGATCAGGAGCGAATTAAAGCTTACATTTTTGATGTGCTACTGCGTGGGGCGAAGTATGTGCATTGCTTCTATATCAATAATAATGAGAAGGAACAGAGCAGATTTATTGCCCAGTTGCAATGGAAGATTCAATTGCAGAAAAAGAGACTGACGCCGTTCAATACACTATCTCAGGAATATAAGATCGATCTTGGTACGCAGACTCCGGATCCGATTGCAAAAACAACTGAAATGGTTGCGATACTCAAAGAATTGCAATTCTCTTCAACGGCGCTAGATACGTATTTAACTTGTGGATTGAAATTCTACTATCGCTATGTTCTGCGTATGATGGAGAAGAACGAGATCTCTGGCGATGTTGAACAAACTGATGTCGGAAAAATCATTCATAGCATCCTGTTTGAATATTTTGCTCCTGCGAAAGATCGAAAGCTAGAATTGACTGATTTGGATATTGAACGGTTGCGAAGAGCTATTCAGGATAATTTCCGGTCATTCTATGGAAGCGCACAATTTGGTGAACAGTTCTTCACTAAACAACGTGTTGAGAAGCATTTTATTGAGTTTATTGAGCAATTCCAGCGCCCGTTGATCGAATCAGCTTCTATTATAATCGAAGCGCTGGAAGAAAAGTTTGCTGCAGGAATTGATGGATTTCATTTTATCGGAAATGCGGATAGGATCGAAACGCGCAATGATAAAACATTCATTCTCGACTTCAAATCGGGACAGCACGAAGCGAATTATATGATCGATTTCGATCATCTTAATGTAGATGATAGAGCAACGTGGAAACAATCGATCGGTTCCGTGCAGTTGGTGCTTTATGTAATGCTCTATTCAATCGTAAAAAATATGGATCCGGGAAAGATTATTCCGGCATTTATTTTTCTCGGCAAGAAAGAATTGAATGAAGAGATTGAAATCTCTCTGTTTGAATCTGATGAACAAATGAATGAGTGGTATCCAAAGCTAAAGAATATTATTCTTTCATTGACGAAAGGAATAGTAGATGAAGCCCAACCGTTCACTCCAACGCAAGACATCAAGAACGACTGCCCCGATTGTTCCTACCGAACGATTTGCGGAACGCAGTGGGCAGAGAAGTTTAGTCTATACTAAAAAGAAAACCACATAGGCACATAGAGAACATGGAAAAACTATGACGAAAAAGTATCTTGATGAACTGACATTTCAAATTATTGGAGGAGCAATTGAAGTACATAAAGCTTTGGGACCTGGTTTACTGGAAAGTGTGTATCATAAATGCCTTAAACAAGAATTGACTCTTAGAAAATTGTCGTATGATTCAGAATTTATTGTCAATGTCGGGTATAAAGGAATAGATCTTGATACAGAGCTTCGGTGTGATTTGTTGATTGAAAGAATTATTGTGATTGAATTGAAATCTGTTGATTCAATTTTACCTATTCACGAAGCGCAGCTTCTAACGTATATGAAGTTACTGGAGAAACCCAAAGGTATTCTCATTAATTTTAATTGTTCAAATCTTTTTAAGGAAGGCCAGCGAACTTTTGTAAATGAATTATTCCGAAATCTTCCGGAACAATGAAATATGTTATGTGTCCTATGTGCCTATGTGTTTCAGGTCGTTGAAAAAAGCACACTACATCAGTCAAAATGAAGGCGGACAAGTAGACACATAGTTCAGATAGTTAAGAATTAGAAAATAAACGGAATCAATCGGTAGGTTTGTTTCATGTAATCTGAATAGTCAGTAAATTTCTGTTGTAACAACTGTTCTTCATATTGCAGTTTGACAATGAGGGTTATTATAAGTACACAAAACAGGGAAACTGAAATTATTTCTATAGTATTGAGAACAAACGACAACATCATTACGAGCACGGATGTGTACATCGGATGACGAATGTACTGATAGATTCCTGAAGTGATAAGTTCTGCGTCTGATTTTGGAATTGGCTGAACGCGAAGATTGTTTAATTTCATTGTAAAAATAGCAAGAATACCGATCAACCCACCAAATATTCCCAAGAATAATAAGTAGGGATTATAAAATGGAAATTCGCAGTATTGTACTATTGCGACAATAAGCGTAAATTGAGCTATGACTAAGAGTTTTGAATACATTTTTTTATAGAATCCATTTCAAAAACACAAAAATAACGGTCATTCTGAATCCCGATGCAATTTCCGAAGGAGTCCTTCCCTAAGGGAAACTTCGTGTCGGACCGGAGCGAAGGATATCGGGATGAAGAATCTGAAATTAGCATCAGATTTGCCGATAAGTTTTTTACATGCACGGCACCCCGAACAACGGGGCTTCGCTGCGCTTAGTATAAAAAAATCCAAGGCTTGCTCAGAATGGCAATAGTTTCATTTTTGAAATGGGTTCTAATAACCTCTAATGAATATATGAAAAAATACCTTGTTGTAATTTTATTCCTGATTCAAATTTCAGTTGCGCAACAACGTCAGATGGATGCTGTTGAACTGCAGCTTGCCGTGAACAAACTCTCCGTTCTTGGATCAGTTCTGTATATTGCCGCACACCCCGACGATGAAAACACCGCGCTGCTTTCATATTTTTCCAAAGGAAAATTATATCGCACCGGATATTTGGCTATTACACGCGGCGAAGGTGGACAAAATCTGATCGGCTCTGAACAAGGAGTTGAACTTGGTGTTATTCGGACGCAGGAATTATTGGAGGCGCGTAAAGTGGATGGAGCCGAACAATTTTTTACACGGGCGATCGATTTTGGATATTCGAAGTCTGCAGAAGAATCTCTCCGGTTATGGAATAAAGACAGCGTGCTGAAAGATGTCGTTTGGGTTATTCGGACATTCCGTCCCGATATTATTATCAACCGGTTTTCTCCAACGCAGGGTGGGCACGGACATCATCTTGCCTCCGCAATTCTTGCTGAAGAAGCGTTTAAGATTTCCGGCGATCCAAATGTGTTTCCCGAACAATTGAGATTTGTCCAGCCATGGAAGGCAAAGCGGCTTCTTTTTAATTATTTTCGTTTTGGCGGAAATAATTCAAATCCAGGAAATATAGCAACAGTAAAGATTGATGTAGGTGAATACAATCCGCTCCTAGGTAAATCCTATACTGAGCTTGCTGGGATCAGCCGTTCAATGCATAAGAGTCAGGCGATGGGTTCTGCGCAGAACAAAGGGACAAGTGTAAACGAGTTTGTGGTGACGGCAGGTGAATCGATGAAAAACGATCTGTTCGACGACGTTAATGTTACGTGGAATAGGTATTCCAATGGAAAAAAACTTCAGCAAATGGCAGAAGAGATTAAGAAAAAATTTATTCCCTCATCGCCCGAAAAATGTATTCCAACGCTTGTACGTTTTTATCAAGAACTGAGGAAAGTGAATTTCGATCCGCTCATCAATCGAAAAATGGAAGAACTTGCATCGGTTATTCAATCGTCCGCTGCGTTATCGATTGAAGCTCGTGCTGATGATGCACTTTATTCCCGCAATGATTCCATCAAGATTGGATTAACATTCCTTAATCGTTCGTCGGCGAAGATCACTGTTGCCTCAGCATTTTCACCTGAATTGAATTTGAATAAAGAATCCAAACAGTTGTTGAATTATAATGAACCGTTTCACATCCAGTTTGCTTCCACCATCCATTCAAATGAGATGTATTCACAACCATATTGGCTCACGTCCGATCCGAAGGATAATCGGTATTCCGTTTCTGATCAATCGGTCATTGGGAAAGCTGAGAATCCTGCCATTCTGTATGTTGCGACTTCGGTAACGATTGAGAATGAACCATTCATTTTCAATGTTCCGGTCAGATATAAATGGATTGACGATATCCAAGGAGAACAAGTGCGAAATGTGGAAGTGATTCCGCCAATCTCCGTATTGATGGACGAGAAAAATATTGTGTGGAATGAGACTACATCTAAAAATGTAATCGTTAGACTTCATTCTTCACGAGAGAATGTTGCCGGTGTTGTATCATTGAAATCGTCCAAGGGATGGAATGTTTCTTTAGAACAGAAATTTTCAATATTGAAAAAAGATTCCGAAACGGAAGTAATTTTTACCATTTATCCGGATTCAACGACCTCCAGTGGAGAGCTTATCGCCGAAGCTGTTGTTAATGGAGAAATTTATAACTCGACCGTAAAACATATTGTTCATGATCATATTTCACCCCAGTCTATTTTGACACATGCCACTAGCCGATCCTTAAAATTCGATCTGAAAAAAAATGGAACAACAGTTGGATATATTATGGGTGCCGGTGATGAAGTGCCGAACGCATTACGACAAATGGGGTATACAGTTTCGCTCATTACGGATGTGGAATTGTTGAATGGAAATCTTACCAAGTATGATGCGATTGTTGCGGGCGTGCGCTCCTATAATACACGCGAACAATTGCGTCTATCGCATTCAACTTTGATGAAATATGTTGAACAAGGGGGAACATATGTTGTGCAATATCAAGTGTTGGAACGAGGACAGACGGAAAATATCGGCCCCTTTCCGTTTGCACTTTCCCGCAATAGAGTGACAGATGAATATGCAGCGATGAACTTCATCAAACCGGAACATGCATTGCTAAATTCACCAAATAAAATTTCCTCGAGTGATTTTCAACATTGGGTGCAGGAGCGTGGATTGTATTTTGCATCAACGTGGGATCCAAAATTTGAGACGGTGCTGTCGTGTGCCGATCCGAACGAACAGCTGCTGGAAGGAAGTTTACTCTACACACGGTATGGAAAAGGACATTACATCTTTACCGGACTTTCATTCTTCCGTCAATTACCGGCTGGTGTGGAAGGTGCTTATCGATTGTTTGCAAATTTAGTTTCCGTTGGGAAATAAGAATGAAGAAACTGCTCAACGACCAATTATTCGATTTTGTCTCTAGGGAAAACGGGAAGCGAAATAAATCCCGTGTTTCATCTTTAAATATTGACAAGCAATCGATTCCAATATTCACTAATGAATATTGGACATCGAAACAGAGGCAGGCACACTCAATTCATGAAGTTTCATACCGAGCTTGTTTTAAACCGCAATTACCCCGTTTCTTTATTGAACGATTAACAAAACCGGGTGATGTTGTGTATGATCCATTTTCCGGCAGGGGTACAACAATTATCGAAGCGGCTCTTCTTCAAAGAAATATTATCGCAAACGATATCAATCCGTTAAGTGCGATCTTATCTCAATCGCGACTGATTATCCCTTCCATTGAAGAAATCACTGAGCGATTGGAAAAGATTTCGCTAAAAACCAAAACTTCTTCCAATATAGACCTTTCGATGTTTTATCATAAAGAAACAATGTCTGAGATACTATCGCTGAAAAAATATCTACATTCTCGATCTCAAAAAAGTGAAGAAGATTCCATCGATCGTTGGATACGAATGGTTGCAACAAACAGATTGACGGGACATTCGAAAGGTTTTTTTTCTGTTTATACGCTTCCACCAAACCAGGCATTATCTGCGGAGAGCCAGAGAAAAATAAACAGACTGCGAAAGCAAAAGCCGGAGTATAGAAATGTAAAGGACATCATTCTGAAAAAATCGAAACAATTAATCAATCAAATCAATGATGAGCAAAAGAAAACGCTTGGGAAGGCTGCAAAAAAAGCAGCATTTATCACTGCGGATGCTCGCGTCACAAAGAAAATCAAGAATAATTCTGTCGCACTTACTGTAACATCTCCCCCATTTCTTGATGTGGTGCAGTACGTAAACGATAACTGGCTTCGATGCTGGTTCAATGGAATTGATGCGAAAAAGGTTTCAATAAATATTACAATGTCGCGCACACTGGATGATTGGTGCAATGTTATGGGAGATGTATTTCGGGAACTCTATCGGATCACAAAAAAAAACGGCTGGGTCGCTTTTGAAGTGGGAGAAGTACGAAGTGGAACGATTAAATTGGAAGAGTATGTGGTGAACCTTGGTTTGCTTGCCGGATTTCGCTGTGAAGCGATTATGATCAATCAACAGCAATTTACAAAAACGGCAAATATTTGGGGAGTTGATAATAATTCAAAAGGGACGAATTCGAATAGGATAGTCTTGTTTACAAAATAGAATTATTGCTTTTGTTAAAAGATAACAGGAAATTTGTATAATTATAAAGAGTGACACTGCAAGGAAAAACTTTATGACCAAATTTCGAACGATATATCGTTGCATTATTGGTCTGGCCATGGTGTTCTGTTCAACAAGAGCGCCCGCCCAGATTTCGAGCGATGCAATTGAATTGACACTGAGAGTGCAGGAAGGGATCATGTTGGATTCTCTATGGGCACAAAAAATCGATTCTAGTTTAATCATTGCACGCTTGAAGTACGACACTCTCAATTCGATTCATGCCCGCCGGCAGTATGTCATCAGTCAATTGCTTATTTCTACAAGTGCAGAGTGGAGTGAAGCGTGGAGAAGGTTGGAGTTATTGACGGGTGATACGTATATCGATTCACTTGGAAAGGTCTATGGACTTGTGAAGGCGGACACCGGCTACAGAGCTTCAGGATTTTATATTCTTACATTTAAGACACCTCTTCAAATGCAACGGTTGTCCGCTCTCTATGCAAAACATAGAGGTGTAAATTTTGCAGAGCCAAATGGTTACGGTGGTGACGCCAATAACATAGAGTACTTTCGAAAAAATAATATTGATCATTTTGCATTTTCATACGGCAGCGGAGATTGTCCTGCTGGATGTATCTATCGATATTATTGGTATGTCACTGTATCGGGAACCGGTTCGGCTCGAAATGCACTTCTTGAAGAAGGAGGTGCACGATCTGGGGTGAAGATTTATCGCTGGAACATTCCTCCCCGATATGCTATGACGATGTTTCCCAATCTGGATTCCATCTTAACGGCAATTCAATATGCACCTGAATGGTGGGTACGTAAACATGCCATTGAAGGATCATGGAGATTCTTTGTACGGTCATCTCCATGGGTAGGGGAAGATCTGATAAAAAGATGGGACACACTCAAGTTCCAAATACAATCAAGAAAGAACGATATTCTCAATGTACTTAAGACTGCACAAAACGACGTAGATCCCGATGTCAGAGCATCAGCAGAGTTTGCCGTCAACACGCTAAAAGTTTTGAATGTTACTCCTGATGTTCAAAATGTTTTTGATTTTACATTATTCCAAAATTTCCCGAACCCATTTAATCCCAGTACACAAATTCAGTTTCATCTTGCACACGAGACTGCGGTTTCGTTGAAAGTATTTACTATGCTTGGACAGGAAGTAACCTCTTTAGTAAACTCCACACTTACAGCAGGAGTGCATTCTTTTAATTGGAATGCTGAACGGTTTTCATCCGGCATCTATTATTACACATTGCGGGTGGGTAAATATTCGGAGAGTAAAAAAATGCTTTTGTTGAAATAAAAAAGGGGAGTTGAACTCCCCTTTTTTATGAAACATCTGTCAGTTTATTTTTTCTTCCCTTTTACCGGAGGAAGTTTTTCTTTCCATCCAGTCATTGTCTTCTCAAAGTTTGCTGTGTTTGCGCCACTCTCTTTTCCCGCTTTCAATGCCTCTTCGCCTGTCTTTACGGCTTCGGACCATTGTTCTTTTTGTGCAAGAAGATTTGCTTTTAAAGAGAGATTGGAAAAACTTGGTGTAATGGCAATTGCTCGGTTAACGGCAGCAATTCCATTGTCAACGTCTGTTTTAGTGTCCAGTGAATAGCGAGCAAACATTGCTGCCTGCTGTGCAGCGAGTGAGGAATACGACGCTTCTACTTTCTTAATGTTCTCTTCAGTGTTGGTGTTAATTATAAATGAAACAGCGGTTTTATTCCACTTTAAAGAGACTTTTGCGGATGAGCTGGTCAAGTCCGAAAAACTATACGACAACCATTCTTCGTGAGGAATTGTATCCGGTGTTACTTTGAAAGTGATAACATTCAAAGTTGAATCATATGAATAAGCACCCCATTGATCTTTTGCAGAATTAAAGATTACTGTCCATTCATTCTCTGTTGGGATCAAGAAAAATTCATATCGTCCAGCCTTTAACGTTGTTCCGGCAATGGTGACATCCTGAGAAAATTCAAATGATGTTGCATTATTTGCCCCTGCACGCCACACTTTTCCGAATTGTTCAAGTTTCCCAAAAATTTCGCGTCCTTTTACTCCCGGACGGTGATAGGAAATAGTAGCTTCCGTAATGCCGATTGTCTGTGTTACAGAAGCATAGGGGCTTACACGGAGCATCTTCGACGGCGGCATTTGTGCAAACATATTGCTGGCAACGATAACCAGCGATAATACAAGGATGGAGAGGTTTTTCATGGTGATTCCTTATTGTGATTGTGAGTTGAAAGCTTAAACCTATAACAGAGTGAAAAAGTTTCCATATTGGCGATGCAATATAGGAAAAAAAATTGTACTTTATGGAAGGGATTTGCGAGAGTAATTCAGTGGTAGAATGCAAGCTTCCCAAGCTTGACGTCGCGGGTTCGATCCCCGTCTCTCGCTCAAAAGAAGGGAAGGCAGAAATGCCTTCCCTTTGTTTTTTTCTCATGTAATATCAGCTCAGCCTTTTGTATATTGGTCAAAACCTATGGCAGAAAAGATACTCGTCGTTGAAGACGACAGTAACATAGAACAACTTGTTGCATTTAAACTGAAGAATTCGGGATACGAAGTCTCCGCGGCGCATAATGGTGCCGAAGCGCTCGAATTTTTAAAGAAAAACACGGTGAACCTTATTATCACTGATGTGATGATGCCGGTGATGGGGGGAAAAGAATTGGTGATTGCACTTAAGAAAAATCCCACTACGAAGTCAATCCCTGTTGTTATGCTCACCTCCAGAACTCTGGAAAAAGAAATTGTGGAAGGATTTTCCCTTGGTGTTGAAGATTACATCAAAAAACCATTCAGTCCTCAAGAACTTCTTGTGCGAGTAAAATCCGTATTAGCGCGAAATAAAACTTAACTGAAATACTCATGCAGCGATCGAAAAAACGATTTTTCTATACCCACAAAATCATCTTCACAATCGCCGCGTTACTCCTTATTGTTTTCGTTGTTCCATATCTCTATTGGTACATCGTACCAAAAACTCCTCTTGCCGTTGTAGTGATCGATAAAACCACAGGCCAGGGTTACCGAGAACACCACTCTTTTTTTTGGTTGCTGAATCATTGGAAATACGTTGATCCCCGCTCAGGTGAATTTTACGATGGTGAAGTTGATTATTACGGATACCAACCAAAAGATACTACAGTGAATGATGTGTCTCAATTACAACTTCTTCAGACTTCTCTATTATACATCGTCGATACGTATGGCGTGTACGAATATCCCATGGAGTATAATCAATACGAACGTTTGATTCCTGAAACGTATGTTCCGATTAAATTACAGTATGGCGGAATTAATGAAGAAGAAATAAGTTTGATTGAACAATACGATTCGCTGGGGAGGATGTCAATTGCGGAGTTTAACACCATGCAGGATCCACAGTTGGAAGTCAAACCAGTTCAGCAGCGTCTAGAAAAACTGTTCGGAGTCCATTTTACGGGCGCACTTGGCCGCTATTATGACGATGTAAACAGTGCTGCACACTGGATGAAAGATCTTTATCAAAAACAGTATCGAGAAAAGTGGAACTTCTCAGGGCGGGGAATTATTATCACGGTGAAACGCACATTGGGGGATGAGAGGCCGGGAATTGTGGTGCTCCAATCCGGAGATCTTTCACATACGCCAGTCTTTATCCGAAACAGTGAACACCCTCTGCTGACGGAAACGGAAGACAATGTGCCCTATTATTACTTCTTTGAATTTATGGAGATTGATTCTTCTGCTCGAGCTCTTGCCACATATGAAATTCAATGCAATCATTTGGGGAAAGAAAAAATGGCCGTCGCAGGCCTTCCGCTTTCATTTCCAGCAGTGATCCTGTCAAACAGTGAAGAACGCAATATCTATTTTGCTGGTGATTTTGCCGACAATCGCGTGGAAACACTGCTGACAGAATATTGGAATGTAGAATTTTTACTCAGTAAATTATTCTCATTCTATTTTGTTTCGGATCAGACTCGTTTTTTTTGGAAATTTTATCTGCCGATGATGAAACAGATCTTGCATCGCGCGGCGGATCAAAATCCGGTTCAAACAAAATACCGGTAACATTCTTTCCAATTTTAAAGGAATACCGCCATTTTTTTTCTCTTTGTACTTGTCACAACGTTTCTCGCTCTTTTTTTGATTGCCATCGGATCGATCGGTCTGATCGTTTCGAAGGTCCGCGCTGCGACCGTTGAGACTAAGCTGTACAGCGGCGATACCAAAACTCGTGAATTTCTCAATCAGTATTTGTTTGCTGATATTGTGACCGACGATAGTACTACGGATCGAGAAGAATTTATCAAACGACTGGAGCCGTATCTTATTACATTGAAGATCGACCTCAATATTGATGGAAACTCCAAATACAATTCCCGCAGAAGATCGTTGAAACGTGTGATGTTGAAATTAACAACGGAAGTGATTGGCGATACTCGGATACGTTTGACCCGTGCATTTGAATATTTTGATTTCGTCAAAGAAACGAGCGAAACACTTCGGGATAATCGATGGTGGATTCGTGCAAAGGGATGTAAAAATGCAGGATTGATGATGAATGAATCCGCTCTTCCGTATCTGGAGCAATGTTTGGATGACGAGAATGGCGACGTGCGGATTGAAGCAGCGCAGGCAATGCTCGACATAGCCGGTGTGGAAATTCTCAGTCCGATTATGATGCGGTTGAAAGAAATGTCTCCTTGGATGCAGGTGCGGCTTTCCCGTTCCATTTTAGGATTCGGTGAACATTCCGTATTACCCTTGGTGCAAGCGATGCAGTCGAAGTATCCGAAGATTCAGGGATTTTGTGTTGACATGCTTGGAATTCTTGGGGATGTAAAGGCAGTGCCAACGTTGTTGGAGTATATCGACTACACCGTCTCCGAAGTGAAACATAAAAGTTTAATAGCACTGGGAAGAATTGGTGACGGAAGAAGTATTCCTGTTATTCAACGGTTTTTATATTCCGATAACGAACAATTACGTGCGGACGCAGCGAAGGCGGCAGGAAATCTTTCGTCCCCTTCCATGGCATACGATCTGTACTGGATGCTGGTGAAAGATACTTTGATTGTGAAACTTGCTGCAGCGGAAGCGTTGGCGCGATCCGGAGAATTGGGGATTAAGAGTTTATTATATGCATTGAATCTTGATGATGAACAGGTGCGGATGATCGCAATGCAATTCCTCCATGAAGCCGGTGTCCCGATGAATTCATCAAAAATTGCGGCGGGGGGAGTATGATGGAGCTATTTGTTGAGTTTATTAATGTTGTCATAAACACATATTCATTATTCATTATCGGTTTCTTTGTTTTTGTGAATGTGTTCTACTTCTCCATGTATGCCATCTCCTTTGGCGCAATCGTCACATATCTCCGCCGCCACGCATTTTGCGATTATCGAGTGATCATGCAATCCGAGCTGACTCCTCCCGTTTCGATTCTTGCTCCGGCATACAATGAATCTGCAACATGTATTGAAAGTGTGAATTCGTTGCTGCGATTAAATTATCCGACATCAGAAGTTGTTTTCATCAATGACGGCAGCAAAGATAATACGTTGGAAGTGGTGGTGAAAGAATTCGACATGGTCAGAACGGAACGAGCATATCTTCCTACCATCGCCACAAAACCAGTCCGCGGAATTTATGTGTCACGGCGCCCGGAATACAAAAGCCTGATCGTTGTGGATAAAGCGAACGGTGGGAAAGCGGATGCACTCAATGTGGGGATCAATGTCTCTCGGTATCCGCTGGTCTGCGCCATTGATGCGGATTCCATTCTGGAAGATGACGCATTGCTGAAAGTAGCGAAACCATTTCTGGATGACGAGCGGGTGATCGCCGTCGGCGGAATAGTTCGCATAGCCAACGGCTGTAAAATTGAACGCGGACATGTGAAAGAAGTTCGCCTTTCCAATAAATTGATCCCTTCGTTTCAGGTGATAGAATATTATCGGGCGTATCTTTCCGGCAGAATGGGATGGGGAGCGATCAACGGACTGCTGATCATTTCCGGTGCATTCGGACTCTTTAATCGAGAAATTGTAATCAAGGTCGGCGGATATAAACATGACACCGTCGGTGAAGATATGGAATTGGTTGTACGGATGCATCGATATTGCTTGGAGAACGACAGACCGTATCGCGTGGAATTTGTTCCCGATCCTGTCTGTTGGACGGAAGCACCGGAGACCTTGAAAATTCTTGGCAGACAGCGCAACCGATGGCATCGCGGTTTGCTCGATACGCTGCTGATTCACAAAAAAATGTTATTCAACAAGCGCTACAAAGTGCTCGGTCTTGTTAGCACGCCGTACTTTGTTTTTATTGAATTGTTAGGGCCAGTCATTGAAGGACTGGGAATTCTTGCCGTTGGATTCGGATTTTATTTGGGAATGGTGAATTTAGAAATTTTCACGCTCTTTTTTGTTGTATCAGTAATCTACGGTGTCATGTTTTCCATCAGTTCAGTCATTCTGGAAGAAATTTCATTTCATCGCTATCCCCGCACGCGAGATCTGCTGAAACTTCTTTTATTGGCAGTTATTGAAAATTTTGGGTACAGACAGATCACCGTATGGTGGAGAATGAAAGCATTCTGGGATTATGCGCGGGGAGTTCAATCCTGGGGAGCAATGACCCGCGTCGGATTTAAGAAATAATGGAACGGATAACCCGAACTAAATTTGTACGATAACGATAACAATGAAGCGGTCTAACCATATGAAGTGTAAATATTTCGTTCTTTTATCCGTTCTGATAGTATTGCAAAGTATAAATGCACAAACGAAGCTGGATGCACTTGATGCTGATGAACTGTTTGTTCGTGCGCGTGATCTTGCGTTTAGCGGACAACGCGATTCGGCCAGAGTAATATTGAAGATTGCCATTGCGAAAAGTCCAGCCTACACTGACCTGAAGGTTCTGCTTGCTCGAACATATGCATGGGATGGTCGTAGAAAAGAAGCCCGGCAAGAATTAAAACGAGTTCTGAAAGAAAAACCGAAATATCTTGACGCGCTTCAGGCCGCAATTGATGTTGAGATGTGGGATGGAAAATTTCCGGATGCATTGGTTCTTTGTAATACAGCGTTGAAATATTTTCCGAATGACGAAGAGCTTTTAGTGAAACGAGTAAAGATTTATCGTGACATGGATAAAGATGGCGAGGCATTGTTTACACTTTCTATTCTGGAAGATATCAATAGATCTAACCCGGAAATTCAACCGTTGAGGGAATCGATTAAAACACGTTCATATTTAAATAGCATCGGCGTTTCGTACACACACGACTGGTTTAATGTTGCACGGTTTTCGCCGCGGGATCAAATGACTGTGCAATATACACGAATCACCCCAATTGGATCGGTCGCGCTTAAATTAAATGGATCCCGCCGTTTCGGAAACGAGGGATATCAAGTGGAACTAGAAGCCTATCCTAAAATCGTCAGCGGCATCTATGCATATGCAAATTATGGATATTCCTGGACGAAGAACTTTCCAAAACATCGGTTTGGTTTGGAACCATTTTTCAAACTTCCCGAAAGTTTTGAGGCATCCATCGGTACACGGCTTCTTTTTTTTAGTAATAGTCCGATCGATATTTATACGGCTTCGGTAGGTTATTATTTAGGAGATTATTGGTTTTCTCTTCGCACGTATCTCATACCAGGCAAGCAGCTTTCCCGTTCATTTTCATTGACCATTCGCCAATATTTTGGAGGGGACGGAACGTACGCTTTTCTCAAAGGGGGAGCTGGTTCCACACCGGATGAGGACAATTACACCGACACAACCGGAACAAGAATTAATCTTTTGAAATCTCAAAGTATCGGAACAGGATTTCAATATGTCATCGATTTGAAATCAACCGTCGATTTTTCCGTTGATTATAAATATGAAGAGGTGATACCCGGTTTGTTGGTGAATAATTATGCTCTTTCATTCGGATATAAATTTAAATTTTAGTATGACCGATCAATTGATCCTCACTCCAATCGGTATCATTCGTACTCCATACCAGGAAAAACAACACGCACCGCGTCAGCCGGGTATAGATAAAGAAACAGTTATTGGTACCATCGAACTTTATCCTGATAAAAATTTTGATCAGGCGTTGGAATATTTGAATGGGTTCGAACGAATCTGGATTATCTCCTGGTTTCATGAAAATTCCGATTGGAAACCGAAAGTTCTTCCACCTCGGAGCGGCAGGACCAAGCGGGGAGTTTTTGCAACACGCTCGCCGCATCGTCCCAATCCCATTGGCCTCTCGTTATGTAAATTGATTGACGTGAAAGGGAGAGTCATTAAAGTTGAAAATCCGGATCTGTTGGATGGCACGCCGATCCTTGATATCAAACCGTATATTCCGTATGCCGAAGCGTTTCCCGATGCAGAGATTGGCTGGTTAGCGGAAGTTGAACATGCGGAAGAATCGCCGTATGCCGTTGAAGTATCTTCCGAAGCAAAAGAACAAGCGGAGTGGCTGAAGGAAACGCACAATATTCATCTATTGGAACGGGCGATTGATATCCTCTCATTCGATCCCTTCCCGCATTCATACCGCAGAATTATGAAATATGACTTAGGCGGATATGTTATTGCCATAAAATCGTGGCGCTTACTCTATACTATTAAAGAGAAGGTTGTTTTTTTAAAGACAATCCAAAGCGGATATCCTACCGAAGTTATCCGATCGCTCGATCCTTCCAAAGAAACACTGCACGACCAACTTGCCCATGTTCAATTTCATGAAAAATGGAAAAAATAACCCCATCCCGTATTCACGTGATGCGCAAGAAATAATGAAGTTGTAACTTAATACTATAGAGTATTTGCGATTGCTGTTATGGTATTATTGCAATACATTTTTTTAGAATAATAATGTTGGTTAATGAGGTATGGAATTTAATAAGACAAAATCCAATCCAAAAATGTCTCTTGTATGCTTGCTTCACAAAAGAAAGCATTATGAATAGATCACTTCTGAAAACACTTTTACTATTCATGATATTTTGTAATACATATCCCTGTTCCTGTTTTAGAACTTCCATAACGAAATCGTATAATTCGGCAGATATAATATTTATTGGAAAGCTTACCCAAATTCATAAAGCTGATAATGAATTTTCGTTTAGGCAGGAATATAGATTCGTTGTCTCAAAAGTATTAAAGGGAGAAGCGCTTGATACAATAGCAATTGAAACCGGAATGGGCGGGGGAGATTGCGGCTCTTACTTTCGGGATAGTATTGACTATTTAATTTATGCCTATAAAAAAGATAAAGGATATACAACGAATATCTGTTCAAGATCGAAAGCCCTCTCAGAATCACAAATTGATTATGTCTTTTTTGAACATTTGCCGCATATTCTCTCTACATCGTCTTTTGTTGGAAACATTTATTACGTGAGAGATCGAAGTCCGTTTATTAATATGTGTGACTTAAGGGTGACGATACGTAACAAAGAACATCATTATGTTACAAAGACCAATTCACAAGGAAATTTTTATTTCTTGGACATAAAACCTGGCGTATATACGATTGAATTAGCCATCAGTGATTCGTTGTATTTGTCTCCTTATCATTCATCAATTCGGATAGATTCTCTAGAATGTGAAGAGGACAATTATCAGTTATTCCCGGCGACATTCATTAACGGTAAAACATTTTTTACGAATGGATCGGCTGCCCCAAATATTGAGGTTTCGTTGGTAGAATCAGATATCGATACCAGAAATAACTCCGTTGGATACTTTGAATCTGCAACAAGTAATGATTCGGGTTATTTTGAATTTGATAAGGGTATAACTCTTGGTGCATATTATTTAGCGGTAAATCCCAACGGACCCACGGTGGACATGCCGTACGAAACGACATTCTATCCGAATACACCAACAATGAATAAGGCAATACCGATTGAATTACATTCGCCAACGGCGACTAAATCTATTCGTTTTTCACTTTTAAATAAAAAACTCCCAATCTATCTTGTGAGCGGATACTGTTATTATAAAGACAGCGTTCCTGCAACAAATGTATCCATCAGTTTCGATGCAATTATGAAATATGGAAAAGACAATGTAACAATGACGACAGATAATCAGGGAAAGTTTTCATTGAAGGCAGTGCATGGCCAAAAGTTAGTAAAACGATCTTACTATTTTCAAGTTGAAACAAAAGAAGAAAGTGAACAATTACAATTACAGCATCGCAGTTATACTGCGGAATTTGGACTTTCCGATTGGGAATACGACACGCTTCAGGTGAATCATAATCTGACTGATTTGAAATATTACATTGGGAAAACATCAAAAGATGTCTATAACGATATACGTAAATATAGAACGGCAAATAGAAAAAAATAAATCATTAAGATCTTATTATATGAATCACGTCTTGCGATATCTCTTTTTAAGTATCATCATTTCAATCCTTGGATGTGAAAAAGAAGAATCCATTGTGTACATTTCTCGCGAAACGGACAATAAAATCATTGTCTATGGAAAAATATATTGCGAAACATATCCTGCCGGAGCTAAAATATATATTGATAGTCTGTTCACAGGAAAAGTAACACCGGCACTTATTGATAGTGTAACGGAAGACATTCACGCGGTTGAATTTAAGAAAATGTATTTTTCAGATTACATCACCGCCGCACAAGTCCGGTCAAATGTCATTCCTGCGATTCGGTGCACACTGAAGCAAACATTGAATATTTCAAACTACTTCCCGCTCACAGTAGGATCTTCCTGGAAGTATGAGCGAATAGATACGGGGCTTAGTAATTACACCGATACCACTGGTTTCTCCGTAGCAGATATGGGTGTTGCTAACAATGGAACAGTAGGCGCTTTATGGATCGAGAAATATGGAACAGTGATCGATTCGAATATTGTCTATGAAAATAACGATACACTCAGGTTTAATTTGTCTGGATATGAAAGCAAGACGTTTCCGTTTCCCCTCTCAATTGGCAAAACATGGAGTGTCGGTTCATTACGGTATAATGTTGATACCATTGAAACTGTAACGACAAAAGTCGGTGTGTTTCAAAACTGTGCTAAAGTCCAAAAAAATACGATTGTTCCCAACACGTATGGGCATCCAACATATTGGATTCACCCCGACGTTGGAATCGTAAAAGTGTATGATTATGATTTTGTTGAACGGCGATATCAAGTTTGGAATCTTAAGTCGTACTTCATTGCGCAAAAATAGTCATTCACAGTATGCCAGATTTTATTTATCTAGATGAAAGAAAATATATGCGATCAGCACTTTTCGTTTTATTGTTGTTAGGATTAACTGTCGGTGTAATAATTGGTCAAACAGCCAAACCTGTTGATACGACTAACACATTCCATGCTGTATTTCTGGAAAAGAGTACTGCCGAAGCCTATACCCAACACTTTACCAGTTGGAAACAAAAGCCTCTTTATTCTGCCACTCTCCTTGCTGGTGAAACGCCATTGTCTTTAGAATTTGTCTGGAGTATAGATAGTTTAGGGAAGGATTGGTTCTGGTTAATTCAGAACTATGGAACTAATGGATATAGCACACTTTTAGTCATGTTAGAAAAAACAACGGAATATCAGCTGAAAGGAACGCGAAACTTTCAATTGTTTGAAAATAATTATGATGACTATCAGATGGAATTTGTCGTACTTCTAGACAGTAAAATGTTGTTATTTCGATGGAATAGTCCGGAAAAATCATCAACAACTGCTGAAGCAATTCCGGTATTTAAGTCGAATCCGATAAAAGTAGGAAAACCAATGCCCGAAGTCTCCATCAATACACTTTCAGGTTTTCCCTATCGTCTTCGGTATCAAAATGATTCAATAACAGTAATTAATAGTTGGAATACATATTGTCAGCCTTGTGTGCTAGAGATGCCAGAGTTAAATAAGCATGAAAAAAAATATTCTGGAAGAAAAATTAAGTTCATATCAGTTGCATGGAATAAAGAATCAGAAGTTAAAGAATTTTTAAAACAAAACCCTTTTCGGTATCAGCATACATTATTTAATGATAGTACATTTTCTATTTTGGGAGGAACGTTCCCGCGAAATGTCATTATTGATGCAAAAGGAATTGTTGTGTATGATCATATAGGATATGATTCACTATCCACACAGACATTTGGCATGAAGATCAACAACCTATTAAAAGCCAAGGAATGATGATTTAATCTCTTAAGGGTCTAATTCCCCGCCGCTTGCGGCGTCATTCCGGCGAAAGCCGGAATCCAGGACCTGGATGCCAGCGTACGCTGGCATGACAAGATACCTCGCGGCTTGCCGCGAGGACATTCATTTTTTGCCATCATTGATGAAAATTGAATGTAATGATCAAAACAATCAGATCAGGCAACAGTCCCAACGACATACCATGACATTAGCATATTTAAAAGCTTCATTACTTCTCTCATTTCTCGCAATTTCTGAAATTTACGGCGCTACTCTCAAAGGGACCATTACACTGCAGGATGGTCAAAGATCTTATGAACTCATTACTGTGGGAATTAAAGGTACTGTTCTTGGAAGTCTCGTAGATAAAAATGGATTGTATGAAATTGAACATGTGCCGATCGGAAGACACATTGTCGCGTTTTATGGCCTTACATATATTTCCAAATATGATACTCTGATTGTTGCCGATTCAAATTCCATTACAATCCATAACGTAACATTGAATGTTCCCCTTGTTGAATCCAATGACTCCCTGGAAAAATATCACCAACGAATTGACAGAGAAAATGAAAAACAGAAAGTATTACAAATAGAATTACATGGATATTCTTTTGTAAACGGTCGTTTGAAAATTCAAGTATCGATGCATAACACTTCATCAATGCCGTTAAATATTCTTCGGGTAGAACAATGTATTCTTCCCATCGAGGCAATTGTTAGAGATAGTGCCGGAAAGATCGTCCGACCGACCGAAATACGTGTTGATTGCGTTGGAGAAAAGATATTTCCGGATAGCAACGATGTGATTACTCTACCGGAAGGAAAGACAATCACGTACCCAGCAGTAATGCTTGATTATTATAATTTCAATATTCTTCCGACAGGGAAATATGATGTTCTGCTAAAATATATATTCCATAAGCCAGGTCGGTTATGTTGTTATAACTTTACATCAAAGTACAAAGAAACGTATGCTGATGTGATCAAAACATATATTAGTTCATTGCGAGGCGAGTACGAATCAGTGAATATGTTGACCGTGGAAAATAAACGTTAATTTTCAAAGCGAATGTTGCTTCCAATAAAGCAAAGATTCAGTGTTCAATTGGTAACTAAGATAACTGGATAAACTAAAAATGTTATGAATTCTATCTCTCGTATTTTTTCCCTTTGTTTAATAAGCATCAACATCCTTACCGCACAAATTATTGAACAGCTTCACTTTTTTCCCGAATCGACCTATGTCTCCACATTTACGGCAGATGCACATGCTCATCGGATGGAGGTGGAGAATATTATTTTCACCAAAAATGAACGTGCATCTGTCGGAGGAGTTTTTCCGGTATTCAATCTTGATCTCTTCGGAACAGTTGTCCAGGCAAATTTCGGAGGATCGATTCATTTTGAATTGAATCCCATGGGACAAGCTCATGTTGTTTCGAATGATTACTATGTGGATTATCTTCTTCTGGATATTCCAGTACAACAATTCTATTTTGCCCGTTTTATTACCGGACACACAAGCCATCATTTAAGCGACAACTGGTACGAACGATTGAAATTGACCTCTGCAATTCGATATTCCCGCGATTATGTGAAACTCTGTGTTATTCAAGAAACTGATGTCAACAATCAACTCTACGTCGGAGCAGATTACGCCTATATATTTACAGTGAATGGTTTAAGGATTAATAAACGGTGGACACTTCAAACGGGTGGCAAAGTTTCTTTAGCGGAAGTATATCCTTCAATTATTCTTTATGCAGCGGGAGACTGTAAAGTGCGACAGGAAGCGAAATTTGCCGCAACGAATACTGTGCAATTAGGGTTTGCAACGCCGATGCAAAAAGGCAAAATGCTTCGTATTTCTTACCAATTTCGAACAGGACTGGATGAACGAGGCCAGTTTTTTTCACAACATCGAACGCTACATACGGTGGGTTTTTCCATTGAACCATAATGGCAACAATTGTCAATTGCTGATGATTCAGAATGATTCTATATTGCAGGAAATATTTCGATCGTATTAGAAGAATCTCATAAATATACCACCATCGACTGTCTAAGGGGGGCACTTCGGGAACACATTCATTATTCTAAATTATTGTTGAGAACATGTTTCACTTTTTGTTCAAAATATTTATCATGAAAAAAATTCTACTATTTCTTTTTCTTGTTTCTCTATCGTTATCCCATGCGCAAACTCGCCAACTCGATTCGTTAAAAGAAATTCTTCCCACGCTTACTGGAAAACCGCGGCTGGAAGCTCTCTTCATACTTGCCAATCAATTGGAAGGGATCGTCCCCAAGCAGGCGCTGGAATTTGGTCTTGAAGGAGTAATGATTTCGGAACAATTAGGCGATTCCGCTTCATTGGCGACCTTATACGCATCACTGGCATTCAGTTCCAGTGAACTCGGGAATTTTGCACAGGCATTGAAATATGGATACCAATCGCTGGAGATAAGCAAACTGATTAATAACAAAAAGAAAATTGCGAGCGCCAACAGCACATTAGGAATTGCCTACGTCTACATCGGACAATACAGCAGAGCGTTGCAGCACCATCTTGAAGCATTGCGTATCCGTGAAGAATTGGGATTAGTTGTTCCAACGGCAAATACGCTGAACAACATTGGAATTGTCTATCATAACATCGGTCAATATGACAAAGCTATTGAATATTATAAACGTGCTCAGGACCGTCATGGAGCGTCATTACCCGATGTTGTGAAAGCTCGATACTATACGAATATTGGATACTCCGAATACAAGCGCGGAAATTTTGAAGCGGCAATGAAATATCACTCCGAAGCACTTGAGATTGCGGAGCAATCCAACTATACAGGAACGCTGGCATATATATACTTCAATCTCGGAATTATGCACTCGGAAAAACGGGAGTATGAAAAAGCAGTGACATATTCGCTTCTCTCACTGTCCTATTATGAAACACTTGGTCAAAAATACGGAATGCTGCAGTTATTTAATGCGTTGGGAACGATCTATTACAAAACAGCAAACTATCGAAAATCGATGCTGTATTTGGACAGTGCGGTTGTTCTCGCAAAACAGATCAACGCTCCAGATCAGTTAAAAACAAGTTATGAAACATATTATTTGATATATGAAAAAACAGGTCAAATAGAAAAAGAACATCATTATTATCAACTATATACGTTGGCGAAGGATTCGTTGATGACCCATAACGAATCGAAAAAGATTGCAGAGATTATCATTAGTAATGAAATTGTTGAAAAACAACAGCTGATTGAATTATTGAAAAAAGAAAAGACCATTTCTGAATTGAATCTTGAAAAAGATAGTTTTCAATTGAATGTGATGTACGCGGGTGCGTTAATATCTGTTGTAGTGATCGGTTTTCTCTATTCAAACAATCGCCGGATTCAAAAAAGTAAATTGCTGGTTGAACAAAAAAATGAAGAGATGAAATTATTGAACGATCATTTACAGCAAAAGGTGAGTGAAGTGCAGTTACTCAGCGGATTGCTACCCATTTGTGCCAATTGCAAAAAAATTAGGGATGATAATGGAGCGTGGGAGCAGATGGAACAATATATCACCAAACGGAGTGAGGCGAAATTTTCGCATGGCATTTGCCCCGACTGTATGAAAGCATTATATGGCAAAGTATACATGAAAGAGCAATAAATCCTCAAAGGCGTTTCAATGATGAATTGTCCTGACTGTTTTCTGACAATGTGCAGATGAATAGTGTAACGATTACCATAAACCGCGTATATTTCTACCGCTCTCTTTTGTATTGAAAAACTGCTTTGTATCGGTTATCTTTTCCCATTCTATAAGGACTCGTTATGAGATATTTTTTTATCATCTGCCTGATAACATCACTTCTTTCTGCAAAAAACCACGCAATTCTACCAATTCCTCAATCATTAACTGAAAAGAATGCGTCGTATAAAATTACATCGTCAACGAAAATTGTTTTAGGAAGCGACAATCCGTTAGAGCAATTTATTGCTGAACAATTAAACGATGAATTTTCCATTCTGAAAGAAACCCGGTTGAAAATTGTTGGAGAATCTTCGGTCCGCAAATTAACAGCAAATTATATCTTTATCGGGAAACCAACAACAAAATACGGAAAGAAATTTCTTTCGGATCGAAAAGGAAAACTCACTCCGGAAATGAAAGCCGAAGGATATTTTCTGGATGTAGATGCAGACGGAATTGTTATTATTGCCGAATCGGAAAAAGGAATGTTTTACGGAGTAATGTCGTTACTGCAATTGTTGCGGTTGGAAAAACGAAGTGTGATTGTGGATGGTGTTTCAATCCATGATTTTCCCTCCCAAAAGATGCGCGGAATTACGGACGATATCAGTCGCGGTCAGGTTTCCACATTGGATAATTTGAAGAAAATTGTCCGGTTTTGCGCCCGGTATAAGATGAATATCTATTGTCCATATATTGAAGATGTATTTCAATTTAAAAAACATCCTGCCATCGGAAAGAATCGCGGAGCATTGAGTGCAACAGAATGCAAAGAGCTTGATGCATACGCCAAAAAATATTTTGTAGAAGTGATACCGATCTTTGAAACGCTCGGCCACTGGGAGAATATTCTTATTCTTCCGGACTATGCGAAGTATGCCGAGTTTCCCGGGGCGCAGACAGTGAATGTATCGGACGAAAAAGTATACTCATTACTAGATGAAATGATCGGTGAGATTGCCGCCTGTTTTAGTTCTCCGTATTTCAATATTGCCGCGGATGAATCGTGGGATGTGGGACTGGGAGTGAACAAGGAACGAGTAAAGAAAAGTGACCTGGCCACCGTTCATGCCGAACATTATAAACGAACATTTGATATTGTTAAGAAACATGGGAAAAAAGTGATGATGTACGGTGATATTATCCTCGATCATCCGGAGATTCTGAAAAAAATTCCGCAAGATGTCACAATGGTCGATTGGCATTACGGAACATCATTTGATTATCCAAGTCCTGAAATATTTAAGAACGCCGGATTTCCGTACGTTGTCTCTCCCGCAGTCTGGAATTTTACGGGACCATTTCCAAATTATCTTAATACTTTTTTGAATATTCAGAATTTGAGTCTGGATGGATATCAAAACGGTTCGCAAGGTATTCTTTGTTCCAATTGGAACGATTTTGGGGGAGAAGCATTGCGGGAGCTGAATTATTTTGGATACGCCTGGAACGCAGAATGTGCGTGGAATCCATTGCACGCCGATCAAGAATCGTTTCAACAAAGGTTCTTTGCAGATTTTTTCGGCACTCAGGAAACGAATAACATTCGCACAGTCTATTTATTATTGACGAATCCCGCTAATCAATATCATTGGTATGAACTTTGGCGTCATCCAATGTTGCAAAATCGTGACGACATGATCTGGGAAAAAAGGCTGCCATTAATGCAGCGGATGCAGAGCATCAATTCAACAATGCCATTCGCGTTGGAATTGATTGAGAGTGCGTCAAAAACAGTCACCAAAAACAGTGATCATCTTCAATATCTTTCCTTCGTGGCAAAACTGAACCTTTGGTTTGCGGAAAAAATCGAGGCACAGGAAAAAATTAAACTGCTGCTGAAAGATACCGTAAAAACAAAGTCGGAGATAGCGATGCAGATATCGACGATGAGCAAAAAGATTGTGGAGGAATTAATGAAGGTGAAGACAGAATTCGAGCGAGTATGGCATACCACGAATAAAACGGAATCGATTCAATTACTCTTGAATCGTTATGATCGACAAGCTGCGTATTGGAGCGAACTTACCGATCAACTGGCACACGAAGAGTATGTTGTTGATCCTATTATTAAAAGTCAATGGATCTATCATCCGAATGCAAAAGATTCCACGCAGATTCCCAAAGCATATTTTCGGAAATCCTTTTCGGTGGAAAAGGGAGTGAAGACAGCTGCTATTCAATTGTTGGGTGATTCCTGGGTAAAATTATCGGTGAATGGAAAGGCAGTCGGCGAAGTTTCTGCGCGTCGTTCCTTATCGCTGATGGTTGAGAACCAGAGAGCAAAGATCTTTGACATAGCACTATTATTGAACGATTCAGTAAATGTGATATCAGTGGAAGCACAAAATTTTCAAGAAAATGGTTCTGCAGGAGTCAATGTATATGGTGAGATCATTTCTGTCGCTGGTGCAAAACAAATAATCGCAACCGATAATTCCTGGATGGTTTCCGATACAACATCAACAGATTGGAGCACAATACAATTCAATACAAAGGCATGGCCGCAGGCTGTCCCAAAAAAATATCCGCTTCCGGTTGTAGCACCGAATCTTTCCACCGGAAGAACGAGCTGGTTCGAACGATAACAGCAGTATTTCCAACATGAATCCCTTGTTATCCTGAGCGACCTGTCCGCTCGACGAGTCGAGTCCTGGACCTTCTTTTGCCGAAGGCTTCACTTCGTGATTGGCGGAAGCGAAGGATCTGAGTGAAGTGTTAATATTATAGCGAAGCGAAGAATTATGGAATTGTTTAAGGAGTCCCATTTGCTAAGACTCATCGCTGCGCGCAGAGCGTCATAAGATAAAATTGCCTTCGATGTTTTGATTCACCGTATGCGGAGAACAATCCAAACCAAAGAGAGTATGATTTCAAATGGAAACAACACCAGTAATTGAAAACGAGCAACGCTACTTTATTGAATGCTGCCGAACCAAATTAGTCAAAGAATATCTTCCAAAGATTGAAGATTGCTTGAAAAATATTTCGGACGATGATCTTTGGTGGCGAGCGTACGAAACGAACAATTCCATTGGGAATCTCATATTGCATTTGAGGGGTAATATCCGACAATGGGCTTTTCACCATTTGGGCGGACATGAATATCATCGAGAACGGCATCAAGAATTTTCGGAAAGAACTCATATTCCCAAAGTGGAATTGATCTCCCATCTGAGATCAGCTGTTCTGGATGTTGATACTGTTTTAAAGAACTTTCCGACCGAACATCTTCTAAAACACTATGATATCCAAAAATATCACGTCACAGGATTGGAAGCTATTCTTCATATTACGGAACATTTTTCGTATCATGTGGGGCAAATTGTGTATATCACAAAGTTACGAACAGGAAAAGATTTGAAGTTCTATAATTTATAATTTAAGAGTAGTCGACCGGTTTCACTATTCAAGGTAAGCTTATCCAGATAATAAAAGGCATGCAGAAAGAAGAAACACTCCCCAAAATTACCATTTCTCAAAGACCAATCGTTCGGTGGACACTCTTATTGGCGGGAACTGTGTTTGTTGGGATCGGCATCCTCGGAATTTTTCTGCCGTTACTGCCGACGACCGTATTTTTCTTGATGGCAGCTTGGTGTTATGCCCGCAGTTCACGCAAATTTTACGATTGGCTCCATCATAACAAATACTTCGGCAAATATTTAGAGAATTATCGCGAAGGAAAGGGGATTACCCGTTCTTCCAAAATCTCTACAATTATCATATTGTGGGGAGGAATTCTTTACTCTATATTCGTAACACATTCTCTTATTATTCAACTGATCTTGTTGGCGATCGCTATTGGTGTGACGATCCACGTTGTTATGATCCCAACGAACAAAGAATAAAAATCCGTTTTTCTTTATTTTTACAAAGGAGCAATATGAAAAAACCGTTCTTGTTGCTGTTGTTGAGCTGTACTATTCTCTATGCTCAATCAACGCAGCCGACAGAAGGTATTCGTAAGAACACACCTGCCGTTCACGCCCTCAAAAATCTCACCATTGTTCAAGCACCCGGAAAGAAGATTGCAAAAGGAATCATCGTAATACGTGACGGTGTGATTCAATCAGTTGGTGCGAATATTGCGATTCCTGCCGATGCACGCGAATGGGATTGTACGGGAATGACCGCATATGCAGGGATGATCGATCTCTATTCAGATTATGGTCAGTCGAAACCGAAAGTGCAGGGAGCTCAGCCGGAAGCTCAGCGTGGATCGAATTATTGGAACCCGAATGTGAAAGCAGATTTGTCTGTATCGGAAATTTTCTTTCCGGAAACAGAGGCAGCAGAAAAGCTTCGTGCCGTCGGATTTACAACGGTATTATCTGTGCCGCAAAATGGAGTGATTAAAGGGAGCAGTGTGTTGGTAAATCTCGGTGACGATGCGGCAAATACTCAAGTGCTTCGTTCACATGTTTTTCAGCATACGAATCTTGCTTATCAGAATGTTGGCGATGGTTATCCCGATTCACATATGGGAACGATCGCGTTGATTCGCCAGACATTCATCGATGCAAAATGGTACGCCGATGCTCAAAAGATCTATTCGAAGAATCCCAATCAACAGCGTCCGGAAGAGAATAAAACTCTTGCAGCGCTTGAAAATATCGTCACCGGCAAACAACAAATGGTGATTGAAACGAACGATGAATTAAAAGCACTGCGTGCCGATAAAATTGCCAAGGAATTTTCTCTTCAATGGATTCTTCGCGGAAGTGGCTATGAATACCGCCGCATCGATGCGATCAAAGAACTTAAAACAACGGTTATTCTTCCTGTCAATTTTCCTGATGCTCCGAACGTTGAGACGCCGGAAGATGCATTTAACACCGGTTATGAGGAATTGCGCCATTGGGATTTTGCGTCTGAGAATCCTGCCCGGCTGAAAAATGCTGGAGTGAATTTTGCGTTGACCGCCAATCAATTGAAAGATGTATCAAAATTCCGTTCCATGGTAAAAACGGCAGTCGATTGTGGATTACGTGCTGAAGATGCTCTTGCATCAGTAACGACAATCCCCGCTCAAATCGTCGGAATGGAAAAACAACTCGGATCGATCGATGCAGGAAAGATCGCAAATATTGTGTTAACGGATGGAGAACTTTTTGGCGAAAAGACAAAGATTCTGGAAACGTGGATTGAAGGGAATCGCTATGAGATAAAAGCCGCACAAGTTGTTGATGTGCGTGGAGTTTGGAGTTATTCATTGAAGCGAGCCAATGCAAAACCTGATACGGGTACATTGGATATTTCAGGAGAGAATGATGCTATCTCCGTATCTGTTCTTAAAGGATCGCTAAAAGCAAAAGCAAATACTGCTTCGATTTCACAAAAACAATTTTCGTTATCCTTTGATAGTGATTCGCTCGGTGCTAAAGGTATCATCCGTTTATCGGGATCAGTCAATGATAATTTGATTGCCGGATTGTTTGAATTGCCTGACGGGCAATCGGGAACCTGGAATGCAAAACGAACAAAAATGTTTGCAGAAAAACCTGATACAGCGAAACCAGTTGTGCCGCTCTGTTCAACAACTGAACTCTTGTTCCCTGATGGTGCGTTTGGTCGTAAAGAAGTTCCCAAGCAGCAGGATGTGTTGATTAAAAATGCAATGATCTGGACAAGCAGCGCACAGGGAAATCTTGAAGGATCCGATCTTTTAGTGAGCAAAGGAAAAATTGCAAAGATCGGAAAAGGACTTTCTGCTCCCGGTGGAACGCTTGTTATTGATGCAAAGGGAAAGCATGTTACCGCGGGATTGATCGATGCACATTCGCATACCGCAATTTCAGAGGGAGTGAACGAAGCTGGTCAAGCAATCACCGCCGAAGTGCGTATTGGTGATGTTGTCAACTCGGATGATATTAATATTTACCGTCAGCTTGCCGGTGGATTGACAACGATGAATCAGTTACACGGATCTGCTAATGCCATTGGGGGACAAAATCAGGTCTCTAAATTACGATGGGGTGCGTTGCCGGAACAAATGAAATTTGAAGGTGCAATCAGCGGAATTAAATTTGCTCTTGGTGAAAATCCAAAACAATCCAATTGGGGTGAAAAATATATGACTCGTTATCCGCAGACACGTATGGGTGTGGAACAGATTATTCGCGACGAATTTACTGCTGCGCAGGAGTACGAAAAAGCAATGGCATCATCAAAATCCTATCCAACAGTAATACCGCCACGCCGCGATCTGGAATTGGAAACGCTCGTGGAGATCCTTAATAAAAAAAGACTTATTCATTCTCACTGCTACAGACAAGATGAAATTATGATGCTGTTAAAAGTCTCCGATGATTTTGGCTTTCAAATCGGGACACTCCAGCACATTTTAGAAGGTTATAAAGTTGCCGATGAGATGGCAAAACGGGGAGTTGGCGGTTCAGCTTTCAGCGATTGGTGGGCTTATAAATATGAAGTGATCGATGCAATTCCGTATGCGGGTGCATTAATGCATAATGCCGGAGTTCTTGTTTCGTACAATTCCGATAGTAATGAAATGGCGCGCCGGTTGAATACCGAAGCTGCGAAAGCAGTGAAATATGGCGGTATCAGTGAGATAGAAGCGCTCAAATTTGTCACCATCAATCCAGCAAAACAATTGCGTATTGATAGTCGCGTCGGTTCACTGGAAGTCGGCAAAGATGCTGACTTTGTTATTTGGAGCGGGCACCCCCTCTCAACACATACAATCTGTGAACAAACATGGATCGATGGGCGAAGATATTTCGATAGAGAAGAAGATGCGTTGATGAGGGAAGATGTTCTAAAGAAAAAAGCGGAACTCGTCCAAAAAGCTTTAAAATCCAAAAAGAAAGGATCAGGAAGCGCATCGGCTCCTTCTCGTTCAACTAATTATTCTTGTCACGAAGAAATCAATACGCACACATTCGAAAATGAGGTGGGACAATGAAATCAATAATCAATGATCAATTGTCAATGAACAATTTGCTGTCCTACCGTTCGTTCAAGTTGATCTCACTCGCTCTCTTCATAGCTTCTATTGTAACATTTGCATCGACTCCCGTTCCAGCAAAGAAACAAGAAAAACCGATCGTTCTTATAGGCGGAACGATTCATACGGTGAGTGGATCTGTGATTGAAAACGGGATGATATTGTTCGACAAAGGGAAAATAGTTGCGCTGGGAGTATCAGTGGAAATTCCTGCAAATGCTGACAAGGTGGATGTTAAGGGAAAACATATCTATCCAGGACTTATTAACGCCGCATCCAATATCGGCTTAAATGAAATTGAAGCTGCTCGCGCAACCATAGATGTTGCCGAGACGGGAAATATCAATTCCAATGTTCGGGCGGAGGTTGCTGTGAATCCCGAAAGTGAATTGTTCCCGACGACTCGTGCCAATGGTATCACTGTATCGCACGTGATGCCGGGCGGAAGTCTCATCGCAGGTAAAACCGCCGCAATGATGATGGATGGCTGGACGTTTGAAGAAATGACATTGAAGGCTCCGGTCGGTTTGTATGTGAATTGGCCGAATCTCCGGATCAATCGTTCGCCATTTTCTCGTCAGTCCGTAGAAGAGCAAAAGAAAGCGATTGAAAATAATATGAAAGAGCTTCGAAATGCATTTGCTGAAGCTCGCGCTTATCTCAAAGCGAAAAAAGCATACGGAGAAAAACACCAGACCGATCTGCGGTGGGAGTCATTTGCATTGCTCTTCGAAAAAAAGATGGCGTTAGTTGTCGGAGCAAATGAAATATCACAGATTCAATCCGCTGTGCAGTTTGCAAAAGATCAAAATGTTAACCTCATCATCCATGGTGGACGTGATTCATGGAAAGTGGCAGAACTGTTGAAGGAAAATAATGTCAGTGTAATTGTTGAACCGATCCATGATCTTCCGAACAGACGATGGGAAGATTATGACAATCCATTTACCGTTCCCGTGAAATTATATAACGCCGGTGTATTATTTGCGATCTCCGGTGGCGGAAATTCGACGATGAATGAACGCAATATCGGGTTTCAAGCCGGAACGGCATCAGCATATGGACTGCCAAAAGAGGAGGCGCTAAAATCCATTACACTCAACGCAGCAAAAGTGCTTGGTATTGATTCGATGGTCGGCTCACTAGATGTTGGCAAAGATGCTACACTTATTGTAACAACTGGTGATCCTCTGGAGATTATGTCGAACATAGAAATGGAATTTATCCAGGGAAAGAAAATAGACCTTCGCAGTCGTCATACGGAACTATGGAAGAAATATCAGGAGAAGTACAAACAGTTGGGAATATTAAAATAACCAAAAAAGAATTCATGGAACAAAAAAGTCTCGGATGACCCGAGACTTTTTTGTTAGTTTGAACTGTTTTATTTCTTATTCAAGGAAAATGATTTTTTGCAACAGCTGAAGGATGGCGCTATATATGATTTGACTGACGAGAATAGCTTTTTGTCAATGGAACAAATACAAAAAAATCCCAAAAATTGGGATTTTTTTGTAGCGGGGGGGGGACTTGAACCCTCGACCTACGGATTATGATTCCGACGCTCTAACCAGCTGAGCTACCCCGCCAAGAAACTAAATTTCTATTTTATATTTGAACCGTCGACCTGCAAAAGATGATTCCGACTTGGCCGCCGTGTTGTTTGGCGGCCGCTCTAACCAGCTGAGCTACCCCGCCAATTTAATTTTTTTCAGGAGAAACTAAAGCAAAGCCCCTTTGGGACTGCCTGCCCCGTGCTTTTTACGGTGAGCTACCCCGCCAAAATTTGTGTTCAAACACTCATCAATTGCGAAGCCCGCCTTAATAGCAAAGCAAATTCGAGTAGTTTTTTAGTCCCTAAAATTCAGAATTTCTATCTATTGAGGAACACAGGCACAACATGAAGAACAGTTTTTGAGTTAAAAACAGACTGTTATTGAATATAAAAAAAAATCTCTTAGACTGCTATAGAAAAAATCATAAAAATTCTCTCCCCTTCGGACAAAAAATCCAGATCTAGCCTGGACACCATTCATTGAAAGAATCTTCAACTACTGCAAATTAGAAATCGTATTGTCAGATGAAAACATCATAAAATTCACATTCAAAAATGAAAAAAAGGATTACTCCATAGGGTTACAACTTAACCATTAAACTGGATATTTTTTTGCCAGTCAATTTGACATTGCGTTGAGATGTTGTAAATTAATTATGTGATAATCATTTATTTCAACTGCGAGTAATTGCCTTTCAAGTATTTCCAGCAGTGCATTCATGATGACATAGAGGGAAGCGATATTGATGAAAAGTAATAACAATACCCACATTGAAGAATCGTTACGTGAAAGCGAAGAACGGTATCGAAGTCTTATCGAATTCTTACCGGATGCAATGGCTGTGCATTCGGAGGGTAAATTTGTATTTATCAACCCTTCCGGTCTTAAACTTATTGGTGCAAAAGATCAATCGGAATTGATTGGTACACCGGTCCTCAACATTGTTCATCCCGATTACCAGGCAAAGGTTATTCAACGTATATCAGCAGCGATAAAAGAAAATAAACCGCAATCGATTGAAGAAGAAAAATTTATTCGATTGGATGGAACAGTAATCGACGTAGAGGTAATTTCGGTTCCGGTGATGTTCAATGGAAAAAAATCTATTCAAGTTGTAGTACGTGATATCACTCAGCGTAAACAGATGGAAGAACGACTTCGTCAATCTGAAGCACACTATAAGCAGGTTGTCGAGATATCTCCGAACGGTATTGCGATGGTGGGTACTGATGGACGAATTACGTATAGTTCACCGAAGATGTTTGATATTTTCAAAGTGCCTGTTGATGAAGTTGTCATCGGTACGTTATTTGAACGATGGATTGACCCGGGTTATCATGAAATAGCGCGAGCTCGTGTGCGAAGGATTATTGAAGAAAAAGTTGCTCTTGAATCGCATGAATATCAACTTTTACGATATGATGGAACAGTGTTTTGGGGAGAACTCATATCATCCCCGGTACTTGATGCACAAGGGAATGTTGTGAGCCTGATGGTCGTGTTTCACGATGTAACGGAACGAAAACGTGCCGAACAAGTTCAATCAGCAGTCTATCGCATTTCGGAATCTGCGCAGTCAGTTGTGCTGTTGGACGATCTCTTTCATTCCATTCATGGAATCATTTCCGAATTAATGCCCGCAAAAAATTTTTTTATTGCGATGTATGACTCTTCTAAAGATGTCATCGATTTTCCGTATCACGCAGATGAGTTTGACAATGATTGGAAGCCCATCCAACCCGGCAAAAGTATGACCGGGTATGTACTTCGGACTGGATTACCCATTTTAGTAACCCCTCAAATATTTCAAGAATTAAAAGCAGCGGGTGAAGTTGATTTGTATGGAACACACTCGGTCGATTGGATCGGTGTTCCGTTAAAAACGAAGCAAAACGAAACAATCGGCGTCATGGTCATTCAGACGTACAATGATGAGATCCGGCTAACCGAAAAAGATAAAAACATACTTGTGTTTGTCTCAACACAAGTGGCGAATGCCATTGAAAGAAAACAGACAGAGCATACTCTTCGCGAAAGTGAACATAGTTATGCAGGTCTTTTTAATTCTGTAACGGAAGCGATTTACATCCAAAACAGCGAAGGATATTTTCTTGATGTTAATGACGGCGTTGAAAAAATGTACGGTTATAGTCGAGATGAAATTATCGGCAAAACACCGGAGTTCCTTTCTGCACCGAATAAAAATGATCTTCCGCACATTATTGAACTCGTTGGGAAAACATTTACTACTGGAGTGCCCCACCAATTTGAGTTTTGGGGAAAACGGAAGAATGGCGAAATATTCCCCAAAGATGTGATCACCAATAAAGGGAAGTACTTTGGTCATGATGTTATCATCACGACAGCGCGAGATATTACAGATCGAAAACGTGCCGAACGCGCTTTGGAGGTAAGTGAGACACGGTATGGAAAGCTGATAGAGTCATTGCTCGACGGAGTATATAAAAGTAATCACGATGGCAAATTTATCGACGTCAATCCTGCTCTTGTCCAGATACTGGGTTACACGAACAAAGAAGAATTGATGGCTGTTGATATTAAAAAAGATCTCTACTTTGATGAAGTTGATCGGGAAAATGTCACGAAGCAGGAACTCGAAGAAAAGATCGCAGTGTATCGATTGAAAAAAAAGGATGGATCAGAAGTCTGGGTAGAAGATCACGGTCGATATGTTATGGATGAATCCGGTGCCATTCTTTTTCATGAAGGTATTCTTCGCGATGTGACTGAACGAAGACGGGCGGAAGAGGAATTGAAAATTGCTGCAACGGTTTATAAAGCACTTGGTGAAGCGATTGTGGTAACCGATGCTTCCAATAAAATTATGGCGATCAATCCTGCATTTACGAAACTGACAGGATATTCAAATGATGAAGCGATCGGACAGTCTCCATCCTTACTTCGGTCCGGGAAACATGACAAAAAATTTTATGATATCATGTGGAAATCGCTCAACAAGCTCGGTACATGGCAGGGGGAGATCATCAACCGTAAAAAGAACGGAGAACTGTTCGACGAATGGCTGAGTATCTCTTCGATCTATAATGAAAACGGTGAGGTCATCCAATATGTCGCCTTATTCTCTGATATCACAGAACAAAAAAAGATGCAAGCACAGCTGCTCCAATCACAGAAATTGGAAAGTCTAGGGACTCTTGCGGGAGGGATTGCACACGATTTCAACAATCTCTTGGCAATGCTTCTTGGTAATGCTGAACTATTGAAAAAACAGGTACCCCATGATTCAAAGCTGAATAAATATGTCGATCAAATTATCGATGTGTCACACAGAGGAGTGTCGATTTCAAAGCAATTGTTATTTTTCTCGCGACAATCCGAAGTGAATCTTCAACCAATATCTCTTTCCCACATCATTGAGGAAGTGAAGGTCATGCTCCAACATTTTATACCGAAGACCATCATTGTAAAAACGGACATCGGTGTTGAAAACGGGATTGTTAATGGCGATGCTGGACACCTTCATCAAATTATCTTAAATCTTTGTCTGAATGCAAAGGATGCCGTCGGCGACCATGGAACGATAACAATCTCTGAGCGGATGGTTGATGCATCTCTTATTAGCACTAAATTTTCTAGTGTCGCTCAGCGCTCATATGTCAGCGTAGCAGTCAGCGATACCGGAACAGGAATAGACGAAAATATTATTCCAAAAATTTTTGATCCCTTTTTCACCACAAAAGAAAAGGGGAAAGGAACGGGACTTGGACTTTCCATTGTTAATGGATTGGTTCGGAGCCATAATGGTTTTATCGATGTGGTCTCGAAAAAGGGGGAAGGAACCACTTTCACAATGTACTTGCCGACCTCAGACAACTATTCGGAAGTACAAGAACCCGTAGACCATCTTCTTTCGATTAAGGGGAAAACAATTCTTGTCGTTGACGATGAAGAATTATTCAGGAATGCATTGAAAGAAAATTTGGATAACGCCGGATGCACTGTTCTTACAGCATCGGATGGATTTTCTGCATTGGAGTTATATCGTCAACATGGAAATACGATCGATGTTGTTATTTCCGACCTCGGAATGCCCAATATGAGCGGAGAGGAGATGTACAAAAAACTAAAAATTATCAATCCTTCCGTTAAAGTGATCATTTCCTCGGGATATTTGGATCGTTCGATTCGATCTCAAATGATAGAAGACGGTATCAAAGAGGTTATTAATAAACCATACAAGTTCTCTGAGATTGATAGAATCATCGGAAATGTTCTTGCGATGGATAGTGAACTGTAACTTCCTTAGACTCAACACCGGCGAAATTATTTTAATGAACAGTTTTATCACTGTTCATGATTTTATACCCCAATAGATAACGAAGTCCCATTGGGACGGCCTACCTGTTCTGCCTTACCATGTTGATGAGAATTTTCCCATGCAATAAAATATTTCATCCGTCTATATTAAATTATGCCGGAATAATTTTCTTGCTTCGAAAAAATATCGTAAATTATATATCAAATTGATGAAACGATCGCTTATCGTTTGAAAATATTATTCGCTTTTATTTAAATTTTGTAATCATAGCTGTCCAAAATTAATCGTATATGAATACAAAATTGACTATAGTACCTCAAACTTATTTTGATAACAAGTAGTAAGCCCTTTATGTTATATAGTAGAGATCGTATTAAAGTGGGTGGGGCGAAATTTAGGAGGACTGAGCGAATGGGAAAGCGATGAATGACGGGACTTTTGATGGCGCGATTCGCGCCATCAACGGGCAAGAGCGAACGGTCGACGACTCGACTCGTCGAGGATTCATCGCGCGCGTTAAATTTCGTCCGCCTTTGGCGGACTTCTTTTCTTGCTCCGTCAAGAAAAGAAGAGAGTGAAGAATCTTGTTGTTTTTATCAAGGTATTTTGGACAAGTTTATTTTGTAGTCGATAATCACATATATCAAGGATCTAAAAAAGGTAAACATTATGCAATCAGCAAAAAAAATGGAATTCAAGAGTGAATTAAAACAAATTCTTAATCTTATCACTCACTCGCTCTATTCTCACAAAGAGGTTTTTCTGAGGGAGTTGATTAGCAATGCAAGCGATGCAATCGATAAAATGCGGTTTGATTCGGTGAATAACGAATCTCTTCTTGAAAACAATAAGGATTGGAAGATCAAAATCACCCCGGATCCCGAAAAAAATACATTGACCATTTCCGACAATGGAATTGGGATGTCGCAACAGACGATTATTGAAAACCTCGGAACCATCGCAAAATCCGGAACAAAAGAATTTCTCGATCAATTGAAGAAAGTAGATGCTGCTTCCCGTCCGGAATTGATCGGCCAATTTGGCGTCGGTTTTTATTCGGCCTTTATGGTGGCAGACTCAGTGACTGTAATTTCAAGGATCTCCGAAAGTTCAAGTGATGGAGTGAAATGGACTTCCGACGGACAGGGAGAATACACTGTTGAAACGGTCGATAAAGCTGCCAGAGGAACAGACATTGTTTTGCATCTAAAATCGGAGGAGAAGGAATTTACCGAACAATGGAAAATACGGTCGCTGGTGAAACAGTTTTCAGATTTTATTGAGCACCCGATTGTGATGGATGTTGAGAAGGAAGATGATAAGAAAAACAAAACGATTGAAGAAGAAACCTTAAATTCCAGAAAAGCGCTCTGGCTTCGTTCCAAAAGTGAAGTGTCGAAAGAGGAATACAATCAATTTTATAAACAAGTATCGAATGATTTTTCTGAACCGGCAAGAATTCTTCATTACAGCGGAGAAGGAGTTATTGAATTTAAAGTATTGCTCTTTATTCCCGCAAAAAAGCCGTATGACATGATGTTCGGAGAGACCAAAGTAGGTCCTAAATTGTATATCCGGCGTGTGTTGATTATGGATCACTGTGAACAGTTGCTTCCGCCGTATCTGCGATTCGTAAAAGGGGTAGTGGATTGTGCCGATCTTCCGTTAAATGTCTCCCGCGAATTGCTGCAACAGAATCCGCTATTGGAAAAGATCAAAACCAATCTTGTGAAGAGCGTTTTAAAGAATCTTGAAGAGATGATGACGACCTCGTTTGATGAATACCTCTCGTTCTATAAAGAGTTCGGATCATTTCTGAAAGAAGGGTTAAATCACGATTGGGCAAATAAAGAGCAACTGTCAAAACTATTATTATTTGAATCGCTCAAAACGGATGAAAAAAAATGTATTTCGCTGACGCAGTATGTGGAATCGATGCATGCGGAACAAAAAGAAATTTATTATGCCACCGGTGAAAATAGATCAGTCCTGATCCATGCTCCGTACCTTGAAGTGTTTAAGTCGAAACAATGGGATGTCCTCTTTATGACCGATCCAATCGATGAATTTATCCTTCCATCCCTACCTGAATTTAATGGAAAAAAACTGGTAGCGGCAGACAAAAGCGATGTTTCTGTTGAGCCGGAAAATGAGAATAAGGAACTGGCGAAGGAGTATTCGGGACTTTTTGAAGTTCTCAAATCAAAACTATCGCATATCAAAGAGATTAAAATCTCCACACGCCTGAAAGAGAGTGCTTCCTGTTTAGTGAATGATAAGGAAGGGATGAGCTCGAACATGGAACGAATCATGCAAAAATTAGGACAGATGGATGAGACCAAAAAAAGCGATCGGATCCTGGAATTGAATATCAAACATCCAGTGGTACAGTCCTTGAAAAAAATATTTGATGCAAACGGACAGGATAACAAAATTGAAATGTATGCCCATCTGCTGCACGATCAAGCGTTGATCGCCGAAGGTTCAAAAGTGGAAGATCCGTTAGCGTTTGCTCAACGGATAAATCAATTATTGGTGGAGTCATCCGGTAATTGATGTATCCATGAAATCGTTCGTGAAAAAGGAATCTGTGAAAAATGCAGATTCCTTTTTTTTATAACATTCCACTTTCGTTTGTCATGTCCAAGACATTTCGTAAAGATGCGTAGGAACTTTACTGTCCCGATAAAATGTTTCAGTGTAATATTTGTATTATTGTAACTTTTTGATACAATTGCGTAAAATGACCTTCATCAAAAATTTAAGAATAACCCTTTCAATGTTCAAAAATGAGGAGATTCATGGCATTTCGTTCGGCGCTGTTTTTTGTTTTATTCTATTTCTATTCTATTCCAATTTATTCTCAAAACGTATTTCAATCAAGAATCGATTACCAAAAACCGATATTAGAACCTACCACGCATAACGTCACAAAAGATTCTGTTGTCAATCTCATTGTCGAATTCCGTGAAGCGCCACTATTTATCGCACAGTTGAATACTCAAACAGACCAATCTGTTGCCGTGTATCAAAATCGGTTTACTCAATTTGAAAATGATCTCCGCAGAATGACATTGCAAAAAACTGCAGCGAACATTCAATCCTCGGTGATAATCCAAAAGCGATTCTACAAATCATTTTTTGGGATAAGCGTGCAGATGCCGATGAGTCTTATTCCCGCCGTAGAACAAATATCGTACGTGAAAAAGGTGCACGAAAATAAAACGGTGAATGCATTCATACAGAAAAGTGCTCCGCAGTCAAGGATCAATAATGTTTGGAGTACCGATACTGTTAAAGGGGAAGGTGTTGTTGTGGGAATAATAGACTCCGGGATTGATTACTTGCATCCCGCGTTGGGAGGCGGACTTGGTCTGTCATTTAAAGTCATTGGCGGATATGATTTTGTCAATAGCGATAATGATCCGATGGACGATAATGGACATGGAACTCATGTTGCGGGAATTATTAGTGCTGATGCTGTGGATTTTCAAGGGGTTGCGCCGAAAGTAAAATTATATGGATTAAAAGTTCTCAATGCGGAAGGAAGAGGAAGTCAGAGTACGATTATTGAAGCGATTGAGCGTGCAGTAGATCCAAATCAAGATGGTGATATGAGTGATAAACTCGATGTCGTGAATATGAGCTTAGGAAGTTCTTACGGCGACGCAGATGATGCCGCTTGTACTGCTGTTGATCAAGCAACGGCACTTGGTGTTACATTTGTTGTAGCAGCGGGAAATGATGGTCGTGCAACCCCAGTTCAAGGGAAAGAAGATAATTATTATTACACCGGTATGGAGACGATAGGAAGTCCCGGCTCTGCTCGCTCGGCCATTACCGTCGGTGCAATTGATTCAGTGAATAAGGTCGCTGATTTTTCTTCCAAAGGACCTACAAGAATATATTATGATATAAAACCCGATGTGGTTGCTCCGGGTGTGAATATACGCTCATTATCACTTGGGAACGGTTTTTCTGTTAAGACCGGTACTTCAATGGCAACGCCAATGGTGACCGGGGTTGCTGCATTATTGAAGTCTAACAATAAAAGTCTATCACCGCTGCAGATCAAATCTGCAATCGCAAATTCTTCTGTTGATCTCGGATTTAAAACGATACGTCAAGGTTCAGGGAAAGTCGGTGCGATGCGGGCGATGGCAAATACGTCATTTGTTAAGCCAACACAGTTGAGTTTTGGGTTAGACGATCCTGCTCTAACAACATGGACGAAAGTTGATACACTCACTATTTCAAACACCGGGGACAGTACGCAAAATTATTCAGTTGGATTTTCACCGGCATCAGCCGGAATTACCCTTTCAGCTGTTCCCAACAAATTTTCGTTAGCAGCCGGTACGTCGCAACAGATCTTGGTTACCATTGCTGTAAACAACGCCGTTGTTCCAATTGTTGATGAAGATATTATTCTTTATGATGGATTTGCACATATTTTTGGAAGCAGAGATACACTGCATCTTCCTTGGCTGTTTGCAAGAACAACGAGAATGTTGTTAACATTCAATGAATCTCATCCATATCTTGTTGGATCAAGCAACAGCTTTTATATTGTGCCGTTCTATAATAGCTACTATTCCAAAGTTCGATGGATTGATTCAAAAACATTGGAAGTGTCCGGGGCATTTCCGAGCACCTATGATTTTGCCGTATTTTTTCGCAACAGTTCGAAACTGATATTGAAATCCAATCTTCAATTCACCGGTGCTGAGTCATTTTCATTCAATTCATCCGACGCAATTCATCCTGTGAATTTTAACGGTGTTGACCAAAACGGTGTTCCGCTTTCATCTTTAAAAACGCAACGAATTCTCAAGATTGGTTTACCGATAGGATGGTTATTTGCTCCATTACTTGAAGGAGTTAAAACTGTTCTGGTGTCGTCGGCTTCCGCGAACTTTTCCTTTATGGGATTTGAAGCATTGATCGATTTGACTGGTGCGAAGAGAGTTGTTATTCCGCAGTATTCCCGTTTCAACGGAATTTCGGGTGAGGTGAATTTGACTAATAATCCGGCTGGATATTACAAGCAAACTCTTCAATTCAAAGTTCCTGAGAATATCACCTCGACAAGGATATTTTCCGAAGTGTTTGCAACGCAGACAATAATTGAAGGTGAAACCTATGGTAATACGATTATTGTCGCGGCGGATACGGTAAATGTTATGAACAAGGTTGCAATATTTGATCTGTTCTTGATGAAACAAATCGATTCCACGTTCGGTGCTTCAGTCGCATTCTATACAAATAACACATACAAAACAGACGATTTGTTGGATATGGCGACACGATATTTTACTATTTTTAATGATAGTATCATGCTTGGTTTTCCCGCTCAAGCGAATTGGTTGACTACACATAAATCTGCAAGCGGAGATACGATGCGTTTTGGTGAGTCGCCTGTTCGCCTCTTGAACGTTTCGTATAATAATTCATTCGGTCCATCAATCCATTTTAATCCATTGTTCTTTGGAAGCCTTTTTGAACAGCGGTACAGCGATATTAATTCAGGAACATACACAATCTATAATGAAGCAGGGGAAAAATTAAAAGAGGATAAATTAAATGTATTTCCGCGGCGTCCATACGAAGTAACGCCGGGAAAATATCGTCTTGAAATTGAATCGCAGGGTTATTCTGTGAGCAATGCAAAAGGGAAACTGACGCTCGTTAATAATGTTGACCTGACAAAATCAGTTCCCGATGCACCGATGATTACATCGTTCACAATATTGAATTCGAAGAAAAAAATATCGAACAGTTTTGTTAAGAATGAACAAGCGTCATTACGGTTTTCTTCTAAGATTCTTGCCGGTCCGCCGCAGTTACCGATGACTGATTCAACCAAAGTCTATTATCGGAAATATAAAACGTCATCATGGATAGCGCTCCCTGTTTCTGTTATCAGTAGTGATGTAGAAAGAGAAGGGACAATATTCTCTGCGTCTCTTTCGCCGGCAATAGTGTTTGATACGGCCGCAATTGATCTGAAAATTAAACTTGCCGATGCTGTCGGGAATACTGTTGAACAGATACTTTCTCCGGCATTTTCCATTGGCAACTGGGTGGATGATGGAACCATTAATGATATACAGGAGGAAACTGCAACGCCTGTTTCGTTTGCATTATATCAGAATTACCCGAATCCGTTCAATCCTGTGACAACGATTCGTTACGATGTACCGGGAACAAGCTTCGTGCGACTTTCAGTGTATGATGTTCTTGGCCGTGAAGTACAATCGCTGGTGAAAGAAACTCAATCAATGGGGAAATATTCGGTGCAATTTGATGCACACAATCTATCAAGTGGAGTATATTTTTACCGTCTGTCAGTCGGTCAACAGAACAGCATCATGAAAATGCTTCTTGTGAAATAAAAAAGGATGAATACTCAGCCCTTTTTTTATGGTGGACTGTTACGATAAATCTTTTTTTGGATCGAATTCTTTGATACCGCTGAATTGTTCGAACGTCTGAAGTTTTGCAAGAGGAGAGAGCATGCCGATCTCTTTTCGAGGTTGTTTGTTGTTATAGTCGAGAAGATAATTATGAATCATTCGGTCGGCATCGTTCTGCGAATTGAAGGGGAAGGAAAGAAATGCATCCGGTGCATCGAATTTTTTGATCCGTTCAATCTGTAATTTTGATTGCGCTTGTTTCCTCGTTGGTATATGCTGTTTAATGCCGAGACGTCGAAGATTTAATGTGAAGGCATGTGTTCGTGAGCGCGACATGGCTACACTAGTGAACACATTGTCCAGCGGTGTGTGTACATAATGGACTGGGAACGGTAACGAAGTTAGCATGTACTGGACAAAATCGAGCGCGGAAAGTGTGGAATGCCGGGCATACATCTTTGCAATGCGAAGATGTGTACATTCATCCACAGCGGAATAATAGTAGAATTTCTGTTTTCCGATCGTTTTCTCGAACGGTTTAACAAAGATGATCACACGATCTCCCGGAAGCAACGCATCATGCGGTTTTACTTTCCGCCGTTTGATCTTCGTTCCCTTCATATCAATCCCGCTTCTGCGCAAAATCTTCCAGATGGTATTTTCAGCAAGATCGATTCCGTACCACAATGAAAGATAGAGTTGCAGTCGTTTCTGGCCAAAACCTGTCTGTTCGCGAAGGTTCTTTAATCGTTGAATGATATGCTCTGGTGTTGCCCGCGGATTATTGTGAGGCTTCCGTGAACGATTGACAAGGCTTGTAGAGGATTTATCGGCGGTGTTATATCGTTTCCACCATTTATAGAACGTTTTTCTGCTGATGTCGAATTTTTTGCAAACCTTGGGAACGCTTTTCACTCGTTCGTATTCTGCAAACCACTCCATACGCTCTTCTGGAGTCGGGAGAATTTCTTTTGATATGGAATTGTGATGATTCACGTTGATTGTTTAGGATGCATTTCCGTTTTCAACTGCTTCCCACAATATCTCCGCAACATCTTTTACCTGAGCTTTTTCCGATGCTTCTTTTGCTTTAATGCCATCATTCAACATTGTCATACAAAAGGGGCAGGCAGAGGCAACCGTTGGCGCACCGGTTGCAAGTGCTTCTTCAGTTCTTTCGATATTGATTCGTTTACCGTGATGTTCTTCCATCCACATCCTGCCGCCGCCGGCACCGCAACATAATCCTTTATCTTTCGTTCGAGGCATTTCCACTAATTCAGCTCCAGTGGCTTGCAAGGTCCTGCGCGGAGTTTCCACGACATCGTTATATCGTGCTAAGTAACAAGAATCATGATATGTGACCGTTTGTTTTTTCTTCCGATCATCGTTGATCTTAATCTTTCCTTCTTCAACCAATTGATTGAGAAAATCCGTGTGATGAACAACTTCAAAATTCCCGCCAAATTGAGGATATTCCTTTGAAAGCGAATGGAAACAATGCGGGCACGTTGCAACAACCTTCTTCACATGATATCGGTTCAATGTTTCGATATTCTCGGTCATCATTGTCTGAGCAAGGTACTCATTTCCCATTCTCCGTGCAGCGTCACCGTTGCATTTCTCTTCCGTGCCAAGAATTGCAAAAGAAATTCCTGCGTGCTGCATTAATTTTGAGAATGCAATCGAGACTTTTTTATATCGTGCATCATATGCTCCGGCGCATCCAACCCAGAAGAGAACATCGACATTTTTTGCATCACCGACTTCTGCCATTTTGGGAATGTGTAACCCTTCAGCCCAATCTGCACGCGTAGAATGTGAGAATCCCCATGGAGTAAAGTTACGTTCAAGATTGTCAAATACAGTCTTCAATTCAGGCGGGAATCGGGATTCATTCAATACTAACCCACGGCGCATGTCAACAATTTCATCGACATGTTCTATCATGACGGGGCACTCGTTGACGCATGCCATGCAAGTGGTACAGGACCAGAGTTCATCTTCGGTGATGTAATTATCCAACAGTGTCTTTTGTGCAATTTGCTGATTCGATTCCAATGTGCCGGAAATCATGAATGGTGATTTTTCTGCAGTACGTCTTCGTGTATCAACAATGATTTTGCGCGGAGAAAGAGGTTTGCCGGTAAGATTTGCAGGACAGACCGATTCGCAGCGGCCACATTCCGTACATGTGTAACCATCCAATAATTGTTTCCATGTAAGATCTTCAATGTCACTGACGCCAAATTTTGTCAGCGTCTCATCCTGTAGATTGATCGGTGTCAGTGCCCCTTTGGGTTTTAATGAAGCAAAGAAAACATTCGGAACGGATGTGAGTACGTGAAGATGTTTTGAATATGGTAGGTAATTTAAAAATGCAAGAACAAGTCCTATATGACTCCACCAAAAAATGTTTTCAGCGATGTATGTGCTGCGGGCGTACGAAAACAATAATGCGAGAGTCGATGAAACGGGGAATTGCCATCCCGCATGATACGTTCCTATTGAGATTCGGGTTGCATTTTGAAATAACGTTGTTGTAACTATCAAAAAGATCCACGTAAGGATCATTGCTGCATCTTTGCTTCCATGTGCATCAACTTGTAACCGTTTCACTTTGGTAATAAAACGTCTCCAGAGCGAACCGATGACGCCGACCATTACCAGGAGGCAAAATACTTCTTGAGAAAACGTGATGACGGAATATGCTCTGCCGAGAAATGAAAATGAGAAATGTCCAATAATTCCTTCGATGATTGATTCCACAACAACAAAGGATAATGCAAGGAAACCCCAAAAAATTAAAAGATGAAGTGTCCCAGCGATCGGGTCGCGCAACAGTTTCGTTTGCAGAAAGGCAATGGTAAATACATTTTTTAGTCGTGACGGAATATTGTTAAATCGATTGTCGGATTTTCCCAGTTGGAATGTTCTGATCAATTTTTTGACACTCAATCCAAACAATGAAATTGAAGTGAGAAAAAAAAGAGAGAAAGCGATTTGGTTAAGTCCCATGAATATTTCCTTTGTTCTTCATCATCCAAAATTCAAGGGTAATGAATCTCTGGTTTGATGAAGGTGCTGTTATGGCAAATCCAAAGCGACGAATGTTTTTCGTTCTTTGATGTAAAAGACTCGATCTCTATCCATAAAGAATGAGTCCGGTACAGGGTATTGCGTCGATTCGTTCAATACATCGGAATATACTTTTTTCTTTGTTGTTGTGTCAATAATAGAAAGTGTGTTTTTCAATCCTAGTTCAGCAGTAGTATGTCGAGAATATACATTCAAAACGACGAAATTTCCTCTGGAAATATATTCAGCACTTGTGAATTCTGACTGACTGCTCATAAATTGTTCAATACCATCATCATTATGGGCAACTTGTTGGGGAAATGTAAAGTCTGTCTTTTCATACTGTGTATTCGCAATGATACCGTCAGGCAGGGTGTTTAGTTCTTCAATAATCGCTCCATTTCGCTCATCGATCTTATAATAGACTCGTCGTTCAAATAAGTCTTTATATCCAAACACAAATGGAGCTTGAATTGCCAGAAATGTGCATTCAGTATTCTGCCATAGCGTATTACCACTGAAAAGATCTACGGCTATTATATTTTTTTGCTCGGGCATGTCCGGTTTTCTGAATCCATGAAGATATAACCGTTCATTGGTAACGGCACTGAGACCGATCCACCATTTTTCCTCAAAAATTTTATCTTTCCAGAGCATGCTGTTTGTTTGTGTATCGAAGCAGAAAAATGTTGCTGATTTTGATTCCGTATTGCGATCTTCACAGATAATATGACCATGTTCAGAAAACATCACTCTCCATAATACGTGCTGAGCGGAAAAACTCCATGACGGTTTTAATCTGTTCGGCAATAAGAGCGAAAGGAGATTCATTACATAAAAATAGGGGAATATCGTTTGAGTAGCAACGTGAAACAAACCAATATCTCAAAATTATGAGAGGCAATATGTACTGAAATGCATTTGCTTCGGTCGAAACTTCTGGAGTTTAATAAGTTGTTTACCATTTCAAATTCTCTTCAAATTAATGTGATTTGATCATCTTTGTTCTTACCAAGTTTTGCACATGGGTTTGCTTCTCTCTTCAAATCTTGGTAAATTTCACCAGCAAATAGGAAAAATTCAGCACATTTAACAAGGAATGAATATTATGGCAATAAAAGTAGGAATAAACGGATTTGGACGTATTGGTCGTCAGGTGATCAGTGCGATGGTTGAAAAAAATATACTTGGAAAAGAAATTGATATTGTTGCTGTTGTTGATGTCAGCACAGAAGCAGATTATTTTGCGTATCAATTAAAGTATGATTCTGTTCACGGTCAATTTAAAGGGACTGTTGGAAGCGAGAAGAGCAGTCCTGCCGCTGAGCACGATGATATTCTCGTGGTGAACGGCCACAAGATTAAATGCGTCATGGCGCAGAAAGATCCGTCGCAACTTCCTTGGAAAGCTCTCGGTGTAGAAATTGTGATTGAATCTACAGGGTTGTTCACCGATTCCGAAAAAGCAAAAGGACATATTGCCGGCGGTGCGAAAAGCGTACTTATTTCTGCTCCTGGTAAAGGCGATGTCAAAACAATCGTCATGGGTGTGAATGACAATGAATATGATGCAGCAAAACATACGATCGTTTCCAATGCATCGTGCACCACAAATTGCTTGGCTCCGGTTGTTCATGTTCTGTTAAAAGAAGGAATCGGAATCGAAACCGGTTTGATGACAACAATTCACTCTTACACAGCAACACAAAAGACAGTGGATGGTCCTTCCAAAAAAGATTGGAGAGGCGGACGTGCTGCAGCAATCAATATTATTCCTTCATCCACCGGTGCAGCAAAAGCGGTTGGTGAAGTGCTTCCGCAGACAAAAGGAAAATTGACCGGTATGTCGTTCCGCGTACCGACTGCAGATGTTTCTGTGATCGATTTGACATTCCGTTCCACACGGGATACCTCCATTGAAGAAATTGATGCGTTGTTCAAAAAAGCGTCTGAAACATATCTCAAAGGAATACTCGGGTATCAGAATGAAGAAGTTGTATCAACGGACTTCATTCATGACGATCGTTCATCCATTTATGACTCTCTTGCAACAACGCAGAACAACCTGAAAGGTGAAAAAAGATTCTTTAAGGTTATTTCTTGGTACGATAACGAATGGGGATATTCAAACCGTGTTGTCGATCTGTTAAGAAAAATGGCCGGAACATCAAAATAATGTTCTGTCGTTTTCAGATGTAACATTTAGTAAGGGCTGATCTCCATTTTGGGTTCAGCCCTTTTCTTTCAATAGCGAGGAGGTTGTATGGACTTAGTAAAAGAAAAAGAGTTGATTAAACAACAAATCGATTTAATGGAAGATGAAAAAGTACTCACCGCTGTCAAAAATATGCTAAGCTTATCTCGATTGCATCATGAGAACTTAAAACCTATTTCGATTGAAGAATTAAAAGAACGCGCCATAGCTTCAGAAGCTGCAATTAAGAATGGAAATGTTATTTCGCTGGAGAGTCTAAAAAAAGAAATCTTGATGTGGTAATATGCGGATAATTGTCACTACACCTGCCAAACAAAAATTGAAACAAATATATGATTACTATGAAGCGGCTTCAAGTAAAAGAATAGCAAAATCAATTATAAATGATATTGTTAATGCAACCGAAATGTTAATTGAACAACCCCTTGCCGGACAAACCGAAGAATTTCTTATTGACTTGGAGCTGAATCATCGAAGGATTGTTGAAGGAAATTATAAGATTATTTACAGAATTCAAGACGACAAAATATATATTACCGATATTTTTGATACCCGTCAAAATCCACTGAAAATGAAGAGATGATATTATGAATAAAAAAACAATTAAAGATATCGATTTTAACAACAAACGCGTGTTGCTCCGTGTTGATTTTAATGTGCCGTTGAAGAATGGTGTCATTCAAGATGATACCCGAATCAAAGCAGCGCTCCCAACCATCCAATATATTTTGGAACATAAACCAAAATCGCTTGTGCTTATGTCCCATCTCGGCGATCCTAAAAAAGACACGCAAAAGGCAAAAGAAAAAGCAGAGAAGGATGGGAAAACATTCGATGAAAAAGCGTTTAGTGACGGAAAACATAAAATGAAACCGGTGGTCGAACGTCTTTCTTCATTACTGGGGAAGAGTGTGAAACTTGCTCCGGCAGCGATTGGTGCAGAAACAAAGGCAATAGTGGATGCATTGGGAGCAGGCGAAATATTGATGTTGGAGAACACCCGCTTTCATAAAGAAGAGACTGGAAAAGAGGCTGCAGACCGCGAACGAATGGCAAAAGAATTGGCGCAATATGGTGATGTATATGTGAACGATGCATTCGGTTCTGCTCATCGTGCCCACGCTTCCACGGAGACGGTTGCAAAATACCTTCCGGCTGTTGCAGGATTTTTGATGGAGAAGGAATTAGCGTATCTTGTGAAAGCAACGGCAACACCGGTAAAGCCGTATGTCGCAATTATGGGCGGCGCTAAGATTTCGGGTAAAATCGATGTGATCCAGAATCTGATGGGAAAAGTTGATGCGTTGTTAATCGGCGGCGGAATGATGTTTACCTTCTTTAAAGCGCAGGGAATGGAAATCGGGAAATCGTTGTTAGAGGAGGACAAGATCGACCTCGCAAAAAAATTGATTGATGAAGCAAAAGCGAAGAATATCAAACTCCTACTCCCGATCGATTGTGTGGTTGCAGAAAAATTTGATAATGACTCTCCCGTGAAAACTGTGAACATCAACGCTATTCCTTCCGACGGAGTTGGAATGGATATCGGTCCAGAAACGATTAAATTGTTTAGCAATGAAATTAAGAATGCAAAAACAGTAGTGTGGAACGGACCGATGGGTGTGTTTGAGATGAGCAATTTTGCTGCAGGTACAAATGCCATTGCGAAATCACTTGTTGAAGCAACGAAACTTGGCGCTATCACAATTGTCGGTGGTGGAGATTCTGCCGCAGCAATTGCAAAGGCTGGACTTGAAAAAGAAGTATCGCATGTTTCTACCGGCGGCGGCGCATCGCTGGAATTCCTGGAAGGAAAAATACTTCCAGGTGTAGCAGCATTGAATGATAAATAAAAGTAAGGAACAAACAACAAATTCCAAACAACAAACATAAGTAGTGTAAGTTTGAAATTTGAGAATTGATTTTTTGGAATTTTTATAATTTATGGCATATAATCGTCCCGGTAATTTTTATCGTCCAAGTTTCTTTGGTGGATTTCAGTTCTTTCCGCCTGTGATCAAAGGATTGCTCATTGCAAATGCAGCGGTATTTTTAGGAATGGTTTTTCTCGGAAATTTCCGGATTGGTGATTTCTATTTTGAACAATTCTTTTTCCAATCGTTTGCTCTTTGGCCTCTTGGAGCTGGATTCGGATTCTGGCAGTTGTTTAGCTATATGTTCATGCATGCTAGTTTTACGCACATCCTATTCAATATGCTTGCACTTTGGATGTTCGGGATGGAACTGGAACATGTGTGGGGTTCACGAAAGTTTTTCATTTATTACTTGCTCTGCGGATTTGGTGGTGGACTTGCCAATCTGCTTATCGCACCGATGTTCACATCGGTCGGTCCGACCATTGGTGCTTCTGGCGCGGTGTACGGCATTCTGCTGGCGTTTGGGATGATGTTCCCGGATCGTCCCATTTATATGTATTTCCTTCTTCCAATTAAAGCAAAATATTTCGTTGTTATGTATATGGCATTTGAAGTATTTTCCGTTGGAAGTATGGACGGCGTAGCTCACTTTGCCCATCTTGGCGGAGCGCTTGTTGGATTCTTATATTTAATGGCGGACGGTTATCATTTTGGTTCTTCATATCGTGCACCTCGTCAAGAAGAAAATATTTTTACCCGAATGACAGGGTTTGGAAAACAACCGCAGCGAGATAAAAATTATTCCGATGTTAGCGAAGCAAAAGTGTTTGATATCTTTGAAAACCAGAAGAAAGAAGAGAAACAGGCTCAAGTACAGATCGACGAAATTTTGGATAAAATCAGTAAGAATGGATACCAAAGTTTAAGCGATGAAGAAAAAAAGATTCTTTTCGAGGCAAGCAAAAAGTTAAATTAAACAATTGATGAACGCTGAGTCGCGGAGACGCGGTAAGTATTGTAATGAATGACAAAGGTTGAATACGATAAACTGACTTAGCAAATTATTGCTGCCGCAATTGAAGTGCATCGGGAATTATGTCTCTGTCTTTTTGGAATCTGTGCGTCTCAGCGTTCATACAAAAACAATTAAAGGAATAATGTTCTCTGCGTCTTTCCGACTCAGCGTTCATTTGAAAAAAGTATGGAAAATATTCTACCGGTCATACAACCAACACAGAATGGAAACTCCACTCCGTCCAACTATAAGGTCGGCATACGCCGACATACCCGTCAAGTGAACATTGGCGGCATTAAAGTGGGAGGAGGGGCGCCGATTTCAGTTCAGACGATGACAAAATCGAAGACTGATGACATTGCCGGGACAATGAAACAAATTGTCGACGCACATGAAGCGGGATGCGATATTGTGCGGGTAACGGTAAATGACAAAGAAGCAGCAGAAGCAATGGCAGAAATTGTTCGTCAGTCACCGTTGCCGATAGTTGCCGATATTCATTTCAACCATATTTTTGCATTGAAGGCGGTTGAAGCTGGTGTTGCAAAGGTTCGTATCAATCCGGGAAACATCGGATCAAAGGATCGCATCCGACAAGTATTGACAGCAGCAAAAGATAAAGGGATTCCGATTCGCATCGGTGTCAATTCCGGATCACTGGAAGAAGACATTTTGGAAAAATACGGTTATCCAACTGCTGAGGCATTGTATGAATCAGCAATGCGCCATGTTGGTATTTGCGATGAGTTTAATTTTCGTGACGTGATTATCTCCGTTAAGTCAACGGATGTTCGTTTGATGATTGAAGCGTACCGTCTTGTTGCACAGCGAACCGATATTCCACTCCATCTTGGTGTGACCGAAGCAGGATTAACACGTATCGGCACAATCAAATCCGCAGTTGGTATTGGAACATTGCTTGCTGAAGGAATCGGCGATACGATCCGCGTTTCGTTGACCGATGAACCGGTGAAAGAAGTGGAAGTCGGGAAAGAAATTCTTCGCTCACTCGGACTTGCAACACGCAATGTAGAACTGATCGCTTGTCCAACCTGTGGTCGTTTAGAAATTGATCTGTTTGGAATTATGGCGGAATTAGAAAAACGTCTTGAAGGAGTGAAGAAACCGGTGAAGATTGCGGTGCTTGGCTGCGTAGTGAACGGTCCCGGCGAAGCAAGTGATGCGGATATCGGAATTGCTGCCGGAAAAGGAGTTGGAATTCTCTATCGAAAAGGACAAATGATCCGAAAGATCAAAGAGAGTGAGATTGTTGATGTAGTGGTTGAAGAAGTGCATAAGTTTCAACCGGAAGCATAAACAGCATACGTTCCTTTATAAAAAAAGGTCGGTTATTAGCCGACCTTTTTTATTTTGCATCCGTTACAGGGTGATTATAGTTTTTCATCTTCAGACATTCTTTTTTTTGCAATGGTGTAAAACATCACCAACCCTAATCCTCCGAAGAGGAAAATAATGCCTGCGGTGATTTGTTCTTCCTGTGCGTAGAACATGGATGAGAGAAATGCGCTGACAAGAATTCCCACACCGATAAATGCAGCGAGCATACCGTACTTTAATGATGAATATGGATTTGTTTTCCAGGTGCCTCTCGAATACAGGTGTTTCAAATCTTCGCTCACCAATCCTTTCTCGATGATTGTCATGCGTTCTTTATGCCGGGCATCGATGAATTTCCATAATACCGCCGCTGTACCGCCAAACAAAAAAATTGGGATGATGATTTCGGGTTCCATAAAACCTCCTATAATTTGAATAGTTGATGTTTGTTCTCTGCTTTCTTACTTTGACCTGAAATCCTACAACAAGGTTTCAATATTTGTTATAGAAATTTCATCCTGTTTCTGTATCGCAAAAAATTTAACAATAGCAGTTGGTAGATAGTTGAAACCCTTGAGCCAAAAATCGAGTCTAATTGGATATATATTCTGCAGAAAGATGAATGAAAAGCACAGATAATGACATTATCCGGCGTGTTCTGGATGGAGACCACCGGGCGTATGCAGAATTGATCGATCGTCATAAAGATAAGGCGATGACTCTCTCGATGCGTATGCTGAAGAATCGTCACGATGCGGAAGAAGCGTTGCAGGATGCTTTTGTCCGTGCATTTCGCGCATTGCCGAGCTTTGAATGGAAATCGAGTTTTTCCACGTGGTTCTATAGAATTGTTTTTAATGTATGTTCATCGGTGTTATCCCGTCGTGGACATACGAATCTTCTTTCGATAGATGAAGAGAACGATGATGACCTGAAGATCGAAATCCCTTCAACGGACGAAGAACCGGATAGAGAGTATGAGAAGAAAGAATTTTTGCAGATTGTTCATGGTGAGATCGAGAGGATGGATGCAAGTTATTCGTCAATTCTGACGATGTTCTTTTTACAGGAAATGAGCTATGACGAAATTATTGTTGTTACCGGTCTGCCGATTGGCACGGTAAAAAACAGATTGTTTCGTGCGCGGCTGCAGCTTCGAAACGCCGTTGCACGTCATTTTACAGATATGGATCAAATGGTGAACGTATGAAAAACCCCACACGACAAGAGTTGATGGAATTTGTTGACGGCACGCTCACGCCTCAACGTTTCCTTGAGATTGAACAATTGGTTTCACAATCTCATCGTTTGCAACATGAAGTCGCGCTGATGCAAACATTGCGCAAAACATTACAATACGACACAATAGTTTTCCCGTCAAAAAAATTTACGATGAACGTTATGAATGAGATTGTGCCTGGGAAACAGGAATCCCTCTGGTTCCGTTTGGCGAAGAACTCATCGAATGTATTTGCTATGATCTTGGTTCTTTCCCTGATCGGTATCGCTCTTGTCTCCAACCCTAGCGGACAGAAGAATGAAGCAAACCTGTTTTCGAAGAGTGTTGAATTATACTCTACGGCGTTCAATTCTGTATCGGAAACGATTTCCCATTGGACGAAACAATATACGCAGCCTGTTGGAGAAATTGCGAAATCATCCTCAGGCAAATTCATGCTGCTTGGCGTAATGGCATTTGTCATTTTTATTGCTGTGGATGAATTGCTGGGAAAGAAGTATTTCCAAGCTCGCATCAAACATTAGCTCTAACAACCGCAGACCATCAATCCACTGTGTTCGAAAGCATTCTTGCACACCCACACACTTTTTAGTATTTTAGTTCAACAACAAGAGAAAGTGACCGTGCAATTCAATGTCTAAAAAACAGCTCCCCCGCATTAAATCGGATAAGATTGCGTTAAAGGACATTTCTGTTTTTCCATTCTTTAAAGAATATCTCGAACATAGATTCAGCGGCATCTTTATTGCCGGAATCTACCTGTTTACCTTATTGTATATCGGATTGAGGTATCATGTAGTGGGCGATTATCATGTGGAGACCGATTTTTTCCAAATGTATGTGCCCACAGCAAAGGACATTATTAAGGGAATTTGGACTATCGAAGATTTTCGAGGACCGGCATACCCTGCCGTACTTGCTATCGTTGAACTTCTGGTGAAAGATTATTTCATCGCCGGAATTATTGTATCAGCGTTTACAGCTTGTGCAACACTTTTTTTCACTTTTGAACTGCTGAAAAAACTATTTCGGTACGATATCGCGTTCATTGTCATTCTATTGACGGCTTTCAATAAGACGTTTGTTCAATATTCTTATACCGCCGGTACCGATATGACATTTAACTGTTTTGCGGCGGCGACAGCATATTTTATTTTAAAAGATGAAAAATACTCTTGGGTGAACATAGCCCTCGCGTCACTCTCCGCAGCATTGGCTTATCTCACTCGGTATAATGGAGTATTTGTCATTATTGCAATTCCATTGATCATCGTTATTTTTAATATCTACAAAGTTGAAGTAAAACAGCGATTGATTATTTCTGGTCTCTTTGCCCTTCTCTTTTTTGTCTGTATTGGTCCGTGGGGAATATATTCTCTGCAAGAGAAAGGTAATTTTTTCTATAACAAAAACTATCTCAATATTGCATACGAAATGTTTGCAAAAGGAAGGATCGGCTGGGACCAATATTGGAATGTTGAACAAACTAAATACCATTCACTGCGTCAGGTAATTTTTGATGACCCTTCACTATTTGCATCAACAATCGGGAAGAATGTATTTGAACATTTCTCCAGTGATCTTGAACTGCTCGTCGGATGGGGAATAGGAAGCTGCTTCCTTGCCGGAATATTTGGTCTATTCAAAATTAGACCAAACGCGAGACAATCAGCATTCTTTACCTTTGGTGCGTTAATGTTTCTGGTGTTGCTGATTGTGTTTTACAGCGAACGATTTTCCATGTATTTAATCCCTGTCTATACTACGTTCGCTGTCGTGACATTAACATGGGATCGATGGAGAGGTGTGCCGTTTTACAATGGATTTATTGTTGCCGCACTGTTGGTGGTGTGGACATTTGTGAATTCATATGATTTTAACAGAACAAATATCGATTCCGGACCTAAAGAGATTAAAGTAATTGCGGATTGGTTCAATGCAAATGTGAAGGATAACGATGAGTCAAAGATTATTGTGTGCCGCAAGCCGCACATTGCGTATTATATCAATAAGAAAATGTACTATTTGCCGTATGTAAAAACGATGACAGAACTTGAAATGGAAACGAAAAAATTACATGCATCGTATTTGTTCTATGGAATATATGAAGCGAATATGCGTCCGGAATTCCAATCATTATTGAATCCCAATAATGCGCCATTATGGCTTGAACCGATTACCTACACCATCAACCCGCCGTCGGTACTATATAGAGTAAAATAATTTATGGTAAGTCGGCGTTTATGACGACCTACTGACTAAAGGAGATTTGTGCAACAAACAATTAATATACTTTTTATCGGCGATATCATCGGTAAACCCGGACTCGATCTGGTCACGAACCTTTTGAAAGGTCTTTTGGAAAAATACAAGATCGATTTTTGCATCGCAAACGGTGAGAATGTAGCAGATGGAAAAGGAATAGAAGAAGTCCAGGTGAAACAATTGTTTGAGATGGGAGTGCATGTTATCACGGGTGGAAATCATACGTTTGATCGCTGGGATATGAGGAAAGTGTATACGTCATTCAAACATTTGCTGCGTCCTCTCAATTTTCCCCACGGGACTGCCGGTATTGGCTACACAATTTACGAAATGAAAAGCGGCGTGAAAGTTGGAGTGATCAATATGCAGGGACGAACGTACATGCAGCCAATTGAAGATCCTTTTCGTACAATAGATTGGGCTTTGTCCAAGATTAATGAACAGACAAAGATCGCATTCATCGATTTTCATGCGGAAGCAACCGCGGAAAAAATGGCGTTGGGATGGTACGTTGATGGACGCGCGAGTGTCCTTGTAGGAACACATACGCATACACCGACCGCCGATGCACGAATTCTTCCCCGGGCAACAGGGTATATCACCGATGTAGGAATGACCGGTCCGTATGATTCAGTGCTTGGGATGAAAAAAGACTTGGCGTTAAAACGATTCTTAACGCAGACACCCCATAAATATGAAACGGCTTCAAACGACGTTCGATTATGTGGAGTGATTGCTGAAGTGGAAGTTGAAACAGGGAAGTGTCTTAAGTTCGAACAGTTGATCTATCCTAAATTTTAATTGACAAAAAGCATAAGATATTTTCTGTCTCGAACACGGCAATAGTATGTTGGGAATGTTCCGTCCGAAAGTTGAACTTTACCAACACCTCGGAGAATTAACAGAGTAGACGATCCCGGAGCTAAGATGGTATAAGTTCCGCGATCATTGTTTGCATATTCTGCGGATGCGAGTTTAATCATTCCGGCGGCATCAGCAGTCAGACCGACAAAAGAATGTCCGCCTCCAGCCATGGCGGAGGGACGTGAATAATACTGATCTGCTTTTACCGCTAGCATTGCAAGATCAGCTTGCAAGTCGTCTCGATTTTGCGTGATCATGTTGTCATTGTAGAGAGTTATTCCGACGGAAACTGCAATTCCAACGATGATAACGCCCAAAATGGTTAAAAGTAATTGTTGTTGGCCCATAAAATTCCATGAAGTGTACTAGGTTCTTCTCTCTTGACCTATGATTGTTGACACAACAACAAAAACCTAAACATATGTTCAGGTAGAGTTCTAAGTTTCTCAAACAACTATTTCGATATACATTATATTGATGTATTAATTCCTCCATAAAATGATGACGATAATCGACGGTAAAAAAATATCACAAGAGATTAAGAATGAAGTAAAACTCGCTACCGAGAAATTTAAACGTGAAAAAGGATTTGTTCCAGGATTAGTTGTGATCCTCGTCGGAGATAATCCTGCTTCGCAGGCATATGTAAAAAGTAAGGGAAAAGCTTGTGAAGAATTGGGATTCTATTCGGTAACGGAACGGGTTTCCGCAGACATCTCAGAGGCAGATCTGCTGTCATTAGTTGACCGATTCAACAATGATAAAAAAATCCACGGAATTCTCGTTCAACTTCCTCTTCCAAAACATATAGATGAGCAAAAGGTAATTGAAGCGATTTCTCCTGCAAAGGATGTGGATGGTTTTCATCCTGCCAGCGTGGGAAAAATGATGATTGGGATTGATACGTTTTTTTCAGCGACACCGTACGGCATTGTGGAACTTTTAAAACGATACAAAATTAATCCTTCTGGCAAACATGTTGTTGTGGTTGGACGAAGTAATATTGTCGGAAAGCCAATTGCTAATATGCTTGTTCAGAAAAAGGAATGGGCAAATGCCATTGTAACAATTGCTCATACCGGAACAAAAGATCTTTCCTACTATACAAAACAGGCAGATATTCTTATTGCTGCGATTGGAAAACCAAACGCAATCACGAAGGAGATGGTGAAGCCGGGAGTAGTTGTGATTGATGTCGGTATCAATCGGATTGAAGATGCTTTAGCGAAAAACGGCTCTAGATTAGTAGGAGATGTAGATTTTGACGGAGTGAAAGAAGTTGCTTCGGCAATTACACCCGTCCCGGGTGGAGTTGGTCCGATGACGATTGCGATGTTGATGGTGAATACACTAAAAGCAGCCGGCGGAAATTTATCTTGAGCCCTTTGAATAAAAAAACCTGAGTGATCCTCAGGTTTTTTTATTGCTCATAGAATCCCGTTATTTTTGCCGATGCAATCACTTTCCCTTCTAGTGCCTTGTTAAATTCCGATAGAGTTATTTTATCGGAAAGTGGTACCGATTCAACATTCAATGCGTAAAGAGTTGTGACATACGGATGAGCGCCCGAACCTTTCGGAGGTTCCGGTCCGCCGTATCCAGTCGATCCATATGTTGTGAACAATTCTTTGGAACCCTTCGGCATTGATTTTAATGATGCTCCTTCCGTAAGCGATGAAATATTCCCGGGAATATTGATGACAAACCAATGAACCCAATTCTTTGCAACAGGGTGAGGATCAACGATAGAAAGTGCGAATGATTTTGTTTCCGATGGTGCGCCTGTCCATTGGAACGGAAGTGAAATATTTTCCCCTCCTTCGATGCCATAGTACGTATGTTTTACGGGGATGGTTTTACCTTCTTGAAATGCAGATGTACTGATTTTCATTACAGCCTCCACTATATGAGAATGAAATAGTTGCACAATCGTACGAAAGAGTTGGGAGAAAGACAACTGTAGTGCAGAGCCTATTTTTAAGATACAATCGTCCGGTTTTCACATTCCTAAATGAGCATGACGGTAATAAATAGAACTTTATGTAAACTATTTCGTAATATAAGCCTGTCATTCAACATTTTCCGGAGAACTTATGAAACGAATTCTCGCCCTCTTTACATTGCTATTTCTCTCTACCGTTCCATTGTTTACTCAATCGAATATAACTCCGTATTTCTTACGAAACAGTTTTCAATTTACCTCGCCTGGTGCTTTGAAATTTGGTTTGTACGGTTTCGACAATCCCGCTCTTCTTACATATGTTCGACAGCCGGATCTTTTATTCACATGGTCCGACAAAGGGGCGAGCGTGAACAATTTTGATCGGTGGGGATTATTTGCGGCCGTGCCGAATGTTGGTTTCGGTGTTGTGCGAGAAAAATTATTATCGGATTATGTCGCTGATTATACGATTTCAATGGGTGGTGGTGACAGATCGATGAGTGCCGGCATTTCATATAATTGGACAACAACAAACAATCTTCTTCTCGAAAAATCGGATTTACTTACACTCGGTGCGTTGGCTCGCCCCATGCCGTTCGTTTCCATCGGCGCAAACTATACTTCGGCAATAAATGTGAAAGGATGGGAAGCGGTTGGAGAGTTCAGTCTCCGTCCATTCGGCGATGAAGTGATAACGGCATTTGCGGATTATGTCCTTCATCGCACACCGCAATTTCATCAAGATTATTGGAGTGTGGGAGTTGCGGTCGAAGCTCTTCCGGGCATTCGTATCATCGGCCGATATTTTGATACCAAGGCATTCAATGTTGGATTTCAATTCAGTCTTGGTGGTGCTGGTGTGGAAACGCAGTCGCATTATGACGCAAACGGAAATCATTCAAATAATACGTTTGGCATTCGACTCGGTGCACAAGACAGAACTCTCTTACGAAAGATTATTCCTGCTCAACAAAAGTATGTTGGTTTCGATTTGAATGGCACCATCGGATATCAGCGTTTTGAACTCTTCGACAATACAAAGACACTCGCTAGCATTCTGGAGGTGATCGAGGCGTCGAAGACTGATCCATCGGTTGCGGGAATCGCAATCAATACTTCCGGCATGAATGTGGATCGTGAAAAACTGTGGGAGATCCGTGAAAAATTGAAGGAGTGCAAAACGGCGGGGAAAAAGATCATCATCTTTATTGACAGAGGAAATATCGATCTCTACCATTTTGCATCCATTGCAGATAAAATCGTTATGGACCCGGTCGGTACGATAATGCTTGAGGGTTACCTGATGGGGAATACATATATAAAAGGTATGTTTGAGAAAATTGGAGTTGGATTTGAAGAATGGCGCTTCTTCAAATATAAATCTGCCAATGAAACTATCTCGCGTGATAAAATGTCTGATGCAGACAGAGAACAGCGCCAGGCGATCATTGATGATTGGCATGGTATTGCCAAAACGGATATTTGTTCCGCGAGGAACATTACATCGGCGAAATTCGATTCACTCGTCAATACGCAAAGTATATTTCTTGCTCAGGATGCGAAAGAACTGGGATTGATCGACAGCATTGGCAGATGGGATGTTGTGAATACCATCGTCAAAGCCGAGACTGGTGAAGAGAACGGATATAAGCCGTTTAGTGCACTCTCTGCATTCCAAAAACCGTACGATGCCCAATGGGGTGAACCGCCGAAGATTGCGGTAATCTACGTTCTTGGTGCATGTGCAATGGATGAAGGAATTAATGCGCGAAGTTTGGTGAAAGTGGTCGAAGGAGCAGTAAACAATTCACAGATTAAAGCTATCGTCCTGCGTATCGATTCTCCCGGCGGTGATGCTATGGCATCTGATTATATCGCCGAAGCAATGCGGAAAGCGAAAGGAAAAAAACCGATCATTGTTTCCCAAGGCTTCGTTGCAGGCTCAGGAGGATATTGGCTTTCCATGTATGCCGATACAATTGTCGCCGCTCCCTGTACAATAACCGGTTCTATCGGAGTGATCGGCGGTTGGATATACAATAAGAATCTGAAAGAAACGCTCGGCTTGTCCACTGATTTTGTTAAAACGGGAGAGCATGCCGATCTCGGTTTCGGAATCCGCATGCCATTTATCGGGCTCGGACTTCCGGACAGAAACCTGACGACGGAAGAACATGAACGTATGGAGTATGCCATAAAATTCATGTACAAAGAATTTGTCACCAAAGTTTCCGTTGGAAGAAAGATGAGTTACGAACATATCGATTCGATTGGGCAGGGGAGAATCTGGAGCGGAGTGGACGGAAAACAGAATGGTCTTGTTGACATTCTTGGTGGTATGGAAATGGCGATTTCAATAGCGAAAGAACGGGCCGGAATATCAAAAGATCAACAAGTGACCATCGTCGAAATGCCGAAAAAAGGATTCTTTGATTTTAATGTGTTGATGCCGAAGTTTTTCGGCATGGAGACAAACCCTGTATCAGTTCCTGCAATTGACTTGGTAAAATTCCGCCTACAGCATAACGGTGAACCGATACCGATGATGCCGTTTGAAGATGCGCTGACATTTCCTGGCAAATAAATGAGTAGTGGTCAAAAAGTGTAATTTTTTATTCTTTCGGTTTCCAGAAAACACCGGCAACAGCCATTTGTCGCAACAGCGGTGCTACCCGATAGCGTTCTTCATGATGGTTGTGATAGAGTGCATCCAACACGGCAACGACATTGTTGAACCCTATCAATTCTCCCCAGGCGATTGGTCCATGCGGATAATTGGTTCCATGCTTCATTGCTTCATCAATATCATTCGGCGACGCAACATCATTCTGCACGGTAAATAATGCTTCGTTGATGATCTGACAAAGGATTCTCGGCATCACCATCCCAACACTGTCCTGCACCATTGCGGTCTCTTTTTTTGCAGATCCAAATAATGAAGTGACTGTATCTGCAATCTCTTTAGATGTATGAAGTGACGGTGCCAATTCAACGAGTGTATTTGAGAGGAGGGTGGGGAAGGAAGCAATTCCAATCAGGCGATGCTTGTGTTTTAATGAATGCGATTGTGTAAGAACAGTTTCAGATACTGCGCAAGAAACAATTGGGATATTTTCCGCCAAGTGTTCATCCAACGCTTCGAGATTCTTTTTTTTCTGTTCGCCGGAGGTGATGGTTAGTTCAAACGCTACAGTGATCTTCTTTGCCGAAGTCTTTAGTGAGTTTAAATTTTTCAATTCCTGTACAGCAATCCCGTGTTCCTGAAATGCAGCCGAATATTCTTTTACTAACTGTTCATCTCCAAGCAAGCACACCATCTGTTTCACTTCACCAGTCTTAGGTTTCTCGGCGTGAGTTTTGGTTTTCTGAGGTGAGCTTTTTTTTACTTTTACCTTTTTATCTTGTTTTGTCATTTTTCTTCGTAATTATAAAATCCCTGTTTTGTTTTTTTGCCGAACATTCCCGCTTCCACCAGTTGTTTTTGAATCTGGCTTGGCTGAAACCGTGAGTCGTGAAACAGTTGTTCATACACAGATTCTGTAACGGAAAAGTTCACGTCATTACCGATTAAATCCATCAACTCAAACGGCCCCATTTTAAAACCGCCGCTTTTTTTAACGATTCTGTCAATCGTTTCAACATTTGTGACATTCTCGCCAAGGATCCTTAATGCCTCACCATAAAATGGCCGGGCGACACGATTCACAATAAATCCCGGAGTGTCTTTTGCTTGGACAGTTTTTTTCCCTAATTGTTCGGCGATTGCCGTGGCGGATTTTATTGTTTCATCAGACGTTCGCGCACCTTTAACGATCTCAACAAGTTTCATCAAATGGACAGGGTTAAAAAAATGCATCCCGACAACTCGTTCCGGCTTTTTCGTAGCGGAAGCGATGGATGTCACGGAAAGAGAAGAGGTATTCGTTGCAAGTATTGCGGTGTGGTGTGCTATCTGATCGAGTTTTTTAAAAAGATCGCGTTTTACTTTAATATCTTCCAACACTGCTTCAATGATGATGTCACACGTGTCAAGATCGTTGATATTCGTCCGCTTTTTGATCCGTGTCAACGCTTGCTTCATATCATCGTCTGAGATCTTGTTCTTATCCACGCTTCGCTTCATTTCATAATTGATTTTTTCCACACTGTGGCGGATCACCTCTTCGTTGATATCATAAAGCGATACAGTAAACTTTTTTAATGCAGCAATGTGCGCAATTCCTGCACCCATTGTTCCTGCACCAACAATTCCAATTGAAATAGCCATTGTGAGTAAAGATGAATGATAAATGGTAAATAATGAATAGCGGAATGAAATTACAGAATGATTCCTGTAAAACCAAAGAGAAAGTGAGAAGGATTACTTTCGAAGGTTTGTATGCGAATTGCCTATGAAAAAGTTCGAACCGGTAATTATTATAGTCCGAATTGAATTCCTACGCTGCAATACACATCAAGCGGTTGATTTACCCATCGATTGACAGCATGGAGATCAACGCTGACACTCAAAAATGTATTCGGATGCCACAATAAGCCTACACCATACATTGTTGCGAATTGGAATTTCACGACCGATCCTTCTACCTCTTTATAACTTCCTCCCGATCCGGGAAAAGGTTCCGGAGAGTGGTACGGAACTCTTTCAATCGTTCCATATTTAGTTCCAACAATTCCAAATTGACCTCGAACAAACGCTTGGATAGAATTTTTTCTTGTCAAAAAACGAACACCGGAGTATGCACCATATTCAGCATAGTAAGGTTCAACGGTAAATGGTACGTAAATTGAAGAAGATGCAGAAAGGGCACCGGTGGTATGCGCAAAGCGCTGAATTTCGAATGGATGTTGTTGCGTATATGTTGCAGTAGAAATGAAATCGATATATTCATGGAGGCTCAATGCAATGCCGGCAGAATATTTTGTTGTCATAAAATATTCCCGTGATCCGTGCTGAAAAACACTCATTGGAAATGAAGTAGAGAATTCTATCCTTGGTGAGATTTGAGCAAAAACACTTGATGCGATGAGTGGAATAGCTAACAAGAATGTTCCGAAGCGTTTCATAATTCCTCCTGAAATATGCTCACACAAACGTAACAAATCCTATATGGATTAGCAACACTTACGGAAAAAAACCGCAAAAATCCAATAGATAATCAATACTTAATACAAAAACATCGGCTTTCCGATAACGTTAAAGACACGTGGACGATAATTCTCAATATCATATAATTCCTGCACATCAACTCGTTTGGTTCCATCCATGATCGACTTTAATGGAACAGTTGTATATTTCCCGTCACGTAAAGCTACCATCCTACCCGTATGTTTTTTTAAGACAAGATCTGTTGCGAGATTGGCGTAGCACATTGCCACCATTCTGTCCAATGCATCCGGTTCGCCGCTGCGCATTAGATACGCAACTTGTTGGTTGATGATATGTGCGCCGGTAATTTTTTGAATTGCTTCTCCGGTGATCTGTCCGATACCGCCAAGTTTTTTGTGTCCGTATGCATCTGCTTGACCATATTCAACGACTTTTCCGCCAACCATTTGTGCTCCTTCAGAAATTGTCATGATGGCATAACCGCTCGGATTCAGATGCTTATCTTCCAATAATAAACTCGCAAGTTTTTCGGGATCAAAATGTACTTCTGAAATGATTGCACGATCAACTCCCGACAGATATGCCGAGATAAGGGAGGTTTCGCCTGAATTTCTTCCGAACAATTCAATCACAGCAATGCGTTCGTGCGAACCTGCGGACGTTCGAAGGTTGGTAATAAACTCTACGCTGCGTGTTACCGCTGTGGAAAAGCCGATGCAATAATCTGTTCCATAAACATCGTTATCCATTGTTTTTGGAATAGAGACAATTGGGAATTTTTCTTCATGCAACCGCACAGCAAAACTTTGTGTATCATCACCACCGATAGCAATCAAGACATCGATTTTCAGATGTTCGAGGACTTTTAAGATATGCGGAGTGAAATCACTAATTGGATCTCCTTCTTGTGGTGGACGCATCGGATCTTGAAGGAACTTTGGAATGTCCGACCATTTTACTTTTTGGGGATTTGTCCGAGATGTATGAAGAAATGTTCCTCCGGAGCGTCCGATCGTACGTGTATTCTGTTTCGTTAGCGGGAGGTACCAATTTTTTTGATCTTCAACATCATTAAAATTGAAATTCAGTAAGCCGCCCCAACCACGGCGAATACCGTAGACTTCGGCTCCGGCATTTTCTGCGTGATAGACAACTTCTTTGATACAGGGATTGAGTCCGGGAACGTCTCCGCCGCCGGTAAGAATTCCGATACGCATATTCTTTCCTTTCAATAAAAGTACTAATTGCAGAGTTATTTATCTGATCCAAAATTAGGTAGTGATACTACTACTTGTTTCCGCAAAGATTGTACCAGTGAATGTAATGAAAATGGGAATGTTTCGCCCTATCTGATTGTCATTTCCGAAAAATGGAGGAGAGATTTTTTAGTTTTGATGAGAAATCTTCTCCGAAGCAAAGTAGGTAATGTTTAGTTGAGTAGATAAAGATTGAACGGAATGAAAGGAAGCTTGTAAGGTCATCCGTATCTCATCGGAAGAGATCGATCCTTCATCATGTTCATTATGGTATACTATGTTGTGTATCTGCTGCATTGCATTGTATCCTTCACGTTGAAAATCTCCAACCGTCAGAATACCATGAGGATGCATCACCCGGATCATCTCGTGAAGACAAATAAGTGGATTGGCGACTTCGTGAAGCGTATTCATACAAACAAGTGTGTGCATCCTCTCTGTTCCAAACGGGAGATGTTCCATATCCAATTGAAGGAACCGCACTCTCTCCGAAAATTGCATTGGAATACGTTGTTGTGTCCGGGGAAGATCCTTTAGCGATAGATCGCCTGATATGACATTCGGGTGTAGACAAGAGAGGACGGCACACATGCGGCCTGTTCCCGTTGCCAATTCAATCACTGGATGTTTTGTAGCAGGAAGTTGTTCTGCAATGTGAAAATACTCGTGGACAAGATCGTATCCCCATTCTTGAAGAAGCAAATCACTTTGCGATTTCGGAATGAGGTTTAGATAATCACCAATGTTCATGGCTTAGAAGGGAGAGGTTTTCATTAATTTATTCTACAGGATATGATGCCAGTGGCATCATACGTTTATCGAAAATTACGGATAAAGAAAATATTCGACCTCGGAGAGGTCGCACAATTATTACTTCCCTTCAAATTTCGGTACACGTTTTTCCATAAACGCTGCGAGACCTTCTTTATGATCGGTGGATTGTGCCGCCACCTCTTGCATCATAGCCTCATAGGAGAGAAGTTCATCAAAGGTCATCGTCAGTGATTTATTCAGCGTCCGTTTAATGATACCAATTGCTTTCGTTGCACCTTGCGCAAGTTTTCCAGCAAGTTCGTATGTGGCTTTTTCTAGTTCGGCATGAGGAGCAACATGGTTAACAAGCCCTACTTCTTTTGCTTCTATTGCATCAATATCTTTACCGGTTGCAGCAAACTCAAACGCTTTTGCTGTGCCGACCAAACGGGGAAGGAACCAATGGCCTCCGGAATCTGCAACCAATCCTATCCGGACAAATGCCTGGATCAATTTTGCTTTATCGGACATGATACGCATGTCGCACGCAAGGGCAAAACTGAATCCTGCCCCCGCGGCCACGCCGTTGATCATTCCGATAATAGGCTTCTCTATCGTACGCATCTGTTTAATAATCGGATTGTATCCTTTTTCCAGCATCTCCTTCATGGAGCTTTTTGCTTCCTTATATTCTTTCAAATCTTGTCCCGAACAGAATGCTTTTTCTCCACTACCGCGAAGGACGATACAGCGGACGGAAGAGTCTTTTTCCGCTTGACGAAAGGCATCAAGAAGATCTTTTTTCATCTGTTCATTCACCGCGTTAAAAACATCGGGGCGATTTAATGTGATGGTGAGAATATTGTCCGAAACGGAGTAGAGAATGGTTGAGTATTCCATAGAGAATAATTTATCTGTCCACGGTAGTGGAATGTGGTAGCGTCTTGAATATATATTTATTCAATTATCCTGCTTTAAAACAAAAGAAGCAACCGCTATTGGTTGCTTCAATCGATCCATATTAACGATACACTTCTTTTCTATGCTTTATTCGAAAAACTAAAACAAATATTTTCTGATCATCAATTTCATAAAGAATTCGATAATTGCCCGATCGAATTCTATAACCTTCTTTGTTGTGTAATTTTTGAATTCCAACAGGTCTGGGATCTGATTCCAGTTGTGATATTCGCGAAAGTATTTTAACCACTTCCTTGTCAGGAATAGCATCAAGATCTTTTTGAGCAGAAGGTTTAATGCGTATTGTGTAAGCCACGCTTTTTCAAATATTGTTGAACGGTTATACTTTTTCCGCGAACGCTTTTTGCCTTTTCCAGATCAGAAATATCTTCGAGAAGTTCAATCGCTTCACTTAAAGCCGGATTGGATTTCATTTTTTCCCAATCTTTGCGGTTGATTTTTACGTGAGATTTTGTTTTTGTCAGTGTCATCATTTCTCCAAAGCGATATGGTAACATAGTGAAAGTTTTACTTTCTCTCAACTTATTTAGCTCTAAAACAAAAGAAGCAACCGTTTCCGGTTGCTTCTCTATTCGTTAGGCCGCTCTTTCGTTGAACGAGGAAGCGGCCCACCAGCATAAATCTTCAGGGTTACGAATCCTTTTTCTTTCTGCTTACCATCTTTTTTACCACTTTGTGTTCGCGCGGTTTGTATTCGCGCTCTTCGGGGATCAATTGTTTCCAATCCGGACCGCTATGCGGTCGCGGACTTCCAAACGGTTTTGAATCGCTGAAACTATTGACTTCACTGAATGAATCTTGCTTCTTAAACGCATGTTCTCGTTTTTGTCCGCCAAAAGAATCATGTTTCTTCGGTCCGAAGATATCTCTTTTTCCGAAATTACTTTTTCTGCGATCACCGCTAAATGGGGTTCGTTTTGCAAATCCCCCTTCTCGTCGTTCTCCGCCAAATGATTCCCGCTTTCCAAAACCTCGGTCTTTACCGAACGGTTCTCTTTTCTTAAAATTGCGGTCGCTTCCGACGTTATTGATTGATCTCGGTTTAGCATGATCACGATTGCCGCGTTCTTCGCCGAATGGTTTTCGTTCTTCATTGAATGGCTTTCGTTGTTCACCGCCGAATGATTCCGATTTCGGATATTCGCGTTTTCGTTGTTCGCCGCCAAATGCTTCCGGTTTAGGAAATTCACGTTTGCGTTGCTCGCCTCCGGAACGAAATCTGTCACCGCCTCGGCGGTCATCTCGTTTGAATCCTTCGCGACGATCTGTACGTCCGGCAAATCCAGAGGGTCTGCTCGTTCGACGGTCGGTGCGTTTAAATCGATCTCTGTTTTCTCCGCGAGGTTCGCGATTGAAGTTTGTTTCGCTGTCCGATTGTTGTTCCATATCAGATTGTTGTGCAGACTTCAACGGTTTTTCCTCTACTTTGTTGTAATCAAAATCAGGGTATTTTTTGATTTCAAATCTCTTTCCAATAAATTGCTCAATCTTCTTTACGTGGCGTGCTTCGCTGCGAGTGACAAATGTTAGTGCATCGCCTGTCGAGAGTGCGCGCCCCGTTCGTCCAATGCGGTGAATGTAATCTTCCGCAAACGTGGGGATGTCATAGTTGATCACATGCGAAATTCCTTCTACATCTATTCCTCGTGCCGCAACATCCGTTGCTACCATCACTTTATATTGGCCTTGTTTAAATCCCGCAAGCGCACGCTGTCGCTGAGCTTGTGTTCTGTCGGAATGGATCGAGATAGCCTTGATTCCGTTCCGATGTAAGTTGTTGGAAACTTTTTCTGCACCAATTTTTGTTTTAGAAAATACCAACACGCTGTCCAGTTCCTTCGATTGAAGAATGTGCAACAGCAGACTTAATTTTTTGTCTTCGTTCACGGTGTAAAAATGCTGCGTGACTGTCGTTGCAGGGGAACGCTGATGGCCAACTTCGATCAATTCAGGACTTTTTTGAATATTCCTCACTAACGATTTCACTTCTTTAGACATTGTAGCGGAAAATAATAACGTCTGTCGAGTATCGGGTGTTTGTTTGATGATTAAACGCATATCGTCGATGAATCCCATGTCGAACATTCTGTCCGCTTCATCCAGTACAAGCACTTCCACGTTTGAAAGATTCACACTTCGGCGTTCCAAATGATCGATTAATCGTCCCGGTGTTGCGATGAGAATATCCACGCCGCGAGAAAGTTGTTTTAATTGGTTATACATGTTCGTTCCGCCGTAGACGGAAAGAGCGCGAAGTGAAAGGAAGCGGCCGTATTGTTTTACCGCGTCTTCAATTTGCTGAGCAAGTTCGCGCGTTGGTGTTAAGATCAACGCTTTAATATGATGATTTTTTTCGGTCTGTTCTGCTAACCGGTTCAGAATCGGAAGTGTAAATGCAGCGGTTTTGCCCGTGCCCGTCTGTGCACTGCCGATAATATCCTTACCGGCAACCGCCAGCGGAATTGCACGTGCTTGAATTTCTGTAGGGGTTGAGTATCCGGTCGCAAGAATTCCTTGCACAAGCCGATCGTTTAGACCAAGAGCTTTAAAAGCCATTGTTTGTTTCCTTTTGTGGTTTGCACACTACGGAGAATATTCAGATTGTCCTTAGGAATTGTAACAAAAATTCCTCTATGGACTCTATGTCCTCTATGGACTCTATGTCCTCTGTGGTGCAAATAACTATGTAGTATGAAAAAATGACTCGCTGCTGTGCGAAGGAATTGCGAGAGGTGAACCTAATCGAAAATGCCGTCAAAGAAGCGTGTCGTTGTACCGCTTCCGACGTAGTCCGCTAAATAAAGAATACTGCGTGCGGAGATTTGTTGGTGGATCAGATGCGGCGTTGCATATTTGCAACTGTTAAAGATACCAAAAAAAATCGTAACTTCCTATTAAAGTTTGTTAATGACAATAAAAGCACCACTACTCAACTATTTGTCTTTCCACACCGCTTTCCGTTTTTCCACAAAAGCTTTCATCCCCTCTTTTTGATCTTCGGTATCGTAAAGATTGGCAAATTTGCGCCGTTCATATTTTATTCCATCCTCAAGGGAAAGATCATCCGCTTTGTTCACCATCTCTTTTGAAGTGATGACAGCCATCAACGGTTTGCTCGCAATTTTCCTTGCAAATGCTTTTGCTTCTTCCAGCAAAAATTCGTTCGGTACGATTTTATTTACGAGTCCAAATTTTAATGCATCATCGGCAGAGAACATGTCGCCGGTAAGAAGTAATTCCATTGCTCTATATTTACCTACCGCTCTCGTGAGCCGCTGAGATCCGCCCATTCCTGGAATCACGCCAAGATTGATTTCCGGTTGGCCAAATTTAGCAGATTCACTTGCTATAATGATGTCACACGTCATCACCAATTCACATCCGCCACCGAGTGCAAATCCACTTACGGCTGCGATCATCGGTTTTTTAATCGTGCGCAGTTTATAAAATGGTTCAAACTGATTATCGTTGAACATCTTCTCAGCATTTTTCTCCATCATTTCTTTTATATCCGCTCCCGCTGCGAATGCCTTTTCATTTCCTGTAATAACAGAGCATTTCACATCGCTGTCGTTGTCGAGCGCAGAGAGTGCTTCAAATAATTCCCGAAGCACTTGTGAGTTAAGCGCATTCAGTGCTTGTGGGCGATTGATTTGAATTAGGGCAAAACCGTCTTGTTTTGATATAAGTAATGTTTCGTAAGCCATAGTATATTCTCCAAATTAGTATGTAGAAATATAGGTGATGAATATCGAAAGTGAAAGAGCGAAAAAGAAACTAATTTGCATCACTTGCTTTCATTCGAAAGAACAGAGATATTTGTATGTGAAACAACGCGTTACGCATTTCAACTCTTGAGAAAGGAGTAGTTATGCATCCTCACTCAGATCACATAAAAGCTTTTCGCACAACAGCCAGAGTGTTCAGCATTGTGCTCTTTATGCTGTGGGGTTCCTTTTTTGTGGAACACCTTTCATGGTTCGTCACCGAATCCATGAATACTCCTCCAATCCGTATATGGGTAATACAGGCAGGACATTTTCTTTTGCTTGTAGGATACTTGGTTTCTTTAAAATGGGAACGGATTGGGAGTGTTTTGATTATCGTGAATGCGATTTTCTTCTTTAGCTATGCAGCCGGGAAAAATGCCGTTCCGTTTATTATCGTAAGTGCTTTTCCGGTGATGTTGTATTCCTATTGCTGGGTAAAGCAGAGGCATTGGACAAAATCAGCATAGTGGGTTGTGAGAGAGAATCTTACTTTTCTAATTCAGAATATGTTGAAAAACTGATCGCCTCAGGTCGCACGAAATATGCTGTGTCGTGCTGGAATATCCTCCACTTATCATACTTTCCTTTATACCAGAATTTCAAATAGAACCGTTTTGCTGGAGGCGTTAATGTTAATTTATCTTCGGCAATTGCTCTTGGTCCGTTGCATGGCGTTGGTGCAAGAAAATCTCGGACTATGATGATGATAGTATCTGCGTTTTGGTAGTCTCGTGTATCAAATTTATAGTTTTTACACGGAAGTTTTTTTATCGAACGAAGTATTACCGTGGATTTTGTCTCTTGTCGTTCCAAACTGAAGGAAAGTTCATCTTCTTGAGAAAACGCGACGGAAAAAAGGAAAAAAAACCATAGGATGCTAAATCGGGATTTCTTTATGAAAATCATATCTTTAAGGAAGCATATTTATTGATAAAAGATGGAAAAAAATGGTTTTTTATTTGTTCTAGAAGAAAGTAATTGCAAAACAGATATATAGCAAGAAGTATTATCGGTGTTACATTTTTCTTTATGATCTTCTATTAAAGAGAAAGTGTATCCATTGAGCATTTCCATCGTATAAAAAAACACTTGTTTTAACCAATACAAGAAGCTTGAGTCAGTCACAAAACGTTTTCCGAAATTGTTGTATGTTGACCACAACCATTTTGAAATATCATAGGTCTAATACCTAAACGCAGTCATATGGCGCAAACAGACGAAGAACTTATTGAGCAATCCATTGCCGGAAATGCAATTGCATTTGAGCAGCTTATCTATCGTTATGATCAGGACGTGCTCACTATTGCAGCACGGTTCACGAGAAGTTCCGACGATGCGAAAGATATTTATCAAGAGACATTTATTCGTGTTTTTAAAGGACTGCCAAAGTTTCAACAAAAAAGCGAATTTTCAACATGGCTGTTTAGAATTGCCACAAATGTTTGTTTAACGCATAAAGAAAAAACAAAACGAACATCGACTGTATCGATAGAAGAAGAAGATAATAATGAATCTATGAGTGAATATGCTGTGAGCGATAATGAAACAGACGCACTGCTTCACGGCAATGAAATCTCAGACCGAATTGAAATTGCACTTCAGGAATTGTCGCCGCAGCAAAAATTGGTCTTTACACTGCGACATTATCAGGATTATAAACTGAAAGAAATTGCCGCAATGATGAATTGTGCAGAGGGAACAGTTAAAAAATATCTATTTGAAGCAACACTGAAGATGCGAACCCACTTACACGATCTCTACAAACAACAATGAAAAAAGAAGAATATAAAGAATTGATGTATCTCTCCATTTATGGAGAATTAAATGAGGGTGAACAGGCTACGTTAGATGCGTATCTGAAAAAACATCCTGATGCGAAAAAAGAGATTCAAGAACTTAAAGAATTCAGATCCTTCGTTTCTCAACATACTTCTCCGAAGACTTCTGATGATCTGTTGAGCGATGCCCGTTCTAAACTCCGCGAAGCATTGCGGAAAGAACGGAGTAAGAAATCACTCACGGTTCAGATGACGAGCTTGCTGAAAGAATTTCTTCAGCCAAAATTTGCTGTCGGTGGAATTGGAATTCTCTCATTGGGAGTGTTTATCGGATATTGTTCATTTTCACCAACAAGCATTGAAAATCAACTGATATTTCAACCAGTTGCAAATAGCGAAAAGACAAAACCGAAGACATCAATCGCCAACATTCAATTTATCGACAGTGATGCATCAGACGGTGAAATAGAATTCGAATTTGATGCTGTGGCACCGATGCACATCAAAGGAAAGATCGATGATCCCGAGATTCAAAAGGTATTAACGCATGCATTATTAAATGAGTCGAATGCCGGCATTCGTCTCTCAACTGTCAATGCTATTCGGAATCAAACAGAACAAACAAAAACGGTGGATCCTGCAATTAAAAATGTGTTGATCACATCGTTAACGTCCGATGCAAATCCGGGCGTCCGCCGCGAGGCATTGCGAGTGCTTCAACAATATCAATTTGACAACGATATTCGTGATGCATTATTGCAAGTGATTATGAAGGATGATAATTCGGGACTGCGTGTTGCCGCCATCAATGCTTTGGAAATTGCAAAAATGGACGGAACGAAATTCGATGATGCAACCATTCGTGCATTAAAACAACATATTGGAAAAGAACAAAATAACTATATCCGCAATCGTGCGGTAAATTTAGTAAAGGAGATCTATCAATGAAGACAGGAAGAATGTATTCAATCATACTCAGCGCCGTTCTGCTCGTTTGTGCAGCATTCGGAAGCGATCAGGAATCACCAAAGTCGTCTGGAAAATCCTACGCTCGTTCGGGATCAGTTTCAGTTACCGGTTCATCCAGCAATCAATCGAAGAAAGAACAATCGTTCAATGTGGGGAAAGGAAGTTCGCTTGATGTTTCCGTTACAGGTTGTGAGATTCTCATTAAGACATCTGATAAAAATGAGATTAACGTAGTGGTGGATGGTATTGATGATGAGGATATGGAGTTTGTAAAAATGATTCAATCCGGTGACGAAGTACGAGTAACATACCGTCCAAAATGGGGAGATCACAGCGACGGACGTTTTGTGATTACAGTTCCGACACAAACAAAACTTGAATTGCGTACTTCCGGCGGTGATATTGAATTACAAGGAAATTTGACAGGAGATGCCGTTGGTTCAACATCAGGCGGAAATATCACCATCGAGAAAGTGAAAGGGATGGTTCGCATGTCTACTTCGGGCGGTGATGTTCGCACCGGAGATATTGACGGCAAAGCAGACCTGCGAACGTCCGGAGGGAATATAACTCTGGCGGGTGTTAATGGTGAAGCAACAATCAGCACTTCCGGTGGTGATATTCGAATCGAAAAAGTTGCCAAAAAACTCGATGCAAGAACATCCGGCGGCGATATTGAAGTCGGTGATATTGGCGGTGATGCTTCTTTATCAACTGCGGGTGGTGATGTTCGTGTTGGAAAAGTGAGCGGCAATGCTTATCTCCGCACAGCGGGAGGTGATCTTCGATTAAAAGGTGCATCAGGAACAGTCGAAGCAAAAACTGCCGGTGGAGATATTGATTTAAAGAACATTACCGGCTCAATCGAAGCGAGCACAGCGGGTGGCAACGTCAATGCAGAATTGAATCCTACCGGTAAAGGCGAAAGTAAGTTAAAAACGGCAGGCGGAGATATTAAATTAACCATTCCGGAAAATGCCAAAGCGACAATAGAAGCTACGATCCGCCTTCGTGAAAATGGAAATTGGGGTTCATCATCCAGAAAAACAAAATATGAAATCCGATCTGATTTCAAAGCCGAATCATATGAAAAAGATGAAGATCGTGAAGAAATTCATGGACGATATATTCTCAACGGCGGCGGAGAAACCATCACATTAGAAACTGTGAATGGATATATCGATATCAAGAAAAAATAATTGACAATTGTAATGCAACAAACTCATCAAAGCGGCGTAGCGAACACACTACCGCCGCTTTTGAGTATCTAATTTGGAGGACCTATGACATCTTGTGTGCGAATTTTTGCGATGGGGATATTGTGCTGTTGGACTATTCAAGCAGCACAAGTAAAAGCAGTTCGATTGGTACAGCCGATCGTCGTTGATGGCAAACTTTCGGAATCTATTTGGAACTCAAATCCTGCATCTTCGGATCTGAAACAAAAAGAACCGAATCAGGGAGAACAGCCATCCGAAAAGACCGATGTATGGGTCGCGTATGATGATGATGCACTTTACATCGCTGCACGATTGTTCGATTCTTCACCCGATTCAATCATGGCGCTTCTCGATCGAAGAGATAATCTCAACACTGCCGATTGGTTTGGAGTATTTTTAGATCCGTATCGTGACAAGCGATCCGGAAATTATTTCGTGGTTGGCCCTTCCGGAACACTTGCAGATGGTGTGCTCTATAATGATGATTGGGATGATTTCGATTGGGATGGAGTATGGGAAGGGAAAGCACAGATAGATGATCGCGGCTGGACAGTTGAAATGAGAATCCCCTTCTCTCAGTTACGATTTTTAGATCAGGATTCCCAAATATGGGGGATTAATTTTCGACGTGATATCGGCAGGAAAAGCGAAACGGATTATCTCGTCTATACCCCAAGAATGGAAAGCGGATATGTTTCCAGATTCCCTGAACTTGTTGGTATCGATGGAATAAAACCTGCAAACGCTTTGGAAGTGCTGCCGTTTGGTACAACAAAAGCGGAGTATACTCATCCAGCTCCCGGTAATCCATTCAACAATGGTTCGCGTTACTCACCGGAATTCGGCGCGGACATTAAGTACGGATTGAGCAGCAATCTCATCTTAAATGCAACTGTCAATCCCGATTTTGGCCAGGTAGAAGTCGATCCGGCAGTGGTCAATCTTTCAGACGTTGAATCATTCTTCAGCGAACGGCGCCCGTTCTTTGTTGAAGGAGCAAACATCTTTACCAATTTTGGACAAGGAGGAGGACGAAATTTTTGGAATTTTAATTTCCCCTATACAACTCCATTCTATAGCAGAAGAATCGGACGTTCACCTCATGGCAACGATACGCTGGGACAAACAAATTTTATCGATATGCCTTTTGCAACACGGATATTAGGGGCTGGTAAAGTCACCGGCAAGGTAGGAGATGGGTGGAATGTTGGAACGATTCACGCTATCACCGCGCGCGAATATGCAGATTTCAAATCCGGTCCGGTGCGCGCGAGTGCTGAAGTGGAACCGTCAACATACTATGGTGTTGGAAGAGTGCAGCGGGATTTTAATGACGGCAAGCAGGGAATAGGTGTGTTGGGAACATACACACACAGAATGTTCGATGATCGAGTCCTTCAAAACGGGTTGAACTCGAACGGATCGTTTGTTGGTGTGGATGGATGGACATTCCTCGATACCAGCAAAGCATGGGTCGTTACCGGTTACAGTAATATTTCGCATGTGGAAGGAACGAAAACTCGGATCACCGGCATTCAAACAAATTCCCAACATTATTTTCAACGTCCGGATGCCTCGCATATTACGGTGGATTCCAATGCATCATCGCTTACAGGTTTCGCCGGACGATTTTATTTGATAAAACAAAAAGGAAATTTTTTCTTTAACTCATCCATCGGTTTCATTGATCCAAACTATGAAGTAAATGATCTCGGATTCCAATCCCGTGCAGATGTCATCAATATGCATATCGGCGGCGGATACAATTGGACGGAACCAGATGGCTTGTTCCGTCGCAAAGAATTAGGGGGAGGATTCGGACAAAGTTTTGATTTTCAAAATAATCTCATCCATCAGGTGTTAATCCACTTTGGTTTCGTCCAATTTATGAATTTCTATTCAGTGAACTGGAACCTGGCCATGAATCCAACGGAAACGATAAATAACCGACGGACGCGGGGAGGACCATTAACCATCAATAAAACTGGATACGAGATTAATTTAAATGCAAGTTCAGATTACAGTAAAGACGTTATAGTAGAAGTAAATACGAATAATTACTTTTCCGATCATTCCGATTATAAAAGCGCATCGTTTTGGGTCCAATATCGTCCGGCAAAAAACATTACATTTTCGGTCGGGCCGCAATATGAAACAGAAATGCAAAAATTGCAGTGGTTTGGTGAATCGGTTCATGCCGAACCATTGGCTGTAGCAACATTCGGAAATCAATATGTTTTTGGTCAGTTGGATTACCGATCGATCTCCGCCAACATTCGTTTGAACTGGACGTTAACTCCGTCCTTGTCTTTGCAGTTGTATTTGCAGCCGCTTATTTCATCAGGAGCATACTCTAACTTCAAGGAATTACTTAAACCAAAAACAGACGATTATTTATTGTACGGCACAGGCGCTTCTTCCATTTCGTATATTGATTCGACTTCCACATATTCCTTCGATTCGGACGGCAGCGGACCGATACCGGCAAAGAGTTTTTCAAATCCCAATTTCAATTCCAAATCGTTGAGAGGAAATGCCGTACTGCGATGGGAATATCTCCCAGGTTCAGTGATGTATTTTGTTTGGACACAAAACAGATCGGATTACGAGAACATCGGTGATTTTCAGATGAACAAATCATTCTCACGATTGATCGACGCAAAGGCGGACAATATTTTTCTGGTGAAGCTCAGCTACTATTTCAATATGTAACAGATTCAAAAAGACATTTTTTGCCATAGATTTCGAAGATTATTTTGTATTTTATATTCGAAATTTATGGCATTTCTATTTTTGGTATGATGAAAGAATTTTTTGAAAAAAAGAAAGAAACAGTAGCTGCAGTTATTCTGTGGCTGATTGTCTTTTCTCAATATTATACAACACTCTCTCCATCAGTTGGATTTATTGACAGCGGAGAGCTTGCGACGGTTGCAATTACTCTTGGAATTGCACATCCCACCGGATATCCGTTGTTCACAATGCTGGGAAGATTATTCTCTATTCTCCCTATTGCTGGCGAAGAGATTGTTCGGTTGAATCTCTTATCGGCAGTATTAACTTCGCTGGCGTTAGTCGTATTCTATTATGTAATCACAGAATTGCTTGATAGGGGAAAAAAGGAGGACCGAACCAGTATTCTCATTTCATCATTCACAGCATCCCTTTTCTTAGGATTTTCCAAAACCTTTTGGTTTCAAGGCGTGGCTGTTGAAGTGTATTCTCTGCATTTGTTGATGATCTGCTTAATCCTTTTGTTGTTTGTGAATGCTGTGAGGACCAATGAAGCGCGTTGGTGGCTATTGTTTTCGTTCTCTGTTGGTGCATCATTTACAAATCACCTCACAACAATATTACTGGCTCCGGCATTGTTGTATTGGTTTTTTGCTGAGCAGGGAGTGAATAAGAATGCGTTCAAGAATATTGCGAAGTTATCAATTCCGTTTATGGCAGGGTTGTCCATATATTTATATCTGCCAATACGTTCCGCCCAGCAGCCGTTGCTGAACTGGGGTGATCCGCAAACGTTCGAAAAATTTTGGTGGCACTTCACGGGAAAACAATTTCGTGTCTTCATGTTTTCTTCTACCGATGCAGCAAAGAAACAATTGAACTATTTTTTTGAAAATTTACCGAATGAGTTCTTCTTTGTTGTTTTAGCGTTTGCTGTCGTTGGATGTTTTATACTCCTATTTACCGATAAGAAAAAATTTGTGTTTACCGGTCTGTTGTTTGTGTCATGCATTGCATACTCAATCAATTATGATATTCATGATATTGATTCATATTTTCTGCTCGCGTTTATTGCTATTGCAATCTTTTCGGCATTTGGCATTCAAAAAATTTATCTACGCTTTGAAAAACCCATCACAAAGTCGATGGTGATGATTCTATTGATCATTATTGTTTCTGTCCAATGTATCGAAAGTAGAAAAAAAGTAAACCAGAGCGAAAATTATCTTGTCGAGGATTACACGAAAAATATCCTGTTAAACCTTCCCCAAAATTCGATTGTCCTTTCATATCAATGGGATTATTTTGTAGCATCGTCTTATTATTATCAGTATGTAAAGAATATCCGAAAGGATGTTGTGGTGTTGGATAAAGAACTCTTCCGAAGGTCATGGTATATTCCTCAGTTAGAGAATCATTATCCTGAATTGATGCGAAAGTCAAAGATTGAAGCGCAGTTGTTTCAACAGGAGTTATTTAAATTTGAGCATGAACTTCCGTACGATTTTGCAGCGATTGAAGGACGTTATACTGCTCTACTGAAAAGTTTTATGGATAAGAATGAATCTTTGGTATTCTATATCACTCCGGAAATAGAACCTCAATATACACTGGGCTATTATAGAGTACCCGAGGGTTTTTTATTTAGAATTCGCAAAGATACAGTCTATTCCTCAACTCCTTCTCAGCAGATCATTTATAGAGGATTTGATGGGAAAGATATTTACTCAAAACAGATCACAACATTGGCATTGAATGCCTTGTTGCGCAGGGAATTATACGAACGATATTATGGAATGGATAGTGTTGCCGAATTTTACCGTCAAAAAGCCTCAGAAATAAAGTCCAAACGAACACCTTAAGTTATTAATTTTTAACGCATATTCTGTTGACTTTCTAGCAAAAAAGTATATATTTGTTAACTCCGCCACAATACCTTTTCAGGAAACCGTATTTTTATGCGTTTTCCTTAAAGAGCCTTGGGTCTTTAAGATATTATTGCTGGCATAGCTCAGTTGGTAGAGCAGCTGATTTGTAATCAGCAGGTCATCAGTTCAAGTCTGATTGCCAGCTCAAGAAAATTGGTAAGGGTAGGTAGCGAAGTGGTTAAACGCAACAGACTGTAAATCTGTCGCCCTCGGGCTTCGGAGGTTCGAATCCTTCCCTACCCACAGAACGCAAAGATTGCTTGCGTAGCTCAGTTGGTAGAGCACGTCCTTGGTAAGGACGAGGTCACCGGTTCAATCCCGGTCGCAAGCTCTGCTGAAAGTGGAGTAACCTGCGAACTAAAGAATTTCCAAATCGTCAAAGAGGAGATTTGGTTAATGAAAAAATTGCGGAAGTAACTCAGTTGGTAGAGTCACAGCCTTCCAAGCTGTTGGTCGCGGGTTCGAGTCCCGTCTTCCGCTCTCAATAAGATGTCACAGTGTTGTTTTAAGAATAAGGAATGAAGTATGAGAGATATCATTACCCTCGAATGCACCGTTTGCAAGGAGCGAAACTATTCAACCACGAAGAATAAAAAGAAACAAACAAATCGTGTTGAATATAAAAAATATTGCCCCCGCTGCAACAAACACACAATTCACAAAGAAACCAAGTAAATTTCGTACGGGTGTAGCTCAATTGGTAGAGTAGCGGTCTCCAAAACCGTTGGTTGGGGGTTCGAGTCCCTCCACCCGTGCAGAAGTGTCAAGGTTATTATGAAAGAAAAAATCATCAACTTCTTTACTGACGTCTACAAAGAGATGAGTAAAGTAACGTGGCCAACACAAAAAGAACTTCAGGAGTCAACCTTGGTTGTTCTTGGGGTGTGCGGCGTTATTGCTGCCTTCGTCTATGTTGTGGACACACTTGTCAGTCAAGCTATCAAGGGAATCTTTTAAGTGGTGGACTCAGCCGTTTTACATAGATGGTATGTTGTTCGTACCTACTCGGGACACGAGAATAAGGTGAAACTTGCGATGGAGAGTGAGGCGAAAGAGCAAGGATTGCAAGAAAAAATTACTCGTATTCTTATCCCCGCGGAAAAGATTTTTGAAGTGAAGGATGGAAAGAAGAAGAGTAAGACAAAAAATTTCTTCCCCGGTTATATACTGGTAGAGGCAATACTTGATGAGAAGACAAAACATCTCATTTTGAATACGCCGTCGGTTCTGAGTTTCGTTGGGACAAAAGATCGCCCGGTTCCGCTTCAACCGGACGAAGTAAAACGTCTCATCGGGAAGATTGAAGAGAAGAGAGAGGATGGCACGGAGATTGAGCGCATGGAAATTCCGTTCCATATCGGCGAACCGGTAAAGATTATCAGCGGTCAGTTCCACAATTTCACGGGATTTGTGCAAGAGATTAATGCGGAAAAATTACGGCTGAAAGTGATGGTGAGTATCTTCGGCCGCAAAACGCCGATCGAACTCGATTTCAGTCAAGTTGAAGTTGAAAAATAATTTATCAATTTAATTCAGTAGAGAAAGATTATGGCAAAGAAAGTTGTTGGTTTTATTAAGTTGCAAATTCCTGCCGGTGCGGCAAATCCTGCTCCTCCGGTTGGTCCTGCGCTTGGTCAAAAGGGCGTAAACATCATGGAATTCTGTAAACAGTTCAATGCCCGCACTCAAACGCAGGCTGGACTGATTATTCCTGTGATCATTACGGTATTTTCTGACAAATCGTTCACCTTCATCACTAAAACACCGCCGGCAGCAGTGTTGCTGGTGAAAGCGGCAAAAGTGCAGAAGGGTTCCGGGGAACCGAACCGTACGAAAGTCGGTAAAGTGACGCGCGCGCAAGTGAAAGAGATTGCCACAATGAAAATGCCCGATCTCAACACTTCTGATATCGAATCTGCGATGAGCATGATCGAAGGAACAGCAAAAAGTTTAGGAATCACAGTCGAAGGTTAATCATTCTAATCATCGTGGGAGTTATGCTTAGTGCATAACGCTTGGACCACAAAGGAGAACTCATGGCTCACGGTAAAAAGTACAACAATGCAGTAAAAAAATATGATGCAAAAAAATTCTATTCAGTTGATGAAGCAGTTGGTATCGTAAAAGACACCGCATCGGCAAAGTTTACAGAGGCAGTTGATATTGCAGTTCGTCTTGGTGTTGATCCCAAAAAAGCAGATCAAGCAGTTCGCGGCACAGTTGCATTACCCCACGGAATTGGTAAATCGGTTCGTGTATTGGTGATGGCAAAAGCACCAAAAGATGCTGAAGCAAAAGCGGCGGGTGCTGATTATGCAGGACTCGAAGAGTATGTCGAAAAAATTAAAGGCGGTTGGGCAGATATTGATGTGATTATTGCCACGCCGGACGTGATGGTGGAAGTTGGTAAGCTTGGAAAAATTCTTGGACCGCGCGGATTGATGCCGAACCCGAAGAGCGGCACAGTGACGCTTGATGTTGCAACAGCAGTGAAAGAAGTAAAAGCGGGAAAGATTGAATTTCGTGTTGACAAAGCCGGCGTTCTCCATGCAACAATCGGTAAAGTAAATTTTGATAAAGATAAACTTGCTGAAAACATTAAAGCATTTCTTGTGACGGTTGGAAAACTGAAACCGTCAACATCGAAAGGACAATACGTTAAAAGTATTTTCATTTCGTCAACAATGGGACCAAGCGTTCAAATCGATCGTACCGTTGTTCAGTCATAATATAAACGAATTTACGCACTCATAATCTCATAAACCTGATATGATGCCTCGTGAAAAAATCGGGGGCTTCTCATTGTATCAACAAGAAGAAATATCTCACAATGAATAAATCAGAAAAAGAACAAATTGTAGCCGAAATTCAGGCGATGGTTGCCAAGGCTCAGGGAATGTTCTTTACTGATTTTGCGGGAATCAATGTGGAGGAGATAACAAAACTCCGCAGTGAATTCCGAAAATCCGGTATTGAATATAGAGTCGTCAAAAATACACTCGCGAAAAAAGCATTGCAAAATGTTACCGGGTACGATAAAGTGTACGATAAGCTTGTCGGACCAACCGGTATCGCATTTGCGTATAATGACGCAGCAGCACCGGCTAAGATCATTCAAAAATTCAAAGAGAAGAACGAGAAATTTGCCGTAAAAATCTGTGTCGTGGAAAAGCAAGTGTATGATGGTTCCAAATTAAAGGAACTCGCAGCATTGCCGTCACGTCCGGAAGTTATTGCAAGCATTCTCGGTTCGCTCAACTCACCGATCACCGGCATTGTTGGTACGCTGAATGCTGTGATCAGAGACGTTGTCGGCGTTCTCGATGCTATTGAAAAGAAAAAAGCCGCGTGATGTACTATCCCGCACTGAAAAGTTTATAACATAATTTAGAAATAAGGAGAAACAACAATGTCAGTCGTAGCAGAATTAGTAGAAAAAATCGAAAAACTTACCCTTCTTGAAGCTGTTGAGCTCAAGAAAGCCCTCGAAGAAAAATTCGGCGTATCAGCAGCAGCACCGATGATGATGGCAGCAGCTCCGGCAGCTGGCGCAGCACCGGCAGCTGAAGCACAGACCGAATTCAGCGTTGAGTTGACTGAAGGCGGAGCACAAAAGATCAACGTTATTAAGGTTGTTCGTGAAGCAACGGGCCTTGGCTTGAAAGAAGCAAAAGATCTCGTTGACGGTGCGCCGAAAGTCGTCAAAGAAGGTCTCAATAAATCAGACGCAGAAGCGTTGAAAAAGAAACTTGAAGAAGCAGGCGCAAAAGTTGCGTTGAAGTAATTCTTCATACATTTTTTCAATACTCTGTAATGTACCTTATTGCACATCCTATAGAATACTGAAATATACCAAGCCGATCGTCCCGTTTGTCAAAAAACGGAACATCGGCTTGTGTATTCTTTTGTCTGTTCAGTTGAACCGAACGTTTTTTGAGGATAAAAAAAAGTTTTCAAACGGATCATCGCTTTGCGTTGATCAGTATTTCACCTAACCAACATCGTCATCAGGTTCATGACCTGAAGGAGTGATTGAGTTGAAGAGCCAATCCAGATTGCATATCGACCCGAAAACGGGCCGCCATAGTTTTGGAACAATCAATGAAGTGGTCGAATATCCTGATTTGCTGAATGTGCAGATCGAGTCGTTCGAACATTTTCTACAGGAAAAAATTGCACCGACCAAGCGTAAGAACAGAGGTCTGCAGCAAGTGTTTCTCCAAAACTTTCCCATTACAGACACGCGAGAAAATTTCCTTCTCGAGTTCGTCGAATATTACGTTGAAAAGGCAAAGTATACAGTGCGCGAATGCCAAGAACGGGGACTGACATACGCCGTTCCGTTAAAAGCAAAATTACGCTTGTCGCAAAAAGCGGAAAATGGCGAAGGGTATTCGGATACCATTGAAGATGTTGTGTATCTTGGCAACCTTCCGTATATGACAGAACGAGGAACGTTCATCATCAACGGCGCGGAGCGTGTTATCGTCAGCCAGCTGCATCGTTCACCAGGCGTGTTCTTCAGCGAATCAACACATCCGAACGGAACACCGATTTATTCCGCGCGTATCATTCCGTTCCGCGGATCGTGGGTTGAATTTGCCACCGACATCAATAATGTGATGTACGCATATATTGATCGCAAAAAGAAATTCCCCGTTACAACATTGCTTCGCGCTCTTGGTTATTCTTCTGATGATGAAATCATGGAGCTCTTCAATCTTGTTGAAGAAGTAAAAGTGGCTGATATCGATTTGAAGGATTACATCGGACGTATCATCTGCGGCGATGTTGTCGATAGAAAAACAGGCGAAATCATCATCAACAAAGATACGCTTGTTACAGAAGAAACCGTTAAGAAAATAAAAAAATCAGAAATTAAAAAGATCCGTTTCCTGAAATCCGAAGAACCGGGCAACCGTTCGGTTATCGCCAACACCATCATGAAAGATGCTGTGCACAGCGAAGAGGATGCACTTGAAACCATCTACCGTCAATTGCGTTCCGGCGATGCTCCGGATTTGGAGACAGCAAAGAGCTTAATTGACAAATTGTTCTTCAATCCAAAACGATATGATCTTGGAGATGTTGGCCGTCATCGTATCAATGCAAAATTGAAATTGGATATCAGCGAAACGGTAACGACGCTGACAAAGGAAGATATTATTGCTATCATCCGGTACTTGCTCGATCTGAAACAAGGGAAAACCTCTGTTGATGATATCGATCATTTGGGAAATCGCCGTATTCGTACCGTTGGTGAACAGATTTCCGCGCAATTCAACATCGGTCTTGCACGGATGACACGCACAATTCGTGAGCGTTTGAATGTTCGCGATCAAGAAAAAATTGCTCCTGGTGATTTGGTTAATGCCCGTACTATTACAAGCGTTATCAATACATTCTTTGGAACAAACCAACTCTCGCAATATATGGATCAAACGAATCCACTGGCTGAGTTGACCAACAAGCGCCGTATGTCGGCTCTTGGACCGGGTGGTCTGACCCGTGAGCGCGCTGGATTTGAAGTTCGTGACGTTCACTATACACACTATGGCCGTCTTTGTCCGATTGAAACACCGGAAGGTCCGAATATCGGTCTTATTTCCTCGCTTTCCATGCACGCAAAAGTAAATGAGTATGGATTTTTGGAAACACCGTACCGCGTTGTGAAAAAGGGAAGAGTGACAGATGAAATTGAATTCTTAAATGCTGAAAAAGAAGACGAATTTACCATTGCGCAGGCGAATGCGCCGATCGATGATAAAGGGAAATTTTTAACAGAAAAAGTTCAAGGAAGAAAAGCTGGTGATTTCGTTGTTCAATCACCGGATGAAATGCAGTATATGGACGTTGCACCGACGCAGATCGTCAGTGCTGCCGCAGCGCTCATTCCGTTTCTTGAACATGACGATGCGAACCGCGCATTGATGGGATCGAACATGCAACGCCAGGCAGTTCCGTTGCTTCGTCCTCAGGCACCGATCGTTGGAACAGGTCTTGAACAGAAAATTGCTCGTGATTCGCGCACATGTGTCATTGCCGAACGTAATGGTGTTGTAGAAAACGTCTCAGGCGAAAAAATCACTGTGCTCTATGATATCGATGAAGACAACGTAGAACAGTTGATAAGTTTTGAAGATAAACGCCGCGTAGAATATCGCTTGGTGAAATTCTTCCGTACGAACCAGGATACAGGTTTGAATCAAAAGCCGATCGTGGTTCCCGGACAGCGTTTCAAAAAGGGAGATGTGCTTGCCGATGGTTGCGCAACAGATCAAGGTGAACTTGCTCTTGGACGCAACCTGCTCGTAGCATTCATGCCCTGGCGCGGTTACAACTTTGAAGATGCTATCATTATGAATGAACGCATTGTCGCAGAAGATGTGTTTACGTCTGTTCACATTGAAGAATTTGAACTTCAAGTGCGCGATACAAAGCGCGGTGAAGAAGAACTCACGCGTGAAATTCCAAATGTCAGCGAAGAAGCAACAAAAGATCTCGATGAGAATGGAATTATCCGCATCGGTGCAGAAGTGAAAGAAGGGGATATCTTGATCGGTAAAATCACTCCTAAAGGTGAGACCGATCCGACACCGGAAGAGAAATTGTTGAAAGCAATCTTTGGCGACAAAGCCGGCGATGTGAAAGATGCATCGTTGAAAGCTCCGCCAGGCATGAAAGGCATTGTCATCTCGACAAAACTCTTCAGCCGAAAGAAAAAAGATGCTGACACCAAGAAGGAAGATAAAAAGCGTCTTGATCTTCTTGAGAAGATGCATAAACAGAATCTGGATCTGCATTACGAAAAACTCGGACGCAAGCTCGGATTACTTCTTGATGGTGAAAAATCTGCCGGTGTAAGAAATCTTGACGGCGATATGATATTCCGCAGTGGCACACAGTTCAAGATGGAAACGTTTGTCGGTTATGATAAGCTCGACAAATTGGATCCAAAAGTGGAATGGGTCGAGGAAAAACGTAAAAATAATTTGATTGAAAAAATCTTCCAGCATTATTTTGATACGCTGAACCATATAGAGGAAGCGTTCAAGCACGAAAAGAACAAGATTACCATTGGTGATGAATTACCTCCGGGAATTGTACAGCTTGCAAAAGTGTACGTTGCGAAAAAACGCAAACTTTCCGTTGGTGATAAAATGGCAGGTCGTCATGGAAACAAAGGTGTTGTTGCTGCCATTGTTCCTTCGGAAGACATGCCGTTTACGCCTGATGGCCATTCGGTTGATATCGTTCTTAATCCACTTGGCGTTCCATCCCGTATGAATATCGGTCAGTTGTTTGAGACAGCACTCGGATGGGCAGGAAAAGCTCTCGGAATTAAATATGCCACTCCAATTTTCGATGGTGCAAGCTGGGAAGATGTACAGGAAGAATTGAAAAAAGCAGAACTGAATGTTGATTCACGCAGTACGCTGTTGGATGGACGTACCGGTGAAACATTTGACCAACAAGTGACTGTCGGACAGATTTATATGTTAAAACTGTCTCACTTGGTAGACGATAAGATCCATGCACGGTCAATTGGACCGTACTCATTGATCACGCAGCAGCCGCTTGGTGGTAAGGCACAATTTGGCGGTCAGCGTTTCGGAGAAATGGAAGTGTGGGCGCTTCAAGCATATGGAGCCGCACACGTCTTACAGGAAATCTTGACGGTAAAATCCGATGACGTTATGGGACGTGCAAAAGTATACGAAGCAATTGTGAAGGGCGACAACCAGCCGGAAGCAAATATTCCGGAATCGTTCAATGTGCTCGTGCGCGAATTGCAGGGTCTCGGCCTTGAAGTTAAAATTGATTAAAGAATGAATTGATGAACGGAATATTCCGTTCATCAACTATTAAATGGAGAGTAGAATCTATGTTCCGCTCAAGTGAAAGTAAAGCAACCAAATTATTTTCCCGCATCAGCATCAGTCTTGCATCTTCCGATGCGATCCTGACACGCTCATATGGTGAAGTGACAAAGCCCGAAACAATCAACTATCGCTCGTTCCGGCCGGAACGCGACGGGTTGTTCTGCGAACGTATCTTTGGCCCGACACGTGATTGGGAATGTTATTGCGGTAAATACAAACGCATTCGGTATAAAGGTATTATCTGTGATCGTTGCGGCGTGGAAGTGACACAGAAAAGTGTCCGCCGAGAACGTATGGGACACATTGCCCTTGCAGTGCCGATTGTTCATATCTGGTATTTCCGTTCGCTCCCGAGCAAAATCAGTTATATACTCGGTATCAGCAATAAAGATCTTGAAAAGATCGTGTATTACGAATCGTATGTTGTCACCAATCCCGGAACAACCGGATTGCAGCAGAAAGATCTGATCACGGAAGATCAGTTCTTCGAGATTCTCTCTTCCCTTCCGGAAAAAAATCAGGAATTGGAAGATGATGATCCAAAAAAGTTTGTTGCAAAAATCGGTGGCGAAGCAATTAAAGATTTGTTAAAAAAAGTTGATGTCGAAATTCTGTCCGCAGAACTTCGTGCTCAGCTTCGCGTGGAAACATCGCAGCAGAAAAAACAAGATCATCTCAAACGTCTCCGCGTCATCGAAGCATTCCGTGAACGCGAAGGCGGTCCGGCTAACAAACCGGATTGGATGGTGCTCGATGTTATTCCGATTATTCCTCCCGAACTTCGTCCTCTTGTGCCGTTGGAAGGTGGACGGTTCGCAACATCAGATTTGAACGATCTCTATCGCCGTGTTATTATCCGTAACAATCGTTTGAAACGTCTTATCGACATTAAAGCACCTGAAGTTATTCTGCGCAATGAAAAACGTATGTTGCAGGAAGCAGTCGATTCATTGTTCGACAATTCGCGCCGCAACAATGCTGTCCGGAGCGACAACAATCGTGCATTGAAATCACTTTCCGATATGTTGAAAGGAAAGCAAGGTCGTTTCCGTCAGAACTTGCTCGGTAAACGTGTTGACTATTCCGGTCGTTCGGTTATCGTTGTTGGTCCGGAACTGCAGTTGCATCAAGCAGGTCTTCCGAAAGACATGGCAGTTGAATTGTTCAAGCCGTTTATCATCCGCAAGTTGATCGAACGGGGATTCTCCAAAACCGTGAAGAGCGCAAAGAAAATGGTAGAGAAGAAGGGTCCGGAAATCTGGGAAATTCTCGAAAATATTATTGACGGTCACCCCATTTTGCTGAACCGTGCTCCTACACTTCATAGACTTGGTATCCAGGCTTTCCAACCGGTTCTTGTTGAAGGAAAAGCTCTCCGTATCCATCCTATGGTCTGCACGGCATTCAATGCTGACTTCGATGGCGATCAAATGGCTGTTCATATTCCGTTGTCATTCGATGCGCAGCTTGAAGCACGTATTTTAATGTTGTCATCGCATAATATTCTTTCCCCGGCAAGTGGTGCACCTGTGATTACCCCAACGCAGGATCAGGTACTCGGTTGTTACTATTTAACAAAATCAAAAACCGGTGCCAAAGGCGAAGGTACATTATTCTATTCTGATCAAGAAGTAATCATCGCGTATAACGAAAACAAGCTTGACCTTCATGCCCGTATTAAAGTTCGGTATGCAGATAAAATGATCGAAACGACAACTGGTCGTGTTATCTTCAATCAGATCGTTCCCGAAGAACTTGGTTTCATCAACGAATTGTTAAGTAAGAAACGTCTTGTTCAAATTATTGCACAAGCATTCCGCAAGAGTGGAAATCAGCGCACTGCGAAATTCCTTGATGCAATGAAGACGCTTGGATTTACGTATGCAATGCGTGGTGGACTCTCTGTGAACATCGCCGACGTAGCAATTCCAAAAGAAAAAGAAGAGTTGATTAATAAAGCGCAGAAGGAAGTTGATTCCGTTGAGAAACAATATCAAAATGGTTTCATCACCAACGGCGAACGATATAATAAAGTTATTGACGTGTGGACCCGCACAACCAGCCGCGTGGCGGAACGGTTGTTCGATTCACTGCAAAATTCCAAAGAAGGTTTCAACTCTATCTATATGATGATTGATTCCGGCGCACGTGGTTCGAAAGAACAGGTGCGTCAGTTGGCCGGTATGCGTGGTTTGATGGCGAAGCCGCAAAAATCATTATCCGGTGCGACCGGTGAGTTAATCGAAAATCCGATCATCGCAAACTTCCGCGAAGGCCTTTCGATTCTTGAGTATTTTATTTCCACACACGGTGCTCGTAAAGGTTTGGCAGATACTGCGTTAAAGACGGCTGATGCTGGATATCTGACACGCCGACTTGTTGACGTTGCTCAAGATGCGATTATCACCGACGTTGATTGCGGAACATTCCGCGGTGTTCTCACCGGTGCGCTCAAAGAGGGTGAAGACGTAAAAGAACCCTTGTCCGAACGTATTGTGGGACGCGTATCCGTACATGATGTTCGCGATCCGATGACAAGCAAAATTCTTGTGAAGTCCGGCGAAATTATTGACGAAGAAGTAGCTCAGACAATTTCTGAAACGGCAATCGAACTGGTCGAAATTCGTTCGGTATTAACCTGCGAATCAAAACGCGGAGTTTGTGCAAAATGTTACGGCCGCAATTTGACAACTGCAAACATTGTTGAAGTTGGTGAAACAGTTGGTGTTATTGCAGCTCAATCAATCGGTGAACCAGGTACACAGTTAACACTTCGTACATTCCATACCGGCGGTACAGCAAGTTTAATTGCAAACCAATCTCATATTACCTCCAAGTTCGACGGTTATGTGAAATTTGACAGTGTGAAATCGATCAAAATCAGCACCGAAGAAGGAGATAAAATTCTCTCGCTAGGACGCAGCGGCGCTATTCAAGTATTGAATAGTGATAATGCTGTATTGACAAAGTATGATGTTCCGTACGGTGCTATTCTGCAATTAGGCGATGGTGCCCAAGTGAAAAAAGGTCAATTGTTGTATGAATGGGATCCATACAACGCTACGATCATTTCTGAGTACGCTGGTCAAGTGAAGTATATGGATTTGAAGGAAAACATTACGTATCGCGATGAACCGGATGAACAGACGGGACACATTCAAAAAGTTGTTATCGATTCGCGCGATAAAAATTTAAGTCCGTCCATTATGGTTGCGGATAAAAACGGAAAGAAGATCGCCAGTTACATTATTCCGACACGCGCACACATTCTTGTTGACAACGAAGATGCTATTCCGGCAGGAACTGTGCTTGTAAAGATTCCGCGCGATATCGGTAAGACACGCGATATCACCGGCGGTCTGCCGCGTGTAACAGAATTATTCGAAGCACGCTCACCGGGTGATCCTGCCGTTGTCAGTGAAATTGACGGAGTTGTTTCATTTGGTGTGCAGAAACGCGGTAACCGTGAAGTGATTGTTACCAGTCACGATGGCAAAGAGCGAAAAGTATATATGATCGCACTCGGTAAACATGTTCTTGTTCAGGAAAATGATTTCATTCGCAGCGGTGAACGTCTTTGCGACGGTGCAATCGATCCGCATGATATTCTTCGCATCAAAGGTACCAGCGCGGTGCAGGAATATTTAGTGAATGAAATTCAGGAAGTGTACCGTATGCAAGGTGTGAAAATCAATGATAAGCATATCGAAATCATTGTTCGTCAGATGATGCAAAAAGTACGCGTCACAGATCCGGGCGATACGAAATTCCTGGAAGGTGATTATATTGACAAGGTGAAGTTCGAAGAAGAGAATCGCAGTCTTGAAGGAATGGTATTTGTGGAAAACAAGGGTGATTCAAAAATAAAGAACAACACACTCAGTGAAAAGAAAAAAGTAAAAGAGATGAACATTGAGTTGAAGAAAAAAGAGAAGAAGATCATTGAAGCGCGTGATGCTGAACCTGCGCTCTCCGAACCAATTCTTCTCGGAATTACGACAGCGTCATTGTCAACAGACAGTTTCATCTCTGCAGCGTCGTTCCAGGAGACAACAAAAGTTCTTACCGATGCAGCGATCGAAGGTAAAATTGATCACCTGCTTGGCTTGAAAGAAAATGTTATCATGGGTCATCTCATTCCCGCAGGAACCGGATTAAAGAAATTCCGCGAAGTGCTGGTGACGTCAAAAACTCCTTCAAGAGTTATTGAAAAAGCGCCGGTCGTTGAAGAACCAACAGACGAGATGAAAGAAGAAGAAGTAGTTTTGGTAAAAAAAGCACGAAAAAAGTCAAAAATCATAGTCTAAGGATATTGGGGGAAGAATGAAATAATTCTTCTCCTAATGATTGACAAAAAAGAATTTTTTCGCTATATTGTAAAACTTAAAAAGACATTAAAAACATCAATTTTTTGGAGTACGTAGTTGCCTACGATTAATCAATTAGTTAGACTCGGTCGTGAAAATCTGGCTGTGAAGAGCAAGTCTCCGGCGCTTGAAGGCAATCCGCAAAAGCGCGGCGTATGCACGAGAGTGTATACTACAACGCCGAAGAAACCGAATTCAGCACTTCGTAAAGTTGCTCGCGTGCGTTTAACAAACCACATCGAAGTAACCGCTTACATTCCCGGTGAAGGTCATAATTTACAAGAGCACTCTATTGTAATGATCCGCGGCGGTCGTGTAAAAGATTTGCCCGGTGTGCGTTACCATATAATTCGTGGAACGCTCGATACACAAGGTGTTCAAGATCGTAAACAGGCCCGTTCAAAATACGGTGCCAAAAGACCAAAATAATCATAGTTTGACCTTTACCAATGAGAAAAAAGCACGCTTCGAAACGTATCGCCATCGCTGACCCCAAATTTGGGGATCTATTAGTCAACCGGTTCATCAATAATATCATGAAAGATGGTAAAAAGCATCGTGCTCAGACCATTCTGTATGATGCAATTGAAATTATCGGTGATCGAACGAAATCGACCAATCCTATAGAAGTTTTCAAAAAAGCAGTACATAACGTCTCTCCTGTAATTGAAATTCGTGCCAGAAGAGTCGGCGGAGCAACCTATCAGGTTCCTACAGAAGTTCGTCCCGAACGGCGAACCGCTCTCGCAATTCGTTGGTTAATCAACTATTCGCAAGAACGTTCGGATAAGTCTATGTCGTTAAAGTTAGCTGCTGAATTTATCGCGGCTGCAAACGGCGAGGGCAATGCGGTGAAGAAAAAAGAAGATACACACCGCATGGCTGAAGCAAACAAAGCGTTTGCTCACTTTAAGTGGTAATTTGTTTCTCAAAAACATTTTAATCGTTTAAGAAATTTCACTCGACAGCACTATTTTGTCTGCTTTAGAGTTCTAGGAAAAGTATGCCTCGTAAATATTCATTAGAACGTACTCGTAATATTGGAATTATGGCGCACATCGACGCTGGGAAAACCACGACGACTGAGCGAATTCTCTTCTATACCGGTGTGTTGCATCGTGTTGGAGAAGTGCATGATGGTGCTGCGACAATGGATTGGATGGAGCAGGAAAAGGAACGCGGTATAACGATCACTTCTGCCGCAACAACTTGTTTCTGGAGAGATCATCGCATCAATATTATCGATACTCCTGGTCACGTAGATTTTACGATTGAAGTTGAACGCTCGCTTCGTGTATTAGATGGTGCGGTTGCATTGTTTTGTTCTGTTGGTGGTGTAGAACCCCAATCAGAAACGGTGTGGCGCCAAGCTGATAAGTATGGTGTTCCGCGTATTGCGTTTGTGAATAAAATGGATCGCATCGGTGCTGATTTCCTTGGTGCTGTGCAAATGATGAGAGAACGTCTTGGAGCAAATGCAATTCCGATCCAACTTCCTGTTGGACAAGGGGATTTGTTTAAAGGAATTATCGATCTCGTGAGCATGAAAGCCCATATATTTCATGATCATTCCAACGGTATGACATGGGATGAAATTGAAATTCCTCACGATCTTCAAGCGCAAGCTGCAGAATATCGTACAAAAATGTTAGAAGCAGTTTCCGATGAAGATGATTCATTGTTGGAAAAATATCTTGAGGGGAAAGAGATTTCTGAGAAAGAGCTAACGGATGTATTGCGTCGTGCTTGTTTGAAAGTAACAATTGTTCCGGTGTTATGCGGTTCTTCCTTTAAGAATAAGGGCGTTCAGATGCTTCTCGATTCAGTCGTGAACTTCTTGCCGTCTCCTCTTGATATACAAGGTGGAGTGATTACTGGTCATCATCCAAACATGAAAGATACAGTTAGTCGCACAATTGCTGACAACGAAAAGTTTACAGCGCTTGCGTTTAAGATTATGACTGATCCCTATGTCGGACGATTGACGTTTTTCCGTATTTATAGTGGAACAGTAAAAGCTGGTTCATATCTGTATAATTCTGTTAGTGATAAGAAAGAGCGTATCGGTCGTGTATTGCGCATGCATGCAAACCATCGTGAGGATGTTGACGAAGGATATGCGGGCGATATTCTTGCTGCAATTGGTTTTAAAAATACTCGAACGGGAGACACATTATGCGGCGAGGATGAATCAATCATCCTTGAAAAGATGATATTTCCTGAACCGGTTATTCATCAAGCAATTGAGCCGAAAACAAAAGCTGATCAAGAGAAGATGGGCGAAGCTCTTTCGAAACTTGCCGAAGAAGATCCGACATTCCGTATTACAACAAACATCGAAACTGGCCAAACAATTATCGGCGGTATGGGTGAGTTACATCTTGAAATTCTCGTCGATCGTATGAAACGGGAATTCAAAGTTGAAGCGAATGTTGGAAAGCCGCAAGTTGCTTACAAAGAAACAATTCGCAAAAAAGTTACACAAGAAGGTAAATTCGTCCGTCAATCAGGCGGTAAGGGTCAATTCGGTCACGTATGGATTGAAATTGAGCCGAATGAAAAAGGCAAAGGATACGAATTCGAAGACGCAATTGTTGGCGGTGTTATTCCGCGTGAATTTATTAAACCGGTATCTGCAGGTATTCAGGAAGCGTTAAAGAATGGTATTCTTGCAGGATATCCTGTCGAAGATATTAAAGTGAAACTGATCGACGGTTCATATCATGATGTCGACTCGTCGGAAATGGCGTTTAAAATTGCCGGTTCGATGGCCTTCCAAGAGGGTGCAAGAAAAGCAAACCCGGTGATTCTTGAACCGATCATGGGTGTTGAAGTAGTTTCTCCCGAAGATTATCTCGGTGATGTGATGGGTGATTTGAATTCACGCCGCGGTAAGATTGAAGGAATTACTCCTCGAAAAGATGCTCAAGTAATTAAAGCAATGGTTCCGTTGTCTGAAATGTTTGGATATGCAACAACATTGCGTTCCATGACTCAGGGGCGAGCGCTCTATACTATGCAGTTTGATCACTATGATGAAACACCGAAATCGGTTTCAGAAGCGATCATCGAAAAAGTAAAAGGCAAGAACGCTTAAGAATTAGAATATTAGTAAAAATCAATCACACATTAAAATAAGGAGAAATCCTCATGGCAAAAGAAAAATTTGACCGCAGTAAGCCGCACGTGAACATCGGAACGATTGGACACGTCGATCATGGAAAGACATCTCTGACTGCAGCGATCACAATGACACTCTCATTAAAGGGTGGTGGATTATCAACAGTTCGTACATTCGATTCTATTGATAATGCTCCAGAAGAACGCGAACGCGGTATTACCATTGCTACTGCTCACGTAGAATATTCCACTGAAAATCGTCACTACGCGCACGTTGACTGCCCAGGCCACGCTGACTATGTGAAGAACATGATCACCGGTGCTGCACAGATGGACGGTGCAATTCTTGTTGTTGCCGGCACAGACGGACCAATGCCGCAGACAAAAGAACACATTCTTCTTGCCTATCAAGTTGGTGTGCCGAAAATCGTTGTCTTCTTGAACAAGGTTGACATTGCTGATCCTGAACTTCTTGATCTTGTTGAAATGGAATTGCGCGAATTGCTCACTTCCTATAAATTCCCCGGTGATGAAATTCCGATCATTCGCGGATCAGCAACAAAAGCTCTTGAAGCATTTGCTGCAAACAAACCGATTGACGATCCGGCCTATAAACCGATTCTCGATTTAATGGCAGCAGTTGATTCTTATATCCCGGAACCCAAACGTGATTCTGAAAAGCCGTTCTTAATGCCGATCGAAGACGTATTCTCAATTACCGGTCGTGGGACAGTTGGTACCGGTCGTGTTGAACGCGGTCATGCAAAAGTTGGCGATGAAGTTGAAGTGATTGGTCTTGGCGCACATAAGAAAACAGTTATTACTGGTGCAGAAATGTTCCGGAAAGAACTAGATGAAGTTCGTGCTGGTGATAATGCAGGTATCCTGTTGCGCGGTATTGAAAAGAACGATCTCGAACGCGGAATGGTTGTTGCAAAACCTGGTTCCATTACACCGCACAAAAAATTCACTGCACAGGTGTACGTGTTAAAGAAAGAAGAAGGTGGACGTCATACACCATTCGTAAACGGATATCGTCCTCAGTTCTATTTCCGTACTACTGACGTGACCGGTGTTGTCACCATGCCTGCCGGCGTTGAAATGGTTATGCCCGGTGACAACGTTGATAACATGCAGATCGAACTGATCTCTACCATCGCTATGGACGAAGGTCTCCGTTTCGCTATTCGCGAAGGCGGACGCACAGTAGGTGCCGGCGTTGTAACAAAGATCGTTGAGTAATAAAAATAATTCTGTCAAAATCCCGATGTGCAACGGTGCGCATCGGGAAATTGCACAAGGAGAAGAGAAACATTGGCTGGTCAAAAAATTCGTATCAAATTGCGCTCGTATGATCATAACTTGATCGACAAGTCAGCAGAAAAAATCATCAAAACCGTGAAATCAACCGGAGCAGTTGTATCCGGACCGATTCCGCTTCCGACGCGGCGTTCGGTGTATACGGTAAACCGCTCTCCGCACGTTGATAAAAAGTCGCGTGAGCAGTTTCAAATTAAAAAACACAAGCGACTGATCGATATTTTGTCATCCGGTTCAAAAACCGTTGATGCATTGATGAAGCTCGATCTGCCAGCCGGTGTCGACGTAGAAATTAAAGTGTAACAGGTTGAATATCATACCAGCAACAACATTTTTGTTCAACCAATAAGTTAGAAAGTTCTCAAGGAGAATATACCTGTGAGTGGAATTTTAGGAAAAAAGATAGGCATGACAAGCGTTTACGATGACAACGGTGTTTCCGTACCGTGCACCGTTATTGAAGCTGGGCCATGTTTTGTCACTCAGATTAAAACAAAAGATAAAGACGGCTACGATTCAATCCAGTTGGGTTACGATCAAAAAGCAGAACGTCTTGTCAATGAGCCGTTGAAAGGCCATTTTGCGAAAGCGGGAGCGAAAGCACTTCGTCTGCTACGTGAATTCCGGAATTTCAATGGAGTAAAATTGGAACTGGGTCAAGAGCTTCGTGTTGATGCAGTGTTTACTCAGGGCGATACGGTTGATGTATCGGCTCGATCTAAGGGTAAAGGATTCCAGGGTGTTGTTCGTCGACATCATTTTGCTGGTGTTGGTAGCCAAACACACGGACAATCCGATCGTCAGCGCGCTCCTGGTTCTATCGGCGGATCGTCGTATCCTTCACGTGTATTCAAGGGAATGCGCATGGCAGGCAGAATGGGATTCGACAATGTCACTGTAAAAAATTTGAAAGTTTTGAAAGTTATTCCGGAATCAAATCTTATCCTTGTGAAAGGTTCAATTCCCGGAGCAAAAAATACGTACGTAACAATTACAAAGTAATTTGATTGCAGGAAGCATCTGCTATGAATATTGAAATCTTAAAAAAAGATGGCACAAAGTCCGGCGAAACTGTAGAGTTGAAAGCGGATATTTTTGAAATCGAACCGAACGATCACGCGATCTATCAGGCAGTCCGTTCATACTGGGCAAACCAACGCCAGGGAACGCACAAAGTAAAATCGCGTAACGAAGTTCGCGGTGGTGGGAAAAAACCGTTCTCGCAAAAGAAAACTGGTCGGGCCCGTCAAGGTACAAGTCGTTCACCATTGATGCCGGGCGGCGGTTCGATTTTCGGACCAAAACCGCACGATTATGTTGTGAAACTTCCTGCAAAAGTGAAACGTCTTGCCCGTAAATCCGCTTGGTCCTATAAAGCGAAAGACAAACAGATTGTTATCGTGGAAGATTTTTCATTTGATGCACCGAAAACAAAAGAGATGTCAACGATACTAAAATCACTTCAGATCGGCGGAAAAAAAGTATTGTTGCTCACATCAAAGACGGACCTGGGCGTGTTGAAATCAGGACGCAACATTCCGACCTTAAATATTTTAGAAGCAGCAAAAGCTTCAACGTATGATATTCTCAACAACAACGTTGTTCTGATCCTGAAAAGCAGCGTTGATGTTATCAATAAAACATTTGCAAACTAATTAGTAACGGCAGCGATTATGGCAGGAATCCTTATACAACCTTTGTTGACCGAAAAAATGACGGAATTGACAGCAAAACGTCAGTACGCATTCAAGGTCAATCCAAACGCAAATAAAATTACCATCGCTAAAGCCGTTGAGAAAAAATTCAACGTCAATGTTACCAGCGTGCGCACCGCCAATGTGAAAGGGAAAATGAAATCACAGATGACGAAACGCGGACGCATTGCGGGAAAACGCAGCGACTGGAAAAAAGCAATCGTCACGTTGAAAGACGGACAAACAATTGATTTTCTGGCTAACGTTTAACGAGAAGAGTAAGATATGGCATTACGTAAATTAAAACCAACTACTGCTGCAACGAGATATTATTCGATTGCAACATTTGAAGAGATTACCCGGTCGACACCGGAAAAATCACTTCTCGAAAAAATCACCAAGTCCGGTGGACGAAACAGTCTCGGACGTGTTACATCGCGACATCGCGGGGGTGGACACAAACGTCGTTATCGCGTGATCGATTTCAAACGCGACAACCGTAATATTGAAGGTAAAGTTTTTTCTATTGAATACGATCCGAATCGTTCAGCGTATATTGCATTAATCCATTATGTTAACGGTGACAAGCGTTATATTATTGCACCGGAAGGTTTAAAAGTTGGAACAACAATTATCGCAAGTGAAAAAGCAGACATCGTTGTTGGAAATGCATTGCCGCTGAAATCCATTCCTGTTAACACACAGGTGCATAACATTGAACTTCGTCCCGGAAAAGGTGGACAAGTTGCACGCGGAGCCGGAAATTTTGCAACAGTTCAGGCGAAAGAGGGTGGTTTTGTTTTGTTGAAATTTCCTTCGGGCGAAGCGCGAAATGTTCTTGCAGAATGTTATGCCACCATCGGACAGATCGGAAATCTTGATCACGAAAATATCAGTTTTGGTAAAGCAGGTCGTTCACGCTGGTTTGGAATTCGTCCTTACGTTCGCGGTGTTGCTATGAATCCTGTCGACCATCCAATGGGCGGCGGTGAAGGAAAAACATCCGGTGGCGGACATCCAGTCAGCCCGTGGGGTCAAAAAGCAAAAGGTTTGAAAACCCGCAAACGTAAAAAACAATCAAGTCAATATATTGTAAAGCGTCGTAAGTAATTAAGAGAGTATTATGAGTCGTTCACTCAAAAAAGGTCCATACATTGATTTGCGTCTTCTTCAGAAAGTAGAAGCGCTCAACAAATCAAACAAAAAGCAAGTGATTAAGACGTGGGCTCGTGCCTGCACTATTTCTCCTGAATTTGTGGGACATACGTTTGCCGTGCACAACGGTAATAAGTTTATCCCAGTGTATGTTCAGGAAGCAATGGTAGGACATAAGCTCGGTGAATTTGCACCGACGCGTATTTTCCGCGGTCACCCAGGTTTAAGGACCGAAGCAGCGGCGTAATCATTCTAATTGGAGTCTAGTAAAATGGAAGCAAGAGCATTACAACGATTTGTAGGAACATCACCGCGCAAGATGCGTATCGTTATCGATTTAATTCGTGGTAGATCGGTCGGTGAAGCGATGAACATCCTTCATTTTCAGCCGAAGCATGCGGCAAAATCAGCAGAGAAGGTTCTTCGTTCTGCAGTATCAAATTTTCAAAATAAAGATGTCAATGCCGGTGTCAGCACCGATGATCTGATCGTGAAAGAGATTTTTGTGAACGGTGGCGCATCGATGAAACGTATTCTTCCTGCTCCAATGGGACGAGCTTATAAAATCTTAAAGCGTTCGCATCATTTAACAATAGTTATTGATAAACGAACATCCAAAAAAAAATAATTTTCAGTTGAGGAGTTACTTTGGGACAAAAAATTAATCCGGTCGGTTTTCGTTTAGGTATCATTAAGGGTTGGGACTCAAACTGGTACGACGAAAAAAATTTCGCCGGAAAACTTCAAGAAGATATGATGGTTCGGAACTACCTCCGCAACCGTTTGAAAAAAGCCGGTGTCTCTAAAATTTTAATCGAACGAACACCGAAGAATGCCCGGATTACCATCAACACTTCCCGTCCCGGAGTAGTGATCGGAAAAAGTGGAAAAGAAATTGGGCAGCTTGAAGAAGAATTGAAAAAAGTAACGAACAAAGAAGTAAAGATTCTTATCAGTGAAGTGAAACGGCCGGAGCTTGATGCACAGTTAGTTGCTGAAAACATTGCTGCACAGCTTGAAGGTCGTATCGCATTCCGTCGCGCAATGAAACAGGCGATCACAGCGGCAATGAGAATGGGTGCAGAGGGAATCCGCGTAAAATGTGGCGGACGTTTAGGCGGAGCAGAAATTGCACGCACGGAACAATATAAAGAAGGCCGCATTCCGCTTCACACACTACGTGCTGATATTGATTATGCTCATGCAGAAGCTGCAACGATCTATGGTAAGATCGGCGTTAAAGTGTGGATCTGCAAAGGTGAAGTATTAGACCGTTCCGGTAAATAAATTTGAATTGCATCTGGAGTTTTGAACTATGTTAATGCCAAAAAGAGTAAAATTTAGAAAAGCACAACGCGGCCGCATGAGCGGTGTAGCAACACGCGGTGCATCGGTTGCCTTCGGTGATTACGGTTTGAAAGCAATGGAACCGGGCTGGATTTCAGCACGACAGATTGAGGCAGCACGTGTCGCGCTGACCCGATTGATGAAACGAGAAGGCAAAGTGTGGATCCGTATTTTTCCGGATAAACCAGTAACCAAAAAACCCGCAGAAACTCGTATGGGTAGCGGTAAAGGAGCTCCGGAATTTTGGGTAGCTGTCGTAAAACCCGGACGCATTATGTTTGAAGTTGGCGGAATCAAAAAAGAAGTAGCACAGGAAGCATTAAAATTGGCAACACATAAACTTCCCATCAAAACAAAGTTTGTATCACGTATCGACCTGGTAGCGTAAGGAAATAGAACATGAAATCACAAGAAATTCGACAAATGACCAATGAGGAACTCAGCAAACGCATCGAGGAAAATCTCGATATGCTTGCAACATTAAAGTTCCAAAAAGCAACCAGTCAGGTTGAAAACTCATCAAAGTTTACTTCGCTTCGCAAGGAAAATGCGAGAATGAAAACGATCATTCGTGAACGTGAACTTGGTAAATCAAACGTTGCAGCAAAGTAAGAGAAGAGAATACTCAATGGAAACACGAAACAATCGTAAAACCAGAACCGGAAAAGTCATCAGCAACAAAATGGCGAAAAGCATCGTTGTTGTCATCGAACGCAAAGTTGCTCATCCGCTGTATAAAAAATATTTTAAGCGTACAACAAAGTTCTATGCTCATGACGAAAAGAACGAAGCCGGTGTAGGCGATACTGTAAAGATCATGGAAACACGACCGCTCAGCAAATTAAAACGTTGGCGCCTGGTCGAGATCGTTACGAAAGCGAAATAATTGAACGATAGACGATAGAAAGTTCGGAGACGACAATGATTCAAGAAGAAACCAATTTAGTTGTTGCAGATAATTCAGGTGCAAAGAAAGTCCGTTGCATTCGTGTACTTGGCGGTCACGATCGTCGGTACGCATCAGTCGGCGATCTTGTTGTGGTATCGGTAAAATCTGCTATCCCGGGTGCGGGTGTGAAAAAAGGGGAAGTATCGCGTGCCGTTGTTGTTCGCACCACAAAAGAAGTCGGTCGCAAGGATGGATCCTACATTCGTTTTGACGAAAATGCCGTTGTGTTGATCAATCAGCAGAACGAACCGCGTGGAACTCGTATATTCGGACCCGTTGCGCGCGAACTTCGCGAACGTCAATTCATGAAGATCGTTTCACTTGCTCCCGAAGTATTGTAATTCAGAAAGAGAACTCATCATGCACGTAAAGAAAAATGATATCGTTGTAGTCATCTCCGGAAACTCCAAAGGCAAAGAGGGTAAAGTGCTGAAAGTATTTCCGGAAAAAAATCGAGTGATCGTTGAAGGTGTGAACATTATGAAGCGTCACACAAAACCTTCCCAGAGCAATCCGCAGGGCGGAGTCGTTCAGAAGGAAGCTCCAATCCATTCATCCAACGTGATGTTGAAAGATCCAAAGTCCGGCGAAAAAACCCGCATTGGATATGCCCGCACAAAAGATTCAGTCAGCGGAAAGAAAAAAGTAATGCGTGTCGCTCGGAAAAGCGGAGAAATGTTTTAATTTTTTAATCGGTGTTACGCGCCTCTGCCGTCAGGCGGAAATAACGTAGCACACAACAACAAACGACCATGGCAAAAGAAAAGAAACAGCACAAAGAAGAGAAAAAGGGACCGGGAGTACGTGAAGCCGGCGTGTATCCGCGCCTTGCCGAGAAATATAAAAAAGATATCATTCCTGCAATGATGAAACAGTTCGGCTATAAGAACGTGATGCAGGTTCCAAAACTCGAAAAGATCTCTGTGAACATCGGCGTCGGACAGGCAACACAAGATGCAAAATTATTGGATGTTGCCGTTGGTGAATTGGAAACGATCACCGGACAAAAAGCAGCCATCACGAAAGCGAAAAAAGCTATCTCCAATTTCAAACTCCGTCAGAATCTGCCGATTGGTGCTCGTGTTACGCTGCGCAGCAACATGATGTTTGAATTCTTAGATCGTTTGATCAGTTTAGCAATGCCGCAGATCCGCGACTTCCGCGGAATCTCTGACCGTTCGTTTGACGGACGCGGTAACTATACGCTTGGAATTAAAGAACAAATTATTTTCCCAGAAATTGATGCAGATCGCGTTACAAAGATTTCCGGTATGGATATTACATTTGTTACGACGGCTAACACCGATATGGAAGCAATGGAACTTTTGAAATTATTCGGCGTTCCATTTGTAAAACGTGAACAACCAGTAGCGAAAGCAAGTTAAAGGAACAGTATGGCAAAACTCAGCTCAATTGCGCGTCAAAAGCGTCGTGAAAAATTGGTGGCAAAGTATGCTGCTAAACGTAAAGAATTGATCGAAAAAGGTGATGTTGAAGCATTGCGTCTTCTTCCGCGCGACAGTAACCCCACTCGGTTACACAATCGCTGCTTTCAGACAGGCCGTTCACGCGGTTATTTCAGAAAATTCGGCCTTGGACGTATGGCGTTCCGAAAATTAGCACACGAAGGAAAAATTCCAGGTCTTACGAAAGCAAGCTGGTAACAAATTAGGAGAACGGTTTAGAATGGCTCATTCAGATCCAATCGCAGATTATCTTACACGTCTTCGCAACGCAATTCAAGCGAAGCACAAAAAAGTTGAAATCCCTGCTTCCAATGTGAAACGGGAAATCACCCGCATTCTTGCGGAAAATAAACTCATCACAAAGTATGATGTTGTCGCTGATGATAAACAAGGTACGATCCGAATCGCATTAAAATATTATGCGGGTTCTAACGTGATCAAAGGTTCGCGTCGCGTTAGTACGCCGGGCCGCCGTGTTTATCGTCAAGTAGAAGATCTGCCGCGCGTCAGTAACGGTTTGGGTCTTGCGATCGTTTCAACATCAAAAGGTTTGATGTCCGATAAACAAGCTCGCAAAGAAAATGTCGGTGGAGAAGTTCTCTGCCTTATTTGGTAAAAGGAGTTTAAAACGTGTCACGTATAGGTAAAAAACTTATTACAGTTCCGAGTGGCGTAACGGTCTCCGTGAATAACGGCGTAGTTACCGTCAAAGGAAAAAACGGAGAACTCAACGAACGACTTCATCCGAATGTCGGCATTGAGATCAAGGGCAACGAAGTAACAATTACTCGTAAGACGGAAGAACGTGCGAATCGTGCGATTCATGGCACCACCCGTGCGAACGTTGCCAATATGGTGAAAGGTGTTGCCGAGGGATTCTCCAAAAAATTGGAATTGGTCGGCGTTGGTTACAAGGCAGAAATGAAGGGGAAAAATCTTGCACTCGCACTCGGATTTTCACACCCTATCTTATTTCGTGCACCGGAATCAGTGAAGATTGAAACTCCGACTCAAACAAGCATCACTATCACTGGTTATGATAAACAACTTGTCGGACTCATTTCGGCGAAGATTCGTTCCTTCAAACTTCCTGAACCATACAAAGGTAAAGGAATAAAATACGAAGGTGAAGTGCTCCGTCGTAAAGCCGGTAAAACAGCAGCAAGCTCGAAATAACAATTTTGTGAATTGAGATTATGATAAAAAAAGACACTACAAAGCGGCGTTTACGAATTAAACAAACGATCAAAAAGAAAGTTTTCGGTTCCACGGAGCGACCCCGTTTTTCCGTCTATCGCAGCTTGAACGAAATTTACGGTCAGATCATCGATGATGTCACCGGAAAAACAATCGTTGCTCTTTCGACGAATGCAAAAGAAGTAAAACAAGAAGTCGCTGCTGTGAAGACGAAGATTGAACAAAGCACGCTGGTAGGCAAGTTGCTTGCAAAAAAAGCGATCGAGAAAAATATCAGCGCAGTGGTGTTCGACCGTAACGGATATTTATATCATGGTCGCGTGAAGGCATTTGCAGACGGTGCACGCGAAGGCGGATTGAAATTCTAAACTGTTGGTCGTGCTGTCCAATTGTCGTGTCGTCCAATGGCAGGACAGCGCCCTTTGGAGGCGTTAATCTAGGTTCGAATCCTGGCACGACAGCAAAATTTTACGAACAAAAATTACATGTGAGGATTTACTTTGGCTCGAATAAAAACAAGTGATCTTGATCTGAAAGACAAACTGGTCCACATTAACCGTGTTGCAAAAGTGGTGAAAGGTGGTCGTCGTTTCAGTTTTAATGCTATCGTCGTCGTTGGTGACGGGAATGGGTATGTAGGGATCGGACTTGGAAAAGCAAACGAAGTTGCAGATGCTATTTCCAAAGGGACAGATGATGCAAAAAAGAACGTTGTGAAAGTTCCGTTAATTAACGGCACAGTTCCTCACGACGCCCTTGGAAAATTCGGTGCAGGGAAAGTGTTGCTTCGTCCTGCAGCGCCCGGTACCGGTTTGATCGCTGGCGGCGGAGTTCGCGCAGTGTTGGAGATGGCAGGAGTGAAAGATATTCTGACAAAGCAAATGGGATCGGCTAATCCGCATAACGTTGTGAAGGCAACATTGCGTGCATTGCTTTCCATGCGCGATGCAAGAATGGTTGCAGCAGAACGCGGAATTTCCGTGCAAGAACTTTTTCAAAACTAAACTTAGTGTGAGCGACAATGGCAGCGCCGAAAAAAATTAAAATTACACAAAAGGTCAGCATTATAGACACGCTGGCAAAACATAAAGCAACGATCAAAGCGCTTGGACTTGGTCGTCCGAATTATTCTGTAGTCCATACCGAGACTCCTCAGATTCGTGGAATGATCAATACGGTCCGCCATTTGGTGACCGTTGAAGAAGTTAAATCATAATATTTTTTGAAGATGCCTGCCTGCCCGGCAGGCTAGCGAGCTCCGGCTCCGGGGCGTTAGTACTTCACAGGAGACAATAATGGCAAATATTCTCAGCAACTTAACATACGCAGTAGGTTCACGCAAAAAGAAAAAACGCATTGGTCGCGGACAAGGTTCAGGACACGGCGGAACATCGACACGCGGTCACAAAGGACAGGGCTCCCGTTCAGGCTCCGGTATCAAAAGAAATTTTGAAGGCGGACAGATGCCGCTTGTACGACGGTTACCGAAGTTCGGTTTTACACCGCGCAATCGTGTTGAATATGCTGTCGTGAATGTTGAATTGCTGCAAAAGCTTGTCGACGATAAAAAAATTACCGATGGAATAATTTCTCCTGAAGTTCTTGTGAACATTGGGACAGTATCTGATAAACGAGCACCCGTAAAAATTCTGGGCGATGGCGAGTTAAAAGCAAAGTTGACAGTAACTGCACATAAGTTCAGCAAGTCTGCTGTCGAAAAAATTACAAAAGCTGGTGGAACAACAAAAGAAATCTCAAACGAAAAAGTTGCTGCTTAACTTAATCTGAATATTATCAATGAGTAAATTCACCGAAAGTTTTAGAAATATTTTCAAGATCGAAGAGCTTCGAACGCGCTTGCTATTCACCGCAGGGTTGTTGATCGTTGTCAGACTTGGATCGCATGTGACACTGCCCGGCGTTGATGCCGGTGTACTTGCTGATGCAATGCGCAATCAGTCTGATAATACCCTCTTTGGATTGTACGATCTGTTTGTTGGCGGTGCGTTTAGTAATGCCGCAATTTTTGCATTGGGTATTATGCCCTATATCAGTGCCTCTATTATTATCCAATTACTCGGGGCGGTTGTTCCGTTCTTTCAGAAATTGCAAAAAGAGGGAGAAACAGGTCGTAAGAAGATTAATCAATACACCCGGTTGGGGACGGTAGTGATTTCAATATTACAGGCATGGGGTGTCAGTGTTCGTTTAGAGAGTTTGAATGCGAATGGAATACCGATTGTACCTATTGAAGTGCAGGGATTTTTCTTTGCATTCAGCACAATGATTTTTCTGACCGCAGGAACAATGTTCATGATGTGGCTTGGAGAACAAATTACGGAACGCGGCCTCGGTAACGGTATTTCGTTGATCATTTTTATCGGCATCATCGCGCGTTTTCCTCATGCTGTTCTTGATGAGTTCCAATTGGTCAGCTCGGGTGCACGCCCGATTATTATTGAATTGATTATTTGGGCGGCAATGTTGTTGATCGTGGCTGGAGTTATTATGGTCACACAAGGTACGCGCCGAATTCCGGTGCAGTATGCAAAAAGACTTGTCGGCCGCAAAGTGTACGGTGGTGTTACACAATATATACCGATGCGTGTCAATACCGCTGGTGTTATGCCGATCATTTTTGCCCAATCATTAATGTTTATTCCCAGCACAATCTTGACATTTTTCCCTGACAGTGAATTTGTCGGATCGATTGCCGGATATTTTCAATACACATCGTTCACATATTCATTCTTTTACGGATTGATGATTGTGTTCTTTACATATTTTTATACGGCAATTGCATTCAATCCGAATGACGTTGCAGATAATATGCAAAAGAACGGCGGATTTATTCCCGGTATTCGTCCAGGAAAACATACATCCGATTTCATTGATAATATTTTAACAAAAATTACATTGCCGGGCTCAATCTTTTTGGCGATCATTGCCATTCTTCCTGCGTTCATGGTGAAGTTTGGAATTACATCAAGCTTTGCATCGTTCTTTGGCGGAACAAGTTTGTTAATCTCTGTCGGTGTCGCACTCGATACACTTCAACAGATCGAATCGCACTTGATGATGAGACACTATGACGGCTTTATGAAGAGCGGCAAAATAAAAGGTCGTATCGGTCGATAATGGCTGCTAGTATTAAATCTCCGGCTGAGATAGAATTGATGCGAGAGAGTTGCCGGATCGTTGGTGATGTTATAAAGCTGATAGGGACGCAAGTGAAGCCGGGAATTTCTACAGGAGAGCTAGATGCGATGGCGGAAGATTATATTCGCAGTTGCAATGCAGAACCGGCGTTTAAGGGATATGGTTCGGATCCCAAAAATCTTTTTCCAGCAACGTTATGCATATCGGTTGATAGTGAAGTAGTTCACGGAATCCCGGGGCAGCGAGTGTTGAGAGAGGGAGAAATTGTCTCGATTGATGTTGGCGCGAAAAAGAATGGTTTTTTTGGGGACGGGGCTTTTACCTTTCCGGTTGGACAGGTAAGTGAAGAGAAAATGCGGTTAATGAGAGTAACAAAAGAATCTCTTAATCGGGCAGTTGAACAAGCGATTGATGGAAATAGGATCGGTGATATTGCCCATGCGGTGCAGGCGTTTGTTGAAGCAGAAGGATTTTCGGTGGTGCGAGATTTAGTTGGGCATGCCGTAGGAAGAGAGTTGCACGAAGATCCGCAAGTTCCGAATTACGGGAAGGCGGGGAAGGGTCCGGTGTTGAAAGAAGGAATGACTCTTGCGATTGAACCAATGGTGAATGCAGGAACATTCAAAGTGTTAACGGCAGCGGATCGATGGACGATCGTTACACAAGATGGAAGACCTTCTGCGCACTTTGAATACACGGTGGTTGTTCGCAAAGGTAAAGCAGAAGTGTTAACAATCTATAATTAATGGCAAAACAAGACGCGATAAAAATTGACGGAGTAATTTCAGACACATTGCCAAATGCGTCGTTTCGGGTAAGGTTGGACAATGGCCACGAAATTCTTGCGCATATCTCCGGCAAAATGCGTATGCACTATATTAAGATTCTGGTTGGCGACAAAGTAACGGTAGAACTTTCACCGTACGACTTGACAAAAGGCAGAATTACGTATCGGTACAAATAAGAGTGATAAAGGGACGACAATGAAAGTTCGTGCATCAGTAAAAAAGATCTGTGAAAACTGCAAGATCATCCGCCGAAAAGGCAAAGTGATGGTGATCTGCAAGAAAAATCCAAAACACAAGCAACGTCAAGGTTAAAATTTAGGAGAGTATTCAGTGGCTCGTATCGCTGGCGTAGATTTACCAAAAAACAAACGTTCCGTAATCGGACTAACTTACATCTTCGGCATTGGTGACACCGTTGCCAAAGAGATTCTTGCAAAAGCAGGAGTGGATGAAAATAAAAAAGTCGGATCGTTGACTGATGAAGAGGTCAATAAGATCCGGACGATCATCCAGACCGATTATAAAACAGAAGGCGCATTGCGTGCCGAAAACCAAATGAACATCAAGCGTTTGATGGACATTGGAGCATATCGCGGCCTGCGTCATCGTAAAGGTTTGCCGGTGCGAGGACAACGCACACGTACCAATTCTCGTACGCGTAAAGGTAAACGTAAGACTGTAGCAGGAAAGAAAAAAGCAATCGCTAAAAAGTAATTAGTTCTCTGAAAGGAATATTGTGGCTAAACAACAAACAGCGCCGACAGTTGCGGCAAAAAAGAAGAAAAAAATTCACGTTGACGTGAATGGAAAAGTGTATGTCAAAGCAACATTCAACAATGTTATTGTGACGATCACGGATACCTACGGAAACACGATCGCATGGTCGTCCGCTGGTAAGAACGCATTCAAAGGCTCGCGGAAGAACACACCATTTGCCGCACAAGTTTCTGCTGAAGCGGCTGCGAAAGAAGCGTACGATCTGGGACTTCGCAAAGTGGAAGTGTTTGTAAAAGGACCCGGTTCCGGACGTGAAGCGGCGATTCGTTCGCTGCAAACGGCAGGTCTCGAAGTGACGATCATTCGAGACATGACACCGATTCCGCACAACGGCTGCCGACCGCCGAAACGACGTAGAGTGTAATTTTATATCTTTCTTATTAAGGAAATTAAAACAGAATGGCACGTAATACCGGTTCAGTAACAAAACAATCCCGCAAATTGGGTATTGCTCTCAGCAGCAAAGCAAGCAAATTCATGGAACGTCGTCCGTACGGCCCAGGCCAGCACGGAAAAGGAAAGCGTACCAAGGTTTCGGAATACGGCTTGCAGCTGAAAGAGAAACAAAAAATGAAATATATTTACGGGGTGCTTGAACGCCAATTCAGAAACTACTTTGAAAAAGCAACCCACATGAAAGGCAAAACGGGCGATAATTTGGTGAAGCTGCTCGAACTTCGTCTTGATAATGTTGTGTACCGGATGGGATTTGCTCCAACCCGACGCAGTGCACGCCAATTGGTAACGCATGGCCACTTTAGAATCAATAAGGAAAAAGTGAACATTCCATCGTTTCAATTAAAGACCGGTGATGTTATTGCTGTTCGCGAAAAAAGCCGGCAACTTGACATCATCCATAATGCCATGAAGCGCGTAAAAGATGCTTCGGTGTATACATGGGTGAGCTTGGACAAAGCTGCCATGGCTGGTACATTTTTACGCGTGCCGGAACGCGAAGAGATTCCGATGCTCGCAAACGAACAGCTCGTTGTTGAGTTGTACTCGAAATAACTTAATTGAATTTTTTCTTTACTTGGTGAGAACCAAACTATGAGCAATACACAATTTCAAATGCCGGAAAATGTCCTGCTGGAAGAATCATCCGGCACCGACCGTTTTGGTAGATTCATCGTCCAACCGTTGGAAAAAGGATACGGGGTCACAATCGGAAATGCATTGCGACGCGTACTTCTTTCCTCGCTTCCAGGATATGCAATCACAGCAATCCGTATCGAAGGCATCGTTCACGAATTCACAGCTCTTCCGGGAATCGTAGAAGATGTAACGGATATGATCCTGAATTTAAAGCAAGTTCGCTTGAAAGCGACCAACAAAAAAGTTGGCAAAGTGACTGTCCATTTAAAAGGTCCAGGAAAATTTCTTGCCGGCGATATTCAAAAAGCGACCCCTGAAGTCGAGATCTTGAATCCCGAACTTCACATTGCAACCTTGAATAAGGATGCCGATTTCGAGATTGAATTCCGTATCGGTCGCGGCAAAGGATACGTCACTGCTGAAGAAAATAAAATGCCGGATCAGCCTGTAGGAATGATTACGATCGATTCTATTTTTACGCCGATTGTGAATGTCCGATATAATGTTGAATCAACACGCGTTGGCCAGCAGACAGATTATGAAAAATTAGTGTTGGAAGTTGAGACGGATGGCTCCATTGTACCGAAAGACGCTGTTGCGTATGCCGGTAAAGTGTTGCGCGATCACATTCAGTTCTTCATCAATTTTGATGCGTCACAAGAAACGGAAAAAGAAGACAATGAACGCGACGAAGAAATTTCACGCATCCGCAAAATTTTAATCACACCGGTAGATGAGCTCGAACTGTCCGTTCGATCCCATAACTGTCTGCGCGCAGCGGATATTAAAACATTGGGTGATCTTGTCCGTAAGGATGAATCGGAATTGTTGAAATTCCGTAACTTCGGACGTAAATCGCTTGCTGAATTATCAGCAATCGTAGAAGTAAACAACCTCACATTCGGCATGGATGTGGAGAAATATTTGAAAGACAGCGACTAAAAGGAATTATTGCAATGATACACGGACGATCAGGAAGAAAATTACAACGAACCGCAAGCCATCGCAAAGCATTGTTGAACTCGCTTTCAACATCATTGCTGCGTCATAAGAGAATTCAAACAACATTGGCAAAAGCAAAAGAAACGCGTATGGTTGTTGAGAAATTGATCACGCGTGCAAAAAATGCAGTTGCAAAAGAAGTTGAAGGCGGACCAAAAAATATTCACGCGCGTCGTGAAGTGGCTCGACATATCAATGATAAAGAAGTTGTGCAGATGCTGTTCAATGAGATTGCACCCAAAGTTGCATCACGTCCCGGCGGTTATACTCGCGTGATCAAACTCGGACAACGTCTTGGGGACGGTGCGCATGTGGCAATGATCGAACTGGTGGATTTTGCGCTTGGCATGGATACGCCGGCAGAACCGGTGAAAAAGAAACAAGATCGTCGTGCTCGTGTTAATCAGAAGAAGAGGGCGAAGAGCGAACCCGATGCAGAAGCTGGTGAAACAGCCTCGGCATAAAACGTATAACCAAAGGATAGCAAATGCTATCCTTTGCTCTTCATAGTGAATTATCAATCGAGTGTGTGTGAAGTATGAAAATTTCTACTGTTGATTTTGTTGTTGGCGTAGCAAACTTAAAACAACTTCCCAAGACCAATCTTCCCGAAATAATTTTTATCGGTCGCTCCAATGTCGGCAAATCCTCGTTGCTCAATAAATTATGCAATCGAAAAAATATTGCACGTGTCAGTGCAACGCCGGGAAAGACTCGCGAGCTGAACTACTATCTGATCAATAAAGAACTCTATTTTGTTGATTTGCCCGGCTACGGATATGCAAAGGTTGCCGAACATGTGAAAGCCGGCTGGACACAAATGATCGAAGAGTTTTTTCACACTCGCAGGCAAATTGCGCTTGCCATTCAAATTGTTGATGCCCGGTTAGGACCAACCGAACTGGATAATACCATGATGGGCTGGCTCGACTTTTATAAAGTTCCGTTTCTTCTTATCCTGACCAAAGCAGATAAACTTCCGAAGAACAAACTCATTACCCAAATGAATACCATCGGTGCACAACTGAGCAAGTATAAACATCTTGTCGGCCTCCAGCCGTTCTCAGCAGTGACCGGCGACGGCAGAATCGAATTGTTAAAAACGATCGATCGCCAGATTGAAGAAAAAGAACTTCCTTCAACAAAACTTGTCACAGCAGTAGCGTAACCATCGTGACACGCATTACCGTCCACCCCGCACGGTTATTTTCTTACAATCCTAATTTGTGAGGAGCACATACTTATGAAAAAACGATTATTTACCCCAGGTCCAACACCTATTCCCGAAACAGTAATGCTGAAAATGGCAGAGCCCATTATTCACCATCGCAATCCGGAATTCAATGAAATTCTTACACGCGTCAATCAAAATTTGAAATATCTTTTCCAGACTGAGCAACCCGTTTTGACGTTGACATGCTCGGGAACTGGCGGAGTAGAATCAACATTTGTTAGTTTATTTTCGCCTGGCGATAAGATCATAGCATCAAACGGCGGAAAGTTTGGCGAACGCTGGGTAAAAATGCCGAAGTCATTTGGCCTAAACGTTGTCGAGATTAAAGTGCAATGGGGAAAAGCGCCGACCGAAGAACAGATACTGACCGCCTTAAAAGCAAATCCCGATACAAAAGCAGTGTATCTTACACATAGCGAAACGTCAACCGGCGCAGCAACAGATGTGAAAGCCTTGGCCAAATTGATCCGCGAAAATTCCAACGCTCTTGTTTGCGTTGATGGGATCACCGCTGTCGGTGCCCATGAAATGCGTTTTGATGAGTGGGGTATTGATGTGTGTGTGACCGGATCGCAAAAAGGATTGATGATTCCTCCCGGACTGGCATTTGTTGCAGTCAGTAAACGGGCTATCGAAGCAATTGAAACTTCAAAATTACCACGATTCTATTTTGATTTGAAAAAAGCATTGAAATCATACGCAGATAATGATACGCCATGGACACCAGCAGTGTCGCTTATCATCGGCGTTGATGCTGCTTTACAAAAAATTCGCGAAGAGGGAATTGAAAATGTCTGGGCACGTCATAAACGTTTAGCAAATGCTATCCGCGCAGGTGTTGTCGGTGCCGGACTGAAATTGTTTTCCGATTTTCCGTCGTTTGCTGTTACTCCGGTATGGGTTCCTGAGGGAGTAGAATGGAAACAGTTTAATAAGATTCTTAAAGGAAAGTATGGAATTACCATTGCCGGCGGACAAGATGATTTTACTGGAAAAATCTTCCGCGTTTCTCATCTTGGCTATTATGATGAACTGGACATGATTACGATGATTGGTGCATTGGAAATGACTTTAAAAGAATGCGGCCATAAATTTGATATGGGTGCCGGTGTAAAAGCAACATTGAACTCGTTAATGACGGCATAACAAACTAGAAGTTACCTTATCACTTATTCCCCAACCTCACCGTTGGGGAAATTATTTTTACAGACAATATGAAAATACTCATTACAGATCCAATTGAACAAAGTTGTGTCGACATCCTCACCCGTGAAGGTTTTCAAGTAGATTTGAAGCCCGGTCTGCCTGCTGATGAGATTAAGGCGATTATCCATGATTACGCAGCACTGATTGTTCGAAGTGGGACAAAAGTAACAGCGGATATAATAGAGAAGGCAACATCAATGAAAGTGATCGGCCGTGCCGGTGCCGGAGTAGATAATATTGATTCTGTTGCGGCATCGCGTAAAGGTATTATTGTGATGAACACACCTGGTGGAAATACACTTTCCACTGCCGAACATACGTTTTCGATGCTGATGGCAGTAGCGCGAAACATTCCGAATGCGCATGCGAGTTTGGTTGCGGGCCGTTGGGACCGAAAAAAATTCATGGGAACAGAACTCCACGGAAAAACACTAGGAATTGTCGGGATGGGAAAGATCGGGCGTGAAGTTGCTACCCGTGCTCAAGCATTTGGAATGACAACAATCGGTTATGATCCGGTGTTGAGTGCTGATGTTTCGTTGAAGATGAATGTTGAACTTGTCTCTCTCGACGAAATCTATCGACGATCAGATTTCATTACAGTACACACTCCGTTGAGCGATGAAACTCGTGGATTGCTGAATGAACAAACCATTGCAAAATGTAAGAAAGGTGTTCGTCTCATCAATTGTGCCCGCGGCGGAATCATTGATGAAGCAGCGTTACTGAAAGCACTTGACAACGGGCATGTTGCCGGCGCCGCGCTTGATGTCTTTGTTGAAGAACCTCCGAAAGATTTCACACTTGCAAAGCATCCAAAAGTTGTTGCAACACCTCATCTTGGTGCATCAACGGAAGAAGCACAAGAGAAAGTCGCCATACAGATTGCTGAACAGATTGCTGATGCGCTGAAAGACCGCGGTATTGTTGGAGCTGTAAATGCCGCAGCATTGCAAGCGGGCATGCCAAACGAAATTAAACCATATCTGTTACTTGCTGAAAAACTTGGTTCATTGCAGGCCCAGGTCATGAAGGGTCAATTAAAAGAATTATCGATCGAGCTGAGCGGGGAATTGCTTCACAAACATTCCGAACTGATCAAAGCGGGAGTGTTACGAGGACTCTTTTCAAAATTGATGAGCCAGCCGGTCAATTATATCAACGCACCGGTTCTCGCACAATCCATGGGTGTTCGCATCAGCGAAAAGAAGATTACGGACGCAGAAGATTATGCAAACTTGTTGACAATCGGTTATAAAACGGAATCGGAACAACGTTCGTTTGCCGGCACAGTATTCGGTGGCAAGATTTTAAAATTTGTCCGGCTCGACAAATATTCTATCGAAGGAACACCTGACGGTACATTCCTCTATTATACGAATATCGATAGACCAGGCATGCTGGCCAAGGTCGGAGCAATTCTTGCTGAAGCGAATATCAATATTGCAGGATTATCACTGGGACGTTCTGGAATAGGTGAACGGGCACTGACTGTAGTAAATGTTGATACACCAATTCCGGATTCAATCTTGCAAAAGGTCGCCTCACTGGATGGTGTCTTTAATGCGAAAGTGGTAATATTATAAATGGTTGAGAGTAAAAGTAAAAATCCCTCGACGTAGTCGAGGGATTTTTACTTTTAAAGTGGTTTGCCGAGGACTTTGGTGAAGTTATCTCTATAACCACGACTGAGGATCACTTGAGTGTTATTCTGTAAAACCACTTTATACTCTCCGTTGAAGTACGGCTGCAGTTCTTTGATTTTTTCAACATTGATCATAGTACTCCGGTGGATTCGAATGAACTTCTGTGGATGGAGTTTTTCTTCAAGACTATTCATTGTTTCACGAACAAGGTGAGCTTCATTTCCAACATGCAGCTTCACATAGTTTCCTGCCGCTTCCATCCAATCAATTTCTTCAATCCGTAAAAAAATGATCCTTCCGTTGGTTTTCACAATCAACCGATCCAATTTGGAGGGAGTTTGTTTCATTGAATCCAGTAACGTCTTTATCTGTTCAGTGGTGACTTCAGATTGTGTCTGCGATATTAATAATTTGCGGGCATGTTCAACCGCTTTTCTAAAACGTTCTCGGTCGTACGGCTTTAGCAGATAATCTAACGCATGGAATTCGAATGCTCGCAATGCAAATTCATCATAGGCCGTAATGAAAATAATACCAGGTAACGGATTCACTTTTAAATGCTGCAGTACTTCAAAACCGGTCATTTCCGGCATTTGAATATCAAGGAATAAAAGTTCGGGGTTGAATTTTTGGAATGATGCGACTGCTTCGTGTCCGTTAACGCAGACATCAACAATCTCAATATCAGGTTCGCCGTCAGCAAAAAGTTGAACTTTTTCGCGTGCGAGAGGTTCATCATCAACGATGATTGCGCGAATCATATGTTTGGATTAACAAAAATTTGTGGTGCGTGCAATTCAGGGAATTTAATCCGTTAACATACGAAATGGAATGGAAAGAGTTACACGTAAACCACCCGTTTCTTTGTTTGTGAAGGTAAGAGAATGGTTATTTCCGTAGAGGATTTTGAGGCGTTCTAGAGTATTTTTGATTCCATAGCCTTTGGTAAGATTTTCTTGGAGAGAATTGGAGAATCCTTTGCCGTCATCTTCAATTTGAAGGAAGAGTTTTTCTGCGATACGCCATGAAGACGCAATGATTGTTCCTTGTTTAACGTTTGGTGCTATACCGTGTTTGATTGCATTTTCCAGCAATGGTTGTGCCATCATGCATGGAACAAGAGCATCAAGCGTTTCGGGATGAAAGTTCGTCTTCACGATGAGTCTGTCACCCATTCTTGTTTTTTCAATCAGAAGATATCGTTCAATGAAGGCGATATCATCTTTTAATGGAACTTCTTGAACATTCATTCGTTCCAGTGAAATTCGAAGAAGATCTCCCAGATAGGTTAACATTTTGTCCGCTTCATCAACACTTTTATACATCAAAGAAGATATTCCGTTGAGCGTATTAAAAAGAAAATGTGGCTGAAGCTGCTGATGCAGCGTACGGATTTGCGCTTCTTTTAATTGTACTTCCAGTTGTGATGCCCGCAATTCTCGTTCAGAATACTTTCGGAAATAATCGAATGCAAAATGAATGGCAATGATGATACTGTAATAGAGGAGGCGGTACACGTGATTAACGCGGGCAATGGAGTTGATGACATAATCAATGTAACTGACATTGGGCATCTTTTCAAAAATTCCCCCATACATCCAGGGGACAAAAGAATGCACAATAAAAATATATGTGGAGTAGATTGGGATATGAAGAAATGTAAAGAATAGACCGACGAAAATATGGATAATTAAAATGAGGATAAATGGTAGCTGCCGACTAGATATTTTTTCTGCAAGCCAGATGATGAATGGGGTCAACAACAGCCATAAGTACGCTGCGATAACACGATCGACAAAGACATTGATGACTTCATTCCTTGTCGGTTTTGGCGCTGCTGTTTCATATGAATCTGCATAAATTGACTGAAGAAAAAAGGCAACACCTAGGATTGTCAGAAATCCGAAGTAGAACAATAATTCTGTTCTATATTTTTCCCAGTATGTTTTAGTCATCATAAAACTGCGTTACATCGTCCATCGAGTGTAATCAATGTTTCGTAAAAACTCCACCCCAAAAAACTATCGGCGTGAGTCGGCATACAATCCATTCGATTTTTTCGATTCGCCAAATGAAGGGGTAGCAATTGCATTCCGTGGAAGCGCAGAATGTAATCGTAGACTCTCCTCATCAAGTTTCTTTACTATTTCTTTTACTTCTCCTGCAAATGGTGTTTCTCTGCTTGTTAACAACCAATTAATATTGCAACCCAAATCGATCAATTTTACCAACAGTACCGGACCGGGTAAACTTCTTCCGTTGAGATAACCTGAATAAAGTGTTGAGGGATTCATTTCAAGCGCTTCTGCAAATTTTTTCATCGTACCGTATCGTTTGTAACCGAATAACCGAAGGTTCTGTGCTACCTCTTTTTTATTGAGCTTCATACTGCCTCCTTAATGTAATGTGAGATGCTGCGTTTCTGTATGTCAATAATAGGCAACCACACGTGAATTTAAAAACAATTTGGGATGAACAGGTGTAAAGAGGGGGTAAAATGCGACCGGTAGTGACAAAAACAGCTAATTTTTTACGATGAAAGGGGATACAATACAATTGTTATAGTTAGCCTGAAAATACTGAACAAAAATGATGTGACCCTTGACAATTGAACCCGCTGTCCCTATATTCAATTGAGCAAGTGAATAAATATTAATTAATAGGGAATAAAATATAAAAATTGTTTCCCCCTTCTCATTAAACCAAAATCAACGTACGAAGAAATTATTATTATCATTTCATTAAACCGAACCTACATCATAATTACTATTACAACATAACATAACTTAATAGTTCAAAAAACATAAGGAGACCCCACCAATGATTTTGAACAGACTTCATTTACTGTTCGCTGTTGCTGTCGTTACGATGGCAATGGTACTTGTGAGCTGCGTAGAAATTCCCGACAAAGCTCCCGATCCACCAGTGCTCAACGCAGAATATCGTTTTATTTCTGTTATGCCTGATGGTTCAATTCCTCCTACAAGCATAAAAATTGCCGAAGGTCCGGATTTTACGACATATAAATCGTATAACCTTGCTGCCAATACAATCGCAACAAATTATCAAACGTTTCTTTCCGGCAGTAAGCGAATTGTATTTGGGTCACTCGATACATTTCGTGTGACATTCGAAACTGATCAACGTGCAACATTAGCGTTTGCGGAAACAAAAACTGGTGCATTCCAGGCGTTGAAGCTTGCGCATCGCTATACATTTGCGCCGAATGGTATTGCCGACACATCGATCGTACGCTTCATTAATCTAGTACAAAAAGCACAAGACACTATCGACGTATGGCGATCGGATAGTACTCTTGCTTCAGGTATTGTTAGCAATAATAATGTTTTGTATGGTGCCTCCAGTGGATGGATAAAAATTCCCGCAGGTAAATCCTATAAATTCTTCTTTACTGATCCCAGTATTGCAAACAGAGTCTATAAAGATTCTATTATCCTTAGTGGCGCATCCCGAAAATTCTATACGGTATTTGTCTATGATAAATTTGACTCTACAGGGACCGACAAGACTCTAAAAGTGAAAGTAAAAGTCTTAGAAGATTTATGATCAGCCTTGATAACGACACTATGTATAAAACTAATGAAGCATCAAGAGGAGAAATTATGAAAAAGTTTTTATTGTCTGTACTGATCTTCTCAATTATCCCAACGCTGATCTTTGCCGCATCCGGTAAGATTCGCGGTCAGATACTTGATGACAAGACCAAAGAAGCGCTTGTTGGCGCTAGCGTGGTGATTGTTGGAACCAATTACGGTGCGGTTACCGATGTCGATGGTAACTTCATAGTTTTGAATGTCCCTCCCGGCACTTATGCTTTGCGGGCATCATTCATTGGATATCAAAACACCACAGTCAACAATATTAAAGTCAGCGAAGATTTATCAACGGAAATCAACTTCCGATTGATATCATCTGAAGTGCAATTGAGTGAAGTGATTATTATCAACGATCGACCGTTGGTGAATAAAAACGCAACGAACGCTGTTCGCATTGGTACCCAGGAAGATATTCAGAAACTTCCTATTCGCGGTGTTCAAGCTGCAGTCGCTCTTTCACCTGGAGTCGTCCAGCAAAATGGCAACCTCTATATAAGAGGCGGCCGTTCGGACGAAGTGGGATATTATCTTGAAGGTGCCAACACCAGAAGCATTGCAAATGGAACCAATTTAACAACTGTTATTCCGGATGCATTGGAAGAATTTCAAGTACAAGCTGGCGGATACACTGCTGAGTACGGTGGTGCAAACTCTGGTATTGTGCGTCAATCTCTGAAAACAGGCGGACAAGAATATAAGATTAGTATACAAGGAGAAACTGATAATTTCACCCCGCAATATAAAAAGGCACTCGGTACATACTCCTATGGATATAGCAACTATACAATGACCATCGGCGGCCCGATTCCTGGTATGAAAAATGTGAAATTCTTTGTTGCTGGCGAAAATCAATTCCAACGAGATAATCAGGTGCTCTTTTGGGAAGGATTTACGATGAAGAATCTTACAGACCTTAGTTCAGCGACAACCCCAAAGTTTGTGAAAGATGAGTTAACGATTAAACCAGGAAATATTCCTGGTCTATCAAATCGTTATACCACCAATGGTACTTTGTCGTTTGATCTTCAACCATTCTTAATTCGTGTTGGTGGTTCATTCAGTCGACAGAAAACACAAAACACAGCTGACATCTTGACGAATTTGTATGCAACAGAACGACTTGGAATTACTGATGTGAGCAATCTGCTGTTGAACACAAAAATCACACATATTCTGAACACAACTACATCGTACGATTTTAATGTCAGTTATATGGATAACCGGACAAAAACATACGATCCGGATCATGGTGATAATTTCTTCAAATATAACGATAGTCTGGAAAATGCGAAGTACGGATATACATTTAAGAATTACAATACCGGACCGACACAATATAATTTCTACAATTTCGGTGTAAATAGATTCGGTACGACGCAAGCAACGTTTAATAAAGGGAAACAAACTCGTTATGGTGCGTCATTTGATATTACAAGCCAGGTGAGCAGCGAGCATCAATTAAAAGTTGGTGCATCCATTGAAGAGTATCGCGTCAGCAACTATACAACAGCCTCCAGTGCGTTACTCGGTTATTATCGCAATAATCCTGATGATGCACGGACTGCCGGACTAAAGCGTGATTATGCTATTGCACAAAATGGTGCCGTAAATAATTACGGTTATGATTGGTATGGAAATGAATTGTCTGATATCGACAATATTGACGGCCCGAAAGCTCCGCGATATATCGGTGCATATTTACAAGATAAGATTGAATATTCTGATCTTGTTGTTAATGCTGGTGTTCGTCTTGATTATATCGACAATGATGATATCCGGTTCATCGATGATCCAAACACAACAAATATTACTGAAGGACCGGAAAATCCATCGGTTGATAATACCATCTTCACAGCATATCCTGTTTATAAGGCTTCGGGTATTGCAAAGTCCAAAGCGTTTGTCGGTGTTAGCCCTCGTTTAGGATTTTCATTCCCGGTTTCCGATAGAACTGTGTTCCATTTGCAATATGGCAAGTTCATTCAATCACCACAGTTAAATCTTATTTATCGCGGCCGTGGAAACCAAGCGACTATTTTTAGCGGTGGCAATTTCATACCAAATCCAGTTGGATTTAATATCCAACCGGAGCGCACGACAACGTATGAAGTTGGTTTCACGCAGCAATTTACTGAAAACGCTGCGTTTGATATCACTGGTTTTTATAAAGACATCAATGGTCAGATTCAAATACAGAGAATCACGACCGCCGTCGGATCTCCGGTTGCCGGGTATAACACTTATGCGAACGGTGATTTCGTGACGACAAAGGGTGTTGAAGTTAGTTTGCGTTTACGACGTATTAATCGGTTGAAAGCGCAATTCAATTATACATACTCCGATGCGCAAGGTACAGGTTCTGCAACAAACTCGGCTGTTTCATCAGTAGAATCTGGGACATTATATCCTTCAGTGATTTCACCCTTGGATTTCAATCAAACACATAAGGGTTCTGTCAATCTTGATTACTCATTTGACAAAGGTGATGGCGGACCAATTCTTGAACAAGTAGGGACGAACATCTTATTTACCTTCAATAGTGGACATCCGTTCACACGTTCTACCGGAAGTATCGGTCAGCAGGGAGCATCCACTGGTGCACTTGTTGAATCTGATGCTCGATTTAGCGTACCGCTCGAAGCAATCAATTCATCAACAACGCCTTGGGTGTTTAATTTTGATGCCAGACTATACAAAGGAATTGAAATTGGCGGAATCAACGCAGAAGTATACGTCTATGTTCAGAATTTAATGAATACGAAAAACGTCATTAACGTGTATCGTCGTTCCGGTAACGCATATGAAGACGGCTTCTTAAGTAATCCGGATCTTAGCGCAAGCATCGTAAATCAATTAGGCCCCGGTTATGTTGAGTTGTATCGAAATATTAACCTGGTGAATGGTCGACACTATCGCACAGTAACAGGGAACAACCTTTACGGAACACCGCGCCAAATTCGTTTTGGTATGCGCTTAGAATTATAATGTGAATTAAATGAATAATAATATTATGAACGGAGCCACAATGATGAAAAAGAAAATCCCACACATTCAATTGTTGGTTGGACTGGTGTTGCTCGCTACCTTGACTCTTGTAGCAAAAGAACCATCTGGAGTTAAGGCGGCAACTGGTGTTCAGAAGGCATCAGGCATTCCAAGCAGCTCTTTGATGAATATCAATAAAATGTCCTCTTGGTACAGCGCGGATGGAGAACATGAACGAAATCCTGCGACTGGCAATTCCGGTATGTCGTATCCGCGAGGAACATCCTATGTTATTTATGCATCCGGATTGATGATGGGTGGTAAATCGACAGATGGAATTCAAACCGGTCAACGTGTGACCGGATTTTCCTATAACAAAGGATTTCAGAATGGTGCTATTCTTGGAAATAGAACTGGTGTTATCGAAAGTCCCGGTGATATTAATGTCCGCATTTGGCGTATTCGAAAAGACTATGCTACGGCAGATCTTCGGCAAGATGCAGCAGAAATTAATACCATCTCCATTTCTTCGGTTAGCGATGGACAGATAGCCGCTGTTCGTGACCAATATAAAAAAGACTGGAAAGAATGGCCGACACAAAAAGGTGCTCCTTTCTATGATGTTGGATATAAAAATACTTCGAATGTTGTTGTAGGTGCAAATAATGGAGTCATTGATTGGGGTGAAGATGATACATTTCCGCTCAACGATGATCGTCGCCGCAACGGTGTTTTGGATGATGGTGAAGATGTCAATGATAATAAAGTGCTTGACGGCGAAACACCCGGCATTGCTGATGCTGACCAAGTTATTTGGGCAGTGAACAATGATATCGGAACAATAGAATCACCTTGGAAAACAAAGGCATTAGGAGTTGAAGTTCAAAACACATTCTGGGGTTACAACAGAACAGATGCTCTTGGAAATATGATTTTCAAAAAATTCAGAATTATTTATAAAGGGACATCTGCTACTCCTGCAGGCTCAATGATCAATGATATGTATCTCTGTCAATGGTCCGATCCGGATTTGGGAGATGCGGGCGACGATTTTGCAGGTTGTGATGTAACACTCAGTTTAGGATTTGTCTATAATTCAAAAACATTGGATTCAGAATTCCGGAAGTTCAATTTAGCACCTCCGGCATCTGGCTATGATTTTCTTCAAGGTCCAATCGTTCCTTCCGCTGCGGATAGCGCCGTATTTGATTTACGGTATCGCAAAGGATACAAAAATTTACCGATGACATCGTTCATTTATTTTGCTGCCGGTGGTGTCTACGGTGACCCGCCATTCAATTATAATGGATCAATTCAATGGTATCAAATGTTTAGAGGATTACCTCCGATACCACAAAGTCCACCAGATCCAGATCCATTAATTGATCCGAAAACAGGAAATCCCACATCATTTTGGCTTCCGGGTGATCCAGTCACAAAAACTGGATGGATTGATGGTGCACTCGACAATCCTGGTGATAGACGTCTTTTGTTAAACTCCGGTCCATTCAATATGGCTATTGGTGATACTCAAGAACTTGTTTCTGCGGTCATCGCAGGTATTGGTTCTGATTTTTTATCCAGTATTTCTGTTTTGAAATTTTATGACAAAACAGCTCAAGCTGCATACAATAACTTATTTAATCTTCCGAAACCGCCGCCGGCGCCCAAATTGAGTGTTGTGGAATTGTCGAACGGTATCATTTTAGAATGGGATAATGATGCAGTAGCTGTAAAAGCAACCGAAGAATCGAATTCGCAAGGATTCTTATTCCAGGGTTACAATGTCTATCAATTTCCCTCTGCTACTGCACCTGTAACAAGCGCTAAGAAACTTGCCACCTACGATCTTATTACAGATCCTGCGACTGTTTCACAGGAAGAATTTGATGAATCATCCGGTCAGATTCTTGTAAAACCAGTTCAACTTGGAAAAAATAGCGGTTTGTCACGATATCTCTATCTTACAAAAGATGAAATTCGTAATAAACCATTGGTAAACGGTCAGCCATATTATTACGCTGTTACAGCGTATAATTATACGGCCGATCCGTTGAGCACAACAAAATCATTAGAGAGTTCGGCAAATATCCAAACCGTCATTCCGCATTCACCAAATTCCGGAACGATACTGCCGTATAACATTAATGATACAATGATTGTTGCATCCAACATGGTGGTAGGACAGAATGATGGTGTTGTTGGTATTACCGTATTCAATCCAACCATTCAAGTCGGCACAACATACGAAGTATGGTATGGTGGTTCTGGAGCAACGACACGGACATATACAATCGTGAAACCGGTTACCGGAAGCACCGATTACGCAACCTTGAGCGCAACAATGCTCCCAGTAGATACGGCGGCAGCAATTCAAAAAGGAAAAGGTTCCGGATCATTTACAATAAATGATGCAAAGAACCAAGTAACGTATGGAAAATTATCCGTCAATGGTTTATCGGGACCAATTACGAATGCACATATTCATGCCGGAGCACCTGGTGTTGCTGGTCCGGTTGTGCATCCCTTTACAATAACGAATAACGAAATTGTTGGTGGTACGTGGGCAATTCCGGATTCATTGTTTGATGATTTTACTGCAGGCAACCTGTACGTTAACATTCACACAGCTTTGCGTCCGGGTGGCGAAATTCGCGGCCAGATAGCCGATGGTTTAACACCACGATTAACTGCTGCGGCTCCACCAGTTGGCGTTTTGGCGTCAATTACAACCTATGCAGAAAATAGAGTGCCAAATGAAGGTGTGTCCTTTTATGTTACTCCGGCACCTTCTGGAGCGAAATCAGTTGAACAATCTGCTCCCACCGTTGGTCAGGTTATTGGAGTTCCAAACCCGAACGGAACATTTAGTATCGTTGGTCCGGTTGCAGCAATGGCTGGGACCAAAGACTCTGAAGCAGCATTTGAAATCAGGTTTGACGGAAGCGACTCAAATTATGCGCTCCTTATTCCGCGCGAAATTGTCAATCCAACACCTGCTCAAACAAAGTATGCTCGGGTCCCATTCCAGGTATACCAAAATACAACCAGAGTTTGGCCAGCAATAGTTTCTGCATCAACCGATACAGTATGGAATGCAGATCCTCTCAATGGTACTGTCAATGGTGCTCCGTTATTCGATCTGATTCTCGGAATTGTGGACACAAAAGATGCTTCGAATAATAATTTGGAATATTACAGTTCATTTGTTTTGAATGGATCGGGCGTTCGTGTTCCAAATCCCGGAACACCATTTAGAGGCAGATTAAATAATGCAAATAATCACAATTTGAAGAACATCTCTTTTGTGAACCTTAAAAAGGACGGCGTTGCTCCGGCAGCCGGGACAGTGATTAAGATTGCGATGAATAAATCGATTAAGCCGGGAGATATTCGCACATTCAGCGTACGAGCAATTCAAGTAGGAAAATTCGAAGCTGCAAAAGCTGAGGCTTCACTCGTGAATGTGTTCCCGAATCCGTATTACGCAGTCAACACATCGGAACGAACTAAGGAAGCACGTTTTGTAACAATCAACCATCTGCCAAAGCAGGCGACCATTCGTATCTTCAATCTTGCCGGCAGTCTTGTGAATACGATTATTAAAGATAGTCCATCACAGTTCATCAACTGGAATCTGACGAACCACAAAGGATTGCCTGTTGCAAGTGGAATTTATTTGCTCCATATCGATATGGGAACGCTCGGTGTCAAGATTCTCAAATCAGCCGTTATTATGGAACAGCAATTCTTGGATAACTTCTAATTCACAGCGAGATAACTATGATGAACATACAATTAAATTCGAAGGAGAGTACAATGATTAATACTCTTAAAAAATTCTCGCTGGTGATTCTTGTGCTGGCGTTGGTCGTAGCAGACTTCGGTATTGCCGGTAGAGGAGACAAAGCCGGCACCGCAGCTGCACCAATGCTGCTGATCCCGGTGGGAGGACGTGATATTGCCATGGGCGCTTCTACTGTTGCCAATTCATTTGGTATCGAAGCCGTACATTATAATCCAGCCGGTATAGCCTGGGGAAAGAAACAAAGCGAAGCGATCTTTTCTCACATGAATTATATTGCGGATATCGGTGTCGATTATATCGGTGTCAGCAGTAATTTTGCCGGCTTTGGAGTGCTTGCTCTTACCATCAAATCGTTATCGATCGGTTCTATTGAGATCACGACCGAAAACAATCCCGATGGAACCGGAGAAACATTTAATCCACAATTTACCACCATTGGACTTACTTACGCCAACGCAATGACGGATCGTATCTCTGTTGGGTTGACAGTCAATTTGATCTCTGAACAAATTGACAGAGCAAGTTCTAGCGGAATTGGTTTTGACTTTGGCGTTCAGTATAAAAACTTTGCCAATGTTGGTGGACTTGATCTCGGCGTTGCAATTAAAAACGTCGGACCGCAGATGCAATACGAAGGTCCGGGATTAATTCGCCGCGGCCAGGTTGACGATGTTATTCGATCGAGTTCATATTATGCATTGACCGCATCAAAAGCAGAACTTCCTTCTGTGATTGAACTTGGCTTTGCATACAAGATGAGCATCAGCGAGCAAAGTCAATTGAATTTAGCATCGATCTTCCAAAATCAAAACCTGTCCGATGATGAGTATAAATTCGGCGGAGAATTTGTTTGGGATAATACATTCTTTGTCCGTGGGGGATATAATGTCTCTCAGGATTCGTACAAAGAATCATATATCTTTGGAGCAACATTCGGAGCTGGAATTAGTCAGAATTTTGACGGTTTAGATTTCACGTTCGATTATGCATATCGTGATGTGCAATTTTTTGACGCAAATCATGTTTTTTCGGTAAAGTTAGGCTTTTAAGAGATTTTCGTTGCATTTTTGCACGAAATACGTTAAATATCAATGAAGCATCACAATCCACACATTTATCAACTTACAAAGGAGTAACCGTATGGTGAAAAACCTCTTTACACTATTTTTACTCGGTTTATTTTGTTTGACGGCAACAGCCGGTGAGCGTTATTTGGTACGCATCGGTCAAAACGGAAAACAAGAAGCTATCCAGTTAAAAAAAGGTGAACGAGCACAAGATGTTATTGAACGTCTTGAACATGCAAAAGCAACGTTGCATAAAAATAGCTCAGCAGCTGGTTTAATTGATACGCTGAAATACTATCCGAACGATGCAGCATTGACAACCAACTTCGGTTGGACACACCAAGATGTTGCATTCCAATGGTATACACCGGCTGCCGGCGGCAGAGTAAAAGAATTCTGGTGGTTAAACTATCAAGCCAGAGGAAATGCAAAAAAAGGAACTGTACGTGCTTGGATCGTAGATCCGAAACTTGCAACACGTCCTACTTCTGCATTGACCAAGTTCTTAGGATACTATAAAGATCCTAATGACGGTGATGGTTTGGTTACTCCTTATAAACCAACAACCGGAAATCAATGGTTCTATGGTAACGGTGGTGCTGACTCTGCAACTTGGAGATTTGATCCGCTCGGAACAGAAGTTTCAACATGGGTTCCCGGTGGTCAAAATTTCACACTTGATTCAAACAAATGGCAAGGATTCAAATTGGAAGATTTCGGCGATTCAATGTTCGTTAAATTGGGACAAATGTTTGGTTTCACACTTTCAAATGATACCAAATTATCTGACATCCCGACCGGCGGAACAGATGAACGCATGGAAATTCTTTCATGGGCAAATGCTAACTCTGCACCATACCATTCCTTTAAATGGTATGAAGGCGGACGTAGCAATCCAGGCGTAGATAATGGCTGGCATATGCGTGGTGATTACGAATGGGGTATGTACACCGTTATTGAATATACCACAGATCGTGCTCCGAAAGTTGTTGTCCCGACATACTCTACAACACTGAAAACAACAGCACGCACCATCTCTGCTACTATCACCGATGATAACCCAGGCGGAGGAGCATCAGGTGTTTCATCTGCATTCTTGAAATACAAAAAAGGATCGCTTGCATCATATGATAGCGTTGCAATGACAGCATCAGGATCTACCTATTCTGCAAGCATTCCCGCATCTTCAGTGGGAGATACCATTTACTGGTACATTTCCACAAAGGACGTGAATAGCAACTATACAATTCTAAGCCCACGTAACTACAAAATCTTCAGAAAAACTCAAGATCGTATTTTTATTCTCAACAATGCTGCATTCTCTATGAGCAGCCCAACAAGTGGTGCTAACTATTACTATAATAACAAGAGCACTGCATACGATCGTTGGTCAGCACCGAATGATGGAACTGGTGAAATGGCAGAACTTCTTGCGTTATATAGCAATGCTATGGTTGCTGATGCTGGTTTCCCGGCACGCAATGTTTATCCTCTTATCAGTACATGGTTAGATGGCGGCACTGCAAGTGCAAAGAGAAATTTCTTCTTCTCTAGCCAAGATTACGGATGCTATGTTCAAGCGGCATGCGCAGACACAACATTTGCTTCTACATCATTTGAAAACAAATATCTTGGTGTAGAAAAACTTGGACCGCAAGATCAAGGTTCAACAAGTAAACCAGTCAAAGTTCTGCCACAGGTAGATAGTGTAACAAACTACTTGATTAAGTACAATACCGACAGCTCCACTACATTGTGGACAAATCCAACGTTTGAATTAGGATTCGCTGGATATCCTGATTTCATGACACCAACCGCAACTGCAAAAGCTCTCTTCAAAACAGCTGATGGTGCAAATGTGTACGGTGTGAAAAACCTTGGAGCTACATTCAACACGGCATTCTTTGCATTTGACGTTGCAACATTGCAATTCCGCAGTGATACGTCGAAAGCACCGGGCGATGATCCAAAATATCAATGGATCTCTGATATCGGAGCGGTTTCCAATTCATTCTTTCAGAGTGTATCTTCTGTGAAACCTGTCGGTGATGTTATGCCTGGTGAATTTACACTTGGTCAAAACTATCCAAACCCATTCAACCCGTCCACAGTGATTGAATACAACGTTCCAGTTCGTAGCAATGTTGAAATCTCTATTTTCAATATTCTCGGTCAGAAAGTTGCTTCCATCATCAACGACGTTCATGAAGCCGGTACACACCGTGCTACATGGAATGGCAAAGACAGCTTCGGTAAACCTGTTGCAAGCGGTATTTATTTCTACCAAATGAATGCAGGTTCATTCGAACAAGTAAAGAAAATGATGTTGATGAAGTAATCCTTTCGTGAATAACGGAAGAGACTTCTCTTCGCATTGTGCAAATGCCCTTGATTCGTCAAGGGCATTTGTGTTTTAAACAGACGATCTGAACAGACTATTTTGTATATTGACGTATGATTGCTTTAACGTTCATTTTCTTGTTAGTTCAACCTGATTCTATCCAATCTATAATAGTGGAATCGTCGCAGCAATTGTTCCAAAAAGCAACCAGCATCTCTGCGGCACCGGATGGAAAGGTGTTTGTTATTGACCAGTCATCCAATTCCTTGTATGTCATTTCGCAACAGAATTCCATTTTAAAGACACTCGGTGGTTTGGGATGGGGAAATGATGCTTTCGATTTTCCAACAGACATTTCTTCATCTTTTTTGCTTGATATCCTTGTGGTGGATGCAAATAATAGACGTGTCCAGCGGTATGACAAGAATTTCAATTATATTCAAACGTATGATGAGAATATTCTTCCGCAATCATCAGGGAGGTTTCAACCAATAGCCACGGCAACGTCGAACCAGGGGGATTTGTATATTCTGGATAACGATGGAAGACGGGTGATTACTGTAAATTCCCGAGGACAATTTGAACGTGAGTTTGGAACGTTTGCTGATTCTAAAGGCAGATTGATCGATCCGAGGGATATTACTGTTACAGCAGAAAATGAAGTGATTGTGCTCGATGGCAAGACAGTGATCATATTCGATCGATTTGGAAATTATGTAAGATCAATCAAGTTATCATCGAAAGAATCGTGGAAGACGATTAATGTCTCTGGAAGGGAGCTCATTATTTCTTCATCCTCAAGGATTGAATTGATCAACCTTGACATGAATACATCCATAACGATAAAGCATCAATCATTGATCGGTTCGAAAGTTGAAGAACCATTTTCAGATGCTTTAATTCAGGGATCCATTCTTATTATTCTTACACAGACTACCCTTTACCGATGTTCATTCCCCCAATAACCTCAGAACCCACCTGAGCACATATTCTGATGCGAAGCAAAAAAAAGATTCGCGTATCGTAGAGTTCTTGTCAAAATCAGTGAAATCCTTCTTAAAATAGTCATTCTTTTGGTTTTTGTTATTACCTATTCCTGGCATCCTCACCAAAACTTAATTATATTCAATCAATTAATTTTTACCATCTTCTTAATACGGGATCAGTGTGGCGCTTTTGAGCAAACAACAAATCACTGACAGATTGCAGTCTATTAACGACTGGAAACAAAAAGGAAAGACCATTAGCCGAACAGTCGTTTTGAAAGATTTTGTTCAGGCCATGGGTTTTGTTCAATCTGTTGCGTTGCTTTCAGAAAAAGCAGATCATCATCCCGATATTGATATTCGATGGAATACGGTGACGCTGGTGCTTTCAACGCACAGCGCTGGGGGTTTAACAGAAAAAGATTTTTCTTTGGCCGCCCAGATCAATTCACTCATATAATCACAAGTATAGGTTTATGTATGGCAAGCGAACAACGCATTGAAAAATTGAAAGAGATCATCGCCAAAGACCCATCCGATTCTTTTTCGCAATATGCTTTGGCATTGGAATATAGCGGTATCAACGAACCGTTGACGGCAATCGAGATTCTTGAAGCGTTAATCCAACGAGATAATGTATATCTTCCGGCCTATCACCAATTGGCACAGTTACTGGGAAAAATGAATAAAACGCAAGAAGCAAAGAAGTTCTACCGTAAAGGGATGGATCTTGCTGTTAGTCAAAACGATGAAAAGACGGCAAAAGAATTACGTGAAGAATTAGAAGAACTTGAAGACGAGTGGTAACAACAACCATTAATAACCAGAGACGACATGAAATTACCCAAAGATCAGATCCTGCAGATATTTAAAGATACCGACGCATTATTGGAAGGACATTTTGTTCTTACATCGGGACTTCACAGCCCGCATTATTTTCAATGTGCCAAGGTACTGCAGTATCCGAAATATCTGCATCTGTTGGCCGGTGATATTGCAAAACATTACGAATACAGTGAAGTTGAAGTTGTCATTTCACCTGCTGTCGGCGGCATTGTTGTCGGGACGGAAGTTGGCCGGGTCTTAGGAGTGAGAACGATTTTTGCCGAACGGGAAAACGGAGTAATGAAATTACGGCGCGGATTTGGTGTGAAGAAAGGGGAGCGTGTATTGGTTGTGGAAGATGTTGTCACGACCGGCGGTTCAGTGGATGAGGTATGTACATTAGTGACTGCTGCTGATGCGAAACTTGTCGGTATCGGATGCATTGTTGATCGAAGTAACGGTAAGGCACAATTCGATGCAAAGTTCTATTCCGTGATGGAAATGGATGTTCAGACGTATCCAGCCGAAGAAATTCCGGCGTCGCTTGCAGCAATTCCCATCACTAAACCCGGGAGCAGAGGATTGCAGGGTTAAGGTAAACGATTTTTCATATCATCCTCGGCGAGTCGATGCTGACAATCGAACAGCCGAAGGATGATTTTTTATTTTTTTTATGATAGAGACACTTTTAAACATACTACGAAATCTTGCAGGCGAGAATCAAATCTTGTTTCATTCGGTCGTTGGTAGTGTTGTCTGCATTGCAGTGATCGCAGCCGGAAAGATTGTGAAATGGCTATTCAGTACGGTTGGTAAAAAAATTATTTCCAAAACAGATACTGAACTGGATGATGAAATCTTGGATATTGTTAATTCCAGGATTATCGCATTATCATCAGTGATTGGTATCTATCTTGGTATGAAAGAACTTCGCCTGGGACTCACAAAACAGAATATCAATTTTTTGACATTTCTGGAGTATGCCGACACGACATTATATCTCGTTACCGTTCTGATAATTGCATCCGTCATTATCAAAATTGCAAAAGCGGTAACATTTCAAACAATTAAAACTATTTCAGAAAAACAGAAGCAAGAACAGTTTAATCAGACGCTGACACCACTGATTAATCGTGTTGTTACGTTTGTCATTGTTGCGTTTACCGGCATAGTCATACTTGAACATTTTGGACAGAGTGTGACAAGCTTGGTGACAATTCTAGGAGCCGGTTCTCTTGCCTTAGGTCTTGCCGCACAGGACACAATCTCAAACATGATTTCGGGCTTCATTATTATGATCGACCGTCCATTTCGCGCCGGAGATAGGGTAAAGATACCGTCAGGCGAGATCGGTGATGTGTTCGAGATTGGACTTCGCAGCACCAAAATTATGGATATGGAAAACAATGTTTTGATTGTTCCTAATAATGAATTGGTGAAAACAAAGATTGTCAATTTTGGATATCCTGATAATGAAATTCGTGTGGCCGTTGAAGTAACTGTAGCGTATGGAGTCAACATCGATCAGGTAAAAAGCATTTTGCTGAACATCGCCAACTCACATCCGGATGTGCTGGCGGCTCCTGCTCCGGAAGCGTTTTTAATGAAGTTTGGCGATTATGGACTACATTTCGGCCTATTTTGCCGTGTTTCTAATTTTAAACTTCAATTTTCCACTGCAGAAAAAATGCGTGTGCAAATATATGATGCATTCTTAAAAGCAAACATTGAAATTCCATATCCTCAACAAGTGGTACACAATACATTTGAAAGAGTTAATGCACTTCAAACTTCTCGAAAGAGAAAAAAAATATCACGGTAAGATTATTGATCTTACTGTTGACCATCTTCAATATCCCTCCGGTAACCAAACCGTACGAGAAGTTATTGAGCATCCGGGCGGCGCCGTTATACTCTGTGTGTTCGAGAATTATGACATCCTTCTTGTGAAACAGTATCGCCATCCCTTCGGTGGTGATGTTGTGGAATTACCGGCCGGAAAACTGGACAAAGGTGAAGACCCATTATTGTGTGCACAACGGGAGTTACAGGAAGAGACAGGTTATCAAGCTCAACGATGGCAGAAACTCTCGGCGATCTATACGACTCCAGGATTCTGCAATGAAGTCCTCCATATTTACCTTGCTCAACAAGTGTCTCTTCATGAGCGTGGTCAGGTTTTAGAAGAAGGAGAAGCATCAATCCAACTGATGCGTATTCCATTGAACAGTGCAATTGATATGATCGACAGAGGAGAAATAATTGACGGAAAAACAATTGCCGGAATTTTGCTCGGCGCACGAAAGATAGGAAATGTATGAACGTCGTAGAGATTATTCGAAAAAAACGAAATGGTGAATTGCTTTCATCCGAAGAAATGAAATTTGTCATTGATGGATATGTGAAAGGATCCGTTCCCGATTATCAGATTGCATCCTTTTTAATGGCGACATACTTTCGGGGAATGACGAAAGAAGAAACTGCAGAATTTACACGGTTGATGCTTTATTCGGGTGATATTGTAGATCTCACTTCGATTCCCGGCACGAAAGTGGACAAACATTCCACCGGCGGTGTGGGTGATAAAATCTCTCTTCCTCTTGCTCCAATGGTAGCGGCGTGTGGCGTTCCGGTTCCGATGATCAGCGGCCGCGGACTTGGACATACCGGCGGAACACTTGATAAGCTGGAATCCATTCCAGGATTCAATACCAGTCTTTCCATTGATGAGTACAAGAAGGTGATCGCGGAAATCGGCTTAGTGATGATCGGACAGACAAAAGAGATTGCGCCTGCCGACAAAAAGATGTACGCATTACGCGATGTTACGGCTACTGTTGAATGCATTCCGCTAATTGCCGGAAGCATTATGAGTAAAAAGTTGGCAGAAGGGATCGATGCGCTGGTGCTGGATGTAAAGACCGGACGCGGTGCGTTTATGCAAACATATGAAAAGTCCGTTGAACTGGCACAAGCATTGGTCGGGATTGGGACGAGTTTTGGGAAAGAGACGATCGGTTTTATTACGGATATGAATCAACCACTGGGGAATGCAATCGGAAATTGGGTGGAGATTATGGAATCGGTAGAATGTCTTCGTGGAAAAGGTCCATCGGATGTTATGGAGTTAACGTACGTTCTCGGTGGCGCGATGGTAATGTTGGGTGGTAAAGCGAAATCTATTAATGAAGGAATCGAACGCTGCAAAGAAGTTGTGAACAATGGAAAAGCGTTCGAACGGTTCCTGGCATTGGTGAAACGACAAGGAGGAGATACTTCATTCCTTCTTCATCCAGAACGTTATCCGCTCTCCAAATTTCGGACAGAAATTATTGCAGACAAAGACGGATTTGTATCGTCGATTGATTCATTGGAACTTGGCCTTTCGGTAATTACGCTGGGCGGCGGCAGGACAAAAGTTGATGATATCATCGATCCCAAAGCAGGTATCTTGTTAAGGAAAAGAGCCGGAGATTCTGTGAAAAAAGGTGATATCATTGCAGAATTTTTTACCGATAAATCCGATGTTGTGGATGGTGTAAAAAAACGTATTTCGAATGCCTATACAATCAATGTTTCTCAACCGAAATTCAGTCCTATTGTCATTAGCATCGTTGATAAAAATGGCGTAACACCATTTCATAATTAATCGTTCGCGTGAAGTTCTTACAAAATTTTAGTATTCTACCATCATGGTGAGTGTACTAATAGCATATTATAAAACGACGCGTGTTCAGATTGCTGCATTGCTCTATTTCCTTCTTGCCGGAGCACTTACCCAAATTCCCCTCTTCAATTATCTCGGATATGAATTCTCCGCACTGTTGACAATACCAACGTCCATCATCACCGGTATTCTTACAATACAGTTCATGCGTGAGCACCGCATGAAACCGCTGACAAGGCGAACTTGGCTTTATGTTATTATCGATTATCTCGTAGTCAATTTGTTATTACTGATGATACCGCTGATTGTTATTTCTTTCAATGCCTTTGTGATTAAAAATTGTGCGTATTTCAAGGGACTGTCGTATTATTTCTTGCTGCCGGTCATTACCATGTTTTTCTCCGTTGCGTTAGCATTGATTGTTGGAATACTCTTTCGCAGAGGAATCATGATGTATAGCCTCTTTGTCATGGCAATTCTTTCCCATATTGTTTTTGTGACATATACCCAACCTCAACTGTTTGCATTTAACTTTATTCTTGGATTTTTTCCAGGGATAACTTATGACGAAACATTAAGCGACATTGGCCGGATTGTTCTTTATCGACAGTTCACTATTATTGCATCGATGATGTTGATTGCACTCTTTATCATTCTCACGGCAACGTATAATTCGGCAGATCGTTTGTTGAATAATATTAAAAGTATTAAACATAATTTGCGACGAGATGGCGTGTTGTGGGGTGTCATAATTGTTTGTTTTGCAATCGTAGGAACAGGTCACATCTTTAGAGACATGATGGGGTTTGAGTATTCTGAGCAGGAAATACAAAACAGGCTTGGTCGTCGGTCAGAATCCAATCATTTTGTCATTTATTATCACACGAGCGATTATTCTGCTGATGAAATGCGTATGCTTAAAGCGGAGATGGAGTTTCACTACCGAAAGGTCACAGATGTATTAAAGACGAACCATTTGCGTTCAACAAAGATCTCGTTATTTATCTATCCAAACTCCGATTGGAAGCAACAATTCATTGGAACGTCGAACACCAATATTGCCAAACCATGGGAGAGTGAAATTCACCTAACAAAGTCAACCTTAGAATCGACTTTTCGGCATGAACTTGTCCATATTCTTGCAGCAGAATTTGGTTTTCCTGTCATTAAAGCAAGCACACACATGGGATTGAATGAAGGACTTGCAGTAGCCGTTGACTGGGATGAGGGTATGTTTACACCCCATCAATTTGCAGCCGCCCTTCAACGGGAAAATGGACTGCAAAATACAGAACAGCTCTTTTCCTACACAGGATTTGCAACGCAATCAAGTTCCTATGCGTACCTTGTGTCAGGATCATTTGTTCGTTATTTGATTGATCGATTTGGAATAGAACGAGTACAGAGAGTATATCCCGATGGAAATTTCGTCCTTTCATTTGGTGAATCACTACAAAGCTTGTTGAATGATTGGAAAGCGTTCCTGAAAACAATTGATGTTACAGAAATTCCGACTGAAACGGTAAAAGCATTATTCTTCCAACCTTCCATTTTTTACAAAACCTGTGCGCGGGAAGTTGCGGAGCAGAATCAGCGGGCAGTGCAGTCGATTCGGGTGAAAAATTTTATTCAAGCAGAAAGCGAGTTTTCCGTTTCCTACAACTATGCTCCAACGGCTTATGCACTGCGCGGGATTTTTCAATCCATGAATTCACTACGGAAACCGAAAGAAGTGATTAAACGATTCGCAGACTTATCGGAAAGATCCGCATTGAGAAAAAATCCCGCAATTATGCTGCTGCTTGCCGATGCGTATTATATCGATCGGGAATATACATTAGCTGCAACGGCGTACCGCACTGTCCAAGACATGAACTATTCTGAACCATTTATGGAGGCTTCAGTACTGCGATTACAATTTCTCAGAGATGCGATTGAACCTTCAGTCTTTTATTCCTTGTATTACGGAGGCCAGAATGATTCCATTCGATTGTTATTTGCGGATAGCGTATCCAGACTGAATTCCCATGCGCTTTCACTATTTTATGTAAAAGGGCTTTTGTATGACAAGAAGAAAACTGATCAAAATGAAATGCTCAAACGAATCGCGTCAGAATCATTGCCGGCGGAGATGAAATATTTTTCTTTACTCAGGTGTGCAGATCAATTATATAGCCAGGGTGCACTTGAAAAAGCAAAAAGTTTGTACTGGCAGGCAAAGAACTTTGCACCGACGGCAGTACTATCTGACCGATTAGAAGAGAAGATTGAATTATGTGATTTTGTCTCAATGGAACAACAATGAGAATTATTGCGGCGATATTGATCTTGTTGTTTGCCGGTTGTTCTTCAAGTAGCGATTCGCTCACTGATTGTTACTCAACGTCTCAATTTCGAAAATTCTCCCTGCCGAGCTTTTCCTCATACATTATGAATGTGCGAGCAGATAACATGAGCAGGGGAGACGTATACATTCAAACTCCCTATACGAATCTCCGTTTTGAAAAAGTATTAGAAGGATTTAAGGCATCATACACTCTTGCCTTTGTTGTCCGTGACGTGCACAACGATATTGTGCAGACTAAAGAGGTCGAGCGGCCGATTTCCGTTAAGACATATGAAGAGACAATCTCCAGACGATTTGATTCCTATTTACAGTCGCTTATTCTGGTTCCAGGTGATTATACCATTGAGATTATTTCCACGGATAATCTTTCGCGTCTACGGTACAAATTAAAAGAAAAAATTACGGCCAAAAATTACGCAAACGAAAAGAATTTTACAAGTTCTGTTTTGTTCCTGAACACAATGCTCTCAAATGAACACGGAATCACAATACGACCCATCCTTCCAGCTTCACTTTCTTTGCTTACAGATTCGGTAGGGATGTTTCAAGAATTGTATCATCTTCAACAAGGGGATACAATTCAGATCACGGAATCGTACCGTACATCACGAGCAGATGCACTAGAAGGTCGATCAATATCTTACATGCAACCTCCCTATAGAATAGGTCTTGACGATTGTGAACGCTCACTGGATTCTGTGTATTATAAACAAGATTCTATTTTTATCGCCGGTAAAAGCGGGACACTGCAGCTCATTCAATTTTATACTCTGCCAATGGTTGGAGGGACGGCAATTGACCGAGTTGTCAAAATCAAACGAAAAGAGATGTTAGATTCTTCCGTCACTACACTCAATGTCTTCCGCCGGGACAGTCGTTTTCTGACATCACTTTCCGTTAACGAAGTGACATCTGCAATGCGGTATATTATGCGTCAAGAGGAATATGATTCGTTGATGCACCGAGAGAAGGAAGAACAGAACGCTTTTATGAATACATTCTGGGAAAATCGCGGAGGGTTTGTCCGACGGACGGAATTTGAACGAAAAGTGGCCGAGGCAAATGGTTTGTTTACTTCGTGCATTGATGGCTCGCGGACGGCGATGGGAATTGTTTATATCCTGTGCGGTACTCCCGATTATATTGATTGCAGAGGTACCTATATTGAAACGTGGGTGTATAACATTGGAGATAGGGCATTTTCTATTCAATTCAGGCGAGTGAGCGAGCGATCTCAGCTATATGAAATGACACCATTTTCTGTGAACGAGGCGGTTTGGCAATATTTTGTCGATCGATGGAGAAGGAAAACGTAATGTTCCAAAAAATACTAGTCACTCGGATGAAATATATCGGCGATGTTGTTCTTACAACACCGGTGATTAAAACTCTTCGCGAAACTTTTCCAAAAGCACATATTGGCTACCTCGGAGATTCAAAGGCGGTTTCCTTATTGGAACATAATCCTTATCTCGATGAAATAATCCCGTTTGATTTTTCACAAGATTCAATATTCTATCAATTCAAAATGTATTCAAAGATGTTCTTAGGAAAATACAATCTTACCATTGACCTATACAGTAATCCGCGCAGTGCCTTGATGACATTTGCAACACGGGCAAGAGTACGCATTGGAGGGGATACGCGAGGAAGAGGTAATCTGTATACGATTAAGATTGGAGATGACGGTACATTAAAATCAGCAATTGATTATCACTATCAATCGCTGGCACCTTTAAATATTAAACCCAAATATTACAAAACGGAAATATTTCTTACCGATCAAGAAAAAAAGGATTCACTGGAGTTACTTCGATCGATCGGAGTTGATACAAGTAAGCGTATTTTGGCAATTCATCCCGGCGCAACCTGGCCTAATAAAATTTGGCTGAAAGAGCAGTTTTCAGAACTGATTCATCAATTGATGAAGGAGACAGATGTTGAGGTTATTTTGAGTCCCGGACCAAAAGACTTAGATCTCATGACATATCTTTCAGAAAACCACTCAAAGCGTGTTCATATATTGCCGTTGTTGCCTGTTCGTACGTTGGCTACAGTATTGTCGCAATGCAAAGTGTTTGTTTCTAATGATTGCGGTCCAATGCATATTGGCGTTGCCGTAGGGACGAAAACTATCGGTATTTTCGGTCCTGAGCCAATTGAAATTTGGTTTCCATACGATCGAAACGATGGACACCTTCCGATGTTTAAAAAAATATTCTGCTCACCATGCCGCACAACAAAGTGTTTTCGTCAGGGGGATGAGTATCTCGAATGTATGAAATTGATTACTGTTGACGAGGTATTCAACGCAGTGAAAGAACGGTTGTAAATGGCATATCCCAAAAAAAATACCACATCAATTCCTCAGGAAACATTTCGCGCTGTACTGGGAAAGATTATTTACTACAATAATGAGAATGCCTATTTGATTGGGGCATTTGAGAGCGGTGGGAAAAGCTTCACTGCGGTGGGATATCTTCATCAGCCGCACGATGGAGAGGAGTATACGCTTTCTGGCGGGTGGACAACCCACGCGAAGTATGGAAAACAGTTTGCCATCAACTCTTATGAAACACATTTACCAAATTCCGAGGTAGGAATTGAACAATATCTTGCTTCTGGATTGATTAAAGGAATTGGTCCCTCGCTGGCAGAACGGATCGTCGAAAAATTTGGAACACAAACTATTGATGTTCTCAATAATCATCCCGAAAAATTAATGCAAGTCGAAGGGATTGGTCGAAAGAAATATGCCGGAATCGTTGTGGCGCTCTCTGCAATGAAAGAGATGCAGGAAACGATGGTATTTTTAAAAGCGCACGGGATCACCACCGGAACGGCGATACGTCTGTATAAAACCTATGGAAAAGTTGTTGCCGAAATTTTGCAAACCAACCCATATCAGATTATCGACGATGTTGGTGGAATTGGATTTCAAACGGCTGATGAGATTGCAAAGAAAATGGGGGTCAAAGAAGAAAGCATCTACCGTCTTACAGCAGGCGTCCGGTACGTGTTGGATGATGCTTGCCGTGCCGGAGGACATTGTTTCCTGCCGAAAGATGAATTGAGCGAGCGAGCCGCTGCATTATTGTTTGTTGACGAAGCAAAAGTCGGGAGGGCAATCACCTCAGCAATTGAAACCGGTTATTTGATTGCGGAAGGGGATGCAGTATTCCCATTAAAGTTGTATGAAGCAGAGCAGCAATCTGCGAAAAAAATTGTTCAATTAATGATGAAAGGTGAACGCCTTCTCGATAAAAATAAATTGTATGCAGCTCTGAAACATGTAGAGCATAGACATAACATAGAATTCGATGAAAAACAACGCCTTGCCGTTGTGAGTGCTGTTCTAAACCCGGTTACGATTCTGACCGGAGGACCGGGGACGGGGAAAACATTATGTGTAAACGGAATGATTGAACTCGCCGATGAGTTAGGAATGAAGTACGTACTGTGTGCGCCTACTGGAAGAGCCGCAAAACGTCTTTCTGAGGTGAGCCAACGTGAAGCGAAGACGATTCATCGTTTATTGGAGTTCGATCCGAATAGCGTGATGTTTCGCAGAAATCATGATGATCCGATTGAAGCGGATATTGTTATTGTGGATGAAGTATCCATGGTGGATATTCAACTATTTGCATTTCTTCTTGATGCATTGAAACCTGAAACTCAGTTAGTTCTTGTGGGAGACGTTGATCAGCTTCCTTCCGTCGGTCCAGGACAGGTGTTGCGCGATCTGATTGAATCTAAATCGCTTTCCATTATTCGTCTGGATATGATTTTTCGACAAGCTGAGCGGAGTTCAATCATCACCAATTCGCACAAGATTAATCATGGTGGCGAACCGGAATTTGCGGAGGATTTTCAATTTATTGAGGCTGATGCTCCTGAACAAATACAATCGCACATTGTCGGATTATGCTCAACAGTACTGCCGCAAAATTTCCAATATGATCCGTTGATTGATATACAGGTTCTTTCACCAATGAACAACACGTTGTGTGGTGTAAAAGAACTAAATAAAAAACTGCAACATGTCTTGAATGGAAAATCGAGTGTTTGCTGGCAAGGGAGTGAACGCAAGTTCCTTCTCAATGATAAGGTGATGCAGCTTCGAAATAATTATGATAAGGAAGTCTACAACGGTGATATTGGTAAGATAATCGGTCATGACAAGGAAGAGGGGAAATTATACGTTAATTTTTACGGCAAAAGAACGGATTATTCTTTTGATGATCTCGATCAACTTGTCCTTGCATATTCGACTACGATACATAAAAGTCAGGGAAATGAGTTTAATGCCGTTGTTATTCCTCTAACAATGTCGCATTTCATCATGCTTCAGAGGAATTTGATCTATACCGCTATTACCCGTGCTAAGCAACGATTGTTCCTAGTTGGTCAGAGAAAAGCTCTTGCTGTGGCCATACAGAATGCTGATACACGTCTGCGAAATACGAAACTCTTAAAACGACTGCAAGCATTGGTATAGCCGAGTTAATCATGTTGTAGTACCCACATAATATTTTGGTAATACTCTTTCAGTATTTTGACATAGTAACTGAAAGGAGAAATCATGGAGTTCAAAGAATTATTCTATCTTACGTTTGCCTGTTTATTCTTGGTTGCTGCATTGTTGGATAGTCTGGACACAAATCAATCCGCTAAGTAATACTATTTTTCAATATCCCGGTTATCTCGGCGGGGTGTTTTAACCTCCGCACAGGGCTTTTTTCTTTCCTTCCAGTCTTTTCCTTCCTATATTCATTCGGAATTGTATCATCCGATAAGGTAAAATTATGAAAAGACTCTTTTCTCCCTGGCGATCACAATATATTGCGACATTTAAAAATGAGAAACCACAAAAAGGTGAGTCGCTTTTTGCCCGAATAATACGGCAGAATAAAGATGAAAAAAATCTTGTGATTATTCGGAAGAAGTACTGTTTTGTGATGATGAATCTCTATCCTTATAACAGTGGTCATTTAATGATCGTCCCGTACAAACAGACTTCGGAAATGAGTGATCTTACGCTTGAGGAAAATGCGGAAATCATGAGTACCACGGCAGAAATGATTGAAATTCTAAAAAAAGTGATGAAACCGCAGGGATTTAATTTCGGTGCGAATTTAGGACGAGTGGCAGGGGCCGGAATTGATGATCATATACACTTTCACATTGTTCCTCGCTGGAATGGTGACACGAATTTTATGCCAACATTGGGAGATGTAAAAGTTGTTTCGGAAGATATACAATCAACATATAAAAAAATCATAGCTACATTACGAACAAACAAATCATACAAGTCAAAAAGGAAATAATGCGAACACTTATAGTTGGTTTTGTTATTCTGTTTTCTTCAATTCTTTATGCGCAGCAGTCACATTTTGATGTGGCAGTTACTATGAAAAACAAAGGTCTTGAAGAATTATTAGCATATGAAATGTTAAAAGATCTCACGAGCAACGTCGGAACTCGATTAAGTGGATCCGAAGGGTATGAAAAGGCGGTTGTGTGGGGGAAACGAGCTTTAGAACAAGCTGGTGCTGATTCAGTCTGGCTTGAGCCGGTGATAGTGCCAAAATGGGTTCGCGGAAATATTGAACAGGCATCTGCTTCTGCCGGAAGTTCACGAATGGAATTGACGATTTGTGCACTAGGCGGTAGTGTTGGAACTCCGAAAAACGGTATCAGTGGAGAGGTGATTGAGGTAAACTCATTTGATGAAGTGAAGGAGCTAGGAGTAAAAGCAAAAGGGAAAATTATTTTTTATAATCGTCCTTTCGATAGGACGAAAGTTAATACCGGTGAAGCTTACGGAGGAGCAGTAAATCAACGAGGCAGCGGTGCCATTGAGGCGGCAAAAGTCGGTGCTGTTGGCGTTCTTGTTCGATCAATGACAAATGCCATCGATGATGTACCCCATACTGGTGCTATGAGATATCTTGATTCAATTCCAAAAATACCTGCAGCAGCTATCAGTACGATTGATGCAAATACTTTAAGTGATTTGCTGAAAAAAGAGAAATCAGTTGTGGTCACATTGCAATTGAGTGCAAAAATATATCCCGATGTACAATCATTTAATGTTGTTGGTGAAATTAAGGGCTTAGAATATCCTCGAGAGATTGTCCTTGTCGGCGGACACCTTGATTCATGGGATAAAGGAACAGGCGCACATGACGATGGGAGCGGAGTAGTTCAAAGTATTGAAACAGTGCGATTAATTAAAACGTTGAATGTGGTACCGAAGAGGACAATTCGAGTTGTACTATTTGCGAATGAAGAAAACGGATTAAAGGGAGCGCGTGCGTATGCTGCTCGTGAACAGGGGAAAAAAGAAAAGCATATCGCAGCAATTGAAAGTGACGCAGGAGGTTTTCTTCCGAGAGGATTTGGAGTGACATCGGACTCTTTAAGATTTGTGAAAATCAAATCATATTCCAACCTACTAGAAATTGTTGGCGCGGAAAAAATTCAACGTGGCGGGGGTGGTGCAGATATTGGACCGCTTGAATCGTTTGGAACAGCACTTATTGGATTGAGTCCGGAATCCCAACGGTATTTCGATTACCATCATTCTAATCACGATACGATCGATAAAGTACATCCAAGAGAATTAGAACTCGGTGCTATTGCTATGGCAATTCTTTCATGGGCTATTGCTCAAGACGGATTATAAGCACATTTAAAATCTCATACAAAGAGGGGCTATAAAAGCCCCTTTTCAATTTTAAAAGTAAAAGATATTTATTATCTTGACATATTATTACTAATTAGTTATATTTGAATTAGTAATAATTAGCCTGGCAATCAAAACTTATGAAAACAACCAAAAAATATGGTAAAAATGCTGATTTAGCCCTCTCATTGTGGGTAAAATTAGCTCGAGCATTCGATACACTAGCAGTTCTAACAGCAAAGGATATCGATAGCTTCGGCCTAACCCCGCCTCAATTCGGTGTGATAGAGGCACTTGGGCACCTTGGATCGATGAAAATTGGAGAAATGTGTTCCAAGAAACTTATGACTGGCGGGAATATGACGGTTGTGATTGATAATCTCGAAAAGCAAGGCCTTGTGGAAAGGGTGAAAGATCAGAATGACCGAAGGGCATATATCGTACGATTAACGAAAAGCGGCGAGGATAAATTTGCCGAAATGTTTCCGGCGCATGCTCACTATGTTGAAAAATATGTATCGGCTGCGCTTTCTGTAGAGGAAATTCATCAGCTCTCAGCATTATTAAAAAAACTAGGATTAGCATTAAAATCGAATTTATAGCACAAGGAAATAATCAATTACAACATTACTAAAATAAAGGATCCCACAATGAAACAAGTAGTAACAATGACGCTCGCAATTCTTTTCATCTCGACAACTGCATTTACACAAACAAAATGGAAAGTCGATAAATCACATACAATGATCAATTTCAGTGTCTCACATATGGTTATTTCTGAAGTAACGGGACAATTCAACGAATTTGATGCTACAATGGAAGCAACAAAAGAAGATTTTACCGATGCAAAGATTAATGTCACGATTAAAACGAAAAGTATTAATACCGGCACCAACAGCAGAGACAATCATTTACGAAGCGCAGATTTTTTTAACGCCGATGTCGACAGCAATATTACATTTACAAGCGCAAAAATCGAGAAAACCAGTAACGATACCTATAAGATTTACGGTTCATTGACGATGCGTGGAGTAACGAAAGATGTTGTTCTTGATACAAAGTATAAAGGAAAAATCAAAGGAGGAAAAGGGATGGTATCAGCGTTTAAAGCAACAACGTCCATTGCGCGAAAAGAATGGGGATTAGGTTGGAACCGTACTATTGAATCCGGAAATTTACTTGTCGGAGAAAATGTTGATCTTACAATATTTATCGAATTTGCAGAAGCAAAAATATAATTCACTGTCATTTTAATTCAAAGGAAAAGTGTCATGGTAAACCCCGCCACCAATTTAAATTCAGTCGATCTTCAGAAAAAATGGAACATCGATGTAGCTCATACAAATATTAATTTTACAGTGTCGCATATGGTCATCTCCGAAGTGACAGGGAATTTCAAAGAATTTGAAGGAACCGTTGTTTCAACAAAAGATGACTTCAGCGATTCCCAAATCGAAGTATCCATCAATGCAAAAAGCATCAACACCGAAAGCAACGATCGGGATAATCACCTTCGCAGCGCAGATTTCTTTGATGCAGAGAATCATCCAGTGCTCACATTTAAGAGCGGAATGATTGAAGTGAAAGGAAACGGTACACTTGCAATTTCCGGTGACCTTAACTTACGCGGAATATCTAAACCGATTGTGCTTGATGCTCAGTTTAAGGGACAAGCAGTCAATCCTTGGGGTCAAATTGTGGCAGCGTTTAAAGCTTCCACAACAATTAACCGTAAATCCTGGGGATTGTCATGGAATGCCGCATTGGAAGCAGGCGGATTTCTTGTCGGAGAAGAGATCAAATTAAATCTCAATATTGAACTCAATCAAGCAAAATAGGGGACGAAATCTTGAACCATATGCATATAGTCGGAATTTCAGGGAGTTTGCGCAAAGGTTCATATAATACTGCGCTGTTAACAGTGGCGCAGTTATTATTACCCGAAGGAACGACTTTTGAGATAGCAGAGATCGGCAATTTACCGTTCTATAATTCAGACATTGACGGTAATTTACGTCCCAATGTGATTAAACAATTCAGGAATATACTTGCAGCCGCAGACGGGTTGTTATTTGCCGTGCCCGAATATAACTATTCGCTTCCCGGTGTTTTTAAGAATGCCATCGATTGGGCATCTCGAGGTGCTGATTCTCCTTTATTAAATAAGCCGGTTGGATTAATGGGAGCAACGAATGGAATGTGGGGAACAGTGCGAATGCAGCAATCTATCCGTCCGATTTTTCAATCGTTGAACATGTTTCCGGTAAATAAACCAGAAGTGTATGTTTCACGAGCAAGAGAAAAATTTGACGAAAATGGCATGTTAAAAGACGAAAAAACAAAAGACGTAATTCGTCAGCATTTACAGGCCTTAAAGGATTTGATGGTACAATTCAACAATAAAGATTAGATATGGTTACATTCAATAAAAATTATTCAAATGGTGAGGTCACAGTTCATTGGAAACCTGATGTCTGCGTCCATTCCGGCAATTGTGCACGACAATTATCAAGTGTGTTCAACCCGCGATTAAAGCCTTGGATTAATGTGGAAGGAGCCGGAACCGAAATAATCATTAACGCAGTCGAAGGTTGTCCTTCGGGTGCCTTAACATGGAGTAATAATAAAAGAGAAATACATGAAGAGTAAAATTTTAGGAATACATCATATTACCGCAATGGCAAGCGATGCCCAGAGCAATGTTGATTTTTATGTCAATGTTCTTGGGTTACGGTTTGTCAAAAAATCGATCAACCAAGATGCACCGGATGTGTATCATTTGTATTATGGGGACGAAACGGGAAGTCCCGGAACGGCAATGACATTTTTCCCTTTTGGAAGAGCTGCGCGAGGAACAAGGGGGAACGGAGAGATATCGCATGTGGCGTTTGCTGTACCAACAAGGTCGCAGGATTTTTGGATCTCTCACCTTGCAAAGCACGGAATTCAATTTGACGGTCCGTACAAAATATTTGGTGAGGAAGTTCTCACGTTTCTTGATCCAGACGGATTGGCCATTGATCTTGTTTTTAGCGACAAACAAGAATTACGACATCCTTGGAAGAAAAGTTCGGTTCCTGTTGAATATGCCATTAAAAGGTTTTATGGTGTCACCATGAACTTGGCAGAACTCGATTCTTCGATGACTGTTTTGCAGGAATTGCTCGGTGCACATGCGTCAACTCAAACAGGAAATCGTCATCGGTTTATCATAGGTGAAGGGAGCGATGAAGCAGCGATTGATATCATAATTGATCCATCATTACCTCGTGCACGGCAATCTGCTGGTTCGGTACATCATATTGCGTGGAGAGTGAAAGATTTTCTGGCGCATGAAGAGTGGCAAAAGAGAGTGGAACAGGGAGGATTACATCCAACGGAAATCATTGACCGATTCTATTTCCATTCCATTTATTTTCGCGAACCCGGCGGCGTGCTATATGAAATTGCGACAGACAAACCCGGTTTCACAGTAGACGAATCCTTAGAAAATCTTGGAACACAGTTGGTACTTCCGCCGTGGTATGAACCGCATCGTTCACGTATTGAACATGCGTTGCCCCCAATTGTTATTCCCACATGGAAATAAATAGATGAGAGAATTGATCATACAAACGCAAGGAATTCCACCGCATAACAGTGCAAAAACCATTTTGTATGGTCCTGAATTGGTGAAAGCAAAGGCAGCGCTCATTATGATGCATGGGCGCGGCGCAACGGCTGAAAGTATTTTGGAGCTTTCCCGTTATTTTATGTTTGATGGAGTTTCGTATATTGCACCGCAGGCGGATGGATTTACGTGGTATCCGAATAGTTTTTTGATGCCGATTGAGAGTAATGAACCAGGACTTTCTTCGGCATTGAAAAAAATGACGAATGTGGTCGATCATGTGGTTTCAGAAGGTATTCCTGAACATAAGATAATGCTGCTTGGTTTTTCGCAAGGCGCTTCTCTTTCATTGGAATGGACAGCACGGACAGCAAGAAATATTGCTGCAGTTTTCGGATTAAGCGGTGGGTTGATAGGTCCACCGGGTACAAAAAGAAATTATGAAGGTTCGTTTACCCAAACGACAGTATTCTTAGGATGTAGCGATGTTGATGTCCATATTCCCAAAGAACGAGTTATTGAAAGCGCAGATATATTTAAAAGAATGAATGCTGATGTTACTATGCGATTGTATCCAAAATTACCGCACACAGTGAACGATGACGAAGTGTATTTTGTCAATACATTCATTAAGAAACTGATTGAGTCGTAATGTACACATTGTACAAATCAACTGAGCGATCGAACACTTTCGGTTCCTGGGGCACATCGGCGGAAACATTCTTTGGGTCTGATCAAGAAAAATATCTCGGCTTCGGCAATCTCGTCCAATTGACGCATTCTACATTAAATGTGAATCAAGGAAATTCCGGAATGAAACTTCATCGGAACATGGAGATTGTCGATATTATTCTTAAGGGCTCGGTTGGATTTCAGGACAGTTTCGGAGAAACATCAACGTTTCCGGAAAACACGATTCAGGTCGTATCGGCAGGGAAAGGGATATACCAAAATGAATTCAATGCAGGTTTAGACGAATCAGAAAAAATCCAAATCGGCTTTTTGCCGAATTCATTGAACAAAACCCCTGGCAAAACTAAAGCATTGTTTGATTTACATCAAAACAGTAATTCATTAGTGGAACTTGTGTCCCCCCGCAATCCGTCGTCATTGAGTGTCCGACAGCAAGCAGCGGTACTTATGGGTGAATTTGAACCAAATCAACACATTGGTTATGCTATAAACAGTAAAACGATCGGTTTATTCGTCTATACCATTTGCGGAGTTGTTACCGTGCATAATGAAATACTGAGACGGGGTGACTCTGTTGGAATTATTAATGAAGAGCAAACGTTATTACATACAGCTGAGCAGTCAAAAATTTTAGTTATAGAAGTATCATTGAACGATTAAAGGAAAAACATGAAGACATTTATGGTCGAAGTAAAACTTCCGTACGAACCCAATCAGGAGTTTTTTTCACTCATACCAGCTCAGCGTGCGATGGTGATTGATCTGCTCACCAAACGAAAATTTTTAAGTTATACGCTTGCTGCAGACCGCTCAAAAGTATGGATCGTAATGGTGGCACCAACAGAACTTGAAGCGAGAACATTATTGGAACAGCAGCCGATGGATAAGTATTTCAGCTATACATTTACCCAATTGATGTTTCATGATATGGCCGGAGCAATGTTTCCTGCCGTTTCTTTGAATTAATCATGGTAAGAAAAGATTTCATTAAGACAGTAGCGTTATTTCCCTTGGTGGGAGGCAGTATGAAATTACATGAACTCAAGAACATTACAGACGATCATTCAAAGAGTGAAAGAATGCCCTTGCTATTTGTCGGCCATGGTAATCCCATGAATGCGATTGAAGATAATCGTTACAGTAAATCGTGGAAAGAAATCGGTGCTAAACTTCCTACGCCACAGGCAATTCTATCGGTTTCAGCTCATTGGCTGACCCGAGGGACAAAAGTTCTTGCCATGGATCAGCCTAAAACAATCCATGATTTTGGCGGTTTTCCTGAAGAATTATTTGCGCAACAATATCCTGCCCCTGGTGCGCCGGAATTTGCAAAAGAGACTCAACGATTATCCACAAACAAGCATATCATCTTAGACGAGGAGTGGGGATTTGATCATGGAACGTGGAGTGTTTTAAAACAGATGTTTCCAAAGGCAAACATTCCTGTCTATCAACTCAGCATTGATTACAATCAATCGATGGAATATCACTATGAATTGGGACAGCAGATTCAATCATTGCGTGAAAAAGGGGTGATGGTTATTGGGAGCGGAAATATTGTGCATAATCTTCGAGCGATTAATTTTCAACAAGGTGCAAAGCCGTATGACTGGGCTATAGAATTTGACGCAAAGATCAGGCACTGGGTCGAAACAGGAGACCACCGATCAATTATGGAATTTCAAAAACTCGGAGCGCTTTCGCAGCTTGCACATCCAACGTACGACCATTTTCTTCCGCTGATGTATGTGCTCGGTTTTCAAAACAAACGAGAATTGCCCAGGTTCTTTAATGATGATTTTGATATGAGTTCGGTTTCGATGCGTTCAATGATCTATGAAAGCTGAAGAGTATATATTTTTATTTAGAACCCATCTCAAAAACACAAAAACAACGGTCATTCTTCATCCCGATGTTGTTTATCGGGATGAAGAACCTGAAAATAGTATCAGATTCTTCGCTGCGCTTAGTATAAAAACATCCAAGGCTTGCTCAGAATAGCAATAGTTTCATTTTTGATGGCCTCTATTAAACCCGCGTAAGCGGTTTTTTTTATGGCCTAACGTAGATTATGCCAAATATATAAATCCAACTGCTGATCAGTAACACAGAAGTGATGATGAAGAAGTATTTTCGAAGCGTTGTAATTGTATAAGACTTTGTGTTCCATGACTCAATTGAATATGCTGCCAAAATGATCATCGCAGGCATCATTGGTATCCTGTAGCGTGCAACAGTGAAAAAGATGAGGTGAAAACAAATCCATCCAATGATGACCATTTTAATGAGAGTAATATTTCTGAGTGTTGAATCATTGGTAAATATAAAACTCCACAACGCCAGAAGAACGATCCCAGCCGTCAGAAAATGAAATCCAACAAAGATGAGCGGTGGGAATTCCCGGTAAATATGCAGAGCACGGGAATATGTCTTCCATTCCTCTCTGTAAAAAAGTGACTGCATCAATCCAAAATCTGGTTCGAAGAAATGAATTGATTTCAAACAGATCAATTTTATCTCTTGTAACGGATGAGTGGCTAGATAACTCAGCCCTTCCCTTAATGCGAACTGTGAACGCTCGAATTCTCCTTTGACATTCTCTAATGGATTATTCTTTTCGACATACCGAAATGAACCGGTTGCCTGCTCGTTATGGCCGATCCAAAAATTCACACCACCATTGCTTGTTAATGATAAACGATCAAATTGGATCTTATTCCGTATTATCCAAGGAGAGATAAGTAAAACGAAACCAATACATACAAGAAGGTACTTCCTTAAGGTTGAAATAACAGATCTGGAGCGGAACCATTCCCAAGCCAAAAAAATGAGAAACAGAATTGCAGCGTTTGGTTTTATCAGTGTTAGTATTCCGAGCACGGCTCCCAACAATAATCTCAAAATTGTAGAATCCTGAAGACGTCGGCTGGAGGCAAGGAATATGGCGATCATCAATACACCGGTAAAAATTGTTTCTGTCATTAAGAATAAAATGTAAAACATGCTGCCCGGAAATAAAGCATATACTATTGTTGCTAAATAGGCAGTTTTTAAGGAGAAACTGTTTCGGCAGATTGTGAACACAAGAAAACATGTCACACTATCAACCAGGGCTTGAAAGACCCTCATTGCTCCAATGGAATTGCCAAAGAGGGAAATTATGGACGCTATGATGATCGGATATCCCGGTGCCCGAGATGCAGTAGGGATCCCGTCCAAACTAAAACTATTTTCATTGACTATGGATTGTCCAAGATGATAATAATCAATTTCATCAGATAACAACGGAGGAGAGAGCAATAAAACGACTATAAGCCGTATTGAAAATGCGGCAAGAACAATCATAAAAATTGGAGATAGACGCTTTATGTGAATATTGGAGAAGTCCATTTCAATTAATATAGAAAAAACATAGATTGAAATCAGTCCAAATTAGTCGTACACTATCAAATGACATTGACTTCAGTACTATGCCACTGACACAAGACGCTTATAAACAGGTATTTTCCATTCTTCAGGATTATGCATTTATTATCGATAGTTCGTCTAAGATCATCGATAAGAATACAAAAGTTGATCAACGAAAGTTTAATCAATCAAAATTATCCGATTGTTTTGCTGATGACGGCTCCTTCCACTTTGAGAAATCTTTGCAGACCAGTCCATACGTATTCCGATCGGATTTCTTCTTCAATCCTTCTGACCATATCTATTCAGAAATATCTGTTACTTTGTTTACTGCAGCAAAAGAAAATCTGTTTCTTGTGGTGGTAAGAGATATCACTGCGCAGCATGACACAGAGCTTGAACTACTTCGTTTTTCCGAAGTGATCTATCGAACCGTCAATCCGATCCAAATCACCAGCACTGAAGGGAAAATGATTTTTGTTAATCCTGCATTTGAACATATTACGGGATATACTCGCGCGGAATTGATTGGTGAAAATCCCAATAAGTTGAACAGCGGAAAACATGGAAAAGATTTTTGGAAAAAGGTGTGGACGAAGATCAATACTGGTCAACAATGGGTTGGTCAAATTCAGAATAGAAAAAAGAATGGTGAACTATTCTATACCGAACTGGTGATTTCTCCGATTGTAGACGAAAAGAAAAAAGTAATCGGTTTTTTAGGAGCGCACAGAGATATTACAGAGCAAAAGATTCTCGAACGTCAGGTAGTGCGATCGCAAAAGATGGAAACCTTTGGAACACTTGCCGCCGGAATTGCCCATGAAGTGGGAAATCCTCTTACCTCCATTTCATCGCTTGTGCAGGTCGTTCAACGTCAAACGGAAGATGATTTTGTGCAGGAGAAACTGGAATTAGTGAAGAACCAGATAAATCGTATTTCAAAAATTATCCGTGAGCTGGTCGATTTTGCCCGTCCATCGACGCATGAAGTGAAGGATGTCAGCACAAATTTGGTGGTTCGGGAAGCATTAAATATCGTTCAATACGGAAAAAAAGCACGTACTATTAAGTTTAACGTTGCTCTCGTGGACGACCTGCCATTTGTCAGTGCTGTTCATGATCAGATTTTACAAGTTTTCCTAAATATTTTAATGAATGCCGTTGATGCAAGTATGGGAAATCCAGACTCTTCAATCTCAGTATTGACAAAACAATCGGACGAAAAAGTCGAAATTAGCATCTCCGACAATGGCACGGGAATTGCCGAACATCACCTCAGTAAAGTATTCGATCCATTTTTCACTACAAAAGAGGTCGGCAAAGGGACGGGACTTGGTCTTTGGGTCAGTTTGGGTATCATCCGCAATTTTGGGGGGGATATTCATGTTGAAAGCGAATTAGGAAAAGGAACCACGTTCATCGTTCGACTGCCAAAAAAAGGATAAGGAAATGAAGAAAAAAATTTTAGTTGTTGACGATGAAGAAATCATTCGAGATTCCATTGGGTTTATCCTGGAAAAGGAAGGATATGCCGTACGGAAAGCAGAGAACGGGGCAGTGGCATTTAAGTTGATGAATGAAAATCTTTTTGACCTCGTCATCACGGATATTGAAATGCCGGAAATGCGCGGTCCCGATTTACTGGATAAAATATCGGAACGGTTTCCACAAACATTTGTCATTATTATCACAGCGTATGCTTCTATTGAGACGGCAGTTGCGGCCATTCGCAAAGGGGCTTATGATTATTTATTGAAACCGATCGAGTTCGACGATCTCCTGTTCAGAATTAAAAAATTGTTCGAATATAAAGATCTTGTGTTGGAAAATACGCTTTTACGACAGGAAGTGAACAGAAAATTTGACTTCTCCTCCATTATCGGACAAAGTGAAGCAATGAAAAAGATTTTTTCCGATATCCAAAAAGTTGCGCCGACGGAAGGAACAGTGTTGATCACGGGAAAAAGCGGAACAGGAAAAGAGTTAGTAGCACGAGCAATCCATGGACACAGTAAACGATCCGGAAAACGGTTTCACGCCATCAATTGTGGTGCAATCGTCGAGACACTATTTGAAAGTGAGCTCTTTGGACATAAGAAAGGATCATTTACAGGGGCTACAAACGATAAAGACGGCGCATTCAAAGCAGCTGAGGGAGGAACATTACTGCTAGATGAAATTAGTGAAATGCCGCTGCATCTTCAACCAAAACTGCTTCGTGCTTTGGAACAGCGCGAAATTACACCCGTTGGCAGCAATGATACCATACCTATAAATGTAAGAATAGTTGCAGCGACGAATAGAAATCTGAAAGAAGAGATAGTCAAAGGAAAATTTCGCGAAGATCTATTTTACCGCCTCAATGTTGTTGAAGTCCATCTGCCCGAACTGAGCGAACGATCGGAAGATATACCACTGTTGGTAAACTCGTTTATCTCCAAATTCCGCAGCGAGATGGGAAAAGCGATCAAAGGAATCTCTAATCAGGCGATGAGTGCGTTAGTAAATCATCAATGGAAAGGTCAGATCCGAGAGCTGCAGAACATTGTAGAACGCGCTATGATCTTTTGCGATGCGGAGATTATTGACGTGCAGCATCTTCCGGAAGAACTGCAGGCAAGCGCACAAATTTCCGTTATTGATTATTCTTCGCAATCATTAAAAGATGCCGTTCACATGTTTGAACGTCGTTACATTGAACAGAAATTGAAACATCATGGCGGCGACAAAGATAAAGTCGCAAAAGATCTGGGATTAAGTCTGTCAACGCTCTATCGCAAATTTGAAGAGCTGGGGATACCACTGAAAGATAAATAGGAAGAGTATTTTTGATAACAGCCATCGGATTACACGAAGCAATCTGATGGCTGTTTTGTTTTAAAATTCTGCACTGACACCGATCGATGGAAGTAATGCAATACTCCCTTCGGGTTGTTTCACTTGTTTTGTTCGCTCATCATAAACAGGAATATCAAGTGCTCTGCGGTTATAGATGTTTTGCACATCAATATATGTGATCAAATTCCATCGTTCAAAGTTCCATCGACGGTCAATACGAATATCAATGCTATGGTTGGCGCCGATGCGTGCAGTATTATATGCTAAACTATTCTGCGTCCCGTTAGCATTATACGGTGTATAGGGGCGTCCAGTAGCAAATCGAAATTTCCCGCTGAACTCCCACAATTCATTCAGAATATAACCGCCGCCAAGATTGATAATCCAGCGCTGATCGAATGAACTAGATCGTAATACTCCGTCCAGTGCTTGGAATCTCGCCTCATTCCAACTGAGACTTACCAATCCATAGCATGGAACATTGGACAATTTTTTTTGAAGGAACAGTTCAAGTCCATGTGCAACGCCGCTGCCGGAACTCACGAGGGGATCAAGTCCGAATGCAGCATATCCGTCTTGTGAACCGCCGTATCCGGCACCGCTATTGGCAAGGACCAAATATGGCCGAGTGATACTTGTTGGGTAATCGGAATAGTTTTTTACATATCCTTCCAGACTTATTTTTACATCGGAGCGAATAAGGTATTCAATTCCTGTCACGTATTGATCGACAGCCACAAATTTCAAATTTCTATTTGTAGCATTTGCCACCAACCAAATATATGAAGGTGCTTGATGGTATTGGCCAATGCTTGTGGTTACCGTGACAACCGGAGAAACTGCGTATGAGAATGATACACGTGGTGAAAAAGAGAATTGATCGTTAATAAGATTGAAATAATCAACTCTTCCGCCAATCGTAAATCGAAGATTGTGTGCAATCGATTGTGACCATTGAATATATCCCGCCGATTTAATTGCTGTTGTATCGAGCGCTGCGTTCACAGTCAATTGCTGGCCAAAATTTGTCCAGAAGGGAATCGGGAGAATAATATTTGAGTTGAAATCGACGAATTTACCCAGCAAACCAAACGAAAGTTCCGATTCTTTTGTCAATTGAAATACAGCATCAGCTCGCAGTGAAGTTTCAAATTCATTCGATGAACTTTTAAAAATCTGTTGAAGAAGAGAATCGCTTTGGAAAAAACTATATCCGATAAATGTCTGACTTATTGTTACATTCGTAAATCCTTTGTTTACCAAATGTCTCCATGAAACTCCGCCAAGAAATTGTGTTTGATCGGTGCCTAAAATACGGGAATTATCAAAACGTTTTTTCTGAGTGTCATTGAACAACTTTATATTATCCAATGCAACAATACTTAATATATTCACTTGATCATTCGGCGATAATTTATAATTCACTTTACCGAGGAAATCCCAATATTCCGGTACAAAACCAAATCCGGCAGCTTTAAAGATAAAATCGAGATAACTTCTTCGTGCAGAGAAGAGAAAAGAGCCTTTATCATCGGTGGGTCCTTCAAGATTCAATCCGAACTGTGAAGCAGAAATAGTTGCCTTTCCGCCAAGTCGGTCTGTTCTGCCATCTTTTAAATCGATCAAAAGAACAGACGAAAGCTTGTCGCCGTATTTTGCTCCGAATCCGCCAGTTCTGAATGATGTTTCATCCACAAAATCGAGATTAATATAACTGAGCGGCCCGCCGCTTGCTCCTTGTGTACCGAAGTGGTTGATGTTTGCTACTTCAATGTTGTCAATGACGAACAGGTTCTCGGATGGTGCTCCGCCTCGAACGATCAGATCGTTTCTCCCGTTTTGAACCTGGGCAACACCGGGGAGGATAGAAATGGCACGGACAACGTCCTCCAATCCTCCCGGTAAGCGGCGGATCTCTTCCGCACCAAGTGTTTGGACACTAATGGGAGCATCCGGTGATTTTTGGAAATATTCTGTTGTGACTGTCACACCTTCCAATTCCAGGGAAGATTCCATTAATGCAAAGTGAACGTCAGCCGGTTTACCGACGGAAATTACAACATCGGTTTTAACCATCGGTTGAAATCCAAGTGCGCTTGCCCGGATATTGTATGTTCCAACTGATACATTCTTAATGGAAAAATTACCCTCAATATCTGTTGCTGCACCAATGGTTGTTCCTTGAATGACAATTGTCGCACTGACGATCGGTTCTTTTGTTGAGAAGTTAATTACGTGCCCGACCATTGAACCAGCCTGTTTTAATTGGTTTTCTTGAGCAAAGAGTGAAAGAGCAAAAAAGGCAAAAAGCAAAAAAACGAATGATTTCATATTCCCTTATTTTTATAATGTCTGTAGTTGCCAGCGCCGGGGAGGTTTAAATTGTTCCATTGTTGAATTAAATCATTTACTATAATGGTTAACAGAATTTCTCTGCACGCGAAGAAATTTCCTTAAACATTGTCATTACAAAATGTTCATGCTCTGGTTTCATCAAAACACTTCTGAGCACTCTGGTCGTCGGTGCATCAACAACATAATGGGAATGTTCTTTGGCGATAGCGGATGATGAAACTGTATAGAGAGCAAGATAGAGGGGTGAATCGGAGTGATTCATTGTGGAGTTGAATATTTTTTCAGAGGCTGCAGAAACAGTTGAAGCTGAGAACTCTTTTGTCTTTGGAAAATAAATGACAATATCAAGATCCGGAGTGCAATACTCCAATAAACTGCTGCTAGTCGAAATCAATTCACTCCATATCTGCGCTGCATGCCGTGTTTTTGTGAGGATTGTACCGAGACCCCCGTCTCTCCTCAATGGAAATGCTTTTAAAGTTGCCCACAAAGCCGCCGCCGATGCTCCCGCGCGTGAACATTCCAATGAAATTTCGCCAAGATGTAATTCTTTTGAAGTAAAATATGTATAAGGCGAATCATGCTGATAATATTTTCCAACATTTGCATTTTTGAAGATTACACAGCCGCAACCGTACGGCTGCAATCCATGCTTATGCGGATCGATAACAATGCTATCACACTCTTTCAGTGCCAGAAACGGTTCCGGGGAAATAATCGGAGCTTTGTCATATGCAAGCAGAGTGAAGAATCCTCCATAAGCACAATCTGCATGAATTCTAACTCCGTATTTTTTAGCAAGGGGAAGAATTGAATGTAGTGGCTCCACAGATCCAGTACCCGTTGTTCCAATGGTGACAACTAATGTTCCAATGGTTCCCTTCTTCAATTCAACTTCAAGTAAATCAAGATTGGTAATATCTACTTCTTGTGATTCTGTTTTGATTACCTCACACATCCGTCTGTGTGTGTAATGTGCATTTGTGGAAAAAGCTATAGTTTTATTTGGGTGGATTGATCGCGCAACCCATAGAGCTTCAAGATTGGCAATGGTGCCACTGGAAGTAAGATGTCCAAGATGTTCAGTGTAGCCGAACATCGTTGCAATTTGATCGACTGACTCCATTTCCATCTTTGCTGTAGCCGGTCCGCCATCCAATGCATGGTTGTTAGGATTGATCTGCATTGCCATCAAATAGGATGCAATTGCAATTGGGTGGGGAGGTTTAATCATCTGACCTGCATACCTGGGATGGAAAAAAGGGTAATTATCGTTGAGTCGTTGTTCCAATTCAGTGAGAATAGAGACAGATTTCTCTACTGTGATATGCAGAGATTCATCGCCATCCATACTTTCCCATCGTTCGCGAAAACGGTGCTGGAATGAAATGGTGCTGTCAATAAGAAGACGAAATTCCTTTTCAGTCATAGTATTCGGCATTAATGTGATTCAATATAGAAGGAACAATGTTTGCAATCAATACAACCTAATAAATTCAATTGAACAGCGGTAAATTATTTTCTATTTTAATAAGATGTAAGGAAAAAAATCTTTAATTTTTTGATCGTTGAACTTCAACTATTTGGTTAAATATACTCTATGTTGACAATAGCAATCGACGCGGCATGTGAAGCGGGAAAGTTCCTCAAAGCAAATGTTGGGAAGGTGAAAAATATCGAACGAAAGATCGGACAAGAGACAAATCTTGTGACGGAGATTGATAAGCAATCCGAAGTGATGATCATCAAAAAAATTAAAGAACATTTTCCTGAACATGCTATCCTTGGTGAAGAGAGCGGCGCAAATGTCAGTACGTCCGAGTTTAAGTGGATTATTGATCCCTTGGATGGAACGACGAATTTTACACACGGCCTCCCTATCTATTGCGTTACCATTGGCATTGAACACAAAGGTGAGATTATTGCCGGTGCCATTTATGATCCGAATGCTGATGAATTGTTTACAGCCGAAAAGGGAAAGGGAGCGTTTCTTAACGGAAAGAGGATTTCAGTCTCAACAGCAGCAACATTAATTACATCGCTTGTTGTTACAGGTTTCCCCTATAACGTGAAGGATAATCCGGAAAATGTGATTGAACATTTTGTTAATTTCCTTCCGCTTGCTCAAGGTGTTCGCAGACTCGGTTCCGCTGCTCTCGATCTCGCCTACATTGCATCGGGTCGATTTGACGGTTATTGGGAAGTGACACTTCAACCTTGGGACAAAGCAGCGGGAATCTTATTAGTGCGCGAAGCTGGTGGTATGGTGACAGATTTTTCGAACGATCCTGCAAATGTGATATACAATCCGAACACTTTAGCAACGAACGGAATAATTCATCATCACATGCTCGAGATCATCCAATTGACAAAAAAATCTCATGCCTCTTAAAAAACAAACCATTTTATTTGTTGATGATGAAGAAAGCCTGCTTGATATCGTCGGTTCGGTGTTGGAGGCAGAAGGGTTCAAGGTTGTCACTGCCACCAGTGTAGAAAAGGGGATTGAACATTTATCTTCCGTCAATCCTGACATTATTATTTCGGATATCACCATGCCGGGTAAAAATGGATTTGATTTTTTTGAACATATACGCTCCCTTCCGCATTTGCAGCATGTTCCTTTCCTCTTCCTCTCAGCTCATTCCGATTCCGAAAGTGTTGTTGCCGGAAAAGAAATCGGCAGCGATGATTATTTGACAAAGCCTGTCGATTTTCATCTGTTGCTTTCATCCATTCGCGGAAAACTCAAAAGAAAAGAACAGCTGCATGAAGCTGCCGCCCTTCAAACGGAAAAAATTAAATCGGAAATCTTTCGTTTAATCACTCATGAAATGCGGACCCCGCTTACCTCCATCCTCGGCGCAACGGAAATGCTGTCTGACTCACATGGTGATTTATCGACGAAAGAGTTGACAGAATTTTTACAGATGCTTCAAAATAGCAGCAAACGATTAAATATGATGGTGGATGATTTTCTGACCGCAACGAAGATAGAATCGGGCGAGATTCTTAGAGAGATGGATATCAAAGATTATCGTGTTACCCCCAACCATATTGTTCAGCGATTAATCTCCGATTTAGAATACCAGTTGAGCCACCATGGAGTGAAGATTGAAAACAAGATTGTGGATGCTACCATTACTGTCCACATGTTTGCGGCACATATGGAAAATATTCTCAAACGCCTTATTGATAATGCTATAAAGTTTTCCCAGCCGGAGAGTTATGTAATTGTCGATCTCCACGAGAGCAATGGGTTTGTTTTTTCGGTGCAGGACTTTGGTGTCGGAATAGCTTCGGAAAAAAAATCGATCATTTTTCAAAAGTTTGGACAAATAGATAGAGAAAAGAACGAACAACAGGGATCCGGCCTTGGTTTGTACATTGCGTACAATTTAGCAAAACTCAATGGAGCCGATGTTTGGTTCGAAAGTGAAGAAGGGAAGGGTTCCACCTTTTATTTGCGAGTCCGAAAAAGCCTCTAAAATTCTTCTCCTGTTACTCGAGAGATTGAAGCTCCCAGTATGCTCAATTTCTTTTCGATTGCTTCATATCCTCGATCAAGATGATAAACACGTAATACTTCCGTTTCCCCTTCCGCTTTCATTGCTGCGAGAATAAGAGCAGCAGAAGCCCGAAGATCGGTGGACATGACTTTTGTACCTGAGAGTTTTTTCACACCGCGTATAATCGCAGCGTTATCTTTCATTTCAATATTGGCCCCGAGCCGTGCAATTTCAGGAACGTGTGCAAATCTGTCGTGATAAATGGTATCGGTCACCGTTGATGTTCCTTTGGCAATCGTCATTAAGGAAATCCATTGCGCCTGCATATCGGTTGGGAAACCGGGATAGACAGCAGTGGTTACATCTACAGGCTTGATGGTTTTTGGAGCAATCAATTCAATAAAATCTTTGCCGATTGTTAGTTTTGCTCCGGAATCTTCAAGTCGTGCAGTCACAGCAGAAAAATGGTCCGGGATAACATTTTCTATTCTGATCTTCCCACCGCACATTGCGCCGGCAATTAACATTGTCCCTGCTTCAATCCTGTCCGGTATAGTGTTGATGCTCGCAGGATGTAATTCTTCTACTCCTTCAATTTCTAACGTGGTTGTACCCAAGCCGTCAATCTTTGCTCCCATAGCAATTAGCATTTCGACAAGGTTTGTGATTTCTGGTTCCATTGCCGCATTTTCTATGCGTGTTGTTCCTTTTGCCAGAACAGCAGCCATCAAAATATTTCCTGTCGCTCCAACGCTGGAGACGTTGAATGCAATACGCGCTCCTTTCAGCCGTTTGGCTTTCGCATAGATATATCCTCGCACAAGTTCAATCTTAGCACCGAGTTTTTTCATTCCTTCAATGTGAAGATCGACCGGCCGCGGGCCCCATGCACATCCGCCTGGGAGCGATACCTTCGCTTGTCCATAACGGGCAAGCAGCGGACCAAGAACATAAATTGACGCACGCATCTTTTTCACATGTTCGTACGGCGCTTCGAATTTATTAACACGGAAGGTGTTTACCTCCAACGTTTTATTTTTTCGTTCAAAGGTGACTCCCATTGTTTGGAGCAGTTTGGACATGGTGACTACATCTCGAAGATCGGGAGTGTTATGGAGTTCATACTTTCCGCTGGCGAGGAGTGTTGCCGGCATCAAGGCGAGCGTTGCATTTTTTGCACCGCTGATGGAGACAGTACCATTGAGTTTCTTTCCGCCTTTAATAACAAATTTATCCATAAAACCTCTCTCGATCCTTTCTTCAATGAGTGATGGAATGTTATTAAAAATTGCTCAAAAAACAAATTAAGCTAAATGATGGCGCAATTTTTGGCGAAGAATAGACATTGCAGTACGGATGCGAGTTTTAACGGTGCCGAGCGGCATTTTAAAATGTTCTGCTAATTCGGATTGTGTGTAACCACGGAAGTACGCGAATTCGATTAATTCTTTCTGCTCATTGGAAAGAGACGTAAGGGCGATAAGAATCTCTTCCTGTTGTCTGGAAAGAATTGCTCGGCGTTCAGGATTATCGGCAAGATCTGCAGTGAAGATATCACTATAATTTTCAATTTTGGATTCTTGAGACCGATTCCGATAATTTTTAGACCGTAATCGATCAATTGCCTTGTTTCGTGCGATACGGCAAAACCATGAACCGGGATTTCCCAATCGCTGATCGTACTTTTCCCCATGTTCCCAAATATTGAGGAAGACTTCCTGTAAGATATCCTCTGCCTCCTGTTGTTCCTTCAAAATGCGGAAGATAACGGAATAGAGAAGTGTTGAATATTGATCATATAATTCTGCCAAGCCAGACGCTTCCTTTCTCGTGATCCTGTCGAGAAGGGAAATATCATTCTTCATTTGTTCGGCTGGCAGAATACTGAATATCATACGCTAATTAGAAAATGCTGGTTCACCCATTAAATACATCGTTCCTGTTGGCTGCGGAACACCTCCTTTGGGTTCTAAGGTAACGGCAAAGGCAGTAATATCTTTTTTATTTTCAGGAAGCGGTAATTCGGAAACTTTGAAATAGTTCTCATTGCCCTCGGCAACGCTAAAGATGCCGGCACTGAACGGTTTTTTATTTTTATCTAAGAACCACAATTGATAATCTTTATCCGAAGGGAGAGAGGGAAGTTTTGAAATTTGCAGAATGGCAATTTTGCGTACGGGATCCCAGATAATTTTTCCATAACCGGCAGGATTCACTTCCAGTCCATTCATGATTGCTACTTCAATTTTTGGAGATTGCAGAACGTTCAATATCTCATCTTTTTGTTGTATATCGGTTGTGAGAGAAGTCAGTCGTAGTTGCTGTTCTGCAACAAGTGATTCATACGAAGAAAGTTGTTGTTCTGTTGTTGAAAGGTCATTGTATAGCAAATATGCATATGCACCAATTTCAATAACTACGATTAACAGAAGCATTGATACAATAAGTCCGAATTGCGGACTTCCGAAACCGAGTGTGTGTGCAAGATCTTCAAAGAACTCTGAAATAGAGAAGGAAGCATGGGATCGTTTTCGGATTGTATTAAGGAGTTTTGTTTTTATGTTCGGACGAGGAGAAACGCGAGTGAGACTGGTATTAATTAGATAGGAAACAGAAATCGAATCACGGTAAATTTCCTGATACTCTTTATCGCCGTGAGTCAACATGTTCTCAAACACTGCTTGTTCTTTTGCATCGAGCTCACCGAGTGCATGCACAGCACATAATTCTTCAAAATATTCTTTTTCAGATGCCATATAAATAGAGAACGAAGTTTTTTCACTGTTGGATTCAACACTAAAGTACTTGAATCGATGCCCAGTCGCAATGAAAAAAAATGCTTAATCTTTTGATGAAACAAACCGGATAATCGGAAGTTCTATCAGTGTGACAAAAACACCTAATCCGGTGGAACTGATAAAACTCATGATTCCCTGCCCTAGTGAGTTATTCATTTTTCGGTTTTGATCCATGAATCGCCCTATCTCATCGTCTGTAGCACCGCTCAGGATCAGTTTTTTTCTTTGCCACTGCACCATAGCATCGATCCACTCGGGGTTGATATAGTTATTGTAGAGAAACAAGAACAGTGTGAATATGGCAGCGGATATAATAGCAATTTGAAATCCGGTATTAATTCCTGCTTTGAGTGGAAGAACGACATTCAGCGTGGTTTGTTGTTCTTTTAATGCAACATATATTACTACAATAGGAATGAATACTGATACATATCCGGAGTATTGACCAATCTCAAGAGATGTAGTATGAAATCCGAGCGCGAATTCAATCAGCACCCATATACTCATTTCTACGCCGCAAAGAAGACCGTAACGATATTCGGGATTCATTTTTTTGTGATAAAATTACTGATGTTTCCAACAATAATTGTTGCCAGACAACCAATAAGTGTATGCCAAGTAAAATCAATATTTGTATATGTCAAAACAATGATCATCGATACAATACCTGCAATAAAACCGGCGAATGCATCAAGTTGATTAGTACACTTGAAGAGAAGACCGAGAAAAAATGTTCCCAACAAACCACCGTAGGTAAATGATGCTATTTTTAATCCAATCTCAACGACAGGATTTTTTGTATCGGTAAACAGCATAGCGCCGCCGATAAGGACAAATCCCCATAATAATGTAAAGCGTTTTGACCATATCACATCTGTTTTTTCGTCAAGGTTTCTTCCTTTGGTTGTTAATTTGAAGAGATCAAGAAACGTTGAGGAGGCTAGCGAACTGATGGACGAAGAGAGTGTACCCATAGCAGATGCGAGTACACCAGCGATAACCAATCCTGCAAGACCGGTAGGGAGATTTTCGACAATGAATTTCGGAAATATTTCATCGGACGATTTTAAACCAAGTTGTTGGAATGGTACACCGTTGTAAAATGCGAACAGGCATAATCCCAACACTAAAAAAAATGCGAACTGAAGTACGATGATCGATGCATCCAGAATCAACGCTTTTTGACTTTCCCATTTGGACTTGCACCCAAGCAGACGTTGCACAAGCAGTTGATCAGTTCCATGTGATGCCATGGAAAGAAATGTTCCTCCAAGCAGTCCGCCAAGAAACGTATACGGGGAGGAAAGAAACTCGAGGAAAGTACTTCCGGTAGTCAAATTAATCATGGAAAATTTATCTGTCCCATTCAATGTTGCAAATGAGACGACATCACTCCAGCCGTTGGGCAGATGCTGTAAAATTAATACCATCGAAGCAAAAGCGCCGCCGAGATAGATACACATTTGAACAACATCCATGGCAACGACAGCTTTCAATCCGCCGACATATGTATAGACGAGTGTAAAAATTCCAATAATAAAGATGCTTGTTGAATAATCAAAACCAGTAATTAGGTGAACAGGAATTGCTGTGGCAAAGAGTCGAACCCCGGAAGCAAGGACTCGCGTAATAATAAAAACAGTCGAAGTGAATTTCCGCAGTCCCATGCCGAACCGTTTGCCGAGAAAATCGTACGCTGTTTCCAAGTCTCCTTTATAATATGCCGGTATAAAAATCATACTGACCAGCAGTCGGCCGAAGAAGTACCCGACGGCAAGTTGCAAAAAATGCATGTCACTTTTATAAGCAAGACCCGGAATACTGATGAATGTGAGTGTACTCGTTTCACTGGCGACGATGGAAAATCCGACCGACCACCACGACATTTCCTTTCCACCGAGAAAATAGTCTCGCGAGGTTTTTTGTTTTCTGCCGATATAGACGCCGATCAGTGTAACGCCAAGAAGATAAACTGCAACGATGAGGTAATCGATGAAGGAAAAGCCCATGGGGGAAATATTGTATCAGTTCATTGCAGCATGAGTGCAATGAACTGATGATTTGATAAATTATGAACTTTTTTGCGCTTTTGCGACGCTGTCAAAGATGGGGAATACTTTATCTAATTGGGAGATCTTGAGCAAAGAAAGGACTTTTTTATGTACGCCGACAAGTTTTATTTCGCCATTATGCTGGCGCATTTGTCTGTCGGCAATTAACAGAGCACTTAATCCGCTGCTGTCGCAAAACTCGACGGCAGTGAGATCAATAACCAGTGATTTCAATGTCGGTCGACAGAGGAGGATAAATTCCCCCTTCAATTCAGGAGAGACCGATACATCCAGTTTGCGTTCTTTTAAGGTGATAATAGCACTACTTCCATTCTTTGTAACGTCAAATTTCATAGCGACCTCAATTTAAAACATTGATAAAGTTCTGAACAACTGTTCATATCTCATTTTTGCATTCCGATTCGGTGCTGCATTAAATTGGAAATTGTAATACGCATCGGCATGCTCCTGCGTGAACCCGACCTTCAATGGTGCGTTAATGTGTTTGCATAAATATGCCGAAGAAGGAACAAGGGAAAAATTCAAATCGAGCAATAGATCAAATTTTTGATTGAGCAGCGTACTGATCTCTTGTTTTTTAGGAAGGAAAAAATAGTTCAAGTGCTCATTTTTAATGGTAGTAACATTCGAACGGTTGAGTGTATTGGAAAAACTACGATGTCCTTCGTTCACCACCAATGTGAGCTTATTTCCCTGAAACTTATTCTGCAGAAGAATAATTGTTTGTGCCACAACGGATCGCTGTTCCGGGTTCTCAGGAATGATTACCAGTGCCGTTTTTGCGCTTGAAAACGACGTGGAAAAAGAGATTGACTTCGATACCTTCCGTCGCGAAAAGAACCGTGTTATTGTTATTCCAAAATTTCTTCGTTGTTTTTCAAACATATCGTTGTTATCAACTATTCTGTGGCAGTAAAGTGCAAAACGTTTTTAAGAATTTCAAGAAAAGAAATTTACAGATTTTACGGAGGATTGTACCGTGATGAGAAATTGCTTGACTATCACTGTAACATTTTTACAAACTCTGCTTCAGTGATCGTCTTGATACCCAACTCAATCGCTTTTTGCAGTTTTGAGCCTGCATCGCTGCCAACAATGACATAGTCTGTTTTTTTACTTACGCTGGATGCAGATTTGCCGCCAAACGCTTCGATCTTTTCCTTTGCTTCATCGCGGCTCATCGATTCAAGACCTCCTGTCAGTACAAACGTCTTACCGACGATGAGCGTGTTAGCGGAAATCTTTTTCCGATCACTTTTCATTTGAAGTCCGGCTTTGGAAAGGCGATCGATCAGTGTGAGTGAATGTTTATCCTTGAAGAATCGAACGACACTTTCTGCAATACGCGGTCCGATTCCTTCAACATGTCCCAGTGATTCCAATGATGCATTCCGTAATTTATCAATCGTAGAAAAATTATCCGCGAGTAATTTTGCAACCCCTTCACCGACAAACCGAATTCCCAAACCGAATAGTACTCGATTAAAAAGAAGTTGTTTGCTTTCTTCGATTCCATCCAATAGATTCTGAGCACTTTTTTCTCCCATTCGTTCAAGGCCGGCAATCTGTTGTTTCTTAAGGTCATAAATATCAGCAATATTATGAATCAATCCTTCATTCACCAGAAGGTCAATTACTGCTTCGCCAAGTCCTTCAATATTCATAGCACGTCGATGGGCAAAATGTTCAATACGGCCTCGAACTTGTGCAGGACATTCAAAATTCTCACAATAATATGCCGCTTCACCTTCAGGGCGAAAGATCTTGGAACCGCATTCGGGACACTTGGAAGGAAATTTGAACACAGAAGATTTTTTCTGCCGTTTTTTTAGATTGACCCTGGCTACTTTTGGAATGACATCGCCCCCTTTTTCTACAAAAACAGAATCACCAATTCGAATATCCAAATCCTTAATAAAATCTTCATTATGCAGCGTTGCACGACTGACGGTGCTTCCTCCGACAAATACTGGTTCAAGTTCCGCAACCGGAGTAATGGTACCAACGCGCCCCACCTGAAGAGTAATAGCATTCAGTTTTGTTTCCATTTGCTGAGCTGGATATTTGAAGGCAATTGCCCAACGGGGAGACTTTGCAACGGCACCGAGTTCTTGCTGTTGTGCTATCGAATCGACTTTAATAACGATGCCATCGATATCATATGGGAGGGAAGCCCGTTGTTCATTCCATTGGTCGCAATACTGCTTTACTTCTGTGATGTTTTTGCAAACACGGGCATTTTCATTTACGACAAATCCGAGTTTTGTAAGAAGTTGGAGGTTTTCCGAGTGACTTTTTAGCGGGACATCATTCGTGCGGAGGAAGTATGTGAACATCCTCAATTTCCGTTGCGCGACGATCTTAGCATTTTGTAATTTTAATGTGCCGGAGGTTGTGTTGCGGGCGTTAACAAAGGTTTTCTCTCCAAGCTCTTCCTGCTTTTTATTCATCGCTTCAAAATCTTTTTTCATCATAAAGATTTCACCGCGCACTTCAAAATTATTGGGCAGTCCCTTTTTACTTTCTGTCTTTAACGGGATTGACCGTATCGTTTTTAGATTGTTGGTGATCTCATCTCCCTGAGTTCCATCGCCTCGCGTTGCACCCTGAATAAAGATGCCGTTACGATAGATTAAACTGATGGCAACACCATCGATCTTTAATTCGGCGACGAATTGATATGGGTGCCCTCCGATTAATTCTTTTACTCGGCGGTCAAAGTCCAGCAATTCTTCTTCACTGTATGTGTTGGAGAGTGATAGCATCGGGACTTCATGCGTTACAGTCGGGAACTCTTTTGTCGGTTCGCCTCCGACACGTTGTGAAGGAGAATCCGGTGTGATGAGCTGAGGATATTTTTGCTCTAAGTCGAGAAGTTCATTCAACAACTGGTCATACTCGAAATCGGAGACCGAAGGCTGAGAGAGGACATAATATCGATGATCGTGATCTCTCAGCGTTTTGCGAAGCTTGTCAATCTTTTGTTTGACTGATGGTGGAACGCTCATGCACTATCTCAGCAATTCTGCCGTAATTTTTGCGTTGCGAACCCGTTTTCCCTTTTCTCCAAGCGGGCCAATCTCTTTACCGTTTAATAACAACCGTACTGCACCTCCGTCACTTAACGATATTGAAAATCCTTTTTTTGCGATATAGGTGCGATACCTTCCGTTCAGCATATAACCGCTGCGAGGAGGTAGCGAATCTCTGATGATCGTGATCCATACTGAATCTGTTGCAACAAGGCGGAGCACAAGCGAGTCGATGACGGGAAGCTCAGGCACTGCAACTTTTGCCGTATCGACTGAATCAATCGTCACCGTCGGCTGCAATTTTTCCTGTTCCCGCACGACATCCTGAAAAGCTGTCTCTTTGATTTTATCTGCCGGGAGTACTTCATCAAAATAATTAAACAGAAATATTGAGATGAGTAGAGCGGCAACAGCCAGTCCGGAAAGAATGATTATGGATCGGCCCCGTTTTTCTTTTTTTAATTCATTCTCAGTGGATTCCGCCCGGTAGTTGAATTTTGTTTCATCTCGGACAGCGGCGGTTTCTTTTTGATGTTCCGGAGTGCTGTGGATATCGTATTTTTTTAAAACTTGGTCAGCATCCATTCCAATTGCTTCTGCATAGGCCTTAATGAAAGCACGGACATATGTTTGCGGGAGGATATCGAATGCTCCCTGGTCGATGGCTTGAAGAAATTTTATACTGATACGAGTTTGTTGTGATATATCGGACAGCGTAATATTTTTTGCTTCACGTTCTTTTCGTAATTCTTCAGAAAAATGATTCATTCGATTGGCTATTGGTAGAAAATCTTTTATGTATAAGATAAAAAAAATATCGCAGGGCATCAAGGAAAGAACATGAGGTAATCGAAGTTATTTTCATCAGGAATGATCAAAAAGTCACTTCTTCAGACGATCAAGAACTTCTCGAACCTTTTTTGCAAGCTCCTCTATTTTATACGGCTTCTGCAGGAATCCGTTAATTTCTTTTGCAAAGGTACTTCCTTCCAAAATAGCATCATTATACCCGCTGGAAATGATCACTTTCGATTTCAGCTTCAATGCTTTGATTTTTTGGAAAACTTTTTTCCCGCTCACTTGTGGCATGTTCATATCGAGAAGCACGAGATGATATTTTTTCTTTTTAGAGAGTAATGAAATCGCTTCACTTCCGCCGGAAGCAGTGGTGACTGCATAACCCAAGTCGGACAACATCGTGCTGAGAGTCAGGCGAACGAATTCTTCATCGTCAACCACCAAGATGTTTTCTGAACCACCGGTAATTTTTCGCGGTGAAGCCGTAAAGATGTCCTTTGGAACTCCTTTGACGAGAGGAAAGCCGAGGGTGAATGCAGTTCCTTTGCTGCTCTCGCTGGTGAACGAAATTGTTCCGTCATGAGATTTAATAACGCCGTAGACGACCGAAAGACCGAGTCCTGTCCCTTTACCATGTTCCTTGGTAGAAAAAAACGGGACAAAAATTTGTTTTTTAACATCATTGGACATTCCAATACCGTTATCGGTGATTTTAATGGTAACTGTATTATCACTCTTTAAATCCACAATGGTTTCAATTGATAATATTCCGCCGTTTGGCATTGCATCCCGAGCATTGATAAAAAGATTCAACAACGCTTGTTGAATTTGTCCCTCATCTCCGTTGATGATCGCATAATTCGGTGACAATGTTCTTTTCACTTCAATAAACGGTTTCACTGATGGCTCGAACATTCTGAGTGTTTCTTCAAGGATATCGTGCAGATTAACGGGGTGAAATTCCACCGGCGAACGACGAGCAAACGTCAGCAGTTGATTTGTGAGGGATTTTCCTCTTGTTGCGGCTGTTTCGATGATCTCGACAAACGGATAATTTTTATTGGATGAACGGATGCGCCGTCGCATGATGGATGAGGCACCCATAATTGAGGTAAGAATATTGTTAAAATCATGAGCAATTCCTCCTGCAAGATTTCCGATGCTATCGATCTTTTGCGCTTGCATCACTTTTTGTTCCAAAAATTTCTGTTCTGTCATATCACGACCAACGCACCGAAGTAGAGTCGGTTGATTGTTCTCATCGAAGACAAGCGATGTATTGATTGAAACATCGATGATTGTTCCATCCTGTGTTCTCATCTGCTCTTCGCTGCTGCGAAACTCTTCGTGGTCGTCAAATGATTTCTGCAAGATGGTTTTTACATAACTGTGCATTTCTTCGGGATAAAGAAATGTGATTGGTTTTCCGATGATCTCAGTTTTGTGGTATTTGAGCGTCTGGGACTCGGTTTGATTACAGTTGATTATGATTCCTTCCCGATTGACAAGGTGATACATATCCGGCGAGTGCTCAAAGAGATCGGCATATCGCTTTTCGGATTCGGTGATCTTATCGAACAAATGTGCATTGTTCAATGCAACACTGATTTGGTTGCTGAATGCAGCAATGAGATTCACTTTGCGTTCGGGAAAAAAATCTTTTCCTGTGCTGGCTAACAACAAAATTCCTTCTGATTTATCGGCAACGCGAAGCGGCACCGAGACCCACGAACCGATATCCAACAATTGCAGATTGGTGTGAAAGACTATTCCTTCTGTTGAATTGGTGTCCTTGTTGGTGCGTATTTCTTCGGTCCACTCTAAAAATGTTTTGCTCGATAACATTTTTTCGGAAAAGAACCCAAAATCCGCACCGAATGTCTGTTTCAATTCAAGACGGTCGCCTTGCAATACATAAAGCCATCCAAATTCTGTTTTGAGAATTTCCGCAACGTTGTGCAGTGCATTACCGAAGATATAATTCAGGTTGATAGATTTGCTGACAACCATTGCTACTGTGTTCAGCGCCTCTAGTTCACGCCGCTGCTCTTCAAGTTGTCGTCCGTACTTCAGAGAAAAATATACACTGGCAAAACCAATGACACCTGCTGTAACAATGCTAACAAAATCAAGAAATTCGAAATCCTTTTGCAGAACGATGTTGGCTGCAATGATTGTTGTCATCATCACAATAACAGCGGTCGATGCAACCATCTGTGCCTGTTCTACAAGGCCAAATTTTAGTGAGAAGGAGCGAAGCCGTTGGAAGATTTTTTTCATGAGGACGACTGGCCGGGGGAATTAGTAATCGACTGCTTTTTTCATTTCGCGTGTCCGCCGAATACGGCCTTCAATGGTTGCCAGCAGTACATCGTTTTCGACAGGTTTAGTAAGATAATCATCAACGCCGATTCTTTTGCCGGTGCGGATCAGTTCTTTTTGGTTCAGCGCAGAGATAAAAATGAATGGAACGGTGGAGAATTTATCGATCAATCGGAATTTTTCATAGAACATAAATCCGTTCATGTTCTTTTGTCCGAACGCAATATCGCATAAGACAAGATCCGGTGTAAAATTATCCAGCAGGTTTAAAGCTTCTTCGCCCGACGTTGTGTTGAGACAAAGATAGCCGTGTTTTTCCAAAAGACGTTCGAGTAACAATAAAAAATTTCGATCATCATCCAACGAGAGAATGACCCCTTTTGAGTCGAGGGATTTGATAAGTCGCGAAACTTTTTGTTCAAGAATGAGATCTTCTTGTGCGGTGACTTTAAATTTCTCCTTAATTGCCGAAAAATCCCGGATACCGTTGTTCCATTCATCTTTGATCGCATTCATGTAACAGGTAAGGCGTGAATTCTGTTCAAGATAGTCATGCTCATCTTGAGAAATGGCAAAGAATTCGCGCATGGTTTTGGTTCGTTCTTGTTCTAACGGTGTGATATGGCCATCTTTCCAAATCTCATTTAGGAATGTTTTGTAAGCCTCCATCACCGCATCGGAGATCTTTTGAACATACTTAGACGGTATTAATACTGCTTCTTGTTGCAGATGCTTTTCGTTCGGTTGCGAAGATTCGGATCCATTGGCGGAGGGTTGAACAGCCTTTGACGCTGATTGCTTCTCACTTTGTTCTTTGAGAAGAGCTTCAATCCGTTCTTTGTACGCTTTTGCATAAATATTCTTTGCGTTGAGCTGAAGGATTTGATCAACGAGATTCAAAGACTCTTCCAGTTTTCCGATTTTGATTAATTTGTCGATGCTTCGGAGTAGTTCACCGATGTTTTCTTTACTTGTCGCCATAAGTTACATTGCTCGCTTTAATTCTCGTGAACGTCGAAGTTTTCCTTCAATTGTTGCTAACAGCATTTCAGTATCAATCGGTTTAAACAAGTAATCATCGGCACCAAGCTTTTTGCCTGTGCGAACAAGAACATCCTGGTCAAGTGCGCTCAAGAAAATGAACGGAGTTGTGAGAAACTTATCGATAGAGCGGAATTTTTCATAGAATGCAAATCCGCTCATGTTAGGTTTAGAAAAATTAATATCGCAAACAACGATATCCGGTGTCATAGTTTCAAGTAATTGTAATCCTTCTTCACCGGTAACAGCTGTGAAGCAATAGAAACCTCCCTCATTCAAAACACTTTTGATAATATCAAGAAATGGTTGATCGTCGTCCAGTACCAATACGGAACCGTTCGATTGTAACGATTGGAGCAGCTGGAAGACCTTTGATTCAATGGCAATTTGCTCCTGATCGGTGATCAAAAATTTTTTGCGCAACGGATCAAAGTTTGTTATTCCTTTACGGTATTCGTCTCGAATGGCATGCAGATAGCTTGTTAACCGGACATCTTTTTCAATTATGGCATGTTCGTCCAACGTGATGGCGAATGTCTCCCGCATTGAGGCGATTCGGATTTGTTCCTCTGGTGTGACCGATCCATCTTTCCAACTCTCCATCAATAACGATTGGTATGCATCTGCCGCAGCCGCCGAACGTCTAATGGGTGAGAATTTTGCTTCATCAGGAGAACTCTGTTTTTTAATACTTGGTTGTTTAACCGGAGGATCAATGCCAGCAAGGGGAATCGGGGCAACAATCGGCACAGCTCTTTTCACTTCCGGTTTTTTCTGTTCAATAGGTTTTGGAGATACCGGTGCAACTGGTACTGGCGTTGGCGGTGGGGCAGTTTGTTGTACTGGTTGTTCAACTATTTTTGCGTCCGCCGCACGTTGTTCTGCATCCGCCCGCGTAATGCCTTGTGCTTCCAAAAGCGAAATGATCCGCTCCTTATACGCCTTGCCATAGACATTCTTTGGGTCCAATTCAAAAATTTTATTGATATAACCCAACGCAGAATCAAAATTATTATTTTTGATTTCTTTGTCTGCGAATCGAAGAAAGTCGCTAATATTTTTAAGTGATATGCTCATGAATTATTTTTGTGTGAATGCATCAGTTCTTTCAAGACCGTTTCCCGGGCAGTGTTCATCGGAAATTCATTATGGGTAAACAACTCAAATGCTTTTGCCCCTTGCCCTAACAGCATTTCAATTCCGCTAATTGTTCGTGCACCGGCTTTGTGTGCCAGTTTTATTAATACCGTTTCCAACGGGTTATAGACAATATCTAGGACAATTTGGTTTGGTTGGATCACCGAGTCCGGCGGGAGCGGATGAAGGTTCAACAATGGTTTCATGCCGACGGATGTGGTATTGATGAGCAGCGTTGCTACATTCATCTCCCGCGAAGCTACTTCATGTTCGTTGGTGCAAAAGAATTTTGTCAATCGGAACTTTGCACTGAAATCATCAACGATTGCTTTTGCATTTTCCAGCGTACGGTTTACAATCATGATCCGTTTTGGGGAAAAGAATTTTGCTATAGCATAGACGGTTGCCCTGGCGGCACCGCCCGCACCGAAAATAACTACATGATTATTTTTGATCTCTTCTGAGTAGTACGCAAGAGAAATATAGACTCCATGTGCATCTGTGTTGTATCCTACAAGGCGTCCGCCGTTGTTGACGATTGTATTAACAGCACCGATCATTTTTGCCTCTTCCGATACTTCATCAACAAGAGGAATTACTGTTTCTTTATAAGGAACAGTGATGTTTGCACCACGGAAATTTAAAGAACGGAGTGCGGCAATAAGATTCGGCAGCATTTCCGGATTAACATCCATGACCCCATAATCATAATCGAGACCAATTTTATTCAACGCTGCAGTATGCATTGCCGGGGACATTGTATGGGAAATGTTATGTCCGATGATGCCGATATGTCGCTGATGTTCTGAGAATTTTGGTAATTTCATGAGTTAATATACCGTTTATTCAAAAAATAAAAAAAACCTAATCATTTGATTAGGTCCCCTGAAAAACAAATCAAAAAAATAACAAACTATTCTATTGTTGAAGGAGCGAGGCAAATTCTTTAACAGATTTTACCCCCTTGAATTCTATTTCAAATTTTGCCTTCAACTCAGGGTTAAGTTTCAATGCAACTTTGAGTGATTCAACAGCATCCAGATTCTTTTCCATGACGAAGAGGACTTTTGCTTTGCTGTAGAAAGAATCCGGAAACGCCGGATTCAACTCAATGGATTTATTGAGCGCCTTCAATCCTTCTTTGAGATAACCCATCACAAACAGCGTGTCCCCGTAATCATACCACGCTTCAAAATTGTTCGGGTCAAGCTGGACGACCATCTTGTAACTGAGAATGCACTCCTTCATTTTCCCCAGATTGAATTCGGCATCTGCCTTTGCATACCAAAGTTCGGGATATTCTCTGCAAATTTCCACGGCGCGGTTGTAATCGGTCAATGCTTTTCGATATTGTTCCATCGCATCGTAACAGCTGCCCCGGCCGAAGTACGATTCATAATGTGTACTGTCATAACGAATGGCAAGCGTAAAGCACTTAATTGCTTCCGCAAAATTTTCTATTTCTTCGTATGCATTTCCAAGATTGTGGAGCGCCGGAACATCTTTTGGTTCAAAACGAAGGGTTTGTTTATAACACTCTATTGAATCGTTCAATTTTCCCTGCATTGCAAACACATTTCCCTTATTATAGTAAGCAGCAGGGAAATTCTCCTTAATAGCAATCGCCATATCGTAGCTGTCTATGGACTGGTCATGATTACCAAGCCGGTTCAATACGATGCCTTTATTATACCAAGCATTAAAATTATACGGATCGAGATCGATGTGTTTGTTGTAGCACTCAAGCGATTCTTCGATCTTATCCATCAAATCGTAGCAAAATGCCAACTCAAACCAAACATCGGGATTCGTCGGTTCTTCTTTGACCAGAAATTTTAAAATCTCCAATGCTTCGCCGAACCGTTCTAACTTCTCAAGGATGACTGCTTTATTCAATAATGCTTCGGTATCGCCCGGATTCAGTATAAGTGCTTTTTCAAAATCCAGCAACGCTTCATCATTCCGATTTGAATTGTCGAGCGTAATTCCACGATTGATAAAAAGATCACTGTCATTTGGATTTAAGGAGATAGCGTGGTTATAACATTCCAATGCTTCGGTATAGCGGAAGAGATTATTCAAAATCATCCCTTTTCGCATCAATGCATCAGAAGAATAAGGTGCAAAATCGACTAATTGTGTTGCGAACGAAAGAGCATCCTCGTATTTTTCCTTCTCAAAGTAATAACCGATGATTTCTTCAAGTGCTTCAATGCTTTTCAGCCCGTTTCCGCCACGACGTAGCAATTCCTTAAAGCGTTCTATCTCTTCATTGCGGTCTCGCCGAGGAGAAGAATCGCCTTCAAAATCATCTTCGAAATTATCGTGGTCAAACGTGGACATGTGCAGAAATGATTAAAGGTGATTGGTAAATACTCTTAGTTCAAATAAACAAAAAAAGGGGGGGTAAGTCAATAATTCCATCGTTAACAATTTATTTTCTTTGAAAAGCCACAAAAATAGGCGAAATTTGGTCAGTTATTATGTCTTGCGTTATTACTTAAACCAATACTTGAAGTATGTTGATGACCCCGCTTAAAATACGAATCACTCGAATCTCCGAATTGACAAATGATGTTCCGCTTCCGACCTATGCCACGCAAGGTTCTGCAGGAATGGATATTTATGCTGCCGTCGTAAATGAAATGACGGTGAAAGCAGGGGAAACAACATTAGTACCGACCGGATTCTCAATGGAAATTCCAGTCGGATTTGAGGCACAGATTAGACCAAGAAGCGGTCTGGCATTAAAGAGCAGTATTGGATTGATGAATTCCCCCGGAACAATAGATTCAGATTATCGTGGAGAAGTAAAGATTGTTTTTACAAATTATGGGAAGAACGATTTTGTCGTTAAACGTGGCGACCGAATTGCACAAATGATTGTTGCAAAGTACGAACGAGTAGAATGGGAAGAGACTCATCGGCTTTCCGAAACCGTCCGCGGTTCCGGCGGCTTTGGTCACACTGGTATCGCTTAAATAGTCCAACGGATCAAATATGGCAAAACAAAAGAAATCACCCGACGTTACACCGCTGCCTGAATCAAGCAATGGAGATCAATCGACGCCAGTATCAACATTGGACACCGTTGTTATTTCTGCAGGACTTGTACTATTATTTTTTCTACTCTATTCCCTTGAGTCGTTGATCTCTCCATTTTTAATCTTTGGCACCATCATCTTTTTATTGTATCCGTTACGCAACATTGCAGTAGCTAAAAACGTGATGCTGCTTGCCGTTGTATTGTTTACTCTATGGTTCGTTTACACAATCGATAAAATACTATCACCGTTTATTCTTTCATTGTTCCTAGCATATTTGTTCCATCCAATTGTTTCAAAATTGGAAACTTCCTGGAAGATTCCCCGCTGGACTTCGGCAGTCTTTATTATTTGTATTAGCATCGCAATAGTTATTGTATTGCTTATTCTCGGTTTGCCACACATCATCGGTCAGTTTGAGGGAATACTTCAAGCGATTGGAACAATCTCAACTCAATTTGTCGAGTGGGTGCTTGACGGTCGCTTCATAAAAGCGATTCAAAAATATGGAATATCGACCGACCAAATGCGAAGCATGTTGACAAATTCTATTGCACCGCGCGTGGAGGACATTTTAAAAGGAATTCTCAAAGGAACATTCGGTATTGTCAGTGGATTGCAAGTGCTTGTCTCCGGCATTGTGAATATCGTGATCATTCCGTTCCTCACATTCTTTCTGCTGAAAGATTTTCTGCTTGTCCGCCACCGTATTAAAATGATGATCCCAAGAAAAAGAAGAATACAATCGGTTGCGTTTTATCATCGGGTCGATGAGATCCTTGGACGGTACATTCGCGGAACAACAATCATCGCCATTTTTGATACAGCGGCAGTGACAACCGGATTATGGATTATCGGTATTCAATATCCGCTGGTATTGGGAATTCTTTCCGGTATGCTTTTCTTCGTTCCCTATTTCGGATTCATTACCATTCTGTGTGTTTCGGCATTTGTTGCTTCGCTCAGTATGGGAGCTATGACGCTTCCGGTAATCTCAACGGTGTCCTATTTAGCGGTTCTTCACATTATTGAAAATTATGTGTTGACGCCGAATATTATTGGAGGAAAGATCGGGTTGCATCCTGTGGTACTTATTTTGTCGCTGTTCATCTTTGGATATTTCCTCGGATTTATTGGTCTACTGATTGCTATTCCTGCTGCAGCAATCATTATCGTTTCGGTGAAAGAGTGGGAATTGAACCATAAAAAAGAATTGAAACTGGAAGAAGAATAATTATTTACGGAATTAGGGATTGTTCATGTTTGGAAAATTGTACCTTGTTGCTACACCGATCGGAAATTTAGATGATATGACGTTTCGCGCAATTGAAACGCTAAAGAAAGTCGATATCGTTGTCTATGAAGAACGAAAAGAAGGGAGTCGCTTACTTCGTCATTTCGGAATTGAAAAACCGGTAGAGAGTTTAAATGAGCATAATGAAGCGGCATCAACATTCATTATTCTCGATCATTTAAAAAATGGAAAAAGTGTCGCCATCGTCTCCGATTGCGGAACTCCCGTGTTTTCCGATCCCGGACAATTACTTGTTCGAAAAGCAGTTGATGTAGGGATAAAAGTAGTGCCTATTCCCGGTGCATCATCACTGATGCCGGCCCTTACTGTATCGGGATTTTCCATTGATCAATTTGTGTTTTACGGATGGCTTTCACCGAAGCGTCCGCGCCGCGTCATTGAGTTGCAGCAGCTCCGACGTGAACTTCGCACGATTATATTGATGGACACACCGTATCGTCTTGTTCCGTTGATGAAGGATATTTCGGAAGTGTTCGGAATCACTCGCAGAGTCTGTGTAGCATTCGATCTGACAATGCCGGATGAAGAAATATTTCACGGAACAGCTCCTCAACTTGCCGCAAAGTTCGAAAAAGAGGACCGAAAAGGGGAATTTGTTCTGGTGATTGAAGGAAAAGGGAAATAGTGTCGTTGCACTTTCCTGGGCCATTATCTATATTTTTCATGTGAAAGCACTTCACCAAACATATCAGCAATCCACAAAAGCACCCGAACTCTACGGAGATTATTGGTTCAATTCCGCACCACGTTCAATTGCATCGTCGCAAGGGCAAAATATTTTACTGTTTTTTTGGAGTTACACATCTCCCGCATCGCTCCGCATGCTTCCAATTATTCAGGAATGGTTTACGATGTATGCGGATTTAGGTTTGGAATGTATCGGTGTCCACTCTCCCGAATTTTCGTTTGCAACGAATCCACGGAACGTGGAAGATTTTTTACAAAAACACTCAGTTCATTTCCCGATTGTTGCCGATAATGACCGCCTCATTGCCGGAGCATATCGCATTACAACATTCCCATCGCTGGTGTTGATCAGCGGCAATGGAAATATTTATGACGTTGTTACGGAAACATTCTCGATCTCCCGCCTTGAACGTTCGATGCAATATTTACTTCGTCAGTCCGGTTTTTTTGGAGAACTGCCGATGCTTCGGTCCATTGAATCCGAACGGTCACAGGAACATAATGCATTCGAAATTACTACCGGATATTTACATGGATCTTTGGGGAATGTTGAAGGATACAGTCCGGAGCTTCCTTCGGAATATCGGGATCCGAATATTTACGTTGAAGGTAAATTTTATGCCCATGGAATTTGGCGAGCTGAGCGAAATGCCTTTCATTACGAAGGAGAACCGAATGATGGGTATTTGATCTGCCAAAGCGAAGGGGAGAATATTGACACACTTGTCGGCTGCGAACAAAAGAGTTCCATGCGGATTAAAGTTGATGATGCTTCTATGCTCATTGGGCAGATGGGTTCTGATGTGAAGCGAGACCCCAAAGGAAATTCTGTCGTGACGATCAACGAACCGCAATTTGTTTCTATCTTTCACGGTGTACAAAAAGAGACACATTCCGTCAAACTCATCCCGGCGAATACTGGTGTAACATTCTATATGTTTTCGTTATATAAGGATCGCATTCAAGAAGATTTTGATCAGACGATCCACAATAATTGACCCTCGTAATGACCAATCGTATAACTGACCTTTTTCACATCCAATTTCCGATCATTCAAGCTGGCATGGTTTGGGTTTCAGGATGGAAACTAGCATCTGCCGTCTCAAACGCTGGTGCTCTCGGTCTTGTTGGGGCAGGTTCTATGAAGCCAGATCTGCTTCGCGAACATCTACAAAAAACAAAATCTGCCACATTAAAACCGTTTGGTGTAAATATTCCTCTCCTCCGAGGTGATATTGATGAGTTGATTAAGGTTGCACTGGAAGAGAATATCAAAATAATTTTTTCTTCTGCAGGCCATCCCGGACGCCATATTGAAAAATTTAAAAAAGCCGGATACATTGTCGTTCATGTTGTGGCAAATGTAAAGCAGGCGTTGAAAGCAGAAGAAGTTGGCTGTGACGCTGTTGTTGCCGAAGGATTCGAAGCCGGTGGCCACAATGGCATTGATGAAATCACAACGCTTTCTCTTATTCCTCAAGTTGTTGATGCTGTGAAGATTCCGGTGATTGGAGCGGGTGGAATTGCCGATGGTCGTGGAATGTTGGCGGCGTTTGCATTAGGTGCAGAAGGAGTTCAAGTCGGGACCCGCTTTGCCGCAACGGTGGAATCTTCAGCTCATGATATCTATAAACAAAAAATTGTTGAAGCGAATGATGGCGATACGGTGTTAACGTATCATAATATTCTTCCAGTGAGAGCAATAAAAAATCCGTTTATGACGCAGGTGCAAAAAGAAGAAACACAAAAAGGGATGACACGTGAGAGGATGATGGAATTGCATGCTAAAGGACGTGAACGGAAAGGGATCTTCGAAGGGAACTGGGAAGAGGGAGAAATGGAAATGGGACAAAGTTCCGGACTGATCCATGATATACCAACTGCTGCGGAAGTTGTTCAAAGAATGATGAATGAGTTCGAAACAACGCGTCGTACCATCCACGCTCTGTCGTGATGAATCACTCCGATAGAATTACCACATCCATTTTTGATCTCTTTAAAGTTGGTCCAGGACCATCAAGTTCCCACACAATTGGTCCAATGAAGGCTGCGTTTGATTTTCTTTCCCGGATCAAGCAATTACCCACACATCTTACTACAACAGCAACTTCTCTTGAAGTGATTCTCTACGGTTCTCTTGCTGCAACGGGAAAAGGGCACGGCACAGATCGTGCAGTTGCGGCCGGACTTCTTGGAAAACATCCCGAAGAATGTGATCCTCAATGGTTTTCGTCACTGATGGGGACAGATGCTTCCTATGCTATTAACATCGGGTCACATTTGATTTCGTTCTCGGCCGACAATATTCATTTTGAACGTGGGAAATTTCATTTTCACCATCCCAACACTCTTCAGATGAGATTGATGAATGGAGATGTGCCTATCATAGAAGAAGAATATTATTCCGTCGGAGGGGGATTTATCCATCGAAAAGGTGAATCAGCGTATGAAAAAAGTAATGTGCAACCGGCATATTCGTTCTCAACGATGAGCGAGGTGAAAGATCATTTGCAACAAAAAAATATTTCTTTGGCGGAATTGATCATTCAAAATGAAATATCCATTTCGGGAATGGGCCGTGATCAGGTTCTTACAAAAATTGACGCGATTTTAAATTTTATGCATGATGCAGTTCAACGAGGGCTCTCTGTCACGGGCCAACTTCCCGGAACGATCAAATTGAATCGCAAAGCGGCATCACTTTATAAAAAAGCTCAAGAAATGTCCCGGTCTCAAGATTCCTTCCTCATTTTTCTGAATGCATATTGTGAGGCCGCTTCCGAAGAAAATGCGGCGGGAAATATTGTTGTCACCGCGCCAACAAGCGGAGCATCCGGTGTTATTCCGGGATTAACCTATTTGATGAAATCTCATTTCCATTATGACCAACAGAAATTACGCGAAGGGATGCTTGTTGCAGCGGCAATCGGTTTTCTTGTGAAACATAATGCGAGCATCTCCGGTGCAGAAATGGGATGCATGGGTGAGATTGGGACTGCGAGCGCCATGGGGGCAGCCATGCTAGCCTATTGTGCAGGTTGCGACGTGAATGCAATCGAAGCAGCTGCCGAGATCGCCATTGAACACCATCTCGGTATGACGTGTGACCCGATTGGCGGATATGTCCAGATTCCTTGCATAGAACGGAACGCAATGGGGGCGGTGAAAGCATATAATGCTTTTCTTCTTGCCTCTTCGGGAAATCACGCCCATCAAAAAATCTCCCTTGATAGTGTTATTAAAGTGATGAAAGCAACCGGTGATGATATGTCCAAAAAATATAAAGAAACATCCGAGGCAGGATTGGCTCTGAGTTCAACCGAGTGTTAAGAATGTTATGTGGAAAATGAAAAAATCTACTTATAGTATAATCCTCTTATTGTTCGCTGCGTCAACATCCCTCTCTCAAGTGTATGAATGGAAACAAGTCGGGAAACTTGATCGAACACTGAATCCTTTTTGGATATTTTTTCACGTAGACAGCACAAATCGCATTTACGTTTGTACTGAATGGTTCTACACTCAGTTTAAATATTCAGACGATGAGGGGAAAACGTGGCAAACAAAAGCTGATTCAACGTTTATAAAAGATTACTTCGGATATTCCATAGGTCTTGACTCAAATGGAATTATCGCCACTCTTGATATCAGTGAATTCGGGAAAAACACATCCAAAGTGCCAAATCCCGTCCAATGGTTTATAGAGAAGTTGGACTATTTGAAGACGAATAAAAATCCTTGGATAAAAGTTTCAAAATCCAATAAAATATTTCTACCGACATTCATTGTCCTCACTTCTAAAGATTCAGGAAAATATTGGAAGATGAATGATATTTTAAATAGTAGACCTGAGGGGCATTTTTACTGGACGGACAGTTTGCGGCTTCATTTTCAAAAACAATCCGCCACATCAATTTTAGTTGATAATGATGATCGTATCATTGTTAGTTCAAGAGTGGGAATCTATTCTTCTGAGAATGATGGTCTATTCTGGAAAAAGCAAAATTACGGATTAACAGATTCATCCATTGCAATGATCAGAATGAGTAAGGATGGAAGTATTTTTGCGATTTCGGATAGCGGTCGCATTTTTAAGGGAACGCTCTCCCCAAATTCCATTCAGTTCGATAAACCAAATACGCCGAGTATGGGATATCTGTTGTTCCAGAATTACCCTAATCCTTTCAATCCATCCACCGTCATCAATTTTACAATTCCGCGGGATGAATTTGTCAGAATAGGCATCTATAATGTCCTTGGAGCAGAGATTGAGGTTATTATGAATGAAACATTATCTCGGGGGGTTCATTCCGTTCGTTGGGAAGCAAAAAACCATCCGTCCGGTTTGTATTTTTATCAAATTCATTCAGGTGGTTATTCGGAAACGCGAAAAATGCTCCTTTTGAGATAGATTTGGGAACTTGTAGTTGTTGTAATTCATAGAACTCTTTTGTAACTTTACACAGTGGCGATTTGAAAACGACAGCTTGCAGCCACTCAATTTGTGAAAAATTGCTAAAGCGTCGAAGGTAAAAAACACATTGTACCCCGACGCATTTCATTATTGTTGTCGGGGTTTTTCATTTTATGTAGGTAAAACCTTCCTGTTTAACCGATTTTGAATAAGCAAGAATGCTTGTTCTACGAATAATAATTATGAGTAAAACATTTGAACAAGTATTAAAAGAGAAAATCGTCGTATTTGACGGCGCGATGGGGACAAACATCCAGACTCAGGATCTTACCGCGGACGATTTTGGCGGAGAGCATCTTAACGGTTGTAACGAGTTTCTGCTTGTGACAAAACCCTCTGCCATTGAGAAAGTTCACAGCGATTTTCTTGCTGCCGGCGTTGATGTTATTGAGACCGATACATTCGGATCATCATCTATCGTGCTTGCAGAATACGATCTACAGGATCGTGCATATGAAATTAGTAAACTAGGTGCTTCATTGGCTAAGAAAGTAGCACGAGAATTTTCAACCGCTGCTCACCCCCGTTTTGTTGCCGGATCAATCGGACCCACAACAAAACTTCCATCGCTTGGACATATTACATTTTCCGAAATGGAAAAATCGTATTACGAACAAGTTTCTGGTTTGGTGGAAGGTGGAGCTGATCTTCTTATTGTAGAAACATCGCAAGATATTTTACAGGTGAAAGCCGCTCTTGGTGCGGCATTCAGATATTTTGCTGATAAACGAATTAAGCTTCCTGTGGTCAGCTCCATAACCATTGAGACGATGGGAACGATGTTGATGGGAACGGAAATCGGTGCGGCTCTTACCGCATTAGAGCCGTATGATATTTCTGTTATCGGAATGAATTGTGCGACCGGTCCGAAGGAGATGTCTGAAAATATTCGGTACCTGACTCAGAATTCACGAATTCCTGTCTCCTGTATTCCAAACGCCGGACTTCCGGAAAATGTCGGCGGAGTGGCACACTATCATCTTTCTCCGGAAGAAATGGCGCAGTGGCTTACCCATTTTGTAAAAGATTACGGAGTGAGTGTTGTTGGCGGATGCTGCGGTACCCGTCCTGAACATTTAAAGGCTGTCGTTAGTGCAATGAGCGGTTTTACACCAAAACAACGGACTATTGAATATCAACCTTCCGTTTCGAGTTTGTATTCCAGCGTAACGATGGAAATGAAACCCGCACCACTTATTGTTGGTGAACGGACGAATGCTAATGGCTCGAAAAAATTCCGCGAGCTTCTTCAAAAAGAAGATTACGACGGAATGGTAATGATGGCGAAGGAGGCGATCAAAGAAGGAGCGCATGTATTGGATGTCTGCGTTGCGTATGTGGGCCGAGATGAAGTGCGTGATATGAAGGAATTTGTTTCACGATTGAATACGCAAGTTCCTTTGCCGTTGGTAATTGATTCAACGGAAGCGAATGTTATTGAAGCAGCTCTTCAATTGTGCGCTGGAAAAGCGATTGTCAATTCCATCAATCTCGAAGATGGAGAGGAGCGTATTGCTCATGTTGTACCGCTCTGCAAAAAATACGGAGCAGCTGTTGTTGCACTTACGATTGATGAACGCGGAATGGCGAAGACCGCTCAAGACAAATTTGATATTGCAAAAAGGATCTATGATCTCGTGGTGAATAAGTACGGGATGAAATCCAGCGATTTGATTTTTGACACACTCACATTCACTCTTGGCAGCGGTGATGAAGAGTTCCGGAAAGCAGGGGTGGAAACGATTGAAGCGATCAAACTGATCAAAAATGAATATCCTGATGTTGGGTTTGTCTTGGGTGTAAGTAATATCTCCTTTGGACTTTCACCTCATATCCGCCATGACTTGAATTCGGTATTCTTGCATTTCGCCATTGAAGCGGGATTATCGCAGGCGATTGTCAATGCACAAAAGATTAAACCGCTTTACAAAATTGACGAGCGTGGTCGCGAGTTGTGCAAGCAATTGGTGTTTGACGAACGGAAATTCGAAGGGGAACAGTGTACCTATGATCCGTTGACGGAATTGATGGCATTTTATGCGGACAAAAAATCCGATATGAAAGCAGAGAAAAAAGAGCGTGCCGGTACAATCGAGGAGATTCTCAAAAACCGCATTATTGACGGTGAAAAAATGGATGTCGGTATCGATCTTGATGAAGCATTAAAAAAATATTCACCGCTCCAGATTATTAATGAGGTACTGCTTGAAGGGATGAAAGTAGTTGGAGACTTATTTGGGAGGGGGGATATGCAGCTTCCATTTGTGCTTCAATCAGCGGAAACGATGAAAGCTTCGGTTGCGTATCTAGAACAATTTATGGAAAAAACCGATGCAACGAACAAGGGAACAATGGTCCTTGCAACGGTCAAAGGAGATGTACATGATATCGGAAAGAATTTGGTCGATATCATCTTAACGAACAATGGCTACAAAGTGTACAATCTTGGCATTAAACAGCCGTTGGATAATATCATCAATGCGTGGCAGGAGCACAAGGCCGATGCTATTGGTATGAGCGGGTTGCTTGTAAAATCTACCGCAATCATGAAGGAAAATCTTGAATTGATGAACGAACGCGGTTTGATTCCTCCCGTTGTTTTAGGTGGAGCTGCACTGACCCGTCGATTCGTTGAGAATGACCTTCGGTCTCTATACAAAGGAACGGTTGTGTACGCCAGCGATGCGTTCGATGGTCTTCGATTTATGGAACAATTGAAAACGAAAGGGATCGAAAGTTTTGCATCGTCATCAACAGAACAGACTGTCTCGTCCGAAGATGGTGAAGAACTACTGACCGGCTCTGAAGCAAAAATCGCGGCGGCAATGAAAGAATACCCGATCCCGAATGGTATTTCTAAAGTGTCACATGATTATGAAATTCCCAAACCGCCATTCTGGGGATCTAAAATTGTTGAGAATATTTCGCTTGATGAGATCTTCGGGTTTATTAATGAAGCAGCGTTGATTAAAGGACAATGGCAGGTGCGAAAAGGGAAACGTTCAGAAGAAGATTACCGTAAAGAAGTAGAAGAAAAAGTTCGTCCCGATCTTGAACGATTGAAAGAACAGGCAAAGCGTGAAAATCTTCTCCAACCGAAAGTTGTGTATGGATATTTCCCTTGTCAATCCGAAGGTAATGATCTTATTATTTATCAGGACGATCAAAAAACCGAACGATTGAGATTCTCTTTTCCACGCCAAAAGGATGATCGATTCCTCTGTCTTTCCGATTATTTTTCACCGAAAGAATCCGGAAAGATGGATGTTGTTCCGTTTCACATGGTGACGATGGGAAAGAAGGCATCCGAATATTCGGCAAAACTATATGCTGCGAACGATTACAAGGAGTATTTGTACTTCCATGGTTTAAGCGTAGAGACTGCCGAAGCATTAGCGGAATTGTGGCATAAAAAAATCCGTGAAGAACTTGGCATCGCTGGGAAAGATGCAAAAGAAACAAAACGATTGTTCAGTCAAGGATATCAAGGTTCCCGTTACAGCTTTGGATATCCGGCATGTCCCAATCTTGAGGATCATGTTAAATTGTTCGAACTCCTTCAGCCGGAACGAATCGGTGTTCATCTTACGGAAGAATTCATGATGGAGCCTGAACAATCCACTGATGCGATTATTGTACATCATCCCGAAGCAAAATATTTTAACATAAAGTAACATGAAGATCTATCTTTCTTCAACCACGATTAATTATTATATTTAGTCGTGGTTTTTTATTTCTGAAAGGACAAACTCTCTTATGCCAAATGTCATCTTAATTCGCCATGGCGAATCACAATGGAATCTTGAAAATCGTTTCACTGGTTGGGTCGATGTACCGCTTTCTCCAAAAGGGGAGCAGGAAGCAAAAGCTGCTGGAGAAAAACTTAAAGCATATAAATTTGATAAAGCGTTCACATCAAAGCTTCAACGTGCGAATAATACTCTAAAATTTATTCTGCAGGCAAACGGACAAACGGACCTACCGACGGAATATGATAATGCGTTGAATGAACGCCATTACGGTGCCCTTCAGGGTTTGAACAAGGCCGAAACTGCCCTGAAGTATGGGGAAGATCAAGTAAAGATCTGGCGTCGCAGTTACGACGTACCTCCACCGAAAGAAAAAACCGAATTGAATCCGGATGGAACCAGCGAAAGTCTCAAAGATACGGCTGCCCGCACTCTTCCTTATTGGGAGAAAAAGATCTTCCCGGAAATCAAAAATGGGAAAAATATCATCGTAGCAGCCCATGGAAACAGCCTGCGTTCCATTGTGATGCATCTTGATAATCTCACAAAAGAACAGGTTTTAGAGTTAAATATACCGACTGGTGCACCATTACTGTATGTTTTCAACTCAAATGGCATGATTGTTGAAAAGAAATACCTGTAAGAAGACAATTTAGTAGTCTTATTGAAATAAGATCTATTTATCTGATATATTCCATTATTGAGTTTCGAACAAGTTTTTCTTATTATTTCAATAGTTACTTTGTAAACCTCGAGGAGAAAACATTATGGCAACATTTATTACCGAAGAATGTATCAATTGCGGAGCATGTGAACCTGAATGTCCGAACACTGCAATCTATGCTGGGGGCGCTCAGTATGATTTTAAAGGGGGAAAGCATGATGCTGTCTCGAACGATTTCTATTATATCGTTCCTGAAAAATGTACAGAATGCGTAGGACATTTTGATCAAGAACAATGCGCAGCGGTTTGTCCCGTTGACTGCTGTGTTCCGGATCCGAATCGCGCTGAAACAGAAGATGCATTATTTGTACGCGCAAAAGAGATCCATCCTGAAAGAGCATTTGCAGAATTAACTGCTTCCAACTCACGCTTTAGAAAATAATATTTTCAATTGATGTTTTTGCGAAGGTCGGTTCATATATTGAGCCGACCTTTTTTATTATTCTGAGGAGCCACAATGAAGTTTTTGAAAAATAATATTCTTGTGTTATGTGTTTTTGTTTGTGTGTGGGTGTTAAACATTTTTGCTTCTACCAAGGTTCACATTGAAATTATTGGATTTGACGGCAAGCACCCTTCCATGGCCACTATCAAAGTTGGAAAATTAATACAAGGGGGAGTGCTTGCAAATTATATTGCCGGCGATCCAATAAAGACTATTGATGTAGAATCTGACGGCAAAAAAGAATTTGAAATTGAGAATCCAGGATATTATAAAATAGTTGTTTCAGCTCCTGATCATGAATTTGCAACTATACCACTAATAATACAGGAATCTGGTGAAAATATTGAGTTGAAAATACAGTTAGAGCCCGTCTACCAACTCTTTCCAGATAATGACTTTTACCTTATTGGGGATTGGAATCATTTTGATATGCGAAGGGCAGACAAAATGAGTTTAGATTCTACTGGAAATCCAAGATTTGAAGGAAGTAGTTCTTTGGATTCAGTTTCCTATCAATTAGTTATTCGAAGAGGAGGGCAGACCTCAGCTCCAACAATTAATGGAACAACATCCACTCATTTTATTAGAGATGGTTTCGGGGGATATAAATCTACTGTTCCTGTCATTCATGGAAAGTTTACCATTACATATAATTTACAAAAGTATAACATGTATCGGAATGTATCGCTTCCTAAAATATCATTCGATACCGCTCATGCATTTCTGGAAGCAATTTCGAATTTAACCACGCAATTTATTCATGAACGGGTTACATTGTGGAATGCATTAGATAAAAAACGTAAAAATGAACCTGAAATAAGTATGAATGTTGATAGAAGTATTTTGGCTCAAAAATTAATTGAAAAAATGAGTGATACAACTGAAAATCTTTTGGTCAGGCAATTTGCTGCAGTGAGTATTTGCAATCCATTTAGTTGGAGTGAATTATCACATTTGGCAAAGTATGGAAAAAGTATTTTGCAAATTGTCCCCCCTTCATCGCCAATGTGGTCTGCAAGCTATCGTGATGGATTTATTTCTGTTACGAGAGATGATTCAAATAATGTATTGGAAAATGTTTTACAGCAGTTTGCCGATACCAATCCTGAAAAGCAAATTCGTATTGAAGCAAATTTGCGTTTGATAGAAAAAGCGAAGGTTGATAAAAAAAATGCACTGCACATGGTTCGGTATCAGCAATTTCTTGAAAAATATCCACAGCAAGAGTTAGAAACCCGTGACAAAATGATGTTGGGAATGTTTGTGCCAGATTCAATTGCCAATAAAAAAATATCACGCAATAAAAAAATGCCGGATTTTGAATTTCAATCGATGGATTCACGAGGGAACATTTCCAGTAAGAAATTAACTGGAAAATATTACCTATTAGATTTTTGGGCAATATGGTGTTCTGGTTGTATACAAGAGATGCCAAATATGGGTGAGCTTTATAAAAAGTACAAGGGCAAGAATTTTGACATTGTAAGTGTTTCGTTTGATAAAGCATCTGATATCGATAAATTTAGGTCGAAAAAATTTCGTATGCCTTGGTATAATGTTGCACTCACGCAAGAAGAACAAGAAAAAATTATGGCAACATTTGAAGTCATTGGATTTCCTAAGCCAATCCTTGTTGATCCAAAAGGATATATTATTGCGACGGATTTAGATGCACGTGGTGAAGATCTTAAAAAAACATTAGCCAGAATATTTAGGAAATAAACTGAAATAAACATAGAAAACTATACTCTCAATTCGATTGAAATAGGAAGATTTGCACTCGACGGTGGTGCAATGTTTGGTGTTGTGCCGTGGATCTTCCTGAATACGTGTTTGCAGAATTAACCGTATCAAAGTCACGATTCAGAAAATAATATTGTTTTGTGATATTTTATTGAAGGTCGGTTTATATATTGAATCGACCTTTTTTTATTTATAAAAATCTAAATTTTTAGTAATTCACAAAAATGGGATTATTTTGTGAACTAATTGTAGAAAATTATGGTTAAATGTATTGACTAATTCATTCAACACTTTTGTCCAACAAAAAATGGAATATGAAATTACAATACCATAATAAATTCACGCAAGGGAAGTTGTTTTTATTTCGGGAAGAAAATGGCTTAAACAGCGCTCAGTTTTCTGACGGCAGAGAAGAGAAACTTTTTACATTTATATGGAATAAAGGAAATACGCAAAAAGTGATCATTGATGAGATTACGCATGAATTCCCAAGCAATACTATTTTGCCGTTGATGTATAATCAAAACTTTCACATTGAAAACCCTGAAGATATAGCCGTTTGGCAGTTCAATAGGGAATTTTATTGCATCATTGATCACGACAAAGAATTGGGATGTGTGGGATTCCTCTATTATAATTCTTCAAAAACAATGTTTATTGCATTAAATGACGGTGAAACCCAGAAATTTGATATGCTTACGAATATGTTCATTGATGAAATGGGGCAGTCTGATAATATTCAGGGTGAAATGTTGAGAATGCTGTTGGGTAATCTGATCATCAAGCTGACAAGACTTGCAAAGACACAATTCCTCAATCGAAATATTGATGAACACAAACTAACCATTGTTCGTGAATTTAATTTTCTTGTTGAACATCATTTTCGAAAGCAGCATACTGTTCAGTTCTATGCTGATCAACTTGCTAAATCTTCAAAGACTCTTTCAAATCTCTTCAAGCTGTATAATGATAAAAGCCCGCTGCAAGTGATTCATCACCGAATAGCCTTGGAAGCAAAACGTCTGATAAATTATACGGACAAATCAATAAAAGAAATTGCATATGATTTAGGATTTGAAGATGCAGCGCATTTTAGTCGTTTTTTCAAAAAACAAACTGGCCTGAACCCTACATCAACTAAATTATCGTTTGAAGTGAGCGATAAGGGAAGAATTGCCAGTCATTAGGGAAGTGTGTCCATTTTCTGCGGTATCGTTCTATTGTATTTTTGTAGTGTCAATTTATTTATTAACTCAAAGGAGACACTATGAAAACATTCACTATTCCAACATATGAACAGGTATCAGAAAACAATAAAACAATTTTTGATGGCCTAAAAAAGAGTATTGGCTTTGTACCGAATCTTTTCGCTGCGTTTGCGCATTCCGAAACTGCACTTGCCGATTGCTTTACCTTTCAAAACAGAAAGAGCACGTTGAATTCAAAAGAACGCGAAGTTGTAAATCTTGTTGTTAGCCAAATTAATGATTGTCAGTATTGCCAAAGTGCACATACTGTTGTAGGGAAGATGAACGGCTTTAGCGACGATCAAATTCTAGAGATTCGAAAAGGTTCTGCGTTGTTTAATGGGAAATTAAACGCATTGGCAGAATTTACTTATGACGTCACGATCAATCGTGGAAAAACTTCACCGCAAATCACAGAAAAATTCTTTGCTGCCGGATATACCGAAGCTAATATGATTGATGTTATTATTCTTATTGGAGAAAAAACAATCAGCAATCTATTGTATGGCGTAATGCAGTTTCCCATAGATTTTCCGATTGCACCACAATTGGATGAAACGTTGGCATAGAAATAGTTAATTGAGGAAGTTGTATCCATGATGAGTTAAAACAACAAAATAGTAAGAAGAAATATCTTGCAGTTGTCGTGTTATTAAAGCGATAACTGCTTTTTTATTGTTAAGGCATAATTTTCATGAATGTTTTCTCACTTTCTATTAGAAAGTGAAAGAATTTTCGATTACATTATTTAACACTGTTATGAAAATCGGAAACTACGAACTTACTTCAATAGAAACGGGGAGATTTGCACTTGACGGCGGTGCAATGTTCGGTGTTGTGCCGTGGGTTTTCTGGTCAAAATCGAATCCTCCGGACGAACGAATGAGAATTACTCTTGCCGCACGTTGCCTGCTCATCCGAGGCGAAGGCCGCACGATTCTTGTTGATACCGGTAATGGATCAAAATGGAATGATAAACTGAAAGATATTTACCGGCTTGACAATTCTCATTTTGCTCTTGAAACTTCATTGGCGAAGCATGGAGTGAAACCAGAAGAAGTGACAGATGTCATCTTGACCCATTTGCATTTTGATCATTGCGGCGGAAGTACGAAGTTCGTCAACGGGACGCTTGTTCCGACATTTCCGAATGCGACGTATTATGTTCAAAAAGCACATTGGGAATTATCGCAAAATCCTTCTGACCGCGACCGAGCAAGTTTTATGAACGATGATTTTATGATCTTGCATGAAAAAGGAATGCTAAAGTTTACCGAAGGGGAACAAGAAATATTTCCTGGAATATCCGTTGTTGTTTGCAATGGACATACGATGGCGCAACAGCTTCCAAAAATCACCGATGGAACATCTACACTCCTATTTTGTTGTGATTTGGTCCCAACCACATCACACATACCATTTCCCTATGTCATGGGATATGACCTCCGACCACTTGGAACATTAGAAGAAAAGAAGAGAATTCTTCCTCAAGCGGAAAAAGAAGGATGGATCTTATTTTTTGAACATGATCCTGAAACCGCGGCAGTAACATTGCAAAAAACAGAAAAAGGGTTGGCAATAAAAGAGAAAATAGTAATATGAGTTATATCTATATCTGGAAATTTGAAGTGAAGCAAGGAAAAGAAACAGAGTTTGAGCAAATCTATGGTTCGGATGGGGACTGGGTTCGCTTATTTTTACGTGGCAAAGGATATGTGCGAACGATGTTGGTGCGGGATATTGCCGAGAAAAATATTTATTTAACGGTTGATGAATGGGAGACTGCCGATAGTTTTCGAAAATTTCAAAAAGAATATCGTGAAAGCTATAGTGAACTAGATCAGAAATGCTCATCATTGACGATACATGAATCACAAATTGGTGAATATGAACGTATTTGATAGATAATGGTGAATTCAGGAATAAATATTGAAGAGGTGAGAGAACGGAGAGGAAAAAGAGTTATCCTCGATGGAGAAGAAATTGTACTTTTCAAAATAGAAAGCCAAATTTGTGCTGTTTCGAATATGTGTCCTCATCAGAAATTCCAAAAACTGCATGAGGGAATGTTTGAGAGTGGAATTGTGACGTGTCCGATGCATGGCTGGGCATATGATGTGCGAACTGGGGTATCCACCAACGCGAACGGGAGATTGAAAACATTTCCGGTTGAGGTGAAAGGCAACAAGATTTTTTTAGATGTATAACTAGTCAATGAATAGCTTTGGTAGTACCTTCATTTGGAGTTAACACGTTCCTAAAATGACGATCAAAGATTTGAGTTTATAAAATTAAGATATACCCGAAACACGGTATTGCCATTGAAGAAATATTGCAATATTTTTTTGGTATGTATTTGAAAGATTATAAATATGATTAAGTTCTCCGGTGAACTTTCACAATCAGCATTAAGTACCGTTATGGGTTGAAAATAATACTTCGCTTAAAACGCGTATGGAATATAATATTGAAGATATTTCAGATATCCGTAAAATCACCTTGGGGTAAGTCTGCAAATAAATAAACGAAACCATTCATGGATTCCACGAAGAAAAGGCGCTTTCCGTATTGACTCCATCGGAATCTGATAATTAGTATCTCCTTCAAAACAAGGTAATGTTTTATTTTTCTCCAATTGATTTTGCGCACGAATAGAAACATTTTTATTCTTTAATTTAATAGATTCATTTTTTGCGCAGAGAAATTAAGGGGAAGAGGCGAATATCCTGTCGTACGAAATGTGCCCTCGTTTGGCAATCCGCATGAACGGTATTCAAAACGTAGAAGAATTCTAGAACACCATCGGCGGCATATTTCATTTTGTTTTATACAACACTACAGTACCATTGCAACGAAGGGGGTTTTATGAATTCCGATTTTGCTATCCACCTGCTTGAAATTTCTATCGTAATGGTATTTTTTGCCAATAAAGTCTTAATTTTAATCGGCAAGCGATTCGCATGGTTGTTTGGAATTATTGCTGCCAGTCTAGCAATTATTTATTTTTCCTCCAGGGGCAATTTGCCCTTGGCCAGTTTGCAGGTAGGAATTTTGGCAGCGGCAGTGTATGGTTTTCTGAAGCCTACAAAAAAATATATTTTTGAATTACCGATTCGCCTAATAATTATTGCTGTAGTGATTGCCATAGCCGTTTTTGTTCTTAACGGATCATTGGAATTGCCGAAGTCAATAGTTAGCGTAGGGATTCTTTTGGGAAATTATTTTTTGGCACGGTCTAATTTCCATATAGGCTGGCTTCTTTTGGGACTAAGCAATGCAGTCACCGCTTATTTTGGGTATTTAAAGGGACATGTTTTCTTTGCGGATTTCCAGATGGCTACCGCAGTCGTGGCTTTTGTTGGTTTGATCTCACGAAAGATGAGGGATTAAATTTTAAGACTCGGATTGTCGATCGGTTTGTGAGGAGGAGTTCTTTTAAGGTGTTTTTGGGAAACAATTCATTCTTAACAGCTTTCGCAAGTTCAATTCCTCAACTGATTTTTTACCACGTTAACCTGAATTACTCAAAAAGATATTTCTGCAATTTGTTTTTGAAGCAGAAATCATAGAAAATCTTTCTCCGAGAATTTATTTGAGGTGTGGTATCGAATCGTTTATACATTTTGATATGTAAATGAAACAATGCAGTAATGACTCTTACCGAACAAATAAAATCTAAAGCAATTGAGCTAGGCTTTCACAAAATCGGAATTGCTAAGGCTGACGAAATTACGCTAGAGGGCGAACGATTGAAGGAATGGCTCAATCGTGGTTATCATGCCTCAATGCAATGGATGGAAAAGAATATTGAAAAACGGATCGATCCTCGAGAAATTGTCCCAAATGCGAAATCGGTTATAAGTGTAGCAGTGAATTATTATACTTCAACGCCGCATGAGCCGGATAATCATGATGGGAAAATATCTCGTTATGCCTGGGGAGATGATTATCATATCCATGTTACCAAAAGAATCCAAATGCTCTTTGAATGCATCAAACAATTAGCACCGAACTCTGAAGGACGATATTACGTCGATACTGGTCCTGCAATGGATAAAGTGTGGGCGGCTCGCGCCGGACTTGGTTGGCAGGGGAAACATACGAACCTTATTACCAAGGAATATGGATCGTGGGTTTTTCTTGGGGAAATTATCACAACACTGAAGCTCGACTATGATGAGGCGATGGAAGATTTTTGCGGAACATGCACAGCATGCATCGATGCATGTCCGACCGATGCTATTCATGAACCGTATGTCGTAGATAGTAACAAATGCATTTCTTATCTTACGATAGAACACCGCGGGGAGATCGCTGAATCATTGGGGAAGAGGTTCGATCAGTGGATCTATGGCTGCGATATCTGTCAGGATGTTTGTCCTTGGAATAGATTCCAACAACCAACAAACCATAACGAGTTCTTACCAAGAGCCTGGAATATTGATCCAAATCTGGACACATTATTACAGCTTTCTCCGGAAGATTTTTCACAACGATTTAAGAATTCCCCTATCAAACGAACAAAACGCGAGGGGCTTATTCGTAATGCAAACATTGTTAAGAACAAAATATCATAGACATCCTTCGACACGTTACGATAAAAAAATATCGTGATGTGCACAAACAAATTCAAATTTTTTATTAACATTATTCATTTAAGTATATATGTCAGATAACCACAGAAAAATTATTATTATCGGTTCCGGTCCAGCAGGTCTTACAGCCGCAATTTACGCCAGTCGTGCCAATCTCAATCCTTTAATTTTTGAAGGAATTCAACCAGGCGGTCAGTTAACAATCACTACGGAAGTTGAAAATTATCCTGGTTTTGAGCATGGAATTCAAGGACCGGAATTAATGGATATCATGCGCAAGCAGGCGCAGCGGTTTGGTGCCGAATCACAGTTTAATATTGTTTCAAAAGTCGATTTTTCACAGCGGCCTTTTAAAGTGTGGGCGGATGATGTTCTCTATACCACTGATACTGTTATCGTCTCCACCGGAGCGTCGGCAAAATGGCTGGGACTTGCTTCTGAAAAACAATTTTCAGGATATGGAGTCTCTGCGTGTGCTACATGCGACGGATTCTTTTTCCGTAATCAAGAAGTATATGTTGTCGGAGGCGGTGATACTGCTATGGAAGAAGCAAGTTTTTTAACAAAGTTTGCTTCAAAATTAACGTTGGTTCATCGCAGAGAAGAATTCCGCGCATCGAAAGTAATGCAGGATCGTGTTTTAAACAATCCCAAAGTTTCTGTTGAATGGAATTCCGTTGTTGAAGAGGTGTTGGGAACTGTGGAAAACGAGAAAAAGAAAATGACCGGATTGAAATTGAAAAACATAAAAACCGGTACCGTTAAAGAAGTAAAAGCAGACGGGCTTTTTTTAGCGATTGGTCATAAACCCAATACGGAAATATTCCACGGTATTCTAGATATGCATGAGAATGGTTATTTAAAAGTTCAAGCAGGTTCAACAAAGACGAATATTGAAGGCGTATTTGCAGCAGGAGATGTTGCTGATCATTATTATCGTCAAGCGGTCACGGCTGCGGGAAGCGGATGTATGGCAGCCATTGATGCAGAACGATGGCTTGCTGAACAAGAATAATATTTATTGATCTACATCTACGAAGACACCTTATCAGAAAAACCTGATAAGGTGTTTCTGTTTTTAAAACCAGATTGTCACAAACTTCTGACTTCGTTACTCTCGCATCGGAAAATGTGTCTTATTCTTCTGTCATCATTTCATAAAATAATCCAGCGTCATCAAAATATTGTTTGTTTTCAGCAATTTATTTTTGGCACAGCGATTGAATTGTATCTGATCATACAAAACTTCAACACTCATAAAAAAAACACAAACAACCAAGGAGTACAATTATGTTAGTCCGTTTCCAACCCGTTTCAAATATCTTTGATGAAATTAATACCATCATTAATTCGTCATTAGTTCCTTTTCCGGCGATCAACGATATGAAACGTTACAGTCGATTTGGAGGAGTATCAATGAAAGAAAACGGTGAGCAGGTTCATGTTTCAGTGGAACTTCCCGGTATTGCAAAACAAGATGTCAAAGTGAATGTAAATGATGGCATTCTAACAATTTCTGCGGAACGAAAACAACCGGAATTGAAGGAACAGGAGCAGTGGCTACGAAATGAGATTGCATATGGAAAATATGAACGCTCCATTGAGCTCCCGTATTCTGTGGACGTGGAAAAGGTTTCTGCCGCACACGAGAATGGCATACTTAGCATTATACTTCCAAAACATGAAAATGCAAAACCAAAACAAATTTCCATTCGATAAGAAAGAGAGAACGAATATGTCACAAAATATTTTAGAAAAGAAAACGGTTCATTCAATTATTCCGGCAGTTAATATTGTTGAAACACCAACTTCTTATGTCGTGACGTTGGATATTCCAGGTGCGGCAAAAGACCGTATCAAAGCAAATATTGAAAACAATACATTGTTCATCTCAGCCGATGTGTTGGAATTATCCACACCAGAACAATCCGACATTGCGAAACAATATCGCCGGGAGTTTTCACTGGCGCAAAATATTGATTTAAATACAATCGATGCACAATATGATCTTGGTGTATTAACGATTACGTTAAACAAAAAGCAGCAATATTTACCAAAACAAATAACAGTTAACTAAACATAAAAATCATCCATGTCACATAGGAAGAAGGAAGGAGAACAATTATGTCACTAATGAAACGAATACCAAGCCAAAGCGTAACACGTTGGAATAGTGAATTTCCTGCATTTCGTGGATTGCATTCACTGCAGAATGATATGAATAGAATCTTCGAAGAATTCTTTCGTGGTGATATCGTGGCGGGAGATTCATTCTTCAGCAAGGATTGGAGTCCCGCAGTCGATATTGTAGAGAACAAGGATCAATATATCCTCAAAGCGGAGCTTCCGGGGATGAAGAAGGATGATGTAAAGATTACTGTGGAGAATAACGTTTTGACGATACGAGGTGAAAAAAAGAATGAAGTAGAACAGAAAGAGGAAAATTATCATCGCGTAGAGCGAAGTTATGGATCTTTTGAACGTTCCTTTGCCATTCCAGGTACAATCAAAACAAATGATATTGATGCTCAATACAAGGAAGGCGTTTTGACATTGACACTTCCGAAAGCAGAAGAAGCAAAACCGAAAATGATTGATGTAAAGGTGCAATAATAGCTTATAGCGATGAAAATAGTACCATTATTTAATTGAAGTCCCGTGCTGAGCGGGACTTTTTTTTATGCAGCCTATGCATTCAGTGCGCAAATTATGCATAGCAGAAAGTATATGAATCCTTGAAATGATTAAAATTCATCATTTATTTTTTGGCATGTTGCTTGTAATGATATATGACATAGCAATTCTAAATCAATCATTACAAACTAATTGAGGATCCAAATATGAAGCACCTTTTTGTAGCAGCATTGTTTGCTTTGTTGTTCGTTGGATGCGATAAAAGCAGTCCTGTTGCAAGTGAAATTGCGACTGATGCTCCTTATAGCGTAGAAACAATGTATAAGGCGACGGTGGCAACAGATGCAGAAATTATTGAGATGCATGGAGATGGACCAGCACATGATTCAATACGGCATGGAAGAATGCTGGGTCATATAAAAGAGTATGTTGGTTTGACAGATGCACAATTTGACAGTGTAAAAGTATATGCACAAACTTTGTTTGTGACTTTAAAAGATATTCGAAAACAAGTTCATGATAGTCTTATTACCAAAGAACAAGCTCGTGAGTTAGTTGTGGCGGCACGTACACAATTTGTTGATTCTATTAAATTCATCTTAACGGCAGAACAGATCGTAAAATTTGATGAATGGGTGACAAATTTTTGGAATAAACCTCCGCGACGAGGTCCTGGTGGACGAGGTGGTCATGATGATCATGGTGGGCCTGGAGGTCCAGGTAGACATGGCGGACGACCATAGAAGAGTGAAAAGGCGGACAATTGTCCGCCTTTTTTATTTTATATGATATGTGAAGGAAAACCCACGATAATTGGGAGCAATGATGGGTTGAAACGAAATTTCGTTCTCTTTTTTTCTATGGATGTATGGTATTACATATCCAATCGTACTTCCTACCGCTGCACCAACGACGATATCAGAAATAAAATGTGCCCCTGAAGTAACTCGTAAAATAGAGACCGTTGAAGCCAGTCCGATTGCACCCCCCCATATATACTCTTTATATTGAGTATCAGGATAATAATCCAAATAGACATTGGCAAAGAAAATACTGGTGGAGAAAGCCCATGTGGCATGCCCTGAAAAAAAAGAACGACGGGATTCACCATCTTGCTTATCGGCAAGAGATGCACTGTTTCCATATACATAGGGTCGGATCCGTTTCACTCCGCCTTTGCCGTACGAGGGAGTGAATGTGGAAAATAATACGGTTTCCAAATACATGGTGGAAATAGTACCAAAATCATTTCGAATTTCTTCGTCAAGAAAAAGGGCAAATGGTGATACAATAGCAGCTCCGACTAAAACATCACTTATTTGAGATTGAGTTTTCGAAAAAGTTCCTGCTGTTATTCTGTCAATCGGATTGATATCATCCTTATTCAAAACATTAATTTCTGCGATGGTCAACATTGGAACGGAATCATCAATTGCCGACGCAGTGAACGCGACAATAAAAGCAGAACCAAAAGTGATTCCATCAGTTGTCCAATGAAGAGAATAGGGGCCATTTTTTGAAAGCGTCTCTTGACTGAAAGATGAAACGCAAAGTGATAGGAGACCGACTATAGTGATTATGATGGGTTTCATTTGTAAACAAGTTTTGAGTAGAAAATTTATATGAGTTTTCAATTTTCATTATCAATTAATAAAAATTTGTCATCGAAAACTAACGGATTCATAGGATTTCACAACTTTTTAAGGAAGAGGATACTTTTTTTAAAAAAGTTCTTGACAATTAATTTTTTTGGTGGTAAACTATTAAAAATGTAAACGTTTACATTGTTCCACTCAAAAGCACATCCTTATGAGATATAATCCATAAGAATGTAAAGGTTTTCACTCTAAGCGCATGCGATATAGCATAATAGATGTGGCGAAAAAAGCAGGTGTTTCGATTGCTACCGTTTCAAGGGTATTAAACGGTAGCGACAAGGTCAAACCGGAAACGCGTGACAAGATTCGCTCTATTATAAATCAAATGAAATACGCTCCGAGTCCAGCGGCTCGTGGATTAATAATGAGGAAAACCGAAGCTATCGGTTTACTTCTCCCGGACCTTCATGGAGAGTTCTTTTCGGAAGTTATTCGAGGTGCTGACTCGAGTGTACAAGAGCAGGGGTATCATCTCATCGTATCAAGTTCTCACAACGATCCCAAAGAGATTGAAGCTGCTCTCCGTTTTATGAGAGGGAGAGTTGATGGATTGGTGGTCATGTCTCCGCAAGTTGAATCTGAGATCCTTCTTACCAACCTACCCAAAGGTCTACCAGTTGTACTTCTTAATTGTCAAATCAACAACCCGCATTTTGACACTATTGTGACCGATGGATTTGGCGGTGCCAGAGACATGGTATCTTATCTTTTAAGTATCGGTCATACCAGAATAGCTGTTGTAAAAGGGGGCGAAAATAATTTAGAATCACAGGAGCGTTTACGCGGTTACAGGGCGGCCTTTACGAATCAAGGATTACCATTCAACAAAACATTTGAGTTCGACGGAGACTTTACCGAAGCATCCGGATATGAAGCAGCACGTGAAATTCTGAAATTACAGGAACGTCCAACAGCTATTTTTACGTTCAATGACTCCATGGCGATTGGTGCTATCGGTGCCATTCGTGAAGCTGGATTACGGATTCCTAACGATATTTCTGTTTGTGGATTCGATGATATTCCGGTGGCAAAATATTTAAGTCCTTCTCTTACATCTGTCCATATTCCTATTCATGACCTTGGTGCGATGGCGATCTCTCGAGTATTTGACAGATTGCAAAAACGAACAAAAGGGGACGCAGCACACATCTTCGTTCCAACAACATTATCAATCAGAAATAGTTGTAAAAAAATTAATGGCATAACTCACGTTGGGAAAGAGAGCACTAATGGATAATGTGAATTTGGTTCTTCGTAACCCGGGTGAGTATGATCTTCATCTTGAAAAGATAATCAGTATCAATACAATATATCATGCAACATTAAATCCCAAATCACTAAACATTAAAAGGAGTTGAACGATGAAAAAACTATTGTTGCTTTTTGCATCGATATTTGCAGGTCTTATCTCGACTGCAAATGCTCAGTTGCTGTTGCAAGAGAATTTCAGTTATCCGGCAGGAGATTCAGTACTGAGTCATGGATGGCAAATAACCGGGACATCCCTCACAAACCCTGTAAAAGTTGTCAATGGCAGTCTGATCTATTCCAATTATGCCGGTTCGGGTATTGGAAATGCTTCAAAAGTTGATTCAACTGGACAAGATGTATGTATAGGATTTACTTCTCAGACTTCCGGGACAATCTTTGCATCGTTCCTTGTGAATGTTGCTGCTGTGCGAAATGGTGCTCCATACGTTGGAGATTATTTTTTCCATTTGACACAAGTAGTAGGAAATACTTCTGCATTTTCACCGCGGCTCTTTGTGCGTCCCGCGGATAATGGAAAGATAGCATTTGGAATTAGCAAAACTTCTATTTCCGCTGCTATCCCCCCGACATTTACAGATTCAATCTATAATCTAAATACAACATATTTGCTTGTAGTAAAATATCTCTTCAATACAGGATCGACGACAGATGATGAAGTCAGTCTCTTTGTCTTTTCTAATTCGGCATTTCCTCAGGAAGAACCGTCTACACCATCTGCAGGTCCTGTGTCCACTACTCAAACTGATATTGCTGCCATTGCTGCAGTCAGCTTGCGTCAGGGAACAGCAGGCAATGCACCTACATTACTTGTTGACGGAATTCGTGTTGGTAAAACTTGGAAGGATGCCGCTGCAATTAATCCCTTCGACAATCCTGCATCAATGCCAGTAAAGAATGCAGAATCAGTTACTGTCGACGGCAAATTGGACGAACCAGCATGGGCGAATGCACCCGCGCTATTGTTTGGCAATGGTGCCTTCTTAAAGAAACAGGCTGGTGATCAAACGGTGAGCGGCGGATTTGATGTCAAAGCATCATTTGACGTCAATAGCGTGAAATATTACATCCCAAACAAAGACAGTTCGTGGGCAAGAGTAAAGTTCTTGCGCAAAGGTCCGGATCTTTTTATTGGTGTTCAATCCAATGATAAATCCATCTGCCGATTTGATTGGGAAGGCGAAGGTCTCTTTGTTCAGATTAAAGATACTGCCGGCGTGACAAAAGAATACAAGTTGTATTATCAGAACATTGCTGGGAACAAAGACACAGTTAAATACGAAGAAAGCGTTTTGAATTCGGGTTCTGGCGCGGGATTTTTACCGTCCGGTTCTACAGCGAATGACACCACAAATGTTGACAATGGTTATTCCGTGGAGTTACGAATACGCTTAGATAAACTTGGATATAAATTACCGCTCAATAATATTCAAATTTCAATGAATATTTTCGATCCGGATGGATTTCAATTTAATGCAGCAACGCCGGTGCCTGGTTATAGTCAATGGGATAGCGCACGCGGTTCCTATTATAAATCATGGTGGGGCAGTGAATGGGGTTCAAGTTTTAAATCTTTAACATTTACGCCGGAACCGATAAAGTACGATGATCCTGCCGCAATGCTAGTAAAGAATGTGGGAGCAGTAACATTAGACGGAAAATTAGATGAACCGGAATGGGGCGGCGCACCTTCGTTGTTATTTGGAAACGGAGCGCACTTACGAAAACAAGGAATAGATCAGACGGTGACCGGCGGATTTGATCTTAAATCATCGTTTGATGTAAACTCAGTTACATATCATATTCCGAACAAAGATAGTTCGTGGGCGCGAGTGAAATTCCTTCGCAAAGGTCCGGATCTTTACATTGGTGTACAATCCAATGATAAATCGATCTGTCGGTTTGATTGGGAAGGTGAAGGATTATTCGTTCAGATAAAAGATACAGCAGGAGTGACCAAAGAGTACAAGCTGTACTATCAGAATATTGCTGGAAATAAAGATACCATTAAATACGAAGAGTCTATTTTGAATTCCGGAGGAGGTGCGGGATTTTTACCAGCCGGATCAACTGCAAATGATACGACCAATGTCGATAATGGTTATACAGCTGAACTTCGAATACGGTTAGATAAGTTGGGATATTCGTATCCTTATAAAAATGTCAAAATATCGATGAATATATTCGATCCGGACGGATTTCAATTTAACGCAGCATTGCCTTGGCCGTATGGTATGAATCCGTGGGATAGCGCTCGCGGTTCCTATTTTAAATCGTGGTGGGGTAGTGAATGGGGTTCGGCTTTTAAAATGTTGAACTTTGTTCCTGAAGTAAAAGAATACGATGATCCACCAACAATGTTGGTGAAAAATGCGGAAGCAATATCGGTAGACGGAAAGTTAGACGAACCGGAATGGGGAAATGTACCTTCCTTATTATTCGGGAATGGTGCGCATTTGAGAAAACAAGGAGTAGATCGAACGGTCAGCGGAGGATTTGATTTAAAAGCGTCATTTGATGTGAATGGCGTAACATATCATAATCCAAACTTAGACAGTTCATGGGCAAGAGTGAAAATGTTGCGCAAAGGTCCGGATCTTTTCTTAGGAGTGCAATCGAATGACAAATCCATTTGTCGATTTGATTGGGAAGGGGAAGGATTATTTGTACAGATTAAAGATAAAGCAGGAGTAACGAAAGAATACAAATTGTATTATCAAAATATTGCGGGAAATAAAGATACAATCAAATATGAAGAGAGTGTCTTGAATTCAGGAAACGGCGCGGGATTCTTGCCTTCCGGTTCAACCGCAAATGATACAACAAATGTAGACAATGGTTATACTGCCGAACTACGCATTCGTTTGGATAAATTAGGATACACAGCGCCATACGACAGTGTTCTTATATCGATGAACATTTTCGATCCGGACGGATATCAGTTTAATGCGGCATTGCCTTGGCCGTATGGTATGAATCCTTGGGATAGTGCACGCGGTTCATACTTTAAATCATGGTGGGGCAGTGAATGGGGATCGAGTTTCAAAAAACTGAACTTTGTTCCTGTGGTGAAAGAATATGAAGATCCGCCAATGATGGCAGCTGCATATATTGGCAGCACAGTAACACTTGACGGAAAATTAGATGAACCGGAATGGGGTGGTGCTCCTTCCTTAATATTCGGAAACGGTGCACAATTGAAAAAGCAAGGTCCGGATCATACGGTTTCTGGAGGATTTGATTTGAAAGCCGCGTTTGATGTCAACGGGGTAACATATTATAATCCGAATAAGGATAGTTCGTGGGCACGTGTGAAATTCTTGCATAAAGGTGTTGATCTATATATTGGAGTCCAATCAAACGATAAATCTATTTGCCGATTCGATTGGGAAGGTGAAGGTCTCTTTATTCAGATTAAAGACAATGCAGGAGCAACAAAAGAATACAAGCTCTATTATCAAAACATCGCAGCGAACAAAGATACAATCCGTTATGAAGAAACAGTATTGAATTCCGGTGCCGGTGCAGGATTTTTACCCACAGGTTCTACGGCAAACGATACTCTGAATGTGGATAATGGATATTCGGCAGAACTTCGAATTCGGTTGGATAAATTAGGATATGCTGCCACGGTTAACGAAGTCCAAATTTCCATGAATATCTTCGATCCGGATGGATATCAATTTAACGCAGCATTGCCTTGGCCGTATGGAATGAGTCCTTGGGATTCGGCACGCGGTTCATACTTTAAATCATGGTGGGGAAGTGAATGGGGTTCAAGCTTCAAAAAAATAAAATTGCTGCCGGCGTTCGATAGTCCCGACACAATTAAACCATTTGTCTCTACAACGGCAATTACACTTGATGGAAAATTAAATGAAACTGATTGGGCAAATGCACCGACACTCGTGTTTGGACCACCCAATCTTCCAAAAAGCGGTACCGAAAAATCAGTTACCGGCGGTTTTGATTTGAAAGCGTCGTTTGATGTGAATGGCGTTACGTATCATATTCCGTATATCGATACAAGTATCGCACGAGTTAAATTCTTACACCGCGGAAGCAATCTGTACCTCGGTATTCAATCAAACGATAAATCCATTTGCCGATTTGATTGGGAAGGTGATGGAATGTTCCTGCAGGTAAAAGATAAAGCAGGTGCCACAAAAGAATACAAGTTGTATTATCAGAACATTGCGGCAAATAAAGACACCATCAAATACGAAGAAACTGTTTTGAATTCAGGTGCCGGTGCAGGATTCTTGCCGTCCGGTTCTTCCGCAAACGATACAACCAATGTGGATAATGGTTATACTGCTGAACTGATGATTAAATTGACCGCATTAGGATTTACAGCCTCAACCAGTCCGGTGTCATTTCAAATGTCCATGAATGTATTTGATCCCGATGGATATCAATTTGACGCTGCAAAACCTTGGCCGTATGGTATGAGTCCTTGGGATAGTGCACGCGGTTCCTATTACAAATCATGGTGGGGCAGTGAATGGGGTTCAGCGTTTAAGACTGTGCTTTTGTCAAGCATTACCGGTGTCGATGGCAGTGATCTCGTGCCGGTTGAATATTCATTAGCGCAGAATTATCCGAATCCATTCAATCCATCAACAACCATTCAGTATTCAATTCCTACTGCAAGTCAGGTGGTTTTGAAGGTCTACAATATGATTGGCCAAGAAGTTGCAACGTTGGTCAACCAAGAACAAAACATTGGTAATTATCATGTCTCCTTTGATGCAAGCAAACTGGCGTCTGGAATTTATATTTATCGAATTCAGGCCGGTACGTTTGTTCAAACAAAGAAAATGATGTTACTGAAATAACAGTCACCATTGCTGCCGGAAATTCCTTTCAAAGAATTTTCGGCAGCATTTTTTTACAAAAATAGGAATAACGTATGGTTCAAACATTCTACAAAATAGTGACGTGTGTAATTTTGATTTCGTTGATGAGTGTTACCCAGCCAAAACGAACAGATGCAATTTGGGCCAGGACAGCTCCAGCTGGATCTCTTGTTGTTGATGGAAAATTGAATGAGGCAGCTTGGTCGAAAGCGGAATCTCTGTACGTGCAGTATGGAAAAAGCGCCGGACTTCCCGGAAGCGGATATACTGCAGAAACCGGAACAGTGTTCGATTCCACTCGCGCTTGGGTAAAATTTCTTGTGATGGGAGACTCTCTCTATCTTGCCTTTACGGTGAAAGACAGTTCGATTGGCGGTGGAAATTTTGGTGCTGCTGATGCCATCATTTTCAACATTCGTGATAAAAGTGATTTGAAGCAACGTCCGGCACCTTCTGGTGAATTTCTTTACGGTTGGATTAATGAATCATGGATGAATCCCGGTGCGGTCACCGCGGTCGGTGGTCCTCCATCAACTGGACCGACAGGGAAATATACAATAAAAGATTTTGAAACGGCTACAACTGTTCAAGGAATAACCAATACGGATGCAAAACCGGATACGGGTTACACTGTGGAGATGAAGATCAACATCAAAAAATTGGGTTACAACACAGCAGATCCGAACGGTGATATCGTCATGTTCAATGTTGCATTTCGTGATGTTGACTGGTTTTTTCCGGTACAGGATTGGGTAACATTTAGCAGAACATGGTTACAAGGTCCTTGGGCAAATGTCAGTAACAAGAATTTTCTCAGAATTCATGTCCGTCCCGATATCACAACAGCATCCGGTGCCGCTCCGAAGTTGTTGCCGGAATATTCTCTTCAAAACGGCAAACTCATGACGTCTCCAACAATCGACGGAAAACTTGATGAAGCGGTCTGGGGAAAGATACAAGGAATTGATATCCGATTCGGTGATAACAAAATCCGAAATGCGTATGCGAGCGTTGGACCGTTTGCGAGCGGTGAGTTTCAACCTCCCGTGAATGGCGGAAAAGCAACGGTGTTTGATTCTTCAAAAGCGAATGTTAAAATGTTCTTCAAAGGAAACACATTGTATGTTGGTGTTGATGTACAAGATCAAGCAGTACAATTTCTCGATGTATATGACCGATGGGATGGTTTTATGATCACCATGAATGGAATGGGAAAAGATTATCAAAACCAGACCGATCATGATCAGATACCAATGAAGTTAACAGTGATTGTGGGCAAAAACGGTAAGGATAGTTTAAAAGATTATTATCCGAAATTTCGCGATTCACTGCATGGAGCTCAAATTGCACTGACACTCAAACCAAACACCACTCTTGATACAACGGGCATCGATGAAGATGCAGGATATCAAATAGAACAAGCTATTGATTTAACAAAAATGGGTTATCCCTCAGGACTTGGAGATGGTGTACTCTATTTAGGACTAACGCTATTTGATGGTGATTCCTATAATCCCTCATCATTAAGTTATGGCACGAGAACCTGGTGGTTTAGGGAACATGAAGGATTTGCAGCAGCTGCTTATGTATATATGGATACCACACTGTTGATTACCGGTGTCGGTAAAACAGTAAACAATGCATTGCCGACGGAATTTATTATTCTCGGTAATTATCCTAATCCCTTCAATCCATCCACAAATATTAAATTTAGCTCACCGACGGATGGAAGAGTAACATTATCAGTGTTCGATATTCTTGGCCGAAAAATTTCATCAACTGACATTGGAGAATTTCAATCTGGCCAGCATTCGGTTCCGTTCAATGCTTCGAAGTTAAGCACTGGTGTTTATTTTTACCAACTTCATTTACACAGCGGTGTGACCGGAAAGGAATTCGCAACTCCGTTTTCCAAGATGGTCTTGCTGAAATAATCAATTTCTATCCATGAGAGAGAGCCCGACTCTCTCTCATGTTTTATGATCAGCTCAGTATGTCGTTCCACTGGTATTCCATAGATACAAAGCAACGATCGACGCTCAAAACATAAATTCATCTCACATGAAAACGATGTTTACAACGCACCAATCACCCGTCAAGACGTTATGGATTTTCTATTTCGTTCTGTTATTCCTTCCAACAATTTTATCGGCTGGTTCATCGGGGAAACTAACCGGGCATATCGTCGATAAAAAAAGTAATGAACCTCTGATCGGGGTCAATATTATTATTCAGGGAACAACGATGGGATCGGCGACAGATTTTGAAGGGTATTTTGTCATCATCAATATTCCTCCTGGTACCTATGATGTTCGGATGAGTAGTGTCGGGTTCGGTTCAAAAGTCGTGAAAGGAATTGAAATCAGTTCCGAACAAACGACAACCCTTAATGAGAATCTATCAGAAGAAGTGATCGTTGGTTCGGAAGTGGTTGTGATTGCTGAAAAACCAATAGTAGATACGCGGCAAACAAGCGCCGTATCAATCATGAGTAAAGAACAAATTTCTCTTTTACCTGTTCAAAATCTCCAGGATATAGTAAACTTACAAGCCGGCGTTGTCGACGGACATTTTCGCGGTGGACGAATAGGAGAAGTTCAATATCAGGTAGATGGAGTGTCAGTAAATAATCCTCTGACAAATGCGTCGTCAGTTTCGTTGGATCGTTCAGTGTTGCAGGAAGTGCAGGTGATCAGCGGTACTTTTGATGCGGAATATGGACAAGCAATGAGCGGCGTGGTGAACGCCGTACTGAGAAGTGGTTTTAATGACAAGCTTGATTGGTCTGCCGAATCATATATCGGCGATTACGTCGGCATCGGTAAAGTTTCCAAATATCCCTATCTGGAACGGATCAATCCGTTGGCAATCCAAAGTTATCAATTTGCTTTGAGCGGACCGACAGGAATTTCGAAAACAACATTTCTCTTAAGCGCTCGCAGATATGCTTCGGATGGGTATTATTTCGCTACCCGCAAGTTCAATCCTACCGATACGTCGGACTTTAATACGAAGAAATTTTACCCTACCGGAGATAACAAACTGATTCCGCTGACCTCGAATGATGAATGGTCCGGTCAAATGAAATTATCCAATGCATCATTTCAAGGAATGCAGATCAGTTATCAGGCTATTTTTAATCTCACCAATAACAGAACATATAGTTCAAATCTATTTAATTACAGATTGAATCCGGATGGAATAAAAACTCCGCGATTTTTTTCTATCGTACATGGTTTTGATTTCACACACATGTTGACGGAAAAAATATTTTATACAGTCAATCTTCGGCAAAATATTATTGACTACCGCGATTATAAATATGAAGATGTAAACGATCCGCGATATTATCAGGCGAAACAGCCGCGCGGCGATGCAGATTACGCCAATGGAGCGATTATACAAGGTGTTGATCTCGGCCGTTATATCGAAAAAACCACAGTGAATATCATTAAAACTTCTATCACCGCGCAAGTGACAAACATTCATCTGGTGAAGGTTGGTGCTGAATTACAATTGCCGGATATTACCTATGGAAATCCTGGGGTGATTGATCGCGATAGTGTTACCGGTGCGTTACATGCGTATGTCAACAGTCCGCTCTTTCCGCCGCCACAAAATTATACGCCAGTATCATTTTCGATGTATGCTCAAGACAGGGTCGAATGGAAAGATATCGCTGTCCGTGGCGGTGTGCGCATGGAATATTTTGACGCAAGCACAACCATACCAAGTGATTTGCAAAATCCGGCAAATGCTATTGTTGGTTTCCCGACTTCAAAGCCAAAAAAGACATCTGAAAAAATTGCGATTGCTCCAAGACTAGGAATCTCCTATCCCATCATGGTGAATGGTTCGATCTATTTTTCTTATGGACATTTTTATCAACTTCCTGCCATCAATCAATTTTTTTCCAATTCTGATTACAGTATTCTGAAGGATCTTGCAAATGGCGTGAGCTATTCCGTCCTTGGTAATCCTGATCTTCGTCCTGAGTTCACCACTCAATATGAGTTTGGAATGAAAATGCAGCTGAACGACAACTTTGGGATTGATGGAAGTATGTTCTATAAAGATATTCGTGATCTGTTGGGAGTTGAATTTATTGAAACGTATAACGCCGCCAAATATTCCCGGCTGACAAATGTTGATTTCGGCAGTGTCAGCGGATTTACACTTGCGTTGGATTTTCGCAGTGGTTCGTTGATCAACGCGTCGCTTGATTATTCAAACCAATTTGCGCTGGGAAATTCGAGCAATCCGTCAGAAACGGCAACGCGCGCGGCAGCGGGAAAAGATGCAAATCCCCGCGAAGTGCCGTTTGAATGGGATCAGCGACACACACTCAACGGAAATGTATCATTGCAAGAACAGAATAACTATTCCATTACTGCTATTGCAAGGTACGCGTCCGGACAACCATATACGCCGCTCATCGGATCTGGATTTGGTGCTGATCTTGAAAATAATTCGGGTAGAAAATCAAATGGTATTGTTGTTGATTTGAGGGGTGAAAAGAATTTTCTTCTTGATGGAATTCATCTCAGCGCATTTATCCGCATCTTCAATGTTTTTAATGCTTCATTCTTCAATGGTTTTGTGTTTACGACGACTGGAAGTCCTGACTATTCACTTTCGCCGGTATCGGACAGGGTGACATTGACAGATCCCGGACGGTATAATTCTCCGCGAAGGATAGAAATAGGTATTTCAATTCGAGGGTCTTCATTGATTGACTAATGTTTATAAACAATATTCTTGTATGATGAAACGATCATTTGTAATTCTGCCGTACGCGTTTGCCGTACTTCTTGTCTGTCAGGAAATTCTTCCGCAGACGATATTGTTTCCCGTTGTGCCAAAAGAACGGCGGGGGAATTTCAGCTTTGAACGAGCAGGAACGCACGATGCCAATAATATCCGATCGACCTTTTTGAATTTCGGCATGGTAGGTGACTATCCAATCGATCCAATCAACGTTGATCTTAGTACATTCCATTCCGTTGAAGTACCAAAAGGGGCTGGTATGAATTATAGCGACGGTATCACACCATTTGTTTTGGCAAAGATCAAAAAATCGACAAACGAATTTGATTGGATTATGGAAACCGGATTTCGCGAACGCCAACAAAAAATTATTGGAACACTGCGAGATATGCGATTTGAACCGCGCCCAGGATATTTTCAATCGGATGTTTCGATTAATCGAGACCGTTCTCCGGCGATGAGTCATCTTCCAAGAACGTGGCCGAATGAATGGATTGATAAACTAAATGATATTTCGGATCCGGGTTGGAAAAATGATGGACTTGGACCTAATGGTACAGATTCGGATCCATCGACTGCGACATGGAACGGATATTTCGGAAAACGGATTGTAGCCGATCAAGAAAGTTTCTTTGTTCTGGATGATGATGAATATAGAATCCCCGCCTTTACTGCCGATTTTCGCGATTCGTCACGCCGCGGTTTGGGATTACGTATTGAAACACGCGGATTCCAATGGTCAAATCCCCAAGCAGGCAATGTTATATTTTGGCACTACGATATTTCGAATGAAGGAACTACGGACTACCTCGACAATATTATCTTCGGTCTCTATATGGATTCCGGTGTAGGTGGTTCCGCCATTGGATGCGATCCTTTGCCTGAATCGGATGACGATAATGCTTTCTACGATAAATCCTTTGGATTGAATCTCGTTTATACATGGGATTCATACGGTCACGGTAAGAGTTTGGTGAATAATTGCGGAAAGACCGGATATCTCGGTTATGCCTATTTGGAAACACCCGGGAAACAGGATGATGTCGCCGATAACGATGCTGACGGTATTACCGATGAAAAACGAGACGGAAATTCTGGTCAAAAGATTACCGGACAGCAGAATATTTTGAATTACATCAATGCAAATTATGACCGGACAAAATTCGAAATTATTTATGGACCAGTCACATCGCGACCAGCATATAGAGACAGTGTTTGGTTCACCGGTGATGAAGATATGGATTGGTCAGCGCGATTTCATGATACAGGTACTGATGGAATTTTTGGGACGAATGACGCGGGTGAGAATGATGGAAAACCATCTCAAGGAGAAACGAATTTCGGGGAAACCGATCTGCACGAATCTGATCAGATTGGTCTCACGGGATTTAAAATTAATCGCATTGCACCGGGAAAATCAAATCCCGGCGGTGAAACAGATGGAATTGTATTCTGGAATGATCCGGGAAGTCAAAAATTTTGGCCAAAAGAATTGTATGAACAATTTACCGCAGACAATGGAAAATTACCGTTCGGTCCATCGTTAGCTCTGGATTATAATATCGGATTCCTATTTGCTTCCGGAACCTTTAAACTCCCCGCCGGCAGTCGCGAACGTTTTAGCCTGGCATTGGCGTACGGTAATGATCTGTATGATCTGCGAAAAACAGTTTCTGTTGTGCAGCAGATTTACAATGCTAACTATCAATTTGCCACGCCGCCGCCGCGCCCAACGCTGCATGCGGAATCGGGCGACGGTGTTGTGAGACTTTCATGGAATGATATTGCTGAACGAAGTATCGATCCGATTTCATACAAAAATGATTTTGAAGGATATAGAATCTATCGAGCCACCGATCCGGAATTCCGCGACATCAAGGTGATCTCCAACGCACAAGGAACCGGACCGATGGTTTTTGGAAAACCTCTTGTTCAATTTGACGTTGTGGATGATATTCAAGGATATTCGAATCTTTCTGTTGATGGCGTGCAATACTTCATGGGTAATGAGTCGGGAATTCGGCACAATTTTAAAGATACAACCGTGGTAAACGGACAGACATATTTTTATGCTATTGTTGCCTATGATTATGGAAACGACTCTCTCGGTTTTTATCCTTCCGAAAATGCCGTTTCTGTTTCTCGAACGGTAAGAGGTGGAATTATACTCCCACCGAATGCCGTAGAAGTACGTCCAGAACCAAAAGTTTCTGGTTTTGTACCGGCACAAACTAGTTCTGTGTTTCACACGAAAGGGAATGGAGTCGGAACGGTTGACATGGAAATTGTAAATTCTGACCGTGTACCAAATAACAGGACGCTGGTTTTGAGATTCAAAAATTCTGTCACCTCTGATATTCGATCCGATTATTATGAATTAATTGATAGTGCAAACGGGACTACCTATATAGATCGAGGAACAGATTTGGATGGCAAAGGAAACGGTCAAGTCGGTGCCGGTATCAAACCGATCATAAAGACACAATCACTTTCAACAATTGATACCGCCGGAACTGGATTGTTAGCGGGGAGCGCTGCTAATTTTAAATTTAAGATGCTGTTTGAAGCAACAACGTCTGTCAAACCGGAAAAAATGCGACCAATGTATCCGAACGATATTCGCATTGAATTCAGCAACGCAATTGTTGACACGTCATTCCGTTTTAATCCCGGCTCTTTAAAAAACCGTCCTTCAAAATTCAAAGTGTATGCGGTGAAAGAGGATGGATCGTTGATGAAATTGCGTTATACATTCTATGACAGCAATAATGATAGTACACTTAGTGCACATACCGAATTCATCAATATTCTTGATACAAACACACAACAGAATCTTCCGGGATTGCCGGATGTCATTTGGACGATCTCTGTTGACACCACCGGTCAATATATACGCGGGCCGGTCGTAAACCCGCAACAAGGAGACGTGTTTGTTCTTCGTTTGAAACTTCCATTTCATGCAAAGGATGAATTTACTTTTTACACTACTGGTCAACGTGTGGACGCCGCCAAAGCCAAAACAGATTTTACGCAGCAACCATATGTTGTTCCAAATCCATACGTGGGGGCAGCTAGTTTTGAACCGGAAAAATTTGCTATCTCAGGACGAGGGGAACGGAAAGTGGAATTCCGCGGGATACCGATGAATGCAGTCATCCGCGTCTATACTGTTAAAGGCGACTTGGTGCAAACGCTCCGGCACGACGGATCGAATGACGGAGTTGTTGCATGGAATTTACGTACTAAAGATAATATGGATGCGGCACCAGGATTATATATTTTCCACGTGGACGGCAATCAAACCGGCACACATGTGGGAAAATTTGCTATCATTAAATAATTTCTTTCACCGATATGAACAAACAATTTCTCTATCTTATCTCAACCGGTCTTATTGTGTTGCATCTTGTTTCAGCACAGACAAAAACCGGTACGACGATTGGACAATTTCTTCTGATTGAACCAAGCGGAAAAATATCCGCCATGGGCAATGCCGGCGTGGCACAAAGCGATGAAGCAATGGCATTGTATTATAATCCCGCCGCACTTGGACACATGACAAATTCCGGTGCACAGTTTACTCACAATACATGGTTTGCAGGTATTACACTGGATTATTTTACTGCTGCATTACGCATAACGGAGAACAGTTCAATGTCGATTTCAATGTCGTCATTAAATTCGGGAGAGATACCGGTACGGACTGTGGAACAACCGCTTGGTACCGGCGAACAATATTCCGTTGCAGACTACTCTTTTGGAATCGGTTTTGGACAAAAGATTACCGATCGATTCTCCGCCGGAATACAATTATCGTATGTGCAAGAAACAATTTGGCATTCCAGTTTGTCGGTATTTGCTTTTAATTTTGGGACATTGTATCAAATCAGTGATGATGGACTGCAGCTTGGTGCCAGTCTCTCGAATTTCGGCATGCGCGGAAAATATAACGGAAGAGATCTCCGAATTCGATATGATCTTGATCCGACACGAAATGGAGACAACAGCAGTTTACCTGGGGAACTGATCACGGAAGAATTTTCACTGCCCGTGGTCTTTCGCGTTGGGTTCGGTTATCCTGTAAAACTCAATGAAAATAATGAATTGTATTTTTCCATCGATGCATTCCATCCCAGCGATAATTCTGAGAGTATCAGTTTTGGCGGTGAATATAAATTTTTGAATTCGTTTGCATTGCGTGGGGGATACCAACATCTTTTTCAAACCGATTCTGAATTGGGCTTAACATTTGGCGGAGGGATTGAATGGGAGATTGCCCAATATATTCTGCATATCGATTATTCATGGATTCAGCATCAACGTCTTGGTGATACACAACGGATGACCGTTGGCATGGAATTTTAATAACGTTCATTGGAATTACTTAAAAAACTACTGTGAAAAATTTTAAAACAAAGTACGGCTACTTTGCCAAACAGGGTAAAGAATTTGTTATTACCAATTATAAGACACCTCGTCCATGGATAAACCTGTTGACGAACGGAGATTATGGAGCAGTCGTTTCTCAAACCGGAAGCGGGTACAGTTGGAAAACAAACGCGCAATTAAATAGAATCACACGATGGGAGCAGGATTTAGTAAAAGATGAGTGGGGAAAATATCTCTATCTCCGTGATGATAAGAGCAAAAAATTCTGGTCGGCAGGTTGGAAACCTGTCTGTTCAAAACCAGATTTTTACGAAGTACGTCATGGTGTTGGGTATTCTAAGATCACATCAAGGAATAATGGGATCGAAAGCGAGATGTTGATGTTCATTGCTAATGATGCACCAGTTGAGATATGGAAGGTGACGTTAAAAAATACTTCGAAGAGTGTAAGAACTCTTTCGCTGTACACCTATTTTGAATGGAATCTCGGTTCCGCTCCGGATTGGCATCGTGAATTTCATAAATGTTTTCTGAATACGGAGTACGATGCTTCGCAAGGAGCAATTTTTGGGACAAAAAGACTGTGGGAAGTCCCATCTCCAAACGGTCATTGGAATCGCGAATGGGAATATGTTGCGTTCCATGCCTCAAGCATAAAACCAAGTTCATATGATTGCGACAAAGAATCTTTCATGGGAATGTATCAAAATCAGCGCGCTCCGGTATCGATGGTAGAAGGAAAATTGAAACGCCAATCGGGTAATTCATTGGATGCTATCGGCAGTTTGCAGGTGAAAATCCGGCTGAAAGCAAATGAATCAAAAGAAGTTGTCTTCATCCTCGGCGCGACCGAAAATAAAACAACTGCGAAAGAATATATTAAACACTACACATCGGTTAGCAATGTTAACAAAGCATTCGACGAAATGCAGAAGAAATGGGATTCATTGCTCGGAACAATGGAAGTGAATACGCCAGATGAATCCATGAATATCATGTTGAATACATGGTTGAAGTATCAGACGATTGCGGGGCGATTGTGGGGGAGGACGGGATATTATCAGACCGGCGGGGCGTTTGGTTTCCGTGATCAGCTACAGGATAGCCAGATTTTTCTCCCTATTGATCCATCGCAAACGAAAAAGCAGATTTTGCTTCACGCACGTCATCAATTCAAAGATGGACAAGTGTATCATTGGTGGCATCCTCTTTCCGAAGTCGGGTTACCGACAGAAATGACGGACGATCTGCTTTGGCTTCCATACGTTGTTGCCGCATATATACAAGAGACGAATGATTTTTCCATTCTGAATGAACAACAACCGTTTTTGGACGACGAGACCGATGTCTCGTTGTATGATCATTGCATTCGTGCAATTGAAAAAGTTTATACACGTATGAGCAGTCGCGGGTTGCCCTTGATTGGTGCAGGTGATTGGAATGACGGACTCAGTGCCGTCGGGTTACAATGGAAGGGTGAATCGATATGGCTTGGACAATTTCTGTATCGAATTCTTCTAGACACAATACCCATGGCAGAAAAAATGAACGATTTCAATCGAGTTGATCTCTATCAAAATCGTTCGAAGAAATTACGTGAATCACTGAATATGAATGGCTGGGATGGGAAATACTATTTTGGCGCCACAAAAGACAATGGTGAAAAATTGGGAAGTCAGTCGAGTCCGGAAGGGAAGATATGGCTGAACACACAGACGTGGTCCGTCATCAGTGATGTGGCTGATGAACAACGGGCTCATCAAGTGATGGATGTTGTCGAACATTCGTTGGAATATAAAGCAGGAACCGTCCTGGTGTATCCCGGTTATGCAACACCCGATACGAATATTGGATATTTAACACGATATGCTCCCGGAATGAGAGAAAATGGCGGGACCTATACGCATGCCGCTACCTGGTCTATCATTGCACACGCAAAATTAAAACGTGCGGAGGCGGCATTCCGCTCATTTTCAAAGATCAATCCTATTATTCGTGGTGCTAAACCAGATGAATATGTTGCGGAGCCATATGTCACTCCTGGAAATATCGACGGGCCGGATTCACGGTTTTACGGCCGCGGCGGTTGGACATGGTATACCGGTTCAGCTGCATGGTTATTTAAAGCAGGGACAGAATGGATTCTTGGAATTCGTGCCACACGCGACGGTTTGCTTGTCGATCCATGCATTCCGAAATCATGGAAAGAATTTTCTGTGAAAAGAATTTTTCGCGGGACCACATATCACATCACTGTAAAAAATCCACAACGCGTTTCCGGTTCAGCCAAAAAAGTGCTGGTCGATGGGAATGAATTTCCAGTTGAATGTGGAAAATGTGTACTTCCGCTTCTCGACAATACGAGCGAACACATTATTGTAGTTACTCTTGGCAAATAAAATGAAATTTTTTTTTATCGTTCTGTTATTGATCTCTTCTATTCTTTCTGCGCAATCGAAACCGGATCTCCTCATCTTTGATGAGGATGATGCGGTTGGCGATGGATTTTACGATGCGTCCTGGGGAAACGTTACCTCACCCAGTACACTTACTCTTGCCGGCGGAAGCAGTGATAAACTGAAGATCGAAACTACACAGCACTATTCAGGGAATCACAGCGGATTGATTCAATGGAAATCTTCTGCGGGAGGAAGTTGGAAAATTTTTATTTCCAGTCCTAATTGGGCTGCCCGTGATGCAAGCGGTTACGATAGTTTGATTCTGTTTGTGAATGCTCAGAGTTCAATCGCCGCAGGGGATCTTCCACAACTCGGATTGGAAAGTACGACAGGTAAACTTTCAACATTGTATGCACTTGGAGATCGTTTATCTTCGGGAATTGATGGTGATCTAATGACATGGCAGCGTGTCAGCATTCCATTAGCTTCATTTCAGCCGTTTAATCAGTTTGATCCCGCTCAATTTAAGGATATCAATTTCAATCAAAATGGAACGGACAACGTTTCTCATACGATGTGGTTCGACAATGTAAAAATTGTTGCCGCCGCATCGGCCGTAACGGATACAACACTTCCCAGCCCTCCCAAAAAAATTATAGCACGCATCGGCGATAAGACGATGACGTTGCACTGGAATAAAAATTCCGAACAAAATGTTATTGGGTATAATGTCTATCGATCAACTTCTGCGGCCGGTCCTTACAGTAAAATGAATTCCGCAGCATTACCTACACAAAGTTATTTTGATGTTACGGTTGTTAACGGACAATCGTATTATTATTTCGTCAAAGCGATGAATGCATCTCAAATTGAAAGTCCAAATTCGGATACAGTGATTGTTCTGCCGAAATCATTTGGAACCACCGATGATTTTTTAGAATATGTTCAGCAAACATCGTTTGATTATTTCTGGTATGAAGCGAACCCTTCCAACGGATTGATAAAAGACAGAAGCTCAAAAGATTCACCGGCAAGCATTGCGGCAGTCGGGTTCGGATTAACCGCTATTGGTATTGGCGTAGATCATGGATACATCACCCGTGCGGAAGGACGCGACAGGACTTTAACAACCATCAAAACATTTTGGAATGGCCCGCAAGGTACTACACCAATTGGTATGATAGGTTATAAAGGATGGTTTTATCATTTTCTTGATATGAATTCTGCAACGCGAACATGGACGTGTGAACTTTCTTCAATTGACACAGGTCTTCTTCTGGCAGGAATGTTATACTCAAAACAATATTTTAATGGAACCGATTCGTTGGAAACTCAAATTCGAGCATTGACAGATTCCATTGTGGCACGCGTCGATTGGGGATGGATGAGAAATTCCGGATTATCGCTGACAATGGGATGGCATCCCGAATCCAATTTTCTCGGAGCTAGATGGATAGGATACAATGAAGCAATGATCCTCTATATCATTGGAATCGGCGCACAGGTTAATCCGCTATCTGCTGTTTCGTGGAATGAATGGACAAAGGGATATCAATGGTTCTTTAGCACACGAATTAATGATTATTTTGTTAATTTTCCCCCATTGTTTGGGCATCAATACTCACATTGCTGGGTGGACTATAAAAATATTGCCGACACTTACATGAAGGGAAAAGGGATTACCTACTTTGAGAATTCCCGACGGGCAACACTCGATCAGAGATTATATTGTATAGAAAATCCAAAAGGTGCTGTTGGGTACGGAGCTAATATGTGGGGAATTACTGCAAGCGATGTCCCCACCGGTTACAATGCACGCGGAACAAATATGAATGATGATGGAACGTTGAATCCTACCGCTCCCGGCGGTTCAATGCCATTTGCTCCTGAAGTTTGTATTCCGGCGTTGCGTAATATGTATGATACGCATCGTGCAAAGATTTGGACCGGTTATGGATTTACCGATGCTTTCAATGAAACAGTAAATTGGTGGGGGAAAGATGTGTTGGGGATCGATCAAGGACCGATCATTATTATGACAGAAAACTATCGCACGGGAAAAGTGTGGACCACGTTCATGAAAGAAAAAATTATTTCGGATGGCTTGCAAAAAGCTGGATTTACAACTGTAACGGACGTTGCGTTGGTAGAAAACAACATACCGGAACAATATTCATTAACACAGAATTATCCGAACCCATTCAATCCAACGACAACGATTAGTTATCAGTTATCAGCCATCGGCAATGTGAGTTTAAAGGTGTATGATGTTTTAGGAAGAGAGATCGCCACATTAGTTAACGAACAGAAACCAGCAGGAATGTATTCCGTTTCATTCGATGCCGGACAGTTATCAAGCGGAATATATTTCTATAAACTCACCGCCGGTTATTTCAGTCAAACCCAAAAAATGATCCTTTCAAAATGAAAAAATTATTCTGTGTAGTATTTGTTTTCTCGTTATCTCATTTTGCATTTTCACAGAACAGTGCAAATAAAAAATATTTTGAGGATGGTTTTCTCGATACACTCCAACATCGCACATTCAACTATTTTTGGGAATGTGTTGATCCCAAAACAGGATTAACTCCCGACCGTTATCCTTCACTTACATTTTCCAGTACGGCGGCAATTGGTTTTGCTCTTACATCGTATGGAATTGGTGCAGAACGAAAATACATATCACGCGAAGCGGCTGCGGACAGAGTGCTTACGACGATCCGATATTTATATTATCTTCCGCAAGGCGATGCGATGATGGGAACTGCGGGGTATCGGGGATTCTATTACCATTTTCTTGACCTCAAAAAAGGTACCCGGTTCAATAAGGATATAGAACTTTCAACGGTCGATACGGCATGGTTACTCGCCGGAATATTATTCTGTCAATCCTACTTTAACAACGAAAAAGAAACGGAGCAAGCAATCCGTGCTTATGCGGATTCGATGTATCACCGAATTGATTGGCAATGGTTATATGCTCGCCCACCATTAATGAGCATGGGTTGGTATCCTGAAAAAGGAATTCATCCTTCGGATTGGAAAGGATATGACGAATCAATGATTCTGTATATTCTTGCTCTTGGTTCTCCCACATCGCCAATACCAAGCGAAGCATGGAATGGATTTACGCGGACTTCGTTATGGATGAAGTACTATGGTTTAGAGTTTATCAGTTTTGGTCCATTGTTCGGACATCAATTCTCTCATTCGTGGATCGATTTTCGCGGAATCAAAGATTCATATATGAGAGAAAAAGGAATCGATTATTTTGAGAACTCTCGTCGTGCTACGTTAACTCATCAAGCATACGCAAAGGAAAACCCTAAAAAATTGAACGGCTATTCTGAAAATATTTGGGGACTTACCGCATGTGATGGACCTGCGGATGAAACCCGAACGATTGAAGGAATACGTCGACAATTCTTTACCTATAGAGCGAGGGGAGTTTCAGCAGATTGGGTGAATGATGACGGTACCATTGCGCCGACAGCTGCCGGAGGTTCAATAGCATTTGCTCCGGAAATTTCTCTTCCCGCACTCAAAGCAATGCGCAACAGTGTTCCAGAACTCTGGACGAAATATGGATTTCTCGACGCGTTCAATCTAACGTATGTTACGGACAGCACTCCTAATGGTTGGATCGATCACGATTATATTGGGATTGATCAGGGGCCGATTGTCATCATGATTGAAAATTTGCGCAGTGAACTTGTATGGAATGTGATGAAAAAAAATCCATACGTCGTAAAAGGTTTACAGCGAGCCGGATTTACCGGCGGCTGGTTGGAAAATTACTCTAAGAAAAAATAATTGCTTGTGGCAAGTACTCATTATATTCTTGATCCGAACAAACCTCGTAACACATTTTCACTCAATGGAATTTGGGACATTTCCGGCGGTGAAAAATCTACGATTCCTCAACAATTTACTGCTACGGTAAATGTTCCCGCTGTTGTCGACATGGCTCTTCCCGCATATGCATGGGAGTCGTTCGATTATCATTGGTACCGAACGTCATTCACCATCGAAAACATCCTTCCGACACATTTTGTTTTTTTGAACATAGAACAGAGCATGTTTGGAACCGAAGTATGGTTAAACGGACATCATCGTGGCGGCTCAATCAGTTGTTACACTTCGCAGGAATATGCGTTGAATGAGTTTCTTGAGATTGACCAACCAAATGAATTAATCATCCGCGTCGGCTCAAAATCAACGTTACCTCCTGAAAGTGCCGTAGGACGAGATCAGGAAAAAGAAGTCTATACTCCGGGAATTTGGGGCGATGTTTCGCTTGTGTGTGTGGGAGGTGTTCGAGTGAAATTAGTGCAGGTGATACCACATATTTACACTGGCGTCGCCGAAGTCCGAGCATGGATCCAAAATCTAGAACATAAAAAGGAATCGATACATATCTTTGGACGAATTTTTGAAAAAAATTCCCATAAGGCAATGTCACCAATTGAAGACTCTACGGTGTTGATTGAAGATCATGGCATAGAAGAGTTCGTATTTCAAATTCCCATTGATAAAGTATCGTTGTGGTCTCCCGATAATCCGTTTCTCTATGAAGTGGAATTGACTGTGCAGGAAGGGATGCGAGAATTTGATTCTATGCGGACGACATTTGGGATGCGGGAATTCACAGTCTCAGGATCTGATTTTTATTTGAATGGTCAACGGATTCTTCTTCGCGGTAGTAATATCGCATTTCACCGTTTTCTTTCCGATCAGCAGCGAAAGCTTTTGCCATGGGATGAAACGTGGATCAAGAAGGCGCTTATCGATATTCCGAAGGAACATCATTTTAATTTTTTTCGCAATCATCTTGGCCAAATGTATAATCGCTGGTACGATATTGCTGACGAATATGGTATGTTGATCCAAAATGAATGGCAGTTCTGGGGTGCTACTGGTTCGGATGTACAAATCCGAAAAGAATTTACCGAATGGTTGCATGATAATTGGAATCATCCCAGTATTGTTATTTGGGATCCATTGAATGAATCGACCGACGATACCGTGCAAAACGAAATCGTTCCCGAAATGAAAAAACTCGATCCCACTCGTCCGTGGGAATCAGTCGATTTTCGCGAAGAACATCCGTACATCTATTCGCTAGGAATGGTGTTGAATAATCGATCGTTTGGTTTTGCACGTTCGCTTGACGAAATCGAAAATCTCCCGGTTCCTTCAATGGTGAATGAATTTTTGTGGTGGTGGTTCAACGACCAATGGGAACCGACGGTCTTGACGAAAACAATTGTTGAACGATGGATGGGAAGAGTATATACCAAAGAAGATATTATTTCCCATCAATCATTTCTTGCTCAGGAATTGATCGAACTCTTCCGTCGAATGCGTATCAAAGCGATTCAGCCATTTGTGTATATCAGCAATAATGATGGCCCCACAGCACATTGGTTCTTGGGTGATATTAAGGATCTGCAACCGAAACCATTGTTAAGCGTCATCAAAAATGCATTTGCTCCTTTTGGTGTCAGCATTGAATTGTGGGACAGACACTTTTTTGTCAATGAAACCCGAACAGTGAAGATTTTTGTTTTTAACGATTCCAACGGTACACGAAAAGGAACGGTTGTATTTGGAATAAGAACATCGGATCGTCAATGGCTGACGAAAAAGGAAATTCTGGTTGAAGTCCCAGCGGTGAGTGACATTGTCTTAATAGAAAAATTTATGCTGCCGAACGCTTTGGATCGATGGAGCATTTGTGCTGAGTTGAAAGAAGAGAACGTTACCGTTGCAAAGAGCAGTAAAATGACGTACGCTTTTCATAAACGGGTAGTTCCGAAATTGGAGAAGCAAATTGTCATGTTCGATCCATCGGAAGAGATGAAGATGTATCTAACAGAAATTGGCGTTCCTTCTTTGCAATTTAATACTGCTGATTTTCAAAAACCGACCACTGTAATAGTGAATGGGAATGTTCTGGGGAATTGGGTATATCAACAAAGAAAAGAAGAGATTACCTCATTTGTGAAAAATGGAGGGACACTGATATTGATCGAGCCCGAATTCCGGGTTGTGGGTACTATAACACATACAGTTGTTGAGGGGGTTGAATTGAATATTTCTCACCGAGCTGACCTTGACAAAGGAGGATATGATTCATACGTTTTTGCAGAAGATCATTCGCATCCGTTATGGAACAAAGTCGATAAAGAATATCTGAAAATGTTTAATGGAGCGTACGGCGGAGAGATTGTATCACAATATGATGTTGATTTTTCCATTCCTTCAAAAAGACTGGCTAGTTGCGGGATAAATCTACAAGTGAATGCTGCCTGCGAGGTAGAATACGGCATGGGAAAAATTATCCTCTTCCGGTTGCAGTTGCGCGGAAGGCTGAAACGTTCTACGGAACAGAATTCGCTTTTTGCCCGCAGAGTTGATCCGATTGCGCAACAACTTTTCTTGAATTTGTTGGATTATGCATCTCAAACGTGATACAATGAAAAATACATTCTCACTTGTTGTAATGATAATGACTATGATTGGCTGTACTGCATCGAAGGAATGGGGTATGACACAGGGACAACACGCTCAGCGTTTTGAGAAGGAGATTGTCAAAACTGTTGGATATGATATTCTCGTTTATACTCCACAATCGTTCTTACAAAGTCAAAAACGTTGGCCTCTCATTATTTTTCTTCATGGTTCGGGTGAGCGGGGAAGTGATCCTAATACATTAAAAGTACACAGTTTGCCAAAAATTGTTGAAACAAAAGATGATTTTCCATTCATCGTTGTCTCGCCGCAATGTCCAGATGGTCAGCGGTGGAATGCAGAAGCATTAAATGCTATGCTCGATGAAGTTCTCATCAAACTTCCCATTGATACAAATCGAATTTATTTGACAGGACTGAGTATGGGAGGATTGGGCACATGGAAATTCGCCATAGCATATCCTGAACGATTTGCGGCGATTGCACCTGTTTGCGGCTGGGGACACTTAGAGGATGTAGAAAAACTTAAAGATAAACCGATATGGGTTTTTCACGGGGCTAGAGATAACGTTGTACCACCGACAGAAAGCGAAACGATGGTTCAATTTTTACACAAATTTGGCAGTACAAAAGTAAAATACACAGTATATCCCGATGCCAACCATAATGCCTGGGATGCGACATATGCAAATCCGGAACTATACGATTGGTTTTTATTACATACAAAATAACATAGGATAGTATGAAGAACGTTTTTGGCAAGATACTTTTTTTTCTTCTGATTGGTCTCGGAATTATTTCTGCTCAATCTTCTGCACCGTTGCTGGCGGTACAGGCAGAAGCAAAAATCGATTCGATCATTTCACTGATGACGCTGGAAGAGAAACTTGGTCAATTGAACCAGATCGGCGGGACATGGTACGATGATAAAACGGAACGATTAAACGAAGAACAAACATTGTTACTGCGACAAGGGAAGATCGGTTCATTTCTTGGTGTGATGGGTGCCGAGGAAACGGGAAGGATACAGAAAATTGCGGTTGAACAAACACGGATGCATATTCCTGTCTTATTCGGTTATGATGTCATTCACGGTGTTGCAACAATCACTCCCATTCCACTTGCCGAAGCAAGTTCCTGGAATCCATCATTGGTAGAACAATCTGCACATATTGCTGCAGTAGAAGCATCGGCCACGGGAATTCACTGGACGTATGCACCGATGGTGGATATTGCCCGGGATCCGCGATGGGGAAGAATTGCTGAAGGCTCCGGCGAAGATCCGTATCTCGGTTCTGCAATGGCAGCAGCGCGAGTGAGGGGATTTCAAGGAAAAAATATTTTGGGTGATGGAAATATTCTGGCCTGCGCAAAGCATTTTGCTGCCTACGGTGGAGCTGAGTCTGGACGAGATTATAACACGGTAGACATTTCTGAACGAACATTACGGGAAATATATTTGCCGCCATACAAAGCAGCTGTTGATGCCGGTGCCTGGACACTGATGAGTGCCTTTAATGAAATTGGTGGCGAACCTAGTTCCGGCAGTCGATGGTTGATGACAGATATTTTACGAAAAGAGTGGGGATTTAATGGTTTCGTCATCAGCGATTATACCTCTGTTAACGAATTGATCAATCATCGCATTGCAAAAGACCGGACCGAAGCGGGAATTATCGGATTAAATGCCGGTGTGGATGTTGATATGATGAGCAGGATATACATGACAGAACTAGTTGATGCTGTTCGAAATAAAAAGATTTCCGAAGTGATCGTAAATGAATCGGTGCGAAGAGTGTTGCGCGCAAAATATGCTTATGGGTTATTCGATCGTCCATATCGCAACAGTGATCCTTCCAAAGGACCAAATGTGATGTTATCAAAAGAACATCGAACTGTTGCAAGAAAAATTGCGGGAGAATCTATTGTTCTGCTGAAAAACCAAAAAAATATCCTTCCACTTTCGAAACAAACGAAAACAATTGCTCTTATTGGACCGTTTGCCGGAAATGATCACAAAAGCGATTTAACAGGGGCATGGGCTTGGGCGAAAAATTCTGATGATATTGTTTCGGTGATGGAAGGGATAAAATCCAAAATACCTTCATCAACAAAATTACTCTATCACAAAGGTTGTGAAATTGAATCGGATTCAGGTTTTCGGATTGAACAAGCGGTGAAGATTGCAAAACAGGCTGATGTTGTCGTCGCAGTGCTCGGAGAATCTCAGCAGATGAGCGGTGAAGCTGCAAGCAAAACGAATCTGGATCTACCGGGAAGACAACAAGAACTTCTCAAAGCTTTAGTAAAAACCGGAAAACCGGTTGTTCTTGTTGTGATGAATGGGAGACCGTTGACGCTTGAATGGGAAGCAGAAAATGTTTCCACAATTATTGAAGCATGGCATCTTGGCGTAGAAACAGGAAATGCTCTGGCTGATGTTCTTTTTGGAGATGTCAATCCGAGCGGTAAATTACCTGTAACATTCCCGCGAAGTGTCGGTCAAATTCCCCTTTATTATAATCACAAGAGTACTGGTCGGCCAATGATGGGATCTGAAAAATATACCTCACGGTATATTGATTCCCCAAATGAACCGCTCTTTCCATTTGGTTTTGGACTTTCCTATACAACTTTTTCCTATAGTAATATTACTCTTTCATCGTCAAAGATTAAAAAAGACCAAAAAATAATGGTAACTGTCGATGTAGAGAATACCGGAACGATAAATGGAAGCGAAGTAGTTCAACTATATATGCGGGATGATGTTGCATCGGTAACACGACCGGTGAAAGAATTAAAAGGATTCCAAAAAGTTGCGTTGAATCCCGGAGAGAAAAAAACGGTCCAATTTACAATCTCAACCGATGACATGTCATTCTATAATATGGCAATGAAAAAAGTGGTGGAACCGGGAACATTTACCGTATATGTCGGCGGTAATTCCGTTGATTGCAAGGAAGTGAGTTTTGAAGTAGTAGAATAGAACACTGATGACACGGAAATTACGGATTATCGCAGATAAAATAATTATTTGATAATCGTTTTAATCCGTGTTTCATTAAACGATAATCGATCATGAGAATCATTCAATCCATACTGTTTTCCTTCGTCCTCATAGCTGGAATAAGTTGTACTCGACATTCTGATCAAATTACAACGATCAAATTTTGGGCAATGGGAAATGAAGGGGAAATAGTTACTCAATTAATTCCTGAATTTGAACGGAACAATCCAAACATTCGTGTTGTTGCGCAGCAAATTCCCTGGACTGCAGCTCATGAAAAAATGCTAACGGCATTTGCTGGCGGTTCATTGCCGGATGTGTTTCAGATGGGAAATACATGGATACCGGAGTTTACTGTTCTCAATTCGTTAGAGCCGTTAGAGCCATTTGTAAACACATCATCGACTGTTCATCTTTCCGATTACTTTGAAGGAGTATTAAAAACAAATATTATTGATTCAGTGTTGTATGGAATTCCATGGTATGTTGATACGAGGGTCATTTATTATAGAAAAGATTTACTTCGCCAGGCGGGATTTAAGGAACCACCGAAAACTTGGAATGATGTGCTGAAAGTATGTGAGATTATTCAAAAGCAGGCAAAGGAAAAAGGTGTTACGCGATATCCGTTTTTCCTGCCGACCAATGAATGGGTTCCTGTGATCGCTTTGGGAATGCAGCATGGCGGACACTTTTTGAAAGACAATATGACGCGAGGAAATTTCAGCGGTCCCGAATTTAGACGAGCGTATGAACTTCTCGGTACATTTTACGATAAAAAATATTCTCCATCAGGAATGCAATTGATTACCAATTTATACAATTCATTTTCTGAAGGGTTGATTGCAATGTACATTACGGGACCATGGAACATTGGTGAATTCTCTCGAAGAGTAGCTCCGGAATTGCAAAACGAATGGATGACCGCACCGCTTCCTTCTATGGATTCGACATATCCGGGAAACTCTCTTCCGCTCGGAACAAGTTTGGTCATGTCTCGAACATGTAAACAGAAAGATGCTGCTTGGAAATTTATTGAATTTCTAGGTTCGCGTGAACAGTCCATAGCTCTCTATAAAATCACCGGAAACCTTCCTCCCATAAAATCTGCGTGGGAAGATTCTTCATTAGTAAATAACAAATACATTCAAGCATTCCATAAACAATTAGAACGTGTCGAACCGTTGCCGCAAGTTGCCGAATGGGAACAGATCGTGATTCGGCTGCAAATTTATGTTGAATATATTGCCACACAAACAATGTCGGTTGATGAGGCATTGAGAAAATTTGATGCGGAAGTTGACCAAATGCTGGAAAAACGCCGTTGGCTGGTTGAAAAACAATTAAAACAATGAGTAAAATCCCCAACAAGCAACAGCACGAAAATCGCACAGCAGCGGCTTGGCTATTTCTTTCTCCAGCAATGGCAGCGATCGCAATTTTCTTTGTTGTCCCTGTGCTCAGTGCGCTTATTATGAGTTTCACTGATTTTGATATTTATGCCCTTGGCAATTTGAGCAATGTCCGCTTTATGGGATTTAAAAATTATATTCGAATTTTTGAAACACCGTTGTTTTGGGTTGCGATGAAGAATACTTTTTATTTTGTCATTGTTGGTGCACCGCTCTCCGTGTTTGTTTCGCTCGGAGCGGCGTTGATGGTCAATTCAAAATTAGCAAAGTTTAAACCATTTTACCGAACGGTCTATTTCCTTCCCGTCGTAACAAGTCTCGTTGCAGTTGCAATTGTATGGCGGTATCTCTTTCATCCGGCACACGGATTATTGAATTATGCGCTTGGAAATTTATTTGGCATCGCTCCGATTGACTGGCTCGGCAATCCCGATCTTGCGATGCCTGCGATTATTTTAATGGCTGTGTGGAAGGGATTTGGCTACAATATGCTCATCTTTATCGCCGGGCTGCAAAATATTCCCGAAGAATTATATGAAGCATCGCATATGGATGGTGCGGGTGGATGGAGACAATTTATGGATATTACGGTTCCAATGTTGGCGCCAACATCAGTTTTTGTTGTAATGATAACGATCATCGGCTACTTTCAATTATTTGCCGAGCCGTATGTAATGACCGAAGGCGGTCCGATGAATGCAACAACAAGTATTGTGCTTATGATGTATGATCAAGGATTTCGTTGGTGGAATATGGGATACGCCGCTGCAATTGCATTTGTATTGTTTGCGGTGATCCTTGTATTCTCGATCATTCAAATGCTTATCCAACGGAGAATGCAATCATGAATCATCGAATGTCATCCGTTATGCTCAATGTGGGTTTAATGATTCTTGCATTCATTTCTCTTGTTCCCGTATTGTGGATGGTTTCTGCATCGTTTATGACTCCGGGTGAGGCAAGTGCAGTCCCTATGCATTTTATCCCATCTCATCTGACCTTTGAACATTACCTTGCACTGACCGAACGAATGAACATGGGGAAATATTTTCTCAATAGTTTTATCATTGCGTCCGCAGTAACGTTGATCTCATTATTGTTCAACTCAATGGCTGGATTTGCATTTGCAAAATATCGTTTTCCGGGACGCGATAATTTATTTCGATTCCTTCTCGGTGGAATGATTGTTCCCGCACAAGTAACAATGCTCCCGTTATTTTTAATGTTGAAGAACATGGGATTTGTCAATACGTACATTGGCGCAATTATTCCTGGTCTTGCCAGTATTTTTGGGATCTTTTTGATTCGTCAATTTGCTATGTCAATTCCGGATAGTCTTATTGAAGCGGCGCGAATGGATGGGGCAAGTGATTTTAAGGTTTATCGTTCGGTAATACTTCCCTTATGCAAACCGATATTATTTACACTGGCGTTGTTTACGTTCATGGGAACGTGGAATGATTTTATGTGGCCGTTAATTATTATGTCCGACAATGTCAATTACACGCTTCCCGTTGCCATTGCAAATTTACGGGGAGAACATCTGCTTGATCTTGAATTGATGATGGCGGGTTCTGTGATAACAATTATCCCCGTACTAATTTTGTTCCTTGTCTTTCAACGACACTACGTCCGTGGTATTATGGTAGGTGGTGTGAAGGAATAGTGTTACACAAGGAAGGGAAAACAAAAAATGAATGAAGTAGAAATATATTTCAATGCGGAAAAAAACGAAAGTCTATTATTTATCCTTGTAGGCTTTATCGCATGTTCGATATCCTTGTATTATTTCTTAAAATTACGGCAGCCTTTCTATATTGGAATTGGATATGCTTTTACTACAATCGCATTGATCCAAGTTACTGTTGGAATATCTGTATATGTTCGCAGTCCTAAAGATATTGTGAGAGTGAAAAATGTATTGCAGAATAACACGAATGAACTTCAGGCTGAAGAAATTCCAAGAATGAATAGAGTGATGAAAAACTTCGTTCTCTATCGTTGGATAGAAATAGCTTTAATTTTCATTGGCATACTGCTGATCTTTGCCATGAAAGAAGCATCAGTCTGGTCAGGTGTTGGCCTTGGGCTCATGGTGCAATCAGGTTTTATGCTGCTTCTTGACCACTTTGCGGAGAGTAGGGGGAAAATATACTTGGAATATTTAGAACAGATCATAAAGTAAATGAATATCGCAATATTGAAATGACCTTAGCGTTTACTCCGGAGATGGTATGAAGTGTTTCATAATTTCAATGCTTGTCACTGTTTCGATGCTCTTTCCTCAAACTTCCCGATATTCTGAAGTTCTTGATAAATGCGATGATGCTGCCCAATGGCTTCCGTTTCAATCAATAGGTGTGGAAGTACATCACGGAATTGTTGACGATGCGGTAAAGTTTGATGTCAATTTCCCAAAGGGCTCAGGATTCGCCGGTATTGTAAGAACGTTCAATGAATCGCTTCCGGAAAATTATGAGATCTCATTTTTAATGAAAGCGACCGTTCCAGTCAACAATTTTGAAATCAAGGTGAGCAGTGACAGCACTGGGGAGAATATCTGGTGGGTCAATAATAAAAACTATTCTTATCCATCGGATTGGAAACGGATTGTCGTCAAAAAACGGCATCTCAGTTATGCATGGGGAACAGGGTTTGCACCTTTTCCTTCGAAATTAGCACGATTAGAAATTGTTGTTACTGCCGGCACTGGTGGAAAAGGGAGTGTGTGGATTGATAATGTTACGTTAACCGAGTTGCCTTCTCTCCCGAAAATAGTTCCTCAAATTTCTGTCTCCGCCTCTTCATACCAAAAAAACACTGGGAGCCCGTCAAATATTCTTCCAATGAAAAAGGGTATGTGGATAAGTAAATCGAACAAGAATGAGTGGATTGAGCTCAACTTGAATTATGAAAAAGAGTTTGGCGCCATCAATCTTGTGTGGGATACATCAATGAAATCACTCACGTATGATATTCTTACGTCGTTTGATGGGAAAAAATACGATATGCTGTATTCTATCATTAATGGAAAAACCGGAACCGTACTGCATTACCTTCCTGAATCCGAAGCAACGTTTGTAAAATTGAATTTGAAAGAAAACTCCGCTCGACTTCCTTTTACATTGGAGGAATGTGAAATAATCTCCAGCGAATCTATCTCAACTCCGAATCACTATTTCGAACGTGTTGCATCATCATCTCCAGCGGGATTGTTTCCTCGATATTTCCTTAAGCAACAGTCGTATTGGACCGTCGTCGGTGTTCCTTCCGACACACGGGAGGCACTCTTGAGTGAAGATGGTGCGATTGAAATTGATCGGCAAAAGCTTTCCATTGAACCGTTTGTCATTCTTAATGATGGAAACAAGATACTGCACTGGGCAAACGGATCGAATACCCAATACTTGGAAATGAATTATCTGCCAGTTCCGACAGTGGTACGGACGTATGAAGATATTTCGTTGCGCATCACTACTCTTGCGGATGGTGAACCGGAACATTCGTCGATATTGACACAGTACGTACTAAAAAATACATCACCGAAAGAACAAAAAGGATCATTCTATATAGCGATGCGGCCATTTCAAGTGAATCCGACATCGCAATGGTTAAATTATGATGGCGGATTTGCAAAAATTATGAAGATGAATGTTTCTGAAAATCATGCATCGATAGATGAAAAAATGGTTTACGTTTCGGGAACTCCCACTGCTTCGGGAGTATCAGCGATTGAACAGGGAGACATTACAGATTTCGTTGCACATCACTCAATTCCGTCCGCTCATACTTCGGTACAAAAAAATGGTATGATATCCGGTGCTTTTCAATATTCCTTCAATCTAAAATCTGGTGATTCGCTTGTTGTTATTGCTGCTGTCCCATTTACACCTGCCGGAAATAGATGGGAGAATACACAGCCGACAATAGAAGAATTCCAAAGTGCCTTTACGAGAGTTACTGCATATTGGAAGAAATTACTTAACACAGTGAAATTTTCTGTAAACCCGGAAGCTCAACATTATGTTGATCTCATCCGCTCTAATCTGGCATATATTCTTATCAATAAAGATAAATTTGGATTCCAGCCCGGATCACGATCGTACGAGCGATCATGGATTCGAGACGGTTCGATGACCTCCGATGCATTATTGAAATTAGGTATCACCGAAGAACCAAAAAATTATCTGCAATGGTACGCCAGCTATCAATACGAAAGCGGAGCTGTTCCATGCGTTGTTGATACTCGCGGTCCGGATCCTGTTCCGGAGCATGACAGTCATGGACAACTGATTTTTGCCTGCATGGAATATTTTCGCTTTACCAATGACACAACATTTCTGCGCGATCGATGGAAGAATATTGTTGCTGCTGTGGAGTATATCCAATCGCTTCGTGCGCAGCGAATGACGCAAGAATATAGGAATGGGAATGATGAAAAAAGAGCGTTATATGGATTGGTGACAGAATCGATCAGTCACGAAGGATATTCCGATAAAGCAATGCATTCGTATTGGGATGATTTTTTCGTGTTAAAAGGATTAAAAGATGCGTCTGCTGCTGCATCAATATTAGGAAAGAAAACAATTGCACACACATATGACAGTCTTGCAAAAGCATTTCGAGCCGATCTTTACGCATCCATCACACTGGCAATGAAAAATAAGAATATTTCCTACATCCCCGGATGTGTGGAAAAAGGGGATTTCGATGCAACGTCGACTTCCATTGCACTATTTCCTAACGGAGAAATGAAATATGTTCCCCAACCTGCGTACAATGCAACGTTTGATAAATATTTTGAGTGGTTTGTTCAACGGGAGAAGAACGAGGTTGCTTGGGATGCATACACACCATATGAAATTCGAAACGTCGGAACATTCATCTATCTTGGACAAAAAGAACGGGCACATTTTCTGTTGGAATATTTTATGAAGGATCAGCGTCCACTGGGATGGAACCATTGGGCTGAAGTTGTTGCCAATGGTTACCGCACCATGCGCTTCATCGGCGATATGCCACACACATGGGTCGGTTCGGATTATATCAATGCCATACGAGCAATGTTTGTGTATGAAATTGATGACGATCATTCGATCGTTGTGGGTGCGGGGTTAAAGGATTCTTGGATTAAGGAAGGATTGTCCGTTCAAAATCTTCCAACGCATTATGGAAATCTTTCATATTCAATTTCATCACTACCGTTAGGTATCGTTCAATTAAATCTCTCCGGAACTATTGACGGGAAAAAAACACCGATTATGATTCCTGAAAAACTATTGTCAACACAACTTAAAAAAGCATTTGTTGATGGAATCGAAACGCTTCCGGTAAATGGTTACATCGTAGTCACACACCTTCCCGCCTCAATAGATTTGCACTATTGAATCTGTTTTGGATAATTGAAAGATAGTTCAAACCGCAATATTGTAATAAAAAAACCTCTAATGATCATTGGAGGTTTTTTAGTTTGTCTCAGATTTATATTCTATTATTTCCCCATCGCCAGAATAGCATCCTCTCGTTTATTTTCCGTTAAAAAGATTGTTGAAAGTTTTGTTACCAGAAAAATGTTCGAGATGCTTTTATTAACATTGCACAAAATTAATTTCCCGCCGCGGGCTGAAAGAGTTGAATGCGATACGGTCAAAACACCGATTGCTGAAGAATTAAGGTATTCCACCCCACCAAGATCTAAAATAACCTTTACCTTCCCTTTTTCCATAAACGAATTGAGGGCACTCTTCAATTCATCTGTTTCCGTCCCACCAATGAGTGATCCTTTTGGTTCCAGAATGACCACATTTCCGTCATCCATTGTTGTGGATTTAATATTCATTGTTCCTCCGATTGTATTGTAGATTATTTCAACAGATTGTGAGAGTCAAGATATTCAAACTTCTTAAGAAAGCAAAAGTAATAATTCGGATAGATTTGTCTTTGATTATTATCGTATTAACGTTACTTTTGCTCTCATTATAACCGATAAATTTTCTATGACAGACAAACCTCTACATCCTCAACCGGCGGATGCGCTGCAGGATGAAGTACGAAGACTGCGCCGTGCTGTTGAAGAACTTTCCATCCTTAATGATATTGCGAGAGCTATTAGTGCGTCGTTGAATGCCGAAGAAATTATGCAGACGTTGATTCGAAAATCAATTCGTGCTGTGAACGCCGAACAAGGTGTTATCACATTGGTGGAAGAAGAACAGAAGTCGATGAAGACGCTGATTCGTACCATGGTGAGTTCTGCCGGAGCGCCGGCGTTTCACATGCATCAAGCGTTGATCGGGTGGATGCATTTGAATAAAAAACCGCTGAGCGTTGACGATCCCGGAAATGATCCGCGATTTCGCGGAGTGCAGTGGGATGGAAATATTAAAACATTGCTCTGCGTTCCGTTGATCGTGAAGTCTGAACTGCGCGGCGTGTTAACAGTGTACAACAAAAAAGATGGACAATCGTTTAATACAGACGATCAACGGCTGCTTGCAATCATCTCCGCTCAATCGGCGCAAGTTGTTGAGAATGCGCGATTGATTGAAGAAGAGAAACTGTACATTAAGATGCAGCAAGAGGTGGGGCTCGCCGCGAAAATTCAACGCGACCTTCTGCCGCGAAGCAATCCCGGACTGTTGGGATATGATATCTTTGCGCGGACGATTGCGGCACAATCCATCGGTGGAGATTATTTTGATTTCATCCCGATGAGTGACGGGAGAATGGCGCTCTGTCTTGGAGATGTTTCCGGTAAAGGTCTTCCGGCATCTCTGCTGATGGCAAATCTTCAGGCAACGCTTCGTGGCCAAACATTAGTCTCTCAACAACCTTCCGAGTGTTTACTGCGGTCCAATAAATTATTATATGAAAGTACGAGTCCTGAGAAATTCGCAACATTATTCTATGGACTGATTGATGTGAAACATCACAGCATCCATTATTCCAACGCGGGTCACGATTGGCCGTTTTTAATCGGAACGGATCATTCTATTCGGCGGTTAAAAACCGGAGGACTGATGATTGGTCTTCTGCCGCAGGCGAATTATGAAGATGAAGAAGTTCCGATTCAGATCGGGGACATTCTTGTTATCCAGTCAGACGGCGTCAGCGAGGCGATGAACAGCAATCACGAACAATTTGGTGAAGAACGTCTGCAGGCACTTATTGTAGAACATAAAGAACAAACAGCAGAAGAAATCATTGATACCGTCGTGAAAGAAGTTCGGAAACATGCAGGAACACATCCTCAATCGGACGATATCACGATGATGGTGGTAAAAAGAATTCAATAATTCTCCAATCCATTCTTTGCCGTACGGCTCCGGGAGGAATTAGTTTATGTTTCTTCGAATGGTTTCGATGGGTGTTCAAGCAGAACATTCTGAAGTGTTTGCAAAAGCGTACGATGAGAATGTTATCTCTGTACTTCGGCTCCAGCCGGGATGCAGTTTTGCATCGTTATTGCAGAATATTGACGATCCGAAAGATTGTATCTCTGTCACCATTTGGGAATCAAAAAAAGCGACGGAAGAATACGAACATAGCGGCGTATTCAAGGCTTTGGTCGAATCGCTGAGATCGTTCTATGAAGAATCGAATGAATTCGAATTGAAACTGACTGATGATCTTTCCATCGAATATACTCCGATCCAAAACGACCCCTCCTTAAAACAATTCGACGACAATGACACGGAAAAAAAGTACATCCGGAAGTTCCACATCACTCCATATGCCGCAAAGATTATTACGCTCACCGTTCAACCAGATAAGATCCAGGAATTTCAGGAAATCTTTGCTTCTAAAGTAGTCTCCAAGTTCAGCGAACAGAAAGGTTTCATTCATATTATCCTTCTCAGAAAAGGGAGTGAATTTAACATCATTTCGTTCTGGGATGAAACCATCGATTTGTATGCCGCTGCAGATGAACAATCATTCCGTTCTCTTACAAAAAACGTCTTTGAACTTCTGCCATCATCAGTGCAATGGCAGGTTTCCCATAAAGCATCACGGACCAGTTTTGCAACATCCGAAGAAATAAAAGCATCAGTATACCGCTGCTTGACCGGTGAGTGGTTCTCGAAATGAATTTATATTCAATACGGCATGACTCTCTGCTGATCAAAAGGCCTTCTTTTATATCAAAGTAGAAGCAGAGTCGGACATTTGGCAGGCAACGATACAGTGATCGTTGAAAAATCAATGGTCATCATTCATTCACCAATTATCAGGAGGTAGTTATGATTATCGTGCGAAATACATTTCAGATGAAGTTTGGTCATGCAAAAGATGTAAAAGCTTTAATTGCGGAAGGAAGAGAATTGATGAAACAACACGGACAACCTGAATCACGGTACATGATGGACGTAACCGGAAAATTTTATACGCTTGAGATGGAATTAAAATTCGAGAATCTAGCTGCATATGAAAAGAATTCTTTGGAAACGATGTCGTCGATGGAGTTTGGAGCCTGGTATGGCAAATTTATGGCGCATATCGATTCAGGACATAGGGAAATATTTTCGGTTGTAGAATAATTGATCCATGAAAATGCTATCCCATCAATCTAAGATTTTGTAATTAATGGAACAGTCTACAAGGAATGCAAAAGGATGTTATGATGAAGCGTTGATGTATTCTTGCTTCTCCGAAGGATAAGAAGAAATGAACCGTGGACAGTCGCCTCGTGAGATCAGGCAATAAGGAATGTGTTACTCGAAGCGTGTACCTGGGATGAGCCCTTCGGGATCAGTTCTTGAAAAATGTAACATCCCCGAAGGGGATGAAGATATGAACCGAGGGCAACGCCCTAGGGAAATAATGATCACTATCAGTATGTTACCCTGAAGGGGTAACATAAAAACAAACTATGCCACAATCATTATCCAAAGTATTACTTCATATAGTTTTTTCAACGAAAAATCGACACCCCTTTTTGGTTGATAAAAATATACGTGAAGAGATGCATGCATATCTCGGCGGAACATGTAACAATCTTGAATGTCCGGTTTTGATTGTAGGCGGAATTGCTGATCATGTGCATATTCTTTGTTTGCTCTCTCGGAATCAATCAATGGCAACCATTGTGGGTGAAATGAAACGCAGTTCTTCAAAGTGGATTAAAACGAAAAGTCCACTATTAAACAAATTCGCTTGGCAAAATGGCTATGGTGCTTTCTCTGTTGGACAATCCGACGTTCAGCGTGTAAGAAAATATATTGCAAATCAAGAAGAGCATCATAGAAAAAGAACGTTTCAGGAAGAGTATAGGATATTTTTAGAAGAGAATGAAATCGAATATGACGAACGGTATGTATGGGATTAATATCTTTATTTCACCCATTCAGGGTTCGTTGAAATTTGTGAACAAGAACTGTCGGGGCGTCGCCCCGACCTTGTCGAGATGACCCCTTCGGGGTGATATGTTGTGAAGCGAATGTTTCTTAAGGGTAATTGCAATCATGATCTGTAAAATCCCGTTCCAATTATCCATCGGAACGAGGATTCCGTTTCGAACATTATTCGAGACGGGGCAATTTCATCCTAAATATAAAAACTTATGATAGGGCATGTAATTTCGCATTACAAAATACTTGAAAAGCTGGGTGAAGGAGGAATGGGCGTAGTTTACAAAGCCCAAGACACCAAGCTTGACCGCTACGTCGCACTCAAGTTCCTTCCTGCACATGTAGCAAAATCCGAACAAGAAAAATCACGGTTTTTCCAAGAAGCGAAATCTGCTTCGGCATTGAATCATCCCAATGTATGTACGATTTACGGTATCGACGAAGCAAATGACATGCAGTTCATTGAAATGGAGCTGGTTGAAGGTGTAACACTGTGGGATAAAGTTGATGCCGCAAGTCCTCTCACCATAAAACAGGTAGTTGAGTACGGTATTCAAATCAGTGAAGCTCTTCACGAAGCACACAGTAAAGGGATTATTCACCGCGATATCAAAGCGGAGAATATCATGGTCAACTCCAAGAACCAGATTAAAGTGATGGATTTTGGTCTGGCAAAACTAAAAGGTTCGCTGAAACTGACCAGAACATCTAGCACCATAGGTACGTTAGCCTACATGTCCCCCGAGCAAATCCAAGGGATTGAGGCCGATATACGTTCCGATATTTTTTCGTACGGTGTTGTCCTGTTTGAAATGACAACAGGAAAAATGCCGTTCCGTGGCGAGCATGAAGCGGCGGTGATGTATTCCATTGTCAACGAAGAACCGGAACTTGCAACGAAATATCGTAGTGATATTCCTAATGAACTTCTTCATATTCTCAAAAAGTCGCTGGAGAAAGATCCGGAAGACCGTTACCAATCCATGTCCGAGATCATTGTTGATCTTCGCCGCTTGAAGAAAGAATCGACTCGGATTGTACGAACGAAAGAATTTCAGACTCCAGATATACCGAAAAAGCCGCGGCCTGATCAGTCGGAACAGCAAATGAGGTTGTCAAAACGGACACTCTTGTTCAGCGCTATAGGAATTGCAGTATTGCTCGCGGGAATTTTCTTTCAAAACTCGATTCGTTCTCTTTTTGCACACGACGAAAAGAAAGTGATTGTTGTACTCCCATTCGAAAATCTCGGACCAAATGATAAGGATTATTTCGTAGACGGAATGACCGATGAAGTGACAAGCAGGTTGTCAGGATTATCCGGATTGAAAGTGATCGCCCGTTCCAGTGCTGTTCAGTACAAAAAAACTGCGAAGACGCTGAAACAGATTGGTGATGAACTTGGTGTGAATTATGTTTTGCAGGGGACAGTCCGTTGGGAAACAGTCGACGGAAAAACGAATGTTCGAGTGAATCCGACATTGATCAGAGTAGAAGATGAGACGCAAGCTTGGTCGATCTCTATGGAATCAGTTCTCTCCAGCGCATTTAAGCTTCAATCGGATATCGCCAGCCGTGTTGCCGGAGCGATGGATGTTGCTTTGGGAACGGTAGAAAAAAAATCACTCGAAACTTCTTTGACGGAAAATTCTGAAGCATATGATTATTATCTGAAAGCTATAGAATATTCAAATAGGAGTGTTTCGAAGTCCGACCAGGAAATTGCTATACAATTATTGGAACGTGCAATTCGTCTTGATCCAAAATTTGCAGCAGCGTTTGCTAAACTTGCAAAGATTCATGCAACGATGTACTGGTTCTTCTATGATCGCACTGAAAAACGTGTCGAACAATCACGCGCTGCAGGAGAAAGAGCAACAGAACTTGCACCACAGCTTTCCGAATCACATGAAGCAATGGGATGGTATTATTATCATACCAAACTTGACTATTCAAAGGCATTGGGAGAATTCTCTCTTGCTCTTTCCTATCGACCAAGTAATTCTACCGTATACTATGGCATTGCAGCAGTGATGCGTCGTCAGGGAAATATGCGCGGTTCCATTGAAGCATTTGAAAAATCAATCGAAAGCAATCCGCGTGCTGCTGACCTAATTCGACAGCTTGGAGAAACACAGGTTCTTGCTCGGGAGTATGAAAAAGCAAGCCGAAATTTTGACAAATCACTGGAACTGTCCCCCGATATAACCGGCACATATCAGGATATGGTAAGGAATCTTTTGGCGTGGAAAGCTGATCTTGAAGGTTCACGTCGCACCGTTGAACAGGCCCGCAGGATCGGAAAAATTAATGAAACGGAGTTCATCATTGACTATCTGGAGTACGACGTTGAATTAATAGCGCGAAATTTTCAAGCCGCAAAAAAAGTGATCGACCAGGTGAATACGAAGGAATTTTTGAACGATCAATTCGGATATGCACCAACAAGCCTTCTCCGTGCACAGATGGAACATATCCGCGGGAATGAAACGCTCGCAAAACAATATTATGACAGCGCCGTTGCCTACATTCGTGTTCAACTCAAGACCAATCCGGCCGATGAACGGTTCTATAGTGCCCTTGGCCTTGCGTACGCCGGGATCGGACGCAAGAACGATGCGATAACAGCGGGAGAACGCGGAGTGGAACTTCTACCAATTGAAAAAGAAGCTTGGCGCGGTTCATTTCGCCTTCGTGATCTTGCAAGAATTTATGTCATGGTGGGAGAACAGGAAAAAGCTGTAGATATATTAGAACGGTTGTTATCACTACCGTGTGAAGTAACGGTGCCATTGTTGAAAATAGAACCATGGTGGGAGCCATTGAAGAACAATAAACGGTTTCAGAAATTGGTTTATTAAATTATTGCATTATTGGACTAATGATCAAATGAACCAATTTTAAAAACCACTGATTCAATTACGATAGGTTATAAAAGAATGATAGGTCAAACAATATCCCAATATAAAATTCTTGAAAAGTTAGGCGAAGGTGGGATGGGCGTTGTTTATAAGGCTACCGACACCAAACTTGACCGTTTCGTCGCGCTCAAATTTCTTCCGCAGCATTTATCGGCATCCGAACAAGATAAAGCGAGATTCATTCAGGAAGCCAAATCCGCATCGGCGCTCAATCATCCAAATGTTTGCACCATTCACGATATCTCAGAACACGAGGGTCAATTATTTATCGTGATGGAATTTGTTGATGGGAAATCACTGAAAGATAAAAAAGAACAGCTCGGACAAAAACAAATATTAGAGATCGGTATTCAGGTAGCGGAGGGACTTGCCGCTGCACACGAAAAAGGGATCGTCCACCGCGATATCAAACCAGATAATATCATGATCCGCAAAGATGGTATCGTACAGATCATGGATTTCGGTCTGGCAAAGCTTTTTACATCAGGAAATGTTTCTCGATTGACAAAAGCCGGTACTACAATGGGGACGATGGGTTACATGTCTCCCGAACAAGTGCAGGGACTCGATGTTGATCACCGAACTGATATTTTCTCTCTTGGTGTAGTACTATATGAACTTCTTGCCGGAGAATCTCCGTTCAAAGGTGTACACGAAACGGCGATCATGTATGAGATTGTAAACGTCGACCCCGCACCGATCTCTGCTGTGAAGGAAGGGACTGATCCGGAACTTGACCACATTATTCTTGAATGTCTTCAAAAGGAAAAAGATGACCGATGCCAATCGGCGAAAGAGTTAGCAAAAGATCTTCGGAAGATAAAGAAATCAACCGGACACACAAACAGCAGAGCGTATTCGGTACTGCGTTCAACAAGCCACATTCCTTCAGCGCAAAAAGAAAAATCAATTTCATCCGGCTCGTTCGTCATTGAAGTCATGAATCGGAGATTCGATCTGGCGGCACCTTTTCGTTCATCGGTTATTCCGTGGATTCTTACTGGTGTTCTATCCTTAGCACTACTGTTTACATGGTGGATGTTGCGCCCAACAACTTCTGGAAATTTTATTACAAAATTCACCCTTGATATCGGCGAAGAAAAAATGCTTGATGTTACGGCATATCCTGCTTTGACTATTTCGCATGATGGTTCCAAAGTGGTATTTAAGGCAAACAATAAATTCTATCTGCGTGAATTGAAGTCGATGGATCCCGTTCTCATTCCTGGAATTGAAAATTGCATCTCTCCTTTCTTCTCTCCGGATGACCGTTGGCTTGGATATTTCAGGAACGGGAAGCTTGAAAAAATTTCGTTGAATGGCGGTACTCCTGTTGCAATGACTGAAGCATCGGATAATAGAGGAGGGACATGGAATTCGAAAGGAGAAATTATCTACGCGCCTTCTGCTCAAACCGGATTGTTTCTGATACCGGAAAATGGAGGCGAAGGTAAACAGATCACGAAGATCGATTCTGCCAAGCAAGAGCGTACTCACCGCTGGCCTTCCAGTCTGCCGGACGGCAAACATGTGATATTTACTGTCGGCAAACTTTCGAGTCCCGATTATTATGAAAATGCCAGCATTGATATTGTCAATATCGATACCGGCGAACGAAAACGGATTTTGGAAGGTGCCAGTACTGCGAAATATGTCAATTCAGGTCATCTTCTCTTTTCCCGTTCCGGTGTTTTGTATATCGTACCATTCAATGATGATGATCTTGAAGTATCGGGACAGCCGGTACCTGTAGTTCAAGGAGTGTATAGTGCTACGACCACAGGAATTACCAATTACTCTATTTCTGATAATGGATCACTCGTCTATCTTCCCGGACCGATTGAAGGTGAAAGTAGAAAGATCGTAAAGATCGACATGAAGGGTGCGGTAACGATACTGGATTCATCAGCACATCCGTACATTGAGCCGAGCATTTCGCCCGACAATAAAAAAATTGCCATTGTCATCCGTGATGGGGAAGATTTTGATATCTGGACATTCGATATTGCACGAAGTACGCTCAGCAAATTGACCTTCGGCGGTGTTAACAGGACACCGCACTGGTCGCCGGATGGAAAAACGATCGTCTATATGAAAAGGACAAAAGAAGGAATTAACGGAGTCTTTATGAAACCTTCTGATGGAAGTGGAGACGAAGTGGAAGTGTATGCAGGCAGCGGGAGAAATTATGTCAACTTTTGGTCTCGGGATGGCAAATTCCTTATGATAGATAATTTGACATTGGGTGCTCAGTCCGACCTTCTCGTACTGCCGTTATTAGGGGACAAAACACCCTGGAGGTATTTGGAATCCAAAAAAGATGAATATGAATCTTCCATTTCCCCTGATGGCAAATGGGTTTCGTATATCTGTGATGAATCAGGATCGTATCAGATCTACGTACGACCATTCCCGAAGAAAGAAGGGAAATGGCAGATTTCGTCGGATGTGGCGGAAGAGCCGCGATGGACTCCAGACGGAAAATATTTGCTGTACCGCCGGAATTCTCAATTAATGTCAGTACCGGTCTCTTCTGGAACGACATTCACGGCTGGAGTACCAACGGTGCTGATCGAAAATTTTCCGGCAATGAATGTGGATAGTGGGATCAGTTATGATATTACTTCGGATGGAAAATATATTGTAACAACCCAACCTGTGAAAGGGGTCTCGTTCAAAAATATATCGATTGTTTTGAATTGGACGGATGAAATAAATAAAATGATGGATAGCGAAAAATAAAGCTATTGATTCATTGAATTATTTCAGCATTTGGTCATTGAATCGTGAATTGCTTTTCAATGAGTCAACGATTCAATCAACAAATGAAAAAATCTTATGATCGATCAGACAATATCGCAATATAAAATAGTTGAGAAATTAGGTGAAGGTGGGATGGGTGTAGTGTATAAAGCCCAAGACACCAAACTGAACAGGATCGTCGCCCTCAAATTTCTTCCGCATCATCTTGCGAAAGGGACATCTGAGCAGACGCGGTTTCTTCAAGAGGCTCAGGCTGTCGCAATTCTGAACCATCCCAATATTTGTGTGATCCACGATGTCCGTGAAGAAGATGGGAAACAGTTCATTGTCATGGAATTTGTAGAGGGAAAAACGGTCCGGGAGACGTTTCTGAAGGGAAAGATCAAAATCGAAACCGCCATCGATTATGCAATCCAGATTGCCGAAGCACTCGAAGAAGCGCACACCAAAGGGATCGTCCATAGGGATATCAAAGCTGATAACATCATGATCAATTCCAAAAACCAAGTTAAGGTGATGGATTTTGGTCTGGCAAAATTAAAAGGATCATTAAAACTGACGCGGACTTCGAGCACTGTTGGCACGCTTGCATATATGGCGCCGGAACAGATGCAGGGAGGCGAAGTTGATCCACGGTCGGATATCTTCTCGTTCGGTGTATTGTTTTTTGAGATGCTGTCAGGACGGCTTCCGTTCCGCGGCGAGCATGAAGCGGCAATGATGTACTCCATCATCAATGAGGACCCGGAGAATATTCAGAAATTTGTCCCGGATGCACCGGCAGAGTTGTCATTTCTTTTAAAGACCGCGCTCGAAAAAAATCAGGATGACCGCTTTCAGCACATGTCCGATATTGTACGCGATCTGCGTCGTTTGAAGAAACAGAGTTCACGAGTTAATCGTCCGCAATATTCCGGCGAGTACAAAAAAATTGAAGAAGAAAAAACTCAACACTCCTCTTCGCAGCACCAATCGGCAGACACTCCAAAGAACAGCAAAAAAACACTTCAGTATATTGTTGGGGGATTGGTTGTTATGATCTTGATTTTCGCCGGACTGATGTTGTTCATGCAAAACGATCCGATTCCGTTTACCAAAACCCAAATGTCAAGGATCACTTCTACCGGAAAAATCTTTTCAGCTTCAATTTCACAGGATGGACGATACGTTGCTTATGTTCAGTTGGATAAGGGAAAATATTCGTTGTGGGTAAAGCAGTTGGCCACCTCAAGTAACATTCAGATTAGAATTGCTCAAAAGGCAGCAATTGCGGATCCTGTGTTCTCCAATGATGGGAATTTCATATTTTACCGTATGGGAGATGATGTTCTAGATAATTATTCACTCTATAAGATTCCTGTACTTGGGGGGAATTCGGTAAAAATTTTGGACAATGTCCAAAGCTCAGTTACGTTATCACCTGATGGAAAACAGCTCGCATTTCGAAGAGTCTATCCAGAATCGGGCAATTTTGCGTTGGTTGTTGCCTCTGTCGATGGTTCACAACAGAAAGATCTCAGTGCGTATAAAGGGGATCTCTGGATCAATGGTAATCCTTCTTGGTCACCGGATGGGAAAATGATTGCAGCCTCTCTGGGATCGTGGGAAGGAGGATTCCATCATACCGTTGTTGGTTTTGATGTAACAACGGCAGAAATGAAAAAATTATCAACCCATCAATGGGATGATGTGTCTCAAGTCAATTGGCTTTCAAACGGGAAGGGACTTGTTGTAGAGGCTTCAAGTATCAATATCATTGCAACACAACTATTTTTCATCGAATATCCTTCCGGTACCGTTTCCAAAGTGACAAATGATCTGAATAACTATTTGAGTTCGTCTCTCACGAATGATTTTAAAACGTTGTGTACAGTCTTGAATGAACAGGAACTTTATTTGTATTTTGTTCAAAACGGAGATGCAAAGCATGCAAAAAAAATTACTTCGCAGCGTAATGACGGTGACAGGGGATTGACAATCAGCAGTAAGAATGAATTGTATTATTCATCCAGACAGAATGGAGCTTTTGATATTTGGAAATCGGAGCTCAACGGCGAGAATCAACAACAGATTACATTTGATGAGTTTCTGGAATTTGATTTTTCAGTCTCCACCATTGCCAAATCAATAGTGTTCACCTCATCTAAGGGAGGAATTCCCAATATTTGGTCACTCAAAACCGACGGAACAGGACTGAAACAATTAACAAAAGATGCTGAAGACTACAGGCCCACTATTGATGCAACAGGAAAGTGGGTCGTGTTTGATTCCTGGCTTCGGGGTCCGAATACAATCATGAAGGTGCTGCTGGATGGTGGGGAGAGAGTGGATATCACATCGACTCAAGGAACTCAGCCGAGTATCACTAACGACGGAAAGCGAGTGATCTTTCGTAAATATGATGACCAACGAAAGGTTCAGACGATGTACGCGGTACCGCTGGAAGGGGGAACGCCGAAATACTTGTTTGATCTTTCGAGCGATGCAGAAAATGAAATGGTGATGCGGCCCAACAGCAACGATATAAGTTACATCCTCACGGAGAATGGAGTATCTAACATCTATATCCGGTCGTTGGATGGCGGCGCTCAAAAACGATACACCGATTTTGACGAATATTTTATCACAAATTTTGCATGGACTAACGACGGGAAATCACTAATCGTCTCTCGCGGTGATATCCGATCCGATGTTGTCATTATTGCAGATGAACAAAACAAGACGGTAAAATGAAATACGCAATTATCTCAGATATACACTCGAATTTAGAAGCGCTGCAAAGAGCATTGTCCATTATCGATGAGAAGCAGATCGATGAGATCATCTGTCTCGGCGATGTGGTCGGTTACGGTGCCAATCCCAACGAATGTGTCGATATCGTTCGCAAACGTTGTTCCACTGTGGTCTTAGGTAATCATGATGCTGCCGCTTTGGATGTCTCTCAAGCGCACGACTTTAACGCTATTGCAAAAAAAGCAGTGGTGTGGACTTCGCAGCAGCTGACCGATGAAAGCAAAACATTCTTGTTATCTCTTCCGATGGTTGCCAAAAAAGAAAATATATTGATCGTACACTCTTCCCCCAATACACCGGAAGCGTGGGATTATATCATCGACAATGATGATGCCTCCTCTGCGATCCGTTATTTTGAAGAGAAGATTTGCTTTATCGGTCACACCCATGTTCCCGGAATCTTCACTAGTCACGGCCGTGCAAAGAATATTACGCCGGATGATCAATATCTGATCAATGTGGGAAGTGTCGGCCAGCCGAGGGATGGGAACCCAAAACTCGCTTTTGGGATCTTCGATTCTTCGACATGGGAGTATGAACTGATTCGATCTCAATACGATATTCAAACAGCGGCGGAAAAGATCTATGCCGCAAAACTTCCGGAAGAACTTGGAAACCGGCTGATGTACGGGATGTAAATATCATATCATTTCATTGCTTTGTAAAGCATGAAGTCAGTTTAACGAAATCCTGCATTAAGAGATGCCACCCTTAAAGACTAATGATAACGCGAACAATGAGAATGGAAAATAATACTCCCATATATTCACAAAAATGTATGATGGCATGGTAAATCGTTTCATTATCGTTAAGAAAATATTATCGACTGCTTGGTATGATCGCTTTTTTTTGCCTTTAACACGCCTCACAATAATCTACTTGTCTGACTTAATTGTATTGACGAAACACACAGTGAAAACAACATGTCATAATATCATCCTGCTTTGCGTAGTATTTCTATTCCCTTCTATTGCAATCTCACAATCACCATTTACGTTTGAACAATTCACTTTAAAAAATGGATTGTCTGAAAACACAGTTAATGCGATAGTACAAACTCGCGACGGGTATCTATGGATTGGTACAGCTAACGGACTTAATCGATTTGATGGAAAAAACTTCAAGACATTTTATAATTATACGCACACACTGCAAGTAAATTACATTCGGACATTATTTGAGGACAGCAAGGGAAATTTGTGGGTCGGAACGTGGGGCGGCGGTGTATGTCTATTTGACAGAAAAACTGAACAATTTAGTTTATTGAATAATTATCTCAAATTAGAGAAAGCAACCAGTAATAATTTAGTTCGGTGTTTTGCTGAAGATTCACAAGGATTAATATGGATTGGGTCTCTGAATGGCGGATTATTTAGTTATGATCAAAGGGAAAAAATATTACGCCGATACCTTATTGGAATTGATATCACTGCCATTTACCCAATGCATAACGGAGAGTTATGGATTGCTTCCAACATTCGAGGTCTTTTCAAATTCAATCCTAAGACGGGATCAGTACTCTCCGTTCTACATGATCCGAAGGATCCACAATCGTTGGCAATGAACAGCGTCATATCAATACTACCGTTTAGAGATTCGTTGCTTATTGTTGGTCTACATACTGGTGTGGATATAGTAAATAAAAGGACGTTAAAGGTTGCTCATTTTATTCCCTCTGCGATAGGAAAAAATCTCATCAAACCTATTATTCTTGACAGGCAGAAGCGACTGTGGCTCGGTTCATATGGTCATGATGGAGTTTATCTTGTTGAACGAATGGGAACAAAGGATCAAATGATAACAAACATCCGTGCAACTTCATCTGACGAGAAAGGGCTTACCGGTAACAATATTCGGTGTATTCTTGAAGATTATTCGGGGAACATTTGGTTTGGCACCGAAACCGGCTTATGCAAATTATCAGCAACAAAAATGTTTGAACGGCATGAAGATTTTGCAAATAAAAAACATGATCAGAGAAGCACCACTGTCACAAAAATTTATCAAGATCGCAATAAGAATCTGTGGATTGGGTATGATGGAGATGGCTTCATAAAAATCGATGCTACGACAGGAGATACTACAATATTTTGCTATACAGGAGTGGATCCTCAAAAAATAGCAGAGAATAATATATCGGATATTTACGAAGACCGTTTTGGAACAATATGGATTGCCACAAAAGGAATAGGCCTAAAAAAATTACATCGTGATTACAAAACATTTACTAACTATTTCCATAATCCAAAAGATTCAACATCACTTCGAAGCAATCTAACGGCACGCTTATTGGAATTGGATGATGGAACATTCCTTGTTGGTACACAATTTGGCGCAGATGTGATGGATCGAACAAAGGGTACGTTTATTCGGATCAACGATTATCTTTCAAAAAAAACAAATATTGAAGAGCTTGACGAGTTTCCCTTTCCATTTCTTCAAGATCATCATGGTACGATATGGATGGGTCCAACGCGATATCATACAAAGACAAATAAAGTATCGCGTTTTGCCGTCAATAAAAATATTCCTTCTTCGCTGACTCCAGAAATCGAAACGACGGTGTTTGAAGATTCACAGGGAAGAATATGGATAGGTACTTTCGGAGGGGGTGTATCCAAATATATTGATTCAAATAATACCTTTAAGCGATATACAACGGCAAATGGTTTGCCCCATGATATTGTTTTTTCCATTGAAGAAGATCACTATGGAAATTTATGGATGGGAACGATAAACGGACTTGCAAAATTCAATCCGGCAACAGAAACATTCCGAACGTATACCACTGATGATGGTCTTAGAAACAATGAATTCAACTGGAGGACCAGTCTCAACACTCATGACGGCAAACTGTATTTTGGCGGAAGAGATGGATACATTTCATTCAAGCCGGAAGATATGAAAAATGATACATTCGTATCAAACGTTGTTATGACTTCCTTTAAAGTTTTTGGCAGAGAGATTGCAATATCGGAATTAGCCGATCCCGGGAAGGAAATCACTTTAGAATTCAATCAAAACTTCTTTTCTATAGAGTATGCATTCTTGGATTATCTACCGCACAAAAAAAATCAATTTAAATACATGCTCACAGGGTTTGACGATACATGGCATCAATCCGGTGATAATACAACAGCAACATATACCGATGTGCATCCCGGGACATATGATTTCATCATTCAAGCCAGTAATCGGGATGGTGTATGGGGTGTTCCAAAGAAAATGGCAGTAATTACAATCGTGCCGGCGTTTTGGATGACATGGTGGTTCAAAGGATTGGTGATTATCGCAATACTATCGATGGTCTATAGTGTGTATCGGTATCGGATGATAAAAATATATGAAATGCAAAACGTCCGGATGAAAATTGCCGGAGATTTACACGATGAGATCGGGAGTAATTTAAGCGGAATAGCGATTGCAACACAAATGAAAGCACGCGACGACAAATTCTCCGAAAAGGATAAGCAGGAATTACTGGATATCGGACAAACAGCAATACAAACAGCCAATGCCATGCGGGATATTGTTTGGTTTATTAATCCGCAAAATGATTCTACGGAAAATCTATTTCTCAAAATGAAAGAGACGGCAAAATCTCTGCTGCGGTCAACGAACATAGAGTTTGAATTTTCGGGAACCCCGAACTTTGCTCTATCGCTTGAACATCGAAGGAACCTTTTTCTTATTTATAAAGAAGCTATTCATAACGTAGTGAAACATTCCGGAGCCACAAAAGTGACCATTTCTTTTTCGGAAGAGAATTCACAACTGCATATGATCATCCGTGACAATGGAAAATTTATTCAACAAAATATAAAGCGTGATGGACTCGGTTTAACCAGCATGAAAAACCGCGCATTGTCGTGTCGTGGAACCTTGAACATTATTCCTGATGAGCATGGAACGTCGCTCTTTCTGACAATCCCCTTTTCATAAAACTACGAACATTCGTAGTTGTAACTACCTCGTATTCTGGATACTCTAAGGATATGAGTGAAATAACTGATATCAAGAATAGTGCTATTTCGTTGTGGATTGTTGAGGATAATAAAGTATACCGCCAAAACATTGAAAAACTTGCTCAACAGATCCCATGGGTTACTGAATGTAAAGCATTTGAAACGGGCGAACTTACCTTGCAAGCGTTTCAAAACGAAACACCTCCAGAGCTTCTTCTGCTCGATCTCGTCCTGCCGGGGATTGACGGCATTACTACACTCAAAAAAATAAAGCGGATATCTCCATCCACCAAAGTGCTTATTTTGACGGTTCAGGATGATGAAGAGCAGATATTTCAGGCGATTTCGAGCGGTGCAGATGGATATTTATTAAAAGCGACTTCTACGGATTCGATAATTCAATCCATTGAAGATGCGATGAAAGGGGGTGCTCCGATCAACGCCTATATTGCGAGCAAAATTCTCTCTGCGTTTAAAAGAGCAAATAAACCCGCATTCGATTATGGGTTGACAGAGCGGGAAAAAGAAATTCTTGAACTTCTCATACTGGGTATCTCCCGTAAAAAAATTGCGGACAAAATTTTTATCAGCTACCATACCGTCGATTTTCATATCAGGAATATTTACAGCAAGCTGCATGTCAATTCGCTGCCAGATGCAGTAGCAAAGACGATTAAAGAAAAGATAGTATAACACAACATTTTCTACATGTAAGCCATTTACAACATACCCGCCAATCTTACGATTGGCGTTTTTTTTTGGTTGAAAGTATCTTTACATTAAGGCTCAATTATTGGATCCGATTGTTGAAAATAGACCTTGTCACATCTTGTTTTGCGGGTTCATATACGGCATGTAAATAAAGATCGTGAAGTTAATTGCTATCTTAAATTACTGGAGAAGAATTGAAGAAATTTCTGACCGTAGCAGGTATTATTGCATTCGCTGTAGGGACTATTTTTCTTCTTGCTTATATTTTTCTTTTGATAGAGCCAGTTGATGAAGTGTCTTCTAAGGATTACAATAGAGAAGGAATTGCTTTAATGGACAAAGGAGAACTTGACAGCGCCATACAGTTCTACCAAAAAGCTATTGAATTTGATAAAAATAATGTGAACCCGTACTTTAATCAAGGGTTAGCATTTTATAAAAAAGGGAATATTGATAGTGCAATATTGCTCTATGAACAAGCAATCAAGCTCGATCCTAAGGAGTCCGATGTTTATAATAATTTAGGTGTGATATATTATGAAAAGGGGAATTATGATAAAGCCATTCAGCTCTATGAAAAGTCGATTAAATTTAATCCCAAAAAAACAAATCATTACTTCAATTTAGGATTCGTGCACCTTCATCATCGCAATCCAGAGAAGGCGATTGTTATGTTCCAAAAAGTTATCGATCGTAATTCGAAATCGTCCGAGGGGTACAAATATTTGGGGCATGCATATGAAATGAAAGGTGACGACGCGAAGCAAATAGCTGCGTATCAAAAAGCAGCCGCACTTGGCGATGAAGAAATTCAACAATGGTTGACGCAACGGGGTAAAACGTGGTGAATTTTTATAAAAACTGACCTGGTCAATCTCGAGGATCATGGTCAAAAATCCACCCCGTGCATTGGTAGTTGAATAGTGACGGTGCTGAGCCCATTTCCGTAATTCGAAACTGTAGTAAATCGATCGAAATGCCGTTCAACAAATTCCTTTCAACACTTTCACTGTGAAAATTTGTTTTAATTTGCTTCTGTTACGCCCATTTTCTAACTTTCCGCACGTAATAAAGATGTAATACTCTTGTAAGCTCATACCCTATGCGTTCGTCTCGGCGAAAATTTCGACGAATGACCTCAGTGAATCTATATTCTCTGTCCGGATCCTTTTACAATTCTAATATTTTCCCCGAAATTCTTCGCCTTTCTAAAGGATTTTCAAAATGATCGGGAAAACAATATCGCATTATACTATTCTCGAGAAATTGGGTGAAGGGGGCATGGGCGTTGTTTATAAAGCCATTGATACAAAACTCGACCGCTTTGTTGCGCTGAAGTTTCTTCCGTCGCACACCGCTGATACCGAAGAAGGAAATCAACGACTGATGCAGGAAGCGAAAGCAGCATCCTCTATCAATCATCCGACTGTCTGCGTTATTTATGACTTTGAAGAGGCTGATGGAAAACAATTTATCGCCATGGAGTATGTTGAGGGAATGACACTACGACAACGGATGGCACTTACTCCTCTTTCCTTGGATGAAATTATCGATGTTACGATTAATATCATTGCCGCATTAAAAGAGGCACACAATAAGGGAATTGTTCATCGTGATATAAAGCCCGATAACATCATGATCACCAATCAACATCAGGTAAAGGTGATGGATTTCGGGTTGGCAAAATTAAAAGATTCCATTTTCAAAACACGGAAATCCGTTAGAGTTGGAACGCTTGCTTATCTTGCGCCGGAACAGATTCTGGGAAAGGAAATAAATTCACAAACCGATATCTTTGCCCTTGGCGTTGTCTTATATGAAATGACAACAAGACGGCTTCCGTTTCGCGGGGAGCATGAAGCGGCAGTCATGTATTCCATCTTACATGAGGAATGTACTCCCGTGCATCGTTATGCTCCTGATGTGCCGACGGAATTTGTTCTCATTATTGAAAGAGCACTCAAGAAGGAATCGCGAGATCGTTTTCAATCGGCAGGTGAAATGGAAATTCAACTTCGTCAGTATTGGAAGAAACAATCTTCAGGGTCAATTGCACCATCGGCGAGTGCTTCAAATCTGCCGTCGGCACAGAAACGAAGACTTTCCGCAATAGTCTTTACGGATATGGTCGGTTACAGTGCCTTGGCGCAAAAAAATGAATCGCTTTCATTGGAACTGTTGGCCCAACAGCAGGTGATCGTCAGATCGGTTGTTCCCAATTTCAGCGGAAAAGAAATCGATACGATCGGTGATGCATTCTTTTTGGAATTTGAAAGTGCGCTGGAAGCATCACGGTGCGCGGTTGAGATACAAAAAAGTATTCGCGAGCACAATGGTTCGATGGCGCCGGAAAAACAGATCCACATCCGAATCGGAATTCATATTGGAGATGTCATCCATATTGATAATAAAGTGCAAGGCGACGGTGTGAATATTGCCGCCCGAATTGAACCGATCGCCGATTCCGGGGGTATTTGTGTTTCGGAAGATGTTGCCCGCCAGATCAGGAATAAGATCGATCTGCCTCTGCTCAAAATCGGTAGACCTCAATTAAAAAATATTCAAATTCCTGTAGACATTTATAAAATTGTTCTTCCGTGGGAAAAACAACGCAGCGGAATTACGGAGCGTATGTTATTTACGTATAGACGTAAAAAAATTCAAGCGATTGGCATCGCGTTGTTGATAGTTGTCAGTAGTGTAGTGACTTTTCTTCTTTGGCAAAACAATGATCCCGTATTATCAGCGAATATTTCCGCTGTCCGTGATACTTCCGGTACGACGGTTCATTCCACAATCGACAACATAACGCAAACACCAGTGATGAGCAACGCTTCCACGAACAGTCAAAAGGAAGAAAATATTTCACCTGGGTCAATACACATGCCGTTGAACAATACATCTTCTCAAACCGAGATGCTGCGTGATACTGCTCCAACGGACGTTGTTCGTGAATTGATGATTCCTTCAAACGATTACAGAATAGCGGTACTTCCATTCTCAAATATCAGTCCGAATAAAGAGGATGAATACTTTGCGGACGGTATGACGGAAGAACTTATTTCGACACTTTCTAAAATTCAACAGATTAGAGTGATTGCACGAACATCAATCATACAATACAGGGGAAGCAATAAAAAGATCTCGGAAATTGGAAACGAATTGAAGGTGAAAGCGATTTTGACAGGCAGCGTACGAAAGTCGGGCAAGAAACTCCGGATCACCGTGCAATTAATTGATGTCTCCAATCAGGAACATTTATGGTCTGAGGAATACAACAGTGAACTGACGGATGTTTTTGATATACAATCGAATGTTGCCAAGCGGGTCGCAAACGCACTTCCTCTGAAGCTCATAGCTCCGATCAATCAAAATGCTGATAGTAGACGGCAGGTAAATATTGAAGCATATACTTTGTATTTGCAGGGGAGATTTTATTGGAACAAACGGTTTCCGCTAGATTTACTCCAAAGTGTAGAATATTTCAAAAAATCAATTCAAAAAGACAGCCAATTTTCGTTGGCATACGCAGGACTTGCCGATGCATACGTACTGCTGGGAAATTTTTATGTACTGCCACCACCCGAAGCATATCCCTTGGCAAAAAAAGCGGCACTCAAAGCTCTTGAACTCGATGCGTCCCTGCCCGAAGCTCACACATCGTTAGGATTTACGTTGATGCACTATGATTGGAACTGGAGTGAGGCGGAAAAAGAATTTCGAACTTCGTTGGAGCTTAATCCAAGTTATGCAATGGGTCAAAGCTGGTATGCATATTTTCTAACAGTCACAGGTAGATTTGATGAAGCTGTTGCAGCTCGGAAACATGCGCAAGAATTGGATCCTCTTTCGATCGTCATCAGTTCCGAAATAGGGCTGACGCTGTATTTTTCGGGAAAATTTCAGGAAGCGATCGATCAGTATCAAACGGTACTGAGAAGTGATCCAAGTTTTTATGCTGCATACATCCCATTGGGCGGGGCATTACTTCAGCAAAAACGTTATGATGAAGCAATTGTGGCGTTCAAGAAAGCCAGGATCTATTCCCTCAACCATCCCATACCGACTGCAGCGCTTGCATATGCGTACGCCGTTTCGGGGAAGAGAAAAGAGTCCCGTACAATTGCAGAAGAATTGAAAAAAAATTCTGTGAAGACATACATATCGCCGTACTGGATAGGAATTATTTATGCCGGTTTGGGTGAAAACGAAACAGCATTTCAGTGGATGAAAAAAGGAATCGACCAACATGATGGGTCAATGATCCTCTTAAAAGTCGAACCGATTCTCGGCACGTTGCGGAACGATAAACGGTATACAGAACTACTCACGAATATCGGTTTGAACTAATACTTACTGTATGAGGAATGAACAACGGCAATATTATTCAACGGTAGAGGAAGAGAATACCGCATTGGCGCGCGCCGTTGAGGAATTGACTGTCCTGAATGAAATGGCGCAAGCGGCAGCGGTAAGTTTGGATTTAAATGAAATGCTGAAGACCATCGTAAAACGATCGTTGCAAGCGTTACAAGCTGAGCAAGGCGTTATTACGCTTGTTGACGAAAACAATGCTGAACAAACGAAAACGCTGGTACGCATTATCGTTCGATCGAGCGAAGATAATAAATTTCATTTTAACGAAGGATTATTGGGATGGATGTTGTTGAATAAACAACCATTACTATTGAACGATCCGGCGCACAATGTTCAATTTAACCGAATTCCATGGGAAGAACCGATCTCCTCGTTGTTGTGTGTACCGATGATGATAAAAGGAAATCTGACTGGAGTGATCACAGTCTATAACTCAACAGAAAGAGCTTTCAACCAAAACGATCAACGACTCTTGACTATTATTGCATCACAAATGTCCCATATCATAGAAAATACCCGTCTGGAAGAAGAAAGACGAGAGATGCAGATACGCATCGCACGTGATTTACATGACGACATTGCATCGTCGTTAAGTAGCATAGCACTCTACGCCGAAAGTGTAAAACGATTATTGCGTGATGCACCGCCGCAAGCGATTGAGACCATCGATAAAATGACATCCCTATCGCACAATGCTGTCGATACGATGGGAGATATTGTCTGGTCGATTGCACCGGAACATGATTCTCTCAATGATTTGTTCAGTCGATTGAAAAACCTTACTGTCGATTTGTGCAGTACAAAGGAGATCCGTCATCATGTTTCAATTCCAGAGGATCTGGTTGAGAAAGAATTATCAGTTGTCGTACGACGGAATATATTCCTTATTTTCAAGGAGGCTCTGAACAACATTCTGACCCATTCACATGCCCGAAATATTTTTATCAAAATTGTGTTGCATAATGGTTTGTTTGAAATGATGATTCACGATGACGGTATCGGATATAAACTTGATCGAAGCGAAAGTGGCAGCGTATCAAATGGCGGCCATGGATTGAAAAATATGGAGAAGCGTGCAAGAGAAATAGATGCAAAGCTATCAATTGTATCCGAAAAAGAAAAAGGTACGACATTGATACTTTCTAAAAAAATGACATGAAAATGCTATTGTTTCTTTTTTCATCAACATGTACGTTGAACGGAAAAACAGATCGATAGGTCAAAAGCTGTATGAGTATTCGAGTCGCAATCGTTGAAGATAATGTTGATTATCGCGAAGGTCTGTATCAGATCCTGCGGAATAATGATGGATTTCGTTGTCTCGGTCAATTTGAGTCAGTAGAAGAAGCGATGAAAAAACTGACTGAGGTCGATGTAGTGTTAATGGATATCGGACTTCCCGGCAAATCCGGAACGGAAGGTGTTCGCCTCGTGAAAAAAAAATATCCCGATACACAGGTAATTATGCTCACTGTTTTTGACGACAGTAAGAATATTTTCGACGCTATTGTTGCGGGTGCCAACGGATATATGCTGAAAAACACTCCTCCGCAAAAACTGCTTGCTTCCGTTGAAGATTCTGCGGCGGGCGGCATGCCGATGACTCCGATGATTGCACGCAAAGTCATAGAGATGTTTAAAAAACAATTCCCGACTGAAAAAGAAAATTATTCACTCACTCCACGCGAACAAGAGATTCTCAATCAACTGATCGAAGGTTTAAACTATAGTATGATTGCAGAGAAACTGTTTATCAGCCTTGACACAGTTCGGAACCACATTCGTCATGTTTACGAGAAACTCCACGTCCATTCTAAATCACAAGCTGTGGCGAAGGCGATAAAACACAATATTGTTTAGCCAATCGAAATAGTTGTGTAGTACTATTCTTAAAGAAACCTTCTTCACATCAAGAAGAATCGCCGGTTTCGTTTTTTCTTCTTGTTTTGGAGCAAAGCGATGCATTTCAAAATGACATGATTATGTCATTGTATTTTGCCATTCTTGCATGCATGTTGTACATGAAAACTGCAGTTGGTGTGTCTCAATAATAACGGAGGTTTGTATGAAAGCAATTATTCCATTTTTTTTGTTTTTGGTCATGTTTGGTATGACAATAACCTTTTCTCAAGATGATCGGATTCTACCAGCACAAGCCGAGGCTATTCGTTCGTTGGCGCTTGAAAAGGGATTTACCGCACAGGCCCTGAACGATTATTTGATCCAAAAATGGGGTTCTTCATTGAACGATTTGAGTCGGAAGAATGCAGCGACACTGATCGCATTATTTCAAAGCGATACACCACCGTTACCATCCGATGTTATTCGCACTGCTCCTGCGCAGAATACTCCTACATCAACACTGCAACCGCAGCAACAAAATAATCCTGTGGTTCAGCAGAATTCCACAAAAGGACAACAACAGACGCTGCTGATTGCTGAATATCTTGAAATAGGAATGTCGAAGCGATTTCATCTCATCGATGGAAATATTATTCAAGGATCGATAGCGAGTATCGACAGCGGCATGTGTAATATCGAAACTGCCGATGGTATTCTGAAGATTCCCACGAAAGATATTTTGGAAGAAACGGCGGAGATTACAAAACGTGACGGCAGCCGCTATGTTGGTCCGGTGTTGAAGGAAACAATCGAAGATATCACCGTACGTTCTAAATACGGTGACGTCATTGTCGATAAACGAGATATCCAGAATATGAATCGCTATCATGGCGGAAAACTTGTTCCATGGGCAGAAGAGAAGAAGACATTCTATCGAGGCAATGTGGTGTTGACTGACATATTTTTTGATCCAACCGCATTTCCGTTGGAACCAAATTCGCTCTATATTAGTGCCCTCTCGCTCGGATATGGATTTACAGATCGGTTTATGGTCCGCACATCGTTTGGTAATAATTTCTCCGGTGATTTGAACCTTCAACCAATTATTCAATTTTACAATCAACGGACCGCCACCAATCGAATCGCTGCTGCAGTCGGAATGGACATGTACAGCCATCACGATATGACATCGGTGATAGCGAAATATGCCCGCTTCATTAAAGAGGATAAAGTCGGTGGAAAACCGATCAACGAACTGTCGGCGCCATTTTCAATTTCAAACGCACTTTCCAAGCAGTACAAGAATAATTTCTATGCTGAATTCTATGTGGTGCTTTCACATCGTTGGACACTCGAATCAGGTCGTGGAGAAATGGGTTATCATCTTGGTTTCAGAACAAACACATTGCCGTTCTATAGGGATGATGTTCTGGCAGCCGGGTATAAATGGTCCAATGATGCACTCGGGAAAGTACCGTTTCGTTTTTGGGCTGCCTTCGAGTATGACTTAATGAAGGACTTGAAACTCGCCGCAAATATCTGGGCAGACAACGGGTACCGATATCGAACGCTGAATCAAGTGGTGAAAGATTATTTACGGGAAACGCCGTTCATCTTGGATGGACTTGATGGAGAAGAACGGACGGTTGATTTTGATTTTGGTCTTCTGTACGCGGTGAATGAAAGTTTACGTATTGGTATTCATTTCCAACACCCGTACATCGCTCTCTTTTGGAGAATCGTTGAATTCTAATGTCGCTGTCTCAAAGCATTCTTCGACGCGCACCGCGTACTATGGTCATCCTGAACGTTGTTGTGACATCGCGTCGATCTACGATTCAATAGGAAAGGATGATTTCAAAGCACAAGATTACTTTTTTGTATACGCACTAGGAAATACCGCATTGTTTGTGTGAGGTTATTTATGAAAACAGTGTTTCTCTGTATACTCTCAATTTTTTGCATCGCGTCTGGATCGGTGATTGCACAAGAGCATTCAGGTTCTTCCATAGGGAATAACTTGAGAATACAAAAACTAGTGCGTGATGTAATTGGAAGAACAATTGTTTTGAATTTTAAAGCAGAGGGACCAAAAACCGGGACACTCATCCGTGCTAATGGGAATGAATTTGTGTTGGAGGTGGAGGGTGACGAAGAGATATTTCAAACCCAAACAATTCATTCCTACACAATAAAAGCGGGAATTGCAGAAGGAATTTTGATGATAATTTCTGGCTGTTTTGGTGCAGGTCTTGGTGCAGGAGCGGCGGCACTTTCTGTGAACGGAATCTCAGCTGCCGCAGTAGGCGGGGTTGGATTTGTCTTTGGCGTTCTTGGAGGGTGGCTTGGCTATGAAAGTTTTTTCCAGGATGTGGAAGTCGAATTACCTTGAGATGAAAGGGAAACTATGAACCAACGGAATGTCGAACGAATAATATTTGCAGTGTGTGTGATGGGGTTTGCTGGATGCACATCTACGTTCGACAACATGATTATACGTGATGAATTGGCAATGTGGTCAGGGGAAAAGATCGTAGCACTGACTCTCAACAACGGATCTGTGGTTTCTTTTAACGATGATGGGGGGCGGATCGTCAGGAAGCAAAATGGAACAGAAACAAAAACGACAATTGACGGGGTTACCAATTATGACGAACGTGTACAAATAGATCTAAATAATATTGTAGGAGCAAAAATAGAGCGATCCGAATTCAGTGCGGGACGCTCAATGTTGTTGTTACTTGCACTCCTGTCGGGTGTTTTGTTCACGCTCCTCATGATTGCTCTCAGTTCAATATAACTGTATGACAAACTTCAGAATAGTTCTGCTTGTTGCTCTTGTGAGCATTGTTTCGTTTCCGCAGATGGCGAGTTCCCGGGATGGAGCTCCTCTGCGAGCCATTGTCTTTACGACAACAGGTATTGGTGTCAGCGGATATCTGATGGGAATTCGCGTGGGGATTGAAGATGATACACTCGTGCTGACATCATCTAGTGGAACAGAACTTTTCCCGGTTGCCAGCCTGTCAAAAATGGTCATTTTACCCGCTGAGCATCAGGGAAATTTATTCCTTGCCGGATCTATTGTCGGAACGTACGCAAGTACATTATTGATCGGAAATCAGGATGGAATGCCGGCAGGATATTTGGAAGAGTCATTTGCCGGCGGTGCAGGAATGTTGTTTACAACACTGATTGGAGTTCTCGTCGGCGGAGGTGTTGGAGTACTGATCAATTCAGGATCGAGCGATGAACTTATTCTTGAGTTTAACAGCAGCATTAAAGAAAATAAAGAGGCGCGCACAAAACTCTATGGAATATTTTCCAAAGAGTTGAACTATCGAAAGATCCATATGAGTGTTCAGGGTGGTCATGTGTATGCACGGGTAAAGGATGAATTTCGGAAAGCTACCGGACAAGGTAATAATGGGATGTATGGCGGCGGGACGAGTGATGTTAACTTATTGCGGAAGATTCAAGTGACATATTCCCCCGAACGGGATAGGGAATTCGGCGCTGCGATACATTGGAGTAGTGAGCCAAAAGTACAGTTGACAAAGTATAACACGATTTACAATAACAATATCAATAATCTTTATACTTATGTAGAGACTTCCACAGGGCAGGAACAGCAATTTAACGTGACAGGATATTATGCTATCGGAAAGTATAAACCCTTCGTCGAACAAATTCCTCAGAATGTTGACGTTGCGATTGGCGTCGGGATCGGGATCGCTGCAATCCAATATCATCGTAGTGTAGGGATCGTTACTACCAACGGAACGAACAACTTCAACACCTATCAATTCACCAGAACGTCAACAGAGGTCAGATACAATAATGATGTGAATAAATCGGTCGGAAGCGCAATTATCTTTGGAGAGGCGAGTTATTTTATCCATGATTTCTTTTCGATCGGACTCACGGCGGATTATTCCTATTTCCCTTCAATTGTTATTCCTTCCGAGCCGCAAGCAGGACTTCCGGAACAAACGCTCACCGGGAATGGATCAGTCGGTTTCGTGATCGGGATACATTTATGAACAATCATGAAATGCGGAGACAGTATGTTTAATGCATTGTCGAATAGAAAATTGCTGCGAACAAGATGTCTTTGCGAAACAATTTTTCTTATCGTAACGATGGTGTGTATTCAAAGTTGTGCTTCATTCACACCTGTGGACTTTTCTTTGTTTGCTGGAACGAAGACGGTAAGTATGACCGCAAATATTAACAGAGAGTACAAAGTTATAAAGCACATTAAAGTGCAACAAAAAGTTCCATTCCTTTTTCTTGTCCGCCTCCATCCTCAAAGTGGCAGTGCGGATCTTAATGAATTACTTGGACCCGAACTGAAAAATAGTGAAGCAGACGCACTCGTGAATGTTACGATCAAAGGGAATGCCGCTTTTGGTGATGTGATGCTTCCGTTAGGTTTGGGCTTTTTGGGTGGCTTAATGTTTCCTCCGATGTTTGTTCTGATGGCAATTCCGTTGTATGAGGATCTTAAGACATACACTGTGGAAGGTGATCTTGTTAAATACATTGATCGGCAAACAGAGCCGGATCAATTCAAGCAATCATTTGATCCACTGACAGGATCCCCAACCGAGAAAAAGAAAATAACATTTGATGCGGAAACAGGATTACCGATTAAGAAATAGAGAAAAATTTACCCCGCCTCCAATTTCTGTTGAATGCGCGATATTACTGTCTGAAACAGCTCTCTTCCGGAAAAACGGATGAAAAATATTAAATGACAAATCCGTTCGACATTCCAAGAAGTAAACACTCGTTTGACAAATTCCTTTACACCACAGAATGGATTTGATGTATTTGCGAAAAAAGGTTCCTTTCTTTTATGACGTTAGGGAAATAGGAACGCTACCTTCTTAAGCGCTCCGGATACTCGTAGGATGGTGCATTGGGAATCGCTATCTTATTATACCATTCGTTATAAATATTGCTATCGGATTTGAAGGAGGGAAGATGAAAACATTTGCAGGATTTTTAGAACATGTTATGAAAAATTTCGAAGTGCAGTTTCCATATGGGTTGTCGAAAACAGAAGTGGTTCGATTGACATTCCTCGCTTGGTGTGTAAAAGAAGCGAACATATTTGAAGGAAAAAACGAAGTACCAAAAGTGTAGTCTGTCGAATTGCTGCTTGTTCCAAAGACTTTTCTAATGATTTAAAAAATCACGTCAATACCGACGTGTTTTTTTTTGTAAATACTCAGATTGCTAATGTCCCGTGCAAAAACTACATTAAACAGTATTATTATACACGATACCGAAGTTGCATTTTTCTATATGAATACCACACACTGTTGCCATATTTGTGGGCAAATATATTCAAATAATTCTTGTCAACAATTGATCATCAATATGTGTTTCCCTCTAGTTTTCAAATGTATCCCCGCATAGCAGTACGTGCAGTTGCAGCAATTGTTTTTCTCTGCATTCAACTTTCTGCTCAGGACCGCTCCATGGTGTTTGAACGATTCACTATTGAGAACGGACTTTCCAACAATTCCGTTAATAATATCCTTCAAACAAAGGATGGGTTTTTGTGGATAGCCACAAAAGACGGGCTGAACCGTTACGATGGACAATCGTTTAAATATTATAAGCATGACCCCTCCAAAAACTCGCTCCCGGAGAACTATGTGAATGTGTTGTTGGAATGTTCGGATGGAACTTTATTAATCGGCATGTGGGGAGGCGGACTGTGTGTATACAATTCACAGCAGGAAACTTTTACGCGAATTGATTCCCCGGAACCGTATGATGATTATATTCAAGCGTTGTATCAAGATGCGCAAGGGTATGTTTGGATTGGAACGCTCAATGGCGGTCTGAGCAAAGTAGACCTGAAAACAAAAAAAATTATTTCTTATCGAAAGAATACCTCGACCTCAAAATCGTTTCCGACTGACAATATCACTTGTATTATCAATGACCAGCAGAATAATTTATGGTTAGGAAGCGGTGATGCAGGATTATTACATTTTGATCCAACAACAGAAAAAATAACTTATTATACCGACCATCCTTCGAACAACAATAAGGTTCTTGGTAAAAACATTCTCACAATAGTGAACGATCGGAATACGTATTTGTGGATTGGCACTCAAGCTGGTTTTGATCGATTTGATCTTTCTACCGGACATTGGACCCACAATCCGTTTGTTTCTCAAGAGCACCAAGCATATCTCGCTAATCCCGTCAGTCAAATAATAAAAGATCGTCTTGGGAGACTATGGGTCGGTACATATGAATATCTCGGACTCTTTCAAATTGAATCTGTTGATGCACCTGCTCCTGCTGTTGTCCATTTTCGTCGCGAAAATGATAATCTTACCTCAATTATCTCAGACCGAATACGATGGATGTATGAAGACCGTCAGCACAACATTTGGATCGGCACAGAAGATGGTTTGGCAAAACTGCCGGTGACGCAGCCATTTTATCAATATCGCCATTTGCCGCTCCGTCCGACCAGCCTCAATGGAAGAGTGGTGAGCGGCATCGTTGAAGATGAGGATGAAGTGTTATGGGTTGGTTTAGGGGGAAGCGGATTTGACAAAATTGATCTTCGAACAAAGACAATACAACACTATTCACACGATAATCAAAAAATTACGAATACACTCAGCAGCAATACCGTTACCTCAATGTATAAAGATCGCGATGGAATTTTATGGGTTGGGACGATGAGTGGCGGTCTAAATAAATTTGATCCAAAAACAAAAACAATAAAACAGTATACCTATCATGAGCGCGATTCGACAAGTATTCGGTCTAATTGGGTTCAGCAAGTATTGGAAACTCGTCAAGGAGAATTTCTTGTTGCCACCAATGATGGATTACAGCTTTTTGATCGGAAACGTGAAACGTTTCAATTGTATCGACCTCCTGTTGTTACCGGCACGAAATTATTGCCGGCAACATTCTCGCCCAATGCGCTTTTTGAAGATCGGGAAGGGAACATTTGGATAGGAACATGGTTGGACGGATTATTTCAATACAACCCGAAGACAAAGATGATACTGCAATATTTGCCGGAAGAAAAGAATCTTAACAGCATCAGTTCAAGTAAAATCACTTCCATTACAGAAGATAAGCTGGGTCATATTTGGATTGGCACACACAGCGGCGGATTCAACAAATTCGACAAAGCATCGGAGAAATTCTATCACTACTCTACATTAAATGGACTTCCCAATGATGTTGTTTTTGGGATCTTGGAAGACGATCGTGGTTTTGTGTGGGTGAGTACAATGAAAGGATTGGTAAAATTTAATCCGAAAACGGAAACATTCAGAGTGTATGATGAATCCGACGGGATTGTCCATAACCAATTTAACTGGCGTGCATATTTCAAAAATAAAAAAGGGGCGATGTATTTCGGAGGCATCAACGGTTTTGTCGCCTTCCATCCTGATTCTATGAAAATAGACTCCGTTCCTCCAAACGTTGCAATAACTTCGTTCAAAATTTTTGATAAAGAAGTCATTTTGCCGCAATCTCTTACGGACACAAAAGAAATTGTCCTTCATCACGATCAAAATTTTTTCTCCATAGAATTTATTGTATTGGATTTGACGCCGCTCCATAAGCATCAATTTGCTTATATGTTGAATGAGGTTGACCCAGACTGGGTGAATGCTGGAGCACGCCGCGTGGCATATTACACAAATATTGAACAGGGGACGTATTATTTTCGAGTAAAAGCCAACAATGCGGATGGAGTGTGGGGTGCGCCGACGATTCTTAAGATTGTCATTCTTCCTGCGTGGTGGATGACATGGTGGTTTAGGGTGTTGGTGTTTCTTTCGCTGTTGACCGGCGGTATTGCTCTCTATAAATATAGAGTGCGCCAATTAATTGAGATTGAGAGGATCCGGTTCAATATTGCCAGCGACCTACATGATGAAATCGGAAGCAATCTTAGCAGTATCAGCGTTGACAGTCAAATGTTAATGCAAGGAACGCATCTTTCCGACACGGAACGTGAACTGTCATCCGACATCAGCAAAACGGCAAAAGAGACCGTCGAGGCAATGAGGGATATCATATGGTTTATCAATCCCAAAAATGATATTGGCGAAGATGTGATTTTTAAAATGAAGGAAACAGCCTCCAAACTTCTTGTAGGAATACAATGGACTTTTAATATCTCTTCAGAAATCCGGTTTACAGCGTTCGATTTGGAAGTGCGCCGGCATCTCTTTTTGATGTATAAGGAATGGTTGACGAATGTTGTTCGTCATTCCAAAGCACAACATTGCGATATTGAAGCCGGGAAAAAAGGGAATATGATCCATCTTGTTATTCAAGATAATGGAGTGGGATTTGATGTTCAGCATGTGAAAAAGAACAACGGTTTATCCAACATTTATCACCGCGCAGAAAAAATACATGCGCAGGTTGCACTGACCAGTGATATCGGCAAGGGAACCCGGATAGTGATAACCATTCCAATCAAAGCATCCTGAGAAACTGTTTGTATCACATTCCAAAGAAGAATGGAATTATCCAGTTTCGGTGAAGTGATTTTCATGCAATTCGCTGTTACGAGCGACAACAAAATGACACGTACGTGGTATATCGTTCAACGAAAATAGTTAATATTTTAAAATAAAGCATACTCTGTACATTGAGATGAGAAAAAGGAAGCATTGACAAAACCAATTACGATATGGGTTGTAGAGGATAATCTTCGGTATCGCAAATCGCTTTCCGGGTTGATTAATCGTACACCCGGAATGCAATGTCCTCGAACATTCGCATCGTGTGAAGAAGCGTTGATGGTACTCTATACTGACAGGACGCCAAAAGTAATTCTTCTGGATATTGGTTTGCCCGGCATGAGCGGAATTGAAGGAATAGAACAATTTAAGCAGTTGCTCCCCGCAATTCATATCGTAATTCTAACCGTGTATGATGATAATGACAAAGTGTTCAATGCATTGTGCGCCGGAGCATCAGGATATTTGCTGAAGGATTCTTCTCCAGATAAAATTATCACTTCCATAAAGGAAGTTCTCGCCGGCGGTGCTCCGATGAATATGCCCATTGCACATAAAGTGCTTGAAATGTTTGCGCAGTTCAAACCAAAAAAATCTGATTACGGTTTGACAGACAGGGAAAAAGAGATACTGCAACACATGGTTGCCGGACTCACCATCCAGCAGATTGCCGATAAATTATTCCTCAGTTTCCATACCGTGAATTCTCATCTCAAAAATATTTATACGAAACTGCACGTCAATACTCGCTCAAGCGCGGTTTCAAAAGTCTACAAAGAAAATTTATTATAATCGATTTTGTCGGTTTACCTACGATAAGACATTTATGAAAAAACAATACGTATCAATGTTGAGCGTTGTCATTTTTTTCTCAGTGGTAATGTTGTTTACAGGATTTCAATCCTCAACACCGCCTATCAGAGTCATGACGTTTAATATCAGGCTGGATAGTCCCAACGACGGGCCAAATATTTGGGCCAATAGAAAAGTTAATCTTGTCAGTATGATCAGGTTCCACAATGCGGATCTTGTAGGACTTCAAGAAGCGCAAAAGCATCAGATCGATTTTATCATGCAATCATTACCGGAATACGGATGGTATGGCGTAGGCCGCGATGATGGTAAAGAGGGAGGAGAATTTTCTGCAATTCTGTACAAAAAGGAGAGGTTCGATACAACAATGTCCTCAACATTTTGGTGCTCTTCCACTCCGGAACATCCGGGGTTAGGCTGGGATGCGGCATACCAACGAATTGTTACTTACGGAAAAATGAGTGATAAACGAACCAATACAATTTTTTACATGTTCAACACCCATTTAGATAATGAAGGAAAAATAGCAAGAGCAGAAAGTGCTAGACTGATCAAGAAAAAAATACAGGTAATTTGCGGTAATTATCCTGTTATACTCACGGGCGATTTTAATTCTGAACCGAACTCCGAACCGTATAAAATTATTTCATCGCAGGATACAAGCTTTTCTGTCCAATTGGTTGATACGAAGACATTATCCAAAAATATGCCTCACGGTCCACATGGAACATTTACAGCGTTTAATATCAATGCCAAACCCGCTTCACCGATCGATTTTATCTTTGTGAAAAAAGGAATATCGGTGTTATCCCATGGGACTCTTTCGGATTCGTTTGATGGATATCTTCCTTCGGATCATTATCCCGTTCTTGCCGAAATAGTATTTTAGATGTGGTTGATTTCATATCCAGTATAAGAGCTGCTTCTGCTACTGTATTTCTTCTATCTGCCTCGTCTTTAAGATACCACGTTCGTGGGATTGTTCATTGGTGTGTAAAACGTAATATTTAAATGAGTTATTGAACATTCTGATTAACAATATTTCCCCTTTTCGGATTGGAGAGATCTTCAACAATATTGTTCTATGAGTATCATAACTTCAGTCAATGATTAATCTCTTTTCACACAACAAATGACAGTCTCGTGAAATCTTTTAACATCTCGTCTCCATCGTTGAAGTACAATATGGCACTAAAAATTGTGCATCGAATGTTCTTCATTTTCTGTATCTCGTTTTTCTCAGCACTATTACTCAACGCCGGTACTACCGGAAAGATCAGTGGGCGCGTTACCGATAAAAGTAACGGTGAAGCTCTTATTGGAGCGAGTGTCCAAATTGATGGGACCACCCGCGGTACGGTATGTGATCCGGATGGATATTATTCCTTAATCAATCTCTCACCGGGGAAATATACTCTCACCTTCCGTTTTATTGGATACCACAATATCACGATTCGTGATATAGAAGTGAATGTAGACTTGACGGCAAAACGTGATGTGCAGCTTGTGCCGGATAATATTCAAATGGAAGCTGTTCTCGTTCAAGCAGATGTACCGATTGTGACAAAAGATAGAACGTTTTCGGCTGCTGTTGTTTCTACGGCGCAAATTGAAGCAATGCCAGTTACGGAAGTCGCTGAAGTGATTGCGTTGCAAGCTGGCGTGGTTCAAGGCTCCGATGGAGCGCTGCATTTTCGCGGTGGCAGATCCCGCGAAGTGGGCTATATTATTGACGGCGTAAACGTCACCAATGCGTTCAGTCAGGATGGCGGGAACAATGTGCAGATTGAAAACTCAGTCGTCCAGCAAGTAGAAGTGATCAGCGGAACATTTAATGCTGAATATGGTGCAGCTCAATCTGGAATTGTGAACATTGTAACAAAATCAGCAGCGGAGAATTATTCCTTTAATATCCGTGCACAAACCGGCGAATGGTACAGCACAAACACTTCTACCTTCTTAGCAATTGATAAAATAAATCCTTTTGCAAATCGTGATGTTCAAGCAAGCCTGTCTGGTCCAATTATTCCTCAAACACTAAGTTTCTACGCATCCGGCAGAGTGCAGAATGATGAAAGTTATCTCTGGTATGAAAAGAGATTCACGGCATTAGACGGATGGAAAATTGCGGCATATCAGCGCTGGTATGGTGAACATTTTTCCGCAACGCAACAATCGGGAGCAATAAACATTCCTGATTCACTTTCGACCGGTGATGGTTCAATGGGCCCATTGAATACGTCGCAAAATCTTTCGCTGCATGGTAAGCTCGATTATTTTTTCTCCGCCGATCTTCGGTTGTCCTATCAACTGTTTTTTGCTGACGGAGAATCTCAGGGCGGAGGTGCAAGTCGGCGGTATCAGCCGGGTGAAACATCAACATCATTATCACAATCCTTCCATCATTTTATTTCCTGGGCTCATACACCGTCAGAAAAATTCTTCTATAATATTCGCGGTTCGTATCAATACAATTGGGGTGATTCATATTACCGCAAAGATAATCGCATTGCCAGATATCCTGGAGATGTCGGAATTCAACCGATCTCTTCCTCATCTGAAGGATTTTCACTCGGCACCACCGGCGGAATCTACCGCGGGAACGATGCAAAGAACTATCGAAAATTATATTTAGTGAATGGGGATGCAAACTGGCAACTCGATAGAACACAGTTTATTAAAATGGGATTTGAAGTAAAGCAGCATGATATCAATACTTATTCCCGAGGATTGGTAGAAACAGATGATTGGAGCGAAAAAAAATGGACAACGGCGATAAAAGGAAATACGCTGTCGTGGAATAGTTATTGGTCCGAAATGATTCACTATTGGGATACGTTAAGTATTCAACGATACCGAGCAGTTGCTGATAGTGAAGTAACACGGTATCGGGATTATACTATTCGTCCATTAGAAGTCGCTGCATATCTCCAAGATAAAGTCGAACTCGGCGATGTGATTATGAATCTTGGCCTCCGTCTCGATGCGTTTCAACCGAATGAAAAAGTGGTCAACAACCCCCGCGTTGAATCATTTTCTCTCGGAAGTGCAATCAATTTAAAGGATGCTCCATGGCAATACCAATTCAGTCCTCGATTCGGATTATCGTTTCCTATTTCTGTAACGGGTGTGTTCCACGTTGCGTATGGACATTTCTTTCAGATGCCAAGTTTCCAAAAATTATATAACGAACCACTCCACGTGTTAACAGCATTGCAGCTTGAAGGATTGACCCTCGGCAATGCAACATTAAAACCGGAACGGACCATTGCGTATGAAATTGGATTGCAGCAAGGCCTAACGGAAGAGGTTGCCATTGATATTACTGCATTTTATAAAGATGTGAAAAACCTTCTCGGCATCGAAGCCCTGTCCACAGTAGACAATGTTTCCTATTACCGCTATATCAACCGTGATTACGGAAATGTTCGTGGTCTCACTGTGGCATTACGCCTCGGAGGAAGTGGATTTATCAGCGGATTTTTGAATTACAGTTTACAAATAGCGAAAGGAAGTTCTTCCGATCCGGAATTCATTCAATTAATACAGACATCAACCAGTATCGGCGGAGAACCAGTAGAATTTATCGAACGTAAGATTACTGCATTGGATTGGGATCAAACGCATACGCTAAATACTGTAGTAACATTGCAGGAAGTTTCGAATTGGAGTCTGTCGTTTATCGGTTCATTCTCTAACGGATTGCCATTTACACCTGTTTTTGTGGAACGCAAAGACATCGCGGTTCGGGAATTCTTGAATGCGGAACGGAAACCAATTCAATGGTCTGTTGATCTTAAAGCACAAAAAATGTTGTCGCTTGCCGGCATACAAACAACGCTATTTTTGAAAGTCAATAATGTGTTTGATATCTCCAATGAAGTGCAGGTATATTCGTCCACCGGAAGAGCCACCTATAATGCACGCAGTGTGCGAGATGAAGAGTTACTCCGTGAAAAATTGAAACAAGAAGGTTTGTTCACACTGAATGAAGTCGATGCTCGACCGACTTGGTATTCCGAACCGCGGCGTATTGAGTTTGGTTTTGAAATTAATTTTTAAACTAAAGAAAATTCATCTAGATGAAACAATATAATCGAATAGTATTTTCAAGAGTTCATGTTCTTCTTCTTGCCATCCTCGCTGTTCTTTCAACTGACAGGGCAATGTCACAACGCAGTGCGGCTGATGTCGAAAAGTACAATAACAAGGGACAATCCGTTTCGCCACGAAATTCTCGAAATCTATATTCTCCGCAATTTCTCTCCAAAGTGTCAGCGGCTATTGGCAATGCACAATACCTTCGTTATGGAAAACACAACGGTAATTTAATTGAGACCGGGTTTATTAATAACACCTCACTATCTTATAATTATCTTGGCGGCAGTTCGTTGGCAATCTGGCCGAAAGGGAGTGGAACGCAGTACGGTTACGCATTTATTTTTTTCGTTGGCGCGAAAGTTGTGAATACAAACGGTGATTCTATTGCGATCATCTCAGAATCGTATCGAAGACAGGGGGGAGACTTTGCACCCGATGCTTCGCATACTTATCAATTTCAACCACTGCCCGGATATTTTAATGACCGATCAACCAATTCGCTTGCTTGGAAATATGGAGGAATTTCGGAAGACGTTGGAGTAGACGGAATTCCAAACACCAATGATTTTGGAGAGAATGATGGACTCTTACAGACGGCAGAAGATTTCAACGCAAACGGAATTCTTGATAAAGAATTGATTAATACTCCGAACTGGCCGGCGATGAGTCATTTAAAACAAACGTGGCCAAAAGTGTGGGCTCCGCAAACATTTCCCGGTGATTCACGAAATGAAAAAGATACACTTGTCCCAAGTATCCGTGACGGCAGATGGAATGGAGAATTTGGTGCATATGTTCGGGCAGATCAGGAATCGTATTACGCAGCGGATGACCGGGAGAATGATGAATTTTCCTATTATCCATTTGAAGATTCACTTTCAAAAAGACCTTTTCCAAACGGCAGACGCGGTTTGGGTGTAACGGTAGAAACAAGAGGATATCAATGGTCAGCACGGTTAGCGGAAGATATTCTTATTAACATTTTCGACATAACAAACTTTGGGAAAAAATTAAAACGCTCCATCGTTGGAATGTTTGTTGATCCGGATATGGGAGGATCACTCTCAGGTGATAATGCCAGCTTCGACAATGTTGATGATATCACGTATGCATGGAGTGATGGAGACGTTTCGAACCTTGGTTTGCCTCTAGGATATTTTGGTTTTGCGTTCTTGGAAAGTCCCGGAATATCGAATGATGGAAAAGATAATGATGGCGACGGCCTTATAGACGAATCACAGGGAAATGCTTTGGATGAGGATGCCGACTGGAGTAAATTTTCGGATACGAATAATGATGGAGTGTGGACCACTGAAGATACGAATAGGAATGGTGTGCTGGATGCGGGAGAAGATAAAAACGCAAACGGCAGACTCGATTTTGAACCGATCAACGATGATGTCGGATCAGACGGTATAGGTCCCGAACAGAATGATTATACAGGTCCTGATGCGAATGGCACTGAAGGTAATGCAAAGCCGGATCATGGCGAACCAAACTTCGGCTTTACCGACAATGATGAATCGGATCAAGTCGGCTTGACTTCGTTTTACCTTACCGATGTGAATAATGCATTATATGATGATGAATTGTTCTGGAATAAGGAAATCGTCCCCGGCCAATACATCACCGTTCCCGGATATGATCGCGACATCAGCTGGATATATGGATCGGGTGAAGTATCAATAGACAGCGGTCGATCGAACGCACAGCGATATGCGATTGCACTTTTGTTCGGAAACGATAAAGCGGATATTCTGCGCAATAAAAAAACGATGCAGGTTATTTATGATCATGATTATAACTTTGCAAGTCCGCCTCGTGTTCCGACGGTAAGCTTTCAAGTATTTGATAAAAAAGTGGTCCTCCGGTGGGATGCCATTGCCGAGCGGTCAAAAGATGCAATCTATGGTGCTGACTTTGAAGCATACTATATTTATAAAAGTACCAATCCTTCCTTTGATGACATTAAAACAATTACCGATGCGTACGGAAATCCACTCTTGTTTCGTCCCGAAGCGATTTTCGATATAAAAAATGGATTATCAGGTGTGCATCCGGTTAGTATTGGCAGTGAGATTAATCAGGCAAGCGACTTAGGGATATCATACAACATGGGAACGGATACCGGTATTCGTCATTATTTTATCGACAACAATGTGCAAAATGGACGAGTATACTATTACGCAGTTGTTTCTGTCGATCGCGGATATGATTCGGACTTTTTTGCACGAGGATTGACGGATCGTGCAGGGCTTGCGATTATTTCTCCGACAGAATGTTCTGCCAATATTCTTCTGGATGATCTTGGGCGGCCTGTTTCAGCTGATCGTAATATTGCCATCGTGACTCCGTCGGGATCAGCATCTGGGTATATTTATCCGACGCTTTCTTCTGAAGGTATCAAGAGCAATACAGACAGCACGTATGGTTCAATCGGTGTTGAAATATTTGAACCATACAAAGTGCATTCCGGAAACTCGTATCGCATAACATTTGAAGATGATAGTTCATCCAGCACATACAGCGGCAAATTTACCGGTTTAACAAAAAAGGTAAAGCTTCACAATACTACAACCAATAGTCTGTTAATGAGCTTGACCTATCCTAATCCTGATGCAGTGAATGAATTACTCTACGAAGGTTTTAAAATCACTTTGCGCAACAACGATACTGTCGGAATTAGTTCAGTAAAATGGAAAGATAGTGTCAATAATCTTGTCGGAACCCCAAAGGCGACAGGATTTGGTGGATTTCCTTCGGCACGCGATTACGAAATTCGTGTAGTAGGGCCAAATGCTGATACATCGTTGAACAATATTGTCACAAATTATCAAATCTGGGATGTAACATATCCAGAGAGTACATATCAAGTAAACTTCCGGTTGACCGAGACTGGAACTGCTGCGTTTAAAGGTATCTTAAGCAATGGAGATCAGGTTGCGATTACCAGTGAACTCAACAGGCGATTATGGGTTATCGATTTTGCATATCCGTCGACTATTCCATCACCTCAATATGTTTCCCCCGCTATTGGAAGTGTATTTCGGTTAAGGACAACGAAGCCGTTCGATCGGAATGCTTACTTTGATTTTAAAATTAATGGCAATTTCGTCAACGTATCAAATGTAAAGAATGAACTTGCCAATATTTATACTATTCCCGATCCATATGTTGCAGCGAGCAGTTTGGAACAGCATCTTGTCAGCCTTGATGCAGGAAGAGGAGACCGCAGAATCGATTTTGTTAATCTTCCTTCCACATGTACTATTTCGATTTTCACATCGAGCGGACGGTTAGTTCGGGTTATCAATCATAGTTCGTCAGTAGAAAATAGTCGTGAACCATGGGACTTGCGGACAAAAGATGGACTTGAAGTAACTCATGGTGTATATCTTTGGGTAGTAGAAGCGCCTGAAATTGGAAAAAGAATCGGAAAACTTGCGGTGATCAAATGAGCAAACAACAACAAATTTGGATTATTATATTTATTGTCGTGGCATCAATCGGTAAGGCAGAGAAGGGTCCTGGTAAAGTGACTTTTGAATCAGACGTTTCCGGTGTTGGAACGTCTGCCGCTGCATTTTTAGAAATTGGAATTGGTGCCCGTGCTGCTGCTTTAGGAAATGCGTATACAGCATTGTCGAACGATCCAACCGCTTTGTATTGGAATCCCGCCGGTGTTGCGTGGGCTACTTCAATGCAGGTTGAGATTATGCAAAATAATTGGATTGGGAAAAGGAATCATCAGTTTGCTGGAATGGTTATACCACTGTCAGATTGGAATGCATCCGTCGGATTGAGTTTTAATACACTCGATTTTGGTGAAGCCCAAAAAGTTCGAACGATTGACCAGCCAGATGGTACGGGAGAATTATACGATGCCCGAGATATCGCATTTGGATTGACCTATTCTATGGCATTAACAGATCGCTTTGCTTTTGGTATTACCGGAAAATATGTGCAGGAACGTATTTGGTCGGTAACATCTTCCGGTTTTGCCGTTGATATGGGAATTCTCTACAAAACAGAATTGAAAGGTTTAACGCTCGGCGCTAATCTCAGCAATTTTGGTACGGAATTACAGTTAAGAGGAAATCGGCTTTCCATTACGGTCGATCCTGATAAAAACCATTATAATTTTGACAGGGTGGAAGCAACCTATTCTACAAATTCTTATGCAATGCCTCTTTCATTTCGCTTTGGTATCGCCTATGAAATGGAACTCGAATCGTTCGGTTCACTTGTCGTATCTGCGGACGTTACACATCCCAGTAATGCTACGGAAAGTGTATCGTTCGGAGGGGAATATTCCGTTTTTAATCTTTTCTTTCTTCGAGCGGGATACGAAAATATGTTCGAACGTGACCACATTAATGGATTGACACTCGGCGGTGGCGTAGACTATTTTGTGGAACAATCCAATTTTGGTTTACGGCTTGACTATTCGTGGTCCGAATGGGGATTGTTAGGAAATGCTCAACGAGTTTCGGTTGGGGTTGTGTTCTGATTGAATCGAATATCATGAAGCTGAAGAAAACCATTTCATTCGTAGTTGTCCTTGCAATCCTTTCTGTTGGAATAGCAGTAATATGGATGGTGCGTCAACCGGCAGATTTAACACGGACCGTTCAATTATCTGATTCCGTCGTTGCGGTCGTCGGCGGTTCATATATAACACTCTCCGAACTTCAACAAGCATTTGAGACAGTCCATCCGGTGATCAAACAAGGCACAACTTCACGCGATCAATTATACAGCGTATTGACTGCCATGCTTGCGGAAAAAATTCTTGCGCAAGAAGCCTCTCGTCTTGGATTTCAAAAAAATAACCGTATTGAACAATTACTAGATGAATTTCTGCGAAATGCCGTTGTTGAGCAGGTAATCACAACGGATGTCGATTCGCGAATTACGGTGACCGATGATGAAGCGAACGAAGAGACAATGAAATCGCTCGTGACATTTAAATTCCGGTATTGGATGGAGCCGAGCAGGGAACGCGCAGAAAAGATTCAGGCACAAATGCAGCGCGATGGATATGGCGCTGTTGTACAACAACTGATGAAACAAAACCCTGAACTCAAAGGAGTAGCGCTTCAGCTCGAGTCTGATTATGTGCGATGGACAGAGATTGAACCGAAATTCTATGAAGCAATTAAAAGTCTTCCGGTCGGAAAAATATCCACTCCCATTGAATATGACGGAGCATTTTACCTGCTGCAAATTGTTGATATTCGCCGCGGCGGTATGACAACCACTCAGTTAATAAATTCTATTCCCACATCCAAAAAGATTATCTTTGCCAGAAAACGGATGGCTGCACGAAAGGCATATGTTGCAGCATTGATGGAACCAAAGAATGTGAAAACAAATACTGCTGCGTTGAATATTTTAGTACAAGCAGCCAAAGAATGGTACGGTTCGGAACCATTAAACGCTATTGATTTTTTTACTGCACTTGAGAAGTCAAGTGATTCTTATCCGAATCTGCAATCATTCAAAAAAGAACAATCCCGAATTCTAGTGACGACGATCGATAAGCAATTTTCTCTTATGGAAATTGCTCGGATGATTCCGCTGCGTAAAATCATGAAGGAATTCAATCAGCCGTTTGCGGCGTTCGCTGCGTATACTGCTGCTTCCGTCCGTGATTACTATTTGGGAAAAATCGGAATGGAACGAAATTATCGAAACGATCCGGAATCGTTAGAAAAACTTCGGGTGTGGAATGATAAATGGCTCTATGAAGAATATCGATTGAAATTTACTTTGCAGCGAAATATTGTTGATCATGATGCTCCGGATAGTAATGTCCGGCCATATATTGTGCGCAAGGATCAAAATTTTCTCATTCAAAAAATTGATTCTTTTGTTAATCTCTATCACCCGAAATTGAATAGATCTGTTCTTGATACGATTCGTATGGATGGACCATTAACATCGCGGAACATGCCGGTTTCTTTTGTTCGAGGTGGCATGGATGTTCCCGCTTTTCCATCGGTCGGTAATGAATGGCGGAATGAAATCTCAAGACTAAAAAATATTTTTAAGATACAAAAAAATAATAACGGCACAACTTCGAACAATGAACCATAGGAGAATTATCTATGAAACAGTTGTTTACACTATTCATCATTACAATCATCAGTTCATCGATTGCTTCATCTCAAATACTCCCTTCCGCAATTCCGACAAAAAACCTCAAAGGACATTGGACCTTTGATAATACAGGTGCACCGTTTGCAGCAGCAGTCGGGACGGCGTTGGTGAAAGACAAAAACGCACCTGCAACGGAAACCATTATCTCGATTGATGGACCGACAGTTGCCAACAAAGCAATTCATGTTCCCAAATTTAATTTTTTACGGGCTACGCCGGGATTACAAGCTAATGGCACAAGTGATACTTTGAAAAAAGTAAATCGATATTCCATGATTATCGATTTTCGAATTAACAGCAGAGGTGATTGGAGAACGTTCTATCAAACTGATCCGACCAACACAACGGATGGTGATTTATTTATTCGAAATGCAACCACCTCACGCGGCCATAATATTGGACGTGCTACGCCAGGGTATTCCTTTGACTCAATCATGGTTGGCCGCTGGTACCGTCTAGTTGTTGTGGCAAATATTGGCGTGGAATTCAATTTATATCTTGATGGAAACCTTCTGCATAAAGGAAGTCCAATGACTGCCGATAATAACCAGGCGCTTGAATCGGTGAATGGATTGGACGAACTGCTCTTCTTTGGTGATGATGATGGAGATAATGGTGAAATAGATGTTGCGGAGATAGCGTTATATGACACAACATTAACAGTGACACAGATTAGTACAATGGGAGGCTATGGCTATCTTGTGCAAGCAAAAGATCCTGTCAGTATTTTTGATATGACCGATGCCGCCAATGTTCTAAAACCAACAGTCGGAACTGGTACATTGGTATTGAAAGGAGCCGGCACATTAAAAACTGTTGCGGGACCGAAACCGGATTTCAATGCCGTTCAACTTCAAAGCGGTCAATACCTGCAGTTAAACCACAGTATCACAGCAAATGGAGTTGTGGCAAACGGGAAAACCAATAGCTGGTCGGTGCTTGTAGATTTTAAACTTCCGGATCTTTCACAGGCGTACGATCTTCTTCAAACGGATTCAACGAATGTATCGCCGGCTGAATTCGCAATTAATGCTGCTGGGAAAGTGGGATGCGATACTCTTGGATATTCTGACAGTACAGTCGTAGCTGCAAAAAAATGGCATCGTATGATTATGGCAGTTGATGGGGGAAAAATTACAACATATTATATAGATGGAAAAAAAGTTTCACAACAATCTGTTCTTCCCGCAGGACGGTTCACACTGATTCCTGCTGCTAATGGGAAACTCGGTTCGTTGCTTATTGGTACACAGACGGCGGGCAGTCACTCCAATATGATTGAGATCGCACAGGTGCAGATGTGGAATCGCTGGGTAGATAGCTCAACTGTTTCTACGCTGGGAGCCGTTGATGTCTTTTCAGATCTCGGTACCGGTAAAGGCGGCTCATCGGTTTTGTTGGATGGAACAGATGCGAATATGAACGTTCGTATTCCGTTGAAACAACAATATAAATTCGATTCCACAAAAAGTTTTACCGTTGAAGCATGGATCAAACCTTTACGGGTGTGGAGCGGTGACCCTGCTATCATCAGTAACAAAGATTGGGGTTCAGGAGGCAACGCGGGATGGGCTATTGCACTTGACGCAGGCGGAGTATGGCAGTACAATATCGGTGATGGCGGAATCAATACAGATGCAAAACATCGCGCGGATATGGATGATATTGCTGTGATCAATAATGAACAATGGCATCATATTGCTGTTGTCGTCGATCGGTCATCAAATTTTGCGCGGGCATATTCCGATGGTGTCTTAAAAAAGAGTGCAGATATTTCCACTGTGAAAAGTATCGATACCGATTATGATCTGTATATCGGTCAGGATGGTACCGGAAATTATTCCTGGGGTTATAAATACGGCGGTTACATTGATGAAGTCCGTATTTGGGGAACCGCGTTGGATTCAGCGACATTACGGGGATGGATGTTTAACAGCAGCAACATTGCAAGTCACCCAAAGTTTACAGATTTGCGCGGTTATTGGAGATTTGATGCGGCAGCCGGGGACAGTACACCAGACGCGTCGAATTATTCGAACTGGGGAAAGTTACTGAATGGTGCTTCATTGCGACGTTCCGATGTAGCACTGCCGGTACGTGAAGAAGGATTGTCAACACCGACTGCATTTGCGCTCGACAATGCATATCCAAATCCATTCAATCCATCCACAACCATTCGATTCTCAGTTCCATTCGACAGCAGAGTGACCTTGAATGTATATAATGTTCTTGGGCAACGGATTGCGACAATATTCTATGGAGAAGTTAATGCCGGCGTATACCACACAGTATGGAATGCTGCCAATAGCGTATCACAGGTCGCTTCCGGTATATACTTCTATCGTATTGAAGCAACCGGATCGAACAATGAACAATTTACTGCAACGAAGAAATTGATCTTGATGAAATAAGAACGATCGATATTTTTGAATGTTATGCGGCCGCTTTGACCATCACAGCGGCCGTTTTTTTTATAAGACTATTCAGCGGACTTTTCAGGTTAAGATACCACGTTCGTGGGATTGCCCATTGACGTGTAAAACGGTACTATTTATACGTTCCCTATAAAAACACAATATTTTTTACAATGTACTGTGAGGGTATCGTGTTTTTTAGTCACCAATATTTTCATCAAAACTCAAGGGTAAGTTATGAAAAAAACACATTTTCTTTTCATCATTTTGTTATCGGTATACTGCGCCTCATCGCTGTACAGCCAAATACCAACTAGACAAGGTTGGTGGAAATTTGATGATGTACAGAACGTTTTTAAAGCAGAAGTCGGCACCGCGCTGGAATTAGTCGGAACACATCAAGTGATTGTTGGTCCAGAAGCAACGAATGGAGCTGTAAAGATCGGACTAGGAAGTTATTATAAATTGAGACACGGAATGAGTCCCAATGGTGGCGGTACCAGGGTGAATGAATATACGCTGATGATTGATTTTAGAGCTCCCACCATCGGTGCCTGGAAATGTTTTTTTCAAACTGATACAAATAATAATAATGATGGCGAATTATTTGTTAATAAAACGGGCGCAACCATCGGAAATGCTACAACAGGATATTCGTTGTTTTCAGTAACGGCAAATGAATGGTATCGACTTGTCATTTCAGTGAAAAACGGCGTACAATTTAATTCGTATATCGACGGCCAAAAAATTAAAACAGGAAATATTCAACCGATAGACCATATTCGATTTTCTCTGGACAAATCGTTGTTGATGTTTGGCGACGATGACGGCGATGATGGTGAAATAGATTGTGCTGAAATTGCTATTTGGAATACTATGTTAACTGATTCCATGATCAGCGCTCTTGGCGGATTTGGGCACGAATTAGATAAAATACCTCCAGAAGCACCAACAAGCGTAGCTGCAATCGCCGGCGCGGCAGGTTCCTATATCAATACAATTACATGGGTTGATGTACCGGACGAGCCAGGTTCAAAATATGATGTGTACTTTAGCGAAAAAGCATTTACCAAAATTGATTCTACTATAGAGCGTCTTGGACCGTATGGATTAGCGTTAGGTGTACAATCGGCTACTCATGTTCTTCGTTCGCCGGTAACTGACCAAGACATTACATATTTTTACGGTGTTAATGCAACTGATGCGGTAGGAAACGTTGGTCCGGTTGCTGTTGCACCAACGGCGGTAACAACAAAAGCAAAAGGTGTTCCAGTCATTTCTCCGGTGGCTCCATCCAATTTTGTTGCAGACGGTTCATTGAGTGAATGGGCATCAATTCCTCCCATTGCAATGAACGCGTTTGGTAAAAATCCGACAGCGCATTTAGTGCCAGGTGGGAAGTTGAACGATAGTCTCGATCTTTCAGTGAAAGCCTATCTCGCGATGGATGCAAATAATCTGTACATCGCATTCGATGTTGTGGATGATACCGTTGTTGTTGATACAAGTTCTTCTGTCTCTACGTGGTCAAACGATGCACCGGATATCAATATTGGTTTATATGATTGGAGAGGCACGGGGCATTCAGGATATAAACGCGGAGCAACTCCGGATTACATGCTTCGTTTTTCAAAAAACCGTATCAACAATGATAAAGGAATCGGCACCATTATCGTGATGTATCCTGGAGCCAATTATATTTGGAAACCAAAAACATTTACTTCGGGATATACTGTTGAAGCAAAATTGCCCTTCACAACGATTGCCGCAATTATCCCCGGTGACAGTCTATTTGTCCCAAAAGAAGGAATGCGTATTCCGATCGATTTCTCCATCAACGATCGTGATGCAGGTTCAGGTCGTGAAGGAATTCTGAGTTATTCAACTTTAAATAATGACAACTCCTGGCAAAACATGTATAACTGGACTCATACATGGATCGGCAATAAATGGACCACAGGAGTTCAACGGAATCCTGAAGTTGCAACGTCGTTTGAATTGTTGCAAAATTATCCTAATCCATTTAATCCAACCACAAACATTAAATTCACTGTTCCACAGTCGGGAATGGTCAGCCTAAAAGTGTATGATGTTTTGGGACGCGAAGTCATCAATTTGATTAATCAATATCACTCTGCAGGATCATATACCGTAAATCTCGATGCATCAAAACTTGCAACGGGTATGTATGTCTACAGACTTGAATCAGGTTCGTTTAGTTCAGTAAAGAAAATGACATTAATCAAATAAACCGAAAGTTTTTTTTGATTACGGTGTAACACAATGTTCTTAAAATAAGATGGGGCTCACCGCTAGCACCTTTTGTGGATTAGGTGCTACAGTAAACAGATTTGTTTCCTCCTATAATGAATGCGGTGAGTCCTTTTTTTTATTTATTTGTGCTTTGAACTCCTGAAATTTGTCCTCCTAGATTGTTTAAATAATCTGCCCCGCAAAAAGAACTATCAAAAATGGTTGAGAGTTAATTCAAAATGATTGTATTTCGTCAATCTATTTTTGCTGATATTTATCTCAATCAAGTTCAAGCCTCTCAATAGTACCAAAGGAATTGTGTGAAAAAAAAATATTTCATTTTATTTTTACTGGTATGCATTAACGCATCACTCTATGGTCAAATACCGGCAAAACATGGCTGGTGGAAATTTGATGATGGGACAAATATTCTAAAAGCCGAAATAGGAACAGCGTTACAATTAGTCGGAACGCATCAATTTGTTGCCGGTCCAGCTACAGGGAATGGGGCGGTGAGGATTGGTATCGGAAGTTATTACAAACTGAAACATGGTATAAGTTCAAATGGTGGCGGAATAAAGGTAAATGAATATACCATCATGATCGATTTTAAGGTAGCAAGTCTTGACACATGGAAATGCTTTTTTCAAACAGACATAAGTAACACAAGTGACGGGGATTGTTTTATCAATAAGACAGGAGGTACCATTGGTGTGGGTGCCACCGGATATTCTTCTTTTTCTGTTACATCAAATGAGTGGTATAGACTTACTCTTTCCGTAAAAAATGGTACACAATTTCACTATTATATCGATGGTCAGTTGATTAATAATGCTACGGTTCAGAGTGTGGATGGAAGGTTTGCTCTTGATTCTCTCTTGTTAATGTTTGCGGATAACGATGGGGAAGACGGCGACATCGATTGTGCCGAAATTGCAATTTGGGACACTGCACTATCTTCTGCAAATGTTGCAGCGCTTGGTGGATATTCACATTACATCACACCTAAAACGACTCCTATTACTCAATATTTACAATCGCCAACGCCAACGTCAATGTATATAAGCTGGCATGATACTTCATCTACCGGCACAAGCGTTGAGTATGGGGAGACTTCATCTCTTGGATCGGTTTCAACTGGTACGAATGAAATGATCGGTGCTTCCTACCGATGGCATACGGTGCTTCTTACCGGCTTAACGCCAAATACGGAATATCATTACAAGACGAAAAGCGGGAACAACATTTCTGAAGAATTAAAATTCAAAACTCAGCCTCTGCCCGGTTATACAGGAAAAATTCGTTTTTTACTGTTAAGTGATACGCATAATTCTGATACAACAAAACCAATGAAAGTGCTGACAGCGGCGAAGAAAAAAATTACAGAACTCTATGGCACGGATATTCACAATCAAATAAATGCTGTGCTGCATTCGGGTGATATTGTGATGTCTGGAAGTGCGATCGATGAATTTCCAAAATTATATTTTACACCGATGTCTGTTTTTTCAACTTCCGTACCATTCCTTACTGTTCAAGGAAATCACGATGTGGGGCCTTATTTCTATTCGTATATGAAATCTGACAGTATTTCGTTGGTTCAACCTCCTTCGCTACCGATGGAACAATTCTGGAGTGTTCGTTTTGCCAATACGCTTGTAATAGGATTAAATACTAATGGAACGTCAACATATGGTGGACTTCAAAAAGATCTCCTCAATTCGAAATTGGCGGAAGCGCAAGCTGATTCAACAATTGATTTTGTGATCTGTTTGTTCCATCATTTACCCTATTCTGAATTATGGGGTGAGGGGGCGGGTTATTATCCGACGCCAAATTATGTGCGTGATGATTTATTGCCTTTGTTTCAAAAATATTCCAAAGTGGTGCAATTAAGCTATGGTCATACTCATGGATTTGAACGGGGAACGATTGAATCCAAAACAAACGACGGGGATTTTCGCATGGTCTGCACCGGCGGGGGCGGAGGAAATACCGATCGGTGGGGTTCATTTATCAATGTTGATTATCCCTCAATCCATGTTTCACTGGATCATTTTTTCTATCAACTCATTGAAATTGATGCAGCAAAAAAAACATTTACCGGTTCAATGTACAGCCTTGGAAATTCGAATAAGGCATTCAATAATGAATTGTTAGATACTTGGTATAGAAAAGTTGACCAATCCGCACCGGCGACTCCATCAGTTTCTGTCCCAACTATCTTCCCAAATAAAGTTGTGTTTAACTCAACTCCCATGAGTGGTCTGGATTCAATGATGACGGTGCGAATGCAGGTTGCCTACGATACATCCTTCACACAATTTGTTCTTGATACAATGGCGCATTGGAAAGATATCTACGGCAGCGATGCGCAGTATAATCCGGTTGATAAAAATGCAGGAATAGATTTAACGAAAATCGAAATTCCTCGAACACGTTTCATCGAAGGCAAATCGTTCTATTACAAAGTGAAATATCGGGATCATAATTTGCGTTGGAGCAATTGGTCCAATCGGTCTGGTAGTGTAAGCTTTGCAAGCGTAGCGAGAGAATCACAACTTCCCACAGCGTATAGCTTAGATCAAAATTATCCCAATCCATTCAATCCTACAACAAGCATACGGTACAGCATCCCGTCCGGAGGATTGGTGCTGATAAGGGTATTTGATATCTTAGGGCGTAAAATAATGGATGTAGTAAATGAGTATCAAGATGCCGGTTGGTATACTGTAAAATTCAATGCAGCGGCCCAAACATCAGGATTCTATTACTATAAACTTGAATCAGGCTCTTTCATTTCTATAAAGAAAATGGTGTTTCTGAAATAGTACCAAATGACACTATTGTAAATAGTATTGCGATAATTACTGCAAGTGTGCGGTCATTGTATAATACAACGACCGCATTTTTTTTGTGGGCGTCCGCTCATCATTCCTTTCTAATGCTTCATTCCCTGCAATATTTTATTTCCTGTATCACATCAAGATACCACGTACGTGGGATTGTCGATTAAAACATGATGCGGTAATTTGATATTGCACAATGATGCGGTTCAGCTGAGCCGCTCCATTGATGCATTCATAGCGGCAACAATAAATGATAATAGGGGTTATGCAAAAAAAATATCTTGTGTTTTTTCTCGTAATGTGCAGCATATCCCTTGGATACAGTCAAATACCTGTCCGGCAAGGGTGGTGGAAATTTGATGATGCGGCGAATGTTTTAAAAGCGGATGTTGGTTCAGATCTGGTAAAAGTAGGAACTCAGCAAATTGTTACAGGGCCGGAAGCGGGCAACGGTGCGGTAAAGATTGGCATTGGCAGTTATTATAAAATGAAACACGGAATACTTGCCAATGGCGGTGGTAAAATGGTAAATGAATATACTATACTGATCGATTTTAAAGTGCCGAGTATCGGCGCATGGAAAACTTTTTACCAAACAGATTTAAGCAATTCAAGCGACGGCGATTATTTTATCAACCCGACTGGAAATATTGGGACGCAGGCAACCGGATATACATCGTATACAATAATACCAAATGAATGGTACAGGTTTGTCCTTACGGTAAAAAATGGAACGCACCACATTTCCTATTTGGATGGCAAGGCGGTAAAAGCCGCAAGTCCATTGCCAATAGACGGCAGGTTTGCTCTTGATACACTTCTATTGATGTTTGCAGATAACGATGGGGAAGACGGCGAGATTGAATGTGCCGAAATTGCAATTTGGAATTCTGCACTATCAAGCAGCGATATTTCAGCACTTGGCGGTTATGGACATAATGTTGGCCCTAAACCAATTCCGATTGTTCCATATTTGCAAACTCCAACTTCAACATCCGTCTACATTTCTTGGCATGATACGTCATCTGTTGGGACAAGTGTTGAATATGGTACATCAACGTTGTTGGGTACAGTTGTTATAGGTAGCAACGAACTTATTGCATTGACAAATCGATGGCACACAGTTCTGCTAACGGGATTAACGCCGAATACAGAATATTTCTACAAAGTAAAAAGCGGAACAAATTCATCGACAATATTTTCATTCAAAACACAGCCGGGAGCTGGATATACCGGAAAAATTCGATTTCTGCTCTTAAGTGATACACACAATCCTGATACATCCAAATCGATGAGAGTAATAACAGCAGCAAAGAACAAGATGTCGGAACTTTACGGTGCTGATCTTCATAATCACATCAATGCTGTTCTCCATTCCGGTGATCTTGTGATTTTCGGTAGGAATGTAGACGAATATGAGAGATTATTTTTTGCTCCAATGTCCGTCGTATCCGGTTCAATACCGTTTCTTACTGTTCCCGGGAATCACGACCGCCCGGATAATGGCCGCGATGGAGATGCAGGGCCAAATTATTATGCCTATGTAAAATATGATAGTATCTCTCTCATGCCTCCTCCAAATCCGCCGACGGAACGATTTTGGAGCGCGAGATTTGCAAACACACTGGTTATTGGATTAAATACTGACATCGCCTCTACACTTGGATCCGCTCAAAACTTGTTACTCGATCGTAAATTAGCTGAAGCTCAAGCAGATTCCACCATCGATTTTGTGATGTGTCTTTCCCATCATATGCCATTCACCGAATTATGGGGCGAAGCGATTGGATATGATCCTGGACCAAATTATGTGAAGAATGAAATACTTCCAATTCTTCAAAAGTATTCCAAAGTAGTCCAGTTAAACTACGGACACACGCATGGACATGAACACGGAACGATCGAGTCCAATACAAATGAAGGAGATTTTCGCATCATCTGTAATGGCGGTGGCGGAGGAAACATAGATCGCTGGGGTTCATTTGAAAATATTGATTATTCGAACATTCACATTTCTCTTGATCACTTCGCGTATCAAATTGTTGAAATAGACGTTGCGAAAAAAACGTTTGTCGGATCGATGTATAGTCTTGGCAATACCGAGAAACCATTCAATAACCAATTATTAGATACGTGGTATCGAAAAGTGTCCCAATCGGCTCCTGCTGCTCCGTCAGTTTCTGCCGCAACAATTTTTCAGAATAAGTTTGTATTTAATTCAACTCCAATAAGCAGTACCGATTCGTTGATGACGGTGAGAATGCAGATTTCATACGACACTGCTTTTGCACAGATCGTTATTGATACGATGGTGAATTGGAAAAATGTGTACGGCAGGGACGGACAATTTAATCCGGTGGACAAAAATGCCGGGATAGATCTGACAAAAATTCAAATTCCTGCAACACGCTTTGTTCAAGGGAAAACGTTTTACTATCGAGTAAAATATCGAGATCACAACCTTCGGTGGAGTGATTGGTCCAATCGTTCAAACAACATTACAGGTGTCACAAAACAAAAGTCACTACCGACATCGTATGGTATAGAACAAAACTATCCAAATCCTTTTAATCCGACCACTACCATTAAATACCAGGTTCCGGCAGCCAGTTTTGTAACGCTGACAATTTATGATGTATTAGGGAAAAAAGTAACGGCACTTCAAAATGGAATAGTCAATGCAGGACAGCATGAAGTGTTGTGGGATGGCTCGGGATTATCTTCGGCAGCATATTATTATTTATTTACAGCACAGAAAGAAGATAAATCATTCTATCACAATGTAAACAAAGCAGTATTGTTGAAGTAGAAAAACTAATTAACGTTTGCAACCAACAAAAGGAGAAATACACGATGAAAAATCTGTTTCAGGCATCCTTGCTATTGCTTGTCACAATAGCGTTCCTATTCACAAATGGATATGGGCAAATACCCCAAGGGAAATGGACATTCGATAATGCATCAAATCTCACCGCCGCTGTTCCTGGCCAAGGAAAAGATCTCGTGCTTGTCGGATCTGATTCCGCAGTTGCAGGACCGCTTGCCGGCAACGGGGCGGTACGAATTCCGAAAGGAAGTTATTTTAAACTCATTCATGGAATTGCACCAAACGGCGGTGGTACCGGAGCGGCGGTACGTGTGAATGAATATTCCATGATGATTGATTTTAAGCTTTTGGACAATACGAAATGGTATACGTTTTATCAAACGGATACAACGAATGCGAACGACGGCGAATTATTTATTAAACCCAATACTGGAGAAGTTGGTAACGGTTCTACAGGATATTCAGCGACGGGGGTGAAAGATACACTATGGCATCGGCTTGTCGTTTCCGTAAAAAATGGGACTAAATATGATACCTATTTAGATGGAGTTCTTTTAAAAACTGGAACACCTCAAAATATCGATAGCAGCCGATGGGCGCTCGAGAGCTTTTTGTTAATGTTCGCTGATAATGATGGTGATGATGGTACAATGGACGTTGCAGAACTTGCCATCTGGAATCGTCCATTAACAACGGATGAAATCTCAGAAATGGGAACACCGATACCGGTAAAGCGGACATCGAAATGGACATTTGACGATCCAGCCAATCATATCGTTGTTGCACCTGGTTTCGGAAAAGACCTTGTACTTGTTGGTAAAGACTCTACAATCAGCGGACCAAGTCCTGGAAATGGTGCTGTGCGAGTGCCGAAAGGAAGTTATTACAAATTAACACATAAATTTCGTCCAAACGGCGGTGGTGGAGATTCTCTGCATCGCGTTAACGAATACTCGATCATGGTTGATTTCAAAATTCCGGATCTGACAAAATGGTATAATTTCTTCCAAACAAATCCGAGCAATACGGATGATGGAGATTGCTTTATTAAAAAAACAGCAGGCACGATTGGAACAACAGCTACAGGATATTCAACCACAGCTGTTACAGTGAATGAATGGCACAGATTTGTTGTTTCAATAAAAAATGGTACGCAGCATAATTACTATCTCGACGGTCAATTGTTATATGCCGGAACTGCTTTAGCAATCGATGGCAGATTTGCTCTCGATAGTCTCTTGTTAATGTTCGGCGATGATGATGGTGATGATGGAGATATCGACGTTGCTGAAATGAGAATGTGGAACTATCCATTAACAGCCGGTGAAGTGACCGCTCTTGGGAAAGTGTTTGTTGATACCGTTTCAATTGCACGATGGACATTTGATGATCCATTAAAACTCATTGCTGCCGTTCCCGGTTTTGGTAAAGATCTTGTCCGTGGTGGTCTTGCGAAAGACACTGTGGTTCCCGGTCCCAGCATTGGCAACGGAGCAGTGAGAGTTCCAAAAGGAAGTTATTATAAATTAACGCACGGATTTAAATCCAATGGCGGAGGTGCAGATTCTCTTCACAGAGTGAATGCCTATTCACTGATGATAGATTTTAGACTTCCTGATAATACAAAATGGTACACGTTCTTCCAAACAAATCCAAGCAATGCAGATGATGGCGATTGTTTTATTAAACCAAATACGGGAGTCATTGGTACATCATCCACGGGATATTCGGCAACGGGTGTCACCGACAAAACATGGCATAGATTTGTTGTAGCCATCCAAAATGGTACGCAGCATAATTATTATTTAGATGGAAAACTATTATATGCCGGAACAGCGCTGGCAATCGACGGTAGATTTGCGCTCGACAGTCTATTATTAATGTTCGGCGATGATGATGGTGATGATGGTGATATTGATGTCGCCGAAATTCAAATGTGGAATTATCCCTTATCTGCCGCTGAAGTTACCAAACTTGGAAAAGTATTTTCAGACCAAGTGACGTTCCAGGTAAATATGAAAGTGCAGATGAAACTGAAAAAATTTGATAAAGCAAAAGATACCGTTGTTGTTCGCGGTGGTGGATCATTCTATAACGTATGGGGTAAGGGTAATGCTAATAAATTAACCGATGCCGACGGTGATAGTATCTTCACCGGAACATTTGGCTTACCTGGTGCTCCATTATTACTTCAATATAAATTCGTGATGAATGGTCCTTCCATTGGTGGAGATCGTTGGGAAGCAGGGGATGATCGTAAAGATTCCATTCCGGCTACACCAATGATCATGCCGTTAACATGGTTCGATAAAGACAGCACCACGCAGTACTCAGACAACTTCATCACGTTCCAAGTGAACATGAAGAAGCAGATGAGATTTGCAAAATTTGATAACGCAAAAGACTCAGTAGTTGTGCGAGGAGATTTTAATGGTTGGGGTGGCAATACACACTTGTTGACCGATCCGAACACGGATAGTATCTATACCGGCACCTATAATATCACCTCAGTGAAAAAAATCATCTATAAATTCGTTATCCACAAAACATCAGGCGATACATGGCCCAGCAGTCCAGATCGGGTCGATTCAACACTAAACGGAACTCCAAAAACGTTGCCGGTGGTTTGGTTTAACAACGACAGCGTATTAACAAGTATTCGCCGTGATGAAAATGCAATTGCCACAACCTATGAATTGTTCCAAAACTATCCCAATCCTTTTAACCCTGCAACGAGGATCGATTTTTCAATTCTCGTTGATGGATTGGTAACGTTGAAGGTCTATAATATTCTGGGACAAGAAGTTGCGACGATTGTCAATCAGGAATTGCAAGCCGGTGTGCATCATGCCACATTCGACGGAAGCAAACTGACGAGTGGAGTATACTTCTATAAGGTGGAGGCAGGTACATTTACATCCATTAAGAAAATGATGTTATTGAAATAATTCGTCGATGCAGCCGGAGTTCGTACCCTTGATTCGGCTGTATTGATGTTTACCAGCCGCAGTATCATTTCGCCATGATGCTGCGGCTGTGTAATTTTAAAGTGCATATTTTCCTCTCCATAATTATTCTTTTCCTTTCTGAAATCCTTCGTTCAGACACTCTCTCTTTAAAAAAATTAGTTAGAAAAATTTCAAACGTAATTGAACGCACGGATGTTAAGTCTAAAAAAAGACTTATTTTATTTGTAGAATTCCGAGTGATTATTGCTTAAACTAGTACTACGAGGCATTACGGTTCAACGGTGGAGTATCACGATATTTGAATCTTTTTGTAGCTTCATCATCCTGAATGGCCAAAATAATCAACACACGCCTGATCATGTGCACAATGTTGTTCCTGCTTTTTGGGAACAATGCAGTGTTATCTCAATCTTCGATTGTCCTGTTCCCTACGCAAGATGAAATCCAAAAAGTACGACTATTTTTTGGAACAAATAAAAATATCGTCTTCTCTTGGTCTGCCCCTTCCGCAAATCTCCGGTTAAAAATCGGATCGCTTTCAGGATATTACAATATAAAATCATTATCAGTTAAGGGCGTTTCGCAAAATATACGACCTGATTCCATATCCCTTCCTATTGGAAGATATTATGCTATCGTAACTAATTCAGACAGCTCCACTCTTTCCGGAATTCAATCGCAAAATGTCAGCAACAGTGCAATAGTATATTCCAATCAAGTGGAATTTATTGTTGAATCGCAGACCCCGCCATCGTCACTTGGTCCGATAGGGAATGAGACAAGTAATACACCACTTTTTCAGTGGACCTCCGTTCCGGGAGTACCGGCCTATATGGTTTTGCTTTCCAAAACACCGTTTCAAGTAACACGCGATCCGGCGACAAATGAATTAAGTGTTGTTGGTGCGAGTCTTGTCTGGCGGTATATTACAACAAACACCTCATCAATTTATGGTTCCACAAACACTTCCTCACGATTTGTCAACATCGTTCCGGCTCCGCTTATTCCTGGAAACGAATACAACTATACGATTCTTAACGTGTATGATCCGGAAAATCCTGCGTATGCAAGCGATGTATTTGGCGGAGTAGTTTCCTTTAAATATGTGGGTGTACAATCCATCTCGCCACCATTATTGCGTGAACCGGTTGATAATGCAGTGTTAGAGAACCTCGACTTATTGACGTTCCGATGGGATCCGGTTGCAAACGCGAATGTGTACACTGTTTATTTATTTAAAAGAACAGTATCCACAAGCGGCGCAAAGCAGGAAATTGATGTGCCGTTCTCAAATGTTGCGGTTTCATCGAATGCACTCGTCGATTTTCCGGCAAAGCTCAATCTGACGGATGGTAAATATGTGTGGTATGTTTCCGCAAGCGATGCGAATGGAAACGGAAATGCCAGTAAAACGTTTGCCTTTAATTATTCTGTGGATATGGGTGTTGTCCGCTTCGAAGCATTGACGACGGAATCTTCCACCAACAATAATCTTGTTGGTTACGAAGTGCGGGCGAAAGCCATTAATGGAGGAGTAACTCCAGGAAATGCTTTCGTTACCGTGAACGATCGGTATATGGTTGACAGTCTTGTAACAGGAACATATCAGATTACCTGCGTAAAACAAGGATATGTGGATACGACGATAGTTGTTGCTATAACGAATAATGGTACGACGAGTTCACCAATCAGTCTTTCATTTCAAATGCGTCCGTATCCTTCTACAATCTCCGGAACAGTTACAGATCAGTCGGGGAAAAGCATTGGCGCAGCTAATGTGAAGTTGATTAATCAGCTGACCAATGCTGAAAAAAATATAGTTTCATCAAGCAATGGGCAATTCAGTATCAGTACGGAAAATGGAACATATGCATTACAGGCATCCAAAGCAGGTTTTCTTGCTTCCACAAAAACTTCTGTAACGGTATCACGAGGTGAGCAAAAAGTACTGACAACTCCATTAGCGATGACGCTCGATCAGGCAACAGCAAACGGAACAGTTGTCAACGACATTGGGGCTGCCATCACGCTGGCGACAGTAACAGCAACGCAGGGTAGCTCGTCAATTGTAACAACCACAAATGCTGCCGGCACATATTCGCTCACATTGACGTCGGGAGCCTGGTCAATTGCCGCAAGTAAAGATGGATTTGTTGTGCCCGCACCGAAACAACTACAACTTTCGGCAAACCAAACCCAGCAAGTAGAAAATATTGTCCTGCTTCCTAATGCAAATACCATCAATGGAAGCGTGTATGAATTGATCACGCAGAACGATCAAACGGGTAGTGCTCCATTGGAAAACACCGTTGTTTCTGCAACACCTTCGGTCGGTACGATTGTAACGGCAGTAACAAATTCGCAGGGACAATTTTCCTTAAGTCTTAAACAAGGATCATATCGAATTGTAGCGACTCGAACGTCGTATACGATAGCATCAGGCACATTGCAACAATATGATATTACTGTCGGTGTCGGTCAAACAGTAACGGGTATCAATTTTTCGATGCGTGCAAATCCGTCATCCATATCTGGTATTGTTTCTTTTCCTGACGGTACACCTATCAGCGGTGCGCAGACTTCCATTGCTAATGTGGCAACGGTACTTTCAAAGTTAGATGGGACATATACATTAAGTGTCCCTCCCGGAACATTTACTATTACCGAAACCCGGGAAGGTTACAGTGCGCCGAAACCGGTGTCGGTTTCCGTTACGGCGGGACAGAATTTAAACGGTATAAATTTTGAAATGAGTCCTAATGCCGGTGTTATTTCCGGATCAGTTAAAAGTTCCGGTGAGGCGGTCGTAGGTGTTCTTGTCACGGCAAAATCAGGAAATGATTCGGTGAGTACTACGACAAGTTCGTTAGGGGAGTATTCTCTAAGTCTAACTCCGGGAACGTGGCAGATTACTGCATCGAAAACAGGATTTATCTCTTCGTCTAATTCCTTTACGATCGGTCCCGGACAACGAAGTACAGGAAATGTTTTTACGATTGTTTCGAATACTGCTGTGATTCGAGGGACGGTGAGTGATGGAACAACAACATTACGTAATGCACCAGTACGAATCACAGAAACAAGTAATCTTGCTAATATTTTTTCTACCGTTAGTAAGGATGATGGAACGTATGCCATGACTGTACCTGCGCAGGTTGGTTATACAGTATCGGTTTCCCAAAATGGTTATGCTACAAAAACTCAAGTCACGTCTGTATTGAGTGCAGGAACTACAGAATTATTACAATTTGTTCTTTCAGCAAATCCAGCATCAATTACCGGTGTTATTCAGGATAATTTATCGAAACCGCTCTATCCTGCTAAAGCATATCTTCAGAACACCAACGGTGTCGTTCTCGACAGTGCAAATACCGATAATAACGGAAAGTATACTATTGGCAGTTCAGCTGGTAGTTACACTATTCGTTCGTCACGTGTTGGTTACCGATCAGACAGTATTCCCGTTTCAATCAGTGTGGGTCAAATTCTTTCCAACATTAATTTAAAGTTGACGGAAAATTTTGCGGTGCTCACCGGCACTGTCACGTCGGCAGGTTCACCGTTATCAGGCGTACTTGTAAATATTTCAAGTGTTAGTGGAGGTAGTACGGTGACTACCGGAAGCGACGGAAGTTTTATCATTCCGCAATTGCTTGGAGGAGTGTATACCATTCGCTGTACAAAGAACGGTTATTCGGATTCTGTTCTTACATCTTTTCTGCTTGCGGATGGTCAATCACGGAATATTTCACTCTCGCTAACATTGTTGGACGGAAAAATTACCGGGGTCATAAAATCAAAAACAGGTCAAACTGTTCCTTCGGCATCCGTATCGGTGAAGAGTGTAAGCAAATTATTTAATGCAGTATCCGATGCAAATGGAAGTTATGCTATTTCATCCGTCCCACTCGGGAAATATTTTATCTCAGCGATAAAAAGCGGTTATTCCAGCACAACCGTAGACAGCCTTGAAATAACATCAGCTTCACTTCAAGGAGTCTCAACGATCAGTGATTTTTCGTTCAATCTTTTACGGATTAAAGGAAATGTTAAAGATTCTCTTACCGGTTCGGTTATTAATGATGCTGCAATAGCTATCTCTGGTCCGCTCGGTTCAGGCTCTGCTGTTGCTAATTCTCAAGGAGAATTTACGGCGGAAAATCTCTCCCCTGGACCAACGACATATTCCGTAACAATTTCAAAAACAGGATATACTTCGTTGACGCAATCAGTATCTCCAACTTCCGCGGACACTCTCATCACGATTAACGCGCTTCTTTCAGCGAATATCGGGAAAATTACTGGAACGGTGAAAGATGGAAATGGAAATCCTTTGCCATTTTCTGTTTCGTTAAAGGCTACATCAAGTGCGTCTACCTTTACAACAATTTCAGATGCGAACGGAATATTTTCTTTCGATAATGTAGCAAATGGAACAACATATACCGTTGCAACCGATATATTTAAATCGGGATATGATAATGTTAATACAGTCATTCCATTCCCACCAAAACAATCTGCATTAACAGGTATTGCATTGGTGGTTGAACCTAAGACAGCGGAATTAAAAGGGAACGCCGGCGTGGCAGATGCGAGCTTGGAATTGACAGAAGCATCAGGAAAAATTGCCCCTCGTATTGCAAACTCTACTACTGATTTCAGTTATTCTTTCAAATTTCTTCCCCAGGGGAGTTATTTGATTAAGGTCAAAAAAGAAGGATTCACGTTTACACCTTCATCATCTTCGGTAACTCTTACCACTGGACAAATCGCTTCAACAACATTCTCTGCTATTGCAGATACGTCATCTATTCTTATTAACGTTGTTGATCATCTGAATGTCCAAGCTCCGGGAGTGACCGTTTCATGTGTCAGTGCTGATACAAGTATCGTACGTATTGGAACAACGAACGCCGGCGGAAATGTCCTCTTTTCAAAACTGCCTGCCAGCAGAACGTATATTATTCGAACGTCGAAATCCGGTTACTCATCTTCACCATTGCAGGCATCCGTTGTGTTACAGGCGAATGTTTTAGGTAATTCGAATTTTATTGTCACTCCCAATTCGGCGTCTTTTCATGGTTTTGTTGCACGAGCAACTTCGTTAACACTGATTGCGAATGTTCAGATTTCTGCACGAAGACTTTCCACAGGAGAACAATTTTCCACAGTAACTTCCGATCTGGGAAAATATTCTTTTTCGCAAATGGCAGCGGATTCATTTGTAGTAATTGCGTCAAAACAAGGGTATACCGCAGATACCACATTATTGAAGGTTGAAAGTGGATCGAACATTACCATTCTCGATACTTTAAAACTCATCCCCTCAACTGTCAACGCAGAAGGATTTGTTCGGTACGAAGGGAAAGGGATCGGCGATGTATCCGTGACAGCAACATCATCGAGTACTGTTTCCACAAAAACGGATGCAAACGGGCGATTTTCATTATCAGAATTGCCTGTCCGTACTTCTGACGATACCACGATTTTTCAATTAAAATTTGAAAAGACCGGAATAACAACTCGATACACGAAATTGATTGTTCCTCGATCCCAATTGGGTCAAACACTGACAGTTTCCGACATTATTGTTCCTAGTGGAAAGATTAAACTCATTATTTCTGATGGCAAAGAAGCGCTGTCAGGTGTGAAAGTTGTTTATACAGAACCGAATAGCTCGCCGGTGGAATCCTATACTCCGTCGAATGGAATTTTTGAGACAGCTAAAGTATTAGAGGCAGGAGAGTATCGTTTTGCATTTATCAAAGAGAATTTACTCTCCCCGAATGATCGATCGGTGAAACAGGTGCTAGTATCTGATACGTCGGTCATTGAAGAGAAGATTGAGTTGCCCTATTTTATGGTGCCGCTGTCAAGTATGGCTGCATCCGAAAGTACGGCAATAAGTGTTCGTGCAAAGAAGAAAATGGGAAATCCCATCGCATCACTCTATTATAAACGAAAATCACAAGCGGGTTTTACAAAAATCACAATGTCAGTAGTGGGGGATTCGGCATTTACAGGATATATACCACCACTACTATCGACGGAATTGGTTTCCTATTATACCGAAGTGAAATTGGATTCGTTAACCTATTTTACCAGTGAACAGAAAGAGGTTGCGCCGATTGCTAAGGGAATTCTTTCGTTTATGGATTTTGAGCCGAGTCTAAGCGGAGCAACGCTTCGATTGAATGACACATATTCTATGCGAATCATTGTTCGTGATGGTGCAAATGCCGCAATGGGAAAGTCTTTGTCTGATACAACCAGAGGAAAAATATCATGGAATGTTTCCGACACAAATGCTGTCACGATTAAACAAAAAGATACTCTCACCACCATCACCACTTTAAAGGTCGGAACATTTACTATTACCGTCAACACGACGGTGGATAATATTGCGCTTTCGAAAAGTTTTGTTATTGTCGTCAAAGAAATAGTCCTGAAGGAAATCACTATTGGCGGAACTCCGGCCGGTAATGAATTGAACAACCGATCGCGCGGTATTCAGTTGACCATCGGAAGCAATGACACGAGCGGAAAATTTATCAATATCGGCAATAATATTTCGTGGACGCTTTTTCCTCAAAAGGCGGGAACACTGGACAGTGCGGGATTTTTAACGATCGATTCGACATTGATCGGGAAAATTACTGTTACAGCTCTGGATAAATTATCGAAGCTTCAACATATCATCCGACTGAATATCATTGCAACAATTGATTCCACCCGGTCATTTTATCTTACAGATAAGAACGGAATGGAAATAGAGATCCCTCAACGCGCAGTTCTTTCTCCGATTGATCTGTTGATAGAAGATGCCTCATTTGGTCCAGCAAAGAAACATGTCTATATCAGATCCTCCGGAAAAAATTTTGTTGCCGCACCGAATTTATACTTTTTTAACTATAAAGGTGGGGCACTCAATGGGGATACTTTAACAAAACCGGCGACGTTCCGCACAGCGATCCATTCATCGTTGAAATTATTTGACGGAGAGAAAATCATCGGCTTATACGATCCAACAACAGTGGAATGGAAAATGTTGCCGGCATCCGCTGCAGAAATGACATTGCCAAAGGGGAGCGACTATGTAAGTGAAATGTCGGTACCGGCATTACAGACAACCATGTTGACGCAATTAAAAGCTCAGTATACTGTGCTTGCACAGAATCTGCCATTGGGCTTGAAGTATTCAGCAGTACTCCCAAGTCCATTTTCTCCTGAGATAGCTCCGGTGAAAATTGGATATTTGCTTACGACGACCGATCAGCATGCTTTAGTGTCCATTTCAATTTATAATATCCGCGGAGAGTTAGTGAGAACGCTGTTCGAAAGTGAAGCACAATATCCCGGAAGATATGGAAGTAGATCGAGCAATAGACCGATTTCATGGGATGGAAAGACGAATGATGGTTCACTGGCAAGAAATGGGAGATATATTATTCAGATTCGCGCGAAAGACAGTACGGGAGAAAAAGTGGAATTGCTCCAAGTTGTATTGATAAAATAAGATCATGATGAAGCGAAGTACATCTATATTAATACTTCTGAGTATTTGCGGATCATTGCTCACAGCTCAGCAGCTATCGAGCATTCCGGCATCATTTGTTGATATCGGATTTGGTGCGCGGCCGGCCGCTCTTGGCGGTGCGTTTACAGCACTTGCCAATGATGCGAACAGCACATTATGGAATCCGGCAGGAATGGCATCTGCTCGTAATTCACAATCATCTTTTTCCACCACAAAACAGCTTGGATTGTTAACATATAATTCATTTTCGACAATAATTCCGTTAACCAGATCTCGACAGGCATTTGGACTGGCGGTGATTTCATCCGGAGATAAATCGTTACAAGAAATCACAGTGCAAATGTCCTACGCCCGTTCATTTGGGGAAAAATTGAGAATCGGAGTGTCCGGAAAATATCGTAACGCTTCGTTTGGCAATAATGCCTTCAATAGTGATACATACATTCTTTTTGAACAGGATGAGATCTCCGAAGGACAAATGAACCAAATTCAAGGCTCTGCCAGCGGATTTGGTGTCGATGTTGGTCTCCAATATTCACTTTCGTCGAAAATCCAATTTGGTGTCATGGCTAAGGACGTGTATGCACCGTTGCAATGGAATTCTGTATCGCACAATACCACAAAAAAAGCAAAAGGGAAATATGATGAACCGATTCCAACGGAATTATCAATTGGGACTTCTCTAAAGATGTTCGAAAATGTTGTGGTTACTTCGGATTATCATCCTGCACTTTCCGGGTCTGGCACAAATGCTTTAAACTCAGGAATGGAAATTGTGCTGCTTCAAATGATTTCGTTGCGAGGAGGAATTCGCCAGCCATTCAATAACGATGCTGATGCAAAATACACAGCTGGTCTTGGGATTAATTATTCATTTGGAAAAAATTTCTGTGTGCTTCTCGACTATTCGATGATTCGCGAATTCCTTGCTGATACGCAAACTCTATCCGTAGGAATGGAGTTCTAGCATGAAGAGGATCATCATCATATTGATTATTGCAGTCACTGGTGCTGTTGCACAACCGGCAAAGGATACGCCGGCATTAACGGCCTGGCGGGGAGGTGCGATCGATTTCAATTTGGGACTTGGATTAAATATGCTTGGGGTCGGCACAGGTTCTGCTACGGCAGGAGGAGTACTCTCTCCGCGTCTGAATAATAAAGGAGCAAGCATTTTTTTCAATCCCGCTGAACTATCCTCGCTGACATTACCTCACATCGTTATCGATTCACGGTTTGGCATTGGCACTGGTACATTTGGAATGGAAGGAAATGCGTTGCTGAGCGATAAGACTCTCTCTGAACAAACCGATGAATTCCTCAAAGATTCTTCGATCTTCTTATATGATAAAGTAAATGGATATACTCTTCCATCAAAAGTGAGCAGTGGTTCGGCCGGATTTCTTGGTCAACTTACTTCGTTTTCCGTTGGGATACCGATCGCACGAGGATTGGTGATCGGATTCGGATCCTATTATCCCATAGATATCAATGTCGGATTTCATGCCAATGATTTGAGCATGAAATTACGAGCAACACGCGAAACTGGTACGCAAACCATCGGCATTGATTTTTTATTGAATATTGCCATCTCAACAAATCTGATCATTCGCTCCAATGTGATGAATGCCGGTTTTGGATATGAAGTGATGAGAAATCGATATGGCCAATTATCATTCGGTGTCTCTGCGAAACGATACGATGTACGAACAGTCCTCGATTTAGATATGCCGATTGATGGATTGATTTCGATTCAAAAGGTAGAATATTATTTTAACAATCCTGTTGATCGGGCGATTGATTTTTCTTCCGGTGAAACAAACGCTTTAAAATGGAAAGCACATGGAGACTATCGAGATAAAAAATGGGGATATACAATCGGACTATCGTATAAGGGAGTTCGTTTGATTGATTCAGCGTTGTCCGCTTTGAATCTTACGGTTGTCTATGATAACATTCCCTCGTTTTCCATGTTTGATCCGCTCGCAAAAAGTGAAAGCTATTCTCCCGTCTTTATGGTCGGCAAACCGGGAGGAACGGGTCAAGATTCTATGCAGATATTGATCGATTCGTTGAAATTAAGTAAGCCAAATCTTACGAAGACTACACACAATATATTTTCTAACCGTTTGTCACTGCAACAATCTTCTGCATTAACGTTTGGCATTGATGTAGGATTGGGAAAACACACTCTCATGTTTAACTACGTGAAATACTTTGGAGATTATTCCGTGACATTTAGTAATTATAAGATCGGAAAAAAACTCACTTCTGGTGTAAAAGGGGGATTAGATTTTGAGATGCCAACCCGTTTTGTCGGATGGAATTGGCTCTTGCTTCCAGTGAGAATATTGTTTTTGGATGTTGACGGTTTACTATTCCAGGCATTTCAATCCCGAACAAGATATAGAAATTCACATTATCGTATCGGCGGCGGAGTAGTGATGGGGACAGCTATTGTGGAAGGATTGAAACCGGAAACAGCGCGCGACCTTCGACCCTTATTAAACGATCCTATACCTATTGGATTTACGATGGGGAGACAATACACCATTTTTACCCGTTATACTATTGGAGTTATGGTGTTAGGATTCCCGGATATTGGGTTTAAAACATCTGTAGGAATTGACCTCTAATTTTTGATAAAAATTTAGTCCTGAAACTTGTTGGTAATTCAATCGTGAATCTTTCAACCCCGATAATCTAGTCGGGGTTTCTTTTTTCGCTCAGTTCTTGCATCTCTTCCCTCTATAAATTAGACAAACTACTCTCTTTAAATTCTAAATTTCTGTAACTCAAGTTTATAAATTGTTTTTACAGAAAATAGAACACACGCAAATTCCCTAATAAAAACTGCACATTTAAGAAGATTACTTCAATTTATTAGTAACATACCATTTTGTCTGTTCCACCAAAAATCCATCAAATTTTCAAATTTTTAGAGTATTCTAATATGTGATATTTTCGAGTACTTTTAGAATTTATAACCTTATCTTAAAACGACCAAAACGACCATAACGTCTTTACAGACCACATATTGAAAATTTACTCTATTTATTCTTAATCATTTACAGGAGTCACTATGAACGATCTACTATTCTCCACAGAAGACCTCGCAAAAATGTTTCAGGTCGGCCAAACCACTATTAAACGATGGGCAGATGAAGGAAAACTGAAGTGTATTAAAACTCCCGGAGGACATCGGAAGTTTAAACCATCTGCAGTTGATGAATTCATTATGCACTATAATTATGAGATAGTTACACCACTGCTTCCGTTTGCAAGAACTTCGGAAAGTATCCGACCGGATGCCGTAATGGTTGTCGGTGAAACACTGTTGAACGAATGTTTCATCAACGCAATCAAAGGAAAAAATCTGCTGATCGAGCAGACTTTTTCTTCTTTATCATCACAAGGAAAGACGCTTCCCGCCATTTTCGATTTTCTTCTCACTCCTGTACTTCAATTAATTCAAGAAAAACATCAACACCGACAAATCACTCCGGTGGAATTTCAGATAGGGAAGAACACGCTTCTCACCTCACTTATTCATTTTGCTGATCGGATTCCGAAATCAGAAAAGAAAGAGTTTGAATTGCATTGCCTTACCGCGCACGATGGAATGAACGAAGTGGAGTTGAAGGCGGTGGAACTTCTGTTGGACAACATGGGAGTAACTGTCTATAACCTTGGGACTGTATTAACAAAATATACATCAGAAGATATAGTGAACTACTGCAAACCTGAAGATGTATTTATAGTCCTTTCGTTAGATCACGCTTCGGACGAGGTGGTTCATCAATTCAATTCATTCGTTACCGGCGTAAGATCGTACGGTGGGAATGTTTTTACGTCGAGCTTTTTTGATAAAGATTCCACAGAAGTAGTAACGGAACAATCCAAAAAAATATTTTCATATGCTGAGATTTTTAATCAGTTCTCGCTTACAACACAAGTAGCATAAAGTATAAATTAATCCCGTTGAAATGGTTTGCTAACATAGTGCCCGCTGCATCGCTCATCCGCCGTACCGGTCGTTTGAGTTCAGTTATTATACTGATGTTCGTCAGTGTAACGGCAGAACTGTTTGCACAAGGGACCGTCCGTTGGAACGGTTCAACCAGTACTGATTGGGCAACTGCGGGAAATTGGACCGTTGTCAGCGGAACTCCGAGCACTCCTCCTGCAGCCGGTGATGCGGTTGAACTTGGAACGGCTGCAATAACAAATCAACCGACCGTTGGAGCAGTAACAACTGTTGCATCGTTAACATATGGAAATTCTACAGCCTCTACACTTACAATCAACGCAAATCTTACTATTACCGGTGCGATCACGAATACGATTGTAACAACAGCGCGAATCCATAACGTTTCTATTGCTACTGGAGCAACTCTTTCTGCGGGAAGTGTAAATCTCAGTCCTGCCGTCGCCGCTGCGAATATGACATTTACATTTGCCGGTACCGCTGCCTTCAACGTCAGCGGAAACTTTACTGCACAGCCAACAACTGCTACGACTACCATAACATTGACGGTTGGAACAGGTTCATTCTCCGTTGGAGGAGTAACACTACAGGGAGCTGCCGCCGCTGCAGCACGAAATTGCGTCATCAGTGCATCGACCGGATCATTAACATTCTCCGGAAATTATACGAAACATGGTAGCGGTTCAACGTTAACGACTTCCGGTGCAGCGACTGTTTCGTTTGGTGGAAATGTCACCAATACATTAGGAACATTTACACTTAACGCTGCAACCACAACTACATTTACCGGCTCAGGAACTATTACACCAACCGTTGCAATGACCTTCGGTCATGTTACGGTAAATAATGCTATTACGACAACAACAATTTCTGCCGCCGGTACATTAACGATTGCAGGAAATCTATTGCTCTCCGGAACTGCGATTCTTGCTGGAACCGAAGCAGTGTTACTGACTGGTGTCGCAGCAACTATTGACGGGACAGGAACTCTGTCTGCTGCGTTAACAGTCTCCGCGGCACATTCTATTCTTGCAACGGCTAATCTTACAGTTACCGGTGCAATTACTATGAGCGGTACGAACGGGGATATCAATAATAGTGGAACAATAACAGCCAGTTCAATTAATGGTACAGTGGCTGCTGCTACGTGGACCCAGTCAAGCGCAGCATCGGTTTTGAATATCAGTGGAACAATGCTCACCACTGGAACACTCACCGCGACCACTGCAGGAAATACTGTCAATTATAATGGTACCGTTGCTCAAACTATAAAAGTAACAAGTTATAGTAATCTCACGATCAGCGGAGCTCGGACGACGAACAATGTAACGATAGCCGGAGCAGTGAATATTGCGGGAGTGTTCACGCTCAGTGCAACATTCACGACAGGCAGCATCGTAACGACCGGCAGTACGATCAATTACAATGGAACAGGAGCCCAGACCGTACTGGCGATCAATTATAATAATTTAACGGTCAGCGGCGCCCGCACGACCAATGTGGTCACGTGGGAATCGACCGATACAGTGGGAGTATTAGGAGTATTGACGATATCAGCAACGTTCACCTCCGGAAGCCATACGACTACTTCAACGATCATCAACTTTAACAGTGGCGGCGCACAGAATATCCCTGCATCGTCGGCGTTCTTCAGTTATTATCATCTGCTCATTTCAAACGCGGGAACAAAGACAGCAGCAGGGAACATGACGGTCAACGGCGATGTCACCATTCAGAATGCGGCAGTCTTCTCCGGCGGAACATCGAGAACGCATGCTCTTTATGGTAATTTTATTGTCAACACATCCGCCGTTACACCATACACATTTACGACTACTTCGATATTGAATTTCAACACACCGACCCCTGCGGCTGCGACTTCTATCAGCGGAACAACCGTAGCGACACTTGGATTCAACACGATCAACATGAACAACACGAGCGGGTTCAGTTCCACCGAGAACTTCAACGCAACGGGAACAGTGACAGTTGCTGCGAGTGTCACATTCACCAACACGACAACTGTTTCTATAACGACATCGCTTGCCGGAGCAGGAGCGTTCGTCAACAGCGCAACGGGAACATTGAACATTGCTGGAACAACAACCATCACCACATTAACAGCAACAGCAGTCGGTAACATTGTCAATTACAACGGAGCGGCTCAAACAGTCAAATCCACCTCCTATGATATTTTGAATCTCTCAACATCGGGAGCAAAACTTGCTGGTGGCGCAATAACGGTGAATGGTAATTTCACGCTGCAGGGAACGGCGACCTTCAACATGGGCAATTCGCTGACGCATAACTTTGCAGGGAACTGGATTATCAATACATCTGCAGCGACGCCGATTACATTTACGACAGCGTCCACGGTGAACTTTAACACTCCCGGAACACCGGCTGCGACTTCGATCAGCGGAACAACCGTTGCAACGCTTGGGTTCAACAGCATCAACATGAACAACACGAGCGGGTTTAGTTCTACGGAGAACTTCAACGCAACGGGAACAGTGACAGTTGCCGCGAGTGTCACATTCACCAACACGACAACTGTTTCTATAACGACATCACTTGCCGGAGCAGGTACATTCATCAACACCGCAACTGGCACATTGAATATTGCTGGAACAACAACCATCACCACATTAACGGCAACAGCAATTGGTAACATCGTCAACTACAACGGCGCAGCGCAGACGGTGTTAGCAACAACGTATGATATACTTCGGATGTCCACATCGGGCGCAAAACTTGCTGGCGGCGCATTAACGGTTGCGGGCGACTTCACGCTTCAAGGAACGGCGACCTTCAACATGGGCAATTCGCTGACGCATAACTTTGCCGGGAACTGGATCATCAATACTACAGCAGCAACGCCGATTACCTTTACGACAGCCTCCACCATTAATTTCAATACTCCCGGAACACCGGCTGCGACTTCCATCAGCGGAACAACTGTTGCAACGCTTGGATTCAACAGCATCAACATGAACAACACCAGCGGCTTCAGTTCTACAGAGAACTTCAACGCAACAGGCACATTGACGATTGCCGGAAGTGTCACATTTACCAATACAAGAACTGTTGCTGTCACGACATCTCTTGCAGGTGCTGGTACGTTTATTAACACTGCCACAGGAACATTGAATCTGGCAGGTTCAATATCCATCACCACATTGACTGCCACAGCGGTTGGCAATATTGTGAATTATAATGGAACAGGTTCGCAGTCGGTTATGGCGACTGGCTATTATAATCTTACGATCAGCGGCGCTCATACAACGAATAGCGTTACACTTTCGCCGGGGACTATTAGCATAGCCAACACATTTACCGCTTCAGCAACATTTACAAGCGGCGGTTATATCTCTACCGGAAACATGATTGACTTTAATGGAACAGGCGCTCAGACCATTACAGCGTTTAGTTACAATAATCTCACGATCAGCGGAGCTCGGACGACGAGCAATGTAACGATAGCCGGAGCAGTGAATATTGCGGGAGTGTTCACGCTCAGTGCAACATTCACGACAGGCAGCATCGTAACGACCGGCAGTACGATCAATTACAATGGAACAGGAGCCCAGACCGTACTGGCGATCAATTATAATAATTTAACGGTCAGCGGCGCCCGCACGACCAATGTGGTCACGTGGGAATCGACCGATACAGTGGGAGTATTAGGAGTATTGACGATATCAGCAACGTTCACCTCCGGAAGCCATACGACTACTTCAACGATCATCAACTTTAACAGTGGCGGCGCACAGAATATCCCTGCATCGTCGGCGTTCTTCAGTTATTATCATCTGCTCATTTCAAACGCGGGAACAAAGACAGCAGCAGGGAACATGACGGTCAACGGCGATGTCACCATTCAGAATGCGGCAGTCTTCTCCGGCGGAACATCGAGAACGCATGCTCTTTATGGTAATTTTATTGTCAACACATCCGCCGTTACACCATACACATTTACGACTACTTCGATATTGAATTTCAACACACCGACCCCTGCGGCTGCGACTTCTATCAGCGGAACAACCGTAGCGACACTTGGATTCAACACGATCAACATGAACAACACGAGCGGGTTCAGTTCCACCGAGAACTTCAACGCAACGGGAACAGTGACAGTTGCTGCGAGTGTCACATTCACCAACACGACAACTGTTTCTATAACGACATCGCTTGCCGGAGCAGGAGCGTTCGTCAACAGCGCAACGGGAACATTGAACATTGCTGGAACAACAACCATCACCACATTAACAGCAACAGCAGTCGGTAACATTGTCAATTACAACGGAGCGGCTCAAACAGTCAAATCCACCTCCTATGATATTTTGAATCTCTCAACATCGGGAGCAAAACTTGCTGGTGGCGCAATAACGGTGAATGGTAATTTCACGCTGCAGGGAACGGCGACCTTCAACATGGGCAATTCGCTGACGCATAACTTTGCAGGGAACTGGATTATCAATACATCTGCAGCGACGCCGATTACATTTACGACAGCGTCCACGGTGAACTTTAACACTCCCGGAACACCGGCTGCGACTTCGATCAGCGGAACAACCGTTGCAACGCTTGGGTTCAACAGCATCAACATGAACAACACGAGCGGGTTTAGTTCTACGGAGAACTTCAACGCAACGGGAACAGTGACAGTTGCCGCGAGTGTCACATTCACCAACACGACAACTGTTTCTATAACGACATCACTTGCCGGAGCAGGTACATTCATCAACACCGCAACTGGCACATTGAATATTGCTGGAACAACAACCATCACCACATTAACGGCAACAGCAATTGGTAACATCGTCAACTACAACGGCGCAGCGCAGACGGTGTTAGCAACAACGTATGATATACTTCGGATGTCCACATCGGGCGCAAAACTTGCTGGCGGCGCATTAACGGTTGCGGGCGACTTCACGCTTCAAGGTACGGCGACTTTCAACATGGGCAATTCGCTGACGCATAACTTCGCAGGGAACTGGATCATCAATACTACAGCAGCAACGCCGATTACCTTTACGACAGCCTCCACCATTAATTTCAATACTCCCGGAACACCAGCTGCGACTTCGATCAGTGGAACAACTGTCGCGACGCTTGGATTCAATAGCATCAACATGAACAACACCAGCGGCTTCAGTTCTACGGAGAACTTCAATGTTACGGGAACACTGACTGTGGCTGCGAGCGTTACATTTAATCCTTCTGTTGCTACAATGCGGATCAATCCATTAGCCGCCAACGGAACAATTACTGGAAACGGAACTATTTTGGTCACTCGTACTGCTGCCGTTCCGGACTATTCTTCTCAATATCGGTTTACAACCAATACGCTGACGAATATGACGGTGGAATATAATTCCGCCTCACCGCAAACAATCAGTGCAGTGAATTATGGAAATCTTGTCAGCAGTTCCACCGGTACACGAACGCTCGCACCGGCAGGAACAATCGGTATTACCGGAACATTCACACCAGGAACAAATACATACACAGTTACATCAAGCACGGTGAATTTTAATGGAAGTACGCCGCAATCCATTCCAGCATTTAACTTTAATAATCTCACCAGCAGTTCAACCGGCGCGCGAACGCTTGTGAATGGCGGTACGATCGGTATTGCAAGCACGTTTACGCCAGGGTCAAATTCCTATACCATCACCGGCAATACAATTGATTTTAATGGAGACGCGCCGCAGACCATTCCGGCATTCACATACCAAAATGTGGTGTTAACAGCAACCATTGCAGTTATCAAGACAGTGAATAGTACAGTAACTGTTAACGCAAATCTTACAATTAATGCCAACAACACAATGAGTGTCACCGGAATAGGTATTGTGAATATTGCGGGAATTTATACAGTCGCAGGAACAAGTGATAATAATGGGATAATAAATTTAGGTCCATAAAATGAACATAAATAAAAAAATACAACGGGAGAAATCTATGAAAAATCGTGGTCCACCAAATAAAAAACAGCTCAATTAACTCAATTTGTTCCCTGAGCAAGAACAAATAATTTTACTGAAGGATTACTGTTATGAAAACAGAACAGAAAAAAAGCAACAAGAATAATAATTCATCAATACATCAAATAACAAGGGGCACAATCATGAAAGCATCAAATAATCATATCAACACAGGGAGAGGAATATTAGTGGCAATAATTCTTTTCCTGTTTACAACAGCGGCTTTTGCACAACATCTTGCCGTCACTGGTGGGACATTTACAGGTTCCGGTACATACAACATTGCCGGGAATATTACGAATACTGGAGTGGCAAGTATCTCTGGAACAACAACATTAAATGGAGCCGCTGCTCAATCAATTGGAACAGGTGGAGCTCTTACATTTGGAACGCTTAATGTCAATACAAGTGGAGGCACTCCTACAACAACAATGGGAAATGCTGTTACTGTGAGTACGGCTTTGTCTATTGCCGCAACATCCACATTGGCAGTGAGCAATAAAACATTAACAATAAACGGTACTTCAACGCTTAATGGTGGCGGTTTACTAACTACAGCATCTGGAAGTACGGTAGTGTATGGTCAAACTGGTACAAGTCAGGTTGTATTGGGTGTAGCGTATTCAGGTGCTCTAACGCTTTCTGGTACTTCAACGAAATCCTTTTCGGCAGGAACAAATGTTGCCGAAACTTTTACACACTCAGATGGTGATGTTACGATCGATCAAGATCTGACTATACCATCAGCTTCACCTTCCTTTGCCACAATTGCAAATATATCTTCTGGAAAGACATTAACACTCTCGGGAACCGGTGCGAAATCAATTACTGCTATTACAACAACAGTTGGAAACCTCAATCATAGCGGAGCTTCTGGTTTGTTAACTATTGCTACATTAAATGGTAATACAGGTACAATTAGTGGTGGTGCCGGTGGAATTACATTCACCAATGCGGCGGCAAACAGTGGTAATATAACCGGTGGAGCTGGTGCTATTACGTTCAGCAATACACTGGCGCATAGCGGTGGAACAATTACAGCAGGTGGTGGCGATATCAACTTTACCGGCGTAGTTACTCGGTCCGGTAGTTCGTCTTTAGCATCAGCCGATGTTGCAAATATTCTAAATTTTGCTACAGATGTTAATGGAACAGCAGGAACGATTGATTTAACAGTTACAGGTGCCGCAGAATTTGGAGGTGCTGTAGCAAGCACGACTGGTCTTAACTTTGCCACTGGAACGACAGTAACCTATGATCAAGGAACAGCAGGTCAGGCAATTGCAGATGTGAATTATGGATATTTAACATTAAAAAATAATACAAAAACATGGAGTTTGGGTGCTGCACGTACAATCAACAATGACTTCGATGTTCAAGCAAGTAGTGCAACATCAATTAGCGGTTCATTTAATTTAAATATTAGCGGAAATGTTGCACTTGCGAGCAATGTTACGAAAAGCGCAAATGCTGTTGTTTTTGCAAATGCTTCAAGCGCGGTTAGCGGAACAAACGAAATCAGTGGTTCTGTTACAAGAACCCACGGTTTTGCAGCATCGGCCTATACATTTAATAATTCTAGTATGACAATGACACCTTCGGTAGTAGGTACGCTCTCGTCGTTTACTGTTACGTCTGAGCCAGGTGTGAACCCAACAGCGTATTCTGCTACAAACACCATCAATCGTAAGTATACGCCAAGTTATGCCGGCGCTGGATTCACAGTTGATCTTAAACTTTCATATTTGAGCGGTGAAGCAACTGGCGTAACAGAAAATAAATTGAAACAATTCCAAGGTGTTGTAATTAATAACACAACAAAACTCACAGGAACATATACACGTCAAGCTGCTGGCGGTGGTTTTGGATTTGTTTCATTGGCAGCATTAACACCTTCATCATTGGCGAGCGGAACAGAAGTTGCATTGGATGATAGATTCAATACATTTACCTCAACTGGTGTCACAGCTGATTGGCACACCAGCTCCACATGGGATGAGGGATCAATTCCGACCTCAACGGATGATGTTGTGATCGCTAATAATAATCCAGTTACTATTGCCAATGGTGGTAATGCATCAGCTTTGTCAACTACAATTAATGCTACAGCAACTGGATTAACAGTCGGTGCGGGAGCATCAGGTACGCTTGCAATTGGATCTGGTGGCTTAACAAACAATAATACAGGAACAGGTCTTACCGTGTCTGTCGGTGGCGCAGTGACAATTACCAGCGGTACATTAACCAACAGCGGTGCTGTGACCAACAACGGAACAATCACTATACAATAATATCATAACCAAACATATGTAAATACGAACAATATGGTTATTCATTTTCATAACATTAATACAAAGTTCCGTCGAATCATCGATGGAATGCAATTGAGGTGTTCATCAATCATAAGAAGTTGCTCGCTTCTTTATGATGATTCGTCGGTTGATGAACTGACCTTCAGATAACGAACAACAATTGATTTATAGCGGAGGGTGTTATGGTGCCCCTTTTCACCCTCTGCGTAAATCAAGTAATACAAGCAGAAAGAAAATAAAGGGCATGACGAGAACTCGATACGAAAGGATCAAGAGAAATATTTCTAAGATCAATAATTATGGTATCGTATGATTTTAAATAATGCTAAAAATAGATTGCGGGGACTTTCTTGGAGAGATAAACTCTTTAATACTCCACGCGATGGAATATCGACGACAAATACTTCGTCCATGAAATATAATGGGGAAGTGTTGAAGGAGAACAATATTGGATATTTATCAATACAGCGGATAGCTATGTGTCGGCTGTTGAGGACAATAGTATCTTCTGTCAAAAAACTTACAGTGAAGCGAATTGTATGTATTCAGTTGTTTATAATAATTGTTTCGTGCATTTCATCTGCCCAGGATTTAGTTAATACCGGAACGATAACTAATAACGGCGTATTAAAAGTAAAAAATCAATTGGTCGGACTTCCATCGGAAATGAAAGGAACAGTTGAATTGATTGGTTCAGATCAATCCTTGCCGGCTGCTAATTATAAGCATGTCCGATTAATGGGAACAGGTACGAAAACAACAACGGGAGGAAATCTTTCGATTTCAGGCAATCTTACCATCGCGACGCCGGTGACGCTGAATATTGCAAAGGGAAATATGATTACGTTAGGAGACACGTTATTTGAATTGGGAATATTAAAAGGTGCTATTAAAAAGACAGTGAATTTAACAGGTGATACAACATCTTCTACCTTCGGGAATATTGGAAAAACCATTAGTTGGATTTCCAACGCTCCCGGAAGTACGAGTGTGCTCCGCGCTTCTGATTCCGTCCAATTTGGAAATGGTCAACAATCCATCCGGCGATATTATGAGATTCAACCGACAGATGCGACGGCGATTGGTACGGTCGTCTTTAAATTTGCTGACAGTGAGTTAAATGGACAAGATATTAACAATCTGCAGCTGTGGCGATCTGCAGATAACGGATCAACCTGGCAGAGACATATTCCTGTTGTTGATACGTTATTAAAAACGTTGACGAAATCGAATGTTCCATTGAAGGGACTTTGGACTGCTACCGATACCACGCATGCACTCGGACCGCTGAATGGTGGCGCAGGAATTCCGGCAAGTATTGCCAATGCAAATACAGTTCCAAATGAACAGGTAATTCTTACAACATTGGATACACTCAAAGTACTCATCACTGATATTTTTGGTTCTCCGGTAAATAACGTCGCTGTCAAGTTCGAGATTGATTCAATGCCGGCACCAAATGCTGGTGCAGCATTGAGCAATATTAATGTTGTGACGAATTCTTCGGGCATCGCATCGACGCTCTTTATGCTGGGAAACAAAGTAGGAACATATGAAGTGATTGCAACATCGCCAAACCTTGATACGGTGAGAATGACGGTGAAGGCGAAACATGGCGCTGCACAATCACTCGATTCTATTCCTATTCCGTTGCAAGTGAAACCGATATTGACTCAACTGGATACAGCGTTTACCGTAGTTGTTTCCGATATCGGCGGAAATCCGGTGGACAGCGCACTCGTTCAATTCGCGATTGTTCATACTCCTTCCGGTTCGTTTGGCGATGGATTAACCGCACAATCAACTCGTACGGATATAAGCGGCCATGCTTCAACACGTTTAACATTGGGAAGTAAAATTGGACAATACACTGTCAGTGCAAAAATTGCGGGTGTGTCGGATACGGTCACGTTTATTGCGAATGCTACCGTCGGTGCGCCCGACCAGCTTGCAATAAGTGGTGGTATTAATCAATCGGGAGAGAATGGGAAGCCGTTAAATGATCCGTTTATTGTTACGGTATTGGATCAAGGAGGAAATCCGGTACCGAATGATACAATTGAATTTAGAATTCTAACGGTTCCGAGTAATGGAGCACAACTCAGCAGTACGGGTGGAATCACCAATTCACTTGGACAAGCGTCGACCGTATTAACACTTGGAACAAAAGTAGGAAATTATCTTGTCGGTGCAAATTCTACAACACTCGGACAAAGTCAATCATTGAGTTTTGTCGGCAATGCTTTAGCCGGCTCTGCGTCTGTCCTTGCGTCGATACAAGGGAACAACCAATCGGCGGTAATCGGCCAAACATTAACTTCGGAATTTGTTGTTCAAGTACGTGATGCTAATGGAAACAATGTTCCTCAGGCAACGGTGATGTTTTCCATTGATTCAATTCCGAATCTAAATTCAATCGGACAATCAATCAGCAATACTGCCGATACTACAGATACTTCCGGACTTGCAACAACCCGATTAACGCTCGGAAATAAAGTCGGAGAGTACAAAGTCAACGCTCGAGTGAATGATAATCTGATTGTTTCATTTATTGCATCCGCAAGACCCGGGGCAGCGGTATCGTTTACACAGCTTTCCGGTAACGGGCAATCAGCGCAGATAATTACTCAGCTTCAGAATGAAATTGTTCTCCATCTTTCTGATATCGGCGGTAATGGAGTTCCTGGTTCGACGGTACAGTTTAGCATTGATGCGGTTCCCGTTAATGCCACTGGACAGCGATTAATAATAAGTGATCCAACGTCCGATGTAAATGGCACGGTTCGCGCAACATTTATCCTTGGCAATAAAGTCGGAACGTACAGAATCAGAGTACGCAGTGCCGGAATATCCGATACGATCTTTACCGCCATCGCATTGCACGGCGCAGCGGTTGCAATGGTACCGAATGTTGGACTAAATCAAACGAAGCCGATCTTTACTCCTTTGGATATTCCGTTTACCGTTCGTGTTGTGGATATTGGTGAAAATGCGGTTCCGTTAACGAATATTCGTTTTGCTGTCATCGGAAGGCCGGCTGGAGATACGAGCGCCATTCTTAGCCGAGATTCTCAGCCTTCCGACTCTTCCGGATTTGCATCATCTCAGTTAACACTTGGCAGCAAAGTTGGGACATATTCAGTGCGGGCATTCACCGCGACCCCGGCACAGAATGAAGCAGCCGACATTGAAGGAAAGAAGGGAAAGAAAACATCCAATAAAATTGTTGGACAAGCACTTCTTGAAACAATATTTACGGCACAAGCAACAAATGGTACTGCTGCTACCATGATGCAGATCTTTGGAGATCACCAGGTGAATCCGACAGAAACAGAATTGGATACCGCATTTGTGGTGACAATTCGCGACCGCGGTAATAATCCTGTTCCCAACGACACAGTATTTTTCCGAATGGCATCGGCACCGGAATTTGCCAAGAAACAAACTCTTCGCGATTCACTTACATTGTCGGATTCGAACGGAAACGCAAAAACATTCTTGCGTTTAGGTGAACGTGCCGGAACATATTCCGTGAATGCGACGGTCGGCAATGTTCCTTCAAAAATGTTCTCGGCAAATGCCTACTATGTTTATGGCGATATCAATAAGGATATTGAAGTAAATATTGCGGATATAACATCGCTCGTCGATTTTATCAACAATAAGATTACTTTATCAACATCAGATTCGATAAAAGCAGATTATAATCATGATGGAAATATTGATACGACGGATATTGCTTTTATCCGCGAGACGCTTCTTTCCAGATCGTTACTCACACATACGCTGTTACCATCAATATTTGTTGATGAGAATGTCTATAGTGAATTTATTTCTCCCGTGGTTGCATCAAAGAAGAAAGTCTTTGACAATGCCTCGACTGTTTTTGAAGCAACCCAATATGGTTTAAGAATAAATATGGTCAACACCGTTCCGGTCCGCGGTATGGAACTTCGGTTGACGCTGAAAGATTCGACAAAAAATATTACATCAACGAATCTCATTATGAAACGTGCCGAACCGATGCAAGTGTATGTCTCTACTCAAAATAAAGAAGTACGAGTCATTGTATACAATTTGCAGAATAATGAGATTCAACCGGGGAGTGGATCTCTCTTCAGACTTCCGATGATCACTTCGCAGGATATGATTGATTCTATGCAGGTTATCTTTGCATTGATTTCGAATACATCTATCGAATCACATGTCGAAAAAGTAACAGCACCGGTCAATACGTATCCGACAACATTTCGGTTGTCACAAAACTATCCGAATCCATTCAACGGTTCGACAACGATACAGTATGATATCCCTGATGGTATGCATCAAACAAAGATGATCATTCAGGTATACAATCTTCTTGGTCAAAAAATAAAGACTCTTGTCTACGAGGAACAAGATCCGGGACGCTACACCGTGAAATGGGATGGAACAGATCAAAACGGCAGATCAGTCTCGTCTGGAGTCTATTTTTACAGACTGCTTTCAAAAGCATTTGTTGAATCGAAAAAAATGCTATACGTCAAATAGTAACAAGGCATAAGATTAATAATACGAGAAGCTGTTTTCAACATTTAGTTATTACGAGCTGTTTTTAGGCGGAGTCCCGCAGTACGGGACTCCGTACAGCGGAAAAATTTAAAAACTAAGGAGCGATTTCCTCTACTATTTCAGAATTCAATCTCTATTTCTTGCACTGATTTTCATTATTTTGTATATTGTTTCACATTCGTTTCAAATTTAACGCATCCGTAGTTCCCGCCAAAAGGTGAAGCATGGCGGACAAGCAATCCCAAAGGGATTTCGCTTTAAGATTTTTAGAAAAAATTTGCATCCGTAGTTCAACTTCCAAAACTTCCCACGAGCGGAGCGAGTGGCAGAAGTTTTGAGAATCTCCCGTTTCTGGATTCCACCTGAACGGGATTCAAAAAGCGGAACCGCAGAGCACAGCGAATGCGGAATCTATAAAGAAAAATATTCGCTTTTGCATCCGTAGCTCAACCCCAAGGGGGTTTCGCTTTGGGTTCAAATTCAAAAAATAATGCATCCGTAGCTCAACTGGATAGAGCATCAGACTTCGAATCTGAGGGTTGGGGGTTCAAATCCCTCCGGGTGTACAATGGTTTCACAATTTATCGCCGAAAGGCGATTTTTTGTAGCTGAAATGTAGTCCTGAAATAAGAATATCATCCAATTTTCTATGAACAGAATAGTTCGGACAACAGATGAAACTGACCTTAGGACTTTCTATTTTCTTCTTAGTTTTAATTAATCAAATATCATTTTCTCAGAATGATACATTGGTTTCTTTTGATGTAAGATCCCACACAATCAAAATTATACCGCCTCAGATATATGATAAAAGTAAAATATCTGAAAATACACAGTGGAACATAGGTTCGCTGTCTGGATTATCTCATTTACCGTTGATAAAACCATCTAATGTTTTTCCGGGTGCAGGGTTCACCGATTTTACTCCAGCGCAAAAACTCTTCTCTGTTTCAGATTATCCAATTCGAACTGCAGTAAAAATAATCGCTTACAAAAATGGTCAATCATTTCCTACGTGCAGTGGGATATTGGTTTCAAAAGATCTAGTTTTAACAGCTAGTCATTGTCTCTATAACATTTTCGATTCAACCAATATTTCATCATTTATAGATAGTGTATTGGTCATCCCAGGGTTTGATAATGGTAAAGAGAACCAATTACTGAACAAGTCATTCAGTTCTACTTATATAATTCCTAAAATAAACATAGATGACTATTATCTTTCTCAAGATGTAGCCCTTATCAAAGTTCGTGAACCTATAGGATTGTCAATTGGATGGATAGGAATATCATTCTATCAACAAGACAGTTCCTTAAAAAACAAAGTGTTGCATAAATTTAGTTATCCAGGAACCATTGATAGAGACGATTCTACAAGAATATTCAATGGGGACACATTGTATTACAATTATGGGATTTTGGACGTAATAAATAAAGATGGCATTGGTTACAATATCAACGGTATAGAAGGACAAAGTGGTAGTTCACTATTTTTATCGGATAATGTATCATATTTCTCGATTGGTGTTCTAAACTGGGCTGGAAATTCAATGCATTATCGCTTTAGCAAACCAATGTATTACGCTTTTAAATATATCATTCAAGGAACGCAAAATGGGATTGTCAAATCTTCAAATATTCAACTTGAATATTCAATCTCAAATGCATATCCCAATCCATTCAATCCGACGACATCCTTCGTGTATAGTCTTAAGTCGGATGCATTCGTAAAACTCGAATTAATAGATATTCTCGGGAGACACGTACAATATATTCTTTCCGAGAATAAGTCAAAAGGTATATACACTCAATCAATTAATGCAGAAAATCTTCCAAGTGGCATCTATTTTTTAAGATTTTGTGCGAATGAATATTATGAGATTAAAAAAATAATATTGCTGAAATAGCATTGAAAATATGCCGTAAAATCATTTACAGATTTGCAAATTATAGTTAATTAGGTTCAAATTCTTTTTGCGCACTTTCGTGTTTTCGTGCCTGCCCGACTAGTTGTTTGGCGGGATTTGGTGGCACGGTTTTGAATTTTTATATAATTCTGCTGAGTAGTTACTCCCTTTTTTATTTCAGAACGTATCGCATATAAGAAGATATTATGCTTTCTTAACAAATTCTGATTTCAAAAACATCGCTCCGATCCCATCGATTTTACAAGAAATATTGTGGCCATCATTGCTTTCAACTAAACGGATATTCTTTACCTTTGTTCCGACTTTAATTCCCGATGGAGAGCCTTTTACTTTTAAATCTTTGATTACTGTTACAGTATCTCCATTATTAAGAATAATTCCATTCGAATCGAGAAATGTCGTTGTTTGTGTCTCTTCTTCAACTGCTTTTGCCAGTTCAGAAGGATCCCATTCATGAAAACATTCAGGGCAAACCCATAAATTCATATCTTGGTATACATGTTCAGAATTGCATTTTGGACATTTTTGTTCGCTGCTCATTTTTATCCTTTATTTTTTGAAATTTATTGGTACTTCCATAATCTGATTTTTTAAAGAAACTTGTAACTTCTCAGCGGTTATGATTTTTTGCCACTAAAACACGAAAACACAAAATAGAACCAACCTTTTTGGGATAATGACTCAAATTCTTTTTGCGCACTTACGTGTTTTGGCGGCATGTTTTTGAATTTTTATGTAATTCTGCTGAGTAGTTACAGAAACTTTTAATAAATATACGAATAAATTATTGTTTGTACATAAAGGAGTCCGTACTATACAGGACAATGTAATTTTCTGATAAGACGTATCGTTATATATCGTTGATGTCGGAGGTTTTTTTTGTTGCTATTCTGTCTCGGTAGTTTGTCACTCATTTGATATAACATTTATTTTTTTGATTCCATCGCAATGTATCACATCAGTTAAATAGTATTTCCAGTGAGTTAAGAAAATAACACGTTCGTGTGATTGCATAGAGGAAAAAAATCTGATACAATATAAATTATACAAACAGTGACTTTCCGTTCATTTCTGTATTTGAAAAAGTCCCCGTTACTCACTATCACATAATCCTCACGCTTATGAAATTATTCTTCAGCATAGTTATTTGTTTTGCACTCGTTTCAGCTCAGTCTGATTCCACTGACTATTTGCAAATGCCGGCGATATTTTCCACTAATATGGTCCTTCAGCAAAAGTCCAGCGTTCCAATCTGGGGCAGGGCTGTTCCGAAGCAGAATGTCGATATATCAACATCGTGGGGAGCAAAGGGGAAAGCAGTTGTTGGCGCCGATAGTGCATGGAAAACGTTTATTTCAACCCCTAAAGCCGGCGGTCCATACACTGTGAATCTGCGTATTGGCGATTCAACGATCGTCTATACTAACGTGTTAATTGGCGAAGTATGGATTTGTTCCGGCCAGTCCAATATGGATATGCCGGTGGAAGGATGGCCTCCGACTGATACCGTGAGCGCACTGCGGGAAGCAAACTATCCTATGATCAGACTGTTTACCGTAAAGCGGACGATTGCCTCAACGCCGCAGTTTAATTGCACCGGTACTTGGCAGGTGTGCACACCCGCAACGGCGGCATCATTCAGCGCGGCTGGGTATTTTTTTGGAAGAAATCTGTTTCACGAACTAAAGGTACCGATTGGTTTGATTCAGTCGACGTGGGGAGGAACTCCTGTTGAGGCATGGACAAACGAACTATACATATCGATGCATGAAGATTATAAGAATTTTTCCGAACAGGTTGCGAAGAGCAAAAGAGATTACGAAATATTTATCTCATGGATGGAATCGCATAAAATTCTCGATGTGGAACAACGAAGGATCACCACTAATTGGAAATCGCTGGATTTGAATGATTCCATTGTGACGGGAAAAAATTACCAGGACAGCAGCTGGGCACGCATGGATCTTCCGACACTTTGGGAAGAGACACAGGTTGGAAATTTTAACGGTGTCATCTGGTTCCGAAAACAGATTCAGATACCGAACGAATGGCGGAATAAAGAGCTGATCATGGAACTCGGACCGATTGATGATTACGATGCGACGTATGTTAACGGCATCAATGTGGGAGGAGTGGACACAGGTTCCGGTTGGAATGTCTTGCGAAAATACACTCTTCCTGCCGGAATAATTCAGGATTCCATTCTTTCCATCGCCGTGCGGGTGATTGATCTAATTGCAGGGGGAGGGTTGTACGGTCCTGGTGCTGAAATGAATGTTCATCCTGCCGAAAGCGAAGAAAAAATTTCTCTTACTGGTGAATGGAAATATATGCCCGCAGCGGAATTCAGAGATAATAAATTGTATCTGTTCAGTCTCACAACTAATGAGCTTGAACACCGTCCACCGCTGGGATTGGAAGTCTCTTTTCAAATGCCTACTGCTCTCTATAATGGCATGATCGCACCATTAATTCCATACACAATCAAAGGGGCGATATGGTATCAAGGGGAAGGCAATACCCGGAAGCCGGAAGTATACAAAGCATTGTTTTCATTGATGATCAAAAATTGGAGAGAAGATTGGAAAATTAATTTTCCGTTCTATTTTGTTCAAATCGCTCCGTTCCAATATGGGGACAGGACGCCGTCACAATTTTTACGGGAAGCACAATTTCAAACGCTCTCTGTTCCCGGAACGGGAATGGTCGTGACGATGGATATCGGGGACAGTTCAGATATTCATCCTAAACAGAAACAGGAAGTGGGTGAACGTCTTGCACGATGGGCACTGGCAAAGGATTATAAAAAGAAGAAGCAATATTCAGGTCCGTTGTATAAATCATTCAAAATTTCTAAAAACACAATCATTATTAGTTTTGATCATGCGGATGGATTAAGGTTAATACTTAAAAATAATAAACATTACGTTCAAATTGCTGGAGAGGATAGCATTTTTAAACCTGCAACAGTAATTGTGAAAAAAGATAAATTAATTGTCACTTCCGCAGAGGTTCTTCATCCAATTGCGGTACGGTACGCATGGCATAATATTGTAGAGGGGACGTTGTTCAATAAATACGGACTTCCCGCATCTTCCTTCAGGACCGATCAATGGAGTAAATAATAAGTAACTGATGTTACGCAAAACTGAAAATTCTTCTTATCTCATCTTCGACGAGTCGAGTCGTCGACCTAAAGGGACTCTCAATTTGGAAATTGTAATGTTCTACAAATATTACGTGCCTACGGTGCTTTTTAAAACCGATAAAATCCTGGACTCATTTGCTTGTTCCGATGTCCCGGTAGAGACGAGATATTTGTAGAAAATCAAGCGAATCAATTGTCAAGTCCCGTTAGGGACGAAATATTCTTTCATTAGAAGTAGTCTCAAAAATACCTAATCATTGTCATTTCGAGATGCGAAGCATCGAGAAATCTCGATTTTGTTTTCAATTATAAAAACGAGATTCCTCATTCGTCCCTTTGGGACTTCGTTCGGTCTACGACTCGTAGAGAATGACAATAAAATTCATTTTTGAGATCACTTCTAATAATATATCACTTCTTTGAAGATGAGAATTATATTGTTCCCTAATTTTGATTCTTGTAAATTAGGAATACAAACCTGCACTCGTAGCTCAATTGGATAGAGCGTCGGCCTCCGAAGCCGAAGGTTTCGGGTTCGACTCCCGACGAGTGTACTAGAAAATCAATTCTGAAATCCTTTCGAAAAAGTGTCCCCGTGCTGTATTTTGTTCTTCCACATATACTTTCTGTAGTGATATAGAGTATTCTTACCTCAGTATTTTCTACTCGTTTTTTCCGAAAAGAATTCATCCTTTTGAAACATAATAAAATGAGAAACGCATTGTTAAATCGGAGTAATTTGTCTGAATATTCTATACATTTACTTCAATCAGTGAAAATCCTCTCATTTATAGAAAAGCAATATAAGATTGAGTCAAAATTGAAAAAATAACCAACAAAAATGTTGAATTTTTAATCGAAAATAGACGGCACAATCTTTGTCTCTTGATGTGCAGTGTTTTCAGGTTTTTTTCAAGATCTTTAGACGATAATTAAGGCATACCAGATGTTTTTACGCATACTTCCTTTTCTCTTTCTTTTCAACCTCACAGCAATTTCCCAAACGAAAGAAGATTGTCTTGCATGTCATTCGGACAACTCTTTAACGATGGAGAAAAACGGGAAAACCATTTCGCTGTTTGTCAATGACGACCACCTAAAAAATTCACCGCACAAAAAATTCAATTGCACTACCTGCCATACCGGATTTGATCCAAATAATATTCCTCACAAGGAAACAATTCAGCCTGTTCAATGTGCAACGTGCCATCAAAAAGATGTACAAAAGCATAAATTTCACAAAACAGTTCTTAGCCCAACCTCCGATCCGAGTAAGAATTGTAAACAATGTCACGGTAAACATGACGTAGTCTCTCCGAAAGTGGAAGGATCAAAATTCAATCGTGCTAATATTGTGAATGCTTGCGGAACATGTCATGCCGGTGAAAAAGAAAAGTTTTTAAAATCAGCACACGGAGATGCTCTTGCGGCAAAAGTTCCGAATGCTCCAAACTGCGTCAAGTGCCATTCGGTATTGATGCCGACAAATGGTGCGCGAAAAGATACCGTGGCCGTAAAAGTGGCGCAAGAAAAAATGTGTATAACGTGCCATGGAAAAAAAGAATCAACACAGGATGTTGCTTCTGAATTCGTTCATGCATACGAACAGAGCGTTCATGCGAAAGCATTGAAAGCAGGAAATGGTAAAGCGGCTAATTGTGTGAGTTGTCATAGCAGTCATGATATGCAAAAAGGTTCTCATGCAGATTCAAAAGTCAATAAACATAATATTCCCGCCACCTGTTCGCAGTGTCATGCGGATATTGTTAAGACATATAAAACAAGTATTCACGCAAAAGCGTTTGCAAAAGGAAATAATGCATCTCCGGTCTGTACGGATTGTCATGGAGAACATAAATTATTAAGCACAAAAGATCCGAATTCTCCTGTTTCGAAATTACACGTTTCTGAGGAAGTCTGTTCACCCTGTCATAGTTCTGTAAAGATGTCCGAAAAATTCGGACTTCCAACCGGTAGGGCAAAAACATTCAATGATAGTTATCATGGACTTGCGGTAAAATCCGGAAGCAAAGAAGCGGCAAACTGTGCAAGCTGCCATGGATTCCACGATATTCTTCCGTCGAGCGATTCACTTTCACGGGTGCATAAATCCAATCTCGCCGTCACCTGTGGAAAATGTCATCCGGGAGCCGGACAGAATTTTGCCGTTGGTGCAGTACACATTACCACACAGTCGGACAGTGAAGATGAATTGATTTATTTTGTGTCGAATCTGTATGTTGTATTGATTGTTGTGACGATTGGTGGAATGGCCATTCACAATCTTCTCGACTTCAGACGCAAATCAAAACGCCGTTTACGTCATCGCCGTCATGGTTATGATTACGAAGAGGATGAGATCGGACACAGTTTATATGTCCGAATGACGTTGAACGAACGATTCCAGCATGGTGCGCTCGCACTGAGTTTCATCACGCTAGTGTTGACAGGATTCATGCTTCGGTATCCCGATGCATGGTGGGTTGTCAGCATCCGGTCCATCAGTGAATCAGTATTCGATATTCGTGGGATTATCCATCGCACCTCTGCGGTGATTATCATTTTGGCTTCGTTATATCATATCTATTATATCTTCGTTGTTCCCCGCGGTAAACAGTTGATTCGCGATTTATTACCAAAGATTTCCGATGTGTATGATGCGCTGAATGTAGCGAAATACAATCTTGGCATTACGAAGGAAAAACCGTTGCTTGACCGATTCAGTTACATTGAAAAAGCGGAATATTGGGCGTTGATCTGGGGAACGATGGTGATGGGGTTTACCGGGTTTATTCTTTGGTTTGATGTAACATTTATCAATATTATTGGAAAATCGTGGTGGGATGTTGCACGGGTTGTTCATTATTACGAAGCATGGCTGGCAACGTTGGCAATTATTGTGTGGCATTTCTATTTCATTATCTTTAATCCGGATATCTATCCGATGAATCTTGCCTGGTGGAAAGGAACAATTTCAGAAGAGGAGATGGCCGACGAACATCCGTTGGAATTGCGAAGGATTAAGGAACAGGAATTATCCAAGGAAGAGAAAGAATCCAAGGAAAAGGACGCTCAATAAACAAAACTCATCGCATGACAATTCGATCTTTTATTTTTACCCTTTCCGTTTGTTTAGGATTGCTCCTGTTGTCAGAGGCAGTGTATGCACAAGACAAGGCTGAGTGCCTTGCTTGTCATACTGACCATACACTGACCATGGAAAAAAATGGGAAGTCCATTCCGCTGTTTGTGGATGAAAAGAAATTCGGAACTTCCATTCACAAAGACTTGGAATGCGTTTCCTGTCACGAAGGATTCGATCCAAATAATCTTCCTCACAAAGAAACAATCACTCCGGTGCAATGCGGTACTTGTCACGATACACAGCAAGCACTGTTTGAACAATGCCGCCACGGTAAGCTGAAAGCAAAAGGAGATCCTCTTGCACCATCGTGCAGCGACTGCCACGGGAAACATGATATTCTGACTGTGAAGGATCAACGTTCTCCCGTTTCACCGATGAAGGTTCCGTATACCTGCGGTAAATGCCATAAAGAAGGTACTTCGGTGATGCGGCGCGGAATCATCTCTCAAGACCATATCATTGAGAATTATACGGAAAGCATCCACGGGGAAGGATTGTTGAAAAAAGGATTATCCGTTGCCGCAACGTGCGCATCATGTCATTCACCGCATCTTATTCTTCCGCATACCGATCCACGATCTTCTATTAACAGAAAAAATATTGCCAACACATGTCAAAAATGTCATTCGCAAATTGAAGCTGTCCATCGAAAAGTGATTAATGGAAAGCTCTGGGAAAAAGAGGCAAATGTTCTTCCTGCCTGTGTAGATTGCCATCAACCGCATAAAGCACGAAAAGTGTTTTACGATCAAGGAATGGCAAACAAAGATTGTTTGACATGCCATGAGAAAAAAGATGTGAAGTCTTCAAAAGACGGTCGTTCCCTGTTTGTTGATGTCAGCGAATATGCCGCTTCGAAACATGGCCCCAAGATAGCCTGCAGTCAATGTCACAGCGAAGTAAAATCTTCACACACTCGTCCCTGCGATGCAATCACAAAAAAAGTTGATTGTGCCCAATGCCATACGGAAGTGGGTGACCAATATAAACTGAGTACGCATGGCAAATTTTTTGCAAAAAATGATCAGAATGCTCCAACCTGTAAGGAATGTCACGGAACTCACGGAGTGAAAGGGAAAGCTGATCCATCATCACCGATATTTTCCATTAATGTCCCGACTCTATGCGCACGCTGCCATCAGGAAGGAAAGAAAGCTGCGTTACGCTACAAAGGTGAGCAGCACGACATTATCAATCACTATGCGGAAAGTATTCATGGTAAAGGTTTGGCAAAGAGCGGATTGACCGTCACCGCTAAATGTACAGACTGTCACACGTCACATCGCGAACTACCAAAATCGGATACAACGTCGAGCGTCAACGCTAAAAATCTTCCAACAACCTGTGGCAAATGTCATCACGGCATTGAAGAAAAATTTTCGAAGAGCATACACTCTCGATTGGTTTCCAAATCGGATAAGCCTTTACCTGTTTGTAACGATTGCCATACCGCTCACACCATCAATCGCACTGATGCACAAGGGTTTAAACTTGGAGTAATGACAACCTGCGGAAAATGCCATGATGAGATTACCAAAACATATTTCGAAACATATCATGGGAAGGTGGCGCAACTCGGATATACAAAGACGGCAAAATGTTACGATTGTCATGGTTCGCACGATATTTTGCCGATTGCTAATCCGGAATCACATTTAAGCAGGCAAAATGTAGTGCAGACTTGTCAGAAATGTCATCCCGGTGCAAATAGAAGATTTGCCGGTTATTTAACACACGCTACTCACCACGATCCTGATAAGTATCCAATTCTCTTTTGGGTATTTTGGGCTATGACATCTCTTGTGGTGGGAACATTTGCTATTTTTGGAGTGCATACGCTTTTGTGGCTTCCCCGTGCATGGCAGATGAGGAAAGAGCATATTAAAGTTGAGCAAGAACATGCCAATGAACCACAGTATCAACGCTTCAGCAGATTAAATCGAATCCTGCACATCGTCATGGTTGTCAGTTTCATCTCGCTTGCATTGACCGGAATGACGTTGAAGTTTTCCTATACCGGCTGGGCAAGCATCGTATCAAGATTTTTTGGAGGATTTGAATCAGCCGGTTATGTCCATCGTGTTGCGGCAACATTTCTGGTTGGTATTTTTGTGACGCACATTTATGATTTGTTCCGAAGAAGGAAGAAAGAGTTCGGCACCTGGAAAAATCTTCTCTTTGGAAAAGATTCCCTCATACCGATGAAGAAGGATTTGTTTGATGCAATTGATTCGGTGAAATGGTTCATTGGAAAAGGCCCGCGTCCGCAATACGGCAGATGGACCTATTGGGAAAAGTTCGATTACTTTGCCGTCTTCTGGGGAGTTTTTGTCATCGGTTCGACCGGAGCAACTCTCTGGTTCCCGGAATTCTTTACAAAATTTCTTCCGGGATGGGCGCTGAATGTTGCTACAATTATTCACAGTGATGAAGCGTTACTGGCAACAGGATTCATCTTTACGATCCATTTCTTTAATACGCATCTTCGTCCGGAAAAATTTCCGATGGACATTGTCGTCTTCTCCGGCCGCATGTCGGTGGAAGAATTAAAACGGGACAAACCTGCGGAATATGAGGAGCACGTCAAGAATGGCACGCTCGAACAGCATCTTGTGGAACCGTATCAGCCGATTGTGATTCGTGCCATTAAAGTATTTGGCTGGACAGCCCTCACGTTGGGATTCAGCATTGTCATCTGGATCGTTTATGCTATGATCTTCAATTATCAATAATAAGGGAACGCTACCGATGCGCAGATTTATTCCAAAAGCATTTTTCAATCCGATTAGTATGATCGGAGCTGCTATCGCAGGTATCAGTCTTTTCCTCGACATCTTCCTGTTGGTATTGGATTATGTAGCGGGAGGCGGAAGAGCATACGTTGGTATTATCACGTTCATCATCCTGCCGATGTTCCTTATTCTCGGTCTGGCGATAACGCTCGTCGGCATGATTCGACAATGGTGGCTTCGCAGGCATGCTCGCGGAATCGAATATCATTTCCCCGCAATCAACTTAAATGATCCACATCATCGGACGGTATTTGGATTTGTTGCAATTCTAGGACTGCTCTTTCTTGTATCGCTGGCATTCGGAAGTTTTCAAATGTATGAATATACTGAATCGGTAGAATTTTGCGGATTGACTTGCCATTCAGTGATGAAGCCGGAATATACGGCATATATGTATTCACCTCATGCCCGTGTTTCGTGTGCGGAGTGTCATGTCGGTTCTGGTGCGGACTGGTACGTAAAATCAAAATTGTCTGGCGCATATCAAGTGTATTCGGTGTTATTTAACAAATATAGTCGTCCGATAGAAACTCCGGTTCGCAACCTTCGTCCTGCGCAACAAACGTGCGAACAATGTCACTGGCCGAAACATTTTTTTGCTGAAAAACAGGTAGAGAAAACGTACTTCTTATCGGATGAAAAAAATACCATGTGGTGGATGAATTTGTTATTGAAGATCGGCGGTGGAAATACCGAAACAGGTCCAACGTCCGGTATCCATTGGCATATGAACATCAATAATAAAATCACCTATGCCGCAACCGATAGTCAGCGACAAATTATTCCTGTGGTTCAGGTCTACGAAAAAAGCGGAAAAATTGTCACCTATAAAACAACCGATGAATCGTTCAAGGAAGAACAGTTGACCAACGCGGAAGTACGACAAATGGATTGTATAGATTGTCATAACCGGCCGACTCATATTTATCGAACGCCAAATGAAACGGTGAACGATGCAATGAAACTTGGATGGATCAATCCAAAACTTCCTTCGGCAAAAGCGATCAGTGTTGCAGCGTTGAACGGAACATATTCCACGGAACAGGGAGCAATGGACAGTATTGGAATATTTATTCGCGAACAATATTCTTTACGGTATCCTCTTGCTGCACACTCCATGAAAGCGGATATTGATAGTACGGTCGAACGTGTCAAAAAAATTTATGGCCGTAATTTTTTCCCGGAAATGGGCGTATCATGGAAACATTATCCGAATAATATCGGCCATTTATATTCACCCGGCTGTTTCCGCTGCCACGATGGGAAGCATATTGGCGATAATGGAAAAGTATTGTCTCGCGATTGTAATACGTGCCATGTTATCCTCGCACAAAAATTGGATAAAAAAGAACTTCATGTGTCGCTCCAAGGAGTGGAGTATGAGCATCCCGTCGATATCGGAGACGCATGGAAAGAGATGAACTGCAGCGATTGTCACAGCGCCGAGTAATGAATGATGAACATAGAGATATAGGAGTTTGACCGATTACATAAAACATTCACAATCATTTTCAGAGGAGTGTTATGACGGAACTACCTGATCAGAATACGCAACAAGGCAAACGAGATTTTCTTCGATATTTTCTCTTCGGTGGCGTTGCTGCATGGTTCGCTGCTGTTGTTTACCCAATTGTCTCATACCTCAAACCTCCCAAACAAGCTGAAGTTGTTGTGAAAAGTGTGAAGGCAGGGAAGATAAAAGACTTTGCCAACGATACCGGCACAATTATTAAATTCGGTACAAAACCTGTCCTCCTCGTCCGCAATACCAAAGGGGAATTCAAAGCGTTTTCTGCTACATGCACCCATCTCGATTGCACCGTACAATACCGAAATGATTTCGGATTAATCTGGTGCGCCTGTCATAACGGGAAATATGATTTGAACGGAAGAAATGTTTCCGGCCCGCCTCCTCGACCTCTTGATGTGTATGATGTTGCACTTCAAGGTGACGACGTATTGGTCTATAAATCCTAATCTGAAGGAGGTCGGAAATGAATATGTTCTTTTCAAAAGTATATCAATGGCTCGATGATCGTTTTCAACTCGGTCAAGTAGTTGAATTTATGAACAAGAAGTATGTTCCGATTCACCGCCATTCCGTATGGTATTATTTTGGAGGTGTGTCGCTGTTTCTCTTTATTGTTCAAGTCGTTACAGGTATACTATTATTGATGTATTACAAAAGCGGCGAGGAACAAGCGTTTGAGAGTATTCAATTCATCATGTCGAAAGTTCAATTCGGATGGCTGATCCGCTCCATCCATAGTTGGGCGGCAAATCTGTTTATTCTTGCCGTGATGATTCACATGTTCAGTGTCTATTTTGAACGCGCATACCGAAAGCCGAGAGAGTTAACCTGGTTTTCCGGCATGCTCATGTTGGTCCTTGCTATGACCTTTGGTTTTAGCGGATACCTCCTTCCCTGGAATGAAGTATCGTATTTTGCAACAAAAGTCGGTACGGATATCGCAGGAGTCATGCCCATTATTGGAGAACCGATGTTACAATTCTTACGCGGTGGAGAAGATGTAACAGGAGCGACGCTATCAAGATTTTTCGGATTACATGTTGCAATTCTTCCTGCTGTGTTTAGCGTTATTCTGGGAATACATTTATTGTTTGTTCAGGTTCAAGGAATGAGCACACCGATGCATATGCAGCATCTGAAGGAAGAAGAGATCAAGAAAATGCCCTTCTTCCCAAATTTTGTTTTGCGGGATCTCCTGTTGTGGTTGATTGTCTTAAACGTCCTGGCAATTCTTGCAGTCTATTTTCCGTGGGAACTTGGTAGAAAAGCAGATCCATTTTTGCCGGCACCGGCAGGAATAAAACCGGAATGGTATTTTCTTTTTATGTTTCAAACATTAAAATACATTCCCGGACATGTCCTGTTTATTGACGGGGAATTGTTTGGGATACTCATGTTTGGATTCGGTGGACTTCTGTGGATGACCGTTCCATTTTGGGATAGGGATAGTTCGCATGGAAAAGTAAATAAAAAGGTCAGCTATTTCGGTCTGTTTATTGTGATATTTATTATCACGCTTACAATTGTAGGATGGCTCGCATGAAAAATATTAAAATTCTGTTAGCAAACCTGGTTGTGATCATTATGTGTCAAAGCATCGCGTTTGCAGATGATCAGTGTTATACCTGCCATTCCTCCACCGTAGGAGACGCTCCATCGCAAAAATTCCAAACGGATGTTCATTTTAAAAAAGGAATTTCCTGTGCAGCTTGCCATGGAGGAAATTCGAAGTCCGATGATATGGACATTGCCATGAGTAAAAAAGCAGGGTATACCGGCGTACCGAAAGGAGACGATATCTCTGAGGCATGTGCAACATGCCATGCATCAGCCGAGACCATGAAGAAATACGGTTCTTCGCTTCCTGTAGACCAATGGGATGAGTTACAAAAGAGTGTCCATTCAAAAACTTCTTTTACGGGAAAAGAACATATTGCACAGTGTACAACATGTCACGGTGCTCACGGAATTGTCAGTCCTAAAAATCCTACGTCGCCGGTTTATCCGCTAAATGTGACGAAGTTATGTTCTCAATGTCATTCCGATGCAAAGTTTATGCGTGCCTATAATCCATCGCTGCCCATTGACCAAATGGCAAAATATACGACGAGCGTACATGGTATGAAGCATGCAAAGGGGGATGTCAAAGTTGCTGAATGTGCAAGCTGCCATGGAAGTCACGGGATTCGATCCGTTAATGATACGCGCTCTACAATTTATCCGGCCAATCTCCCGGCGACGTGCGCGAAATGTCATAGTGACAAAGATCGAATGAAGGAATATAAAATTCCTGTCGATCAATTTGAAAAGTATCAAAGGAGCGTCCATGGTAAGGCGTTGATGGTGAAAAAGGATTTATCGGCACCAGCATGCAATGATTGTCACGGGAATCACGGTGCAACACCTCCCGGTGTACAATCAATTTCTAAAGTATGCGGCTCATGTCATGCATTGAATGCAGAATTATTTTCAGCAAGTCCTCACAAAAAAGCATTTGATGAACGAAATCTTCCGGAATGCGAAACATGTCATAGTAACCACGAAATTCTTCATGCCACTGATGAATTGGTCGGCACATCAAGCAAAGCAGTTTGTTCAAAATGCCACAGCGAATCAAAGAACATCAAAGGATTTCAAGTAGCAGGAACTATGCGTATGTTGATTGACAGTTTACATGCTCAGCAGCAGCTTGCAGAAACGTTAATCGTTGATGCAGAACAAAAAGGAATGGAAGTTACTGAAGCAAAGTTCAAGCTTCGGGATGCACATCAAGCCCGCCTCCAATCGCGAACGCTGGTCCATTCATTCAATGAAGCAAAATTCCGTGAAGTGGTGTCCAATGGAATTAATGTGGCAACATTCGTCCAGGGCGAAGCGCAGCAATCAATAGAGGAGTATTATTTCCGGCGAAAAGGGTTAGGAGTTTCGACATTTATCATTACCTTTTTAGTCATTTCACTCTATTTCTATATTCGTAAGATAGAGTCAAAAAAATAACGGTGGTATTTTCACACAGACACATTTATCTGATTTCTTCTTACCTTTGCAAAAGCGGGAGACAATGATTTCGCATCTATGGAAAGAAGTGTAAAAAAATGGTGCAAAAATGATCAATTTTATGTAAAATAACACGGCACATGGTTTGCCGTTATAGTTTCAGTTTTCTTATTCCCCTCACAACTTACTTCAAAGGAGACCTGATATGAAACGATTCACTCTTCTATTATTGATTTTTGCTTTTCCGTTGATCGCTCAAAATAAATTTGTCGGAGTAAACACATGCGCCTGCCACAATCTTCCGAAACAAGGGAAGCAAGTGGAAGTATGGAAAAAATCAAAACATGCAGAAGCATTTACTGTATTGAAGACAGATAAAGCTGCCGAATATGCAAAAGCGAAGAGTATTGCCGGTGCAGCAAGCGAAGCAAAAGAATGTTTGGAATGCCATACTACCGGCTTTGGTGAAGCAGTTGAGAAATCGTTCAAAGCAGAAATGGGTGTACAATGCGAAGCATGTCATGGTGCAGCGTCCGGCTACAAAGCAATTCACAACAAACCGGAAAATAAAGAAAAAGCAATTGCTGCTGGTTTGGTTGTGAAAGTCGAAGAAAAAGTTTGCATTGGCTGCCATACACCGAAAATGCATGCTATTAAAGATTTCGATTTCAAGAAAATGTTCGAAGAAATTAAACATCCGATGCCGAAAGGATAATAATGGTACGCAAAATATACCTCGGTCTTGTCTTGCTCTCGCTGAGCGCTTCGGCGCAGATGACAACGGGACGTTTGACAACATCGTTTTACGGATTTGAAGGCAGAGATACAGCGTTAGCGAAAGTATTGTATCTAAGAGCATACGAGAACGTGTATGTGAATGCGGCAACCGAAAATTATTCGTTCAATATGAATGCAATGGTATCAAATGATTTTGGTGCCACGCTTTCTACGGATCCTGAATTACGAGTGAATTCTTTCCTGATGAAGATAAAAAACATTGGCGGTATTGCAGATCTTACTGTAGGCCGCCAATTTGTTTTTGCAGGCGTTGGCAGCGGATTGATCGACGGTATTTCCGGAACAGCGCGGTTCCTTGATCGGTCATTAGCAGTCACCGGATACGGCGGCTCCAATGTCATCCAATCGCGCGAAATTAGAAAAAGTTATATTGGCTCGAACGGATTATTTGGTGGACAGGTTACCTACGCGCCGATAGAAGAGGGAGTGATCGGAATCAGTTACATGAATAAACGATGGCAGCGAAAGCCATACACGGCGCTTCGTATGGATTCTCTTTTTAATCCTTATGCAATTGTCATTAACAGCAGACCGAACGAAGAGGAACTTGCTTCGGTGGATGTTGAATATGCACATGAGCAAATGTTTTCCGTACAGGCAAAGTCGGATTATGATTTCCACTCAGAAGAGATCGCAAAAATACAGACCTTTGCCCGTGTTGGAGTGATGAAGGAGCTGAATGTCACCGGAGAATATATTTATCGTCAGCCAAGAGTTGCCTATAATTCCATTTTTTCCGTCTTCAATATCAACAGTACTAAAGAGATTGAGGGAGGATTGGAATACCGGCCATTGGCAAAGACATTCATCTTTGCACGTTTTGCTAATGTTGATTATGTTGATGAGAGCAGTCAGCGGTTAGTTGTTGGAGGGACATACGATTTTCTTTCGGCTACCTACACACAAAATTTCGGTTATGCCGGTGAATTGAATGGTGTCTCGGTTCAAGCAGCATATCCAATGATGGAACGAACGTTTACACCTATGTGTGCACTTGGTTTTGCATCATATAAACTTGATAAAACTGCACCGGCCAGCGATGTTGTTAATGGAACACTTGGTGTCAACTATCGTACCGGTCAAACGCTGTCCACAGATTTTCAGCTCCAATGGATGAGCAATCCACAATACAAAAGTGATATGCGCATATTCCTTAAAATTAACTATTGGTTCAGTGAACAGTTGAATTGGTTATGATGAAAAAAAATCTCTTGATAGCGTCAATGGTCTCTGTCGTGATCGCACTCGTGATCTTCGGACGAAGCAGTGCCATTGCAAACGACGATACACAGCCGGACAAGACAAAGATTATGAAATTTTCGCACAGCAAACACGCAGGTGCTGGTGTCGAATGCGCATCTTGTCATACTCCTGAAAAGCTGGCAACAAATGCATCCGAAAAGATGCTTCCCACCCATACGGAATGTCAATCCTGTCACGAACAAGAAGTGAATGAGAAATGCGGATATTGTCATACCGATGAGAATAATCCGGTAGCGCTGCCGAATCCGATTCGTGAAATAATATTTGATCATCAAAAACATGTCAATGATCAAAAAGTAGAATGCATTACCTGCCATGTTGATATGGACAAGACAGATTTTGCTGAAGCAAAAAATCTTCCTTCCATGGCTACATGTAATACCTGCCATAATAATGTGAAAGCAGTGAATCAGTGCGAAGCGTGCCACACAAATCTTACATCGCTTCGTCCGGCGTCACACATGGTATCCAATTTCAAACGCGAACATTCTCGAGTGATGAATGGACGCACATTTGATGCGAACTGTCAAAGCTGTCATACGGAATCATCGTGTATGGAATGTCATGACGGATCAAATCTCACGAAACTTTCTAAGTTTGAAGCAACAGGAATGTTATCTCCGAGAAAGTTTGGAAATGATAAAGCATCTGCATTGTCTGGTCAAAATGTTCATGATTTGAACTATAAATTTACCCATGGAATCGATGCAAAGGGTCGTTCGGCGGATTGTCAAACGTGCCATCGTCAACAAACATTCTGCAGCGACTGTCATATGAATGGAAGTGTTGCACTTGGCGGCGTGTTACCAACAAGCCATGAGCAGGCGGGATTTACAACAATCGGAGTTGGTTCTGGCGGCGGTGTTCATGCAACCTTGGCGAAACGTGACATTCAGCAATGCGCTTCATGTCATGATGCAGAAGGGGGCGATCCAACCTGTATTACGTGTCATACTGATGCCGATGGCGTCAAAGGAACGAATCCCAAAACACACGCAATCGGATTTATGAAAACCATTAGAGGCGATTGGCATGATGATATGGCGGCTAACTGTTTCACCTGTCATACCGATCCCAACGCTAAACCAAACGGAAAAGCCGGCCAGAATTTCTGCGGATACTGTCACGGAGCGAATGTCCAATGAAAAACTTATTTCAATACCTCGTTTTTGTGATGATTGTTCTTGTAATTGCCGGCTGTAGTGAACAGAAAAATAGTACGCCGTTGACGCAGACTCCAGTTTCGGTTCACGGAGTAGGATTTGCAAATCCGTCTTCGTCAAATTTTCACGCAAAATTTATTCAATCCAAAAATTACGACCTCACGTTGTGTCAATCGTGTCATGGCTCAACGTACACCGGCGGCACAACGGGACAATCATGTAACACATGTCATAGCAAACCTAACGGTCCGGAAAATTGCACTACCTGTCATGGTGGTGTAAATGCTGCTCCTCCGAATGATCTTGTCGGAAATAGCTCTCCGACAATTCGCGGAGTTGGTGCACACCAAAAGCATGTGTCGGGGGGTAATCTTGGCGCAGCTGTAGAATGTGCCACGTGCCATACTGTTCCCTCAAGTGTCAAATCCGTAGGACATATTGATGCTTCTGTTCATGCAGAAGTAAAATTTGATTCGATCTCCACGATGTACAGATCCAATGCTGCATATTCTTCGACTGGCAATTCATGTTCCAATACATATTGTCACGGAAATTTTAATGGCGGTAATCAAAATGTGACTATGACATGGACCGATGCAAACAGTTCTGCTGCAGCATGTGGAACATGTCATGGCGACGTAACTAAAACGACGACACAAGAAAAAGCATTTCCAAAAACTGGTCATACGTTTGTTTCAGTAACAGCAGTATGTTCATCTTGTCACAGTTCGGTGTCAATTGTTAATTCAAACCTGACGATCGCCGATCCCGCTAAACATGTGAATGGGAAGATAGATTAACCTATAAATCGAACGACAATGTATTGTGAAAATACAGATGTTTTATTTGAAACAAAAAAGTCCTGTTTTTGTAAACAGGACTTTTTTGTTTCAGAGCAAAACGTACGATTTTAGCTGTAAATAAAGATATTTTTATCTTTTTCCCACTCTCAAATATGCAAATTTGTTTTTAGAATCTATTGCAACCTTAAGAAATTGAATTATGCAATGCTGTAAAATTCAACATTTTCGACACTTATCTTCGGCATATAATTTGCCAATGTATTGTCAGATTTCACCCAGGTTTGACTTATCTCATATTCACTGGTAAGTCAATATTCACTAAAACGAAACAATTTACTTCATCAACGAAAGGAGTTACAACAGTGAAAAATTTCTTAACTGTTATAACCGCAATCGCATTATTTGGACTCATTGCTTGCGAAGGTCCCGCAGGACCGGCAGGTAAAGATGGTGCATCAGGAAAAGAAGGCGCGGCTGGTAAAGATGCCGGATTTGTTTACTTTGAAGGTTTCAAAGAAAACTTAAAGTGCGGCACATGCCACACGCCGGATACGGATACACTGTACCATAAATCAGCTATAACGTTCCAATGGGCAAGTTCTAAACATGCAAATGGCGGAACATCATTTGAAAACAGCACCACGTGTGCAGTTTGCCATACCACTGAAGGATTTGTACAAAGTCAGAATGGTTCAACGGTCACTGTTGCTAATAATTCTACTCCAGTCGGTTGTTTTGCTTGCCACTCACCGCACAAGAATGGCAACTTTGCATTACGTACATCATCACCAGCAACAATATTGTCAAACCTAACAGGCGTTGCAAACTATACGTTTGACTATGGTAAAGGCAATCTCTGCGCACAATGTCACAAACCGCGTTCGCAAGCAGTTATGCTTGATCCCAGCAAATCTACTTCAACCGATGCAGTGAACGATTCAATCCGTATCACTTCTGGTCGCTGGTATTCACATTATGGCGTTCAAACACAGATGTTGATGGGTAAAGGGGGATATGAATGGTCAAATGCTCCGGTAACAGTGTCCAATTCGTTCCATACTACCTCAACCGGTGTGAAGACAGACGGTTGCACAATCTGCCATATGCCGAATGCTCGTGGAGATTATGACGGCGGCCATTCAATGAAATTAGAATCTGATGAAGGCCAAAACCTGAATGGTTGCAAAACCTCAGGATGCCATGCAACAATTACCAGTTTAGATTACAAAGGTGCAATGACAACAACGCATGCAAATCTTGATACGTTGAAAGTTCTTCTTGCAACCGCCGGTTGGTTAGATACACTTACGATGCAGGCTAAAGCGACATCGACCAAACCATTGGTAATTAAACCGTCCCAAAAAGCAGGTGCACTGTGGAACTTCTTCCTCGTTGAACATGACCTTAGTTCAGGTGTTCATAACACAGCATATGCTAACGCATTATTACGCAATTCCATTGCAAAAATGCGTGGTCAGTTCTAATTTTTTCCTCTAGGAAAAAATTAATTTAATACTGCATCAGCTTACGAAAATCCGCCCTATGTCCTGTAGGGCGGATTTTTATTTTTGGATAACGGGAAATATTTTCCTATCATTTCATTGTCACACAGCAAAACATCTATGAGAATATTCGGTTTACTTTTGACGCTGTTTGTTCATCTTGCAATTTCACAAAAGATGAACGTGACGGTTGTTGTTGAGCTGCAAAAAGGTGCAAGGGATTCCACTCAAACAGTGTATATCGTTGGGAACAGATCTGAGATAGGATTTTGGAACCCCGCCGCTGTCGCGTTGAATAAGATTTCCGATTCAATATGGAACATCAAAACATCGATTGACAGTGGAACGGTGTTGCAGTTTAAAATCACTGCCGGTTCATGGGATACAGAAGCAATATTTGACAGCGGCAGAGTTCCGCCGAACACATTAATTGACGTAACGAAAGATACGATAGTGATTCTTCGACCATTATTCTGGAAACGGTATTTACTTCCTAAAAAGCCTGAACAAACAATTCGCGGAAAAGTGGAATACCATCGGCAACTTTCGGGCGATGGACTTAATCATAAACGTGACGTTATTGTCTGGCTTCCACCATCATACGAAAAGAACCCGAAAAAAAATTACCCCGTGCTATACATGCATGATGGACAAAACATCTTTGATCCTTCCACTGCATTTACCGGTTACGATTGGCGTGTAGATGAAGTTGCCGACAGTCTTATAAAATTGAAAAAAATCGAAGAGATCATTATCGTGGGGATCTATAATAGTCCGGACCGGCTACCTGAATATTCGGACACTCCACTTGGTACTGCGTATATGAATTTCGTTATCAATGTCGTAAAACCGATGATCGATTCCACGTACCGGACAAAACCGGGAAAAGAGCACACTGGGATTATCGGCTCATCGTTAGGAGGACTATCATCTCTTTTATTTGTTTGGAAACGTCAAGACGTGTTTGGAATGGCTGGTTGTGTCTCATCGGCATTTTGGTATGATGATGAAAAAACATTGAAAGAGATCAAAGCGTATTCCGGACACAAAAAAAACGTAAAGGTTTATCTCGATTGCGGTGGACGTGAGAAAGAACTTGTGGGCGGGTATAAACGAATGGTGGAAATTCTTAAATCAAAAGGATTCAAAAAAGGAAAGGATCTTGAATATACGCTTGATGCAAAAGGGACACACAATGAATATTATTGGTCAAAACGTGTCTGGCGGCCACTGGTGTTTATGTACGGGAAAAAGTAACTAGAAGTGTTCTCAAAAATACCAAATCATTGTCATTTCGAGATGCGAAGCATCGAGAAATCTCGTTTTTGTCTTCAATTATAAAAACGAGATTCCTCACTTCGTTCGGAATGACAATAAAATTCATTCTTGAGACCGTTTCTAGAGAACTGATACGAGTAATCAGACGAGATCTGAAATCTGACTACTGATTACTCTCTATTCAAATGTTTATTTTTTCCCAACGACTCTTTCTCCAACCTCTTTTTATACTCAATCATCTTCTTCATCAATTTTTTGTCGCTGATGCCAAGCATTTGAACTGCAAGTAATCCTGCGTTTTTTCCACTGCCGATTGCTACTGTTGCCACAGGAACTCCACCGGGCATTTGTGCGATGGAAAGTAGCGAATCCAAACCATTCAATGACTTCGTTTTAATCGGTACACCAATCACCGGCAAGGGAGTGTGTGATGCCGACATTCCCGGCAAATGTGCTGCTCCGCCGGCTCCCGCAATGATGATTTTGATCCCTCGGCGCAATGCTGATGAGGAATAAGAAGCCATAAAATTTGGTGTACGGTGTGCCGAAGTGATTTTCATTTCAAACGCAATTCCGAATTCTTCAAGAATGACTGCTGCTTCCTGCATAGTAGGAAGATCGGAATCACTTCCCATGATTATTCCGACGATTGGTTTTTTCATACGTTAAATTCTTAGGGGTTAATTTTTTGTTCTTTCCGAGTGGATCCGTTTATTCAGTGTCATCAGTGTTTTATAAACTAATCTTCGCTTCAATCGCTGTCGCTTCTTTGAGGATCTTCGCTAAATTATCGCCGACGATAGTGACGTGTCCCATCTTTCTTCCGACTCGCGAACTTTCTTTACCATACACATGCAAATGAGCATTTGGATGCTCCAAGGCCACCCGATACATCTCCTGCGAATGTTGAGGATGCATTTTCCCTAACAGATTGATCATGACAGCGTGTGGTTTTAACATCTCCGTAGAGCCGAGCGGTAATTCCAATACGGATCGAATATGATTCTCAAATTGGGAAGTAACGCATGCTTCAATTGTGTAATGACCTGAATTGTGGGGACGAGGCGCCATTTCATTTACGATAATTGATGAATCATTTCCCAGGAACATTTCCACGCCGAAAATTCCGAATCCTTTGACCGCTTTTACCGAAGCGATGGCTATTTCTTCTGCATGTTGTGCGATATGTTTTGGGATCTGAGCCGGTGCAATCACAGTGTGGCAAATATGATTTTTTTGAATCGTTTGAACAACAGGATATGTTTTAATTTCATGTACCGTTCGTGCCACCATCACCGCCAGTTCCATCGAAAAATCCACAAACGATTCCGCCATTAAATTATTATGGCGGTTGGAGAGATGCTTTACCCCAGCATGGAATTCTTTCTCGTCATGAACAACTGCATTTCCGTATCCATCATATCCCATTTTGCGTGACTTTAAAATGAACGGAACGCCGAGTTTTGCCGAAATCTCTTGAAACGTTTGTTTCTCCCTCACTTCCAGGAATTCAGGAACAGGGATCTTATTCTTTTTGAGAGTTTTTTTCTGAAGCAGTTTATCTTGAATAAGTCCGATTGTTGTGGAAGATGGGAAAACTCTTTTGCCGAGCTGTTCAAAAAACTCAATTCTATGGTGGTCTACAAATTCATTCTCTAAGGTTACAACGTCGCAGTGATGGATGAACGATTTCATCACTAATTCATCATCCACCCAGCCGATCGATTCATTGTGGGTTAATTGACCGGCAGGGGAGCGCATTTCCTTCTCCATGATGGCAACTTCAAAGCCAAGGCGGGATGCAGCCAATGTCGACATCTTTGCCAGTTGGCCGCCGCCAAGTATTCCGATACAGATCTTTTTGAACATGAGGGTAAGGGGTTTCTCAAAAATGAAATGTCGGACTACCTGTGGTCCGACATTATTATCGTTATAAAGATAATGTGAATTGTATGCATTAGCAAGAATTCGTTGATCGGTATTCAATCTTTCGCTATCATTCAAAAAAACGACGGAGAAAATATGCATCCGGACACACCGATGTTTCTTTACTATTCGTTCCTTTGCTTGGTCCTGGTGGTTATTGTTCTTTGTTCCCGCAAATTGAGGAAAACGTTTCCCGAAAAAAATTCGTATGTATACGGATTTACCCTCTGGTTCTTTTTGCAATATGTAGCCGGTTCGTTTGGTTTCTTTGCTGTCGGTCTCGGACAGATCCCTCCGAAAATCATGATCGTTGTTGTCCCAAATTTTCTCTTCATTTTGTATCTAGCTTTCTCTCAAAAAGGAGAGGCAATTGCAAAAGAATTCGATTTGAGATTTCTCACGGTAATGCAATCCTTTAGAATATTTGTTGAATTGATACTCTGGCAGTTAGCAGATCGCCAAATACTTCCAAGTGTCATGAGTTTTGAAGGGAGAAATTTCGATATCCTTGTCGGTATATCGGCTCCAGTCGTTGGGTATCTCTACACAAAAGGGACGATGAATAAATCGGGACTGATACTTTGGAATATGGCAGGGTTAATTCTCGTGACCAATGTTGTTGTACATGGAATTTTAGCCGTTCCAGGTATTGAAGTGATCCAAACCAACATCCCAAACTTCATCATAAGTTATACGCCGTTCAATCTGCTCCCGGGTGTGCTCGTGCCGATTGCATATTTGTTACACGTTTTGTCACTGAAAAAATTATTACATCATTCGTGATTATGGGATTAGAAGCCAAAACAAAAATTACAATTGGAAAAAATTCTATGGAAGGGAAAGTGCTCCTCGAATCAAGCGAGGTGATTATCCACGGCAAGGAACGAATGAGGATTCCGTTCAATCAAATTAAAACGATTGCTGCGGCCGACGGCGTGCTTCGTTTTTCTTTTGGACAAATACCGATCCAAATAGTTCTCGGATTAAAAGCGGAAAAATGGCTGGAGAAGATCAAAAATCCAAAAACGGTATTTGATAAACTCGGTGTGAAGCGAGATGCAAAAATATCTGTCGTTAATGTGACCGACAAATCATTTATTGAAGAATTGAAAAAACGAGTGGTCAACGTTGCGATCGGAAAAACAACTAAAAAATCGGATCTTATTTTTTATGAGGCAAACTCTTCCGATGAAGTACAAAGACTTTCTTCGCTAAAAAAATACCTTACATCAAACGGCGGAATATGGGTTGTATCATTGAAAGGTAAGTCTGCGACGATAAAGGATGTTGAAGTGATGGCTGTCGGTAAAAAATGTGGACTAGTTGATGTGAAGGTCGTTGGATTTTCCGAAACCCATACTGCATTAAAATTTGTTATTCCTGCGACTCATCGATAATAACCGCACTGTTCCCCGCATGGTTTCCAGCTACAACTCCTGTAGAAAATGCTGCTTGCAAATTATAACCTCCCACAGGACCGGCAATATCCAGTATTTCACCGCACAAATAGAGCCCTTTTGCGATTTTGGATTGCATTGTTGTAGGATCAACTTCATTTAAAGCAACACCTCCGGCAGTGACTTCACCGCGATCCAGAGGAATGTCCTTCACTTTCCCAACGGAAAAACGCTTTAGCACTTTTACGATTTCTTTTCGTTCTGCTTTTGAAAGCTGATGTAATTTTTTTGCGAAAGTGATTTTTACTTCGACTAAAATATATTCGGCAAGTTTTTGAGGAACTAACTGTTCGATAAGTGTTAAAATGCTGCGGGAGGGATTGGAAGAGATCTCTCGAATGAATCGCTCATCCATTTGCTCAAGCGTTATCTCGGGATAAAAATCAACACACATTTCCACTTGTTGTCCTAGTTCAAACGCTAGATATGCATTTCTACTTACTTCCAATGTTGCAGGTCCGGAGATGCCAAAGTGTGTGAGAAGAACGTCACCCTTCCATTCTGAAATAATTTTGTTTTGACTGATTGCCATGAGTTTGCAATCGCGGATAGGAGTTCCTTGCCACAACGATGGAGGGGAAGGATGAAGAAGAATTGGGGTAAGTGCAGGACGGATAGGGACAATCGTGTGTCCTAATTTTTCCATCCATCGAAATCCATCACCAGTCGTACCCGTTTTTTGATACGATGAACCCCCGGTTGCAATAATCACTTTTGATGCTTTAATGATCTCTCTATTGGTTTTTATGTTGAATGTTCCATCACTATTCTTAAAAATCTCCTTGGCAGGAGACTGGAGTCGAAGTTCAACATTGACCTTATCCATCATTGCGCGAAGGGCATTCACAACATCTTCCGCATCATGGCTTTTTGGAAATACTTTATTATCCTCTCGCGTATAGGTTTCTACTCCTTCATGATGAAGAAGTTCAAGAAGGTCTTCGTTGGTGAATGTGTGGAATGAGTATTTCAGAAAGCGGGATTCGTTCGTTTGGAACTGCCGCAACATTGATTGGATATCTCTTCCGTTAGTAATATTACATTTACCTCCACCGGAAATAAGGATTTTAATTCCGGGTTTCGTATTTTTTTCCAGCAGGATAATGCGAGCACCCAGAGATGCAGCACGCCATGCTGCAATCATTCCAGCAGCACCTCCGCCAATCACGACAACCGGATATTCAGATTTCATAGTAAATCAATATAGTGAGGAACTTCCCTGCTTCAAAACCGTCTAAATCCGTTGATTATCTCTCTATAAAAGAGTATCTTTACATGGTTTTTGAAACGTACCATGTGGTGCGTCCTTTTTTTAAACAATTTCGGAGTTTTTCCTTGGCTAAAGGTATGGCTCGTCCGGCGAGCCAGGATAAAAAACTGCAAGAACGTCTGCAAAAAAACGGTCACATACCACAACACATTGCTGTGATTATGGATGGGAACGGAAGATGGGCAAAGAAGCGTGCGCTTCCGCGTGTGGCTGGGCATCACGAAGGGGTCAATTCCGTTAGAGATATCGTTGAAACATGCGGTCAACTTGGTGTTAAATATCTTACGTTATATACTTTTTCCACTGAAAATTGGAATCGTCCCAAAGATGAAGTTTCTATATTAATGCGGTTGTTGGTTAGTTCTCTACGTGATGAACGGGACCGACTACATAATAACAATGTGCGTGTAAAAACAATCGGCGATTTTGCATCATTGCCGCAGGATGCTCAAGATGAATTTCTTGATGCAATTGAATTGACGAAGAATAATACCGGCCTGACCCTGATTCTTGCATTAAGCTACAGCGGACGATGGGATATCACGAACAGTGTGCGACGAATAGCGGAACAAGTGAAAGAAGGAAAACTCTCACCGGAATCGATTACTGATGAAGTGGTGGCTCTTAATTTAGCAACGAAAAATATTCCCGACCCGGATCTGTTGATACGGACAAGCGGTGAGCTTCGGATCAGTAATTTTCTTCTTTGGCAGTTAGCATATTCAGAAATGTACGTTACCGAAGTACTATGGCCGGACTTTCGTCGCAATCAGTTATATGCAGCCATCGAGTCGTTTCAAACCCGTGAACGTCGGTTCGGTAAAGTGAGTGAACAAATTGGGGCCCCATCGAAATCTTCTTCTAAAAACTACGTGCGGCGGCTGTTAAAAAGTGTTTCTGGAATCTAATCGAATTACAATGACAATAAAACAAATAAGTATTGCGCTTCTCTGCGTCGTCGGAATGTTGTTTGCACAGCAGGGACCGCAGCAAAAACAGTATAAAATTCTCGGTATCAGTGTAGCGGGCAATAAGCTTGCGGAACCGGCGGCCATCATAGGAAATTCAGGTTTGAAAATCGGCGATGAAATTACGATTCCCGGCGAACAAACCCGAAATTCGATTCTGCGGTTATGGAATCTGAAAATTTTTGCCAATGTCGATATCCAGTCTGAGAATATCGTCAATGACGGAGTATATCTGTTGATTGTGGTGGAAGAATTTCCGCGCTTAGAAAAAGTGGAATATGTCGGCAACGAAGAACTTGATGCAGATGATCTTGATAAAAAGATTAATCTCACCAAAGGTCAGATTATTTCCCCGCAAGAAATCAATAAAGTCTCCAAGATTATTAAAAAAGCATACGAGGAGGAGGGATATTTACATGCAAAGGTCGATGGAGAACTGATCGATGCAACAGATTCCATATCAAAAGGTCGAAAGATTTTGAAGTTGACAATAACGGAAGGAAGCGATGCCCGTGTTCGTGAGGTACAATTTTTCGGTAATAAACATTTTGACGACAGCGATCTTGAAAGCGAACTGCCGGATGTGCACACAACAGCATGGTGGAAATTTTGGCGCACTGGAAAATTAGAGAAGAAAAAATACGAGGAAGCGAAGAAAAAGCTTGTTGATTTTTATAAGAAGAATGGTTTCCGTGATGCTGAATTGATCTCCGATTCTGTTTCGTTCAGCGACGATAAGGAAGATATCATTTTGAAATTATTCGTTTTTGAAGGCCCGCAATATAAGATTCGCAACATTAAATGGGATGGGAACACTGTTTTTAAGACCGAAGCGTTGGATCAACGTCTCGGTTTTCAGTCCGGCGAAGTATACGACATGGAAAAGTTTGAACAGAATCTTCGTGGAAACCAAGACCAATCAGATGTTGCATCTCTCTATTTTGACAATGGGTATTTGACCGTTCAAATCGAACCGGAAGAACAAAAAGTTAGTGAGAATGAAATTGATATCACAATTCGTGTTCGGGAGCGTAACCAATTTAAGATCTCCGGGGTCGAAATCCGCGGAAATTCGAAAACACAGGAGAGGGTGATACGCCGCGAACTGTACGTTCGTCCGGGAGATTATTTCAGCCGTTCGAATATCATCCGCAGTATCCGTCAATTATCGGTTCTGAACTATTTTAATCCGGAAAAAATAAAACCGGACACGAAATTTGTTGATGACAAGAATGTTGATATTGTGTTGGATGTAGAAGAAAAATCGAGCGATACATTTAATGCCTCCGTCGGTTACAGTGGCGCATTTGGAGCTACCGGTGCTTTGGGTTTAACCTTCAATAATTTCGATATTACTGAACCGTTCTCGGGCGGCGGCGGACAAGTACTCAATTTCGATTGGCAGTTTGGTGAAGGGTCGCGGTACAGAACATTTTCAGTATCATTCCGCGAACCGTGGGTGTATGATACACCGACCTCGTTTGGTTTCAGTTTGTACGACACCAAGCAAGACTATTATTATTCTATCCATCAGCGCGGCGGAACGATCAGTGTAGGACGTCGATTCAAATTTCCGGATGACTATTTTAGTGCCACTTGGACTTTCCGCTTCCAAAAACTGGATGTGTTTAATGTCGGCTCATCATATTTTTATCAAGAAGGAACGTCGAGTCAGTTTAGTATTTCGCAGGTTATTCAGCGCAACAGTGTGAATAGTCCGTTGTTCCCCACACAGGGAAGCAATATTTCACTCTTTACGGAAATTGCAGGATCGCCGATCCTTCCAGGAACTGCGCAGTACAACAAACATATTTTTTCTGCTGATTGGTATATCCCCGTGTTTAATAGTTCACGCGTAGCATTGTTTTTTGGTTCGCAATACGGAGCCATCTTTCCTTACAAGAAAAATTCCTATATTCCGTATATCGAAACATTCTACATGGGCGGAACGGGACTTGGACAGATTGCGACCACACCGTTACGCGGGTACGAAGATCGAAGTATTGGTCCTGTGAATGTGAATGGACAGTACATTCCGGCACATGCAATGGCCAAGCACACGGTAGAGCTGCGATTTAATGTTGCTCTTAACCCAATTCCGATTTACTTTCTTGCGTTTGCGGAAGCTGGCAACACCTGGGAGAATTTGGCAAAGTCCGAAATGTTCGATCTGAAACGTTCTGCTGGATTGGGAGCTCGCTTGTTGATCAATCCAATCGGACTGTTGGGATTTGATTACGGTTACGGTTATGATAATATCTCAGCAGGAATTAAAAGTCCTGCAGGGTGGAAATTCCACTTCCAGTTTGGAAGAGGATTCTAGAAGCCATCTCAAAAACACAAAACAACGGTCATTCTGAATCCCGATGCAATCCTGAGCGGAGCGAAGGATATTGGGATGAAGAATCTGAAAATAGTATCAGATTTGCCGACATGCTTTTTAACGCACGGCACCCCGAACAACGGGGCTTCGCTGCGCTTAGTATAAAAACATCCAAGGCTTGCTCAGAATGGCAATAGTTTCATTTTTGATATGGGTTCTAAAAAGTTTTGTTTTAATTAATTCATTTTTATCAATCAAAGAGGTTATCGTGAAAAAGTTTTTCTTTGTACTATTCGTGTTTGCTACGGCACTGTTTGCTCAACAACAGTCGGTTTTGAAAATTGGTTATGTGAATTCCGAAACAATCATTAAAGATTTGCCGGAAGCAAAAGATTCACAAGCAAAATTAGAATCGATTCTTAAAGGATGGCAGGAAGAGATCGAAAAACGCGGGCAGGCTCTTCAGGCGAAATATGAAGAATACCAAAAGCAATCCAATATGTTGAACGAATCGTCAAAACAAGCAAAACAAAAAGAACTTGTTGAGGACGAACAGAAATTGAATCAATACCGCCAGGAAAAACAGCAGGAACTTGCCGTTCAACGCGAAAAAATTATGAAACCGATCCAGGAAAAAGTATTCAAAGCGATCGAAAAAGTAGCCAAAGATAAAAAATTATCTTTCGTATTCGATAGAGCGACAGAAGTTCCGGTGTTATATGCAGACCCGCAATATGACTATACGCCTGACGTTCTCATCTTTTTAAAACGCGGCGGAAAGTAATTTTTCTTGAATTTTATGTTCCGGCATTTGAAGGAGCTCCCGTTGGAAAAGTTGATATCCATGTACATTCGCTACTAAACTCGGGATAAACATAAAAAGGATCGATATGAAAAAGACTGTTTTGTTGTTTGGATTGCTTAGCATGGCAATTTTTTCAAATGCACAGACAAAGATCGCGTTTATTAATTCTTCTACGGTGATGGAACAGCTGCCTGAAGCACAGGATGCGCAGAAGCAGATTGACGGTCTTGCTCAACAATGGCAGACGGAACTGACTCAGATGGCTTCTGATATGCAGAAGAAAGTTGAGGATTATGACAAACGTAAATTGATCATGTCCGACAAACGCAGAGCGGAAGTAGAGAAAGAGCTGCAGGATCTTGATAAAAAGATCGTCGATTTCAGAAATCAAAAGTTCGGAACAAGCGGAGAAATGTTCACGAAGCAGAACGAACTGATGAAACCGATTCAGGAAAAGATCTTTAAAGCAGTAAAAGACGTTGCGGACGAAGAATCGTATGATTATGTCGTGGACAGAAGTAATTCCACGATGCTTCTCTTTGCGAATGCAAAGCACGATCTAACCCAAAAAGTGATTTCAAAATTACTTCAAAAATAAATAAGCGAGTCCTGATGTTTCGGGACTCGTTTTTATTTGCATGATAACAGTCAACGAAATAGCAAAACTCCTGGATGGCGAAGTTGTTGGTGATGGAACAATACGGATATCCGGTGTTGCAAAGGTGGAAGAAGCCCGATCCGGAATGCTGGCATTCATCGCTCATCCAAAGTACGAGAAGTTTGCAGAAATGACTACTGCATCATGTATTCTTGTCAACCGCAGTTTTGATCCTGCCAAGTTTTCAAAAGTACCACCCTCATTGATTAAACTGGATGATCCGTATTCATCATTTGTTATCGCGATCGAAAAATTTGCTCCCGCAAAAATCGATGTACCCAACGGCATTCATTCCACAGTAGTTATTCATCCTTCTGCATCGGTGGGAAAGAATTGTTCCATTGGCCCGTATGTCGTGATCGGTGAGAATAGTGTCATCGGAAACAGTGTGACAATTCATCCGCATGTTGTTATCGGTAGAGATGTAAAGATTGGTGACAACTGTTTATTCTATCCTCATGTTACTATCCGCGAAGAATGCATCATTGGGAATCGAGTCATCATTCAACCTGGAGCAGTGATTGGAGGCGATGGATTTGGTTTTGCACCGAAAAGAGATAAGACGTATCAAAAGATTCCTCAGCTGGGAATTGTTGTGCTGGAAGATGATGTGGAGGTCCAGGCAAATACGTGTATCGATCGCGCAACGCTTGGTGAGACTCGCATTAAACGAGGAACAAAGCTGGATAATTTGGTTCAAATAGCTCACAATGTTATTGTCGGAGAAGATACGGTGATTGCCGGTTCTTCAGGCGTTGCAGGGAGTACAAAAATCGGAAATAGAAATATGATCGGCGGCGCTGTAGCAATTACGGGACATGTGTTCACAGCAGATGATGTAAAGGTCGCCGGCGGATCAATAGCAACTCGCGCGTTAGATGAACCGGGTGAAACATATTCCGGTTATCCGGCAAAGGAAGCGTCAAAATGGAGAAAGATTGAAGCAGCATCTCGTTCGCTACCGGAAATTCTTGTAGAAATTCGGGAATTGAAACAAAAAATCAATTCCTTGGAAAATGAAATGGCAAAACGTAATACGTAAATTGATTTGTCGGTTTAATGCCGTCAAGATTTAATTGCAGGAGGTTCGATGTTAGTTCAGCAACGCACAATTAAAAAACCTGTTTCCATGTCTGGTGTTGGACTGCATACCGGAACGCAGTGCACAATGACATTCCGACCCGCTCCCGAAAATTATGGAATTCGTTTCCGCCGTGTGGATATTGGCGGATCCCCAGAAATACCGGCGGATGTTGACCATGTTGTTGATGTAGCGCGCGGCACAACGCTTGGTATTGGAGATGTCCGCGTTCACACAACGGAACATGTGCTTGCTGCAATTGTTGGATTGCTGATTGATAATATCATTATTGATATCGACGGAATTGAACCACCTATCGGAGATGGGAGTGCAAAACCGTACGTTGATGTGCTGCAAGAGGCCGGTTTTGATATGCAGGATGCTCCGAAAGATTATCTTGTTATTGACCAGATGGTCGAATATAAAGATGAGAAGCGCGGAGTGCACATTGTTGCGTTACCGACGGATGATTTTCGTATGACGGTGATGGTTGATTATAACAATCCGGCACTGGGAAGTCAGCACACGGGTATTTTCGATCTGGAAAAGGAATTCGTACCGGAATTTTCGATGTGCCGAACATTTTGTTTCCTTCACGAGGTGGAACAATTGCGTGAAGCTGGATTGATTAAAGGGGGCTCATTAGATAATGCAATCGTCATTGCAGACAGAGACCTTCCTGATGAGGAGTTGCGTCGAGTTGCGGATAAACTGGGAATTAAAGAATCGATTTTTTTAGGTGGACACGGGCAACCGATTAACAACAAAGCGCTCCGCTTTAAGAATGAACCGGCGCGTCATAAACTGCTCGATATGGTCGGCGATCTTGCGTTAATCGGTGTACCGCTAAAAGCACACATTCTTGCCGCTCGACCTGGTCATGCTGCGAATGTTGAATTTGCGAAGATTGTCCGCAAACTTTATCAACAGAAGAAAATTGTTAAAAAATATCAGCACGAGAAAAAACACGGGATCATTTTTGATGTGGCCGCATTGCAGAGAATACTTCCGCATCGGTATCCATTCCTGCTTGTCGATAAAATTGTTGAATTTAAATTGAATGAGCGATGTGTCGGTGTAAAAAGTGTGACAATGAACGAGCAGTTCTTTCAAGGACATTTTCCCGGAGCACCAGTGATGCCCGGCGTGTTGATTATTGAAGGGATGGCACAGACGGGAGGAATATTGTTACTGGATGGTTCGGATACGAACGATCGGCTTGTATTGTTCATGGGAATCAACAATGCAAAATTCAGAAGACAGGTTGTTCCCGGTGATCAATTAGTGTATGAATTAACCATGGTCAACCGCAGAAGCAAAGTCTGCACAATGCGCGGTGAAGCGTATGTGGACGGACAACTTGTCTGCGAAGCTGAAATGATGGCGACAATAGTCGATCGTCCAAAAATCCCACAATCCTAATATTTTTATGGCGACTCAAATTCATTCTACCGCAATCGTCAGCAGTAAGGCAGAACTTGCTTCCGGGGTGATTGTCGATCCTTATGCAATCATTGAAGACGATGTCATTATTGGGGAAGGAACGTACATCGGACCGCACACTCTTATCGCTAACGGCGCCCGTATCGGAAAAAACTGCAAGATCCATAATGGAGCAGTTGTGTCGACGGCTCCACAAGATCTTTCGTACAAGAATGAGCCGACATTCTTTGAAATGGGTGACAACACTACCATTCGCGAATTCTGCACTCTCAATCGCGGCACTACAAAACAACATTTGAAATCGTCTGTTGGAAGTAATTGTTTATTAATGGCGTATGTTCATGTAGCGCATGATTGTGTTATCGGCAACAATGTTATCATCGCTAATTCCGTTCAAATGGCTGGTCACATTACTATTCAGGATTCAGCCATTATCGGCGGTCTCACTGCCATTCACCAATTCGTGAATATCGGCGAACACACGATGGTAGGGGGACACTTCCGAGTTCCAAAGGATATTCCTCCGTACATCATTGCAGGTGGCTGGCCGGTCACGTTTGAACGATTGAATATTATCGGGTTGCGGCGCAGGGGATTTACGAGAGAAGCAATCGACTCATTGAATGAAGCGTATCGAATTTTATTCCTTTCAAAATTGAATGTGAGTCAGGGAGTGGAAAAAATAAAATCGTCGATGACTGTTATTCCCGAAGTGCAAAAAGTATTAGACTTTATCGCTGCTTCAAAACGCGGTATTATTACCGCTCGCCGTCATTCTTCAGATGATGAATAGTCGATAATGAACAATTCATCCCACCAGCATTGGCAATGTATCAATTCCGGTCTACATTCCGGTCAGTACAATATGGATTTTGATGTTGAGCTTACCTCTCGTTTACAGCGGGGTGAAATTCTGCCGACGCTCCGATTATATGGTTGGAAACCGTGGGCAGTCTCTCTCGGGTATAACCAATCGGAAAACGATATCAACGGAAAGAAATGTGCGGAATATGGATTCGATATTGTTCGTCGGCCCACAGGAGGAAGAGCGATACTCCATGCAAATGAGCTGACCTATTCTGTGGTGATGTTTGCGGATGGGAAAGGGATCACAGAAACGTATTCACTCATTAGTAAAGCGTTGGTTGCCGGATTATCGAAGATCTGTCGTGATGTGTCGTACGAAACCTCACAACCAAATTTTCAGTCGCTCTATAAGAAACAAGAATCGATTCCCTGTTTTTCCGCTTCTGCCCGATATGAAGTTCAGATCAATGGAAAAAAATTGGTTGGAAGCGCACAGAGAAGGTTTTCAACTCCTGGTCTTCGCGAAATTGTTCTGCAGCATGGTTCAATATTGCTGGGAACAGAGCATAAGCTTCTTGCAGAAATATTAAATGTAGAGAGTAATGAAGTAAAAGAAAAGATTGTACACGATATCGAATCAAAAACAATTGACCTCTCTTCCGCAGTCAACAGGACTATTACATTTGAGGAAGCGGCATCCGTACTGCGCAGCGGTTTTGAAGAAACAATGAACATTCACTTTGAGAATCAATTTGAGGCGAGCGTATGAGCACACAATCTTCCGACTATAAACGCATTACAACAAAGACCGTTCTTGCGATGAAACAAAAAGGAGAGAAGGTAGCAATGCTCACAGCGTATGATTATACGACGGCGCGTTTGCTTGATGATGCAGGAATTGACATTATTCTTGTCGGAGATTCCGTTGCGAATGTGTTTCAGGGATTGGAAACGACCATACCGGTAACGCTGGATGAAATAATCTATCATACTAAAGTTGTACGCCGTGCTGTACGACGTGCGATGCTCGTTGCGGATATGCCGTTTATGTCGTATCAAGTGGACATTAAAGAAGCTGTTCGAAATTGCGGACGCTTGCTGAAAGAATCGGGCGCGGAAGCGGTGAAGATGGAAGGTGGTAAACGAATTATTCCTTTGGTAGAACAGCTTGTGGATATTGGAATTCCTGTTATGGGCCATCTTGGACTTACGCCGCAATCGATCTACAAATTTGGTACATATGAAGTCCGCGCAAAAGAGACAGCCGAGGCGAAACAATTGATTGAAGATGCAAAGCTGCTTGACAAAGCTGGGGTCTTTGGCATAGTTCTCGAAAAGATTCCTGATGCACTTGCTGCAAAAGTGACAAACTCCATCTCATGCTCAACTATCGGCATTGGCGCAGGTGTCGGTTGTGACGGTCAAGTCCTCGTCACAAATGATATGCTTGGAATGAATGAGCAATTCAAACCAAGATTTGTCCGGCAATACGCAAATCTCTCTGAAACAATCCGATCAGCGTTCAAATCATATATTTCTGACGTAAAATCAGCTAAATTCCCTTCAAAAAAAGAGAGTTATTAAAAGTTTGGTGACCCTAAATTTTTTCTTGACAACATAATCTCTTTTTCCTATTTTGGAAACGGAAAATACGATTAAAGTTTCCATGTAGTTTGTCTATGAAAGCATCGGTTTTTTGTATGTAAATCTGGAAACTGTAAATAACTTAAAAGTTTTCCAAAGAATATTATGATACCACAAATAGTACAACCAAAAGAGAATGAGCCCAAAGAAAGAATTTTGGAAATAGCAAAAGATCGTTTTTTTCTAAAAGGCTTTAACAAGGTGACGCTTGATGAATTGTCTGGAGACCTAGGCATCAGTAAAAAAACGATGTACAAATTTTTCCCCAGCAAAGAAGAACTGGTAAAAGCGGTCGTTTGGATGATGATGCGGAGGGTTGAATCCGAAGTCCGAAGAATTACTGAACAGGAAAAACCGTTTGTGCATCGTTTGGCTGATCTGATTTTATTCATTGGGAAAACTGTCGGCCGATTGAGCAAATCATTTCAGCAGGATATGAAACGGTTCGCCCCTGTTATTTGGGTGGAGGTAGAAAAATTTCGCCAGGAAAAAATTGTCGGTAAAGTAGTCGAAATGATCAGGCAAGCAAAAAAAGAAAATGTGTTTCGCAAGGATATCAATGATGAAGTAATTGTGATGATGCTGACGGCCTGTTTCCAGAATATCTTAACGCCGGATGTATTGGCAGAACATGCGTTCTCACCAAAAGAGGCAATGCATACTATCTTTCATGTGATTTTTGAAGGTGCGTTGACAGAGGATGCACGAAAAGAATTTTTGAATTATGAAATTACCATACTGTAATGAGGACACTATGTTAAACATGATACGCTCCATTCTTTTTATCGCTTTGTTGAATTTCATAATTCCCGGATGCGGAAATAACAAAGGAGTAATCGAATCAAGCGGAATATTGGAATCTGTTGAGGTGAATGTCTCTTCGAGAGTAGCAGGACAGTTGCTGCACCTGAGAGTTCAAGAAGGTGCAAATGTGATTAAAGGGGATACGTTGGCAATCATTGATAATGAAACACAACAATTACAATTGCAGCAGGCACAAGCGGGTATTGATCTGGCAGAAGCACAGTTTCAGTTGTTGAAGAACGGTGCCCGTCGAGAAGATCTGCAGTCCGCTGAAGAAACCGTACGGCAAACCGAATCCGGCTTTCGAAGCGCAAAATCTGATTTCGAAAGGATCAAAGAATTGTTTTCTTCGAATGCAGTATCAAAGAAACAGTATGAGGACGCCGAATCACGTTTTACCATAACCCAAGCACAGTATAATTCTGCAAAACAGAATTTTCAAAAACTTCAACGATTCGCACGCACGGAAGAGTTAAACGCCGCCAAGGCGCGAGTGGATCAGGCTAAAGCTCAGGCAAACCTGATTAAAAAACAGATCGCTGATTCCTATATCATTGCTCCGGTTTCTGGAACCATTACATATAAACCGGTGGAAGAGGGTGAACTAATCGGAACGGGGACAATCATCGTACGAATATCCCGTTTGGAAAAAATGGAATTAATGATCTACATCAATGAAACAGAATTGGGAAAAGTAAAGATAGGTTCGACAGCCAATGTTGTTATCGATACGTTCCCCGATAAGAAATATCCCGCAACCGTTGTGTATGTTTCCCCGGTTGCTGAGTTTACTCCACGAAATGTCCAGACGAAAGATGAACGGACAAAACTAGTGTTTGGTGTGAAACTGGAAGTGGAAAATGCGAATGGTGAATTGAAATCCGGAATGCCGGCTGATGCGATATTGAATTGATGGTATTGATAACGAACTGATGACTAATGCTTTAACCATAACGTCTGTTTCGAAGAAATTCGATTCCATTACGGCAGTGGACGAACTTTCATTATCCGTTGAGAAAGGCGAGATGTTCGCGCTGGTCGGTCCGGACGGTTCAGGAAAGACAACAACGATCCGAATGCTGTGTGGGATTGTTACGCCGACTAGCGGAGAGCTGAAGATTCTGGGCTTTGATGTTCAGAATCAGAAGGATGAAATCAAAAAACATATTGGATATCTTTCCCAACGTTTTTCCCTCTATGGTGATTTGACGATTGATGAGAATATTGAATTTTTCGCTGAGATCCATGGAGTGTATAGCTATAAAGATCGACGAAATGAACTTCTTGAATTTACACGGTTAACTTCGTTCCGTGACCGACTGGCAGAAAAACTTTCCGGCGGTATGAAACAGAAACTGGCACTTGCCTGCACATTGATACATACACCCGATATCATTTTCCTTGATGAACCGACCACCGGTGTTGATCCGGTCTCTCGTCGCGATTTCTGGAAGGTTCTTTCTGCACTTTTAAAAACCGGCATTACCATTATCATGACGACGCCATATCTGGATGAAGCGGAACGTTGCAGCCGAGTTGCATTGATGGATAAAGGGAAGATTCTGATGGCAGATACGCCGGCAAATCTGAAAAAAGTAATGACTGGTGAAGTTGTAGAGATCGTCTGTTCAGATATCAGGAGATCATTTGCATTGATGAAGCATCATCCATCCGTCATAGAAGTGCAGGCGTTTGGCGACAGATTGAATATTGTCGTTCCCTCTTCGAGTGCAGTAATGCCGGAACTTCTTGCTCATTTGAAACAGCATACCATTGAAGTGTCCGATTGGCGGGCGGTGAAACCATCCCTGGAAAATGTTTTTATATCGCTGCTCACTGAGAGGAAAGTGGGATGAATACTATCGAAGTTGATCAATTAACGAAGCGCTTCGGTAAATTCACTGCAGTTGATCGCATCAATTTTGATGTGAAGGAAGGGGAGATCTTCGGATTTCTCGGGGCGAATGGTGCCGGGAAATCGACAACCATCCGTATGTTATGCGGATTGCTCTCGTCCACCGAGGGGACGGCTCGTGTCGGCGGATTCGACATCAATAAAGAATCTCATCTCGTGAAGAAGCACATCGGTTATATGTCTCAGCGATTCTCTCTGTACGAGGATCTAACGGTTGAAGAGAATATCGACTTCTTCGGTCGTGTGTATGGTCTTTCTGATGCACAGCTGAAAGAACGGAAGGAGTGGGTGCTGGAGATTGCGAACCTGCATGGTCGCGAAGGAAGTATCACCGGTACGTTGAGCGGTGGATGGAAACAGCGCCTTGCGCTCGGATGCGCTGTGCTGCATCGTCCACGGATCGTCTTCCTGGATGAACCGACCAGCGGTGTCGATCCGGTAATGCGGAGACGATTCTGGGAATTGATCAATGATCTTTCCGCTGAAGGAGTAACCGTGCTGGTGACGACACATTTTTTGGAAGAGGCGGAATACTGCAATGATATTATCCTGATTAATGCCGGGAAGATCATCGCCGGTGGAAGTCCGAAGGAATTGAAACAGAACTATATCAAACATCCCATCCTGGAAGTGCAATGTTCCAATGTGGTTGAAGCGTTGGAGAAGATCGAAGGGAAGTCATGGGCTGTGGAGACATCCATCTTCGGTACGAGTATTCACGTGAATGTTGAGGATGAAGTGTCGGCAAAGGAGCAGATCCGATCTCTACTCTCCCAGTCTCAGATTGACTTATACAGTATTGATCGTATCACGCCGTCACTGGAAGATGTTTTTATTTATTTGCTTGAACATGGCGGGGAGAAGCAATGAACATGTTTCGGCAAATACGTCCGATTATCAGGAAAGAGTTTCGTCAGATCAGACGGGACAAGAAAGTGCTGGCAGTTTTGATCATTGTTCCGGCGTTCATGTTATTGCTGAATGGGTATGCACTGAACTTTGATGTCCGTAACATTACGATGGCAGTCTACGATGCAGAAAAAAGTTCACAAAGCCGCGAATTGGTTAATAGCTTCATCACTGCCGGGTATTTTGAATATACAGAACATCTGACCAATTATGCTTCTGCGCAGCAGATGATCGATGAAGGAAAAGTGAAATTGGTTCTCGTCATCCCGCCAGATTTTTCCCGCGATAATATTTCCGGACGCCAATCGTCCATTCAGCTGCTTGTGGATGGTATGGATGCCAATGCTGCAACGACTATTGTCGGTTACGCACAGGCAGTGACTCTGCAGTATTCCCAGAAAATCATTTTACAAAATCTTTCCAAGATAGGGAGAAAAAGTTACATACCGGTCAATTATGAAGCGCGCATCTGGTATAATCCGGAAATGAAAAGTGCAAAATTTCTTGTTCCCGGATTGATCGCTTATATACTGGCTATTACCGCTGTGATCGCAACGGCATTGTCCATCGTGAAAGAAAAAGAGCGGAACACAATTGAGCAGATCGATGTGTCGCCAATCAAGCCGTTAAATCTGATCTTGGGAAAAATGTTCCCCTATGCAATTATTTCACTTATTGCTGCGGCACTTGTTCTTCTTTCAGGCTACATTCTCTTCGATGTCGCTGTGAAAGGAAGTATACTGTTGTTATTCCTTGCAACATTTTTCTTCATCATTGCGGCGCTGGGACAAGGATTGCTGGTTTCAACGATTGCAGACAGCCAGCAGGTAGCATTTCAAATTGCGGCGGTCATTTCAATTTTGCCGACGATGATTCTTTCCGGTTTCATGTTTCCGATCAAAAGTATGCCGCTTTTCCTTCAAATCCTTTCCAATATGACACCCGCCAAGTTTTACCTTGTCATTATGCGCGGCATTGTACTGAAAGGAGTCGGCATTGAAGCGTTTTGGGATCAGTTGATCTACTTGTCGATTTATATTCTCATTATTGTGTCGATCAGCGTGAAACGGTTTAAACATCATACGGTGTAATATGAATCTCCTTCGGTTGAAAGCTCTGATCCAAAAGGAATTCGCGCAGTTTTTTAAAGATAAAAAACTGTTGCCACTCGTTTTTGTTGCGCCGATCCTTCAGTTGATATTCCTTGGTTATGCAGCTTCGTTGGATGTGAAAAATATTGCATTCGTTCTCTGTGATCTGGATAAATCGAGTGAGAGCAGAAAACTTGTCGAGGCATTTACAAATTCCGGATACTTCTCCATGGAATATTCCACGGAAGATTATTCCGATGTGCAGAAGTATCTGGACAACAGTCAAGCAGGAATGGCCCTTGTTATTCCTCCAAGATTCGGCGACAAAATTGTACGAAGAGAACCTGTTGATGTGCAGATACTATTTGATGGAAGTGAAGGGAATTCGACCGCCATTGCATCGAGTTATGCGATGCAGATCATCAACCGATACTCTCAGCAGATTCTATTGAATATCGTTGGCGATGTACGAAAGCTTGGGGGGATCTCGACCGAAACGCGTGCCTGGTACAATCCAACTCTGATCAGCAGATTATTCATGGTTCCCGGTGTTCTGGTGCTTCTTCTGCTCGTCACAACAACCGTGCTCACCGCTATGGCAATTGTGAAAGAAAAGGAAATAGGAACATTGGAGCAGCTTCTTGTTACACCACTTCGGCCGGTAGAGTTGATTATTGGAAAGCTGATTCCGTTCACATTGATCGGTCTGATAGTCGTCACGGTAGCGTTACTGGTGATGGTATTCGGATTCTCCATTCCGATACGGGGGAGCGTGGTACTATTGTATCTGTTTACGGTGGGATTTCTGATGACGTCGCTCGGTCTTGGACTTTTTGTCTCCACCACAGCTAAAACTCAACAGCAGGCGATGATGGTTGGGCTATTCTTCGTGTTGCTTCCAATGATGTATATTTCCGGATTTGTCTTTCCTATAGAGAATATGCCGTCGATCCTGCAATGGTTTGCGGCGATGGTTCCGATGAAGTATTATCTAATTGCTATTCGTTCGATTATCTTAAAAGGTGTAGGGCTTTCGGAACTGTGGTTTGAAGCAACGATGTTGTTCGTCATGGGAATTATGATACTAACGGCAAGCGTGCTGCGGTTCAAGGAGAAGATCGATTAGAGTATGGGATAACCCAAGGAGATATATGCAACAATCGGACCCAATGTCAGTGGCTGGTCGAGTAAATCTCTTCTGACATAGAAACTTCTCCCAAGGGAAAAATTAACTGGTCCGGCCGGTGTATCGAGTGACAAAATAACTCCGATACCGTGATGGAAGTCTCTAATACGCATATCTTCCCGCTGGGGCCAAATACTCCCAAGATCGTATCGCACCCGAAAATAGGTATCCCAAATTACTTGAAAAGGGAACCGAGTACGAAATTCAAGACTTGTCAGAAAAATCTGACGTCCCCGTGAATCATATTCTCGCAATCCAAAGAAAGAATCCTCACCACCTAAAGAGAATTGCTGAGTCAGCGGAAGTGTTTGATCACCAAAGCCGACAATGAGTTTCGGATGGACAGTAAAGATGCTGTATGATGTATTTGTTTCATACGCAAAATAGATTTTGGAATATCCTACGTCTCCGACAACGCCTTTGAGTGTTGATGTGGCTGTTTCCCAAGAAAAATTAGTTAATGAACCTTTCCGGGCAAATGGATATTGGTCGCGGGAATCGATAGTTGATGAGATTCTAAATGCCTGAAGGGTGAATTCTTCCGGATTATATCCTGTACCGGAAATAAACTTTACTTCATCAGATTCGAGTCGATATTCTATGGTAAATATTCCAAACCGTTCAACCTGCTGACCTAATTGGAATGAAACGCCATAGAGAATTTGTCGGTATTCACCGTTGCGCGAGCGGACGAATCGCGTTTGATTATTTTTTAATGGATCGGTGAAATAGGAGTAAATATCCCGAAGGTCGTAATAAGCGTCAAGATTAAGAGTAAAGTGGGTGTTGAATATTCTATTTGCCTGGAAGTCGAAGAGATATTTTCTATTCCTGAGTCCTCCCGCAAAACTTGCACCGATTTCGGTTGCCGTCCCTAAGAGATTCTCATTCCTAAATTCAAGAGATGGCTGAACATTTCTCTCATTATCAATTCTAAATCCAAGCCTTGATACATCAGTCGGTTTTTCTTCCATTTGGATTGTAATGACAGGAAGTCCCTCTTCGTATCCGACATCCATCAAAACTTGCTCAAAGAGATTGGTACCGTACAAACTGAGAAGAGCCCTTCGCCCTTTTTCCACGGTAAAAATATTCCCATCGCGAAATCCCAATTCACGCCAGATCACCCAATCACGGGAAGTTTCCTTTCCCTTCAAATATATTTTATGAATAATTCCTTCGTTAATTAAAAGAGTGAGTTTGCCGGAGAGCGTATCGAATGCCATTGTTTGAATTCGCGCCAATGAGTAGCCATTCTCGCGATATTTGGATAACAATTGTTCGAAAGCAATTTCCATCTTTGGGAAATTGAACGGACTATTCAAAAGTGGTTCCAGGGGAGCAATGAGTTCATCTGTTTCAACAAGCGTATTTCCTGAAATCTCTATAGCACGAAAGATCGGATTTTGAATTGTATAGATTTGTAAATCTGCAGAGCTATCGCTTATCGATACTTCACCAAAAGTCTGTTGATACCAGCCGGTGTTATACAGATTCGAAATAATCTCGCGCAGCGCCGGGATAGATACACTTGAGTTCGTCTTCAAAGTTGAAAGTATCATAGTATCCGATGATACTATATTCGAGGTAACATTTCTGATGGTGAAGGAGAAATTGGAGAGTGGTGACGCATCCATCAAGGCGGCTCGTTCCTTGCTATAGATGCTGTCTTTAAGATCTTTCATTTTATTTTTGGTCGCAAATCTTCCCTGCTGCTGTACGAACGTAAGTTTTGAAAAATCAACGGAAGGATAAAAACCAAGATCTGGTGTGATGACAATTGTAGCACTGTCTAATGCCTGTTTATTTTTTTGCTGAGCCATAATATTGACGATCTGGTCTGCTACTTCCCATGCATTATTCAATTGTGTGGCAGTTCGTAAAGGGCTGACGGCGTTAACGGCAATGATAATATCCGCCCCAAGTTTTTTTGCTACTTCAACAGGAATGTTTGAAAGTAATCCTCCATCCGTTAATTCCAGTGTGTCCTTTTTTAAAGGATTGTACAACAATGGGATTGAAATACTTGCTCGTAATGCTTCAGAAAGGTTTCCCGAACTGAACACAATTTGTTTTCCCGAGATTAAATCCGTTGATACACATCGGAATGGGATTTTCAGATCGTCAAAAGTCGCTACAGGATGATACAAGCTTTGCAGTGTCAATTGATTGATAAAGTTTGTCAATCGCTGTCCGCTGGAAACGGCTGAAGGCAATACCGGATTCAATCCGTCAAAGCGAAGCGTCAATCGCTTTCGATCCGCTGCAACCTTATGGGATAGATATAAGTCTTCCCGTTCGTTATCTTGTGTAAGAGAGAGGACGTAATTCCAATCGGTAGAATCAACAAGTCGTTCAAGTTCTGCGGTCGTATATCCTGAGGCATATAATCCGCCGATGATTCCGCCAATACTTGTCCCGACAATGTAATCTATCGGAATATGATTCGCTTCGAGTTCTTTTATGACTCCGATATGAGCAATGCCTCTTGCACCTCCGCCGCTTAACACTAGGCAGACTGTTGGGCGTTTTATTTTTTTATATTTTATGGTAAATGAAGAATCAGCGGGTTTGTCAGAAAATACCGGTGTAATGATCAATTTTTTTTCTTGGGGAAAAGCGAACATTACAACAAAGAGGGTAAAAAGAGAGAGTTTTGCAGTGATATTTAAAAAAACACTTTTTAGCATAGTTGATTATTCAACATACACAAATTTTAAAAAAAATGCCCGCTTTTTCAGCAAACCGTTTATCATGTACGGATAGTATAGTTGATGATGTTTGTCACACATTCTTCAGCAATAAAGAGTTTATTAAGGTCATCACTAACAACTTATGGGGTGCTATGGATAATTCTGATACTCATGCTGCAAAAAAGAAACGTACGTATATTTTGTTTTTTAATGTCGCTGTAATGATTTCCAGTTTTATGATTGCTCTTATCGCGTTACCGTATGAAATGTTCTTTGTTGTTGCGGTGATTATTCTGTTTGCATTACGTGACATTGAAAAGGATATAACAAAATTTGGTACGAAACATTCACCAACTTTAACAAATATGAAATAGAACACTACGATGGTTCTCTAGAAAAGACAGCAGGTGCTGTCTTTTCTTGTTTTAAACCGTCATCAGAACATTTTTCCATAGGACTAAAATGTTTTATTAATTAACTTTCTCAAACAAATTTTAGTATAACTACTCTTACGATTATGATTTCGTTCATTGTCCATGGCGGGGCTTGGAATATTCCGGATGACATGGTTCATGCGCATCGGATGGGAGTTTCGAACGCTCTTGAAATAGGCTGGAGTATCTTGTCCAAAGGAGGGGATGGTGTTGATGCTGTTGAACAAGCGGTGAAATCCATGGAAGATGACCCAACATTTGATGCTGGAAGAGGTTCATTTGTGAATGCCCTTGGTGAAATTGAGCTTGATGCCAGTATCATGAATGGAAGTGATCTTCGGTGTGGAGCGGTTGCGGCAGTGCAAAACATCCGAAACCCGATCTCCCTGGCGCGGCTGGTGATGGAAAAAAGTGAACATGTGTTGCTCTCCGGAATTGGAGCAGTCCGTTTTGCGAACGAGAACGGGATGCTGCAATGTAAAAATGACGATCTTCTAGTCGGCAGGGAATTACAACGATGGAAAGAGCTGCAATCCAAAACTTCCTTTGCGACAAAAGATGCTTTCACATCAAACCTTCCGTCAGATACTGTTGGAGCGATTGCATTTGATAAAAATGGAAATATCGTTGCCGGAACGTCTACCGGAGGAACGCCGAACAAGTATCCCGGTCGTGTTGGTGATTCGCCGTTGATTGGCTGTGGAACATATGCAGACTCTCAAATAGGCGGCGTATCATGTACTGGATGGGGAGAGGCGATTATGAAAGTAGTTCTCGCTAAAACAATTATTGATCAGATGGAAATGAATGGGGCAAATGGCGATGCTGCAGCACAATTCGGTATTGATCGCCTTGCAAAAAAAGCTGCCGGCTATGGTGGGGTTATTGTCCTAGATAAGTATGGAAATCCGTCAGTCTGTTTTAACACACCTCGTATGGCTCGTGCATACCGAACTTCCGAAATGCAATCCAATGTCATCGAGGTATAATTCGTCATTATGAAACTTTCTTCACTCATCGGTCATGTAACCGAGTTATATTCCGATATTTTACATTCGCCAAAACCAGCAGATCGGTTGATGGACCAATTCTTTCGTGAAAGAAAATATCTGGGTTCCAAAGACCGCCGGTTTATTTCCGAGTCACTCTATGGCATGCTCCGCCACAAAAAAAGAATCGAGTGGAGTCTCTCTCTTCTTGAACAAAAGAATACTCCACTGTACGTTTGTGTTTCATATTTACTGCTCGATCATAAAATGTCTGTGGAAAATGTTTCCGGTGAAATGGATATTCCTTTAGACGTGTTGAGACAAATCGATCAGCGCATTAATATTGAACCAGTGTTACATTCTGAGATCGAAACATTCGCTACAAAATTCTCATTTCAAGAATGGATGATTGCAGAATGGGAGACCAATATTGGAAAAAATGAAATTCCTCCATTATGTGCTACCCTCAATCAACAAGCTCCTATCACGCTTCGCGTCAATACGATTAAAATATCAAGAGATGAGTGTCGTCAAAAATTGTTGCAGGAAGGTATTGAAACCGATATTGCTGTACTTTCTCCATACGGTCTGCATTTGAAAAAACGGACAAATGTTTTTCAACTTCAGGCGTTTAAGGATGGATTGTTTGAAGTACAGGATGAAGGGAGTCAATTACTTGCGTTACTTGTTGATCCAAAACCGAAATCAAAAGTGATTGATGCTTGCGCCGGTGCGGGTGGAAAAGCTCTTGCCATGGCTTCTATCATGAACAATCGGGGAGAGATTTTTGCTTTGGATGTACATTCTTTTCGATTGGAAGAACTTCATAAACGGATCAGAAGGAGCGGTGTCGACTCAATTCGGACAAGGGTCATTCAAGCAGACGAAACAATTAAAGAATTTGTGGAATCGGCAGATTATGTATTGGTTGATGCGCCATGTACCGGTACCGGGACGATTCGTCGTAATCCTGGAATGAAATGGAGCGTTTCCCAACTGATGGTGGATGAATTACAGCAGAAACAATATTCCATTCTTACATTGAATTCACAGTATGTAAAACCAGGGGGACGATTAATCTATGCAACGTGCTCATTGATCCAAAGTGAAAATCAGGGAGTGGTGGAAAAATTCTTATCTCTGCATCCGCAATTTGAGCTTGTCGAACCTTCATCTATTTTATCCCGGTATCAACTTGCACATGTGGCAAACAAAAAATATTTTCAATTACTGCCTCATCAGCACAATACGGATGGATTTTTTGCAGCGGTGATGAGATATAAAAATTGATGTATATGAAATTTACCTTATTCATTATCATATCCTTCTATGCGGGTTGTTCTTCCCTTTCGGATGAGGAGCTGTGGAAAATGGTGGAACAAGCGAAAGCAAACAAGAATTGGGATTCAACACTGCAAGTATCGCAACGGATTTTGCAGGAATATCCAGATGGTAAATTTGGTGGATGGGCGCAGTTTGCTATTGCCGAAAGTTATCGCTTTAAGAACCAGCCGCGCGAAGCGTTAAATAACTATAAAATATTTGTGGATCGCTTTCCCACGATGCAGCCAGCCGCACTGTCTCTGTTTCTCATAGGCTATATTTATGGGAACAACTTAAATATGAATGACAGTGCAAAAATTTATTATGAACAATTTTTGACTCAGTATCCCAATCACGATTTGGTTCCATCGGTGAAATTGGAATTAGAATCTCTGGGGAAATCGCCACAGGAAGTACTGGAGCAGACAACAAAACAACAACGATCGGTAACTCGAAAATAATTGAAAACCCAGCTTAAATATCTACAACCAGATGTTGTTTCGAAACTCTCAACCATGGAATTACGGGCTCGACTTGTTGTGGAAGGTTTCATTACGGGACTACACCAAAGTCCGTATCATGGATTCAGCGTTGAATTTGCGGAACACCGTCAATATATGCCCGGTGACGAGATACGCAGGATCGATTGGCGCGTCTACGGCAAGACCGATAGATTCTATGTGAAACAGTTCGAAGAGGAAACGAACCTTAAATCGTATCTTGTGATTGACACCAGTGCGTCCATGAAGTTTGCGTCGGAATTACCAAAATCAAAAGAACAACGGATCTCGAAGATAGAATATGCTTCGTATATTGCTGCATCATTATCGTATTTAATGATTCAACAACGAGACGCTGTTGGTCTTACGTTGTTTGATGCTGCCGTTCATACCACAATTCCTCCGCACGCGACAAAACAACATTTACGCAGAGTGTTAATCGAACTGGAGAAGATTCAGACGGGTGCCGAAACCAATTCCGCTGCCGCACTCCATCTGGTGGCAGAACGAATTTCACGCCGAGGACTCGTGATCATTCTCAGCGATTTGTTTGATGATCCAACAAAAGTGATTGCAGCGCTGAAACATTTTCGGCATAATAATCATGAAGTGTTGGTGATGCATGTTTTGGATCCGCTGGAACGGAGTTTTGCCTTTGGTCAAGATGCAGTGTTTAAGGATGTGGAAACGGGGGAGAGACTGACAACGCAGCCGTATCATATTCAGAAAGCGTATCAGGAAGCAATGAAGGAATTTATTGAACGGTACAAACGCGAATGCCGGGAAAATTCCATCGATTATCTTCTTCTCGACACGGAAACTCCGTTTGATGTGGCACTATTGAACTATCTCAACAAAAGGCAGCGCATTGGATAATCCGTTGAAAAAAATTCTTGATGTTGGCTGCGGGAAACGAAAACGAAGCAATGCTATCGGTATCGACATCAATCCTCGTTCGGACGCAGATTTGTTGCACGATCTTAACCAATTTCCCTATCCGTTTACCGACAATCACTTTGATGAAATCTACGCAGATAACATTCTGGAACATCTGGATGATGTCCTGAAAGTGATGATTGAATTTCATCGCATCACGAAATCCGACGGATTCATAGAAATTACGGTTCCGTTTTATCCTCATCGAAATGCTAATACCGATCCGACTCATAAACATTTTTTTGGAGTCCACTCGTTTGATTATTTTGTCTCAGGAACGGACCATGGTAATTTTCAATATTCCCCTATTCAATTTGCCATGCTCTCTATTGAATTCGATAAAGGATTGGTGAAACGTCACCTTTTTGACAGGATCCTTGCACGATTTGCAAATAGGAATATGGATATGTACGAGAACAGAATGGCGAACATTTTTCCGTTGAGTCAACTGACGTTCCGTTTACAACCGGTGAAGTAAAGTTTTCCTTCACCAATCTTTGCCTCTGCATAGAACTTTCAGTATCTTACCATTTGAATTTTCCCGAATTATTTCTGCACGAAAAATTGAACACTAAGATGTAGTTTACCTTAGAGGTGGCTGCATCTTCATTATTATGAAAAAAGTAAAATCAACAGCTGTTTCTCCCGCGAATACTGAGCATAATATGCTGATTATCAAGGGGGCGCGGGAGCATAATCTTAAAAATATCGATGTAGAAATTCCGCGGGACAAACTCGTTGTTATCACCGGTCTTTCCGGTTCCGGAAAATCATCGCTCGCGTTTGACACCATCTATGCGGAAGGCCAACGACGTTATGTGGAATCTCTTTCAGCATACGCTCGTCAATTTCTTGGACTCATGGAACGTCCTGACGTTGACTATATCGAAGGACTATCTCCTGCAATTTCCATTGAACAAAAAACTGTCAGCACAAATCCCCGATCAACAGTTGGAACGGTAACAGAAGTGTACGACTTTTTGCGTTTGCTGTATGCTCGCGTAGGGACTCAATTTTGTGTCAATGATGGTTCGCGTGTGCAAAAACAGAGTGTCGATCAGATCATCGACGCCATTATGAAAATCCCGCAAGGGACCAAGATTCAAATCCTCGCTCCGATTGTTAAGGGGAGAAAAGGCCATTATCGTGAATTATTCGAAAAGATTTTGAAAGATGGATTCCTTCGTGTGAGAGTCGATAATGAAGTACTGGAAATATCAAAGGGACTCAAACTCGATCGTTACAAAATCCACAATATTGAAGTGGTTGTTGACCGGATTCAGATCAAAAAAGAAAGCCGCACGCGCATTGCGGATTCGGTAGAAGTAGCGTTACAATTTGGCGAAGGGGTATTGATTGTTAACGATGGAAAACAGGATATTCTTTTTAGTAAAAAATATTCGTGCCCGGCCTGCGGGACGAGTTACGAAGAACCGGCCCCAAATTCTTTTTCTTTCAACACAACAAGTGGTGCTTGTTCAGTGTGCGAAGGTTTAGGTGAGAAAAAAGATTTTGATCTTTCACTTATTATTCCAAATCCAAATCTTTCCATTCTACAGGAAGGGATAGCTCCGCTGGGCAAACCTCGTGCAACATGGTTTTATGCACAAGTAAGGGCAGTTTTGCGGCGGTACAAGCTGGATTACAATACTCCTATAAGAGATTTCCCCAAGACTGCCTTAGACGAACTTCTCTATGGTACCAATGGTGAAAAGATTGAAGTGGAATACACCTATGCCGGAGGACGAACGACAACATATAAACATCGGTATGACGGTGTGATGAAAATGTTGCAGGAATATTATAACGATACGGCATCGCTGAAAATTCGGGAGTGGGTGGAGAGTTACATGAGCACAAAATTGTGTCCGGTGTGTGAAGGGGGAAGATTACGAAAAGAGAATCTTGCCATTCAACTAGAAGACGCTAATGGAGGAGAGCGGCATAAAATTTCTACTGTAGTGAAACATTCGTTAATTGAAGCACAAAAATTTTTCACAACACTCACATTTTCCAATAGACAAATGGAGATTGCCCGCCCAATATTAAAAGAGATCAATCAACGACTGGGGTTTATGGTGGATGTTGGTCTTGGATATTTAACGTTGGATCGTGCAGCTCGAACATTATCGGGAGGTGAAGCGCAGAGAATACGACTTGCCACGCAGATTGGTTCTCAGCTTGTTGGAGTTTTGTATATCCTTGACGAACCGAGCATTGGTTTGCACCAGCGTGATAATACAAAGCTGATCAATTCGTTAAAGAATCTTCGCGATCTTGGCAATACGGTGCTTGTCGTTGAGCATGACAAAGAGATGATGGAAAATTCGGATTTCATAGTCGATCTGGGACCAAGAGCGGGCGAACATGGAGGGGAGCTGGTAGCAGCAGGGTCTCCCGAAGAATTTAAAAATGGATTGTCAAAAACAGTTGGTGATCGGTCTTCAACGATTGAATACCTTACAGGAAAAAAGAATATTGAAATTCCTGCAACTCGTAGGAAAGGAAATGGAAAATATCTTTCCATTAAAAGTGCCACCGGCAATAATCTTCAAAATGTTGACCTCCATATTCCGCTTGGTATTTTTACCTGTGTTACCGGAGTCAGCGGCTCGGGGAAATCGACTCTCATCAATGAAACGCTTTATCCAATTCTTTCCCAAAAATTTTATAAAACAAAAATCTCCGTCTATCCATACAAATCAATTGAAGGAATTGAACTGATCGACAAAGTGATCGATATCGATCAATCGCCAATTGGAAGAACGCCGCGCTCTAATCCCGCAACCTACACGGGATTGTTTACGTTTATTCGCGATCTCTTTGCGCAATTACCCGAATCGAAAATTCGTGGTTATAAATCGGGCAGATTCAGTTTTAATGTGAAGGGTGGTCGTTGCGAAGCATGCGAAGGTGACGGAGTGAAAAAGATCGAAATGAACTTTCTACCCGATGTGTACGTGATATGCGATGTTTGCCGTGGTAAACGATATAACAGAGAAACACTGGAAGTTCTCTATAAAGGGAAGTCGATATCCGATGTTCTTGAAATGACTGTGGAAGAGGCCTTAGGTTTCTTCAGTGAAATGCCGGTGATGAATAGAAAGATTCAAACATTGTTTGATGTTGGTTTGGGATATATTCATCTCGGACAGCAAGCAACAACTCTTTCAGGAGGCGAAGCGCAGCGTGTGAAGCTCTCTACGGAGTTATCAAAAGTTGGAACGGGAAACACGTTGTATATTTTGGATGAACCAACAACCGGTTTACATTTTGATGATGTGAAAATGCTCCTTGAAGTGCTCAACAAACTTGTGGATAAGGGAAATACCGTTGTTGTTATTGAACATAATCTTGATGTGATCAAAACTGCGGACTGGATTATAGATCTCGGGCCCGAAGGAGGTTCTGGTGGTGGAAAGATTATTGCAGAGGGAACTCCTGAACATGTGGCCGATTTGAAAGATTCTTACACCGGGCTCTACTTGCGCAAAGAACTTTTCCCGAATTAACATCGTTATAGTAAAGAATTAAATATGTCATCAGAAAAAATAATTCATTGCCACCGTTCCGATTTTATTTCGATTGATGAGATCGATGAATCCTCATTTGCTCATATCGATGTCAGCGAACCACTGAATCTTGCCGATGGTTCAGAACCTCCTCAATCTATTGCTACGCGAGTTGGTATGGAGTGGAATGACAATTCATTGTTAGTCTATTTTCGCGGAAGGTTCGAGGAACTTCGTTGTGCTTCTGCGGAAGAAAATCACAATAACAATACCAAAACAGATCGGCTGTGGGAATTATCTGATGTCTATGAAGTATTTATTGGTGTAAATGCTAAAGACACAAAGCGATATAAAGAATTTCAAGTCTCACCGGACTCGCGTTGGATGGATAGCGATGTGAATAGACAAGTAGGAGTCTCGAACCATTATTGGTATTCCGGAATGCGCTGTCGGTCTATTATTGATAATGATTTGAAGATATGGACTTCCATTTTGGAGCTTCCCTGGAATTGTTTTGGGATGAATAAGCGAAACGAAGATATCTGGAATATAAATTTTTATCGGGCTTCAGGAAAACATCACGGTGATGAATTACTGGCATGGTCAGCCACTGGCTACGGAGAAAAATGCTTCCATCGTCCGGAACATTTTGGAACGATTGAATTTTCGCATGAATAAATACATCATTTTAATAATCTTGATCACACTGAACACCTCTGTTCAAGCACAGGATTCCACACGAGTGAATGAGTCAACAACGCAAGAGAACATTGCGTTGTTGACAATAACAGGCATTATGATTCCCATGGCCATTGCCGGGACCATCATCAGTGTTTTACCTCCTAGTGTTAGTATCGTAACGAATAATGGGAACAATTACGGCGCATTGAATTTTGAAAGTGGAATAGGGTTCGGAGAAAAACGTGAAACAGGTGTTTTTTCGGATTGGAGAATGGGAATAAGCTATTCGTATGTTATATCATCTCATATACGGAATATCTTCCGAGCTGAACTGAAAAAAGATTTTCATTTCGATTTTGTAGACCGCAGAAAGATTTTTCTGGCTGGATTTCATCTTAGTGCAGGACTCCTTACCGATTTTCCGAATGACGGGTATACACTCGGAGCAGGTGCATGGGTTAAATCTCCATGGTTAGGATATTTTGGATTTTTCCCTCAACACACCTTCGGCGCAACCTATCGATACAATAAATACTTCAAAGCGAAAGAGTTTCATGAAGTATCGCTTGGTATTACATCGGCATTTACTTTTTAGAGACCCAGGCATTACCCTTAATATAAAACCGCAGATTCTCTTCCTTAGCCACGCTGATCCCAATCCTTTTTGTTATGACAATGTCTGATTGCGGGATATTTTTTTCGTTCGAAATATAGATGTCATCACCGGTGAGATCTATTCCTGAATGTTTCGTTGTCAATCCAAACGCTTGAGCTAATTTTGCAGGGCCATTAGTCAATCTATGTAGTTGATCATCACCTAAAAGGTGACGGCCAACTTTAAGCTTTCGATTTTTTATCATAATGTCTAGCCCTTCGATTGGTTCTACAGCACGAATCAATACCGCTTCGCCAATTCCTTTTTTATAGGTCACAACATTAGCACAGTAATGCATTCCATAAGTAAAATAGACATAGAGAAATCCACCTTCACCAAACATCACTTTTGTCCGTTCCGTTATACCTCGAAAGGAATGAGACGCAGGATCATCAAACAGATAAGCCTCAGTTTCAACGATGGTCGCAGTAAGAGTTTTCTTCCCGAGGTTTCGGACAAGGGTTTTTCCGAGGAGTTCTTTTGCAACAGTGCTGGTGTCACGGATATAAAATCGACGGGGGAGTTTCCGCATTAAAAGAGGGAATCTTGTTTTGGAGAAGTTTTTTGTTTACCGAAATGCTTATAGGCTAATTCCGTTGCTTCTCTGCCGCGTGGAGTGCGTTGGAGGAATCCTTCCAAAATCAAATATGGCTCATAGACTTCTTCAATTGTGCCTGGTTCTTCTCCTACGGCAACAGCAAGCGTGGAAATGCCGACTGGCCCACCCTTGTATTTTTCGATAATCGTGCGAAGAAGTCGCTTGTCCATATCGTCCAGACCGTGTTCATCAACTTCAAGGGCTTTTAATGCATATTGTGCCACATCTTTGGTGATGATCCCTTTATGATGCGAAAGTTTTACATCGGCTTCAGCAAAATCTCGACACCGTTTTAATAAACGATTTGAGATACGTGGTGTTCCGCGAGATCGTTTAGCGATCTCCATGGCGCCATCCTTGTCGATTTCGATGCCAAGAATTGTTGCGGATCGAACAATGATTGTGAAGAGCACTTCTGGTGTGTAATAATCCAACCGATTGGTGATACCGAATCGTGCACGAAGGGGAGAGGTAAGCAACCCGGCGCGTGTTGTGGCACCAACAAGAGTAAATTTGGGAAGCGACAATTGAATGCTGCGCGCGCTCGGCCCGGAATCGATCATGATATCCAATCGAAAATCTTCCATTGCTGAATAGAGATATTCCTCCACGACAGCATTCACACGATGGATTTCGTCAATAAAGAGCACATCACCTTCGCTGAGATTCGTAAGGATACCGGCAAGGTCAGCCGGTTTATCAAGCACAGGACCGGAAGTGATCTTAATGTCCGTTCCCATTTCGTTCGCAATAATAAACGAGAGTGTCGTTTTGCCGAGTCCCGGAGGTCCGGTCAGAAGAACGTGATCAAGCGATTCCCCCCGTTTTTTTGCAGCGGCGATAAAGATCTTCAGATTATCAACAATCTTTTGTTGTCCCGAAAAATCGTCGAACGCAGAGGGGCGGAGTGTGTTTTCAAATTCTTTTTCAGAATTGACAGGTTCAGTTGCGGTATGTTCAGACTTTCGACTTTGCTTCATCTTCCTTTTAAGACTAATTTCCACATTGCTTCAACAAGGTCAGAGATCCCATCATTGGTTGCAGCGGAGATAAAATGAACAGTAACACTTTTTGGAAATTTTAATTTCTTTAATTCTTTCCGTAATTCATCATCTGCAATATCCAACTTCGTAATGGCTATGATACTTTTCTTCTTGGGAAGGTCTTTGCTAAATGCTTTTAATTCATGTGTTAGCACTTTATAGTCATGCTTAATATCTTCGCTTGTGCAATCGATTAAATAGAGCAATGCTTTTGTCCGCTCAATATGTTTTAAGAATTGAATTCCCAATCCTTTCCCTTCATGGGCGCCTTCAATCAATCCCGGAATATCGGCAACAACAAAACTTTTGCCCTCTTGAAAATAAACCATTCCCAAATTTGGGACAAGTGTTGTAAAAGGGTAATCAGCAATCTTTGGCTTTGCAGCGGAGATCGTTGAAATCAACGTGGATTTTCCCGCATTCGGAAATCCGACAAGGCCGATATCAGCGAGGAGTTTCATCTCTAGTTCAAGATGATATTCTTCACCCGGATCACCCGGAGTGCAAACACGCGGAGCTTGGTTTGTAGGGGAGCGGAACACCCAGTTTCCTTTTCCGCCTCTTCCTCCTTTTGCAATCACAAATTCTTCGCCATCTTCGGTTATGTCCACGATCAGCTCACCGGTTTCCGCATTACGGATTAACGTACCAACCGGGATTTTTACAACGATTGGTTCTGCTGAACGTCCTTCTTTATTTGAACCTTCACCCACATTTCCATTTTTGGCAACAAATTTTTTATGATATCGAAAGTCGAGAAGTGTATTGATGTTTTTGTCAGCTCGGATAATCACATCGCCTCCGACACCTCCATTGCCTCCATCCGGACCCCCTTTGGGGATGAATTTTTCTCGGCGCCAGTGGATGATACCGTCGCCCCCTTTGCCTGATTTAACGTAGATCTTTGCTGAGTCTATAAACATATAAATATCTATTGTGATCGGAGCATGCTCCGATCCGCTTCTTTCTTATTGTGATTCTCGGTTTATGAAGTATGATTGAAGGGCATTCGTCAGAATGATCGCATCGCGGGAAAACGGGTCGACATCGTTCATTGTAAAATAGTGATCGAGCGACAGCCCGGCATCATCCCATGTTGCGGATGAAAGGATCTTTTCCATTGTTACAATATACTTCGATTCATCATCACCAAACAAGGATTTAATGATGGAAACTTTATCTTTGTCGGTTATAGGAAGAGAAATGAAATTTTTTCGCTGAGGCTGACGGACTTGGGAAACTTCATCAGCTATGGAAAAACTCTTTTGAGTGAACGAATCTTTTAATGCTTCGATCAATTCGTCATAAAGCAGAGATTGTTTACCCTGTTCACGAAGTTTCAGCAGATGCTGTGAAACGGCATTGAGTTTTTTATCTTCAAAGAAATAGATTAATGCCCGTGTCGGGAGGTCGCCACGTCCGCCATTTAATGAGTTTTGATGGACAAATCCAATAAACTCAAATAAGGGTACAGTCATTTTTGCCATATCATCTGCGGAATGAGTGTTGACAATTTCAGCATCAATCCTTCGTAACAATCGTACTGCTTCATCTCTATCAATATCCGTTCTTTTTTTGCCGATAAGATGTTTTTCTAAAATAGACCAGTAATAAGGATAATCAGCGCAAAAACGGAACTTCAGTGATAGTTCTTTCAGACTCAATCCATTTTTTTCTTCAAATAAATAACTCTCCAATGTCCATTGTGGACGACAGAGATAATTGAAAAGAAAATGTACGCATTTATCAAGCGTTTTAAGAAATTCTTCGCGGGGAAAAGAATAATGGTACGTGAGCAAAATATCCATTTGCTCCAGTAAAAGCCTGACATCATCCTGTTGATAATTGAATTTTGATGAGCGGTGTTCTGTCTGTTTTTCCTTGTATAATAGCCATTCCACCTCACCCCGAAAGAAACTTTTAATATTGGCAGGAATGTTAGATTCTAAAATAGTTTTTAATGCAATTGAATCAGTATTTCCAATCGTATTATTGACTGTTATTTTCTGGATATTCTCTAGCTCTTGTTCAAACATAAGTTTTGTCGTAGGTTTCAAACAAATTATCGTTAAATTCCCTTGTAATCAATACATCATTTTGAAAGGTTAAAAATGCTACACACAACTCTCTACACACTTCACGTTTTGGGAATGATTTTAATCATTACCATCGCATTTTACATATGGATAAATAAAAATATTGTTGATGGTGTAAGAAAAAAATTATCATTGCTTCTCATGTCTTCTGCACACACACAATTATTGACAGGTTTTGCTTTGTTTTTTCTTTTGATGCCTGATGTTAATCACATGAAAATTGGCATTAAAATGTTGCTTGCAATTGATGTTGCAGTGATTGCAACAGTCTTCCGGAAAAAAATTGCCAAAAACGAAACTCCAAATCCTTCATTAATCGTCATCGTTCTCTTGTCTGCAATGGTAACTGCAATTGTTGCATTTATCTTCTAAATCGAAAAAATCCTGTTTTTAGGCGCAGAATGTAAAAATATTTTTTTTCAGTATTTTCTCTTTTTGCGCCTTGTATCTAAATCACATTTCTGGAAAAATAATTCGAAATTTGCAAAATTTCGCCACATTATTTCTCATTTCAAAATCCTCAATGTTTTGGCCTACTTTTTGACGTGCATCGAAAAACCCCAATAAAATAAGATTTTTTTGAATGAGTATTGACACTCCATAATGAAAACTATATATTTACACCAGTTCATTAGAGGGTTACACTAAACAACATTTCCAATTCACTAATAAAGGAGTTCATATGGGAAAAGCAATGTCAAAATCGCAAATCGCGAGCCATTTTGCAGATAAATTTGGAATGAAAAAGAAAGCAGTAACAGAATTTTTTGAAGAATTGTCAACATTAGCATACAAAGAGGCAGCAAACCAATTCACAATTCCTGGTATTGGAAAATTAGTTCTTGTAGATCGCAAAGCTCGTATTGGCCGTAATCCGGCAACAGGCGAAACAATTCAAATTCCTGCAAAGAAAGTCGTGAAATTTAAAGTTGCAAAAGCAGCAAAAGATGCAATCCTTGGTAAAAAGTAATATATAGGATTATAGAGTTTTTTTAACTCCATTCAGATTCTGAATGGAGTTTTTATTTTATCTCATTCGAATGAATCAAACGTGAATTTCCGCGAAAAATTTTGGAAGTCGGAATTCTTTTCGTTATTTTGAATTTAATTTGGGTGTGAAATGCAAAAAAGTCTCATATTTTTTACTCTTTTACTTACCCTTCTTATTTCATCCTGCGGAAGAAAAATTTTTATGACAAAATCAGGCGTTAACGTTGAAGTAATTACTGAAGGAAAAGGGACATCACCAAAAGAAGGTCAAATGGTGACTGTTCATTATACAGGTTGGCTGACGGACAGCACAAAATTTGACAGCTCGGTAGATAGAGGTCAACCGTTTAAATATCAATTTGGTGTCGGACAAGTTATTCAAGGATGGGATGACGGTGTTTCCACAATGAAATTGGGTGGAAAGAGCAGATTCACTATTCCTCCGGAACTTGGTTATGGAAGACAGGGAGCCGGGGGAGTGATTCCTCCGAATGCAACGCTGATATTTGAAGTAGAATTATTAGGAATTCAATAATGCCTCAGACTCATTTAATGATCCATATTGTACCGGGTAAGTGCGATTACTGTGGTTGCTGTGTGGGTGTTTGTCCGGAAGATGCGATCGAATTGATGGAATCGAAAATTGCAATCATCGAAGATCGCTGCACCAATTGCCGAAAATGTGTGTGGGCATGTCCTTGGGAAGTAATAGAATTTCATCGCGATGGCGTTGGACAACTTCCCAAGCAGACTCCACAAATGATTAATGATGCGGTGGCTTTTTCATGATAAAATTTGATTACGATATTATTGTTGTTGGTGCGGGTCCGGCAGGTTCAACCGCTGCTCGGTATGCGGCAGCAGGCGGAGCAAAAGTATTGATGCTGGAAAAAGATCGTGATGTTGGTTATCCGGTACGGTGCGGCGAAGCTGTGAGCCATGAAGGGGTTTCGCAATTTATCAAACCGGATTCGAAATGGATCGCTTCGACAGTGACAAAATTTCGATTGGTTGCACCGAATGGAAACAGTGTTGTTCCAAAACTTGACGGTGCGGGTTATGTTCTTGAGCGACGAATTTTTGATTATGAACTGGCAAAGTTAGCGGCGAATGAAGGGGTGGAAGTAATCACGAAAGCATATGTTTACGATCTGCTTCGTGAAGACGGAAAAATTGTCGGCGTCAAGACACTGATCAAAGATCAAAAAATGGATATTCGTGCAAAGATTGTTATCGCTGCGGATGGAGTTGAATCGCGTGTGGGGAAATGGGCAGGTATTGATACGACATGTCACATCAGAGATATGGAAAGCTGCGCTCAGATGACTCTCTCGGGGATTGAAGTGGAAGAAGATGTGCTTGATTTTTATTTCGGTGACAATGTTTCTCCCGGTGGATACCTCTGGGTATTTCCGAAAGGAAAAGATACGGCAAATGTTGGACTTGGTCTCTCAGTTGAAGCGGCAAAGAAAAAATCTGCAATAAAATTTTTGCATGAATTCGTCGAACGAAAATATCCCCAAGCTGCTATGCTGACCCATATTGCAGGAGGTGTGCCGTGCGCAAAGACGAATCCTGTGATCGTAAAAGATAATGTTCTTCTTGTTGGAGATGCCGCGCATCAGGTCAATCCGGTTTCCGGTGGCGGTATCATTTCTGGAATGATCGGTGGAATGATAGGCGGACAGGTCGCTGCTGAATCGATTCTGAACGGTGAAGTGAAACACCTTCTTGAATATGATAAACGATGGAATAAGCGCCTCGGGTGGAGACATGATGTGTTCTATAATATCCGAAACGCCATCGGATCGTTGAATGACGCGAAATACAATAACATTTGTGATAGTGCTTTAAAACTTCCGGTCGAAAAACGGACACTGGGTGGAATATTCCGCACAGCGCTTTGGAACCAACCTTCAATGATCATTGATGTAGCGAAAGTGTTTGTTTCCTAAAATCTATGAAACAATCACTTTGTGTTTGGATATCATTCGTGTGCATCAGTTGTGGATCAACCGAACCGATAAAAAATCCCCGTCTCGAAATTGTTGATCTTCTCTCGATAGATTCATCTTTTGTTCTTGATATTCGGTATGCAACGGATAATAATTTTACCAAGAGAGTGTTGTATCCTGCAGCAAAAGCGAAGTTGAGGCGAGAAGCGGCGGAAAGTCTCGCATCCGTCCAGCGGGAACTGAAATCAAAAAATCTCGGCCTAAAAATTTATGACGGATATCGTCCTTTATCCATACAATGGAAACTGTGGGAAGTTGTTCCCAACGAAGATTTCGTCGCCAATCCCAAAAAAGGATCAAAACATAATCGCGGTGCAGCAGTGGATTTGACGATCGTCGATTCTCTCGGCAGTGAATTGGAAATGCCTACCGGATATGATGATTTTACAGAAAAAGCATCGCACGATTTTTTGAATATTTCCGAATCTGCATTACAAAACCGCGCTCTGTTAAAAGATGTCATGACCCGGCATGGATTTTTACCAATTAAGAGTGAATGGTGGCATTATGATTTTCACGGCTGGGAGCAATTTGATATTATGGATGAACCACTCTGATGTCCACACACAGTGATTCGGTCAAGAAAATTCTTGTCGTGCGCACGGATCGTATAGGCGATGTTGTTCTTTCGCTTCCGATGCTTCCGCTTCTTAAAAAAAAATATCCCAACGCAGCAATTTCCGTTATGGTTCGTCCCTACACGAAAGAACTTGTTGAAAACCATTCGTGTGTGAACGAAGTGATCTTATGGGATGAAACAAAAAGCATTTCAGAATATGTTGCGTTGCTGAAAGTGAAGCGTTTTGATATTGCTCTATTGCCATACCCGCGTTTTAATCTTGCGTTGATTACATTCTTGTCCGGCATTCCGTTGCGGGCGGGAACGGGATATCGATGGTATTCGTTCTTATTCAACAAACGAAATTACGAGCATCGAAAAGATGCAAAGCGGCATGAAGTAGATTATAATTTGAATCTTTTAGGTATGCTGGGGATTGAATCCTCAACTACACCGCAATTCGAATTTCCAATTTCAGACGCCATTCAAAAAAAAGTAAGCGGCATTATCGCGGCAGATGGTATTAAAGACTTTATCGTTTTGCATGCTGGGAGCGGTGGTTCTGCCAGAGACTGGAGTATTGAAAAATTTGCTCAATTAGGCGATGCGATTCAGCAAAAATTTGGGCTCAGAGTTGTACTGACTGGTGGAAAGAACGAAATGGATTTGGTGCAATCGCTTGTCAGCAAAATGAACAGTGAACCAATTAATTATGTTGGGAAGTTTTCGCTTCAGGAATTAGGAGCATTGTTTAGTACGGCGAGCGTATTTGTTTCAAATTCAACGGGACCGCTTCACATTGCATCGATTGTAGGAACGCCGGTCGTCGCTTTTTATCCACCGATTATTCAATGTAGTCCTCAACGCTGGGGACCGTATACTGAAAAAAAGAGAGTTTTCACAGCGAATAACGAACAGTGTCACTTATGCAAAGGGGGACAGTGCCGATCGAATGTGTGCATGGATCAGATCAGTGTCGATCAGGTCATTACCGGGATTAAAGAATTATTACATGAAAATAAATAATATTAAAAAAATATATATTGGGTTATTGTTTCATTCTCTGAAAAAGGTCATAGCAGCATCATTATTTTTTTCACTTATTAGTTTTTCACAAAAAGCGGACAATCAAAAAGCGTTCACGGTCGGCGAAAAATTATTGTTTGATGTAAACTATGGCATCATCACCGCCGGATATGCCGAAATGTCCATTCCGCAAATGGAGTCTGTTCTGGGGAACAGTGCGTACAAAGTCCAGTTTACTGTCCGTTCAACGCCGACATTTGATTTCTTTTTTGAAGTACGCGACCGCTATGAAACGTATCTCGATTCTACGGGAATATTTCCATGGCGATTTGAACAGCATATCAAAGAAGGAAAGTTCAAACGGGATTATACCGCGATCTTTGATCAGAAAAATCAAAAGGCGAAAACAGACGAAGGAGATTTTGATATCCCCATCTACGTGCATGATATTATGTCCGCTTTTTATTATGCGAGAACGATAGATTATACGAACTTCAAAATCGGTCAACGAGTTCATCTGCAAAATTTTTTCAAAGGGAAAACAAATCCTCTCGACATTAAATATCTCGGCAAACAAAAAATTACAGTGGATGCCGGCACATTCAATTGCATTATTGTTGAACCGCTGGTGAAAGAAGGGGGATTGTTCAAAAGTGAAGGACGAATATTAATCTGGCTTTCGGATGACGAGCGAAAAATTCCGGTGAAGGTCAATACGAAGGTGGTCATTGGTTCCATCGATGCGGAATTAAAAGAATATTCCGGACTAAACGGAGAACTGAAAGCAAAAGTACGATGAACAACATCACGGTCCAAAATGAATCCGAGATTTATCAGTCGCAACAGACGAAATACAAACCTGTTGGATTTGCGATTGTTTCGTTGATCGGTTTGTTTTTCCTCTATCAATTGGTTGGCGGAGGAATAACATTATTGGTTCTTGGCGGTCAGGTGACAATGGACAATGTGTTAGCCGCGCGTCTTGCAACAATGATCTCCCAGGTGTTGTTTCTGCTGATCCCGACAATTCTCCTTGCAAAACGTCAACACGGAAAATTATCAGAAGTATTCCGATGGAGAATACCGTCATTCAGTGAAGGATTTCTTGCCGTGCTTGGAATGATCGCCTTAATGCAGATCGGTGAAATGTATCTCTTCTTTCAAAACAAAATTCCGATCCCGGAGCAATTGCTGCCGATGATTGAAGCGATGAAACGGGCAATTGAAGAAGCATTTAAAATATTAATCAACGCGCAATCGCTGCCGGAACTGCTGTTCGTTGTTCTTGTTGCAGCGGTGACCCCAGCACTGTGTGAAGAGTTGATGTTTCGCGGGTTGATTCAAAAAAATTTTTCGATTGGCTATGGAAACACAAAAGGATACATCATTACCGGAACGATTTTTGCGATGTATCATATGAATCCTTTTTGGCTTCTTCCGCTCATTGCATTAGGAGTCTATTTCAGTTTTCTGCAATATCGTTCACAGACATTGATACTACCAATCATCGTTCATCTGATCAACAATTCTGCAGCAACAATCGGAATGTATGTCTATGGCAATGGCGATTCAACGACACCGACCATGTTCATGGGAGAACAGTCAGAACCTTCCACTGCCATGGTTCTTGGAACTGGGATGTTCTTCAGTATTATTTTTTTCCTGGTGATTGTTCAGTACATTAAAGTTACCAACAACGTGCAGCATAGATTACAAATAGATGAGCAAACAATCTGACAGCAAAACAATGAATGGCGCATTACATTCCAAAAATTTGGACGGCTATACTCATATGTTGTCCACTCCGACAATTTTTGCGATGGATCTTGTCGGAAAAAATTTACAGATGAACGGTGTTGATGCCGTATGGTTTTATTCTGATCCAATCGAAGGCATGGATGAACTATCATCACTGTACGTAAAAACAGAACAAAAGGAGAACGCACTTTCTATTCTCACTTCATTGGACCTCACCGATTTTACAACGTCTCATGGCAAATAAATTTACTAATCTCGGATCCAGAGTAGCTGTGGCCCTCGTTGCTATTCCATTTATTCTTTTTGCAAGTTACCAGGGAGGATTGTTGTTTGTTCTTTTTGTCCTTATGATCGGTATCGCGGCATTAATCGAATTTTTTACGATGGCAAAAGGAAAAGGATCGAATCCCCAAACGGCGGTTGCGATTATCGGACTTTCGGCGCTGCATCTTTCATTCTTTCATGAACAGATTCAAAACTTCATTCTTCCTTTTTTTATTAACAGTGGAGGAATTTCGTTATTGATGAAATTGCAATTGTTTTTAACTTCTCTGTTCCTATTTCTAACGCTGGTTATGCTTGTTGAGCTCTTTCGGAACAAAGGATCGGTATTTTTGAATGCAGGATTTACGATCTTTGGTGTAATGTATGTCGGTCTATTTCTAGCATCATTAACCGGTATTCGCGAGCTCTATGGAGCCGAATTTCCATATCATCTTGCCATTCAATTTTTCCCCAATTCCTCATCCTTAACGGATGAAACGATTCATGCAACGACATACGCTTGGGGTGGATTGACGATTATTTCCATTCTCGTCTCTATTTGGATGTGTGATACCATGGCATATTTTGGCGGATTATCTATGGGCAAACACAAATTATTCCCTCGTGTCAGTCCAAATAAAAGCTGGGAAGGGGCAGTGTGGGGATTTTTTGGAGCTGTGATTACGATGATGATATTTCAATATTATTTTCTTCCATATTTGAAATTACACCAGGCAATCATCATTGGAGTGATCATCGGAGTGTTTGGACAGATCGGTGATTTGATAGAATCACTATTAAAGCGTGATGCCGGAGTAAAAGATTCTTCGGGATTGATTCCCGGTCACGGCGGCGTCTTCGATCGTTTTGACAGTTTAATATTTGTCTCCCCAATGTTGTATCTGTATATAGATTTTGTCATTCTTTCATAATGAATACCAAACAACAAAAAATAAATATCATTACGCTTGGCTGTGCAAAGAACACCGTCGATTCCGAAGCGCTGTATAGTCAACTTCTTCACAATGAATTTTCGTTGACGGAGAAGATTGAAGAGGCAGATATTGCCATTATCAATACATGCGGATTTATCGATGCAGCGAAACGCCAATCAGTTGATACAATTCTTGCTGCTGTGGAACGCAAAACCTCAGGACAATTAAGCAAAGTGTATGTAATGGGCTGTCTTGTGGAGCGCTATAAGAACGATCTGCAGAAAGAGATTCCGGAGATTGATAATTTTTTTGGGACAAATGAACTTCCGAATATTCTTGAAGCATTGGGTGGAAAATATAAATATGAATTGCTCGGTGAGCGTGCGGTATCCACACCAAAGTATTTTTCCTATTTGAAAATATCGGAAGGATGTGACAATCCTTGTTCATTCTGTGCGATCCCGATTATGCGGGGAAAACATAAAACAAAACCGGTGGAACAGGTGATGGATGAGACGATGCGCTTAGTTGAGAAGGGTGTGAAAGAACTCATCGTGATCGGTCAAGACACAACATATTACGGTCTTGATATTTATGGTGAACGAAAGCTCGCATCGCTACTTACATCACTTTCATTCGTGCAAGGTCTTGAGTGGATACGCTTGATGTATGCGTTCCCGTCAAAATTTCCTTTGGATATATTACAATCGTTTAGTGACAATCCAAAAATCTGTCGCTACATTGATATGCCCATTCAACATGCAGCGGATAATGTTTTAAAATCGATGCGGCGCGGTATTACGCGACGGACCACAGAAAATTTGATCTCGACCATAAGAACAGCTGTGCCTGATATTGCGTTACGTACGACTTTGATTGTTGGGTACCCGAATGAGACCGAAGCGGATGTAGAAGAACTGGTGCAATTTATCAAAGAGGTGAAATTCGACAGACTTGGTGTATTCACCTATTCTCAGGAAGATGATACGACAGCGTATGGACTCGGCGATCCGATTCCGGAAGAGGAGAAGGAACGTCGTAAAGAATATGTTATGGAAATTCAGCGCGCGATCTCTCTTGAAAAGAATGAATCAAGAATCGGGAAACAGGCTCGGGCAGTGATCGAACGGATTGAAGAAGGGAATCTTGTGGGACGAACTGAATGGGATGCTCCGGAGATTGACAATGAAGTGTTCATCTCCAATGTGAACGGTGTGCAACCGGGTGATTTTGTTACGATCAATGTTACCGATGCAACGGAATATGACTTGTATGGCGAGATAACACGCACAACGTGATCATGAAAACATTATTTCTTCTCATTTTTTGCTCATCAATAATAATGGCGCAAGTTGAAGCGCGCAAGCCGGTAACTGGGTTCGATTTACCGGAGTTTTTTGTTGATGCGCTAAGTTTTGCAGCTAGCGATTCTATTTCCTCGCGTGTGGATGTATACATCCAGGTGCCATATGATGCAATTCAATTTATCAAAAAGAACGATCGATATACTGCTCGATATGAAGTGATGTTGAATTTTCTCACGGATGATAATGTTTCCATGTCGGAAAAGGTCTGGACGGAAGATGTCAGTGTTCCGTTATTCGACTATACAGAATCCAAAAAGGCGTTTAGTTTAACACAGCGATCAGTCAATATCACGCCGGGGATCTACACACTTCGATCACAAGTCCGCGACACCGAATCCAAAAAAGTTTTCCATGTCATCAAAAAGATCATCGTTGGAAATTATTCCACGAAGGCGATTTCCATCAGCGATATTATGCTGGTGAACCGGATTAATACCGAAGGAGAGCGGCGTTCCCTCGCTCCGAATGTCTCCGGGAATATCGGTGAGAATAATAATTCTTTCTCAATCTTTTTTGAACTGTATTCTTCACGTATTTCTGATTCATTGGAACTCCATTACACGATTATTGATAATAAGGGAAGGGAGCTTCTGAATAAATTTCAGAATTATCGCTCTCGCGGAAATCGCAGCCAGATTATCACGCGCTTTGACAGTGCAAAATATTCTTCGGGGACATATCTCTTGAATGTCGAAGTTCGGTCATGGCTTGATGATCCGAATGAAATACCGGCATTAAAACAGCGATCATTCGTCGTACGATGGGGAAATATGCCAATCAGCATTTCCGATCTCGATCTTGCCATCAAACAAATGCGGTATATCGCGAAAGAAAAAGAGTATGACGAGATAGAAGAAGCGGAAACCGAAGAGGCAAAGCGAAATCTGTTTGATGCATTTTGGCAGCGGCGTGATCCTAATGGTTCCACGAAACGAAATGAATACATGGAAGAGTATTACAGTCGCGTGGAATATGCGAACAAAAATTTTTCGCACTACCAAGCGGGCTGGAAGACCGATATGGGAATGGTCTTTATTCTTTTTGGATCTCCAAACAATGTCGAACGCCATCCGTTTGATATCGATTCAAAACCGTACGAAATCTGGTCATATTATGACTATAATCGCAGCGTGGTCTTTGTTGATGAATCGGGTTTCGGCGATTATCGGCTGTTGACCCCGATTTGGGAAATGCTGCAGCGATTAAAAACCGGACAATAACGTTCCGCCCGGGCGGGACATTGAATGATATTGCCACTATTTATATGGAAACCAAGGCCGTTCATGTTATGTGGATGGCTTTTTTTGTTTGCGAGTGTATCGTTCGCACAAACAACAATTTCATCAATTGAGATCATCGGTAATTCCAATTTTTCTCAAAGGGATTTACTGGAAAAGATCCCATCGAAGATCGGCTCACCATTTTCATCTTTTTCGCAATCCTTAACTGTGCTTAAGGAGATCTATCGAACAGAGGGATTTTACACATTCACGATTGACTCGACAGTCTCACAATTGTCAGAAGATACCGCCAAGGTCGGCATCAAGATATATCTAAGCGAGCGTCAACGTACACTTATTTCTGAAATAAAAATCTCCGGAAATAATTCCTTTCCAACAAAAGAACTCCTGATCGTGCTTGAATCTTCTTCCGGCTCACCCGCGAACGCAGCATTATTGGAATCGGATATTCGATCCATTCTTGATTATTATTCGCGGCGGGGTTATCCGTTCGTAAAAATACACAGCGATAGCATTCACATGGATCCTGCCGATTCTTCAAAATTGATTATTCAATTGAACATAGAAGAAGGCTCAAAAGTATTATTGAATGAGATTCAAGTGGAAGGGAATTCATCCACCTCATCGGCAGTGGTTGTGCGTGAAGCGAGAATGGAAAACGGAGAAGTATTCAATCAAGACAAACTGGAAAAAATTCAACGCAGACTTGAACGATTGCAGTTATTCTCTTCAGTCAGTGAACCGCAGCTCTATATCAATTCCGGTGCGACAGGTGACACGTTGTATGGGGGATTACGTATTACTGTAAAAGAAGGGAATACGAATACCTTCGACGGTATTATCGGATATATTCCGGCGACTATCCCGAATACTGATGGATACTTTACCGGAAATGTTTTTGTAGCGATGCGGAATTTATTTGGTACAGGACGCAAAGCGTTGATCAAATGGCAGCGTGAAACAGAAACCACACAGGAATTGGAATTGCAATATCGAGAACCGTGGCTGTTTGGTGTCCCGTTTAGTATCGGTGGAACGTTTTTCCAGCGCAAACAGGATTCTTCGTACGTAAAAACGAAAATTGAAGCTCGCGGAGAATATGCCATTTCCGAAGAATTATCTGTTGCGGGAAATATATCATCGGAATCGGTTTATCCTTCTTCCAACGTGACAAAATTTACCGTCTTTGAAAGCAATGCATTGCTCTTCGGCGGAGAAATTCTCTACGATACGCGAGATAATTTGCAGAATCCAACTAACGGAGTGAAATATTCTACAACCGTGCAGCAGGGAATGAAAAATATTACCGGTCCGCAGCAATTCTTATTCTTGGCAAGTGGGACAAGTTTCTCCATCCAAAAATATACGCTTGATGCTGAGGCGTATGTCTCCCCCTTCAATCGTCAGGTGATAATGATCGGCGTACATGGAAAACAAATTTCTTCCTCTCAACTGGAAGTGAGCGACCTGTTCCAATTTGGCGGCGCTACAACGCTCCGCGGCTATCGCGAAAATCAATTTTTTGCAAATCAAATTGCGTACATTAATGTGGAATATCGCTTCCTCACAGGACGAGCATCATCGTTCTTCGGATTTGTAGACGCCGGATACTTTTCACGTCCTGCGGATCCCCTTAGACTGATCATACATCAGGAAAAGCGATTATATGGATTTGGTTTGGGGGCGCGTATTGAGACGGGATTAGGTATTTTAAACATCAGCTATGCGCTCGGTCAGGGAGATAGTTTCAGTAACGGGAAAATTCACGTAGGTATTATCAACGAGTTTTAATGAAACCATATATTACTTTAATTCGACCAGTCAATTTTATCATCACAGCTCTTTCAATTTTTGTGGCTTGTTTACTCGCCGGAGGAACTCAAGCACAGATACTCTTCATGATATTTGCATCTCTTGGCGGTGCATGTATTGCAAGCGGGGGAATGGTGATCAACGATATCCTTGATGTTGATATTGACCGTATCAACAAACCGGAACGCCCGATTCCGAGCGGTGCTGTTTCGAAATATGATGCGTTGATGTTCTATGGTGGTTTGACCGGTGCTGGTATGATTATGACTGCTTATACCACACGTCCGGCATTCATCATCGCGTTTGTCGCTGTTCCAACGATTGTGTTATACAGCAAAGTATTTAAAGGGACTCCGCTGATAGGAAATTTAATCGTGGGTGGTTTAACAGGACTTACCTTTATCTTTGGCGGTGCTGCAGTCGGGAATATGCGGCAAGCAGTTATTCCGGCGGTATTTGCTTTCCTCATCAATGTTGGACGGGAGATCATTAAGGATATGGAAGATGTTGAAGGAGACGCAAAAAACGGTGCGACAACATTTCCCGTGTTGTATGGAATGAAGAGTGCTGCGATTATCGCGACGCTATTTTTGTTGTTGGTTATTGCCTCAACCGTTGTTCCTTATATGTTTGGAATATATAGTGTAAAATATCTTGTTCTGGTGAATGTAGGAGTGAATGTTGTTTTATTGTACGTTATTTATTCATTATGGAAAGATCAGTCAATAAAGAATCTTAACATACTTTCGAATATCTTGAAGTGGGACATGCTGGTAGGACTCGCGGCGATTTATTTGGGATGAATTTGAAATGTAAGATTTCAGAGGACCGATATCAGATAACAGATGTTCGATAACAATGTACAGTCTAAAAATACTTGATAGATTAAAGTTGTGTTAGAATACGAACAAAAATATTGGAATAACGGAATACAGTATATTGCCGGAGTCGACGAAGCTGGAAGAGGCCCTCTTGCCGGTCCTGTCGTGGCATCGGCAGTTATCTTTGCGCCTGACGTACTGATTGAAGGTGTTAACGATTCCAAAAAACTGACAGAGAAAAAACGGGAAACGTTGTTTCACCTTATACATGAAAAAGCATTAGCGGTAGGGATTGGCATTGTTGGTCATGAAGTGATCGACAGGATCAATATTCTGCAGGCCTCCTTCCTTGCCATGAACAAAGCGATTGAATTGCTCAAAATAAAACCGCAGCAGCTTCTTGTAGACGGAAATTTTTTCCGGCACGAACGTTTTCCTGTTGAAAATATCATTAAAGGTGATGCGCTTTCTCATTCCATTGCTGCTGCATCAATCATTGCAAAAGTAACACGTGATTCGTTAATGAAAGATTTACACGATCAATATCCCGAGTATGATTTTGCAAAACACAAAGGATACGGGACAAAAGCACATATCGAAGCAATTCGCAAACATGGTTATTCGCCGATTCATCGCCGTTCATTCCATGTCAATCAGTTAGATGGTTTGGAAAAAAGATAAAATCCAAAGATATTCTGAATTGTATTTGGATTACCGTAAAATCACATTCTAATAGTGCCACGAAATCACGAAAACACTAAAGAGCATAAAAGGAATTTTAAACTTCTTTGAGTTTAGCGTTTTTGCAGCAGGATACAAAAATGGATCAGGAACTACGAAAGACCGGAAAACTTGGAGAAGATATCGCTGCAGAGTACTTGCGGCAAAACGGGTATGAGATCATCGAACAAAATTATTACTATAATCATGGAGAGATTGATATCGTTGCTAAAGATGGGACAACGCTTGTCTTTGTGGAAGTGAAATCGCGTCGATCAACAAAATTTGGAGAACCGGAAGAATCCGTAACACCCAAAAAACAGGAATTGCTTCGTCGAACTGCTGAAGGATATGTTCTGAAAAGAAATATTGGAGAGATCAATTGTCGGTTTGATGTTGTTTCAATCGTTTTTGGGAAGGGAACATCGGAGTGTAAAATCTTAAAGAACTGTTTTTAATACTACAAATTTATATTTTTCGTAACTGCTCAGCTATGATTTGGGTGAATCATAAATTACTTGTTATTCTGAGCGTAGCGAAGAATCTGAAAAAACTACACATGAATCTTCGAGCGCACAAATCAGATTTTCCGCTTTTTTGAATCCCGTTATGAGCGGAATCCGAAAAGCGGGACTTCACTGCGTTCCGCAACAAAATTGCGGAACTCGTTCAGTGGCTAGGCCATCCCTTCGGGAAATGACAATGATTTTATATTGTTTTATTTCGTTGCTGAGTAGTTACTATTTTCCAAAAAAAATACAATCAGGAGAGTGAATATCGAAAAGAAATTATTGTTGAAGGATGTGGATCCATTATCTCTGCTTGGGTACAATGATTCGCATCTGCATTTGATTGAACAACGGTTTGATGCATCCATCACTGCACGCGGAAGCAACATCACGCTGCGAGGTGAAGAGGTAGAGCTGGAACAGCTTGAGCGGGTTTTTAACGAGCTTCAATTTCTTCTTGCGAAAAACGGTGTCTTAACCGCAAATGACGTGAACACTGTTCTGGATTTGGTTGTTGATGTCACTCAGACGAAATTGACGATGTCGAAGGTAAAAGAGAGTGATGTTGCCGTTCTGTTCACTAAAAATTCCATCATTAAAGCAAAGACACCGACACAGCGCGACTATTTGGATAAATCACAGCGCAACGACATTGTTTTTGCCATCGGTCCTGCCGGGACAGGAAAAACGTATCTTGCTGTAGCGATGGCTGTGGCAAGTTTAAAAAATAATGAAGTGAGCAAGATCGTTCTTGCACGCCCAGCAGTTGAAGCGGGAGAGTCACTTGGATTTTTACCCGGAGATATGGCCCAGAAGATCGATCCATACCTTCGTCCGCTGTATGATGCGCTGGATGATATGCTGCCAGGCGAAAAATTGAAGATGTATATGGAGCGAAGAATCATTGAGATCGTCCCGTTGGCATATATGCGGGGACGGACACTGCATAATGCATTTGTGATTCTTGATGAAGCTCAAAATGCAACGGCAATGCAGATGAAGATGTTCCTGACTCGTCTCGGAAATAACTCCAAAGCGATCATTACCGGCGACGTAACGCAGATCGATTTGCCGGCCAATGCTACGTCCGGTCTGGTGCAGATTCAGGAAGTGCTGAAAAAGATCGAAGGGATCGATTTTGTCTATTTTGACAAAACGGATGTTGTCCGCCATCGTTTGGTGAGAGAAATTATTGATGCCTATGCTAAATTTGGAGAGCGTGAGAGCGGAAAGGGAAAGTAGTTACTATTTCCCTTTCGCTTCGTTCCATAACGCATCCATCTCTTCCAAACTTGTGTTGTGAATATCTTTTTGCTGTTCCAGTAATTTCTGCTCAATATATTGAAATCTCGTTGTAAATTTTTGTATTGTGGAATGCAATGATTCTTCGGGATCTACATTGATGAAACGTGCATAATTGACAAGAGAAAAAAGAACATCCCCGAATTCTTTGTCTGTCTGTTCTTGATTGTTGGATGCCATTGCTGTGTGCAGTTCATTAAGTTCTTCTTCCACTTTTTTCCAAACATCTTCCTTTTTACTCCAATCAAAACCGACCTTTGCTGCTTTCTTTTGTACTTTTTCTGCCTTCATCAGTGCCGGAAAATGGTTTGGAATTCCGTCCAACAACGATGAGCGGCCTTCCGTCATTTTGATTTTATCCCACAGAGCGGATTGTTCAGCTCCGGAATTCACAACCGCATCTCCGTAAATGTGCGGATGACGTCGGATCAGTTTTTCATTGATCGTAGTAAAAACTTCTTCCAGCGTGAATTTTTCTTCCTCTTCCGCTATCAAGGAATGGAAAACAACCTGCAGCGCGACATCTCCCAGTTCTCCTTTTAAGTCTTCAAAATTTTTTCGATCGACGGCATCCAGCGCTTCATACGCTTCTTCAATAAAATGCTTCTTCAGTGATTCGTGTGTCTGTTCCTTATCCCATGGACATTCTTTTCGCAAGCGCCTCATAATAGAGACAAATTCATCGAATTCTTTCATGGATTTCCTATATGTATTTTCTGTGAAAAAAACACTACTGTTTAAAATATATTTGTTGGTGAGTGTCGAGAGTTATTTTAAAAGGTATTGGCTTTTACAAGATCCCTTTTGTAATTTTCGGCTAAGGGATTCCAGCATTTCATGAAAAAACTTTTCCTCATACTGTTAGCACTCATCGTTTCCGTTTCAACGTTTATGACTATTGCTGCGCGCAAACAATCTGCAGATTTAATCATCACGAATGCAATTGTCTATACCGTTGATCGTGATAACTCTACAGCGGAAGCGATTGCGATTCGTGGAAGCAGAATCATCGCCGTTGGTTCAACACAAGATATCGAAAATCAATACACATCACAAAATGTAATCAACGCAGACGGAAAAACGATTGTACCGGGATTCATTGATTCACATGCACATGTGATGGGATTGGGACAGAGTCTTTCGGAATTAAATCTTTACGGCACAACATCGTCCCAGCAGATTGCTGCTATGGTTGCACAAAGTGCAAAGAATGTAAAGCCGGGCGAATGGATCCGCGGACGGGGATGGGATCAGAATGACTGGGGTTCAGGGACAGGTGAAAAACCATTTCCTACTGCTTCAATCCTAGATAAAGTTTCTCCTGATAATCCGGTGATACTAAGCCGTGTTGACGGTCATGCCATTTGGGTGAATGCCAAGGCAATGGAAATCGCAAAAAAAAATACCGATCTGAAAATTGAAATTCCCGGCGGAATAATTCATCGAGATCGTTTTGGAAATCCCACCGGAATATTTATTGATAACGCTGAAGCGGTCATTCGTACCGTTGTTCCGGAATATACCAAGGGAGAAAAAATAGCGTTGTATTCAAAAGCATTTGATGAATGTCTAAAACTCGGCATTACCGGAGTTCATGACATGGGAATCGATAAAATTGATTTTGACATTTACAAAGAACTTACTGATCGTCAACAATTGCCTCTGCGCATCTATGGTCTTATTGGCGGCAACGGACATTTCTTGGACGAAATGTTTCAAAGCGGTCCATATAATGACAAAGGGAACAACTTCTTTGCCGTTCGGTCCATCAAACTCTATTTAGATGGTGCGTTGGGATCACGCGGTGCCGCATTGATTGAACCATATAGCGATGAACCGGAAAGCCGCGGGGTAATAACATTTTCTCCCGATTCTATCCGCATCATCACCGAACTTGCATTACAAAAAGGATTTCAGGTAGCAGTGCATGCTATTGGTGATAGAGCAAACAATATTGCATTAAATGAATTTGAAAAGGCATCGCAAAAATTCCCAATGCAGGCGCGCACTGCCCGGCTCAGAATTGAACATGCACAGATCATCTCGCCGGATGATATTCTGCGCTTTAAAAAACTGGATGTTATTCCAAGTATGCAGCCAACTCATGCAACATCGGATATGTATTGGGCGCAAGCGCGGATTGGTCCCGAGCGGATCCTTGGTGCATATGCCTGGCGTTTTTTACTGGACGATGGTAATATGATCCCCGCCGGATCGGACTTTCCCATTGAATACCCTAATCCGCTGTTTGGATTTTATGCCGCTATCACACGACAGGATAAAGATGGAATTCCTCGAAATGCGCGTGATGTAGAAGAGAAATTTCAATTGTCAGCTGAAAAAATAAGAGATTCCACTCTTTATGAAGGAGGATGGTTTGCACCACAGAAAATGACACGAACAGAGGCGCTTCGTGCATTTACATTGTGGGGAGCGTATGCTGAATTTAAGGAAAGTGAAAAAGGAAGTATTGAAGAAGGAAAACTGGCGGATATCGTTATGCTTTCTAAGGATATTATGACTGTTGATCCGAAGGAAATTTTATCCACAGAAGTGACGATGACGATTATTGGCGGAATAATTCGTTACCAAAAATAAATGTGTTGACGATTCCACGAAGAGAAAGGATTTTTTGTCAAGGAGGTATCTATGTACGAAAAATTATTATCGGAAGCCGAAAAATATTTAGAAGCACATAAAACAAAAGAAGTTCCGATCCTGGAATTGTGGGACGAAATGGCTGAGCGTGCGGAGGAGGTAAAATTTGACATGCCGGAAAACCTCGGCGATTTTGAAATGCTTATTGAGGCGGATAAACGTTTCATATTTGTTGCCGCGAAGATTGAAGAAGAGATTGAGGATGTTGATGTCGGGGAAGAAGAAGGAGAATATGAGGTTGGAGAGGATTTCTTTGAAGTGGAAAAAATGGAAAAACTCGGGTTCAATCAGGACCAAATTGTAGGACTGAAAAAATACGAGCGAAAAAAAATATCCGATGATGACGATGACGAGGATACAACAAAGATTTCCGGACATGTCCATTCGAATCACAAGAATGGTGCAAAGAAAGCAACACCACCGGCAATAGAAAAAAAGAAGCAGCATACGACCGCTGCAAAAGTCACAAAAACCAAGACCAAGAACGGCAAAATCCATAAAGGAAAGAAATAATTTTTTGAGTCAAACGGCAGCACCAAAGAAGATCTGGACGATCCTCGAACTTATTACGTGGGGAACAGAATATCTTACCGAGAAAAGCATCGATGATGCCAGGCTTACAATCGAATTACTGCTCGCACATGTTTTGCAATTTCAACGGATACAACTCTACACCAAATTTGATCAACCGCTCACCGATCAAGAATTAGCACAGTTCAAAGAACTGCTTAAACGTCGTCTTACCCGCGAACCGCTCCAATACATTCTCGGCGATACGGAATTTATGGGATTGAAATTTCGTGTGGATAAGCGAGTGTTAATCCCGCGCCCCGAGACCGAATTACTTGTTGAAAAATCAATCGAACTGTTACACCAAAAATTTTCCAATGAAACGATAATTTCGATACTTGATATTGGAACAGGAAGCGGGTGCATTGCCGTCAGCGTAGCAAAAATGATTCCCAACGCTCAAATCACCGCTATTGACGTGAGCAAGGAAGCATTGGAATTAGCTCAACAAAATGCCGAGCAGCATGGAGTTGCAGAACGAATCCTCTTTCAACAATCCGATCTCTTTAATGTGACTTCACAACCATTTGCACAAAAGTTCCATTGTATTCTTTCCAATCCTCCCTATATATCCCAAAAAGAATTTGAACTAGTTTCAAACGATGTTAAGAATTTCGAACCCAATTCTGCCTTAACAGACAATGGAAATGGGTTGAAATTCTATACTGTGATTGCACATCTTGCTGAAGATTTGTTAATTGAGCAAGGTATTGTGGGAGTTGAACATGCATACGATCAATCAGAAAGTGTTCAAACAATTTTTACGCATTGTGGTTTTTCAAATCCAATTATTGTAAAAGATTACCAAGGGATTCAAAGACATCTGTTCTATATCGCAACGAAACAATCATCATGAAAGCATTGATTCAGCGTGTTTCTTCGGCGCAAGTGACTATTGACGGTACGATACATAGTCAAATTGGAAAAGGTCTGTTGATCTTCCTCGGTGTTAAATTGAGCGATACTGAGGATGATGGAAAATATCTTGCAGAAAAATGTACCGCATTGCGGATTTTTGAAGATGCTGAAGGAAAGATGAATCTCTCTGTAAATGATGTGCAAGGATCGGTATTAATCGTTTCTCAGTTCACATTATACGGGGATACCAGAAAAGGAAATCGCCCGAGTTTTATTGAGGCAGCGCCGCCGCAGATTGCTGAGCCGTTATATGAGAAGTTCACAGCATCCGTGAAAGAACTGATTGGCAAGGAAAGAGTCGCCACTGGCGTCTTTCGAGCGATGATGGACGTTTCTCTTGTCAACGATGGTCCGGTGACAGTAATTATTGAATCGAAAAATTAATATTCATTGCTTCAGCAAGTAAAAAAGTGTCATCAAAATATAATTTTTTTTTGACTTAATACTTTTGCCTTTTTACTTTTTTCTATGGCTTTCTATTTCATCTTTTGGGATGGCGTTGGTTACGGGAAGAATGACCCCAAAACAAATCCTTTTTTTTCCGCCAAACTTCCGACATTTCAACGACTCTTTGATGGTAATCTACCGTCGCTTTCCTTTAAAGAGTTCTCATCAGATGTAGTCTCTCTTTCTCCCGTCAATACTACTCTCCGCGTTCCGGGATTGCCGCAAAGCGGCACAGGGCAAACAGCTATCATGACAGGGATGAATGCATCAAAATTTGTTGGCAAACATTTTGGCCCTCATCCGTACTCAACTCTTATTCCTGTTATTAAAGAAAAAAATTTATTCAAACAGCTTCAGAAATTAAATAAAACATTTTTTTTTGCGAATGGTTACCCAAAGCGATATTTCGAATACATTTTTGGCCCAAAAGGGAAAGTTCCAACGATTGCATTATCCTACATCTCGACCGGGAAAACTCTCAATACACATGATGATATAATTAATCAACGAGCCATCTCCGCCGATATTTCCGGAACGAAATGGAAAGAACTCGGACACCCAGAGATCGATTCGAAGAATCCTTCAGATGTCGGTAGACTCTTCCATCAATTTGGGAAAGAAGTTGATCTTATTTTCTTTGAATATTTCGTTACGGACCATGCCGGACATTCGCAGGAAATGCCGATGGCTGTGGATATGTTGGAACGGATGGATGGATTTATCTCAGGAATGTTGAATTCATTTGATCATGAGAATGATACGCTATTGATAATCAGTGATCATGGAAATATTGAAGATCTTACGGTAAAGACTCACACGAAAAATCCGGTCCCGTTAATTGTTGTTGGAAAACACCATTCCTATTTCTCCTCGCGAATTAAAAATCTTACGCACATTACACCGACAGTTATTTCATTTCTCAAATCATAATAGGTTGCATGAAGAACCGCCCGGCACTTGTTGCAGCGTTGATTATTGCAGGTGGAATATATTTTGCCAGATTTGTTCCGTTGCATTGGAGTGTCACCGCAATTGGTGCTGCCTGTTTTCTTACCGCAACCATTGTTGAATTAATTTTGAGTCGCGACCGGAAAAGGCGTGTGCTATCCCAAGCATATTCTATCCTGCCGCTACTTTTTTTCTCTTCGGCGGCCGCATATTCTGTAAATGATCAATTTCACGACAATCACCATATTTCGCATTATCTCAATTTAACTGATTCTCTGACGGTCTATGCAAAGGTGATTGATGAACCAAGAGTGAAAAATGGAAAGACGATGCTGCTTGTTTCTCTTATTTCTTTGTGTAATGAATTTGATACAATGCAGGTTGATGGTAAGGCGTACGTTACTATATTTCCAAATAAACGATTACAAGAAAGTCCAAAAGAGATTTTATACGGTTCGTACATCTCATTCAAAAGCATTATCCAATCACCCAGTAATGAACGGAATCCCGGTGAATTCAGTTATCGGGAATATCTTGCCCTGAATAACATCTATGCTACGATGTCGGTATTTGGAGCGTCAAACGTTATAATCTTTCCCGACCGTGATCCGAATTTCTTTTTTGAACATGTAATTTTCCCATCGAAAGAGTTTGTCGTCAAAACAATTCGAACTGTGATCAAAGGGGACGAAGCGAATTTTTTGATTGGATTGTTATTGGGGGACAGGACTGACATTTCCGATGAGATCAAGTCCGCATTTATGAACACAGGAACGATCCATGTCCTGGCCGTTTCCGGTTCGCATGTTGTTCTGGTCGCTGAGATTATCTTTGTGATTGTCGGACTTCTTCGGTTTTCCCGCAAGCCTAAAATTCTTCTGGCAATGGTTTTTCTGATCTATTATATGCTTTTAACGGGTGCAACTCCTTCTGTTGTTCGTGCAACGTTGATGATGATAGTGCTGTATACTGGAAAATTATTCGAAGAACGTACCGACGTTTATAATATGCTTGGAGTTTCTGCTGTAATCATTCTATTGATTGAACCGAAACAATTATTCGACGTTGGATTTCAGCTCTCCTTTTCAGCAGTCTTTTCCATCGTCTATTTTTATCCAAAGCTCAATGCACTCATTCCAAAAATACCAGAGCCGTTGGAAGAATTCAAAATCATGAAATGGCTTTGGCAGTTGTTTGCTGTCTCCCTTGCAGCGCAAATTGGAACACTGCCTTTTACTGCGTTTTATTTTGGGAAAGTGTCCATCGTTTCCTTATTTGCTAATCTAATCGTTGTTCCTTTGGTCGGCGTGATCGTTACAATTGGTTTAAGTGGTGCGATTCTTGGGATCGCGTGGATGTGGATAGCCTCCTGCTTTAGTGAGGTGAACAATACTATCGCTTTTGTCACACTGAATTTTGTGAAGTGGGCAGAACAAGTTCCGTTTGCCATTGTGAATACTGCAACGTTCGGATTACAGGAGACAATCACCTATTCGCTGCTGATCGGCTTTCTTTTTAATATTGGTAATCGATCAATCCAAAAGAAAATTATTTTTGCCTCATTGGCAGCGGCGAATGTATTATTATTCGTTTCACAATTTGGTTCTTCGGAACAAGTGCTCCGCATAACTTTTCTTGATGTGGGTCAAGGAGATGGAGCGGTGATTCAATTTCCAACGGGAGAAACAGTTATTGTAGACGCAGGACCGGCGTCGCCGGGATCCGATGCTGGAGAAAAAACTATTGCACCGTTTTTGCGGCGAAAAGGAATATCAACGATTGACGCAATTCTCACCACACATCCGCATGCCGATCATCTTGGAGGAGTTCCGTATTTATTGAAACACTTTACCGTGAAACAAACAATTGATGCGAACCAGCGTGCCGGTTCGTCGTTGTTTAGGGAATATGATTTGTTAGAAGAAAAAATGGAACAGATTACGGCAAGAGCAGGTATGATTCTTCCAATAGGTGGTGCGCAGTTGTATTTTCTCCATCCAACAGAGCAATTCATCGATCCAGACTCTGCAAACGGATATGCTCATCTGAATGAAACATCAGTTGTCTTCAAACTTCAATATGGTGAGACCTCCTTCTTATTTACCGGTGATGCCGAATTGGAAGCCGAAGACCAGCTTGTTCACACGTATTCTGATTTTTTGAAATCGGATCTATTGAAGGCAGGACATCATGGCTCATCCACCAGCAGTTCTCAAGAATTTGTTTCCTGCATAATACCGAAAGAAGTTGTCGTTTCTGTGGCAAAGTTCAACAAATTTCGACATCCATCAAAAAGGGTGCTGCAACGATTCGTTGCCTCTGGCGCATCTGTTTATCGAACAGATATGGAAGGGGCAATAGTATTCGAATCTGACGGAAGGTTTGTAAAGAAAATCATTTGGCGGGAATAGCGGTATTACTTACCTGTTTCATCTTGTCTCCTTCTTTCTTATTTTCATTCCACCGGTCACTCATTAATCACTTCTATTACAACAAGAATGTCAGCGAAGAAATTCAAGACCGATTCAGGAATTCCAATTAAGGAGTTTTATTCCCCAGCCGATCTCAATGCATCAACGCCGTTAGGTGAGCCTGGACAATTTCCATTCACACGTGGAGTTCATCCGACAATGTATCGTTCACGTTTGTGGACAATGCGCCAATATGCCGGATTCGGCACCGCAAAACAATCCAACGAACGGTATCAATATTTATTATCCCAAGGGACAACTGGGCTTTCTGTTGCGTTCGATCTTCCTACGCAAATGGGTTATAATTCCGATCATGCAATGAGTGAAGGAGAAGTAGGGAAAGTCGGTGTGGCGATTGATACGCTGGCAGATATGGAGTTGCTCTTTAGCGGCATAGAATTACAAAAAATTACAACGTCAATGACGATTAATGCGACGGCAGCGATTCTGCTTTGTATGTACGTTGCCTTGGCAAAAAAACAGAACGCCGATCTGAAAAAAATCTCTGGAACAATACAGAACGACATTTTGAAAGAGTACATTGCACGCGGAACGCACATTTATCCGCCGCAGCCTTCCATGCGACTGGTGACCGATATTTTTGCATGGTGCAGCGAAAATCTTCCAAGTTGGAATACAATCTCTATCAGCGGATATCATATTCGGGAAGCAGGTTCGACGGCAGTGCAAGAACTGGCATTCACACTTGCCAATGCAAAGGAATATGTTCGGGCGGCATTGAATGCAGGACTAAAAATCGATTCCTTCGGTCCCAGGCTCTCGTTCTTTTTTAATGCGCACAATAATCTTTTTGAGGAGGTTGCTAAGTTTCGTGCTGCGAGAAGATTGTGGGCTTCTATCATGAAAGAAGAATTCGGCGCACAAAATCCCGATTCATTAAAACTACGGTTTCATTCCCAAACGGCCGGTTCATCATTAGCAGCACAACAGATCGAGACAAATGTTCCACGCGTGACATTACAGGCGCTTGCCGCAGTACTCGGCGGAACACAATCGCTGCACACTAATGCAAAGGACGAAGCATTGGCTTTGCCCACAGAGGAATCCGCACGACTGGCGCTTCGTACGCAGCAAGTGATTGGTTTCGAATCAGGAGTTACGGATACGGTCGATCCTCTTGCCGGATCGTATTATGTTGAATCATTGACCAATGATATCGAACATCGAGTAAAAGAATACCTATTGAAAATCGATGAAATGGGCGGTTCTGTAAAGGCGATCGAACAACAATTTTTTCAAACAGAAATTGCTGATAGTGCTTATAAGTATCAACGTGCGATCGATGAAAAAGAAAAGATCATTGTTGGTGTCAATGAGTTTGTGGTGGCGGAAACTCAAACGGATACATTGTTAAAAGTTGATGAATCGATCCGCGATGACCAGATTAAAAGTCTTCACGATGTGAGGAGCAAACGGAATAATGAGAGTGTGAAAAAATCTCTTTCTGAACTGAAAAAAGCAGCACAAGGAAAGGAAAATGTTGTTCCTTGTATTCTTCGTTCGGTGGAGGAATATGCGTCGGTGGGAGAGATTTCAGATATTCTTCGTGAAGTGTGGGGAGTCTATGAATAGTTTTGTAAGGAAAAGCTCATGTTAACAAAACAAAAATTACAATCCATAAAAATACTTCACGAGAAAAAAGGACGCGATGAAGAAGGGAAGTTCATACTGGAAGGGTGGAAAAGTGTTGAAGAAGCATTGAACGCCGGCATTGAAATCGAAACAGTCATTTATAATCCACAAAAAGTGGAAAATGAAAGTGTGCTGAGCAAACTTCAACACTATGCAGGTGAAATGTTTCCGGTAAAACCGAAAGAGCTAGAGTTCCTTTCTGATGCCGTCACGCCGCAGGGGATCATCGCTGTTCTGCCCAGATTCTCACGCACGAGAAAAATCACTGCTATCCTTCAGCAGCCTTCAGCAGTCGTTGTGGTGTTGGACCGTCTCAGCGATCCAGGAAATCTTGGAACGATCATTCGCACGTGTGATTGGTTCGGTGTTGATGCGTTGGTGATCGGACAAAACTCTGTAGATCTTTATAATCCCAAAGTCGTTCGTTCTTCCATGGGTTCAATGTTTCACATACCGATTATTGATGAAGTCAATTTGAATAATTTTCTTTCCGTTTGTCATCAGGATAAATTTACAATCTATTCCACAGAACTTGATAAGAGTGTCAGTCTTCGGGGTATTTCCTTTTCAAAGAAAACAGCCCTTATTATCGGCAGTGAATCTCATGGTGTTTCATCCGAAGTATCGAAGTTGGCCGATAAAAAAGTGCATATCCCACAGTTTGGCAAAGCAGAATCGCTCAATGCGGCGATGGCGTGCGGTATTTTCCTTTCACACATTAAATTATGATTACAGACGTTCCCGGAATTCTCGTCGGACATTATACTGATGAAACGAATATCACCGGTTGTACCGTAATACTCTGTCCGCCAAATACCGTTGCAAGTTGTGATGTGCGTGGTTCTTCTCCCGGCTCGCGCGAACTTGTTCCTCTCGCGCCGGATAAACAAATACAGGAAGTTCATGCTATTCTGCTTTCTGGTGGAAGTGCGTTTGGTCTGGGCGCTGCGAACGGTGTGATGAAATATTTGGTCGAAAAAAAGATAGGATATGCAACACCATGGGCAATCGTTCCCATTGTTCCATCGGCAATTATTTTTGATCTGAACATCGGCAGTTCATCGATTTTTCCAACAGAAGAGAATGCCTATGTAGCATGCCAGCACGCTTCACAAAAATATGAACAAGGAAGTGTTGGTGCGGGCACCGGTGCTGTGGTTGGAAAATGGAGTGGATTTGAGAATGCGATGAAAGGGGGAATTGGTTCGTCATCGCAGAAATCAGGAGAAATTATCGTCGGGGCAATTGCCGTGGTAAATGCTGTTGGTGATATCATCGATAAGGATGGGAGAACGATTGCCGGAGCACGAAAAGAGGAGAGATTTTATGAAAGGCAAGAACGATTGGCATCGTTCAATAATGATCGTTTATTGATACGTAATACCAATACCACACTTATTGTTGTTGCCTCAAATGTGAAACTGAGTAAAGTAGATACAAACAGAGTAGCACAACGTGTGCATGATGGGATGGCTCGGGCTATCCAACCATGTCATACAACGTTTGACGGGGATGTCTCATTTGCTCTTTCGGCCGGACAAGTGATTGCACCGGTCGATCTCGTTGCAGAAATGGCTGCTGATACTGCCTCTGATGCAATTCGAAATGCTGTTAGGTCTTCCAAAGGACGTGGTGGAGTGAAAGGACTAATTGATTGAAATCGAACCAACCGAAACGAGTTGTCAGCCTTCCTCGGGCGCTCTCAAAATTAGGATATTGTTCTCGAAGTCAGGCGGAAAAATTTGTCGCTGAGGGAAATGTAACCGTAAACGGAAGAGTTGTGAAATCTCTTTCCTTCCGCGTGGATCCTTCACGCGATAAGATTTCGGTAAATACCGAATCAGTGAGCAAAGAAAAATCCTTCGTCTATCTTTTAATGAATAAGCCGACCAATGTTGTTACTACGCGAGTAGATGAGCGCGGAAGAAAAACTGTCTACGATCTGTTAAAGGAAAACCAAAATACTCAAGGTATTGGTCATCTCTTTCCGGTCGGAAGACTGGATAAAGAGACAAGCGGTGCATTATTGATCACCAATGATAATCAACTCGGAGAGAAATTGACTAACCCTGAATCAAAATTTCCGAAATCGTATGAAGTTGTCTGCGAGGGAACATTGACTCGGGAAATCTTGAGCGAATTGGCTGAAGGGATTGAGTTGGACGATGGTTATAAGACACTTCCTGCCCGCATTTCGAAAATGTATTCCGATAATAATGTTTCGGAGTGCGAGGTTACTATTGTTGAAGGAAAAAATCGCCAGATCCGTCGTATGTTCGAAGCGGTAGGATTTCCCGTGATTGAACTAAAGCGGATTGCCATTGGGGCCGTACGATTGGAAGATTTACAGACGGGGAAGATACGGAAATTGACAAAAGAAGAAATTGAACAACTTAAAGGCCGTTAACGATGGCAAACATTATCTGCAACATCGTAGAAGTCTGTATTTTTTCCTTTGAGAATAAGGAGCCAATGTATCTTATGCTACGCCGCTCAATTACGGAAAATGCATATCCGGATATGTGGCAGATCGTTACCGGCTCTATCGAAAAAGGTGAGAGCGCGCAACAAGGTGCATTGCGGGAGCTCAAAGAAGAGACGGGATATACGCCGCAAAAATTTTGGATTGTGCCCCATGTGAACACCTTTTTTTCTGTCATGCACGATACGTTAAATCATACGGTAGTCTTTGCTGCACAAGTTCCAGCGAATACGAATCCTATTCTTTCTGATGAACATTATCAATTTGGCTGGTATACAATCGAAAAAGCAAAAGCAATGTGTGTGTGGCCGGGACAAATGACAGCGCTTGATATCGTCCATAATTTTATTGTGGGTGGTAAAAAAGCTGCAGCGTTTTCCGAAATTGCTTTATGAAAACACTTTTTTCCATATGCTTCATTATATCAACCCTTCTCAGTCAAACCGAAGAACAAGTTTATCCTATTACTGCTATCGATCCTAAAAACACAAGAGATTATCCTGGCGGGCGTGGAGAGCATCAATTAATCATCTACACTTCCTCATATGGGAAACAGACTACCGGAACAAATCAATGGGGTGTTGAAGCAACGGTGAAAGATAACATTGTTATCACGATGGGTGGTAATAATTCGAAAATTAATCAAGGAGAGATTATTCTTTCTGGTCATGGAAAAGCCAGAATATTTTTACAGAGCAGAGTAAAAGTCGGCGCCAAAATTATTTTGTCAGATTCATCCATCTCAGTTACATTTGATTCCGAATCGTTCAGAATTTATGCAAAAATGCGTCTTGAAGGATTACTGAAAAAGCTTGAAAAGATTCGGCTACAACTGACGGAAAATGAAGTTGCATCGTTCCGTTCTGCTGTAGACTCCTTACAAATATTACGCGATGAAAAAAGTATTTTGTTGGATTCAACATTATACCTACGCGGAATGCATATGTTGGATGAAGTTGAATATCGTATCTCTCTTTCCACCTCTGTCGAAGGAAGAGGAGTATGGCACAGACCGACAGAGAAAAACAGCGAGGAAATATCAGCGGTTGTTCGCAAACTTGCGGATGCAGGGTTCAACATGATATTTTTGGAAACGATCTGGCGCGGTGAAACGATTTATCCCGGTTTTATTACCAAGCAAAAAAAAGAATTTGTTGGATTTGACCCTCTTCGTACATACATCGCAGAAGGGAAGAAATACGGCGTCGAAATTCATGCGTGGATCCACACTTTCTTTGTCGGATATCTCGGACACGATGAAGATACAAGCACCGGTCCAATCCTCTCTAAACATCCGGATTGGCAGTTGGTTAAACGAAACGGAGAAAAAATATCAAAAGCTGAACCGGGATATCTTTATGTAAATCCAGCACACCCGATGGCTCAGGAATTTATCGCATCACTCTATAAAGAAGTAAGGACAAATTATCCCAATCTTACTGGGATTCAGATGGATTATATCAGATATCCTGTAAATGTACCTCTGGATGAATCATCAGATTATAGCGATGTCTCCAGGGAAAAATTCAAGGAATATTCTAGCGTGGATCCGCTTACAATCAATCCTGCGGATAACCCTGAACAGTGGGAGGCATGGAGACTCTGGCGTGAACAAAACATCACCAATTTTGTAAAAAAAATTCGATGGGAAAATCCGGAAATACTTTTATCCGCAGATATTTTTCCCGATATTGAAGAGGCGCTTAAAACAAAGATGCAGAATTGGGGCGACTGGGCCAACAAAGGGTACGTGAATTTTTTAGTCCCAATGATTTACACGGTGAATTCCGACTGGGTCACCGAAGCGATTGGAAAAATGCGAGGAATCACGGGGGAACAATTCCCGCTGTATATTGGACTTGCTCCATTTCTCAAGTTGACACCTTCTCAACTATTGCTGCAGATTGAATTGAGCCGGGAGAGCAACGCAAACGGAGTAATACTCTTTTCAAGTTCAAGCATCACGGACGAACAGTTACAATTGCTGTCGATCGGACCATTTCGAAAAAAAGCATTAATACCTACAGTGATCAATAAAAAAACAAAACCATAAGGAGTTACTTTGTCTATTCTTGTTGTCGGCTCAGTTGCCATTGATGATATCGAAACACCATTCGGAATCGCTAAAGATGTCCTTGGCGGATCTGCAGTCTATATTGCTGTTGCAGCAAGTTATTTTACTACGCCGGTTCGTCTTGTTGGTGTTGTTGGGGGAGATTACCCACAGACAGCGATTGATTTCTTAAACGAACGCGGTGTTGATCTCACCGGTTTGGAAATAATTCAAGATGCAAAGACATTCCGCTGGTCCGGACGGTACCATTATGATTTAAACAACCGTGACACATTATCGCTGAATTTGAATGTATTTGAAAAGTTCAATCCAAAAATTCCTGAATCCTATAAAAAAACAAAATACATTTGTCTCGGGAACATCGATCCTACGTTGCAGCGGAGAGTGCTGGAACAAATCGAAAAACCGACACTGGTTGTCGGCGACACGATGAATTTTTGGATTGAAACCAAAAAAGAAGAGTTGATGAAGACAATCCCATTCTTCGATGTTTTCATTCTTAATGATTCAGAAGCACGATTGCTTTCCAACGATCCAAACCTGCTGCGCGCAGCAAAGAAGATCCGGGCAATGGGTGCAAAGACATTGATCATTAAAAAAGGGGAACACGGGGCACTATTGTTTCACGAAGATCATATCTTTTCGGCCCCGGCATATCCGCTGGAAGACATTTATGATCCGACCGGTGCAGGCGATACATTCGCATCCGGTTTTACAGCGTGGCTTGCAAAAACGGACGATCTGTCGTTTGAAAATTTGAAACGAGCGGTGATCTATGGAAGCACGATGGCATCGTTCTGTGTTGAGAAAGTATCCCTTGATGGATTGCGCGATCTTTCCTATCTGAAGATTCAGGACAGATTTCGGGAGTTCAAAGCGTTATCAAAGTTTGATGAATAATTTTTTGTTAACGCAAAAACGCTGGACGACAGAGAAACAATATTCTTTGCACGTTGGCGTTTTTGCAGTTTAAAGCCTCCGCACAATGAACAGTATTGAATGGCTCGGACATACGGTTCGCTTTTTGGATCAGACGGAACTTCCACTTATGGAAGTATATATTGAAACATCCGACCTTTCCGTCCTGAATAATGCAATCGTCGCATTGAAAATTCGAGGAGCCCCATTGCTTGGTATCGCCGCGGCCTATGGTGTACTATTGGGAGTTCAAACGGCAAAAAAATCTCCCCGAGAATCGTTTGAACAATTGTTTGAAGAATCCGCACAACGAATCTCTGCTACTCGCCCGACGGCAAAAAATCTTTTTTGGGCGTTGGAACGAATGAGAAATGTTCTTCGTCTAAATCCTCGTGATACTGCTCAATCGCTCTTTGACAAATGTGAGGCTGAAGCGCAAAAGATTCACGATGAGGATAGGATCATGTGCAATCAAATCGGGGAAAATGGTGCAGAATTGATTCCTAAGAACGCAAAGATCCTGACACATTGTAATACCGGGGCGCTTGCTACCGGAGGGATTGGAACTGCGTTTGGAGCGATTTTGACGGCACATACAGCTGGGAAAAATATCCATGTCTATGCAGATGAAACGAGGCCCCTGCTCCAGGGTGCACGGTTGACAATGTGGGAGTTGTTGAATGCAGGAATACCAGCTACGTTAATCACCGATAATTCCGCAGCGTGGACAATCCGTACAAAAAAAATAGATCTCATCATCACCGGTGCAGATAGAATTGCTGCTAATGGGGACACAGCCAATAAGATCGGAACATACAATCTTGCCCTGCTTGCAAAGGAACATAATATTCCATTCTATATTGCCGCGCCATCATCGACAATTGATACTTCAATGCCGTCCGGAGATCGCATTGCAATTGAAGAACGTGGGAAAGAGGAAATCATCAACGGATTTGGAAGACAGGTCGCACCGGTTGAATCACAAGTATTTGCACCAGCGTTTGATGTAACACCTGGGGAATTGATTTCAGCGATCATTACGGAAAAAGGAGTATTAAGAAAACCGTATCTTCAATCGATCGAATCATCGGTGATACAATGATTGTGGAAACGGAAGCGGTCGTATTACATTCCATCAACTTTCGCGATACCAGCAAGATTGTTACATTGTATTCGCGGAAGTATGGAAAAATAAAAGTGATCGCAAAAGGGGTGAAAAATCAAAAGACGAACAAGTTTGGGTCATCGCTGGAGGCGATGACACATTCATCGGTAGTAATCTATAAAAAGGAACATGGAGATCTTCACCTTCTCTCGAAAAGCGAGATTGTAACACCATTAAACAGACTGCAGAGTGATTCTGAACGAATGTTTACAGGACTTGCACTGGTAGAATTGGTGAATATGGTGATCCATGGTGAAGAAGAGAATGAAATATTGTTCTCTATGATTGTCGAATCCCTTCAAGCGATAGACGGTGCAGGAAAGAATGGCATGAATGTATTGTTCGGCTTTATGGTAAAAATGTTCGATCAGTTCGGATTTGGTTTGACACTGGATACATGTTTGAACTGCGGAAGGAAAACCGACGAACATGATTTTAAATCCGTATTGCTTCGACTGTCAGACGGTAAATTGATCTGTCCTCACTGTTCTGCGGATCAAACATCAACCGGAACAAAAATATCCGGCGGACTTTTGAAATCCCTTTACTATTTACAAACAAATGCCATTGAAAAATCAACGTCGTTATCAATGAATTCCGTGATGCGGGATGATCTGATATCGATTTTGCAGGCATATCTTCGGTATCATATTGACAGTGTCAGAACTTTGAAATCACTTTCGTTGTTACAGAGTATATCATGATCAATCCAATTTGAAACTAGAGGGAGAAATTACTATATGAAACGTTCTATTCTTGCAGCATTCTTTTTTATCGTCGTCGGAATTATCTTCGGCGCGATCCTTGTCTCCGACCTTGACGGTGTCGACCTGGGACTGGCGCAACAAAAACAAGTTAAACTCGGATCTGACAAGGCACCATCCAAAACCGATCTTGATCTTCAAGCAGCAAATGATGCGTTCGTTAAAGTATCAAAAGAAGCGACACCATCTGTTGTGTATATCAGTGTAACAACTAAACCTAGAAAACCCGATGGCAGAGAAGAAGAGTTCTTTAAATTTTTTCCTGATTTCCGTTTTCATCAACCGGAAGGACAAACGCAGGGTGCAGGTTCCGGTGTGATTGTAACGAAAGACGGTTATGTCATGACGAACAATCACGTTGTTGATAATGCTGCAGATGATGGGATCGAAGTTGTGTTGAACGATACTCGCCGTTTTAAAGCAAAGTTAATCGGTGCCGATCCTTTGACCGATGTTGCTGTTGTGAAAATTGAAGGTGATAATCTTCCCGTTGCAATGATTGGAAATTCTGATGATGTGCAGGTGGGGCAGTGGGCGCTCGCAATCGGAAATCCGTTGGGATTAAATTCAACTGTCACGGCAGGAATCATCAGTTATCTTGGAAGAGGTAACCTGCGTCTGATTGAAGATAGTTATGGTGTGGAGAACTTTATCCAAACGGATGCTGCAGTAAATCCTGGAAACAGCGGCGGAGCTCTGGTGAACATTTACGGAGAAGTAATTGGTATTAATACTGCAATTGCTACAACCAATCAGCGATACCAAGGATATTCATTTGCCATTCCAATCAATCTTGCGAAGAGTGTTGCGACCGATCTGATTCTTCATGGGAAAGTTGAACGTGGTTATATCGGCGTACAAATTTCTCAAGTAGACGAAACGCTCGCCAAAGCAAGCGGATTGGAAAAACCGGAAGGTGTATTTGTTCAAGAAGTAGTCGGCGAAGCGGCAAAAGCAGCAGGAGTGAAAGCCGGAGACATCATTCTGACCATTGATAACAGACCGATGAAAGCACCGAATGAATTGCAAGCATATATTGCCTCAAAGCATCCCGGCGATAAAGTGAAATTACTCATCTGGCGCGATGAAAAGAAAATGGAAAAAGTGATCACTTTAAAACCTCGATCCGAAGGTCCAACAACTGCATCACTGGAAGAAGACGAAAACGATCCGTCTATAGCGCAGGATGCCTCTGTTCGATCTTTGGACTTCGAAAAACTCGGATTCTCTGTGAAAAAAGCAGACAGTCGTTTATTAAAGGACAGAGATGCATCCCGCGGTGTAGTGGTTTCATCGATTAAAAATTTCGGTGAAGCAGCCAGCCGTTTCCTTCGCGAAGGTGATCTCATTCTTGATGTGGATAAAAAGGATTTCAGTTCGCTGACAGAATTTGAGAAAATAATGAAATCGAAAAAAGAAGGAGAAGCTGTTTTGCTTCGAGTGAAAGGGGCAGATAATAAAATCCGGTTTGTGGCATTGATGATACCAAAAGGATAGGAAATTGCTTTCAGTTCACAAAAAGGCCTCGTTGATCGAAAAATCAATGAGGTCTTTTTATTTTATTTTGTATATTCTTGTAGATAATATTATACACATGACAGCGTGAGTGGTATGAATTTTCCTTTTTCTCCCGAACAGTTGATGCTTCGAGATATGGTTCGTGAATTTTCTAATGCAGAAATCCGACCTCTCGCAACAAAAATTGACCGTGATGAAGAGATACCGCCATCCCTGCTTAAAAAAATTGCCGAAGTTGGTTTATTTGGGACAGCAATTCCGGAAGAATACGGAGGTGGCGGATTTGGGAAAGTTGGGTTTTGTCTTGCACAAGAAGAAGTGGCGAGAGTGTGCGGCTCAACGGCCGCGACCATCGGCGCTCATCAATCAATCGGCGCACAAGCAATCATCGTTGGTGGATCAGAGACATTAAAAAAGAAATATCTTCCGGTAATGGCATCCGGTGAAATGATTGCTGCATTTGCATTGACCGAGGCTGAAGCAGGATCGGATTCATTTAATCTTTCTACCCGCGCTGAAAAACGGGGTGATACATGGATTCTCAACGGGGCAAAAGCCTGGATTACGAATGGTGCAATAGCGGATGCATATTCAGTATTCGCACGGACAGAAAAAGGGATTACCGGATTTGTTGTTGAAAAAAAATTCGCTGGCGTGAGCGTTGGAAAGAATGAGAAAAAACTCGGTATCAAAGGGAGCGTCACAAACAGTCTTGCCTTTGATAATGTAGAAATTCCCGAAGAAAATATGATCGGAACAGATGGTCGTGGATTTTTAGTAGCAATGGAAACTTTGAATTCTGGAAGACTTGGGTTAGGCGCCGCCTGTTTTGGTGCAGCGAAAGAAATGCTGGAATTGTCCGTCGCATATTCCAAACAGCGTAAGCAATTCGGGGAGCCGATTTCTAAATTTCAGGCAATACAATTTATGATCTCAGATATGGCAACGCATATCTATGCTATGGAAAATATGGTCTATAAAGCGGCATTCAAAAGTGATAATAAAGAAGATATTACTCTTGACGCTGCAATTGTTAAATTATATTGTTCCGAAGCGGTTTCAGAAATTGCGGACCAAGCACTGCAGATCCACGGAGGTATGGGTTTTTCTGCCGAGCTTCCATTCGAACGTTTTTATCGCGACGCTCGCATCTTGAAAATATTCGAAGGAACAAATGAGATTCAAAAGTTAATTATCAGCAGACAGATCTTGAAACAGAACGGAAAATGGAACAGCTAAATTCATCGATTCACGTTTCACGCTACAGGATTCATTCCAATTCTTTTATTGAATCATGTATCCTGAACCCTGAAACTTAAATTTTGAATCTTGAATCGTGCATCTTGAATCTTACATCCTGAATCATAAAACACTAATCTTACTTTTTTATGGTACGCTACTACACAGCAGGTGAATCACACGGACAAGCTCTTGTTGGAATTGTTGAAGGAATTCCAGCGGGACTTCCGATTTCATCCGAATATATTAACCATCATCTCTGGCGCAGGCAGCAAGGGTACGGCCGCGGCGGCAGAATGAGAATTGAAACCGATAAAGTTGAAATACTTTCCGGTGTGCGATTTGGCAAAACACTCGGCTCACCGATTGCACTCATGATTCGAAATAAGGATTGGCAGAATTGGACAGAAAAAATGTCCGTTGAAGGGAGCGGAAAAGGAATTGAAAAAATTACTCTTCCTCGTCCTGGCCATGCCGATTATGTCGGCTCCGTGAAGTATGATTTCGACGACATTCGTAATGTGATTGATCGAGCCAGCGCGAGAGAGACTGCAATGCGTGTTGCCTGCTGTTCTATTCCAAGAAAATTGTTAGAAGAATTAGGACTGTTTATCGGCAGTCACGTTCTTTCCATAGGGAGCGCAGAAATAAAAAATATTTCTGAATTGAATAAATTGATTCACAAATTGATTTTGAAAGAGAACGCTTGGAGTGTTGCTTCTGCAGCCGATGCGTCTGAAGTTCGAATTTTGGACAAACAGATTGAAGCAAAAGCAATTGCCGCAATTAAAGCATGCAAGAAAAAAGGGGATACACTTGGCGGCATTTTTGAGGTGATTGTCTCGGGTGTTCCAATCGGATTAGGAAGTTATGTTCATTATGATAGAAAACTCGATGGACAACTTGCGCAAGCAATCATGTCCATTCATGCCGTAAAAGGTGTCGAAATTGGTGACGGTTTTGAAAATGCACACCGTTTCGGATCTGATGTTCATGACGAACTTCTTTCAGAAAAAAAGAGTACGTACCGACCGACAAATCGTGCTGGTGGTTTAGAAGGTGGCGTTACGAATGGTGAAACCTTAATCATTCGGGGTGCTATGAAGCCTATTTCTACGTTGGCTAATCCGTTGCGAACAGTGGATATCAAATCAAAGCAAACAGTAAAATCCCGTTATGAACGGTCTGACGTTTGCGCAGTCCCAGCCTGTGCTGTTATCGGCGAAGCTGTTGTAGCGCCTGTAATTGCGAATGCATTGTTGGAGAAGTTTGGTGGAGACTCGTTAAAAGAGATAAAAAAACGATTCTAAAATATTTGAACAAGATTAATTCGACCAAACAATACAGTTTGGTCGAGTTTTCGACCCTTTCTGAATCCCCATTTCCCCTCAATTTAATTCGCTCTCCTGATTGATATTAACTATCGCTGTTGTTATATTTCAACTACATTAGCGGTCTATCTCAAAGGTTTTTCTCGAAAATACTAGGTAAAGACATTACATTATCGACGGTTACGTACTACTAAAAGCCCTTTCATAGAAAAACGAAAGTAGCAAGAGGAGGATTGTCGCCTTCAGTTCATTATTCCAGTCGAAAAGTATACACGGGCGCTTAAATAGTAAAGTGCTTGTGCTTAACCAGAATTATGAGCCATTAAGTGTTTGCAATGTTAAAAAAGCAATAATGCTTCTTTTTCTGCGCAAAGCTGAGTTGATTGAAGCCAGTAATGGAAAAGTCATTCGCTCTGTCTCATTGGCAATGCCGTTCCCAAGCGTTGTTCGTCTCTCTGCGTTTGTTCGGGTGCCCTATAAGAAAATTATTCTTTCACGAAAGAATATTCTTCGTCGCGACGGTCACCGCTGTCAATATTGCGGAAGAGGTGATATGCCGCTGACAATGGACCATGTTCAGCCTCGTTCAAAAGGGGGAGAAGATGCATGGGAGAATCTTGTAGCTGCGTGTGTGAAGTGTAACAATAGAAAAGGAGATAGTACTCCGGAAGAAGCCGGGATGCCGTTGATGCGGCTGCCAATGAAACCGAATCATGTTACCTTCATTCGTCATTTTGTCGGGAATATGGACGACCGGTGGAAACCGTATTTGTTCATGCACTAAAAAACTGATTCAGGTTTCATGATGCAAGATTCAGTTATGAACCCTGAATCGTGAATCCTGAAACATGAAACGATTATTTTAAGGAACGAGATTTTTTTGAATACCAAAAAAAAGAGAATATTAAGCGGTATGCGTCCGACTGGGAAACTCCACATCGGTCATCTGGTTGGCGCATTGGAAAATTGGGTTGCCTTACAAAACGAATACGACAATTATCATCTGATAGCAGATTATCATGCGTTAACGACGAATCTTGATACGAACGAATTGTATCAGAACTCCATTGATATGGTAATCGATTGGCTTGCGGCAGGAATCGATCCTGAAAAAAGTCCCATCTTTCGTCAATCACAAATCAAAGAGCATGCTGAGCTTCATTTAATTTTTTCTATGCTCATCACTACTGCACGATTGGAACGAAATCCTACATTAAAAGACCAGATCCGCGATCTGAATATGGATTCAGTGGTGTATGGACATCTTGGATACCCTGTGTTGCAATCGGCAGATATTCTTCTCTACAAAGGAGAAGTTGTTCCTGTGGGAGAAGATCAAGTTCCGCACATTGAAATCACACGAGAGATAGCCCGAAGATTTAACCTTCAGTGGGGATCCGCCAAACAGACAGCGGATAAACAAGTTTTCCCGGAACCCGAACCGAAACTGACAAAATTTGCGCGCCTTGCCGGACTTGATGGAAATCAAAAGATGAGCAAGTCGCTGGGAAATACAATTTTGCTTTCTGATTCACCGGATGAGATTCAAAAGAGAATGCGGACTGCGGTCACTGATACACTCAAAGTTCGTAAGAACGATCCGGGCAGACCGGATGTTTGCGTTGTTTTTTCGTATCACCAAAAATTTAATCCTACCGAAGTACCGGAAATTCGAACAGGATGTGAGTCAGGTGCTTTGGGATGTGTTGACTGCAAAAAAAATTGTTCTTTAAAGATTGCGGAAACCCTGGCTCCGTTTCGTGAGAAACGTGCATACTACGAGAATAATCCTGTAGAAGTAAAATTTGTGTTGCATGATGGGGAAGCCCGTGCCAAAAGAATTGCGAATGAAACAATGCAGGAAGTGCGTCAAGTGATGAAGATCGGATAGCACATAACCGACAATGGATAAAGCATACAGAGTAAAATTATCAGATTTTGAAGGCCCACTGGATCTTCTTCTCTTTTTTATTAAAAGAGATGAATTGGATATTTATGATATTCCAATAGCGAAAATTACAAAAGAGTTTTTGCAATACCTTCAATATCTGCAGGAATTGAATCTGGATATTGCCGGAGAGTTTATTGTGACGGCGGCGGAGTTGATGCAGATAAAAGCGCAGATGCTGCTGCCGCGCCCAGACGGTGAAGGAGAAGAGGAGTTCGATCCACGCGCGGAACTTGTTCGTCGGCTGTTGGAATATAAGCGCTGGAAAGAGATGGCGGAAGAACTTGAGCGCAGGCAGATACAGCATAAAAAATTGGCGTATCGCGGCAATTTTGAGCACGATCCCATAGTTATCGAAGAAGAAAATGACGATGATATTATCCGTGACGTGACGTTGTTTGATCTGATTGCAGCATTTCAGTTTGCAGTGAACAAAATGCCCCGCAAACATGTACACGAGATCAACAAATTAAACGTATCGCTTGATGAACAGATGCAGTTCATTGTAAATTTCTTCAAAGACAAAAAAGAGGTATCTTTTTTTGACATTGTGTTTTCGATGAACGAAAAAATCCGCATTGTGGTGACGTTTATAGCAATCCTGGAATTGATGAAACAGAATATTATTGCCATCAACCAATACGATCCGTATACCGATATTACGATTATCAAGGTGAGCGACGCAACAGCGATCGTATTGCCCGATTCAACATATTAATTTATCATTAACCGTTCGGACCGATCACAATCGGAGAAGAAACGTATGAGTGAAGCACAAGCAGAGATCAAAGCGGAAGGAATAATGGAAGAAATCGTTGTTTCGACCGAGTTGAAGAACATCATCGAAGCACTCATCTTTGCCAGTGATGAGCCGATGACGGTGCGGTTCCTTCGTGCCATAACGGACGATGTGAACAAGGAGTTGCCTCCCGCTGAACATCTTATTGTGAATGCAGAGATTATCCGTAAAGCCGTTGCTGATCTAAATCGGGGATATGGCAAAATGGGGAGCGGATTTCGTATCATCGAAATTGCCGGCGGGTTTACATACGCCACTCAAGAACAATTTTCATCCTGGGTTGGAAAACTTGCGAAAGAAAAAGCACGCCGTCGTTTATCCCCGACGGCAGTGGAAACACTTGCAATCATCGCTTATAAACAGCCGATCGCTAAAGGAGAAGTTGAATTTATTCGCGGTGTGAATGTCGATTATATCATTAACGCATTGTTGGAGAAAGATCTCATTCACATCACCGGTCGGGCAAATACTCCAGGTCGTCCATTATTGTACGGTACTACGCAAAAATTTTTGGAACATTTTGGACTCAATGATCTTACTGATTTGCCGAAACCGCGTGAGATATCAGAATTGATTAATGAAACAGAATTGGAAGTTGACCGCCGCCTTCTTGCCGAACAGCAGGAGTTGGAGTTCAAAGAAGATCTGGAAAAGAAGTTGGATGGAAATGAAGGATCCAAAAACAAACCGCAGCGAGGACCGAAAATCAAGGTACCGGATGAAGTGAAAGAAGAGAATCGGCGCAAGGAGAAACAGGAAGCGGAAACGGAACAAACGCCGATTCCCGTGGAAAATAAAAACATTGAAGAAGGAGAACGATCATCAGAAAGCAATTTGGTAACAGACGAAATGACGGGGGTGATAGAGGTCGATCAACCGAACGAAGCGGCGCTCCACGAAAACGAAGCGGTGCTTCCAGTGATAGTCGAACAGGATCATTTGGAGACAAACGTTTCCGAAGGCCAGGATCAAAATTCGGTACAACCGGAGGAACCTCTCGTTTCAAGTCCGACAGATTTGACAAACCTGAGCGAACCGGAAGTACAGGAAGTTCATTTGAGCGTAAGCGAACCGGAAAACCAGACAATAGACGAACAGGTTCCTTTGACGACAGACGTTCCGGAAAGCCGAATGACCGATTTGGAAAATCCGGAAAACCGCGCGATCGATTTGGAACATCCGGTCGTTCAACAGACAGAAAGCGAACCGACAATTTCGACGGAAGACGCGGAGGGTCATTTGGCAGTGTCGACCGAAAGCGAACTCCGAGGCCAGGAACTCCAGGAAGGGACTATACCAGGCGGACAACAGCCAGACCAACCAAGCCAGACAGGTTGGAGCAAGTGGAAGAGCAAAGTGAAAACGTTCTTCCAGAAACTCTTCGCCTAAACAGGTTCCTCGCTATGGTCGGAGTTGCATCTCGCCGTGCAGCGGAAGAAATGATCGCCAATGGTGAAGTGGAACTGAACGGCACTGTCGTAAAAGAACTCGGAACAAAGGTGAACCCGCAGAATGATGTTGTGAAAGTAAACGGTCAAACGTATTCTCTTGCACAAAAGCTGGTGTACATCCTGCTCCACAAACCCAAAGATTTTATTACCACAGCAAGCGATGAAAAAGGGAGACGTACTGTCCTCGATATCGTCAATATCCGTGAACGTATTTATCCTATTGGTCGTTTGGACAGACAAACAACCGGTGTTCTGTTGCTGACAAATGATGGAATGCTTGCCAACAAATTGATGCATCCTTCCAGTGAAGTGATTAAAACGTACAATGTGTCCCTGGATAAAGGTCTGGATGTTGTTCACGCCCAAAAACTTGCCAGCGGTGTTTTTCTTGAGGATGGGAAAACAGCACCCGCTGAATTAGAAATTATCCCAGGCACAAAAAGTCGAGAAGTAATCATCCATATCCATGAAGGAAAGAACCGACAGGTGCGAAGAATGTTTGAATCATTTGGCTATGAAATTGAGCGTTTGCATCGGTCAGAATATGCGGGATTGAATGTGCATGGACTTCAACGGGGAATGTGGCGCTATTTAACGGATAAAGAAATAAAACATTTAAAAAGTGTAGTACTGCCAACCACCATCATTCACAAATCAGATAAGTAAAAAATATGAGTTTTGAACGCAGTTCAGGAATTTTATTGCATCCAACATCCCTCCCTGGTCAGTTCGGTTCCGGTGACCTTGGAGCATCGTCGTATCATTTCATTGAATGGCTTGTAGTAGCGGGACAAAAATTGTGGCAGATGCTTCCGCTCGGCCCTGTTGGTATGGGAGATTCTCCGTATATGTGTCTTTCTGCTTTTGCCGGCGAACCGATGTTGATTGATTTGCAGGAATTAGTCGATCGTGGGTGGCTTCCGAAAAATGAATTAGAAAAGCGTCCGGCTTTTAATCAGCACAAGGTCCACTATGGCGATGTGAAGACTTTTCGAATGAATAAACTTCGCGTGGCTTCGCAGCAATTTTTTGCAAAAAAAACGAATGCAGAAACGAATGATTTTGAATTATTCTGCAAAAAACAAAAATCGTGGCTCGGTGATTATGCGCTGTTCATGTCGTTGATTCAAAAATATAACGGCGCCGAATGGAGTTCGTGGGATGTCGACCTTGCGAAACGAAATCCAGCTGCGTTAAAAAATATTCGCAAAGAATTAGAAGCGGAAATCAATTTCTGGGAATTTACACAGTGGTGTTTCTTCCGCCAATGGTTTGCACTCAAAAAATATGCGAATGATCGTGGTGTGAAAATCGTCGGTGATATCCCGATCTTCATCGCCTATCAAAGTTCCGATGTCTGGGCGAACCAGCATCTCTTTCATCTTGATAAACAGATGAAACCGACAGTTGTTGCAGGAGTCCCGCCTGATTATTTTTCCGTGACGGGTCAGCGGTGGGGAAATCCACTCTACAATTGGAAAGCGATGCACCAAGAGAACTACGCTTGGTTCATTGAACGGATCAAGACAACGTTGGAGTTAGTGGACATCGTTCGTATCGATCATTTCCGCGGATTTGCCGGTTATTGGGAAATTCCTGCCACAGAAGCAACGGCAGTAAAAGGACAATGGGTAAAAGGTCCCGGAGCAAAATTATTCGATGCCATCGATAAGAAACTCGGGAAAATGCCGATCATTGCTGAAGATCTCGGCGAAATCACTCCTGATGTTATTGAATTACGAGATCGCTATAATTTCCCCGGGATGAGAATTTTGCAATTTGCATTTGCGGCGGATGCAAAAAATAATTTTCTTCCGCACAATTATATTTCCAACACAGTTGTTTATTCCGGTACGCATGATAATGATACGACAATCGGCTGGTTCAAATCCTCAACGGAACGTGAACGTGAATTTGTTAAAAAATATGTCGGAACCGATGGAAAAGAGATTCAATGGGATCTGATTCGTATCGCTTCACAGTCGGTTGCTGATATGGCAGTATTTCCGTTTCAGGATATTTTGGGATTAGGGACAGAAGCGAGAATGAACATGCCCGGCCAAGCGCTCGGAAATTGGTCTTGGAGATTTCAATGGGATCAGGTGCAACCGTGGCATGCATTAAAGTTGTACGAAATTTCTGCTTTAACGAACAGAACAAAAGCGGACAAAGTGAATTTACCGGCTTATCCGACTGGTAAAGTTCAACCTTAAATCGTTCAAAAAAACTATGCCTATGAAACCATCACTGCTTGCGGTTTTACTGATGGCCGCTCTGATTGGGTGTTCAACCCAACAGACGACAAAATATGATCTTTCCAATCCTATCGGCAATCTTGGTTATGAACTCTCGCAAACGTTCGACGACCCTACATTTGAAAATGCCCATTGGGGAGTATTCATTAAATCATTGAAGACAGGCGAAACGATTTATTCTCGCAATGAGAAAAAAATGTTTATGCCCGCATCGAATATGAAATTGTTTACTTCCTCTTCGGCAATGATAGCACTCGGTCCGGATTATCGATACATAACTCGATTGGTAACAACCGGTACGGTGAACGATAGTGTGTTGACAGGGGATGTAATCATTATTGGCAGCGGTGATCCGACGATTTCCGGAAGATTCAATGAAGGGAAAGTAACGGAAACTTTTGAACAATGGGCTGATAGTCTGAAAGTTCGCGGTATCAAAGCGATCAGCGGTAATATTGTTGGTGATGATAATTGTTTTGATGACGAATATTACGGTACCGGCTGGTCGGCGGATTACGAAACAGATTATTATGCAGCTCAGGTCAGCGGCATTTCGTTCAATGATAATTGCGTTGATTTCCGAGTTGTTCCTTCGGCAAATGTGGCGGATGTTTGTTCGCTGTCTTGGGTGCCGAATACAAACTATGTGAAAGTGATAAACCAAACTGTGACTGCACCTCTTACAGACTCGGTGAACGATATTTATTTTTACCGCGTTCGCGGGACCAATACAGTTTATGTGCGCGGTAAAATGTCTATTGGTAAAAAAGAACTGATTGAATCTGTCGCCATTGATAATCCAACGTTGTATTCAGCTACCGTATTAAAAGAAGCACTTGAGTCAAAAGGAATCCGCGTCAATGGAAATCCAATTGATATCGATGATATTAAGGATTCATTGAAATACGATAATGCAAATCAACTCGCATCGTTTACGTCGGTTCCGTATTCCGTCATCATTCGTACAATTAATAAGCCAAGCCAAAATTTTTATACAGAACAAGTGTTTCGAACTATGGGAAAAGAACGATTAGGGATTGGTTCCATGGATAATGGCCGGTCAGCAGTGAATCCGGTGCTTTCCAGTTGGGGTGTTGATACCGTTCGATTGAGAATGGCCGATGGTTCAGGTTTGTCCCGTTTAGATTTAATTACGCCATTTGATATTGTTTCGATTTTGTCTGGAATGTATAAAGAAAAATATTTTTTGCCGTTTTATGAATCTCTCCCCATAGCCGGGGTAGACGGAACGATTCGCAATCGTATGAAGGGAACGAAAGCGGAAGGAAATGTTCACGCAAAAACCGGATTTATCGGTTACGTCCGAGCACTTTCCGGATATGTCACAAGTGCGGATGGAGAAATGTTTGCATTCTCAATGGTTGCGAATCACTACACCGTTCCCACATCAAAAGCGGAAAAAATTCAGAATGATGTATGTGTGAAGTTGGCGGAGTTTACAAGAGGAAGCACCAAATGACAAATAACAAATGACAAATCCCAAATAACAAACAACAAAATACAAATTTTAAATTTCAAACCATTTTTTTGATGGCAGAAAATTCGAAAGAGAAACATTATGATTTAGAAGAACGGACAGAACGGTTTGCAGGTGATGTTTCGATTCTTTGCAACAAACTAGCTAGGACGATTTCGAATCTTGAACATTGCAAACAGGTAGTTCGTTCAAGTGGTTCCATTGGTTCAAACTATATAGAAGCAAATGAAGCAGTTAGTAAAAAAGACTTTATATACCGTGCAAAAATTTGTAGAAAAGAAGCTAAAGAAACAGCAATGTGGTTGAGGGTGATGATGAGGACAAACACAGGCACTGAGAATGAACAATTAACTAAATTTCTAGAAGAGGCAATTGAACTTAAAAAAATATTGTCTGCAATTATTAATAAATCAAGTGTTTAACTAAGCCCATAATTTGGGATTTGATATTTGTTATTTGGAATTTTAGAGTATGACTGAAGAACTAAACAAAGACTATCATGAAGAACTAAACTCCCTCATGGCCCGCCGCCGCGAAGAACTTGACCATTTGCGTGCAGCAGGTGTCAATCCGTACCCATATGGATTTGAACGGAATGCATCTGCCAAAGAGGTTATTGATAATTTCAAGGACGAAATGCCACAATGGATTGTCTCTGTAGCAGGACGGATTATGTCCATTCGCAGAATGGGAAAAGCATCGTTCTGTCATATACAGGATATGACCGGAAAAATACAATCATATCTAAGGAAGGATGATTTGGGCGATACCTATGATCATTTTAAACTTCTTGATATCGGAGATATTATTGGTGTAGAAGGATATGTCTTTAGAACGAAAATGGGAGAAGTGTCTATTCATGCACAGAAATGTGTTCTGTTATCCAAATCTCTTCGCCCTCTTCCGGTGGTAAAAGAAAAGACCGATGAGCAGGGGAATAAGGTAACATTTGACCCGTTTGCAGATAAGGAACTTCGGTATCGTCAGCGGTATGTTGATTTGGTGGTGAATCCCGGTGTCCGTGAAACATTCATCAAACGTTCCATGATTCTTCGTCAAATGAGAAAGTTCCTGGATGAAAAGAATTTTCTCGAAGTAGAAACGCCTGCGCTGCAGCCAATGTATGGTGGTGCAAGTGCACGTCCGTTTGCCACACACCATAATGCGTTGGACATTCCATTGTTCCTTCGCATTGCGGATGAATTATATTTGAAGCGTTTGATCGTCGGCGGGTTTGACGGTGTGTATGAGATTGCAAAAGATTTTCGTAACGAAGGAATGGATCGCACGCACAATCCAGAATTTACCATGATGGAATTGTACGTTGCGTACAAAGATTATCGTTGGATGATGGAACTTGTTGAACAGATGGTTCATTCCATTGCACAAACGTTAAATGGAAGTGCCATGGTGAAACTTGGAGACAATGAGATCAATTTTACACCGCCGTGGCAGCGATTGACGATGTTTGGCGCGATCGAAAAATATTCCGGCAAACAATTACGCGGAAAAAGTGAGAGCGAGCTGCGTGCAGTTGCCAAAGAACTGCATATCGATCTTGATCCGAAAATTGGGACTGGAAAAATCATTGATGAGATCTTTAGCATTACCGTGCAGCCGCATTTGATCCAGCCGACATTTATTATGGATTATCCGGTAGAACTCTCTCCGCTTGCAAAAAAACACCGCAGTGAAGATGGATTGGTGGAACGATTTGAAGGATTTGTGAATGGTCAAGAGATCTGTAATGCATTCTCGGAACTGAACGATCCTCTAGATCAGCGCGCCCGATTTGAAGAGCAAGTGCGATTGCGTGAGCGCGGGGACGATGAAGCGCAGACGATGGATGATGATTTTCTTCGTGCGCTGGAATATGGCATGCCGCCGACAGCCGGACTCGGAATCGGTATCGATCGCCTCGTGATGCTATTGACCCAGCAAGATCATATCCGAGACGTTATTTTCTTTCCTCAGATGAGACCTGAGAAATAAAACGATACTGTGATTTATTGTAACGCTATTTTAGAAATGAAATAGCGTTTTTTTATCTTGATGGTGTGGTGTTATGAAAAATTATTTTTTTCTACTATTGTGTTCACTTCCGCTACTCTTCGCGGCGTGCGATGAAGAATTGCCGCCGCAAAATAATCCTCTAAATTTATTTACCAGTTCCGTCTCCTCACAATATCAGTACAATTCCGATAGCAAACCGACGCAATCTTCCATTGATATCTTCATTGTCTATAAGAATTACTATGACGAGACTCTATTTGATTTTGCATCGATGAAGGGAACGATCAAAATTGAATGGCTTGTCGCACCTGAGGAACGAGGTGCAATTATTCCATATCGAACGGACGAATTAACGATGGATAATCTGTTCCATGCCAATGGATATAATTTTGCAACCAATAAACTCTCAATCGATCCAAACGATTCCATTATTTTACGGTACCGTTGGAATCTCAAAACAGATGACAGCACAAGCCTCATTTCTCAAGTAAAATATGTCGTAGATAGGGATTGTCAGATTAATGCAAATCCGCAAAATGATATCGGTATGCGATTTGTTTCAGCCAGGCAACAATTCCAAGTGAGCGCATCTTTCACAATTTTTCAACGAGGAGGTGTTGTAAGCACTTCTCCTCAACAGTTCACCTCTTGTTGGATAGCACCGCATTTTGGAGAACGATCTCCCTGTAATCAACCTAATCCTTTCAATCCATGCAGCGTCATATCCACCGCTCAATAGAGTTTCAATGAAAACCCGTAATCTTTTTACTGTTGTAATCTTGTTAAGCTGTTCTCAGCTTTTTTCTCAACGCACCGTTCCCAATAGTGGAATCTACTGGGCTCCAATGACCATTAATAATGTTGTAACGTGGTATTCAACTGATGGGAGGCAAGAGGTTTCAAATTCTACTTTAAAGATCACTGGCGCTACCTTTCCGCGAAATACGGCTCCCATTGTTTCAAATGCTGGATTTGTATATTGCTTGAATGCACCTCAGCAAATTGTTAACGGTTCTTTTTCCTATAGTACATTACAACCGGGGTCAATTGTAGGATTGCAGACAGGACTGGCGGATAATAGATACAATCCTACAGTTCGTATCTGGAGGATACGAAAGGATTTTGCTACTGCTGATTTGAGAAAGGATGCTTCGGAAACGTACGGAATCATAGAAAAACAGATTGGAATTCTTGACCTCCAACGGTTACGTTTGGAATACAAAAAAGATTGGATAGAATGGCCCGCTGCAAAGGGAGCTCCGTATTATGACGTAAATAAAAATGGTATCTATGATCCAAAATTCACAATAAATGAGTTCAATATTGAAATTCCTGATACAAATTCTGATGCGCCGGGGATTGCAAACGCTGATCAGGTGATTTGGTATGTGGCGAACGATTTAGCGCAAGGTTCTCCATGGGGTTCACCTAAAATTGGACTGGAAATACAATTCACTATTTGGGGATATAACACAAATGGAGCACTTGGGAATACGATCTTTCGCCGATATAAAATGATTTATAAAGGAACTGCAAACACTTCGGCATCAAGTTTGCTTTCGAATATGTATGTTGGAGTACTTTCGACCGTGACACTCGGCCAATCAAACGATAATCTTGCTGGTTCAGACTCTTTGCTAGGACTCGGTTTCGTGTATAATGCTAAAATTCTGGATAATGAATATCGAAAGTTTAATCGCATTCCTCCTGCTGTGGGGTATGATATCCTTCAGGGTCCGATCGTTAAAGGGACAAGTATCGATTCTGCACTCGTAAATTTTTCATACAAGCGTGGATACAAAAATCTGCCGACAACATCCATTACATATTTTGGGCCATTAAATAGACCACCATTTCTAACTGGTTCCGGTGCATCGGAGATGGTCAATGCGTTAAAAGGATATCCCACTGTGGATACAAATTTACGCGTTGATCCCACCACACTTCAAAAAGCAAAATTTTGGTCAACAGGAGATCCGGTTTCTAAAAACGGTTGGATAGACGGAGTGTATGAGGGGGCAAGCTCGAGAGAATTGATACTTTCAACAGGTCCGTTTTCAATGGCTCTTGGAGATACGCAGGAAATTGTATCAGCGTTGATTGCGGCTGATTCACCCGACAGAGTAGCTAGTGTTCATGTATTGAAGTATTACGACAAGATTGTTCAAGATTCATATCAACAGTTTGTAACACCTGCACCGAGCCTGCCGAAAATGAATGCGACACTGACCGAGCTTGATAACAGTTTTTTGATCGAGTGGGAAAAGGATACGGCTCGGCTGAATCAAACGGAACGATTTTCATCCCGAGGGTATCTGTTTGAAGGGTATAATCTCTATCAACTGGCTCATCCATTGTCAGCACCATATACGTGGAAAAAAGTTGGTACATACGATCTGCAAAATGAAGTAACACAGATTGTGCAAGAAGACATCAATCTGCAGACAGGAAGAGTTGAATTACAGGTGAAACAGGAAGGGAAAAATTCCGGTATTATTCGATATCTCATCCTGAAAAATGATGCCTTACGCAATATACCTTTTGTCAACGGACAGCAATATTATTTTGCCGTCACGTCGTATGCCTATACAAACAATCCATCGGCATTGTTGAGGACAATTGAGAGTGAGCCGCAGATTATTAGTGCGGTTCCTCATCGGCCGAATCCGGAAACGATTCTTCCGTATGCAATCAAAGATTCGTTAGAAAATCTCGGTGAAAATTTTATTGGACAGAATGACGTTCGCATCGGTGTAAAAATTCTCGATCCCTATTCTGTGGTAGGAGGAACGTATGATTTTTGGTTTGGTGTTTCGGACGCAAGTTCCACATGGACAATGGTGAAGAATGAACCAGGTTCAAATTATACTACGGTGAAAGCCAGACTGACGGCAAATGAACTTCCACTCCCTCGACCGAATCCGCTTCCAACAGGAACGGGGATTGCATTATTTACGATCAATGACGCATTGGATAAGATTACCTATTCAGTCGAAGTGAATACAAATACCAATGTTACCTCCATCGAAATTGGTCAGGGGCCAAAGACACAAAATGGTCCGGTGCTCAAGACTTTATCGATTAACAGTAAGACTGCATCAGGAGTTTGGTTAAAAACAGACACTCAGCAACCATTAACGGATTCTATTATTAGAGACCTTGCTGCAGGATTTTTATATGTCATGGTCAAATCGACAAACTATCCGAATGGTGAATTGCGAGGACAATTTTACGACGGATCCATACCAAGAGTGAAACTTCCGTTGCCCGATTTTGCGACGAGCTCACGATCGGTATTTACTTTTCTCGAAAATCGTTTTGTTTTCGAAGGGATTTCGCTTTATGTCTCTCCGGCACCGACAGGTTTCAAATCCGGTGAACAAGTGGCACCGTCTCGTTCGAACGTCGTGAATCAGACGAATAAGGAAGGAACATATTCGTTAATTGGACCGGGTATTTCCTGGGGTGGTTACAATCTTACCGAATCGGTTATAGAAATTCGTTTTACGAATGACACCAATTGGGCCATGATTGATGCTCGTTTACCTGCCGAGACCAAGTTTATCAGAGTTCCTTTTCAAGTGTATCAGGATTCTGTGCGTGTTTGGGCTGTCATTGAAAATACCATTGCCACAGATTCCCTTTGGAATATAAAAGGGAACACATTTAAAAATGGCAAACCGACATTTGATAAGATCGTTGGCGTAGTGAATAAAGCTGATGCCGTTGGAAACGATATCTCATACAATACGTTGACACGGAATGGAACGCTCCCTACAACAAATACCGTTCGCGCCCGACTCATTAATGGATTAAATCATATTGCACGGAATATTATCATAGTGAATGAGTCGGACAATGGAATCCCCCCGGCACCGGGAACAATCATTCGTCTGACTCCCAATAAATCAATCAAATACGGAGACATCAGACGGATTACATTGCAACCCATCCAGAAAGAGAATAAAATTTCTGCAAAGCAACAGTTGAACACCATCAATGTATTTCCCAATCCGTATTATGGAGTGAACATCTTTGAAAGTTCAACGACAAACAAGTTTGTCACATTCTCCCACCTTCCCGAAAAAGCAACTATAAGAATTTTTAACCTGGGAGGAATTCACGTACGCACAATGTATAAGGATGATCTCTCTCAATTCTTTCGGTGGGACTTACGCAATGAAAAAGGGTTCTTCGTCGCCAGCGGTTTATACATTGTCTATATTGACGCGGAAAATATTGGAGTAATAACTTTAAAGTTAGCGGTCATCATGGAAGATCAAAATCTCAATATCTATGAATAATAACTATATGACAAAGATTAACGTATTGTTCATCAGCATTATTGCTGTCATGCTCTACTCAACATCGTGTATCGATCGGGACACTATTGCAGGAACAGGAAAAGAAGAACCCGACAGGATAATAAGTTCAGGCGGCGGATTTCAGACTGGAATAGTGAATACAAAATTACCGATACCAATAAAAATAAGAATACTTGCTGCGAATGGTCGGCCAGTTCGCGGTATTCTTGTGGAGTTTACGGTAGAAAAAAGTAATGCCACCTTTAGCGATACTACCGCAGTGACAGACGGAAACGGTTATGCACAAACCACAGTCACACTTGGTTCAAAAGCTGATTCCATATTTGTCTTTGCTACAGTGTTAGGTCTCAAAGGTTCACCGGTAAAATTTTCTCTGTTTTCCGTGACCTCAGGTGCAGCAAATGTGGAATTGCTAAGTGGCAATAATCAAACAGGATATGTCGGAAAAGCACTTGGTTCACCATTAAAAGTAATCGTTACAGATTCATATGGGAATCTTGTACCGAATGTTCCCATTTATTTTTCGACAACTAACGGTAAATGCGATCCTTCAGTAGCGTTCACCGATTCATCAGGAATTGCAGCAAGCAAATGGACACTTGATACGCTTGTTGGAAATAAAACGGCACAGGCATTGGTACCATCCATTCAAAAAGGTACAGTGGATTTTTCTGCCAAAGCAATTTCATTGACAACACCGGCAGTTTTCGAATATGCTTCAAATAGCGAATACTATATTATGCAGGGGGCAAATTTTGGAAATATTTTGAAAGTCAGAGTTTTGGACAAATACAAAAATCCGCTTTATGTTGCTCCTCCCAATAATTTTGGAGTTGAATTTAAAGTAACACGTGGAGATGGACAGGTGTTTCCCTCGTTTTCACCGACAAATATCAGTGGTATTGCCACAGCTGGAGTCTCCATTGCAGAAACCGATACAAGTTTTCAGGTGGTTGCTGAAGTCGGTTTTTCTTTCCCTCCACTGCCGTTTACATTTACGGTATACAAATATCTGCAAATTGATTCGTTGAACAGTAGTGGTGGCGTAGTGACAGTGTATTGGCAGAAGAATCTCAATGCTGGATTTGCCAACTACACGTTGCAGCGTTGTAATAGCTTCAATTTTGATAGTTCAACAGTAGCAGTGAAAGTGATTACTGATGAAAATATTACGTCCGGGACTGATACTACCCCCGTCGTCGGAACATCTCCGTTTTACAGATTGAAGATTAACTATACGAGCGGATTTTATTTTTACTCAAATCTTCGTGATGTCTTAGTGAAACCATAATGAAAAGTGTAGGCGTAGTATTCTTCTTACTGAGTTTGTTGTTACTATTCGTTTCCTGCGATGAGACTCTTCCAACAAGGGAGGATATTACCCATCAAGTGACTGTATCTTTAAGCAGTGGATATGTTATTCAAGACGGCAGAATGTATTTACGATTTTATCTTACGGTGAAAAATAATTTGGATGAAACGCTGGATGGTGTAAATGCGATAAAAGGGACAATACAAGTCCAGTGGATTCCTAAAGCAAACGATGACGGTAATTTTAGTAAAATAAAAACCTTTACCATTGGTCAATCCGATATTTTTAGAGGACTTTCCTTGTTAAATACGCTGAACGGTAAACTTCGAATTCCTCCCAATGATTCGATCGTCTTTTATGTCAATTGGGATTTGAAAACTGACGACGGCACCTTTTTGACGAATAGAATGCCAAGTTTTGTCGATAACCAGTGCAACATTATTCAAATGAACGGTTACCCAGGGAAGAGGAGAATTTCTGGAAGAGAGAAGTTTTTATTTTCAGCAAATATCAGACTCTACGATCAACTATCAGTATTATATATGCAGCCTGTGACTACCACACAATGTATTGTTGGTCCGTATTCATGGATTGATCCTAGTTGCAGAGATTTGAATTTGGTCAATCCTTGTTCTGTTATTGGAAAATAAATATGGCCAGAACTCTTTTACCATTGCTCTGCATGAGTATTATATTAATCGCCTGTAATGAAAATCTTCCTGTTCGTGAAGATCTAGGCAATTTAGTGACAACGAAAATTCGAACATCGTATTTCACAAAATCACATTCCAATGCTACCGGAAGTCTTAGAGTATATGTCACTGTTGTGAATAATTCTGATGAAACATTGGAAGATGTTGTCCGATTGACTGGCGTGATTGAAATTACATGGATAATAGCAAAAAATATTGCACCCCTTGTTGAGCTTACCGGAACAGTTCAACTCAATCCGAATAACATTTTTTATGCAAAACAATACAATACCCAAACAAGACGATTAATATTGGACCCAAAAGATTCTCTGATTGTTTTCACCGATTGGAATTTAAAATCGGATGATGGTACATATTTATTTCAATACTTTCCGGCAACACGGGATTCCCAATGTTATGTTTCCAGAGGGGAATTGCCGGGATATGCACCGCGAAGTATTACGTTACCACAGAAGTTCAAGGTCTCAGCAAACATAAAAATATTTGACAAGCTTGCGGTACTGTACGCTCAGCCAATGTCGGTCAAACATTGTTTTATGGTTAGTCATGCAGGAGAAGCACCGAATCCACCCTTTCCTCCATGTACTGATTTTACGCAGTTTGACCCTTGTTTTGTCATCGGACAATAAAGGATGAACAGAATCTTCTTCTGGTTAATATTACTGGTGATGAGTATTGGTTTGTTGGCATGCAACGAAAATCTACCGATTCGTGAAGATATTGATCATTTAGTAAAAGCATACATTCAATCATTTTATGAAACAACTTCGCATTCAAGGCATGCTGGTGGAATTCGATTATATGTCACCATTGTGAATAAAACGGACGAAACGTTAGATGATATTGCTCAATTAACAGGTGCAATAGAGATAACATGGTTGGTACCGAATGACATGCGGCCACGCGGAGATATCACTCGAACCATACGAGTCAATTCGGATGATATTTTTCATGCAAAAAAATTCGACCGACTATCAAAACGGTTAACATTGGATGCAGATGATTCTTTAATTGTCTCTGTCGTATGGAATTTGAAATCGAACGACAGTACATACCTGCTACCTTATTTCCCGTGGGGGATAGATACTGGATGTTATGTTCATATGAATCCATATCCTGGACCAATTCCAAGACGAATTACATTGCCGCAACCGTTTTTGGTGAAAGCACATATAAAAATATTTGATAGGCTTGCGATGATTTACGTTCAACCTGTATCGATTAAACACTGTGTGATGGTTGGTCATCAAGGTGAAGCAGTAAGTAGTGGATACCCCAAATGCACCGACTTTATACAATTTGATCCTTGTTCAGTCATTCAATAACCGCAAAAATTTATGATGCGTATTTTTCTGATAATTTATTGTTGCTTAATATTTGTTTCCTGTAACGAGTCGCTTCCGGTGCATGAAGATCTATCGAATTTGGTAACAACGAATGTTCGGTCACGATATTATACTCTTTCGTCGTCCAAAAAATCAGGTGCACTTCAGCTATTTATTACGATGGTTAATAATAGTGACGAGACGTTGGATGACATTGTTCAGTTGAACGGCAGCGTTGAGGTATCATGGCAGCCTTCGGTAGAAGAGAATCAAAACTTTACCAAGACAAGGACAATAAAGCTTTCAAGAAATAATATTATGTACGCCAAAAGCTATGATAGAATTTCGCATCGATTGAGGGTGGAACCAAAAGATTCAATTGTGTTGAATGCATATTGGAATTTTAAGACTGACGATAGCACCGATCTTCTGATGCATTTTCCGACAGTGAATGATCCCGGATGTTATGTTAAGTCTACGGAATTCCCTCCAAATCCGGATGATCCTATCGTTATTATTCAACGAAGGATATCGCTGCCACAGCGATTTGTTGTGAGCGCAAACATAAAATATTTTGATAAACTTGCAGCAGCATATTCAGTTCCAGTTACCATCAAACAATGCGTCATGGCCACACATTTTGGTGAGGAAAATTCCAAATTAGGACTTCCGCCGTGCGTCGATTTTTCAAATGTTGATCCGTGTACTGTCATAAAGTAATGATCGTGCTGAGACATATATTTTTTGTGATAGTAATATTTGTAACAATGGTATCCTGTAACGAAACGTTGCCAATCCGTGAAGATATTTCACATCTGGTGTCGACGACGATACTGGCGAAATATTATGTCGTTCCAAATTCAACAGTAACCGGTGAACCGGGTCAACTGCAAATATTTCTTTCGATTAAAAACAATATGGATGAAGTTCTGGACGATATTGCACGATTGGACGGAACAATGGAAATAACCTGGCTTCCTATTGAGGGAGATCAACGGAACTTTACAACAAAAAGAACAATGAAACTGTCACGCACCAACATCCATTATGCAAAACAGTATAATCCAATCAGCAGGAAATTAACAATTGTGCCAAATGATTCGGTAGTTCTTTCCGTGATTTGGGATCTCAAAACTGATGATAGTACATATTTATTAATGCACTTTGAACCGGTCAATGAACCTACCTGTTACGTTTTTCGCGCTAATGGTCCTCCGTGGCGGCGAAGATTCTCCAGAGCCCAACGATATCTGGTGACTGCAAATATTAAAATATTTGATCGAATGGCTGTATTAGTTGCAAAACCATTAACAACTCGCCACTGCATTAAAGGACTCGATAGAGGTGAGGCAAATGTTTCTCTGGGATTGCCTCCGTGTGCCGATCTTTCAATAGTGGATCCGTGTACTCTTATTGGACAATGAAATTTCAAGGACAAAAAATTATGATACGTAATTTCCGTAATGGGATACTAAAATCTATGAGAATTCTTTTGGTGGTACTATTAATATTATTTTGCACTGCAAAGGTTACGGCCGGAACGACCGGTATTATTGAAGGGAAAGTTAGTGATAAAGGAACAAAAGAGTCGATCGTTTCTGCTACCGTGCAGGTATTAGGCACAACGCTCGGAACGGTCTCAAATTATGAAGGATATTATGTCATTAGAAACATACGAGCCGGGGTGTATGATGTTAAATTCACACTTCTTGGATATAAAACTGTCATCATGAAAAATGTTGCTATAAATGCCGACATGCGCACACGGCTCGATGTCGCCTTAGATCAATCCTCGGTGGAATTAGGAACGGTTGAAATTATTTCGCAAAAGCCTCTTATTCAAAAGGACCAACCATCAACAGCATTTTCCATCAGCGAAGTAAAATTAGAAAAACTTCCGGTCACGACTTTCCAGGAAGTGTTATCACTGCAGCCCGGAGTAACATTGGAAGGAAATGTCCGGGGTGGTAAAACCAATGAGGTGATTTATCTTATCGATGGAATTCCCGTACAGGATTTTGTGGGAGGCGGTTTAGGCACGGAACTTCCAAAAAGTGCGATTGGTGGTATGACGATTTACACCGGAGGATTTGAGGCAGAATATGGAAATGCGATGTCCGCGGTGATTAATGTCATTACTAAGGGGGGCGAAAATGTTCATCGGCTTGGATTCAGATTTGAAAAGGATAATTGGGTTCCGTCAAAATGGAATAAACAGACTGATCAGCATAATGAACTGGAAGTAAGTGCTAGCGGACCGTTGATTTCCAGTGAATTGTTTTATCTTAGTGCACTCACATTACGAGCATCTAATTCACGATGGTGGCAGGATATGAATAATTATTTCGGCTCACCAAATAACAAAGAGCTGAGCGGAATGTCAAAATTGGAATATGTTGCGTCACCATCCATTCGTCTGACAGCACAGGGAATCTATTCATATCGCAATTGGAGAGACTATGAGTACAGCTGGCGGTATAATCTGGACGGACTTCCCGAACGGACAAAACTGTCAATCCGTGGTGTCGTCTCCATGTCGCACACATTATCGGAGAATTCAGCCTATACGCTTAGTTTTACACACTTCTATCTTCAAAATCGATTCGGTGAGCCGTCAAAATTGGATATCGAAATCAATCCATATCAATATGACTTATTCTTGCGGTACGTTACAAAAGGAACGAAGAACTGGTGGGCAAATGTTCAACAGTTGATGCAGATTGCAAAAGGGGATTTCTCTTCTCAATTGGATGACGCGCAGTTTTTCAAAATAGGATTTGAAATGAATTTCTACGACATTTTTTATGATCTTGTAAAATTTGAACCGCAGAGAACATATTTTGGCAAACCGATTGAAAATGCGCCGCTCCTAAATTATAGCAATCTCTACGAATATTTCCCTCGCTCAGGCAGCGTTTATATTCAGGATAAGATCCGTTTTGCACTTGATGGCTCCATTCTTAGTTTGGGTCTGCGGTGGGATTTTCTCGATCCCCGTGCGGAACGACCTGTGGTAGAATATATTCCCAGCAGCAATAATGAGTTTAAACAAAAGGTTGTCGGGTATAAAAGAACATCGCTCAAACAACAATTCAGTCCTCGTATTGCCTTCGCCGCACCGATGGGACCGAACAGCATGTTCTTTATGAACTTTGGATATTATTTTCAATATCCATTGTTTGAATATCTCTATACAGGAATCAATCCTCCCCAGATTCAAAGCGGTGCCAGAAGTGTGCTGTCGGGAAATCCAGACCTCAATCCGGAAAAAACTATTGCATGGGAAATTGGATATAAGCATGCCGTAACGGACCATTATGTTGGTTCGGTAACATATTTCAAAAAGAATGTAAAAAATCAAATCGATTCGAAAACACTTATCCCGTTTGACAGCAAAGCAGGAGGGGATTATGGTTTTGCGCAGTATGTGAACAACGCAGAAGCCGATGCGCAAGGAATCGAATTTATTCTCAGCCGGGAACGGGACGAATTTCTTTCTGGAAGTATCTCCTATACGTATATGATAACGGAGGGGACGAGTGAAGTGGCAAACCAATCCATCAATCTTGCGCAGTGGGGTTTCCCAATTCGGGCAACATCATTTCCCCTCAGTTGGGATCAACGACATTCAATTAAGGTCGATCTGGAAACCAAACTTCCGTACGATATTGCTTTAAACGGGATCCTCTGGTTCAATTCTCCTAAACCATATACATTATTCCCGACACGTGATGGTTTTTCTCCAATCGATTCATCAAAGGATTTTGTGCCCAACAATTCCCGAATGAAAAATGTTTTATTCTCTAACATCAAGATAACCCGTGAATTTACATTTGACAATCTTCAAGATATTACACTGGTCTTGTATATAGACGCAAGAAATGTGCTGAATACGAAGAATGTAAAATGGGTTGACTCTAACGGAAGAATTGGCGGCGAACTTTCGGATCCGAGTGCGTATTATGAATTGCGCAGGGTCAAAGCGGGATGTTCTATAATATTCTAAAAGCCCTTCACTTGCATTTCGAGCTATTTTCTTGTTTCTTTCATTAGGAATGTGAACAATATCATCGTTTTTTGTCCGTCTTTTCTTATATTCCATTAATCAATATCTAAATAACAATGAGTGAAGATTTTAGGAGCGTGCTTATGAAGAAGCGTTTTTCAATTCCGTTGATCATAACGGTGTTTTTTGTGGCGTTTGTTGGGGGAACTCAGTTTAATCATTTGATCTCGGGTGATAATATTTATGAGCAGCTTTCGAAGTTTAAGGATGTTCTAAGCCTGACGGAAAAATATTATGTGGAAGACGTTGACACACAAAAGTTGACGGAAGAAGCAATCACCGGACTGCTCGGCGAATTGGATCCGCATTCTGTCTATATCAAACCGCAGCAAATGCAACAAGTGACGGAAGATTTTCAAGGCCGCTTTGAAGGTATCGGTGTAGAGTTTTCAATTGTGAACGACACTATTACCGTCGTTCAACCGATCGGCGGAGGACCAAGTGCCTCATTAGGAATTATGTCGAACGATAAGATCGTTAAGATAGATGGAAAAAGTTCGATCGGGTTTACTACTGACCAGGTAAGAAAAAATCTCAAGGGACCTAAAGGAACAAAAGTATCAGTGAGCATTGTACGTTCTGGTAGTAATGAGTTATTGGAATTCGAGATTGTCAGAGACGTTATTCCACTGTACAGCGTTGATGTTTCAACAATGTTGAATGACAATGTTGGATATGTGAATGTTACACGGTTTGCAGAAACTACAAACAAAGAAATGGTTGCTGCGTTACAAAAATTGAAGTCACAGGGAATGAAACAACTTGTGTTGGACCTTCGTTCGAATCCCGGCGGATATCTTGACCAAGCAGTAAAAATGTCTGATCTCTTCCTGGAAGCGGATCCGAAAGGAAACCCGCGGAAAGTGGTCTATACCCTCAGCCGTCGCACAGAATTTAATGAAGAATATTTTGCTTACAGCAACAGCGAATACGAAAAAATGCCGTTGATCATATTGCTCTCCAGCGGTTCGGCGTCTGCCAGTGAAATTGTCTCCGGTGCAGTTCAGGATTGGGACAGAGGCCTTATCGTCGGCGAAACAAGCTTTGGAAAAGGCCTTGTGCAAAAACAATTCCCGTTGTCCGATGGTTCGGCTCTTCGTTTAACAATTTCACGATATTACACACCAAGCGGACGGTTGATTCAGCGTTCGTATCAAAATAAAGACAAATACCAGGAAGAAGCTTTTACGCGTGAGGAGCAGGAAGGTGAAAATATTGAACACAAAGAAAGTACGGCAGATACAGCGAGACCAAAATTTAAAACAGCAAAAGGAAGAGTGATTCTTGGCGGCGGCGGTATCACTCCGGACTTCATCGTGAAACCGGGAAACATTACAAAATATTCCGTTCAACTGAATCGTCGAAATATGTTTTATGAATTCATTACCGGATATTTGTCGCGAAATGGCGACCAGATCAAAAATAAATATAAATCAGATCTGCCATCGTTCAATAAGAACTTTGTGATTGATGAATCGTTGATGAGTGAATTTCTTGGGTTCACCAAAGAAAAGAAAGTGGATTTTGTGGAAGAGGATTTCAAAAAAGATAAAGATTATATCCAAGCTCGATTAAAAGCATACATTGCTCGAAATTACTGGAATAATGAGGGTTGGTATTCTGTTCTCTTGGGTATCGACAATCAGGTAAAGAAAGCAATTACGTTATTCCCCGAAGCCGAAAAATTTGCACGCTTAAATTAGACTCACTTTATGAATGTACCTCCCCGCAGTATTGCACTTTTATTGAGCAGTGCCATTATGGCACTGCTTTTTATTCTTATAGCACCGGATACAGTTTATCATTCGCTCGAAGCCAGACCTGCTTCCACGTTTTCCTTTGAATTCCAATCTGACAGAAATGATTTTATGATCGGAGAGGAATTGCAATACAATGTCAGCTATTCAGTTTTTGACATTGGCTTGGTGAAGATGCAGATACTCGATACTGCAACACGAAACGGCGTCAGAGTGTTTAAATGCAAAGCATATCTTGATTCTTACAGTGGAATTCCGTTTGTGGATCTTCATCAAGTCTTCTACAGTGAGATGGATATGGAAGCCTTTTCCCAATTTTTCGTTTCTCACTCTACTATCAAACCTCAAGAAATGCCTTATGTGAAATATGTTTTTGAATATCGAAAGAGTAGATTACTGTATGAGTTTGGAACTGATCCTGGTGGTTTTGTAAAACGTACGGGTGAAGAACCAATCTTTGAACAACAATTGGATGGTCTTTCACTCTTTTATTATGCTCGATTAAATTATCGGCAACAAAAAAAAGTCAGTGTCCCCGTTCTTGTCAATGAAAAATCGTATAAAACACACTTCAATTTCATGAATAAAGTCGGCAGCCAGGAAATTGATGCTGTTAAATATCCAATTGAGATAATAGAATTTGACGGAACATCGGACTTTACGGGAGTATTTGGGTTGACCGGTTACTTTAAAGGATTTTTCAGTAATGATGAAGCCGGCATTCCAATCGTCGCAAAAATGAAAGTGATTTTGGGAAGTGTGCATATTGAACTTATTAAATGGACTCGTCCGGGCTGGGTGCCCCCGCGAGCGAAATAACCTATGGGAATTATAACCTATAAAGGAATCACTCCAAAAATAGATCCATCTGTGTTTATTGCCGACGGAGTCCATATTATTGGTGATGTTGTAATAGGAAAAGATTCAAGCGTTTGGTATAATACGGTCATTCGGGGGGATGTCAACTATATCCGAATCGGGGAGCGGACCAATATTCAGGATAATAGCGTTGTTCATGTGACGAACAAGAAATTTCCAACGAATATCGGCTCCAATGTTACCATCGGTCACAGTGCTGTTATACATGCTTGCACAATTAACGATTATTCCTTAATTGGTATGGGTGCTGTGATTTTGGACGATGCAAACGTCGGGAAATATTCGTTAATTGCTGCCGGAGCCGTCGTTACAATGGGTATGAAAATACCGGAGGGAGTGTTGGTCGCCGGTGTGCCGGCAAAGATCGTTCGGGCACTGACAGAAGATGAACGAAAGTTTCTGGCCCAATCCGCCCAAAATTATGTCGATTACGTTGCGACTTATAGATAAATCATTTTCGAATATTCAACTTCCAAGGGGAACACGCCGATGAAATTGAAGTTTTGGGGAGTGCGTGGTTCAATTCCGACGCCGGGAAAAAGTACGGTAAAGTATGGCGGTAATACGCCGTCGCTCGAACTTCGGTTGGATAACAATGAATTAATTATCCTTGATGCTGGCACCGGTATTCGAAATCTAGGCGACCATCTTATTGCGAACGGTGAGTCGATCAAAACGTACATTCTTATCACCCATCCACATTGGGATCATATTCAGGGATTTCCTTTCTTCAAACCGGCGTTTATCTCCGGCAATGAAATTACCGTTATCGGAACCGACAGGGAAGAAATCGATCTTGAGCATATTATTGCCGATCAAATGAAGAAGATTTATTTCCCCATTCAATTGAATGAGTTGAAAGCAAACATTCACTTTCGCAGTATTCAAGAAGAAGAGTTTAAAATTTTTGATGCACGTGTCAGAACATTGTATGTCAACCACCCCGGGTTTACCGTTGCCTATCGGATAGATTATAAAGGTAAGTCTCTTGTCTATGTAAGCGACAACGAACCGTTCGACAAACAATCAGCCACTCGAATGACCAATTTTGAACCGGTGGTGTTAAAAAAATTCCTAGAACAAAACGGCGATCCAAATCAGAGAATTGTTGATTTTGCTCAAGGTGCCGATATTTTCATACATGATGCGACATACACGCCGGAAGAATATGTCGATAAAGTTGGATGGGGACATTCACATTATCTCTTCACGTTGAAATTAGCAAACGATGCAAATGTAAAACATTGCGTTCTGTTTCATCACGAACCGAACCGGATCGACGAGACTGTTGATAAAATTCTGGAAAAATGCAAATATGAGGTAAAACAGAAGAAGTTCACATTTGAATGTTCCGCGGCATACGAAGGTCTCGAACTTTCGTGGTAAACACGAAAAACTTGACTTGCATAGCATCCTCTCTCTATATTTGTACAGACCTGATGCTCATTTGAACGTTCCCAAATTCCATATTATGTGAGACATCGAACCCCGGCCAACGAGATACGGGGTTTTTCTGTTTGAAGGATATTCTGTATGAAATCTACATTCACAAAATCTGATATTGCAACAATCGGAAAAGTACTCGGCGTGACCGGAAGATTGAAGGGGAATAATTTTCGATTTGAACTTTCCAATGCGAAAGAGAATCGACAAATGGCGTTAGAGATCTATCCGAATATTTCCATCGGGAAGAAAAAGGGAAATCTTATTTCGGCGTATACGCATAACACTCACTTTCAATTACAATTCTGCAGCGGATATGTTATCAGCAAGGATGTCGGGGAAGTGACCTTTGTGGGTGAAACGAAGGACAAAGTCTCCGCAATCGTTATTGAAAAAGAAGGGGGCTGCACGTTTTATGCAAATGTGGATCGTAAGATTCTTTCTGGTGACTATCGCATGGTAAGCATCGATGTGATGCTGGCGGGAATAGCACTGTCATTGACCGAGACAGATAAGAAAACTAAAAAGAAATGATCGCAGTTTCGGTATTCAAGGAGTATACAGAAATATCTTTTTCTTCAGCAGCAATTCAACGGACAGCAGAATATGTGTGTCGAAGTGAAGGAGTGAAAATTGCGGAACTATCATTTGTTATAGTAGATGACGGTACCATGAGAGCAATGAACAAAAAATTTTTGAACCACAATTATATTACCGATGTCATTACATTTCCTTTGGAACAGAAGGGTGTGAATGCCGAGATCTACATCGATGCTCAGCAGGCAAAACGACAGGCGAAGGAGCAGGCAGTGACAGTGAAGAATGAAATGATGCGATTGGTGGTGCATGGTACTCTCCACGCCATCGGCTATCGTGACACAACGAAAGGGTCTAAGAAGAGGATGGATTCGATCCAGGAACGATATGTTTCAGAATTGAATGTGAAAAAGTGAAGGGAGAAAAAAGAATGCAGGAAAAAATAGTTGAGATATTAGTCTACCTGATTGGTGAATTGAGAAACAATATTCCGATCAATGATATCGATCTGGCGGTTCTCTCTCAAAAAGGATATTCAACAACGGAGATTAGCACCGCATTTAATTGGCTTTACGAAAAGATCTCTGACGGTGAAAATATCATTACAGATACCGCCCCAAGTTCGCCCCATTCGCATCGTGTGCTGCATGATGTTGAACGAGCGGTGATTAATGCGGAGGCGTACGGTTATTTGATCCAATTGCGGGAATTAGGCTTGATCACAGAAATGGATATTGAAGTGATTATAGACCGGATCATGATGAGTGGATATGCTGCCATCGATCTTCACGAAGTAAAATCAATGGTTGCACAACTAATGGCCGAGAGTGATGATTCATTCAATACCGGAAGCAGAACGATGCTCGGCGGCAAAGATACAATCAATTAATCAAGGAAAAGTAGTTTTCAAACATGGGAAAATCGTTAATCATAGTAGAGTCACCTTCAAAAGCAAAAACAATCAACAAATATCTTGGAAAAGACTATGTTGTTGAAGCATCAGTCGGTCACATCAAAAATCTTCCGAAAAGCAAATTGGGAGTTGATGTGGAGAACAACTATGCATCGGTATATGAGATCATTGCCGGTAAAGAAGAAGTTGTCAACAAATTAAAAGCTTGTGCAAACGATGCAAAGAACATCTATATCGCGACTGACCCTGACCGTGAAGGAGAAGCCATTGCCTCCGATATTGCGGAAGAATTAGAAGACAAGAATAAAAATATTTATCGTGTGTTGTTTCACGAAATTACCCCGAGCGGTATTGCTGAAGGTATGGACAATCCGCGCAAGGTGGATACGAATCTAGTCGAATCACAGCGTGCTCGTCGCGCCATGGATCGACTGGTAGGATATAAGGTGAGCCCGTTCTTATGGAAGACAGTCTATTATGGATTGTCAGCAGGCCGTGTTCAATCTGTTGCGTTGAGAATTATTTGCGAACGGGAAGAAGAGATCAAGAAATTTGTTCCGGAAGAATATTGGACGGTGAGTGCAGAATTCAAAACGGATGTCTCTGAACCATTCATTGCCCGTCTGGCAAAAATTTCCGGAAAAGATCCTGTCATCGGAAATGAACTGATATCAAATGAGCATGTGCAGGCGATTCAGAAGCAGCAGTATAAGATTTCCGATGTCCAAAAGAAGGAAGTCAAAAGGAATCCGAATCCGCCGTTTATCACCAGTACGTTGCAGCAAGAAGCCGCCAGTCGTTTGCGCCTTTCAGCAAAACGGACAATGATGCTTGCACAAAAATTATATGAAGGTATCGATCTTGGAGATGATGGAACGGTCGGTCTAATCACGTATATGAGAACAGATTCCACGCGCTTAAGTACGGAAGCGGTTGAGAGTGTCAGGGAATACATCTACTCCAATTATGGCGCGGAATATTTGCCGAAGGACAAGCGCGAGTACAAAAAGGGAAAATCATCACAAGATGCGCACGAAGCCATCCGTCCAACGTCAATTAAATTTACACCCAAATATGTTAAAAGACATCTCGATAAAGATTTGTATGCGCTCTATCAATTGATTTGGAATCGCTTTGTCGCATCACAAATGAGCAATGCAACCTTTGAGCAGTTGACGGTGGACATTACCGGTGGTATATATTTATTCCGTTCCACAGGTTCTGTTCCCATCTTTCGCGGATTTTTACAAGTGTATGATGATGTTATGGAAGAGCAGGGTATCGATGCTGACGAAGATCCTACATCGAAGATACCAGCAAATCTTGTTGCCGGTGAAAAAGCAAACCTTGAAAAGCTTTTGCCCAAGCAACATTTTACCAAACCACCGGCTCGGTATACGGAAGCCAGTTTGGTCAAAAAACTTGAAGAACTTGGCATTGGTCGACCGAGTACATACGCTCAGATTGTTTCTACCATTCTCAATCGCCAATATGTTGATCAGCAAGATCGAAAACTGAGTGCAACCGGCCTCGGTATTGTTGTGATTAAGATATTAATGAAATGTTTTCCGGAGATCGTCAATTACAAATTCACGGCGCAAATGGAAGATGAACTGGAAACCATTGCCAGCGGCGAGAACAATTACATAAAAGTACTTGATGATTTCTACAAACCGTTCAGTCATTCACTCGAACATATGAATGATGAAGCGGGAAAGATCAAAAAATCACTTCAGCAGGATGCCGGTGAAGCATGTGATCTCTGCGGTAAACCGATGATCATCAAATGGGGTCGATACGGACAATTTAAAGCCTGTTCCGGGTATCCGACGTGTAAAAATCGCAAACCGTTGGAAGATGAGACGGAAAAATATGCTCACGTTACCGGATTGATCTGCAAATTATGCGGTGGCGAAATGAAAGTAAAAGGAGGGCCATTCGGTACCTTTCTTGGCTGCTCGAATTATCCAACATGTAAAAATACTCAGGCAATCAGCACCGGTGTCAAATGTCCGAAGTGCGCTGATGGTGAGATCGTGCAAAGTAAAACACGGAAGAAAAGAATCTTCTTTCGCTGTTCGAATGCAACCGGCGATAATAAAACATGCGATTTTATTTCATGGGAAATGCCGGTAATGCAGCCGTGTAAAAGCTGCGGCAATACATATCTGACCAAGAAGTCGACAAAACGAAAAGGCGATTATCTGCTCTGTCCGAGCTGCAAAGAAGAATATTATCTTGACGAGCAGGAAGCGCAGGCCATTGCTGTCTAGAAAGCAGAATGCAAAAACTGATCAGTGCATATCTTTCGTACCTTGAACACGAGAGAAATTTCTCACAGCATACCATTGTTTCGTATGCGAACGATCTTGCTCAATATTTCTCATTCCTTAAAAACGAATTCCCTGAATTGATCGAAAAACATGATGGCACCGATACCGGTGTCATTCGTGCTTTTCTTGGAATTCTCTTAGATTCGGGCCTCTCAAAAAAAAGTATTGTTCGCAAACTCTCTACGTTACGTTCGTTTTACAAATTCCTCGTTCGTAAAAAGGTACTGCGCCAAAACCCGGCATTAAACATCATCACTCCGAAAGTAGAAAAAAAACTGCCGCAATTTGTAGACAAAGAATCGATGGAGAAGGTTCTTGCTCTTCCGGACACGGAAGAATTTAGCGGTTCTCGCGATTCAGTGATGCTGGAATTATTTTACGGAAGCGGCATTCGTCGTGCGGAATTAATAGGATTGAATCTTGAAGATATTGATGAGCGAAACCAAACAATAAAAGTGACCGGAAAGGGGAATAAACAAAGAATCATCCCGTTCACCCTAAAAGCAAAAAAATCCATTCAACACTACCTTACCTTCCGAAAGGAGATTATCTCGCAATCAGCATCTACGGAATCTGCTCTGCTGTTGAATCATCACGGCAAACGATTAACACCGTCAACGGTGAATACATTGGTGAGTAAATATCTTTCCGGTGTCACCGAAATCCAAAAGAAAAGTCCTCACGTCTTGCGGCATTCTTTTGCAACACATTTGCTGGATAATGGCGCCGATATCATGGCGGTGAAAGAATTGTTGGGGCATGAGAGTCTTTCCACAACCCAAGTATACACACACGTGACGGTTGAACGGCTAAAGAAAATCTATCGACAGGCACACCCAAAAGCAACAACATGAAAGGATTGTATTATGGACATGCACATCACTGCCAGACACTTTAAGGCTCATGAGACACTGCGTACGTATGCGTTTGACGCGATCAATAAACTGGAAAAATTTTATGATGGGATCCTCAGCGCAAAACTTATTCTCAGTTATGAGAGGTCATTGAATAGCATTAAAGCAGCAGAATTGATTGTGAAAGTGCAAGGTGATATTTTAAAATCACTCGAAAAATCATCCGAATATCAAAAATCCATCGATGCTGCGGTCTCAAAAATTGAACGCCAATTGCTCAAGCATAAATCAAAGAAACACGAAAAACAAAAAACGGTTATTCGAACCAAGACATCGAAAGCATAAGAGGAATTATGGCATTAAAGATTGGGAAGGAGTATCGAAAACAAGATATCACCGTAGGGTTTTTGTTTGAAAAGAACAAAGATCGGTTAAAACTTGAACCATTAGTAAATGTTGGTCTGGATAATAAGATTAAAGAAAAAAGTATTCACAGACCCGGTCTGGCTTTGGCTGGCTACGTGGGACTTTTTACGTACGACCGCGTTCAGGTATTTGGAAATACCGAGATCCGGTATTTAAAAAGTATGCCGTTGGAAAAACGGGTGGAAGCATTTAGCACCTTATTCAAATTTGAAATTCCGTGCATTGTCATCACCAATAAAAATCCGATGGATAAGGAATTGCTGAAGATAGCGGAAGATCACAATGTTCCGGTATTCAGAACACCATTTGAAAGCACAAAACTTGTCTACCTGCTTGGAGATTTTCTCGATGATCAATTTTCGCAACAATCTACAATTCATGGTTCATTCGTGGATGTCTATGGTATCGGCCTGTTGATCGTCGGTCGATCCGGTATTGGAAAGAGTGAGGTTGCGCTCGATCTTATTGAGCGTGGCCATCGTTTGGTTTCAGATGATGTTGTGACAATTACGAGAAAAGGTGAAAATATCCTCATCGGTACGGGAACCGATCTGGTAAAGCATTTCATGGAGATTCGCGGTCTTGGTTTAATTGACGTGCAAAGTATCTTCGGCGTTCGTTCCATCCGATTTCAAAAACGAATTGAAGTGGTGGTGGAGTTGATGGAGTGGCAGCCAAACGGTGATTTTACTCGGACTGGATTGGATCAGGATAAAGTAAGCATTATGGATGTAGAAATACCGCATATACGTCTTCCTATATTCCCGGGAAAGAATGTCACCGTCATTGCGGAAGTGATAGCACTGAATTATTTATCGAAACATTACGGGTATGACGCCGCACAGGAATTCTCGAAAAAGTTGGAAAAAGTGATTCAGACGAAAACGAAAGGGCACGGAAAGCGCAGTATTGACTATTTTGAGCATGATTTTGAATGATTTAGCCCTTTTTAATTTCAATTCTTGACAAAACGCTCATATTTTTTTATTTTCTTACTGCATATTTAATATAAACAAGCAGGTGACGGTGAAACGAAGAAAACTATTTTTCTACTCGGACGAGTATGTTTCGTATGTTGAGGCAAAAAGATACCGCCTTAAAATGACGGGTATGATTGCTTTGACAACGATCATCGTTGTATTTGGGTTGGGATTTGTGAATAACTCCTATGGAGATTTTCTTGGTCTCGGAATTAAAACGACCGGTGAGTTATCCACGGAAAACTCTCTCTTGAAACAACAATTGAAAGAGTTGAACGCAAAAATGGATGCGTATACCTCTTCGTTACAATCTCTAGCACAAAGCGATAATCAACTTCGTTCAATTGTTAACCTTCCGAAAATTGACATTGAAACTCGTCAGTTAGGAACGGGAGGATCTGCAATAGAGTCTTATGATGGATTGATTTCTGTCGATGCAAATGCCTTAATCAGTTCATCACAAATATTGTTGAACAAGCTCGACAAAGAAGTAGCGTTCCAACGATCAAGTTATGAACAGATTTTCAAACAATACGAAAACAATAAGGTTGTTTTCTCTTCCATGCCGGCAGTGAAACCGATGGGTGGGACGTATTCATATCATGGTTTCGGTTTGCGTAATGATCCTATTATCGGCACAATAAAACGTCACGAGGGAGTTGATATCCATAATGATATTGGCACACCTGTTTATGCAACCGGAGATGGAATTATAGAATTTACCGGACCAACCGGTAGTGGATATGGTACTGCGGTGGAAATTAATCACGGTTACGGTTATAAGAGTTGGTATGCGCATTTATCAAAGTGTATTGCAAGATCCGGTCAAAAGGTGAAACGCGGGACATTGATCGCATATTCAGGCAATACGGGCCGCTCAACCGGACCACATTTGCATTACGAAGTAATTCGTCATGGTGAAAAACAAAATCCTGTGGAATATTTCGTTGATGATGTTGATTACGAAAAGATCCGCGCACAGCTTGTTAACAAAAAAAATTAGAATAAAGGTATTTGTTTTATGATTTGGACTATGGAACTGGCTTCGTATCTTGATGATGCTCCGTGGCCTGCTACAAAAGAGGAATTAATCGATTATGCAATTCGGACGGGTTCACCGCCGGAGTTAATTGAAAATTTGAATGAATTGGAAGATGCTGAAGAACCATATGAGAGCATAGAAGATATATGGCCAGATTATCCGACCGATGGTGATTTTTTTTACGAAGACGAAAACGATTACTAATCAATTCGTTCAGTACATATGAACAATGATAACCCAGTGTTTTTCCAACTGGGTTTTTTTATTAATTTTTGAATACTGTTTTGAAGTCGTTCCTGTCACATTCATCCGTGTTTTTTTTCCTGTTGATCGTTATTCTGTTTATTTCTGTTTGTGCAGCACAAACAACGGAAACAAAAACAGAAGTGAATTCCATTGATTTTACTATTGATGGAAGTATCTCAAAACAGGAAATGCTTCGCCAAATGACAACATTGGAAACTCCGTGGGGCTTATGGATTTTTTTTAACGAGAATATCTATCAAAAGATCGGAGCACCACGCGAGTACTTTGATCCAAAGCTGTTTAATCTGGATATTGCTCACCTCAAGGATTATCTTCTCGATAACGGATATTTTCAGCATCATATCGACACTGTTTTTTCATTCTCCGAGGATCGGAAGTATGTTGACATCTCAATTCACCTGATAGAAAATAAACGTTCATTGGTGGATTCGGTAATGATTCTCGGTATCGAAAATATTCCACCAGATATCTACAACGATGTGCTGCAGAAATCTTCCGTAAAAGCCGGCGATCCCTATGTCAAAAAAAATGTGGTTGAAGCTCAATCAACTATTCTCCGGCTACTAATGAACTCAGGATACCCCAAAGCATTTTTAGATACGGTAGCGTTGCTGCGATATGCATCAACAAATAATGTATCCATTAAATTGAAATTCAATCCCGGTAATCGGTACATCTTCGGTGACGTTCAGATCGACCGAGTCGAAGATGATATTGACAGTGCCGTGATATTTCGACAAATGGATTTCATACCGGGTGAAGTGTTCAATGAAGAACGACGGTTGATCAGCGAACAAAATTTAAACAGGCTCGGTGTATTTGAATTTGCAAGTGTTCGCCAGTCGCAGGGAATATACGATCAATCATCCGATACGATTCCGATGTTGATATCGTACCGGATGCTGGAATTGCAGGAAATAACTCCTGAAGTGCTGATGTTTAACGAATACGGTACATTTTTCTCGACCGGCTTCGGTCTTTCGTACAAACACCGAAATCTTTTCGGAGGGGCACAAAATTTTTCCATTTCGTCCAGTGCCCGTGCAAATAAAATTGAAGATTTACATATTGGCAGAGCAATATCAAAAGGGTTGGCCGAACCAACATTGTTCGGTAAAGCTGATGTCCAAACGCAGCTGACATTCCCGTATTTTTTTAGCAATAAAACAAGCGCATCCATTACGCTGACAGCAGAAGCGGAAAAGCAAGTCGATTATGATCTCAATACCCTCCGCGCAAAGTTCTCCTTTCCTACAAAACTTGCATTATATACATTGGGAATAACGGAACTGAATATTGAACGTGTCGATCCTAATTATCGCACTGCCATTGCGCAGGGAATCCGACCGGATGATTCCACAAAACAATTCAATGTGATTGAATCGTATACTCTGCAGCGCGACAAGACCAACAATATTTTTTCTCCCACCTCCGGATTCTTTCATTCCATCTCGGTTGAAGAAGCTGGGGTGATTAATGTACTTGCAGGAGGATTTAATTTACCGTATTCAGAATACTATAAGGTGACCGCACTGATAAAACATTTCTTCAGCAGTGAGGAGGATCTTGGAAGTGTGTATGGTTTTAAATTAAAAGGGGGAATTGCACAGTTGTATAATTTAAAAAATACAACTCCTGTTCCATTGCCGCGAAGATTCTTTGTGGGTGGCAGCGGAAGCGTCCGAGCTTGGAAGGACAGACAGTTATCATCGTTCGGAGATACATTGAAAGGGGGAAATGTGCTGATTGAAGGGAGCTTGGAAATTCGTTCTCAAATGTTTCCCAATGGTGGTAAAATATTCAATGTTCTCGAACTCCCCCGGTTTTGGTCTGTCTTATTTTTCGATTATGGAAACACATGGTATTCTGCTTCCGATATTTCTTTGAATACTGTTGCATTGGCGGTCGGGTTTGGACTTCGGTATGAAACGTTTGTCGGTCCGGTCCGTGCTGATGTTGCGTGGAGATTGTACGATCCCCAAAAACCATCCGGACAACAATGGCTCTATGAGCAGGCGTTTTTCCAAAATTCATTTTCCATCGTCAATATTGGAATTGGGCATGCATTCTAATTGGAAACATATTATAGGTCAACACCGTGTGCAATGGATACTCCAAAGCGCCATTCGTAATCAGCGCCTTGCTCACGCTTATCTTTTTTGGGGAAATGAAGGGGTTGGTGCGGATGCATTGGCAATAGAATTTGCAAGGACATTGCTCTGTCACCGTGGCGGAGAATGTGCCTGCGGAGAATGTCCCAGTTGCAAAAAGATGGATACACTGCAGCATCCGAACGTGAAGCTTATTTTTCCGTTGCCGGGTGGTGATGCGGAAAAAAGTGATGAGAGCGATTCACTTGAGAATGATGTGCTTGACGAAGTGCGAAAACAAATCGCAGAAAAAGCAATTAACCCGTATTTCCATATTGATATTCCCAAAGCCAAGTTTATTCGTATCAAATCGATTCGTGAGATTAAAAAAGAATCTTCCATGAGTAGTGCGGAACGAGGGAAGAAGATCTTTATCATCTTTGATGCCGATGCGATGAATGATGCCGCGACAAACTCGTTGTTGAAAGTATTGGAAGAGCCGTTGGACGAAGTACATTTCCTCTTGGTCTCCTCACGGAAAGATGCTTTGAAACAAACAGTCATTTCGCGGTGTCAATTGATTCAATGTTCCATGCTTTCTGACGGTGAGATTGCTTCGGCATTGATAGAGCGGGAACAGGTGGAGCAGCAACAAGCACAATTTGTTGCGCGTCTTGCCAATGGTAATTATACAAGAGCATTAGAATTGCTTGGAAACGATATTGCCAAATATCGGAGCGATGCAGTGCAATTCTTGAGGAGCGTTTTAGGAACATCGTCCGTAAAATTGTTTGAGGAACAGGAAGAATATTTAACCGGAAACAAACGCGACAATGCGGAACAGTTACTGGCGATGCTCTTGGTCTGGTTTCGTGATACGATAATCGTCCGGGAAGAATCATATTCAAATATTCTCAACATCGATCAGGAATCTGACCTTAAGAATTTTGTCAAGAGATTCGGTGCAAAAAATCTTGAAGCGTGTATTGCATCAGTGGAGCGGGCACTCGGACTTCTCCGAAGAAATGTGTATCTTCCATTAGTAATGCTCTCATTATCGGTTCATTTACGCAGAATTCTGCATGCAAAATAATTTTAAACGAATTTTAGTTACATCCGCTTTACCATACGCGAACGGCCATATCCATTTGGGTCATTTGGCAGGATGTTACGTTCCGTCGGATATTTATACACGATATCAGCGATTGCAGCATCGTGAAGTGCTTCACATTTGCGGTTCCGATGAACACGGTGTTGCGATTACTATTTCCGCTGAAAGAGAAAAAACCACACCAAAAGCAATTGTTGACAAGTACCATGAAGCAAACAAGACAACATTTGCGCAGTTTGGTATTCAGTTTGATAACTATTCCCGCACATCGCTTCCAATCCATCACGAAACTGCAAAAGAATTTTTTCTTGATCTATTAAAGAAAGGTTACCTTGTCTCAAAGGAACAAGAACAATTCTATGACGCCGAAGCGAAGATGTTCCTTCCTGACCGTTACGTTGAGGGAATTTGTCCGAACTGCGGTTATGATAAAGCTCGCGGTGACCAATGCGACAATTGCGGGAAGTATTATGATCAGTTGGAATTGAAGGAACCGAAGAGTTTAATTTCAGGGAAAACTCCCGTCGCGAAAAAAACGAAACATTGGTATTTCACCCTCGGAAGTTTTCAATCGAAACTGGAAGAATTTGTACAGGGGCATTCAAAAGATTGGAAAGATAATGTTCTTCAGCAGACACGCAGTTGGCTGAAAGAAGGATTGCAGGACCGAGCAGTGACTCGCGATTTAAGCTGGGGTATTCCGGTGCCGATTGAAGGTGCAGAAGGAAAAGTGATCTATGTATGGTTCGATGCCGTACTCGGGTATATCTCTTCAACAAAAGAATGGGCTCTGAAGCAAGGAACGCCAGACAAATGGAAAGAATTTTGGCAGGATCCATCAACACGGTATATCGCTTTCCTCGGGAAAGACAATATTGTTTTTCATACAATCGTTTTCCCGGCAGAACTAATGGCGAAAACAGGGTATATCCTTCCGGATAACGTTCCAGCGAATGAATTTTTAAACCTTGAAGGCGGGAAATTTTCGAAAAGCAGAAATAATGCAATTTATGTGAAGGATATTTTAGAGAAGTATCCTGCGGATATTTTTCGATATACCATCGCAACAAATCTCCCGGAAACCAAAGACTCGGATTTCTACTGGAAGGATTTTCAAGCAAAGAATAATAATGAACTGGCTGATATCTACGGAAATTTCATCAATCGAACCATCACATTTGTAGCGAAGAATTTTGAGAATAAGGTCCCTGTTCGTGGCGCAGAAAATGACCGGGACAAAGAAATTTTGGCGTATGTTCAATCAGCGCCAAAACGTATTGGGGATTTGATCGAGCAGTTCAAATTCCGGGATGCCACGATGGAAATGATGAATGTGGCTCGTGCAGCCAACAAGTATTTTAATGATAGCGAGCCGTGGAAAACATTCAAGTCAAATCCCGAACAGTGCGGTACCACATTAAATATTTGTCTTAACATTGTTCGTTCGCTGGCTATTCTTTTTGCTCCCGTAGTCCCGTTTTCTTCGGACAAAGTATGGAAGATGTTGAACCAGAATGGTTCTATCAGTAATGAACAATGGTCTACAGCGGGAGCATCACAACTCACTGAAACACATCAATTAGGTCAATCAGAAATTTTATTCACAAAAATTGAGGATAGTACAATCGAACAGGAACTTGAAAAACTCGCCGTACCGACCGGTACTACAACAGAGGCAACACCAGCGACCAGCACGTATACTCCGCTGAAAGCGCAAATTACATACGATGATTTTTCGAAAATTGATTTCCGTACCGCTAAAGTTGTTGAAGCAATACCGGTTCCAAAATCAAAAAAATTATTGCAGCTACAAATTGATTTAGGATTTGAAAAACGCCAAATTGTAGCCGGTATAGCTGAAAAAGTGACGCCCGAACAATTAATTGGTAAAACAATTATTGTTGTCGCCAATCTTGCCCCCGCAAAATTGATGGGTGTAGAATCGAACGGCATGCTATTAGCAACGGCAGCGGATGGTGAGAATTTTGCGTTATTAACTTCTTCGAAAGATGTTGAAACAGGAATAGGAATAAAATGATCGTCGTAACCGGTGGTGCAGGATTTATCGGCAGCGCAATGATTGCGAAACTCAACGAGAAAGGCGAGTCTGACATTCTGGTTGTGGATGAACTCGGTACGTCATCAAAATGGAAGAATCTTGTGGGGAAGCGTTTTACCGATTATATCCACAAGGACAACTTCATTGAGATGTTATTGAATGACCGTCTTCCAAAAATTGAAGCGATCATCCATATGGGAGCGAATTCCTCCACGACAGAAAAAGATGTTGACCACCTTATGGAGAACAATTACCGGTATACAAGAATTCTGGCAGAGTGGGCGATCAGAAAAAAAGCGAGATTCATTTACGCCAGCAGCGGCGCGACCTATGGCGATGGGATGCTTGGTTTTTCCGATGACGATGGAGTATCGCCTACGCTTGTACCGTTAAATGCGTACGGATATTCAAAACAGATATTGGATCTCTGGGTTCTTCAACACGAGTTGCAGAGTAAAATTGTTGGAATAAAATTCTTCAATGTCTTTGGCCCAAATGAATATCATAAAGGGGAGATGAAGAGTCTTGTCTGCAAAGCGTATAACCAAATTCAAGAAATTGGAAAGATTCGTCTGTTCAAATCCTACAAACCGGAATACAAACATGGCGAACAAGTGCGGGATTTTGTTTACATCAAAGATTGCACCGAAGTATTATGGTGGTTTTTGAATTCGCCAAAAGTGAATGGTATTTTCAATCTTGGAACAGGCAAAGCACGAACTTGGAACGATCTTGCGAAAGCAGTCTTTTCCGCATTAAACATTCCTCCAAACATCGAGTACATAGAAATGCCCGAAGAGATTCGCGGTGCCTATCAATATCATACAGAAGCAACAATCACAAAATTGCAGTCATCAGGCTGCCCCGTCCAGTTCCGTTCACTGGAAGAATCGGTGAAGGATTACGTACAAAACTATCTGCATCTAAATAGTAAACATCTTTAATTGTGAAATCGATTTTAAAAGCCGTATCTTTACAGTAATAAAAAGAAACCTATTGAATACTCTTTCCATCATACTCCATTTCTTAGAGACGATCTATATCTCATCGTTCATCCTTTCTGACAGTTCCGTCGCAAGCTAAAATTGTTTTTCACGCTGTATCTTCTTCTTTCATTTATTTTTTAGCTATATCATACATCACACATTAACGTTCTATCGAGAGGTGTATCTATGAATTGGATCATACTTATCATTGCCGGTTTTTTTGAAGTTGGTTTTGCCTCTTGTTTAGGGAAGGCAAAAGAAACAACCGGTACAACGGCAATGTTGTGGATGGTCGGTTTTTTCGTTTCTTTGTCAATCAGTATGTTTTTACTGTATAAAGCGGCTCAATCGCTTCCGATTGGGACTGCTTATGCTGTTTGGACAGGCGTCGGTGCAGTAGGAACTGTGCTGGTGGGTATTCTGGTATTCAAAGAGCCGGCAGATTTTTGGCGTTTATTGTTTTTAACAACTCTTATCGGTTCCATTATTGGTCTCAAAATAGTCTCGACACAATAAAAAATTATTTACAACATCACAAATAACAATAATCAGGAGATGCATCAATGAAGAAAAAAGGTTTACTACAAGAAGTCATAAAACAAGTCGATGCGACGAAGTTCGACTCGACGCCGATTATCGACGCCATGCGCGATATGTCGTTTAGTTCACGCGATACCGCTCGCGCAACCGACATTTTTAAGAAAATGATTGAGCATAATGGCTGCACGAATGCTCTGGTATTAGCGGGGAGCACCAGTGCAGGCGGATGTATGAATATTTATTCCGATATGGTGAAATATAACATGGTAGATATGGTTGTTGCGACTGGAGCATCCATTGTGGATATGGATTTTTTTGAAGCACTTGGTTTCAAGCATTATAAAGGAACTCCGTTCATTGATGACAATATGCTTCGGAATAATTATGTTGATCGTATCTATGATACGTATATTGATGAGCAGTCCTTGCAAGTGTGCGACGGCACCATTTTTAAAATTGCGGAATCTCTTGAACCGCGTCCATATTCATCCCGTGAATTCATCTATGAAATGGGAAAGTGGTGCGTAAAAAATGCGAAAAAGAAGAATTCCCTTATTCAATTGGCATATGAAAACAATGTGCCTATCTTTTGCCCGGCATTCTCAGATTCTTCGGCGGGATTTGGTTTGGTAAAACACCAGCACGAACGAATGAAAGCAGGCAAGCCGTATATGACGATTGATTCCGTGAAAGATTTCTACGAATTGACGCAGATTAAGATGAAGGCAAAAACCTCCGGTTTGTTCATGATTGGCGGCGGAGTACCGAAGAATTTCATTCAGGATACCGTTGTTTGTGCTGAGGTACTCGGTGTGGATGTTCCGATGCATGAATATGCGATTCAAATCACCGTTGCAGATGTTCGGGACGGTGCCTGTTCCTCTTCAACATTAAAAGAGGCAAGTTCGTGGGGTAAAGTAAAAACCACTCACGAGCAAATGGTGTATGCCGAAGCGACGACCGTTGTTCCGCTCATCTTCAGTTACCTCTACCATAACGCCAATTGGAAGAAGCGTAAAAAATATGAATGGACAAAAATATTTCAGAAATAGTACACAGAACCCTCCGGAATTTAGGAGGGTTTTTTATTGCACGATGATTGCTTTTGTATTAAGTGGTCATTATATTCTCGCAGATTTTTCTTTGTGTTTTACCAAGAGTAAGGATGTGCTTCTATGGAAAAAGTTCTTGCATTTATCGAATCGAACAAAGACCGTTACCTTTCCGAACTTAAAGATTTCCTTGCGATACCCAGTGTCAGTTCTCAGTCAAATCATAATGGCGATATACAACTTTGCGCGCAATGGATTTCCGATCATGTGCGGACAATTGGGATGCAAAACATCAAGATCATGCCGACTCCAGGTCATCCGGTTGTGTACTGCGACTGGCTTGGCGCTGTAGGAGCACCGACGGTTCTATTATACGGTCACTATGATGTTCAACCGGTCGATCCGCTAAATCTTTGGACATCACCGCCGTTTGAGATGTCGGTCCGCGGAGAGAATATTTATGCGCGAGGATCGGTTGATGATAAAGGACAAGTGTTTATACACTTCAAAGGGATTGAAGCAATCATGAAGCATCACGGAAAACTTCCCGTGAATATCAAAATGATTATTGAAGGGGAAGAGGAGATCGGAAGCCGAAACCTTGAAGAATTTGTACGGCAGAACAAGGAATTGTTGAAAGCAGATCTCGTATTGATTTCCGATTCCTCCATGTATGCGAAAGGTGTTCCGTCAATTGCTTACGGACTTCGCGGTTTAGCATATCTCGAAATTGAAGTAACCGGACCAAACCGTGACTTGCATTCCGGAACATTTGGCGGTGCGGTTCACAATCCTGTTCAAGCATTAAGTGAAATGATCGCTTCTCTTCATGATAAAAATAATAAGGTGAACATTCCGGGTTTCTATAACGATGTTCGTCCATTAACCAAGGTTGAGCGTGCTGCGTATAAAAAATTGCCGCACAGCGATAAAGCGTATGCGAAAGATCTTGGAGTGAAGGAATTGTGGGGCGAAAAAGGATTTTCGACGCATGAACGGACCTGGGCGAGACCGACACTTGAAGTGAATGGAATGTGGGGTGGATATATCGGAGAAGGTGCAAAAACGGTTCTTCCGTCAAAAGCATTTGCAAAAATTTCTTGTCGATTGGTTCCGGATCAAGCCTCATCGAAGATCTCGAAACTCGTTGTCAACCACATTAAAAAAGTAGCTCCGAAATCAGTTGATGTGAAGGTAAAACTCCATCATGGCGGAGAAGCGGCCATTACTCCCATTGACTCTCCTGGTGTGAAAGCCGCCGTTTCCGCATTGGAAAAAGGATTCGGGAAAAAGCCGTTGTATCAACGTGAAGGAGGCTCCATTCCCATCGTAGTTCAATTCAAAAAATTGCTCGGGCTTGACACTGTCCTTTTAGGATTTGGGCTTCCAGATGAAAACGCACACTCTCCCGACGAACATATTAATATTGACAATTTCTATGGCGGGATAAAAACATCGGTGCATTTCTTTCATGAGCTGCCCGATTTTTGGAAATCGAGATCAAAAAAGAAAAAATAATCTATTGAGTTGATGAAAAGATTATTTGTAATTTTTTTGTCATAACATTTTGGTAATACGAATTTTGTATCTTCAACAATCAATTCACTAAAACATCCACCATAAACCAATGAGGGGTTTATATGAAATATGCGATACGCCTTCTGCTGGTGATAGGTATCCTATCCTCAGCAATGTACGCACAAGGAGTAACAACGTCTGCTTTAGCGGGAGTTGTAAAGGATAATAACGGACAAGGTTTGCCCGGTGTTATCGTTATGGCAGTCCATGTTCCCAGCGGCACCAAATACGGTGTCACAACACGGGAAGACGGTCATTACAACCTTGCAAATTTACGTTCCGGCGGACCATATACAGTTTCGGTTTCGCTACTTGGACACGCGAAGCAGGAACGTTCTGGAATTAATTTGCAGCTTTCTCAAACATTGCAACAAAACTTCAGTTTAGTTCCTGAAGATGTACAAATGGAAGCAGTGGAAGTAACTGCTGAAAAAAGTACTATCATGAATGCTGCACGTACAGGAGCGGCAACCGCTATCAGCAAAAATGCAATTGAAGCACTCCCCACGATCACAAGAAAAGTTCAAGACTTTTCACGCTTAACACCCCAATTCGCCGGCAACAACACATTTGGTGGAATGGATAATCGTTACAACAATACGACGATCGATGGTTCCTATTTTAATAATTCGTTTGGTTTGCAAGGTCAACCTGGCGACAGAACAAACGTTGCTCCGGTTTCTGTTGACGCTGTCGAACAAATTCAAGTGAACATCGCTCCGTATGATGTTCGTCAGGGTAACTTCGTTGGCGCCGGAATTAATACGATTACAAAAAGCGGTACCAATAATATTTCAGGTTCTGCATACTACTACATGCGGCATCAAGGTTTAGTCGGACAAGACGCAGCAGCACTAAAGTACAAACCGGGAACATTTAAATACAATCAGATTGGTTTAAATTTGGGTGGACCGATTATCGAAGATAAGTTATTTATTTTTGGTAGTTTCGAAAGTGAAAATCTTACACAACCCGGAACGACTTTTACAGCTAAACGCGCTGGACAATCGGAAGGTGGAAGTGTTACACGAGTTCTCCAAACGGATTTAGATGGATTACGATCCTTTTTAAAATCTAATTTTGGTTATGAAACAGGGCCATATGAAGGTTATAATAATGAAACTCCTGCAATACGTTTTCTTGGCAAGTTGGATTACAACTTGGATGAACAAAATAAATTAATTTTACGGTACATCCATCTTGATTCAAAAACCGACGTACTCGAATCAAGTTCTTCTTCATTAGGACTTGGTACAGGAGGTCGTAACAACGTAACAACAGCGTTGGGTTTCCAAAACTCAAATTATCAAATCGGTGAAAATATCCGGAATATCATCGGTGAATGGAACAGCATCCTCGGCGACAATATGTCGAACAATCTTATTGTCGGATATTCCCATCACGACGAAAGCCGTGAATCACGCGGAACATTTTTCCCCTTTGTTGATATTCTGAGTGCAGGGAATAACTATACATCGTTTGGTTTTGAACCATTCACCCCAAACAATGAATTGCGATATAGCAGCTATCAATTGCAGGATAATTTTTCGTACTCGTTGGATGATCATTATTTCACCCTTGGTGCAAGTATCGAAAAATATCAATCGGAAAATATTTTCTTTCCGGGTGCGCAAAGTGCATATGTCTATAATAAACTTTCGGACTTTTATTCTGATGCAAACGGATATCTTGCCAATCCGGCTCGAGCAGCGGCTGATAGCACACTTCGTCGCTTCCAAGTCCGATGGTCAAATATTCCAGGTCTTGTAAAACCTGTTCAAGAATTGAAAGTACTTTACACCGGTCTGTATGCTCAGGACGAATGGCAAGTAATGCCGGACGTAAAAATATCAATCGGATTACGGCTTGATATCCCGATGTTTGAAGAGACTGGATACAAGAATGCTGAAGTTGATACAATGAATTTTCGCGATGAGAATGGTGCTACCGTTCATTATAAAACTGATAAACTTCCGGATGCCAATATCCTTTGGTCACCAAGAATTGGATTTAACTGGGATGTTACTGGTGAACGCTCAACACAAGTACGTGGAGGAACAGGTATTTTCACTGGAAAACCGGCTTATGTCTGGATCTCCAATCAGATTGGAAACAATGGTGTATTAACAGGATTTGAACAGATCGACAATACAAAGACACGGCCGTTCAATCCAAGCCCGGACCGTTATAAACAAACAGCAACGGGATTACCATCATCAAGTTATGAATTAGCGTTGACCGATCCAGAATTTAAATTCCCACAAGTATGGAGAAGTAATATTGCTGTCGACCAAACACTTCCTTATGATCTTGTTGGAACTGCAGAATTTTTATATGGCCAAGATGTCAATGGCGTTTATTATATCAATGCTAACTTACCCAAAGCAGATACATTATTTGCAGGTGTAGATACCCGTCCGCGATGGAAAACTTCGAACAGAATTTATTCCAAAGTTCCGAATGCTATTGTGATGAAAAATCAAAACACTGGCTATTCTTGGAATTTGGCTTTTTCGTTAGAGAAACCGTTTAGTGAAGGTTGGTTTGCAAAAGCAGCATATAGCTATGGAGAATCAAAAAATACCGTTGATCCGGGTTCAATTGCATCAGGTTCTTGGTTTGGTAATGCTCATAGTGGTGATCCAAATAATCCTGGAGTTGGATTTGCAGCGACATCACCTGGTCATAGAATATTTGCAACTGTTTCCTATCGTGCTGAATATTTTGAAATTGGTTCCACGACAATTTCTTTATTCTGGGAAGCCCGTACGCTTGGATACAATGGTGCATTCGGCGTTACCACTGCAAGCTATACATACAGTGGTGATCTGAACGGTGATGGTGGCGTGAATGATCTTATTTATATTCCAAAAGATCAGTCAGAAATGAATTTTAAAGCGATCACAGGTACTACACCGTTTACAGTACAGCAACAGGCAGATGCATGGGAAGCGTTCATTAAACAGGATGATTATCTCAGCGCAAACAGAGGAAAATATGCTGAACGTAATGCCGTCTTCATGCCGATGACCTATAGAGCTGATTTGAGCATTGTGCAGGAAGTATTTGCTGATTTGTTCGGAAAACGCAATTCATTCCAACTAAGAGCTGATGTTATTAATGTTGCCAATCTGTTAAACAAAGATTGGGGCGTTTCACAAAAATTGGTAACAACAAGCCCGTTGGTAAACCAAACAACAACAGACGGAAGAGTATCATATCAGTTACGTACAGTGAATGGAAAATTGATCGACCATACATTTGATCCGACCAATGGTATCGAGGATGTATTTAGAATCCAACTCGGTATCCGGTATACATTTAACTAATATTCACTGTTGGTGTTTAACAGCCCTGCAGGATTGATCTGCGGGGCTTTTTTTTATCTATGATGAAGAAAATTTTATTTACTGTTTTCTTATTCTTTTCTCTCGTTTATTCGCAAGAGAAATCTTGCACCATTATGATATCGTTCGATGGATTTCGCTGGGACTACCTTGACCGAAACCTGACGCCGAATATTGATTCGTTGATTTCTGACGGCGTGAAAGCAACATCATTGCAGCCCGTCTATCCGACGAAAACATTTCCAAATCATTTGGCTATTGTCACCGGTATGTATGCGGAAAATCATGGTATCATTCAAAATGAATTTATTGACCTTACAACGAAGAGAGTTTATAAGATTAGTGATACGATTGAAGTGAGAGATTCCCGTTGGTATAAGGGAGAAGCAATTTGGGAAACGGCAAGGAAACAAGGGAAAATTACTGCAAGTTATTTTTGGCCGGGAAGTGAATTGAACGACAGTACCAAGCGTCCGAACTATGTTGAACGATATCAGCATACACGACCATATGAAAGACGATTAGAAGGGGTTAAACGCTGGTTAGAACTTCCCAAGGATGAACGACCGGATTTTATAGCACTCTATATTGACGCAACGGATACGCAAGGGCATTGGTTTGGTCCGAATTCAATGGAGATCAATCGTACCATTGCGGAAATGGATTCGCTTATCGGAAAACTCGTGCAGTATCTTAAACAAACAAAGAGATTCGAATCCACAAACATTCTCATCGTCTCTGATCATGGCATGACTGAAATTGATCCACAACGCACAATTGTTGTGGGAGATTATCTTAAAGAAGAAAAATATCTCGCTGAATGGGACGGCCCGATATTGCTTCTTGAATCACTTGAGAATCGCAATGCTGAAATTGTCAATACCTTACGCAGACAATTGAAACATGCTCAAGTGTATTTAAAAAATGAAATTCCGGATTCTTTCCATTTGAAAAAATCAGAATCTGTTTTTTCGATTTTGGTTGCCGCGGATTTAGGTTGGAGTCTTACTGATAAAGAACTGTCGAAGAAACGATTATTGAACTTCCCGAAAGGGAATCACGGCTTCAACCAACATCACAAAGAGATGCAAGGAATATTTGTGGCAAGAGGTCCTGCATTCAAGAAAAAATTTAAAATTGGCACAATGGAAAATATTGATATTTATCCGCTTCTCTGTAAAATTCTGAAGATTCAACAAAACGTGAATATCGATGGCAAGCTGAAAAGAGTTGAGTCTCTGTTGGAATGAACTAAAAGTTCTTTGCTTTTTGGTGGTCATTGTTCTTTTGGAGTTTACCAAATGTTATTGTAATTTTCATTTTTGGGAAAGAACATTCACCATTAATACTGTCGGAGCAATCGATATGAAAATTTATACGAAGAGTGGTGATCAAGGGGAAACAGCATTGTTTGGAGGCGTGCGGGTTCCTAAAGATGCTTTACGAATTGAGGCATATGGTTCCGTTGATGAATTAAATTCGCTACTTGGTGTCATCCGTTCCCTTGAACCGCACAGATCCATTGATACAGTATTGCGTAAAATTCAACATCAATTATTTGAACTCGGTGCAGATCTTGCAACCCCCTTGAGTCATCGGAGCACATTTATTCCTCGAATAAAACTTTCATATGCTCGTCCCCTTGAAAAGGCAATCGATCAATTTGAAGCAAGATTGAAACCGCTGAAAACATTTATACTTCCAGGTGGATCGGTCATTGCCTCACATATGCATCTGGCACGAACCGTTTGCCGTCGCGCAGAACGAAATAGCGTACACTTATCCAGGAACGAAAATATTGGCACTGCTGTTATCGTTTACCTCAATCGTTTATCCGATCTGCTCTTTGTAATGGCTCGATATGCAAATGTTCTTGCCGGACAAGAAGAGGTGCAATGGGTGAGCAGCAAGAGAAAAATAAAATCAAAATCTTAATCTCTTCACATTCCAGACAATGTTTGGGCTTTATCGTTCGTCAATGAAGAAGAGAGATCGGATTTTATCGTACCGTAAATTTTAGTATATTGATGATATAGTTGAAATAATTGAAAAAAGGGAAGCAATGTTAAAGTTTTTTAGCAGTTTATTTGGAAGCAAAAAAGAAAAGGACGTCACCCAGTTAATACCGCTTGTTGAAGAGATTAACGGACAATTCAAGTTGTTACAATCATTAAGCGATGATGAGTTGCGAGCAAAAACGCAGGAGTTTAGAGATCGAATTGCTGAGTCGGTGAAAGAGATTCGGGAACAGATCGCAGAAATCCAATCACAATTGAAGACCGAAACAGATGCAGTTGTTCGCGAAGAACTCTTTACGAATCTGGAAGAGCATGAAAAAGAAGAGTTGGCGACCATTAAAGAGACATTAGATGAACTTCTTCCTGAAGCATTTGCTGTTGTAAAAGAAACCTGCCGTAGAATGCTTAATCAAGATTTTGATGTTGTCGGACACAAATTGAAATGGGAGATGGTTCCGTACGACGTTCAGTTGATGGGCGGAATTGTTCTTCATCAAGGAAAAATATCCGAAATGGCGACGGGCGAAGGAAAGACGCTTGTGGCAGTCGCTCCAATGTATTTAAATGCGTTGGCGGGAAAAGGTGTTCATCTTGTAACGGTGAACGACTATCTGGCACGCCGTGACAGTGAGTGGATGGGAAAGGTTTTTCAATTTCACGGAATGACAGTTGGATGTATTGTGACGAATCAAAATCCTTTCATACGTCGTGAACAGTACAATTGCGATATCACCTACGGTACCAATAATGAATTTGGTTTTGATTACCTCCGTGATAACATGGTGCACACGCCGGACGAGATGGTTCAACGCGGACATTATTATGCCATCGTGGACGAAGTGGACTCCGTGTTGATCGATGAAGCCCGAACTCCGTTGATCATCAGCGGTCCGGTGGAAGTAGATGATCATAAATTCAATGAAATGAAACCGCGTGTGGAGCGGATTGTCAGCACACAGAAAAATCTTGTTGCGCGAATTGTTGCAGAAGCGGAAAAGCTGCTGAATGACGGGAAGAAAGAGGAAGCGGGTGTGTTGTTGTTTCGTGCGTACCGTGGCGATCCAAAAAATAATAAACTGACGAAAATGTTCTCCGAGGGTGCTCCAAAGAAACTGATGTTTGAAACAGAATCGGTGTATATCGCAGAGCAGAACAAACGCTTGCACGAAATAGATGACGAGTTGTATTATTCAATCGAAGAAAAGAATCATTCCATCGACCTGACGGAAAAAGGGCGCGAGTTTATGGCCAGTGGCATGGACAAGGATATGTTTGTCCTACCGGATGTCGGAACAGAAATGAGTTACATTGAAAATGATACGACAGTGTCATTTGAACAGAAGCAAATAAAGAAAGATGAAGTGAACAGGGTTTTTGCGGAACGAAGCGACCGTGTCCACACCGTCCGACAATTGTTGCGTGCGTATTCGTTGTACGACAAAGATGTTGAGTATGTTGTTACTGACGATGGCAAAGTACAGATTGTTGATGAATTTACTGGTCGTATTCTACACGGCAGAAGATACTCCGATGGTTTACACCAAGCGATTGAAGCGAAAGAAGGAGTTCATGTTGAACGTGATACGCAGACAATGGCGACCGTTACGCTGCAAAATTATTTCCGCCTCTATAAAAAATTAGCAGGTATGACCGGTACAGCGGAAACGGAAGCGGCAGAATTTTTTGATATCTATAAATTGGATGTTGTTATCATTCCGACCAATAAAGATATTATCCGCGATGATTTAAATGATGTTGTCTATCGCACGAAACGGGAAAAATACAATGCATTGATCACCCAGATTAAGGAGTTAAGAGATAAAAAACAGCCGGTGCTTGTGGGAACAACAAGTGTTGAAGTTTCAGAAACACTCAGCAGAATGATGACACGGGAAAAAATCCCGCACAATGTTTTGAATGCGAAACAACATCAACGCGAGGCAGAAATTGTTACCAATGCCGGTTTGCCGGGTGCAGTAACAATTGCAACGAATATGGCAGGACGCGGAACAGACATTAAGCTCGGTCCGGGAGTTCGTGAAGTCGGTGGTCTGTCCATTATTGGTACTGAGCGGCATGAAGCTCGCCGAATCGATCGTCAGTTGCGTGGTCGTGCAGGGCGCCAAGGCGATCCCGGTATGACAAAATTCTTTCTATCGTTGGAAGATGATTTGATGCGGTTATTCGGCAGTGATCGTATTGCATCGATTATGACGAAAATGGGAGCGGAAGAGGGGGAAGTGATCGAACATACGATGATCACCAGAATGATAGAACGCGCTCAAAAGAAGGTTGAAGAGAATAACTTCGGTATCCGTAAACGATTACTGGAATATGACAACGTCATGAATCAGCAGCGCGAAGTGATTTATTCCAAACGTCGTCATGCGTTGTTAGGTGAGCATTTGGAAGATGATATTTATCAGATGCTTGATGATTACATTGAAGACGTCGTAGAACGACATTTCGAACCCGGAACGCTGGATGAAATGGTCGATGAACTGCGATCGAATTTGTTGATCGATGTGAAAATGACTCCAACGGAGTTTCAAACACTCGGTGTCCATGGCGTGAAAGAACGAGTGATGTTAACCGCTACGGAATTTTTGAAACGCAAACGAGAATCGGTCGGCAATGAAGCGATGAATTTCATCCAAAAAATCTCGCTGTTGCAGATCATCGATTCGCGGTGGAAAGAACACCTGCGGGAAATGGACGATCTGAAAGAGGGGATTTACCTCCGGGCGTATGGCCAAAAAGATCCAATTTTGGAGTACAAATCGGAAGCGTATAAAATGTTTGTTGAACTTGTCGGTTTAGTCAACCGCGAAGCGCTGAACATGGTCTTTAAACTCTTCCCTGAGAATCAACAGCAGATTGAAGCACAACAGCAGCGACGCGGTTTCAATCGAGAGCGCATGACGTTGACACATTCTGCTTCTACCGGAATGGGACTGCAGGGGAACATTGATGTTGAAGAAGGCGATGGTAAACAACAGCAACAACATCAAGCGCCGAAAGTTCAACAGATCTTTTCCGGTGATAAAGTAGGACGAAATGATCCCTGCCCCTGTGGCAGCGGAAAAAAATATAAAAACTGTCACGGTAAGAATGCATAAACAGATTAAGCCATTATCAACGGGAGTCGTTCGACTTTTTCTAAAGAGAATTCCTTTGGTAATGGTTTTTTTGTTGCTTGTTGATTGCTCGGGGCAACAAGAGATTAGTGCACTCTGTAAGAGCAAAATCTCAGCGGCACTTATTTCAATGGTATCCGAAACTGCAGATGACGGGCGGCCGATAGAAATTGTTGTTACCGTCAGCGATTCAACAGGTATTCAACCGTTGTTTCCGTCGCTGACCTTTCCGAATGCTAATGTTGCTCTCGGTCACTTAACAAGACGAGAAATATTTTCATTATGCTCCGTGAGCGGCGTTTCGTACATCGATAAACCAAGAATATCATTTCCTAAATAATCACTCCCATCGGAGGAACCATGAAGCACATCGTTACATTTTTTGCAGTACTGTTCACAGTTGTTACCGTCTCGTTATCACAATCGTTTGATCGATCAAAAATTGATATCCGGTTGTTGGATGATGTTGATCAATTCATTTCAAAAAAATCTGAACAGTCATTTCGATTCTTCAAATCGACCGGTGAGCAAGAGTATGTTGATGTGATAGTCTTTTCGACTGCATTTGATGAAGCTAAATCAATCGGCGTTCGACCGATGGCGCAATATCCGGAATTTTTTACTGCTCGAATGGATGTTGCCACGATGTTAAAATTGAGTAATCTCAAAAGCACAGTGTATATTCAGGCACCCAAAATGCGCTATCCGAAATTAGATAAGAGTCTGATAGAAATGAAAGTTGATAAACTTCATGCCGGCACGGTGAATGGGACAGTGTACAAAGGGAAGAACGTAATCGTCGGCGTTATTGACAGCGGAATTGATTGGAAGCATTTAGATTTCCGTTCGGATACTGACACCACCAAAACGAGACTTCTTTTTTTATGGGATCAAACAGACAGCAGAACCGGTGTCGGTCCTTCAGGCTTTAATTACGGAGCCGAATACACCGCTGCCGTAATTAATAACGAACTCGACGGGACTCCAGCTGGTGCTGTTCTTGAAGAAGATATAAGCGGACATGGAACACACGTCGCTAGTACTGCAGCAGGGGATGGCTCGGTCTCTTCCGGAAAATTTAAAGGTGTTGCCCCTGAAGCAGATCTGATTATCGTCAAAGGTGGAGATAATGGATTCTCCACGACAAACATTATTAATGGCATTACCTATATACGACAAAAAGCAGTTGCAGCCGGAAAACCATTTGTGATCAATATGAGTCTTGGGGGACATGATGGTTCGCATGACGGAACACAACCGGAAGAAGTGACGGTGAATACCGAATTGAGTGGCACAACCGGAAGGCAAATTGTTATCGCTGCCGGAAACGAAGGATCCGATGCAATCTATGGAACAGCGACATTAACAAATGGAACATCAAAATCATTTACATTTGATATTCCCGTTTATACTCCGACGAGTGGCACAACGAATGATTATGTCCTTTTTAGTGCATGGTATAAAACCGGAGATAATTTTACTGTTGAAGTAAAGACACCGAACAATACAACAGTTATGGCAGCGTCAGGTGCTTCTCAACAAAATTCTACAACCAATGGACATGTCAAAATCCTAAATGGAACAGGAGCGGCTAATTCCAAAGGAGTAAAGGAATGCATTATTGAAATTTATGATGCTACGACGACGACGCCAGCTGCTGGGACATGGACAATAACTGTTACTGGTGGAACAATGTCCCAAGGAGGACTCTTTGATATCTGGTTATCGGGATCATCCATTCAAGGGAATGGCGGTGAAACTGTAGAATTTACTTCCGGTCATTCCTTCTCGAAACTTGTCGGAATGCCGGGAACTGCAGAAAACGGAATTACTGTAGGCTCGTATGTAACGAAATGGAGTTGGACTGCTATTGATAACAATACATATGCATATAACGGTACAGATCGTACAAATAATTTTTCAACATTCAGCAGTATGGGACCCACCCGTGATGGAAGGCAGAAACCTGATGTTAGTGCTCCAGGTCAAGCGATTGTTGCTGCTCGAGCAGCAACAGTTTCATTTTCCGATCCCGTATTGATAGCACCGAGTGGAAAATATGTCGTTGAACAGGGTACAAGCATGGCATCACCCCACGTTGCCGGTTTGGTAGCATTAATGCTGCAGGCGAAACCGTCTATTACGCCTGAAGCGATTCGATCGGCAATTATTTCGGCTGCAAGAAAAGATGCATCCACTGGTAATTCTGCGAGCGCACAATGGGGAAACGGAAAAGTTGATGGTCAGGCAGCGTTACAGTCATTATTGTCAGTCCAATTGGAATCGGAAAATATTCCCAAAACATATATCCTTCAACAAAATTATCCGAATCCGTTTAATCCAGAGACACAAATATCATTCTCTATTCCCAAAGCCTCTTTTGTTACTGTAAAAGTGTATTCTGTACTTGGTGAAGAGGTTGCAACATTAGTGAACGAACAGCTTCCGCCAGGAGAATATTCATCTCGTTTTGATGGAAACAATAGAGCCAGCGGAATATCCTCCAAAGCTGCCGTACCTGCAGGCAGGCAGGGATATGCTTCTGGCGTATATTTTTATACACTGACTGCGGACAATATTTCCGTAACGAAAAAAATGTTACTGTTGAGATAGAGTAAAGAAAAGAGATTGTCTTTCGGCTAAAATCTCTTACATTTGCTCTATGAATTTCTTGGAATTGAACATCAACACAAAACGGCGATTATTGATCTTGTCAATAATCGCCGTAATTGTTGTGATCCATACTCCTCCGCAACGTCTTCACTATTGGAATGCCGATCTTCCGGAAATTCATTTCCTTCGCAGCATACTATTTTTGCTTTCAATCCTCTTCTTTTTTTCTCTGGTAGCCAAACCGATCATTCTTTTTTTTTCTGAACTGAATGGTAATGGTATACTGAAAAAAACTACAATCGGTTCAGCAAAGATTTTTGCCTTCGTCTCGCTGTTAGTCTTTCCAGCAACGCTGGGCATTATGGGTGTCGGTTATTCCTATATGAGTGCATCGCCATTTACGTTTGTGGATATCAGTGATCAATTATATCAACGATTGTTGATGCCCGCCGCTGCATTTTTTTTGTTTGCTAGAGGAACAGGGCTGTATCATGTTTTCAGTTTACTAATAGCTTTTGGGGCTCTTTTTTTACTTCAACTATTTTTTATCAAACGAAATATTAGCCTTACAACATTGGAATATGTTTCGATTGCGACTTCCAGTTTTTTGATCACGCAATTTCAATCACCCGGCTATACTGAACCATTGTCCTATATATTCATCCTGATTCTCCTTACAATGGAATTAGATGAACTCTCTCGTGTCGCACTGATTTCTCTTTCTCTCTGTGCCCATGAAGGAAGCATGCTCGTAATGCTTGTGGTGAGCATGATAATTTTTACCCGCCGAGAAGTATGGTGGATTATTGTGATAGGGGGATTTTATGGATTTATATGGATTGCGAGTTATGGATTTGATGTGCCAAAAATATTAGCGGTGCGATCAGTCGGTCAAATGAGTACTTTGGAATGGATAGTGAAGTATCCTTGGCGGGAAACTCTGGGAATTTTCTTTTCATTGAAACTCTTGTGGCTCTTTATATTCATAGCATTGTTTCGAATAAAACAGCAACGTTTAAATATACTATTGTATACTCTTCCAGGTATTGTCTTAACATTAGCAGCTGTGGACACAAGCAGAATGGCGGGGTTTAGTTTTGTTGCTTTGTTATATTCTATCATCTTTATCAAACAAAATAATATCCTGAAAGATAACCAGTTCAAACTCGCTTGTGCAATAAATCTCTGCATTCCTGCAGTTTATGTAGGTTTGAATTCTGGTATCGTTTATTTTGACGGAGTATATCAATTGTTACAATTTGGTATTTTTATAAAATAATTATACCTCATTACTACTGTCAAAATAAATCTTAAGTGAATACAAAATTGGTCATAGTACCTCAAATTTATTTTGATAATAAGTAGTTAGCCCCTTTTGTTACATAGGAGAGATCGTTTTAAAGTGCGTGGGTGCGAAATTTAGGAGGACAGAGCGAATGGGAAAGCGATGAATGACGGGACTTTTGATGGCGCGATTCGCGCCATCAACGGGCAAGAGCGAACAGGATTCATCGCGTGCGTTAAATTTCGCAAGGAGTTCTTTTGCTTCTTTTCTTGCTCCGTCAAGAAAAGAAGAGAGTGAAGATTCTTGTTGTTTTTATCTATGTATTTTGGACAAGTCTGATGCCTCATCACAAATTGATATATCGAGATTTTCTATTGTTGGGTGGTATTCTCATTCTAACGGCTATCATCTATTCTCCCGCAATACAATTTGAATTCACCAATTGGGATGATGATATTCATATTACAAATAATCCTTCCATTCAGACCCTTACGCAGCAGTCAATTTCAGATTTGTTCATTCCCACGGATCGGTATATGTATCATCCGTTAACAATGCTTTCGTATATGATCGAGTGGAAGATTGTTGGAGAGCAACCGTGGTTATTCCATACCACCAATATTTTACTACACGGGATTAATATTTGTCTGGTATTCTTTCTTGTCTATCGTTTGTCTCGTAACAATTATATCGCTCTGTTTATTGCAGCACTTTTTGCACTTCATCCAATGCAAGTAGAAAGTGTTGCTTGGATATCTGCACGAAAAGATATCCTTTCAGGATGTTTTGTTCTAAGTTCAGTCATCTTCTATTTTCAGTGGAAAGACAAAAAGAAAACTCGTTATTACCTCACTTCTTTGCTTCTTTTTACCTGTGCACTATTCTCGAAACCCTCTGCAGTTGTTTTACCGTTGGTATTAATTCTGTTTGAACTCCTCGAAGAAAAAAAAATTGGATGGAGTCTGGTAAAACATTCATTTTTGTATTTTTCAATTTCGCTGGTATTTACACTTTTTATCGTATTGTCCACAACATCGCATTCTCCCTATCCGATGCAATTTTATTCGCTGAGCCAGCGATTCGTTTTGATTATCTATGAAGTCGGGTTTTATATCGCAACGTTCTTCTATCCCTTCAATTTATCCGCCTGCTATTCTTATCCATTACTTCAACAAGGGGAATTGTCAACTGTATATTATGGTTTCTCGTTGTTGATGTTGGTATCATCAGCGTTAATCTTTTTGTTGAGAAATAAAATTCCCAAAATTTTTTTTGGTCTTTTATTGTATGGTGTTATACTATTACCAGTATTACAGATCATTCCGTTCAATAATGCATCACTCGTTGCAGATCGTTACGTTTATCTGGCAATGTTAGGATTATTATTGGCTTCTGTTGGTATTGGTGATGTACTGTTGAAGAAATTCGATGTGAATCGATCAATAATCACAATTGTGTTATTCTCAATTATTGCATTCATGTCATACGCATCTTCAACCCGCTTACCAGTGTGGAACGACAGTGTTTCGTTATTTTCGGATATAATTAGGAAAAACCCTCTTACGGCAATTGCGTATGGGAACAGAGCAAATGCAAAGATAGCGAAAGGTGATTATGTTGGAGCCCTACAAGATTGCGATACATTAATCGCACTTTCACCTGAAGAACCAAAGGCATATTTTAATAGAGGAAACGCGTATAGTGAAATAAATAAAAAAAGGGAGGCAATTTCAGATTATACAAAATCGATATCGCTCGGGTTTCAATCACCGCATCTTTTTTATAATCGAGGGAATCAATACATGCTGTTGAAAAAATATGACAGCGCTGCAACAGATTTTGAAACAGTGTTACGTTTATCGCCGGCATATCTTGGCGCTCTGCTTCAAATGGATTTACTATCAAAGTGGGTGGATAACGATTTTGAGAAATCAGTTCGTTATTTGACGAACTATATTCAATATGATCCGAACAATCCCGTAGTGTATATGCAACGAGCACAATCAAATTCAACACTCGGTCGTTATGGTGCAGCATTACACGATGCAGCTGTGGCGGTATCCCTTCATCAAAACAACGATGCGACCGATCAATTCTTTGCACATCTCAATAATACCATCGATTCCATTAATACAAAAATAACGACCATTTCCTCAGTGCTTCCAATCAGCAACAACGTTAAAAAGAGACAATTATTTTTGGAGCGTTCAAAATTGTATTGGTCTCTCGGTGACACACTTCGTGCGCAAAAAGATTTTAACATATCTGAGGCAATGCAATCTCGATGATAATACATCAAAAAACATATCAAACGCTTAGTCTGTATCTATTAGTGATTGTTGTTTTTTTGGTTTACATGACGACGCTAACTGCCGAAGCTCTTACATGGAACGATGACGCGCTCATATCCTCTTTACATGCAATCCAAAAAGGGAATGGATCAATCTGGAACAATTCTACGATGCGTCCAATTCCTTTAGCATTATTTTCTTATTTCCAAAGTTTTGGAGATGGGAGTTTATTCCTGTTCCATTTGGTGAATATTGCGGCTCATGCTGCAAACGTACTATTGTTTTTTTTCTTACTCATTCGTTTTCAACAATCATTTTCCCTTGCATTCATTACTTCCGCAGTGTTTGGTTTACACCCAATGCATTCCGGAACGATCTCTTGGATCAGCCAATTCCCGGTGATATTTTCGTTAACAATTCTTTTGCTTTTAGCACATGTGTACATTTTCTATTGCAGATCTAATAAGCGTCGATATCTTTTATTCACCGGTATTTTAGCAGTGATGTTTCATTCTGTTGTTCAAGGGGGAATTCAGGTCCTTATTATACTCATTACCATCGATCTAGTAGAACGTGGAAATCTTACAAAACGAAATGTAATTCAGAAAATTCCGTTTCTTCTTTTTTGTGTTGCATCCGCTTTAATGATAAAAGAATCGATTATGAACCTATATTTCGATTCTGTTCAGTGTATCCGATTTGGCATTGTTGAAGGATTGATTCGCTTTCTTACTATTACCGAACAAATTGGGATCGTTCCATTGCAGGATGTCATCAATGGAAATATAATCCTGGAATATTCAATGTATCCATTGTTGGTTCCATTTATCATTTTTGGAGTATTGTGGTATGGTAAGAATCAAAAAATATTGACATTAAGTTTTTTCGCTTTCCTGGTTTTTAGCTTGCCGATTTTTTCGTGGTCGGAGGGGGGGGAATGGATATTAAATTCTGAACGGTATTATATCAGTTCTTTCTTCCTGGTTTTTCCTGTAATCTCTTATCTTAAACAGTTCTTTGAAAAAATACCTAATCGTTCGGTGCTTCGGAGAATGGCGATACCGGTTGTAACGATGGTTCTTTGCTTTTTGGCATTTCAAACATATCGATCATCTCAATTAAGACAGAGCAATATTTCGTTTTGGACGTACCTAACAAACGAATATCCACAAAACTCTTTTGTTTTAAATAAGATTGGGTCATATCATTTCTCCAAATATGAAATCCCACAAGCTATTTCATATTTTTCTGAATCGATTCAATTTCATCCTCAGCATTATGAATCGTTTAATAACCGCGGTCTTGCATATTTGAGTATATATCAGATGGATAGTGCAAAAGCAGATTTTGAACATTCGATTGAGATATTTCCGCAATATGCATTAGCGTATTACAATCTTTCCACAGTGTATAGTCTGCAATCAGATTGGGATAGTGCAATCAAAAATTGCACAAAAGCGATTGAGATCCAGCCGAATTTTGTTCAGGCGTTTAACAATCGAGGGAATACTTTTGCGAGACAAAAAAAATATGTTCAAGCATTCGCAGATTACGAAACAGCGGCCAGGATTGATCCAAAATATCCAGATATTTACGGGAATAGGGCATTAATATTCCTTGAATCTGGCAATGCTACGAATGCCGTGCGTGATTTTCAAAAACAAGCGGATTTAACGTTAACAAGATTTGACGTATTCATTCACCTTGGGCTTACGTATATTATGACGGCGGATACGGTAAACTCTACCATAGCACTTTCTAATGCAGTGAAACTTGACTCTACAAATGCTAAACTGTATCTTTCTGCAATTCAAAGTACATTTTTAAAGGATTCTGAAGATAGATTACTCCTTAATCATGTAATTCGAAAAATCGACCCTCATCAAAGATATTGAGGAAAAAATTTCACCTAACCGGAAAAAATTTCCTGTTTTAATTTTACCGCGCTATTTTTGAGACGATTTGAGCATATTTGTTTTGGCATAGTATATGCAAATCTAAGTAACATCTTGGGGAAAATTAATTATTCACTAATGTTTCAGTAAAGGAGTACTATTATGGGACAACAACAATTGCTTTTAATCATTCTTGGTGTAATCATCGTCGGTATCGCAGTAGCCGTCGGTATCACAATGTTCCAAGATAACGCTGTAAGCGCAAACCGCGATGCGGTGACGAACGACCTCGTTCAACTTGCAGCAAAATCACAGCAGTATTATCGTAAACCAACATCGTTGGGCGGCGGTGGAAATTCCTATGCTACATTAACAGCGAATGCTGCTGGTATGGCGTTGCTTGTTTCCACAGCGTTTTCTGACAATGATAACGGAACATATACCATCAGCACCGCTGGTACGGGAACAACAGTAGTGTTTACAGGTGTTGGCAAGACAGCTTTGGCAGATGCAACTATGCCAACCTATACTTGCACCGTTACAGCTTCTGGTTATACAATTGCTAAAACAAATTAATTTACATCATTACAAACAACTAATATAAGGGGTAACGCATGGGACAACAACAATTGCTTTTAATCATTCTTGGTGTAATCATCGTCGGTATCGCAGTAGCCGTCGGTATCACAATGTTCCAAGATAACGCTGTAAGCGCAAACCGCGATGCAGTCACGAACGACCTCGTTCAACTTGCAGCAAAATCACAGCAGTATTATCGTAAACCAACATCGTTGGGCGGCGGTGGAAATTCCTATGCTACATTAACAGCGAATGCTGCTGGTATGGCGTTGCTTGTCTCTACAGCGTTCTCCAACAATGATAACGGAACATATACAATCAGCACCGCTGGCACGGGAACCACAGTAGTGTTTACGGGTGTTGGTAAAACAGCTTTGGCAGATGCAACTATGCCAACCTATACTTGCACCGTTACTGCTTCAGGCTATACAATTGCTAAAACAAACTAATATGTAAGATAGCGGCGGGATTTCAACTCCCGCCGTTTTTTTTAATCATCATTAGAGATTTATTTAATGGGTCAGCAGCAGTTACTTTTAATTATTTTGGGTGTTATCATCGTAGGAATTGCTATTGCGGTGGGAATTACGATGTTCCGGGATAATGCTGTAAGTTCAAATCGAGATGCGATTTCGAACGATCTGTTGCATTTGGCAGCAAAGGCAAAACATTTTTATAAAAGACCGACTTCGATGGGTGGAGGTGGACATTCTTTTGTTGGATTGACAGCAAATAGTGCGGGGATGTTGATTTTGGTAACAACAGGGTTTTCTGATAATTCTAACGCAACATATACAATCAAAACAGCCGGTGACGCTTCGAGCGTGGAATTTAGGGGAGTGGGGAAAGCCCCTCTCGACAATGGCTCCTACCCAACAATGGAATGCATCGTGACACAAAGTACCCAAACAATTACCATGGTTAATTAAATAAAATAGCTACTATTTACACAAAAGCAGATGCCATGAACTGGTATCTGCTTTTGTATTTTTAGGAGAGGTTATTACTGTTGGATGAGTTGATTTTGTGTTGAGTCGATTGTATCTTTAATCGTAATACCTAAGAGGATTCATGTAATAGGCATGTTTTTCAGGCGAAAAATTAAGTATTGCTTATTAACAAAACGAAAGAAATGTTTCGATATTATTAATATTGGATTTCTGTTCCAGTGAGTCTATAAAAAGAGGAATTAAAGTATTATGCCAGAATTTCGCGTTGATGGAGTTTCGCTCAGTGGTAAACCTGTGCAAGGTGTAATCAATGCCGATACCATGAAACTTGCAAAGGAACGCGCAACAAACATGGCGCGTGAACGAAAATTTAAAGTCACCGGTGTCCATGCCAGGAGCACGTTCATCTACCGAGTTAGGAAGGGGACTGATAAACCTGTTGATGGTGAACAAAAGGCATTTACGAAACAAGAGGTGATTGATGCTCTGGGAAAAATGGGATACACCGTTGTATATGTTCGTAAACAATTATTCGGAGGGGGCGGAAAAGTTCCGGATATTGAAGTTGTATCATTTGTGAGAGTAAGCGCGGATTTGATCAGACAAAAATTACCATTTGGTGATATGATGTCAATGTTGATCAACGATATTCAAAATAAATCGCTTCGTGAAGCAATCAGAGATATTAACCAAGATCTCAAACAAGGAAAAGACAGTGAAAAAGCATTCCAAAAACATGAGAAGGAATTGGGAAAATTCGCCGCTCATATGCTTGGTCTTGCATCGAAAAGCGGAAACATGGGTGAGATCTTTGAAAGTACCGCAAAATTTTTAGAACGAAATGCGCAATTCAAAAAAGATCTTAAAAGTGCGCTGATTATGCCGGTGGTAACCTTAGTGATTTTATTTGGAGCAGTAGGTTATTATGTTGCCTATATCTTCCCTGAAACAGCAAATCTGTTTCAAAAGTTTAAGATTGAACTTCCACCGATGACGAAAGCAACATTAAAGTTAAGTGACTTTATTACCTCCAATATTGTATGGCTTATGTTAATTGTTGCAATCCCAGCAGTTGCTTTTGCTCGATTTGCGTCCACAGAACGAGGCAGATTTTTAATTGATAAATATACATGGAAAGTTCCTGCTATCGGTGATCTGATGCATAAAACAAGTATCGAAATTTTCTGCCGCGTATTCTATGCGTTGTATTCAGGATCTGGCGAAAATATAGAAGTGATAAAAATGGCTTCCGAGGCGTGTGGTAACAAGTATATGGAGCATCAAATCAAAACTATTGGTTTACCGATGATGGTTGAGAAAGGTGCCGGTATTACCGAAGCGTTCGAAGCGACTGGAGTGTTCACGAAAACTGCATTGTCCAGATTCCATTCTGGTGCAGAGACTGGAACAGTGAAAACAACAGCCCTTCAACTGGCAGAGTATTATGAAAAAGAAACAGGTTATCGAATGCGCAATGCGATCGATATGATTCAGCTTGTTATCTCTATGATCATCATGGTTGTATTGACAGGATTGACGCTCGTTTCTTCCGAGACAGCAACGATTAAACCAAAACCTCCGGGCGGCTGGTTGACTTTTTTTAGTTTTTATTTTTAATTCCCCTTCAACGGAATGGTATTATGGCAGATATAGATATTACCGATAAGATCGGTTATACGCTCCTGAAAAAAGGAATCATCGATTACGAGACGCTGGAAAAATCTCTGCGGATCAAAGAATCGGAAGCAACAAAAAAAGAGCGTCGTAATCTCGGGCAAATTTTAGTATCGGAGTTTAGTGCCGATCATGATGCTGTATTTCGGGAAGTGGCAAATCTGTATGCATTTCGCGAGATCTATATCGCTGATGAAAATATTGAAAAAAGTAGAATAGATTTTATCCGGAAACTCATCGATGCATTGCCGGATGGGAATCGGGAACTGTTGATCCAAACAAAAATGCTTCCCCTGAAGTTTGATGAAAAACAGCCAGATAAACTTATCATCATCTCTGCTGATCCGACGGATCGGTCCATTCCGTTAATTTCAAGAAATTTTAACGTCAAGAAATATGAGGTAACATATTGCCGCCTGAAAGATATTCAGAATCTTATTGAACAGGTCATTCCCCCTCAGAATGAATTTTTGAAACTGTTGGAAGACAATCAAATAAGTGTTGAAACCGGCGAAGAAGAAGTTAATGTCGATGAGGATGAGTTAAATGCCGAAATCAATAAGAGTGCACTTGCAAACTTGTTTGAAGGAGCTCTTGTTGAAGCAGTTCGCACGGGAGTGAGTGACGTTCATATTGTTGCTGCTGAAGGGAAGAAGACGAATTTTTTATTTCGTGTGGATGGTGATTTGAAGTTATGGCACTGTCAGGAAAATACCATGCCCGAAGCGGTGATGGCGGTAGTGAAGGATCGAACGAAGAATGTGGACCGGTTCGAACGGGAGATGTCCCAAGACGGTTTTATTCAACGAGTAGTTGATGGGCACCAGTTACGTTTTCGTGTTTCCATTATGCCGATTGTGACCACAGAGTTCAAGAATAAATTTGAGAGTGTCGTTATCCGTGTTCTGGATGATCGAAAAGTGATTACCGATCTGAACAAACTTGGCTTGCAAGGTCCGGCAAAAGGATTTTTCTACAAAGCAATTCAAAAACCACAGGGTATCGTCATCTTAACTGGTCCGACAGGATCAGGAAAATCTACAACATTGATCGCAGCATTATATCAAGTGATTGATCCCACAGTAAATGTTCTGACCATCGAAGAACCGGTTGAATATATTATTAGAGGTGCGCGGCAATTGAAGATCGGCCCGAAGATGTCCTTTGAACAATCCATTCGCGGTATCCTCCGGCATGATCCGGATATCGTTCTGGTCGGTGAAATGCGCGATAAGATTACGGCAGAAACGGCAATTAAACTTGCTAACACCGGTCACTTAGTGTTTTCTACACTGCATACAAACGATGCTCCTAGTGCTGTCGCTCGATTATACAAAATGGGAATTGAACCGTTTCTTATTGCCTATGCCATCAACATCATCGTTGCGCAGCGTCTTATCAGAACACTGTGTAAGATCTGCAAAACACCGATTGATGATAATGAAAAACCGGACTTGTTAAAATTTGGCTTTAGCGAAGATGATCTCAAAAATCACACATTCTATAAAGCAGTAGGGTGTGATAAGTGTTCAGGAGGATACAAAGGACGTGCTGCCATCCATGAAGCATTATTCTTTACCAAAGCGATTAAGGATATTATTTTGAATGCCGGTGAAAAAGTGGATGAAAACTCTATTCGGGAGCAGGCTTCTAAGGACGGAATGTGGACTCTGCGCCGTTCCGGCATGGAACGAATGAAGGAAGGGATGGCCTCTCTTGAAGAAATTATTGCTTCTACCGTTGAGGATGAGTAGGAGCTTTGAAGAAAATTCAACTTATCTTTAGATAAACTATTACGTTTATCTAATTTTTACGCTATTTGTTTCGGTATGAATATTGTGTAATTTTAGATAAAAGTGCTGTCTGCCACAGTATTCGTTCCGCAGCATTGTTATATTCGTATAATAACACTTGTAAGATACTTATGGGTCTTGGTCAAACATTATTGACGATTATGGCGCTGATGCTGATGGGTAGATTGATCCTGACAGTCAATCGCACTACATTGGAAACCGGCTCTACAAAAGATATTGCAGAATACCGGATAACAGCGACGTCATTAGGGACATCATTATTAGAATACGCAAACGATCTTGCATTTGATGAAGCGACTGCCGATACATTTCTTACCTCCACACAATCATCATCGTTAACGACACCAGCAAGTTTTGGTCCGGATGCCGGAGAATCAGGTTATACCCTTTTTGATGATATCGATGACTATCATGGATATGTTAGAATAGATTCGATTCCAAATTCTGCTATTTTTTATACAACGGCAAGAGTAGAATATTTAAGTGTAACACCTCCTTCAACTGTTACAACAACAACATCCAAGACTTGGAACAAAATGATCACCATCTACGTGACAAGTCCCTACATGGTGGATTACTCTGTTGATCCTACGAATCCTCGACCAGATACGTTGACGTTTCAATCGGTGTTTAGTTATTGGTATTTCCGTTAAGGAAAGGAATGTATGGGTTCACAAACGATTTTAGATCTTATTGCGTCAACCATGGTATTCAGCACATTGCTGCTGATCGCCCTTCGGTTGAATGGCGGTACGATGGAAAACGTGCAGGCGTTTCGCGAGGATATTTTTGTGCAACAGAACCTTGTAGCAGTTTCGGATTTGTTGGAATATGATTTTCGGAAGATCGGGTATTGTAAAGATTTTACTCTTATTGCGTCTCCAACCGATGCCATTCGTTATGCTGATACATCCAGAATTACATTTTGGACTGATTTCCCTACGAGTACGAGTGGTACTGGGTACGACGGGGATGGTATACTTGATTCATTAACATACTACGTTGGCCCGACATCAGAATTGCCGGAAACGCCAAATCCCAACGATAGACTAATTTACCGGATAGAAAATAATGCTGATCCAATTGGTGTCAATATGGGAGTGAAAACGTTTAATCTACAATATTATGATGCAATGCGGGTAAGACTATCAACCCCTGTCAGTGATTGTAGATTGATTCAGTATCTACAAATAACAATTGAAGTTGAGCATCCTGTGAAGTGGACAAAATATTATAATACGGCAACGTATGATACTGTATACCAAAGTGCATTCTGGCGTCAAGTACGTTTAGTGGCAAAGAATTTAAATAATCGATAGAGGTGAAGAATGGGAAGATCAGCAATTTATATGGTGATGGGTGTTACCACCATCTTTTTGTTTTTTGGAAAAACAATGAGTGACAGCGGTACGGAAGCATTTTCGAATGCCATTACCTATTATGAAAATACGCAAGTGTATAATATTGCAGTGGCAGGTGCAAACCTTGCCTGCAACCAACTTTTTTTAGATAATACCTGGCGGACAGGATTTTCGAATGTCTCTATGAATGGCGGAATATTTAACGTTACGCTCGATACGACGACCTATGCCGGCAAAGTCATACTTACATCCAGAGCATATTATCAATCGGATACACATACTGTTAAGATTGTTTTGAGTCCAAGTTCCCTTGCCAAGTTTGCAATGTACAGCGGCAATGTTTCGTCAGCAGCAAAATTACGAACTGGTGATACCATTGATGGTCCTATTCATGTCAACAATAGAATGTCTACTCAAGGATCGCCGGTGTTTATTGGTAAAGCTACAATGGGAACTTTGCAAACCACTGCGGGTTCTCCAACGTTCTTAGGAGGATATCAAACAGGAGTCAATATTTCCTTTCCAAGTTATTCTTCTTCTGCCGCCGCAATTGTGACAGGGGCTGCGGCAGCGGGTGGAACTCACGATTATCAGAGCGGTTCAGAACTTTACCTTAAATTTTCTGTGGATGGTTCCGGAGTCTGTCACGTTCAATATAAACTTAGTTCGGGGGATTCGTATGGGAGCTCTGTTCCATTATCTACATTTGCACCAACGGGAAATATTGCTCTAGTTGACGGTGCATTACATATAGAGGGAACAATTAAAGGGCAAGTCTCAATTACATCCAGCCTTTCATCGTCATCGGCAGATGATAGCCACGGTGCCGTCTTTATTGATGATGATATTCGATATTATACTGATCCTCTAACAAATTCAAGCTCCACTGATATGTTGGCAGTTGTAGCAGCAAGCGACATCCAAATTCAGCAATTACCGATGAGAATGGACGGTGCATTTTTCACGAATACAAGCGCTAAATTAGCTAGTTCTTTAGTGAACAATAGTCCAACCGAACAGTTGAAAATTGTCGGATCGTTAATATCAAGGACTATTGGTTCAACAGATTTTGGAACAGGTGCATCAAAAGGTGCCAATTTTTATATGAAATATGATACAAGAATGGAATCAAGTCCACCAACAAACTTCCCATTTCCGACGAATAATAACGGGTTAGAAGTGCTTTCGTGGTTTGAATAAATTGAATCATGCTGTTGACATTCTCTATGCCTTTCAATATATTCTCTCCAACGCTTAATGTAACACTTTAGAATTTTAGGTAAACTTGTTATTCTAAATTGGTTGCATTCATATCCACTAATATTACGTTGCCGCCTATGCATGTTGCTCCGACTGCCTCATTAGTAATTCCTCCGGAAATTTTTGAGAAGACGCGCGTCATTCTCAATCAAGTTATTACGCAAATACCCCAATCAACACAAGGTCTTGAACGACAAATTTTTATCGGAGATTTTGTCGAAAAATTACCGATTGAAAACAAACAGACTTTGAAGACATTTGTTGAATGTTTATTGCTAAGAATGCAGTTGATTAATGCTTCCGACATCGATATAGGCGGTTTCGGTGGTCACGGTAAGGTGTGGTACAGAATTTTTGGATCTAAAAAACCTGATCCGACATTAGATGCATTTTCTGTAGACGATACGAATATTCTTATTCAATCGTTGATCTCCGCCCGCCAGCGCCAATATCTGTATGAAGTGAAGAATCTTGATTTTTCGCACATGGTGATTGAAGGTGATAAAATGCATCGGTTTAGAGCTGATGCATATATGGATTTAGATCAACTTGCATTGAATATGCGTGCTATCAATGCAACCGTTCGTCCATATAAATCGTTGGAACTTCACCCGAATGTAACAAAAATTGTCAGTTTGGCCCATACAAAAGAAGGTCTCATTCTCATTACCGGTATTACGGGATCCGGTAAAAGTACAACGTTAGATGCCATGATCGATCTCAACAATCACACTGTTGATGGTCACATTTGTATTGTTGCTTCACCAATTGAGTATGTACACAAATCTGACCGCTGCATCGTACGGCATCGTGAAGTTGGCCGAGATGTTCTTTCGTTTAAGGATGGTGCCATCCAGGCATTGAGGCAAGATCCGGATATCATTATGATTGGTGAAATGCGCGATCCGGAAACTATTTTAACCGGACTAGAAATTACCGACAGCGGACACAAAGTGTTTTCTACACTTCACACTGCATCAGCAGTAGAAAGTATAGACCGTATCATCGGCGAAGTTCCTCACGTTGAGCAGGATCGTGTTCGGATGCGGTTTGCTGATGTTTGTAAAATGGTGTTATCTCAAAAACTGATTCCATCGCTGGATGGAAAACGTGTTGCTGCTCGAGAGATTATGATTATGAATCCTTCTGTGCGTGCAGCCATTAAGAACGGCAATACGGGCGAAATTTATCAGATGATTCAGGAATCCGGTGAGATAGGGATGCAGACGATGGAACAGGATCTAAAAAAATTATATCAGCAAAAGAAGATCTCCATGGAAAACGCAATGAACTATGCTAATAATAAGAAACGGATGCAGCAAATCATCAATACGTAAACATCATGCCATACAATAAAGGTGAAGGCAAAACCATATTAGGGATTTTCATTGACGGTCTCGATGTCAAGTTTGTTCATTTGGCATTGAAGAACAAGCGCATCATTCTGCACGATGTAAAGACTGTCAATCTGGTAAAGCGTCTTGAAGAACGAGTAGCAGGATCGGAATCGGGAGGGACAGAGAGCTTTGATATGATGGATTCTCTGGAAGCGGGCGGAATGAAAGATGAGTTTGCCGAAGCATCCGGCGGTGCATCCAACAGCGAAGTGATTATCGGTCTGCTCTCAGAATTTCCTACCAATGCATATTATCTTGTCTATTCTATTTCAGAACCGAGTATTTATTATCAGCAATTCGAAGATAACTTCGGGCTTTCTGGTGCAAAATTAAAACGTAAACTTGTTGATGAGCTTTCTGCAACGCGATCCGTAAAACCGACCATTGATTCATTATCATATATTCCCGCCGCTGAAGGACAGGTACTTTCCGTGATCCGTGAGGATGGTCTGGGACTGCTCGATCTGATTGAAAGCGTAAAAGATTTTCTTGGGAAGAGAATACCGCGTGTTCAATTTATCGAAACATCCGATATCTCATTGATGAACCTGGTTCGGGCGAATTATGAACTGGGTGAATCCGAGGTTTCGATTATTGTGTATGTTGGAACAGAGTTCAGCCGTCTTGTCTTTATGAAGGGAGAGTTCTTCTTCCATTTTGCCCCTGTTATCAGCGAAGGACGCCTGACACCAAATATTGAGAATACTATCTATTCCCGTATTCTTCTTGAGCAAGATAGTGCCGGAATTTTACGCATTGATAGAATATTTCTGGCAGGCGAAGCAGTTAAGATTGACTTAAAGCAATTTCTCGCTCCACAATTTGCCGAAGCACCCATCGAATATTTAACGACTACAACACTCGATACCTCGGAATTTCAGGATAATCCCGAAACAATTATTTCTGAGTATGCCATTCCTATCGCTTCTGCCATGCGGGCGTTGGAACCGAAGAATAAGCGATACTATAATATCGATCTGTTACCGACGAGTTACCGTGAAGGACAAAAAGCTTTTAAACTTGCCTGGCATGGATATGTGTTATTAGTGTTGATTTTTGCGACGACATTTTACTTCACATCACGTTATGCTGAACAGAACGAAGAAGTTCGTCGCTCAAAACTGGATCTGCAAAAGAAACAAGAACAACTTGCCGAAAATCAGCGATTGCAAACAATCTTGGACAGTTTAGTGGCTCAGAATGCCCAATTCGAATCTTCGTTAGCCGTGTACGATTCAGTGATGCCGAACTACAATAAGTGGAGCAAAGTGTTTAATCATCTTACCAACAGCGTTGAAAGTGTTAATTCCATTTGGATTAAGGATATGGTTGCAAAGGGAGATTCGACGATGGAATTGATGGGATATACAATGTATCGTCAGCGGATTCCACGAATCGCAAATATGTTTGCCAATGCAACACTGCAAACAGTTGAGATGGAAAACATCCGAGGAAAAGATGTGTATAAATTTGTCCTCACAGTACAAAATGTTACAGAAGATAAATAGGTGAGATGTGTCATACAAAATTCGAAATAGTATAGCGCTCGCTGTCATCATCTTCCTAGTTTCCGCTATTGGAACATATGTGACATTTTTCTATCAACCGAAAAAGATCGAGTCCAACCAAAAAGAAACGAAGAAGATCACCGCGCAACTGCAGGATAATTCCGAACAGTTGAATGCGATCGAAGAGAACCAGACGAAACTTCGCGAAACGTTTCATCGCTGGAACAATCGCATTAAGGAAATTTCCGAATCCGATGTTTCTTCGCAAACGTACGGATATCTGAGCGAGATCATCGACGAAAGCGGCGCTCAGCAATTGAAGATGAATTTGGCGCTGGTTGGTTCTCATGACGGCGGTATGATCGGGTATAATACCTATAAGATCACCGGTGTGTCCGAGTTTCCAAATATTTTCCGTTTTCTTTGGTTGTTAGAGAACGGACGCAAGTTATATAAAATTTCGAATCTCACCATCAGAAGCGATGAAATCGGTGCGGACTCCATGGAATACCCGCAGATTGCTCTGCAGTATGATATGGAGATCGATGCATACTTCACCAAAGAGAAAACACTCGGAATGTCAGTGATGCGGCCGGATTCTACACCGCAGCCGATTATGTCCAATCCGTTTCAGCCAGACATTTTAAAGAAGACACCGGCGAATGTACGCAATCTTGTTGATATTGAAAGAATATCCATTAAAGCGACAGCCAATGGCAAAGCATTAGTGATGACGGAAGAAGGAAAGTTGCTGACGCTGCAAATAGGGGATGAAGTGTATCTTGGAAAAGTTTCGAGCATCATACCGCGGGAAGGTATTGTGGAGTTTATTCTGAATGACGGCGGTATTGTGCAGACCAAACGAAAACAAATTCAATTTGAGAAAACAGAGAAGGACGCTATTCAATGAAACGAATGATCATTTTCGCCGCATGTATGCTGTTGCTGGCATTGAGTTCGTCAGCACAAAATAATCGTGAGCGACGTTTATTATTGAACGATTATGTCTCACCAGAAGAACTCGTTTCAATGTCGAAGACACTTCCATTTGATAAAGCGGTCTTGTTATTCAGCGACTTCAGCAAGAAGTACATGAACAAGATCATTGTGGATGTGAGCAACAACAAAAAGCCGATCGGTGTGGATGTGGAGAATACCTACTGGTATCAGGCATTTGAAAGTGTGCTGCGTGCAAACAGTTTATGGTATGATGAACGGGAAGAATTTTTTTATGTCTATTCGCCGAAAGATTCTCAAAAAGTTGCGGGAGTTGTGCAGACGGCATCGGGAACAATGACGGCGGCTCAGATCGATTCTACCGGCAAAGTATTATTGAAACAGCGCGAAGTTAGAATCTCATCAGTATTTTTTACCGTGGATGTTGTGAAATCGTTGAACGCTGGTATTAATTGGAGTTTCTTCTATTCCGGCGATACAACCCAAGCCGGTTCACGCCCGACACAATTTGGAACAGAATTTTACGGCGGATTTCAAGATCCCAAAGCAACAAGTGGATCAGGCGGTTCCAGCTCCGGCGGATCACAGACGATTAGTCCCGGTTTTTTCGGGAGATTTGTTCCGGCACTTTCATTCACGAATATTTCCGCTCTTATCACGTTCTTTCAAAGCAATCAACTTGGCGATGTTTTATCGGGTCCATCGCTTGTAGTATCATCCGGCAAAAAAGGACGCATTCAGGTCGGACAGGATATCTTTATCACAACAAGGGACATTGCAGGGAATACGATTCAAACGCCATTATCATCGGGTATCATTATCGATGTGAAACCGATGGTTTATGATGAGAACGGTATTAAATTTATCAATCTTGAAGTGACGGCTGAACGGAGTACGGCAAGTCCTGGTCCGGTTATAAACAAATCTTCCGTCTCAACATTTTCTGTGTTGTACGACGGCGAAGAGACGGTGATGGGAGGACTATACACCAATGTTGAATCAACAGAGCGCGGCGGTGTTCCGTATCTCAAGGATCTGCCATGGTGGTTTTTAGGTTTAAAATACCTTTTTGGTTATGATAAGGTGACAACATCAACACAAGAATTGATCATTCTCTTAAAGGCGGAATTGGTGCCGACAATAGAAGAACGGGTAGCTTCACAAGAACAGCGAAGAGGTCAAAATTTGATCGAGCAGACCCGAAAGAAGACGAGTGATGATATTGAACGGTTGAAGCCGAAGAAATAATAACAAGTGTTACGTATCACTGTTTTCGTCATGACGTTTGAATACGTTATGACGAAAATGTTTTTTTAGAGTATTCCAACTTCCTATAGGTGTTCTATGAAACTATTCATGAAAATATCAACGAGTGTGTTGTTGGTTCTTATCTTGGGAATTTTCTCGTGCCAAGATCCCAACTCACCCTCAGCGGAATATACGGTGACGGTAACCGGTATTGTTATTAATAAGAACAATGCTCCGCAGGATAGTGTCGTGGTGACGTTGGATAATCCTTTTCGCAGAGACACGACTAAGTCCGACGGAAGTTTCAGTTATACATACACCTCAACGGAAAAAAATGAAATTACTGCGACATTCAAATTTCGGCACATCAATTTATTATACTTCGATACAACATTAACACGAACGTACAGCTCAACAAAGAAGAGTATTACTTTTGGTGAAGTGACTATGAGGGGTGTTACAGCTTCACAAGACTCAACTCCTCCAGCAAAAGCATCTTCGCGGCCGGGTATTATCGCTTTTGTTAGTTCAACATACCAGACAATTTCCATTCGCGGAGCCGGCGGCAACGATGCAACCAATCTGACGTTTGAAGTTCGGGATTCTCTTGGAATTCCGATTGATGAAAAGAACAAAACTTCTGTTTCATTCAACATCGTCACAAAACCAGACAATCTTGTTGAATTGAATCGAACTTCAGCAATAACAAATACTAATGGACAAGTTGTGGTACAATTATCTTCCGGTGCCAAATCGGGAATTGCCCAAGTGCAGGCTGTATCTACGGTAAAGAATGCGATCGACACAACAAAGCTTGATACGATAAAATCGCAGGTTGTTTCTGTGACAATAGCCGGAGGATTACCGGTGGCGAGTAGATTCACGATCGGTTCAGAAAAAGTGAATATTCCCGGTTTGGTAAAATTTAATCTTCGCAATGTGATTACAGCTGTAGTTGGTGATACATTTGGAAATCCAGTGCAACAAGGAACCCTTGTCTATTTCTCAACGACAGGTGGGCTCATCCAGGCATTCTCTAAAACTACCGAAGATGGAACAGTAGGGGTTGACCTCATTTCCGGTAATCCACTTCCTCCCGGAGGATTGGCGTTAATTACCGCTCAAGTAGGAACATCCGGTGCTGCATCGACTGGTGCAAGCGTAAAGAAAAATGTTGATGAAAGTGTAATTATCAAAGGATTGCGCGGGAAAGGAAAATCCACTATTAATGGATTGTCCAAATTTGCCAAAGCCGAAAATGCGGCGGGAACATTTACAAAGACAATTAGTGTCTTATTCACTGGAGCACCGCGAATAAATTCGAAAGATGCTTCCTTTGTGGTACCACACCTTGGCACAAAACAAATTGAATTTACGGTTGATGATATCAACGGTAATCCAATGTCGCAAGGGACAACGGTTACAGTCTCTGGTGTGGGACTTGATACGACCGGCGCTGTTTTATCTGGCGATTTGGTGAAGTCCATTCCGGATACGAAAGATACTGCCTATACAAAATTTTATATTAGTATCAGCGACAAACGCACGAAAAATTTGAATGTGAATCAGCCGATTACGATCAATGTTGAAGTAAACGGAGATAACGGAAATACTAAAAAATCATTTACCGGCGAGTTGTCTCCCGCCATTCCGGATTCCGGAGGCCTACCGGCTCAGTCGCAGTTTACCGTTTCGACACCAAAAAAGAATTTTTCCACACTTACTGAAAAGTCTGCTGTCGTTACTGTCACCGCAGGCGATGTCTTTGGTAATCCTGCAAAAACCGGCACTTTAATATCATTCAGAACAAACGGCGGACTAATTGATGGAACTGGTGCGACGAATAGTTCCGGTGCTGCAACAGCAAACCTTCAGATTGTTAATCCGATGCCCCCATCCGGCGTAGCTACGATTGAAGCGAAAACAATAGGAGTTGGGGGATCCATTATCAGAGATACACAGACCGTTGTTTTCTCACGCGATGCAGTTATTTCAGAAATAAGCGGACCGTATGCAAATTTTGAAATGGAAGATGGTTTGTCCAAAACGTTCCAATTTAGCGTAGCAGACGTGAATGGGAATCCGTTGGCTCAAGGAAATCTGATCAGCGTGCAAGCAACCGGATCAGGTTCAGCAAATATTGCCCTTTCTGGAGATGTGAATGTTACCATGACAGATACGAAAATAAAAGGAGTTGGTACTACTCAGTTCTCGTTTACGGCAAGAGATACAGTGAAAGATGAAGGCCAAGGCCCCAAACCGATATTATTTAAAATTTCAGTTATCGGACCGAATACATCTGGAACCTTGTCTCATTCAATGAATGGTACTCTGAAAGGCGGAGCAGGAGTTGGAAATGAAGGAAGTGTTGCATCTGTATCGTACTTCCGATCTTCAAAGGATACTATTTTTGTGGCAAATGCCGGAACGCCGACAACAGATACGATTACATTTAGAGTAAGAAATCTTAGCCAGCAGCCGGTGAAAAATGCCGCCGTACAATTTTCACTTACACAATCACAGAATGCAAGCGAATTTTTGAGTCCGTCCTACGCCGTTTCTGACGATTCCGGCGAAGTAAAAGTTGTTGTCCATAGCGGAATTAAGGCGGGGGTGTTGAGGGTTGAAGCGAAGGTAACGGCAGGTTCCTCATCGATTGTTTCGAATCCTGTTCCTGTCTACGTAAAGACTGGACCAATAAAATCAATTGCACTGATCTCAGTTGATAAGAGAGAAATCTCCGTTCGCGGAGTTGGTGGTGAAGAAAATGCTATTATTACATTTGAAGCAAGAGATCTATTAGGAAATCCTTTAGATTTTGCAAACCAAACTCGTCTTGATTTTAGAAGGTTGGGTGTTATTGGATTTGATGAAGAAGTTAATCCAACAAGTGCAATGACCGATCCATTTTCGGGTAGAGTATCTGTTACTGTAACAAGCGGGATACGATCAACGGTCTTGCAAGTGATTGCTCAAAATAGTGATAGTTCTATTAAATCATCTCCGGTACCGATTGTTGTGCACGGAGGGTTTGCCGTTGACTCACTATTTATTTTCAAAAACATTAGTCAAAATTTATCAATTTACGGCGGAGATAAATTAATTGAAATGCAGCTTGGTGATCAATATGGCAATCCTGTAAAACAGGGGACGGCTGTGTATTTTGAGACCAATGCTGGTTTAATAACTGCAGCTTCATTTACGGATGTTTCTGGAATTGTATCAGCCAAATTTACTTCAGTTGCTAATACTGCATATCTCGGTAACAAGACCATCACCGCTTCTACTGTTGGGAACGGTGGTGTGATTAAAAAATCATTCAATGTGTTAATGTCCGGGAAACCTTCGGTTACCGTGTCAAATGTTCCGTCAGATTCTATAACATTGTTTGATGGTGCCAGTGCAAGTATTGATTATGAAATCAAGGATAATCTTGGAAATCCGATATCTGGCGGCCACGAATATGACATCAACATTGAGGGTTCAATTTCTACCCAACTGTTGGTGAGTGGAAATACGACTGGTGAACTTCCTGATACGCAGGATAAAGTGAATGGTACAAAATTCAATTTCTCCATAGCTGATTTCATGGCGAATGGCGGAACAAGTGGTAATTTTAAAATTAAAATAACTGTCACCGGTGTTACCGGAACATCAATCAAAACTATCTATGGCAAACTTCTTGCACCGGCAAATATTATTGTTCCGGCGACGGCGAGGGTAGCAGCCTCAATAGCTTTAATCACTGCATCCACAACGGATCTTTCCATTTCAGGAGTAGGTGGAACGGAAAATGCTACATTAACGTATGAAGTACGAGATTCAGTCGGCGCACCGATTACGCTCGACAATAAAGCAACAGTAAACTTTAATACGAACTTTTTCCCGAATACATTTACGAACAGTGGTACGTCGCCAACAATCCTGCCTCTCACAGACAGTACCGATGAGAACGGAAGAGTGCGTGTCTCAATTCTCAGCGGAACGCAAGCAGGTGCTGTTCAGTTAGAAGCAGTCATTAACCTTACGAATCCAGTAAGATCGATTAAGTCACAGCCGGTTAGAATTTCCGTGAACTCCGGATTTGCAGATCAATCACACTTTACTATTGCGCCGGCATTCTTTAATTTCCCTGGACTGCAAAAAGCGTTTCATTCCACCCAAATAACAGTTCAGGTTGGTGATAAATATAGCAATCCGGTGAAGGAAGGAACGATTGTCTACTTCAACACTGCTAACGGTGTAATTCAAACACTTCAAGGCCTTACGGATAAAGATGGTTTTGTTGCTATGTCACTCTATTCAAGCAATCCTTTCCCAACAGGCACAAAACTAGCGTCTGGATTGACCGATGGATTCTCCCGAGTGTATGCTCGAACTATCGGTAGAGACAGTACTTTTATTTCCGATTCTATTGAAGTATTGTGGACCGGAAGCCCAATTCTAACCAAAACTGATGCAATTAATACATATACGATTACCAATGGTGGATCGGCAGGACCATTTACATTTACTGTTCAGGATTATTTAAATCATCCAATGTCTTCCGGAACGTCCATCTCAATTTCTGCCGATGGATTGTCAGTGGATGGGAATGTTAATATAACAATGCCGGACACTAAGTTAACCGGTGCAGGTATAACATCATTTACCTTTACTGTTTCCGATGCAGATGCAGGCGATACCGATCCACCGGCAGCATCACTGATTACGTTAACGGTAGTACATCCTGTGTATGGGGTATACAAGAAAGTACTGGCGACCGGAACAGTAGATTGATGTGTTGAAAAAAATGTAGTGTAACAAGTCCCGCAAATGCGGGACTTGTTATTTTAAAGCAGTTTTTTTGTTTTGGTAAAAATAGCGTTGAACATTTTTTTTGTCAGTTTACCGGTAAACGTATTTTGCTGGCTTGGATGGTAACTACCAATCAGTGTCAGGCGGGAATGAATCGCAATCACAGTGCCGTGAGAAAATTTTGGCCTCGATTTCAATTTCGTCCAACCGAGTTCTTTTATGCAATCGAACGCAGCATCAAATCCGATTTTTCCTAATCCGATAACGACGCGCAGGTTCTTCAGTAAATGAAATTCCTGCAGTATAAACGGACGACAATTTTGAATCTCGGAGGGTAATGGTTTATTTTGCGGCGGAGCGCAGCGACACGTTGCAGTGATGTAACAGTTCTTCAAGATTAATCCATCGTTGCGCGTTGTTGAGTTGTTTTGATTGGCAAATCCTGCTTTCCACAATGCCCGATATAGCCAATTGCCGCTTTCATCTCCCGTAAACATTCTTCCCGTACGATTCGCACCGTGAGCAGCCGGCGCCAATCCTACCAGTAATATTTGCGCATTAGGATCGCCAAATCCCTGGACAGGTTTTCCCCAATAATCCTGATCCATAAACCGTTTTGTTTTCGTCTGAGCAATTTCTTCACGCCATTGCACTAAACGGGGACATTTTCGGCAATCAATAATTTCTTTGTGTAAGGAATGTATGGTTGAGGCCATGGGGGTAAAAATATTGTGTAGCACGTCTTCATAAGACGCCCTGCACAACGAATGCAAAAATTATTTGATCTTCGTTACAAATGCGATAAGGTGTTTATTAAATTCCGCAGGATTCTCCATATTGCTGATATGACCTGCATTCGCTATGACAAACATTTCTGCTCCGGGTATATTGTCCTTCATTGCTTGCGAGGCGGCTAAAGGAGTCAATGTATCTTTTTCTCCAACAAGGATAAGCGTGGGGCATGTGATTTTTGGAAGACTCACTGTGGTATCTGTCCGTGCTGCAAGTGCAAGAAGAGATCCAAAGATCGCCGTCGGTGCTGTACGTTCCACAATACTTTGTATTGCTTTGATTGATTCAGGGTGAGCATCGAACGACGAGGGAGCAAAAACGATCTTCACATAATCCTGTGCGTAGTACTTCATCCCATTGGCTTGAATAAATTTAATGCCGTTGGCACGCTTAATTTTTGCTTCATTTCCATCAGCTTCACTTTTTGTATCGCATAAAACGAGTCCAATGACGCGTTCGGGATTTCGTTCGACGGCGCGAAGTGCAATGTAGCCACCCATGGAAAGTCCGCAGAGGATCGCTTTGGGAATATTCAGATGATCCATTAAGGCAAACAGATCATCGACAAACAGTTCGATGGCATAATGTGCGGAACCGACTTCGCTTTCACCATGTCCACGAATGTCGTAGGCAATCACACGGTTGGTTGCACTTAACGCATCAATCTGTCCGCCGGGGAAATTCCACATCTTATGACTAAACGGGAAACCGTGAATAAAGATGATTGGCGTCGAATTCTGTGATCCGACATCAATAAAGCGCATCAGAGAGGAATTGATTGTTGCTTTCATAGTTGTCTCATAATAAAAAAAACGTCCCATTGTTGTGGGACGCTTTGTGGAAAAATCAATTATTTACGCTTGTCAATGGCGACATAATCTCGAGTATCATGTCCCAAGTAAATCTGGCGGGGACGAGCAATCTTTTGCTCTTCATCTAAAATCATTTCCTGCCAATGGGTAATCCAACCTGAGGTGCGGGGGATAGCGAAGAGTACCGGAAAGAATTCCATCGGGAAACCCATTGCTTTATAGATCAATCCGGAATAGAAATCCACATTTGGATACAGTTTACGCTTTACGAAATATTCATCGGTTAACGCGATTCGTTCAAGTTCAAGAGCGATCTCCAGTTTCGGATCGACGCCGGTTACCTTGAACATATCGTCTGCAAGCTTTTTAATCACTTTTGCACGGGGATCATAGTTTTTGTAGACGCGATGTCCAAATCCCATTAAACGTCCCTCACCTTTTTTTACTTTTTCAATGAATGCAGGAACTTGTTTAATGTCGCCGATATGGTCGAGCATCTTTAACACCGCTTCATTTGCGCCGCCATGCAGCGGACCGTACAACGCTGCTGCCGCTGCGGCAGTAGAGGAATATGGATCGACATGAGAGCTTCCGACGTTTCTCATAGCACTGGTGCTGCAGTTCTGCTCATGATCTGCATGAAGAATGAAGAGGATATTCAATGCTTTCTCGAAGATTGAAGGAACTTCATATCGGGGGGTACCGATACTGTACATCATATTTAAAAAATTCTGAATGAACGAGAGGTCGTTATTCGGATAAATATATGGCATTCCTTTGATATGACGATAGGAAAACGCAGCAATGGTTGGAACTTTGCCGATCAACCGTAAAATTTGTTTTTGCCTTATTTCTGCATCAAATATCTTGTTTGCTTCCGGGTAGAATGTTGAAAGCGCCGCTACGGTGCTGATGAACATCCCCATTGGATGAGCATCATACCGAAAGCCTTCCATCAACTTCTTTAAATTTTCATGAATGTACGTGTGCATCGTAATTTTATTTTCCCACGCAACCAACTGTTCTTTTGTGGGAAGTTCTCCGAAGAGGAGCAGATATGTTACTTCAACGTAAGAACTTTTTTCTGCCAGTTGTTCAATAGGATAACCTCGGTACCGAAGGATTCCTTTATCACCGTCGATGAACGTGACCGTGCTTTTGCATGAGGCAGTATTCATAAAAGCGGGATCATACGTCATCATGCCGAAGTCATCATCATGAACTTTGATCTTACGCAAGTCTGTTGCATGTATTGTGCCGTAGGTAATCGGCATTTCGTATGATTTCCCTGTGCGATTATCAGTAATAGTAAGGGTGTCGTTTGGCATAGTTCTCCAGTGAAAAGTTAGTAAACTGATGGAGCAAGTGTTAAAAGTTCTTTTGCCGACGCATTTTCGATTTCTGCATGCAGGCTGTTTCCGTTGGCATCCATTGTCACAATCGCCGGGAAATTTTTCACCGTCAAATGCCACATTGCTTCAGGCAGGCCGAATTCTTCAAGATCAACTCCGTCTACGGACGTGATACATTTTGCATAATATTGCGCTGCTCCGCCGATCGCATTCAGATAGACTGCGCCATGTTCTTTCAAAGCGGCGAGGGTTTTTTTACCCATTCCGCCTTTGCCAACAATTGCACGAACTCCGTAATTTTTAATGATGTCTGCCTGATACGGTTCTTCCCGGCTGCTTGTCGTGGGACCTGCGGCAGTTATTTTCCATTTTCCATTTTCTTTTATTGTTACAGGACCGCAGTGGTATAATACCTGTCCATGAAGGTCGACCGGAGGATCATTCGTCATTAAATGTGCATGGATCGCATCGCGGCCGGTGAACATTTTTCCGCTGATTAGGACAACATCTCCAACTTTTAATGATCGGATCTTTTCTTCGGTGATAGGTGTATTCAGTACAATTTCGTTACCGGTAAGAGTAATTTCACTTTTGGTACTCATTTTAATCGTTGGAGCGTCTTCCTTATACATCCAGCGTTTAATCTTTCCGGTCTTTGCGTCCAGAATGACTCCTTGTCGACGGAAAGCCCAGCAATCGTATGCTACAGAAACAAAAAAACTGGCAGGCAATCTATTCTGCGCGCCAACTTTGCACGCAATTAATGTAGAATTTCCGCCAAAACCCATTGTTCCAATCTTAAGGCTGTTAACGTGATTCATCACATAATTTTCTAATTCTGCCAGTGTCGGATTCGGATTGACATCGTCAATGGTACGAAACAATTGCATTTTGGCGTGCTCATATCCGGACATTCTATCTCCGCCGACGCAGACACCGATCGCTCCAATGGAGCAGCCATGACCTTGTGCCTGCCATACAGCGTGCAAGATGCATTTTCGAATTCCCTCGAGATTGCGTCCAGCTTTTCCCACATGTTCCAGTTCCATCGGAAGGGAATATTGAATATTTTTATTTTCGCACCCGCCTCCTTTAAGGATCAACTTTATTTCAATCTCGTCATTATTTTCCCACTGCTCCCAATGCATAATTGGGGTGCCTTCGCCAAGATTTGTGCCACTGTTTTTTCCCGTCAGTGAATCGACTGAATTGGAACGAAGTTTTCCCGATTTCGTACATTCGGACACTGCTTCGCGAATCCAGTGTTTCATTTCGATTTGGTTTGCACCGACAGGTGTGTGAATATAGAATGATAGCATACCGGTATCCTGGCAAATCGGGCCGACATTTTCGCATGCCATATCAATATTGGTAGCAATGGTCTCTAATGCCATTGCGGAGCGGGTTCCGCTCGATTCCTTCTGTTGTGCAGCTTTAATGGCTTTGCGAACATCAGGGGGGAGATTACTGGATGTATCTGTTATGAGATCAAGAATACTTTGTTTGAATTCGTTCATACCACCCTCCTCAACGAATATCCTCGCTCCAATAGGTGAAATTTTCAATTTTACTCATGAGTGAAAGTTTCGTGGGTACTATTTGCAGGACAATTTGGTTAGCGGATTCGTTGAATGAAATATCAAATGTGAATGCCATTTTGAAGAAAATATTTTGTTCTTTATTTTTTGCTTCTTGTGCAGTTTGCTTGTTAACAAACCATGTGAATTCCGGATTGGTGTTCAAATGAATATATGCTCTGCGGTAGCCTCCGGAATTTTTTTCCGTCATCGTCACATATTTATTGGAAGGAACAATGACAGCAATTTCATTTTTCTTAGGTTGGACAAGGATTTGTGTCGCAGATTTTAAACCGTACGTTTGATTGTCGGCATCGTAACGTGCCAACTCTGCTTTCAACCATACAGAATATTCTTGGGAATTTAGTTTGTTATCGCTGTAGAATTTTCTGATCTTGTTGATGAAATCATCTTTACTCTTTTGAATGCGGCCGTTATACTCTGCAGTAGATTCAAATTCATTCTTTTCGGAAGCTTCGGTTTGATGATCTTCGGAGATTTTCTTTAAACCGTCCCAAACTGTCTTGATAACATCATAACATTTTTCTGCGGAGAGTGTCTCGCTTGGATTATGCATCTCTAAAATATTTTGCGAAAAGATGAACGATGAAAACAGTACAGTTAGAATGAAGAGAGTCGAAACTTTCATAGCGGCATCCTTTAATTTTCTTGTGAAATATACAACTTTTTTCGTGATTTTGTAGAAAAATCTGTCCAAATTTAACAAATGAGATCTTTTAATCTACGTTTTAGTGCTCCGAATTCCTTATTGGTGTTTCACTGTGCTCTTGCCCGTTACCCCAGAAGGAGATCCCTGTGAATATTTTACAGGTACTCTCACAATTTGAGGTAACGGGTGCAGAAACATTTGCAGCAACACTAGCGGATACACAAATAGCAAATGGTCATTCTGTATTTATTATTTCGGATAATTTTTACACAAATACCAACGCAAAGATAATCGCCCATCCCATCGGAAAACGTGATGTTGCTCAACGATGGAAGAATATCTCCTTTTTAAAAGAGTTCATCGGTAAAAATAACATTGATGTTGTTCATGCCCATTCGCGAGCTGCAAGCTGGGTATCCTATTTCGCCACTCGGCAAGGAAATGTTCCTTTGGTTTCCTCTATTCATGGAAGGCAACACCTTCATTTTTCATCCAAAATGTTTTCCGTATACGGCGAAAAACGTGTTGCGGTCTGCAAATCGATCTATGATCACCTCAATCATGATCTTCAATACGAACTGGATTCACTCTCGCTTGTTCATAACGGGATCGACCTTACCAAATGGAACTTCAAAAAACATACTCCTCCAAAACGCGCTAAGAAAATCGTCTCCTTTGTTGGTCGGTTGTCAGGATTCAAAGGGGATACCCTGTTGATTATCGTGGAACAGATATTCCCAAAAATATTCGAACGATACAAAAATGTGGAGTTCCATATTATCGGCGGAATGAACGAAAAGAGTAAGATTATACCCGCTATTGAGATGACCAATAAGAGAGTCGGTACGGAATTCATTTTTGCAAAAGGGTTCAGCAATAATGTCGAACTTGTTTATCGCAATTCTGATCTCATCATTGGTTCCGGCCGTGTTGCGATGGAAGCGATAGCTTGCGGAGTTCCCGTTGTTTCCATAGGAGAATCAAATTATGTGGGGCTCATTTCTGAGGAAACGGAGCGGGAAGCATTGGTGACAAACTTTGGTGACCTGGACGCGCGCCGACCGATCGATGTTGAGAGATCAGTCCGATCGATTCTGGCTCTGTTGGAGCATCCTGAGAAATTTTCTGGAGAATGGGGACGAAAATTTATTGAAGACAATTTTGAGATTAACAGCGTTTCATCGCAGATGAGCGTTGTTTATACCGAAGCCATTGCGAAGAAAAAAGGGATTAATGAGATCCCTGTATTATCGTATCAGCGTATTTCCAAAAATAGCAATACCTCGTCTGTTCAAACTCCCCGGTTTACGAGTCTATTAAAATTCTCCAGTATTGACATCCCGCATGGAGATGAACGTGCAATAGATCAATCGGAATTTGAGGCTCAACTTCAATTTCTGAAAGAAAAGGGCTTTACGCCGCTCAATTTTTACGACTTAGAATCGATTGCGTCTTTTAAAACACCGATACCTCCCAAACCGGTTATTCTAACATTCGATTCCTTTAAAGAAAATTTTATTACTGCTTATCCATTGTTAAAAAAATACGGTTTCACTGGAGTATTTTTCCTACAAACCAATCTTACAAGCACTGATGGGAATCTACCATTGACATTTGCAGAGGCGAAAGAATTGAGTGCAAACGGTTTTGAGATCGGTTCGGCTTCGTATAGCAGGCCAAAAATGAACCTTATCTCCGACAAAGAATTAACGGCGGAAATTACAGAATCAAAATCTACTATTGAGCAACAATTGAAACAAAGAGTGATTTCGTTTGCCTATCCTCACGGTTTTGTGAATGAAAAAATAAAACAGTGTGTCAGAGATTCGGGATATCTCTTTGCTGTTGCACTCGATGAAGGACGACGGAATATTTGGATTGATTTTTTGAAAATCCGAAGAATTCAAATATTTCGAGGTGCTTCTAAATTCTCATTCTGGAAAAAGACTTCGGGAAGGTATCTCTGGTATAAATATGTTTATTGATTCACACTGCCATCTTTTTTACGAAGATTACAAAAACGACTTAGACGCCGTCATTGCAAGGGCACATGAGGCGGGAGTGAAATATTTCATCGTACCGGCAACGAATCATCAAACGGCGAAAGAAGCAATAACGCTGGCTGAAAAATATTCTTCTATGTTCGTCACCGTTGGTTTTCACCCACTTGATTTGAAAGAGTATACGGAAGAACGATTAATACAGATCGAGGAAATGTCGCATCATCCTAAAGTGGTGGCGATTGGAGAGATCGGTATTGATTATTTTTATGATACTTCGCCGCGCGACTATCAAAAAGAGATTTTCTCCAAACAGATAGAACTTGCTATTCAGCGCGATCTTCCGATTATCGTCCACACCCGGGATTCTGTTCAGGATGCGATTGATATTGTTGTACGCCATGCTCATGCACATTCGGAATGGAAAAGGGAAGGAAAACGCGGAGTGTTTCATTGCTTTACCGGCGACGCAGCGCAGGCGGCAGTATTGTTCGAAAATAAATTTCTTGTCTCTTTTCCAGGGCCCATCACGTTCAAAAAAGGAACTATGTCCGACGTGCTAAAACAGATTGGGTTGGACAATGTTATGGTAGAAACCGATTCACCGTATTTGACTCCGGTTCCATTTCGCGGGAAAAGAAACGAACCATCATACATCCCCCTTATAGCTCAAAAGATTGCCGAAACACTGAATGTTTCAACTGATGTTGTTGCAAATACTACTACTGCAAATGCAATTGCTTTGTTTAAACTACCCATCTGATGATCCACACTAAAAATGATTGTGTCGAGTAATACTGGTTGGACGGAATGATCTATGAAAAATATACTCCAAATATTACTCATCCCAGTCTTCTTGTTTCCCCAATCAGGAAATGACATCACCATTCGAACGATTCAAGATAAACGTGTTGAACAAACTTCTGAGCTATTTTCGTTTCTAAAGTCAGAGAATGCCCGAGAGCGGGAATTGGCCTTATTGGCATTCGCGAATATTCAGGATACAACTGCTCTGGACGAAGCAGCCCAATTATTGAATGATGATATGCCAAAAGTCCGTTCTATGGCTGCCTTTGCGCTTGGAATGATGGGCCATCCTAAAGGAACATCGTTTCTTTTTCGACGTTTAGCAGTTGAGCGGGAAGATGATTGTGTATCGGAATATTTTAATGCTATTGGACTTTGCGGAACTCCCGATGACCTGAAAAAAATTGTAGTGCAAGCGGAAGATTACCCAATCGAATGGAGACCGTATGTTGCTCAGGCGATTATTCGTTTTATCAATCGCAAAGTGAAGGATATTGCTGCTTCAAAATTTATAGCGACATTATTATACGAAAATAACAGCGTTATCAATGCGACATATGCATTAATGCGTATCAATGATACGACAGTGACGAATAATCATAAAGAAAAACTACATCGCCAGCTCACAAATACTTCTACGTCAGTCCGGATGTGGAGTGCTACTGCGTTGGGAGCATTAAATGATAATGTCACTATAGATCGATTAAGAACAAGTGCGAAAAAAGATAAAGACTGGCGTGTGCGTGTAAATGCGATACGGGCATTGCGTACGAAGAGTATCGTTAAAAGCGATATTGAAGGTTTAATTGCGGACAAGAACGAACATGTCGCGCTTACTGCAATGGCAACATGTGATGGGATGTTTCCAAGTGAGGCTCCGTTCAGCGATAGTGCCAAATGGATTGCAAGGCTTCAGTCAAAAAATTACGCTGTTTCTGTGCGAGAGGAAATACGAAAGTTCATAGCGAAAAGGCTTGGAGAGCGTGCCATTCCATTGATTGGAAATTGGAAGGGGGAGTTACCGTTTGTTTCCGCACAGAGAGTACGATCCTATGGGGAAACACGATCGGAAAAGGCTATTCCGATGATCAAAGAAGCAATTTTTCAATCGAACCAATCGCTTGTAATTATTGCCGGTATCGAATCGTATCAAATCATCGCACAACGGTCAAACGAGCAGGTGAAGAAAGATTTTCTGAAAACAGCGATATTGATGTTTGGGAAGAATGATCCCGGTATTTCGTATTCAGCCGCCGTTGCTTTTCAGGATACATCATTTACCAAGTCGACTAGAAAAATTTACCTTTCTGCACTTATAACATCCTATAATAGGATGAAGCAAGAGATCGATCTGGAACCGATGGTGGAATTGTTGAATGTCTTCTCTGAAATCGGTGACTCATCTGTTCTTGCTGTCGTCCAAAAAGGATTATCAGAGCAGAACAATGTTATTCGCACCGCAGCAGAAAAAGCGTATCAATCAATTACTGGTAAAGATTCACCAATTCAATTTATCAAAAATCCAAACAGTTATAAGCCATTGTATTCACCGGGAGACATCTCACTCCTTGCTAAATATAAGGGAGCCGAAGTAACGACATCGAAAGGAACGATACGAATCACATTTGATAAAGAAGCTGCACCATTTACTGTTTTAAATTTCATTCTTCTTTCTCAAAAAAAGTTCTATGACGGACTTTCATTTCATCGCGTAGTAAGCAATTTTGTAATTCAAGGGGGCGATCCGTTAGGGAATGGGAGTGGGGGACCAAACTATTCGATTCGGACTGAAGTGCATCCTCATGGTAAATACAAAACTGGCGCCGTGGGAATGGCCAGTTCCGGAAAAGATACCGAAGGTTCTCAATGGTTTATCACGCATTGTCCTACGCCGCATTTAGATTTTCGCTATACAATATTTGGATATACAACAGATAGTAAGATAGTAGATCAAATGATGGTTGGGGATACGATAGTAAGAGTGATGTTATTCTGAAGTATGCTGAAGAAGTGGGATGACAATAAAAAAGGCGACCAACTGTCGCCTTTTTTATTGTAAACTAATATTCGATATAATTACTTAAAACTTTCTACCGCACCTTTCACCGTATCATGAAGTTCAATAACACTACTCACTTTGGTCATTTTGAACACCTGAGAGACTTTTTCAGTGGCAGAAGCAATCTTCAAATTACCCCCAGCGTTACGCATAGTGGTTACGGCACCGATCAGCATGCCGAGTCCGGAACTATTCATTAACGAAACACCTCCGAGATCAACGACGATCAATTTTTTCTTTGCATCGAGCAGTTTGTGAAGCGCACTGTTTAATTCCGATGCTTCCGGTCCGCCAAGCATGCTGCCTTCCATCTTGATGACGGTGACTTCGTTCAATTCTTTTGTTGAGAACTTCATACGATTCTCGCAGTTGGTAGTAAATCTCCCCTCCGATAAAAAAGGGGAGTATAAGAAGTGTTACGATTTTTTCTTTTTCGATTGACGCAGGGTAAAATCTAATACGATTGCACTAGCGATGTAAATTGTTGAATACGTCCCCAAGATAGATCCAATAAAGAATGTGAACGCAAATCCGCGATTTACTTCGCCGCCGAAGATCACAAGAACAATCAGTACGAGGAAAACTGTTCCGTTTGTAATAATGGAACGGCTTAATGTTTCATTCACGGAACGGTTCATGATTGTGGAAAGATCTTCAGTCTTATGGGTTTTCAAATTCTCACGAACGCGGTCGAAAATCACCACAGTATCGTTAATGGAAAACCCGACCAAGGTCAGAAATGCAGCCATAATGTTCTGATCAATTTCCAGATTCAGATAGGGGGAGAGTCCATTCAATAGAACGATAATACCAAATGTTGCTATCACATCATGGAACAACGCGATAACACCGGCCAGTCCATAAATGAATTGGAATCGGAATCCGACATAGAGCATGATGATCAACAGAGCAGAAAAAATCGCATAGATCGCGTTTGTTCTCAATTCTGCGCCGATCTTTGGTCCAATCTTATCTTCTTTCAAAATAGTGAAATGGTTGTTTTGAAACTTTGCCAGCAAACTTTGGCGTATTGCATCGAGAGTAGTTGTTCCTTCTCGTTGTTCGGGTGTCCTGATTAAAATATCTCTGGACGATCCGAATGATTTAATTTCAGTGCTGGTGAATCCGGCACCTTGAACAGCATCGCGAACTTCGGAGATAGCGGGTGCCGTTTCAAAACGGACGAGAGTTTCCGTCCCCCCGAGGAAATCGATCCCGAAGGAAACACCTCTAATAAAAGCTCCAATAATGCCGGCAACAATGACTACCAAGGAAATGGAATACCAAATCTTTCTGGTAGCCATAAAATCGATATTTGTTTTTTCTAAAATTCTCATTCTTATACTGCTCCTAAATCTTATCCAAAATTGATTTCAGTGGTACCGCGGTCGACCATAATGTCGAATACAACGCGAGTGATTACGATTGCTGTAAACAAGTTTGCCGTCACACCCATCATCAGTGTTAATGCAAACCCTTGAATAGGTCCTGTACCGAATTGATAAAGCACGATACCGGAGAAGAGTGTTGTGATGTTCGAATCAAAAATTGCGCTGAATGCTTTGTCATATCCTGCATCGATTGATGCGCGTAATGTCTTATGTGTTGCAAGTTCTTCTCTAATACGTTCAAAGATCAGCACGTTCGCATCAACCGCCATACCCACTGTCAATACGATACCGGCAATACCGGGGAGCGTCAGTGTTCCTCCGAATGCAGCTAGGATAGCGAAGATGAATAATGTGTTCACAAATAATGCAACATTCGCTACCAGGCCGCCAGTGCGGTAATACATAATCATGAATCCGACGATCAACGCAAAAGCCATTAAGAATGAAATAGTGCCGGCTGAAATCGAATCTTCTCCAAGCGACGGTCCAACGCTTCGTTGTTCCATAATCTCTACCGGTGCAGGAAGCGCACCGGCTTTTAGGATGATCTCAAGCAGCCGTGCTTCATCAATATTTTCCATTCCTTCAATTTGCGAACGACCTCCCGTAATTTTTCCGCGAATATTTGGCGCGGAAAATACGGCATCATCCAAGACAATGGCCATACGTTTGTTCACATTGGCACCTGTGATGCGTGCCCATTCGCGTGAACCCTCGTTATTCATCTCCATTGTGACGATCGGTTGATTGAAGCTCGGATCGATTGTTGCCTGTGCATTGACAACAACGCTTCCAGTCAACTCAGGAGTTTTCTTCAATCCAAAGAGACTGTAATACTTTATCCCTTCGCTGATAAACAGATGTTTCGATGAAAAATAAAATGCCAAATCGGACGGCAATAATTTTTGCACATCGGGACGAGCGAGAATTTTTAACACTTTGTCTTTATCGTGCTCAGAAACATACGCTTCGCCATTTCCCTGCTGATTTGGTCTCGCAAGGAAAAGGAACGGATGTTCTTTTGCAAGCTGCTCAGGTGTTTTTTGTGCATCAGCAACAGCGTTTGCAGCAGTGTCCGAAGCATTGCTGAGTGCAGACAATGTGTTTTTCGCTGTGGTTGTTTTCTTCGCAGAATCACCTGATGATGTTGTGTCCGTATACCCTTTTCCAGCAAGATATTTATCTACGGCTTCCATTGTTTTGTAGATGATATCCGGATCTTTCATCAATTTAAATTCCAGAAGAGCTGTTCCCTGCAACAATTGACGAACTTCATCTTCTTTGGAAACACCCGGAAGTTCAACAATAATTCTTCGTCCACCTTGTTTTTGGATGGCTGGTTCGGACACACCGTATTGATCAACACGGTTACGAACGATTTCCATCGCTCTGTCCACCGCTTTATCGGTTTCATCTTGCAGACGGCTTAAGATTCTATCATTATCTTCGCGCAAGGTTCCATAGTAGCGGCTCAATCGAATTTGTTTTGCATCGAAGGCACGTTGAAACAAGGTAATAATATTAGCATCGTTGGTTTGCGCTTCTTTTGCAACGTCAGTCATTATTTGTGTAAACTGGTCGTCTTTATTTTTTGCGATTTGCTCTAGCATCTTCAACACATTTACTTCCATCACTACGCGCATACCACCTTGCAAGTCCAAACCGAGTTTAATACGCTTTCCTTTTGCATTGCGAATGGACGCTTCATTCTCAGCTACGAATTTTGCACTATCTTCGCCAACGCGGGTAGATAGGTTTTTCTCGAAATTATAAGATTGATAGGTCGGATAGAGAAAATAGAGCGCTAATCCAAACGTCGCCACAATAAAAAATATCTTACTGCGATTTTTTTTCACAAATAAACCTCCACAAAATACAGGTGTTTTGAATTATAGAATATTTCGAAAGACACGGACGAAAACCGTTATTAATAACGGGTAGCTCTTGATTGAACCTTCAGGCAAGAATACTATTTTCTGGGAAAATAATGTTCGTCCATGACTTAAGGACAAAAATATAACGCAAAACCGCTCTAAAATCAATGAAAATCTAACGGAAATGTGAAAAGTGCTCCGTTGTTATTCAAGCGATATTTTTCTACCTTGTCCACGTCGTGCAACTTTTCCCTGTAAAATTCGAAATATTTGAACGGCAATTCACTTAACAACACTCAATGCGTCTCAGAAAAATCCTGCTCCTGCTCGGGGCAATCATACTTTCCGTTGTCGTCTTCATCATCAACGCAGCTACCAAAAATGTCGATCTGGAGTCGTCAATGCTCCAGTATGTACGCGGGGCATTCGTTCTTTTGTCGTTCGCAGCGATCTATTTCTATATCCAGATCATCAAACGGGAGAAACAGCGGGGTGTAGTTCAAGGAATTGGTTCAGTTGCAGTATTTACCGGTATTTTTCTTGGAACGTATCTCATTATCAGTTTTCTACCGCTGACACAAAAAGGATTTGAAATAAGGGATTTGACTCTTTTCCCTCGCGATTATCAAACGATCTTCTTTTCGTCTATTCTCAGTATCGTCTCTGGTATTTTTGCAATCGTTTCACTCCTCTTTATAAAAGACCTCGTTCTCTACAAGCGAAAGAAGACGACGCTTCGAAATTTTTTAATTCTGATCGGCAGTATCCTCATTGCATCCCTTTCAGAATTGATTGATAAACCATTGGAAGATTCAGTTGTGAGCGTCATTTTTATGGTGATTGCGATATTAATGATTATCGTAAATTCATTCCGTTTGGCGTGGATCGCATACCTACCAAGAAAAGAAAAGGTGTATTCGCTTCTCTATTCTCTCCTCTCCTTTTTTGGATTTCTTGCAATTCTTGTCATTATCTCCAGTGAAGCAGGTTCCGAAAAAGGAATACAATATTATAGTGCTGCCTTGTTTACGTTCGTACGAATCACATCAATTTTTGGGGCGGTCTATTTCGGTATGTCGTTCAGCAGTACCTTATTCCATTTGCCGACGGCTGAGGCTTTCGATCGAAAACAGAGCGAGATCAGTTCGCTGCACAATCTCAGCCGTCTGATCAATCAAGTGTTCGATCTGAAAGATCTTGCTGAAACGGCAACGAAAATGACAACAGAGGTCATTCAAGCGGCAAGTGTCTGGCTGGAAATTATTCCGCTTGAAGGTTCGTTCCATAAAAGCGGATTGATGTCTCATCGCAATATCGACGAACATGAAATTGAAACAATACTTTCCGGAGGAGAAAAATCGGTTCGGACCATCGTCTGTCAAACAAAAAAAGTAGTGATGATTGACGAAGTTAGCTCGGATAAACGGACGAAACATCTGCCGAAGCTGAAGAAAGTCGGTTCGCTGTTAATTGTACCGCTTCTCTCTCATGAAAACGTGATCGGAATTCTATACGCAACCAAAGAGATTGATTATGGATTCGATCAGGACGACGTTGACATTCTTGCAGGGTTCGCTGATCAAGTAGCAATTGCAATCGAGAATGCTCGTTTGATTGAAAAATCATTCGAAAAGGAGCGCTTGCAGCGCGAATTAATGCTTGCACAGGAAATGCAGAAACGGTTGCTCCCTGAACATCTCCCAACATTTGCAACGGTAGACATGAAAGCTGTTTCGTCTCCCGCACTTGAAGTTGGGGGGGACTATTATGATTACGTTCAAATCAATCCCGAACTCATCGGAATCGTCATTGGCGATGTTTCGGGAAAAGGAGTCGGTGCAGCATTTTATATGGCCGAGGTAAAAGGGATTTTTCAATCCTTGGCGAGAATCTACCAGTCGCCGCGCGAATTTATGATTAAAGCGAATGATGCATTGGTGACAAGTATTGACAAGCGCTCATTTATTAGTTTAATTTATTCGACAATCAACATCAAAACCGGTGAACTGATTGTTGCACGGGCAGGACATTGTCCGATGCTCTATATATCTGGTGCGAAAAAAGAATATATAAAACCGGTCGGCCTTGGTCTGGGAATAAAATCCGGGAAAATTTTTGATGAGAATGTTGAAGAGCAAAAAATCATGATGAAAAGTGGCGACGTCTGCGTATTTTATACAGACGGTGTAACAGAGTCCCGAGCATCCAATGGTGATGAGTTCGGATATGAGCGGCTGCTGGATGTTGTGGATGCGAACAAACATGGTTCCGCGGAAGAGATCAAAGAATCAATCATTCAAACCGTTTGGAACTATACTGATGCCAAAGGCTATCACGATGACCTGACGGTGTTTGTGGTGAAATGGTCGTGAATGTTTCCCGTTAAAATTTTCCAACAAGTGGAACAAAGTAGATTAAGAATCGTTTATCCTTTTAGGAGTACGTATGAGTGAATTCAAAGTAACTATTCGACCACGAGACAACAATATTCATGTGTTGGAGCTGAAAGGCTATTTAGATGCCCACACCACTCCCGTACTGGAAGATTCTTTTCAGAAGATGTTGAATGAAAAGAAGTATCGTCTCATCGTCAATTGTAAAGAATTATCGTACATCTCCAGTGCAGGACTTGGCGTGTTTATGGCATTTATAGAAGATGTAAGGGAACATGAAGGGGACATTAAACTTTCGGATATGTCTCCAAAAGTTTTCAATATTTTCGATCTGCTCGGTTTCCCGATGTTGTATGATATTGTAGCGATGGAAGAAGAAGCTGTAAAAAAATTTGAAGCGAAGAAATAAAGCAAGCTGCATAGACGATCATGACATCCAAACAAACACATAAAGCCAATATCACCATCCCAAGTCAAACAGAGCGACTGAATGACGTGCGGGAATTTGTCTCAGGATTGGCACGTGTTCACGGATTCAGCGAAGATGACATTAACAAGATCACGATTGCTGTGGATGAGGCATGTACAAATATTATTAAGCACGGATATAATTATTCTCCCGACAACAAGATTGACGTTGAAATAATCCGTAAAGGGAGCGATTTTGAAATCGTCATCTCCGACAAAGGAAAACAGTTTGACCCAAGCGCCATTCAAACGCCGAATATGAAAGATTATTTTGAACATTATCGCCGCGGCGGTCTTGGCGTCTATCTGATGAAACGGATTATGGACAAGGTTGAATTTAATCTGTACAGCGACCGGAATGTCCTCCGCATGATCAAAACACTCCATTAATCTTGTGACTCTACAATCCCACACATCGCGTTCCGAGCCCGAACTGATCGCGCTTTTTGAATTCAGTCAAGTGGTTAATGCTTCGCTCGATCTCTCTTTTATTCTTGATACCGTACTGCTGACCTTGATGGGAAAATTGTTGTCGACAAAAGCGATGATTCTTCTTCATAGCCATCATCATCAATTTACAGTGGTGAATGGAAAGGGAATATCAAAAAATGTTTTGAAACAGCAGATCGAACTCCCGTTGTTGCGAAAAAAAAATATCTATGTCGATAAGGATCTTTCTGCTCCGCTTTTTGCTTACGGAATCAACCGATTATTTCCAATCGTTTCGCAAAATATTGTCATAGGCTACTTTGGTTTTGCAGAACATCCTAAACGAACTATTGATAAAGAGACGAGTAAATTTGTCGAGACACTCATCAGTATTTCTGCCACTGCTATTGAAAAAAGTTTTTCGTTCGGAGAGATTAAAACCATCAATCGTTCCCTTGATGAAAAAATCCATCAGTTAAAATCGTTATTCGAATTGGCGAAGGAATTTGGCGGGATCCTCGAACAGGATAAGCTGCTGAAGCTATTCTCGTTGACATTAATGGGTCAGGTTGGTACAAGCCGTTATGCTATTTGTCTTCAAGAAGGGAAGAGTATCTATTCCAAAATTTCCGGTGAATATCTTGAGACGGATAAAGTCTCGATCTTCAATTTGGTGAAGTCGCCGTTATTGACAACCAATATCCCTGATAAGAAGAAATATGATATACTTCGTAAGCATCTTGCGCAGGAAAAGATCGTCGCTCTTGTGCCGCTGCAAATGCAGAATGAAGTGAAGGGGGTTTTGTGTCTGGGAGAACGGCTGCGCGGCGGAGCATATTCTGAAAGTGATTTGGAATTTATCTTCTCGCTGGCAAATCTTGCATTTGTTTCGCTGGAAAATTCGCGATTGTTCGACGAAGCGATTGAAAAGAAAAAATTGGAGAGCGAACTACTGATTGCAAAGGAGATTCAGCAAGGACTTTTACCAAGAACAATTCCCGATGTGAAAGGTTTCGAGATTTCTGCCGTCAATATTTCTTCTAAGCAAGTCGGCGGTGATTATTACGATGTGATCCCAACTGATGATGGACGATGTATTATTGCTATCGCGGATGTTTCGGGAAAAGGAACACCCGCTTCATTATTAATGGCGAATGTTCAGGCAACTGTACATGCGCTTGTTCCGTTTCAGCTTGCTCTCTCCATTGCGACCGCCCGTATTAATGATCTGATCTACCGAAACACCGGTTCGGACAAATTTATTACATTCTTCTGGGGTTCGATTGATTCCGAAACAAAAAAATTTCAGTATGTTAACGCCGGTCATAATCCGCCGTTTGTCCTTAGGAAGAATGGCACCATAGAACGATTAACTGATGGCGGATTGATTCTTGGCATCATGAAAACTGTCATACCGTATCAAGAAGGGGGTGTTACTCTGCAATCCGGGGATAGTGTAATTATGTACACCGATGGAGTGAGTGAAGCGATGGATAAGAACGGAAACGATTATACGGAAGAGCGGTTGGAAGAATTTGTGATACAGCAATCCGGAAAATCTGCCAATCAGATCCTTGCGGCGATCAAGAACGAAATTCAGCGCTACACATTCGGCGCTGCTCAGTCCGACGATATTACCATGGTCGTGTTTAAAGCTCTTTAGATAGGAATATCTCAAAAATAAATCTGTTGTTATTCCGAGCAAGCATAGGGAGTATTTTCAAAAAGCACAGCGAAACCCCGTTGTTCGGTTCCGCGTTTGGGAATCCCGTAAGGCGGAATCTCAAAAAACGGGAGGTGCCGTGCATGTAAAAAACTTATCGGCAAATCTGATCGTTATTTCAGATTCCCTGCCTGTCCAAAGGACACGTTCGGTGCCTCAGGCATGTTCCTCCCGATAAACATCGACACTCTCGACTGACAACATCGGAATTGCTCAGATTTGAATTACTCCTTCGGAGGAGACAGAGAGACTCAGACCGACAGTGTCATGTATTTTGAGATCATGCCTCATTGCGGAGTATCTTTCCCGATTTTTGATTTCCGCTTTGTCTTTTGTATTTTCCCCTATGCAAAATCAGATAGAATATTTTTTCTTCCGTATCCTCTTCTATTTTATTAGACTCTTCAGTTTTCGGACCGTCCAGCGATTTGGGGGTGCATTCGGTAATTTCATTTTTTCTGTCATTGGTTTGCGGAAAACATTAGTTTTGGATAACCTGCGTCATGCATTTCCCGAAAAAAAGGAAGAAGAAATCTATTCCATTGCAAAGGCTTCATATAAAAATCTTTTCACCGCGTATTTTGAGATTTTGTACTTGGATAAACTTTCCAGAGAAGAGATTACACGGTATATCTCATTTCCTGATAACGAAAAAATCAATGTATTACTTCAACGGGGTAAAGGTCTTATCGTGTTGACCGGTCATTACGGAAATTGGGAACTTTGCGCTCTCGCTGTTCCGGTAATTTCTCCGCAGCAATATACTGTGGTTGTGCAAAAGCAACGGAATCCATTTGTGAATGAGTTTATGACGCATATGCGCTCCCGGTTTGGAACGAAACTCATTGTTATGGAGCGGGCATTACGTGAATCCCTCCGGGCATTGTCAAACAACGAAGTAGTAGCACTCATTGCGGACCAAAGCGGACCGGAAAGCGGAATCTATACCAATTTTTTTGGACGACCTGCGTCAACACATCAAGGACCAGCGGTGTTCCAAGTTCGAAGCGGTGCTCCGATGATTATGGTAATGCTTATTCGCGAAGGACTGGAAAAATTCAGAATTGAGTTGGAAGAGATAGATACGCAGAATCTCACCGGAACAAATGAAGAGAAAATGCAGCAGATAACGGAACGGCATGTTCGTATGCTGGAGAAATATATTCGTCTGCATCCGGAACACTGGCTGTGGATGCACAAGCGGTGGAAACACACGGAATCATATCTTCAAAAACAATCCATGCAGAAAGCATCCCAATAGTGAATGACCCGAAACGGATCCTTATTTTTCAAACAGCATTCCTTGGCGATGTCATTCTAACGTTGCCCATGATCCAAGTGCTTCATCAACGATTTCCTCAGGCAACAATTGATGTTGTGACTACTCCGGCCGCTTCGCAATTTTTATCCAATCATCCGGCCGTTAACCGAGTCATTCCATATGATAAACGAAAGACGCAACGCGGATTAAAAGGGATTGTCGCTCTTTCCATTTTTCTTAGCAGAGGAAAATACGATCTTGCTATTGCTCCTCATCGGTCCATACGAACATCTTCTATTATTGCATTGTCAGGAATCAAAAATCGGATCGGATTCTCTACAGCTTCAGGTAAATTTTTGTACAATCACACAGTCCAATACGTAAGCTCGAAACATGAGATAGAACGCAACTTGGATTTATTGACACCGCTTGGAATACAATTGCAAGAGCGCGAACTCCCTTCACTATATCCTTCCCAAAAAGACAGTGATTTCGTCAAAAAATTTTTGTTTGAACGAGAGATTCTGAATCAGGAAAAGATGATTGCCATCGCACCAGGGTCGGTGTGGAATACGAAGCGGTGGCCATTGGAACGGTATGCTGAACTTGCGTTAATGTTGGCGAATGACGGATATGTCGTTTGGATTATCGGTGGTAGTGACGATGCTTTATTGGGCAAAACAATCGTTGATTCTTCCCATCATAAAGATATTCATGATACGACGGGACATCTCTCCTTATTACAGTCTGCAGAATTGATTAGACGCTGCCGAATATTAATATCCAACGATAGTGCACCGCTGCATATTGGCGTTGCCATGAGAACTCCTGTTGTTGCCATTTTCGGTGCAACTGTTCCGGAATTTGGTTTTGCTCCTTATGGTAAAGATGATATTGTGATCGAGACAAAAGGATTAGACTGTCGACCATGTGCGATCCATGGTGGGCATACATGTCCTATCAGGACATTTGTCTGTATGAAAAATATTGAAACGAAATTGGTGTATGAGAAGACGAGGCATTTACTGCAAACAAGAAAGTAGGTTGCTGTAATGACAAACTACTTTCTTGTTTGTTCTAAAACTCTGTAGGATTTCCGGTGTCAAGTGAATCAGCACTGAGGTGAAGATCGCATTTTGCCGGAGGATATTTAGAGTTGAAGATCTCCGTAATTCTCACCGGACAAAATTCCGTCACTAATTTTTTTGTATCAGCACAAATTGTATCCCGTTCCACTCCGTTTGGAATTCTGAAGTACGGCTGCGTAATGGGAATGGTTTTATCTTCGTAAACATACTTCATAAAACGACCAAACAGCGGTGCAGCGGCACGGCCGCCTTGTCCATCAGCAGAATTGAATGTAATTCCTTGATCGTCAAATCCTACCCACATACCGGCAGCCAGCTGTGGTGTAAAACCAACAAACCATGCATCAGCAAAATCCTGTGTCGTACCGGTTTTCCCCGCCGCAGGGTAGTGGAAGAAATTTCTGATGCGAGCGCCTGAACCCAAAGGATTATTGATCACATCTTCCATCATGTTGGTCATGATGTAAGCAGTTTCCTTGCTCAGTACTTCTTTCTTTTCAGGAAAATTTTCTTCGATAATATTTCCATCTTTATCTTCGATTTTTAGAATCGAATTTGGTTCTACGAAGACTCCTTCATTGGCAAAAACTCCAAACGCCGATGTCATTTCAAGCGGTGTTACTTGTGCAGTTCCTAAGGCAATTGATTCATACGGTGGAACAGGAGATTTAATTCCCATTTTCTTAGCGTACTCCACCACTTGTTCCTTGGGAGCAATATTCAGGATGGCATTCACTGCAACAAGATTCAACGATCGCATTAAACCGACACGCAATGTTGCTTTGCCGCCGACATCTCCTTCAAAATTTGCCGGTCTCCATTGTGTTCCGTCTCCCATTTCTACCGTTACCGGTTGGTTGTACAATTCATAGGTTGGGGGATAACCATTATCGATAGCAACAGTATAGACAAACGGTTTGAATGATGAACCGGGCTGTCGGCGAATTTGAGTGACATGATTCAATCCGTACCGAAATGTTCGGAAATTTTTCCCGCCAACCATTGCACGAATGCCGCCTGTCTTAGGATCGATTGCCACAAAACCGACTTCGATTGACTGCCATATCAGCTTGATGGAATCCACAAAGCGAGGATTATTTTTTATGACATCGAGTATGCTGTCCTTATTTGAATATTGTCTGTAGAGTGAAGATTGTTTTGCTGACCGATCGAGAATTTTTTCAATGAGATTTTGTTTTCGATCCCAGTTCCAGATCTTATTAAATTTTTCCTGCTGATCGGCAAGATGTTCTTCCACGGCGCGATTGGCATAACGCTGCATTCGACTGTCCAACGTTGTATAAATGGAAAGTCCTTCTTTATAAATATTGAATCCATATTTTTCCGCTTTATCACGCATTTGCTGACGCACATATTCAACAAAATGGGGAGCAAGCCCAAGCGGTGCCTCTTCATTCGTTGTATAGGTAAGAGGTTCTGATTTTACGATGTCCGCTTGTTGTTGAGACAATCTTCCTTCCTGCACCATTAATGCAAGGACGAGATCTCTTCTATTCATAGACCGTTCCGGATGTCGTTGCGGATCGTAGTACGCCGGACCGTTCAAAATAGCGACAAGCATCACGGATTCGCCGAGGGATAATTCCTGCACCTTTTTCCCGAAATAGATTCCTGCCGCAGCGGAGATTCCGTACACACTTCGTCCAAAATAAATTTCATTAAGGTACATTTCAAGAATTTCTTTTTTGGTGAAATTTTTTTCAATTTCAACAGATGTAAAGAATTCCCGGAATTTTCGAGTTGCCTTATCGAAAGGACTCTCATCTGATTGTTGAAATCCGTACAGATTGCGAGCAAGTTGCTGTGTAATAGTGCTAGCACCTTCTTTTAAACGCAACGCGAGAAGATTTTTGAACATGGCGCGAAGAAAACGCCATGGTGTTACTCCCCAATGTTGGTAGAAATTTTTATCTTCGGTGGAGATGAGCGCATCAATCACGCTTTGCGGGATTGAGTCGTACGGTACATATGATCGGTTTTTTGTGGAATAGAATGTTGCCAGTATTTCGCCGTCGACGGAATACACTTTTGTGGCCAATTCAGGTTTTGGATTTTCCAATTCTTCCAATGAAGGGAGCCCGGAAATGATATAATTGTAATAGAACGCCATCAACAACAAGAAAACGGCAAATGCTCCAAAAAAATAGTAACGGTATTTTTTGAAAAATCCCCTGCTTTTTTGCAGTAACGCCTCACGATATTGAGGATCGTTGAAATATTTTTTCATCTCTTCCGAACTGTATTTTGGTTTCTTTTTTTCTGTCATAATGTTATGCGCGTTTTTTCTTTGCCGTGATTCGCTTCTTCGTATTCAATGGGGCTGACTTCCGTTTTGTTTGAACGTTGGTTTCGCCGGTCCATTCTTTGAGCTCAATCGTTTTTCCGTCAAATTCAGCATAGGTATTGTAAGTAATCCAATCGCCAAGGTTAAGATAGAGATTGTTATTGCTGTGATGCTCCAACGGTTTATGTCGATGTCCCATGATGACGATATCGTATCCTTCAGCAAACTTTTCATTGGAGAATTTTATCATTCCGTCTGTTTCTCCGAAATCTTTGTTTCCGGTATATTCCCGGCTTGTTTTGGACGAGCCTCGCGCAAGCGGGGCGGTCCAATCAGGATGAAGCAATGAGTAGAGAAAAATACTAATGGGATTGCGAAGAATCTTTTTAAGAATCAAATAACCTTTGTCATTCAATGCCAATCCGTCGCCGTGATGGAAGTAGAATTTTTTCCCATGGAGTGTCATTCCGAATGGATCTTTGTAGACAGGGATTCCCAAATCATTCGGGAAAAAATCCTTCAGCCAAAAATCATGATTGCCGGCGATGTAATGGATCTTAATACCGTGTTCTACCATTGATGCCAATTTTGAAAGGACATGGTGATATCCACGGGGGATGACATATTTGTATTCAAACCAATAGTCGAATAGGTCACCCAGAATGAACAATTGTTCGCCATTTTTTTCAACATAGGAGAGAAAGGAGAGAAGCCGGCGTTCCTTTTCCTTTTCACGGAATGAATCCTGCAACCCTAAATGGACATCAGAGAAGAAGAAGATCTTTTTCATTTTGAGATTTCGATATTCACTTCGATTGGTTGAGTGAAACGATTACACCAGCCCTCTTTATCGGAGCAAAAGAAATAGTTAAGATTGCCTTTCAAGAGATATTTCCCCGTCTGAATTCCTTGTTTTACTTTCACCAAGAATTCTACTGGTTTTATCGTTTCCAAGTACGCCTTATCGTCCTTTTGAAATTTTGGTTTTCCAATAATTTCAAAAGGCGAATCATTTTCAAGTTGAATTTCAAACGGTGGAATGGAGTTGACATGAATGCCCTCGGCCGGGGAAAAAAAGAACGCCAGAGTTCCGGAGTCCATATCGGAAAAGTGATGTGGTGAAATTAATTTTATGGAGACGTATTCATTGTTGGTGAGCGTCTGTTTCCCTGCGGGCAGCCCGAGCAACAATACAAATACGATAAAAATATTCGTCATGTGTTTACTTTCTCAATATCTCTTACATGTTCTTTATCGCTGACACGTTCAAGCAGCACGAGTCCTACAACAAAGAAGAGTCCAATTGTCAAAACGGATATTCGTTGATCTCCTGTAATATACGAAATCAGTCCGAACAAAAAAGTACCGACCACCGCTGATGCTTTTCCACACAAACCGTCGTAGAAACCGAAAAATTCCGCTTCTCGTTCTTTCGGAGTCAATTGTGCCATCAAGCTGCGGCTGGCTGCTTGTGATGCTCCCATGGAACTTCCTGCGATTGCTCCGATCAAATAGAACATCTCCTTTGTCTGTACAAAATATGCACCGCTCACTACCAAAATCCAAATGACGAGATTGATTGCAATGGTGCGTTTCGCGCCAATTTTATCCGTGACAACACCGAAAAAAAGTGAACCGACAATTCCCGAAGCTTGAACGATTGCAAAAAGAACAAGAACTTCCTGGAGTGAAAAATGCAGTGTCTGGGTAGCGAAGAGAGATGCAAATGAGATGACAGTCAGAATGCCATCATTATAGATGAAGAAAGCAAGGAGGAATCGGGAAACATTTTTGTAACTCCGCAAATGACCGACAGTTTCTTTTACTCGCTGAATTCCAGCTTTCACATATGAGACTTTATATTCGAACTTCGTTTTATGGTCCCGAAGGAAAATAAACAGCGGAGCAGAAAAGAGAAGAAAAATCCCAGCGGCAATCGCAAAGCTCAATCGCACATTAGGCAAATTATCTGTCCCAAAGCCAGCAGCGTAGAGAGGCATAGCAATGAACAATGTCACTAACGAGCCGACGTACCCCATAGCAAATCCATAACCGGAAACGCGTCCGTAACTTCGTTCGGTGGTAAGATTAGGAAGGAAGGCGTCATAAAAAACAAGCCCTCCCTCAAAACCGACATTGGCGAGAATGAAGAGCGACATTCCCACGAAGATCATCCCGGCATCAACAAAATAAAGAAGGGCAGTGGAGATGACACTGACAATAGTAAAACCAAAGAGGAATCTTTTTCTGCGTGAAGAAAAATCCGCAGCAGCACCTAAGACGGGAGCAATTACCGCAGTCAAAAGCATGGAGATACTCACGGCAATTCCCCACAACAGATCTCCCCGCCCGCTTCCGCCTGCGACGATCTCTTTGAAATAGAGAGAGTATCCAACAGCAACGATCATCACCGAGAATGAAGTGTTGGCGAAATCAAACAGCGTCCAGACAAAGATTTGGAATCGGTTTGATTGAGTGGGATTCAGTGCCATGAAGAATTTAGGTATGAGATTTTTTTGCGTGTGTATCAAGCAGACCGCGTCCGGTTTTTGTCAGCAAACCATCCTTTTTCAAGTCGATCAGGATTGCATCCATAATCCCGTTGATAAATGTTCCGCTGCTTTCCGTGCTATAATCTTTTGCGATCTCAATAGCTTCGTTAATGGTCACTTTTGGAGGAATATCCGGAAAATACAGCAGTTCGCACAAACTCATCCGCAATAAAATCTTATCAATTAATGCAATGCGGTGAAATTCCCAATGTTCCGTTTTCGATTTTAAGCGTTTGTCGATCTCGGCCTGATGTGATATGGATTTACTAAAGAGGGATTGTGCAAAGTCAAAATCAGCATCGCTTTCTTTCAATTCAATGAGAATCGTATCGACAACATGTTGCGGAGGATCTTTGGAGATCTCGAGCGCATATAACGCTTGCATGACCAGTTCTCGAATATGTCTGCGCTTCGGTATTTTTTCTTCTATCATGTAACAAGATACGGAAAAATGAGAAGCGTTGCCACTGATTAAATTGTGCTATAAAGTAGGAAATCGTTGTTGGTTAATTTTCCCTTCCAGGTTATCGTACTCGCCATTTGCAATTTCATTTACAACTATGGGTGTTCGAGTATTGTATTCTTCAGCAAGTTCTTTTCTTCCAAATACTTCATCAATATTTTATTTATAAGAATTGAAATGAATATGAATTACCAGATTCTCTTCTGAGCGCTTGTTGCGAAATATTTATCAAAAATTATATCGCTACTGATTAAATTCATTTTCTCAACGAGAACTTGGGACGCAATAATTCTATCAAAAGGATCACGGTGGTGCATTGGAAGTTTTGTTTGTTCAAGAGTGTGGAGGAAATTTATCGGTAAAAGGATAATACCGTTTTCGTTTATGTCATCAATAACAGATTCGTATGTTCCTTTGATGTGGAGTTTGCCGAGGGAGAACTTTATGGAGATTTCCCAAATGCTTGCCATGCTGATGTAGTTGATGTTAATATCATTTTCAATCGATTCTTTTGCAATTTTGCTAAGGTTTGCATCTCCGGAAACAAACCATAAAAAACTTTGAGTATCGAGCAATTGATTCATTATTGATAGTCTTCAAAATCTTTTAACTGTTCATTAAAATCTGAGGTAAGTGAGTACTTATTTTTCGCACTCCCGAATACAGGATGCTTTTTTTTGTCCTTTTTGTATTTAGAGATAAGAAACTCAGCATATGCAAGCAATTCAGTCTTTACACTTTCAGGCATGTTGTTTATTTGAGTCAGAATATGTTGGTTCATAAGATTATCCTTGATTTGATTCTATAAATATACTCTTCAATTCAGATTTAATCAACTACACATAACCTGCTCTCATCCACCAGAGGTGGGCAAATCAAGTGGATTATCGCTTGGATACAACTTTTCCCTATACAATGGAGATTACCAAAATCTCTTTAAACATGAGATTATCGGATTTCTGTTTTAGAATTTTGTATTTTTAATACCGTATGCTTTCCAAACTTCTTCCTACACCGTCTGACTATCCGCAAGAACATGTCCGTTCGCTTCGGAATAATATCCGCGTACATTTAATGGATGGTTCCCTGTATGTGTTAGGGATGAGTATCGTATCAGTGCAAACGATCCTTCCGATTTTTATCAAGGAACTGGGAGGAAGTCCGCTTTCGATCGGTTCGGTGCAAGTGCTGTGGACGATTGGTCAAAATATTCCCTCCGTTTTTATTGCTCACTATATACAGCGCCGTATTTTTTTTAAATCTCCAATGGTCTTTTGGGGATTACTGCATAGGATTATGTTATTGGTGTGCGGAGTGGCAGCATTCTTTTTGGTAGGGAAGGTCAATCCAGAAATTGCCGTTCCTCTTTTCCTCCTTTTGATTTTTCTTATTCCGACGATTGGAGGTTTCTCCGGTCTGCCGTGGTTTCAGGTTTTTACAAAGACTGTTCCGGTAAAATTGCGTGGCCGATTAATGGGGATCCGTCAATTAATTGGTTCTGCCGCCGGTGCAATCGGCGGTTCGCTTGTCAGTCTGATTCTGTATGCGGTAGTTTTTCCTACAAACTATGCACTGCTGTTCTTTGCCGCCTTTCTTTTTACGATGATCTCTTTTTATTATCTGGTAAGGATCGTTGAACAACCTTCCGTGATTGATGATAAAGGGGGGATACGATTGAATATTATTTCGAATGCAAAACGAATTATTCGATCCGATAAAAATTTTCGCAATTTTCTTTTTGCCGACGCATTCATGTTAATGTCAATTGCTTCTGCATCCTTCTATTCGGTCTATGCCGTTGAGAAATTTTCTCTGCCGCCATCGTATGCCGGTACGTTCACTGCCATTGTGATGTTGACGAACGTTGTGGCAAATATCCTGTTTGGAATTATTGCGGACACATACGGCCATAAAGTGAATCTGCTTGCATTGGCGGCATGTTCTGCTCTGGCAGGAATATTTGCAGTCATTTCGACAAATATTTTGATGTATGGATTTGTCTTTTTCTTTTTGGCATGTGCAATCCAGATTCAGGCGATTTCTCGTCAGCCGTTTGTCGCGGAAATGTGCAAAGAGAATGAACGACCGGTGTATGTAGGAATCGTTAATACAATCACTGCACCGACAGTGTTTGTGGGACTGTTGTTTGGATGGTTCGTTCCAAAAACAGGATATGCTTCGATTTTTATCGTGACATCGTTGCTTGCTGCGAATTCCTTTCTGATATTATACCGATTTGTTGCAGAACCGAGAAAATAATTCTTGACCTATGAAGCCGACCTCCATTAAACAAACTGACAAAGAAACAATTACCTTCACGTGGGATGATCAGTGGGTAACTCCATTGGCAATCACACAATTACGTAACGAGTGTCCATGCGCGGAATGCAAAGGTGAAACGATTTTGATGCAGCAAATTTTGCCCGTCCTAAAGCCAAAACTTCCGGGACATTATGATATTAAAGGAATCATTCCGGTAGGAAGTTATGCAATTCAAATTACATGGGGCGATGGACATGCAACGGGGTTGTATTCCTGGGAGTATTTGCGTAATCTCCATACCAGTAAAAAATGAGTGACCTCATCAGCAATAGAGGATTGAATGAATAAGCACATTCGCAAGGAAATGATTCAACGGGCTGTGGATGCAAAGCATACATCCTATTCACCATATTCAAAATTTAGAGTCGGTGCATCCATCCTTACTGACGACGGCGAGATATTTTCCGGATGTAATGTGGAAAATGCTTCGTATGGATTGGCCATCTGTGCTGAACGGAACGCGGTCTTCCAAGCGGCATTTGCAGGAAAACGAAAGATTGTTGCCGTTGCCGTTACGTCGGACGAACGAACATTCCTTACTCCATGCGGAGCGTGCAGACAAGTAATCTCTGAATTTGCTGATGGGAAAGCCGAAATTATTCTTATCGCATCCACAGGAAAAACCAAATCTCTAAAATTTGAAAAAATCTTCCCAACACCTCCGGCACTAAAGCATTTGAAAAAATAATTTTTATCGACATTCCCGTTCCCATGAAATTGATCATAGCCAGTACACGCACGCCCAAAATTAATGGCGTTAAAAAAGCCGTCATTCAACTTTCAACCATTTTTCAATTCGATCCGGCTTCCGTAGAATACGAAACGAAAGAGACAACCAGCGGTGTCTCTGATATGCCAATTTCAATCGAAGAGACCATGCTTGGATCACGTCAGAGAGCTTCATCCGTTTTTCGGAAAGACGGAAATGATATTGTCTTTAGCGTAGGCGTTGAGGGAGGATTATTTCGGAATGACAACAAAGTTTTTTTACAAAGTTGGACGTGCGCGTTTGATGGTGAACGTTATCATTATGGAAGTTCGGGTGCTATTGAAATTCCTGATGCGTTGGCCGACAAAGTAATGAATCTTGGCATTGAACTTGGTATTGCGATTGATGAATTTGCAAAACAAGCGGATGTACGAAGCCGGCAGGGAACATTTGGAATCTTGACAAATGATCTCATTACGAGAGAAGATTCCTTTGCGATGGCAACAATGTTTGCCTTGATACCGTTCTTGAACCGGAATATCTATTCACATTCGCGTAACAAATAATTAACACACGCTTAATACCCTCTGCATTGTAGTCCTGAACAATCTTCTCTATATTGACGTCGTAATGAAAGGAGCATGATGAAGCAAAAGATATTAATTGCGGACGACGAACGAGACATTATCGATTTTCTGAAATATAATCTTGAAAAAGAGGGATATGATGTTCTTACGGCAAAGAACGGCGTTGAAGCCGTAAATCTTGCGAAGAAAAATCCACACCTTATTTTGCTCGATGTGATGATGCCGGAGATGGATGGATTGGAAGCTGTAAGGGCATTAAAAAAGAATTCAGCAACGGCAAAGATCCCGGTGATTTTTTTAACAGCGCGCGGTTCTGAAGTGGATGAGGTTGTAGGATTGGAAATGGGAGCTGATGATTATATCATTAAACCGATCAGCATTCCAAAATTGATGGCGCGTATTAAACTGACGTTGCGTAAAAAATCGAGAGCGAAAGAAGAAGAATCGGCCAGTACAGAAATCTTGCGCCACGGAATTATTGAGATCAATCGCTCGCGCTATAAAGTGTATGTCAACAAGAAAGAGGTCTTCTTTCCCAAAAAGGAATTTGAAGTATTATCGTATCTGGTGAAGAATGTCGGTAAAGTCGTGACGCGGGAAACGCTTCTTTCTCAAATATGGGGGAGCGATGTGTATGTAATCGATAGAACTGTTGATGTACACATACGCAAGATCAGGGAAAAGCTCGGAACCAATGCGGATTATATCGATACCATTAAAGGGGTCGGATATCGCATGAAAGATATCTAGAAGTGGTCTCAAAAATGAATTTTATTGTCATTCCGAACGAAGTGAGGAATCTCGTTTTGATAGTTGAAGACAAAATCGAGATTTCTCGATGCTTCGCATCTCGAAATGACAATGATTAGGTATTTTTGAGACCACTTCAAATAGCTAATGGTATTTAAGATCTCATGGTGACTGTATTATGCTAGCGAACGCTGGCATCCATTCTCATAATAATTTGAAAACGTGGAATCCCGCTTTCCGCCTGAACGCATGGTGGACAGGATGCCGGAGAGATGAAATTTAAGATCTATTATTGAAACGATTCACCTTCATACTTTATTTTAGTAACTGACCCTGAACACAATTCAGGGTTTTTTGTTTTTCACACATATTCTCTTAGGAAATAATTCCCGGAAACTCGTATCTTCTTCTATGTACTCCCTTCGAATTCAACTCTTGATTGCAACGATCATTGCTGCTGTTGGCGGCGCACTTTCGTTCTATTTCCATCCTTCGTTAAGTGTCTCTATAATACTGCTCCTGGTTTTTATAGGAATTTCCTATGGTATGCTGCGTCTCTTTGTCTATCGACCCTTGCAACGGATTCAACGGGTTGTGACCGCACAAGAAGATAAAACTTCCGTACAGAGAGTAGTCACCAGTTCATCCGATGAATTTCAACATTTGTCGGATTCGTTTAATACTATGCTCGATTCCTTCCGGGGGGATATCCGTCAATTAGAAAAATTGGAACGGGTACGAAGTGAATTTCTCGGAAATGTTTCGCATGAACTTCGCACACCATTGTTCTCAACACAGGGATTGATCGAAACACTGCTGCATGGTGCCGTGGATGATAAAAAAGTGAACCGCGATTTTTTACAAAAGGCACTGAATAACATTGAACGGCTTAATTCACTCTTGGAAGAATTAATAGAGATTTCACGAATTGAATCGGGTGAAATGAAACTGCGTCTGCGGTATTTTAATATTGTTCCGATGCTCGTCTCAACGGTGTCTGAACTGCAAACGTTTGCTGAGCAACGGGAGATTTCGCTTCGCCTTCTCGGCCCTACAGAAAATGAGATTGAAGTATTCGGTGATAAAGAACGATTGCGTCAGGTACTTGCCAACCTTATTGAGAATGCCATTAAATATTCGGAGCCAAAAGATTCTGTTACAGTGAAGTGTAGCAACGATACAAGTTCCGTTGAGATCAGTGTTGAGGATACCGGTATTGGAATTGCACCGCAGCATCTTTCCAGAATTTTCGAACGTTTTTACCGAGTGGATAAAGATCGCTCAAGAGATGTCGGCGGGTCCGGACTTGGTTTAGCAATTGTTAAACACATTATCGAAGCACACGATCAAACAATTAAAGTGGAGAGCCAAGTTGGCATTGGCACGAAATTTACATTTAGCGTAAGTAAATCAAGTTCAGAAAAATAACGAACACACATCATCATACGGATGAGAGTATGACTTCCAATCCTTCAAAAGGCCGTGCTGCAGGATTCAATCCAACGAATCGGTTTGAATCGAAGGCGTATGAAGTACTGGAAGAAGAGATTGATCCCGATCGAAAAATTGTTACGCAATTTTTTCGCGACACCTCAAAAACTGCCCTTGCAAAAAATGACTCGCCGGATATCGGGTTTACCTACGACCTGAATCCTTACCGCGGCTGCGAACATGGCTGCATTTATTGTTATGCCCGTCCCACTCACGAGTATCTCGGATTTTCATCCGGCCTGGATTTTGAAACGAAAATCATGGTGAAACCGGATATTCACATCCTTCTCGAAAAAGAATTCCAAAAAAAGGGATGGAAGCCTTCAACGATTTCCATCTCCGGTAACACCGATTGTTATCAGCCGATTGAGCGCAAGTTACAACTAACCCGCAAATGTTTGGAGGTTGCATTAAAATATCGCAACCCTGTTGGTATCATCACAAAGAATGCTCTCATCACTCGTGACATTGATATTCTCACTGAACTAGCAAAACTACAGTTGGTAAACACCACGTTGACGATAACGACGCTTGATAAAAAATTACAACGATCCATGGAACCAAGAACCTCATCACCGGAACAAAAATTAAAAGCAATTGAAGAATTGGCAAATGCTGGAATCAATGTGGGTGTTAGTCTCTCGCCAGTCATTCCTGGATTGAATGACAGTGAAATGCCGGCAATTTTGAAACGTGCAAGCGAACATGGCGCAACCTTTGCGTTCTATACTATGCTTCGGCTTCCACATTCCGTAAAAGACCTCTTCGTTGATTGGCTGAAACGGGAATATCCGGATCGTGCTGACAAAGTGATCAACCGCATCAAAGATGTCCGGGAAGGGAAACTCACATCCACTGAATTTGGAAAGCGCATGACCGGAACGGGAGAGATCGCCGATTCTATCGCTCAATTATTTGAATTGACTTGCCGCAAATACAATTTAAATGGAAAAGAATACCGGTTAAGTAAAGATAAGTTTATAGGAAAGCAGTCTGATCAACTTGATTTATTTTGATTGAGTTAATCACCTCACAGGTTTTAGAAACCTGTGAGATATTATGATTTTTGTATATTTACCTTTGTTAAGATTCCGGTACCTCCGCTTTACTTTTCAACATAAAAATTCTACTTTTACCCACATTTTCATACTCATCATCACGAAGGGGAAGCAATGCGAAAACACTTCTATGTTTTGCTTATCGTTTCCGCAACACTCTCTGCGCAAAATGTTCGTATCAATGTTCCGTATGAACGATTTACGTTGAAGAACGGACTGAACGTTATACTCCATGTTGATAAAACGACACCCACCGTTTCTGTCAATGAATGGTTCCATGTCGGATCCGGATATGAAAAACCCGGCCGGACCGGATTTGCGCATCTTTTTGAACACCTGATGTTCGAAGGATCAAAAAATGTTCCGGAAGGAAAGTTTGACGAATGGCTTGAAGCAGCCGGCGGATCGAACAACGGCTCCACGAACGTTGATCGGACGAATTATTTTGAAGATATCCCAAGCAACGCGCTTGAACTGTCACTCTTTCTCGATTCGGACAGGATGGGATATTTATTAGACGATATGACACAGGGTAAACTTGATGGACAGCGTGATGTAGTGAAAAACGAACGGCGTCAATCATATGAAAATCGTCCTTATGGTTATGCATTTTTAATGATCTTTGAATCACTTTATCCACAATCACATCCCTATAGTTGGCCAACCATCGGAAGCATGGCTGATCTCAGTGCGGCATCATTGGAGGATGTAAAAGAATTCTTCCGTCTATATTATGCTCCCAATAATACAAGTCTTTCTATTGCAGGAGATATTGATATTCCGAAAACAAAAGCGCTGGTAGAGAAATGGTTCAGCGAAGTTCCGATGGGAAAACCGGTCCCGCAACAAGATCGTACGGTTGTTTCTTTGTCGGAAGAAAAACGGATGACGATCGAAGATCGAGTGCAACTGCCGAGAATCTATATGGCTTGGCATTCACCTGCAACATTATCACCAGGTGATGCGGAGTTAGATCTTCTTTCTTCAGTACTGGCAGGAGGCAAGAATTCCCGTTTATATAAAAAATTAGTGTACGAAATGCAGATTGCTCAGGATGTTTCTGCATTTCAAGCGTCAGCAAAATTAGGTTCAATGTTTATCATTTCTTCCACAGCTCGTGCCGGCCACACACTGGCTGAAATTGAACAGGTAATACAGGAAGAAGTCAATAAAGTGAAACAAGAGATGCCATCCATGCGCGAACTTGACCGCGCAAGAAATCAATATGAAGCAAGTTTCATAGAACGATTGGAATCGGTGAACGGCAAAGCTGATATGTTGAATAACTATTTTTATTTGACTGGGAATCCGGACTACTTCAACGAAGATCTTGCCCGTTATTATGCAATCGATCCTCAGGATATTTCAACAGTCGCTTCCCGATATCTGAAGGATAACGGGCGCGTTGTTATCAGTTTTGTCCCTAAAGGGAAAGTAGAACTTGCGGCGAAGAATTCACCGGTTGTCAGCATGGAGGGAAAATGAGAACCACAATGCATAATGAAAAATGGATAATGGACAATGTATTGAACAATTATCAATTATCAATTATCAATTTACTCAGGGCCGGAACATTTCTTTTCATTTTGTTTACCACAACAGTATTCATTTCTGCTCAATCAGTGGACCGATCGAAACCTCCGGTGCTCGGCCCAACGCCGACATTAAAGGTAAACGTACTTCAAAACTTTACTTTGAGCAATGGATTAAAAGTGATAGTGTATGAAAAGAAAGAAGTGCCGATCATTCAATTGAATCTCATTATCAAAGCTGGAAGTGTGAATGAATCTGCTGATAAACTCGGACTGGCAGGGATAACAGCAAATATGATGGATGAGGGGGCAGCCGGGAAATCCTCATTGGAACTTTCTGATGAGATAGATTTTCTTGGCGCTCAGATCGGTGCGAGCGGCGGACTTCACAATAGCAGCGTGACACTTCGTTCAACTACCTCAAAATTTGATGCTGCGTTAACATTGTTTTCAGATATTCTTCTCCATCCTGATTTTCCTGCAAACGAATTGGAACGTTTACAGAAACAATATCTGACGGCATTGTTTCAAGGATTTGACCAACCTCGCGTGATTGCTGCGGCAGCAACATCGAGTCTGGTCTATGGAAAGAATCATCCGTATGGACGCACATCAGCCGGAAATGAACAAACAATCAAATCTTTTACGGTAGACGATCTTAAGAATTTTTATTCAACATATTATCGGCCGAACAATGCCTTTTTGGTTGTTGTTGGTGACGTGAATGCCAAAGAAGTTGTTGCAAAGATTGAAAGTGCCCTAAGCAGTTGGCAAAAAGGAGAAGTGAAACCAGCAACAATTACTAAATCGAACCAAGTAGACGGACGGACGATTTATTTGATTGATAAACCTGAGGCAGCTCAATCAGTGATCCGAGTCTGTCGTATCGGTGTGGATCGAACATCAGCAGATTATTTCCCAATACTGGTAATGAATACAATCCTCGGTGGTTCGTTCACGTCACGGTTAAACTCGAATCTTCGTGAAAAAAATGGTTATGCTTATGGTGCAAATTCGGGATTTTCAATGAGGCCTTATCCTGGTCCATTTACTGCTGCATCAGATGTTCAGACGGATAAAACGGATAAAGCGCTGAAGGAATTTATGAATGAACTAAATGGAATTTCCAAACCGGTATCCGACGAGGAATTGACGAAAGCAAAAAATTACATTGCTCTCGGTTATCCTGATAATTTCAGCAGCGTTGGTTCAATTGCGGCACAGATTGCCGATCTGATCGATTATAATCTACCTGACAATTATTTTAATGATTATATCGGAAAAATCATGGCAGTATCGAAAGACGATGTTCGTCGTGCAGCAAAAAAATATATCGATACAGACGACCTTGCCATTATCATTGTAGGGGATAAAGCAAAAATTGAAAAAGGTTTAAAAGAGACAAAGGTCGGCAAAATTGTCAACCTTGTTCCGGTCGACGTCCTGGGTCCCATGCCGACTCTATAAACAATAACCTTGTCAAGGTTTAGGAAATTTTTTATCAATCCTTGACAAGGTACTTCTGAATTCCTAAATCCTGATATCAGAATCCTCAACAGTCGAGCGGGAATTTTCTGTGAAGAATTCAGGGTTTAGGAATTCGTGTTTTTAGATGAAAACATTTTGCTTATCAAGCGAAGTAACCTTATATTTATCCGTCAATTTTCAACTTTTACATTCATCAACTCTGTTTTCCCGATGACTTTTGAACAAGGTGTGTTTTATTTTCTCGCAGGTATTACGGTCTTTTCCGCAGTAATGATGCTTCTTCAGCGAAATCCGGTCAATAGCGCCCTCTATCTTATCCTTAATTTTTTCTGCCTTGGTGGTTTATATCTTACACTCAACGCACAATTTATAGCCTTGGTGCATATTCTTGTGTATGCAGGTGCAATCATGGTGTTATTTCTTTTCGTGATCATGTTATTGAATCTTGGTGATGACAAGAAGTTGGTAGAGCATTTAGGATTGCGGATGTATTTCGGAATAGCATTTTCTGCCGGTTTATTAATAGAGTTGCTTTATATATTTGGATTCAGCAGTCCGTCTGTATATACACAATTATCCCCTGCATCAGTAGAGATGGGAACCGTGGAGTATATCGGAAAAGTGTTATTTACGAAATTTTTATTCCCGTTTGAAATAACATCGTTTTTGCTGTTGGCCGCAATTATTGGGGCTGTGCTGTTGGCGAAAAGAAAATTAGTCCAATAATAAAGTGTCATTGCGAGGAGCGACCTGCCCGCCATCTTTTTGGAGGGCGTTCAGGCGGGAGCGACGAAGCAATCTCCTGATGAAACGAAAGATTGCTTCACTCCGGCTTCGCCGTCGTTCGCAATGACAACAGTAGAGTAATCATATGATCCCATTAAATCATTATCTGTTACTTTCAGCATTTTTATTCTCCTGCGGAGTTCTTGGAGTTGTTGTTCGCCGTAATGCCATAGTTATTTTTATGTGCATTGAATTGATGTTGAATGCCGTAAATCTTTCCTTGATCGCATTTGCGCAATTTCTTGGAGATGCCACCGGACAAATGCTTGTCTTTTTTGTGATGGTTGTTGCCGCTGCAGAAGCTGCCGTTGGCCTTGCAATTATTATATCATTGTTCCGTAACAAACAGACTGTTAATGTGGATGAATTGAATATTCTGAAATGGTAATTAATCAATCTTGTAATTTTGTCATTTTGATAATTTTGTAATTTTTTTATGTATTCTCTCGCCCCTCTTATCGTCCTTTTTCCGCTTTTTGGTTTTCTTATCAATGGATTTTTCGGACGCAAAATGAAGAACGAAACAATTGTCGGAAGTATTGGTACGCTGGCGGTTGCATCCTCGTTTGTTATTGCACTCTTGATTTTTTTTGAAATGCTTGGTTCAGCGGCAGAAGAACGTAAGCATATTGTTACCGTATTTGAATGGATCACTGCGGGAACATTCTCTGTCAATGTTGCATTTCAAGTTGATCAGCTTTCCATATTAATGACACTCATTGTTACGGGCGTCGGAAGCTTGATTCATCTCTATTCTATCGGGTATATGCATGGCGATGCGGGATTCTGGAGATTCTTCACCTATCTGAATCTGTTCATTTTTATGATGCTCATGTTAGTCCTTGCCGACAACTATCTATTGATGTTCCTCGGATGGGAAGGGGTGGGGTTGTGTTCGTATTTGTTGATTGGATTTTGGTATGACAGGAATTTCGAAAAGGGTACGACAGGTGATGCTGCAAAAAAAGCATTCATCGTCAATCGCATCGGCGATTTCGGATTTCTGCTTGCGATGTTTCTTATTTTCAACACCTTTGGATCGTTAACCTACGAATCAGTATTTGCGCAAGCTGCCGGATTCTCCGTTGGTGATAAACTGATGTTCTGGATAACTTTGCTGATGTTTGTTGGCGCAACAGGAAAATCTGCACAGATTCCTCTTTATGTTTGGCTCCCCGATGCAATGGCGGGTCCAACACCTGTTTCTGCACTGATCCATGCCGCAACAATGGTCACCGCCGGTATTTATATGGTGGCTCGAAGTTCAATCCTTTATGCACTTGCACCATCGACGATGGAAATTGTTGCGATCATCGGATTATTAACGGCGTTCTTTGCCGGAACAATCGGGCTGGTACAAAATGATATTAAAAAAGTTTTGGCGTATTCCACTGTCAGTCAATTGGGATATATGTTTCTTGGCGTTGGAGTAGGAGCATTTTCTGCTGGTCTGTTCCATGTGATGACACACGCATTTTTCAAAGCGCTTCTCTTTTTGGGATCCGGCGCTGTGATTCATGCAATGCACGATGAGCAGGACATTCAAAAGATGGGTGGACTTCAAAAATATATGCCCGGAACATTCTGGACATTTGTCATAGGATCGTTTGCAATATCGGGTCTGCCGCTTCTTTCCGGATTCTTTTCGAAAGATGAAATCTTATGGAAAGCGTTTGCTGACGGTGCACCATGGATGTGGGTTATCGCAGCTCTTGCTGCCGGTGTAACGGCATTCTATATGTTTCGTTTAGTGTCGTTAACATTTTTAGGGAAAGAGCGTTTCGATCATCATCATATTCATCCGCACGAAGCACCGAAGACAATGCTTATTCCGTTGCTTGTATTGGCGTTGTTTTCCGTCATTGGCGGTTACGTCGGCATTCCGCATGTGTTGGGGGGACATAATTATTTTGAAGAATTTTTGGAACCGGTGTTTGCCGGTGCAAATGAAAAAATGATTCTTCCGGTACATGATTCAGCAGCACTTGAACTTGGATTAATGGCAGCTTCCGTGGCGTTAGGATTACTCGGAATGTATGCAGGATGGAAAATCTTTACGGAAAAGACGGAGATTGCAGAAAGTGTTGCAAAAAAATTCTCGGGATTCCACAAACTGCTCTGGAACAAATATTTTGTTGATGAAGCATATGACGCAGTTGTCGTCACTCCAATGAAAAAGATTTCCGATAAGTTTTTATGGAAAATTGTTGACGTAAAGATTATTGACAATGCGCTTAATTATTCGGCAAAGCTTGTGGAAGCGACATCAAATATTTTTCGTCGAATTCAAACCGGAGTTGTTCAAAGTTACGCCATCGTTTTTGTGGCTGGGATTTTGTTTGTGATTGGTTATTTAATTGCTTGGTAAAACGGATTCGTAGATTGTTTGGCATCGGTTTCCTAATGTTAACCAATCTATCATCGATAAATCTAACATCTGATTTTTAAATGCAAAACATTCTTACATATATTCTCTTCTCGCCACTGATCGGAATTCTTCTGCTCCTCTTTATCAATAAAGAGAAACAGAGTTTGATTAAATATATCGGTATTGGCACATCACTGATTACCTTTGCGCTTTCCCTGGTCGTCTATTTTGGATTCGACGCAGCCAACACGCAAATGCAGTTTGTTGAACAATATCCCTGGATCGCCGGATTGGATATTTCCTATTTTGTTGGTGTTGATGGATTGTCAATTCTTCTGATTGTTCTTACAACGTTTCTTACACCGATTGCACTGATTGCTTCTTGGGAATCGATCACGGATCGACTGAAAGAATATGTCTCGTTCATGCTTCTGTTGGAAGTCGGAATGCTTGGAGTCTTTTTAGCGTATGACCTCTTTTTGTTCTACGTGTTTTGGGAAGCAATGCTTATTCCAATGTACTTCATCATTGGTATTTGGGGCGGGAAAGACAGAATTTATGCTGCCGTGAAGTTCTTCATTTATACCATGGCCGGTTCACTGTTGATGTTGATCGCAATTCTTTGGCTTGGATATTATGCTTCAACACTTCCCGGCGGATATTTTACGACGAACCTTCAAAAGTTATATGCAATCGCTCCGGGAATTCCGATGGGGACTCAAGTCTGGATGTTTCTTGCGTTTGCCCTTTCTTTTGCAATTAAAGTTCCGTTGTTTCCGCTTCACACTTGGCTTCCGGATGCGCACGTTCAAGCTCCGACAGCAGGTTCGGTTATCCTTGCTGGTGTTCTGCTAAAAATGGGAACGTATGGTTTGATCCGATTTTGTCTTCTGTTGTTTCCGCAGGCCTCCTTTCAATTCACACCATTGCTTGCAACATTATCTGTGATTGGAATTGTGTACGGCGCACTTGTGGCGATGGTACAGACTGATGTGAAAAAATTAGTCGCATATTCGTCCGTTAGTCACTTAGGATTTGTCGTTCTTGGAATTTTTTCAATGACGGAAGAGGGAATGCAAGGGGCGGTCATTCAAATGATCAACCATGGACTTTCCACCGGAGCGTTATTCCTTTTAGTCGGTATGATCTATGATCGCAGACATACACGGGAGATCTCGCAATTTGGTGGATTGGCGAAAGTGATGCCGGTCTTCTCAACAATATTTATGATCGTAACTTTTTCTTCGATCGGTCTTCCCGGACTGAATGGTTTCGTGGGTGAATTCTTAATCCTACTTGGCTCGTTTAATTCCATGTTCCTTGGTTCATATGTGTATGCTGCGATTGCTGCCACTGGTGTAATTTTCTCTGCGGTCTATATGTTGTGGATGTGTCAGCGAGTGTTCTTCGGAAAAATCACGCATGATGAAAATAAATCGCTGCTGGATTTAACAAAACGAGAGATTGCAATCCTTATTCCAGTATTACTGTTTATCGTCTGGATCGGTGTGTATCCTTCAACATTTTTAAAACCATCTGCCGCTTACACAAAGCACGTGGTGACTCAGATGCAGAATGCAAAGAGCGGGAATGTGACGCCTACCGGCATCACTGTGAAATAGGCTGTTTTTACAATTTGAATTAACAAAAAATTATTATGGATTTCTTTTCACCTTCTGACCTTATTGGTTCATCACCCATCCTGGCGCTTTCAGCATTTTCATTGATCGCTTTGCTGGCCAATGCGTTGATGAAAGATTCAGCCAAAACGGTTTTTTACATCAGCGTAGTCGGTATTTTTGCCTCAATCGCTTGTGCTGTATATACATTCCCAATGAATGCAACGGCCTTCTCTGACATGCTTCTTGTCGGCGGATATGCCGGTTTCTTTAGTATCCTCTTCTTGATCATTGCATTGTTTTCCATGTTCATCGCAAAACCATATCTGGAGCGCGAACAATATAACTATGGTGAATATTATATATTGATTCTTCTTGCAACAATCGGAATGGTGATGCTTGGTTCATCGGCAGATTTGATCACTGCATTCCTCGGCATCGAAGTAATGTCGGTTTCGTTTTATGTTTTGGCTGGCTATTTCCGTACAAAACTTTCTTCCAACGAATCAGCACTAAAGTATTTTCTGCTCGGCGCGTTTGCTACCGGTTTTTTATTGTATGGAATTGCGTTAATCTATGGAACGACTGGAACAACTAATCTGCTTCGTATCGTCACAATGTATCCTCAAGCATTCGGCGATCCGCTTCATATCATCGGATGGGGATTGGTCTTGATCGGATTTGGATTTAAAGTAGGAGCAGTTCCTTTTCATATGTGGGTGCCGGATGTGTACGAAGGTGCGCCGACGCCAGTGACAGCGTTCATGTCTACCGGAGGGAAAGCGGCTGCGTTTTCAGTGTTTGTGATTGCTTTTTCTGTGCCAATGTCGATGAAAGATGAACGATTAATCATGGTGCTGGCAGTGTTGGCAGCTGCATCAATGTTGCTAGGCAATTGGTTTGGACTTTCGCAAACGAATTTGAAACGGATGCTCGCGTATTCCAGTATTGCTCACGCTGGGTATATGATTATCGGTATCGCATCTGCTTCGTCGCTCGGACAACAAGGTATTGCATTTTATCTTGTGGCGTATGCACTCACCAACCTTGGAGCATTTGGAATTATTGCGATGCTCGAAAAGGAAAACGGCGGCAATTTGAATTATGAGGATTATGCAGGACTTGGAAAGCGAAAACCGGGACTCGCTGTGTTACTGGCAATGTTCATGTTTTCATTAACCGGTTTACCGCCGTTTGCTGGATTTGTCGGAAAATATTATCTCTTTGCAAGCGCGGTACAATCCAATCTAACATGGCTTGCTATTCTCGGTGTTATAACCAGTTTGTTCTCCACATACTATTATTTACGAATAGTAGTCTATATGTATTTTAGAGAAGCGACAAACACAGAAGAAATTGTATTGCCGAAATTGACATTTGCAACGGTCATTATATGCGGAATCGGAATTCTGCTCTTTGGTATTTTCCCGGCACTGATTTTTGATCTGATGAAATCTATTTTTTAAGGAATCATGTGTTTATGAAAGCCGTCCGCTTCTTTTCGAGGTAGGACGGTTTTTTTATTTTTATCTATGAGACAAATCCTAGCCCCACAACAGATGAAACGCGTTGACGAATATGCGATCAAGAGATTACATATTCCATCGCTCCGTCTGATGGAGAATGCCGGGAAAGCCGTCGTCGACGAGTTACAAAGAAGATTAACATCGTCGAAACGTTCATCAAAAAAAAATCACGGCTCATTGAGGACGAATACTATTCTTATTCTGTGTGGGAAAGGGAATAACGGTGGAGATGGGTTTGCGGTTGCTCGATTGTTGATCGAAAAACAGTTCTCGGTAATAGTCGTATTAATGGACCATCAGAAGAATTTGAGTGGAGACGCACGAAAACAATTTGATAAATTACAAAATTACGATGATGCAACATTGAGTATTTATAATTTTGAAACATTTCAAAAGCAAAAGAACAAAAACATTTCTGTTATTGTCGATGCGATGCTTGGGACTTCATTTCGGGGAGAGCTAACGGGCAAGTATCTTAAAGCAGCGACGTGGAGCAATAAACAATCAGCGCTGAAAATTGCCGTCGATATTCCGACGGGCCTGAATGGAGAGACCGGAGAAGTTCTTACCGATGCATTTTGTGCTGACGTGACAGTGACAATGTCCAATCCAAAAATCGGATTTTATCGCCAACGGGCAAAAGAATTTACTGGTGACGTGGTTGTATCTGAAATTGGAATACCAAAAAAAGCAATTTCCAAAATGCAGTCATTGCGAGTTCCGAAGCAATCGGAACGAAGCAATCTCAAGAGTGAAGGTGGCATACATTATTCAGACAATGTAGTCCTCACCGAAATTGGTGATGTGCGAAAGACATTTCCCAAGAGAGCAATCAACAGCCACAAACATTCCGTTGGTAAGATATTCGCTCTTGCCGGATCGCGGAGTATGATGGGAGCGGCATTATTGTGCAGTGAATCTGCTATGCGAAGCGGAACCGGACAGGTGATTCTAGGAGTTCCTGATTCAGAGTACGCAATGATTGCGAAAAGGACTCTTGAAGTAATGCCGCTCGGACTGTCCAGTACGGTGACAGGAAGCCTTTCATCTTTTGCAAACGAAGAGATTGGGAAGCGGATCGGCTGGGCAACCGTTGTTCTTCTTGGATGCGGAATGTCCCGTCAAGATGAGACACAGGAACTGATACGGAACATCATACGATCATGTCCAAAATCAATGGTGATTGATGCGGATGCTCTTCATGCATTAATTGGCAATTTGGATTTACTCAAGAAAAGAAAGAGTAAGCATATTGTCTTAACGCCTCATTATGGCGAATTTTCAAGATTGATTGGAATTTCTTCAGCAGAAGTTGAATCAAACAGGTTCTCTCTTGCGTCTAACTTTGCAAAGAAATATGGTCTTACGCTGGTGTTGAAAGGTGCTCCAACAATCGTTGCAGACCCCAAAGGAAAAATTATGGTGAACGATACCGGAAATCCCGGAATGTCCACAGCAGGGAGCGGCGATGTTCTAGCGGGAATTATCGCCTCCTTTATCGGTCAGGGAAATTCAGCATCCAATGCTGCGGTAAATGGTGTGTGGATTCACGGAGCAGCGGGAGATATGGCAAAACAAAAAATTGGAATGTATGGTATGTTGGCACGGGATATTATGCATTTCGTACCGACAGCAATTCACAAGGTTATGACAATATGAATTCAAACGAAAAAATAGTTTCATTTATTCAGTTTCAGTTGCCGGTAGTGGCATGGGGCTTCTTTATATATGTTGCATCATCAATTTCGTCGCAAAATATCACGATGCTTCCCGGCTTTTCTGATAAATTGGTCCATGCCGGAGTCTTTTCTATCTTTTGTTGGCTGATGCATGTTGCGTTGTACCATCAAGGATTCGCTGGTGTCAAAAAAAATTCATTATATCTCGCGGTTTTTTTTGTTTTTCTGTACGGATTGTCAGATGAGTATCACCAGATGTTCACGCCCGGTCGTTCGTCGGATATTTATGATGTTGTTGCTGATACAATGGGGGGTGTAACATACGCGTTAGTAAATCTTCGCTTTAAATTCTATCGAAATGAATAACTATCTCCATCGTTTCTTGTCAATCCGCACATTCCGTTCGCTTCGTCAGCCGACGTATAGATTATTTTTTACAGGGCAAATTCTTTCGCTCGTTGGTACATGGATGCAATCGATGGCACAAGCATGGCTTGTCTATCAATTAACTTATTCCTCTGTCTGGCTCGGTATTGTCGGGTTTTTGAATACGATTCCAATGCTGTTGTTTGCTATGTATGGCGGATCTATTGCAGATCGTTTCTCAAAACATAAAATCATTCTCATAACGCAAACTCTTTCATTGGGTCAGGCGGTCATTCTCGCCACTCTTGTTTTCTTAAATAGTGCGACTGTTGAAATGGTCTGTCTGCTCGCTTTTACATTAGGGACAATCAATGCGTTCGATGTTCCTGCCCGTCAATCTTTTTTGGTTGATCTCGTTGGGAAAGAGAATCTTGCCAATGCTATTGCATTAAATTCCGCATCATTCAATGCGGCAAGAATCGTTGGCCCAGCAATCGGAGGTGTGATTATCGGCGCTGTCGGTGTTGCTTGGTGTTTTTTTCTGAATGCAATCTCTTTTTTTTCGGTAATCGTTGTATTATTAAAGATGAAGGTTGAGATCAAACCAACTGTTATGAAGGGCAAACAAAGTTTCATAGCAGGATTGCGTGAGAGTATTAATTATATCCGTTCGGATATTTCCATGATGGCTGTATTGTTTCTTGTCGCTATCATAACAATGTTTGGGTGGTCGTACACTGTGTTGCTTCCTATTTTTGCTGATACAGTACTGAATATCGGTGCTGTTGGACTTGGTAATCTTATGATGTCGTTCGGAATCGGCGCCTTCATCAGTGCAATTATTGTGGCGAGCGCGGAAAGTAAAGTCCGTCCGAGCAGTTTCATTTATTCCGGCATTGCATTGTTTGTGATTGGTGTTTCAATATTTGCTTTGTCAACGAATGTTGCTGTATCATTATACAGTTTAGTGTTTGTTGGTATGGGACTGATTATGTTTATCTCGACCGCTAATGCATCAATCCAGCGCCGGGCTCCGGATGCCATGCGGGGGAGGGTGATGGGGCTCTATTTAATTATCTTTCAAGGATTGGCTCCGTTCGGACATCTTGGAATGGGATGGGTTGCCAATGAAATTGGCGTCCGTTCTGCGATTGTGAGCGGAGCAGTGATCTGTGGAATCAGCGGAGTATCAATGCGTTTATTCATGAATTCAAAACGAATCAAAAATTAATAGGGAATATGTATGATAAAGCAATGTGCTATACTTTTTATCGTTTATTCAATGGTTCTGTTGGGCCAAACTTCGGGAGATCAAATTGCTTTTCAGCGAGCGTTATCCGCACCGACAGACTCCGCCAAACTTGAAGCACTGCAAAAATTTGTCAAAGAGAATCCCTCCAGCAATTTAATTCCAAATGCCTATGCCGTAAAGTTTCAAGTCTATTCCAATTTAAAGAATGATAGCGGTGCATATTTTTCAGTGAAGAAATATCTTTCACTGCTGGATCAATCGCAGCTGGTACCAGCGATGAATGCCGTCGCTATGGAGTTCGCCCAACGGATGTTTTATGTCGATTCTGCGGCAGTGTTGATCGATTCCGCCATTGCTCTCCATAGTAAAGAAGAACCGGTTTTACTCAATACAAAAGCATTGGTCCTTTTCCGTCTGAAGAAATTTGATGAAGCAATGTTTGTGCAAGAAAGAGCTGTTTCCATGCTCCCGGCAAATGCAAAAGTGGATGCACGTTATGTTTCGCTCTATGTGCAGTTGGGATTCATTCAATTTGAAACAGGTCGGTATAGAGAAGGAATGCAAAAGATTATTTTGGGAAATCTTGTCCTTCCGAAACAAAGTCTGCCGGTGGAAAAGATTGATTCGTTGCTTTCCACAAAACATTTCTCCTCCAGTCCTATCTCAGTTCTTCGGGATAGTTTATATCATACAGCAATTTCTGAATTTGTGATGTACTCAGCAGACAGTGTCATGGCAAAAAGTAACCTTGCCGTCAGTTTATCACGGAACAATGTTTTTCCGGATGTGGCGCTACAATATGGATTGGAAGCGTATGCTGAATCACGTCAGAGAACGATTGAAGAACGTTCCGGTGCTTCCGCTGCTCTTGGATTGACGCAATTCAATTTGAAACGATATCCGGATGCAGAAAAATATTTGACCGAAGCAGCGAAATATGCCTCACCCAATGAAACGGAGATCTTTAAAACGTTAGGTGAAGTAAAAGAAAAACTCGGTAAAAAACGGGAAGCATTTGATGCATATCTCTCCGGTGCGATGGGAACGCGTTCAACGTCGCTGTATGACAAATTGATTGAATTAAAGAATGAGCTTTTTCCTACAATCAGTTTGGATTCGATTATCGTCGCTCGACAAGCGGCAGCTCTACAGTTTACACCGGAAGAGTTTCAACGTATGAAACAAGAATTGAAGAAGAATGAATATGATAGGATTGTACTGGCGGAATTATTCACCGGTTCGGAGTGCCGGCCATGTCAGGCAGCCGACGTTGCATTTGATTATTTAATCGAACGATTCAAATCATCGTCGATCGCGATTTTAGAATATCATCTTCATATTCCGCAGCCAGATCCACTGGTCAATAACGATGGCGAAAAAAGAGGGGAATATTACGGCGTCAACAGCACACCGACAGCGATTTTTGGCGGAACAACAGTGATCACTTCAGGTGGAGGGAGATTGTTGGCGAAAAACAAATTCTATTTGTATTCGGATATCATAGAACAACAACTGAAGAAACCTACATCCGCTGCAATCTCACTTTCGGCAAGTATGAAAAATAATGTTGTCAGTATTAAAGCAAAAGCACTCGCAGCATCAACGTCCGGCTCGCTTCGATTACATATTGCGCTAGTGGAAGATGAAGTCTTCTATAAAGGTGCCAATGGTATTGATCAGCATAAATTTGTCGTGAGAACAATGCTCTATCAAACACCCATACGTAAGAACATTGCGAAAAAATCTTCATCAAAAAAAACAAATCCCGAAATCGATGGATTTGTTTTTCCAAAAGAAGGAATGTTGACAGTGAATCAAACCCTGAATCTCAATACAGTCATTGCTGAGTTGGAAAAATATTACACCCAAACGAACGAACGATTTTTGAAATTAGGAGTTTCCTTAAAAGAAAAGAAGACAAAGATTGATCCAAAACATTTAGCGATTGTTGCGTTTGTTCAGGATGAGGAGACACGAGAAGTATTGCAGGCGGCAACGGAAAAGATCGTTGACACAGTAACGAAAAAATGATTTTTAAAATACTCACTTGACAATTTTGCTTTATTCCTCTACTTTCTGGAAGCCCTTCCACAATATACTTTAGATAGAATTTAATTTTTCTGTAACATTACACTGTACTGTCAAATTGTAACAAGACATAAAGCTCGCAATTAGTCACTACCAAAGAATTGAAGCTGTACGAATATCAGTAAAAGCGACAATAAGATTTTTTTGAAATTGCTTCTGTGCGACCGAATACCAACTGGTGTTGAAAAAACGATCGAATTGTAATCAAGGCATTCTCTATGAAAAAAATATTTTCTCTCATTCTTATTTTCGCGCTCATGATTGTGTCGGACAGAAGTTTTGCACAATCAGGATCTCAATATTACCGGTCTGCCGTCCATAATGCTAATAGAGTAAAAACAGTTTTTAGCAACTGGGGAGTAATCGGAAAACCATCTGATACGAGACCTCGCGGTGCCTGGATGTATTCATCAAACGGATATTTTGGTGATGTATCGCTTCTTGCTGGTGCTGAAGTAAAATTTAATGGAAAAACGTTTCATTCTGTGGTAACAACTCCGAATGCCAGGCCCGCTTCTTCATATGATACCGATGATAAATCAGGCGGTGGTAAACCATGGTCATTTATGCCGGTGGATGGATATTTTAATCCAGCAGGACAAAGCATTGCCATGAGCGACGACCAGTCGACATGGCCGACTTCTTGGCCCGATAAATTGAACGACGCGCTCGATCCGGGATGGCAGGGATCGTGGAACGGATATTTTGGAAAGCGTGCAAGCGCCAATCAAGAGAGTTATGTAGTGATGGATGATAACAACGATGTACGATTTAATTTCGCCAATAATAATCCAGATGGTAATGCATTTAAACCAGACTCAACCAATCTTTTGCGGAACGGACTTGGACTCACGGTAAAAGTTCGCGGGTTACAGTGGAGTCAATTCCTGGCGCAAGATAATATTTTTTGGCTGTATGAAATCACCAACACCAGTACCACAAATTATGACCGCGCAACATTTGGTATGCTTGTCGGTACTTTGGTCGGTGTGACGGGAAGTCAAAATTTTAATGAGTATGACGATGACTGGTCATTTTATGATGTCAATGAAAATATTAATTACACGGGAGATTTTGACAGAAACTGTTCGCGCAATCCATTCTGGCAGGGAAGTGTTGGAATGGTTGGATATGCATTTTTAGAAAGCCCGGGCAATCCTTTTGATGGTATTGATAACGACGGCGATGTGGATAAGAAAGTGATCGGATCACCGACAGCGTTATATGTCGCAACTGATTTTGATTCGACACTGATTAATACCGGCGATAAAGTAGTACTCATTGCCAATGACTTCAGCCGACAGGTTGTGACGGTCGGATCAACGCCAATTACCTACACGACGCGTGGTGGAACGGTATCGGTAACTCCCGGAGTAACAAGACTTGCCGAAGGGAATGTTATAACAGTCTCCAATCTGCCGGTGATTAACCCTAACGCGTATGACGGTATTGATAATGATCTTGACGGTGTGATTGATGAGAATGTCTATCTTCATTATCGTCAGGTAAAGCTTTCCGACGATACGCCGCCAAAGACGTTGATCGATATTCTGCGTCCTCTCCGCCACATTGCATACAATCCTGTTTTCAACGGCGGACCATTCTCCATGATCGATGAACGACGAGATGATTTTCAGGATAATGATAAAGATTGGAATATCAATTTTGATGATGTTGGTTTGGATGGTGTTGCAAATTCTAAAGATGCCGGAGAATCAGACGGATTGCCGACATCGGGCTATATGGCCAGCGGATTTGATACCGGTTTGCCCGGTGAACCGAATATGGATAAAACTGACGTGGATGAATCTGATCAAATTGGTCTGACAGGTTTTTTCTACTTCACTCCTGCAAATAATGTTCCGCTTGGTGACGATGAACTGATGTGGGGTAATATGCAGCCCGGATTCTTCTCCGTGCCAAAATCTATCGTCAACAATAAACCGGAATACGGCCAGGATGGTGATTTCATTTATGCTTCAGGATTTTTCCCACTCATTGCCAAACGGACAGAACGCTTTTCACTTGCTTTAGTATATGGTGGTGGCATCGGCGGTTCACGAGAAGATGATATAAAGGATCTACTGAAGCATAAACAGACGGTTCAAAAGATCTATGACGCGAACTACCAATTCCCAATCGCACCGGAACCGGTGCCGACATTGACGGCGGTGGCGGGTGACGGGAATGTAAAACTGTATTGGGATCGAAGAGCGGAGAACGCAATTGATCCGGTCTTGAGGATAAAAGATTTTCAAGGATACAAGATCTATAAAGCAACTGATTTTGAGTTCAACGACGCGTTCAGTGTGACGGATGCGGAAGGAAACAGAAAAGGATATGATCCGGCATTCCAGTTTGATTTGAAAGATACGATCAGCGGATTCTACCGAGCGCCGGAAGCGATCTTCGATGATGCGGCCGGCTTTACCTATAAACTCGGATCGAACACCGGCCTGGTGCATGATACAACAGACAGCGACGTGATCAACGGCAAAACGTATTACTATGTTATTGTAGCGTATGATAACGGCGACGAAGTGACCGGAATATTCCCGTCAGAAAACGGATGGAAGATTGATATCGATCAGGCAGGAAGAATCCGAGGGACTTCGCAGAACGTAGCGATCGTTGTACCGGGAAAGAAGGTTGTAGGATATACACCTCCGGCATCGTTTGTGAAATTGCCGAAGAGTGCTTCAGTGCTTGGGAGCGGGAATATGTATTACAATGTGATTGATGAATCGAAGATCAACGGCAGCACGTATGAGATTTCATTTAATGATACGCGCGACAGCGGAAAGATCTCTCCTGTGACCACACTCTACAGTGTAAAAGACTCGGCGTATTATACCGCAACATTTACTCCTTCAAAGATCGATACGATCACTGCTCTATTGCCGAAACAGCAGATAGCCAAGGGGAGCGTTACGATCTCGCGCTTGGATGGAACGGTTGTAGATACATCCAAGTATATTATTAATTATGACCGTGGAGCGATTCGTGCAAAGGCGCGGTATGATCTTCAGCCGGATACGAACAATCTTCGGAAGTATACGATCCGCTATCAGTATTATCCGATTCATGAGAGTCCGTATATGAACGGAAGTCCATATGTGAAAGAGACGGAAGACACGGATATCTTTGATGGTATCCAGCTTGCGTTCAATAACATTTGGAATGTGGGGAAGATTGACTCGTTGTCGAAGTTCAATACGGGGTTGCGGGCATATGATTTTGATTTCTCGACCAATCAGTTCGACATTAATGTGGACGGGAAGGATGAAATCCCGACACGGTTCGCATCAGATTACGTGCTCACGTTTGGGAATACGAATATCGATTCGACATCGGGAGTGTTTGAACCGTTCATTCCGAAAATGGCCATTCCGTTCACGGTGAAAAACCTTACCACGAATAAGCGTGTGGAAGTTTTGTGGGAAGATGGTAAATTTTTCGGTCAGCTCTCTTCGGGAGATTTTTTGTATTTCTTCGAACGGAGCGATAAGGACTCATTATTCTACAGCTGGGTGATTACGTTTAAGGCAGCGGGCTGGCTACCGCCGGGGAAAGACTCTGTGTTCACATTCGGCAATGGTGATTCACTGACGATCCGTACGACGAAGCCGTTCCGGAAGGGAGATACGTTTGTGTTCTCAACGAGCAAGCCGAAAGTGCTCAAGGCAAATATTCCGGCGTCGTTATCAACGCTGAGAGTTGTTCCGAATCCGTATGTTGTTCAGGCCACGGGAGAGACACCGCCGGCAGCCGGGACGTTCGGACGAGGAGAGCGGAAGATTGAGTTCCAGAATGTTCCACAGGATGCGAAGGTGTCCATTTACACCGCGCGCGGAGAACACATTCGAACACTCTATCAGGATGGTTCCATACAAAATGGAACGATTAAATGGGATGTGAAGACGAAAGAGAATCTTGATGTTGCCTTCGGTGTTTACTTTTATGTTGTTGAATCCTCAGCCGGAACAAAGTCCGGAAAAATTGCGGTCATCAAATAGTATTTCTTTTTCGATTATGTATATTGAATTATTATGTAACTACTCAGCAGAATCACATATAAATTCAAAAACATGCCGCCAAATCACGAAAGCGCACAATTTTTTTTTGAACCATTACCTCAAAGAGCTTGGTGAAATTTTGTGTTTTTGTTTTTTAATGACATAAAATCATAGACGCTGAGTAGTTACATTATTATTTAATTGTTGGCCAAAAAGTCAACAATACAGTAAGCAAAAAATGATTTGATAATATTCACTTGACAATTTTGTTTTAATACCCTACTTTTGAAAGCCCTTCCATAGAACTCATATTTAAGGATATTTTTGTCCGTTACTATATACGACATTGCCAGGGAAGCTAATGTAGGGATTGGGACAGTTTCAAGAGTACTGAATAATAGTGCAAATGTTACTTCAGTAACTCGCGAACGTGTTATCACGATTGCACGCAAACTGAACTATCAACCACACGCATATGCGCAGGCGCTGGCCCGTAAGCGCTCCAATACTCTCGGCGCCATCATTCCTTTTTTTACCAACTATTTTTTTATAGAAGTTCTTCAAGGCGTTCAAGAAACACTCGCAACACTCGGTTTTGACCTCATCATCCATGGCGCAAATAGCACAGAAGAGGTTGGAGATTATTTACAGCATTCCATGCGTAAAGGGCGAGTGGACGGAACGTTGCTCTTTTCATTAGAATTGCCCGAACGATTTGCAACACAATTTTCTGAGAACAAAACACCATTGGTGTTAGTGGATACATTTCACCCTAAGTTTGATTCTATCCGCGTTGATAACGCAACGGGAGCAAAAATTGCTACGGAGCATTTGATCTCCCTTGGACATAAAAATATCGGGATGATCAATGCCAATATTAAAAGTGCGCCCGCAAAGGAACGATTGTTGAGTTTCAAAAAAACGTTAACGCGAAATGGAATTGCAGGAAGCGAAGAAAATATTGTATGCAGTTCCGAAGTGAAGAACGACGGTTTCAGCAGAGAAGCGGGATATCACAGCATGAAAGAATTCATCGCCCGTGGCAAAAAACTCCCGACCGCACTTTTTGTCTCCAGTGATATTCAAGCGATCGGGGTTTTAGCGGCGTTGCGAGAGCAGAACATCCGTGTTCCGGAAGATATTGCCATCGTAAGTTTTGACGATGTTGAAGTAGCAAAGAATTTTGATCTGACCACCATGAGTCAACCAATGTTTCAAATGGGAGAACTTGCGGTGAAAAAAATGCTCGCACGAATTGAAAATCCGAACTCACCAGTAACATCTGTTAACTTTAAGCCAACACTTGTTGTTCGGGCAAGTTGCGGCGCAAATAAGAAATATGTGTTTCACCAACAATAAACGATCTACGTTTTCATAATATCATTTCGGAGTTGCTGGAATGAAAAAAATTGGTACTCTTCTAACTCTCACATTCTCCTTCGTTTTGTTCGGCACGTTTCTTTTTGCTGGAACAACCGGAAAAATCGTCGGTACAATAACCGATGCAAAAACTGGCGAACCGCTTCCTGGTGTCAATATTGTTTTGACGGGAACATCGTATGGCGCGGTAACAGATTTCGAAGGAAATTATCTTATCCTGAATCTTCAACCTGGTACATATGTTATTCGAGCATCATCCATCGGGTACTCACCGATGAACTACTCCAATATCCAAGTGAATGTCGATCTTACGACTCGCCAGGATTTTAAGATGCGCGAAGAAACTGTTGTCGGCGATGAAGTTGTTATTACCGCCGAGCGTCCGTTGGTTCAAAAAGATCTTACGTCCACAACAGCCGTTGTCGGAGGTGATGATATTAAACAACTTCCTGTTACGGAAATAAGTCAAGTGATCGGATTACAGGCAGGTAACGTTGCCGGAAGTATTCGCGGCGGACGATCCGGTGAAACTGCATATTGGATTGATGGTGTTCCGGTGACGGACGCATTTAACGGAAGTGCTGTCGTCAATGTTAATCCAAGCATGGTTCAGGAGTTACAAGTCCTTTCCGGAGCATTCAATGCGGAATATGGTCAAGCGATGTCTGGTATCGTGAACATTATTACGCGCGAAGGTGCGGAGAGGTATGCGGGAAGTGTAACGGCTTATGCCGGTGATTTCTTAAGCGGTCATAGCGACATTTTCAAAGGTATTCAAAAATTTGAACCGCTCAATATCAGGAACATTGAGGCCAGCCTCAGCGGTCCAATTGCAGGAAAAGATGTTTCACTCTTTTTAAATGGCAGAAATATTCATTATGGTGGATATCTTCATGGTATTCGCCGTTATAATCCAAGCACGGCAATTGCGAAGCGTTTTGATAAAGATGAAGTCTATATTCTTGGAACAGACTTCCACAACGATTCAATGTTTGTTAGTACTAATTTTACCGGGATTTCGGCCGGTGGATCAATCACTGGCGCTCAGGCAGATTCAATCAATAAACTTCGTTTTGATTCTGCTTATACAGTATTCAAAAAAAATTATGTTAATGGTGTAGGTGACGGCAAAACGGTTTCGATGGGTTGGAACGATAAATTATATCTTCAGGCGAAATTAGCATTGAAAATTTTACCGGAATTAAAATTAAATATCACCGGTATTTATGATAATGTTGTGTCGCAGGGATACAATAGAGACTTTCAATATAATCCCGATGGACAGGGTAAAGATTATACTAGAAGTTATACCGGTATCTTCCAATTGACTCATACCCTCAGCGGAACAACATTCTATACTCTCGGCGGATCGTATTTCGAAAAAACATATAAGCACTATTTGTATGAAAATCCTTACGACTCGCGATATACTCATCCTGATTTAGCTAATTTAGGGCGGGCGCAAAGCACATATTCCTTTAGTACGGGAGGTTCGGATCTTAATCGGTTCCAGCGCGCGACAACAACGGGACTTTTGAAATTTGATCTGAGCAGTCAAGTGACCAATGAACACTTCATTAAAGCTGGTGTTGAAACACGTCAACATAAAGTGTTTATGGACGATCTGACACTTCGCCCTATCGCAATCCAAAATTCATTTAAAAACACATTATCGAATCCGTACATCATCACATATATCGAAAGTGATACTTCGATCTATCGCGATACCTATACTCACAAACCTGTGGAACTTTCCGGTTATCTTCAGGATAAGATGGAATTTAAGGATCTGATTATCAATATCGGTGTACGATTTGATTATTTTGAACCGGATGCAAATGTGCTTGCTGATGATGAAGATCCGAATATCTATGCTCCGGCAAAGTTTTCAAATACATTCTTTGATAATAATGGCAATGGAACTCAGGATGGAAACGAGCCGACGAAGACTGTTGCTGACAGAAAGAAATATTGGTATAAAAAAGCAACGGCAAAAATAAAGGTAAGTCCACGTTTTGGAGCATCATTTCCGATCACGGATCGCGGCGTTATCCATTTTTCATATGGTCATTTTTTCCAAACTCCGAATTTTGAACGTTTGTACGCCAATCCATCATTTAAAGTCGGCGAAGGTACAGGCAACGTCGATCATCGTGGATCTCCAACAGGAAATGCCGACTTGAAACCGGAACAAACCATCAATGGTGAAATTGGACTTCAGCAGCAATTAACGGATGATATGAGTATCGATGTTACGGCATATCTTCGTGACATCAGAAATCTAACCGGCTCACGAGCAGATCAAATTCCGATTGGTGGCGGTTTTGCTTCCCGCACGTATACAAAATATGTCAACAGTGATTTTGGTTTCGTCCGAGGTTTCATTGTCTCGCTGGATAAACGGTTTGCGCAAGGAATGACGTTAGGAGTGGATTATACATTCCAGATAGCCAAAGGAAGTGCCTCCGATCCGAATCAGGCACGAAACCAGGTCGCCGGCGGTCAGCTTCCCGAAGTTCAGTTAACTCCGCTCGGCTGGGATCAGCGACATACGATCAACGCGATCTTCTCGTATTCAGAGGAGACTTGGGGTGGAAGCTTCATCAGTCAATTTGGTAGCGGCACCCCATACACACCCGATGTTACCAGTGATGTTACAGTGTTCCTCACCAACTCCGAAATTAAACCGACCTACTTTGATACCGATATCCGCTTGTATAAAAATATTGAAATCGACGCACTTCGAATTACGTTGTTTATGCGTGTAAATAATATTTTTGATATCAAGAACGAAACAGGTGTCTTTGGTGATACCGGTCGCGCAGGTGAAACGAAATTTGAACGCGATGCATTGATTTCAGGTCAGAAGCCGTACATCAATACCATCCGCGATTATTATACAATTCCGACGAATTATTCTGAACCGCGCAGAATCGAAGTTGGCACCACGATTGAATTTTAATCAAGGCATTCTCTATGAAAAAAATATTTTCTCTCATTCTTATTTTCGCGTTCCTGGTAGTGTTGGACAGAAGTTTTGCACAATCAGGATCTCAATATTACCGGTCTGCCGTCCATAATGCTAATAGAGTAAAAACAGTTTTTGGCAACTGGGGTGTAATTGGTCAACCGACTGATACACGGCCTCGCGGTTCCTGGATATTTTCCGCGAACGGTTATATCGGCGACGTGTCGCTGATTGTTGGTGCCGAAGTAAAAACTGGCGCAACGAAATTCCATTCTGTTGTGACAAGTCCCGTATCCAGACCAGCTTCAACATTTGATACTGATGATAAATCAGGCGGTGGAAAGCATTGGACATTTATGCCGGTATCCGGCTACTTCAATCCAGCCAAACAAAGCATTGCCATGAGCGACGACCAGTCGACATGGCCGACTTCTTGGCCTGATAAATTGAACGACGCGCTCGATCCGGGATGGCAGGGATCGTGGAACGGATATTTTGGAAAGCGTGCAAGCGCCAATCAAGAGAGTTATGTAGTGATGGATGATAACAACGACGTGCGATTTAATTTTGCGGCGAACAATACCGATGGTATAGCATTTAAACCAGACTCAACCAATCTTTTGCGGAACGGACTTGGACTCACGGTAAAAGTTCGCGGGTTACAGTGGAGTCAATTCCTGGCGCAAGATAATATTTTTTGGCTGTATGAAATCACCAACACCAGTACCACAAATTATGACCGCGCAACATTTGGTATGCTTGTCGGTACTTTGGTCGGTGTGACGGGAAGTCAAAATTTTAATGAGTATGACGATGACTGGTCATTTTATGATGTCAATGAAAATATTAATTACACGGGAGATTTTGACAGAAACTGTTCGCGCAATCCATTCTGGCAGGGAAGTGTTGGAATGGTTGGATATGCATTTTTAGAAAGCCCGGGCAATCCTTTTGATGGTATTGATAACGACGGCGATGTGGATAAGAAAGTGATCGGATCACCGACAGCGTTATATGTCGCAACTGATTTTGATTCGACACTGATTAATACCGGCGATAAAGTAGTACTCATTGCCAATGACTTCAGCCGACAGGTTGTGACGGTCGGATCAACGCCAATTACCTACACGACGCGTGGTGGAACGGTATCGGTAACTCCCGGAGTAACAAGACTTGCCGAAGGGAATGTTATAACAGTCTCCAATCTGCCGGTGATTAACCCTAACGCGTATGACGGTATTGATAATGATCTTGACGGTGTGATTGATGAGAATGTCTATCTTCATTATCGTCAGGTAAAGCTTTCCGACGATACGCCGCCAAAGACGTTGATCGATATTCTGCGTCCTCTCCGCCACATTGCATACAATCCTGTTTTCAACGGCGGACCATTCTCCATGATCGATGAACGACGAGATGATTTTCAGGATAATGATAAAGATTGGAATATCAATTTTGATGATGTTGGTTTGGATGGTGTTGCAAATTCTAAAGATGCCGGAGAATCAGACGGATTGCCGACATCGGGCTATATGGCCAGCGGATTTGATACCGGTTTGCCCGGTGAACCGAATATGGATAAAACTGACGTGGATGAATCTGATCAAATTGGTCTGACAGGTTTTTTCTACTTCACTCCTGCAAATAATGTTCCGCTTGGTGACGATGAACTGATGTGGGGTAATATGCAGCCCGGATTCTTCTCCGTGCCAAAATCTATCGTCAACAATAAACCGGAATACGGCCAGGATGGTGATTTCATTTATGCTTCAGGATTTTTCCCACTCATTGCCAAACGGACAGAACGCTTTTCACTTGCTTTAGTATATGGTGGTGGCATCGGCGGTTCACGAGAAGATGATATAAAGGATCTACTGAAGCATAAACAGACGGTTCAAAAGATCTATGACGCGAACTACCAATTCCCAATCGCACCGGAACCGGTGCCGACATTGACGGCGGTGGCGGGTGACGGGAATGTAAAACTGTATTGGGATCGAAGAGCGGAGAACGCAATTGATCCGGTCTTGAGGATAAAAGATTTTCAAGGATACAAGATCTATAAAGCAACTGATTTTGAGTTCAACGACGCGTTCAGTGTGACGGATGCGGAAGGAAACAGAAAAGGATATGATCCGGCATTCCAGTTTGATTTGAAAGATACGATCAGCGGATTCTACCGAGCGCCGGAAGCGATCTTCGATGATGCGGCCGGCTTTACCTATAAACTCGGATCGAACACCGGCCTGGTGCATGATACAACAGACAGCGACGTGATCAACGGCAAAACGTATTACTATGTTATTGTAGCGTATGATAACGGCGACGAAGTGACCGGAATATTCCCGTCAGAAAACGGATGGAAGATTGATATCGATCAGGCAGGAAGAATCCGAGGGACTTCGCAGAACGTAGCGATCGTTGTACCGGGAAAGAAGGTTGTAGGATATACACCTCCGGCATCGTTTGTGAAATTGCCGAAGAGTGCTTCAGTGCTTGGGAGCGGGAATATGTATTACAATGTGATTGATGAATCGAAGATCAACGGCAGCACGTATGAGATTTCATTTAATGATACGCGCGACAGCGGAAAGATCTCTCCTGTGACCACACTCTACAGTGTAAAAGACTCGGCGTATTATACCGCAACATTTACTCCTTCAAAGATCGATACGATCACTGCTCTATTGCCGAAACAGCAGATAGCCAAGGGGAGCGTTACGATCTCGCGCTTGGATGGAACGGTTGTAGATACATCCAAGTATATTATTAATTATGACCGTGGAGCGATTCGTGCAAAGGCGCGGTATGATCTTCAGCCGGATACGAACAATCTTCGGAAGTATACGATCCGCTATCAGTATTATCCGATTCATGAGAGTCCGTATATGAACGGAAGTCCATATGTGAAAGAGACGGAAGACACGGATATCTTTGATGGTATCCAGCTTGCGTTCAATAACATTTGGAATGTGGGGAAGATTGACTCGTTGTCGAAGTTCAATACGGGGTTGCGGGCATATGATTTTGATTTCTCGACCAATCAGTTCGACATTAATGTGGACGGGAAGGATGAAATCCCGACACGGTTCGCATCAGATTACGTGCTCACGTTTGGGAATACGAATATCGATTCGACATCGGGAGTGTTTGAACCGTTCATTCCGAAAATGGCCATTCCGTTCACGGTGAAAAACCTTACCACGAATAAGCGTGTGGAAGTTTTGTGGGAAGATGGTAAATTTTTCGGTCAGCTCTCTTCGGGAGATTTTTTGTATTTCTTCGAACGGAGCGATAAGGACTCATTATTCTACAGCTGGGTGATTACGTTTAAGGCAGCGGGCTGGCTACCGCCGGGGAAAGACTCTGTGTTCACATTCGGCAATGGTGATTCACTGACGATCCGTACGACGAAGCCGTTCCGGAAGGGAGATACGTTTGTGTTCTCAACGAGCAAGCCGAAAGTGCTCAAGGCAAATATTCCGGCGTCGTTATCAACGCTGAGAGTTGTTCCGAATCCGTATGTTGTTCAGGCCACGGGAGAGACACCGCCGGCAGCCGGGACGTTCGGACGAGGAGAGCGGAAGATTGAGTTCCAGAATGTTCCACAGGATGCGAAGGTGTCCATTTACACCGCGCGCGGAGAACACATTCGAACACTCTATCAGGATGGTTCCATACAAAATGGAACGATTAAATGGGATGTGAAGACGAAAGAGAATCTTGATGTTGCCTTCGGTGTTTACTTTTATGTTGTTGAATCCTCAGCCGGAACAAAGTCCGGAAAAATTGCGGTCATCAAATAGTATTTCACATACGACAATGTTTTTCGGAGTTTGATATGAAAAAAATAATAATGTTGATCCTTCTTTCACTCACTGCCGCTGTCATGAGCACGGCACAATCAAAAGTGGGCACTTCTGCCGCACCGTTTTTAGGGATTTCGGTCGGCCCTCGCGGAGTTGCACTTGGCGGAGCATATGTGGCAATTGCCAATGATGCTTCGGCACTGTATTACAATCCGGGAGCTATCTCTCAACTTGGTTATTCGCAGGTGTTGGTTTCCCACACTGCATGGCTGGTTGACACAAAATTTGATTGGGTTGGTGTTACACTCAATCTTGGTGACGGCGGTGCCATTGGAATAAATGTCACACAGTTGAATTATGGTGAAGAAACTGTCACAACAGAGTTCAATCAAGACGGCGGTGAAGAGACTTGGAATGCTTCTGATCTTGCAGTTGGATTGTCTTATGCACGAAATCTTACCGATAAGTTTTCCATCGGTGGAACCGCGAAGTTCATCCAAATGAAAATTTGGAATGAATCGGCAAGCTCGATGGCTGTTGATGTTGGATTGAAATACAAAACCGATTTCAACGGATTGATAATTGGCATGAGTATTTCCAATTTTGGCGGGGATATGAAATTGGACGGTAAAGATTTGTACAATAATTTTGATTCTAAACCGACTGAATCCGGAAATAATCCAACCATTGTTGCGCAATATAGAACTGAAGACCGGCCGCTTCCTTTATTATTCCGTGCAGGAATTTCTATTGATGCGTTCAAAAGTGATGAACTGAGATTGATTGTGGCTGCTGATGCGTTACGTCCCAGTGATAGCGCCGAAATGCTGAATGTCGGCGGCGAATTATCCTGGAGAGATATGATGTTTGTTCGTGGTGGACTGAAGTCGTTGTTTTTACCTGATCGTGAGGAATCATTTACAGCGGGTGGAGGTGCAAAATATGAGCTCACCGGTGCCAATGTCATTTCTTTTGATTTTTCGTATCAGGAATTTGGCAAATTTGGCGGAATTCAAACATTTGCAATAGGTATAACCTTTTAATTTTGACATTTTGGAACAATTTTATCAACTTTCCCAAGAAAGGAGTGAGGCAGCCCACATTTTTGCAACTCAATTCTAAGAATATTTTGTTGTACCATAATCCACTATATCCAAAACACACATAGGAGTTTCACTATGAAACAAACTCTAAAACTTTCTTTCTTGCTGGCGCTGATGCTTTTGAGCATTGCGGTTGCAGAAAAGAAAACGGAGAAGGGTGATGAAATGTCTGTCATTCCGTTTGGAAAGACACTCATATCACCGGAGCAGGTAAATGCTGCTTCATCCCCGTGGCTTCCCCGTAATCTGGAAACACCAACAAGTCAGTTCAAAGTTGCAGAATTCTTCAAAAACGGCTTTGTCTTGATTGCTGGTGCAAAAACAACTGCACCAATGTTGGGAAACTATTATGGTTTCTATTCAAAAGACAGTGGTAAAAGCTTTACGAAATTCTCGTTCCCTAATTTCCAATCAAGCGCAACATCCACAAGTCCGCGTTTTGCTGGTATTGCAACATGGGGCGATAGTGTTATGATCAATGCAGATTACGCTGGTGTTTTGATTCGTTCCACAAACTATGGCGTAAAATGGGATACCGTAAGTGCAAAATATGGTACCGGTGCATTTTATGATGGCGTAGAATTTATCAGCAAAGATACAGTTATTGCTTATGGAGATGGCGTTGATTCATCTATTTTCATTAACCGCAGCACAGATCGCGGTGCTACATGGACAAGAGTTTCACTTCCTACCAGTGCAGATATTAAGGCGTATGTTGTCGCTTCTGCAGGATCAAAGAGCATTGCTACTCTTGGAAATACAATCTGGTTGGGTGTATATGTAACAAGTTCAGCTCCGGTTTCAGCCGCTGGTGTTTTAAAATCCACCGATGCTGGTTTAACATGGACGTTGACCAAAGTTACAAACCTTCTTGCAAAGAACAGATATTCATTAGCCAACATGTCATTTAAAGATGCTAATGTCGGTTATGCTATTGGCGTTACTCTTGGTTACATCAACACATTGCATAAAACAACCGATGGCGGTGCAACATGGAGCGATTCAATTAATGTCGCAGCAGCACCAATTAGCTCGCCATTATTACAACAGGTTGCACAAGTACAGGCACTTGCTGGAACAAGCACAGTGTTAGTTTCCGGTTTTGATGGAACTGGTCCGGCTATGTGGAAATCAACCGATGATGGTGCAACATGGACAAAAATTGTAACACCATTAAATGGTGGTGCTGCAGCAAGTCTTGGACAGATTGCATTTATTTCTGAAAATACTGGATTTGGCGCAGGTGTACGTATTGCGTATGAATATAGTCCTTCCGTTGAAGTAACATTTATCGTCAACACATCCACAGTTCCAGATACATTAAAAGGTACCTCCACGGTGCAAATGCGCGGTGATGGTGGTGCTTCCGGTGGATTACTTGATTGGAGCGGTAAATCTTCAGTTCGCTTTACAAATATTGGTGGAGATTACTGGAGAGCAAAAGTTCGCTTTGCTTCAGGAAAAGACTTCCCCTACAAAATCTATACCCATGCACAACCGAATGTTAATGAAACTCATGCTGGTAAAGATAATGGCTGGGAAAATAATATCACCACCAATGGCAATGGTAACCGCCGTATGGTTGTTGGAGCTAGCGATACGACAATTGCAGTTCAATTTGTCAACGGTTCATCGGCAGAACAACCGCAATACTGGCGTCCATATGTTGAATCGGATTCATTGGAAGTAACTTTCCGTATCAACATGGCTAACCAGGAAGATTTTAATCCATTAAGCATGAAAGTTGGAGTGAATGGTAGCTTCCAGGGATGGGGCACACCTTCTTCATTTGTTCTGAAACAAGAAACAAATCATGGTAACGGCGGTTCAGTTGCTTACCTTGGTCCAAACTTCTGGTCAGGAACATTTAAACTTCCTTTAAAGAAAGCAAACTTAGATACACTTTCTGCACCGATTAAATACGAATATAAATTCGTTCAGTTTAACAATGCCACGCCAACCACATACAAATGGGAAAACGTTGCAAACCGTTCCTTCGAAATTAAAAAGGGAAGTGCTGATACGACAATATATTGGGTATGGTGGGAAAATGTTGGTGTAAAACCACCAGCAGGTAATGACACCGCAATGGCAACATTCCGTGTTGATATGTCCAATGCAATTGCAACAAATGGATACACAACCGGTGATACAGTTCAAGTACGTTACGGTTTTGCTAATTCAGCAACAGTTGTTGGTGTAAGAAATCTTGCAAAACAAGGTTTAACCAATATCTATGCAGCAACAGATTCCAACATTACTGGCGTTAAAGTTGATGCAACCGGTACCAAACCGTTGGTGTATCAATATTACATCGTTAAGAATGGTCAAGATTTCAGAGAATCCTACTATAACTTCAGTTTCACTGGACAGGACCAAACATTAGCAGAACGTCGTATGTTACCGCTAACAAGTAAAAAGTCCACCGGTGTTCTTAATGCCGGACTTGATACTTCGAAAAATCAAACTAAAGCAAACCGATGGCCGTTCTTCCGCAACACACGTAAACTTACGAAGAATGTTGCGGTTACATTTACCCTTAATCTTGCACCTGCTTATTGGCAAGTTGCAAAGGGTGATACCTTGTTTGGAATTCAGAACACTGTTAATGTGACGAACAAAGATAGCGTTTACAAATGGGGTGTTGCAATCAATGGACCGGCATCAGGCGGATGGGGCGCATGGGGTAATTCATTAATCGCAGATCCCAAAAAAGTGATGTTTGATGACGGTACAAACGGTGATGCAGTTGCTGGTGACCATATCTATACCAAAGTGATCAATTACTACAAAGATTCCGTGAATAACGTTGTCGGTCAGGAATTTAAATTTGGTATTAAAGGTGGTGACAATGAAGGCGGAAAGGGTGGATTCGGTAACAATCATATCGAAAACATCAATGACGCAGCAGCAACAGCCACAATTGCCAATCAGTTTGGTAGCATTAATCCTTTGTATTATAACCAATGGGATTATGCAAACGGCGTGAAGAGCGTGAAACAAATTGACGGTGTAACACCGACACAATTTGAACTTTCACAGAACTATCCGAACCCGTTCAATCCTTCAACCGTGATTAACTATTCCATTCCTGTGAATGGTTTGGTATCATTGAAGGTGTACAATGTTCTCGGTCAGCAAGTTGCTACACTCGTCAATGAAGTTCAAACCGTTGGAAGCTACAAAGCGACATTCAACGCAACTTCATTATCAAGCGGCGTGTACTTCTATAAGATCGAAGCTGGTTCCTTCACATCGGTGAAGAAAATGATGTTCTTGAAGTAATCTTTGGTTGAAATGAAGTATGGATGAATAATCCATATCAATAACATCAAAGATCGTTATTCAAAAAGGCAGGGTGAGTAATTGCCCTGCCTTTTCTATATCTCTGAATTTGTCTCTTTGTCTTATGCAAAACAAAATTGTGATTGTCCCAGACTGGGTGAAAGACAGCATCTTTTACCAGATTTTTCCCGAACGATTTGAAAATGGTGATTTAACCAATGATCCACCGCATACCGAACCGTGGGGAAAACCGCCGAAAGGGAATAATTATTTCGGAGGTGATCTTCAAGGGATTATCAATCGTCTCGGACATTTAAAACGCCTTGGCGTGAATGCAATCTATCTAAACCCTCTCTTCGCTGCAGATTCAAATCATAAATATAATACTACCGATTACTCAATCATCGATCCCGCCTTCGGCACCAACGCATTGTTTGACCAATTTATTCTTCTTTGCCGCAAAAATGATATTAAGGTGGTTATCGATGGAGTGTTTAATCATGTCGGGACGGAACATTTTGCTTTCAAGGGTGTGAAAGAAAAGGGAAAAGATTCCAAATATGCATCCTGGTTTAATATCTATTCTTATCCGGTTGCAGCTGCAAAAAATCCAAATTATGAATGCTGGTGGGGACATGGGTCGCTTCCGAAATTGATGGTGCAAAATCCGGAGGTGAAACAATATCTTTTCGGAGTAATTGACTATTGGACAGATCGGGTGGATGGTTGGAGGCTTGATGTTCCCAACGAAATGCCGCACGAATTCTGGAAGGAATTTCGCTTGAGAGTAAAATCCCGAAATTCCGGCTGTTATATTACCGGAGAAATATGGGATGATGCAACGCCCTGGCTTCAGGGGGACGAATTTGATGCGGTCATGAATTACCGTTTTCGATCTGCCTGTTTGGATTATTATGCCACGGATACTATCAAGACGGATGAATTTGATAAACAGTTGGAAACAATACGAACTGCTCATCATCGATTCAATACGCTCGCCATGATGAATTTATTGGGAAGTCATGATACGGAACGGTACTTAACCCTCTGTCAAAGTGAATTTTGGAGAATGAAGCTCTCCATTATTTTGCAAATGACCTATATCGGTGCGCCAATGGTCTATTATGGTGATGAAATTGGAATGGAAGGAGGGAAAGATCCGGATTGCCGTCGTACTATGATTTGGGAAGAGAAAAAATGGGATCATGAATTATTCGCATTATATCAACAATTGATTTCCATTCGAAAGAAATCAATTGCTTTAAGGCGTGGACATTTCAAGACACTTGCTGCGGATAATCATAGCAGGGTGTTTGCCTTTGAACGACGGTTGAATGCACATTTTGCTTACGTTGCCATAAACCGGCGCGATAAAATTATGAGTGTTGAATTGACTGTGAATCCTCAAATACATGAGTTGCACGATGAATTTACCGGGGGAAAATATAAACCGATTGACGGGAATATTTCTATCGATATACCCCCGCGATCCGCAAGAATATTTTTGAACACGATTGAAGAAGATTAACAAACGATCGCTGCTGATGAAGTTTTGGTTTTATAAAGTAGTTTGATTTCAGTAAAGATGTCGGGACCAGGAATATTTAATGAAGGGAAAAAGATGAAAAAAATAGTTTTAATTATTTGCACGGTAACATTTTTGTCGCAAGCACAAGACAGTGTTGATGTAACATTTCGGTATAATGCTCCAGCAAGTCCAACAATTTACTTGGTCGGTGAATTTAACGGATGGAATAATAGTGTGATGCCGATGGATAATACATCCGGCACTGTATGGGAAAGAACTGTACGTCTTCCGGTGGGTGGAAATCCTAATCCACCTGTCAACGGAGTTCCCGGTGCGTGGCAGTACAAATTCTATTATGCTGGGGTTGGTCAATGGCCTAATGATCCGTTGAACCACCATGAGAATCCGAATGATAATGCGAATACGTATCTGTACATTAAAAATCCGACAATTTATCATCTACTCCCTAATCAACGGCAATCTGTAGTGAATACCGGAACTCCGATCATCAATGCTTATCTCTTCCCAAAAGTTGGCGCATCTATTGATACTTCTTCCATCACAGTAACAATTGATGGTATTGCGTATAAGCAAATTGGGAAGAACTATGATGCCGTAACAAAAAAGTTTTCTTTTCTTTTGCCGAATTCGCTTTCAAACGGCAAGCATAATGTGAAATTGGAGGTTGCATCTTCGGCTGGGACAACAAACGCTGACTCAGTCTACTTTACAACTCAAGCAGGATTTATTCAGATTACATCTCAAGGCGGATACCCGACAAGAAATTCAATGCGAACGATGCGCGGGCTGGTGCAAAATAATGCAGTAACCTTGGCGAAGATTGTTCGCAATTCAACAGATACGACGGTTGTAACAGTTACCAACGGTTCATTTTCTGCATCAGATACACTTACGGAAGGTCTTAATATATTTAAGGCAGTTGTCGATACAAACGGGACTCTTGTTGCCTCCGATCCGGTGACTTACACATATATTGTTAATCACTCTCCATTTGCCAGAGCATCTGCTGCTTTTACCTCGGGAGATCAAATTTCTTTAACAGCTTCGGGTAGTACTCATCCGGACGGAAAGTCCATGACATACAAATGGCTGGACGATCCAAAGACTCCTTTAGGACTGAATAGTAAATCCGGATTGACTGTGGCAGTAACCACACCGACGAAACCGGGTGAATATTATTTTTCGATAATTGCATCAGACAGCGTCGGCGGTGTTGATACAGCTCGATGCTATTTTATCATCAAAAAAGATGGATCGTATGAGAATCCGACCACAACAAGTAATCCTCAATGGGCAAAACAGGCACGTGTGTATTTCTTGTTTCCGAAATCATTTACAGCTCAAGGAACCATCCCTGCTTCTACCCAACGGCTGCAGTATGTTAAGGATATGGGATTTAATGTTATTTGGATGATGCCGGTGATGAAGAATGCATATCCAATCGATCAAAATTATGGACCGGGTTATAATATTACAGACTTTTATAATGTTGCACCAGAATATGGTTCAAATCAAGACTTCAAAGATTTTGTTACGCAAGCCCATGCGCTCGGAATAAGAGTAATTTTAGATGTTACACCAAATCATACATCACGATTCCATCCATGGTCACAAGATGCCCATCTCTTCAAACAGGATTCCCGTTACTGGAGTTGGTATGAACACACTACTATTCCTCACAACACGAACGGATTGGGTCAGACATTCGATGCAGATGGATTTAATTATTACAGCGCGTTCAGCGATCAACTATTGAATTATAACTGGACAGACATCGACGCACGGACAGAAATGATTAACGTGTATAAATATTGGATCAAAGAGTTCGGTCTTGATGGATATCGATTTGATGTATTTTGGGGGCCGCACCGTCGTTATGGTGAAGTTAACATGGGTAAACCAATGCGCGATGCGTTGAAACACATTAAACCTGATATTTTACTTCTCGCGGAAGATGATGGTACGGGTTCAGGTACGGAAGCGATTTATGCAGATCAAGGTGGCGGCGTGGATGCAGCGTATGATTTTAAATCATACTTTAATCAAATACGCGGTTTTAGTTTCAGTACGCTAGCAGTGGATAATCTTCACAACGAATTAAATAACGGTGGATATTTCCCCGGCCCAAATGCGTTATATATGCGGTTTATGGAGTCGCAGGATGAAGACCGAATCACTCATAACTATTCTGCCAATTATCTTTATGACACCGTAACAACTTTAAACAGAACAAAGCCGATTGCATCAGTCATTTTTTCTGTGCCTGGTTTTCCCATGATCTGGAATGGACAGGAAATTGGTTATGGGTATGGTATCGGTGGAGCAAAGGAAAAAAGGACTCGTACCACTATTAATTGGAATTTCCCAGGACAATTTCTTCAAAAGCATTATCAACGCCTCGCATGGATCCGCGGAGCATTTCCGGCATTTTCAACGCAATCATTCTCCCGTATCGGGACGAATGACGGCGCTGTGTACGGAATCCTCCGCCAATATCAGGATGAGAATGTGATTACATTGGCTAACGTTGCCGAACAACAGCGGAACGTTACCTTAAATCTTTCCATTACCGGTACGCCTAATCTATTATTTACTAATCCAACAGATGGAAAAACGTATTATGTGAATGATGTTTATAATGATACAACCCATCAGATTACATTCTCAAACGGCAGCGCGAATTTTTCTATGAGCATTCCTCCATACGGAACTGCTGTATTAGTTATTTCTGATTCTGTTAAAAAAATAACTGTTCCCGTTGTGACTGCTGTTACACAACGGCCCGAATCTACCGTTCCAGGTACTTATGCAATGTCACGGAATTACCCAAATCCATTTAATCCTTCAACAACAATTGCTTACCAACTTCCTGTGAATGGCGAAGTTTCGTTGAAGATTTACGATATGCTTGGCAGGGAAGTGGCTTCTTTGGTGAACGATATACAGTCTGCAGGTGTATATACCACGACGTTTGATGGGAAGAATCTTGCATCCGGAATGTATTTCTATACGTTGAAAGCAGGGAATTATACCATAACGAAAAAAATGATGTTGGTGAAATAACAATCATCGCTCCACATCATCGTACGATGTTCAGCAAATAATTATGATATGAATAAAATTATCGCACTATTTTTTTTACTCTCAACAATCCTATGCTCGCAACCGCGAATTGTTGAGAGTGGAGTTTTATTCACATATTCTAAACCGGCAAAGAGTGTTTCGGTGTGTGGTGATTTTAACAGCTGGACACGCGATGCAAACCCGATGAAACAAGACTCTGCTGGTGTGTTTAGTATAGTCGTTGCCATGAAACCGGGAATCTATCAATACAAACTATATGTTGATAGCACATGGACTCTTGATGACTCCAATCCCGGAACTATCGAGAATTACAATAACAGCAGCAAAAATTCTGTTTTTACTCTCACAGAAAATAACGAAATTGCCTACCACGGTTATCAACCAACAGCTCAAGGAATTATGAACGATACATATCCCAAAAGCGGCGGCACACTTTATGTCAATTTAATCTGGCATCAGCATCAACCGCTCTATCTTGATCCTGCAACAGATCAATTACAGGGTCCATGGGTTCGGACTCATGCCACGAAAGATTATTTTGATATGGCATCGATTCTCGAACATTATCCGAACATCCATTACAATGTCAATCTTACATCGTCAATGTTGTTTCAATTGCAGAAATATTATGTTGATCGATTGAAACCATTTGTTGATGTGAAAAAAAATAAGATTGATGCTAAAAAATTCTTCGCTCACTGGAAAGGAAAGACAGATCCTTGGATCGATCTTGCTTTAAAGCCAACGAAGGATTTTACAAATGACGATTTGCAGTACTTATTATATAACACATGGAATGCATTTGGAATCAGTGAAGTACAAATATCCCGTTTTCCGGCTTATTCTACGTTGAAAGAGCGAAATGCTAAGAAAGAGAGCTTCATTGAGCAAGAACTTCGCGATATTAAATTCTGGTTTTACCTTGCACACTTCGATCCGGATTTTCTCGAAAAAAAGATGTGGCTTCCCGATGGCACAATCATTGATCTGACCGATTTGGTAACGCGACACTCCGATGGCACCTATCATCTCCTCAAAGAAATTACCGAAGAAGATTGTAATAGAATCATTGTTGAAACATATAAAGTGTGTGCGAATGTTATCCCGATCCATAAAAAATTGATGTATAACCACAAATCGCATCAAGGACAGATCGAAGTAGCAACCACACCATTTTTCCATCCGATTCTTCCGTTGATCTTTGATTCAGATTTGGGAAGAATCTGCCAGCCAAACGATGCTATGCCGAATCGATTCAGCTATCCTCAGGATGCCGATGCCCAAGTCGGTATGGCTGTCGATTTCTATACAAAGACATTCGGTCAACCACCTCTCGGTATGTGGCCCGGAGAAGGTTCTGTTGCTCACGAGGTCGTTCCGATCTTCAAGAAAAATGGGATTCAATGGATTGCGACGGATGAAAAAATTCTTGCTCGTTCAAAACCGCACGATCAGCCAAAATATTATCCGTATGAAGTAGATTCCAGTGATGTTGCAGTCGTATTCCGCGAGACAGAACTTTCCGATAAGATTGGGTTTACGTATCAAAATTTTGTGGGTGAAGACGCTGCTGACGATTTTATTAAATCAATTCTCCGGTATGCGCCGACAGAAGGGGTGCCTGATCGACTGCTGACTGTTATTCTGGACGGAGAAAACGCCTGGGAATGGTACCGTCGGGACAACGATGCGAAAGATTTTCTCCATGCGTTGTATCGAAAATTATCAAAGCTTCATAAAACGAAACAAGTCGTAACCGTAACAATGTCTGAATACATTCACGGAAATCCGAAGAGAGATATTTCAGCTCATCCTGTTGAATCTATGCGAAAACTGGATTGGTTGTTTCCCGGTTCGTGGATCAATGCAAATTATGATACGTGGATTGGTGAAGAAGAAGAAAACCGTGCGTGGAATTATTTATTGACAGCCCGTCAGGATCTGGAACATTCCGGATTGAAACAACCGAAACCGACCGATCCTGAACCAAAGGCAAATACAAAAAAATGGTTTGCGTATAAAACTTGGGAAGCGATGTACGCGGCAGAAGGTTCCGATTGGTTCTGGTGGTACGGCACTGATCAAAATGCGCCCGCCGGTGACAAACCATTTGATATAGCCTTTATTACACATTTAAGAAATCTTTACACATTTGGTGAAAAAGCGGGAGGAAAATTCCCGAAGCGTGAGTTTAATCCGATTATTTCAGAGCACGTACAGTTGACAACGAAAGTTGCCGGTGGAACGATGGCGCAAAGTAAAAAGGATTCTGTCACCGTTATTTTCCATTGTGATGCCAGGAAGATCTTCGTCCGACGAGGAATCTATATTGTTGGAAACCATGAGTTGATCGGAAACTGGAAACCGAATGAAGTACGAATGTATGATGATAAGACTGAAGGAGACGAGATCGCTAATGATTCGATCTATACATTGATCGTTCAGATTCCGGCTGGAGTTGAACTCGAATACAAATATACGAACAGCGGTCCGCACGGTGTGTGGGAAGGCGAGGAATTTCCTCAGGCGAATAGAAAAATAACGATTGACGGTTCACAAAGCAGGGTAGTAATTACCGATGTTTTTGGTGAAAGAAAGAACTAGCCGTATGCTTGATATTCAGAAACGCATCAGCAATACCTTCTATGCCATTATCAGTTTACCTTCCACAGCCATGGGATTTGCGCTGTCGATACAGATCTCTGCACTCAGTTGGCTGTTGACAACCAAATATAATCTTGATATCCACGAAGTCGGAATTGTTTGGGCTGCTGGACCTCTGGCCGGAATATTTGGACAGGTAATTGTTGGATTGATTAGTGATAAAGTATGGTTTTGGGGTGGACGGAGAAGACCGTTTATCCTTATCGGGGGAACGCTTGCCTCACTTATGCTTCTAGCGCTCCCCAATATTGACGTGATCAGCAATATGCTTGGAATCGCAAATCTGCTTGTTGTTGCTGTGATTGTAGCTCTCACGCTTGATCTTTCCATCAACATCAGTTTTAATCCTACCCGCTCAATTATCGCCGATGTTACACCTGAAGGAAATCCTCGCACAAAAGGATATACATGGATGCAAACCATTTCAGGATTTTTCGGAGTTCTGGCGTATGTTATCGGTGCAACATTAGGAAATTATTCTTTGATCAATGTCGGTGTGGTTTTGGTGTTCCTTTTCTCTGTTGTACCGATGTTCTTTGTGACCGAAGCAAAAGAACTTATTGTAGAAACGTCTACAGAACAAACACAAAAGACTGTGACTGAATGGGGTCAATTGTGGAGAATTTACATTGCGCATGGATTCTCGTGGATTGGCGTACAGACAATGTTTGTCTTCATCATCGCATTCATTCAGCAAAAAATGATGACAGGTATTGAACCGTCCGATGCAACAGCATTGTCAGGACAGATTATTGCCATTTCGTTTGCCGTGCTCAATACCGTCGGATTTATTCTCCCTGCATTCGTTCTTGAACCGATTGCAGAAAAAATCGGCAGGGTTCGAGTGCACATGCTTGCTGTTGCGATTATGTCTCTTGGATACTTTGGAATCGTTGCGTTTGCAAGCACAGCTATGTCCATGTACTTGTTTATGGCTATCTGCGGAATCGGGTGGGCGTCCATCGTCAGTTTACCGTTTGCGATCATGTCCGAAAAAGTTGATAAGAGCAGGATGGGTTTTTTCATGGGAATATTTAATCTCTCTGTTGTATTGCCGCAATTATTAGTCAGTCTTCTTGTCGGTAAATTTATCCTCGATGCTGAAAATAAGAACATCATTTTTATCATCAGTGGAATTTCATTGGCTCTGTCCGCGCTTTTTTGGTTGTTGGTCAAGGAACAACGGGGAGCGGATGGGGCGCCGAAGTCATTTACCTCCTCGCATTAATATGATGAATGATTGGAAGAATATACTTACCATCGCTGCACTCTGTATAGTAGTTATTTCAGGATGCGGGAGGAAGGATGATGGAAGAGTCCGCATTACAATTTGGCATCAGGATCGACCGGATGTTCGTGATGTGCTTCAGAAACAACTGAACCGCTTTATGGAACTGCATCCCGAAGTGAAAGTTGAACAGTTGTTTAAAGAAACAGAAGAGTTGCGCTCCGGATTTATTATCGCCGCTATAGCAGGGCAGGGACCAGAAATTGTTTACGGTCCATCTGACCAAGTCGGTCCTTTCCAAGTGATGGACATTATTCTTCCTCTTGATTCTCTTTTCGATCAACAGTTCTTCGATCAATTCGACCCTAAGGGATTGACATACTACAAAGGACACTTATATAAAATTTCTGACAAAATAGGCAATCACCTTACGTTGGTCTATAATAAAAAATTTATTTCAACTCCACCGAAAACAGAGAAAGAACTGATCGACATTGGAAAAGCATTGACCAAGGATACTAACGGAGATGGAAAGATAGATCAATACGGATTAGGGTGGAATTACACCGAGCCATTCTTTTTTATTCCTTTTATGATGGGATTTGGCGGTTGGATTATGGATGAAAATGATCAACCGACACTGAATACGATGGGAACGGTGAATGGATTAAAGTTCATCCGAGATCTTCGGGATAAACACAAAATTATTCCTAATGAAGCAGATTACAATATCGCCGATGCGTTGTTCAAAGATGGTCACTCCGCAATGATTATTAACGGAGATTGGTCTTGGGCCGGATATCAAAAGGCAGGATTGGATATTGGTGTGGCACCGCTTCCGCTGATAACGTCAACCGGAATTTGGTCTGGCACAATGGTCTCGCCGAAAGGATTTTCAATCAATGCCAACATCACCGCTGAAAAGAAAAAATGGGTGATAGAATTGATTAGATACCTTACCTCGGAGGAAAATCAAATGGAAGCGACCAAAACACTCTTTACAATGCCGACGAATAAAAATGTCATCAAAAGTGAATTTGTGCAATCGAATGAAATTCTCCGCAATTCTCAGATTCAAATTGATCACGGAAATCCTATGCCGGTTGTGCCGGAATTGCGGGCAATTTGGGATGCGATGCGGCCGAGTTATCAAGCAGTGTTAGCCGGCTCGAAAACACCGGAACAAGCTGCTACCGATATGCAAATGCAAGCTGTTCAACGAATTAAGGAGATGAACGAATAACATGAATCAATCTCTTCGTCAAAAGGTATTTGTCTTCTTCCTTGTTGCTCCTGCTCTTGTTATTCTTCTTGGTGTTGTTGTCTATCCGTTCGTCTATAATGTTATCATCTCCCTTTCGAACATGAACTTGCGGCACATCCGTGATTGGGAAATTGTCGGATTCAGAAATTATACAAAAGTGTTTACTGAACCTTCGCAGCCCGATTTTTATGTCATCTTCATTAAGACGGTGATATGGACAGTTGTTAATCTATTTTTCCATGTGGTAGTTGGAGTGTTTTTAGCATTGGTATTGAATCAAAAAGAGATTCGCGGAAAAGGACTCTTCAGAACAATTTTGGTTCTCCCATGGGCAGTTCCTCAGCTGATTGTTGCATTAACGTGGCGGGGAATGTTCAATTATGAATATGGAAGCATCAACCAATTGCTCGGGAAAATTGGTCTACCAGCAGTTGAATGGCTCAGGAGTCCGACAGAGGCATTCATGGCCGCCATTATTACAAATGTCTGGCTCGGCTTTCCGTTTATGATGGTGATCGCCCTCGGCGCTCTGCAAAGTATTCCTCACGATCTGTACGAAGCTGCGGATATTGATGGCGCATCATGGTATCATAAGTTGAAGACTATTACAATTCCATTGATCAAACCAGTGATGGTTCCGGCGATCACATTGGGTACTATTTGGACATTTAATAATTTGAATATTATCTGGTTGGTCAGTAATGCCGGCGAACCTTCGGACAGCACGCACATTTTAGTCTCATTTGTGTATAAGGCGGCATTTAACTTTTATCGGTATGGATACGGCGCGGCTCTTTCCATGATCATCTTTTTTATCCTTCTTATTTTTAGTGTGGTGTTTATGAGAAAAACGAAGGTAACGGAAGCGGTATATTGATTTCAATATCTAAAAAACTCGGGAAATATTTATGAATAAATCGAATACCAAAAAAATGATCCGTGTTTCTTCGTCGTACGTCATTTTGGTAATTTTTTGTATTATTTCCATCTATCCGGTTTCCCAAGTGTTAACGGTTTCGCTACGTCCGTCGGATCGATTATTGTCTACCTCCCTTGAGATTATCCCCGATAATGCTACCATTGATAATTACATCAATCTTTTTGTGAAGACCGATTTTTTGTATTGGATGTGGAACAGTCTTTTGATCACATCATCGGTGACACTGACGGGTGTTATTCTTGCAGCAACCGCAGGGTATGGTTTTTCGCGGTATAAATTCATCGGGAAAAAAGCGGCGATGCAGAGTATGCTTGTTACTCAGATGTTTCCAGCCACAATGTTATTGCTACCGATGTATATTATGCTGGTCAATCTCGGACTCATCAATAGTTATTTGGGAATCATGATTATGTATTCGGCAACGGCATTACCATTTTGTGTTTGGCAAATGAAAGGTTACTACGATACAATTCCCTCAAGTCTTGAGGAAGCGGGGAGGATCGATGGATGCAGCCAATCACAAACATTTTACATGATCGTTCTCCCTCTGGCAGCACCGGCTTTGGTGATTACAGCACTATTTTCATTTATGTCTTCGTGGACGGAGTATGTTGTGGCCGCTCAAATTCTTCAGGACACGAATATGTGGACACTTCCCATCGGATTAAAATCGTTCGAATCGAATATGAGCACTGAATGGGGATTATACGGCGCAGCATCCATGCTCGTTACTGTTCCGGTAGTTGTACTTTTCTTAGCACTGAGTAAATATCTTGTTTCAGGTCTCACGCTCGGAAGCGTGAAAGGGTAACAACAACACTGACACGTTTATTTCATTCCATCATGCAACACTATCTTGAGTAGTACTATGGAAAAACCCCGCTTAAATTTTTGGCAAATCTGGAACATGAGCTTCGGATTCCTCGGTATTCAATTTGGCTTCGCTCTTCAAAATGCCAACGTAAGTCGTATTTTTGAAACGCTTGGCGCAAGTATTGACAATATTCCGATTCTGTGGATCGCTGCTCCAACTACTGGTTTAATTGTACAGCCGATTATTGGATATTTAAGCGACAGGACATGGGGGAGATTAGGAAGAAGGCGTCCGTATTTTCTTATCGGAGCTATTCTCGCCACGGCTGCACTATTTGTAATGCCAAATTCTCCAGCGTTATGGTTTGCCGCTTTTATGCTTTGGGTGATGGATGCATCGATCAATATTTCCATGGAACCGTTTCGAGCATTAGTTGCCGATATGCTTCCCTCGGAGCAACGAACAACAGGATTTGCAGTACAAAGTTTTTTTATTGGAATTGGTGCTATTATCGCATCGGCACTTCCCTATATTTTTACAAACTGGTTCGGCATCAGCAACAGTGCGCCGAGTGGTGAAATTCCACCATCGGTTGTGTATTCGTTCTATGCGGGAGGAGTGGCATTTATCAGTGCAGTCAGCTGGACGGTATTTCGTACCAAAGAATATCCGCCGCACGATTTGGAATTATTTGAACGAGAAAAAAATGAAAGTAAAGGATTTGCTGCAGGGGTGAAGGATATCATGGTCAGTTTCAAAGAGATGCCGAAAACCATGAAGCAGCTGGCTGTTGTTCAATTTTTTTCCTGGTTTGCACTTTTTTGTATGTGGATTTACACAACGAGTGCCGTAACAAGTCACATCTATAAAACCAGCGATCCTACATCTCCATTATATAATCAAGGTGCTGATTGGGTCGGTGTTTTATTTGCGGCATATAATGGATTTGCCGCTATAGCCGCATTTGTGCTACCGGTGATTGCCAGGAAGACAAGCAGACGCGCGGTACACATGATCTCATTAGTCATCGGTGGAATCAGTTTAGCGTCATTTTACATTATTTCCGACCCGCAGATATTATTAATTTCAATGGTTGGGATTGGTTTGGCATGGGCGAGTATCCTTTCTATGCCGTATGCAATTCTTGCCGGCGCACTTCCTCCTAAAAAAATGGGAGTGTATATGGGAATTTTTAATTTCTTCATTGTTATCCCACAGATTGCAGCTGCCGGAGTTCTTGGATATATTATGCACACATTTCTTCAAAACGAAGCTATCAATGCCCTTCTGCTGGGAGGTTGTTCCATGATCCTCTCTGGAATACTGTCGATGTTTGTTGAAGATAAAGATGAATGATTCTGTGTGATACAATGTGTATATTGACAAAAGTTTATTGTTATATATTATTGTCAGACTATTTACGAGAGATTGTATGAAAGTTATTGCCAAAGTATCGTTTGTGTTCATGCTTGCATGTTCCTTATATGCGCAACAGCGTCCTGAATTTAAGTTGCAGTATGATATTGCACGATTTCGCGGCGATGATGAACATGTATATGTTGAAGTATATTATGGATTTGATGTCTCGCTATTAACGTACGTAAGAAAAACTACGGATCTGCAAAGTGAAGTAATTGCGAGTGTCATTTTCAAACGGTCGGCGGATGATTCTATCGTTGCGCGTCAAGCATGGAGAGTACCATTTAGTGTTACGGATACGACGATGCTTCAAAATTCGCGAATGTACAATGACATTTTTGGATTCTATCTCCCTCCGGATGTCTATCGCGCTTATATTGTCGTGAAAGATGTAAACAATAATGCTATCAGCGATAGTCTTTCGGTATTATTGGATGTGAAATTGACGAGTACGGAAACAATTGCCTTAAGCGATGTTGAACTCGCAGCATCAATCAATCAGATCGAGCGGGATTCCACCAATCGATTTTATAAAAATACATTTGAGGTGAAACCGAATCCATCAAGAATGTTTGGTATTCAGCAGCCCGTTCTTTTCTACTACATCGAAGCATATAATCTTAAGAAAAACATTTCCGATTATTATTATACCAAAGCGATCATTTCCAATGCGATTGGTAAAGAAGTAATCAATCATGAAAAACCAAAACGACGAGTCAACGATTCAAATGTGGAAGTGGGTATGATGAAAGTGAATTCTCTTCGGACTGGAGTGTATACGTTCCACTATGTCATCACAGATTCCATTGATTTGAAGCAGTATTCCACATCAAAGAAATTTTTTGTCTATAATCCCACTCTCCCGAACGACACCACACTCAATACGGTTTCCAGTAATGTTGATGCGTCGGAATTTGCAACTATGAGTGAACAGGAGATCGATAAAGAATTTGAACAGTCGAGGTATATTGCTACGAAGAGCGAAATTGAACAATATAAACGATATAACACGGTTATAGCAAAGCGAAAAGCGTTGTTCGATTTTTGGACTAACCGAGATGATGATAGAGCAACACCGGAAAACGAACAGCGGCAAGAATATTTTAAACGCGTAACATTTGCGAATGGGCATTATAAGACAGGATTTCGCGAAGGATGGAAGACCGACAGAGGTAGGGTGTATATTATTTATGGTGCCCCTGACGATGTTGAACGGCATGCAAATGAATTGGATAAAAAACCGTACGAGATTTGGACATACAACTCCATTCAAGGGGGTGTATCGTTTATTTTTGGAGATCGAACAGGATTTTCAGATTATATTCTGCTCCATTCCACCCATCGTAGTGAATTACACGATGAGAATTGGCAGCGACAACTTCAGGCAAATTAGTTGCATCAAAATTGAAGATTTGGTATTTTAGGAGAGAAATAATCCACTATTTCCTTTAATTCTATCCAGAGAGGTAGGAAAGGAGCACGTATGAAATACTCTGCACAAACGCACCTCCTTCTCAATATTTTACAGAGAATCGGAGGTTTTTTTATATGGTGAAACAAAACGTTATTGATGCTAAAGGTTTTGTTCGAACCGTCAATCGATTATCCCACGAAATTCTAGAGCGTAATAAAGGTGCCGAAACTATTGGCATAGTCGGAATCCGCACTCGCGGCGACTTTCTGGCACACCGCATAGCTCAAAAAATATCTCAAATGGAAAATGTCCAAATTCCCATCGGCAGTTTGGATATTACTCTTTATCGAGATGATCTTCGCGGTAAGATTCATCAGCCGCAACTGAAGACGACAGATATTTTATATGATATAACGAATAAGAATATCATTCTGGTTGATGATGTTCTTTTTACCGGAAGAACGGTTCGTTCTGCTCTCAATGCTCTTATGGATATCGGACGTCCCGCAAGCATTCAACTGGCTGTGCTGATTGATCGCGGGCACCGTCAATTGCCTATCAAAGCGGACTTTGTCGGGAAGAATATTCCGACATCATATGGTCAGCAAATTCAAGTGATGATGTCCGAGATTGATGGTGAAGATTCGGTGTATCTTTCCGAGAAGGAAGGAGGAGATGAATAATGTCACTGTCAAGCCGTCACTTACTTCGATTACAAGGAATGCCTCAAGCCGATATCGAAAAAATTTTGGATACAGCAATTTCTTTTAAGGAAATTCTTAATCGCCCGATTAAAAAAGTCCCAACCTTGCAGGGGAAAACTATTGTTAATCTTTTCTTTGAAAATTCAACCAGAACAAGAACTTCGTTTGAACTGGCTGAACGCCGTCTTTCTGCAGACGTTTTGAGTTTTGCTGCATCTTCATCCAGTGTAACCAAAGGGGAAACGCTGAAAGATACTGCGCGGAATATTGAAGCGATGAAGATTGATATGGTGGTGATTCGCCATAATGCTGCAGGGACAGCCGACTTTTTGTCAAAAGTCATCAATGCAAATATCATTAATGCAGGGGATGGGCAACATGAACATCCAACTCAAGGATTGCTGGACATGTACACGTTGCGGGAGAAGTTTGGGAAATTAGATGGACTTCATGTCTGTATCGTAGGAGATGTATTGCACAGCCGTGTTGCACGATCGAACATCTTTGGTTTGCAGACAATGGGTGCAAAAGTTTCTGTCTGTGGCCCAGCAACATTAATTCCTCGTGGAATTGAGCAACTTGGAGTGGATGTGTATCATCATATCGACGATATCCTTCCCAAAGTTGATGCGTTGAATGTCTTGCGGATCCAGCTTGAACGTGAAGCGGGAGGATATTTCCCATCGCTGAGGGAATTCCATCGCTATTTTGGTGTCACAAAAGAGCGATTAGATAAAGCGAATAGACCGATCACCATTCTGCATCCAGGACCGATTAATCGAGATGTAGAACTTTCCGCCGATGTTGCGGACGGGCCTCATTCGGTCATTCTGGAACAAGTGTTGAACGGTGTTGCCATTCGAATGGCAGTACTGTATTTACTCGGTGCATCAGAATAATTAAGAAAGAATACTATGTCTGAAAAAATATTATTACAATCAGGTCGTTTGATCGATCCATCGTTGAAACGAGATGAAGTGGTCGATATACTCATCGTTGATGGAAAAATTGATTCGATCAAATCGAAAATTTCTCCATCAAATGAATACACCGTGGTGGATCTAAACGGTAAAATTATTGCGCCGGGATTCATCGATATCCATGTTCATCTGCGTGAACCTGGATATGAGCATAAGGAAACAATCGAGACAGGCACTCTTTCGGCGGCGTATGGCGGATTTACGGCAGTCTGTTGTATGCCCAATACGAATCCTGCAATTGATGATGAATCAATCGTTACATTCATCAAGACTCAAGGGAAAAAAGCCCATGATGGGATTGTGGATGTTTTTCCCATAGCGTCGGTCAGTAAAGCGCGCCAAGGGAAGACTCTTGCTCCTATTGCTGAACTTGTTCATGCAGGAGCGGTTGGATTGAGTGATGATGGAGCACCTGTGTTCGATGCAAAGATTATGCGAAGGGCTTTGGAATATGCAAATATGTATAACGTTCCCGTCATGCAGCATTGCGAAATTCCCGAATTAGCACACGGTGGTGTGATGAACGAGGGAAGAGTTTCAACAGAACTTGGTTTGCCCGGGATACCCGGAATAGCTGAGGAGATTATGATCGCTCGTGATCTTCTGCTAGCACAATACACCGATTCCCGATATCACGTTTGTCATATGAGTACTGCATTGGCAGTCGATCTTGTCCGTGAAGGAAAGAAAAAAGGAATTAAGGTTACGTGTGAAGTTACACCACATCATTTTACTGTTACCGATGAGATTGTTCGGTCCTACGATACTAATACGAAGATGAATCCTCCATTGCGTACTCAATCGGATATTGATGCAATTAAAAAAGGACTGAACGATGGTACTATCGACGTTATCGCAACCGATCATGCGCCGCACTCATTGGACGAAAAAGAAGTAGATTACATACAAGCTCCGTTTGGCATTGTTGGGTTAGAGACGGCAATCGGTTTATCTATTTCGGAGCTTGTAGATCAAAAATATCTGAGTATGATTCAATTGATTGAAAAGTTTTCAACAAATCCTCGTAAGATTGTCGGGAAAGAAGTTGTAGTGCGTGAAGGTGAACTGGCAAATCTTACCTTTTTCGACCCAAGTATTGAATGGATTGTTGATATATCTAAATTCAAGTCCAAATCGAAGAACTCTCCGTTTAACGGACGGCATTTGAAAGGTAAAGCGATCGGAATTTACAACAACGGAAAGATAATGTTGTATTGATGCATATTATCCGTTCAAAAATATTTTCCCAATATCCTGAAATACTTTTTGGAATGAGCACCAATAGCGGTGGAGTCAGTGCTGGCAAATTCGGATTGAATTTGAGCTATCATGTTAACGACGATCCGGATAATGTATTGGAAAATCGGAAACGTTTTTTTTCTGCGCTAGGCATCACTCATGAACAGGTCGCTTTTACACGTCAGCAGCATACCACCAATATTGTTTCTGTTGACCGGTCTGGTATCAGTGAAAATTGCGATGCATTAATCACAAATAGAAGAAGCCTTTACCTTTCCATTAGTGTAGCCGATTGTACTCCGGTAATGTTATATGATAAGAAAAAATCGATCGTTGCCGGAATACATGCAGGTTGGCGTGGTGCTGCCGGCAGGATCGTAGAACAAACGCTATATCAAATGAAAAGAGATTTTGAAACTAATCCAATAGACATTATTGCATTCATTGGCCCTTCGGCAGGAAAATGTTGTTATGAAGTCGGTAGAGAAGTTGCATACCAGTTTCCTAATGAATGTATTACAGATTCACCAAACGGGAAGTTTTTATTGGATGTAAAACAATCGAATCTACTCCAACTCCTTGAAAATGGCGTCCCAAATTCCAATATTGAAGTAAGTGAAGATTGTACGATTCATAATACTATTTTTCACTCTCACCGGCGGGATGGAAAACAATCCGGAAGAATGTTCACAATTATCGGCATCAAACATTAAGGGAAAAAACTATGTGTGGGATTATTGGCTATATCGGTAGTAAAAATGCACTGCCAATGTTAATAGAAGGTCTTAAACGATTGGAATATAGAGGATATGATTCTGCCGGTGTGGCAATCCTTCGCGACGGAAAATTACTTGTGCAAAAAAAAGTGGGAAAAGTAGCTGAGCTGGAAAAAAATGCTTCTATAAAAGAATATTCAGGAACGATCGGTATCGGACACACTCGTTGGGCAACTCATGGTGAACCGAGTGATGTAAATTCTCATCCTCATATTAGCAACGATGGTACGATTGCTATCATCCATAACGGCATCATTGAGAATTATCAAGTCATTAAAACGAAACTTGAAAAACTCGGTTACAAATTCAAGTCTGCAACTGATACAGAAGCGTTGGTACACCTTATTGAGGAGATGAAGAAATCTTCCGGAGATCTTGAAACTGCTGTTCGTCTTGCACTGCGCCAGGTAGAAGGGACGTATGGAATTGCGGTTATCTCATCTCAAGAACCTGATAAAATTATTGTCGCACGAAAAGGAAGTCCATTGATTATTGGTGTTGGGGAAAATGAACATTTTGTCGCATCAGATGCGGCAGCCATTATTCCTTATACCAGACAAGTGGTTTATTTAGAAGACGGTGAAATTGCCGTTCTGACAAGTCAAAACTTTGAAACAAGAACGATAGACAATATTGAAAAAATTAAACAGATTCACGAAGTAACGTTTGATATTGAAGAGATTGAAAAAGGCGGTTTTGATCATTTCATGTTAAAAGAGATTATGGAACAGCCTGAAACAATTCGCAATTCCATGCGGGGACGTGTGTTGCTGAATGAAGGAAATGCAAAATTAAGCGGACTCAACGATGTTATGCTGCTGCTGGAAAATGCTCAGAGAATTATTATCACAGCTTGTGGAACTTCGTGGCATGCCGGACTTGTTGGCGAATATATGCTTGAGCAGTATGCAAAGGTTCCGGTAGAAGTGGAATATGCTTCTGAATTCCGCTATCGAAATCCAATCATTAAACCGACTGATGTTTTGTTTTTGATCTCTCAAAGCGGTGAAACCGCGGATACACTTGCTGCGCTGCGTGAAGCGAGGAAGAAAGGGGCTACGGTTCTAGGGATTTGTAATGTCGTAGGAAGTACAATCGCACGTGAAAGTCAAAGTGGCGTTTACATTCATGCGGGCCCCGAAATCGGTGTCGCATCCACAAAGGCGTTCACATCACAACTCGTTGTCCTTTCGTTGATCACGTTATTGATTGCTCGACAACGCCGAACGATTTCCGATGAGATTGCATTGTCGATGTGTAAAGAATTACTCGACCTCCCCAATAAAATCCAGCAGATACTAAAAGAGACTTCACATATTGAATCGATAGCAGAGGAATTTAAAAACTCCAATAACTTCCTCTATCTTGGTCGAGGTTTGAATTTCCCTGTTGCATTAGAAGGGGCATTAAAACTGAAAGAAATTTCATACATTCACGCTGAAGGGTATCCGGCGGCAGAAATGAAACATGGTCCTATTGCGTTGATCGATGAAAATATGCCGGTTGTTGTTATTGCGCCAAAGGATGGAACATACGATAAAATTATTTCGAATATGCAAGAGGTGAAAGCACGAAAAGGAAAAGTTATTGCGATTGCAAATGAAGTTGATCCTCAGATTAAATCCCTGGCAGATCATATTATTGTGGTTCCGCAGACAATTGATATGCTTTCTCCTATTATCAATGTGATACCACTACAATTGTTGGCATATTTTATTGCTGTAAAACGGGGTTGTAATGTTGATCAACCGAGAAATCTTGCAAAAAGCGTCACAGTAGAATAATTTGTTTCATCTACCAAAACTTTGTATTTTTACACCGTAATCTTAACTATTAATGAGGAAAACACATCGTGGCATCAGATTATCGTTATAAAAACACAGATTGGGCACTAATTCTCGGAGCTTCCAGCGGCTTTGGCGGAGCAACGGCAGTGGAACTAGCCAAGCATGGTATGAACATTTGCGGCGTCCATTTTGATCGTGCGGCGACAATCCCTAATGCTGAAAAAGTAAAAGCTGATTGTGAAGCATATGGCGTAAAGACACTCTTTTTTAATGTTAATGCATCAGATGCTGAAAAGCGGAATGAAGTTGTGACATTGCTGGCAAAAGAAATGTCTGCTCCCGATGCTCAAGTAAGAGTATTGATGCACTCCTTGGCATTTGGTTCCTTGAAACCATTTATTGCCAAAGATCCGAAAGATCAACTGACTCAAGCGCAGATTGAAATGACTATGGATGTGATGGCAAATGCACTGGTATATTGGACTCAAGCAGCATATGGAAAAGGGTTATTAAAAAAGGGAAGCAGAATTTATACAATGACCAGTTCGGGTGGTCATTTACAGTTTCCGGACTATGGCGCCGTGTCTGCTGCAAAAGCGGCCTCTGAATCATACATCCGTCAGCTTGCTCTTGAACTTGGCCCATTAGGAATTACCTGCAACGCTATAATGGCGGGTGTTACCGAAACAGCAGCATTGAAAAAAATCCCCGGTTCAGAACAGATGTTAGATATTGCACGTTCAAAAAATCCGGCAATGCGGCTTACAACACCCGACGCAGTAAGTAGAGCAATTTCTCTCCTTTCGCACGAGGATGCATTCTTCATTTCCGGAAATGTTATCGGCGTAGATGGCGGAGAAGATGTTGTGGCGTTTGTTCAGAAAGAACATTTATAAATAATTTTGTAAGAGCATTTATTTTTATTCGTAAATACCGCCGGTAACGGCGGTATTGTCATTTATGGAAGATATTATCGTCGATAAGCATATTACGATCCCGATTTCTGCCCTGACCTTTAAATTTTCACGAAGCAGCGGTAAAGGGGGACAGAATGTCAATAAAGTTTCGACAAAAGTTGAACTCCATATTGATCTGCGTGAAATCCAGTGTGATGAAAAGAAAAAATTACAAATTCTTCATCGCTTAGCACATAGGGTTGATTCTGCGGACATGATGAGAGTGGTATCTCAAGAATCGCGCAGTCAGTGGCAAAACAAACAATTGGCTATTGATAAGTTGAAAAGGATTATCGCTCATGCCGCAGTGGAAGAGGTAGAACGAGTCGCGACAAAACCAACGCGTTCGTCAAAGACAAAACGTGTTGACAAAAAGAAAAAGGGAGGACTCCAAAAACTATTGCGCCGCAAGAACATTTCCATTCAAGATGATTAATTAATTAACAACGGTTTAAATTCCGACCGTCGTCCTTGAATACTTTTTATTCCTGGGGCGGGGAACTTAAAATGGTTAAGGAGTGATTTCATCGGATCCCATATCCCTCCTGTAAGAGGAATTTCTAGAAGATTATAATCCAGGCTAATAGCCCATTTGCGTGCGGCGGATCCCGAAGAGGAAATAGGTGCCCCTATCCATGATGGTCTTCCCGAAATATTTTTCCCTCCATACCCGACTGCAATAGACAGCCACCGGGGGTAATAAGGTTGTACACTCTCTGGGAGCAAATTATGAACATTACAACTCAACCAATAAATATGTCCATCGTAATCGTCGGTGATTCTAAATTTTCCATCGAATGGGATAACACCGGAAGGATAATAACTCCATTTAAACGCAAAGTTTTGGAAAAAAGAGATTTTTTTTTGCAGAACACCATAGCTCAATCCCAGCATATTTGCAATTAAATCGGAATTGGAAAAAGCATACGTTGAAAATCCGTCTCCTATTTCTATGGAAAGTGCATTAAATGCCGGAAAGGCAATAGCGATCCACAGAGTTGTCTCTTCATCAAACGATCCTAATCGTAAGATATCATATGCAACATGAAAATAGAGGTACGATGTATAAAAATGCCCGACCTTATCTACACCAAGACTATAATTATTCCAAAATCCATCGTTTTCTTGTTTGAAGGTGTGATAGTTTCCTTCCCACCACCATTTATATTCCACATAAAATGAAGCGGCGGAATATGCCACCACGCCGTACGTCATCAACGTTTTTTTCTGCATTCCCAGGAAAAGAGAATCCGATCGTTCGTTTTCAGGGGATTGTGGTCTGACGATTTGCAAACAGCAGATAACAATTGCGAAGAATATTTTCATTGGGGATAAAATAGAAAGAGTTTTTCCGATAATCAATTTCCCGTTCCGCAATAACCAAACTTTTCGTATATTAACACCGTTATGCAAAAAGAATACGTTCGCTCTCTCTTTGACAAAATCGCTTATCGTTACGACCTTCTGAATCATCTTCTTAGTGGTGGAGTAGATTTATACTGGCGGCGCTCTGCAATTCAAACGCTGTTGGCTCATCATCCCGAGCGGATTTTGGATGTCGCAACTGGAACGGCTGATTTTGCTATTGCTACAATGCGCTTACATCCGAAAGAGGTTATTGGTGTTGATATATCGGAATCGATGCTTGAAGTTGGCAGGAAAAAAATCAGCCAAAAGAATCTAACCAAAACAATTCAACTGCAAAGCGGAGAAGCAGAGGATCTGAAATTCTCTTCAGATCGTTTTGACGCCGCAATTGTTGCGTTTGGGGCGCGAAATTTTGAAGATCTCGATAAAGGTCTTTGTGAGATGAACCGAGTATTGCGTGCAGGTGGAAAGATTGTCGTTTTGGAGTTTTCCCGTCCACGAGCATTTCCACTGAAACAATTATATTTCTTTTATTTTAAACATATTTTGCCATTTGTCGGACGCCTGATCTCAAAAGATAAAGAAGCGTATCAATATCTTCCGGATACGGTCATGAAATTTCCGGAAGGGAAGGATTTTTTACACCGCCTTCAGAGTGCTGGATTTTCTTCACTCGGAGAACAACGTCTTACATTTGGTATTGCCACAATTTATTCCGGAGTAAAGTAATAATGACTGAACGAATCGTAAAAGTTGGACATAGCCCAGATCCTGATGATGCATTTATGTTTTATGGATTAGCAAGCGAAAAAGTAAAACTCGAAGGGATCAAGATCGAACATATGCTTGAGGATATTCAATCTCTGAATGTTCGTGCGATGAAAGGGGAACTGGAAGTGACGGCAATTTCAGCCCATACATTTCCCTATGTTGCCGATAAATATTGGATCATGGTGACCGGTGCCAGCATGGGTGAAGGATACGGACCGGTCATTGTTTCCAAAAAATATAAAACACTTGAGGAATTGAAGGGAAAAAGAGTTGCCACTCCTGGTAAACTTACCACTGCAACGCTATTGTTTAAAATTTTTACCGAGGGGATCGAAAATGTCGATGTACCGTTCGATCAGATTATGGACCGGGTGAACAGCGGTGAATTTGATGCTGGCTTACTGATTCACGAAGGTCAGTTGACGTATCAAGCCGAAGGATTTAACAAAATTTTAGATTTCGGTGAATTCTGGGATAAAAAAACGAACGGCTTGCCGCTTCCGCTTGGGCTTGATGTTGTGCGAAAAGATCTTGGTGAAGAGTTAGCACGAAAACTCTCAAAAGGATTAAAAGAAAGCATCCATTATGGTTATACACACCAAAGTGAATCTGTCCCTTACGCAATGAAATGGGGAAGAGGTATTGATTATTCCCTTGGCGAAAAATTTGTGAAGATGTATGTCAGCGAATTGACGATTGATATGGGAGAGAAGGGGAAACAGGCGCTGGAACTGCTCTTCAAGTTAGGATATGAAAAAGGATTGATTCCGAATGTTCCGAAAATAGAACTGTTGTAGAAGTAAAAGATTTTCCAGATCTCAAAGATCTGGAAAATCTTAAATAATTCCTTTCGTATCCAACAATCCAGATCTTAAAGATTCGTACGGTTTTTAAATTTTCTGATTCATTGTCTGAGAATAAAATTCTTAGACAATGAAGTTGTTGATGAGGAAAGTGTAGAAGAATTCAGATTCGCTACCGTTGAAATTAGTTTTTGTTCTTCTGTCCTACTGTTATAATAACATTCCCCGTCTTTTCCTCCAGTTCAACATACTGAAATGCCTCTGCAACTTGTTCTAACGGATAGCGTCGATCAATAACCGGTTTTAATTTTCCTGACTCGATAAGCTCTTTAAAAAAGTTGAGATCTTTTTTACTGTTTTTTGGAATAGGGAAGATCACTTTCTTTCTGGCATGGCCTGGCAAGCTGCCGAATAGTGAAGTCCATAATGCTAACAATGGATTCTGTGCAAAGGGACCGAGATCTGTTGAACAATAGATTCCACCTGGCTTTAACAGATTTTTGCATGCTCCGTAAGAGCTTTTTCCAACCGCATCAAAAATGAAATTAAAAGTTTGACCACACTTTGTAAAATCCTCATTCATATAATCGATGACATTATCTGCGCCGATTGATTTTACAAGCTCAACATTCTTAGTGTTGCAGACGGCAGTAATATGAGCACCCAAATATTTAACCAACTGGACGGCAGCTGTACCAATCGCACCGGTCGCACCATAAATAAGCACTTGTTGACCGCTCTTCACATTCGCCTTTCGAATATCATTCCAGGCATAATGCACACTTTCTGAACCAGGTGCGGCATCCTCGTATGTACTATTTTCCGGCATTACGGATATTGGGCTCTCTTCACTTACTGCAATATATTCTGCATGGGCTCCGAAAGTTTCGCCGCTAAATCCGAATACTCTATCGCCGACACTGAACGTAGTGACATTGTTCCCGATTGCTTCAATTTCACCGGCAAATTCGGTACCAAGGATTGTATTCTTTGGTTTCGTAAGACCGCTAAAGAACCGAACAATAAACGGTTTTGCTCTTAAAAAACCACAGTCAGTTCTATTGACAGTAGTTGCATGGATTTTCACGAGAACTTCATTCGGTTTTGGTACAGGTTTATCCACCTCTTTTAGTTGGAGAACATCTGGTGGACCGTATTGTGTGTAGACAATTGCTTTCATACGTTTTCTCCGATTATGCTTTATATGCTGAGCATAGCATAAATTGGAAGGTTCGGGGGAGGATTTGTTATTATGCTATTGTGATGATTATTTTCCCTTGGGCGTGTCCTTCTTCAAGGTATCGGATAGCATCAGCAGCCTTCCTCAGCGGATAAGATCTATCGATCACCGGTACTACTTTACCCGCTTCAATAAGCTCTTTTAGAAAAATCAAATCCTTTTGATTTGGCGTACAAGACACAGTCCCCATTTTTTGAGTACCGGTCATAGAAAACCACGGAGCCAGGAGTAACGCTTCGAAAATTTGTGCCGTGGAACCACCCGCCATAAGATAACTCCCCGTAGGAACTAATGCACGTTTATATGCTGCAATCGAATGATATCCATTAACGGCAAGAATCAGGTCATACCGTTCCCGGAGTTTTGTGAAATCTTCCTGAGTGTAGTCAATGACGCGGTCGGCGCCCAGGGAACGTGCTTGATCCACATTTCTTGTGCTGCAAACTGCTGTGACATGTGCCCCGAAGAATTTGGCAATTTGTATGGCGAAAGTACCAACGCCGCCTGAGGCACCATTGATTAACACCGTTTGGCCAGGCTGGATCTTACCGAAATCGCGAAGACCTTGCAGCGCGGTGACTCCAGCCATCGGCACAGCAGCTGCTTGTGCGAAAGTTAAATTGATCGGTTTTAATGCCATTGCGCTTTCAGGAGCAGAAACATACTCGGCAAATCCCCCCGCACCATGCGCGGCGTTATCGCCAAACACCTCGTCACCCACATGAAACTTCTTTACGTCTTGCCCGACCGCTTCAACTTGCCCCGCAATGTCGGCTCCGAGTATTCTGTTTTTCGGTGTAAAAAAACCTCCGCCCATGAAGCGAACCAGGAAAGGTTTGGCTCTTAACAAATGCCAGTCATAAGCATTTGCCGATGCTGCATGAACTTTTACCAGTATTTCATTCTTCTTCGGTGTAGGTTTTTCTACCTCTGTAAATTGTAGAACATCCGGTGGACCATATTGTGTGTAGACAATTGCTTTCATTGTAGGTATCACCATGTTTTAAGTTCAAAGATTTCCAGGCAAAATGGATGATAGTTTTCTTCTGGCGGTATTGAAGAAACGGAAGCTACGTTATTAAAAATCAGCTGGGCAACATATATCATTCCGAACATTCTACCGAAAGCGATAAAGAGAAGCAAGTTGTTTACTCATTGAACGATAGAAATCGAGAAGCACAAATTCCAAAATTCAAATCTTAATACAACATTTTTCAACAGTATTCTAATCATCTAGATTCCAATAATAAGTATCTCAAGTTTTTATAAAAGAATAGATATCTTCTCATAATCAGGAATCATTTTAAAATATTTTTCATTGCTGAGAAAATGAAAGTTTAAATCGGCTGAAAAACTCCTTAATGCATTAGTGATTTTGGCATTAAAGTTGCCGATATTGAATCTGAATTATGGAAAAAACCCCCGCTGTTACCGATACACTTTCCTCATGTTACCATTGCGGAGACACGATTCGTGGCGAGCGGGTAGAACATGACGGAAAGTTATTTTGTTGTTCCGGCTGCAAAATTGTTTTTGAAATTTTGCAGCAGAACGATTTGTGCACTTATTATTCGCTTCAACAATCACCCGGAAATACCCCTTCATCCATTGAAGTCTCTCGGTTTGCATTTCTTGATGATGAAACAATCCAAAAACAGTTGATGGATTTTTCTGATGGAAAAATAAACAGGGTTACATTTTCTTTGCCCTCGGTCCATTGCAGTTCGTGCATCTGGCTTTTGGAACAGCTTTATAAACTTGATGCAGGAATTGTTGAATCACGTGTTGAGTATCTCAAGAAACAGGTATCGATTAAATTCCTTTCAGAGAAGACCTCGTTAAGGAATATCGTCGTTCTTCTTACCTCCATTGGATATGAACCGGAATTACGGCTCGATTCTGCCGGAAAAAAAATGGAAAGTGAGATCACCCGCGCGTTATACTACAAAGTGGGGGTCGCAGGATTTTGTTTCGGTAATGCTATGTTGTTCAGCTTTCCTGAATATCTTGGTGTAGATGCAAGTGAACAATTTCTTAAACCGATCTTTTCTTATTTGAATCTTCTTTTAGGTGTACCGGTATTCTTTTATTGCAGTAAGGATTATTTTACCTCGGCAATTGGCGGACTGAAAAAGAAAATCATCAATATCGATGTACCAATAGCACTCGGAATCTTTCTGCTGTTTGGGAGAAGTGCATATGAAATTATTACTCGCACCGGTCCGGGTTTTATTGACTCATTATGCGGTCTGTTGTTTTTTCTTTTGCTGGGAAGAATATTCCAGAGTAAAACATACGACCGCCTGAACTTTGAACGGAATTATAAATCATATTTTCCGCTTTCAGTAACCATAAAAAGAAATGGAGTTGAAACAACAGTTCCTCTTTCATCTCTGACGCGCGGGAATAGAATTATCATCCGGCATGGAGAGATTATTCCTGCCGATTCGATCCTTCTTCAAGGAAGTGCAGCAATCGACTATTCGTTTGTGACAGGAGAATCAACCCCAGTCGAAAGAGTGCTGGGTGAAATGATTTATGCCGGTGGAAAGCAGGCTGGTGGTGCAATTGAACTTGAAGTGATGAAGGAAGTATCACAAAGCTATTTGACCCAATTGTGGAATAATTTCAATCATTCTATACGCGAACAAGGGCAACTCTCAGAATTGTCCAACAGCGTAAGCAAATATTTCACAATTATTGTCCTTTTGCTTTCATTTGGTGTGTTGGCATATTGGCTTCCTATTGATATTATGACTGCGATAAATGCCTTTACGGGGATCCTGATTGTCGCCTGTCCCTGCGCCCTTGCTATTTCGATACCGTTTACGTTAGGGACGACACTCCGCATTTTTGGAAAGAATAATTTCTTCTTAAAAAATACCGCCGTCATTGAACTGCTTTCGAAAATTGATACCATCGTATTTGATAAAACAGGCACTATTACTCATGCCCAACAATCTACAGTTGGTTATGTCGGTGTTGATGTATCAAAAGAAGAAATAAATAATGTATTCTCGCTTGTTGCAAACTCAGTCCATCCGGTCAGTATGATGATAGCGAATTATTTAACAGGTCAAAAAAGAGAGATTGAAGACTATACTGAATCAATCGGTAAAGGAATATCCGGAATAATTGATGGTGCAGAATACAGGATTGGTTCGAAGGATTTTGTCGGGAAGATAGGATTGGACGGGGGAGCGATCAATGAAACTCGGTCATATCTATCCATCAATGGAAATGTTAAAGGATATTACTCGATAAAAAATCTCTATAGAGATGGACTATCTGAAGTGCTTTCTGTCCTGAGCAAGAAGATGAGTTTTGCAGTCGTTTCGGGGGATAATGAATCTGAGCGTCCCCGATTGCAGGCAATGTTCCCGAAAGGAACAGATCTTCAATTCAATCAAACTCCATCGGATAAATTGGAATATGTTCAATCTCTTCAAGCAAAGGGTCAGAAAGTCTTGATGATAGGGGATGGACTGAATGATGCCGGAGCATTACTGCAGAGTAATTTGGGAATTGCGGTGACGGAAAATGTCGCACACTTTTCGCCGGCATCGGATGCGATCGTTAGTGGTTCATCATTGAAGCGACTTTCTGATTTTGTTCAATTCGCATCTACGAGCATGAGAATTGTTATTGCAAGTTTTGTGCTGGCATTTTTGTACAACTCAGTCGGAATATATTTTGCCTTGCAAGGATTGTTATCGCCGATAATGGCAGCGATATTAATGCCTGCAAGTTCTATTACCATTGTCCTGTTTACTACACTATCAACACGGTTCCTGGCAAAAAAGAAAGGATTACTGACATGGCAGTGATGGTCGTAATGATCGGTTTCAGTTTCCTCATCGCCGTAGGCTTCCTTATTGCATTTTTATGGTCTGTAAAATCCGGTCAGTATGAGGATAAATATACTCCATCGGTTCGCATGCTTTTTGATGATACGAAAAACAATAAAAAATAACCCCACAATTAATTCACGAGGTTTCAATGGAAGTACAAAAATTTCAGTATGACAATAAGATCGTCCGCGATTTTGCATTCGCGTCAGTGATCTTTGCTATTGTCGGCATGCTGGTCGGTTTGATTATTGCATCGCAATTGTTCTCGCCGGCGGTGAACGCCAATCTTCAGTATATGACCTATGGACGTATCCGTCCGCTGCATACGAATGCCATTATTTTTGCATTTGTTGGCAACGCTATCTTTATGGGAATCTATTATTCGCTGCAACGGCTCTGCAAAGCGAGAATGTTCAGCGATCTGTTGAGCCGCATTCATTTCTGGGGGTGGCAGCTAATTATTGTTTCAGCGGCGGTTTCACTGCCGTTGGGAATTACCACGAGTAAAGAATACGCGGAATTGGAATGGCCGATCGATATCGCTATCACGCTGGTGTGGGTTGTTTTTGCAATCAATTTCTTCGGAACGATCATTAAACGCCGTGAACGTCACATGTATGTTGCTATCTGGTTTTATATCGCAACGATAGTTACGGTAGCGGTACTTCATATTGTAAATTCGCTGGAAGTTCCGGTTTCGTTCTTGAAAAGTTATTCCATGTATGCGGGTGTGCAGGATGCGTTAGTGCAATGGTGGTATGGACATAACGCGGTGGCATTCTTTTTAACCACACCGTATCTCGGGTTGATGTATTACTTCCTACCTAAGGCTGCAAATCGTCCCGTCTATTCTTATCGCTTATCCATTGTCCATTTCTGGTCTTTAATTTTTATTTATATCTGGGCCGGACCGCATCACCTTCTTTATACTGCGCTTCCGGATTGGGCACAGTCTCTCGGAACTGTCTTTTCCATCATGTTGATCGCCCCTTCGTGGGGAGGGATGATCAACGGATTGTTAACACTTCGCGGTGCATGGGATAAAGTTCGCGAAGAACCGGTTTTGAAATTTATGGTTGTCGGTGTTACCGCTTATGGAATGGCAACATTTGAAGGACCGATGTTATCCTTAAAAAATGTGAATGCTCTTGCCCATTATACAGACTGGATCGTTTCGCATGTTCACGTCGGTGCTTTGGGCTGGAACGGTTTTATGACGTTTGGGATTCTTTACTGGCTTATCCCCAAACTATATAAAACGGAATTGTTTTCCAAAAAACTTGCAAGTTTCCATTTCTGGATTGGTACGCTTGGAATAGTCTTCTATGCATCATCGATGTATGTAGCCGGAATAGTACAATCATTGATGTGGAAAGAATTTAATCCCATGGGAATCTTGCAATATCCGAATTTCCTTGAAACAACTTTACAGATTATACCTCTGCATATGATTCGCGCCGTCGGCGGTTTATTTTACCTTACCGGTGCATTGGTGATGGTGTACAATCTTGTTAAAACAGTGAAACAGGGAACATTTGTTGCAAATGAACATGCTGAAGCACCGGCACTTCAAAAAGAGGATAGCCATGTTTCAGAAACAAAACACCGGTGGCTTGAGAAAAAACCGATTCAATTTGCCTTATTGGCAACCGTTGCGGTCCTGATCGGCGGAATTGTTGAAATGATTCCAACATTTTTAGTGAAATCAAATATTCCAACGATAGCAAGTGTAAAACCATATACGCCATTGGAGTTGCAGGGACGCGATCTCTATATCCGTGAAGGATGCAATGCGTGTCATTCTCAAATGGTTAGACCTTTCCGATCTGAAACAGAACGATACGGAGAATATTCAAAAGCGGGTGAATATGTTTACGATCACCCATTCCTTTGGGGATCGCGCCGTACGGGTCCCGATCTCCATCGAGTCGGAGGGAAGTTCCCCAATTTATGGCACTATCTGCATATGGATAATCCCAGAACTATGTCTCCTGGATCGATTATGCCTTCATATTCGTGGCTGTTAACGCAAGATTTGGATACATCATCGACATCGGCAAAGATTCAAGCAATGCAGACGCTTGGTGTTCCATATCCAAAAGGTTTTGAGTTGATTGCAAATGATATTTTGCGTCAACAAGCAGATTCAGTAGCTGCAGATCTTCAGCGGAATAAAGTCCCGGCTGAACCAAATAAAGAAATCATTGCATTGATTGCGTACTTGCAGCGATTAGGAACCGATATTAAAGCAACCGGAAAGTGAAAAAACTATGTTATCAAAATATATAAGTTCTATTGATGGAATATCGGCATATCCAATCTTTTCACTTCTTATCTTTATTCCATTTTTCATCCTTGTTACTATTTGGGTTTTCAAATTAGATAAAAAATTTTTGAACTATATGGGCGAATTGCCGCTCAAAGATTCAACAGAATCAGTTGAAGATAGGAAATAACTACTATGAAAAATAAAAGTATGCTCAATCGTCTGTTGTTCTTAAGCCTATTCGGATCTCTTCCGGTCTATTCTCAGGTGAAGGATCCTGCGACAGAACTTGCTCTTATCTTTACCGTTTCATTTATTGTCTTTGTGGTCGCCACATTGATGTATATCATCGGCGTGATGAATGCGGATGTTGATCCCATCGCCAATCTATACATGAAGATCAAAAATTATGTCATTCCGCCACCGACTGAACAGGCACCAGATGTCGGTCATGTATATGATGATATTCGGGAATTAGATAATCGCATTCCGCCATGGTTCAATTATTTGTTTGGACTCACGGTAGTGTTCGCATTCGTCTATATGATCGACTACCATGTTATTGGTCTTTCAAAACTTTCAACGGACGAATATCTGGAAGAAGTAGTTGCCGCGAATCTCCAGAAAAAAATCATGTTTGCATCCGGCGGTTCCATTAATGAAAACGCACTGGTTGCACTAAAGGATGAAGCGTCAATAAAAGAAGGGGGAGAAAATTTTCAAAAATTTTGTATTTCGTGCCATGGTCCTCAAGCAGGGGGAATTGTGGGGCCGAATTTAACTGATGAATTCTGGATTCATGGCGGAGGTATCAAGAATGTCTATACGACAATCAAAAAGGGTGTTCCGGCAAAAGGGATGATCAGTTGGGAGTTGGTCTTTTCCCAAAAGCAGATTCAAAATCTCGGAAGTTATGTTTTGTCGCTTCAGGGAACCAATCCTCCGGGAGGGAAAGCACCCGAAGGTCAAAAATATGTTGAACCTGTTGCAGTAGCAAAAGACAGTGTCCAAGCGAAAGTGATGTGATTATTCATGGTTGATAGTACCATAGGATCCACACAGCAGGAATCGTTTCGTGATTCACTCGGTATTGTGGAAAAGAGCGGAAAACGGAAGTGGGTCTATCCAAAAGAACCTAAAGGGAGATTTACGAATGCCAAAAATGTGTTCAGTGGTATTCTGCTGTTAATTCTCTTTGGTACTCCGTTTATGACGGTTGACGGTCATCCGTTCATGTTATTCGATATCATCAATCGGCAATTTATTCTTTTTGGATTTGCGTTTGGGCCGCATGATTTTTATCTGCTTGGCCTTTCGATGATCACAACAATCGTTTTTATTTTTCTCTTCACTGCTGTTTTCGGCAGATTATTCTGCGGTTGGGTTTGCCCTCAAACAGTCTTTATGGAATCAGTTTTTCGGAAGATTGATTATTGGATTGAAGGAGATCACCGAAACCAACGGAGATTGAACGAATCCACCTGGACGGGGGAAAAACTTTTCAAAAAAGGGGTAAAGTATTCTGTCTACTTTGTGATTTCATTTCTGACCTCAAACATGTTGCTGGCATGGATCATCGGAGTTAAAGCGTTAGAAAAAATTATTACATCACCGGTGGAAGAACATATTGCTGGTTTTACTGCGATGATGCTGTTTACAGGACTCTTTTATTGGATTTTCATCTGGTTTCGTGAACAGGCTTGTATTCTTGTTTGTCCGTACGGGCGGCTTCAAGGAGTTCTGTTAGACCCCAATTCCATTGTTATTGCGTACGATAATCTTCGAGGTGAACCGCGGGGAAAAATAAAACGGAGTGAAGTCCGGACTCAAGGCGATTGTATTGACTGCAATGAATGTGTCGTCGTTTGCCCGACAGGAATCGATATCCGCAATGGTACGCAGCTTGAATGTGTCAATTGCACTGCATGCATCGATGCCTGCGACAATGTCATGGATAAGATCAAAAAACCACGTGGTTTAATCCGGTATGATTCGTTGAATGGTATTAAAACGAAAACACGAAAGATCTTTACCTCAAGGGTGATTGGATATTCCGTTGTTCAGGTATTACTCCTTTCACTACTGGTGTTCTTCGTATTAACTCGTTCGGAAATAGATGTGACAATCTTGCGAACCCCGGGGATGTTTTATCAGGAACAGCAAGATGATAAGGTGAGTAATCTCTATGATATGAAGGTGCTCAATAAGACGTTTGAACAAAAAGATATTGAAGTAAAACTGTTGAATATCGAGGGGGAAATCAAAATTCTTGGAGATCACAAAAGCGTACCTCCGCAAGAAGCAGCGTTAACTAAAATGTTCGTGTTGCTTGATAAAGAATCGATTTCCATGATGAATACACCGCTTCAATTTGGCGTCTATTCCGGAGGAAAAGAGATTCTACGAATCAATACTTCATTCCTTGGACCAGTAGAGAAGAAAGACAAAAAAAAACACGATATGCAGGACGACAAAACGAAAGAGGAGCATAAGGGAAACAACCATGAAGATTAAATTTAATTGGGGATTTTGGATTGTTGTCAGTTTTATTGTTTTTGCCGTTGGAACATTCACGATGGTCTATATTTCAATGTCGACGAGTGTCGATCTTGTTACGGATGACTATTATGAAAAGGAATTGAAATATCAAAATCATATTGAATTGGTGAAAAGCACGAATGCTCTTGAACAAAAAGTAACCATGGAATTTAGCGAAGGATCCTTGGTGATAAAATATCCGAAGATTGGCAAGCATGACGCATACTCCGGTACCATATATTTCTTCAGACCATCGGATAAACAAGGAGATTTTCAAAAAGAGATATCCATGGATACATCTTATACACAATCATTTCTTACAGACCAATTTACAAAAGGATTGTGGCGTGCCAAAATATTCTGGAACGTTTCGGGACAGGAATATTATTCAGAACTACCAATGATAATTCAATAGTATAATGAACATTTTTGCAGCATTTACACTCGGACTTCTTGGAAGCATGCATTGTATTGGTATGTGCGGTCCTCTCGTCCTAGCCGTACCGAGCAATGCCGTTCATCGGTGGAAATTTATTGTTGAACGGGTACTCTATAATACTGGAAAAGCGTTAACCTATGGAGTGATGGGAGCGGGGTTGGGGTTGGTGGGTAAAAGCGTCTTGATGAATGTTCAGCAAGATTTTTCGATTGTTCTGGGAATAACAATGCTCCTTACTGTAGCGATTCCCCTTGGTTTCAAATCCAAAATTGAAAAATACTCTCCACTGAAATATCTCTATCGTTTTGTGAAAGAGAAGTTTTCAGTGCTGATGAAAAAAAGGGGAAGCCTTGCATTGTTCGTCATGGGTATGTTAAACGGATTGCTTCCTTGCGGTTTGGTTTATACAGCACTTATCGGTGCGACCGTTGTCGCCGATATTTGGCAAAGTGCACTGTTTATGATGATGTTTGGGGTTGGAACTGCTCCTGCGCTTATTGCAATTTCGCTGACGGGGAAGATGATCTCGTTGAAATTTCGCTCTTTCATGACACGCGCAATACCCATCTTCAGTATTGCCGTTGCCCTTATTCTTATTTTACGCGGAATGAATCTTGGCATTCCGCTTATTAGTCCAAAAGTAACCCAGACTGTTACCCACGAAGAGAAGATGGATTGCTGCGAAGAATGAACGTGCTAACGCGAGACATAATCCATTAAGGATTTTATCTCGTCATTTTTCTCTTGAAGAATAAACTTTATCACATCTCCGATTGATATTAATCCCACCATTTGTTCGCCCTGAAAGATAGGAAGATGGCGGATCTTTTTTTCTGTCATTGTGGTCATGATGCTTTCGATATCATCGGATTCTGATGCCGTATGAAGATTTGCTTTTGGCGTCATGATTTCGCTCGCTTTCAACAACCTTGGATCTTGTTTTAAGTTCATGCAGCGGTGAACGACATCGCGTTCTGAAATGACACCTACCACATTTCCGGAACTGTTTTGGACAACAAGAAAACCTACCTTATTTGTTGCAAGGGCAGTAACAACATGATCTACTGTATCGTTTTCAGCTACAGAAAATATTTTTCTTCCTTTGGAATCCAAAATATCCTTTACCTTCATAAAAGATCTCCTTTGTTAATGAATATGTTCTTTTGCTAATGTAGAAAAGTAGGAAATAGAAGTCAAGAATCGAATATTCTAAGTTCTTTCTGTTTTTGCACGAAAGTAAGTGGTTTCAACCGCTTTTGTTTCTCCGCCGTCGGGCGTAATGTTATTCATCGTGATTCGAATTTGATCAGTATTGACGATCTCAATAATTGTTCGCCAGCCCCAGGGAGGGGATCCATCAGGTGCATCATAGATTCCCAACACAGTGAAAAAATCATCTGATTTTTGTTGTTGCGAAAACATGATCGAAGTTCCGTTATGAAAACTATCTACCCACGCACATTGAAATTTTCCTGAGGATATGTTATAACCGTATATTGCCACTCCTGAAAGCGTTTTTCCCTGCAAGCTCCCCCGATACTCGTGCAGTACGAACATTCCGTCGAGAACTGATTTTATCGTCCCGCTCCAGGGTGATTCATCTGCGAGGATGTTAGGTTCGAAGTAAGTTTTTGTTGTTCCCTTCCACGTTCCGACTAATTGCTGCAATTGGTGATGCGTGCCGGATGCTCTCGATGTTTCGAATGTCTCTTTATTCATAGACGTTCCATAATCGGTTGTGAAAAGGTCAATTGCGCAAAGACAGAAAGTGCGACCGAAAAAATTGAACAGCTTGTTTCCGGAGCACCTGATGCAGTGGTTATGAGAATTACCTCAATCTAAAAAGTGCAGGAGAGAAGTCAAACCGTCGCTTATTTACTGGATCGAGAACGTCCGAACCATTTTTTCTTTTCGTGTCCTCCGGATTCTGCTCCCTTCGGTTTGGAATGCCCCGCGTGTGCAGAATGGTGCGGCCGTTGTTGTCTGTGTTGAACTTGTTTCGGCGCTTTCACAGGGTGATGATCCATCAACGGGAAGGGATGGTTTTCCATGACCGGAATTTTTTTGCCGATCAGTTTTTCAATATCACGGAGATATTCCTTTTCCTCTGCATCGCAGAATGAATATGCAGTTCCTTTTGCCCCGGCGCGACCTGTTCTGCCGATGCGGTGAACGTATGTCTCCGCAATGTTCGGGATTTCGTAATTGATAACGAATTCCATGTCATCCACATCAATACCGCGTGATGCAATATCCGTTGCAACAAGCACACGTGTTGTTTGTGCTTTAAAGTTTGTCAGCGCACGCTGCCGTGCATTTTGGGCTTTGTTGCCGTGAATTGCTTCGGCTTTAACATGATTCTTTTGCAAAAATTTTACGACTTTATCCGCACCATGTTTTGTACGGGTGAAAACAAGCGCCGTTTTGATTGACGTGTCTTTAAGAATATGCATTAATAGAGCATTTTTGTTTCCTTTATCCACAAACAAGATATGCTGGTTAATGATATCGACGGTCGAAGAAACCGGTGTCACCGAAACTTTTACCGGATCATGTAATATCGTTCCCGAAAGTTTGATAATTTCTGAGGGCATCGTTGCAGAGAAAAAGAGTGATTGCCGTTTTTGAGGAAGGGCATGCAATATTTTCTTTACATCATGGATAAATCCCATGTCGAGCATCCGGTCTGCTTCATCCAACACGAAAATCTGAATATCTTTTAAAGAGACATATTTTTGATTCATCAGATCAAGCAGTCTGCCGGGAGTTGCGATTAAAATATCCACGCCGCGCTGCAGCGAATTTGTCTGCTGCTGTTGTCCGACTCCACCGAAGATAACAGTCGATGTTAATCCTGTATGCCTTCCGTAAGCATGAAAACTTTCATTGATTTGAATTGCCAATTCACGTGTTGGTGTAACAATTAAACTCCGAATATGCTTTTTATGATCAACCGGTTTATGTGCGCTTAATAATTGAAGAATGGGAATGGCAAATGCTGCTGTTTTTCCCGTTCCTGTCTGCGCGCAGCCAAGAAGATCTGTCCCTTGCAGAACGATTGGTATTGCTTTGGATTGGATGGGTGTTGGGATTTTGTAACCTTCTTCTGATAATGCTTTCAGAATTGGTTCAATAATGTGTAACGATTTAAATGCCATGTTTCGTTGATTTGTAGAACAAGCGGTAGAATGTTGTTCTTAAGTGTATAGTCGCGAAAAGCCTTACTGTAATCGCTCAGGTATAGAACAAAATGCCGAAATTTTTCGTCATTTCCTTCTTATGTTAACAAATTATAACAATAGGGGAAGGAATTGTTGGTGTGAAATCGGTTTGAAGGGAAGAAAACACCTTTTAACGGCTTTTCCCGCTCAGAATCCTTGCAGGAAGTGTTACAACACTCCATATAAATTTAAGGATTCCGTCAACTGTAATTCCAATGATGCGGAATGGAAGGAGAATTAACCACACAATTGGATAAAGAATAATTGCCATCAAAGCCAAAGGCCAACAAAGTACAAGAAGAATACACCAGAGAATAAATTTTATCATGATGATTGTCGTTCATTGTGGTAAGGTATGTTGGATATTCCATTTCTCCCGTTGCCATTGTTGCTGTTCATCGTTTGTCAAAAATGTCCACGCGACAAATCTGCTTTTCTTTTGTCCTTGAGCCATTTCAACGGTTCGCACTTCAACTGGAACAACCATCTTAAATGACTTATTGATTTTGGAAAGGTTTGATTGTTTTGAAACAAGAGAGGTAAACCAGAAAATCTGTTTCGCAAATTGAACGCTTTCTTGGATCATGCTTGTGATAAACGCCTCTTCACCTCCGGGAAAAATTAGCTCATGACTCTGACCGCCAAAGTTAAGTGCTGTTGATGGCATTTTTTTTGGCGTGACATTCTTCCATTTTCTTAGAGTTCCGGACATGGCTTGTCCCATAGTGGAGTGGAATGGTGGATTACACATAGTAACATCAAATTGATCATCGGAGGTAACGATCCCCTGAAACATTTGGTTTAAATTTCCTTGCCGCCGTATTTCAATGGATTCGTCCGGAAAATGATTAGAGTGAACAATCTTCTTTGCAGATTCGATTGCGATAGGATCGACATCGGAACAGATAAAGCGCCATCCGTATTCTTTGTTTCCAATAATCGGATAGATACAATTGGCACCGACACCAATATCGAGTGCGGTTATTGAGTTTCCTTGCGGAATGATATTGTTGTTGCACGATGCTAAGAGATCTGCTACGTGATGAATGTAATCCGCTCTGCCGGGAATAGGGGGACATAGGTAATTTTTTGGAATATCCCAATATGATAATCCATAAAAATGTTGCAGCAATACCTTGTTGAGAACTCTTACAGCGTCAGGATTTGCAAAATCGACCGTTTCGTGTTTATATCTATTTGTAAAGACAAATTGCTTGAGTTCCGGATATAACTTGATAAGAGATTGGAAATCGTAGCGTATGTTGTTCTTGTTACGGGGATGTAAATTGTTTTTTTTCTCTGACCTTATGTTCTTTTGTTGTTTCAAAGGATAATTAAAAACCTATAATAAAATTTTCTGTTTCATTAATGAAGGCCATAACACATCTGAACTATAAAGGCAAAGGTCAGTTTTTTGCTAAAATTGTAATATCGTTATTTTCAATTATCTGTTTGGAATAGCCATGCATTGTCAAATGGATCATTGAATGTCCAATTTCTTCGAGTTTGCACAGATAATTGGAGAATAATGGTTTTAGGATTGGATAAAGCAATCCGAGGGTAGGCGTAAGGGGAAGGGCATTTTTTTGTCCCTTGATAGGTTTAATAAAACCGGGACGGAAATTATAAACTCCTTTAAAAGGAAGTTTCATCAGATCATTTTCAGTTTTTCCTTTTACACGTGCCCACATACTTCTTCCTTTTTCAGTACTATCGGTTCCCAATCCCGAAATATAGAAAAAGGTCATTTCGGAATTAAGTCGTGAAAGTGTTTTTGCGACATGCATTGTCAGATCGTACGTTGTTTTGGTATAATCGGGTTCGCTCTTTCCGACAGATGAGACACCGAGACAAAAGTAACAAGCGTTGTACCCTTGAAGTTGTGATTCAATGGACGAAAAATCGAAAAAGTTCGTATGAATCAATTCTTTCAGCTTAGGATGCTGAATACCGCATGATTTTCTTCCTATCACCAGCACGGAATCAACATTTGGATTATTCAGTGAAACAAGGAGAACACCTTCGCCAACCATACCTGTTGCACCGAAGATGATAGTTTTGATGCTCATAGAAATCCTTCCAAAATAAAATTCAACGTAACTACTGAGCAGAATTACATAAAAATTCAAAAACATGCCACCAAACCACGAAAACACGAAAGTGCACAAAAAGAATTTGAACCATTATCCCAAAAAGGTTGGTGAAATTTTGTGTTCTCGTGTTTTAGTGGCAAAAAATTATAAACACTAAGTAGTTACAATTCAATGCAATGTAGAAAAGAGGTGGAAAGAATGCAAGAAAGAGTGGATATTGGTTCTTTTTCTTACTTGATCATGGTTAAGAGCATTTTGAATCGCACCGCTGCTTTTACCGCATGCGGTACATTCGCCGGCAGGATAATTGACTCTCCCGTATGGAGACTAAATGATCGTTCAGCGATACTTATTTCGGCTGAACCATCAATAATTTGCACAAGTGCTTCAAACGGGGAAGTATGTTCACTTAATTCTTCACCTGCATCGAAAGCAAATAATGTAATCTGTCCGGTCGGTTTTTTTATTACCATTTTACTGACAATGGCGTTCGGTGAATATTCTATCGATTTGTTCATTGTAAATACTTCAGATGTTTGAAACACATTCGGTGTCATAATAACCTTTAATTATAGAGATGGTAAAAAAACAATCGGATATATTGAATGTTTACCAAATGTATGGGATAAACATTTTAGTTCTGCCAGCATATTCAGTATATCTCTTTCCAAAGTGAATTGCATTCTCTTTTTCTTCTGCTTTTGCTGTTTCAAGAAGGAATAATGAAATACCGAGAGAAATCACCGTTGTCATCCACGTACTATTTTTGAAGTATACACCCCATGTTAAATAGATTAATGATGCATACAATGGATGTCGAATATATCGATATATACCTGATGTAATAAGAATCGTTGTTTTTTCAAATGCCAAATCCGATCCTTTGTCTGCAGTATCTGTTGGCTTACCTACCACCTGAAGAAGAAAAACACCATGAACAACTGGGTATATTGATACAGTTAGCAATATCCATGAAATTATCTGGGACGCTGAACGTGGATTGTCGATCCAATAAGGGGCGTTGAGAATGATCAGGAACAGTATTCCTTCCCATGCAAAGAATCTGAAAAATCCATGTGATCTAGGATGTAACAACGACCTCCTTGAAATGTAGATGATAAGGATTGTTCCAACAAAAAAAGAAACTGTGGCAAGAATATTCATGGATAGATGTTTGAATTATATAAACAATGACGTTACTCGGACTCCCATACTCTGCATATCCTTAAAAAGTTGAATTGGATCAACCAAATGTCCCATCATCCATAAACCAGGACGACGAGCTGACCCATCCAAGTACTGCTGCAATGCTGCCACAACAGGAATAGCGGTCAATTCATAACCATCCGTGTGCGACACAGTAGCAACGATCTTTGCAAGTTTTCCATCTTTTAACCCAGTAGCTTCAACTTTGAGCAAAACAATATACGGTGGTTTGGGAAATGTTTGCATACCCCACCACATCAGTTTACCCATAGGACGAAAAATACTTTGCGGCCCAATCTTCACTCCTGCAAATACTATGGGCGTAATCACCCAATCCACAAACCAATGAGATCCCGCAATATAAAACCCAAGATCGTTAAGAGTTGGGAGCATCGTGGGGAGGTCTTTCAGTTCCTCAAAGAACATCGAGTAACTACTACGGATTCCAATCTCACTTCCAAAATTTATTTGACGTATTTGAAAATCCGATGGATTAGTCCAGCGCCGATTTTGGAAAATTTGTGCTTGGTAGTTCTTAAAATATTCCATCAATTCGTTTACAGCATCTGTGTAGGGAAGAGAGTGGCCAAAATTTAAATAGCCGGCAGTTACGGCAGTATCAATTCTGTCAAGGTGAGAAGCAACATATCGAACCATTGCTGCGGGAAGTCCAGGATGAAATCCTGCTTCAGTAATAAAGCATAATCCGGCGCGTTGAATATCCTGTGCGTACGATTTGAGGAGTTTCAATTTTTGTGCATTGAGCTGAACGTCAAGATAATCCGTTTTAGAATCTATTGCAGCACGGATAACAATTTCTGCATATTGTGTTGTGGGTGCTGCGACAACCAACAAATTAATCTCCTTGAGTATCTGACGTAACCTCTGTGAATCAGATGCATCAGCCTGTACGGCAGAGACCCTTTTGCCGTTGAACTCTCCATTTAACCGATCTGCGTATGATCGTACTTTATCGACATTTCGTGCAGCTAGAACAATCTCTGTCGTGGTGCGTTCCAGCAAATGCCGAGCGACTAACCTGCCTGTAAATCCGGAACCACCTAAAATTAATATTTTTGCCATGACAATCACTTTCGTAATGAATACACTTCAATAAATCAAAAGCAACGGCAGTTTTTGTATTTACGTATTGTTCTATTCGTAAGGGAGGAGTTTCAATCTTGTATTTCTATACTGTTTTTTCTCTGTTCATCCTATAATGAGGACAATAATATCTTTATTTTGGTTATTCGAGGTATATATTGCATAAGCAAATATACTGCCATGAAGAACTCATAGATTTATTACAAAAATTTCATATAATATTTTCAGTTGTGAAAAAAGAGAAGAAGTTTATTTTTAATTATGAGAAGCGTTACAGGTATTTAATATATGAACATTAAAATCTTACAACATACCGATATAAGGTTACTTCCTACAGTACAACCTGACGGATGGTCTGATATTATACCACATTTTGATTTTTATACCTCGTCCCCATTCTGTTTTCCTATAAAAGTAACAATTGATGACACAATTGTAGGTATTGGCACAACAATAATTCATCATGACGTTGCATGGTTAGCGCATATTATTGTTCATAAGGAATATAGAAAACGGGGGATCGGGCAATTCATCACTGAAGCATTAGTGGAAGATGCAAAATCGAAGAATTGCGAAACAATCTATTTACTGGCTACAGATTTAGGAGCGCCCGTGTATGAGAAGGTCGGCTTTGAAACAGAGACCGAATACTTATTTTTCAAGGAGATTAAACTTGGAAAAAGTGAGAAACTATTAGTCAATATTGAACTATATAAGGAGGAATTTAGTGAAGAAGTAGAAAGGATGGACAGGATAATTTCATCCGAAGTGAGAATGTTTCACCTTAAAAGCCATCTTCCACATGGATTTGTGTATAAAAACAATTCTTCTATTGATGGTTTTTATTTTCCAACATTTGGCGATGGATTGATATTAGCAAATACAAAATCAGCAGGAATTGCGTTGCTTCAATTGCATTTGCAATCAAACGAGAGAGTTGTTTTTCCCAAAAATAATGTTGCCGTTAAAAACTATTTAAACGGAAAAGGTTTTCAAGAGGTTCTCACTGGAAAACGGATGCGTCTCGGAAAAAAGAGGGATGTAAAGTTTGAAAATATTTATAATAGAATTGGTGGGAATCTTGGATGAAGAAATGGTGTGGAAATTTTTCTCTCGTTTTCACGTTCACCGAAGAACCATTGCTTCCATTATTCTTTTGGAATACATGAATGGAAGAAACTTAGTATGGCTGGATGACGGAATATCAATATCCGTTTAGGAATCGAACAATTCTACCAACAAAAAATCCTAATGCTTTCCCGATGACAAAACCGGTCGGGTGCTTAACAACATCTCCATCTTCGTAAACAAATCCTTGATTCAAAGGTCCATAGACAGAGACAGTAAATGTGGGCATCTCATCTATTCCAAGTTCGTGCAAAATAGTGCGAAAAATTGATAGAACATCAGTCGCAGGATGATCACCAAAAGGAATTTCAATAATTACTCTGTTCAGTTTATGATAATAGTTCGTGTATCGTGTTTTAAATAATATCCCATTCCGTTCAAATTTCTTTGCCAACATAACCAGGTTGGCGCGGGGGATATATCCTGCACTGAGTGTGATAAATATTTTTGCTGGTTTCTTTAAATACAGACGTTTTAAAATATTTATTGCCGTCTGGTTTCCCTCTGCTTCAACATGTACTGTCCCTTCGTCCGCAAGTGCTTTCTCTAACAAATAAGCCAAATATTGTGTAAGACCGGAAAATGAAATGCCTCTGTACAGTGGAACTCGTCCGACGAAGAACAATCGAATAATAAAAAGAATGGCGATAAATCCGATGAAGATGAAGAGGATGGTCACAAATTCAATTCATAACCGAAACAAGCGTCTGTTTATTTGCAAAATCGTATAGTGTTAGTCGGCGCAATCGGTAATATGTCACCCAATAATCGGACAATGTTTGAATCCGTGCGCGATATGCAGCATCTTTTTCTGATTGCGCCAGAAACAAATTCGGAACATCGATTTTACCAATAACAAATCGTTCTCGAGCGACTTCAAATCTACGCTGTGCCACAGTATCGGCTTTTCCGGAGAGTGCTACTTGAGTTTGCAACTGTCGGAATCGTTGTACTTGATACAACACTTCCTGCCTAAAAGAGAACTGCTGTGAAGCAACGGATGTTTCCACTCGTGTTCGTTCCGCTTCCGCTGATTCTATGGCATGACTTCCTGTTCCGAATCCATAAAGAGGAATTTGTAATTGAACGCTGAATTCTTGTTGATCCAATAAATTGATATATGCGTCACCAAACGTATTTGCCTTTTGATTCAAACCGATATTCGCAAAGATGGACATAGAAAAAGAGTTACTGGATTCCGTCTGTCGAACATTCCGTTCGGCGGTCAATTTTTGAACCTCAAAATCCAAAACATCGCTCCGAAATTGATTGGCATATTCCAAAGCTTTTGCCGGCTCAACATCAATAAATGTTGCTGTTTCGTTTGGCTGAACAAAGATGGGTCGTTGATCTGTCACACCGATGGAATGTCGAAAATTCTGTAATGACCGGTCATATTCAATGTAGGCACTTTCGTATTGGGTCCGTGCATTTAAGAATGCAAGTTCGCTTTGTAAAAGATCATTCTCTGCAATTCTCCCCACATTAAATCGTCCTTTTGACATTTGAAAGAGCGTGTCATTGATGGAAAGATTGAGCTGAGCGTTGTTCACATTCATCATTGCAAGATAAAAACCAAAAAATTTATTCGTTATATCAATCGCGGCATCTTCCATTGCTTCGACAAATTCACGGTGCGATGATTGATATCCAAGTTCTTCCAATTCCGAATTCCAGGCTGATGTATTGATGGAAAATAATGACTGGCGTAAAGAAAACGTTAACGGAGTTGATCGATAGACCGCGCTCTTCGTTTCAAGATTATCTAACCTGTTCAATCGTGAATACAACGATATTTGAGTGTTTGTCCATGGCAGTTGTTGCATCAATGCAAGTGAAAGGGAAGATTGCGCCTGGCGTTGTAAGAGAAATGTACTGCTGCCATCCGGTTGTGTAATGCTGTTGATGGTTCGTATGAATTGTGGTGCATCTGCTTGGATGGAAAGTTGTGGGAGGAATCCCGCCATAAATGCTTTATAACGGTGTTTCTTATTGTTATACGCAGCTCGTGCCATGGTGGAGAGTGGCCCGTTTTCCTGACCCAAGCGTATGCTTTCGCTTAACGTTAAAAAAAGTGTATCTGTTTGTTGAGCGAAAAGGACGGAGAGATTTGAAACTAAAAAAGTAAGGGTAAATAATTTTGTAAGAATTTTCATTGGAACTCTATTCATAGCGCAATGATTGGATGACATCCTGATCTGCCGCTCTTTTAGCGGGGAAGTATCCGAAAGTGATGCCGATAGTGATGGAAATTGCAAATGAAATGAAAATGGAGATAATTGAAACGATCGTATGAATTTCCGCCGTGTATTCGATAACGATACTGATCGCAAACCCCAATAAAATTCCGACAATTCCTCCAGTGACACTAATCGTTGTCGCTTCGGAAAGGAATTGCATAGTAATATCCGCGCGAGTAGCTCCCACAGCACGGCGAATTCCGATCTCTTTTGTTCTTTCCATTACGGAAGCAAGCATGATATTCATGATTCCGATCCCGCCGACAATAAGGGAAATGGATGCAATAGCTCCAAGGACAATATTGAAAATTTCTTTTGTCCGCTGTTCCTGTTTGAGCAATTCTTCGGGAACAGTTACTGAGAAATCAACCATACCGTTATGTCGACGCTGCAACATTCTGCTAATAATTTCTGCAAGTGGCCGAATCTGATCTGTGTTTGCTACACGCACAACCAATCTGTCCACCTGGTGATAGTTCACTGCTTTTTTTTGTTCGTTATCATCATTATTAGAGTTACCTCCTCGGGCTGCATTTTGAACATCACGCCGGGTTACGAGAGCTCGGTTTTTATACCTCAACAGTACGGTATTGACCGGTGAATAGATATCAAAATTGTAATCCCTTAAGCCCAGATGCTGAATATTTTGTTTTGAAACATTCCGTTCTTTCATTACGCCGATCACGGTAAGCCATAGTTTTCCGCATTTAATCTTCTTACCGATCGGGTCTTCACGAGTAAAGAATTTCGTTTTGATACCGTGTCCAATAATTGCGACTGGCAGTGAACGCTCCAAATGTGTTTGGGAAAAATAAGAACCTTTCTCCAGTGCGTAATCTGAAGGGACAAAAAATGTTGAATCTACACCGACTAATTTAGTAGATCGTTTCAATCCCTGGCGCAGGGCGATCGTTTCCAACACTACTTCAGGACTAATGGATTCAATGCCAGGTAATGAGGCAATGATGCTTTTTCCATCTTGAAGAGTTAATCCGGGAGAGAATTTCTTTTTTTCATTTTGTTTTTGGTTCTGATCCTCATCTACTTTACCCTCTTCCTGTTCAATAATAGGTGTGATGATGATATTGTTCGTCCCGAGCAGTTTCATTTGATCCAGAATTTCCTGTTGAGCACCTCGGCCAATGGCAAGCATGGAAATGACCGATGCGACTCCAAAGACGATTCCGAGAGATGTAAGACCTGAACGGAGTTTGTTCCGTGTAATGGCTTCAAACGCTGTCAGAATATTACTGACGAGGGCTCTGGAAGGTTTGAGAGTTGTTAATAAGGCAAGGAAACTTTTTCTGATCACGATGTGACTTTCAGTCTGCGTAGTTTTATCGCCGACGCGTCACCCGGCGGCGATAGGTAGATCTCATCTTTTTCGTCTACACCTTTTAAGATAACAGCAGCATTGTCATTTTGAAGACCAAGCTTAATTTCCTGCTTTATGATCCCGCCGTTCTTGATGTAGACAAATGTTGTAGTATCCTGAGTGTGAACAGCTTCCAGTGGTATCGAGAGGACATTGGCAACTTTTGCTACGGTAATTTCATTTGAAGTCGTCATCGCAGGCCGTAATGTTGTATCACGATCATTGATGATGATTCGCACTTCAAATACTTTTGAATCTGAATTGGGACGCTGCTCTCCAATATTAGCAACCTGCACAACATTACCGGATAATTTTTTATTGGGATCGGCATCCAATCGAAGAGTTACTTCTTGACCGACAACAATTTTTTGAATATCTACTTCATTCACATAAGTGATCGATTCCATCATACTAAGATCAGGAAGCGTTGCAACGGTTGGTTCCCACGGACTGACGGTGGCCCCGACGACTTTTTTCTTTCCGTTCCATTCACGCGCGTATACAACCATTCCATCAGCCGGAGCAAGAATGGTGAATTGCATTAGAACACTTTTCATGATATCCATCTTCTGCCGTTCCTTCATCAAATCTGCTTCTACGGCCTGTATTTTTGCGATGGATTGTTTTGTTTTTGTTACATAGTTCTTTTTCGCCTGAGCAATTGTTCTTTCCGCTCGGTCAAAATCAATTTGAGCCTGTCGTTTTACGGCGGGTGCTTCAAACGTGGACTGCTCAAGCAGTATCTTTTTTTCTTCAAGACCAAAGATTAAATTTACAAGTTCGTCACGCGCTTGTGAGAGCGACAGCGTACTATCCAAAGTGGTTTGTGTGTATTGTGCATTTAATTTTTGCACTGAAAGTTCTGATTCCTTCAATCTACTGGCAATCTCCGCTTTATCAAGTTCTGCAACAAATTGTCCTTGTTTTACTACCGTTCCTTCTGCAATCAGATTAGAAATTTTCATCTGCCAGATACCGGCGGCACGCGCTTGTTCGGGTCCTTTAATCTCTATGGAGTTTTTTGCTTGTAACTCACCTGTCGTTGTTATAGAGACAATAAACTCCCCTTTTACAGGAGAGATAATCAAATCTGTTGAAGCACCACCTCGGTTGCTAAAAAAAAGGAACAGGATGATTATCAGGAAAAATCCCGCCGATGATCCGTAAATAATTCGATTTTTTGGTGTTAGGTTTTTATAGAGAGCGATGAAATTAGGAATTTTCATAAAGGACGCCAAATCAGTTTTCGGTTGATAGTATGACCTCAATTAGACGTTAAAAATTGTAAAAAGTGCGAGGGATAATGAATCTATTGTGTGTCGATTCAGTGGCAAAAATGTAAAGAAGGGTGTGCAGGAAAGCAAGCGATAGAACACATTAATTGTCTGAAGGATAATGTGCTGATTTATCGTTACCGATCGGAGTGTTTCGTAAAAAATTTATTACATGGATTGTTACATCGAATTCCAAAAATCAGAATCAACCCACAAATTGAACTTTCTTCTTTGCTTCTTCGCTCATCATTGATGGATTCCATGCTGGTTGCCAAACGATTCTTACATCGGCATCAGCGACACCTGGTAAAGCGGCAACTCGTTCACGAACATTGTTAGCAATCTGTGTGGAAAGTCCGCAACCCTGAGAGGTGAGTGTCATTTTAACACCAACCCAGTCATCGATGATTTTTACATCATACACAAGACCAAGATCAACAATACTCACAGGAATTTCCGGATCAAACACTTCCTTTAATGAAGCGTACACTGCCTCTTTTGTGATCTCTTCCTTAGGTTTCTCATTATTTGCCATTATTCAATCCCTTTCAATAATTACAGAGTAACATATACTATTAATAATGTACAAAATATAACGATGAAACCGAAATAAGAGTTCATTATCGGATTAAGAAGAAACAGGTTGCAAATAGGGGAATATACGGCTACTCATCGCCCCTATTGTATTTTTCTATAAAATGCAAAAATATCCTCTATTCGAAATAACTTCCGCCTAATAGCAAGAATGAAGGTTTGGGTTAACTCGCAAAGGAAAAAGTAAATAGATAAAGTTGTGCTAATTTATTTTTTTGACAGAGGCAAACTATTCACACCGTTTTATCCGATATTTAATTCTTTAACATTTCCGGCTTGTAATTCGGTGTTTGTTTACATTTATCTGTTGCTCTTTACTTCCAGAAAGCATACATTTTCCAAATTGTACAATTCGCTCTTCAATGATAGCTTCACTCAGTTGGATTGAATAATCTCCCTTATGGATTTTTATTCTAAACAATATCATTCAGTCCTATTTATTTCCTTCATTCAATTCAAAGAAGGAATTTTGAATTGATCAAAACGAAATCCTAATTTTTAGAATCATATCCAAAAGTCCATCTTCTCTAATTTACTATCTTCTCATTAATCTGCGAGGTGCACTATGAAGAAATCATTTACCGTTTTAAAATCGTTAACCTTGTTGTTATTCATATTTACAATTCAAGTTGTTATGGCGCAAACGATAGTTTTTACCGAAAATTTTGAAACTGGAACAGCAAATGCATCATGGGGAAGCCACTACAAAGGTGAAGAGACGGTTCTAGCAAAGCCGATGGCAAATGCTCCCAAAGCCCTCACGGGCGGCGGAAACTTTGTTGGTTTACTTCAGGATCTTGATGGAACATTTACCGGTTCTGCCGTAGCGACAAACGGAACGGTTGGTTTAAAAGATTACTCAATAGAAGCCGATGTGTATTGTTATGTGGGAGGTTCGCTGTCATCGTATTCCGGAATTGTTGTGTATGCGGATAGTTCGAAGAAAGATTTTTATAAGATGCGCTCCGATTTTGATGCCAGCGCTCGAATAAATTTTTCCGGACTGAAATCTGATCCGAACACATTTCTTCCGTTGTTCAGTAAAGATTTTAAAGCAGCTGATATTCTTGGAGGGATTCCTACGGTAGCTGACTGGCATAAAATGAAAATAGAAGTTCGTACAATTTCTGCAACTAAGGTAGGATTTTGGGCATATTTTGACGGACAGTTATTAGTCGGATGTCCGATTTATGATACTGCTGCAACGGCCACGGCGGGAAAATTTGGATTGTATTCTTTCCAGCAAAGCGCTACCGGACTAGCAACGTATGTTGATAATATCGTTGTGAAAACACTTCCTGAACCAGCAATCTTCACGGAAGACTTTGAAACTGGGACAGCAAATGCATCATGGGGAAGCCATTACAAAGGAGAAGAGACGGTAATAGCAAAGCCGATGGCAAATGCTCCCAAAGCCCTCACGGGCGGCGGAAACTTTGTTGGTTTACTTCAGGATCTTGATGGAACATTTACCGGTTCTGCCGTAGCGACAAACGGAACGGTTGGTTTAAAAGATTACTCAATAGAAGCCGATGTGTATTGTTATGTGGGAGGTTCGCTGTCATCGTATTCCGGAATTGTTGTGTATGCGGATAGTTCGAAGAAAGATTTTTATAAGATGCGCTCCGATTTTGATGCCAGCGCTCGAATAAATTTTTCCGGACTGAAATCTGATCCGAACACATTTCTTCCGTTGTTCAGTAAAGATTTTAAAGCAGCTGATATTCTTGGAGGGATTCCTACGGTAGCTGACTGGCATAAAATGAAAATAGAAGTTCGTACAATTTCTGCAACCAAGGTAGGATTTTGGGCATATTTTGACGGACAGTTATTAGTCGGATGCCCGATTTATGATACTGCTGCAACGGCCACGGCGGGAAAATTTGGATTGTATTCTTTCCAACAAAGTGCTACCGGACTAGCCACGTATGTGGATAATATCGTTGTGAGACCGCTCTCCGTACTTTCGGTTCCTGAGAATGGCAGAAAGATTACACCAAATAATTTCGATCTATCGCAAAATTATCCTAATCCTTTTAATCCGGAGACTAGAATTTCCTACAGGTTATTGGAAAGCGGATATACAATGCTGACTGTTCATGATCAATTAGGTCGTACAATAAAGACCCTCGTTTCTCAGCATCAATCGTTCGGCGAACACACCGTGGTTTGGAATGGTGAAGATGAATCAGGAAATACAGTTTCATCCGGCATATATTTCTATTCACTGAATTCAGGCAAAGGTGTGCTAAGTAAAAAAATGATTTTGCTCAAATAAAAAACAACTTTATCCTGTTTTAGGTACGAAGGTTTATGTCTTCCGCATAAACCTTCGGCAGGATGAGTGTTGTGTATGTGTTCTCAAATTTCTCCAATGAATGTTCGTAAACGAGGAGCGTTCTTGTGAAAACTACTTTCATAAAGAATAGTTTTTTTTATTTGCTCGCCATGTTTTCAATGTTGGTTGCGCCACTTGTTGCAGGCACAACGGGAAAAATCTCCGGTGTTGCAAAAGATGCTTCAACTGGTGAAGTCCTTTCCGGCTGTACCGTAATGATCGAAGGAACCACAATGGGAGGAGCATGTAATGCGCTGGGAGAATTCTTCATCATTAATGTCCGACCCGGACGATACACCCTTCGCGCAAGCATGCTCGGATATAAAGATTACAGGGTCACGAACGTTCAAGTTGTTGTTGACCTTACGACACATGTCGATTTTTTAATGGAATCGGCAACACTTGGTATTGGCGAAATTGTTATTTCCGCAGAACGCCCCATTGTTGAAAAGGATGTCACTTCAAAAGTATCCATCATCGGCTCTGAAGAGATCATCAACATGCCGGTCGCTAGCATTCAAGATATTATTACGACGAAAGCAGGATTTACGACAGACGCGGATGGGAATATCCATGTACGTGGGGGGAGAACCGGCGAAATATCATACATGATCGATGGAATGTATGTAGATGATCCTTTGTATGGCGGCAATAACAGCATGATGAACAAAGATGCAGTAGAAGAAATAATTGTGCTGAGCGGAACATTCAATGCTGAGTATGGTGATGCAATGTCGAGTATCGTCAATATTGTGACGAAAGAGGGAGGAGAAACATTCCATGGGAAGGCAGAATATACTTCACCAATGCTAAATGAATCTCCGTATCGAAAAAGTGATGCTTTTGGAAAAGGTGTGGATAGTTATCCTTATCAGTCCAAAAGTGAAACGGATGGTATGAGTTTTGACCCACTGAAGTTGAATATTCCGTTGAACGGGATGCTGAATCTGTCATTAAACGGACCTTTTCCATTAATTCCCGACCTGACATTTTTTATCTCAGGAAGATATAAAAATGAAGACAGCTATTTGCCGCATGGTTATAATTGGGAACGGGATGGTTTTGCTAAATTGACGTATCGATACAGTCCAACGATAAAATTGTCATTATCGAGCCAAATAACTCAAAACAAATCGCAGTCCTATAGTCATTCGTGGAAATACCGCAATGAAAATCACAGCCATACCGAAAAGAGTACAGATCGATTTGGTTTTACATTATCGCACACTATCAGCAGCAGCTTATTTTATACTGCGCAGGTTTCCCGGTTTGAGAATGCTACAAAAGTTCAGGTGGGAAATAAACTTCCCTCAGAATATATACGCGGACAAACCGGTGAGACAGTATATTTTTATGTGAGCGGTGATGATTCTCCCTATTGGGATGATCAAACAGCAACAACGAGCGGTAAGGTGGATGCGACATTTCAGGCAAATCAGCACAATCAGGTGAAAAGCGGTTTTGAAATTAAAAGTTACTCTATCCGTGTGCATGAAGAATCACAGCCTTGGCCTTCCGGGGCACAATATAAGGATATCTATAGTCGGTCCCCAATGGAGGGAGCCGCATATATTCAGGACAAAGTTGAATATGACTATATCATTATTAACCTTGGCTTGCGGTATGATTATGTCGATCCCAATGCGACCATGTGGCCGGACATCCGCAGGTTTGGTAGTTTTAATAGCAGCAATATCTGGGTTCCGGCAAAAGAAGAAAAAGTTGTTTCCAAAACACAATTGAGTCCGCGTATTGGATTGGCACATCCTATTACCGATCAAGCGGTGTTACATTTTTCATACGGTCATTTTTTTCAAAACCCCGATTTTAATTCCCTCTATTATAACCATAATAAAGATTTAAGTACATCGATGCCTCTTGTTGGCAATCCGGGGGTGAAAGCTCAAAAAACTGTCGCATACGAAATAGGAGTAAAAAATAAGGTAAGCGAAACGTGGAGTTTGGATGTTTCTGCGTGGTATAAAGATATCACCGATCTTCTTTCAACATTACAAGTCAGTTATTTGTCACAGGATTATGTCGTTTTCTACAATTCGGATTATGCCGGTGTGAAAGGAATCGATGTAACGTTACAAAAACGGTACAGCGATTATATTTCTGGCTCCATTGATTACACATTAAGTGTAGCAAAAGGGAATAACTCTCAGCCGCTCGGTGGATTCTTCAGTGCTTCGGGAAAAGAAGAGATTCCTCATCAGGAATATTATTTGGATTTTGATCAACGTCATGATATTGCGTTCAATCTTAATTTGAATATCCCAAAAGATCAAGGGCCGGAAATTGCCGGAGAGAAACTCTTATCCGATGTTAATGTCAATATCCTTTTTCAGGCGGGAAGTGGCCTTCCATACACTCCGTATGTCGATCCAACAGTCCGTATTGATATGAACTCAGCCCGCAAACCGTGGACATCGACAGTAGGATTCCGCATGATAAAAAAAATATGGTTTTCGGACATTGCAGCTTCTCTCTTTATGGAAATTACAAATCTGCTCAATACGCAAAATGTTCGTAATGTCAATTCGCGAACAGGTAAACCTTTTGATACGGGACTTTCGGGACTTGTCGGTTCATCACCCGACGCGGATCATAATCCTGCTAATGTAGGGCCACCGCGAATCATCACCGCTGGAGTACAAATTATTTGGTAGCTGGAGATAATGTCTATGATTAAATTTTTAATGAGGCGTACTATTGGCATCGCCTTACTGTCTCTCCATTTTTATTTTCCCCTTCTAGCGCAAAAACAAAATTGTACTACCTGCCATAAGAATCTTTCATCAGCACAGATTGAACGTTTCTTGAAATCACATTCCGCTGCGGAACGGGGCATCGGAATTATGGATAAAGGCCAGGTTGCCAACTATCTTGGAAATTACGGCGTCCTTTCTAATTATCATGAATATTTTAACGACGCAATTCATTGGCCGACAGCGGCAAATGCTTCCACACAATATAGTTTTGGATTGGGACTTATCGTTGCTGTGAAAGGAAATGTTATTACTTCCGTAATCAGCGGCCCATCGGAAAAAGTGGATTGGTCTCCCAAAAAAGGTTCACGGGGAAAAATATTTTCCGGCGATGTCATCGCTCCGCCGCCGGATGAAACTCCATTTCTTGCATCAAGCGATAATCCGGAAACGTGGCCACAGGGATATTTCAGCAATACCGGATCGTGGGTGAGCACGCCGGGAAAACGTCATTGGCCGGGTCGACATAGAATCGAAATTGACAAAACATCGACTAATTATGGCAAAGAAGTTCCGGGTGAATTCGTTTCAGACCGGGACATCTATTCTGTCTTTGATGATACCGATAACTCCAATGCCAAAGGAAAAGTCGGGATTGAGGTAGAACAAACTGCCTACACCTATGGCAGACCATACGCAGAAGATATGTTGTTTTGGGATTTCACCATCCACAATAAAAGTGGACTACAACTCGATAGTGTGTATGTGGGATATATCGCCATCTTCCGACCCGATTACGATAATAAAGATCTTGTCAATATCATCGACAGCGATCCAACCGATGCTAATAACAACGGCGATTTTGTTTATGTGTGGGATGCAAATAATACAAAAGACGGAGCATGGTCTGGGGATGGAACTCCTTTAGGGATTGTTGGATTGAATGTGATGGAAACACCAAAAAATATGGGTGTGACTGACTTTCATTACTTCAGTCGCGACATCTCACCGAAAGTTGATGAAGAGATGTGGCCAATCATATCGAGCAATCCGAACGATCCGAATCTCACCAACGCCAAAGCGGTATTCCATGGTGTGAACCGCAGAATGGATACAACGCATCCGGACAGTGTGAAGAAATACTATGCCGATGGTCAGAATATTAATTTTTTTATGATGACCGGTCCATTCAGTTTACAAAGTGATTCCATCGTAAAATCTTCCGTTGCGCTCATTATGGGTAACTCGGGCACAATTCCTGACAAGCCCGATACAACCGATCTGATGAAGAATCTCAAGATTGCGCGACAAATGTATCAACGTAAATTTCAGGGTTCCGGGGCTCCTCCAACTCCAAAGGTTACCTCTACCGCCGGTGATAAACAGGTGCGTATCACATGGGATGCAGAAGCAGAAAATTCACGGGATGTCTTAACGGGAAAAGAAAATTTTGAAGGGTATAAAATTTATCGTAGCGACGATCTTGGTGTAACATGGGGAACACCAACAACAGATCCGTTTGGAAATATCACAGGATACACGCCAATTAAAATTTTTGACCTTATCGATGGAATAAAAGGTCCCGATCCGGCATTCAATCAATTATTAGGGGATGACACAGGATTAAAACACAGCTTTGTGGATGATCACTTGATCAACGGTGTGGAATACTGGTATTGCGTTACGTCGTACACGAAAGGAAATCAAAAAGCGGACAGCCTTGAACAATCATATCAATCGGCGCTCGGACATTCTACAATGCAGTCTAATACTGTTTCGGTTGTTCCCGGAGTGCAGGCACAAAACTACTTACCTCCAAAATATACACCACAAATAAACACCGAGGGGGCAATTGCGGCGATTGGCGGAGTATCGCAAGGTCTTGTCAAGGTCGACATCGTGAAACCAGAATTGATCACTGGGGACAAATATGTTATCACATTTGTCGATTCCGCGAAACAAGTTGTGGGAAACAAAACTTCGTATGTTCTGGGATTCAATTTGTATAAAATTTCGAACGTAAGCCATGATACAACACTTTTGCTGGAGCGCCACCTGTTTACCGATAATTCGGGAGATAATCTTCCAATTGTGGATGGATTTCGTTTAACGGTACAAAACACTCCTTCCGGTGTTGAATTTATCGGGTGGACAAAAGTAAAAAATGATACCAGTAAGTTTCATTGGACCACTGCTCCTGTGGATAAATATAAGAACCGTCTCGATGTCATATCTGAAACTATCTACACGATAGATAATTACAGAATCACTATCGATACTACGCTTACAGGAGGAACGTGGGCGCAATGGTATGATTTCTTTACCAATACCAAACAAGATTCTCTACAGCATCTTCCTTTGAAAGTAGAGATAGTTACCGATTCGCTGAACCCGATCGATGTCAGTTCACAAACATGGTTGTTTGAATTTTCAGTGAAGGCTCCTTGGGATACTTATCGAAAAGATTTTTATAGTCCGCTTGGTTGGGATATCGTTCCCGGAGGAAAAGGATATACGCCGGCGAGCACGGGATATTATGAAAAATATCCCGATGTGTTGGATCTGGAACGGATGCTGATCAATCCAATCACTCACGACACATCATATACTGGTCTCTATCTAAATACGAACAATGCACCGGATACGTTTTATAATGCCGACGGGAATAAAGTAATTAAAAAAGCAGTCGCACCTTCTCACGGTGACCAGTTTACAATAAGAACATACAAGCCGTTCCGAAAAGAGATCCGTTACGAATTCAGTACAAATAAAGAGACCTACGCATCCTCACAAAATATCGACCTCAAAAAGATTCGCGTCGTTCCCGATCCCTACATTGTCTCAAATATATGGGAAACGAATCAATTCGGGAAAAAATTGATGTTCAACCATCTGCCAAATGTCTGTACGATCTCTATTTTTACTGTAGCGGGAGATCGTGTTGCCAACATCAATCATAACGATAATCACGGTTATGAATTCTGGAATATGAGGACCTATAACGATCAATATATAGCCTATGGTTTGTATATCTATGTCGTATCGCTTCCGGATGGACAGAAACATGTCGGAAAATTTTTAGTGATTAAATAATCACTTCACCGTATGCGGAGATTAGCGATGATAAAAAGAATATTGTTCACACTGATCGTTCTCACATTTCCGGAGACCGGTTACGGCGGTGGTTTTTCCAAAGTTGGAACTGCCGCAGCGCAATTCCTTAAGATAGGAGTGGGCGCACGCGCTACAGGAATGGGTGAGACATTTGTTGCAGTGGCAAACGATGCCAGTGCATTGTATTGGAATCCATCAGGAATGACGAATAGTACCGACATGTCGGTGAATGTCAGTCACACACAATGGTTTGCTGAACTCTTTCACAATTACGCCGGCATCGTCATTCCGTTTGGCGAAAACGATTTTATTGGAGTTTCCGCAATCTCGTTGACGACACACGAACAGGAAGTGACAACGGTTGAACAGCCGGATGGTGCAGGGATATTTTATACCGTAAATGATATAGCCATTGGACTGTCGTACGCCCGATCGCTTACCGATCGTTTCTCTGTCGGGATTACCGCAAAATATATTCAGCAGGATGCGTACAACGAATCGGCAAACACGCTGGCGATGGATGTCGGGACTTATCTCCGTACGGGATTTCACAATTTGATTATCGGAATGTGTGTCTCCAATTTCGGCGGCAATATGCAGCTCGAAGGAAGAGATCTTATCGCTCTTGCGGATATTAATAAACAAATTTCCGGTGAATATAATCCTGACTCACGATTAAAGACAGAACCATGGTCTCTTCCATTGAATTTTAGAGTTGGCATTGCAATGGATATTGTTGGCGGATCGGACCCTTTCTTTGAATCTGAATCCCATCGTTTCATCATGGCACTCGATGGCAATCATCCGAATGACAATAACGAACGAATTAATGTTGGCGGCGAATACTCATGGAACGAAACCGTGTATGCACGATTCGGTTATAAAATCAATTATGATATAGAAAAATTGACATATGGTATTGGAGTAAAAATGCATGTCGGAACTCAACAGATTGGTTTTGATTATGCACTGGTTGATTACCATGACCTCGGAACCGTATCGAGATTATCAGTCGAATTAGGATTTTGACCGGCTATCATGTTCTGGAAAAAGCCGCCCTTGTCGTAACATCATTCATGGTTAGAAGGGAACTTTGAACTCACCTTACGTATGAATGCACTACACACTGTTTTTCTGCTGCTGTCCCAGAAATAAACGGCAGCATCATGCTCGTAGAAAACGAAACAATTCTCTCAACATGCTTCGCAATAAAAACATCACTATGAATAACCGATTGGAGAACTCACTCATGAAAAGAATATATTCTGCTTTATTTTATTTGACTGCATTTTATACAACATCAATTGTGGTTCCATCGCTATTCCCAATAGAACAGTTGATTGCTGGGGAATCAAACACTCAAATACAATCCCTTCCCAAAGGTGTATCCATTTATCAATTGAACAACGGCATGAATGTTCTGCTGATCGAAAATTCAGCGCTGCCGATGGTTGGCGTCAACGTGATCGTTAAGATCGGTTCAGCTCACGAAACATTTTCCACCAGCGGTATGAGCCATATGCTGGAACATCTGCTGTTTAATGGAACCACATCCCGTACACAAAAACAGTTGTATGATGATGTCGACCGTATTGGCGGCTATAACAATGCAAGTACAACAGAATTCTATACGAATTACATGATGGTGACACCGACCAACAACATTCAAAAGGGGATGGAGATACAAGCCGATATGTTATTCAATTCTATTCTTCCGTTAGATAAATTTGAAAAGGAAAAAGGGATCGTTCTGGAAGAGATTTCGAAGAGTCTTGCTGACCCGCATGAACAATTGGGACGGAATATACTCTCCATCCTTTATGAAGGCCATGCCCTTTCATTGCCGACTCTTGGAACATATTCAACAATTCAATCATTGAATCGTGATCATGTGAATTCATTTTACAAGAATAACTATGTCCCCAACAATATGATTCTCAGCGTCATCGGAAATTTTAAGACCGCTGAAATGCTGACGCTCATAAAGGAGATTTACGGAAAAGCCAGCGCCGGTCAGGTACAACGCGAAAACGATCCTGACTGGGCGACCGGACTTCAAATACCGTACACTAAAAAAGAGGGGAAGACAACGTTCTATCATCGTTTTTATGATGGAGAAGATAAAGTAGTGCAGATTTTTTATCAGCTTCCGATGAATGCATCGTCGGAATACTATTCTTTGCTCAACGTTGCGACGGATAAAAATAAAGATGCGATACAATCTGCATTAAAAAGTGAATTTCTACAGAATGTGAAATCACTACAATTCTCAACAAGAATATCGCATTTGAATAGTTTTCTGGAAGCAACCATTACACTTAGTAAAGATGTTGACTATAACAATCTCATCAATGCCCTCTCAAAAAAAATGGCAGTGATGAGTTTTAAATTGCCATTGGAAACAGTGAAGTCTGAAGTAACCAGAACTCGCACGGAATTTGCCAGGAATATTGAGAAGCCGCATATGTTTGGCATCTACAATTCGGATGCGATCGTCAAAGAGGGGATCGAAGCCGTTCTTTCGTCATACACCGGAAGTGGATATTTTGCAGCAGCGAAGGCACTCGAAAAACTAACGATTTCTTCCTATCCCGTAGTTATCATTCAATCGCCGTCGATCAAAAGCGAAAAAGAAACAGCAGAAGCATCAACGTCGGTGAAATTGTTTACGGACGATGCAGTCGGCAAGAAAATTGTTGTCGTCCAAAATGATGCCAATAACCTTCTCGCGATCCATTATTTAGTAAAGCACAAGGCTTCTTTTGAATTGACGTACGGGAAAGATGCTTCGAAAATATTGCATGATTGTCTTGATCAGCGCCTGAAATCGGACGCAAACCAGAAGATCAGTAATCAATTCGGATTCAGTTTTACCGTGAACGACAATCCTGCAATTCCCATGGATGACATTTATTTGCATCCCGATTTTGGATACATCAGAGTGGAAGGTTTGGCCGATGATCTTTCTGGTGCAGTCAAATATATCAACACCCAATTAAAGGATTTCGTACCGACGGAAGAAGAATTCAAAAAGGCAGTTGAGAAATTTAAAAACATTGCTATGATGTCGATGGGAGGAAATAAGACGAAGAAAATGTTCGACGAAGCGTATAAGACAATGGTGTACGAACCCGATCCATTCAGTCAAAATAAAAAGGAGCTTACGTACGCTAATGTAGTCTCGTTTACGAAGGAATATTTCCAGCATTCCAATATGATCATTTCTGTTGTTTCTCCAGGAAATCCTGATAGTATCATCACGCTCTTCCAGCCGTTTTATAAGACGCCGGTTTCAAAGGAGCAAGCTGCGTTTACCCCAACGTTTTTACTACAAACGAAACCTGTCGCTGTGGATAAACCAGGAGCTGGCGGTGAACGTTCGTACGTCTATTGGGGATTTAATACGGCAATCGATCCGAAAGATGCACCCGTCCTGCAGGCTCTTTCCCTTATCCTTTCCAACGAGATTATTTTTGATATCCGGGAAAAACAGGGTATGGCATACGGCATGAGTGCGGGGATTGAAGTGATAAAGGATAAAGCGTTGTTCTTTGTTTCTCAGGGAACTCGTCCGCAGAATGTTGATAAATTAATGCCCCAATATCCCGGATTTTTTCAAATGAAGCTGATCGATTCCTTGACCCAGGGTGATCTTGATAAATCTATTAATATGTATCTCGGAAGAATGATGTTCCGAAGACTTTCAAGCATTAACCAGGCATTCTATCTTGGAAGCTCTCTCTATTTTTATGGAGACTATAATTATGACAAGCAATTTCTCAATCAATTGAAGAATGTGAAAGTAGCCGACGTTAAGAGTGCTGCGCAAAAATATATGATTGTTCAAAATCCGATGTCACTCATTGTCCGTTGACATGACACTGTTGATGGTGTGTTGAAAAATTATTGGAGACAACTATGGTCAAAAAAATAAATATTCTGTTCCTGTTCTGCATGATAATTTCCTTTTCGCATGCCGCTTCCACACTCCGTCATAAATTATCAGTGACCGTGGATCCTGGCAAGCATACGCTAGTGGCGACCGATCAGATTACCATACCCGCTGATCAATACAAATCCGGCATGAGCTTTTTATTGAATAGTAATTTTACCGTTACATCCGGATCGCCGGAGGTGACGATCACGCTCGACAAGAGTGGAGTAAAAGCTGAAGATCTTGGAATGGATCGAGAGGAGTTCAATGAAACATCCCAGATTACTCAGAACAAATACATTCTGTCGATTGCAAACGAAATTAAGGGTGATGTTACATTCACTGTTATCTACAGCGGAACGATTAATTATCCGATAAAACAGCTCGGTGAGGAATATGCGCGGGGATTCAGTCAAACACCCGGAATCATTGATGAAAAAGGGGTGTATCTTGCTGGTTCCACATATTGGGTTCCATGGTTCAATAACAAATGGATTACGTTTGAATTGACCGCTTCTGCTCCCGAGCCTTGGAACATTGTCAGCCAAGGGAAAAGGACATTGAACGAGATAAAGAACGGTCTTCACATAATTCGATGGGATTCACCAGAACCGATGGAAGAGATATATCTTATCGCTGCGCAATTTAAGGAGTATTCTCTCCAGGCAGGCGCAACCGATGTGATGGCATATTTACGAACTCCCGATGAAACGCTTGCCAATAAATATCTTGAGACAACATCACAATATCTTGAGATGTATAGAAAATTAGTGGGACCATATCCGTTCACAAAATTTGCGCTTGTCGAAAATTTCTGGGAAACCGGGTATGGAATGCCATCATTTACATTGCTGGGAGAACAGATTATCCGTTTTCCATTTATTCTTCATTCTTCCTATCCACATGAACTGTTGCACAATTATTGGGGGAATAGTGCATATGTCGATTTCAAAAGCGGCAATTGGTGTGAAGGATTGACGGCGTATATGGCGGATCATCTCATTTCCGAACAGCGTGGACAGGGAGATGAATACCGTCGTGCAACGCTTCAAAAATTCACCGACTATGTGAATGCAACCAATGACTTTCCGTTAAAGAAATTTCTTTCCAGAACAAGTGCTTCTTCTGAGGCGATCGGTTATGGAAAAAATCTTATGATGTGGAATATGCTCCGTGAGCAGGTTGGGGATGAACAATTTGTAAAGAGTTTCCAGAGATTCTACCGCGACAATAAATTTAAAGCTGCTTCATACAACGATATCCGCCTCGCTTTTGAATCGGTGACAGGAAAAGATCTAAAGCAGTTCTTCGATCAATGGATTGAACGGACAGGAGCACCGGAATTGAGCCTTTCTAAAGTGAAAGCAAAACAGGACAAGGATGGTTATCATTTGCAGTTTTCTGTAAAACAGATCCAAAAAGATAAAGCGTTTGTGTTGGATATTCCGGTTGCGGTGACATTTGGGACAAAGACGGAAATGAAAACTATTTCAATGTCACAGAGAGAACAATCCTACGAAATGATCTTTCCCGAAAATCCGCTTATGGTGCAGATCGATCCGCAATTCAACCTGTTCCGGAAACTTCATTACAACGAGATTCCACCCTCATTCTCAAAAATATTCGGCTCGGAAGAGCTGCTGATCCTTCTTCCCTCAAAGGCTGACAAGGAACGATTGGAATATTATCAGGAACTCTCCAAAATATGGTCGGGTGATTCATCAAAAAAGATTGAAGTGAAATTTGACAATGCCATAAAGGAACTGCCGGCGAAAAAAAGTATCTGGATCTTTGGGACCGAGAATATCTATGCTCAAAAAATAAAAGATGGACTTAAGGACTATGATGCAGAATTGACGAATGATAATGTTCGGTTTGCTAAAACAACATTTGAGAAAAACAATTGCAGTTTTGTCGTCTCCGTCAGACATCCGAAGAATTCTTCGGCAGTGTTGGTGTTGGTTTCCATCGACAGCAAACAGGCCGTTCAAGGTCTTGCGCGGAAACTTCCGCACTACGGAAAATATAGTTATCTGGTATTTGAAGGGAGCGAGCCGACAAATGTAGCAAAAGGTGAATGGGGATCGGCAAATTCACCGTTGATGGCAAAGGTTGGTCCTGCAAAAACATCATCGGTAAGTATGGTAACCGATATACCGCGTCGCAAAGCACTGGCAACGCTCGATCCTGTCTTTTTGCCAGAGAGAATGATGAAAACGGTGAACTTTCTTGCAAGCGATGAACTTGCTGGACGTGCCCCCGGTTCAATAGCAATGAACAAAGCGATAGAGTTTATTGCGGATAAATTCAAGAGCGCGGGGCTTCTGCCGGGTTCGGATGATAGTACATATTTTCAAACCTGGGAAGAGGTGGTGAATGACAGTGGCCAAAAAGCTGCAGTGAAAAATATTATCGGCATCATTCCCGGAACAAACCCAAATTTAAAAGATGAATCTGTTATCATCAGCGCACATTATGACCATTTAGGCTTAGGTTGGCCAGGAGGAAATACCGGTAACGTAGGTAAGATTCATAACGGAGCGGATGATAATGCCAGCGGAGTTTCGGTCATGCTGGAATTAGCAGACCTGCTCGGGAAAACGTTGAAACCGCAGAGGACAGTTGTTTTTGTGGCATTCACATCGGAAGAGAACAATTTGCGTGGATCAAAATACTATGTCCAGAACATGAAAAGATTTCCTGCAAAAAAAGTTATTGGAGTGATCAATATTGATGCTGTCGGAAGGCTCGGAAGTAAGAAATTGATGGTACTCAGCGCCAGCAGTGCCCGCGAATGGAGATTCATTTTTATGGGAGCAAGTTACGTTACCGGTGTCGAATCGGAAATGGTCACGCAGGAACTTGACGCAAGCGATCAGAGAAGCTTCATCGAAGTCGGTGTACCCGGTGTGCAGTTGTTTGCCGGCGCACATGAAGACTACCATAAACCGACAGATGTAGCGAATAAAATTGATGCCTCGGGTCTCGTAAAAGTTGCGACATTCGCACGCGAAGGAGTGCTCTATTTGGCGGATAGGATTGAACCGCTGACATCCCAAATTCCTGCTGCTTCTGATTCGAAGAAACCTCAAACAACTTCAGGGGAGCGAAAAGTATCTACCGGCAGCATGCCAGATTTTGCTTTTTCTGGCGAGGGAGTTCGTATTGCGGAGATCACGCCAGAATCTCCTGCAGCGAAAGCCGGATTGTTAACGGGAGACATCGTCAAAAAGATCGGACAATTTAAAGTGACAAATTTGCGTGAATATTCGGATGCTCTAAAAACCTTTCAACCCGGGAATATTGTTGACATTCTCTTTTTGCGGGATGGTCAGGAAAAGACAACGAAACTTGAATTGATTGCAAAATAGAGAGGGAAAATAAGCTGTCACACTGTAGTTACTATGAACTTAAGGAGAGTGGACTCATGAAACGTACTATCGTCACTAGAATTCCATTGATGCTTATTACCGTGATAGTAATGATTATTACGATCACTGCTCAGGAAAATAAAGAATTGCCAATCTGGAAAATACCCAATGTTGACGAAGGGGCTGAATTTTATTTTTCACCGGATGGAAAGAGTATGATCGGGAATGCGAAATTTGCGGGCGACAAGGCCCATCAGGTATACACATTCACAATCGACGGGAAAAATATCGTCCGGATCAACAATAAAGGGGAAGATGCCTGCTCTTTTTATTTTCCTGATGGAAAGAGGTTGATCTATACTACGACAAAAGATAATCTCGATATGCCGAAGGGAAATTATTCCGATCCGAAAGATTATCCGCAAGGGGCAGAACTTTACTCCAGCGATTTGGATGGAAACAATGTTCAAAGACTAACGACCAACAAATATTACGATGCGGAAGTCTCTATTTCTCCTGATGGAAAATGGATTCTTTTTTCACGACAGATTGATGGGCTTCTCGATTTATGGAAGATGCGTCCGGATGGTAGCGAACAAACGCAGTTAACGTTCACGAAAGAGTGGCAGGAAGGGGGATCATTCTTTATTGATGATTCTACAATCATTCTCCGTGCGTGGGACATTAAAGATCAGGCTCAGCGTGGTATGCCAATGAGCATTTTTACCATGCGGGCAAATGGGAACGATTTGAAAAGAATTACTGACGACGCGGGTACAAATTGGGCGCCGCATCCGGCACCGGATGGAGAACACTTCGTGTTCGTGAAAGTACTGCCTCCTCATAATTATGAAATCTATCTTATGAGCCTTAAGACGGGCAAGCAGACCCGTTTAACGTATAATGATGCGTTTGATGGATTTCCTGTTATTTCTCCCGATGGCAAGTTGCTTACATTTGATTCTAACCGAGACGCAATTCCAGGGGAGAAGAAACTACGACCGTATATGATGGATATCTCATCACTTCATGTTGGCGCGAAGAAGTAATCTTATTAATTTAAAAAAATATTACAACCGGTATTTCACTATGAAATTGTTTAAATATTTTCTGTTGTCCATGTTTGCAGTCACATCACATGCGTACAGTCAGCATCCGCAGGATGGAGAAAATAAAGACTTGAGCCATTCAGTATTTGGTCCGCCCCGGCCGGCAATATGGGAATATCAATTATCTCGAATGAAAAGAGAGAGAGAAGATATAACATCGTTTAATTTTTACAGAAAAGATCAACGGAACAAGACCATTTTTTTTAAAGTCTCTGATAACGATTTTAACAGCAGAAATGAAATTCGTGTGCAAGAAATTACCGGGGGCGCACTCCTTTTTCCGATTAATGATGATGATCGGTATCAATTAGATCTTGGCGGGACATTCGATGTTATTCAGAATACGAAGCTGAATGAAAAAGCGCTTTATTCGAGAATGACATACCGACCTACGCGAAGTTTATGGTTCCGATTTGGCTCAGAACAATTTGACGGTTATACACCAGGCCGTCCTTCACAGTATACGAAAAGTGTTCTCAATGCAAATTACATATCCGGTAAAGTGAATGAAGGAATATTTTCTTTCGTGGGTGTTGCAGGGAGGGGAAAAAACAACAACTTGTTAAGTACGCGGTATGGAGCGGCTGGTATACTTGAAGGTCCATATAACCTGATTTTTCTCGGCGGATACATACAGAGTGATAATGCCAAGGAGAATGTTCGCACACTTGCCATTGGCCGGGGAGCGCCTTATCGTCCGGACGGATTACCGAGCGGTATATTTATATGGAAACACAAGGAGAATTACGATTTCCAACTCGGTGGTATTTTTTGGGGCAAAGCCAATCTCTTTGTTCTACCGGCGGCGATTGGGATGAGTCAGGGGATATTCATCAGTAGTATTGCGTTGCGAGAAAACAGTGAATTGCGGCAGGGTCAATTGATGAGCATAACGGACGATTATCGTAATTCCGATATCACACTGTTCTACGTTTATCTTAATCAGGGAATTACAATACTACCAGGAACTGTTAACCATGTAGGTTTCAAAGCGATTCAATTGTATAAAATTTTTGATGAGATTATGATGTTTAATATATCAAGGCCTGTTGCAGGAATATTCTACAATGAGGAGACATCGCCTGAAATGAATATAATCAGTCACCAATTTGTCGATCGTACGACAAAATATTTTTCGTACCAACTTGGCGTGACCATTGCCGGAAGTATTATTTTAAATGTTATCCACATCCCTCATAATGAGGAGTGGACGACGGCAATATCACTGGTGTTTTAAAACCGGCCACGGTTTGGGAACAGTATGTAAATTATTTTGATGATCCAGTTGAGGTAGTCTCTTTTGAAGCATACAGAAAGAGGTACTGTTTTATCCTCCCTGATTCGATCTCCGTTATTTTTGATTTCAGCGCCATCATCGGCAGTATTGTATCCCATTGGGGGGCAGAATATGTCGAAGGGAGGTAAAGGCTGTGACAACCGGAACATTTGGTAATATACAATTGTCTGCCCGATCGAAGATCTTCGATGGATATTGAGTTTTGCATTGCTGGTTTCACCGGAAGATCATCTTCCGAAGGAATCGGAATTGAAGTTGAACATCCTGCAGCACATACGATAAGAATAAAAAGAAAACGCTTCATATTAGAAATGGAAAGAAAGTAATAATCGGGTTTGGATTTTTTCAAATTCATCAAGATCAAGGTTTTGTGATATTGTTGTACCCCCTTTAAAGCTATGGATTTGGGGTAGGATCGAAATTGTTGCCCACATTTCATGTGCAGCATATGAAACGGTTGCCCCGGCAAATAGGGAGGAATGTGTTAATGCCCCTGAAACAAAAATATTTTCACTTCTTAATTCTAATCCGGCACCGAATCCATTGGAAAATATGTATGCTCCGCCGACATCCGATTTTATCTTATATTCCACATCGTCAATAACGGATCCATTGACGACATTGGTTGTTGATTCATACTCTCCAACAAAATCAAATGCATATAACATCTGTTGAATTTGTTTGTCAAAAATCAATTTCCCTTCAAGTTCCAATTTGTCCGTTCCCACAGTTCCTTCTCCATAGAGTGCAAATCCAAACGGATCGGCAACCCTATCCATAACTTTATATTTCCATTCACTGGAAATACTGACGGAATATGATGTCGACTTTGATCCGCCGACAGATTCCTCATTACTATCTTTGGTTCGGGTTGTGGCATTAAAATAGAACGCCGACATCAGATTATCAGCGACGCCAAACTCATATTCAATGCGTTGATCTAAACGATGGTAAAAATAGGTTCGGCCTCTGCGATCGGTATTCCACAATTCAAGTTCGCGTGCACCGATAGGAAGAACGGAGGATTCATATGCATAACCAAATCGCCGTTCATTTGAAAAGGATATTTCCGGGAATGCAATAATAAGAACGAGTATTACAGCGAAGTGTATAAATTGAAATTTCATAAATGGTGCTCCTTGTATTGTTAAGTGTGAGCACCACAGATGGCAAATTTTCGATTGCTTCACGAAAATCGGTACAGTATCTTTCATACAGAAAGAGCCGCACTGTGTGCTCTTGTTTCAAATGAGCGTATCACCACACCTTTAGCGAGGAAATTTGGTGATACGCTTTTTTAATGAGTCGTTGTTATTGTTTGTTTTGCTGTGCATTGCTGATTTTCATCAATGCACATGAACCGCATTCATGCTTCGCAACATTACTTCTGAACCGGGAACGGATCAAAAGCGCCGTCGTGATACCGACGATTGTGAGCGAAACGATCTGTTGCCAATGAATTACGATAAAATCCATAACCCCACCCGATACGTGATCAATGTCCCGACATATGCTAGGATCGTCATATACGCAAATTGAAATGCCGGCCATTTCCATCCATTCGTTTCTCTCCGGACAACGGCAACGGTAGACAAGCATTGCATGGCAAGGACGTAATACACCATAATGCAAATGGCAGTCAATAAGGTGAACGACGGAGTGCCAGTCATAGGATCCTTATCCTTTTGCATTTGTTGTTTTAATGATGCGTTTGCCTCATCTGCATGTTCAATATTATAGATTGTTCCAAGTGTGCCAACGAAGACTTCGCGCTGTAATAAAGAACTGATAATGCCGATTCCTATCTTCCAATCAAATCCCAGCGGTTTTAATGCAGGTTCAATTGCATGTCCCGCACGACCCACAAAACTATAAGCAAGTTTTTCGGACGATGTTCCATTTTCAAGCTTCGGATACGTAGCAAGGAACCACAAGATAATGGATACTCCTAAAATAATTGTCCCCGCATTTTTCAAAAACAGCACCGACCTTTCCCACATATGGATGAGTGTATTGCGAAGGGTTGGAATACGGTAGGGGGGCAATTCCATGATAAACGCCGGAGTCGGGCCTTTTAGAATAGTGCTCTTTAAGATTCGGGCTGTCCCCAACGCTGCTACCAGGCCGAGAAGATACATGGAGATTAAAACAATCGCCGGTAAACTGAAATATCCGAACACCATAATATTGGGGACGAATGATGCAATTAATAGTGAAAAGACTGGCAGTCTGGCGCTACAGCTCATAAGAGGTGCAACAAGAATTGTCACCAGTCTGTCACGCGGATTTTCAATAGTCCGTGTTGCCATAATGCCGGGGATTGCACATGCGAATGATGAAAGCAATGGTATGAATGATTTTCCATGCAATCCCACTTTGCTCATAACTCTATCCATGATGAATGCCGCACGGGACATATATCCTGTGTCTTCCAGAAGACCGAGAAATAAAAAGAGAAAGAGAATCTGGGGAAGGAATGTTACTACCGCACCAACTCCGCCGATAATTCCATTTGCTATCAGATTTTGCAGATCACCTTCCGGGATCACTTCTGATACCAGAGACGCTAAATTATCGAATCCTGATCCGATTAATTCCATCGGATAGTTTGCCCACGTAAAAATCGTTTGAAACATCACCGCCATCAACGCAAAAAAAATAACGAATCCCCAAATTCGATGGGTCAACACTGCATCGATGGAATCATGTGTTGTCTGTTGCCGGCGTGCGCTGTTGTGGATGACACTTTTTTTATAGACCGAATTGATCCAGCGATATCGTGATTCTACAAAGACAGAATGACGGTCTACGCCAAGTTTCTGGAGATTGTGATGATCCATTTTCACATGGGAGAGTGTTTCATCAGTTAGAGAGCGGGAAGTAGCTTTGATTGGGCCGGGAATGGATAATAATAATTGTGCTTCATGAAATGCGGCCGGTTCAGGCATTTTTTCATTGGCGACTAAGATGGAAACCAATTCTTCATGTTCAATCCTTACCGGTTCAGGAACCGACCATCGTCGCATAACAGATCTATCTGTTGTTACGTTTTCTAACGCTGCGATTAGTTGATCTACGCCAATACCTTTACTTGCGACCATTGGAATAAATGTTACACCAAACTCCTGTCGAAGAATTGTTGTATCAATCTCAATGCCGGCTTCTTTTACTCGATCGATCATATTCAGCGAAACTACTACCGGTATAGTCAGATCAATAATTTGACTCAGCAGGTACAGATTCCGTTCCAGATTCGTCGCATCAGCAACGAACATTACCAGATCGGGAATGGGTGTTCCGGGAATCCTTCCGAAAAGGACATCTGAAACAATCTGTTCGTCGGGTGAATTTGCAGATAATGAATAAGTTCCAGGTAAGTCAAGAATGGTTACGTCTCTTTTGCCAACACTTAAGATTCCTTCTTTTTTCTCTACCGTAACGCCGGGGTAATTTCCTACCTTATGACGTAATCCGGTTAGAGAATTAAATAGTGTCGTCTTTCCGCAATTGGGATTTCCGATCAGTGCGATAGTGTTAATAGCGAAGGATGGCACGGCTGATTTCATAAGTACATCAATTCAAAACAATATCGTCGATGGTAATTATTCCAGGGAAGGGAGAACGACAATTGCATTTGCCGTCGTATAGTTCAAACCAATTCTGGTGTTGCACACTTCACAAATCAATTGCGACGAACCATTCGAGACACAGCGTATTGTCGCATTCTCGCAAAATCCGATTTCCCGCAGACGATTACACGTATCGGGATGTGAATCAAGATGGGAGACAGTGACAGTTGTTCCCGCAGGTATTTGAGCTAATGTTCTCATAATCATTTTTGGCATTTAGTGCAGATACCGAAAATCTGCAATGTTGAAGTCTGAACTTTAAATTTATTTGCTTCACTTACTTCTTTTTGAACTTTTTCAATCCGATCATTGACAAACTCAATAATATCGCCGCACTCTAAACAGATTAAATGATGATGATGAGGGCGTCCGAATGCAATTTCATATCGAGAGTGGTTTTCTCCGAATCGATACTTCGAAATCAATCCACAATCCTGAAGAAGATCGAGTGTATTATAAACCGTAGCACGAGAAACTTTTTGTCCTCCGGTTTTCATTTGAAAGAAGAGTTCGTCGGCGTCGAAATGTCCGTCATAACTCATCACTGCTTCAAGAATCACGAACCGCTCTGGAGTGATTCTGTAACTTCCTGATTTTAAATACTTTGTGAAATTATCTTTTGCTAATTGGAGATCCATCAATTTTTATTTAGACTTAATCTAATTAAATATAAACTTTAATTCCTAGTCGAGCAAGAATAATTAGTGAAAATATTCAAATTTCGCAAATTGGACTAAAGATGTCCGATATTGTCTAAACAATAAAATTATTCTTCAATAACACTTTTTTGTATATTCATCTAACATTAATACAATTTTCATACCAATTTGTCTTAAAAGGAGCATATGATCAGTCTTTGGAATCAAGTTGTCGTAATTACTGGAGGTTCACGAGGTATTGGAGCGGCTGCGGCCGTTTTATTTGCTAAAGCAGGAGCCGATGTCGTCATTACTTATACCAGAAATGCAAAAGCAGCAAACACCGTTATCGAAAATGTGAAGAATGAGTGGCGTGATGGATTAGCTATTAAAGCGGATGTCTCAAAACAATCGAATGCAAACAAGATCGTTAAACAAACGCTGAAAAAATTTGGACGAATTGATATTTTAGTGAATAATGCCGGAATCTGGACATACGGTAAAATCGGATCGATGAGCGAAAAAGTGTGGAAGGAAACAATGCAGGTGAATCTCGATGGAATGTTTTTTATGACAAATGCTGTTGTTCCATATATGAAAAAACAGAAGTCAGGAAAAATCATCAATATCTCCAGTACTGCCGGTCAACGTGGTGAGGCAGAACACTCACACTATGCTGCCTCAAAGGGGGGAATGATCTCTTTTACCAAAGCGATCGCAACGGAATTAGGTCCATTCAATATAAATGTCAATTCTGTTGCCCCGGGATGGGTTGATACTGATTTGAATAATTCAGTTTTTTCAAATAAAAAATATAAAGAGCAGGAACGAAAAAAAATCCCGATACAAAGAATCCCAACGCCAAACGATATTGCCGGACCAATTCTTTTTCTTGCATCTGATCTTTCCAGACATATTACCGGTGAAATTATGAATGTGAACGGGGGAAGTGTTCTTGTCGGTTAATAAAAAAAGCAATGTGGGTAGTGATTTATTTGGAATAATCACAGCTATTTTATAGGCAATCAAAAATTGCGGTGTTGTATCTTCTGCGAAAAGCAGGTTTATACGCCGTTGTATTTTAAGCAAAAAGAATATTTTTTAACAATGATTGAACAATCGTTTCTTCGTCGTTTTTCCCTTTATATCGTCATCGTATCGTTGGTCTTCGGCATCTTGAATTTTTTCAAGATCCAATATCAATTTTATCTTTGGGAAATATTTATCGATCTCAAGATTATGTTGTTGTTTGCGACGATAATATTCCTTTATAAGAAAAAACAGATAATTCTTTCGCAGAATCAAATGACAATAGTAAGTTTTGATTGGCGAAAAAATATCCTTCTTTTTTTTATTCCCACACTGCTCTATATCGTGTCAATTTTAGCAGGTCTTGCTCTGAAAGAGATTACAATCAATAAACTTGATAATGCGGCGACATTAATTTTGGCTTCGCTGTTTGATATACCGGCTATTTATGTTTTTTCTATAACCACAATACTTATTGAAGAAATGGTATTTCGAGGAATATTATTTAATTCATTACATCAAGTCGGGTCTAAAATGTCCGCAGCATTATTTTCATCTCTTATTTGGACCGTATTTGCTTCATCGGAAATACCAGGAGTGGAAGAAATCGATATTGGTCTTATATTCATCTTAGTATTGTATTATGCGTCTCTCGGTCTTTTTTTGTCCGCACTTATGGACAGATACAAATCAATTTGGCCTGGATATTCAGTAAGAATGGGCATTATTACTCTAACACCAATTACTTTGTCGTCACATCTGGTTGAATCTGATTCCTTCTTCAAAGCAAGCACTGCAATTTTTAGTGCCGAAGGGATCGTTCTTTCAATATTAATGATTGTATCTGCGATTCTGTTATTGCGAATGAAGAATGTTGAACATGAAAATGTGTTACCGTGAAATTTTTCTTGACTATTTAGCGAATTCGGGCAATATTTAGTCGCAATTGTATTATTTTTCCATCAAATAATAAGGAGTGATGATGAGTCGTTTTACAGAACTTGTCGAGTTAGTTCAAACGTTTGAAAAAGATTTTATCAAATTTTATGATAAAGGAAATAAATCTGCCGGTACACGAGTGCGCAAACACATGGCTGAATTGAAGCGTAAAGCACAAGATATTCGAATTGAAGTACAGGAATTAAAAGGTACTTCGGATGAATCCGGAGCTTCAGAAACAGCAGAAAATGCCTAAAAATTCAGCCATAATCTAAAAATTACAGCCGACGACAACGTCGGCTTTTTTATGGAACATTTTTCAAGAAATTGCGTCTAATCCATTAAAAAAATCACAATGGCGAAACCTGCGGTTATCAATATCATAAACGCAAATATTCCTCATGATCAGAAAAGCGATGACTCGCTCATTATGCTTTTTCAAGGTGGGGAACAGGAGGTTTTTCGATATTTAGTAGAACGCTACCAGGAAAAGGTGCGCAATATTATCTTTTCCATTTTTAATGATCCCGATCATGTGGACGATATTTCGCAAGAAGTTTTCATTAAAGTCTTCCAAGCCCTTCAAAATTTTCGCTTTGAATCCTCCTTCTATACTTGGGTCTATCGGATTACGGTGAACAAGTGCAGAGATGAACTGCGAAAGAAAAAAGTTAAACGGTTCTTTACCTTCCAGAGTTTTGAAAAGACAACTAATACCAAGATTGAAAATCTCGCCACCACAACGTTTGATGATGAAAATATTCGAGGAGTGATTGAAGATTCTCTTAAAAAGCTTCCAGAAAAATTCCGTATGCCGATCATTCTGAAAGATATTGATGGATTGTCATATGATGAAATTGCGGAGGTATTGGATTGCGAAGTTGGTACAGTGAAATCCAGACTGTCACGAGGGCGAACTATGTTAAAGGAAATTTTGATGCCGATATTGGTATAACATGAATCAATTGACACAAAAAGAATTAGAGCAGATCATTTCGCTGTACATTGATGGCGAACTCGATGTAGTTGAAGCAAAGAGACTCGAAGAATATCTTTCGACGCATCCCATTGTTGCGCGAGAAATAGACATTCTTCGAACAGCCAAACGCTCTCTTGCGAACAAAGAGAAACTTCCAAAGAACGACTGGTTCTGGTTAAAGTTATCCAATCGACTTGAAGAGAAGAGATACCATTCAAAGAACGCACTTCCGACAGCACGTCCGGCGTTTGCTTTTTCATCATTGATTGCCGTTTCATTAGTCGTAATCGGCGTAATTTATTTTAAAGATGCACCTTTATTTCATCGGTTCTTCGTGGAAAAAAAGAATCAAGTTGAAAATGTGTACCGTAACAATATTATGACGGGCAATATTCTTCCCTTGTTCACAAACTTAAACAAGGATGATGTGTTGAACTTTGCGTTGTTCGGAAGTATTGCGATTGATTCTTCCAACAACACTTCGCTGCAAGTGAAGAATACAGAAGACAAGGGATCGCAGATACAGATCGTACGAAACGATGAACTTCCGTCAGAACCAATTACCATGAAAGATTTTGCCGCTGAACTTGGTATCTCTAACAATCAACGGCAAATTGTCGATTCGATCTTGGGTTCTTATCAAGAAAAGCTTCAGGCATCAGTGCTCGTGAGTGAAAACGATGAAGTCGCAATTCACGCTGAGCTTGTGGATTTGAACCGCGCCATTGTTTCGACCATTGCAGCATGTCTTGAACCTCCACAACGGAGCCGCTTTCAACGATTTCTTGATACACGCAAAGCACCGTATGCTGTTGTTGCAGTGAATAGTCCTAAAATTCCATCACATGTTATTTTTGATAGGATTCCAAATGTTTCCCATAATAATAATTACGTTGTTATTTCTCCCGGTACGATAGAAATTGCAGAGATGACAATTAATATTGACAGTATCCGTGACATTGCACGTACACAGGAAATGCAATACCGCAGGACAATAACGGAACGCATGGTAGCAGAGTTAACTGAGCGACAGCGCCGAGTGGAACAGAATTTAGTTTCAATGGGACAAAACCGTGTCCGAGTCCAATCATCCAGCGGGACATTCCAAATTCATTTTGAACATACGGCACCATCACCAGAGTTTGAAATGGTAGATATGGTTCGACCGAGAATGCGTGCACCGCAAGCTCCGCGAAGGATGTCCAATCAGGTAACAGTGATTGGAGATTCCGCTTTTTCCTTTGAACTTCCCGCCGATGATCAAGCAGTTCGCGTATTCAAAAGACTTCCGAGAGGAGAATTTCACTTCGAAATCGTTGATTCCATGATGTATGAACCCAAAATGAAATTGATGTTTAAGTCACCTTCCCGAAAAAAAGAGTTCGAATCCAAATTGCGCGAGATGAAACAACGAGAACAAGAATTGATTGATCTGGATTCTCTGTTGAGAGAAAATGAGAAGCAGATTGAGCAGCAGTCCCCCAAACCAAAAAAACCCGGCAAAGAGCTTGAACTTGAAATTATGATGTAATAAAATCTTGCTGAACAAAAGAGAGAAGTTACCCTGAAGTATATTTACTTCAGGGTTTTTATTTTTTGTTTGGACTTTTACCATGGCTTCTCTACATTGTCGTACATCTGAAAGGAAAATAATGAAAGTATCAATCGTAATTATTCTTTGTTGTGCCATATCCGCATTTTCTGCCGATCATAAAAAAATACATCAAAAGGCGATCGTTGTCGATACGCATAACGATGTGTTGCTTCGTGCCATGCGAGGTGAAGATCTTTCAGTTCGGACAATCGAGGGACATTCCGATGTGGTCCGATTGAAAGAAGGTGGAGTGGATGTTCAAATATTTTCTGTGTGGTGTGGAACGGATTATGGAAATGGGACTGCCTTTAATCGAGCAAATGCCATGATCGATACACTGCAAGCCATTGTTGGGAGAAGTTCTGATAAGATGATGCTTGCCAAGAGCTACAAAGAAATTGAAAAGATTTTAAAGAAAGGTAAAATCGCTGCATTGATAGGTGTTGAAGGGGGGCATATGATTGAGGATAGTTTGTCTTACCTTGATCATCTGGCTAAGCGCGGCATGAATTATTTAACATTGACTTGGAATAACAGCACATCATGGGCGACATCAGCTGCTGATGAAACGGAAAAAGGAGATTCGCTGGCATTCAAAGGATTAACTGAATTCGGGAAAACTGTAGTAGGACGATTGAATGATCTGGGAGTGTTGGTTGATCTTTCACACGCAGGCGAAAGAACATTCTGGGATGTCATCAATATGACAAAAAAACCGGTGATCGTTTCACATTCGTCGGTTTATGCCATCTGTCCCAGCCGCAGGAACTTGAAAGATGATCAGATCAAAGCGGTAGCGAAAAATAACGGAGTAATTTGTATTAATTTCTATTCCGGTTTTATCGACAGCAATTATTCCTCACGTGTTAAAGAGATACGAGCCAATTTCAAACCGCTCGTCGATTCCATTAAACACGCGAATACCGACCATTGGAAAACCGAACTTACGATTGATTCAGTGCTGGCTCCTTATTATCTGGAAGCTCGGCCTTCGCTTTCGGTGTTGATTGATCATATTGATTATATCGCTAAACTTGTTGGACCTGACTATGTCGGTATTGGTAGTGATTTTGACGGTGTAGAATCATTACCAAAAGAGATGGACGATGTTACTTTTCTTCCGAATATTACAAGAGAATTATTAAAGAGGGGGTATAAGGAGAAAGATGTAAAAAAGATTCTTGGCGGAAATGTAATGAGGGTATTAAAAGCAAACATGAAATGATGGAAACAAAAAACCCTCGCAGTGCGAGGGTTTTTAATTTACATTGCTTCTTCTTCTTCAGTTCGTTGGTTTCTCCGTACTGCCTTTACCAACTTCATACGTTTTTTCACTGATGGTTTTGTGAAAAAAGTCCGCTTTTTGAATTCTTTCAGAACCCCTGAGCGTTCGTATTTCTTTTTGAAGCGCCTGATTGCACGGTCAATTGATTCATTTTCGTTTACGACGATTCCTACCAAGTTATTTCACCTCCTACGATTTGGCGTTTGTTGATTAATCTGCTAATTGTAAATTTTCAATTAATTTCTTAATTCCATTCTTTTCAAATTGTACCCATATGGCATTTCCACCACTGGATGTCTTTTCTTTGGACGTTACTCTTCCCATATCATCCCAATCTGTATGATAGATTGAAACACCTACATCATATTTCTTTTCGGGGGAGTAATTAACACATTCTTCTCGGTTATACGTTATAATATTATCTTCTTTTATTTTGGCTGCTGAATCGAGCATCATACTGTGGTGACAGCGAGTGCATCGATACCAAACTTTGTTTTCCGCTCCAACCACTGCTCCAATAATCTCCATTTTTGATTCCCTACCGCACGATGTACAGATTTGTGTCACATATTTTGACTTACTCATAAAAACAACTCTCCATTCACAACAGCTATGGCTGGGCGAAAATAATAACAAGGATTGGCTTACAGGTTACCTTTGTGTTATTCAACTAATATAAAATACAAAATTTCGTTTACTTTAGTCAAGGAATTTCATAGAAAATATTATTTCCATGTTTGTAGTATGGGCTGCCACGTAAAGCATTCGTTGATTTTAAGGGCAAAATTCGATATATTCTCCATCAAATTTATTGAAATGACAATAATGTTCGTCGAGTGTGTTATTATTCATGAATAATATTTAGCAACTTTTTCATTGGATAGAGGGCTCACCCCTCTTTCTTCATTTTGAGAGGAATTTATGGCAGATAAGCAATATGATGTTGTTATTATTGGCGGCGGTCCCGGTGGATATGTAGCGGGAATCCGAGCAGGACAATTAGGACTTAAAACTCTTGTCGTTGAAAAAGATAAACTCGGCGGTATTTGTTTGAATTGGGGATGTATACCGACAAAAGCGTTAATCAAGAATGCAGAAGTACTGACTACTTTTAAACATGCGGAAGATTTTGGATTCTCTTATGAAAATCTTACGGCGGATTTTTCAAAAGCGGTAAAAAGAAGTCGCGATATCTCTACAAAGAGTTCAAAAGGAATTGAATTTCTTTTCAAGAAAAACAAAGTGGATCATCTGTATGGGACTGCAAAGATTGCATCGAAGGGAGTTGTGGAAGTTGATGTAGCAGGGAAAAAGGAAAAGATCAATGCAAAACATATTATCGTTTCTACCGGCGCGCGTCCACGTATCCTTCCAAATATTCAGGTTGATTATAAACAGATCATCACCAGTTCTGAAGCGATGGTGCTTCCTGAGGTTCCGAAACGCATGGTGATCATCGGATCAGGAGCGATCGGTTCTGAGTTCGCATATATCTACAATGCGTACGGTTCAAAAGTGACGATTATTGAAATGCTCGATAGTTTGCTGCCCATTGAAGATCGCGAAATCACGAAAGTCCTTCGTCGAAATTTTGAAAAATCCGGTATTGAAGTGTTAGTCGATACAAAAGTGGAAAGCGTTACGACCGGTAAAGAAGCAACAGTGAAATATTCGAATAAGGATGGTGTCAAAGAGATTAAAGCCGATATTGTTTTAAGTGCAATCGGTGTACAAGGGAATATTGAAAATCTTGGATTAGAAGCGCTCGGTGTAAAGACGGAAAAATCATTTATTAAAGTCGATAAGCATTTAAAAACAAATATTGATGGTGTTTACGCCATTGGCGATGTTGCCGGTCCGCCATGTCTTGCGCATAAAGCATCACACGAAGGAATTGTTTGCGTGGAAGCGATCGCAGGAAAACATCCGCACGCAGTTGATTATGACAACATTCCTGGTTGTACGTATTGCCAACCTCAGGTTGCCAGCGTTGGTATGACAGAAGAAAAAGCGCGTGCAGCTGGAAAAGAGATTAAAGTTGGACGATATCCTTTCCGTTCACATGGAAAAGCATTGGCCTTGAACGAGACTGAAGGAATGGTCAAGTTGATTTTTGACGCAAAGTATGGTGAATTGCTCGGTGCACACATCATCGGTCCAGAAGCGACCGAGATGATTGCAGAACTTGCAACAGCACGCACGTTGGAAACTACAGCGGAACAATTGTATAACACAATCCATGCTCACCCGACATTAACTGAAGGGGTTATGGAAGCGGCGTTGGATGCATACGGTCGTGCGATTCATATTTAAACAACTAGATAAGACCTCCGAGGTCTTTGAGACCTGGGAGATCTTATCGTAAAAATTATGAAACAATTACTCGTCGTCGATCTCGGAAGAACAAAATATGCTGAAGCGTGGGAGCTGCAGAAGAAGATCTTTTCTGCTCGGCTGGAACAACGCATTGGCGATGTACTTCTGTTGACGGAACACGATCCGGTCTTTACGCTCGGCAAGGGAGCAAATGAGAATCACCTGCTTGCCAATGAAAGCGAACTGAGCGAAAAGAAGATCGATATGTTCTGGATTGATCGCGGCGGCGACGTAACGTTTCATGGTCCTGGACAGATTGTTGGGTATCCAATTCTCGATTTGAATCAGCATTACTTAGATATTCACCGATATCTTCGGGATATTGAAGAGATGATCATTCGAACATTGAATGTTTATGGAATTGCCGCAGGGCGTGAAAAAGAATTTACCGGTGTTTGGGTAAAGAATGAAAAGATTGCAGCGCTTGGCGTTAAGGTAAGTAAGTGGATCACCATGCATGGTTTTGCCTTGAATGTAAACACCGATTTATCATTTTTTGATAGAATCATCCCGTGTGGAATTTTCCATAAGGGAGTAACATCGCTGCACAATGTTCTCGAAACATCAATCGATATCACTGAAGTGCACAAACATCTCGTCAAACATTTCTCTCAAATCTTTTCGCTGGAGGTCAAACAGATCTCCAAGGAAGATCTTTTATCATTGCTTCACCACCATGAAGCTGCAGTAGAGGAGAACTAACGTAATGCCGTCAAAAAAAACCGCTGTGCTTGAAAAAAAGCCGACAGTGAACTCCATCGGAGTTATGAAAACAATCGAATCGAAGAATGGTGTGTTAAAAAAAGACCAGCTTCTTTTTGCCTACCGTACCATGCTGCTTGCTCGTATTATTGACGAGAAAGAAATGAATCTATTGAAACAAGGGAAGATTCTTTTCCATATCAGCGGACCCGGACATGAAGCAGCACAAGTAGCGATTGCGATGGCGATGAAACCGGGATACGATTGGTCGTATCCGTATTACCGTGATCTTGCATTTTCATTGGCGATGGGTTCAACGGCAAAAGATATTCTCTGCGAAAATATGCACAGAATCGAAGGGCCATCTTCTCACGGAAGACAAATGCCTTCTCATTACGGTGATAAAAAATTCCGCATTGTGGGACAGTCATCACCGACCGGCACACAATATTTACAAGCAGTCGGCACAGCGATGGGATCGCGGAAAGAAGGAAACGATGAAGTAACGTACGTTTCCTCCGGTGAAGGAGCGACAAGTGAAGGGGAATTTGCTGAAGCAGTATCCTGGGCAAGTCGTGAAAAATTTCCCGTTGTATTCTGTGTGCAGAATAACAAGTTTGCTATTTCTGTTCCTGTAAAAGATCAGATTGCTGGCGGATCGGTATCGCGATTATACAGCGCATATCCGAATTTAAAAACATTTGATGTTGATGGAACAGATTTCATCGCATCATATAAAACAGCCAAGGAAGCGGTTGAATATTGCCGAAGCGGCAAAGGTCCGGCAATGATCGAAGCGCATTGCGTTCGCTTATTTCCACATTCCTCGTCCGATGATCCGAAAAAGTACATGACGGCGAAGGAAATTGAAGAAGACAAAGCAAAAGATCCGATCCCGAAATTCGAAAAATATTTAACACAAAATGGATACGCATCATCAAAAGAATTGGAAGCGATCCGCGTTGAAGTGAAAAAGGAAGTGGAAGATGCAGCGGATTATGCCGAAGCTGCGCACAGTCCTACAGCGGACACTGCCTTACGCAATGTATTTTCTCCCACAATCGTCGTGCCGAAAGAAAACTTTATTGAACCTGAGCATGCCGGCAAAAGTATTGTAATGGTAGATGCAATCAATCATGCATTGCACGAGGAAATGAAACGTAATCCAAAGATGGTCGTCTACGGTGAGGATGTTGCGGATGGTAAAGGTGGTGTGTTCACGGCAACAAAAAATTTGACGAACAAATTCGGCACCGACCGATGTTTTAATTCTCCGTTAGCTGAAGCAAGCATTATGGGAACCGCAATCGGTCTTGCCGTGCGGGGATTCAAACCAGTTGTTGAAATCCAATTCGGTGATTACATCTGGCCGGCGTTTATGCAAATCAAAGACGAATTAGTTCATATGCGTTACCGAACGGACGGCGATTGGAGTTGTCCGGTTGTTATTCGTGTGGCAACCGGTGGATATATTCGGGGTGGACTTTATCATAGTCAAAGTATCGAAGGATATTTTACTCATATTCCCGGTCTATGGGTTGCGATGCCGTCGAATGCTGCAGATGCTAAAGGACTTTTAAAGACTGCTATCCGTGAGGATAATCCTGTACTGTTCTGCGAGCATAAAGGATTGTATCGTCAACAGTTTGCAGCGACGAACGAACCGGATGACAATTATTGTCTTCCTTTTGGTCTTGCAAAGGTGAAAAGAGAAGGAAGTGACATTACTGTCGTAACGTGGGGATTTATGGTTCAGCGGTCCACCGAAGCGGCACGCAAAATGGAAGAAAAAGGAATCAGTGTTGAAGTGATTGACCTTCGTACATTAATTCCGTGGGATAAAGAGACAGTGTTCAACTCCATCCGTAAAACGGGTAAAGTTCTTGTTGTTCATGAAGACACGAAGACTGGCGGATTTGGCGCCGAAATCGGTATGCAGATTGCGGAAGATTGTTTTGAGCATCTTGATGCACCTCTTGCACGTGTTGCAGCACTTGATGCTCCCATACCGTTTGCACCTGCATTGGAAAATGCCGTACTTCCGCAAGAACATCATATTACAAGCGCATTGGAAAAATTAGCTGCGTATTAATTTTTAGATGATGTTCAGATTATGAAAATGTATAAAAATATTGCTCGGATATTTAAGATTGGTGAAGAACCAAGTGATACTGAATATTGGGCAAAAAAGAGTTTTCGTGAACGGGCGATTGCGATTGAATTTTTACGGCAAACGAAAAGTGATAAACAAAATGGAAATAGAACTAAACGAAAACTTCAAAGAGTTTATCGAGTTATTAAACGCAAAAAAAGTTAAATACCTTGTAGTGGGTGGATTTGCGGTAGGTTTATATGGATATCCAAGATATACCGGAGATTTTGATGTTTGGGTGCAGCCGGATTTAGAAAATGGCAAAAAAGTAATTAGCGTGTTAAAAGAGTTTGGTTTTGGATCTCTGAAAGTATCAGAAAAAGATTTTTTAAGTGATGATCTTATTCTTCAGTTTGGTTATCCTCCATTGAGAATAGACGTTCTCACTGGGATTAGCGGTGTAGTTTTTTCTCAATGTTATTTAAGAAGAAAGCGAACAAAACTCGGCGGTTCTTGGATTAGTTTAATTCATTTGACTGATTTAATGATAAATAAAAAAAATACAGGCCGACCTGAGGACTTGTTTGATGTAAAAAAATTGGAACAAATTAAATTGAATGGAAAAAAGAATACTAAAAAGAAAAGATAAAAAAAAAGACTCGCTCTCTCGTGAACAATACCTTCAGCTCTATTACTTTATGCGTTTGACGCGAGAGTTTGAAGAATCGATCCTAAAACTCTATCGCCAGGGGAAAATCATCGGCGGAGCGTACACCGGAAACGGTAATGAAGCGACAGCTGTCGGTAGTGCATTTGCGTTAGAGAGACAAGATTATCTTTTTCCGATGCATCGCGACATGGGTGCTCATCTTGTGAAAGGACAAACGCTTCGGCATTTAATGCTGCAGCATTTAGCGCGCGGAAATTCCTTATCCAAAGGAAGAGATGGCACGGGACATTATGCTGACCCGGCGTTACGAATTTACGGCAATATCAGTCATCTCGGTGCGATGGTTCCAATGGCTGTCGGTGTTGCGCTTGCAAGTAAATTGCGAAAAGAAAAAGCGGTGGCATTAACGTATATCGGCGATGGCGGAAGTAATGTCGGCGATATTCATGAATCGTTGGCAATGGCTTCGGTAATGAAACTGCCATTGATCTTGATTATTGAAAACAATCAATTTGCTTACTCGACTCCAGTTGCCAAACAAAAAGCGATGGAGAAATATTCTGATCGGGCAAAAGGATATGGAATTCCAGGATACACGATCGATGGAACAGATCTCGAATTGGTCTATAAAACATGTAAAGAAGCTGTTGAACGAGCAAGAGCAGGAGAGGGACCCACATTGATCGAATCTGTTACGATGAGAATGCATGGCCATTCTGCTCATGATGGTGCAGAATATGTTCCAAAAACATTACTAACGGAATGGAAAAAGAAAGATCCAGTTCAACGAATTGAGAAACTGCTTTTAGATAAAAAGATTTTGACGCCGAAGCTTAAAGAAGAGTACGAGAAAAAAGTTTTAGCTGAACTGGAAGATGCTACACAATTTGCGGTTGAATCTCCTTATCCACCTGCAGAAGATGCAGCTGTCGGTGTGTATGCTGATTAAATTGAACTTATAGATAAAAAATATTTTGGCCAATATTACGTATATCGAAGCAATTTCTAAAGGACTCTGGGAAGAGATGGAGCGAGATCAATCTGTATTTCTTCTTGGCGAAGATATTGGTCCATTCGGAGGAGCGTTCAAAGTAACAAAAGGATTCTTAGATCATTTTGGTGAAAGTCGAGTTGTTGATACAGTGCTTGCAGAAACAGCAATCCTCGGTGCGGCAACCGGTGCAGCTGTGGTAGGAATGCGTCCTGTTGCGGAAATGCAGTTTGCTGATTTTGTGACGACTGGATTTAGTCAATTAGTGAATAACACTGCTTCTATCCATTATCGATGGCATATTCCATGTCCCATGGTGGTACGGTTGCCGAGTGGTGCAGGAATTCACGGCGGGCCGTTTCACTCGCGAAATCCCGAAGCGTGGTTTTTCCATCAACCTGGATTTAAGATTGTTGCTCCATCAACACCTTACGATGCAAAAGGATTAATCAAAACAGCTATCCGAGATAATAATCCTGTTCTTTATCTTGAACACAAACGATTGTACCGCCATATTAAAGGCGAAGTGCCGGAAACGGATTACATTGTTGAAATCGGAAAAGGAGATGTGAAACGAGTTGGTTCCGATATTTCTGTGATTACGTATGGATCCATGGTCCACATGGCATTGGAAGCTGCTGATGTGTTACAGAATGAACATGGTGTGAGTGTGGAAGTGGTTGATCTTCGAAGTCTAATGCCGCTCGATACCGAATTGATTTACGCATCCGTTCGAAAAACCGGTAAAGTATTGATTGCACACGAAGACACCATCACTGGAGGAATTGGCGGAGAAATTTCTGCATTGATATCGGATAATTGTTTTCAACATCTGGATGCACCGGTCAAACGAATCGGTGCGATTGATACACCAACGCCGTACAGTCCCACGCTTGAGGAATTTTTTCTTCCCAACACAAAAAAGGTTGTAATAGCGTTGAAGGAGCTGGCTGCATTTTAATATTTTTTTGGGATTTGAGATTGAGAATTTGGAATTTTCCAACACGTATTTATAGAAAGTAAACAATTATGGCTTTAGTTGATGTGATCATGCCTCAAATGGGCGAAAGCATTGCCGAAGGAACGATCTCCAAATGGCATAAAAAAGTCGGCGACAAAATCGCGAAGGATGAAACTCTCCTTGAAATCAGCACGGACAAAGTCGATTCTGAGATTCCTGCACCTGCCGCAGGTATCATTGCAGAATTATTATTTCAGGAAACGACAACGGTCGGCGTCAACACCGTCATAGCGCGGATTAATACTGATGTGAATGCATCCGTCAGTTCTTCCGCTTCAGTTCCATCTGCACCGAAACCGGCGTCAGTTCCTGCACAGTCTGTGGCAGCTCCGCAGCAATCACAGCCTGCTGTTTCCGGTGGTGTATTGGTAGATGTGATCATGCCTCAAATGGGTGAGAGCATTGCCGAGGGAACAATTTCCAAATGGCATAAGAAAGTCGGCGATAAAATTGGTAAGGATGAAACACTTCTTGAAATTAGTACGGACAAAGTTGATTCTGAGATTCCAGCACCCGCCGCAGGAATTGTTGCTGAGTTATTATTTCCCGAACAAACCACTGTTGGTGTTAACACGGTCATTGCAAAAATTTCAACAGGCGTTGGAACTGTTGTTTCGGCCTCTGCTCCAGTATCAAAACCCGCTCCTACGGTTGAATCAAAGCCTGTTGTCAACACTCATCCAGTTGTTTCAGTACAACAACACAATGCACAAGAACAAATTTCTTCAGACCGATTTTATTCTCCATTAGTAATGAACATTGCTCGTACTGAAGGTATATCATTAAGTGAACTTGAAACAATTCCCGGTACAGGATCGAATGGACGAGTTTCTAAAAATGATATTCTCGCCTATGTGCAGCAGAAAAAAAGTGGACATGCTTCAGCACCGATTCAACGTGTTGTAGCACCAGTTGCAACACCATCGTTCAAACCAGCACAGCCAATTACGTATCCTGTCGGTCGTGTTGAGTTGATCAAGATGGATACAATGCGAAAAGCGATTGCGGAACATATGGTGCGTAGCAAGCATACGTCGGCACATGTCGGCTCACTTTCAGAAGCCGATTTGACTACAGTCGTGAAATTCCGTGAAAAAAATAAAGCGGCTTTTGAGAAACGGGAAGGATTCAATTTAACATACACGCCGTTCTTTCTTGAAGCGGTTGTAAAGGCTATTAAAGATTTTCCGATGTTAAATTCTTCGGTGGATGGAGATACAATCATCATTCGCAAGGATGTCAATCTTGGTGTTGCGGTTGCACTTGAAAATGGATTGATCGTTCCCGTAATCAAAAATGCTGAACAAAAGAATCTTGCTGGAATTGCACGTTCGCTGAATGATCTTGCAACCCGTGCCCGCAACAAAAAATTATTACCGGATGAAGTAACCGGAGGCACATTCACTGTTACCAATCCCGGCGGATACGGAAATTTATATGGATTCCCGATTATCAATCAACCGCAAGTTGCTATTCTTGGAGTTGGTGCGATCAAAAAACGTCCGGTGGTAATTGATGACGCGATCGCTATTCGTTCAATGGTCTACATTTCTATGTCGTACGATCACAGGATTGTTGATGGCGCTCTCGGTGGAATGTTTATGCAAAAAGTGGTGTATTATTTAGAAAATTTTGATGTATCACAGGCGATATAATAATGGAAATTGTCATTCAAGAAATACCGGCTGTTGAAGAACCAAAACAGTCTGCTGTTCGAAAACCGGAATGGTTAAAAGCGCGTGTTCCCGGCGGTGAAAATTATTCCCGTTTGAAGAATATGATCGACGAACGGAAACTACACACAGTCTGTGAAGAAGCACGCTGTCCGAATATGGGTGAATGTTGGAATTCCGGTACTGCAACGTTTATGATTCTCGGTGATACGTGTACACGCAGTTGCGGATTCTGTAATGTGAAGACCGGTAAGATGCATATTGTGGACGAAGATGAACCGCGTCGTGTGGGTGAAGCAGTTGCGTTAATGAAATTGCGCCATGCAGTGATTACCTCAGTCAATCGTGATGAATTGTTCGACGGTGGAGCACATATCTTTGCAAATACTATTCAAGAAATTCGGAAACGTTTACCGTTGTGCAAAGTAGAAGTGTTGATTCCGGATTTTATGGGAAGCGAAGAGGCATTAAATATTGTGCTCAACGCTCAACCCGATGTGCTCAATCATAATATTGAAACTGTTCCGCGGTTGTATCGAACAGTTCGTCCGCAGGCACATTATCATCGTACATTGGAATTGTTGGAACGGGCGAAGCACCGTGGATTTACAACTAAGACCGGCATTATGGTGGGCCTTGGCGAAACAGCGGAAGAAGTAATCGAAGTGATGGCAGATCTCCGAGCAGTAGAATGTGATATCTTTACCATTGGACAATATTTGCAACCGACGAAAAATCATTTGTCGGTAGATCGGTACGTCCATCCCGACGAGTTTGCAATGTATCGTGTGAAAGGAATGGAAATGGGATTTAAACATGTTCAATCGAGTCCGCTCACGCGCAGCTCATATCACGCTGAAAAGCTCGTATAATTTTTTTACACAACTTCATCGAATACAATACTAGGGAAACATCTTTAATGAAAGACGAAAAAAAGAATACAAAACAACCGCGTTGGGCCGATCTTCATCTGTCCAATGAAAAATTAATTAAAATGTACCGCGATATGCTTCTCATTCGCCGGTTTGAAGAACGCGCTGCCCAAGAATATGGAAAAGGAAAGATCGGTGGTTTCTGTCACTTGTATATCGGACAGGAAGCAACCGGTGTCGGCGCTATCTCGGCTCTCCGCGAAGATGATTTTATTTACACCGCATATCGCGATCATGGTCTGGCACTTGCACGTGGTATGGAGTCCAAAGGTTGTATGGCAGAATTATTCGGTAAAGCAACCGGTGTATCAAAAGGAATCGGTGGTTCGATGCATTTTTATGATCTCTCAAAAGGATTTATGGGCGGTTGGGGAATTGTCGGCGGGCATCCTCCGCTTGCAGCAGGTTCGGCATTTGCAACAAAATATCAAGGTAAAGATTCTGTTACGATCTGTTTCATGGGTGAAGCATCAACGAACCAAGGTGTGCTTCATGAGACATTGAACATGGCTCAGTTGTGGAAGCTTCCGGTGATATTCATTTGTGAAAACAATGGTTATGGTATGGGAACAGCAATTTCCCGCGCTATGGCAGGTGAACATCTTTATGATAAAGCAGCTGGTTATGAAATGGCTCGTGGTGCAGTGAACGGTATGGATGTGATTGAAATGTATCGCGAAATGTCTATCGCTATTGATCGCGCACGGAAAGAAAATCTTCCGACATTTTTGGAAGCACGGACATATCGCTTCCGCGGTCATTCCATGTCCGATCCGGGACAATATCGAACGAAAGAAGAGATTGAAGAATATAAAAAACGGGATCCGATTGAAACATTCGGCAGAGATTTGATTGCCGAAGGTGTTTTGAAAGAATCCGATATTGAAGCGATGGAAGAAGTGATTAAAAAAGAAGTCCATGAAGCAGTAGAGTTTGCTGATGCAAGTCCGCAGCCCTCATTGGATGTGTTGTTTGATAATATCTATGCATAATTAATTAATCAGGTGTAGCCATAATTAAGGTGGACTACACCTTTCTAACAAAGGAAAGACAATGGCAGTTTTACAAATACGTGAAGCAATCAATCAGGCTATCGATGAAGAAATGAGTCGCGACACGGGAGTGTTCATCATGGGTGAAGAGGTTGCTCAATACAATGGTGCATATAAAGTAACACAAGGACTCTGGAAAAAATATGGCGATAAGCGAGTGATTGATACTCCAATTACCGAAGCTGGATTTGCCGGTATCGGTATCGGTGCGGCGATGACGGGAATCGGTGTTCGTCCGATTGTGGAAATGATGACATGGAATTTTGCAATCCTTGCGTTTGATCAGATTATGAACCATGCTGCAAAAGCACGATACATGTCTTCCGGTCAATTTAAAGTTCCCATCGTTTTTCGGGGACCGAACGGTCCTGCACATATGCTTGGTGCACAGCATTCACAAGCGCTGGAATCGATGGTTGCCCATGTTCCAGGATTAATTGTGATGACTCCGTCAACTCCGTATGATGCAAAAGGAATGTTGAAGACTGCCATCAGAGATGATAATCCAGTGATCTTCATGGAAAGTGAAATGATGTATGGAATAAAAGGAGAAGTGCCTGAAGAAGAATATCTCATCCCGATCGGAAAAGGAGATATCAAACGCGAGGGAAGTGATGTTACGATCATTGCCTGGACGAAAATGGTTGCTGTTGCATTAAAAGCGGCTGAAGAACTTCAGAAAGAAGGAATCAATGCCGAAGTGATCGATCCCCGCACCATTCGACCGCTGGATGAAGATCTCATTCTCGAATCGGTGAAAAAAACAAATCGCTGCGTTATCGTCGAAGACTCATGGCCATTTGCCAGCGTCGGAACGGAAATTGCGCATCGCATTCACACCAAAGCGTTCGACTATCTTGACGCACCGGTGGAAAAAATCAACAGCGCAGATATTCCGATGCCGTATGCCGAGAATCTCGAGCACGAAGCATTGCCGAGTCCGGAAAAAGTTATTGCTGCAGTAAAAAAAGTATTATATCGTTAATTCGTTACACCTGGCAGGTCTTGAAGACCTGCCAGGTGTTAATACCAAAGGAAAATTATGGCAACAAAAATGTTAATGCCAAAACTGAGTGACACCATGGAAGAAGGTGTTATTCTAAAATGGCGGAAAAAAGAAGGCGAATCGATCAAGTCCGGCGATATTCTTGCGGACATTCAATCCGACAAAGCGGATATGGAACAGGAAGCATATGATTCAGGAGTGATTCTGAAATTATTTGCAAAAGAAGGGGAGGGAGTAAAAGTTGGTGCTCCGTTGGCGATCATCGGAAAAGCAGGAGAAGATATTGCTGCTCTTCTTGCGGAATCTTCACCGGTAGCACCTGCACCGAAACCGGAAACAACTCCGACAGTAAATGCTCCTTCAGTTGCACCGGCGTATATTCCCGCACCTGCTCCGGCTCCCATTATTAATGCAGATGCGCGTGTTAAAGCATCTCCGCTTGCAAAAAAGATTGCTCAGGAAAAAAATATTGATCTTCGCACAGTCGCAGGGAGTGGACCATTTGGCAGAATTGTGAAGGCAGATGTGGAAGGAAAGAGTGGCTCATCCATGCCGCGAAAAGTTCTTGCACCGATGCAAACTAAAGAGATTCCGCTCTCCATGATGCGAAAAACGATTGCAAAGCGTCTTCTGGAAAGCAAAAATACAATTCCGCATTTCTATCTAACGATAGAAATGAATATGAAACGGGCAATGGATTTCCGTTCATCATTCAACGATGTAACCGGAACCAAGATCAGTTACAATGATATCGTTATGAAAGCTGTTGCACTTGCGCTTCGAGAAAACCCAAAGGCAAATAGTTCTTTCTATCCAGAGAAGATAGTGCAACATGGACGTATTGATGTGAGTGTTGCCGTGGCTGTTGATGAAGGTCTGATCACTCCCGTAATTCGCAATACGGATCAAAAGACGCTGCTGGAAATTTCGTCTGAGACAAAAGAATTAGCAAAGCGTGCTCGTGAAGGAAAATTGAAACCGGAAGAGTTCACGAATGGAACATTTACCGTGAGCAATCTTGGAATGTATGATATTGAAAACTTCGCCGCCATTATCAATCCTCCGGAAGGTGCAATTCTCGCCATTGGCTCAATCATTGAAAAACCGGTGGTTGAGAATGGTCAAGTTGTAGCCGGTCATACGATGAAAGTAACAATGTCTTGCGATCATCGGGTTGTTGACGGTGCAATCGGAGCACAGTTTTTACAATCATTCAAGAAGATCATAGAAAACCCTTTGCTGTTAGTGATTTAATTTGATCATGGTGTTATTCAAACTAACGTCATTCTGTCGAACGATAGAATGACGTTGTTGTTTCTCCCTCTTCCTTTTGCAAGCCATTCTATTGACAATCCGCACGGAACTTCTTAACATAGCCTACATTTTTGTATTTTCGTAATCACCATTCACTGAAAAGGAGCGTTTATGTCTCGTATCGTCAGAGGTGGTCTCATCCAATGTTCTATCGCAACATCCAACGACCAACCGATCCCCAAAATTAAAAAAGCAATGATTGACAAACACATTCCCATGATAGAGAAGGCGGGAAAAGAAGGGGTGCAAATTCTTTGTTTGCAGGAAGTGTTTAACGGCCCTTACTTTTGTGCAGAACAAAAAACAAAATGGTATGAGATGACGGAAAAAATTCCGGATGGTCCGACGATCAAATTGATGCAGAAATATGCAAAGAAATATAAAATGGTAATGATCGTTCCCATCTATGAAATTGAAATGGAAGGTGTTTATTATAATACGGCAGCAATCATCGATGCTGATGGAACATATCTGGGTAAATATCGCAAGCACCACATTCCTCAAGTGGAACCCGGATTTTGGGAGAAATTTTATTTCAAACCGGGAAATCTCGGCTTTCCCGTCTTTAAGACGAAATATGCAGATATTGGCGTCTATATTTGTTATGACAGGCACTTTCCTGAGGGGGCCCGCATTCTGGGATTAAACGGTGCAGAGATCGTCTTTAATCCATCTGCAACGGTTGCCGGTCTTTCGGAATATCTGTGGGAATTGGAACAACCGGCACACGCTGCAGCCAATGGATATTTTGTCGGTGCAATCAATCGTGTGGGGACGGAAGAGCCGTGGAAGATTGGAGAATTTTATGGTAAGAGTTATTTTTGTTCTCCGCGTGGAAAAATTCTAAAGCAAGCCAGCCGCGATAAAGATGAACTTGTCATTTGTGATTTGGATATGAAAATGATCCAAGAAGTCCGTTCTGTCTGGCAATTCTATCGTGACCGTCGCCCGGAAGCGTACGGAAAGATTACAGAGTTGAAAGACTAACCAAAAAATGATTCATGGTTTCATGTTTCAAGATTCAAGTCACACAAATATATCCTGAGACATGAAACCTGAATCCTGCGACTTTAATATCTATATCCAAGAAGGAATTTAATCCGATGTCCGAAAAATTAACTTCACAAGAAGTTGTCGAGATCACCGCAAAACACACCTACGGCACCTGGCGCAAACAAAAAGGATGGACACCGCTCCACATTGTGGATGCTGAAGGATGTTTTTTTACCGATGCAAGCGGGAAACGATATTTTGATTTCTCATCACAATTGATGTGTGTTCATCTTGGTTACAAGAATGCAGCAGTAATTAAAGCAATTGAAGATCAAGCGAAATCACTTGCATACATTGCTCCCGGATTTGCCACAGACATTCGAGCAGAGTTAAGTAAACTACTCCTTGAAGTACTGCCAAAAGGTTTGGAGAAATTCTTTTTTACCACGTCAGGAACGGAAGCTAACGAAGCGGCATTTAAAATTGCTCGAATGTACACCGGCAAAACGAAAATCATTGCCCGGTATCGATCGTATCATGGATCGACAATGGGATCGATCGCTGCCACCGGTGATCCTCGCCGATGGGCAATGGAACCTGCTGGGAAAGTTCCTGGTGTTATCTTCTCTCCGGAAGTGAACTGCTTCGATTGTCCGATTAAACATACCTATCCCGGATGCGGAATTGCTTGCGCTGATTATCTTGAACATATGATTGAAAACGAAGGTGATGTTGCTGCAGTGTTGGTGGAACCTGTCGTAGGAACGAATGGCATACTGATTCCTCCAAAAGAATATTTTCCAAAAATAAGGGAGATTTGTGACAAACATAATGTCCTTCTCATTGCTGATGAAGTAATGACTGGTTGGGGAAGGACTGGAAAATGGTTTGCCATGGATCATTGGGGAGTTCAGCCTGATATTCTTGTTACGGCAAAAGGGATCACAACAGCATATATGCCACTGGGATTATGCGCTACAACGATGAAGATCGCATCGTTTTTCGATGATCATTTCTTTTCTCATGGACACACCTACGAAGCGCACCCGTTGACCCTTGCACCGGCGATTGCTTCCATCAACGAATTTAAAAGAATGGATCTGATCAATCGTTCTGCCGAGATGGGTGAATATCTCGGTATGAAATTAAATGAACTTAAATCGAAACATCCATCTATTGCCGATGTCCGTGGACTTGGGCTTTTCTGGGCAGTGGAATTAATGAAGAATAAAAAAACGAAAACATACTTCAACACTTATAAAGACAAGGTAAGCGGCGTGCAATCAGTTGTGGAAAAAATTTCTGCGCAAATGATGAAAAATGGAGTGTATTTGCAGGCATGGGTGAGTCACTTTGTTATTGCTCCACCGTTGATCGTAACGAGAGAAGAGCTCGACAGCGGTCTTGCAGTGTTCGATGAAGCGTTAAAGATTGCGGATGAGCTTGTAGAACAGTAAAAAGAGATTCAGGCCTCATGTTTCAAGATTCAAACATTCTAAAATTTTTGAGATTAGTATGGATGGAGGATATCACAAACTGGAGATTTACAATATCTCTCACAATGTAGGTGTGAAGATTCATGAGATGACATTACAACTTCCAAAGTTTGAAATGTATGAAGAAGGGAGTCAAATTCGGAGATCATCTAAATCTGTTTCATCGAATATTGTGGAAGGTTTCGCCTTGCGGAAATACAAAAATGAATTTCTCCATTATTTGTATAGAGCTTATGGTTCTAGTGAAGAGTCACTTGAACATTTGCGATATCTTTTTGAAACTAAATCTATGGTAGATGAAAAACAGTTTAACGATCTAGAGATAGAAATCTTAAAACTAAATGGGAAACTATTTCGATTTATTCAATCTGTTGAAAAGGATCATGATACACCCGCATTTCTTAAAGAATCCGAAGTCGAATATCGTTCTGAATCTTGAATCATTAAACATGAATCAAAAACTTATTTAGCATATGGTGTTTCTATGAACAACCCCGCCTCAAAACTTTCTCACAAACAGTATGAGCAAAATTTTGCCGAACTAAAACCGGCATTAACCGACGTTGCCGCTCTTGCTGAAGCTAATCGATGTCTTTATTGTTACGATTCTCCCTGCATGACTGCTTGTCCCACACACATTGATATTTCCATGTTCATCAAAAAGATCACCACTGATAATATGAAAGGATCAGCACGGACCATTCTTTCTTCAAATTGGGTTGCGATGACTTGTGCAAAAGCTTGTCCGGTGGATGTTCTCTGCGAAGGAGCATGTGTGTATAATGCAAAAGGAGAGAAACCGATCCAGATCGGAAGATTGCAGCGTCATGTAATGGATTGGTATGTGGAGAATGGAATGCCGAAGTTATTTACTCCATCGGCAAAGAACGGAAAATCAGTCGGTATTATCGGAGCCGGTCCTTCCGGACTTGCATGCGCCGCTGAATTGTCGCTCCTCGGATTTGATGTGACAATCTATGAAGCACATAAAGTTCCCGGCGGACTTGATACTCACGGTATCGCTCCGTATAAGATGATGCAGCAGGATAGTCTTAATGAAGTGAAGATGATTAAAAATTTGGGTGCGAAGATAAAAACGGGTATTCTTATCGGCAAAAATATATCAATAGAAAAATTGGAAAAACAACACGATGCTATTTTTATCGGTTCAGGACTCCCGAAACCGACCGAATTGCATATTTCAGGGGAGGAGTTAATTGGTGTCCGGAATGCGCTCGATTTTGTGGAAGATGTAACGACCCGTAAGTGGGGATCGGTGAAGGTTGGGAAACGAGTTGCAGTGATTGGTGCAGGAAATACTGCAATCGATGCTGCTACGGAAGCGAAACGGCTTGGCGCTGAAGAAGTGTTTATGGTCTATCGCCGCGGCAGAGAACAAATGTCCGCTTATGATTTTGAATACGATCTTGCAAAACGGGACGGCATCACATTTTATTTTCACGCCCAACCAAAAAAGATCATCGGAAAGAAGAACGTTGAAGCATTGGAATGTATTGAAACGAAAATTATCAACGGAAAAGTGAAACCGATTCCCCGTTCGGAGTTCAAAATTCAAGTAGATATGGTGATTAAAGCTGTCGGACAAAATATTGATGAATCGTTTTTTGGCATGATTCCAAAACTGAAAGTAAAGAATGGAATGGTTGTCGTCGATGCAAAATCGTATCAAACAACGAATCCAAAATACTTCGCCGGCGGTGATTGCATCAATGGCGGCAAAGAAGTGGTGAATGCTGCGTATGATGGTAAACGTGCGGCGTATGGAATTCATAATTATATTTTCGAAAAGAAAAAATAATTATTCCCTGATTCATGTCTCACGATTCAGGATTCAAGAATACTTTTTGAAATGTGAATCATGAACCTGTTCTTTAACAGCTTTTCCTTTTTTTATTTTTGAGGTTACCATGGTCGATCTTTCAATCAACTGCGCCGGAATCAAATCTCCAAATCCTTTTTGGTTAGCTTCTGCACCGCCGACGAATTCGGGATATCAGGTCTGCAAAGCATTCGAAGCAGGATGGGGCGGAGCTGTCTGGAAAACAATCGGTGCACCGGTAATGAATGTGGTCAATCGATATGGTGCGGTGGATTACAACGGACAGAAGATTATTGGGTTGAATAATATTGAATTGATCAGCGATCGTTCAATCGAAATTAATCTGAAAGAAATTGCCGAGACAAAAAAGTTGTGGCCGGATCGCGCAATTGTGGCTTCATTGATGGTTGAATCCGACAGGCAAATATGGCACGACATTGTTAAACGAACGATTGATTCTGGTGCCGATGGCATCGAGTTGAATTATGGCTGTCCCCATGGAATGAGCGAACGCGGAATGGGTTCTGCTGTAGGACAAGTGCCGGAGTATTGCACGATGATTACTGAGTGGGTAACGGAAGTTTCCACAATTCCTGTTTTGGTCAAACTTACGCCAAATGTAACGGATATTCGTTTTCCAGGACGCGCTGCTAAAAAAGGAAAAGCGGACGGAATTTCCCTCATCAATACTATCAATACAATAATCGGTGTCAATCTGGATACGTTTCAAATTGAACCGTCGCGAGGAGGAAAAGGTGGTCATGGCGGCTATGCCGGTCCTGCCGTTAAACCGATTGCATTGAATATGGTTTCTGAAATTGCTCGTGATCCCGAAATTAACCTGCCGATTTCAGGAATGGGAGGGATATCGAATTGGAAAGATGCATTAGAATTTATTCTACTTGGTGCCACAAGTGTCCAAGTCTGTACTGCAGCAATGCATTACGGTTTCCGTATCGTTGAAGATATGATTGATGGAACGACCAATTGGATGGAAGAAAAAGGATATACTTCGTTAGATCAAATCCGTGGTAAAGCGTTGCCTAACATTGGAAATTTTGGCGACATGAACTTGCTGTCGAAACATGTTGCGCACATTAACGAAAGTAAATGTATTCAATGCAATCTGTGTTACATTGCATGTGAAGATACCGCTCATCAATGCATCGATCTGTTGACGAAGAAGGGAAAACAACAGCCGACCGTGCGAGAATCCGATTGCGTTGGGTGCCGATTGTGTTACATTGTTTGCCCTGTTGAGAATTGCATTACCATGGAACAAAAAGATAACGGAAAAAATTCAAAGACGTGGAATGAGCTTGTTCAGGAGTTGCCACAGCCGATGACCATGGATGACCTGAGAAAATTCCAGCACAAGCACGGAATTGATGTGCATTAAAAAACAAATTGATTCATGATTCACGATTCAGGTGGCAGGAAAAGAAACAGTATTTTTATAAGCGATTTATTTTTCAAAGAATGCTCTTTATACCATTTCTCATGAAGCTTGAATCCTGAAACATGAACCACCAACTTCGAACTTTTTTTATTGAGGCTATCTTATGTCAATCCTAATTAAAAACGGAAGAATTATCACCGCAGACGAAGATTTCGTCGCCGATGTTTTCGTTGAAGGTGAAACAGTTTCTCTGATAGGAAAAAACCTACAGGTAAAAGCGGACAAGACGATTGACGCAACAGGAAAACTTGTCATGCCCGGCGGTATTGATCCTCATGTTCATCTGGACATGCCGTTTATGGGAACATTCTCCAGTGACAATTATGCCACCGGAACAAGTGCTGCACTCTTTGGCGGGACGACCATGGTGATCGATTTCGTGCTTCAGAAGCAAGGGAAATCTCTATATCACGCTCTGGAGGAATGGCGGGGACGATCCAATGGAAAAGCAGCATGCGATTATTCATTTCATATGGCGGTGACAGATTTTAATGAAAGCACAAAAACTGAAATTGAAAAGATGGTGAATGACGAGGGAATTACATCCTTTAAAACATTCATGGCCTACAAAGGTGCGCTGATGATTGATGATCGTCAAATGGTTGGATTGATGCAGGAAGTGAAGAAGCAGGGCGGTATGGTAACAGTTCACGCAACCAATGGTGATATGATTGATTTTCTTGTGGCAAAACATCGTGCTGAAGGAAAACTTGCGCCGCTGTATCATTATTTGTCGCAGCCGGAGATTACCGAAGCGGAAGCCTCGGGGCGTTTTTCCGATATGGCATATTATACCGGTGTTCCTGCATACATTGTTCATATGACGTGTGAAGGAGCACTCAATCAAGTTCGAAGAGTTGCCGCTAGGAATCAGCGAGTGTATGGGGAGACATGCATTCAATATCTTATTCTGGATGCTTCTCTGTATGAACAAAATTTTGAAGGGGCAAAGTGGGTCATGTCGCCGCCACTTCGACAAAAGAAAGATCAAGAATCTTTATGGGGAGGAATCAATCAAGGATCGGTGCAAGTTGTTGCAACTGATCACTGTCCTTTCAAATGGGAACAAAAATTGATGGGGAAAGATGATTTTTCGAAAATTCCAAATGGTGCACCAGGAATAGAACACAGAATGGAATTACTTTTTTCTGAAGGAGTAAACAAAGGACGAATCTCATTAAATAAATTTGTCGAAGTCACCTCGACCAATGCTGCAAAAATTTTCGGAATGTTCCCGAGAAAAGGATGTGTGGCAGTCGGTTCGGATGCGGATATTATCATTCTTGATCCAAATGAAGAACATATACTTTCCGCAAAGACACATCACATGAATGTGGATTATTCCGGATATGAAGGATGGAACATGAAAGGGAAGGTCAAATCTGTTTTGATGCGCGGCCAGGTTGCAATCGAAAACAATCAGATCAATGTAAAACCGGGTTATGGAAAATTTATTAAACGAAATAAAGTGAATGGAATAATTTGAGTTTTATGCGATGGAGGCCACTTTTGAGGTAGTCTCCATCGTAGATCATTAAACCTACCAAATCAAAAACTCTATGTTCAATTTTCTCTCCTCCGAACTTGTCGAAACTGATTATACTTCGATTGGTAAAAGTTCACTAATCAATCACGATCTCGCGCCGACAACGATTGCACAACGCAAGTGGGGAACGTATAATATTGCTGCATTGTGGATTTCGATGTCAGCATGTATTCCAACCTACATGTTAGCCTCCGGATTAATTGCAGAAGGGATGAATTGGTATCAAGCGGTGATTACAGTATTTTTAGGAAATGTGATTGTACTGGTTCCAATGATTCTGAATGCGCATGCCGGGACGAAATATGGAATTCCTTTTCCTGTTTATTGCCGCGCATCATTCGGAGTGTTAGGCGCAAATATTCCGGCGCTGCTTCGCGCATTTGTTGCCTGCGGCTGGTTCGGAATTCAAACATGGATCGGTGGCTGGGCAATTTATAAAATCTTTACAATTTATATTCCTGCATGGGATGCGCTGCCAGTGTGGATTGCCGGGATTAACATTGCTCAGTTCGGTTGTTTCATGTTCTTTTGGGGGATCAATATATTGGTGATTTACAAGGGGATTGAATCGATTCGATTTTTGCTCGACATTAAAGCGCCGCTCTTAATCATTTTAGGATTGGCGCTTCTCGCATGGGCGTATCAGCAGGCTGGTGGATTTGGACCTATGCTTTCGCAACCATCGCAATTTGTTTCCGGCGGAGTAAAGGAAGGGCAATTCTGGATGGTTTTCTTTCCATCACTGACAGGAATGATTGGATTTTGGGCAACACTATCGTTAAACATTCCGGATTTCACACGCTATTCCAAAACGCAGCGAAGTCAAATGCTTGGACAAATGATTGGACTTCCATTGACGATGGGCTTGTATGCATTTATTGGTGTTGCAGTAACTTCCGCTACCATAGTGATCTTCGGTGGATTTCCAATCTGGGATCCGATCATATTGATTACCAAATTCACGAATCCCATTGTGCTCGCAATTTCCTTATTCGCACTATGTCTTGCTACACTTGCAACAAATCTTGCGGCAAATGTTGTTAGTCCTGCAAACGATTTTGCCAATCTCTGGCCTTCAAAAATAACATTTCGTCTTGGCGGATTGATTACAGGAATTATCGGCATTCTCATTCAACCGTGGAAACTTGTGGCAGACCCGAGTGGATATATCTTTACCTGGCTTGTCGGATATTCGGCATTGCTTGGACCGATCGGAGGAATTTTAATCGCCGACTATTTTATTGTTCGGAAAACAAATCTCAAACCGCTCGATCTTTATCTTTCAACCGGTGACTATACATATACGAATGGGTTTAACATTGCGGCTGTAACTGCGTTGATCCTCGGAGTGCTTCCGAATATTCCGGGATTTTTAGGAACGATTAAGGTAATCGATCCTGCTTCAGTAGGGTCATTCCTTATGCATTTATATAATTATGCATGGTTTGTTGGTTTTGGTGTAGCATTTTTAATCTATGTTGTTTGGATGAAAAGAAAATAGCGTTGCAATGAGACGGTTAGCTGTAGGACACCTTAGAGGTCTCCTACAACTAACAGTAGAACAATTATTTCTTCTGATGTACTTCAATATTTCCGGAAACTGTTTTGATGTTCATCGTTCCGCTCCCATTACCGATTTTTCCCATGGCAATGAATCCTCCGCCGATCTCTTCCACTTCCACCGGCAAGTTTGTTATGACCGATCCGTAGGATGCCTTTAACTTTACGTCACCGATAAAATCGGGGAGCCTGACACTGACAGGACCATACTCATTAAAGATTTCTATCTTGGCAGGTTTAGTCAGGAGATCGATATCAATCTTGTTACTTTTGTTGGTGATTTCCACTGTTGAAGCGGAGAGCTGATCGATCTGAATATCTGCGTACTCATCCTTGATTATCACATTGCCGGTGATCCGTTTTCCATCAATGGAAGAGCTTTGCCCCGCTATTTTTATGTTTCCCTGAATGTTCTCCAATTCTATTTTTGAGTATGAGTCTTCAATCTTTACGTCGCGCGAACAATTGTAGATTGTGACATCTCCCGACATATTTCTCACGGAGATCGGATTTCCGGTTCCATTCACCGATTCGATGCTGATGTTGCTATAGGGAGCGTCAATATCGGCACCAAAAATCTCTTTCATTTGAATGGTTCCGCTTTGTGATTCAATTGATGTGGTTCCTCTCACTTTTTCCAGACGCATTTTGGAATATTTTGCATCGAGAATAACGTTTCCCCCTATATCATTCATTTCAATATGTCCACTCACACACAATACTGTTGCATTTTGTTTAATACTGTTGAGCGTAATAGTTGAATAACTTGCATCAGCATCCACTTGGCCGGTAAAGTTTCTGATGGAAATTGTTGAACTTGTTCCTTCAAGCGAAAGGCCGCCGCCGCTTTGCTCGATGGTGGTTTTCCCGTAATTATTTTCAATTTTTTTAATTGCGGAACAATTTTTAATGAATAAGGTATTTGAAACACCATACAATTCTAAAGACCCTTGGATTCCTTCAAGCGAATAATCTCCGTAGCGAAAGTCGGCAATCAGGGGATGTGATGCTGGGACATAGATTTCACCGGTTACTTTTAGGTTCGAATATGTGAAAAACTGTAAACTGAAAAGTTTCTTCCAAGAAAATCCCTCGTCACCTCTCTTCGATTGACGGAAAGAAACAATGACCCGTTCGCCAGTCTGCTCTTGGGTGACATCGACCGATTGAACATACTCTTGTTCATTCTCTTTATTTGAGGATGAATAATCCACCTTAATGTCAATCGCGATCTCATTTTTATCCCACGATTTTATAGTGAGCGATGCGCCGCTGAATCCCATTAATTCCACCGCTTGAGCATCCTTCACTGGTATTGTTTTTTTAATACTTTTTACTTCGGCGCTCAACAACATTACCGAGTACATCACTATGTATGCTATAATTTTCATAATACTATATCTCCTTGTTGTAACATCTCTTGTAATAATGTCAGTTTCATGTTGTATAATTCATGAAGCCTCTGACGTTTCAACGGCGACAGGTCGTGTGAATTGGTCTCTTGCCGTAATTGTTCAATCGCTTGGTTTAAATATTGCAGGCGCATCACACGAAGGGAGGCAAGATCGTTATTCGTGGTTGATGAAGAGGGGGTAGCGGTAGAATGGACAACAGCTTCAAATTCACGGATTGCGGATTGATAGGCTCGATCCATCCGGATCTCCTGCGGTTGTGTTGTCTCCATCAACATTTTAAATACTGAATAGATACCAATACTGGAGAACATGATGATAAATGAAGCGGCGATACCATAGATGAAACTTCGGCGATCAAAACGGTAACTGTTTGTTGTTGGCCAACTGCTTTTAGATATGCTGTCCCACATACCCTGTTTTGATTTTTCATCGGGAAGATCATTGTCAGTATAAAATTGTTTTGGATCGATCATGATTTTCTCCTTGTTACTTTCAATTGATTTCGCAGAATGTGTTTCGTCCGTGTCAATATCGTTCTGGATGTGCTCTCACCGATATTCAGCATAACGGCAATTTCAGCATGCGAATATCCTTCCACTTCATACAGAACGAACACTGCCCGTTTAGTCTCATCCAATTGTTCAAACAGTGTTCGCAATGTTGAATTCCATTCGATTGATTCATCTTCGATTTCAGCAATCGATTCATCTACCGTATCCATTTCGACAAATGGAATGATGGCATTTCTTCTGATATCGCTACGCATTTCATTTAATGCTATTTGGAACAACCACGTTTTGAACTTCGAACGATTGTTGAATGAGCCTAATCCTTCAAACGCTTTGATGAATGCACGTTGAACCAGCTCTTGAACATCGCTGTCGTTTTTTCTGAACTGCTTCAGAAAACGAAACAGGAGTTCGACATGATCATCATAAAGGATCTTGTATGCTTGTTTCTCTCCATTCCGTATTCGTGAAATAAGGACGGATTCTTCAGAAAGGCCTGTCTGGATTTCCATTCAATAGTTTGATGATTGAGGAGGGGAAAACGCTACACTAATTTTTATAAAAGGTACGGTTTATAATTCAAAAGAATTCAAAAAAAGTGGATAGCGGTAAGGATTTCTGGTGGAAATCGTACGTTATTGAGTTTCTTGTTGAAGCTCTTTGCGAATTCGTTCGATAGACACTTCGGCTTCCTGACGATCGACTCCAAGCCATTTACATGCTGTTTGAAGATCGTTAAACACAATCGCATTAAGAAACTGAGAGCGGGCAAGTTGTGTGAAAAAGCTGGAACGATTGAATTCTTTTCCCGCAACAATTGCAATCTTTCGGCCGAGGATTACTTCGGGATGTTGCGCAATAAAATCAACGACCTGTTTAATTTCTTCCTGGCCAATTGATATATCAGCAGAACCAATATGAATATCAACAATCTGTTTCACGGCTTGTTTAAAATCAGGTTCTACTATCAATTTCTTAACATTGTTCATCCATTGATCAAACGTTACATTGTGATGCCAAAGGGAAATAATGAGATTTTTTTCTTTTTGAATGTTGTATTGAATGCTCACAGTCATTTTTCCCTTCTATAGATTGCTGCCTGCCAAAGCATCATTGTTCGAGAATATGAACGTGTAAATCCCTGTTTCGTCAAAATGGTTTGAACATTGTTCCATTCATGCCAGTATGGTCTGAAACCTGATCGGAAAAGTTTTGCGAATGCAATCTCCAGAGTGAAAATAAGATGAACGATGAATGTATTCGAAGGGAAAATGAGAGCATAGATGGTATTTGTCTTTTTAGCGGATAATGAAATTAATCCTTCTAAATCTTCATAGCAACAAATCACTTTGTCCAACATTGTGATATCTGCGGAGGCAATCGAGCCGGCAATATTCAAAAAATCACCATGTTGATACGAAGTCTTTTGCTCGACGCTAAAATTTTTGGCAAATGCTTTTGCATGCCCAATCATTTCTTCAGACATGTCGACTCCAGTGGCAAACGACGCTCCACGCCGGAGAAGAGTCAAATGTAATTTTCCAACCCCGCTGCCGATATCGAGTATCGTTTTTCCTTCAAGTCCCTCTTTGCAAATCTCTTCAATCAAATAGTGTTGAATTCTTTCAAGCTTTCCCTTACGAAACGAACGGGCATACCGCTTTGAACGTTTCGAAAAGAATTTTCCGGTAGATTCTGAAATGGATGGTGTGGAACAGCAATTGGGCATAGTTATATTTTGAAGGTTGTTTTAATATGTCTCAAAATGGAATAAATCTCAACCGTGCCGGATTCCCAAATTGCTGATGGATTTATGGAGAATTTAGCGAGGACCTCTTGCAGCGACGATTCCCGAATAACAAGGAACACATTCCCTTGGTAGTCATGGACAATATTTGATAACGCTTCCGCCCATCCCGAATCTTGGAGTTCAAGCGGCCCCACTTCATCTATAATGACAATCTCGCACTCTTTGATAGCAGGAATGGAGAGAGCATCAAACCCAAATTGAAGTGCGTAAGGATAAAATTTGAATGGACCAGCAGTGATTCCTTTATCGGGTGCATCTATTCTGCAAAGTGGTATTCTTTTTTGCGTTCGAATATCGAAAAGATCGTACCCAAGCCGTTCAAGATTGTGCATTACTTTCAACTGTAAGATTCCACCAACTACATATCCGTCATTTTTTAATTTGTGAGATAGTTCTTCGACCAACGTAGTTTTTCCGCTGTCTTTCTCACCGGTAAGGACAAATATGTTCGACTCTTTGTTTTGTAGATTCATCTGTTGTTTTGCATGCGCAAGAATTTTAGCCATTGAATCTATAGGATGCTTAATAAACATTTTCTCCCGCTGCAGTTGCTCAATCATAAAGGGAAGAGATCCAAATGCAGCTTCTAAAGCTACTGACAAATTCTTTAGGTGTGATCGGAGAAAGAAATTGATGATGAGCGGATTGCGAAATTCAACGCTGATGGCCGCGAAAATTGAAACAACGAAAATCGCCCGAAAAAACATCTGAAGCCCGATGATCAGTCCCGCAGTTCTGTCCGAAAGAGAAAATTCCCCCAATACTAATCCGGCTGCGATCGAAACAACACCAATCTCGAACCAGAAGATCCACCGTTGAAATCTCTCTCGCAATTGAGCGTATTGTATGAAACAGAAGGGAATATAGAGAAGAAAATAAACAGATTGAATGATGAGTCCAACAGTAATGATGACGATGTGAAGAATAAGCAATGGTACAGAATATCGTTGACCGCTTGTAAATTCTTTTGGTGTATAGATTGGAGTACTGGCCGATATTTGGTGTTGAGTGTTTGAAATAGTTTGGGCTCGTCTCCCGATTGTCATGCCAACGATAGATGCCATGCCTCCAGAAAATAAGTTCACTCCGATAATAATCGCAATAACATCCACAGAGTCTATGGAAGCGATCCGTAAAGATTTCGATGCAAATTCAACAAGCTTATCGAACAAAATGGCAACGTTGGTTCCATACGTGAAGAGATAAGAGATTACTTTTTGGATGACAGGTGTTGTGCATGCAATAGCACCACCGAGTATATACCCTATCGAATTTCCGCCGATGAATCGTATGGCTATTTCTACGATCCAAGCTTCAAGAGTAATACCAATCATCGGTCCGAAAATCACGGAACTTGGAGAAACGGATTTCATAACAGCGCAAATCACCCCTGCCCGCCAGATGATTCCTTTTTCCTTCCATAAGGTGTGTCCGGCAATAAGTATTGAAATGCCGGCAAAGGAAAGGATCGTGCCCGTCAACGGAAATTTCATGTTATGAAGAAAACTTCCGAGAACGATCTCGACAGAGGCCCAAACACTGCCGAGCAGTGCGGCTTTCTGCCACCGATGGTGAACCAACGGCATTTGCTTCAATGGTGATTTCATAGTACGATCGCTAAATTTCCTGTGTTAATATAAAGATATCTTTCCAACGCACAAATTACTTTTCGGCGGTAAGATCATTTATCGCGTTGACCTCTATGAGTATTATCCTTACATTAATCGGCAGGAAAATCATCCATGGAAAAGAATAAAAAAGAATTTGTTCCTCCTCCGTATGTTTCCGGTGCACGATGTTTCATTTGTGGATCATCCTACAGCTATGGCAATATCCAAACTTGTCCCAAGTGCGGCAGTGAAGGAATTTTGGATATTCAATATGATTATGCAAAAATTTCAAAGCATGTCACTTCTTCCTCTCTAAACAATCGTCCACACAATCATTGGCGCTATAAAGAATTACTCCCAGTCTCTCCGGAAATTGATGTGCCTCATTTACAAGTTGGGTGGACTCCGGTATACGATATTCCTCGACTTGCCTCACACTTTGGAATAAAGAAATTATTTCTGAAAGATGACGGACGCAATCCGACAAGTTCATTTAAAGATCGTGCAAGTTCTGTCGGCGTGATGAAAGCCATTGAATTTGGATATGATACGATCGCCTGTGCATCAACAGGAAACGCCGCTTCATCCCTTGCCGGACTTTCAGCAGCGATTGGATTGAAGAGTTTTATTTTTGTTCCTCAACGCGCTCCTGAACCGAAAGTGACGCAGCTTCTTGTGTTCGGTGCGACGGTATTAAAAGTACAAGGAACGTACGAAAATGCATTTGATCTTTGCCGTGATGCATGTGAAAAATTCAGTTGGTATAATAGAAACAGCGGTACCAATCCTTTCCTGGTAGAAGGAAAGAAGACTGCCGGATTAGAAATTGCGGAACAGTGTGCGAGTGATCTTCCGGATTGGGTGGTTGTTTCGGTCGGCGATGGCTGCACCATCGGCGGGATTGGAAAAGGACTGCAAGAAATGAAACAGCTTGGATTCATCGATCGGGTTCCGCGATTGCTGGGGGTTCAAGCGGAAGGTGCAATGGCGATGGTTGATGCTTTCAAATCGGGAAAGGATCTTATTCCAAGCGAAACGAACACCATTGCCGATAGTATTGCTGTCGGAACGCCGCGCAATTGGCGAAGAGCAATACAGCAGATTACACTGTCGCATGGTGATATGATCGCCGTCTCGGATGATGAAATTCTTGAAGCAATGAACATCACTGCGCGTCTGGGAGGAGTTTTTGGTGAACCGGCTGGAGTGACTGCTTCGGCGGGTCTGAAGAAAGCACTGGAAAAGCATATCATCAAACCGAATGAATCTGCACTTATTATTGTTACCGGAAACGGATTGAAAGATATCCAATCTGCTAAAAAAGCGGCCGGAGATCCGATCAGTCTGCCGCCGACAATTGACGCGCTTGAAAAAGCACTGCAAAAATAAATTATTCCACGACATCGAATCAATTAAAATCTGAATGATAAACAAAGAAACAGCATACAAAAAAATATCTGATCTCGTTGATCGCTTTGAGAAACAATATGTTTCTTACAAGAATTCGGATTACAACGAAACGTTAACGCGAAGAGATTTCATCGATCCATTTTTTAAAGCTTTGGGCTGGGATATCGACAACGAACAAGGATTTTCAGAGGCATATAGAGAAGTGATTCACGAAGACAAAATTAAAATTGGCGGAGCAACAAAAGCTCCCGATTATTCGTTTCGCATTGGCGGCGGTAAACGGCTATTCTTTGTTGAAGCGAAAAAACCAAGCGTTGTTGTTAAAGATGACATTCTTCCTGCGTATCAGGTTCGACGGTATGGATGGAGTGCTAAACTTTCGATAAGTATTGTTTCTGATTTTGAAGAATTTGCTGTTTATGACTGTACAAAAAAACCAATTCCTACCGATAAAGCATCTGTTGCCAGGATAAAGTATCTCACGTTTCGTGATTATTTAAAAGAGTTTGATTTTATTTGGAACACGTTTTCAAAAGAATGTGTTTTTAAAGGGAGTTTTGACAAATTTGTACTCAGCACAGTCAATAAAAAAGGGACGGCAACGGTTGATAAAGATTTTTTACAGTCGTTAGACCGTTGGAGAACACTTCTTGCAACTTCGATAAGTTTAAACAACAAAGACCTTAACGAAGACGAAATAAATTTTGCCGTTCAGCAAACCATTGATAGAATTATTTTCTTACGTATTGCTGAAGACCGAAGTGTAGAGCCTTATGGGAACTTAAAAATTGCTTTAGAAAAAGGGGACTATTATCAAAACCTTTTCGGCATTTTTAAAGAAGCTGACGATAAATACAATTCAGGTTTATTTGATTTTAAGAAAGACAAAATCAGTAAGAATCTTACTATCGACAATAAAGTAATAAAAACTATTGTTAATGAATTGTATTACCCGGAAAGCCCTTATGAGTTTTCGGTATTAGCGGTTGAAATTTTAGGAAGTGCGTATGAACAGTTTCTCGGTAAAGTAATTCGTATTACCCCTGCACATCACGCAAAAATTGAGGAGAAACCTGAAGTACGAAAAGCAGGAGGAGTGTATTACACTCCGCAATACATCGTTGAATACATCGTGCAAAACACGGTCGGAAAACTTGTTGAGGGAAAGATACCGGAAGAAATAAGCACAATAAAGATTGTTGATCCCGCCTGTGGCAGCGGTAGTTTTTTAATTGGTGCTTACCAGTTCTTGCTCGACTGGCATAAAAATTATTATAGCAATAACGGCAAACCAAGTAAAAGTAAAAAAGAAAGCCTTTTAACGCCGGAAGGAAACCTCACTACTGCTGAAAAAAAACGGATTTTGCTCAACAACATTTATGGAGTTGATATTGATTCAAATGCAGTGGAAGTAACAAAGCTTTCGTTATTGCTTAAGTGTATGGAAGGAGAAACGCAGGCTTCTATTTCGCACCAACTGAAAATGTTTAACGAAAGAGTGTTGCCAACATTAGACAGCAATATTAAAGATGGCAATAGTTTAATTGATTTAGATTTCTATGCTGGTGAACTTGATTTTGGAGAAGAGAGAAAAATAAAACCATTTAGTTGGAGAAGAGCTTTTCCCGAAGTCTTTAATATAAAAATTAAGGAATTTGAAGAAATATCGCCGAAAGAAAAATTTAAAAAAGTTCTTATAAAATCGGTAGCAATAGAAAAAGAGTTGAACGAAGCGATGAGAGATTATATTAACACTACAAAAGAACCTCCGACACCATACGGATTTCAAGGTGGTTTTGACATTGTAATAGGTAATCCGCCCTGGGGAGCAGATTTATCAGACGAATCCTTATCCTATTTACGAACCAAACATAGTTCAATCATTGTTCGAATGATTGATTCATATATGTATTTCATCATTCACTCAATTACTCTTTTAAAAGATAACGGCTTTTTTGGGATGATAATACCAAGCACTTTCCTTAACCAAAGTGATATGCAGTTGTTGAGAAAACTGATTGTGGAAAAACATAATCTTCAAATAGTAATTAATCTTGGCGAAAAAGTTTTTGGACCGAAAGTATTAAATACCTCAACACTACTTGTCTTCACAAAGTCCATTTCAAAGGAAAAAGAGATTATAGTTGCGGACATCAGAGAATATGATCCAGACGAGAAAGGAAATGCTCTAAAAAAAATAATTCCAGCAGAGAAGAAACAATGGTTTGATTTGGTAAAAGCAGATGCTCAAGCAACATATTTTACATTCAACTCTTTAAATGTTGCATTGCTAAATAAACTAAAAAAGAAGTTTACATCATTCAATGAAATTGTTGAAGGAGAAATTCAAAGGGGAATAAGTCCCGACTATGCAAAGGCATTTGTCATTAGTTCAAAAGAAGCCGCAAGTAAAAAAATTGAAAAGAAAATTCTAAAGCGGCTTGTTTTAGGAAAACATATTTTAAGATATACCAATATTCAAACTAGTGATTTAATTATTTATCTCACATCTAAAGACAATATTGATGATTACCCTAATGCAAAAGCACATCTTACAGAGTTTAGAAAATATATTACTTGTCGTGAAGTAGCAGAAGGCAAACATCCTTGGTATGCTTTGCACAGACCACGGAACCCTGATATATTTTTAACTAATAAATTTGTCGGTCTTACAACTACAAAAAAACTTTGTCTTACTTTTGACGATGAAGGATATTATGCAACAGATGCTTTGTATGTATTTAAAACAAAAGTAGGAATAAATGAGAAAGCAATTTTAGCAGTACTACATTCAAAAATATTTCAGTTTCTATATGATACTGCAATTCAGGGTGGACAAAGAGTAATTCCACAAGTAAAAGCAGTTTATCTTAAGGATTTACCTTTTCCAAACATTGAGCAAGATCAAACCGAAATTGTGAAACTTGTTGAACAGTTGCAAAATCTAAACAGTAGGAAAGCAACAGTAAAACTTGAAACGAAAATTAGTGAATTACAAGGCAAGATAGATTACTGTGAAAGTAGAATAAATGAAATCGTTTATCGACTCTACGGATTGACGGAGGATGAAATAAAAATAGTGGATAGACAATGAAAATGTGGCTAAAGCCATTTTTAGTTGAAGAATCATTTATCTCAGTCCGCTAAAGCGGACTGCAATAGAAAAATCCGATTAGGATAGATAACAACAGGAATGAAATATCAATTGCAGTCAGATTTATCTGACTGATTAAGCAAACAAAATTCAATTCTTGCTTTAGCCGCATAAAAATTGGTTAAATTATGAACCAGAAAATATGTTATTAAAGAATGCAACATGTGTAACTCTCTCCTCACCATCAATTGAAAAAATTGATTTCCGAATTGAGGATGGGAAAATAACTTCATGCGCAAAGAAGCTTCTTCCCCAAAACAATGAAGAAGTAATTGATCTGTATGGGAAGATTGTTTTGCCAGGTTTCGTAAATGCGCATACACATTTGTATTCATCTCTTTCCCGAGGAATGCCTTCGCCGAAATCTTCGCCGAAAAATTTCCTTGAGATACTGAAAAAAATCTGGTGGAAACTTGATCAAGCACTTGATGAAGAGACAATTTATTATAGCGCGTTGGTAGGAGCTATAGAGGCGGTTCAATGTGGAACTACAACAATCATCGATCACCATGCTTCTCCGAATGCGATTCATGGCTCGCTGGACATCATTAAAGAGGCAGTATCAAAGGTTGGGATTCGCGGAGTATTATGTTATGAAGTGACGGATCGGGGAGGGAAGAAAAAACGTGACGAGGGAATTGCTGAAAACGCACGATTTATCAAGGGAAATAAGGAAAACACATTCTTCCGTGGACTTGTCGGAGCACATGCATCGTTTACGTTAAGTGACGAATCGCTTTCGCTTTGCAGTGAACTGGTTGTTGCAGAGAATACCGGTATACATATTCACGTAGCGGAAGATCTGTGTGATGTTCATGATGCCAAAGCGAAGTATCATTGCAGTATCGTGGAGCGCCTTTCACGAAATAATCTTCTCTCACGCAAGTCGATCTTCGCACACTGCATTCATCTTTCTCAAAAAGATTATTCCCGCCTTAATAAATCACAAGCATGGCTGGTGCACAATCCACGCTCGAATATGAACAATAATGTTGGATATGCGCCGATTCATCAATTCAAAAAACGAGGAATGATTGGTACAGATGGATTCCCTTCTGATATGATTGAAGAGGCGAAGATTGCTTTTTTAAAACGGCAAGATTCCGGTCAAAAAGAAAAAATTGATTTTTCGCATCTCATTTCAGGTGGTCAACAGTGTATTTCCGAGATTTTCGCGTCATCGTTTGGAACACTGGCGAAAAACAGCGTAGCAGATCTTATCGTTTTAGATTATACAGCGCCGACATCGATGATGCCAGAAAATATTCTTGGACATTATTTGTTTGGAATGCGCTCAGCAAATATTGAATCCGTTATGGTAGACGGGAAGTGGATTATGAAAAACAGGATTCTGCCGGGCATCGATATTGAAGCGTTGTATTCAGAAGCGGATAAAAAGTCCAAAAAAATGTGGATCAAAATGATGGAGACCGTCCCATGAATAAACAATGGCGGAGAGAATAATTTCTTATGGCAGAACTCGTTCCAATATCATTCAGCACTCTATTGCGACGGATCTATTACGAGTATACGAAGACCAATGCGATCTTCGATCTGCCGGCACGAAAATTTTACTCTCCATCTGTTGAAGAAAACCTTGCCGTAATTTCCTCTGGAAATCCAGCCGCAAATCCCGTAGGTCCAGCTGCCGGACCTCACACACAACTCGCGCAAAATATCGCACTTTCCTGGCTTGCGGGTGCACGCATCATCGAATTAAAAACCGTTCAAATTAAAGATCAACTTGAACTTACTCGTCCTTGCATCGATATGGCGACGATTGGTTATAACACGGAATGGTCGCAGGAACTGCGTCTGGAGGAATCTCTCCGTGAATATGTAAAAGCGAGTATGATCGTCGAGATTTTGAAACGTTGGCTCTTTCTTGATGTTTCAAATTCGAAATTCACATCGACACAATTCGATACGATCTATGACGTAAGTGTCGGATACGATCTTGCCGGAATTCAGTCATCGCAAATTCGTTCGTGGTTGAAAATGATGAACGATGCCTCTGTTCTTGTTGAAGAATTGCGAAAAGAGATTCCGAATGAATTCGAACAATACCGTGATCTTCCATTCAATACAAAAATTTCGGACAGCATCACCCTTTCAACATTTCACGGAACACCTGCCGGTGAGATCGAACGAATCAGTGAATTCTTATTGACGGAAATGGGATTTCATGTTGTCGTAAAGATGAATCCACCGATGCTCGGTAGACCTCGTCTTGAGCATTTGCTCTATGATAAACTCGGTTACACAGATATCACGGTGAATTCAAAAGCATACGATGTGAATATTCACTTTAACGATGCGGTTGCCATGATGAAACGACTGCAGCATACGGCAATAAAAAATGGCAGAACGATTGGCGTAAAATTCGGTAATACTTTAGAAGTGATGAACAAAGGGAATTTTCTGAAAGACAAAGTGCAGTATCTTTCCGGGCAACCGTTGCATATTCTTCATCTTTCGCTCGTTGAAGAGTGGCGGAATCATTTTGATGCTGCATTCCCCGTATCGTTTTCCGCTGGAGTTGATGCAAATAATTTTTCGGACTGCGTCTCCATTGGTCTTGTTCCAGTAACCACATGTACCGATCTGCTTCGACCTGGCGGCTATGGAAGACTCCCCAAATATTTGACTAATCTTGAACAGTCGATGAAAATGGTCGAAGCAACAACGATTGATGAATTTATCGTTCGCACGGCAAAAAAGAGTGGTTGCCAATCTGAAAATCTTCAGGATGCAATTCTGCATAATACAAAAGCACTTGTAACAAAAAGCATTGCAAATCCCCGCTATCATTTTTCGAACAATCAAAAAGTGCCAAGAAAAATCGGCACCTCACTGAAATTATTTGATTGCATCAATTGTGATAAGTGTATTCCCGTCTGCCCAAACGATGCCAATTTTTATTTTGAAATCGAGCCGGTCGAGATGGAATATGAAAATATTGAAATCACCTCTGAGGGATGGAAGAAATCCTTTGGAGGGAAATTATCGATTGTGGAAAAACATCAAATCGGCACATTTGCCGATGCATGCAACGAATGCGGAAATTGTGATGTTTTTTGCCCAGAAGATGGCGGGCCATATATTGAAAAACCAAGATTTTTTGGTTCACTAGACGCGTATAGGAAATGGAATACATTGAGTGGATTTGCTTTGCAATTCGATAAAAACAAAGTTATTCTCTTGGGAAGATTTAAGGATCAAGAATTTGAGTTGCATCTTGATATAATGAAATCAACGTCGCTGTTCAAAAACAGCGAATTTCAAGTGAGTATTGGATCCAACGGATATGAAATTGTGAATGCCATCGGCATAATTTCAACACAAATTGATATGCGGTATTACGTTGTGATGTCCACATTGCTGAAGGGGATTATGAACAGCTCAAAAATAAATTTTGTGAATGTGCAATTTCATGCAATAAATGAAAAGGATGTTGTGATACACTAATTATTTTTATTTCATCTTTCCTTAATTAAAATGAGCACTACACAGTTTGTGTTGAACGGAAAAGAGTTTGAAGCGGCAGTGGATGAGCAGATCTCATTGATGGATGTTCTGCGCGAACAAGCCGGATTAATCTCTCCAAAAAATGGCTGTGCACCTCAAGGTTCCTGCGGATGTTGTGTGGTGATTGTTGATGGTAAAGCTGTTTCGTCGTGCGCCGTTCCGGCAAAGAACGTGCAAGGGAAAAATGTTATTACACTTGAAGGACTTGATGAAAAGGAACGAGATATTTTCTCAAAAGCATTTGTGCTTTCTGCCGGTATGCAATGTGGCTTCTGCACACCCGGTATTGTGATGCGTGCAAAAAGTCTTATTCAAAAAAATCCCGCCCCAAGCAGAACAGAAATTGCCGTTGCATTGAATAATCATATCTGCCGATGTACGGGCTATGTGAAGATTATCGATGCAATTGATTTAGCCGCAAAAGCATTCAATGGTATTCCGTTACCTAAGCCTGATTACTCCGGGAAGATTGGTTCCAGCCTGCCAAGAATGGATGGTGAAAAGTTCGCAATGGGTGAACGTCCGTACATTGATGATATTGTGATGCCCCAGATGTTGTATGCTGCCTTTCTCTTTTCACCTCATCCTCGAATAAAAATTAACAAGATTGATTGCTCCAACGCAGAGCAATCTGCAGAAGTCGTACGCGTTATCAAGGCAAACGATGTTCCCGGCGAGCGGAAGCAGGGTCTTATTTATAAAGACTGGCCGCTGCTTCACGCGGAAGGGGAAATTACCCATTGCATCGGTGATATTTTGGCAATGGTTGTTGCAAACGATAATCGCTCTGCTCATAAAGCAGTTGAAAAAATACAATTAGAATATGAGATTCTTCCCGGCGTGTTCAATCCGGAGGAAGCATTGCAACCGAATGCTCCTCAAGTGCATGCGCATCATGTGAATCTTTTGTCCAATTCCATCATCAAGCGTGGCGATGTTGATCAGGCATTGGCAGATTCAGCCTTCGTTGAGACGAGAACATTCGAAACGCAGGTGATTGAACATGCATTTCTCGAACCGGAAAGTTCCATTGCATTTCTCACCAACGACACTATTGAAGTGTTAAGCCAGGGACAAGGTGTGTTCGACGATAGAAAACAGATCGCTTCGTTTCTCAATCTACCGGAAGAAAAAGTAAAAGTGACGCTCATAACCAATGGAGGAGCGTTTGGTGGAAAAGAAGATCTGAGCATTCAGGCTCATGTAGCGCTTGCCGCAATGTTGATTGGAAAACCGGTGAAAGCAACATTAACTCGGGAAGAGAGTATCCGACTTCATCCGAAACGTCATCCGATAAAAATGACATACACCGTCGGATGTGATGTGAACGGTAAATTGACCGCCGTGCGTGCACGGATGATAGGTGATAAGGGAGCGTATGCATCTGTTGGTACAAAAGTGTTGGAGCGCGCAGCCGGACATGCGTGTGGGCCGTATAATATTTTGAATTCAGATGTTGAAGCAAAAGCAGTCTACACTAACAATCTTCCGTGCGGAGCAATGCGTGGATTCGGAGCAAATCAGGCTTCGTTTGCCATTGAAGGAATGATGGACATCCTTGCAGAAAAAGTGGGTATTGACGGATGGGAAATGCGCTGGAGAAATGTTGTGGATGTGGGTGACACATTTTGTACTGGTCAGGTTTTTGAACGCGCTGTTGGGATAAAGAAAACGCTTCTTGCAGTGAAAGATGTTTACTATTCATCAAAATATGTCGGTATCGGCTGCGGAATAAAAAACGTCGGCATCGGAAACGGTATGCCGGAGTATGGACAAGCGATCGTCACTGTCCATCCCGATGAATCGATTACAATCAATACCGGTTTTACAGAGATGGGACAAGGTTTCTGTACGGTGATGATTCAATTTTTCAGCGATGTCACGGGAATCGATCCGAGAAAAGTTCGCGTCGATATCGATACAACACAACCGACTCCCTGCGGGATGACTACTGCTTCGAGAGCAACTGTTCTTGGCGGTCGTGCGGTGATCAAAGCGGCGCAAGAATTGAAAAAGGATCTTGATGTTGGCAGGAACCTTAGCGAATTGCAAGGGAAGAAATATTTCGGCGAAGTTGTCATCGATTACACGACAGCGCTTGAAGCGAAAACGAATAAACCGATTACCCATATGACATTTGGTTTTGCCACTCAGGTCTGCATACTTGATGAACAAGGTCATGTGAAAAAAATTGTTGCTGCACACGATGTCGGCAGAATTATAAATAGAAAATTGTTGGAGGGACAGATGGAGGGGGCCATCCATATGGGATTGGGCTATGCACTCACAGAAGAATTGAAACAAAAAAACGGCATGCCTGAATCGTTTAAGCTGCGTTCGCTTGGGATACTGCGGGCAAAAGATATGCCGGAGACAGAAGTGATTTTTGTTGAAGAACACGAATCCGAAGGTCCTTTTGGTGCAAAAGGTGTTGGAGAAATTGGTCTTGTCCCGACAGCCGGAGCAGTGGCAGGAGCATTATATAAATTTGATGGTATTCGTCGTTTCACATTGCCGATGAAGGATTCTCCGGCAGCAAAATTGATGTATAAATAAGTAGTGCATTTTTAAATTGAAAGGATCGCTATGCAACAAGCATTTCAAACACAGTTTAATATACTCTCAAGTCTTAAAACGAATATGTTTAACAAGGATTTTCTGTTGACATGGGAACGGACTGATGATGAATTAAAAGCAGTGTTAACCGTAGCACAATTACTGAAAGATATGCACAAAGCGGGGATGTCTTTGCGCACATTCGACACGGGACTTGCGATTTCAATTTTTCGTGACAATTCAACCCGCACACGCTTCAGTTACGCATCGGCAGCAAATGCTCTCGGTTTAGGTCTGTCTGAGCTTGACGAAGAAAAATCACAAATTGCTCACGGCGAAACGGTGCGTGAAACGGCGAATATGATTTCCTTTCTAGCCGAAGTGATCGGTATTCGGGATGATATGTTCCTGGGTGAAGGAAATTCATATATGCGTGAATTTGGTGCTGCCATTCAGGAGGGATATGAAAATGGGATACTGCATCAACGGCCTACGGTCCTAAATTTACAATGCGATATCGATCATCCCACCCAGGCGCTTGCAGATCTTATGCAGCTCAAAAATACATTTGGTTCACTGGAAAATTTACGAGGGAAAAAAATTGCAATGACGTGGGCATATTCCCCAAGTTATGGCAAACCGCTCTCAGTGCCGCAGGGAATTATTGGATTGATGTCACGTTATGGCATGGATGTCTCCCTGGCATATCCCGAAGGATATGGATTGATCCCGGATGTGCTTGAACAAGCAAAAAAACAATCTACACAGACGGGCGGAAAATTTGAGATCGTCAATTCGATGGAAGACGCATTCAAGGATGCAGACATCGTCTATCCAAAATCGTGGGCACCGTTCAATGTGATGCAGCGAAGGACGGTTCTTCTGAACAATAACGACAAGCCGGGTTTGAAAGAATTGGAAAAGGAATGTCTTGCCAATAATGCAAAATTTAAAAACTGGGAATGCGATGAGAAGAAAATGAAGCTGACGAAAAAAGGGGAAGCGTTATATATGCACTGTCTTCCAGCCGATATTTCCGGTGTAAGTTGTACCGAAGGTGAAGTATCCAAAGGTGTATTCGAAAAGTATCGTCTCTCCACGTACGCTGAAGCGGGGTACAAACCGTTCGTTATTGCTGCTTTGATGTTTTTGACACGGATGGAAAATCCGAATGATAAAATGAAACAGCTGTTGGAATCAAATAAAAACAGAAGATAGATTTTTTTCACAGCAGAGGCGCGAAGGCGCAGAGAAGAATAATTTCATTGCGTCTTAACGACTTTGCGGTTATAACAATTTGGAGAAACGATGTCAAAAATAATTAAAAACATAAATCGTGAAGTTGTAAAAAAGACAGCGAAGCGATGTAAAGAACACGGAATTACCATTCCCACATTTGCTCAAATGAGAGATCCCAATCTGATCCCATTAAATGTGAAACAAAAACTTCCGTCCATTGGATTGTGGGATGTGAATCCGCTGAATTTATACAGGATTACTTGGAAAAACGATATAAAGACCGGAGGTTTTGGCGGAGTAAATTATTTTGAAATTCCCAAAGCCATTACCGGTGTCAACGCGCGGATTATTGGTATCGTCGGAAAATATTTTCCGACCGGTGCACATAAGGTTGGTGCTGCGTTCGGATGCTTGGTTCCACGATTGGTGAGCGGTGAATTCGATCCGGAAAAACATAAAGCGGTCTGGCCATCCACGGGAAATTACTGCAGAGGAGGTGCATTCGATTGCCGCTTGCTGGATTGCACACCTATTGCCATCCTTCCCGAAGGGATGTCGAAAGAACGTTTTGTATGGTTAAAAGAGATCGGCGCTGAAGTGATTGCGACACCCGGAACAGAATCCAACGTGAAAGAAATTTACGATAAATGCTGGGAGTTGAAAAAGGATCCTCTCAACATCATCTTTAACCAGTTTGAAGAATTTGGAAATCCTATCTGGCATTACAATGTGACAGGCCCTGCATTAGAAGAAGCATTTCAAGATCTCAGAATAAAAGATGGAAATGCTGCAGCCTATATTTCTGCAACCGGTTCAGCTGGGACAATCGGTGCAGGAGATTATCTCAAGAAGCTCCATCCGAATCTTAAAATCGTTGCCAGTGAAGCATTGCAGTGCCCCACATTGTTGATGAACGGATTTGGTGAACATCGCATTGAAGGGATCGGCGATAAACATGTTCCATGGGTTCACAATGTTCGCAATACGGATACCGTCTCTGCAATTGATGATGAGGATTGTATGCGGGTGCTCCGATTATTTAACGAGGCCGAAGGGCGGAAATATTTAAAATCGCAAGGCGTTTCCGAAATGGTACTGGATCAATTGACCTTAATGGGTATTTCCAGTATTTCGAACATGCTTTCAGCAATTAAAACGGCAAAATATTTCGAGTTTGGATCGGATGATGTTGTTTTGACAATCTTTACTGATTCAGCGGATATGTATAAATCTCGCGTTGAAGAACTTCGTCTTGAGCGTGGTTCATACACTTCCATGGATGCGGCAAAAGATCACGCAGCACCGTTGATGCATCAAAGTATAGACTATTACAAGGAACTTTCTTATTACGATAAAAAGGCTATTCATAATCTGAAATATTTTACATGGGTCGAACAGCAGGGAAAATCATCGGATGAGCTGCGCGAACAATGGTATCCGGAATACTGGCGTTCCTTATTTGAAGATGAGGTTGCAGAATTTGACAAACTCATCACAGAGTTTAATGCGATGATGTAACAAAACATGTTTAGATGGAACAAAATAAGTACAGTCGTACATAGATCATTTTTAATCGTCATAAGAAAAGGATGAACATATGTTACAAAAAATCTATGCTGAAGCAAAAAAGAATGAACGGGCTGTCGCCGGTTTCCTTCGCGAATTAATTGCTATAAAATCACTCAGCTCGCAGGAGGGGAATGTTATTGCGCGAGTAAAACAGGAAATGGAGAAATGTAAATTTGACGAGATCACCATCGATCCGATGGGAAATATCATAGGCCGTATCGGACACGGAAAACATGTGATTGCATTTGATGCGCATGTGGATACAGTCGACGTCGGCAATCCCGAAAACTGGAAAGTTGATCCGTTCAAAGGAGATGAAAAAGATGGTATCATTTATGGAAGAGGAGCATGCGATATGAAAGGAGCACTCGCATCAATCATTTACGGCGGAAAGATTATTAAAGACCTCGGTCTGGAAGACGATTATACGTTGTATGTAGTCGGAAGTGTTCAAGAAGAAGATTGCGACGGACTATGTTGGCAATACATCATCAAAGAGGATAAACTCCGTCCTGAAGTTGTGGTGATTACTGAACCGACCAATCTCGCCGTCTATCGCGGCCACCGTGGACGGATGGAGATCGAAGTCCGCACAAAAGGAATTTCCTGTCACGGGTCTGCACCAGAACGGGGAGTGAATGCTGTCTACAAAATGGCGCCGATCGTTCAAGATATCGAAAAATTGAATGAGCGACTTGGAGGCGAACCATTCCTCGGAAAGGGAACTGTGACAATCGCTGAATTCCGTTCAACCTCTCCTTCACTCTGTGCGGTTGCTGATTCGGCAACAATACATTTAGACCGCCGCCTTGCCGCAACAGATACACTGGAATCTGCAGTAAAAGAAATTCAAGATCTGCCGAGCGTTAAGGCTGCCGGTGCGGAGGTGGTTGTTCTCGATTATGCCATTGCAAGCTGGAAAGGACTAACATATCCCACACAGAAATATTTTCCCACGTGGCTTCTACCGGAAAATGATCCGGTGCTCAATACCGGAGTAAAAGCATTTGAAGGACTGTTCGGCGAAAAACCGGTCGTCAGTCGCTGGGTGTTCAGTACGAACGGAGTTGCAGTGATGGGAATGCATGGAATAAAATGTATCGGCTTTGGACCGGGAAATGAGATTTATGCCCATATGGCAACCGAACATATTCCTGTTGAACATTTAGTGAAAGCATCAGCATGGTATGCAGCGTTTCCGAAAACATATTTAACGGAAACGAAATAGGTTCATTCTTCCAATGAATACGCCAACATTAATAGCAATCGGTGGAAATTCGTTGATCCGTCATGGTCAACGCGGTTCGATCAGTGAACAGATGGAAAACGCAGCCATCACGTGTAGGCATCTTGCTGCACTGATCGAACAAGGACATTCGTTGATCATAACGCACGGAAATGGACCGCAGGTAGGAGCGCAACTTATTCGCTCTGAACTCGGCTCATCACAAGTATACCAGCTTCCATTGGATTGTTGCGACGCTTCTACGCAGGGAGAAATGGGATATCTAATGCAGAATGCTCTTCGTTCCGCATTGCACGCTCGCGGCATCTCCAAACCGATCGTCACCATTCTCACGCAGGTTGTTGTTGACAAAAATGATCCTGCGTTCGCAAATCCTACTAAAACTGTTGGTCCTTTTTATTCGCAAAAAGTAGCGGAAGAACGAAAACGTGAGCTTGGCTGGGCGATTGTTGAAGATGCGGCACGGGGATATCGGCGCGTTGTTCCTTCGCCGCAGCCGTTGGATATTGTTGAATTGGATGTTATTGAGCATTGCGTTAATAACGGAATGATTGTCATCGCCGTCGGTGGAGGTGGTATTCCGGTTGTTCGTGAGAATGGAATCTATCAAGGTGTTGAAGCAGTGATAGATAAGGATCGGGCATCGGCACTTTTAGCGAAGAAACTTCACCTTAAACGATTTGTCATCTCAACGGATACTGACCGAGTGTACCTAAACTTCAAACACCAGAATCAAATTGCATTGGACTCATTATCGTTGGAGCTGGCAATGCAGTATCAAAAAGAACATCATTTCCTGGCTGGCAGCATGGGACCAAAAATGGAAGCAGCGATCGATTTTATTTCCCACGGCGGCGAAGAGGTCATTATCACGCGAGCGGAACTGCTTGTTGATGCAATGAACGGTTCGGCAGGAACACATCTTTCAATGAATGGTTAATAGGTAGTCCATGAAAATTAGACATGTTTTGGAATCGCAGCAATTTACATTACCGATGTTAACGGAGTTGTTCGAACGCGCACACGAAATGGAAATTGTTTTGAAGCGCGGCGGAACACGCGATTACGATAAAAAAGTGATGGCGTCTCTTTTTTATGAATCAGGATTGTTGACCCGTTTCTCCTTCGAATCTGCCATGGCGCGCTTAGGAGGGAAAGTGATTTCGACAGAACATGCGTCGAAGTTTTTCTCATCAACACCGGGAGACGAACTGGAAGATACCATAAAAATCGTCGATGATTTTTGCGATGTCATCGTACTCCGGCATAACCATATCGGCGGAGCAAAGCGTGCAGCGGCTGTTTCCACCTGTTCTATCATCAATGCGGGCGACGGGAAAGGGGGACAGCATCCAACGCAGGCACTGCTCGATTTATATACCATCCACAAAGAGACAAATAAACTGGATGGATTGCGTGTTGCGATGGTTGGTGATCTTGCCGGAGGACGCACAGTGCGGTCGCTTTCGTACCTGCTGGGGAAATATGAGAGAGTGAAGATATATTTCGTCGCACCAAAATCGCTGCAGATGAAAAACGATATGCTGTCACATCTCGAAGAGAATAATGTTTGGTTTACGATGGAAGAACATCTCCATTCTGTGCTGCCGGAAGTTGATGTTGTCTATACAACAGGCATCGAGCGGGATAGATTCACAGGAAGCGATGAGGAATACATGAAGTTCAAAAAGGAATATTTTATTGATGCCGAATCAATGAAACTGCTGCACAATAAAGCGATTGTCATGGATCCCCTTTCGCGCAATGAAGAGATCGCGCATGAAGTGGATAAAGATCCACGGGCGGCATACTTTCGCCAAACGCAGAACGGTGTCATCATTCGAATGGCGCTGCTTGCCTGGGTGATGGAATAACCGTTTCGTATGAAATCGACAGTTGCTGCCATAATACTTTCCGCTGGTTCATCCCGAAGAATGGGAAGCCCGAAAGCTCTGCTCCGGATAGGGAAAAGTACCTTTCTGCAACATCTCATTAATGTGATCGGTGATGCTGGAGTGCCCAAAAAAATTGTTGTCTTGGGTTCTGAATCGGAGAAAATTCGTGAATCATTAGCGGCATTTGACGGGGAGATTGTTGTCAACAACGAATGGGAACGCGGACAACTCTCTTCAATTATCGCTGGAATTAAAAATTTAGACCGAACCAACTGCTTAGGTGTGCTGATCTGTCCGGTTGATCATCCAATGATATCTTCGGAGTTAGTGAAACGATTACTTGCGGCGTTTCATCAAACGAAAAAAAAAATCATCATCCCGGAATATCACGGAAGGAAAGGACACCCGATTGTTATCTCCTCCGAATTATTTCCAGAGATTAATAATGCATCGCTTGAAATCGGCTTACGGGAAGTTGTCCATGCGCATAAAAACGACATTGAATTGGTATCGACGGAGGAAGAAGGTGTCATTGTGAATATCGATACTCCCGAAGATTACCGACGATATTTTGAAAACATAATTACTGATGCTCCTTAAAAAATCATTGCGAGGAGCGATTTACGCATCAGTATTCAGAAGGGAGCGACTAAGCAAACGCCTAAATGTTCTAAAGTAATCATTAATAATTCGACTGAGTAAGTTTACGAATTTGCTCTTTTGTAAATTCAGATGCGAAAGAGTATCTTTACATTGTATATATGATAGAATGTATCATCAATAATAAAACGGTTACAACAGATGCCAACCCAGGTATGGTGGTATTGGACTTTCTGCGCCACAATGAGCATCTCACAGGAACAAAAGAAGGATGTAGAGAGGGTGATTGCGGTGCCTGCACAATTCTTGTCGGTGAATTGCAAGGGAATGAAGTTCAATATAAATCCGCCAATTCATGTTTAATGCCGTTGGGTGATGCCCACGGTAAACATATAGTCACCATCGAAGGTATTAATCAACCCAAAGAACTTAATCCCATTCAACATGCTTTTGTTGAAGATGGGGGAACACAATGTGGATTTTGCACACCCGGATTCATCATGTCGTTGACAGGATATTGCTTGAACAACAAACAGTTAGATGCTTTGCAGGCAATAAATTCGGTTGATGGAAATATCTGTCGATGTACAGGACACCCTCCTATTAAAAAAGCGATTTCCCATTTGGTGGATGGATTGAACGCGAACGAACACACACTAAATGGAATTTCTCTTGCTAAACTTGTAGGACAAACAATCCTTCCAGAGTATTTTCACTCGATTGCTGAACGGTTGAAGTCAATTGCTGTTACTTCAGCAAACGAAGTGTACATTCAAGATGCTCAAATTATCATTGTGTCCGGAGGAACAGATCTGTATGTCCAAAAAGCGTTTACCTTGCACGCGGAAACTTCAAAACGCATCTCTTCTTGGCGGAAGCATATTCCCATATCCGAAGATGAAAGTTCGATCCATCTTCCCGGCACAACTACAGTGGAAGAGTTTCGGATGTCACCGGTCATTATCAAATACTTTCCCGAATTGAAAACGCAGCTGGAACTCTTTGGTTCTACACCGATTCGAAATCGTGCGACGGTCGCGGGTAATATTGTGAATGCTTCTCCTATAGGTGATATGACCTGTTTGCTTTTGGCACTCGATGCTGTGCTTACGCTGAATGATGCCGGTTCCCAACGAACGATTCCGTTGAGACAATTCTATAAAGGGTATAAACAGATTGATAAGAAAAAATCAGAGTTAATCGAATCGATCTCATTTCCGCGTCCCACGGACAGGACACGTTTAAGTTATGAAAAAGTTTCCCGCCGCCAATATCTGGATATTGCTAGTGTCAACACAACTATGGTTGTTGAATTGAGTGGTCATCGTTTTTCGAATTGCGGAATCTCGGCAGGGGGAGTCGGACCAATTCCCTTATTTCTGACAAAGACAACAGAATTTTTGAAGAATAAAATTATAGACATTGAAACAATCGGTGAAGCATTGGAGATCGTGCAGACAGAGATCCATCCAATCAGCGATGCCCGTGGCAGTGCTGAATATAAACGGCTGCTCCTTCGTCAATTGGTCATTGCACATTTTTTGAATCTTTTCCCTGGAATTGTCAGAAAGGAATCATTTGCATGAAGAATTATGATTCCGAAAAACATGTGCGCGGCGAATCGCAGTTTGTAGATGATCTTCTTGTGCCTGAAGGGACATTGTATGCGCATGTTTATTATTCGCGCGTGGCACATGGAGTAATCCGGTCGATCGATCTCTCTGCTGCATTGCCGATGAATGGTGTTGTTTCGATTTTTACTTCAAAAGATATTCCGGGGCATAATCAAATTGGCGGTATCGTTCAGGATGAACCGCTTCTTGCCGAACAGCATGTTCATTTTCAAGGACAGCCGATAGCCGTTGTGGTTGCAGATTCTGCATTTCACGCCCGTTCTGCTGCGGAAAAGATTGTTGTGGAGATTGAGAAACTTCCGGTGATTACAGATCCCAGAGTAGCATTTGCAAAAAATGAATTGCTCATCCCGCCGATAAAGTTTGAACTGGGGGATATCAATGCAATGTGGCCAAAGTGCGATGTTGTTGTAGAAGGTACGGCTGAGAACGGAGGTCAGGAGCATTTATACCTCGAAACACAAGGTGCATTTGCAGTTCCTACGGAAGGAGACGGACTCAAGATTGTATCATCGACGCAAAGCCCGACTGCGGTTCAACGAACAATCGCGAACGTGTTAAATATACCGATGCATAAGATTGAAGTCGATGTTCTTCGGCTCGGCGGCGGATTTGGAGGAAAAGAAGATCAAGCGACTCCATGGGCAGTACTGTGTGCCCTTGCTGCAACAAAACTGCGGCGTCCGGTAAAACTGATCCTCCATCGTCAGGATGATATGAGAATGACGGGAAAACGTCATCCGTATTCATCCGATTTTAAAATCGGTTTGAAAAATGATGGGACTATTCTTGCCTACGAAGTGACGTTCTATCAAAACGGCGGTGCTGCTGCAGATCTTTCTCCGGCGGTGCTGCAACGAACCCTGTTTCATTGCACGAATAGTTATTTTATTCCAAATGTAAAAGCGACCGGTTACAGTTGTCGCACGAATCTTCCTCCAAACACAGCATTTCGCGGATTCGGCGGGCCGCAGGGAAAATTTGTCATTGAAGCTGCAATTGCCAAAGCTGCGGAAACGATGAATATGGATGCCTGGTTTATTCAAAGGAAAAATCTTTTAAAAAATGGAGATGAATTTCCATACGGTCAGATCACGGAGCGGTGCCAGGCGATCCCGTGCTGGGATTCCCTGATGCAAAAAAAATCCATTGAGGAAGTGAAAAAGAAGACGGCTGATTTTAACATGGTGAATGAATGGAAGAAGAAGGGCTATGCAGTGATGCCGATCTGTTTTGGAATTTCATTCACCAATACCATGATGAATCAGGCGAGTGCTCTCGTTCATATCTATACAGATGGCAGCATCGGAATCAGTACTGCAGCGATCGAAATGGGGCAGGGCGTTAACATGAAGATTCATGGAATTGCCCAGCGAATTTTTTCCGTGAAGAGCGAGAGAATCAAACTTGAATCAACAAACACGTCGCGTGTTGCCAATACTTCTCCAACCGCGGCAAGCAGCGGGGCGGACCTTAATGGTAAAGCAACCCAGCTTGCTTGTTATGTTCTTCTTGAACGACTGACAAAATTTGCCGCTGACCATTTCCATCAGACCGATCCTTCGAAGATTACTATACAGGATGAACGGATCGTGAATGATGGAAAAGAAACAGAATGGACATGGAATACGCTGATTTGTGCGGCAAATAATGCACGTATCAGTCTGACATCCCAACATTTTTATTCAACTCCGAAGATTCATTTCAATCGTGAAACATCCAAAGGACATCCCTTTGCCTATCATGTATTCGGTACGGCGATCATCGAAACAACCGTCGATTGCCTGCGGGGAACGTATCTGATCGACGCTGTTAATGTTGTTCATGATGTCGGGAAGAGTCTACATCCAGCAATCGATCTCAGTCAGACTGAAGGGGGTATTATGCAGGGGATCGGATGGATGACGATGGAGGAAATTATCTATAATAGTGAAGGGAAATTGATTACGGACGCACTGTCAACATATAAAGTGCCGGATATACATTTCGCTCCAAAAGAAATGAATATCAGTTTCCTGGACAATTCTGAAAATCCCTTTGCACCATTTAATTCAAAAGCGATCGGAGAACCACCATTGATGTACGGCATCGGTGCATATTTTGCATTATGCAATGCGGTAAAAGCTTTTAATCCAAACAGTATGTTCCCGGCAATTGCACCGATGACACCGGAACGTATGTTACATCTATTGTATAAGGAAGTCGGTACACATGCTCCTGCACTTCAGTAAACGTAACGCGCTCCAAAGTGCACTCATTTATTCTGCCGGGGATGCCATTGCTGCATTACTTCTTCATTCCTTCTCTTTCCAGCGCATGATCGGAATGGCTATCATTGGAGGGACACTCTATTCACTTGAGATTCCGAACTATTTCCATTGGATCAATACTCACACTCATTTAATGGAGGGAATGAAAGCAAGTATACGACGAACGATGCTTGCGTTGTTGTATTTCAATCCGGTGTGGATTGCCAGACATTTGGCGTTTGTGCAAATATTTTCAGGTCAGTCGTTTCAGCTATCGTGGGGACTGTTGTGGGTCAGTTATAATTCTTTTACTATGAATATCCCTTTTACGGTAATGATTAATTATGTCATTCAAAATAAAGTGTCAATTCATCGCAGATTTCTTGCCAGTTCTATCTTCTCCGGAGTGATGGCGATATATTATGCAATGAGTCAAGTCTGGTTTAAATAAACGTAACTACTCAGCGTTCATGATTTTTTTTGCCGCTAGAACACGCAATTTCACTAACTTTTTCATTGGGCAATGGTTCAAATTTCTTATGTGCACTTTTTGTGTTTTCGTGATTTGGTGGCATATTTTGACTTACGATTGTAAGGCTGCAGTGTAGTTACTAATAAACAATTATGAAAGAACGAATATTCTGGAAATTTATCTTTGATCGGCTATCGCGCGGCGAAAGTGTGATGCTATTAATCGTCGTTGAGTATGAAAAAGGCTCTCCGGGAAAGACTGGTTTTAAAATGGCGGTCACGCCATCGGAAATGGCCGGAACAATCGGCGGCGGGCTCATGGAGTTCAAATTGCTATCCAGTACTCGTGAATTTCTTGCTTCGGGTAAACCAGTACGCATCGTAAAAAAAATGGTGCACAATCCAAATACAACAATCGGCGAACCCTCCGGTTTGATTTGTGCAGGCTCCGAAACGATTTGTATACTATCCTTATCGTTGGATGATGCCACTACGATTGAGAACATAATAAATGGTATTCATTCATATACACCATCACATTTTGAGCTTACGAACAATGGTATTTCTTTTCACAAAAGAAAGCTAGAGAATCACAACCATTTTCAATCTACCAGCAAAGATGAATGGTTTTATCGTGAAAATGTTGGAGCAGAATATACAGTCTATATAGCGGGAGGAGGGCATGTCGGATTAGCAACGGCGAGAATGCTCCAAATGCTCGATTTTAATCTTGTATTGTTTGATGATCGTGAAGATGCTCCTGCGATGAAGGAAGATTCGTTAATTGTCCGAAAGATTATTTCCCCGTATGAGGAGATTGGAACGCACATCGAAGAAAACATAACAAGTTTTGTTGCTATCGTTACAGCGGCATTACAAAGCGATCGGCTCGCTCTTCAAAGTATTCTTGGAAAAAAACTTGGGTATATTGGACTGATGGGGACAGAAGCAAAAATTGCACGCATTATGAATTCATTTTCGTCCGATGAAAAGAAGACGTTGGAGAAAATTTATGCACCGATTGGAATCGAAATAGAAAGCAGATCGGTGGAAGAAATTGCTGTCAGCATTGCTGCGCAAATGATTAAAGTAAAGAATGAGGCTTCATCGAAGCACTAAATAGTACACCATGGTGAGACAAAAAAACCTCGTGCTGTAAGCATCGAGGTTTTTTTGTTTCGATAGCAGTTATCGTTTAGCTCATCCAGTTCTTTCGAGCTTCCGGATTCCACTTGGTTGTTGTCTTTTTCGGTTTTGTAAAGAACTCAATTGAGCTTTTTCCCGTTATATCTCCTGCGCCAAATTTTGATTCATTCCATCCGCCAAACGAGAATGGCTCACGGGGGACAGGAACTCCGATATTTACTCCAATCATTCCTGCGCTTGCATGTTCAGCAACATAACGGGCAATTCCGCCACTCTGCGTAAAGACCGATGCTGCGTTTCCATAAGGATTTGCATTTTCAATCTTCAGCGCTTCATCCACATCTGAAGCACGTATGATAGAAAGAACCGGGCCAAACACTTCTTCTTTTGCAATGTTCATTTCGGGTTTGACAAAATCAATCACAGTCGGACCGACATAAAATCCGTTTTCTTTTCCCACTACTGTAACACCGCGGCCATCCAAAAGTATTTTTGCACCTTGTTTTTCCGCTTCAGTGATATATCGCTCGATTCTTTCTTTTGCAGCTTTGGAAATTACGGCACCGAGATTTTTCCCTGGAACAATCTTTTTTGACTCTTCGACCAGCTTTTTAATAATGTGGTCAACTGATCCCACGGCAACCATTGCAGAAGCAGCCATGCAGCGCTGACCTGCACACCCGCTCATCGATGCGGCAACATTCGAAGCAGTCATCTCTTCATGAGCGTCCGGCATTACGATGAGATGATTTTTTGCACCACCGAGACACAGCGCACGCTTTAAGTGAGATGTTGCTCGTTGATAAACAAGCTTAGCAACTTTTGTTGAGCCAACAAAAGTGACGGCGTGAATTCCCGGATGATCACAAATCGCTTCAACTGTTTCTTGTCCGCCGTGCACAATATTAAACACGCCATCCGGCAGGCCTGCTTCTTTCAAAAGCTCAGCCAGTCGACACGAACTCATCGGAACAAGTTCAGATGGTTTTAGAACCATGGTATTTCCAAGAACGAGTGCATTCGGTATTGTCCAATTTGGAACCATTGCGGGAAAATTAAAAGGGGTAATGCATGCAACCACACCGACTGGATATCGATCTATTCGGCATTCAACTCCGCGGCTCACTTCCAGAATTTCTCCGGAAACAAGTTGAGGCATTGAACAAGCAAATTCAGTCAGTTCAATGCTTTTTTCAACTTCAGCCATTGCTTCGCCAAGAATTTTGCCATTCTCTTTGTTGACTAATTCCGCAAGTTCTTGAGCATGCTTTTCCAATAATGATCTGTACCGGAAAAATATCTGAACCCGTTCTTTAATCGGCATTGTCGACCATGCAGGGAGTGCTTTCTGTGCCGCAGTTACCGCTTCATCTACATCCTTCGCACCGGAAAGGGGAACATGTGAAATAACCTCGCCAGTGGAGGGATTCTCAACAGCGAGCATGTTATGACCATTTTTAATTTGCCACGAACCGGCAATATAATTAGAAAGAATTGCAGCACTCATACAATCTCCAATGTGTAATGAATTGCAAAAAAGTAACAATGTAGGGAGTGAAATGCAAGTGTCATACTGACATGAAGTTTATTCATGTCAACTATTGATTTTTCTTCGGAAAAAGCATATATTTATTCCCTATAATTCAGGAATAATTTTTTTAGGAGATATTAACGTGGCGTTTGTAGATAAAAGCACGACATTTTTTAGAGAAGGCGATATTGCACAGAAGTGGTTTGTTATTGATGCTAATGGAAAAACATTGGGTCGCATCGCTTCACAGGTTGCACGCATTCTCCGCGGCAAACATAAACCGCAATTTACACCGAATGCTGACATTGGTGATTTTGTTATCGTCGTGAATGCCGATAAAGTAAAAGTAACCGGAAAACGTACCGAGTTGAAAGAATATTTTCACTATACCGGATATCCGGGCGGTGCGGTGTTCCAGCAGTTCAAAGATGTGTTGAAAATCCATCCGGAACGCGTGATTGAACATGCGGTAAAAGGAATGATACCGCATACAAAACTTGGCCGTCAGATTATTAAAAAATTAAAAGTGTATGCAGGCACGGAACATCCGCATGCCGCACAGAAACCAGAAGTCATCGAATTCAATTAAGAAGGACGTACATGCAACAAATGATCAATACTGTCGGTCGCCGCAAAACTTCGGTCGCCCGTGTGTTCTTAAAGAATGGTTCAGGAAAGATCACCGTAAACGAACGGGAGTTTGAAAGATACTTTCCTCTTGAAACACATCGCAACTCCATTACAAGAGCATTTGCCGTAACGGATACGCTCGGCAAATACGATGTGAATGTGAATGTTGAAGGGGGCGGTTCGTCAGGTCAGGCTGGAGCCGTGATTCTTGGCGTTGCTCGTGCATTGGTAGAAATCAGCGAAGAGAATCGTCCGTTGTTGCGCAAGCACGGCTTAATGACACGCGATCCCCGTATGGTTGAACGAAAAAAGTACGGTCAGAAAAAAGCGCGCAAGAGATTCCAGTTCTCCAAGCGTTAATATGTTTTCACGTTCTTCCGAAGATTATTTTCTTCGGAGGAACACGCAACACTAATCAAACATACTTTCGGATTGCTGCAGTGGTGTTTCGCATAGCGGAACTCTGCATCAAGATGAAGAAAGTAGAAGAATACAAACCAAACATATAAGGAACACTATGCCTCGTGTAGAACTCGCGGAATTACTCTCTGCCGGTGCCCACTTTGGTCACCTTACCCGCCGTTGGAATCCAAAAATGCGTCCATATATTTTTATGGAACGAAATGGAATCCACATTTTTGACCTCAAAAAAACCCAAACACTTCTGGAAGATGCGGCAACTGCAATTTCCAATGTTGTTGCTGAAGGAAAGAAAGTTCTTTTCGTCGGAACAAAAAAACAAGCCAAGGAAGTCATCCAGGCTGAAGCTGTTCGCGGTCATCAATATTATGCAACCGATCGCTGGCTCGGCGGAATGTTGACTAATTTCACAACAATCCGAAAAAGCGTTAAACGGTTGACGAACATTGAAAAGATGGAAACCGACGGAACGTTTGACAAAATCACGAAGAAAGAAACATTGTTCCTGTCCCGTGAAAAAGAAAAATTACAGAAATCACTCTCCGGTATCGTTGATATGACACGTCTACCCGGCGCACTGTTTGTTATTGACGTTAAGAAGGAAACAATCGCTGTTCAAGAAGCAAACAGGCTCGGCATTCCGGTGTTTGCGATGGTTGATACCAACTGCGATACGGACGGAATTGACTACATCATTCCGGCAAATGACGATGCATTGAAATCCATTCAACTTATTGCTCGTGTCATTACCGATGCAATTGTTGAAGGTCATGCGCGAAAAGTTGAGACAACTCCGGAATCAGAGGAATCAGAAAAGCAAGAGAAGAACGAAAAACACGATCGCAGAGAACGAAGACCACGAAGACCACAACAAGAAACGGAAAAAGCATAATTATGGCAGTCACTAGCGAAATGGTAAAACAACTGCGCGAAAAGACAGGCGCAGGAATGATGGATTGCAAAAAAGCACTCGATGAAGCAAACGGAAATATGGAAGCGGCAATCGAAGTTCTTCGGAAAAAAGGGGCGGCAACCGCTGCAAAGCGTGCAGATAAAGCGGCGAACGAAGGAATAATTGTTGCAAAAATTTCACCTGACGGTAAACACGGCATTATGGTTGAGATCAACTGTGAAACTGATTTTGTTGCCCGTGGAGAAGATTTTACTTCGTTTGCGCAATCTGTTGCACAGATTGTTTTCGAAAAATCTCCGAAGAACGTTGAAGAGTTGTTAACGCTTGCACATCCGGATGGAAAAACTGTCGGCGACTCACTTTCTAATTTAACCGGCAAAGTTGGTGAAAAGACAGAGATTCGACGTATCTATGATTTAAATTCAGACAATGGTTTCCTTGAACAGTATGTCCACATGGGAAGCAAGATCGGTGTGATTGTTGAACTGGGTGCTGAATTAAATCCGGCAAACAAAACCATCGCTCGTGACATTGCTATGCAAGTAGCAGCAATGAGTCCTGTTGTTGTCTCCAGGGATAAAGTAAACAAGGAAATAATCGAAAAAGAACTCGATATCTATCGTACGCAAGCAAAGAATGAGGGGAAACCCGAACAAATTGCCGAGAAGATCGCGAACGGACGACTTGAAAAATATTATCAAGAAATTGTTCTGCTTGAACAAAGTTTCATTAAAGACGCAGGGAAGGCGGTCAAAGACCTTCTCTCTCCAAGTGTTTCCGTGAAACAGTTTAAGAGATTCCAACTTGGCGAATCAATGAATTAATATCTGAAAGGTCTCAATTGAGACCTTTCTTTTTATGGGAGAGAGTTATGGCAGTTCCGAAATATAAACGCATTCTGCTCAAGTTGAGCGGAGAAGCGCTCATGGGTAATTTGGATTACGGCATCGATGCCAACATCCTGAAACAATATGCGGAAGAGATTAAAAAAATTCATCAGCTTGATGTGCAGATAGGGATTGTTATTGGCGGGGGAAATATTTACCGCGGAATCGAGAATTCTTCCGATGGAATCGATAAAGTAACCGGCGACCATATGGGAATGCTGGCAACGGTGATTAATGCTCTCGCACTCCAAAATACACTGGAACACCATGGAATGTATACCCGGTGCCAAACAGCAATTGACATGGCGCGTATTGCCGAGCCATATATCCGGCGTAAGGCAGTCCGTCATCTGGAAAAAAATCGTATCGTAATTTTTGCAGCAGGGACAGGAAATCCGTATTTTACAACGGATACAGCGGCAGTGCTTCGTGGAATTGAAATCGAAGCGAATATCATCATTAAAGGGACACGGGTAGACGGAATCTATGATTCAGATCCGGAGAAAAACCCGACCGCAAAACAATACTCACTTATTAATTATGATGATGTCTTCAAAAAGAATCTCAAAGTCATGGATATGACCGCAATAACACTCTGCAAAGAAAATAAATTACCGATTAGCGTTTTTAACATGAACGTTCAAAATAATTTGTTGAATCTTGTTCTTGGGGAAAAAGTCGGAACAACCGTTACAAATTCCGCTCCATTGTTATAGTACTATTAAATTTGGAGGTACAGTATGCAGCTTAAAGATATATTAAAAAATTGTGATACCCGGATGCAAAAAGCAGTGGAAAGCGTTCGGCATGAATTAGTAAAGATTCGTACTGGGAAAGCAACAACGGCCCTTCTTGATACTGTAAAGGTCGATGCCTATGGTACCATGATGCCGATCAATCAAGTTGGTTCTATTAGCGTTGTGGATGCTCATATGCTCGCTGTAACTCCATGGGATCAAGGAATGCTTCAGTCGATTGAACGGGGGATCATTGCCTCTAATCTTGGACTGAATCCTAGTATTGACGGAAAGATAGTACGCGTTCCAATTCCGATGTTGAACGAAGAACGTCGCAGAGAATTGGTAAAGTTAGTGAAAAAATTTGGTGAAGAAGGGAAGGTTGCCGTTCGCAATGTTCGGCGCGACGAGAATGAACAATTAAAAAAATCTGAAAAAGACGAACACTTCTCTGAAGATGATCGTAAACGGGGTGAGCAGGAAGTTCAAAAATATACCGATAAGTACATTAAGGAAGTCGACAATCTTCTTACAGTTAAAGAAAAAGAAATTATGGAAGTGTAATATTCCTTTCCAATGCAATGTCGTCCCGCGGCGGTCAGCGAATCGTTAAGCGGGACTTTTTATTTACGAACTAATTTTCTTCTACGATAATATGATCAGCAAAGCCACACTGCGAGAACAATTAAAATTGGAACGGCACAACCTTTCCAAACAGTATGTTCGCGAACGTTCGAAGATGATTGTGGAACAATTGCTATCTCTTCCCGAATTTTTTCGGGCTGATGTCGTGCATACGTACATTTCTTCGAAGAATAACGAAGTGGATACTCATGAATTGATCCGAATCTTGTTGAAACATAAAAAGCGGGTTGTTGTTCCTATCGCAGAGAAAGCGACAAAATTAATGAAACATTCAGAACTCTTTTCATTAAGCGAACTGGTTGGAGGTGCTTACGGAATTCTTGAACCAAGAATGTACCGACCCGTTTCTGTATCCGACTTACAGGTTGTTGTTGTTCCCGCTCTTGCTGTCGATCGCAACGGGAATCGATTAGGATTCGGCGCTGGTTTTTACGATCGTTTTCTCCAAGACATTTCCCTTCCAACAATTGCATTGGCGTATGATTTTCAGATTATAAAAGAGGTTCCGCAAGAAACAACAGATATTCCTGTCTCATTTGTGGTTACAGAACAAGAGATTATCCGCTGCCGCAACTAATTGTTCAAAAAGTCGTAACAATTGATTGACAGTCAAAGGAGCAGTTATGAACAGCCAGAAATTGTATCGTTCACAAACAAATAAAGTGTTCGCCGGTGTTTGCGGGGGACTTGCAGAATATTTTGATGTAGATCCCGTTGTTATTCGGATTTTATTTGTCCTTATGGTGCTCTTCGGCGGAACAGGTATCGTCCTTTATATTGCGGCAATCTTTATTGTGCCAAAAAAGCCATTTATGTTGAACGATGCTCAGACGCAGTCACAAACGATTTCGACGCAACCGAAGAACGAATCGGTTCGCAATTGGTTCGGTATTGCACTGGTTATTGTCGGAATCATGCTTCTTTTGGCTAATATGGAAATATTCCACTTTTTCAATTTTCTTGAAGATACATTCGAATATATTTTCCCCGTCCTCTTAATTATTCTTGGTATGGCGATTATTTACTATCGTCAGTCCCAAACAGAATCCGGCGTCCAACAACCTCAGACTGAACAGTCTTCAGCTTCAGCGCAATATTCAACGCCGGCATTTCGTAATTTTCGGCGTTCAATGAGCGACAAGAAGATCTTCGGCGTTTGCGGCGGTCTTGCACAATATTTTGGAATTGATTCGAGTCTGATCAGAATGTTATATGTTATTTTATGCTTGGCATCGTTTGGCGCAGGACTTGTGTTGTATATACTCATTGCGTTGATTGTACCGTATGATAATGTGATCAATGTGCGGGTATCATAATGGATAAACAACAATTTAATCGTATTCCTTTTTTTGGAATTATTCTTGTTGTGATTGGCGTTGGATTATTGTTGCGCCAAATGCACATTGTCCGAATCGATGGTACATCGTTACTATTATTCGGCTTGATTGCATACGGAGCCGCAATGGTCATCCGTTCATTTGTTACTAATATTCGTCAATCGCTGTTCTTTGGAAGTATTTGTTTCTTTTCCGGCGTGCTTCTTATTCTTGGGGAATATGGGTTGATTGAGCGGTCGGCGTACGTGTATGTTCCGGGATTTCTGATGGCATTTGGTTTGTCATTCGTGATGTTGTTCCTTTTTAATTTTAGAGATTTTCACCTGCTGTTGCCAGCCCTCATCTTCATCGGTCTTGGAGTAGCATTTATGATGACAGAGATTGGATATCTTTACCCAAGTGATGTGAAAGAAGCTATTCGTCAATATTGGCCGGCAGCAATTATTCTCTTTGGTATACTGATGCTGTTTCGAAGGAAAGAGAAGAAGGCTAATTTGTAAAGCAAAAAGCCCAAACAACTGAACCTGTTTGGGCTTTTTGTTTTACAAGAGTGTTCATGTTGTTTAATGTGCTTCCAGCCAATCCTTTCCGACACCAATCTCCACTTCAATAGGAACATCCAACGGCATTGCCTCACGCATCTCTTTTTCAACAATCTTTTTTACTTTCGCCTCTTCCTCTTTTAAAACATCAAAGACAAGTTCGTCATGAACCTGTAACACCATCTTGCTCTTTATTTTTTTTGCTTTAAATTCGCGATGGATATTAATCATTGCCATTTTAATCATATCAGCAGCAGTTCCCTGAATCGGCATATTGATTGATTGGCGCTCGGCATTTGCCCGAATATTTTGATTCTTATTGTTGATATCAGCTAAATATCGGCGCCTTCCTTTTAAAGTTTCCACAAATCCATTAGAATGTGCGGCGGCAATCGTGCTTGATATATATTGATTCACTTTCGGGAAGCGTTCGAAGTACTTTTGAATGATCTCTTTTGCTTCCGATTGAGAGATATCTAAACGAGATGCTAACCCAAATGGTCCAATTCCGTACATAATTCCGAAATTCACTTCTTTTGCTTTTCGGCGCATATCTCTCGTAATATCTTTTTGAGTGACATTGAATACTTTTGCGGCTGTTGATGCATGGATGTCTTCATGGTTTTTGAACGCATCGAGTAGTCCGAGATCGCCGGAGATGTGTGCCATAATCCGCAGTTCAATTTGTGAATAATCCGCAGATAGAATGATGGAATGTTTATTTGATGGAATGAATGCTTTGCGCATTTTCCTTCCAAGCTCTGTACGGATTGGGATATTCTGCAGATTCGGATCACTGCTGGAAAGCCGTCCCGTTGCTGCGACCGTTTGATTGAAGGATGTGTGCAACTTCCCGGTCAACGGATTGATGAGTTTCGGCAGGGCATCAACATACGTCGATTTTAATTTTTGCAGCTGTCGATATTCCAATAACTGTTCAACGATAGGGTGTTCTTTCCGTAATATTTCAAGCACGGCCACATCGGTGGAAAATCCCGTTTTCGTTTTTTTGACGGAGCGGAGTTTTAATTTTTCAAAGAGGATTTTTGCCAGTTGTTGTGTTGAATTAATATTGAATTTTTCATCGGCGAGTTTATAGATGTTCGTTATAAGGCCATCAAGTGTTAATCCTATTTCTTTTGACATTGTGGAGAGAAATGGAACGTCAAGTTTTACTCCATGTATTTCCATATCGGTCAGTACTTCGATAAGCGGAAACTCAATTTCGTTACATAGCGACTTTAATCCGTTCGTTGAAATCTTGTCATGCAGAATGTCTACCAATTGAAGAGTGATATCGGCATCTTCCGCAGAATAGTTTCCCACTTCTTCCACCGGGATTTCACGGATATCCTTTTTTCCATCATTGGTCAGCTCATCAAACGAGACCATTCTGTAGTTCAAGTGCTCTGCGGCAAGCGAATCAAGGGAATGTTGACGATCTGATCGGAGAACATATGCCGCGATCATCGTGTCGAATGCAACACCGGTGACGGAGATTCCTTTTGTTGAAAGAACGAGAGAATCGTATTTTATGTTCTGTCCGAATTTTTTCACCTTTTCATTCTCAAAAATAGGTTTTAGATCTTTGATAATTCGTTCGATCTGAAAACCTTCTCGTTTTGTTTCCGTTTTTCCGGTGAAAAGATCTCCGGTTTCTGCTTGAACAACATTGTCGATGACAGGAAGGTAATATGCTTTTGGATGTTTGAAGGAGAATGCAATACCAACCAATTCAGCACGAAGTGCGTCTGTTGAGGTCGTTTCTGTGTCGAAGACGAATGACTTTGCCTTTTTCAGTTCGCTCAATAGTTTTAAGTATTCAGCATCCTTTTTAACAATGATGTATTCATGTTCTGAAGTGCTAATGTTCTGTAATGTTATGGGTTCTTCAACCGACTCGTCACTCTTTTTTTCTGTTAACGTGGCAACAACACCTTGTTCTTTCAATCGTTTTGCGAATGATTTGAACTCTAAGTGTTCGTACATTTTTATGAGCGTTGCTACATCTTTATCTTTGGCTTTTAAATGATGGAGATCAACTTTAATAGGAACGTTGATATCAATGGTAACCAGTCGTTTGGAAAGGAGAGCGAGTTCTTTATTTGTTCGGAGTTTTTCTTGTAATCCTTTTTGCGGGATGGAATCGATGTTCGCCAGGATCTTTTCAATTGTTTTATATTTTTGAACAAGTGGAAGAGCCGTTTTCGGGCCAACACCGGGAACACCAGGAACATTATCCGAAGTGTCCCCGATGAGTCCGAGCATCTCGATCACTTGGTCCGGCGGGACGCCGAATTTTTCCATGACTCCTTCTTCGCCGACGATCTCATCGTCATTGCCAAATTTTCCGGGACGATAGATTTTCACACGGTTAGAGACGAGTTGCATGAAGTCTTTATCAGACGTGACAAGGAATGTATCAATTTTTTCTTTTTCGGCACGTTTTGCCAGCGTGCCCATAATATCATCGGCTTCAAAACCGTCAAGTTCAAGAACGGGGACATTAAATGCTTTCACAACATCTTTGAGATAACCAAGAGAGGATGCGAGATCGTCCGGCATTTTATTACGGGTGGCTTTGTATTCCTTATATGCAATATGTCGGAACGTCGGTTTATCAGTATCAAATACTGCGGCGATGTAATCTGGTTTTTGTTCGTCAAGAATTTTATTAAGATAATTGATAAAGCCGTAGATGGCACTGGTATTTTCTCCTTTGGAGTTGATCAAAGGATTTTGGATGAACGCAAAATACGATCTATATGCGATACCCATTGAATCTATCAAAAAAAGCGTTTCTCTGCGTTTCATAGTGTCGTAAAGTTAAAGTATATTGTTAAAATTTGTCTGAAAGAATATACCAAAAGTTATCGAACGAAAAAATTTCATTTGAAACGGTCAATTCTTATCGGGAGATCAACAGTGTTGGATAATGTAAACCTTAATGTAGTCGCAACATCCGTATGAATATATACATTATCATCTTGTTCCAACAGCTTCTAGCAGCAGGAACACACCTTATTGCAAAAACTGTCACACAGGAAGTGCATCCCGTCGTTCTAACCTTTTTACGGAACGTCATCTCATTATTTGCAATGCTAGTGATGTTTTTGGCAAGAGAAAAACGAATAAAGGTAGAGAAGAAGGATATAAGACATCTACTCTGGCTCTCTTTTCTTGCTGTACCGATGAATCAATTCCTATATCTCTATGGGATTAAATTCACTCTTGCCTCTAACGGAGCATTGTTATACGCAACAACCCCAGCACTGGTACTGATCTTATCTTATTTTGTTCTTCAAGAACGGTTAACGCAAAAAAAAATTCTCGGTGTAATAGTTGCGTTTGCTGGGATTTCAATTGTTATGTTTGAGAAGGGGATCGATTTTTCTTCAGATTATTTTTATGGCAATGTGATGATCTTTTTTGCGGTGATTTCGTGGGCAATGTTTGCAATCAACGGCAAACAATTGGTGAAAAAGTATGGCGCATTTCACATCACAGCTCTTTCCATGATTGGTGGGGCAATAATGTTCTTGCCGATTGGGATTGTTTACTTTGCGTCAACGGACGTTCCTACGATTACCATAGGAAATTGGTGGGGCATTCTTTATCTCAGTTTAGGAACCTCAGTTGTGTCATATATTCTCTGGTTTTACACTCTTGCAAGAATGGATACGACAAAAGTGGCGGTCTTTGCAAACGCCCAGCCGATACTGACAACATTATTAGCAGTATTAATTTTGAATCAACCTGTTACTATAGCTTTCCTCGTAGGAGGTACGATTACAATTGTAGGGGTTGTGTTAACGCAAAGGAAATAGTTTGATTGTAACAGAAGTTTGAGACCACTGTTACGGTTTCTGCTCTTTATAAAAAGCACAGACAGAATTCACTACACATTCGTGGCATTTTGGGTTCGTTGGTCTGCACGTTTCCCGTCCAAGATATGTAAGAGACATACCGAGAATATGCCACTTCTTTTGCGGTATTTTCTCCATCAACTGTTTTTCAATTTTCTCAGGATTTGTTCCTTGTGCAATTCCAAGGCGGGGAGCAACACGCAATGTATGAAGATCAACAATCACCCCTTCAGCCGGGGCGTCCATTTGGCTCATAATAACATTTGCCGATTTTCTTCCAATGCCAGAATATTGGGTCAAACCTTCCTGCGTTAACGGAATATTCTTATCGTCTTTAATTTCTTTGGCAGTTTTTGTGATCCACTGTGATTTATTGCCGAAGTTTGAAACCTTGCTAATGAAAGGATAAAGATCTTCCGGTGTTGTCTTAGCAAGGTACTTCATGGAAGGAAACTTTTTGAAAAGAGCGGGTGCAAGGGAATTGATATTCCTGTCTGAATCCCGCGCCGAAAGAACCACCATTACAAGCAATTGGTACAAATTTTTGTATTCCAGGGGATGTTTACGTCCCTGATATTTTTTGAAGAGAGGTGTTAGCTCTTTATTCCAATTAATATTGTCCGATTTGTCAGACAGATCTTTGGTGTTTGGAGATTTTTTCTTTGCCATAGTATCTCTCTTAATTTTTAGAAATAAGTTTGCGTGCCTTCACTGCTGTTTTCATTACTCCATTTGTTTGTTCGCCAACCTGTTGCCGCCACATTGCGTAATATAATCCTTTTGCTTTGACGAGTTTTGTGTGCGACCCGGATTCGACAATTTTTCCTTTTTCCAGAACATAGATTGTATCGGAATGCATCACTGTAGAAAGTCGGTGAGCTATCAAAATCGTTATCATATCTTTTTGATTGGAAATATTTCGAATCGTTTCGCTGATTTCTTCTTCCGTCAATGAATCCAGAGATGAAGTTGCTTCATCAAAAACAAGCAGCTGGGGATTACGCAATAATGCCCGTGCAATCGAAAGGCGCTGTTTTTCTCCACCGGACACTTTTACACCCCCTTCGCCTATTATTGAATCCAGTCCCTTATCCGCTCGAGAGAGAAGAGATTGACATGCTGCTTTGTTCAGTACATCGAGACAATCGGCATCCGTCGCTTTTGGATTTACAAACAGGAGATTTTCACGAATTGTCCCTGAGAATAGTTGCGTATCCTGAGTGACAAAACCGATCCGTTCTCGCAGTGCATCGAAATCTATTTCATCAAAGTTTTTTCCGTCGTAAAGAATATTGCCAGATTGGGGGCGGTACAAACCTACGAGTAACTTTACAAGTGTTGTTTTACCAGCACCGGATGGACCGACGAAAGCAATTGTTTCCCCGAGCTTCGTTTTAAATGAAATTTCGTTTAAGGCGGATTTGTTTGATGATTGATGTTGAAATGTCACTTTATTGAACGCAAGAGTTTGAACATTTGTTACTTTTACGGGAGAAACCGGTTTTGGTTCTTTCGGAGTATTAAGTATGGCTTCAAAATTATTGAGTGAAACTTCAGCTTCACGATAAATATTAATAATGTCTCCTAACTGCTGTAGTGGACCAAAAATGAAAAATGAGTATATCCACAGTGAGAAGAATTGCCCGACAGATATTTGTTGCGTAAATATTAAATACAACATCGAGAATAGTATTGCGGTACGAAGAAAATTGACGGATGTGCCTTGAATGAAACTCAATCCACGGATGTATTTCACTTTCTTTAGTTCCAGACTCAAGATCTTTTGCGTTGTGCTATTCAGCCGATCTATTTCCTGGTTTGCCAGTCCTAAGCTTTTTACGAGTTCAATATTCCGTAATGATTCCGTGGTTGATCCTGCCAGCGCAGTCGTTTCACCGACAATTGTCTTTTGGATCGTCTTAATCTTTTTGCTCAACGTGGAACTTAGAAAACCAAGAATAGGGACGGTTGAAAAATACAATGGAGCAATCACCCAATGAACGGATAACGAGTAGATCATCACAAATGTAATACCCACAAGCGTTGTGAAGAGAACATTAATGGAGGCGGAGATAAGGCGTTCAACGTCGGTACGGACCTTTTGCAATTTGCCGAGCGTTTCGCCGCTTCGTTGGTCCTCAAAAACGGAATAGGGTAATTCAAGAGAGTGTTTCAAACCGTCAGCGTAGATTTGTGCTCCAAGACGCTGAACAATAACATTGATATAGTAGTCCTGAAAATTTTTTGCCACACGTGATACAAAAGCAGCACCCATTGCTAACAACAGCAGACTCACTACACCTTGCAGAAATTGTTCGGTAGTGTATTGACTGAATTTCATCGCATAATTATCGATGACATATCGAAAAACCAATGGATCGAGCAGTGAAAATGTTTGATTAATTGTTGCAAGGAACAATGCCAACATGACCAACGTCCAATAATTCTTGAGATAAGAGTACAACAGTTTCATAAGATATCCTTTTGTGTCGAAGAAAATAAGAAAACTATAAGTAAAATGCGAAAGAACGTTGTAATTGAGGAAAGATTCATTTACAATTAAGTCATGAGAAAACTCGCTGTCTATAAAACGATTCTTATTCTGATTTATTGTGTGAGTATACCGCTTTTTTCACAACAGGAGAAGAGAAGCAAAGCGTTTAAGGTAAAAACTTCGCCATTTCGAATCTTGGAGATACGACAATCAGACGTTACCTATCAATTGTGGGAGGGATTCCAATTAATGCGAAGTGCGAACGCAGGAGATGCTCCATCCCAACACGAACTGAGTTTGCGGTATCTTACTGGAAAAGGTTTTTCCTATGATACAATAAAAGCAGCACTATGGATGAAAAAAGCTGCAGACCAGAATTATCTATTAGCAAAGTTCAATTACGGAATATTCCTCAATAATGGATGGGGAGTAGAATGGAATCCAATCGAGGCGTACCGTTATTTTCAGTATACCGCAAAAAAAGATATGCGGGAAGGAGAGTATGTCTATGGACTTTTCTTTACCGACAACCTGGTTGTCCAACGGAATTATAGTACGGCTTATGAATGGTTAAAAAAATCGGCCGATCAAAATTATGAACCAGCGAAAGATGTTCTGAAGGAATTTGAGAAGAGGGGTCTCAATGGTAATGAAGCATTGCAGAAGGATTCTTCTTCAATAAAAAGAAATGCTGCCAGAATTGCATCCGCGCAACAATCATTAACACAAAACATCGAACCGGTGATGCTGGAGTTTGATGATGACAAAACAGTGCAGGTTGATGATTTGACCCTTTTAAAGGAATTATTTAATGAAGGGAACGAAGAGCTACGGAATGTTCTCGGCGGTTCGAAGATTCTCAGCGACAGTGTTCAAACGGATTCTACGGGATTCTCAATGATTGCCCGAGCTGCAGAAATCGGGAATCCGGAGGCGATGACAATTGTTGCTCGCTGTTATGAACGCGGGATCGGTGTTAGAAAAGATAAACTGCAAGCGGCAGTACATTACATCCGTGCAATTCGGTTAGATTCGCGCCGGGCTCCGTCATTATTATGGCGGTTGATCAACGAAAAGAATATGCTGACAACGTTTCATCAGCAAGCATCAAAAAACATTCCCGAAGCTCTGTATGTTGTTTCGTCATTGAATGCTCTAGGATTAAACAATTCGCTGACAGACGAACAAGCACTTCAATTTCTCCAAATAGCAGTTGGCAAATCGTTCACTCCCGCTGTGCTCGATCTTGGAAATTGTTATTCACTTGGCCAATGGGTGAAAGGGGATAAAAAGAAGGCCAAAGATTTTTGGAAATATGCTTCTGATCTTGGAAACACGGAAGGAAAAATCAGGGTTGCCGTTGCGGATCTCTTTGATGGAACACTCACGGATGCAAGACGATCATTTGATGAGTTGATAAAATATTCTGACCAAGGTTCGGTTCTTGCGCAAACTGCGTTAGGATATTGTTATGAAAAAGGAATTCTTGTCCCCATTAATTATGCGCACGCGGTATTGTTCTATCGCAAAGCTGCTCAGCGGGGAAACCAGGCAGCGATGACGGCCTTGACTAGAATGTATGATGAGCGGAGACCGAAAGAGAAGGAGTTTCAAATTTCTGAAGAATAAATTACCCCAACGCCGGCCGGGAAGTCGGCGATACATATACGGCAGGACTTCTGTTCCACTGCTTGTATAACGGTACATCAGAATTATTTTTTTTGAATTTTCTCTCTGATGAAATATACCACTATTCCTAAGAGTGTCATTCCCAGTCCAGACAATGCAAATTTCCAGCCGGTCGACAGCATAATTGAAAACCAAAGAACAATTGCAATTAAAGCAGGGAGCGGATAGAGCCACATCTTGAACGGCAGATTTGCTTCACCGATTCTTTTTCGCAGAATCATCACACCGACAGCACCGCCGATAAATTGAACCAAAATACGCATTGCAAGAATTGCGCTAATCACATCGGCTAGCCGGAACAATAAACTGAAGATGAATGCCGCCCCGCCAAGCCACAATAAAGAGATATGCGGAAAATTTTTTGTCGGATGTAATTTTCCCATGATCGAAAAGAAATTTCCGTCCAAAGCAGCTGCATAAGGAATTCTGGAATAGCCCAGCATAACTGCAAATAATGATGAGAATGCGATCCAAAGCACAAGTACCGTTGCAAAAGATGCTGCGGCTGTGCCATAAAGCCGTTCGATCAATGTACTGACGATGAATTGGGAATCCTTTGCTTCCTGCCAAGGGATAACACCGATGACAGCAAATTGCATTGCCATATAAAGAATAGCGATGCCAATAATAGAGATGAAAATTGCTCGGGGAATATTCTTTTCAGGGTTTTTTATTTCGCCGCCGAGGTGATTGACATTGTAATAACCAAGGTAGGAATACATTGTTTTAACAGTTGCTTGTCCGAGTGCAACCCAAAATGCCCAAGTAAAATCCCACGCACCTTCCGGATAACTGAACGCAAGATCGGCATTGAAATGCGAAAGACCGCCGATGATGAACCATGCCATTGTTCCCATAACACCAATCCAAAGTGCTACAGAAATTTTTCCAACAGTAGAAATTTTACGGTACAAAATAAATGTTAATGTAATAACGAGTGTTCCGGATGCTACTCTTCTTGTTACATCATCAAGCGGCAGCAGGTAGGAGAGATATTGTGCGAAACCGATCGAGCCGGAAGCGATGACAAGGGGAGCCTGAATCATTGTCTGCCAGATAAAGAGGAAAGACATTAATTTCCCCCAACGCTTGCCGAATGATTCACGAAGGAAGACATAGCTACCTCCCGCTTTTGGCATGGCAGCGCCAAACTCAGCCCAGATGAATCCATCGATCAACGAAAGAATCGCACCTGCAATCCATGCAGCAATGTGATGCGGTCCTCCCATGATGCCAATAACAAGAGGAAGGACAACAAATGGTCCGATACCGACCATATCGATCATATTTAGCGCGACGGCTTGAGTGAAGGAGAGATCGCGTTTTAATGATGTAGAATCTTTTTCCATGCAATATTTTAGGCCATCCTTCGACTCCGACAAACAGCGTCGTTGCTCAGGATGATTATTAATTTTCTATTCTATAGAATTACTATAAGCTCTTTCGCCAAAAAATTTGTAGTTCTTCTCTTCAAATGTAGTATTAAAGAGAACAGAATGTATCAGACCATTTTTTTCGACAAGAATTGTATGAAGGATCAGAGTATCAGGATTCGTATGAATCGTGAATCGTGCCCGATTGTTTAGTGCAGAATATTGTTGTATTGTTGAATCTTTTCTGGAGGAAATATCTGTGGATTGAGTAAATCTCTGGAGCATTCTCTGTGTGGCGCGAAATGTTCCGCCCGTTGGGCCAATGACTTTTTTCCCATTGAAAACAATTTCACGATCGTCGTACGCAATCACGGATAATTTGTGAGCGGTATCCGATTGTAGCCAATGCAACAATTTTTTTCCATGATTCAGAGAATCATCATAACTATAATTCGCATCAAGATAAGCAATGCGAAAGATATATCCCGGAATGGTATCAAATGCATTAATGAATCCTGTAATAAAACTTCCGCCGCCGCTATGACCGGATAATATTACTGACTCCGGATTTCCCGTCTCAAAACGGATGTAATCAACGATTCTGGCAACTTCACTGTCTTTATATTCATATTTTTTTCTCCATGCGGGCCAGCTCTTTTGAGCTGCTTCAAGATAAGCAATTAGAATGGTGCGATCATTCAGAGTGTTTCGTAAAAAACGAACTTGAGCAGCGATATGCTGAATATCAAAATGCCAATCATCTCCCGACTGTAATTTTTTCCCAGCAGTCATTTCGATGGTATTTCCATTGGGGAGAGCATACAAGATCAGTAATGTTGATTTAGATTTGTCAATCTCTTTTGGTGAATTGATCAGTACACGGGTTTCAGGAGTAAACGAAAAAAACGTATTCGTTTCCGTTGAAGAAAACTCTTTCGTTGAACTGCACGAACCGATTAAAAATAAAAAAGCGCAACAGAGTACTGTTACGCTTTTCTTTATGAAAAATTGGTCCATTGATTATTTTTCCAAAATTTCGAATAATTCCGACAATTTTGGTATCAGAATAATTTCTGTGCGACGATTCTTTGCCCGAGCTTCAGATGTATTTGCCGGGTCAATGGGATAGTACTCACTACGTCCTGATGCGGTTATTCGTTTTGGGTCGACTTTCCCTTCGTTGGCGAGATATCGGATCACTTCTGTTGCGCGCATTACGCTCAAGTCCCAATTATCTTTTATAGCGCCAAGGTTGGAAACTGCTTGATTATCTGTGTGTCCTTCAACAAGAATTGTTAAATCCTCTTGAGTGTTCAGAACTCGGGCGAGTCCGAGTAGGGCATCTTTTCCGCGTTTGTCAATATCCGTTTTTCCGGTGGAGAACAACAGCTGGTTTGAGAGCGATACGTAGACACGTCCATTAACAATGTTGATGGATAACCCACTGTTGGTGAATCCGAGAAGGGCATCGTTCAATTTTGATTTCAAAGCGTTCAATGCTGAATCGCGCGCAGCCAATCGTTTTTCCAAATCGCCGACCCGTTGTTCCCGTCCGATCAGATCGCGTTGAATTGCGGCAAGGGAAGAATCACGAACAGCAAGGGCGTCTTCATAACCCTTCAACTTTTGTTCACGCGAAGCGACATCTTTCTGCAATGCTTCCAGGTTCGTCAGCAGTTTTTTAATTTCGGCAGAGTTTTTTGCTTTTGATTGTTCGTAATTTTGATTGGAGATGGTTAGATCGTTCTCAAAAGTGCGGATACGATCTTTTAATGTATCTGCTTGAAGTTGCAGATCAGCAATCTGCTTTTGGTAATCATTATTTTGGTTCTTCAATGTTGAATTTTCTGTCGTAAGATTATCGATTCGTACTTGCATTGCAGCAGTAGCAGTCTTGAGCGAATCGACAGAACTTTGTAACGCATCGCGCTGTGATTGCATTTCGTCGAACGTGCCGAGAGAAACACAGGCCGATAGAATGAATGGAAGGGTTGAAAGAACAAGAAAGCGGAGATTTTTCATAGACACCTCTTTTATTATGTCAAAATAAGAATCTGGTGTTGAAATAAAAAAGGGACGATTGTGAACGTCCCCTTGTTATTTTTTTGTCGGGGTGAGAGGATTCGAACCTCCGACCTCGTGGTCCCGAACCACGCGCTCTAACCGGGCTGAGCCACACCCCGAACAATGACATTTGGCAAAAAACTTCATCAAAGAACAAAGTCCAACGGCTGAACTACGCCTTGAACAATAATTGCGGAGAAGGAGGGATTTGAACCCTCGGTACAGGTTAACCCCGTACGGCGGTTTAGCAAACCGCTGGTTTAAGCCACTCACCCACCTCTCCGTGGATTTTTGCTTAAATGCAGTTCAAATATACGAATGAAACGGTAATTTTCAAAGATGTTTTTCGGTATTAAGTAATCATTCAATTTTTTCATTGAACTCTCATATAGTAACAGCGAGCAAAAAATTAATAAATCGAATCAGGATAGAAACTAAAATTTAGGAAACAAAAGTATCACAAATTAGTAGATTGATATGAGATTGTGAAATATAGTAAGGCATACATATTTTCTCGAATTGGAAGTAGAAAACACAACCACAGAACCTAATGTCATTTGATAATAGAATTTTTAAAAATCGGTAGGCCTTCATATCTAAAAATTTGCCGTCAAGTAAGACATTATTTTATATCGTACCTGTTTGTATATGGATTATTTTTAATTATACAACAAACGCCAAAACATTTTTAATGATTTCACTGAATAATATACCCGACCAATTTATCTTTTAGAGTTGAAAAAAGAAAATAAGTGCTCAATAAGATATTGATGTTGTCTTTATGCTTCCATACCTTTTTACACAGATAATTCCCTATCCCGAAAGATTGACTGTTAAATGAAAGACTGATCAAATATTCATCGATGCATATCCGAAATAGATTCAAAGAAATATTCCCTTCAGTTCTGATCTATCTCTCCTTAGTTTCCGGCGCTCTGCTTTGCGACTACCTTTTGCATTTAGCCGGACTTGTATGGGTCGGCCGATATTTTGGAATTATTGGAACCGTATTGATCATTCTATCATTTCTCTATTCCATGAAAAAGAGAAAAATGATTTTATGGGGTTCACCGAAAACATTGCTGCAATCCCACGAGGTGACTGCATGGATTGGTGCCTTGCTGATTCTGGTGCATGGAGGAATACATTTCAATGCCATCATTCCTTGGCTGGCATTGACTTCAATGTTGATTGTCGTTGCAAGCGGATTAACTGGAAAGTTTTTGTTAAAGGATGCTAAAGAGCGAATGAACAATCGAAAGCTTGAACTCCAAAACAGCGGCCTTACAGAGAGTGAAATAGAACAGTCACTATTATCCCATTCACTTATTGTTGATACAATGCTGCAATGGCGTAAAGTCCATATGCCACTCTCGATGATCTTTTTTGCCTTTGCATCGTTGCATATCGTTCTCACACTTTTGTTCTGGCGGTGGCGATGAAGAGGACGTATCTTACATTCATCGGTTCCATTGCAGTGGGATTGGCAGCGATTGTGTTTTTTCCATATTATTCAGTTACTCCCGGTGTGCTTATTGAAGATCATCTGCAACTGAAGAACGATTGTTTTGCATGTCATACGCTTGGACAAGGATCAGTCACAAAGAAGTGTATCGCGTGCCATTCAATGAATACTATCGGAAAGCGGAATGTTGCCGGTATAGCGTTAGCCAAAGAGAATTCCAAAAGCAGTTTGATCCATACAGCGATACCGAATATTGAATGTTTTTATTGTCATACAGAGCATCATGGACGATCAAAAGAAACTGCAACAAAAAAATTTACTCATGAGATCCTTCGAAGTGAAGTTCAACGCAATTGCGCAACGTGTCATGAAAAACCAGGGACCTCTATCCATACCATTCCAAACCTCTTATGCGATAATTGTCATATTATTAATGATTGGAAAATATCAAATTTTGATCACGAACTTCTTGGAACAAAAGTCACTCTGTGCACCGATTGCCATGTAAAGAACATACCTGCAGACGAATTGCATAGAGCGGTCAAATCAAAAAATCAATGCAGTGATTGCCATTCTTCCAGTGCCTGGAAACCTTCCACATACGATCATACAAAGTACTTCCGATTTGACAACCATCATCCTTCACGTTGTACGGATTGTCATACTCCTACAACGGGATTTGCATCATATACTTGTTACACTTGCCATGAACATTCTCAATCGAAGATCGATTTAGAGCATCGCAAAGAGGGTGTACAAAATTTTGAAAATTGTGTGAAATGCCACCGCTCGGGAAATAAACATGAAGTCAATAGAGAGAATAAACAATTACAAAAAGAAATGGAACATAGTAATGAGGAAGAAGAGGATGATTAGAAACTGCATTGAATATGTAAGACAAACCGAGTTTCCGCAATATCTTTGATGCATAAATTCCCTCCCCAGGGTCAGTTTAAAAAATTAGTACTTGACAAATCGTTTTGAATACTGTAAATTTATACAGTGTAAATATATACAGTAAATAAAACGATGACATCACAAGCCAAACTTACTAAACGACAAGCAGAGATCTATCAAGCGATCTGCGATTCCTTTCGCGAACGGGGGCTTCCACCGACGCTGCAGGAACTTGCGACAACGTTTGGTTTTAACGTTAATGCCGCAAAAGATCATATCCTCACTTTGATTAAAAAAGGATATATCAAATACACTCCCAATATTTCACGCGGAATTGAAGTGATTCATAAAAAACCAACAGGAATCCCTGTGTTTGGTTTTGTTCCGGCAGGTCATCCGTTTATGTCGCAGGAGAATCTTGCAGAGACTTTCGTGAATGTTGAACACTATCTTACTGCATCCAAAGATGTTTTTGGTGTCTATGTGAAAGGGGATAGTATGATCGAGGCGGAGATTGGGACAGGAGATCTGTTGTTTGTCGATCCAAAACAAGAACCGAAGAACGGCAGGATTGTTGTCGCGTTGGTGGAAGGGGAGCCGACGGTGAAATGGTTTGAGAAAGATGGTAATACAATCCGACTGGTCCCTGCAAACAAAAAATATCAGCCGATCATTGTCGATCAGCATGATGAGAATTTTAAAATCGTCGGTGTTGTGATTGGAATGATCCGTGCACTTGATAAAAAACGGATAGACGAAGTGTTGAAATATAAAAAAGCATCGTAGGAGCAAACATGACGAGCGGTGATTATACAATGGAAGAACGAGAAAAGATCAATTCTTATCTCAATAAGATTTTGGATATTCTCAGTGTGAAATCCCCAGACGATCATTATGGAGGCGTGCAGATCTATTTTCCACGCGAAGCTGGGAAAGTAGTTGGAGATGTGGAAGTGTCATTTCGTTCGAAGCATAAGTTACGAAAGGCTGGATAAAGGCATTAATAAGAGTTGCGGTCATTTCGAATCCCGATACGTTGTTTTTTAGATACATTGGGATGAGAAATCTCAGCATAAGAAACATGAAGCGGTTGTAAATAATAGATATGTATTTTGTATATCTCATGACAAATAGGTCCCGCACTCTGTATGTTGGGATGACAAACAATATACGAGCCAGAGTTGTTCAGCATAAAGAAAAACTCATTCCTGGTTTTACGCAAAAATATAATATTACAACACTCATATATTTTGAAGAATTTTCAGATGTTCGTTATGCGATAGCAAGAGAGAAAGAAATCAAAAAATGGCGTCGGGCAAAGAAAATAAAATTGATTGAAGCAATGAATGCTGAATGGAAAGAGATCATTCTTTAAGATGAGGTCTCTCATTTCTCTTTTATGACATTGCAGAAACCCAATATTTCAAGGCTCGTCCGAAGTGACAATAAATCGTTCATGTCATTTTGGAACCCCTGATTTGAGAAAGAAATTTGTTTTTGAGATTTCTCGTCGTCCCATACAACGGGACTCCTCGAAATGACAATCGAGTTAGTTGTGTTTGGTTTAACCATACCCGGGTGTTGAGACCTTCAAGCCCGATAGCAAAAGGACAAACAACTCCTGCGCTGTCGGGCTTCTGTATTTTATAGATAAGAAAAACAGTGAACTATGTGATCTATGCCTATGTGGTTCAAATATTTTTGTGAAAAGCGAACCACATAGAGACATAGAACACATAGAAGAGCAAACATTTACAAGAGAGGAAAGTGTGGAAACAGTCATTCAATCATATAAAACAGTACAGCTGACGATGGAGACGTCAGCGCCAACAATCAATTTTTTGCATGGTACCTATGGAGTATATCAGACCGCAATGCTCGTTGCAGCAGATTTTCTGCGCAAGAGGGAACCGGTGGTGATTGTTGATGCGGCGAATACGACAGATCCATTCTTCATCGCAGGCATCTTTAAAACGTCGGGTGCTGAGCCGGAAGAGCTTTTGCAGCGTGGATTCATCAGCCGCTGCTATACATTCTATCAAGTAGATGTTACGATTACAGATGGTTTGACCGATTTTATGCGAACGGTACATTCGAAGACATTACTGGTCTTTGGATTACTGGATCTGATTGACGACGAGCAAGTTGCCATACCTGATATTCACGACATTCTTACACGAATGAAACAAACGTTCGATCAACTGAAAACGGAGGGAATATCCACGCTGCTTGTTTCAACGCCGCTCCGTTTTCAATTGAAGGAGCGGGAACAGTATTTCAATGCATTCAAAGGAATCTCCGATGTCACCTACAGGCTCGACAGAGAATACATCCACTCACCCGCCAGACGAGGAAGAAATGGGACGACTGATCGCAACAGCCACACGGCTCATCGACAAAGAACGGGAGCGGTGGGGAAACTTTCGCCGCGCGCTCCGAAAAGAACAGCAGGAGCACTTCGATGAAATATTTCGTATTGCTAAGCGGAATCTTCCGTCGATCTCGTTCCAAACGACACCGATCACGATGGATAAAATCACGCTATCCGTCTTGGTCAAACTCGTTGGAGAACTCCACGAACTGAAAGAACGATTACGGAATTATGGGGAGGAAATATGACAGTGCAAGGATCACTGTTCGATGCGTATGCCAATGACCATGGAATGACGGTCTGGATTATCGACATTGATGGAAAACGGCATAAGACGCATTACACATTCGCACCATGCTTTTATCTGAAACTGTCCGAACAGGAGGCAGGTATTCTTCGTGAATTGTTGCTCCATCTTCCCTATCAGGTAACGATGGTGTTGACGACGAAGAAAGAATTACTTTCGAACAAGGAACTTCCGGTGTACGAGGTGAGTGTTCACAATCCAAATCTGTTTCAAAAGACGGTGCGGACATTGTCAAAGCATTTTAAATTCTACCAGTTCTATAATGCCGATATCAAAGTGGTACAGATGTTCTATTATACGACGCAATTGTTTCCACTGGCATACGGGGAATATACGATTGAGAACGGCGTACTGAAATCGTGGAATCTGCTTGAACGGATGGAAGCGGAAAAATATTTTGTACCGCCGTTGGTGATTATGACACTTTCTCCTTCGGCAAAACTTCTTGCCCCAAAGTACCAGCGTTTTTTGGAGATTGAAATAGAGATTGAGGGAAGAAAAACCGTACTGCAGCAAGAATCGCCGAGAGAATTGATCAACCAGATCAATTATTATCTCTATAAATATGATCCTGATGTGATTCTCACGGAATATGGGGATGCAACGTTACTGCCGATGCTTCAGCAGATTGCATCGGAATTGAACATGCCGTTATATCTTCATCGCGATGCGGGGGCAGGATTCATGTTTTCAAAAGCAATCACTTATTTTTCCTATGGACAGGTGAAGCAGCGCGAAGCGACGTTTGCGCTTTCGGGGCGCTGGCATTTGGACAAAGAGAACTCGTTTATTATGAACGAAGGAGATCTTGACGGATTGTATGATCTTGCGCGTATGTCACAGATTGGTGTGCAGCAGCAGGCGCGCACGAGCATTGGTTCGGCGTTGTCTTCCATGCAGATCTCATGGACATATAAAAATAATGTCCTTGTTCCCTATAAACGTCCGATCAAAGAAGCGTTCAAATCGTTGACGACATTGTTGAAGTCAGACAGGGGAGGACTTCACTTTATGCCGGAAAGCGGGTATCACGAACAGGTTGCAGAGTTGGATTTTGCTTCGATGTATCCCACGATCATGCGTAACCACAATATTTCTACTGAAACGCTCGATTGCGAATGCTGTCCGGATTCGAAGAAGCATGTGCCGGAAATTGGTTTTCGTATCTGTGAAAAACGAACAGGATTGGTTCCGGCGACATTGGAACAGATCATTAAAAAACGGGAACGCTATAAAGAATTAAAACGGAGCGCAACAACCGAAGAGCAGCGGAAAAAATACCATAACAAACAGACTGCCTTGAAATGGATCTTGGTCACTTGTTTTGGATATCTCGGTTTTAAAAAATCCAGACTCGGTAGAATTGAAGCGCATGAATCGGTGAATGCCTTTGCCCGTGACCGATTGCTTCGCGCAAAGGAAATTGCGGAGCAGGATGGTTTTGAACTGATCCACGCAATTGTTGATTGTGTTTGGCTGAAGAAGTCCGGAGCGACGCACGATGATTACCAACAACTTGCAAAGAAAATTGAAGCTGATACTGGCATAAAAATATCAGTAGAAGGAATCTATAAATGGATATTGTTTCCCGTTTCAAAAATGGACGAGGAGATTCCCACGGCAACACGCTATGTTGGACTGTATGATACCGATGAATTCAAAGTTCGGGGGATAGAAGTTAGGCGTCGGGATGTTCCAAAGTATGTGCAGCGGGCGCAGCATGCCATGCTGAATGTGTTTTCCAGAGCGAACGATGTGGAGGGGGTGCGTGCATTGGTTCCGGATGTGCTGGATGTTGCAGAACAATTCATTCAGGATTTGAAACAGGGGAATGTTTCGCCATTTGAACTGATCATCCGCCGCAGCATATCCAAAGATCCTTATGAATACGAGAATAAGAGCATCAATGCAATTGTTTCGCAGACACTTGCGGATGCCGGCGTTCATTTAATGGCGGGAGAAAGTATCCAATATATCATTACAGATTCAACCGGTAAAAAAGATCCGATGAAAGCAAAACCGCTGGCGTTGTATGCGTTGGATGATGGATACGATGCAGAAAAATATTCGGAGATGGTGCTGGAAGCAGCGGAAACATTACTGGAACCTCTCGGTTACTCACGAGAAACTCTGAAAGAGCATTTGGGTATGCTCTCGGTCAGCGAAAAGAGGAAAGCAACAAAAAAGAAAACTTCGCCGCAGACGGAATTGGCGTTGATGCGATAGATTGTGCGGATAATCTATTGTCTAAAAAGGTATTATTTTACGAAAGAGTTCAACTCTATAGATTTTTGCACGACATTTGTGTGTTTCGCGGTTTTGTCGCCGAGCTTCACTCGCTGGTATTATGTAGTGCGAAGTACTGCTTCAGGAACTTTAGCACCAGTGATGGTACAGTAGTACTTCTGTATCGCGAAGCTTTGCTTCGCAAACATTATCACGATGATAAGATAGCGTTACTGTACAAATGAAAGAATTAAAACCATATTATCATAGACGTTTACCGCACTATCAGCCCAAAGACTCGATACTTTTTGTAACATTTCGACTTGCAAATTCATTACCAAAGAATGTTGTGGTGCAATTGTTGCAAGAACGGGAACAAAGAGAGATTAATATTACGTGCGAGAAAAACAGGGAGAAGAAACAAATATTACTTCAAGAAGAGGGAAGGCGTTACTTTGGTCATTTTGATAGTTATTTGGATAGAGTGATGACTGAAATTCATTGGTTAGCAAATCCTGTTGTTGCTGAGGTAGTGAAGAATTCGATACTGTTTTACGATCAAAAAGTATATGAAGTGGTTGTTTTTTGCATTATGTCGAATCATGTACATCTTGTTCTGAATATGGAAAAGACAAATGTTCCTCTGCATAGTATTTTGCAAAGAGTAAAATCGTATTCTGCTCGGAAAGCAAATTCTCTACTAGAAATGAAAGGAATATTTTGGCAGAGGGAAAATTATGATCATGTGGTTCGTAATAGTGAAGAGTTGAAAAGAATTGTTCGATATGTTATGGAAAACCCTTTAAAAGCAGGGCTTTGCAAAACATGGAGTGATTGACGGTGGACTTTTATTAATGAAAAATATTTGTAGGTATGACAGAGTTTCATGAGCATAAACGCCGAGCAGGAGCTCGGCGGTACGTTCTGTAATGTTAAGCTTCGTCGTCGAGCAGGAACTCGGTGGGATGCATTATTTGGCGACAATCATCTTTTTTGTTTCAACAAAATTCCCGGACATCAAGCGGTAAAAATAAACGCCGCTGGAAATATGTGATGAATCCCAATTGAGCTTGTGGCTTCCGGCGTTCATTTCCTGATTGAGAATTGTGGAAACCTCTCTTCCAAGAATGTCATACACCGTCATAGTTGTTCGAGCGAAGTGAGGAAGTTGAAATTGAATAGTAGTAACAGGATTGAATGGGTTAGGATAATTCTGCTGCAATTCAAATGACATTGGAGAAAAATGACTGCCGCTCACATTCGTCAAAGAAAAATTGATGACTGGTGTTGTTTCTTGTCCGCCGTCGTTTGTGATCTGCCGAATACGATATTTTGCTGAACCAAGAGAACCGATATTGTCATAATATGAATATCGTGCTGTTGTATCGGTATTTCCTTTCGCAGTGACAGAACCAACTTCAGTAAAGTTCATACCGTCGATGCCGCGTTCAATACCATAACGATTAATGCTGATTTCGGAATTAACACCCCAAGAGACCTTCACTTGATTTCCCAATGAATCCCACACAGCGCCAAAATCAATAAATCCGGATGGAACAGTCAGTGCACTTGTGACCATCTTGTCGACGAAAAAGATTTTCGTCTTGCCGCTGATGTCTGCATGAGCCGCCTGCAGCCTGAAGCCGTTGAATTTATTTCCGGTGTCAGTAATTTTTCCAGCTGTAAGATATGGCGTGAAAAGATTCTCATCTAATCGTGTTCCGATCAATTTCCAACCAATATGATTGACAGAGAATGCCGGTCCGGAACAGATCTGTCCGTTTCCGTCTCGAATAACAGTTCTTAACGAAATATCCATTTTGCCATCCGCCCACACCCATGCTCCTATGTAACTGCCGCGCAGCATATTGCCGAGCTCCGAAGTTGTACCGCGGGTAATCCGCACATTCCAATCTGACGAAGAAGCGGCATCGTCGATATACGTAAATTTTCCGCATCCGGCACCCTCATACGGATGTTCATTGGAAAAGAGAATGGAAGAGGACGCAATGACAATTCCAACTAACTGTGCAACGTTCCCTTGTGACGGTTGCAGCCATCCAGCGACATTGGTATTGAAGTCAAACAACACCTGCGGTGCCACTGTTCTATTTGGATAGTGAACGAAGATATCATCTAGAAAAATTGCTCCGATCGCTTTTCCTCCGGCAGCATTATTTTCTCCGATCACTATTTGAATTTGTGAGAGAGTAATTGGAAAATCGAGAATTCCGGTTGTCATCGGTTTTGCATTGACTGTTTTGAAGCCAACATTTTGCCATGCTCCGTTCCAACTTACTACTGTTGGAGAAGTGATATAAAATTGTTCGCCGTTTTTATCGATAAAGATTAATTTCAACGAATGGCCGCCGCCGTTTCCGAACACTTTTATATACAGACTGTCCGGCCTGCTAGCCAGCGGGAAGGAGGTCGATATTAATGCTGTCACTGCATCTGTCGTCGGAAAGTTGTACGAAATACGGAAAGAATTTGGGCCTGAAAATATCGTATCCGTATTCAACGCAAAAGAGATATTGTCAGGATCGGTGCCGGAAACATCGTTTCTGATCAAAAACAGATCGTTAAATTTTTCAACCGTAATAGTTGTGTCCGATCCGGTGAAATCGTAATTCAATTGTTTCTTGACTGTGTCGAGTGAAAGCTGAAGTGTCCCTTTGTTAAATCCTGTGGCAGTAACAACATTATCTGAAGGCGAGAAATTAATTCCTTGTCCAGTGATTTGAGAGATGACTTGCGTTCCTTGCAGAGGGAGAGAATTATTTCCCGAATCGACGCCGTACACTGCCAGTGTTACTTGTTCACCTGGTGTCATCACAAGCGATGTGGGATAGACTCGCAATTCCTTAATAACACGAACATAGACTCGTGCAGAATCAGTAATAGCATTGTAGTAGATTCGCACCCATCCGCTGTCGTTCGTATTTTTTGCGGTGAAGAGTCCGGATGAATCGATCGTCCCGATAGTTGTATCAACACTCCAAACAGTCCCGACGGGAAGTGCAAGAGGATTATAATATTGGTCTTTTCCTTCTGCATGGAACTGAAAAGTATTTCCCTGAAAAACATTCGCTTTTGATTCGATAATATTCAGAAAATTCAAAGCTCCAATCGGAGCAGTACTAATTACTTGCAGTGTATTTGCCACAGAACGTTCACCACCGGGATCAGAGGGGGAATTGACCACCTCTCCGCGCACGACCATAGTTGTAGAACCTCCGCCGTCTAGATTGAATGCATTTGTTATTCCGAGCGAAACAAGAAACTTCGCCATCTCTCCAAAACTCATTCCCAGACTCGAAGATTGTCGACCGTCAACTGTACAAAGATAGACTTTTGTACTATCAGCATTTTGACCTATAAACGTACGGGGATGCCGCGCATCGTTAAAACTTGCGCCGGATTGATCGAAATCTCCGAGTGTAGGATACGGAACGCCATTCCTAATCAAATGTCCGTTGCCGGAGATTAATTGTGTCAGTCGTTTTACCGTTGCGCCGGATATCGGATTGTATGCGAGATACAGTTTGATGGTATCATTCACCTTAAGTTCACTCGTAATGAAAGTTGTCGGACTTCCGCTTCCACCGGAAATGACATATCCATCGATGGGAATGGTACTATTACCGTCCCCTTTTTGTGTGACCACTGCCAAGAGTGTATCATTCGTTGCCGGAGATAGGTTTACAATATGCAGAGTGGCTTCTGCTCCGCTGGCATCTGTTCCGGTTGTTCCTCCACGATAAGAAGAATAGAGTGTTGTTTTTCCTGAGGCGCGGTTTGTATTGCTTTCGTTGATCGCTAAACTTCCGCCCCCTCTTGAAAAGATTTTCCCGCCGAAGCTAAATCTGTCAATATATATTTTTTTGTTTTCCGTGAACACTACACTCGATTTATTCGTCGGAATTCCGAGAACCGGTTTTCCATTCGCCAGTTGATTATGAATCGGCCATCCAGTTTCAAAACTAAAAAAACCGCCATTGACAGCTCCGATAACGCGATGACCTGCCTTATCATTTGCAGCAGATTGAATCGTCGTTCTTGTCAATCCGCCAGCAGGTTTATATGTTTCGAGTGTGATATTGGGATTGGTGATATCAACTTCAAGCACATCAAGCGTAAATGGGCCAGGGAGTGTGTATTGAGTATGGATAACACCGGGAGCTACTGTTACAGAGGAAGTTGTATCAGAAAGTGAGTAGGTTAGAGAAGTTACCGCAATGATGAACGATAAGATTGTCTTCATAATGTTTGCCGTTGTTAAAGCGTGGTAGGATTGTACTATAAGATATCTGTAATGAACTTATCTATAAATAGCGGGAATTTGTTTGAAGACCGTCGCCCGTTAGTTCTAGAATTTTTTATCGGTCAGTTAGGTGGGGAACCGATGACCTTCTCCACAAACGCACTTTAACGTTGTGAAACCCGAATGTATCTAAAAAGGTGGTGGACCGTAGTGGGATCTCCGCCAAAGGCGGACAAAGAACCGCTGACCTTCCCGATGCTTTGCATCGGGACGCTCTCCCAGCTATTTGTCATCTCTCATTAACTTTTCGATGTATGTACGGCTTTTCTTTGACTTAATCTCATGTTCTCTTTTCATTGCATCAGATCTTGTCGAAAATGGTTCTGTATGAACAATCTTCCAAGGGATTCCAGATTTTGTCGATTTCGAATATCCATTATTATGTTGAGTGAATCTGTAGGGTAGATCATCGGTGTGTCCAACATAATATTTGCCGGATTTCAAGCTTTGAAGTATGTAGACTAAATACATCGTGGACTGTAGCGGGATCTCCGCCAAAGGCGGACAAAGAACCGCTGACCTTCCCGATGTCCCAATGGGACATCGGGACGCTCTCCTAGTTATTATTTCTTGTGGACCGTAGCGGGATCGAACCGCTGACCTCTTGCATGCCATGCAAGCGCTCTCCCAGCTGAGCTAACGGCCCCTTAAATAACTGACTAAATATATGAAAGAAATTGAACAAAGAAAATAATTTCTTTATACTATCCTAACTATCTGGGGTGAAAAATGCAGCGTTTTATTTCAATCTCATCAACGAAAATCCGTACTTCGGCACCGACAATTTTTTCCGCATGTTTTGAATTTCATATCAGTAAATATTCAAGAATTAAATATCAAATCAGTGAAGCGTTAATCGAATCTTCGGGAAATGTCATCATTCCAAATTTCCGAACTGTTCGTGAACTTGCATATTCAATCAATACAATCCGAGGAGTGCTTGGTAATACGGAGAAAGAAGTTCGGGCAGGATTTCTGAATGCAGCAGGACTTCTTGATGAGATCAGTCACTTTTTGGTTCGAATATATGATGAACAGGAAAATCCCGGCGTTGTGAAGAGAGCATACAAACATTTGGAGAAAGTGTTTGGTATAGAGCAGTTGGAAAAGACATTATTACAGTTTGTCAAAGAATTTCCTCCAAAATCTGTCTATAAAGATCAGCAAACCGAAAAAGCATATTTTGATTCCGTTACATCGAGTCGTCCGCACAAAGAGATTGCGTTGGAAGAATTGATCATGCTTCATCTTTCGAATATTAATCCGGCACATTCGAAGATCAAAGAATTGTTTGACGATACCAATCTAATTGCAAAAACAAAATATATTGCCATCATCAAGGAATTGGAACAGTTCTTTGCCAAAGAAAAACCGTTCGGTCCTGACAATCAACCGCTGTTGGAAGCATTAAAAAAACCTATTCTTGAACATCCTGATAATATTGAGGCACAATTAGGATTTTTCAAAGAGCGTTGGGGAATTGTACTCTCATCAAAATTTATTGAACGGATTTCCGGAAGTTTTGAATTTTCGAAAGAAGAGGAAAAATTTATCTGGCACACGTTTAACCAATTTCAAGGGAAGCCAAATGTTGAAACGTTTGTTCCCGAGTATAAAAAAGAACGTTTGTTGACGCCGGAAGAACGGAAAAAATTACTACAAAAAGGAACAATTAAACCGGAAGATTATGTCTATGCGGAGCCCGAACAATTTACCCCGGACACCGATTGGATGCCGAATGTTGTCTTGATTGCAAAGAATACCTATGTGTGGCTTGACCAGCTTTCAAAAAAATATCAACGTGAGATAAAACGGCTGGATCAGATTCCCGACGAAGAACTGGATCAACTGGCGCGGTGGAGCTTTACCAGTCTTTGGCTGATTGGCGTGTGGGAGCGGAGCCCAGCATCAAAACGGATCAAACAGATTACCGGAAATCTGGATGCCGTATCCTCTGCGTATTCACTCTATGATTACGAGATTGCACATGATGTTGGCGGGGAAGAGGCATTTCAACATTTGAATCGCCGATGCTGGCAGCGCGGGATTCGGCTTGCCGGGGATATGGTCCCAAATCATATGGGATTATTTTCCAAATGGGTAATCGAACATCCTGAATATTTCATTCAGTCTGAACATCCTCCATATCCGAATTACCGGTTTACTGGAGAAAATCTTTCGCATGATTCGAATATTGAATTACGAATTGAAGATGGATACTGGAGCAGAAACGACGCCGCAGTGGTGTTTCAACGTATTGACCGTCGAAACGGAGAAGTTCGCTATGTCTATCATGGGAATGACGGAACAAGCATGCCGTGGAACGACACGGCACAGTTAAATTTATTGAGAGCCGATGTACGCGAAGCAGTAATCCAAAATATTTTCCATGTGGCCCGAAAATTTTCGGTGATCCGGTTTGATGCTGCTATGACTCTTGCGAAAAAACATTTTCAGCGATTATGGTATCCCATGCTGGGCACATCGGGTGTGCCGTCCAGACAAGACAATGGACTATCCCGTTCAGAATTTGATGCAATGTTTCCCAATGAGTTTTGGCGTGAAGTTGTAGATCGATTCAATGCAGAGATGCCGCAGACGCTTCTCCTTGCCGAAGCATTTTGGTTGATGGAAGGTTATTTTGTCCGAACGCTTGGAATGCACCGGGTGTATAACAGCGCGTTCATGCACATGCTGATGAAGGAAGAGAATCAGAAGTTTCGGGCGATGATCAAAAATACTCTTGAGTTTAATCCTGAGATATTGAAACGCTATGTCAACTTTATGAGCAATCCGGACGAGCAAACTGCCGTTGAACAGTTTGGTAAGGATGACAAGTATTTTGGCGTTGCAACCTTAATGATTACACTTCCCGGACTTCCCATGTTTGCACATGGACAGATTGAAGGATTCAAAGAAAAATATGGCATGGAATATCAGCGAGCATATTATAACGAAACACCGGATGAATGGTTAATTCGCCGGCATGAGCATGAAATATTTCCGTTGACAAAAAAGCGGTTTTTATTTTCACAGGTTCACCATTTTGAATTTTATGATTTTTTGGATGACCGCGGTTTTGTAAATGAAGATGTCATTGCCTATTCCAACCGCGCAGGAACTGAACGGGCGGTCATATTTTTCCATAATAAATTTGCCGAGACACGGGGATACATTAAACACTCACTTCCCAAAGCAGTCAATGAACAGGGGCATCCCCGATCGATAACATTATCGGAATCATTGCAGATTCAATACTCCGAAAATGTCTTTTATCGATTCAGGGATAGGAAATCCAATTTAGAATATCTTCTTTCCGGGAAAGATCTTTCTGACAAAGGAATGCATGTTGAACTTCGGGCATTTGAATATGCCGTCTTCACAGATTTTCAAGAAATTTCCGACAACACCGGAGCATATGCCGGTATCGCAAAACGATTGAAAGGAAGGGGGACGGGAGTTCTTGATTCGATGTTGAAAGAAGTTCAACTGCGGCCATTCCATCGAGCAATTGAACATGCGTTTAAACTTCTTCCCTTAGAATCTGTATCTGAAGAGTATTTAAATATATTTAAAGAGTTGGAAAGACAAATTGGTGGATCGATCGATAGAGAACAAATAAAAAAGAGACATGTCGAATTTTTGAAAAACATTAACGATTATTTTACTGTCAGCAAAAAGGAACAAACAGCATCCCGTCATACGTCAAAAGAAAAGAAGAGAGCTATCACACAGACAGGCGTACCGGCAGGTAATCCGTTGCATTTTGTTTTGTATCATCTGCTGGATGAGTGCAAAAAGATGGCGCTGGTCAATTTACCACAACCCCATTCGTTTGATATTTTACAGCATCTTCATCTGGACGAGGTGATGAAGACATTAATCGTCGATAACGGGTTAAATTACGCCGATGCAGAAAACATGGTGGCTGTACTAAGAAATCTTCTTCGGCAGCATCAGATTCTTATTGAAACACAAAGTGAGCTTTACACTATTGTTGAACAAATGCTGAATGATTTTGAGACCGCGAATTTTCTGGGTGTGAACCAACACAATGATATTTGGTACTTCAATAAAGAGCAGTTCGAAACACTGATGCGATGGGTGTTGACGCTTCAATACTTGTATGCACAAAAAGAGCCGACCACAAACAGTACTACGCTGGTTAGTTTGCAGGCAAAGATGAACCACATCCACGAGGCCTCCGTTGGCTCGGAGTATCAGATAGACCGGTTAAAAGAACTGTTGATTGGTGCGAAAGAAGAAAAAATATCGGCAAATAAAATTATTGAGAAGGGAAACAGCACTCTGAAAGTTTCAAAAGGGAAGGAACGGACAGTTGACAAAGTGAGACGGACAAAAATGAAACTTATCGACAGTGTGAAAAATATCACAAAGAAAAAGTGAATGATTGATTTTTAGAATTTTCTAATTATATTGTACTCGACCTTTGCAATACTTCTTCCCCTGAGTGTTGCAAACTATAGGTCGAGCCAGACGGACCCCCCAACGTCTGGCTTTTTTATGAATAGGGGGAAGGAGAAAGAATCATGACAAAAGCGATTCAAAAAGAAAAACTTACCAGAAAAAAAACGAAACGTATTGATTCCCTCAGTTTGGAAATGATCAATTATCAGATCATTCTTGCCGGTGTGGTTGTAATCATTGCCGGATATTTTGCTCTGAGTTCAAAACCGTGGGACAGTCCCATTGCATTAAACGTAGCACCAATACTGCTCGTGCTTGGATATTGCGTGATTATTCCATTTGGAATTATTTATCGAAAAAAGAAAACTGAAAATGAAGCTGCTGATCAATTAGCAGAACAAGCATAAATTATTCTAAATTCATTGTTTGTTCGTTGCAAAACGCGGTTTTTTTTCTTATATTTGAAACACTTTAAGAAAGTTGATCGCGTAGCTCAGCGGTAGAGCATCTGCCTTTTAAGCAGAGGGTCGATGGTTCGAGACCATCCGCGATCACTGAAATTGCCCAGTTTTGGGCAATTTTTATTTTAAAGCCTGCCGAAAAGTGCCATGTGTTGAAAATTTGTTGAATAGATTTTTTAATGATGCGCACTATCCTATCTACCTACCTATCTATTTCCAACGAGCTTCGGGAAACACTCTGGTAGTGAGAGAGAAATCTGATTGTTTGTTCAGATGTTTCGTACTGCAATGTTGAAAAGCGTTAAAGCGGGTCTCAACATGACATGTTGATTCGTACGAATGATCTGTTTACATTTGCGCAATAAGAATCATGATTGTTTTAGATTTATTAACCAAAAAAACTTTATGAATTACTTCGATGAAATTAATGCAGCAGTGACGGTTTGTGATACAGAAGGAACAATTGTGTATATGAACGATAAATCCCAGGAAGTATTTAAGAATGATGGAGGGAAAGAACTTGTTGGGAAAAGTTTATTCGACTGTCATCCCGAACCTGCGTTGACGAAAGTGAAAGAATTATTATCCTCAGGAACAACGAATATTTATACCATTGAAAAATTGGGAAAGAAGAAGATTATTTATCAATCGCCATGGTTTACCAATAAAACCATTGGCGGTATGGTCGAAATATCAATTGAGTTGCCAACGGAGATGCAACATTTTGTGAGGTCATAAATAATCATATCTCAATATCCGCCATTTACATCTCCAATAAAAATCCTCTAGAACAATTGCGCGAACAGATACATATCCAACGAAAATCGGAGCAAGTGATACGTTTCATAAAGCATTCAATGTATCTTCTTCCACTTTAGATTGTTTCCCGAAGGAGGTTTACGTACGTTATTCATAGCAAGTCATACGGTTTTCATCTCTTTTCCTTTCCTAATATAAGACGATTTGTGGGGTACTCGTCATGTATAAGATTAAAAACATCCTTTGTCCGACAGATTTTTCCGAAGCATCAATCGCTGCCATTCGATATGCGTTGCTCTTTATCAAACACTATAAAGCGACGCTGACATTGTTGTTTGTTGATGAGTATGAACAGACCCCATTGGGGGCGTTCGGATCCGATCCGGAAATGCAGCGGAAGCATCGCGTGCAAAGCTCAGCATTTGCGGATGAACAGTTTCGAAAAATAATTACGATGCTGAATATCGACAAGGACCGAGTAAGGACAGTTGTGAGATTTGGAGCGGCGTATAAAGAGATTGTGTTAGAGGCAGAAGAGGTTGATTATTCCGCGGTGATCATATCTGTCCTTGGAATAGGGAATTCAACGCCGCACCTTATTGGCAGAACGGCGGAACGAATCGTGCGGTTATGTCGTGTGCCGGTGATAACGCTTCGACCTGATAATGAAAATCCCTTTAGCGACATAAAAAACATTCTTGTCCCAACCGATTTTTCGGAATACAGTAATTATTCCTTACCATATGCCATTGCATTCGCATTGGCATTCCATGCAAAATTAATTCTGCTGCATATTACCGATCTTTCTGTCTCTGAAGAATATCTGTCACGCATTCAATTCCCTGATCTGATTACGTACGACGAACGTGCCAAATCCATCGCAGTAGAACAATTTGCAACGCGCGATGTTGAACCGGACAATTCGATTGTCAACGTAGCAGAGGATCGTAAAGTTGATCTTATTGTTATGGGCACTCACGGTGCACGGGGAATGAGAAGGACTCAGATCGGCAATACAACGGAAGAAGTGGTGCGTCGAGTGACAGTGCCGGTGCTGTCTATTACACATCCTGTGCATAAGATGATTTTTCCTCGTCGATTTAATGAGCCATTGGAGCAGATTCCGAAAGTGAAGGATTCCCCAAAAATGAGGAAGGGGATAGAACACGGATAAGAAATTGTTTCACTCACCGAAGCGAAGTGTCTGAAGTAATTTTAGGAAATAGAACGCTGATGACACAGATGGCACGGATTTACGCGGATAAGGAATAGAAAATGTTTACTCATGAGTATTCACTGTTACGATCAGATTCTTCGGTCGTCTAAAAACAAGACGACCTCAGAATGACGAAGGGATAGAATACGGATAACACGGAATGAATGGATTTACGCTGATAAGAAAAAAATAGTTACGATCAGATTCTCCTCCTTCGGCGGACAGGTTCAGTCGTCCCAAATAACGGGACTCCTTCAGAGAATGATCAGTGTGTTGTTACACTGAGCGAAGCGAAGTGTCTGAGGTACGATTTATAATACGCTAAGATCCTCCTCCTTCAGTGGACAAGCTCGATCGTCCCCAAAAACGGGACTCCATCAGAATGACGAGATTCTCCATAATAAGGAGTAATATTTTTTACCGCACTTGAAAATGGCATGTAATTTTTCTTTTTTAGTGTAGTAAACAATGAAAACTCACTTCTTCATATTAATTTTTTCGCTTCCTCTTTTTGGACAACAAAGCCTATTTTCTGACCAATCCTCAGGATTGCCATTAGCATCCACGTATTATGGCAATCATGGTGTGTCCGTGATTGACTTTGATAAGGATGGATGGGACGATATCTTTTTTGCGAACATTGCGCAGACATACACTGCCGATACTTCATTTTGCGTTCTTTTGAAGAACAATAAAAATGGAACATTTACGAATGTGACATCAGCCGCTAAACTGAAAATATTTGGAAGTTATAAATCCGGAGTGTGGGGGGATATCAATAATGATGGGTATGTCGATCTTTTTTTAGCAGAAGCGTACGGGCAAGGGCGCTGTCATTTATTCATAAATAAAAAAGATGGGACGTTTCAAGATCAATCTACGGATTGCGGAATCAATTTTGTTTCGACTGCCGCTATAGCAGCGTTTGGAGATTACAATAATGACGGTACACTTGACCTTTTTCTGGCGACCGAATATCCAGAACCGGATCATTTATATAAAAACATTTCAAATGGATCCACAATCTTATTTCAAGATGTGACAACAAAAGCGGGCATTGCGGGTGCCGCAGATACATCACCGATGCAAGTGACATTCATTGATTATGATAATGACGGTGATCTGGATATTTACAAAGTTCATGACGGATTTCTGGAAAGCAATTTATTCTCCAATAATGGCGATGGGACATTTACCGATGTTTCACATTTGACTGGATTACACGATTACGGCGCGGGGAATTCTATGGGAGTCTATTGGAAGGATTTTGATTTTGATGGATGGGAAGAGGTATACATTACACGAATTGGAAAAGGGGGTTTGTATAAACGACAATCGAATGGCGTTTATAAAAATGTTGCCGAGTCGCTTGGGGTGCAGTTAAACGGAATGTCCTGGGGAATTGTTTGGGAAGATTTTGATAATGATATGGATAATGATCTCTATATGATTAATACGTATGGATTCAACGGACTGGCTAATCTCTATTACGAGTTTGCGAACGGCACATTTCTAGAAAAGAGTGCTCAGTATCAGTTGAATTATCCCTACAGCTTTTATGGTCTTGCTGCCGGGGATTTCAACAATGATGGATATATTGATATGGTGGCATCGGCAACAGATGGGAATAATAAATTACTTCTGAATACAAAACAGAAATCAGGTAATTGGTTCAAACTTTCATTAACAGGAGTATCAATCAACGCGATGGCAGTCGGAGCCAAGGTAACGGTGGTTGCTGGCGGAAAAAGGCAAACAGAGCGAGTGACAGCGGGGAACGGATATGCTTCGCAAATGAGTCCAGTGCTTCATTTTGGTTTAGGTAGTCTTACAACGATTGATACGTTAGAGATTATGTGGTCGAAGAATAATATCCAAAAATTTACTACTGTGGGTGTGAATGTCAATTATCGTCTGACGGAGGGAAGTTCTTTGGTTACCGCTGTTCCCGATAAAGAGCATAATACAATTCCTGATGGATATTCGTTAGGACAAAACTTTCCCAATCCGTTTAACCCATCAACGACCATATCATATCAGATGAAACAGGGAGGATTTGTTTCAATAATAATTTTTGATATACTTGGAAGAACGAAGCAAACGGTCGTGAATACTATCAAAGAGTCAGGGTATCATAGCGTTTCGTTTGATGCATCACTATTACCGACCGGAATCTATTATTATAGAATGCAAACGGGGGATTTTCATGAAACAAAAAAAATGGTGTATTTAAAATAGAGATGCGATACCTTAATTTTTTTTCTGAAAAAGCATTCGTATTCTTATTTTTTCTTTTGCTTTTTGGTGGATGTAATGAAGAAGAGACCATTACTGCAAAGACTGTTGAGCCTACATTCACGAGTATTCAAGCAATTATTTTTACAAACTGCGCACTGCAGAGTTGCCATGGTGCCAGTGCCAAGGCGGGACTAAATTTGAGTAAAGGTTCATCGTACGATAATTTGGTGAATGTTCGGAGTGTTGAAGACAAAAAAAATTTGCCGCCGTTTTATCGGGTAAAACCAAATTCGCCGGATTCGAGCTTTTTGTATATTAAGATCACTTCGCCGGGCCAAGGGCAGGGGGATAGAATGCCGCAAGCCGGTATTTCACTGTCACAAAATGAAATCGCTGCAATCCGGCAATGGATTGCTGAAGGAGCAAAAAACAATTAAGGGTACCTATGAAGAAATATCTTTCCATACTGTTGTTGACTCTGCTGTTCTCGTGTAAACGGGAAACACCCGTTGAACCCGATCCATCCGCAAGCGATGTGCATCTAGCACCTCCGCCGGCAGGGCAGGGTGTGCAGGTCAGTATAGCACCATTTACCGTTAAAGCCGGTGAGGAACTGCAGCGGAATTATTATACAACGCTTCCCTCAGATTCCGATATCTACATCACGAAAGTGCAATTTTCATACAACCCCGGAAGTCATCACTGCAACGTGTTCCGGACTGATTCGGTAAAAAAGACCGATGGAACGTATGATGAAACCTTTAAATCCGTGGACTATACTATGTGGAATATGTTTGCTGCTTCGCAGAAAGAAAATTTCGTCTGGCAGCTTCCGCCGGGAATTGCGATCAAATTAAAAGGAAAGCAGCAGCTATTGATTCAAACCCATTATGTTAACGGGGGTTCGCAGCTTTCACCGAATGGAAGAGGAAAAGTGTTGATCAATTTTTGGACAATTCCGAAATCGCAGGTCACGAATGAAGTGGGTCTTATTTTTGCGAGCAATACATTAATCAATATTCCTCCGAAGGATTCTTTGACCGTTCGGAAGTTTGTTAAAAAAATTCCAAACGATATTAATATTCTCGCAATGACCGGACATTTTCACAGCCGTGGAGTCAGTTTCTGGGCACAGCATTACGAAGCTAATTTTAAAGAAATTTATCGCAATACTGCTTGGAGTGAACCGCCTATTAAAGTATTTGGTGCACCAGAATATCCTTCAACCGGTTATGTATTACCAAAAAATCAGCAGATTGCGTATTACACTTCATATTACAATTCAACGAATGACACCGTCAAAATGGGTCCTCATGTTCTGAACGAGGAGCACTCAAATCTGTTCCTCTTCTTCTGGCCGGCGCCGGCGGATGGTAAGACAATTTACGATATTGATCAAGGTTGGTAACATTGAATCCCGCGAATGCGGGATTTTTTTTTGGATCCAAGGATAGAATGCTGATGATTGGGAAGTGTAAAATGTTGTCACACTGAGCGAAGCGAAGTGTCTGAGGTAATATTAGGAAAATAGAACACGGATGACACAGAAGAAACGGATTTTCGTGGATAAGAAATTGAAAAACTTAGGAACTTATTCTAATACCTTCAGATATTGAGTCACGACAAAAAAGCGTCGGAAGTCAGAATGACCAGTGAGTTGTTACACTGAGCGAAGCGAAGAGTCTGAAGTAATATTAGGAAAATAGAACACGGATGACACAGAAGAAACGGATTTTCGTGGATAAGAAATTGAAAAACTTAGAAACTTATTCTAATACCTTCAGATATTGAGTCACGACAAAAAGCGTCGGAAGTCAGAATGACCAGTGAATTGTTACACTGAGCGAAGCGAAGAGTCTGAAGTAATATTAGGAAAATAGAACGCGGATGACACAGAAGAGACAAATTTTCGCAGATAAGAAATTGAAAAACTTAGGAACTTATTCTAATACCTTCAGATATTGAGTCACGACAAAAAGCGTCGGAAGTCAGAATGACCAGTGAGTTGTTACACTGAGCGAAGCGAAGTGTCTGAGGTAATATTAGGAAAATAGAACACGGATGACACAGAAGAAACGGATTTTCGCGAATAAGAAATTGAAAACTTAGGAACTTATTCTAATACGTTCAGATATTGAGTCACGACAAAAAGCGTCGGAAGTCAGAATGACCAGTGAATTGTTACACTGAGCGAAGCGAAGTGTCTGAGGTACGGTTAATTACTTATGATTAGATTCTCCGACTTCGGCGAACAAGTTCGGCCGTTACCAAGAACGGGACTCCATTTGAATGAAGGGGGAATACAGATTCTGGTCAGTGTAATAATGAAAAGTGTTGAGCAAAAAGAGAGAATTTGAATTTCCAAAATGAATCATAGGTTACTAATGTTATTAATTGTATGTTATTAAAGCAGAATGTTACATTTAATCAATATCATTAGGAGCTCAACGTGAAACTGTATGTAGGGAATTTGGATCGGGAAGTAACAAAAGAAAATTTACAAGAAGCATTTCAACCATTTGGCGAACTTGGCGAAGTAACGGTCATCAGAGATCGATCGAACAATGTTTCCAAAGGTTTTGGCTTTGTAGAGTTTATGAAAAAAGCTGAAGCAGAAGCTGCAATTGCTGCTTTACACGGAAAAGAATTTATGGGACGGACAATGGATGTGAACGAAGCCAGACCAAAAACAGAGAATTCTTCACGCGGTGGTTTTAGCGGCGGAGGTGGTGGTAATCGTGGTGGACGAAGCGGCGGAAATCGCCGATATTAATCTTATCACTACATCGAAATACTAAAATCCTGCCTCGGCAGGATTTTTTTTTGATTACGGCATACAAAAATTTTTTTGCGGCAGAAATAATTCCTATCTTTTGTCAGTGAATCCTCTTCCCATCGATATTATTCTTCCTCAACTTCGTTCGACAATTGAAAAGAACAGGAACGTTGTCCTTTCCGCAGAACCGGGAGCGGGGAAAACGACACGCGTACCTATTTCTCTGCTCAATGAACAATGGCTAGAGGGGAAAAAGATCATCATGCTCGAACCGCGAAGACTTGCGGCGATACGTTCTGCTGAGTATATGGCTGAACAGCGCGGTGAAAAGGTCGGAGAGACGATTGGTTATAGAATACGGGGTGAAAGTGCCATTGGGAAATCAACACGACTGGTAGTAGTGACGGAAGGTCTATTGACGAGGATGCTGCAGGAAGATGCATCACTGCCTGGTGTTGGATTGATTATTTTTGACGAATTCCATGAGCGAAGTATTCATGCTGATCTTGGTCTTGCACTGACGCTTGATGTTCAGAACCATTTGCGCCCTGATCTTAAAATTGTGGTGATGTCTGCAACTATTGATGTACATTCGGTCTCATTATTATTAGGCAGCGCACCCATTGTTAAAAGTGAAGGGAGAAGCTTTCCAGTAGTTGTCCATTATTTGCCGCAGAAGAACGATGGACCTGTTGAACAATTAGTTACAAATACAATTAGCAGGGTTCTCCGAGAAGAGGAAGGAGATGTATTGGTGTTTTTGCCGGGACAGCGGGAAATAAGAAAAGTGGAATCTCTTCTTGAACAAAAAGAGCTTCCTGCCGAAGTGAATATCCATTTACTGTTTGGTGATGCATCGCCGGAGAAACAACGAGCTGCTTTGCATCCATCAAAAACTGGAAAACGAAAAGTTATTCTCTCAACCAATATTGCTGAAACGAGTCTTACCATTAACGGTGTCCGCATTGTCATCGATTCTGGATTATCGCGCAGCGCAACATTTGATGCGCGCAGAGGAATGTCTGGTCTTGTTACAACCTCTGTTTCACTAGCCTCCGCAGAACAACGAAAAGGGCGTGCAGGAAGAGAGCAGTCAGGAGTATGTTACCGTCTATGGACGGAACATCATCACACCAATCTCCCGAAATATTCTCAGCCGGAAATCATCATTGCAGATCTCGCCCCGCTGGCGATGGAACTTGCACAATGGGGAGACGGAGAAGGAGTTCATTTACAGTTCCTCGATCGACCGCCGGCTGCACATCTATTACAAGCGCGAGAGTTGTTGCAATATCTCGGTGCATTGGATAAGAGTGGAAATCTTACTGCGCATGGTAAATTGATGTCTTCACTTCCTCTCCATCCCCGATATGCCCATATGTTGATCAAAGGGAAAGAACTTCAATGTGGTGAACTTGCGTGTGAACTTGCAGCATTGCTGGATGAAAAAGATATTTTGCGTGGGAAAAATGATGCCGATATCGATCTTTATTCCCGTTATGTAATATTCAAAGAAGGTAGAAAATCTGAAGGATCTTCAATCCAACGGATTCGTGACCAATCAACACGGCTAATGCGTATGCTTGGTCTGAATCGAGGACATTCAAAGCATCAGTATGATCGTCTCGGACTTTTGCTTGGGTTGGCTTATCCTGAACGAATTGCTAAACGAAAATCCAGCGAACGATATCAACTTGCCGGAAATATGGTGGCATCGCTGCCGAAAGGAAGTGTACTTGCAAAGGAAGAATACCTTGCTGTTGGTGAAGTGGACGGTGTGGGTAGCGATATTAAAATCTTTTCTGCAGAACCAATCTCAAAAGAAGATATACTTACAACGTTTTCCGAACAAATAGAACTTAAAAAAGAGTTACGATGGGATGATAAGGAGGAGTGCATTATTGCTCGGCGTGTTACGGCATTTGGATCAATCGAGATTGCGGAAAAACATTCTCAGCCAGACGCGGAGGATGCAAAAAAGATTGTTATTGAGGTGATACGAAGAATGGGAATAAATATACTGCCGTGGAATAAGGAATCTGAATCGCTTCGATTCAGGAGCGAATGGTTACGAAAAAATAAACTGATTCAGAACTGGGTCAATCTTTCAGATGAAAATCTCCTTTCATCAGTGCAAGATTGGCTTGCTCCGTTTCTTGACGGAATAACCCGCAAGTCTCAATTGTTGAACCTCGACATGGTTGAAGTATTGCGTTCGCTTTTTGTTTATGAACAATTAAAAGAGCTCGATCATCTTGTGCCGACTCATCTCACTGTCCCAACAGGATCGCATATTCCAATAGATTATTCAGGAGAACAACCGATCCTGGCTGTTCGATTGCAGGAGATGTTTGGCGAAACAAAAACACCAACGGTCGGTGGTGGACGAATAAAAGTATTGTTGCATTTACTTTCGCCTGCCAGACGACCGATTGCCGTAACACAAGATCTTCCGAGTTTTTGGAAGAACGCTTATATTGATGTAAGAAAAGATATGCGGGGACAGTATCCCAAACATTATTGGCCGGAAAATCCGTTAGAAGCAGAACCTACCACAAAAACGAAAAAGAGGATGGAGGCAAAATCGAAATGAAACTCCAATCGTTAGCAGATCTTGAACAATTACTTTCCGATTCGGAAAGAGAAAAATTACACGCAGAGAAACTTTCGACAAAAAAGATTCATTCAGGAAAGGGAAATACTCTCCGTGTTACGCTCGAGACGGCTGGACGCAAAGGAAAGAGTGTTACTGTTATTTCAGGATTGCAGCATAATCCGGATACGATGGAAGAGATCGCGCGTATTTTGAAACAACATTGCGGTGCGGGAGGAACGGTGAAGAATGGAACAATTGAGATCCAAGGAGATCAGCGTGAAAATGTATCAAAAAAGCTTAGGCAAATGGATTATGTCGTAAAATAACCGGAATCCCATTGATCACAATCTTTTGAACGTATATCCACGTTTTTTTAACTGCACAATTAATGCTTCAAGTTTAGCATAGAATTTATCACTTCGTTTTTCACTGGTTCCGATATGCGAGAGAAGTAGAAAACCGTTTAGTCCCGATGAGTTATTAGACTCATACCGTAAAATGCGACTGAAAATAGAATCTGTTGATATGTAATTTGGCATATCGGGAGTAGTATAGTCTGCATTGGATGAAGTGCCAGGTGTAAAATTAATTAATTGCAATCCAAGCTCATTTGTCCAGTCTGAAATAGTCTGGTTATACCACTCATACGGAGGAAGAAAATAAGGAGCAGCAGATGAATGTATGCCAAATGCCTTCATCGCTTTATAATTATTTTTCACATCATTATTAAATTGTTCCTTTGTAACATGCAGTGAATCACGTTTTTCCCACGACGCATAGAGCAGATGCTTGTCCGAATGAGCCCCAAGATAATGTCCCTCTTTCTTTAATTGTTTAATGGTAGAGACAAATTTCTTTTGTCGATAAAAATCACCAGTAAAGAAAAATGAGGCTTTCACTTTATTCTTTCGCAGAGCATTTGCAATCTGTTTCCCCCCATCGGCAAATTCATGTCCGGTAAAAATAAGATAAATCTCCTTCGCTGTCGTATCCATTCTTGCAATCCCGCCAAGTTGGATTTGATTCTGGTTATTCAAAACAGGCAGTGATTCTTCCAATGATGAAAGATACATCGTTAAACTTGCTGTGCCATCCATTGTCGGTTCGTTATTTGTATAATCTCCCCAATCATCATGATAGACGGCAAGATCAGATTGAAATTCAGCATACGGATCAGCTTTTGTCAGTTTGATGTATTTTTTATGCTGATCAAAAATTGATGCTCGTACCGGACCATCAATGAGACCGCCATTAATGGGATATTGATAGACATGTGTCAATGCAGAGTGTGGATCAACCGGTGTGTCTGCAAACGAGGGGAGTCCGACGATCATGCTTGTTCCCCAAGGATTACATCCAAATAACCAATCGCGCAACGATGATTCCATCTCGATATAAGATGAATCATGTGAGAGTGATCGAAAAAGATATAATTGTGTCAGGAACGAACTGATAAGATTATTGGAACACCAGATGAATGGGATACCTATCTGAAAGGCATTCGAGTTTCCTTTTTGATACACTTTTTCAATGCCGTCGCACAAAAAATCTGCGAACTGTTTAGAGTGTTTTATAGATTGATGTGCAATAAGAGAATGTCCAATATTTACGAACGGATACCATTGGTAATGTCTGGCCGTATCTGCGCCGAGCCAAGGAGTCGTTTTTTCCTGCTTGCCAAAATATATGGCATCGTCTAAATAGTTTTTTGATCCCTGAATTGTAAATAACTGAGCAGCTGCCAATTCCATATCATCCACCCAGTTGTCTTCCTCGTAAAAGTAAGGTGCCCTGCAGGGAGCGGTCTGTGATACTCCCGGAAATTTCTTTGCAAATTCGTACGCTTCCAACGATTTTGTTTTTAATTTATCGGCAAAAGTAGGATAATATTGTTGCAACACTTCGGAGCCAAGTGCAAACGATGAAGAGAATTTTGCAACAGTCGATGCAACGCCAGTTGTTCTGTTCTTATGCTGATATATTCCTTGCGGTTGTCCTGAGATAAAATAAACGGGACGCTCTTTTCCTTTGCCGTAATGTACGGTGTCTTCCGTCGGCAATCGAAAACCGCGATGATCCCGATCGTCGGCAATTTGATTAAAAAACATTTCCGGCTGCGGATTCATCTTCACAAGCCAATCCAAACCCCACTTTGCTTCATCAAGGATATCGGGAATTCCATTTTTTCCTTTTACTCCGTTTATACCGAATTCATCCCCGAATGATTTGGGATGTTGTGTATAGGCGAACAGCAAGTGATATACCGCAGTAGCCGACGTGGTGACATATTGAAGATAATCCGAAGCGTCGTGCCACCCACCGGAGACATCAATGTGGGTGGAGTCGAGAGAGGGATGATAGATGATAAATCCATCATTTGTGTGGCACGAATCTTTCAAATAAGGATTGTAACCGCTCCTCTGCTGCCGCATGTAATTCAAAAGAAAATCAGCAGTTCCATTATAGATATCTCTGGCCACCTTAAAGACCGGTGAACGGACATTATCAACTGATATATAGAAAGATCCAAATTGTTTGAAAGAAGAAAAATTTAATCGATACGTACTTAAAAATGGTCCATAAGCGCCATAACTCATTGTATTTGACGAAGTGTAAACTATTTCATCAGTCAAAGCATCGTGCAGCGTAAATGACGAAACATTTGTCGATGTATCTTTGCTCACAAAAACGGCAAATTTGCGGGACTCGGGAGTATACCCTAACAGATTTGTTCGGATCCAGTGCTGACAAGTAAGGAAACAGGGGAGTACGATAATTAAAAAGAATGCATTTTTCATTTGTTTAGCCTAAAATTATTTTAGAACTTGTATCAAAATGTGCAATCAATATTCTAAAAGCAAAATGATAATATGACGTTGTTTATGTTGTTACCGTTCTATACGAATTGGACGAATTGGATTTTTTCATAATATGGGAAATATTTTTCCATTTCGTTTCCACACCTCGCTGCGCTTTCGACTGTATGTGTATTTCTCAGCAGCAATTGGCGCGCTTTCTCTTTTCATCTTTATTTATTTCCCTCAGAAATACAATGAACAAGCATTGACATCTGCCAGAAATAAAGCGATCTCCATCGCAGAACTTTCGGCGGTGAGTGTTGCGATGCCCTTGTACGTCAATGATAAAGAAGGAATAGAAAATGTTTTTGAATCGATCAGGCATAATAGTGATCTCAGCTTTATCATGCTTGTGAATGACAAACAAGAATTGATTGCAGGGCACAACGTTGAAGCGGCAATCGGTTGTAAATATTTGGAGGCGACTGAGAACGGAGTTATTGTTCCCGAACGCCGGATCCTGATGACAAAGGTGCCGATTAAATTTGAAGCAAATATTGTTGGTTCTATCTATGTCGGATTTGCCCTCGACAGTATTTTCCTAGAGATTAATGAAACAAAAGATACCATTGCGTTGATCAGCGGGTTGATATTTCTTACCGGATTAATCCTTGTCTATATTATGACGGTGATTGTGACAAGGCCGATTGAAAAAATGGCGAACACGTTTCAACAGGTAGTTCAAGGAAATTTCTCACAACATATGACCCCCTCCGGGTACGATGAGATAGACCGTTTGGGTAAATCATTCAATCAAATGGTTGATGAACTAGCCGCTGTTCAAGCGGAGCTGCATTCCATCAATCGAACGCTGGAACTTCGAGTAAACGAACGAACAATTGATCTGCAAAGAGAAATTCAACATCACAAAAAGACGGAACTTGCACTTCGCGAAAGTGAGGAGCGTTTTCGTGCTCTTGTTGAATTATCACCGGCGGCCATTGTTGTTTTCACCGACGGGAAATATTTTTATATCAATTCCGCAATCCTGAGTATATTTCGCATCTCTTCGTTTGAAATAATTCAAGAGAAGGTGTTAACGGACTTTATGGGAAACACTCAGACAAAGCAATTCAACGAGATGCTTCATCAGATTCTTTATGGCACAACGGTCAATGTCCATTCGGAATTCATTTTTCATCGTGATGATGGGAGTGAGTTTATTGCGGAAGTCACGGCGATAAAGCTCATTTATCAAGGAAAAGATTCTGTCCAAATTTTGATCCGCGATATTTCCGAACGGATCAAAAATGAACGGCAGAGACTGGAATTAGAACAACAATTGCTGCATGTGCAAAAAAAGGAAATTATTGGAACTCTGGCGAGCGGTATTGCTCATGATATTTTGAATATTCTCGGCATTATTGGTACGGCCATTAACAAATTGCTTTTTCTAAAAAGCATCGACGAAAAATCCTTGATGGATAGTGCAGAACAAATTTCAAAGGCAACAGATCGGGGCAAAGCATTGGTGAAACAATTACTGACGTTTGCAAAAAAGACGGAACTGAATTTTGACGTTACGCAAGTCAATGCCCCGGTCTCTGAAATTATTAACGTAATACAAAGAACCTTTCCGAACACAATTTTCATCAAGACTCATCTCAGCGAGAATTTACCATTAATTCGCGCGGATAATAATCAACTCCACCAAGCATTACTGAATCTTTGTTTGAATGCGCGCGATGCAATTCAAGAGAAGGGAAAAATTACGATTGAAACATCGGTGAAGAACGCATTGCGCATGAATGGAAGCATAACAACGAATGGAGAGTATATCTGTATTTCAGTTTCAGATACCGGTATTGGTATGAATAATGATGTCTTGAAAAAGATTTATGAACCATTCTTCACAACAAAAAGCGAAGGAACCGGTTCTGGTTTAGGTTTGGCAATGGTGAAAGGGATTGTTGAAAATCACAAGGGATTTATCGAAGTAGAATCCGAACTAGGAAAAGGGACAACCTTTCGATTGTATTTTCCAATTTAAAATAAAAAACTCTCGTCTATGACGAGAGTTTTTTATGTATAGATCAAAGTTGTTTCCTTAGAACAGTTTTACGATCCAGTATGATATTGCACCAATCGCCGCCGCTGCCGGTATTGTAACGATCCAGGCGAAGATGATGTTGCTCGCTAGTCCCCACCGCACTGCCGAAAACCGCTTTGTCGCTCCAACACCCATAATAGCACCACTGATAACATGCGTTGTGCTGACGGCGATACCGCTGAATGCTGTAACGAGCAGAGTAATTGCGCCCGAAGTTTCCGCGGCAAATCCTCCTGACGGTTTTAATTTTGTTATCTTTTGTCCCATCGTTTTTACGATTCTCCATCCGCCAAAAAGTGTTCCCATGGCGATTGCGGCGTGTGAAGATAAAATAACCCAGGTGGGTACTTCAAACGTCGTTAAATAACCGGACGTAATCAGTAACGTGGTGATAATGCCCATGGTTTTTTGAGCGTCGTTTGTTCCGTGCCCTAAACTGTATGCAGCGGCAGAAACAAGTTGAAGCTTTCGAAACCAACCGTTAATTTTTGATGAAGGTCGCTTGTGAAAGATCCACATTAAAGCAATCATAATAACAAATGCCATTGCCATACCCATTAATGGTGCAATAGCAATAAAAATAATGGTGTTTGTCCACCCGCTATAGATAATCGATCCAAATCCTGCTTTTGCCACTGCCGCTCCGGCGTAACCGCCGACCAGAGCATGAGATGAGCTGGAAGGGATGCCATAGTACCATGTGATTAAATTCCAAGCAATCGCACCTAACAATCCTCCAAGGATGACAAACTCGTCGATCAGTTCAAGATGAATTAAACCTTTGCCGACGGTTTTGGCAATATGCACATCAAACATAAATGCAGCTACTAAATTGAAAAACGCCGCCCAGACAACCGCTTGTCGTGGTTTCAATACACGGGTCGACACAACAGTGGCAATAGAATTTGCCGAATCGTGGAAACCATTGATGAAATCGAAAACAAGAGCGACGATGATGATGAAAATAACCAACGTTAACATAGTCGTTCTTTCTTAGGCGTTTTTAATGAAGAGAGTCTCAAGTACGTTTGCAACGTCTTCGCATTTATCTGTTGTTGTTTCAAGATTTACAAGCACTTCTTTGGTTTTAATCAGTTCAATGGCATCGGTTTCTTTGTCAAACAATTCTGCAATTGCGTGATCGAAGATCGTATCGGCATCATTTTCAAATTGGTTGATTTTTTGAAGGATCTTTTGAAGTTCCTCTGCACGGCGCATGTCGGCCACAAGAATGACACCGCGTTGAATTTCTAATGCAGATTGGTAAATAATTTCAGTAAGGCGTTGGATATCGGGAGAATTCTTTTTGATTTTATACATGTGGAAACGTTTCGCGCTGCCGTCAATATAGTCCAATACATCGTCGAGCGTTGATGCTAGAAGATGGACATCTTCTCGGTCGAAAGGAGTGACGAACGTTTTGTTGAGTTCGGTGTAGATTTCATGCGTGATGGAATCCGCTTTTTGTTCAAGATCTTGTATTTTTTTTACCGTTGTTTCGCGTTCGTTGTTTGCCTGAGAGGGGAGAGTTCGTAATGTCTCTGCTGCTTCAACAATGGCACGTGCAAGTTTGTCAAAAAGGACGAAAAATTTTTCGTCGTGTGGAAGTAACGCTTGAATCATTCTGTCGAGTCTCATAATCTGACCATATATGATAATGATAGGAAAGGTAAACCGCGTTCAAACATACTCAAGAAACCGTTAAAAAGAAAGAGAACAAATGTTAAGGAATTGTTATCCTGTTTAATTCGATAAATTTTCATAACTTTACAAAGTCCGCGCAAAATTCATATATCCCGGAGTATACCATGAATAATTCTCGCCGTTCGTTCTTCCAGAAATCCGCCGCTGCTTTTGCAGCATCATCAATGTTATCGACAATTCCTTTTTTTCACATCAATTCTCAGACAAGCAAAAAATTGAAAATGACATTTCGACCATACACGCTGGAATTGAAACATGTCTTTACGGTTGCGGCATTCAGCAGAACAACAACCCCGGTTGTTTTGGTGGAGATTGAATATGACGGACTTGTTGGTTATGGCGAAGCATCAATGCCGCCGTATCTGGGAGAATCGCAAGAGAGTGTGATCGCATTCTTGAAACGTGTCGATCTTTCAAAATATAGTAATCCATTCGATCTGGAGACAATCCTTGCCGATATTGATGCGCTTGCATTTCATAATACAGCTGCAAAAGCTGCGATTGATATTGCTCTTCACGATCTTGTCGGGAAAATAATTGGTCAGCCCTGGTATAACATTTGGGGATATGATAAAAATAAAGCTCCGAATACAACATTTACCATTGGTATTGATAAAGCTGATGTTGTGAGGGAAAAAACAAAAGAAGCAGCCGGATTTAAAATCTTAAAAGTGAAATTAGGGAAAGAAAATGATAAGGAAATGATTGAGTCCGTTCGCGCTATTACCGATGTTCCGTTGACGGCCGATCCGAATCAAGGATGGAAAGACAAGTTTTATGCGTTGGATATGATCCACTGGTTAAAGGAAAAAGGGGTGGTCTATATAGAACAGCCGTTGGCGAAAGAAAAATATGATGATCACGCTTGGTTGACAGAACGAAGTCCTTTGCCTATCCTCGCTGATGAAAGTTGCCAGCGGTTGAGTGACATATCGAAAGTTAAAGGAGCGTATAGCGGCATCGTTATTAAATTGATGAAGTGTACCGGCATGCGTGAAGCAAATAAAATGATCACGCTCGCTCGTTCTTACAACATGAAGATCATGTTCGGTTGTATGACAGAAACATCCTGCGCCATCTCCGCTGCGTCACAAATGTCACCGATGGTGGATTGGGCCGATCTGGATGGGATGCTATTGATCAAGAACGATGCTTTTACTGGAACGACTGTGAAGGATGGGAAATTAATCTTGAGTGATGGGGCGGGTATTGGTGTGAAAAAGATTGCATAAGCATACCGCCTACTGACCGACGCCGAGGGAAGTATGTCGCACATAGTGGAAATAGAAGTAATGGAAATAGTTATTCGGGATGCATATCAATGGAAAATGTTGCACGGTATTATTCAATCTCCGGAAACACAACATATCAAGTGGAACAAATCAAACGAACGAGCTTGACATCTCTTATTGTCGTGTTGCTAACCGTATCGGGCTTACGCAAGACGTTCGGGACGATTACCTCGATTTTTGTTTTGTGAGGAAATAGTTTATGTTTTTTTTACCGTTTAAAGATTTTTAAAATGGCTCAAGAGAATATACTTTTAAAAGTATTTGATTTATTGAAATATGTGATACCCGTTTTTAAAAAAACTTCCGCAAACACAAAAATTTATAGAACAATTCCCCCTCCTTTTTAAGGAGGGGCTAGGGGTGGTTGGGTTGTAAATTTCCACCGCCCCTCAAATTCCCTCCTCAAAGAGGATGGGATGAGTACTATGATCGAAAAACTTTTTAACATAAAATCCCAAAAAGAAAAACGCAAATATCTTCGCAACAACGCCACAAACGCCGAGAAAAAGCTCTGGGTATTTTTACGCAACAGCCAACTCAATGAAAACAAATTTCGCAGGCAACACGGAATTGGTCCATACATTGTAGATTTTTATTGTCCTGAATTAAAATTGGTGATTGAAGTTGATGGAGAAATTCATAATACAAAAGAAGCAAAAGAGTACGATGATAAACGAACAAAATATTTTCAGTTGTATCAAATTTCTGTTTTACGATTTAGAAACAATGAAATCTTTAATGATGTAGAAAGTGTATTGCAAGCAATTTTAGTTAAAGCAAAGGAAATAATTTCCACCACCCCTTAAATCCCCTCCTCAAAGAGGAGGGGAAATGAATCATTCTTTACCCATAGTTTTTCTCACTTCCCACAGCATCACCGCACTGGCACTGGCGACATTTAACGAGTCGACTCCTTCTCTCATCGGGATCTTTACAAACGTATCGCATAGATCCAGCACTTCTTGTGATATTCCGTGACCCTCTGCTCCTAAAACGATACAACTCTTTTTCTCAATCATTGCGTTTTGAATATCAAAGCTCTTTGGGTGGGGGTGTGCTCCGTATATTGTGAAGTCTTTCTCTTTTAATCGCTTGAGTTCATCTCGAGTGTTATGAATATAAATGATCGGAAGTTGAAAGATATTTCCCATCGAATTGCGAACTGATCGTCGCAGATATGGGTCACACGAGGTGGGGAGCACCATTAACGCATCCACATTAAAACAGACGCAGTTTCGGACGATTACTCCCATATTTTCTGCATTAGTGATTCCATCGACCAATACTATCAACGAACGATCCTTTGTCTTTTGAATGAACTGATCACTAAGCAAGTGTGCGGGAACTGTTGCCAATCCCATAATCGATTGATGAAGAACGTGACCAACAATTGTTTCAAGAAGTTTCTTTTCACCGATGAACACATCGATCATATTCAAGTTCTTTTCAATCAAAGGATGATAGATATCAAACCAGTCTTGAGAAAGCAGTACGGATCGAACGGTCAACGAACTTTCCAACAATCGAACGATGACTTTTTCACCTTCTGCAACAAAGATTCCTTGTTCCAAATGTTCAATTGGCCGCCGAAGCGTTCGATATGGTTCCAGCTCCGGTCGTTCTAATGTATTGATATGATTGATTGTTGTTATCATCTGCTTTGGAAGTATAACAAAAGTTTGGTATTTTTATCATAATTATTTAAGGCCTAACAGGTTTTAAAAATCTGTTAGGTCTGTTTTTTAATTTAATAGTATTGTAATGTCCGTTCGCACTCGTTTTGCCCCTTCACCTACCGGTTACCTTCATGTTGGCGGTCTTCGTACTGCACTTTACGCATATTTATTTGCAAAGCAACATCATGGAACATTCATTCTTCGTATTGAAGACACCGATCAATCCCGCAAAGTGGATGGAGCAACGGAGAAATTGATCGAAGCGTTGCAATGGGCTGGAGTCAATTTTGACGAAGGTCCGGGAAAAGAGGGAAATCATGGACCGTATATTCAATCTCAACGACTGAAGATATATCACGAACATGTTCAACAATTGTTGGAGAATGGGAAAGCATATCACTGCTTCTGTTCGTCGGAGCGGTTAGAACAATTGCGTGCCAATGGAGCGACAATGTATGACCGGCATTGTAGAAATATTTCGTTGGATGAAGCGAAAAAAAGAGTTCTTGCCGGTGAACCAAATGTCGTGAGAATGAAAATTCCTGACGGCGGTGAATTGAATTTCCACGATGAGATTCGAGGAGATGTTACATTTGCATTAGAGACCATTGATGATCAGGTGTTATTGAAATCTGACGGATTCCCGACATACCATCTCGCTGTTGTAGTTGATGACCATACGATGGAAATAAGCCACGTGATTCGCGGAGAAGAATGGCTTCCAAGCACTCCAAAACACATTTTGCTATATCAATACTTCGGATGGTCTATTCCCAAATTTGCGCACCTTCCATTATTATTGAATCCGGACAAATCAAAATTAAGCAAACGCCAGGGTGATGTTGCAGTAGAGGATTATCAGATGAAGGGATATTTGAAGGAAGCGCTTGTGAATTTTGTCGCTTTCCTTGGCTGGAATCCCGGCGATGAACGAGAAATTTTTTCATTACAAGATCTTGTTAAAGAGTTTACTCTGGAGCGCGTGGGGAAAGCCGGTGCAGTATTCAACATTGAAAAATTAAATTGGATGAATCAGCAGCATATGAAGTTGAAATCCGATGCTGAATTACTTCCTCTCGTAAAACCACTGATCCTTGAAAAAGGGTGGAAGACATTCTCGGATGAATACATCATGCATGTTATCGGATTGATGAAGGAGCGGGTCGTTGTTCTTTCAGACTTTGTGAATGCAGCTACATATTTCTTTGAAGAACCGACAGCATATGACGAAACGGCAAAGACGAAGAATTGGAAGCCGGAATCATCTGCACATATCGCAAAATTATTAGAAAAGTTTGCTCTGCTGGAGAAATTTGATGCTGCTTCCGTTGAATTGGCACTCCGTTCAACGGCAGAGGAACTACAGGTTGGTGCCGGAAAACTGATCCATCCTATGAGACTTGCACTTTCTGGAGTTTCCAATGGTCCCTCATTGTTTCATATGGCCGAAGTACTCGGGAAAGAGACAGTAGCTCGTCGAATGAATATTGCGTGTGAGAAAATACAATGAAAAGCATCATCCTTCTGTTCTTTTGTTATTCCTTTTGTTTTTCACAACAAAAAAATTCAGTGTCCCATCTCTCTTGGCTCTCCGGTCTTTGGAGAATGGAAAAAGGGGATAGGGTCACGGAAGAAAATTGGACATCGGTAGTGAAGAATAGAATGGAAGGGAGCAGTAATACCAAAAAAAATAACAACATCGTTGAACAGGAATCAATTGTGATCGATCAAGATGCAGCCGGAGAGATCTCCTATCGCGCAAAGCCATTACGCCAAAAAGGTGCGTCGTTTAAGCTGGTAAAATTAGACTCAACAAGCGCGCTTTTTGAAAATCTCAAACATGATTTTCCTCAAAGAATCATCTATCGGTTTGTTCCGCCAGATTCACTGATCGCAGAGATTGAAGGGATGAGTAATGGAAAAAAGCGATCTGTGCTGTTTCCCTATAAAAAAGTTATCATCAATGCAGATTGATTATCGCATCACCCTTCAATATATTCAATCATCATGAAAACTTTCGACATCATCAAACTTCATAACGCAGTCTTCTACGCATACCATGGTGCGTTGACGGATGAACAGACTCTAGGAGGAAAGTTTGAGATTGATGTGGAATTGTACTGTGATCTTACCAAGGCAAAATTGACGGATGATTTGAACGAGACCGTAAATTATGAAAAAGTTTATTCGTTGATGAAGAAGATAGTGACGGAAAAAAAATATTATTTAATTGAAGCGCTCGCGTATACTATCGGATCCGGCATCATAGCAGCATTCATTCAGGTGCAAAAAGTGATTGTTCGTGTGCGTAAACCGGGGGCACCAATTCATGGCGTTGTAGACACTATTGAAGTGCAAATTGAAACAGTGCGATAATCTATGAAACATTCACTATACCTCGGTCTCGGATCTAATGTGGGGAACAGGGTCGAGTTTATTGCCGCTGCAATCCGGGGAATAGCCGATTTCGATAAGACAGTGGTTGATGCGGTATCGGATGTCTATCAAACCGAACCGGTCGGGAATGTTCCGCAAAAGGAATTTTTAAATCTTGCCATTTCCGTTCGCACAGATCTTACGGTGGAAGAGTTTCACAAAAAAATGAAGTGGCTGGAAAAAGAAATCGGCCGCACAGAATCCGAACGATGGGGTCCCAGAGAAATCGATATCGATTTGTTATTATTTGATGGATTAATTCTGAACAGCGATGCCATCAGGATTCCACACGCAGAAATGGTGAACAGAAAATTTGTTTTGCAGCCGTTGTCCGAGATTGCACCGATGGTGCTTCATCCGATTGCGCAGAAATCAATCGAAGAATTAAATAATGAAACGACCGATAATCACGGTGTGGAGTATTCAGAAATGCACACATCCCAACTTTTTGCATTGATCAATGATTCAATTACAAACCCGACCGTCTGATATACGATATATCGCCATCGAAGGGGTTATTGGAGCAGGGAAAACCACCCTTGCAAAAATGATCACAGAACGACTTCAAGCAAAATTGGTTCTCGAAAAGTTTGAAGAGAATCCATTCCTGGAAAAATTCTACGAAGATCCCGATCATTACGCATTTCAAACACAGATTTTTTTTCTTTTAAGCCGGTATAAACAGCAGCAAGAATTGTTCCAGGGAGATTTATTCTATAATTACCTGGTTTCCGATTATATTTTCGATAAGGACAAGATCTTTGCGTACCTTACACTACAGGATGATGAGCTGAAACTCTATGAAACGCTCGTGACGACTATCGAGAAAAATGTTCCGACACCGGATCTTGTTGTGTATCTCCAATCCAGTACAGATCGACTGATGGGAAACATCAAAAAACGGGGAAGAAGCTTCGAAGAGAACATGTCTAATGAATATATCAAAGACCTGAACGAAGCGTATAACTATTTCTTTTTTCGATACAAGACTGCGCCGTTGCTGATCATTAATTCTACAGAAATAGATTTTGTGAGTGAACCGGAAGATTTTGAGGACTTGCTGGAACAGATTCTCAGGAAAGACAAAGCGCCAGTGGAATATTATAATCCGAAAACACGCGGAAAGTCATGATGCTCCGTTTTATTATATGGATGATCGTTATTTTTATCGTTGGGAAGATTGTTGGTCAAATGATTCGGTATATTCGTTTGTTGATGACTCCAAATCGGGACGTTTTAAATCGTAAGATGGACCCGTCGTATCATGGAAAGAAAAACATTGAAGATATTCCATACGAAGAGATCAAGGAAAAACAATGAACACTATTGAACGATTGCTCAAACGACTACTTCTTCAAATTATCGGATTGTTCCGATCCGATCGAAAAATTTCTCCCCGCGAACTTCCCATTAGCCGTTTGAAACGAATTTTAATCGTACGACAGCACGATCAATTAGGCGATCTTTTAATTTCCACACCGACAATTCGTGCGGTGCGGAATCGGTTTCCGGATGCGTATATCGGAATTGTTGTTCGAGAGTATACTGCCCCGCTGATGTGGGATAATCATAATGTTGATGAAATTATTGTCTTCTACGAAAAATTTAAAAAATGGAACTTTCAAATGTTCCGATTCTTTTTTGATCAACTGCGCAGGGATGGCGGATATGATTGCGCAATTGTCCTGAACACTGTCTCTCGTTCTGTCTCATCGGATCTCATCGCCATATTTAGCAAAGCAAAATATATTATCGGCCCGAACCATTTAAAACTCGATCCGGATCTCCCGGAAAAAATTTATAATGTGTTAACTCCGCGGTCGCCGAAGATCCAATTGGAGATCGAACATAATCTTGATATCGTGCGTGCTATCGGAGTGCAGCCTAATGGTCTAGAGTATGACCTTATGATTGACGATGATGATCGAGTAGAAGCGGAAAAGGTCCATTACGGATTGAAAATTGGCGCCGCAATTACAGTGGGAGTGCATTTCGGAACGCTGGATGAAACTCGCCGGTTTCCGCTGGCGAAACTTGCGAAAGTAATTGATTGGATGAAATCTACTCATGAAATGGAAGTTGTGCTCATTGTCGGACCGAATGAAGTAAAAATGCGTGATGAATTGGTGCGTATGCTGAAAACAAAAGTTATTTCGGCTCCTCTGATGCCGTTGCGTGTCTCGGCAGCATTCATTCACAAGATGAATCTCTTTCTATGCAACGACACGGGAACACTTCATATTGCATCAGCCATGCGTGTACCGACCGTTTCCTTCCATAGTCTTAATGACCCTGCTGTGTGGAAACCACCTCATGAACGCCATGTTGCCGTGCGAGCGGAAGATAAAAAAATTACATCCATCACCGTTGAACAAGTGATTGAAGCGATTAAAGAACAGGTAGATCGAATTAAGTCCGCACATTATTAAAGGAGTCTTGTAATTCGAGGAAAATGTCAGTACGTTTCAACTGTATGACACCACAAGAACTTGAAAACGGAATCCTTTCTCTTAAAAAAGATCTTAACGCTGTAATTCTTGCACACTATTATCAGGAATCGCCAATCCAAGATTTGGCAGATTTTGTCGGGGATAGTTTAGAACTTTCCCGCAAAGCTGCTTCGACTACTGCAGATGTCATCGTCTTTTGCGGTGTCCACTTTATGGCGGAGACAGCCAAGATCCTTAACCCGCATAAACCGGTACTGTTACCAGATTTGCTCGCAGGCTGTTCACTATCCGATGGAACTCCGCCAGCTGCATTTAAAAAATTTCGAGAAGAACATCCCGACCATCTTGCAATTACCTATATCAATTGCAGCGCAGAAGTGAAAGCACTGAGTGATATCATATGCACTTCAAGCAATGCAGAAAAAATTGTCAATCAAATCCCGAAAGATCAGCCGATTCTTTTTTCTCCGGATAGAAATCTTGGAGCATTTATCAATAAAAAGACCGGGCGAAATATGTTATTGTGGAACGGCAGTTGCATTGTCCATGAGACGTTCAGCGAACGAAAATTGATTGGGTTGCAGATGGAACACCCCGATGCGGAATTGATAGCACATCCTGAATGTGAAGACCATATATTAGCCAGAGCAAAATTTGTCGGATCCACCAGCATGTTGTTGAAATATGTCCAGACATCTCCTCAAACCAAGTTTATTGTAGGGACGGAATTCGGCATTGTCCACCAAATGGAAAAAAGCACGACAGGGAAGACATTTCTGCCACTGCCGCCTGAAGCGAACTGTGCATGCAACGAATGCCCCCATATGAAACGCAATACACTCGAAAAGTTGTATCTCTGTATGAAAAACATGCATCCGCAAATTGAAATGAGTTCTGACCTACTCGAACGAGCCCGCAAACCGATCGAGAGGATGCTCACAATGAGTTGATCCTTTCAAACCTCACGGAGGTTTTATGAAAACATTTTTTTCAATAATAATTGCAGTTATTATATATTCCGCTACACTTTCTGCACAATATGCTTCAATATCGTTTAATAATCCTCGCAACAACTCAATGTGGTTTCAGGGAACGATTGAAGATGCGACAGCATACTGTGAAGTTTCAGGAAGTCATCTAAAAACAGATCTCTATCTCACTTTTTCTACAAAAGCGTACACTGGTATTCCAACAACGGATAGTCTTGAGATTCGTGCATACTTTAGTTTACCTCAACAGAGTTTTATTGCAGACCTATGGCTTTGGATCGACGGGGATACTTCTGTGGCGTTGTTGGCAGATCGATTTAAAGCTCAAGCGACATATAACAATATTGTTGGAGCGCGAAAAGACCCCGCGCTTCTTACAAAGACATACGGTGATTATTACCAATTAAATGTTTTTCCATTTACGGTGCCCGGAAAAAGGAAGATTAAGATAACGTATTCATCTCCTTTGAACATCAACGATTCTTCTGGAAAGGTATCGCTTCCCATTTGGTTATTGAAAGCATCTGCACCGTACAAAGAAAAACCATTTTCTATCTTTCTTAAAGAACATCCACTGTGGAAATCACCTTCCATGAAAGGAAATACATCCTTCCAATTCTCATTAACAAACGATACTACATTTGGGAATGTGTTACAGTGTGATATTCCGCGTGACTCTATCGCTGCCACCTCCCAGCTTGATATCGTATTTCAAAGAAAAAATAATTCCATCGCAAATTATGGCGAGAAATACCAAAAGGGGAATGAGGGAACATATCGTTTTGTCGTTGATCCATTAACGTCATTAGGGATTAATCCGGGCAAAAACATTCTTTTCTTAGTTGATTTTGATTCAACAAATGTCCTTCCGGGATATACAAAAATTAAACTCATCGATCAGATCAAAAAAAGCCTCTTAACAAAATTTACCGCTAAGGATTCATTCAATATCATATTTGCAGCAAAAAAATCACTGAAATATTTGAATACTTCATGGCTTCCGATTGACTCAGCAACAATTGCAAATGTTTTTGCTACAAGTGTGAACATCAATTCCATTCTCGATACTGTAAATTTATCCGGATTGTTATTGGAAGGTTTTTCATTTGCAAAAAAAGTGAACGCTCATGCTGTTATACTTCTGGCGTCATCTGATGAATATTCTACGATAGGAACTGCAAATGCACTGGTCGATTCATTAACGAAAATTGCACCATCAAAAGTTAAGTTTTATTCAATTGACAATAATGACAGTGCGAAATATTATTATCTGCCAAACTACTATTATTATGGAAATAGTTATCTCTATTCACAATTAGCATCAAAATATTCAGGATCAACGTATAAAGTGCGGAATTATTCAAACTATACTGAACATGATTACTATGTTGGGATAATAATGGAAAATTTACGCTGGCAGATAGAATATTTTAATATGAGTGTTTATTTGCAGGATGGATTTACCTATCAGAATTATTTTAATACTGGTTTAACAAATAATGTTAAAGTGCTAAGTTCAGTTTCTCAAGTTGGAAAATTTATTGGAAATTTCCCTCTGTATATTGATATGACCGGTTTCTATAATGGGAAATTATACAGTAAAAAAATTGTCATGAACGATACTGATTTTATTCCGGCTGATAGTAATCTCAACAAAGTATGGGCGAATCAATTGCTGAGTCAATTCTCAAATTACTATTACACTCGAAATGACCAAGCAATAGAATTAAGTTTACAAAATAGGATTCTTACTTATTGGACTGCTTTTCTTGCGCTGGAAAAAGGACAGAAACTTTGTGATACCTGTATCGGATGGAATGGTGGTGGTGTTATTGTTACTGAGATTGATGCAAAGAAAACCGTTCCGACAGTTTATGAAATAATGCAGGCTTATCCCAATCCTTTTAATCCATCAACCACACTGCGTATTCGCTTACCGCAACAGACGGTAGCAAAAAATGTATCACTGAAGATATTTAATATTCTCGGTCAAGTTGTAAAATCGTTCGATGTTAGTAATTTAAGCGATCGACAAGACAACAATATTGTTTGGAATGGCAGAGATGAAAATAATATAGCTGTTTCTACAGGAGTCTATCTCGCTGTGATCACTACTCCTCAAAAGAGATATTCTTTAAAATTGATGTTGTTAAAATAGTAAGAGAGATTTCATTTTTCAATTAAATCCTGGAAACCTTCTATGAAAAACCTGTTGATGCTCATACTGATCATACCAATCACGCTCTTCTCTCAATACACGTACAATTACCTCAATGTCCAACATCCACAACAGGCGTGGAGGCATGGCCAAGGGAGTATCGATCAAGCCGTCCTCTCTATCCGGCCGAAAGGGAATTATGTCCAATACGACATGTATCTTACATTCTCTGCGAAAGATCTCTCCTTCTCTTCCAGCGACAGCATTGAAGTGCAGATGGAATTTGCACTCCCGAAAGATGCAATTGTCAACGATCTTTGGTTGTGGATTGACGACAATACAATTATGAAGGGATTGATCTTGGATCGCTGGACAGCATCAAGCATTTATGAAAATATTGTGAAACGGAGAAGAGATCCTGCATTGTTAATGAAAAACTCTGACCTTCAATATTCATTGCGGATTTATCCGATGGTAGGGACAGGGTATCGAAAAGTGAAGATATCATATCTCTTACCAGTCAATTTCAGCGGAAAAAGTGTTACGTCAGCTTTGCCAACTAATATTTTAAAACTTTCAAAAAGATCTTTAACGAAGGGGACTGTTTTTTATTGGCCATCATCAGAATTTAACAATCCATCATTTACTGAGTTTCAAAACGGATTTGAATCTACTCCACGACTCGACAATCTTACCGGAAAACAATACTATTATGGTGAGATTCCGGCAAGCGCCATCAATGGGAATGTAACATTATCTGCCGATACGAAGAATAACAAAATATTCGTTGGGAAATATGAAAATTCTTTAAAGACTGGGGAAGGCTATTTTCAAGTTTCGTTCAATCCGATTAACTTGTTTAATATTTCAAATGAACAAAAATTTGTTTTTCTGTACGAGTTTGATGAATCCCGATCATCGTATTCGACGCTCAGCTTAATCAATTCTATGAAATCATTTATGCTGTCGAATATGACCTCGAAGGATTCTTTCAATCTTATCTTTTCGGGGACTCAAATAAAACGAATGAAACAATCGGGATGGATTGTAGGCGATTCAACATCAATAATAAATACCTTTAATCTTATCACACAAAACATTATACAGAACTCAGCAAATTTACAAGCGTTAATAACTGATGGGATAGATTTTATTCGAAATAATGGAAATATAGGAACAATATGGTTAATTGCAGGTTCGGATAAATATAATCATCATACAATTGTTAATCCTGCCATTCAGTCTATTTCCGAAATACTCAAACCGGTCATCCCTATTCACATTACCGATGTGAGCAACTGGAGCGTTACCTCCTCATACTTTAATGGTAAGTATTATTACGGAAACGACTATTTTTATGAAAATCTCTCACGGTTAACAGGAGGAACGTTTACTGCGTACCGTCAGAACTCTAGTCTTCAAACGAATTTGCAAATTGTCCATGACCAAATTCGAGGTACCCTCAAATCATTCGACATGATTACCAGAATTGAAAATGGATTCTGCTCAAACAGGTATTCCAACATTCCCACATCGTCTACTGAAGTATCTATTGATAAAACCATAACACAAATCGGAAAATACAACGGGCAATTTCCCTTTGTGTTAGATGTTGCGGGATTATTTCAAGGGAAAACGATTTCGACAAAAATTACAATTCCTGATTCCAATGTTACGATAATGGATAATACACTTGAATCGATCTGGGCAGGAAATTATATTGCCGCGTTGGAATCGCAACCGCAAAATAATAGCAATACAAAAACGATTATCGATGCCAGCCTTTCCTTCAGGGTATTGAGTAAGTATTCGGCATTTCTTGCCTTGGAACCAAGTGATACACTCAAAGCATGTTTAACATGTCGGGATGAATCTAAACTGGTTTATGTCGCTGATGGAAACGATCCACTTATTCCCACAAATGATTCAATGCTAGTGGCATATCCAAATCCATTCAATCCTCAAACGACTTTAAAAGTGAGATTACCGAAGGGGATAACGGCAGACCAGAGTAAGCTGCACATATTTAATCTGTTGGGACAACTTGTGAAAACATTTGACATCTCCAATGCTACGGCCGGAAAATATACCGATATAACATGGCAGGGGATGTCCGACGATGGGAAAAAAGTATCGAGTGGAGTCTATTTTGCTGTTCTCATTACTCCGACGAAGTATTATTCAATCAAACTGCTTTTGACCAAGTAGGGAAGTCTTGAATGTGTAACTATCCCGTCTCGATTGCATTCGGACGGGATTTTATTTTGTAGAACGAGCAACGTTTTTGTATATTTTTACAGATACCAATAGTAAACTCGATGACCGTCACCTTAAAGGTGACGGTCATCTGCAAAACAAAAAGGAAATTCCATGGCAACAAAAGTCTATATCGAAGACCTTGCAAAACATGCTGGCGAAACAGTAACGCTGCAAGGATGGCTCTATAATCTCCGTTCGAGCGGCAAAATTAAATTTCTGTTATTGCGGGACGGCACGGGAATCTGTCAAGGAGTTGTTGTAAAAAATGTTGTTGGTGAAGAATTATTTAATCATTGCGGTGAGTTGACTCAGGAATCATCATTTAAAATGACCGGGACGATCCGTGCTGAACAACGTGCTCCGGGTGGATTTGAAATGGATGTGACAAATGTTGAGATCATTTCCATTGCAAAAGAATATCCTATTACACCCAAAGATCACGGTGTAGAATTCCTTGCTGATCGTCGGCATCTCTGGCTCCGTTCTTCGCGCCAGCATGCCATCATGCGAATCCGTCATGAAATCATCCGCTCGATCAGAGAATTTTTTGATGGACGAGGATTCACACTTCTTGATGCGCCGATTTTTACTCCAGCCGCATGCGAAGGAACTTCGACTTTGTTTGAAACAGAATATTTCGATCTGGGGAAAGCGTATTTAACTCAATCGGGACAATTGTATGGTGAAGCGGGCGCAATGGCTCTCGGAAAAGTGTATGTGTTTGGTCCGACGTTTCGCGCTGAAAAATCTAAAACTCGTCGTCATCTCACAGAGTTTTGGATGGTGGAACCTGAAGTGGCCTTCAACGATCTGAACGACAACATGGATCTTGCTGAAGAATTTTTAGAACATATTGTTACAAGCGTTCTTAAAAACCGTATGCCGGAACTGGTTGCCCTGGAACGAAATGTGAAATTTCTTGAAGCAGTGAAACGCCCGCTTCCTCGAATAACATATGATCAAGCAGTAGAGATTCTTCATAAAAAAGGGATTGCATTCGAATGGGGAAATGATCTTGGCGCGCCAGACGAAACGGTGATCTCTGAACAGTTCGATCGTCCGGTGATGGTGCATCGATATCCGTCGGCTATCAAAGCGTTTTATATGAAACGTGATCCGCAAAATGAAAAACTTGCGCTTGCGGTGGACGTTCTTGCACCCGAAGGGTATGGTGAAATTATCGGTGGAAGCCAGCGTGAAGATGACTATGATCTTCTCTTAGCACGATTGAAAGAACATGAACTTCCGCAGGAAGCGTTTGATTGGTATCTGGATCTTCGACGTTACGGTTCCGTTCCCCATGCAGGTTTTGGATTGGGAATTGAACGAACTGTAGCATGGATTTGTGGATTAGAACATGTTCGTGAGACAATACCGTTTCCAAGAATGATTTATCGTTTAACCCCGTAAAATGTCCTGAGTATTTGAGTCGTTGAGTAGTTAAGAATTCCATTCAACAACTTTTTTAGTTTGAAATTATTTTCAATTTTTTAACTTCTTATAAACTAAACTATATTTATGGAAACCCCTCAACAGTATATTGCAAGAATTTTAGGAAATCTTGAAGGCAAAGATGCCGTAAAAATCCTAAAAAGCACTCCAAAAACAATTAAAAAAATTATTACCGGCGTTTCGAAGAAAACATTATATAAACGTCCGGAACCGAATAAATGGTCTGTTGCTGAGATCGTAGCGCATCTTGCCGAAACGGAATTGGTACTCGGATGGAGATACCGATCTGCTGTTGAAAAGAATGGAGTTACACTGCAGCCGTTTGAGCAAGACGATTGGGCGGAAAATTCACAGTATCAAAAAACGGATATTCGTGAAATGCTTGAAATGTATTCGGTTATTCGCAACGCAAATTTGAACTTTCTGACCGGTCTTCCGAAAGAAAAATTAGAACATTACGGGATGCACCAAGAACGAGGGAAAGAAACGATTAAGCATCTTATGAACCTGGAAGCGGGTCATGACCTTAATCATTTAAAGCAGATCAAAAGAATATTAAAGAAGTAGTTGAGCAGATAAGTATTTGAGTAGGTGAAAAATACTTATTCAATCGTTATTTACTCTTCAACTCAATTACTCGTCAACTCACATACTCAACCACTTTTATGCTCAAAGCAGTAAATCTTCGAAAACAATTTTCCACCGTTCTCGCTGTCGATGATGTTTCACTCGAAGTGAAACGCGGTACAATCTTCGGATTAATTGGTCCGAACGGCGCTGGAAAAAGCACAACAATCAGAATGCTGCTGAATATCACGAAGCCTGATTCCGGTACGATTACGTACGATGGTGTTCCGTTTCATGATGGAATTCGAAATAAGATCGGGTATCTTCCGGAAGAACGTGGACTATATCGGAAGAATGGATTGCTTGATACGATTGTCTATTTTTCATCGCTCCGGGGAATTTCATCCGACATGGCAAAAAAGAAGGGAATGGAATGGCTGGAACGGTTTAATCTTCAATCGTACGCTAAACGAAAAGTAGAAGAACTCTCCAAAGGAAACCAACAAAAAGCTCAATTCATCACCACCATCCTGCACGATCCCGATCTGGTTATTTTAGATGAGCCGTTCTCCGGACTTGATCCGGTGAATCAAATAGTGATGAAGGATATTTTTGCCGAATTAAAACAGCAGGGGAAAGCGATTATTTTTTCGACGCATCAAATGGAGACCGCGGAAAAATTATGCGATGAACTCTGTTTGATCAATCGAGGAAAGATCGTATTGGAAGGAACAGTAAAACAGGCAAAACAAAGGTTTGGAACTAATTCTCTTCATTTGGAATATGATGGAGACGGAAAATTTCTCTCTTCGTTGCCATTTGTGAAAAAAGCAACGGTCTACGAAAATTATGCTGAACTTTCCTTGAATGGTGAAGTTTCTTCAAACGAAATTCTTTCAGCCATATTACCAAAAGTAGAGTTGAGAAAATTTGAGTTTGTTGAACCCTCCCTGAATTCGATCTTTTTAGATGTTGTGGGACTCTCTGTTGAAGAGGTGGAAAAGGAAAAAACTGATATTCAACAAAAGCAGATGCAGCCAGTTTCGTTGATCAAGAATCCGGCAGTAAAAAAACAACAGACATCTATGGTTATTGGCATGTTGGTTGCGATTGTCGGCGTTGTCATGTTTATTGCCGGAAAAGATTCTGGCGGTTTAGCAGGATTCGGTGTTATTGTATCGATCATTTCCTTTATTCGATGGCAAAAATTAAAACAGAAAATACAACTGGAGGCGGCACATGAATAAAATATTGGCCGTCGCAAAATGGGAGTTTATCGAAAAAGTACGAACAAAGGCATTCATCATCGGATTGTTTATGACTCCGTTGATCATGTCAATCTTTACGGTGCTGCCAAGTCTCTTAGCGGATAAGGAGGATGAAAAAACAAAAACATTTGGAGTAATTGATGAGACCCATTCGTTAACATCATTCATCGAATCCCGTATGCTCGAGAAATACAAACTCGAAAGCGGTGTACCGAATTATGAGATTAAAGAGATCTTCGATGAGAACATGGATACTGAGCATCTAAAGATCATAGCGACAGCACAATTAGCATCGGGTGAAATAGAAGGTTATTTTGTAATGCCTAAAGATGTTTTGGAAAAAGGGAAGATTGAATATCGTGCAGAAAATGTGGGTAACGCCAGAGATCAGAATCGTTTTTCAAAGGTACTTGAAGAAATCATTATCGAACGGCGTCTGCAATCAAGCGGATATGATGCCTCAACGATTAAAAAATTGATGACGGAAGTTGATATCAAGACGTTTAAAGTATCGAAGCAGGGGGAAGAGAAAGAATCCGGTTTCATGGAGACCTTTTTCACCGGCTACATCTTTATTATGTTGTTGATGTTTCTCGTCCTTTCGTCGGGACAAATGCTGATCCGCAGTGTGATCGAAGAAAAAGCAAATCGTATTGTTGAAGTGCTAGTCTCATCCTGTTCTTCGCAGGAATTGATGTCCGGAAAGATCATCGGATTATCATTGCTTGGTTTAACGACGCTCGCATTTTGGGGTTTGATTTTAATTGGTGCTAATTTTGCGACTCCGGTTCCGTTCGTCACGATGGATAATCTTCTTCTGCTCTTTATCTATTTTATTCTTGGCTATTTTATGTATGTCGGGATTTTCATTATTGCCGGTTCAACTGTCTCAACGGAACAGGAAGCACAGCAGATGACCGGATATATTACGATATTTCTTGTGTTACCAATAGCATTTGCGGTACCACTCATGTTTAATCCGGATTCAATGTTGGTAAAAGTTTTATCGCAAATCCCTTTGTTGACACCCACAATGATGGCGTTGCGTCTTTCGATTCAAACTCCGGCTTGGTGGGAGGTGGCACTTTCACTCGTTACACTTGTGTTGACGATCTATGGTTTGATGTGGATTGCCGGAAAAGTATTCCGGATCGGAATTTTGGTTACAGGGAAAAAGCCAAGTTTAAAAGAGATTTATGGCTGGTTAAGAGCTGAAAATTAATTCTTTGTTTATAACAATAAGGACTGATAATGAAACGTTTTCATTTAATAAGTGTTGTAGTCTTGTTCTCCATTCTCGTTGTTACGGCGGAAGCTCAAGTTGCAGTTTCCAGCGTGAAAGGGGATGCATTTGGGAAGAATATCTATGGTTTGGGATTTTCCGGTGGACCGGCTTCAGGGATAGGACTCAGTTATCGCTATCACACAGAAGGAAAAACTTCCCTTCAGGCAATATTGGGAATATTTAAACCAAAAAACACCGATACGTTTTATTCATTCGGTGCTGAGTTTCAGCAGGATTTAACACGGAGTAATGCGGCAAGATTCTTTTTTGGTGCGGCAAGCAGTTACATCTATAATGGATCGGGAGGAAACAAATATACTGCGCCATTCCGTTTTGGGGCAGGTCTTGGAGGAGAGTTCTTATTACAAGATGCCGTTCACCTTACATTTCAGGGATTGCTCACCTATTTTTCCGATGGAACAATGTTGCCGCTACCTCAGCTGTCGTTTCATTATTATTTTTATTAATATCCAAGACTTAAAAAACTGTAGTAAATCGATGGGAAATAAAAAAGCCGTCACAGAAAATCCTGGACGGCTTTTTTTATTGCTGTTTCTGTTCTGCTATTTCAACAGAGTCATCTTCTTCGTTTCTAACATATTTCCGGATTTTAATGTATAGAAGTATGTTCCCGAAGCTAAACCATCGGCATTGAACGTTACTTCATGTTTTCCTGCTGCAAATTTCCCGTCCACCAATGAGGCAACACGTTGGCCCAGTGCATTGGTAATGAATAATTCAATACGCCCTTCCGTTTTTAAGGCAAATCGAATTGTGCTGGAAGGATTGAATGGATTTGGAAAATTCTGGTCAAGCGTGAATTCCGTCGGTGTCACAGTGGAAATGTGTTTCACGTTTGTAACAACCACTTTGCTCTCCAAAATAATAATGGACACATCTTCTGGATGGTTATTACGAGTATTAGTGTTCACAATGAACAGTTCTCTTTTACCATCGTTATCAATATCATTTGTTATCAAAACATTACGAAAATCGTATGTTGAGTCTTTGGGTGCAGAATACAATGTGTCGAGTTTATATCCGGTGGAATCATCAAATGGTTTTCCGCTAATATGTTTGACCACATATGCCATTCTCGAAGTCCCTCTTGCTGCAATTGCAAAATCCACTTCACCATTACCATCAATATCTCCAATACTCGCACCCTGGAAATCTCCGGTTGTAAATGCCGGAATAATTGTTTTTTGGCTTGATACATTTAAACTTGTAAGATCGTTTGTGTTCGGTAAATATAATACAATACTTTGAGATAGCCCATCAACACGACCTGCAAAAAACATTTCTAATTTTCCATCTTTATTTGCGTCAAAAAACCCGACACTGTTTTGTTCTCCATAATCAATATCCGGCGTTACTTGGTTCACATCTGTTTTTAAAACGTAAGTATCTTTCGCCGTCGCTTCGTAGACACCATAACTAATCATGTCCCAAGTGTATCCCCAAATTTCTTTCTTGCCGTTACCATCAAAATCGACGATGTCATTATTGAAATAATATCCCCCGTTGAATGTTCCGATCGAATCGACAAATTCGCGTTCGAAATCGCTGAATCCTGGACTGATATCGCCGTTAAGATGATAAATTATCAATGGACGAGTACTTGCGGTACCGGAACCACCGCCATATGCGCGGCGAGCGCTTAAGATCAATTCAACATCGCCATCCTTGTCCACATCATCAGCCAGAATACTTGTAATTGCATAATAATATTTGTCGGGGAAACTGAGCTTTGACGTTAACGTCGGTTCATTTGGGAGTTTCTTTGCTACAGAATCATATTCATAAATGAAAAGGCGGGTTGGGTTAGGATCGCCCACAAGACGCGCTTCGGACGGCAATCCAAAAATTATTTCTTGTTGACCGTCTTTGTCTACGTCAGCAACGGTTAAACACGGCCATGATCCTTTGGAAGTATTCTGATATGGTATTTGAACAGACCATACGAGATCAAACTTATTGTTTCCGCTTGCTTCGAATTGCAATATGGACGGCATCGTAGTGTCTGCCGGTTGTGTGGAAGCAGGATCGACGATAACGAGAAATTCTTTTTTACCATCTTTATCAATATCGTACGTTGCATACACTCTCCATGCAGCTACACTGTCGTTCCATACGGCATAGTCACTCGGTTTTATTTGAGCTGCAATCGTGAAATTTGCAGTATCTAAATACGTCTGCGCATTTCCTGTTGAAGAAAATGCGGCAACAAGAATGCTTCCCAATAAAACGGTAAGAAGTATTTTCATGAATAACCTCCTTGATTGTGTATGATTAATGGCGGGATAAAGATGCTTATGGACAAATAACTAAAAAAAGGAAGAGAGAATCAAGAGTGTACGCCAGAATTTAAGATTATGCATGAATTGGTATAATTATGCAACTATATTCCGTAATTCATCTTGACATTCGAGCACACTCTCTTTATTTTTCTCGGAACAAAACCGCTCAATGGACTCAACGGACTCAATGGAATAGTTTACAATTGTTTTTGTATTGCAGCACTATGTCAGGTCGAGTATGAATGTTGTTACACTTCGTATCCTTCTGCTATTTCTTCTTATCTATCCCATCAGTTCTTTACCAGTTGTAGCTGGTACTACAGGGAAAATTGCGGGAAAAATCATCGATGAAAAAACAAACGAGCCGATTGTCGGAGCGAACGTACTGCTTCTTGGCACTTCAACAGGTGCGTCGACTGATGTTGAAGGAAATTATATCATTACGAATGTCTCGCCCGGAACATACACTGTAACGATCTCTGCCGTGGGATTTAGAAAAAAGATTGTTCAAAATGTTTTGGTTAATGTCGATTTAACTTCGCGGATCGACGGAACAATGTCTTCGGAAGCGGTAGACTTAGATCCAGTTGTGGTCACAGCAGAAAGGCCTCTTATTCGCCGTGATCTCACTTCATCTCAAACAAATGTTGATGCAGGTCAGATCCGATCACTTCCTGTAGAAAGTATCACTGGTATTCTTACGACACAAGCTGGAGTGATTCAAGATGAAAATGGAGCATTACATTTTCGCGGCGGACGTTCGGACGAAGTGTCGTACACTGTAAGCGGAGTATCTGTAAACAATCCTTTTACGAATTCGAACAATTTTTCCATTGCCACCAATGCTGTTCAGGAACTGTCGGTAGTTCAAGGAACTTTTAATGCAGAATATGGAAATGCTCTCAGCGGAGTTGTAGAAACAGGTCTCAAAGAGGGAGGGGATCGTTATATTGGACAAGTAACCTTCTATACCGGCGACAGGATCAGTTCGCACAAAAATATCTTTTTTAATGTTGATGATATCGATCCCGCCAGCCATTCTGTGATTGAGGGAACATTTAGCGGACCTCTTCCAATGTTCGAAAAGGATATTTCATTTTTTATATCAGCGCGGAACGATGTCGAAAAAGGATGGTTGTTTGGAGTCCGACAGCATCAACCGTCAGACCTTCCCGGATATTTTACCAGCGGCTGGAGCATACCAAAGACCGGCGATGGAACTGTTGTGCCGATGAATCCAAACAATTCGCTCACAATCACTAATCGGTTAACAATTCGGCCGACAACGTCGGGAAAAATCCATTACGATGTAGTCTTTAATGAAGGTAGATCAAAAAGTTATTCTCATACATTTAAATATAATCCTGAAGGACTGGGAAATAGTTTTGATAATGATATTCTTCACATTCTTCAATATTCCGATCTTATTGATGAAAACAGTTCATACGCTCTTAAATTTTCGTACGCTAAAAATATTACGCAGCAGTATCGTTACAAAGATTTTCTTGATACGCATTATGAGTCGGTAGAAAATCTCATACGATCTGGAGATGTAGGATTCTACTACGGCGGGGCAGTAAGCAGGTATTTTGACCGAAAAGCAGAGACATATGGAATGAAGTTCGATGCGTTCTCTCAGCTTTCACAGAAAATTGATGTTAAGATTGGATATGAATCAAAATTCTGGCAGATGTACCAAACGGGAATTAATGTTATTAAGAATCTTACAACGGATACAATTGCGCGCGTACCCGCAGTGTCTACTCTCGACAACGAATCGTATTCAAAATTTCCAACGCAGCACTCAGCGTATGCTCAGAGTAAATTTGAATTTGCAAGTTTTGTGATGAATGCGAGTGTTCGGCTTGATTACTTTTTTTCAAATTCAGATTACGTTGCTGATATTTACAATCCCAAAGCGCCGCGAAAGATGGCGTCCGAAAAAATTACTATTAGCCCGCGGTTAGGCATTTCCTATGAAATTACAGACAGAGGACGGATACATTTTTCCTACGGACATTTTTTCCAAATGCCTCAGCTGCAGTATTTGTTCACCAATCCGAACTATGAATATGCTGCTACCGTAACCAATACTGTCTTTGGCGATGCAAATCTCAATCCGCAAAAAACAATTACGTATGAATTTGGTTTGCAGCAACAAGTTGCGGATAATGTTGCCTTTAATGTTACCGGATTTTACAAAGATGTCAGAGATCTTTTTGCCACACAATCTATCCGGATATCGCAAAACGAAGCATTTTCCCGGTACGTAAATAAGGATTATGCTAATATTAAAGGAATAACATTTTCGCTGGTGAAGCGACGAAGCGACGGTGATCTTTTCGGAGGAACATTGGATTATACGTACCAATCGTCGGAAGGGAATGATGTTAGTTCCGATGCTTTTTTCATTGATAAAGAATCCGGAAGAGCCAGTGAATTGCAGATACTCTTATTAGATTGGGATCAAACGCACACGTTGAATGCATCAATTATTATGGGTGAAGTAAAAAACTGGAGCATCAGTCTCATCGGTAAAGTTGGTGCCGGACTTCCATACACGCCGCTCCCGGGCCCGGGCGGGGTAGAGTATGATCGGAACACAGCTCGCAAACCTTCACAAACTACCGTGGATCTTCTGGCAGAAAAAGAATTTCAATTGACGGATTTTATGCTGACAGTTTTTGTAAAAGTGTTTAATCTTTTTGACACGTTAAATGAGTCAGATGTGTACGAAGATACCGGACGTTCAACATATACATTGCGTGGCAAGAATGGTGAAGGTGCAGCGATTGATGATCATGTCGGAATTGTTCCCGGGGTCCATTCGATGTCTGAATTTTACGTTAACCCGTTGTTATACTCTTCTCCAAGGGAAGTTCGCCTTGGAGTTTCCTTGAATTTTTAGTTCGCAGGAATGTTATCATGAAGATTCGAAGTGCGATCCTTCTTTGTTCAGCAATGTTACAGACATTGATTGCTCAGTACTCTGAACAAGAAAGTGCTGAACGACGACGGCTTGAATTATCTATCCTATCGGCTCAGGCAAGAAACCATCGTTCCATGCCCCGCATACCGACACTATATCCATCAGCAAAAGATGCAGCCACACTTTCATTTTCAAAAACTTCCAATACGTTTACCGATGCCCGGCTCTATAATATGAATGGTAATCAGATTGTCGGCAATATTTATGACTACGGTGGAATTGCTCCGGGCATAGGACTTATACGGAATACGAATAATATGGTTTGGCGAGGGCTTGGTGATATTTATCAGTTTGGACCGTTTGTTGCAGCAGCGGTGATAGATTCCAACGGAAAAAATATTCATATCTCATCTGACGCGATTAACGATGCTGATTCGAGGGACATCAGTGCGTTCGATCAGCATGTCTATGGATGGAATAGTATCGTTCAAGCGTATGTCGATCCCTCTTCGGCTGTGATGGCTTCCAATCCGGCGTTCGATTCGAACGGCGATGGAAAACCGGACAGTTGGTCTCAATTGTGGTATAACACCACCAAAGGACAATATGTTTGGCCAGGATATTTGCATCAAGATGTTCCGAACGCAGATCTTGAAGTGTTATGGGCGATGGACGATCATGCCAATGATGAGTATCCGTATTTACCGTTTCCAAACGATAAAACAAAACGGGGTCTGGGTATAAAAATTGAAGGCCGAGCGCTTCAGTGGAGTAATTCGCTCGCACAGAATTGTATTTTTTTTGTTTACACAGCACAAAATTACAGTGAAAAAGATCTTGATACAGTGTATTTCGGGATGTATGGTGACGTTGATGTCGGGGGAGGAATTGCAGGCGGAAGTGGTGGATTTGAAAATACGGATGATTTGGGATATTTCATTTCTCCGATGGATACAGTACATCGAGTAACTAGTGTTCCCGTCCCTGTTTTTTCAAGAAGCATCGTCTATTTTTGGGATGAAAATGGGAAAGGGTATCTCAATAAACCTGCCCACTATAATGCCTGTAAATTTTTGGAGAGCCCCGCAAATTCTGTGGATGGAATCAACAATGACGGCGATTTCAAATTAAATAAACAGGCGATGATTGATGAAAGTCAAACAAATGGAATTGACGATGACGGTGACTGGAATGCTGCCAATGACGATATAGGAGTTGATGGAGTTCCCGGCACAGCGGATTTTGGTGAAGGGGATGGACTTCCAACGTCCGGTATCAATTTTCGTTTTCCCGATGGAACAATAAATCCATTATATCCGGGTGAACCGAATTTTGAATTGACCGATCTGGACGAGTCTGATCAAATTGGTTTGACTGCTTTTAAAAGCTTTGCAATTAAAGCACTTCGACAGCAAGATGACGAAATTGTATGGGGACAACTGGATCGAAAGTTTATTGATATGGATAGTATCCCTGCATCGCAGGATATCGCATTCATTTACGGATCTGGTAAGATGAGCTTAAAAAAGAAAGGCGTGGACGGTTCGATAAAACGATTTTCGGTTGCGTTGTTGATGGGATCAAATTTAAATGATGTTCTAATCTCCGCGAGAACTGTTCAGCTGATTTATAACCAAAACTATCAATTTATCCGTCCACCGGATAAGCCGGTTGTTTCTGCTGTAGCGGGAGATAAAAAAGTAACACTGTATTGGGATAGCGGTGCGGAAGAGAGTATCGATCCGATTCTAGGAAAAGACTTTGAAGGATATATGATCTATCGTAGTACGGACCCGCAGTTCAGCGACATCAATACGATCACAGATGGATTCGGAACGCCGTTGCTCTATTCACCTCTAACGGACAATCTTGGCAAAGTCGCCCGTTGGGATATTGCAAAACGTCCTGAGCCCCTGTTTGAAGACGATACATCCAAAACAAAAAATGGTGTATATGATCCGGGAGAACGATTTATTGATGTAAACCAGAATGGTGTTTACGATGCCACACTAGTAGATGATTTTTGGAAAGGATTTGCACCGGTTCCGTTCGATCAACGCGGAATTAGTTTCTATTTGGGTGACAACACCGCGTTAGTGCACTCCTATATTGATTCGAATAATGTGATTAACGGACAAACATATTATTATGCTGTTGTGTCGTTCGATCACGGCGATTTTACAAATTATTCTCCCAGCGAATGTACAAAAAGAATCAGCATCGATAATGTAACAGGCAGACTGGTCTTTGACGTTAATACGATCCGGGTTATTCCGGGTCCTAACGCAGGGGGATATGTTCCTCCAAAGTTTACTACATCAAACAGTATTCAGCAGATACAAGGAGATGCAACAGGCAAAGTCACTCCTGTGATCGTGGATGAAATGCATATCAAGGATCAGATTACGTATAACGTTATTTTTTATGACTCACTGCGGGAAGGGAATAAAAAAACGTTCAAGACCAATTTTGCTGTTCTGAGGGAAACACCCATTGAATCAAACGTACTGTTGACGGATACCAATTTTGTCAAAGTTGGCAACTCCTACATTGTTCGTGATCCGATACTGCAGGTAACGCGTTCTTCTTCCGGTCAAATATACACCGAAGGAGCAGATTATATTTTAGATACTCTGCGCGGATTGATCAGGAAAACTACAACGGGAGCAATGACTTCCATCAATGGGCCGTTCAAAGTTCGGTACCGTTATTTTCCCCAACCTCCCAGTGTGTTCATCAATAATGAAGAATCAAATCCTGTCTTTGACGGGATAAAATTATATGTCCAGACACAAATACTGACACTTGATACAACAAAATCAACCTGGGTTATTCAACACGGAAATACAAATAGCACAGTTGGTTTATATTCCGGGGGCATCCAAAAATATGCACCAGTTGATGCACAAATAATTTTCAATTCACTCGATACGAATGCTTCCGGCGGCTTTGTTGAACCAGGCGACACACTCGGCACTTTAAACGGAAATATTTTAGGAAAACTTGTTAAGTGTCCGTTCCGTATTGTGAATGTTTCTAAAGATTCAGCATATCTGGCGATGCCTCTTCGCGCATTTATCGTCGAAAACACCCCACGCAATAATCGATGGGAACTGGGAGAAGCGATTGTTTTCCTTACTCCGCCGACGAACAATACAACACTCTACCAAGTACGGTTTACTGATACGACTGGTGCAAAAACTATTAAAGGCTCAGTGTTCCAAATAAAAATGCATATACCGTTTGGCTCAAATGATGTTTACACGTTTTCAACACAAGCTGCATCCTACAATGCATCGCTTGCAACGACTTCCATGAATAGCATTAAAGTAGTACCCAATCCATACGTTGCGGTGAATGATATCGAACCGACTGACCGTTTACCCGGTACAACCCGCGGCAGCCGTCGAATTTATTTTGAACACCTTCCGCCGCAGTGTACCATCCGCATTTATACGGTTTCCGGAGAATTAGTGAAAGAATTGTATCATAACACATCAATCGATAATGGAAGGGAGTATTGGGATCTTTTAAATAGAGACAATTTTAGTGTTGCGTACGGTATTTATATAGCCCATATAGACGCTCCCGGTGTTGGTGAACGAATTTTGAAATTTGGGATTATTAAATAAATCACGATATGAAAAAATTTGTCAAACAATATTTTCTCTTGATGGTGATTGTTTCGACTCTCTTCAGTCAACAGGCAGTGTTGACGAAAACCGGAACAACTGCAGCATCGTTTCTGAAAATAGGAGCCGGTGCACGCGCAATAGCGATGGGTGGTGCATTCACTGCTGTTTCGAACGATCTCTCCTCCGCATATTGGAATCCTTCAGGTCTTGCAAGAATGAACAACAGCGAAGCAGCCTTTAATCATATTGACTGGATTGCCGATATAAAATATGATAACGCAGCTGTCGCATTTTTGATTGATGGTGTTGGGACGCTTTCCGCAGGTTTTACATCACTGAATGTCGGTGAAATTGAGGTAACAACAACAACGGATCCAGAAGGAACAGGGGAAAAATATACTGCTGGTGGAACATTGATGGGTCTTTCGTTTGGGAAAAATCTTACGGATAAATTTTCAATCGGTTTTACTTTAAAATACATACGCGAATTTCTTTGGAATATGAATGCGCAAACATTCGCGTTCGATTTTGGCACATTGTATACCGCACCGGTGCTGAATGGTGTGACTATTGGTGCCAGCATGTCCAACTTTGGGCCAAAGATGAAACTGAATGGCCGAGACAATAAAATCCTTGTCCGAACCGGCGCTGGCGATCAAAATATCATCGATGGTGAATACGCATTGGATGAATATGATCTTCCGTTGATCTTCCGAGTCGGCATCGCAACGGACGCCGTGAATGCCGAGAATAATCGATTAACCATTGCGGTGGATGCTATTCACCCAAACGATAATACTGAGTATGTAAACAGCGGCATTGAATATTGCTGGGCAAATATCGTTTCTATTCGAGGGGGATGGAAGTCTGCCTTCGAGCGGGGGAGTGAACAAGGATTGACGTTTGGAGGAGGCGTTCAATATTCGTTAACTCCTCAATTGAATTTTATGGTTGATTATGCCTACCAAAATTTTGGGCGTCTAAAGCCCGTGCACTATTTTTCGTTTGGACTGAGATTTTGATCCTTGATACTTATTATCTAATCTTGACTCAACAACCCGCATTGATTATATTCAAAACGCATCTAATTTTCGTGAACTTAACAGTAACGGATACTAATTTATGAGCAAACGCTACTCTCTGTTCCACATTGCCACAATCGTCATTTTCTCTTCTTCACTTCTCATCGCAGGCACCACAGGCAAGATCGCCGGAAAAGTCACCGACTCAAAAACAAAAGAAGGAATCCCTTCTGCTGTTGTGGCCATTGCCGGTACACCTCTTGGCGCGTCGACAGATTTTGATGGGAATTATGTGATTGTCAATGTTCCGCCGGGCACCTATTCTGTTTCGGTCAGTTATGTTGGATATCAGCCGACGCGCATTAATAATGTCGGAGTAAACGTTGACTATACAACAACACTGAACATTCAACTGAATGAGTCCGCCGTAGAGTTGAACGAATTCATTGTTGAAGGAGAGCGCAATCCTCTCATTCGGCAAGATCAGACCAATCCGGTAGTTGCAGTCACCGCTGAAAATATTCAAGCACTTCCGGTGACGAGCATTAGTGAGATTATTGGTTTGCAATCCGGCGTTGTGGTTGATGATGACGGCGACATTCACGTTCGCGGAGGACGCTCGAATGAAATTTCATTTACGTTGAACGGAATTTCCGTTAACAATCCGTACGATAATTTAAGTTCCATCGGTGTTGCAACAAACGCTGTACAGGAAGTGACGGTATCAACCGGAACATTCAGTGCTGAATATGGTAATGCACTCAGTGGAGTTGTAAACTATGTGACAAAAGAAGGTGGTGCAAAAAATACCGGAAGTCTGCGTGTGTTAACGGGAGACTATTATAGTAAGGACAAAGATATTTTTCCGCACATTCAGCATTATCAACCTTTAAATAATTCGCGTGTTGAAGGAACCTTTGGCGGACCGACGTTGATTGATGATCTGACATTTTATGCATCCGGCGTTTACGATAGAAACCATGGTTACCTATACGGAAACAGGATTTATAATCCGACAGATCTATATGTTACGAGAGACGAATTTACCAAACGAATTCCTTTTTTGGATTCACTCGGAAATCCCATTCCTGATTTAAATAATCCAGGATATCCATTTTATGCAAACGACCCGCGACTAGGTTCAAACGGTTCCCCCTATTATTTTAATCCGTTAGGCCGGAAACTGGTATACAAAAGTTACGGTTTTTTTCAGGCACCTACGTTTGATGATCTCGGAAGACCTTCCGGCGACAGCGCTTTGATCCCGTTAAATACAAGTGAATCATTTAATATTCAGGGAAATTTTGCTTATAGGCTTTCATCCACAATGCGTTTGAAATATGAAGTTGTGTACGACAATGGGGAGAGTCAAAATGCATCATATTATGGAACATCAACAAATCCTTCTTATCGGTTTAATCCCGACGGCAGGCCGACCAATTACAGTAACGGATTAATACAAGCGTTAGATTGGACACATACAATAAGCAATTCTATGTTTTACACCGTGAAAGTATCGGCGAGTCAATCGGAAGACAAATCGTATGTCTATGAAAATATGAACGACCCTGGTTATTTACCGGGATTTTATCAAACAGTATTACCAATCGTTAACTTTACCACCGGCGGTGTAAATTTAAATAGAACATTCAGAAGCTCTGAATCGATGGGTGGTAAATTCGATTTACAAGCTCAATTATTTGGTGATCATGAAGTGAAGTTGGGCGGGGAAATTCGTCTTCATACAATAAAATTAGAGACGTATGAATTGGAATTTTATGATGTTAACAAACCCACAAGTGTTATTGATGACTTCCAGGATGTCTATAGCGACAGCGTTAAATATGCAGCACGGAAGCCCGATGTGAATTCCGGTTACATCAATTATAAAAAAGAACCGGTTCAATTATCGATGTATGTGCAAGATAAGATAGAACTGGAAAAGTCGTTAATCTTAAATGTTGGTTTGCGATATGAATATTTCGATCCGTCATCAAAGTATAATCCAAAATTGAGTGACGCACTTTCTGCTCGTAATGCAACATTTTTAACAAAGGATCTTACCACTTCCAGTATCAAACATACATTTAGTCCGCGTATCAGTATCGCTTATCCTATCACCGATCAAGGTGTTATTCGATTCTCCTACGGACATTTTTATCAATTGGGTAATTTATCGTCCCTCTATACCAATACAAATTTTCGTGTTGCAGGATCGCAGCCTATTTTCGGAAATGCTGAAGTGAAACCACAGCGGAGCGTTCAATACGAGATAGGTCTGCAGCAAGGATTGACCCCTGATTTGCGCTTAGAAATTGTGGGATTTTATAAAGATGTTCGCGACTATATCTTCCGGCAAATTGTTGTGACGGCAAAGGGAGATATTAAATATGAAGTGCTGACGAATCTTGATTATGCAAACTCCCGCGGTCTCACCGTTTCACTCTATCAACGAAGAATGCCGGGAAGTATTTTCTCATCGTCCATTGATTATACATTCTCCGTTGCTGAAGGAAACAGAACGGAACCACGTGATGACTTTTTCTTCAGTGAAAAATCCGGAAAGAGTGCGGAAACATTCCTGGTACCGCAGAGTTTTGACCGGACACATATTTTGAATACCACTTTAAACTTTAGTGAATCGGATAATTACAGTATTAGTCTTATCAACAGGATGCAATCCGGTACGCCGTATACGTCCAGTATTCCAGCAAGCCTTTCAACGCAGTTGTCGCAATTTATCCAGAACAGTTCTGTCAAACCGTTCCAATGGTCAGTGGACTTGAAGTTGGAAAAATTCCTAACACTCGGAGAATTTCGGTATTCCTTCTTTATTCAAGTTGATAATATCTTTGATACTAGAAGCGAAACCGATGTGTACTCGAATAGCGGCAAGGCGCTCTATAATGCTAATCAAGTGGCCAACGCTCGAGAATTCCAAGAGATTCGAAACAGAATTAACCGCGGCGATGTTGGATTGGTTCCTCTTTCTGCAGTGGATAATTATTATAACAATCCTCAAAATGTCAGTCGCCCACGATTGGCGCGATTTGGTTTTTCAGTCCTTTTTTAATTGAAGATTATGAACAAGGGAACATTACGTATGAACAAAAGTTTGTTGGTTACTCTTCTGATCATTTTTTCATTTGCCACCTCGCAGGAAAGCAACATTGATTTCAGAACTGTTGATTTGAAATATCTGAATAAACAACAACTCAGGGAATTTCAACGTTGGCGGGATGAACAGTTTCGATTGATGAAAACGTCAGGACTGCAAAATGAAATTAAAAGTCTTGTCATTCAGGGAAACAAAATCAAATCCATTATTTATAATACGGGAGCTATCAGTAATCCCGGTGTTTCGGGTTTGGATCTTGTGTGGAATGGCCTTGGATATGGATATGAGTTTGGACCTTTGGTTACATCTCGAGTTCCTCGTGCTGCAAATCCATCGGATTCATTAAATATTGTTATTGATGGTTTTGGTGGAGCAAACAAAAGTATCGTTGACGGAGACTTTGCTCCTGATGGAGTGACTAAATGGGGATGGCTTCCGAAAGCAGGTTATTCAGACCCAAATCAAAACGATCTTGCAAGTTGGGGTGCTAGAACTTCCGATCTTCGCATCAAACCAAAATCATGGCCGGAAATTTGGTACAATTCCGTCATTGGAGAATATATCTATCCCTCGTTCCTCGGCGGCAACGCTACGGTGCCCGATGAAGAAGTGTATTACATTGTTGATGATTCCACAGATGCAGAATTCGATTATTATCCAATTGCCAGTAATCTTTCTCGCCGCGGTCTCGGTGTAAATTTGGAAGTGCGCACATTTCAATTTGCGAATCCGTTGGCTGAAGATATTGTTTTCCTTGTCTATACAGCTGAGAACGATCCTCGATCGAAACATCTTCCAAAAGTGTTTTTTGGCATGTTTGGGGATCCGCATATCGGCGGTCCCAATAATTTTAGTGATGATGCTGCGTCGTTCATTCCGGCGCGTCCAATCGGGAAACAAGCATTTGATAAATTACTGACGATTGACTCTAAACTAACAACAGCATTGTCACGAAATATGGTGTATAGTTGGGATCCGGACGGGAAGAGCGATAATCCAGCGTTCACTCCTGGATATTTTGGTTATAAGTTTTTGGAAAGTCCGAATAACAGCATTGATGGAATAGACAATGACGATGATGGAATTAGAGATGAAAATCCATTAAATGATAAGGGGACATACATTGATGGAGTGAATGTTTCTTTAACAAATGGAATTTACGACACAACAAAATACATTGCATTATATGGAGCACTGAAACCTCGGTGGTCTGGCGATGAAGATGGAGACTGGGATAAAGAAAAAGATGATCTGGGTGTGGATGGAATTTTTGGCACCGGTGATTTTGGAGAAGGGAATGGAGTTCCGGATCAATTAATTGCTGCTGACGGTTCGTGGCTCGGTTCGGAGCCCAACTTTGGTTTTCGTGACGTAAACGAATCTGATCAGATCGGTCTGAGAAGTTTTTGGTCATTAGTGTATCATGGTTCGGCATCCAGTTATCCAAAAAATGATAACGCTATGTACAACTTTATTTCGGCAGAATTTGATACTGCGGCTCTTGCAAATCTTTATACAACAGACCCGGCCAATTTAAGTGACTATATTTTTTTGTATGGGTCCGGTCCGTTTGATATGCATCCGGGTCACCGTGAACGGTTTTCTATTGCATTGTTAATGGGACAAGATTTAAAAGATCTTTTGTTGAACTCTGAAACAGCACAACTAGTATTGGCAGCAAACTATCGTTTTGCTCAACCGCCACCAAAACCAAGAGTGACCGCAGTGGCAGGCAATGGACGTGTAACATTGTATTGGGATAATAATTCTGAAAAAGCGACAGATCCATTCTCCGGTAAAAAAGATTTTGAAGGATATAAGATCTATCGCAGTCAGGATTACACGTTTAAGGATGTATTTAGTGTGACCGATGGAAACGGATATCCTTTCCTCGGGAAGGCCTTGTACGATGAAAAGGCCAGAAAATCAGCGCAATGGCACCGCCCCTGGACAAAAACCGAACAGGACAAGTATCTTGGTGGATTTATGCCCGTTGAATACCGAGGCCGCTATATTAGATATTATATGGGTGAACCAAGCGATACATCTGGTTTGCACCATGAGTATGTCGATTCAACAGTGACCAACGGTGTTACATATTATTATGCTGTTGTTTCATATGACCATGGTGATGATAGTCTCAAGTTACCTCCTTCAGAAAGTCAGTCAATTATTCAGCGTGATGCCGTAACGCAGGAATTTAAATTTGATGTGAATACTATTTCGGTCGTACCAAATAGTGAAGCGAAAGGTCTCGTTAGTTCAAAAAATGATTTGCAAAATGGAATGACATTAACTCATCCCAAAGGTGCTGCAACCGGACGCTTTTCGTTCAAAGTATTTGATGAACTTGCAGTGAAAAATGGTCAATACAAGATCTCGTTTGCGAGAACAAAAGTGGATGCTGATACTGTTGTGACATACAGTGTATTACGGGTAACTCCTGCTGTGGAACATTTTATCGGGAACGAAAATCTTTTTGTCAATTTGCAAAATAAAAACTTTCTTGCTACCAGTGTAAAAATCTATGACGGTGCAGACACAACTTCGCCGCAAGTTTCGTCTGCATCAATTGTGGTTGATTCTGCAAATGGCAGACTTCGCGCAACAGTAACTGGTGTTTTGTTGAGGTCTAAATCCTATACAGTGTCATATCAATATTATCCTGTGGCAAATAGCAATTATTATAAAGGGACTGACTCGAACCCAGTGTTTGACGGAATTCGGACATATGCCTTTGATGATTCATTAATGTTGGATGGAGCCAGTTCTGGATTGACCAGCAAAGTCAATACAGACAGTCTGATTTTGACGATTAATAGGATCTTTTCCGTCATGAAATACATGGCTCATCCGATTGATTATCGGATTACCTTTACGACAACAACAACGAGTCTTGATTCCAGTGGAAACTATATCGCTCCGGCAGATTCGTTTGTTTCTGTTGCTACAGTCTCATCAGTGAATAAAAAATATGTAAAGACTCCTTTCAAAATTGAAAATATGACAGATACTACAAAACTGGATATTATTATTAATGAAAAGACAGGAGCGAATAATAAGACAGATCGTTGGGATGTTGGTGAGGAAATTGTTATTTGTAAATTAGCAACTCCCATCGGCAATTCGCTGTCGTTTCATAACATTGCCATCAATAGAAAAAATAATGGTTCAAGTTACGTCATTCCTTCTGGATCAGTCATCAACGTTAAAATGTTTAAGCCCTTTGCAACAAATGATGAGTATACATTCACAACAAAAGCGTTAACGTATAATGCTGCTCTTGGCGATCAATTGCTGCAGAATGTGTATGTTGTTCCAAATCCGTATGTGATTAACAGTGCATTTGAACTTCCGTCCAACCGGCCGGATTTGCGAGGCGAACGAGCAATTCAGTTTAGGAATCTTCCGAGAGAATGTACTGTACGTATCTACACCATTACTGGTGATTTGGTACAAACACTTCGTAAAAATGATAATACGTCGTATTTAACATGGGATCTTCTCTCATCAGAAAGCGCTCGTATCGGTTACGGGGTATACATTTATCATGTTGAGACTCCGACAGGCGGAACAAAGATCGGTCGTCTTGGAATTATTAAATAAAATTTGGAGAACTCGCACATGAAATTTGTTATTCGATTATCGGTACTATTGGTCGTCATGTTCATGATGAATATTGCGCATGCGCAGATTGTCAGAACAACGACGAAGGTCGGCACGACGGTCGCACAGTTCTTGAAGATTGGAGCCGGGGCTCGATCCGTAGCAATGGGTGGAAGCGCCGCTGCAATGGATGGCGATGTCTATGCAATTTATTGGAATCCCGGTTCACTCGCGCGCCTTAAAACTCCCGGTGAAACTTCTTTCAATCATACACAATGGCTTGCTGATATCGACTATAACTATGTCGCCAGCGGTTTAACAATCGATGGAGTAGGGACACTTGGACTTTCGGTCACATCAGTAACGATGCCGGAAGAGATTGTTCGAACGGAGATCAATCCTGAAGGGGATGGACGCCGATGGAGTTACAGTGCGTTTTCTATGGGACTCTCATATGCTCGTTCGTTGACTGATCGATTTTCAATTGGATTTACCGCCAAATACATTCGTGAAGGTATCTGGAATATGTCTTCATCCGGTTTTGCTTTTGATATTGGAACGATCTATACAACTACATTCAACGGATTGAAAATCGGCGCCAGCATTTCCAACTTTGGAACAAAGATGCGTCTTGATGGCCAGGATATTTCATTTAATAATTATCCGACAGGTGAACAGGGACAAGGTCCGCAAAATATTCAATCGTTGTATAAAACGGAAGCATATGACATCCCACTGCAATTCCGTATCGGCTTGGCAATGGATGTTTTAACGATGGATGCGATCCGTGCTACGGCTTCAGTCGATGCAACACATCCTAATGACAATGTGGAGTATGTGAATTCCGGTGTAGAAGTAGCGTATGATGAAATGTTCTTTGCCCGCGTTGGATATAATTCCTTGTTTAATGAAAATTCAGAACAGGGTTTAACGTGGGGTGTAGGATTCAACTTCCAGATTACAAATCTCAACGGTATCAAAGTCGATTATGCGTTTGCCGATCATGGCCGCCTGAACGACGTTCAATACGTTACAGTAAGTATTACGTATTAACGATATTACTAGTGCCGTGCATGCAACCTTGTCAAGGTTTCGAAAAAATTATTTTATAACCTTGGCATGGTTTCGTAACAAAAAAACCTGAGTGATGAGCTCAGGTTTTTTTGTTACTCAATTCGATGATGGTATTACTTGAGCATCATCATTTTAATGTTCTTTTCGATATTTCCGGCAGTCATCTTCGCAATATAAGCACCCGATGAAACTGTCTTGCCGTTTTTATCTTTTCCATTCCATGCAATGTTGTGTGATCCTTTGGTAAACTCTTCATTGTTTGCTAATGTTGTTACTTCCTTACCAAGCATATCAAAGATCCGTAAGGTTACTTGTTTGGACAACGGGAGAACGAAATTAATAGTTGTTGTCGGATTGAATGGATTGGGGAAGTTCTGATTCAATTGATAATCATCAGGCATAATTACTGTAAGATTCTTATTGCCGACTGAACCGACAACATCCGCTTCCAGTGACCGGAAGATCCATTTTTTGACGTTTGTTACTTTCTTGCTGGAATCCTCCACAAATAGTTGGGTATTGACATCAAAATGCTGCCAGCTGGAGGTTACTGAATCTGTCACTGATTGGTACGGCAGAATAACTTCCACTTTTCCGTCACCATCAATATCTCTCGGCATCGACATTTTGGAAACAAATCCTTCGCCTATTACTTTTACGGTATCTTTTATTTGCATTGAATCGCGATAAGTAAAAGATGCATAGACATCGGATTCGCCTTTGTAAAATACTTTGCGCGTATAATTTGCGGGATTGCGCAATGAACCGGTTCCGTTGTATTCAATCGCAACCACGTTGCTTGGGTAAGCGGATCCTACCAAGATCTCTTTTTTACCGTTACGGTCCAGATCAGCTTCTACACCGGTAAAGCTTGAAATCGGTATCCCAGAACTGGTCTGTGATACAGCCGAAGCAATCTTCACGGCATGGGTTGCATCTGCTTTTTGAACATCATCAGCTGCATCGTAATCAATAACGAATAACGATCCATCAAGTGTGTCGCTCAAACCGCCGTAGAGCGGTAAATAGACTTCGGAGTTATTATCCTTATCAAGATTTGCGACAATGCCACCGAATAAGGCAACATAATCAAACGTAGGGGTAATCTGATAGTAATGAGTGCCATTGACAGGAGCGGTGGTATCCGGCGTTACATATGTATCTGCGCCGGTTACTTTCATTACCCAGTAATCCAAAAAGTTCCAGTTGTGGCAAACAATTTCCATCTTACCATCGCCATTCAGATCGACGGGATGAATTCCATACGGTGATCCCCCGCCAAATTTTGAACTTGCAAGTCGGCGTGTACCGCCTTCAATTTCAAATGTCGAAAGACCCGGTTCGTTTGTTGACCAATCGCCGAGAGCGTGAATGATAAGAAAATCATCATTCCCACCACCTGCGAGATTCTTCGGTGTCAACAATTCCTGTTGATTGTCTCCATCAACATCGGCCACTTCAAAATGTTCCACCGTTAATTGAAGACCGCCTTCGACAGCAGTACCTGCTAACGATCCAAAATTGGAACCATAGGCAACAGTATTTGGAATTATTGCCGAAGGAAGTGTTCCAAATTTATGACTGCCGGTGACACCATCCCATTCAAATACTAAAAATCCACCCGTTGCACCGGCGCGTGGGAAAATAATTTCTCCTTTACCGTCACCGTCCAAATCTCCTGAACGAACTGTTCTTGGTGTTGATGTTCCACCGACTCCATACGGTGTACCGCTCAGTGTATCAAGGCGCGGTGAAGACCATATCCATTCAAGTGTATCATTTCCGGCAGCCTGAAATACATGAACTCGACCGGATTTGGAATAATCTGTAACGATAATTTCAGGTTTTCCGTCTTTATCAAGATCGGGAGCAACCCATGAACCGCGTATACCAATGTCTCCAAAAAAAGCGCTGTCCGGTTTTACCGTTGTCTTTTTTGGAATAAATTTGCCTCCCAAATGGGTTTGTCCGAAGACAAAGGCAGATACCAAAAGAGACAAGAAAAGAAGAGTAGATATTTTTTTCATTGTTACTCCTATTGTGAATGAAGTTATTGTGGATTGTCGTCTCAAACTAGAGGATATTACTATGGTAAAAATAGTCAATCTAACGAAGTGAATCAAGATTCTTCTAGAGAATTTTGGCGACATTATTTGAATTGTGAAGCTTATTTGGTATTTTTGATAAAATTTTGGACAAGGGTGAATCACCATTCTATTTTTCATACTGCTTCAAGTCTGTTATTGATCAAGCCCCGTGCTATCGGAGATGTTCTCCTTTCAACACCTGTCATTAAAAACATTAAACTACAATTTCCAAATATCCAGATTGATTTTTTGTGCGAAGAATTTGCTTCCGATGTTGTTTCGGGGAATCCTTATCTCCGTGAGGTGATCAGTTTCAATAAAAAGAACGATTCGACCTTTTCCGTTATCCAAAAGATTCGAAGTAGAAAGTATGATATTGTCATTGATCTATTTGGAAATCCTCGAACAGCGTTAATTACCCGATGCAGCGGAGCGAAACAAAGAATCGGATTTCCTTTCCGCGGTCGTGCGTATGCATACAATGCACATGTAACACCCCGCGGTGGAGAAGTTCATAACGTCGACTTTAATCTGGACGTTTTGCGTCATTTTGGGATTGCAATTACTGATTCCACTCCCGACTTCATCATTCAAAGCAATGACGAAATTCTTGCTCAACAGTGGTTGAAGGAACAACTTGGTTCACAACAATCAATCGTAGGAATTAATCCGAGCGGCGGATGGTATACCAAAAAATGGAACAGCGAATCATATGCGCAATTAGCGGATGAGATTATCGAAAAACATCAGTCCAATGTTCTCTATTTTTGGGGTCCAGGAGAATATGATGAAGTGCAAAAGATACGGTCAATGATGAAGCACAAGAGTGCTATCATTCCGAAGACAAGTTTAAAAGAAATGGGTGCGTTCCTGAAATCCTGTTCGTATCTTATCAGTAATGATTCGGGGCCGATGCATATTGCAGCATCGCTTAGTGTGCCAACTCTGGGAATTTACGGACCGACTGATCCTAACTTGCAGGGTCCGTACGGCAAAAAAAATCTATGGGTAAGAGATGAAAGACTGGATTGCCTTGAATGTAATCTTACTGAATGCCCGATTGGAAATATTTGCATGAAAGGTCTCTCTGTTGAAGTAGTCTTCAACGCTTTTCAGCAGCTTAAGAACAACAATTAAATTCGCATGGCTAAAAAATCGATAACAAAGAAAAAAACAATAAAAAAAATATTTATTCCCGACTGTAAACGCTTCACCGGATATAAACCATGTTTTCCGGGTAAGGCTTGCTATCAGGAGTGTGTTGACCATGAACCAATCGGGAAGAAGATCCTTATCATAAATCTGGATGCCATGGGTGCCGTGGTGCAGACGACAGCGATGCTTCCTGCGATTAAACGAAAATATCCGAACAGCCATATTTCATGGATCACATTGAAGAATGCGTACCGGTTGCTCGATAACAATCCGTATCTCGATGCAGTCTACTTGTGGGAACCGGAAAATTGGATGATACTGCAGCAAATGCAATTCGACATTGTCTATCAAACGGATAAAACAAAACGATCTTGCGCTTTTGGCAACACGCTTAACGCAAAAGAAAAGATCGGATTTGGTTTAAACAAGAATGGACAAATCATTCCTTTGAACAAGGAGGCGGAGTATAGTTATATCCTTGGATTGGATGATGAATTGAAGTTCCGCAAAAATGAAAAATATGGGACTCAGATTCTTCAAGAATCGATGAAGTTGAAGTTCCAGCGAGATGAATACGTGTTTGAATTATCGGCGGAAGAAAAACAATTCTGCGAGAGTTATTGCTCCGAACATCAATTGCATAATGGTGATCTGATTGTCGGATTTAACACCGGTTGTTCGTATCTTTATCAAAATAAAAAAATGACGATTGATCAACATGTGCAGTTGATTGAAACAATGTATTCGGTTAAGGGTATTCGTTTAGTGCTTGTCGGCGGACCGGAAGATACAGAACGGAACGCAGAAATTGTCCGCAGGGTTGGGAATAAAGTATTAAACACGCCAACTACGGAAGGGGTCAGGCGCGGTATCTGTTACGAGAACATTTGCGATGTGATTATTACCGGCGATTCTTTCGGAATGCACGTTGCCATTGGATTGAAAAAACATGTCATCGCCTGGTTCGGTTTAAGCTGCTGGAATGAGATTGATCTGTATGAGCGGGGCATCAAATTGATTCCGGAAGGTCTTTTCTGTGCACCATGCTGGAAAAAACAGTGTCCTTACAACCTGGAATGTATCCAAATGATAGATCTGAAGAGGATTGTTTCAGAAGTGAAACGATTTGCCGCATTAAGAGCAAAATAAAAAATATCCTTCGAGGGGATTTTTTATTGCTTCACACCTTTTTCTGTAAGATAATCGGTAAATTTTTTCGATTCGTAGTGATTTTCTGCAATAAAACTCAACACATGAATAAACCGGTCTGCCTCCACATATCCCGGAAGAATCGTAATAGGTTCTCCATTGCTTTTCAAAAATAAAGTGGCCGGATAACCATTCACACCCATCCCTTGAGAAAATTCTGCCGGACTAATCTTCTTACCTGAATAGGATATTGTTTCATTGGCTTCAGCATTTAATTTGATAATCACAAAGTATTTTTCAAGGTAATCCGTGATTTTTTTATCGCCATAGGTGCCGGAGTCCATTTTTTTGCACCAGCCACACCAATCGGTATACACGTCAATCAAAACTTTTTTCCCTGATTGTTTTGCTTGTTTTAATCCGTCGTCAAATTTTTTCCATTGAGGGTTTTTTGCCGCAGTAAGTGTAGAAAAAATTACAACGAGCAAAACAAACATTATTTTTTTCATATCATCCTTTAGAATAGTTGTCACAGCATACAACAGCGCATGAATAGAATGCGTTCCAGCAAAAGTTCACTTTCTTATCACATGTTCAATACGAGAAAGAACAGCATCGACGGAGATTTCTTCAAACGTGCACACTTTCGGATTACCAGGACATCGATTCTGACAATATCCTTCTGCCGGAAGAACAACTTCCGATTTATTGCCAAGTGAACCCCATAATTTGAAGGAACAGGCTGGAAGCGGGCAAAACATTGTCACTGTCGGAATTTTCAATGCTGCAGCGATATGCTGTGTTCCCGTGCTTGATGATACGAGTATTGAAAGCATACTGCACAAAGCTATTAGTTCACGAAGATCGCTTCCCGTGTATACAATATGTTTTTCCTTAAACTGTTCAAAATGTTTTTCCAAAACTGGATTCCCGATTCCAATATTAATGAATAATTGGTGTCGTTTGGATAGGGTTTCACATAATTGAACATACCGTTCAGCCCGCCAATTCGGAACAGAGTTATTTGAACTTGGATTGATTCCGATAATCGGTTTAGTAAGGTCGAAGTTTTTATTCCTAAAATAAAATGCTGATTGTTCTTTCTCGTTTGCACTGACAAACAATTCCGGTGTGATATCGTCATTTTTTACACCAATCTTTCTTCCAAGATCCATAACATAGTCCGCTTCATGACGCAGAGGAATATATTTATTTCTGCTCACCGTCCTTGTTCCGGTGAGAATTTGATAGATCTTACCCCCAACTCCGATGCGACGGCGAATTCCGGCAAGGAGCATCATCCACGCGTGTCGTTCACGGGGAAGAGGTATTAATCCTGTATCAAAGTGTAATTTCCGTAATGTATGTACCTGACTCCAAAATCCTTTTTTCCCTGCATCTTTTCCTTGAGGATCGTCTGTAATAAGCAGATCGATATTCGGATTATTTTGCAGTAATACTCCTGAAATGGAATTGACCATGACCGCGACAAAGGAGTTCGGAAATGATTGTTTCACAGTACGAATGAGAGGAGTGGTAAGAACGACGTCACCGATTCGATCCGGTCGGATGATAAGAATGCGGCGTGGTTTCATGGTAACACTTGTTTATAAACAGCGAGAGTTTTTTCAGCAACTCTGCTCCAAAGAAATTCTTTCTTCATATGTTCTTTGAGCATCGGTTTTTTTTGAGCATTCAGCGACGTAATAATTCCGGATTTTATGGATTCTACAGATCCCGGTTCCACGTAGGTTGCCATCGAATTAAAATAGTCCTTTGTTCCGCCATACGGAGTAATGACAATCTTTGCGCCGGCAAGAGCTGCTTCCAATGCGGCAATTCCGGGCGTTTCAAAAAGCGAAGGGAGTACAAATACATTACATGCAGCATAAGCCGATGCAAGCATTTCTGAATCATTTTCCAAACCATCAATGATCAGGATATTTTTCGATCCTTTTGCTTCCTCTAAACATTTTTTACCCTCTGGTGTGCCGGAAACTTTACCAATGATGACTGCAGGGTGATCTATCTGTTTTAATGCCTTAATCAATTGCAAAACATTTTTTCGTGCAGGGCCAATATGACCGACATTCAGGATAAAATTTTCAATCCCATATTTTTTCTTAAATAATGAGGGATCGCCAAATTCAAATCGCGCTTCCACTCCGTTTGGAACAACGGAAATTTTGTTTGATAAAACCCCGAGACCCTCGTGGAGAAGCTTCCCTTCATCGTGTGTATTTGGCAGGACGGCACGAGACCAATCGCAGATCTGTTTTGTATAATCGTAATTTGTCCAGATTCCAGATTTAAAATTTTTAAGTGCCTTCGATATTCCAAGAATTGTTCGAATATAAGCAGGGGAGTGCTGTGTAAAAAAGATTGATGAACTGACAAACGGAATGGAAAAAATATTTAGGACACTTGCCAGATGAAATGTCCCAAGATTTGCAGAAAAAATGTGGACGAGATCGCTCGATTTCTTATCAAAATGATCCCACGGTTGGAAAAGGGAGACCTTTACTCCTAATTTCTCTAATTCGTGTTTGGTCTGGAGAATTTGAACGCGCGGACCGCCATGCAGAAGCGATAATGATTGATATGTTGCGAAGGTGATATTCATTCTGTTGTTTTTATCCACCAATCAAGGGCATTTTGCAGTAGGTGTTTTGGATCGAATTTGCGTGATTGCATCAGACGATCATTCGGCACAATTTCTCTTCTAGTTTGTTTGAACGGTATATCGTTCAAATGAATGTTTTCGTTTAAGGTAATAATAGATTCGCTCTTATCTGATCGTATGATGCGAAAGTGTACATCAGTACTTTCGCTTAAAGGTTCAATCACTCCGTTTACAAAACGAAACAGACCGAGTTGCGATGTCCGAAGTTTCCACCATGCCGCATATTGTGCGTACGATAATTTTGCGATGTTTCGCTCGTTAATATAACGAAAAACTTCTTCAAAGACTCCGTTGTGTTGATGCGTTGGATGGTGATAGAAACAAATTGGTTCATTCAATATCACGTTGGAATCAATAATCGATTTAAAATATGTAACCATATCATCATCACTCATCCGTGCACGAAGCATTGTTCCAATGCAGATGGGATGAATCGGCATTTGAGAGAGTGAAAAGAATTTATTATTAATGAACGGAAATGAAGGAAGATTATCATAATCATACGCGAATTCTGAAGAATAGTGGAAACCGAGTTTTTCAATCGCTTCTGCGTATGCCTCATTCCACTCTCCAGTGGGAGCCGTGATTCCAACTGGCCGAATTTTGTGTTTCTGAAGAAGAGAAAGCCCCTTTTGAAAATTCTCTTGATTAAGTGTTGATGTTCGATACAAGGCATGTTCGTAACAGTGAAGACCGATTTCCTGCTGCGTAAATTTATGAAAATAGGGGAGCCATGATTCGTGACTTTTTACATCCAAAAACCATGTGGTCGGGATATTGTTTTCATTGCTTATTCGGTAGATTTGCTCCACTTGTTCTTGAGAACCCTTGTCCGAATCAATCCTGAATGTAAAAATGGTTGGTTCGGAACCGGGGAAATACCATTGATGCACCAATGGAATTTCTTGAAAACGATGGAGAGTTTTAAGTAACGAAAAAATCACCTGCCGAATTCCATTTTTATTTCGTTTCGCAACAACTTCGTTAGGCATTCTTCCAGTTTGTCGGAAAAAATTTTTTCGCTTTGAGTCGTTGTTCAAAACAATTTCAATATCAATTCCAAGAAATGCTTTCCATCCTCCTCCGGATTGTTCAATCTCAACGAAATCACCATTGCCGAAGTACGTAACGGAAGAATAAAGATCAAGAATGTCGAAATATTCATAATAAGGATTTGATGTCGGAGGAATAGAGGTTATGTACGATAGAGTAGGTCTTCTGCTTTGTATTTCGTTCTTTGCTTTCGTTGTAAATAGTGCCGATCCGCCACGATGAACGAAATCTTGAATGTTACTTTGTAAATCAGTCCCAAGTTCGGAATTGACGATAATGACTGAAAAATCGTTTGCTGAATAATTGTGTTGAGAAATGACTTTCCACGGAATTCCGATCTGACGAAACAAAAATTCCCACGCAGGTTCGTACTCTGTTAATCCTGCTTGCAATATGACCGGACTATTTCGCATTGAGCAGTGATGTAATATGAGAGATTAATTGTTCTTCTCTTCGGGTCTTAGTAAAAAGTGTGGCAATTCTTTCTCTGGATTTAGAATTGTTTACATTCTTTAATCCATCATGAATAGCGCTGACAGCTTCAGCAATATTCCCGTATTCAATGATCGATCCGGTGGTACCAATTGCCGTCGGAATGCCTCCGACATTTGTCCCAACGGGATAACATTCACACAACATCGCTTCGCATAAAGAATTTGGCAGCCCTTCCCGCATTGACGGCTGAAAATAGACCGGCGCTTTTTGATAATAGTCCAAAAGCTCATTTTGGGGAATTGATTCAATGTAATGCAGGTTTGTTGGGATTGTCAATTGTTGCGCAATATGTTTACTCAAACCGATCAGGATAAAAGTTTGTTCCGGACATGCCGCAGCAACATTTAATAAAAATGGTATTCCTTTGATCTGCATTCTCGTAAGATTGACACATTGAGCGACAGTCAAAATATATTTTTCTTTTTTCTTTCCCGAAGTCCATTGTGTAGAATTATACCCTGTCGGGACTACATGAATATTTGTTCCTTTATATTGTGCGAGTCGAATTGCATCACGTTTTAAGGATTCATCAACGGCCAGAATGATATCAGCATTTCTAATTCCGTATCCAACGATGATTGATTTAAATCGGCTGTTCCATATACCATATTGTAACTCCGGTAATTTTGCTACATCCACGCCCCCCAGTACAATGATTGATTTCTTGTGAAAAACTTTTGTGAGCAAGACAAGAATTGAAGCGTAGACTGAAGCAAACCAAGAAAAGGTTATATCCGTTTTTGGTAGTTTACGAAGAAATTTTAGAATCGTAAAGAATCCTGGTGACAGTATCTCGGTCATCTCATAATGCTTGCGCAAGAAGGATAGATCTTCACGAATGAAAGAAGTGGAAAAGGTTGATGTGAACAATATGTGTGCTTGTTTGTTCACGATGGAGCAGTTTACAGTAGAAAAGTCAGCGAAAATGTATGGTTAGGTGAAAATGCATTTTTCATCGGAACAAATGCATAATCAAAACGAATAATGCCGTACGCTATGCCAACACCACCGGTAAAGGATTTAACTTCATAACCGGTTTGATATCCGGCCCGAATCATAAACATTGAATCATACACTGCTTCAGTTCCGAAATGGAGGTGAGTTATTTCATCATCCAATGTTTTTACGGCATCACCGGCAAAGAGTAATGAAAAATCTGGAGTGAAGAGAGTGCTGTACGATGCACCCAATCGTATGGTAGTAGGTAAGACCGAACGTTCAGATCGTAATACCGACATAGAACCAAAATTCAGAAGACTTACGCCAATATTGACATTATCAAATGCTTTGTAAAAAAAACCGGCATCGATTCCATATCCGCTTGCTTCGTCTGTATAGATTTTTTCATATAATAATTTTCCTGTAAGTCCCACAGTCATTTCATCTGACAATGAAATCGCAGCTCCAACCCCAATAGCACCATTTCGTGCACCAAATGTGCCTTCTGCTTCACCGGGACGAAGACGGACTTCAATATCATTTACCGAAGTCGTATACGCTGAAAGTCCAAACGTAAAGGTCTCTCCGGGAATTGTCGCACCGATATAATCCGTAGTCGTTTCTGAAAATCCCTGTCGATGGCTAATCATCAATTGCCTGAGATTTGAGAAACGAATCGAAGCAGGATTGTAATAATACGAGGAGTGGTCGTTGGTGATAGAAGTAAACGCTTCACCCATAGCAGAAGAACGAGCATCCGCACTTAATTTAAGAAATGGTAAACCCGTTTTGATCTGCTGAGCTTGAGTTACTATTAAGGTCATTGCGGACAAAATAAATATCGTTATCAGCTTCTTCATAATCGTATAGAAAGTGAAATCACATGCATGGAAAACAGACCGTATGGCTCAAGAATATACGCATAATTCACAGAGGGTTTCCAATCAGTATAATCCGTCCGGACTGTCAAACCAAACGATGGATGCGCTTGATCAGGTTTTTTAATATCCCATCCATCAATACCGGCACGAAGAGTGAGTGCGTCGATGGGACTGATCTCACCGCCGGCACGTATTATCGTTGTCGCTTTATTGCTTCGCTCAATTTCGGCGGAGAGAAGAGTGGTGAACTCTTCAAATACATAGGAAAGACCGATTGTTTGTCTTGTCGGAAATTTGTCAATAGTTGAGTTTCCTAGTTGATCGTAAAGATCGGATGTTTCCCAACGATATTTTGTGTTAAAATCTTTAAAGGTTCCTGCAATGGTCAGTTGTGGAGTGATAGGATACATAACACCAAAATCAAAACCAACGGTTGTGGTAGAGAGTTTTTCAAACAAGGAGTAGTAGTATAATTTTGTGGTGAGTCCAATGGTCACTTTTCGTATTCGAAGTGCAAATGATAGTGAGAATTGATTTTCGGATGTGGAATATGTTTCTGTTTTAAATCCATCAACGTCTCTTCCATCGATATCGGAAACACCTGCATTTAAAATGCCGAACGCAATTCCTGCATTCGTATCGATCGGTTGAGAATAGAAGATTGAGTTTAAACTCCTATCAAGCGACAATAGTCCATACGAAACAGAAGAATGTTGATTTTTTAGCAACGCCACAACGGCTGGATTGTAATAACCGGAATTTTCCCCCGTCTTTACCGCCGTCAATGCATTACCCATTCCCATGCCTCTTGCTCCAAATCCCATCCGTGAAAAAGCACCAGGCGTTCCTGCAATTTGCGCCGGCGAAATAGTTGTAACAACCAAAAACATGCTTATGAGAAATGTACTCAAAAATCCGAATTCATTATCATTGCGAACCGTTTTTTGCCGAAGTCCCGCTGTACGGGATTCCGTACAGCGGAGCAATCTGGATTTAATTCCAAAAATGAAAAGATTGCTTCGGTCGCTCCCGCCTGAACGCCCTCCAAAAAGATGACGGGTAAACTGGCGGGCAGGTCGCTCTCTCGCATTGACCGGAATTGTTGAATCACTTTCGATCATATTTGCTTTACTGTATGACAAGTATTTTTCCCCAGCGAGGTTCATCATGATCGATTACTAACTGATAAAAATAAACTCCATTTGTAGCAAAACTATTGTTTTCGTTTTTCCCATCCCATATTTCATCATGTTCTCGAGACGATTCTCTTAATGCATTTTGAATGACTGTGCGGACGAGGTTCATACCAAAATCAAAAATGCGAATCGTAACGGTTGCAGCTGATGGTTTTCCCGTTGCATAATGAATTCGTACGACCTCATCGTCAGGAGCGAAAGGATTTGGATATGCGTACGTTTCAGCAATAGGGGAAACAGTTCGTGCTGCATGAAGTATTGTCCAATTGCTGCCGAACGGCGTATTGATATTATCGATAGTCTTCACTAATCCATCGCCTCCGCCAAACCATGCCGTATCTCCTGTTGATCCTGCTGAGAAGAATTTACTCTGAGTATAACGTTGTCGAGTATTCTTATCGTAAATCGTTCCTGTTTGTATCCACGATTGTCCAAAATCAGTGGAGCGGAAGATACCATTGTCAGTCGGAACATACACGACATCTCCCTTAAATCCAAAGTTATGCGCAAACTCACCGATGAGCGATTGTTTCCAGGAAATTCCGCCATCGTCGGTAAAACTGACTCCACGTTTTTCACTATTGTCCGATGCATTTATGGTGGCAGCCCAGACGACATTTTTTGTTGTTGTCTTCTGTTTAGTGAGAGCAACAACAAAATTTCCAGAAATAGGATTTACTTGTGTTTGTTTCGTGAACCGAATCCACGAAATGCCGCGATTCGTTGTTTTGTTGATTCCACCTGCCGATCCAATCCAAATAGTGGAATCATTCTCTGCCAAGACGGAAAATGCTCTATGATTCAAATTATTCTGTAGTCCTAACGCTCCGCCGGAAGGAGAGAGATCGAACACTAGTGAATCATTAGGGGCGATGGACGAAAGATTATCAGGAGGTAAAATAACGCGTTGCCATGTTTTCCCTGTATCGTGAGAAACACGGGTCATTCCTGCAAATGAACAGATGTAGACCGAGTTTCCTGCGATTGCAATATCATAGGTAATGTTATTGATAGAAGTGGTAATCCCTAATGCTCGGATCGTACTTTTCGAATTCCAAAAAAGAGTATCCACATTGTGTGCATCAACCGGTTGAGCAACTACTTTCCACGTTTCGCCGCCATTGGAAGAGTAACGCAATCCGCTTCCTTCCGGCAAGGATTGATCATCTCGCTGCACGGAATGGGCAGTGGCAACCCAGACATTTTTTCCCTGAACGGCAAGAGCAGAAATATCTTCTTTGCCAAATTCCGGCGTATCGTAATAATTTTTCCAGCTCCAACCGCCATCAATAGAGCGGCTGAGCCCTTTTCCGGTTCCGGCCCAGATGGTATCGTTACTTATGACAAGATCAGTAATGACATTGCTTGCTTGAATTGTTGCGTTGCTACTTGTTTGCGTCAATTCAAACGATCGACTGGAGAGGATTTGAGATTGCGAGTGAGCAAACTCAACACAAATCGTTACCATCAAAATAAATAAAGATTTTCTCATTGTATGAAAATCCTTTTAGTGATGGTATTAGAATAGGCGTTTGATTGATCTTTTGCAGAAAAAATAAAATCGCGATAAGTATTTCGTTGTGTTGTACTGAAAATTGGGACAATAATGGAATACACGCCATCTCCTGCAAGACTATCGCCGCTGGTTAAACCAAACTGTGGAAGGATTGTTTTCCCGCCGTCATCCGAAAGGGAAAATGTTCCGGCAACAGATGAATCAGGTCTTTGAGAAGTCAAAATAACATCAACCAAATCACTTAATCCCTGCTGATCCGATACACCGAGACTGAAATAAATAAGATTAACAGTGTCGGCACTGTTTGGGACACGCACCGAGTCAGGCGAAGAAAGATTGAAAATGGTTGGAGCATTATTTGTTGACAAAATAATCTTGAGGGGTAAGTTGAACGTATTGCTTGAAAATCCTTTTTTATCTTTTGTGGAAAATTGAACGTTATAGATGCCGATGACATCTTTCGGTAATGTTAGATTGATCTGCGAGTTATATTTTCCATCCGCTGCGTTTACGTCCGGCAAAACTCCATTGTCGCTCAATGTCCCCGAAGTAAATACTTTTCCGGAAGGCGAAATGACGGTGTATAAGACAGATGCGATATCGCTTAATCCGTTATCGTCATTAGCATTGACATAACCGATAATCGAAATGTCAATCGTCGATCCGGTGATGATCAATTTTCCAAAATCTACAAGAGAAGGGGCAACAGATGCTTCAATGATCGTCGGTGGGATCTGTGTATCGATCACTGCATTGTCGCTCGGGATATCGCATCCAGAGAGAGTAAGTATGATGCCCAGTATTGATATGTGAAATATTCGATTCATGTCAAAAAAAAACCGAGGCTTTATCCTCGGTTTGAATAAAGCAATCTGCAATGAAAAAGTAGTTCGTTAAATGGTATTTCGAAATCTTTTGTATCGAACTTTTCTATGGCAGAGTGCTCTTGTTATTGAATTCTGTACTAATGATAATAAAAAATGGTTCGAGAGTCAAACTATAAAGCAATATTGAACGGTGATGGTGTAAAACAGACAATGAGAATGCCGAATGTGCACCAGCCAATCAGGCGGCGGTTAGCATCTAATTCCGATTCATCATCCACCGGGGGATGATATAATTTCACAACAAATAAGAGGATCAATGTCCAAAAGATCCAACCGGACCAGCCAATATTCGTTTCAACACCAAGCATTGGTAAAAATCCTGCAAAACCCATAAGGAAGATAATTCCGAATGCTACATTCGACACCATTTTATGTTTGTCTCCAAACATTGTGTAGGAAAGATGCCCGCCGTCCAACTGACCGACAGGAACCAAATTCATTGCGGTCACGAACAAACCGAACCATCCCGTGCAGAGAAAAGGATAATGATACATTTCACTCATCGGCGGAATAAAATCTTTAGTGCCATTGGTCAGAGTTTGTGAAAAAAAATCATACAGCAGCGATGAACCAAACGTTAATCCAACTCCTTGTTCCTGCTGTGTGAAAAAATCGGGATGGATTTGGAGAATAAATTCCTTTCCGGGAAGGTGCGTAAATCCGTAGATCAGGATTCCCATTGTTGCAAGAAATCCAGCGATGGGTCCTGCAACACCAATGTCAAACATCACTTTTTTTGAGGGGATTGCGGACTGTGTTTTAATCACCGCACCAAATGTTCCAAAATTTAAAAAACCCGGAAGAGAGGGTGTCGGAATATAAAATGGCAAGGTTGCCTGCACTCCATGATATCGTGCGGCAAAATAATGTCCAAATTCATGACAGGTCAAAATAAACAATATAGAGGTTGAATAGGGAAGGCCGTACCAAAAATTCGAGAGATCGAATGGGTCGATGTTCAGCCATGAAACTCCGGCAACAGTTGCGGTAAAGAAGGTTGCAATGAATAAACCGAGATGTAATAAAATTTTTTTGATTGGCATATTTAAAAGTCAATAGTAAATCCAACACCGGAGTATTCATCGTTTTGATCATGATACTCCCCGTGGATACTGTTTCCCGAATGATAGACAAAAAAAACTTTTGTGCCGCGGCCGCTCCATGTCCCAATTTTAGTGCCTAGCTGAAATTCGTGTCGGGGTAGGAGTCCTGTGGCGGTAAATTGATACGCTGTATATCCGTCAAATGCACTCGCAAGATGCCGATGATATTCTACACCAAAATAACCGAGCAGTTTTGGCAGCGTCAGCGGATCAATATGCCAAATGTATATTAACCCAATATATCCCCGTATCTGGTTATCCGGTTCGAAGCCGATGGCCAGATCCAGAAACTCTCTACTGTAAACCCGCGGGGACAAATTGTTTTTCCAAATTCCGGTTGAACCGTCAAAATGTCCATCCACAAAATGCGCGCTGATATGGCTCAAGCGCAACCGGGATGAGAAGACTCCATCGTTCAATGTATCGACGTAGTTGATGTTGAATCCGAAAAGATAATCAACAGCATCAACCGGGAAGTGAAAATTCTTTTCACCACTGAGTTGTGTATAGGTGAAAAAATCTGACCCGATGGTAATGTGTCGCGTATTCTCTTCAAATGAATATTGAACCATATCAACGGAATTACCTATATCGAGTCGCAAGCGGTTGCCGTCGGTATGCCAGAGTAACCCCATGCGCGGTTCGAATGTATTTGCCGCCAGCGGCCGAAAGAGAAGAGGGCCTGAAGAGAAAGCGAATCCTGGTTCAGCAGAAAACGTAACTGTTGTACAAAAAAGAAGAAGTGCAAAAACATTTTTCATTACGGTTGAATCCAAATCGGGTTTGTGTAACAAAATCCATTGCGGTCTACGCCGTGGGCATCATGTGTATATGCTTCTGCTCTAATATACGAAAAGAATTCTGCTTGATGCCAATCGCTGATCTGATGGATCGAATACGGATCGGTGAAATGTTTTATGTCGAAAAGTTTGTGTTCGCCTTTTCCAATAATTCCCATAAAAATTTTAATGGAACGAAACTGTCCAAACTCATCCGTTGTTGCGCCGTGAAGTTTTACAACGAATTTTTTTCCATTGACAGTTTCTCCAATTATTCCTGTGTCGGGCGAATCGGTCTCCAATTCAATTGTGACAATCGGTCCATTCGTAATGACAGTTCTTCCTTTCCCAAGTGCATCAATGATCGCTTGTTCAGAAACAGTATGCGCAAAAACAGCTGTTTTCATTTTTCCGAAGATCTGCGTCTCATGTTCACGGAATGAAACCATAGGGATATTAATCTGAACAAAACGATTAAAATTACCGTGTGCATCATTTCCGCCCAGAAGAAATTTCTTTTCGCCGCGATTGAGCATCCATTTCCAAATGTCCATTCCTCGAAAAAATGCATCGGACTGGCTGCCGTTCAAAATCTGAAAGCCGGAAATCCCTTTTTCCGTCATATCTCCAATTGTCCATTCATCTCGTTTGAGTAAGAGTTGCTGCAAAAAATGAACGTTTTCCGTTGGATGTGATGCATACGCAACAGCATGTTTTTCTTTCAACAAAAGAATTTCCTGAATGGTATATTCACACTTCGTTCGGAACCATTTTTCAGCACTGTCGCCAGATCCATGGAAATAATTGTGATTGCCAAAAATTAAAAAATGGACATTCTTCTTCTCAGAATTCGTACAGGAAACTTCTTCTCCCCGAAGCACGGCAAAATCTTTTTCCTTTGCATTGATCGCATCGACTTCCTGCTGGAACGCTTTCCATTTTGGAAGATTTGGGTCGTTTACCAAATAATTTCCGATTGAATCGTCCAGGTCGTATGAATGGTCAGTAACACCAAAAAACGAAAGTCCCATCGACCGGCACAGGTGAGGCGAAGCGGAAATTGGTGAACCGAATTCCACTTGGTCTTCAGTATAGTTGGAATGTGTATGTGTGTCGCCATACACCCAGCCATTAATGACAGGAAGATGTGTCTTTGAGCGGTAAAATTTTAACGGTGCTTTTGAGGTGAAACGATGATTGTTGATATGGGTAATTTTTATTTTACCTTTTTGTCGTGTAGTGATCTCAACATCAAGGAACATCATGCCGTACAACGAAGCCAGACTTCCCGAGAAGTTCAAATCAAGAATCTTATACCAAAAATGCGAACTGATCTTTAATACAGGAGAAAATTCAAACGTATGAGAGTAAACTTTTCTTGCATTATGAAGAAGTGAAATCTTCACGCTTAGTAATTCAACGGGATAAATGTGAGCATCTTTAATAAGAATCAGAATAGGATATGCCTTATCCGGGTCAAGACGATGAGGCGCATCAGCAATAATTTCTGGTTCAGATTTCTTATAAAGACTGAAGAAATATTTGAATCGGTAATGTGTTTCTGCGTACAGAAAAAAAGGGAATAGGAACATTATGATAGAGTGGTTAGCAGGTTGTCAATGCGATGCCGCAGTACGGAATAGTCATTGGAAAATTGCACAAATCCGGAATAGGAATTGAATTGCGCAAGGGATCGTGGCAGTGAAAAATCTTTTTGAGTTTCAGCATAACAGATTTGTTTCTTCTTCAATCGCTGCGCCAAATATTCTTGTTCAGTCTGCTGAGGAGTCGGAACAAAAATAGCATTTGCTCCAAGAAAAGACAAATCCATAATTGTGCTGTAGCCTGGTCTGGAGATGATAATGTGTGAAGAAGCAATGGCTTCTGATAATTCTTTTGCTGTTAACGAGCTGACAAGCGTTAACGTATCCGAAAGTTTCATTTTAAGCTTTTGTTCTGGAGTACCCCGAACAACTAACGAACGCATAGTCGTTTGTTTTAATTGATCTGTGATCATTGCTTCAAATATTGTCCTCTGCGGTTCCGGCCCGGAAAGTATAACGAGCACATCAAGTTCCTTATTTATAGAATTCAGTTTTGTAAGACGAGAGAGCGGACCGATAAAATGCGAATTCTTTGGAACGAGTGTGGTGTGAGACAAATCTCCGCTCAGATTGTTTTCGGAATCGACATCGGGAATCCAAACTTCGATAAAAGGTTTCATCAGTTGTCTGTTTGCAAAATCGACAATACCTTGACCCCAGCGAATATATTTAGACAGCAAAATTCGTAACTGATGTGTAATGAATATAGAGGGAACTCGGTTTGAATAAACACCCCACCGGTTATCGGAAATAACTGCGTCTATCTCATACTCTGTAATGAATGATTCTAATAATCGATGTTCGTCCGAAATTCCTTTGAATAATGTTGGAAGCTGTCGAAACATTGTCCATGCCATATTTGCATTAACCGGATAGTCGATTGTATATCCCGGAAAACGAATATGCTCGAGTTGTGGGAATTCTCTTTTTAATAATCCTGCCGGACGATTATCGGCAGCGATAACAACTTCAACATTCTTTGCAATCAATTCGTTTATGATTGGAATGCATCGTGTGGCATGTCCAAGTCCCCAATCAAGCGGAGCGATAAGAATCCTTTTTTTCTTCATCGAATGGCTCCGAACTTAAAACCGCGCTTTTGAATTTCTGGTATGACGTGCTCAAGAATCTGTCCGATCTTATGCTGCGTCAGATCATTATCATGAAATACCAGAATGGATCCGTTGGCGATGTGATTAAGCGATACATGTGTAATTTTCTCGGTTGTCCAATTCCTGAAATCACCGGTTAAACAACTCCACATCACAAGACAATACCCAAGCTCTTTCGCTGCGGAAACGGTATTCCACAAGAAAAAACCAAACGGAGGACGAAATAATCGAACTTTTTCCTTAACAATCCGAGAGAGAATCGCTTCAGTTTTCTTGATCTCTGTTACTGTCTCCTTTTTTGAAAAAGCTAACCTGCGGGAATGATTGAATGCATGAATTCCAACAGAATGTCCTTCGTTGACGATTCGACACACAATGTCTTCTCTACCCTCAATATTTTTTCCTGACAGAAAGAATGTTGCGTGCACACCGTGTTTTTTTAAAATATCCAACACAACTGGTGTGGCAATCGAATGCGGACCATCATCAAATGTAAGGAAGATTTTTTTTCCCGGCATTCTCCAAAGTAACGAAGGGAAGAGTGTGCGGTGTAATATTCCGGTGTGCGTAATCATTGGGATTCTTTTTTTAAAGTACGTTCTTTCCATTCAAAGGAGAAAAAATATCCTCCAACGGTTGAAATCAATACGAACGGTATATGAATGATTGCTGTCGGAATAAAATATTTCATTGCTTCGGTGGTCTTTGTGATAAGGGCAAATCTCATCATGAAAAAATAATCAATGAAAATATTTGCGGCAAACACGAGCCATGGAATGATGTTCCACTCAATCGATGTTAATGGCAACACGACTGCCAATGACACAAACATGATGAACGTGCATATCATAAAGAACATCATATACGGAGGATAATATGCGGTTTGTCCGACCCATCTCATGCGTTGATAAAATACTTCCTTCCAGGTCGAGACTGGCTGCGTTTTGATCTCGGAACGTTTATCAAATGCAAAACGGGCTTTCCATTTTCCATCCTCAACTATTTTCTGAGCCAAGAGCGAATCATCACCTGTGTTGATATGCGTTAACGTCTCAAAACCGCCCGAATCGTCGAAGGCTTGGATGCGAAACGCCATATTGCTTCCGTTGCTCACAAGCATGCGCCCCATTCCAATTGCGCCGGCCGCTATTGCTGTGTAAGAGATAAAGTCCAAAAATTGAAACCCCCAAAAAAGCGGCGAAAGATTTTTCTGTTTTTCATATACCGTCAATCCTGTTACCACTCCCACATGCTCTTCAAAATATGTATTGATTGACGATATCCATTCTGGTGAAGCAACACAATCTGCGTCCGTGGTTACGATTATTTCATTCAAGGAATGTTGAATTCCCATTGTTAGTGCACGGATCTTCGGAGAACGAATGGTAGACGTTACATCCGTGTGTAATAACGTGATTATGAATGGGGATCTTATCGAAAATTCTTTTACAATTTGAGCAGTCCGGTCCGAAGATTGATCATCCACAACAATGATATTCAGTTTTTCCTTCGGATAGTTTTGATGTTGAAGAGACTCTAAACAACGACCGATATTATTTTCTTCATTTCGCGCAGGAATGATAATGGTAATTGAATGATGGAACGAATTCGTTCCATTTGTAAGTCTGGAAAGTCCACGGTAAAAAAAGATGATCTGTCTGATATACACAAATATCAAACCGAGCAAGAGATACGAAATATATTCTATAAACGCGGACATTATTTTCGTTTTAATCTGGTGACCAATAGAGCACCGATCGCAGCCGGAATGATAATATTGGCAAACGACATCACTAACGATGCACTGAACGCCACAGCGGCGCTTGTTCCTACTTTTTCAAAAAAGAACACTGCTGCACTTTCCCGTACACCAAGATCACCAAAGGATATTGGAAAAATGACCGCTTTCACAAAGAAAACAGACGATGCACAGATAATCACGTTAATGAACGAGACAGGGGCGAACGCAATCGTTAAAAAATAATATTCAGTGAGGATGACGGCATAGAGAAGAAATGTCAACCCGAACAATATTCTGCCATTGGTGTTGTGCAATTTATTTTCGATGACGAGGATCATTTCATAAAAACGGTGATTACGAATTTTATCCGGAAGAAATTTAAGAAGATCCTTAATGGTTTTCGGAAAGAGAAAAATAACTGCGATTGCGGCAAGGGCAATTATGATAATGTATTGAAAGCTTGAGTGCCAATATTCAATTCCATAATTTGCAATGAAGAGTGTTAATCCCGTCCCGCCGATAATGAACGTAAGGGCTGCCCAATAAAGCTTATCAATCACCGTAATTCCTATCACATGCGATTTGTTGACATTCGGAACACTTGCAACTCGTCCCGCAAATTCGCCGAGCTGCGCCGGCGTAAAAAATCCGGCAGTAAAGCCTACTAAAAGAGAAGTAATAACGTCCTTATTTGAAATATTGTTTGTGATAATACGGAGCAGATATCGCCAACGATAAAAATGAACGATCAATTGAAGAACAGCTAAACCAAATCCAATAATGAGATAAAGTGAGTTTGCATTTTGCAGCGAAGTGATAAGGTCATCAAGATTTATATAATAGATAAGGCCGCCCAGTAACAGAATAGAAACAGCAACCTTCAGAGTTGTTGAAACAACGGGATGAGAGAAAAATTGCTTCACGCAGCGCTGGTTCCTTTCCATTCAAATGTTCGAATAATTCCGAGCGGTGCAATCAGAAATGAATACAACACCAGAAGCAATTCATTCCGTGAAAATTCTATGGTAGAAAATTCTTCATGAAAAATTGTTTTGCCATGAGCAATAAGTGCTCCGTCAATATTTAGTTTTATCATCAAAAAAATTAATGCAATCAACGGCGAAATAAAAAATCCAATAATTACTGAGAGATGAAAAAGGTGAATCACTGAATATGCCAGTTGAATATGTTTAGAATAAAATTTGCTTGCGGAAACATGCCTCGTTCGCTGATTCACAAATTGTGAAAATGAAGAGGGAGGAAGTGTCCGCACATAACTTTCACGAGAAATCATGTATCGAATGTTCCAGTTGGTTTTTCGTTTCAGCACTTGTAAAAAAAGGTCATCATCACCACTGATGGAGTGTTTAATTGTTTCAAAACCATTCACCTCTTTATACACTTTTTTACGATAGGCAAAGTTTCTTCCGGTACACATGAACGCATTCTTCAACTCAACTGCAGAGGCAGCCAGCAGAGAGTTTTTATATTCTTCATATCGGAGAAATGAATTCGAAGTGTTTAGAGTATAAGGACTATATCCAGCAACTGCGCCGACATCATTCATAAATTGTTTAGATAATTCTCGCAGCCAATTCTTTGGCACAATACAATCGGCATCCGTGAATGCAAGAATCTCAAACTGTGATTGTTCAATTGCTGTTCGTAGCGCATTTTTTTTGTGCGGCATGTCGGTTGTATTTTCTTCAATGGTAATCAAACGAACATGACGGTACTGTTTTTGGAACTTTTCGATGATGGATGCAGTCGAATCAATGGATCGATCGTTGACAATAATAATTTCAAACTTTTCAGATGAATATTGTTGATCGACCAATGATTGGAGCAATGATCCTATAACTTTTTCTTCATTTCTGGCAGCAACAATTACGGAAATAGGTTGTTCAACTGACTCGGAATGCGGATTCACAAGTCTGTTTAATCCGATCCATAAACACAGGTGAATAATGGCGTACATTGACCCGAGGAAAATAAGCAGCCAGAAGAGCAGTTGTTCGATCATACCTTCAAAATAACCAAAGATTTCATTCCATTCAATATAATAGAATTAGTTTCCTTTTCTGTAAATAGTTTTTGCTTTCAAGTTTTCTTCACCTATATTCTTTTGTATTACAAAAGGAAAAATTGAAATGCGCCAATTAGTCATTGGAATAGCCGGCGGCACCGGTTCCGGAAAAACATCCGTTACAAACAAGATTTTGGAACGATTACATTTCACCGAAAATGTTGTTGTTATTCAACACGACTCGTATTATCGGGATCTTTCCTCTTACAATGGAATTACTCCCGACCATATCAACTTTGATCATCCTGATTCGCTGGAGACAACACTGCTTGTTGAGCATATCAAAGAATTGCGGAAGGGAATTCCGATTGAACAGCCGTTGTACAACTTTACGACACACTCTAGAATGAAAGAGACGCGTCATCTGGAACCGAAGGATATCATTATCATTGAAGGAATTTTGATCTTTGCTTCTCTAGAGCTTCGAAATTTAATGGATATTAAAATTTTCATTGATACTGATGCTGATGAGCGGTTGCTTCGTCGCCTGAAACGAGATATCATCGAGCGTGGTCGTTCAATCGATTCAGTGATGAATCAATATGTCACCACTGTTAAACCGATGCATCTTGAATTTGTCGAACCAAGCAAGCGATATGCTGACGTCATCATACCGCTCGGAAGTGAGAATCTTGTGGGAATCGACATGGTTGCAGTGAAGATTGAAACCATGCTGAAATAAGGTCTTTTTGAAAGAAAATTATACAGCAATTCATAATTATGCATTGCTCATTAAGAATCGCTAACGAGCCAAAAATAGCTTTTTACTTTTCAAAAAAAAATATATCTTCATCACGCGTATTTAATTGAAAGCCAACAACAGAGAATGTCTATTAGAAGCAAACTATCTCATTCAGTGTCATCGGCACACCAATCGTATAAAAAGACGACTCTCGCCAACGGAATTCGTGTTATCACCGAAGAAATTACTTCTGTAAAATCTGCCTCCATTGGAATTTGGATCAACACCGGTTCCCGAAACGAAACCGAAACATCCAACGGTATTTCCCACTTTATTGAACATATGATGTTCAAAGGAACCGAAAAAAGAAATTTTCAACAGATCGCTCAGAGTTTGGAATCCGTCGGCGGATACATGAATGCATTCACAACGAAGGAGCATACATGTTATTATGCTCGAGTGTTGGATGAGTATGTAGAGAAAGCGGTGGACGTTCTTTCCGATATGATTCAGTTTTCCACCTTTCCCATAAAGGAAATGGAAAAAGAAAAGACCGTCATCTTGGAAGAGATCAAACGTTCCGAAGATGATCCGGACGATCTTGTGCAGGAATATTTTGAGAAACATTTGTTTGGCGGGCATCCGTTTGCACGTCCGATCATCGGCACTTCGGAAAATGTTTCCCGGTTTACCCGCGACGATCTTTATTCGTACACAAAAAAATTCTATTCCAACGAGAAAATCATTCTGGCCGCGGCAGGGAATATTACCCATGGACAGTTGGTGAAGTTGGCGGAAAAATATCTCACACGAAAAAAACAGAGCGGTGAAAAATTCAAAACATTTTCTTCGCTTAAGCCAAAACGAAATTCTCAGGAATATTCCAAACCAATTCAGCAGGCACATGTGTGCACTGGTACGATTGCATTTAGTGCCCACAATAAATTGCGATATCCTGCGTTGGTGATGAATTCCGTTCTTGGAGATGGAATGAGTTCACGGCTCTTTCAGCAGATCCGGGAGAAACATGGATTGGCATATAGTGTCTATTCATTTTTGGGGTTAATGAATGATACCGGTTCGTTTGGGATCTATGTTGGCACAGATAAAAAATCCGTGCAAAAAGCGCTCGATCTTTCCTTTGCTGAATTACACAAAATGAAAACAAAACTGTTATCAAAATCCGAATTGCAAAGAGCAAAGGCACAGTTGAAGGGGAGTATGTTATTAAGTCTGGAAAGTACTTCAAATAGAATGATGCGTCTCGGCAATGGGGAATTATATTATGGAGCGTACACCCCGCTTGATTCCATTGTGAAGAATATTGATTCTGTTTCGGTGGAAGAGGTTCAAACGGTTTCGCAGCAATTGTTCGACATGGAAAAGTTCACAACAGTTATTCTTAATCCTGAATTGAAAAACTAAATTACCACAACAATAAACTTAAACAAGTGAGATGATACTATGATTATCGGAGTTCCGAAAGAGATCAAAACAAATGAAAATCGTGTAGGACTTGTTCCGGTCGGCGTAGAAACACTGCGCCAGTACGGTCATACCGTGTATGTCGAAACCAAAGCTGGTGTCGGCAGCGGATTTGAAGATTCTGCTTACATTGAAGCAGGAGCCAAAATTGCAAAGAATCCAAAAGAATTGTATCACAAAGCGGATATGATTATTAAGGTGAAAGAACCAATTAAATCTGAATACAACCAACTCCGTCGTGATCAAATTGTATTTACTTATTTTCATTTTGCAGCGAGCAAAGAATTGACGGTAGCGATGATTAAATCGCAGGCAGTTTGTATCGCCTATGAAACAGTTCAGAAAGAAGATAATTCACTTCCGCTTCTTATTCCGATGAGTGAAGTTGCCGGCCGTATGGCTCCGCAAGAAGGAGCGAAATATCTGGAACGTACCATGGGCGGAAGAGGAGTGTTGCTTGGTGGAGTTCCCGGAACAGAACCAGCAAATGTAATCGTCTTGGGTGGCGGAATTGTTGGTACGAACGCAGCAAAGATCGCTGCCGGATTCGGAGCAAAAGTAACAATCCTTGATAATAACTTGTACCGTCTGAGACAGTTGGACGACATTATGCCAAAAAATGTTACCACAATGATGAGCAACCCGTACAACATTCGGAAAATGATTCAAACAGCTGATCTTGTGATTGGCGCCGTATTGATTCCGGGAGCGAAAGCACCGAAACTAATCAAAAAAGAAATGTTGAAGACAATGAAACCAGGTTCTGTGATTGTTGACGTAGCGGTCGATCAGGGTGGTTGTATTGAAACATGCAAACCAACGACGCATGAAAATCCGACATTTGTCATCGATAATGTGATCCATTATTGCGTTGCAAATATGCCGGGTGCGGTTCCGTTTACTTCTACCATTGCGTTAACAAATGCTACATTGCCGTATGCAGTTGAATTAGCAAACAAAGGGTGGGAGAAAGCCGTTCAACAAAACAAAGAATTGAAACACGGTTTAAACATGGTTGATGGTCTCATCACGTATAAGAGTGTTGCCGATGCGTTCAATATGAAATACACACCGGTCGATACAATTTTGCGATAATCTGATATCGTAAAAACCTTCCGAAGAGACCTTCGGAAGGTTTTTTGTTTTAAATACCCTGCAATTTTCTCCTTCCATTCTTGAACTTTTTTTGATACATTTGTATCATGTTTTATTAAGTTATTGTTTAACGATCGACACAAATCTTTCCGATACCAATGCCTAACGTAAAAATTACTCTTGACGGCGTACAATACGAAGTCGATAATAAAAAGACGATCATTGAAGCCGCCCGCGAAAACAAGGTACATATACCACATTTTTGCTGGCACGAAAAGCTTTCCGCTTCCGGCAACTGCCGCATTTGCTTGGTGGAAGTAGAGAAAATGCCGAAGCTCGCCATCGCCTGTATGACACAAGTAACTGATGGGATGGTTGTCAACACGAAGAATGATCGAGTGATTAATGCTCGTGAAGCAGTGATGGAATTCATTCTGATTAACCATCCTCTCGATTGTCCTATCTGTGATGAAGCCGGTGAATGTAAACTTCAGGACTATACTTATAAGTACAGTAAAGGATTCAGCAGGTTCGTCGAAAACAAAGTTCACAAACCAAAACGAGTCGATGTTGGTCCGCATGTAATGCTTGATGCTGAACGCTGCATCATGTGTTCACGCTGCATACGCTTCTGCGATGAAATTGCAGGCCAGCACCAATTGCAATTTGTACAACGCGGCGATCGCGTTGAACTCACCACCTTTCCGGGTGAAGCATTGGACAATCCGTATTCAATGAATGTTGTGGACATCTGTCCGGTCGGCGCGTTAACCAATAAAGATTTCCGTTTCAAATCCCGTGTATGGGAGATGTCGTTTACAGATTCAGTCTGTAATGGCTGTGCGCGAGGATGTAATGTTGAGATCGGCGTACGGAATAATGAAATTCTTCGATTGAATCCCCGAAAGAATGACGATGTGAACAGCGTTTGGATGTGTGATCATGGACGGTTGAATACCTGGAAAGACGTTAACTCAGAACATCGCATCAAAGCTCCCAAGATCAGAAAAGAAGGACAGTTAGTGGAAGTTGGCTGGGATGAAGCAGTTGCGAAGGTTGCTTCCGAATTAAAATCATTCAATAAAAATGAAATTGCATTTCTCGGTTCCTCATTTGCAACGAATGAAGATAATTATGTTTTTGCAAAATTTGCCAGAGAAGTTATCGGGACACGCAATATAGATTTTAGTCGTCTTACTGAAGGAGCAGATGATGCAGTTTTGATCAGAGCTGACAAAACACCAAATGCCTCTGGTGCGATTGCTGTCGGCGTTGTTCCGCACGACAATGGATTGCATTTTGAACAGATTATTTCTGCAGTGAAGGCCGGGAAAATAAAAGCACTCTATTGTCTGGAAGATGATATTGCATCGCTCCCCGGAGTGGAAGAAGCATTATCCAATCTGGAATTTTTTGCCGTTCACGCAACTAACCACACTAAGACTACTCAATATGCTCACGTTGTTCTTGCTGCTTCAACATATGCAGAAAAGAACGGAACAATAACAAATTTCCAGAATCGCGTTCAGCGTATTCGTCCTGCCGTGACGACTCTTGAGCAGGACCGCGCACTAGATAATTTCGAAATGAGCCGATGGGACAAATTTGCAGCCCATAATGACAAATGGGGAAAAGGCCCTCGTCGCGATGCACGTCCTTCGTGGAAGATTGTTACAAGCATAGCCGGAGTGATGGGGACGAAGTACAAATTCAATAACGCAGACGATGTATTCAACGAAATTTGTCAAAAAGTTGAAGGCTTCAAAGGTCTTTCGTATTTGAAGGTCGGTAAAAAAGGTGCAGTTCTCAAACAAACTCATGTAACTGTTTAATCGATAGATATTGATATGGAAATTTCACCAGTAATAGAAGCACTTATTAAAATCCTGATTGTTATTTTCGGAATTCTCCTTCCGTGTGTAACGTATCTTGGAGTTCAATTAGAACGTAAACTCAGTGCCTGGATCCAAAATCGTATTGGACCAAATCGTGTGGGCTGGCTTGGGCTGGCTCAACCGTTTGCTGACATTCCGAAATTGTTCTTTAAAGAAGATATTGTTCCGGCTGCTGCAAATAAATTTGTCCATTCGCTTGGACCGCTAATCTCTTTGACTATTGCATTTTCAACATTTGCGGTGATTCCGTTTGGCGATACCCTTCCCATTGTTTTAAACGGAGTTGCCTATGACATAAAGTTACAGATTGCCGATGTGAATATTGCCGTTCTTTATGTTCTGGCGCTTTCTTCGTTAGCAGTTTATGGAATAACATTGAGCGGATGGTCATCCAATAACAAATATTCGCTTCTCGGCGGAATTCGTTCCTCAGCACAAATGATCAGCTATGAACTTTCTCTTGGTCTATCGATTATTGGTATTGTGATGTTGAATAACACTTTGCAGCTGGATGATATCGTGAAAGCACAAAGTGGTTATTATCTTTTTGGTTTCTTGCCAAACTGGAACATATTTTTACAGCCGATAGGGTTTGTCACTTTTTTCGTGGCAATGTTTGCTGAAACAAACCGATTACCGTTTGATCTTCCCGAAGCAGAACCGGAACTTGTCGCAGGATACCACACGGAATATACCGGAATGAAATTCGGAATGTTTATGTTGTCCGAGTATCTTGCATTGTTCGCAGCCGCAAGTATGATCACGACTTTGTATCTTGGTGGATGGCAGGCACCATATATTGATTATTTCAACCTTCCACCGATACTTGTAAGTTTGTTACAGCTTGGCGCGTTCTTTACAAAGTTTGCGCTGGTTGTTGTTTTCTTCATGATCGTTCGATGGTCGATGCCGCGATTCCGTTACGATCAATTGATGAATCTTGGTTGGAAAGTGATGCTTCCGTTGTCGCTTCTCAATATTGCCTTGACAGGATTGTTTATTCTTAAACCTATTCATACATGGTTCAATTAATATGAGCGACGAAAAATTATTAGAAAAAAGTGAATTGATTCGTGTGAAGGATCTTTCGTTTCTTCAACGTGCTTACGTTCTTGAAATACTAAAAGGAATGTTCACTGCCGTGAAACAAATTTTCAAACCGAAGTTTACGATTCAATACCCGGAAGTAAAGTTCGAACATGCGGCTTCGTTTAGAGGACGACCGGTGTTGGTGGAAGAAAACGGTACAGAGCGTTGTGTGGCCTGCGGATTGTGCAGCAGAGTTTGTCCGGCATTGGCGATTGAAGTGCAGGCAGCAGAAACAGAACTGACGAAGGAACGTTATCCTGAAAAATTTGAAATCAACATGACCCGCTGTATCTTCTGTGGATTCTGCGAGGAAGTCTGTCCCGAAGAAGCGATCATTATGAGCAATGAATATGAACTGGCCTTCTCCAGTCAACAGGAATCAATTTTTGGGAAAGATCGGCTTTTGAAATCAGCTGAAGAAATGAAACCACGATTGGATTTCTTACGCGACCATCGGTGACCTCTAAAGTAAATTGAATTTCATTTGAACTAAGCAATGCGCTGAATATATTATCGGCGCATTGCTGTTTTAAAGAGGTTTAATCTCTTAAGGGTCTAATTCCCCGCCGCTTGCGGCGTCATTCCGGCGAAAGCCGGAATCCAGGAACTGGATGCCAGCGTACGCTGGCATGACAATATACCTCGCGGCTTGCGGCGAGGACATTCATTCGAAATTTGGAATCTTTTCAAAGTTATTCTCAACAAAAAGATTCCGAAATATTGCGCAAGGAAGATATATGCTTACAACGGTTCTCTCCGCTGCAACGTACGGCATTAACGCATATCTCATTGAAATTGAGACAAATATTGAAAACACGGTTCCGAATTTTTTTATGGTTGGTCTGCCGGATAACGCCGTAAAAGAATCTCGCGAACGAGTTGCTACTGCAATTAAAAACTCTGCTTATACCTATCCCAATAAACGGATCACCATCAATCTTGCGCCTGCCGATGTCAAAAAGGAAGGTTCTGCTTACGACTTGCCGATTGCCATAGGGATGCTTGCGTCCAGCGGTCAAATACGTGAAGATCGATTGAAAGAGTTTGTTATTCTTGGTGAACTTTCGTTGGAAGGGACAATGCGTCCGGTCCATGGCGTGCTTCCTATCGCCGTGGAAATGAAGAAAAAAGGAATCCAGGGAATTATTCTTCCAAAACAAAATGCCAACGAAGCTGGGATGGTTGAGGGTATCGACGTCTACGGTGTTGAGACGTTAACCGATGCTGCTGAAATTTTAGAAGGGAAGTCATTAATCGATCCATTGCGTTTGGATCTTCAACAAGTATTTGCTGTTGAACAAAAATACTTCCAGGATTTTTCTGATGTGAAGGGTCAAGAAAATGTAAAACGAGCCTTGGAAGTTGCCGCAGCGGGTGGTCACAATATTATCATGATAGGGCCTCCAGGTTCCGGAAAAACAATGCTGGCACGTCGTCTACCGAGTATTCTCCCGCCGATGTCTTTCGAAGAGAGTATCGAAACAACAAAGATTCATTCTGTTTCCGGATTATTGTCTCCGGGGTCAGCTCTTGTTGTTCAACGTCCTTTTCGATCCCCACACCACACTATTTCCGATTCCGCTCTTGTCGGAGGTGGAACAATTCCTCGTCCTGGAGAAATTTCTCTTTCTCACCATGGTGTGTTATTTTTAGATGAGCTCCCTGAGTTTGCCCGCAATGTATTGGAAGTGATGCGCCAGCCGTTGGAGGATTCCAAAGTAACAATCAGTCGTTCAAAGATGTCCGTTGACTATCCTGCAAATTTTATGCTCGTCTGTGCCATGAATCCTTGTCCCTGCGGCAATTTTGGAAACCCGCATCATGAATGCACTTGCACGCCGATGATGATTCAAAAATATATGGCTAAGATCTCCGGGCCGTTATTAGACAGAATTGATATTCACATTGAAGTGCCGGCGGTGAAAGTTGCAGAGCTTGCTCAAAAGAAACCGGGAGAACCTTCCAGTGCGATACGGGAACGGGTAGTGGAGGCGCGTAAGATTCAATTGAAAAGATTTTCGCAACAAAAAAATCTTTTTTCTAATGCTTCAATGCAATCGAAGGAGATTCGGGAATATTGTCGAATTGATTCTGCAGGAGAGGATCTATTAAAAATGGCAATGACAAAACTTGGTTTATCAGCACGGGCATATGACCGGATCTTAAAAGTTTCAAGGACGATTGCAGATTTAACAAGTAGCAAGGATATCCAAACGGAGCATCTGAGTGAAGCAATTCAATATAGAAGTTTAGATCGAAGTGTTTGGATGTAAATAACCTTGTCAAGGCTTCGAAATGTAACGGTAGCCTTGACAAGGTTATTCTTATTAAGGTTGAACAATTTATGGGATACTTACCCGAGCACTATTATCACGTTTACAACCGTGGAACACGCAAACAAAAAATATTCTTCGAAACCAACAATTATCATCACCTTATTAATCTCTTCGTAAAGTATCATTTAAAATATCAAGTGACGATAGCTTCGTACTGTTTAATGTCGAACCATTATCATCTTGTCCTTAAACAAAGCGACTCAGGTTCAATTGGAGCATTTCTAAAAACTACATTGAATGCATATACTCAATCTGTTAATGCTCGCTTTGGTTTGGGTGGAACACTCTTTCAAGGACAGGCGAAAGTGAAGCATATTGATACTGATTCATATTGTCTGGAGGTAATTCGTTATATTCACCTCAATCCGGTTACTGCAAAATTGGTTTCTAAACCAGAAGAATGGGAATTCTCAAATTATCAGGAATGGATAGGTTTGAGAGATGGCATTTTGATTGATTCTGCCTTAGAAACAGCATACTTTAGAAGTAAAAGGGATTATGCGCTTTTTGTTAGTGAGTATATTGAAGAAAAGGATAAGAAAATTATTGCGAATTACAATTTTAATGAAGATGTGTAATTTTACCCTTGTCAAGGTTTCGAAATGTTACTTAAACCTTGACAAGGGTAGAGGGTATTTGCTCTCAAAACACGGATTTGTTGGATACTTCAAACAGAATTATTTGCAGATAGAAATAAAACGCTAAATGTTTCTATGCCAGAAACAACACAGGTTGATACACTCGGTTTGAGATAAATATTATTGTTTTGATACAATCATAATCTTGCCAAGGTTTTGTTATTATTTGCGAATCTCATCGGAAGTACGGATATTCAGTTGAAATATTTGAGTAATGCGAAGCAAATCAACATAGTTGCACAGTATCCTCTGAATGTAACGAAGGAGTCATGATGAATCTCGTTTCACAAATATTGGTTGGTTTTGTTGCCGTTGAACACCTTTATATACTATGGCTGGAGATGTTTATGTGGACGAAACCGCTTGGACGAAAAACGTTTAGCACTCTTCCTTCGGATATGTTTGAAAAGACAAAGGCCTTGGCGGCAAATCAGGGACTCTATAATGGATTTCTTGCAGCCGGTTTAATCTGGTCACTGCTTATTCAAGACCCTATCTGGTCAAAGAATGTGGCTCTCTTTTTTACATCCTGCGTGGTGGTTGCAGGAGTCTACGGTGCAGCAACAGCAATGAAAAAAATATTTTTTACTCAAGCTCTCCCGGCATTGATTACATTGACAGTTTTGTTATTTCTATAGCATTTGCATTAACAATTGTAACAAAAACTTATTCGGTCTACATTCTGCATAACTTCTTTCGAATATTTTCGTAAATTCATCCCACTATCGTGATGTTTAATCAATTTTATTTTTTTCTACTATTTATTCACAATCTTCAAGGAGATGAAATGAAGACATTCGGTCTTTTCCTTTTTGTGGCGATGATTACATTGTCACAAATGAAAGCGCAAACCAAAAGCATGGTTGCTGATATTAATATTCCATATGAAAAATTCACATTGGATAATGGATTAACAGTGATCGTGCATGAAGATCATAAAGCACCTGTAGTGGCTGTGAACGTATGGTATCATGTAGGTTCAAAGAACGAAAAACTTGGGAAAAGCGGTTTTGCTCATTTGTTCGAACATTTAATGTTCAATGGAAGTGAAAATTTTAATGATGATTATTTCAAAACCATGGAACGGATTGGAGCAACAGATTTGAATGGCACAACAAACGAAGATCGTACCAATTATTTTCAGAATGTTCCAAAGAATGCAGCGGATATCGCTCTGTGGATGGAATCCGATCGGATGGGCCATCTTCTCGGCGCCATCAATCAAGCAAAACTTGATGAACAACGCGGAGTGGTGCAAAATGAAAAACGTCAGGGTGAAAATGAACCGTATGCGATTGCTGATGAACTTTCTGTAAAAGCCACATGGCCGGTGGGTCATCCGTACTCGTGGACGGTGATTGGCTCAATGGAAGATCTGAATGCAGCTTCGTTAGACGATGTGAAAGAATGGTTTAAAACTTACTACGGTGCTGCGAATGCAGTTGTCGTGGTTGCCGGCGATATTGATGTGAAGACTGCAAAAGAAAAGATGCAGAAGTTTTTTGGTGATATTCCTTCCGGTCCTCCGGTAGCAAAATACAGCGAGTGGATTGCAAAACGATCCGGTACACTTCGCCAAGTTGCGGAAGACAGAGTACCTCAAGCACGGTTATATAAGGTTTGGAATGTTCCCCGATGGGCGAGCGAAGAAAATGTCTACTTTGATCTGTTGACGAATATTCTTTCGGCTGGGAAGACGTCTCGTTTTTACAAACGTCTGGTGTATGACGATAAAATTGCCACACAAGTTTTTGCTGCAATGGACAGTCGAGAAATTGCGAGTCAATTTTACATTATGGGAAATGCCAAACCGGGAGTTCCGCTTGCTAAAGTAGAAAAAGCAATCGATGAAGAGATGCAGAAAATTTTGGAAAAGGGAATAACCGAACAAGAACTTCAGAGAGCAAAAACTCAACGCGTAGCTGCATTTGTCCGAGGAATTGAACGAATCGGCGGCTTTGGCGGTAAATCGGATATTCTTGCGCAAGCGGAAGTATTTGCCGGCGATGCAAGTTATTATAAGACTCGATTAAACACTCTGCAAAATGCAACGGTTCAAAATATTAACGAAGTCGCGAAACAGTGGCTGAGTGACGGTGAATATATTATTGAAATACGTCCCTTCCCAAGTTATAAGAATGAACTGGCGGATTCGACACTGCGCAAAGCAATGCCCAAAGCCGCTGATCAGGCAGATGTTTTATTCCCGAAATTAGAGCGAGCAACGCTCTCCAATGGATTAAAAATTATTCTAGCGGAGCGTCAATCTGTTCCGGTGGTTAATTTTAGTCTGTTGTTTGATGCTGGATATGCTGCGGATCAATTTGCCCTTCCTGGTACTGCGACTCTAGCGATGGATATGATGGATGAAGGAACGAAGACACGGTCAGCACTGGAGATTAGCGAAGAACTTTCCAACCTTGGTGCAACACTTGGAACTGGATCGAATCTCGATATGTCGCTTGTTACATTCTCTTCATTGAAGGCAAATCTTGATCCATCGCTTACACTGTTCGGCGATGTTGTCTTGAATCCTTCATTTCCTGAATCTGATTTTAAACGATTACAACAGCAATTGCTTGCAGGAATACAGAATGAAAAAAGCTCGCCGCAATCTATGGCAATGCGTGTGATGCCCAAAGTTCTTTATGGCAAGGACCATGCGTATGGAAATCCGTTAACCGGTTCGGGAACGGAAGAATCCGTTTTAAAAATCAAGAAGGATGATCTGATAAAATTTTATAAGTCATGGATCAAACCGAACAATGCAACACTGATTGTTGTGGGGGCAACAACAATGAGCGAGTTGAAGCCAAAACTCGAAAAATTATTTAAAGATTGGAAAATGGACAAGAATATTCCAAAAAAGAATATCTCTGACGTATCAATACCGGAAAAACCGACTGTCTACATTGTTGATAAACCTGGTGCTCTTCAATCAAATATCTTTGCAGGTCATGTTGCAGTTCAAAAGGCAAATCCGGATGAATTTGCCATTACCATGATGAACGAAATTCTCGGCGGTGCTTTCACATCGCGTGTGAACATGAATTTACGTGAAGACAAACATTGGGCGTATGGTGCCTTTACCACTTTTGTTGCGGCAAAAGGACAGCGTCCGTTCCTAACGATTGCTCCTGTTCAAACGGATAAAACAAAAGAATCATTTGTTGAGATCAAAAAAGAATTGAGCGAAATCGTTTCTTCAAAACCTGTTTCGAAAGAAGAATTTGAAAAAGTACAGAAAAATGCATCGCTCCGTCTTGGCGGCCGATGGGAAACAAATAATGCCGTACTTGGATCCATCACTGAAATGGTACGTTTTGGGTATGAAGATGATTATTGGTCAACCTATGCCAAAACGTTACAAGGAATGGAGTATGATGATGTAGCTTCAGTTGCCAAGAAAGTTCTCCGTCCCGATAATCTCGTCTGGGTTGTCGTTGGAGACAAGGCTAAAATTGAACAGGGAATTAAAGAACTGAACTACGGCGAAATAAAATACCTTGATGCCGACGGCAATGATCTATCAACACTGGAACAAAAGTTGCCACCGATGGAGAAAAAGAAGTAACTAAAGTCGGATAGGATTGTAGTTTAAAAAACAAGGGCCGTTTTTCCACTAAAAAAACGGCCCTCTCTTTGTACCATAAAACAACAATGTGATTATTTTATTTCTGAACAATCGATCCGCTAATGACTAACATTTTCGCTTTAAGTTCATCCGAAATCTGTCTGAAAATATAGTCGGTTGATTCTGCTTTGGAAACGGGAGCGATGGTAATCTCATCTGCATGTTCCAAATAAATCAATGCTAAATGCGCTTTGTAACATAAGGATGGTGATGCATTTTCAGCGATTACCCATTTTAACTTCGCATTGGCAGTTGTAAAATTCAATGACGAAAAATATTTCTTGCACAGTACTATATTATAAATGGATCCGTCAACAATGCCGGGAATGTCGCTTTCCAATGATGGCACGAGTGACTTATCTATTATTTTCTGGAATTTCACAGATTCAAATTTCACGTCCTTAATCTGCGCAATACCCTGTACAGTTGTTGCACCCAACAACAGTATTACCGCTGTGAACCGCAATAGTGTATTCATGTTCCGATCCTCCTGAATTGTGTGAAATGTTGTCGCTCGCCTATTAGTGTTACAAAGGGAGTGCCAACATTTATTTTTTCAGAAGTATTGATTTTTTGCAAAATTTAGCGGAGATCTCTACATTTTGCATGAAAAGAAAGGTGCCACATAACATCACGGGTTTGTTCAATTATGACGCTAAGTGGTTGATAGAGAAAGGCTTCCATTACAAAAACGCAATAGGGAGCAATGGAAAAATTGTGGCACCCATTGATTAAACCCACTTGTCATTTTTATACATTCTTTGCAGTCGATTGTTTAATGCGCGGCGGGTCATGCCAAGCAACTCAGCTGCTATGGTTTGATTTCCATCGGCTCGTTTCAATGCTTCTTCAATGATGGAATCTTCGGCTTCCTTCATTGTTGGAAACCTTCCGGGGAAATTCACCAAGGTAAACGATGTATTGTGCTGAAGAGATGGGGTAGTATCTTGGTTCGATAACGAAATAGTATTTCGAATAGAATCGAGAGACAATACTCCAGATGAATGGAGGCTCACAGCATCGAAAATAAGTCCTTCCAACTCGCGGACATTTCCCGGAAAGGAATAATTATTTAATAACGTATATAATTCCTTTGGAGGTGTAGGCTTTTTCTTGTTCAACGAAGCGGCCGCTTTTGCGAGAAAATGGTCAATTAAAAATGGAACGTCAGACTTTCGCTCTCGTAATGGTGGAATGTGCACATGATGAGATTTCAAACGATAGTAAAGATCTTGTCGGAATGTATTTTGTTGCTGCATCAACTTAATGTCGCGATGTGTTGCAACAATAATACGGGCATGAGAAAGTTTGGCAATATCGGATCCGAGCGGGAAATAATGCCCGTCTTGTAGCAGCCGAAGTAATTTTACTTGCGACTCTATGCTTAAATCACCTATTTCATCCAGAAAGAGTGCTCCCTCATCCGCTTTTTCAATCAATCCCTTGCGTTCAGAATCAGCGCCGGTGAAAGCACCTTTCTTATGTCCAAACAATGTATCCGAAAAAAAATTGTCATCCAGTCCGGCTACGTTAATGGAAATCAATTCACCCCTTCTTCCGCTTGCGGTATGAACAGCACGGGCAAAAAGTTCCTTTCCGGTTCCCGTTTCACCGGTGATAAGAATAGGAAGATTTGTTTTGGCTACAGCTTCAATATATTTAAAGATGGAATGTAACGAATTGCTGCGGGTAACAATCTCCTTAAAGATATCAGGATTCACAACATCGTCTCGAAGGAGAGATTGTTTTAATAATTCATTCTCATGTTTAATCTCTGCCAATTCAATACCGTGTCGTACGGTAGTCACTAATTTTGCATCGGTAACAGGTTTCACCACATAATCGAACGCTCCCTCTTTAATGCAGAGTACGGCACTTTCCACATCATTCACTGCAGTCAGAACAACAACAGGAATATCCGGGTGATGTGCGGTAATTAATACGAGTAGTTCCAGTCCTGAGATATTGGGCATATTGATATCCAGAACAATCAAAGAGTATTTATTCTCTTTGAGTAATTTCATCACCTTAATGCCATCGGAACAAGAGTTGATATTATTGAAACCGTTGGATCGTAGTGTCAAATCTACACTCAAGAGAAAGTGCTCTTCATCATCAACAAGAAGGATAGGGAAGTGGGGAAAATGTTTTGTGCTCATAAATGTTTTGGTGTTTCTACTTCACGTGAGATAGGAAGTGTTATTTTCGCAATAGTTCCTTTGTTCACTTCGCTCTTAAACAGTAGGGTGCCATTGTGATTTTTAATAATATTATAGGAAACAGAAAGACCCAGACCTGTTCCTCCCGAATTTCGTTTGGTAGTGAAGAAGGGATCCATAATATATCTCATATCGCTCTCTTTGATACCGATGCCGTGATCTTCAATGGAAACACGCACCCTGCTTCGCTCTGCATCGAACGTTGTTGAGATTTTTATTTGGGCGAAACTATCTTTAAGGGATTGACATGCGTTTGTAATGAGGTTTACGACAACCTGTTCAAGCTGTTGCGCATTTCCTCGTATCTTTGGAAGTAGTGTTGCGTACTCGACAGTAAAATTCGATGTAGAGGCTTTGATCATAGTTCCAGTAATGGCAACAGCCATTTCTACGACATTGTTTACATCCACCGTTTCGTTGAGTGAGTCACTGTCAAGTTTAGAATACTCTGTCAGCCGTTTTGTGATCGTCGAAATACGTTCTGAGCCCTTCACTATTCCTTCCGACGATTGGACCATTTTATCTTTACATTCACTATAGGGAATTCCCGCCAAACAAAAATCACCATTCACTTTATAGTATTCATCAAGAATCGGGAGGACATCTTTCCACATTTTGGTGAATAACTGTGCATTGAGCATCAAAAAATTATTCGGATTATTCACTTCATGTGCAATACCTGCAACCAATGTCCCGAGTGAAGCCATTTTTTCCGCTTGTCTTAATTGACGACTTCGATGAACCGCAGCTGCCTCAGCACGCTTTAAATCTGTAATGTCGTTAATCAGTCCATCGTATGCCACAGACTGACCCCGATCATTTTTCGAGATAACAATCTTGTTCCGGATCCAGCGTGTTGTGCCATCGCTGTGTATAATGCGATGCTCCACCGGATCACATTCTTTTCCCGTTAATGCTAATTGTGCTTGTCGTAGAACGTTCTCACGCTCTTTTGGATGAATCATCCTGTACCAAAGGTCAGGATCCTTTTGATAATCTTCCGGTGTATATCCGGTGATGGCGAAACAGCCCGGTCCGTGATATGTTCCGACAGCAACACCATTTTTAATAGTGACCGTATAAATATAATCGGTGAGATAGTGGACTAACTTTTCGTAACGATTTTCTGTGCTCATTGTTATTTATGAAAATAATTAACCGATGTCATGGTATACTGGCTTTTCCGCATCTATAATCAATCGACTATAATTTTTTAGAAATTAATTTGACTGACATAAATAAATATAGAAATTTATATGACATAACGAAGACCGAATAATATTTCAGAATCTGATGATTGTTTTGACTGATCTAAGTGTTACAGCAAAGAGTACATAAAAATAAAACAGGAACAACTATTGACATATAAAAATTATATGTTATATTACATATAGTTCTTTTTCATAGATAATTAACATTCATCAAGAGTGGATGAGGGACTGACCCGAAGATTCCACAGCAACCGGCAACTCAAACAGCGTTGTGCAGGTGCTAAATTCAGATTCTCCGTAAGGAGAACAAGATGAACTAAAAGCCTGAGTTTTATTCAAAACCTCTTTTAGTTTATCAACTATAAGAGGTTTTTTCGTTTTAAATGTACTACTACTTTGTTACTTATGCTGTAGTATTGATTGAGCAATAACAAAGAAACTATACCATGAATATTTCTAACCTACATCTTTTTTACGCTTCACGTCCTACCCTGGAACATACCTCGTCGTATTTCGACGGTAATTTTCTCTGTTGTCGCTAACATATACTCCCTCATTCTACATTGGTAAACACACTAACCTCCACAGTGGAGCAGTGTATACATTTAAATTATAAGAGGAAAATGTTATGTCTACGACAAATGGAAAAAAAAGAAACTATCGTTTTGAAACATTACAATTGCATGCTGGCCAGCAGCCCGATCCGACGACGAAATCACGTGCTGTTCCGATTTATCAAACAACTTCCTACAATTTTGATAATGCAACGCACGCCGCAAATCTTTTTGGCTTGAAAGAATTTGGGAATATTTACACCCGAATTATGAATCCTACTACCGCCGTGTTCGAAGAACGTATTGCAGCTCTTGAAGGAGGAGTTGCTGCAGTTGCAACTGCTTCAGGACAAGCAGCCCAATTTCTTGCAATTACTACAATTGCCCAGGCTGGGGAAAATATCATCTCCACAAGTAATCTGTATGGCGGAACATACAATCAATTTAAGGTGACATTGCCTCGTTTGGGAATTGGTGTAAAATTTGTTGATGGTGATTCAACCGAAGAATTCAAAAAATTAATTGATGAAAAAACAAAAGCAATCTATATTGAAACAATCGGTAATCCGAGACTAAATATTCCTGATTTGGAAGCCATTGCAAAAATTGCACATGATCAAGGTATTCCGTTGATTGTGGACAATACGTTTGGTGCCGGTGGATACTTGGCACGTCCGTTTGAACATGGTGCGGATATCATCACTCACTCGGCAACAAAATGGATCGGCGGACATGGAACTTCCATTGGTGGTGTTGTTGTGGATTCCGGAAAATTTAATTGGGGAAATGGTAAGTTTCCAATTTTTACCGAACCAAGTCCGGCGTATCACGGATTGAAATTCTGGGATGTCTTCGGAACCCCCGGACCATTCGGAAACATTGCGTTTGCCATTCGTGCACGTGTTGAAGGCCTGCGTGATATCGGCGCTGCAATCAGTCCGTTCAATTCATTTCAATTATTGCAAGGATTGGAAACTCTGTCATTGCGTATTGAACGACACAACGAGAATGCATTAAAGCTAGCACAATGGTTAGAGAAACATCCGCTGGTAGAATGGGTCTCATATCCAGGATTACCTGATCATCCGCATCACACATTGGCAAAAAAATATTTGCGAAACGGATTGTTTGGTTCAGTTCTTGTTTTCGGAATAAAGGGTGGAATAGAATCAGGCAAGAAATTTGTTAATAACGTGAAACTGTCTAGTCTGTTGGCTAATGTTGGTGATGCAAAGACTCTCGTCATCCACCCGGCATCGACGACACATGAACAATTGAACCAGGAAGAACAATTGCTTTCCGGTGTTACTCCGGATCTTATTCGAGTTTCAGTCGGGATTGAGCATATCGAAGATATCATTGAAGATTTCGATGAAGCTCTCCGTGCCGTAAAAAATAGAGAAACAGTAACTGCATAGATATGTTATCAGTGACTGTCATCTATTCGATGACGGTCACTTCTTTTTGCAAATAAAAATGGAAATAAAAACAAAAAATATTGTTGCGACAAAAAATGTTCAATTGTTTGACGAAACAAATCCACTGGTCATGGATTGTGGAGAGGAACTTTCTTCTGTTTCAGTTGCTTATGAAACATACGGTGAATTGAACGTAGAGTGCAGCAATGCAATTCTTGTTTGCCATGCTCTTACAGGAAGTGCACATGCTGCAGGATATACGTCTGATGATCCTCATTCGATTGGCTGGTGGGATTCGTTTATTGGTGAAGGAAAACCGCTTGATACCAGAAAATATTTTATTATCAGTTCAAATTTTCTTGGTAGTTGTTACGGCACGACTGGTTCGAACTCGATCAATCCCATCACAGGACATCCCTACGGAATGTTGTTTCCTCAAATGACCGTTCGAGATATGGTCCGCGTTCAAAAATCGCTGGTAACCTATCTTGGTGTAAAAAAATTGAAGACCGTCATCGGCGGTTCACTTGGCGGAATGCAAGTGCTCGAGTGGGCTTTATTGTATCCTGAGTTAGTTGAATCCATCATTCCTATCGCAACATCCGCACAGCATTCTCCATGGGCGATAGGCTTGAATGATCTTGCCCGACAGGCGATTATGAACGATCCTGATTGGAGAGGAGGAAATTATTATGAATTTAAGCAGCCTGAAAAAGGGTTTTCGCTTGCTCGCCAAATAGCGATGATGTCATATCGAAGTGAAAAAGAATTTGCTTCCCGCTTTTCGCGTGAACGGCAAAAAAAGAACGGCAGCGAATTAACCTATCGATTTGATACCTCGAATCTTTTTCAAGTGGAAAGTTATCTTCATCATCAAGGAATAAAATTGGTCAATCGCTTTGATGCCAACACGTATCTCTACATTACCCGATCAATGGATTTGCATGATGTTACATCCGGTAGAGGAACGTTGCAGGAAGTGCTTGGTTCTATAAAAATCCCATCATTATCAATCGGGATCGATTCAGATATTCTGTACCCAGTTTCAGAACAGCAACACATAGCATCGCTGATTCCACACTCTACCTATCGCGAGATCCATTCTCCTTACGGACATGACGCTTTCCTGATTGAATTTGAGCAAATGGAAACTCATGTAAAGAAATATTTTGCTACCCTATAGACATTTCTTCGAAAAACGAATCCCGCCTTTGGTAAACAAGGCGGGATTTTTTTTGTCCTTTATATTTCGTATTTTGTCCTAAATAGAAAGAAAAAATGTCAAAGCCTATCGTTGCAATCGTTGGTCGCCCCAACGTCGGGAAATCTACTTTTTTTAACCGCCTTATCGGAATGCAGACAGCCATCGTTGATGATGCCCCTGGTATTACGCGCGACCGTCACTATGCTGAAGCAGAATGGACTGGAAAACCGTTCACGATTATTGATACTGGGGGATTTGTTCCTGATTCTGATGAAGTTTTTGAAAAGGCGATCCGCGAACAGACACAGATCGCCATTGAAGAAGCTGACAAGATCATATTTCTCGTCGATGGAAAAGAAGGCATAACTTATATCGACAAAGAGCTGGCAAATATCCTCCGTAGAGAAAACAAAAAAGTCATTCTGGTTGTTAACAAGGTTGATTCAGCTCGTGAAGAAACTAATTCGGCGCAGTTCCATACGTTGGGACTCGGAGAACTCTATACCATTGGAGCATTGGGAGGGAGAAAGATCGGTGATTTTCTTGATGTACTCACGCAGGAATTCACAATCGACCTGGACGATAAAAAAGAAGATTCTCAGATGCGTATAGCGATCATCGGAAAGCCAAATGTTGGAAAATCGTCGATGGTGAATGCGCTGATAGGAAAAGAACGCTCCATTGTTACTCCAATTGCCGGAACAACACGTGATTCGATTGATTCTATCTATAATTTGAATGGCGAAGAGGTGTTGCTTGTAGACACCGCCGGGTTGATGCGGAAAAGTAAAATTCGACAGAATGTTGATTTTTATTCAACATTAAGAACTTTAAAAGCGATCGATCGATGTAATATTGCGATTATTTTATTTGACGCGAGCATTCCATTGGAGAAACAGGATTTTAGGATTGTTCAGACTGCAGCTGAAAAAAATATCGGTGTGGTTTTGGGGATCAACAAATGGGATGCAGTAGAAGGGAAGGATACGAACTCAACTATCCGGTATGAAGAATCCCTTCGTGAAAAATTACGACAATATGATTATATCCCTGTGCTCTTTGTATCAGCGAAGACGAAACAACGCCTGCCAAAACTGATCGATCTTGCGAAAACGGTCCATACAAACCGTGCGATGAGAATCCCGACCAGTTCGCTCAATGACACATTGCTTCCAGATGTCCAGCGTTATCCACCTTCAACAAAAACAGGGAAGGATATCAAATTGAATTATGTGACTCAAGTGAAGACATCTCCTCCAGTTTTTGCATTCTTTGCCAATGAGCCGGACCTCGTCTCGGAATCGTACAAAGGTTTTCTGAGGAACAGGATCAGGCATCATTATGGATTTATTGGTGTTCCCTTAATACTTGTCTTTAAGAAAAAACGAAAATAATTCTCATCATTTTGGAGATTGCATGAGTACCCTCACCGTTATTGACCATCCTCTTGTGCAGCGTGATGTTTCCATCCTTCGAGATAAGAATACTCCGAATCATCAATTTCGCACAGTGCTCAATCGAATTGCGGGAATGATGGCATTTGAAGTGACTCACAATTTTTCACTTCAAGAATATGCCCTTGAGACTCCGTTGGAAAAAACGAACGGTGTCAGACTCAAAGAGCATATCGTGATTGTTCCAATTCTTCGCGCTGGTTTGGGTATGGTGGAAGGATTCATGAATGTGCTTCCAGAAGCAAAGGTCGGTCATGTCGGTTTATATCGTGATGAAGAGACATTGGAACCGGTTGATTATTATTCAAAATTTCCCAAAACATTATCGAAAAGTTTGGTGCTCCTTATTGATCCGATGTTGGCTACAGGAGGAAGTGCAAAAGCAGCATTAACGTTCCTGAAAAATAAAGGGGCAAACAATATTCGATTTGTTTGTTTAGTTGCATCGCCCGCCGGTATAAAGATTGTGCAAAAGAGTCATCCCGATGTTGATATTTTTTGTGCAGTCGTGGATAGAGGGTTGAATAATAATGGATATATCCTGCCTGGTCTTGGAGATGCAGGAGATAGAGTTTTTGGTACGGAGTAATCTTGCTGAAAAATATTATTGCATATTCATTCATTCTGCTTCTCTCTGTATCATCATTTCTTCAATCCCAATTCTTGGAAGATAAACATCAACACTCATTGGTGCTCCAGGGAATCGACCTGACATTGAAGCAAGAATATGACTCAGCGGAAATTGTTTTCCAAACCATCATCAAAGAATTCCCGCATCATCCCTCCGGATATCTCTATTTGGCAGGAATGATGCAGGCAAAAAATACCGATTATGACGATCCATTCAACGAAAAACAATACGATTCATTATTGAATATTGTTGAAATCCTCTCTCAACCTCTCATTAAAAGTAAAAACAATTCTGCGTACGGTTATTTTTATACGGGAAGCTCAGAAGCATTTCGTTCTTATACAAAGTCAGAGAATGGAAATCTTGCCTCTGGAATTTATTACGGCTTGTCGGCAGGCGGTTCTTTGGAACGTTGTTTAGAAGCCGATCCCAATTTTGTTGAAGCAAAAAATATTCTCGGCTCTTTCTATTACTGGCGCAGCAAAATGTCTTGGATTCCATTTATTTCGGATAGAAGCGAAGAAGGGATTAAGCTCATTGTCGAATCTTTTTCCCATCCGTATGAAAAACATCTTGCATCGCATAATTTGATGGTTATCTTTACTGAAGAAAAACGTTATGCCGATGCTGAAAAATACGGCCTAATTATGCTCAAAGAATATCCGGATAATCGATTATTTCTTTGGAATTTAATGACCACCTACGAACAATGGAATAATAAAAAAAAACTAATCGAGATTGTAGAACGATTGCTTCAAAGTACAATACATGCCAAAGTGGTGAATCGATATACTGAAGCTGTTTGCAGATTAAAAATAGCGCAGTTTGCCATAACGGGAAAAGATACCGCCAAAGCAAAAGTTGAGCTGAAACAATTGATTGCACTGAAAAAATACATTGGAAGAACCAAAGGCGATCTGAAAAAGAAGATCTCCAAAGCGGAAGATCTTTTGGAAACAATCGAGTAACCTTAATGCTGTTAGCCAAACATAAAAAAAAATTGGATGATCTTTTGGCAGTCTGCCATAAGAATCTTCACAAGGTAAATGTCGATCTCATCACTCGCGCGTTTGAAATGAGTGTCGAAGCGCATAAGCATGACTTGCGTAGTTCCGGCGAACCGTATTTTGGCCACCCTTTTGAAGTGGCAATGGTAGTTGCTAAAGAGATTGCGTTGGATGATGTTTCTGTTGCATCGGCATTGCTTCACGACGTAGTGGAAGATACCGATATCGATATTGACATTATTCGCAAAGAATTTGGAGATACGATTGCAGAAATAGTCGATGGTGCAACAAAAATTAGCAATATCTTTGACAGCCATGAGATTACACAGGCAGAAAATTACCGTAAACTGCTCCTCTCCATGGTCAATGATATCCGTGTGATGATTATTAAGTTTGCCGATCGCCTGCATAACATGCGGACATTGGAATATCTTCCCGCCGAAAAACAACAACGCATCGCAAAAGAAACCCTTGATATCTACGCACCGTTTGCTCATCGGTTTGGTCTTGCAAAAATAAAATGGGAGTTGGAAGATCTGGCGTTTAAGCATCTTCATCGAAAAGAGTATGAAGAGATTGCACACGGGTTGAATTCCAAACGACGAGAACGAGAACATTATATCCGCAAGTTTATTGTCCCTGTTGAAACACGGCTTCGTCAGAGCAATTTGAAATTTGAAATTGAAGGACGTCCCAAGCACTTATTTAGCATTTACAATAAGATGCAGAAACGTTCAAAACCGTTGGAAGAAATTTACGATATGTTCGCCGTTCGTATCATCTTGCAAACGCCGGACAATAACGAGTGTTTCACAGTATACGGCATCATCTCTGAAATCTATAAACCAATTCCCGAACGTTTTAAAAATTATATTTCCATTCCCAAAAAGAACGGCTACCAATCGCTTCACACAACAGTTGTCGGTCCCGAAGGAAAAATGGTTGAAGTACAGATCCGAACGCGCCAAATGCATGAAATCGCGGAACGCGGTGTTGCGGCGCATTGGTATTATAAAGAGAATAGTTCGCAGGCGCCGTTGGACAGAGAGTTGGAAAATTGGATCAACTGGGTTCGTGAAATGTTCGACCAAAAACAGGCAGACGAAAATGTGTCACCGAAAGAATTAATCGAAAGTTTCAAACTAAATCTTTACCAGGATGAAATTTATGTCTTCACACCAAAAGGTGACTTGAAGATCCTTCCCAAAGGTGCCACGGCGATTGATTTTGCTTTTGAAATCCATTCGGATGTCGGTTTTCATACGATTGGTGCAAAAGTAAACGGTAGAATTGTTCCATTAAACACAATTCTCCGAAGCGGCGATCAAGTGGAAGTTATTACATCGAAAAAGCAAAAACCGAATTTTGATTGGGAAAAATTTGCGATAACTCATAAAGCAAAATCCCATATTCGCCGATACATCAAGGAAGAAGAACGAAAACTGATTGATGAAGGGAAAGAGATTTGGGATAAAAAAGCGAAAAAGGCAAAACTTCATATTAATGATGATGATCTCACAAAGTTTGTTCATACAAAACGGTATGACAATCTTCAGTTGTTTTATCTCGCAATCAAAAATGAAGAGATTGATGTTGATGTCGTCATTAGTGAGTTGACTGATACGAATCTCAAAGGTGAAACGGAAACAAAAGTCGATGAATCAACGTCGATGTTCAATAAATTTGTCGACACAGCCAGAAATCTTACGACGGGAATATCAATCTTCGGCACTAAAGGCGATATGTTGTATACATATGCCAAATGCTGCAATCCAATTCCGGGGGATGACATTGTAGGATATGTTACCACTGGTGAGGGGATTAAAATTCACCGAAAAAACTGCCGCAACGTTCAATCGATGCTGAGTAATGGAGAACAGCGAATTGTTCGTGTATCATGGCCTGAATCCGGTGCTGGTGATTTTATTGCTGGTGTAAAAATTTCCGGTAACGATCGAAATGGTCTATTGAATGATGTCACAAACGCCATCTCCAATTTTAACAGCACGAATATTCGCGGTGTCACGATTAATACAAAAGATTCTTTTTTTGACGGTCAATTTATATTGTACGTAAAGGATATTGCTCATTTGAATAATATCATCGATCGATTGAGGCGTATCAAAAATATCACGAAAGTGGAACGGTTTGATGAATAATGAGTATTCGCGCATTCTTGGTATTGATTATGGAACAGTTCGAATCGGTATTTCTGTCAGTGATCCGCTGAAGATTATTGCACAAGGCCTAACGACAATTCAGAATGATTCCCACAGCCTTGATCATATTCTTTCAATTATGGTCGATCAGAATGTCGAAAAAATTATTGTTGGCAATCCTTTGAATTTGAAGGGAGAAGTCAGCACGAAAGCGGAAGAAGTAAAAACATTCGTTGCTCGGTTGAAAGAGAAGACGCAAATTGAAATCGTCATGCTCGATGAACGATTCACTTCAGTCATGGCGCAACGATCAATCATGAGTATGGGGACAAAGAAAAAGCAGCGGCAAAACAATAAGGGCAAAGTAGACGAAGTGGCCGCGGCAATTCTTCTCCAAAGTTACTTGGATATTCAAAAGAGATAATGTGGAACAGCAAGATTTAAAAAATAATATCCTTGAGTACAAGAACATAGCATTGTTGTGGATTCATTCGAACAAACTAAAATCCGCGATAGGCATTATTGCCTTTATTATCTTTCTCCAATATTTAACTCTTCCGAATAACAGTCTTCAATCGCTCCGAAAGAATAATCCCGGAACAACCGCAATGATGCTTCAACGTATTGATGAATCGTCATCAAAGGATAAGAAGTTTGTTATACAACAACATTGGATTCCGATTTCGCGAATATCAAAACATCTTGTAAACGCAGTCATTGTATCGGAAGATGGGATGTTTTTTGAACACGAAGGAATCGATTGGTATGAAGTCGGTGAGTCAATCGAAAAGAATTTTGAAAAGGGAAAAGCAGCGAGAGGGGGCAGCACCATTTCACAACAGCTTTCAAAAAATCTATATCTCTCAACGTCAAAAGATCCTATTCGAAAATTAAAAGAATTGATCATCACACTTCGAATGGAGCGGACATTATCCAAACGCCGTATTTTGGAAATATATCTTAATGTGATTGAATGGGGGAACGGAGTATTCGGTGCAGAAGCGGCAGCAAAAAAATATTTTGGAAAATCTGCATTCCAATTATCAAAAGAAGAAGCGGCGCAGATGGCTGCGGTGATTCCTAGTCCGCGCAGGCATAAACCAAATGACATGTCCAGATACGTTACACGCCGCACATCGATTATTTTAAGCAGGATGTCTGCACGGGGAATGTAGATGAAGATCCGCGATGTGAAAATGCTGATAGAAGAGGGAGAGGGATTCGAACTGGAGTTCAAACGAAAAGTCTCTTCACCGAAAAAGATTGCGAAAACATTATCCTCATTTGCAAATACCAGAGGGGGAATTGTTCTTTTTGGAGTAGATGATGATGGATCGATTGTTGGTGTAGAAAGTGAAAAGACAGAATTAGATTTAATTGATGAATCTGCTCGTTTCTATTGTGAACCTCCCGTTTCCGTTGCAATCAACATCGTTCCCTATAATCATCGTGATGTTATTGTTGCTACCGTTGAGGAAAGTGAAGATAAACCGCATTATGTTGTGGATGACGATAATGAAAAAAAAGTGTTTATCCGTGTAAACGATAATACGGTTATCGCCAGCAAAGAAGTTGTGAAAGTGCTGAAAGATGAACGCCCTGAAAAACCACCGTTGACTCTTACGATTGGCGAAAATGAAAAACGATTATTTGAATATCTAGAGCAACAACATCGTATCACTGTATCAGAATATTCAGATCTCATCAATATTTCCATCCGAAGGGCATCGCGCATACTGACCACGCTTGTCCGTGCCGGTGTTGTTCGAATTCACACGCTGGAAAAGAACGATTATTTCACCCTTGCTTCCGATGATGAAGTATTCGCAGACAGTCGTACAAAACAATACCGTACGCCACAGCGACGTTAAGCGATTGTTTGTGACCGAACATAGGTATTTCAATTCCCATATCCGCTTGATCAATTATTTCCTTCGAAACGCCGGTGATCTCATTTCCAAAGACAAGGCATAATGGAAAATCTTGCTTTGTCAGATCGTAGTAGGGGACACTTTTACTGGTCAATTCTAAAACGCATATCTTTATTTTTTGTTCTTTCAATTTGCTAACGGCATTCAACGGGTCCTTATAGTACTCCCAGGGGACAGTCAATGTTGAACCAAGAGCTGTCTTATCAATCTCTTTTCGGGGTGGATGAGGTGTAAATCCCGTGAGAAACAGTTTACTTAATAGCGCTCCATCCGAACTTCTAAAAATTGATCCAACGTTATATAAACTTCGAATATTATCAGCCATAGCATATATAGGATTGCGCTCGACTGATTCAAATTCATCAAGTTTCTTACGGTTTTTTGAGATTTCTTCGTGACTTAATTTATGCATCAGTCTAATTTAATTTTGGATGAGAATTCAAAAATGAGTATATTTACATTCAATTTAAGCCAAAAAAAGTGAGATTTGAAGAAAATAATTATAGCTATTGACGGGCCTGCCGCATCGGGGAAAAGCACTACCGCTAAACTTGTCGCTGCTCAACTCGGCTATTTACATATTGATACAGGCGCTATGTATCGCGCAATGGCATTAAAAGTTCTTCGAAATAAAATTGCTCCGAACGACTCTGAAAAAGTAGCAGCTCTGGCCAATAATACTACTGTTCGGCTTGTTTCAAACAATGGCAAAGTCCGAGTTCTGTTGGATGGTGAAGAGGTGAGTGATGAAATTCGGCTGCCGGAAGTGACAAATATAGTCAGCCCCGTCAGTACAGTTTCCGAAGTACGAAAATTGATGGTGAACGAACAGCGAGCGATGGGGAATGAAAGTGGAATTGTTCTTGAAGGAAGAGATATCGGGACAGTTGTATTTCCGAAAGCGGAATTAAAAATTTTCATGCTGGCCGATGCGCGGGAACGGGCATTGCGTCGAAAAAAAGAATTGGATGCAAAAGGTGTTGCTGTTTCATTGATTGAATTAGAAAAAGAAATTCTGGAGCGAGATAGGATTGATTCGGAACGAGCGGTTTCCCCGCTTCGAAAAGCAGAGGATGCAATCGAATTAGATACCACGAGTCTCTCCATTAAACAACAAGTAGAATTTATTGTAGCGAAAGCAAAAAGTATTATTAACTCTAAACCTTGACAACGTTAAAAACCGCTGTCAAGGATATAAAACCAGATGAAAGTAACAGTCGATAATAATTCCGGATTTTGCTGGGGCGTGGTTCGTACGGTGGATATTGCTGAGCAAGAACTTGCGGATACTGGAAAATTATATTCTCTCGGAGAAATTATCCATAATCCCGTCGAGATCGATCGATTGGAGCAGAAGGGATTGAAAACGATCCGACACGAGGATCTTCCAAATCTGAAGGATGCTAAAGTGTTGATTCGTGCGCACGGCGAACCTCCGGAAACATTCCGCAAGATGAAGGAGTGGGGAATTGATGTTATAGATGCAACGTGTCCGGTGGTGACCAAAGTTCAAGAACGCATTAGAAAATTTTACGATAAGCAGTATCAGATAGTGATTTTTGGAAAAAAAGATCATGCTGAAGTGATCGGTCTTGTGGGACATACGAATGGTACCGCAATCGTCATTAAATCGGTCGCAGAAGTTGATAAACTTGATTTTTCGAAGAAGACTGTTCTCTTCTCTCAGACAACAATGGACAAAGAGACATTCTATGCAATTCGTGATGCGATTAAAGAACGGATTAACGCTGAGTTTGAAGTAGGAACATTTGAAGAGATGGCGATCGATTTCCATGCAAAAGATACGATCTGTGGACAAGTTTCAGGACGGGACAAAAAATTACGTGAATTTTCTCAGAGCAACGATGTAATGATTTTTGTTGCGGGGAAAATGAGTTCCAACGGTAAGGTTCTCTATGAAATTGCAAAGTCGGAGAATCCCAGAACATATTTTGTTGAGAATGAGTTTGAGTTACAGGAAGATTGGTTTAAGAATGCCGCCAGCGTCGGCATTAGCGGTGCAACATCCACACCGCAATGGCTGATGGAGCGCGTGAAGAAAGAAATTGAAACACGTTACAATAGAGTTGCATAGGTCATCCACAATACACTAAATCATACACTAATCAGTAAGTTGATCGTTGTTGATGTGCGGCGTTAGATTTTGATGACCGTCTAACAAAATACAAAAACAATGGTCTGGTTCTCGTTCCAGAAATAATGGAATAGAGAACACGGAGACATGTAATGTCACAAAAAGAAGAAGTAGATGTACTCATCGACGAGAAACCGTATTCCGATGAGGAAATGAAACTGTTTACCGAGATGTACGAAGGAACATTGGGGAAAATCACCCAAGGCGAGATCGTAAAAGGAAAGATCGCTTTTATCGGACACAATGATGTTGTGTTGGATATCGGTTTTAAATCCGAAGGGACTGTGCCAATCGGTGAATTTCCAAACATCAAAGATTTAAAGATCGGCGATGAAGTAGAGGTATTTCTCGAAAGCATCGAAGATAAAGACGGCCAGATGGTTCTTTCACGCAAACGTGCAGACTTCATGCGCGTATGGGAAAAAGTCACAAGGTCGTACACTAGCGGTGAAGTTGTTCAAGGAAAGATCATCCGTCGCATTAAAGGCGGTCTGGTTGTAGACGTGATGGGAATCGACGCATTCTTACCTGGATCCCAGATCGATGTTCGACCGGTGCGCGATTTTGATGCATTGCTCGGAAGAGATATGGATTTCCGCGTGGTAAAAGTAAATCATCCGTCGGAAAACATTGTCGTTAGTCATAAGATTCTTGTGGAAGAAGAACTTGCAGATCAACGCAAAGCGATCCTTTCCGGCCTCGAAAAAGGTCAGATCCTTGAAGGTATCGTTAAAGCTATCTCCGACTTCGGTGTGTTCATCGACCTCGGCGGAGTTGACGGTCTTGTGCACATTACAGACCTCTCATGGGGACGTATTAACCATCCGTCTGAAGTGGTAAAACTTGATCAGACTGTGAACGTTGTTGTTCTTGATTTCGATCAGGAAAAGAAACGTATCTCACTTGGCATGAAACAATTGCAGGCACATCCGTGGGAAAAGATTGACGAACGCTATCCGATCGGCAAAAAGGTCAGCGGCAAAGTCGTATCACTCACCGATTACGGTGCATTTATTGAAATAGAAAAAGGTATTGAAGGTCTTATCCACATTTCCGAAATGAGCTGGACACAGCATGTGAAACATCCTTCACAGATGGTTTCCATGGGTCAGGTGATTGAAGCGGTTATTCTTTCGCTTGATGCAGCAGGAAAGAAGATCTCGCTCGGCATGAAACAACTCGAACCCGATCCGTGGAGTTCGTTGATGGTGAAATATCCGATTGGTTCACGGCACAACGGAACGGTCCGCAATTTGACCAACTTCGGTGTGTTCGTAGAATTGGAACAGGGTATCGACGGTCTTATTCACATTTCTGATTTGTCGTGGACAAAGAAAATCCGTCATCCAGGTGAAATTGTGAAAAAAGGAGATAACATCGATGTCATTATCCTAGGAGTTGACGTTGATCAACGCCGTATCTCTCTTGGACACAAGCAGCTGAATGACAATCCGTGGGATACTTTCGGCGGTCAGTACAAAGTCAATACCGAAGTTGAAGGGAAAGTGGTCCGCATCATTGAAAAAGGTGTGATTGTTGAACTTCCGCTCGGCGTTGATGGATTTGTACCGTTGTCACAGTTGTCGCAGACACCAATCAAAAATCTGGCAGAAGCATTCCAGGTTGGCGACAAACTTCCGATGTCCGTCATCGAGTTTGATGGTGAAAGCAAGAAGATCGTTCTTTCCGTTGTAGAATATCTCCGCGGAAAAGAACAGAAGATCATTGATGACTATGTTGCAAAACATAAACTTCCCCCGATCACTCTGAAAGATGCGCTCCCAGTTGAGTTGACACCTGAAGAGAAAAAAGCAGCGGATGAAGAAGCATCATTGAAGTAATATTGTACCACACAGTGCCGCTCGCTTTGGTGTGAGCGGCACTTCTATTTTCCAAAAATGAAAGCATCATTCTATACATTGGGCTGCAAATTGAACTATGCGGAAACCGCATCGCTTGAACGTCAATTCAAGGAGCGTGGATTCGACATTGTTCCGTTTGCCGAACATTCCGATGTCTGCATCATTAATACCTGCTCAGTGACGGAACGTGCTGACAGGGAAGCTCGTCAGATTGTCCGCCGTGCATTACGAACATCTCCAAATGCATTTGTGGCAGTTGTCGGATGCTATGCGCAGCTTGATCCTGAAGAAATTGCCTCAATCGATGGCGTTGATATTGTGCTTGGTGCCAGCGAAAAATTTAGAGTGTTCGATTTTGCGGAATCGTTTCAAAAATATTCTTCCCCGAAAGTATTTGTTTCCCCAATTGAAAATGTCAATGATTTCGGTCCTGCATTTTCCGGTGGTGTTGATGATCGTACGCGAGCATTTCTGAAAGTGCAGGATGGTTGCGACTTCACTTGTGCGTTCTGTACGATTCCTCTTGCACGTGGTGAGAGCAGAAGTCAAACGATCGATGCTTGTGTTACGCAGGCTCGTCAGTTAGTTGAGATGGGGTACAAAGAAATTATTCTTACCGGAGTCAATGTGGGAGATTTTGGGAAAAAGAATGATTTGTCGTTATTACAATTATTAAAAGAATTAGATAGTGTTGATGGAATTGAGCGCATTCGGATCAGTTCAATTGAACCGAATTTGCTGAATGATGAATTAATCGATTTTTGGCTTCGCTCTGAAAAAATTTGCGATCATTTCCATATCCCACTCCAAAATGGCAATGACGAAATTCTCCGGAAAATGAGACGCCGTTATACATCAGAACATTATCAGAAATTAATCCATCGGATTCGTGAAAAATCTCCTTCGGCAGGAATTGGTGTTGATGTGATTGTTGGTTTTCCGGGTGAAACGGAACAATTGTTTGAGAAAAATTTTCATTTTCTTCATGAGCTGCCAATCAGTTATTTACATGTGTTTACCTATTCTGAACGTCCAAATACTCCTTCGATTGATTTCCCGGGACGGGTGGAACCTAGAATTCGTTATTCGCATAGCGATAAACTTAGGATTCTTGGACAGATGAAAAAATCTGCATTCTATCAATCACAAAAAAATCGTGTTCTGCCTGTGTTGATCGAGAGTGCAATCGAAGAGAATATGCTTTCTGGATATACGGATAACTATGTGCGAGTTCGAGTACCGTATCATCCTTCGTTGGAAAACAGTATTGCCATGGTTCGCATTGGTGAATATTCTGGTGACGTGTGTGAAGGAGAAATTGTAAGTGTCAAATCATCTCAATCCGTTATCAACCCGATGCTTCCTATTCTTAATTCAGTTGTTCGCTAAGGAAACACTTCGAAAAACTTGATACTACTTCAATCAACTAAATTCACCATAGAAGGACAAACAGTATTGTTTGTATTCAATATGATCAAGATGAACAGTCTGATCGCTTATTGAGGAGTAGTATGAAAACATTACACGTTATATTGATGCTCATTGTGTTCACTCTTTCACTTTCTGCACAAGAGAACATATTTCATTTGCGGTCTGCTCTTACTAAAACAGCCGCTTCTTCGAAACAAATTCAAGAACCACTACAGACTCCTAAAAAATCTGCCGTTACTGCCGTTTTGTATTCTTTACTTCTCCCGGGAATGGGTGAACTGTATGCAGACGGTTTTACGGAAGGAAGATATTCCTTAATTGCTGAAGGAGGATTATGGCTCACATATTTTTCTTTTCAGCAATATGGTTCCTGGATTCAAAAAGATGCGCGCAGTTTTGCTACTGCTCACGCTGGAGCGCAAACAGGGGGAAAAAGTGATCAATATTTTGTCGATCTTGGAAACTTTGTCGACACATATGAATACAATGAAAAACAGCTCCGGGATAGGGAACTAGAGAAGGTGTATGAAGCAAATTCAGAGTATTTTTGGAAATGGGAGTCCGATGCACATAGAAAAGAATATCGAGCATTGAGAGTTTCCAGTGAGCGGGTTTTCAATAACTCTCGATTTGTTATTGCATCAATTGTTGTTAATCATGTAATCAGTGCTATCAATGCGGCGCGATTAACGAGAGTTTTTAACCAACGATCAAATGATGAATTGGGTTCATGGTGGCTTGAATCATCTTTGATCAACAATGGGCTTAAGCCTGATGGAATGAAACTGAGTATTATCCACAGGTTCTGATTGAAGCCCCGCTCGCGGGGCTTTTTCATATGAAACGGAATATTAAACTTACAATAGAATACGATGGAACAGATTTTGTTGGCTGGCAGAGGCAACCGAACGGAAGGACTGTACAGGAGGAGATTGAAACGGCAATTCGAACGATAACACAAGAAGAGTCCGGTATTGTCGGAGCCGGAAGGACTGATAGCGGAGTTCATGCCCGAGGTCAGGTAGCGAATTTTTTTACATCAAGTAATCTTACGATTCGAGAATTCCATCGTGCTCTTAATGGAAATATTCCAAATGATATTGTCATTCATTCAGCTGAAGAAGTGGATGAAAAATTTTCGGCGCGGTACAGCGCTACTGCAAGAGAATATCAATATTTTATTTCACAAAAATTTACAGCAATCGATAGAAAATATTGTTGGCAAATAGGTTACCGGTTTGATATTGAAAAAATGAACAGAATTGCATCTTCAATTCTTGGTGTTCACGATTTTCAATCATTTTGTAAAGCTGATTCCGAAGTTGAACATTACCTCTGTCATATAGTCGAATCGAAATGGTATAAAGAGAGTGGAAAATTGATCTATGTTGTAAGAGCAAATAGATTTCTTCAAGGTATGGTTCGCGCATTAGTTGGTACGATGGTGAATGTTGGGCGAGGATATACTCAGGAAGAAGATTTCCGTATGATTTTGGAAGCAAAGAATCGTGCAAAAGCAGGTCAGGCGGCACCCGCTCAGGGATTATTCCTGGAACGCGTAACTTATTGAATATCAACGAGTTTTAGAGTAAATTCAATTATGATACAGAATGCAATACATACATTGATCGAAAAAACAGACCTTTCAAAGCAGGATACATACGAGTGTGTGAAAGAGATCATGTCGGGAAAAGCAACAGACGCTACCATTGCCTCATTTTTAACGGCGTTACGAATGAAAGGGGAAACACCAGCAGAAATTGCAGGTGCTGCACACGCAATGCGGGAGGTATCGACAAAAATCAATACCAAGCATCCAAATGTCATCGATACATGCGGAACAGGTGGTGATGGCTTAGGGACATTCAATATTTCTACTGCTTCTGCAATTGTTGCTTCTGCAGCGGGCGCCAAAGTCGCTAAACATGGTAATCGAGCTATCTCAAGCAAATGTGGAAGTGCAGATGTCTTAAAAGCGTTTGGAGTAAAAATTGAATTGGAAAAAGAAAAAGTTGAACAATGTTTGGACGAAATTGGAATTGCATTTCTCTTTGCGCCGTTGCTTCATGGCGCTATGAAATATGCTATGCCTGTTCGCCGTGAACTCGGGATTCGTACAATATTTAATATTCTGGGACCGTTAACAAATCCCGCAGGAGCAAAACGTCAGTTATTAGGAGTGTTTCGAAGGGGATTAACCGAGACACTTGCACAAGTATTATTGGATTTAGGTACAGAGCGAGCACTTATTGTGCACGGAAACGGGGGAATGGATGAGATTTCAACGATAGGTGAGACGAAGATCAGTGAAATTATGAATGGAAATATTTCAACGTACACTTTTTCACATTCTTCTGTTGGCATTCCTTCTGCAGAATTAGTTGCTCTTGCTGGCGGAGAAGCAGAGGATAACAGAAAAATTATTCAATCGATATTTGAGGGTGTCAAGGGCGCAGCTCGAAACATTGTTGTACTAAACGCAGGCGCCGCAATTTATGTAGCGGGTATTATGCCGACGATTCAGGATGGAGTTCTTGCTGCAGAGGAAGCTATCGACAGTGGCAAAGCCGGAAAAAAATTGAAAGAGTTGGTTGAGTTCTCGAACTCATAATCGTATGAATGAAGGACAAACGCAAATATCATTGTTTAAATCATTGCTGAAGAAATTTTTTCTTTCCAAGAAAAAACAAGTTTCCGAAGAAGAGGTTATTCAATTACTGGAAGAGGGGGAACGAAGCGGTGCAATTGATAAAACGGAACATGATCTGATAAAGAGCATCCTCGAATTTACCGACACAACGGTGAAAGAGGTGATGGTTCCCCGTACTGATGTTTTTGCCGTTGATATCGGAACACACCGAGATCGATTGCTCCAATCCTTGATTGATCAAGGATTTACACGCGTTCCTGTCTTTCGAGAATCCATTGACAGTATTGTAGGGATTATCTACACCAAAGATTTGATTGGAATGCTTGAACATCGGGATCTCATTATTCTTCAAGACATAATTCGTCCGGCATATATGGTTCCGGAGTCCAAAAAGATCAGTGTGTTGCTGAAGGAATTACAAAAAAATCGTCAGCACATGGCTATTGTGATCGATGAATTTGGCGGGACAGAGGGGATAATCACCATTGAAGATATTGTTGAAGAGATTGTTGGTGAGATTCGTGACGAGTATGATGATGAACAGAGCGATGTTGAAACCTCCAGTGATGGAACCACAGTTGTGAACGGGGGAATGAGTATTCATGATTTTAACGAGCGTTTTAAGACCGATATACCAGAAGATTCTCAATACGATACGATCAGCGGATTTCTCCATCAATTAACGGAACGAATTCCTGAGCTTCATGAGGAGATTAAATATGAGAATGTTTCGTTTACAGTGGCAAAAAAGAATGAACGGCGCATTCGACAAGTGAAAATTAAAATATCTCCGAAAGAAATTACCCAAATAAATGAATAATAAGTTATCTGAAATATTAAGTCATAAGAAAATCGAAGTTGCTTTGCGGAAAGAACAACAATCGTTTGATGATCTGATTGAAAAAGCATGGTTATCCTCAGCGACATTGGATTTTGAAAGTGCATTGAAAAATGAAGAAGGAATTGCATGCATTGCAGAGATTAAAAAAGCGTCTCCTTCGAAAGGAGTAATTACGAGGGATTTTGTCCCGACGAAGATAGCACGAGAATATAAAGAAGGAGGAGCCAACGCAATATCTGTTTTGACAGATGAGAAATATTTCCAGGGAAAGTCAGATTATGTCCAAGCTGCTAAAATTGCTTCATTTCTGCCAATTCTGAGGAAAGATTTTATTGTTGATGAGTACCAAATTTACGAATCTCGCGTCATTGGTGCAGACGCAATTCTTCTCATCGTTTCAGCATTGAGCGATGAGCAGCTCCGTTCTTTTTTGACAACTTCGGATGATTTATCTCTTTCTGTTTTAGTGGAATGTCATTCGAAAGAGGAGATTGAACGTGCAATTGATACAGGTGCAAAAATTATTGGCATTAATAATCGTGATCTTCAATCATTCAGCGTGAATGTCGATCTTTCGTTGATGCTTAAAAATTTTATTCCGAATTCTTATACAACGGTCAGTGAAAGTGGAATAAAAAACCATAATACCGTTCAGCGTCTAGAACAAGCCGGATTTGATGCGGTTTTAGTAGGAGAACAATTGATGGCTCAATCGGATCGGCGGAAAGCGTTACAGGAACTTTTAGGTCCCAACGTACGAGAATCATGAGTCCATATTTTATTAAAATATGCGGTATTACTAATTACGAAGATGCTACAGCGGCCATAGAAGCAGGAGCAACCGCGATCGGATTCAATTTCTATCCAAAAAGTAAACGATATATTACACCCGAAGAGGCAAAAGAAATAGCAGATCAGATTAGGGGAAGAATATCTATTGTCGGAGTATTCGTTAATGAAGAAATTGCATCAGTAAAGGCAATTGGAGCAAAAGTAAAACTTACCTACTGTCAATTCCATGGTGACGAACCACTGGAATATGTCAATAAATTTTCCAATGCTATTAAGACGTTTCGCGTGAATGAGTCATTACGAAATGTCTATTTTGATGATTATAAATCCGTAGCGTTTCTTCTTGATGCATATGATGAGAAGGAATTTGGAGGTACCGGAAAAACGTTTAATTGGCTGATGGCACGGGAAGCGAATGAGTTTGGGAAAGTCATTCTCGCCGGCGGATTAAATGAAACCAATGTGGTCAGTGCCATTGAAACGGTGGAACCATGGGGTGTGGATGTGAGCAGTGGAGTTGAGATTGAGCCGGGAAAAAAAGACAAAGAAAAAGTGAAGCGCTTTGTAGAGAATGCGCGTAAAGCATTTGAACTTTCAATGAATGTGTAGTGATGAAAACTGAGAATCGTATATATCCCAATGTACCTGATGAACGAGGCCACTTTGGCATATTTGGTGGACGTTATATTCCCGAGACGCTTCTACCCGCATCCGAAGAATTAACGAAGTGGTACGCTAAAGTAAAAAACGATGAAACATTTCAAAAAGAATTTCAATACTACCTTAAGTATTTTGTGGGACGCGAGACGCCGTTGTTTTTTGCTGAGCGATTAACCGCACATGCTGGCGGAGCAAAAATTTATCTCAAACGAGAGGATCTTTGTCATACCGGAGCTCACAAGATCAATAATACAATTGGGCAGATTTTAATTGCCCAACGAATGGGAAAGAAACGGATTATTGCGGAAACCGGTGCCGGTCAACACGGCGTTGCAACAGCAACCGTCTGCGCGTTATTTGGTTTGCAGTGCATCGTCTACATGGGCGAAGAAGATATGGAACGGCAAGCCCCCAATGTGTATCGAATGAAATTATTGGGTGCAGAAGTGAGAGCTGTTTCTTCCGGCAGCAAAACGTTAAAAGATGCTACCAGTGAAGCGATTCGTGATTGGGTGACCAATGTTAACGATACGTTTTATATCATTGGTTCCGTAGTTGGAATGCATCCTTATCCGATGATGGTGCGCGATTTCCAATCGGTGATTGGAATAGAAACACGGAAACAAATTATAGAGAGCGAACATCGATTGCCTGATGCTGTTGTTGCATGCGTTGGCGGAGGAAGTAATGCGATGGGAATTTTTTATCCGTTTTTGAGTGATACACCGGGCGTGCAACTGTATGGAGTTGAAGCTGCTGGTTATGGATTGGATTCAGGAAAACATTCGGCAGCGTTGGCAAAAGGAAAAAGGGGAGTGCTACACGGTTCCATGCAATATCTTTTACAGGATGAGAATGGTCAAATTGAAATAGCACATTCAATTTCTGCCGGACTTGATTATCCCGGTGTCGGCCCGGAACATTGTTTTTTGAAAGACAATCATTTTGTGGAATATGTTTCAATTACTGATACTGAAGCATTGGATGCGCTTCAATTGTTGGCACGCAAAGAGGGGATTATTCCTGCATTAGAATCCGCACATGCCGTTGCTTATGCACAAAAATTAGCGGCAACAATGCAAAAGGATCAAATTATTGTCGTAAATCTTTCTGGTCGCGGTGATAAGGATCTTGGAACCGTGATGAAAGAACTGAAATTATAGTCGATGAAACTTTCGATCATTCTTACCTCGTGGAATACGAAACATTTATTGCATGCGTGTCTCCAATCAATTCATTCCTTTCCCCCATTGTGTTCATATGAGACAATCGTTGTTGATAATGCCTCGAAGGATCAATCCGCGGAAATGGTGGAACGTGAGTTTTCCAGCGTCGTGTTGCTAAAAAATGGTGTGAATGCCGGATATGCTGGTGGGAATAATATCGGTTTTCGACATTCCTCAGGTGAATATCTCTTGTTATTAGGGAGTGATACGGAGGTTTTTGCAAATACCATTCAACACATGGTAAATTATTTGGATGAGCATAGCGATGTGGGAATAGTCTCCTGTCGATTAGTATCACCAAACGGTGAAGTGCAGCATTCATGCAAAAAATTTCCAACGGTAGCGAATGCGGTTGCCACATACTTCTCGCTTCATTTTCTGAATAAAAATTATCTCATGTCCAATTTTGATCATGCGTTTGAACGGGAAATCGATCAACCCGATGCAACGTGTGTAATGATTCGTCGAACGGCATTAGACGAATATATTTTCGATGAACGGTTTTCGATATTGTATAACGATGTAGATCTTTGTCAGCGCGTCAAACAAAAAGGGTGGAAAGTTTTTTTTACTCCTGATGCAAAAGTGATCCATCACGGAAGTCAAAGTACAAAACAAGCTCCATCTACAATTCGTCTCGTAATGTATCAGAATATCCTGTTATACTACAAAACATATTTTGGATACTATACCCATTTTATTCTCGCCCCGATCTTAGTGATACGATACCTTGCCGCGACAAAGGATATTCGAGGATTCAGTCTATTGTATTCTTATTCGAAAGCCACGTTATCATGATTGGAGAAGAGATCCGAGCATCGGTATTCCGGGATACCACAACGTTATATCATACCATGCCGGAAGAAGCCGTTGCCAAACAATTAATCAAGTTTACTCAAAAGTATGCGGGAAAATCCATTCTTGATCTCGGCTGTGCAACCGGAAACTATTCTGTAGTTTTGAAGAGTCTTGGATACGAAATGAAAGGTGCAGATGTAAATGCGGCATATATTGCCCGTGCACGTGAACGGGGTATTGATGCGTTTCAGATTACGGATGGTGTTCCACTTCCTGATAAATGTGTTGATACGGTGATTTGCTTCGAAGTGATTGAACATGTTCCGGATCTGCATAGTTTGATAACAGAAGCAAAACGATTGGCACGAAAGAAGATTCTGTTTACCACACCCAATTCTGAACACGTAGAACAATTGATGCAGAATGGATTACTCTATGAACATTTTGCAGAACTGGATCATAAAAATTTCTTTACGATACATTCATTGACGGAAGTCCTTTCGAAGTATTTTACCAAAGTGCATGTCCAAAAAGGGGATGGAATCAATCCATTTGCGTTGTTTGGATTTACACCAATTCGGATGCTAGGCAAAGTGTTGACGAAAGTCGGAATTATCCGTCCGAAATACCATTTTCGTTTGTTTGCTGTTTGTAATATCTCAGAGAATAATGCGGATCATTAAGACATATTTTACTCAGGGGAATGAACGTAGCATACGTGCGAAAAAAAACATTCTCGCTTCACTGTTCATTAGGGTTTGTTCGATGGGTATTGGTCTATTGTTGGTTCCAATGACATTGAAAGCAATTTCTTCTACTGAATACGGAGTATGGCTGACGATCAGTTCTTTTATTGGTTGGTTTTCATTCTTTGATATTGGTTTAGGAAATGGATTGAGAAATAAATTTGCTGAGGCGTTGGCAAAAAAAGAAATGACCTTAGCAAGGGAATACATCAGTACGACATATGCGCTTATGGTGATGATCTCCGTTGGAATCAGTGTGGTATTCTTTATTGCCAACGCAATACTAGATTGGAGAGTAATTTTTAATGCTTCTGAGTCGATCACCGGCGAACTACAATTATTAGTACCGATAGTCTTTCTAATGTTCGCTTTACAATTTGTCATTCAATTGATAACGACAGTATTATTGGCCGACCAACGTCCTGCGATAAGTAATTTCCTTGGGCTTGTCGGAAGTATTCTTACTTTGGTAGGAATCGTGCTTATCGATCAGTATGGCGTATCCTCATTATTATCATTCGGTCTTGTCTTTACAGTTTCACCCTTATTGGTCCTTATAGGTGCTCATATTTTCCTCTATCGTGGACGATATCAAGATCTCTCTCCGACATTTCAGTATATCAAATTTGCTCACGCAAAAAATTTGGCAAACCTTGGCATCCAATTTTTTATTATTCAGATAGCAGTGCTCATTTTGTTTTCGACGAGTAATATGATTATTGCACAATATTTTGGTCCGAATGAAGTGACATCATTTAATATTGCATTGAAATATTTTGGATTAATAAGTTCTTTGTTTGTATTGATTGTCAACCCATTTTGGTCTGCCATTACTGATGCTTATTATCGTAACGATATACTATGGATTAAACGATCGATCAATAAGTTGATGTTGGTATGGGTTGGATTATGTTGTCTATCAGCAGTGATGCTGATTGTCTCTACCGAAGTCTATGCGCTATGGGTTGGAACTTCTATCCATATTCCATTTGCCGTTTCACTAGTCGTAGCTGTCTTTGTAATTATGACAACATGGAATTCTATATTTGCATCATTTCTTAATGGAACCGGAAAAATACGTTTGCAGCTTTATAGCGCAATATTTGTCAGCATCATTAATATCCCGCTCTCTATCTACTTGCTTGGAATTTATGGCCTTCCAGGTGTTACTCTTTCCACGATTATTTGTGTCGGAGTTAGTTCGGTGTGGTCACCAATTCAATATTATAAAATAATAAATAATAGAGCAAAAGGGATATGGGCGCGATAATATCTCAACATGGCAAACAATGGTTCAGAAATCTTCACAAGAAACGCACCATGAATATTCGATGCCTATTTTTGTAAAAAAATAATTGTTCAAGAACGTCTAATCTAAATGAGAATCCTCTACGACCATCAAATATTTTCAATCTTAAAATTTGGCGGGATATCAAGATATTTTGCCGAACTCTATTCGGGACTCTCTCGCGATTCTTCATTTCACACGGAATTTGCTGTGCGTTCAACAGATAATATCAATTATCAAAAGATTGTTCTAAACAACACTTCGGTCAAACATTCGCCAACCAATGCGTTGTTAAAAAAAATTAGAGGGAAGTTGTTCCCAACAACAAAAGAAGGGTTTGTAAACAGAAGGATTTCTGTTGAAAAATTATCCCGTCAAGAATATGATCTGTTTCATCCCACATATTACGATCCATATTTTTTGGAATATCTTCGTGGTAAACCATACGTGCTGACGGTATTTGATCTGATCCATGAATTATTTCCGGAATATTTTACTGATACCGTAATCAGTGAGATGCGTGAGCGGAAAAAATTATTGATTAAAAATGCGGAACATATAATTGCTATCTCCGAACAAACAAAAAATGATATTATCTCACAATATTCTGTCTCATCAGACAAAATAACAACAATCTATCTGGCCTCATCATTTTCCAAAGTCACTTTACAATCCCCTCAAAGTCCTACTATACCAAAGAATTATCTCCTCTTTGTTGGGAATCGAGATATTTATAAAAATTTCTCTTTTTTTATAGAAGCAATTGCTGATATCTTGAGAGCAAAGAGCGATCTATATTTGATCTGTGCAGGACCGGAATTCATTGACACCGAGAAGATATTGTTTTCACAATTAAAAATTGAAAATAAAGTCCTTCAATATTTCCCGTCGGATAATGAGCTTATAATGCTATATCAGCATGCTATCGCGTTGGTGTATCCATCGAAATATGAAGGTTTTGGCCTGCCGCTCTTGGAAGCATTTGCTTGCGGCTGTCCAGTTATTACAAGCAATGCAAGCTCATTACCGGAAGTTGGTGGAGATGCGGTTTTATATTTTGATCCTGAAAATGCATCTGAAATTCAAGCACAAATCAAACAATTGAGCACAAATGAACAACTGAGAAATCAACAAGTCGATAGGGGATATGATCGACTCAAAATGTTTTCGTGGGATAAGACAGTTGAACAAACGAAATCTGTTTATCGAAAAGTGTTATTATAAAGGATTAACCGTGCAGCCCAAAGTATCCATTATTACCGTTTGTAAGAATTCAGAAAAAACCATTGAACGAACAATCAAGTCTGTATTGAATCAAACGTACAGAAACATTGAATATATTGTCATCGACGGAGTCTCAACGGATCGCACGTTAGAGATTCTGAATTCTTATGCTTCTCAATTTGGTGAAAATCTCAAAATACTTTCAGAACCAGATAACGGTATTTATGATGCAATGAATAAAGGCATTGCATTAGCTTCTGGAGAAATTATCGGAATTATCAATAGTGACGATTGGTATGAAGCTACAGCTGTGCAGTTAGTAGCGGATGAATATCACAAGAACAATAATGCAGTTTATTACGGTATTCTGAGATGTTATGCCGGCGATAACGAGGTGATGCTCAAAGCGGTGAATTATAAATATTTACATGCGGAAAATGTTGGGCATCCGGCATATTTTGTCGCAACATCTGTATATCGTAACCATGGGGTTTTTCGTCTTGACTATCGATATGCAAGTGATTATGAATTAATGATGAGATTGATTAAAAAAGAGGTTCCATTTATTCAAATCAATCAAATCGTAGCAAATTATAGTTACGGCGGCACATCATCCAAATTGGAAATATTTACTTATGAAGAGTATTTTAAGATACGTCATGAGTACGGATATCTTTCCAAAAAAGGATTGATGTTGAGATTGTTGAGAAACAAATTATACTTCATGTTTCGGAACTTACCGTTCTTACGAAATTAACATAAGACGGTTATCGATTAATCCCCTCAATGCCTGTGAATGATACAATAGTTTCAATAATAATTCCCTGTTATAATGCCGAAAAATATCTTCGGCAGACGTTAGAAAGCGTTCGATGGCAAAGCTACAGAAATTGGGAATGTATACTTATTGACGACGGATCCACGGATTCATCCGCTGAAATATTTTATTCGTTTCAATCATCAGACTCACGATTTAGATATCTCCATCAAACGAATCAGGGACCTTCCATAGCCCGAAACACCGGCGTGAAACAATCTGTGGGGGAGTTCATTCAGTTTCTTGATGCGGATGATATTCTCTTACAGAACAGACTTCACGAATGTGTCGAACAGTTTCAAGCCAACAATACTGCGGATATTGTCTATTCGGATTTTGTTCTCTATGAAAAAGGGCAGAAGTTTTTACAGACACTTCCTGCAAAAATACCGAATGGTGATGTTGTCAAGGCGATGTTATTTGATTTGAATATTCATTTTGTTGTATTGATGCATTCCATGATGTTTCGACGTCCGATGGTAGAAGCACATCCATTTGATACTTCATTACCCTATTGGGCAGAAGATCAGGACTGTTGGATACGAATGGCGATGGATAATGCAAAATTTACATTCATCGACAGCATTTTGGTGATTTACCGTTTTACAGAGAATAATTTAACTTCAAAAGAGGCTGAGCTAATTTCCTCCAAAATTACTATGCTGGAAAGATATAGTAATGACCCAAGGACAAAGCAATTTGGACTCGAATTCCAATTGGCATTCTTGTATTTGCGACAGCGTCTTGTGATGGGATATTTCATGGAGAAATCTTTTAAGAAAGCGATACAACTATTAGTTTCTATTTGGACAAAATCAACGTTTTCAGCAAAATTAAAAATGGCTGGTTGGGGCATATTAATGTTTCTATTTTCAAAAAAGTTTATTGTCCTTTCTCGTGCATGGATTGTAGAACAGACCCCTTTTAAATGGGGTGGATGGAAGCATGCACAGATGTGGTCACCTCCACAATCGATTATAGATTTATTACGCTCGTAGAACTGTGAAAAATCAAATCAGTATCATCATTGTCAATTATAACGGAAAGCATTTCCTGAACGATTGTATTGCATCGGTAATGCCGCAATGTGCAGATCGAGCGGAAATTATCGTTGTGGATAATGGTTCAAAGGATGGGAGCGCTGAATACCTCAAACAAACTTTTCCCTCGGTTCGAGTGATCGAAAGTAGAGAAAATCTTGGATTTGCTGGAGGAAATAATCTTGGAGTGAACCATGCAAACGGCGATTATATTGTACTGCTCAATAATGATACGAAAGTCCATAACGGATGGCTGGATGGACTGGTAAAAGCGGTTTCTGATGATCGAATCGTTTGTGCCTCTTCTTTGATTAAAACGGAAGGAATTCCTGACCGATATTACGAACAAAATGGATCGATAAATTTTCTTGGACATAATATCATGCGAATCTTTGATGAACCAACTGATATATTTTTTGCAGGAGGAGCGTCGATGATCTTTAAAAAGGATATTATTGGAATTCCTTTTGATGACGATTATTTTGTCTATGCTGAAGATGTGTATTTGGGCCTTCGATTACGATTCATGGGGTATAGTATAAAGCATACAAACGCCTCCGTTCTTAACCACTATGGAAATGGAACAGCTAAGACACAAAAGAGTGAATTTCTTACCTATTATCAGGAACGGAACCGATTACTCAACACGTTCCTTTTTTTTACTCCGCTGACAATTGTGAAAGTATTCCCTTTTATTATTTTAAATTTTGTCGCGAAATGTCTGGCTTCATTGGCTGGGATGAAATATTCGTTTTTAGGACTTCTGAAAGCCTACACCTGGCTACTTTTCAATATATCGGTCATCATCAAAAAGCGAGAGGCGTTACAACTGGAGAAAAAAGTTGATGAAAAGGAAGTGACCCGTTTTATGACCGGCAAATTGACCAATGGTGAATCAATCGTTGGCAACTTGGCGAACATAGTTTCAATATTATATTGCCGCATAGTGAATCTGAGAGTAATTGAGATAGCAAAATGACTGTAAGCATTATTATTGTCAACTATAACGGTTTGGAATTTACCCGTCAATGTCTTGAGACATTGTATCGTTACCATGATTCTCAAATGATTGAAGTGATCGTTGTCGATAATAATTCGACCGATGGTTCGCAAAAAGATTTGCCAGTGTTATTCCCATCAATCACTCTTATATCTCTTCCGGAAAATAAAGGTTTTGGGGCCGCAAATAATGCTGGTGCTGCTATAGCAAAAGGGGAATTCCTGTTTTTTGTGAATAACGATACGTTATTCAGAGAAGAAATATTGTCAGTAATGAAAACGCAGATTTTGTTAAACGAAAAATGTGGAATTGTCGGTCCGAAATTGTTAAATCAAGATCAGTCATTTCAACTTTCTTTTGGCAGTTTTCCTTCGTTACGTACTGAAATGGAAGCAAAACAATCCGCCCATAATTATTCATTGCAGTCTGCTCAAGATATTGTTTCCCATCTCACGATAAAAAAAGATTGGGTAACCGGAGCCGCTTTTATGATTAAACGCCACTTGTTCGAATTAGTCGGAGGGTTTGACGAACACTATTTTATGTATTTTGAGGACATCGATCTATGTAAAACAGTATGCGAGAAAGGATATCATGTTCTGTATGTTCCTCAGATTTCATTAATCCATCTGGGAGGGAAAAGTTATCCGAAGAGAGATGATAAGATCGTCTATGAATATCGACGAAGCCAATTGCGATATTATGACAAGCATAACTCACTGTTTCAACGTATTGCGGTAAGAAAATATATTGGTTTTAAATTTTTTCCTAAAATTTTCACGAAAAAAGGGTCTGGACTTGCGAAAAAAGTGTTAAAATTACTCTTTTCTTCACAACATTAATTTGGTGACATGATGAGAGTCGGAATTGATATTCGAAAATATTATGATTATGGAATTGGCACATATATCCAAAATCTGGCTCATACATTCGAAGAACGCTCTGATCTTTCATGTGTTTATTTCATTCCAGATGAATATCGCTCTCGAATAACCACTTCATTGAGGGGCGAGTTTGTTTCGGAAAATTCTTCCAAATATTCCTTAAAAGAACTTATCTCAGTTTCAGAAAATGCGAACGCACAACAATTGGATCTCTTTCACGCTCCTCACTATACTCTCCCTATAAATTTAAAGATGCCGAGTATCGTGACTATTCATGATATTATACATCTTCGGTTGAAACAATATTTCTCGCTTCCAAAACGGGCATATGCATACTGGATGATTAGGCATGCGTGTAAAGCGTCTTCTGCAGTCATTGTTGATTCAGAATTCGGAAAAAAGGAATTGATGCAAGTTTTTAATATTCGAGAAGAAAAAATTCGTGTTGTACCTCTTGGTGTTAACCAGTTGTACTTTGAAAAAACCAATGAAGAAGAGAAAGAACGGATCCGAAAAAAATACGAGATTACGAAACCGTATATTTTATATACCGGGAGCGTAAAACCACATAAAAACATTCCTACCTTGTTAAGAGCTTTCAAGAAAATATTGATCCATAACGATATGCAGCTTGTTTTTACTGGTGAAAATCTTCTGGTAAATCCTTCCCTTGTTGCCATTGTCCAAGAACTACAATTGAAAAAATCGATAATTGATCTTGGTAGAATTGGAATAGAAGAATTGAAAACAGTGTATCAGTCTGCCTCCGTGGTTGTTCTCCCGTCATTTTATGAAGGCTTCGGTTTTTCGATGTTGGAAGGGATGGCTTCCCGTGTTCCTGTAGTTGGAGCTAGAGCAACATCCATAACAGAAGTTGTTGGTGATGCAGGTTTATTATTCGATCCATCCGACGAAAATGAGCTTGCGAAGCAATTAGAATCCCTTTTTTCAAATTCGATGCTTCGTTCTGAACTGATAAATAAAGGGGTGGAACGTGCGAAAAAATATACATGGAAGAATTGTGCTGAAAAGACTCTTAAAATATATCGTGAGGTAGCAAAATGAAAACCGGTATTTATGGCGGAACTTTCAATCCGCCGCATGTTGGACATTTAATTGTTGCTGAACAAGTCCGTACGGAACTCAGTTTAGATAAGATCACTTTTATTCCATCCTATATTTCTCCGCATAAACAGGAGGGGGAATCAGATATCGCTGAACATCGCTTGGCGATGACGAAGCTCGCTGTTTCGAGTAATGTAAAGTTTGATTGTTCTGATATCGAAATAGCAAAAAGAGAAACTTCTTATACCATCATAACCCTAGAACAATTGAAGAATAAGAATCCTCATGATTCTCTCTTCCTTATCATCGGAATGGACAATTATCTTACGTTCCATTTGTGGAAAGAGCCGCAAAGGATTCTGACCATGGCCACACTTGTTGTAATGAATCGCCCCGGTTATCCTCAGCAGGTCAACGAGGTTATTGGGACAAAAAATACCGTTTTTATTGATGTTCCTAATATTGATATTTCTTCATCTGAAATACGTCGCAGAGTAAATGAACAAAAATCAATTCATTATCTGGTTCCTAATACTGTTGAAGAGTATATTCATTCCAATAATCTTTTTCGATAAAAACTACTTGACAGAAGTTTTTGTTTACTGTATATTCTTACACTGATCATAATTACAGTAAATCTATGGAAAACAAACCTCTTACCAAAGCTCAGCAAAAAGTATTCGATCTTGTAAAAGCGTATATCGAAGAGAACAATATTCCTCCCACGTTGGCGGAACTAGCGGATAAACTAAAAGTAAATTTGAATGCTGTTCGCTCACATCTGCTTACGCTTGATCGAAAACAGGCGTTAAAATATATTCCAAACATCTCCCGCGGTATTGAACTCTTCCAGTCAAAATCTAAAGGGATTCCGATTTACGGATATGTTCCGGCGGGGACACCGTTTATGTCTCAGGAAAATATTGTCGACACTTTTGAAATTAAAAAATATATCTCGGCATCGGATGAAGTGTTTGGTCTGTACGTTAGGGGTGACAGTATGAAGGATGCCAACCTTGAAACTGACGATTTATTGTTTGTTGATCCTAAAATTGAGGCGCGAAACGGTAGAATGGTTGTTGCCTTGGTTGAAGGGGAACCAACAGTGAAATGGTTTGAGCGTGATGGGAATACTATCCGTTTAGTCCCAGCAAACAGTAAATATAAACCGATTGAAGTGAACAAACACGATGACCGGTTTCAAATTGTGGGTGTAGTAGTTGGTATGATCCGATCAATCGACAAGAAAAGGATTGATGACTCGGTGAAATACAAAAAAGCATCCTAAAATATCTTTTTTAGAAAACTAATCCTTCATTTGAAGGATTTTTTTTAAATGTTGCTGATCTGACATTAATACAATATTTTTAAGTGAAAATAAAAATAGTTATGGTGTCTTTTAGGATCTAACTCTTTACCAAGAATAGCAAAGAAACAATCACTCTTAAATTTATGGTCAGTAATATCCCTCATGATCTGGCTAATAATATCTTTTATTAATGTTTGGAGCATCAGGTTTTGTGATGATTGTGGGGACCATCCAAACTCAAAATATATTTCCATTGGAAACAATATGCCAATGAGCAATGGATCGTTTAGGTAAGAAACCGGCTCAGTTGGTTGTGCTGCTCTTTTTATTAAAAAATCCTGTCAGAGTTATTCCTGATTAATTTCCTAGAATGCAGTCGTATCGTCAAGGAATAATCTTATTGAGAAGAATTGTCATGCATCGTCTGCTCGTATTCATATGTGTTATTCTATGCTTCAATGGCTGTAAGAAGGATCAGCCGACTTCGCCAGTTAATGGAAAAGAAAACACACCGCCAATGGTCTCTATCTTAGCTCCTCTAAACAACTCGAATATTCTGGATAGCAGCATTGTGGTCGTTGAAGCAAAGAGTGAAAGAGGAATTCAGAAAGTTGAATTATCTATAGATGAAATTACCGATTCAACAAGGACTCTTTTCTTTCCACCATATACATTTGTGATAAAAGCGTCTACCTATCAAGAAAATTCTTTGCATACAATTATTGCCAAAGCATATGATTCATCAGGAAGAGTGGCTACTTCACAAGCAGTTACGGTCACATTTTACCGATTTGCTCCTTCTGAACTCATAGTAACATCACTTAATGATGAAGAAATTCGGTTAGCGTGGAAAGATAATAGTTCAATTGAATCTTCCTTTGAAGTTGAAGAGAGTGTTAACAGTGGAGGGTTCTCATTTTTAAAATCAGCTGGCAAAGATACTGCCAGTGTCTATATTCGAAAAGTGTTTAACACTGCTCAAACATACATATTCAGAGTGAGGGCAAAAAAAGAAGCGTATAATAGTGGTTATTCGAATAATGTCAAAATTACTGGAATGACAAAAGGACTTTGTGTGGGAGGCAATCTTACTGTTGCCGGAACAACTTCAGTTGCTTTAATTGCTTTTTGGGATGGAAACACATGGTCTGCCATGGGGGCTGGAAGCAATGGAACGGTAGCGAGTATTTTAACATATAATAACTCATTGTATTATGGAAATGGGAGCCAGAACGGAATACGATATTGGAATATTTCAAATTGGGCAACGCTCGGTGTAGGTACAAATGGAAATGTGAGCACTCTTGCAGTATATAACGGTGAACTTATTGTTGGAGGTGGATTTAATTCCGCAGAAAACTTTCCAACACCTGGTGTTGCAAAATGGGATGGATCACGCTGGTCAGCAATGGGGAGTCCACCGTTTACTTTTGTTGATTGTTTAACATTGTTTGAAGATAAAATATATGCTATTGGTAGGGATTTTTCTGCAGGAGTCAATGGAAGTTGGTTTTCGCATTGGGACGGAGTTCAATGGCAATTTCCGCTGGGATCATCATCGGAATCGATCTCTTCAATGTGCGTACATCACGGTGAACTCTATGCAGCGAAACAAACTAATCATTCCGGTTCCACTTCAACAAATAGGGGAGTGTTCAAATGGAACGGAGGCGGATGGACGCAAATAGGGTCTTCATTTGCCATAACTCCGTTTGCACTACAATCGTTTGGAAATCAACTTTTTGCCGGCGGAAATTTTAAAGCAATTGGTACAGACAGCATTAATCGGGTTGCGGCATGGGATGGAAATTCTTGGAAATCAGTCGCAGGGGGATTTAACAATGCTGTTCAATGTTTTGCTGTGGCAAATAATGTTTTATATGCTGGTGGTGATTTTACCGCGTCGGGAATTATTCCGGTCAATAGAATTGCACGCTGGGATGGAACATCGTGGAATGATGTTGGCGGGGGTGTGAATAACGCTATCTATGTCATGGCACCGTTCAATCAATGGAAATGGGAAAGCGTGCCGTAACCAATTTGTGTCTATAGTATAGTCGAAAATAAATTGTTGAACCTACCACAATAAAATAGAAAAGCCCAATTTTTAATCAAATTGGGCTTTTCTTTGTGGACAGAGCCGGGATTGAACCGGCGACACACGGCTTTTCAGGCCGTTGCTCTACCAACTGAGCTACCTGTCCGAAAGTTTCAGAAGTTACAGTCATGCAGTGGCTGTAACTTCTATGAAACTCTTAAAACTTAGCATTCAAAATTATTTTCCGAGGATGCTAAGTTCATGAAACTTTCCAGATCCCGCTGTTTTATAGCAGGGTCTTACCGTAACAACTCTACAAATATAAAAAATTTTTACTTCCTTCCCAAGAAAAATTTTCGTCAGAGTATAAAAAAACTTCCGAAGCCTTAAAGATTTCGGAAGTTTTCAGAGTTAAACACTTTAGATAAACAACGGAGCCATCACAAGGGTGATGGTTGAGAGTAATTTAATTAACACGTGAAGTGAAGGACCTGCTGTATCTTTAAACGGATCGCCGACTGTATCGCCGACAACGGTTGCTTTATGCCAATCAGTTCCTTTTTTGCTTTCTACTTCAACAAATTTCTTTGCATTATCCCATGCACCGCCGCCGTTGTTCATAAATAATGCCATCAATATACCGGTGATTGTTCCAACCATCAAAAATCCACCGACAACTTCAGCACCGCTGGCACCGTGCGATGGACTTCCTGTTGAAATAAATAACCACTTGAACGAAATGCCGACAACGATGGGCATAGCAACAACCAAAATGCCGGGAAGAACCATTTCTTTCAGCGCTGCTTTAGTCACAATGTCAACGCATTGACCATAATCCGGTTTAGAAGTGCCGAGCATAATTCCGGGATTGTTCTTGAACTGATCCCGAACATTATTGATGACTGCATATGCTGCACGTCCCACTGCTTTAATGGCAAGTGAGGAGAAGAGAAATACTAACATTGCACCGAGCAATGCACCAACAAATACTGCCGGTTTCGAAAGATCGATATGATCAAGCGTGAATCCATAGTTACGAACTTCGTCGAAATAGGCAGAGAACAGAAGAAATGCAGCTAATGCAGCTGATCCAACGGCATATCCTTTTGTTAATGCTTTTGTGGTATTCCCCACGGCATCCAACCGATCAGTTTTCTTTCGGATCTCATCCGTTTGGTGAGACATTTCAATAATGCCGCCGGCATTATCGGTGATAGGACCGAATGTATCCATTGCGAGGATATATGCCGCGGTTCCAAGCATACCCATGGTTGCAACAGCTGTTCCGAATAATCCGGCATTCTGTAATCCCGATGTTTCACCGAGGAAATAGGAGGAGATTAATGCAGCAGAGATGACAAGCACCGGAAATCCTGTGGATTCCATACCAACGGCAAGACCAGCGATAATGTTTGTTGCCGGACCCGTTTTAGATGCTTCTGCAATCGATTGTACGGGACGATAATTATATTCTGTGTAATATTGTGTTAAAAACACAAATGCAAGTGCAGTCAACACGCCGATGACGCCGGCAATGAAGAAATTAAAATAATATGTTTCTCCAAGAAGCCATTTTGAAGCAATAAAGAAACCGATCATCGCAAGTATAGAAGTAACATAATATCCGCGATTTAATGCTTTCATCGGATCTTCTGTATCGTTTGTTTTCACAATCATAATTCCAACGATGGACGCAAGGATACCGAAGGCACGAGCAACGAGAGGAAATAAGAGAACTCCAATCAATGTCAATCCTGCGCCCTCAAATGTTGCTGCGTTAGCTTTATAAAGACCGGCCGCAAGAATCATCGCGCCGATATTTTCAGCCGCTGTTGATTCAAATAAATCTGCACCACGACCCGCACAATCTCCAACGTTATCACCGACAAGATCGGCGATAACAGCAGGATTACGAGGATCATCCTCAGGAATTCCGGCTTCAACTTTTCCTACAAGATCAGCACCAACATCTGCTGCTTTTGTGTAGATACCACCGCCAAGTTGTGCAAAAAGTGCAACAAACGAAGCACCAAATCCATAGCCAACAATTAACAATGGAATCTTAGACATATCAGATACGATTCCCAGGGAATCCACGATCGCGAACAATCCTGCTACACCAAGCAGACTCATTGCAACGACAAAAAAACCAGAAACTGCGCCGCCGCGAAGTGCGGTCTGCAAAGCGCCGTTCATTCCTTTTGTTGCTGCAGCTGCAGTTCGAATGTTTGTTCTGATTGATGTCCACATTCCCATATAACCTGCGGCAACGGAACAAGCAGCACCAAGTACAAAAGAAAGAGTTGTCCAAAGTGCCAGCATGCTTGCTGAAGCCGGATCATGTTCATTATGTGCACGAACAAACGCATAGAGTATATAAATGATCGCAGCGAGTGCGATCGAAAGATATGCAATCGTCCTATTTTGCCGACGCAAGAATGCCTCTGCACCTGCTTTGATAGCGTTGGAAATTTCTTGCATTGCAGCTGTTCCCGTGTCGCGTTTCAACACATCACGGATTAAAAACAGTGCAAACAACAGACCAATGACACTGATTCCAAGAATTAACGTAAGCTCCATAAATTCCTATTAGTTTGTTTTAAAAAAGGGGTTAATTTGATTGTTTTCAGGGCTAAATATACAATTTTAATTCTTAAGAACAATATTTCCTGTAGGATTTTTTATCATTACTGAGGAAGTTTTTCTCAAAGGAAAAACAATATCCATATCACTATCAATACAGGGAGGAGAAAGGGGACTGTAAAGTGGGTTATGTAACGAACAAATGAAGGAACAGGAACATTATAATGATCTGCTATCGATTTCACCATGAAATTTGGACCATTTCCAATGTACGTATTAGCTCCAAAAAAAACGGCACCAATGCTGATGGCAATCAGGTATGAAGAGAATGTAGAATTGTTCAACAACTCTGCTAATGGAAGTGACGACGAATTGAGATTTCCTTCCGCTACACTTAAGAAACTCAAATATGTCGGCGCATTATCCAAAAAACTGGATAAGAGTCCTGTATTCCAATAAAAAAAACTAGGAGTCAGGGAAGTCATAGTCTGAGCCTGCGTGCGGAGTAATTCCAATGCCGGGATCATCGTAGCAAAAATTCCGGCAAAGAGTATGGCAACTTCTTGAATGGGATGAAAGGTAAAGTGATTAGCCGTATGAATAGTTTTTTTCGTTGTCATATACGATGCGATTGCTGTAACGATAATAACACCTTCACGCAAAAACATCGGAGATTCAATAAATACTGCCAGAAGAATAATTCCCAAAAACAGAAAGTTAATAAGTCCCTCAATTTTCCATACATCGGTCCCTTCAATTTCTTTAATGATTGATTTTTTCTGAGCGTGAAAATTTTTTGAATCAAGGACATAAAAGATCACAAGCAACAGACCAACAGCAGTGCACCAAATAGGAAATGCTTTGGATGTTATCCACCAAAAAGGAACTCCCTTAAGATAACCGAGGAACAACGGTGGATCTCCAATCGGAGTAAGCGATCCGCCAACATTTGAAATAATAAAAATGAAAAACACGATATGGTACGGCTGTATCCGCTTTTTATTCATTTTGATCCACGGCCTGATAAGAAGCATGGATGCGCCGGTGGTACCTAATATATTAGCAAGAATTGCTCCGACAATGAGTATTAAAACGTTTTCTTTTGGATTGGTAAGATCTTTTGTAGAGATATGGATTCCGCCAGAAACAATATACAAAGCCCCAATTAACACGATAAAACTGATGTATTCAATAACGGTGTGCAAAACAATTTCGTTTTTGGTAAGGAAGAAAACATAATAACCGATGACCAATGCACCGAGTGATAAAGAGATTTTTGGATAATGGTTACTCCACCAATCAGAAAAAAATAATGGCGCTAAAGCAATAAGAAGTAATAATGCCGCAAAAGGGAGAACAAGTAAATATGACATTCTCAGTTTTCCTACTTATGAATTTTTCGTTGTGAATTTTTTCCAAATGAAGTATACCGGTATTCCCGCTGCAACAATTCCTAAACCTGGCCAGGTGAAGGCAGGTTTGTAAATAAGTAAAATTGCGCAAATGAGTGTTGCTAATGCAATATAAATGGCAGGAATCACAGGATATCCTATAGCTTTATAGGGCCGTTCGGCATTCGGCATTTTTTTGCGAAGAATAAAAATTCCACCAACTGTTAAAATGTAGAATATGAGCACGGCAAAAATAACATAGTCGAGTAAATCACCGTAACTACCGGAGAGACAAAGTAAACTTGCCCACACTGCTTGAACAATTAATGCCCATGCTGGAACTGCATGTGAATTTAATTCTCCCGCTTTTTTGAAAAATAATTTGTCCTTCGCCATAGCGTAATAGACTCGTGCTCCGGCAAGAATCAATCCATTGTTGCAGCCAAAGGTTGAGACCATGATTAAAACAGCCATTCCAACAGCTGCGGTTTCTCCAAAAATTACGGCGATCGTTGCAGTAGCAACTCTGTCCGATGTTGCAAATTGTATCCCTCGACCGATGACTTCAGTCGATTCGGGATTACCGACAAGTGGAAGTACAACGATATAAGCGATATTTGCCAATATATATAGCAACGTTACAATACCTGTTCCAATTGCTAAACTGAGGGGAATGTTTTTCTTAGGATTGATTACTTCACCTGCGGTAAACGTGATATTATTCCATGCATCGCTGGAAAAGAGAGACCCAACCATCGCCACGCCGATTGCGGCAATTAATTGCCATCCCATTAAGGATTCAACGGAAATAATTTTTCCATCCTTCATGGTTGTCCAGCTTGCATTCCAAAAGTTTGAAAAATTTGCGGAAATTGCTTCAGGATTTCGGGCGATAAAAATTCCAAGAAAAATGACGGCGATAAGCGCGATTGTTTTGGCAAACGTAAATATATTTTGAACAACTTTTCCTTCTTGTATTCCGGTAAGATTAATAGCCGTCAAAACAACAATACTAACAATAGCTAAGATTTGAGCTGCGCTGATATTTAATCCCAAGAGGGAAAATAGAACGTGTTGTTCACTAAACCATGGAAACAATACTGCGGTAAATTTTGCAAAGGCAACACCCACAGCAGCAATTGTTCCTGTTTGGATAACGGTAAAGACTGTCCAACCATATAAGAATCCAATCAACGGATTGTATGCTTCACGCAAATAAACATATTGTCCACCAGCATGAGGCATCATCCCTGCCAATTCACCGTAACTCAATGCTGCGGTTAAGGTTATGAATCCAGTTATCAGCCAAACAACAAGAAGCATTCCCGGTGAACCAACCGTTCTTGCTATGTCTGCACTGACAATAAAAATACCCGATCCAATCATAGAACCTATGACGATCATTGTGGAATCAAGAAGGCCAAGACTTTGCTTGAATTCTTTTTGTTGTGTACTCATAATTCAACCGTGCGAATAGTGAAAAAAAAAATTTGCCCGCTTGTGTTAAACACAATACAGAGCGGGCAAAGATGTTCTACAATACATCGATTATTTTTTTTGCAATTTACTGTTTTTAATACTGTACGTAAAATAGATTACGAAGCCGATAATGAGCCAAACACCTAGTCGAGCCCAATTTTCAAGTCCTAACCCAAAAATCATCGCACCGCAGACAAGCATTCCTAAAATGGGAATAAGAGGTACAAAAGGTGTTTTGAAACCTCGCACCATGTCCGGATTTTTTACTCGCATAATCCAGACACCGGCGCAGACAAGCACAAACGCAAACAGCGTACCGATACTAGTCATATCACCGGCGACACTTCCAGGAATAAATGCCGCAAACAATCCTACAAAAAGAAAGAAGACAATATTTGATTTGTACGGTGTTTTAAATTTCTCATGAACGTCAGAGAAGATACTTGGTACCAAACCATCACGCGACATGGAAAAAAACACACGTGTTTGTCCCAGAAGCATCACAAGAATAACGGAAGAAAATCCTGCAAGAATAGCGACAGTAATCAGCAATGCAAGCCATTCAAATCCAGGCATGTAATGTAAAATTGCGTAGGCAACGGAGGCTTCTTTTCCAGCCACTCTAAAATCTGTATACGGTGCTATACCAGTCAATACATACGAAAAGAGAATGTATAAAATTGTACAAACAACAAGAGAAGCCAAAATGCCGATCGGCATATCCCTACCCGGATTTTTCGCTTCTTGTGCCGCGGTCGAAACGGCATCAAATCCAATGAATGCGAAAAAGACGACGCCTGCACCTCCAAGAATCCCCATAATACCGCCAAAATTAATGTCCGACCCGAGGTGAGATTTAATGACCATCGGTTCCGGAATCAGTGGTGTTTGATTCATAGGATTGATGTAAGCCCATCCAAATCCGATAAAAAGAAGGACGATAGAAACTTTGATCACAACAATAATTCCGTTGACAAATGCAGACTCTTGAGTTCCTCGAATAAGCAGCATGGTAATTAAAAATAAAATTAATACCGCAGGTAGATTTACCAACCCGCTAATTCCATCGGGAGAAACCTCAAAAGGAGAGTGACTCCATTCAAATGGAATTTGAATATTCCAATTTCCAAGAAGCTTGTTAAGATATTCGGACCACGCAATGGCAACTGTTGCGGCGCCGAATGCATATTCCAGAATTAAATCCCAGCCAATAATCCACGCAACAAATTCACCCATAGTAGCATACGAATACGTGTAGGCACTTCCGGCAATAGGAATGGACGATGCAAATTCAGCATAACATAAACCTGCAAATGCGCATCCAATGGCGGCAACAATGTAAGAAATTGTCACTGCCGGTCCGGCATGTTCAGCCGCAGCGGCTGCCGTGCGAACAAATAACCCTGCACCGATGATAGCACCGATTCCAAGCAAGGTAAGATTAATCGGGCCGAGTGTTCGTTTCAGAGAATGATCATTCTCCTGCGAGTCTGCCATCAAGTCTTTTAGTGGTTTAGTAACAAACAGTTTTGACGCCATTACTTTCCTCCTATGGTTAAGATTTGGTATTAGATACGGAAACCGTTGTAAGAAATCAAGGTGAATTTTTATAAGAAATGATAAACGCTACAAGTACAAAGAGCGCTCCGGCGATAAAAGGGAAGGAGGCGTTTTGTTCAAAAAGTATTCCGGCAGCTATAGGACTGACCACCATTGCACCGGTCATAACCGACGCAATAATTCCCATTACCTCACCCTTCATTTTGGGATCTGCATGCTTCATGGCTTGGTTTGCTACTACAACTCGGTACACAGCCTGACTTGTTCCTACAAATGGAAATGCTAAAAAGAACAAAAGACGATTTTGTGTGGCGGTAAGGAGCAAACCAATAATCATTAGACCGAGCATAATCAGTTCCAATTGATTGTTGGTAAATTGTTTCACCCAAAATTTGTTGAGCAATAACGTTTGATTTATTGCGATAACGATGCCAATGAGAGTGAACAAAATACCCGTTTGGAATGAGTCATAATTGAATACTTGTTGAGCAAATAATGCAAAAACCGTTTGAATAATAACAAATGCAACGCTTGCTAAAAACCATTTCAGATATAACGACCGCAGGGAAATAGTATTATATGCTCGAATGAGAGGAGTCAGCGGATTATATCGTAATGGTTCGCTATTTCGATTGTGATGTGATTCCTCCAAAAAGAAAAAAGCTGAAATACCATTTATCAATGCCATTCCGCCGGCAAAATAAAAAGGGAATGCGTGAGAAATCTTGCTGAGAATGCCGCCGACCATTGGTCCTAAGATAAATCCTATTCCAAACGTTGCGCCAATGATTCCTAAATTTTTAATTCGTTCTTTTTCATCATTCTTTGAAATATCAACAAGATAACTTTGTGCTGTCGAAAAATTACCGGCTGCCATTCCGTCTATGATCCTTCCCAAGAAGAGAAACGGAATAGAAGCTGCACTTGCAAAGACGAACCAACCAATAGAAGTTGAAAAAATAGAAAGAAGCAAAACAGGACGACGCCCGATTCTATCAGATAATGCACCCAACAATGGTGCGCTGAGAAATGCACAAAATGAAAATGTAGAAAAGAGTATTGTGATGGTGAATGCTGATGCGCCGAATTCAATCAGATAAAAGGGAAGGATGGGAATAACAATTCCGAATCCAAGGACATCGACAAACACGGTGGAGAGAATAATTATTTTTTGTTTGGACATGACTGCAGAAGATACTGAATTATTGTATATTCCCCAAAAAAGAACATATGATAGTTTCTCAAATCCTTACTGAGCTACGTTTGCTTGGTAGTCAAAAAAATGTAGAAGGAATGAAGCGGTACAACATTACCGCTCAAAAAGCGTTTGGCGTTTCCGCCCCTGATATTCGAGCACTTGCTAAACATAATAATAAGGATCATAATCTTGCACTTTCATTGTGGCGTACAGAATATCACGAAGCAAGAATCCTTGCAGCATTTATTGCCGATCCTGGAAAAATGAATCTACGTTTGCTCGATCACTGGGCAAACCAGATCGTCAATTGGGCACAATGTGACTGTTGTTGTGCTGAACTGTTCCAAAAAACAGCATATGCCTTTGTGTTGCCGTTTCGATGGACAAAAAGCAAAAAGGAGTTTGTACGTCGCGCGGGATTGGTAATGATCGCCGAACTGGCAGTGCACCATAAACAGACCGATGACAGCGAGTTTGAAAAATTCTTCCCGTTAATTTATACCTATTCTACAGATGAAAGAAATTTTGTAAGGAAAGGGGTGAATTGGGCTTTACGACAGATAGGGAAAAGAAATCTTCGATTGCACAAAAAAGCAATTGCACTTTCGAAAGAAATTCAGAACATTCCCTCTCCATCGGCACAATGGATAGCCAGAGATGCAATCAGGGAACTTAACGATCCAAAAACAATCGCGATGATAAAGCGAAGAAAAGGTGTATTATGAATTTCAATGATATCGACCGACGAACATTCATCTCCAACATAGGAAGAGGTCTTGGTCTTGCAACTCTTTCTTCAACTTACCTCATGTCCTTACAAGAACGATTGTTTGCAAAGACCAAAGAATTTGACCATCTCAGCCCTATTGAATCTGCCAATAACGAGGATTTCTGGTTTCCCATCCAGCAATCGTTCTCCATTACACGCGGTATCATCAACTTGAATAATGGTGGTGTTTCACCTTCACCTCGTATTGTCACAGAAGCATTGATTCGATATCAGTGGCAACAGGAAGATGCTACGGCGTACACAATGTGGCAGATTCTGCAACCTCAAGTTGAAACAATCAGGACGGGGTTATCTGAGCTGTTTGGTTGTGATAGGGAAGAAATTGCCATAACGCGAAATGCTTCGGAATCACTGGAAATATTGTTGATGGGAATGGATTTGAAAAGCGGTGATGAGATTTTGACAACCACACAAGATTATCCTAGAATGCTCACAACACTAAAACAGCGCGAAATACGTGAAGGTTTGGTGCTTAAAATGGTAAAAATACCGGTTCCTGCAAAGTCAAATAAAGAAATAGTTGATGCATTTGCGAAAGGAATCACAACAAAAACCAAAGTAATTTTAATGTGTCATCAGATTAACCTGACCGGTCAAATATTACCAGTCAAAGAGGTATGTGAGTTAGCAAAATCCAAAGGAATCGAGGTAATCGTAGATGGTGCACATTCATTTGCACAGATTGATTTTAAGCAAAATAACTTGGAATGTGATTATTATGGAGTTAGTTTGCATAAATGGCTCTATGCACCAAAAGGAACAGGGCTTTTGTTTATTAAGAAAGACAAAATCGAGAAAATATGGCCTTTAATGGCTGCTGAAAAGAAACAAGCAAATGATATTAGAAAATTTGAAGAAATTGGTACAAATTCCATAGCACCTAAGCTTGCGATAGGAGAGGCAATAGCATATCATAATGGGATTGGTGGAAAGCGAAAGGAAGCAAGACTACGATATTTAAGTCGATATTGGATGAATAATCTTAAAACTACTCCAAAAGTATATTTTAATACCTCGTTTGATGATCAATTTTCGTGTGCTATTGGTAATTTTGGGATTGAAGGGGTAGAACCCGTCGAATTGGTTGGACATTTAATGTCAAAATATAAAATTTATACGACACCGATTGTACATGACGAATTTAAAGGTGTGCGTATTACCCCAAATCTATATACGACTACTCAGGAATTAGATAGATTTTGTGAAATTGTCAAAGAAATTGGAAAAAACGGCATATCGAAATAGTCAATTTTGATTTTTGCAGAGCGAGTTTAGATATAAAAACGTTACTACTCCGCAGAAATACATAAAAATTCAAAAACATTCCACCAAATCACGAAAATGTAATTTTTGTTAAACCATTACACCAAAAAGATTGGTAAAATTTTGTGTTTTCGTGTTTTTAGTGGTAAAGAATCATAAAAACTGAGTATTTACAAAAAACAAAATAAAGTAATTATACACATTCGCTACACAGTAATCGTTACTAAAAAAGACCCTACCTAACTTTCCCCTTAGTTTCTTTAGCGAAACTATCAAATTAACTACATTTTAATCTTGCATTTGTGTGTAACCTATCACAATATACAAATAATGTGTTGTAAAACTCTACAATAAATCAGTCAAAATTATCTCTTATTAAAACATTCTAATTATGTCAAATATTTAATATGTAACCCATCATTATCTATAAAATATTTATTAGAGAATTCTAATGTGTCTTAACTCAAGCTAAGAATTGTATTAAAATACTCTAATTCACATTGTATTGCTTGGGTTTTCTAAACTTCCTACCTTTGTAGTAGAAAATAGTTCAAACCGCTCATTTAATTTTTGAGGATCGTATGGGAGAAGTTTTATTCACAACACATGACGTCGCAAATATTTTGCACGTGGACAAGTCAACAGTAAAACGTTGGACAGATGAAGGAAAACTTAAATGTTTTCGTACTCCGGGTGGACATCGAAAATTCCGTTCGGAAGATCTTTACAATTTTATCACTGAAAACAATTATGGAACTCAACCCGCTCAGGCGCTTCCTCAGTTGATGAGTGATGAAATGATCATCCGTTCAATCGTTCACAAAAAAGAATACAACGTTTTACATTCCGTCTGTTTTTCTTCGGCGATCAAAGGAAAGAAGCAAGAGATCCTCACATTGTTTAGTGAAAGTCTTAATGCAGGGTTATCAGTTGCATCGTTGTTCGACAATGTTGTAAAACCAACAGTAAAGAAGTTAGGGTTTTTACTTGTTCAAGATAAACTCTCCATCAGCGAATTTCATTTGGCACAAAATGTTTTGACCTCTTCGCTCAATCAATTAAATGAAACAGTGAACAAACAATCGCGCAATTATAAACCAGTGGTTTGTGCCTCTATTGAAAATGGAAAAAATGATGTCGAGTTAGCAGCAGTGATGACTTTGCTTGAAGTGAATGGATATACGGCGATGAATTTAGGTTCTGGTATCAGTGCAGAAGCAATCAATCAATTTGTTGTTCGCACAAAACCATTTGCAGTTTGTCTGTATACATCATTTACCGAAAATAAAGAACAATTGGTCAATGAATTAAAGAAGGTAGCAGAGTTGGCAAAATCGAGCGGTTCGCATTGTATCGTTGGCGGCAACGCATTTAAAGATCTCTTGGTAAATCAACTTGACTCCGTAACATATTACGCATCATATGCTGAGCTTGAATCAATGCAATTTGGAAATATGAATTTAACAACAATACATAATCACAAATAAATTTATCACTATTAAAAAGGAAAATAATATGTATAACAAACCACCATAGTAAAAAAAGTGTTAAAAGAAAAACAGATTAAATAACAAAAAATTAAAAAACAAAATGAACAAACTCACAACACAAGGAGATACACATATGAAGAACAATAAAATGTTCTCTCGCTTAAGCATAGCATTAGTCATAATGCTGGTGCTTTCTTCAGTTCAGTCTGCATTCGCAACGGGAACGACTGCAGGAACAGCAATTAGCAACACAGCTAGTGTTACATTTACCGATGGAAGTAATTCTCGTTCGAAAACATCGAACACAATTTCCTTCTTTGTAGGGCACAAAGTTGCCGGTAGTTTTTCGACTGTTGCTGACCAAACTGCGTTGCAAAATCAAAGCGTATACATTCCGGTATCATTTTCAAGTACTTCAAACTATTCGACAACATTTTCAGTTGGTTATAGTCTTCCCTCTGGTACTGGAACAGGTAAATTTACTCCAAGTACCTATGAATTGTATGTCGACAATGGAACCCCTCTAGTTTTCGATGGGGCTGATGTATTAGTTTCTGGAAACGAAGTTTATGTAGAAGGATCACCGACAACAAAAAACTATTTATTAAAAATTACAACTCCTGCATCATTAAACAATGACGATTCTGCAAGGGTGAGAGTTACATTTACAAATTTCCCGGTTGATAATTCTGGGGCAGATGTATTTTACGTAAATAGTGGTTTCTCAACTGATAGAGATGTTAGCGTCAGGATACAAAAACCAGTAGTTAGCGTGACAATTACACAAACCCCACCAACCCCTGCAATACCTGGGGCACCAGTACAGTACTCAGTTGTCTATAGCAATACCGGAACAACAAATCCTACCAGTGCAGCAACATTCACTTTTGTTGTTCCTTCTGGTTTAACATGGAATGGTGGAGCAGGGCCAACAACATTAGCTACCACCAATACTCTTAGTTCTCCTGTTCCACCAACGCCTTCTGATGTATCATATTCCTATTCAGCAGGTACTGTTACTATTACAATACCACAAGCAAATCTTGCATATACAAATTTCACTACCACATACAATACAAATACACAAACATTTAGTTTTGGCAATTTGTTAACAATTGATACAACGGTAGCTACAGGTCCTGCATCCGGTGCAACTATTACTACTTCAGGAACAAGTGCATGGCCTGCGGGTAGTTATAGTATATCAACAGGTTCAATTAATTTCACACCAAATAGTACATCTAGTGTTTCAAATATCACGGTAGCAACCTCATATGGATTTAAATGGATTCCAGTAAATCCAATCAACTCGACTTTATCGACGGGTTCTAACGAAATAGTAGAGTTTCAGTACTTCTTAAAAAATATGGGAAACACTACCAATAGTGTTAACCTCACAAAAAGTCATAATGCAACTGGATCGATTGCTGATTCTGCTACTGCGACCACCGTGTATTTTGCATCGTCGCCGTTGACAGCAAATGCTGCGATTACTGAAAACTCAATAACAAGTCTATCAAATGTGGCAAAAGGAACCGGTCAATATGTCTATGTTCGAGTTTATACTCGTTTGTATAAAACCGGATCAACACCTGCTGTGTTAAATGATTCATTAAAGAAAACCATTACAGCATCAGCCGTTACCACGACCGGAAACATTTTCTATGGTTATACATCGACTGATGATAATGGTGTGGTAGTCACGAAGATCACAATGCAAACACTTTCTATCTCAATGGAAATTGACAGTGTACTTCGCGTTGGTTTTAATGATAACTACACAGCATTTTTAGGAGCGTCAATGAAAATTGGACCTTCCGATACAGTGGTCTATAAAATCACAGTATCGAATGGATCGGCAGCTTCTATTTCCAACATCCTCATTTCAAACGCGATCCAAACGGAATTGACCCATTTAACAAACGGGTACGGTTCAGGCGAAGGTATTACCATCGATGATGGAGTAACTGTCTCCAATTTAACAACGGGTGCTGATATAGACGTTGCTCAGGTAGTTGGTACAACATTCAGTACAAGTTCTTCATTTTCTTTGAATGGTGGGGCTACACGTATTTTTAGATATCGTTGCATAGTGGACTAAGTATTTTTGGTCATATCGGGAGTGATCTCGATATGACCACAAAAAGAAATAAAAAAATAACAAAATAGAGCAAATGCTCAACACCTTAAAAAAATATTATTCACTTGTTATCATCAGTCTGACGATGCTGACTTCTTTCGCAGAGGCGCAACTCATCATTACTGAACCGAAGGAAGGAACGACTAGTCATTATACAAGTCAGTTTTTATCCGGCGTCGGTCCGACAGGTGTAAAGGTTGTCTTATTCGCAAATGGTGTTGCTCTAGATTCTACTTCAATTAGACCTGATGGAGTATTTGAATTCAACGGTGCAATTGTAAATCCTGGTCCTGTTCAATTTACAGTTGAAACAAAAACAGTTTTTGGGAAAGTGATCAAAGCAACAAGAAATATACATGTATTTGGTACTCCCGATTCTATTATTGTTAATATGCCAGAGAATGAAGTTCGCGCCGATGGCCGTTCAATATTGAATGTTACTGCAAATGTAGTGGATCAATGGGGAGCAAAGATTCCAGAAGGTTACTTTGTAACTATCGAAGCAGACAATATGAAGATTGATGTGAAAGATGCAGATCCTAATACGATCGGTGTTCAGGTTCGATTGAATAATGGAGAGATCGCTATACCAATGCGAGCTCCAAAAGATGCTGGAAATTATACTCTAAAAGTTTCAACAGCATCAATTGCAACTCGAGTTTCTAAACAATTCAACACACCAATCGAACCATTAATGTTGGTTGGTTCTGCAAATGCTGAAGGAAGCATATTGTCAGCATCCGGCAATCTTGCTGGATTGAAAAATGAAAGTAAATTGAATAACGGATTCCATAGCGACGGTCGCTTGGCATTTTATGGCCGCGGTTCAGTGTGGACTGATTATCTGTTGACCGCATCTTACGATAACAAACGACGTGAAGACAGATTGTTCAAAGAACTTGATCCGGATGTGCTGTATTCTATTTATGGCGACAATAGCACAGTCGATTATACAGCGCAATCCAACAATCCATTCTTCGTAAAATTAGAAAAGAATCGTTCATACGCATTGTTTGGTGATTTTAATACCGGTCTTGCTCAGAACGAACTTGCTCGTTATGATAGAACGTTCAACGGTGTAAAAGCACATTATGAAACAAAGAAAGATAATGCGGATGTGTTTGCAACCTTGACCGATCGTAAAGTTGTGCAGGATGAAATTCGTGGACAGGGAATTTCCGGATTCTATTTCTTAGGAAAGAGCAATATTGTTATCGGAACAGAAAAAGTGCGCATCGAAACACGCGATAAAATGCATAACGAAATAGTTCTTTCACGCAACGAAAAGAGCCGCTTTGGTGATTATGAAATTGATTATCAACAGGGAACATTGTTCTTCAAACAACCGGTTGCAAGCATCGATGGCAGCGGTAACCCTGTCTATATAATAGTATCATACGAAGCGACCACAACCATTGCGACAGAATACAGTTATGTAGTTGGTGCACAAGGAGAAAAAGAGATTATTGACGGATTGCGAATTGGTGGAACACTGGTCCATGATCGATCGAACAGCAATTTCACGTTGTTGGGTGCAAACACAAAGTATAACCTTGATCAACAATTAACAGTAGGCGGAGAATTTGCACGCGGTTATGATAAAATCAATACCGGCGGTAATGCTTGGAAAATTGACGCCTCCGGATCACCAATTGAAAAACTTCAACTGAAATCATACTTCAGAAAAGTTGAAAGCGGCTTCATGAATCAAACAATGGGCGCAGGCGGATTGGCGAACGAATCCGGTTCAACAAAGTACGGTGCTGGTGCAACGTATAATGGTTTTGAAGCGACAAAATTGACAACAGATTACTATCATACTATTCAATCAGTCTCAGGCAACGAAGTGATCATCAATTCTATTATTGCCGGTGGTGAACGTTCATTTGGAAACACAGCAACACTTGGTGCACGAGTAGAGAATATTTCGTATGAAACACCGAGTGACACAACGGCAAGTGCAAAACAATCAACAATGGTTGCATTACGCGGTTCTGTTCGCCCGATGGATCGAATGAATATTATCGGCGAATATGAACACAGCATTAGTGCTTCAGAAAAGAATGAAGTAAAACCGTCAGCCGCTACAATCGGTGTGGAATACAGAATATTTGATCCCGTAACACTCTCATTAAGTCAGAAGTTCTACGGTAACGGTGCTAACACATCATTAATTGGTATCAGTTCAGAACTTGGTTATGGAACATCTGCTACAGCACGGTATCAAATTGGAAATAGCATCAGCGGTCAACGAAATCAAATGAGCATTGGCTTAAAGAATACCGTACACATCACCGATGAAGTAACATCAAATGTTTCCTATGAACGAACACGCGCTTTGGATCGTAATATTGTAGAAGTTCAGACAGATGATAATGATGCCGTCTCCGTTGGATTGGAATATTTACCGAATGAATCGTATAAAGGATCAATCAAAGGTGAGTTCGCAAAGAATTCCCAATCGATTCGTCGTAATCTCACATTTGGCGGTGATATCCGATTGGCAAATGATTTCACCCTGATCGATAAAATGTCGTATTTCGAAGAAGATCGCGTCCAACCACAGTCGTCTTCCAATACATTTGCAGGTGGAACGTTATCAACCGGACAAATTGGTAGCGGTATCAACAGTGGATTGTTGAAAAAGTTTGAAAACATCGTCGGCCTTGCATATCGTCCGGTGAATATTGATTGGTTCAATGCGATTGGCAAATTTGAAAAGAAAGTAGAATTTAACGGACTGGTTGAACCGCAAACATCATACAATGTAAATATTCTTTCTATGCACACTTTTGTTGAACCGATCATCGGTCTTGAAATCGGAACAAAATATGCTATGAAGTATGCTTCAGAACAGGCATTTGGATTACATGTTTCTACCATGACCGATTTCTATTTGCTTCGAGCAGAATATGATTTACAATGGAATAATTTCGATGTTGCATCGGAATATCGTATTTTGAGCTCAAGAATCGTTGGCCAGGAAAATTCTACATCGGTAAAACATGGATATAGTGCCGAAGTTGGAAACGTTGTATTCGAAAATATTCGTGTAGCAGTCGGTTACAACTTTATTGGAACAGAAGATCGTGATCTGGTTGGACAAGATTATCAATCAGCCGGATTCTTCCTTTCATTCCGTGCAAAATTCACGGAAAAGATTTTGGATTTATTTAGCAAATAAACTGTCAAACAACAATCGAATGAACAACGGATTCAAAATATTTCTTACCATCTTTATGAAACAGCGAGCGTTGATTCTGTTTTTGGCATTTCTCTGTACCGGTTCGATACAAGCACTTTTTGCACAAAGCTTGGCAAATTATAAAACTCCCAACGGAAATCTTGTTCGAACAACCGGAATCACTTATAATTCAATTGAATTTACAGGGAATGCAGTTCCGTCGTGGAGATTCACCGGAGCCGGTGCAGAAGATGATGATCGAAGTTATCCAATCAATATTGGATTTGATTTTTGGTATTTAGGAACCCGCTATACGACATTTTCAGTTTCTACGAACGGTTTTATTGATTTTTCCTCTTCTACAAGAGATGGTGGTCCCGCGACAAACCAATACGGATCGACAGATAATGATTTAAGTCAGCCATCAAGTGCCACAACAAGGACAATGCCGTTGACGATCGCCCCTCTATATTATGATCAAACAACCGATACGAGCGCTGGAGGTTTAGATGCCCTTGGGAATGGTCTTAAATATTTAACGTCGGGAACGATAGGTAATCGTGTGTTGACAGTGGAATGGATCCGTACTCAACCATGGTATACTGGTGCAAACGGACGTCCTCAGTTTAATTATCAAGTAAAATTGTATGAAGGGACCGGCACTATTGAATTTGTGTACGGAGCCATGACGATTGGGTCATTTAGTTTTGCTGCGCAGTCAGTGAATATCGTGCAGGGATACACAAGCGGAATGAACGGAACAACCATTAGTACAGCCCCGACAGCAGCTGAAATGCTTGTTCAACAAACACAAAATTCGACAACTTTTTCTAACGGGGGCGTAAATGGCGGTCCGACGAATGCGCCGCATACGCTTCAAACGCTTCCGGCGTCAAATTCATCGATAAGTTTTTCGCCGCCAGTTCCTACGGCACCGTCGAATTTGACGTTCCCAAGCGTGTTACAGACATCCATGCAGCTTCAATGGAGTGATTCTCCAGATGAATATGCCTATGTCATATATCGCTCAGATGACGGTGGAGCTTCCTACAATTGGATCACTCAACTGTCCGCAGGCGTAACGACCTATTCACAAACCGGATTATTGTCCGGAACAACATATTATTGGAAAATATATGCTATTTCAGAAGGTGCGTTAAGTACTGCGTTAGCAGGATCACAAGCAACTTTGCCACCGGGAAATGATACGTCCAAAGTTTCAGTCTCTGGGTTATGGAGCGATCCATTAACCTGGAAGAGCGGTGTTGTTCCTGGCACGTCATCCAACGTAGTTATTGACGATGGTACAACGGTAACCATAGATCAAAACGTTTCGGTGAATTCTGTGGCAATAGGAACAGGAACAAGCGGCGTTTTACAAATCGGTAATAATGCTACTGCTCGTACAGTTTCTGTTACGGGAACAATTGATGTTAGAAGCGGCGGTATTTTTAGAGTTAATACAACCTCGAATACTTCGGCACATGTGTTAAATACAACTGGAAATATTCAAAATAGTGGAACATTTGACATGTCTTCGGATGCCGATAGCAGGGCAACAGTCAATTTTGTCAAGTCTGGAACTCAATCAATAAGTGGCACCGGCGTTACCTCTCGATTTTATCTTATCACGATGAATTTAGGTGGTATTGAATCGAACTTCTTGGATGTTTTTGCAACAAATTTCACTTCAACCACGACAAATTATTTAACTCTCACGAGCGGAACATTTAATCTAGCAACTGGTGTAACAACAACTCCCTTTACTGGAAATGTAACGATACCGTTGATTGGTGGTTTGCGAGTGAATCACAGTTCTGCAATCTTAAATACAACCGGAGGTAGTCTTACCGTCGTTGGAGAAGTGAGAGTGATGTCTGGAACATTGAATGTCGGAAACGCTTCTGATAATAGCTTAATTTCAAATGGGGGAACGTTTATATTTTCTGGTGGTGCTGTAAACGTTGCTGGCAGATTTGATCAAGCAAATAGTTACGCATTGACAAATCTTACAATGAGTGGTGGAATATTGACAGTGAATACTGTGGGAAGTACTTCTACCACAAGCGCTCCATTTACTATGAATGTTGCCGGATCTGTCTTTACAATGTCAAGCGGATCTATCATTATACAAAATCCAGGAAATGCAGGGGGACAAAACTTAGGATTCGTCAATACCACCTATACAAATTATAGCATCACCGGTGGGCTTATTCAAATAGGAAATGCATCAACTCCAGCAGCATCTACAATCAAAATCAATAGCTCCATTCCTGTATATAATTTTGTAGTGAATAGCTCGAACGTTACAGCACAGTTAGCCACAAATCATTTGACAATTCTGAATAATGTCACAATTACGTTAGGTACATTAGATGCAAATGCTCTTAATATGACGGTTGAGGGTAATTGGGTAAATAATGGAACATTTACTCCAAGCACAGGCAAAGTAACGTTTAATGGATTTGGCAGTCAGAGCATCACAGATCCTTCCGGTGAAAACTTTTATAAACTTACAATAAATAAAAGCAGTACTCTCTCCTTATCAAATAATGTTACAGTTGCAGATTCTTTTGCCGTAACAGCTGGAACGCTGGATATTTCAACTTTTACGTTGACGTTGAATGGTAATGTCGTAGGAGGCGGAACTCTGACAAGTTCAGTCACTGGAACGGTTAACTATAATAAAGGAACTGCTGCACAAACTATTTTAACGGCAAATTATGGCAATCTTATACTCAGTGCGTTCAGTAAAACATTTCCTTCAACTGTAGTTGGAATAGCGGGAAATTTCACAGTTCCGAATCCCGCCACAGCACACATCACAACGGGAAATACTATTGATTTTAACGGAAGCGGTGCTCAATCAGTAACAGCGACGACTGCAAATTTTGTCTATAATAATCTAACACTAAGCAATGGCTTATCGAAGACTGCTGCAGGAGCAATTACTGTTGCTTCGAGTCTTTCCATTGGTTCTTCAATAACTTTTGACGGAGGGGTGAATGTAATTACTGTTAATGGAAACGTGAGTAATGCAGGAAGTATTACAGGTAGTGGTGGAGGTGTATTACAGCTATCAGGTGGATTTACGGCACATACTCTTTCCAGTGGTGGTTCATATCAATCCGTAACGTTGAATGATGCAAATGGAGCGCTGCTTTCCAGCGGGATCACAGTAAACGGAACACTGACATTTACTAATGGAGTTATTACAACGAATACCGACACTGTAACTGTTTTGGGAACTATCTCAAGAACAACGGGACATGTGAATGGTTGGTTAAAGAAATCAGTCGGAACCGGTGCAACATCAGTCATCTATGAACTTGGTGATGCAACAAATTACACTCCTGCTACCTTTGCTTTTGGTAATGTTTCAAACGCAGGGGATTTAACAGTAAGAACAATGAATACTGAACATCCTAATATTAATACATCGTTTGTTGATATCACAAATAATGTTAATCGATATTGGGAAACTCGATACTCTAATCTCGCCTTCGACACATATGCTCTTACACTGACTTATGTTGCAGCTGACTGCGATGTTGCCGGAAACGCTAACTTTAGGTTAAACATCTTTAACGGTACAACGTGGGATAGTACCACCGCCGGCACTCGAACAACAACAACAAACCAAGCTACCGGTATTAGTTCGATAGGATCATATGCCATTGGTATGCAAGATGTTACCGGAGCGTATCGTACCAAAGCAAGCGGACGTTGGACTGAGTATTGGAATGTATGGGAACGCTATAATGGATCGATCTGGGTTGCAGCGACTGTATATCCAAACAGAAATGATGGTTTAATTACGATAAGCAGCGGACATACAATAACCGTTGATACTATTCTCACCGCAGCGACGAAACGTGTCGACCAACTTGTGATTGAAACCGGCGGACAAATTACCATTACTACAGGAGGTAATCTCCGATTAAACGCCGGTGCCGGAACAGACTTGACTATTTATGGAACATTAAAATTAACTGGAACCGGAATATTTTCTGCTAATACCGCCGCTGTTACGGTAACAGTAGGCAATGGCGGAGTGTATGAACATAATATTAACAGTGGCGCAATCACAACTAGTACGAATGCGACAGTATGGGCATGGGATGTGAATTCAACATTATTAATTTCTGGTATTACGACAACGCTTCCAACAAGTATGAACCAAACATTTGGAAATGTAATTTGGAATTGCACTGGGCAAACAGCAACATTGAATCTAGCCGGCTCTCCTGCAACTATCAACGGCAGCTTTACTGTTCTGTCAACCGGATCAGGGAGACTTGGACTGACGACTACGCAGACAGCATTAACAATCAATAAGAATTTTATTGTAAGCGGTGGATCTGTATGTTTCAAAAATGGTGGTACGGGTAATCTTACGGTTTCAGGGATAGATTCTTTTTATGTTACAGCTGGTTATGTTACACTCGATTCTAATTCTGCGGCAACAACAACAACAGTGAATATTGCTAACTATTTTGGAGTAACTGGTGGACAAGTGAACATAAATAGTGTGAATAATCTTGCGAATGGTGGTGTCATTAATCTGTCCGGTAATTATGTTCATACTGCTGGCACAGTAAAAGTTGTTGCTACAGGAACTGGATCCGGGGTTATTAATTTTAATGGAACATCGCCTCAATCGTTTATAAGTGGAGGGACAATATCCGGTAATGTTGATTATACGGTAAATGCAGCATCCTATCTTATGTTGGGAACAAATATCGTTCTCGGTCGAAATTTTACAGTATCAAGTACATCAACATTAGAAATTGGTTCACCGGATGGAATCACTTCATCTGGTGCGACTGGGAATATTCAAGGTACCGGAACACGAACCTATAATTCGGGTGCAAATTATATTTATAACGGTTCAAGCGCTCAAATAACCGGAGTTTTTACAACATCTCCCACAGCATTTACCGTGAATGATCTTACGATAGATAATTCAGCAGGAGTAACGTTATCTGGTAATCTTACTGTCGTTGACTCCCTTAAACTGTTAACCGGTGTCTTAAGTATTTCATCGCAGACATTAATGCTCAATAACGTGGCATTGTTAACCAGTGGTAGTTTTACAAGCGGGGCTACCGGTACGGTAAATTATAATAAAGCATCAAACGGTCAAGTTGTATTGGTAGCAGACTACGGTAATCTGATCTTGAGTAATTTTAATAAAGTATTTCCATCAAGCGGAACAGTTCGTATTGCCGGAACATTTACGAAAGGTCTTGCTAATCCAACGTCGCATACCGTTACCGGGAGTACGTTCGAATTTAATGGTGCATCTCAAGCAATTCCAAAGTTTACATTTGAAAATCTTATTTTCAGTGGTAGCGGAACGAAAACCGTTGACTCTTCAATCATCGTTAATGGTAATTTAACATTCTCCGCCGGTACGGTAGATCTTAGCACCTCCAGTGTTATTCTGTATGCAAATGGTAATGTTGTCAACAATGCAGCAACTTCCGGTAGCGGTAAAGTATCGTTAGCAGGTGGATCGACAATGCACGTACTTTCTGGCGTTGGATTCTATAATAATTTAGAAATTAACGATGCGTTGGGTGCTTCCACATCATCCGATATCACAGTGAATGGGACATTATTTTTAACGAACGGTGTTTTTGGAATGGGATCGAATACAATGGTGATAGGGAGTTCCGGAACCACTGTTCAAAGTTTAGGGTATGTGAATGGAAAGATGCGGAAAACCATACCGGTGAGTGCTGTGCCGCAAACAATATCATTTGAAATAGGAGATGCTGTCGCTTACGCACCTGTTGCGTTAACATTTAACAACGTATCAGTGAGTGGAACCTTGAATGTTTCAACAACCGGCATAGATCACCCGAATATTAAATATTCTGGTCTTGATAAATTCAAGGATGTGAATCGTTATTGGACATTGACGAATAACGGTATTGTTTTTACAAATTATGATATTACGCTTAATTTTGTTGCAGGAGACCTGGATGCCAGTGCAAATACTAATGCATTTTTTGCAAAACGATATAATACAGCATGGTTTGCGGCAACAACAGTGCTTCGAAATTCTTCTTGGATAAAAAATCTAAGCAATACAGACTTTGGTGAATTTGCGACAGGCGAAATCTCCTCCGTTATTTATTGGACAAAGGGAGCTGGAACGAACAACTGGGCCGATAATAATAATTGGAGCACGAATAGTCCGCCGACAATTTTCAATGATGTGATCTTTGACATCAATGATTCCATTGCCGTTAACATTGATGGCACAACAAAAAATCTGACGATTCAAAATGACACTTTACGGTTAACAATACTCTCTGGCAATACATTAACAATTGCTGATACCTTAACACAGTATAATGGAACAGTAAGTACGCTTGGAGCATTTCCGACAGTGAGCAAAGCGCTCTTTTATGGCGGAACATTTGGATATGATGCTCTCAGTGGCGGTCAGACCGTTTCTTCGCAGACATATAATAATTTAAGAATCAGTGGCGGTGGTACCAAAACGGCCGACGGATCGTTTACCGTGAATAATATTCTATCAATAGGATCGAATGCAACATTTGCAGATGCCGGATATATTGTAACGGTAAAGGATAGTGTCATCAATAACGGAGCACATACCGGCACAGGAAAAATTTTATTGAATGGCACCGCTGTTCAATACGTTTATGGAACCGGCACTTTTGCGAATACCGAGCTGAATAATTCCAACGGTGCAAATTTCCGGGGAAGTTTAAGCACCTCCACAATTGCAGTAACTACTGGAATAATAAATACAGGGACAGATTCTCTCACCATTACCAATACTCGGACTGGTAATGGAATGATTATTGGCAAAGTTCGAAGACTCCATTCATTCTTACCGAATGTATCATATGAGTTTGAATCTCCGAATACAACACTGAATTTCTCTAGTGGCTCGTTACCGACGTCCATTACAGTGAAGACTATTCTCGACAGTAGTTCTGTGACGAATACGTATATGAATCCGATTAATCGGTATTACGAAATGTCACAAGTTGGCGGTACAGGATATCAATACAAACTTCGGTTGCATTACGAAGATTCCGAACTCGGTAGCGCAAATTCAGAATCTACTCCGCCATTACGGTTGTGGAAGAACGATTCGTTGAATGTTTGGACGAGAATGGGAGTTAATTCTAATGACAATGTGAATAATTGGGTCCAATGGGATTCAGTTACTTCAGTCGGCAGATTTTCAATATCTAGCCGGACGATTACGAATGTCACTATGGCGCTTTCTGCCAATGTAACGTACCCTGCACCGCAGGATACGGCAGAATATACAATTTCATATTCTAATTCAGGCGACGGGAATGCCACAAATTTTATTATTGTTGCACCCATCCCTTTAAATACATCATATGTTCCGGCGAGTGTCATCATCAACGGTACTCCGACATCCGATGCGGTACTCGGGATACCGATAAATCCTACGTCAATTAATATCAATTTGAGTACATTAGTAGGCGGAGCATCGGGTACCATTGTCTATAAAGTTATTATTAATTAATCAAAATACAGGAGTTTACATGAAAAAAGGAATATTGTTGATCACGTTAATATTTGCTGGCATGGTGATGGTGACTGCACAGCAAAAACAACCAAGTGTTACGATAGCTTTTCCTAATCATATGGTTGAATTTTTTGCTCAACCGGCAAATGCAAATTCTAAAACACTTCCGCTTATTCAGGCAAAGACTAAAGCAAATGAGTCGTTTGGATTGAGTTTCCAAGGAGTTGATGGGAATTCATCTGTTATTGAATTACTTGATTCAACTGGAAAAATGGTAAAAGCAATATCCGTGAATGAATTGTTGGGGAAAACATCTAATAAGGGAGTGAAACTCCTTTCATCCACAGTTGCCGGTTCGTTCAATCGTTCTGAAAATGAGTATGAAATAGCTTCTCCACAGGGGAAATATTCTGTTGTTGTAACTTCGTTAGCAACATCAGGAAGATCAACAAAAGAAGCACCGGCAAAAATGCTGATAAGAATTGTTCTGAAAAATCAACCCAAGACAATTTCATCCACTCGAGTGATATTGCCGTTTGACGGAATAGCAGAAACCAAAGTGAATGGATTTATTCTTTCTGGAAAAAAATCGACACAGCCGATGTTTGCCTCCGTTTTCCCGAAGGCAGAAAAGTTAACTGTTGAGAAAAAAAATATTGTTGTTACAACTAAGGTGTTAAAAACGGACTATGAAACAATTGCTTTATTACTCTCATTTGATTGCACAAATACAAAAGAAGAGGCTGCTGCAGCTTTATTAGCACTCGATCAAAAAAGTGAAATAAATATTTCCATTGTGAGTGTTTCAAATGCAACAACAGCCAAACCTACGGATACCGTTTCCTATCAAATAATTTGCACAAACATTGGTACAGGAGGTGCAAAGGACATTGTCATTTCAAATCCGGTGTCTGCCGGAACGCAATATCTGGAAGGAAGTGCGGTTGGTAATGATACGCAAATAACATTCGACCGAGCTTCAACTGTTGCACCGGGTCAGGGTGAAGTGAAAACAATTAATTGGAAAATGACGAAAGTCTTAAATGTAGGCGAAGAAAAAATTGTAAGTTTTAAGGTTATTGTTCAATAATTGATATACGCTAGAAAAATTAAAAATGGTGTTCATATGAAACAGATAAATAAAATATTGACAGGGTTCATGCTGACAGCATCATTGATGTTGGTGAACAATGTGGCATTTGCCGTAGGCACTCCGGCAGGAACGGTAATTCAAACTCGTTCCACAGTAGTGTATACAACATCCTCAGGATTGGTGAGTGATACTGTCTACTCAAATATTGTCAGCATCACAGTAGCGCACGTCGCTGCGGTGAATATGAATCCGTTGACAAATGCATCAACCACCACATCGGATAGTGTATTCGTATCGTATCCTGTCACGATAACAAACTCCGGTAACGGTTCGGATCAATTTACTCTTACGAGTACTTCTTCACGAGGGTGGAGTCGATCACTATTCTATGATACAAACGGGAATGGTGTTTTGGATACCGATGAAATTACGGAAGGAGGGATTACGCAGACATCCACATTTGCTGCTGATGCAACCTACAAGATTATGTTAAGAGTTTTTGTTCCGCGGGATGCTTCATTGAATGGACTAAAAGATACTACCACAGTGACGGCAACATCCGTTTTTAATACAACGAAATCCATTTCAGCAAAAATGATTACCACGGTGAATACGGTAAATCTTTCGGGAATTGGGACTGGTCTTAGTGTACTTCCGTCAAATCCAATGCCTGGTGATACGGTTACCTATTCTTTGACATTGACAAATACTGGTAGCGTATCTGCAACGAATGTATTCCTTACAGATCTCATCAATACATCGCAATTTAGTTTTGTATCGGCAACAACTGACCAAGGAACATTCAGCGCTGCAAGCGTTCCTGCAACATGGACAGTTGGAACAATACTTTCCGGTGGAAGTGTATCAGTGACTATCCGACTTAAAATACTTCCATCGTTATCGTTTGGTACTGTTTTGAACAATACTATTGTCGCAACGTACACAGTCGGCGGAAATACAACGATGGTAAGCAGTAACAATCCATCCGCCGCAATTGGTGCAGTACGAGGAGTTGAGATAACTCCGACAACTTTATCAATTGCTGCTGAACGGGAAGATACCATTGTCTATGGAATGCGGATAAAAAATACCGGAAATACAAGCGATGTACTGGAACTATCCTACACTTCAACAAAATCGTTAGTGTGGAGGTTATATTTGGACAGCAGTCCGTTTGGAGCATACAATTCTGGAGATGCTCTATTGACAAATACCAATGTAACCCCGAATAGCGTTGACGTTAATACGGTAACTTCTTCGGATACAGTGCGAGTTCTGGCATTGGGTGTTGTGCCAACTTCCGTAACTGATCAAGATCAAGACGTTACGACCTTTACGGTATCATCTGCTGATCAAACAAAATCTCAAGATGCAATCGCTACAACTACTTTTAATGTACCGGTACTTTCATTAGTAAGAAATGTTACACCTGCTGGTGAAGTCCCTCCCGGTGAAGAAATGGTATTTGCTATCACGTATCAAAATATTGGGCATGGAAAAGCCTACGGTGTAAAATTCACCGAAAATGAACCGGACAGCATGACCTATGTTTCTAATTCCGTAACCATTGACGGCGTTGCTAAAACAGACAGCGAAGATGGTGATGGAGTAACGGTTACCACAGTATCAGGAAGAAAAGTAATTACATTTACGTTGGGAACATTAAATACCGGTACATCGGCGGCAGTGATACGATTTCGAGCATTGATCAATTAATGTAACCGTACTATGACTCACAGGAATATTTTGTTAAAAAATTAACGAGCATATGAAAAGAAGATTCACAACATATTTGTTCATTGTCTTTCTGATTGGTTCGTTTGCAGAACTCTTTGCTGCGGGCACACCCGCCGGAACGGTCATTCGAAGTCGTTCGCAAGTGACGTTCTCATCCAAAAGTGGATCTCAAATTGATACTGTATATTCTGCCTATGTCAGTTTTACTGTTGCGCAAAAGGGAGCGTTTAACGTCACTCCATTGACAAATTCTATAACAACTCAGAGCGACAGTACATTCGCAGACTATGCGGCAGTGTTGATCAATTCTGGTAATGGTAATGATCGGGCAAAGATTTCTGCCGTGTCATCGAAAGGATGGGTGATTCAACTATATAGCGACGGTAACGGAGATGGAATTCTACAAACGAATGAAGTTAATTCAGGATTGATTTCACTCTCTTCATCACTTGCAGCAGATGTTTCCTATCCGATTATAGTTCGTGTCGCGGTTCCGCGAGATGAGACATTGAATGGAACAAAAGATACAACATCGGTAACGGTAAAATCGAATTTTGATTCGACAAAATTAATCACCGGAAAATATATCACCACTGTCCGAACGACCGGATTAAATGCGCTGAATCCTGGATTAACTGTGAATAATCCTACACCGTCTGTCGGACAACAAATTACTTATTCATTTGTGTTGACGAACAATGGTGGAGTTCCGGTGAACTCGTTATCGATCAGTGACAAAATTCCAAGCGGTTTATCCGTTGTTTCAGGTAAAACTACACAGGGAACATTCATCAATAATACAAATCCCATTACTTGGAATATTGGAACTCTCTCTCCGTCACAGTCGATAACCGTTTCCGTTACGATGCAGTTAAATTCCGGATTGACCAATGGTATGGTGATTCCTAATCAGTTTGGTATTCAGTATTCAACTGGATCTAATACATACACAATTGCGTCGAACATAGTTTTGGTGACTGTGAGCGGAAAATTTGAATATGGAATTGAAATAACGCCGATGTTTACATCACTCACAAAAGAGGCATCCGATACCGCTTGGCATGGAGTGAAAATTAAAAACACCGGGTCATTGAAGGATCTCTTTGAACTTAATGTGACATCGTCTCAAAATCTTGCATGGAAATTATATCGTGACAGAAACAACAATGGGATTTGGGATTCTTCCGATCCAGTGTTAACAAATACAAATGATTCTGCTGATGTGGATATTGATACATTGGTTGCTGGAGACAGCGTTAGAGTATTTGCTCAAGCAATTGTTCCAAGATTTGAATCCGATTTATTGCAAGACACACTTCATTGGCATGCTGTTTCAGCAGGGGATCACTCAAAGTTTGATACGAAACACGTAGTTACCATAATGAAAGTTCCAATGGTAAGAATTGAAAAAAGTGTTTTTCCCGTTGGAGACCAGCCGGCAGGGTCAATTATCGGTTACACCATTAAATATTTTAATGACGGAAGTGTCGGTGTAAAAGACTTTTCTGTTATTGATACTGCGCCAATTCAGACAAATTATGTGATCAATAGCGTAAAAGTAAATGGTGTCTCTGTTTCGGATAATGAAGGTGGTGTTTCAATAACAAAAGATGAAAGTAATGGCACTGTCATAACTGTTTCGATTGGTGCATTGGCGGCGAATACAAATGGTTCCGTAGAATTTAAAGTGAAAATTAAATAATAACGCTGTAAGTTATGTCGGCAAAACAATATTCCATATCGTTGAAAAATCGCATTATAACAGTTTTTACATTCCTGTTTGGATTGTGCATGTTTGTATATTCACAGACTGCTCCGAATACTGTGATTTCGAACCAGGCAAACGCGAAATTCCAATTCAAATCGTTTCCGATCGATTCCATTAAATCGAACAATGTGCAATTCAGTGTTCTTGAATCTCCTAACTTTGAAATGAGCTTCAGTAATCCTGATAGTTTTGTTTTTAATCGGGAAACGTTGATTGTAAAAATCACGTACAAAAACATCGGTAATAAAACAGCCGATACGGCGATTGTTGAAGGAATGTTACCTCCGGCGGGATTGAGGTTTGTCCCTGGATCGACTGGCGGTGTCATTTCCGGAAGTACCGTTACGTGGAAAGTATTCAATGTTCTCGCCGGCAAGTCCGACTCCGTTAAAGTGAAAGTAGTAGTAGACAGCACGCTCGTTGTCAATACACAGTTGAATATCCAGGCTGATCTTAGTTGGCAGAATACGAGTATTAATTCATCGAAGATGTTTATTGTCAGCAGTTTCCCTCGTTTGGATCTTTCATTAACCCCCGAAACAAATATTGTAGGTTCTGGTAGAACGTTGATCTATCGAATTTTGATAAAGAATACAGGAAATGTTCCGACAGCGAATACAGTACTGTATGATACAATATCGTCATTTGGAACATTCCTGAATTCATCGATCGCACCGGATAGTATTGCAGGGAACAAACGGTTGGTAAAATGGAAGCTCGGTTCTGTGCCGGCATTTTCTACAAAAGAATTGACCATTGGTGTATTAATCGAACCAAATCTGATAGAAGAACAAATAACAAATGCAGCATTCATTACTGCTTCCAACTTCTCTCAGGGTGATAATGCTTTCACATCAAGTATGATAGTACCGGTAATTCCAAAAACAATTGCAATTACCCCTGAACCTGATTTTATCTTTGGGAAATTGAATGGAGACAGTTCAAAAATATCAGTTGTCTTAAAGGATTCGTTAGGTCAAGAACTTCCGGATGGTGTTCCGGTGCAGTTTTCTTCGACACTTGGCACATTCTCAAATAATAGTACGTCTTTTTCAACAACCATCATGGATGGCAAGGCTATCGCGATTCTTCGTTCTATCAACGTTGATAATAATATTTTACGATCAAAAATAACGGTGATTGGCGGGCATCCTGCGGCTAAAACAATTCAAGACACCACGAATGTGTTTTTTTATCCCGGAGCTGTTACAGGTGGTGTTGTTAGCGGAATCAGCAGATTGCCATATAAGGGGGCTATTGCACGAGTATTCAATGCATCTCAAGTAATTGTTGGTACCGATACTACAAAAGAAGATGGAAAGTTCTTTATTGCTCTTAGAAAAGATGTAGAGAAATATAAGCTGGAAATATTAGTCATTGATAAATTCGGCGATTCTATCAAAACAACTACGGATATTGATCCAACCAAATTCCCGCTGCCTCCCATTATTATTCCTAATATTATTTCGGGAAGAATTGAATATAGTATTACCGGTAATCCCGTACCGGCGGAAAATGTAACGGTGGTATTGGATTCCATTGGACCCGCACAATTAATACGGACGAATCGTTCTTCCAGTGCACGGAAAATTAAAAACCCTGACGCTTTAATACGCGTTCAGGAACAACGAACAGATGCACAAGGTAGGTTTAAATTTGAAAATTTGCGTCCGGCAAAATACGTCATTTCCATTGACAGTGCTGAATTTCCAAACTTTACCGGTTTTTCATTCCTCTCCGATACAGGATCTGGAACATTTACAATTAATCTCAATTTGCAGATAACATTAGACTCCAATGTGGTTCTCTTGTCAACTGCTCCTTCTGTTGCAAATGCGGGAGATACAGTGAATGTTGGAATGAGCATCATAAACAGCGGTACGGCTGAGCATCATGCAGTTACGGTTAGTGATACACTTTCACCATTTGCAAAATTTGTATCTGCAACCAAGGGAAATTTTTCATCTGTGTCGTACGATTCAATAACTCGGATAGTATTATGGCAGCGCGATACACTAAAAACTCTTGATAATGACACAATGAACTTACGTGTGGTCATTTCAAAAAATATTCCGGACAGTACAAAAGTATCCAATCATATATGGTTTAAGTCACATATCCGGGCAACGGGTTCCTTAAACAGTACAATAATTCGTTCAAAAGGATTGGTGCAATTCTTTAACAGATTTGTTGTCTCTAATGATACAATCGTAGCAGGCGACAGTATTCAACATGTGTTTAAGATCAAAAATGTAGGTACGGATAGTCTGCGTGGATTAAAGATTATAGATACATTGTTTTCAGCCGGTTTAAGCGGAATTTCTCTGGCAAAAGCTGCACATGATTCTATACGTATTGTTGACAGTATTTCCATCATCTATATTAAAGCAATTGCTCCGGAGAAGGAAGATTCTGTTTCTCTTAAACTACTTACTGATTTTGGATTGCGGAAAGATGCAAAAATTTTATCGCATGCATATTTACTGCAGGGTGATTCTATTGTTGCTCGAAGAGACACGTTGTTGGCAGTAAAGGAAAACCAAAATCTTTCTACGTTCCTGAAGATTGTAAAAACGGCAAACAAAAAAACTGCCGAAATTGGTGACGTTGTTACATATCAAGTACAAATCAGTAATACTAGTCCGCAATTTGTAAAAACGATCGGCGTCTACGATCTGTTGCCATATGCATTCCAGTATGTAAAGAATTCAGCACGATTTAACGGGAAGGCGATTGAGCCAACAATAAATCCGACAATTAACCAATTGAAATGGAATGTGCCCGATACAATACTAACGTCCAAACATGCAACATTGGTCTATCAGCTTGCTGTTGGAGCTGATGCGTTAGAAAGTGAAGGAGTCAATACGGCATATGCGAGTGCCCTTGCCGGTCTCGGAACATTGCTTGTCTCAGATAAATCACAATGGCAGGTTACTGTACGGCCTGGTGTGTTTACGGAAAAAGGTTTAATCATTGGGAAAGTATTTTATGATGATAATAGAAATACATTTCAAGATGGGGGAGAAAATGGTGAGAAGGGGATTGAAATATGGATGGAGGACGGAACCAGAATCATCACTGGAGATGATGGAAAATTCTCATTACCAGAGGTGAAACCCGGACAACATGTTATGCGTGTGAATGAAGTTACACTTCCGAAAAAAACAGAATTGCTTATTGGTAATAATTCTTTTGCCAAAGATCCCACATCAAGATTCGTGAGAGTTACCGAAGGAGGAATTGCCAAAGCAAACTTCTATCTGAAACGAAATGTGGCAGATTCTCTTGTCCAAACCTTATCAAAAGTCAATAAGCTCATCGCCGTTCGGCAATTGAAACCGAAGTATTTGTATGAAGATACGTTGCGAAAACTGAAAGTTGATACTGTTCAAATGTATGTCTCCTTTACGTATTCGGGAAATAAGCCGGTCGCATCGATTGAGATTATTGATCAACTATCCGATCGGCTACATATTGTCCCCAATAGTTTTACATATAATGGCAGGACAATTAATCCAATGGTTGGTGATAATATCATCAATTTCAAACTTGGACGAGCGAGAGATGTTTTCAGTGGAGTGGTTAGTTATAAGGTAGTTGCAACGGATCTCTCTCATACTGGAATGCTTCTCCCGTCGACATCAATGATAAAAGTAACATCGATGGATAGTATTGTTGTTGAGAGTAATAAGATCTATGTCGAAAACGTTATCCGCGATACTACCAAGAATAGAATTGAAACTTCCGAGATCATGATCAGCTCAAACAATCCAAGAATTTCGAATCATTTATCTGATTCGATTTCGATTACAGCAGGCGACGCAGTGTTTTTCAAGACATCATTGTATATCGATCCGAAGAAAAAAATTAAAACGGTAAAACTATTGGATTCTCTCGAATCTGCCTTTATAATTAATGAGCGTTCCTTCACTGTTAACGGTGTTCCATTATCATCGAAGAATCTTTCGGTTAAAGTCCGATCGTCTTCGCTCTCTATGAATACAAGAGAAATTCCGGATGATTTGGAATTTATTCGAGTTGCATCGGTTAATCTTACCGATCTGCTTCGTTCAGGGAAGAACGAAATAACCTATTCTGCTACGTTACAACGTGCAAATAGGGATACAATGTTTCGAAAATATTCGTATGCCATTATTACCAATCAGTTTAATGAAGAAAATATAGTGCGAACGAATGATGCGAAGATCTTTGTGAGAGCTGGTGTAATGTCCCAGTCGCTTCCGTTAGAAACAACTTATGTGAATATTCCTCGCTCTTCATTAAAAGTTGAAGAAAAGATCGCTGAAGCAGTAAAACTTATTGAATCTCTCAAACAAATATCCACAAAAGCAGTTGTGATGGAAGGGATTACGTTTGAATTAGCAAAAGCAACGCTAACGACGGAATCTAAAGTTGTGTTGGATAACATTGCCAGGATTTTGTTAAGCAATAACGAAATTAATATGCAAATCAATGGTTATACCGACAATACCGGGAATGCTGCATCAAATCGTAAAATGTCACTGAACCGTGCAAAAGAAGTGACTGCATATTTAGTCAGTCAAGGTGTTGATTCGAAAAGACTATTACCGCAGGGATTCGGTCCGACGAATCCTATTGCATCGAACAAAACAGAGGAAGGTCGAGCGAAAAATCGGCGTGTTGAGTTTGCACGGGTGAAATAAATATCCTGCGAACACTATTCAAGATTTATTATTACACTTCAGTGTGAAATAAAAGAGGGCTGCAATTGCAGCCCTCTTTGTTATTAAAAAACGAGTATTGATTAATTTGGGAATGCGACAGTATCCGCAAGAGCTTTGTAAAGATCTTTCAATTCCGTGATTGTTATTTTTGTTGGTTTCATTACTGCACCCAATTGTCCAAATTTAATTTTATGTTGTGCTTCATTTGGTTTTGTCCGGACAAATTTACCGGCAGTCATTCCGGGAGTTGCATCAAGATTTGATATCATGGTTCCATTTGTTCCGTGGCATGTTGCACAGTTTGTGTTGTAAAATGTTTTTCCGCTTGCTGCATTTCCATCTTTTCCAATAGCACTGTACGTTGCTTTTCCGGTAGGATAAGTGCCCGTATATGTTGCATCATATAATTGCGTTACATCATTAGCACCTTCTTTTAAGTATTTTACAAGATCCCAAATCTGAGCATCGGTCAATAACGTTCCATAATTGGGCATTTGATCACCAATGGTCGGGCTTGTAAGAGAATATCCGGTTACAGCAGCAGAATCTGAAAGTTTTCTTCTACCTGTGCTGCTTTTAAGTGCATCAAATAATTGCTGTGCTGTTTTTGACTGTGATGGGATCAGTGAACCTGCAATATTTGGTCTTCCGGCAGCAGTTGCCGTACTTGCCTTTGGACCTCGATTAATATAAGATCCGGTATTACCTAATCGATCCCAAGCGTGACATTGTTTGCAGCGATAGAAGTCGGCATATTTGTTCAAATGACTAATTTTTGCTGCATCGGAAAGATCGTATCCGGATTCTGTTGCCCAAAATTTATCGTAGAGTATCCCGCCTTTTACGGCATCTGCTTTATCATATGCTGATACTACCGGTGTAGTGGCTTCATCTTCTTTGCAAGATGTTAAACCAAGCACAGCTATTACAAAAAGTGCAATTACATGTTTCATAGATACTCCTGTGTTGTGAAAAATATTTCTCGTGATTTACATATGAGAATTCAACAATTATCATACCAGAGATATAGGTCTATTATTGTTGAAAAATTGAATCAATATTTTTTCTAATCCGACAAATTTGTTTGATTTGTATTAAATATGAGAAAAATTAAGATAGATTACTCCGATTTAATTTTTGTGATGGGATAATAGTAAAAAAATATTTGAGCATTTTATTTTAAAATTAAGAACACGTTAGAAATAGTTCAATTTCAAATTTTATTTGTTCTGAGCTATTGAATACACAAAAATCGTATTCAACATACTTATAAACTATTTTTCAAAGAAAGATTAGTCAACCCAATACGTAAGATTATGCGCATCAAAAATTGGTGTTTGAATTTTGGGTACGGTTTACTATATTTGTATGGCAAAATTGAAATTACCTAACATTTTGTTGAGGGAAAGTCATTTTTAGAGAAATATGTGAGTTTGGATTCCTATCAATAATATAAGGACGCTTAGCTCAGTTGGTTTAGAGCGCTTCCCTGACACGGAAGAGGTCATAAGTTCGAATCTTATAGCGTCCACACCATATTCTTCCGCAATATTCTCCATAACCTCAAAAGTTGTAATTTCTGCATCGGTCATATCAACGATATCCAACGGCGATATTTCGTACATATTAGAAAAAATCTATTTTTTATAGAGCCATTACTCTAAAGGAAAATAGTAGGGAAGTATAGTATGTTTTATTCAAAAACAAAATTGTTGGTTTAGAGCGTCCCGATGTCACGTTTCACGTGACATCGGGACGCTCACATGTTCGAATCTTATAGCATTCACAATAATTTTTTCCAAATCCTCCAATCTGTTACATCAATAATAATCTTCACAAGAAATTCTTTTTGATAGACACTAGCAGGTTATACTTTCTCGGGAAAATCGGATAAACATATCTGTTAAATTCTATTCCTCCCTAAGTTTCTCCTTGCTCACGCCCCAATCCTTGGTTACATTTTTGCACTAAACTAATTTTAGAGGAACATTATGAAATTGCGAGTGATTCGAGTTGTACTATTTTCTTTCCTATGGAGCATCATTCTATTCGCAGGTGGCAAAGAGCTAACATTAGATGACATTTTTGGATCATCAAAATTTTCTACCAAATCTATCAAAGGCTTGCAGTGGTTGAAAGACGGAAAATCATACACCTATCTCGATACTGATACAGCATCAAAATCGAGCGGTGTGTATCAATGCATTATTAAGAACAATTCAAAAAAGTTGATCGTTACCGGCGCGATGATGAAATTGAATGAGCAAGATCCTTCTTTCCGTTTCAGTTCCTACCAGTGGTCACCGGATGAAAAACAGATTCTCTTTGTTTCAGCTCCGCCGGAGAAACAATATCTATCTCGTTTGACACCGGCGGGGAATCTTTTCCTTTATGATGTTACTTCAAAGAAATTTAATCGTGTTACGAATGTTTCCGTTCCTCAATACAATCAAAAATTTTCTCCAGACGGAAAGAAGATCGGTTATGTACGAGAGAATAATATTTATCTTTATGATATTCAATCGGCAAAGGAATTTCAATTGACAATGGATGGAACGGAACATATCATCAATGGAAAATTTGATTGGGTATACGAAGAAGAATTTGGAATTTCAGATGGTTGGAGATGGTCACCTGATGGTTCTAAGATTGCGTATTGGCAGTTAGACGAAAACCGCGTGCCGGAATATACAATGACGGAGTGGGATTCTACGCATTTAAATCTTGTGAAAATGCGATATCCAAAACCGGGTGATCCTAATTCTATTGTGAAGATTGGTGTGGTAGATGTCGCCTCAGGCAAAACGGATTGGATAGATCTTGGTGTAAATGACGATATATATATCCCAAGAATACAATGGACCAACAATAATGACATCCTTTCCTTACAACGATTAAATCGTGAACAGAATACCATTGAGTTATTGTTTTATATCGTTTCAAAAAAAACAAGCAAGACAATTTTGACGGAAAAAAGCAGTACATGGTTGGATGTGCAAGATGATCTTCGATTTCTGAAGAATGGCAATTTCACATGGTCGTCAGATCGTGATGGTTTTAATCATCTATATCTTTACAAAAATGATGGATCTGTTATTAATCAAATTACAAAGGGTGAATGGGATGTAGATGCATTCTATGGTGTTGATGAAAGAAATGGTCTACTCTATTACACATCGTCCGAAAGCACTCCACTTGACCGACATATATATTCTATAAAGCTTGATGGAGATAAAAAGAAACAAATATCAAGCTTACCTGGAACGAATTCAGCAAATTTTTCGCCTACATTTGAACAGTATATAGGTTACTACAATAACGTTTCAATGCCAATGAAAATCAAAATGATGAAGAATGATGGGAAGGAATTATTCTCGATTGAAGAGAACGAAATGCCCATGCTAAAAGAATATTCTTTGGCGAATATAACGTATTTCACCATTACAACTTCAGACAGTGTTTTGTTATACGCTAGTTTACTTAAACCTTCGAATTTTGATTCTACTAAAAAGTATCCCGTACTCTTTTTCACATATGGGGGACCCGGATCACAAGTTGTAAGAAATTCATGGGGAGGAAGTAACTATTTGTGGTATTCAATGCTAGCTGACAAAGGGTATCTTGTCTTTATGGTTGACAACCGCGGAACAGGTGCAAGAGGTGCTGCATTCAAAAAAATCACTTATAAAAATCTTGGGAAATGGGAAGTGAATGACCAGATAGAAGGCGCAAAATATCTTGCCGGACTTCCGTTTGTTGATAAGGAGAGGATCGGCATCTGGGGATGGAGTTACGGAGGATATATGGCGAGTCTCACCATTTTGAATGGTGCTGATTATTTCAAAACGGCCATTGCAGTTGCTCCTGTCACGCATTGGAAATTCTATGACAATATCTATACAGAGCGTTTTATGGGAACGCCGCAAAATAATCCCGAAGGGTATAAAGAAAGTGCACCAATTGAACAGGCAAAAAAATTAAAAGGAAAATTTTTATTAGTCCATGGAACGAGCGATGACAATGTTCATTTTCAAAACGCTGTTACGCTCGTTTCGGCATTACAGCAGGCAAACAAGCAATTTGAAACGATGTATTACCCAAATAAAAACCATGGAATCGGTGGGGGAATGACTCGTATTCATCTTTATACGTTATTAACAAGGTTTTTAATGGAGAATTTGTAGTCATTTCATTGCATTTTGCACTGTTTTTTGCTAAATTAAGAGGGCAAAATTTACGATAGTTGAGATCGGAGATTGCAAGTTTCTCCGATTTTTTTTTGATGTACATTCAATGAATCCGATTAAAATTACATTTCCTGATGGTGCTGCGAAAGAATTTCCTGTGGGAATCACCGGCATGCAAATTACCGAAAGCATCAGCAATTCGCTTGCGCGAAAAGCATTGGCAATCTCCGTTAATGATGAAGTGTGGGACATGAATCGTCCGATACGTAACGATGCTGCAATTAAAATCCTTACGTGGGATAATGACGAAGGGAAATCAACCTACTGGCATAGTTCTGCTCATATTATGGCAGAAGCGATTGAATCAGTTTTTCCAGGTACGAAATTCGGAATCGGTCCTTCAATTGAAAATGGTTTTTATTATGATATTGATATGGGAGATCATTCTCTCACATCAGAAGATCTAAAAAAGTTAGAAGCGAAGATGTACGAGTTTTCAAAACGGGATGTTCCTTTTGAGCGAAAAGAAGTTACATGGGAAGAAGCGTTTGCGTACTTCACAAAAAAAAATGATCCATACAAATTGGAGTTGCTCGAAGAATTTAAAGGTCAAAAGATCAGTATGTACCACCAAGGTGACTTTACTGATTTGTGTTATGGTCCACATGTTCCGTCGACCGGTAAGATTAAATTTATAAAATTGCTCAGTATCGCCGGCGCATATTGGCGCGGAAGTGAAAAGAATAAAATGCTTCAACGCATTTATGGTATTACTTTCCCGACAAAACAAGAACTTGATGACCATTTATTCCGGTTGGAAGAAGCGAAACGCCGTGATCATCGAAAACTTGGCGTTGAATTAGAATTGTTTATGATTTCCCCGAAAGTCGGTTCCGGTTTGCCGATCTGGCTGCCAAAAGGTACGATCATTCGAGAGAATCTGGAAAAATTTTTACGCAACGAGCAGCGGAAACGCGGATATCAGTCAGTGATCACCCCGCATATTGGAAATTTAGAATTATATAAAACATCCGGACATTATCCATATTATAAAGATTCACAATTTGCCCCGATCACGATGGAAAACGGCGAGCAGTTTTTGTTGAAACCAATGAACTGTCCGCATCACCATCAGATCTATTCTTCCAAACCACGTTCATACCGCGATCTTCCTGTGCGGTTAGCGGAATTTGGTACAGTCTATCGATATGAGCAGTCCGGTGAGATGAATGGATTGACGCGTGTTCGCGGCTTTACCCAGGATGACGCACATATCTATTGTACACACGATCAGTTAAAACAAGAGATTAAAAATACCGTTGAGTTAACGCAGTTGGTCTTTTCAACATTTGGAATGGAAGTAACAACACGTTTATCCTACCGTGATGAAAAAAATGTCGAGAAATACGGCGGTGATACAAAGTATTGGGAACAAGCGCAGCGGGAGATTAAAGAAGTTGCTGATGAAATGGGATTGAAATATTTCATTGGTATCGGTGAAGCATCGTTTTACGGTCCGAAGATCGATTTTATGGTTAAAGATGCTATCGGTCGCACATGGCAATTGGGAACAGTTCAGGTGGATTATGTTATGCCGGAACGATTCCAGTTGGAATATGCTGGTACCGACGGTCAAAAACATCGTCCGGTTATCATTCATCGCGCCCCGTTTGGCTCTATGGAACGTTTCGTTGGATTATTGATTGAACATTACGCTGGAGATTTTCCGTTATGGCTGGCACCGGTGCAAGCCGTTGTTCTTCCTATTACCGATGCACAGATGGAATATGCAGAACAGGTTGTTTCCATGTTGAATAATGCGGGATTACGGGTTGAAATTGATTCACGAAATGAAAAGATTGGTTATAAGATTCGTGATCATGAAATGAAAAAAGTGCCGTATATGTTGGTGGTTGGTGAAAAGGAAAAATCGGTAAATGCTGTTTCCGTCCGCCAGCATAAACAAGGTGATTTGGGTGTGATGGCCGTAAACGATGTAATTCAGAAATTATTGCAAGAAAAGTAGTATATTCTAACACTGTTTATCAACAATAGGAGAAATTCTTATTAAAGAAAAGCGACCTCGTATCAATGAAGAAATTCGCGGAGATGTTATCCGTGTAATCGAAGATGGCGGCGGACAAGTTGGCGTAATGTCTCCGAAAGAAGCACTTGCCATTGCCATACAAAGGGGAAAAGATCTTATTGAAGTTGTTCCGACTGCAAATCCTCCGGTTTGCAAGATCATGGATTTCGGAAAATTTAAATATGAAATCCAGAAAAAAGAAAAACTTCAAAAGAAACATCAGCATGTCTCTCAGTTGAAGGAATTACGTTTTCACCCGAATACTGATACGCATGACTTCGATTTTAAAGCGAAACATGCTATCAATTTTCTTGAAGAAGGTGATAAAGTAAAAGCGACCGTGATTTTCAAGGGACGTGAGGTTGCGTATAAAGAACAGGGTGAAGAATTATTAAATCGATTAACAGAAAAACTTGCTGCGTATTCTAAAGTCGATCAGCCAGCAAAGATGGAAGGTCGATTTATGATTATGATCTTCACACCCGATAAAACGGCAAAAGCGCGAGTTGAAAAATTAAAACAAGAACAAGAAAAAGCACAAGCACAATCATAAACTAAGGTTAACAGTATGCCTAAAATGAAATCGCACAGGGGTGCGCGGAAAACGTTCGGACTAACAGCGACAGGAAAGATCAAACGCCGTAAGATGAACCGTAGCCACATCCTGACCAGCAAAACTACAAAACGAAAGCGCAGACTTCGCAAATCGGGTTTGGTTTCAAAACCGGATACAAAGAAGATCAAAATGTTATTGTTGTAAGTTAATTCACCGTTCCATTCATTAAATATCAAGGAGAAGAGCAACTATGCCTCGTTCGCAGAATAAAGTTGCCTCCCATCGCCGTCGCAAGCGGATTTTATCGCAAGCGAGAGGTTACTGGGGTGCGAGAAGTAAACTGATCACCATAGCAAAGCATCACTTGGATAAAGGGATGCAGTATGCATACCGTGATCGTAAAGCCAAAAAACGAACATACCGTCAATTGTGGATTGCACGTATCAACGCTGCAGCCCGTTTACATGGTATCACGTACTCAAAACTCATCGCCGGATTGAACAAGAAAGAAGTCAACATTAATAGAAAAGTGTTGGCTGAACTTGCAGTACACAATCCCGAAGCATTTACAGAGATTGTAAACTTTGTTAAAGCGTAATTTAAAACTTCCCATCGCATCATGTTTATGACTGCGGTGGGGAGTTTTTTATTTTATCGATAGGTTGCATGTATGTTAGAACAAAAAATATCCGATATCCGATCTGAGATCGAAAAGCTCCTTCCAACTATTGTTTCTACAGAAACTCTGGAAAAATTCCGTATTGAATTTTTGTCTCGCAGCGGTAAAATTGCATCGCTATATGACGATCTGAAAACTGTTTCGGTCGATCAAAAACCGTTGTTTGGACAAAAGATCAATACGTTGAAAAAATTTGCCGAAGCTCAATTTGAAACCTTTAAGGTTTCCTTACAATCATCAGCTGCCAGACAAAAAAATGATATTGATATTACTCTTCCCGGCAGGGAACGAGCAAGAGGAACCCGTCATCCCATTACTCAGACCATGGAAGAAATGAAGAACATATTCGTTTCAATGGGATTTGGAATTGTGTATGGTCCGGAAATTGAAGATGACTATCATAACTTTGAAGCATTGAACTTTGCTCCAAACCACCCCGCGCGCGACATGCAGGATACGTTTTTTGTAAAGGAGGATATCGTTTTGCGTACGCATACGACTCCTGTTCAGATTCGAGTGATGAAAAATCGTCCATTGCCTTTGCGGGTGATTATGCCCGGACGCGTTTATAGAAATGAAGCGGTGAGTGCAAGAAGCAACTATTTCTTTCATCAGGTTGACGGACTGTATGTAGACAAGCATGTTACTTTTGCTGATCTGAAAGGGACGCTGGTAACATTTGCAAAGAATTTTTATGGAAGCGACATTAAATATCGGTTTCGTCCGAGCTATTTCCCATTTACAGAACCGAGCTTAGAGATGGATATTACCTGTTTCTTATGCAGTGGAAAAGGATGCCGGATTTGCAAAAATACAGGGTGGCTTGAGGTTCTTGGTGCCGGAATGGTTCATCCTAACGTTCTTCGCAATTGTGGACATGATCCCGAAAAGGTGTCCGGTTATGCTTTCGGAATGGGGGTCGACCGTATCTCACTACTGCGATATGGTATTGATGATATAAGAATATTTTTTGAAAATGATGTTCGATTTCTAAATCAGTTTTAATGAAACCCGTATGCGCATAAGTTATAATTGGTTACAACGATATATTCAATTAAATATTAGCCCTATTGATCTTGCTCAAAAACTGACAAGCATTGGATTGGAAGTAGAGTCGATAGAGTATTTGGGAAAACAGTTTGATGGATTTGTTATTGGAGAAGTGTTGGATGTCCAAAAGCATCCAAATGCTGATCGTCTAAAATTATGTAAAGTCCGGGTGGAAACTAACGGTGAATCGTTGCAAATTGTTTGTGGTGCCCCAAATGTTGCCAATGGACAGAAAGTTATCGTCGGTTGTATCGGTGCTGTTGTTCCGCATAATCAGCATGATCCTTCCGGGAAGCCATTTGAGTTGACGAAAGCAAGCATTCGGGGTGTTGAATCATCAGGAATGATCTGTTCAGAAAAGGAATTGGGATTGGGGGATGATTCCAGCGGAATTAAAGTGTTGGAACAGAATGCAAAAATTGGTTTATCCCTCGCAGAATATTTGGGATTAAATGATGTAGCATTTGAAATTGGTATTACTCCAAATCGTCCGGATTGTTTAAGTCATCTTGGTATTGCTCGAGATCTTGCGGCGGTTCTCAATAAAAAATACTCCCGGCCGAAATACAAACTTCAGGAGAATAAAAAAGCGTCCGTTTCCAAATTAGCAAAACTTGTTGTCGAAAACTCTGTTGATTGCCCTCGTTACATCGCTCGAATTATTCAAAACGTAAAAGTACAGGAATCTCCGGCTTGGGTAAAACAGTTATTAACAGCCGCAGGTCTCCGTCCCATCAATAATGTTGTTGATGTAACAAACTTTGTCATGCTTGAATACGGTCAACCATTGCATGCATTTGATTATGACAATCTTGCCCGCCACACAATCCTTGTAAAAAGCGCTACAAAGGGTAAAAAATTCAATACACTAGACGGAAAAGAACATGAACTTTCGGGAAACGAATTAATGATTTGTGATGGTGAAAGACCTGTTGCAATTGGTGGAGTCATGGGGGGATTGAATTCAGAAATATCTTCTGCCACCACTACAGTGTTGCTCGAAGCAGCTTATTTTTCTCCAGTCAGTGTCCGGAAGACAGCAAAACGACTCGGTATCAGCACCGATGCCTCATACCGTTTTGAACGAGGAATCGATCCAAACATTACTGATGAGGCTTCAGCCTATGCAGCAAGTTTGATTGCGGAGTTATCTGGTGGACAGGTGGCGGGTGGAAAACTCGAAAAGTATCCCAAGAAGATTATTGCAAAGAAAATTCCGATAAGAGTTCAACACGTTAATGCAATTCTTGGAACAACACTCACATCGAAAGAAGTTAAAAAATTTCTTGAATCGATCGAGATTAGTGTCACTGCTGGAAAAGAAAAAAATACTTTTGCGTGTACCGTGCCAACATTTCGTCCGGACATTGAACAAGAGATCGATCTCATTGAAGAGATTGCCCGGCTGTATGGGTACGATAACATTGACAATAAAACTTCTGCAGAAGTAATGTTCAGTAAACCGGATCTGGTTGAACTTCAGCTAAATAACATACGCAAATGGTGTGAAGCGAATGGATTGAATGAGATTTTGACAAACAGCTTGATTGATGCTCAGACAGCTGCGGCTTTTTCAGAACATCCTGTGACTGTCAAGAATCCATTAAGTGTTGAATTAGAAACCCTGCGCCCTTCGTTGTTGTCGACTATGCTTCAAACGGTAGCGTACAATTATAACCATGGATCGTCGCGTTTGCAGTTGTTTGAAATTGGAAATGTTTTTTCTTCAGTCACGGAGAAAAAAACCTCGACGTATATTGATGGATATGAGGAAAAAAATCTTATTGGAATGTGTTTGTCCGGTGATGCGAACCCGATCTCATGGTATGAAAAGCAAAAACAAGTTGATCTTTTTGACCTGAAAGGTCTTGTTTTGTCATTGCTAAAGGCTATAGGTCTTGACAATAGTGATTTAATTTATTACAATGCACCAACTTCTTTAACTGAAATGACGATAAGCGTTGAAATCAATAACACTTATGTCGGTTTCATTGGGAAGGTAAAGTCAGAAACGTTAAAGAAATTTAAAATTGAAAAAGAAGTGTTTTTTGCGGAACTTGATCTTGGCATTATTGCGACACTCGGTTCTGTAAAAAAATATAAAGAGTTCTCTAAGTATCCTACGGTTGTTCGTGATGTGGCGTTTATCGTGCGAAAGAATATTCCTGTAGGAGAGATTGAAAAATGTATTAAAAGCTCTGGCGGCAAACTCATTACCGCTGCAACATTGTTTGATCTTTACGAGGGAAAATCGCTTGGCGAAGAAATGAAAAGCGTTGCATTTTCGTTAAGTATCAATTCGATTGAGAAGACGTTAACGGATGCGGAGATTGACGGAGTGGTAAAAACCATTGTGCAGTCTGTAACAAAAACATTTGAAGCAACTTTGCGAAGTATTTAATGGTGGAACAAAACTTAGAACAAGAATCGTCCGATAGCATGCATAGTGTGGAGAACGCTCTATCGTCGTTATGGGATAAAGCACGTGAAGCTTCTCTTCTTATATCTACGCTGCGGGAAGAAAAGCGGCAACTATTGTTGAAGATTGAAGAGATGGAAAGTGAGATGGTAAGTGCGAAAAATGAGATAATGCACTTACAGTCCCAAATCGAAAATCTTCAGTCCAATGCTGCCATCAAGAATGTTGCAATAAATCTTGAAGAAGGTGAAAAGAGATTGTTGCAGCAAAAATTGCGGAATGTTATTTCAAAATTAGATCAATACTTAACACCATAAAGGTTAGTTTTTTTCGGCTGACAGAAACTCACTTTTACTTTACGACCTATGGATAGAAAAAGCGTACGTGTAAAAATATTCGGATCCGAATATCCTCTTCGTGGAGAAAGCGAAGAGTTTACAAAGAAGGTTGCCAATCATGTGGATGCAATGATCAATAGTGTCCATGATAAGATACCCGAGCAGCCTCCGTTGACTATTTCTGTTCTTGCTGCGCTGAACATCACTGAAGATCTCTACAAAGAAAAAGAAAAGGGTTCACATCTCGTATCATCGTTAGAATATGAATTATCAAAGATTACCAATTATCTTGATACGAGCATTAACAGCATAGAATCGTAAAGAAAAAGGAGAACTAAAGAGTCTAAAATACCCGCACTGTCAGCCACGGACAACATAAATAAAGAACCTATAGTTTTATTTATAGGGAGCTTAGCTCATAAACGTAATATTACAGGCCTCAATCAAACTCACGTTTGATTTTGCAATAAACCTTCGGGTTTTCCGCCTTGAGCGGAATAGCAAACGGTGGAAGTAAGAAACGGTTTGGCGGCACCCACTGTGTATAAGAAAGAGGGTTCTTTCTACACTTGTCTGAGGTTGTTGTGCGGGTTGTTTATTTTAAATGGAGAAATCATGGATATTCAATTTTTAGTGTTCGGTGCAGTAATGACGGTTGCGGCATTCCTTGCCGGATGGTTCATAAATAATAAAATTGGGAAAAATAAAGTCTCATCATCCGAAGACCAGGCAAAAAAGATACTTGCTGATGCGGAACGGGATGCTGCTGCAATCCAAAAGGAAAAATTACTTGAGGTAAAGGATGAATGGTATAAAAAGAAACACGAGTTTGAAAACGAAGCAAACCAAAAACGAAATAAACTCCAGGCATACGAAAAACAACTGGATTCCCGTGAAGAGAATATCGACCGTAAAGTAGAACTTCTCAACAAGAAGGAAAAAGAGGTTCAAGCACAGCAAAAGAGCAATGACCAAAAAACGACAGATCTTAGTCAAAAACTGAGTGACGTAGATCGTATGATCGCTGAAGAGAACACGAGATTGGAACGCGCTTCAGGAATGTCTCGCGATGAAGCACGAAAACTATTGCTGGATAACCTTATTGATTCCGTTAAAACTGAAGCTTCACAGACATTGAAAGATATTCGTGATAAAGTAAAGGAAGAAGCGAAACGGGAAGCTCAAAAAGTAATTGTGCAGGCAATTCAACGCTCCGCTGCAGACCATGCTGTTGAAACAACTGTAAGCGTATTGCAGATTCAAGGGGATGAAATGAAGGGAAGAATCATCGGACGCGAAGGAAGAAATATTCGAGCTTTTGAAGCCGCGACGGGGGTAGATGTTATTGTAGATGACACACCGGAAGCTGTTATATTATCAGGGTTTGACGCGTTTCGTCGAGAAGTTGCACGAGTATCCTTAGAACGGTTGATTGCCGATGGAAGAATTCATCCTGCTCGTATAGAAGAAGTGGTGGAAAAAGTAAAAGCGGAATTGGAAGAAGAAGTTGTCAGGGTAGGAGAGAATACTCTTTTAGAAGTTGGTTTACCTGGTGCGCACAACGAAATAATCAAACATATTGGTAAGATGAAATATCGTACCAGTTATGGACAAAACCTTCTTCAACATAGTATTGAGGTAGCATATCTTTGCGGTGTAATGGCTGCTGAACTTGGTATTGACATAAATCTGGCAAAACGAGCAGGTCTTCTTCATGATATAGGAAAAACGGCCGATCGTAGTGTTGAAGGACCGCATGCGATCATCGGATTGGAGATGACTAGGAAGTATAATGAAAACCCGATTGTCGTGAATGCTGTCGGAGCCCACCATGACGATATTCCTATGGAACATCCCATTGCTGCTCTTGTTCAAGCTGCGGACTCGATTAGCGGTGCACGTCCCGGCGCACGGCGCGAATCTGTTGAAGGATATGCAAAACGTTTGGAGAAGCTTGAGGAGATAGCGAAATCATTCAAAGGGGTTCATGCAACCTATGCAATTCAAGCAGGACGTGAGGTTCGGGTGATTGTAGAACATGATAAAGTGGATGATGCACAAGCGGATCAACTAGCACATGATATTGCCCGTAAGATTCAACAAGAGATGGAATATCCAGGACAGATTAAAGTTGTGGTGATCAGAGAAGTGCGATCTGTTTCATTTGCTAAATAGAATTACTCTATGATCTTTATTGGAGTTACAGGCGGCATTGGAAGTGGAAAATCGACCGTTTGTTCCTTGTTCGAAAAAAAAGGAACACCCGTTTTTTATGCAGATGTTATTGCAAAAGAAATATCAGAAGGGATTGGGTTGAATGAGATTGTGAAAGAATTTGGGGAACAAGTGTTAGATTCCTCAAAGAGGCTGAATAGAAAAAAGCTTGCGGAAATAGTTTTCAAGGATCCTCAACAACTGGAAAAACTCAACGCAATTATTCATCCCAAAGTCTTCAAGTCCTTTAACCACTGGAAACAACAGAATTTCCCCAATGCTAAATTTGCGCTAGTGGAAGCGGCATTGATGTTTGAGTCAGGAATGTTTGAGTTAGTCCACTACAATCTTGCCGTTGTCACGGACGAATCAATGAGAATCCAGCGGGTTTCGGCACGCGACCATTCTTCTGAAGAAGATATAACTGTACGAATGAAGAATCAAATATCCACCGAAGAGCTATTAGAACTTTCCGATTTTCAAATTCAGAACAATGGTTCACTTTCTGATCTGACCGAGAAAGTGAATTTCTTTTTTACATTGTTTTCAACCCTCACATTACCCAAAGAAATTGCATGAACTTCAAAGAAAAAGAATCCCAACTGTTTTTCCATACATACAAACGATTACCGTTAGAAGTAGAACGAGGCGAGGGTTGTTATCTCTTTACAAAAGATGGTAAAAAATATCTGGATATGTTTTCCGGATTAGCGGTAAACGCATTAGGGTATGCCCATCCTGCAATTATTAAAGCAGTTGATGAGCAAGTTCGTAAGTACACTCATCTTTCAAATTTTTTTGTGCAAGAACCGCAGCTTCAATTAGCGGAGCGATTGCTCTCGCTCTCCGGTTTTGATAAAATATTTTTCTCAAATAGTGGAACGGAAGCGATTGAAGGAACGATCAAACTTGTACGGAAATGGAGCAAACAGAACGACAAAAAAATAATTTATGGCATGAGCAACGGATTTAGCGGACGAACAATGGGTGCCTTGTCGTTGATGGATAAAGAAAAATACCGAGATGGATATGAACCGTTTCTTCCCAATTTCGGTTCAATCGAATTTAACAGTGTGGACGATCTGAATGCAAAAGTGAATGAACAGACGGCGGCAATATTTCTAGAATTCATACAAGGTGAAGGGGGAATTGTCGGCGTTACGCAGGAATTTATCAAAGCGATAAAATCACTGCGTGAGAAATATGGATTTCTCATAGTAGCAGATGAGATACAATCTGGAATTGGGCGGACTGGGAAAATGTTCGGGTTTCAACACTTCGATATTATTCCAGATATTATTACCGTTGCAAAACCAATCGGAGGAGGGCTTCCGGTTGGAGCTATCATCGGATCAAAAAAAGTAGCCGATGTTTGGACATATGGTGTTCATGGAACCACCTTTGGCGGTAATCCTGTTTCATGCGCCGCAGGTATCGCCACAATCGATATAGTCATGAACGATTCTTTCCTTAATAATGTGAAAGTGAATGCTGAATATTTCAAATCAAAGGTGTTGAACTTAAAAACAAAATATCCGGTTATTAAGGAAGTTCGAGTGTTTGGATATATGATAGGAATTGAACTTTCCGTGGAAAGCGCCTCCTTAGTCGATGCGATATTACAAAAGGGAGTTCTTGTTAACTCAACGGCAAATACTGTAATTCGTATTCTTCCTCCGTTAATTGCAGGAAAACCGGAATTTGATATTCTGTTGTCTGTATTAGACGATGTACTTTCTGATCAGTCGCTCCAATAAACCTGTCTGACTCACTAAGACGAGATACAAGAGAAATTCCAGATCCAATTGAGTTCACATAGGTTCTTGTGTGATAGTCTATTTATAGATTTATATGATATATTTTCTCTTGACAATTCAGTAAACCCCTTATATATTTGCTTTGCCTTTAAGATATATAATTCACTAATCTTCAATAATCTACTGGAGTTACACAATGAAAAAATTCCTAGCTGTAGTATTAGCAGTTGTGATGATGTGCGGAGTAGTCCTGGCTCAAGATGCGCAAAATCTTGGCACAAAAGCAGGGGATAAATCAATGAATTTCTCGTTTGGTGGTCTTGCAACATTAACAACCGGTGCAGCAGGTCCTTCAGGTGGTCTTGGACTGTCATATTTTCTTTCTTCTGATGCAGCAGTTCGATTTGGTTTACAGGTAAGAAGCACAAGTACAACAGTGCCTGCAAATCCTGCAACAGGTCAAACAGGAACCGATGGCAGCACTTCAAATTTCACACTTGGTGTAGCAGCAGATTATTTGATGTTTATGCAAGGTGCCACATCACGTGTACGTCCGTATATGGGTGCTGGTTTTAGTTTCACAATGATATCAACAGAGAGTAAAAATGCGGTTATCGCACCAGTAGTTCAAGCAACAACAAAAGGGGCGGGTGCTAGCACAACATTAGGACTGATGGGTATCGTTGGTGCAGAATTTTATCTTTATCCAGAAGTCAGCGTGTCAGCAGAATACAATTTGACACTCTTTAGCATGACTTCTCCTGCGGACGTTGAAGTATCATCCGGAAGCACAACAGTTACAACAAAGCAGACCAGCTCAACACAAATCCTTGGATTTGGAGCACCTGGTGCTGCAAACGTTGGCGTACATATTTATTTCTAACCTGAAAAAGTTTAGTGAATAAGCAGGCGTCTCGATCATACGAGACGCCTTTTTTATTGTAGTTTTTAGTATATTCCTTTATGAAAATAGAATCGGACTTTCTTGTCATTGGCAGCGGAATCGCAGGACTTTCCTATGCATTGAAAGCTGCACAACATGGCACTGTTGCGATTGTTACCAAAAAAGAAAAAGCTGAATCCAATACGAATCTTGCGCAGGGAGGTATTGCTGCAGTTGTCTCTACCAGCGACGCTTTTGAGAACCATATTAACGATACGATGAAGGCGGGAGCATATCTTTGCCATAAGGATATTGTTGAACTTGTTGTGAAAGAGGGTCCGGAACGGATCCGAGAATTAATTGAAGTAGGAGTTCAATTTACGCAAAAAGGGAAAGAACTTGATCTCGGTAAAGAAGGTGGTCATTCCCATCATCGAATTGTTCATGCAGCAGACCTGACGGGAAAAGAAATTGAACGGGCTCTACTTGCCAAGATAGCTTCTCATCCCAACATTAAGATATTTGAAAACCACATCTCTATCGATCTTATCACTGAACATCATCTTTTTGGAACGGAAAAACAATCTCGAGATGCAATCCATTGCTGGGGGGCATATGTTTTGGACGTTGAGCAGAATTCCGTAAAGACATTTTTGGCGTCGACCACTCTTTTAGCTACAGGTGGTGCCGGACAAGTATATTTACACACAACCAATCCTTTAATTGCCACTGGAGATGGTGTTGCAATGGCATACCGCGCCGGGGCAGCTATAGCAAACATGGAGTTTATTCAGTTTCATCCAACAACGTTATATAACTCCGGATCACCTTCCTTTCTTATATCGGAAGCCGTGAGAGGTTTTGGTGCGATCCTTCGAAATACCAAAGATGAAGATTTTATGAAGAAGTACGACGCACAAGGTTCACTTGCTCCTCGTGATATTGTGGCAAGAGCAATTGATGCTGAATTAAAACGAAGCGGTGACGAGTGTGTTTATCTCGATCTAAAACACTTGAATGCAAGTGCTGTAAAAGACCATTTCCCAAACATTTACGAACGATGTCTCAAATTTGGAATAGATATTACTAAAGACTTAATCCCTGTCGTTCCAGCAGCACACTATTCGTGTGGTGGAGTAGTGGCTGATATGAATGGGGCTACATCAATATCCGGATTGTATGCGGTGGGCGAAGTAAGTATGACAGGATTACACGGAGCAAACCGTCTTGCTAGTAATTCGTTGTTAGAAGCGGTGGTATTTTCGCATAGAGCAGTTGAAATAATAAAGATGAATCCAAGAGATAAAACTTCTGTCTCTAAAAATATTCCTGATTGGGATGAGAGCGGAACAATCAATAGTGAAGAATGGATATTAGTATCGCACAATCGGAGAGAAATACAGCAATTGATGTGGGATTATGTCGGTATCGTTCGTTCTAATCATCGATTAGAACGTGCTCAACGAAGGATCAAATTGATTTTAGAGGAAGTAAAGGACTTTTACAAAAGGACAAAAGTGACCGAAGGACTTATTGAACTCCGAAATCTATCTTCGATTGCCGATCTGATTATACGTTCAGCGTTAGAACGAAAAGAAAGTCGAGGGTTACACTTTACAACAGATTATAATTTTTTAGAGGATACTCACTGGTTGAAGGATACGGTAATAAAATAAATGAAATCAAAGAACTATAAGCGTTTTAAGAATGATAAACCTCGCACAGCTTGCGGAATTTTTGGAATATTTGATCATCCCAGCGCCGCTGTTCTGACCTATTATGGCCTTCATTCTCTGCAGCATCGCGGACAGGAGGCAAGTGGAATTGTCTCTTGCGAATACAGAGAAGACAAGCATCGTCATCACTTCAATATTGTTAAGGGTATGGGATTAGTGACAGATGTGTTTAAGGACCATCAGATCCTGTCAAGCACACTAAAAGGGAAAGCGGCTATTGGACATAATCGCTATTCAACTACCGGTTCTGCAAACAATGATAAAAACATACAGCCGCTAATTGTAAATTATCGTGACGGCAATCTCGGAGTTGCTCATAATGGCAATTTGACCAATTTTCGGACTATTCGAAAGCAGCTGCAAGACGAAGGGACAATCTTTCAGACAACATCGGATACAGAAATATTTCTTCATTTAATTGCACGAAGCAGACAAAAAAAGCAAATTGACCAAATAAAGGAAGCAATTGATAAAGTAGAAGGTGCATTTTCTCTTTTGCTCATGACCGATTCAATGCTTATCGCAGCACGGGATGTGCATGGATTTCGACCGCTGGCGTTGGGTGAAAAAGATGGAAGTTATGTTGTTGCGTCAGAAACCTGCGCTTTTGATATCATCGACGCAAAATATATCCGTGATGTTGAACCGGGCGAAATTCTTATTATCGATTCCCGTGCCGATTCAAAAACACCACTGGTTTCATTGCGAATTAATAATCAGGTAGAAAAATCTCACCATTGCATTTTCGAATATATTTATTTTTCCCGTCCCGACAGCTTTATTTTTGGTGAAAGTGTCGACAAAGTACGTCGTAAACTAGGAAAATCGCTTGCTCAGGAATCACCTGTGATACCCGGTGCAGATGAAAAAACAATTGTCATCAGTGTTCCAGACTCGAGCAATACTGCGGCGTTGGGGTTTGTGACAGAATCAATCAAACAAGGGATCAATACAAAACTTGAACTTGGTCTTATTCGTAACCACTATGTTGGCCGCACATTTATTCAGCCTGAACAAGGTATGCGTGAAATGAAAGTGAAGACAAAATTCAACACAGTGAAGGGAGTATTAAAGGGGAAGAAATTGGTTGTTGTTGATGATTCTATTGTGCGTGGAACGACATCCAAACAACTTGTGAAGCTGCTGAAAGAAGCAGAACCAAAAGAGATACATTTCAGAATTACTTCGCCTCCAATTATCAACTCTTGTTATTATGGAATGGATTTTCCAAACAGGGAAGATCTCATTGCTGTAAAATGCGATGAAGATATTGAAAAGATCCGTAAAGAACTTGGCGTGGACAGTATTCACTTCCTCTCTCCAAAAAAAATGCTTGCCTCCGTTCCTACGAGTGAAAAGAAGGGGTACTGCACGGCATGTTTTGGCGGAAAATATCCTGCTCCCATCGAAAACGTGACGGATAAGAATGACCTTGAGGCATAATGCAGTGGCGTATCTCGGGATATATTATTCTGTTTGCTGTTAATGTACTGTTTGGACAGACATATATCGTAAAATTTAAACAAGCCACGAGAGATTCTGCGAACACATTTCTACTTGTTCAACAATCGCTGAACAACATAAAAACAATTGTTGCTCAACCTAATACATTTACTATACAACCCCTTTCACCCTCAATCCCCTCAAACAAGAGTTCTTTTCCGTGGCAGCAATATTCAATCATCCGGTTTTCGCAGCAACCGAGTGATGATGTCATTCGCTCTATTTCGTCAAATCCCTCCGTCGAATTTATAAACCCGAGTAATCAATATAGGACATACACTGTTCCTAATGATTCCGCATATCACTCCCAATGGAATCTTCGACAAATAGGAATTGCTTCATTATGGGAAAGCGGATTGATTAATGCATCATTACCATCAGTAACGGTTGGTGTTATCGACACTGGAATTGATGATGATCATCCGGATCTCACCAATACAATTGCATTGAATACGGGGGAAATGGGAAACGGAAAAGAAAACAATCGCATCGACGATGATGGTAATGGTTTTATTGATGATTGGAGAGGGTATGATTTTGTTGATGGAGAATCTGAGGATGTTGGGGACTGGAATGAGCGAGATAATGATCCAACTGATGAAAACGGACACGGGACAGCTGTCTCAGGGATTATTGGAGCACAATCAAACAATATAATCGGACTGACGGGAATATTCCCCGTAAAAATCCTTCCGATGCGCGCATTTGGAAAAAATGGAAATGGCAGTGATATTGACATCGCTATTGCTGTTGTATATGCAGTTGACAACGGTGCAGATGTAATCAACATGAGTTTTGGAGATGTTGTCTCCTCAACGTTGTTGCATGATGCAATTCGATATGCGTATTCTAAAAATGTGATTCTTGTCGCTTCCAGTGGAAATGATGGTAGCAGTAATCCACATTATCCATCCGATTTTAGTGAAGTTATTTCAACCGGTTCTGTCAATCCATTTAATGTTCGTTCATTCTTTTCCTCAAATAGTCCTTCGCTCGATATTATGGCGCCGGGTGAGCAGATCGTTACTACGGTTTTAGGGGGAGGGTATACCGGTCAATTTTCAGGTACGTCTGCTGCAGCTCCTCACATATCAGGTATTTCTGCATTGATGAAGAGTTTTGAGAAAAAGAAAAAGGTTACAAACGCAAGCTATGTTGAACTTTCAAATGAAGAGATACGGGGAATATTATTAAACACAGCTGACGATGCCGGTGAAAATGGTTGGGATGCATCATATGCGAGTGGAATCGTTAATATTGTCAAAGCGATACAAGCAATTTCAGGTTCAACTGTTTCTATACATTCTCCAATGTTGGATGATATTATAACTCAAAACTCCATTCCGTTAGTTATTACGGCATTCACACCATATTTACAATCGGTTCAAATGTTTTTTGGAGAAGGAAATAATCCTTCGCAATGGACCCTTATCAAGTCCATTCCAAATAAAATATTTATTCGAGATACGTTTAGCATATTGGATGTATCCTTTTTTAAAACAAATGATTACCAATTGCGACTAGTAGTAAAAAATAGCAAAGGAAATGACCTGGAATTTAGACAGCGCATTGTCATCAACCAAAATAATCCCAAAGTGCTATCATTTCGATTCCGTGATTCTGTTATTATAGGTAATGAGTTTGGTGCGTTAATCGAAGCTGAAATTGATCGAAAATGTACAGGAATGATATATTATCGAAAAGTCGGTGAAAACCAATATCAAACAAAAAAGAGCATCGGAGTACAGTTACATCATTCGTTTGTTTTGTCTTCAAATGATCTTGATCCTTCAATCCAATATGAATTCTTTTGTCTCTTTACGGAGAATTCCATTGAAAAACGTGTAATACGATTTCCCTTAAGCTCTATCGTTGGATTTGATCATTTCCAAACAAAAATTTCACCACTTTCCATTGCGACAACTGGTTTTGATAAAAAATCATACTCGTTGCCAAAAGGGTTTTTGCTTAATCAAGTACAAAATCTTGGAATTCCAAACATAGTATTGAATACATATAATGAAAACAATGATTTTGGAACGGTAAAGTTATTTCAATTCAAAGGAAATCAGTTTGAAGTAAGAGATTCATCAGTACGATCCTGGGTGCCAAGATCGTTTATCACTAATCCTGTGGAAAATTATACGGCATTGTTGGTACAAGATAGGGGAACGAGCAGTTTACAGTCTATTGATCTAAATTTAGGAAAGTATTTTGAAAAATCACCGCTTTGGACAGATTCAACCGATATTTGGGCAAGCCAAATGGTCGATCTTGATGGGGATAATCAACAGGAAATTATTGCCCGAAGCAGTTCGGAATTTTTAATCTATAAGAATCTTGGCAATAAGAAATTTTCTTTAGTATCGCGTCTTTCAAATCCATCGAATGCACTTTTTGGAGAAGCGCGAAATCAGTTCGGTCCGCCTCGATCAATCGTTGGAGATTTTACAAATTCCGGTAGAAAAGAAATTGTCTTTGCTGATAATGATGGTGATGTGGTTATGTACCGTCAAACAGTCGCCAACAGTCTGAATTTTGAAATCGGTGGTATTGATTCATCAGATCTTTACGAAATGTCCGATTACATCACTTCGGGAGATTTTAATGGTGATGGAATATTGGATTTTGCTGTCGCAGGACATTCCAGTTTGGATTGGAATGAAGACCGAGAATATAGTGCTCCTGTGTGGACTATCAGAGTATTTTCTCATCTACCGACCGACATCGTCGGGAAAGTTTCAAAAATTTGGGAACAGCATTTTTTCGGTGTAAAATCCGGAACCGGTTATGATAATGGTTTAGTGGGGGGAAAATTACGGAAAAGCGATTCTAAGGATGCTTTGTTTATTTCCTTAAATCCTCAACTGTATATTTTTGTGTGGAACGAAGTGAAAAAGACATTCGAATCAAAATGGATGCATTCTTCGCAAAGCAATAGTGTTATTGTCTATGATTTTGATGGGGATTCAACAAATGATTTGGGATTTCATACCAATGGGAAAACAGAATTTTGGTCAGAGCAAAACATCACAGCAGTTCAATCGCCGTTTGGGTTAACGGCTTTACCATTATCAGTATCAAAAATAAAACTTCGATGGAGTTCTTTTGCAACAAATCATAAAATATTTAGAGGACTCAATAAAGATACATTGAATTTGGTATCCTTAGTAGCTGGGACAGAATGGATTGATTCGACTGTATCAACAAATAATCAATATTTTTATGCTGTTTCTGCTGTGAATGGAGGAGAAAGTTCCCGTTCTAACATCGTTTCCGTAACACCGCATATCGCTCCAAAAATATTGTCAGTATCTCAGGCATCGCGTTTTCAGTTGAGCATTGAATTATCATCCGATGTCACCTCAGAGAATATTTTATCGTCGATATTCTTGATTGATTCAATACTTGAATCATCATCCGTCGTGTGGAAATCTTCTCGAATATTGTTAGCGACATTTCCAACTACGATTACTGCTGGCAATCATGTGCTGAATATTCGTCAATTAACTGATGCCAGCGGAATGAGCGGAGATACCGTGCAGCATTTTTTATTTACGTCGACATTACAAAATGATGATCTATTCTTTGTTCGTTCCAGCAATTTACTTTCGAAGAACAAAATTCAAATTGAATTTAACGGACAACCTGACTTTACTATTGCGAAAAATAGTAGTTACTATTCTGTTCATACAATTGCGAGACAATTTTTTGTTTCATCCGTTGATTCCATTCAACCGCAAAGTGTCGTTTTGAATTTTTCGACGGGAACCAACCTTTCCGAATTAGCTTTAAGAATAGAGATCGTGATTGGCGAACAAATCACGTCAGTTTTAGGTAAACAATTGAATGGTGGAAAAGGACAGGTTGTTTCCATTGCTCAAGAAACCGAGAGTATCAACAACATTGCAGTCTATCCAAATCCCGTAAAAAATAATCAGAGAATTTCGTTTGCAAATATTCCTGCAAATTGTAAGATTACAATATATACTCCTGATGGAGAACGGATCAAAACAATAGAAGAAAAGACGACAACAGAAGGAGCTTCCTGGAATTTAAGGAATGAAAGCGGGAATCTCGTCTCAACAGGAATCTATTTATACCGCGTGGAACAATTCAATGCAGCCAATGAAGTGCATAACACAACAATTGGAAAATTTGCTGTAATACGGTGATGACTGGAAAAATCTGGACTATATCGAACATGCTGTCGCTCAGCAGAATCGTTCTTATGATTCCCGCAATATATTATTTGATGACACCGGTGAAGTTTCATCGGGAGATTGCACTTCTCATTATCCTTGCTGCGATCGCAACGGATGCATTAGATGGTTATGTAGCAAGAATTCGTAACGAAATTTCTGAATTTGGCAAAATTATCGACCCACTTGCGGATAAGATCAGCATTGGCATTGTGGTTGTAATGCTGACCATTTTTGGCGATATTCCTCTGTGGTTTACACTGTTAGTACTTGTTCGTGACCTGATTATTTTTGTTGCCGGATTATATATAAAATTTAAAGCTGGTATCATTCTTCCATCGTTAATGTCAGGTAAAGTTGCTGTATCAATATTGGCATTCACGCTGGTCTTTCCAATTCTTCAGTATCCATCATTGTTATGGGTGTATGAAATATTTCAATGGATAACAGTTGGATTGTTGATGTATTCATTTTTCATTTATACAAAACGATTTTTTGAGACAATTCATCTGGCGAATAATCGCTGACGGATTGGTATTATGATCGTATAAAAAGGAAACACATTGGGATTTTTTGATTCATTAAAATTTTCACGCCTCAAAGAAGGATTAGCGAAAACCAGGAATTCACTTGTTGCGAAGGTCAATCGTTTGATCTTTGCGAAAGGAAAGATTGATGAGGAATTTTTATCACAGTTAGATGAGATTCTCATTTCGAGTGATGTGGGGGTTGATACTTCGCATCGTATTATTGAAAGCATAAAGAAAAAAACGAAAGAGCATAAGTACGAATCGCAGGAAGAATTAAATGAACTTGTCCGCACGGAAATTACAAACGCGCTTGTGTTGAATTCTTCTAACGCGAAAGATCCGTTTGAATTTCCTCCGCATACCAAGCCATACGTGATTATGATTGTTGGTGTGAATGGTGTGGGAAAAACAACCACGATTGGAAAACTTGCACACAACTACAAAACGGCAGGGAAGAATGTGTTGATTGGTGCCGCCGATACATTTCGCGCCGCTGCTAATGAACAGTTGGAAGTATGGGGAAAACGCGCTGGTGTAGAAATTATTCAACAGCTCCACGGTTCTGATCCAGCTTCTGTTGCATTCGATACGGTAAAAGCAGCCCAGTCTCGCGGAGCTGATGTAGTGATTATTGATACTGCAGGGCGGCTGCACACGAAAACAAATTTGATGGAAGAACTAAAGAAGATTAAACGTGTTATCACTAAAGTCAGTGCCGAAGCTCCGCAAGAAGTTCTTCTCGTATTAGATGCAACGACGGGACAAAATGCAATTCAACAAGCGAAACTCTTCAACGAAGCAGTAGGATTAACAGGATTGATTATTACAAAATTAGATGGGACCGCAAAGGGAGGAGTAATCTTTGCTGTGAGTAATGCGTTGAAAGTACCGGTGCGATTTATTGGTGTAGGGGAAAAGATTGATGATCTTCAACCGTTTGATGCTGAAAAATTTGTTGAAGCACTTTTTGAAAAGGAACAACAATGAATATTACCTGGAAGCAATATGATTTGCAGTTAAAACATACCTTTCGTATTTCCCGAAGTGCGCGCGATGTGGCTCCGGTGATTATTCTTCAGATAGAACATGATGGCATTATCGCATACGGAGAAGCTTCTCCCACAAAACGGTACGGTGAGAGTCTTGAAACAATCGCTGGTTTTTTCAAAAAATTAAATTTTTTGCCATTTGAATCTCCTTTTCAATTAGAAGAAATCTTGACGTATGTGGATTCAGTCGAACAGGGAAACACATCGGCAAAATGTGCTGTTGATCTTGCTCTCCATGATTGGGTTGGGAAAAAACTTGGGATTCCTCTCTATCAATTATGGGGGTTAAATCCTGCAAAGACGGCGCAATGTTCATTCACCATTGCGATTGATTCCAAGGAAGTAGTTGAACAAAAAGTTCGTGAAGCAGAAGAGTATCCGATCCTCAAAGTAAAAGTTGGTTTGGATAATGATGAAGAGATGATTAATACAATTCGAAAGATTACCGATAAGGTATTATATGTTGACGCCAATGAAGGATGGAAGGATAAACACCTTGCGTTGGAACGCCTGAAATGGTTGAAAGACCAGAATGTTGAATTCGTAGAACAGCCGATGCCCGCCGATCAATTTGATGACCTGAAATGGCTGCGCGACAAATCGGATATACCGTTGATTGCCGATGAAAGTGTCCTTCGTTTGAGTGAAGTTCCTAGACTTGCCGAAGCATTCGACGGGATCAACATTAAATTGATGAAATGCACTGGTGTGCGTGAAGCAATGCGAATGATCAATACAGCGCGTGCTCTGAATATGAAGGTGATGATGGGGTGTATGATTGAAACGGCTGTAGGAATTTCTGCCGGAGCACATTTGTCTCCTTTGCTTGATTATGCAGATCTAGATGGAAACGTATTGATTTCCAATGATCCATTTGATGGCGTGCGAAATATTCGCGGTGAATTGAAATTGAACAATCAGCCTGGACTAGGAGTGACACTGAAATAGTGAGTACAAGTATCATCAACATATTACCTGATCATTTAGCCAATAAAATTGCAGCAGGCGAAGTTGTACAACGTCCTGAATCTGTCGTAAAAGAATTGCTTGAAAATTCCATTGATGCCGGTGCTACTTCAATCGCAATCATAATAAAGAATGCGGGTAAATCCCTTATCCAGATAACCGATAATGGAAAAGGGATGAATGAAGAAGATGCGGTGAAGTCTTTTTACCGTCATGCGACCAGTAAAATTTCTTCTTACGAAGATCTTGAAAATATCCGCACGCTGGGATTTCGAGGAGAAGCGTTAGCGTCGATTGCCGCCGTTGCACAAGTAGAATTACAAACAAGGCGAACGGATGACGCGGTAGGAACGCTCTTGAGAATTGAAGGGAGCGAGATTAAAGAGCAATCAAAAGAAGCCCATCAAACCGGGACAACTATCAGTGTTAAAAATCTTTTTTATAACACACCGGCAAGAAGACAATTTCTCAAATCGAACAATACTGAATTCAAACATATCTACGACACGATTCAACGCCTTGCACTTTCAAAGCCAGAGATCGCTTTAGAATTCGTCAGTGATGAAGATACCATCCTTGCACTGCCATCACAATCATTAGAAGAACGATTAAAGAGTCTTTTTGGGGATAGACATTTCGCTACGTTGATTCCGGTGAGTGAATCAACCGAATTATTATCCATTACAGGCTTCATCGGCAAACCGGATTTTGCACGGAAGTCAAAAGTAGACCAAAGTATTTTTCTCAACAATCGATTCATCGTTAGTCGTTCGATCAATCACGCAATCTTTTCCGGGTATGAACATTTGGTGGAGAAGGGGAATTTTCCATTCTTCTTATTATTTATTGAACTTGATCCCCATAAAGTAGATGTAAATGTTCATCCATCAAAAATGGAAGTGAAGTTTGCCGATGAACAAAGTATTTATCGTATTGTCATGTCCGTTGTTCGAAAAGCGCTCGGAGGAAGTGATATTACTCCAACGGTAGAATTTCAGCGGAACACTGATAATTTTTCTTCTCTGAAGCATACGGCAATACCGCGATTCTATTCTGACATTCCTCTATCATCCGTTCCGTTATTTGGATACAACGAACAGAAAAAACCTGCATCGTTTGAAAACGAAGAGATCCCGTTTGATTTGACGACGAAATTGGATCAGATTTTCGCACAAACTCCTGCATCAGAAACAATTCCTCCTGAAGACACACAAACGCAGTTCCAGCACGGTACGCGCGACAGTGAAGCCCTGGAAGGAAAAGGAATTTGGCAACTGCATAATAAATATATTCTCACACAGATCCGTTCCGGTTTGATGATTATCGATCAACACGTTGCGCATGAACGGATATTGTATGAACGTGCTTTAACACGAATGAACAATGCTGTTCCGTCATCACAACAACTTTTGTTTCCTCAGACGATCCAACTGCCGTCCGGTGATTATACATTGACGAACGATCTTTTGCCATTTCTCAATTCTATTGGTTTTGAGACAAAACCATTTGGGAAAAATACTTTTGTACTCGAAGGAGTTCCACCGGAAGTGAAAGCGGGAACCGAAGCGAATATACTGCAAGATATTCTCGATGAATTCAAGAACAATCAATTGCGTGTAAAACTTGATGCTAGAGACAATATTGCTAAATCGTTCTCCTGTAGAGCAGCGATTAAAGCAGGAGAGAAATTAAGTGAAGTGGAAATGCGATCGTTGATTGATCAGTTATTCGGGACATCAATGCCGTATGTTTGTCCACACGGTAGGCCGGTGTTGATCAAATTATCGTTAGCAGAATTAGACAGACGTTTTTTTAGGACATGAACGAATGAAGATTATCACCGTGCATTGTACAGCAAATCCCGAAAAACGCAATGAACTTATTGCGTTGTGTAAAAGTAAGATTGCGTTATCCAAGAAGAAAATAGATTCATTTTCTATGAAGAATGGAATGACCAATCTGATATCGAGCTTCATAATTCTACAAAACATATTTTGGAATTTCAGTAGAAATTCAAGAACTTTATCAACTGTGACGCAATAGTGACTGTTTATCAAGCAGGGTAAACGGAGAATATTTCGATCACCATTCGAATATTCAAACAACATCGATCAAACATATCGGAGAGATATCAATGGCAACGTTCAACGATCCGCAGGCAATTTCAGATGCAACCAAACAACACAATGCGAAGGCTGCTTCGTCCAAAACGCGGAATGTTAAGTTTACGACCGTCAGTGGAGAGCCGGTAAATCTATTATACACACCGGAAGATGTGAAAGAGATCAACTATCTTGCAGAGATAGGATATCCTGGTGAATTTCCCTACACACGTGGGATACACAACACAGGCTATCGTGGAAAATTATGGACAATGCGCCAATTTGCCGGGTTTGGAACGCCTGAGGATACAAATCAGCGATTTAAATACCTTTTGGAGCATGGACAGACAGGCCTTTCGACCGCGTTCGATCTACCGACCCTTATGGGACGTGATGCCGATGATCCGCTTTCAGAAGGGGAAGTTGGTATTTGTGGTGTAGCGGTCAGTTCTCTGGCGGATATGGAGATTCTTTTCAAAGGAATTCCTCTCGATCAAGTGACGACTTCCATGACCATTAATGCACCTGCGGCAATGATTCTTGCCTTTTATATTGCAGTCGCTGAAAAACAAGGAGTGAAATCTTCTGTTCTTCGTGGGACTATTCAGAATGATATTCTTAAAGAGTACATCGCACAAAAAGAATGGATCTATCCGCCGAAACCTTCTATGCGGATCATTACCGATATGTTTCAATATTGCGCGAAAGAACTTCCGCAATTCAATCCTATCTCTGTGTCTGGCTATCACATACGTGAAGCAGGTTCAACCTCAGTACAGGAGCTTGCATTTACATTGGCAGATGGATTCGCGTACATCGAAGCGGGAATTGCTGCTGGAATGGATGTTGATGAATTTGCACCCCGCATATCATATTTCTTCAATTCCCATTTGGACTTTTTTGAAGAGATTGCCAAGTTTAGGGCTGCGAGAAGGATTTATGCAAAACGGATGAAATATAAATATGGAGCGAAAAATCCAAAATCGTGGACACTTCGATTCCATACACAGACTGCTGGTTGTACGTTAACCGCACAACAACCTGAAAACAACATCGTCCGGACTGCCATTCAGGCATTAGCGGGCGTGTTAGGCGGTACTCAGTCGCTTCATACAAACTCTATGGATGAAACACTTGCACTTCCTTCAGACAAAGCAGTCAAAATTGCACTTCGTACACAACAAATTATTGCAGATGAAACTGGTGTTGCAAATATGATTGATCCTTTGGGCGGCAGTTATTTTGTAGAATCACTCACCACAAAAATGGAAGAGGAAGCAGAGCAATATTTTGAGAAGATTGAAATGCTCGGGGGAGTGATTCCTGCGATTGAACAAGGATTCTTCCAGCGTGAAATTGCGGAAGCTGCTTACCGTTATCAGCGTGAGTTGGATACAAAAGAAAAAGTAATTGTAGGCGTGAATCAGTATATAGAGGAAGATGAAAAGATTGATATTCCAATCCTCGCAATTTCACCAGAAGTAGAAATTCTCCAAAAGAAACGGCTGGCTGAACTGCACCAAAGCAGAAATCAAGAGGCAGTGAAGAATGCTATGTCTGCATTGAAACAAGCAGCTTCGGATGGTTCTAACTTAATGCCTCACTTACTGAATGCAACGAGAAATTATGTTACACTTGGAGAAATGTGTAATTCGTTGATCGAACATTTTGGAATCTACGAAGAACAAGCGGTATTCTAAAGAAGAGAAATTATGCTTTACAAAAATGGCGAAAAGAAAATCTCTTTTCGCCATTTTTTTTATACGCTACAACGAAAATTATTGCAGATCTTCCAGCCATGCATTGAGGATAGGAAGTTCTTCATCCTTCAGAATGTTATTCTCAACGAGTGCATTATAACAGCATAAAAGATTTTCTTGAATATTTTCCTTACCATTTTTCAGATTCAGATCAGTTAAAATGCTAATTATTTTTTTATCATTTAGGTATCCACTGATTTCATCCTGAAAATCTTTGATCAAACTATGTTCATTCCTGTCTTGATAAACTGTAGCATTTCCAAAACTTAATCGAGCATCAATAGTCCAAAGAATTCTTTGAGCAATATAACTTCGAAAAATGTCCGTCATACGAAATGAACAAGTGGAAGGGAGATACAACAGAGGAAATACTTCCTTAAACCAGACTGTGTTTTGCGAATTGAACGGACACCAGGAATATGCATCGAGAGCCACATTTTGCTTTAAATCATTAAAGTCCAATTCTTTGTTGATGACGAGCCGATAGACAGCATCAACATCGGGATTTTTGTTTGCAAGATATTGTTGAATGGGGCTATAGACCGATGTTACTTCACCGAGCTTTGGAACTTCTTTCGTCACCAGATCGAGCGGAAATCCTCGAGGCCAAATATGTTCAGTAGTAAAGTAGCGGTAGACATTTACCCAACCAATATGAGACACTAATTGCCCGGTAATTTTTTTGGAGAACTTGCAATGATAATTTTCCTGCGGATAATTATCATCATCTGTTTCCATAATCAGTTCAGCATTGTTTTTAATTGCGAGAATATAACCAATATTTTTTCGGGTATAATGATTAAAGGGGAGAACCGATGTTATCTTAAAGGGTAATTGCTGTTGTTGATCTGCTGTATAATACCCCCCTTTGAATTGCTTTTCCTTTTGATACTGGGAGAACAATTCAGTCAGTTCGGGTTTCGTTTTTTTATCCCCCACAACTATGAATTCTACACCGTTCTTTGAGCAATGAATTCCGTATTCCTGCAGCGCTCTGTTAAGAGAACCAATGGTGGTGATGATCAGTGATGTTTTGCCTAAGTTCATAATTTTTCAATGTTTTACAGTAATTAATGAAAAAAATAATTAAATTTACCGTAAGAACAAAACGTTGGAGGCAATTATTCTTACCGGAATGTATTACAATCATTGGGCAATTGTTATCCCGATGGCAAATGAGGAACAAGATTTTCAACCGTTTATCGAACGGATGAATTTTGTGCTGGATACACTGAATCCAGGGAAAGTATATTTCATCGTTGATACCGTATCAAAAGATAAAACATACGAACTTTGTCTTGATCTGCAGAAAAAAAATAACCGTTACGAAACGGTGTGGTGTCCACAGAACAAGAATGTTGTCGATGCATATATTAACGGACTGCGCGTAGCGTATGATGCCGGGTATGATATTATCATTGAAATGGATGCAGGTCTTTCGCATGATCCTCGCGCTATTCCTATGTTCCTTCGTGTTTTGAATGAAGGGAATGAATGTGCTTTTGGAAGCAGGTTCATCAACGGCGGATCAATAAACGGTTCTCCCTTCAATCGATGGTTTTTATCGAAAGCCGGAACGTTTCTTGCAAATATATTGCTCGGAACCAAGTTAAAAGATATGACATCAGGATTTCAAGGATTTCATCGCGATGTTGTCGGCCGTTTTATTAATTATCCTTTTAAATCCAAAGCACACTTCTATCAAACAGAACTCCGGTATTTATTACGGAAGCGGAGGATTGCAGAAATACCAATCCATTATGTCGCTCCGTCTCCGAGGGTATCATCAAACTCAATTAAAAATTCTTTATCGACATTACTGTATTATTTCCTCCGCAGAATCAGATTCCAATCAGTTGAATTATAATCAATGAGAGAAAAGGTCGTTGTCACCGGCGCATCAGGTCATATCGGCTTCCATGTTGCAAAATATTTATGCGACTTGGGGTATGAAGTTCATTTGTTAATTCGTAAAACAAATGCAAACACTGAAATTCTGAAGAGGGCTGGTGCTGTTGTACATATTGTTGATCTTTTTAAACCAGAATCATACCGAGAAATATTTCAAAATACCGCATCGTTATTTCATCTTGCGGCAGAGAATACCACGGATACATCTGATGAAAGCCGAGTCATTCAAAATACAGTGACACTTGCACAGAGCGTTCTTACCACCGCAGTCGAATCAAACGTAAAAACCATTGTCTACACAAGTTCAGTTGTGGTGTTGGGACGTTCTTCTGATCCGAATACACTGATTACAGAACATGACAAAAACCTTTTTCCAGAGAGTCCTTATGTTAAAGGAAAGATTCTGGCAGAGGAATTTTGTGAATCATTAATTAGAAATGGCTATGATATTCGCAGAATTTATCCTTCATGGGTTGTAGGATCTCATAATGTAAAACTGACTCCTCCGCATACCATTATTCAAAATGTTTTGTTGAAAGGACAACCCTTTTATTTTGACGGTGGAATATCTATAGCAGATGTTCGAGAAGTGGCAAAAGGACATGTTCTTGCTTGGACAAAGGGATTACCGCAATCACAATATATACTTGGGGGGGTGAACGTAACTTTTTTGGAATTGTATTCCCGATTAGCAAAGCTCAATAGAAGATCGATACCAAAAATAGAAATACCAAAATGGATTATATATCTTGGCGCGTTCGTTGCAAAATTATTATTAGGGAAACGCTCTCCAATAGATCCGCAATATGTTCAATCAATTATCGGAAATTACAGTTGGTATGATTCTTCAAAAGCGATGAAGGAAATTGGTTACACTATTCCTTCGGTTGAATCAACACTTACCGAAGGAGTAAACGAGGTTCGATATCATCTTGCCGGACTCACCTGTATTCTTCAACATTCTGATACTGAATCCTTATCAAGGAAAAAATATGCGGATGGTGATGTTCTTTTGATCACAGGATTCCCCGGATGGTTAGTCAATAGAATGATCGATATTTTTATGAATGGAGATCGCAAAGGTGACTATGCCATTCATCGAAAAGTGCGATTACTTGTCTTACCATCGTTCAAAAACATTCGACTTGATCTTCCGGATAATTATGAAATAGTGTATGGTGATCTGCAAAACAAAGAGACGCTTTTGAGTGCACTGAAAGGAGTAACGACAGTATACCATTGTGCAGGCGTAATTTATCCTCCGAAAATACAAACGTTGTATGATGTGAATTGGCTTGGAACAAAAAACCTTGTGGATGCTTGTATTAAAATTGGGGTGAAGAGGATAATATATATGGGGACGGATAGTATTTGTGGATTCGGAAGAGAAAAACGGATTTTTGACGAAAACACAAAATCAATACCATACAAGAATTACGGAAAAAGTAAATATCTTGCAGAACAATATATTTTTGATAAAACCGCTGAAGGTGTAATAGAAGGGACTTCGCTTCGGGGATTTTGGTTCTTTGGTCCCTACATGCCGTTAAGAAATCAAACTCTTATCAGAATGATGAAATGGAAACGTCAGATCATTTTCGGAAACGGAAAAAATTACCGTAGTCTTACGCATATCGACAATGTTATTCAAGCATTTATTAAGAGCGAAAAACTGCCTGCAACAATCGGAAAATGGTATTGGATCTCCGATAAAAATTATGCAACGACTGTAGATAATATCTTTATGCATATGGCAGATACATTGGGCGAACTATATCGTCCGTTGTATATCCCGAATTTCATCTGTTCTATCTTTTCTATTATTGATGTTCTATTGGGAAAAACAGGAATGCTTAATTCGACGATCCATGCAGCTGGAAAATTTCATAAAGATATCGCCGGGGAACATTCTCCAGCTGTTCGTGATTTTGGATATGAACCAATCGATACGTTTGAATATTTCAAAAAAGATGTTGAACATTTTTATTTTTCATGATGAAATCGAATTGGATCACATATTTTGAAAAGTCTGGACTGATTGGTTCTCCACGATATGAAGAATCGATGGCATACTTCCGACAGTTTGAAAACACGACCCCATATGCAAAAATGTTTTCAATCGGTTTGTCTCCACAGGGACGGTCAATTGAATGTCTCGTTATTTCATCGAAAAAAGAGTTTACTCCTCAAAAAGCGAAAAGAAGCGGAAAGGCGGTTGTCCTTATCCAAAATGGAATCCATTCCGGTGAAATCGAGGGAAAGGATTCCAGCATGTTGTTGCTACGTGACATTCTCATGACAAAGGAGAAATTCCATCTTCTTGATCATGTAATCCTTCTTGTTATACCGATATTGAATGTTGACGGTCATGAACGCATCAGCAAATTCAATCGGCCGAATCAGAATGGACCCGAAGAGATGGGGTGGCGCACAAACAGCTTGAATTTAAATCTTAATCGCGATTACATGAAGGCTGATACACCCGAGGTGAGAGCATTTTTGTCATTATTCAATACATGGCTTCCCGACTTTTTTATTGATAATCATACAACCAACGGAGCAGATTATCAATATAATATCACCTATGCACTTGAGAAATGCGGAAATATTGATGCAGGATTATCGAAGTGGGGAACAAAACAATTTCTTCCATCTATCCTGAAAGAAGTAGAAGAGAAAGGATTTTTGACAGCACCGTATATTGAAATGAGAAAAGAGCGCCTTGAGGACGGAATAATTGACCCGCCGGCTAGTCCTAGACTTTCTACTGGTTACACCGCTGTTCAAAACAGACTTGGTCTGTTAGTGGAGACTCACTCACTGAAGCCATTTGAGAACCGTGTTCGTTCAACTTTTGCAATGAATGTGGCCGCTTTAGAATTTCTTAATAAGCATTCAAAAAGTATAAAGTTGTTGAATAAAAAAGCCGACGCGGCATCTTCAAAGATAAAAACCTTGCCGGTAAAATTCGAATTAACAGAAAATTATAAATCCTTTTTTTTCAAAGGTTACGAGTCTTTTGATGAAGAAAGTCCTATTACTGGCGCAGGTGTCGTTCGCTATACAAAGACAAAGACAGAGTTTGAACTTCCATTCTTTGATGACGTCCAAGAAGTAAAAACAATTCAGGTTCCAAAAGCATATATCATTCCAAAAGAGTTTGTTCACTTTATTAGTATACTTAAAATTCACGGAATAGAGGTAAACCAACTTCCACAACAAAAAGAAATTACAGTGGAGCAATATGAGTTCTGGGAATCGAAATTCTGGAACAGACCATATGAAGGACGTTATTGCGTTGATGTTAAATGCAGAGTCATCAAAACAAGAAAACAATTTCCCAAAGGTACATTTTTTGTCCCTACTGATCAAAGGACGAGACGGGTCATTGTCAATTTATTAGAACCGGAAGCACCCGATTCATTTGTCAGCTGGGGATTCTTCAATGCATATTTTGAGCGAAAAGAATATGCCGAAGCGTATGTTATGGAACCGATAGCACAAAAAATGCTTGAATCAGATGAATCGTTACAGCAAGAATTTCAAATGAGTTTGGAAGATCAGGTTTTTAGAAATGATCCACATGCTCGGTTAGAGTTTTTTTATTGGCGCTCTCCATATTTTGATACTAACGAAAAGAAATACCCGATTTATCGGATGGTCTGATGTTCGGTAATGATTAACCCTTCGCAAGTTTTTAATCTTTTGTTATATTGAAAGAGACAACAGGGAATGATATGGCAAAAACAATTCTGTGCATTTCAAGTTACGAAAAAGGTCAGGAGTTTCTTCGTCAGGCAAAACGCGAAGGATGGAAGGTACTGTTGCTGACGTCGAAAAGCTTGGAATATGGAGACTGGCCAAAGGATCATATCGATAATATTTATTTCATTCCCGATGTCAACAAAGAATGGCATATGCCCGATGTCATTAATGGTGTCAGTTATCTTGCCCGTACAGAACAGATTGACCGAATTGTCGCGCTGGATGATTTTGATGTAGAGAAAGCGGCAACATTACGCGAACATCTCCGCGTTGGTGGTATGGGTGAAACCACCGCACGATATTTTCGCGATAAGCTTGCAATGAGAATGAAAGCGAGAGAATCTGGGATCAACGTACCTGATTTTGTCGGCATCTTAAACTATGATCGTATCAGAGAATTTCTTGGAAAAGTTTCTCCTCCATATGTATTAAAACCACGCCTTTCCGCCGGTGCGATCGGAATAAAAAAAATTCATCATGCTGAAGAATTATGGCGAAAACTTGACGAATTGGGAGACCAGCAGTCATTTTATTTATTGGAGAAATTTGTACCGGGAGATATTTTCCACGTGGATAGTATTTTGGTGAACAAAGAAGTATTGTTTTCCATTGTCAGCAAATATGGATTACCCCCTATGGAAGTTTCTCATGAGGGACGAGTATTTATGACAAGAACAGTTGAACGGGGAAGTGACGATGAAACTGCACTTCAGAAATTGAATAGATCTGTTTTACCGATGCTGGGATTGCTTCAAGGTGTTTCGCATACAGAATATATTAAAGCACATGGAGACGGAAAAATTTATTTTCTGGAAACCTCTGCACGAGTTGGTGGTGCCCATATTGTAGAACTAATTGAAGGGGCCACAGGGATGAATCTTTGGGCAGAATGGGCAAAACTGGAAACGACTGAAAATGTGTCAACCTACATACCCCATCCTCAAAGAACGGAATATGCAGGACTCATGGTTTCATTGGCGAAACAGCAGTGGCCGGATTTGTCTTCGTATAATGATTCTGAAGTAGTGTGGAAGATCAATAAAGAGTTTCATGCAGGTCTTGTGGTACGATCCCCAAAATTTGAACGAGTAGAAACTTTATTGAACAGTTATACAGATCGGTTTTATAATGACTTTTTTACATCTGCACCTCCAAAAGAAAAACCGTCTTATTAAATATGAAGTATGTATTGATCGTAGGTGCAGGTTCAGATCTTGCCTTACCGCTAGAACATTTGTATGCAAAGGCAGGATATGGTCTCTATCTTGCCAGTCGAAATATCGATCAATTGCGGCATGATGCGGATGAAATCAAACGGCAAAATGGAACGGATGCAGCGGCATTTCGTTTTGATGTAACAGAAACGGAATTGCATCAGAAATTTTATGATGCCTTACCGCAAAAACCGATTGGGATTGTTTGTCTTGCCGGTGCACTTGGAGAACAAAAAGAATCTGAACAGTATTTTACGGAAGCTAAAAAAGTGATCGAAGCAAACTTTGTAGGTCTGGTCTCTATTGTTCATATTGTCGCAAACGATTTTGAACAGAGAAAAGAAGGATTTATTGTTGGCGTAAGTTCCGTAGCAGGTGAGAAGGGAAGACAAAGTAATTATGTTTACGCAAGTGCGAAAGCGGGGTTTACTGCGTTCCTTTCCGGTTTACGAAATAGACTGCACAACTCACATGTTCAAGTCCTTACAGTGCATCCCGGATTTATCCGCACAAAGATGATCGAAGGAAGAAAAACCTCGAGTTTTATAACAGCAACACCGGAGAGAGTTGCGTACGATATTTTCAACGCTCAGCAGTCCGGAAAAGATTTTATTTATTCAAAGTGGTTCTGGAGATACATTATGTTTCTGTTTAGAATGATTCCTGAATCGATTGTGAAGAAATTAAATTTTAAATGACAACAAGAAGCAGAGCTGAACTTGCTTTATTTGCAACAACGTTTATTTGGGCAAGTACGTTTGTTGTTGTAAAAGCTGGCTCGGGAAATATTTCCCCATCCCTTTTTATTGCATTACGGTTTGGTATTGGAGCATTGATTTTTGGAATGCTGTTATTTAAACAGCTTCAAACCATTCGATTTCAAACCCTAAAAAGCGGACTACTACTCGGAAGTATACTTGGTGTTGGAATAATTTTGCAAAATTACGGGATCTATCAAACAACGGCATCTAAATCTGCCTTCATTACCGGATTAATGGTTATCTTTACTCCAATTGCACAATTGATTCTTGAACGGAGACCGTCGAAGGTTGGAAATATTATTGGAATTTTTATTGTTACATACGGATTGTATTTACTTACATCACCTTCCGACTCCGAAATGAATTTCGGTGATATATTAGTTCTGATTTCTGCAGTAATATTTGGTGTATATATCGTGTACCTTGATATGTATTCAAGAAATGAAAATGTTTTGCACTTAGCGTTTGTTCAAGTAACTGTCACAACCATCATTGCATCGGTTGTAGCTTTATTTGAAGGGATTGTCTTTGTTCCGACAAATCAATTACTCCTTTCTTCGTTATATATGGGAATTTGTGCAACAGTATTTACAACGTATATTCAAACACGATATCAAAAAGATACAACTCCGACCCGTGCCGTTATTATTTTTACTATTGAACCAGTGATTGCAGCAGTTCTAGCATTTATTTTCCTGAATGAAGTATTGGGAATTTCGGGGATTATGGGCGCCTCTTTAATTGTCTTAGGAATATTGATTTCTGAGTTTTCAGATCTTATGGTGAGTAAATTTTATCATAAAGTACAACAGATAGAAGAATAATGATTGTTAATGCGAAAATAACTGTTAAAGGAATTGTTCAAGGTGTTGGGTATCGATGGTTTGCTGACCGTGTTTCCCGAAAATATGAAGTAAAAGGTTATGTAGAGAATCTTCCAGATGGTTCAGTCTATTTAGAAGTTGAAGGGAAGAGGGATTGGATTGAAGACTTAATCAAGGAATTGAGGATGGGACCAAAACCTTCGCGCGTGGAAGACGTCATTGTGGAATGGGGTAATCCACATCATTTATTTATTAACTTTAAAATCAAGGCATAATGACACGTATTGGATTTGGATTTGACGTGCACAAATTGACCTCCAACAGAAAATTGATCCTCGGCGGGGTTGAAATTCCTTCTGAAAAAGGACTTCTAGGGCATTCAGATGCCGATGTGCTGCTACATGCCATTTGTGATGCACTGCTCGGTGCAGCAGCATTGGGAGACATTGGCAAACATTTTCCGGATACAGATCCAAAATTTAAAGGTATATCAAGTATAGTGCTATTGAATCATGTCGGCAACTTAATGCGGCAGAATAACTACACTATTGTAAATATAGATTCAACGTTGGTTCTCGAAAAGCCAAAAATTGCACCATATGTTGACAATATGAGACATAACATTTCTACCGCATTAGGAATTACCTCAAATCAAATATCTATTAAAGCGACTACTAGTGAAGGATTGGGATTCATTGGCATTGGCGAAGGTGCTGTTGCTTATGCGGTTACATCAATTGCTTCAATAAAATAAAAGTATATGGTGGAAGAAATAATAACATATCTTCAACAACTGAGTCCGTTTTGGATTTATGCATCACTCTTTTTTATCGCATACATTGAGAATCTTTTCCCACCGTCTCCAAGTGATTTAATGATCGTTGCGGGGGGATATTTGGTAGGAATAGGTCGAATTGATTTTTTTACTGCTTTATTGATCTCTACGCTAGGCAGTACTACAGGCTTTATGACAATGTATAAGATTGGGGATTGGTTTGGTCTCAAGATTATCGAAACGGGGAGGATAAAATATTTTCCATTGGAATCAGTTCATAAAGTCGAAACATGGTTTAGGAAATTTGGTTATTGGCTCATTATCGCAAATAGGTTCCTCTCAGGTACCCGTGCAGTGGTAGGGTTTTTTGCAGGGATGGCGGAGGTAAAATTTATCCCGACAGCCATACTTTGTTTTATAAGTGCATTTATCTGGAATTGGATACTGGTCTATGCTGGAACATTGGTCGGTAAAAATTGGGAATTGATAGGTTTCTATTTAACAACTTATAGTCAAATTGTTACTTCACTATTAGTTATGGCGGCACTTATTGGAATAATTATATGGTATCAAAGAAGAGGAAAGAAGAATGATTGAGTTCTTGTATTCCATTGATGTTGCAATCTTCTTTTTTATTAATCACACAATCGCCAATCCGATTTTGGATTGGATAATGCCTTTTCTCACCGACTTAAACAAACAAAAACCTATTTTGATAGCTGCAGGGGTTTGGATGCTCTACGTAATATGGAAGGGTGGTCAAACAGGAAGGATTACGGTTGGAATATTGATAATAACGATAATCTTTAGTGATCAATTGAATAGTTCATTTATTAAGGAAATTTTCGGAAGAATACGTCCATGTAGAACTCTTGACGGAGTTAGAATGCTGGTGGATTGCGGGGGAGGACTTTCATTTCCGTCTACTCACGCAGTGAATAATTTTGCTGGCGCTACTGTTATTTCACATTTTTATTCAAAACAGAAATGGTATTGGTATACGTTTGCAGTTTTAGTTGCTCTTTCTCGTCCTTACGTTGGCGTACATTATCCTTCTGACATTCTTGCTGGTGGAATTTTAGGATTTGGAATAGGTTTAACTAGTGTTGGTTTATGGAAAATAGTTAATTCAAAATTAAAGAATATACATTCGAATAATAATTCTAACTCATTGTGATTTCATATTTTAGATTCGATTCTCAAAAGCGATTTTTACTACTCCTTTCTATCGCGACTGCAGTTATTTTAAGCTCCTCATTTCCACCCTTTCAATTTGGAGTTCTAGCGTGTGTCGGACTAGTTCCATTTCTTATCTTAGCAGATTCGATTGATTCTTTTGGAAGATTTTTTCGATACGCCTATTTTACATTTTTTTTATTCTCGCTGCTATCATTGTATTGGGTTGGTGGTTTTACTCATGGTAGAGATCCTTATCTTATGATCGCCGGTGTGGCATTATACTTTTGGGAACCTTTGGTATTGACAATTCCCGCGTTAGTCTATTTTTTTATTAAGAATAGATTCAAAAGTAGATACTCGGTGATATTTTTTCCTTTTATCTGGATTTCAATGGAATGGCTGTATGCTCTTGGAGAATTAGCTTTTCCGTGGCTGACACTCGGAAACAGTCAAACATATCAGCTCGAAAAAATTCAATTCGCAGATATAACAGGTGTATATGGGATATCTTTGTGGATTTTAATAATTAATGTATTGGTTTATTTTTTAGTAAGAATTGTTCAATCTGGCATTCGAAAAAACACAAGATATTACCTTGGGGTGACGATTCTCGCAATTTATATTTTACCTAACGTATATTCGGTAAATGAACAAACGTTTCACAATATTGAAAATAAAAAAATAAATGTCGGAATTGTCCAACCCAATGTTGACCCTTGGAACAAATGGGAGAATGTAAATACCTTTTCAGGTCGTTGGGACCAAACCAAGCGATATTTACAGCTTATAGGCAAACACTTCGATAAAAATATTGATCTAGTTGTATTACCGGAATCAGCTATTCTGCTTAATCTACCGTCGTACTATGAACAAATGCAGGAGTTCCAAAATATTATCGATAGCCTCGAAATTTCTGTTATCTCTGGGTATGTTCGCGTTCAATACTATGAAGCTGAAAATGCGCCAGCAACAAGTAGTGTTATTAAAGGAACGAATATTAGGTATGACTCGTTTAATTCCATTATGCATGTAGAACCAAATTCTAATATAGTGCAGACATATAGTAAAATGAGACTTGTTCCATTTGCTGAACGTATTCCGTATGCAAATAAGGTTCCTTTTCTCATCGAGCCATTGCGATGGGGTGTAGGAATCAGCAATTGGGGATTAGCAAAAGATAGTACGATATTTGAAAGTAAAAAGTTCAATGCAAAATTCCTTGCAATGGTTTGTTATGAATCTATTTTCCCGGAATTTGTAGCACAATTTGTCAATAAAGGGAGTGAGTTCCTTGTTTTTACGACCAATGATAGTTGGTGGGGAAATACGTCCGGTGCTAGACAACACAATCAATATTCCATTTTGCGGGCAGTAGAGAATCGTCGCTGGGTAGTTCGCTGCGCAAACGGAGGAATCTCTTCATTTGTGGATCCTATGGGGAGAATGTACGACCAAACTACAATGTACACCGAAGCATATATTCACCATAAGATAGAACCATTACAAACGAAGACTTTCTATTCTCAACACGGAGATTGGTTAGCAAGAATTTGTGCGAGCATAACAGCATTTATTTTTTTATTTTCAATAGGTTATGGATTTTTTAGGAAGTAATTATGAGTCAACAATTTATTGATCTTCGAAGTGATACTGTGACAAAACCATCCAAAGCAATGCGTGAAGCAATGGCAAATGCCGAGGTAGGAGATGATGTTTTTGGAGAAGATCCGACTGTAAACAAACTGCAGGAAACGGTTGCCTCTCTGTTGGGGAAAGAAAAAGCATTGTTTGTCCCTAGTGGATGTATGAGCAATCAGCTTGCTTTAAAGGCTCATACCGAAATGGGTGATGAAGTGATTATGGAACAGGACGCTCATATGTTTAATTACGAGACTGCGGCGCCGTCAATAATGTCCGCAGTTCAAGTCAAAACGATTCCCGGGGTTCGTGGAGTCTTTCGTGCAGAGGAATTACCGCCGCATATCCGTCCTGCGCTATACTATATGCCAAGGACGAGAGTGATTTGTGTGGAAAATACACATAACCGTGCCGGAGGAGCTATTTTTCCGATAGACGAAATCAAAAAGCTATCACAGTTTTGCAAAGAGAGGGAAATTATTTTTCACCTTGATGGAGCTCGGTTATGGAATGCGTCGGTAGCAACAGGAATTCCTGTAAAAGAATGGGCACAATATTTTGATTCTGTTTCAGTCTGTTTTTCCAAAGGTCTCGGCGCACCGGTAGGATCAACCATTTGCGGAACAAAAGAATTTATCACAAAAGCACATAAATGGAGGAAAGTTTTTGGAGGGGGAATGAGGCAGTCCGGAATTATTGCTGCGGGAGCTCTTTACGCTGTTCACCATAATATTGAGCGTTTAAAAGAAGATCACGATAAGGCGAAATATTTTTCACAAGTACTTTCAACTATTGACGGATTTGAAATTGATCTTGAAAGTGTTCAAACCAATATCGTTCTTGTGGATGTGACAAAAAGTGGAAAAACACCGCAAGAAGTCATTGCTGTGATGAAAGATCAAGGGATTCTTGTCTCTGCAGGTACATTCACAAAGTTTCGCGCACTAATGCATCTTGATGTTTCGATGGAACAAGTAAAATTTGCAGCGGAAAAATTCAAACAGATGTTTCATTAATAGAAGCATGGTTCTTTCTATGTGAACTATGTGCCTATATGTTTCAAAAATTTATGGATATTTCAAAATTTAAACATACTCACGGCGTTACAGTTCGAAATTACGAGATTGATTGGCAGGGAATTGTCCACAACGGAAATTATCTACTCTATTTTGAAATTGCACGTGTAGAATATTTCAAATCGATTGGAATGAAGATTGATGAACGATCGATTTCCGGGTCGGTGCGGATTGTTATCGTACGAAATGAGCTTGATTATTTTAACTCAGCAACATTTGATGACGAGCTGAAAATTTACACTCGTGTTGCTTCAATAAAAAATTCGAGCTTTGTCTGTGAAGCGTTTATGATCCACACTGGAACGAAAATCCCTATTGCGAAAAATGTTGCAATTATGGTGTGGACAGATCCAAAAACAGGAAAATCTATTCCTGTTCCAACCGAAGTACGAAAAATGGTAGACGCATACGAAGAAGGAAAATCAGAAATTACGTGGCCTTCCATCGAAGTATAATATTAGAATATGATCTCATTTGAAGAATTTAAAACATTAACGTCACAAGGCAATGTCATTCCGCTGTTTGATGAGGTACTGGCAGATACAGAAACGCCGGTTTCAGTCTATCTAAAAGTGCGTGATGAAAGTCCGTACTCATTTTTATTAGAAAGTATTGAGGGGGGAGAGAAGATTGGACGCTATTCATTCATTGGATTCAACCCATTCAGTAATTTTATTATTCGTGGGAAACAATTTGAAATTCAATCTCGTCATCCCGATGTTACCGTCCTTCCAAAATTGGTTCAGGGGATCACGAGTCCAATTGAAGCGCTGAAGAAAATATTCTCTCACTATAAGACTGCACATGTTGATGGTTTGCCGCGTTTGGCCAGCGGAGCAATCGGATATTTTGGATATGAAACGATTCAATTGATCGAAAACATCCCTTCGGCAAAACTGGATGAATTGAATCTGGATGATTCTTTATTAATGTTTCTCGATACCTTGTTTGTGTTCGATAATGTAAAGCGAAGATTGTTGATTGTTTCTAATGCGTATGTTCCGAAAGGCTCCACAGACATATATCTCCGTTCTGAATATGAAAAAGCTGCAACGGAAATAGCGAAGATGAAACAGATTCTTAACAAATCTGTTTCGTTGCAAACAGAACATTCTGTTATAGGGGAAATAGAACAATCGATCAGCAAACAACAATATGAGAAGATGGTGGAACAATCGATCGCTTATATTGTTGAAGGAGATATTTTCCAAGTGCTCCCTTCACACAGAATGAAGCGGAAATATCTGGGGGATCCATTTGCAATTTATCGAATGCTTCGCGTGATAAATCCCTCTCCATATATGTATTATTTTTCGTTAAATGGACTGTGTATTGCTGGTTCATCGCCGGAATTATTGGTTCGTGTAGAAAATGGCATTGTGGAAACTCGTCCTCTAGCTGGAACTCGCCGACGCGGTAAGACGGAAGAGGAAGATGCTGCCTTGGAAAAAGATTTGCTTGCTGATCCGAAAGAGGTTGCCGAGCATTTAATGTTGATCGATCTTGGCCGTAACGATATCGGACGCATCAGCGAGTTCGGGAAAGTGGATGTGACGGAATATATGGTAATTGAAAAATATTCACACGTGATGCATATTGTTTCCAATGTAAAAGGAAAACTTAAGAAAGAACTCTCTGCAATCGATGCGTTTTTTTCTTGTTTTCCTGCAGGAACACTTTCCGGTGCGCCGAAAATTCGTGCGATGGAGATTATTGCTGAATTGGAGCCGGTGAAACGTGGTATTTATGGTGGAGCAATCGGGTATTTAGATTTTTCCGGTAATCTTGATTCATGCATAGCCATTCGGACAACAATCATAAAAGATGGTTATGCTTATTTTCAAGCAGGGGCGGGAATAGTGTATGATTCTGTTCCTGAAAAAGAATATCAAGAGACACTGATTAAAATGGATGCGGTGATTCGTGCCGTAGAAGCAACAGTACTTTAAGTTTTTCCACAAATTTATAAAGATACGGAGAAGTTCTAAAATATTATTCATTCTGTGCCTCCGTGACTCTGTGGTTAAAAATAAAAATATGATTTTAATAATCGACAATTACGATTCTTTTACATACAATCTTGTTCAATATGTTGGCGAGCTGAACGTTGAGATGCATATTGTTCGGAATGATAAAATAACAATTGAAGAAATTCGTAAACTTAATCCTCAGGCAATTATTATTTCTCCGGGACCTTGCACACCAAAAGAAGCTGGTGTATCGGTGCCATTGATAAAAGAATTTTATAAGAAAATTCCAATTCTGGGGGTTTGTCTTGGCCATCAATCAATCGGTGAAGCTTTTGGCGGCGATGTTGTAAAAGCTCCAACCGTTGTTCATGGTAAAACATCTGAAGTGCTGCACGAAGGGAAGGGAATCTTCAATTCCATTCCAAATCGCTTTCTCGCAACGCGATATCACTCACTTGTGATTGCACCAAAAACAATGCCGAGCGAACTTGAAGTAACGGCAAGGACTGAAGATGGTGTAGTGATGGGTGTACAACATAAAAAGTATCCGGTCTTTGGTGTTCAATTTCATCCAGAATCAATAGCGACACAGCACGGAAAAGTGTTACTCAGTAATTTTGTGAACAAAAAATATTGAGCGTTTATGGATAAAACACAAATAGCAGATATACTTGATGAGGTCGGAACGCTTCTTGAATTAAAAGGAGAGAACCCTTTTAAAAGCAGAGCGTTCCACAATGCTGCTCGTGTACTTGGCGGCGTTACTGATGATTTGAAAGGACTTGTTGAGAGCGGTGGGATCCGTAAAATAAAAGGGATCGGTGAAAGTACCGGAAAGGTCATTTCTGATCTCGTGACCACAGGTAAATCTCCCGATCACGAAAGTCTTAAAAAATATTTTCCTCCCGGTATCTTCGATATGATGAAGATTCAAGGGATGGGACCGAAAAAGGTTGCATTTTTATATAAGAATCTCAAAATCTCTTCCATAGAAGGTTTGGAGAAGGCTGCCAAAGCAGGGAAACTGGAAAAATTAGAAGGATTTGGGAAAAAGACTGAAGAAAATATTCTTCTTGGTATTGAACAGGTTCGTAAACATTCTTCAAAATTCCATATCAATGTAGCTGAGAATGCTGCCCAATCGATATTTAGTGCGATTACTTCACACAAAGGAATTATTCGTGCAGAAATTGCCGGAAGTCTTCGGAGAAAAAAAGAGACGATTGGTGACATCGATATTGTTGTGAGTGCAAAAAAGAATGACGTTTCGGCGATCATGAAACTGTTTACGTCACATAAGAGCGTCGAACGAATCACCGGAGACGGTGAAACAAAATCAAGTGTGGTGTTGGATGCCGGGATTAATTGTGATCTACGAGTAGTAGCCGATGCAGAGTTTCCATTTGCACTCAATTATTTTACAGGAAGTAAGGAACATAATATCCGCGTTCGTGCATTAGCGAGAGAGAACGGATGGACATTAAATGAATATGGTTTTGCCATTATTGATTCCAGTGAAAAGGGAAGAAAGTCCAAAAAAGTAGTTACGTGTAAGACAGAAGAAGATATTTATAAGGCAGTCGGTCTTGATTACGTGGAGCCCGAACTGCGCGAAGATTTAGGTGAGATTGAAGCCGCTCAGTCTGGAAAACTTCCAAAATTAGTGACATATAATGACATCAGAGGAACATTTCACTGTCATACTAACTATAGCGATGGTCATAATACGCTTTCCGAAATGGCTGCAGGAGCACAGAAACTCGGCTGGGAGTATCTCGGCATTGCTGATCATAGTAAAGTTGCAGCGTATGCAAATGGATTGACTGAAGATCGAGTCAAAAAACAACATAAGGAGATTGATTCGCTAAACCAAAAATTTAAGGGGTTTAGACTCTTTAAAGGGTCAGAAGTTGATATTTTAACAAATGGGGATTTAGACTTTAATGATAAGACGTTAGCTACATTTGATTATGTTGTTGCATCAGTGCATAGTAACTTTAAACTGAACGAAGCAGATATGACAAAACGAATCCTAAAAGCTCTTAAGAATAAGCATGTAACGATTCTTGGTCATTTGACTGGACGATTGTTGCTTGAACGGGATGGTTATCCATTAAATCAGACGGAGATCATCAACGTAGCAGCAGATCTTGGAAAAGTCATTGAGATTAATGCTCATCCAATGAGACTCGATCTTGATTGGCGAATGGTCAAATACGCGATTAGCAAGGGTGTAACGATTGCAATCAATCCCGATTCACACGTTGTTACCGGATTGACCGATGTTCGATTTGGGGTCGGTATAGCCAGAAAAGGATGGTGCGAAAAAAAGAATATTTTGAACACAAGAACTACAAAACAAATTGAAGAATATCTGAAGAAATAAGAAGTATTTACTTGATGTTAACTAACTTAACATAATCCTTATTATATCTATATGCCAAATATAAGGAAAAACCTTGAGTATTATTATATATCTATTTCTCCATAAAAAGTCACTTTTGCACTTCCTTTTAATCGCACATCGAAAAAATTATTGATTGTCTTCTGAAATGATATTTCCAAAAACTCCCCGCTCAATACTTTTACTCGAATTGGACTTTTCATTTGATACTTCATGGAGCTTAATATTGCACTTGCTACAGATCCCGTTCCGCAAGCCAAAGTTTCATCTTCAACTCCACGCTCATAAGTTCTTATTTGTATGATATTATCCGTTAACTTCGAAACAAAATTAACGTTCGTCCCTTTTGGTTGATAGATGTTATGGTAGCGTATCTTTTTTCCTATTCCAAAAATATCTGCACTCTCAAGCGTTCCTAATTGAGAATTATCATCCAGGAAAATGACTGAATGATCTGTACCTGTATTTATATAATTAGCTTTAACAGTCGTGCTGTCTAACGATATCTCTTGATTTAACTTTACATCAAAGGGATTTTTCATTTTTAAATCAAACAATGTGCTGTCAATCCTTGTTGATTCATAAATGTGTCCAAATGCTTCGAATGAAAAATTATCTGAAGTAACGACACTGTTATCATAAGCAAATTTTGCTATGCACCGACCGCCATTGCCGCACATTCCTGCATTTGAACCGTCAGCATTGTAATATTTCATAGTAAACCCGGAAATATCACTTCGCTCAAGCAATAATACACCATCTGCACCGATTCCAAGTCTTCGGTTGCAAACTGTATTTGAGAAGGAATGCGGATCAGAAATTATTCCTGACCGATTGTCAACAACAACGAAGTCGTTGCCTGCACCGCTCATTTTTGTAAAGTGAATTTTCATAGAAATATCTCAAAATGAACTTGCCAAGTCTTTTGAACTTGGCAAGTTACATCGTTTCATTTGTTGTGGAGGTGCGGGGATTCGAACCCCGGTCCGAAGTGAAAACCAATAGACCTTCTACATACATAGTTCAGCTTTTTATCTTAATTCCGGATTCTTGGCCGAACGCAAAGCATCCGAAACGCAGCAAAGGATTTGATAGCTCATTGATATTACCTTCACTGAATATCAACTATCCTGACTAAGTCGACGCCGTTACAGATCCATCAGGAGAGCTCTGTATTGGCGCTCGTGGCTAATTAAGCGGCGAGTGCGTAACCGTAGTTATCTGCATTTATTGTTTGCCCTGAGATTTACGTGCGTAAAGGCGTGCACGGTATGCAAATCTATCCATTCCCGACCCCGTCGAAGCCAAAACACCCCCATTGGATATAGACAAGTTACAAATCGGAATTGATAGTATCAATGAATTGGCGGATTGTTTCTATCCGTTCATTTTCATGTTTTTTTTCGAGTGTTAAAATGATATTTCGAAGCATTCGCTCAAGAATTTGCTTATTTGATACCGGCTGCAAGTACTCTTCCGTGAATTTGAATCCTAAATTTGTCACAATCTCTTCACAATCGCTTCGGGAAAGTATCTTCCCACCATTAAACGGATCAAAATATACATGCGAGTTTCCAAACGAAAATCTCAAAACGAAATGTCCCGGTAGTCCGATACCTTGGATGGGTAGATCGATGCGCCGTCCAACAAGCAGATAAACAACACTCAACGTTATCGGAATACCGATCTTTGTGTCCAGCACACGATTAATATAATGATTCTCTTCGCTATAATAATCGTCGCGGTTGCCGACAAATGATTTTTCATCAGTAAAAAATGAAATTACCCTTCGAAGAATTTCCGTTTCGTCCGTATTGGAACTTAGTTTTTCCTTCAGTTCTGACGCATACTGATTCAATTGCACAACATAGCGAGCAACATCAAGATCCTTGTATCGCTGCCTGGCAAAAAGAAACACGCCATCTTCCAGATCAATATCACCTTCTTGGTCACGTTTTAATTTCCGAAGTTGTTCTTTGAATGAAGCGCGGATGAGGATTTCACGGACCTCGCTCAGGCGTTTTTCGGCGACAGTGTTTTTATCTTCAATAAAAGGTATAAATTCCAGTACAGATTCTTTATAACTTAACAAACGTTCTCGAGCAACGGCATAGACCGATTCATCCTCATCATCGATCAATGTGATGAGCGACTTAATTTCACTCACTTCTTTTTCGGTTAAATCATTCATCGAAATTCGGAATAATTTTTCAACACATCTTTTTTCAAAATAGCGAATGCTTCTTTTGGAGTTTCTGCAAAGGAAAACAAATTCATATCATCCGGACTAATCATGCCGTATTTTACCAATGCCTTAAAATCGATAATCTTATTCCAGAAATTTCTTCCATAAAGAATCACAGTCATTTTTTTGCCGACCTTTTTAGTCTGTAGTAATGTTAATAACTCAAAAAATTCATCCAGAGTTCCAAACCCGCCCGGAAATGCTACGAGAGCCTTGCCGAGGAACATAAACCAAAACTTTCTCATAAAGAAATAATGAAATTCCATATTAAATTTTGGAGTAATATATGAATTTGGATATTGCTCAAATGGAAGACTGATATTTAATCCGATAGACTCTCCTTTTGCCATCATCGCACCTTTATTGGCAGCTTCCATAATTCCTGGTCCGCCGCCGGAACAAACTAACAATCGGTTTTTTGTCTTGAGTTTGGTAGACCATGCAGTGATCAACCGCGAAAGTTCCGCAGCATCTTCGTAATACCGAGACATCTCTACTGCCACTTCGGCTTGTAATAATTGCTCATGATATTTTTTTGAATGAATATTTCTTTTGTTACCACTCTTTGCAAGTGCCCGAAGATGTTTAATTGTTTCATTTCTCGGTTTGATTCTTGCAGAACCGAAAAATACAATCGTATCTTTGACATTATAGTAGTTGAACCGGCTTAATGGTTCTAAAAATTCAGACAAAATCCGTAATGGACGAGCATCCCTGCTTGCGAGAAATCCTGAATTTTTATATGCCTTTGGTGCTTTTTGAAGTTTTCTTTTTTTCATGTCAGACTAATTTTTTCAGAAATAGTGTGCATCAATTGTTCAAGATATAGTTTATCTGTTTCATTAAAACTGTCGAATTCGTGACTGTCAACGTCAAGCACACCTATAATATTTCCTTTATCATAAATTGGTACAACAATTTCAGATTTTGAATCGCCATCACAAAAGATATGACCTGGAAATTGATTCACATCCTGAACAATAAGCGTCTCCTTCTTTTGATACGATGTTCCGCAGACACCTTTACCGACGGCAATTCTTGTGCAGGCAATTTTTCCCTGAAACGGTCCTAAGACAAGTTGGTTTGATGTATTTTCGTACAAATAGAATCCGACCCATGAGTAATATGAAAAAGCTTGTTTTAGAGCAGCAACAATATTTGCCATATTGGCAATCGGATTCTGTTCATCCGCAACAACCGAATATATTTGCGGGAGTAACTGTTCGTATAATTCTTCTTTTGACTCTGCAATAATTTTAATTTCTTCCATATGCTTCTTTCGTAAACACCCTTTCAATCTTTACTACTGTCTTGGTTCCTTTTACGTTCACTTGTTGTTGTTCCACGGCATATTTCATTTTGACAATTGCCAATCCAATAAAACCAGATGCGATGTTTATTACGCTCGTAAGTTTTCCTATCTCGGCACCGGAATCATCAACCAGCACTTCTCGTTCTGTTAATTGTTCGTTGGAGGATACTAGACATAGTTGACGTTGAATTTTGTTGTAGGTATCAATCCTTGCGATAACTTCCTGACCGATATAGCATCCTTTTGTGAAGCTGATCCAATCCCATAAATTTAGTTCTAATGGATTATAATCTTGCAGAATCTCCTTTTTTGCTACCGGAATACCATGTTCAATTCGCCACTGCTCAAATGCCTCTCTTGAATGATGATCAACAGATTTTGTAACATCATTTGAAAGCTGTACATCAAAAGATACAGGAAAACCGAAATAGTCTGTATGGTAGAAGTTGTCGAGGTATCCGAAATGGAGATCAATACTATACTGAGAAGTAACATCGGTAACGACAATATCTTCCATGATGATATAGTTGTTCACGAAAGAAATAATTTCAGAAGACATTTGTTTGCTGGTCAATATGATCAAATGATTATTACGGTGAATAACCCAAATAGTATCCAGTATTCTTCCTTTGTCCGTGAGCAACAGTGTTTTTTGGATCTTCCCTTCCGTAAAATCTTTGAAATCATTCGTTGATATGCGCTGAAGAAAATCTATCGCTTCGTCTCCGGTCATTTTCAAAACATCAAACGGAAAATGATGAATCAATGAAAGTGATACGGGTAATATTTTTTCCGTCTCTATCATTCTTAATTACCACTGACTTTTTTATGAAGAACGTTAAAATACAGATCATCTGCCTTTTTCATATCAATACTGACTGTGTCATTAACATTTGCAATGTTCTTTGAAGTTACGATGCCAATCTTTAATACGGGAACAGTATGTTGTGCGCAGATTGATTTGATTTTGGCTTCTTGAGATGCATCGGCAGAAATAATAATTCGGGATTGCTCTTCACCAAAAAGAATATTATGAAGTGAAAGACCTTGCAACGGAAGATTGAGATCAAATCCAAATTTCTGTTTTCCAACGATCGCACTTTCGATGAGAGATACAATCAATCCTCCGTCCGAAATATCGTGTGCCGATGCAACTAATCCTTCCTGAATAAGCTTTAGAGCACATTCCTGCAGTTTCACTTCAAATGCCAGATCAAAATATGGAGCATCGCCGACGGTCAATCCATGTTCCAGCACTAGATACTCACTGCCAGAAAGATCTCCGCGATTAGTACCAAGCAGATAGATCGCGTCGCCAGATTTTTTAAAGTATGATGTTGTAACGTGCGATTCGTTTTCAATAACTCCAAGCATCCCAATGGTCGGTGTCGGAAATACTGCTGCCTGAGCACTTTCATTATAAAAGCTTACGTTGCCGCCGGTGACAGGAGTTTCCAACGCGTTACATGCATCGCTGATTCCAAGGATCGCTTCTTTGAATTGCCAATACACTTCAGGTTTGTATGGATTACCGAAATTTAAACAATTCGTTATCGCTATCGGTTTTCCTCCCGTACAAACAACATTTCGTCCGGATTCTGCGACAGCGATCGCTGCACCTTTACGCGGATTTAAATATACATAACGACTATTGCAATCTGTTTTCATTGCAAGAAGTTTTTCCGATTTTTTTATTCGGACAACAGCAGCATCTGATCCCGGAAGCACAACGGTATTCGTCCGAACCATTGAATCGTACTGTTCATACACCCAACGCTTACTGGCAATATTTGGAGACAGTAAAAGTTTATAGATAGATTCCGAAATATCTTTTGGTGTTGATAATGAATTGAAATCGAACGAACGAGTTTGTTTAAGATACTCCGGTTCCTTTGTCTCTCGAATATATACCGGAGCACCACCACCAAGCACGCACGTCTCAGCAGGAACTTCAGCTTTCAATGTCCCTTGTTGGAAAATACGAACCATACCGTCGTCCGTAACTTTTCCAATGGTCACACAATGCAGATCCCATTTTTTAAAAATATCGATGATTGCATTTTCATTTTCCGGTTTAGCAACAATCAGCATCCGTTCTTGAGATTCCGAAAGCATAATTTCATATGCCGTCATCTTTGTTTCGCGAGTCGGAACGAGATCCAAATTAATATCCATGCCGCTGTTTCCTTTGGCGCTCATTTCGGTGGACGAACAAGTGATACCTGCGGCGCCCATATCCTGAATTCCAACGACAAGTCCTGCATGTATTACTTCTAACGTTGCTTCAAGCAAAAGTTTTTCTGTAAATGGATCACCTACTTGTACCGAAGGACGTTTTGCTTCGGATGCTTCTGAAATCTCTTCCGATGCGAATGTAGCACCATGAATGCCGTCCCTTCCCGTTGCAGAGCCGACGATCATCACCACATTCCCTTTTCCTTTTGCAATCGCCGACGCTACGTTTCCGTGTTCAACAATTCCGACTGACATGGCATTCACAAGAGGATTGGTTTGATAGCACGGATCGAAAAATACTTCACCGGCTACAGTCGGAACTCCAAAACTATTTCCGTAATCCCCAATGCCTTTCACTACGCCTTTCAGTAAATGTTTTGTTTGCTTATCATCGATATCACCAAAACGCAGAGAGTTTAATCCTGCGATTGGACGGGCACCCATCGTAAATATATCACGCATGATTCCACCGACACCGGTGGCGGCTCCTTGATACGGTTCGACTGCTGAAGGATGATTATGACTTTCAATTTTGAATGCGACAGCCAGTCCCCCGCCAATATCAACCAGGCCGGCATTTTCCTCACCGGCACCTACAAGCAGGCGTTTTCCGGAACGCGGGAGTGTCTTGAGTTGAGCGATAGAGTTTTTATAGCTGCAATGTTCGCTCCACATTACAGAATAAATTCCTAGTTCAGTATATGTCGGTGTTCGACCAAGGATGATTAATACTTTCTGATATTCCTCTTCCGTAAGTCCATGTTGAAGCGCAAGTTCATTAGTAACAATCGGTTCTTGAATTGATTTCATAGTTATTCTATCGTAAATAAATTATCGTTTTTTTCTACAGGTTGTTTTTCTTTAACAAAGATTTTTTTTAAAATCCCTGATTTGGTGGATTTAATTTCATTCTCCATTTTCATCGCTTCAATCACAAGAATTCCCTCACTTAAATTAACCTGCGATCCTTCTTTTTTCAGCAGTTTTGTGATCAAACCAGGCATTGGTGCTCGAAGAGTAATAGTGCTGATAGTAGATTGCGCCTCTTTCTGTAGTTGTTTTGTGAGCTTATCTCTCAATGTTTCACGTTGGATTTCAAAAATAAAATTATTCACTGTTGCCGTATATGAATTCTTTGTTCGTGAAAGGAAAAGATGGTATGATTTTCCATCTACAAGAACACTGAATTCACCTTCAGAGATTTTCATAACATCTGCCGGAACAACATTACCCTGAGTATTTACAAGAATCCCTCGAGTTTCATCATAGGAAAACGAGTATTCTGCAATATTTATGGTTGTGTTATTCATTACGGAATTGCTGTTTCCATTGTGAATGTTTTTCGGAGCCGGCCGACTCTACTATATTTTTTCCAAAATTACTATTTTGCGAAACGAACGCAGAAGTTATTGCAATACTTTCCTTCATATCCAGTACGCTATCTGGTGCTAAGTAATATTTTGCTACAAAATTAATATCATACATTCCATTGACAAACTCTGGATGAAAAAGTACCATTTCACAGAATGGAATTGTCGTCTTCACACCATTGATTTTATATTCCCGAAGAGCTCTTTTCATTTTTTCAATGGCCTCTGAACGTGTCTTTCCGTGAGCAACTAATTTCGCTATCATCGGATCATAAAACATTGTAATTTCTGAACCAGCTCGAATGCCGGAATCATTCCGCACTCCTAATCCTTCACTTGGTTGATAATGTGTAATTATTCCGGTGGATGGGAGGAAATTATTATCATATTCCTCGGCATAAATTCGAACTTCAATCGCATGCCCATTGATGCGAACTTCATCTTGAGTCAAGGATAGTTTTTCTCCTTGAGCAATGCGAATCTGTTCTTTGATAATATCAATTCCATACACCATTTCTGTAATCGGGTGTTCTACTTGAATTCGAGTATTTACTTCAAGAAAATAGAAATGCTTGTCAGCATCAAGCAGAAACTCCATCGTTCCTGCATTGACATATCCAACTGTTTTAGCTATTTCAACTGCTGTTTGACCCATTGCAGCACGTAATTCAGGGGTTACGGCAGTGCTTGGACACTCTTCAACAACTTTTTGGTGTCGTCGTTGAACTGAACACTCTCGTTCACCTAGATGAATGACATTTCCATGCATATCAGCGAGGATTTGAATTTCAATGTGTTTTGGATTGATGATATATTTTTCAATGTAAACACGATCGTCAGAAAATGCTTTTGAAGCTTCATTCTGCGCGCGCTCAATGGCATTGGCGAGTTCATCCGCAGAATCGACACGTCGCATTCCTTTGCCTCCTCCACCTCCGGATGCTTTAATCAAAACAGGAAAACCGATACTAGTTGCAACATCAATTGCCTCTTCTAAATTCTTGATCGGTTTGGTAGTTCCGGGAACGATTGGAATATTTTTCTTTACCAATAAATCTCTTGCGGAAGTTTTGCTCCCTAAAAGTTCTATAGTCTCAGATCGTGGACCGATAAAAATAAGACCCGCATTGGTTACAGATTTAGCAAAAATTTCCTTTTCAGACAGAAATCCATATCCAGGATGAATGGCATCAACCTGAGCATTTTTGGCTATTGTCAGAATTTTTTCTATTTGAAGGTATGTTTCTGCTGAAGTAATTCCATGTAACGGGTATGCTTCGTCGCACAACAAGACATGTGGAGCAGTTCTATCTGGGTCAGAATATATTGCTACGGTTTGAATGCCCATTTCCTTCGCCGAACGGTGAATTCGTACGGCAATCTCGCCGCGATTAGCAATCAATATTTTCTTAATTTTTTTCATTGTAATTACTGAGCAATTTCTACTACCGTCACTCCTGCACCACCTTCAAACCGTTCGCCAAATCGATGGCTTTTTACCCTTGAATCATTTTCCAAGAATGCTTGGATTCGTTTTCGTAATGCACCCGTTCCATGACCATGAATAATATCGACACGGTGTAAACCTGCAAGGATGGCATCGTCAACAAATTTATCCACGATCTCTACCGCTTCATCACCATATAACCCTCTAATATCTACTTCAGTCAAGTATTGTTTATCTGATGTAAAAGAAGAAGTTACATCGATTCTTCTTGCCTCCTTTTTAGAAACAGTTTTGATATTCGATATGTGAACTTTTGCCTTAATTGAGTTGAATGCAACTTGAAGGTTTCCATTTTTATCAGGCAATGTCAAGACTGTCCCCGTTTGTCCTCCAGACCTCAAAACAACTAAGTCATTCAACTTTATATCCAAATGTACATCTGAATCAGCAGAAATTGTATTGGTTATTTCTTTTTCCAATACTTCAATTTCTTTTTCCAACTCCGCTATTTGATTTTTTCCCTTTCGAATTGCTTCACGGTCAGCTTGTTGAGTCTTAATTTCACGAACAGTATTTTCCACAGTCGACGATGCGCGATCAATGATCAATTTTGCTTCTTCTACAGCTTTGCGTTTTACTTCTCTGACTTCCTTATTTAAATCAAGTAATTTACTTTCATAGGATAGTGATAACTCTTTGTATTTCTTACTATCAGTGTCAGCAGTTGAAAGTTTTTGCTCTAACAATTGTGAACGATTCTCTAACTCTAATATCAATTGTTCTAACTTAGCTTTTTGTTCCCCAAGCATACTTTTAGCATTGGAAATGATCGCTTCACTTACACCTAAACGTTCTGCAATTTCAAGAGCATAACTACTTCCTGGCAACCCAACCTTAAATCGATACGTTGGGATCAACGTTTCTTGGTCAAATTCCATTGCCCCATTTTCCATCCCTTGTGCATTATGAACAAACGCTTTTAAGGATGCTTGGTGAGAGGTTGCAACCGTTAATGCACCTGCTGAAGTTAAATGTTCTATGACTGCGGCTGCAATAGCTCCCCCTTCTGTCGGATCTGTATTGGAACCGATCTCGTCAATAAGAACTAATGATGTATCGTCTGCTTGCTCTGTGATCTTTTTGATCTGCAATACTTGAGAGCTATATGTGCTTAAATCATTTTCTATTGATTGATTATCTCCCATGAGCACAAAAATTTTCTTGAAGATCGGAAATTCAGAATCGGGCGAGACCGGAACATGAATACCCGATTGGACCATTAAAGAAAGTATGCCAAGGGCTTTTAATGCAACGGTTTTCCCGCCGGCATTTGGGCCTGTTATCAAAAGTGTTGTAAACGAGTTGCCAACTTCTATTCCCAACGGGATGATACTGTTTCGTTCATGACGAAGGAGAAGAATGGGATGATATCCTTGAATAATTACCAGTGAACCATTCTCTTTTAGAAAAGGTTTATTTCCTTTGATTTCAATAGAGTATCGAGCTTTTGCATAACACAAATCTATATGTGTTAAAATATTTATAGTCTCTCTGATTTCAGAAACAACCTGAAATATTTGACGCGTCAATTCGCGAAGTATCCTTTCTACCTCTCTCTTTTCCTTAAAGAATAATTCCGTAATCTCATTATTATAGGTCAACGTTTCCGAAGGTTCGATAAAAACTGTTTGTCCAGACGAAGAAGCACTATGAATAAAACCGGGAAACTTATTTTTTAACTCTGCTTTGATGGGAATAACCATACGGCCATCTCTCGTTGTGACTATCTCATCCCTAACCATACCTTGTTCGGCGGTAGCGCGTAAGATTTTTTCGAGAGCCTTCCGAATTGCACTCTGCTTATCAGAAATGGATTGGCGAATAGATCGAAGTTCTTTACTCGCGGAATCTTTGACTTCAGCGTTACTATCTATTGCTTGATTTATGTTGAATTCAATTTCCTTAAAGATTGATATAGAAGAGGTTAAGAGATTTAGCTGACTCAAATACACTTTTCTCTTTTCGATAAACGATTTGATGTTTCTGCCGGCTTGAAGTGTTGACGCAATGTTTAAGAGTTCTCTGGTTGAAAGGACATTGTTCTCGATGGTTGATTGTTGAAGCGATAATCGAATATCCTTAATTCCGTCTACGGGAAAGGCTCCCTCGCCTTCCAGAACACGTTTCATTTCTGAAACTCTGTTATGCTCAAGGGAGATAGATTCTAGGTCAGAAATTGGTTCAATGGATTCTGCGGCTTCTTTGCCGAGTTCAGAAGAGGCGTAAAACTGGATTCGATGAAGTATTTTTTGGAGATCTAATTTATCAGCTGCTGCGTCAAACTGACTCATATATTGTTATTTCTTCTCCATCTTTTTCTTCTCGTCGGAGGCGAAATTGAGAATTTCGTAATAGAAATCCTTTGATTCGGGAAGAAAAGTATTCACCTGATCGAATACCATCGGAGCAAAATTCTTAATCGGTTTATATAAATCGGATGAAGTACGTGTTTCCGTGGATGGGAGTCCGAGAAAAATACTTAATACGATCAAAGTAATGCTGATGGCAATTGTCCCTTCGAATAGTCCCATAAAAATACCGAGGATTTTATTCCACATAGCATCAAACATTTCCTTGAACATAATCTTATAAATTAGCGACTGCGCAAATGTAATCGCCAAAACAATTAAAATAAAAGAAAGAACGAATCCTGTACTACCGGTGATGCCAATCTCAGCAAAGACCAATTCGTTCACATCAGTGGAAAATTTTGCACCTGCTATAAGAGCAACCACGAGGCAAATAATACCAACGATTTTTTTAACAAATCCGTTTTTAAATCCTGATATCATAAATCCTATCAGTATCATTCCGATAACAATGTCGATAAAGGTCATAATTATGCTATTTTTTGTTTGACAATTTCGTTAATAATTTTTCCTTCCAGCTTCCCTTTTAACTCTTTCATCACAAGGGGCATCACTTTGCTTAATTCTTTTGAACCAGCTTCAGAAATAATTTTCGAAATAACAGTTTCAGCTTCTTCCTTGCTCATTTGTTTTGGAAGATATTCCTGCACGATCTCAATCTCTTTTGCTTCCTTGTCTGCCAGATCTTTTCTGTTTGCTTTTTCATACATCTCAATTGAATCTTTCCGCTTTTTCACTGCGGAAAGTAGTATTTTCATATCGTCGTCGGCGTTCATCTCTCGTCCAGCTCCGCTCTTTTCGAATTCCAATACTTGAGCTCGAAGCATGCGCAGTGTATCTGTCTTTAACTTGTCACCGGATTTCATTGAAGTAGTTAAATCCTGCATAAGCTTTTCTTTTAATCCCATACCTATACCTTACCGTACATTTGAATAACTTGTCCATTAATCGCAACGCCAGCGTCAGAGCAAAGATGATCGATCATTTCTGCTATTTGAAGAGGAGTTACCCATTTTTTAAAATCCGCTTCTGTTCCCCAAGTCTTATTTTCTTCCGTCAATATGATGCTTGGTGCAATGGCATTGACGGTAATATTTCCGAATTCTTTTACTTCTTCTGCAACAGTTTTTGTCAGTGCAATAACACCAGCTTTTGCGACTCCATATCCTCCCCTTTTTGCTTCGGGAGCTATCGCCGGCATTGCGGCAATATTGATGATTCTTCCAAATCCGTTATTCTTCATCTCTTGAATCACTTCTCTCACCATCAAGAAACATGAGAGGAGATTCAGTTCCATCATTTTGTTCCATTCATCCAATGTTATTTCGTCAATGAATTTTTTTTTGTTCACTCCACCGACGAGATTACATAGAATGTCTATCTTTCCAATGCGCAAATGTATTTCTTGGTAAAACTTCTTTACGGAATCTTCGGAAGTGACATCAACGTTAATTCCTTCCATCTGTAAATATCTTTTTTGTAAAGCCGTCACAACATCTACAGATTTTTTACTTCCTGTATGAGTCGCAATAACTCTGGCTCCTGATTCTAATAACCGTTCGACGACAACTTTACCCAATCCACCAGTTCCTCCGGTAACGATCGCTATTTTTCCTGAAAGTTTCGTCATTTTGCTCTAGCAATATATTATAACATTCTGCTAAAATCAATGCACACAATGAATAGTCTGTTCATTGATTATGGTGTGAATTGAACGTATATTTATCAAATTTTTAACACAATTTAGGCAGTTATGGAATTAATCAATTATCGGCATCTTTCAGACCGTGAGGCGGTGACTAATCTCTTTGCGGATTACAATTCAAATTTTGACAAGGTTGCAAAGTATTACTCCGGTAATTTTCAGGATAAAAAATCATGGGAAAAAACGATTCATTCAATTCAAAAGAATCGATATGAGCGACAGTTGCTCCATCGAGTGTTGAATGATCAGAATCGTGAATTTCACGGTGGAATTAAGACACTCGCAAATATTGATCTGATAGGAAACGATAATACCTTAGCTGTGGTGACAGGCCAGCAATTAGGGATTTTTACAGGACCTTTATATACGATCTACAAGGCAATCACTGCCGTTAGACTTGCAGAAAAACTGGCGGTAGATTTTCCCGAGTATAACTTTGTCCCGATATTTTGGCTGGAAGGTGAAGATCATGATTTTGCTGAGATCAATAAAGTAAAATATATCAACTCATCCAATGAACTTTCTTTTGCAGAATATTTGGTTGGAGGAAAACCGTTAGAAAAAAATATCGGTGCTACCGGAAACATTGTTTTTGATGAATACATCGACAATTTTTTTGCAGCTCTTGATTCGACAATGCCGAAATCAAATTTCTCTCCAGCGTTATTTGAAATGCTGCGAGGATACTATAAACAAGGCAATACATTTCTGAAGGCATTCACAGGGTTCTTCAATCATGTGTATGAAGATTCGGGATTAATTTTTATCAATGCTAACAATCCCGAATTGAAAAAAATAGTGTCAAAAATATTTGTCAACGAAATTAATTCCAATTCAGAATCATCCAAACTGGTGATACAGAAAAGCGTAGAGCTGGAAGAGCATTATCACGCACAGATAAAAGCTAAAGCACTGAATCTCTTTATGCTCCATAAAGGAGGAAGACATTTAATTGAACCGTCAGACAGTGGAGATTATTATCTGAAAAATCTGCGTCAACGATTTACCAAAGAAGAATTACTGGCCATTGCAGAAAACACTCCAGAACTGCTTTCACCCAATGTAGTAACGCGTTCCTTGTGTCAAGACACACTCCTTCCGACCGTTGCATATGTTGGCGGACCGGGCGAGATTGCCTATTTTGCTCAATTAAAATCAGTCTATGAGTACTTTCAAGTCACAATGCCTATCATTTATCCACGCGCTAGTGTTACATTGATGGAAGAAAAAATTCAGAAAGTGCTTGAGAAATATTCTTTGGATCTGGAAGAAATGTTTGGCGATGTGGATGGCGTATTAAGAAAAGTATCTGAACAGGTTTCCGAAGTAAAAGTTGACGGACTGTTTGAAATTCTCAATACCAGAATTACCGAAGCATTGAATGAAGCGCGGTTTGGCATTCAGCAGATAGACCAGACGCTGAATGGAACAATCGACGGAACAATTGGAAAATTTCAGCAACAGTTGGATGTACTGAAACAAAAAACGCAGAAAGCTCAACAACAAAAAGAAGAAATCTCGTTGAAGCAAATTACAAAAGCGGCGTTGAACATTTTCCCCGATGGAAATTTTCAGGAACGGGAATTCAGTGTGATCCATTATCTCAACAAATATGGACCTGACTTTGTGAAGTGGGTTTCAAATGAAATAGCGATAGATAAATTTCAACATCAAGTGATAACATTGTAATCTTACCAACACTGCTGAAACAACAAAGCCGTCCAAAAATAACTGGACGGCTTTGTTGTGAGATCTAAAAATATTATCGAATGACATTTTCCGTTGTTTTATCAAAGAAATGCGCCTTACTCATATCAAACGTAAAGTCCTTTTTATCCCCTGCCTGAATATCGACGGGAGTCATTCTGGCAACCAGTTGAGAGACACCGCAGGTAATATATGCGAAGATCTCATTTCCCATCGGTTCTACCACTTCAATATTTGCTGTGATCCGTGAAGACTTCGTTTTTTCTGCAGAAACGTGTTCAGGACGGATACCTAACCATAATTCTTTTCCAATGTATGGTTCAAGAAGCTTCTGCTTATCTTTTGGAATGTCGACAGAGAGTGTTGTTCCCTTTTCCAAAAACTTCATGCCGCTTTCTTTTTGGAGAGATCCGTCAATAAAATTCATTGCGGGGCTTCCAATAAATCCTGCGACAAATTTATTCGTCGGCTTGTTGTAGAGGTTTAATGGAGTATCGATTTGCATCACGTAGCCATCCTTCATCACAACAATTCTGTCTCCCATCGTCATCGCTTCGGTTTGATCGTGTGTTACATAAATCATTGTTGCATCGAGCCGTTGATGAAGCTTGGAGATCTCCGTTCGCATTTGAACACGCATCTTCGCGTCAAGATTCGAAAGTGGTTCGTCGAATAAGAACACTTTCGGCTTACGAACAATTGCGCGACCGACTGCAACACGTTGGCGTTGACCACCTGAAAGCGCTTTTGGTTTTCGGTCCAGATATTCTTCTATGCTGAGGATTTTCGCCGCTTCATGTACACGTTTATCAATCTCTTCTTTAGGAAATTTGCGTAATTTTAAACCGAACGCCATATTCTCATACACGCTCATGTGAGGATAAAGAGCGTAGTTTTGAAATACCATAGCGATATCTCTATCTTTCGGCGGAACATCGTTAACTACTTTCCCATCGATGGTTATTGTACCGCTGGATATATCTTCTAATCCCGCAATCATTCTTAGTGTGGTAGATTTGCCGCAGCCTGAAGGACCAACGAGAACGACAAATTCTTTATCGTGGACTTCAATGGAAACGCCCTTGACTGCTACGACGCCGCCTTCATATTCCTTTTTAATGGTATCCAGTTTTACGTTAGCCACAAGAAACTCCTATCGTTGAAGTGAGTGAACCGTTTCCCAAAATGTCGGGAATGAAATTGAAACACATTCTGCATTGATGATCTTTGATTCTTTTTTCAGTGCAAGACTCGCAATTCCAAAGGCCATTGCTATTCTATGATCATCAAAACTATCAAATTCAGAAGAAAGTAAATCCTTTTTTGAATCAAAAGCAAACCCGTCCTGATGCTCCTGCACATCGATTCCCATTTTACGAAGGTTAAAACAGACAGCAGCAATGCGATCAGTTTCCTTATTTCTCAGATCGTGAGCGTCTCGTACTTCGAAAGTTCCGCTTGCAAATGCAGCGGCGATGGAAAGAATCGGAATTTCATCGATGAGATTGGGAATAATTTCACCGTTCAAAATGAAATCTGTTTTCAATGAAGAAGATTTCACAACAAGATCCCCTAATGGTTCACCGCCAACAATTCTTTCATTTTCAATAGAAATATTACCACCCATCTGTCGCAAAATTTTCAGAAAACCGATTCGCGAAGGATTCAATCCAACGTTCGATATCATGATCTCGGAATTTGGAACGATTAAAGCTGCAACGATAAAAAATGCTGCGGAAGAGGGATCTCCGGGAACAGCAAATGGTCGAGCGTGAAACATTGTTCCCCCTTTAATGGAGATAAATGTTTTTCCATCTTTATGCTCAGGAACTAAATTTAACATCCTTTCAGTATGATCGCGAGAAGGTTCATGTTCGATCACCCGTGTAGTACCATCAGCAAACAATCCAGCAAACAGCACTGCGGACTTCACTTGCGCGCTCGCTATCGGAAGTTCATAATCAATTGCCTTGAGTTTTTCAACCGGGTGAATGGTAAGAGGTGCGGTAAATTTATCGGTTGCAGAGATCTTTGCTCCCATTTTCATCAGTGGATCGATGATTCTTTTCATCGGACGTTTAACGAGATATTGATCCCCGGATATTTGTGTTGAGAATTTTTGTCCTGCTAAGATTCCAGACATGAGCCGAATGGTTGTGCCAGAATTTCCCGCATCAAGCATTGAAGCGGATTGTTTCAAACCATGCAGACCTTTGCCATGGATAAACAATTTCTCCCCTTCAAATGAATGATTAATTCCCAACGATTGAAAGCATGAAATAGTGCTTAATGGATCTGCCGCGTTAAGAAAGCCAGTGATTTCTGTAACGCCTTCTGCAAGCGCGCCGATCATCACGGAACGATGAGAGATTGATTTATCACCGGGAACAGAAATTGTTCCCTGTAAGGATGTTGCTTGTGAAACTATCTTATCCATGTCCTATAATAAAAAAATCCCCGACGCATGTCGGGGATGAAATGTTTTCGTATGAAATTATTTCGTTTCCGGTTCCGGAACAGGGTCTTTCTTTTCCGGGGTCATTAAGGCTTTACGGCTCAAGTTCATTCTTCCCTTTTCATCAATCTCGAGAAGTTTCACATCAAACGTATCGCCAACTTTCACAACGTCTGATACTTTTGCAACACGTTTCGTATCAAGCTGTGAAATGTGAATCAGTCCTTCTTTTCCGGGAAGAATTTCTGCAAAAGCACCGAAGTCCATAATGCGTTTAATTGTCGCTTTGTAGATCTTGCCGGGTTCCGGCACAGCAGTGATTGCATTGATCAACGCAAGGGCTTTGTCGCTGGCTTCCTGCGATGTTGCAGCAATTTGAATGGTACCGTCGTCTTCAATATTGATTGAAGTCGCTCCGGAATCTGCAACGATGCTGCGAATCATTTTTCCGCCCGGTCCAATGACCGAACCGATAAGATCTGTCGGAATTTTGATGGAAGTAAACCGAGGTGCATACGAGCTTAACGCCGGTTTCGGTTTGTCTATGGAAGCATTCATTTTTTCCAATTTGTGCAAACGACCAGCTTTTGCTTGTTCCAATGCAGTTGCCATGATCTCAAGTGTAATGCCTTGGATCTTGATATCCATCTGGAACGCAGTGATTCCGTCGACTGTTCCAGCGACCTTGAAATCCATATCGCCGAGATGATCTTCATCGCCAAGAATGTCGCTGAGAATGGCAACACGATCTCCTTCTTTCACAAGACCCATAGCAATACCGGCGCATGCTTTTTTCAACGGAACACCCGCATCAAACAATGCCAGTGAACCGGCGCAAACAGTTGCCATGGATGAGGATCCGTTTGACTCAAGAATATCGGAAACGATACGAAGCGTGTACGGAAATTCTTTTTCACCAGCGATGAGATTTTTCAACGCACGTTCTGCCAAATTTCCATGACCAATTTCGCGGCGACCGGTATTTCCCAAACGTCCAACTTCGCCGACACTGAATGGGGGAAAATTATAATGCAACATGAAACGACGCGGCTGGAATTCAATCAAGCCATCAGTTTTTTGTTCATCATCTTTTGTTCCGAGAGTCACGGTCGTAAGGGATTGGGTTTCACCGCGCGTAAACAACGCGGAACCGTGTGCTCGCGGCAGAACAGCTGTTTCAATCGTGATCTGGCGAACATCTGCCAAACCGCGGCCGTCGAGCCGTTTCTTTTTACCGAGAATCATTTCCCGCATTTCACGTTTTTCAATGTCGTGGATGATTTCTTTAATAACACCATCTTGTTCGGGGAATTTTTCTTTCAACGCTTCCAGAACACCGGTGACGATCTGATTTCTACGGTCTGCACGTTCTTCTTTAGCAGAAACGGTGTTCGCTGCTGTTCGCAGCTGCTCAGTTGCAAGCGTTTCAACTTCTGACAACAGTGCAGGGTCATACGATTTTGGGACAACAATTCGTTTCGCTTTTTTCACTTCGGTAGCAAATTCTATTTGAACTTGGCAGATCTTTTTGATTGCTTCATGTCCAAAAGCTAATGCAGCGAGCATATCCTTTTCGGAAATCTCTCTTGATTCCCCTTCAACCATCAAAATGGAACTTGCTGTGCCGGCAACAGTTACATCCATGTCGCTCAATTCAAGTTCAGTGAAGGTAGGATTCAAAATGAATTCGCCATTCAACCGTCCTACGCGGACTTCTGCGATCGGTCCATCAAACGGTGAATCAGAAATCATCAACGCAGCCGAAGCAGCGCATGCACCAAGAACATCGGCGTCATTTTGCTGATCCGATGAATACACCGTAACAACAATCTGTGTGTCGCAGTTATAATTTTCAGGAAACATCGGGCGAATAGGGCGATCGATCAATCGAGCAGAAAGAATTTCTTTATCCGACGGTCTTCCTTCGCGTTTCAAATATCCGCCCGGAATTTTTCCTGCGGCAGACATTTTTTCACGAAATTCAACCTGTAACGGGAAATAATCCATTCCGGGTTTCGGTTCCTTTGCCGCAACAACGGTCGCAAGGACCATGGTATCGGCGTATCGGATCATTACGGCACCATCTGCTTGTTTTGCAAAACGACCTGTTTCAAATTCCAGTGTGTAATTCCCGATCTGGACGCTCTTTTTTACTATCATATTATTTTCTTCTTTTCTATGTACGATGAATACAGCTTATTTACGAATACTTAATTCGCCAATGATCTTTCTATAACGTTCAATATCTTTTTTCATCAGATAATCGAGTAGACGGCGGCGTTTACCGACCATGCGAAGTAAACCGACTCGCGAGTGATTATCCTTTTTGAATTTCTCAAAGTGTTCAGAGAGTGAATTGATGTTTGCCGTGAGAATTGCAATTTGCACTTCAGGCAAACCGGTGTCGTTGGCACCTTTACCAAATTTTTTAACGAATTCGTTCTTTTGTTCTTTTGTGATAGCCATTGTGACTCCTTATGAAGATATGTGTTTATATTGTTCTAAAATTTTCGTGATTGTTATTTTATCGTTATCGATTTCTTTGATCAGTGCATCGACGGAATCGAATTTCTTTTCGTTCCGAGTTCGTTCTATGCATGCGACTGTTACTGTTTCGTCATAAATATCTTTATCAAAATGAAAGATGTTTACTTCAATGGTCTGCGCTTGTGCATCCCCGAATGTCGGATTATGCCCAATACTCATCATGCCGCCGTACCATAGGCCTTCTACTTCGATCTTTACCGCATAAATCCCGACTTGTGGTGCAAGTTTTTTAGGATTATCCAGCTTAATGTTTGCTGTTGGATATCCAAGTTGTTTACCTCGACCAAAACCTCTCACCACCGTTCCGCTGAACTGATACTCATATCCGAGCATTCTATTGGCAAGTGAAACATTTCCTGTTAACAATGCATCTCTTACGGTAGAACTGCTGATGACAACATCGCTTTCTTTCATCATAGCCACTGCTTCAACAGAGAAATTATGGGCTCTTCCAAGTTCAACAACTTGGTTCATTCCCCCTTCTCTGTCCCTGCCAAATTGATGATTGAATCCTTCGATAACTTCGGTAACACCGATACCGTTAATAATGTATTTTGAATAAAATTCTTGAAATGATAATCGGGAAAACTCAAATGTAAATGGGATGATAAATACTTCATCAACTCCTAATTTTTCAATGCGTTGAAGCTTTTCATTTACAGTAGAAAGTAGATCGATAATTTTCTTTCCGTGCGTTACAACTTCTTTTGGATGCGGTTCAAACATCACTACTACACTTCTACCGTTGATTCTTTTCGCCTTCTCCACTACCTTTTGAACAATTGATTGGTGAGCACGGTGAACCCCGTCGAACATACCAATTGTTGCTACCGAGTTCTTATCAAACTTTACTTCTTCAAGCGAGCGGAGAATCTTCATACAAGGGCAGCTTTCGTATGAATTTTCTGTTCCAATAAATGCAGTTGTTCTACCGGCAAAGCATCATTAACGCTAAATTGACCGATACGTGTACGATGCAATTGTTTTAGATAAGCACCGCAACCAAGCTTTACTCCAATATCATTTGCCAACGTTCGAACATAAGTCCCTTTGGAACAGACAACTCGAAAACCGATATGTGGAGGATCAAATGAAGTCATTTCAAACTCTTTAATAGAAATTTCTCTTGTTGCCCTCTCCACTTCTTTTCCCTTACGAGCATCTTTATACAAGCGTCTGCCGTTCTTTTTGATAGCTGAATACATGGGTGGAAGTTGTTGTTGAACACCTAAAAATGATTTCAATATTTGCTCTACTTCATCTTTAGTAACAGCATTAAAATCTTTCTGTTCAATGACTTCTGTCTCTGTATCAAAGCTTTTTGTAACAGCACCGATTTCAATAAGACCAGTATATTCCTTTTCCCAACCGATGAACTGGTCAATTTTTTTGGTCATTTTTCCTGTGCACAAGATCAATAACCCTGTTGCTCTTGGATCCAATGTACCGGCATGGCCAATTTTTTTGATCTCAAACATTGCACGTATTCTTGCTACAATATCAAACGATGTCCAATTTAAAGGTTTATTTACAAGAATAATCTCACCCGCTTCAAGATCTAGAGCCTGCTTCTCCCCGGCATGCTCCCACATCACTCTTCCTTCTTATCATCTTTATGGATTTGTTTGATCAATGCTTCAATATGCATCGCATTATCAAGAGACTTATCATGATGAAATTCTATCACAGGAACAAACTTTAGATTGATCCTCGCTCCAAGTTCGGAACGATAATGTCCCTTATGCTTCTCTATCTGCAACATTGTCTTTTCCTGCTTCTCCTTTGATCCCATAATGCTGACAAATACACGGGCAGTACGGAGATCTGGAGTCACACGTGCTTCGGTAACAGTCGTGAAACCATATTCCTTACTTCCACTGAAAGCCCGGCTTAACATTGTGCCAAGTTCTTCTCTAATGAGCGAAGCAACACGTTCTGTTCTGATTGACATTAGATCAACTTCCGTTTCGTTTCTACCAATTTATATGCTTCAATAATATCTCCAACCTTCACATCATTAAAGTTTTCTAAACCTAAACCGCATTCAAAACCCTTCTCAACTTCTTTCACATCGTCTTTAAACCGTTTTAATGATACCAGTCCTCCCGTAAAGACAGAAACACTGTCTCTTACCAATCGAACCTTGCTATTACGTGTGATTTTTCCATCAAGAACAAAACATCCAGCAATAAGTCCGATTTTCGGAACTTTGAATGTGTCACGGACTTCAACTGTTGCAACAATTTCTTCCGTTACAGTCGGTGCCAATAATCCTTCAAGTGCATTTTTAATTTCATTAATTGCGTCATAGATAATGCTATAGAGACGAATGTCCACTTTTTCTGTTTCGGCAAGACGGCGTGCATTTAAGTTCGGACGAACATGGAATCCGACGATGACCGCGCGTGAAGCCGCCGCAAGAACAATATCGGATTCGGAAATTGCGCCGACGCCTTTATGGATAACTCTGATCTTTACTTCTTCTGTCGATAACTTCATCAACGAATCAGCAAGTGCTTCTACCGATCCGTCAACGTCACCTTTTACGACGATGGACAATTCGCGAACCTGATGACCTGCTTGAATCTGCTGCGAGATATCGTCCAGAGTAATCATCCTCACTTGACGGAAATCTTGTTCACGTTTTAACTGCTGTCGTTTCAAACTGATTTCACGAGAGATACGATCCGATTCAACAACAATAAATTGATCTCCTGCGGCAGGTATTCCATCAAATCCAAGAATCTGCACCGGCGTTGACGGCGGAGCTATTTCTACTTTATTTCCGCGTTCATCAAACATCGCTTTTACTTTACCGCTGTAAATTCCGCTAATGAATGGATCACCGATTCGCAACGTTCCTTTCTGAACCAACACAGTACCGATTGTACCTTTTCCTTTGTCCACCTGTGATTCCACCACAGCTCCTCGAGCCATTCGATCTGGATTTGCTTTCAGATCAAGAACTTCTGCCTCCAACAGAATTTTTTCCAACAACAAATTCATGTTCTTTCCGGATTTAGCAGAGACTTCTACTGACTGATACTTGCCGCCCCACTCTTCCACCAAAACACCGCGATCGGAAAGCTGCTGACGGATTCTATCCGGATTGGCTTCCGGCTTATCGATTTTATTGATTGCGATGATGATCGGAACATTTGCTGCTTTAGCGTGGTTGATTGCTTCAATTGTTTGCGGCATGACATTATCTTCTGCTGCAACAACCAGCACAACAATATCCGTCACCTGTGCACCGCGAGCACGCATAGCAGTAAACGCTTCGTGACCCGGTGTATCGAGGAATGCAATATGTTTTCCATTTGGCAGTTCTACTTCATAGGCTCCAATATGCTGTGTGATGCCGCCTGATTCACCAGCAACGACATTCGCGTTACGAATATAATCCAGCATAGAAGTCTTACCATGGTCAACGTGACCCATAATTGTAACCACCGGTGCACGGGATTTTAAATTTTCTATGGCATCCGGTGTATCTTCAAGAACATCGATAGTGAATTCAGATTCAAATTCTACCAATTTTCCGTACTCATCCGCCAATAAAATGATCGTATCTTTATCCAATCGTTGATTGATAGATACCATAATGCCAAGACCGATACATTTTGCAATAACATCGGAAGCACTGACTTTCATTAAATTTGCCATCTCGCCAACAGAAACAAATTCTGTTACGCGAATTTTATTTGCTTCGAGCGCTTTTGCTTCGTCTTGTAATGCTTGCTCTTCTTCCCGTTCTTTCTTTCGTTTTTTTCTATGGGCAGCACGACTGCTGATAACCGTCTCTCCGTCGTCCAATTCGGCCAACGTGCGTTTAATGGTATCGTCTACCTGAGCTTGATTAATTTCGTATGGACGAAGTTTTCCTTTTTTCTTTTTCTTCGCTTTTGAATCAGCATCACTTTCCGTTTCAGGAGCTTTTGTTTCGGCTCCGCTCGCTACTTTCTTCTTTTTCTTCTTTTTCTTCTTTTGTTCTTCCGCTTCAGCTGCTGCTGATAGTTTCGTTGGGATAATTGGTTTTCCTGGCCGTTCAATGTTTCGTGCCGGTTTCGGTTTCACCAGTTCCATTTTCCCTTTGACTGTTAACCCCTTCATTTGAGAGCCACGATTTGCTCGAAGTGTTTCCAAAGGAGAATTTGACCGTTCTTCCTCTGCTTTTGCTTCGTCAACCGGTGGTTCTTGTGGTTGAAGGGTTTTTACAACAACAAATTCTTCTGTCTTTTTCTCTTCAGGAGCAGGAATCTGTAATGGTTGTTCTTCGTTAACTGGTTCATCTTCAACCGTTGTTTTTTCTTCCGCTTCTTCTTCCTTCGTCTTGGTCTCAGCCGTACGACGGCGGGTTTCTTTCAATTCCGCAATCTTGCGTTGATGACGTTCAGCGCTGTCTTTTTCTTTTTTAAAGTGAGCGTTGAGCTCTCTCATCATGTCATCATCAACAGACGACATCAGGTTCTTTACTTGTTTGTGCCCTTTTTTGTTCAAAAAGGCGACGACATCGTTGAAGCTGATGTTGAGATCTTTAGCGACGTCTTTTACTTTAACTTTTTTTACTGCTTCGGACATTAGTTTCCTTTAGTGTAGAGCAATATTATGATGCTGACTTTTCTGGTTCTGTTTTCGCAGCTTCTTCTTCGTCATCATCTTCGTCAACTTCAGCTTCTTCGTATTCTTTTTTGATTAATGTTACAACTTCATTCAGTTTTTCACCGTCAACATTTAGTTCTTCAATCAAATCGTCAATATCGGCGTCGATTACTTCTTTTGCTGTTTCGTAGCCTGCCTCAACAAACTTGTTATACAAGTCTTCTCCAAGTTCTTCTTTAAACTCGGCTAGGTCGATATCGTATTCACTACCTTCTTTTACAAGCTGAATATCATAACCGGACAATTTGCTTGCCAGTCGGATATTCTGTCCCCCTTTACCGATCGCCATGGAAACTTGTGATTCTTCTACCGTGACAATCGCTTTATTGTTTTCTTTATCCAACTCAATGGATTTTAATTTTGCAGGAGCAAGAGCACGCGAAATAAATGTAGCATGATCTTCGCTGAAATTAATCACATCAATATTTTCGTTGTTCAATTCACGAACGATGGCGTGGATTCGAACACCTTTCATTCCAACGCATGCGCCGACGGCATCAATTCTGTCATCCGATGATTCTACGGCGACTTTGGCGCGTTCACCCGGTTCGCGTGCTATGCTCTTAATTTCAATAATACCATCGTATACTTCAGGAATTTCTAGTTCAAATAATCGTTCCAAAAAACGTGGGTCAGTCCGTGAAACCACAACGACTGGATTCGATGCATTTTTTCGCACTTCCTTCACCACGCCTCGTACGGTATCTCCCTTTTTGAACCGTTCTTTCGGAATCTGTTCACCGCGTGGAAGAAGCAATTCATTCTTATTATGCATAATCAACAGATCGTTATTGCGGATCTGATAGACTTCGCCGACAACAATTTCTCCAACGGAATTTGAATACTCGCTGAAAATGAGTTCTTTTTCAATTTCTTTGATGCGTTGCGTGAAGTTTTGTTTTGCCGTAGTCACCAGTCGACGCCCAAACTGTGCGAGCGGAATAATTTCAACGTATTCTTCACCGACTTCCAATTCTTCACCGGAAAGTTTACGGGCTGCTGCTACGTCGATCTGTATTGCGGAATTCTCTACAACATCAACGATCTGCCGTTCCAGGTAGATTTCGATATCCCCTTTGTCCATATTCACAACAACGTCAAACTTTGCGTCGAGACCATATTTTTTCCGGACCATCATTCCAAAGATGTCCTCTACGATTCCCGCAAGAATATCCTTGTCAATACTTTTATCCCGCACTAAGCCGGAAAATGATTCGACTATTTCATGATTCATTCTACTTCTCCCAAAGATGTATTACATACTAGATTTGAGGTATTATATACGTTTCACTGATTGCACCAAACGGTATCTCAAAACGTTTCCCGCTTTTACTGATACTAATATTATTTTCTGATACACTCTCCAATCGTCCTTCTTGGACGATTTTTTTCCCATCGACGTCATACTTCACTTTACAGGTACGCCCGATATTCTTTTTGTATTGTCGTTGAAACTTCAGCGGTCTGTCAAGATCCGGCGATGAAACATCGAGCCGATATCGTCCGGGAATAATGTCCGCTTCATCCAGTTTCTCAGACAGTGCCCGGCTGATCTGAGAGCATTCATCAAGAGAAATTCCCCGATCGGTGTCAACGTACACTTCAATGACCTTACTCGTTCGCTCTCCGCGAAGAACAACATCTACAGTAAACGCGTCGAATTGTTCAGTGATTGGCTGAAGGAATTCCTGTATTTTATCGGGAATTGAGGACATAAAAGTGCGTATCAAAAAAAAGTCCCGCAATTAGGCGGGACTTTTACTGCACAAATATACACTTCTTTGATATTAACTGCAAGATATTTATTGGATCGGGAAACAAACTTTCACTGTAAAAAAGATCCTGCTAAGTCCAAATATCAGATTCATTTAAAAAAACGCTTTTACTTCCATCCTTCCGGTATGCACTACAGTGGATCGGGTTGTTGTTCTCCCAGAATATAATAATGAAAATTGGACATTCCCTCCTAAGCGATATTCTGACGAAATGTTCCACAGATAATTTTTCCCCAAATCTCTGCCGGATGTTAATTCATATGGAGGATTATATGTGCTGAGTTTATTTCCTATAAGGACTTCTTCTCTTGATACATCAAATCGAATTTGTCCATTCCCTAAAAAACCATATACTACTCTCACCGTTTGGCCGTTAAAATCTGCTATGACAGGATTAACAGCAACGCGATCTTCTGCTTGACTTGTTTCAATCTTGATGCCGATCTCAATATTCGATTCAGGACGATATGCAAGATCGGTAGTCAAAGAAAAAATAGCGATTTGCCGAGGTAGATTGATAAGTGATGAGGATATAGCATTATCATCTTTTACAATAACATCTGTTTGATTTGAAAGCTCATCTGAAATCTGAAATCGAGACCGGGCCGATCGTTCTCGGGAATAATTCTTTTCCACGCCCGAAGCGAATTGACTTAATCCGTTTCTTTGATTGAATCGGAACCGGAAAGAGTAATCAGGATTATATTCGAAAAGAAAAAGATCCTGTTGAATGAATTGGAAACCCAATTGTGTCGTGGCTGGGCGTAAAAAATAATTCATATCTAACAAATAGATCCGTTTGGTATTGAGTTCCGTGCTCCGTTCTTCCAAGCGCAAAAATGTTTCTGCGGAGATTACAGAACCTAATTTTTCCAGAGTGGAATTTGGATCTGTGATCCATCTGCCGGGATTTATCCTCACTCGTGATGAAGTCTTGAGATTAATAATAGGAATAAGATTATCACTATTTAAGGTGAGTGCTACATACTCTCCATCATACCGATTTGGAGTAAATTCCCTTTCATCGTTGAGATCAGCAATACCATTACTATTTTTGTCTGACCAAACATACTGCCCTTCCCCTTTTCGTACTTTATAAAACACCCGTTCAAGTTTTGCAGTCCGCTGAGTGGCTACGTCATAAAACAAATCGATGTCGAGACCTTGTGAAAACGGCCTATACCTGGTTTGTGCTTTGATTAATGTTGCCTGCTGTTTGTTATTATTTGTTTGAAACACTTTTTCATATTTCTTTTCTCGAAGGGTAACAATAGTTGAGGCAGAGAAATATCCTGCTTCCCTGACAGCGAAAGAATAATTTTGCGTCAACGAATTCGATTGTGAAACTAGTTCACCTTGAAGTGGAGCATTGTCATTTCTCCATTCAAATTCAGAAGAAATATCTATCCCCCATAATTTATCCACTGCTATTTTAGGAGCATATAATTGAAAAGCATAACTGGATGATTCCAACGAATCAGTAAGTTCATTATTGACCATCCTCTGTTCGTTTTCATAACGCAGCGAAGGATTGATATTATTGATGGAATATTCCGATGTTCCTTTTTGTCTAATCCATTCATTCGACAATTTTAGAACATTTTCTTTTCCTGAAATATTTTCGACGTAATAGGAAAATGAAGGATATATTCTACTCTTCATTTCAATCAAACCATCATAGCGAAGTGATGAAAATTGTTTTTTGCGTTCAAGCGTTCCAATACTGGTGGAAAGAGTTAGCGATTCCATCGGTTTGTACTTGAGTGCACCTTCCCTGATCTCCTCATCTGCTCCTCCGGCAATAGAAAGGCTGTCCGTGCTCCACTTTCTCCCAAATTCAACTCCATCTGTTCTATCCAGCGCAAAAAAACGTTTTTCTTTATAGCGTTCATAAAACGATACGTCCATATCACCAATCTCTTGCCCTCCAATCATGATATTTTTGGGATTGTAACGAGCCGAAAACTTTACTGCACCACCGCTATTAATATTGTCATCAAAGGAAGAAAATCTATTTTGATCAAATTGACTTGCTGCAAATTCACCATCGATTGTAAGATCTGCCGCAGGAACAATAGAAGATTGAAATGAATATTGCTGGTGTAATTGTGGAGTTGGCAGAAGAATGATAGGAGCATAACGACCTGCGTTAATTCCTACGAAGGTGTATCTTCCCACACTTTCGCGGATATAATCCCCATTTCCTTGTCCAACAAAAGAAAAGGCGACATTATAAAGTGAGCTTGTAGTATTTTGTTCAAAACGATAGATGCGAATACTAGATCCATTGAAGACAGTATCAATGGCAGAATAATTTCCTTTTCCTCTGCCGAGAGAATCCACCCCAGTAACAAGAACGCCGGATTTTGTGGCAGACTTATTTCCTGATTCTCTTAATAGTGCTTTATCTGCATCGCTTAATGAAATATCAATCGGGGCATCCGGATCATCTGATTCACGAAAATAATTAGCTCGGAACGAAAAACCGTCTGTTAGTTTTGTTGAAGCGTCAACCCCCACAAAATTTCGGGTGAACTGTCTATCCGAATATTCAAAATCAATGACTATTCGTGAGGCACCTGTGATGAGCCTTCGCGTGGAAAAAGTAACTTCAGCTGATCCATACTCAATAGAGTAGTCATTATTGTCACCACGAACCATCAACTCTCCATCAACATATACTTGTTCTGTTCCAGCAATAATGATAATTGCGCGTTCATTATTTTTTCCGGTAAGTCGATATGGACCCTGCACACCTTCTATTCCTTGAATTGCGTTCGTGTTAAATTTTCCTCTACTCGTTGCGCCAGTCATTTGTAATTGTACCTGTGGAGAAGTTGTTTGATATTCCGCAAGCAATTTTGCTCCTTGTAATTTTCTATTGACGTTTACGAATTCGCCAACTTTGGAATTGAATTGAAAATCACCAAGTGTTGCTGCATAGACCGGACTTTTTATTTCGACAAAAACATTGTCAATTTCTTGAAGTGTTTGAGTATTGCCCTGTGGTTGAATAGGAGTATTTTCATCGGTTAATGCAGCAAGAATATCAATATCACTGGAAAGTTTGCCGGCCATTTGCAGACGGAATCCTGAACTTAACGTAAGATCGCGATTAGAACCGACAAGAAATCCTCGACTAATGGAACCGCTCTTCGAAAGTTCCGGACCGAACATATTTGTAAAAACACCCTCGGATTGTGTTATGAATGCCCGTTGTTTTTTTTTATCAAGAGAATCATTTTTAAAGACAAGCGTGCGAAGACTATATGTTGATTTTAACTCCAACGGCAAATAAGTGTATGATACAATTAATATGGAAGGTTTAATTTGAAAGGAGTCTAACCGTACAACAATTGCATTGAGTGATTTGCTAAACAAAAATGAATGCAGCGAAATGGAATCGCAAAGGACTTTTATCGAAGATGGTGAGATAAAGTTTTTGGATAATTGTAATGAAACGGTATCGCTGGTAGGATTGATAGGAAACGATTCAACATGAAATGTCGACGAGGTCTGCGCAGAAACAAACAGAATTGGAAGAACACATAACCAATATACTATTGAGAATTTCATTGTCTAAAATGATTCAATAGTAAAAAGTTACGCTAAACCTCCGTCAATTAAAATAAAAAAGTCATCCGGAGTGCGAATGACTTTATGAGAGTGTGCCGAAAGTCGGACTCGAACCGACACTCCTTTAAAGGGAACTGGATTTTGAGTCCAGCGCGTCTACCAATTCCGCCATCCCGGCAAGTAGATTTGTCTTTTGACGATACTTAAGACTCAATCAATATACAAAAAAGTTGAAATTGTGGCAAGTAGTGAACATTGCAGATATACTGAGTTAAAATAAAATAGATCAACTTTCAGCAAATGTTTTGATTGCATCAATAAATTTTACTATTGCTTTTGCTTTACTCTTACCAAATGTCAACCAATGCCACGATGTTTCCGGGTTAGGATCTTCAACGAGAGGAATACGCAGTATCGGTTTTCCTTTATATTCATCAATAACAGGTTGTACTTCTTTTTTGCCATCTTCCATGTAATTTCTTTCCTTCTCTGTAAACTTTTTGTTTGAATCACCATAGTAAAGATACTTGGGAGATTGACTGAAGTCAATCTCAAAGTAGTATAAAAGAAAAGCCCGCACATCATCAAGATAATATGCAGGCTTCTTTTCCAAATACTAATTGTGTACAAGAAAAATAATGAATATTACTATCTTGAATATTTTTGAGTAACTATTTGTAACAACTTATTTATTGCTTTCCTATCACTTGCGCTTTTCGGTTCTCCTTTAACAACAGGAGCATTAAAAGAACCATTTGTGACTGTGATTGGTTTCGTGGGATCCGGGATGGCGTTATTGACAAAGAGGCCGCTTCCACTGAATGTTCCTTGTGCATTGTCTGTAGTAAAGGCAGATAAATTAACTGATCCACTTGTCAATCTATAACCGACAGTGAATGGATCATCATCACTTTGAAGATTAGGATTCCATGCTACACCATATCGGCACATTGCTCTTTTCATGAAACCGGGATCATCACCAAAATTATAGGTTCCAGTTTTAACGCTGAGAGTATCCTGAATTTCAATCATTGCTACATCCCAGCTCGTATCAGAATTTTTGAAATACCCTATAACTATAAGGTCTGCTTGGTGTGAAGAACTTATTGGATTTATCATGTAAAATCCACCGACACCCTGACTGTTGGTTGGAAGTGAATCGGTATTAAGGAAGATACCATTTGCAGAAAAATTCTTTACGGTATTGTCGAAGGACATTATTCCAGGAGTTGTAAATGGAATCCAAACCCGAACTTCAATTGTGGTAGTTTTAAATGGATTGGAATTATCTTTTACCACAAAAAATGTTCGGCCGCCGCTCACACCGTTGATTGTTACTGTTGTTCCGCTTACCGTGGCAGTTGCAATCGTTGGATCTGGTGGCAGATGAATAGAATACGGAGCAGTTCCCCCTCCAATTTCCGATGTTTTAAACACTCCTGGTTGAACTTCTACATAGGAAGGATTTGCAAAGAGTCCACCTGGCCCTCCCATGACCGAAATAAATATTTCTATATATTTTGGTGGAATGGAATTATCACTGATGCCAACACTGGTATAACCAATTGCTACAGCATTCACAGTGACATTATCTCCGGTCAACGTAGCCGTAGCAACCATCGAATTTGGAAAATTCTCAATTTTATAAGGAGTCACACCACCGCTGATGTGTGAGAACATTGATTTCCCGATTTCGATATTGAGATATCCAGGATTTGCCATAAGGCCGCCGGGATTAAATGAAGTTGTAAATGTGATGCTATCAATCTTTCCCAATTCCATTTCGACATTTCCGGCTGACTTTGAATGGATAATCATTTTTTGGGCAAGGGATACTTGTATGAGAAAGATGGCACAGAATATAGTAATAATATTTTTCATGACGTTTCTCCTATTGTTCAGACATTCGTTTATTTAAGCATCATCATTTTGCGCGTGATGACGGATCCTTCAAAACGTATTTCGCTGATATACATTCCGCTGGAGACAAGTTGTCCCGCACTATTTCTACCGTTCCATATTATCCGATGTTCTCCTGATTCCTGATAGGCATCGTATAAAGTTGTTATCAGTCTCCCGGTAACATCATAGATACGAACAGCAACAACATTTGACTGAGGGATGGTATATGTGATTGTGGTTGTTGGATTGAACGGATTTGGATAGTTTGGAAGCAGTGCGAATGTTTGAAGAACATTGGTAATCAACTTTTGCGTACGGTCATCCACTGATGTTGGAATGTCAAAAGTAATTTTTGATATTGTTTCAATTGGAAATATCTGAAGCGATCCATCTTTCATTTTGATCCGCATCATGTCCTGTGCGGACAGGATCGTACCAAAGAGGAAGATGAAACAAATGAATTTTTTCATGTGACCCCCTTAATAAATGAAAGGAATTAGTGAAACCACACAAACATGGTTTTAGCTTTCATAGAACTCCTTTTGTTGCGACGAATGTCGAGGTGTGTTCTGTCGGAATGTGTGAATACCGGAAGAGGTGTTACTGCGGGTATGTGATATGCCCTTGTTCATCGAACACACTCAACAAAGATGTTGGAACGTGCAAATGGAACAGGATTATTAGTACAATTTTATAGAATCAAACAGTGAATAGCAAGAGACCGCATGATGGACATCACCGGTTTTGAATTATATTTTTTCAATTCAAGATAAATTTATCTTTATTGCTCAAATTGAAAAATAGACAAGAGAAGTAGTTGTGGGATAAAAAAATAATTTATTCTGAAAAATATGTCTCAATCAACGGTAAGATTCTCTCTTAAAGATCATTGAAAATCTTACCGTTGAGATTTATAAACGCTTGTACAGATATGCAGATTCATTTTTCTTATTGACGGTGCCATCATTAATGACAAACGTTCCGCCATTCCAAATTGAAGCACTTCCGTATTCACCCCGCTTATTGATAGCGTAAAATGAAACGTTAAAATTTGGTTTGCCGTCATCTGTCAGTAATCGTTTCATCTTTGTTTGTTCTGTAATTCGTTTACACGCCATAAGACATGCCTCTTCCGGCGATTTTCCTTGCCGCATGTATTCAACAATCATCACCGAGCTGCAGCTGGTTAGATTTGCCTCGCCTCTTCCGGTTGAACCGGCACCTCCTATTTCATTATCAACAAACAGTCCTGCTCCAATTATCGGCGAATCTCCGACTCGACCGGGAATTTTATACGAGAGACCGCTTGTTGTAGTCACTCCCGAAATATTGCCGTTGAGATCTTTGCCAAGACAGTTGATGGTGCCGTATGTTTGCATTACTTCGTGAAATTTGGAGCCAATATTTTTATCATCAAGGGAATGCGGCGGTAAATAATCATCTTGCGTGGAAAGATTTTCTTTCCACTTTACCCACATTTTTCGAGACTCTTCCGTGAGAAGATTCTCTTCCTTAAAGCCATGCATTCGTGCAAACCGTAGCGCTCCTTCCCCAACCAACAACACATGATCTGTTCTTTCCATAACCACCTTTGCAACGGAAGAAGGATTTTTAATATTTCTGAGTGCCGCCACAGACCCAGCGCGATGTGTCGGTCCGTGCATCACTGAGGAATCAAGTTCTACGATTCCCTCTTCATTCGGAAGTCCGCCATAACCTACCGACATGTCATTGGGATCATTTTCAACAATATTGACTCCTGCAACAACAGCATCGAGAGCGTCGATTCCTTGCTTAATCATTTCCATTGCTTTTGCCGTAGCTGCTATTCCATTTCCGCTAGAGATGACAACTGTTTTCCGCACCTCGGTATTTTTATTCTGCGACATTAGTGTTTCGGGAAATGTTGTTACGGCAGCACCGGACAATAATGTCGATGTCAGGAATGCGCGTCTGTTGATGTTGGACATGATACGATCTCCATAAATTATTTTAATGGTGTCAAAGTAATAGTTCAAGAAGAGAGAAGCAACAGTTGAAAATTGTTTCTTTGTTTAAAATACGAAAGGGATGCTATGCATCCCTTTCATATTAAACCATAGTATTGTTGATCCTATTTTAAGATCAACATTTTTTTAATGCTGGAGAAACTACCCGCAGTGAGTTTATAGTAATACACTCCGCTGGAAAGAGACGATGCATCAAATTGGACTGAATAGACACCAGTTGAATGCACACCTTCTACTAATACAGATACTTCTCTACCGATAACATCATACACTTTCAATGAAACAAGAGACTGTTTCGGGATATTGAATTGTATTGTTGTTGTCGGGTTGAATGGATTCGGGAAATTTTGTTCCAGCATGAATTCCGTCGGAACAGTTCCCGCGATTTGTGTGGAAACACCGGCAACAGCATCAGGATCCAGAGCAATAGTCTGAATGTCTGCTTTTCCCAGGTCACCTATTACCGTGGCAGCTCCTGATGATGTATCAATCCTAATCAGTTTGTTTGTTTCCAATCCCGTTCCACTTAAACCGTACAATTTCCCATTTTTATCAAATACGATGTCAACAACACCAATTCCTAATCCTGTTTTTCCAACCAATGTGGAAATTCCAGTTGTTCGGTTAACTTTATAGATATTGTCCTGCGTTCCACCAGTTCCGGTATTTCGAAGTGACATCCATAATGTTCCGTTGACAGGATTAACTGCAAATCCACCAGGACGTTGTGAAGATCCGTTAGTCCCGATCTGAGTCAACACACCGGTATTGATATTGACAGTATAAATAGCTCCGCTAAATGCTCCTATGTATGCCATGGAATCATTATAGATGGCTAATCCTTTAAGATTTGCAGTACTCGTGGTAGAAATTTGTTGGAAATTCACACCATCGCTGCTCAAACGGAAAAATGCTCCGCCGCTCGCCGAACCAGAAAGATCATAACCGATCAGTTCTTTTGTTTTCGGATGAATTCTCATGGAGGTAAGTTGTGTTACTGGAAGTTTCGAGATCAATGCCGGTTTCCCATCAAACGAATTGACATTAAATAAGTTACCCCCCTCAGTTTTTCCAGAAGCTGCATATATTATTCCGGCAACAGTTTTGATAATCTGAAATCCTGCACCGGACAATTTGAATTTGTAGGTCGGATTAAGCGGATCATTCGTGGTGAACATAATCGAATCTTTTTTCGATCCGCCTGAAAGAGGTTTAAAATAAACTTTCAACTCCAGTACACCTTCACTTGGAATTTTATACGGCGTTGTTGGTTTATTCAAAACAACAAAATCATTTCCTGTAGCAGAAATATTCGAAATAGTCAAAGAGTCTAATCCATCATTCGTAATAGATAACGAAAGTGTGTCGCTGGTTTGGTTTACATTCTTCGTTCCAAATTCGAGGAACGAACGATTGATTGCAAAAATGCCTCCAGCAAGCGGGCCGATCTTTGCAGAACCAATCCATGTTGCCCATGTGTTCTTTCCTGATGCATATTCAGTGTGTGCCCACATTGTTGTGGAATCCGATGGATCGACGGCAATTCCGCTGTAGTCACCCCAACGATTACGTGTTCCGCTAAAGGTCAGCACATAATTACCAGCACCTTCCTTCATTGTTACGCTGGAAGACAATCCTAATGGGTCATTCTTTTTTCTTCCTGAAACATATGCTCCCGGATATTCCGTTAAACCACTGCGCGAATATGTAACAAGAATATCTTGGTTTTTATTGACAGCAATTGCAGGATAAAAATACCAATATCCAGCCGCTCCAAATGCAACGTCTTCTATTACTTTTTTGGCAAATGGATTGAACTTCACATATCGCACCGCGGAATATTGATTAGCTGATCCTGAAGCGACTGCATGCACAACCCAAAGTGAACTGTCGCGATAGATTCCGTTTGCACGAATTTGTCGTCCGCCGCTTTCTAATAATGGTGAACCTCCACCGAGTTGTTGCGGTTGAGTCGGTGTTCGATACGGAGATACAATAATATTATCTGCTGTGAATGATGCATTTTTTGATGTCGGATCGGACAATGTCCAAAGCGTCATATAATTTGCAGTACTTGTTGAGGGAATATTAACGAAAAATGCTTTTGAACTTGGTGTGTATGCATTCGGCGGTCGGATACCGTCAAACACAGAATTTTGTTCCGGGTCTCTAAAATCCCAAAAGTCTGAAAATGTTATTGCATTAGTATTTCCTGCATACAACTGCGCTTTAGGAATGATGCGCAATTTATTATAGGCAAAACTACCTCCGGCAAGCGGAAATTGTCGCGATGATAAATAGAGTGCAGCACTATCATAACCAAGTGCAGGATAGTCTCCCCAATGTGGCGTCAAAGAATCACCAACAGCAATGGCGGAAGTGTTCCATTGATACCATGTTCCGACAGGATCTGCATCGTCAGAAACAGCGAAGAGATGACGGTGATCTGTTGCTGTTGGACTTGTCATCCATAACATCACCCATCGGTTAGCGTAATGGTCAAAAATTATTTGCGGATCATTCGGACCTGAACCAGGAGCGATCGCGGTAAAAAAGTTTGCTGCGGTGATGGTTTTTACTAACGTTCCGTTCTTTTCAAAAATTCTGAACGATGTATTGACCATAACCATCACGTGGTTTGGTCCAACGGCCATAATCGGATCCGGTGGAATGGAATTTCCCATTGGAAATCCTTGGTATCCTTTTTGAATAACAGGACGACCAATCGAGGCGGAAGAGACTGAAGCATCTTCATAAAAATTTGTGACTTGTTTTTCGTCAAATGTGCTTCGATATTTTTTGGGTGCAATTTCAGATAACGCCGGTATTTCATAATGAGGATGATACGGTACTTGAACGCGATCATCAACCGATGTTTCATCTCCGCTCATCATAGCATTCGTGAAATCATTTGTGTTGACCGTAATACCGGCTGCGGTCGTACCAAATTTTGGTCCTTTAACATAACTTGGTGCGGTACCTTCAAATATTTTGAACACCAAATCACCACCGGTCGGAGTGCCTCCACTGGTTCCTCCTCCGTGCCACTCACCCACAAGAATGTAATACGTCTTACCGGCAAGCAACTTCATAAAAACTTCTGATTGACGCACGCCAACAGCATCATCGTTACAACGTTCTTCCACCAGTGCACCACATGTTCCTGTGTACACTCCCATCATAACATCGAAATCTGCTGTCGGTGTACTTCCCACTGTACTGATGTACACAAAACGGTCAACATCTGCTGTATACTTAAACCAAACAGTTTTTCCTTGTGCAGCAGTATCGTTACAGCTAATGTTGGGATCACCGACATTTACTGTGGCTAATCGAGTGTCTTGTGTGGTATTGAATGGAAGAGCTGAGACAACAGTTGCGGTGGCACATTCATCATTTGGAGCTTGCGCAAACGTTATTGATGAAAGTAAAAGCAAACAACAAGAGACAGTGTAAATAAATTGCCTCATCGAACCTCCTATGTATGGTGAAATATGGATTGGCAAAACAATGTCTGAATATAGGATTAGCAGATTACAAAGTAAAGCATAGGGAGCACATTTGATGGAAATTTCGTCCTGCTTATCACTAAGGATATTTGATGAAAATTATATATTTTGAAAGCAGTTATGGTTAAAAAACAATATAACAGTGTAAAAGAAAACGCTTCTTTGATTCGACTCATTGCTACAATTATCATGTTTTGTAGTTTTACGAGAACGTATGCTCAGCAGGTACAGTATTGGACTGCATTGCCAAAACCAACTCAGTATACACTGAATAGTGTGTATTTTACCGACAGTCTACACGGATGGATTACCGGACAAAACGGCGTTCTGATGTACACTTCAAATGGTGGAAGTTCTTGGCAGCAAAAAATTTCCGGAACAACAAGTGAAATCCCATCTATCTTTATTCGCACAACCAACGACATTTGGTCACTAGAATTCAAATATCCTATCGACGATACTTCTTGGTATGGAACAAATATTCTTCACTCTACTAATGGTGGTTCAACATGGTCTGTGCAACGATACGACAGTACAATTTTTAGAACGATTGTCTTTCAGGATTCGCTGACAGGATTTATGGGAGGCTCGTATGGAACAATTGTGAAAACAACGAATGGTGGTCAATCTTGGTATAAAGTTAGTGATAGTTCTCTCCATAAATATCCTGTCTATAAAATAAAATTTTTTGATAAAAATTATGGTTTTGCCATTGGCGGACAATTAGAAATCGCCGGTATTGTATGGAAGACAACGGATGGCGGAGAAACTTGGAGATCCAAAATTATCGGTGGAGATCCTGTCTTTAGTATTCACTATTTTGATTCGCTGCATGTGTTTGTTGGTATGGCAGATATTGATCAGTCAGGTGCAATATTTTTACGCACCATTGATGGAGGAATTTCTTGGACTGCAGAGAATACGCCATTATGGGGTGAACCAACGAATATTGCTTTTCGTACTGCAACGGAATTTTGGGTTCCCATGGGAATCGGCGGATTGTGTTTGCGATCAATCGATGAAGGATTCACATGGGAACAAATTCCCGTTCAAGGACAAATACCTGTGTATGACGTTTGTTTCCCAAATGAACGAACAGGATATATGGTGGGTCACAAAGGTGCTCTGTATAAATTTAATGCAGCTGTCCTTTCTGTTAATGAACAAAAAAAAAGTAGACAAGAATATTCTCTTTCGCACAATTATCCCAATCCGTTTAATGGTACAACAACTATCACCTATCATCTCTCTAAAACATCATACGTTTCTATTACGGTTTATGATATTGTAGGAAGGAACATAGAATCATTGGTTGACGAAGTGCAACAAGAAGGCAATTATTCTGTTCGATGGGATTCGAAAAATATTTCCAGCGGACTGTTTTTTTATCGTTTACGAGCAGGTGATTTTGTTCAATCGGGAAGAATGATTTTGCAGCGATAAACAGAGTAGACCATCACCTCTACGGGGTCGTAGACCTTAAAGGTGACGGCCTACTTACGGAAGGTTTTATTTTTGCAAAATCATTTTTTTAACGAATCTGCTCTCTGATGTTTTCAATTGATAGAAATAAATCCCGCTGGAGAGTGTTGATGGAGCATCAAACACTATAAAATGTTCTCCTGCTGATTGCATAGTTTCAACAAGTGTCGATACTTCCCTTCCTAAAAGATCAAATACCTTTACCGTGATGAATTGTCGCTTCTGTAATGAGTATTGAATTGTCGTTGATGGATTAAAAGGGTTTGGGAAATTTTGTGTTAATTGATACTTGGCAGGAATGGACGTTTCCTTTTTTACAGTAACGAGTGTTGCAATGGGAACTTGCGAAGACCAGATTTGATATATTCCGCTCGAATTATCCATCCACATTGGAATCAACGTTCCACCAACACTTGTCATTGAAATATTATCACCTTGATATCCTTGTCCTAGTCCGCCGATGGCTTGCGGTCTAAAATGGTGATCCCCTATTTGAAAATCATTCCACGAATCTCCACCATCTGTTGAACGGGAGAGAAAAATTCCGACCGAATCACTTGTGGTGTTTCGATCGTCGTAATACAACACATTTATTCCACCGCCGTTATCAACATGAACCGCAGGAAAATATTGAATTTTTCCGTTATTCAATGGATCCTGATTCGCTCGAATTCCTTGGGACCAACTTTGTCCATTATTTGATGAACGATATAAAATAACATCCGGATCATTTCCTGCCGAAGAAAAATTCTTTTGTGTTGTTACAATATAGATCCATCCGCGATGAGTACCGTTTGTGTGATCAACATCAATTTTTGGAAGTCCGTTGACGCGAATGGATGATTTTTGTGGTAGAGTTCCTTGAATTCCATTCATATCAATCGATTGTTCAACCACACTCCATGTCACTCCGCCATTCACCGATCGCGCAAACCCAATAAAATCTTCTGTATATGGTGAGACAGATTGAACGCCAGCCCATACCGCGAATAGATTGCTATCAATTCCGATTGCTAATTCTGCACCCTGACTTCGTTGAACAGGATTATTGATTGATGTAGGAACACTCCATGTTAATCCCCCATCAACTGTGAATGACACCTTTAGAGGAAATGGAGGGAGCAATTCGACATAAGCAGTGTATGTTCTTCCATAATAACTGCTGATAGAATTTATATCGGTGGTAATTGAAGCACGATCCTGCCTTTCACCGGCAATTGTTCGTTGCGAAGACCAGGTAAGGCCATTATCAGTGGAAACATGTGAAAATAATCCATCTTGGAATCCGAGACGTGTAAGAATAAATTTTCCATCCTTATCGATAGTAATTCCGGGATCACCTCGATGAAATAATAATGGAGCACCTTTACAGGTATCACTTCCATTCCAGGTCGCTCCTCCATTGTTTGAGATGTAAATACCTTCGCTAATAAATCCTGACGAGAGATTGATCGTGTTTGCACTACTGAATAAAAGAGCGTTATTTGATGGATGTCTCGTAACAAAAACTTCTGTTTGTGTAACATTGCTAGGGTATATTCTGAAATTACTTGAAATTCCAAAAAGAGAAGTTGCCGACAACTGAGCAAATGCAGAATTGGTTGGAACGGAGAACAATATTATTAAAAGAAACATCCAACCAATAGCGGGTAGGCTCGTCGCTCCGTTCCTTGGAATGACATTGAGATGAGATTTTTCAGATGTCTCAATAAGTGAATTATGGAAAGACATATTACAACGTATATCCAATGTTAAATGAAGCGTAATAATTTCTCGGTTCACCTGATTCAAAAAACTCTTTTCTATCCGAGTTGATATTGATGAATGCGATGTGAGTTTTATTAAAGATATTATTTATACCGCAGGAAACAAGAAAATTCACATTTCCCGAAACGATGTCTGTTCCGACGGTCGCGTTTACAATTTGATAATCACCTGATCGCGACGAATTTTCATCATTCACATACATACCGCTGACAAAATTGAAATTTGTTTTCACAAATCCTGTCATCTTCTCTATAATTTGCTGTTGATAAGAAAGACTTGATGAAAAATTATGTTCTGGTACGCTCGGCACGATTTTACCAGAGAATATTTTGTCAGTGATTGTGTCACCACTTGCGTTGTATGTTCTTGCAACGTATCTGTTATATAAAAAATCTGAAAATGTATACGCCAGTTTGAATTGCAGTCCTGAAATAATATCCGTCGCAATTCCAAATTCGATACCCGTTCTCTTTGTTTCCGCAGCATTCCGATAAAACACATCACTGCCAATTGAAAACGGAACGATTTCATCCTGGATAATGCTGTTAAACAACACAAGTTCAAAACGCGTTTGCGAAAAATATCCGTCGTTCATAATCATTCCCTTCATTCCAATTTCAACATTTTGCGAATACTGGGGCTGAAGATCAGGATTGATCAACCGTGGGAAATTGGTGCTCAGCGGATAATTTTCCATTTCATTTCCTGCCGGAGAATCGAACGAATAACCGAACGATGAGAATATTCCAATCACCGGGGTTATCTTATAATTAGCCGAGACTTTTGGAGTAAATTTTTCAAAAACGCGTTTTGCATTCCTCACTTCAAGATTCCTATCCGACTGATCAAAGAGGACTTTGTCCTGACGTCCGGTGATAAGCAGATCCAGCTTATCAGGAAGAAGCGATATTGTCGTTAAAAAGTATGCTCCCACATTATCGATGATTTCATCCGTGAGATTGTCCACCGGTTCTCCTTTTTTCCCACCAATGTTAGGATATTCTTCGATTGGACCGTATTGATGGAACAAATCCATTCCTAAGGAAACTTCCACAGGAAAATCGAATAACGATGTTTTGTGGACCCATCGGCCGGTTCCGCCGAATCCGTTCCGATTAAAAAAACGGTATGTTGCCGCGGTTCGTTCAAAATACTTTGTCGTTCCGTAGCCGGTAATTTCTAATTCGTTGTTTTTATTTCCGCCGAACAATGTATTGTATCGAATACCGATTCTCCCTTTTTTAGAAACACGTTTTGCATCTCTTCCGACATCTCGGGGATTGGACATAAAGGGATCTTTTTCATATTGAGCCTGTGTTAACGAACCGGGAAGTTTAATCAATCCGTCAACATAGTATAATAACATTGTCATTTTTGATTCATCGTTCGGTGCTGTTTCATAAACGGAATTGACGATATTCCAATAATCATTACTATGCTTGCGATATCCTTCCGCAGTATGATATGAATAGGTTGTAAGGAATTTATATCCATCTCCTTTTAATGCAAGTTTAAATCCATTGTTGCGAGAACCAAACGATGCCGCTTCATTAAATTGAACGATATGACTCTCATTAAAGTCAATGTCGTTAATGAAGTTGATAACACCGCCGGGCGCATTCGTATACAATGAAGAGGCATTCCCTTTGACAATTTCAATTCGTCCGATGGATTGGAAATCAATTGCCTCGATGCGTGTTTGACCATCCGGTTCCGACTCTGGAATATCGTCCAGTAAAATTCGAACCCCGCGTATTCCTGAATTGGAACGGGAACCGAAACCGCGGATTGATATGCGAACATCATGGTTGCCATATCGGTTTTGAAAGAATAAACCGGGAATGCCGGAAAGAACATCGCTTGCAGAATTTTTCCGTTCGTACCGATATTCATAATTGTTGATTCGCTGTACTGAATACGGAATATCAATAATTTTTTTTAAGGTTCGTGTTCCTGTGATAATCATCTCATCCACTTCGTACGCTTTCGTACTATCGTCCGAAGAAATAATATTATCACCCTGGGCTGCAGTAAATGAAATACTGATACCAAGGAGAAGCAACACATATTTCAGAAGCTTCATAACGTATCTTTCTGTTAAATGAAAAGATTCATAAGTATACAATGCTTCGTTCATCGCAAAACAGCATACTCCGTTTTATCAATCGACAACACAATTGAGAATACCTATGACAATTACTGTGGTTGTGATATGTCTATCTAGACAAGCTAGATGGTGTGTATTCGCGGCGGTGGAAGATCGACGCATTCATGTCGACCAATAGTAAGGAATGTGCGATACAACCGGAAGCTTCCAATCATGATCACCGGTTGAGCTTGGAATCCGTTTTCGGGTGTAAAAAAAATAAACCCTGTCGGAATGGAGTGAGAATAGATGTAGTTTGCTGTCGAATTATCTTTTGTTTTGTTTGCTAAAAAACCGAGAAACTTAGCAACCATTTTTTCTTCGGAAATATCTCTGTAACAGAATAACACAAAATCGTCCCCCTCTGCTTCTCTCCATACAATGTCGTACATACCGCCATTGAGACGGAACTCCCGTTCATGGATTTTGATTTCATCAAATTTTTTCTTGCTGATCCGAATCTTCTGTATCTGGGGTGCGATATTTTTCGAATGGATGATTGTTGCAACCGCAACCTTATGAATCCACTGCCTCACTTGCAACCCAAAGATCATCCCGCCCGCATCAAACAGGAAAATAGCAATGAGCGATATGGAAATATATTTTTTCAACAAAGTAATTATGACACCTGATACTATTTCAAAAACATCATTTTTTTTGTCTCAAGAAAACGTCCAGTCGAAATCGTATAATAGTATACCCCCGATGAAAGTCCGCTTGCGTCAAAATATTCCCGATAATATCCAGGAGTTCTCATCCCTTCAGCAAGGGTTTGAATGATTCTGCCGAGTGCATCATACACAGTAATTTTAACAAAAGAAACTTTTGGAATGGAATATTGAATAACTGTTAAAGGATTAAAGGGATTCGGATAGTTTTGCTGTACCGAAAAATGTATGGGGAGCTGTTGCGCTTCATCGGAAACTTCCGCTACTGCATCCGGATTTAATGCAATAGCAGTGATATTCGATTTCCCAACATCAAATGTGTGAATGGCTTTCCCGTTTGTTGTATCGACAATCAGGAATTTATTTTGTGCCGTATTAATTCCAGCAAGAACGTATAATGTTCCATTTTTATCGAACAATACATCAGCATTAGATATTCCTAAACCAGTTTGACCAACCAATGTTACGGCTTTGGTAGATACATCAAATTTGTAAATACCATCCAAAATTCCGGAAGTTGCGCGGAGGCAAAACCATAACGACCCGTTAACAGGATTTAGCGCCAATCCACCGATACGAAGTCCGGTAGATGCCAATTGTGTTGTCGATCCGGTGTTGATGTTGAGCCGGTAGATTCTTCCATTAAAATCTGCAGTATACGCAAGAGAATCGTCGATGAATGCAAGACCTTTCAGATTGGTAACGGCGACGTGCGATATTTTTTGAAGGCTGCTCCCTGAAACGCTAATGCGGTATAATGCTCCTCCATTAGTACTTCCTGTGGGATCAAGACCGATCAATTGTTTTGTTGTCGGATGGACTCGCAAACTTGTCACCTGCGTTAATCCGCTGTTAGCAATAAAAGTTATTTCTCCATTTGAAGTATTGATTGAATACAGTTTTCCTCCATCCGATAATCCGGATGTAGCATAGAGAGTTCCTAATTGAGCAGGGACAAGTTGGAATCCTGTGCCGCTGAGTGTCGTCAATGTATTTGTTGTTACACACGATTGGGATGCACAGTATATAATTGAATCATTGAAATTTCCTGCTGCAGTTGGCGCAAAATAAATTTTGAGCACGAATGTTTCGAGGCTTGGTATTTTTATCGGCAATGAAATTGATCCAGCGATCTTAAATTGTTGTGTAGCAGTGCGAAGAGACGAAATCACTAACGTATCAATCCCATCATTGGTTATTATAATAGATACAGTGTCGCTTGTTGTCCCAACATTTTTTGTTCCAAAATTAACAAAAGTTCTATCGGTTGTCAGTTTACTCCCTGCAATTGGTCCCATTTGTGTTTTCGCCACCCAAGTTCCCCATTTATTCTTTCCTGCAGCAAATTCTGTATGTGTCCAAATAGAAACACCGTCTGTCGGATCCAAGCCTATGCCGCTGTAATCACCCCACCGATTTCTTCCCGACGAAAAATCGACGACATAATTTCCTCTTCCATCCCGCAATGCAATACTTGGAGCAAGTCCCGGAGGATCATTCTTTCTTCTTCCAGTCATAAACGCGCCAATATATTCTTCCGTTCCGGAGCGGCTATACGTGATGGTCATGTCGCCATTTTTATTAACCATCAATGCCGGATATGAATGCCAGTATCCTTCCAATCCAAACGCTACATCTTCTTTTATTTTCTTTTGAAATGGATCGATTTTTAAATACCGAATAGATGAAAAACTTTTTTCGAACCCGCTTGCTACGGCGTGGACTGCCCACAATGCACTATCGCGATAGATTGGTTCATTCCGGATATCTGCTCCGAATGTTTCAATCAATATTGAGCTTCCATCACGTTGATCTGCGTCAGGTGATGGAAAATATTGGACGACTGGAACATTTGTTCCTGAAATTTTTGGTTTGGTCAACACACTGTCCACTGTCCACAACGTAAAGAACGTACCGAAGAAATAGGGAGAATCGTTTAAGAGAAATTGTGTTCCCGTATTTTCGTACGCAATACTTGGTCTCAATCCAAAAATCACCGCTTGCAAATTATCCGGATCTCTAAAATCCCAAAAATCTGTCCAGGAAATTGCATGAGCATTGTTCTGATATAATTGTGCTTTTGGGATGATTCGTAATTTGCTGTATTCAAAATTGGTAGTAAATCCGAACTGATTTCCTGTAATGTATATTGCATCTTTATCAAATCCGACACGAGCGTAGTCAGTCCAATTGGAGACGACGGAGTCTCCGAGCATATGAGCTGGTAATGCCCAATTATACCACGTTCCGATTGGATTGCTGTCGTCAGAAACGCCGAGTAAAATATATGCCTTCTTTTGTGTGTCATCGACATGGAGCATTTCAAAAATCCATCGCTGATCAAAATGATCGTACATGAGAATAGGATCGAATGTACTGGCTCCCGTTATTACTTGATCAAACCATGCATCGGCATCGATCGTCTTCAAAATATTTCCATTTTTATCAAATATTCGAAATGTGGAATTGACGGCAACCATAACATGATTCGGTCCAACGGCAAGGATTGGATCAGGAGGAATAAAATTTGTTTGAGGGATTCCCTCAAAACTCTGAACCGCCACAGGACGTGCTATGGTTGAAGCAATTGATTTTATTGAAGCATCTTCAAAATAATTGGATCCATATGGCGCCAGCGGAGCAATCATCTGTTTCGGAGGTGGAAGTTTTTCTATCCGTTTATTTACGTTTGGTTTTTTACTCTTCGGGCGAGATAAAGGTATTTCAAACGTTGTTAGAAAATTATCCGTATTGGTTATTACACCGTTATTCACAATTCCCAATTTTGGTCCACGAACCAACGGCGGAAGAATCGGGGCATACACTTTTAGAATAAGGTCACCTCCGGTCGGAACTCCTCCGTTTGTGCCCCCGCCTCCCCATTCACCAATCATAATGTAATACGTTGTTCCGGCGATCACAAAAGTTCCAATTGCAGATTGACGCGTATCGAGAGTATCGTCGTTGCATTTTATTTCCGAGAGATTTCCGCATGTACCCACAAACATTGCCATAATAATATCATAATCTGCGATTGGCTGACTTCCAACAGTATTAAAGACTACATATCGTGAAGTATCTGCAATGTATTTGAACCACACTGTTTTCCCGTTTGTCACACTGTCTTGGCACGATAATGCCGGATCGGAATTGTTGGGAGATGCTAATCGCGTATTTTGTGAAATCTGAAACGGAAGCGATGAAATTGTCATAGCAGTTGTACATTCATCGTTGCTGATTTGTGCGAAGAGTTTGTTACCAAGAAGGGAAATTGTTAGAAAAAATATTCTCAAAAGTATTTTCATATCACCTTTGAATGTTACAATTCATAGACATTGCGCAACAGCGTTGCAAGATGAACAATTTTCATCGTAGAATTATTTTTTTTGCAGCCATATTCAATCTGAGTTATACATCCGGGATTGTTTGCAACTATATATTCAGCATCTGCAATCGTTACATTCTCCATCTTTCGATCGAGAATCTTCATAGAGTCTTCATGGCGTACAACGTTATAGATTCCGGCGCTTCCGCAGCACCAAGATGCCTCATTCAATTCTACATATTCAACGCCTGGTATGGATTTGATGACATCACGTGGTTGTTTGGAAATTTTTTGCGCATGAATCAAATGGCATGCATCATGATACGTCACCCGATGACGGAATTCCTTGACCGGTCTTTTTAATCCAATATCAAACAGGAATTCCGAAATATCCTTTACTTTACCGGAGAGAAGTTCTGCTTTTTCCGCATAGTCCGGATCGTCATGAAGATAATGTCCATACTCTTTCATCAGTGCTCCACATCCGGCGGAGTTCATCACAATCGCATCTAAATCGAACTTTAAAAACTCATCAATATTTTTTTTTGCAAGAGTTCGTGCAATATCAAAGTCGCCGTTGTGCGCTTGCAGCGATCCACAACACACTTGATTTTTTGGAATGATTACTTCACAATCATGGTGCAGAAGTACTTTTACTGTGTCTTCATTGATGTGCGCAAACGCTACATTCATAATGCAGCCGGAAAGAAATCCTACACGAAGGCGTGATTTTCCGGAGGGACGAACAATTTCAGGATAAACGTCGTCAAAAAATCGGTCGTCAATTCTTGGGGAGAGATTCTGGATTTTTGAAAGATTGGGGGCAAGTTTTTTTACAACGAGCGAATGTTTCATTATTTGCTCTAAACCGCTGCTTTGATAGAATCCAAGAATCCTGGCTGTAAATTTCAGAAGATATTTTTTTGAAAGGACGTTTCGAAGAAATATCCATTTCATGATACGAGTGCTCGGCGATGCTTTTGACTGAACTCGCAATTGATTACGAACAGATTCCACAAGAGAACCATATTTCACACCAGCAGGACAAGCTGTTTCGCACGCTTGACAGTCCAAACAAAAATTCATTTCATCGATAAATCCATCTGTTACATCTAATGTTCCTTCAGCAACAGATTTAATCAAACGGATGCGGCCTCGTGGCGAAGATTTCTCTCTTCCGGTGATAGCATAGGTTGGGCAAACCGGTAGACACAATCCACAATGCATGCAATTTGTGATGATGTCATCACTGGGGATATCGATTCCACTAAAATTTGATTGTGTAACGCTCATAGTATGAATCAATCCAAAAATATCTGAGAAGTTGCTGTCGGATGCGATACTACATCTTAAAATGATGTTGATTTACATATCAAATATTTTTCCGGGATTTAAAACATTGTTAGGATCCAACGCCTTCTTGATTGTTCGCATTGTATTGATTGCCGTATATCCGGTAACAAGGTGAAGAAATTTTTTCTTGGCGAGGCCTGTACCATGTTCGCCGGTAATCGTTCCTCCCAATTTTACCGCTTCCAGAAAAATATCTTCGAATGCCTTTTCTGCCCTTGCAATCTCATCATGATCACGTTCATCGGTCAGACACGTAGGATGTAAATTACCGTCGCCGGCATGGCCAAATGTTCCAATCATCACGTTGTATTTTTTTGAAATACTCTGAATCTTTTCCAACATCGTCGCAATTTCACTTCGAGGAACGGTGATATCTTCCAGAATGGTAGTCGGCTTCACTCGCGCAAGCGCGGAGAAAGCAGAACGGCGAGCCGTTTTCAACCTCATTGCTTCTTCAACGGATTCGGCAATTTTAACATCGGAAGCATTATTAAGTTTACAACATTCAACGATTTTTTTTGCCTCCTCCTCCACAATGGAAGCAGGACCATCCACTTCTAATAGCAGCAAGGATTCAATATTCGTTGGCAGTCCAATCTTTGCAAAATCTTCCACGCATTGAATAGTGATTTTATCTAAAAACTCTACCGTGCATGGGATAATCTTCTGTGCGATAATTGCCGAAACTGTTTTCCCAGCATCTGCCTGTGTATTAAAATACGCAACCATGGTTTTACTGGTTTGCGGTTTTGGGATCAGTTTGAGTAGAATCTTTGTAAATATTCCAAGCGTTCCTTCCGAACCAATAAAAAAGTCTTTTAAATTATATCCGGCAACATCTTTTACTGTTTTACCACCGCAAATAATAATTTCACCGTCCGGAAGAACGACTTCCAAACCCATCACGTAATTTTTGGTCACTCCATATTTTAATCCGCGCAATCCGCCTGAGTTCTCAGCAACATTTCCGCCGATCGTGCAAATATTCATGCTTCCCGGATCCGGTGGATAAAACAGACCTATTCGTTCCACCTCTTGGTGAAGTTGCGCAGTAATAACCCCCGGTTCTACCCACGCTGTTAAATTTTCAGCATCAATTTCCAAAATCGTATTCCATTGCGACATATCTATGATGATACAATTTTCCGTAGGAATTGATCCTCCGCTTAATCCTGTACCAGATCCCCGGGGAACGACAGCAAATTTTTCTTGATTCGCAAGTTTTAGAATTTCGGAGATCTGTTCTTTTGTTGATGGCCGGGCAATTGCTTCAGGTAAGTGTGAATGTAACGGAGTGCCGTCGTACGAATACGTTATCTTATCTTCCTGAGAAGTGAACAGGTGTTTTTTCCCAACGATGGAAGAGAGCTTTGAAAGAACGTTCGATGATATCATTACTCTGCTCGTTTATAACGAACTAGGTAGAACTGATTGTCATGGGTTGAGACAAATACCTTAGGACGGTCACCATTGACAGTATTATAACAAACTACTAAAAAGCCACCGGTGACTTTGTAAATCGCTTTAAATACTTTTCCTTTGTTTGGACCGTCACTGCTGGTAAAATCAAAAGCCATTGGAATGACATACGGAATAAATTTTAATGTCCCTTTATCCGTATTCCCTCCAATATGAATTTCACATTGTTCTTTTGCGATCGTAAGTGTAATAACTGAAAGATATTCTTCATCAATATGTTGTCCGCCAAGCTCTACTTCAACTGCGTTCCAGGTTCCGTCAAGAGTCATAAAATTCCTTTAAACAAGATATGGTGATCGCGTATCACCAATGGGTGAAAATGAAATTGTTTCATCAACACATGTTGATTATATTTGTCCGTGCAATTCATATGAAAGTAACAAAATCACCTTCTAAAATCAATGAAAGAGGAGCATCAATGGATATTATAAAAAGACGGTCTTGGGCGGAACCATTCAAGATCAAATCAGTTGAACCGTTGCGAATGACCACGCGTGAAGAACGAGAAGTGACGATCAGAGAAGCCGGATACAACACATTCCTTCTAAAATCGAAAGATGTCTATATTGATCTATTAACGGATAGTGGCACGAATGCCATGAGTGATTACCAATGGGCAGGAATGATGCTTGGCGACGAAGCGTATGCTGGAAGTGAAAATTACTATCATCTGGAAGAAAAAGTTCAAGAATTTTACGGATACAAATATCTCGTTCCAACTCACCAAGGCCGCGGTGCCGAAAACTTGATTTCACAAATCCTGATCAAACCGGGACAGTATGTTCCTGGAAATATGTATTTCACTACAACACGGTTGCATCAAGAACTTGCGGGTGGAACATTCGTAGATGTGATTATTGATGAAGCGCATGATGCGCAGATTGAACATCCATTCAAGGGTAATGTTGATCTTCATAAATTTGAGAGTTTGATCAAAAGAGTTGGTGCAGAGAAAGTTGCCTACATTACCGTTGGTGCTACTGTAAATATGGCAGGCGGACAGCCGATCTCGATGGAAAATCTCAGAGCGGTATATCAACTGGCGTCAAAAAATAAAATAAAAGTAGTATTCGACGCTACACGCGCCATGGAAAATGCTTACTTCATAAAAGTGCGTGAAAAAGAGTATGAACAAAAAACGATAAAAGAAATTTTACACGAGATGTGTTCCTATTCCGATGCTGCAACTATGAGCGGAAAAAAAGATTTGTTGGTAAACATCGGCGGTTTTCTGGCAATGAATGACTACGATGTGTTTGAAGAAGCGCGGAATATGGTTGTAGTGTATGAAGGACTCCACACATATGGCGGACTTGCCGGCCGTGATATGGAAGCAATGGCGCGAGGTATTGAAGAAGCGTGTCAGTTTAATCACTTACAAGCTCGTATCGGACAAGTGGAATATGTCGGTAACAGATTGATTGAACTTGGCGTTCCGATTGTCCGCCCTATAGGTGGGCACGCTATCTTTTTGGATGCAAAACAATTTTATCCACAATTGGAACAATTGAAGTTTCCTGCCCAAACTCTTGCCGCAGAATTATACCTTGATTCCGGAATCCGAGCAATGGAACGAGGAATTGTTTCTGCAGGAAGAAATAAAGAAACGGGAGATCATTATTTTCCCAAACTAGAACTTGTTCGCCTCACTTTTCCCCGCCGGGTCTATACGCAAGCTCACTGTGATGTCACTGTTGAGTCTGTATATGAAGTGTGGCAACAGAGAGAAAAAGTGAAAGGTCTGAAGATGATCTACGAACCAAAATATCTGAGATTTTTCCAAGCACGTTTTGAAAAGCTATAATACCTAGAATAGCATTTAAAAAAGATATGCCACGACTCAAAGTCATGGCATATCTTTTTTTAAAACCGTTTCTATCTATTACCAGCCAAAATATCCGAACATTATTCCTGCGTTGATTGTATATCCGTTTATTTTAATATTGGATGGAACCGAATTGATCTCATGCTTTTCATCCAATTTCCATTCCGGTGAAAACATAATTGGATATCCTGCACCAATTCTTAGTTGCAACCATGTTAAAATGGTATATTCAATGTCTACATGAGGATTAAAAACGGCAAACGTACCATTCAACCTTCGTGTGTAATTTGTCGACTGTGTATTTTGATTTCCAAAATCATTCCAAAGATTGTTCCAATCCTTAAAATTGCCATCATCACGTCTCATTGTTAAATTAATCTCACCGCCGCCAATTGTTGCTCCTACGGCAACATCTAAACGATACGCTACGGGTTGCACATAATCTATTAAAAATCCGCCGTAGGAAACTTCGTATTCAACTTCCTTTCGCAGATTTCCGCCGGCGGTCATCGGTTGAATGGAATTAACTGTTCTACTACCACTTGCTCCAAACCCTCCCATTCGAACATTTCTTAAGAACATGATATAGCCGTATCCACCCCCTCCAACCAAATAGAGTGGATCATTTGCGAAAGTAGGAAGTCCAGAACTGGTGAGGAATTTATTAATTTCTTTATTATCAAACATTCCAACAATAGGCGTTATACCACCAGCACCACCCACTTTGGTTCTATTCCAGTAAGAATACTCTCTTCGATCATATTCGTCGTCATCATCTTTATCTTGAGAAAGGAGCGGAATGGAAAATATTAATGCAGCAAGAAAGAAATAGATGGTTTTTTTCATAATACGCTCCGGCAATGGTTTAATATTAGGTATAGATGGAACAAACTTTTTTAAGTTACGGAATAATGATTAAAGAGTTACAGGAACTCATTGTTGATTATAATCCCAACTGTGCGGCATTAGCCTTTAGTGAATCGAGAACAAATTGAATATGATCATCGAGGATAACACCCAGTTCGGCTGCACCGTTGATGATATCGTCTCTGCTCACATTCCTCGCGAATCCTTTATCTTTTAATTTTTTTTTGACAGAACTGACTTCAACAGATGCGACTTTTTTGTCCGGTTTTACCAAAGAACATGCAACGATAAAACCACAAAGTTCGTCGCAGGCGAATAATGTTTTTGCAAGAATTGACTCGCGGGGTACATTAGTATACGATGCATGTCCCAGTATGGCGATACGCATATCTTCTGGGTAGCCAAGGTTTTTTAATATTTCACTACCCTTCAATGGATGATCCGGTGGGTTGGGGTAACGCTCATAATCGAAATCATGCAGGAGACCAGTAATACCCCATAACTCTTCATCTTGATTAAATTTATTTGCGTAAGATCTCAATGCTGTTTCTACACATAGCATATGTTTGCAGAGACTTTCATTGAGCGTATACTCCTGCATTAACAATAATGCATCGATTCTATTGAATACCATGTACAACCTTAGGAAATTATATAAAATGATGATGAAGTATCAGTTGCTAGTAAAAGTGTGCGGGTGAAAATTACGATTGTGCGGCTGCTTTGTCAATAGCGAGACTCAATAATGCAATGAGCGCGGTACGGACATCTTCTTTTTGAGTTGTGTTACAGGGAATGGCAAATAGATCTTGTTTGTCAATAAGTTTGAGAACTTCTTTATAGTCTATGCTAGTCGGTACATCGAGTTTAGTAACACATAAAAGATAAGGAAGATTAAAACGGTCAGAAAAATATTTTATAATTTTTTTTGTATTCGAAATGCTGTCAAGATCTGTGCTGTCTGCCAAAAATATTACTCCAAATGCACCTTCAACAAGAACATCCCACATAAAATTAAATCGCTCCTGTCCCGGAGTGGCATAAATATGGAGAATAACATCGTCGTCAATTGTCCTTCTTCCATAATCCATTGCAACGGTTGTCTGCCCTTTTAATACTTTTACATTAGCTTCGGTTGCATATTCATCGGTCGTAATAGGGTCGAACTCGCTGATAGTTCTCACAAATGTCGTTTTTCCGGAATTCACTGATCCTGAAATAACTAATTTAAAGTACGCAGTATTTTTGGGTTCATTATTCATAATTTTTTGATGTTCTGCAAAATTTTTCTCAAATTTTCAAGTTTTGTTTTACTCACCAGACTACGATTCCCATCACTTTTTTGTTCGATTGGCACAGGAATAACATTCTTGAGAGACGGTTTTTGTAAAATATGTTCAATTTGTTTCTCGATTTTTTTCTCCACAGTATTTTTATCAAACTCAATGTTTTCAGGCGATGTGATTTTCTTGTCCATAACCGGAACTGGTTCTATGAAAGAGACCTGAGATTCCATCGGTAGTTTTGGTACCGGAACGTTTTTGGGAGGTTCATCGCTGATGACCGAATTCGTTATCACAATAGGTGCAGAGACTGATTCAAGTTTAATGTAATCCAGCAATGCCATTCTGATCAAACTGCGATAATAGTGAACTCGATTTGTTGTCTCAAAATCTTGTAAAAACAATGCTGCCGGTTTTGGAACTACTTGAAAATAAAAGACAACAATGCTATCGATACTATCCCTGGAGAAGAGTGAAAAATCTTTCACAGGATGTTTTGTCTTCGAAACAGTAACGGTTTCAATATCTTTGCAGATAGAAATAATGTCATCATCTGAAATCTTATTGATAGATTCCCATACAAATTGATGAACATCAAAAAATAAAATCGGTTCAGCACCCAGTTGACCGATAGGTGCACATGCCACATCAATATTCCCGTACAACAAATCTCGCATTATTTTATGGAACAACTTAATGTTTTTGTTATACAGCAAACGGTCCCCGGTAAGTATAAACTCACTGGACGACGGAATTTTCAGAAGTGAGAATGTTATCCGCTGTGGCGTTCCTACGGCAGCAGCATTTAAGACGTTAACAAATTTTGAAATTTGTTCAATCACAAATCTTCTTCCCGTAAATTTGCAGCAATTGATGATGCCGCTGTTCTTGCATATAAATTCAGCATTCCTAAATTTCCAGCGTTCGACATATGAACTATTAGCACGGAACGATCCCCAGCACTATACACTGACAACATACCTTCCGTGGAATGCAATACCACTTGTAATAACTCACCGCGGGATAAAATTTCAATAGCTTTTTTTCCTAAACCGAGTAGCGCTGAACCGACAGCCCCTACTTTATCAATTTCAATGGTGCTTGACCATTGAGCCTCGATCACTTTACCATCAGATGAAACGACACTCATCCCGTCTATTTCCGGTACGTCGCTTTGCAACTGCTTAAATACTTGTTGTAAAAATTGGTTATCCATTCTTGTAACGATAATTATAACGTTAAAATAGGAGATTCTTTTACAACATTGTCTACAGTAATACGGAGTAATCCGTGAGTTATCTGTGTAGAAGCCTCCACGTAAATACATATTTCTGGTGAAACGATATTTCTGTATACCATCTGTGTTTCATCGTCAGTTATTAGTATCTCTTTTGGATTACCGTTCTCACTGCCGAGTGTAGACCATAGAGCATTCATTGCCAAAAAAAATGATCCGGATTGTCGGATGAACATTTTTTCATCAACACCATTTCCTTTTGATATTGTGCTGTAAATAGTTTGTGTTTTAGGATTTGCTATGACGATCTGCAACGCTTCGGGCAAACGTTCCTGTATATCTTTCGCCATATGCTCGAATCGTGTGTCGGTGTTTTTCGATACCGGTTCCGCTGCAACTGGTCCTTTATGTACAAGTTCCGTCGATACGATAGGCTCACTTTGCAGTGAAAAGTTCTTTAGCATCGATTGGAGTTTATCAAATTGAATCGGCTTGCCGAGAATGTTTGTTATTCCCTGGTTTGAAAAGTATTTAATAAATCCTTCGTTATAGTATGCCGACATAATGATGAAATGCGGCTTTTTTTTATGCATATTCAGCCACGTGAGCAATTCACCACCGTCCATGTTTGGCATAATGAGATCTGAAATGATAACATCAACGGTCGTCTCCTCAAGAACTTTCTGCGCTCCAACGCCATCATAGGCGGATACAACCGAGTGGCCCCATTTCTCTAGTATTGTTGTGAGTGTCATAACGAGATCTTTTTCATCATCAACAATCAAAATTTTCATACCCTTCACCTTTTTGATATCCAGGAAAGTTTTTTAGCGTTATGAGAATGAATATTCTTCAATTTTTTGTTTCAAAGTATCTCGTGCCCAACCGGTGGTTACTCCCCCGCTTCTGAGGAGAATGAAACAACGAAGCGGTCGGTGTGGAAATTGTCGCATGAGTAGTATCCATTGATCGTCCAATGCCATGAATTCGACACTCGATTTCTGTGATTGTAATACTTCCTCAAATACAGCATTACATCGATCTGAAACGGACACACCATTACTGGTCGGTACATTCCCAAACTCCGCTAGTGATATTTTCTTTTGTAAGTCAAAAACGCATCCCCAGCGGAAACTGAGTAATTCATTTTCCAGTACTTTTAGGAAGTCGAGATATTGTTGGTCGCTCATCGTTCTATGCTCCCAGAGTAGTGATTCATTCTTTTTCAACTAACGTATCCATCAAATCAATCATAAACTCAACATCTTCTTGTTCAAGCAGATCCCATCCAGTCATTCCAAGTGCCTCCAATGCATTTTTCCCTTCTGTATCAGTAGACATTTTTACGAGTGTTTGCTGTAATTTATCTTTTAATGGAATCATCTTATTTCCGACAAGTAATGCATGATGCACCATGTAGATCTGGCTGGTGATGAGAGGTCTTAATTGTTTTTTGACAATATCGGAAAGGTCATCATAAGTGGATTTTAAAAAGAATCCGATATCTGCTGTACCGCCGATTAAATCCTGTGCAACTCTCATATAGGAATCCCGGTGAGTGATAACGGTGTTAGTTTTGTTCAAATCTGCAGGTTCAATTAAAATCATCGCCATCATATGAACATTCGGATCATCGGTTGTAGCAATGCGTGTGTTCGGTTTGAGATCTTCTATTTTTTTTAATGGACTTGAATCAACAACGGCAATAATTGCTTCATCAGTCAATTCCCTTGGACGCGCTACTGCCTTAAATCCATGTTTCCGTACCAACGTTGCTGCATCGTATGGATTGGAATAGATTAAATCTACTTTCTTCTCTTCGATAACTTTTCGTTGACTTTCAAAATCATCAAATAGTTCCAGGTGAATGTGTTCCCCAAGATTACGCTGTAACCACGTGTTGACGAGAAACCAGTCCGATATATGAAGCGGACTAAAATCCGGACTTACAGTAAAGAAGAATGACATAAGATTCTTTCCTTTCTTAACATGCTCAAATCGAATACTGTTAGTTTACAGTGTTATGTTGTCTCTTGCTGTTTCATTTTTTTATATAAGGCAATATGTTCCTGAATTTTTGTTCGTGAAGGTTGGCGGCGAATGGATGAGTAGCCGATGATTTTCCCGTTTCGGACATTTGGAATTATCGTAGCATATACCCAATAATAACCGCCATCCTTGCGTAAATTTTTTACATAACCGTGCCAATATTTTCCTTGACTGACGGTTTCCCATAAATCCTTAAATGCTGCTGTAGGCATATCGGGATGACGAAGGATACAGTGAGGTTGTCCGATAAGTTCCTCTCGTGTGAAACCGGACATATCGCAAAAGGATTTATTGCACGACAAAATGTTTCCGTGGGTATCCGTCCTTGAGACAATTAAATTTCCTTCTGGAAAAGAAGTTTCGATATCGGTATAAATGATGGTTCGTTCCGAACCGTTGAAATATTTGTGTCGAACAGTAGTACCGGATGTGACAATATCAGAAGGAAGCATATCTTTCATAAGAATTTTCCTCCTTAACTATTTTTTATTTTTTTCTCGTCTTCTAACAATTTTTTATAGAGCACAACACATTCATCAACTTTTGTTCGTGAAGGTTTTCGCCGAACCGATGTATAACCAATAATATTTCCTTCGCGGACATTAGGAATGACAGTGGCAAAAACCCAATAAAAGCCTCCATCCTTTCGTAAATTCTTCACGTATCCATGCCATCGTTTCCCTTGTTGAATAGTATCCCACAATCCTTTAAAGGCAACAGCCGGCATATCGGGATGACGCAAGATGCTGTGATATTCACCAATCAATTCTTCCTTTGTATATCCGGCAATATCACAGAATGATTTGTTGCAGTGGGTGATAATTCCGAACGTATCGGTTCTTGAAACAATAAGTTTTCCTTCAGGAAAAGGTGTTTCGATAGTTGTATAGAATATTGTCCGTTGAAACCCTTCATAATAGGTCAATTGAACAGATGCTCCCGGTACAGTTGCATCCTTAGGGGTCATATCTTTCATGATAGCCTCAATAAATAAATGTTCTTCAATTATACTTTCAGCCACTCAGACTAACAATATTTTGCCGACTACTTTATAATGAATATTTTTTCACTAACTCTTCCAGATGATATAATTTGAGGATTAATTTACATGCTGTTGTTGCATCCACTGTCTCTTGTGTTGGTTTGAGTGTATTCACTTCGCTCGCGGTTGTGTGGAAAATCCGATGTTCATCCTCAATTTCTTTAATGACCTGTTTAATATCATCCGGAAAATTTTGTACTGATGGCCATATATCCGAATAAAAGAGTTTTCCAAAATTGCACTCAGTATGTTTTTTGTGTTCAAATACCGTTTGGAGTCGAACACATTCATCAAGTTTGTTCAAGTAGTTAACATGCTGCAAAATCAAATAATCTAATTGGCTTACCAAACTCTGTAATTGATTGGTAATCATAAACATTGTCCAATAAAAAGAAAAGTTTTGTCACAAAAATGTAACAGTATTTTTCTTCAGCTTCATTAAATGTGCGGCATTATCCGACTGCACCGGCCAGTTTTTTTGCGGATTCGGTTGCCCGCAGAAATACCATTCCAATATTAACGGTTTTGGGCGTTATAATGCACAAAGCCGCTGATGTACCAATTAAGTAAATGAACAACCGGCCTTCTGATGATGTAATTGTAAACTCAGACACTTCACCTAGTGACAATGACGGCATAATTCGTCGACCCATACTGATGGTTGTTGCCATGAGGGCGGCAAGTTTATCTGCCGAAGTATTCCCCTTGATATCGGAGACCAGCGGTAGTCCGTCATGTGACGCGACAATGATGCCTCGTGTTTCAGGGATATCGGCATAAATTTCTTGAAACACGGTTTTTGATAATTCAGTTAGTGATCCGGCCATATAAACCTCCTATTTATTTTTACATCAGTGGAACAATTATGTTATGAAACATCTGTTGTTAGTGTGTTTTATTTCTTTTAGCGAGTTTCTTTTTAAGTTCTTTTCCTAAGTCCCGCAGGGCTTCTTCTGTTTGTAAATTTTCTGTTGAATGAATATATCCTGACTTCACTAAAATATTTTTTGCACTTCGAAGAGCGTCTAACAATTGCTTCTGTGCTCGATCGGTTTGATCATTCTCATTGAGTAAAACATATTCTTTTGACTCACGACGAATATCTTGTTCGAGTTTTACCAGATCTTCATTCAACGGGTCATGTAAAATAGCACGGGCTATTTCGTCAAGTGCTTCAGAAAAATTCTTCTTTTCGCGAAGTGCCTGCACTTTTGTTATTACTTCAATTTGTAATTCCTTAAGTCGAGTTGCAGATAGAGCATTCTCTTTTTCTTTCAAAACCTGTTCTTGCAGCGACAACTGTAATTGACGTTGAGCTTCTGTAATGGTATTGCGCAATGCCAAGGCTTGTTTCTGTTTAGGGTCTTGTACGAGAATAATAGCGATTTCACCAAGTGCATCTTCAAATCGGCATTGGTTTTGATATATCCTTGCTTTTTGAAATCGGTATGTCATTTCGGCACTGCTGATAATCTCATTACCTTTTTGAGAAAATAGAGTAACGATATCTTGTTGCTTTTTTCGTACGGTATGTTCCGGTAGTGTTGTCTGTGTCTGAATTTCGTCAAGTACTTTTAACTGAGCTTGCTGTATTTCCTTTTGTAATTGCATAGCCTCTTTATTTTGTGGATGAAGCTGATGAATCTTATTCAATACTTGAAGGGCTAGTGTAAATTTTTGTTCGACCAGATACTGTTTTGTTTCTTGAAGCAAGACCGTAGTTGCATGATGTGTCTCTTCAAGCAATCTTTTTTGCGCAAAATATTTTCGCCGTTCAATTTCTTTTTCCATCACATTTTGTTCATGAATAGCATTACTTACCCGTTTATGTAATTCAAGCAGTGGTGAATGTGTTGGATGGATTGATAAAGCGTTTAATATCATCGTCATGGCAATTTCATATTTGCCTGATTGAGCGATTTGTTTTGCTTTTGTATATAAAAGTTCAACTTCATCAAATTGTTGTTGATTGATGGTAATGGGATTTGATTTGTGCGAGTCTGCAAACTCTTCCAAAAGTTGTCTCTCTTCATGTTTCAGTTGCTGCTGCTCCATTTGTTGACGAGCGATTTCCTTTTCATACGCCTGCCGGATTTCATGTTCAAGATCTGCCGCTTTTTTATTAAACGGATCAATCACAAAGGCTCTATTTATCTCATCCAGAGCATTGGAGAATCTTTTTTCGTTTGCCAGTTCGTTCGCATATTGAATGAATTGTTCTACACGGGCATTCATTTTCTCTTCACTCAGCTTCATCCTTTTCTCATTTTCATCGTAGCGCTGTTTTATTTCATCATGAGTGCTGATAAGTGTACTGGCGAGCTGTTCCGTTCTGCCGACATCATCGATTGTCACTTGAGCAAGATTGTGTAATGTTTCTGTGGTTACGGTGGTGACTGATGGATGGTGTTGAGGTGCATTATTCTTTTCAAGAAGCGACAACACATTTACTTCGTATGCCTGCACATATAAATTACCTGGCGCGGCACTTAATGCTTTGCGAATTGTTTTAAGTGCTTCTTGAAGATTACCGTTCTTGACAAGTCTATCGGCTTCCTTCAAGAAAGGAGAAATTGTATTTATTGTTGACGATGTCACTGACGTCGTTTGATAAATTGTCACTTTGTGCAAATAACATTTTACGGATCCAAGATGATTTAAACAGGCTGTTTTGTTTTTTCCAATACTTTTTCAAGAGTTTCTATTAATAGTTCTATTTCTATTGGCTTGTGAAGAAAAATATCAATGCCCAGTTCCTTAATATTTGCTATGGTATTTTGATCACCAAATCCGCTTAGCACTATTATCTTTTTATCAGGATATAATATTTTCATTTCTTGTATTAATTCATCACCCGTTCTGTTTGGCATTGCTATATCGGTGATGACAATGGAAATATCTTTTTCCGATTTCCGCAGAAGTGCAAGTGCCGAATCAACATCTAGCACACCAATGGTTTTATATCCATAGAGCGATAATGCCTCGCTCATAATGTCCAAAAGCTCCTGTTCGTCATCAACCAATAGTATTGTTTCTGTGTGTTGATGCGAAGTAATGTGGACAAAATCTTTTTCTTTCTCTGCCTTTTCTTTGGTCAGCGGTAAATAGATTCTAAATGTTGTCCCTTTGCCAATAGTACTTTCAACGTCGATATAACCGTTCAAACTCGACACAATACCGTGCACAATGGAAAGTCCCAATCCAGTTCCTTTTTCTATTTTTTTAGTCGTAAAAAATGGATCAAAAATTCTATCGAGTAATACATCGTCAATTCCCATTCCTGAATCGGAAACAGATAGTTCAATAAAGTTATCAACTGTCTGGACGGCAAACTTTTGGTAGAGCACATTTTTATCTACCGACCGTACTCCTAAAATTAATTTTCCCCCTTGCGGCATTGAGTCGGATGCATTAATGCTCAAGTTGAGATATACTTGTTCAATCAATGAATAGTCTCCCATCACCTCAAATTCTTGGTCTTTGGGAATATGTAACTCTATGCTGACTGATTTTGGCAGGGAATGTTCAAGGAAATTCAGGATCTGTGCAATTGCTTTATTTATAGAAATAGGCACCGATGTAATTTTGTCGCGTCTTGAAAATAAAAGAATTTCTTTTGCTATGGCAGATCCTCTTTTTGCACTTTGTGTGATGACATCAACATATTTTAAAAAGGTAGGATTGTCGGATAATTCCATTCGCAACACTTCTGATGCGTTGAGAATGATTGCCAGGACATTATTAAAATCATGCGCGACACCCGCCGCCAGTGTCCCGACACTCTCCATTTTTTGAGATTGCAGTAATTGATGTTCTAATAATTTTAATCGTGTTTCATTCAGCAAATAACCGTTGATCTCTCTCAGATCTCCATGCTCATCAATTGTTCCGACCAAATTTTCAACCACATGCACACTATTTCCAGCGTGCGTTCGCAATTTTTCTCGCAGATTATCCAATCTATGTTCCCGTTGTAAACGTACAAGCGTAGCATTCCATTGTTCTTGATTTTCATACAAAGACTGCAACATAATCGCGGGATCCGAATTACCATGTTCTTCAAATTCGAATATTTGTCGAAACGCCTTGTTGCATACGATGATATTGCCATCTGGTCTTGCAATGTAAGCGCCGCTGACATCGTCTTCAAAAAACGTTCTATAGCGCTGTTCATTGACTCGTAATATTTCTTCTTTCATTTTTTGAAGACTAATGTCTTCAATAACACCCACATAATTAATCAATTTACCCGACTTGTCCAAAATCGGAGATAGCGTCGCCTGCTGCCAATAATGTTCACCTGTTTTCTTCTTATTGATAAACGTTCCACTCCATCGCTTCCCTTCGTTTAATGTTTTCCATAAATCGGTAAAGGTTGCCTGCGGCGTTAATCCTGATTTAAGGATACGCGGATTTTGACCCTTAGCTTCTATAGATGAATAACCTGTCGTTTCCGTGAAACCTTTGTTTACATATTCAATGGTACCTTTTGGATCTGTAATTACGATAGATGCTGAACTCTGCTCAACTGCCACCGAAAGTCTATTTAATTCAGTTTCTACTCTATACCGTTCAGTATAATCTCTAATAATTCCTGCATAATATTTTTTTTCACGAAACGTGTATGTGGAAATTGCTATTTCCAAGATGAGCTCTTTCCCGTTCCTATGTTTTCCCTTCACGTACATACCGCTTCCCATTTTACGAGATTTATCATTTTCTTTTCCAAATTGTCTTACATAATCATCATGAACATCCCGAACATGTTCGGGAAGCAGCGAGGATAGTTTTTTTCCACACGCTTCTTTTGAAGTGTACCCTAGAATTGATTCAGCAGATTTGTTGAAGCAGAGGATGATTTGGTTTTCATCAGTAATGACTACCGCATCCATTGATGTTTCAAGAAACTTTTTAAACTCGCTTTCCATATCACTGCCCAGCACTTTTTCTATTGATGTTACCGCATAGCAGCATTGAATTTCTATCTCAAGAAAAAAACTTCACTACATGCGAATGCTATGACGAATGGTGTCATCATAATAGAATAGATAATATAACGTCAGTTGATTGAAAATATTTTCGGAGAGCACGCTCCTTTTTGGAGGGACAGGTCAAAAACTGTTGAACGTACTTTTTGTAAAGTATAAATAAATCATAGCAAAGCAAAGATTGAAATTGTGAAATTGAATTATTTTTACTACAAAGAAGATAACTTTCTCCGTTTTTATTTTGCGAAAGAACAAGAACCTATAATGCAGATTAGATTGTACGATTGTAAAATATATTTTAACACATTGAATCTTTGAAGGAATTATTAAAAATAATAGGAGAGTACTATTTTAGTGAAGATGAAGGACAGAATTGAGAAAAAGGACATTGAACGCATAATGGTTTTCGAGCAGAACAAATTTTTCTTCCATGCAGGATTAAGGAATGAGAAAAATGGAACCATTTTTTCTTTTGAACGAGCGGCATTAAATCTTTTTCTATCTTAACGGCATCCTGTTCCTTTGTGAGTCCCAGTCTGTTTGAAAGCCGAATGACATGTGTATCTACAACGAGCCCTTCAATTTTTCCAAATGCTTCACCAAGAACAACATTGGCGGTCTTCCTCCCTACTCCTGGAAGCTGAAACAGTTCTTCCATCGTCTCCGGAACAATTCCATTGTGGTCTTCCAATAATGCTTTCGCACAACCAATAATATTTTTTGCCTTATTGTGGTAAAATCCTGTGGAATGGATTAATGATTCCAATTCTTTGATGTCTGCGGTTGCGAATTCTTTGGGAGTAGAAAAGCGGGTAAACAATTGCGGTGTGACAATATTTACTCTGGCATCCGTGCATTGCGCGGAAAGAATGACGGCAACCAATAATTGGAAAGGATTTGCGTACTGTAAAGCGACTTGATTGTTTGGATATTCTGCGAAAAGAATTTTGGCAATAACAGATACGCGATCCCGTTTTTCCTCTTCAGATTCTTTATTGTGTCGCTTCTTCACGGTATTTGTTCAAGAACGATCAACGACCCATGATTCGTAATAGCATTTTCTAATTCATCATGATCACCGACAAGCGAAAGGATTACGGAACCCAGCGGATGTTTATTGACATTGAGTCCAAATCTGATTTGATAGGTTGCTCCGACAGAGCTATGCAGCAATTGTTTTGTCAATGAAAAATGATTGATCCCAAATTGATCCAGCAAAATAGGCAGCCGTTGGTTTAGAAGCGCTACAAGTGAATCGTCCTGATAAGCAATATCAATCACAATAAGATTTTTTTCCGGTGACTTTTCTTGATCAATGGAAATCATATTTGCATTGATCGATCCATTTACAATGGAAAGGAGTTGTTGTGAAGAAAAATCATCAAGTGTCGATTTTAAGGATTGTACAGTTGAAAATCCGTCAAATAAAAATAACGAGAGGGCGACTTCACCAGAATTCTTTCCAAACGAACACCCAGCATCCGCAAGCATTGTCCGGCCATTTTTTAAAAGACGTTTCACCACACCGACGAGTTGACGTTGCAAAGGAACTTCCTGCGGTTCTAACACTTTCCACAGAGTATGTTCAACAGTCGAAAGTATTGGTGCTGCATCAAGTTGCTGGACAGTATTCTCTATACTGTCCTGAATTAAGCGAATAATCTCATCAGTGTCAGATTTTAACGGTGTGGAAAGAAAATGCGATAGTCCTCCTCGAAGAATTGTCCCATTCTTTTGAATGGATTCAGCTTTCTTGCGTTGAAATTCGGTCGCCCTTGTTTGCAGGCTTGTGGGTACAAAATTTTTATATTGATCAAAAGGGTTTTCTCCCGATTTAATCACCGATGAGTTCTGTTGAAGAATTACAAAATACGAGTATTTTTTCATACAATATTAAAACGGTTATTTGCGAAAGTACGTTCTACTATATAAAGAAATTTAATCAAAAATAAAGACTTGAAGGAGTCTTTTTTTTATTTGGGGGAGATTCTGCTAAAAAAAAAGTCCGATTGAACATCGGACTTTTGTAGTGCACCTACCAGGACTCGAACCTGGAACCCACTGATTAAGAGTCAGTTGCTCTACCAATTGAGCCATAGGTGCAAAGCGTTCTATAAATATAAAAAAGAGTCAGCTCTTTTCAAAATTGAAATTCAAATATCAAATTCAATTGTTCATAATCTTCATAGACAAGTTGAGTTGAAAATGTATCCGATCCTTGTAACCGAATACCAGCGTTCACAACAAAAGCATTCCCTTTTGAATTTCTAAACTCTTTGTCAAAAATAGTATTCATTTCTACTACAAATCCCAAATGGTTTTTAAATTGCTCATACAATGGAAATGTTGTCACACCGGCAGATATTTTTCTTTTGTCACCATAGAACGAGATTGTTGAATAGGAATACTCGGGGATAGTGATGTTTCCTGCGATAAAAAAAGAATATTTAGATCGCTTAAATTTATATCCGCTGTCTGCGATGAGTGCAACGGCTTGAACTGCACCAAGCGCAAGAGATGTTTTTGAAAACTCCCCCACTCTTGGCAGAACCTGGATTTTGGCAAATGCTTCTTGTTGTGCAAGTTTCTTTTGTCGGAAAATAGCATTCGCGGAGAATTCAAACATTGCTGCCCGGACTGCATACATTACTCCGCTTAATTGAAACGGAGAAAGTCCCCCTTTTACCATAATCGAACTTTCTTTATTTGAAATCTCTCCGTTACGGAATGAAATGACTTTTTCAGGAGGAGCACTTTTCAAGAATTCACCGAACATCTTTTTGTGTAACTCCGCTTCTTGATCTTTCTGCTGCTGACGCTTTTTTTCTATACTTAATTGTTCTTGCTTCGTTCGCAAATCCTCCTTATGACGTTCTTCTTCAAATTGATTTTTCGCTTTTTGTGTTCTCAGTTCCTCCTGTCGTTTCTCTTCTTCCATCTTGTTACGCACCTTCATCAATACAATTTCCCGTTCAATCTGAAACTGAATTAACGAATCGTATTGAGATATTCGGTACTGGATCAAACTAAAATGTGTTGTTGATGACGAGTCATGGTATCGTTCAGTGATGGAAATCCCTTTGAGACTGACATCGGAGATCATTTCAGTGGACAGTTTCGTTCTATCGGAAAATTCTTTTCCTTCTTCGGATACTTCGCTTTGAAAAAGACTTTTCACTTTTACTTCGACATTGCGTGCAAATTCAATAAATGCACGCGTATCTGCTTCGTCGGATGATTGTTGAGATACTCCTATTCCGTAGTAGAATCCGGAACCGATGGAATTTTTTTGTGTATTTGTCCATTCAGGTTTTTGTTGTGCAGCCGTAAATAATGTTCCAACAACAATTACAGACAAAATTCTCAGTATCATACTCCCCCATAAAGAAAAAGCCCATAGTACTGTCTATGGGCTTCAAAAACTTTTACGATTTCAACATATCAGGGATTTGCTTGTTGCGGTTGAGTTTGTGTCGGAATCTGCGGTGCCGGAACAGTTGTTGACTGTCCGCTTTGAATAACGCTTTCCTGAGTTTTTCCTTTACCCGGTAAAAAGAACAAGTTGACCAAAAGTGCAAGAACGATAAATGTTGTTGCTAGATAGGTTGTGGATTTGGAGAGAAAATCTGATGCACGACGAACGCCGAATACACTTCCGATATTTCCGCCTCCCATACCTGCGGCAAGTCCGCCCCCTTTGCTGTTTTGCATAAGGATAACGATGATCATAAGGACTGCAATAATGATTTCAATGAGAACTAAAGTGGTGTACATTGTGTTCCTAATTAATAGTAAGTATGTTTTAAGAATTTATTGTAACAAAATTAACCAAAAAGAGTAGAAAAATCAAGATAAAGTATTTTTAATGTTTAAACTATATACAATATTATTTCTTTTCTCAGGCCAAACATATCTTTTTGTTCGCCTTCGGAAGTATATCAGTAATCAAAATATTTTTCCAACATGGTCACAGAAACTATTGATTGCAGTATTTCTGGTGTTTAATATCCCACTTCTCTTTTTGTATTTTTATATATGGAATCTTTCTCAATTCTCCCCTATAGTGTTAACCTTGCTTACTCCATTTTTCATCTGGCATTTATCAACTCTTTTTATTTTTATGGTATTGGGATCGGCAGCATTAATAATGTTACCCTTCAAAGTATCAATGAAAATAGTCACAGTCCATCCAACCGTTAAATTTAAGGTTAATCGCATGAAAGAATCAACTCGATTCAAACAATTTGATGTTTCACGTCGATCGTTTTTACAAAAAGGTGTTATCGGACTTTCGGCATATTCATTTGTCGGAGCAACAGCCGGTGCAGTTTCCAGTGGAGAATATGAAATTATTCATAAGACAATCACGATCTCAAATTTGCCGGAAGAATTTAAAGGTTTTACGATCGGTATGATGAGCGACATTCATTCGAGTATTTTTATGAATAAGGAAGATATGGATGAATATGTGAGGGCAATGAACGAGTTAGAAACGGATTTAATCGTTGTTACCGGCGATTTTGTTAACAGCAAAACGGAAGAAGTATATCCGTTTACCGAAGCATTTTCAAATCTGAAAGCGCAATATGGCATTTACGGCTGCTTAGGAAATCATGATTATTTTGCAAAAGATGTAGAACTTGTTGCCAAAGAAGTAGATGATTGCGGTATTAAATTGTTACGGAATGACGCTGTTCAGATTCAAAAAGGGAACTCTTATTTTAACCTTGTTGGTGTGGATGACATTGGACGAAATGTAGATCCGAATGATTATATGAATAAGGCTCTTGCATTTGCAAAAAATGATCGGCCAAAAATTATGTTGTGCCACAAACCGTACTACTTCCACAATGCAAAAAATCTCGGTGTTGACTTGACATTGAGCGGACACACGCATGGTGGCCAGATTGTCTTTGGAACCATTGATCAAACGCCAATTTCACTTGCGTCATTAGCTTCCAAATATATATCCGGACTCTATTCGTTGGATCAATCCAATTTATATGTAAATAATGGAATCGGTTTTACAGGAATCCCCATAAGAATAAATTGTCCTGCGGAATTAACAGTTATCACTCTAGCGTAACCGTTTTTTCTCTTTGAAATTAGAACGTGTTTTCTCTATATTCTTTCCGTAGTTCACTGAAAGAAATCATTAAACGCGTTCTTTTTTTATGGAAGTCACTCAACAGCAAGCCCCTCAAAATGTCGGCTGGATTGAAGTTGTTGCCGGTTGTATGTTCAGCGGAAAAACGGAAGAATTAATTCGTCGTCTCCGCAGAGCGCAAATTGCTCGACAAAAAGTCCTCATCTTTAAACCTCGCATCGATAATCGATATTCTGCTAGCCAGATCGTTTCGCATAATACACAATCCCTAGAATCAATTGTCATAGACAAAGCCGAAGAGATACTTTCATTAGCAAAAGATGCTCAAGTTGTTGGTATTGATGAAGTGCAATTCTTTGACATGTCTATTGTTGGTATTTGCAATAAACTTGCGGACGAAGGAAAACGTGTAATTATTGCCGGATTGGATCAAGATTATCGCGGAGTCCCTTTTGAACCGATGCCCCAGTTGCTTTCCGTAGCCGAATACATCACTAAGACACTTGCTATCTGCGTCGTGTGTGGAAATCCGGCGGATAGAACTCAACGAAAAATTGCCAGCGCCGATCGTGTTGTTGTTGGAGCGGCAGATTCGTACGAAGCACGCTGCAGAAAATGTCATTACATCCCGGATTGATGCACGCATTAAAATATCATGTTGTTTCCATCTCACATTCTTAACAAATAAGGAATACTATGGACATTCTTTCCATTCTACATGGATTCTTCGGGTTAGCAGTTGTTATAGGAATCGCGTTTGTTTTCTCTAACAATAAAAGGAAAGTTAATTGGCGATTGGTTGCGACAGGTGTTGCTCTACAATTCCTTTTTGCTTTTATCGTGATCAAAACAGAGATTGGAAAATCTGTATTTCGTGCAATCAGTACCGGATTTGTTAAACTTTTAGATTTCACCACCGAAGGCGCTACGTTTGTCTTTGGTTCGCTTGCCATTGGTCCTGCTGCTCCCGGCACGATGGGATTCTTTTTTGCATTTCAAGTACTACCGACAATCATATTCTTCGCGGCGTTGATGTCTGTGTTTTATTATCTTGGCATTATGCAAAGAATTGTTCAAGGCATAGCATGGTTTATGGCAAAAGTTCTCGGAACGAGCGGTGCTGAATCGCTTTCCGTAGCGGCAAGTGTTTTCATTGGACAAACAGAAGCACCTCTTACCGTAAAACCATACATTTCCACCATGACAAAATCAGAACTGCTGACGATGATGATTGGTGGCATGGCGCATATTTCCGGCGGTGTTATGGCGGCATATGTGCAGATGCTTGGTGTTGCTTTTGCAAAAGCGAATGGTTGGCAATTAGGAACAGCGCAGGTTCAATTTGCAGGACATTTACTTGCTGCCAGTGTTATGTCTGCTCCCGCCACTATGATCATTGCAAAAGTCCTGATTCCGGAAGTGGAAGAACCATTGACTAAAGGAAGTGTAAAAATTGAAATTGAAAAAACACATTCCAATCTTATTGAAGCAGCGGCCGGCGGAGCATCCGACGGTGTAAAACTTGCCATTAATGTTGCGGCTATGCTTATTGCGTTTGTGGCGCTTATCGCACTGCTTAATTCGCTGCTTGGCTGGACCGGTGAAGTAACAGGACTGAACACCATTTTGATGCAGCAGTTTAATCGCCCACTTTCTTTAGAATTAGCATTCGGACTTGTTCTCCAATTTGTCGCATTTGCTATTGGTGTTCCTTGGCAAGATGCGCTGAATGTTGGAAGTTTAATGGGAATTAAAACAGTCTTGAACGAATTTGTTGCTTACTCAAAACTTGCAGATATGATTTCGGCACACATGTTATCTCAAAAAGCAATTACGATTGCAACATATGCACTGTGCGGATTTGCAAATTTTTCTTCCATAGCAATTCAAATTGGAGGCATTTCCCCACTAGCAGAAAACAGACGCTCCGATATTGCTAAATTCGGTCTACGAGCACTACTTGGTGGAACAATTGCAACCCTTATGACGGCAACAATTGCCGGAATATTGATAGGTTAATTTTTTCATAAAGCCATCTAATGTACGATGGCTTTATTCTCTATACTCAAATGGACAATACGTTATTAAGCGAATCAATTTCTTACCTTAAGAAACAAGTATCAACAGTTCCTAAGATTGCTGTTGTTTTAGGTTCCGGCCTTGGTGATTTTGCCCAACAGATTAAACATCCGACTTCCATTCCAACTGCGGACATTCCTCATTATCCAGTCTCTACAGTTCAAGGACATGCTGGTAAAATTATTTTTGGAACACTAGAAAAAGAAGGAAAACAATCGGCGCAACTTATTGTTTTTCAAGGGCGTGTGCATTTATACGAAAGCAATGATGTAAGAAAGGTAACATACCCAATTCGAACTGCCTCAGCATTAGGCGCAGAAAAAGTGATCATCACCAATGCTGCCGGTGGCATTAATCGTTTGTTTGATGCAGGAACACTCATGTTCATTCGAGATTATATCAATCTCACTGGTGAAAATCCATTGATTGGTTCATCAGATCTGAATAGCATATTGCATAAACGAACTACTCCGCCAATGGACCCAGAAATCCTTGAACAAGCAAAATCTATTGCCTTGAATAATGGTATTGTTACTAAGGTTGGTGTGTACTGTTGGACGAAAGGACCAACATACGAAACTGCGTCAGAAATTCGAATGATGGCATCTATGGGTGCTGATGCTGTGGGAATGTCAACAGTACCAGAAATTATGGTGGCTCATCAATTTGGGATGAAAATTCTTGGCATATCGTGTATTACCAACATGGCTACCGGAATCTCTCCAACCAAGCTATCACATGCTGAAGTAACCGAAACAGCAAACAGAGTGAAGAATGATTTTGAAAAACTAGTGAGCGAAATTATTTTTGGGATTAGTTAAGACGAAAGACTACAGAAAGATACCCTTCATCTTAGAATATTTGATATAACATCAAATAAACAATTACCCCCGTTACGGAAACATACAACCAGACGACGAATGTTTTTTTCGAAATCTTTGTGTGAAGATCAAACTTTCCTTTTAATCCACGATACAATGTTACAATGGCCATTGGCGGGACAACTGCAGCAAGTACGATATGCGAAATAAGAATGGTGAAATAGAATGGACGACTCCATCCTTCCCCTTGAAATGGAACAGATCCTACCTTTGCATGATACGTAAGATAGCTAATTAAGAAAAGACCGGAGGTTATAAAAGCGGCAATCATAAATTTTTTATGTTGCTCTCTTCTCCCCGCTTTAATATGTCGGTATCCAATAACAAGAAACACAAAACTGATGAAATTTAGGATGGCGTTCACAGTTGAAAGATCTTCGAATTTCATAATGAAGTTACTGAATTTTAAAGATGATCATTGCAGAAAAGATGATCGGCAAATAGAATAATGATGAAAAGAATAGCATGCGAGCCGCAGAACTTGAAGTCTCCGAACCTACTGATCGGGAAAATTTCCAACCGAAAAACAAAAATGCCAATCCAATAGCCAGGGCAATGGGTACATATTCTAACGAAACAAGTCCGACAAATGCCGGTGATAAACCAATGAATACAAGAATCGCCTGATGTAGCAAAATATGGTTTGCAACTTTTTTCCCTTTGGTATCTAGACTTGTTAACAACCGAAATCCTGCTTTTGCATAATCATTTCTATATAGCCATCCAATCGAATAAAAATGAGGCATCTGCCAGTAAAATAAGATGGCAAAAAGAGTTAACGATTGATATGAAAGTGAATTTTGGATAGCTGCCCAACCAATTAATGTCGGAAGGGCTCCAGGTATTGCTCCAATAATTGTTGAGAGTGTGGAGATTCGCTTGAGGGGTGTATAGAGAAATAGGTACGTAACAAGAGTCGACAGAGCCAAAAATGATGTCAGCCAATTTACAAAGAACAGCACAACGGCTCCAGCTAAGGAGGCGATCGATCCAAATAGAAATGCCTCAATGGGAGAGATTCTTTCATCAGGAACTGGTCTTTTTTCGGTCCGTTTCATTCGTGAATCGTATTCATGTTCTAAAAATTGGTTTAATGCTCCTGAACCGCCTCCCACAAGTAATGTTCCTAAGGCAAGCAAAGGAAATACCAATAATTGGGATTCATCCGGTTTTTGGATCGCCAAATATGCAGAGCAGAGCGAGGTAAAAACTGAAAGCAACGTTAACTCTGGTTTCATAAGAAGCCAAAGGTCTCCAAGAAATTGAGGAAGTGTGCGTTCTTCCTTTTTGCTATCTGTCATGCTAACGGATTTTTTTTCCATGGTACCGTTACTATTTATGTAGCCAGCGTAACCGGGCAATTTTTAATGAAATTAAAACACATGTTACAAGAACAAGTGCACCAATAACAACATGCAATGATGTAATGATAAATTCTTTTCGAGATAAAACTGTTAGGATACCAAGCGTAAATTGAATCAAAATACTGCCCAAAAGTAATGTCCCTAATCTTCGAAGTTGGTTTGGAAGTGCATTCGATTTCTGAAGTATATATCCCAATAAACTGACAACACCAGCAACAATAAATGCCCAATATCGGTGAATCAAGTGAACAACAATCTGATATGACTCAACTGGTTTATCTCCTGTCCATTTAATGCCATCTCTAATTAATTCCTGATTATACGCCTCTACTGATCCTTGGGATAATGTTGGGAATACTTGTCCATATGCTAAAGGAAAGTCAGGAATTGATAAACCCGAATACGTATGCCTGAGCAAAGCACCAAAACCTAATTGCAAAAAAACTACAGCGACTGCGATATAAGAAATTGTTTGCATTGATTGTGTGCGTTTAAAATCAATATTCTGCTCTTCTTCTTTCCACCATTTTGAAGTGAATAATGCGATTGATGATACTGCACAAAAAAAAGTTTGAGCTAACATTCCGTGCGCAATAGAAATAGGTGTTGGAAGAAGAAAGAGAACAGTAAGTCCTCCTAAAATTCCTTGAAAGATTACTGCACCAAGTGCATAATACGTCAACCATTTCACCCACTTACGGTCTTCCTTTATTGTCACCCAAACGGTGAGAATAACTGTAAGAAAACCAACAAAGGATGCAAAGAGTCGGTGTCCATGTTCATATTTAATTCCTCCAACCCATTTGTCAATTGGAAATGTAAACATGTTTTCACCGTATGTTGTAGGCCAGTCCGGAACGGAAAGTCCTGAACCGGTACTGGTAACAAGTCCGCCAAGAAAAATTAAAACGAATGTACTGACTGCGGTCAATACGGAAAAGCGATGTAAAGATTTATTGTACATAGTTCTGTCTAAATGTTAACGAACATTTAAATATAAGAATTTTTCATAGTGAATAACAGACAATCCTTGCATCCGCCATTAGATATCGGTAAATTTATGCGCATGTTTTATGACTATTTGAAGGAGTACCAATGAAACAAATGATGTTGTTCCTGCTCTCTACCTTGCTAGTATTTTCACAATCGGAAAGACATTTTGCAAAAATTAAACAGATCACTTTTGGCGGATCGAATGCAGAAGCGTATTTTTCCTCCGATGGGAAACAATTGATTTATCAAGCAACAAAAGATCATTTCAAATGCGATCAGATATTTACCATGAATATCGATGGAACAAATAACACACTTGTTAGCACCGGTGACGGTAGAACTACTTGCGGGTATTTCTTTCCTGATGGAAAAATTCTGTATGCGTCAACGCATGATGACGATGACGATTGCCCTCCTACTCCTGATCGTTCCAAAGGATATGTTTGGGGAGTGTTTAATGCATACGACATTTATAGTGCCAATGCCGATGGGTCAAAACCAAAAAAACTTGCCGCCACCAAAGGATACGATGCTGAAGCCACCGTCTCATCTGATGGAAAGCAAGTGGTATTTACATCTTCTCGAGATGGTGATTTAGAATTATATATAATGAATTCTGACGGTTCAAATGTCCGTCGCTTAACAAATGACAAAGGATATGATGGAGGCGCATTTTTCTCGCCGGATGGGAAAATGATTGTTTACCGTGCTCACCATCCTGTGGACTCGGTGGACATAAAGGAAGGCGAAAATCTTTTGAAGGAACAACTCGTAAAACCGACAAAGATGGAACTCTTTGTCATCAATTCAGACGGAACCGGAAAAAGGCAAATTACAAATAACGGTGCGGCTAATTTTGCTCCCTACTTTACTCCTGACGGTAATAAAATTATTTTTGCAAGCAATGTAAATGATCCTGCAGGGTATGATTTTGATCTTTTTCTTATCGACGTTGATGGAAAACATATAGAACAAGTAACATTTTCGAAAGGATTTGACGGATTTCCAATGTTCAGTCCCGATGGAAAAAAATTGGTCTTTGTATCCAGCAGAAATGCAACATCTCGCCATGAGTTCAACATTTTCATTGCAGATTGGACTGAGGATCCAACAATATCAAATTTGAAAAAGCATATTGAATTTTTAACTTCCGATGCGCTTGAAGGAAGAAGCACAGGTGAGAAAGGAAACGATCTTGCTGCAGAATATATTGCAGAGCAGTTTAAGAATATTGGACTTCTTCCTTCGGGTGATCAAGGAACATATCTCCAATCATTTGATGTAGTAAAATCGTTAGAAGTCGGTGCGAATAATTCTCTTGCCTCAACAATTGCAAAAAAGAAACCGACTACATACATCGTCAAATCTGATTTCACACCAATTGGATTTTCAGCAAATGCTTCTGTATCCGGTAAAGTGGTTTTTGTTGGTTATGGTATGACCGTTGACTCAACCTACGATGACTACAAAGGAATTGATGTCAAAGATAAAATAGTGATCGCTATGCGATATGCACCGGACGGCGATAACCCCCACTCAAAGTATACAAAACAATCTTCGCTGAGATATAAAGCAATGCAAGCACGTGAAAAGGGGGCAAAAGCATTGTTGCTGGTGACGAGTACTGCAGACGATTCAACGGATGGAATAATGAAATTGAAATATGATAATTCATTTAGCGATGCAGGAATTCCGGTATTGTCAGTCACACGAAAGGTTGTGAATAATTGGCTGAAACAGAATAAATTGAATATCGATTCATTACGAAGCAAAATTGTAAAAACAAACTCTCCTGCATCGGTTGAAGTAAAGAATTTATCTATTAAACTCTCAACCGAAATCATCCAACGAAAAAAGAAGACACAAAATGTTGTTGGTCTTTTAAAAATTAATGAAGCAAATGAATACCTTGTGATTGGTGCGCATTATGATCATCTCGGTTATGGCGGTCAAGGTTCAGGTTCCCTGGCCCCGGATAAAAATGAGATCCATAATGGCGCTGATGATAATGCATCCGGAACTTCGACGGTCATCGAACTTGCTCGTCGATTATCTGAATATAAAAATGTGTTAAAACGAAATGTTCTTGTGATGGCATATTCCGGCGAGGAAATGGGATTACTAGGCTCAGCGTATTACACAAAACATCCTAGCTTTCCTCTTGTGGATGCAGTTACCATGATGAACTTTGATATGGTTGGTAGACTAAAGGAAAATATGTTAACGGTTCAAGGGATCGGAACTTCGACGAATTGGGAATCGCTTACGAAAAAACATAATGCAGATTCATCCTTTACATTGAAATATGTAAAAGATGGTTTTGGACCAAGCGATCATTCATCATTTTATTCACAAAATATTCCTGTGCTTTTCTTCTTCACAGGACTTCATGACGATTACCACAAGCCTTCTGATGATGCAGACAAGATTAACATTCAAGGAATGAACGACATCGTTTCCTATGCTGCCAAACTTGCTGTTGAAATTGATACAACATCAGTTCGCCCGGACTATATAAAGACACAATCCCAGGAGCAAAGTGGCGGGCGGCAAGGATTCCGTATATTTGTAGGGACAATTCCTGATTACTCGGAAGATGCTAATGGCATGATGCTTGCAGGAGTTCGAGATAACAGTCCTGCCTCAAAAGCCGGAATGCAGAAAGGCGATGTGCTAATTAAGTTTGGAAAACATGAAATAAAAAATGTTTATGATTATACGTATGCCTTGCAGGAGTATAAGCCGGGTGATATTATTGAAGTGACGTTTGTCCGAAATAAAACTGAAACAATTACGGCTACAATGACTCTTGAAAAACGAAATTGAGATTCATGGATATGGTAGTAATAAAAAAGGACGCCGATGCGTCCTTTTTTTTATAATTATGTTCTTAAACCATTAAATCAGCTTTTTAGCAATCTCTCGAACTTCTTCTTTTGTGCAGAACCGTTGAATCATCGGAAATAGGATGTGATTCTCTTTATGAATATGATTTACCATCAATTGAACGATCTCTTCTGCCGATTCACACAATTCTTCCCTTGATGTTTTATCATCATGATTTTCTTTGAGTGCTTTAATGCTGTAATTAAGTTTCTTATAGATCCTGGCCATCTTTGCATGGTCTTCCCGAAGTACAGAAGTGGGACCATCAACATACCGTTCTACAACAGGAAACAATGCATCTTCCTCATGTTTATTATGAACACGAACTTCTTCGTCTACATACTCAACTGCTTTTAATAACGATTTAAACGATTTTTCAGAATACCCTTTTTTCTTCAAATCGGTTGCATTTTTTTTAAGTTGATGCAGTTTCGTTAAAGCTTCTTCGTGTTCTTTCATCAACAACGCTATCGGATCGCGAGATGCCATGATGCTTATTTCGTTTCCATATAGGTTGTGTACTTTGTTTTGCTATCAATAAAATCCTGAAGTTGTGCTGTCAGCTCATCTGCTGTTTGGTCATCGCTTTCTTCAAATTTTTTATAAGCAACTTCAGAATGTGCCATGAAAATCTCTGCAAATGAATTCTGCTTTCCGCGTTGTTCATAGACTGAATACGAAACAAATTGATTTGTTGCATAATGGGTTTTCAATTTTTCCACTGCAGACAAATAATCGGTCCGCTTTGCTTCTTTCACGTCGTATTGAACGGTGAGAATAACTTTTCCCATCGAAATTAGCTTCCTTTACGTTAAATGTTAAATGATGAATAAATGTATACACTTACTGTTGAGACTGCCCCAACAACAATCAGGGTCAATATAAAACTTGTTACAAATCGTATTCGATGCGCCATCGAAATGCCAAAGGAGGCCAGCACCATACTCCACAACACCGTAAGACCATCCAATCCTAACAAGACAATGGTGACCATAGGTTTCACTTCATAAGCACTTGGATTGGTGGAGAACATTAACAATCCAAGCGAACCAAATTCCAACGGCAAAACAAACATTATCGAAAACATTATCGGAACAAGAGACCAACCAATTACACCATATGTCTCTTTTAATGTTCCCTTCCCTTGTAAAATTCGTGCACTAATGTGAAATGTTCCTATCAGCAAACAGACTAATGGAATGCTGATCATAATACCGAGAACTATTCCATAGAGTAAAAGTGGGAATAAATTATCAAACGAATTTCCCGATTTGTTTGCCCACATCAATGTGAAGATTGTCCCAATTCCAAGAAATAAACTAAGTAAGAGGACAAAATTTTTGTGTTCCGCTATGATAATTTTTTTAAATGCTTCGGATGGCGATTCAATCATCATCCAGATCATTGCAAAAAAATCTAGATTGGGAACTCGATCCTGTACAAAACTGCTGCACGATTCACATTTGATTGCAAAATCATCGTTGGAATGTCGGCATACAGGACAAACTATCATATAATGATAAAAATACGAATAAAAGCACGGGCTTGCAATGAAAATTGCGAGAAATCTTCATGAAAGAAGAGGAAAAGCAGCATGTTCATTACAGTGGCTTGAACTGTGCAGTAAAATGTCGCAGTTGTGGCGCTTCATAGGTGATCGTATATCCGCGAAGATTTTTTCGATTTGCATATAGCTCAACTGCACACTCAATAACATAATCCATATGACTCTGTGTATAGACACGGCGCGGAATTGCCAACCGGACTAGTTCCATTGCGGGCGAAACAACCTTCCCCTGTTCATCATACGTTCCGAACATAACGCTTCCAATCTCAACGGATCGAATGCCTCCAATCAAGTATAACTCGCAGACAACAGATTGTCCCGGATATTCATACGGAGGTATCTGTGGTAAAAATTGTTTTGCGTCAATATAAATGGCGTGACCACCCGGTGGCAGAAGTATTGGAATTCCGATCTCTGTTAATTTATTGCCGAGATACTCAACGGAACGTAATCGATATGTAAGGTAATGTTCATCCAGAACTTCTTCTAAGCCTTGCGCAATCGCTTCAAGATCGCGTCCAGCTAATCCTCCGTATGTAGGAAATCCTTCTGTCACGATCAATAAGTTTCTTGCAAGCAATGCCAGAGAGTCATCATTCATTGCCAAGAAACCACCCATGTTGACGATCGCATCTTTCTTAGCACTCATTGTCACACCATCGGCATACGAAAACATTTCTTGTGCAATCTCTTTTGGGGATTTATGTTCATACCCCTTCTCTCTTTTTTTAATGAAAAAAGCATTTTCTGCAAATCGACAGGCATCAATGAATAATGGTATTCCATATTTATTCAAGAGTGCTTTTGTTTCTCGTATGTTTTGCATTGAGACAGGTTGGCCGCCGCCGGAATTATTGGTGACAGTAATAAAACAAACAGGAATATGTTCTGCGCCGGTTTTTTGAATAAATTGTTCAAGTGCTGCAACATTCATATTTCCCTTAAACGGAGCAATAACATCCGGTCGTTTCCCCTCTTCAGTTTGAAAATCGACTGCTACTGCACCGCTGAACTCAACATTAGCTCGTGTAGTATCAAAATGTGTATTATTGGGGACAAACTTCCCTTTGCCACCAATAATCGAAAAAAGAATTTTTTCGGCTGCACGTCCCTGATGCGTTGGAATGATATTTTTTAAACCGGTAAGATCACGAACCGCTTTCTCAAATCGAAAGAAACTTTTTGCTCCGGCGTACGATTCATCTCCTTCCATCATTCCCGCCCATTGTTTTGCGCTCATGGCCGATGTTCCGCTGTCAGTCAACAGATCGATCAACACATCATCGGCACGAATCAGGAAAGGATTGTAAAACGCTTTTTCCAATATCGCCTTTCGTTCATCTACTGTGGTGAATCGAATTGGTTCAATGGATTTTATTTTAAATGGTTCGATAATAGTTTTCATGCGTATAGTATTTTTTACAAACGTTTGTTATTCAGCATCATAACTCACCAATGAATGGATGTCAAAGCCGGATAATTTATTTCGTGGTTGAAGAAATGCCAGCTCAATCAGAAATGATAAGCCGACAATATTACCGCCCAATTGTTTTACCATTTTGCATGCCGCCTGCATTGTTCCGCCGGTTGCCAAAACATCGTCATGCAAAATCACACGTTCACCAGGTGTGATTGCATCTTTATGCATTTCTATTGTATCTGTTCCGTATTCCAACTGGTACTCTTGCCGAATTTTTTCAGCGGGAAGTTTGCCTGGTTTTCGAATCGGAACGAATCCAACACCCAGCCGATAAGCCAATGCCGTTCCAATAATAAATCCGCGTGATTCAATTCCAATAACTTTTGAGATTTTTTTGTTCTTATAGTATTCATAGAAGGAATTGACACAATATTGCAGTGCTTCAGCGTTTTTCAAGACCGTTGTGATGTCTTTGAACATTATTCCCTGTTTAGGAAAATCGGGTATTGTTCTGATAATGGATTCAAGTTTCATAGAGTGCTCCTTATTTACGCCGTGAAAAAATATCAAATTCAATCTGAAGAAGCAATTTAAAATAAAAATCCCCGAAAGGTACTTCGGGGATTCGCCTTCAAGATATAATTCGGAATTCTACAAACCGACGATCATATCTGAATATTTTGGAACTGGCCAGAGGTCATTTGCAACGATCACTTCTAGAGAATCGACAATTAACCGTACGGCTTCAGTCTGTTTACGAACAGCCAGGTACGCTGCACCTTTCTTTTTAATATCTTCTACCTTTTGAGCGGAGCCCAACGACTTCTCAAGTGTTGCAACTTCGGAATAAAGAGCGGATACTAATTTCGAGAGATCTTTAATTACCACGGAAATTGTTTTTGCACCTTTGTCTCCACGACCGAGTGTTGATTTTAATCCTTCTACGGCCTGAGAGAGTTCTGTGATGTATGTTGTGGCAGCAGAGAAATAGAGCGTTGTTGCCATGCTTTTTGCAACTTGTGCTTCAATCTCAACCTGTTTGATATAATTTTCAATATCAATATGATAGATAGCTTCTATCTCTCGTTCATTATAGACTTTGTATTTCGTAAAGAGATGTTCTGCTTCTTTAGTGAGATATGATGCTAGCGCTTCCGGCGAAGACTTCATGTTTGGCAAACCGCGTTTTGCAGCTTCTTTATGCCAAGCTTCCGAATACCCATCGCCGCTGAACAACACTTTTTTCGATTCAGATATAGCTTTTCGCAGGACTTCTACCACGGCAATATTGAAATCTTTTCCGCCCGCAACTGCTTTTTCGATCAACAAGCGGATGTCATCAAGTGACTCAGCCATTGCAGTATTCAATACAGTGATTGGTGTGGAAGGTGACTGACTTGAACCTACAGCTCTAAATTCAAATTTATTTCCAGTGAACGCAAACGGTGAAGTTCTGTTCCGATCAGTATTATCTTTCGGAATCTCTGGGATTTTGTCAATGCCGATATTGATCCATGCTTGATCTGAGTCCGTAGTTACTTTCCCTTTTTCAAGATCATCCAGAACTCTCGTCAGCAATTCTCCAAGGAATACAGAAATAATTGCCGGAGGTGCTTCGTTTGCACCTAGTCTGTGATCGTTATGTGCCGTAGCAATCGATGCACGCAACAATTTGGAATGTTTATAAACAGCTTTAATGGTGGAGACTAAAAAAACCAAAAACTGTAAATTTGACTGCGGAGTTTTACCGGGATTTAAAAGATTTTCCCCTTTATCCGTAGCAAGTGCCCAATTACTATGTTTACCGCTTCCATTAACGGCGGCAAATGGTTTTTCATGAAGCAGAACAGCAAGGTTGTGTCGTTGTGCAATCCGTTCCATGAGATCCATCAAAATCTGATTATGATCTATTGCGACGTTGACATCCTCAAATATCGGAGCCACTTCAAATTGATTCGGAGCCACTTCATTATGACGTGTCTTCAACGGAATACCTAATTTGTAGGATTCCTCTTCGATTTCCGTCATGAATGCAAATGCCCGTTCAGGAATATTGCCAAAATATTGATCTTCGAGCTGCTGATGTTTTGCAGGATTTTTTCCAAACAATGTTCTGCCGGTCTGTTGTAAATCAGGACGAGCATTGTAGTATTCTCGATCGATTAAAAAATATTCCTGTTCAACACCAAGAGTCGAAAATACCTTGGTTGCCGAATTGTTGAAATGTTTCAGCATGCGCATTGCTGATTGGTTTAAAGCATCGATAGATCGCAGTAATGGAGCTTTTTTATCGAGTGTCTCTCCCGTATAGGAAATAAACACTGTCGGAATACACAGTGTGTTTCCGTGCGGGTATTCCATGACGAATACTGGACTAGTCGGATCCCAAATGGTATATCCACGAGCTTCAAACGTTGCTCGAATTCCGCCTGAAGGAAACGATGATGCATCCGGTTCACCCTGGATCAATTGTTTTCCGGTAAACGCTTCAATAATTTTTCCGCTGTCACTGTAATCAATGAACGAATCATGTTTTTCAGCGGTAAATCCGGTGAGAGGCTGGAACCAGTGTGTGTAATGTGTACATCCTTTCGCAATTGACCAATCTTTCATAGCAATCGCTACGATATTTGCTGTATCGCGATCAAGTTTTTCACTTTTATTGATAACATTGAGAATTTTCTCGTATGCATTCTTCGGAAGCATTTGTTGCATTTTGGCAAGGTCAAATATGTTCTCACCAAAATATGTCGAAACTGGTTTTGCCGGTTTACTCATAACGTTCCCTTTATTTTGATTTATTAATTTTAAGTTTGTTAGTTTCTTTCATTGTTGACAAAACAATACTCGTAGTCGTGTTCACAATTCCGGACCATGCTTGAATTTTTGAAAGTAGCTTTTCCAAGCTGGAGGTATTTTCCGTTCTGATTTTAATTAAATGAGTGCCTGTTCCTGTCACCGAATGGATTTCTAAAATTTCATCGGTCGATTTAGCATGATCAATAAATGAATTATAATGTTTTGAAGAATCCACCGTAATGGTTATAAATGCAGTAATGTCCTTCCCTACTTTTTTAGGATCAACATAGGTTGTATACCCGGTGATGATTCCATTTTCTTCCAATTTTTTCATCCTCTCGCTGACAGAGGGTATGCTGAGTTCAACGGCCTGCGCAAGATCGTTGCGACGGGTTCTGCCGTTTTTTTGAAGGATATCGAGTATTGTAATGTCGATATCATCTAGTTGATGCAATGAATTCACAGTATCACCTTATTAATTTAGGTATATAACCATTTACACTTAGAATATAAGGTTATATTCAAATAATGTCAAACAGTTATTTAAAATTAAAAAATCCAATCTCAACAGATTGGATTTGTCATGCTCTCAACGGTAAATCATTTAGGGTTAGTTCAATAGTAACCCTTTTTGATATTTTATTTGTCCTTCGTAAATAGTTGCATGGACAACAAAATCATCATCCATAACGACAAGGTCAGCATCTTTACCAACAGCCAGAATTCCTTTTTCGTGTTCCAATCCAAGTACTTTTGCTCCATTTAATGAAGCCATTCGTACTGCATCCGTAAGTGGTACTCCTACCATACGCACCATATTGCGAATGGCTTCTTCCATCGTAAGAGTACTTCCTGCCAGTGTTCCATTTTCTAAAAACGCTCGTTTATTTTTTACAATAATTTTTTGATCCATAAAATGATATTCACCATCCGGCATTCCACACGCTCTAATTGCATCTGTCACCAAAATGATTCCACCGCTCCCTTTGATGTTATGCAAGAGCTTCATCACAATCGGATCGACGTGAATGCCGTCTGCAATTAATTCTACTTTTAATTCGTTACGGAGTAATGCGGCTACCATAATTCCTGGTTCTCGATGATGAAACGGGCGCATTGCATTGAACATATGTGTAACGTGTGCCGCGCCATTGTCGATCGCTTTTTCAATGTCATCATACAACGCAAGAGTATGTCCAATAGAAGGAACAACGCCCTGGCTTGCTGCTGCTCGGATCACGTCAATATTTCCGGGAAGTTCAGGAGCAATTGTCATGAGCTTTATAGAACCGCGTGCAGATGAATTTAATTCATTCCACATGTCAACATTCGGTTCCCATAAGTACTCAATTTTATGTGCGCCTTTAATCTCCGGATTTATGAACGGACCCTCCATATGGATTCCCCATATATTCGAGTCTTTGTGCTGTTCAGCGTATGTTGCAATTCTATCGACATCTTTTTTTAGGAGATCGATTTTTTTGCTAAACAATGACGCCAACATTCCGGTTGTTCCATGAGAAAAAAAGAAATCTGAAACAGTTTTTATTGATTCATCGCTATCATCAGCGAATCCTTTTCCCCCGCCACCATGAACAAGAAGATCAATAAATCCTGGAGTTACTGTTTTTCCATTGAGATCATAAACAGGAATATCAGAGGAGAGGTTAACATCACCAACCTTTCCCATATTGGTGATTTTCTTATCTGTAATAACTATCGTACCGTTATTTACAATTCTAAACGGTGTAACGATTTTAATATTTTTAAGAGCATACTTCATATATTTTTATTTAATGTACGAATTAAGGATGGTAAAATTCGATTCAATATCTGCGGACCCAAAAACAGCATTTCCAGCAACAAGATAATGTGCTCCGGCATCGATGACGCTTTTAATAGTTTTTAAATCGAGTCCCCCATCTACTTCAATGATGGTTTTTAACTTTTGTTCTGCAATCATTGCCGCAAGTGATTTTATCTTAGTCAGAGAGGATTCAATGAATTTTTGTCCGCCAAATCCCGGATTGACTGACATGATCAATATCAAATCTGTATACGGTAATATTTCTTGAATAGTGGACAACGACGTTGACGGATTTAAGCTGACGCCTGCCTTCATGCCTAATTCTTTTATTTTCGTAATTGTTCTATGAAGATGTGTACATGCTTCAACGTGGACAGTAAGAATATCAGCCCCTGCCTCCTTAAAATGTTCCAAGTATTGATCCGGTCGTTCAATCATTAAATGAGTATCAAGAGTAAGCGAGGAAATTGAATTGATAGTTTTCACTACATTCGGGCCGAAACTTATATTCGGCACAAAATGTCCGTCCATGATATCGAGATGCAGAATTTTCGCTCCAGCGGATTCTACACGTTTTAGATCACTTTCAAGATGGGCAAAGTTTGCCGAGAGTACAGAAGGGAGAATAGCTAATTCATGTGTTTGCATAGTTATTAATCACGATTCGGTTTTGCGTTCGATTTATCCGGAGTTTGGGAAATGAAAAGATCCACATCTTTTTGAGTTGTGACAACTTCATTTTCTCTTGGCAGTTGGTCAATTACAGTGTTTGGCAATAATTCATCATTAATTTGAAAGGTAATATTGCCTGCTCTAAGTCCCTTTTCTTTTAAGATTTTTTGGGCTTCAGTAAATGTCTTTCCAATCAATGAAGGAATATAAATACTATCGATAGATTCTCCAGCACTGACGATTACACTAATATATGTGTTCTTTTTTACTTTACTTCCGGCAGGGATATCCTGTGTGATAATCGTTCCTTCAGGTAATTCTATCGATACTTGATATTGAATTGCACCTTGCTTCAACGCCGCTCTGTCCAATGCAAATTTTGAATCACGAATAGATCTTCCTCTGAGCGATGGAACGATCACATCTTGTTCTCCTCCAGAAATTGTAAGATATACTCTTCTCCCTGTCTTTACCACTTGATCAGGAGCAGGATTTTGCAGAATGACATATCCTTCTGGATAGGACGGATCTTGGCGTATCTCGCCTCTTCGTGGTTCAAGATGAAGAGAGTCAAGAATTCGTTTTGCTTGTTCCTCTTTCACACCCACAACTTTGGGAACCGTGAGTGTGCCACCTTTATTCACATAATACGGCATCACAAAAGTATCAATAAGGAATAATGCGACAATAAAGAGGCCCAGTGTCCAAAAGAAAGGGCGAATTGTTTTCGATGTTATAATTTTTACAAATGCGTTTTTTGAATTTATCATGAAGTATAATGTACTAAACTCTCGAGATATTTGCCGATGATATCAAATTCTAAATTTACTTTTGTACCTTTGACATATTGATGGAAGATGGTGTGTTGGTATGTATATGGTATAATTGCAACAATAAGCTCCTCTCGCTCCAGTTTAGCGACTGTTAAACTCGTACCATCAACGGTAATGGATCCGACTGTGATAAGATATTTTCGATACTTTTTTGGAAATGAAATAGAATACATCCAACTTGTTTTTAGAACAACTATTTTTTTAATAGTACCAGTATAATCAATATGTCCCTGAACTAAGTGGCCTCCCAATCGGTCGTGAAGTTTTACAGAACGTTCCAGGTTAACCTCACTATTTATATTTAACTTCCCAAGATTCGTTTTCGAAAGTGTTTCTTTTATTGCCTGAATAGTAAATGAAGTTTTGGATCGTCGAACCACCGTTAGACAAACACCATTAACACAAATACTATTATCAATGCGAAGATCAGAAAGTACTTTTCGCGCGGTGATGGTAAATTCAATTCCATCACCAAATTTCTTAATGGAACGAATCGTTCCAATTTCTTCTATTATTCCTGTAAACATAATTTATTGAACCATAAAATTAAAAATTTCTTCGGAAACCCTTGAAAGAATTTCTATACCATCACTATTTGATTTTAAGTCTTTTGACAACAAAACCAATACATAAGATCTACCATCTGGTAAATATACAATTCCGGAATCATGTTGAACATTTGTAATTGATCCGGTTTTATGAGCAACTTTCACTGTCTGTGGAAGCTTAGCAGGAATCATCGTGTTGAATTTTTGTGCGAGTAAAATATCCAACATTGAGTTACATGCTTCAACTGAGACGCATTGTTTTTTTGCAATACGTTCGAACATGATTGAAAGATCGAATGCCGTAGTTGTGTTATTTTTCCCTGCTTGGAATGCTTTAGTATCTTCTACTCCTCGAAGGACTTTCATATCATTGAGATTCAATTCTTTCATCGTATTCATAATATTGTCAGGCCCTACGATGCCAATCAGAATATTTGTTGCAAGATTACTGCTGACGGTAATCATCTTAAACACAAGATTATATATTGACTCTTTTTGTCCAAGGCGTTTATATAAACCGTCATCACTATCATCAGTTAATTCTAACGAATAGGCGCTGCTATCAATAATACTTTTGAATGAGTTTGAGACAACGATTGAGTCATCCAATCGCAATTTCTTATGATGAGCCTGCTTGAACACTTCTATCATTACAGGAGTTTTCATAGTACTAGCTGCATGAAAATATTTATGTTCATTAATATAGAAGCTTTTGTTTGAGCCCAAATCCTTAAATGCAATAGCGAAAGTACCTTGATGAGTTGAAATCAGCGATTCAATTTTGGCTTTAAGTATTGCTACATCTTTTGAGGGCTGGCCAGTCATATGTGAACAGAGAAGAACGAACGATAAAATGATATGAAACGTCATGGATACTCTACCGTATATTCCCGAAACCTGTCAGTTCCGAAATATTTATCTAAAATAAGTTTCTTTTTATAAGATACCGAAATATTTCCGAAAGTTTTTACGCCATCTTCATATTTCTTCTTTGCTTCAAAAATATACATTTTATTAACACAACGAGCATCCATAAATTGAGTAAATATTCTCTGACCACCCTCTACGAATACAGATCCTATTTTTCTTTTATGTAAATCTTGCAGAATATCAGCAATATTTAATATTCCATGGTGACTCTTTAGAGAAATTATTTCAATACCTTTTCGCTTCAAATATTTTCTTTTGGAAATATCTTTAACGGCGCTCTGTTTTAATGTATACAAGATTGTCTTTGCTTCACTATTAAATATTCTGCTCGTTATTGGAACAGAAAAATGTCCATCAACAATAACGCGGACAGGGTTTGGTCTTTTAATCCCTCGCACTGTTAATAAAGGATCATCTTGAATGACTGTATTTGCACCTACAAGAATTGCATCATATTCACTCCGAAGTCGGTGAACATGTTTTCTGGATTGAAGATTCGTAATCCATTTACCTTTACCATTGTGCTGAGCGATAAACCCGTCTGAGGTTTGCGCAGCCTTTAGTGCAACAAACGGCTTATTTCGCAGAATATGAATAATAAATTTTTCATTCAATGCATTGGCTTGTTTTCTTAAAATCCCGCCGATAACCTTAATGCCATGTTCTTTCAGTTTCTTAATGCTTTTGCCTGCAACGAGTGGATTTGGATCGTCCATCGCCACCACAACTCGCGAAAAACCATGTCTTATAATCGCATCAACACATGGCGGAGTCTTTCCATAATGAAAACATGGTTCCAAATTTATATAGATAGTTGCTCCAAAAAGATCTTGCTTCTTTTGTAACGCGTCTCTTATGGCATTGATCTCTGCGTGTGGATCCCCAAACTGTTCATGATATCCTTCACCAATTTTAGAACCATTTTTGACAATAACTGCTCCAACGAGTGGATTAGGGCTGACAAATCCCATTCCTCGTTTTGCAAGGATCAAACAACGGTTCATCCAATATTCATCATCACGAATCATAGACACAAATAAAAAAGACATCACGAAAAATGAAATTCGCGATGTCTTATCTTCAAAACGTTCAAAGGATTATTTAAAAGTGATTTCTTTGCCTTTAACGGCAGAAGTGTAAATTGCATCAACAATCTTCATTCGCAGGACAGCTTCCTGTGCTGTTGAAATAACAGGATGTATTCCACGTACGGAACCAACGAAATGTTTTAATTCGTTTTCATAAGATTTTTTTAAAGCATTTTGCGAAGTGTCGGTCTTTAACGGAGTGACATTGACGACACTTCCGTGCATTTCCTTGTGGATTGTTAAAGGGTTAATTTTGCCGCTACCTTGTTCACCATAAATATTACAGTAGTAGAGTTCATTTTCTATATGAAAATTCCAGCTGACTTCAATCGTAATCGTTGTACCATTTTTCATGGTGATATATGCAACAGATGAATCTTCCACTTTAGTTTTATGAGAATAATTCATTGCATTAACTCGCGATACTTCCGGATATCCTGTCATCCACATTGCAAGGTCGAGCATTACAATACCCATATCCAGAATTACACCGCCACCGGACATCTCTTTTTGTGAGAACCAAGTTCCTTCGGAGGAAGGTTTCTTCAACCATCCGGCTTTTGCATAGAAAATTTTTCCCAGTTCACTGTTTTCAATAAAACTGCGCAACATCATGGTGTCAGGTCTAAATCGATGATTCATTCCAACCATAATTTTTCGTTTATTCTTTTTTGCTGATTCTGCTATGGCAATAGCTTCCGTCAGTTTACGCGCAATCGGTTTCTCCACGAATACATCGCATTTCGTTTCCAAACTTGCGATGGAAACTTCTTTATGAACATCTGTGGAGGTGCAAATATCAACAGCGTGAAGGTCTTCATTCTTCAACATCTCTTGATAATCGGTGTAAAAATGTTTTATCCCGTATTTTTCGGCAATTGCACGTGCACGATTTTTGTCTCTGTCGCATACGCATGCAATTTCAACATCCGGCAATTTCGATAAGATTGGAAGATGAAATACTTGAGCGATCCATCCTAATCCGACAATGCCGATTCTCGCTTTTTCAATTTTTCCTTCGGCTGAGCTCATTGTGCCTTTCTTCCCGGAAGTATTGTTTGTTGTGCGTGTTGTGAATGAAATTCTTTTACTACCGAGGCTATACCAGATGCATCAAGTTTGGTGATTTGTAACAGTTCAGTAGGAGTCCCATGTGTTACATATCCATCTGATAGACCGTGAATTTTGATATTCAGATGTGTCTTATTCATATTCGCCAACGCTTCAACAACTGCGGAACCAAATCCTCCAATAACACTATTTTCTTCAACTGTGACAATATTGGTGAACCGTTGAGATATATTTTCAAGAAGATCCAGGTCAAGCGGTTTTACAAAACGCATGTTAACAACTTCAGCCAATATGCCATCTTTTTCCAATAATTCGGCTGCTTTTAAGGATTGAGCTACCATAGTTCCAATCGCAAGGATTGCAACATCCTGTCCTGTGCGAACAGTTTCTGATTTTCCAATAATCAATTTTTCAAATTTTGGTTTCAATGCAATTCCAAGGGAATTCCCCCGCGGGTATCGGATGGCTACAGGGCAGTTTCGTTGTTCAACGGCAGTATATAACATGTCGCGCAATTCATTTTCATCTTTAGGAGCCATAATGATCATATTTGGAACACACCGTAGGTAGGATAAATCCAACGCACCATGATGAGTAGGCCCATCGGCACCCACAAGGCCTGCTCGGTCTAAAACGAAAACAACATGAAGATCCTGAAGTGAAACGTCATGAATGATTTGATCAAAAGCTCGTTGTAAAAAAGTCGAATAAATTGCAACCACCGGAATATATCCTTCGGTTGCCATACCTGCCGCAAATGTTACCGCATGCTGTTCTGCAATTCCTACATCAAAGAAACGTTCAGGTATTGCTTGTTGTAAAATATCAAGTCCGGTTCCATCGGGCATAGCAGCGGTAATTCCTACGACCTTTGGGTTTTCTTTGCAGATCTCCACAAGTGCATTTCCAAAGATTTTTGTATACGCTGCGGGTGCTGAAGATTTAGGAGAAATTCCGGTTTCTTTATCAAACGGTGTAACACCATGCAATTTAGCTGCATCTCTTTCAGCCGGTTCATACCCTTTCCCTTTTTCTGTATTGATGTGCAACAGAATAGGGCCTTTTAATTCTTTTACATGCTCAAGGATTTCCACTAATTTGACGACATTATGTCCATTAAATGGACCAAAGTAACGGAAACCCATTGCTTCGAACATCATTCCCGGCGTAACGACTGCTTTAACACCTCTCTCAAGTTTTCCTGCAACACTTCGTAAACGATCACCGAACGTATCCAACTTTCCTGTAAGATCCCATACATTCGCTTTAAATTTATTGTATGTAGGATGTGTTAACGCTTCAGAGAAATAATTATGCAGCGACCAGAGCGTAGGGTTATTTGCTGAGAGAGAAACCATTTTATTATCACTCAGAACTACAATCATATCTTTTTTCAGAATGCCGGCATTATTCAGTGCTTCATATGCCATACCTCCTGTTAAAGAACCGTCACCAACGATTGCAACGACCTTAAAATCTTTTTTAGCAAAATCTCTTGCAGTAGCCATTCCTAAAGCTGCTGAGATAGCGGTATTGGCATGGCCGCCACCAAAAGTATCATACTCACTTTCATCACGTCGTAAAAATCCGCTTAAACCTCCTTTTTGTCGGATGGTATGAAGTCTATTTTTTCGACCAGTGAGAATTTTATGAGGATATGCTTGATGTCCAGTATCCCAAACTAGTTTATCGATGGGTGTATTGAAGACATAATGAAGCGCTACTGTTAATTCAACTGCTCCCAATCCTGCACCGAGATGTCCTCCAGTTTTAGAAACAGAATCCACCAAAAATTCACGCACTTCAGAACAGACAGTGCGTAAGGAAGAGACGTCAAGTTTCCGAAGATCGTCCGGTGTATCGATAAAAGGTAAAAATTTTGATTCTGATGATTCCATTACTCTTCAAAGTCCGTCAATTGTAGTTTTCCGTTAAGATCTTTTGATAATTGTTTGATTCGTATTTCAGCTTTGTTCAGAGTCTCCATACATTCTTTGGAAAGAACAATTCCCTCTTCAAACATCGATAAGGATTCTTCAAGAGAGACATCTCCCTGCTCTAGCAGTAATACTATTTTTTCCAATCGGGCCAGGGATTGTTCAAAAGAATGTTTTACTTCCTTCTTTGCCATTACTTTCTCTTTCCTATAATTTCAATTTCAGCAATACCGTCGTAGAATTCTATTGTGCCGGGCTTTGATATCTTCGCTTCCTTCAACCCTGCTATGACTGTATTCTCTTGTCGAATGATCGTGTATCCCCGTTTCAGCACAGATTTTGGGTTCAGAGAATTGATCCTTGCTGAAAGCGTTTGAGAATGTTGCTTTGTCATTTGAAAATTATGGACAAGATTTTGTTCAAGTCTGCGGTGTAACTCATCTATCTGCTGGCTTCGTTGGCGAATCAAATCATTTGGCTTATTAAACGAATAACTTTGCGTTAGATGTGCGATCGTTTGTTTATGTGAATGCACTGTATTTATTACTGAATTGTTTATAGTATAGCAAAAATTGCGTATAAGTTCAACGACCTCACTCTTGTCCTTCACAACAAGTTCAGCTGCCGCAGAAGGTGTCGGAGCTCGTAAATCAGCAACAAAATCACAGATACTAAAATCTATTTCGTGACCTACGGCGCTGACGACAGGAATTTTTGATGAAAAAATCGCTCTGGCAACAATTTCTTCATTAAAAGCCCAAAGATCTTCTAATGATCCTCCTCCTCTGCCGACAATCATGACATCAACAAGGTGTTGTCGGTTGAGATCTTCCACAGCTTGAGCTATTTCTTCAGCAGCTCCTATTCCCTGCACTTTTACAGCGACAAAAATTACTTCGACTGCGGGAAATCTTCGTGTTAAAACAGAGATCATATCTCGAATCGCGGCACCGGTTGGCGATGTAACGATTCCTATCTTTTGGGGATACGCAGGAATTGGTTTCTTATGTTCACTGTCGAATAATCCTTCCTCAAGAAGTCGTTGTTTCAATTGCTCAAATGCAATTTGCAATTCACCTTTGCCGAGAGGTTGAATTTGTTGACAATCAATTTGATAGCTGCCGCGAGGTTCGTACAGAGTGATGTTTCCTCGAATCATTACTTTCATTCCATCTTGCGGGCGAAATAACAGTTGACCGGCTCTGCTTTTCCACATGACTGCCGAGATTTGAGCCTGTTCGTCTTTTAAGGTAAAATATAAATGTCCGGATGAGTGCAATTTGAAATTCGAGATCTCTCCTTGAATCCAAACTTGTGTAAACCCAAGTTCTAAGACCCCTTTAATCTGGCGAGTCAATTCAGTTACCGTAAGTATTTTCTTATCACTCATAGATTAAATATAACGAAAGAGTGCGAATAAGAAAAACCTTCATTATATTGAAAATAAAAACTATGAAGCTAGACGTACTCGCAATTGGAGCTCACCCGGATGATATTGAATTATCATGCTCGGCAACTGTTGCAAAATTAATCAAACAGGGAAAAAAGGTTGGAATCCTTGACCTTACAGAAGGAGAACTTGGAACGCGTGGAAGCCGTGCAATCAGAAAGAAAGAAGCTGAGACTGCCACAAAAATTCTCGGTGTTCCTACAAGAATGAATCTTGGATTTCCTGACGGTAACATTGAAGTCAATCAAACAAATATTAAGAAAATAATTCAGATTATACGATTCTATCAGCCAAGTATCCTTCTATTTCCACATTGGCTTGAACGGCATCCAGATCATGAACATACTCACCGATTGTGTAGAGAAGCATGGTTTTACAGTGGTTTGGAAAAGATATCGACGAATTATCAAGGCAAAAGACAGGCGCCATTCCGCCCCAAAAAATATTTTCATTTTATGCAAAAATATGAATTCCCACCGACATTCATTGTAGACGTTTCAGACGTTTATGAAACAAAAATTAAATCGCTTATGGCATTTGAATCACAATTCTATAACCCAAAAAGCAAAGAACGAGAAACAATTCTTTCTTCCAGATTATTTTTAGAATCAATTTATGCTCGGGACAGGCACTTTGGATCGCATATTAATGTTGAATATGGTGAGCCATTTTTTAGTATTGAACCACTTGGTTTTAATTCATTTTTTGACGTGTTGATATAGGAGATTTCATGACGTGCCCTCACTGCGGTTCACAACAACTTAGCAATGCTATTGTCTGTTTACAATGCGGCAAGACATTGGTGGTAGTTGAACAATCAAAACAACAAAAGTATATCAAACTGGTCTCAGCCGGAATACTCGCATTAGTCCTCGTTTTAGGAATTACCTATTTTTTTAATACGATCAATCGGACGTATCATCCGGTGATAGATCATCAACCATCCGTTGGATATGGAGTTTCCGCTGCATCGGGAAAAATCATGAGTAATAAAATGTCAGCAACCATGGATGGTAATGATATTATTATTCCGTCTGATGTGGTTTTGAATTACCGAATTGTTCGAGTGAACGATCCTGAAGGGATACAAACAGTGCCAATTTTGCTCTATGTGACACCTCGCGGAAAAGTTGTCACTGCAATGAGCATTAGCGAATCATGCAGATCAAATGATTTTTATCTTGACGGTAATGATATCCATTGTGCTAATTGTCCATCCTATTGGAATATGGAAAGTCTTGAAGCATATGCCTGTTGTCAAAAATATTATCCCGAACCGATTCCAAGTAAGATTGTTGCAGGACAAATTCGGATCGATAAGAATCTCGTACAGCAATGGAGAACCCGTCTTTAAAAACAAAAAAGCCGGCAATCAGCCGGCCTTATTGTTTTTCTACTCATACAAATTACTTCTTCATTACTTCTTGTACTCGTCGCACGATGGTAATAAGAAATCCTCCGATCAATGCAAACGTTCCAATCCAGACTAAATTGATATACGGTTTAATACTGGCTTCAACAACAAGTGTTTCGGCTTTAGGTGCTTTCGATACTGATTCTCCGTGCAATCCCTTTACCTCTAATGTTACACTCGCTTCTTCATCATTTTTACTTGGATTCATTCCTTTAATGAGAAAGGATATATCGGTATTGGGGAGGGTGGCTTCAGCAAATGTCGGCTGTCCCCCTTTATTGGACATCGTTGGGTGAACAATGTCCTTTTTCCCATTCCTTGTCACTTCAATATTCATCACTAAATAATTCCCTTTTTCTTTCGATTGGGTGAATGAATAGTCTAAATATTGTATTTTCATCCCTTCAAAAGTTTCAGTTTTTCCTTTGGTCAATGTCAGCGAATGATCATCCCCTGACTCTTCCGGAACTTCCAAAGATAGCGGAGAGACATAAAAATCTTTTGTAATCATATTGACGATATCAGGATTTCGAATGAGAGATCCTTCTTCACTTTCTTTAAACATAACGGGTGTAACGACAAATTTACTTCCATCTTTTTCGACTTCAACATTAAATCCAAAACGACCACGCTCCATCGGCTGATAACCGACATATTTTATTTTATATCCAAGCGCTTCCACTTCTTTCCCTTGTTCTAAATTTAATGTTTTAACGCTATCATATTTTGCTGATGCTACAAATCCCAGGAACATAATCGCTATACCTATATGTGCCAGCGCACCTCCCGCCATTTTGGGATTTCCTTGCACAATCTTAAAACCGACGATCGTGTTAGTGAATAATGCAAATGCCGAAGCAAAAATAAAGATAATCATAGCAACATGCGTTGCACCCATCAAAAAAGTAACAATTGTAAATATCGTTGCCAGAGATAACGGTGCTATGAGTTGTTTTAACAAAGCATCCGTTCTTGAACTCTGCCACCATAATAATTGACCGATGCCAGCAAGCAAGGCTATAGCAATACCTAACGGAAGCGTCGTTGTAATATAAAACGAAGGATCGACCGCAGAAATTTTTCCTTTAAGAATATTCGTAATAATCGGAGATGAGGTTCCTATAACAATAAAAATAGAGGCAAATACGAGAGATGATGCGCCAAGAAATAATGCAAATTCACGTGACACAAGTGTGTGTTGCACAGGTACGACAGGCATTTCTTTCCATCGTTTGAAGAGTAATCCAAATCCGAGTGCAGTAAATAATCCTATCACAAGCAATAACAGCCAATACACCCACATGCCGGGGTCAACAAATGAATGAACTGATGTTTCACCAAGAACACCGCTTCTTGTGAGGAATGTTGAATAGAGCACCAGCAGAAAACAAAACATACTCAATACAAAATTGGTCTTAATGTATGTCCCATTTTTTCGTTGAGCAAGCATCGTATGAATGGATGCAACACATACTAACCAAGGAACCAATGAAGAATTTTCTACCGGATCCCATCCCCAGTATCCACCCCATCCAAGTGTTTCGTATGCCCAATATCCGCCGAGAATAATTCCGGTACCAAGCATCATTGCGCCAAAAACAGTCCAAGGTGTTGCAACACGAATCCAACTGACATAATCTTTCTTCATCATACCGGCTACTGCATACGCAAATGGAATTGACATAGAAGTGAAACCGCTAAATAGTATCTGCGGATGAATGACCATCCAGTAATTCTGCAGTAATGCATTCAACCCCTTCCCTTCCAATGGTATTTGAGCCCACAGTCCTCGTGCTTGGTCTACCCAAATAAAGTTCGTTGTTGTACTTGGAATTTCACCAACATGAAGAAGTTCTGTGGAGAACTGTTCCCATATTGGTTTGAAGGGATTCTTTACGACAAGCATCAAAATTAAAAACGAAAAGATCGCAGAAAACACAGCCATGAATTCCGCTTCATATCCTCTCTTCGCTGTATAGCGAAGTAATACCAATCCAATAATGCCGGTATACAAAGCCCATAACATAAAGCTTCCTTCCTGGCCGGCATAAAACGTTGAGATTAATAATGAAAGAGGGAGATCTGTGGAACTATAATTCCAAACATAATAGTACTGGAATTGATGAGTCAGTATAAAGTATAACAGCAGCACCGACGCAGCAACAATACTTGCAACGGCAAGTTCATAAAATAACCGTGCAAACTTTTTCACCTGCTCCGAGGCATTCTTATGAACAATAAAGTAGAATACCGTAGATAGGATCGATGACGCAAATGCAATTTTGATTATTGCAGCACCAAACATGAATACCTCATAATGTTTTCTTTACAGCTTCGCCGTCGCCTTCATATTTTGAAGGGCATTTTGTCAGCAGTTCATTGGCATGAAAGTATCCATCCTTAAAACGACCTTTAGCAACAACTTCTGTGGCAATATCAAAATTATTTGGTTTTGCACCATCGAGAACAACTTTCACTTCTTGTTCATTATCATCAACCATATAAAATGTAAATTGCGCTTTAGAAGCATCAAATGAGGATTCTTTTTCTTTCACCCATTTTCCTTTTACCTGTACTTTTTTGTTGACCGTCTGAGCTTTGGAAAAATCCATATACTCAATATTGCTTTCGATAAATGTGGATGCGCCGAATATCAATGCTCCAACAATAATAATGCTTGCCACCACTACTTTTAGATTCATATACTCTCCTATTATTTCTTAATTTGTTCTTCAAGTTTTTTAATTTTCAGATCGAGTTTAAATAAATATCCTAAAAAACCAAACCAGATCGCAAGGATAACGACCAGAACGACGTACATTTGATTTTGTTCAAAAAATTCCATGAATATTCCTTATAAATTAGTGTCTGTAAAGTGTTGAACTTGACGCTCGATTCTCATTAGGCGGACTTTTATCGTATACATCCAAAAATATAATACCGTAAATCCGGCTAATGATCCTAAAAATACCAACAGCATGTTCGTTGCCATTTTAAACTCCAACACAGGTCCTTTCCCTTGTTCATCTCCTAGCGATCCGGGATGAAGTCCTGACATAATTCTTGGCATCACAAAAATAAAAAAAGGAACGGTAACACCGGCAATGATTGAATAGACAGATGATAATGTTGCCCTGCGTTCCTCTTCATCGATAGCTGAACGCAAAACGAAATATGCTCCGTAGATCAATAACAAAATAAAGATCGATGTTTGACGAGGATCCCAATTCCAAAATGAGCCCCAGTTGAACTTCGCCCAGATTGCACCGGTTACAGTGGCCAGGACGCATAATAATAGACCTAAACTTGCCGAAGAAACCGATCGAAGATCATAGTCGATGTCTTTTTTACGAAGATATATTATGCCATAGATCATCGACATAACAAATGCAACAACGGTAGCCCACGAAATTGGAACATGGAAAATAATATTCCGCGCTTTTTCTTCCAATCCCGGAATAAACGGAAACTGATACCACGTTTCAGGAACTCTCACCATTGGGAACGCTATTCCTGCGATAATAATTCCTGTTAACCAAACAGAAACTGCAATTTTGAGCCACATTTTCATATTGTTTTAATCTTTCCAAACGAAATCGAATACTAAGAATGAAGTAGCGATCATCACCACTGTGAATGACAATAAGATCTGAAATTCTTTCAGTGCTTCAGAGATAAAGGCTCCTTCTGTTGAAAGTTTTGTAGCATTAATACATGTAAGCAAAAGCGGTAATAATATCGGAAAGGCAAGAACCGGAAAAAGAGTCCCTTTTGTGTTTGCTTTTGCGATGATTGCTGCAAGAATTGTCGAAGCACTTGCGAGCCCTGCACTTCCAAGAACAATTGTAATCCAAAAAATGTTGGTCGATTTGACAGTGAATTCTGTGATAAACAACAAATAACAAGCGGCAATAATAATGGAAAGAAAAAGTATCAGAATGAAATTATACACTAACTTTCCAATGTACACCGAACTTGAATTTACTAATAGCCGTAAAGTCATAGATGTTCCACGTTCTTCTTCGGCAACAAACGTGCGGGAAAGGCCGGACATGGCGCTAAAAAAAATCACAATCCATAATGTTCCAGAAAGAACATCATTCGAAGGTGATTCTGCGCCAATAGAAAACAGAATTATTGAAAGCGTCGTCACCACAAACATCAGCAAAGCATTTAATGCATACCGAGTCCGAAACTCGGAAACGAATTCTTTGATAAAAATGTGATAAGAGGTTGTAAGAGTCATTTTATAGCGTAACTAATTATTTGCCATTCTCAACCGAAAACACTGTATCAGCATATTGAAGATCGTCTTTGTCGTTCGTTGCAAAGATTAATGATCCGTATTGCTTTTGCAGCATCATAAATTTTCGGACAGCTTCAATTCCATACTGATCAAGATTCGAAGATGGTTCATCTAAGACCAATAACAACGGCTCGTGTAATAATGCCGCACAATATTTTAATCGTTGTTTCATTCCCGATGAAAAATAGCGGACTTCTTTTTTTCGATGTTCATAAATACCGAATTCATTCAGCAACATCATCGCACGGTCGCTGCTCTTTATCCCTAAGTTTCTGACCTTCGATATAAACGATAGATTCTCTTCTGCAGAAAATTCTTCGTACATATTTAAATACGGCGAAACTAAACCGATATAAGGATAATAATCAGGATACTGAACGGTTGAACCATTCACCGTAAATTCAACTATCCCCTTTGATGGTGATAACACACCACAAAGTATCTTTACCAATGTTGATTTGCCGGAACCATTTTTTCCCGTTATTGCAAATGAAACACCTTCTGTGAAAGAAAATGAGATATTTTCCAGAATCTTTTTACGATTATATAATTTAGTAATATTTTCGGACTTAAAGGTCAGTTTTTTCATCTAATTATTGCAAATTTTCCTTTGATAACAGAAGAACCCTTCGCCAAAATATACAAATATATACCTGACGACACTATATTCCCTTTGTTATCTCTTCCTTTCCATTCCGCATATTGTGTGCCAGAAAACGTAGTATATTTGGCAGTATTTGAAAAAACAAGATCCATAGTTGAGGCTGAAACAATAGATAGTGTTGCATCGCTTAATGCACCAATACCGTCAAGAGAAATCAAAAAAGAAGAAGTCGATGGGTTAAAAGGATTTGGGAAACAAGATCCAAACGACTTATTCCCTACCGAAATGTAAGACCAAAATTGCGGTTCTGATGGGGTAAATGCAGCAAAGATAGATTTGGAAACTGAAGGAAAACCGCTTGATGAAGAAGAGGTGTAAGAAAGTTTTGCTGATAATGATTGTTGTCCAACTCCAATGCCGTCTTGGTAGTGTGTGTTAGAAATAATAAAAAACGATGAATCGTTTGCGACACTTATTTTATAATAATTTGACGCAAAGCTTTCTGAAATTACCATGTGATCTTGTATCACTGATGTTGCAACGAGAGAATTGGACAGTGCAACAGAGGGAAGAATTTTTGCATCAGAATAATATCGAATAGAATCTGCGCGATGAGCAGTGAAAAAATTCCAATATGAAAAATCGGAATATTCTCGTTGAATGGATGTGGAATATTTATTCAGGGCGGCATTTAAAGCTGGAACTGGCTGTTGAAGTTTCATTTCATTCCAGATCTCTTTCATAATAGAGGTTCCATATTTCTTCATCAAGAACATTCCCCATATTGCCCTTTCGTATCCCGGATAATTGCTCTGCGAACGAATAAACAAGGGAACTGAAGAGATATTTTTAAAATACGTACGAACATCGAAGATATAGTCTTTTGCCTCATTAAAGACAGTGTTTTCCATTGCTTCGGCACATATTTCGTAAAAATAGAATTGGTCCGATTCCCAAACACCAGATCCTCCCACTTGTATCGCATGATGAAATTCGTGCGCCGTGGTTGCTAAAATTGCTTGGACGCCTTTTGTTCTGTACCCTGCACCAAAATCGTTGTCGATTCGAATATAGGTTGCATATTGTTGATTGGTTTTTGTTGGACCAACAGGAAAATCGGTTTCAATAATAGTTTCACCAAACAAACCTTGACTTAATTCCAACACGTAAAAATCAAATTCGTTTCCGTTTCCTCGTCCGCTGTCTTTGGGTGGTTCAGTAAATCCATACGAGTCGATTTCAGCATGCCACACGGAGTCCAGAATTACTGAGAGTGTGTCAATAAATTTTTTTGAAGAATTGGCAACACGATTTCCCGCAGCGTCAACCATTGCGGGGGTATTACTCCCGGATGTGTCATAATGAATTCGGATTTTTTGATTCTTCGTCACGATACTTTTTTGAAGAATAGGACGCGTGACAACCGGTAGTTCAATCTGTTGTATTTTCGCTTGCGTAATGAGTTGAACTTGCCTATAGGTTCCGCATTTCTCTCCCGGTTCTTGAGCGAAAAGTAGTGCAGAAAAGAAAATTACTGTTAGGATATTAATGCGCATTCCCATAAATCAATGTTATCGTATGGCCTGAAGGATGAGTATAAGCAATGTCTGCGGCATTGTCTCCGTTAAAATCACCGCAGCGAAATACAGAATCGTTTGGAAGATCTGCAATTGTTACCGAAGAATAAAATTTTCCATTCCCTTTTCCTCGATACAATAGTAATTCGCCTGACATTTTATCGGCAAAGAGAATATCCAGAATTCCGTCATTATTAAAGTCGTATGTCTGAATTTGTTCTGTCATTTTTACGGAAAGCGAATCAAGAATAGTTTCAAATTGTTCGAACGTGTTGTCTTTCTTTCCTAACGATAAACGAAGTGAATTACTTGGAGAAGTATATAACAAACAATCTTTAATTTGGTCACCGTTAACATCCTCTAAATAAATAATCGCACGTTTAATGATCGAATCTATCAAAACAGTTGAATATACTTTCCCCTTAAAGTTTCCGCTAGAATCGTTTAATGTGATTCCTAAAAGATTGTTTTGTGTATCAATATTACTGTATACGTATAGAAGATCCGTTTTACCGTCATTGTTAAGATCGTTGATTGTTGAAAATATTATTTTTGAAGGAATGATCGGGACAAGGCTTCTTGTCAGAAAACGCGTCCCTTTTACCTGTTGATAAAAAACAATAGAATTCGTCCCCGATGGCATAAATGCATACAAAGATATTCCTTTTTCCATATAGGAAACATCGGGAAGAACAGTAATTGGTTTTTCAGGAAGTGAAATAGAAAATTGTTCTACAACTCCGGTTAATGTGGATAAAGTATCTTTCTCTTTTCGAAGAGTAATCAATGAGATTTTTGGATTCTCTTGATGAATAGAATACAGTGTGATGGTTGAATCTGTTTTTGCGTAGAGAGAAACAGCGACAGGTTTATCAGGTGTTTCAAGAGATATCTGACCCGAAAAATATTTATTGTCAGCCATCAATACAGATATGGTCGCAGATTCATAATTGGTTATAACAAGATCATCTTTCGAATTACCGTCAAGATCTTGCACAAAGAGATTGTTCGGTTTCAATCCTACCGCAAAGGATATTTCACTTTCATTCGAAACAAAATCGGTCTGAGAGTTCCAACAAATGCTATATTCATTGTTATGCTCTGAAAAAAGAATGATGTCTGTTAAGCCATCTCCATTGATATCTCCCGGCAAAATAGAAGAGGACATCGTTTCGGTGCCGAAGATCATTTCGTCAAAAAAATTTCCATTACTCTCACTTAAAAATAAGGAAAAGATCTTTGATTGTTCATCAATCAATACGATATCTGTTGATGAAGGAGTGTGAAAGGCTCCCCATTCAATTCGTGAAGGTGCATGATACATGGGAAGTGCTCGTGAAAAAGAAAAATTTCCTAGTCCATCACCTTCAAGAATTTGAAGTGTCCTATCTTTTGTTGAAGTGACAGCAACATCAGCAAGTTGATCGTTATTAAAATCGGAAAACAGCGTGTGTACACTGTCTTCACCAAATGAAAGAACCGTCTGTTCGCTAAATTTAAGCTTCCTCAATCCAAGATATAAAATGGTTTCATTGCTTAGCCAATTATGTAGTGCAATATCAATGACGTTGTCCCCATTGATCGTAATCAGGGAAACATTGCTCACTGAAATATTCTCGAAGAGAGATTTTACAGGATAAAATATTCCGTTTCCTTTCGCCTGAAGAAAACTTATACCCGATGAAAGTATACCGTAACTCATGATATCGGGAATGTTATCATTATTAAGATCTCCGATAGTGGCTTTCTCCGGATAAAAATTTACAGGATAAAATGATTGTCTATACGTTGAATCGGACTGTTTGCTGATCAACACCTCCAATTGATTTCCTTCACGATGGACAATTACGATGTCGTCGATACCATCATTATTAACATTTCCTACAGTTATAGAAGAGACGGCTGTTGAACGAGCAATCGTTTTCCCCCGTTCGAATTTACCAAAACCATCATTTTTCAGTATAAAGAATGTTGATGAATCAACATCATACGATAGAACGTCAGGAAATCGAAGCGAGGAAAAATGTATGAATACCGGGTGAACTACTTGAAATGGAAGAGTAAACTGTTGAACGATACTAATAGAATTAATTGAATGAAGTTGTGCAATTGAACAGATTGGGAAAAAAAAGTTTAACACCATAGACAGAACGATAACTGCTGCAGTATTTAAGCAAAAATTCCCCTTTTTTGCATTCACAATTGTAAGATTTAGTTGAGTATTTTTTTCCTGCGTGACAAACGAAGGTCTCTGCGGTGAAGTGCATCGTCAAAACGCCTTTGTTCTTCTTCAGACGCAATTGTTACCTGTGGTACCTGAATCGGTTTACTATTTTCATCTAACGCTACAAACGTAAGGTATGCAGTATTCGCGTGCTTTATGTTTCCTGTTAAAAGATTTTCTGAAAGGACTTTGACTCCTACTTCCATCGATGTTCGAAAGACTCTGTTGATAGAAGCAAGTAATGTAACGACTTCGCCGATCTTAATAGGATGAAGAAAATTGAGATCATCCACCGACGCAGTGACACAGATTCTTTTTGAATGACGTGCCGCAGCAATAGCTGCCACAAGATCAATCCAATGCATTAACTGTCCACCCAGTAAATTACCTAACTGGTTAGTATCATTTGGCAGAACCAACTGAGTCATGCCCGCCTGATGTTGTTGCAATGGAAGTTCTGCACTCATTCAGATATGCTCAATTGACGTTTCTGTTGGTCTTCATCATATTCAAGTTTATCCGCATCAATTTCCTTTTGTAACTCATCGATCTCTTTGAGAAGATCGGTTGCAGGGAATTTCGTAACTAACTCAACGAGTGTTTGATTTGCGCCGGAAAAATCCTTCCGTTCATTTTGACATTTTGCTTTCCAAAACATTCCATCATCTACATACGGCGAATCGTGGTAATCTTGAATTAATTTGTCAAAATAAGAGACGGCCGCTTTGTAATATTCCATTCTGTAGTATAACTTTCCGCCATCGAACATTTTTTTCGACAATTTTAAAGTCAATTCTTCAATTTTTCTTTCAGCGTCTTGTACTAAACTATCCGTGGGTGAAAATTCTATATAAGTTTGAAAGTTATCAAGAGCATAACGCGTATATTTTTGATCCAATTGTGATTTTGGGGAGAGTTGATAATACGATTCAGCTCTCTTATACCGTGCAGCAGGTGCAAACGGACTTCCAGGCATTAATCTTACCAGATTATCATATTCTGCGGCAGCGAGAATAAACTCTTCTCTGCGAAATCGGCATTCGGCAAGATAGTATTGTGCGTCATCGCCAAATTCACTTCCTTGAAATTGCACAGTGATAATTTTAAAATCTTCAATTGCTTCAAGATAATCATCATTGTCAAACATCGCTTTCGCTCTGACAAAATGTTCTTCGACCGGAAGAATAATGATTTCTTCTGATGATGAGCAAGAAATAATGTATAGGGAAAGAAAAATTGTTACAATAAAAGAAAAAGCTTTTCTCACGTTAATTCCAATATGATGATAGATCAATATTTGATAATTTTTGTGTCCGTTGGATCAACTTACTGCGCTCTGTAGAATCCTTCAACCGTTCTGTTCGCATAGAAACATTTACCGGTAGAAGTTTTGTTATTTGAATGTTTGTTACGCTATCTTTTTTCTCAATGAGAAATTTTACTCCATAACTCCGCTGTGTCCAATAATGCTGCGGCTGAAAAAAAACAAAATTTCCTAAAGAATGAACGATGAAACTCTTCCCTCTTTTTGCAATGCCGTGTGTTACATGCGGGTGATGTCCTAGAAAGATATCTACTCCATGATCTGCAGACCAATTAGCAAAATCTTTCACTTTTTGTACAGGTCGATCAATATATTCAACACCGCCGTGATAACTCATGATAACAACATCCACCGAATCTTTCACTGAAGTAATTTCTTTCAATAATCGAACTGTATCCGGTGTGGCAAGATAATTTCGCCAGTCTTTAAACGTCATGTTGACGAAGGCTGATACAGCAAAGATAGCGAATTTTATCTTGTTTTTCTCGAAAATCAACGGTCGAAACAGATTTTCCTTCCGTTTAGACGTTCCTACGAACGGAATGTTCGAATGTTGAAGGCGATCGATTGTCTCTTCCAGTGCGGCAATACCATAGTCCAATGCATGATTATTTGCCGTTGAGACGATATCAATTCCCGATTGCTGCAACGTGGCAATGGCTTCGGGCGGAGCGGTGAAAATCAAATTGAATTTTGGATGCCCCGTCTCTCCTTTTTGATCAGAGATTTGGCTTTCCAAGTTGGCAAAAACGATATCTGCAGAGTCCTGTGAAATGGAATATCGTTCGAAAGGATATTGAGGACTAATTTTTAGAATTTTTTGACCAACGGTTCGACCTAAATTCACATCTCCAAAAGCGAGAAACTGAACAGAGTAGGTTGTGTCAATTTTTCCTCCAACGATAGGAATTGATATCTTCCGTTCGATGGACAACAAGATAACTTCTGCAATGATGAGAAGCGTAACAGCAGTAATTCCAAAAATTGCTTTTGAATAATTGTTTTTCAATGATGTTGTCGGGAATTAACTTCGAATGGTAAAGAAAAGATAAATCGCGACACCTGATGCGATTGTCACAATTGCAGGTTCCAAAATTGAATCGAAGAATGAAAGGGTCGGCACTCGATTTTTTGTCAATGGAATTGATCCGTCGTGTAACTGTTCTATCTCTGAATATAGTACCGTATCTACAAACGATGATGAAAATGCTTTGGACCAGAGTACTTTACCATTCATGTGAGAAATAAGAGATGCAACTATGCTGAAAGCAACCGTTCTCTCTGTTTTTCGTGAACCCAAAAAAGAATCGGTAAACAGCTCACTATATAAAACAGACGACTCCCGAACGGTTAGTTCGAGAGTCGTCTCGGAAGAATCTTTCTCCACAAACAGAGGAATGTTCCGTGAAACTAATCCTTGAATGAATTGAGTTTGAAAATATGTCGTATTCTGATCATTCGTGGATAGTAATCTCACTGAATGAAATTGCTGCAACTCCATTGACGCAACAGCTTGCATTGTTGAATCGCAAAGTCGAAACAATATCTCACGATCTGAATGAGAAGGTTCATTTCCCGTCGCAGAACACATTGAAAATATTACCAGTATCACCGTTATGTTCCGCAACAATTTGTTCATTATGCGTAGATTCCGCGAATCTTTAATGTTCTTGCAACTCTATCGATTGCGACAATATATGCACCAATACGGAGCGGTACTTGGTGTTTTGCTGCTGTTTCATACACATTATCAAATGATGCTTTCATCATTCGTTCCAATCTACGATTGACGCGATCCAGCGACCAGAAATATCCAACGCGATCCTGTACCCATTCAAAATAGGATACGGTAACTCCGCCGGCATTTGCTAAAATATCTGGAATAACGATAATTCCGCGATCATTCAAAATTGGATCAGCTTTTGCCGTCGTAGGTCCGTTGGCACCCTCGGAAATGATCTTTGCTTTAATTTTTGAAGCATTGGCTGGAGTGATCTGATCTTCTTTTGCAGCCGGAATCAATACATCGCAGTCAAGTTCCAATACTTCTGATTGTGTAATCTTCTCAGCTCCGTCAAAACCGCCAAGCGTTTTATTTTTCGCAACATGTTCAAGTGCTTTTTCAACATCAATACCACGCTTATTGAAATATCCACCGGTTATATCAGAAAGGCCAACAACTTTGCAGCCTTGCATTTTCATCAACTGAGCAGAAATTGAACCGACATTTCCGAATCCTTGAACTACAACGGAAGTATCTTTCGGTTTCATCCCCAATTTTTCCATTGCGCCGAGTGTTACAATCATCACACCTCTGCCGGTTGCTTCGCGGCGACCAAGTGATCCGCCGATGAGCAACGGTTTGCCAGTAACTACACCGCTGACCGTTTTCCGCATGTGCATGGAATATGTGTCCATCAGCCATGCCATTGTCTGTTCATTCGTTCCCATATCAGGTGCAGGAATATCTTTGTCATCACCAAATACGTCCATCATATTTGCTGTGTAACGCCGTGTAATTTTTTCCAATTCAACTTGAGTAAGTTTTGTCGGATCGCATCTCACTCCCCCCTTCGCACCACCGAATGGAACATTCAACAACGCGCATTTCCATGTCATCCATGCCGCCAATGCTTTCACTTCATCGATATGAACATCTGGTGCATATCTGATGCCTCCTTTCGACGGTCCGAGAATGTCATTGTGAATGACACGGTGACCTTCAAAAATTTCCACTTGTCCGTTGTCCATTTGAATAGGGATGGAAACAGTAACTTGTTTAACAGGTGTCTTTAAATATTCATACACCCCTTTTTCCAATTGTAAAATTTCTGCCGCTTTATCAAAGCGCTGCATCATTGATTCAAATGGATTGTCGTGATCAAGAACCGGTCCCGGTTCTTTATATTCAGTGGTCATACAATTGCCTCGTTAATTAGTTTATGATTGCAAAAATACTCACTAAGAGTTTCGTTTCAAAGAGTTTTTTAGCTGGTGGATAGTAAATTCCGGTGAATCATCGATGAAATGTCGTGAAAACCTGCGGGCCCTCCGAATCTCATTATCATCAATTGTTGCAGTGACTAAATCTTCTTCAAATAACTTCCCGTTCACAATTGCATCTCCATTCGGGCCAACAATCTGTGAACCACCCCAAAAATTCACTCCATCTTCAATTCCGACTCTGTTTGCAAATACGACATAGGTGGAAAGAAGTCGGGCATATGCTCGATGTTGTTCATGATTCACGGAAGCACTGGTGAGTTCTTCTGATGATCCTGATAGTCGGGTTGGGCTTGCTGTTAAACTGATGATAATATTGGCTCCGTCATGTGCCAAAATATACGGAAGAGCCATGTGCCACATATCCTCACAGATGAGAATGCCAAGTTTTCCATATTTCGAATCGAAGACAGAGACTTCTTTTCCTTGACTGAAATATCGCATCTCTTCAAACATTCCGTATGTCGGCGGGTAATTTTTTCGGTGAGCACTATAGATTTTTCCATCTTCAAATACAAAGGCGGAATTGTAGATGCCAAAATTCTTTGCTTCCTCAACAGCGCCGGCTATAATGGTGATCTGCTTGGAAAGTTTTAACAGTTCGGAAAAATATTTGTTTGGTTCTGCTCGTAATGCAAGATCCCAATTCAAATCTTTCACGGAATAACCTGTCAGACTTAATTCGGGGAAGACGATGATATTAATTTTTTTAGCAATAGCTTTTTTTACATAGGAAACATGATGGGCAATATTTTTTTCAAGATTACCAACGGTTGAATCAATCTGTGCTACAGCAATGGTATATTTCATATTACGACACCACGACATCGTTTGAAAGTTCGTTTGTATCCCCTGCTTTCATCGGAAATTCTTTTTTTAATATTTTCCCAACTTCGTCGATGGCATAACAAATGCCTTCAACAAACTTACTTTGACGAAAATATTCAGCGACTTTCATTGCCATTATATCCCAAAACTCCTTTGAAACTTTTTTATTGATGCCTTCATCGCCGATAATCTGAAATTTCTTGTCGCTCATCAGCAGATAGATCAATACTCCCGTTTTATCCTTTGTCTTTTCCATCCCGAGTTCAAAAAAGTTCTGCACCGCGAGATCGTACAGGGAAAGATTTCTATTTTTTATTGAGCGAGATTTATGAACGCTCACACGAACTTCTCCGATTGTCTCTTTTTCTATGTCAGCAATTTTTGCCGCAATCTGATCCATCTCATCTTTGGTAAGAATATTTTTGGTAAAGAAACTCATAAGAAGCTCCTAAGCGATGGTTCGTTCAAGTATGGATTCGTATCGTTTTAATTGCGACATCATTTTCACGTAAGATTTCGGAGTCAATGATTGATAACCATCCGAAAGAGCTTTTTCAGGATGTGAATGAACTTCTATCATTAAACCGTCCGCGCCGGCGACGAGAGAAGCCTGCGCTAACGGGGAAACCAAATCCCATGCACCTGTTCCATGACTTGGATCGACAATGATCGGTAAATGTGATAATTTCTTAATTAACGGTACACAATTTAGATCAAGTGTATTGCGTGTATAGGTTTCAAACGTACGAATACCACGTTCACACAATATCACATTATAATTTCCACGGGAGACTATATATTCTGCAGCCATTAATAATTCTTCAATAGTGGAGGAGAATCCCCGCTTCAATAGTACAGGTTTTTTTAATTCGCCGATTTTTTCCAACAACGAAAAATTATACATGTTGCGCGCACCAATTTGCAACAGATCGGAATATTCTGCAACAGCCTCAAGCGTTTCTGTATCCTTTACTTCAGTGACGATTTTTAATCCTGTCTTTTCACCCGCTTCTTTTAGATACTCAAGTCCTTCCAGTTTTAATCCCTGAAAGGCATAGGGTGAACTTCTTGGTTTAAAAGCGCCGCCTCGCAATAATTTTGCGCCGGAATCTTTAACGAGTTCTGCAATCTCCAAAATCTGTTCACGGCTTTCAACAGAACACGGACCAGCAATCACTTGTATTTCGTTTCCGCCGAACTTCACACCGCCAACATCTACAATCGTATTTTCCGGTTTAAAATCTCTTCCTACAAGTTTGAATGGTTTTGAGACAGAAATAACATCAACGACACCTGGCAGAACAAGAAAATTATCTGCAGAAACTTTTGCCTTGTTGCCTGTGATTCCGATGGCAACACGTTGAACACCCGGAATTTCGTGAGGGGTAAATCCTAATTCCTTAACTTTGTCTGTAACAGATTTTATTTCTTGAGTCGTTGCATCAGTTTTTAATAAAATCAGCATTATAATCTTTTCTATCTTTTAATATTTTTTGAGAATCTCGAATTACCACGAACCGCTGGCTCCGCCACCGCCGAAACTTCCACCGCCTGCTGACCAACCGCCACCTCCACCACCACCGCCAAACGAACCAAATCCGCCTCCAGAACCGAATCCACCGCCACCCCACCAATTGTTGTGTGATCCTCTGGATGTAATTCCATACTGTCTTCTGCGAAAACCGGAAATAATTGAAAACAGAATGACAATGAAAATAATGATAACACCAAACCAACTACTCTCTTCCTTGCTTCTTTTTGTCTCTCCGGAATATTCACCTCGTGTCACCAGCGTAATAGATTCTATTGCAAGTGAAATTCCTTTAAAATAATTTCCATCTCGAAATTGCGGTTTAATATTATTGCGAATAATTTGATCACACAGTGCGTCAGTCAAGACACCTTCCAGACCGTAACCGACTTCAATAGAAATTTTGCGATCGTCTTTTGCAATCAGCAACAGAATACCATTGTCTTTTCCCTTTTGCCCGATTTTATTCTTTTCCAATGTCTTGATTCCAAAATCACGGATTTCATTTTCTCCGAGCGTTGGAATCATTAATACAACTAGTTGGTTTGAAGTACTGTCCTCGAATTGAATAATTTGTTTTCGAAGTTTTGTGTATTCAATATTATCGAGGGTGTTGGTAAGATCGGAAACAGGATCAACGATGGAAGGAATTTCAACTTGGGCAGCAACAGTTCCAAAAAGGAAAACGCAAAGAAGCGTTAGAAATACTGTTGATCTGCTTCTTTGCGCTATGAAATAATTTTTCATATCCTTTAGAACTGCACTTTCGGTGCAGTTTCAGCTCCTGCTTGAGCTTGGAAGTATTGTTTTTGCTGGAATCCGCCAAATGAAGCGATCATATTATTGGGAATCTGTCGGATATGTGAATTATAGTATTGAACTACTTCATTGAATCGTTTCCGTTCAACGGATATACGATTTTCTGTCCCTTCCAGCTGGGATTGTAACTGTAGGAAGTTTTCATTTGCTTTAAGATTCGGATATTGTTCAACGGTGACGAGAAGTCTTGACAAAGCCGAAGAGAGTTGACCTTGTGATTGTTCAAATTTTTGGAATGCCTGCGGATCATTTAAGAGTTGCGGAGACAATGTTACTTGTGTAGCTTTTGCCCGGGCTTCGATAACAGCCTGCAGCGTTGATTTTTCAAAATTTGCTACACCTTGAACTGTCGCAACAAGATTCGGGATAAGATCCATTCTTCGTTGATACTGGTTTTGAACTTGAGCCCAACCTTCGTTGACACCTTCATCTAATTTCACTATGCCGTTATATTTCCCGATACCCCACATCACCCCAAGAATAATAACTCCGACGATTACTAAAAGAACAATTAACCCTTTTTTCATTTTTTCTCCTGTTATGCTGAATAATATAGTCGAAAAATGCCAAAGAAACTCATTGGCTTAATCTTTCAACAGTGTACGGGATATAACAATGTGTTGAATCTCCGAAGTTCCTTCATAAATTTCCGTAATTTTTGCATCTCGAAGATACCGTTCAACATTGTATTCGCGAACGTAACCATAACCGCCATGTATTTGAATTGCTTCTAGTGCACTTTTCACCGCAGTTTTGGATGTCCACAGTTTTGCCATCGCGGCTTGTTTTGCAAATGGTTGTCCTGATTCTTTCAATACTGCTGCTTGATATGTTAATAACCGAGCTGCTTCGATATCGGTTGCCATATCGGCGAGTTTGAATTGAATCGTTTGCAATTCCGAAATTGGTTTGCCGAATGCCTTTCGTTGCTTTGAATAATTCAGCGAAGCATCTAAACATCCTTGTGCAATGCCAAGCGCTTGCGCAGCAATGCCAATTCTTCCACCTTCTAACGTCATCATTGCAAATTTAAATCCGAATCCTTCTTCCCCAATCATATTTTCTTTAGGAACGCGAACATTTTCAAACGTCAACGAAACAGTATCAGAACTTCGAATCCCAAGTTTGCGTTCTTTTTTTCCATGGGAGAAGCCCGGCATTCCTTTTTCCACGATAAATGCCGAAATTCCTTTGTGTCCTTTTGACGGATCTGTTTGTGCAATGACAATGACATAATCCGCATTCACGCCATTCGTAATCCAATTTTTTATTCCGTTCAGTACGTAATGATCACCGTCCCGCGTTGCTGTGGTATGTTGATTTGTTGCATCGCTACCCGCTTCCGGTTCCGAAAGGGCAAATGCGCCCAGTTTTTTTCCTGTAGCAAGCGGAATAAGAAATTTTTGTTTTTGCTCTTCTGTTCCGTGTTTGGTCAATCCATAACAGACAAGAGAATTATTCACGGACATGATCACACCGCAAGAGGCATCCAATTTAGAAATCTCTTCGATCGCAATAACGTAGCTGAGCGTGTCAAGACCGGCACCGCCGTACTGTTCGGGAACCATCATTCCCATAAATCCGAGCTCGCCGAGTTTTTTAATTTGTTCGTGAGGAAAGAGTTCTTTTTCGTCCCGCTCATCAGCGGAAGGGGCAAGTTCAACATGCGCAAATTGGCGCGCAGTTTCTTGGATCATTTTGTGGGTTTCATTCAGTTCGAAGTTCATATCACTTTCTTATGTTTTAAGTTGTGCGATAATGAGGATGACAACACCGTGGTTATAATACAGCGTTGGTATTATTTGAATGTGTTATTTCTGAACAGTATAGTCGTAAAAACCTTTCCCGCTTTTTCTTCCGAGGTGACCTGCGGCGACCATCTTTTTTAACAATGGACATGGACGATATTTCGAATCGCCAAGTCCATCATACAGTACGTTCATAATTGAAAGACAGACATCCAATCCTATAAAATCTGCTAGCGTCAACGGACCCATCGGATGGTTCATGCCGAGTTTCATTACAGTATCAATCGATTCGGGTGCGGCAACACCTTCCATAACACAGTACATCGCTTCGTTCAACATTGGAAGAAGAATTCTGTTAGAAATAAAACCGGGATAATCATTCACTTCTACAGGGACTTTTTCCACAGCTTCTGATAATTGCTTAACAGAAGTATATGTTTCATTGGAAGTTGCAAGTCCTCGAATCACTTCAACAAGTTTCATCACCGGAACAGGATTCATGAAATGCATTCCAATCACCTGTGATGGACGTTTCGTCACTGCACCAATTTCGGTGATTGAAATTGAAGAAGTGTTTGTTGCCAGAATCGCATGTGCTGGAGCGTTTGCATCAATAGTGCGGAAAATATCAAACTTGATGTTTTTATTTTCCGTAGCGGCTTCGATGATGATGTCCGCGCCTTTCACTGCATCAGCCAAAACAAGTGAAGTCTTGATGTTTGCAAGAGTCTTCAATTTTTGCTCTTCGGTTAATGTTCCTTTTTTTACTTGACGATCGAGATTGGAAGAAATTGTTTTTAATCCGCGATCAAGAAAATCCTGCTTAATGTCATTCAGTGTTACGCTATAATTGTATTGTGCAAAAACATGGGCAATTCCATTTCCCATTGTACCGGAACCAATGACAGTGATTTTGTTAATAGCCATAAGATTATCCTACATTACATCATGACAGTAATTCAACGATCAATCCGCTTGCTTCACCTCCGCCGATACAAATGGCGGCCATTCCACGTTTAAGATTTCGTTGGCGAAGTGCATGCAACAACGATACGGTGATTCTAGCACCGCTTGCACCGATAGGATGACCAAGTGCTACTGCGCCGCCGTTCACATTCACTTTATTGATGTCGATTCCAATAATTTTATTTACAACAAGTGTAACCACAGCAAATGCTTCGTTAATTTCAAAAAGGTCGATATCTCCAATATTTAACCCAGCCTTCATTAACACTTTTGGAATAACATCTGCCGGGGCTGTTGTAAACCAGTTCGGTTCTTTTGCTGCCGAAGCAGATGCAACTATTTTTGCTATTGGTTTTATCCCAAGCGATTTTACTTTTTCTGCGGACATCAACACCAACGCAGCTGCACCGTCATTAATCTTAGATGAATTTGCAGCCGTCACTGTACCATCTTTTTGAAACGCAGGACGAAGGGTCGGTATCTTATCAAAATTTGTTTTAAATGGCTCCTCATCAACTTCCACGTATGTCGTTTCACCTTTCTTCCCTACTATTGGAACCTTGACGATCTCATCTTTGAATCTTCCAGTGTTGATAGATTCCTGTGCCCTTTTATAACTCAGTATCGCAAATTCATCTTGTGCATCACGCGGAACATTGCATTCCTTTGCACATTGTTCTGCAAAATTTCCCATCGGAACGTTTTGATAGACATCTTGTAATCCATCTTTCATCAGTGAATCCTGAAGCTCACCATTTCCATAACGATATCCGTAGCGTGCTTGCGGAATGAGATACGGCGCGTTCGACATGCTTTCCATTCCGCCGGCAACAATAATATCTGCATCTCCAAGCGCAATGGATTGCGCTGCAAGCATAATTGCTTTTAATCCAGAACCGCAGACTTTATTAACGGTAAATGTTTCAACAGACGATGGAAGACCGGCATACAATGCCGCTTGACGTGCAGGAGCCTGACCAACACCGGCTTGAATCACATTTCCCATGATGACTTCGTTGATGGAATCTTTCGAAATGTTTGCACGTTTGATTGCCTCTTCAATAACAATTGCGCCAAGCTTCGGTGCCGTCAGCGAACTTAATGCTCCGCCGAATGATCCGATCGGTGTTCGACATGCACTAACAATAAAAACTTCTTTCATAGTTACATTCCTTTTCAGTGGACAAATTTACGCCGAAAAAGGTGAAGTTCCAAAATAAAAAAGCCGTCATGAAGACGGCTTTTGTGTTAACTATTCATCGATTTTAAGAACTCTTTATTCGATTTTGTTCCTTTCAATCGTTCAAGGAGGAACTCCATTGCCTCCACCGGATTGAAATCACTCATAAACTTACGCAGAATCCAAATTCGGTTTAATTCATCCGGTTCCAGTAATATTTCTTCTCGGCGTGTTCCTGAACGATTGACATCAACTGCAGGAAAAATTCTGCGGTCAGACAATTTCCGATCGAGAACTATTTCGCTATTGCCAGTTCCTTTAAATTCTTCGAAAATCACTTCATCCATTCTGCTTCCTGTTTCCACCAGAGCAGTTGCTATGATCGTCAAGCTGCCACCATCTTCAATATTACGAGCAGCGCCGAAGAATCGTTTAGGCCGATGCAGCGCCATTGCATCAACACCGCCGGAAAGAATTTTACCGGAGTGTGGTGTTACAGTGTTATGGGCCCGTGCAAGACGCGTGATACTATCCAGCAGAATAACCACATCATGTTTTGCTTCAACCAAACGTTTCGCTTTTTCAATCACCATGTCGGCCACTTGAACGTGTCGTTCGGGTGGTTCATCGAACGTAGAGGCGACAACTTCCGCACTAACACTTCGCTCCATATCCGTTACTTCTTCGGGACGTTCATCGATCAATAACATCATCAATTTTACTTCAGGATGATTTCGGGAAATACTGTTCGCAATCTTCTGGAGCATGATCGTTTTACCCGCTTTAGGGGGTGACACAATCATTCCGCGTTGTCCTTTTCCAATCGGAGCAAGCATATCCAACACGCGCATAGCATATTCGCCGGGAGCCGTCTCTAATTTTAACCGCTCCTCAGGATACAAAGGAGTCAGGTTATCAAACAAGATACGTTCGCGTATTTTCTCTGGTTCATCTTCATTTACTGCTTCTACACGAAGCAGTGCAAAGAATCGTTCCCCATCTTTCGGTGGACGAACTTGACCGCTGACAGTATCACCGGTGCGCAATGCAAATTTTTTAATTTGTGAAGGTGACACATAGATATCGTCCGGTGACGGTAAATAGTTATAATCAACCGATCGAAGGAATCCATATCCGTCCGGGAGCACTTCCAGCACACCTTTGCTGAAAGTCTGTCCATCCTTTTGACTTTGTGCTTCGAGAATTTTGAAGATAAGTTCTTGCTTGCGGAGGTCACTGTATCCCGAAAGACCAAGGTCGCGTGCAATTTTATTGAGATCGGAGATTTTTTTGGACTTGAGTTCAGAAATGTCCATAGGCATAAACGAAGGCTACCCCCTTAGAAGTGATAAATAGTTTTTATTGATGAAGATCAAGATAATGCGATACAACAGTTAATTAGCGTTGGAGTTAGTATGATTTATTGATTGAGACGATAGTGTAGGTGGATTACCGATTAGGAATGTGTCTTTAATTCTATTGTCAAAGTATAGGAAATCAAGTTTATTGTCAAGACTTTTTTTCAAAAGCTTGGAGAACTTCCCCAAGCAAATAGTGAGAACCAGTAAATACCAGCAACCTGTTTTTCTTCGTTTTCCTCTCTCCTAATTCGATCGCTTCATGAACATTTGATGCATGAAAACACCGGAGATTCATTTTTTTACATATCGAGTAAAGTTGTTCAGCTGGTAGCGCTCTCTCAATATTTGGTTCTGTTGCAATAATCGTCACATTGATCTTTTTGAACTGTTGAAGTATTGAACGAAAATCTTTGTCCTTCATTACACCAAAAACAATAACAAATCGTTTGTACGGTAATTTTTTTAGTTCTGAAACAAGTGTCTTGATTCCATCGGGATTATGAGCAACATCAAATAACACATCTGGCCTTCCTTTTCGAAGTTCAAACCGCGCACGAAGCCCTGACAATTGCGTTGTCCGTTCCAGTCCTTCTCGTATCGCTTTATTCCCTATCAGCAAATGTCTACTAACAATATTAATCGCACCAATGGCAGCTTTTGCGTTTGCATGTTGATGCCTTCCTTTTAATTGAAGATCAATATCTGCAGGAATTTTTAATTTTGAAGATTGGAAGAGAACTGACCCTTTTTGTTTTGCAGTCTTGCTGATTACCGCTTTAGCGGATGAGTTAACATTACCAATAATAACTGGAACATTTCGTTTAATGATTCCCGCTTTTTCTTTTGCGATAGACAAAATCGTATTTCCTAATAATTCGGTATGATCTTTTCCGATTGAAGTGATGATTGAAACCATAGGGGTAAGAACATTCGTCGAATCTAATCTTCCCCCCAATCCAGTTTCGATGACAGCAATATCAACTTTTTGATCGGCAAAATATTTAAACGCGATAGTGGTGGTAGCTTCAAAAAATGTTGTCTTCTGTTTGATGATCTGTTGTCGTAAGAGCTCTGTATATCGCGCGATTTCCTTTGTGGGAATCATTTTCCCGTTGATGCGTATTCGTTCGTTGAATGTAACCAAATGAGGTGAAGTATAGAGACCGACTTTATATCCTGCTGCTGTGAGTATGGCTGCAATCATGGAACTTGTCGATCCTTTTCCATTGGTGCCGGCAACATGAATTGTTCGAAATGACTTATGAGGATTACCGGCAGATTTGAGTAGTGCACGAATGTTTCGTAAACCGAATTTCATCCCTAATTTATGAAGCGAATAGAGAAACGTTAACGTTGAATTCATTTGGGAAGTTTTTGAGAAAAGGAAACTACAACCAAGAATCTACTATGGAAATTGTTTTATTCGTTTGGAGAGATTTTACTAATTTGCCAACATCATTCAACCCATTTTTTTCACAAAATTGCCTAACACCTTCAGCAACAGAAACACCAGTTGCAGGATTGATAAAGTTAGCCGTTCCGATTTGAACCAAGGAAGCACCCACTATGAAAAATTCCACAGCGTCTTCCCATGTCGCAATACCACCTATTCCGATCACCGGAATTTTTACTGCATTCACAGTTTCATATACTTTTGCCAATGCGATCGGTTTAATAGCAGGTCCTGAAAGTCCACCAGTTGTTGTTGCAATTTTTGGAGATCGTTTATGAATATTGACAGCCATTCCGATAACGGTATTGATCACCGATACCGCATCAGCTCCTTCAGTTTCACACGCTCGCGCAAATTCGGAGATATGTGTTACATTAGGAGTTAACTTGATAATGAGAGGTTTTTTTGTCCGTCGACGAAGTTCTTTTGTAATAAGAGAAACAAGTTTCACATCAGTTCCGAAACTTAATCCCCCTTCCTTTACGTTTGGACAAGAAACGTTTATTTCAAATCCATGCACGCCTTCTTGTGCATTGAGCAATTCTAGAACTTTGCAATATTCATCCACACTACTTGCCGCAATATTTGCAATGACTGTTGCTTTTCGCTCTTTCAATACAGGAAGTTTTGCATCTATAAATTTATGAACGCCGATATTTGCGAGACCGATGGAATTCAGCATGCCACTTGCCGTTTCGGTGATTCGGGGATTTGGATTACCATCACGCGGTTTCATGGAAAGTGATTTTGTTACAACACCACCGAGTTGCGAAATATCCACAAGATCCGGCACTTCATCCCCGTAACCGAATGTACCGGAAGCAACAAGAATTCGATTCTTAAATTCCACACCTTTTAACGAGAATGATTCAATCATGATAATTTCACCGTTTGCGTTTCAAATATTGTCCCCTCTTTGCAGACCAGTCTGTATTTTTTATCGCCGCTATTCATTTCAATATTACATCCTTGACACAAACCAATTCCGCATGCCATATCACATTCAAGTGAGGCATAACATTGCGATCCGATTTCATGGGCATAATCAGAAATAGCTTTCATCATCCGTGTTGGGCCGCAAACAAAAAATCGTGTTTTGCCATAATCAGTTTTAGAAAAATCGTCTTTGATTACATCAAGCACTGTCCCCTTCATTCCTTGACTTCCATCGTCCGTGGCGATTTTCACATTTTTCAATCCCTTCTCAACAATCAATTCTTTGTGCCTACCACCTAAATAGGTAACTACATTCTTGTCTATTGGAAAATATTTTGTCAACATTGGAAAAGGAGCAACGCCAATTCCACCGGCTACAAAAATAGCTGTATCGTATTCTCCGTTTGTAAAGGAAAGAAAATCATTTCCGCATGGTCCAAGCACATCAAGCATATCACCTTTCCGTTTGCGTGCAAGTACTTTTGTCCCGGTCCCAATCACATTAAATACGATGGATATTTTGTTTCCTTCGATATTAAAGATACTGAATGGTCTACGCAGCAACGGATAATTATCTCCGACCCGAATATTGATAAACTGTCCAGGTTTTGCCGTGGCAGCAAGATATTCTGAAACAAAAGTCAGTTCTAAAATTTCGGTGGTAAGACATTCAAACGAATGAATGGGTACAATCTCTTGCTTCATAATTTATTTTTCGGTGTGGGTAAGGAATCTTGCGGCGCCGTTTCGGTTTTTGGTGTTTTTGGAGATTTGGCTTCTTTTTCCTGTTCTTCTTTTAATTTTTGTTCCTCAATTATTTTTTGTTTTTCTTGTTCAATCCGTTTCAGTTCATTTTCGTATTCGGTCACTTTGGGCCGAGCAAAATTTGCAAATTGAGAAAGCGGATATTTTGTTATAACACGCTTATACACGGCATATGCACTATCGTTATTCATCAACGAATTTTCATAATGCCAGCCTGCCGTAAAAAGTGATTTAGCCGATACTGTTGAGGTTAAGAATTGATCTGAAATTCGTTTATATAATACGATTGCCGATTCATATTTTTTTGAATCGGAAAGTTTTTCTGCTTGTTCAAATTCCTCTTGTGCAGAATCTTTCTGAGCTTCCACCAGAGGGAGCCCCAAACTCTTCCGTGCTTCATTTGCATACGGCGATTCAGGATATGACGTAATGATTTTTGTATATAACGAATCAAGTTCAGATTTGGGCTTTTGTTTAATACTTCGTTGAATTTCCGCGATCGAATACAACGCACGAGGAGCGAACTCACTGGCAGAATATTTATTTACCACCTCATTAAACAAGCGTAGTGCAGAATCCGGTTGTTGAATTTCGACATAAAACAATCCTCCCAACTCAAATTTAGTTCTAATGATAGATCGATAGAGTGAATCAACCATCTTCTGTTGTGTTATTGTGCGATCCAATTGATCTTTTATTTTTGTTGAATCGATGACTATTGTCGAATCTTTTTTGGGATCTGCTTTGCCGGCTTTTGTCATTTTTTTGACTTTAGGCTCTTCTTTCACTGAAACAGAATCCTTTATTCTCGTCGTATCACTCTGTTTTATTAACGCAAGAGAATCCTGTTGATCCTTCATAAGAAGTGCGTTAATATAAAGTGAGTCATAACGAATAAGATCTTTTTGCAAAATATCATACTTGTTAAAGATGTCCGACCGTTCTGTTGCTTCTTTTGTTATTTCTGAACTAGTAAATTCGGAACGAGCCTTATTGTATAAGGTGCGGGCGGAATCATAATTCAATTCCTTTTCTTCAAAATATTTCCCAAGAATGTAATACGATCGAGCTGCTTCATCCGTCCGTGCAAAGGCAGTATCAACAAAAATATATTTGTTGATAGCTTCAGATGTTTTATTCTGCAACATCAACACATTAGCAATTTCGAAATGAACAATTCCGAAAAATTCTTTATTCTTCGTATCGGAAAGCATTTCATTGAGGCCGTTTATTGCTTCATCATACTTTAATTGCAGTGCGGTTGATTTAAAGAATTGCAATTGTGCCTGGAATTTAAACGTGTAAATCGGCGAGATAGCAGCTGCGTTGAGATACGCTTCCTGTGCTTTTTCATTGTTTTTTAATCTATTAAAGCTTCTTCCGATTTGAAAATAGATTCGTGTTTTTGTCTCGTCGTCATCGACAAGTTCCACAGCAACGCCATACTGTTTTTCCGCTTGTTGATAATCTTCCAATTGAAAATAATGTTCACCAAGTTCAAAGGCAGATTGTCCGGCAATTTCTTCATCGTGATCAATGGTTTTTGCGAATACCTCTTCCAACTGTTTGATACCTTCAGAATATTTTTTTTGACGCATCAAACTTTTGCCCAGCCATAACTGGGATTCAAAGATTACCTCGCTTTGGGGAAACTGCACTGCTAATTCCTGAAACTTCCGTTCTGCTCTCACATCATCATCCATATAAAAATATGCTTTGCCAATCATCAACAACGCATCGTCTACCCACTTCGAATCCGCATAGAATGAGAGTACTCTTGAATTTTTTTCGATGGATGTTTGAAATTTTTGACGTGCAGATGATGGTACGACAAACGCCTTGGTCGTCTGACCCCGTTCAAAATAATCTCTACGGGATTTGAAGACTTCGTCTTCGGCATCATTGAATAATCGTTGTGCATTATAGTATGTGTTAAAATACGCTATTGCGTTAGTATATCGTTGTTTCGAATATTCTGCAATAGGATTATATACAACACAGCCTGAAAAGGATATTGCGAGCGTTAGGGCGGTATATATGTTAAGTCGGATATTCTTCACGTTTCTTCCTGTAAAATAAATAAAGGTTGCATGCAATTCAATGTTAAACTTTCTTCAAACGGTTGTGTCAAAACACCATCGTTACGCTGATCCCAATTTATTCACATTTATATACGAGGTAGTTATGAACTACAAATTTATGTTCTACACGTTACTTACAATCTTTACTGTTTCGCTCGCTTTGAGCCAGCCCGGCCCAGGACGAGGGATGATGAAAGATCTCAATCTTTCGGATGCACAAAAGGAACAGTTTGAAAAAATCACGTTCGATATGCAAAAGAAACAGATCGAAGTGAAAGCAAAACTCGAGATAGCAAAACTTGAACTTCGCCGCCTTATTGGAGCCGATAATCTGGACAAGGCAGCAATCGAAAAGAAAATGAACGAAATTGCATCACAACAAGTAACACTCCGAATGAACCACATTAATGCATGGTCAGAAAAGAATAAAGCATTAAACGCCGATCAGCAAAAAATCTGGAAAAAAATACTCAATAAACATCCTCGCATGATGCCGAAACAAATGCATGGACAAATGATGCGAAAACATGCTATGCCCATGGATGATGATATGGATGATGACGACGCTCCCCGTATGGAACGAAAAATCAAAAAACGAATTATTAAAGAGTAATTGTTTTAATCAAAAACGCCGGACATCAAAATAATGTTGTTTGGCGTTTTGTATTTTAAAGCGGTAGCAAGAATGGAATATTATCTCGGCTTTATTGTGGGTCGAATATCAATTTCACTGACATTTACTCTATTAGGCATTGTCAGTGCAAACAACACTGTCTCAGCGACATCTTCCGGTTGAATAATCAGTGGTTCATCTTTTTCCTTTTCAGCAAAATGAGTGTTCACTGATCCGGGGGAAATTGTCACCACACGAATATTATAGTCACGCACTTCAAGCATTAACGATCTCGCAAATCCGATCAATCCCCATTTTGTTGCAGAATAGACCGATCCGCCAGCAAACGAATTTTTACCGGCAAGTGAAGCAATGTTAATAATTTCCCCGCGGCGTTGTTTTATCATTGTGGGAAGCACGGCACGGCTGCATAAGAAAACCCCTTTCAGATTTACATTCATCATCGATTCGTATTCTTCCATCTTCGTGTCGATGACATTCGAAAAAATTCCAACGCCTGCATTATTAACAAGGATATCTATTTTACCATATCGTTTTAATGTTTCAAAAACAAGATTTTGAACTGAATTCTCTGATGTAATGTCAGTAGGAATCGACACGGATTTACCACCTGCTTCAGTAATTTCTTTTTGTGTCATCGAAAGGAGATCCGAACTTCGGGCAGCAAGCACAACTGTTACACCTTGTTGAGAAAGTAAAAGTGCAATAGCTCTTCCTATTCCTTTACTCGCTCCAGTGATAACGGCAACAGCATCCTTTAATATCATTTATAAGTCCCCTTCTACAGGGCGTAATACAATTTCGTCCGTTGTCATACGCTGCGGTTGGCAATAGAGAGAAACAACTGCATCAGCAACATCATCGGGTTGAAGCATTTTGTGGTGATATTTTTTTCGAACGGGTTTATCCCACATTTCCGTCTCTACTGCACCCGGAAGCACATCAATCACGCGGATTCCACGTTTCCGAACTTCCATCCTCAATCCTTTAGAAAGAGCCAGCGCACCCGCTTTCGATGCGGAATAGACAGATGAATTATTGAATGTTGTTATCGCCGAAACAGAATGAATATTAAAAATGTGACCCTTCTTTTGTTTTAACATGGAGGTAAGGACTGCTTTGGTACATAAAAAATAACCACGAAGATTCGTATCAACGATTTGATCGAACTCTTTAATAGTTGTTTTCTCAAATGATTCAAAAGTCGTTACGCCGGCATTATTCACCAAGACGTCAACGCCTCCCACTTTTTTTGTAATCGTCGCCATCACAGTTCGAACGCTTATTTCGGAGGTGACATCGCATACTAACGGAAGTGCATAACCACCTTGGTCAATAATCTTACCCGCATTAATTTCTAACTGAGATTTATTCCTTCCCGTCAATATAATTTTACATCCAATATTGGCAAATGCATTGGCAATCGCCAGACCGATTCCTTTAGTCGCTCCGGTTACCCAAACGATCGGAACATAATTTTTTTCTAATTCAATCACAGGTTATGAAAGTTTATTTGTTATGAGGGTCAAAAATTCAGTTCGTGTTTTAATATTTTCTTGAAAAATTCCCAGCATTGCACTTGTTGTTGCCAGTGAATGTTGTTTTTCCACACCGCGCATCATCATGCACATATGTTTCCCTTCGCATACTACAGCTACACCTTCTGGATCCAATACATCATACAATGTGTTGGCAATTTGTCGGGTCATTCTCTCCTGCACTTGCAGTCTGCGGGCAAACATATCCACAAGGCGTGGAATTTTGCTCAGTCCGACTATTTTCCCTTTTGGAATGTAGGCAATATGGATCTTTCCATAAAACGGCAGCATGTGATGCTCACACATTGAAAAATAGTCAATGTCCTTCACAATAACCATTTCGTTATAATCTTCTTTGAAGACTGCGCCATTCAGAAGCGATTTGACATCGTCATGATAACCCTTTGTAAGAAACTGGAGCGATTTAGCAACCCGGTAAGGGGTCTTGATTAATCCTTCTCGCTTTGGATCTTCGCCGATCAGTTGTAATTGATCAAAAACCAATTTTCCCAATTTCTCAGTAACAGTGTTTGAAGAATTTTTTTTAGCCAACTTTATTCTCCTCTGTATTCAGCAAAATTATTCTCAGTTTCGAACACGCGTATGGAATACAACTTCCCTTCAGTAATGTCCGGAGCAATTTGTCGCCAGGCAGCGATTGCTATGTTTTCCGTTGTTGGATTGATCCCGCTCAAAAAAGAGACATCAACATTGAGATTCTTATGATCAACAAAGTTCAAGAATTTTTCTTGAAGAATATTTTTAACTTTTTTTAAGTCGACCACAAATCCCGTCTTCGGATCGGGAGTGCCGGCGACGCACACGACAATATGATAATTATGACCGTGTCCGTTAGGATTAGAGCAACCTCCGAATACTTCCGCGTTTTGTTCCTCATTCAGTTTCGGATCGAACAAACGGTGTGAAGCACTAAAGTGTGCTCGACGATAAACGTATACTGTAGCCATTATGTAGAAACCGCCTCTTGTATATTCTCCACGTGGCCTTTGAGTCTTACCCGTGAAAAAATGTGTGAAATAAATCCATGTTCATTAATAATAAACGTGGATCTGATCACTCCCATATATTTTTTACCGAACATTACCTTACGTTTCCACACACCGTAAGCTTTCATCACCGTTTTATCTTCGTCGCTGAGCAATGGGAAGTTCAAACCATATTTCAGAGAAAATTTTTTATGAGATTCAGGACTGTCGGGACTTACACCTATCAGCACAGCGCCCGAAATTCTTTTCGGAGTAAGATGATCCCGGAAACTGCACGCTTGAAGGGTACACGTTTCAGTATCATCTTGTGGATAAAAATAGAGAACGATTTTTTTTCCAAAAAATTGCCTCAAGGAATATTTCTTCCCATCCCCACCTGAAAGTTCAAAATCAGGTGCCTTATTCCCTATTCGGAGTTCTGGCATGTGCGTTATAATGCTTTCTTTACTTCATCATAAGGAGGTTCAACTCCTGGATTTTCAGATACCCAAGCATACGATACCATTCCATTTCCATCAACAACATACGCAGCGCGGTTGGCGGCTGTCAATCCGATTAAACCACCAAAATTTGTAACCAATCCACAGTATTGTGCAGAAATATATCGTGTGAAATCACTCAACAAAGGAAATTTCAAACCGTTTTTATCAGCAAATGCTTTGTTTGCTGCAGGTGCATCCACGCTGATCCCTAAAACCTGTGCTCCGCCTGAATTGAAATCCGCCATCGCATCGCGAATGGTACACATTTCCTTTTCACACACCGCTGTGAATGCTCCTGGATAGAAGAAGATGACAACTTTCTTTCCGGCATAATCAGAAAGAGAAACTGGTTTACGATATGCATCTGCTAATGTGAAGTTTGGTGCTTTTTGACCGACAGCGACTGCCATGAGTATTCTCCTTGTGATAATTGACTGGTGATTGTAACGAAGTTTTTCTGGAATTTGTTCCTTAGAAAGGAAATATGTTTGAAAAGTAAAGAAATGAAACTGTAGAGTCAAACAATCGTTGGAAGTAGAAAAAAAATTTAATATATTTGTGCAGAAAAATTTCCTTTACCGTGAAGCGCAAAAAGTAGTTTGGACTAAATATTTATCAGCCTTTTACTGTAGAAATTAAATGTCACAAAGCAATAGCATCTGGAGAGGTGCAAGAGTGGTTTGAGCCGGAGGCTCATCAGCCTTTGGCTGAGAATTGGCTAGAGAGAGTATGTTTACAGTCTATGTTCTTTGGAGTGATAGACTTCAAAAACGTTATGTGGGAAGTTGCGAAGATCTCAAAATTAGGATAAAGCAACATAACAACGGTGAAAGTAAATTTACAAAAGGTGGTATTCCTTGGATTTTAATATATACTGAAGAATAGCAAACAAAATCAGAAGCAAGAAAAAGAGAATTGTTTTTGAAAAGTGGTGTTGGTCGAAAGTGGTTGGATGAAAATGTAACAAAGCAATAGCATCTGGAGAGGTGCAAGAGTGGTTGAATTGGCTACCCTGGAAAGGTAGTGTACCCGTAAGGGTACCGTGGGTTCGAATCCCACCCTCTCCGCAGATTTTCGAATCCTAAATTCAACCTTAACCAATTGAATTTAGGATTTTGTTTACGCGATCAATCTTTATTTCTTCCACTTCTGGAGAGGTGGCGTGAGTGGTTGAAACCACCAGTCTCGAAAACTGGTATAGTCGAAAGGCTATCGAGGGTTCGAATCCCTCCCTCTCCGCACCCGTAATAAAAAAGCCATCCGATAAAGGGATGGCTTTTTTTGTTCGTTCCATTCTGCATATTATGTTTGTGTTATAGACAAATATTTAAAGCAACAAAATACATTCAACAATCGTAAACACAATACTTCTATCAGCATTTTTATGAAAAATATCGAAAGCATATGAATGTATAAATTATTGTTACTCTTTTTTCTTTCTGGTACGTTATTGTTTAGTCAACAGAAAGCGGTGTTGAGCGGATTTGTGAGAGAAAAATCCGATAAAGAATCACTCCCATACGCAAATATTCTCATCAAAGAACTCAAAATAGGTACGTCAGCTAATATCGAAGGATATTATGCAATACCAAACATCCCCGAGGGGGAATTTACAGTGATTGTTTCGAATCTAGGATTCCAATCTTATTCATTTACCATTGACACACGGCAAAACAAAAAAATTGTTCAAGATGTGCTCCTTTCCGATCAATCAATTCAAGTAACCGAAGTTGTGATTAATGCAGAAAAGGAAGAAGAAAAAAGAAATACGCAGGTTGGTAGAATTCAAATGCATGCAAAAGATGTTGCTGCCCTCCCCACTATCGGAGAAGCTGACGTGTTTCGTGCGTTACAATTAATGCCCGGCATTAAAGCCACATCTGAAATTTCAAGCGGATTAAATGTTCGAGGAGGAAGTACCGATCAAAATTTAATTTTACTTGACGGTACGGTGGTCTATAATCCCTCTCACTTATTTGGTTTTTTTTCCACGTTCAACAATGATGCGGTAAAAGATATTGATATGATGAAAGGGGGATTTCCAGCGGAATTTGGTGGTAGGCTTTCTTCTGTATTGAATGTTACAAATATTGACGGGGATAGAGTTGAAACACATGGAAAGGCTTCAATCAGTCTTTTAAGCACTCGCGTAACAGGTGAAGGTCCTGTCGGAAATGGCTCCTGGTTCCTTTCGGGACGGAGAACATATTTTGATACATTTATTGCTGCAGCAAATCTGGATACAGGAAACGATGCGTTGCCGCTCTATTATTTTTACGACGCCAATGGAAAATTAAACCAAGATATCGGAGAAGATGATAAACTCTCCTTCGTTGGATATTTGGGACAAGATGACCTTAAGTATACATTGGGAAACAATGAGGTCAAACTGAATATGCGCTGGGGAAATAAAACCGGAGCAGTTAAATGGACACACGTTTATAGCCAAACGCTCTTTTCTAACTTCACAGCATCATTCAGTCACTATGCAGCAGGAATCGGAGCAACACTTGGCGGAATTAAAATTTCTCAGGATAACAGTGTTGATGATTTTTCACTCAAAAGCGATGTCGATTTTTTTGCATCCAATGATCATTTGATAAAACTTGGTGTCTGGTATTCACAATATGATATTGGTTACAAACAAAGCGGCGATGGTGACCCATATACTTTTCGAGAACGTCCGGCACAAATCTCTTTCTATGCTCAAGATGATTGGACACTAGATGAACGGTGGGTTGTGAAATCTGGATTGCGGTTTGAATATCAGGATGCATCAAAAGCATCTAATCTCGGTCCACGATTAGCTGTGCGATACAATATTGATGAATATTCATTATTGAAGTTTTCTTCCGGTTTATATTATCAATTTTTAAATGCCGTTCCGGCAGGAACTGACAACGGTTTCTCTCCTTTTGATATTTGGGTTCCGATTAATGAAAAAATGAAACCGAGTAGAGCTATTGATGTTGTGTTGGGATATGAAACAAAATATTTTGAGGACTACAATCTCTCCATTGAAACGTATTACAAAAAATATTTTGATGTACTTCAATTTAAAAACGAACTCGTTCAATCTACTGCTGTTCAGGATTTATTTCATGTCGGCAACGGCCGTTCTTATGGGTTGGAACTATTTTTGCAAAAACGGATCGGTCAAATAACCGGATCTATTGGGTATACGTTGGCTTGGACTCATCGCACTTTTTCTGCGTTGAATAAAGGTGAAGAATATCAACCTAAGTATGATCGACGAAATGATATTACCTTTGCAGGAAATTATCAACTGAATGAGAAATGGAAGTTCAGCGCCGTATTTACATATGCAACAGGTCAGGCATATACATTCGGCGTTGGACGATACCAAGTGAATCTGCTTGGTAATCCATTTGACATCACGTTGCCTGGAAAACTTTATAACAGGCGACTCTCCCCTTATCACCGATTAGATCTTAGTGTAACTAAACAAACAACATTGTTCGGATTACGAGGAAGTTGGTATTTTCAGATATTTAATGTTTATAATCGCCGAAATGTTTGGTTTAAGCAATTTGATACCTCGAAAAATCCGACAGACATTACCGATGTTAAGTTATTACCAATTATTCCGACATTCGGTTTTGATTTTGAATTTTAGTTGATAGGAAAAATATTTTATGAAATTATATTACGTAATAATTACAGCTGGAGCATTGTTACTGGTAGCGTGCGAAGAATCATCATTAACTGCTGATTATCAAAAAGAAGTTGTTGTGAATGGATATCTTGAGGAAGGACGTTCCATTGATACTATAAAAGTGCAGTGGACGGGTGAAGTTGATAAAAAATATGTCGTACAAGATCAAGCAATCACCGGAGCGACAGTGATTGTGAAAAGCATCGACGGTAGTTTTGTTGATACGCTGGTGTATGATCCCCTCAATCCGGGAAGATATTATTCCAATGACTCAACTAAAATAATTAAAGCAAAACAAACCTACGAACTGTATATTAAAACACCCGCGCCGGATGTTCGCATTGTTACCGGGATGACAATTGTTCCTGATACATTCAGTATCCAAACTTCAGCGTTTCATAACGGCGATACAGTACGATATGATCCTTTTGCCCCACCGTATAATTTTACATGGTCAAGCAGCAACAATCATGCAACCTATCTTCCCACCATAACGAGTCTGGATGTAAATGCTGCAATGATCCCGAAATTTTTTATCCGCGATACAACGAATATAAATTTTCGCAGACCGGAGAAAGTCGTTTATCGAATTGGCCTCCCAAAAGAACAACGAAGTACTTTACTCCCCTGGATTTCGTTGAATTATTTCGGAAATACCCGCTTTGATATCTATGCTGTCGATTTTAATTACAGCGATTTTCTGAACCAAATAGTGGCGCAAGGGGGCGAATTAAAGGAAACCCGATCCAATCTTAAAGGGGCAATTGGAGTATTTGGGGCTCAAACAAAAGCAAAAGGAGGTTTTACCGTTTTCCTAAAACCGTAATTCATTCGGTAGTTCATATAATGAGAGGTCGGCGTAAGTCGACCTTTCTTTTTTTAAAGCTAGAGATTATATTGGATGATGAACCCAATCCTCTTTGGCGCCGATGACGAATCAAATATTGTTGCTGTGAATGCACATAGTGACTCATTCGTCCGTATCTATAAACGAACCGAAGCAGGCATTGAACAACGGGACGAAGAATTCTTTCCTTTCTTTCATCTCTCCGATAAGCGATTCATTGAACAGTTTCCGGAAAAGTTTTGGCTGAAGAAATTAGAGGGGACAAATTATTATCAATACATCTGTGCTTTTCCCTCTGTTTCCATCTTATGGGATGCTGTTAATTTTGTACTGCGAAAGTTGACAAAGGAATTTAAAACAAATTATTCGTCTCATCTTGATACCGACCACATCTTTCTTCGTCCTGACATGAACACTCAGTATCTGCTGCAAAGCGGCAAGACATTGTTTAAAGGAATGCATTTTGATGATCTACATCGAATGCAGTTGGACATTGAAACATACTCGAAGGATTATCGCTTCAGCCGTGCAGAAAAAAAAGACGATCGCATTATTTTAATTTCCTTTTCGGACAACCGAGGATTTGAAACTGTCTTAGGCGGAAAAACTATCACTGAAAAAAAACTTCTTCAACAATGCATCAAAATCATTACCGAAAAAAATCCAGACATTATTGAAGGACATAATATTTTCAATTTCGATCTACCGTATCTTTTGAAACGCTGCGAACTCAACGAGATTGAATTTGCCATTGGACGAGATGGTTCGCAACCAAGCGGTTTTCGTTCGCGCACGTCGTTTGCCGAAAATTCAGTAGAATATATGAGTTATGAAGTTTCTGGAAGGCATATTATCGATACGTGGCTGCTGGTGCAATCGTACGATATGACAAAGCGGAATATGGAAAGTCACGGATTAAAATACGCAGCTCAGTATTTCGGCATCTCTTCACCGGGTCGTACATACATTCCTGGAGATAAAATTTCATGGCATTGGGATAATGATGTAGAAAGCTTAAAAAAATATGCATTGGATGATGTGATTGAAACCAGAGGATTGAGTGATAAACTTTCCGGAAGCACATTTTATCTTTCGCAGATGCTTCCGTTCAATTATGGAACCATTGCAAAGCTCGGTTCTGCAGCAAAGATTGAATCAATCTTTCTTCGGGAATATATCAAACAGAGGTATTCTCTTCCAAAACCACAAAAAGGGTTTCAAACATCCGGCGGATATACCGATATATTTTATACTGGTGTGTTCAGTCCGATTGTGCATGCAGATGTTGAATCGCTGTATCCATCCATCATGCTTTCAAAAAAGATCAAACCGATTACAGATGATCTAGATGTTTTTCAATTGGGATTAAAATTCTTGACAACGCTTCGTCTGGATACAAAACGCCAACTGCAAACGGCAAAAAATGAGCAAGAATATTCAACATTAGATGCAATGCAGTCATCTTTTAAGATCTTGATCAATTCCTTCTATGGATATTTGGGTTATGGAAAAGGATTGTTTAACGACTACCAGCAGGCAGATGTCATTACAACTACCGGTCAGGAATTGCTACGGAATCTTATCCGGGAAATTGAAATCCATAACGGAACAGTGATTGAAGTGGATACCGATGGCATTTTCTTCATTCCGCCGGACAATGTCACTGGTGAAGAATCTGAACGAAAATTCGTTGAACATCTTTCCGAAACATTGCCGGAAGGGATTAATCTTGGATTCAACGGACGATTCAAGAAAATGATGAGCTATAAAAAGAAAAATTATGCTCTGCTCCTTTATAATAACAAAGTATCGATCAAAGGTTCATCGTTGATTTCACGTTCGATCGAACGATTTGGACGAAGTTATATACAGCAATGTATCGATTCGTTGTTGAATGACAGGATACAAGATCTCCATAACTTGTATATTGAGTTGGAAAAGACAATCCGTGAGCATGGATTGGATGTGAATGATTTTGCCAAGATAGAAACTTTAAAGGATTCCGTGGAAACATATCAAAGCGATATTGCCAAGGAGAAACGTAATCGTTCTGCTCCATACGAATTAGCACTTCGATCATCAAGAAAATATAAACAAGGCAGCCGGATTCAATACTATATTACGGGGACTGAAGCCAACGTAAAGGGTTTTGAAAATGCGAAAGAAGCGCATGAGTGGGATGCTAATTTTCCGGATGAAAATACAGAATTTTACCTGAAGCGATTGGAAGAGTTTTCGAAGAAATTTGAAATATTTTTTGATGAGCGCGGATTTGCATTGATTTTTTCTGCCGAAGATCTGTTTGGTTTCGATCCAACAGCAATTGTTATCGTAAACCGAAAAGAAAAGTCAATTGAACTGGACGAACCAAAGGAAGAAAATTATTCCATTGAGTTCGATGACTCTGAACGTTAAGCAGTAACTTTGAATGTGTTTTTGATATAGTCGACAATGGCAAATGTCGAAGCTCCCGGTGTAAATATTTCCCCTATACCCATTTCTTTCAACCGTACAATATCTTCCTGTGGAACAATTCCCCCACCAAACAGAAGAACGTCGGTCATTCCTTTTTCATTCATTAGATTCTTCACTTTTGGGAAAATCGTCATATGCGCACCGCTCAGTGAGCTTATTCCGATTGCATTCACATCTTCCTGCAATCCCGCTTCGACAATCGCTTCAGGAGTTTTTCGCAGTCCTGTATAAATCACTTCCATACCTGCGTCACGAAGCGCGGCTGCAATAACTTTTGCTCCTCGATCATGGCCATCGAGACCAGCTTTTGCGATCAATACACGAATTTTTTGACTCATACTGTTCCTTTCAGGTAACCCAGATCGTGAGCGAATTTTGTAACTGCAAGATAGAACTTAGAAAGGGGAAAACCAACAACGGTATAATAATCTCCCACAATCTTTTCAACAAATACGGCACCGAAATCATCCTGAATTCCGTACGCACCCGCCTTATCCATAGGTGAACCGGATGCGACATAATTTGCAATTTCTTGATCCGACAACCTTCGAAATGTCACTTCGGTTTTTCCATAGTCAATATATGATTTTTTCGTTTTCACATCAACTAGTGCAAAACCGGTAAAAACTGTATGTGTCCTCCCACTGAGTGTGCGAAGCATCAGTTTGGCATCCTCTTCCGAAACAGGTTTACCCAACACTATACTGTCGATGACTACAATCGTATCAGAACCGATGACGATTCCCCGTTTATTCTTTTTGGCTACATCTTCAGCTTTATGTAACGAGAGCCGTTGAACATTCTCCTCGGATGAATGGCTAGGATTAATTTCTTCGATAATCCCACTTGGCTGAACGGTAAAATTTAATCCGATTTGTGTTAACAGATGAGCTCTGCGCGGAGATTGTGAAGCAAGAATGATCGGTTCAGTTGTTATAATCATATTCGTACAAAAAAAAAGCGATTCAGATGAATCGCTTTTAGTCTACTACTGAAAATTTTTATCGGAACATCGCTTTTAAACTTCCCCATGTTCGCTTCACGCTTGAAACGTTGTGGGAAATAGTCATGATACTTGAATATTCTGCACCGCCGGAAGATACTACTGATTTGATTCTGTATTGATAAATTGTTCCGGTGGTTTTAAAAGCGGATTTGTCTATGTATTCGTAGAAAGAATTTGAACCTTTTTTGCCGATGACTGCAATTGTAATAAATTCACCTGCAGTACCACTTCGTCGTTCAATAACGAATTCTTTTATCGTTGATTCATCAGTGGTTCCCCATTGTATGGTGATATTACTTCCGTCACTGCGTGCCTGCATTGTTCCTTCACGAATCACACCGGAGAGTGCAATAGTTGAAAAGAACAAACAAAATGTCAGAAGTTGTTTCATCATTTACCTATTGTTTTGTGCGGAAGGCGGGACTTGAACCCGCACGCCTTTTGGGCGCCACCCCCTCAAGATGGTGTGTCTGCCAATTCCACCACTTCCGCAATGTAACGAATTCGATAATGAAAGCAAATACTTATTTTGTACCGAGGGCCGGACTTGAACCGGCACGGAGCTTGCGCCCCTCAGGATTTTAAGTCCTGTGCGTCTACCAATTCCGCCACCCCGGCAATAATTGATAATTTCAAGGCTTGAAAAATTGTTGAATATTATTGCCCTTTATTTCAAAAATTGCTCAACTTACTGGAGGCGCCGATCAGATTCGAACTGATGCATAAAGGTTTTGCAGACCTCTCCCTTACCACTTGGGTACGGCGCCAAACGAAAATCCCGTCTCGAAGCAGCAGGACGGGTCTTTTGTTTGAGCGGGAAACGGGACTCGAACCCGCGACATCAACCTTGGCAAGGTTGCGCTCTACCAACTGAGCTACTCCCGCAAAAATCTGATACAAATATAAGGAACTGTTCCCCTTAAGTCAAGATTATCTATACTGTTAGCGTGATATTTCCATGATCTGATATTTTAACATTCCGGCAGGCACTTTAATATCAACAATTTCACCGACTTTTTTTCCCATCAATCCTTTACCAATCGGCGATGTTGTGGAAATTTTATTCTGATCAAAATCAGCTTCTTCTGGTGAAACAAGTTGATACTCAATTTTTTTCCCGCTCTTCTGCTCTTTCACAGTCACTTTTGACAAGATATACACTTTGTCATTTGGAAGATCTTTACTATCGATCACGCGTGATTTGGAAAGAGTTTCTTCCAACTTTGCAATTCGATACTCGAGATGACGCTGCTCTTCACGTGCGGCATCATATTCCGCATTTTCGCTGAGATCACCGTGACCGCGAGCTTCCGCAATCTTCGCAGCTACTTGTTTTCGTCCGTTAATCTTCATTTCACGAAGATCAGCTTCGAGTGCAATAAATTTTTCTTTTGTTAGATAAACAACATCACTCATAAGATATTGACAACTTTGTTTGTGGATATGAAAAACAAAAGCCATCGTCCGTTTAGACAATGGCTGATTTTATTATAATGAATTTAGAGTAATTTCAGTGGAGAAGCAAGAAGATTTTATTTTGTCTCTGCCATTATCATGTGACCGAGTTTATCCCGTTTTGTTTTAAGATATTTTTCATTAGCACTTGTTGCTTTCACCTCTACTGAAATACGTTCAACCACTTCAATTCCAAATCCATTGAGACCAACAATTTTTTTTGGATTATTTGTCAGCAGTCGTACCTTCTTCACACCAAGGTCCAGAAGGATTTGTGCGGCGAGACTGTAATCACGAACATCGGCATGAAAACCAAGTGCTTCATTGGCTTCCACTGTATCCTTCCCCTCATCCTGAAGTTTGTATGCTTTCAGTTTATTGAGAAGCCCAATGCCTCTTCCTTCCTGACGCATGTATAGCAAAATGCCATTTCCTTCTTTTTCGATCAGGGACATTGATGTGTGAAGTTGTTCATTGCAATCACAGCGTTGGGAACCGAATACATCTCCGGTTAAACATTCTGAATGAACACGAACAAGAATGGGCTTCGAAAAATCGATCTTCCCTTTGACAAGGGCAATGTGTTCCTTCGCATCAATGGATGATTGATACAAATGCACATCGAATTTCCCATTCTTTGTAGGTAGCGATGTTGTCACAACTTTCTCAACCAATTTTTCTCGATGATGGCGATACTCAACAAGATCTTTAATAGAAACTATTTTAAGATTAAATTGTTTTGCAATATTCCTTAATTCAGGAAGTCGCGCCATCGTACCATCTTCATTCATAATCTCCACAAGCGCGCCGGCTGGATATAAGCCAGCAAGAGTGCACAGATCAACGACTGCTTCAGTGTGGCCAGCTCGTCGCAGAACACCACCTTCAACCGCTCTCAGCGGAAAAATATGCCCTGGTCTTCCGAAATCATTTCCTTTCGTCTCGAGAGATGTTAACGCTCTTATAGTCTTTGCGCGATCTGCTGCAGAAACTCCGGTACTCGTTCCATGTAAATAGTCGATCGGAACGGTAAAAGGCGTTTCATGTAACGATGTGTTATTTTCTACTATCGGTTCAAGATGAAGTTCGCCTGCGCGCTTGGCAGTGATAGATGCGCAGAGAATTCCCCGACCTTGTTTGACGAAAAAATTTACGGTTTCAGGAGTTATTGATTCAGCCGCGGCAACAAAATCCCCTTCATTCTCGCGATCTTCATCATCAACCACAATGATTGTTTTGCCGGCACGTAGGTCTACAATTGCTTCATCAATTGAATTGAGCATATAAGACATTACTTTGAAATACTTTCTACTTCACCCTGTTTATTTACAACGGAGATTGAATTGCGTTCAATCTTTACTTTAATTTTTTCTCCAATTTCAATGAGAAGAGTCTTTTCTTCTACACCAACCACTTCACCGTGAATTCCACCGGCAGTAATGATCTTATCTCCTTTTTTAATCTGTCCAAGCAGAGATGCGCGTTCTTTTTGACGTTTCTGTTGAGGGCGAATAATCATCAAATAAAAAATACCGATGATCAGAGCGAACATGATAAGCGTGCTGTAAATTTCACCGCCGCCTTGACCTGATTGAGCAGGTGCCATTGCTAATACTGAACTAAACATTATAACTCCCTTATACTTAATGATTTATGAATATACTTGAAACTATATTTGAGCTGCTAATTTTTCCAGTGTTTCTTTTTTCCAATTCAAAAAATTATCTGCGATGATCTGCTTTCGAGCCTCTTTCACTAACCAAAGATAAAATGAAAGATTGTGGATTGATGCCAATTGAAGCCCTAAGATCTCATCTACTTGAAAAAGATGTCGAAGATATCCGCGTGAAAAATTCTTATTGGTGTAACTTTCAAAATCTCCATCAACAGAAGCATCATCCATCTTCCATTTGGCATTACGGATATTCATCCTACCATTTCGAGTGAAGATCATTCCGTTTCTTCCATTGCGCGTTGGCATCACACAATCAAACATGTCAATGCCCCTTTCAATACTCTCCAACAAATTTTCTGGTGTTCCTACTCCCATCAAATACCGCGGTTTCTCTTTGGGTAGAGATTGTGCGGTAAATTCTGTCAAGTCATACATTGTTTCTGCGGGTTCCCCAACCGCGAGTCCACCGATTGCATATCCTTCAAAGTTCAGGTCAACCAATGCCTTTGCACTATCCGATCGAAGATGCTTAAATACGCTACCCTGAACTATAGCAAAGAGGGATTGCTGATGTCCGTAAAGGGGTAAAGAATTATTCAGCGCTTGCTGACACAACTTTGCCCACTTTACCGTTAGTTTATTGGATTCACGCGCATATTCTTCGTCACAAGGATACGGAGGACATTCGTCTAACACCATCATAATATCAGACCCAATAGCGCGCTGAATCTCGACTACTTTTTGCGGAGTGAAAAAATGAGATGACCCATCCAGATGGGACTTAAACGTAACACCATCTTGAGTAATTTTCCGTAATTCCGTGAGACTGAAGACTTGATAACCACCGCTGTCGGTCAAAATTGGTTTATGCCAATTCATGAACTTATGGAAACCACCCATTGTTTGAATCACTTCCATTCCTGGACGGAGATACAAGTGATATGTGTTTCCGAGAATGATCTGAGCGCCTAATTCAACAAGTTCCCTCTGCTCAACCGCTTTCACTGTTCCTTGTGTGCCGACAGGCATAAAAATCGGCGTTTCAATAACGCCGTGATCTGTTTCTAATACACCTGCTCGAGCAGATGATTCTGTATGGACGAGATTGAACTTCACTTAACCTTAAGGTACGAAATTATGATCGTATTTCAATGAACGTTATTTCTTGTTTTCTTTATCTTCTATCACAGCCCACATTTCGTCTGTTGTTTTTGCGAGACGTTCCGCAAGACTGATTAAAATTTTATTAGCAATATCCGGATGGTTCCGGATGACTTCATCGATGCTGCTTTCAACAACCATCACTTCGGATTCCTCAAGTGCTTTCATTGTAGCAGTGCGAGGGCGCGCAAGTAGACCGCTTAATTCTCCAAAGATCACTCCACGCTCCGAAAATTCATTCATCTTCAAATCTCCTTTATATACCCCAACACGACCTTTCACCAAAACATACCAATCGAAGGACATATCACCTTCTTTATTGATGATCTCATCTTTTTGAAAGATTTTTTTCTTCTGTAAAAGTGCCATATACTTTCTCCGGGTGATTTATGGTGACAAACGAACTATTTTCCACTGATTGTTCGATTGTTTTCGATATGCAATTCTGTCGTGCAGACGATTAGTACGTCCCTGCCAAAATTCAAATTCATCCGGAATTACTCTATAACCACCCCATTGCGGCGGCAAAGGAATCTGTCCGTTTTTGAATTTTTCCAGCATCTCGCCAAACGCTTTTTCCAACAATGTTCGCGCAGAAATTTCACTGCTTTGTTGAGATGCCCATGCACCTAATTGAGAGTCAATCGGGCGAGTTTTGAAATACTCGTACGATTCCGATACAGACACTTTTTCAACTCTGCCGACAATCCTTACTTGACGTTCAAGCGGCTCCCAAAAAATTAACAGTGCTGCTTGAGGGTTTTCTTTTAGATCATGTGCCTTTGAGCTTTGATAATTTGTAAAAAAAACAAATCCTTTTTCATCGAATTGTTTTAATAAGACCATTCTTGCTGAAGGTCGTCCCAGTTTATTCGCCGTTGCAATGGTCATCGCATTCACTTCCGGTACCTCGGACTTTACTGCTTCCTTGAACCATTTGTCAAATTGCACAAAGGGATTCTGATCAACATCGTGTTCGTCGAGCGACCATTTTTTATAATCGGTACGAATGTCCGCAATATGCTTGTTTTTAATTTCCACGCCTTAAATATACTCAAAATAGCGTCACAGTTCACGCTGTTTTTCAAAAACAGAACGGCCAAGCATTTCTGCATGGCCGTTGTATCCTTCAGTTAACAACGATATCTATTTTTCAATATAGATCTTACTTGCTTTTATCCGGGAATGGCGGAGGATTTGGAATTCTGTATTTAAAGTTCTTAAGATCTTCTTTAATCACTTCAATTGCTTTCAACAATTGTTCATCCGTACCGGAAAATTCTGTAGCCGGATCATTATCAACGACAATATCAGGATCAACACCATGTCCTTCCATAATCCAACTTGTTCCTTCATTATCATATCGCGAAAATTCCGGACGATTCATGAATCCGCCGTCAACAATGGGAAGTGTTCCTCGAATTCCCACAACACCACCCCATGAACGTTTACCGATTAGTTTACCAAGATTGTATTTTCGAAAACGGTACGGGAAAATATCTCCATCCGAAGCAGAGAACTCATCCATCAATAATACTTTGGGACCAAGATGCATTTCCGATGGATTGGTTCCGGGTGTACCATTTCTTGAATAGCCGATCATTGCTAGTTGGCGGTTTAACCGTTCCGTAATCATCGGAGAGACATTTCCTCCTCCATTGCCACGATCGTCGATAATGAGAGCTTCTTTTCGCATTTGCGGGTAAAAATATTTTGAAAATTCATTCAATCCATTTGCCCCCATATCAGGGATATGAATATAACCGATCTTTCCATCCGTAGCTTTTGAAACTGTTTCAATATTCTTCTGAACCCAATTATAATAATACAACGGAGCTTCATTACCGGTAGGAATGACCGTCGTTTCACGACTGCCCGATTCTTTTGCCGATGCATTCACTTTTAGCTTTACTTGTTTTCCAACCGTACCCACCAGAGCTTCATTAAGATCATTCATTTCGTTTGTCGGTTTACCATTTACAGCGATGATGTAATCCCCTTCTTTGACATCGACACCGATTTCAGTCAATGGCGAGCGAAGGTTCGCTTCCCAATTTTGGCCTTTTAGTATTTTTACTACGCGGTAATACTGTGAAGAAGCATCTCGTTCGATCTTAGCACCGAGCAATCCAAGTTTTATCCGTTCCGCTTTCGGATAATCGCCACCGCCGACATAGGAATGACCGATGTTGAGTTCCGAAATCATTTCCCCAATCACATACGTTAGATCGACACGATGATTCACATAAGGAAGAAGTTGTGAATAATTTTCTTTCATTTTTTTCCAATCTACGCCATGCATACTTGGAGTCCAGAAGAAATCGCGCATTTGACGCCAAGATTCGTTAAAGATTTGGGACCATTCTTCTCGTTTATTCAAATTCATCTTCATATCAGAAAGATTGAGTTTATCTTTCACTTCAATCTTTCCTGTTGGAAGATCAATAATGCCATATCCTCCATCCTGTTCAATTAACATTTTCTTGCCATCCCAGGAAATCTCATATCCATTTGTCTCGCCAAGTTCAGTTTCTTTTTGTTTTTCCAAATCATACAAAAAGAATTTTGCTTTTGTATCTTTACTTCCCTGTCTGATATAATAGACTTTGTCACTTACAATATTCAAACTTCGGTAATTGGAGGCTGATATGGGCAACACATTGATACGCTGCTGTAATCCTTCAACATCCACTTTCACTATCACTGTTTTTACATCATCTTTTTTCTTGTCATCAGACTTTCCTTTTGCATCCGATTTTTTTTCCTCATCTTTGAACTTCACTTCATCACTCTTTGGCTCAAATGGAGACTTTGTCTCTTTTGCAAGTGCAACAAAGTATATTTTTGCCATGTCCTGATAGATATGATTCCATTCCGTCCAACCATACATGGGACTGAAGGAGCGGCTTGAAATAAAAAATAGATATTTACCATCCGAACTAAAAACTGGACTTCCTGAATCGTACCATCCATCAGTTACATCAACAGTCTGTTTTGAATCCAGCGAATATAATTTCACTTTGTTCATGACATCCGCTTCCGGATTTGTGTAGGTAATCCATTTCGAATCGGGTGACCATGCATACTCATTGTACTCGAACACTTTTGATTCGGCAACTAATGTTATTGATTTCGATTCTACATCCACATAGTGCAAGCGTTGAGCTCTATCAGCCCAAAGCAGTTTCTTTCCATCAGGCGACCAAAGTGGTTGATATTTGTAATTACTGGAATTTTTTGTTATTTGTACTGGTTCACTCAGTCCATCCTGCGATCGCATCCAGATTTCATCCTCGCCGGTGACATCAGAAATATAAGAGATCCATTTTCCGTCCGGAGACCATTTTGAATTTCGTTCATGGACACCGGAAGTATTCGTCAAATTTCTTGTGTTTCCATATTTTACGGGAACAGTAAAGATTTCACCGCGTGCACCGAATAATGCGCGACTTCCATCAGAAGAAATTTCGTAGTTCGTCACATTCTTGCTGACATCAATAATTCCTCCACGACCGGATTCAAAATCATCATTAATCTGAATTGATATTTTTGTCTCCTTTTCCGTTGAAAGATCAAAACGATAGAGATACCCGCCATTTTCAAAAATAAGTGCATCATTTCCAAGTGAAGGGAATTTTACATCAAAGTCCGAAAAGAACGTATGTTGTTTTGTTTCTTTTGTATCAAGATTGTAAGAATAGAGATTCAATCGTTTGTTTTTATCTCTTCCATCCCGGTCAGAAGTAAAATAGATTTTATTGCCGAACCACATCGGAAAATTATCTTGGGCTAGATCGTTAGTGATGTTTTCTGATTTCTTCGTTGCAAAATCATAAACGGAGATATCATCCGCTTGTCCTCCTCGATACCGTTTCCATGTCCGAAATTCGCGGAACACGCGATTGTAGGCCATCTTTTTGCCGTCGGGTGAGAATGTAGCCCAACCACCACGCGGCACGGGAATCTGATTCGACTTTCCTCCATCAGTGGAGACAGAAAATAATTGACCTTTAAAATCGTTGAATTCTATTTGACGGGAACGGTAGACAATTGTTTTACTATCTTTCCAGGAAGTAACAATGTTGTTTGGACCCATTCGGTCAGAGACATCATCCCTATCCAGTGTTGCCGTATATGTTAATCGTTTCGGAATACCTCCCACGGATGGAATCAAATATACTTCTGTGTTCCCATCATACTGTCCAGTAAAAGCGATACTTTTACCATCGGGAGAAAATCGAGGAAATAATTCCATTCCGATATCGTTTGTCAATTTTCGTGCTACACCACCATTGGAAGAAGCAGTGTAAAGGTCGCCGGCATATGTGAAAACGACGTTGTCTCCATAAATTGCAGGGAAACGAAGCAAGCGAGATTCATTCTGTGCAAATGCAATGCTGCTTAGTAGAAAAATAAACATTATTAATTTTTTCATTGAGACCTCTTGTAAGAAGTTAGATTAGTGCTGTTGGCTTTTGGCCATTGGCTGTTTGCTATTGGTTTTACATCAAAAAAATTTTGTAACTACACGGCAACGAAATAAATCAATTACTTCTTGATCACTTTAGTACTAGTTGAGCAGTGAAGTAAATTATTTATACGTTTTTTCCGAAGTTCCTCCCTTTTCAGAATCAACCTTGACGGTATAGGAACTACCACCATCGACAATCCATCGAACGGCAATGGATGCCATGCCAGGAATATTGTCGATATTCAAGCGATTAGGATTATTTTTTTGTTCCTTCATGATGCCGAGAAATCGATTTTCTAAAATTCCGCTCGTAACCACTTTCCCACCTTCCAAGGTAATCCAATCCGGACGAGTGATTTTATTTTTGGAATCTTGAAACGTGTGCGTTGGTATTACTCGTTCGTTTGAAATGATTGCCGTTACCTCTTTCAGTCCACCCGAAAGATTTTTTACCATAATAGAATCTACTGATACTTTTGGAGTGTAATAGAGATGGAACAATGTAAATGCCATATTTCGATGACACATATCTTCAATCATAAACGAAGGGGCAGTTCTCGTCCACGCTTTTTTAATTCCACCAATTTCAATCTCCCCATATTGTGGATGTTGAAATTTTTTCCAAGGAACAACTCCCTCATTGAATAACATAATCTTATCAAAACGATAAATATCTTGTTGTGTAACATCTCGAGTAGAATCTTTTGCCCTTCGGAAATAATCGAATTCGCTCCACAATTCATTTGTAAACGATAAAATCCCTCTTCCTCCATAAAACCATTCAATTTCACCGCCATAAACGGTGTAGAGATCTTTCCAAATGATCATGTATTTATATCCGGGGAGTTGTTCTTCACCAAGCTGTCCAAGAAAGTCATATGTTTGAATATCCTGACGACTGTATGTTCCTTCATCAGATTTTGAACCAGGACCTCTCAAAATCATGCCGCCATTATTATGGAATGACTGCGCTGCTGCAATATTGGTATGGGCTAAAAAGAAATTTCGGATCGATCGATTTTCAGGAAAAGTAAATGGATAATGATCCGACCCGCCTTGAATATATCGAGGTGCCCAATTCCACGCCCAATCTCTATTGGGATCATAAAACCCAGGGTTATCTTCATTAACAACGCCGTCACCATCATTGTCAATTCCTTCCCACCCTAACAAAGTATATTCTCCCTTTTCATCAGGATTGGCTTGAATCATCAATCTTGAATCTGAAGGATCAACTTTATAACGTCCATTGGGATCTTTAATGCGCATAAAAACAATATTCCCATCGCCATCAAGATCATCATACCCATCTTCATTAAATTCACCGTCGCCGTCATCATCCCTTTTTGCCAATCCACTTCTGGGGGAATGAGGATTGTTTGCTTTGTAGATGAAATAATCTCTCGCATCCGGATTGATCGTCGGTACTATATACAGAGTCTTTTCATCCAACAAATTTTTGATCCATTCCACTTCATCATAAAGTTCAGTAACATACCAAGCGGTATACAGAACAACTTCTGCCCCTTGTATTTCGTTGGAATGAATATTGCCGTCAATATACATTGCTGGTTTTTTGTCAGGATTTCCTTTTTTTGAATTGGAAATCGTCATCTGCCACATATCTTTTCCTTCAACCGACTTACCGATTGAGGAGATTTTTACAAGATTGGGATATGCTTTTTCCATCCGTTTCATAATCTCATATAACTGTTTGGAATCGTAATACCGATTCCACGCAATTTCGACTTTGGGATTATTTGGAGCACCCATTGCTTTCAAAGCGCTTGCAGTAAATTCTCTGGATTCTTGAGTAAAAGAGAAAGAGACAAGCAGTATTGTGATTAAAAATATTTTTTTCATTGACACTCCAGTTATTGACCCGACCTTCCTTCCCCTTATTGGGAGAAATTTGGGAGAGGTTTTAAATTTATTTCAATTCAATTTTTAACTCTGCATTTCCTGCAACAGGGCTTTCAGCTGTTACTACGACTGATCCTTTACCCACCACAATCCAAGAAAGCGTCTTGTATCCACCGCTTCCTTTGATTGGTTCAAGAGTTTGTTTCGCTTTGCCGCTCGATATTGAATTTCCTTTTCCAGCGTCTATAATCACACAAACGTTGCGGACCCAACGGGTTTTTATTCCCATTCCACTGTTCGTCGGCAAATATCCATTATTCACAACATCAACGGAAACTCGATATACATTGTCGTTGATTTTTTTAATTACTTGATTGGTCAATGATATTGCCGGAAGTTGTGCAGCGAGAAATGTAAGGAAGTTGGAGTATGATCTAGAATACGAATCCAGGCTTTCAGCAGGAGGATTTGTCAAAACAAATGGTTTCACGCCGCCGATCTCTGCTTCCTTATTCGGGAAATCAGGGTGATTGAATTTCGTCCATTGCACAGAAATATTTTTTATTCCAACAGCATCGTACCATTTTAATGTTTTTACATTCGGGTCGTCTGATTTTTCCTTATCCTCCTTTTTTGATTCCGATGATTTTTTGGTTGAATCCTTTGCGGTAGTTGTATCTTTCATTTGTGAAACTTCTCCCGGCCACCAAGGACGTACAGCAAACGACCATCGTCCTGCATGATAATATGCCCATTCACTAAATGATCCTTCTCCTTTTACCGGTTTTGGAGCATCTTTCAACTTTGTTATTTCTCCAAACCGTTTACTGATGAGTCCAAAATAATCTTCATCTTCCTTGGTGACGGATGAGATCACTGGCGATTCACTTTTAGATGGTTCACTCTTCCAAGGGGTCGTCAGGTTATCATTCGATGAGAAAGTAAAGACTAATCCAATATTAGGATGCTCAAAAACAAAATCGATAATAGCTTTTGTTTCATTTTCGGATATTTGGTGGACGCCGCTGTTCTTTCCAAAAAATTGATAGTTATAAGTAAAGTTGCGATTAAAGTCAGTTCCTCCTATTTGGTCTTCATTCCATTCTTCATCCTTATCATTGTCAATGCCTTCAGTCAACAAGCGATACATTCCTTTTTCACCTTTGCCTGGATCTGCTTTTTTCATTAATCGTGAGTCATCGGGATTCACTATCCAATCGCCATGCGGATCTTTAATTCGCAGCCAGGAAATTATCCCATCGTTGTTTAAATCTTCCGCATCGTCTTCATCAATGGCAGCATCGCGGTCATCATCGTATGGATTGTAATTTATTTCGCGTTCAACAATAGGTTTTGTAAAAAATGATTCGCTTGCATCAACATTTGCTCGAGGGATTATATAGACAGTCGTATTCTCTAATAATTTTGTAACGCTATCAACTTTTCCGTATGCTTGCACAAGATGTTCAATAAATCGCAATGCGTGTTCTGAGCCAACTAACGATGTCGCTTCCATTCCGCCAACCACAAGTATTGCTTTGTGATTTTGCGTTTCCCCTTTTCCAATTGAGACAACCCAAAGATCATTTCCTTTCATCGTTTTAACAATGGATTCCATTTTTACAAGAGGTGAATTTTGCGAAACGATTTGTTTGAGAATTTTTGTGAGATCAGCAGAGTTGTGATATTGAGAAGGTGATTGTGCTGCACTAATACTGAAAAGAACAAAGGTGACAAGAATGATTTTTTTCATTGAACTCCTTTAGTTTTGTTAGTGTAGATTCTAATCCACACAATAGGACAATAGGACAATAGGATAGGTCTTGAGATCGGTCCTCCGTAAACAAGTACCAATGTATTTAGGAAAATGATAGTGTGATTTCAAGTGATAATTGTAAAATAATTTACAAAACACCGAAGTACATAAAGCTCTATCTGTATGGTTCGTAATAAATAAAGAGCATTTAGACTAAATACTCAAGAATGTTTAACGTATTGCAGTTGTCGATTAAGAGGATTACTTTAGCGTGTCCTTAATAACACACGGATCAATAATCCGCTATTTATCACTAATGTAGGGAGGTACGTATGAAAAAAATTCTCATCGGTACTGTTGCTGTCTTCATCGCCATGTCCGCTTTTGATTTCATCGTTCATGGTATCCTTTTAAGTGAAGCATATAAAGCTACCGCTTCTCTCTGGCGCCCGGATATGCAATCCAAGATGTGGATCTATTCAGTTATTTCTCTTGTTAGTGCATTTTTCTTTTCATTCATTTTCTCTAAAGGGTTTGAAGGAAAAGGAATTGCGGAGGGAGCACGTTATGGATTATACATTGGAATTTGGATGAGCATTGGAATGGCGTACGGTACGTATGCAATGATTGCAATTCCCTACGCAATGGCAATGCAATGGTTCATCTATGGAGTAATTGGATATGTGATTTACGGAATTATTCTTGCGTTGATTTTTGGGAAGAAAGCAGAAACAACAACGGCATGAAGTAAAAATAGCTGACCGTTACCTTTAAAATGACGGTCAGCGTTACCCGCTCTCTTATAACGGAATATTTCCATGTTTTTTCTTCGGATTTTTATCCGCTTTTGTCTCAAGCATTTCTAACGCGCGAATAATTCGGGGACGAGTTTCATCTGGAAGAATCACATCATCAATATATCCCCGTTCGGCTGCGCTGTACGGATTTGCAAATTTATCTGTGTATTCTTGAATTTTTTGGGTGAGAGCAACTTCTTTGTCTTCTGCTTTATCAATCTCCTTCTTAAAAATAATTTCCACTGCCCCTTTCGGTCCCATTACAGCTATTTCCGCAGTCGGCCAAGCAAAGTTAATGTCTCCACGGATATGTTTGGAATTCATAACATCATACGCACCGCCGTATGCTTTACGAGTGATAACGGTAATTTTCGGAACAGTCGCTTCACAATAGGCGTACAATAATTTTGCTCCGTGTTTAATAATGCCGTGCCATTCCTGATCTGTTCCTGGTAAAAATCCCGGTACATCTTCAAACGTAATCAAAGGGATATTAAATGCGTCGCAGAATCGAATAAAACGCGCAGCTTTAATTGATGCTTCAATATCCAATACGCCAGCAAGAACAGCAGGTTGATTTGCAACGATTCCGACCGACATTCCGTTCATCCGTGCAAATCCAACGACAATATTTTGTGCATATTCCTGATGCACCTCCAAAAAATTGCCATCATCGATTACAGAATGAATCACTTCTTTAATATCGTACGGTTTTGTGGAAAGATCCGGGATGATTGAATTTAATTTTAAATCTTTTCTATCACTTGGATCCGTGCATTTCGCGCGGGGTACATCATCCATATTATTTTGCGGCAGGAAGGATAATAATTGTTTGATGTGATCGATACATTCAATCTCACTTTCACAGGCAAAATGCGCTACGCCGCTTTTCGATGCATGCGTCATTGCGCCTCCAAGATCCTCGCTTGTTACTTCTTCATGTGTAACAGTTTTTACAACATTAGGACCGGTTACAAACATATAACTGGTGTTTTTCACCATAAGGACAAAGTCCGTTATTGCCGGAGAATAGACCGCTCCTCCAGCACACGGTCCCATAATTGCGGAGATTTGCGGAATGACTCCCGATGCAAGAGTGTTTCTTAAAAATATATCAGCATATCCTCCAAGAGAAACGACCCCCTCTTGTATTCTGGCGCCTCCTGAATCATTTAATCCGATGACAGGAATGCCTACTTTCATAGCCATATCCATAATTTTACAAATTTTTTCCGCGTGTGCCTCGGAGAGTGAACCACCGAATACAGTGAAGTCCTGGCTATAGACAAATACTTCTCGTCCATTAATTTTTCCATGGCCAGTGACTACACCATCGCCAAGAAATTTTTGTTTCTCAAGTCCAAAGGCAGTAGAACGATGCGTCACCAGCATTCCAATCTCTTCAAAAGTACCTTCATCAATCAATAAGTCTATCCGTTCTCGGGCAGTTAATTTTCCTTTTTTATGCTGATCGGCAATACGCGCTACTCCTCCGCCAAGGAGCGCTTCTTCTTTTTTTTGTTTCAGTAGATCAATTTTATTTTTCATAAGTATTAGGTAAAGAATAACAGAATTGTTGCAACGACAAATAGACTGAGAGTTAGTATAAAGACAACCGAATGACTTATTAAGAGCAACAAAAACTTTATCACTGTTTTCCAACGTGATTGCTTATAGACACCTTTAAGTCCACTATACAAATATAAAGGAATCAATAGCATAATGATATTACTATAAATTTGGTATTTATGCGGCAATATCATCTCGCCAAAAGTGTCAAGTAACAAAATAAAAAAGACGAATGAATGGAAATAAAACGAGAATATGAGATGCTTAATATAGAGGATATGCGAACGTATGTAGACCAATTTTAACAATATTGCAAAGACAGGCAACAAGAGAAAAATAATCTTAGGGAGATGTTCTTTGATTTTATCAAAAAACATTTGAGGATTATTTTTCCCCGACTTGAATCCTTCAATAAAATTTTTACCAAACAATTTTTGGATCTTTGCAGTATCCTTAATAGTGAAACTTACATCTGAATTGTTACTCCGAATAGATATGTTTGTTGAATCTCCATTGATAATCGATTTCAAAGAATCTGACTGAGAAAAATTCTTTCTCAGATTGGATTTTGATTCTGATACATACCATGAATTGATAAAGAAAAAGAGAAAGCTAATAAAAAAATAGAATTTAAACGGAGAGAGATATTGTTTTCTTTTCCCGGATAGATATTCTTCTGTAAGCATCTCCGGTTTGAATAAAAACGGTTTGATGGTCCGAATTAATCGTTTATCAAACGATGGAATGACATCAATAAATTCGGATGCCAGTTCCTTTACAGGAAGGTGGAGTTCTTTATCTCGCTGTCCGCATGAAGAACAAAAGTCTCCGTATAATTCTGCATTACAATTTTGGCAATATCGTTTTTCTTCTGTCATAGGATTCAATGCTGAACAATTTATAAGGAATTGACCACAGTTGCACTGTGGATCAAAAAAAAAATGGACATCGGTATACCGTTTGAGAATGATTGAATTTCGCCAAAAAACTGTCTATCTTAACTCTACCGTAAACGTTAAGGTTGGAAGTGTATAAAATTGGTAAAATTGCTGAACAGGTTGGCGTTACGCCACGAACGCTTCGTTATTATGAGCAGCTTGGACTCATCACGCCCTCCTCGGTAAGCACCACCGGATATCGATATTACGATGATAATGCTCTTGCCATCCTTGTTCGAATCCGAAATCTTAAACACGTTGGCCTTTCGTTGGATGAAATAAAAGAAGTGATTGGTCTTTATTTTGCACAACATAAACCGTTGGAAGCGAAAGAAAAGACCCTTTCCTATTTACAAACCCATTTGAACGAAATAAACTCAAAAATCAAAATGCTTCAAAAAGCAAAACTAGAAATGTTGGACCAAATACAATTAACGCAGCAACGAATGTCTCAATTAGATGTGAAAGGTCAAAAAAACGGTGGATCTAAAAATTAAAGATGTTGCTGAATTTTTGGTGATGTCTGAAAAAGAAATCCAAAAGTTAGTTAAGACAAAGGAAATACCACACCAAATTATTCAGGATCGGGTCGTCTTCAATAAAGACAAAGTCATCGAATGGGCGTTAGGCAGAAACATTCCATTGAATATCTCCGGCAGTTCACATTTTGTAGAATACCAGATTAAAAGCCTGCTTCCATTGCTTGATGAGCAATCTATTTTCTATCAATGTAATTTCACGGAAGAACTGTACATTGAACAAATGACAAACCTTGCCTTGTTTGATGCATCGGTGGATAAGGATGTTGTCGTTCAATTATTGAAAAGCCGTGAACAGATGATGTCCACAGCGATCGGGAACGGAATCAGTCTGCCACATCCAAGAATACCATTGGTGGTGGGACGGGATAAACCATTGATTCATTTTTTCTTCCCGTCTCGGCCACTTAAACTTAATTCTTTGGATGGGAAACCGGTTCATACATTGATTCTTCTCATTTCTCAGACGATTAAACAGCATTTAAGCTTGCTTGCTCATATCAGCTACCTTCTTTCACAAAAAGAAATTCAACAAGCTTTGGAAGTGCGGCTTCCGTATCGCGAATTAATGTCTCTCATTGAAAAGATTGAGGAACAACGAAAGCGATGATCGTACTCTTTATTCTTGATGGTTTTTTATTGTGTCTGGCTCTCGTCTTCCTTGCTATCGGGCGAAACCCATTTTTCCTTAATCGCATAGGACATGGATTGATCGCTGCTGCAATGCTGAGCGGATTGCTTTTTGCAATGCATGCATTTATGTATTCACCAACGTTATATGTGAATCTCTTCACCCATTCAAGTCTCGGAGCAGTTTCATTTCATTTCGATAAACTTTCTCTCTTCTTTCTCTGCATCATTCTTATCGGAGGTATTGTCACTTCGATTTCGGGCATTGGATATCTTTCCCGTGAAGAAAAACATCGTTCGTTGAAACCGACTATTACTGCCACAGTATTATTATTTTTTTCTATGCAAATACTGATCGTGGCAGATCATGCGTTTTTATTTCTCATCGCTTGGGAAATGATGGCATTATCGGGATATTTGGGAATTCTCTTAGAACGTGAGCGTAAGGATGTCCAAAAAGGGAGTCTTACTTTTTTTATTGCCACACACATCGGAACACTATTTCTCTATCTCATGTTTTTGTTGTTGCATCAACAAACAGGCAGCTGGGAATTTTCAATTTTTGCACAACATTCGTTTCTTCCTTCTGTCATCTCCTCAATATTTTGGTTGGGATTTATCGGTTTTGGAATGAAAGCAGGATTCATGCCGCTGCATTTTTGGAAACCCGAAGCGTATCCTGTTGCTCCCGGCCATATTTCTGCAGTGCTATCTGCTGTGATGCCAAAAACGGGTATATACGGCTTGATTCGAGTCATTATTTGGATTCAACCGACAGATTATTTTCTCCCGTCCGCATTGTTTGCCATTTCCGGCGGAACTGCTGTTATCGGCATATGGAACGCTTTGACTCAAAAGGATCTGAAGCGAATGCTTGCGTATTCATCCGTTGAAAATATCGGTATTATTGGAATGGCCCTTGCGATTATGATTTTTGGAATAGAATATCAAAAACCGCTTGTGACGTTTCTTGGATTAGCCGGCGTACTTTTCCAAACAGTAAATCATTTTGTATTTAAGTCTCTGTTGTTTTTGAGTTCAGGAACAATTCAACATCATTTTCAACATCGTAATCTCGAACAGATGGGGGGAATGATGAAGTCTGCCCCGCTCTTCGGATGCATTGTGCTCATTGGATCGATCGCAATTTCAGGATTGCCGCCATTTAATGGGTTTGCATCAGAATTTTTAATCTTCAGCAGTTTTTTTGAAGCATCACATTCTTTGCACGGATATTTCCCATTCTTTATGCTGATTGCTGCAGTGACATTAGCATTTGTCGGCGGTTTGGCTGTTTTAGGATTTTCAAAAGTCTTTTCAATGGTGTTTCTCGGTAAATCGAAAACAACCATTCAACAGCCAATTGATATTTCACACTACGAAGCGTTTTCATTGTATTTCCTCACACTGTGTATTATCGTACTCGGGCTTTTTCCACAAATAATTGTATCCGCATCAGCGATAGTGTTTAAAGAATTATTCCCAGCGGCACCGTCAATGATTTTACGATCATCGATTGAAACAATACAGAGCGTCGGTATTATTGCTCTTGCAATTTTTGTGGTGATCATGGTGATTTTATTTCTCAAGAATAAACGGATCGGACAATTTTCGACTCGGATGTCAGTTCCGTGGGGATGCGGATATGCATTACAAACAGATCGAATGCAATATTCCGGCACTTCATTTTCTGATACAATCGTCAACATTGCCGGCAAAGCGTTGACAGCAGAAAAAGAATTCGTAATACCAGTGAGGACTTTTCCAGAAGAAAGTTTCTTCCATACAGACGTAAAAGATTTTGTTCTCTTCAAAATTATTATCCCATTGAATAAAAGGTTTGATTGGTTTACAGATCAGTTTAAATGGCTTCAATCGAGTCAAATTCAAGTGTATGTTGCCTTTTCCATTGTTGTGTTGGTGTTTTATTTATATTTAGCGTTTCGTTTTTAGTTTCGGATACTTTCAAAATCAAGTGACAATATTTATTTTCAAAAATATTTTCACATGTACGATTTAAGCATTATTTTTTCAACTTGTAAGGTATACTTGTGGATGTTCTGTTCCTTATAGGCTGTTGTCTCCTAATTATTGGTGCACTCATTGCAGTATTTGTGCGTCCAATACAAAGGGCTTTGACCTTTTATGTCCTGATTGTCGTTGTAGGATTATCCCTTAATCTCAGTTTTTCATTATCGGCAATTTTGTTATTACCAAGTGTTACACCAATATTTTCCATGTTCTCAAACGAACAATCTGCTTTTCATGCCGATGGACTTGCTCTATTCTTTCTTCTGGTGATTACAACTGCAGCAATACCATCAGTGATTGCCGCTCATTCTTACCTGCAATATTATTTTCATAAGCAAGCATCTGTTCGAGCATTTCTTGTCTCGTTTTCTCTTCTTTTTCTTTCGACACAATTATTGATTCTCTCTAATCATGCTGTTCTCTTTCTCATTTTTTGGGAATTGATGACACTGATGGCATATCTTGGAATGCTATTGGATAAAGAGAAAGAGGAAGTGCAAAAAGGAAGCATTATTTACTTTGTCACAACTCATATTGCAACATTCTTCTTGTATATTTTTTTCTTTATGCTTCATACACAATCTGGCAGTTGGTTGTTTAGTGATTTTCATGTGTCGATTAATTCCGGATTACTTTTCTATGCGATTTGTTTTTTTGGTTTTTTAGGATTTAGTATTAAAGCAGGATTTATGCCGCTGCATTTCTGGTTACCAATGGCACATCCTATTGCACCAACTATGTTGAGTGCATTCCTTTCCGGTGTTATCCTTAAAACCGGAATCTATGGAATTTTTCGACTTATAGAATTTTGTTCTCCTTTGCCGGCATGGATGGGAATAGTGATATTAGCTTTTAGCATTTTTAGTGCCGTCTTCGGCATTTGGAATGCCATAGCGCAAAAAGATATTAAGCGCATGCTCGCCTATTCATCTATAGAAAATATTGGCATCATCGGCATCGGCATTGGGCTTGGTGTACTTGGCGTTGCATATTCCATTCAATCATTAGTCTGGCTTGGTTTCGGTGGAGCGCTCTTCCATACGTTTAATCACGCCATCTTCAAAAGTTTGTTGTTTCTCGGTTCAGGGGTGATCTATCAGAATTTCCATTCGCGAAATATTGATGATATGGGAGGAATTGTTCACCGTGCACCGTGGTTTGTTGCGCTCTTCCTTATCGGGTCAGTCGCAATCAGCGGTATTCCACCCCTCAATGGTTTTATGTCCGAGTTTCTGATTTATAAGGGATTTTTTGAATCGGCATCAATTCTTGGGAAATATTTCCCTCTCTTTATGCTGCTGATGTCTGTTGGCCTGGCGTTTGTTGGCGGATTGGCATTAGCCGGTTTTACAAAAATTAATGGAGTAATGTTTTTGGGATCAATTCGCACAGACCATCGCACATTTATTGTAAAGAAGACAGATTATTTTGCATTAGGATTTCTTGCATCGATTTGCATACTCTTTGGTGTTTATCCACAGATAATTCTCGGAATCATTTCTTCGGTAATTACTTTTAACCATTGGGGAGTTGCCATACAACCCTATACCATGTTTGCGCAATGGAGTGTATTGTCCAACGTATTTCTTAGTGTTCTCCTTACCATCGGATTTATTATCGTTTGGAAAACATTAAACAAACAGTATCGTACATCTCCGGCTTGGGGTTGCGGATATGCATTACAAACTCCCCGTATGCAATATTCCGGGACATCGTATTCCGATGAGATGGTAAGTATCGCACACAAAATATTAGATGTTAAGAAAGAAACGCGCTTACCCTTAACGATGTTTCCTCGACAAAGTGTTTTCAAAACAAATGTCAGGGATTTTGTTCTTTCAAACATTCTTACTCCGGTCTTTGCGGCTTTATTATGGACGACCGATCGTTTTAAGTGGATTCAATCCGGAAATGTTCAAGTGTATATTTCCTTTTCCATTGCTGTATTATTGTTTTATTTACTGCTTGCAATATTTATTTAATTCAATCTGAGAAATATGTTTTTATAATCACCATCGAAAGAACTATAGAAACTGTGGATATTCTATTTTTTATAGGATGCAGTCTGTTTATTGCGGCTCCGATGATAGCGATGATTGTGCGGCCATTAAAACGGGCTTTATTGCTCGTCGTCGTTTTATTGGTAGTGGGATTATTGTTTAATCTCAGTTTTTCTCTTATTCAAATTTCTGCACTGCCAACAATCTTCCCTCTTTTTACGATACTACCCAATGTGGATTCATTTTTCCGTGTCGATGGCCTTGCTCTCTTTTTTTTACTTGTAATCACAACAGTCGCAATACCTACAGTGATATCAACATATACTTATCTTCAACCTTTTCTTTTCAAGAATATTTCTGTAAGAGCATTCCTTATCTTCTTTTCGTTATTGCTGCTATCTACACAGTTATTAGTCTTGGCTAATCATGCAATCGCCTTTCTCATTTTTTGGGAATTGATGACACTGATGGCATATCTTGGAATGTTGTTGAATAAAGAAGAGATTAATGTTCAAAAAGGGAGCTTTATCTATTTTGTTACAACGCATGCCGCAACTTTTTCCTTGTATATTTTTTTCTTCATTCTCCATCAACACGCAGAAAGTTGGTTGTTCAGTGATTTTCATTTTACTTCCGATAACGGATTGCTCTTTTATGTTGCCTGTTTTTTTGGCTTTATAGGTTTTGCGATAAAAGCGGGGTTTATGCCGTTTCATTTCTGGTTGCCGTGGGCACATCCTATAGCTCCGACAGTGTTGAGTGCATTTTTCTCAAGTATTTTGATTAAGACAGGTATTTACGGAATCTTTCGCATGATAGAATTTTGTTCCCCGCTTCCCGCATGGATGGGAATCGTGATGCTGGTTATCAGTCTCTTCAGTGCGATTTTTGGTGTCTGGTACGCACTTGTTCAACACGACATAAAAAAATTATTGGCGTATCATTCTATCGAGAACATCGGCATCATTGGTATTGGTATCGGCCTGGGAATGCTTGGTATTTCTTTTTCTATTCAATCGCTAATATGGTTAGGTTTTGGAGGAGCGTTATTCCATACCTTTAATCACGCCATCTTCAAAAGTCTCTTATTCATCGGATCCGGAATTATCTATCACAACTTTCACACACGGGATATTGAAAAACTGGGTGGCATAGTTCATAAGGCACCATTGTTTGTTGCTCTTTTCCTGATTGGTTCCATTGCCATCAGTGGAATTCCTCCGCTGAATGGGTTCATGTCCGAATTTCTGATTTATAAAGGATTTTTTGAATCGGCATCTGCACTTGGAAATTATTTCCCTCTCTTGATGCTGTTGATGTCGGTTGGACTGGCTTTTGTCGGCGGATTGGCATTGGCTTGTTTTACAAAAATTAACAGTGTCATGTTCTTGGGAACGACACGAAAAGGAGATCATACCTTTTTCGTTTCTGTGTCAGATTACGTTGCATTAGGTATGTTGGCTGGTGTATGCATTGTATTCGGTGTGTATCCTCAATCAATTTTGGGAATAATTTCTTCTGTCATCTCCTATAACCGTTGGGGAATTCTTATTCAACCGTATGCAATGTTCGCTCAGTGGGATGTGATGACATTGGTATTTGCCAGTGTATTATTTACCATTGCGGCTGTGTTCGTCTGGAAAAAAACCAGTACAAAATTTCGCATCTCTCCTGCCTGGGCGTGCGGATATCCAAATCAAATTCCGAGAATGCAGTATACTGCTTCATCCTATGCCGATGAAATAAATAATATTGCATCAACGTTACTCCATCGAGAAAAGCATGTTACGTTGCCTACTACCATATTTCCGGCGGCATCGCGTTTTCATTCTCATGCAGAAGATTTTTCAGATGTACAGTTCGTAAAGCCGTTCTATGCCTATATTCTTAAGAAAATCAGTTCGGTGGAATTTTTAAGTCACACCGATATTCGTTTTTATATTTTATTTATGCTTATGGTCGTACTGCTGTACGGCGGGATAGCAATCGTATGGACATACTTTTAAATTTCCAGGGACTCTTCCCCTTCTTGTTTATTGTCGGAATATCGCCATTGCTTGTTGGATTAATCAACAAGCAAAAAGCGTTACTCACCGGAAGAATCGGCGCACCAGTGTACCAGCCGTATTTTGATCTGCTCCGACTCAGTCGGAAAGAAACGATCTATGCAACTACTGCATCTTTTATTAGCCGCCTAGCACCGGTCGTTTCGTTTTCCGCGATTTTAATTTCCAGTCTCATGCTGCCGATAGGCTACGTCCGTCCGTTGTTAAGCTTCAACGGAGATATCATCGTCTTTGCATATTTGTTAGGTCTGGCGCGGTTTTTTCAGATTCTTGGAGCAATGGATATTGGAAGTTCTTTCGAAGGAATGGGTGCGGCACGGGAAGCAACATTCGCCGTCTTTGCCGAACCGATCTACTTCTTTACTTTAGGAAGTTTGGCGTTTATTACCGGTTACACTTCTATTTATGATATTTACCATTCCATTCATTTGGACAATCCGACTTCCATTGTCTTCATTATCGTCAGTTCGATTTCAGCATTTTTCCTAATGGTGACGGAATGTTCTCGAATGCCGATTGACGATCCGACGACACATTTGGAATTAACGATGATTCACGAAGTGATGATCCTTGATAATTCCGGAATTGATCTTTTCCTGTATCAATATTCCAGTTACATCAAAATTATGGTGTATGCGGTGTACGAAGCATCGTTTTTTAATCCATTCAGTATGCAGAATCATTGGCTAGGATTTTCTGTATTCTTGATAGTGTTAGTGTTACTTTCATCGCTCATTGCATGGGTGGAGACAATGATTGCGCGGTTCAAAATGAAAAGCATTCCGCAATATCTATTATTTGCAACTGCCATTGGTATTTTAAATTTGCTCATTTATACGTTTGTTCGTCAATAGATCGGAATTATTATGGAAAATGTTCTCAGTATTCTCTTCTGTCTCACATTATTATATTTGGTGATCACATCACGTATTAAAACATACGTGTCTATCCTACGCATGCAAGGTGTCTTGCTTTCGATAATAATGGTGTTTCCATTCATAGACCATCTGTCGGTGCATATCCTCCTTATTCCGATCATGTCGTTTGTGGTGAAAGCCGTTATTATTCCCCGGTTTATTAACAAAATTGTCATTGATCTGGATGTAAAACGAATTGTTGAACCAAGCATTCAACCGTTTAATTTTTTATTGTTAACAGTCGCTTCAATGTCAGTCATCTTTGTGGCATCTCACGTGCTTTCAGGATTCACGCCGATAGAACCTATCCCGTTTGCATCCGCTTTTTCAGCAATGATTACAGGCATCTATCTTATTATTTTTAGAAAAAAACTGATCGTCCACGTCGTCGGTTTTCTTATTTTGGAAAACGGAATTTTCCTTTTTGGGACATCTGTTGCTGCGGAAATGCCTACGTTAGTCGAGCTCGGCGCAATGCTGGACGTGTTTGTTGTTGTGTTTCTGATGGGAATTGCCATCAATAAAATCAGCTCTACATTTGCAAAACAAGATGTCTCAGTTCTTGGGAGGTTAAAAGATTAATGACGGAACTTATTTTTTTAGCAGGACTGCCGTTTGTCGGCATTGTAGCGAACTATTTTTTTCATAACAGAAAAATACAGTATAGTATATCCCTGTCCATTGCTATTGTGCATCTCGTTACATCGTATCTCATCTTCTCGGGTATTTACTCTCCCACGGAAAATGAATTTATCCGATTTGATGCATTAAGCAAACTGTTCTTATTGGTGCTTTCACACATTTATTTTTGGGTGGTGTTTGTTTCCTATTCCTACCTGAATCGCTCTGCACTGGTGAACGAAGAAAAAAGCAAGCAGATGTATTTTATGATGTTGAATTTATACTTGTTTGCCAACACGCTCGCTCTTATCAGTAATCATTTGGGATTATTTTGGGTTGCGTCTGAAACGACAACGCTTAGTGTTGCTCCATTGATCTATTATTATCGCGACGAAGAATCCCTGGAAGCAATGTGGAAATATCTCTTTCTTGTTTCCGTTGGTATTGCCTTTGCATTTATTGGATTTTTATTCCTGACACTTTCGGCAAGCGGAACAGTTCTTGAAGGACAACAGCTGTTAATTTCTTCCTACACTCGATTTGCCACAACACTCAATCCCATTTGGCTTAAGGCAAGTTTTATTTTTGTTTTTGTCGGACTCAGTACAAAGATAGGTATTGCACCAATGCATCCCGGTGATATTGATGCTACAAGCAATGCACCAAGTCCTGCCGCAGCATTAATGTCTGGTTCTTTACGGGGAACTGCACTGCTCGGATTAATGCGCGTTTACCAAATTATGGTGCCGACAGTGACTGCGGATTTTGCAAGAACAATTTTGACTATTGGCGGTATGTTTTCACTGTTTGTGGCATTCGTCTTTATGTTCAAAGTTGTGAATTATAAAAGAATGCTTGCCTATTCTAGTGTGGAGCATCTCGGTCTTATCACTCTTGGCATCGGAACCGGCGGTATCGCCTTTGCAGGATCGATGCTGCACATGGTATTTAATTCTATGACGAAAGTCGTATTGTTCTTTAATGCCGGTAACATTCATCGAGCATATCGGTCTCGTGAAGTAACATCGGTGTGGAATGTATTAAATGCAATGCCATGGACAGGTTGGCTTTTCCTTTTCGGCTTCTTTGCCATTATTGCTATGCCCCCCTTCGGCATATTTTTCAGCGAATTAATGATCTTTCAAGGTTTAATGGAAAAACCGTTTCTTCTGGCCGCAGTATTATTTTTTCTTTTTTTTATTTTTGTCGGAATGAGTAAGACGGTATTTCAAATGCTCTACACAGCTGCCCCAAAAGATCACAAAGCGATTCCAGCAGAGAAATTTGATATCATGCATTTTTCGTCATTAGTACTGCTTATAGTATTAATTGCTCTTGGTCTATTCATGCCACAGCAGTTATACATCACTATTGTTCAAATCTCAAAAGATTTCGGGATTACCATATGATTTCACTTATTGTGCAAAACCATAAACCGTTTCCCATAAGTAGTATTCCAATCGTGTCACTTCAGGAATTTGAAGACTCAGTACGAGAAGCACTGTTGACCCATGCGCGAATGATCGGATTATTCAGTCTTGAATCGAAACAATCTTCAACAACGGTGATCGCCGTTCTGAATAATCCCTCCACTTCGTCACTCCATCTTTTGGGAACGGTTTTTTCTGATTCGAATAAAAAATACCGCAGTTTTGCTGAAGTACATCATCAGACACACTATTTTGAATGCGAACTTGCAGAGCAAAATCACATTGTTCCCGTTGGTCACCCTTGGCTGCGGCCAGTTCGAAAACAGACCGTTGTGTTGGATAATCAACCTTATTCGATGTATCGAATGGAAGGTGAAGAAGTCCATGAAGTTGCCGTCGGTCCGATTCACGCCGGTGTGATTGAACCGGGACATTTTCGTTTTCAATGTCATGGAGAACTGGTCTATCATCTTGAAATTAATCTCGGATATCAGCATCGCGGCATTGAAAAATTAATGCTGACTGCCTCTGCAAATCAACAAAGTATTTTGTGTGAATCAATTTCTGGTGATACCACTGTCGGTCATACCATGGCATATACTCTTGCTGTGGAAGCATTAACACACACTACTGTAAGTCTACGCACTCAAGTGCTACGTTCTATCTCTGAAGAACTCGAACGTATTGCCATGCATCTTTCCGGACTCAGCGGTATCGCCAATGATATTGGATATGCTATCGGCGCTGCTTCATATGGAAGATTGCGCACTCTTGTCATCAACAGCAGCGCCTTGTTGTGCGGTTCTCGATTTGGGAGAGGATTTATAAAACCGGGCGGACTACGATTTGATCCTTCGAACGAAGCGATGGATCAATTGCAAAAAAATTTACGAACTGTTCGTAAAGATATTCAAATCATTAACAGTATTATGTTCGATGCTAACAGTGTGCTAGCGCGTCTTGATCATACGGGGACCGTCAGCGGCGAATGGGCGCGATCAATCGGTATGGTGGGACCTGCGGCACGTTCAAGCGGAATAGATATGGATACACGAAGTCAATTTCCGTACGGTGCATATCGTTACACACATCTTCCTTTAATAACTCTTTCATCCGGCGATGTGTTTGCCCGTGCTCGCATTCGTTCTCTGGAAATTGACGAATCCTTACGGTTTATCTTTGATCAAATTGAAGATCTTCCTTCCGGTCCAATCTTCACGACACCCGCACAAGTTGATAAAAAGCATGGCGTTATTTCTCTGGTAGAAGGATGGCGGGGTGAAATTGCACATTGTGCCTTTACCGATCAACATGGTGCATGGACAAAATATAAAATTAAAGATCCCTCTTTCCATAATTGGTACGGATTAGGTCTGGCTTTACGAAATGAAGCAATTTCTGATTTTCCATTATGCAACAAAAGTTTTGATCTCTCTTATTGTGGACATGATTTATAACAAGGATAGTATATGATTGAAAGTATTCAATTACGAATTTTACAGGGTGATCCCATTGTTCATGACGTTCATAACGTCTCATTACCCCCACTCTTTCGCGGGTTGCCTGAACTTCATCCAGATAAGTGTCCTGACGGATGTACCGAATGCAGCAACGTGTGTCCGACAAATGCGATTCTCCTTAATCCCTTAAAGATAGACTTAGGATTGTGCGTATTTTGTCCTTTATGCGAACAACAGTGTCCGGAAAAAGCTATTCATTTTACCACGGAACATCACCTGGCGTGCAGCACACGTGAGCAGTTGATTGTTGATGGCACGCAGAAACGAATCACACCGGAAATTGCGTCAAAAAAAATACGGGATTATTTCGGAAGATCATTAAAGCTTCGTCAAATATCTGCGGGCGGATGTAATGGATGTGAATTGGAATTGAACGCTCTCAGTAACGTCAATTTTGACATGGGGAGATTTGGAATAGAATTCGTCGCTTCACCAAGGCATGCTGACGGAATCGTTATTACTGGTCCATTACCTAAAGCAATGGCAGAAGCAACAATGATGTGTTATGATGCAATACCTTTTCCTAAAATTATCATTGCATTCGGTGCCTGCGGTATTTCCGGAGGAATATTTAAAGATTCGCCGGAATTAGATAGAAATTTTTTCAACGATCATCCCGTTGATTTGTTTATTCCGGGATGTCCACCCCATCCTCTCACCTTTATTACCGGATTGTTAGATTGGCTGGATAGAAAATAATACTCCTGGATGTCATGGATACTATTTTCACTCATCGGATCCGGATATTTTGAAAGCATGTCCTTCCAAAGGGTATTCGTATCTTTCCACACCCTGCATCGTTCCCACGTCAAGCAGGAAAGCGTAATGATTATTACTGTCAAAATGCTATAGACTATTTTGGTATTCCATTTCTTTACTATACTTGATATGTACACTCCCGTGCCGTAGAATAGTCCGATGTATGCAAAATAAGTGAAACGATCGGCAGCAAATATTTGACTAAACCGGATGAATTGCAACACCGGAAGCAATGAAATGAAAAAAAAGAGGGATGAGAATATCACTGTTTCATTTTTTCTATACCTCCAAACCAAAAAACAGAATACGAAAAATAATAGAGCATAAAGATAAAATTTGAATGTCACTGTACCAGAATACGGATAGAGATTGGAGAGATAAATCGGAGTTAAATATTTTTCAAGATAAAAAACCACTCCATGCAATGAAATGATGATGTTTTCCATGACTTTGGGAGTTTTTTCTACCGTTTGAATGCTGATTTGTCCAAAATATCCCACCAGTGCAAATATCCCTCCTGCAATGGCAAATGGGATTTTTTCCATGATCACTCTGTAGGAATATTCTCTTTTTTTAGTGAGATCATACAATAACAGGATAATTGGGAATGTTAAAACGATGATTTTCGATAATAGTGCAAAAATAAAAATAATAAATGAGGAGATAAGTAGTACTGACTTTGTATTCTTCAGATAGAAAAGATAACTGATGGACGAGAGAAGAAAGAAAAACATTGCTAACACATCCTTCCGTCCCGATATCCACGCTACTGATTCAACACGCATAGGATGAATCCCGAACAATACTCCGACTACTAACGCTGCCATCATATCACCGGAAAGCTGATATGCCAGCCAAAACACCAGAGATGAATTGATAAGGTGGAACAGAAGATTCGTTCTATGATATACATGAGGATCAAATTCACCCATTGCGTAATCGATCATATACGAAATAAACGTTAACGGAGCATACGAACCCTCTATCACAGTTGTGAAGACTGTTTTTACATTCTCGTACGACAGTTTGGTGATAACAGGATTATCCGTTACATAAATCGTATCGTCCCATGTAGTCCACCCGTTTGAAAGAGAAGGATAAAATGAAATGTATGTTACCGCAATGATGAATAGATTTGCGTAGAGAAATTTTCTGTACGGTTTATTCATTCAGGTAACCATTCTCCTTCGTGACAATGAATGTTTCATGCAAGCAGAAGTGCGGTTGGGTTTTTACTGAAAAGCAGAATCGATAACGGCTCCCCCCACAAGATCCTCTCCTTCGTAGAACACGACTGATTGACCTGGGGTGATAGCCCGCTTAGGTTTATTAAATTTAATGGAGACTCGCCCTTCTCCATTTCCGTTACCGTCAAGCTGAGTAACAATAGCGGATTCATCCTTATCCTTATACCGAATTTTTACGGTGAGATTCTTCCCTTCGAATAGATCAGCATACTTAATTAAATTCAGATTTGATGCCATAAGCTGATGTTGAAGTAATTCATTTTCATACCCTACATTAATCTTGTTCGTTTGATAATCAATGGAGGTTACATATAAGGGATCAGGATGTGCAATTCCAAGTCCTTTGCGTTGACCTATCGTATAAAACGGAAATCCATTATGTTCTCCGATTTTGTTTCCGTTGAGAAGTATATCGCCACCAGCAACTTCTTTTTCGATATTCGGGAGCTTATGTTTTAGGAAGCGTTCGTAATTATTGTCGGTAATGAAACAAATTTCAAAACTTTCTCCTTTAGCCGCCGTCCGCAATCCATAGTGTACCGCAAGTGCACGTACTTCATCTTTTGTATATTCTGCCAACGGAAATAACGTATGATCCAGCGATTCTTGCGTCACATTCCACAACATATACGACTGGTCTTTCTTTCCATCTTTTCCGCGGGAGATCACATAGCGTTTTGTGACATCGTCCATACGGAGTTTTGCATAATGTCCCATCGCAACATAATCGGCACCGAGCTGTTTCCCTTTTCGCAATAATTCTTCCCACTTGATTTTTCTATTGCAAATAACGCAAGGATTTGGCGTACGTCCGTGCATATATTCATCAATAAAATTATCAATGACATTCTTTCCAAAAACTTCAGAAAAATCCATCACGTAATGCGGGAATCCAAATTTGGCTGCAATCAAACGAGCATCATTAATTCCATCGAGCGAACAACAGCTTTTATCCCCTTCAATTGTTCCTCCGACATCCTCATAATTGAAGGTTTTTATAGTTATTCCAATAACATTGTAACCTTGTTCCACTAATAATGCTGCACAAACGGACGAATCAACTCCGCCCGACATTCCCAAAACCACCGTTTTATTTTTTTTATGAATGCTCATAATGATAATTTACAAAATATTCTTCATATCCGAAAATCGAGCTGTAACGCAATATGATTATCCAGATTCCCGTGTATTTGATCATCCCCGCTTCCCAGAACAACTTCATTCTGTTTTTTTGTTTCCAAATATTTGAATGAGAATACACAATTCTTGAAGATTTCGAATGCTGAAACAATATACCACCTCATCCCTTTACCATACATCGGCGGGTTAGAAAAATTACCTGCTACATCTGATTCATATTGATATAACCGTGTATCATATGAATCGGTATCAAATAAAATGAACCTGGTTTTTATTGTTACTCCACTCCCACTGTTTTTATACAACCCTTCAACAAATGTTAAAAAACCTTTTTCTACAAATTTCGAAGGAGAATAAGCGACATTCACCATTTCGAATCGCTGGGAGAGTATGAATTCTTTCGTTGCTTTATACATGTAGGAAAAACGATAATTGGACTGATGACGTTCATCATTTTCCGGTAAAATATCGGCTTGAGATCGAACTTTATTCTTGAAATGCATCATTACTTTAAGCTTTGGAACAAGTGGTAGAGCTATGGAAAGAAATGTCTCCTTACCGATCACACCAAAGTCTTGTTTCGTTGATGGAAGCAGGAAAAAATCTTGATATGCATTTAGTGTCATATCTTCTTCTGCGATTTCAATGCCAATGTAATTCCCAAGTTCACCATCCGCAATATTGCTGCGCTCACCAAAGGGATGCGCAAACGGACTCACATATCCTTTCGTAAAAGCACGATGATGATAACTCACCGCAACTTTTCTCGAAATTGGAAATAGAATACCAAATACTTTACTGAACCGACTGAGATCATTCGTCGCAGTTTCTCCAAATGTCAGTATTCCTGAAAATGGTATTTCCCAGGATATGCTCCCTGCAGATATTTTGCGATTTCCTTGTAGATTGAAAAGAGACGGTGCCAGAAACCGATCGTATTGAACATTCATCAGTGTCATTGATATATTTCTTTCTCCATTAAACAAATAATCAATCTTCCCTCCAATTGTTTGTTCTCCAAGAGTTCGATGCCGTTTAAGATCTTCTATTGTGCGATAGTTTCCGGAAGTATAAAAACTCGTAACAATTCCGTTAGTATCTAATCCCGCCGACAATTGTCGTGAAGAATAAAATCCGGTCATAGAAAGATTATTATGCTGAAACTGCGATGCTGCACCTTGAAAATATCTAAACTCGTCCGTAGAAACACTGGGAGATATTACTCTCCCCTTTTTTCTCGTTTGACCGACAGCATCGTTTCCTTTCGCCGTTGAAATATTTTTAGAGAGTACAAGTCCTTGTGCAGAAGAAATATTAAAATTGCCAATGACAAGGTTTCGAAACAATGGAGTTTCCTTTACTATAAAATAGCCAGACATTAATCCGTTACGGTATGATTCTCCGGCATCTTTTTCAAATAATCCTGCCGCTTCAAAATAAGCACTTTTAATTTTCGTCCGTTCGTAAGTACTCAATGTGCTTCCAAGATATTTACCATTCCTCGTTCCATTTGTCGATTGTAATCGTTGTTCTGTCCGTGATCGTGATTCACCTTCCGTTCGCGCCATATCAAAAAATTCTACGTTTGGCGGAGAGTGCACTACTGTAATAAATGGTGCTATTCTTTCAAATAGGACATCCGTCATGAGTGAAACAGAACGAAGCTGGTTAATATTCTCAATGTTGGTTGAGTCACTGTACAAGATTATTGATTCTGCAAGCAATGGAGAAATCATTGGTAATTTCAGTAGCTCGCTATATGAAGGGTTGGCAATGTCGATAGGATGTGATCGAAGATAATCTAATTCTTCACCGAACTGTTGTGTCTCCCGTTCTTCAGCATTGAAATCGACAATTGATTCTATGACATCCTGATCAAACGAATGAGTATCGATTTGAGCAGTGACAATCAACTGACCGACTATAAATAACCCTATGCCAAATATGCATTTCATAATACTATTGGAAGGTGATTCCGACAGAGTGAATCAATCCAAGTTCTGCGTGAGCCGCAATTCCATAATTAATTTTGAATGGTGCAATAAGAATGCCCAATCCTGCAAATAGTTTTGATGATGATCCATCTGATCCAACAGATAATGATACAATTTCAATCGGCGTGAGAGTCATTCCCACCCGATAAAAGGCTTGATATCGAATATCTTTGACCAGATCAAAATTCACTGTCGAGACTTCCCCTACGGTATAAGATAATCCTGTTGTTAACACTTGTGGAATATCGTCATCTGCACCAAACGTTGCTCCTGTGATGTTCTGAATGGCTAGTCCAACATTTATGTGATCTGTTGCAACGTAAATTGCACCGATATCTATCACTCCCGTTGAGGATGATCCGTACCGCTCAATGGAAAGATGATACAGCTGTGCATTTAACCCAACACTCAGCTCATCTGTAACCATTTTCGCAGCACCAAGGGAGACAAGACTTTCTCTATAAAGCGAGAATCCGAATGATTGAATCCCAAATGAAAGATTAACGAACGTATTATTATATGAACTCATCAATCCATAATTGGAGAGTTGTTCAAGGTGAAACGGTGATGGTGAATAAAAAAGCGAGGATTGTAACGAGGAGACCTTTCCTATCGAAGCTGGATTTATCCAGAGATTATCTGCTAAAAACAACCCAACACCGCTAAACGCCACAGAGAACAATGAAGTCGGCTGTGAATTTCGTTCAAATCCAGATAGAACCGGCTGTACGACAAGCAATACTTGAATGAAGAAGATGAAACGTTTATATTGTCTCATTATTCCACCTGAAAGGATTATTATGATTCGGTTTCTCATCGTTTTTTTCACTCTCTCATTGGTTAGCTATTCGCAGATTGAGTGTGATGTTACCGTAAATTATGAGCAAGTGTCTAACGCAAAGGAAAACCTCCAGAACTTCGAGCGCGATATTGAAACATACATTAATTCACAAAAGTGGACAGCAGACGATCTTGGCGGCGAAAAAATAAAATGCACAATAAACATTTTTTTTACTGCGGCAGATGGAAATTCATTTAAGGCACAGGCATTTATCGGAAGTTCACGTCCGGTGTTTGTCGGGAAAAAAGCTTCTGAGAAAAAAACACCGATGATTAGAATCTTTGATGACAAATGGGATTTCATCTATGTTCAGGGACAGCCTCTTTTTCGCAATGAAACTCAATTTGATCCTCTCACGGACTTCATTGATTTTTATATGTTTGTTATTCTTGGGTTCGATTATGATTCGTACGATAAAATGAGCGGAACCCAGTATTTCCGAAAAGCTTTTACGATGTGCAGCCAGGCTCCATCAAGCTCTTCCGGATGGGACCGCGGCACAGGTTCAACATATTCCAAATATAACTTCACGGAAGAAATCTTGAATCCAACAAATCTATCATTCCGTGAAGGTTGGCATCTCTATCATTTCCGGGGTTTGGATCTTCTTGCAACAAAACCGGGAAAAGGATACGAGAATATTTTGACAATGCTCAACAATATAAAATCGTTGAAACAAAATTCAAACCCCCGAGCGATCTTGTTCAAGACTTTCTTTGATACAAAATATGGTGAGTTAGCGGAAGTGTTTAAGGGGTATAACGATGAGAATGTCTATAAAACATTGATTCAAATTGACCAGGCACATCAGTCGTCGTATGAGGAGGCGGTAGGAAAAAACTAACCTCTACGGACAATACTTTTTTTAGTTTCCCCACTCTAAAACTTCAAGTGTAACATTAGCCGTTCCGGTTTTCATCATCTCTAATGCTTCTGCAGCACCAAGAGAGAGGTCCATAATTCTTTCTAACTTGAATGGCCCTCTGTCATTCACCCGCACAACACAAGATTTTCCGTTATCACTATTCGTTACACGTACTTTTGTACCGAAAGGAAATGAACGGTGCGCAGCAGTGAGTGCATGCATATCATAGAGTTCACCATTGGCAGTTTTTTTACCATGAAAATCATGCGCATAGTATGACGCGATGCCTTTATACGACGTCGCTTTACCGTTGGAATTATTCGCAGCAGGTTTGGAAGGATTCGTTTTCGGTTCTGCATATCGATCCCGAGTAAACCTTGGTGACGATGCACACGAAGAGATCACGGATAAGAGAATTACCAGAAAAAAAAACTTCCCAATATCTCCTGTAAAGGGGAAATAATGGGAAGAAATAATTTGATCTGTATGTATTTTAAAGATATTCGTAATTACTCAGCGTTAATGATTTTTTTGCCACTAAAACACAAAAACACTAAATTTCACCAACTTTGTTGGAGTAATAGTTCAAATTCTTTTTGTGCACTTTCGTGTTTTTGTGATTTGGTGGTATGTTTTTGAATTTTTATATAATTCTGCTGAGTAGTTACAAATATTCATTCATCTGTTTTCGTTTCAGATGATCGACAATCTCTTTCACATCCTGCGAAGCGCCTTTTTTGCAGACAAGTATAGCGTCGGGTGTATTAATAACAATAATATCTTCCACCCCAACCGTCGCAATCAATTTGTCCGACGTATGAACATACGTGTTCTTGGAATGCACAGAGATCACCTTGCCATGAAGGTAATTTCCGTTTTCATCCTTTGGTGATATCCTATTTACTTCATCCCACGATCCGAGATCATTCCATCCAAAATCACCTTTGACTACGTACACTCGGGATGCTTTTTCCATCACACCATAATCGATGGAAATACCGCGAATAATTCCATAAGCCGTTTCCAGACTCTGTTCAAATAACGATGTCCCGATGGAAGGTTGTACATTGAGCAATTGACTATGTAATTCGGGGAGACTTTTTTGCATCTCACTAAGGATTGTATCAACTCTCCAAATAAACATTCCGCTATTCCAATAGAAATCACCGCTTTCCAGAAATTTAACAGCAGTAGGAAAATTTGGTTTTTCAGCAAATGTTTTCACTTCAAATACACCGCTCATATTTACCGGTTGTGTTTCTTCGCTTTTATCCTTTGCCTGAATATACCCATATCCAGTTTCAGGATGTGTCGGGTGAATTCCTATTGTTACTAGTCCTGCGGTAATATGCGCAACCTGTGCTGAGGTTTTTAAGACACGAATAAATTCAGATTCATTTGCAATGATATGATCAGCGGGAAGCACAATCATTATTCCCTTTGGATCAAGTCTATCGATAAATAGTGCGGCAAGTCCGATGCATGGTGCAGTATTTCGCCCGACCGGTTCTACAATAATATTTTCTACCGGAACATTTGGAAGTTGTTTTATAATAGCATTCTTTTGCAGTTTATTTGTCACAATAAACACATTTTTTTCTTCGACAAAACCGTGCAGACGTTTCACGGTATTTTGTATCATTGTACCTTCACCGACAATTTCCAGCAACTGTTTTGGATTTTTTTCCCGGCTCCGCGGCCAAAATCTTGAACCAACACCGCCAGCCATAATTACTGCATAGATCTGTTGTTGATTTTCCATAATTATTTTTTCAAAAGTTCTTTGGGATCCTTAATGTATTTTGTAAGATTGTTTAATAACGTAATTCCACCAGAAGTTTGTTGTAAGGAGAATGAAAGTCTGTCTCCGATATCACGAATAGTATCGGCAAATACATCGCTGCGAATCTTTCCCTGTTCATCTGCATATGCTATCATTCGCAAGTATGCTTCACAAAAATCTTGGCCCACAACATTTTCCGATACTTTCGCCGTATCAAGCGCAGCACGGACCGTAACACGTAACACTGCCATTGCAATAGGACGGTCACTGGATTGCTTATCAAAAAATTCTATTGATGTTTGTGCAATACGTTCCATTGCATCAAAAAGGTCGGCATTCATTGCAACGGAGAGCGCAGGTGAAGCATCATTCTGTTCCAACGGTGTTGATGTATCTGCTAATGCGGATTCAAAAGGAGTTATCGTTGGAGCGGTATTCCAATCCGGCTCTTCCATCGTTGCTTGAACGGGTTCAATGGATTGTTCTGACTGAACCGATACATCATTTTCTTGTGATGGATAACTTGTTCCCAAAAATTCATCCTGGGAAATCTCGATATCCTGTTGGATTGGTCTTGCCGGAGCTTCGAATGAACGGGAAAAGTCCGGCATATCGAACGGTTGATTCAGAAATGCTTCAAACAATTTTTCATTCAACAGTAGAACATCGCTTTCAAATTGCTCCGGAGCGTTAAAATCATTTGATCGCTTTGTTCGTTCTAATAGCCATTCCATCGCGAGAGAACATTTACCGAAACCTTGGACATGCAAGAGTGATTTGACTTCATGACCAATGGAATCAGCCGATTCAAATCGTTGCAACAACTTCGTTAACTTTGCACCGTGAGCAGGGATCAAACTGTCGGTCAAACCTCCACTTGTTCTGCGCAATGCTCTTAATAAATATTCTTCGTTACTTTCCATTGATATATTTTCTGGGAACACGTTGTGATACTGCACAGGTCACTTCGTACGGAATGGTTCCGATAGAGTGTGAAATATCCCACGCAGTGATGTTTTTGCTTCCGCTCCGGCCGATCAGGACTACTTCATCTCCCACGTTCACTGTTTCATTCCCCACATCAATCATAATTTGATCCATACAAATTGTTCCGACAACAGGGAATTTTTTACCTCTGATTAAAGCAAAAGTTTTATTGGTTAATGTACGAAAATATCCATCAGCATATCCAACAGTAACGCTCGCAATTGTTGTTTTTTTCTTTGCATAATACCGCCTCGAATAACTGATACTCGTTCCCTTTTCTACTGATTTTGTAAAACCAACTCGCGCCTTTAACGAAAGTGCAGGAGTTATGTCTACCGTTTTTTTTGTTTCTGCAGACGGTGTATATCCGTACATCATAATTCCCGGTCTGACCATATCGAAATAGGAATCAGGCATCTGTAAAATGGCTCCACTGTTAGCGCAATGCACTAGGGGGATATGGATCCCATTTAGTTCCAGAGTGGTAACTATCGATCGAAATTTTTGCAGCTGTTCATTGGCAAAGGATAGATTAGTTTCATCGGACGAAGCGAAGTGAGTCCAGATTCCTTTTATAAAAATGTTTGACAACGTTGAAATCGATTTTACCAGTTGTACTGCCTCGCTAGGTTTTACCCCAATTCGCCCCATTCCAGTATCAATCTTTACATGAATTGAGACAGTCTTGTCACTTTTTTTTGCAAGTGCATTGAGTCTCTTCGCTGTGGATAAATCACAGATAGTCGCTTCGAGATTGTGTTGCACATACAAAGTTAGTTGATGAAGAAGTGGTGCGGTAAAGACATGAATGGGAAATTGGATTTTGGCATTGCGTAGTTCAATACCTTCTTCAACAATGGCAACACCAAAATATTCGGCACTTTTTCTTTTAATAATCGCTTGAACTACCGGAATGACACCATGTCCATACGCATTTGCCTTTACTACCGCCATAATCAACGGATGTTTTCCGATCTTCTTGCGAATGTTCTTGAGATTCGTATTGATCGCTCGAAGATCAATTTCCGCAAAGGTTGGGCGCATGAAATTTTGATTTAAATAAAAAAGCCCACGGAAGCGATCTTCAGTGGGCTATGATTACACAATGTTCATTTATTTTTTTGAAGCAATTTTTAAACGATTAATTGCTCGATTCAAGGCGACACGAGCACGTTCAACATCCGTATCGGATTGCTTTTTCGTCAGACGATCGTTTGCACGCTGTTTCGATTTCTCCGCTCGTTCAATATTTATCTCTTCTTCACTTTCTGCGGATTCTGCAAGGACGATCACTTTGTTGGATTTTACTTCAACAAATCCACCAGTGGTAGCAAACCGCGACACCTTTCCAACGACATCGGTCACTTTAATTTCACCGATGCCGATAGCGGAAAGCAATGGAGCGTGATTGAACAAGACCTGAAAGTTTCCGATCACACCCGGCGCAGTGAAACTCTGAACCTCGCCGGTAAAGACCGTCTTGGCAGGTGTTACAATATCTAATTGAAATTTTTTATCTGCCATAGGAATTATGCTGCCTGTAATGCTTTTGCTTTTTCAAATACTTCTTCAATTCCACCGCACATTAAAAATGCTTGTTCCGGCAATTGATCGCATTCACCGTCGACAATCATCTTAAATCCTTTAATGGTGTCTTCCAGTTTTACATAACGTCCGGGAATACCGGTAAACTGTTCCGCAACGTGGAACGGCTGCGACAAGAAGCGTTGGATTTTACGAGCACGCGACACTGTGAGTTTATCCTCATCAGAAAGTTCATCCATCCCAAGGATGTTGATGATATCCTGAAGATCTTTATACTGCTGTAAAATTACTTTTACAGATTTTGCCACATCATAGTGATGTTGGCCGACGATCAGCGGATCCATAATACGCGACGTTGAATCGAGCGGATCAACGGCGGGATAAATTCCAAGTTCAGAAATCTGACGGCTTAACACTGTTGTCGCATCCAAGTGAGAGAATGCTGCTGCCGGTGCGGGATCGGTCAAGTCATCAGCAGGAACATAAATTGCCTGCACTGATGTGATGGAACCTTTTTTCGTGGATGTGATTCGTTCCTGCAACGCACCCATTTCTGTCGCAAGAGTCGGTTGATAACCCACTGCAGAAGGCATACGTCCAAGAAGTGCTGACACTTCGGAACCTGCCTGCGTGAAACGGAAAATATTATCAATAAATAACAGAACATCTTTTCCTTCATCATCACGGAAATATTCTGCAATGGACAACCCGGTTAATGCAACACGAAGACGTGCTCCCGGAGGTTCGTTCATTTGACCAAATACAAGAGCAGTCTTTGCAAGAACACCTGATTCTTTCATTTCTAACCAAAGATCGTTTCCTTCTCGAGTACGCTCTCCAACACCGGCAAACACTGAGTAACCGCCATGTTCAGCAGCAATGTTACGGATCAATTCTTGAATCAACACTGTCTTTCCTACACCCGCACCGCCAAACAAACCAGTCTTTCCCCCTTTGGTGTATGGTTCGAGAAGGTCAACAACTTTAATACCTGTTTCAAACATCTCTTTTTGGGTAGAAAGATCTTCAAATCTTGGTGCCGGACGATGAATAGGATATTTTGTAACACCTTTAATTTCTCCCAGTCCGTCAATTCCATCACCGATAACATTAATCAATCGACCGAGTGTATTTGGTCCGACAGGAATAGAAATAGGATTACCGGTATCAATCGCTTTCATTCCGCGAACAAGACCATCCGTTGAATCCATCGCAATCGTACGCACACGGTTCTCTCCTAGATGCTGCTGCACTTCAACAATTAGATTTTCTTTATGACCTTCGATGTTCGTACGGGGAATTTTGATTGCATTTAATACAGTTGGTGGTGTTCCATCTGAAAAATCAATATCAACAACAGGTCCTATTACTTGAACAATTGTTCCTTCGTTCATTGCTTTCCTTTCAAAGTTCGATTTGATGATTTTTATTACAAAAGTGAAGTAAAATAAGGAGTTTTTGGAAGATAATCAATGTAAAACTTCATGAATAATTGTAACGCTGTACAGAGAAAAGCAATTATAACGTCTTTCGAAGAGCGTCTATTATAATTTTTCCATGTAATCTTCCATTTTCAATGAAAATAGAATTGTTGTTTTTTCCGGCTATGATGGAACCGGCAACATATATCCCCTTTACATTCGTTTCAAATGAATCAGGATTTTGTTGTGGCACGTAACTTTCAGTATCTAACGCGATACCGCATGACCGAAGAAAATCGTAATCCGGATGGTAACCGATCAGAGCGAAAACGAAATCATTCTCGATATCGTATTCTCCATCGGTATTTTTTACTCTGACACTTTTCTCTTTGATTTCCATTACTTGCGTGTTGAACAGTGCTTTGATCGATTGTTCCTTGATTCTGTTTTCGATATCCGGAAGGATCCAATATTTAATTTTTTCGGAAAGTGTCTCACCACGATGAACGAGTGTAACGTGAGCTCCGTGTCTAAACAATTCCAACGCTGCTATTGCTGCAGAATTTTTAGCGCCGATCACCATCACATTTTGATGGTAAAACGAATATGGTTCATTATAATAATGAGACACTTTAGGAAGATGTTCCCCCGCAATATTCAGTAAATTGGGATGATCGTAATATCCTGTTGCAAGAACAACATTCTTTGTTTGATATGTCGATTGAGAAGTGCTGACAACAAAACGCGAACCTGAAGGATTAATTGAAATTACTGATTCAAAAAAATGGCAATTCAGTGCATAATATTCGGCTACTTTAGTATAGTATTCCAGTCCTTCTGCGCGTGAGGGTCGCATATGCGCCGAAGTGAATGGAACATTTCCGATTTCTAAAAGCTCAGGAGTGGAAAAAAATGTCATTTCTGCGGGAAAATGCTGTATTGAATGGACAATTCCACCTTTTTCGATAACCAAATAATTCAATCCGTTCTTCTTCGCTTCGATCGCAACAGAAAGTCCGGAAGGTCCTGCACCAACAATAATAAGATCAAACATAATTCTACAATCGCTTCAAAAAAAAAATCCGTCGAAGATCGACGGATCATAACCTATAGATCAATGTAACACTATTTTTGCCACAGTTCAATTTCTTGGAAGATTGTACTTTTTAATCCTGTCATACAATGTCGAGCGATCTACACCCAGAATTGTCGATGCTTCTTTGATATTGCCATGTGTTCGCTGCAGTGTGGCTGTTATCGCCTGATTCTCAATTTCGTCCAATGTTAATTCAACAGGAATATCCCATTGTTTCCTTTCATTTCCATGTACGTTGAGAAATCCAAAATCCTCTTCCATCAGTATCTTAGTTTTGCAAGTAACAATTGCACGTTCAACAGCATTTTCCAATTCCCGTACATTCCCGGGCCATTGATGACTCAATAATATTTTCATTGCTCCTTCAGAAATATCGTGGACTTCCCGGCACAATTCCGGACCGATATGCTCGATAAAGTTATGCACCAACAGCGGAATATCCTCCCGTCTGTCACGCAGCGGGGGGAGATGAATATTGATCACATTCAGTCTGTAGAACAGATCGTCCCGGAATTTTCCGTCGCGCACTGCTTCTTCAAGATTTCTGTTGGTTGCAGCTATCACCCGTACATCCACATTTATTTGTTCCGTGCCACCGACACGATAAAAATTTCTCTCCTGTAAAATCCGGAGTAAATTCAATTGCAGCTTCGGTGAAATATCACCGATCTCATCAAGAAAAATTGTCCCTCCTTCAGCAATTTCAAATTTTCCCTTCTTTTGTCCTGTTGCTCCGGTAAACGAACCTTTTTCATGTCCGAACAATTCAGACTCTAATAATGATTCCGTTAAAGCCGCACATGAAACTCCCACGAATGGTTTACCGGCTCTGTCCCCGGCAAAATGAATGGCGCGGGCTATTAATTCTTTTCCTGTTCCGCTTTCTCCCTGTATCATCACTGTGCTTCGCAAACTAGCCACTTCTTTGATTAAGCCAAAGATTTCCATCATTTTCGGATTTTTGCTGATGATGTCGCAGAAATTATATTGTTTTGATAATTTTTTTCTAAGAATGGAATTTTCTCGCTGGAGGTTTTTAATTTTTATGATGCGACTAACCAACAAAGAGATTTCCTCTGGGTTACATGGTTTAACTATATACTCCTGTGCCCCTTCCTTCATCGCCGTGATGGCCGTATCGACAGTTGCATATGCTGTGACAATTATGATGGACGCTTCAGATTGAATTTTACGTATTTCCATCATGGTTTCGATTCCGTCATGACCGCCGGGCATTTTTAAATCAATAAAATAGATGGCATACTCTTTCAGTTTTGTCTTTTCGATGGCATCTCTGCCGGATTCCGCGGTATCGACCGAATAGCCATCTTCTCGCAGCCATGCCGCAAGAGATTCACGCATCACTTCTTCGTCGTCCACTACCATAATATTCCATAACTTTTTCATTGTACTATCTCCATGCCGTTCTCACGGCGAATATGTTTACTGATTTCATCGAAGAGTATGGAACAGTTTGCGCATAACTCTTCTGTTTTTTTGTCAACCTGTTGAATAGCGTTTGATAATGACATTGCACATTGTGTATCCGAACAATGAACTAAACCGAATGTATGTCCGAGCTCGTGGACGGCTTCTTTCATCATTCTGCGTATGAACAGAAGTTTATTCTCCGGCAGATGATAAAACTGTTGATGCAGTCGCGCCAGAGAAATAACCGCAACCGGCCCATTCACTTGTGCGTGACCAAATACAAAACTAAGCATGGGAATAAATAAGTCGCATTGCGTTATCCCAAGTACTCTCACAGCATCATTCGGCACACGACGCAGAAGGTCTTTTAATATCAACGTCGAATTGTATTGTTTCGTTTTTTGATCCAATGCATACTCCGGTTCCGGTAGAACGGGTAATCGCTTAATGTCAAAACCGAAAATCTGCCAAAGAGAAGTTTCGAGTGTAGACATCGCTTCTTCATCAATCATTCCAAATGGTGCAAGATAGATCGATTTCACACTGCTGTTCCTGTTTTTTCCAATTCATTATTTTTTGGTGTCGCTGTTTCATTAAACGGAAGCGCTACAGTAAATGTTGTCCCTTGATTGCGTTCACTCTTCACATCAATATCTCCCTTGTGCGCTTCAATAATGCCAAAGACGACAGCCAAACCAAGACCAACTCCTTTTCCTTCACCTTTTGTTGTGAAGAAGGGGCTGAATATTTTGGAAATGTTTTCCTCCGGAATTCCATCTCCATTATCAGACACGATGAATTCTAATTGATCCTGCTGGATATGCATGCGTGTTGTTACACTTACAGTACCGTTCTGTTTCCCTTGCGCGGCTTCTGCACCATTCATAATTAAATTGATCACCACTTGCTGCATTTGCGATCCGTCGCAGTGAACGGTTGGTAGATCGTGCTGTAAATACAATTCAATCTTCACTCCCGATAGTTTAATTTTATGATCTAAAAGATTGAGTGTCGATTTGATCATTGTATTAAAATCAATTTTCGCTCGAAACGGTTTTGACCGCCGAGAGAATGCAAGCAGATCTTGCACAATCCTTCCGACGCGCGCAGTTTCGTTTACAACTTGGGAAAGATATTTTCTGAATTCTTCCACCCGTTCTTTGGGAACACCGTCTTCTTTCATAATTCGCTGCATAAGCATTGCCAGATTAAGTACTCCGGAGACTGGATTGTTGATCTCATGCGCTACACTGGCGGATAATTGTCCCAGAGAAGCCAACCGATCGCTTTGCAATATTTTTTGATGTGCAACCTTTAATTGATCTGCGCGTTGTTTAATTTTCATTTCAAGTCCTTCGGTGAACTGATTGATTTCTTCAAGAGCTTGTTTCAATCTGACCCGCATGACATCGAATGAACGGGCCAACTCTCCTAGTTCTTCGCTCGATTCAATTATAATCGGTTTATCCAATTGCATTTCACTAACAGCATGTGTTCCCGCTATTAAATGTTGGATAGGTGCATCAATAAAATGTTTGGTGAAATAGATAATGAATAAACTCATGATAATAACAATTGAAAATGAGATGATAATCACTCGAAGCTGCAATTGTGCCATTTCTGTATCTACCATTTCCAGTGTCATCGAGACATCAAGAACTCCCAGCACATTCTGAGATGTTGGGTGTGCATGACAATCTGCTTCCGTGCATGATGGTTCGTTATAAATTGGGGTGATCATTGAAAGAGTTCGAATATTTTCAGTGGTAGTATAGACTCTTGCCCGTGAAGGAACATCTACTTTTACCAAAGGCTGTTCTGCAGAGTGACACATAAAACAGGCTTCTGCATATTTGTCCACGCTACCGGTGTCAGATTTTGCCGTCGAATACATGATCCTCCCTTCTTTATTGAAGATCCGTATTCTTGTTATCCCCTGTTTTTGCGCAATCGTTTCCATTGTTTGATAAGCAGACTCCCTTTGATCGGCGAGCATAGCATGCCATGTAGCACTCGAAATACTTCCGGACAATTGATCAGCGCCAAGCATCATCGCTTCGAGTAATTGTTTCTCCTGTGTTTTGACATGAATGTAGCTGGAGATAATTCCAACGATTGTCATAATCAACGTGAAGGATAGAATCAGTTTTTGAGAAATTTTTTTTGGGGGAAGACGAAGTGCTCTTTGTTTTAAATTCATTATGATACTTTCTGACAGTCTATTGTTGATTTATGCATCATTCATGCCATAGTTTTCTATCGATAGCATTTCAAAGATCTATTATTCATTTGTTTTTTCGAACATTTTCTGTGATACGATTTTGTAATGAGGATTGTGTATTAATTAGTCCGTTGAATATTTCTACGTAAATTTTTCTCAATGACCTTCTTCCAAACTCAATAGGATATGTCCAAAAAAAATGAACAATCCTGCGTTTCAAAAAAAAAGAATTTGTTGATTTTTCCTACACGCTCAGACGGAATTTCCCACATCCAAGAACATTTCGAGTACTTCCATTTTTCATTTCAAATTCTCGCAAACTATTGAATTCATGGAACTTATACTACTTACTAAAAACGAGGCATGAAGTTTGGATTGTGTTGTTGTGAAACAAGAAACAGTTTCAGAAGAAAAAAACAACACTCTCAAAAAGGAGACTATTATGTTTAACTCAATGGATTCGGAAACCCTTTGGCTGACAATCACCAACGTTGGATTAGGAATTGTTACGTTGATATGCCTCATAGCAGTCGGCAGCGTTATTGCAAAAGAAGTATTTGCTGATGTGCGCAGCAAAGTTCGCATTCCTCAGTTACAGGATGATCACTCGTTTGCACTTGATGATCTCGGCATTACGATGGCAGACGGCGGAAAACGGATAGACGAAAAAGAGACGGCAAAAAAATATAACATTGAAGAAGATGATGAAAAGAACATTCAACGATCCGAGAATTAAATCGTTATCTGTGAAAAAGAGGTGTGCCATGCGATGTCCATTTTTACGAGAAGCACAGGTCAAATTCTGTCGCGCATCAGCGTATAGAAAAATGATTGTTCGACTTGCTGAGCAGCCTGACAATGAACGATGCTCGTCACGTGAATACATTAATTGTTCTGCTGCAAAACAGCACTTGGAAGATCGGCCGAGCATCGATCATTGTCCTTTTCTTCATGAATCACTTGTTCAATACTGCACGGCAGCAGCTGTAACAAAGTACATACCATACACCGAATCAGTTCTCTCGCAATGCGGAACGGAGAGCCACAAGTATTGTGAATTATATCATACACTCGCACAACCGCAAGAATCCACTACGGAAATGGAAATTGCGAATGGCAACGGCAGTCATTATCAGAATACTGTCGAAGATGTTAAAATTCCTCATCACCTTTTCTTTTCTCCTAATCATATGTGGATGGATATTGGAATTGACGGCGTCTGTCACATTGGGGTGGATGCTTTTATGATGAAGGTGTTGGGTCCTATTGATGAAATCACATTTATCACCAATAAAGGATATCAGCGACCAACAGTCTCCTTCTCCATCAGAGGTGTAGATCTACAATTTGTTTTTCCGATGCAGATGAATATCACTCGCGCCAATACCTATCTGCGCACAAATCCGGAAAAGATTAATGCTGATCCTTACACCGTGGGCTGGTTATTCGAAACAACTGAAACAAAATTCAAAAATATGAATGAACAACCGAACGGATTGATTACGGGACAACTCGTTCATCCATGGATGGTAAAAGAAATGAATCGCATGACTTCATTGGCACATAAAATATCTTCACAACCGGATATGCACGGAGCAATATTGATGGCGGACGGGGGATGTTTCCAAACCGGATTGGCACAACGATTAACAAGAGAAGAATTACTGCAATTGTATAATGACTTTTTTTCACCGCTCGCTCTTTGGAATCTACAACTATGAAATCCAAAATCATGTTTATAGCTGGCATAGTATTCGGATTGCTTATCGGATGGTATGCTTTTCCTTTTGCCTTATATCAATCCAACGAACAACCGATGCAATTCAGTCATGTAACACATACTGGCGAAAAAGGAGGCATGGCATGTGAAGATTGTCATACCACTAATGAGAATGGACGTTTCCAGGGAATTCCGATGATTGCTAAATGCGCTGAATGTCACTCTTCTGCACTTGGAGAAACCGAATTAGAAAAACAATTGGTTGAACAATATATCACCCCCATAAAAGAAATTCCGTGGCTTGTGTATTCCCGTCAACCGGATAACGCATTTTTCTCTCACGCACCGCACGTTACCCTTGGTAAAATGAAATGTGAAGAATGTCATGATTCACACGGAACATCAGCATCATTACGCGTTCACCAATTGAATAGAATTTCAGGGTATAGTAGAGATATTTGGGGTGCAAACATTTCCGGAATTTCTCTGAAGAAGACAATCGGAATGAAAATGGATAAGTGTGTACGATGTCACGACGATAGAGACAGACACGACGGCTGCGTTGCTTGTCACAAATAATTTCATGCAGAAGGCAACCTCAAGAACGGCTTCCCTTTGATTCATCCGGAAAGAAATATATGCAAAAGACAATTACACGACGAGATATTTTGAAATTTACCGGTGGTGGAATTCTCGGAATCATGCTTTCACCTCTTCCGTGGAAACTGCTCGATGATTCTGCGATTTGGACACAGAATTGGTCTCTGACTCCGCCATTACCACACGGCCCAATTACAACAGCATTTTCGCACTGCACGTTATGCAGTGGCGGATGTGCGATTAAGGCTGATTGTGTTTCCGGCATGCCGTATTATTTGCGGGGAGTTCAAAATCATCCACTAACGCACGGTACGATCTGCACACGCGGTTTGGCAAGCCATCATATGGCCTTTCATCCTTTACGCATTGTTCATCCACACAAATTTGTTGGGAAATCCGACAATAGCAAAATGACGGCTGTTTCCTTAAATGAAGCGTTGGATGAAATTGCAAAAAAGATTAAAGAATCAAATGGAACTATCGCAATTCTTGATCTGCAGCCAAAGAGAGCAATTTCAGAAATCTATCGGGAATTTTTAAATAAAATACCAAATGGAAAATATCTCACTTCACCTTCATGTGAAGATGGAACTCTTTCAGTTGTAAAAGAAATGATGAATCGAACAACTGATTCTTACGGATTTGATTTTGAAAATACATCGATGGTCCTTTCGTTTGGAGCCCCGTTGTTTGATGGCTGGGGAATTCCTGGACGTATGACTGCATTTCGCAATTCAAAAAAAGCTAAGATTGTTCAGGTTGACAGCCGCTACTCACGAACCGCAATGCAATCAGGTGAATGGATTGCAATACAACCCGGCACAGAAAAGTACCTCGCGCTCAATATTGCTTATGTGTTAATACATAACAACCTCATCTCGCAAAACATAAAACGATCTGCACTCGATTTTATGCAATTCAAAAATATTGTCGATGAATTTAACCCTAAAAATACTAGTCAATTGACTGGCGTTGATGCGAGTGTTGTAACATCCATTGCACACCAACTTATCAATGCAGAATCTGCCATTGTTTTGAGCAGTTCAGATCCCGGCGGAGGACCGTTTGATGATGAGACGGAAAAAGTAATCGCGTCTCTGAATTTTTTGATCGGTAATATCGGAAAATGTGGAGGAATTATTTCTCGCAGAGAGATACCCGGATATAAAAATGAAGACAAAGCAGTTCAATGGTCAACAATACAAGATCATTCCATCGGTGTTTTGATTATTGATGGATCAGATTCCGGATATGCCATACCATGGTCGTTCATCCAGAAAAAACTGATTCCGGGAAATAGTTTTATTGTTACTCTTTCTCCTATTTTGAACGATTTTTCAGCTCACGCAGATTATTTTATCCCATCACCGGCACATCTGGAATCTATGAATGATGTCGTTACCTCAACTGACAGTGTTGTTGCAACATTTGCATTGTCATCTCCTCTTTTGAAACGACAAGAAAATACCACTGATCCACTCGATGTTGTAAAAGAAATATCCTTGCGATTGAATATTGTGTCGGATATTCCTACACATGAAGAATTACTCAAACAAAAAGTAAATGAAATCTATTCTCAAAAACGTGGATCACTTTTTATCTATGCTGATCAAAGTGTAGTCAAAATCAGCGAGCTATCTTCGGCTGATGAAATATGGACAAAATTGATTGAAGGTGCTGTATGGCTTGATGAACCAATGAAGCAGACTCTACCCCATTCGTTCACACTTGGGTTGGCTACTAATCAATCATACAAAAATGAATCCGACGGAATTCAGTTGCTCGCTTACGGATGGCGCGGTGCAACATCAACAGCGCAAATCTCTCCAATTCTGAGCAAAGTATTTCAAGAAACGGAATTGCGCAACACCAATGGGATAGTATCGGTTAATCCGGCAACGGCACATCAACTTGGTTTTGCAAAAAATGAATCTGCGACATTAACTACAATAAATGGGTCATTAAATGTCCGCATAAAAATAGAATCCACGGTTCGGCCAGGAATTATTGAGGCATCAATTGGACCGTTACTTAACGGTAAAGAAACGCCGCAACATCCTACAGGAAATAATATTTTGAATCTCTGTGAAGTCACCAATGACGGAACCTGGAGAATAACTACTGCAAATCTTCTGAAGGTGTAACAGATGGAAACAATGACTGACAAAAAACAAAAGTACGGAATGGTGATCGATCTGGATAAATGCAATGGATGCGGTGCCTGCACTGTTGCTTGTTCTATTGAGAACAATATTCCTCCTGCGTTAGAAAAAATGAATAAACGAAACAGTTTAACCTGGTTAAACATTACAACAGTTTCCAATAATGAGCAATTTCCAAAAAGCGAATCTGTTTTTGTACCAATGTTTTGTCAGCAATGTGAAAAGGAAACTCCATGCATGACAGTCTGCCCGCAAAATGCGGTTGATATTGATCCCTCCACAGGGATTGTCGGACAGGTTCCACAGAGATGTTTGGGATGCCGATACTGCATGGCCGCATGTCCGTATCATGCTCGGTATTTTAATTGGTGGGATCCAACATGGACAGAAGGAATGAAGAAACAACTCAATCCTGATGTGTCACCACGCATGCGCGGCGTTGTTGAAAAATGTAATTTTTGTCACGGTAGGTTGCATGCAGCAAAGCAAAAAGCCGCATCGCAAGGAAATCGTGAAATCAATCCGACCGATTATGTTCCGGCATGTGTTGAGTCTTGTCCAAATAAGGCAATTACATTTGGAGACCTTAATGAGGCAACAACGGCAGTTGCACAATCGGCAAAGAACGAAAATACATTTCAATTTTTATCCCGCCTCGGGACGGAACCGAAAGTTTATTATCATTCTGAAAAAAAATGGGTTCGTGCGATGGCAGAAAAATCACTAACTCGCACACAGCAGGAGGGATTTCATGGATAAGAAATTTATACCGCGCGGTGTGCAGCGGATCTCATTCGAGAAATTTTTACTCTGGATTATTCCATGGACAGCGTTACTAATGCTCGGAATCTATGCAATTTATCTTTGTTTGGCGGAAGGATTATTTCATACGAACATGGATAACCGGTTTGCGTTTGGAATATGGATATTTCTTGATTTAACGGTAATTGCTCTGGGAGCTGGAGCGTTTTTCACCGGATTTCTCCTGTACATTCTCCGGAGAAAAGAATTGAAAGCGGTGATCAATAGTGCTGTCGTCATCGGCCTCATTTGTTACAGCGGTGCAATTCTTGTTTTGGCAGTCGATGTCGGACAACCAATACGTGCATGGTTCACATTCTGGCATCCCAATACACATTCCATGCTGACGGAAGTGACATTCTGCCTAACCTGCTACTTAATTGTTTTATTAATCGAATATGTACCCATCGTTTTGAAAAACAGGCAGTTACGACAAATACCAAAATTTCTCGTATTCGAATTTGAACTGCACAAACTGATGCCGGTTCTTGCCGGAATCGGAACATTTCTTTCATTCTTCCACCAAGGTTCACTCGGTGGATTATTCGGAGTATTGCGCGGACGTCCATTTGCATTTAGAGAAGAATTGGGAATTTGGCCTTCCACATTTTTCTTGTTTGTACTTTCCGCAGCAGCAGCGGGACCAAGTTTTATCATGTTGACAACATGGCTTGTTGAAAAACTTACCAAGAAACGCCTGGTGAAACCTGAGGTATACAGATTCCTCGGTAAAGTTTCCGGCATAATGTTGATTGCTTATATTTTATTGAAGTCGATTGACACGCTCATCTGGATCAATAGCACATCTCCGGGAAATGGTTTCCCCGCTTTTGAATATTACGCAACTCAATCTTTCGGTACGTGGATATTGTTTACAGAGATTGTTCTGTTCGGTTTAATGCCAGCTCTCATTCTTTTAAAAAGCAAACTGCGGGAAAATAGAAAACTCCTTTTGGGAGCCGGCTTTTTAGTCTGCAGCGGAGTAATGCTTAATCGGTTTGTTATGACGATACAAACTCTCGCACTTCCGACATTACCGTTTGACGATTTTCTTACCTATTCACCAAGTTGGGAAGAAGTTGCTACATTTTTGTTTGTCGTCGCATATGGCGTTCTCCTCTATTCATTCACTTATCGATATGCAACAATGTTCCCGCAGGAAAAAGAGTTAACTCCAATGAACGGTGAGCTTTCAATGCAGGAATTTGCGAAAACCAGTAATCAAGAATCATTTTGGAAACCAAAATTTGTTTCGAATATGCTTAATAGATTTGCATCATCTAAACTTTAACTACGATTGATACGGAGTTGATTATGGTACCCTGGGTTTATGAATTTCACTGGACAGTTTTTCATATCACTTTTTTATTGGTGTTCTTTACCATTTTTGTCACCATCGTTTCGACTGTAATTCTGGCAATGCGAAGAACGCAACAAGCGGAACAATTGCACAGAATGGAAGCAATTCAATGGCATTCAGATTTTGAGGATCTCTCTCCTGCCATGAAAGTGTGCCGGCATGAATTAAGTGGCGATGTTCAGCATCGCACATGCGATCATCAGTTTGACTGCAGATCGTGCAAGGTTCATCCCGTTTTAGCGGCACGGAAAACCAAAGCACCAATGCTGCAATTTGAATCATATGGATTCACCATGCCCCCCTATCGACTATATCATCGAGGACATACATGGGTTCAGGAAGAAAAAGATGGAACCTACAAAATCGGCATTGATGATTTTGGTACGCGTATTATCGGGAAACCATATTCGATTGAGCTACCTCCTGTAGGATCACGATTATCGGTGAATGGAAAAGGAATGCTGGTTAAGAAACATAATACCAACATTCGTATTCTCTCTCCTATCGATGGAGAAGTGATTGAACATGGTGATGCCGAAAAAGGATGGTATCTGAAAGTAAAAGTGGATAATTCTGAAAAACTAACAGAACATCTTTTGAAAGGAAAAGAAGTACCAAATTGGATAATGCGGGAATTGGAACGACTGCAGATTTCGTTTGCTACAAGCGGTGTCGGGGCAACATTAGCAGATGGTGGTGAACTGGTACCGGATTTTCATAGACATTTTCCAAAAGCAGATTGGGATGGGGTTTTGGGGCAGATGTTTTTAGAGGCGTAATCTCAACTTTATCGGGACGGCGGCAATACCGTTCCATTTTTAATTAATGGCACGGACTAGCGTCCGTGCCGACAAACCGAATTATTGCAAAGTGTCGGGACGGTGGCTACACCGTCCCTTTATCTTTTTGGCACGGACTGGCGTCCGTGCCGACAAACCGAATTATGGCGAACTATCGGGACGGCGGCAACACCGTCCATAAAGAATTTATTCCTGAATCACTTCAAGATATAGTTCTTCCACTTTTTCCCTTGCCCAAGGTGTCTTTCGCAAAAAAGTCAAACTCGATTTGATGCTAGGGTTTTCGTTAAAGCATCGTACTTTAATACACTTCCCTAATTCTTCCCAACCGAAATGATCAACAAGATGATGCAAAATCATTTCAAGTGTTTTGCCATGTAACGGATTATTCGGTTGTATTATTTTCTGGCTCATTTTTCTTTACTTGTGTAGGACATCACAGTCTGACGTCTTACACAATTTTATCATTTAATAGGTTTTAATAACAAATCGTGGAAATCAAAACTGAAATCGGTTGCCGGAGAAACAGCTTTCATCTTTACTGTCTCAATACTGCCGTCTGGATTCAATGAAAAGGTTACAAATGCATCAGCACGCATCTCAGGATCACTCCAGCGGGCAATAAACGTATTATACTGGTAATGTTCTAAATATCCTCCTAACGATGGTGTTGCAGCCATTTGCATGAATAATTTCCCAGCTTTCAGTTCAATATTGATTTCACCATACCAAGTATCGTTATATTTTCCCGCATATTTTTCCAGTGATAATGAAGGTTTTGAAAGCGAGTCTCTTGCAGCTGATCTCTTTGCTTCCGCTGCCTTATCGGTTGAATCGGCACGATTTTTTACTGCTTTATACGCGGCGATCCAATCATAATTGGCATTTAAATAATAATCGAGTGCACGCCAACCGATGGAATAAAATGCCCCTCCTACTTCCTGATTGGTAAACACCGCAACGCCAACTCTCAACTCAGGAATCATCGCAACCAATGATACAAATCCGGAAAGCCCTCCGGTATGCCAAACAAGTTTCTTACCGCGATAATCACGCAGAAAAAATCCTGCACCATAACCGGCAAAGTTTGGCTGCATCGGCGATAATTCTTTTGCTACTTTTCCAACAGGAAGCGGTGTAACAACTGACCAAAGTGTACGGGTAATTGTAGGAGTAAAAAGTTTGGAACTATCAGCATATTTCCCTGAATCGAGTTGGCAGATCATCCATTTCGCAATATCTTCAGCATTCGTATTCACTGTTGCCGCTGGATTAGTCTTGGCACTATCCGATGCCGCAACGAGTCTTACAATACCATTTATCTCCGCATGCGGTGTGGCAACATTCCCTTTTTTCACAGCATCTGAAAATGTCAAAACGCTATTGTTCATCCCCAGTTTGTTAAAAATTCTGGTTTGAACAAATGCATCCCACGACATACCGCTCACCGCTTCAATTAATTCTCCTGCTATCAAATACAGAATGTTGTCGTACGCATAAGTACTTCTGAAACTTGTTGCAAGAGGAATATTTTTAAAACGTTTTACAACATCTTTTTGATTGTACGTGTTTGTCGGCCAAATTAAAAGATCACCGGCTCCTAACCCAAGTCCGCTTCGATGGACAAGAAGATCGATAACACGCATTTCTTTGGTTACATACGGGTCGGAGAGTTGAAACCATGGGAGATGATCAACCACACGATCGTTCCATTTTATCTTCCCTTCATCTACCAAAATACCAAGCGATGTGCCGACAAATGCTTTTGTATTGGAAGCTATACTGAAATTTGTTTTACTGTCTACTTTATCTTTTGTTCCGATTGTTTTCAGTCCGTAACCTTTTGCAAGAATCACTTTCCCATCTTTTACAATTGCAACCGCAACACCAGGCACATTAAATGTTTTCAGAACTTTTTCAACATAGGCATCAAAATCTTTTGGTATTGATTGAGCATTGAGAGTGGATACAATAGCGAGCATAAAAATTGAAACGATGAATTTCATAAGAATCCTTTCTGTAAAATGATAAACATTGGCAACTATAGATAAAATAATCGCGGAGTATAAATATTTCTAGAAGCCATCTCAAAAACACAAAAACAACGGTCATTCTAAAAATAGTATCAAATTTGCTGTCATCATTTTGTATTGTGCGGCACTTCGTACAGCGGAGCTTCGCTGCGCTTTTTTTTGGAAAATAATTCTGTGGCTTGCTCAGATCCTTCGCTCCGCTCAGGATGGCAATAGTTTCATTTTTAATTATTTGTAATTTCTCAGTTATTATTTGGGTGAATCATAAATTACTTGTTATTCTGAGCGTAGCGAAGAATCTGACAAAACTTCATATGAGTCGTCGAGCGGACAAACCAGATTCTTCACTGCGTTCCGCAATAAAAACTGCGGAACTCGTTCAGTGGCTAGGCCATCCCTTCGGGAAATGACAAGGATTTTATATTGTTTTATTTCGTCGCTGAATAGTTACAATTATTTTATATAGATCATTTTTTTCGATTGCGTAAATAATTCTCGATTACCGATTAATGACGTTGCCATTATTCGATAGAAATAAATTCCGCTGGCAAAGGGTTTTGCATTAAATTCAAATTGGTACTCTCCCGGAGAAATCAGTTCATTCACAATAGTTGATACTTCCCTTCCCAACAGGTCAAAGACTTTCACCTTAACAAAGCATGAAACGGGAATCGAAACCCTAATGTTTGTTGCAGGATTAAATGGATTAGGATAATTCTGAGAAAGTCCAAATTTTTGTGGAATGATATCCGTTACGTTTACTAAGGTTGGTACCGCAGTAAATGCAAAAATATCTTTACCGGTCATTGGCTTTATCGTTGCTACTTTGAATATATCTCCCTGTTGAGGATTGATAGAATTTACATCCCCATCAACAAACAGCTCCCAGGATAGTACATCTTTATTTGATGAGTCTTTTCTAAAAAAATAGAGGTCGTCACCAAATGAAAATTTGCCATCCGTTAATAATTCCGTCAGCACGATAGGAGTTTTTTTATTTAGTGTTGTGTTAAACACAGTAAAATACAGCGGCGTTGCAGAGGCGCCGAAATACTCTTTGGAAGTATCAATAATTGTATTGGAAATACGAATTTCATAATCGGCAGCTTCCGGAGTTGCAATGATGTTTCCTTCCGGGAAAACAAGTTCCGGAAGATTGACTTTACTGAATAATGTTGAATTTCCTTTGATCCATTTTGTGGAATCTTTATTGTGCAGTGGTTCCGGATAATCAATAATAGATAGTCGCATGCCATCAAATAACGGACCTTCGCTTCCATCGGTGGCAAACAAAATATTTTTTAGGACAGTAATATTTTTTGTTACATTAATGACATTGTAGCGTTTTAATCCATAAGCACTATCCAGAAATTCAATTGTATATGAATTGCCGTTCATTTGCGAAGGATTAACAATATTCACAGTGACAATCCCATTACCTGAACCAGCGCTTTGTTTTAACGAAGGTACCTTGAGACGTATATTTTCTACTTCAAACATCGGTGAAACAACTTCAGAACTTGCTTGACCATCGCTGCAAATGATTTTTATTCTGAATGATTTGCTATTCGCAACAGGATTTGTTTCCCACTCATAAGAACCGGTATTGGGTAGATTTGATGCAATTGTGTACCACGATAACCCATTATCCGTACTTCCATTCATCGTCAGAGAAAGATTGTCTCCTTCCGCATCCGCAGCATTCCATACAATATTCATTTTCCCTGAAACAATAATATTCCTGTTTGGCGAGAGCAATTCTATATCTGGCGCTCCATTAGCTGGATTATCAATAGTAAAATTCTGAGCGGATTGTGTAATTCCATATGTCGTATCACCATAGACAGAAATTCGGAGTCGATAACGAGTGCCATCATTCACATTTAAAGTGTTCCATTGATACACGGAATCTTTGGCGGTTGTATTTAACAATTGATTCCAAGAAATTCCTGCATCTTTACTGTATTCAACAATTGTTGTCAACGAATCTTTTGTATAGCCTGTGGACCATTGTAGAGAATATGTTCCGGAGATTTTTGTTGTAGGAGAATTCTTCAAAATAATCGGCACATTTGCTGCAGCTTCAATGGCCGATTCTATTACATTCCCTTCCGCAAGAAAGGGAGAAAATCTCATCATCTTGCCAATTGTTGGTGCGATATCGATCTGGCTTGAGAGTGTGCTGTCAATTTTTCCTTTTGGTGTGTCCGGACCGAGTATCATTAACATAACGTGACGACATCCATCACATCCATCCCCATGTCCTGAAAAATCAGTCGTATGTCTTCCGTGATCATTCGTAACGATAAGAGTAGTTTTATTTTTCAAATCAGCATCTGACTGTATCGAATTCCATAACGATGTTACCAGGGAATCGGCACGTTTAATTGCCTCCAGATATGTTTCCCATGAAGCGGCATGTCCTTCAATATCGATCTTTGCAAAATTTGCGATGGTTATTCGTGATCGATGATTGGTCAAAACAAATCTGACATTATCATAGGTGAGAATATCGTTTGCCGGATCGGTAGATATTTTATAGGATGCGGCATATTGAGCTCCATAGTCCGCATGCGTACTATTGGTTAAGACATTTAGTTTATCTTTTCCCAATGCGACCCAACAATCTGTACTAGGCACATTTTTTTGTTTTCGGAAGTACTCAAATATCGTTGGACTATGAGAACGTTCGGAACCATCGTTCGCTATATATTGCCATGTACCACTTAAAATGCTTGCGTGTCCGGGATTTGTTTCGGTTTTACCATTATTATAGTAAGAAGTGTAGATTGTTCCTTGTGGTTTTAAGACATTCCACATTGTGGGAATATATGTATGCGTTGAATCCCCAAATGTCTCGGTGTATCTTGCTCCGTCCAGCATAATGATAACAACATATTTTGTTTTTTGAGCTTGAACATGTGATACAAAAAATATCGCGAGCAATAATAAGGTAAACCTTCTGGAGATATTCATAATACTCCTATCATTCTAATCGCTTCATTCTGCCATCTTTAGTATTTTGGCTGTTTCATGAAAACTTCATAACTATGCGAAGTTATTTTATTCCTCTCTTTTTCTTTTCAATGATCACTTGAACATCCACCGGTTCGTTGCAGACCGAGCAGACATACCGCCGTGTGGTTTCATTAACATCCGGTTCGCGGGTTTGTTTGCAGTTAGGACATTTTATTTGGAGTGGAGTTTCTTCGCGGGATTTTGCCATGATCTTATTCTATTATTGAATTATAGTTTGAACAACGCATCAATGTAACGGTTTTCCAGTCGGACTGCAATGAACTATTCTTGCAAATATTGCTCTGATAGGGGAAGAATATTTTGTATTTTAGTGAGTTCTCGTATGTCAAACATTACAGACAATCAAGAGTGATTGTCCTACTAACAATAGTTTAATCATGGCCAAGCAAATCAGTCCTGTTCTCATCTCTGCACAAGATATCTCTATCCGATTCGGTGAACAGATCGTTTTAAAAGAGGCGTCGCTAAATATTCATCAAACAGATCGTATTGGACTGATCGGCACGAACGGATCGGGAAAATCGACTCTGATCAAAATAATTGCCGGCCTTATTCAGCCAGATTCCGGAACATTCTCCCGTAAACGCGAATTGATTACAGGATATCTCTCACAAGATTTTACATTAGATGAGTCGAAATCTGTTTTCGAAAACATTATGGATGGTGCCCATGATGTGATTGATATCCTTCGGGAATACGAATCACTCCCTTACGATTCAGAACGGCGGCATATCTTAGAAGAACATATCCATCTGCTGGACGGATGGAATCTTGAAAACAGAGTTGAAGCAGCGATGCATTCGTTGAATGTACCGGATAAAGAGAGAGATATTACTACACTTTCCGGAGGTGAAAAACGGCGTGTGGCATTATGTCGTGCCATCATCTCCCGTCCTGATTTACTGATTCTCGACGAACCGACAAACCATCTCGATACTCAGTCCATTGAGTGGATGGAAGAGTTTTTGGAAGATTACGACGGTGCTTGTCTTTTTGTAACGCATGACCGGTATTTTCTAGATTCTATCGCCAATAGAATTGTGGAACTTTCCAATGGACTATGTTACCCTCATGCCGGAAATTATACAGATTATCTTATTGACAAAGCTGAACGCCAAGCTCAATTGGAAACTGAAGAAAAAAAGAAAAATAATTTTCTTCGGCGCGAATTGGAATGGGTGCGGAGAGGCCCGAAAGCACGAACAACAAAGTCAAAAAGCAGATTGAAAAACTATTTTGAGATTGCGGATAAAGAAGGATATCAGGCCGAAAAAGAAGTGCAACTCCTTATTCCCCCTCCTTCCGGTCTTGGAAACACTGTATTAAACCTGAAGCATGTTGGAATGGAGTTAGGTGACCGTAAATTATTTTCGCATGTCGATCTGTTGTTCGACAAAAAACGGAAACTCGGCATTATAGGACGAAACGGGCTTGGGAAAACAACGTTGCTAAAGCTCATCCTGAACGAACTCCAACCGACCGAAGGTACGGTAGAAGTTGGTGAACGAACAATGATTAATTACATCGATCAATCACGGATTGATCTTAATGATGAAAATACTGTGTTAAAAGAAATCGGTGAAGGAAATGACTGGATCATGTTCGGAGAGAACAAGACGACCGTGTGGACGTATTTGCGTCGTTTCAATTTTGCCGATGACCGTATCAACACCAAGGTCGGCAAACTCTCCGGCGGCGAACGGAGCAGATTGCTTCTGGCTAAGATCTTAAAGAACGGTGGTAATTTCCTTATTCTTGACGAACCGACAAACGATCTTGATCTTCCGACACTTCGAGTGTTAGAGGAAGCGTTGGTTGATTTTGACGGCTGCGTCATCGCTGTCAGTCATGATCGGTATTTCCTTAACCGTGTCTGCAATGGCATTCTGGCATTTGAAGGGGACGGAAAAGTGCACTTCAGCGAAGGGAATTACGATTATTACATTGAAAAACGAACTGCGCGGCTTGCTGCGGAAGTTGAAATAGAAAAACAAAAGAAACTTGAGGCGACAGCAAAACCGGAACCGAAAAAATTGAAATGGAAAGAAGCGAAAGAACTTGAAACAATCGAACAGGATATCTTGAAAGCGGAAGAGGCTGTTCATCGAATTGAAGCACTGTTTGCTGCCGATGATTTTTATCAAAAACATGGAGACAAAGTCGAGGAACTCACGAAGGATCTTAACACCTGGAAAGAAAATGTAGAACGGTTGTATGCTCGATGGAATGAATTGGAAAAATTGAAAAATGGCTAATGTTTTTCTACGTGCACTATGTCTCTATGTGGTTCAAGTTTTTATAAAGCAAACCACATAGATACATAGGACACATAGGTCATTTACATTCCCAACCAATAGCTTAACTTCAACATAAAAATATTATCCGGTTTCACATTCACAATACGATCCACTGATCGGCCAAATTGAAAATCTCCTGCAGATTCTACATCCTCCCTGCTCTGTGTCCAAACTAAAAAGAGAGCTGAACCGGGAGAATATTCCCACCGCAACACGGCATTCCCGCGCAACGAACGATAATTGAAATCCGGTTTACCGATACTGATTGGAGATGCTGCTCCAGTTCCATCCGGATCGAGAGAATAACCAAATACTTCACCAGTTGGAGTGGTCTGAGGTGTAATCGAAGATCCACTTGTGCCGTACGTTAGGAAGTCGAATGACTTCGCCTTCTGCAATTCCTTAAAATTGTTGTACGAACCGGAATTGAAATAAGGCTGGGCATAAATCTGGAAACTCAATTCAGGATTTAAGATCCAGTTCATTCGAATCGTTGCCCCCACCGTTGTCTGTTCCAAATCTGCGAACACATATCTTCGTCCATATGTTGCCGTTGCATTTGCATCCACTGTCGATCGAATATACTGTGCCTTGCTCTTATCGAATGAGATGTCCGGTCCTAATGATAATGTGAATGTTGGTGTTAATTTTAATTCTGCTTCAATATACGCGTTTGTATTTTCATCAACACCGCCACTGGACATTCCGCCTCCCGCATACAAGATCCACCAATTTCTGTTATCACTATAAAGATTCACGCTGAATGATTGTGATGAAGGGTTCACCATGAGAGGTCCGCCGCGGGTTCGACGTGCGCTGAATGTTTCTGGATTGTATTGCATACGGAATTGTCCGCCGTAATAATTGAGCAGAGTAGTGTACCCACCGAACCAGAATCCCTCTGCAGTCTTGTTACCGCCAAAGTCGTAGTTCAGGAATGTTGCCACATCGAATCCGGCAAAGCGGTAGTATTCAGTAGGATCGCTCCACCGATATCCTGTTACCACGTGCGTATTAATGATATCGGCGAATGACATGAATCCGAGATCGTTCGATTCAAAATAAGGATTGATCACTCCCACCGCTGCATTCAACGTCCATTTGCCGCGATTCTTGTTCAACATCAATCTTCCTGCATATCCTGTCATTGAAGTCAGTGTACTGTCAACGGAAATATGCGTAACATCCGGCCGTTGGAAATAATGTCCTGAACTTCTCTGCAAGGCAATCATTTTATTTTTATTCCCTTGCACCGAAGAAAGTCCTGCCCAGCCGGTTAACACATAGGTTCGTTCATCATCAAAAAATGTCCATCCATCCACCGCAGAAACTATTGCATTACTATTGATATAGTCTTCTAAAATCGGATTCTCAAACATTCTGTTTGTGTAGGTAGTGAGCAATCCAATCCCCTGCTGTCCTCGGTCAAAATCCCGTTGAGCGCGTAAAACACCATAATACGATTGTGGTTCCATTTCCTGTTTTGTACGGACACCCGCGGAGTCGATCGTTGTCATTTCTCTATTGGTGAGCGAATGAATCATCCCAATCTTCCAGTCATCACCTATTCGACCTGATATTTTACCTGCGCCAAGAATTTTAGTCCCATTCGGCACATCAGCATAATCATAATACGGCAGACTAAATTGAGGCCGCTGCGGATTCCTGCCGATTCTGCGGCTGTAAAAGATCGTCGGGTTATTCCAATTGAATGACCAGTTGTTGTTCGTTCCTCCTTGCCCAAAACGGAAAATGCTCACCCCTTCCGTAAAGAATGGTCGCTTCTCTTGAAACGAAGTCTCCACATCGGAAAGATTCACAACAGCAGGATCGACTTCTACTTGTCCAAAATCAGGATTGATCGTTCCGTCCAAAGTCAGACTCGATCCAAGACCCACTTTCATATCGAGTCCACCTCCGGGAAGATATCGCTCGCCGGGATTGAAAGGATCGTTCCGATTATTTCCAATATATTCTGCTTTACCAGTAACGTACGGGAGTATTTCAAGTCTTGATGAAGGAGAAATTCCTTTAAGACCAACGAGATCTGGAAAGCGGGAAACAAATCCATTCTCATTTCGCGGCGTATACACCATCATATCAGTCTCATTTTTTCTGCCAATATACCGTTCAAAATTTATTCCCCACACTTGCTCATCACCAACTTTAAATCTCAATTGAGAAAACGGTATTTTCATTTCAACAACGTAACCATCGGAATGCAACTTTGAAACTCCTTCCCATACCGCATCCCAGGAAAGTTCAAACCGTCCATCATTTTCAACAAGTCCATCGGCTTTTGTTCCTGCTGCAGAAACGTAAAAAAGGTTTCCGGTCATTTTATCATGATAAGGATCCACGTAGACAAGAAAACCGTCCGAAGGATCACCATAGACAAAATCCCTTCTCACTAATCGTGCAACAACAGAATCTGCATTGTTATCATATAATTTTGCAGCTATATATAATGCCTCATCATCATACGCAACCCACACTTCACCTTTTTCGCTGCTCGGTGCTCCTTGATCCGGTTCACGCTGCTTAAAATCGGTGAATCCAGATCTTTGCCATGTGTTTTCGGTAAGATTACCATCGACTTTAATCTGTTCACTTGTTTTAACAGCAGTAATAGTTGATGCAGAAAGAAATGAAGTAACGACGAGAAGAACTACCAAAATAATTCCACGGCTGTTTTGCTGCATACGATCTCCTTTGATCAATGATAGGTGGAGTAACTATAAGAGATCTATTACGCCATTGGAATGATTTGGTTTACTACAATAGACAAGAATGTCTTCATTCTTGAATTTTATTGAGGATTGTTAAACCGAGAATTGGAAGATAAATCCGTTGTTATCTTGAACACAACGGCACGTTAGAACTCCGAATGTCTGATGTATTGTCACACTGAGCAAAGCGAAGTGTCTGAGGTAAAATTAGCAAAATAGAACACGGATGACACAAATGACACGGATTTACGCGGATAAGAAAAAAGGACGGTCTGGAGACCGTCCCGACAATAATTCTGTACGTTCTCTGCGGTAAAATTATAGTGATCATTACATGATGTGAGACATCATCCAACACACTTTATTATTTTTATTCTCTGTGCCGCTGAGTCTCTGTGGTAGGAAAAGATTATTTCACCCGTTTTACAACCACAATAGTCTTATCGTCAGAATATTTACTCTTTGCATTATGGATTTGAACATCTTCAACAATCAATCGGGCGATGTTCTGTGCTTTTTCGTTTCGGAGTTCATTGAGTTTTTGGGCGAGGCGTTTTTCTGTATATTGAATGCCAAGATTGTCCATTGCTTCAGAAACACCATCGGTATACAATAACATGATGTCTCCCTTAGCAAGCATAATGCCTTCACTTCGGTATAATTGATGAGGAAAAGGTCCAACAATATTACCGGTTGCTTCAAGATATTCTGTTGTGCGTGTTGCCGCTCGAAAAATGATGGGACTGCTGTGCCCGGCATTAACGTATACACATAATCCTTTTAGGTCATTGGACAATTCAGCATAAAATAACGTAAGGAATCGGTCGTCCGAAAAGGTATGATGGACAAGCTCATTAATATTATGGATGAGATTGCTAATCTTGGTCTGATAACTTGCACCCATGCGAAGTGCGCCGGAGACATACAACGCTTGGACGGCTGCTGATATTCCTTTACTAGCCGCATCCCCGATAACAATACCGACACGGTCTTTCTCTGCACTCATGATATAATCAAAAAAATCACCGCCTACAATTCTATCGGCAATGGAGATACCGAACATTTCATAATTGTGGAATTGTAATTCATGGGCAGGCAGAATACTTTTTTGAATCTCCCTTGCTTTATCTAAATCTTTTTGCAACTGAGACGTACTTCGCTCCATCCTTCTGTTTTTTACCATTGAAGTAACGGCAAGACTGATAATATTCAGCGTGGGAGCAACATGTTCATGCTGAACGTCTGTATTAAATGATAAAATATATGGATAGAGTTCGACCCCTTTTATTGTCACAACTTCGCCGATACCCGTAGCAGAATATTTAAGAATTCCCTTACTGCGCAAATATTCATTCGTTTCCTTTGCAACAATGGTACGATGCAATGCAAGCTGCTTAAACATTTTGTATTCATCAACCTTCAATGAAAAGTTTGCCTTGATCTTTTCTACTTCGCCATGTTGTGCAATAACCTCATAACTGTACTTCGTCGAATCAAGTTTCCATACTCGTCCCCCTTTGATTTCAATCCTGTCATTGGAGACGATTTGATGCAGTATATGGGCGAGCATTTCTTCCGTGGAAGCAAACTTTTTGCTGTCGAAGCTTTCGATTGTCTTATAGAGCGAACGTTGATTCATGGATACGATTCTTTATATGATAAATTTGATAACAATATACGAAAGAAATCTTCAATCCCTTCATCCCCATTTTTTCTTTCTTAACACGTCAATACAAGCCGTACAATAAGAATCCCGTCAAACAAGAACTGACGGGATTCTATAAAGATTGGTGCTATTACAACCAATAGCAGCTAGAGTTTTCTTATTACATCTTTAACAAGTGCTTCTATTCTGCTGTCAGTCTTTCCAGGTCCATCTCCAGCGATGACTGGAACATTGAAAGTCCCTCCGGTCACGGAAATTGTCTTCGAAGGATCAACAACTCCATTAGACATAAATGTACCATTTCCGCTGAACGTACCGGTTGCATTGCTTGCTGTAATAGCAGAAATACTCGCGGTAGCCGATGTTGTAAGTTGGTAGGCGCTTGACGTTTCTGAATTCGGATTCACTCCAGGCATAAAGAGAATTGAAACAAATTTAGAGGTCGTCGGCGGATAAACGTATGTTCCTGTGCCAATCGGAGCACTATCAAAAAAGATGAGCATTGTGAGATCAACACTCGTTGATGAATTATACTTATAACCAAATATCACTAAACTGTATTGCCCTGAAGAGTTAGAACTAAAACCACCAGCACCGCTTCCGGTGGTAGCAACAGAATCGTAAATTCCATTCGCGGAAAAATTAGAGACATTGGAAGAAAATGAAACTGATCCAGCAGTCGTAAATCCACCACCGCCACCGCTTCCACCTGTTGCAGTCACTGTGATTGGTATAATAACAGTTTTGGCTGAAGCTGAATTATCTTTTACCGTAACTGAGGTTGAACCTGCTGCGACGCCATTTATCGTCACTGTCGATCCACTGATGGATGCTGTTGCAACTGCTGCATCCGGCGCTGTTTGTATCGAATAAGGGGACGTTCCTCCGCTAATGGTCACAGAAGTGTTTGAACCTTTCACTACAGAAACTGTATTTGGCGATGCAATCATTGTAGCAACTGTTACAGACAAACTCACCGTCGCTGTGCCAGCGCTGTCTTTTACTACTATTGTAGCTGATCCAGCAGCGCGGCCGGAAAGCGTAAGTACTGAACCAGAAATTGTTGCTCCAACTTTTGTGGTATCGGAATTCGATTTAACAGAATATGGCATTTTCCCGCCTGAAATAGTCACGGATTTACCAGAACCTACTAATACAGAAACAGATGTTGATGATGCAGTTAATAAATCAGTTCCACCGCTGGCGCTTACTGTATCAGCTGTATCGCAACTCGTTAAAAACAACATTGCGCTCGCCGCAACAACAATGAATACCATTGTGAGATATTTTTTTATGATCATAGAAACCTCCGAAAAAGAAAAATAACGAGTGAATTAAGAATTAAAACAAATTTGTAACGAAATGAAATTCATAGGTCATCAGTCTGTTTGTAACAAATCGATGCTTTAATGTCATTTGGGGAAAAACTAAGAAAGGTTGAAATTCATATTGCGTTATATTTAAATGTGTTGAGAATATAGCCAATCTAACGATATTGTCAAACAGACGACGTCATAATTTTTTGACATATTGTCCTCAGACACATTTCCAAATATGTTTAAAAGACTGAATTGTCTGATTCTATAACAATTTGAGCAATTGAGTAAACCAATCATTTCATCGTTCAATTCTTTTCAACACTTCCAACATTATCCGAGCGCATGCTTCTGCGTCGGATCCCGCTTCGTGATGGTTCAGTGGAATAAATAATTGTCTGCAGACATTTGAAAGATTTGCAGGCCGAATTTTTAAGACTGATCGAGATAACCGGACAGTACACCGAAATTCAATTTCCGGAGGTGCAATACCATAAGTGGAGCAGCATGACTGAAGCACTCTCTTATCAAACGGAGCATTATGGGCAACAACAAAATCAATTCCTTCAAAAAAAGGGAGTACTTTTTTCCAAATATCTTTAAATGTCCCTTTCTTTTTGACATCATCCCAGGAAATACCATGAATGTGTGAAAACTCAAAATGTTCGTATGGCGGTTTAATGAGAAAGGTTTTTTTCGGAGCAATATTTCCATGGAGCACTTGTACTAACCCTACGGAACATGCACTGTTGGAATATCGGTTAGCTGTTTCGAAATCGATAGCGAGGAAGTTCATTCTGGTGTGTAAAATAGTATTACAGCGTAGAGAATCACTCTTGTCTAAAGATACATTAAAATTCCTTCCCGTGTTTGTTTATTGATTTCTGCATGGTATTTTCACAATTCATAAAAATGTATTCCCATACTTTGGAACAACTTCAACAGGTACAAACTGTTATACTCAATAGAACCTATTTACTAATTGCATTCAATGGCAACCACACTTGGACGTCACCTCCGGTTTGACTCGCATCAGCAAACGGAACTAAAAGTAATTCGTTCATCGTTGAATCTGTTTCTCCAACTTTTATCGGAATAGAATACGATTGCGTTCCAATCCACTCCTTCGGAAGGACATTGACTTTAGAAAAAAATTCAAATTTATTTTTAAGAAAATATTGCGATGCTGTATCCTTAAACAGATCAGTGATTAATGATTTATCATACGCTAATACCTGCGGTCCCCTTTGGAAAGCGATATGATTGGGATAACTTTTTCCTCCGGAAATTGTTTGAACCGGCATATCGAAAGATATTCGTATCTTGTCTTTTGATTTCCATGTACGAGCAATCGTTAGAAAATGATTGGGAGTCCCCTTAAATTCCTTTCCCCCAACTTTTGCACTGAACGATGAACACCACGAAGGGACTCGTAATGCAATGGGAAAAGCAGCAGATTTCGAAACATTTACTGATACTGTTATCTCTCCGTTTTCAGGAAAACTTCCTGAAACCTGTGCGGATAGAATAATTTGTTTTTTATCCGTGGAAGTTATTGTTTCTTTATACGTCGCCGGTTCATACATCAACAATGTCGGTATTTCATTTATTTTCCCAAATGTAAAATAAGGGATCATGGCAATACCGCGAGGCACGCTCGATGTGCAGCAGCTGATATGTCCGATAAACGGCTTCTTATCCATTAAGGGAGTATAATAACTCACGCAACCGTTCTTCGGGTTCTCTGCTCCCAATAAATGATTATAAATAGATTTTTCAATCTGTTCAGCATATCGGAGATCTCCGGTCACTTCGAAAAGCATCCGATTAAGCTGAATCCACGTTACTGTAACACAGCCTTCACCGATATGATTTTTATCCCCGCCAGGCAGCACAAAATCATCTTGAAAATATTCCATTGAACTGGTTGTTCCTGTTATATAAAGCCTCTTCGTTACTACATCCTCCCATGCACGAAGTGCCGGCGTCAAAAATTTTACATCCCCAGTCACTTTATAAAGATTCACTAATCCAACATAATTTGAAAGCATTTCGTATGCCTTCCCGTTTGCCACTTTATTTACCTGTCCGGTTTCCATGATTGCACTGATCACTTTCGGGCCGTTTTTTTGTTCATAGGCACCAATAATGTAATAGCAGAAATCCAAATATTTTTTTTCTCCGGTGTACCGGTACAATTCTACCATAGGATCTAACACACTTGTTGCGGCCATCCCAATATGTGTGCCCGCTTCAATAATGTCCCGTTGTCCCGGCAAATTGCCAAATGTTTTACATAACAAATCGCCGATTCTTTTGCAGGATTCAAGCGCAGGTTGATATCCCGTTGCAGTGTAATAACCAAGTAAACCATATAGATTATACTTATGAGACCATACATCCCAACTTGTCCAATAATCACTTGGACTGTATGTTCCCAAATATCCATCATCCAATTGAGTGTTTATGAGTGTGAACATCAATCGATCCATCTGCTTCTTCAATCGAGTATCATGGGTATATTTCCAAACGTTCGATGCCGTCTCTAGATACTTTCCAATATGTTCTCCAACCCACGGATGATTTCCCGGACGTTGCAGATACGAATCGATCATTCCTTTTTCATCAACTTTCAACAGCCGTTCTTCAAGATTTTGTATCAGCCGTTTTTGAATGTAACCGTTCATTTTCTGATTGTTGAACTGGACAGAAGAGTATGCATCGGTAATTTTATTTTGGATAATCGGTTTTGGCTCAACACCGGTTGCGATATCAATCTGCTTATTTGCTAAATAGCGTTGCTCTTTTTTTACTGCAATCTTGCTTTCGCTTTCCGTAAACCGATATTCAAGCGTCAGGAAATCTTCTTTGCCTGGGTGAAATTCAGAAAACATTACAACAGTGTCAGAACCGGGAATCAGGTGAATTTCTTTGGACTCTTTGTGGAGCTCTGGTTTAGATTTACTCTTGATACGATATTCTATCGTACCGTGATATGGTTTGTTTCCTTTATGGGAAAATGAAACGGTCGCGGAGAATGCATTATTTGACGTTTCAGCAATAGCATATGATATCGAAACAAAATCATCCCACTGGACTGCGCTATACGTATATGGACCTTCATACATTCCGATTCCGCCAATATCGGGACTGAATACTCTGACGGCAATTACATTTTCTTTGTCGTATTGAATATCATTTGAAGAAATAAGATAGACTCGTTGAACATCCCACTTTGTAACATATGTTGGAGGTAATGAGCCCATTTGTCCGATAAGTTTTCCATTAAAATAGGTAAAATCGACATCGTCAATCTTTCCAAGGCAAAGTTTTAGCCCATTTCCCTTTTCAATAGCACTTTTCATGCTCGAGGGAATGATGATTCTTGTTCGATACCAGGAATAGACATTCTCTTTGATATCTTTTGCAGCCCAGCTGGTTTGGACATTTTTCGTATCCCAAAGAGAATCATTAAATGTTGAATTCGCCCATTCCGGATTGTCCCCTATTCTAAATTTCCATGTTTTGGGTAAATCAATCGTTTGAGCATAAATGCGTAATACGCTTCCAATGAGGACGCTAAGGAAGAAAAATAGTCCGACAGTTTTTTTATCAAAAGATATCTTCATAGGAGTGTAAGAGAGGTAAGATGTACGAAAGAAGTAATGAATTTTTTTAACCTATTTCAGGAAAAACTTTTTCGAGTATATTGTAAAAACGCAATAGTCTCATACGTTTCATCAACCATACGCTGAAAATCACCGATGTTGATCGAACGTTTGTTTGTGGAACATTTCCAAATAAACGCTGGAATGTTTTACTTTACTGTGAAAATAGTATCCAGTACTGTTCCATCAACCCAATTGACGACCGCGGCAACATTTTCTGAAGAAAATTTCGGATGTTCGGGTTTCCCTCCGCAGATTGTATTTACTTCGCTCTGAATATCTTTAAGCGATCGGATGGGTAATCTGCTGTTTGTCAATTTCTTTATTAAATCGATGCGCAAAGGGTTTATTGCAATTCCTCGTTCGGTAACAACCACGTCAATCATTTCACCCGGGCCACATAAAGTTGTCACCCGATCTACAATAATCGGAACGCGGTCTCGAAATGAAGGTATTGCCAGAATAACACATTTCCCGAACAGACAATCTTGCCATCCGCCGATACCGTGCAGTAAATATCCATCGGAATGCGTAACAACATTTGCGTTAAAATTGAGATCGACTTCTGTAGCCCCAAGCACAACTGCATCGAGCATTGACGCAAAATTCCCTTTCCCATGAAAATTATAACTTGTAAAAGGACTTGTGCTGACATGGTTTGGATTATCACGTAACGAACGGACACCTTCGATATCAAACGCTTGTCCGTCCAAGATATAATCTGTCAAACCCTCTTCCAGCATTTGTGAAAGATATTGAGTGCTGCCTCCTCTAATGAATCTTGCCTTCACCCCTTTGGCTTTCATTCGTTCTTTCATCAATAGCAGAAAGGCAAGATTAATTCCACCGGCGCCTGCTTGGAACGAAAATCCCTTTTGCATGATTCCTGTTTCTTCAACAAATTGTGCAATATATTCCGCAATAAGAATTCTATCCGGGCTTTTTGTTACTTGAGTTGTTCCTGAAACAATTTTTGACGGATCACCGAGAGAATCAACCTGCACAACAAAATCAATATTGTTACCTTGAATATGCCAAGGAATACAAGGGAAATCCACTAATGTATCAGTAACGACAATCACCCTATCGGCATACTCGGAATCACCCAATGCAAATCCAAGAGGGCCGCAAGCAGATTTACCATTCACGCCATTCGCATTGCCAAAAGAATCGGCACATGGAGCAGCAATTACGGCTATGTCAATATGTACATCACCATCCTGAATTGCTTTATATCTTCCCCCATGAGATCGCAACACGCCAGTCCCATTCATTTTCCCTTCTGATGCGTAGCGACCCAACGGTCCGTTCATGCTTCCCTCAATATGATGGATTGTCCCATCTTTTAAATACTTTATCAAATATTCATGGCATGAAAATGATGCACTGGGAAACCACCGAATATTCTTTATTCCCATCGCCTTTATCGTATCGAACAGTGTGTTTGTTAATTCATCACCGTTCCGCAAATGGTGGTGTGTTGATATTGTCATTCCATTCTTCAACCCACATTTCTTTAATGCATCTTTAAGATTTTTTACAAGTTTATTTCCATCAGAAGGATAGTCAGCGCAACTTCGTATTGGCGGTGCAGACATCGCTCGTTCAGGATGGTATTTACTGATACCTTGAAATGGAATTGTCTGTTTTCCATTAACACGTGTCGGAACAGATCGACCTGCTGCATTTTTGACGAATGGGAATTTCGATTCTTTTGCCATAACTGTTTTATTCACCAAAATTATTTTTACTCAATGATAAAATACGCTGAGCCCTTTTTACCACGGGAGCATCAATCATCTTTGATCCTAACGCAACAACGCCGGAACCATTTTTCTTTGCCGTATTAAACGCCTCAACAACACGACGAGCATACTCGATCTCCTTTTCCGTTGGTGCAAACACTTTGTGAATAATATTAATTTGTCTCGGATGGATACATCCTTTCCCTTCAAAACCGATTGCCTTTGCCTCCAAAACACTCTGCCGTAAACCTGTCTCATCCGTAACATCGGAAAAGACTGAGTCTAGGGCTTGAATACCTGCCGCTTTTGCAGCGTTGATCACTGTGCTGCGTGCAAAGAGAGATTCCGTTCCGACTTTTGTTCGTTCAACACCAATATCAGCAGTGTAGTCTTCCAATCCAATGGCTAATCCACAGACTGATTCACTTGCTGATGCTATTTCGAATGCACGGACAACACCCAGCGCACTTTCAATAATTGGAATAAGGAAAATATTTCTCTTCTTTTTTTGTTCTTTTAAAATATGATGAATTGCACTATCAACTTCTGCCACTTGTGCTGCAGATTCACATTTTGGAATGAGAATAGTCTGCACATTGTGACAAATTATTTGCTTCAGATCTTCAAGTCCTGCCGGTAAAGAATTAATTCTGACCGATCGTTCAGCATTTTCAAAATTCACATTTTGAAAAGCATGTCGAACTAATATCCGGGCCGCATCCTTTTCGTTGGGTGAAACACTATCTTCCAGATCTAAAATGATACAATCAGGCTTATGCAAGCTCGCGTTGAGGAAAAAATGCGGTTCGTTGCCTGGAAGATAGAGACGGGTCCGGCGCATACTGTCTCGCTCAGCGGTGTTAGAGTACTTCACGATTCCGATAGAGGCTTCTTTGAGAATTTCAGGATCAGCTCGTTTCACCGCCGCTTCGACTCTCGCAGCAATAACAAATGGAACAGCACCTTGATCTTCTACAATGAGCGCTGCATGCTTTACTTCCAATTGCGTAAGAGTTTCAATAATGAGCGCACGAATCGATTTTCCATAGAGTGTTTCAACTTTACTTTTGAGATCGATCGTTATGCCTCCGCTGTTCATGATCGTCACTTGAACATGGCAATCCGAACGAACATTATCGCCTTTTCTTCCGGCGGTTCCTATTTTTTGTTTTTGAGTTTTCATCGTCCGCACCACGCTACGTATTCAAATCAGATAATTGTGAAGCAACATCAAAGAGATCCATTCCTTTCGTGAACGGGAGACAAACACCTGTCGTCATACGAACTTTGTCGACCCACGAGGGAGGAATTTTACTCATTCCGTTCATTGCACCGCTGATTGCACCAACAATGGCAGAAATGGTATCGGCATCCCTGCCGAAATTTCCACTGTAGATAATTCCCCGTTTGAAATCCCCATTTGTTAATTTAACTATTGCTAACGCAGAAGCAACTGCTTCCGGCGACACCGATTTGTATTCTGTCCATAAAGCATCATGCAGAGGTTTCCACGAATCCTCTAGCGTTTTTTTCTCTTCAATAATTTCCCACACTTTTGTAAATGTAAATCTCATCCAGGAATCTTTTGGAGTGACATCAATGGCGGTCTGAAATATTTCATCCACCGATGCACCAGCCATTGCAACGGCGACAGAAGCCGCAACTGCCTGCGCACTCCATAATCCATCTCTGGAATGACTGATTCGTGCATCAATATCCGCAATGTAGGTCGCTCGTTCTGGATCACCGGCACAAGCGATTCCAATGGGAGTCACCCGCATAGCAGCTCCATCGCTCATATAATGTGAATTATAGATTCCGGAAAGCGGCGGTAACACTCCGCGACGAATATTTGCAGCGGCTTCCCTTTCGCTTGCCCCTCCCCGTTTTAATTCTGACAACGGAAGCACATGCGTTTTCCATCCTTCCAACACATCGGCATCAGTCAGATTCCCTTTGGCTTTAATCAACATTTGTGCAGTCAATAATGCAAACTCCGTATCATCGGTACCAGGTGCCGGCTTTTCGGAAAAATCCATCGTAATACCATACTGCAAGTGATAATCTGGTGATCGTGCAATATCTCCAAACGAATCACCGATAGCGTGTCCCACAAGACATGCACGCGCTCGATCCTGTAACAATGGTTTATTTTTTAAGAGTTCATCTTTTGTCAACATACAGTTCTTTCATTATTTGGCTCAATAATTTGAAAGTTTGAAAGTGCGGGCTGCCAGATCACTCAACAACATATTGTCGAACCCTTTCAGACTGCTGCGGATCGTATTATTAAGTGGAGAGATCCATTTTGCAGGAAGCTTTTTCGCACCAAGGATTGTTCCCATGATGGAACCAACCGTTGCACCGTTACTGTCTGTATCCCAACCTCCCATCACAACATTGCAAATTGCACGTTCATAGTCACCTTTGGAAGATAATAATGCCGCAACAACAAGTGTTGCATTATTGATGGTATGAACCCAGTGATATGTTCCGTACTTTTCATAGAGTGTTTCCACAGTAACATCCCAAGATTGATCCTGAATGGGAAGAGATAAAACAAACTGAATTGCTTCCGCTAATCTGGATCGAGCAGGAATACATGACAATGCTTCGGTTATTATCATACGGATATCTGTCTGTTGAAACGAAATGGCGATGGCCGCCGCAAAAAACATTTCACCATACATTCCGTTTTGCACATGACTGACGCTGGAATCGCGCCAAGCAAATTCGGCAGCACGCAATGGCTGTGCGGGAGAAATCCATCCCCAAAAATCAGCACGGATCTGAGCTCCAATCCATTCCCGATACGGATTTCTGATAGTTGCCGTTTGTGGAGGGAATATTCCAGACAGACGATTAAGATATGCAACGCGCTCTGCAGTAAATGTGGAAAGTACCGGCGAAAGTTCCAACCATGTTTGAATAATATGTTCTGCGGTAAATCCTTCTCCATAACGTTCGTAGGCCGTTAGATTCAACATCGGATAATTCATGTCATCATCTTCTGCCATACACACAATATTCTCTCTGAGGCTTTCTTTACCGCCGTGTCTGTTCCATGGATATTTTTCTAATAACGAATCGGGGATTCCTTTAGCGGTGAGATACTCAGAAATCGGCCATGTGCCATTTGATGAAAGTAATTCGATTGACCCCGATCGTGTAATTTTTTCAATCGGTTTGCCAAGCAGGCAACCTGCGCTTCGACCGAGCCATCCACCCAAAATTTTTTCTTCAATCAATGGCGGAGAAAACTGAGATTTAGCTTGAGAGTGTAGATGACATTGGAGAACAATTTCATTCCATCCCGAAGGTTCATTCTGCTCGTTTTCATTTCTCGAGGGTGTTTCAATAAGTTTCTTGTAAAATATTTCAGCTTGAATCCCTAATTGATGTTCTTCTAATTTGAGATTAAGAATTTGTTCCCATTCATTTTGTATTGCAGTAACATTGTTCCCTTCTTCTGCTCGCTGCTGCAGTTCGTGTTTAATTCGTTCCGGTAGTTCTATCCAAGAGATTCTCATAATAATATTTTCTGTCCAGTCATATTGGAAATCTGGTCCGTCAATTCGAGATAATTTTTTCCAGTGTATGAAGGGATGCAGATTCCTTTTAAAGTTCCAATTGCCTCCATCCAATTTTGTGACGCAATGTTTGTTGATTGTGCCGCCGCAACCACTGCTCCTACCATGGCAGGAAGTGTTTCACCGCTTTTTGCAAATGCCGATGATGTTGTCACAGCAGTTTCAAAATTGTTATGGTGTAATTGCGCAATTACAAATGTCAATGCTAACGTTTCAGGTGCAGCATTACCATAACTATATTCACGGTTGATAATCGTATCATGAAGTTTCGGAAGAATTGAAAAGATTGAATTGCATTTTGCTGAAATTGTCAACACTTCGTCAACGATTCTTCTTATCCAGGATCCTGCAGGCAGAACATGAAGTGCAATTTCAATTGCGTCCTTCATTTCTTTGCCAGAACAGAGCATACTTATTAGTACTGCGATGGATTGAGCCGCCCAAATCCCATCTTCGCTGTTCGTAACGGCAGCATCAATTTCAGCGATTCGGGCCGCTATATCCGGTTGACCAGCGCAAATGATCCCGATTGGTATGGCTCGAGACATTGCACCATCATCAAAATAGTGAGGATTTTCCTTTCCACTTTGAGGAGGCAGAATGCCATTTCGTAAATTGTGAAGAGCTGCTTGCGTACTAACTCCTCCGCGAATCGGATCCTTTGATTGTGCAAGTTTCAACCAAGCTTGAAGAACAGATCGATTATATGAATGAAAACCATTACCAAGTAAAATATAGGATGAAAATGCAGCCCATTCAGTTTTATCGGTCGGCGCAATAGTAAAATATTCCGAAGGTTGGTTCAATGAAAACGGCATTGGTGTAACAATGACGTTTGTCGTTTCAGATAACGCGTCAATCTCTCGTCGTTTTCTTCGTGTCCACGGGGGGAGTAAAACACCTCTGTGAAACAAAGAGGTCCAGCTCAATGCATCACCGATCGCAAGGCCAAGCATAGCATTCTGCGCGCGTTGTTTTATTACCATCATGATGGTGTGCTCCACGCTTGGGCAAGAACGGATAGATCGTCAGCAACATTAAGAATGTTCATGTTTTTTACAGTATTAATACATGTCCCTTTAGAGATTGAGATACGTTTTGTCCAACGTTCTGGGATGACCTGAATACCTTGGTGCGCACCGCAAATTGCTCCGGCAATAGCAGCTATGGTATCGGTATCTCTTCCTAAATTAACTGCACCAAGAACAGCGTCTTCGAATTTTCCCCTTGCAGCAGCCACAAGGCCAAATGCAAGACCAACTGCTTCGGGTGCAACATCTGTCCAAAAATAATATGTGCAGGCAAGTGATTGATGCAATGGAACTAAAGAGCTCCACACATCATTACATGAACTGCCAATAGAAACACCACGCGTAATCGACGATGCTGTCCAGGAATTTTTGGGTAGTACCTCCAGTGCTGTTTTTATTATTTCATCAACAGATGCACCGTTCATTGCACACGCAATAGCTGCGGCCACCGCTTGTCCGCTGAATATTCCTTCGCCGGAATTTGCAATGATCCCATCTTCTTTTGCAAGATGTGCAGCGAAGTGATAATCAAACGCAGATGCAATACCGTATGGAGTTACACGCATCGCGAGTCCGTCGCTCCAACTATGCACATGCTGTCCGGAAGAGGGGGGTTGTAAACCCATTTGCAGATTATGAATGGCAATGATTTCGCTAAATCCGGCGCCTTTATACAAATTTGTTGAATTGATAATCTCGCGACGATAAGCATCGACTATTATTTCAGTTGTTAATTCTTTTTTGTGTTGTAATAATAATTTTGCACTGAACAATGCATATTCTGTATCATCGCTTCCTGTTTGATCTTCAGTGAGAAAATCAGTAATTCTTCCCCATCGAGATTCAATTTCCAACGGAGTTTTTCCTTCTGTCGGACGTCCAAGCGCATCACCAACCGCAAGTCCAAGAAAAGCCCCGCGCGCGCGTTCTTGATGTGTGATCACCAATTCTCCCCCCGTTGTTTATAACGCAAGAGAACGATATTGCTTTCATGTTCTATCCGTTTCGCGGCCTCGTCAACAGATAATCGTCCGGCAAACAATTCCTGTAATATAGGATTAGCAACACGGCTTTTCCATTCAACATAACCGGGGGCCCCAATCCACGATCCGATTCCCAGTGTTGCAACAGAACTACAGGTAATGTCCCATCCTCCGATGGTGTCTTTAAATTCCGGCATAGCCAGACATGATTTTCGTGCTGGAATCATCCAATCATTTAATGCGAGGCGAGCTGTATTTTTTGAGCTTAACATAAATTCAATAAACATCATTGCTTCCTTAGCTCGTTTGGATTTTTTTGGCACACTTAACGTTTGTGTACTCGCTCCGTATGTTTGTGTTTTTGCTTTGATAGGAGGCATTACTCCCCATCGAAAATCTTTTGGGGCGTTTTCCACGAGCTGCTGCCTCCCCCATGCTCCAATTCCTATTAACATCGCATATCGTCCGCTGAATAATCCCGGTATCATCCCAGCGCCTGTCTCACCAATGCTCGTGGGTGAAACAGATTTATCTTTATACAACATATTCCCGATCACTTTGAGCAATTCTTTTTCCTCAGCATTCACTTTTACCACAAAATGTTTTCCCTCTTTTTTGAAGAAAGAACCACCAAAACTAATTGATGTGTTCATAATGATATTCGCCGAATTGCGCAATCCGAACGCCGCACCATATTGATCAACAGCACCATCACTATTTGTATCTTTTGTCAATGTTATTGCTGCTGCTTGCAAGTCATTCCACGACCAAGGGTGCTCGATCGATGGTGGAATAATTCCTTCTTGTTCAAACAGCGATTTATTATAGAGGACAACTAATGATTCTATGAGGAATGGAATCCCGCTTACTTCACCATTGGGTCGTGTTACTGTCCCCCATGCAACATCCAGAATATCGCTTTTCATCTCTGCAGAAATGAACGGAGATAAGTCGGTCAAATACCCACGCATGGCATAATCAATAATCACCGATGATTCATAATGAAAAATATCAGGAACATCTCCGGTTTCAAATGCCGTCACAAGATAATCATGAGCGGAGTTCCAAGTCCCCTGAATATATTCAACCGGTTGATCTGGATGTGTGCTATTCCACTCATTAACGATGGATTTATTTGTTGCTATTGCTGCTTCTTGCCAAGCAAGACTTACAAAACGGAGCGGTTGTTTCTCTTTTTCTTTATTCTCCCCTGTGAACTGAACATAGAGGAACAAACCAATCGCTACAACTGATATGATCATTATAATTTGTTTCATTATCCTTTCAATGCTCCGGATACCAAGCCTGTCGTGAACCATTTCCGCATAAAGACAAACAATACTACGGAAGGGATTGTAGCGATGACGCTTGCTGCAGCCAAAGGACCTGTTCTGGCCTGTCCTTCCATTCCCGTATATCTTGCAAGTTCAACTTGCAGTGTCGCAAGTGCCGGACTTTTCATCAAGACCAAAGCAAAGAAAAACTCATTCCAGGCCGAAATAAAAGCAAAGAGAGCTGAAGCACCAATAGCAGGTAACAGTAATGGCAGTAATACGGTAAAAATCACCTGTGTTCGACTTGCTCCATCAATCACTGCCGCCTCTTCTAGTTCCAACGGGATACTTTTTACATAGCCATGCATCATCCACAATACAAACGGCAGCGACCAGACAACATAGATCAATGTCAATCCAATAAGAGAATCCGTCAATCCAATATAGCGCAACAGTACATAAAGAGGAATCATGACTAGGATGACGGGAAATATTTGTGAAACAAGAATCCATCCCAAAATTGTATTATTGATAACGGATTTGTAGCGCACCATTGCATATGCCGATGGTACGGCAAGAAGAAGAACGAGAATTGTCGAAACAACACCGACGATAACACTATTCCACATGCTTCGAAAAACTTGTTGGCCATTGATTACGGAACGATAATGATCAAACGATATCTGTTGTGGTAAAATTGTCGGGACCCCCGAGTAAATTTCCTGAGTTGATTTTAATGAACTTGCCACAACCCACAACAATGGAAAAAGCAAAAATATTATATAGAGGATAATTAATCCATGAATCAGCATGCTTGAACGAAGTCGGATTTTAGTCATGCCTCGCTCCGCTCGCGTAATTGTACACGGATGTACATAAAGAGCATGACTGACAGTATAATGACCATAACGTTTCCAATTGCTGCCGCATATCCGATATATCCGTAGCGGAAACCTTCTTCATATGCCGCAAGCATCGGTAATCGAGTCAATCCTCCCGGACCACCCTGCGTCAACACCCAAATAATTCCAAATGTGTTAAAATTCCACATGAACGTAAGAGAAATGATCGCCGCTAACACCGGTTTTAACACAGGAAGGGTGATATTCCAAAAACGATCCCACATTCCTGCGCCATCAATTTTGCTTGCTTCATAGAGATCGTTTGAAATTGTTTGCAATCCTGCTAATAAAAAAATTGCGGCCTTCGATATCTCTCCCCACACTCCGGCCACAATCACCGCAGGAATGACATATTCAAAACTCGACAGCCAGTTTATGGGTGCTGTGATCAATCCCGCATTGTTCAACAAAATATTTACCGCGCCGGTATTCGGCTCATACATCTGTCGCCAGAGAATTCCCCGAATAATCGGCGGCGTAGCCCAAGGAAGTAAAATGAGAATCGTATAAAATGAAGCAAATCGTATTTTGGTATTTAACAGAAGAGCAAGACCAAGACCGAGTCCCACTTGCAATGCTGTCACAATTAATGTCCAGATCATACCTATCTTAAATGAACTCCAAAAATATTCATCATTGAATAGCTGAATATAATTATCAATGCCGTTGAATGAGATTGGATCGCCAAGACGATAATCAGTGAATCCAAGATATATTCCTCTCAACAACGGAATCAACGAGAACACCGTCACCAAAAGAATCACAGGCAGAAGTAATTGCAGCTGACCTATTTCTTTTTTTGAATATAACGAATGATTTTTCTTTTTCTTTGTAATCACGGAGTAGTTATTTGGCCCTTCATCATTCCCCGACAAAATCCGTCAAGGGTTCCTCAGAGTGACTGCAATTATATAAAAATTCGAAATAGATAATGTTGTATACACACTTCTTCATATTCATCAATTGTTGATTACACCCATACAGTGTTCAATGAATGCGCGCTCAAATTCTTCATGGAATTTCCCGGTGCTGTTTCGTGCTGAGATGATAATGAGATCGTTTTGTGGATCAATACGAAATATTGTCCCAGATGCAGCACCATGTCCGAAAGCAGATGAGCTTAAACCACGTCCATCCATCGGCGATGACCCGATTCCCCATCGACGTTCTCCCACTGACAGCTCTTTGGGAAGCATTTTTTCAAATGACTGTTCTGAAAACAATTTCCATCCATTGTAATTCCCTTTGTTCAATAACATTTGTCCAAATCTGGCAAGATCAATGGCCGAACAATATAATCCGCCGTACGTATTGTCCGCATAAGCGCTGTTCATACCGATCGGATGGAAAATGTAATCCTGAAATAAATACGGTACAGCACGACCGGTAATCCTCTCCATCATCTTACCAGCAATAGCATAGCCAACTCTATGATAGGAAAAGGAACGTCCCACATCCACTGTTGGAAGGAGTTGAGCGATCTGATTGTCTAATGCAAAATTCCAATCTGATGCCCATTCACCGACATTCTGCAAACCGGAGGTATGGGTAAATAGATGGCGGAGCGTTAGTTCTGGCAAGTTATTTCCAGAAATTTCGGGAAGATATCGATTGATCGGATCATCAAGGTCAACAATTCCTTGATCGACCAACTGCATCATCAACACTCCCGTAAGGAGTTTTGTTATTGAGGCCATCCACATCTTGGAATTTGTTGCCAACGGTTTCCCATCTGCAGTAATTCCGAACGCTTCATGAAAAATAATCTTTCCTTTGTGCACAATGAGTGTCACATGAGGAACTCCGCCCTTCTCGGCCCAGTTCTTACACACCAATCGCAATTGTTCTATCTGTTCTTTCTTGTACGAAAATGTCGAAACAATTGAATCATTTACAACACTTAAAGATCCATTATTTATTTTTTGCGGAAGCATCACTGGATTTTTCTTTTCAGAGATGCCATCAAGTTTCCGTTTCAATGTAATCCACCACTGCCTGTCTTTTATTCGAGGAGTTTCGAATGCCAAGGTCCACCCGTTGATCTCACTCAACCCGGCAAGGAAAATTGCTGCATCGGAATTATACTGTGGAAAATACTTCATGCTGCCAAAAGAGAATTGTTCAAAATTCCTTTCATATGAATCCCACTGTTCAGAAGAGATTCTATATTCTTTTAAATTATTGAACTTTATCGGAATATTTGCACTATAATCATCAAACTCAACCGGGGAGCAATACAATGTAACATATCGTTTTACAATAAATCCTGACGGTGTTACCAATTCGATCACAGCGCCATATCGACCGGGAGATTCCGCAGATTTCACTTTTTGAAAATCCTTATTGTAAAATGTTACCGTACTTTGAGTTTTACCCAGTTCGTTTTCGACAAGGATTTCATTTTTCCATCGAAATGTTGGGAAACTTCCGGGAGGAAAGATATATTTTTCCGGAACAATCTCTTCCTCCATGAATGCTCGAATCCGTTTTTTATTAATTTCAGCCCATTTGATGGTGTCAACAATGTTTTCGGCAATGTTTATGTATGAATATCCGTTCCCTTCAGGCTGTTGATTCCTGGGAATTGTGATTTGTGCTTTAGACATAACTCCATCTTGCTGCAATCGAACTTCTCCTTTATCAGCACCGGGAGAATAGTGAAGAAGTGTTTTACCGGAAAGTTTTTTTGAAGTGCAGAGCGTATATGCAGCATCTCCCATATGAATAAAATCCATTGCAGAGTAGATGTTTCGATACTCATTGGCCTTCATGTAGACTAATGCATCCCGATACGCATATAAGCGATACCATATTTCCTCTTTCACCTCTCTGCCGCGGATTCTGAGTTTTAACGATTTCCCCTTGGTCAATTTTGACCGGTGAAGAGCTAACACCATATATCCCAAATTTGCCCCATAAGAATTTTGAGCAACTGCCGTAAACGAAAGACGGATTCCATTATTTCTTTTAACAGTCCATGCACTTTCATTTTTTGTGGAGAATGTAACAGTATCAGCGTCATTCACTGTAAGATCGAACCATTCATTGCCTAAATTGTTTCCAAAACCGCATACCCAAATGAATGAAGCTGAATCTCCTTTCCATGATTGTGGAATAGGGGCTGTATTCCATGCAAACATCGATTCACTGCCGGAAGTGCGGGCAACAAATGCTGAGTCCCTACTTTGACCGCTACGGTGAGATTGATACGGTGAGAATGTTCCCTCTATGTATGATTGATATCCTTCTATCCACTTATTCGGCTCTGACTCAATTGTAAAATGAAGTCTGGCCACTGATTCAATATTTACTTGTGCGTATAGAATAGAATGGATTGACAGAACTACCATTACTGAGACAAAGTGAATATTTTTACGAATAACGTGCTTTTCAGAATTTACTATCATCACTGTTTTTTCTTCGTTAAAAGCCATTCATAGATTGCAGGATTATTGTATGTTCTGGTCCAAGCATCGTGATATAGATCAGAATACGATGTGAACGTTGGGTTAGCACCGCAAACAACTAACATATTGATAACTGTTTGAGCTTTTGAAAATGGAATAATATCATCTTTTTCTCCGTGGAAAGCCCACAGTGGAATATCCTTTATTTTGCAGAGATCCCATCCATCTTCAATGCGAAATGCAACAGGAATCAGTGCCGCAAATCGTTTCGGATATCGTATTGCCAAATCTAATGTGCCAATCCCACCCATACTTAATCCGGTAAGATATATTCGATTTGTATCGATCGGGTAACGGGAAATAAGACTATCGATGAGTGTATTCAATTTTTGCTGGATTCCGCCGTTGTAATACCATTCTGTAGATGACGGGCATTGAGGGGAGACAACAATAAATGGAAATGTGTTTTTACCGTCAAGAATTTTTGGTAACCCCTCTCCTTTTACTTTCCAAAGATCGCTTCCCCGTTCGCCGATTCCGTGCAACGAAATGATTAAGGGATATTTTCCGTTCACGACTGCTGAAGTTTCGCGAGGCATAAAAAATAAATAGTTTAAAGTAGATAAGTCGTAAATCTCTTGTTGAATAATCGGATCGCTACCAAAATCCGGTTGCCCCAACACATAATCCGCAAAAGCGCCATTCGGCAGAGATGCGGCGTGATTAAAAACAAGAATACGATTGTTCGATTCATCAACAAGATATAATCTACCCGAAGCATCGCCAAATACTCCTCGTAAATTGCTCATACCATTTCGAGAGAAGTTTTTCAGATTGGTGGTAAAATCGGATTGCCCTAAAACTCCGCTTGCCGCCGCACCATTAGCCAACATCGAGACAGAATCAAATCGAATCACGCGGTTATTGTCATCTTCACAAACCCATAGATGATCGGTACTATCGGCATATACGCCCATCGGTCTATTCATTTTTGTCGATGAAAGTCCGCTTGTGCTTGTCACAAAATCCGGCTGGCCCAATACCCCATCGGCATTTGATCCATTTGATTTCGTCGAGGCAATTTCGAATCGTAAGACACGATGGTTTAATCGATCGGTGACCCACAAGTTTCCTTTCCGATCAACAAAGACACCAACCGGACCCTTCAATTTATTAGCAGAAGTTCCGCCGAAATTTGAAATAAAATCTGCTTGTCCTAACACTCCATCCGCTGCGGCACCGCTCAGTTTTGAAGAGGCATTATCAAACCTTAAGACTCTGTTATTGAGATAGTCACTCACCCACAATCTTCCGGCATTGTCCAGATGGACTCTGAGAGGATCATTAAACTTTGAAGCAGATATTCCGCTGGATGCTGTTGTGAAATCTGGTTGACCGAACACCGCTTCTGCCGGTGATCCGTTAATCATCTTTGCCGACGAGCTCCACCGAAGAACACGATTATTGTAGCGATCGACAACAAATAATTTTCCAGAAATTGGATCGACAGCAACACCAGAGGGAGAATTTAACAACGTTGACGTGGTTCCAGAAAGTTTTGCTGTAAAAATTGATTGTCCTAACACTCCCGCAGCTGGCATATTGTTAAATAGCGGAGACTGAGCGGAAAGTAATCCGAAACCAAAAGCAATTAAAACAAAAACATACAATTGTTGTTTCATTTCCTAAACATCCTTAACGATAAAAACTACTTCATCAAACACATTCGTTTAACAACAACTCCTTGTGTTGTACGAAGGGCATACCAATAAATACCACTGGGTAAATATTTTGCATCAAACGTGAGCATGTATTGCGTATTCGATGTAGCAACGTCATTGAATAAGTCCGTTATTTTTTGACCTAAAAGATTGAACACAGCAACAGAAGTATGGCCTGTATTTCCCACAGAAAAGAAAATCTGTGTTACAGGATTAAAAGGATTCGGGTAATTTTGAGAGAGGAAATGGTCTGCTGGGAATGTAGTACCTTCGACTCTGTTGATTGATACCAAGATTGATACATCGAACCGCATCACGCGATGATTATCAAAATCAGTCACCCAAATATGTCCATTGGGAGAATCCACAAAAATAGATTGCGGATAAGCGAAATTATTTACGGATGGAGCAACGGCGTTTACGGCAACGGATGCTTGTGAGTAGATGAATGGCTGAAGCGTGAACATTAACAACAACGCGCAATGTAATCCAGAGAGATGCATATTCTTCCAAAAAGGTGAAGTCAATTCTACCGAATTTCCATCTTCAAGATACCGGTAAGGTAACAATAAATAGAAAGGAATTGTAGAACATTATAATGCTGAGCATACATCAAACCCTTGAAAGGTTTTGAGGAATCAACATTCGGTGATTGAAATTCCTCTATTGAATGCTGCGCCTTTCAAGGGTTGATGATATTACCAAGAATTATTTCTGAAGCATCAGTTTTTTAACTTCCGTAAAGTTCTGCTCTGTTTCCCCATCGGATGAGGTTGCCGTAATCCGATAGATATACATACCGGTCGATAGTCCTGATGCATTCCATTGATAGGAATAATATCCAGCGGCGAGTTGGCTATTGACAAGTGTAACCACTTCTCTGCCGAGAACATCATAGATTTTCAATGAAACTGTACTTGCTTCCGGTAATCCGAATTTAATTGTTGTCGATGGATTAAATGGATTTGGGTAATTTTGCGACAAGGAATAGACAGTCGGTAAATTACTTTCTGCGTTTTCAACACCGGTTGTTGACGGTGTAGCATCTACTTCATTACTATATCCGCTTTCCATGCCGTAGATATTTACTGCTGTGATTCGGAAATAGTATTTCGTTTCATTTGTGAGGCCGGTCATCACTTTGACGGTATCGGAAATCCCTCCGGTGGCCGAATCGACTTTCGTTGTCGGATTTGCCGCAGTTCCACGATAGATTCTATACCGCAGGAAATCACCTTCTTGATTTTTATTCCATTTTATTGTCACTTGGCCGACGCCGCGTGCTGCACTGAGATTTTGAGGAGCTGCCGGAGCAGTGACAGTAATCGTTGGACCGTTAAACCGCAACACACGATGATTATATACATCAGGAATCCAGACACTGCTTGTTACATTGTCAACAAACACTGACAATGGATATCCCAAACTGCTTGCTGTCGGTGGAGTCGGTGATTCATCGGAAACGAAATCAAACTGACCGTACACTTGATCAGCATTTCCGCCATTCGCTTTTGCTGCTGCATTGTCATACACCATCACACGTGTATTTCCTTCGTCTGCAACATACAATCTTCCTGTTGCATCAACAGTCACTCCACGCGGTTCACCGAGACCTGCTTGAGTTTTTGCAAATGCAGATGATGTGAAGTTTACCTGACCTAACACGCCGTTTGCATCAGCGCCATTTGATTTCGATGCAGCATTATCAAACCGCAATACACGGCTGTTCGATCTGTCAGCAACCCATAAGCGACCATTGATATCCAAAAATACTCCCCATGGAGCACTCATTGTTGCTGCCGTTGTTCCTGAGGTTGTGGATGTATAACTGTCTTGTCCGAGCACACCGTTTGGTGTACCACCGTTTGCTTTTGCAGCAGCGTCATCATAACGAAGAACTCGATTGTTCGCTCTATCTGCTACCCACAATCTGCCATTTGCATCGGCATAAACACTTGCCGGAGCATTCATTTTTCCGCCTGAAGCACCTAAGGTGTTTGTAATAAAATCCGGCTGCCCAAGCACGCCATCTGCTGCAGCTGAGCTTGCTTTAGAGGATGCATTATCAAATCTCAGCACACGATGATTGTCTCTGTCTGCAACCCAAAGTCGACCGCTTGCATCAACGGAGAGGCCGTTTGGATTATTCATTGTGGAAGCGGAAATTCCGCCGGTATTTGCCGTTCGTGTGGTAAAATTCGGCTGTCCAAAAACCGCTTCGGCTTTTGCACCATTGGTCAATTTTGCAGTTGAACTGAATCGAAGGACTCGACGATTATCCCGATCGGCGACAAATAATTTTCCAGTCGTCGGATCGACGGCAACGCTTGCCGGTTCAGCAAACGTTGAGTCCGTCGGGGAAGTCCAATTTGTGTTCGTGGTGAAGTTGTTTGTTCCTAAAACACCGAACGCTGTTCCAAATGTGGATGGTGTCGCTGTGGCTTCATTGCTGTATCCGCTTTGCATACCATAAATATTCACAGCAGTAATGCGGAAATAATATTTTGTTTCATTCGTTAGTCCATAAATGACAATGGAGGTGTCGGAAGGGCCACCCAAGGTCGAATCGACTAACGTTGTGGGATTGGCTAGCGTTCCGACATAGATTCGGTATCGTGCAAAATCCCCCTCGGTATTTTTGTTCCATTTTAATGTTGCTTGCAGATTTCCACGATACGCAGCAAGTTGTTGCGGTGCTGATGGAGCAACAAGATTTATTTTGGGACTTTTAAATCGCAATACACGGTGATTATAAATATCCGGTATCCACACATAGCTATTCAAATTGTCAATGAAAAGCGAGAGTGGATATGCCAATGTATTAGCACCCGGAGGGTTTGGTGAAGCATCGGATGTAAAATCAAGTTGCCCATACACATTATCGGCATTTGCACCATTTGCTTTTGCTGCTGCACTATCATAAACCATTACGCGAGTATTTCCTTCGTCAGCAACATATAATCTACCTGCTGCATCCACCGCAACGCCGCGAGGTTCACCAAGACCTGCTTGTGTTTTTGCAAATGTTGCCGTAGTAAAGAGAGCTTGTCCTAACACACCATTCGCGTCTGCACCATTTGATTTTGTCGCTGCGTTATCAAAACGTAACACACGACTATTCCCTCTGTCTGCTACCCATAAGCGTCCATTCACATCAAAGAACACTCCCCACGGCGCACTCATTGTTGAAACTGATGTTCCGCTTGTCACCGATGAATAATCTGCCTGGCCTAATACGCCGTTAGGTGTTGAGCCGTTTGACTTGGCAGCAGCATTATCAAACCGGAGAACACGATTATTTGCTCGATCAGCAACCCAAAGTCGTCCATTAGCATCGGCATGCACACCGGCAGGAGCACTCATTTTACCGCCGGTAGCGCCAGCAGAGTTGGTGACAAAATCAGGTTGTCCCAGTACACCATTTGCGGCTGATGAACTTGTTTTTGTTGCTGCACTGTCAAAACGGAGGATACGATTATTATCTCGATCTGCAACCCACAATCGTCCGTTCGCATCAACGGAAACGCCGTTCGGATTATTCATTGTAGAGGCAGAGATACCACCGGTGTTCGCCGTTCGAGTCGTAAAATTTGGCTGGCCAAACACAGCTTCAGCAGCTGCTCCATTTACCATTTTATCGGCAGAACTAAACCGCAAGACTCTGCGATTATCACGATCGGCAACAAACATTTTTCCGGAAGCGGGATCGATTGCAACACTTGCCGCTTCTGCAAATGTTGATGTCGTTGGCGATGTCCAATCCGTGTTCGTTGCAAAATTATTTGTTCCTAAAACACCTATTGCTGATGGTGGACCAACCTCAAATCGTAACACACGATGATTCCCTAGATCCGGCACCCACAAATTGCTGGTAGCAGGATCAATAAAGAGCGACAAAGCATATGCTAAACTTTTTGCAGTGGGCGGATTCGGAGCAAGATCTGAAACAAAATCTGCCTGACCAATCACAAAATCTGCATTTGCTCCGTTTGCTTTTGTTGATGCACTATTATAGACCATGATTCTTGTATTGCCTTCATCCGCAACATATAATCTTCCCATAATATCCACAGCAACTCCGCGAGGCTCGCCAAGTCCTGCTTGTGTTTTTGCATACGTAGCTGTGGTAAATGTTGCTTGTCCTAATACACCGTCCGCAGACGCACCGTTTGGTTTTGTTGCGGCAGTATCAAATCGCAGAACACGACTGTTAGAACGGTCGGCAATCCAAATACGTCCTTTACTGTCTCCGGTAACACCCCATGGGGCACTTAATGTTGTTGCTGTCGTACCACTTGTAACAGTAACAAGATCCGGTTGACCGAGTACACCATTAGCCAATGCGCCATTGGTTTTTGTTGCAGCACTGTCAAACCGTAACACTCGATTGTTTGCTCTATCAGCAACCCATAAGCGGCCTTTGCTATCAACGTAAATGCTCGCAGGTGCATTCATTCTTCCTGCTGTAGTTCCTGTAGTACTATCGGCAAATGTCAATTGTCCTAATACTCCATTCGCTGCTGCACCGCTTGCTTTTGTTGATGCACTATCAAAACGTAAAATACGATTATTATCACGATCAGCAACCCAGAGTCGTCCATTCGCATCTACAACCACACTATTGGGGTTTTTCATTGTTGCAGCTGAAATTCCGCCGTTATTAGGTACTCTGGATGTAAAGTTCGGTTGTCCAAATACAGCTTCCGCTGCTGATCCGTTTATGAGTGATGCTGCGGAAGTGAAACGCAATACTCTACGATTATCCCTATCAGCAACAAACAATTTCCCTGTCGTCGGATCGATGGCAACACTGGCAGGTTCTGCCAATGTGGTCGTTGTCGGCGAAGCATAATTCGTATTTGTTATGAAATCTGTTGTGCCTAGAACACCTGCCGCTGCCGGAGTGTTCGAGAGAGGAATTTGTGCGAACAATGACAGATTCATCATTGCCAGCAACAAGAGCATCGTACCGAGTAGCTTGTTTTGTTTCATAAAACCTCCATCATAAAAAATTGAGAGGTGTATAAAAAGTGAACTATGTGATCTATTGTTACTAAACATGTTATGAAAAACACTTATTGACTTCTTAGGTGCATCAACATATCATAATTATTTGATGAGCATCATTTTTTTTGTCATCGAAACACCATTCACCTGCAGTCGGTAAAGATACACACCGGTCGAAAGTGAGGAGCCGTTAAATGGCACGGTCATCGTTCCGGCAGGAAGTTGTGTATTTAACAATTCATCAACTTTTTGTCCCAATGCATTAAAGACTTCCAGCAAAACAAACGACTTTGTTTTCACATCGACCGTGATAAAGGTTGTTGGATTGAATGGATTCGGATAATTCTGATGAAGCGATATTTTTTCCGGCATTAGCATATTTTTTTCAGACACAGATGTCAAAAGATCATTGGAATAGATCGTCAAACCATCTAATTTCTCTGCCGTATAGATATACTTACCATTCACAACAACGCCTCGTGATTCCGGAACTCCGTCATAAAATCCATCTTCTACCGGCGCTGATGGGTCAGAAATATTTATTGCCCTCACTCCCGTTCCTTCTGACGCCACATAACAGTATTTTCCATCCACTACAGCCGTATAGCCATATCCGCCTGTTTTAATTTTGGAAACCAACGATGGGACATTTAAATTTTCAATTTTGTAGATCTTTAAACTGTCGCCGTCCGGCACAAATGCATTCGTTCCGGAAATTGCAAAACCTTCGTTTCCTATTTTAAATGATCCGGTAGAACCCTTTTTCACCGGAGCGGAAGGATTAGAGATATCGTAAAAAGTAATTTTACTGTAGTCAGTAATCCCGGCGATTGATCCATTCACAGAAACATTTTCACCATAAACACTGTTGCCGGTATATTTAATAACAGAAGCAGAGGTCGGTGTTGTGATATCAATTACTCCCATTCCGCTGTCACTAGCGGCAACGTATACTTTTGTACCGCTGATGGAAATTCCGCGAGCACGAGGAGTTTTAATGGTATTGATCTTAACAGGAGTTGATGCATTTGTTACGTCAACAATATATACGCCGGAATCTCGAGCTGCCACATACGCATAATTTCCACTTGCAACAACTGCTCGAGAATCGCCACCCAAATCTACTGTTGAAAGTAATGCCGGACTGGAAGGATTTGACACATCGAGAATTCTGAGACCGGCCGTTCCATAAGCAACATATACTTTTCCGTTATCATAGAATGGCGTATATGCGGTTCCGGATGGCGCAGCAAGTGCTGCAAGAAAGGACGATGTCACCGGTGCCGTAGGAGTCGATACGTTGATGGCGCTGACTCCGGGAGCAGGATTTCTGTTTGCTACAAAAATATGTCCTGTTGGTGTTCCACCAACAGAGACGGCACCATAGTACAGCGAAGCAGCCCGTCCTGTCGTTTTAATTTTTGTCGAGTAAACCGGTGCTGCCGGATTCACGACATTATATATAGACATACCGGAATCACCGACGGCTACATATCCATAGTTACCATCAAATACAATCCGCGCAGTTCTGTATCCTGATGGAATCTCCATCACATTCACAGGATTTGCCGGTGCCGAAACATTCACCACAGCTAATCCGGCATCATAATTACATACGTAGGCATAACCCGACCTGACATTGATATACTGGTGGTATCCTCCATAAGCCGCAATTCTTCCGACATAAATTGGAGCTGCCGGGTTTGTTATATCAAGGATATGACTTCGTGATCCTGCTGCGATGTATGCGTACTGTCCAGAAATGACGACACTTTCACAATACTCTAAACTATCAATTGAGATAACTAATTGTGGAGTTGCTGGAGTGGCAATGTTGTACACTTTAAAACCAGCCCCACCAGCAGCTACGTACGCATATGTTCCGCTCGTGGCAATTCCTTCACATGTTGTGCCGGGAGCAACTTCCACCGTTGACACCAATGATGGTGTTGTGGGATTTTGAACATTCGCGATCCACATCTTACTGCCGCCGCTTGCAACGATGTATTGCGTACTATTGATCGATGTCCTTACAAGATCTTCGACAACAGCAGACACAGTCACGCTTCCAATTTTCACGGGAGTTGAGGGATTTGTGAAACTCGCTATCTGAATTTTATTTCCCAGTCCGTAATATACCACCGAACCTGCGGCAAATATTCCTTTGGATTCCCCTTCACCTTTTCCATAATTTCCAAGGAGTGACATGTTCTTACTCTCCTGAGCGATCAACACTTGACCTAACAGCATCACGAACGTAAGAAATATTGCAAACGGTGAATTAGATTTCATCTGAACCTCCATTGTGATGATGATAAAACAACATTCTTAGTTGAACGCTACAGCTTCAGAGGACGCATGTGTAGCAATAAATTTTTCAATTTCAGTCCGACGCGGGGCAGAATTTTGCGCTCCCATTCGGGTGACAGAAATAGATGCGGAAGCATTTGCCATCCTTGCACCTTTTTCGATCGACATGCCTTCAGACAGAAACGCAGCCAACGAACCGCTGAAGACATCGCCCGCTCCCGTTGAATCAATAGATCGTACCTGGTATGCAGGAATAAGTTCCATTGAACCGGAAAGTCCGGCAAAAATTCCTTTCGAACCGAGCGTGATCAAGACATTTTTAATTCCATAGTCAAAAAATTTTTTAGAAATAGTCCGCATGCTCTCTTCATCAGTTACTTTGGTTCCTGTAAGCATCTCTGCTTCTACTTTATTGGGAGTGATGATGTCAATCTCCTTTAAGATGCTTGCCTCCAACACCTGAGCGGGAGCAGGATTCAAAATAACTATCGTACCGTTACGGTGGGCATTTTTAATTGCTGCAAGAACCGCATCAAGCGGTGATTCTAACTGCACAAGCAATACTGCGGCTGAGGAGATTTCTTCCTTTGCCTTTTCAATATCCGCAGGATGTAGACGTGCGTTTGCGCCGGAAGCTACGACAATGCTGTTTTCTCCCCGTTCATCCACGACAATAAATGCAACGCCCGTTGCAACATCGGTATCATGAAAAACATACCGAGTGTCGATCCGCTCTTCTGACAGCCGCTGGATTCCTTCTTTCCCAAGCACATCATTTCCCACTCTAGCGATAAAACTGACTTTGGCTCCGGCACGGACTGCCGCTACTGCCTGATTTGCCCCTTTCCCTCCTCCACCTTCCGAAAAGATTCCGCCAATCACCGTTTCTCCCGGACGTGGGATTCTTCCTGTTTTTATGGTGAGATCCGTATTATAACTTCCTATGACAACTACTTTATTTTTCATGGTCAAATTATCACGTTCCGCATTATTAGGACAATGCTGTTAAGGTTTAAAAAGAAAATCCAAACGAGAACATGTGCGCCTGCGTTAGTTCATTAAAGTCGACATATGCATAATTGAGAGTGCCAAATGTTCCTGCAAACGGATACGTAATCCCTGCTCCGAATGTAAATCTCTGCACGTCATAATTGAATTTATATCCGCCGCGAAGAAAAAATATTCCATCAAATGCATAACTTGCACCAAAATGAAATTTTTCTTTCCCGTCATTTGGATGGTCCCCTTCTATCACAACTGTTACAAAATGAGGGCTCCCGTCTTCATTCAAAAAATCCATCGCCATACCGGCACGAAAATCCAACGGCATGCGAACGTTATCCGATTCTGTTTGAAATTCTTCACTCCATCCGCCAAAACGTGAATCGGGACCGAAATTTCTCGCCGTAATGGCTATGCGCAATGTTTTAAATCCTGTGTAGTACATTGTTCCGAAATCTAACGACCAGTTTCTCATGGAAAGTTCTGCAATTTGTTGCTGCATCCATCGGATGTTGCCGCCGACCGAAAGATTGTCCGTAATCTTTCGAGCGAATGAAAAACCTGCCGCAATGTCATTTGCTGTGAACATATTTCCCGTCACGACCGGTGTTGTTCCGCTTGTTCCAGTAGACATATTGATCGTTTCTGGAATATCACCGTATCCAAGTATGGCAATACTGGCACCTACTACACCGATATCACCTAAATTATATGCAATGGCAGAGGACTGATGATTAATATCTGCAATCCACTGTACTGCATTAATTTGAACATCGATATTTTTCACATCGGAAAGTGAGGCGGGATTTCCGAAAATAGCACTTGCATCACCATGAGAGACTGCGGTATATGCTCCCGCTAATGCCGCTTGCCTGGCATCGCCGTTTATTTTTAAGAACTGCCAACCTGATTGTCCCGCCCGTTCAATATCGATCGGTGAAATTCCGGATTGTGCATAAATACTTATCGGCAAAACAAGCGTGATAGAGAGGATTGCGTGAAATATTGTTTTTTTCAATTGCATGAGATTCTTCTCCATTACTTCACAATTGCTAATTTGCCGATATATGATTCACTCGTATGGCCCGGTACTAGCGATTCAACACGGTAGATATAAACGCCCGGTGCAATACCGAGAGTCCATTTGTTCAATTGATAATCAAGTCGTTTAATGCTTCCCCATGCTTCAGATCCGCTTCCGTCATCATGTGTAATTTCTTGTATGACATCACCGGTGAGGGTGTAGATTTTTATTTTGCATTTTGCCGGAATGCCGATGAATTCCATTCGATATCGTTCGCCGGTGCCGTTAAGATTACTATGTTGTCGAAAAGGATTAGGAACAACAGAAACGTTATTCGGAAACTGAAGATTTGGCCCGCGCAGTGGATATACCGGAAAGCGTGTATTATTTACTTTACCGCATTCATTACCGCTCACATCATAACTGGTCACACAATAATAGTTGCCGACACCGAACGGTAAATCTTTATCGACAAATCGAATATTTCCATTAACCAATACAGTAGAATCTTTTTTGATATCTGATACTAGTGTCCACGGTCCGATTGTAAAGTAGTTAGAACGGTAGACTCGATATCCGGCAAGATCATTCACGCCAGAGATAGGATCTTTATACGCTGCTGAAACTGGAGTCCAATCAATAATAATTCTTCCGGGCTCAGTGGTTACTTTCAAACTATTCTCTCCATCCGTAGGTGTTGGAGGTGGATGAACGGCAGGAAGATAATTACTTGCATATAATTTCCGTGCAGCACGAACGTGCGAAAACATGGAATCGCGAGATGCCGTTGCCATGAGATCAATGTTCGCAACGCCCCCTTCTACTATTTTTGCACGATCCATTTCTCCCATAACTTCGGCAAAAACGATTTTAACAGAGCCGAATGGAGAGAGAGAAACGGGGCCGACACTTACTAAAAATTCAGGCCGACGTTCGTATTTATTTCCTCCTTCACCACCAATTATACGGGCAGAATCCCAGGACATTCGCGGCTGCTGATGCGTCATCACTTCTTTCACACGTGCATGGGAAGATGATCCCTGAATGAACATTTGATCTACTGCTCCGGCACCTTCTGTTAAACCTTGTCCGGTATGTTCCAAAATATTTTGATATACATTGGCTCCCGCTGAATCAAGAACGACAACCGTAAAATATCCCGGAGCGTCGAGTTCGTGTTCTCGTATTCCTTGTTGATAAATATCCCTGGCATCTCCTATATCACCGCGTAATGGACCGACACCAAAATTATATACCGTCGGCGCTTCGTCCTGACTCCTGAATCGTTGATGATCATAAAAGTAGAAGAGTTTCTCCGTCGGGCTCCATGCATATTTTTCATCTCCTCTGCTGCCCGAACGTTGGGTCATACGAATACCATATCGCATTCCAAAAATCATCGAATCGACCGACGTCAATTCGTTATTGGTGATTGTCACCTCATGAATGATAAAATCACTTAACCCGGGGTAACTCCAAACCATGCTACGGCGTGACACATCCACATTTAGTCCGTTCACATGATGAGCGCCAGTCACAATCTCTTCTCCCGATATTCCAAGATTTTGCAGATTATAATTTTTCGTCAATGTCGCCTCTTCAATCGGAAAAACATCTTGCCCCGACGGGAAGAACCGTGAGTTGATTGTGTATGAGGATGCAACATTCTGTCTTACACCATAGATTGCGTATCCGGCAGCTTCAGCATAATTTAAAGCATCATTAACATTGGTCCCTTTTGAATATCCGGGATAATCAATCGTATGAAATCCATTTTGCGTTTCTGTCGGATCTCCGTATTGAAGCGAGTTCCAAACAGTCGCCCACAGTTTCCCTCGTTTTAAAGTCTGTTTTCCCCACGTCACTTGTGCGGACACTTCAGTAACACCAATCAGAAAAAGAATAATTACAATACCATGTTTTTTTATGTTCACTGTAAGACCTTCTTAAAATTTTATCGATACCTGGAAATAGATTCGTTGCGGTGCCACTTCGTACGAGTACCATTCCCAAATGTTCGGTTCGGAAAAATCGGATGTTTTCGGAAGGCGTTCGCTGTCAGGTAACTGTGAATTTTCAATATAGCGTATCAATTCATCGCCATAAAGCAGGCGGAGAAATTTAGAATTGAGCACATTTTTAATATCAACGCTGAACTCTGTCGTCAATCCGATCAGGTCAATCCCCTTTGAAATTTTGAGATCGATCTGATAATAGTTGAACCATCGCATATTATTCGGTTCCGTGGAGGGATCGCCCGGACCATGGTACGTGTATTGATCCCCCGTTCTCCACCAAAAATTTGAATAGATGTTCACATCACTTAACGGTTTTATTCCCGCAAATTCAGGACCTTCATCTTTATTGATCGAAAAACTTGCCCATCCTTTAATGCGCTGATAGTTGCCCCATGCTCCTCTTCCTTGACGCAAACCTTTCGGGACATTGAGGCTTTGCGATCCCGGTTCATATAATCTGCTGAATCCAACTTCGCCGTCGAACGACCAATACATTTCATGACTCAATCCGAAATTGAACATTCCATCAAATCGCGAATCAAGCTTTGTTTCAATACCGCGTACATCGGAATATCCAGAATTGCTTACCATTAATGCTTTTGTTGCTGTGTGGGTGGACGCATAGACACCAGTAATCACATCCGCTTCGTGCGAAGCATCTTTATAATAACCGGTGAGATCGATTTTTATGATCTCTGCGATATTATAATCTACTCCCAATTCGTATTGTATTGTCCGCTCATATCCCAATTGTGAATTGCCATAATATCCCTGCCATTCATCCATATAGGTAGTCTGTTTTGCGTACGGATTCAGAATACTATCCCACGATGTTCTATAGTTTACAAAGGGAAAACCAAACATTTTCGTCCAGGAAGGACGTTGATAAAAATGTCCATACACAAAATGAAGAACAGAATTTTCACTCATTGGATGAGAAATACCAAGGCGAGGAGCAATGGCAATCTGTATTTTTGTCTGTTCCCGTTCCGGCGTTCCTGGAATTCCCAACGGCGCACCAGGATCATGTCCCGGCGTTCCAACTTCAAATGCCAGCGGATCAAACATCAACTTTGGAGTATTCCTATTTTGATTAAAAAAATCTCCCCGGATACCGATGTTCACAATCAAACCGGGAAATTCTATTTTGTCCTGTGCATAGACATTCCCTTCGTACGGATTTCCGTCAAAGATATTCATAGAATTATTTCTGCTGCTTTTGGATTCGGCGGCAAAATTTTCATAATAAAAGTCATGCGTTTTAAACGTAAAGCCAGTTTTAAGGTTGTGTGTTTTTGTAACCTGATTGGTATAGTCCCCTTTAATTTGATATGACTGCGAGAAATTTTTTGTCCACGTGTGATAGTACGCCTGAAGCGTATAGCGCGGATGCATCGATACAACATCAGCCAACCAAAGAGTATCCGAAATGCGGTGTTCTCTATCCGATCGATCCATCCGGTCCTTTAGATAACTGACGGTTACTTCATATAATGATTGTTCATTCAGCACATGAGTTACCTTCCCATAGAGTTGAGACCAACGTCGTAATTCCGGCCATTGTCTGAACGGAGCACCAAACAAATTAAATTTTGCTCGTGCATATTGTTCATCGATTCTCATCGGGGCAAGCCATCCTGCTTCCTGTCCCATCTCCGACGTATTAAAATTTGATGAAGTGTAATCTGCACTTTCATATCCGCCGACAAACCCACCGACACGAAACTTAAATGCTGGAGAAAATTTGTAACTAAGGTATCCTTGAATATTAAATTCGGGATTGAACGGAATGGCCTGTGGAAATATTCCTACTCCTTCTTTATATCGACCCGAGGCAAGAAAACTTAACTCATCTGTTACACTGCCAAAGAATGTCCCTTCATATTCATATTCGGCACGATCGGCATATTTTCCCATCACATCATTCGGCGTCGTTTGCTTACGCCAAGACTGAAGCAGTGAATCAGGATTTTTTTGATAATATCGACTGTTCACATCTTTTGATTCATCAGTCCAATATTGAATACCAGTGCTGACATAATCGTTGTTCTCTTTGCTGTACATGTTTCTTCCAAAATGATACACACCGGCCGGACGCACGCGACCGATCAATGTACCGCGTATCCCTTCCGGCGCTTCTTTGGAAACAATATTAACAACCGCAGAACGTCCTTCGCCATATTCCGCATTATACCCGCCGGTCAAAACCGATATTTGTTCAATGGTTGAGGTGTTGAATCCGGAATAGTTATCCGATACTAATCCACTGTTCACGGAAAGATTGTCAATCATATACACTGCCTGCACCATAGAACTTCCACGGACATATCCTTTTGTTGTTCCCCGCTGCCATGCAAGATTGGAGTTATCGCTGAAAATTCCCGCTTGAGTTTCCAAAACATCTTTTATCGTACGCACTCCGGAATTTTCCAGAACTTTGCTTGTCACAATTTGTTCGCTTGCTGTTAAGTCCTTATCGATTATTGGACGCTCTGCAACAATATTAACAACTTCCCCTTCAAGCACAGAAGATTCGAGTGCGAAATTTTTCGTTGTTGTTCTATCGATAATGATCGAAACATTACTGCTGTTGACCGTTTCGTATCCAAGAATAGAAACAGTCAGCGTATATATTCCGGGAGGAACGTTCAGAATAAAATAGTCACCATTCACATCAGTAGAAGCTCCCGTTTTTAATCCTTTAATCATAACATTGGCACTAATGAGCGGTTCACCATTCGCTTTGTCAATCACTCGTCCCGCAATCTTGCCGGTATTTCCTGCAACACCAATGAACGATACAATTACCGTCACACAAATCATGGCAATGATTTTTTGAGAAACATATTTTAAGAAAGGCTTCATTCGAACAATCTCTTTGATGTACTCAGTTACGTTATTTTTTGTTTAGATGCGTTATGTTGGAGAATGTTGCGAGACGAGCAACGGAATTGCGAACATTCAACTTTGGTTCCAACAATACCTTTCGGCGTTCATCTTCGGGGTTTCTCATTCTTCGATACAACATTGCCACAGCCATCTCAGTCATTTTCGTGATTGGCTGTTCAATCGCAGTAAGTGCCGGAGACAAATATGATGTGAAGACAGGATCGTCGAACGTGACAAGAGAAATATCTTTGGGAATATTAACACCGTTCTCTCTGCACGCTTCGAGTGCGCCGAGCGCAATAAGATCGCCCGCAGTAAAGATGGCGGTCGGAGGCTTTGATAATTTTAAAAGATGTTTTGTTTCAAGGTAACCGTTCAACGAACGAAAGTCATCACCAACAATCAAATGTTCGTCGATGGCAATTCCTGCGTCATCCAGTGCTTCTTTGTATCCTTGAAGTCTTGTTTCATTTGCATATGTCCCGGGCAATCCCTGAATGAAAGCAATGCGGGTGTGCCCCTCTTTGATAAGATGATTTACCGCATACAGAGATCCTTTCACATTATCCACGCTCACGGAGTCAATATCCAGAAAATCGAAACAGCGATCGATCATCACCAGCGGAATAGCTGCCTCCCGAATTTTTTGTATATGGGAAAACTCTTGACCAACAGAAGCGATGATCAAACCATCCACACGTTTTTCCAGCAGACTCTTTACAGCAGATTTTTCGATGGAAATATCTTCATCCGTATCATATACAATAAAATTGTAGCCACCTTTACGAAGTTCGCCGGCTAGAGACTTAATCACTGCAGAAAAAAATGGGTTGGCAATGTCCGGAACAATCAAACCAATCTCATACGTCTTTTGCAAACGCAGTCCCCTCGCTAGCGTATTAATTCTGTATCCAAGATCCTTTGCTGCCTGTTTTATAGTTGCTTGAGTCTCTACGCTGATTTTATATTTTTTGGAATTGTCGTGGAGAACTCTCGATACTGTGGAGATGGAAAATCCGGTCTTTGTTGCAACATCCTTGAGCGTAGATGACATAGTATTCGTTGGTTAATGGATGCTTTTATGTAGAAATTTTAGATTTTGTGCAAACGATTGTATAATAATCAGGTATTATTGTTTTTATTCGATTATTAATGCATGCAATCGTTTGCACAACGTAGGGAATTATTCCAACTCTGTCAAGTTAAAAAATCGAGGATGGGATTTCTTAGAAAATTAGAAGGAAAATGAGGAACTAATCTGGTTATTGTATTGAGAAGTTTTTTAGAAGATAATTCAATATCTAATGGTTTTTACATAGAATTCGTCTGGCAGTTAATGACATTTATTAAAATTTTACCGTCTCACATGTTCGCTAAGAGATACATCTTAAAAGGAAGCAAGAAGGGTATTATTAATTTTCGTCAGGTGATAATATTCTGTTATTCGATTATAGCAGCAGCAATTTTATCAACCATTCGTTGAAAGCTTTCTTCACTAAATCCAATTGACTGGTAAATAATGGTCCCCTCTTTTCCGACAACAAAATTTCGCGGGATTGACTTCACTCCAAATAATCTCGAGATATTTTTATCATGGTCGTACCCAAGAGGAAACGTATAACCATATTGGCGCATAAAGTTTCGTAACTCATTTTCGTTATGATCTGTTGTTAATGCGATCATCACAAAATCGGTGGACTTAAATCGCTGCCATACTTCTTTTTCCAGATGCGGTATTTCTCTCACACACGGTCCACACCATGCTGCCCAAAAATTGATCAGGACTACTTTCCCTCGCAGACGGTTAATATCAACTTCCGATCCGTCCAAATTTCTGTAAGTAAACGATGGGACAGGAAGGCCAATTAAATTGTCACTCGCTTTGGGATTTGTTCTTCCTGTTGAACCTCCCGCAGTTTTCTCTAACTCAAGGTTAGTCGATGAAGATTGAGGGAAGGAGGGCATCGGTATTGAAGCCGTTGAACGTTTTACTTCAGTTAATTGCCACGTACCATTTCGTTTTAAAACGACCACACGGCCGTCAAATGTTAATGCTGTATCTTCCGGTTGTGCGGAACGATTCATCATGAACCACATTCCATTTTTTTTTAGCATGACAGTTTCCCCACTAAGCGTCCTTGCACGGATATCCTGACAGAAAACAACGCTTCCCGTCAAAAACATAGAACCAATCATTATTAAAATTATTTTCATCAATTCCTCAACTATTGATACATCTGTGGGATGAATAAATCTTACAAAATTTCAGATAAGAGTATTTTCACCCTTCGCAGCGTTGTTCGGGTTATATTTTTCCATCAGTTTCTTAAATTTTGCGTTATGCTTCCGCTCAATAAAGTGCGCTAACTCATGAACAATGACATGTTCAATAAAATGCAACGGTTTTTGTGCTAATTCAAGATTCAGCCATATTCTTTTTTTAGTAATATTACACGTACCCCATTTTGTTTTCATTTTTTTAATTCTCCACTCTTCCGCGTGCACATTCATCTTCTCTTCATATTGTGGAATAATCGGCAGGATGATCCTTTTCAACTCCTCTTTATACCACGCATCCAAAATCGCCTGACGGTTTTTACGGTTTGATCCTGGTCGTACCACCATAACAAGTCTTGAACTCTCCTTCTCCTTCCTTTCCAGATCTGTTTCTTTAGTTCTATTCATTCCCGGTTTCGTCTTTCTCGTTACTGAAGTCAAATTCTGACAGCACGATGAATCTGATGAATTTTTCCCATAAAAGTATTTGTCATTGAAAATAACTCCTTGTTTCCCTTTTCTCTCCACTACTTCCAAACGGTATGCTTTCCCGAGATAGCAATGTCCTTCACCAGAGAGATAGTGCACCGGAACTTTCCATACAACACTCTTCATCTTAGACTGATGTTTGCGTATCCATTCTATCTTTGATCGTACAAAATGAATGATTTTTTCTTCCGGATAATTGTGAGGCGCTGTTATTACAATATTCCCTGAAGGAGGTGTAATACGTAGATTAAGATTTTTAATCTTTTTCGATATCACATCAAGCGATATCTCTTCTATCATAATATTCTTCTTCGGATTCATTAACACATTCAATCCTATTAATCCTGTATTTTGAGAATTTTGCAATTTTGATAATTTATTACGTTTTGTTCATTACAGATTTATCGTTCACTATCCAAAGAATTACAACACTCACCACGGCCGCAAAAAAGCACCAAACTGAAGTAAGATACTCAATGTAAAATACCCCCGTCACAATACAGGCAAGTAACATTAATATTCCTAAAAGGCGACTCCTTTTTATACTTGAGACAAATAGCGGCGGTATAGCTGCAACTACGTAGATGAAAAACACTACATCAGCTAACGACTGAGGGAAATCACTGATGTATTGAATATGATGTCTATCGATCTGTGGATAAACATTCATAAATAAAAGACAATATGAATAATAGATCGCAACCGCAGCGCCCAGCCCAAACATTACCCGTAAAATCTGCTTTCGTTTGGGATCCTCCTCCATTAACAATACTGACAATGGCATAAGCACAGGCCAAAGGATTCTGGCGACAAATAAAAAGATATATGTGCCATACTGTTCCAAATTAGCATTCGCCGGATTGGATAATGAGTACCAAACAAGACCTTCAGAGAATTGTTGAATTCCAAAAACTAATGGAATTGACGCAAATGTCGTTTGTGCAGGAACGTGGATTTTTTTTACAGCGGCTACGCCTATCGAGGAAACAACAATACCTCCTGCAATACTTGCTTCTAATGAAAAACACATATCAAATCCTTATCATAATTATTTACTATTCATGCAAACAAAAATATCTGTCTCGGTTGTTGTACATTCTATTTGGTAATTCATGTTCTATTATACATACATAGAGTTTTGAGAAATTGCAATCCCGTAAAAGCGGTATAGAGAAAAGGTAACAATGAATGAGAATAACAATTTTGAAGGGAGAGATCTAATACTTGAATTCTGGATAGTAAATCTTTACCACAGAGGCACAAAGGCACAGAATAATAGATGGATAAAACTTGAATCCTAAATCCCTAAACTTTTGAGAATTCATCTTGAACCATAGGTATATAGGTTCATTTTAAAAACAAAAAACCCGTTAATTCAAAAACAATTAACGGGATCTTTTTGAGCTGGCAACGAGACTTGAACTCGTGACCTGCTGATTACGAATCAGCTGCTCTACCAACTGAGCTACGCCAGCAAACAATGTTCTTGCTTGAAATTGTGAATAAATATACAATTTTTAGCGCAAATCCTCAACTAATAATATATCTCCCTTCTTCAAACCGTTTGGTGCTATATTAGTATACTTCATATTAGACTCACAATAAAGAACTGTTGATGCCAATCGAAATAAAAATAAGCTTAGAAGATTTAATACGAAGAGTATTCTCTCTCATCGATGGACAGATACAAGTATCTTCTTCTGAAAATGTTCCTTTTCCTTATTATGATCTGAATGAAATGATAAAAATCGAATTTGAACAGATCCAATCTCCTCTGCGGCTTTCCATCAAATTTAAGAACAACAAGAATAAATATGGATCCGAGTGTGACATCACTGGCAATCTCTTTGCCATGCTCTGGATGTATAAGCATCGAAAACAAATATCGGACAGGAAAAAGGATCCAAAACCTAAGTTCAAGGTACAATGTGAGCTCTACGATTTATGGCTGGAGGATTATCAGGAAGTAGAAGAAATTGATATGAATTCTATTTCAACTATCGATGCCTATACCATCAACAAAAAGACCAAGAAAATCTTCCCACTAAAGTTTTAGTAATAGATCAATAAACAGATTGCACTTTTTTTTCCTCCTGTTATTCTTCCCTTTTTTTGGTACGTTTAAACTGTCCATCTAAGAAAGGACATACCATGAAACATCTGATACTGTTCCTTCTCATTTCATTTTCCTTCGCACAACCCAGTAGGATTGAATTAAAAAATCATTATTCGGCAACACTTACTACTGTGAAAGAATTTAACATTTTTTACCCTGAAGGATACGATACTGAATCAGTGCGTTATCCCGTTGTCTATCTTTTCCGCGGCGCTGTGGACGAATGGGCAGATCCGACGGAAGATAACAACCGTCGAGGAAACATCAAGACGGTTTTCGATTCACTCTATGCAAAAAAGAAGGTCGGGAAAATGATTTTGATCATGCCGGGACTGGGTGCTCCCGCTTCGGGTGCTGAATATCTTTACCTTGTCAATGATCTCATACCGTATATCGATGCAAATTATCGAACCATACCGAGCAGATCGCATCGTGCCATGGATGGCTTTTCTCTCGGCGGACTCATTGTGACAAATCTTCTTGCCGAGGCACCACAATATTTTATATCTGCCGGTTCGTATGACGGAACATTATCATTATTCAATAATGTAAAGTTCACGAATGCAAGCAGCTCCCTTATATATTCTATCAAACAAGTGCAGCTTCTCTATCATACAGCGTCAGTCGGCGGGAATAATAATAGCAACAATCTCATAACGTTTAACATTCTCAACACAAAAGGTGTTTATAATTCTCTTCCATCGTTTTTATTAGATCCTAATTCACAACACAATTGGTATTATGCTGATTGGCATGTGGCTATAACTCTACCGCTTCACTGGCAAAAGATGCTTACTTCAAATAACAGTTTGGATGTCGCCTTAAAAACGGAATTGACCGGTAAGACTGTTTCCGGCAATGTTACAATTGATTGGACACACAGAAATGTTTCCGATACAATAACAACGCTTCTCTCTTATTCAAAAGATAATGGAAAGAACTGGTCAGTGTTTTATACGACAAACGGAAGCGACTCTTCAGTAATATGGTCTACATTATCACTCCCTGACGGAACGCGGTATAAATTACAAGTTGTGGCAGCCGGAGATACATTATATGGTTCATCCACAAGCGGATTATTTACAGTGAATAATCCCGGCAACGGTTCACCCGATGTAGAATTCGCCAATCTGAAAGAACAAGATACTGTCTCCGGCAATTATAATCTGCAATGGTATGCAGGCGATGCTGATGGCGATCTTTTAACAATCTCGATCGATATTTCTTATAATTCCGGTACATCATGGAAAAACATTGCGTCATCCATTCCAAACAATGGGTCCTATCTTTTTGATACAAAGAATCTTCCCAATGGAAATAATACTCTCTTCCGAATTACCTGTAGCGACGGAACAGTAAGCACACAATCTACTTCTCCAGCGTTCATCCTCTATAATAAACGACTCAACTTAACAAATGCCGTATTTATTCATCACACCGGATTCAGTGATGCAATACTCAAAGCGGTTGGGATGTCCGTCGATTCACTTCGGCAAGCGAATTATTCCATCACATTCCAAGAAGCATCCGGGAAAAAATCATACTCAGTGTTTACTGCCAATGGAGTTGAAGTTGTAAAAAATGCTACAGAGCTCGATGGAAAAACAGAGGGACCGTATTTTGACGGATTTCGTCTGTTGATTCAGGATGTTACCGTACCGATTGTGAATATAGATTCTTCTCGTTGGATCACCGGCTCATCCACTCTCTCCGGTGAAATTAAACTAATTGATATCATAACCGAAACTGGCACTGTTTCAGCGACTCCTTTTGCTTCGGATTATGAAATTAGGATAAGTAATTCCATTGTTGATACTTCACTTTCGCTGTATGGAGCATCGGCTGTTCCGCTGAATTTTCTTCTTTGGAACACAAACATTAATAGAAAGACAAAATTTCTTTTTGTAGAGCTGGATAATAATGGAATACTCAGCAGAAACGATGAGTTGTATTTTATCGAAAAGGATTCTCTCAACGCTCAGATATTAACTTGGCATATTCAATTTGTCGGGAATGTGACCGCCACGAACCCCGGAAGTGGTGATGTGTTTAGAATCAAAGTCATTAAACCGTTGACAATATCCGATCGCTATCAATTCCTTTTTACACCACCGCAAGCAGCCGCAGACAATACAATCATACCGACAGAGTTTACATTAAAACAAAATTTTCCAAATCCGTTCAATCTATCCACAGCTATTGAGTTTTTTATTCCAAAGGATGATATTGTCTCATTATCAATCTATGATGTTCTCGGAAGGAAAGTGAACACATTATTTGATCAAAAATTACTGTCCGGAAAACATACATATCATTTGTATGCTGATCAATTTGCAAGCGGCGTTTATTTTTATCGTCTCAAAACTCAACAACATATTCAGACGAAGAAAATGATTCTCATTAAATAATGTTTCTATGAAAATTATTTCAACACTATTTTTTTTAGTTTTGTATACCCCAACATTTTCACAGAATGGATACGAATGGAGCATATTGACCTCCTCTCCAATGCAATCAGGACGATATGAGGATATCAGTTTCATTAATGCACAGCAAGGATGGGCTGTTTCCGGAACATCTACAATTATTCGAACGAACACTGGAGGAGAAACATGGGAAGTATTGCAGGCTTCAGCGCCATATAATGTGTATTTCCGTTGTATCTCCCTTGTTTCTTCTACTAAAGCCTTTATCGGAACGCTCAATTCCACGTATCCATTAATTGTCACTCCAAACAGCGGAAAGACATTTTCACCCGTAACATTTGCCGGGAAAAAACCGACGAAAATTTGCGGATTGTTTAGAATCAATACAACTATTTTTGGAGTCGGTGGATTTGATGGAAATGCTACTTTTATTAAATCCACTGACGCTGGTAACACGTGGACAGGATATGATATGACTCCCTATGCTGTTTCCCTTGTGGATTGCTTTTTCTTTAACGACAGCCTCGGATTCACTATCGGTTCTGCCGATGGCTCTGCATATAACAGCGGAAAATCTGTTGTGCTGCGCACCACTAACGGTGGTACAACATGGACACCAATGTATAAATCTACGAGAGTAAAAGAATGGGGCTGGAAACTATTTTTTATTAACGATTCTATCGGATTTGTCAGTATTGAAAGAAGATCTCCTGATCCGGGTGGGATTTTCTACTTAAAAACGACAGATCAAGGAAGCACGTGGAGCGATTATTATTTTACCAAGGATTATGATGTTGAAGGAATCGGCTTTGCCGATGAATCGACAGGATGGATCGGAGGATGGTCTGGACCGACATATCAAACAACTGACAGCGGAAAAACGTGGAATGAATTTTCTCTCAGTAACAAAATGAATAATTTGAACAGAGTCCGAAGAATTAACGACACACTCATGTTCGCCGCCGGAACACAAATATTTCGATGTGCTCCTCGAAATATCACTTCTGTGCAAGCCCAGGAAAATCTCCCGCAAGGTTTTTCAGTATTACAAAATTATCCCAATCCATTTAATCCAAACACGACCATTGAATTTACATTGAATCAATCCTCCACCGTACGAGTTTACATCTACAATTCTGTGGGTCAATTGATTGAAGCGATTATGGATAACCCAAAACCTGCCGGTGTGTACAAACTGCAATGGCGTCCCTCCTCGCATCTCACCAGCGGAGTGTATTTCTACCAAGTACGCACTGAGAGTGCCACAATCACAAAGTCCATGCTATATCTTAAATAGCATATTTTCAAAAATATAATCGGACAATTTGCTATGGAATGAAGGTTATTATAAAAACATTTTCATCGTTGACGATTACTACTCACTTTCCTTTTCGCTATCTTTCCTTATGTTCTTCGGCATAATCATCATGGACATCCACTATGAAAAAGTTCATTATCATATTTTTATCCTTCCTTCTTGTCACTTCTATTCATTCCCAAGAAAAAATAAAATCCGGAGCTGAGATCTGTTCGGAAGGAAAACAACATCGAACATTATCGCTCCAAAAAATATCGTCAACAGGTTCTCCAAAGCACACATTCGATGTATTGCATTACAAAATAGATCTCGATCTTTTCAAAAACTACACTTCCCCTTTTCCCTCGTCATTTACCGGTTCTGTTACTTTGACAATGAGAGCGGATACTTTGCTCACTTCAATTTCTCTTAATGTTGTAAACACATCGCTGCTTATCGATTCCCTTCAATTAAGCGGGAAGACATTTAAACATACAGGAAATATTCTCAACATCGATCTTGATAAAACGTATAATCTCAATGATACGTTTGCAGTAAAGATTTATTACCGTCATCAAAATGTTGCCGATGGGGCATTCTACGTCGGGAACGATGGTATGGTCTTTACGGATGCTGAACCGGAAGGTGCTCGAAAGTGGTTCCCGTGCTGGGACAAATCGTCGGATAAAGCCACAGTGGAATTAATTGCAAAAGTTCCAGGCACAGTAAAACTCGGATCAAATGGCATTCTCATTGATACAATGAGAATTGCTGATACGCTCTATTATCATTGGTACAGTAACGAGCCGGTGGCAACCTATCTTATCGTTTTGTCATCAAAAGTAAATTACAATCTCGATATCGTCTATTGGAAAAAATTATCAAATCCAAAAGACAGTATCCCGATTTATTTCTATTGGAATACCGGTGAATCTCAAACCGGTTTAAATAATATTAAATCCAAAATTGTCCCCATGACTACACAGTATTCACAATTATTCGGGGAGCATCCGTTTCAGAAGAACGGTTTTGCTACTATGAATAATTTATTCAACTGGGGAGGAATGGAAAATCAAACGCTTACCAGTCTTCTGCCCAATGGATACAACAGTGAAAATTTGGTTTCTCATGAATATGCACATCAGTGGTTTGGCGATATGATCACATGTGCTACATGGGCAGACATTTGGCTCAACGAAGGATTCGCAACGTACGGCGAAGCATTATGGTTTGAATATACATCCGGGTATAGCCGTTACAAAACTGACATTCTTGCTGATGCAACAGGATATCTCACCAATAATCCCGGACGGCCAATCTATGTCCCAACGTGGGCAACCAATACTCCAACGACAGGAGAGCTCTTCAATACTGCCGTCACATATTACAAAGGTGCTTGCGTACTGCATATGCTTCGATATGTATTGGGAGATTCAACCTTCTTTGCGGCGCTGCACGATTATGGAACAAATCCATCTCTAAAATTCGGAACAATCACTACAGCAGATTTTATTCAAATAATGAATACAAGCACGAAACAGAATCTGACATGGTTCTTCGATCAATGGCTGAAAGTTGCAAATCATCCTCAATATTCAGTTCAATATTCTGTTAATCCCGATGATAGCACAGCAAGGGTCGTAATCGCTCAGACACAAACATCAGGAGCATTTTGGAAAATGCCTGTGACAGTAAAATTTACGATGTCGAATGGTAACGATACAACGTTGAGAGTATTCAATGCAGTCAACAAAGACACGTTTTATTTTAAATTTCCTTCTGTCCCACAAACAATGGTTTTCGATCCAAACAACGATATCGTCTTAAAAACAGCAGTGACGCAAAAAGTGACAAGTCTACAGGAATCATTTACTCCGCCCGTGGAATATGCGCTCCATCAGAATTTTCCAAACCCATTTAATCCTTCAACAACTATCCAATTTTCAGTCTCGCAATCCGAACGTGTGATGATACAGATTTTCGATATTCTTGGCAGGGAAGTCGATATGCTCTTAAACCAAATAATGGATCAGGGCGTTTACAAGATAAGTTGGAATGCAAAACAACATCCCAGCGGGGTGTATTACTATCGCCTAAAGACTGAAAATTACATCCAATCTCGAAAAATGCTTTTGATAAAATAAATTATTGCATACTGCAATCCCAAATGTGGACATATCTTAAAAGAAATCCCCCGCCACGATGGTACTGTTGTTGATTGGATGGAGTGTGAAATTTGATCGACGGAAGTACGAGTTTTGAGGATACTCAGAATGGAGTTAAAACATAAAGCCAATAAATGCGCCGTGATATTGCCGTTGATAATCAAGTGCATTATTGTTCATATTCCAGCGCTGTGATTCAAATCGATATCCCACAAGAACCCCCTGATAGAGAATATCAGAAAAGACAAGCTGCACTTCCCCGCAGAATGAAGTTTGGGAACCATAATCCGTACTGAATCCCTCCGATGCATAATAGAGAGAACCAACAGCGAACGCTTGAATACCAAATGACCGTTCGAAATGTTTGAATTTAATTCCTGTTCCCAGTCCAAAACTGCCAATATCGAAATCTTCCAACACCGCTTTTAGAGATTGCGCCCGGACATAATTTGCAGTGACAATAATGGGAAGATAAAACAATGCTTTATTACTTTTTGATTCGCCCAATGCAAAATCATTTTGCGATTCGCCATAGACAGAAAATGACTCCCTGCTTTTTCCGTTAATATCGTTGTATGTCTGATACCCGACTGCGAGTCTGCCGTTGTTTTGCCGGAATTCAATAAACGGTAATCCCGTCAAAAAATCTATCTTATTGGAATCAGACAATGAGTTGGACGAAGTGGAATGAAACCGTTGCGCATTATAACTTACACCCAACGCTCGGTATTCCGTCAGCATAAGGTATTCATATCCAAAATCTTGAGCGTTAGCGATCGAAAATCCGAATAGGATGAACACTAAAAAATATTTCTTTTCCATGAGAGATTATAACATTTTTTCCGTTAACATTCATTATATTTGAACTAATCATTAAAGGAACGTATGAAAATATTTACCATTGTATTATTTGTTGTGAGCAACATCTTCGCTCAACAGACAACCTTAACCATTCTCCATTGGAATGATTTCCATTCACAGAATCTCCCCTTTCAGGTAAAATCAAGAAATAGAGTGACCAATACCGATACAACATTTTTTGTCGGTGGCAGCGCTACATTGTCGTCGTATCTCAAAAAATATAAAGCCGAATCTCCGAATGTATTGCTCTTACACGGTGGCGACGATTTCCAGGGAACTCCTATTTCCTCTATAACGAAAGGAAAATCACAAGTTGAGTTGCTGAATCTTCTTCATCCCGATGTGATGCAGCTGGGAAATCATGAATTTGATTACGGACGCGAGCAAGTAACAAAATATTTACAATCCTTCAACTTTCCTGTGCTTGGTGCGAACATGTTCGATACACGCACAAAACAGACATACGCAAAGCAATACGTGATTAAACAAATAGGGAATGTGAAAGTTGGAATTATCGGATTGATGTCGATGGAATTACCGACACTTTCTCTCCCTGATAATGTGAAAGATATTGAATTGAAAGCATTGTCACAGACCGTGAAAGATCTTGTTCCTGAACTGAAAAAACAAAATGTCGATCTCATTATTGCGTTAACGCATATTGGCGCTGACGAAGACAGTGTTTTAGCATTGAACACCCCGGATCTCGATATTATCGTCGGCGGACATAGTCACACACCTCTCTTTCGTCCCAAACGAGTGAATGGAATCCTCATTACACAAGCAGGCTCCCGTGGAAGATGGTTGGGGAAAATAGATTTAACTGTCGATACCGAGAAAGATACCGTTATCTTGTCGAAAGCAGAATTGATTGAATGCCGCACAGCTGATATAGCGCCGGACAGCATCGTTGCTGCGAAAGTACAAGAATTTGAACAGCTGGCAACCAGCGAATTAAGTGAAATTATTGGTGAATTAAAAACGGATTGGAAACGTGACGGCAGAGGCGAAAGCAATCTCGGAAATTGGATCTGCGATGCGGTACGTGTCTATGCAAAAACAGATGTATGTTTACAAAATAGCGGCGGAATCCGTAAAGAATTATTAGCAGGAAAGATTACCGTACGCGATCTCTGGGAAATCAGTCCGTTTGGAAATACAATCGTAACGTTTATTGTAGATGGTACAACGTTACGACGCATGGTTCAACATCAACTCTCCCTGAATGATGATTTCTGTCAGATCTCCGGAATGAAGGTAGTCTTTCGTAATAATAACGGAGAACGAATACTTCACAATCTGAAAGTAAATAATGTGCTTGTGAAGGACACGCAAAAATATTCCATTGCAACAAACAACTTCGTGGCAGCACAATCAAAAAAATATTTCGGGATAGAACTCCCATCCGTTGAAATAACGCAATTGAACATTACTGATCGCGATGTTCTGATTGAAGCAGTAAAAAAACAAAAAGTAATCAATTCGCAGATTGAAGGACGAATTAAAGAAACAGAAGAATAATATTCCCCAAATGCCATAGTAGCTCTCTGAGATTTTATTGACGGATGTTTGTTTATTAGATGAAAAACCTTTCTATCTTTACACTTATCAGTGCTGTAGTCTTCCTATTGGCATGTGAAGATGCATCGACCAATACTATCTCTGACATTAATAAGATTGTCTTCCCTGATTCAAAAATCAATTACTATAAAACAATTCAGCCATTGTTTAATATCGGTTGTGCGGTGAATGGTTGTCACGATGTTCAGACAAAAGAAAGTAATTTAGATTTGTCGGATTATCTCGGCATTAAACAGCGATTTTATGATGTGGTCATTGTGAGAGATACGGTTGCCAGCAGATTAATTTGGTATATTGACGGTCGAATGGCTTCGGCACAATGGCACCGTCCATTGAACAGCAACCAAGTGCGCGGATTTAAACAGTGGATTTTGGAAGGCGCTACGGATACAATCAAATAATTACATCAGTGCAGGATCGGAAAGATCGTGAATGACAGTGATGATGATCTTTCGTTCCCCAAGATGCAACGTTGAAACAGATGCTTCCAGTAACAGGTAGGATTGATCTTTTTTGCATCCATAAAACTGATAAACCTGCGGTGCATACTTCCCAACCTGTCTCGTCCTTGTATACTCCAGCATTTTTTGACTGACTTCAGGCGCTTGAAATTCCGAAACATGACGACCAATCACCTCTTCAATTGAATCATATCCATATAATTGCGCAAACGCTTTGTTAACGAATACCACCTTCTCGTTCTCTTCGATAAAAATTGCATCTCGAAACGCATCCATCACGTTCGTCAACCAATCGAGCGAATCCTGCATCGAATCGGAAATCAATTTGGTCAGAGTGATGTCGTGAGTTTCGCAGATGATGGAATGGAAATCTTTTCCGGCAACTCTAAACACAGTTTCCATCCAGCGCCAATGTCCATTTTGAAGCTGCATACGGTATTGCAAAGTAGCATCTTCGCCCGCTTGATGGAAAGACCCGCATATCGACTGATAATTTGGGCGTTCTTCCGGATGGATGAACAAAAAATTATCCTTACCAATAAAATCTTTGGGGGAATATCCGAAAATTTTTTCCACCGATGGAGCGGCAAATATCACTGTCCCTGAACCGTTGATAACATGGACAGAGAAAAGTTGGGATTGCAGCAATAGTTTGTATTGTTCCAGTTCCGGAAGTTTAGTAAAAAGGTCGGCTGAAGGTGTCTGCATGATTACCGCTGTAATATTCTCAAGAGATCCTTTTCCTGCGAATCCCTTGGATTTTCAACGATTCTTCCTATTTCCTGCTCTCCTCTAAAAACAAGAAGTGTCGGTATTCTTTGGACATTGTATTTATCCGTGGTACCATCCTGACTTCGTTTGGAGCGGTCTACTCCGAAGAGCTCAATTTTTTTCTTCGAAATATCCATTGCATCAAAAACCTTAAACATCTTTGGTACTTCCCGTTTTGAATCTCCACACCACGTGCCGAGAACAAGAAAAAAATGGACATCTTTTACGAGCGGTTCAATTTCTTTTATTGCTGCCGCATCAGGGGTATAAGATTGATAATTTGCTTTGAACCATGTAAACAATGAATCTTCTTCAAGGTCATTTCGATGCAAGACTCCTTTAATCACTTTTGTTCCGGATGGCTCCATCTCAAATGTGTATGATTCCGATCCGCAGCCACAAATAATTGCTTCAATGAGAAAACTAAGAATGAAAATTGCTCTAACGTTCATGGTGCTTTCCTTTAACCAGTCTGATATCACTTCCCCAGAATAATTTTGCCCTGAGAACATCGTAATAACTTCTGTCTTTTCGTTTGATAAGGTGTACAGTATGATCCGCTTTGCCAATATGAATATTCATCGGCGGTGTAAATGTTTTTTCCAATTGTCCATCTGCTGTTATGCGCGCCTCGTTGGAGAGATGTTCAACAACGATTCTGATTGAACTTGTTTCCGGAACGATTACTGTGCGGGCCGACAACGAATGTGGAGAGATCGGTTGAATGATGATCACTCCGGTTGTAGGAACAACAATCGGTCCTCCGGCAGCGAGTGAATATGCTGTTGATCCGGTCGGAGTTGCCAAAATTATTCCATCTCCGGAATAACTGACAAGGTAATCGTCATCAACATAGACAGAGATATGGATAAGTCGCGATGAACTACTATTGTCGATCACCACATCATTCAATGCGTAAAACTCTCCGGTATTTTTTTCAATGGATGTCTTCAACAGCATTCGTTCTTCAATAAAATGATTTCCGTTAACAATATCCCGGAGGATGGAATCCAATTCATCCAATGACACTTCTGCCATAAATCCCAACTTGCCGAGATTCACCCCAAGGATTGGTACTTGAGAACGACCGACCATTCGGGCAGCGGAAAGTATTGTTCCGTCCCCTCCAAAAGCAATGATGATATCACTTTCTGTGACAAGATCTGCCGATGAAAGGAATTGCCGTTGTTCAATTTTCCCTCCAATCTTTTTATGCAAAAGCTTTTCGAGTTCTGAATGAATAAAGAACTCCAATTGATACTTCGCTCCCAAAGCGAACAACGTGTCAACGGCATCAGCAACGGATTCTTTAGAGCTATTTCCAATAACTCCGATTTTCATTTTGACTCTTTCGCTTTTTCATCGACATAATTCAGTTTTGCTTCATTAATCACCGTCGCGAAGAATTTTTCTTCGTTCGATGTTAAATTCCCTTTTGTCTTATCTCTCAGCATATCCAGCATTTCAATTGTCACTTCTGCTTGTGCTAGATTTTTCTCCATTTTATCTGTCGCGGGATTCTTCATTTTTCCCATCTGCATCATTGCCGCACCATGGAGCGACGACACCAGCTGGATAAAAAGCATTTGTTGCTTTTCGCTCGCGTTCATATTGATTTATTATTTTGAGTGATGGAATTCCGTTCCCATAGTTTCGCATATTTTGTAAAAACATAGGCTGACGAAAATAGCGCCAGAAGAAGTCCCTGTATTCCATCCAAAAAACCGAGACGGATAATATACATTCTTGTGAATTGCCACCAGGGACGGATAAGAATATCTGTAATGTTGAAATTTTTTCCCTTCTTCTCAAGTTCTCCAGAAGCTAATGTAGTGTAACGATTGAACTTTGAAAAGTAGTGATAGATATTCGGATCTGTAAAATGGAGTAGGTCAGATTTCAATTCCTCAATTTCGCCACGGATTTCCAATCCCTCGTGAACTGCCGCATCATTAAACGATGCTCTTTCTTTATGAAACAAGCGTGCTACACGTCCGGGATACCAACCGGAATGTCGAATCCATTTTCCTAGAAAATAAGCCCGTCTTGCGATAGTATATGCAGCGACGTTGGGCATCAATGGAAGAATGAGTTGAATTTCCAAAGCAAGATCTGGCATTACTCGCTCATCCGCATCAAGCCATAAAATCCAAGGATATTTCGTCTGCTGCACAGCAAATTGTTTAGCCGAAGCAAAACCTTCCCATGCTCTCACAAATACTTTGCTGGTATACGTTTTTGCTTTTACAACCGTATCGTCTTTACTTTCCGCATCCACCACAACAATATCGTCACAAAACGAAACGCTTTGCAGACATTCATCAATATTGTGCGATTCATTTTTTGTGATGATGATAACGGAAAGTTCAATCATATCGATCCGCTTTCATGAATATTTTTACCGGCGATGCAAAGACCGACAGTAAACCAAACAAAAATCATAATTTCATGATCACCAAAATTCCATTCAAACATTCCATTCACCATAAATCCGGAAAATACAGCAAGCGAGCCGAGTGCAATATTGCGGATAAATGGCGACGATGATGAACCCGCGAACGTTGCATACTCAGTCAACAGGACTTTAAAAAACAAAAAGAACACGACAATGAGTCCCACTGCTCCCAGTGTTACAAGTAAATGGACATAATTATTATGAAGATGTCCGGCAGGTTCATCTCCTGTCGGAGTTCTGTATGTTAAATATGTTGTATAAAGATCGATGTCACCAAATCCCAAAAGCGGTCTATCCTTCCACATTCGAATACCTGTTGCCCACATATTAAAACGACCAATATTGGTGGAGTTTGTAACATCAACGATACTCTTCGCCCTCATCACCTGCTGTTCCGGCGCAAACGAAAAGAAGAGTATGATAGCCGCGATGAGGATTACAAATAATTTTCGATAATGAAGCACACTCATAACGAGAACGCCAACAATAAGACCAAGCCATGCACTGCGTGTATTCGTCAGGATAAGAGCTATGATTGTGGGGACAAAAACAATGGAAAAGTAGATCCGATCTTTTTTAGATGTTTCTTCACTCAGCATAAAAGGAATCAACATCAATGTAACAATCATCTTCAATCCGCCCGTGGTCATATAATGTTGAAAAACGTAAAGCCGTTCATTGCCCAGATTATAGTATAAAATAATTTCTGCTATGGACAACAGTGCAACAGAACCGGAAAGGAACATTATGGCTTTTCGGATTTTTTCTTTGGAATCAAATGCAATAACAACGGCATAGACAATTACAATTAATAATAATCGCTTCGTGTTTTTCAGCGCATCCAACTGAAGATCGGAGTTTAATGCAGTAATAAATTCCACGGCAATATAAGTAATAACGGCATAATCGATCGGCGTTCGTGGAATGATCCATTTCTTTTGAGTAATAGAAAGAAGAATCACTGAAAGGAAAATCAAACCCAGTAACACTGAAGATGCAGCAATGGAAATTGAGATCAAGCAGACTTCAAGAACCAGAAACCAAAATAATGATATGTTGATTTTCTCAGTCAGGTTCATTGATGGTCGAACTGCATATCGTGAAGTTTTTTGTAGAGACCGTTTTTCTGCTTTAAGAGTTCAACGTGCCTTCCCTCTTGGACGATTTTTCCATGCTCCAGGACAATGATGCGGTCTGCATTTCTGATGGTAGAAAGACGATGAGCTATAACAAAGGATGTTCTGTTTTGCATCAATCGTTCCATCGCTTCCTGTACAAGAATTTCACTTTCGGAATCTAGCGCCGATGTCGCTTCATCAAAAATCATGATTGGCGGGTTTTTTAATAATGCGCGGGCAATCGAGAGGCGCTGCCGCTGGCCGCCGGAAAGTTTCACACCACGATCGCCGATGATCGAATCAAATCCATGCGGCATTTCATCGATAAACGAAAGCGCGTTTGCGGCCTTAGCCGCTTCCCGAATCTTTTCGATGGGACAATCATCCAAACCGTAGGCAATATTATTTCGGACTGAATCATTGAAGAGAATCGTCTCTTGCGTAACGATACCAATTTTTTCCCGCAGCGATTTGACGTCAATATTTCGGATATCAATTCCGTCAATTGCGATGCCTCCGCTGATCGGGTCATAGAAACGCGGGAGCAGATCAACAAATGTTGTTTTTCCGCTGCCGCTTGGACCGACAAGTGCAATCAATTCCCCTTTTCGAACTTTCACATTGATCTCTGAAAGGACCGTCCGTTTTTCTCCATCTTCGGACGCATATCCGAATGTCACATTTTTAAATTCAACAGATTCATTGATGGAAGAAATGGCAACAGCACCGTCCGAATTTTGGATGGCCGGTTTCGTATCGAGAATTTCAAAAATGCGTTTCCCGGCGGCAGAAAACTCTTGCAGACGATTGTTGACGCTAGCAAGATCTTTCACTGGGGGCATAATTTGAAACACGGCAAAGAGGAAACCCAAAAATTCTGCCGGTTTCATTTCGTACGATATCAATACCTGTTGACCACCGTACCAAATGATAATTGCACCGGCAAGTATCGATAATAATTCTGTGGATGGTGACGACAAATTTCGAATGCGTGTCATCTTTAGGATCGTTTTGAAATAACTTTGAGTCTCTTTTCTAAATTTCTTGTTCTCAAATTCTTCCATTGCAAAAGCTTTCACCACTTTCACATTCGAGATGGTCTCCTGCAATACGGAAGTGATATCAGCCATTTTTTCCTGCATAATACCGCTCTGCTTATGCAGTCGTAATCCAATCCCGGCAATAATCAAAAGAATTAAAGGAAAAACGATGAACGCCAACAGTGTCAGTTTCCAGCTGAGCGTAAATGCGATGGTAAGAAAAACGATAATCAGCAGCGGTTCTTTGATAAGCGTGACGAAACTTGCCGAAACTCCCCCGTTCACGACATTCACATCATTTGTTACGCGGGAAATCAAGTTCCCTGTCCGTTCGTTCGAGAAATAGCTCAGTGATAAATTATGAAGATGTTCATAGAGTGCATTGCGAAGGTCGCGCATCAGACTCTGTTCCACCTTGGCCATCAAATACGATTGGCAGTAATCAAAAATATTCTTCATCATAAACATGAAGAATATTAAGCCGCAAATCTTAAATAGCGCTTCCGATTTTGAGCCGGAAAAAAGAAACACACGAATAGAATTCTCCACATATTGTTTTACTGAAACAATTTCATTTGGTACGAGTTGATTTTTTAGTGGAGTCTGGGTTGCGGAAATGACGATTGGCGTTTGATCAAACAATGTTTCCAGTAACGGAATGGTAAGATAGATCGAACCACCGCTAAAAAGAGAAAACATAAACGTGCACGTGATGGAAAGTGCCAACGTTTTCCAATATGGACGGACATAGGAAAGAATGCGTAAAAATATTGTCATGAGGTCAATCGCATACCAATGCTATGCGGAAATAATATTTATAAATTTTTGAGCTGTGCGACCGCTTCCGCTGTTACCGGAGGCAACACGCCTCCCTGTTGCTGTGCTGTTTGATATTCCCAACTTTTGGCAAAGATCGATAATGAATGTAAGGCAGAATAATACGCCAGAACAAATCCATGAAATCCGTCTTTATACCCTTTAAGTGAAATAAACATTCGTAAAAAAACAGAAATCGGATTGAACACAAAATTATACCAGCCGATCTTCCTTTCGTTTGAAAGTTTATTCAATACATCCAACGAAGAATACGTGTTCATCTTTTCGATGTATTGATGGAGCGACTGATACGTGTAATGGTTGAGATCAGCCTGCAGAATGCCTTGTATTCCTTCAACAAGAAATCCTTCGTGTACAGGACGATGATTCATTGTCGTTTTTGATTTTTTAAAAAGACGAAGCTGATATCCCGGATACCACCCTCCGTAGCGGATCCATTTTCCTAAAAAAAAACTCTTCCGTGGTATTTCATATCCATTAAGAGTCTCTTTCAACTGTATTGTCTGCAGAATTTCCAATTTCAATTCTTCAGTTACTTCCTCGTCTGCATCAATAGAAAAAATCCAATCGTTCTTTGCCTGATGCATGGCAAATTCCTTTTGTTTGGAATATCCTTCCCAGTGTTTAACAATCACTCTCGCATTCATCGTTTGAGCGATCGACACTGTCGCATCAGAACTTTCTGCATCAACGACAATAATTTCATCTGCCCATTGAACGCTCTTAAGACATCGTGCGATGTTCGATTCTTCATTTTTAGTGATGATTATTATTGAAATCATAGATCAATTTTCAATATTCCATAATTACATGATTTCAATTTTACATTCTTGAAAATCTTGTAATCTTGCAATTCAACGATTTATTTTACGACAATATTTACAAGCTTATTTTTCACTACAATCTCTTTCACAATCTGCTTCCCCTCCAAATGAATTTTTACATTCGGTTCTGCATGCGCCGTTGCTTTTAATTCACTTTCTGCAGTATCTGTTGCAGCATTAAATTTTGCACGGATCTTACCGTTTACCTGTACAACAATCTCCACTTGATCCATCACCGTCAATGATTCATCAAACGTCACCCATTTCGCCGAAGTAAAGATTGATTCTGAATGTCCCAACTTGTTCCATAGTTCTTCCGCGATATGCGGTGCAAAAGGAGCGAGGATAATGAGAAAATCGTTCATTAATTTTTTGGGTAATTGTTCCTGTTTGTATGCTTCATTCATGAAAATCATCATCTGCGAAATTGCAGTATTAAATCGCAACGCTGGAACATCTTCCGTCACCTTCTTGACTGTCTGATGGAACAGGCGCAGAAAATCTGCCGACGGTTCAGCATCAGCGATGATGCCGTTCAATTGCTCTTCATCAGTCACATACAATCGCCAAACACGATTCAGAAAACGAAACACTCCCTCAACTCCCTTCGTGCTCCACGGTTTCATCTCTTCCAAGGGACCCATGAACATTTCAAACAGGCGCAATGCATCCGCACCGTACTCTTTGGTCACATCATCAGGATTCACCACATTGCCGAGAGACTTCGACATCTTCTTGGAATTTTCTCCGAGAATAATCCCTTGATGCCGTAACTTCATAAACGGTTCAGCAGTGGTAACATACCCGAGATCAAAAAGAACTTTGTGCCAAAAACGAGCATACATAAGATGTAAAACGGCATGTTCAGATCCGCCGACATAGAGGTCGACCGGCATCCAATATTTTTGCTTTTCAAAATCACAGAAAATTGTGTCATTCTTCGGATCGATATACCGTAGATAATACCAGCAGCTTCCTCCCCATTGAGGCATAGTGTTAGTCTCGCGTCTTCCTTTTTTTCCTGTGACAGGATCAACGACATTCACCCAATCAGTCGCAAGCGCAAGGGGTGATTCTGTTGTTCCACTCGGTTGAAATTTTTGCAAACTGGGAAGAACAAGAGGGAGTTCTTTTTCATTTAATGGACTCATCGTTCCATCTTCCCAATGGATAATTGGAATCGGTTCACCCCAATATCGTTGACGGGAAAAGAGCCAATCACGCAGTTTAAAGTTTATCTTCTTTCTGCCTATTCCCTTTGTTTCAAACCACGAAACAATTTTTGCAAATGCCTGTTCGTACGATAAACCGTCAATGCTGACTTCGCTGTTGGAAGAATTAACACATGGTTCGGCTTTTGCAACAAATACATTTTCATTAACATCATGCGGTGACTTGACCACTTCGACAATAGGAAGCAGGTATTTTTTTGCAAAATCCCAATCACGTTCATCATGCGCAGGAACAGCCATAATCGCACCAAAACCGTATCCCATTAAAACATAATCGGCAATCCATATTGGAATCTGTTTCCCGTTGGCTGGATTTACAGCATATCCACCGGTGAACACTCCACTCTTATTTTTATCCATTCCTCGATCAAGTTCGGATTTGAGAGTGGCTTGTTTACGATATTCAGCGACTTCATTTTGCTGCGCTGCAATCGTCACCGAATCAACAAGCGGATGTTCCGGTGCAAGAACCATATAGGTAGCACCAAAAATCGTATCCGGTCGAGTGGTAAAGATTCGAACGTTCTCCGAACTGTTCGCAATCTTAAAATCAACTTCAGCACCTTCGGAACGCCCAATCCAATTTTTTTGCATTTCAACGGTTGAAGCAGGCCAATCCAGCGATGCTGCATCTTCCAACAGCCGTTCGCAATACGCAGTAATCCGCATCATCCATTGTTTCATGGGACGACGTTCAACGCTGTATCCTTTTTCCACCCACTCATCAACTTCTTCGTTCGCTAACACTGTCCCTAATTTTTCGCACCAGTTGACAGGAATTTCTGCGATGTAAGCAAGTCTGAAATCCTTTAAGACCTTCTGTTGTTCCAAAACGCTCATTGCTTTCCAACCTTGAGCATTAAAACAGCAATCGTTATTTCCGCAATACAAGGTGCAGTCTATTTTGGAACAACCATATTGTTCAAATTCAGCAATGAGTTCTGAGATCGGTCGTGCCTTTTTCGCACGGAAATCGAACCATGAATCATAGATCTTTAAGAAAATCCATTGAGTCCATTTATAATAACCAGGATCGGTTGTATTAACTTCACGTTCCCAATCATAACTCAGTCCAAGCATTTTAATTTGTCGGCGGAAGTTATTGATGTTCTCTTCAGTTGTAACCGTAGGATGAATGTTTGTCTGCATTGCATACCGCTCAGCCGGTAGACCAAATGCATCCCATCCCATCGGATGGAGAACGTTCACTCCATTCAATCGCTGAAATCGTGTGAAAATATCCGTTGCTGTGTATCCTTCCGGATGACCCACATGTAATCCTGCCCCACTGGGATAAGGAAACATATCGAGTACAAATAATTTTTTCTTGGAAGGATCTTCAACCGTTTTGTACGTTTGGTGTTTTTCCCAGTACTCTTGCCACTTTTTTTCGATGTCGATAAATTGATAACTCATTGATCGGATTTCAGTCTAAAATAATTGAAATTTGGTTTTTTGGAATTTGTCCTTTTACTCTTCTTTTTTCCCTGTGAGTATAAGTTTGTAATTTTGATCTGAAACAATTTCTTTCATTGCCTGGTCAAGCATTAATAATGTATCTTCGGTGATGCGAAGAAAATAGGTTCGTTTGTTCTCTTTATTAAACTGAAGATTGTATATCACAGCATCTTTCTCGCGGTATGTACCCTTGAGGAGACTATACTGACCATGATCAATCACTGCCTGGTCTCCCTCTTTCGTCTCGATAAACGCCTGTTTGATAATAAATGGTGATGTCGTTCCATCGGTGGAAATTTTCAACTCTAATTGCGTCTTGATTTCACTGCAATCATTGCACGGCAGAGTTCCTTCATAAATCAACCAAGTAATTGCTTTGTCTGGAGTCGGAAAATCCGGTTTGGAAGAACCACATCCTAAGAACAAAGTGATCAGTAAACTAAAAAATGAAAGGCTTGTCATTCTAAGTCCTTCGAAGCGGAATGAAGAATCTGAATTTAGAATCAGGTTTTTTGTGGTATTATTGTTTTTCAAACCGATTTTAATTTTCATTTTCAATATACCTCCGCACTGTCAACTCTTTTATGATATGAAATTTCTTTTTAATCTCTTCTATACTAGCGCCTTGTTGAGACATTAGTTTAATGGCCGTTAATCGAAGCGAAAGCGCAGTTATTTTTCTCGTCTCGCCATTCTTAATGCCAGCTTTTTCCAAATAAAAATTGATCCGCTCTCGAATTCCTCTTGAGGTCATCCGTTGACCTCGGGTCCGATTCCCCGCACTCATAAAGAGCGGTTCACTATTCTCTGCATTTGTTCGGAAAGCAAGGTAGCTCTTGATGGCATCTTTTGTGTCTGTAGGAAGTGTGATCGTTCTTTCTTTCGATTTCATCCCTTTCAATTGCAGTGCAATCGACATCACCCCTTTTTTTATCTTGATATCTCCAATATCCGCCCGGATCAATTCAATCTCCGATAAGCCGTAACTGATCATCAATTTTACCACGGCAAAATCCCTGAATCCAATTTCATCTTTCCGTTCGATTGCCTGAATCAACGCCTGCACTTCTTGAACAGAAATACTCTTTCTAGAATGTTGCTGATTCTGCGCTCCGCCTTTAACCTGTTTTGCAGGATTGCTGATCAACACTCCACGTCCAACCAGAAAATCAAAGAATTTTCGAACGGATGAGAGATACATCGTAACAGAAACCGGAGAAAGTTTTCGTTTCGTTAAAAGGAATTTTTTATAGCGCTCGATTTCCTTTGCTGAACATTCAAGTTCGGGCTCTAAACGGACCCAACGCATAAACTCCCGGAGCGTTCGTTCATACGTTCCGCGAGTTTCGGGATTTCTCCGTTGGAGGTCATTCACGTAATCAGAATGAAGTACGAGAAGTCGTTGAAGCGTTATAGTCTGTGGGTTGTAATGTTTCATCGTCCGTTATGGAAAATAGAAAAAATGGATATGATTAGCAACGCGGGACAATCCTGCTTTATTGATGATTTGTTCATATACTCAACTCAGTAAATTAGGTCGTCTTGCTGTTCTTTACAATAACAACTACATTGTCAAAGTCTAAAACAATTCCGTGCAATCATGAAAAGACTATTTTCTTTACTTTTCCTTTTTCCATTCTTTGTTGCAGCCCAGAAAGTTAATGTAACATTTTTGGTAAACACTGCCACTGTTCCCGATACCATCCGCAGCGCAGCATTTGTTCAAATTCGAGGTGATAAATCGCCATTAACGCAGGACTCCACTTCTCCGGTAATCTGTATGAGAATCGCTGGAGATTATTGGAAAGCGACAGTACAATTTACTCCACAGGATACTATTGAATATAAATTTTTCGTTAATGGCGGAAGAAATAAATTTTTCGGATTGGAAGGTTCACCATCAAGAACATTGATCGTTGGGATGAAGGATACTACGCTTCCGTTACAATATGTCTTTGGATCAGTTCAAGATACAAATCAATATTGGAGACCGTACACTGAGACCGACTCCATTGAGGTTCTCTTCAGAGTAAATATGCAAGAAAGAGAAGATTTCAATCCTGCTACGGAGAAACTTGGACTTCGCGGCGGAACTCCCCCTCTCAATTGGGCAAATTCCATATTTTTAGAGAGAGAGAATCAACACATAAATCCAACAAGCAGAGAATATAACGGCGGACATTTTTGGAGCACTGTTGTACGATTTCCAAGAACTGTCTCAGATTCTATCATACATTACTTATTTGTGCGACACAATAGCTCCGATTTGGCGGCAAATAATCCCGCTCAATGGGAAGATATTTCCAATTCTCAATGTGAAGATGAAGGAGACCGATCGAATAGAACGTTTCGGTACAAAACTTCTATGAGTGATACTACCCTTGCATATAAATATTGGTCAAATCGTTATTGTCCAAAACCTTATCCTCTTGATACATTTATTGTCCATTTTCGAATCGATTTGTCAACTGCAATAAAAAATTATATGTACGCGCAAGGCGATTCAATTCTTGTTTCAAGCGGGCATTCGGGATCTGCAAATAAAATTAAAAAATCATTACTGATCAAAATGGGTCAATCAAATCAGTATGAAACAACTGATACAATTTTTGTTCTCATGGGTGCGCCTTCGCGTAGTATTTTATATCGTTATGTTCAATCAAAAAATGGAAATGAAATTTTTGAACAATACTATAACTTTTCTCTTTTCGAAAGCACTTCTGATATTACAGTAAGAAAATTACGCTCGCTCACGTATCAATTAAATAACGATCACAAACAGTTCATTTCAATTCTCGATACTGCAAAAAGTTCTTCTGAAAGCCGGCGCCAGCCAGTTTGGTTTATTGGAAAAAATATTCAACAGAATATGCTGTTGACTGTAACATGTAATTTGCAACCGGCATATTACCAACTCTCTACCAGAAAGGATACGCTATTTTCATCCTTGGTATCTGCTAAATATTTCAACATTACACAGGCGGACAGTGTTTATCTCTATGGAGTTTCTATCAATGGAGTTGGATTTGACACAAAAGGATGGCTCCCGTGGGGTGATGCTCTCTATAATGATACATCCAGAACCATGTATGACGATGGAACTCATGGTGATAAATTTATTAACGATAGAATTTATACTCGGCAGTTCATGTTATTCGCAGATTCGTTAAAAACTTCAAAAAATATCATTGAATATAAATTTGGAATTCGAGGATATGACAATGAAGCCGGCAAATATGGGTATATGATTAATCACTTTATGATGACGCCGATTGATATAAATAATTTTACAAAGGAGGTTGAATTTGGTAGCCAATATCCCACTTTGTATTCACAATGGTGTTATGATTGTTTAATTGAGAGTGTAGAAAAAGAAAATATCGCTCCACAGTATTTCATGCTTCTACAAAATTATCCCAATCCATTCAATCCCAAAACGACTATTACTTTTACAATTTCAGGAACTCAGTCTATTCCAGTACAAAAACATAATGCTCAACTGTATATATTTGACCTTCTTGGCCGTAAAATTGCGACGCTCGTCGACAATCACCTCGATCCTGGAACATACAAAGTTACTTGGGATGCGAAGAATGTTCCGAGCGGTTTGTATTTCTATCGATTGCAATCAGGAATTTTTTCCGAAACAAAACGGATGCTGTTAGTGAAGTAATCATTTCCACAACTTCCGAAGTGATTAAATACTACGGCACTCTGTCCATTTCCTTGAATTTCGTCCAATCTTTCTTTAGTATAAAGTAATATTCAAGGATTTCTTATGCGTTCCTTCCTCTTTTTCTTTCTTGTCACTCAATTCCTATTTGCACAGGAAGATCTTCTTCACCAGAAATTTTTCAATAAGGTCAAAATGATCGCCGATCAATCTGAAGCAATTGTCGGTGTGGCCATAAAGGATCTTAAAACCGGCGAACAAATTTTGATTAACGAAAAAGAGATTTTCCCTACTGCCAGTTCAATCAAAATATTTATCCTTACCGAAGTGTATCGCCAGGCATCCGAAGGGAAATTCAAACTGACCGACATCAGACCACTTCCCCCATCTGCTCGTGTTGCCGGCAGCGGAGTCCTTTCCATGCTGGGAGATAAATCTGTCTCAATGTCAATCCGAGATTATTGTGTGTTGATGATGAATCTAAGCGACAATACCGCAACTAATTTTTTGATTGACCTTGTTGGTATGAAAAATGTTAATGATGTTGCACAAAAGAATGGCAGTTCTTCCACAAAACTCCAGCGCATCATGATGGATGTTCAATCCGCAAAAGAAGGACGGGAGAATATCAGCTCGCCAAACGATTTTTTGATCATTCTGGAAAAGATGTACCGTGGCGAAATCGTTTCAAAACAAGCTTGCGACGATATGCTTTCGATTATGAAACTAGAAAAAGAGGGACCTCTAAAAAGCGGTTTGCCTTCTTCAGTCCTTATCGCCGACAAAGCGGGCGACATTGAAGGTGTTAAATGTGATGTAGGAATTGTGTTTTTGGAAGGAAATCCTTACATCATTTGTGTTATGACAAAAATGTTATTGAATGATAAAGATGGCGGAACAATAATTACAACCATTTCAAAAGAAGCGTACGGTTATATCGAGCGGAAAGCCAATTCCAACCAATATGGACGTCGTATTCCAAAATAATATCTTAGCCTGATAAACTTGCTTATAAAAGATAAGCTCCATAAGACTGAACAGAAATGATAAAAAAACTCACCGACGCATTTACTTATATCTTTTCCGACAACGAATGGTTCAATAAAGTTCTTGTTGGCGGTTTTTATTTTTTGCTGATTCCGTTTGGCATAGGAATAATTATGCTCAACGGTTTTTTAATCGAACTGATCAGCAAAATAAATAATGGCGAAAAAGGAATGCCGTATTGGAGAAATTATAAAATTATCTTTACCAATGGACTTCGAAGAAGCTGGCTTTCGTTGATACTTGTTGCGGTAGTATATCTTGCGATTTTTTCCTCACCGTTCGAGTTCACCATCCCAATATTTATCCTTGTTTTATCAATATTCGTATCTGCAAATACAATCATTATCACGAAATCGTTTGATCTCATTTCATTAATTGTTTCTATCGTTCTATTAATAATCGCAATTTCAATCGGTTGGATGTGGATCGTCGTCGGTTGGCCGTTATTAATCTTCCTTGCAATATTGGTGCAGACACTTCTTTTTGCAAATCACCATAAAAACGTATAACCTTGCGAAGGTTGTGAAAGCTCTTGCAAGGAAACCTTCACAAGGTTAATACCGCTTGTCCGTAAAGCTAACGATCATTATTTAATCAAAAATATATTTGGATATACCCTGGTGTTGGTTGAATTCCTCAATATATTTTTCGTAACCTTTTCTATCGTTGAAATATCCATTTCGTAAAGTTAAATCAGTGAGCAACCCATTTCGTTTACCAATCCATTCCAAATAATCTGAGTATATCCAATCATCCGGTTTATTGGTGAGTTTTGCTGTAACAGGGTTAACATGAATATATCTGCATACTTGTATTACATATTCATCGCTATCTACTAAAATACTTTTAGCACTTCCTTGGAATTATGTGCCGCTATGAGAAGTAATTTTATTGAACGCTTGGGTGTAAGAATTAAAAACTGTTTGAATAAATCTCCCTATTGAACCATTACCATTTTGACGAAGTAATAAATGGTAATAGTTTGGCATAAGACAATAAGCAAAAATTGAGACATGATATTGCGGCGAATATTTCAACAATAGATTAATGCAATATTCATAGTTTTCATTTTTCAGAAATATATTTTGTCTGTTCGCACCACGGTTATAGACATGGTAATATTTCTCATTCTCATATTTCATTCAAATATATTTATTAAACCTTCCGAAGGTATTAGGTTTAGATTTCCTCAACCTTCGTAAGGTCCTACTTTCACTTTTTCAACCATTCTTCTTTGAGCTGTTCTAATGTTTTCCCTTCAAATCTTGGATTAGTGTAATATCCCTTTTGCATTCGCTGACGCAACGCTTCATAGATAGTCACGGCGCAAGCTACTGACACATTTAAACTTTGAATCATTCCCATCATCGGAATATAGACGGTAGCATCTGCTTGGTGGGCGGCTTCATCAGTCACACCGGCATGTTCATTTCCAAATACAAATGCAGTCGGTTTGGTAAGGTCAAACTCGTACAATTGTTTCGATTGTTCGTCTAATCGCGTAGCAAGAATTTGGAATCCATCTTTTTTTAATTGTGAATAACATTCTTGTATGGAAGGATATCGTTTTCGGGAGATCCATTTGTTGGCACTGGATGAACTTTTACTTCCAATCTTTGGATATTTTGCCGAAGTATAAATTAAATTCACTTCGTGAATCCCGACTGCATCGGCAGACCGAAGCATTGCACTTACATTATGCGGATCGTGAATATTTTCCATGACAATGGTAAGATCGGGTTGTCGTTGTTCCAGCACTTTATAGATTTTATTTTTTCGGCGATCAAGTTTCATAATCGTTTACATTATTCACTGACAATAATCGGTTCACCTTTTTTGGAATCTTGCTGCAAAATAACAATTGCAGTGATCACACAGAATGCTCCAATAATTTGAATAATTCCCATTCTCCCGCTCAAAAATAACCATTCCGATACAATCGCCACCACTGGTTCAAGTGTGCTAATGATGATCGCCTTACTGGATTGAATATGTTTCAAACCGTAATAATACAGAGAGTATGGGATCAAGATAGAGATCAAAGCAATCAATCCAAAGACTTTCCAATCTTCCACAGTATAATGTGCATCGAGAATATCAATCGGAGTATTGATGCAACTCCAGAACAACGTAGCAGCGCCAAGGAGATAAATCAATCCAGTCCAGATGGAATATTTTTCTGTGAGTGATTTTCCGCTGATATTAAAAATTGAGAACGAGACCGCGGCAAGCAGAGCAAAGACGATACCTTTTTGTGTCCCTTGAATGATCTCTGGATTGTAAGCTCCGATGGCAAGAACAATCCCGACTATGGAGAAAACAAGAGCTGATATTTTTGGTACTGTGAGTTTTTCTTTTTGAAATAAGATAGTGTACATCATCACCATGATCGGCGCAGTATACTGAACGAGAATAGAGGTAGAGACATTTGATTCTTTGATCGCCGCGTAATAAAAATAATTTGATCCTGCAACACCAAGAATACCAACGATCAGAAAATGCGGAATATCTTTCAGCTTAAATTTGAGGAGCGAACGATTAGTGGAGAGAAAAAATAAAAACAACACTGCGAACGATAGCGTGACACGCATTTGAACAAGAATCAACGGTTCATACGCTTTATTAAAAAACGATTTTGCAACAGAGGCCGCAACTCCCCACAAAATTGCTGCAAGAGAGATTGCGATGTACCCTTTCAGGTGCTTCATTTGATGGGGCTCTCCCCGGACTCATCGGCTTTTACGCGATAGTATTCCGCAAGATCCGTTTCGCCGATAGCATGATACAAAACGGTAAGACGGAGACAGATATTTTTGTTATTCGGAACAAATTCATATCCGATCTTTAGGAATTCTATCAGAATTTTTGCGGGGGGAATATCGAGGTCAGGATTGTAACAATCACATGCATCAAGGTATGGATCGATGTCGCTCGGTCGAATGGCAGCGGCCTTTTGATAATAACTGAGCGCCAGTTCAAAATTATCTTTCTTACCGAAAATTACTTCAAAAATATTCGCCAGCCACATATACACATCGTATGCAAGATGACGATACTGTCGGGCAAGTTTTTCTCCAAAAAGAATCAACTCATCGGAATCAAGAGAATCGTTCCAGAAAAGAATCCTGTATAACTCAACATCATCAATCCCCTGTTTTAATGCAGCATCAAATGCATCAAACAATTCATTAAAATTCTTTGACTCATTAAAGATATGTCGAATTTCTGTCCGCGTGGGCATGATGATCTTTAGTTATTCGTTTAGAAAATAGCGAATGCCAACTGGAGAAGCAATAAAGAGAATGGGGAATATCGGCAGTACTACTTTTAGAGTACTCTGTTAACCAATAGACTGATCATCCAAAAACGGATTATGCAGGGTGAAATAAAAAAGGAGGAATATTCTTGAAAGATTCTTCCTCCCTTTTTGCGACAGGTTAACAGTAATTATTTTTGCAGGATCATCTTTTTCGTTGAGACGAAACTCCCTGAGCGTAACTGATAAAAATAAATTCCGCTTGAGAGATGCGATGCCATCCATTCAACAACATAATTTCCAGCAGCAAGTTGTTCACTGATCAAAGTCACCACTTCTCTGCCCATAATATCATAGACTGTTAATGAGGTAAATCCGGATTGTTTTACAGCAAACGAGATATTTGTTGTGGGATTAAAAGGATTTGGATAGTTCTGTGAGAGTTGAAAATCTTTCGGTGATTTTTCCTTTTCCCGTTTTATAGAGACAAGTATGGAATCTGTTCCTCCTGCTTCAAGATATCTCGCTTTGAACTCTTGATAATACAAGTTTGCAATCCTCTTGCTTTGGACAATAAGTGTATTTTCGTTGTTTGCAATTTCAGCCGAGGTACTCCAATTATGAGATCCTGTTACAACAATATTCTGCAGCAACGGATTGTCAGCATCGATGATTGCATATTTATGATGTAAAAGACCGGTCAACGCCGCTCCGGGTAAACGCACATCGACACCGCTTGTTTGTAAAAAAGAAAAATCATTTCCACTGTCAGTATTATTATCCATCAGCACACGCGTTTTTTTACCGGCTGATTTTTTGGATGCGATCGTTTGCGCAAGTTCGTCTCTTGTAAACGAAAGTATCGCAACATTAATGGAAGATTGTGAAGATTTTAAAGCGTCATTAATGTGAGCAGAGACTTTATCACTTGGACTGAAATACATTTCAATTGGTGTTCCATTAATAATAAATTTATGTGGAGTATTATCCAGTTTTCGAGCGCCAAATCGTGAGGCAGTTTGACTAGGACCATCAACATTTGATCCCCACATTTCTTCAAATTCCATTGTGTATGCCGTGGCCAGCGCTTTATCCTGAATGACGATGATATTTTGGGCATCATTCAATGTTCCCGGATCTGTCGCATTCCACGATCCGGTCAACACCCAATCATCTTGGTCTGACGTCTGATCACGGTTATCAAACACATAAAATTTATTGTGCATCAATCCTGCTGCGGCATTCACTAGGTCATAGCCATCGTCAATCACTGTTACTCCACCATTTTTCAAAGTTCCCCACGGTGCTGTACCTTGATTATCTTTTTCACCGATTACTCGGATCTTCACACCGCGATTGCGTGCATTGAGAAGTGCTGTTGCAATATCAGCACCTATCGTTCCGCTCAAACTGTATGCTGCCATATCAATAGAGAATTTTGCCGCATTAATCCGATTGATCAGCACCGTATCGAATTTTGCAATTGTTGCATTCTCTCCTTGAGCAACATTTGTATTGACAGACTTGTTAAAATAAACTCTGATAGCTCCGGTTGATGTTTTTGATGAAGTGATCACAATATTGTCAGCTGACAATGTTGTGCCCGCTGTATTAACTGAGCCAATTTGCACATGATACACTGTTGCAGGAGTTAAACCGGTCAGTACAACACTATGCTGCGTCACTTTATTTGTATCACTAACGTCTGAACCATACGAAACGGTTGGTCCGTACTTCACAAGGGAAGTTCCCGGTGCATCTGTTAACCAGGAAATCTTCATACCCGTTGAAGTGATGTTTGATTCGTATGGTGGAGTTGTAACAATTCTCGGTCCGGCACCTTCTACAATAACATCATCCACCATACGAGGAATAAGTTGATAGTTGGTGGTAAATTGACCGAGCACGCCAATCATATCAAATGTTGATGTCGGAGTTGGAGTATTTGCAATATTTGTTTTTGTAACAATTCGCACTTGTAAGGCTCCTGTTCCGTCGCTGATATTATAATTTGTCCCGCTTGCGGAAGCAGCCCAGCTGGTAGCAGGAGTTCCTCCGGTTGTTGTAACACTTGTGATATTGTTAATTCTGATAAGTCGTGCTTCATCCGGTTCTGATACACCTTGTGCAAGTGCCTGCGCAATAGTCATCACAACGGTGTCAATACCTTTCCCCTCACCTAATTTCTCCAGAAGGACTGACGGTGTAAATTCAAAAAGGTCATTAAATGGAGTGACAAGTCCGAGAATGACAACATCATCTCCTCTAATTACATTGTTAGAAACAGATGAGTCAAACAATGCCATTCCCGCAGTCCCATCTTGTAAGTACGTCGGACCGCCAAATTCATTTCCAACCGTGACAACTCCCCTAACAACTGCCCATTTCCCGAGCAATGTATGCGATCCGTTTCCTTCTTTCCTTTTTACGTCTTTTATAGAACGCGGTGCTCCATAAATAACAGTTTTTGGGAATGCAGGAATCGGTAAAAATGTTGAACCGTTTGAACTGGAATAAATCGGTAATGAAAATTCATTTGTTGTATCAGCAGCAGTAACCGATGGAATTGATATGACAAGACTATCGCTGCCGCTCAACATAAAATTGGTAACGGTTGTCGTATCACCTGAATTTGTCATGAGCGCATTAGCCGGCAATATTGAGATAGCTCCGCTATTCCAGTTGAATGGTTGCGGCTTGATGATCTTAATCCCTTTTAAAGTGTCCGTTTGCGGTTTTATAATCACTTGAAGATTTGTCGATTGGTTAAACTTCCACCTGTTTGGTTGCAACGATCCAATTCCTTGTCCTGACGGAGCTGGTTCCAAATCGTAATACAGTTCAATAAACTCGTTTACAAATGAAGTTGCATCAGAAAATTCACTGATGATGATTTTTCCTGTTTTTGTATTCGTCATTCCCGTTCCGGGATTTGCCGCTGTAACGACATCTCTTGTCCAACTTGTTTCCAAGGCTGCATCGCCGATTGGACTTTTTCTTTTAATAGAATTAAACGGAGTTGCAGCAGGCATAGCAATTGTCGGTCCCTCTATTTTAACGGACGATGCATTTTGTAATTCATATGTCTCAGCTCCGTTAATAGAAGGAAATCCATTCCCGCCAATAACTGTTGTTCCATTGATAAAAACAACATTAGCATTCAATGTCGTTGCCCAAAAGGTCTCGAATGATGCTTTTGTCGCATTCCGTGCTACAATCAGGTACCCTCCAGGTTGAATTGTCGTTCCTGCAGGCAGAGTGATAGTCAATGCAGCGTTTGTCTGAACAATCTTATAACCGGAAATATCCAATGGTTGGGATTGTAGTAACATCGAAAATAGAATAATACTTGAAACGGTATAGAGTTTTTTCATTTTAAATCCTTAGCAATATGTTTATCCAAAATACAGAAAATATGCATATAAACCATTATCGCAGGTAAATTGTTGATTGATGACAGAAAATGAATTATTTTAGTTCACATTATGTTTCGAATCCCAATTTCGCCTCCGAACCAATTAACACTGCTCAGAATTTTAATGACGCCGGTGTTCCTCTATTATTTATTCTCGGAGAATCCGGTTGACAAACAAATTGCACTTGGGATTTTTATAATCGCAGCCATTACAGATTGGTATGATGGATATGTTGCCAGACGTTGGGGATTTATTACTCGATGGGGAAAGTTTTTAGATCCTCTGGCTGACAAAATCCTCACATCTGCGGCATTCATATCATTCATCTATATTGGATACGCTGAAGCGTGGATGGTTTGGATCATTGTCTTTCGCGATTTTTTGATGACATTTCTGCGAGCGTATGCTGAGTTCAAACAGAAACCGATCAACACGAGCGGATTTGCCAAAACAAAAACTTTTTTTCAATTGATTGTCATTTATCTTTTTTTGGTAGATTATATTGTCAGAACTTCAGACTATCTCAATCAACAGTTCGGATGGTTTTTTGATATCGTTGCTTCGCCTCTGATCATGTTCCTCTTGATGGGACTGACAACATTTTTGACAGCACTTACAGGAATAATGTATTTGACCTCTAACAAACAAATTATTATTGAATTGTTTACAACGAATGATAACAATGGAACAATCGCAGAATAATATTCCAACAGAAACTCCTGCGTTGGACTTCTTGACAAAATTTGTTGGAACCGGATTCTTTTCAGGATACGTTCCAAAAGCCCCCGGGACTGCAGGGTCTGTTGTCGGACTCGCATTCATGTTCCTTCCCGGTTTTAGAGATCCATTCACGCTGATTCCGGTAACGCTGATTCTCTTTTTAATGGGAGGACTGGCCGCAGAAAAAATGGAAAAAATTTACGGACAAGATCCCAGCATCGTCACGGTGGATGAAATTGTCGGTATGTGGCTCAGTCTCTGGTTTATTCCATTTACATACGTCAATCTTGTTCTCGCGTTTGTCATCTTTCGAGCTTTGGATATTCTTAAACCATACCCTGCCGTTATTTTTGATCAACGGACCGGCGGATGGAATATCATGTTCGATGACATTGTAGCAGCTCTTTATACAAACATCATCATTCAAGTTGCGCTCCGCATCAATCTATTCTAATGACAGCAGAAATTATCACGATCGGCGATGAATTACTCATCGGTCAGATCATTAATACCAATCAAGCCTATATCGCTGAACGTCTGAATGGAGTGGGAATATACTGCGACCGTATGACTACGGTTGGCGATCAACCAAAGACGATTGAAGAAACATTTTCCACTGCGTTTGATCGCGCCGATGTTGTGTGTGTCACCGGCGGACTCGGGCCAACGCACGACGATATCACCAAAAAAATGGTGTGTGAATTTTTCAAGACCGATCTTGTGATGCACGAAGAGACTCTCTCCCACATTAAATTGTTAGCGCAACGTAGAAACATTGCAATGATCCAATCGAATATCGATCAAGCCCTTGTTCCAAGAAGTTGCACCGTCATCCCTAATCCTGTCGGAACAGCGCCGGGAATGATGTTTGAACAGCGAGGGAAATATTTCTTCGTGATGCCAGGCGTTCCGTTTGAGATGAAGGAAATGATCGACCAATGGATCATTCCATTTTTAGAGAAAAAAAATGTTGGTTCTGTAGTTCGCCATCGCACACTGAAAACAACCGGAATCGGCGAATCGATGCTCGCCAATGAAATCGGGAATATCGATGAAGTTATTGGAACAGATGGAACGACAACCCTTGCATTCCTTCCCAATCCCATGGGGACGAAACTACGAATTACCGTCAAAGACAAAACCCATGAATCTGCAGAAACGAAATTGAAGCATGCTGAACGTGTGCTGCGTTCAAAGGTTGAGAAATATATTTATTCCGATGATGAAAAGGATCTTGAAGATGTTATTGGAGCGTTATTAAAGGAACGGAAACTGACGTTGACCACGGCAGAATCGTGCACGGGCGGTTTAATTGCCAATCGGATTACGAATGTGCCGGGAAGTTCAGAGTATTTTCTTGGGGGATTCGTCGTCTACCACAATCAACTAAAAATTGATGAACTCAGCGTTCCGGAAAAACTCATCACCGATCATGGCGCAGTCAGTAAAGAAGTTGCAGCAGCAATGGCGCACGGCGCACGGATCAAAACAAAGGCAGATATTGCTCTTTCAACAACCGGCATTGCCGGTCCTTCAGGCGGCACTCCCGAAAAACCTGTCGGTTTATGTTGGATCGGTTATGCGGATTCCCAATCGAACTTCGCACTGAAATTTAATTTTGGTGACAACCGCACTCGCTTTAAGGAACGTGCATCTCAGGCTGCACTTGAATTATTAAGAAGAAAGTGCCTGAAATTACAATAATTGAATCTTGATTCACATAGACGAAAACATTACTTTGCTACATCAATTTTCAAAAAACACATTTATAAAAGGATAAGCCATGGCTGAAGACAAAGACGCAAAAGTTCAAGCGCTCAAAGTTGCGATTGAACAAATAGAAAAGCAACACGGAAAAGGTTCCATCATGAGATTGACCGATGGACCGATCATGAAAATTGATGTGATCTCCACAGGATCGATCTCGCTGGATAATGCACTTGGCGTCGGCGGTGTTCCTCGAGGACGAGTGATTGAAATTTATGGACCGGAATCTTCCGGTAAAACAACCATCTGTCTGCATATTATTGCCGAAGCCCAAAAGACCGGCGGTATTTGCGCATTCATCGATGCTGAACACGCACTTGATACCGGATATGCACGCAAACTGGGAGTTGATACTTCTTCCCTTCTTCTCTCCCAACCGGAATACGGTGAACAAGCTCTGGAGATTGTTGAAACACTCGTACGCAGCGGTGCGCTGGATGTTGTTGTCATCGATTCTGTTGCCGCTTTGACTCCCCGCGCAGAAATTGAAGGAGAAATGGGAGATCCAACCATGGGCGTTCACGCACGATTAATGTCGCAAGCGCTTCGCAAATTGACATCAGCAATTTCAAAATCGAAAACTACCGTCATCTTTACCAATCAACTCCGAATGAAGATTGGTATCATGTTTGGCAATCCGGAAACAACCACCGGTGGAAATGCATTGAAATTTTACGCATCCATCCGTATGGACGTCCGGCGCATTGAAGCGATTAAAGACGGCACAAACGTAATCGGTAACCGGACAAAAGTAAAAGTGGTAAAGAATAAAGTTGCACCACCGTTTAAGGAAGTTCAGTTTGACATTCTCTATAATGAGGGTATTTCAAAACTTGGCGATCTGATTGATGTGGCTGTTGAAAATAATATTATCAACAAAAGCGGTTCATGGTTCTCCTATAAAGAAGAACGTATCGGTCAAGGGCGGGATTCGGTAAAAGCATTTTTGACAGGAAATGACGCTTTGACAAAACAAATCGATTCAGAAGTTCGCGTAAAACTTGGCATCAACGCTGCAGCAATTTCAAAGGATAGTGAATCCGACGAAAAGCCCGTGAAAGAGTCAAAAAAAGCAAAATAAACATTCCCAACAGATCGGCGTTAGTGCAGACCTGTTAGTATTGAAGTTATGATCATCACAAAAATTGAACGGCAAAAAAAGAATAAACTCCGCTTTTCAATTTTTGTTGATGAAAAATATGCATTTAGTGTTAGTGAAGATGTGTATGCTCGATTTGTCCTCCATCAGGGACAGTCATTAACGGATTCTGAACGGGAAGTAATAGAACGGGCAGAAGCGGAATCATCCGTTAAACGAGCTGCATTGCAATATCGGTCATATCGTCCCCGTTCAACAAAACAGATTGTTGAATATTTAGAAAAAAAAGGATATGACGACGCCAATATTCAACAGGCAATTCACTATCTCTCTGAAAACATGCTTTTGAACGATGAAGAATTTGCCAGAATGTTCTGCCGGGATAAATTGATGCTGAAACCGGTTGGTAAATCATCGATGAAACAATTGCTCTTTAGAAAAGGGATCGACCGGAATATTACAGAGAAAATTATCGGAGAGTTGTACACGACCGAATCAGAAAATGCTCTTGCACTGAAAGAAGGGGAACGGAAATATAAACGTGTCTCAACACTCCCCCTCATCACTCAGAAAAAAAGGATTTACGAACATTTAGTCAGAAGAGGGTATGACTCTTCTCTTTCACAAAAAATTGTATCACAATTGGTAAAACAATGAAAGAAGACAAAAACTTTTTCCGCAGCCGTCAATGGAAAGTATTTCTAGTAACAATGGCGATCGCTTTACCGATTTTCATCCTCTCCACATTTGAAGATCTATTTCTCATTCTTGTCATATCCTTCACATTAACATTCATCCTAAAACCGATCGTTGATTATATCGAAAATCTTGGTGCAGCACGATGGATTGCCGTATTGATTGTCTTTATGGGACTGGGAAGTTTAGCAGCACTGGCAGTAGTAATGCTTTTTCCCGTCATCTCCAATCAGGTGTCTCAAATTTCAGCAGCATTCAGCAAAGAACATTTAACCATTATGCTGAACGATTTGAGCAAACAAATCTCAACTGAGGTTCCGTTCCTAAAATCGGAGTCAATCCGTGAACAATTGAATAGTACGCTTGTTTCCTTCGGCAATTCCGCAGCCGAAGCACTTTCCGGCCTGCTCAGCACGGTCGCAACGCTCGCTATTGTTCCTTTTATTACGTTTTTTTTATTGAGCGATTATTACAACATGCAAAAATCACTGATTCGCAGTATGCCGAACAAATATTTTGAAATGGCATTGAATATCATTTATAAGATTGAAGATCAGTTGAGCAAATATATTCGCGGTACAGTGACAGAATCTGTGATCGTTGGGATGATTTATACTATTATTTATTTTTTCCTCGGCATTAACTATGCGACCGTGCTTGGTTTGATCGGTGGATTTACCAACGTCATCCCTTTTGCCGGACCGTTCATCGGTGCTATCCCCACGCTGCTTATCTCCATCGTACAATTTGGCGATCTCCGCATGTTGATTCCTATCGCCGTTGCAACGATTGCCGTACAACAGATCGATCAGATGTTCGTTCAACCGGCAGTCTTCAGCAAGATAATGGACATTCATCCTTTGACGATGTTTCTCGTCATCTTAATTGGAAATGAAACCCTTGGTGTGATGGGAATGGTTCTTGCCGTTCCGATCTATACTATTGTCCTTGTAACAGCGAAAGAAACAAACTGGGGGTTAAAAAATTATAAAATCACACAAGCATGAGCAGGATCGTCTTCGATATTGAAACGCTAGGGTATCCTCTGGAATCCTTCGATAGAGAAACACAATCATATCTCCTCCGATTTGCCGACAGTGAAGAAAAAATCGAAGAGGTAAAAAAGAATCTCAATCTCCATCCGCTGACTGCTCAAATTCTCTGCATTGCTCTCTTCAATCCCGACTCTCAAAAAGGAAAAGTGTTTTTCCAATCCGATCGTAATGAAGAGTATTTTTCCGATAACAAACGATGCCATTTTATTTCGGGATCGGAAGAACATCTCTTACAGGAATTTTGGAAGATTATCCCTAAATATGAACAATTCATCACCTTTAATGGACGAGGATTTGATTGTCCGTTTGTGATGCTTCGGTCTGCGAAGTTTGGGATTAAAACTAGCCGGAATTTAATGCCCTATCGTTATGATTCAGAAGTGCATTGCGATCTGCTTGAGCAACTGACCTATTATCAGGTAACGAGGCGCTTCAGTTTGGATTTTTATTGCAAATCATTTGGTATCGAAAGCCCGAAGGCAAAAGGAATTACTGGTCTGGATATGCGAAAGCTGTATGAAGAAAAACGGTTTCACGATATTGCAGAGTATTGCTTCGGTGATGTTCTTGCCACAGCGGAATTGCATAAGCGGTGGAACGATTTTCTCAATTTCCACTGATGATGAATTTTTTCTTCCCAACTCCAAAAGTATTCGGCAAACTCAAATTGAGCATAAGCATAAGTAGTAGTACAATAAAAAATCCTCTCGCATGAGAGGATTTTTTATTGAAGAGGTTTGAAAGCTAATTACGCCGGTAGTTTTTTATATCGTTTCGAAAACTCATTATAAATTGCCGCTGCGGCAGTTAATTTCAGAACATCCCACCAAGAGAAGATCAGAAAGCCGCTCATAATAGCTTGTTGAATATTATGAAGAGCAACAAAGTTTAAATACAAAGAACCGATCGTGAAGACAACCACTAATCCTAAAAACATTGAGACGATCGTCCACACATATCCTTTTCGGAGACTGATGAGATAGCCGATTAATGCCGCAGCGATAGGAAAGCTCAATAAATATCCGCCGGTGATACCAAATATTCTTGCCATTCCAAATGATGCACCGGAGAATACCGGAAGACCAATAGCACCTGCACCGATATAAATTATTTGCGCAATAAATCCGTTGCGTGGTCCAAGAAACGCGCCGGAAAGTAACACAAAAAATGTCTGCAGAGTAAATGGAATCGGCTGATGCGGAATTTCAATCTGTGCACCAAGGGATGTAAGTGCAGCGAAAAGTGATATCCATCCTGCTTGCGCAAGAGTCGATGATTGTGTTTGTGAAGAATCCATAATAAATTTCTTTCGTAATACTTCCATTACACCTCCGGGTAAAATTGTGTTTGAAACCAACCTGTTGTTATTTCTAATACATGATTCATTGTCGGACTTTCATCCTTGTATGGATGTTTCGCTCCATACATATGACCCACACCTTCCAACTTCACAAATTTTGTCAGCTGTTTGTCCGCCACTCCATATAATGTTTCTGCTTCTTCAATCTTTGCAGGAATATCTGCAGTGCCGTGAATAATCAACAATGGCTTTTGTAATTTTTCAACCGCCTTAATAATGTCCAACCGCTCTGCATTATTTTCAATGTCGTCGAGCAATGCAGTGTTGATTTGAAATATTTTTTGACTACTCACAGAATGCAGTTGAACAAATCCCTTCTCTCTCCATCTCCGCCGTTGTTCATCAGTATATCTATTGAAATGAGCAATCGTGGACCAAACGGCAATTGCTTTCACTCTTTTATCTTCCTTTGCCGTAATCAGTGCAACTGCCCCGCCTCGAGAATGTCCGACGACTCCAATCTTTGACCGATCAACAAAAGATAATCCAAAAGAATCGCCGGAAATCTCATCCAACACAGTTTGAACGTCTTCAATTTCGAGCGATACCGTATTATTGGCAAATCTTTCGTGCTCGACAAATTTTCTCGGCTCTTCCCCGATACCGTTATGCGAAAAATTGAGAACTATCGAGAGAAATCCATGTCGCGCAAAATATCTTCCAATTGCCGGAAATGGTCCCCAATCCTTAAATGCTTTGAAACCATGACAAACAATAATGACCGGAAGATTTTTCTTATGAGATTCGGCTAACTGATTGTTCCATCGTAGATCGCCTCGTAGAGGCGCTCCGGATGGAGTAGTTAATACAAATTGGATCTGTTCAATATCGGTCATAAAACGTGATAAAATACCCAAACAAGGCTGAAATGTCAATACGATTCAACATTCATGTTTATAAAGGTAAATCGTTGACTATCTGCTGATTTTTTATTATTTTTGTTAACTAAAATACACTTTAACCAAACGTTAAAGACACTAAATTTATGCCGCAATTGAAATTGTTCTCCGGACGAGCTAATCGTCCTTTGGCCGAAAACATCGCTCATCGTCTTGGTGAGCCGCTCGGAAAACTAGAGATTCAAAATTTCAGCGATGGCGAAATTTGGGTAAAGTTCATTGACAATGTCCGGGGCGCTGATGTTTTTATCATTCAAACAACGGTACCCCCTGCAGACAATTTATTGGAATTACTGATTACCGTTGATGCGGCAAAACGGGCATCGGCAAGAAAAGTCACTGTCGTAATTCCATATTTTGGTTATGCACGGCAAGATAGAAAAGATCAACCGCGTGTTGCTATCACGTCGAAACTGATTGCAAACCTGATCACAAAGTCTGGTGCTGATCGTGTTATTTGCATGGATCTTCATGCCCCGCAGATCCAGGGATTTTTTGATATTCCCGTGGATCATTTGTATTCGTCAGTGGTCTTTGTGGAACATTTACGAAAGCAAAAGATTCCAAATCTGACGGTTGTGTCTCCCGATGTTGGCGGCATCAAAATGGCGCGCGCATATGCAAAACGATTGGAAGCTGATCTTGTATTGATCGATAAACGACGTCCTGCTCCCAACGTTGTAGAAGTAATGAATATTGTTGGAGATGTTGAGGGAAGAAATGTTTTGATCGTTGATGATTTAATTGATACGGCCGGAACATTCACCAATGCAGTTTCTGCCTTAAAGAAAGCAGGAGCAAAATCGGTCTATGGTGCTTGCACGCATCCTCTGCTTTCGGGAAAAGCGCTAGAACGCATTAATGCCAGCGATGTGGAAAAGATTCTTGTGTGTGATACGATTCCTCTCAAAGTGGAATCCTCAAAAATAGAAGTGATGTCGGTAGCACAAGTTTTTGCAGAAGCAATTGAACGTTGTTTCCATAATAAATCGATCAGCTCATTGTTCGATGTAGACAAAGACAAAAGTTTAGATAATTAATTTATTTATTGTTTTCATGTAAGGAGAGATATAATGTCAGAAGTAGTATTGAATGCAGTTGTGCGTAATGAGATCGGAAAAAAAGTCAACCGTTTGCGGTATGATGAAAAGATTCCTGGGGTTTATTATTCCCGCGGCGAAGAAAATATCAACATCACTGCCACACCATTAGCAATGAAGCCGTTGATCTATACCACCAACACCCACTTGATCAATTTAAAGCTTGATAACGGTGTAACGAAGACTTGTATTCTTCGGGATGTACAGTTTGACCCGATCTCGGACAGACCCGTACATTTTGATCTTCAAGGCGTAAAAGACAATGAAGAATTGACTGTTCAGGTCCCCGTCATCTTAAGTGGTAGCCCCAAAGGGGTTAAAGACGGTGGAACGTTGCAGTTTATCATGCACAAAGTTCGTGTGGCGTGCTTGCCGAAATTCATCCCGGAACACATTGAACTCAATGTGGCTGAACTTGGTATGAATGATTCGATCCACGTTCGCGACATTAAAATTGAGAATGTAAAGATTCTTGATAATGAATCCGCAGCGGTCGTTGCAGTTGTTCCGCCGACAATCATTAAAGAAGAGACACCAGTTGCAGGTGCAGTGGATGCAACAGCTGTAGCAGGAGCAGCAACAACAGTAGCAGCAGAACCGGAAGTGATTGCAAAGGGAAAGAAACCGGTTGAAGGTGAAACAGCAGCTCCGGCAAAAAAATAATTTTTTCGTTCGTTCTTTGAAAATAAAGTTTCTTCTCCACAAGGTCACAGACAGTGAAATGCATCGTAGGTTTAGGAAATCCTGGAAGCCGGTATCGAGATACGCGGCATAATGTTGGATGTCTCTTTATAGAATTTTTGATCACAAAATTCGGCGCTAAATTCTTTGAGAGTACAGAGTCCTATGAATGTTATCAAGCTGTAATAGAAGGGAGTGAAATCCTTCTGTTGATGCCGCAATCGTATATGAACAACAGCGGAATTGCTGTCCGAGAAATTCATCAAAAATACAGCATCGCACTGGATGAGTTTTTAATCGTGTATGATGATTTTCAACTCCCCTTTGGGACATTGAGGTTACGTCCAAAAGGAAGCGATGGCGGACATAACGGATTGGCTTCAATCATTTATCACACTCAAAGTGATTTGTTACCGAGATTACGCGTGGGGGTTGGCGGTGCAACACTGCCGGAACATCATACTCACGAAGCAATGGCTGATTATGTTTTAGCCCATTTTGATATTGAGGAAAAGAGACTTCTCCCCCAATTATTCCTTCACATACACGATTCGTGTTTGAGCTGGTTACAATCTGGGATTCAAAAGACAATGAATTTGTATAACAAGAATTTTTTCAGTTCCGCAAATGCGGAATGAGTTTTAGAAAAAACTGAACACAACCTGCTCCATCCTACTGCTTCATATGAGATGGGGTCTAATGTCCAAAGGAGGATGTTAATGCAATACAAAACCAAGATCTATGAATCTATTATCATCGTCAATGCTACGCTCGAAGATGCTCAAATCGAAGCGGAAATTGAGAAGATAAAGGACTTCATCACCAAGAATAACGGTGAAATTCGCGCTCTGGAAAAATGGGGCCGTCGCCGTCTTGCATACGCCATTAAAAAGAAAAACAATGGCTTTTACTGTCTCTACGAATTCAAAGCATCCGGCGATCTGATTGCAAAATTAGAACGCCAGTACCTTTTGAATGAGAATATCATCCGTTTCTTAACGGTTGAATTAAACAAAAAGGCGTTGAAAGCAAAAGAAGTTGGTCAAAAAACACCAATCAGTGAACAAATCGTTGCGGAAGAAGCAAAGGAAGCAGCAAAAGAAGCAGCGAAAGAAATAAGCAAAGGAGTTACCGCATGAGAAGAGAATCATCATTCGATAATAACAGACGTGAAGGCGGCGGATTCCGTAAAGACGGAAATCGCGGCGACAATCGCAGAGATGCAAAGAAGGATGCTCAACAAAAGAAGAAACGCACATGCCGGTTTACAGCTGCCGGGACGATCTATATTGATTACAAAGATGAAAAGTTGCTCCGCAAGTTCATCAATGAACAAGGCAAGATCATTCCCAAACGTATTACCGGGACAAGTGCCAAATATCAACGCCAGCTCGTTCAGGCGATCAAACGCGCACGCCATATCGCGCTTCTTCCGTTCACATCTGAAGCCATTAAGTAATTGAAAGAGGTCTGAGAACATGAAAGTCATTTTACGTCAAAATTATAACACACTTGGCAACATCGGCGATGTTGTTGATGTGAAAGATGGTTTCGCTCGCAATTATCTCATTCCGAGAAGCATTGCATTCCGCGCAACCGAAGGTAACCTGAAAGCTCTTGAACAGGAAAAGAAACAACTTGCACGAAAAGAAGAAAAAGTTGTTTTGGATTCTGAAAAACTTGCAGCACAACTCGGCAGTGTTTCATTGACCATTACAATGAAGGTCGGCGAAGACGATAAACTCTTTGGCGCGGTAACATCGCAAATGATTGCTGAATCACTCACAGAGAAAGGTTATTCTATCGATAAACGAATTATCGAATTGGAAGAACCGATCAAAACTCTCGGCATTTTTGAAGTACCGGTGAAGTTACATTCAAAGGTCGCTGCAAAAGTGAAGGTGTGGGTTGTAAGGGAGTAATAGTTGAGTTGACCGTCACCTTTAAGGTGACGGTCAACTGAGGATGTAAAAACCTGACTGCATCAGTCAGGTTTTTTTTTGTATATTTGCATACGCCAATCTTGGAAAGGTTTAACGAACACCTCACAGGGTAACCTTGTCGATATATTCAATTATTTGGAATTTATTATATGCCACAATCAAAATCACTCTGGGCCGGACGATTTAAGACAGCACTATCAGAAGCGGCATTACGCTTCTCCTCCTCGATCGATCTCGACAAAACTCTTTATCAGGAAGATATTCAGGGCAGTATTGCCCACGTTGAAATGCTTGCTGCATGCAAAATTATTACTGCAGAAGAATCACGTCGGATTCGTACGGCATTGAAAGGAATCCTTGCCGAAATTGAATCGGGCAAACTGGATCTCTCCTGGGATAAAGAAGATATCCATATGGCCATCGAACAGCGCCTCATTCAAAAAGTAGGACCGGTCGGCGGTAAACTCCACACGGGCCGAAGCCGAAATGATCAGGTTGCCCTCGATGAACGACTGTATCTTCGATCGGCGATTATTGAATTAAAAAAGCGTATCGCTCAGTTTCAACGAGTGTTATTATACAAGTCCGAAAAATATTTCGGGACAATAATGCCCGGATATACTCATCTCCAGCGGGCTCAACCTATTTATCTTTCGCATCATTTGTTGGCGTACGTTTCCATGTTAGAACGAGATGATGAACGGCTTTCTGATTGTTACAAACGAGTGAACCGCTTGCCGCTTGGAGCTGCTGCAATGGCCGGTACATCATTTCCGATTGACCGGGCTGCAGTTGCAAAAAAATTAGGGTTTGATACTGTCCTTGAAAATAGTATTGATGCCGTTTCTGATCGCGATTATATCATCGAATTTGTTTCTGCCAGCAGCAATATTATGATGCATTTAAGTAGAATGTCTGAAGAATTAGTGTTGTGGTCTTCACAGGAATTTAATTTCGCGAAGATTGATGATTCGTATTCAACAGGCAGCAGCATCATGCCGCAGAAAAAGAATCCCGACATGGCAGAATTGACCCGCGGGAAAGTTGGACGTGTTTATGGCGATCTTATGAATATCCTGACAATGATGAAGGGTCTCCCCCTTGCCTATAATCGGGATATGCAGGAAGATAAACTCCCCTTGTTCGATGCCGTCAATACTACTCGTGATTGTGTCTACATTATGACGCATGTATTCGTGCACACAACGTTCGTTAAAGAGCGATTTGAAGAAGAATTGAAGAATGATTTTCTGACTGCAACCGAAATAGCAGATTATCTGGTGAAACATAATGTCCCTTTTCGCGATGCTCACTCAATTACCGGCAAAATAGTCGGATACTGTATTGAACATGGCAATTCCTTTTCAAAGCTCACCTTGAAAGAATTACATAAGTTCTCACATAAGTTTTCGGAAGATGTTTTTGATTTGCTCGATCCGCACAAGTCTATTGAACATAAAAAATCGGCAGGAAGTACTGCACCAAATGAAGTGAAGAAACAGATTGTTCATTGGACAAGAATCTTAAAGAATAAAAAATAACACCGTAGGACGGGATGCCATCCCGTCTTACAAAAAATATTTACAATATGTAAACTTCCATTTTTTTGGATCTTTCACAAAACCAGCTTTCACTGGATTGTATACAACATATCGGATTATCCGTTCCAATTCTGCCTCATCTTTTACGACATGATCGTAGCTCTCTGACTGCCAAAATGGTCCAGATCGATGTAAAGCTCTATTACATTCAAATGCAGTGAATCGCTTCAACGAATGGAGAATTGTGGTCAGAACGGTGTAACTATTGTAAGACGGGATGACATCCCGTCTTACGTCAATAAGCATATGAACATGGTTCGACATGATCGTGAAACAAATCAAATCATAATCTTTATTGTCTCGATATTTTATCGCGTTATATACAATTCTGGCTACAGCATCTTGTCGTAACCATGAATTCCCCGATTGTTGATTATCAAGGAAAGAATCAAAACTCTCAAAGTATTTACGGTAGAAGGATTCTGGGACGGATTTTATAGCAGGATCTATTTTTTGAAGAGATTTCAATTCCCTATCCTTATCATACTCTTCCATGAGCTGTAAAATAAGATGATGCGGTAGCGAATTAATAAGTCTAAATGTGATAAAATAAATTGCGGAAACAGGGTTAATATGCGGAAGGTGTCGTCTGTAATATTCTTTCATTCAGAATATTACTAACAGTGTATATATATAACAACGTAATTCTCTTGATAGAAAAGGTGTATATCTTAATAGGACGGCATGCCATCCCGTTCTATTATATACTCTTGATCTGTCCCCCATCCACAATAATATTTGACCCATTGATATAACTTGCCTTTTCTGATGCCAAAAAAGCGATAACATCACCAATTTCTTCCGGCCTTCCCAAGCGTCCAACCGGAATATTTCTTACACTTTCAGCAAGATATTCTTCCATTGATATATTCTTTTCCGCAGAATGGGAGCGGCTAAGTTCTTCTTGGCGATTTGTTAAAATATATCCCGGACAAACTGTATTAACCGTAATATTAAATTTACCGTTCTGATTAGCTAACACTTTTGTCAGTCCAAGAATTCCGGGACGAATTGTTGAAGAGATCATAAGATCATCAATTGGTTGTTTAGCAGTAAGTGAAACAATGGAAATGATTCTTCCCCAATAATGCTTTTGCATGGACGGAAGCACTGCTCTCGTCATTCTCACCATGCTCATTAATGTAAGATTAAATCCGCGCTCCCACTCCGAATCAGGCAGAGATGCTATATTGCCCGTCGGTGGGCCTCCGGCATTGTTCACAAGGATATCAATCCTGCCAAACTCCTTGGTTACAGACTCAACCAGTTTATCTATTTCTGATGCCTGTGATACATCTGCTATATATGGAACGACTCTCACCCCTGTTGCTTTCTGTATCTCAACAGCTGTTGATTCAATCACTTTTTTATTTCGTGAGCAAATCGCAAGATTCACTCCCTCTTTTGCCAAAGAAAAAGCAGCGGCTTTACCAAGTCCTTGACTTGACGCTGCAACAAGTGCAATTTTATTTTTTATTCCTAAATCCATAATGTGGTAATCGCTGTTCTGAAATATTTTTGTTTTCGAATACTCATGTTAACAATCGATTTTCACAATTTGTTTTTGATATTTATCACCGAGCAATATCACTTCTTTGTTTTTCGAGATATAAACGTCAATCTCCAATCGAATACCAAATTCTCCAGGTAAATATATTCCCGGTTCAATGGAAAAACATGTTTCCGGAATAATTTCCCGCACATCCATGGTCTCAAAATTATCAATATGCGCGCCGTTACCATGCACTTCTTCTCCTATATTATGTCCGGTTCTATGGACAAAATATTTTCCATACCCAAGATCGTCAATATACTTTCTTGTCACATCGTCAACATCACACCCTCTTACTTTTCGACCGGCACCAAACTCCTTTTTTAGAAATTCAACCGCCGCATCACGAGATCCTTTGACAATGTCGAATACTTCTTGGTATTTTTGCGGAATGCTTTTCCCTGCATAACCGACCCATGTAAAATCTGCATAGACTGCTCCGGGTTTTTTCTTTTTTGCCCACCAATCGATCAGAATATAATCCCCTTTTTTGATCTCTGAGGATTGTTCCGAGCTCGGATCATAATGTGGATTTGCCCCATTCCCGTTGACTGAGCAATTCGCAGGAGCATATGTTGTCAATTGGTGTTTCTCAAACTCAGCCATGATTAATTGTTGCACATCATATTCCGTAATTTTTTTTCCGTCCCGTAAATTTTCTCCGATATAATTGAACGCTTTGTCGATTGTCTTCAATAAAATATTTGCTGAATCCTGTGCATCGGTATACTGTTCATCAGTCCAACGAGCTTCAAAAAACTGAACAATATCGCCTGAAGAAACAATGTTTACACCAAATGAACGGATGAATTCTAACGTACCGGCATCAACCTTTGAAAGATAAGGAATATCATTGTTGGGTGAGTATTCCATGCAAATAGTTTTTGCTCCATGAAGAATCTTTTTGACTCCTTCATGCAGTGTTTTCCATTGATTAAAAATGGTCTTTTCACCCGGGAGATGATCAAGATCGTATTGCTCAATACTGTGCACCAATTTTTGCGGTGTACCATCTGCGGGAATGTAATAAAAATACCGCCTTGAGGAGAGTTTACCGGAGGACATCTCCAATATTTTTGTAGCAAAAGAGTTGCATCCTCGAAAATTATAGAGGAGCCATCCATCGAGTTTATAATCTTTCAGCTTTTGTTGAATCTGGGGAAGTTGTTGTTGAAATGACATTTGTTGGTTCCTTTCACTTTCTGAAATATAGAAAATAAAAAACCCTCAGCCAAGAACTTTGACTGAGGGTTGAAATAGCAATAACCAAGTCAATGGTAAAAATCATTGACTTGATTACGGGAATATTAATACATATCACCCATTCCACCGCCCGGGGGCATTGCGGGTGCTGATTTTTTCTCTTCTGGTTTTTCAACAATGGTTGCTTCCGTTGTTAATAACAACGCGGCAACACTTGCTGCATTTTCGACCGCTACACGGCTAACTTTTGTAGGATCAATGACGCCTGCCACAATAAGATTTTCATACGTTTCTGTTAACGCATTAAAACCAAAATCATCTTTACCATTTTTTACTTTATCTACAACAACCGAACCATCAAGACCTGCATTTGCAACGATCTGCCGAAGCGGTTCTTCCAGAGCACGACGAAGTATTTGTACACCTGTCTTTTGATCTGCATTAGTTGTTTTCACATCTTTCAACGCATCAATAGCGCGAAGAAACGCTACGCCGCCGCCGGGAACAATTCCCTCTTCAACAGCTGCCCGCGTTGCGTGTAATGCATCTTCTACACGAGCTTTTTTCTCTTTCATTTCGACTTCTGTGGATGCTCCAATTTTCAATACAGCAACACCACCTGAAAGTTTTGCAAGACGCTCTTGTAGTTTTTCTTTATCATAGTCCGATGTTGTTTTATCAACCTGTGACTTGATTTCAGCGATACGCTTTTTGATGTCATCTTTTGTACCGGCACCTTCAACGATTGTTGTGTTATCTTTGTCAACAACAATTTTCTTTGCTGTACCAAGGTAGGCAAGTGTTGCATTCTCAAGCTTGTACCCTTTTTCTTCAGAGATCACCTGTGCGCCGGTTAAGATTGCAATGTCTTCCAACATCGCTTTTCGGCGATCACCGAATCCGGGTGCTTTTACTGATACAACTCGAAGTGTTCCGCGGAGTTTATTCACAACTAATGTTGCCAGCGCTTCACCTTCAACTTCTTCGGCAATGATAAGGATCGGGCGTCCTGATTGAGCCATCTTCTCGAGGATCGGAAGAAGATCTTTCATCGCGCTGATCTTTTTGTCATGAATAAGGATGTAAGGATTTTCGAGTTCTGCTTCCATTGTATCTGCGTTTGTCACGAAATACGGCGAAAGATACCCACGATCAAATTGCATACCTTCAACAACATCAACTGTTGTTTCTGTACCTTTTGCTTCTTCAACAGTGATAACACCATCTTTACCAACTTTTTCCATCGCATCGGCAATCAAATTTCCGATCGTCGGATCGTTGTTTGCAGAGATTGTTCCCACTTGAGCAATTTCTTTCTTGCCGCTCACTGGTTTGCTCATTGCCTTTAATTGTTCAATTACTTTGGTAACGGCAAGATCAATACCGCGTTTCAAATCCATTGGATTTGCACCTGCTGTAACGTTCTTTAATCCCTCTCGAACGATGGCTTGTGCAAGAACGGTAGCTGTTGTTGTTCCATCACCGGCAACATCCGATGTTTTGGAAGCAACTTCGCGAACCATTTGTGCACCCATATTTTCAATTGCATCTTCTAACTCTACTTCTTTTGCAACAGTCACGCCGTCTTTTGTAATGGTCGGTGCACCGAATTTTTTCTCAATAACAACATTTCGGCCTTTGGGACCGAGAGTAACTTTCACAGCATTTGCCAGTTGATCAACACCGCGCTTTAAACCTGCACGTGCGTCGAAATCAAACGTAATAATTTTCGCACCCATAGTATTATCTCCTTAATTTAATTTTCAGTTTCAAAAAAAAGTTATTTCGGCATGATTGCGAAAATATCGCTTTCACGCATGATGAGCACTTCTTGGCCATCAACGGATACTTCTGTTCCGGAATATTTGCCATAAAGAACTTTGTCGCCAACTTTTACTTCCATCGAAATTTTTTTGCCTTCGTCCGTAGTTTTTCCTGGACCTGTAGCAATCACTTCTCCCCACACTGGTTTTTCTTTCGCTGTATCAGGAAGAAAAAGACCGCCTTTGGTTTTTTCTTCAGCTTCAGCTGGTTTTACAACGATTCGATCTGATAATGGATGAATTTTCATAGATCCTCCTTATAACATGTTGATTTGTTTCAAGTTAAGGGAATTGATAAATTTAGCACTCCCATATTATGAGTGCTAATATACATAGAAATGATACCCTTGTCAATAGTTGAATGAGAGATTATGGAACAATTAACCCGTTTGAAAGGGTGATTATGCGGTCGGCACGGTTGGCAAGCTCTTTATTGTGTGTAACAATAACGAATGTTTGTCGATGTTTTTCTCGAAGGTCGAATAGAAGATTGTGGAGTTTTTCAGCATTCTCGGAATCAAGATTTCCCGATGGCTCGTCCGCAAAGATTATTTTAGGAGAATTCATCAGAGAGCGGGCTACTGCGACACGTTGTTGTTCCCCTCCAGAAAGTTCGCTTGGTTTATGTTCTCCTCGTTCTGATAAACCAACATCCTGCAGCAAATATTTCGCCCGGTCGTACACTTTTTGACCGGAAGTACCGGCAATATAAGCCGGCATCATTACGTTTTCGATTGCAGAAAATTCCGGAAGTAAATGATGGAATTGAAAAACAAAACCGATATTTTTATTTCTTACTTTAGAGATTTGCTCATCGGTATAGTTTGTAACATTTTTACCTTCAAAAAGTATCTCACCCTCCGATGGTTTATCCAAAAGTCCAAGCAGATGAACTAACGTACTTTTTCCTGCACCAGATTGTCCTACCACAGCCACTATTTCCCCTTCGGAAAAAGAGAGCGATATTCCTTTTAGTACCTCTAAATAATCGGAGGTACCAGTTTGGTAACTTTTTTTAATACGTTTTGCTTCTAAGATCATCGTCACTCCCAGCGAACTGCTTCGGATGGCTGTAATAATGCCGCACGTTTTGATGGGTAATATGCGGCAAGGGAACATAATATTATTGCGGAAAGCGGTACCAAAATTATATCTATTGTTCTCATTTCAATGGGGATTGCCGGAATAATATAAACATTGGAATCGAGAGCAAACAAATGAAATGTTATCTGCATCCAGCAAATAAATGAACCTAAGGCGAGTCCTAACAAGGATCCAACAACACCGACTAAAATTCCTTCAAGTCGAAATATTGTAAGGATATCATTTTGCGTTGCCCCCATTGCTTTCAAGATTCCTATATCTCTTGTTTTTTCAATAACAGTCATTGTCAATGATCCAAGTAAATTGAATGAAGCCACGGCAATAATGAGTGTGAGGATGATAAAGGCACTCCATCGCTCAACCTGCATTACAGAATAAAGATCTTTATGAAGATCGTACCAGGATTGAATATTCAGTGTTTCTCCATATTGCGTCCGTATCACATCAACAAACGATCCAGATTGATCGATATTCTTGAGTCGGACATCAAATCCATGAATTGAATTTGTTCCAAATAACTTTTGAGATGTCTCTAACGATGTAAAAGCGTACAATCCGTCGTAATCTCTATTTTTTGCTTCGTAAATTCCAATCACCTTCAGACTAAACAATTGTGGTAGTGCAAATCCTGTCATTGCATTTTGAACTCCAGCCGAAGTAACAATATACAGTGTATCATCTATTCCAATTCCCAGCTTGTCTGCCAAACTGTATCCCAAAACTATTTCCGGTGTTTCTTTTGAGAATTTCGCATTTCCGATAACCATACTTTGGGTCACGCCTGAAACGTTTGAAAGCGATTCCGTTTCCAATCCACGAATAAAGATTACTTTTGTTGTTTTTTTGGAAATGACCATCCCTTTCCCAGAAACAAACGGGGAAAACGCTGTAACAATGCCTTGGCTCGAAATGAAACTCTTCAGCGTTACAAACGATGAAGAATCAATATTTTTGGGAACATTTATTCTCACATGCGGATCAAATCCAACTAAAATATCTGTCACTAATCCATTGAACCCATTAAATACTGAAAGCACAACGATAAGAGCTGCTACTCCGATCGTAACGCCTAGAATGGAGATTAATGATATCACCGTAATAAAACTTGCCTCTTTTTTGGCAAGAAGATACCGCTTCGCTATAAAGAATGTGTATTTCATCAGCCGAGTCGTATCGCTTTAATGGGATCTAGTGTTGCGGCTAGTCGTGCGGGAATATACGAAGCCAGCACGCAAAGGATGATGCTCACGAAGGATACAATAAGAAAATTCTCAAGTTTAAAATAAATTGGAACAGTTTTCATGAAATAGATCGTCGATGGAAGAGAAATAATTTGATACTGCTGTTGAATCCAACAGACAAAAAAACCCACGACATTGCCCAGAACAGTCCCCACAAACGCAATAATCGTTCCTTTGATTAAAAATATTTTTTTGATTGATGAGGAAGAAGCTCCTAATGATCTTAACACACCAACCTGTTTTCTCTTTTCTAACACAAGCATTAATAATGTCCCGACGATATTTACAGCCGCGACAGCGATAATGAGCCCCAAAATCAGCGGAATAGGCTCTTTTTGCAATTCAATCCAGGTGAAGAGATTTCGATAAAGCTGAAAGAGCGTCCTTGCACTAAATGGATAACCCAGAACATCCATAATGTTTTTTGCGATTTCCGGTGCAGAGTTAACATCATCCAGGAGAACTTCAAAACCCGAAACTGCTTCTTCATAATTTATTAGCTGTTGAGCAGCGGGGATGCCAACATAGAAATAAATATCGTCATATTCCGACATCCCTGATTCATATACGCCCGTAACGATAAACGCCATGACATTTGGCGCTATGGTTGTTTGTATATGTCCTTGTAAACCGAAGACGAGTAGCGTATCATGAATTTTTGCCCCAAGAGTGGTTAAAAGCTTTCTTCCTACTGTGCAACCATACAATCCATCAGATATTTTTTCAAAATTTATTTCCCCGTCAACAAGATATTGAGATATCCCGCTTTCCGCGGAAACTTGTTCAATTCCTTTAACAATAATTCCTTCCGTCGATTCACCATAATTGACCATTCCTTCTTTTGAGATGAAAGCGGAAACAGACCGAATATGTTTGACCTTTTCTTTAAGCTTCGTTTCAATATTGGAATAATATCGAATTGGTTGATTCGTGTAGGTTGTCACTTGGATATGCGTGGTGAATCCAATGACTTTTTCTTTCAACTCTTTTTCAAAGCCGCCGAGAATGGTCAATGCAATAATCAATGAAGCAACACCAAGTGTCACTCCAATGATCGAGATTAGTGTAACAAACGAAATGAAATTTTGTGACCGGGATGTTTTTTGAAACTGCAGGAATCTTCGAGCAACAAATGTCGTGAATGACATGTTAGGCAACCTTTTGATTGCCTGCCTGACGGTCAGGCATGCTAGACTGCATCAAATACGCTTTGATAAATTTATCAAGATCACCATCCATAACACCTTGCGTATCGCTAGTTTCATGTTCTGTGCGATGATCTTTTACCATATTATAGGGGTGGAATACGTACGAACGAATTTGACTTCCCCATTCGATTTTTTTCTTTGTCCCTTCAATCGCTGCAAGGCGGGCTTCTTCTTCTTCTTTCCGAATTTGATAGAGTCGCGATTTTAACATCTTCATCGCTCGTTCACGGTTTTGGAATTGTGACCGTTCTTCCTGGCACGCAACAACAACACCGCTGGGAATATGACGCAGTCGCACTGCGGTTTCAACCTTGTTGACATTTTGCCCACCTTTTCCTCCTGCACGATAGGTATCCATTTCGATATCGGCCGGGTTAACTTCGATCTCGACATCATCCTCAATTTCAGGATAGACAAAGACGGAGGCAAATGAGGTATGCCGTCGTTTATTTGCATCAAACGGAGAAATTCGGACAAGACGGTGCACACCTATTTCCGCTTTTAAATATCCAAAAGCGTAATCTCCAAATATTTCAATCGTTGCACTTTTTATTCCTGCTCCGTCACCATCCTGCCGCTCTGCCAGGGATATTTTGTATCCGTTTTTTTCGCACCAGCGTGAATACATTCGCAAGAGCATTTCAGCCCAATCCTGGGATTCTGTACCGCCGGCGCCGGAATGGACTGTTAATATTGCATTGCTCTTATCATCAGTCCCACTGAGCATATTTCGAAATTCAAGATCACCAAAAATATTCGTAATCTTTAAGCAGTCCGCATCAATCTCTTTTTGCAATGATTCATCCTGCGATTCTTCGGCTAATTCAATGAACGCAAATGTGTCATCAATGAGCCGCTTACTCAATGTCCATGCATCCACCCACGATTTACGCGAATTGATTTCCTGCATCACTTTTTGGGCAGCAACGTTATCCAGCCAGAAATTTGGTTCAGAAGTTTTTTGTTGGAGGGAATCTATTTCACTTTGTTTGACATCGATGTCAAAGAAACCCCCGAAGCTGAGTGAGTCGTTCCTGTAATTTTTGCAATTCTGCTTTTGAATTTTCAAACATTATATTGTTTCCTTAATTTCCAATTCCATTCTCAGCATTACACTGCTGAGTGTTTTTCCCTGCGCATCATTTTTTAAAGATTTAGTCCCTCCACCCCCGAGAGAATTATGGAGAAGAAAATTTAATGCTTCAATATTCGGCAACTCAAATCGTTCTACCTTCCCCAGACAGATTCCTTCAAAATGTTTTTTAACGCGTTCTTCTGTCAGATACTTTACCAAAAGAGGGTAATACTCAGATTTCCGGGCGATCACACCAACATTTCCTGTATCCCCTTTGTCACCGGATCGTGCATGGGCAATATGATATAATTGAATTTTCATATCGTAGAAACCTCCACTTTCGGTGTTACGGCTGTTTTAGGTAATAATGCAGGCCAATATGCAATCACTTCGCTTGGTTTTGGCCGTCCTGCAGCAAAACCTGTCACAGATGGCGGACCAGTTAAAATTAACGGAGCAATTTCTCTGCTGAATCGTTCCATGGCATTCTTATCATTTCCACGAACACCAACACGCATAACCACTTCATTCAACAATTCAGGATGTGTTGCTAATGGACCAAAACTGGAATTGTAACCAAGAAATTCTGTTCGTATCTCTTCAAACTGCAATCCTAAATTTGAAAGTCGAGTTCTCAATATTTCATCCGCTTTTTTTGCTTTCTCTAATGCATCAGGCCAGGCGTATGTTAATGTTGAGAAGGCAGTGTAACCATCAAAATATGCCATCGACACTTTGTATGAATCTGTTGCTGGACTGCCTTTGATTCCTGAAACTTCAACCCTATTTGTTGTTAGATCTTTAAGATGAATTGATGTAAAATCTGCAATACAATCGGGAGTAATATAATTTTTGGGATTTCCGATCTCATACAACAATTGTTCTTTTACTGTGGCACTTGAGACTAGACCACCAGTATGTTCATGCTTTGTCACAACAAATCTACCATCGGGATAAGCTTCAGCAATTGGAAAACCAATATTTGCAAGATCCGGGACAGATTTCCAATCTCCTGTAAAATTACCTCCACTTGCCTGTCCGCCGCATTCCAGAATATGTCCAGCAACTGTTCCAGCGGCAATCTTATTCCAATCGTTCCACTTCCAATCAAATTCATATACCATGGGAGCAAGAGTCAATCCAGTATCGGTGGTTCTTCCCGTAATAACAATTTGGGCACCCTGTTTCAATGCCTCAACAATTGGTTGCGCTCCAAAATACACATTCGCGCTAATGACATTTTTCCGAACAGAAGATAATTTTTCTCCTGTTTCCATATTGTCTAAATACATCCCTTGTGATGCAAGATTGTCTATGTCCGGAAGAATATCATCTCCATACACAACACCAATCTTCAGATTGGCAATATTATGTTTTTTAGCAACTTCAAATATCGCATCACGGCAGGCAATTGGATTCACTCCTCCGCCATTTGTGATCACTTTAATTCCTTTTCGAACAATATCAGGAAGGATAGTATCAAAAACAGATATCAGATCCTTAGCATATCCGAGTTTTGGATCTTTCAATTTCTGTTTCTGCATGATGGACATAGTGACTTCTGCAAGATAGTCAAGCATCATATAATCGATCTGTCCTTTTCGTACTTGATCGATTGGTGCCGTCTGCAGATCGCCCCAAAATCCTTGTCCTGAGGCTATGCGAATTTTTTCCTTCATGATATTCTCTTTCTCAAACGCGAATGTTTTTCTTGTTTGAGCCGTTTGCAGAATGGTGGTTCTGCGTTGGTGGAATTGTTATTTCAATTTGATATGTAGTTCATCCAATTGTTTTTTATCAACAGTCGATGGATTATCGTCCATTAACGATATTCCGCTTGCTGTCTTTGGAAACGCAATAACGTCACGGATGGATTTTGCACCGGCGAACAGCATCGCCATACGGTCTAAGCCGAATGCGATTCCACCATGCGGAGGCGCACCAAATCGAAATGCATCGAGCATAAAACCGAATTTCATTTTCGCTTCTTCTGGACCAATTCCCAATAAACTGAACACTTTACTTTGCAATGCAGAGTCATAAATTCGGATACTTCCTCCCGCAATTTCATTGCCATTCATGACAAGGTCATATGCACGTGCTCTTGCTTTTGTGGCATCACTGTCTAGAAGGTGAGCATCTTCCGGTTTTGGTGATGTGAATGGATGGTGCATTGCGACGTGTCGTTTTTCTTCTTCCGAGTAATCAAACATCGGGAAATCGACTACCCAGTGGAGATTCCATGTATTTTCATCGATCAAATTCAGACGTTTCGCCATCTCAAGACGAAGCACACCAAGCGTTGTATACGTTTTTTGCCATGTGTCTGCGACGATAAAAACATTATCGCCAACTTTTGCACCGGCGGATTCACAAATCTTCAAACAAATGTCATTTCCCAAAAATTTCTCGATCGCGGATTCAATACCTTTTTCCGTCAATTTAATATACGCGAGACCACCGACACCAAGTGATTTTGTAAAATCGACAAGATTATCCATCTGATTGCGCGTGTAACTTGCTCCACCCGGAACTGCAAATCCTGCAACCACTCCCCCCTTTTTTACATTTTCGGCAAACACTTTAAAACCGGATTCTTTAACGAGATTGCTGAAATCGGAAAACTTGAGATCAAAACGAAGGTCCGGTTTATCGCTTCCGTATCCTTCCATCGCATCCTTGTATGTAAGGCGCGGGAAAGGCGTAACAACATCGACACCTTTAATTTCTTTCATGAATCGCTTCATCAATCCTTCAACAATCGTCTGAATATCCTGTTCATCCACAAAAGACATTTCAACGTCTATTTGAGTAAATTCAAGCTGACGATCCGCACGAAGATCTTCGTCGCGGAAACATTTCACAATTTGAAAATAGCGGTCATACCCCGCTACCATCAATATTTGTTTATATGTCTGCGGTGATTGCGGCAATGCATAAAATTTCCCCGGATTGATGCGGCTTGGAACAAGGAAATCCCTCGCACCTTCCGGCGTACTTTTCATTAATACCGGCGTTTCTACTTCAATAAAATTATGTTCATCAAAATATTTTCTAGTAATCTGATACATTGTATGTCGCAACATCAGATTCTGCTGCATCGGTTGACGGCGTAAATCGAGATAACGGTATTTCAATCGCAGATCTTCATTCGTGTCCAGTTTATCTTCAATAGGAAACGGCGTGGTTTCTGCTTTATTCAAAATGGTCAAATCTTCTGCAAGAACGTCGATTTCTCCAGTACTCAATTTATCATTATCTGTTCCTCCAGGTCTTTTTTCTACTTTTCCGGAAACAGAAATCACGAATTCAGTTCTGAGTTCTTTTGCCAATGCGTGAATGGATTCATTATATTTTGGATTAAACACAACCTGTGTTTTTCCATAGCGGTCTCGAACATCAATGAAAATAACACCGCCAAGATCACGGCGTGTATCGACCCATCCCGTAAGCGTAATTGATTGTCCTACATGCGATAATCGAAGTTCACCACAAGTATGCGTTCGTTTTTTGTATAACATTGCTTAAAATATTCTCCTCACAATAAAAAATCCCCGTTAAGAGGGATTATTTGAAATGCTACTCTTATGCACAATCAAGATACAGAAAAGTGGGGGTTTTTTCAATGAAACCGGTAAACAAAAACTAGTTCTGTCGAACCAAGTTCTTCAAGAATTCCACAAGTTTTCTCGGTGCGGAACGGGGTCGATAACTATCGTTATCGGTAAGATAGGAGAAAAATTTTCCATCTTTATAAATCGAAGGTGGACTAGGGCTTTGCGGATTAAATGGACTAAAAATACCTTTATCACCGCCATACGGTATGGACGGATTGAAAATGCTTGATGGAGACTGACTAAATCCATATTGTCCCCATGAATTAATAATCGATTGTGGGTTTGCCGTATCCGCAAGGACCATCCCAAGATATGTTCCATCCGGTGCAATAATTCTCGAACCAAGAATCTGATAAAACTCTTCACTGTTCGTCGATTCATCATCTTCATCCACAAAGAGAGAATCATCTCCAGCAGAAACAGCGGAATTAGGCGATGGCGTATTTGAGCCATATCTTCCGAAGGTAAATTTGGTCATACTCACCGGTTCATTAATCTGATCGTATACTATTAATTCAATTTTATTACCGCGAGAATCGTATTTATAACTATTCTTAAATTTTAAAGCTCTATCGGTTCCGGTTTCTTCTGTAAGATTTTGTTGTTTATCATATTTCAGATTCCGGACATATGTCAACTTCCCTTCGGCGTTAAACTCCTTTTCTTCCAGTAATATTCCCTTCTCATTTCTGATATATTGTGTTCTGGTTTTCAGAGTGCTATCCGGTCTATACGATCTCATCTCAATCAGATAATTTGAATGATCGTATTCAAAAACATGCCGTTCCGAAAGATTGTATAATATTGTATCCTGAGCTTTAAAATATCGTTGATACTTGGTTACTAATGTAATATTACCACGACTGTCATATACGGAAGTAATTTTTTTAAGATTATTCTTAAACTCTTTGACATTTCCTTGTCCATCATAAAGATATGAATCGCGCATAAAGAGGCGGCCATCATCAAGTTTACCGAATGTTTCAAGCAAAAGTCCTACCTCATCATAAACAAATGATATTTTTCTATCTACTGTCCCATTTGCTTTATAGAAGACCGTTTCAACTCGATTATTGCGGGAATTATAACGGTGAGCGGTTTTCAATGTATTTTCATCTTTTTTAACAATCTCTTCGGTAAGATTTCCGTTTTTATCATATCGATAATTCGTTGTAGATCTAATAGACCCATCAGCAGGATTGTATTCAATCTCCCTGATTATATTCCCTTTGTCATCATAGCGGACGGTGGATTCAAGAATTCCGTTTTTGTCAACTTTTCCAAACAGGTAATTATATTTAGTACTATTTATTGAATAAATACCGGAGGAGGAAATTTTTTTCCGTTCGCCAATCTCAAATTGTTTTTCTTTCTCTATTTCTTTTTTACTTTTAGGATTGAATTCGATTTGCTGGGAATACAATAAAGACGTAATAAAAAGGAAGAAACAAACCATGAAAGGTTTTGGAGCAGGAAAATGAAGTATGTTAAAACCCCAGAAAAAACGCATAAAAAATAGAACCGTTAGAATAGAAGATTTGATGCAGAAAATAGAAAAACGGTGTATGAAGATAAAATAAAGAGAGGTGAATATCAATTGCAAATACAGTAATATGCTATCGCAATGATCTTTCGATCATTTTTTAACGGAAACGCCCATCTTCATATCAACAAGACGGGCGTTTCTGTAATATTGCTGTAATTCTATTAGAATGAATCCTGATATTCTCTCTCTGTAAACGTTCGCAGCATTTTCCAGCGTCCGTTGTGGAATTGAAATACCGACGTTTGTGTCACTATCCGCGTAACCTTCACTTCGTTGTCCACTACCGTCGTGTGCGATGCTACCGATATCACTTGTGTCTGCGATGGCAGAAAACCTGAAGGGCGCGCCGCCGAATAACGAACCGTATCGTTACCACTGACAAACATCCGAGGCTCAAATGTATATCGGCTGGAATAATCTGCCATATACGTTTTTGCCAACGACAAACCTGTATTTGCCAATTGTTCAGACTGCGCCAATGTTGCTGTTTTCATTGCTGATTTATACATCATCTCATCAGCATTATTAAACGCAACAATGTAAAACCCGAATATCAGATACACTCCCGAAAGCATGATGATCTTTGATGAGCCCATTACTGCCCTCCTCTCAGATCGTGTGTTGCATTATGTTTATTCTGCTTCTTCATCTCCTTAGCAATATACGGAACCAACGTGAAGAAGCAAGGGTTTGTGCGTTAGATTACTTTAATAACAACATTAGATAATTCTAACGTAGTGATGCATTGCACACAAGAGACTATTTTATCTGAGTGTAACGGATTATTGATTCGATGGGAAAATATGCGCTTCCCATTTTGCTTGCTGATAGGATAATGTATCTGACGTACCTGAGTAAACACTGACCAGTTTATGGCTAGACTCTATTGTAATAGAAACTTTAACAGATTTAATTCCTGTTCTATTATTACCATAGGAAACGGTACCTCCGGTAATATTGTAATAGTAAAATCGCAATAAAATCACATCCCGCGCAATCTCAAACGCCGTGCCAGAATTGAGTGTTCTATAGAGAATGCGATGTGATCCGCTTGCACCGGAACCTAAATAATAACGAATAGTTTCAACACTTCCATTATTATCCAAATCCGCAAAGAAAATTGTTTCAATAGAATCTGCTTTATTAAATGTTTTTGATGTTGAATTATATCCGGCATGTGAAAGATCGTTAAAAACAGTTTCTCCGATACCGGACACTAATTCATTCAATGCCACTCGTTCAGTCTGACGAAATAAAGAATTATTCAGAGTAATCATGGTAGTGAGAATGATCAGCACAACCGCGGCACGAATAACAAAACTGCCAAGTATGTCCAGCAATACACCCATGTTTAGAACGAGATCACTTTACTAAAGGATAATGTATCTGTCAAGTAATGCCAATTCATGACGCTTACATCAATTTTTTTTAAATAGGTTTGTGATGAGGAATATACGACTGAGGAATCAACGTAATAGACATTTACCCATAATCTAAATCCGCTCAATGATCCTGATGTTGCAGCTCTAATATATCCATTGTAATCGTCCACATCGTCGTATCGATTATGGGAATTACTTACAGAACGGTATCTTGTCACCGATGCAGTAAGAGAATCAGGAAGTGGTACGTTGCTGCTCTCATAACCGGAAATATATGGTATGCCAAAAAAGGTACTCCAAATTGCGTCAGGTCCTAAATTACCCGCAGATGTAAAGTCCGTTGGGTCCGGAAGACCAGTATCACTCGTATCGATTATTTCATTTGGTCGTCCCGTTATAATGATGACATCATCAAATTTTTTCCCCTCAATCTCATCCAATAGTGCACCGGCTAATACTCCCGCTTGTTCAAATGCTTCTTTCTGGTAAAAGCCTGTATCCTTATCCACTACCATTGTATAAATGCCAATAACGGCCACTGTCAACAAAACCAGAAACCCAAGCGTCAACATTGTTTGACCGAGTCCCATAATTAAACTACTACACTATAATTGAATAAATTTCTACTAATGGTTTTTACACTATCAATCATCAGTCGTTATTGTGCCAACTTCATCGATTGAGGTAACCCCTGTTTTTAATAAATCAAGAGCACGGTGTCGTAATGTTGTCATGCCGCCATTGATTGCCGCTTGGCGCAAGGCCTCTTCATTAATCGATTGTCCGGCATCAAGAATTAACTGTCGAATATCTTTAGAAAAATACAATGCTTCATGAATCGCAATTCGGCCTTTGTATCCTTTCAGACAATCAATACAACCAGTCGGCCTGTATATCGGACTGGCATGTATATCTTCGTCATTCAACCCGAGTTTTCGCAATAAGGGATATTCGCTTTCCCGAATTTTTGCTTTACATCGAGGACACAATTTTCTCATCAGGCGCTGTGCAACAATAATATTGATACTGCTCGCAATCAGGAAAGGTTCGATACCCATTTTGTATAAACGGGAAAGCGCACTCGGAGCATCGTTCGTATGAAGAGTAGAAAAAGTCAAATGACCAGTATTCGCCAATTTAATTGCTATTTCTGCGGTCGATTTATCACGCATTTCACCCACCATCACGATATCCGGATCATGACGCAAAATGGCGCGAAGTGCACCTTCGAAATCCAACTTCGAATTAAGTTTTACCTGACGCGCTCCATCAATAAAATATTCAACAGGATCTTCCACAGTAATTATGTTCAATGAAGGATCCATCACAGTCCTGAGCGCAGCAACAAGCGTCGTGCTTTTTCCGCTACCTGTCGGTCCTGTAACGATGACAATACCATGCGGTTTCTTAATCGCGCGAATCATCCGTTCCTGACTGACCGGATCAAAACCCAATTCTTCAATCTTTTTTCCAACTTCCGGTTCTTTCAGAACACGAATAACGATAGATTCAAATTTGTTTTTAAGTTCTTTGCCAACAAGTGGAATGACAGACAATCGAAAGCGTATGGTTTTTTTATCAATAATCATTTGCGCAAAACCGTCCTGTGCTAAATTGCGCTCAAAACGGTCAAGATTTTTTGCACGATCTTTTACTACAGCGGAAACGGCTTCGGCACGTGTTTCTGTATTTGTATACCATCGTGAAAGACGACCGTCCACTCGAAAATAAAATTCGGTAATTTTTTCACCGCGCGGAACCACATGAATATCGCTCGCCCCAACGCGGACGGCATCCACAAAAATACTTTCGATCAATGATACAAGACCGCTGCGACTGATTTCTTCGTCAATTTCCTGTTCAAATTTTTCACCTTCTTCTTCTTCGTCCTGAACGAATCCCTCATCGCGTAATTCCGTTTCCCTGTCCTTGTAAATAGCTCGATCGATGCTCACCCTGTTCCAAATATCATCCCACTGAGACAACGGCACATAGCAAATTTCAAATTTTTTATTATTGAATTCCCTGGCAATGGTGTAAATTCCGGAGTTGGTAGGATCAGGAGTGATGATGAGTAATCGACCTTCTTTTTCCACATCAATTTTATAGGGAAGAACTTTATTTTCTACTGCTAATTCACGTAAATACAGCGGAAGCGTTTGCAATTCCTTCCGTATAAATGCTAACACTCCATCATCAGCGGAATCTTTAGATATATCCAGGGTTCGAAATGTGTAAAATTGAGAAGCTTCGGCAAAAAGTGCGTCACGATTAACTTTGAATTGGTCAACTAAAATATGCAGTAATTGATTACGGGACTTTGAACCCTCTTTGCTTAATACTTCTTCCGCTTTACGCAATGTCGGTTCATCAATAATATTTTTCTCCAACAGAACTGATGTTAGTGTTTTTTTAAGAGTAGTTCCCTGTTGAACAGACATAATCTTTCCTCATCAATCACATTGTAGGTTGAATATTTAACGACGCTGTTTCCGTCGACAGGAGCGTTAAAAACACTAATGCACCCATAATGATAACGGTGATAATAATTTCAATAAAATTCATAAGATTTTTCATGGAGAATTGATTCTCCATTTGATAATAGTCCGCTACTTGCAGTGCAGTATCCTTAATAGCGCCGGTTTCTGACGCAGTACCAAATCGGGAGATAAATACATCCGGAAAAAAATCCGCAGCGTTTAATGCTTTGCTCAATTCTGTGCCGTACTTTAACATATTGGGAACAGTCACCGTTTTGATACGATGGGATAAATAGGTATTTCCGCTAGCTTCGGCTGCAATCTGAATGGCTTCAACATTTTCATTTGACGAAGTATACATAATCCCCAACACTCGACAAAATATTTCCGTGCTTGTATTCCGTAAAATATTACCAACGTACGGAATTTTCACAATCATTCTGTCCCGCCATAGTTTTCCTACTTCAGTCAAGATAAATCCATAGAAGCTTCCAACGATTATTGTCAGTAGAGATAACATCCAACCATAATTTTCTTTTAGGTATGCACTTAACTTTAACGAAAATGCTGTCAAGGGAGGAGTGGTTTCCATTAACGGTGCTAACATTTCCATCATTTGCGGAACAAGATAGATGACATAAAAAACAATTCCCCCGACTACCGTTACGAATGTTATTGCCGGCATGATCAAAGCACTGACTAATCCTTTTTTAAATTCTGTTTGTCGTTCTACCAGTGTGGCAACACTTTTGAATATCGACGTCATCTCACCGCTTTTGGAGGCTATACCTAACATCAAAGCAACATGTTCACCAAATACTTTCCCCTGCTTCGTAAATGCATCGCGAGAATCAACTCCATTCTTCAAATCAAGAATAATATTTCGCAATGCTCCTTTCAGGTATTTATCCCTCGTGTTATTTGCCATGATTTGCAATACTTCGCTATACGGGAGTTTCTGTTCCAAAAGACGGGAACTGGTAACAACAAAACTCACTATTTCAGTGCTTGAAGCCTGCAGCTGAAATTCATAATGTCTGCGAACATACTTAATTTCAAAACCTAACCTGATAAGATTTCGTCTTACTTCATCCGTTGAGTAGGCGTTTTGAAATCCTTCAATTGTTTTACTTCCCTTTTTTACGCTATACCGAAATACTTTCTTCGACTTTTGAGGAGTCAGAACAACTTTTTGCTTGGCGTTGGGGTCCTTCTTAGAAAAGAATGGAAATTTCCCATTTCTTTGGGGTCTATTTCCTTGTCGCGTGGACTGTGTCGATGTAGTTTTAGAAGCCATGTACAAAAATACACATTTTTGAAACTATTCCATAATTTTTAGGAATGAGAATGCTTTAATTCCAACTAAAAGAAGATAAAAAAAATCCTGTCTTTAGACAGGATTTTTGAAAACATTTAATTTATTGCTGTTGAGATTTAGTTCATATGTGGGCTAATTTTATCGAGTAAGCTCTTTTTAGGCATTGCACCGACGATTTGATCGACTACTTTGCCGCCTTTAAAAACTAATAACGTAGGAATACTCCGAATTCCGAACTGCATAGATACTTGAGGATTAGCATCAACATCAAGCTTGCCAAACTTCATTTTACCATTATATTCAGTGGCAAGTTCTTCTATAATGGGAGCGATCATTTTGCACGGTCCGCACCATGTTGCCCAAAAATCCACAAGGACCGGTGTTTGTGAATCTAATACCTCATTCTTAAAATTACCATCAGTTACTTCTACTGGTTTCATGCGTTTCTCCTTTTATGAAAGTTTAATGGCGTGTGTACCAAGAATCTCTTGCACGCCTTCGATAAATTCTGATGTCGGATTGATATTGTATTTTCGCGACAAAAAGACCTGTTGTTTTTCGAATTCTTTTCCTACAACATTAAAGTAGCAGTTGCAGTTCCCACGGTTCTTTTCCATCAATTCACGGAGTTTCGTAAGCGTAATATCGGTAACTTCATCTGCATTGAGCAAGAAAAATATTTTTTTCGCATATTTTTCCCGAACTGCGTCCATCGGAAGTATCTCATCGACAATGATCTTAATAATATCACCGCTCACTTCTCCTTTTCCCTCGACCAAAATCATTTTTTCTTCTTCCAGTAATTCTACATTTTTTTTGTAAACGCTGGAGAATATCACACATTCTGCCTTACCTGTAAAATCTTCGATGGTAATAAACGCCATCGTATTTCCTTTTTTGTCGATCTTTTTCTTGATACTGGAAATAATACCGCCGGCTTTCACGATGCCATTCTTCATTCCTTCCACATCGCCAAGATGGACAGTAGCAAAGGCATTGATCTCTTTTTCATATTTCAATAACGGATGCCCGGAAACATAGAATCCGAGAACCTCTTTTTCCTTCGCTAATTTTTCCTGGTCTTTCCACATCGGTATATTGGGAAGCTGTGGCTCAAGATTTATTTTTACTGTTGTGTTGGGATCACCGCCGAAGAGACTATCTTGTCCACGCTCTTGCTGTATTTGCGCACCAGCAGCGGATTGCACCATCTGTTCAACGGACTTATACAATTGCGCGCGGTTTTTATTAATCCCGTCAAACGCTCCGGATAGAACGAGACCTTCGATTGTTTTTTTTGTGCAGATATGAAGATCTACTTTCATACAGAAATCATAGAGTGATGTAAATTTTCCTTTTTCTGTACGAGCTTTAACTATGGCATCAACTGCATTGGAACCGACATTCTTAATTGCAGCAAGGCCGAATCGAATGCCCCCTTTTGTTACGGTGAAATCTCTTTCGCTTTCATTCACATCCGGAGGCAATACTTCAATTCCTAATTTGCGACAATCATCAATAAACAATACGATCTTGTCGGTATTGCTAATTTCTGACGTGAGTGTAGCTGCCATATATTCTGCAGGATAATGCGCCTTCAAATATGCGGTTTGATATGCCACCACAGAATATGCGACGGAGTGAGACTTATTAAAACCATAGCTGGCAAATTTTTCGATTAAATCGAATATTTCACCGGCAAGTTTTGCAGACAGTTTGTTCGCTTTCTGAGCACCGTCGATAAATTCCGCTTTAAGATCTTCCATGATCTTTTTATCTTTTTTCCCCATCGCGCGGCGCATCAAATCTGCTTTCGCAAGAGTAAACCCACCAACATCGGAAGCAATGCGCATGACCTGTTCTTGGTAGACGATAACGCCATACGTCTCCCTTAACGTATCTTCCAATTTTGGGTGAAGATATTCAATCTTCGCTTGTCCATGTTTCCGTTTGATGAAGTCGCCAATGTTTTCCATGGGACCGGGGCGATACAACGCATTCATCGCTGTAAGATCACTGATGGAATTTGGTTTTAACTTGCGCAACCAGTCTTGCATTCCGGAACTTTCAAACTGAAATACAGCAACTGTCTGTCCTTTACCGAATAATTCAAACGTGGATTGGTCATCTTCCGGAAGCGTATCAATGTCAATCGTAATGCCATGTTTCTTTTTAATTTGTTCCAGAGCATTCTCTATTACGGTTAATGTCCGCAAACCGAGAAAGTCCATCTTCAACAAACCCGCATCTTCAAGATCTTTCATCGTGAATTGCGTCATCAATTCCGTTGAAGGGGTTTTATACATCGGAACAAGATTACTTAACGGCTCCGGTGAAATCACTACTCCGGCTGCGTGCATTCCTGCATTTCGGTTCATTCCTTCCAGCACTTTTGCCACTTCAAACATCTGCTGAATCTTTGGATCAGCATTTTCCTTAAATGGTTTCAAATCGGGAAGCGAATCAAGCGCTTCCTGAATCGGCATCACCTTACCAAGGATTGTCGGTATCTGTTTGGTGATTGCCTCAACTGTCTGCAATGGAATACCCAACACACGCGCTACATCCTTCAGCACGGCTTTAGAAGAAAGTGTACCAAAGGTGATAATCTGCGCAACATTCTCTTCACCGTATTTTTCACGAACATACTTGATAACGATATCGCGTTTCCAATCCGAGAAGTCAACGTCGATATCAGGCATTGAAATACGGTCCGGATTCAAAAAACGTTCAAAGAGCAGATCGTATTTTAACGGATCGACATTAGTAATTTTTGTTGCGAACGCAACAATACTTCCGGCGGCGCTACCACGGCCGGGACCAACCATTACTCCACGTTCCCGAGCCGCTTTAATGAAATCTGCTACGATCAAGAAATACCCCGCATAACCCATCCGTTTAATAACGGCAAGCTCATGATTCATTCTTGATTCAATGATAGGAGTAATCTCAGTATATCGTTTACGCAATCCTTCCCATGAGATCTTTTCAAGATATTCTTCGAGTGTAGAAACCCCCGCATCTTCTGGAATAGGAAATTTAGGCATTTTGTTTTTGCCCAATTCGAGATCCAAAATGCATTTATCTGCTATTTCAAACGTTGATGCGATTGCCTCTGGATATTCTTTGAAGAGTTCGCACATTTCTGCGGAACTCTTGAAGTAGATCTGATCTGTCCCATAACGTAGATTGGTAATATCAGGTGTATCTGTGGCACTTGCTTCGGGAATGAGAAGCATAATGTTGTGAGCGATAGCGTGTTCACGCTTAATATAATGGCTGTCATTGGTTGCAACAAGCTTTATGTCAAGCTCTTTAGCAAGTTTTGGCATATCCCGAAGGACGATCTTCTCTGCTGGAATGCCATGATCCTGAATCTCAAGATAAAAATCTTCGCCAAAGAGATTTTTATACATTGCCGCAATCTGTTTCGCTTCTTCATAGTCGCCGCTAATGAGAGGGTTTGCTACTACTCCACCCGCACATGCTGAAAGACAAACAAGTCCTTCATGATGCTTCGATAGTAAATCAAAATCGATTCTTGGTTTATAATAATAGCCTTCGGTGTGCCCGAGCGTGACCAGTTTTATCAGATTTTTATAACCTGCAAAATCTTTGCACAAAAGAATCAAATGGTGGTAATCACGTTTCTTTTTTGCTTTTCCATCCGAAACGAGAAGATCGTTTCCTTCATCACGATCTTTCGATTTTGTGAAGCGGCTTCCTTTCGACAGGATATACACTTCACATCCAATAATTGGTTTGATGTTTTTCTTTTTTGCTTTTTTGAAAAACTCGATCGCTCCAAACATCACTCCATGATCGGTTAATGCGACCGCGGGCATGTTATTATCAACAGCGGCTTTAATAAGTGTTTCAACCGTTGCGGCACCGTCGAGGAGCGAATAATGTGTATGATTGTGTAAGTGTATGAATTGAGACATTTTATATTTTCAAGATTTTCAAAATTGTAAACAACGATACTTATAGATTGGTATACAAAAAAAAGAGTGTGTTAAATCACTAGCAATTTTTTTTCCATCATTTCTTCCATCGCGTATCGAACGCCTTCTCTGCCAAAACCAGAATCTTTGATTCCGCCGTAGGGCATATTATCAACACGAAATGTGGGGAAATCATTTACGATAAGTCCGCCAACGCTAAGATGTTTGTAGATATGCTGAATTGTAGCAAAATTGTTGGAGAACAAGCCGGCTTGCAGGCCGTATTTCGATTCATTCACTATTGAAATTGCCTCATTAACGTGTGAGTACTTCTCCAACGTGACAATCGGTCCAAATATTTCTTCAGAACATATTTTCATTGAAGAGTGAACATTCGTCATCACCGTCGGAGAATAGAACTTTCCATTCCTTGTTCCTCCTATCAAAATCGTTGCACCCTCCTTTTCGGCTTCATTCACCCATGATTCCACTCTTTGTGCTTCCATTTCTGAGATCATAGGACCAAGAATGTTTGATTCATCGGAGGGGTCTCCCATTTTTACTTTTTTTGCTTCTTCAACAATTTGATGTTGAAATTGTTCAAAGACGGATTCATGCACAAGTATACGTTGAACTTTAATGCATACTTGTCCAGCGTAGCCAAATGCTCCTATAACACACCGCTTAACCGCGTGTGCTATGTCAGCACTTGAATCGATTATTGCGGATGCATTCCCCCCGAGTTCGAGTACAACTTTTTTCTTCCCAGCTTTCGATTTCAGCATCCACCCTACTTTTGCACTGCCGGTAAAACTTACCATGGCAATTCGTTCATCCCGGACAAGCATTTCGGCCAAATCATTAGATGTTGGAAGAATATTGATAGTGCTTTTTTCTAAACCTGAGTTCATCAGGACTTCTCCTAAAAGCAACGAAGTCAACGGTGATTGCGGCGCTGGTTTCAAAATAAATGAATTCCCAGTTGCAATCGCCGGAGCAATTTTATGCGCAACCAAATTCAACGGAAAATTGAATGGTGAGATACAAAGAATTATTCCTATCGGGAACGAATTAACAATGCCCTGTTTCCCTTTTGTTCCTTTGGAAATATCAAGTGGTATTGTTTCACCATAGATTCTTTTCGTCTCCTCGGCGGCAATTTCAAATGTTATAATCGCACGATCGACTTCCGCTCGCGAGAATACAATTGGTTTTCCCGCTTCGGCTGTAATACACCGAGCGAAGTCTTCCTTTTTGGATTTTAGTTGAGAAACGATAGAATGCAGTATTTCCGAACGTTCAAAACCGGAATATTGCGATGTTATGGTGAATGCTTTTTGTGCAGAGAGAATTGATTCTTCTATATTTTCTTTTCCCGCAAGGTGAAGTTGTGCGAGATCAGAATTTGTGTATGGATCCAAGACGGTTGTGGTAGCATCACCCGTTCTCCATTCTCCGCCAATAATGAATTTCTGTTCTTTCATAAACACCAATAGCAGAAAGATGTAAACACTTGCCTACCGTTATTATCGTCACTCTTTGACAAATTTGACCACTTCATTCACAATCGCATCAACGGAGACATTCCATCGTTTATTGGAATTTCTGTCTTTTAATTCAATCTCGTTGTTCTTCAGATTTTTTTCACCGACAATCACATGAAGCGGCATACCAAGAAGATCTGCATCCTTAAATTTAAATCCGGCACTTGCGTCGGTTCGATCATCATACAACACCGAAATTCCTTTAGCGTTCAGTTCTGTATACAGCTCTTCCGATTTCTTTTTCACTGAATCGGAATTCATGTTCACACAGATCAAATGGACATCGTACGGCGCAATTGATTTCTGCCATTGTATGCCGAACTCATCATGATGCTGCTCAATATGACATGCTACAATTCGCTCTACACCAATACCATAACTTCCCATAATCAGCGGATTTTCCTTCCCCTGTTCATCAAGGAAATTTGCTTTCATGGATAGAGAGTATTTTGTTCCTAATTTAAAGATATGTCCAACTTCAATTCCTTTGACAATACGAAGTTTCCCTTTCCCATCCAGTGTTAATTCTCCTTCTTCTACCATTCTAAAATCATGGTACGCTTGAATTTTTGTGTCGCGCTGAAGATCAAGATTCATTAGGTGATAATCATTCTTATTTGCTCCGCATACTAAACCGTTGGCATTCTCTAATCGTTTATCGGCAACGATTGTGAATTTGTTCTCCAATCCGACAGGACCAATAGAACCTGCGTCTGCTCCGGTTAATTGCATCAATTCTTCAGATTGTGCAGGACGAACATCTTGACCAAACATAGATTGTAATTTCGTCTCGTTCAGCTGATCATTTCCAAGCATCAATACAAGGATTGGCTGTTTATCATTAATAAAAATCAACGATTTAGCACATCGATTGGTCGGAAGTTTAAGAAATGCTGCAACTTCATCGATCGATTTACAATTAGGCGTGTGAACCTCTTTCAATGGTTCAGAAATAGTAAATTTTTCTGCTTGAGGAACCAATGACGAAGCAATCTCTACATTAGCGGCGTATCCTGTTTCTGTACACACAGCCAGGTTGTCTTCCCCTGCATTTGATTCCACCATAAATTCTTGTGAACCGCTTCCTCCCATCGCTCCACTTGATGCACCGACTATATGAAAACTCAAACCGCAGCGTGTATAGATCTTCTTATATGCTTCAGCGTGAAGATCATAACTCTTATCTAATCCCTGCCATGTGGAATCCATGCTGTATGAATCTTTCATAGTGAACTGGCGTCCGCGAAGAACGCCTGATTTTGGGCGTGGTTCATTTCTAAACTTCGTTTGGATCTGATACCAAATCTGCGGCATTTCTTTGTAAGACTTCACATGATTTTTAGCGATAGACGTGATCACTTCTTCGTGTGTGGGAGCAAGAACCATCGCTCGATTCTTTATGTGAAACATAATATCGCCAAACGCTTTCACACGGTCGGTTTCTTCCCACAATTCGATTGGATTGAGCGCCGGAAGATGAAACTCCTGTCCTCCGATAGCATCCATCTCCTCTCGTATAATTTGCATCACTTTTTTCATTACCATATAACCGATTGGTAAGAAGGAAAAGACTCCGGCTGCTAACTGCCGCATTAAACCAGCTCTGATCATTAATTGATGACTTGGAATTACTGCATCGGAAGGGACTTCTTTTACGGTCGGGAAAAATCCACGTGATAAACGCATTATAATACTTTAGTTAGTTATTGATGAAAAAAAAATATTCCCGGTACACTCAAGTGAGAATAGAATAATTATTCGTGTTCTCGCGCAGACTCGAACTGCGATTAGAAGTTTAGGAAACTCCGGTTCTATCCACTTGAACTACGAGAACGGTAACTGAAAATACGAAAATTCAGGTTGAATAAAAAACGTGGTTAGTCCGATGCAGTAGAATTTTTTAATACGTTATAGACTTTTTTGCCATTTCGAAAACCCAATACTCCCTGCACCGGACCAATGATGCAATACACTAAACCAGAAATACCTGCGTATTGAATCCCGCCAAAGAACACAATAATAATTGAAATACATCCGATGATACAATTGGCAGAATGAGCCGTAATACTCCCCTTAGTAATAATGATCTCTGTTTCGTTTAATCCTAAATCTTCTCTCTTTGTGTATGCATGCAGATACATCAATGTGAAAATTGCATAAATAACAAGAAATCCCAAACCATATACCAGCATTAAGGTCACCATTTGATCGTTTTGAATGATCGGCACAACGGTTCCATTCGGCTGGGTTACGGCTAAATCGGCTCGGCTAAACAATTTTGCCAAAAAAGTGATGAGAAATTTTAAAGGATACACAAAAAAAAGGATGACAAACAACAATATTGCATTCAGCCAGAGCACTGTTTGCCCTTCTAAACCATAACGACGGAAGTATTTATAATGTTCATACCAAAATAAAAACAGCAGTGCAAATGCAAAAGCAAATCCAACAAATCCACGTAAAATATTTTCTAAATCCGAAAAAGTTCTTGGCACCTCTAGAGAAACTACAAGTAATGTCAACGCAAAACCAAATACATTATCGCTAAATCCTTCGATCCTTGAGATTTCTCCATCACCGCGCCAGCGAAAACCGCGTTCTTTAGCTAATGGTGTTTTTAGAAATTGTTCTCTAATCATTTCTCTTCTCACTTTTTAATGGTGAAATTCTTCATTCCCAGTCATCACAGATACAATCATCCAAACAGCAACAACTCTTATTGCGGTGAACTTTAACACTCTTCGCCATTAAGAAAACGGAGCTGTCATAATTACTTTATCAACATCATACGTTTAACGGAAGTATTCTTTGGAGTAACAAGTTTAAAGAAATACATACCGCTTGCGTATGAAGAAGCGTTCCATACTGTAGAATATTTTCCCGGATTTAGTTTATCATCCAACAAAGTTTCTACATGTCTGCCAAGCATATCATAAATTGTGACAATGGCATGGCTTTGTTCTGGAATCGAAAACTGTATCGTCGTGACGGGATTGAACGGATTGGGATAATTTTGTTCCAACCAAAATTTCAGCGATTTCATAGCGAGATTATCAACAGAGGTTGGCTGGCGTTGTGTGCGAAATTGAAAGACATAAGGATCTCCGGCTATTGTGTCCTTATTTCCATCAAGCATAAAATTAAATATTGATTTTGCGGTGCTGCCGATTGTTACTGTGTATTGAGTTTGATATTCCAATGGTGTCGGGGAAGCTTTCCATAATAATGTAGTATTGGACGTTGTCCAGGTAAACGTACCAGTAGTCTGCGGCGATATGCTGAATGCTGCTCTCACACTCGCAGTATCCATTGTCTCCGAAAAGCGGACGCCAACGACCTGCGTAATATTGAAATTTGTGTCATTCAATACAGGCTGTGTAAATTGAACATACGGCGGCATCGTCACAGTTTGGAATGATACAGATAATGGTTTTGTAGTTATGTTTGAAGTAACTGTTTTATTATCAACAAAAACGGTTGGCTGAAGTGTATTTCCGAGGCCGGTAAGCGAAAATGTATAGTTCGTCTTAAACCCAAGCAGCTTCTTTGGCGTAAAAGTCATCATTGTATTTTCGGGATTCCATGAAATATCCCCCTCCACTGCCGGATTACTTGAAAAAACCGAACGAACGAATGCCGTATCCATTTGTTTCACAAAGGTAAATGTTATCACCGAATTTCGTTCCACTGCAACAGCATTATTTAATGGATTAGTCGTTGCAATTCTTCCAGTTGCAGTTAAAGCAATACTCACAGTATCGAGTGCGTATCCTGGTGTTTCATAGACTATTTTGTAGTTTCCTGGAGACAAAGAGTCAAACATGTAAAATCCATTATTAAAATTATCGCCTTGATATATTTTATTTAATGGAAGTAGTCGCACAGTGATATTATTAATTGGTATTGTTCCATTTTTTTGAGTGCCGAGAATTATTCCAAGAGTATCATAAGGGATATTATAATATTCTACAAATGCATTGTAAATTCCATACGCCTCACCTTTGCGATAGTAATTGTTCAACAAGCGGCGCGTTTCAGGAAAATAATCATGGAAAGATCCTTCCGAAAGTTCACCCGGCATCGTTAAACCGTTTAACACGCCGAGATTAAATCCACCGCTTGTACCTCCATAGAATGTATAATCCATGTACACACCTGGTTTGCCGGAGATATTTCCGGAAGACGAATTGGTTCTATTCTTAGCTCTAATGTTCGTATATATTAATGAAGACATATCAACAGCGGCTGGAAAGACTGGCTGCCTTGTCGATTGATTTTCCTTTAATAATACCATTGTATAATTCGTGGAAGTATTATTCCCACCGGTGGCATTGCTGTGAATAGAATGAAACCAGTGAACATTATTTGTATTTGCATATTGCCAGCGTTGGGTTAGTGTCGGATCGACATCTGTCGGATAATTATTTGTTTCACGAGTCAGGAAGACTGTCGCTCCTCTGGCTTGAAGCAATGGTCGTAATAGTAATGCTTTCTGAAAATTACTTTCTGATTCCCAAAAAACATTTCCAGGATCTGGTTCAACTCTCCGGTCGTTTGCAGCATTATTGCCTCCATGCCCAGGATCTATGCATATCTTCAATCCATTAAGATTTTGGAGCTGAGAAAATGAGCTAGTAAAACATAGAACTATGAGGGCGAGAATTTTTTTCATGTTATTGTCCCTCCTCATATTTTAGCAGGTAGAGATCGCCTTCAGCTGTCGTTGCCAGAATGACATTTTCAATCGGAGATGTTGCCGGAAACATTTCTTTTCTCGTTGAAGATTCGGTCAATTGAATGTGCACAAGGCCGTCAGTTGAGATAGCGATGATTTCAGATGCATAAATGGAATGCCCGTCATCTTTATCATCCATTCCAATAATCCACTTCCCATCTCGAGTCCATTGCGGCGAGTTACATTTGCCAAGACGTACAATATTTTTTCCATCAAGATCGGAAATGAATGCTCCCTGATCCATTTCTACTGCTACGAGTCTTGTTTTATCTGGAGAAAGTACCGGCCAGATATATTGACCATTTGGTAAGGGATCAATGATTGTTTTTAAGCCATTCTTGAAAAGTACGATCTTAGTATTTTCAATTCCTAGAATTTTTGTCGTTGAATTATCTACTATGATACCTGACTCTCTTGAAATCATTTCCGATGTTTTGGCTTTGTTTTCTTTCAAAAATACCAGCGTTGAGACAGAATTTCCTCGTTCAATCACACTGTGACGCAATGATTTGATATCCATTTCAACCGCTTCTTGTACACGGGTAAGATGATCTCCTTCATTTGTAGTTCTACGATATGCAATTGTCAATCCGTCATCTGAAACAGCAAAATTAAATCCTGATCCTTTATCCCTCGTAATCTCTTTTAATAATTTTGTTGAAAAAGAATACTGCCATATTCCATCGTATTGTTGATTGGTTAAATAGATTTCTTTGCCGGAAGGGGCAAATTGAACATGCATCCATTGTTCAGATCCCGAAATCGATATCTTTTCTATAGAAATAATTTTTATTTGTGCCATAAGAAATGAAACACTACCAATTAGAAACAATAAAATCTTACTCATAATTACCTCAACAATATATTGTCGCAATATAAAAAGACCCCGGACAGTGTTCAACGTACCGGGGTCATAACAATGCTGAAAATGTTTTGAGTTATTTCAGCAAAATCATTTTCCGTGTTTGAACAAAACTTCCTGCCTGTAATGTGTAATAATAAATACCACTTGGCAGTTTGGATGCTTCAAAAGACACTTGATGATTACCGTAAGGTGTTACTGCATCAAGTAGAGTTACAATTACCCTTCCGAGCAGATCATATACTTTCAAAGAAACATATCCGGATTGGCCTATGGAAAATGTAATATTTGTATTAGGATTGAACGGATTTGGATAATTTTGATCAAGGGCGTATGTGCCGGGTGTTCCTCGATCATTTCTATTGATTCCACTGATCGTCGCGTCAATCTGCATTTCATCAAAATACATCTTGCTTTCAGTAACAAATCCGGAGTTTTGTTTTACGATGATTGATGTTAATATTTTATTTTGACCAGTTAAGGATGATAATGGGAATTGTACAAACTTCCATCCTTTCCAATACACATTACCGATGTTCAAGATCTGATCATTTGGAGAGAAATGTAATTCTACTGAGTTTTTGTTGGCGTCACCTGCAATCCATAAACCGACTGTAGAATAAAAATCGAGCGGAGGAAATCCTCCCGCTTTCAATTCAATCTCTCCGCTGTCCTGAGATGTAAATTGATAGGATAGTTTTATCGCTCCGGGCCCTGCTTTAATTTTTTCTGCGACAAATGAAATAGTTGTTTTTGCCGTATCAATATTTTTCGATCGTGCAGACTGGGATGGTTGCTCCCATCCTTTTGTGTTTCCATCCATATTATCGATGACAATACCAGGGGTGAATATTTCAGGCGATGTTTTAAATTGAATAAGAACATCCGTTGATGAAATATTCCCATAAAAATCTTTCATTCCCTTAAACAACTTCAGAGTATATGTTGTATTTGGTTTAAGATTCGACGGAGTAAATGAAACAATCCCTTTATCGAGAATAGTCTCATTTTTTGCATTTGCTAATGAGATATTTACATTGTTTTCATCCACTAATTTTACCGTAGTCGAAAGTGATGTTGTCTGTACCGGTTCGTCTAAATTAATCATAACGTCTGTTGATGTAGAAACAGCATTTTCATTTTTGACCGGATACGTGGTAACAACAGCAGGACCAACAGTATCCGTCGGAACCGTTGTAAAAGAAGTCGTAAAGGGTGCCGTTCCAAGATTTCTTGATTTGGCAATATTCTTTGCACTCGTATCAATTTTGATTGTGAAATTTGTATTCCATGGCAGCAAAGCCGTTGGATCGTACGTCAATTGCGTATTATCAGCGTTCCATATAAATGTTCCTGAAACAATTGGCGTAATGGAAAATGCAGCGTTTGTTGATGTAACATCCATTTGTGTATTAAACTCTATAATAATTTCCTTATACGCAGGAAAAGCATTAATGTTAGATTGAGGAAGAGCACTTGTAATCACCGGACGAACAGTATCGGCTGTTGTGACAAGATTCATAAAACTACTCCATGTCCAATATTGTCCGGGATCAGTGTGAGTATTACAAGTAGGATCAAATCCCTGACCTGTAGAATTTACCCAGTTTCGCCACGTTGTATTTTGATGCTCACTATGTGCGATAACGTGATTTCGGTCTTTGGGAATATTATACTTATCGCAAAGATATTTGACAAGCTTGGCGGAGGAGTTATAACATTCTGCCGTGTACCATCCGCTGACGGAAGCATATCCTTCGTGTTCAATACCAATCATGTAGGAATTCCAACATCCTACGTGCCATGCGCGATATTTTTCTTCAACCATCTGCGTCACTTCTCCAACCGGTGCATCGGGTGTACTATTGGGTCCTTTTGTAGATGCATTGACACCATTAGGATGAGAATTCAACACATAATGAGCGCTCACTTGAGCAGTCGTATTTTTAAACCATGAAATGCATCCCAAATAAGAACCTTCAACATCGTGCACGACAACAAATTTTTGCTGAATCAATTGCGTCCCAAAATTCCCGGAATACGCAACGTTCCATTTTGCCAAAGGATAATCCGGTGTATTCATTGCATTATCAGATTGAATTCTTTTTGATTCTGTTGATGATTCCAATTCAGCAATGCGGACAATATTTTGGATCGATTCGAGATTAATTTCTCTTTTTCGTATTGCTATCCTATCTTGTTGATAGCCCGATGATAAAACAGAATAAACTTCCAGTCCTCTTTTTGCGGCAAGTTCTGTTTGAGGAAATCCGCTGAACTTTGCAACAGCATTCTGCCAGCTTTCAATCGATCCCTCCTCCACTCCAACTGGTGCGGGAAGTTCGGAATAATATTTTTTCAATAATGCCGCTGCTCCCCGAATATTTTGCAGCGGACTTTCTTTAAGTTCCTCGGGAGTTTTACCGATTAATTGAGCTGCCTCTCGTAAAGTGTATCCGAAATAATCATTATCCCATAAACCCATCACACCATACACACGCGGCATTCCGGTGCAATTAGAGAACTTATCTTCACCACTCCATTTCATGTGGGTCCAGCGCGTCTCCGCAAATGATATTCCTCTCAGAATGTCAGCCGGGACTCCAAATTCACCACCTGCCTGGTCAAAGAATTTATCATATAGTTCCCTCTCTTCTTCATGAGGTACAATTTGCAAATTATTCTGTGCCAATAAAGGCAACATTATAAGTGTGCACAAAAGTATAATTACTTTCATTCGTCCCTCTCAATAATTAGCGATTCTGTTCTGATGCAATTTTTGTCCTATTTTGGTCAACAATTCCGCCGCGTTGCGTTAACGCATAGACGACAACGTTCAATCCAAATTGCAATTGCCGTGTATTGTCATAAGGTCCGCCAGCGGTAGCAGGAAGAATTTTCCAATATCCCCAGGCAAAGTTATATCCGCGATTGGAAATTAATACGGCCATTCTCCCGTTGAGAAAAATAGCTTCCAAGTATGGATATATTTCTTTGACTTCTCGCACTCGATTATCATATCGTTGAATATCTTCTCCTGATGGAGGACCATTAAACTTTTCCCACACGGTATACATGGGATGAGAATTGGGAACCCGTTCGAACACTGCATCGTAACCAAGAGCATCTTTCAGCATTTGCCTTGCTGTAATATTAAACGCGCCGGATTGATATGCAATTCCGTCATCGATAAAAAGAAATCCGCCGCTTCGTAAATATTTTGCGATATTCCGTGCCTCTTCTTTTGTGTATCGAACTGCCGCCTGGAATCCCATCATATAGAGAAAAGGAACTGTCGTAAGTTCTTTCGAATCCAAACGAATCGTGCCCCGAATGGTCACTTTCATTTTTGTGCTGTCGTTGGCATATTGCGCTAAATTCGGAAGCGCCTGCGGGACACAATTCCACGACGGCTGACCATCTACCACATCCCAACCCGTTGCAGGAGATTTTTCTAATTTAGTGGAATTATACTCTAACTGATACACATTAAGAAATCCTCGAATATCTTTTTTGTTTTTCGGATTTACCTCTATAAAACCGTCAAACCGGTCTTCATAATTTTCTGATGAAATAAGATTATCTCGCATTGCCGAAAGACCTCCTCCACCACCGCTTCTTGTATTTTCAACATCGTTTGCAAAATTCGGCCCCCAATCTTTTCCATCACCCGGTCCTGCTCCCCAACCTCCAGCGCCACCAACTCCAAAACTTCTTCCATAACTTGTTGCACCTCCCGGTAATCCCCATCCAAGATCTGAAGCACCCGATGAAGCTGTTAATGCACCGAAAAAAACACTTCCTTCACCTGCTCTGCCGCTCGAAGAAGCACTGACTGGTGCATTATTGACAGGAGCGTTGGAGGCAGGAGCATCAGCTCGTGCAAAAACAATTTGTCGAGCAGACGTTTGCGGAGTATAGTCAACATCTTTTGCCAAGTCGAATGATTTTACAAAACGGGGAGGTTGCGCTTCAAATTTCACAGGAGGCTTCACAATATCATATGTATGCAGTTCAACACTCACAATTCGTTCCCCTTTTTCTCCTCCGACAATTAGAATCACAATCCCTACAAGGAGATGCAATGCACTGGATACGCCGATCCCAATAAATCCATATTTGGAAATCGAATGTAATTTTTGAGCTAATGTCATTGATTCTGTTTTGATTCCAGCCACCGTTTATGTTGTTCAGCAAAGAATACGATCATCTGCGCCTGAGCCGTTCCGGAATATTTTTCTATAATCTTATTGAATATCTCCAATGCTTTTTTCTTATCGCCCAGTTCAGAATAAGCCGAGGCAATATTTGCTTCACTGGCATATCGCACATCCGCATCAGGATATTTTTTAATTACCTCTTCCAACATTGGTATCGCACGCTTAAAATCCTGATTGTCAAAATAGATCATTGCTCTGGCGTATTCCTGGAATGAATTGATCTGATCCAACTCATGCACAAGTCCTTTTGCCTCCTCAATTCTTGTGTACGCCGGATACTTATCTACGATCGTTTGATATGCTTTCTTGGCTTTTTCGTATTCTTTATTGTTATAATAAAAATCCGCAATACTAAATTGGGCATCGGGCGCTTGAGTGCTGTTCGGGAATGTCCGGACAAACCGATTCAATTCTTCAACCATCTTCAATGTATCACCCATCCGATAATAGCACCATGCTTTGTTATATGCTGCGGTCACAGCATATTCTGATTGTGGATAATCTTTTGCCGTATGAGCATACTCCTGTGCCGCAAGATCAAACCGTTCGGCATTATAATATGTCTCAGCTATTTCGTATTGCGTTTGGGCAATTCGGGAATTGGTTGGATAATCACGGATATACCGTCTCTTGAGTGCAACGCCTTCGTCAACTTTACCAATGTTCACCAAACTGATTGATCTATTATATAAAGCATCTTCACTTTTTGGATCCAATGGAAATTTTTCGAGATAGATGGCATATAATTTTTCTGCATGTTGGAATCCTTCTCCTTCAAACATCAGATCTGCCGTTTGCCATAGGATGTCTTTGATGTATGGATGAGAAGTAAGCGTATCGGCTGCTTCGTGCATTGTTTCCACAACTTTGTCGAGATTGCCAAGATTACCATATGCATTCGAGAGTGCTGCAAATGCTTTTGCGCGTGAATTATCATCAGCACTATCCGCATGGATAACCTGATTACCATATTCAACAACATTTTGATAATCATTCACTTGAACAAATAATTCTGTTAATGATGAAAGGTATTTTACCCGTAATGACTGCGTTGTTACTTGCTTTAACAGTGTTTCAATTTTTTCGATGGCTTCTTTTTTCTTTCCTATTCCAAGATACGATAAGGCAAGTTTTTCATTGGCGGATGGAACTGAGGCAGGAAAGTTTTCAGCAAATGCCGATTGTTTCAGACAATATTCCAAATCTTCAATCGCTTCAGTATATTTTTTTGTTTGTTGAAACAACGCACCGCGGGCAAACCTTGCTTGGAGCCGTGCATTTTCCACCACAGAAGTATCACTGAGCACAATGGCCATTTCTTCGACAGCCTTATCAAATTTGCCGGAAGCGGCTAGCAATTCACCGAACGTTAGATGAGCATACGGTTTGAATTGTGAGGAATCAGGAAGCTCACTAATAATTCTCGAAATAAATTCCTCGCCTTCAACAAATTTATTTAGCGAAACATAAATTTTTGTAATGCGGCCGAAGGCAAATGGATAGAACTGAGAAGTCGGACGCACTTGTTGCAATGAGATAACAGCGCTATCCACTTGTCCAACATAAAATTGAGCCATGCCTAAATAATATTGAATTTCACTTCGAAGCTGTTCCACACTGATTGAACCGGAAAGTATTTTGTATTCAGCAATAGCATCCGGATAACGTTTTTCATCATAGTACGTTTTTGCGAACTGCATTCGTGCATGCGGTGCTTCCTCCGCAGAGGGATATGTATCGGAAACGGTACGAAATGATTCGCGGGCATTGTTAAATTTCCGCAGACTTAAGAAGGCATTGCCGCGGAGAATTAGTGCTTTTGCCGAAAATTCACTTCCGGCATGATTGGTTAAAAATGAATCCGATGAAACAATAACACTTTGGTAATTTTTTGCCGCATTATAATTTAACACGGAAAAAAATCGGGCATTTTCCAGTGAAAATTCTGCCAGATCAGCAAACTCTTGATATGCTTTGACAAAAAAATCATAGGCCCTCGCTGAACGTTCAAATTCTTTTTGATCCTGAAGCGTTCTTGCGATTTTGTACTGCATCCGAGCTTGAAATACTTTATTTTGAAAATTTTCGTCAATTGCACCTTGATATACTAACATTGCTTGGTCTAATCCACGTACTTTCAACATTAACTCTGCCCAACGGATATAGGAAATCTCAATCAACGTTGGAAGAAGCGTATATGTCCGAATGATATACCGATATCTGGCGACGGCAGAATCAATCGTATTGAGACGTTCATATGCTTCCGCTATTTTGAACTCTCCTTTTGACACCAGCTCAAGATTCATATTATCTTCTTCACGATTCGACGCAGCATCAAAAATCTGGCGTTCGCGATTTGCTCGAAGCTCCATATTTTGAAAATCGGTCCGAGAAAATGATTCTGGTTTATACTGGTTGACCAGAATTGAGAAGGCAATAATGGCATCATTCAGCTTGTTAGCATCAAGAGCGTTCTGTCCAATCTGATACATCGCTCTGACGCGAAATGTGCTTTCCGAATAGGTATCAATGAGATGCTGAAAAGATGCCGATGAACTGTCATAGTGTAACAAAAAACGAAATGCCCATCCGATATCATAATGTGCTTGTTCGACCTTCTCATCGAACGGATGCTGTCGGATTAAATCACGGGCAGCAGTAATTGCACTGTCGTACTCCTTTTTTTGAAAAAAGAGATCATAGATTTGATAACGCGATAACACAGGAAGTTTTGGGGAATCGGTCCGATTGACTGCAATACGAAATGTTGCAATTGCAGAATCGATCATTCCCATGGTGCGGTACGAATTGGCTTTTTGGTATAACGAAGCTGAACGGACACCAACATTTAATTCACCATTCAATAATGTTACGCGAACACTATCAGCGGAGAGTAAATCACTCTCTGTCGCAAGCACTTTTTCATACTGTTCGATTGCTTTCGGGTAGTTTCGTGCGGCAAAATAATTCTGCCCCGCAACAAACGAATCGCGTAATTCCTGAGGCGTTGGAATAAAATACGCAAGACTACCGACAGCAATTAAAATTGAAATGATTACTTGAAATGACATTCGTCCGCCATAGAAAACAAAAAGTAGTCAATAGTCCATCATCCGTTGCGACTACTGACTACTTTTCATTAAAAACTTGATACTATTTCAAGAGCAACATTTTTTTTGTTTGGACAAATTGTCCTGCACGGATTTGATAGATATACATTCCTGTGGAAACTTGTTTCCCAAGACTGTTTTTCCCATCCCATTGAACAGAGTACATTCCCGCATCATATTGTTCATTCACCAAACGGCGAACCTCTCTGCCAAGAACATCATAAATTCTCAATTCAACATTACCAGTCATCGGCACTCCAAACTGAATTTTGGTTGTCGGGTTGAATGGATTTGGGTAATTTTGACTTAATGAATATGTGTTCGGAACATCCGGTAGTACTTCATATTCAACTCCTACCACAAGTGTTGCCTCTTGTAAGATAATCGCATCTGCACGGACAACAAAACTGTCTTTGCGCGCCCGATTAACCAGCGAATCCTTGTAATATTCGCTCACTAATGCCGTATCATTTTCGAGTCGAATATACCCATTGATTGCTCCTGTGCCATGCGCATCTCTCGAGTTTGAACGCAAGAAAACTGATCTTCCTAAGAACACGCGATCTGCACCGCGATTGTTTTGGTTGATCGTATCAATCTGTACTTCTTTTCCGGCACCTTGGAATACTTTATAGATTACTCTCGGAGATGAATTTGACGAACCGACCGGGACTCGAGCATACACATTAAAAGTATCTAAACCAGGTGAACCTCCATCCAATACCGGAATTTTTGGGAAGTATTCAACATACGATGCTTTGTTCGGCAACGCAGGATCGCCGTTAAGGTTATAAATATATCCCAGCATTGTTGCACCACCGCTGCCGCCAGTAGTAGATACTTGCCACTTGTTCATATTGGCAAAATCCGGGAAGATAACGGGATTTTGTGGAAATGTGTAAGCTGCTTCAACATCATTTTCTTCCACGACAACTCCTGTCCCAACACCTGCTCCTGTTAACAGAATTGAATATGGGCTTTTGGTAGAATCGTTGGAATACACTCGAGCTGTTGTACTTAACGTACCGGCGATTGTATCTGGAAGGAATTCAACAGTAAGTTTTTCAGAACCATTGACAGCAGCCAACAATATTGGAAATTGGGGCTTGTCAACAAATTTATAAAATCGTGGATTCAGAATGACAACACTGTCTATGCGCAATGCTGATTCCCCGCCGCTATTGATTTCAATATCCAACCTAAAATTCTTAGCAAGATTTCTAACACTTTCATAGATAGAAACATTGCCAAAGTTCAATTGAGGAGTAGCAGCAAGTGTTGCACCTGTAGGTATTTTACGAATACGAAGTAAATCTGCACGAAGGACTGCGTTGAGCGCAACTTCACGGAATATTTTTACCTTAGTCCAATCACCCTGATTAAGAAAAATTGGTTTGTTTGCCAGTGGATAAAAGAACGGTGGTATGATTGCCTCACTTGCATTATACGACGAGCGAACAGTATCAACGGAAAATGCAGGGATAATCTCTATCTGAGCATTATCAGTATTGCTTGAAAAAGGAATAGCTCCAAATTCTATAAAATAGTTTCCCGAGGAACCGGGTTGACCATTAACGCTGTCCGGTAATTTAAATCGATACTCTGTGGATGCAACAGCATCAAAACTGAATGTCCCCTGTAAATTTCCACCGGCAATTTGAAATGGAAAAGCTGAAATTCCGGTACCGCTTGGGGCCCAGGTTCCCGTGCGGACAATTTCAGGGCGATTCGGATTTCCTAAATTATCAAACGGGGCATTGTAATTTGGTTCATTGGTCATACTTGCATTGAGAATAAAATTGTAATTGATTCCATTTCCACTCAGCGGAATTCTCGCTTTCATTTCCAAAGAATCATTGCTCTCTATGACAAGCGTATCTATAATATTTTCTTCTTGAAACGGTCTGAATCCTACCGCCACATTTGCTTTTCCGCCGGGAGGAATATTCAACGGAAATGCTGCATTGTCTGGAAGTTTAATATCCCAACGATTCGGCAAATTCGTTGCATAGACATTTGTTACCACCAACGTGGTGGAACCGAGATTAAACAGCGGAATCTGTTTGTATGTGATAACACCCAATGGTGAATCTGTCCACACCTCGCCCACACGGACAGAATCAAACCCGTTGCGCGTTCTGCGGCCAAATTCAAGATCTGCACCCGTTGATGAACTGCGTAATATTCTTATCCCATCCGCACGCATAATTGCTGAACCGGAAAGCGAATCCCCTCCAACGGTTATTTTGTAATTCCCTGAATTTAATGTGTCAATCATCAAAGGCACCCACGAGCCAACACCAACAGTTGCCACGGTAATAGTAGAGCGACGTAAATCATGCCGCACAGAATCCTGAACAATGTTGCTGAACTCATATTGAAGCTTGTAGAACACATTGGAAGCATTGTTTGCCGCCTGCAAAACATAATTATAGATTATATAGATATCGGATTTTTCCGGAGGCACTGTCACTGTCCATGTTGCAGAGCGTCCTGCAATCGGTATACCGCCAAGTTGCGATGTTTGACGATATCCGCCGCCAAATCCGCTTGCGCTGGCTCCTGTCCACCACAGACCCACTTCATTATACTCGGGTGAAATTGTGGTTGATCCCGGGTCACTAGCCGGCGATGTTGGTGAATTCGGCGAATTATCCACCGTATAATAGTTCGATGGATCGAGTACTTGTTGAGCACCAAGATTCGAGACCGCACCCAAAACAAGCATGGTTGCGAAGAACATGGTAAAAATATTTTTCATTTGGATCTCCTTATAAGATGAATGGAGTGTTACTTCTTTTTTACAACAATTCTAATAAATGGCGTTGGCTTTCCAACAAATTGAATGTTGTTCTGCGCATATCCATTGGGAAATATTTTATAGTAGATAACGACACTATCGTTTCCGCTTGGTTGAACTTCAGGGGACGAATCCACCCAGACGGGAAAAACAGGTCTGCCGCGCGGGGTAAGCTGTACGGTATCATTGGCGCTTCGATACACTTCCCAATCACGTAAGTTCGCCTGAATTCTGTTTGTTCCGTATTTAACGGAATCGTATGCCCACGTAATGGTAATAACTTTTTGCGATGCGGCATTGGTATCGATTGAATATTTCAAATTGATGATTTCCGGCACCCGATCGTTGTGCGTTTCCGGAATAAGGTTCCGTTCGGATTCACATCCAAAATACAAGAGTCCGAGCAATGTCGATGCTAAAAATATCTTTTTCATAATCATTACTTTAATGGTACCGAAAGCGAAACCAAAGGATTGTGCGGTGAATCAATAGATTGTAATCCCGGTATAGTATGTTGTTCAGGATTCAGCGAAAACAACGATTCTCCTTGATCTTCCGTGTTGTAGAGTACATCCACAATATTTAAAGACCACACAACTGCTGTAACAACCATAAACAGGTCTCTCCTGTTTTTATCTCTCCGCATTTGATCATGTGCGGATCGCATTTCTTGATAATAGTATTCTGCGTTTATCCACGATTCGGCATTTATATATTGAAACTCAAGAGCATCTAATCGTTCGTTACGGGCTATAAAATTATTATGAGAAATGACTGAGGTTAACAACGATCCGAATGCTGTCAATGTAATTCCCACACCCTTGTATGTGTCTCCAAGCATTGATTGGCCTGAACCAGGTATAAGAGATGAATATAACAACGCCGTTGTGCGACGTTCCGATAAACCACTAATATCAGATGAAGGAGATGATTGCTGTAGATCTGTACTATCCGTTGCAAATGTACGAAACACAACACTGATCGGTTTCGGTGTTTCGCCTGCAAAGACAATTGCCGCAAATCCAATTAAACACAGGATAATATTACGATAAATATTTTTCATTTTTTTGCCGATGCAAGAGCGTAATATAAAATATTGGCAAGCAATTCCCGCTGCCGCGTAAAATCTTTCCCTGTACGAATCTCCTGCGTGTTAAATTCTCCCCACGCAATTGAATATCCTCTATTGGAAAGTACTGCGACAAGTCGGTTCTCATAAAATAACCCTAACAGAAATTCATTTACCAGACGTCCCTCTATATTCAACAGTTCTCCGTCAACAGGAGGCAGTTCAGGGAATTTTTTCCAAGCCGTATAGATTGGATGATCTGAAGGAATTCTTCCTATTGTAACATTTCCCCCAATTAAAAAAGAGACATTGGTGATATAATTATTAATGGCAGACCAGTTTTCACTTTGAATGTTGGTAGATCGCTCATCAGCGATGATAAATCCACCCTTCTTAATCAATTCAGCCGCTAGTTTTTCTTGGTCTTCCGTAAATATCATTCTGCCTTCATCGGCAATGATCAATAAAACATTTGACGCTTGTATGTCGGATGCAACGATAGGAGTTTTAACATATGCCGTTTTGAAATTTGTATATTCGTTGAGATACAAATCCAATGGTTTCATCAGATCCGTGACGGGTAATGTATTAGTTGTTTTTACGGCAACGTTTACGATACCGTTTGGCCGGGCAGATGGATCAAGTTCCAGTATTGCCAATTTTTCTCTAAGAGAATCACGTGTTGCAATCAACTGATGTGCATTTTTCGGTAACTCGAATTGTGTCCGCCGAAAATAAAAATTCATTGATGTAAGCTCAGACGCCTGGTTGTTTTCATCATATCCAAGAACAAAATCATTGAACGTCATACGAATCCGTTCAACACCGTCCACCAATGGATCAAAGACGATTAAACCATCGCGCACATCTCCGCGGAACACCGGCTTACCGTAATAATGGACTACACGGCGTATGGTACCCATTCTGCTTTCAAACACATCATCGTCAATTCCCGACGTCCCTTTTCGTTTTTTAAAATATCCTTCCAAACTTTGGTACCTACTATTCTTCTCTTCCCTTCCATAACTGTTCAATTCATCGCCGCGATCGGTCTTGATAACGACATTCTCAGGATCGAAGTTTATTTTCCCCCCGGCATAATTATAGATCGTGACCTTAAAGACCGTAAACCTATTCGGCGTATATCCAAGATCAGGATCGATCCAATTAGCATAGGTGAATGGATTGGTGGAGAACTGAGCAGACTGTGACTGATCGGGAAATTCAAACATGTTTAAATGATAATCAGTAAGATACTTGATCTCGATTTTGTAGTCTTTCGTATCATAAATAACCGTTTGCTTATCATCACTAAGTCTGATGAACCGTGATGTGTCTTTCTCTGCTAATAATTCTTCATCAGGAATGAGCGTAAATTCTGTTCTCTCCGGCGGGAAAACGACGTATTCGTAAACGTTGTCGCAGCCGTTTGCCAGCAGAATTACACTATAGAGAAGTAACAGAATATGACGCACGATTAATATCCGGCAAAAATGGTAAAATAAATCACTGAAAATTGTGAATTAAACTCCTTCAGTTCGTACCGTTGAAACTCCTGGTTGGTAATTTTATATCCAAAATCGATGACAATGTTATATCCACTGTACTGCGATCTATTGGTAAGTGATACGGCAGATGTTGATGAATTAAAATCATCAATTCCGCTTTGAAGATTTCTCTGTTTCACTAAAAATGCATCAGTCAATCCAAACAGCGATGTCCCCTGCACACCGAAATGCAGCTCAGTATTTTCGGTCAATTTATAATCCAAACGTAAAATAGGAATCAAGGATTGCGTATGCGTTCCAATGGATGTCGCTTTGGATCCATCATCGAATGTATTATTCGATACTATCTTCAGAGTTCTGATTTTAAATTGCGGCCGCAATCGCATGGTATTGGCAAAGAAGGAATACGTGTAATCAATTTTATTTACCAGCGCAAGCGAGGTTAATCTTCCCTCAAACTGTTCGTCAATCAACGGACCAAAGTCCAGTTCGTCCAGCGTAGGAGTTCCGACAATAAATTTATTATTCGATTCAAATCGAACATTGTTTTCAATATTGAGATTCGGTATCTGCGTGTATTTTGTACCAAGATAAATGATATGTGAAAGGCTGTTGCGATAATTCCGTGCATCCCGAACAAATGCCGGGGTCGGATCTGCCTGGATTGTTCCTGCAAATTGGAAACCGTCATTAGCAATGTTATCCCGAACCCGCTTCAACGTATAGTATATATCCAATGCGCCAAACCGGGGAGTGGCAATTCCGTACGTTGCCTTGAAATAATTGACACCGTTATTTCCCCCTTTCGCAATTCCTTCTTCACGAATGAGTCCGGCACCCAACGATAAATTTTTCATCGCTTCGAATGTCATGAAATAATGGTATCCGTCGATATCCGGCGTGTACGGATAATCCGGGTAAATATCGTTTTCCTGGTTATCGATGACAGAATTATTGTTCCAATCGTCACCCGCCTCAAACGACGGCGGATCACTATAATACGTCATAAAATCTTCAGTGTAATCGGGCAGACCGTTTGAGTTTCTATCATCGTCCGGAATTCCATCCCGATCACGGTCCTTCCCGGGGAAAATTCCTGTATCCGGTTTTCTGATAATATCACTTAATCCGGAGAGTTCATTATTATTTTGTCGATATCCTAAATTGTATGGATGGACATTCGGACTGTTTGGATTTCCATCGGAATTAATCACATCCAAATTGCGGACAAAAATTCCAGTCGGTACAGCGTTGTAAAAATAAAATCCATCCTCCCATCGATCGTTATCATCATTATCATCAACAAGAGAAAAATATGCTCCGCCGGGTAACAGATTGTTTGTAATTGGTCTGCTTACGTCATCAGCCGTATATCCATAAAGGTCCGGAGGTGTATACGTAATGACATTGGCTCCAAGTGCTTGACTGCTGTAGTAACTGTTCTCCAGCATATACACATCCAATGCCGTGCCGTACCATGGTTCTATTCTATATCGTTCTCCTCCAAGTGTCAACCGACCGATCTCTTTGGTTCCCCGAATAAAAAATGCTTCTCCTTTTCGTTCCAGATGCGGTGTTGCTAACAATGGATATTTTCTAAACGAAGTACTGGTGTTGTACTCACCTTCAAGATCAAATCCATTCCACTTGAATTTGAAATTCATTCCATAAATAGACATCCCCGTGTTTAAACCATAGGAGTATGTCACCCACCGTTTGTTCGATGCATCCTGCACGTTCCCATTTGCACGTTCTACGGTAAAGAAGGGTGTTGGTCTTCCCTGCGTTAATGAACTTGTATGATCGGGATATAAATTTAATCGTTCTGTCGGATATTCATCGCTGCGTAACACCCAGTCTTGCGCTGCATCCAAAGCATAATCGTTTGCCAGAAGTAATTGAAAAGTTGCAGATTCTGTATAGAACGGCATTATGAACGCATACACAATTGAATTCCCGCCGGATGTACTAATCGGATATGTTGGAGCATTCGATCCACCCCATTCTCGTAAATATGCCTGGTAGTATGATTTATTTTGAGGGATGGTTCCATACACAGGATCATCATACGTTCCTGCACCTTCTGTATATAGATCGTCATCAATCGTAAAACTTCTGGTAGTTTCCGTGCGACGAAAAACATAGTATTGAATAGGATTGTTCAAATTTGTCGCAAACTGACTCGGCAAACTTTTATTAATATTTACGGTAGGATGTTCTTTCCCATTAATAATCAGTTTCGGTATAGCATAAACAATCGGACCTGAATTATCGCTTGGAGAATCGTCCCTAACCCGAATAAAAATTATTCTTGGTACAGCATTGGACACATCACCTTTTGATGAACCATCATTGCTATTGATAGAACTATGCCGCTGATGTTGATTGACATACGTTGCACCGATAGTCAAAACATCACCAAGGTCTGTTTCAAAATGTCCGCCAAACATATACACGGACCAATCCCGCGGACGGGCGATAGAATTTGGAAGGTTTGTTGCATCAAAACGAATACGGACAGGATCGGAAACACGCGACGCCACCAACGAACCGCGATATTTATTTGTCGCCCCGTCCCAACGGATACCGTTAAAACGTGCTTTATCAAATGTTAACGAGGTAAATTTTGTCCTGATCGCTTCACCAAGCATTATTCGGGAAGCAAAACCCCCATACTGGTCACTACCGATCAATAAATTATTGAACCAGAGATTATAATATTTTGATTTTTGAACATCACTTCCGCCAAACGTAGGACTAATGAATTGATTCTGCGATTCTCCAAGCTCATACACCGAAAGTCCGTCAACCAAAAAATTTCCAAAATTATCGTAAATCTTCCGTTTATTAAATTGAATGCTGTAATTTTCGTAATTTCGTCCTGAGTAATTGGCGTACCCTTCATTCCCTTTGATTTCATCGCGGCTAATGAACTGAGCAAACGTTTCAATCGGAAAGAGAGAAATAAAAAGTGTTAGCAGAAAAAAATATTTCATTATTTGTATACTAAAATTCATAACCGAGTGCTATGGATGATATTCCCCCTACTTGAGTAATAAACGCTTGATAGGAATACGAATAATCGATCGATAACTTTTCAACTTTCAATCCGAATCCTGCATTATATTCCCCCTGAGAATCTTTGACAGTTATTTTCCCTCCGCCAAAACGGACATAAAAAATGCTTTCAATTCCTGCAACGGAGGTTTGCAAAGCATTAATCTCAGTTCCTATGGAGACTTTCATTTCTCCATTTATGAATGCCATTCCGCCAAGAATTGTATAGTTGAATTTTCGGGAAATGTATGCAGCACCGGTATGGATCTCCATCGGAAGAACCGCATCCGATGAACCATTACTGGCAACAGATGGTTGTGTCAGATTAATGATGGATGCTCCAACCTGAAAATCATTTTCCTCCATCACTTCGCGAAATACATATGTTGCTCCAAGATCGAACGTGAAACCTCCGTAGGATAATGAAGGCTCGGGTACTGCGTTGTCTCCCTTCGGTGCTTCGGCACTCCATCGCAGAATTTTGACATTGGCGCCAAGCGAAAGATCTTCTAAAAACATTCGTGTGGCAAATGAACCGACAAACATCTGTTCACTCCAAAAATTCGGTGAGAACTGCGAAACGCCAATCCCAATCACGCCAATGCTGCCAAGTGAATACGCTCCCCCTGCATTAATCAAATTCATATTTTCATCGATGATATCCGGATAGAGATTTGAATAACTCGTGAAAACATTTCCGGATGTCACAAAACCGATTGCAGCAGGATTATAGAACATGAGCGATGCATCGTTTGTCATGGCAGTAACAGCATGCCCAACAGCATTGGATTTCGGATGATACCCTTTATCCACAAACGCCTGCGCGAATGCGTTCACTGCGCATCCGAACAAAAAACACGATATAAGAAAACACTTTTTCATAAATACTTTAATATGCTACCACAACAGATTTTGTCACAACCTGACCGCCGTTATCCACATCCAATGAAATTTGAACAATGTAAACTCCGGGACGAACTCGTTTTCCATTATCATCATTTCCATCCCATACAAATGCGCTTCCCCCTTTTCGAGGATCACCAAAATACGGATTGACTCCGGAAAGGACGTCGGCTACGGTTCGAATTTTTCGTCCGCTGAGATCGAAAATTTTTATTCGAAGCGGTTTCGATATTTCAATTTTTGTGACCGAAAAATCAATCAGCGTAATATCATTTTTGCCGTCATTATTCGGAGTGAATGGATTGGGATCAATAAGCACATCGACCAGCGGAGTGAGCGGAACACCCGCAGCGGTGACTGACCAGCTAAAACCAATTCCTTCTTTCGTTGCATCCACCGTTTGTGGATTCCATGCGGCATTTTTGCTTATAACTTCCGATGGGAAACTACCGCTTTCAATCATCTTTGTGGAAAAAACGATATCTATATTCGATGAAGTTTTAATCGTTTGTGGAAATCCGATAACTATAGCAGTAGAGGAAGGGACATATTGATACTGAACAGGACTTCCGTTGACGGAAACACTTCTGACAATGGAAGGACTTGGAGTTTGAATCTTTACGGTGTCAATTCCAAGCGATGTCGGGGAAATATTCGTTTTGATTCTATAGGTCAATACCGATGCACTGAGCACATTCACCGTATCGGGATTAATACTTGCAACCGTTGAGTCCGCAAGTAAATTTTGCTGGTACACGAATTTTACCCCACGAATTTTTGGGGTTTGAACGGTAGTGGTTCTTAAACTCAAACGGTATTGAAAATATTTTCTCGGTTCTGCTACAAATAACTGAGCACCTTTTGTACTGCTTGTAGAAGAATTAAAATCAATAGGTGCCGACCAATTCGACCAAGAAAGACTGTCAACAATATTTTTCGATCCAGTCCTCATCTCAAATGAGACGATCGTACCTAATGGAATATCTGCATCTAAAAAAACATTGGCAAAATTTGCCGGTAACGCTCCGGTTGAATCTACTTTTGACACATATGCCGCGTTAACAACATATCCTTGACCAAATATTTTGAATTCCGAGATTACTGTTGAAAGGTTCGGCGATTGTTTATCCAATTCAAATGTGATGTATTGAACAGGCTGAGGATCTGGAATAGTTGCAACATGCCTCGCAGAGTCAAGATTATTGAATTCCTGAAAGACTCTCGATTGTCTATTGGAATCAATGCCTGCATAATAGGAAAACGCTATCGGTCGCAGATTAAAACCTGTCCCGGGTGTATTTCCTAATCCGAACACAACAATACTGTCGACAATTCTTACGACTCGAAGATCAATCTTAATTTGTGTGCCGACATTCGACGGAGTTGGAAATTCAACATAGGTAAAGAAATTATTGTCGTGTAATTTTTCTGCATTGATCTTGTTTGTGTCCGGCTTCTGTTCGGAATTGAGTGGAAAGGAACCGGAATAATACGCTTTCATGAGAGAGTTGGCGGCAAGGTTTTTAGTTTTACCCGGTGCAAGAATAATATTTCCCGGCTGCGATTTTATATCGAAGTCGAACGATAATACCGGATCATATTTAGTCGTGTCAGTAAAACTAAAATTATAGATAAGCGAATCAACAGGAGCATATGAAAAAAGACATTCTGGTACGATGAGTAATGCGGCAACTAAATAGTAGAGTTTTATCATTGAACAATGAAACGATGAAAATGATTCTAAGAATGAAACGTTTCTCTTAAAAAAAGAAGTAATCAGGCTCACCGGAAAAACTTCTTTGTTCATCATTCCTTTTTCCCTTCAATCACAAACACAAATTCTCCTTTTAAAGTCTTTGATGTATATTGCTCCAAAACGACAGATATTGGACCGCGTGTGATTTCTTCAAATATTTTTGTCAATTCCCGGACGACAACAATGTTTCTATCACCAAAATATTGTAACAACTCCCGCAACGTTTTTTCCACGCGATGAACTGACTCATATAAAATAATCGTCCGCTCTTCTTTGCTTAACCGTTCAAGTTTTGTTTTCCTTCCTTTTTTGTGTGGAAGGAATCCTTCAAAGACAAATTCGTGTGTTGAAAATCCACTGGCAATCAGTGCCGGAACAAACGCCGTCGCTCCTGGCAGTGGAATGATCGTAATGTTATTCTCAATCGATGCGGTAATGATCGAATGAGCTGGATCAGAAATTCCCGGGGTACCGGCATCCGAGACGAGAGCAACAGAATCACCATTTTTTAATCGCTGAATAATCTGTGGAACACGAACCTGTTCGTTGTGCGAATAAAAACTGAGTAACGGTTTTTCAATTCCATAATGATCGAGCAGAAATTTTGTCATCCTTGTATCTTCTGCGGCAATCACGTCGACCCCTTTTAAGACATTCAAAGCACGGAGCGTGATATCTTCCAGATTTCCGATTGGTGTCGGAACAACGTAAAGCGTGCCGTGTTGAATTACTTCCGCCATCAAATACCCCAATCTCTCACATATCGGAAATCAACATTAACTGTTCGATGAGAGATCTTTGCAACCAGAGGCGGGCGACGTTTGAATTGATTGATTTGGACTTTACGCCGAACAGTAGCAATAAACGATTTTGCAAACCCAATCTGTTCCAATTCCTCATCATTCCTTCGTTCATCAATCATAAAATAGAGTAATTTGTCAACTTCCCGATAACTAAAACCTAACTCCCCTTCGTCTGTTTGCCCTTGCCAAAGATCGGCCGTCGGTTTCTTCTCAATCAATTTTCGGGGTATACCAAGTTCCTCCGCTAAAGCCCAAACATGTGTTTTATAGAGATCCCCCAGTGGATTAATTGCGCACGCCATGTCGCCGAAAAGTGTTCCATAACCTAACATTGTTTCTGTTTTATTGGATGTACCGATGACCAGTGATTTTTCCTTTTGCGATAAATCGTATAGCACAATCATCCGCTGACGAGCCATGATATTCCCTTTGCGCAAGTTGTCAGAGATCTTTTGTGACACAAACATCGGATCCACCATGGAAGAAATCTCTACGAGCTCGTTACGAATTCCTAACGCCTTCGCAACCAGCGTGGCATCTGCAGCACTTTCCGGACTGCTGGTTTTATACGGCATCATTACTGTCAACACATTCTTTGCTCCCAGTGCTTCAACGGCCAGATATGTTGATACAGCTGAATCAATCCCTCCCGAAAGTCCAATAACTGCCTTTGTGAATCCGGCATTTTGTACTTCATCCTTAATGAATTGGACAAGCATCAAACGCACAGTGCGCATGTTTAATGCTAAAGGATTGTCATTATGTTGTTCGGTCGTTTCCATCTTCTTTTATCTATATCGCTAATTTTTATATACTTCAGATGTCTACAGAAGAATGACTATAACTCTCCAACGTTTAATTCTTTTAACGCGTTCTTTATAATTTCGAGCCCTTCGTTCAATTCTTCCTGTTTAATCGTCAGCGGAGTTCGGAAACGGATGGACCGGTCACCGCAGCCGATCAAGATTAACCCTTCTTCGTATGCTTTATCAATCAATTGATTACGGTTCTGAGCTGTATCAAGATCGAATGCGCACATCAACCCTTTACCGCGCGGATTGGAAGTTAACTTTGGAAATTCTTGTGTGAGTCCATCCAGTTGATTTAACAGATACTCACCTTGTATCCGGGCATTCTCTACAAGATGATCTTCATGAATAATTTCAAAAATTCTTTTTGATCGGACCATGTCAACAAGATTGCCGCCGAACGTTGAGTTAATACGGCTCGCTTTTCTAAACACATTATCAAGAATATCGTCAATACGGCGGCTTGCCATAAATCCGCAAATGTGTGTCTTCTTGCCGAACGACATGAGATCTGGTTTCACAAAATATTCATGCGCCCACATTTTTCCAGTCAGACCAACGCCGGATTGCACCTCATCAAATATGAGAAGGATTTCACTCTCGTCACAAATCGTCCGAAGTTCCTGCAGAAATTCTTTCCGGAAATGATTATCTCCCCCTTCTGCCTGAATCGGTTCGATAATGATTGCAGCTATGTCATCCGTATTATTGATGATCGCTTCTTTGATCTGCTTGATTGCAATTTGTTCATCTTCAATCACTTGTTTCAAATTCTGTTCATTCAGAGGGAATTTGATTGAAGGATTAAGAACTCGCGGCCATTTGAATTTTGGGAAATAATTTGTCTTCGTCGGATCAGTATTTGTCAACGACATCGTATATCCGCTTCGTCCATGGAACGAATGGCGGAAGTGAATCACTTGGTGTCCCTTTTCCGTTGTGTACCCTTTTGCAAAGTTCTTTCTCACCTTCCAATCAAATGCAGTTTTCATCGCATTCTCATTTGCAAGAGCTCCGCCGTCGATAAAAAATGCATAGGGAAGATATTCCGGCTGGGCAAGCTGTCCAAATGTTTCGACAAACTCCGCCATTTCAACAGAATAGACATCAGAATTGGATGGTTTGTTCAAAGCCACATAGGCAAGTTTTTCCATAAACTCCGGTGTTGCAAGTTTTGGATGATTCATTCCCAATGCGGACGATCCAAAGAAGGAAAAGAAGTCCAGAAATTTTTTTCCGTATCGGGAATCGTAAATGTAGGCACCTTGACTCTTTTTCAGATCGATAACCATATCAAACCCATCAGCAAGCATATGCTTGGAGAGAGTTTTATGTACATCGGTCGGTGCTATGGTGACTGGTGTAAACGAGATTTTCTTTCCATTGGAAGAAGCGATCGTTTCTTTCGCCTGGGTAAGAGTTGCAGACATTGAAGTCTCCTTTCATACTTTTGGATAACACAAAATAATGCGAAGAAAAAGTATGAGGAAACTCAGTAAAATTCTTGATGCTCGTACATTGACACGATGTACGGACGGCCATCGATCCCTTTCAAGAATTTAAATTTTTGTCTGCGAATGTGCATTGGGATGTTAGAAGATCTTGCCAAGGGTTATAGCCTTGGCAAGAATAACAGTTTTCGTATTAGTAATTATCTATCTGAGCACGCTGCAGTTTTCCGGAATAATCAACATAGACTGCTTTCCATTCCGTATAAAAATCATACACCGTCCATCCGCCTTCACGATGACCGTTACCGGTCTTCTTCACTCCGCCAAACGGTAAATGCGCTTCGGCTCCAATTGTTGCTGCATTAATATAGGTAATTCCAGATTGAATGTCACGCATTGCCGTAAACGCTTTGTTGACATCTGTCGTAAAAACGGAGGATGATAATCCATATTCCGTATTATTCAAAATACGGATAGAATCTTCAAAATTTTTGGCGCGAATAACGGAAAGCACTGGTCCAAAAATTTCTTCCTTCGCAAGTCGCATTTCCGGAGTAACATCGCCAAAAATTGTCGGTTGATGAAACCATCCTTTGGAAAGAGCTCCTTCCGTTGCGATACTTCCACCTGCAACAAGTTTTGCTCCCTCTTTTTTCCCGATTTCAACATATTGTTGAACTGTGTTCCGCTGACTTTCGTTGACGCATGGACCAACTTGTGAATCGGCAAGGAGTCCATCTCCAAGTTTTAATTTGTTGGTACGATCAACAAGCATGGACATAAATTTATCATAGATTTTTTCTTCAAGAATCAATCTGCTTGTGGCTGTACAACGTTGTCCGGTGGTACCGAATGCACCCCAGAGAACTGCTTCCAATGCAAGATCAAGGTCCGCATCAGCAAGGACGATTTGTGCATTCTTTCCCCCCAGTTCAAGGGAAACACGTTTCAATGTTTCCGCTGCATCCCTTGTAATCTGTTTACCCACACCAGTTGAACCTGTAAAAGAAATCAAGTCAACATCCAGATGAGAAACAATTGCATTACCCACTTCTCCGCCACCACCATGCACTATATTAACGACACCTTCCGGAAGTCCCGCTTCCATCATGATTTCAACCAACATATCAGCAGTGCGCGGTGTATCTGTTGCCGGTTTAAAAACGCATGTATTGCCGGAGAGAATCGCCGGGAACATTTTCCACGTTGGAATTGCCATTGGAAAATTCCATGGAGTGATGATTCCTGCAACACCAATTGGAACACGGATGGACATGGCAAATTTATTCGGAAGTTCAGATGGTACTGTATAACCAAATAAACGGCGCCCTTCCGTTGCTGCATAATATGCTGTATCAATTCCTTCTTGAACATCTCCTCGTGTTTCTGCAAGAACTTTTCCCATCTCCCTCGTCATCTCGCGAGCGATCTCTTCTTTTCGTTTCACCAGAAGATCACCAATTGTTCTCATAATATCGCCTCGCTTTGGCGCCGGAACCAATCGCCATTTTTCATATGCGGCGCGTGCGGCCTTTACTGCTTCGTCAACATCTTCCTTTCCCGATTTTGGAAATATTCCAACTATCTCTTCCCAATTTGCAGGATTATGGTTTTCAAATGTTCTTCCGGATTGTGCATCAACCCATTTTCCATTAATAAGATTCTGAAATTTTTGCGCCATATCATTCCTTTGTAATAAGTGTTATTCTAGCCCGACTCTCTTAAAAATATATTCTACGTTATTTAAACTTTTTTCCGGATCGAATGCTTCCTCAAGATCAGCATCATTCAATACCGCTGATACTTCTTTATCCGCTTTCAACATTTCTTTGAAATTATTTTTCGATTTCCATACTTCCATTGCATTGCGTTGTACAATTCGATACGCATCCTCTCGCTTCATCCCTTTTTTCGCCAAGGCAAGAAGCACCGGTTGAGAATACAAAAGTCCGTGAGTGATATCCAAATTTCGCTTCATATTCTCTGGATACACAAGCAGCGTATCAATGATATTCGTGAATTTCGTTATTATATGATCAAGAACAATGCAGGAATCCGGTACAATCACCCGTTCTACAGATGAATGTGAAATATCCCTTTCATGCCATAGCGCAACATTTTCCAGTGCTGCTTGAGCATTACCGCGAAGTATTCTGGCAAGTCCGGAGATCTGTTCGCAGGTGATCGGATTCCGTTTATGCGGCATTGCCGAAGAGCCTTTTTGTTTTTCCGAAAAATATTCTTCCGCTTCAAGAACTTCCGTCCGCTGCAAATGGCGAATTTCGGTTGCGAATTTGTCCAGTGAACTTCCAATCACGGCAAGCGTCGTTAAAAATTCTGCATGCCTATCCCGTTGAATCACCTGCGTAGAGACCAGTGCTGGTTTCAGTCCGAGTTCAGCACAGACATATTCTTCAATTTTAGGACTGAGATGAGCAAAGGTACCGACCGCACCGGAAATTTGTCCGACAGAAATTGTTGCAATTGCAGATTTCAGTCGCTGGATGTTACGTTTGGTCTCATCAAACCAAAGAGCGAGTTTTAAACCAAATGTCGTCGGTTCAGCATGGATGCCATGAGAACGCCCAATCATAACGGTCATTTTAAATTCTTTTGCACGACGGGCGAGAACATCACTGAATTCTAATAAATCGCTTAAGAGTAATTCCCCTGCTTGTTTCATTTGCACAGAGAGTGCAGTATCCACAACATCGGATGACGTCATGCCTAGATGAATAAACCTCGAATCCGGACCGACAAATTCTCCAACGCTTGTAAGAAATGCGATCACATCGTGCTTCACTTCCGCTTCGATTTCATTTATACGATCGATGTTGAACTTTGCTTTTTCTCGAATGGTTTTTACCGATGCTTTAGGAATAGCTCCGAGTTCTGCTTGAGCTTCACATGCCAATAATTCAATTTCCAACCATATTCCGTAGCGGTTATCATCCGTAAATATTTTGCCCATTGCCGGGCGAGTATATCGAGCTATCATTTATTTTTGCTTTTCTAATGGTAAGTCAACGTTGATAATTTTTTTATCACGATAAATTTTAATTTTCCATGTGTCTCCTGCCCGACTTTCCTGCATGATACTCATCATACTGTCATTGTTGATGATCCGTTCACCATTGATCTCAACAATAATATCTGCAATAAGAATACCAGCTCGCTCTGCTGGACTATTCTTTTGAATATCACTGACAATCATCCCCTGCGCTTGTTTCAAACCAAAATATCGCGCAATCTGCACATCAACCGGGCGAACATCTATTCCAGTCCAGAAATTGCGCTCCACTTTTCCCTTTCGTTGAAGTTCGTCAACAATTGTCTTAACACGGTTGATTGGTAATGCAAATCCATATCCGATATATGCCTGGCTGACCCCGCCTGTGTAGATCAGCGTATTGATTCCAATAACTTCACCGACACTGTTGACCAGCGGACCGCCGCTGTTACCGGAATTGATTACCGCATCCGTTTGGATCAATCCACGGTACGACCGATTGTTATCAACGCTCAAATTCATTCCTTTAGCACTAATAACTCCGACTGTAACAATCGGTTTATCAATATTATCAAACAACCCAAACGGATTACCGAGAGCAATTACCCACTCACCAATCAACACATCATCGGAGTTTCCAAGTTTCACATAGGGAAATGTTTCACCTTTTTGTGCGGTGAGTTTCAACAAGCAAACATCTGTGATAAGATCTGTTCCGATGATTGCTGCCTGATATTTTTTTCCATTGGTCAATGTTACCGTAATCTCTTTTGCATTCCCCGCAACATGATCATTGGTAATTACATACCCATCCGGCGAGATGATAAATCCCGAGCCAAGACCTTTCACTTCTTGTTTGTAATTTCGGTTTCCGAAAAATTGATTAAAGAACGGATCATTCCCAAAAAAATTTGCAAACGGATCGCGGTATTCGCGCACTTCTATGACATTGATCCCAACGACAGCAGGACTCACAGAATCTACCGTTCGAGTGATTGCATTTTGGCGGGAGGTAGAAATTTCGTCATTGATATTTTGTGCGGCTGAAATTGCAACCAACAGAACAATAGCGAGGAAAATATTAAACTTGTTTTTCATTGAAGTATTCTTTTATCGGTTCGATATGACGGGAAAGACAGACTGCTATGACCATACTTGTGGAAGTAACATATTCAGATGGTGAAAAATAGTGAGGGATAATTTTTAACATCCATTGATCCGAAACAAACCACATTGCCAACGGTAATCCAACAAGTGCAATGACACTTGCCGCATGAACATTTTTTGTTAGTTTTTCAGCGCCAAAATATAACCCCAACCAGATGGGAACCCACAAAGGGCTTGTTATCAACAGTGAACCTGCTCCGGTTGCTAAACCTCTACCGCCATGGAATTTCAACCACACTGGATAACAATGACCGAGCACAGAACCAAACATCGCAGCGGAAACGGCAGTGGATGGATCTTGAAAAAACATTACGGCGATTAAAATACTCGCCACCCCTTTCAACAGATCAATCAACGTTACAACTATCCCGATCCATTTTTTCCCTGTCACTTCAAGGGCATTTCGCCCGCCGACATTCCCGCTACCGATCATTCGAATGTCAACATTTGTTGTCTGTTTCACAACAAGGTATGCGGTAGGAATCGATCCGATAAAGTAACTGACAACAAACGAGATGAGGTATTCTGACAAATTGTTCTCACTTTCTTTGTTTAATTTACTAAAAACGGGGTGCTAAGTCAACGCACGAAATTACCGTAACATATTGAATTTTTAAGAATTTACCGGGATCGTTTCTTGATTCTCCTTACCAAAAAAACTATATTATTAAAAATTAGGAATTTCATGTCTAAAGATTTATCAAAAATTAAATACTTCAACAATATTCTCGAGACCATCGGGAATACTCCATTGATTAAATTGCAAAAGATCAACAAAGGACTCAAACCACACATTTTTGTGAAAGTAGAGTCATTCAATCCTGGCGGATCGGTGAAGGATAGAATTGGGATTGAAATTATTGAGGATGCAGAACGAACAGGCAAAATTAAACCGGGTGGGACAATTGTTGAATCAACTTCGGGAAACACCGGAATGGGTCTTGCCATTGCCGCAGCTGTAAAGGGATATAAAACTGTCTTTACAATGCCGGATAAGATGAGTGCGGAAAAAATCAGCAACCTGCGCGCATTCGGCGCTGAAGTGATTGTTACTCCTACTGCTGTACCTCACGAATCACCTGAAAGTTATACGGAAGTTGCAAAACAGCGAGTACGTGAAACTCCAAATTCCATTCTTGCTGACCAATATGAAAATCCGAAAAATCCTGAAGCTCATTATAAAACTACGGGACCGGAAATTTGGGAACAAACCGGAGGCCAGATAGATTATTTTATCTGCGGTCTCGGTACCGGCGGAACTATTACTGGAGCAGCAAAATATCTAAAGGAAAAAAATCCAAACGTAAAAATTATTGGTGTGGATATTAAAGGTTCCATTCTTCAAGAATACTTCTATAAGAAAAAATACGACCCGGTATTTAAAACATATAAAATAGAGGGAATCGGTCAGGATTACATTCCGAAAACATTGGATTTTAATTATGTGGATGAAGTGCTTATTGCAGATGACCGTGAATCGTTTTTAGCAGCAAGAAAAATGACACGTGAAGAAGGTATTTTTGTTGGCGGCTCCAGCGGTACAGCAATTCATGCCGGGCTTGAATATTGCAAAAATCTACCGGAAGACGCGATTGTTGTTATTCTCCTTCCCGACAGTGGCAGCAGGTATGTCAGCAAAATGTATAACGATGTTTGGATGCGTGAGAACGGATTCTTAAAACCGGAACGGATTACATTAAAATACATTCTTGATAGTAAAGATTCCGAGCTTCAGAATCTTATCAGCGTCGACAAATCAAAAACCATTCGTCAGGCAATTGAATTAATAAAAAAACATAATATCTCTCAATTACCGGTTATTGATCAGGGAAAATCGATCGGTCTTGTCACCGAATCAAATCTTCTCTCCAGTGTTGTCGATGATGCATCCAATTTTGATAAAAGTGTCACAACGGCGATGGAACATTCTCTTCCCGAAATACATATGAATGAGGATGTCAACACAGCCGTGAAATATTTCATGCAAAAATTACCGGCGGTCATTATCACCGATCATGAAAAACCAATCGGAATCGTCACCCGATTTGACGTTTTAGAATATATGTCTCACTAACCTTCGGTAATTTATGCAGTGGGAAAAAAACGCATCCGATACTTTGGAAAAACTTGTCTCCGTCGTCCGTGATCCATTCCGGACGATTATTAAAAGCAATTCCCAATCCCATGCAGAAAAATACGCTGAGGCACGTAAAAGTCCTCATGTGACATCAAAAGAAGCAGTTTTAGGATTTTTACGGGCGCGGTCTCATAAATTAACCTCAGACGCGTTATTGATTCTGGAAGAATATCAACTCACCGAAAAAGATTTTACTAATTATCCTTCAACAGGAACTCAACGATGAAATTTTCGACTAAAGCCGTTCATGCCGGACAATCTCCCGATCCATCCACAGGCGCAGTGATGACGCCTGTTTTTTTAACCTCAACATATGTCCAGGAAGAACTTGGAAAGAACAAAGGATACGAATACTCCCGTGTTTCCAATCCTACTCGAACTGCTCTGGAAAAAAATATTGCTGCATTAGAAAATGCCGATGAAGGAATGGCATTTGCTTCTGGTATGGCCGCAGAAGATGCTATTTTTCGTTTATTGAATCCCGGGGATCATGTTATTGTAACAAATGATGTATACGGTGGAACATACCGCATCGGAAAGTTAGTGCTGGAAAATTACGGATTGCAGTTCGACTTTGTCGATACCACAGTCATCGACAACATCGTCAAAGCATACAAACCAAACACAAAAATGATCTTCGTCGAAACCCCAACAAATCCGACTATGAAGATCACAGACTTAAAGGCGATTGCAAAATTTGCTCAAGAACGAAAAATCCTCTCTATTGTTGATAACACATTTGCCACACCTTACCTTCAGCAGCCTCTTGAACTCGGAATTGATGTCGTTATTCATAGTGTAACAAAATATTTGAACGGTCATAGCGATATGCTTGGCGGATTTGTCGGCACAAGCAATAAAAAAGTAATAGAACGACTTCGTTTCCTTCAAAAAGCAACCGGCGGGATTATGAGCCCGTTTGATGCATGGCTCTGTCTGCGGGGGACAAAAACGCTCGCTGTTAGAATGCGGCAACATTGTGAAAGCGCAATGGAAATTGCACAATGGCTCGATGCACAGAAGAAAGTAAAAAAAGTCAACTATCCGGGATTATCACATCACCCACAGTACGAACTTGCGAAGAAACAAATGCGAGGATTCGGCGGAATGATTTCCTTTGATTTAGGGAGTCTTGGAAATGCAAAAAAATTCTTAAAAGCGGTCAAGATCTGTTCACTTGCTGAATCTCTCGGCGGAGTAGAAACACTTATCTCCCATCCAGCTTCAATGACACATGCATCAGTTCCTGCGGCGGATAGAATAAAGAACGGCGTGACAGATGGATTGGTAAGAATTTCTGTTGGAATTGAAGATGTTGAAGATCTTATTGATGATTTGAAACAAGCACTGGCGAAAATTTAAAGAAACACCTTCCAGGTTTTAAAAACCTGGAAGGTGTTTACATAATCTAAATATCATCTCCTATTAAATCTGCAATTTCTTTTTCTTTCGTAACATTTTTGTGGAATTCAATAAACTCCTCCCTGCCACCGAACCACTGAATAACTGAATTGCGATTGATCTTCGTCTCTGTCTCAGATAGAATAATATTAAATGAAGAATAAGGATATGTTCGGAAATCGTCGCAGAATCCATGGTGCTGCGGATTAAAGTGAATATATTGGACAAGTCGTGAAAAATATGAATCCGAAGTTACTTCGATGCGATGAAAGTTTTTTTCAAATAACGAACCTGTTCTGTGATACATCTTGTTGATAGATTTGGTGTATGCGTTAAATAAATTTGAAAAAGCGCGTGATGGGTTCCTATCACCTTCCAAGTTTTGAAAACCCGGAAGGTTTGACGGAAGATGTTCTTTTATTTTAACCAATAGATGAAAATGGTTTTTCATTAAACAATATGCATACGTTTCAGCTACCGGATCGATATGGCGTTCATATAATTTTAAGAAATAGGAATAGTTTTTCTCTTCTTTGAAAATATTCTCCCGATTGTTCCCTCGATTATAAATATGATAATATTTTTCTGGCTCTAACATAATATTGAAAACTTAACACCTTCCAGGTCTTAAAGACTTGGAAGGTGTTATCATAAAAATTACTCCATCATCTCTTCTCTTCATCGGAAAACAATCCCTCCCGTGAAATAATCAACCGTGCCGTAGCAATATTCGTTGCAAGCGGAATATTATGAACATTACATACACGCATTAATCCATGAATATCCGGATCATGAGGATGCGCGTCGAGCGGATCGGTGTTAAAAATGACGGCGTGAACTTTTTTATTGGCAACTAACGCTGCAATTTCTGCATCTCCTCCCATTGGACCGGACAAATAACACTTGACATTCAAACCGACCTTTTCTTTCAGCAATTTGCCGGTGGTCCGTGTTGCAATCAATGTACACTTAGAAAGAGCTTTCTTATTATCATTTGCAAATTACAAGATATCTGCTTTCTTACCGTCATGTGCTATTAACGCTATTGTTTTCATTTGTACCTACGGTTGTTCAACCTTGCCAAGATTCAAAACCTTGCGAAGGTTATGAAAAAGATTTTGTGAATCCTTCGGAAGGTTTAGGATATTAATCCAAATACAATAATACTTTTTTTCTCAGTTTCATAAATTCTTTTAACTCCTCTTTCCATGTATCTTCAATTTCATCTGCTGTTTTTCCCTCCAAAATCATTTCGCGAATCACTGGCGTCCCTGCCAATCGATCGAATCCTCGATCACGAAACTTTAGTGAGTCTTTATAGAGCGTATGAATTCCCCAAATCAGTGCAATACCCGCTTTCACTGAGCCGAATTTTTTTCTATTGGTAACGTTCACATAAACCCCGCTGCATAGTTGATCCTTGTATTTAGGATTCGATGTTACGTTCGGAATTTCTTTTGGTATGAATTCGATAGGCTGAAATGTAACACCTGAAAGTTTTTGAGCATTCAACAATTTTGAGAGTTCCTTACCGTTAATCCACGGTGCGCCGATATATTCAAATGGCTTTTCACTTCCTCTCCCTTCAGACACATTCATTCCTTCAACTAAACAAAGTCCGGGATAAACCGTTGCAGTGTTCAACGTTGCCATGTTTGGAGAAGGTTTAATCCAGTGAAGTTTCGTTTCATCAAACCATTGTGAACGTTTCCAGTTTTCCATTTTGACCACCGTCAGTTTTGCCGGTTTTCGGTCTTTCAGCCAGCCTTGAAGATTTGCCATCACTGCCAGTTCTCCGACAGTCATTCCGTGAGCAATGGGAATCGGTACCCACCCGACGAATGTTTTCAACGAATCAACACGGATTGGTCCTTGCACGTTTTCGCCCGTAATGGGATTTGGGCGATCAAGGATGATGATGGGAATATTATTTTCCGCGGCTGCTTCCATTCCTAAAAACATTGTGCTAATGAATGTGTAGAATCTCGATCCAACATCCTGAATATCAAAGATGAGCAGGTCAACATCTTTGAGCATGTTGGTACTCGGTTTATTCACATTTCCGTATAATGAATATACCGGTACACCTGTTTTGTCATCAATGGTATCCCTTACCGCTCTCCCGTCCGGAGCATCGCCGCGAACTCCATGTTCGGGACCGAACAATACAATTAATTTTGCTTTTGGATATTCATGGAGTGCATCAGCAAGATGTTTACCATTAGAGAGAACAGCAGAGTGGTTGGTAATTAATCCTATTCTCTTTCCGTCGATTAATTCTGTTCTGCTTTCAAATAATACGTCAGCACCGGTCTTTAGTTTTTTTATCGGCTTGGCTATCAGGAAAAGAGAGCAAAGCAAAAGAAGAAATATTTTTTTCATCGTCTATCCTTTCATCGAGTCATAATTTGTTGCGCACTAGTCCCCAAGCAGCTATGCTCATGCCATCCCACATGGTATTGTTGTGAACCAACTCATCAATTTCATCGATTGTCTTATACAAAATTTCAAATTCTTCGGTTGCATCCGGTAACGCCTTTGACTGCACTAATTCTCTGGCGATAAATACTTTACAGATTTCATTTGTCACGCCGTTGTATGGATTAAATTCTGCAACTCCCTTCAGATTATTTGATCGGAAACCGGTTTCTTCCAATAATTCGATCTGTGCCATCTCTTCGTATGATTTTCCTTCTTTCACTCCGCCGCACGGAAATTCAATACTTTCCTTATCACAAAGATAGCGATATTGATTGACAAGAATGATTTTCCCTTCCGGTGTTAACGGAATAATCATACTGGCACCACGCGTATACACGTAATTGTATTCCCCCGTTATTCCATCCGGAATTTTAAATTCATCAAGTTTATACGTCCACCAAGGATTTTGGAAGACTATTTTTGTCGAAAGCTGTTTCCATCGTTTAAGCATATCATCTCACCATAAATACAAAACGGTCGGCTATTCACCGACCGTTCAATATTTGATTCTTACAACATAGTTTTATTAGACTAATTCACTTTCAGCAAAGAAAAATGCTACTTCAATCTTTCCATTTTCTGCCGAATCTGAGCCGTGAACAATATTCTCCCCTTTGCTGTCTGCATATAATTTACGGATGGTTCCTTCTGCAGCATCTTTAGGATCGGTTGCACCGATTAATGTTCGATAGTCTACTACCGCATTTACTTTTTCTAACGCCACTGGAACAACCGGACCCGATGTCATAAATTCAACCAGTGACGGGTAGAACGGACGTTCTTTATGTACTGCATAAAATGCACCTGCTTGTTCCTTTGTTAATTGTACTTGTTTGAATCCGAGTACTTTGAATCCTGCTTTTTGAATTTGCGACAGTACCGCGCCTTGCAGACCCTTACGAACGCAGTCCGGTTTCATGATACATAATGTTCTTTCAACAGCCATTGTTTTTCCCTTTACTAATGTATTGTGACAAATATGATTCTTGTTATTTCTTTTTCTTTTTCATGGTCTTCTTTTTTACAGTAACCTTTTTCTTGGCAGTTTTCTTTTTTGCCTTGAGCGTATACGATGCCTTGTATTTTTTTGTGAGTGCATTTTTCATCATTTCACCCATCGAAGCTGGTGAATCCACAACAAAAATTCCAGCGCTTTTCATCGCTTTCATTTTTTCATCTGCCGTCCCTTTCCCTCCGGAGATAATCGCGCCGGCATGTCCCATTCTTCTACCTGGAGGAGCAGTTCTTCCGGCAATAAATCCAACAACCGGTTTCGAAACATTTTTCTTAATGTATTCTGCTGCTTCTTCTTCAGCGCTTCCGCCGATCTCACCAATCATAATGATACCGTCTGTCTTATCATCTTCGTTAAATAATTTAATCGCGTCGATAAATCGCGTACCGATAATTGGATCGCCGCCAATACCGATACAGGTCGATTGGCCGATTCCTCGTTCCGTCAATTGCCAAACAGATTCATACGTCAATGTTCCGCTTCGAGAAACAACGCCAACACGCCCCGGTTTATGGATGAACGCAGGCATGATACCAACTTTTGCTTCACCGGGAGTAATGATCCCCGGGCAATTCGGTCCGATAAGACGGACACCTTTTTGGGAAATATATTCATATGCCTGAACCATATCTTTCACAGGAATTCCTTCGGTGATACAGACAATCAATTTTACACCGCCGTCTGCTGCTTCCATAATCGCGTCTCCAGCAAATGCAGCCGGAACGTAAATAATAGAAGTGTTTGCTCCCTGCTCTTTCACAGCATCGGCAACAGTATTGAAGACCGGTACTTCGCGATTGAATTGATCCTTTTCATTTCCTTTGTAATGGGAACCACCTTTGCCGGGTGTAACACCAGCGACAACGTTTGTTCCGTATGCAAGCATTTGCGATGTGTGAAATGTTCCTTCACCACCGGTAATGCCCTGTACAACAAGTCTGGTTTTTTTGTTGACGAGAATGCTCATAGAATTTATTTTTTAAATGTGAGAGTAAATATTAATTAACAGTTTCAAGAAAATCTCCAACCTTCAAAATTGTGGCTTCACCAAATTGTTTCCCAAGTAATTGAATACCGATCGGTAATCCGTTTTTATCAACACCCGCCGGGATACTCATCCCTGGAATTCCTGCAAGATTTGCTGAAACAGTATAGATATCATTTAGATACATCTGCAGCGGATCATCCATTTTTTCTCCCAATTTAAATGCCGTGCTGGGAGCAATTGGTGTTAAAATACAATCAACGGTTTTAAAGGCATTCATAAAATCATTTTGAATCAATCGGCGGACTTGCTGTGCTTTCCGATAATATGCATCGTAATATCCGGAAGATAACACATACGTGCCGAGCATAATCCTACGTTTCACTTCATCACCAAATCCTTCGCTGCGAGACTTCACATACATGCTCTGCAAATCCGTTGCATTTGGTGAACGATATCCATATCGAGCACCATCGTATCGTGCAAGGTTGGAGGATGCTTCAGCAGTTGCAAGAATATAATATGTCGAAATTGTGTATTCGGAATTTGGTAATGACACTTCAACGATCTCAGCACCAGCATGCTTCAACACATCCACTTTTGCTTGAATCACTGAGCGAATTTCGGAATTCAGTGCATCAGAGAAATATTCTTTCGGTAGACCAATCTTCATTCCCTTCACATTTCGATTCATTGCAGACAAATAATCAGGAACATCAATGTTTGCTGATGTTGAATCATTTTCGTCACTTCCTGCGATCACTTGCAATACTCTAGCCGCATCGCGGACAGAATGAGAAAATGGTCCGATCTGATCGAATGAAGAAGCAAACGCAACAAGCCCATATCGAGAAACTCTTCCGTATGTCGGTTTTAATCCAACAATTCCACAAAGTCCTGCAGGCTGTCGAATAGAACCGCCAGTATCCGTACCAAGCGATGTGGTAGCCATTCCTGCTGCGACTGCTACACACGATCCGCTGCTGGAACCGCCTGGAACACGAGATTCATCGAGCGGGTGTTTTGTTGCACCGTACGCAGAATTTTCTCCCGATGAACCCATGGCAAATTCATCCATGTTTGTTTTTCCGATGAAGAGCGCGTCCGCATCACGAAGTTTTTTGATTACTGTCGCATCATAAATCGCCTCATAATGTTCCAGCATCTTCGAACCGCATGTCGTTATTTTTCCCTTCATGCACAGGACATCTTTTATAGCAATTACCATTCCTGCAAGCGGACCTGCATTTCCGTTCTTGATTTTACCATCTATTTCCCGGGCAGTATGAACTGATTCATCATGAAAGACAGAAAGGAATGCGTTAAGATTATTTCTGCGGTTGATTTCTGAGAGATGTCCACTGACACGTGATTCAACGGTTTCTTCGCCGTTCAGTAGACGATTGCGGTAGGAGTCGTATGTTTCGTGAATATTCAAATTGAGGAATTAAAAAAAGGTTCCGCTACATGCTCAACGAAAATTAATATCTCGTCTGGCAATTAATCGCAGCAATAAGTGCACATCATGAACGGTATATTTACTTCTTTTCTTTTTCTTCCGGCTTTGTTTCTGTTGGTTCTTTGTTCAGTTCATTCTGCACTTCATTCATTCCCTTTTTGAATTCACTGACACCTTTCCCAATTCCTTTCATAAACTCAGGAATTTTTTTCGCGCCAAAGAGAACTAAAATTACCAAACCAATTAACATTAATTCCGATGTTCCCATTCCAAACATAATATCCATCCTTTCTAAAAATCACTGGAACAAATATATATTTTCCAGTTATGCTGATTGTAAAACGAAACTCTGAATAAGCGATTCAAAAATCTTTTTCCCATCCGCAGAACCAAGTTGTATCTCACTTGCACGTTCCGGATGCGGCATCATTCCCATCACATTACCGGTCTTGTTCATAATTCCGGCAATATTATTGATTGAGCCATTTGGATTTGATTCGTCCGTTGTTTCTCCATACTCATCACAATAACGGAATACCACTTGTCCATTCTCTTCTAACGATTTTATCGTATCCGGTTCGGCAAAAAAATTCCCTTCGCCATGCGCGATGGGAATACTGAGAATGTCTCCGGAAGTAAGTGTGTTCGTGTACCGAGACTCCGAATGTTCTACTCTGATGTTCACATGCCTACTGGAAAACAGCAATGAACGATTTCTCAGCAATACGCCTGGAAGCAGACCAGATTCGCATAAAATCTGAAATCCATTGCAAATACCAATAACAACTCCACCCTTCTCTGCAAAGTTCATTACTTCATTCATGATGGGTGAGAAACGTGCAATGGCACCTGTGCGAAGATAGTCACCATAGGAAAATCCGCCGGGGAGGATGATGACATCAGAATTTTTCAAATCAGATTCTTTGTGCCAGAGAAACTCCGCTTCCTGACCTAACACATGTTTTGTAGTGTGATATGCATCGTGATCGCAATTGGAGCCGGGAAACACAACAATTCCAAATTTCATCTTTGGTCTGTTCATACTTTTTGTATCGTGTACGTGAAATCTTCCATCACAGAATTTGCAAGCAGTTTTTTACATGCTTCTTCGGTGATCCGTTTTGCATCATCTTCCGTTGCTGCATTCACTGTCATCTGAATCGATTTACCGATACGGACATTTTCAACTTCTTTCAATCCGAGCGTGTGTATTCCCAGCTCAACAGCTTTCCCCTGAACATCAAGAATTGACGGACGAAGTGTTATTGTAATTGTTGATTGGTACATAGTCTTTTCACACTGTTAAATGTCGTAATTCGGTGCTTCTTCTGCACCAATTTCTTTGATCTCTTTATGAGCGGATTTTACTACACTATAATATAGATATCGAAGTATACCAAAAAGAACAAACGCTGCAAAGAGATAAAATAGCGCTTGCCCCTTTGTAATAGCAATCAAAAATATGCTAAAGAAAAATGAAATCGATTTTACAGGATGTTTTCTGATTTCCTTTGCGGAAAATTTTGGAAGTGTATCATACTTAATTTTGCTGACCATAATAAGCGACATAACAATACTCAACGGTGCTAACATTGTTGCAGCCAATCCTTCCAAACGATTTCCGTCTATAGTAAATGTAAGGATGTATGACACAATCGCAAGTGCGCTGGACGGAATAGGAAGTCCTACAAAGTAATTTTTATCAAACCCGACCAACTGCACATTGAATCTCGCCAATCGGATCCCTCCCATAATCATCAGCAACGAACTTATGATAAGTCCCCATTCATTCATTTGGTACAACTGAATCTTATACACAAGAAATGCAGGAGCAGCGCCAAAGGAGACCACATCTGAAAGGGAATCTATTTCAACACCAAATTGACTGCTCGATTTTGTTAATCGTGCCATCAATCCGTCAAGCGCATCGAATGCTCCGGCAAGAATAATAAAATATGACGCCTCAACAAAATGTCCTTCGCTAGATTGGACGATGGAGAGTAATCCGCAGAACATATTCAAGACAGTGAATAATGTCGGAACAACAGCTCGCGTTATTCTCACTTCATCTCCGCAACAATTGTTTCGCCGGCGACAGTTTTTTGATTTATCACAACTCTTATCTCTGCGCTCTTCGGAACATAAATATCAACGCGTGACCCAAATTTGATCATTCCGAAACGCTTTCCCGCTTCAACACTGTCTCCCACAGCCACATTGGCTACAATTCTTCGCGCAATAAACCCGGCAATCTGCTTGAAAAATACTTTTCCCTTCCCATTTTCCATACCAATATGAGTCTGCTCATTTTTCAGGGATGCTTTGTCTTCAAATGCTGCAAAAAACTCCCCTTTCACATATTCAAAATATCCAACGGTACCTGTTATCGGATTTCGGTTCACATGTACGTTCACTGGAGACATAAAAATGGACACCATCTTTGCTTCCCCTTTTAGATACTTTTCTTCAACAACATCTTCAATTTTGATAACCGTGCCATCAGCAGGCGAAATAACCAGATTTTCCCCTGACGGAGTTACCCTTTCCGGGTCTTGAAAAAAGTTTAGCGTGAAGATAAAAAGCAGTATTGCCGATGCGATAAGAACTGATTTTGCAATGGTTTGATCAACGAAGAAATAAGAACCTAAACCCAGGATAAGACAAAATACCGTAACAGAAAAGAAGACATCATAGCCGTACTCAGTGATCAATGCGTTACACTCCAAAGGATTAAGATTTGGTTGAAAGAAATCGCCAAAGAATAAATTTTTCGCCATAAACTTACCGAAAAATTGAGGCAAAGTCAATCTTGCTTATTTTCGATAGTTTTGCTACTTTAAAGAAGAATATAATTCAAACTATGACGCCTACTCCGAAGAAACTGATAACGCAAAAGAAAAAAGCGCGTACTACAATTTTTCAATCACAAGAAAACGTCCCGAAAATCCAACGGGACGTTTTTTTTGTTGTGCCCTAATTGTCAAGAGTGAAAATAAAAGAATTCCAAAATCAGTTTGAGCAGATTGCCCCTTCAGCTGTAGCGTGGGACAGAGATAATGTTGGACTTCTTATTGGGCGTGAAAATGACACCATAAGAAATATTTTAGTTGCACTCGATCTAACGATGGATGTTGCGAAAGAGGCGAAGCAAAAAAATGTAAATTTTATTGTCACGCATCATCCGTTGTTATTTCATCCCTTAAAAAAAATTACGGAACCTTCTCGCGTTGGCGAACTCGTTCTGTATCTTACGAAACATAAGATTAATGTATTTGCTGCACATACAAATTTAGACAGTGTGAATTGGGGTGTAAATTTTTCGTTGGCAAAAACATTGGGATTGACTGATGTAAAAGTCCTCTCCCCCATGAAGCAAAGTTTGACGTCAATTGTTGTGTTTGTTCCTGAAGGACACACGGAACGTGTTGCTGAAGCGATGCATGAAGCGGGTGCCGGAATGTTCTCGACATACGATCATTGCAGTTTCCGTGGCGAAGGTACTGGCACGTTTCGCGGAATGAATGATGCAAAACCTTTTCTCGGTACGGTGGGAGTATTAGAACGAGCAAAAGAGACGCGTTTAGAAATGTTAGTTGAAAACTGGAAGATTGGATCCGTTCTGTTGGCCATGTTGAAAGCGCATCCATATGAAGAAGTCGCTTATCAATTGCATCCACTAGAAAATAAAAATACGGAATATGGATTGGGAGCAATCGGCAATCTGAAAAATGGAATAGCTCAAAAAGATTTTTTAACTCTTGTAAAAAGGAAACTGAAAGTAAAAGCGTTACGTTTTTCTGGAAACGCTCGCACCATCAAACGCGTTGCTGTTTGTGGTGGTTCAGGAAGTGAGTATATCAACGATGCCATTGCACTCCATGCGGATGCCATGGTAACAGCGGACCTAAAATATCACACATTCCAAGATGCTGAAGAAAAAATATTGTTGATAGATGCAGGACATTATGAGACAGAACGGATCATACTCCCTGTTCTTGCTGATAAGATTATTGAAATGTTCAAACGGAACAACCATTCCGAAAAAATTTTTATTACACAACATAGTACAAATCCCGTACATATATTTTAAGCAAGGAGACTCCATTGGAAGAAACACTTCGGTTATTATATCTGCTTCAAAAAGTTGACAGCAATTTGGATGATGTAGAAGAATTAAAGGGCGATCTGCCGGAAACAGTGCGCGATCTGAAAAAAGAAATCGCCGAATTGACGGAAAAAGCAGATTCAAAACAGAAGTTTATTGATAACTTTGTCGCTTCCAGAAATAAAGCAGATAACGACATCAAAGATTTCGAAGAGAAACTGAAAAAATATAAAGAACAACAGTATCAAGTCCGCAACAATAAAGAATATGATGCGATCACGAAAGAAATCGACTTTGCAGAAGAATCGGTGAAAACCCTTGGCAAACAGTTTGAGGATTTTGAAAACCACATGTCCATTGCAAAGGGCGAATTGGAAGAATATCAAAACTCGTTGAATGAACTGAACGAAACATTGAAGGAAAAAGCGGATGAACTTGCGGTCGTTTCTAAAGAGACGGAAGAAGAGGAATTGAAATATAATCACGAACGTGAAAAAATCGTTGCCCGATTAAATAAAGATATTTTAGGACGGTATGATAAAATTCGATCGGGACGCGGAAAAGCAGTTTCGACAATCAGAAAACAATCGTGCAGCGGCTGTGGCAACAGAGTGCCTCCTCAACACGTTATGGAAATCCGCCGCAATGATAAAATATATCTCTGTCAGCATTGCGGACGTATCGTTGTATCGGATGAATTAGCACATACAGCGAACGCGGTTCAATGAAATTAAAAGCTTTTACCGATGGTGCATCGCGCGGTAATCCCGGCCATGCAGCTATCGGGATAGTTATAAAAGATGAGCAACGTGCTACCGTACTCACTCACAAGCGATATCTGGGATCGACAACAAATAATATCGCAGAATATACTGCACTGCTTGAGTGTATAGAATTAGTGCGCGATTCAGAAACTTTTCGCTGCACTGAACTTGTTGTACAGACGGACAGCGAATTGATGGCCCGTCAATTAAACGGCCAGTACAAAGTAAAAGATCCCGGTTTGAAAGTGATGTTCCAAAAAGTGAAAGCAGCTCTGGGATCGGCATCATTCAAATTTTCTATCGGTCATATCCCCCGCTCTTTAAATAAAGAAGCGGATGCGTTGGCAAATGAAGCGATCGATTTACAAATGTAATCAAGTATGGTAGAAATTTTCATCATCACATCCTTCATGATGATAGCGGCCCTTCGCTCGTTCGATCGGGTCGAAAAAGTTTTTAATTCATCATCTATTCATTCTCATCAGCGAGATGTTGTGCAAAGCCAACAAGTTGCCGTGGTACGCCAGGCAATCGCTGTAATTCATTCACGAATTATGGAGGAAAGTCCGAACTCTTTCCCGATCCGTCTTAGGATGTATCGGGATGGACACAGTGCCGGATAACGTCCGGGGTCCCGATCCGTCGGGATACGGAAAGTGTCACAGAGAATATACCGTCCCGGTGCTCTGCATCGGGATAAGGGTGAAAAGGTGCGGTATGCAATCAAGCGTACTTAATGTAAGAGCGCACCGCGGTAGTAGTAATACTGCCGGTCCTATAAAGGATCCCGCTATGCGGGACATGATAAACCCCACTGAGAGCAAGACCGCGTAAGTTTCGTTTTCCATTCATGGAAAAAGAGATGTCCGCTCAATTCTTCACCGAGACGAAACGGGTAGGTCGCTAGAATCATGCAGTAATGCATGATCAAGAGAAATGATTGCCTCTTTTCCGATTTGTCGGGAAAAAGACAAAATTCGGCTTATCGGCAAACCCAGCGCTTTGTTGGCTTTGTGCAACACTTGAGAATGAAAGATGCATTCTCTCACAAGATAACGATCAGTATCGGTATCGCATTGGAGAATTGCATTGACATCAAAAAAAGAATACCGGTGGACGGTCGCTCCCGCTCCACCAGCAGAACTTGTTAAACAACTGTCTGACGAGTTAACTATCTCCTCTTCACTTGTTTCTATTCTCATCAACCGGGGAATCGATACATTTGAAAAAGCGAAAAAATATTTCCGCCCTTCTATCAATCAACTACACGATCCTTTCTTAATGGATGGGATGTACATTGCTGTTGACCGGCTTCTCCGCGCCAAGAATAACAATGAAAAGATCCTTGTCTACGGCGATTATGATGTTGACGGGACCAACGGAGCAGGAATGCTCTATCTCTATTTCAAGGAGATCGGTTGCGATGTTACTTATTATATTCCTGATCGTTTGACGGAAGGATATGGCATTTCACAGCCTGGCGTTGAATTTGCAAAAAAAGAAGGAGTCACCCTCCTCGTTGCTATTGATTGCGGCATTACGGCATTAGCACAAGTTGAGTACGCCGGTCAACTCGGAATTGATGTGATCATTTGCGACCATCACGAACCAGCTGATGAATTGCCAAACGCCGTTGCAATCCTTGACGCCTTAAAACCGAATTGTCGCTACCCGTTCAAAAGTCTTTGTGGAACGGGAGTTGGTTATAAATTCATTCAAGCAGTTGCACGCACGTTAGGACACGAAGAGAAAATAGAAAAGTATGTTGACTTCGTTGCCCTTGCAACCACTGCGGATATTGTCCCACTAATCGACGAGAATCGAATTTTTGTCCGCCTCGGTCTTGAACGAATCAACTCCAATACTCGTCCTGGAATTCGCGCACTATTAGAAAGCGCAGGTTTGAAGATCGGCGCAATCACAACGGGGCAAATTGTGTTTGCAATGGCTCCCCGCATTAATGCCGTCGGCCGGCTTGGTGATGCAAAACGTGCAGTCGAATTGCTCGTCAGCGATGATTATCAAGATTCGATTGCGTTTGCCCGCGTGCTGGAACAGGAAAATCTCACTCGTCGGAAGATTGACGAAGGTGTCTTTATAGAAGCGCAAAGTCTGATCGAACAATATTTTAAAGATAACGGCGACGGCGCCATTGTGATGCATCAAGAGAAGTGGCATCCGGGTGTCGTCGGTATTGTCGCATCGCGTATGGTGGAAAAATATTACCGTCCTGCTGTGATGTTAACAACACTCGAAGGTGTTGCGAAGGGATCCGCTCGAAGTATTTCCGGTGTGAACATTCACCAAGCGCTAAAAATGGTGGAAGATAAATTGCTTCAGTTTGGCGGACATAAATATGCTGCAGGATTAAGCGTTGATCTGGATAGAGTTGATGAATTCCGCGTAGCATTTAATGCTGTTGTAAAAGGAATGTTAACGGAAGATTTGCTCACCCCGTTGATTCATATCGATACAGAAATCGATCTTGCAGAATTAACTCCAAAATATCTTAGAATTTTGAAACAATGCGCTCCCTTCGGTCCGCAAAATATGCGACCGACCTTCCTTGCCAAAGGTGTTCAGGTTATTGGCCTTCCTCGGATTGTTGGAAAAGATCACTTGCGGTTCAAAATTAAAAAGAACGGCATTTCATTTGATTGTATCGGATTTGGGCTCGGGTCAATGATGAACAAAGTGAAAGAAAAATTAAATAATCTTGATCTTGTATTTTCGATTGACGAGAACGATTTTACAGGAGTTACACTGACGCAGTTAAAAATAAAAGACCTTAAATGATTATTTTGGGAGTTGATCCGGGAACATTGATAGCAGGTTACGGCGTCATCGAGCAAAATGGAAAGACCTTGTCCTTGCTTGATGTTGGTGTAATTAAGAATGCTTCTGAAGTGTCAATGCCTCTTCGACTAAAGAAAATTTATTCGACTTTATGCTCCGTTATCGATAGATTTCATCCGGATGAGTTTGCAATTGAGACAGCCTTTTATTCAAAGAATGCTCAATCTGCACTCAAGATAGGACAGGCGCGGGGAGTTTCAATCTTAGCGGGAGTTAATCACGAAATTCCAGTAACGGAATACTCACCACGTGAAATTAAAAAAGCAGTAACAGGAAAAGGGGCTGCGTCAAAAGAACAAGTACAGTATATGATGATATCGATGTTGAAATTGCGATCGACGCCCAAACATTTTGATTCAACGGATGCTCTTGCAGTTGCAGTATGTCATGCTTTTAAAATTTCATCTTCAGAGTCCACTCTTCCATCAAAAGTCCGTAACAATGGTAAGAATTGGAAATCATACATTGCATCTCATCCCGATAAAATTATTACATTCAACAAAACTACATGATCTCATATCTTAAAGGCATAGTAACAAAAAAATCTCCGACAGAGATTATCATTGAAGTGATGGGAGTGGGATATGCTGTCAATATATCACTTTCTACATACGAACAATTGACAGAAGTCAATACGGAAGTTACCATCCTAACGCATCACCATATTCGTGAAGATGCCCAAGTGTTGTATGGATTCTCCTCTGACGGCGAACGAGAAATGTTTCGCATGTTGATTAGTGTATCAGGTATTGGCCCGAGGATGGCTCAAACAATACTTTCCGGAATTCGCCCTGATGAATTAGCACGCACAATCACTACTAGTGCTATTTCTACTTTAACGGCAATTCCAGGTGTCGGGAAAAAGACCGCTGAACGCTTGGTGCTTGAACTGAAAGATAAAGTGGCAAAAATCGAAGGCTCCGACAAGATCATCGACTTTCCAAATACTGGAGCATCCACTCGTTCCGAAGCATTGACAGCGTTAATGTCACTTGGTTTTTCCCGGGAAAAAGCGGAACAATCGTTGCGAGGAGTGCTGAACGATATCAACGGCAACAATATTTCTATCGAAGATCTTATTAAACGCGCTCTACAATACACATCGAAATAATTCCTCCCTTACAATTTCATAGGACATGAAATCTAAAAAATCCAAAGAAGTAAATGCGTACCTCAAGCATTCTCCAAAACATGTCCGTGGTCTTATGATCGCTGTTCGCGAAATTATTTTAGCAGCATTCCCTGATATTGAAGAAACAATTAAATTTACTGTTCCGTTTTACACAAGAAAAGGGTTGCTTTGTTACATAAGTCCCCTCAAAACAAAAGATGGTATCTATATTGGTTTTGTCAAAGGATATTTGATGTCTGATGAGCATGGAATATTTACCGGTAAGGAACTGAAACAAATCAGGCATATTGAATTCAGAAAAGAATCGGATATTAAAAAAAGATTGTTTAAAAAATATCTTGAAGAGGCAGTGATGTTCAATGAACTAAAAAAAGATGCATTTATTTTTGAATGATCGACTTCAACATTATTGATAGTGTAAAATAATATTGCGCTTATTCTTCGTAACATGCTTTCCGCAATTACGGCACGATAATATCACTTTAACCGCATCAGCGTATCATCTCTTAAAAACAATTTTATCATCGCCATTCATTGAATAATTTCTCGCAAAGAGAAAATAACAATTGTTCAAGTCTGGTTTAGGTTTAATTCACACTAACGTTACAGACCGTACAACTTTTCCTTTCAGCAGATCCCCCAAGAAAATACTTCTTGACAAAGAAGAATAAATCATCTAAGTTAAGCCAACAGGAATACCTAGTATACCAAGTAACTATTTTATGCCTATTGAACTAAACGACTCTACCCCACTCTATCTTCAAATCGTTGACGATATTAAGGCCCAAATTGCTTCCAAAAAGCTTAAGGTCGGCGAGAAGATTGGCTCCCATTCAGAACTAGCTGCCCATTACGGAGTAAGCCTTATTACGATAAAAAAAGCCCTCGCAACAATGATTTACGAAGGAGTTGCCTTTAGCAGGGTCGGTATGGGAACCTATGTCGCTAAGTCTCTTCTTGAGTCAAACCAACGCGAGCAGCAAACGATCGGACTTGTTTTCCGGGATATCCGCTCTCCTTTTTTTTCACGCGTCATGGACAGCGTTGAGGAAGCCGCTTACAAACTTGGGTATCACGTTCTCATTTCAAATTCATCCAATAAGGCGGAACGCGAAGATTCTCAGATAGCACGGTTCCGAAAGTTTGGGGTTAAGGGTATGATCATTGCATCCATGACCCATGAATACCATGCTACTCCTACCATTAAAAAATTATTGCAGGAACACTTCCCTTTTGTCATGGTCTCGTATATCGCTGATGAAGATATTCCCTTCGTTGGTTGTGATCACGAACTTGGAGGATTCATCGCTACCAATTATCTGATAAAACTTGGGTATCAAAGAATCGGGTATATCAATGGAGAAAAAGGAAACGAAGTCGGTAATCTTCGACTTCAAGGATATAAACGGGCCCTGCGAATACATGGCAGACAAATAGATGAAGGATTACTCTTTCACCTGGGTATGCGCGGCGAATGGTACGATTATCAATCTGGCTACGAAATTGGAAAGCAATTTAAAAAGATTAAAGTACAGCCTGATGCGATGTTTGTCTATAACGACCTTGCTGCACTCGGTTTTGAATATGCAATCCTAGAACAAGGATTGCGAGTTCCTGAAGACGTTGCAATTATTGGTTTCGACGACATTGAAAGCGGTCAATTTGCTGCGACTCCTTTGACGACAATCCAACAACCGACAAATATCATTGGACATCAAGCAATGGATGTACTTGTCCGACAAATTGAGGGTAAAAAAGGATCAATACGTCGCATTTTGAAACCACAGCTTATTATTCGTGATTCATGTGTTAGCGGACGAAAAACTATTTCATCAAAGATACAAACACACAGTAAACCTAAACGGCGTTAAGGAAGATTCCCAATCAAAGAACAGAAAAATTGTTGCGCGAATGATTCAATTGTCATGATCAAATATTCTTCACTCATTTAGTATTTGTTTGAAAGATTGATACGTATGAAAACCTTGTTGCTGCTCTGTTGTATTGTTACTCTCTCCTCTCTCGGACTCGGACAGAATGTCCTCCAAGGGACAGTCACAGATTCTACCACCAATGAAAAACTGATTGGTATCAACGTGTTTCTCGAAGGAACATCGTTGGGTGGAATAACAGATATTGAAGGAAATTATAGAATTAATAACATTCCCGAGGGAACATATACCGTACGGGTTTCGTGTGTGGGATACGAATCAAAAAAACTTGTTTTAACTTTTTCTGAAGATCAAAATCAATCCTTTCATGTTCGTTTGTATCCGGCCATTATTGCCGGCGAGGAAGTAGTGATCACCGCGCAAATGCGGGGACAGATGGCTGCTATAAATCAGCAAATAACTTCAAAATCCATAATGAATGTTGTATCCGAAGAGAAAATACAGGAGCTGCCTGATGCTAACGCAGCATCGGCAATTGGTCGTTTACCTGGTGTGTCTTTGCTCCGTAGTGGAGGCGAGGCTAATAAAGTAATCTTGCGCGGGTTAAGTGATAAATTTTCCGTTGTCACAATCGATGGAAATAGAATGGCACCAACCGATGCGAATGAACGTGGAGTTGATTTAAGCACAATTTCCCAGGGATCGTTGGCAGGAATCGAACTGACGAAAGCATCCACATCAGATAAAGATGCCGATGCCATTGCTGGCAGTGTAAATTTAGTGACAAGAAAAGCTCCATCGGAAAGATTGATTAGAATTGAACCCAGGGGATCATATAACGGTTTAGATAAATCCGCAAACCAATACAATTTTTCCGGAAGATACGGAGAACGTTTTTTTGACGATTTGTTTGGGATTCAAATATCCGGCAACCTCGAACGGGCCATTAGAAGCAATGAATCAACAGATCTTAATTACGATCTCACGGGAATAAAGAATGGCAATGATTATGAAATCACTTCATTCAGACCACTCTATACTAATGAAATACGAAAACGCGGCGGCGGAAGTATCATTTTGGATTTTGATACACCCGATGGAGGTCGTCTTTTAATAAACACGATGTTGAATCAAACTTCGAGAAACTATTTGACGTCGAATCGGAATTATACACAAACAGGACAAGTCATTTATGACTATCGAGATAGGGAGACAGAAATTACTACGATTAATTCGTTTCTCCATGGCGAAAATTACCTTGTTGGATTGAAAGTAAATTGGAATCTTGCCTTCTCTCAGGCAAAAAGAGATGATCCCTTTGATTTTGAATTAAATTTGATCGAGCCTTCTTTACGTGATTCTACGGGGAAAACTATTTCTGGAATGAGTAACGTCCCTAAAGATTATGCTAAAGGTCCCGTTGAAAAGTGGATTCCTTACGCGTTGAATAATTTTCAAACAGCAACCATTGATCATGCAAACGATAATGCACAGACAAACTTTGATAAAGAAAAAAGTGTATCGCTTAATCTTTCCAAAGAATATTCTTTAAGTGATTTTTTATCCGGTGAATTAAAATTTGGCGGGAAATATAGACAAAAATCAAGATATGCATCGTTTCATCAAACAAGAGCAAATTATTATCTGCATACATGGCCTGTCTGGACAAAACAGAAAGATGGTACAGTCGTAAGAAAAGATTTGTCGGGAACACAATTTGAGAACTTGAAATTAACACAAGGGGGTTTAGTTATCTTCTCAAATTTTCTTGATGCTATTCCGGAAAATCGCGCTATTTACGGGAAATATGCATTGTATCCATTAATCAATAGGGATGCATTACGTTTATGGAGACAACTCAACATTAACGGTTATTTAGATCAAACGGGAAATGATCCAGAATATAAGAAAAACGTTGAAGTAGAGGGTGATGTTTATGGAATTACCGAACGTGTCCTTGCCGGATATGCTATGAATACTTTGAATATTGGCGCACAATTCTCTCTTGTAACAGGAGTTCGAATAGAAAGTGATGACAATGACTACAATTCAAAATATACACCAAAAACCCTCAGTGGTTTTCCGTTCCCAATTGGTGAATTACGAGACACGACTGTTTTTCATCAAGAAAGTGTTGTTCTTCCTAACATTCATGCAATTGTTAGACCGTTAGATTTTATGAACATACGCTTGGCCGGTTACAAGATGTTGGCCAGACCGGATTTTAATCAACGATTACAGAAATTCGTTGCAAGTTCAATTACCGGTATTAATACGATGACCGTTGGTAATCCGAACTTAAAAAATGCTGTCGCTTGGAACTATGAGATTCAGACACAATTCTATGGAAATACGATCGGGCTATTTTCTGCATCTGCATTTTATAAAGATATTAAAAATATGTACCACGCAACAAATGGGGTTCAGGTTTCCGGACAGAATACGCTTGATAGTCTTGGCGTTCCATGGAAGGATCCTTTCCCCGGTGTGAACAGTAAATTTAATCTCAATTTCCCTTACAATTCAACAAAGCCGACGCGTGTTTGGGGATTTGAAATTGAGCATCAAACAGATTTTAAATTCCTTCCCGGTTTCCTAAGCAATATTGTTTTGAATTACAATATCACGATCGTACGATCAGAAACTTGGGTTACCTCATCCAAAGTAGTGACAGATACTGTCATTCAGGATCCATTCCCTTTTCCGACACCTCGAACACAAGTTTTTCTCATCAATACAAAGCAAAAACTGGAAGATCAACCCGAATTTTTTGGAAATGCTTCTCTTGGATACGACATCGCAGATTTTTCATTCAGAATTTCAATGTTTCATCAGAGCAGCTACAACGCCACATTTTCCTCTAATCAGAGAAGTGACGGAGTTCAGGATGCATACACTCGATGGGATGTAACATTGAAACAGAAGTTCACGGATTTTATTTCGGTCACTTTAAATTTAAACAATATTACCAATACACAAGAAGGAACAACCACTGCTAATAGATTTCATTCAGAATGGGATTTGCCAAATGTAAACAACAGATATGGTGCTTCTGCTGAACTTGGAGTAAGAATTGAGCTATAACCCTAAACCACAATTTACATTCACTAAATACAGGAGGTTCCAATGAGAGGCATTGTTATCGTTCTAAGTGTCATCTTATGCTCCACAGTCCTATCCTACGGGCAGGCTGCGGATGAAGTAGTGTTACCGGATTTTGCTACATCCGGAAAATATCTTAACGATCAAATAGCTGGAGATACGACTGCGTTAGGAGCAAGAAATAATCCAAACCGAACATACGTGCTAAAAAGGAATGGATCATATTTATTAGTTTCTTCCATACGCAATAATGCTTGGACACTGAGCATAAAAGCAGAAGCCGGTACAGGAAAAAAACCTGTTGTGTTTTCATTTAAAAATCCAGTCACAGCTACATATCCGGCATTTCAATTTGATGTTCGTGGAAACTTTTGGCTAAAGAATGTAGCTTTAGTAGGTTGGTCTACTATTGCCGCGGACATATCACTTATGCCGACTCAAATTATTAAGGTCAACGGAGCAGGATTCGATCTTCAGGTTGACAGCTGCCTTCTTTTAGGAGCAAATGGATCACAAATTCAAGTACCCTCAGCTACTCACTTGGTTTCTGTGACAAATACTCTTTTTACACAATGGGGTAATATCTATAATTCAGATATCGGCAATGGCAGACCGTTTGATTTACGAAACACTTCGATCGATAGCGTCATCATTAGAAACTGCACATTCACCGACGGTACTGATAGAATTGTTCGTCACCATTCAAGCGTTGGTGGAATTAAGTTGTTTATTTTTGATCATAATACAATTGTTAATGTATTGTCGACACATGGTTGTATGGAATTAGGGAAAGTAGGTACAAAAGTTTCTATTACAAATAATCTATTTGTTGACAATTTCGTTCTGGGTCGCGATTCTACCGATGACGTGCGATTGGCTGAATTTGGTGATGCAAACGAGAAAGAACCAAATGGTAAAAACAAAATGACATTCGTTAGCAGTGTCCCTGACTCTGCTGGACAGGTTGTTTCGACAGCATACGTTGTACGAAATAACTATTATGCAGTAACATCGGGAGTTCAAACATGGTATAATACAAAAAGTACGCTTGGAATTGGAAGTCTCATACCACTCACTAGCTATATTAACAAAAAGCTTGCTGCAGATTCTCTTACAGCTTTCAGAAAAGATACTATCGCATTTACACTTTCAAGTAAAAACTTAGTTCCGTTTGCTACGTGGTATTATGATCCAGCAGGTGCAAATAAGAAAAAAGTTAATACCGGATTTGATGCAACAAAAGATTTCCAGCGTTCAGATTGGAAATACTACTTGGATACAATGAAGCTCACCTATCCGACTTCACGACCGGCATATACAGGTGCAGACGGCGGGCAACCGGCGGGATCCCTTATGTGGTGGAATCTCACAGTATTGGATGTAGAAAAATCGGCAGCACAAATAGCACCGAACACATTCACATTGGATCAAAATTATCCAAATCCATTCAATCCTAGCACCACTTTAAGTTACAAAATTGCACAAGCTGGTTTTGTATCTTTAAAGGTCTATGATCTATTAGGAAGAGAAGTTGCAACGCTCGTAAATGAAGTGATGCAGCCGGGCAATTATACTGCCCAATGGAATGCTTCAGGATTCAGCAGCGGCATTTATTTCTATAAGATGGATGCAGGATCGTTTGTCTCCACGAAAAAAATGATCTTGATGAAATAGTTTCTTCTGGAGGGCAACACTCTGTTGCCCTCTTTTTTTACTCATTACGACAATAATTGCAGGTTTCCGAAAGTATCCTTGTCTCGGAAGCAGCAATTCTCAATGGAAGCGATTTCAATAATTGCTTATGCATCGTAAAAGTTTTACCCTGCGTGAAGTTTCTGCAAGCAAGAGTGAAATCCATTCTCATAAAAATCTTATTTTTTCGGAGACAATATGAAAAAATTGATACTGATACTTTTACCTTTTTTCTTCTTCTTAAGCAACGTGTTGGCGACATCGACTGGTTCAACGAACAGAAATATTACCATTGATGGAGTAATAACAAAAGGAGCTACAAATGGAACAAATGGAGCAGACTGGGAAGCTGATGAAGAATATCTTGCAAACGATGGTGTTAAATTCTATTTGACGTGGGATAATGTGAATCTTTATGTTGCATGGAAAGGGGGCACATCGGGACATCAACGAATTTTATGGATTGATACCGACCCAAAGGGAGTACCCACATCGGGAACTGGTTTGGACTCTCTCTCCCCTTATGGAGGTGTAAATGCGAAATTACCTTTTACTGCTAATTTTTTTGTGAATTTTGAAAGTGCAACTGTCGATAGATCGTATAAATTTAATGCAATCTCATCAATATGGGTCAAAGTGTCAAACAATGCGTTTACGCGAACAATTTCTGTCGATGGCAGTGAATATGAAGCCAAAATTCCATGGGACTCTCTCGGTGGAAGACCAAGTCGAATGTATTTTTTGTCTTACATTAATGAAAAATCGGGCAGTGGTTTCGTTCCAGGAAATACCGATGGCTATATTTATGGAGGTGCACCAACAACAGTAACAAGCGGAGATTTTGACGGCAATAACTTTACTATGACAATTGATGCTGCTAATACATGGTTTGCCGCAACAATCGCCTCTGGTGTTGCGCCTTTTTCAAAACAAGGCGCCCTTCTTCGTGTTGATGAACATGCTGGTCAAACAATTCCGCTAACATATTCCATTGAACAAAATTATCCAAATCCATTCAACCCAACGACAAATTTTCAATACAGTCTTGCTCAAGAAGGATTAATTTCGTTAAAGATTTATGATCTTGTAGGTCACGAGATTGCAACGTTGGTAAATGAAGTGAAGCAGCCGGGTATTTATTATGCCACTTGGAATGCTGCGGGATTAAGCAGCGGTATATATTTTTATAAAATGCAAACCAAAGAGTTCATCTCAACAAAAAAGATGATCTTAATAAAATAGTATCAGGTTTTTTCTGGCCGGGCAAATACTGCCCGGTTTTTTTTTATTCATAGCTCGACATCACTACAGAATAATTTTTATTAAAAGACATAAAACATCAGTTATCACTACACGAGTTCTATATTGAATCGAAATTAATCGATTTAATCGATTGTATAAACTAAAGAAACTCCCATGAAAAATTCTCTTAGATTCCTGTTCATCATTTCTTTATTGATTAGCTTACAAACTGCCGTTCATTCACAAACTGTTCCGATTACCTTCAGGGTAAATATGGGCTACCTGATTTCTATGGGAAAGTTTGACCCGGCGAACGAATATGTAGACCTTGCCGGAACATTCAACAACTGGGGCTCGCCCGTCACTAAACTGGCCGATTCTGACGACGATAAAATTTATGAGATCGTAATTAACGGATTTACCCCAAATGCGTCGGCCGACTTTAAATTCAGGATTAACGGACAGTGGAATGGACGTGAGGAATTTCCTAATGGCGGACCAAACCGAACCTATAAGGTAAAACCCGATTCCAATATTATTACTGTCTGGTATAATAATGAAGTTTCACATACCGGTCCGCCGAAGGCGGACTTTACTGCAAACTCATTGACGTTATTTGAAAATGGTCAGGTATATTATTCCGACGTATCATCGGGCAAAATTTCAAACTGGCAGTGGACCTTTGAAGGTGGAACACCCGCTTCATCTACAGACAGGAATCCGTCGGTTTTCTACGCTAAAGCAGGCAGTTATGGTGCAAGGCTTATTGTCAGCGATTCAACCCTCAGCGACACCCTTGTAAAAAATAATTATATTCTGGTAAACAAACGCGACACCGGCAGAATCTCCTGGTGGAATAACAGCGTGTTTTATGAGCTTTTTGTACGCAGCTTTTACGACAGCGACGGCAACGGTATTGGGGATTTTAAAGGCATTACGCAGAAACTTGATTATCTTAATGACGGAAACCCCGATACGCATGAGGATCTTGGTATAACAGGAATTTGGCTTATGCCGATAAACCCTTCCCCAAGCTACCATGGATATGATGTAACAAATTACCGCGATGTTAACCCGGCTTACGGTAACATGAATGATGTGAAGGAATTCGTGAGCGAAGCACATAAACGGGGTATTCGTGTAATTATTGATTTCGTAATGAACCATAGTTCAAACAAGCATCCGTGGTTCCAGCAGTCGTCTCAGAACAACACGATTTACAGAAATTTTTACCGCTGGTCAGAGACGAATCCCGGTTATTCCGGTCCGCTCGGCACAGCATGGTTCAGCAGTTCATCGGGTTATTATTATGGCGTATTCGGCTCCGGCATGCCAGACCTGAATTATGAAACACAGGCTCTCAAAGACAGCATGTTTGCAGCCGCAGATTTTTGGCTTAAGGAAATGGGAATTGACGGCTTCCGCCTTGATGCGGCGCTTTATATTATGGAAACAGGTCAGCAGGGTCAAAACACACAGGCAACGCTCAACTTCTGGAATGAATTCGACCAGCATATAAAGCAGACCAAACCGGATGCTTTTGCAGTTGGTGAAGCTTGGACCAACAGCGAGACAATTCTAAATTATGTTACAAATAACCGGCTGGACTATTGTTTTGAGTTTGATCTTGCCTCCTCAATCCTGAATGCCGTAAACAACGGAGATGCAAGGGGTTTATCAGCCCAAATACAGAAAGTCAGTAACATTTATCCTTTTCTTCAATACGGAACGTTTCTTACCAATCATGATCAGAACCGGGTAATGAACTCATTGCAGAATAACACCGATAAAGCAAAGGCCGCAGCTTCACTATATCTAACATTCCCGGGCGTACCATATTTATATTACGGCGAGGAACTGGGAATGCTGGGAGCCAAACCCGACCAACAAATACGGACGCCTATGCAGTGGACGGGTAATGCCAATGCCGGTTTTACTACGGGAACACCATGGATGGCGCCTAATAGCAGCTACACTACAGTCAATGTAGCGACCGAGCAGGCGGCCCCGATGTCAATGCTCAACTGGTACAAAAAACTTATTGCCATCAGGAACCAGGAGGCTGCACTCCGCCTGGGTGAATATGAAGGACTTACGTGTACGGCTACTCCGGTAATGGCATATATGAGACATTATCAGGGTAAATCGATTTTGGTGGTTGTCAATACAACATCCGTCGCACAGTCCAATCTCACGCTTACACTGCATGGAAATGTTGTAAAATCCGGGACATATAACGTTACCGATCTGCTTACAGCAGCCGGCACTGCACCAATCACAGTTGGTAATTCATTTGAAATAAAAAATATTTCCGTTGGATCATACAGCACACTTATATATTCTTTTGCAAATGGCTCTGGGACAGCTGTTGATGAAAGAGTGGATATACCACAGGATTATAAATTATTTCAGAATTACCCGAATCCCTTTAACCCTACAACTACAATCCAGTATTCAATTGCCTGGCAGTCACACGTTGACCTTCAGATATTTGACATGCTGGGGCGCGAAGTAGCAACCCTGGTGAGTAAAGTGCAGGGTGCTGGGGAGTATAATGTTCACTTCGACGGTTCAACGCTTCCGAGCGGAGTTTATGTTTACACTATGAAGGCGGGAGAATTCAGGGAGAGTAAAAAGTTTTTGCTTTTAAAATGAGTGTACGTAATAATTCTGCATACAGAAAAATATCGTGTTCTCAAATATGCGACTAAATATTTTAAACTAAATTAAACCTATCATGGGAAAAATAATTGTCATCAGCCGCGCCAATACCGACATGGTGGTCAACGGTAAAAAACTATTCTTGTCCGGAGAAACATTAGTAGACGGCGATGTAAAGGTGACTGGAAAATTAGGAAATAAATTTTTTATAACAATCGCATATGCAGGATTGCTGCTTTTATTTTTTACTGTTTCCTTTCCTCAAACCAATACTAGTCAAGTTGAAAAAATTCCGACCTTCCATCAATTTGAGGAACTTTCACCCAACACAATTCATCCTCAAGGCTGGATAAAGGAATTTCTTCTTAGACAAAAATCCGGTATGACTGGACAACATTACGCATTGGGTTATCCTTACAATACCAATCTGTGGAATGGTGTTTTAAAAAGAGCGGGAGAATACGGGGATGAATCATGGAGGTATGAACAAACAGGGTATTTGGTGGATGGTATTATTCGCCTTGGGTACCTGCTGAATGACAAAGACCTGATTAAAAAGGGGGAAGACAATGTACGCTATACACTCGACAACGTGAAAAGCGATGGAAGGATTGGTCCTGAAAAAACATCTGAATGGCCGAACGCAGTTTTTTTTAGGGCTCTCAAAGCGTATTACCTCAGTACAAAAAACGTAATGGTATTAAGCGTTCTGGAAAAACATTATCTTACTATTATACCTCAGGAACTGGGTCGTGGGCGAAACATCGTTAATTTGGAAGGAATATTATGGTTGTATGGAATTAACGGTAACCTTAAACTGTTGGAACTTGCTGAAAAATCGTACGAAACTTTCAATCTGCCTACCAATCATAGCGATGATCTCACAATGTCCAGATGTTTATCTGATTCTATCATAAGAATGCATGGTGTTTCCTATATGGAGCAGGCAAAAATTCCAGCCATACTGTATGCTTATACGGGCAAACTACAATACCTGAGTGCTGCAACAAATGCCTTTTATAAACTTGACCGTGACCACATGCTTCCCGATGGAGTGCCGACCTCCAATGAGCACCTTGCAGGCAAAGACATCATGCAGAGCCATGAAACATGTGACATTACTGATTATACGTGGGCAATTGGATATTTATTAATGGCAAACGGAGATGCCTCGGTGGCTGACAAAATAGAAAAAGCCTGTTTTAATGCAGGTCCGGGTGCAGTTACCAAAGATTTTAAAGCGTTACAGTATTTTTCAGGTTTAAATCAGGTCATCAGTACTTTTGAATCCAATCACAATAAATTTTATCATGGTGAAACTTGGATGGCATACAGTCCCGTGCACATGACGGAATGCTGTTCAGGCAATGTAAACCGCTTTATGCCCAATTTTGCTTCTCGGTTATGGATGCGTGACAAGCAGGGCGGATTAGTCTCTGCATTCTATGCGCCGTCTTCCGTTGATTTTAAAATAAATGAAGCAAATATTACTGTGAAAGAAGAAACCAATTATCCCTTCTCCCATGAAATACGGTATGAGTTCGAGTCTGATAAAACAATAACACTTCCATTCACATTCCGGATTCCGGTATGGTGTACGCAGCCCAAACTTTTCATCAATGGCAAGTCATATTCTGGTAAACTCACGACAGGGAAATTCATCACTATTAACCTACTCATCAACAATAAAGCTGGCATAAAGCTTTATTTACCGATGAAACCTGAATTGATAACAGTTGCTGATAATGGGCTTGTAGTTGAATATGGCCCATTGTTATTTGCCTATCCTGTTCCTACAAAGGCAGAAAAGGATACCATATTTCATCCAAATATGAATGGCAAACGGGCGAGCAATCCCAATTTTCCAGCATGGAATTTTTTCCCTGCTGCAGATTGGAATTATGCTCTGCTGCTCGATAAAAATAATTTCGAGAAAAACATACAAGTCAAAATATCCACAACGAATTCCTATGCATTTGATACTAATGAGGCTCCAATAATAATCAGAGTCCCTGCAAAAAAAATAAATACATGGAATCTGGTTGGAAACAGATACACTCCCCCACTGCCTGAAAAAGAGAATTATACAGCAGAGGCAGAAACGGTATATATCAATCTTGTTCCTTATGGCAGCACTTGCTTAAGGGTAGCAGTGTTTCCATCTGGAACATTAGCAAAATAAGGTGTTATTTTAGTGTATTATGAAAAGATAAATTTATTTTGTCCTGTTTGCGTTTTGTCAATTAGAACTTTTTAGAGTTACTAAACACATTGAAACAATTTACAAAATTAGAGCGGTGTTCTTTGATTGCATTATTCCTAAAAATTTCTAATGGAATCTGCAAATTACGAACACTGCGTAACTTTAGTTAATTATGTTTCTTCCCATCAAATATTTACTTCATACTCACAAATATTCTTTCTCTAAATAATTCCAAAGACTCTAGTTCAATCTTATTCAATCCTAAATAAATATTCTTGTAACTGCTCAGCTATTATTTGGGTGAATCATAAATCACTTGTTATTCTGAGCGTAGCGAAGAATCTGAAAAAACTACACATGAGTCTTCGAGCGCACAAACCAGATTCTTCACTGCGTTCCGCAACAAAACTGCGGAACTCGTTCAGAATGACAAGGATTTTATATTCTTTTATTTCGTCGCTGAGTAGTTACATATTCTATTTAATATTTGTATCACGATGAGATATAATCCAAGTTGTTATATCATTAATCACTTGATTGTGTTCCGGCTCGTGCATTAAATCATGCTGCATCTTGTCATATAAATGAAATGTTTTGTCTGTACTTTTTGCACGAGCATATAATTCTTTGCTCCCCTCGTTATTTGTGGATTTATCCTCTTTTCCATGAAGGATGAGTAATGGAAGAGTAATTTCTTCCATCCTTTTTTGAATCTCATCTAAGCCATTTAATCCCGCTGCTGCTGATCGCGCCGGTAAATTACTATGATCAATCAATGGATCGCCGGCAAGATCTGCTTTCGCAACGGAATCACGCACAAATTCCTGATCGTCAATTGCCTGAATTCGTAATCCAGGAATAAGAAAACCAAAAAATCGTGCTGCACCAGTCTGAAACCCATTCACAAACGGAGGAAGTTTTAGTAATGCTCCGCTTAATATTACGCCGGACAGTTCGTCTTGATGTGTCACCGCATAGGTTGCCGCCGTCAATCCTCCAAGACTATGACCGAACATATATACGGGAATATTCGGATTCCTTTTTTTTGTTTCCATCACTGCTAAGCGAACATCTTCCACTAACTGCGGAATAGATTCAAAACGTTGACGATCTCCCCCAGAATTTCCATGTCCTCGATGGTCCTGTGCATAGACAACACATCCTGCTGCATTTAAGGACTCGGCAAGAACGGAATACCGTGTAGCATGATCACGAACACCGTGAACAATAACTACCGCGCTGCGAATTGGTATTGAGAGCGGTTTCCATTCATACGCCTGCAGACATGTAGAGTCGGATGCAGTTACTTTGTACGATGTCAATGAGACATCTTTTGAGTGTTCAACTGTTGGTAATGAATTCATGCACTGATTTTCAGATGAACATCCTGTAAGTACCATCAAAGTAATAACAGTTATTGCTGTTGCAACTAATTTCATAGTTTTCCTCGAATATTATTGGATAGGAGACATCTAAATATGGAGATTGTATAGACGAATTCCATTAACCAAGGTTAAAATCGAGTGTGGAATAATCTAAAGGAATTGTCCTTAACGAAAGGCTATTTTTGGGATAATCTTTTACGTATTCGGCTAAGAGAAGGCCCCTGAATGCCGAGGTATGAGGAAAGGTGATACAAAGGAACTTGTTCTATGATTTCTGGATGTTGTTTCATCAGCTCTACATATCGCTCTTCGGGTGTCTTAAACAGAAATCCTTCCGTTCGATCCATCGCCGATGTGTAGGCAATTTCCGCGATAATTCTACCGAGATGTTCCCATTGGTGCGATTGTTTATACAACGTCTGAAGATCGTTAATATGAATCATCAACACATTCGAATCGGCGATTGCCTGCGTGTGATAATTGCATGGTGATTGCGTCACAAAACTTTTGAACGCAACCACCAATGTATGTTTGGTAAAAAAGAAAATATTCTTTTCGTCACCTGACGAAATATCGATATAATACGTCCGGAAAAGTCCATCCAATACAAAACCGACGTATTTGCAGACGCTCTGATAATTATTGTAGAATTCTCCTTTTTTGAACGATTTATACTGCCACATGGACGACGAAAGAGAAAAATTCTTTTCATCAATATTTCCGATATGTTGAAATAAGGAGCTAACGAAAGTAAGATCGTTCTTTGCCATGTTATCTTATTTGAGCAATATCATTCTTTTGACTTCGGTATTATTTGACGTACGTAATTTATAGAAATACATCCCTGACGAATGATCACTACCATTAAACGATACCGTATAATTTCCGGCAGATTGAATTTGATCCACTAATGTTGCTACGTTTCTTCCAAGTATATCGTATACCGTCAATGATACAAATGAATTATTCGGGATAGAATACTGAATGGAGGTAGAAGGATTAAAGGGATTAGGATAGTTCTGCGATAATGAAAATTCAATGGGAATTGTCGCATTGAATTGAGATATCGCAGTCGGTATGCCCAATTGAGCATTCGTTTTATTGGAATACACTTTTGCCGTATATGCCGGTATGGTTAACGAAGGAACGGGATCTGTACTGACCGTCAACACGCTCTGGTTAAACACATCGTACCAATTACCCGTACCTAACCAAGGAACATTCGATATTGTCTGTTCTGCTCCACTAAGATTTGCAATAAAGATAGCAGAACTTTTTGAATCTTCGTGTTGAAATCCCCAAACCAATACTCTATTCGCTTCATATCTAAATAATTTATGAAGCTGACCTTGATATAATGCAGGATTATATTTGCGCTGCTGTATGAGTGCCTTATAATAATCAAAATGTTTTTTACCGCGGTCCGTTTGAAACATATTCCATTCCACTGGACGATAGGATAATTTTTGTCCATCGTTTTGCCATCCCCGCGGTGCACTCATTTCCTGACCTTCCCATAGCATTGGGATTCCCAATGACCCAAAAACGAAGGTCGCATATAATTTATCTCGAAGAATTGCATTTTCAAGAGAAACTGATTGATATGTGGTCAATTCATAGATCAATGACTGCTCATCATGTGTAATTGTCGCATTCACAGGCTCAGTACGGTCTGCATACGATGATGGTGTATTCGGAGTATCATTACTGCCGAATGCTCCAAGATCAATCACTCGATTTTCAAGATTTGTTAACGTTCTATTTTGATAACGTGCTTCATCAAACAACTCATCTCGAAAACTGTCATGCCAACCGCTTGTCATTCCACTATAATACATCAGTGCGGGAGATTCAGGTAGATGCTCAGCAATTTGATATATTTTTCCTTGATACAATGTATCTATTGCATTTGCCCAACCTAAGATCCCTTTTGTGGGTTCCGCTATGTTCCAGCCGACCCCCTGCGTATAATCATATCGAAAACCATCTATCCTGTATTCATCAATCCACATTCGCAAACTTTGCAACACTAATTCTTGTGTTTCGGCAGTCCAATGATCCATATCTTTATAAAATTGTAAACCATCTTCGTTATACCGCTTGTCGTTTATTGATTTGAAATATGGATTTGCTGTCTCATCAGGAAGCATTTTCCACAATGGTCCGGTATCATTTTGATGATTGAACACTACATCAAGTATGACAGCAATACCTCGTCGATGTGCTTCATCGACAAGTTGTTTCAATTCCAATGGTGTGCCATAACTTGGTTCCAGTGCAAAATAATGATTCAAATTGTAACCCCACGAATGTCCCGTCTTCCCAACATTGCCATTGTCATTGATCGGCATTAATTCAATAGCATTAATACCCAATGAATCGAAATATCCCAATAAATTTTTTAAATCAGTAAATCCAGATTGCGCAGCACCCTTCCCATAAAATCCACCGGCAAACTCAGCAATATGAAGTTCGTAAATGACAAGTTTGTTCAGAGGCGGCCTTACATAATTAATTTTCATCCAAGCATAATCATCGGCAGTCAAGCCTGAAGGGCCTGTTGAGAACTTAGTTCCGGCACTTCCAACTTCCCTTCCAAACGGATCAGTAATTTGCTTACCATCTTCAATCTCGTAAACATATTCGTATTGTTTATTTGGCAATAATTTTAGGTTAATCCACCAATTATCTGTCGATGGATCTTTTTTCATCACAATCGGTGCGGCGGCAGAAACAGGTTGACCGGATTCAGCAATACGAATAACAACAAAGTTTTTTCCGGGGACTCTTAACCGAAATGTAGTAGAATCACCCGATAATGCTGAAGCTTTCGTCACTGCATGGTTCGCATATGAAGGCATTGGTGAAAGTTGAACTGCATAGACTGAATTTTGATACACGATAGAATCGCCGTGATTGTTGACAGCGACGAGCCGTATATAGTTCGTTTTCGGAATGGGTGCTGGAAGAACATAATTCAAAATACGCAAAGATGTATCATACGATGATGTCACGACAGTAGTCGAGGTAATATCATTTGGACTTGTTCCCGTCGATAATTTGATTGTCGAGATTGCATCGCTGTTCGCATGAAATATTCCCACTGCAATACGGATAACCTGTGAACTCGATTCTTCCGCAAAGAACTCAAAATAAAATAATTTTGACATCCGCAAAACAGAATTACTATGATCGCTTGCATTTTGTTCCGGATTGAGCGGATCGCTGTACCATCCGGTTGCGTTCCCCCCTTTGTTGAATTTATATTGATAGACTGAATCACCGAGAGGTGTTCGCGAAGAATCATGAATTTTGAACGTGTAGGTTCGTAACCAGGCTTTTACAGCATCACTATACACCATCAATGATGTATCGGTTTCTTCTGTCCAATTATTGAACACTCCAGGGACATGGATAGGAGTCCCATTCGCCTGGTGTGCACGAAATGTCAATGTTACACTATCAGTTTGTGATTGAGAAAAGAGTCCTGAAACAACGCTCAACATCACTAGAAAAATCATTTGTAATTTTTTCATAGTATTCCCTTGTCGTTACTTATTTCATTAACATCATTCTTTTTGAAATTGTGCTGTTGCATGCTGTGATTTTATACATATATATCCCGCTCGATAATCCATTCGCATCAAACCATTCTTGATAATTCCCCGCGCTTTTTTCCTCATTCACCAACGATGATATTTCCCTCCCGAGCATATCATATACTTTCAGAGTGACAAACGAAGTTGAAGGGATTGTAAAATGTATCGTTGTGGTCGGATTAAACGGATTGGGGTAATTTTGGCGGAGTTCCATATTTACGGGTATCGTAGAATTTATTTCCCTAGCTACTCTTGCAACTTTTTTTGTAAAAATAGTCATCACACCGTAATGATCTGATGGATATTCGATACCAACGTACGGCTGATCCATCACAACTCTTGATGATGTAATTGATAGTTGACCTGTATTTTTGAAAAATATATAATCAATTCGTCTATTGGGAATTTGGGACGAAGATGTATATCCTTGAAGGGTAGGATTTGCTATTCGATACGAATCATTAAAATATGTTGTCGACCCGGTATTGGTGAGCGATTGTATCGTGGATGTATGCGGTTCATCATTGAAATCACCCGTTAAAACAGAAGCGATAGCCGGCGAGGATAGATCCTTTTGGTTGACATAACTTATAATCTCTTGCACTTGTTGAACTCTTATTTCCGGTGTTTTGTGATCGAGATGTGTATTGAAAAAATTAATCATCCCAAGAGGAGTATTAATTCTATTCCAGAGTATTTTTCGAGGAAATGCACCTTTGACGAGGTCGAAATACCCAACTTCGATTGCCGGATGCTTTGTAATAATCCCAACATACTCATTAAATTGGTTATCCCAGGAAAGATGCGTAAAACCAATATATTTATAAAAGGGATACCCAAAATATGCGGTCAACGAATCGACAATCATTTGTGCTTGGTTGTCACTTCCCGTACTTGGTGATTCATTGATCTCCTGCAATCCAATGATATCCGGGTTTAACTGTTTTAAATATTGGATTGTATGGTAGATTCGAGTTTGAGGATCCGTGCCCGGTTTCATTCCTTCCAAATTATACGTCATAATCTTAAGGGAATCTTGGGCAATCGATGAATTCATCATTCCAAGAAACAGAATACAATAAACTGTTTTAGAACATCGCATCATAAATCTACGCCTCGCACCATTCTTATCATTTGTGTATGATTATTCATCTCCAGTTTATTGCACTTTATATTTCTCAAAAATATTTCAGAAGTTATTACTTTCCTTGCGCCAAAGTTACCTCAATTTCAGTCGATACATTCAATTGACTGTGAATAAACAACGTGAGCTTTTTGGATTTTCCGTCATACGAGAATTTCGGTTCTTTGGATCCTCGCTTTTTACTTTCAGGAATTCTGATACCATTACTCATGACTTTCGATGGTTTCTTTTGTATTCCATGAACTTCAAAAATATATGACCGTTCGTTCAGTTTATTTTCGAATGACCCTTTTGATTCACCTGAGGAAAGAGTAAGCGTTGTCACCCCATTTGTTGTTGCTGACCGTTGGGTAAACGTTGTTGTGGAATATTTTCCTGTTTGATATTCGCGAGATTTGCCGTCGTCCTCGTATAATGAATATGTGACTTCTCCGTTAAAATTTGGATACACTAATACTGTCAGGGTATCAAGTGGACGTTCATCCGAATAGCTCATCAACTGAGCCATCGGAATGATACTTCCTTCTTTGACAAAAATTGGCATCCGGTTTAATGGTGCTGACACTGACACTTCTTTTCCACCGATGACTATTTCGTCTGTCCAATAATTGATCCATGTCCCTTTTGGGAAATAGATATTTTTAGATTTTTGACCGGCGGTAACCACCGGTGAAACAAGAAATGCATCTCCCCACATGTAGGAGGAGCTTTCATTCACCAGTTTTTTATCGTTTGGATCTAACCAAAACAGCGGACGGGCGAATGGTATTCCTGTTTCATAATTATTATGCGCTAACGTATAGATATATGGGAGCAGTCTGTAGCGTAGCTGAATAAACTCTCGGGAAATTTTTTCCGCCTCTACGCCAAATTTCCATGGTTCCGTCGGATATCCATTCACTGTTTCACCGGCACCATGCGCGCGGGCTATTGGACAAAACGTACCAAATTGCATCCAGCGGATATATAATTCGGGAGTAGTAGGCATGCGAGAATATCCGCCAATGTCAGAATTTTGATAGGCAATACCGGACATTCCCATACCCAATAAGATCGGCATTTGCACTTGAAGACCGACAAATGTTCGAGACACATCGCCCGACCACGGCATGACTCCGTACCTTTGCACTCCTGCAAATCCAGATCGTGAGACATTAAACACTCTTTCATTCGGACGAAGCTGCGTGAATCCTTCATAAATTGTTTTAGCCCAGAGCAGATTGTAAATATTATGAATTTTTACAGTGCTTCCGAGAAAATGATTCATTTCCTCTGGATGGCGTTCCGGCTCTCCAAGATCAGTCCATATACCGGCAACGTGAGATCCAAATGCAGCAGGATGTTTACTCCACCACCATTTTTGCGCATCCGGATTAGTAATATCCAGAAGCGTTGAACCGCATGTATAACCGCATGACCACCATTTCTCCATCACAAAAGTTTTTCCTGATGAATCTTTTGCAAGATATCCTTTTGCGTCGCCTTCAAGAAAGTTTTTTGAGAGTTGTATAATGTATGGTTCAGTGATTAAAATTGTTTTCATTCCAAGAGAAAGGAAATCAGTTATCATTTGCTCATGATTGGGCCATAATTTTTCATTCCATGAGATATCACCCATATATTCAAACCACTTCAAATCGAGAACGATTCCATCGCATGGTATTTTTTTCTCACGCATAGTTTGAACAATCGAACGAGCTTCCGTTTCGTTTTCATATCGATTTTTTGACTGGATAAATCCGAATGCCCACCGAGGCGGTAACGGCTGTCGTCCCGTAAGCCAAGTATATTTTTCCAGTTGTTCAGCAATTGTGGATCCAGGAATGAAATAATATGATATCTCTCCCCCTTCAGCATTATAAGAGTATACTTTTGGATCAACAGTGCCAAAATCAAACTCGCCGCGATATGTGTTATCAACGTACACAGCATATCCGCTATTTGTTGTTACTAAAGGAACATTTAAATTCATTGTCGCCAATGGGACTGTATAGTTCCCAACTTGAGTATTATAGCTCTCAAATTTCTGGCCCCGCTTTTCCATTGCCATTCCACGTTCACCTGTTCCGTAAAAATGATCTTCATCATCCATAACGAAACGAAGAGAGCGAGATTGTTGATGATGTGATAGCCCTCCCGCTTGTGGTTCCGCAAGCAATACCGTTCCAAGAGAATCCAGAAATGAAATACGAAGAGGATGCTTTTGAATACGCACTGCGATCTTCGATGATTTCACGAATACCGTAGAATCAGTTTCATTCACAGTAAAAGGGGTGTTTTTTTCAGGCTCTTGAATAACCACAAATGACGAATCGATGGATGAGTTGGAAGTCGGAAGATAATCAACACGAACGATATTTCCGGAGTACCACATCAAACGAACAAAAGAGGATTCTGCATTTATAACAACAGATTTTCCATCGATGGAGTGTTTCGAGATATTTCCGAGAAATGACTGAGCAGAAGCATTGATAACGTAAACAACGGTTAGGATAATTAATCGCAGCATCATTACTGTATTCCTTCTAGTGAATTTTTATTGACAATTTTTAATTGATGAAATAACAATTGGTTCAGTAACAGAAAAGCTCTTGAGAAACACAGAAAGGGTATTTTTCTTTTTATTCCAAACCACTCCCTGTTTAGCTGCTGAAGCAGCTTTTTCTGTTTGGAAAGATTTCAGCTTTACACCATTAAGCGCTATACATTTCGATTGCTGGACTCCGTGAAATTCAATCTGCAGTGCCCGGCGCTTTGGTGCGTTCGTATAATTTCCTACGGATGCACCGATGTTCAATGAAAAATCAGATTGTGTAAACCGAATTTCTGTTGTTCGGTTCTCGTTATTCGACCGATATCGTTCTGTTACGCCATCATCTTCATACAAAACATATGACGCATCATTTCCGGTATATACTTGAAGCGTTAAACTATCTTTGTTAAGAAATGCCGTGCTTACAGCATACTTTCCCATCGGAATAATTGAACCGACTTTTATGAAGAGTGGTAATGTTCCGGTCGGCGCATCAAACGAAAGTATTTGATTGCCTGCGAAAAGTGTGTCATTCCAAAAATTATACCATTGACCATCCGGCAGCCAGACGTTAACACTTCCACCGTCCGAGCAATTTGGTGCAACAAGCATTTCTTCTCCCCACATATATTGCAGATCATGCTTCCATGCAAGCGCATCATTTTGATGATCAATCACCATTGCTCGAGCAATTGGTAATCCTGTTTCAAATGCGCGATGTGCATAGGTGTAGATGTACGGAATAAGTTTGTAACGAAGTTCGGAGTATATCTTTGCATCTTTTTGCACTTCTTTTGGTCGATCAAGCGGCCAGCGAGATTGACCGATCCCATGAGGTTTCCAAAATGGAGTGAAACTGCCAAACGCCATCGACCATTGCCGATACATTTTATCGTTCGGGCCGTGATTTTCTTCCCAATTATTAAATCCTCCAGCATCATGTCCCCAAAACGGAAAACCTGCAAGTCCTGCAAATTGTAATCCTCTCACTTGGGTCTTCATATCGTCATACGATGGTTTGATATCGCCACTCCACAATGTTGCATATCGTTGTCCTCCCGATGTCATACCGCGCACCCATACGAATGGTCTTTTTGAACCGGCAAAACTTTTATCCCAACCATCTTTCACCAATGCTTTGGCAACGAGGAAGAACCAATAGTTTCTCATCTCACGCCAGGTTTTCCCATTTCCCATCACCATGGTTAAAGGTGCTTTTCCCATTTCATCAAATTCATCTATCCACAATGCATCGCCGGGATATTGTAATGCTGGATTAAGACTTTTATTCCAAAATGTATTCCAGAACCAGTCACGCACTTCTTGCTTTGTTAAATCCGGAGCACTGTCGTTAAAATCAATACTGTCTGGTTCGGGAATATTGAATGATGGAAGCCAGCCTTCACTGTGTGACGCGATACATCTATTAAAATCTAAAGTGAGTATTAGACCATTTTTTGTAATCCACTGTTCATATTCCTTCGGATCGGGATATCGTCCAAGATCCCAATCAAAATATGACACACAGCGCTGCCCACCTCCCGCTCTCCATCGATTATCATTGACTACATGATCAAGAGGAAATCCCGCTTTTCGATGTGCAGTAATTTTTTTCTTCCACCATTTTTCATCAGAAGGGTCCGTTGAATTATGATCATTCCCTTTATCGGAAAGGGCAAGCCCAAACGCCGCTTTTGAAAACATTCTGGGACGACCGGTAAGTTGTGTGTAACGATCAAGGATAGTACGGAACTCAGGACCAAGAATGACAAAATAATCCATTCGTCCTTCGCCCGTTATTGAAAATTCATATTGTCCGCCATTTCCGAAATTGAACTTATTCGTGAAAGTACTGTTGAGAAATACTCCATACCCTTTACTGGAAAGATAAAATGGAACAATGAGCGGTGCTTGTTGGCCGTGCAGAGTTCCGTAGTTTCTTTGAACAATTTCTCCACGAAGATCAATCTGTTTTTCTCTTCCATAATAGCCATGACCAAGACCGGTAAAATGTTCATTCTCGTCATAGATAAACGAAGAATGAATAGTATCGCCATCCCACCAGATACCATCATTTTGGCTAAGTAATTTATTCACATTTCCAACTTGGCCAAACGAGAGTCGTAATGCTTCTTTTCCAAGAAGCATCGATAGACCATTTACTGAATCGGTTGAAATTATAACTGCATTGCTATCTTCTGACAGGATCAGCGAACCTTGCCATTGATGAGATTCAACCATCTCATATCGATCATCAGTAAAGAAGTCTTCATTAGCACGGACTGCCTGTATTCGAATGATATGATTTCCATAGGGAGTAATACGCACTCGTTGTCCTTGTTGCGTTGAGACAATAATGCTGCGTCCATCGTTTTGAAGGGAAGCGTATTTTCCAAGCAACTCTTTTGCATTTAGATTGGTAAGGGTGAAGAGAATATAAAAGAACAGTTGGAGGGAAATGCGGGTAGTTAGAAATTGGTTTTGTTGTGTCATAGAAAGTGATTGATTAGTTATGAGTTAATACTCTGTGAGATTCCTAATTCAAGTCCTCGTAGTTCTGCTAATCCACGCAACCTGCCAATGGCAGAATAGCCAGGGTTTACTTTTTTGTTCAAATCATCGAGCATTTGATGACCATGGTCAGGGCGCATGGGAATGTTTACTTTTCGAGATTTCATAATCAAAACAAGCTCTTTTACTACACTAAACATATCGGTACTGCCATCCAGATGATTGTCTTCAAAGAAATTTCCATCTTCATCACGTCGGACATTCCGGAGGTGAACAAAATGGATCCGCTCCGAATATTTTTTAATCATCTTAAGAAGGTCGTTGTTGGGATCAACACCAAAAGAGCCTGTGCAAAAGCATAATCCATTAGCAATCGATGGAATATTCTTAACAAGTTTATCCACATCTTGTTCATTTTTTATTACTCGCGGTAATCCTAATATTTTAAATGGCGGATCATCTGGATGAATTGCCATCACGATGCCACACTCTTCTGCAACGGGAATGACTTTTATTAAGAAATATTCCAAGTGATTTCGCAAAGTTGTTTCATCAATATTTTGATATGCAGAAAGCGCTTCCCTAAATTGACTTAAAGAATATCCCTCTTCACTACCGGGCAAACCGGCAATAATATTTTTTTGCAGAATGGATTTTGCAGATTCACTCATCACACTGAATCTCGTTTTTGCTTTTGCAACAATTTCTTCAGAATAATCTTTTTGCGCATCGTGACGTTGAAGCATGAAGAGATCAAAAGCGGCAAGCTCAGATAAGTCAAAACGTAACGCCTTGGAACCATCTTCTACTTCATAACTAAGATCAGTCCTCGTCCAATCCAACACTGGCATAAAATTGTATGTGATCACTTCAATTCCACACTGCGCTAAATTTCGAATTGTCGTTATATAGTTTTGGATGTAGAGTTCATAATTCCCTTGATGTGTTTTAATCGCTTCATGAACTGGAACACTTTCCACTACGTTCCACACCATACCGGCTTTTTCAATTTCATTTTTTCTTTTTTGAATCTCTTCAATACTCCATACTTCCCCATTGGGAATGTGATGTAACGCAGTGACAATTCCTGAACAACCTGCCTGTCGAATATCTCTCAGACTGACCACATCCGTAGGACCGAACCAACGCATTGTTTGGACAAAACGATATCTCTTGGTTGAATTATTCATAGCACTTTTCAAAGAAAATAAACATCTCCGCAGTATGCTGCGGAATATTTGTCATGCCAGCGTACGCTGGCATCCATCTTGTGGATTCCGGCTTTCGCCGGAATGACGATGCAAGAATCAGGTATTAGACCCAAAATAGAATAAATTTAAACTCCTGAATACGCTGTAAAACCACCATCGACAGGAAGCACGATACCGGTAACAAATTTTGATAAATCAGACAAGAGAAATAATGCCGCCCCTTGAAGTTCATTTGTTTCTCCGAATCGCCCCATGGGTGTTGCAGCAATAATTTTTTCAGCCCGGTTTGAGAATTTTCCTGTTTTTTCATCTATTAACAAAAAACGGTTTTGCGTTGTAATAAAAAAACCTGGAGCAATAGCATTCACCCGAACATTTGTTTGTGCAAAATGAACTGCAAGCCATTGAGTAAAATTGTTGATGGACGCTTTCGAAGCAGAGTATCCGACTACCTTTGTCAATGGAGAAAATGATGCTACCGACGAGATGTTGATAATGGCTCCATTCTTTCGTTGGACCATTTCCTCGCTAAATTTCAACGTGGGTAATAAGGAACCAAACAAATTAAGTTCAAATACATTCTTCAATTCCTCCACATCCAACCCAAAGAAAGTCTCTTGTTTGTTTAGTTCCAATTTATCGGCGATATATTCTACCGGTGTTGTTGCTTTCGGACTGTTTCCTCCAGCACAATTAATCAGAAAATCAACTTCCCCAAATGTTGCGTGTACTTGTTCTTTTGCTTTATCCAGCGATGCAGCATCAAGAACGTCGGCTGATACTGAAACAGATTGAGAGCGATCAGCATGTATGCTTGTCAGTGCTTTGTCTGCAGATTCTTTGTTGCGGCTGACAATAGCGACTTTGACTCCTACCTGTAATAATGCATCGACAATTGATATTCCAATGCCGCCGCTCCCGCCGGTTACTACTGCAACTTTGTTATTTAAATCATCAAAACTATATTTATTCATATTTTTTTTGTCTTATTTTCGTGATTTCTCAAGTGCTGCTTTAAAATTTGAATACATACGGGAAGCACGTTCAGTAAGTACTTCGTAACGTTCTTCGTCAATCGCCTTTTTATCGAGAAGATCACTTCCGATTCCGACGGCCACGGCTCCTGCCGCAATCCATTCTCCCACATTTTCAATAGTCACTCCGCCGGTTGGCATCATTTTGATCTGGGGAAAAGGTCCGGAAAGATCCTTAAAATATTTGGGGCCAAGAGATGTTGCCGGAAACACCTTTACGACATCAGCCCCTGCATTCCATGCGGTAAAGATTTCTGTTGGTGTGTAACAACCGGGCATGCATGCAATGTCTGAAGAATTACAAAGTTTAATCACTTCCGTATTCAAAATCGGTGATACAACAAATTGTGCACCCGCTTTCATTACTTGTTCGGCTGTTTTAGGATCAGTTACCGTTCCTGCACCCAAAAGGACATCCGATGAAATTGACGATGATAATTCTTGGATCAATCCAACAGCGTTAGGAACGGTCATTGTGATTTCAATAACCTTTACTCCCCCTTGCTTAATTGCCTCAACAACTTTGAAAAGTTTCTTTGCATCCTGTAGGCGAATGACGGCAACAACGCCTAGTGCTGATATTTTTTGTATGGTTTCTTTTCGTGACATAATGTTATCGTTTAATTCTTGCACTGCCACCTTTGGCAACATGTAAAAGTTCGTCTAAGGAAATCATGCTCGTATCTCCGCGTGTGGTCATTAACATGGCACCATGGGCAACACCAAGATTCACACATTCTTGGGGTTGTTTGCCGGAAAGAAATCCATACGTAAAACCGGAAGCAAATCCATCTCCACCACCAACACGGTCTTCAATCTCTAATCCTGGCATATTCATTCCATCGTAAAAATTCCCATCTGCCCACATAATTGCAGACCAATCATTAATCCCCGCTGATTTTACGGAGCGTAATGTTGTTCCGACGATCTTAATATTTGAAAAATCTTTTACTACTTTATTCACCATTTGTTTGAATGCAGAAGTGTCTATCTCCCCTTTTTCAATATTAACACCTTCCACCTCATACCCCAACACCTTTTGAAAGTCCTCTTCATTGCCAATCAAACAGTCAATATAGGGAACCAATGGCCGTGTCGTTTCGATTGCCTCATTACTGCTCCAGAGTTTTGACCGGAAATTAAGATCATACGAAACAAACGTTCCAGCATCATGCGCAGCTTTTATTGCTTCCTTGACGACAATTTTCGTTGACTCAGACAACGCAGAAAAAATTCCTCCGGTGTGAAACCAGCGGACTCCTTTTTCAACAAAGAGTTTCTTCCAATCAATTTCGCCGGGCTGGATTCCTGCTGTAGCGGAATGACCTCTGTCATAAAGCGATACAGATGCTCGAGGGCCAAATCCTACTTCGGTAAAATGTAATCCCATTCGATCTTTTTTTCCCATGCCGTCGTACTTTCGGATAATTGCAAAGTCTACATTAACACCAACAGCACGTGCATGATTTTTAACAATGGAACCGATTGATGAATCGTTCAATCCTCCGATCCACCCTGTCCGTAAGCCGAGACGAGAAAGTGCATAACTAACATTGTATTCGCCTCCTCCGACCCATACTTCAAAATTTGAAGCAAATTCAATTCTTTGGTGTTCAGGTGAACTGAGGCGAACCATACATTCGCCTAATGAGACGACATCGAACGTTGTCTCTTGTGATGATTTAATTTTTAGTGCCATATTTTGTTTTATCTATTTTTGATAAGATTGTTCCGTTGTCCCGATACATCGGGAAGCCTCGCAATGATAATATTGAGACCTCTGAAAAAGTCATTGCGAGGAGCGAAGCGACGAAGCAATCTTCGTTAAACAGGTAAAAGCCGAGATTGCTTCGACAAAAAACGTCTCGCAATGACCCATTTGAGAGTTTTTCAGATGTCTCATATTACAAGTATTATATATTTGCTGGTTCCATTTTTGGTACCAATAGATGGAAAATTGCAAGAGCAATTAAATATGCTGTTCCTGAAATAATAAACGGAATGAAGTAACTTCCCGTCCACTCAAGTATATATCCAATAAATGGTGCAAAGATCATTCCTCCGATTGAACCAGCCATTCCTCCAAGTCCTGTAACAGAAGCGACAGCTTTTTTTGGAAACATATCGGATGCAGTCGTAAATATATTTGCAGACCATCCTTGGTGAGCTGCGGCTGCAATACCGATCAAAATGACCGATGTCCAAAGATCAGTAACTTGTGAAGCAACAATAATGGAAACGACAAGAAGTGCCGCAACAAACATTGTTGTTTTTCTCGCTTTGTTAATTGTCCAACCGCGATTTATAAAATGCGATGATAACCAACCGCCCCCAATACTTCCGACACTCGTCATCATATAAATTGCGATAAGCGGCAACCCCAGTCCGGTAATTGTTAAACCGTACTCTTTGTTCAAATATTTGGGAAGCCAATAGAGATAAAACCACCAAATAGGATCGGTCATAAATTTTCCGATAACAAACGCCCACGTTTGTCTGTACCGTAATAAACTTACCCAAGGAATTTTCTCCGTAGACGGTTCCGGTGGATCACTATGGATATAATCAAACTCTTCTTTCGTTAAATTTTTCTTCTGTTCCGGTCTCTCATATATTTTCCACCAAAATACGATCCAAATAAATCCTAATGCACCGACTACAATAAATGCTTCTTGCCATCCATACGTTACTGTAAGCCAAGGAACGACTGCTGGAGCCAACACGGCACCGATATTCGCGCCGGAATTGTAAATTCCCGTCGTCAATGCGCGTTCTTTTTTCGGAAACCATTCAGCCACTGCCTTTTGTGCAGCAGGAAAATTTCCTGCTTCACTTAGTCCGAGTCCAAATCGTGCAGCACCAAATCCAAAAACCGTTGACACAGCGGCGTGAGCAATTGCAGCAATACTCCAACCCGTAATCGAAATTGTATAACCAATCTTCGTCCCAAACTTATCAATAAACCATCCAAACGAGATCAAACCAATAGCATATGCGGCCTGGAATGCTGTGACGATCCATGCATATTCGCTTTCACTCCATCCGATCTCCTTTTGCAGTATGGGTGCCAGCAAACCAAGAATTTGACGGTCCATGTAGTTAATAGTCGTTGCAAAAAAGAGGAGTCCACAGATGACCCAGCGATACTTTCCCGAATTATTCAATTGTTGAAAAATGTTTGCCATACAGATTTACAGTTTATATGTTTTTTTTACAAGACCATTTGTTAATTCAAACATCATGTGGGAAGCATCTTCTCTGTCAATTATTTTTTTTGCAACAAGATCCGCAAGATAAGTGGCATCAATTCTTCTGGAAAGATCATGACGCGCTGGAATAGACAAAAATGCGCGCGTATCATCATTAAAACCAACAGTATTATAGATACTAGCGGTCTCCGTAACCATTTTTCGATATCGAAGCATTCCTTCAATACTATCATGAAACCACCATGATGGGCCTAATTTCATGGCAGGATAATGCCCTGCCAAAGGGGCCAATTCTCTTGAATACGATGTTTCGTCTAGCGTAAACACAACAAGTGTTAACCGTGTGTCGTTGCCATAAGCATTAAGGAGATTTCTCAGATTCACTGTGTATTCCGTCTGAACAGGAATATCAGCCCCTTTATCGGCCCCAAATTTATCAAACAATAGTGCATTGTGATTTCGGAACGAACCGGGATGAATTTGCATTGTTAATCCATCTTCGATACTCATCCGTGCAAATTCCATTAACATATGTGATTCAAATGTTGCGGATTCAATCGGAGTGATGGTACCGTTCAGTGCCTTTTGGAATAACCAATCTGCATTTGTATCGGAGAGTCTTTCCGTATAAGGAACAAAAATATCATGGTCGGTAGCAACTGCGCCCATGGATTTGAAATATGCTCTTCTATTTTCGATAGCCTGAATGAACGATTGATATGAGGTAATTTCAAATCCGCATCGTTCATTCAAAAGACGAATATTTGTTTTCCAATTATTTCCTGCAAGTTTCACAACTCCGTCAGGCCGAAATGTCGGGATTACTCTTCCCTTCCATCCAGATTCCTTTATTTTTTTATGGTGTTCAAGACAATCAGTAGCTGCGTCTGTGGTGGATAATACTGCGATGTTAAATTTTTCAAACAATGTACGAGGAAGAAAATCAGAAGAGTGTAATTTGTTTTCAATTTTATTCCATATTTCTTCGGCAGTAGAACCATTCAATTTTTTACGGATACCAAATAACTCGGCTAATTCATATTGAAACCAAACACCTGTCGGTGTTCCTGCAAATAGATAAAAATGTTCCGCAAACAGTTTCCATATTTTTTTATCATCCTCCTCTATTCGTAAACCGTTCGTGGACGATATTCCAAGACGCTCCAACGATATTCCTTGTGAATAGAGCAATCGAAACACATAATGATCCGGTTTTATAAACAAGGCCGATGGATTCTTAAAAGGGAGATTGTCTGAAAACAGCGAAGGTTCAACATGTCCATGGGGACAGTAGAGAGGCAATTGTTTTACTTCTTGATACAATGAATATGCAATGTCTCGAACAAGAGGATTCGGATCAAAAAATCGATGTTCGTCAAGGATTACATCTGTTTTATCTGGTATCATATTAATATGTCATTAGCACATGTGAGAGACGATGCAACTAGTTTTTTAATACTTCTATTGTCTTACTTGTGGATGATCGTATCACTAATGAGGGTGTCAATCCTACCCAGGAAAATATTTTTTCTTTATTCATTCTACGCATCAAAAGGTTAACAGCTTGTGCCCCTATTTCATTTGTTGGTTGGTGAATTGTCGTTAATGGGACCGGAGCATACTGGCATCGTTCAATGTCATCAAAACCGATAATCGCCACATCCTCGGGCACTTTTAATCCTGATTCCAAAACTCCCTTCATAAAACCAAGAGCAGATAAATCATTATACGCAAAGATGGCATCGGGTCTATTTTTAAGTTCAGAAAACGATTTTCCAATTTTATATCCTGATTCGAAATCATTCCATTCGTATTTTAATTGCAGACGAAATTCAAATTCTTTGTTAAAGGGAATTCCGTGTTCGTTCAACGCTTTGCGAAATCCTTTTTTGCGAATTTCACCGAGCAGATTTCCATGTTCCCCATTGATGTAACCGATACGTTTACGTCCAAGATCAATCAAATGCTTGGCGGCAATGTATCCCCCCATTTCATTATCCGTGCCGATGTAACATATATCTTTGTCTTCAATGTATGAAACCATCACAAATGGGAAGTCTTCTTTTTGAAGTTTTTTGAGGACACCGGTGGAATAGTGTTCATGACTCATTGAAGCGATAATCAATCCATCCACACCGGTGCGGACAAGATTTTCAATTAAAACTTTCTCTCGATCGACATTTCCTGATGATTTCGACAAGAGAAGTGTATATCCTTTTTGCGAGACCTGTTCTTCCACACTTTGCATGATCAATGAAAAAAACGGGCTTTTCAAATCTACCAGGACTAAACCGATAGCCTTTTGATGATTGAAATTAAGAACCATGGAACGTTGTGCAACAAAAGTTCCACTCCCCACAATTGCATAGAGATATCCGCTTTTCATAAGATCATTCAACGCTTTTTTTATGGTGATCATGCTGACATTGTATTGCAGTGTCAGTTCTTTTTGCGTTGGAAGTTTCTGATCGACTTGAAGTTTGCCACCGTCAATCTCAGATTTTATAATCTCATAAATTTGTGTATGTAATGATCGCTTACTAGTTCTATCTAAAGGCATACAACTTTCTTCCGGATCATTTTTCCCTTCTTGTTTATATTCAATAAGATTAGGATATATTTCATTGAATATACCTATTAGAATAAGGTATACCTTATTCTAATAAAAAAACACTCTTTAGTCAATAGAAAAATTTGGAGAAATATCCCACGCCAAATAGGCTTTGGTTTCTCTTAAATGTCAGATTTTCACTTTTCTCAATCGCAATGAATTCGTAACGACACTCACTGAACTAAACGCCATTGCTCCGGCTGCAAATGTCGGGTTCAGCATTCCAAATGCTGCGAGAGGAATTCCGATTATGTTATAGATAAATGCCCAAAAAAGGTTTTGTTTGATGGTTCGGATAGTGCTGCGCGATAAGGTAATTGCCCGGACTACTGCTGTCAGATCATGTTTCATTAACGCTATATCAGCTGTTTCCATCGCAACATCCGTCCCTGAAGCCATTGCAAGACTGACATTTGCCTGAGCCAAGGCCGGAGCATCGTTAATTCCATCTCCAACCATTGCTACAATCTCATTCTTTGCCTGCAATTGTTTGATATACTCCGCTTTATCTTTCGGCAGCACATTAGCAATCACGGTTGTAATGCCAACTTCTTTTGCAATTGCTTCGGCAGTAGTTTTATTATCACCGGTCAATAATGCAATCGTGATATTCAACGCTCCCAGTTTGCGTATTGCATCTTTTGAAGATTCCCGAATGGTATCTGCAATTGCAATAATGCCGACCAGCTTTCGTTGTACACCAACATACATTACCGTTTTTCCCTCCTGTTTTAGTCGGTCAACCATCTCCTTTGCTGTAATAATATTGACCAACGACTCGCGCATGATCTCCTCTTTACCAATAACAACACTCTTCCCTGCTACTTTTCCGGTAACGCCAAATCCAGGATTTGCTAAAAAAGATTCAACTGGTTCCATGACAATATTCAACTTCTCAGCATATTCAACCACGGCTCTGGAAAGAGGATGTTCTGATTTATGTTCTACCGATGCAGCTAACATAATTAATTCTTCTGCAGTGATTTCATTGAAAGGAATAATATCAGTCACCGATGGTTTTCCAACCGTTATCGTACCGGTCTTATCAAACACAACAGCGGTGATCGATCCGGCACGCTCAAGACTTTCAGCATTTTTAATCAATACACCTGCTGATGCTCCCCGTCCGGTGCCGACCATAATTGCTGTGGGAGTGGCGAGACCGAGTGCACAAGGACACGCGATGATCAGCACAGCGATTGCATGGATCATAGCTTGTGAAAACTCCAAATTCCAAACCACAAATCCTAAAATGAAGGTTATTAATGCTATACCAAGAACTATTGGAACAAACACCGAAGCGATCTTATCGGCTAGTGATTGAATCGGCGCTTTCGAACCTTGTGCTTCTTCTACCAAACGGACAATCTGAGAAAGCATCGTTTCACTACCGACGGCAGTCGCACGGAATTCAATGCTTCCTGTTGTGTTGATCGTTCCACCGATTACTTTGTCGCCATTTTTTTTCTGAACTGGAATACTTTCCCCGGTCATCATCGATTCATCGATCGACGTCTCTCCTTTTTGAATGATACCATCCACCGGTATTTTTCCGCCAGGACGAACAAGGATCATATCATTCTTCACTACGTCACTTACTGCAACATCGACATATGCGTTATTTCGATATACTTGTGCTGTTTTCGGTTGGATCGACATCAGATTCTTCATAGCATCTGATGCACGTTTTTTGGCACGAGCCTCAAGCATTTTACCGAGAAGAATAAGCACAATAATCGTTGAAGCTGTATCGAAATAAACATCCATCATTCCAACAGTGTCAGGAAGCCATTCCGGAAACAACACGACAATTGAACTGAAGAGATATGCTACCCCCGTACCAACGGCAACAAGCGTGTTCATATCTGCTTCAAAATGTTGCACTAGTTTCCATGCAATCATAAAGAAACGTTTTCCTGAAACAACCATCACCACTGTTGCCCCAAGAAAAAGTAATTTATTCACTTCATCCATTCCCAGTGGAGAAATCTCCATAAACCAGTCAGTCATACCAATCATACTCAAGATCATCACCGGAAGTGCAAAGATCAGACTGATGATAAATTCTTTCTTAAGTTTTTGATACCCGTCTAAAGATTTTGAATCGTTCGTTGGCTTTATATTTTCAATGACAAGTTTATATCCTGCCTCATCAACAACTTTTGCAAATTGTTCCGGGGTCGCTCTCGCGGGATCATATTTGATTGTTGCTTTTTCCGTGGCGAGATTGACTGTTGTTTTTTCCACGCCGTCCACTCGTGTCAGGACTTTTTCCACACGCGCAACGCAACTGGCACAGGTCATCCCTTCTACGGGAAGCGTGAGTGTTTGAATTTTTAGATCTGTCATTTTTCACCTCATCATAGACGTCCGACACCACTAAGGTGTCGAACATCTGCATTTCTTTATCGAATTGAAACCACTTCATATCCTGCTTCTTCAACAGCATGTTGAATGGTTTGATTCGTCACTTTAGATTCATCAATCTCAACATCCGCTGAACCAATTGCGACGGAATTGACTGTAATTCCTTCCACTTTACTTAATTCTTTTTTAACACTCATGACACAATGACCGCAGGTCATTCCTTGTATTGCAACATGAACAGATTTCATTGGTATCTCCTTTTATGTTCAAGCTAAATATACGGAGACTTTGCAACTTGTCTTTACATTTTAGGGAAAAAGATGTGCAGAATTATGAAGAGACTATTTTACCTTATCCAAAGGAATGCGATGGTGGTGGTGATGTGCGGGAGTAAGTTTTTTGAATTGACTGGGAGTAAATCCGGTAACAGATTTAAATTGATTGGAAAGGTGCTGCACGCTACTGTAATTCAGCATATATGATATCTCGCTCAACGAACGATCATCATATTTAATCAATTCTTTCGCTCGCTCGATCTTTTGTTTGATGATATACTGTTCTATGGTAACATTCTCTACAGACGAAAAAAGCACACTCAGTGAATGGTAATCCCTTCCAACTTTTTGACCTATATATTCGGAATACTTAATCTTCATTGGCTTGGCATCATGATTATAATGAACCAGTTGAATGATGGCTGTTTTGATCGCCTCAATCGTTTTTCCATTTTTATCTTCAATCAGTTCAAAACCGTTATTCTGCAACATATTTTTTACTGTATCCATCTCACTTTGCTTCAATGTATTACCAAGCTCCACTTCGCCAAGTTCTACTGTTCGAACATCATGACCAAGTAATACCATTTCATTCCGAACAACACGAATGCATCGATCACACACCATGTTTTTAATATAGAGCTTTTGAAGATTTGATTTTTGTTTTTGTTTTTTCTTCATAATGCTTCATGATACGCAATAGTAGAACCAACCCATGTCTTGTTCTTATTAAAATCCACTCCCATCATCGCTCCTTTACTTAAGCGGACAAGATTCTTCACGAGTGTTGGTTTCTCCTGCCAAATGAACATCATCCTCACCTCTGCTTTTGAAAATCCATCAGGAGTATTTATCAACTCCGCATATTCTACTTTTCGTTGCAGCAAGTATTGCGATTTGTCCACCAACGCATCTAATTTTTCCTTTGTCACATTGATATCAACACCTAGTCCTGCAAAAGAATAGAGCGGCTTAAGAACATAATTCTGAAGATCGTTCGGATATTCTTTAAGATCATTAACGAAATAACATATCGGCACATATTTGCTTTTAAGAAATGGCAGCGTGTGTTTGCTGATTCTAAAATACCAATTGGGATGCCCTACCCAATGCACATCAGCTTCATCAGTAAATCTAAATTCAGATTGAACTTTCTTTCGCTCCAGTTCGTCAAAAATGACACGATTATAAATCCGTTCAATCCGAATCTCTTTCCCATTTTCGATATAGAATACTTGTTTGCCATGCTTCTTCACTTTGGTGAGGCAGACTGTCTGAATGCCAAGCATTTTTTCCATGACAGCAAAATCTATTCGTGTCTTTTGCTTTTCCGGTTCGATCTCCAATAGCACGACGTTCTTTGGATCTGAATCTCCAACAATCACATCGCGAAGTAAATTTTCATATGATGCTCGGACAAATCCGTTGAACGATGCACCATATGTTGGTGGTATAGAAAAATGTTTTCGAATCGTATCGTTAAGAAATGCCTGATATCCATAGAGCGAAGGAAATCCCTGCAGTTCAATCAATTGAGGAATAAAATTACCCTTGGCATCCTTACAAATCCCGAAATCGATTTGCAGAAAGATAGGATGAGAAGTTTCGTTCGGAACGGAGAGTCCTGCCGGTATAGCATTTGCTGCATGGTTGGTAAATTGTTCTGTTTGTAGTTGTGTAACGATTTCGTTGCACGCTTCAATCAATTGCCTCTTTACATCTTTCGTTAAAAAGATTGGAGTTTCTGCTGTTCGAAATTCGGTCGGGTATTGATAGGTACTATTAAGCTCGTGCACAAACGATTGATACTTTGCGTCTGTGAACTCCGCATTTATTTTTTGCCGAATCTCAGGGATCATGATATGAGAAATCCCCGAAGTCTTTTGGACTTCGGGGATGTAATTGTGGAGTTAAAAATTTTCGAAGATGAATTTCCCTTTTTCCATCACTTGTACGTCATCCATCCAAATATCAAAATTTCTTCCGACGCAATCGATGTGTGTGGTAGAAACCCAATTTTGCCCGGTATGATCAGCATATGGATGTCCGAAAGCGATATGGATGCCGGGAAACTTTTCATCCTGCAGTATATGGCCGATAATGCTTTTTAGTGCGATGTTTGTACCGATAGCAAACTCACCTACACGGTCGCTGTTTCCATCGGTATGCGTATAGTCAATAAACTCTTGCAGTAATTCTTTGTTTGAACATTCAACAGATTTAATTCTGTTCTCAACCACCTGAATGAACAAGGGATATTCTTGAATATTGCCCCACTTTTGACAAAGGTAATCGCCAACCACACCGTCAACAACAAATAAGCCATTCGTATTGCTCGGAGATGTAAAGATCTCTCCTCCCGGAAGATTTCCCCATTTATCCGGAGAAATAATGCCGCTGGTTTTTAACCATTTCAGATGCGGTGCAAACTCCGCAACAAAATCTGTCCCAGCGGGTGTTTTTGCTTTAATTATTTTCGTTTTTCGTGCTTTGTTTACGAGTCGTTCACTGATTTTATCAACTTCTAAAAAATCAGCGCACATCCCCTCCATCATAATCTGCTTATTGATATTCACCATGTGGCCATGACGGATTTTATTCTTATTCACCACGCTTGTCATTTGAATGCGTGAACCCAGTTCTCCGGTCTGTGTAATGGCGGCAAAAATGCTTACTTGAGATTTCCCAAGATCATCCAAAATCACCTGCGGCATATCTTTCAACGGGCGTACGGCATAATCTTCCATCACAAACACATTAAATTCCGAACCGACTTTTTCAATTTCATGAACAAGTGATGCGGCAATTTCGATACAATCTTTATCGGTGATAATGGTAATGCGTTCGGAGGGTTTTATACGAAGGCAATCGTTGACAGCATTTCGAGCTCCTTTGCTCAACGCAGTATCAAATTCAACTGAAGTTATTTCTGTGCTCAAACACTATCCTCATTTAATGTAAAATAATAAAAATACAATTACCAAAATCTCATCTGAAGTACACTGTCAATCTAAACCCATAGCAGTTTCTTTAATAATCAAATCAACCACAGCATTCAGATCCTTTGTTTCATTCCAAACTTTAATTTGCCGATCGGCACCGGTTCCTGTTTTCAGAATCTCTTTGACATATTCAACTTCTTTTCGACTTCCTAATTCATCAATCTCATCATCAACAAATTCGAGAAGTTCATCCACCAAACTTGAAAATGGAACCTCCTCCTGTTTGCCAAAATCAATTAGCTTACCTTGCACTCCGTAACGAGCTGCGCGCCACCGGTTCTCATTCAACAAGCGTGTTTTGTAAATCCGGAAACCGAGATTCTTTTTAAATAATTTGTACAACTTTGCCGTTACCGCCTGCATCAATGCGGCAAGGGCAATTGTTTCATCCACACGCATGGGAATATCGCATACTCTCCATTCAATCGTATCAAAGAACGGATGCAGTCGAATATCCCACCAAATGCGTTTCGGATTATCGATGCATTTCGTCTTCATCAACAATTTTATATAGTCTTCATAATCCGACAATGATTCAAAGATATCGGGAATTCCAGTGCGAGGAAAACGTTCAAAGATCTTGATGCGGTAAGATTTGAATCCGGTATTGCTTCCCATCCAAAACGGAGAATTTGTGGAAAGAGCGAATATGTGCGGTAGGAAATATCTTGCTGTGTTCATCACCTGGATAGCAGTTTCACGATCCGGCATACCTACATGTACATGCAAACCAAAGATCAGATTGGCGCGGGCAACTTGCTGCATATCTTCCACAATTTCCCGATATCGTGCATGATCGGTAATTTTTTGCGCATCCCATCGAGCGAACGGGTGTGTTCCTGCGGCAGCAATCCTTAATCCTTTTTTTCGCGCGAGCTGATCGAGCGTACTGCGCAATTTTGATACTTCTCTTCGTGCTTCCTGTACTGTTTCACAAATTTCCGTCCCGACTTCAACAACGGACTGATGCATTTCCGGTTTAATATTTTCACGAAGAATAAACTTCCCATCTTCAAGAATCTCCTCTATGTGGGATTTTAAATCTCGAGTATCAGGATCGACAATCTGAAATTCTTCTTCAATTCCTAACGTGAATAATTTCGAACTCATCAAATACCTTTACCGGATGCAAACGATGTGATAAATTTTCCCCATCGCAAATTATTTTTTCCATCCTGATGCGCTTTTGCTTTTCGGATAGCCATGTTGGCAGCCGCTTCAACAATCCAATCAAAATTTTCCTGTCCAACAGAATGAATGTCCGCATCCGGTGCCGGATTGCAGAAATCAATCGCATACGGAACACCATCGCGGATGGCAAACTCTACCGTATTAAAATCATATCCGAGATATTCATTCAACGCAAGCACACCTCGTTTCACTTCATCGAGGATCTTTTGCGCTACTGGAGGTCCGTCCTTCACATAACGCAGATGGTGAGGATTCCGGGGTTCATACTGCATGATATGAACATCTTTACAATCGATACTATAACAACGAAAATATTCCGTGAAGGTAATTTCTTCCTGCAGCATCATTACTAACTGCCCGGTCTCGTTGTACGCCTTGAAGAACTCTTCGACCGTATTCACCTTATACACATTTTTCCAACCGCCGCCGGCAAATGGTTTAAAGAATGCCGGAAAACCGATGTAAGCAAAAATTGCTTCCCAATTGAGAGGGTAAGCAAGATTGCGCATGGAGCGTTCATTGGTGTCAGGCGGATGTTGATTTGAAGGCAAAATGACCGTCTTTGGAACGACAACACCGATTTTTGTTGCAAGACAATTGTTGAAGAATTTTTCGTCTGCGCTCCACCAAAATGGATTGTTGATGACTGCAGAGCCATTCAATGCGGCATTTTTTAGGTATGCTCGATAAAATGGGATGTCCTGTGAAATGCGATCAATAATTACGGCGTATTCAGTTGATTCCCCTTGAATTACTTTATCAATCGTTACCGATTCCGCAATAATGCCGTTTTCTTTTTTTGAATTCACATGTTGTATGAATGCATGTGGAAAAGTATTTTCCTGTCCGTAAAGAATCCCAATTTTTTTCATATCACCCCTTTGATATTCGAATCCAAACTCAGATTGAATATAGCAATTTATTGTAAATCGTCAAATTTGCATTGTTTGCAGGGCAATCTTTCATTATGATTAGGAAAAACCAGGCAGGAATATGATCGTACGTTACAGTTTTCTTTTTCTCATTTGCACCCAATTTTTGTTCTCACAAGTCACAGTTGTGGAAGATAGTCTGTTTTCACCTTCTCTGAATTCTTTTACGAAGTATTATGCCATTTTACCTGACGGCTATTCCAAAGTACAGGAACGATATCCCGTGTTATACCTTTTGCATGGACTGACGGGTAACTATACTAATTGGGTTAAATATTCTAATATCGTCCGATACGCTAAGGAATATCAACTGATTATTGTTACGCCAGACGGGAAAAACGGCTGGTATACAAATTCTCACACTCAGCAGAATGCAAAATACGAAGACCAGATCATGAACGATCTGATTCCAAATGTGGAAAAAAAATATAGAACTATCCAATCGAAATTCAGTAGAGCAATTGCGGGACTTTCGATGGGAGCCTATGGAGCAATTAAATTTGGCTTGAAATATCCCGATAAATTCTTTTTTGTCGGAGGAATGAGCCCTGCCATCCAATTTCCGAAAAGCCTGGAAGATTCTGCAATTATTGCACGACGCTCTAAGGAATCTACATTGAATTTACAAGATATTTTTGGAACAGTCCGTAATGAATCGTGGGAGGAAGACGATGTCTTTTCCCTTGTTGATAAATCCACCTCCACATCACTCCCCTATTTTTATCTTTCAATTGGTTCACAGGACGGAATTCTAGAGCTTGTCGATCTTACTCACAATTTTGCTGCGGCGCTTCGGAGAAAGAAGATCGCGTTTGAGATGCACGAAACTGCCGGTGCACACGAATGGAAATTTTGGGATAAAGAAATAGAAATAATACTCAAACGTATCGCTGAACTGAGCGGAAAGAAGAAATAGTCGTGAAAGAGACATCCAATCCACAAACATCAGATATCCCTCTCCGATCCAACATTCGTCTTCTCGGAAATATTCTTGGAGAAGTAATCAAAGAACAAGAAGGAAAACCGTTCTTTGAATTGGAAGAGTTCATTCGTCGTTCAACAAAAGAGTATCGATCGACACATAATAAAGACGTTCACCACCAGTTAATAAAAAAAATTAGAACGCTGGAAACACGTTCCATGAGGAAGCTCATTCGTGCTTTTTCTACGTATTTTCAACTCGTGAACATTGCGGAGCAACACCATCGAATCCAGCGATTGCGAGGACAAAAACAACTCGGAACTTCTCATTATCCGCAAGGTTCATTACGGCATACGTTACTCTATGCAAAAAAGAAAAAAATCACTGCAGCTGAGATCCGACGGTTTCTTTCACAATTGTTCATCTCCCCTGTCTTCACTGCTCATCCCACAGAAGCTCTTCGGCGAACAGTGCTGGAAAAACATTCACGCATCTGGGAGCTTCTTGAAGAGATCGATAAGAAAGATTCGCTGCCGAGTGAGCGTGAAGAATTACGTTTATCCGTGAAACGCAATATTACCAGTCTTTGGCAAACGGAAGAGACAAGAAGTTACGATATCACTCCATTGGATGAAGTAACTAATGGCCTGTTTTATTACACACAAGTGCTTCAACACACGATTCCTGCATTCTATCGCGAACTTGAGTATGCGTTAGCAGATACCTATCCAACGCTGATCGAACAGATCCCCTCATTTATACAATTTGGCACGTGGATCGGCGGCGACCGGGATGGAAATCATTTTGTCACAGCCGATGTTACTTGGGCGGCGTTGAAACGGCAGTCTCATTCCGTGGTCGATTTGTATATCAAAATGATTGACGACCTTTATGTGGTTCGAAGTGAATCAAAAAAGAGCGTTCCCGTTGATACGAAATTGGAACAGTCCATCGATGATGAGTTGAAACAATTTCAGGAAGCATTTCCTCCCGGTATACGAAATAAAAATGAAGTATACCGAGTGAAAATTGCGCTTATCTATCGTAAACTTCTTCGGTACAAGAAAAAATTGGATGGAACTCTTCCTTCTGGGGAAACGACATATTCCTCTTCTGCTGAATTTCTCGATGATCTTTATCTCATAAGATACAGTCTGATGAAAAATAAGGGTGCCGATCTCACGAGCGGAACATTAAAGGATCTTATTCGAAATGGTGAGACGTTTGGATTCCATCTTGCAACGCTTGATATTCGACAGCATAAAAAAATCCATTCCGCTGCCATTGCAGAGATCTTCGCACAATCCTTAGTATCGTATTCATCCTTTTCCGACGATGAACGATTGGAATGGCTTACAAAGGCTATCTATGGACGGTCAACATTTACTTTTAAAGAAGATACACTGACCGATCAGTCAAAAGAAGTTTTTGCAACATTCAGAACGATTAAGCGCGCATTGGATGAAATTGATCATCGCGCAATTCGTTCGTACATCATCAGCATGACAGAGTCTGCAGCTGATGTTCTTGAGGTCTTATTCCTGATGAAATTAACCGGGTTATATTCACCCGACAAGAATTTCAGTGGATTAAATATTGTTCCTCTGTTTGAGACTATTGGTGATTTAAGAGGTTCCGTAGAGATTATGGAACGATTATATACGAATCCGGCTTACAAAGAACATCTTGCATTACGCAACCAACATCAGGAAATAATGCTAGGGTATTCAGACAGCAGTAAAGATGGTGGAATCGTAACGTCGAATTGGGAATTGTACAAAGCACAGCGCGCGTTGGCAAAGTGTTCTGCTCACCATAAAATTGATTGGATGTTCTTTCACGGGCGCGGAGGAACAGTTGGACGCGGAGGTGGACCGGAGTTTCAAGCGGTAATGGCATTGAACGGACATTCCATCAACGGAAAGATCAAGATTACAGAACAAGGAGAGGTGATCTCGCTGAAATATTCACATAAAGAGATCGCACAACGGACTCTTGAGTTAACGACATCGGCGATGTTGCTGAAATATTTCGACAAAACGAATCTTCATAAGATAAAAGTAGCTCGTCATCCACAATGGCTAGAAACAATGGCGGAACTTTCTCAGCAATGTTTTGAAAATTATCGTAAAGTGGTGTACGATGATCCCAACCTTGTCCGATATTATTTTCAGGCGACACCGTTAAAAGAAATTACAAAAATGAAGATCGGCTCCCGTCCGGCAAAAAGGACGAATACGGAACGGATTGAAGACCTTCGTGCTATTCCTTGGGTGTTTGCATGGATGCAAAGCCGTCACAACTTACCCGGATGGTTAGGTGTTGACGAAGTGTTGGATGCTTCTCAATCGGCAACGGTAAAATCTTTACAGCAAATGTATCGACATTGGAACTTTTTCCGAGCAATGATTGACAATATTCAAATGATCGTTGCCAAAGCTGATTTTGATATTGCACGACATTATGCTGAATTAGTTCAGCCGACTGCTCTCGGCGAAGAAACTTACTCGCTATTGAGAAATCGATTTGAAAGAACAAAACACGTTTTAGTGAAAATATCTGAACAAAAAAATATTTTAGATAGCAATGCGGTGTTACAGCGATCTATAACCCTGCGTAATCCCTATGTCGATCCAATGAGTTTGATGCAGGTAGAATTATTAAAGAGACTTCGCTCAGAGAAAATCACCGAATCGCAACGGAAGGAATTAGAAGAAGTGGTATTCCTCTGTATTAACGGAATTGCTGCGGGATTACGAAATACGGGGTGAAAATAATGGTGCGACTCACTCTATCATCAAGATTCAAATGAATGTCCTCGCGGCAAACCGCGAGGTAACTTGTCATGTCCCGCCTTTCGGATTCCGCATAGCGGGATTCAAAAAGGCGGAACCAGCGTACGCTGGCATCCAGGTCCTGGATTCCGGCTTCCCGCCTGAACGCTTGGCGGGCAGGTCGCCGGAATGACACCGCAAGCGGCGGGTCTACGACCTCGTAGAGGGAATTAGGCCCTGAAGAGATTAAACACAATCAATCTAAAATTTACCTCCAATGTGAGTCGCTCATACTCCCTCTTATTCCAATAATTTGCCAACTAACTTTGGCAATTGTTCGCTTGCACTCCCCTGCAAAACAGTATATCCATCCAATAATTCGTAATTCGGATGCGGATCGATGAAATATTTTTCTTTCGTCCGGCGAAACATCGGTAATAATCCTGCAGCAGGATACACTTGTGCCGACGTTCCAACCCCAATAAATATATCGGCAGATTTGATCAACTGCCTCAGAAACTCGTCCCGCATATCAACAGGTTCCCCAAACCAAACAATATCCGGACGTAGTTGTCCACCACATTGCGGACATTCCTCTCCCAACTTTATCGGTTTGACGATTTGTGATTTATAATCACAGTCGAAATTGGAATCAAACTGAAATGCTAACGAATGATGAAATTCACATTTTTGGATATCAATTCTTCCGTGAAGATGCCATACATTTTCGCAGCCTGCCCGTTCAAGCAGAGTATCGATGTTCTGCGTGATATTTGTAATCGTGTAGTGTTGGGAAAGTTTTGCGATGGCGTGATGTGCGGGATTTGGTTGACACTCAGCTTGTTTCAGAAAGCGCATGGCGTAGAAATCAAGAACAAGTTTCCGATTTTTTTGCCATCCCTCAGGCGATGCAACGTCTTCTATGCGATGCTGTTCCCACAACCCTCCGCTATCTCGAAAGGTCGGGATTCCGCTTTCTGTTGAAAGACCAGCACCGCTGAAGATAACAATATTCATAAAACAAAAAAGGACAAACATCGATGTCTGTCCTGCAATATTTCTATTGATAAATAGTTCTTGTGCCGTTTCTAATAAATCGTATTGTAAAAAATTATGTTCATACTGAGCAAGATGTCGCCGTTTTAGAAATCCTTCGACGCATGCCGATAAACAACATCGGCATTTGCTCAGGATGAAAATTCCGGCGACATCGCGCCTCCCAAAGGGACCCCTTTGGGGGAAGTATGTTCTAAAAATACAAGATTACTTTCTAAAAATTGCACTAGTTATCTGTTGTCAGCCGATATAGTACAATCCTGTTATTGTCTGTATCGCACACAAGCAACGTATTTTCTGCAACAGCCGCTCCGCCGGGATGGTTGAGCGTAATGCCTGAACTCTTTTTCCCGAATGATTCTACCTTAAATTTTCCACGATTATTGAACTTAACCACGCTATCTAATTGCGTGTCTACAACAAAAATATCCCGACGAAATCGGTCAATACCTACACCAGCCGCATTTTTAAATCTATTTGGACTGATGAATTCTACTGTTCGGTGATCAGGATTTGTCGGATCGAATTTTGGAAGCCACCCTTCGAAATCAGCATTTTTAGTAAATGCCATCCAGATTGTTGAATATTGAATTCCATCTGAGCTTTGAGTTACAATAAAATCTCCGCTATTGGGAAATGTAGCAATTCCTGTAGGGTGGTTGATATTGGTAATAGAGCTGCCGGCTCCAGATTGCAATTCGCCCAACGGTGTAATAAAGGAATCTTTTTTTGTCGTAGCATTCGGTCGATACTTAAAGCGCAGCACACGTGCATCGGGATCAACAATACTGCTGTTATCCGGTCCGTCCCTTACCACTAAATATTCATTATTCAAAATAATGCCGATACCGACAAATCGGCGTTTAGGACGGGCCGGTTCTTTCCAGATTGTATCAATTTGTGCATTATTCAAATTATGATTTGCAGCAACAAGTTTGATTCTCAGCAACACACCAATGGTATCTCCAGTAGTCGGTTCGATGGTTTCAGCACCAACTAAAAGATCGAGCTTCAAATCCTGTGCAAGAGATATTGGTTTTCGAATCGGTTTGCTAACACTCATTATTTGTCCTGCTTGATTCAGCATGACAACACGATTATTTTCAGTATCCGTTACGTATAACAATTGATCCAGTCCGTAAATAATCGTTCGAGGTTTGTTAAATATTCCGCTCCAAGTGTTTTTCTCAACATACGAAGTATCACCAATCTGTGGCAATGGTACTCCGGTCGGAGTATCGATTGGTTTTACACAACCGATCATCGTCAACCATATTGATGCAACTCCAATTACCGTAATATGTGAAAATAATTTGTTCATACTTAATATGTCAATAGCACAGAAATCCTGTGAACACTCCCTAGCTCATTAAAATTTGAAAATGAATAATCCACATTAGCGACGGTGATACCGAGCGGGATTTTTACACCGCCACCAAACGAAACATCCTCGGCAGAAGAGATCGATTTTCCAAGCAACGATTCGCCAATCGTTCGTTTTACTCCAGCGCGCAGGAAGAACATTTTATCGTATTCATATTCTACTCCAAAGCGAACATTCTCTGCATTATCGTTCGGATGATTCAGCTGTAGAGATGTTGTTAATCGGTTGGTCTCATCCTGCCATGGCTCAAAGGCATATCCCAATTTGAATAATGTTGGCGGAGAAAATCCTTGGAAAGAATTGACCTTCTCCCCTGCCCCATTTAAAGTTGATCCTTTTGGTTCAACGTTATCTCCAAAATTGGTAACCACAACGGAAAAACGGGACGAACCTAATCCCATAAAATAATATGTTCCAATATCGACCAATATCGCATCTGTATGCAACTCCGCAATATTTTCTCGGACATATCGCGCGGTAATCCCAAAACTAAATTGATCAGTCATCTTTCGAGCATATGTTCCGCCGATGGCGACATCGCTAAAATTAAAATAATTTCCATTCCCGGTCGGTTGATATTCCGTTGTAATCGGCATCGGATCCGTATGAAGCGATGTGAATGAAAAACCAACAAAGTCATTTTCGCCGAGTGCGTAACTCATCCCAAAAAATTCATGTTTTAGGTCAACAAGCCATTCTGCATGTGATACGACTATCTGATTTGAGGTTGAATTTACTAAGCCTGCAGGATTCCAATACAATGCTGAAACGTCGTTTGTTACTGCAATCACTGCTTCGCTCATCGCTGAACCACGCGCATCTCCGCCGATCTTTAAGAATTGGAATGAAGAAATACCTGAACGCTGACTGCCGAGATTCGGTACCAATTGGGCAAACGAAGAATAAACAAATACTAAAGAGCAAAGAGCAATAAACACTCTTCTACTCATTCCAAATATATTTTTGTTATTCAGTCTCATTAAGTCAAATTGATGAATACTTAAAACCGCAACGCAACACCCAATCGGGCTGTGCGTGGTGAAAGATACCGCGCCGGATTATAGGGATACGGCGAAATAGTACCTTGTAGATCCGGGAAGCGTGGATCGTTAAACGAAGCCGGAGTATTATCACCATACTCATACGCTTTTCCGGTCACTGAATTAATAATCTGTGAATTCTTATTGTCCAAAAGATTTTGAATTTCCAGACTCACCGTCATTCTACCAAAACCAAGATCAAAATATTTTTCAATATTCATATTGATATAAAACCAATATTCGGCAAGTTCTTGCAATGGATCTTCAATCTTTCCGCGATATTGCGGTCTTCCCTCTGCATCAATCCCTGTATAGATCTGTTCCGTATATCGTTTACCGGATTGAAAAAATGCTCGCATATAAACGGAATAGTCATCCAGAATACCCGGCGCAAAATCATAGAGAGGTTCATTCTTTTTCACGCTGAGAATGGATGTGAGATTCGCCTGCCAGGGACGATCCCATGAAACAAAATTCTCTTTAATGGTTGCATCACCGCTGCCGGTGGTCAGATTGAATAATGCTTCCGTTGCCGAAGAACTTTTACCGGTGGCGATTGAGTAAGATCCGGCAAATGTCGACCGGAACTGCGATGTGAAACGATGCGTGTAATCAAATTCAAATCCGCGTGTTCGCGCATAATCAGAATTGACATATGTTGTGTATGTTCCTCGCGAGATACGAGCACTGGTAGCTCGAACGCTTCGGGCAGTGATGTAGTCAAAGATATCTTTGTAATATGCTGTTAATGTGAGAACATCATTTTCGGTGATCTGATTTCGTAGACCAAGTTCGTATGCTACTGTTGTTTCAGGATTCAAATTAGGATTACCGACTGTTTGCACAGAAGAACGGGCACTGCTTTCGGTCAATTTTGAATAGACGTATGTCGGTCTCGGTAGTTTGGAGAAATGTCCATAAGAAAAGAATAATGTTTGATTATCAGATACGGGATGTGAAATTCCAAGGCGAGGACTTAATCTTCCTTTCCATCGATGGCCAAACAACGATGATGTTTGTGATCGATATTGGTCACGAATATCTTCCGAAGCTAGTGCAACATTGGGATTATTGATGGCATCGTCAACAAATTTACCGGGGAACCAATAATCAAACCGTAACCCAAAATTTAAAACCATTCCGCTGATCGAAATATTATCCTGAGCATACAACGCACCAGAAGCGGGACTAACTTTGTAGATATCGTTGTTCAATCCAAGCGGTTTAATCCACGGCTGCGAAATATCAATCATTTGCAGCTGTTGGAATTTCATTTCAATTCCGGACTTGAATTTATTTTTTTCTGTAAAGTGATTGGTAAAATCAAATTTTACAGTATAATCGTCGATGTAATGATCGCGCCAACTGTATGGTCCGCCGAGATCATAAAATCCGTCACCGGGAATGACGCCAATTCTGTTTGTATCAGGATAAAAATATTCAATTGGAAGTGTTACGATGTCACGCGGTTCGTTGTATAGTTGATATCCCTTCCCATTAGCGTCGCCGCGAACATGCGCCGTATATCTGCTAATGCGCAGATCAAAAAATGTTTTCGATGAAAGAGTTTGCGTCAGCGATAACGTATGCTGAATATTGATCTGTGTAAATGTATTGGCGCTGTCCAGAATATTTTGGTACTCATACTGATATCCCGGAGTTGGCTCTTCACGCTCTAATGATGTTTTGATCGTTGCAGAATTTTGGTCAATAGAAACCGATTGATTAAATGCGTATGCTAATTTAAATGTCGGCGAAGGTTTCCAGGTCAATTTGCTTGAGACGGAAAAACTATTTGCCAATCTCAATGCATAATCCGATCCGTTAAAGATTGTTGAATTAAGCTGTTGAGGAATGTACTTATCATATTGACCGGTTGGGACACCTTTTCTAATTCGTTCGCTCCATCGAGTGTAGCCATCTGTTACATTACCGGATACATTGGTGAAAAAGCTCACCGTCCCTGGCAATAGTTCAGTAATCAACGGAACCGGACCGCTGATATTTCCTTCAATCTGATCGGAGTTAAAGAAATGCCGGGATGATACACCGACAACACGGTCCGTCTTGTATGAAACACCACCACTATATTTATCACTTCCCTCTTTGGTGGTAATATTCACGACGCCCGAAGTTGCCTGGCCATATTCTGCATTGTAGCCACCGGTGATCACTTCCATTTCCTGAATTGCTTCAGGGCTGATCTGCAAACCAAATCCCGATCCTCCAAGAACATCCTGCACCGAAACACCATCCACAAGATAAGCGTTCTCGTATCCGCGGCTTCCGCGAATATGAATTTCATTATCGGATTGAACAACACCGGTCTGCAAACCGACAACATCTTTTACGTTCGTTACAGCAGCAACTGTTATATCTTCTGTTTTAATCGTCCGCTTACTTGATGTTTCTTCAACATCGAATAATCGTTTTTCACCGATGATAATTACTTCCTGCCCAAGAGAAAGAACAGATTCAACCATTTTCACATTCAGTTCAACTGTTTTTCCTGCTTCAACTTTTATTCCTGAATACTGAACGGTCTTGTAACCAAGCAGAGTCACGTCGATATTATATGTACCGGGATTAAGTTTTTCAATTTTGTAATTACCGTCGAAATCAGTCGAAGCTCCATAATATGTTCCTTTGATAAGGATATTCACACTCGGAAGACCATCTCCAGTATTTTCATCGACAACTCTGCCAATAATCTTTCCAACAGAGCCTTCTTGTTGTTGTTTCTCACGCATTTGATCCAGCACTTGCGCAGTGGACGTTGTGCAAAACACAAATAGGGTAAATAAAGATATGTGGACAATTTTCCGCATCAATTCAAACCAAACTCGTCAACAATCACTTTTTTAAAGAAATTAGGAAGATTTTTTTGTCGACCGTTGAGTAGATGTAAAGGAACAGCTATAAAAACAATTGATCTATTTGCATCAATTGTAGCAATCTCTGGAGAACCTTGATATCTAAATGTGCCGTTGGTATAATAAAACTTTGAAGAATCAAGTTCATACAAATATCTAGCGTCAGTTCGTTTGTACACTCTGCGCATATTTACCGAATGAATATTTTGTGTTGAATCAAACGCTAAATCAGGATACCCACTTTCAAGTGAAAAGACTTTTGTACCAGCAGGAATTCGTGTATCAGCATTAGTATGTACGGGGGGTGTCTTTGACGGAGTTGAGACCGTATCAGTACTTATACTGTCAATTGGTGCATAATCGTTTATAGTCCTTATTGCTCCTGGAATAATTGCTTTTTCATTTGTAGGAAATCCTGTCGTGAAAATTACTTTCCCTCCAGTTAAATTGTAATTAAACAAGCTAACTTGTGCAGGTATAAAACTAGGTGATAAATCACTAATCCACATTACAATATCATATAATTTAAGGGTGTGTATTAAAGCTGGATTGAGATAAGCAGGAACAAACGATCCATATTTTGGATTTGAAAACTGGTTCGCCTTCTCACTAGCTGTAAGACCATATCCAACATCTAAAATATCAAAGTTGCTAAAACTCTTACCAGGTAATCCTTGCTCAAGGGCATTTCTGTAATTGTTTAATGCGGTTTGACGATCAAACTGATTATAATCTACCACGACTAACATTCGACTCGTCGGTTTTTTCACATACCATTTCTTAGTGGTTGGACTCGACGGCATAGTGATTGTTACGCTGCTATCACCTGCCACGTCCCTCGCTTGAATGTATAAGACATTGTTTGAGTTCAGTTTCAATCCGGAAATCTTACCGCGAAATTGCATCGATGGGAATGTGCCGGTATAGACATCGGCCTCCACTTCACCCGTTGCATTATTCGTTACCAAACGAGGAGCAATGAATGTAACAAGTTTCACTGCACCACTGATTGAGAACCAGCGTTTATTTGGTCCCGAATCATTCAACGCTAATCGGAAATTGGAGATAGTATTATCGCCATCAATATCCGTTCCATACCAAGAGAATGTCGCAACGGTGAATGTTGTATCCGGCTGTTGAATGGTAGCGGAGTCGATTGGATTGACAGAGAAAAATACTTTCGGTGGAGTGTTACGAATCGGCAACAATTGTGAAGCGCTTTTTTTATCAATTGATGAATTGAGAGATGTTAAGAGAAGATCTCCGCCGTCAAAAATTCCATTACCATTTTTATCCCAATACGGCTGAGGCGTGAGACGAATGATGGCCCCTTCTTGCAGCAAAGAATGTTCTTTAAACGTATTGTCTGTTGCACGAGCAATAATGGTAAAGATACTTCGAGCTTTAATCAATGGGAGCGCAATAATACTGTCTGTCTTTGTCGTCCACGCATACGTAAACGTGTCAGGAAATGCGATATTCGATGTTGCGATTGATTCCGGCGTAGCGATCAAAAATCCATTAACATAACCGTCCGGATCTTCGCCATACCAATATGCATGCTGACGCGAAGAGGTTTCATTTAATGTTGTAGAAGACGACAACCATAACCGGGTCAGCGGCGACTGATTTGCCTTCGGCTGATTCGGAAGATCTTTTTGGCACGATCCGATGATCAGTCCCACAAGAATAAGAACGATATTTTGTAAAATATTTTTCATGCGTTGAACCTTGTCAAGGTTTCAAACCTTGACAAGGTTATTGTACTTTTATTTCAGCAACAACATTTTCTTCACTTGCGAAAAATCTCCAGTCGTAATGCGATAGAGATACATACCGCTGGACAATTTTGACGCATCAAATTTTACAGAGTATACTCCGCTCGATTGATATTCGCTCACCAATGTCGCTACTTCCTGTCCAAGAATATTAAACACCTTTAACGAGACAACTCCTGAAACCGGTATTGAATATCGCAATGTTGTTGCAGGATTGAATGGATTTGGGAAGTTCTGTTCCAATGCAAATTCATTCGCAATGACATTTTCACGACGAACAAACATGGGGTTGTATCCTTTAAAATCAGTATCAGTTCGTGGGGTAACTTTATACCGACCGCCACTGTAATAGAGAATTCCCGTTACATTTGTAAATTTATGACCAACTTTCACAATGGTCAGACCAACACCTGTATCAGCAAGTGCATTGGAATATTTATGCCGTCCATCGCGACGTACCAACACTGCTTGTGAGCTGTTACTGATCCAGAATTCCGTCGGTTCCGAAAAGACAGGATCAATACTGGTTACCGTTACCGAATCAAAAGAAACCAACATCCCTTCATACGGTTCAGCAACAAGATTTCCGTTGCTTGCTCCATCACCAAATACTTCTGTTTTTAATTTTACAGGAGTAGGAAGTGTTTTTCCGGATGCGACGATTCTCCCTTTGGTGATATTGGAAAGACGTGTGACATCAAAATTTTCCTGAATCGATCCGGTGACAACAACGCTGTCACCCATTTTCAATTTTCCCATAATCGAATCAGGTCCGACAATCCACAATCCACTGAACAGAGCATTGCCACTCTGCATATACCATGCATTTGTTCCACCGGTCGATAATGGAGACAATCTCAGCGCCGATGTATCTGCAGTAATAATTCCACCGACGGAATCAATTGCACCAATGTACGGGCTGCGTCCATTTGCATACAATGTTTTTTGAATATCGCTCGGGGTCAAAACAGGTTTTGTGGAACGGTCGATGACTGTATAGAAGAAAAATCCTTTTGATGTATCATATTGTGTCAACGCTCCACTGTTTGCCAACATGGTTACTTGAGTATCAACATCTGACACCTTAATAAAATATCGCACGGTACTTCCGGGTGTTTGCGCAGGAATGGATGCCGTTGATGTTGAATCACTCGAAATTGGAATAGGCATTGCAATCTGCTGCCATGCACCATTATTCACGCTGTAGAAAAGAATTTGTGATGCTAAATTAGCACCATTAACAACTGCCGATGTCTGTTTATAAATCTTTGCAGAGATAACGGCTAAACTATCCTTGCCGACAATGACCGGATTACGACGATGCGTTGTGACAGCCGGTGCAATTTTTCCATACTTAACATCACCGGGATAGATCGGACAAATTCGGTACCCTCTGTTTGCTTCCTGACCGGATGAGGTTGAAATATAACCGCGCATTGTATCAATCTTCGTGCCGACAGGAGGAACTTTATAATTTGGATCACCGGGAACAATTATTGAACCATTACCAATCGTAAAATAATATGACCAGTCATAATCCGACAATGTGTTACCGTTTGCGTCCGTCACCGCCCATGTTCCGCGAGCAGAGTTCACAATTGCAGTAACTGTCAAATTGGTAAATTCCACCTCCATTGCTTCATACGGTTCACCGGTTGTGAACTTTGCCGTTCCACCAGGATTTGCTCCCACATTGAAATCAGTAATACTTTTCTTTAATGGCGGTGGAAGTGGATTTCCGGAAGATAAAATATCAATCGGGAACGGAAGAACGTTATTGGAGTTGTCTTTATATGTAACGATTGGTGTAAATTGGGTTAAGCTATTCATGCTCGTTGAAGGGAACTCATCGATGTATCCGGTAATTTTAATGATATCACCACGCTCGATATTATATAATCCGCTAGCATCTGCGGAGGCGGAATCACCTGACCAACGGACAAATATACCAGCAAAAGGATTTGAAACTCCTGCACCGGTATCACGAAGACATAACGTTTTTCCTGCTGCCGTATAAGAGATTACACGGGGTTGAACAGTAACTAGCGCAATGATCGTCACAGTTTCACGTAATGCCGCCGTTGTTTTGAAAATCGGAGAGGTCTGTGTTAACCAACGGGTAGAGCCAATTCCTAATGAATCGGCAATTTTTAACGAATCCAGGCTGACTGACTGAAGTTGTTGAATCGTCTTTGTGGGATAAACTTTTTGTGCAAAAAGATTTGTCATTCCGAAGATGACAAGTAGTAATAAGAGTTTTTTCATCTCTTCTCCTCTATCATTGGTGATTGTCTGTTGATTAAAAAAATTATTTTATGATAGCAAACTTACCGCGTTTGACATCATTGTTTTCCAAATTCTTCACCGTAAACAAATACAGACCTGTGGCAATCGCCTGGTCGTATTTTGTAATAAGATCCCACGCATGCTCGCCGCCAGCAAATTGAGCAGAAGCACCGAGCGTGGAAAAATCATCGAACCATTTTATTCCTGAACCGGCATATGTGGCAGCGTCATGGAGTAATTCGGCTACCAGATCACCGGTTAGTGTAAAGATTTTTATTTCTGCGCGTGCAGGAAGATTTCGAAAATAAATTTTTCTGGAACGTTCACCGGCGCCATCCCACGCTGCTTTTGCATAGTATGGATTTGGATAGACAATAATTTCAGTATTCCGATCGGTAGTTGGTCCAACACCCGGAACAACTCTCTTAATGATTTTTGCACTTTCTAAGCTAGGCAGTCCGTTAACCGAATCGCCTCCATCAAATGCAGAAACTCCATAAAGATATTGCCATCCGTTTAAGCTCGTAATCGGATCATTCTTCGGAGGAAATTGATAGCGGCATACCACGGTATCTATACCGTTGATAAATATTTTCGGCGTATCAAGTTTAATGTTGGAGAAGCCGGTGTTGTATCCGATGGTATTGTCATTTCGGTCAAACTCGCCGATCATCTGCATGGACAGTAAAAAGTTCTCAGGATTTTTAATATCAGCGCCGGGAGTGGAACGATAAATACGATAACCTTCAAAATCGAATTTGCGGCTGATGGGATCAAAACTTTGTTCGGAACGAACGCTATCCCAATATAACGTTACACGCTGATTTTCGACAACAGAAAAAACTCTCGGCTGCCTTGGAGGCTGCGGAAGTGTAAACCGATCCAATCTGCCATTATCGTTAATGTCTTCTCCGTTATCCAACCGATTGTTTCCATTCAGATCTTCACCGTTATATGTCTGCTGTGACCATGCAGCGTTTGCATATAACCGTGATCTCATTTGTGGTGTTTTATAATCCTCGCTTGCAGCAACGCTTCCTGTTTTTTTTGCACCAATCAATCCAAAAACAACTTGAACACTTTCCCCCGGCGCGAGAGATTTGAACGGACCAACAGAAAGCAGATCGCTTAAACTTGCCGGCAATTCTCCTGAAGTTATTCCATCCGATGTCAGGACGCTATTGTGTCTGCCAAGTGCTTCAATATTTGGTTTCGGCATCATTCGGGACAAGCGTTGGTAACGTCCAAGATAGAAATCACCCGGATTATATTCATCACTGGGAAATGCATAAATAGAATTTCCCGAACCGCTCGATCCAAATCTCCACCCATTGTAGTATGTATCTTTTGAAAGATCACCGATCGAATCGATCTCCGACAGGATTGGAACGCCGACGGAATCTTTTTTCAACGGGAATGGTGTCGTGCCCAACATTTTAATTCCCAAATAACTGTTTGCCGGAGGTCCATACGGTGCACCGTCGAAATCAAAAACATAGCTCAAACGAAGGCTATCAATATATCCTCGTCCGGAATGACTAAAAAACTGACTCGCCGAAGAAGGATTACCGGTTAATTTTGTATTGCGAACAGCGCCATTATTCCACAATCCAACGTAGAGACTGTCGATGATGGTGTTACTGACGTTTTTAATAGTATAGTTGAGAATGACAAAAAAATCTGCGAAGGGATAGTTCCACGCATAACTTTCCAAATGTATATTAATACCAAGCGGTTTATGCAATGGTATTGCCAACGTTGATCCGGGGAGTGTATCATTTTTATCGGTGAAGTCCATCACCAGATCTTGATGACTGACAGCATTTAAATCGAAGTAGGGAGATTCGAGAAGTGTTGAACGCTGCGAAATTACCGAACCAATGTTATTGGTAATTTCCAATCCTTCCAGAGGATTTGTCGTCGTAGCTCTGTCTAATCCTGCAGTAGAAACACGAGCAACAGTTTCATTCCGATGAATGCCGCCGATCCAGATTCCTCCGACCGAAAGATGTTCAATGCCAGATCCTTTTGGATATTCTAACGAAGGTTGGATCGGCCATTTTTTGAACCGATTACCGATCTGTCCGAAATTGGTGATGGTAACATTAAGATTTCCGATGGATGTATATTTCGTGTCATCATCTTCTGTAATCTTATTCAGAGATTGACCAAACAGCGGGAAACCACCGATGGTGAAAAGGAAGGATACATAAATAGGTAAAAAGCGTCGTAGCAATGATCTCTATGAGTACGTTGTTGGATTAATTAACTGAAAAAATATACGCCGTATTAGAGAGAAAAACAAGGCAAGTTTAAGAGATAAACATTTGATAAAACTGGACAGCCTCGTTAATACAACGAGGCTGTCCGGGAGGGATCAACTTTGGATCTTGAGTTTTTGTCCGATACTAATGCGTGACGTTTTTAGGTCGTTCCATTTTTTTAATTCAATGATGCTGACACTGTACTTTTCCGCAATCTTCTCCAGCGTATCGCCGCGTTGAACCACGTACATTTTTGATTTGGCATTTTGTGTCACAATTTGTTTTTTTGACACCGGTTCATCAGCCGGTTCTTCCGTTTGATCCGGCGCATATATCTCTAACACTTCTCCGGCATTGATCCTGCTTGTCTTAAGTTTGTTCCAGCTTTTAACATCGGCGATTGCAACATCGTAATTCGCTGCAATTTTTTCCAGGGTCTCTCCTCTTTTCACTTTATGCTGAATCCATCCGATCCCGGTTCGTTCCGGACGGTCCGTCTGCTGTTTTTTCTTTGAAGTTTGTGAAACCAGCTTCATCTTTTCCGCTAATGATTCATTCGCAATTTTTTTATACTGCTCAAGTTTCTCTTCCGGTACCCAAATTGCCAGACGTTGTCCTTTGTAAATATGTTTGCCATACGGAATGTTGTTCCAGTTTCTGATGTGACTTGCGCGAACGTTAAACCATTCAGCAATATGTCCCAGTGTTTCACCTGTTTTTACCACATAGGAAATTTTTTCTCTCCCTTTTGGTTCATACGTAGTTCGTAATGCTCGCGATTTTCGCTTTGATGTCATTTGCGCCACTGATGTCCCGGCAGAAGCCGCAACATATTTTCTTCCTTCTTCTTTTAATTTGTTCGCGCGTTCAATATCACTTTTTTCTTTCTTCTTCTGCGCTTCAACAAGTGCCGATGCAGAGTTCGAACGAATTGGGATAACAAGTGTCGATCCAACTTTCAATCGTTTGGAACGAGTAAGTTTATTCACTTCAAGCAACACGGCAGTCGTTATTTTATAACGATTTGCTATCTGACTAACTGTTTCACGGCGACGGATTGTATGTGTTGCGAAATCAAATTTCTTTTCTTCCGGAATTTTCAAATAATTGTCAGCAAATATAGTCGACTTTCCAACCGGGATCCGAAGACGATAACCTTTGTAATTCGGAGGAGTGCACCATTGCGTCAGTTCGGGATTGAGATCTTTAATTGTTTCAAGATCTGTTTCGGCACACTCAGCAAGGATGGAAAGATCGATACAATCATCAACCGTCACCGTCTCAAATGACAGCGAGTCCGCTTTTTTTATATCACCAAAGCCAAACGCTTCCGGACGCATGATGATAAGTGCAACAGCAATATATTGTGGAACATAATTTCTTGTTTCTCTCGGTAAACGACGGCGCATTTCCCAATAATCAGTTGAACCGGATCTCCGAATTCCCCTTCGTACCCATCCTCCTCCGGCATTGTATGCAACAAATACTAAATGCCAATCATTAAATTCACTGTATAAATCCTTCATATGACGGGCCGCGGCTCTTGTTGCTTTCTCAAAATCACGCCGTTCATCGTACCAATAATTGGAACGTAGTCCATATTGCGACCCTGTTGCTTTCATAAACTGCCACAATCCGACAGCTTTTGCCCACGATCTTGCAGTAGGATTTAATCCACTTTCTGGAAGAGATAGTATCATCAATTCCGGAGGAAGTCCTTCTTCGGCGAAAATACGGGACATTGTCGGAAAATATTTCCCAGATCGATTAATCCAATTTTCCATGTGCGAACGCCCTTTTCCCATAAAAAAAGCTAACGTTCGCTTTGTGTACTCATTAATGTGTAGAGGGACTTCTGTTTTGGGTATGAGCGATGGTGGAATTTGAATATTTGTGATATCAATCTTTTCAATTTCCAGATTCAATTTTTCCCGAAGAGCAAAAATAGAACTGCTGGAACCCAAACTATCGATAGCAGCGATATATTTTTCATAATCTTCAATAACACTTCTGGTCAATTCATTAAAATCGGTATTCCCATCGATGTTTGGAAAGTAACTTGCTTCGTTAAGATGTTTTATGGCCTCTTCAAACTCATCGGCAGACATCATTGAATCACCTTCTGCCTGCGCTTGTAATGCAATGAGATAATGTTCACGCGCACGTTCTAGAAGCTCTGAAATTTCCTTTTCATCCATATCACCGGAGGAATCCGCGGCTGTGGAATCACCTACATCAACAGACTGATTCGGACGTTTTTTGAGAGTATCTGTATCCTGGAAAAATCGAGCGGATGAAGCTAATAATACTGGCTTACTGGAAGAATTTTTTATGAGCGAAAATGAGGACTGAGATTCAGGTTTTTGAGGAGTTGTATTTGTACAGCCGGCCCACAGCACGAAAACTAGACATACTACTAACGTTTTTTTCAATACTTTTCCCTTTTTTTAGATATTCTTATCTATTAAATATAAGAATTGAGCATCAAAAATCAAGGAGTTATTGAGTTTACCTAAAGTGTTAACATAACAGAGGTTATTCTACGAAGATTTTTATTGGAGCACTAACCATTCTTTTACCCTTGGTTGTTCCAACCAATTGAAATTTATGCTTCCCCTTGCTTAATTCCCACCAAATTTGATTCTTTTGAAAGGGAAGTTCTTTGTTATCATTAATCTTTAATCGGACATTTAGAATATTCTGAGGGATGACAGCATCCACTTTAATTTTTTGATATTCCTTCCGCAATATCGGGTCTACCTTAAATACATCACCCGTATGGGGAAAAATAATAGAGAACGAGTGATCTCTACCGGACTTTTCTGAGTCATTTGCTTTATACGCATTTAAAGGAGGTTTAGGAATCTGCTCAATGAAACTCCACTCATCATATTCAGGAGGGAAAATTTCGTACACCTTTCCCATCGTTGTTGCATTCATTGCCGTAGTGTAATATCGCTGATGGATTGTACATTTTTTCACCGGCATCGAAGCGGGAAGAAAATATTCAAATCTTCCTTTTTCACAATTCTCCCCCTTCAACATTCCGGATCGCGCACATACTTCAATTGAGTGAACGGTCGTAGGCCGTACAAATTCTTTTCCTGCAGCATCGTACTTTGTCGCCAGCACATTCATAATATCTGTAAATATTTGTCCAGCGCCGCTGACGCCTGAAACTTTCCGCATGGGTGTTGCATCGAAATTTCCAACCCACACTCCAACAGTATATTCAGAAGTAAACCCAAGTGTCCAGTTATCCTTATAATCTTTTGTCGTTCCGGTCTTCACGGCACAAGGAAATGAGAAATTGAAATTTTTGCCGAACGCCGGACGGCGGGCTGAATGATCAGAGAGTATGTCGGATAAAATAAATGAAACATCAGAATCAAATAGTCGATGCTCAAATTGTGATTCCATTACCATAGGGGAAACATCTGCTACTTTTCCATCAATGGTCATAACTGACTGCATCAACTTCATCGGCGATACCATTCCAGCATTTGCTATAGCACGATAGGCATTTGTCAATTCCAACAACGATACTTCTGCGTTACCGAGTGTTAATCCAAACCCATAATGTTTTGGCGATTCAGTAAGAGAAGTCAGTCCTGCGTTTTGCATTCGTTGATACAAAGCATCAACACCAATTGCATGCAACACTCGCACAGCAGGAATATTATAGGAACAAGCAAGCGCTGTCCGAAGCAGAACAGGACCGTGATATTCTCTGTCATAATTTTCCGGAACATAGTCTCCCCCTTCATTCGGGATGGAGGTCGGAATATCAGCAATCATTGAAGCGGCATTAAATCCCGATTCCAAAGCGACACCATAGGTGAATATCTTTACGGATGAGCCGGGCTGACGCAAAGCAAGTGTGCCGTTGATCTTCCCCTGAATTTGATCATTAAAATAATTTGCTGACCCAATGAGTGTTCGTATCTCCCCTGTCCGATTATGGAGAATGACTACAGAAGCATTGGTGACATTTTTATTTTTCAAATGCTCAAGATGCCCTTTAATCATCCATTGAACGTCCGTTTGAATCGCCGCATCGATAGTAGTATGAATTGTTGAAAGGTTCGATTGATGCTTCACATGTGCATACACCATTTCTACGGCATGAGGAGCTTTGAATTTTTTTTCGGGAAGCACAATGGGAATCGGCTGTTGTAATGCACGTTGATACTCTTCTGTGGTAATCTTTTTTTGTTCCGATAATTTTTTCAAAATCAAAGACTGGCGACGAATTGCCTGTGTGTAATGCAGATGTGGATTCAATAATGTCGGTGAATTTGGAAGCGCTGCTAAAAATGCAGATTCGGCGATAGTGAGATCAGAAGCAGGTTTATCAAAATAATATTTGCTGGCAGCTTGGATGCCGAACAATTGATTTCCGTACGGAGCACGATTGAGGTATTGCTCAAGAATTTCCTCTTTCTGCATCATCCTTTCAAGACGCAATGCAAACCATGCCTCTGTTATTTTGTATAATATTGTCCGGGGATAATGATATACATTTCGAATCACCTGTTGAGAAATTGTTGATGCACCATATCGGTCGTGATCGGAAGTGATATTTTCTCCGATAGCCCGAACGATAGCGATTGGATCGATACCAACATGACTGAAAAATCGCCTGTCTTCAATCACAACAGTTGCATTGATCACCGATTGTGATATTTTTTGAAGAGGAATCCATTCACCCCGCCCCTGTTCATCGTTCAGAAACTCCCGCAATAACTGATTGTTTCGGTCGAACACTTTGATCGAATGGATATTCTCTTTCGTCAATCGACTCTGTTCTAAAGGAATAAACAGCGTTCCTATTAATACCAGTATCATCACTAACGATGAGACAATACAATATTTCAAAAATCGTTTCACTGAATGGTCACGACACCGGATGATGTTTGGCCGAATACTTCCGGTTCATACATTTGTTCTATCCGCGTTGCCGGCATTTGGAATGTTCCATATGACGTAACTCGGACAAGATATGTCAGCGTGTGAACACCGGCTGGTAAATAATCTGAGAAGAACATTACGCGATCATCTTTTCGTTCTTTGTGATTAAAATACCAGCTTTGGCGATCGTTTTCGTCGAGATTCCTTCCGGTTGTCTGAAACGACGTGTTAATCACTTCAAATCCTGCCGGAAGCGGATCATCCACAACAACAAACGAACGGTCCTGCTTTGTTGTAAGCACAAGTGTTACGCGCGCAATATTGCCAATACCGATGCGTTGAATGCCACCCTCCCCTTTGACAAGATGTTCAACTGATTTGGAGATACTGAACCCTTCTTCTTTTACCTGACTCATATCTTTTGGGTAATAATACATCCGCATTGTATAATACATTCTTCCCACACCGGTGCGTGTTACATCTAAAGGAGCTGTTTCGATCGGCATCATAGCGATTGGAGTCGAAGCCAAACGTGTCTTTAATGTTCTGCCTTCGAAAGTTTCTTTCAGAATTTGCTTCCCTGCTAAAGAGATCTCCGCAGTGAAATGCGGCTCATCTTTTTCATAGACTGAAAAGTATGTCGTTAAAGCGTCAATCACATATAAATTTTCCTGAGTTGTCCTCCAGATTCCGTTCCGTTTCTGATCCAACAGCCACCGAACAACTTTCGGAATGATCTCATTGGTCGGCTGCGTTTCAACCAATGCCTGCATAATTACTGCAGTAGTTTTTACGTTTGAGTGAAACATCCACCACCAATCATTTCCGTTCCGTTCTTCAAAATGAGCTGTTGTGGGTGAAAGTTTAACGCTGTTCATAAATTCCGATGCAAGTGTGGTGATCATGGAGCTGTTCCCGTGTGATCGTTTTAGCGCTCTCAATAAATATGCTTTTGCAACTAATGGGAGTTTTGCGCGATCGGAATACAAGCGCTCCATATATCCAAAATCCGGTTTGCCATTTAACGCAAGCACGTACAGGATCAGCGATTTCGTCCCCGCGTCGACATCCCAGCTATATCGAACAGGAATTGATCCCGTCAATACTCCCCGAATATAATTCATTCCCTGATCGAACGAACTCTTATCCACACGGTAATTGTTTTGCATTGCCATCGTTAAGCCGAGCATGGCATACGAAGAAAGATATGGATATGGTTCGCTGTCATACGAATTTTTCCAGTATGTGAATCCGCCGTTCGATTGCTGAAACTGCGGTACTTCATCTAACACATCCTGAACAACTCTACGATGGTCTTTTCCTTTTAATATTTCAAGATTGAACGACTTCACCATGTCACTACCGATGATAATCGGCAAGGCGCGGGACATTTTCTGTTCTAAACATCCATAAGGATACTCGAACAAATATTGCACGCTGTTCTGCAATCCGACAAGTTGCGTGGAAGATACCGAAACATCAAAACTGCCGAGTTCTTCAAACACATCCGCGGGTCTGGTGATTTTCTCTTGCACAGAATTCTCAGTTAAGGAACTTGAACTTGCAACAGTTTCCCGAACACGCGGAATTTGAATAGGAATCGTCCACTGCATACCATCATAATCATCATCCGTGTATGCTCTAAAAATGAACTTTGCCGTTCCAATCTTTTCCGCCCGGAGTTTCAACCGGATCTCTTTTGATTCTCCAGGTTTCAATATATACGTCATTGTATCTTTGCTTTCCGAGACAATACCTTCTACAGAAACAATGATTTTTACACTTTTCTCTTTCTCGGAATAGTTCAATGCAACCACACCTCCTTCAAAAACATCGCCGACTCTCGCAAATCGCGGAAATGATGGCTGAAGCAAAAGCGGCTTGCTGACAGTAATGGTATTCTCCCCATAGCCGAATTCCGATTCAAGTGTATGGGCTGCGGCCATCAATTGAAATGCCGTAATGTTGTCCGGCAATTTAAATTTTAACACTGCCTTTCCTTTGGCATCTGTGATAATGCGAGGATTCCAATACGCTGATGGACGGAAATCTTTGCGTATGCCGTCGGCATCAACTTGAGATGCCATTTTTTCCGCTCCACCTCCGCCAATCTCTTCCGCTTTTTCTCCAAAATTCCTTTGTTCGATTAAATGAGCCCGCGATTCTGTCGTAGAAACAGCAAGACCTCGCTGTCGATAAAATTCATCAAACAATTCCGGCAGCCGGTATCCAATTAAATTCAAAACACCAAGATCGGCTACGCTGAGTGTAACTTCCGCCGGAACTGGTTTGCCGTTTGATAATTGTGTCATGATCCGAACTTCTACGGAATCTCCCGGACGATAATCTTTTTTGGATGTTTCAATCTTCACTCCCAATTTTTTTTCCAGAGGTGAAACCGACAATTTTGCATAACCAATCTTAAATGAAGGACGGCCAATATCAGAATCCTTTGTAGCAGCGATACTGTCCACTCGGCCCTGCAACAGAACGACTGAGACATAAACGTTCGGAAGGAAATCATTACGAATGGGAATATCAATCTGCGGAGCACTCCCTTTCACTTTCGTTGTAAAATGTTGAAGCACACCCTCCCGTTCGATGGAAATAAGCGCATCGGCGGATTCATACGGATTCTTAATGATTATGCTTGCAACATCACCCGGTTTATAATTTGTTTTGTCCGTAATAAGTTCTATTCGGTCATCATTCGTCCGTTCCCACGGGACATAACCGGAACCGCTCACATAGAAATAACTATTGGATGAAACGGTATTCCCTCGACTATCCGTACCGGAAAGCTCCGTAAAATAGAATCCTGGATCTTTTGGTACATACCGATGTTCAATTGCCTGCAGAGAACTTATGATATTCCCTGAGTCAACCAAAACATTCTCCACTTTGGAATCCCAATAATATCTTCCACCAACTTCTGCGCGTCGAACAGAGCGCCAAATGCGGTTAAAGATTTTGAATTTCATGGCAATGTTTGGTACGAACTTCCCTTCGGGCGTCACAGCAATTAATTTGAATTTCATAGATGAATCAGATTTGACGAACGAACTCTGTTGCCCAATACCGAGATAAAATTCACCAGGATGGACAACTACGGAAGTTCTGCCTGAAATCACCTGACGGTTGGATGAAGTTGCATCTGCTTCGAGCATCAACATGGAAGTTGTATGAATCTCTCCGACTTTCAAATGAGAACGAATTTGAAGATTCCCAAAATCGTCCAGCGTTGCATCTGCATTTTCCAATTCTCTGTAGTGGGATTGATCGTAGCGCGAGAGCCAATAGAGTGTTGAGAAATAGTACCCGTCAAATCCGGGCGGTTCATACGATCCGCCGTTGATTGTCAGGCGCCATCGGACATCAGCATTTTTCAACGGAGCACCGAAGAGATACTTTGCCGAAATGATTCCGCTGACGGAATCACCAACGATAAAACTTTTTTTATGCAGCATTGTGGTAACATCAAATTCTGCGGGACGAAATGCTTCTACCCGAAAATTTTGATACGCAATATTCATCCAATGACCGATTCCGCTTCTTACCTCCTTCAATTCCAATGTCATGGAATAATATCCCAACGGCGCATTTGCTGAAAGTTCCACAGTAGCATCGGCTGTACTGTATGAAGAAAGCTGCATTGTTTTTGTAAAGATCTCCTCATTGCGGGAATTTCTTACCGTCAGCCGGACACTGTCCCCTTTGATAATTTTCCAGCTCCCCTCTTTTAATGATCGAATCACTCCCTTGACTTCCACTTTTTCGCCTGCTTTATAGAGACCTCTATCCGTAAAAATATTTCCCTGCACACGCTCAAACGCAGGCCGCCATTCATAATTGATGTCGAATGACCAGGGATCGATTCCGCTTCCGTCATGTGAACTGATGTAGGTAAAATCATTCCCTTCTTTTACAAATATCCAAAGCATCGGTTTGCGAACGTCATAATATTCTTCATCATCATAAACGTCGGAAATTCGTTCTGTATAGATTCCTAATTTTCCCCATCCCGGAGCTTTCACCGTACCGTCTTTGGTGGATTTTCCTTTCCAGAGGATTGCATTATCGTCGTTTCGAATCTCAATTTCTGCATTTGCCACCGGACCGGCGTTGTTCAATTTCGTTACCCACACCAGAATATCATCCGGAGAAAATTTTGCCGTTACACCCATATTGCTGACATTCACCAGCGTTTGATAGAAGGAGTTTCGTTCGGAGGAAAATAGCAGCACGGTACCTAATTTTGTTTTCCCCAACACAGTATCCAGACCTGCATAATAATATCCGATGGAATTTCGTTTCGTACTTGGGACGACTGAATTGGTAAAGGTGAATATGCTGTTATTTCTATACGATTCGAATGTGGGAGTAACTTTTCCATTTTGCACGGTGGTCAATTCCCCGTATTCGCGAAATTGTTTTCGCAGACCAATAATATTTTCAGGATCGACTTTTCCCATTTTTACTTCAAATTTGTCGATGTTCACTGTAGTAATAGGAATTCTTCGTTTTGCGTACGCTTCAAGCAAGCCAATACCCGTCGGCATACTATAATAAGGCCAAAATTGATCTGTCGTAAACTCAAACGTAATCGTATCGGTTGTTATTTGACCGAATTGATCTTTAAATCCCGGAAGGATGAAACCCTGATACGTTTTCTCCGGTTCCAGTTCAAGATTCACATACCATTCGTTGCTTGCATAGTTCGAATAATATTCTCTGTCCGCTATACTCACCGCAGGAATAAGGCGAAGATGATCAAGAAGATCCTGCTCGAAGACTGGATTAGAAAAACGCATTCGTAACGGTTGTCCCGGCGTAACAAACTGTCCATTCATAATACCGACAAAGGACAATCGATTTGCGGTTTGGAATTGAAATGAAAATTCATTGGTCATGGAGAGGTTTCCTTCCACTCCCTTTGCTCCCGGTTTTACTCTCACCACGACAGTTGATTGCAGAGGAAACGGCTGTTCTGTTTTAATATGAACCTGATTGGTATCCTTTTTCCCTTTCCACAATGTCAGAAATTTTGGAAATGACGATTTCCCATCCGCTCGCACCTCGACAGAAATAAATTTCGCAATATCGGTCGGAATAATTCGCTGATTAAATTCGATCATAATGGAATGATTGGCTTCCACATATTGTTGATTTGTATACGGCGATGTGGAAATCACTGCCGGAACCGGTGTAACAAATCTCCATTCGAATTGTTCAGATAATTTCTTCCCTGAGACAGATTTTATTCCGGCAGGAATAGTGACAGTATACGCAGTAGAATATTCCAGCCGCTTGCTCGGAATAAATGTTAACGTGGATGTTCCCTGCCATCGAAACACTCCCGATACTTTCGGAGAGACCTCTATGAATCCGCTTGTTTGATTATTCGAAACAGCTTGCAAAGCAATCATCGGTTCGGAGAACGTTACTGCGATTGCTTCCACTTGATCCAACGAATTTACCGTTCCGGTAGGAGAAACCACCATGATCTGAAGAGGCTGTTGCGCAACAATGATTGATGTAAACAAAAGAAGGGAAAGAAATATATTTTTCATACGAACCTTTTTGTGGGTATAAGCGGGATGAGTTTCGATAAAAAAAAAGAGTTTATTTTTTTTGAACTTCACGAATAAGTTATATTGACATAAAAAAAGGTATTGATTACACTAGTCTTTGGGCGGGAACTGCGTAGCGGGTCTCGCTTTTTGTGTTTTAGGGAGCACCACTACCCGTAACTCTCAAATTTTCCTGCGCTATTCTTTCGAAATTTCTGAGATTTAGGAAGATTTGAATGAAGAACCATTATCAGTCTTTAAGCAAATTTGTTATCAAAGCGATCATCTGTTCTTTTTCCTTCGGGTCGCTTTCTGCAATAAGCAGCGCAAGAGCCGTCAATGCGGTATCATTGATTTTTACTGTACGATCTTTCTTAAACAACGCATTGTTCCTTCTTAAGTATTCAAGAAAAAGAAACGCTCCGCTCCGTTTGTTGCCGTCGGAAAACGGATGATCTTTTATTGTGAAATAAAAAATGTGTGCTGCCTTTTCTTCAATACTTGGATATAATTCTTGTCCGCCAAATGTTTGATCTATCGCGCCAAGTATTTGCTCTATTCCGTGGTCGCGTTCTGCTGCAAACAGATCGCTCGCTTCACCTTTGCGAATCAATTCTTTTTTCAGTGCAGCAAGTTTTTCACGGACATCACCCGGTGTAAGAGAAATGGATTGCTGTGACGACGTTCGCTTTTGTAATTTTTTTGAATCGTATGCTTCTAACGTTGTCCACGTGTCGGCGTACTGCTTAATGATTGTCAGCAATCCCTGCGCTTCATCTGAAGAAAGCTTCTTATCGCGGACACTGGTAACTAGCGCGATGGTTTTTTGTAACTCTGCAATGCTTGCAGTCGTTCTGGCAAGTGCTTTTTTGTTAACCGTATATCCTTTTACTAGATGATCCCGCAACACATTCGTTGCCCAGATGCGAAATTGCGTCCCTCGTTTTGATTTGACCCGGTAACCGACAGAAATGACCACATCGAGATTATAATACTGCGTTTTATATGTTTTTCCATCCGCTGCAGTATGTAAGAAATCCTTACATACTGATTTTTTTTGCAGTTCTTTTTCTTTAAAAATATTGCCGATATGTTGTGTAATAGCCACCCGATCTCTGCCAAACAATATTGCCATTTGTGATTGATTCAGCCAAACAGTCTCATTTTCCAAGTGGACATCAATTGCTTCTCGCCCACCTTCGGTTTTGTAAATGATTACTTCGCCTTTATTTTCGGATTTATTTTTCATGTGATAACATTAGTCAACAATATAAATGCACTGTTCCATCTGCAGCAGTATGTCGGAAATCCCGACATACTGATTTTTCATTAAGTTCTTTTTCCCTGAAAACATTGCATCAATAAAGGCAAAGAGGGATGATTCACAATATTCAAAAGAGGACAAAGCAAAGATATATGATAACTCTATTCTTACAATTGAAAAACTCCACTACTTATACCCATACCATAATTCTCTCAATTAAATACTCTTATATTTTGAATTATCTCTCAACATTTCCTTAAACATTTGACTTGCTAAAAATGCGCGAAACTCTGGATTATCAGTATATTCTTTGAATACTTCAAAATTGCTATCAATATGATTTATCATTTTTTCTTTCAGCATATCGGTAAATGTGATCTGAGCATTCTGAATATCCTTTTTTGAGAATGATGCATTGATATTTTCTATCAAACTTTTGTAGATATCCCAAAAGTATGTTGTAGGTAACGGTACGAAGAGAATAGTTGAATTGCTATACCGTACATCAGGTATGCTATGCGATGTAGGCCCCTCGTTGAGTAAACAAACCAACCGTAATGATGCAAGTGGCAGCAAAATTAAAAGGCTTGCGCGAATGTGAGGCAATAAATGAAGAGGCGTTTTTATGGCCGAATAGCGCCATCTATTTTGCGGAGAGAGTAGGATTCTCCCGAAGGGATGCCGTCACGAAATGATCCTTTGGATCGGCAGAACCTACAAATCCTTCAGGACATCCGCCAAAGGCGGATGCAATAGCCGTTCTTATAAAAATATTGTTGTAAAAGATTACGTGCAATACTTTGCGGAGAGCGTAGGATTCGAACCTACAAGCCCGTCAGGGCGCCAGTTTTCAAGACTGGTGCAATAGCCGTTCTGCCAGCTCTCCAAAAAAAAGTGCAATAGTTGAGTCCCATTTTTTATGGGACGAAATCCCGCGTTCTTTGCAGGACCGTTCTGCCAGCTCTCCTCATTTCAGATGTAAATATACGAAAATCAGCTTTCTCAACAAAATGTTTTTTCGCAAAGCGTACAAATTTTCACATCAGAAAAATAAATTACTGATACGTATAGACACTGTTCTCCATAAATTTTTATATTGTCCTTGTCATTATGGACTCATCATCGTTCGACATATCTAGAGTTTTGATCGCAGCCGGTCTTGCGGCAATTTCAATGATATCCATGATCATTGGAACGGCCATCGGTGTCTATACTAAACCGGCACAGCGAACAACGGCAATCATTATGGCCTTCGGAACCGGAGCATTAATCCAAGCGTTAGCCATAGAACTTGCCTTAAAAGGTGCTCATCGATTAACCAATCAAGCAATGTTTAGCGGAGTCGATGCGTGGGCATGGGTTGCTTCAGGTTTTGTTGCCGGCGGATTGATCTATTATCTGGTCAATAAATGGTTGGAAAAAAAAGGTGCCGCCATTCGTCATCCCGCGCTGGCAAAATTCTATTACTTGCAGAGAAAACGAGCGGACTCAAGCATTGTTCTTAATCAACTTTCGAAAGTCGAGCTTGTCCGTTCCCTTCCTCCTGAAGAGATGGAAGGTGTGCTCAGTTGCATTGAACCGGTTACTGTTAAAGCCGGAGAAATAGTGTTTCACCAAGGCGACCCTGGAAATGCGTTATATCTTATTGATAACGGAGAAGTTGATATCACATCCGGTTTGGGAAGTGATCAAAAAATTATTGCAACACTTGGAGTGGGACAATCGTTCGGCGAGATGGCGTTATTGAATAACGATCTCCGGACTGCAACAGCAGTTGCCAAGAGCAATGCTCATCTTTTAAAAATTGGGAAGGAACAATTTGACGCGTTGATGGAAATTTCGCCAGCATTGCGGAAGTCCGTTGAGCAGCTAAACACTAAACGGATACTGATGAATGTGCAGAATCTACGAGACGCGGGCGATTCACAACATTGGAGAAAGGTAGCAGCGGCAAACATCAATCGAATCTCACGAGCCGAAGAACTTACCTACATGAAACAGAGCGTCATCAGCGGAAATCCGTTGGCATTATTTCTCGGAGCGATGATGGATACCATACCGGAATCGATCATTATCGGCGCCGGATTTCTTTCGCTTGATTCGTATACGTTCACATTCATTCTTGCCGTTTTTCTTTCAAATCTACCAGAATCAATGGGAAGTTCCATGAACATGCTTGAGGCAGGCTACAGCAAATCGAAGATTTTCGGATTGTGGTTTGGATTAATTGTTGCTGGTATCATCGCAGCAGCGCTGGGAAATATTTATCTGCTGAATGCCCCTCCCACAATTATTACGGTGGTAGAAGCATTAGCAGGCGGTGGCATTCTTGCAATGGTTGCATCTGTAATGATGCCGGAAGCATATGAAGATGGCGGCGCCGAGGTAGGTCTTGCAACGATTGTCGGTTTCCTGGCAGCGTTCTTTTTTACATTAGTGTAATGTATCAACAAACTGCACTATACATTATTTCCCCTTCCAAACAGGTTTTCTCTTTTCTGCAAACGCTTTCAGTGCTTCGCTTCTGTCTTCTGTAGGAATCAACGGTTCATAATATGTTCGTTCATTTTCAAATCCGTCCATCAACCAATCGCTGTAGGATGATTCAATCGCTTTTTTCGCCTGACGAATTGCAAGGGGTGCATTTGCTGTAACTGTTTGGACTATCTTCTCAAATTCTTTTGCAAAGGTTTCTGCCGGAAAAACAAAATCGACCACACCATCTTCCTTTGCTTCTTTCGCGGAAAAATGTTTTGCCGTCAAAATCCATTTCTTCGCAACTCCCGATGAAGTCCGTTGCGCTAACCGTTGCGTTCCTCCTGCAGCAGGAATAATACCCAAACTCGTCTCCGGTAATCCTAATGTTGCAGTTTCGCTCGCTACGAGAATATCCCCCGACAAGGCAAACTCCAATCCTCCACCTAGAGCGGGACCTTGAATTCCCATAATGACCGGTTGAGCAATATCGCACCATGACGCAGCGACAGATTGGATTCCTTTCACAAAATTGATCACTTGATCTTGCGACACTCCCGCTCGCTCTTTAAGATCGGCACCGGCACAAAATGTTTTTCCCGCCGCTGTTACGGCAACTACCCAAACTTCACCATTCGCTTTAAATGTATTTGCTGCATAGACAAGTTCAGCAACGAGCTCTTTATTTAAAGCGTTCACCGGCGACCGGTTGAGCATTACTCGTGCGATGTGATTCTCAATTGTTACGATAATATGTTGATAGTTCATAATACTGTCTGGAAAGTTGTTCTCTTCACGTGTTAGAATGTTAACTTTTGACTTTTTTATCTTTTAACTTTTTACTTTTATTTTTTAATTTTTATCTTTTAACTTTTATTTTTTAATTTTTATCTTTTAACTTTTATCTTTTTCCTTTTTACTTATGTCTTTTCTTTTTACTACTAACGTCAGTAATGTATACACAGCAACTTGTTCATTCTTTTGGTTCATCACAATCACATCCCATTCTACAACACCTTGATTCTCCCCTTCTTTAGGACGAGTAGATTTTACCGTTAACCGTACCTGAATCGTATCGCCGGGATAGACAGGTTTAATAAATCGCAATCCTTCAAGCCCGTAGTTCGCCATCACCGGAACAAATCCGGGTTCTACAAACAATCCTGCCGCTGCAGAAAGAACAAAATATCCATGCACTACGCGCCGTTCAAAAATTGATTTCCGTGCAAGATCATCATCCATATGCGCATAGAAATGATCGCCGCTCAAATCTGCAAACCGTTCGACTTCATCAATGGTAAATGTTCTTGTTTTGGTTAATAATGAATCACCAATCACCAAATCTTCAAAATATTTTTTGAATGGATGGACTCCATCTGTATGTGTCATTGCTCCAACAGTGTATTCACCATAAATATTTCCCAGAGTTGTCGGCGATCCCTGAAGCGCAGTTCGCTGCATGTAGTGAAGCACGCTTCGAATTCCACCCAATTCCTCTCCACCTCCAGCTCTTCCCGGTCCTCCATGAACCATTTGCGGCATCGGTGAACCGTGACCGGTCGATTCTTTCGCGCTAAAACGATTAACCATCATAATCCGTCCATGATATGGAGCGATTCCCAAAGCAAACTCTTTGCAAAAACGATCATTGTTTGAAAAGAATGAACCGACTAAACTCCCTTTCCCTCGCCGCACAATTTCAATAGCTTCATCCATATTCGAATATCCCATTATCGTGCTGACAGGACCAAATGCTTCTATGCTATGCGGCTCAATAGCGGATAATGGTTTGGCACAATGCATCAATGTAGGGCGAAAGAACGAACCATTTTCAATACTGTGTCCATTCTTTTTGAATTCACCGGAATACTCAAATACTTTTTCACTCGATCGTGATAAGTCTCCAACGCGTGCGGTTACTTCTGTAAACTGATCTTTTCCAACCAATGGACCCATTTTTACATCATCAAGAATTGGATCGCCGATAATGACTCCGGATAATCTTTTTTGCAACGCAGTAATCACATCCTGCACTCGGTCATTCGGAACGATAATTCTCCGAATTGCAGTGCAGCGTTGTCCCGCTTTTGTGGTTAGTTCTCTCGCAACTTCTTTTATATAGAGTGAAAATTCTTCCGAATCCGGCGTTGCATCTTCTCCGAGAACGCAGCAATTCAAAGAATCTGCTTCCATATTGAATCGGATCGAGTGTTCAATGACATTTTTGTGTTGTCGGAGTTTTATCCCGGTGGAATGCGAACCGGTAAACGTCACCACATCCTGCATGGAAAGATGATCGAACAGATTTCCGACACTTCCGCAAATGATCTGCAGTGAACCAATAGGTAGAATGTTCGAAGCAATGATCTCTTCCACTACTTTTTGCGCAACGTAACTGGTGGAGGTTGCCGGTTTGATGATACACGGCATTCCGGCAAGAAAAGAAGGGGCAAATTTTTCTAACATACCCCAGACAGGAAAATTAAATGCGTTGATATGAACAGCAACACCTTCAAGCGGCACGCAAATATGTCGTCCGACAAACGTACCACCTTTTGAGAGTGATTCCGTTCCGCCGTCAATATATACTGTCTGGTTAGGAAGTTCTTTGCGTCCTTTGCTGGCAAACGCAAAGAGTGTTCCGATACCACCGTCGATATCAAACCACGAATCAGTCTTTGTTGCACCGGTAAAGTATGAGAGTTTATAAAATATTTCTTTCCGTTCAGAGAGATACTTCGCCAATTCCTTCAACATTAATGCTCGTTGATGGAATGTATATTTTCGAATATTGACACCGCCAACTGTTCTTCCAAACTCAATCATTTGGTTAAAATCGAGTCCAGTGCTATCTGCATCAAAAATATGTTCGCCGCTAACGGCACTCAGAAGTTGTGTCGCTGTGCCATTCCCTTCAATCCATTGTCCGTATGCGTATGATTTTATTTTCATAAGATTTTTATATTTTCAAGTCACTCACCACTTCTATAACCAACGGCATCGCGGATATCTTTGGAGATGAGTTCTGAGGTTTCCAATTTTGCTTCACCTTCAACAAACATTTGTAAAGATGTTTGGGAGGATAGTATAGCAGAGAGAAAAAACGGAAAAAGTTTGACCATGTGATATGTTTGATGAAAACAAAAACGCCAAGATTTGCTTGGCGTCAGAATTGATAAATGTTCACTCACTTCGTTTCAACGATGTACTTGTGGACGTTTTTTTGTAGTAAAATGTACGATAGCAACTAAAATTGTCCCCACAACAGCTGTGATAACGCCAAATAGAATGATGGTATCCATAGTATTATTCCTCCTCTACATTTGTCCTACTAATAAAGTATAATCCAATTCCAATTGCATATGCTCCCAGAAGATAAGCCACAATTGAATCAACAATAGAGGTATCATGTTGAATCAATCTTCCCACAATTCCAGCTAAAATCAAACCTTGTCCGATATTAAGAAACACCTTACCAAGTTGTTCCGATACTCTCGAGGTCAATTTTATCATATAAATATATTGGTAATGTAATCAACTGGTTGTAAATAAGCAAAATTCTCACACCTGATGTCACTTTTTCCAATTCTCAAATAATTTTTCTTGCTTTGCTCTGTTTTTCGGAACTTTCCTCAACGGCTTCACTGGCTTCATCGCCTTACGAAGATCATTGGGGAGTGTTTGATATAAGGCAGTCCCTTGTGTTTTCCATTCAAGCATCTCATCCGAAACCTGTTTTACGATTTTTCCCGGATTACCGACAACGACAGATCGTGGCGGGATTTGCATTTCCGCCGGGACAAACGTTAAAGCCCCTATGATAGAATTATCACCAACGTCCGCTTTGTCCATCACAACAGCATTCATTCCCACCAACACATTCTCACCAATGTTCGCTCCATGGATAATAGATCCATGTCCGATATGAGCATTTTTCTTCAGTGTGATCGATTTCCCTGGAAAGACATGAACTACGCACGTTTCCTGGATATTACATCCATCTTCGATAACGATACCTCCCCAATCACCGCGAATGACAGCAGACGGACCGACATAGACATCTTTTCCGATAATCACATTGCCGATGATTGTTGCCTGCGGATGGATGAAGGCACTTTTATGAATGACCGGAATAAAACTCTTAAAGGAAAAAATATTTTTTATTTTCATGATTGCAAATTTTCCAAGCTTTAAAAAACCATTCTTCGTGCTACGGGGTTTGAAAGTTTGAAAGTTAGAAAGTTTGAGAGCTTGAGAGTTTGAAAGTTTGAAATCTTGAACCTTAAAACGTTACAACTTTCTAACTTTTGAGCTATCAATAATGATATTTTGTAATTTTGATAATCTTGATAATCTTGATAATCTTGATAATTTTACAATTAAACTCGTTCAATTATAGAAGCCATTCCCTGCCCAACTCCAATACACATGGTACAAAGTGCATATCGTCCGCCATTGGATTGCAATTCGTATGCTGCCGTGGTGATTAGCCGTGCGCCGGACATTCCAAGCGGATGACCGAGAGCAATCGCTCCTCCGTTTGGATTTATGCGGGGATCATTATCAGCAAGACCGAGTCCGCGTAGCGTTGCAAGACATTGTACTGCAAACGCTTCGTTCATTTCTATCACCGACATATCAGAAATATTTAAGCCGACTTTTGCTAGTACTTTTTGTGATGCGGGAAGCGGTCCAATTCCCATGATACGGGGTTCTACTCCCACAACTGCAGAAGCAATGAATTTTGCGATCGGTTTGAGTCCATATTTCTTTACCGCTTTTTCGGATGCTAAAATCAAGGCACAGGCACCATCATTCAGTCCGGAAGAATTTCCAGCTGTCACACTTCCTTTTCCATCTTTACGAAATGCCGGTTTCAGTTTGGAGAGTTTTTCAAGCGTCGTATCCAGTTTTGGAAATTCATCATCTCCGATAATAATTGTTTCCTTTTTTGTCGGAACTTCGATCGTAATGATTTCTTTGAAGAATCGTTCGCTTGTGATTGATCGTTTCGCTTTTTGTTGTGACCATAAAGCAAATGTATCCTGATCTTCACGTGAAATTTTGTATTGCTCGGCAACATTCTCAGCTGTCTCTCCCATGGAATCAATACCATATATCTCCATCATTTTTGGATTAACGAATCTCCATCCCAACGATGAATCCGCAATCTCCGGAGAACGGGAAAATGCTTCTGAAGGTTTTGCCATCACATACGGTGCGCGGGACATGCTTTCCACTCCGCCGGCAATATATATATCTCCATCTCCTACTTTGATCTTATTCGCAGCAATTGCAACAGCACTCATCCCCGAGGCACAAAGTCGATTGACAGTTTCTGCAGGAAGCGTAACGGGTAATCCTGCAAGTAACGATGACATCCGCGCAACATTTCGATTATCTTCTCCCGCTTGATTCGCACAGCCAAGAATCACTTCATCATACACTGAGGGATCTATTTGTTGATTTCGTTCTACAAGTCTTTTGATAACAATAGCAGCCAGATCATCGGGACGAATTGACGATAATGCCCCGCCGTATTTCCCAATGGGTGTTCTGATGGCATCGATTATATATACTGGTTTCATTGTTCTCTCAGTCGTCCGGATGTTTTGGATACTATCCGGTGAATTTCATTAGAATGACTTAAAATATTCAAATGCTTGGTGACAAGAATGACAAAAATAATAGGACTTGCATGCCGTGGAACCGAATTCGCTTTTTATTTGAGTATCCATTGAATTACAATGAGGACATTCCACATGCGGCATTTCAATTTGCAACAGCGGTGATTGATCCGCAACATGCGGAGGGGCAATACCATATTTTCGCAATTTTTCTTTTGTTGAATTGTCGATCCAATCTGTTGTCCATGCAGGAGAAAATACCGTCTTTATGGAAATCGACGAAATACCATTTCCACTCAACACACGATAAATTTCATCTTCGATCATCTTCATGGCGGGACATCCTGAATAGGTCGGCGTAATTGTAATTGACACAGTATTTTCATTCACAATGACATTCCGAACAATTCCCAATTCCAAAATATTTATTGCCGGAACCTCAGGATCATTGATCGACGAAAGAAGGTTTTTTATTGATTCAACTGTAGGGTTGCTGGATATAATCATTATTATTTTAACAGATCGTTTTTAATCTTAACCTACCATTGTATATCCGGATAGGAACGCGCGACAATCTGCATTTCTGATAACAGATGTCCAAGATGCTCGGTGTGTTTCCCTTCTCTTCCCCCTTGATGGATAAACGAACTTGCCTCCGGAAGAGTTAGTGTTGATGTTGCAATTATTTCCGTCACCGTTTTTGACCATCGTTCCTTCAGGGACGATGAGAGGATTGCGATTCCTTCCGTTGATAACTCACTCTCTAAAAGATCCGAAAGAAACATTTCATCCGTATACTTCCACAAGTTATTGACGGCATTCTGTGCTCGTTCGTGACTCTCTTTTGTTCCGTCACCTAATCTCAGCATCCATTGACTACTATGCCGGAAATGATATCGAAGTTCTTTAACAGCTTTTTGGGCAATGCCTGCAAGAGGAGCACATGTACTCTTCTGTAATTCATCAAACAACAAAATACCAAACGAATCGTACAGAAACTGACGAACAATCGTCTGTGCAAAATCGACATTCGGTTGTTCTAGAAGTAAAAGATTTTTGTATTCAACAGCTTCACGAAAATAGACGATTTCATCAGCAGTTCGTTTTTCCCCTTCCAACTCGGCCGCGGCACCATACAAATAATTTGCCTGGCCAATACAATCCAATGCAATATTTGCCAACGCAATATCTTCCTCTAAAATCGGAGCATGTCCGCACCACTCAGATAAACGATGACCAAGAATCAACCGATCGTCTGCAAGGCGGATGATATATTCAACTATCTTTTCGTTCATGACTTTTTCCACAGTTCATCGTCCAACGTATGTTTATAAAACTGTGGGTGACGATAAACCTTATCAGATGTCGGATCAAAAAAAGGGGCTGCGTCCGTCGATGTTGTAGCAATAATGTGCTCAGATTTCACCACCCACATATTTTTTACTTTTCCCCGTCGAGCAAAAACATCCCGTGCATTTTGGAGCGCGTTCTCTGCGTCAGCAGCACGAATACTTCCGGCATGTATATGAGGTGCGTTATCGGATTCCTGAATAAACACTTCCCAGAGATCCCACTGGTCGTTTGATTGTGTCGTTTTATTAATGTCAGACATATTGTTATTGATTGAATACACCTGTGAATATTTCAAAATTACTTCTTTTCAAAACTCAAAGTGACAATGGTTCGGAATTTGATATTTGTCATTTGGAATTTTTCACTCGTTGTTTCTCATCATATGCTCTTGCCGCATCACGAACCCACTTTCCATTGTCGTGTGCATTCCGGCGGGCGGCCAACCGTTCATGATTACAAGGACCATCGCCATTGATGACAGCATTAAACTCTTTCCAGTCAATATCACCGGTTTCCCAACTTCTCGTTTGTTCGTTGAATTTCAATTTCGGATCGGGAACAGATAAACCCCACGCTTGCGCCTGTTCCACGGTCATATCAATAAAACGCTGGCGAAGCTCGTCATTTCCTTTTAATTTGATCTTCCACTTCATCATATCAGGGCTGTTCGGAGAGTTGGAGTCATGCGGTCCGAACATCATTAACGTAGGCCACCAGAAGCGATTAAATGATTCTTGAACCATCGCTTTTCCTTTTTCACCGGATGCGATGAGAGTTGCAACGATTTCCATTCCCTGTTTTTTATGGAAATTTTCTTCTTTACAGATACGAAGCAGCGCGCGGGAATAAGGACCGTAGGAACATTTTGCCATGGTTGTTTGATTAATAATCGCCGCACCATCCACCAGCCAGCCGATCATTCCCATATCTGCCCATGAGAGGGTTGGATAATTAAAGATAGAAGAGTATTTCGCTTTACCGGCATGTAATTGGTCAAACATTTCCTCGCGGGAAATGCCAAGTGTCTCTGCAGAACTATAGAGATAATGACCATGCCCTGCTTCGTCCTGTACTTTTGCAATGAGCGCAAGTTTACGACGAAGCGATGGAGCACGAGTGATCCAATTTCCTTCGGGGAGCATTCCAATGATTTCAGAATGCGCGTGTTGTGAGATGAGCCGCATCAGTTGCTTGCGGTATTTTTCCGGCATCCAATCTTTCGGTTCGATTGTTTCGCCGCCGGAAATGCGTTGATTGAACTGTTCTTCCAAGTTTGCGATGTTTTCGCCCACGTACTACCTCGTTAGAATTGTGGTTCTGCTGAGATGAATTGCATGAATATACAAAAGGTGGAAGGTTTTCCAAAATCAAAACTTACTATTTATAGAGACATTATTCTTCAGCCATTTCATGTGTTTCAGTATTATGCTCGATACTAAAGAGGAATTTCGCTTTCGGATTATTATCGATAGCCCTTTGCAACGCATATTTCGATTCTGAGATAAAGACGAGATTGCTATGTTTGTCATAGAATAATGATCCGGGATGAATCGATTTCAGCCACTCAATGTCGGCTTCTTTTTCGAACTGTACCCAGGATGCCTTATATAAGCTAAGGGGACGGAACATACATGGAGCGCCGTATTCATTCTCCAAGCGATATTGGATGACGTCGAATTGCAGATCACCGACTGTTCCAACCACTTTCCTATTCCCTTGATTCTGCAGAAACACTTGCGCCAGACCTTCATCCGTTAACTGAAGAATTCCTTTTTCCAACTGTTTGGATTTGAATGGATCAGTTAACTGCAGTTCTTTAAATATTTCGGGAGAGAATGTTGGTATCCCTTTATACATCAATTGATCCCCTTCCGTGAGCGTATCCCCGATCTTAAAATTACCGGAATCGTAGAGTCCGATAACATCCCCGGGATAAGCAACGTCCACCACGCTTTTATCTTGTGCCATAAAAGAGGTTGGATTCGGAAACTTCAAATCACGTTTTAAACGTACATGATAATAAAACTTATTTCGTTCAAACTTTCCGGAACAGATTCGCAAAAAGGCAATGCGGTCACGATGACGAGGATCGAGATTGGCGTGCAACTTAAATACGAATCCGGAAAATTTATCGCTCATCGGTTCAATCAATCCACGCGTTGTTTCCCGCGGTTGAGGTGCCGGAGCAATCTTCACAAAAGTCTCTAGCAACTCTTTCACTCCAAAATTATTGAGCGCACTGCCGAAAAAGACAGCCGCAGAATTTCCGGCAAGATAATCTTTCACATCGAATTCAGGATAGACGCCTCTGATTAATTCAATATCGTGTTTTAATTGAACCGCTTGTTTCCCAAATTGGTCCATCAATGCGGGATCGTCAACGCCGCTGAATGTCTCAATATCCTCTTCAACTCGTTGTTTATTTGGTGTGAAAAAATTAAATGTGTTCTCATGAATATTGAACACACCTCGGAAATTCGATCCAATTCCCATCGGCCATGAGAGAGGTCGCACATGGATACTTAATTTCGCTTCAATCTCATCCAGCAGTTCAATCGGCTCCCGTCCTTCACGATCCAATTTATTGATAAATACAATCACCGGGGTATTTCTCATCCTGCAGACGTTCATTAATTTTTCTGTCTGTTCTTCCACTCCCTTTACACAATCAATCACTAAAATGACACTATCAACTGCAGTGAGAGTCCGGTACGTATCTTCAGCAAAGTCTTTATGGCCCGGCGTATCAAGCAGGTTCACTGTATAATTGTTGTAGGAGAATGTCATCACTGAAGTAGAGACGGAAATTCCGCGTTGCTTTTCAATCTCCATGAAGTCGGAAGTTGCTGTTTTTTTGATCTTGTTGGATTTTACTGCACCGGCTATTTGAATTGCTCCGCCATACAACAGCAGTTTTTCCGTCAACGTCGTTTTCCCGGCATCTGGGTGACTGATAATGGCAAATGTTTTTCGATTTTGAATTTGTTTCAAAATGCTCATACTGGTATAAGAAATTATTGTTCGGTAGAAAAAGAGAGTATTAGACTAAGAATTAGTCAGGAGAAACAGAGGCTGAAGTAGTTACGTGTGTGTTTGAACTTGCATGGTTTAATATACCGAAAATTGGGGAAAAAATGAAAATGTATTTTATTTATCGCTTTTGCACCTTTTCATCCAATTTTTTGAAACCCTTGAATGATAAATCATACCCTTTATTAACGCGGGAGCAATCAAAAGACTGTTCCTGTACAAAAAAAAGCAAAATCGTTCTCGTAGGAATGATAGGAAGACCGTTTAATGTAGGAACGGATGGTAATCCGTTCAATGTAGGAACGGATGGAAAATCGTTTAATGTAGGAACGGACGGATAATCGTTTAATGTAGGAACGGACGGATAATCGTTTAATGTAGGAACGGACGGATAATCGTTTAATGTAGGAACGGACGGATAATCGTTTAATGTAGGAACGGACGGATAATCGTTTAATGTAGGAACGGACGGCAGTCCGTTCCATATAACACGAACTTCCGTCCGTGTCTACAATGTTACATCATCATATTTTCAGGATTATTTTTGTCTGCTTCCCATCGTAAGGGATTATCCTGAATATATTTTCGAACATTTTGCAATTCTTGTTCACTTCTTATAATTCGATCATAAAATCGGGATTGCCAGATCTTCATTTCGGGATAATTTTCTCTTGATAATAAAGTCACAGTTGATTTGAAATTGCGAACAACAATTGACAATGATTTTTTCTCAGGTTGAAATTTCATCGTTTTAATTGAAACATCTTCACCAGGATTATCAATTCCAAAGATAACATGAATATGATTTGGCATAATTACAAACTCATCAATACGAACATATGATAATTTTTCAGGAAGGTTCGTCAAACACTCCAAGATATACTCACCAACCGTTAACAAGTGGATGTTCCCTTGTTTAACTTCGCTAAATATATTTTCCCGATTGTAGGAACAGATGGTGACAAAATACAAACCTGAAGACGCATAATTGTAATGCGGTAGACGGTATTGTTTACGTTGTTTGTATTTCATTTGTGGAAAAACGGTTGGAGATCGTTCCCTGTATTAGGATAGACTTCTTTCCATATCTACAATATTTGAAGAATGTATAGGAACAGTCGGAAGGCCGCTCCTTGTATTTTGGTCGGACTTCCGTCCTCCCCTACATTTTTGTTTCCTACAACTTTGACACTATATTTCTTGCAATCTGATCGATTTGATCTTCTGATGAGATTGCAAACCACTGGATTCGTTCTTCCCTTCGGAACCAGGTCATTTGGCGTTTCGCAAAACGGCGGGTATTTTGCTTCATTAACTCAATCATTCGTTCTTTAGAGATGTCGTTACGGAGGAAGGCAAACGCTTCTTTATATCCAACTGTTTGCAGGGATTGAAAACGGTCGTCAAAACCCATTTTTTTAATCTTTTTTACTTCATCTAAAAACCCTGCGGCAAGCATTGTATCGACTCGATGGTTTATGCGTTCATAAAGAGTGTTGCGCTCCCACTGTAATCCAAAATATAACGCGTTATAAATATTTTTCACTTTGTGTTGTTTATGGAACTCAGAAATTGGTGTCCCAGTTTCATAAAATACTTCCAGGGCACGAACGACTCTACGATACTTTGTTGCATCCATTGTTGCCGCAGATTCAGGGTCGACAGATTGCAGTTCTGCAAATAATTTTTCCTTTCCATCCCGAAGTAGTTGTTCTTCCAACTGTTTGCGAACCTCACCGGATATTTCGGGCTGTTCAAAAAATCCGTCAATAAGTGCTTGTACATACAACCCCGTTCCGCCGACTATGATAGGTATTTTCTTTCGGCTATGGATTTGCGTAATCACTTTCCTTCCCTGTTCCTGAAAATCACCAGCATTAAATTTTTGATCGAGCTCCAATAGATCAACAAAATGATGTGGGACTGTTAGCAGTTCTTGTTGAGAAGGTTTTGCTGTGCCGATGGTGAGATGTTTATAGATTTGACGGGAATCTGCGGAAACAATTTCGCATGGCATCATCGTAGCAATCGATAATGCAAGAGAGGTCTTGCCTGATGCCGTTGGTCCGACAATAACAATTACAGTTGCAAGAGTATCCATCAGTTATAATTCACTCGGAACACCGTAGGAACGTTCGAGTTTTGTCATCATCCCAAAAATACCAAATCCATTATTGATATTAGTGTAATCGGGTTCATCTAATCGAATGGTCGCGGCTCCGCCAAAAGAATTTGTTACACTATAATACGTATACAAACCTTTGTCAAACTGGATCAACGTCAGAATGGCACGACGAAATTTTACTGATGTGCTGTTTTCTTGCCGAATGTCTGCGATTGCCGCAATGTATGCAGCACTTTCGAAATAGATCATTTCATAATTTCCATCGATATTGGACGACGCATCTCTAAAAGCAATATTGGGGTAAATTCTTTTCGTTACATGGCCAAATTCATCTTTCATTACGACAAAAGGAACTTCCCTAATCAACGTGTCATTACCCACCACATATTCCAACGAAATCTTTGGAAGATATGCATGAGCATTCTTTCCCAAAAACACTCTGAGCGGGATATATTTTTTTGTAGATGGTTTTGATAATAAGGTAATATCTCCCGGGAGAATGTCGCCTGGGTAAATTCCCACCATACTGCTCATTGCGGTATCAAAACCGGTTGAGTACACGGACAGAGTATACAATTTCTCTTCTACTGGTTGAAAGCCTTGATGAACATACGCTCTCACTTGTCGCGTCCCAGCAGATCCATCATTGACGGTAATGAGCGTATCATGAAAATTATGAGATACTTTCCCATCAACAATTTTTACCGAAGCATTGGAAATTTCTTTATTTGGAGAAGGGGTCAATGGGTTATATTCTTCCGGACTGAAAGTTGAATACACACGGATGAATTGTTTATCCGTGCTTGCATCGATAACGGCATAGACGATCAATTTTTTTTGATACTCGCCGTTAGGATTAAAGTTATCGGAACAACCGGCTAGAATCAGAACAATGCCTATGAAGAGTCTTTTCATCTTAAAATTCCAATTTCATAAATGCGCTGGGCAAAAAAGGAAGCATGGTAATTTTCTGTAATGTTTTCCTATCGTAATACAAAATATTTTTGCTGTTGTAGACATTAACAATACTGACACCAACATTACCTCCACCATATGGGAGAAGGAATTTATAGGTTGCAGTGATGTCCATTCGATGATATGTCGGCAAACGTCCGGCATTTTTTTCTCCGAGTATCGAATACGGTTTCCCCTGATCATTTATGATTGATCCCCTTCCAAGATCGGATATGGTCAAACGATCATAGAATCCAATCGTTTGGCTGTAAGGATAACCGCTCCCTACTTCCCAGCGAATTGAAAGATCAATATTTTCATTCAATCGAGTAACATTAAGCACATTCAAAGTATGCCGTCTGTCGTACCGTGGTTGATACGTAAAATTATTAATCGTCACCGATGTCCACCCGAGCGTATAGGCCAGATACAGATCTAAAAATGAATATTTATACCGAAAAAGTGTTTCAAAACCGTACGCTTTTCCTCTACCATTGATATAATCCGGCTCAGTAAAATATTTTTTCTCCCGATTATAGACCACAAGTGATGTATAGTCCTTAAAATAGGTCTGCACATCAAGAGAGAGTTCCGAAAAAATATTCCCGCTGAATCCCGCAATATAATGTGTTGCCGTTTCCGGTTCTAATTTTTCTGGAATATAGATCCATGCTTCAAAGAGGGAAACAATATCATCTTCATTGGTTAACGTAATCAAATTTTGGGAAAACATTCCGTAAGATAATTTTATTCTCCAATCAAACTCAAAGAGATAACTGAAATTCATTCGCGGCTGTAAAATTGTTCGCATACTTTTTCCGCCAAAAAGAGAAATAATATCGGAATGAGCACCAACATCAGCTTTCAATCGCTCAAAATTGATCTGATAGCGAAACCACGCCCATGTTTCAATCGAAGTTTCATCGACAAGAACATCGGCATTGGAGGGAGTAACAAATTTATAGGTGTACCGTGGAACGTTTACGTCAAAACCAATAAAATACAGATCTCGTGTTTCGGTATAGATCGTTAATTCTCCGCGAATTCCTCCGTCACCAATTTTTGATTCAGCAGGACGAATGATGGTAGATTGTTTTGCATCCCGTTCAATCTTAAAATTGCTGGAGTAAACAACGGCATCAAAATAGATTCTGTTTTCCATTAAGTCGGAGATGGTAACGGCAAAAGAACTGCTTCGCCACCGGTGATCCGCTTCATTCGGATCGGGTGATAACACATCATCAGCGCTGAGAAATGTTTGAATACTGTATCTGCCATATTCACTTCCGCCAATATTTGCCTTTGCAAAAATATCATAGAAAGAAATCGGCGGTGGATTCTTCAAAAATTTTTTAAAGGTATCATTAAAGAGTGACTTCCGACCGCTGAAAATCCAACTGTTATTATTCGGTAAAGGGCCTTCCAAATTGACTTTGCCCGATACAAAATTTGCCGATGCTCCCCCGTGAACTCCGGTCGTACTTCCGTTTCGCGAAGTAATATTGATTACTGATGAAAGCCGGCCGCCAAATCCCGGCGGAAATGCTCCTGTGTATACTTCCGTTGTCTTCACGATGTCCGGATCGAAGATGGAAAATATTCCAAACGCATGGTAGGGGTTATAAATCTTCATCCCATCAAAATAGATCAGGTTTTGATCACCGGCTCCGCCGCGAACAAAAAATTTTGAGCTGACATCCGCAGACGAAACTATGCCGGGTATAATTTGGATTGAACGGAAGAGATCTCCTTGCGCTGCTGTCGGAACTTTTTGCAGCTCTCGCTGATCAAAGACATGAACACTGGTATTAATTTCTTCGAGTTCTTTCTTCCTTCCGCTGGAGATAATAACCTCGTTTACTTCAACCGGTTTTGATGAAAGATTGAAATTTAAAGTCATCGGTTCTTTTCCACGAACCGTGATGGTTCTTGTTAATGGTTCAAATCCCAGAGAGGTTGCAATGATCTGATAAGTTCCATGCGGCAAATTCGCGAGCAAATAAAATCCATTGTTATTTGTCACGGCGCCACGGGTCGTACCGATGACCGTAATGGTTGCATACGGTATCTTTTCGCCGGTAGAACTGTCGGCAACAACACCCCGCACATCGGCTTTTTGTGCCATGACATTGTGCACGAAAACAATCGCCGAGAATATGAATACGAAAACAATTCGTTTCTTCAATTCCATCCGTTCTTTCCTATCAATGGTACGAATTTGAATCCGTTGACGATCTTTTTTTCTAACACATCTTTTATTTTCGTCCCGACAATCAATTCCTGCGACTCGCGATCTCCCACGGGAATTGCCAACCGGCCCCCTTCCTTCAATTGATTCACTAATGATTCAGGAACTTTCGGGGCGCCCGCTGTTACAATAATTGCATCATACGGTGCATGCTCACTCCATCCGATTGTTCCATCTCCCCCTTTTGAAGCAATTCGTAAATTTAATGTATCAAATATTTTCCGAGCACTATTCAGTAGACTTAAATGTCGTTCAATAGTGAAAACCCTGCATCCAATTGCAGCCAACACAGCTGCTTGATATCCGGAACCAGTTCCGATTTCAAGAACCTTCATCTCTTTGGTCAATTGAAGCGATTGCGTCATAAACGCAACCGTATATGGCTGCGAAATAGTTTGCTGACTTCCGATAGGAAGCGCATTATCTTCATACGCGCGGTTTATGTACATCTGATCGACAAACAAGTGCCGCTCTACTTTCGACATTGCTTCCAAAACAATTTCGTCCGTGATCCCTTTGCCTCGTAATACTTCAATCAGTTCTTTTCGTTCGGTATCAAATCTACCCATATCAATACTGCTTAAATAATACTTTAATAAAATTAATCGTTGTTTGAAGATGTGTCATATTGCTTTTTTCGCCGGCATAGATTGTTTCAATCGGTATTGAACCAAATGAAAATCCACAGGCAGCCGCTTTAATCAAAAATTCCGTCTCTGCCTCAAAACCGGCAGACTCCAACTGTACTTTCTCCAATACTCTTCGGGTAATAAAGCGATATCCGGATTGACTGTCTGAGATTGAGGCGCCGGTTCGCAGCTTCACCATAAAGGTAGTGACTAAATTTGAGAACATACGATGCAGTGGCATCCCTTTTTTATTATGCAACCTGCTGCCGATAATAATATCTTTTTGCGTTATGCTATGCAGTGTGATAAAATTTGGAATCTCTTCCGGTTGATGCTGAAGATCAGCATCCATGGTAATGACCGCATCAATATTTTCATTCAATGCGATATTAAATCCGGTTTGCAATGCCGATCCTTTTCCTCTATTCATTTCGTGTGAAATCATTGTCACGTTGAATTGTTCCGCAACATTTTTTGTAGCATCACGTGATCCGTCATTCACAACAATGATATTCTTGCTCGGAACAAAACGTATTGTCCGTTGGAGCAATTTCGGCAACGAATTTGCGGCATTATATGCGGGAATGATGACGGCAACATTCATTATTGAGGACGAATCGCCTCCTTCACATTCTGCACAGTGCGCTGAACGGAAAGGACTAATCGTTCACGCAATTCCTTCCTTAAATCTTTAACAGAAATTTTATAAAGCAATTCTCCATTGTCGGCAATAGAAACAGCACCGGTCTCTTCGGAGACGATAACCGCAACAGCATCCGTTTGTTCTGTTACTCCGAGTCCGGCGCGGTGGCGAGTCCCTAACACTAAATCCCCAATGCGATTTGTCGCTGACAGCGGAAGAGTACATCGTGCAGCCTCGATGATGCGGTCATTTACAATCACTGCACCATCATGAAGCGGAGATCTTGGATTAAAGATAGAAAGTAAAAGTGAACGGCTGATTTGCGCTCCAAGGATGACGCCTGTTTCGGTAAATGATTTCATCCCGGTTCCACGCGCGATAATTATCAAAGCTCCCTGTTTCTTCTTTGACAGCTCCAATGCAGTTGCGGAAATCTCCTCGATTGATTCCGTTACATTCATTCGCAAAAACACTCTCACTAATCTATTTCTCGCAATTGTGGAAAGAAGCCTGCGAATTTCCGGCTGGAATATAATGATGAAGGCAATCACCCAAATATCGGTCAATGTTCTGAGGATCCATCCCATTGCTTTCATATTTACCGTTTGTGCAATAACGGAAAGAATCACAATCACTAACAAACCGACAAGGATCTGCGCCGCAATAGTGCCGCGCATTCCACGGTACAATTCATAGAAGATGAATGTCACCAAAAGAATATCGATGACATCCACGGCTGTAACTGATAAAAATCCTATCTTGACGAGTTCCATATTTCAATGACGCCAGGTCGTCCTTAAGGGCGCCTGCAACGTTAGATTGTTTTGATTGCATCCACAACGGATGCAACACGTTTCATTTCTTTCACATCATGAACGCGAATAATATTTGCTCCATTCATAATCGACACAGCGACTGTTGCTGCCGTCCCTTCCAATCGTTGATCAACTGCAGTATTCAGTATCGTTCCGATGAATCCCTTTCGTGATGTCCCAATCATAATAGGATGGCCAAGTTCTTGAAATTCCTGAAGATGTTTCAACAGAGTCAAATTATGTTCAAGATTTTTCCCGAAACCAATTCCGGGATCAATAATAATATTCCGAACTCCTGCTTGTTTTGCTTTCTCGACAGAAATACGCAGTTCAGACTTAACTTCGGCAACGACATCAACGTAAGAAGGATGCTGCTGCATCGTTTCCGGTGTCCCTTGAATATGCATAACAACAAGTGTTGCGTGATGTTTAGCTGTAACATCTGCAATTCGTTCATCAAACTTCAATCCGCTAATGTCATTGACAATAGATGCTCCAGCTTTTAATGCTTCATCAGCAACCACAGATTTTGTTGTATCGATCGATATGATAACATCAGTCGATGATGCGAGTCGTTGAATAACAGGAATAACACGCCTTAACTCTTCGTCAACAGATACATTGTTCGTCTCTCCATACACTCCTTTGGGCCGGGTCGATTCGCCACCGACATCAATGATATCCGCTCCTTGTTCAATCATATCCATTGCATGTTTACATGCAGTATCGACCGAAAGAAACTTTCCCCCGTCGGAGAATGAATCCGGAGTAACATTCAAAATTCCCATGACATATGTCCGCTTGGAAAAATCAAATGTTCGCATTCCGATGATCATCGGTTCACTATGGAAAGAAACGGGCTTCATTTCAGTCAAAATATCGAAACTGCGGCGCAGATGCAAAGTATTCCTCTTTACAACAATAAAAAACCCGCATCTTCTGCGGGTTCAATGTTGCGAAACTAGACTGCTTTCTTTTTCGCGCGCATTGCTTTTGCTTTCTCTTTACTCTTTGCGCGTTTCTTACGATGCTTCTTGGTAACACGGTATCCTTTTTTGTTCACAACGACTCCTTTGGTTTTTGATTATGGTTCACTGCAATTATGATAAAATCCGCATGTAGGGCAGAACAATTTGCATTTGCGGCTGTCCATCTGAGTGCCGCAATTCACGCAATAGTTCCAATAATGTTTTTCAGATTCAACGTGTAGTTCCGTAATTCCGAACTTCAACAGCGATGGTATCTCTTTAATTTCCTGTTTACTGTTCTCCATTGCGCTACTAACTTAACGAAGTGAAAAGTTGAAAGCAACATTTTTCTCTGTTTTGATTATGCAAAACACCTGTCTGCTGTTCAGATCATTCTTGAACATAGCCATCATTCTTCGCCATTTCTTCCACAGACTTTTTCGACGCAAGAAGCGGCAGCAGAGATTCCAAATGCTGAATTAAAAATTTCAGCCGATTGTTTTCGGAATTCATTGACAGGAATACTTGGCGCTGAATCAATTCCATACCGGATTTCTGCACAAGATGAAACGATCTCGATTTCCGGATATCATGAATATTCACTTGTTGAACGATTCCAGTAAAAACTATTTTCACAAATTGATTATGAAGATTTACTGCCTTGAGGCGAAGTTGTTCATCGACATCTTCGGCAATATCTTCCAACCACGAAATGCGTCCCGAATAATACGGATGCGGCGCTTCTACAAAATTGTGTAATTGAAAACGGCGGCGTCCTTCAACAACAATATCCATCCTTCCATCATCATACCGCTTAACAACTTCCTTCACTACCGCGGTACAGCCAATGGTGCGCACATCTTGTTCATGCACAAGAATAATACCAAAGGAGTTATCGTAGGTAATACATTCGCTGACGAGAATTTTGGATCGCTCTTCAAAGATATGTAAATGCAGTTGTGATTGAGGGAACAACACAACGTTCAGCGGAAACAGCGGCAATATTTCGGTCGGGAGCTCGGAAAAGGGCATACAAAAAGAACTTTCCAGGCTGTTAAGACCTGGAAAGTTTTGAAGGTAATTATTTCACCGCTTGTTCGTAACGAGCAACGACATCATCCCAATTCACAACACTCCAGATTGCTCCAAGATAATCTGCACGACGATTCTGATATTTTAAATAGTACGCGTGTTCCCACACATCAACGCCAAGCACCGGATTTTTTCCATCCATAATTGGACTGTCTTGATTTGGTGTTGAGGAAATGACGAGTTTCCCACCGTCAACAATTAACCATGCCCAGCCAGAACCGAAGCGACCGAGGCCTGCTTTGCTGAATTGTTCTTTGAATGCATCAAGAGAACCGAATGTTGAAGTCAAAGCCGATCCGAATTTACTTGAAGCAGGAAAAGCAACATCCTTCTTCAATTGCTGCCAGAACATTGTATGATTCACATGTCCGCCAGCATTGTTTCGGACAGCACCGCGAATTGATTCAGGAACTGTGTTAAGATTCGAGATCAATTCAATCGCTGATTTGGATTGAAGATCTGCATGTTCCTTTAATGCATTATTCAAATTGGTGACGTAGGCGGCATGGTGTTTACCATGATGGATTTCCATTGTTTTTGCATCGATGTACGGCTCGAGTGCGTCAAACGCGTACGGAAGCGGGGCTAATTCATGTGCCATTGATGTATTCTCCTTTGTTTGTGATGAAAATAAATTATTCGATTCATGTGCGTTCATCGAAACTGTTGCCGCTATGGAGCCAAGCACAAGCGACGATGATGTTTTCAAAAAATTTCTTCTGTTCGTTTCCATATTGTTTACGAATGTTCTACTATATCGGCGTTGATAAACCAGCCGTAAAAAAAGTGCTACATCCCTAATGTCAGGCGGGCTTCTTCACTCATCATGCTCGTTTCCCAACGCGGCTCCCAAACGATATTCACGTTTGTTTCTGTCACCCCTTTTACCGTTTCAGACTTTTGCTTCACTTCTACCGGTATCGATTGAGCTGCAGGACATGCGGGAGATGTCAGCGTCATGGTGATATCAACCAAACCGCGGTCGTTTACCTCAACATTGTACACAAGACCGAGTTCATAGATATTTACCGGAATCTCAGGATCGAACACCGTACGGATCTGTTCCGTCACTTGCTCTTTAATGATCATTTTTTCGATCGAACTTAATTGTTGTTCAGTCGGCAGATGATTTGTTTCCATACGTTAGTTTTTTTCACTTTCTGTAGAAATGGATTTTTCTGATTGTGTTAAGGCAGCATTCAATGTATGCCACGCCAAGCTTGCACATTTAATCCTGGCAGGAAACTCCCTTACGCCTGCTAAAGCACCAAGACTTCCTAACTCCTCAATTTTTTCTCCGGGAATTGCATCCCCTATCTTTGTTAAAATGACGGAATGAAATTTCTCAAATAACACTTTCGCATCGTTGATGCTCGCACCTTTTAGCGCCGAGGTCATCATCGAAGCGGAAGATTTCGAAATGGCGCATCCGCTTCCTTGAAATCCAATATCGGAAATGATATCGCCATCCAATTTCAGCCAGAGATGGTAATGATCGCCGCAGAGTGGATTATATCCATCCGCATCGTGCGTAAAGTGTTCCAGCTTCTTAAAATTGCGGGGAGACTTATTGTGTTCAAGAATCAATTGTTGATATAACTCATTCAACTCACTCATCCGAAGATCTCCCTCACCTTTTCAATACCGCGCGCTAATATATCCAGTTCTTCACGCGTATTGTAGATGGAAATCGACGCCCGTGCGGTTGCAGGAATTCCGAATCGCTGCATCACCGGTTGTGTGCAATGATGTCCGGTGCGGATTGCAATTCCTTCTCGATCCAAAATTGTCCCGATATCATGCGGATGTGCATGTTCAAGCACGAACGAAAGAACGCTTGCTTTTTCTTTTGCTGTTCCAATAATTCTAAGGCCTTTTACTTGCTTCAACACGTCTGTTCCATAATCAAGAACGCTATGCTCGTACTCTGCAATTACATCCAAACCGATAATATTGACATAGTCTATTGCAGCACCGAGGCCAATTCCGCCCACAATGTTCGGTGTTCCTGCTTCAAATTTGTACGGAAGATCGTTGAAGGTTGTTTTTTCAAACGTCACGGAACGGATCATATCACCGCCTCCTTGATATGGTTTCATCTGTTCCAAAAGAGATGCTTTTCCATACAACACACCGATTCCGGTCGGACCAAAAATCTTATGTCCTGAAAATGCAAAGAAATCGCAATCAAGTTCCTGGACATCCACTTTTTTATGCGCTACTGCTTGTGCTCCGTCAATCAGTACTTTTGAACCGTTGCGGCGAGCCAGTTCGATAATCTGTTTGATGGGATTGACCGTTCCCAGTGAATTGGAAATATAAACGACTGATACAATTTTCGTCTTTGACGACAGCATCTTCTCATATTCTTCGAGAATCAACTCGCCATCATCAGTCATCGGAATGATTCTGAGTTTCGCTCCTCGTTCTTCACAGATCAACTGCCACGGAACGATATTCGAATGATGTTCCATTGCTGAAATGATTACTTCATCACCCGCATTAAGAAATGTCTTTCCAAAACTCGATGCGACAAGATTGATACCGGCAGTCGTCCCGGCTGTAAAAATGATCTCTTTATTATCCGCAGCGTTGATGAAGTTCTTTATTTTTCCACGTGCTTTTTCATACTCAAATGTTGCAACTTCACTTAAATGGTGAACGCCGCGATGGATATTCGCATTCTGCTCGCGATAATAAACATTTTGCATATCCAGAACAGCATTCGGTTTCTGTGTGGTCGCCGCATTATCGAGATAGACAAGCCGATTTCCATGAACCATTGAGGAAAGGATCGGAAAGTCTTTTCGGATTTTTTCTACATCAAATGATATTTCGTGTTCCAATATATTCATTTTCATTAGCAGACCGTAGAAGATACCGGTCTGGTCCTTACATTAAGCGTGAACAATATCCGGCAGATTTGCCGTACCAAATTTCTTTCGGAGATGATCTACAACAATCAAGTCAACGTGTTGACGTAGATCAGGATGCATTATTTTTTGAGTCGCTTCTGCTGCAAATCCTACCGTTAATATTCCGTTGGCGCTTTCTTCGCTGATACCCCGTGTTTTAAGATAGAATGAATGTGTTTCGTTCATGCCGCCGACAGCTGCACCGTGAGTACACTTTACATCGTCTGCAAATATTTCCAGTTCCGGTTTTGTATCAACAATTGCCTCATCCGATAATAACAGATTACGGTTTGTCTGTTTGGAGTCTGTCTTTTGCGCTTCGGGTTCCACATACACTTTTCCATTAAACACCGCGCGCGATTTGTCCATCAAAATTCCTTTGAACAATTCATGACTCGGGCAGTTCGGATGGATGTGATGCATAAATGTATGATGATCGATCAACTGAGTTCCGGAGGTGATATACAATCCGTTTAAGTTACATTCGGTCGACTCGCCATCGATGATAACACTCATATCATTGCGGGCAATCGCTGCGCCAACAGCAAGGGAAAATATATGAACTCTGCTCTCTTGGTATTGATGGACATGAAGATTCTCAATATGATACGACAATTCACTTTCACATTGCACTTTTACCAATTCAACAACGCTCCCCTTTTTTGCTACAACTTCCGTAACAACATTGGTTAGATTGTTATTTGATTGTGCAGATGCAAAACTATGAACAAAATTTACCGTGCTCCCTGCTTCCACCACAATCAGATTGCGAATATGGGAGACTAACTGATCATTATCATTTTTTGTGGAAACGAATATCAGATGGATCGGTTTCACAATGTGAACGTTCGCAGGCACATGGATAAAAGCTCCATCATTAATAAACGTTGTGTTGAGGGCAGTGAAAGGATTTTTTTGAAGCTTCACATATTGTGAAAGATGTTCTTTGACAATATCATTATGGGTCGAATATGCATCGATAAGATTTTTCACAACAACATTGCTTTGCAATCCGTTCAACTGTGAATGTGTTTTTGAAAAATGGCCGTTCACGAAGACGATGACATGTTGTTCCATGCCTTCCACCAGCAACGATTGGACAAGCTCTGCCGAAACATTTGCCGCACCGGAAGAATACTTGAACTGTGATTTCGCAATAGGCGATATGTTGGTATACTTCCAATCTTCCTCTTTTGTCGTCGGAAATCCTCGCTCCGTAAAAACCGAAAGCGCCGATTGACGGACATCATTCACCCACAACGGACTTTTTGAAGCACCGTTCTGCTGGAACGCCTTAAATTCTGAAATATAATGATTCATTTCGTTCGACATACTCTCTTTTCCCATTATGCTGTCTGCAGCATTTCTTCGCGGATAAAGTCGTAGCCGTTTGCTTCGAGTTCCATTGCGAGTTCTTTTCCGCCCGATTTTACAATACGTCCGTTGACCAAAACATGGACAAAGTCCGGAACAATATAATTGAGAAGGCGCTGATAGTGAGTCACAACAATTGTGGCGTTCGTCGGTGATTTTAATTTGTTCACACCGCTCGATACGGTCTTCAATGCATCGATATCAAGACCGGAATCCGTTTCATCGAGAATGGCCAGTTTCGGTTCGAGCACCGCCATCTGTAGAATCTCGTTTCTCTTTTTTTCGCCGCCGGAAAAACCTTCATTCACGGGACGATGGATGAAACTTTGATCCATTTCAACCACTTTCATTTTCTCTTTAAGCAGTTTCAAGAATTGCATTGAATCCAACTCTTCCTCGCCTCTAGATTTGCGAATTTCATTAAGACCCGCTTTAAGAAAATAACTATTGCTCACTCCGGGAATTTCTACCGGATATTGAAAAGCAAGGAACACACCTGCATGTGCACGCTTTTCCGGTTCCATGTCCAGGAGATTCTGACCTTCGAAGATCACTTCACCTTGAGTTACCTGGTATGCAGGGTGACCGGAGAGAACTTGAGCTAGAGTGCTTTTTCCGGAGCCGTTCGGTCCCATAATTGCGTGGACTTCACCGGCATTTACTTTAAGATTGATTCCTTTCAGAATCTCTTTTCCATTGACTGATGCATGTAAGTTTTTAATTTCGATCATTATTTTCTCTTGAGTTGAATTACAGTAATATGTGATTAGCCGACTGAACCTTCTAAACTGATGCCAAGCAATTTCTGCGCTTCCACAGCAAATTCCATCGGAAGGTTCTTGAATACTTCTTTCGCAAAACCGTTGATGATCATTGAGATAGCATTCTCCGTATTGATGCCGCGTTGTTTACAATAAAAAATCTGATCTTCACCGATCTTCGATGTGGATGCCTCATGCTCAACGCTTGAAGAAGAGTTTTTCACTTCGATATAGGGAAATGTATTAGCGCTGCATTGATTTCCAATCAACATCGAATCGCATTGTGTATAATTGCGCGAGTTGGTTGCATTTTTGCCAATACTCACTAATCCTCGATAGGTATTATTCCCGCGTCCGGCCGAAATTCCTTTTGAGACGATTGTGCTTCGAGTATTTTTTCCAATGTGATGCATTTTCGTTCCAGTGTCTGCATCCTGTCGATTGTTAACAACGGCAACAGAATAAAATTCTCCAATGGAATTATCTCCTTGCAAAATCACGGAAGGATATTTCCACGTGATCGCCGAACCGGTTTCTACTTGCGTCCACGATATTTTAGAATTGACACCCTGGCATTTACCGCGTTTTGTAACAAAGTTATAGATACCACCTTTACCATTTTTATCGCCAGCATACCAATTCTGCACGGTAGAATATTTTACTTCGGCATTATCAAGAGCAACCAGTTCTACTACTGCTGCATGCAATTGATTTTCGTCTCGCATAGGAGCAGTGCAGCCTTCAAGATAGCTGACATACGCTCCCTCTTCTGCAACAATCAGTGTCCGTTCGAATTGGCCTGTGTTGGAAGCATTGATGCGGAAATACGTCGATAGTTCCATCGGACAACGCACACCTTTAGGAATGAAACAAAATGATCCATCACTGAACACTGCAGAATTTAATGCTGCAAAATAATTATCAGCGTAGGGAACAACCGATCCGAGATATTTTTTTACAAGTTCTGGATGTTCGTGAACCGCTTCAGAGAACGAACAGAAGATAATTCCCTTCTCTTTTAATGTCTCCTTGAATGTGGTTGCAACAGAAACAGAATCGAACACAGCATCAACTGCAATTCCGCTCAATCGTTTTTGTTCCGTCAACGAGATACCAAGTTTTTCATATGTTTCTAACAAAATCGGATCAACTTCATCCAAATTATTCAGTTTCTTTACTTGCTTCGGCGCGGAATAATAGCTGATGGATTGATAATTGATCTGCGCATATTTCAGATTGGGCCAGCGAGGTTCTTCCATTGTCAGCCAAACACGGAATGCTTTCAACCGCCATTCGGTCAACCATTCCGGTTCATTTTTCTTTTTGGAGATTACACGCACCACATCTTCGTTCAATCCCGGCGGGATGGTGTCCGTTTCGATATCGGTCGTAAATCCGTATTTATATTCTTGCGATACTAATTCTTCAATTGTTTCCGGCATTGTTTTCCTTTAATGATAGCAGGTTGTCCCTAAGGACGATCTGCCAATTTTTCAAACACCAAATGAACTGCCGCAACCGCATGTCTTTGCAGCCTGCGGATTGTTAAATACAAAACCGCGCCCGTTCAACCCATCGGAAAAATCTAATGTTGTGCCGGACAGATAAAACATACTTTTTTGATCAACGACAATCTTGACACCATGTTTTTCGAGGATCATATCTTTTTCTTTTACAACGTCGTCAAACGCTAGGATGTATGATAATCCCGAACAGCCGCCCCCTTTTACTCCCAAACGAAGCGAGTGTGTTGCAGGAATGTTGTTCTTTTCTTTGATCGAAAACACTTCTTGTGCCGCGCGTTCAGTAAGGACAATATCATCTTCCATTGTTTGCGGCGCTGTAGCAGTCATTACTTCCGACATAATTTCATCTCCTAATAATTTTTTCTATACTGTTTTTTTAATCGCGTAATCAGAATAATTGAGCATCCAGGTTTGCATATTCAATTTTTTAAAGATATTTCGTCTTTCGAAATGCACCGCAATTTCCCGCGCAACTGTTTCTGCCTCAGTTTGCCCAACACTAACATTTTTCTTCTTGAGAAACTCCATCACAGCAAAATGCAGGTCGCGAAAAAACACATTCGACAAATGGATCAATTGCGCCCGCGTTTTCATAAAATTTAAGAATTCAACTTGATTGCCGATGATGTATTGGGATTTTTTAAATTTAATATTCATAATGCTCCTACGCTTACATGTTCTTTGAGTTTTGGAACAATTGTTTGAATTGTCTTCACTGTGTATTCTATCTCCTCATCCGTTGTAAATCGTCCAAGACCAAATCGAATTGTTGATCGTCCGGCTTCTGCGTCTACCCCAATTGCATGGAGAACGTGAGAATATTGAATGTCTCCAATTTCCTCCGATGTACAGGCGGAACCTGCTGAAACTGCAATGTCATTCATTTCCGTCATCAATCGATCCGCATAAATTCCGTGAAAGGTCATATTCAAATTTTGCGGTAACCGGTCAAGTGGATGTCCATTGAATGTAGTTTTTCCAAACGACAATAATTGTTCCTGCAAACGATTCCTTAACCGGTAAAGCCGTCCATTCTCTTCATCCATTTCTGTCACTGCAATTTGCACAGCTTTTCCAAATCCAACGATTCCCGATACGTTTAATGTTCCGGAGCGCAATCCATTTTCGTGACCGGCACCGTCGATCTGCGGAAGAATTGATGTTCGTGGATTTTTTGATCGGAGATATAATGCTCCGACCCCTTTTGGTCCATACATTTTATGGGAAGCAAATGATAACAAATGAATATTCATCGCTGCAACATCAATCGGCAACCTGCCGACTGCTTGTGTTGCATCCGTATGGAAAAGAACGGAACGCTCTGCACACATCTTTCCGATCTCAGCAATCGGTTGAATTGTACCAATCTCATTGTTTGCCATCATCACGGAGACAAGAATTGTTTTGTCCGTGATCGCATGTTGAATCTCGTCAACAATTACTTTCCCGGTTGAATCAACCGGAAGGTATGTGACGACAAATCCTTCTTGCTCCAGTCTCTTGCACGATTCAAGCACGCATTTATGCTCAATCTGCGAAACGATAATGTGATTGCCGTGAGAGCGATATGCTTCCGCAACACCTTTGATTGCAAGATTGTTCGATTCTGTTGCTCCGCTGGTAAAAATTATTTCTCTTGGTTGAGCATTAATCGCTTCGGCAATTTTTTTTCTGGCAATCTCCACTGCTTCTTTCGCAATCCATCCAAACCGATGTTGAAGACTTGCCGCATTTCCAAAATGCTCCTGAAAAAACGGCATCATTGCATCCAGCACACGTTTATCGACCGGTGTTGTTGCATGATAATCCAGATAGATAGGAGTTTTCATTATTAAACTATCTCCGAGACTTTCATGGAATTAAAAACATGTTCTAGACTGTGTTGAATTTTTGCAAGAGGGTTTTTAATAGTACAGCTTGAATAGATTGAACAATTTTCCGGCTCTTCGGCAAAACATTGTGCTATCCCTACTTGCGTTCCTTCTATCACTGAAATAACATCCATCACCGAGATTTCATCTGCTCTTTTGGCTAATGTGTATCCACCCATCGCACCTTGATGCGAAAGGATCAACTTCCCCTTCGTCAGTTTCTGCATCACTTTGGCAAGCACATCGCCGGGAACAGAGTACTTCTCCGAAATTTCCTTCACATTAGAGATATGATTGTTCACCGACGCAATATGCCGGATTGCGATCAAACCATATTCAACTTTTTTCGATAACTTGAGCATTCTTAAATACGACTTGCGTAGTCCTATTTCATTCCAAAAAAATAGAAGAACTTATGATTATTAACAATGTTGCGAAGAAAATTGTTTCATCGATTCTTCCTACTGGACAAATATACCTCTTTTTGATCTAAAATTCCAAGCTATTGACTCAGAAAATATATTTAGAAACTTGGCGCAGAAATTGCGATATTTCCAGTGTAACTGAACGCAAAATCTGTATAGAACATCACAATGTGATAATGTAATATTAAGAAAATATATGACTACATCCCAATTTTCAGAAATTCTAGGCGATATTCAACTCTCCAAAAGAGACTCAGACGGATTCCACACCATTGCTGTTATTGGATTAGGAGTAATGGGACAAGGAATTTCACAATCCATTGCCACTGCCGGTATTGAGGTGATTGCTATTGAAAAATCAGAAAAACGACTTGCTCATCAAATCAAAACAATGGAAGAATCGTTGGACAATGATATTCATCGATGGACGATGACGAAAAGTGAGAAACGCGCGATCCTATCCAGAATAAAAGGAACAACCGAAATTTCCGCAATCGCGAATATTCCAATCATTATAGAAGCCGTTGACGAAAATTTCGAAATGAAACGGAAATTGTTTCATGAACTGGATCAATTATGCGGAGCTGGAACTATTCTCGTCTCCAACACATCCACGTTGAATCTCTCAAAATTAGCAGCGTCAACCAAACGTCCGGATAAAGTGATCGGAATGCATTTTCTTAATCCGGTGCCAAAAGTGCCGCTGGTAGAACTTGTCCGAGGAATGAAAACATCGGATGAGACATTTGATTCCATCAAAAAACTTGCACTACGTCTTGGCAAAACTCCTATTGAGGTATTTGAATATCCCGGATTTGTAACAACAAGAATCATTATTCCATTGTTGAACGAAGCAATGTATATTCTTATGGAAGGTGTGGCTTCCGCTGAAAGTATTGATACTGCCATGCGACTTGGATATGAATTCCGGTATGGTCCGTTGGAACTTGCGGATATGATGGGACTGGATGAAGTGTTGGCATGGATGGATTCTCTCTTCCATGAACTTGGTGAAGCAAAATACCGACCCTGCCCATTGCTGCGCCAGATGGTGAGAAAAGGAAAACTCGGAAAGAAAATGGGAGAAGGATTCTTCAAATACGACGATCACGGAAAGAAAATATGAATATTTTAGTTTTAAATTGTGGCAGCTCCTCTGTAAAATACCAATTAATCGATGTTGATAAAAAACTCTTTCTGGCAAAAGGTGTTGTTGATCGTGTTGGAATGAGTGGTGCAGTCCTTACAAATACAAGAGCAGATGGCGATGAAATCAAAATCACCGGTGACATCCTTGACCACACAACGGCCATTGAATATATTCTCGCCGTACTCCTCAGCAAAAATCACGGAGTCATTTCCACAAAATCAGAAATCCACGCAGTGGGTCACCGTGTAGTTCATGGCGGCGAAACATTTACCGGTTCCGTGTTGATTGATGAGAGTGTCATCAAAGGAATACGAGATAATTTCGAAATTGCACCTTTACATAATCCGCACAATCTTCGCGGTATAACTGCCTGCCAGACGCATCTGCCGGAAATACCGCAAGTCAGTGTTTTCGATACAGCATTCCATCATGAAATGCCTCCGCATGCTTACATTTATGGAATTCCATATTCACTCTATTCCCAATATAAAATTCGACGATATGGATTCCATGGAACGAGCCATTCATATGTGTCGCAGCGTGCTGCAGAATTGATGAAGAAAGATCTCAAAAAGCTGAAAGTGATAACCTGTCACCTTGGAAACGGCTGCAGCATGGCAGCAATTGACAAAGGAATTTCCATAGATACTTCCATGGGATTTACGCCACTGGAAGGATTGTTGATGGGAACCCGTTCCGGCGATATTGATACATCTATTATTCTGTATGTAATGGCAAAAGAGGGATTAAATTATTCAGAAGCGAATACGCTATTGAATAAACATAGCGGATTGCAGGGTATTTCAGGCGTTAGCAGTGATATGCGCGAGGTCATCACCGAAATGAACGAAGGGAATAAAAAAGCAAAATTGGCGTTCGATATCTTCTGTTATAGAGTGAAAAAATATATCGGCTCATATATTGCAGCTCTGGGTGGACTTGATGCATTGGTCTTTACGGGTGGTATAGGAGAAAACTCGCCGGATATACGAAAAGCGATTTGCGAAAATCTGGACTATCTAGGAATTGAATTCGATAAATCAGCAAACAATACAAAAGAAAAAGAAAAAGCGATCAGTACCGCAAAATCGAAAGCAATTGTCTTTGTCATTCCTACGAACGAAGAATTGATGATTGCCTTGGAAACAAAAGAAATTGTTAAAAGCATCAAGAAGAAATAACTGCAGCAAAATCCCATGCGAGTAATTTTCTATTCGCATGGGATCAGATTAGAGATACCGTACAATCATTCTGATCGCACCGAGAATCATCACCACAAGCAAACCCCGAATGATCCATTGACTTTTTATTTGATGCGATAATTTTCCGCCCAACTGCGCACCCATAATTGCTCCCAGACCGAGATACGGAACAAAACTCCATTGCACTTCTCCGATTGATGCATGACTTGCAGCAGCAAACGTTGCGGAGATTGATAAAATAAAATGAGAAGTGGGAATAGCAATAAACGGCGGGAAATAAAATAGATAGATCATGGCCGGCACATGAATAACTCCGCCTCCTATTCCAGCCATGCTCGCGACGAATCCTACAAAGAAACTGATGCTCAAACCTAATATTTTGTTATACGCCGGACGTTGAAACGATGCTATATCGATGATTTCACTGAGCGGTTGTTTCCGAATACCAAGATACAAGACGACTCCGCATAAAAAAATTCCGAAACCGATATCAAAAACCGGTTTGGAAATATATTGCAATATATATGCACCGAGAAATGATCCCGGCAGTGTAGCAATCGCAAAAAGAAATCCGGTCTGATAATCAATTCTTTTTTGCCGCACATACGCAATCGTTCCGGAGATGGCATTCAATGCCACAATCACCATCGACGTGCCGACTGCAACCTGAGGAGAAAATTGATACATAATTGTCAGCAACGGCACAACAATGAATCCTCCGCCAACTCCGAGGATTGTTCCAAAAAAACCGACAATAATTCCGACAGCAAAAAGAAAGAATGATTCAATCATTGCCACACCACTGTTAATGTATTTCCAACGGTAATTTCGGCCGAGCCCCGGGTAGCATTAACGAAAAGAGATTGGAGATTTTCTACATGAGAAGGTAAAACGTGAAGAGTGATGATTGACCGTTCGTCAGAATATGTTGTCCCGCCAATTTTAAGTTTGTTGGAATGGATGGCGTTCATCATCGGATTAGTTTCGGAAAACGGAAACGCAACAATCAATTCTTTCACCGTCGCTTTTGAAATAATCTTTACGTTGGATAGAACAGTCTTAGCAGATTCAAAGTACGCTCTTCCTAATCCACCAACTCCAAGTTTTGTCCCCCCAAAATATCTGGTGACTACAACGAGCAGATCGGAAAGGTTTTTTGCTTGAATGGCAGAATGGATTTTTACTCCTGCGGTGCCCGAAGGTTCGCCATCATCAGAATATCGAAAATGTTTCTTCTCCGCTCCGATGACATAGGCATAACAATGATGCGTTGCATCAAAATATTTTTTGCGGATAGACTCGAGTTTTTGTTTTACTTCTTCCTCATCCCCCACCGGAAAAACATCGGCAATAAATCGTGATCCTTCTTCTTTGATCTGCGCCGACGTTTCCGATTGAACGGAAGAATATACTTCATCCATTATTTAAAATAGACAGCCGTCGTCAAACGAACCATGATATCATCAGCAATCTCGGTTCCCGTACTTTTCTTAAGATTTTTTACGTAAGCAAGATTTGGGATTAAACGCACTTCCGGAATGGGTGAATAATCAACACCGGCGTTGAGATACACTTCTCGGTACCCTGTTGTAGAAACATCTAGATTATCATCGGTTATATCGACCCGAACCACTCCACGGAGTGATTTCATTAATTCATACCAACCAAAGAGCGACGCTCCCACAGGTGTTATATCACTTGTTCCGGCAAATTTACGATTCATGCGATAGAATCCTTCTCCTCCAAAAGTAAATTTCATTGCTGTCATTCCGTAGAACACTTTTCCTGTTAATGTGCTTCTTCCACCTCCGACATTCTCATAATCAACATATAACTCAATCACAGAGGATTTATCAAACCAATTACCAATCACCAATGCTAGTTTTTTCAATTTATCATTTTCTATAGCCAGTCCCGATCCATTATACACTGCAAGTCGTGCATATGTTGTTCCCTGAGGATTTACTCTCCCTGTTAACGTCAATCCCATATCAAATTCATTTGTCATCCCCTTTTTGTCGAGAACTGTTGCTTCCAACGAGCGATAATCCCATATCTTCTCAACAATTTCAGAAGAAAGTGTCTGGTTCAAACCTAATTTCAAATCCATCATCGGACCGATGTTTTTGACCTCGGCATATCCCTGCTTCAAAACATTACCAGTTCCGTCGTAGACCAATTTTGCAGAAATATCTTTGTTATATGAATATTCATACCCCAACATTGCTCGGCGTAACACCGAAGCATTTCGTCCTGAAATGCCAACACTGACGTTTCCAGTCTGTGGTTCTTGTACAATATAAAAAAAATCGTTGAAGATCATCCCGGTAAATTTTCCGGATGACATCGGCTGCGGTTCGGTAGGTTTCTGTGCTTGAGTTTTTATAACATTCTTTTGCTGAGCAAAGACCAGAACAGTGAAAGAAAGCAAGAGAAACACCAGGGAACTTTTTTTCATGATAAATCCTTTCGTTATGTGGGGAGAACTGAGAAAAAGTAATCTTTTTTCCATCACTAAGCAACTGTTTAATGACTTGGTTCTTCAAATGAATAATTGTAATTTTAACTAAGAATTTAACAAGGATTTATCATGAAAATCGGCATTACCTGTTATCCAACGTATGGCGGAAGTGGAGTTTTAGCAACTGAACTTGGAAAGGCACTCGCAAAAAGAGGTCATCAAATTCATTTCATCAGTTATGCAATGCCCATGCGGTTAAACGGCGGGTTTGACAATAATATTTTTTACCATGAAGTCGAAATGACTACCTATCCTGTCTTTGAATTTCCTCTTTATACTCCGGCACTTGCCAGCAAGATGGTGGAAGTAGCAAATTTTGAAGGACTGGATCTGCTCCACGTTCACTATGCCATTCCCCATGCAACAAGTGCCTATCTAGCTAAAAAAATGATATCCAATAAGGATTTTCGCACTGTAACAACACTGCACGGAACAGACATCACACTTGTTGGACTTGAGCCAAGTTTTCTTTCTGTGATGAAATTCAGTATTGAAAAAAGTGATGGTGTAACAGCTGTTTCGCGGTATCTGAAGGAAAAAACACTCACTAATTATAATATCAATAAAGAAATCGATGTTATCCCCAACTTCGTTGATATAGAAGAATACCGTCATGTGGATGATTCCTGCGTTCGGAAAAAATTTTCGCTGGACGATAAACGAATCCTCGTTCATGTTTCAAATTTCCGACCGGTAAAAAGAGTACAAGATGTTATTAGAATTTTTGATCAAGTCCAAAAAAAGATTCCATCAATATTGATTCTTGCAGGAGACGGACCTGATCGTTCCAACTGTGAAATGCTTGTTCGTGAACTGGGAATTCAACATTCCGTAAAGTTCTTAGGAAAACAGGTTGAACTGAGGGAGATCTTATCCGCAGCAGATATTTTTTTAATGCCCAGTCAGCAGGAAAGTTTCGGTCTTTCCGCTTTGGAAGCAATGGCGTGTGAAGTTCCGGTGATCTCCTCTAGTGTTGGCGGACTGCCGGAACTTGTTGTCCATAATCATACGGGATATATTGCGGAAATTGGGGATATCGATCGAATGGCGCGATATGCAATTGAATTATTGACCAACGAGGTAAAACGCGATCAATTTGCAAAAGAAGGGCGTAAACGTGCAGTGGAAATGTTCAATCTTGAGAAGATCGTCGGCGAATATGAAAAACACTATGAAAAAGTGATGAACTCGCCGAAAGTGGAGTAGTAATTTTTTATTGGATTTACCGACATCATTTTTTTGATTTCTTTATTGACATCGGTTTCGTGACTTTTATTAAATCGCGCGCAGTGGGAACATCAAACTCAATCTTTTCGATCATCTCCGGAGATTCTTCGCTTCTATTGACTACGGGAAATACGGTCATCTTTTCTGAAGGATATGCGACGAGAATTGTCTTAAGAAAATCGATGTCATTCATTCCCCTATCCAGCCACACTTCATAATTATTCTGATCGAGAATGACAGGCATTCGTTCATGAATACCAGAAATAATTTCATTGGATGATGTTGTTATGATAGTATATGTAGGGAACTCCTCACCATCTTTATTTTTCCAAACTGAAAATAATCCGGCCATCATAAACGGTGAACGGTCTTTCATGCTGATGAACATTTTTTGTTTGTGTTCTACTCTCTTCGGTTTCCCATTCACCACAGTATCAATCTCATATTTTTTCCATTCATAAAACCCATCTGCGGGAACAAGGCATCGTGCACTTTTATAGTATGGTGCATAGAGCTTACTGGTGTGAAGGGTTTCGGATTTTGCGTTGAACGTAGAGAATTCTGATTTGCCGTCTTTGCTCCAATGCGGCACTAATCCCCAGCGCATGAGCTGTACTTGATATTGGTTATCCCGTTGTGCAACGATAGGCATAAGACTGGTAGGTCGTGCATCGTATTTGGGAAGGAGATCAAATTCTTTTCCCTGATTGCGCCACGTTTGTAATTGCGCAGAAACGGCAAAGATTACTTTTCCATCAATAAGAACATAACGACCGCACATTTGTCCTCCTTTAAAAATGTGTATCGCAATGGCACCAATATTACGGAAGTTTTACATCCTTGTTTTGCCAGTAGTTAATCCATCCTGTCTGAGGAATAACGAATGGAACGGCAAACATTCTTCCACCAAAACCAAGGTACCGATAGACAAGAGATGCAGTGGAACTCACCTGAACATCCTTAAAATTTTTTTCATAAAATATAATCTCTGTTCCATTGGCAATCGTTCCCACATATCGATCTAGATTATTTTGAATTTTTAATTGCTTCATTTTTTCTTTTGCCACAGTATTATTATTGACAATGGACGTATCGTTATAAAAAATTCTTTTTAACTCTTCAATATCATTTTGAGAAACAACTACCGTATCTTCAGTCCTATTTCTTACCATCTGTGAAAGATATGAATCACGCCATACCTTCAAATCATTTCGAACAGTAGCGGATTGGTGTAAACCTTTTTTGTATGCTGTTTGGATCAAATATTCCTGATCAATAAGATCTCGCAGACGCAATTCTACATCCATTCGTATTTTTTTTAAGGATGGGCGTGGAGTGGCAAGGTTTGATTCAACAATCTTTTCAAGCGTCAACTCAAGAGTCCACGAATCATGAGGAAATGTTACAAATGGCATGTGTATGGAATCGGTCATTCTAGCTCGCAAACTGTCAATGACACTTTTGTCGGTATAAAACATTGTTGTATCGTTGATCGCGGGATATTTTTTTTGGGCAATATCCCACATATGGAAGATAACGCTTTTCATTAAACGGGCATTCACTTCTGTTTTGATTTCGCGTAATTCCTTATTCATATACTCCGTCATACGCTTTTGTTCTTTACGTTTACGAAGGACTGATTCCGCTTTCTCCCGAACACCTTTTCGTTCTTTATCTCCGACCAAAACGGTTACCGTTTTGCCCATCAGCTTCACTATATACCATCCATCTTCCAATTGCACAGGTTTTGAAGTTTCATTCAATTTCAAATTATAAATAACCTGTTCCATTCTTGCATCAACATCTCCCCATCGGGCAATTGCAGAATCCGGTCCATCAAATTCATCTTTCGATTCAATCGTAAAAGAAAAACTTTCCAGCACTTTCCCTTTTTTAATCTGAGAATAAAGAAAATCAGCTCCTTCTTTTGTTTTCGCATAAAGGAAGTAGACTTTCATGTCGTTCAGTGAACGTCTTACAGAATTATTGATCTCCGTTTCCGTAAGTACAATTTTACTTTGCACTTCCTGGCGGTATAATTCATCTCTAACCAGTGCCCGCTCTATTTCTTTAACGGCGTTATTCAGAAGAGAATCATTATCCCACCCTTCCTGCTGTGCTTTCACAATGAGCAGTTTTTCGGCAATCATTGAAAGAAGAAATTCTGCTTTATTTGCTTCAGTATCACTCTTCCGTCGGTTGATTCCCGGTGTGAGTTCATACCGAGAAAGGAATTCCGTTTTGGTAATGGTAATATTGCCGATTTTTACCAATGGAATATCATCCGGCTTCTGCGCGGATACAATGCCGCTGAAAATAATACAGAAAAAAATTTTCTTCATTTGAGAATTGTTGACCGAATCATATGAATGAATAATGGAAAACCGAAATAGAATGCATGCGCCAACATCGGTGTAATTAAACTGTTTGTCTTCCAATAGACAATACCACAAAAGATTCCGAGTGCGAATGTTGGAATGGCTGAATATAATCCCAGATCAAACTGTGAGGAAGTTGCACCAACGGCGAATAACAATGCTGAGAAATATATATAGATGGGTATTCTGCCAATATGGGTTGAATCCCCCCAATGTTTCATCAAAATAGTCTGGGCAAAACCGAAAAAGAGGATTTGATTGGCGACCGGCGAAGACATCCAATACACGAGTATTGCCATCACTGTCTCTTTCCCGCCGTGAGGTACATGGGATGGATCTACGGGCAGAATTTCGATTCCAAATCCGATTGCAACAAGTGTGGCAAGAATGGAAAATCCGTATAACCAAACGAGCCATACCATGGATGTTTTCAGATTCTGTGAATTAACACCATAGCTCCACAGATGTCCTCGAGAAAGAACGACAACTGTAATAAAGGCAAAAAGGTATTGCCAAAAATGCTGTTCAAATTGAAGAAAGAACGGAGATTGATCAACAGAAATTAATCGTGAAAAAAATGTAATCGGAGATGCCCAGATAATGACATAACAACTCGCAGTCACTCCCGCAAGGGAGAGAAATTTATTTTCAATCGTTGTCGGCAAATTGTTATTAGCCATTATGCACCCAACACTCGCAGTCGTGCAAATTTAATCATTAAATTTTTGGGACCGACGCTTTGAAAATTTACAATCGCTTTAGCAGAATCTCCCCTTCCGCTAAGATTTGTTACTTTTCCCCTACCAAAGACTTCATGTTCTACATAGACGCCAACTTTCAATCGAATCTCTTCTTGTGATTCTTTGTCGTAATCGACCTCTTCGTCAGGAGTAAAATGTTCGTTCTTCGCTGTTTTTTTTGTTTGAATGGAACCGAGATATCGATCTCTCGAACTTTGCAACGATGAAACAACATTGGCAGTATATGCCGGACGACGAGTCGTCTCTTTTTCAAGAAGAGATTCGTTGATCTCGGATAAAAATCGAGATACAACGGGATACGTTACATCACCAAATCGATATCGAATTCTCGCATATGTGATAAAGAGTTTTTTCATTGCACGAGTGATACCGACGTAACAGAGGCGTCGTTCTTCTTCTAATTCCCCCGGATCCGGGGTGACTTGGTACAACGGAAATAAACCTTCTTCCATTCCGGAGATGAACACAACGGGAAATTCCAAACCTTTGGCGGCATGAAGCGTCATTAACGTAACAGCATTCTTTTCATCCACCATCGAATCAATTGCCGCGACCAACGCAACCTCTTCCAGAAAATTCTCAAGAGTCGCCTTATCTTTATTTTGATCAACATATTCCGAAATTGCTGAAAGCAATTCTTGAACGTTCTCCCACCGACCTAATGATTCAGGGGTCTGTTCATCTTTATAGAGTCGAAGCACTCCTAATTCATCCACAATTGAACGGGCAAGTTCGCTGGCGGACATTTGCGATTTCAACTCTGCATACTTTGTGATCAAAACACCAAATAGTTTGACCGAATTTTTAGCGCGATCCGATAATGTTGTAATCGGTCCGGGATTATTGACCACATCAAAGAGCGAAGCATTTGTTTTGGTTGCATGCTCCAACAGTTTTTCAATAGTCGTGTCACCAATCCCTCTCGCAGGATAATTGATAACGCGCATGAGACTTTCTTCATCCTTGGGATTGACAATCAGACGAAGATAGGCAAGCACATCTTTAATTTCTTTTCGTTGATAGAATGCCACTCCGCCTATGATGACATAAGGAATTCCTGCGCGGCGCATTGCATCTTCTATTGAACGGGATTGTGCGTTGGTCCGATAGAGAATGGCAAAATGCTTCAGGTCAAGTTTTTCTTTTGTGATGGATTCCTGAATGCGATGAGCTATTTGTACTCCCTCGGCTTTGTCATCATCCGCTTCAATAACGGTAATCTTTTCTCCGTTCGGATTATCTGTCCATAATGTCTTTTGGATTTGATTTCGATTGTTCTTGATAACAGAATCCGCGGCAGATAGAATCGTTTTTGTGGAACGATAATTCTGTTCCAGCCGAAATACTTTTGCTGCCGGGTAGTCGCGTTCAAAATCCAGAATGTTTTTAATATCGGCACCGCGGAATGCATAGATACTTTGAGCATCATCGCCAACAACACAGATATTTTTGAATTTTTGAGCAATCAAATTGATCAATGTATATTGAGCACGGTTCGTATCCTGGTATTCATCCACTAAAAGGTATTTGAATCGATACTGATATTTCTCCAAGACTCGCTCATGCTTCTTGAACAGCTCAATTGGTTTCAATAACAAATCGTCAAAGTCCATGGAATTATTTTTATGGAGCTTCTGCACATATTCCGGATAAATCTCCGCGACCTTGGCTTCAAAAAACTCTTTTGCAAAATCCTCATACTCTTTCGGCGTAATCATTTGGTTCTTTGCACCGCTGATGCGCGACATCACCGCACGAGGATTGAACTGCTGCTGCGATATATTCATTCCGTTCATAATATTTTTAATAACACCAAGAGAGTCATCGGTGTCATAGATCGTAAATGAACGAGAATATCCAAGAGGTTCACACTCCTGCCGAAGGATTCGGGCGAAGATTGAGTGGAACGTTCCAGCCCAGACCTGGTGCGCTTGATGGCCAATCAACCGCTCGATGCGTTCTTTCATTTCTTTAGCAGCTTTGTTGGTAAACGTTAATGCCAGAATTTCGTATGGTGGAACACCAGATTCCAAAAGATGGGCGATTCGATATGTGAGTACGCGAGTTTTACCGCTACCGGCTCCTGCAACGATCATTACGGGACCATTAATGACAGAAGCAGCGTCGCGTTGAACAGGATTCAATTGATGTAATAGAGACATTCGATGGAATTTCTTTTGCTTTCAATTTAAAAGGAGTAAAACGATGTACAGAGAAAATACGGAATTAAGAGAGGCGATGCAATGTGTGAAGCATTTGGTTGCATCATCGATGATAAAACTGTGTTAATTTTTTTATTCGGCGTTTACATTCAGTTTTTGATTCACAAGAGACATCAATTCATTTATCTTGAACGGTTTCGAAAGATATTCTACGGATGGATCGGATTTCCAAGCCCCCGCTTCGTTCGCTAATCCTGTTATGATGATCATTGGAATTCTTGCCGTCAACGGATCCTGCTGAAGTATTTCGCGCAACATAAAACCATTCATGTTGGACATCATCACATCACTGATAATTAACTGAGGATATTGCGTTTTAATCAGATCAAGCGCTGTTACTCCATTATCTGCTTCAATTGTTTCATGTCCTCGCGATTTCAGAACCGCTGAAATCATATTTCGAATAGAAGTTTCGTCGTCAACAACTAATATTTTTGCCATAACTTCCCCTAAGAATAAGTTATTTTCTGTTGTTAGTTAAGCATAATTTAGTGCTTTTACAACTTCTATTTGACGCAGATCAAACTACTGAATACAAAAAATGAATGATTTTTTTGGCAACGAGTGTCACGGCGAATATTTGTGAGTTTTTAAAGGAAAATTTCGGAGGAATATTTAAATGAGTATCGCGCCTTCGGCACGGAGAAGAAATTCTTTCGTCTTAATTCCGGCAGCATAACCGGTCAATGAACCGTCTGAACCGATGACACGATGGCATGGGACAATGATCGGTAAGGGATTGCAGCTATTGGCAAGCCCTACTGCTTGGAAGCCACGCGGAACGCCTGCCCGCCGTGCGAGTTGTTTATAGGAGATTGTCGTGCCGTAGGGTATGTTCCGTAATTCTTTCCATACGCGGAGTTGAAACGAGGTTCCAATGAGATCAATCGGTGCGGAAAACTTTGCGAGCTTGCCATTGAAATACCGTGTCAATTGATCGATCACTTCTTTATTCCGGCTTTTATTATCGACGACATCGTCATCATTAAAATTTGTCCTCAGCCAAGAAAAAAAATCTTTCTTCGTTTCTTTGGGAATACAGATTTTACACACACCTTTTTCTGTGGATGCGATGTAGATGGTTCCGATTTTGGAATCGATTGATGTGCAGTAGACTTTTGACATTGACTTGGTATGGAGATAGAATAACGGCTGGAAAATATAGGTAAGATAAAAATAGAGCGCAAGAAAGAAATTCTTTATTTTTTTGTAAGACTGAGAAAAATAAAAAGCGGGATGAGCCTTCACCATCCCGCTTCGTAATTTGAAACCGCCTTCAATTTCCCACCTCCCCAGATGGAAATACGCGGACGATTTCAAAAGAGCAAAAGTCTGTTTTTTCGAATATTGATAACGACAACATTGAACGACACTAGTCAATCGTATTCCTTACCGAAAGTAACTTCGCAATTGTCTTCTGAAAGTTGTTATACGACAAGAGCAAAAAATTACAGTTTGTAGTCGATTCCGATATTTAGGATTCCTAATCCAAAACCGATGCCTGCTGTTGCGAACAACTGTTCGGTGAGCATATATCGAGCATTGGCAGAAAGGCCAATAACAAATCCACCTGCGGTAACAGCTGGTCCGCTAAACGCCGGAGCCGGCGTAGATGTCCACTTAAAACTTGCTGAAGCAACATTATAACCAACATTTAGCGCACCCCAGGTATCCAATTTTTCATTTTTCAAAAGGTCGATATGATACGTTCCAGTTGCAAGAATGAGAATATTAGTATAATTATATTCACCCTGAGCAACTCCAAAATTGTATGCTTCGCTGTAACCGGAATAAGCAAGTGATCCGCCAACACCAATGTTTTCCTGTAATCCCATTTCATAACTACCGATAAAACCGACGGATGCGCCACCGATTGAACCTAACGCAAGTTTTACGCCGGCATATTGATCGCCTTTATTAATCAGCGTTCGTTGACTAAGGGAAACCGTCGAAATTGTCATAATGAGCATTATTGCAAAAAGCAGTTGTTTCATTGTATTCCTTTTGTTATGTGATTAAGTGATTATTAGTTATTGGGGATTATCGTATCAAAGACATTTTTTTTGTAAGAATATTTGTTCCGGATCGTAAAGAATAGAAATAGATACCGCTTGAGAACTTTGATGCATCAAAGGTGACAGAATATGATCCAGGCTGCATTGAAGAATTCACGAGTTCTTTCATCTTCCTGCCGATTAGATCATAAACTGTTACTGATACTATTCCGGCATCGCGCACCGTAAAGCGAATTGTGGTAGAAGGATTAAACGGATTTGGATAATTCTGATAGAGTGTGAATGATTCTGGGACAGATGTTGAAGCATCGAGAATGTTTGTAATCTTCGACGCACTTTGAAATAATCCCGAAGAAGTGCCGGCAAAAAGATCTCCGTTAGACGACGTGAACAATGATCGTAGCGAGGCTTGATTATCAATTGTTGTAATGTTGTTGGAAATCAAATTCCACGTTACGCCAAAATTAGTCGATTGATAGACATTTGAATTGATTCCGCTATTTGCACCGCCAAAGAACAGCTTCCCGTCAGTATTGACTGCGATATAAATGCCATACGGTTTACTTACTTTTTGCGTATCGATACGAACCCAATTGTCCCCATCATCCGTCGACCGAAAAGCTCCCCCATTTGCTCCAATGAAAAGATTTCCATTTGGCGCAAATGCGAGGCTGTAGATTGAAGTACTTCCGATACCATTTTTTAATTCAACCCACGTGCTTCCGCTATCGATTGAGCGAAAAACACCGGCACCGAAGAATGTTCTAAATCCAAACATCGTTCCGTTTGAAAGCTGATAAAGATATGATAACGGACTGTTGGAAACTTTTAACCAATCTTTCCCATGATTTGTACTTCGAAAAATTCCTGTGGATGTTCCTGCAATAATCGATTGATACGATGTTCCGAGCAGCGCGTTCACATAACCGCTCAAAACGGTGATCCCGGAAATAGGTTTAAACGACTTTCCATTATCGATGGAGCGATAAATTTTTGCGGCATAATAGTTATCAGCAACCAGAAGCGTATCTGCATAAAATCCCACAATAGGAATCCCTACCACTCCGGTGTTCATTGGATTCCATGTCTGCCCAAAATCTGAAGACCGATATAGCTTCTGATAGGCGCTGCCACCTGCCGTAAAGAATAGTTCGTGTCTCGGACTTTCCGTCATTAATGTGACGTTGGGAAAAGAAACCGGTAATCCTTTCCATGTCGTTCCCCCGTCTGTTGAACGATACATTTGGTCTTGTCCAAGAAAAATATTTCCGGATTTATTTACCGCAAGACTGCTGCCGGAGATAAACGGCGTTGTTATCTTCGTCCACACAACTCCATTGTTAGTTGTTTTATAGATTTCGTTGAGATTGTTATTATCTACAACGGCAAAAATTTCTCCGTTTGGTCCGTACGCAAGATCGTTGACGTACTGCTGATAAAAACCAATTGCGCTCCAAGAATTTCCGCCATCGGAGGAATACCGTATCCCATTTCCCGAGCGTACATAAATGGATCCATTCGGATGGACAATTGCTTTATACACAGCAACTGAATCTAACTTATTTGCACTCTTCGTCCAGGTAACACCATCGTCTGTGGAACGCACAGCATAACTGTAATCAAAAGAGGAATTCACCCTTGTAAAAGCGTATACCGTTTTTCCGTCGTACGTTGCTAATGCTCCAATTGTTGTATCACTTCCAAGTTGAGCTCCTCCGGCAATTTTTTGCCAACCATCCCCATTATTTGTTGAACGATAAATTCCAGCAGCAGTACCAACAAGCAGCGCACCACTTGCCGTTGCAATGACACTACTGCACGAAGTTTGTGTAATACCATTCCCGACAACTGTCCAACTCGTGCCTTTGTTTGTGGAACGGGAGATCTTTTTCTGATTTTCCGACAAGAAAATATATCCGTTCGGTGCAACCGCCATGTCAGTGACGTAATCAACAATCACCGGCGTTGACCACGTTGTGCCATTGTCTATCGAACGAGTGAAACCGGAATTCTGCGTACCGTAAATTGTATCGCCGCCGCCAAAATACATTTTGTTTAATGCACCGCTATACGGTTCTGTCCGTTTCCAAAATACTTGAGAATAAACCAATGAGATTGTTAGAAAACTCAGGAAAAAAACTTTTGCACGCATGGTAAATACACCCTCCTTATTTAATGAAATTCATTTTTTTTGTTTCAACAAAATTGCCACTGCGCAACTGATAGAAATAAATTCCGGTCGAAAGTTTTGTTGCATCGAATTTCATTTCATATGTTCCCACATTAAGTTTTTCATGTACAAGTGTTGTTACTTCCCGCCCGACAATGTCATAAATTTTCAATGTCGTCGCATCTGTATTTTGGATCTCAAAGCGAATTATTGTGGCAGGATTAAAAGGATTGGGATAATTTTGTTCCAAGGTAAACCTTGCCGGTATGTTTTCATCTATTCGTTGTACCGTGGAAATAGTTGCTGCGCTGTTCCATCGTGCGATACCAAGCATTGGTCTATTTCCGGCGAAATTAAAATTACCCGCGAACCAAACATCTCCGCCATCAACAAATATTCTGCTAGGTGCAACAGGACTTTTCGTATCATACCATAGAAAATTTTCAAAACCGCTCCCCAACTTCGTCCAACTGTTATTGATAAAATATCCAACTCCTGTATTGAATTGATACCCCAAACCTGCAATATTTCCACTCACAAACAAGGTGTCCCCTTGGAATGCAAAATCCTGAACTTGACTCACGGCTGACGATACGGTATCCCATTGAGATCCATTCCATTTTGCCAGCGAGATAATGGATTTACCACCGATGTTGGTAAAATCACCACTTACAAATATCGCGTTACCTTTGGAAAGGATTTTTCTCACCGATGCATTCGGTTTTATTCCAAGCGAATCCCATTTTACTCCATTCCATTTTCCCAGAAATTTTAATGATGCATTATTTGCCAAAGAAGTAAATTGACCTCCAATCACGAGGTCACCATTTTGAGCAAATGCAATACTTCGCACCACGCCGCCGACAGATGTAATAGAATCCCACTTGACACCATCCCACACGGCAAGATTCTTGATCTTATTGTTACTGTTTACGGTAAAGGAACCGCCAACATATAATTTCCCATTTTGATAAACGAGAGAATAAATACTGTTATCAAATATTCCTGTTCCCAACGCTTCCCATTTATTTGTGGTCCCGTTCCATTTGATAATGCTGCTTGCCATAACTTTTGAGCTATCCGTATTTAGTCCAAACGAGATTTTACCTGCAACATACACATCGCCATTATCGCCGGATGTCATTGCTGAAGGTTCAGCGTTACTTCCTAGTCCGTAATACAATCCTCGCCCGACTGGTGCCCAGCCGTACCCTGTCCACCGTTGAATACTAGGAGACCCTGGAATACGGATTTCACCTGCCAGAAAAAGATTTCCATTCGCTTTTGCATAATGACCGTATGCTAAATCGATGCCAAGCGTGGAGAGTGAATTCAGAGCAAGCCATTCTTTTGATGCCATTGAATAGCGTGCAACATTCTTTACAGAGACATTTCCTGCTCCGGTGATCTGCCTTCCGGCCACAATCACTTCATTTTGATACGATGCGATCTTTTCAATCTGCGCCGAAGCATAACCGGAAATCATACCAAGCCCTTCCCATTTACCGTTACTGAATCTTGCCAAATTACTCATTACAGAATTACTTGATTGAGATTGACGATGCACACCCGTGGCGAACAACTCACCATTGACCACAGTAACATTTCCGATCCCTGTATCGAGCAGCGAATCCACAGCACTCCACGAAGACCCGTTCCATTTTGCAAGATTGGGGATCAATTTACTACCGACTTTCACATAACTGCAACCGACATAAATATTCACTCCATCCAGGGCAATAGAATAAATGTTTCCAACTCCAGTTGCGCCTGAATTCAGGAATGAAAATCCGACGGAATCCCACGAAGTACCATTCCATTTTGCAAGTCCGCGTATCATTTTCCCGTCAAGGGTATTAAACTGACCACCTACAAGCAGAACATTTGTTACGGCATCATAGATCATGGTATTTACTGATGAAGAAATTCCAGCACCAAGCGGATTCCATTTTGTCCCATCCCATCGGGCAATACGTACCGCATTCACACCTGCGATTGTCACGGATCCATAAGAAACATACAAATCACCATTGTTTGGATTTATTGTCATTGCAGTAATACCTTGATAGTTATTGCCTGAAATTGCCGACCAGGCAGTACCGTTCCATTTTGCCAATCCATTTGCGCTGAACTCCCCTGCCGTTGTAAATCCTCCGGCAACATAAAGATCACCGTTTCGAGGATCTACAACCCATGCCTTTACTTCGGGACTAGGATTTCCTCCGATAATTCCTGATCCAAGTGCTTCCCATCTTCCTGTTGCACGGACCCACTTTGCAATATTTTTCGCCGCCACTGTTCCTGCATGTGTAAACTGATCGCCACCGACATACACATCCCCGTTACGTGGATCAACGCAGAGTTTCGTTTGGTAATAACTCGTACCAGGAATTCCAAAACGATAATCGAAATGAACATCGCCAGGATCTTGAGAAAATAAGGTTGCCGAAAAAATCAATAATGAAATGATGTGTAAGCGAATCATACCGTTCTCCCTCAATTGTGCACTTTATTTTTTCCCAAAACCGAGCAATTCGGCTTCCCCTAAAATAAATTTTACTGGAATCTGTTCACATATCTGTTTTGCCATAGTACTATCTGTCGCCGTCATAACTCCGAAACCTTCACGGGTTAAGACTTCTCGAAGTCGTCGAAGTTCAATTGTGTTTTTATCAATAATGAGGATATTTTCCTGCATAAAATTCCATAGTTGGTATTCAATTTTTAGATGGTAATACAAATGGTGTTCCAAAGATCTTAAAAATTAGGTTCGTTTTTCCCTGAATTTAATGGAGATTTTTTACTTGCAAGCAGAGTGTCGCAGGTTAGAAACAGATTGAAGGGGAATACATGTCGCTTAAAAGCGACAGGAAGTTAAGGCTCAACTTCCGAGATGGTTTTTGAGCGCAGTTTTTTGCAACGGCTTTATTAGATTTCAATTCCTAATTGAGCTAATAATTTATAGAAGTGTGTGCGGTTTACTCCAAGCATTTGAGCTGCTTCGGATTTTGATTTCGCAGCTCGGAGTACTCGAAGAATGTATAATTTTCGGAATTCCGTTTCAGCTTCTTCCAACGATTTCCCTCCGGCAACGATCGGTTCGGATTTTTCCTCTTCGATGATTTCCGGCGGAAGGTCCCACACTTCAATGACATCACTTTTCATCAAGACAACAGCCCGTTGAATAATATTATCCAATTCGCGTACGTTGCCGGGATAGACATAACTTTCTAACACATTCATGGCATCAGAAGAAATTTCGATCAATTTTCCATTGGAATATTTCTGCGTAAAGTATTTGGAGAGCTCGGCGACATCTTCCCTTCGTTCGCGCAGCGGAGGCATCGTCAACTCAATCACTTTTAAGCGGTAATAGAGATCTTCACGAAAACTTCCAGCTGCAACCATTTCCGGAATATTTCGATTCGTTGCAACTATAATTCGAACGTCAATTTTTTTGGATTGCACGCTCCCCAGACGCTCGAATTCTCTTGTCTGAATAACTCGCAGAAGTTTCGCTTGAAGATTGACATTCAGTTCACCAATCTCGTCAAGAAATAATGTTCCACCGTTGGCAAGTTCAATTTTTCCTGGTTTTGATTTTGTGGCGCCAGTGAATGCCCCGCTTTCATAACCGAATAGTTCTGATTCAAGTAGATCGTTTGGAATTGCTCCGCAATTGATTGTTACTAACGATCCGCTCGACCTTCTACTGTTGTGGTGAAGGACATGTGCCAGCAGATCTTTTCCTGTTCCATTTTCACCATAAAGAATTACACTGGCATCAGTGGGAGCAATTTTCGATGCTATCTTCAGGACATCAAACAATTTTTTGCTGGAGCCAATAATATCTTTACACTTCAAGTCCTTTCGAAGGTCCTCAAATTTCATCACAGTTTCAGCAACAAGCTTTTTCTCCAGCGATGTAATCTCAATAGATATTTCAAATCCCCGAACAATCTGTCGGGCAAAGGAAAGAAGGTAGACTAAATCTGCTTCCGTAAATGCTTTTTCTTTATTTCGCCTGTCCAGATAGACAGCACCAAACACTTTATCTTTTGCCACCAAAGGAACGCACATTGCAGCAGTGATGCCCAATCGAATAATACTGTTCTGTTTTGAAAATTTTTGATCAAATTGTGGAAATTGGGTTGGCTCAGATTTGGTAATTGTATTCCGAATAACAGTGGAACTCATTTCTTTCGCTTCGGGGTTTTTTTCGGGATCCATATTGCATGATACCACCGATTCTGTTGCTCCACTCTCATCAGCTAACACAATAAATCCTTGATCCGCCCTCAATTCTTTCACAACGGTTGTTATCGCCTTCTCCATCAACGAACGCATTTCCGTTTCCGACGAAAACAAAATTCCGGACGAATACAATACTTCGAATTGCCGCTTCGCTTCGGAGATTTGCTCAATCGATTTTTCCAACTTCTCCATCTGGTCGAACATTATATTCGTTTCACTATTTTGCCTGCGGTTTGCATCCATCAACATTTTGAATAGTTTATCTACTTTTTTTGCTACATCAGAATCAACGTGAGATGATTTAAGCAGAGTCGTCAACTCCATAAACTCGGATGAGAGTTGACTCATGGAATCGCCGAGCAGTTTTTGATATTTTTGTCGAAGGTCAGACATGTGAAAAACAATAATGAATGATGAATTACAAATGTTGAATTTTAGTTTTTACTTCATCGGTTGTGGCGAACCGATCGTTCATATCTTTTGCCAGACATTTCGCAACAATCTCATCCCATCCACCCGGAAGACCATCCCTCAGATGTGACGGAGATGGCGGAACCGTATTGAAGATAGAATGAATCAGAGCAATCTCATTCTCCCCTTTGAATGGTAATTCTTTCGTCAGCAATTCATACATGACCACGCCCAAAGAGAAGATATCGGTTCGCCGGTCTACATTCAAACTGGTCACTTGTTCCGGCGCTACGTATCCAAGCGTTCCCAACACAGTGCCGAGCGATGTCATTGTTGTTACCAATGGCGATTTAGATAATCCAAAGTCCATAATACGAAGATTTCCGTCAGCACCGAGCATTAAATTTCCTGTTTTCAGATCGCGGTGAATAATATCGTTTCCATGCACTTCCGATAATCCATCGCATACTTGAAGAAGATATCGCTTGATCTCATGGATCGAAAGTGGATGTTCTTTCTCCAATCGTTCGCGCAACGTTCCCCCGTTAAGATATTCCATTGCAATATATCCTCGTTCGCTCGATTCGCCAATTTCAAATACTTTAACAATGTTCGGATGATTGAACGATGCAAGCATATGCCCTTCGGCAGAGAGTCGGCGTCGGTTTTCTGGATCCTTCAACAATTCGGGATTCAATACTTTTAAAGCAACAATCTGTTTGGTATTCGTATCGATTGCTTTATAAACCTTTCCCATCCCACCTGAACCGAGAAGTTCCATTAGTCTATAATGAGAGATAAATGATGCTTCACGTTTTTTCAGGATTGAATGTCCGAGGAATAAAAAGATGACGGAAATTCCGGAAGTGCCAAGAAACGCAATAGTTGTTGAGGCAATTTCGGATTCATACACACTGATATGCACCAATATCAAAAACAAGATCACAACGCTTACAACGAAATACCATCTGGACATAATTTTTTGTGCCCCGATTTTCCTACCAATAATAAATATGATCCATAAAACAACGCCGAGTGAGATGCATTTTTGGATAATTGATGAAAGTGATAGTAAGGAAAGATTTCGTTGAATCGATTTTCTCCAATCAATCAACCGTCCGGTAACGAAATTTGATTCTGAAAAAGTGACGATAACACCGGAAGACACTTCCGCACTTTCTTGAATATTACCAGATGGGAATATTATTTTAATAGAATATTTCTCATCCGGCATTACACCAAAATGAATCTGGTTAACATTTTGAGTAGTTAATTGATTCCCCCCGCTTCCGACAACTCTTGATTGAATTTCTCCTTTAGTATTTCGCAAAACAATTTTTGCGCCGATTGAGGAGCGGTTCGATTCATCACCAACAATTTTTATTTTAATATAATTTTTCTCGTTCAAATTATTTCGAAACAATACTGCCCGATCTCCTTTACCAAGCGAAGCGCGTGAACTTCCGATAAACATATCCAGATCTCCGTCATCATCAATATCCGAAAGCGATGGTGTACCGACAAACTGGATACCAACGCGTTCCGAAACTTCCGAAAATGTGAACTGGGGAGAATTCAGAAAAAGTTTCGATCCGGCAAAGATGTCAACCCATCCGTCATTGTTCACATCTCCTGTTCCTACAATTCCATTTATCGGTTCCGGATGATTTATCAATTGCGTAAATCCTGCCTGTTGTGAAACATCCTTAAAAGATCCGTTTCCATAATTAGTCCATACCATTGGTGGAATTTTTTGACTATGGATGAACAAATCAATATTTCCATCATTATTAAAATCGGAGAGGGCAATCGCCGTCGGAGAAAGATCGGTTTGTGAGTAAAATAGAGAGTCATCCTTCTCCGAAAACCTCATTCCACCGTTGTTCAAAAAAAGACTGAAGAATTTTGTTTTGCTGCTGACATAATATGGAATAAAAATATCGGTCAGTCGATCGTTATTAAAATCTCCAAATACTGCTCCATAGGATGCATGGTTGAGCACCTTGTTAATTCCTGTTTCCGTTGTAACGACAGAGAATGTTCCTGAACCGTCACCGAGAAATATCTGATCCGGAAGATCGTAATTGGAAATATACAAATCGAGATTCCCGTCATTATTCAAGTCGACAAATTTTGCACTGTTGGGTACAAGAGGATTTATCTCAGCAAAGTTCAACATGGAACGCTCGGAGAAATCTCGAAAACCCCCTGCCGTTGTACCGAGATAAAATTTGAAATTTCGATTGTCAACCAATTGAAGAATATCGTCTTCTCCGTCGTTATTTACATCACCAACCGCCATTGTCATTGCATCGCGTGGTGCTGCAAGAAGATTTGTTTCAGAAGTAACATCCGAAAAGAGATCCGAACCGTTATTTTCATACAAAAGGCTCGTTCCACCATCGTTCGCCACCAGCAGATCGGGAAAATACTGATTACTGCGAAAAAAGAAATGAGCAAGTTTCCCAGCCCGACGAAGACCTGCCTGATTCGTAATATCTGTAAAAGAAAATCCCAGCGATTGAGACGTGGTATAAATTCCCTGGTTCCCAATCACCCACAAATGGAATTTGCCTGCCGAATCTTTCACAACTGAAATATCTGAGAACAAATCATCGTAATTTTTTATTGACTCGTCCTGTCTCCAAGAACTGCCATCATACGATAACAACGTGGAATTATTTCCAACGATCCAAGCACGCTGCTCATCAAGAGTAAAAACAGAGAACAATTGTTCACGAATATCGATCGAAACTTTTTGCCATTGATAATTTCTGCAAATCAAAATCGTCCCGCTATTTCCAACTGCCCATCCTGTGGAATCGTTCACCATCGATATTTTTTGTAACGTCTGGTTTGTTGGAGACTCAATTTTTTCCCAGCGTGTATTATCATATCGAATAATGACTCCATTTCTTCCCACAGCCCATCCGCTGTTTTTTGATGTCATGACAACATCGTTTAGGTCCCCATCATATGCCGTTGTTCGATTGGGATTGATAAGGGGACTTTCCACTTCTTTCCATTTCCCTCCGTCATAATGAAGGATGTGTCCCTGTTGTCCAACCATCCATGCTGTCCCATCAGAATAACGATGAATTCCTTTGAACATGACATAATCAATATCATCCCACATTATTTTTGGAATTGGTACTTCTTTGCGAACTCCATGCAGAAATGTTGATTGAATAGGTTGGTAAGCACCCTCATGTGTGCGATGATTCACTGTCCAAACATCGATAGAATCAGATCCTGCAATTAAAGGATAGTCAGAATACGGATATTCATAAAACGGTAACCATTGTCCCTTGTGAAATCGATATACCTTCCCTTTCACTTCTTTCCCCATTCCGCGGGAGATTGCAATACCATCGTCTGGGGAAAACATAATGATCCGGGCGCCGAGATCGACCGTTGCTTGCCGATACCATGTAGTTATTTCGGATGGATATGGTCTCTCGTTATTTGTTTTTGAAGTGCAAGAAAAAGCCCCAAAAACAAGTGCCGCACAGATTAATCTGATAATGGAAGTATTTATTGATGAGAATTCTCTAGCAATGTTCATTGAATAAAATTTACAGAATCTTGGACCGATAATCTATATAACAGTCCCTTAATTTGGATTTCCTAAACCACTGAAGTAACTATCCAAAATTCACCTTTGCTGAGCATTAAAAACCAATTCTTTCAATATACCAGATTCACGGTATTGCTGTTGTCGACTTATAAAGGTAGACTTTGGACAATTATTTTTTCGATTTCTCTCATACATACAATTATATCCCTTCTTGCTTTATTCACAGGATTACGAAGAATGAATTTAATTGAATCTGGAATACAAATAGATTAACTTCTCAACCATTGCTGACCAAATCTCTCAAACATCTGAAAGGCATTCCTATGAACACCCTCCTACGTCACAGTACTATTTCGATATTGCTTCTTCTTCTTTGGGGCATTTCTTCAGCGCAATCCCAACATGTTTTCAGCACAACAGATACGTTGGGTATTTCACCTCAAATACTTGTCGGGACGCTTTCCAATGGTATGCACTATTATATCCGTGAAAATAAGAAGCCGGAAAAACGAATGGAACTACGCCTTGCTGTGAAGGCAGGGTCTGTATTAGAGGATGACGATCAACAAGGTCTCGCACATTTTGTGGAGCATATGGCTTTCAACGGAACGGCCAGTTTCCCAAAAATGGATCTTATTAATTTTCTGGAAAGAACTGGAGTCCGTTTTGGTCCTCACTTGAATGCCTATACCAGTTTTGACCAAACGGTATACATGATCCAAGTCCCAACAGATTCAATTACCGTCGTAAAAAAATCAATGAAAATACTTGAAGAGTGGGCACACGCTCTTACATTTGACGATGGTGAAATCGATAAAGAACGGGGTGTTGTCGGTGAAGAATGGAGACTGGGACGCGGAGCATTTGAACGAGTGAACAATAAACATAATCCTACAATTTTTTATAATTCTCAATATGCAAAAAGACTTCCCATCGGAAAGAAAGAAGTCCTTGATACTGCTCACTATGATGCATTGAAACGATTTTATCAAACATGGTATCGTCCGAATCTTATGGCTGTTGTTGCTGTGGGCGACTTTGACAAATTTGAAATGGAGAAAATGATCAAAGAGCAATTTTCTGTATTGACAAACCCCGCTAATGAACGTACACGAACGGAATACACTCTTCCGAATCATTCCGAACCGGTTGTCTCCATTGCGGCAGACAAAGAACTTCCGTTTGCTTCGGTGAATATTTATTTCAAACGAAAAAGAGATGCGGAAATTATTGTCAGCGATTATAAAAAATATATCCTCGATCAACTATACGATGGAATGTTGAACGCACGCCTCCAAGAGCGGCTGCAGAAACCAAACCCTCCGTTTGTTTTCGGTAATGCAGGGAATTTCAAATTTATCGGAGGTGCACAAGCATATGGCCTTTTTGCAAACGTAAAAGAAAATGAAATTCTTCGCGGCATTGAAGCATTGGTCACTGAAGCATATCGAGTAAAACAATTTGGATTTACACAATCCGAGCTTGACCGCCAAAAAATGCAAAGTGTCAGGACGATTGAACAATCGTTCCGGGAACGTGAAAAGACAGAATCTCGAAGCCATGCTGATGAATACCTTCGTCATTTTTTACAGCAGGAACTGATCCCGGGTATCGAAGTGGAATTTGAACTTTACAAACAGTTCGTTCCGGGAATAACTCTTGCAGAAATAAATGCTCTCACCAGTGAACGGATCACCGATAACAATCGTGTTATTACCGTATCAGTTCCGGAAAAAGAAGGAGTCGCTGCTCCGAAAATGGAAGAAGTGCTCAATGTATTACGTGACGTAAGCACAAAAACTTTAGAACCGTATGTAGATGCAGTCAGTTCAAAGCCGCTTCTTGGTACCGCTCCAAAACCGGGTAAAGTTGTGAAACAAAAAGAAATTAAAGATTTAGGAGCATGGGAATGGTCACTGTCGAACGGTGCAAAAGTAGTTGTGAAATCGACCGACTTTAAGAATGATGAAATTTTATTCTCAGCGTTCAGTCCGGGTGGTCACTCTCTCGTGTCCGATAAAGATTTTATGTCCGGAGTGATGTCGTCGCAACTTGCGCTGTTGAGCGGCATCGGAGAATTTGACGCAGTGTCGATCCAAAAAATGCTTACCGGTAAAATTGTCCGTGTCCTACCCTCCATTTCGGAATTGTCAGAAGGATTCAACGGAAGCGCAGCTCCGCAGGATATTGAGACAATGTTCCAACTTATCTATTTAAGTTTCACCTCGCCCCGTCTGGACACCAATGCTGCCGGTGCGTTTCTTTCGCGAATGAAATCCTATTTACAGAATATGAATGTCTCACCGGAAAAAACATTCCAAGATTCTCTTCAGGTGACGTTGACTCAGCATCATTACCGTGCCCGTCCACAACAACCGGAATTGTTGGATGAAGTGAATCTTGTCCGTGCATATACCATTTACAAAGAACGATTTGCGGATGCCAGCGACTTCACATTCATTTTTGTCGGCAACATAAAACCAGATTCATTAAAACCACTTATTGAAAAATATCTTGCCAGTCTTCCTTCAACAAAACGAAAAGAGAATTGGAAAGATGTGGGAATGAAAGCTCCAAAGGGGATCGTCACAAAAGAGGTGATTAAGGGAATTGAACCAAAAAGCTCTGTGGTATTAACATTTACTGGACCATTCGTGTGGAATGATCAAAACAGATTCGAATTTAATGCCATGATCGAAGTATTAAGGATAAAACTTCGTGAAGTCCTTCGAGAAGACAAAGGGGGCGTTTATGGTGTAGGCGTTTCAGGTTCACCCTCACTCTATCCACGAAAGGAATATTCAGTCCGTATCGGTTTTGGCTGCAATCCTGAACGAGTTGATGAATTAGTCACCGCAGTGATGCAACAAATTGACACTTTAAAATTGAAACCCACAGATCCTCTGTACGTTGACAAAGTAAAGGAATTGCAACGCCGGGATCGTGAAGTAAACCTGAAAGAAAATAATTATTGGATGAATGTTTTCCGTGGAGCCTATACAAACAGCGAGGATCCCAGATCAATGTTAAAAATACCGCAGCAGATCGATAAATTATCTGCCGTTTCTATTCAACATTCCGCCAAAACATATTTTGACATGAAGAATATTGTAAAGATAGTTCTGAAACCGGAAAAAAAATAGACATCGACATTGAATCATGGGAACTTATCTGGTATCTTTCAACGTTAGGTTCATACACCAATTAAAGGAATATCATGAAAAAATATATCGTACTGATCACCGTTGTATTTGCTCTTTCGGTTTTTGCAAAGGATAAAACAAAAACCATCTCCCTTTCTATCTCAGGAATGACTTGCCAATCGTGCGCTAGCACAGTTGAAAAAGCATTAAAAGGAGTAAGCGGGGTTACCAAAGCAAAAGTTGATTTGAACGACAAAAAGGCAACTGTAACGTACGCCAGCGCTAAGACATCCACTTCTTCGTTAATTAAAGCTGTTGTTGATGCGGGATTTGATGCACATGAAGGAAAAGCAGGGTCAAAAACCGAATTGAAAAAACAGTCGAAATCGGATGGTGAGGAATGCGAAGATGACTGCTGTGGTGACGAGGGCGACAGTCATTCAAAATCCATGAAGACAAAAAAGTCAGAAACAAAAAAATCATGACAATTATAGATTTTCCAAATCTTGGAGATTTGGAAAATCTGTTGGGAATAAAAAACGCCGTTGAACCTCCCCAGGTCAACGGCGTTTCTGTTTTGTCATTCAATCGCCTTCATATATGAACGACAATATTACTTTGGCTTACATTTTATCGATACTATTTTTGAAGCAACCATTCGCAATATTATTTCAGCAAAGTCATTATTTTCATTTCCACAAATTTTCCAATTTGTAATCGGTAGAAATACACTCCGCTTGCTAAGCCTGTTCCGTTGAATGACGTTTTATAAGACCCGATATTCATTTGCTCATGCACGAGTGTGGCGGCTTCCCTACCTAAAACATCATACACTTTTAATGTGACAAATCCATTCTGTGGAATTTGAAATTCAATAGTTGTCGTGGGATTGAACGGATTAGGATAATTTTGTTTGAGCGTGAATATGTCGGGTGTTTGTCCAACGAATACTTCGACAGATTGTGAATATTCATATTTTCCATCACGATCGATTTGTTTCAAACGATACGAATATTTTCCTGTTGAAATAGTTCGATCGGTATATGAATATTCTTTAGGAGAATGAGATGTTCCCGCCCCGCTAGTAAAACCAATGTTGGTCCACGAGTTATTGATATGCCGCTCAATTTCAAAACCATAATTATTGATTTCCGTTGCCGTTTTCCAATAAAGTATATTTGTATTACCGACAGTGCGGACATCAAAAGAAACAAGTTCAACGGGAAGAATCGTTGATACTGTCCTACGCCAAACACCGTTGTTTTTTGTTCCTGCAAACAAATAATTTCCAAACTTAAAAAGAGAATTTACATCATATTTATTAAGATTGTTCGTATTAATATCAATCCAAGTAGTTCCTTTATTGTTTGTGCTTCGAACTCCACCTGCATATTTTGCATCAGATCCAACACACACAACAGTGTCAACGACTTCCCAACATCGTGGATCTGCATTTGTATTTGTTCCAATACCAGTCAAGGCAATCCAGGAACTTCCATCATCATCTGAGCGATACATTTTACCAGTTCCACCCGAGCCTACTTGAAACATTCCTACATATATTTGTGTCGTGCCGGATTTTGCCCAAATTGTTTGAGCAAAGGAATCGGCTGCAGCAAATCCAGTATTTATTGCTGCCCAATTTTCACCGTAATCGGTTGACTTATAAACGCCTTTTCCGTTTAAAGCAGCATAAAGGTTTGTTCCTTTCGTACTGATGAATCGTATTTTGGCACTTGCAGGCAATCCGGTACTTTTTACACTCCATCCATTCGTGATTGTACTTTCACTTGTAACATCTAATCGAAAAATACCGGAACCTTCCGTCCCGGCAAAGATGAAATCACCAAGTGCATAGAGAGAATTACAATTTAAAAGAGTTAAACCGGTATTAAGAGAATTCCAATTTTGACCATTATCGGTGGATCGATAAACACCATTGCTCCAGACGCTTGCAACTGTGCTTGAGGAAAAATTTGTAATTGATTTGACATCAGAATTCGCCGGTAAGCCAGTATTCAATGCCGACCAATTATTACCGTTATCTGTTGAACCATAAATTCCAGCAGAAGATGTGCCGGCAAGAAGAATACTTCTCCCCGCTAATACGTTTATGGTCACATTTTGAGCTAACCCCGCTCCCAATGAATCCCACTGCGCCATAACAAAACTATGAAATAAAATATTACAGGCTAGCATAAACGAGACATAGTGTAACTTTTTCATTGTGTTTTCCTTATGACTACAACGATATATCATTGAATCCATTGAAATATCATATTATGTTTTTATCTATCTATCTTTAAACTTTAAAATTATTTTATAAGCATCATTCGTTTTGTTTCAATGGTGTTGCCTGCCTGTAATCTGTAGAAATACATTCCGTTAGATAATTTCGGTGCCTCAAAATTTATTGAATAATTTCCTGCTGCAAGTTCTTCGTTTACCAACAGGGCAATTTCTTTTCCTAACACATCATATATTTTCAATATCACATGACTGTTCATTGGTAACTGATAATTTATCACTGTGCTTGGATTGAACGGATTGGGATAGTTTTGTGAAAGAGAAAATTTTTGAGGAATGGTTCTTTTGGAAATATTCTTCACTTCCGTTAAACCTCCGGCATTATTTGTTCGTGCAATAAGACCGGAATACCCAGCCGCATAACCAACAGTTGGTGAAACAAAATACAATGCATTCACGTCACCGGCACCGGACTTTTTTGTCCATGTTGTTCCTCCATCCGTGGTTCCGTAAAACCACGAATTTTGACTGCAGGCAAATCCGATAGTGGAATTTACAAATTGAATATCTCTTAAATTTTCGATACCAATGGATACAGAACTCCAGGTACTGCCACCATCGGTTGTTTTTTGGGCCGCTGAACTTCCAAACGTAATCCAACCAGTATTCTCATCAATCATCCATAATGATGTAATACTGGTTGCAAAAGGTGCTAATTTATTTACCCACGTTTTTCCACCATCGGTGGTTTTATACACTCCTCCCTTGTCATCTGTTGTATAACCTGTTGATGCATTCACCATCCATATTTCTGTCATTGCTCGCGATGTACCTACCAATGATTTTGTCCAAGTCGATCCCCCATCGGTCGTACTGACAACATATCCGCTATCCACAGCAATCCAAACGTTATTGGCATCCACCATTGAAACAGCATAATGAGTTTTATTTACTCCGGTAGAAAAACCAGTCCAACTTAATCCTCCATTATTCGTCTTCCAAGCTGAATTCAATCCTCCCTGGGAATTTCCCACAACCCAGCCATTTTGACTGTCAACAAAACGGAATTCATATGCTGAGAAACCGATAAATGTCTTAAGCTTATTCCAAACAGTCCCTCCATTTGTTGTTTTTAAGAATTCTGTATTGGTGATAACCCAGCCCGTATCCGCATTGAAGAATTGCACGTCAGCGCAGGAATTAGTTGTTTGCGAAGAGTTTTTTTTCGTCCATGTCACCCCGCCGTCCGATGTTGTGGCGACCAAACCTCCATTTCCAACAATCCATCCAACGGTCGATGAAATAAATTGATGTCCTGCCGCACCACTCGGGGGATTTCCAACAGCTGTCCACGTGGTTCCACCATTCGTAGTCTTACTCAAACTTGATCCGCGCAGCCAGCCATTGTTGACATCAATAAAACTAAATTTTCCACTATTTGATCCGGCCACTGTTTTAACACCCCACGTTTTTCCACCATCTGTAGTCGCATAGAGTCCAAGTTCAGATGCCGCCACTCCCGATGTTGAATCCTTAAAATAGATATCTGTCAAATATTGACCTGCACCGGTAAGCGTCTGCCCCCATGTCGTTCCGCCATCGGTTGACTTCCAAATGGAACCATCTTTAAAATGACCGATCCAAATATATTGTGGATTAAGTGCAAACATAGAACTGATTCCGGATTTTGTACTCACTGTTGTTGAATTCCACGTTGTTCCGCCATTTGTTGTTTTCAAAAAGTAAAGTGTATTGCCATAACTGCCCCCCACATAGATAGAATCCGGACTAAATATTTTTATGGAATTATAAAACGCCGATATTGTCGGAGTAATTTTTGTCCACGTCTCTCCACCATCCGTGGTTTTGTGTATGTCGCTACCCAAAATAAAGCCGAGAGTGGCATTAAAAAATTGGATCGTAAAATTATATTGTGTTGAGGTTGGGATATTTTTCCAAGTCACACCGCCGTCTGTCGTCTTTATGACAGTATAATTTCCAACAGTAATTGCGGTTGTTTGATTAAAGGCATGGATAGAACCCAACGATACTGCTGTTGGATACGGATGTTGTGTTTGCCATCCAGTCTGAGCAAATAACGAAGTGAAAAAAAATACAACCAGTACATATAGTTTCATGGTTTCCCCTATGAGTAAGTATAAATTTTACGGACTATTTATCAATAAATTAACGTCAGGAGGAGTAAGCATCAATAACGCATATGTGTCATTTTGCGTCAGAGAATCTATGGGAAGATGTTTATTTCAGCAAGCCTTGTTTGATTGCTTTAGAGACAGCTTCACTGCGGGAGTGGACATGAAGTTTTTCGTAGATGTTGCGGATATGGTTTCGAACGGTTTCTGGTGAAATGAAAATTTTCTCTGCAATCTGTTTATAGTTATATCCTTGAACAAGCAGTCCCAATACTTCTTGTTCTCGTGTTGAAATATTTTCGGTGGTTGCATCCTTTATCTCTGCGCGAGTTTTGAACGCTTCCAGTACCCTTCGCGCAACAAACGGTGTCATGGACGTTCCACCATTCATGGTCTCGACTATGGCATCAAGAATCTTATGCCCCGGGGTTTGTTTTAATAAATATCCGTCGGCGCCGGCAAAAATTGCTTGCATAATCTTTTCATCATCGGTAAAATTGGTCAGCATAATTATGCGAAGCGGATTTGCACGCTTCTTCAATTCTGCAACTCCCTCAATCCCGGAGCGCTGCGGAAGTCCGATATCCATCAGTACAACATCCGCCTCTGGCATATGCTCCAACGCATCATTGACATTTTCAAAGACGTCAGTAAGGACAAATCCTTTTGCCGATTCTATCACTTCACTGACTATTTCTCTGTAAGAAGGATGGTCTTCGACTAGAACGACACGAATATTTTTTCTTTTCTGTGGCATAATCTGTTTGTTAATATGTCGCTGAGTCTTCGCAGAATCAATGACGCAACTGCGCTATTTTTACTTTCACGGAGATACTTGTCCCTTTATTTTTTTTCGATTCAACAGTGAATTCTGCGCCGATAGTTTTAGCTCTTGTTTCCATATTCAGCAGTCCATTGCCGCCGACCGTATTCTTTTTTATGCTTTCTCCACCCATTCCTTTCCCATTGTCACGAATGGTTAGATAAAAGAACTCCTGCTCATACCAAGAGATCAATTCTATAGACGAGGCATTTGAATGTTTGATTATATTGTTCACCGCCTCTTTAAAGATAAGATAAACGTTTTTACGTATTTCTTCTGAGATCATGATATTTGGGGGAATAATACAAAATGCCAGATGACATTGTAAGGAATGGTCAGCACACCATTGAGCGGCAAGATCGCCAATTCTATCAACAAGATTATTTAAAGTATCATGTTGCGGCGATAAAGACCATACAACTTCTTCCATCGCTTGTTTTGCATCAGAAGAAAGAGTAGAAATTTTTTCGACTGCATCTACAAGATCACTACGTTTTTTTCTCGATCGATGATGTACCATTTCGGCATAGAGAGAAATACTACTAATTGTCGTGGCAACATCGTCGTGCAAATCGCGTGCAATTTGTTCACGGGTCCGTTGGCGTTCCTCAAGAATCGCCTTCTGCTGTTGTAATTCAACAATACTTCGTTGAAATTTTCGTTTCGAAGTATACCAAACACCACCAATGATCAAACTAACAAAAAGAAATACTGAAGCTCCTCGAAATAACACTGTTCCCCACCATGGTGGTAAGATACGAATGTTGATCGATGTTCCTGTTTCATTCCAGATTCCATCATTATTCGTTCCTTTCACTTGAAAAACATATTCACCCGGATCAAGATTGGCAAAACTAGCATATCTACGAACATCGGTATAAGTCCATTGGTCGGTAATACCGAGTAGACGATACGCGTAACGGTTCTTTTGCGGGGATTCAAAACACAACGAAGCAAATTCAAATGATAAATAGTTTTCATTATACGGCAGTACGATTGTGTTGTGTTCAAGAAGTTCATTTCGCGGTTTTTCAAATATCCTAAAATCCGTAATGGCTATGTGCGGAACAATCGTATTTTCTTCAATCTGCGATGGATAAAATTCAACAAATCCAGAAACTCCTCCAAAAAACATTTTTCCCGTTTGGTGGAGATAAAATGCATTTTGATTAAACTCGTTCGAGGGTAGTCCATCTTGATGAGTGTAGTTATAAAAGGTTTCCGTACGCACTTCAAATTTAGAAATTCCCTTATTGCTGCTCATCCATAAATCCCCATACAAATCCGGCAAAACACAATATAGATTATTGTTGATTAAGCCCTCCTTTTCTTGATAATGGGTGTAAGAACTTTTTCCATCGATTTCTTCGATCTTATCCAGTCCACCTCCATATGTGGCAGCCCATAATGTATGATTGGGATCTTCATACGCATGCATCACAATCGAATTGCTGAGCGATTGAGTATTCCCTTTGCTGTATTGATAGTGGCGGACAAACATTCGTTTTTGTGTATCATATCGAAATATTCCCCTCCCATTAGTGCATACGATAATTGAGTGAGCTGTACTACCTTTGACAAGATGAAGCACTGGAAATATTTTTGACAATGAAGTATCGAACGGGATTGGTTCAAAGCGTTCGTATGTTTTGCCGATCGATTTAAAAAATCCATCACTTGAACCGATCCATAAGGTACTATCCATCTCGAGGAAGGAATAGATGCGCCAATGATAGATTGATGACGTCGGTTGAATATTTTTATACTCAAACTGTTTCAAACGTGTATTCCACACATACAATCCATCCCGAGTACCTGCCAATAATTTTCCTTCATTATCCTTAAAGAGTGAATAAATTGTTGTTTTAGGAATATTAAAATATTTTCCCAATACGGTATAGGTATTCTGTGTTCTTCCTAAAAGAAATACTCCTTCGCGGGTTCCAATCCATAATGTATCCTCCCCGGATTGAAGCAATGTAATTATTTCCCCGTTTGTCAATGATGGGATCTTTTGTTGCGTGGAGCCAAATGAAACAAACTTTTTCCTTTGAGGAATAGATTTATTCAACCCGGAAGAAGTTCCAACCCAAATAACTCCTGATTGATCTTTTCGAAATGAGAGTAATGAAACTGCATTCAGGCTTTTACTATTGATCGGATCGTGTCGAAACTCTTCGTATTCTTGAATTACTATTTTTGAACGAGAAACCTGAGCATATTTTTTGACATGCATTAATTTTTCGTACGATGTAAACCATAACGAACTATCCCGATCGAGGTGGCTTTGATGTACATTATATTCACAGCGAAGAAATGAATTTTTGTAGGTGGGTTCTAAATAATTTTTCCCCACAGGATCAAAAACCACTACTTTATCGTTCGAAGAAACACACCAAAATTTCCCTTGCGTATCCCGAATTGGTTCAAAAACACCAAATTGTTTCCCGTTGGTATCGGTATAGGGATACCGCTCAACTGTATTAAAACGAAGATGATATCGAAGTAAACCATCCAGAGACCCCATCCACAAGATGTCATCAGATTCAATGAGTATTCCATGAATGGTCAATTTATTACCCAAAGAAGTGTTGACGCTTGGAAGAACATAGTTTGTGAATTGTTCACTTGTTGTATCATAGATTCCAAAACCGTCATTGGAACCAACGAATATTTTTCCATCGTTTCGTTGCACCATTGAATAAATATTCAACGACGGCATCGAAAATTGATCTAAAGAATCGGGTAGGAATTGTTTCACCTCACCAGTGCGCGGATGAAATCGATTCAATCCAAGCTGCGTCATTGCCCAGAGAAAACCTGACGAATCGTAGAACAAAGCGCGGACATTGTTGTTTGATAGTGTTGTTGAATCGTTTGGATCACTCCGATACGTAACAAAATTGTATCCGTCATACCGAACAAGGCCATCCCATGTCGCCAGCCATAAGAAACCCTCTTTATCCTGCACAATGTCACTGACTGTGCTCTGAGGTAGACCATCGCTTAATCCCAATCGTTGAAATTGAAGTTGTTGCGGCGTAATGAATTGAAAGAGAAAAAAAATGAGGATTACTGTTTTCTGCATACAAAGAATATACAAGGAGTGAAGGAATACAGCAACATCGGTGAATGCAATGGTCGTTGCATTCTCTATTGGTATCGTTTGTTTTTTGAGCAATCTCTTTCACACAAAATCCCTTGCATAAATCATGTATCTTCTGTACTATTTCGAACATTCTCCCACAAACATCAATGAGACTTTTTTGAAGGAGTATTACAATGTCGGAAACAAAAAATGCGCAGGTCAATCCCGCAAAAGATGAAATCTACTACCCATCCCCTGACATCATCGCTCAAGCAAATGTAAAAGATCCTGAAGCCGTCCGCAAAGAAGCAGCAAAAGATATAAAAGCCTATTGGGCAAAACGGGCGGAAGAACTTGAGTGGTATAAAAAGTGGGATACTGTCTTGGATGATTCAAACAAACCATTTTTCAAATGGTTTACGGGTGGGAAAACAAATATTGTTTTGAATGCTTTGGACCGACATGTGAAATCGTGGCGACGCAATAAACTTGCATTGATTTGGGAAAGCGAAAAAGGTGAAGTTCGTTCGTTTTCCTATCATGCCATGAATCGAGAAGTCTGCAAATTTGCCAATGTTCTCAAAAGTATGGGTGTTGTTAAAGGCGATCTTGTCACCATCTACATGCCGAGAATCCCCGAGACGGTAATTGCCATGCTTGCTACAGCAAAAATCGGCGCAGTCCATTCAGTTGTGTACGGAGGATTTTCCGTGGAAGCACTTCATGGGCGTATTGAAGATAGTGGATCGAAAGTTGTCATCACCGCCGACGGCGGAAATATGAACGGAAAAAAAATTGAACTGAAAAAAATTGTGGATGAAGCTTTAAAGCGTTCAGGAGCTCCGGAAAATGTCGTCGTCATTAAACATCTCGGCATTGATGTGACGATGGAACAGGGACGTGATTTTTGGTATCACGAACTGATGACGATGCCAATGTCAAAAAACGGTTTGAAATGTGAGACCGAAGTAATGGATGCAGAAGATCCCCTCTTCATTCTTTATACTTCCGGAACTACTGGAAAGCCAAAAGCTATTCTTCACACACACGGCGGTTACTCCGTTGGAATTAATGCAACTATTAAAGATGTGTTCGATTTAAAAGAAGAAGATCGCTGGTGGTGTACGGCTGATCCGGGATGGATTACAGGACACTCATACATTGTTTATGGACCATTAATTGCCGGTGCAACATCCATCATGTATGAAGGGGCGCCGACTTATCCTTATCCAGACCGCTGGTGGTCTATTATCGAAAAATATGGAGTTACAATTTTTTATTCTACACCGACTGCCATTCGTGGATTAATGCGTTTTGGTCAATCATGGGCAAATCGACATGATCTCTCTTCCCTTCGACTACTCGGCAGCGTCGGCGAACCGATCAATCCCGAGGCGTGGCGATGGTTCCACAAAATTATCGGAAAAGAAAAATGTCCAATTATGGATACATGGTGGCAAACGGAGACGGGAATGTTTATGATGGCACCGATGCCTGCGCAACCATTGAAACCGGGTTCTGCCACAAAACCATTCCCCGGCATCGACGCTGATGTTGTCAATGCTGAAGGGAAACCTGTTGCCGTTGGTGAAGAAGGATTTCTCATCCTAAAAAATCCATGGCCGGCAATGATGCGAACCATCTTTAAAGATCCGGAACGATATGTCAGTACTTATTGGAGCACTTATCCCGGATTTTATTTTGCCGGCGACTCCGCCCGAAAAGACAGTGACGGATATTTCTGGGTTATTGGTCGAGTAGACGACGTCATTAAAGTTAGTGGTTACCGCTTGGGAACAGCAGAAATTGAATCGGCATTCATAACGCATCACGCGGTTGCTGAAGCCGCTGTTATTGGACTACCGCATGAGCTGAAAGGAATGGCAATTCATGCCTATCTAATATTGAAAGCGGGAAACGAAGGGAATGATGCACTCATAGAAGATCTTCGAAAACACATTTCCCATGAACTTGGACCAATTGCAAAACCGGAGAAGATTGAGTTTGTGACGACATTGCCAAAGACACGGAGCGGGAAAATTATGCGGCGTTTGTTGAAAGCACGAGCTCAAGGATTAAGCGAGGGAGATATTTCAACATTGGAAGAATAGATTTAATAACCTTGCGAAGGTTTTAAGTTTTTTTCAGTCAACCTTCGCAAGGTTTTCCAAACCAAATACAAACATTAACTCTTCACCTAGCATAGCTTATTTGCTACTGCCCTTCTACCCAAAATACTCCGCGTTGTTCACTTTTTTCATCACTCTTTTTTTCAAGACATGGTCAAACCAAAAATATATGCTGACGAAAACAAGGATAGATATTCCGTAAGAAATTTCGGTGGAGTATATCAGCGGGAAAAGAAACAATAAACCAATTGTAACAATAAACGGTAAAATTCCTATAATGAGCCCTGTTATCGTCGCTTTTTCCGCGAACTGAACCGGACGACTAAATGGTATTCTCGGATACATGATAAAGAGTAACTTTATTGTCACAGCACTGAATAAGAGTAAAATGATACTGTGCATCACAACATGAAAACCATTTGGGATAATGAAAAAAAACACAGATCCGAGAAACAGAATATACGGTAGCATGTAAAATCGAAACAATAATTTTTCCATCGCTAATATCAATTCGGCTTTGCTGACGGGTGTTGCAAAAAATATCCACGATGCAAGATAGGAACGGGATTTCGAGGTTCCTTCTACAAGAACCGTCGGTAAAAAAAGAAGTGGAAGATACAGAAACGCCGATTGCATAACATCGTTCATTGTAAAATAGAATGGATCAAATTCAACATCGCTCCTATTTAATCCCATGAAGAGGTAAAAAATCGTCAATGGAAGCATCCCAAGAATACTTAACCTGAATTGTGTGTCATGCTTAAACTGTCCCCATACTAATAAGGCCATTGCACGCGTTTCGAATTCCGACGTAAACCAAAGGGAAGATGTTGCTTTACCGCTCCCCTTTTTTATAGACGTTTGAGACTCGGAAACTGTTCTGGAAAGATCTTCAGCATACGAGAGTGAAATTTTACCAAGCGCCATAGGAATGATTGCCACAAACATCAACATCCCTGTCAATGCTCCAATATACGTAGCAGTATTACTTGATCCATTCACCAAAAAAACAATTGATGCAAACCAGCTTTGAGGAAGAAAATATAATGACGTTGGCAGTATATCTCCATTTCCAAGATCGAGATCCCGCATCATTTTGGGGAGAATAACATACGAACCAAATATCAGAAACGACATAATCATTTGGAGCATACTTAAAATATTTTGGAGATGCGTTTGCTTGATAAACCGCATGATGGTCGTATAGAAGAGGATCATTAACATTGACACTGAAATACCGAGCAATACGACTGCAAAAAGAGAAGCTATTATTATTCCTGGTTGAAAGGTCAGCGAGGAGATAGATTTCGAGTTTTTGAATGCAAACATGATGCAGCTTGGAAGTCCTAATGATAACGATGTAAGAAAAACGTAGACGAATGTAAACGATATCTTCACAGCAAAATATGTTCGGGATGAAATCGGTTGATAGGAAAGAACTGTATAATCTTCTGGAGAAATGATGAGGCTTCCGAATTCAACCAACATGGTCATGCCGATGGAAATAGCAATAATTGAAAAAACAAAAAACACCGACCACGACAATGATGGAATCGCAAGCACCATCATACTGTAAGCAATTCCAAAAATAATATTCATAATGAAAAACGTGACCAATGCTTTGTTGACAGCTTTCCCTTGATCTTTTGGCTGTTGCCCTCCAAGAGATCTTACACTTCTGTTTGCGGATTGCAGTGAATAGTGCATCATTACCCGCCACTGATGATAATCTACACCAACCGCAGTCAATAATTGTTGAATCATTGTTTCCCCATTGCATTCATAAATTCCTGCGCAGATTCTTTTGCATCACGCACACCGGTTAATTTGGCAAACGCTTCTTCCAGCGATTTCTCTCCCGTTGCCTGTAAAATTTCAAGTGCAGTTCCGTCGATGAGCATTGATCCATTATTAATAATGGCAATGCGGGTACAAACCCGTTCAACCACATCTAGAATATGTGACGTAAAGAAAATCGTTTTCCCTTGCGCGGAGAGTTTTTTCAACAATTCTTTAAATATCAGCGAGGCATTGGAATCCAAACCGTTCATTGGTTCATCAAGAAACAACACGTCTGGATTGTGCATGAGAGCAGCGGCTATTAAAATTTTCTGCTTCATTCCTTTGGAATATTGTTGAATCCGTTCATGCTGACTCTCCTGAAGATCAAACAATGATAGAAATTCAATACTTCGTTTTTCAGCAATTTCAGCGTCCAGGTGGTGCAGATCAGCAACAAGCTGTAAATACTCCCTTCCTGTTAGACTCTCAAATAACGCCCCGGATTCCGGGACATAGCCGATCCTTTTTTTCACTTCAATTGGATCCGTTACAATATTAAACCCCGCAACCCGCGCCAATCCGCTTGTGGGAAAAACCATCCCGGTTAAAATTTTAACCGTGGTCGATTTCCCGGCTCCATTCGGACCAAGAAATCCAAAAATCTCTCCTTTTCCCACAGACAAGGAAAGATTATTTACTGCATTCTTATCACCATACTGTTTTACGAGGTTTTGAATTTCAATCATTGTTCAACTCCGGTTTAAAATAAAAATATCCATCGATCAATGGATTCAAAAATTTAGCTGAGCATCGTACATGCATGATAGACAAACAACAATTTTGTTACTGAGCATTATCCATGTTCATCATAAGCATGATTGACAAACAACGAAGGTGTAATTGGTAAATGTCTAGAAGCCATCTCAAAGACACAAAATCACGGTCATTCTGAATCCCGATGCAATCTCCGAAGGAGTCCTTCGGACCTGAGCGGAGCGAAGGATATCGGGATGAACCTGTCCGCCAAAGGCGGAGAATCTGAAAATAGTATCAGATTTGCCGACATCATTTTGTATTGTGCGGCACTTCCCGTTTTTTGAGATTCCGCCTTGCAGGATTCCCAAATGCGGAACCGTACAGCGGAGCTTCGCTGCGCTTAATAAAAAACATCCATGGCTTGCTCACATCCTTCGCTCCGCTCAGGATGGCAATAGTTTCATTTTTGAGATGGCTACTACTATTTTACATAGCGTATTCTTTTAACAAATTGTAGCCAAGCACTAAACTGACTATCAACAATATCATTCCAAAAAACCTGGTGACTTTTCTGATTCTGCTGATTTCAAACTTCATTTTTTGTTTTTCGACCAATTCAACTAAGGTAAAAAACCAGCCCGTAACTCCGACACCTGTGCCGAGTGCAAACAATGCATTATCCAGCAATACGGGTTGAATAATATGATATCCATGAACAATACCCCCAATCGTTATCCAATACGCAAGGAATGAAGGATTAGAAAAATACATCGCCATTCCCAATAAAAAATAGCGTTTAAATCCGGGAGCATCTTCTTCACTCGGTTGGAAATGTGCCTCGGGCAATTTCCCGAATGTGGTTTTTAATCCGTAAATGAAAAAGATGAGGAATGTAGAGACACGAAAAGCCAGTTCAAGAGAAGGATGTGAGATTAGGGAACCAATTCCAAAAACAGCTGCGGCGCAATACACAACATCCATTAATGCAGAACCTATTCCGATCAACAGCGCCTGCGCCGTATGGTTTCGCAACGCTTTCATGACAACGGCCAGGTTAATAGGACCAATGGGAATTGTTGTTACATAACCGATGATAAAACCGACAAAGAATGCAATCATTAATTACCTAAAGTTGATGCCGAAATCCATATTAGATAAGGAAGTTTACAGGAAAGTGCAAGTTAGAACTTTAATAAGTCAGAAATTTCACGGTAGAAATTTCATCTGTTCTCTATTCTCTATTTGAGAAAATGGCGAGGAAATATTTCAAACCGCTGCGTGTGCCGGCAGAAATTTTTCTTCTTCGATCACACCTTTCTCTTTGACAGAGAGTAGGGTATCGATGATTGGACTCGCTTCATAGAATTGCATTAAATAATTTCGAAGTTTTGCGGCGTTCGCTTCCCCTTTTAAATATCCGATATAAAATTTTCGCATTTCAATCACTGCTCTCTTTTCTCCTTTTCGTTCTACAGAGAGCGTGAGCAGTTCAATACATTTATCAATTCGTTCTGCGAGTATTCTTTTCGGAGTCAGATCCCCAGTTGCAAAATAATGTTTCGTATCAGCAAAGATCCACGGATTATCAATAGCGCCCCTTCCGATCATCACTCCATCACACCCTGTATCGTCAAACACTTCTTTAATCTGCCGCGGTTCAACTAAACTTCCGTTGACGAAAATCGGCATAGAGACAACTTGTTTCACTTTCTGAATCCATGAATAGTCTGGGTCACCATTATGTCCCTGAGAACGTGTTCGACAATGGATTGTCAATCCCTGAACACCGATACCCTCGAGCATCTTTGCAACTTCCACAATTTTTACGGAATGTTCATCCCACCCTAATCGCGTCTTCACAGTCACAGGAATGTTCGTTGCTTTAACTACATTAGAAACCAACCGTTCCATTCTCGGAAGATCTTTCAATAATCCAGCCCCTGCACCGCGCCCGGCCACTTGCTTCACCCAGCATCCACAATTGATATCGATCAGATCAGGATTGAGTGAATCGGCCAGTCTTGCCGCCCCTTCCATGGCGTTCTCATCACCACCATAAATTTGTATACCGAACGTCCGTTCCTCTTCCAGAAACCTCATTTTTTCAAAAGTCTTCTTATTGTTTCGCACAAGACCGTCGGAATTGACAAATTCAGTATACATAATATCTGCACCGAGTTTTTTGCAGACAAGACGAAACGGCATATCCGTCACATCTTCCATGGGAGCGAGTATCAGCGGTTTATCAATATTGATGTTGCCAAGTTTCATATTTGTGTTATTGTAGGTCAACATTAATGCCGACCTACAATAGAGTATTCAATTTGATTTAATATGTTGAACAATAAATTCTGCGAACTGTTTTGTTCCTACAGTCGATTTGGGATTTAAATCCCGAGTGACTTCATTTGGATTCATTAGTGTTTCGCGGATTGCTTTATAGATTTTTTCGGCTGCGACAGTTTCACCTAAATGGTTCAACATCATAGCCGATGCAAGAATTAATGCTGAGGGATTCGCCAAGTCTTTTCCCGCAATATCCGGCGCGCTTCCATGAACAGCTTCAAAAATCGCTGCATCTTTTCCAATATTTGCACCCGGAGCCACACCAAGTCCACCAACCAGTCCGGAACAAAGATCAGAAAGAATATCACCAAACAAGTTTGTTGTGACAATAACATCGTATTGATTCGGATTCAACACAAGCTGCATTGCCATATTATCGATGATAACATCATTACATAGAATGTCAGGAAACTCTTCAGCAACCTTCTTCGCGACTTCAAGGAACAATCCTCCCGTAAACTTCATAATGTTTGCTTTATGAACAATCGAAACTTTCTTACGGTTAAATTTTCGAGCATATTCAAACGCCGCCCGAACAATACGTTCACTGCCGTAACGGGTAATAATTCCAATTGTTTCCGCCGCACTCTTTTGTGCATCGATATAATGTTCAATACCGGAATAAAATTCCTCGATGTTTTCCCGAAACATCACAATATCCACATCGCTGTAACGTGACGGAACACCTTGAAAAGATTTTGCAGGACGGAGATTGATATAAAGATCGAATTCTTTTCTCATCGCAACGTTGACGCTGCGAAATCCTTTACCCAGCTGTGTTGTTAACGGGCCTTTCAGTGCGACTTTATTTTGGGAAATTGAGGCAATGGTTTGTTCAGGAATTGGATCTTTATGTTTTTCAATTCCCGCCATTCCTGCATATTGTTCATCCCAGCGAATATCAACTCCGGTCGCTTCAACCACTCGAACTGTTGCTTCTGTAATACTTGGACCGATTCCATCACCGGGTATAAGAGTTATAGTGTACATTAAATCCTTCAGTTATTTTTAAATTAATTTATCAAATTTACGAAAAAACCGAGTAAGTTCAAAGAATCGGCAAAACACCTGCAAACACTAAAAATGTATTTTGATGAATAAGATTGCCCTTTCCCTTTTCTCTATTTCTATATACATTTTCTTATCGATGAAAGAATAGATAACAACGGAAAGTCAAGTAATCTGCATATGATAAGCTATAGCGATATCTCCCACGGCACAACACAGAAGATGTATCAATACTGATGAATCTTTTTTTGAAATAATGAGTGATACACTTCTTCATAATGCCAGGAACTTCTACGAGCAGCAGGCATACAATAGAAGAATGACCATTGTTTTTATTCTCCTCTTCATTATTATTTTCCTCGCGCTTGGGATAGGATTTGATCTTTATTTTGGGATCAGTTCAATTAAAAGCTTTTTTCTTTTGCCAATGTTAATTTTGACGATTGGATCTTTAATTAAAAATCTTCAAGGAAGAATTGCATTGCGGTTATGGGATGAAAACAAAGAAGAGGACGATTCAGGCTTCGAGTTTGAAACATTTATGATAAAGTTGGTTATTGGAATCATCGCTACATTTATGATTTTCATGTTCATATGGCATTATCAATTACTTATATACATGGATGAAAATACTCATTCAGGATCAACTATACCGAAACTCTTCATTTATATTTATAAAATTTTTGAATTCCTTGATTCCCCGTTTATGAAAGCCATGCCTTGGGGAACTGCCATTACCATTATCGTCACTATAGTACTAACAATTACGAGTTTGCGATGGGGAGCCCAATCAATTGTTTGGTCAATCAATCCTATTCCATCTGATAATTTAACGGAAAAATATACGCTGCTTAAAAATGTTACAAATGAAATGAGTCTTGCGGCAGGAATTGAGATGCCAAATGTTGCAATAATCGAAGATGATGATCCAAATGCATTTGCCATCGGCACATTGTACAGCGAAAGTACAATCGTCGTTACGACAGGATTATTTTCTACCCTTAACAGGGAAGAATTACAAGGAGTTGTCGCTCACGAGATTAGTCACATTCGAAATAACGATACGCAGGTTTTGACAGTAGTTACTGTACTATTTGGAGCGATACTACTTATTTCAGAATGGATGCGAAAAATGGTATTTTTAGGGAAAGGGGTCGGCGTCAAGATTTCCGGAAGTTCATTCATTATCCGTATTATTTTTTTTATCGGTTGGGTCGTGACAATCATTTTTGCCCCACTTATTGCACGCATGTTAGCAATGTCTGTTTCGCGTCAGCGGGAATATCTCGCGGATGCAAATGGTGCGGAGTTGACAAGAAACCCATTGGCGCTTGCCAGTGCGCTCTCTAAAATTGAACTGTGCGCTGAGCCGACCAAATCCATCCCAAAAAGTATTGCTCATTTCTGCGTAATCGATCCGCTCGGCAGGAAGATCAATAATAAGGAAGGATTTTGGGCAGATTTGTTTTCAACACACCCTCCATTTCAGAAAAGGATAATGTTTCTGAGATCGATGGCATACCATCCTTGAACCGTATCAAAATAGCGTATACTACATTGCTTCCCCCTTCTTTTTTCGGTAAATTTAAGAAGCCACAGATTAATGCTGTGGTTTTTTGTTAATAGATTGAGTTGATTTTTGAAAAAATATTTATCGTTTATTAAAATAGAACACACCCTTTTTTCCCTGCCGATGATCTATAGCGGTGTGTTCCTCGCATCAAAAGAAAGACCGACAACACTATTGCTCATCCTTGTCCTTATTGCTGCAGTCGGTGCCCGACTGGTTGCAATGACGTTGAATAGAATTATTGACCGTTCGATCGACAGGCACAATCCCCGCACAATAAATCGGGAACTTCCCAGTGGAAAGATGAACTTAAAGGAAAGCTACGGCGTTCTGATTTTGGGTTTAGCATTATATCTTATATCCGCAAAATTAATTTCTGATTTTTGTTTCTATCTTTCTCCCATTCCGTTGATCGTCTTTGTGATATACCCATACTTAAAACGCTTTACTCCTCTTGCACATTTTGGAGTGGGAATGGGATTAGCGATGGGACCTCTCGGCGGATTTTTTGCTGTGACTGGTTCAATTGACAGATTTGGTGAAGCATTGCTTTTACCTCTCTTCAACCTGTTTTGGGCTACCGGATTTGACATTATTTATTCTACACTTGATGAAGAATTCGACAAAAAAGCCGGTTTATTTTCCTTTCCATCCCGTTTTGGAAAGATACGAGCATTGCAAATTTCCGGCTTGTTGCACATATTGGCATTCGTCGTTCTTGTCGCTCTGGTACTGATTTCGTTAAAGGCATTAATTGCAGTCCCGTTTTTGCTGCTGAGCGGATTCCTCCTTTGGCTAGAACAACACAAAGCAGAAGATGTAGAATTGGCATTTTTTAAGATCAATATTATTGTGGGATTCAGTATTCTCATAATGATACTTGTCAGTATATAGAATTTAGGATTTACCGATGAAAATAATTTTGGGCATCACAGGCAGTTCGGGGGCAGTTTATGCTTTAGATTTTTTAAAGAAATCTATTTCTGAAAAATTTCTGGTCGTGAGCAAATGGGGAAAAGTACTGCTGAAAGACGAATTGAAGATGGAAGAAACTGAACTTCTTCCCTATGTAAAGAAACAATTTGACGACAAAGATCTCACAGCACCAATAGCATCCGGATCTAATTACTTTGATGCGTTTGTAATTCTCCCCTGTTCTACATCGACTTTAGGCAAAATCGCATCCGGAATCGGCGATACATTAATCACCCGAACAGCACAAGTTGCCTTGAAAGAACGGTATAAACTTGTTATTTGCGTCCGTGAAACACCGATGTCCACGCTTACCCTTGAACAATGCGCAAAACTTTCATCGTACGGCGCCATTATCATGCCGATCTCTCCTCCGCTCTATTTTGTTCCAAAAAACGTCGATGAATATATTGGCGCTTTCACTGATAAAGTTCTCGGAGTGATTGGCGAAAAAAGAGGCAACGGCTGGAGAGCTGAGGAATTAGAATAATTTATGTTTGATAATCTACAAGATTTTGTAAAACATCTCGAAAAGAACGGCGAACTTCATCGCGTAAAAGTCGAAGTCGATCCGGAATTGGAGATTACCGAAATTGCAACACGCGCTCTAAAATTGGGGAAGCCGGCCTTGCTGTTCGAACATGTGAAAGGGGCAGATTTTCCTCTTGTCATTAATATGCTCGCAAACGAACGGCGAATTGAATTGGCATTGGGAAAACATCCGGATGAACTCGGCGAACAATTGATCTCGTTTGCCGAAAAATTGATGCCCCCCTCTCCGAAAATCCTGCTAGAAGAATCCGCAATGATTCGCAGATTATATAATGCCAGACCAAAAAATGTTACCATCGCTCGTTCACAGGCTGTAATTGAAAAACCAAATCTCTCCGCACTTCCCATCTTAAAAACATGGCCGGAAGACGGTGGGCGTTTTGTGACATTGCCGCAAGTAATTACGTACGATCCGAAAACAGGGAAAAGAAATATTGGAATGTACCGCATTCAAAAATTTGACGATCAAACCACGGGGATGCACTGGCAGATCGGCAAAGGAGGCGGTTATCATTATCACTCCGCTGAAAAATTAAATCAACCCTTGGAAGTAGCACTTGTTATTGGAAGCGATCCAGCGTTGCTCTTGGCAACAGTTGCAGCACTCCCGGAAGGAATTGATGAAGCAATGTTTGCTGGTTTCTTGCGCGGCAAACCGACAGAATTTGTTAATGCACGTTCATTAAACATAGCAGTCCCTGCCAATGCAGAATTTATTTTTGAAGGAATTGTAAAACCACACGAACGCCGTTTAGAAGGACCATTTGGAGATCATTTCGGACATTATTCCAATGCCGCTGAATTCCCTGTGTTCCATATTCAAACTGCCACGCGCAGAAAAGATCCGATTTATCCAGCAACAATCGTCGGAATTCCTCCGATGGAAGATAAATTCATCGGAGACGCTACACAACAAATTCTTGCACCGCTCGCACGACTGATTCACCATGAAGTGAAAAATATCTGGGCATATTATGAAGCAGGTTTCCACAATCTGTTAGTAGTTTCTGTCAATGAACGATATCAAAAAGAAGCAATGAAAGCAGCGCTTGGTTTAATGGGAACAGGACAGCTTTCACTCACAAAATGTCTGATCACTGTTTCAGAACAAGTGGATGTCCGAAATTTTAATGAGGTACTTAAAGCAATCCATGAGAATTTCGATCCGCATTTTGATTTTATCATGATCCCAAAGGTACCTCTTGATACGCTCGATTTTACATCGTTCAAAATGAATCTCGGCAGCAAGATGATTATCGATGCGACTCAGAAGAAAAAGCCGAAACAAAAAATTAATGTGAAAAAATTAAACGACGTGGTAAAATCTCTTTCTTCTTATGATAGAAGAATTATTGACGCTCGTTTGATTGAAGGTGCTTTTCTTCTGGTGAAAGTGAAAAAAGATGGTGACGCTGTTATTAAAAAAATTGTGAAACATCCTGAACTTCTCGGGGTGAAGATGGCGGCGACAGTTAGTTTCGACGTGGATATTAACGAACAAGAGAGTTACATTTGGGGCGTTTTCACACGTTTCGACTGTGAACGAGATATTATTTTTACGGAACAAAAATTGATCGGCATCTCCCCCATTTATAAAGGTATCCTTGGGATCGATGCCACATGGAAAACCGGTTATCCCAATCCGTTATCAATGGATGAAAGTATCATAAAGAAAGTGGACGAACGATGGGACAGTTACTGGAGATAATTTTATTTACTAATCGATTATCATGAATACGACAATACATTTCAGAGACAAAAATCTATTCCCTATTTGGGATAAAGTTCAACAAGGAAAACGCCTTTCGCTTGATGATGGATTAACCATGTTCGCTTCACAGGACTTGATTTCCATCGGCAAGATGGCTCATGCTGTACAACAAATGAAAAGCGGCGATGCCGTGTATTATGTTGTCAATCAAAAAATTGAACCGACAAACATTTGCGTACTCTCATGCAAGTTCTGCGACTTTGCCGTGAAACAAGGGTCGCATAATGCATATGAAATGACAATCGAAGAGATTCTTTCTAAGCTCAACTCTGATGTTCATGAAGTTCATATCACCGGCGGTTTACATCCTGACTGGCCGTGGGAATATTATCTTGGTATGGTTCGAGATATTAAAAAGAATTTTCCTCAGGTTGATGTGAAAGCATTCACGGCGGTGGAGATTGATTTCTTCCATAAAAAATTTAAAATGCCGATTGAAGAAGTGTTAAAACAATTATATGCGGTCGGTTTGCGCACAATGCCGGGCGGCGGTGCGGAAGTGTTTTCGGAACGTGTTCGGAAATTATTATTCAATCAAAAGATTGGTGCAAAAACATGGTTTGAAGTCCATAAAACTGCGCATAAAATGGGAATCCCTTCAAACGCCACTCTTTTGTATGGACATATCGAAACATACGAAGAACGCGTTACGCATATGACAAAACTGCGCGATGCGCAGGATGAAACGCATGGATTCCTTTCGTTCATTCCGCTGGCGTTTCAACCCGGCGACACCGGAATTAAACCAAAGAACAATTTTACTTCTGCTGTTGAAGATTTGAAAACAATTGCCATTTCGCGACTGATGCTGGATAACTTTCCACACATCAAAGCATACTGGGTGATGTTAACGGAAGAAGTTGCATCGGTGGCGCTGAATTTTGGAGCAGACGATATGGATGGAACGGTCGGTGGTGAAAAAATTGCACACGATGCCGGTGCCATCAGTCCTATGACGATGGCAAAAGATAAACTGATCAAGATCATTAATGACGCCGGAAAAATTCCTATTGAACGGGATGTCTATTACAATGCGTTGAATGTGAATACGGAAAATGTTATCGGTAAGATTCCATACCTCAATTCTGTCCCATTCTATGAACACTTCGAACAACGCCAGTTTAAAATGCTTCCGATCGTTCCAAGACGTATGGGTCAACTTTCGCAAAAAGACCAGATTGATGCAGGTTTGTTTTCGTTGATGGATTATTTTTCTCAGGAAGACAAACTACAGGCCATGAATTTTTGCATTGCCACCCGCGATCAAGTAAAAAGTGTTATGCTCTTCTCAAAAGAAGGATGGCAGGGATTAAAAGGAAAACAGATCGGTATTATTGATGATACTGCAACATCTATTCGATTATTACAAGTATTGTTAGAGAAAAAATACAACGTTAAAGCGACTTTTACCAGAATGCACGCCAGTGTTAACGATTATTCACAGTTTGATGCAATTTTATTAATCGGTGACGAGGCCTTAAAGGCAAATAAAACCGGATTACTAGGATTTGACCTTGTTTTCGATCTTGCCAAGGAATGGTACGAATGGCAAAAGCTGCCATTCGTTTTTGCAGTTTGGGCGCATAAGAAGTCACTTTCCGCCGAAAAAATTTCGGAACTGCAGGAAATCATTCAACAATCACTTGAAAAAGGTGAAAGCCAGCTCGAAACAATCGGCCAAATACACGGACAAGCGATAGCATTAACAAAGTCTGAAACATCAGAATTTCTTGAAGGATTTAACTATCGACTCGGTGAACGAGAAAAAACTGCAATGAACATATTCAAAAAACTTATTGAAGAAGTTCAAGTAATTTCGTAACTTAGCCAATCTAAAACATATTGAGACAATGGATCAACAGACCGTTACGAAACTTCAAGAGTTAATTCAACAAGGCGAAAAATTGGCTCCGGAAGGTGGACACGAATTTTCCGGATATAACGCTAAGATGCAAAGCCAGTACTTAATGTGGCGTAAGTCTTGTCTTGATACTATCACAAAGATTGGTGAGAAAGCAACTCCATTCAGAGAAAAAATCACGAAGGATGAGAACGGTGCATATTTTTACCAAAATTCCGCACAGTTGATTCTTGAAACAGTGAAACTCTCTTTACCCGTTGCAGAAGCAGAATACAAAAAAAATACTGCACAAGCTCCGCCACCGAAACCCGCTCCGGTGGCTGCAGCTCCTCCAAAACCAGAACCCGCTGTGCCGAAAGCAGTACCGCAGCCCGTTCCGGCAGCAACGCCAAAACCTGAACCGCCCAAAGCAGCACCTGCATCTCCAGCAGCCGCTGCTCCTGTTGCACAACCGGTTACATCGTCTTCAAGTAAACAGGTGTTAGTGCTTTCGTCGTCAACTTCTGAATTGCAGAATCAGTTAACAAATTTGTTGAAGGAAATGGGAATTGAAGGAATAATGTTCCAACGGGGAACGGCTCCTGATGCAATCGTGGGATTCTTAGAACAATACCCGACAGTAAAATATGCATATTATCTTTACAATCCGGATGACATCAACAGTGCGATGTTTGAATTAGGATATCTCATCGGCAAAGTAGGATCGCACCGTGTATGCTGCATCCATAAAAAAGATGATGCACCACCAAAAGGAATTCCCGGTATTATCTATAAAGAAATTGTCGTGAAGTTAGAAGAGATTAGTTTCAGTCTTATTAAAGACCTTAAAGCAGCTGGATACACAGTTACATTTTAATTTTTTACCTTATACCCTGTCAAGATTCTGCCTCTTGACAGGGTTTTTAATTTTTACTATGACTCTCACTGAAATTTATTCAAAAGTTCGTGACGGCAAACGCATCAACCGTGAAGAAGGATTATTCCTCCTTCGTAATGGACAATTGTTGGAACTTGGAGATCTTGCAAATCAGATTCGTTTCAAAAAGAATCCCGATCCTCAAGTGACGTTCGTCCTTGATTCAAATCCAAATTATACCAATGTCTGTACTGTAGATTGTATCTTCTGCGCGTTCTATCGTCACCCCGGTGAAGAAGGAGTTTACACCTATACGGTAGATCAGATGCTGGAAAAATTTAAAGACTCTGCCAAGAAAGGGATCACGACGATTCTTCTTCAGGGGGGAGTGAACCCTGCTCTGCCGTTTGAATATTATGTGGAGATGGTAGAGCGAACGGTGAAAGAAGTTCCGGAAGTGTACCCTCATTTTTATTCCACATCCGAAATAATTGAAATGGCTCGAGTGTCTGGATTAACTCTGACTCAAGTGTTGCAACGATTATGGGATGCAGGGCAACGCTCCATTCCAGGCGGTGGTGCTGAAATCCTTTCTGACCGAGTTAAGAAAAAGATCAGCAGCAAAAAAGGAACTTCTGAGGATTGGCTGAATGTGATGCGTACAGCGCATAATGTTGGTTTCAAATCAACTGCAACAATGATGTACGGTCATCTGGAAAAGGATGAAGATATCATCGAACATCTGGAAGTTGTTCGTCAACTACAGGATGAACTCCATGGATTCACAGCATTTGTTCCGTGGAGTTTCAAACCGGGAAATACTCCGTTGGAAAAAATAATTCCGACGTATGCAACACCAAAACGCTATTTGGAAATAATTGCTTTCTCAAGAATCTATCTTGATAATTTTGATCACATCCAGGCATCATGGTTCAGCGAAGGGAAAAAGACAGGGCAGATTGCGCTTCATTTCGGTGCCGATGATTTTGGCGGGACGCTTCTCGAAGAGAATGTTCATGCGGCAGCAAATTTCGTGAATAAGACCAACACCGAAGAATGTATCCAATTGATTCACGAATCCGGTTTTGATGCAGCACAGCGGGGAACACTCTACGATATCAAACGAACCATTACACGAACAAAAGCAGCGTAAAAAAAGATGACTGTCACTTAAAAAGTGACGGTCATCTTTAGAATAACACACTTCTAGTAATCGATTAACTTCTTCCCTTCTTCTAATAATCTCAACAGTTCATCTTCTGTTCTTCCCTCTGCATAGATCCTCACTATCGGTTCGGTCTGCGAAGCTCGGATTAACAGCCAGCGCGAATCTCCAAATAAAAATTTAATTCCATTTAAGATCTCTTTATCATATAGTTTGCGAACCTTTTCTATAAAAAATTCTTCAAGATTTTTTGAAGGATGAAAATGTTCGCAGTGATGTAGCATTTCTTCTCTGTTTGACGAACCTGCTGCGATATCAATTCTTTTGTAATGCAGCTCTCCGACGATACCTTTCACTTCTTCCCAGAGTTCGTACAGTGATTTACCACTCATTGCCAGCAGCTCACAAAACAATAATCCGGATAAAATTCCATCGCGCTCCGGCAAATGTCCTTTAATGCCGAACCCGGCACTCTCTTCAACACCGATCAGAAAATCAGTTTTCATCATTATGTCTGTGATGTTTTGAAAACTGACATTCACATCAAAGAACGGCAAATTCCATCGCTCAGCCAGCATGCGCACTTTATCCGTTACGGGAACAGATTTAATGACCGCACCGCGCAGGTTTTTATAGTGATAGACATGCCAAAGTAATAAAAGGATTGTCTGTTGGACTGACACCCATTTTCCATCAGGAAAACTAATGGCACACCGGTCTGCATCTCCATCAGTCGCGATGCCTATGATTGCGTCTGTAACGCTTACATTATAAAATAGCGGTTCAAGATTTTTTTCGATCGGTTCCGGACAACGGTCATAAAAATTTGGTTCAGGGGATCCGAAGATTGTCTGCGCACGCCAGCCAAGCCCGACAAGAATATCTTCAAGAATTGTTTGACCAGCGCCACCCATCGAATCGATCATCACACTGGGATTGTTCTTTGGATTCAAAGCATATTCCCGCAAAAGAGTGAAATCAATCACCGATGTAAGGTGTTCAAAATAATCCGGGTAAAAGTTTTTCCGAGAAATATTTTCTGTGGTGTGTAGTTTTTCGGATTCATCCCTGAGAAATGCTGCAACTTTTCTTGTCTCCTCAACCGTGAACGGACCGCCATATTCCGCTTTAAATTTTACGCCATTGTATGAAGGAGGATTGTGACTTGCCGTAAGTACGATGCCCGCGCCACAATGGTGATGTTTTACACTAAAGGATAGTATGGGTGTAGGGACAATATTTTCAGAAAGAATTGCCTTGATATTATGGGCGGAAAGAATACTGGCGAACAATTCAGCGTACTGTCGGGAAAGAACGCGTCCATCAAATCCGACCGCTACAGGTTTTGATGATAGATTTTCCGATTGAAGATATCGGACAAATGCTTCGGCTACACGAAAGAGATTCTCTTCGTTGAAATGTTCTCCAACAAGTGCGCGCCACCCATCATTTCCAAATTTAATCGTTTGTTTCATCAGGCGGATTATTTTCTGCGAGGATGTTCTGAGCAGAGAGATATTGATCGGCAGGTACAAACACTTTAATCGGATACTTAAAAATCGTTCGGCCAAGAGCATTGTCCATAAACCCATCGGCGAGAACACCAATATTTGTGGTGTTTGTTGAATGCGCTGTGATTCCGGCACTCTGCAATCGTCCCCGAATCATCTCCGCCTCATAATAATCGTGAGAGGAAAAAATCACAGTCCATCCTTCCGATGCTTCTATTCCGATATGTTCATCACAATAATGTCTCTTTTTCTTCACTGTAAGACATTCAATGCAAAACAATTTTTGGCAGACAACACAGACTCCTACTGCAATGCCGGTGGGATGATTTGTGCAGGAATATTGATCTTCTGCGTAGAGCGTTCCACATTGAGGGCAGTAGTCAGAATCAAGATCTACTTCTCCACCGCAATTGTCACATTGATTCATCGGCGCAGGAACAGGTAGTGTATCCACGAGCAAAATATTGCAGTCTGAGCAAAACAAGGCTTCGTCAGTATACTCTACTTTACAGTTCGGACAAAATTTCATTGTAATAAAGATTACGTTATTGAATCATCGGTTCTTTAAATCATTGAATCATTCAAATGTTCCAATCGATTAATGAATAAATGCTTCAATGTTTTAAACGTTGAATCTGAAGTGACAAACATCTCCATCTTCCATAACGTAATCACGCCCTTCAACATGGAGCAATCCATTCTCTTTCACTGCCGCTTCCGTCTTCAGCCGAAAAATATCTTCGCATTTGATAATTTCAGCACGGATAAATCCTTTTTCAAAATCTGTGTGGATAACGCCGGCTGCTTCCGGTGCCATCGCACCTTTGCGGAGCGTCCAAGCGTGAACTTCTTTTGGACCGGCTGTAAAGAATGTGATTAATCCCAACAGATCCATTCCTTCGCGCACCACCTGTTGCAGGCCTGATTCTTTTAATCCAAGACCGACTAAAAACCCGGCACGTTCTTCCTTCGGAAGTTCAGCAACCTCCGCCTCCACTGCAGCGCTCACAATAACAACTTTAGCTCCTTCAATTGCCGCAATCTTCTTTACCTCTTCAACATATTTGTTCCCTGTTGAAATCTCTTTTTCGTGAACATTGCAAACATACATCACCGGTTTGTTGGTTAGCAAATGCATGTCACGCAAAAACATTTTTTCTTCATCATTATGCACCTGCACATAACGCGCAAGTCTGCCGGTCGCAAGGTGATCTTTCACTTTATTATAGAAGTCGGCTTCGGGGCGCGCTTTCTTGTCATTCTTTGCTCGATGTTCCGCATCGCGGACCTTCTTTTCAATCGTATCCATGTCTTTGATTATCAATTCAGTTTCAATCACTTCGATATCCCTTTGGGGATTCACACTGCCATCCACATGAATAATATTCGGGTCATCAAAACACCGGACAACATGAGCAATGGCATCCGTATCACGAATGTGTGAAAGAAACTGATTTCCCAGTCCTTCACCTTTACTTGCACCTTTTACCAACCCGGCAATATCCACAAATTCGATGGATGAAGGGAGAATCTTTTGAGATCCATATATCTTTACAAGCCCATCAATTCGTTCATCATCAACGAAAACAACGCCGACGTTTGGTTCTATTGTGCAGAATGGATAATTGGCTGCCTCAGCACCGGCAGCGGTTATTGCATTAAAGAGAGTTGATTTTCCTACATTGGGAAGTCCGACAATACCACAGTTAAAGCCCATCTGATTAAAATTCCTACATTCGAAATGATGCCGCTTTACGGCATCCCGCACAGCGGGACAAATTCCAAACTTGTTTATGTGATCTATGCGAGTTCTGTCGTATCGTAACGAAATAGCTCAAGTGCAAAATCGAGATTTGTTTGGTTTGAATTAAAAGTAAGATACGGAAAATTTGCAGGGGTTCCAAAAAGCGAGTGGGATGTTTTTTTTGAAAAAAAATAATCGGGATCTTGTATAATTATCCATTTTTCCGTATAATTATGCAGCTATGAAAAAGACAATTTCCATTATCGGCGCATCGGGTTATTCCGGTGCGGAATTATTAAAGATCCTTCTGCGGCATCCACACTGTACGGTAAGTCGGGTATTCGCCAACTCATCCGCAGGAAAACGGGTTGAAGAGTTATATCCCAAGTTTCGACAAACAGCTGTCGGGCATCTTGTCTTCGAAGAATATTCGATTGACAAAGTTTTAAATGATGATCTTATTTTTATTGCGCTTCCTTCCGGGGAAGCAATGAATTTTGTTCCGGCATTAGTTGACGCAAGGAAAAAAATTATCGATCTTGGCGGAGATTTTCGGTTACAAGATCCACTGCTCTATACTAAGTATTATAAGCATGAACATAAGGCTTCTGCCTATCTTTCAAAAGCTATCTATGGCTTGCCTGAATGGAATAGACAGAATATTCAATCAGCTCAAGTAATCGCTAATCCCGGCTGTTATGTAACAAGTGTATTGCTTCCTCTTCTTCCATTGATCAAAGAAGATCTTATCGAGAGTAATGGGATCACCATTAGTTCATTATCTGGAGTCTCGGGCGCGGGACGCAGTGCATCGATCGATTTGTCATTTACAGAAACAAATGAGTCAGTAAAAGCATATAAAGTCGGCGTTCATCAGCACACTCCGGAAATTGAAACAGTTCTGAACGATTTTGGTGGAATGAAATCTACCGTTACGTTTGTACCGCATTTAATTCCAGTCACTCGTGGAATTTATTCATCAATTTTTGCCAGATCGAAAGAAACAATTTCTTTTGAACAAATTGAATTGGCATACAAAAAATATTATTCGCAAACGCCTTTTGTCCGTTTAATCGGCAGTTCTGTTCCGGAATTGAAACATGTTCAGAACACGAATTTTTGTGATATTGGGTGGAAGATGTACGAACGAAATCAGCAGGTTATTCTCCATTCTGTGATCGATAACCTTACAAAAGGCGCCGCAGGACAGGCAATACAAAATATGAATCTGATGTTCGGATTTGAAGAAACCATAGGACTCATGTAAGCAATGAAAACACACAAGATAAAAACAGTGCATAACGGTGTTTGCTCGCCACAGGGATTTATGGCTTCAGGCGTACGGGCCGGAATCAAAAAATCCAAAAAGGATATTACCGTTATTTACTCTGCGCTCCCAGCATATGTGGCGGGAGTTTTTACGCAAAGCGCCACTGTTGCGGCATGCGTAACACTCAATCGCAAACAATTGAAACATTCCAAAACAGCCCATGCAATTCTCGTGAATAGCGGTAATGCAAACGCCTGCACGGGTGAGCGTGGAATGATGAATGCAAAACAATCAATTGCAACAACCGCTGCTGCTCTGGGAATTAAAGGATCTCAAATCCTTGTCGCTTCTACCGGTGTTATCGGACAGTTTCTTCCAATGGACAAGATGACGCTCGGTATTTATGATGCCGTAAAACATCTACGCACAGACGGCAACAGTGATGCTGCTGAAGCAATCTGCACAACGGATACATTCCCAAAAGAATACGCCGTTGAGTTCGAAATTGGAGGAGTGCCCGTGCGTATTGGAGGAATGGCGAAAGGTTCCGGAATGATCGCTCCCAATATGGCAACCATGTTGGCTTTTGTTACAACGGATGCGAAGATATCCTACAATGCATTGAAACACGCTTTTGCCAAAGCAAATGATATGTCATTCAATAGAATCACCGTTGATGGAGATACCAGCACGAATGATATGTCTCTTATTCTTGCAAATGGAAAAGCAGAGAATACAGAAATAAAGGAAGGAACTGCCGGTTTCAAAAAATTCTATATCGCGCTTGAACATGTGTTGATTCATCTATCCAAATTGATTGTGAAAGATGGTGAAGGGGCTACAAAGTTTGTCGAAATCACAGTGACGGGTGCTCCATCCAAAGCTGATGCTGAAGTTGCCTGTAGAACAATCTGCAACTCTCCCCTTGTCAAGACGGCGATTCATGGTGAAGATGCGAATTGGGGTAGAATTCTTGCCGCAGCAGGGCGCTCAGGAATAAAATTTAATCCCGATAAAACAGAGATTTATTTTGATGAGTTAAGGATTCTTGGAAAAAATTATGATATCAGTTTTTCTGAAGAAAAAGCAAAAAAAATCCTAGAGCAAAAAGAAATTACAATCACTGTTCAATTAAATAGCGGAAAACATTCGGCAACGTTCTGGACCTGTGATCTATCAGCAGAATACGTAAGAATTAACGGATCATATAGAAGTTAAAAGTCAAAATGTAAAAAATTAAAATTTTTATTCACTCTAGTTTTATTTTTCACTTTTGACTTTCACATTTTTTACCTTTGACTTTATCAACTATGTCCCAATCTAAAGAAGAAATACTGATCGAAGCTCTTCCCTACATTCAAAAGTATGAGGGGAAAACATTTGTCGTAAAGTACGGCGGTGCAGCGCAGACAGAAACCGAACTGAAGCAGCGATTTGCAAAAGATGTTACGATTCTGAAAAAGATCGGAATCAATATCGTAATCGTACATGGCGGCGGGAAAGAGATTACCGATACGGCTTATAAACTCGGGATTGAAACTCAGTTTGTGAACGGACATCGATTCACCGATAAAAAAATGGTTGATGTTGTTCAAATGGTCCTTGCGGGTAAGATTAATAAAGAGATTGTCAATCTTATTAATCAAAATGACGGAGAAGCTGTCGGTATTAGCGGTGTCGATAACAACCTGTTGATTGCAGAAAAATATTTAGAAGATGGACAGGATATCGGTCTCGTGGGAAAAATTGTCGATGTAAATACCTCATTCCTTCACATGTTTTTGTCCAATAAACTGATGCCAGTCATTGCACCTTTTGGAGTCGGCACCGATGGAACAATTTTTAACGTTAACGCAGATCTCGCTGCCGCAGCGGTTGCCTCAGCCTTAAAAGCTGAAAAATTGGTCTATCTGAGCGATGTAGAAGGTGTTATCGCAAACAAACAGCTTGTCTCTACGCTGACGGAACAAAATGCGCGCGAATTGTTTGGCGATGGAATTATCAGTGGCGGAATGATCCCAAAAGTAAAATCGGCATTCTCAACACTCCACGCCGGAGTAAAAAAAGTGCATATGATTGATGGACGAAAAAAACACTCCCTTCTCCTTGAAATATTTACGGATGAAGGTATCGGAACGGAATTAGTTTTGTAATTTTATTTGTAATTATTCAGCGACCAAATAAAACAGTATATAATCCTAGTCATTCTGAACGAGTTCCGCAGTTTTGTTGCGGAACGAAGTGAAGAATCTGGTTTGTATGCTTGAAAACTTAAAGTGTAGTTTTTCAGATTCTTCGCTACGCTCAGAATGTCTAGGTTTTCACTATCCACCCAAATAATAGCTAAGCAGTTACTTTTATTTTATTAATGGCAAGATTACATGATTTTCAAGATTATCAAAATTCACTGATTTGCACTTCCAAATCAATCTTGTGATTTTGCAATCTTGAAATATTGAAAATGAATAATTTTTCAGAGTAAAAATACATGAATAAAGATTTTATCTCCATCTCAGATTTATCCAAAGACGAAGTGTTCGAACTTCTTACTCTTGCTGATTCCTTAAAGACTCAAAAAGATGTGAAACCTCTCGTAGGGAAAACGGTAGCCATGATTTTCCAAAAGCCGTCTCTTCGTACACGTGTGTCATTTGAAGTTGGTGTAATTCAACTTGGCGGACATGCTATCTTCCTTACGGATGAAGGGGTCGGACTTGGCGTTCGGGAATCAGCAGCGGATGTTGCAAATGTTTTGTCTCGATTTAATGATGCTATTGTTGCTCGCGTGTTCAATCACCAACTATTGCTGGATCTTTCAAAATTTGCCACAGTTCCGGTGATTAATGCTCTTTCTGATCTGTCTCACCCTTGTCAGATTTTAGCTGATCTTTATACCATTCGTCAGCATGGAAAGCTGCGAGACCATGTAAAGGTGGCTTACGTGGGCGATGGAAATAATATTGTGAATTCATGGCTTGAACTTTCTTCGATTATTCCAATTCACCTGACTTTAGCAATTCCATTCGGGTACGAACCGGATCAAACTACTTTTGATAGAGCCAAAAAGGCAAACGTCAGCAAGATTGAAATCATCCGCGATCCGCGTAGTGCCGTAAACAAAGCAGATGTTGTGTACACCGACACCTGGACAAGTATGGGACAAGAAAAAGAGAAGACAAAACGGATCTTTGATTTCTGGGAATATCAAGTAAATTCATCTCTTCTTCGACAGGCGAAGAAGGATGTTATCGTAATGCATTGCCTTCCTGCCCATCGCGGTGAAGAAATCACGGACGAAGCGTTAGACGGAAAACAATCTGTGGTGAATGATCAAGCGGAAAACCGTCTGCATATTCAAAAAGCAATCATGGCAAAGTTGATCGGAAAAATGTAATGAATAAGAACCAGCGGCAATTCATCATCAAAGAGATTCTCCAAGATCACGACGTTGCCAATCAGGAAGAGCTTGTGGCATTGTTGAAAAAACGCGGGATTATTGTTACACAAGCAACTCTCTCTCGGGATTTTGCGGTATTGGGTATTGTTCGGATCCATGCAAACGGGAAGCAAAAATATTCTCTTTCCGCTAACAATGAAGAATCATCTATTACACCACTTGTCACCCACGAAGTTGTCGGAATTGAATCAAATGAATCGCTCATCGTTGTTCGTACTCTTCCCGGTAGAGCAGGAGGAGTTGCTTCCTATATCGATTCAATGCGTAATCGAATGATTCTGGGCACGCTCGCCGGGGATGACACTGTCTTAGTAACCCCTGCATCTGTTAAGAAAATTTCTACAATTCTAAAACAATTAAAAGAAGCACTGTTCGAAAAACAATAATAGTTGTCCTTGATATCATATACTCACCACTCTTAAGAAAGAAATCACAATGAAAAAAGAAAAAATTGCAGTTGCCTATTCCGGTGGACTTGATACATCGGTCATAGTAAAATGGCTTCAGGAAAAATATAATGCCGATATCATTACTGTCACAGGAAACCTTGGGCAGAAAAAAGAATTGATCGGCGTGCCGGAGAAAGCATATAAATCCGGCGCAAAAAAAGTATTCATGCAAAATCTTGAAAAAGAATTTGTGTATGATTACATCTTCCCCGCACTGAAAGCCGGTGCACTGTATGAACATTCTTATCCGATGGCAACTTCACTCGGCAGGCCGTTACTTGCAAAAGCACTTGTTGATGTTGCAAAACGTGAACGTTGCACAGCCGTTGCTCATGGTTGCACCGGAAAAGGAAATGATCAGGTCCGCTTTGAAGTAGCTGTTATGGCACTCGCTCCCGAATTAAAAGTGCTTGCACCGCTGCGCGAGTGGGAATTCAAATCGCGCGAAGAAGAAGTGGAATATTGCCAGAAGCACGGCATTCCTGTGAAAGCAACAAAGGACAGTCCATATTCGATCGATGAAAATATTTGGGGAACAAGCATCGAATGTGGCATTTTGGAAGATCCGATGGAAGTTGCACCGCAAGATGCATATCAACGCACTGTTTCTCCCGAAAACGCTCCTGATAAACCAACGTATGTGACGATTGAATTCAAGGCAGGCGTACCGGTAGGATTGAATGGCAAGAAAATGGATGGAGTATCGTTAATCCACAAATTGAACGAGATCGCTGGAGCAAATGGTGTCGGTCGTCTTGACCTTGTAGAAAACCGTTTAGTCGGAATTAAATCGAGAGAGATTTACGAAGCACCAGCCGCAGTCACACTGCATTTCGCTCATCGCGAACTGGAACGACTGACGTTGGATAAAGAAGTAACACATTACAAAATTAAATTGGCAAACGATTATGCTAACATCATCTACAACGGATTATGGTTTTCACCGCTGAAGAAAGCACTGGATGGTTTCATCAACGAAACACAGAAGAATGTGACAGGTATTGTTAAAGTGAAACTGTATAAAGGAAATGTTGAAATTGCCGGACGCACATCACCATTCTCGTTGTATGACATGAAACTTGCCACATATACAAAAGAAGATACATTCGATCACACAGCGGCTGAAGGATTTATCAAAATTTACGGATTACCTTCAAAAATCTATAATCGTGTGAATAAGGAGAAATTTGCAAAAGTGAAAAAAGCATTAAAGCGCAAAAAGTAACCTTTTCTTAACTGGCGTATCAATAAAAAAACCGGAGAGCGATCTTCGGTTTTTTATTTTCTTTACTTTAATAGAATATGGATGTTACGGATTACGCGGATGCACACCGATCTGGAGTAAATAATTCATCCGTGAGAATCTGTTCTTTCTTTGTCATCCGTGTTCTATGCTTCTATTTAATAAACGTCCCGTTTCGTAACTCATCAAATGCATGTTGTAATTCCTGCTGCGTATTCATCACAATCGGTCCACCCCACGCAACAGGTTCTTTCAGAGGTTTTCCCGAAACGAGCAAAAATCGAATTCCATTTTCTCCTGCTTGAACAGTCACTTCATCTCCACTATCAAAAAGTATCAAGGAACGATTTCCTGACCATTCAAGGCGTTCGTCACCATTCGGCATCAATGATTCTCTGAGCGTGTCTTGAGGCGCAGATGCTTCACGAAATGTTCCCGTTCCTTCAAAAATATAGGCGAATGCTTGACGATATGTTTCCACCTTCAATGTTTTCCTTTTTCCCGGTGGTACAAAAACATCAAGATATCGTGGATCGGCTGCGATTCCATCAACTGGTCCTTTCTTTCCCCAAAAATCACCACAGATTATCCGCACTTGTGTTCCATCGTCATCTGTAACTAATGGAATCTCTTTGGAATTCACATCCTGATAACGCGGCGCGGTCATTTTTAATGATGATGGAAGATTTGCCCATAATTGAAATCCATGCATCCTTCCAACAGAATCCCCTTGTGGCATTTCTTGATGAAGAATTCCGCTTCCAGCAGTCATCCATTGAACATCACCGGCACCGAGCGAGCCATTATTTCCTAAACTATCACTGTGTGTGACGTTTCCGGCAAGAACATATGTGATTGTCTCAATTCCTCTGTGCGGATGCCATGGAAAACCGGCAAGATAATCACGAGGATTATCATTCCTAAAATCATCCAATAATAAGAATGGATCGAATTCACTCGGATTCCCAAAACCAAAAGCGCGCCGTAGATGCACACCGGCTCCCTCAAGAGTAGGTTTGGCTGGAATAATACGTTTAATAGGACGAATAGACATACTTTTCTCACATTATCGTTTAATTATACACCACCTGGTTAAGTGATGCAATAGGAGAATTATGTTATTTAATAAATCCGAAAACTCATTTCTTTCGTTTATACCCTTGAAAATCAGACTAAATTGTATCATTTTAGCCCAGCACTTCACATCAAGGAGCCATTATGTTCAGAAATCTTAGTATCTCAACAAAATTATTCCTCACGTTTGTTCCCATTTTTATTGTTGGGATTGCCGCCAGCATTTATCTGAATAATCAATATCAGGAAGAACAAATGCAGTCCCAAGCACTCGAGTCTGCAAATGAAAAAGCTCTAATAGTTCGTGAATCGTTGGTGAACATGATGGTAGAAAGTCAAATGGTGGATGATAAATATCTTGAGAAAGTAAAGCATGTGGCCAATCTTCATGATCTTTATATCAGGATAGACACTGCAAAACTGCGCCTTGCCGAAGATTTTATGGACAGCACTCGTGCTGCACGATTAGCAGAACGCGTAGAGTTGGCAAACAATAAAGGTGAATACGATAACCAATACGGCAATCAAGTTCTTGCAACAGGTAAGCAGCAATGGATCCGATTAGGCGATGACTTCAAAGCAATGGTTCCATTTGTGGCAGAAAAAAAATGTCAACGCTGCCATGATGTTCAGATCGGCGATGTTCTCGGTGTTGCACATCTTGACTTTCCCCTCACAAAGATTATTGAAGCAAATCAAAAGAACTCTCAACGTTCCGCTATGATCTCCGGCGGAGTTGCCTTCTTTGTTATTCTTGTCGGATTTATTTTCTTCCGCTCGCTCGTTCAGTCCCCATTAAAAAAATTGGAGAAAGCCACCGAAGAGATTGGTAAGGGAAATATGAGTGATGAACTAGCATTGCCGAGTGGAAACGACGAGATGGGAAAACTTGCGCAAGCATTTTCTCAAATGCGCGGAGCATTGAAGCAGAGTCAGGATGCAATGAGAATCTCCACCGTTGGCCAAGTTGCTGCATCGTTGGTTCAGGATTTTCGCGCTCCCATTAAAGAGATTGTTAATGCCATCGATGAGATTAAAAAATCTCCAATAGATGAAGTAAAGAAAAATGAATTGCTGGATGATGCAAAAGAATCTGCACAACTCGTCAACAGAATGACACAGGACTTGATCGATTTCACTTCCGGTGATATTAAGGTTGATAAAAAATTATCCAGCGTTGGGAAACTCATCCGATCCGTGACAACGAGCATCAAACCAGATTTAGATAAACAAGGGATCAAATTTGACACGAACGCAAAATATGATGGTCAGGCGATCATCGATCCAGAACGAACTGCCCGTGCACTTGATAATATTATTTCATATGCAGCAAATTATGTCGCAGCTGGAGGAATGATCAAACTTGAAACTGATTCCGATGCCGGGAAATTATTTATCAGAATCATCGATAACGGCAGCGGTATTCCAAAAGCATTTCAAGAAAAAATCTTCGAACCGTTCGTGAAAGTTGTTCAAAGTGGCGGGGTAGGACTTGATCTTGCCCTTGCAAAAAAGATTATTGAAAAACAGGGGGGCAAAATCTCCCTCGTCTCCGAAGAAGAAAAAGGAACAACCTACGCCATTACATTGCCAATGTAAACGCAGCGTTCAGATTTTAGATTTTAATGTTCAGACATAAAAACCCGCTTGAAATGTCTTCCGTCGGTAGATAAAGCGGGTTTTTTATTCAATCATCAATAACTTTGAATTTGCCCTTAATTCATTCGTTATGTCTCATGATAAGACCTAACTTGAATCTGCCAATTTAATAATCTAACTTAGTATTAAGGAGTTTTTGGTCTTAATTATTCTCTTCAATATTTTCAAAAATACCGTGAATTATTTCTTATGAGCTTCATATGATTGGGATTTTCATCGCTGAATTTCTCAATAGTGAAAAATGAGCAATCTTACAGGAGAAAAAACTCGGTATTTTAGGTAGTTCATATTTGGCGCGGCTTTTGCATTAAAATTGACACATTGCTTCAGGGATTTTATCCTTAAAAAATATTCCCGTTCTTAAATGAGCTGAAATAACAATTTTTTCAACGTCATCCCGCACAAAGAAATACCTAGCGGTGAGACAAAACTTTAAGAAAGACGTGCTTATGGAAAAAGAAACTCGTGTTCTTGATGAAGTTACGATACGCTTTGCCGGAGATTCCGGTGATGGTATGCAATTGACTGGGGGTCAGTTTACCAACACTTCCGCTGCAATGGGAAATGATCTTTCAACGCTCCCGGATTATCCAGCTGAGATTCGGGCTCCTATCGGTACCACATACGGTGTCAGTGGATTCCAAATCCATTTCGGTGCAACGGAAATTAACACGCCTGGCGATCATTGCGACGTTCTTGTAGCAATGAATGCTGCATCACTGAAGGTGAATCTCCGTTCATTAATCGATGGTGGTATCATCATCGTCAACACCGACGGTTTTGGCGACAAAAATTTGAAACTTGCCGGATATGCGCAAAGCCCATTATCTGACGGTTCTCTTTCCAAATTTCAAGTCTTTCAAGTTGATATTACAAAACTGACGAATCTTGCACTTGCCGACATGAACCTTGGCCAAAAGATCGTCGACAAGACAAAGAACTTTTTTGCATTGGGTATGATGTATTGGATGTTCAATCGAACGTTGGACAATACCACACAATGGATCACGGAAAAATTTGAGAAAAAACCTGAACTGATTGAAGCGAATACTCGGGTAATGAAAGCCGGATGGAATTATGCTGAAACGACAGATATCTTCGTTGTAAAGTATGATGTAAAACCTGCCCCGCTCACTCCCGGTAAATATCGTAACATTAACGGTAACCAGGCCACCGCGCTCGGATTCGTTGCCGCTGCGGAAAAAGCAAATCTTCCACTCTTCCTCGGTTCGTATCCTATTACACCAGCGAGTGACATCCTGCATGAATTATCATATTTCAAAAATTTTGGCGTAAAGACATTTCAAGCTGAAGATGAGATCGCAGGAATCACAAGCGCTATCGGCGCAGCTTTTGGCGGTTCTCTTGCACTCACAACCACGAGCGGTCCTGGTGTTGCGTTGAAGACAGAAGCAATCGGTCTTGCAGTAATGGTAGAACTTCCTCTTGTTATTGTTAACGTTCAACGCGGCGGCCCAAGCACCGGTCTGCCGACGAAAACAGAACAAGCAGACCTTCTGCAAGCAGTCTATGGAAGAAATGGTGAAGCACCTGTCCCGGTAATTGCGGCTTCAACGCCAAGCGGTTGTTTTAATGCGGCATTTGAAGCATCACGTATCGCATTAAAGTTTATGACTCCAGTTATGCTTTTAACGGATGGTTACATAGCAAACGGTTCGGAACCATGGCTCATCCCTGAAGTAAAAGATCTTAAAGACATCTCTGTAAAATTCCGTACAGATCCGGATAACTATATGCCATATTTGCGTGATGATGTTACACTCTCCCGTGAATGGGCAATTCCCGGAACTCCCGGACTTGAACACCGCATCGGCGGCTTGGAGAAACAAGATAAGACCGGAAACATTAACTACGAACCGGAAAATCATGATAAGATGATTAAACTCCGTGCGTCGAAAATTGAACGAATCGCAAACGATATTCCCCCGGCAAAAGTCGAAGGAGATGAAAAAGGCGACGTATTGGTTGTTGGTTGGGGTGGTACGTATGGAACAATCAAAACTGCTGTCGAGAGAAAACGAAAAGAAGGAAAATCCGTTTCCCACTTACATCTTCATTATATTAATCCGTTACCAAAAAATGTTGGTGAGATTTTGTCACAATTTAAGTATGTCCTTGTTCCCGAAATTAATTTGGGGCAATTGATTAAAATTTTACGCGACAAATTTCTTGTCCCGGCAATCGGTCTGAATAAAGTTCAAGGGCTACCCTTCCGTTCGATTGAGATCGAACAAAAAATTGATGAGATCTTAGGAGGAAAAAAATAATGAACACTCTCGTAAATGGCGTTACCAATCAATCAACAGTGGCAACAACAAAATACACTGCTAAAGATTTCAGTTCGGATCAAGACGTGCGATGGTGTCCCGGTTGCGGCGATTACTCAATCCTCGCACAGGTACAGCGTGTGATGCCCGATCTGAACATTCCAAAAGAAAAAATTGTGTTCATTTCCGGAATAGGTTGTTCAAGTCGTTTCCCCTATTATATGAACACATACGGATTTCATAGTATCCATGGCCGTGCAACAGCAATCGCTTCCGGATTAAAGATAGCTCGCCCGGATTTGAGCGTTTGGGTTGCTACGGGCGACGGTGACGGTCTTTCTATCGGTGGTAATCATATGATTCATATCCTTCGCCGAAATGTTGATGTGAATATTTTATTATTTAACAATCAGATCTATGGATTGACCAAAGGCCAATACTCACCAACATCTGAAATGGGAAAAATAACAAAATCGACTCCATACGGATCAGTCGATATGCCGTTCAATCCAGCAGCATTAGCTCTTGGTTCAGGCGGTACATTTGTTGCACGTTCTTTGGATCGCGATCCGAAACATATGCAGACAATCATCAAACGGGCAGCAGAACATAAAGGTACATCGTTCGTCGAGATCTATCAAAACTGTAATGTATTCAATGATGGAGCGTTCTTTGTCTTTACGGAAAAAGAATCAAAACCCGACAATGTAGTATTTCTGGAACATGGCAAACCGCTGGTCTTTGGAAAAGAAAGTGATAAAGGAATCAAACTCGACGGCTTCTCTCCGGTTGTCGTTTCGTTAAAAGACGGAAGCCACTCGGTGAACGATCTTTTAGTTCATAATGAAAAAGATTCTACACTGGCGTTCATTTTGGCAAACATGACATATAATGCTGAATTGCCAAGACCAGTCGGGATATTCCTCGCAACAGATCGGCCCCGTTATGAAGTAGAAATGGAAAAACAGATCGATTCCGCCATCTCCAAACGAGGGAAAGGATCTCTTGAAAAATTGTTGAATACCGGAGATACGTGGGTTATTCAATAAATTTATAAACCATATAATATATTTAGTGCCCGGCGAATGTCGGGCACTGTTGTTTTAATACCAGTTCCATCTTTGAAGCCAGGTCATTTTTTCGTATTTTGAGTATATGATTGAACAATTCACCCAACTGCACGAAGTTTTTAAATCCAAACAAACATTCGTTATAACAACTCACGTAAATCCTGACGGAGACGCAATCGGAAGCGAAGTAGCTTTGGCGTTATTCCTGAAGGATAAAGGGAAAAAAGTAACTATCATCAACCAGAGTGAAACACCAGACAATCTTCTCTTTTTGACAAAGTTATTTCCTATGCTGACATATAATGGAAATCTGGATCATCATATTCTTAATGTGGACTGTTTTTGCGTGGTGGATACTAATTCTCCAAAACGCTTTAGTGCCATGGCAGACACCGTGCAAAAAAGTAAAGCATATAAAATCTGTATAGACCATCACCTTGAACAAGAACACTTTGCTGATCAATATATTGTCGATACTGACGTTCCGGCCACGAGTGAATTACTCTATCGAATTTTCATCTCCGACAATCCCAATACGATCACAAAGCCAATTGCCGAAGCATTATATGCCGGCATAATGACTGATACAGGTTCATTTAAATTCCCCAAGACAGATTCTGAAACGCATATTATCACCGCCCATCTTTTAAAATGCGGAGTTGATCCATACGCTATCTATCAGCACATTTACGAAAGCGGCGAGATCAATAAACTCCACTTACTCGGTAAAGCATTGGAAACGATTCAAGTGCATAACAATGGGAAGATTGCTTCAATGGTTCTTCCCCGATCGATCTTCAGCGAAACACATACGAATGAAGCTGATGTGGACAATTTAACGCAGTATGTTCTGTCCATCAATAAAGTTGTTGTCGGACTTGTGTTCGTAGAACTTGTGGACGGTGTCAAGGTCAGTTTCCGGTCCAAAGGTGATATAGCAATCAATATTGTAGCAAAACAATTCGGCGGAGGCGGGCATAAAAATGCCTCTGGTGCTCGTCTAAAAAATATCGGACTGCAGGATGCAGTGACAGCAGTCTTAGATAAAACAAAAGAAATTTTACTTTAGGAATAATATGAAACTTTCTGCCATCCGCTCTTCCATTGATAAAGTATCCGCAGATCTCATTGTTACATTCATTTTTCAAGATGAAAAGCTCTTCGCTCAATCAAAATCAAAACTTACAGGTTTTTATAAGACAGCAGAATCCGCTCTTTCATCAAAAGATTTCTCGGGAAAAGAAGGAGAAACGATACTTCTCTATACTGAAAAAAGTAAATCACCTCGCTTATTCTGCATAGGTTTAGGCGAATCAAAAAAATTCACAATTGAAAAACTCCGCCGAGCGACAGCAACGGCAGCAAAAAAAGGAAAAGCACTCAAAGTTTCTTCCATCGCAATCGACATGCCGGATCTATCGGTTATTCTTCCCGATTCAATTGAAGAGATTGCCATTGCACTGTCTGAGGCATCGATTCTCTCTATCTATAAATATGACAAATATATTTCAAAAGAGAAGAATGGAAAAACGTTATCAGTCATATCCTTTGTGTCGAACTCTCATTATTCCAAAGAGATTCTGCGAGGAATCCAAACGGGACAGATCATTGCCGATGCAACAATCCATGCACGCGATCTCACCAACGCTCCGGGAAGTGAAATCTACCCCGAAACGCTTGCCAATGATGCCAAGCAACTCGGAAGACAATTAGGATTTACCGTTTCTGTTTTCGATAAGAAAAAAATTCAACAGCTTGGCATGGGTGGTGTGATTGGTGTGAGCAAAGGAAGTTCGAAAGACCCACGATTTATTACGTTGGAATATGGAAAATCTTATAAGAAAAAAGGAACCATCGTACTAGTAGGGAAAGGTGTCACATTCGACACCGGTGGAATCTCGATTAAACCATCCGCAGGAATGGCGGAGATGAAAATGGATATGGGGGGAGCTGCTGCGGTGATCGGAACATTCCATGCAATTGCAAGATTAAAATTGAAAAAACATATTGTCGGACTTATCCCCTCTGTGGAAAATATGTTGAGCGGTGACGCAGTGAAACCGGGTGATATCATTCGTCATTACAATGGCAAGACTTCCGAGGTGGATAATACCGATGCTGAGGGGCGATTGATTCTGGCCGATGCATTATCATACGCTGCTATATTCAAACCAGAACTGGTAATTGATCTTGCGACATTAACGGGCGCAGTTGTTGTAGCCCTTGGACATTATGCAAGCGGTATGATGGGGAATGATCAAGATTCAATGGACGCATTGTCTGTTGCCGGCGACAAAACCTACGATCGAGTATGGCAATTACCAATGTACGACGAATATGAAAAATTGATTAAAAGCGATGTCGCTGATGTGAAGAATGTCGGCGGGCGTTGGGCCGGTTCCATTACTGCCGGTTGGTTCCTGAAAAAATTTATCGGAGATTATAAATGGGTGCATCTTGATATCGCTGGAACTGCTATACAAGAAGAAAACCAAGACTATATACCTCGTGGTGGTTCTGGCGCTGGTGTTCGATTACTTGTGGAATTTTTAAGAAACAGAGAATAGCGCTCTCGCAAAGTCGCTATTATTACGCCCCTACGGCGCATTTTTGAAGCCGATAAAATCATGAACTAATTCGCTTGTTCCGTTGTCCCATTAGGGACAAGATATTTGTAGAAGATCAAGCGGATCAATTTTCAAGTCCCGTCAGGGACGAAATATTCTTTCATTAATAAAGAAGTGAGAAACATCAGTCAGTAAGTAAAGTATTGCACGAACTGTTAATACTCTAGATGATTAAAAATTATTGCTTCTTATTCCATTTGCGACTTTGCGAAACAATATGAAATATTCTAAATTTACTTCAGAAGTGCTCGTTCGCCCGGATGATATCGACATGAATAACCATGTTCATAATTCAAAATATCTTGAATTAGTCTTAGCAGCCCGGTACGAACAAATGACGCGAGATTATAAAATGTCCATGGACGAATTCATCCGGCGTGGATTAGGATGGGTAGTGAACACTTGCTTCATTCAATACAAACGCCCTCTTGTCCTTGGGGATGTTGCAATTGTAAAGACCGGGATTCTTGAGTTCGGAACTTCTTCAGCAAAAGTCGGGTTTGAGATCTTTAGAAAAGAGACGAACAAATTATCCGCAGACGGGTATTTTGATTACACCTTGGTCAATCTTACATCAGGCCGTTCTGAAAAACTTTCAGAAGAAATTGTTCAAAAATATAGTATCTAACAATCACCAAATGGAGTAACCATGAAAACGTTAATTGCTACGTTAATTCTTGCTGTAACATTTACCTTCGCCGGCACACCAGTAAAAGTAGAAAATTTCACATTAAATGATTATAACGGAAAGAAATTTGAACTTGCCGATTTCAAAGAATCAAAAGCAATCGTATTAATGTTCATTTCAACTCAATGCCCTGTGTCAAATGCCTATAATGAACGCATGGCGTCGTTATATAATGATTACAAGGATAAAAAAATTGCCGTGGTCGGAATCAACTCCAACAAAGCTGAAGCACCCGATGAAATTAAAGAACACGCTCAAGAACATAATTTTGGATTTACTATTCTTAAAGATGTGAATAATGTTATTGCTGATAAATTGGAAGCCAATCACACACCGGAAATTTACATCGTTCACCCTACCACATTGGAGGTGTTGTATCATGGCCGTATCGATGATTCACAGCGAGAAGCAAAAGTAAAAACGAATGATTTGCGCACGGCATTAGATGAAATTATTTCCGAAAAACCAGTTTCTGTGAAAGAAACCAAAGCGTTCGGTTGCACCATTAAGCGAGTGAATTAATGTTGAATCATCAATTTTCACGAAGCCGGGTTTTTCTCGGCTTCTTTTTTTTGAATACAGTTCTATCAATAGGCCAAACCGTTCGACCTATTGATGAAAAAGGATTGGACTCACTCATTTCTCACCGAAATGGGAAACATCTCGTCCTTAATATATGGGCAACGTGGTGTATTCCATGTAAAGAAGAGTTTCCGGATCTGATAAAACTTTCCGATAGTCTCAAAGCAAAACAGGTTGAAGTCGTTGCAATCAGTGTCGATTATCCTGATGAAATCAATTCCAAGATACAACCATTCCTAAAAAAAATGAAACCCCCTTTCCGAGTTTTTGTTTGGGACTTCCCATCGCAGGATGCCTTTTTTGCTCAATTCGATAAATCGTGGAGTGGTGCAATTCCCGCAACATTTATCTATGATAACAAAGGGATACAACAGCGATTTCTGCTGGGCAAACAAAGCAACTCTCAATTTAAAAAAGCCATTGATGATGTTCTCAGGAAACAGTAACTTTCTTTCATGATCACTTTCCTTCCTCTTGGTGGTGCAAACGATATCGGCGCATCATGTTATTATTTGAATATTGAAGGAACAGGGATCATCCTGGACAGCGGAACACATCCTCGTAAGTTTGGCATTGATTCCCTTCCTCGTTTTGAACTCCTGAAAGACTTGAATGTGGATGCAGTATTAATTTCACATGCACATCAGGATCATATTGATTCCCTTCCGTTTCTTGTCCAGCGACATCCCTATATTCGTATTGTGACCACTCCCCAAACGCGTGCGATTGCGGAGATTACACTTCATAATTCTGTCAATATTCTTACCGAACAGTTAAAGGATGAAACCACCATCCGTGCGTACACCCATGATGAAATCGACTTGCTGATTCAAAATGTGGAATGGCAGGAATACCAGAAACAATTCATTGTGAATGGATATCGTCATGCAAGTAGTGATCCGGTGTATGCATCCTTTCATGACGCAGGACATATTCTCGGTTCCGCAGGAACGTTAGTGGAACATAACGGGAGATCGATTTTTTATACTGGCGACGTTAATCTTGAAAAGCAATCACTCCTTGCAGGGGCAAAACTGCCAAAAAGAAAAGTGGATGTGCTTATTTTGGAATGTACGCATGGATCAACCGATTCCGAATTACTCCCATCCCGAACGAGTGAACAGGCGCGCCTGGCAAAATCAGCAAATATGATATTGGGACGCGGAGGTTCAATTCTCGTTCCGGTATTTGCCCTGGGAAAAATGCAAGAAATGCTCTCGATGTTTTGGAAGTTGATGCAAAAAGGTTCAATGGCTACCTCCGATATCTATACGGGAGGCGTGGGGAAAAAACTTTGCAGTGTGTATGATAAAAATCGATATACGGTTGGATATAACGATACAGATTTTGTCCTTTCCGATATCCCGCAAAAAGATCTCTACGATGTAGAACACATTGATGATCTTCTACGGCATCAATGTATTGTTCTTGCCGGCAGCGGAATGGTTATTCAAAATACTCTCTCTTTTAAAATGGCTCAACGCTGGTTAACAAATCCCAAAGCGGGCATCTTTACTGTTGGATATATGGATCAAGAAACACCGGGATATCGAATCGCCACATCAAACAAAGGAGATCTTATCCAATTAACCGATGCTCATGAACCGCAAAATGTTTCATGTGATATTGACCGATTTCGTTTTTCGGCACACAGCAATAGGGACGGTATACTTTCAATCGTTGATACACTTCGTCCTTCAACCGTTATTTTGGTTCACGGTGAACATGATTCCATTGATTGGATGGGATATTCCATTATAAAACGATTTCCTCATATAAAATTACACGCAGCAGAAATTGGCAAACAATTGACCTTCTTTGAATAAATCCCTTCATCCTGAAACACAATTTTCTTATCTTTCCATATCGAAATTATTTCCACTGTCTGAACGGATTGTTATACGTGAACAAAACATTTTATAATAATCGAAAGAATTTATGAAAACACGAGCAATCGTCTCCGTTGTGATTGTCCTTTGTGTATTAAGTGTGGCATTTGCTCAAGAAAGAGTGGTCCGTGAGCAGACCGGAGGAAATGTTATCCAATATGAGTCGATAGTTATTTCTTCGGATTCAGGAAATACAGTCGTCATTCCACTTCGAATACGGTATGATTTTTTTGTCTTTACACGATCGATGAATACATCTGAAGATCTCTTTACCGCTCATGGAGAAGCGACTATTGAACTGCTGGACTCCACCGGCACTTCATCAGCTCGAGCAATTCAACAAATTAATGTATCAGCTGCCGAAAATTCTCCTTCTTTTCTCCGGTCACAGTCCGGCCAGTATTTTTTCTCCTTTCCACTCCCTGCCGGATATTATACTATTGTCATTAAGATTGATGATATGGAATCAAAGCGAGAATTTGTCGACAACAAAAAACATATCATCATCCCAAAACAATCGGGTATATTATCCGGATTGATACCTATTCAAATTTTTTCCGGAAAAGCATTCACTTTATTCAATCTTGGCGGGGACGTTCTTTTTTCGCAGAATTATGGTTTCATCTTCCTTTCCCATAAAGCATATTCCACTGCTCGATATTCACTTTCTAAATTGTTGATGGATGAAGAGGACAAAGAGTCGGTTGAAACGAATATTTCTACCACTATTGTATCATTTGAAAATCAGACCGTAAACACACTCCATAAAGACAATTCGATCGAACTCAGTTTACAAAGTGCTCCTCATTGCAACATTAATTATATTTCATTGAACGGTTCACAATTGCGTCAAGGACGGTATGAATTATCCATTCTCCTACCTGATTCGACGACACTGAAGACAACATTTGCAGCACGATGGCGTGATATGCCGATATCATTGTATGATCTTGATCTTGCCATTGAGCCAATTCAATACATTACAACCAAAGATGATTACTCCGAACTTCGCAGGGGTGGACGCGAAAGCAGGATAAATAAATTCGAAGAATTTTGGAAGAAGAAAGACTCGACACCAGCTACGGCATATAATGAAGTGATGCATGAATTTTATCGCAGAGTTGATTTTTCTATGACTGCATTCAGAACATTGCGTGAGATGAATGGTGCTATTACCGACAGAGGGAAAATTTATATTCTCTACGGAAAACCGACTTCGACCGAGCGATTGCTCAATCCTGATGGTGCTCCAAAGGAAATATGGAAATACAATTCACTAAACAAGATGTTCACATTTGAAGACCCCAGTAAACAAGGAAATTATAAACTCGCAGAGAATAAATGAAACCTATCATTGCAATCACCATCGGAGATTTTAACGGCATAGGGCCGGAAGTTACACTGAAAAGTATCTCATCCAAAATTGTTCAAAAAAACATTCAACCTGTATTGATCGGGTCATTTGACATTTTTCAACATGTTGCCACAAAATTAAAAATTGCGGTTGATCTTGTTCAAGTTGATTCACTTACAACAAAATTCAAAACCGGAACCGTCCCGGTCATCACGGTCCATCCCGCAACAAAAAAAAACGTGCAATTAGGTGTCACCTCCCCGGACGCAGGTGTCTGTGCAGGAATGGCCATTGAACGCGCCATAAAACTTTGCATGGATAAGGATGTTGACGCAATGGTCACGGCACCGGTATCCAAAGAAGCCTTACATTTTGCAGGATACAATTTCCCGGGACAAACTGAAATGCTTGCCATGCTTACACGATCGGACCGAGTGACAATGATGTTATTATCGAAAACAATGCGTGTTGCATTGGCTACGGTACATGTTCCGCTCAAAAGTGTTTCTGAAAATCTTTTTATAGATCGAATCGTTGAGAAACTGGACACGGTAAATTCATCGTTACGAAGGGATTTAGGAATTGCGAAACCTTCAATCGCCGTTCTTGGATTGAATCCCCACGCCGGTGAAAACGGCGCAATCGGAACGGAAGAACGCGATGTGATTATTCCGGCAATCAAAAAAGCACAAGAAAAAGGAATTAATGCTGTCGGCCCTTTCCCTGCTGATGGTTTTTTTGCATCTCAGGCATTTAAAAAATATGACGCAATCTTGGCAATGTACCACGATCAAGGTTTGATTCCATTAAAAATGAGCGGATTTGATGAAGGGGTAAATTTCTCCGCCGGATTAAAAATTATTCGCACGTCGCCCGACCATGGAACAGCGTTTGATATAGCCGGAAAGAATATGGCAAATCCCGGTAGCATGATCTCTGCGATCCAATTGGCCGCCTCAATCATTGAACAACGGAAAAAATAATGCTCGTACAATTTGACGATGTCAGTGTTTCATTCGATCATCATGCATTATTGCGTGATATCAATCTTCTTATAGAGCCGGGAGAATTTGTTTCATGTGTCGGAGAATCGGGTGCGGGAAAAAGCAGTCTATTACGATTGATCTATATGGACCTTATCCCAACACACGGCATCGTCTCTGTCGGAGAATTCACTTCAAAGAACATCACATCTCGACAAATTCCATTTTTACGACGAAAACTCGGCATCGTGTTCCAGGATTTCAAACTTCTGGAAGATCGAAATGTGTATGACAATGTAGCGTTTGCGTTACACGTTACAAGTACATCATCAAATGTTATCAAAAAGAAAGTTGTTACGGTATTAACGCAGGTAGGACTAAGTCATAAACGAAATGCAATGCCGCATCAACTTTCCGGAGGCGAACAGCAGCGGGTGTGTATTGCCCGAGCACTGGTCAATGAGCCATTCCTCATCCTGGCGGACGAACCGACGGGAAACCTCGATCCTGGAACATCGATGGAGATATTAAAACTCCTTCTCGATATCAATCACAAAGGGACGGCCGTGTTAATGACAACTCACAATTACGATCTTGTAAGAAAAGCACAAGGAAAGATTTTGCAGATTAAAGAGAGAAATATACGGGAAGTGCAGTTAAAACAATAAGTTTTTGCAAAGAGATTTGCCTCTGATATGTGCTACTCCTTACCTCAACAAAACAACTTTTCATTTCCCTTTCGAGAACATCAACAACTTTTAGCACAACAAGGATGTTTTTTAACATACTTTACCCTAGAAGTTTCTAATATTTCGGTGATCTATTATTGTAGAACGCACATCCGTTCTTTGTCCTATTTTATCAAACTCATCTTCCCGATTTGTCTTTGATCTCCGGAAATAAGATGATAGAAATACACTCCGCTGGCAGCACCTTTTCCATTCTCAGCCGTTCCGTCCCACCGCGCAGCATAATTTCCTTCCGGCATTTGTTGTTGAAGTAATTGTTTCACACGTCTCCCCTGCACATCATAGATCGTGAGCTCAACACGATGATTCGATAGTGATCGGGGTATAGAAAAACTAATAATTGTCGATGAATTGAATGGATTTGGATAATTATTTCCAAGTGTAAGTTGAGACGGAATTTTCATGTCATCAGATTGTTGTAGAACACCCGTCACAAGTGAAGCACCTGCTCCTCGTGAACCGCCAACCGAATCCGCCATGTAGAGATTAACAAAATCAGGTCTGAATGCTGGTAAGTTTAGATAGCTGCTCTTCCACTCTTCATCTGACAGTCGTTTGAAATTGGTGCTCACATACTCATAATAGCTCATCACAGGGCCTATAAAGGATACCAACTGTCCATCAGATGCTTCGGTTGTGATAACGGCAAGATTTACGGGGCCTGTTCCTGCATGGAGCACCCATCCTACAAAACTACCAGTTTCATCAGTCGGACACGTGTGGACATCGGCAACAACCAAATCGTTTTTCAGAAACCCTTCATCACCAGTATAGAATAAACGATAATACCATCCATCGTACTCAGGGCCGCAAATTTTATTCAAAAATAACATCTGTTTGAGAAATGTTTTTTCTTTATCGGTTAATTGCGTATGGTCAAGTTCCTTTTGTGCGATTAACTGTAATGTATCTGCCATTGCTTTCACATTATTCCAATAGTAGACTATACTCCCTTCTGTCCATGGGAGCATTTGAAATTTCTCAGCGGCAACTTTTGCAAACATTTTTATTGCTCCAAAAAATTCCGGTATTGGTTCAACATAACTTTCCGGAAATGAACATACAATGCCGCCGGTATAGGACTGTTTTGCATATAACAGATTGTCATGGCGAAGCTGCGCCCATGATGCAAGCTGCGTATTCATCTTTTCCTGCCACCATGCAGCTGTCTGCATAAATAATGGTAATTTTGTTCTATCCTTTGGCGGCACAAGAGTTCGAATTGATTGCAGCCAGTTGTTATACAGGGTGCCTTGCCAAAATTCCGGTTCATAGGAATCAACCAGATAGCGAAGAGAAGCAAGATTTGTTGCATAATGGTATGTTGACAATTCGGATTCAAGTAATTGCGCCGCAGCATTGTTCCCTAACGAGAACAATACATCATATCGTGATGGAAGAGCTCTCCAAACCTTTTTGTTATTGAATGTAATTTTATCGTAGACAACATTTCCTGTGATATACGAATCAATGACAAATCGCTGCCCTAACAATAAGAATGCCGATGCCGGCTGTATACTGTCCGGACTGCTCGGATCTGAAATAATGATCTGAGACAAAATACGCTGAAAGGCAAACGATTTTTGTCTCAACGAATCCTGAAAACTCTTATAGCGCTTAGTATCTAATAAGGTATATGCACTATCAATATTTGTAACCTGTTTAAGTGTTTGAACATTTAGAAGCGTAACGTTATCAGATTCTCCAACAAAAAAGCGTATCATACTGTCAATCTCTTCCAACATCGGATAGGCATTGCTTCCTTCTGTAACTTCTGCCACTAATACTGCATCTATCACCTGTCGCTGAATATCTTCGTCTTTTTGAGGAGGAATGGAGTTTACAGGGGCTATCAAATACATTTCTGTTCTGCCCAACCACATCATTGCTTGGAAGTACTTCTTTAATCGTTCCGATTGGGTGTAATGACCGCGGACTGTAAACTGACTGAAATCAATGTATCTGGGAACAGATGAAAACAAGGAGTAACTTACTGGTTTTTCTGCAGCAATAAATTTCATGATGGAATCTACCAATGAGATATTTTCTGAGAAAACAGGTGTAACAACATTACCCAACAACTTTCTCGGTACCGTAAGATACAGATCGACATCCAATAACATTTGCTTCATTGCAGGATATACTTCGTACCGCGTAGAAAGAATAGGCAATTGCTTGTGCAGTTTTCCGAGCAGCGAATCGAGTTTTGGTATGAGCATTCGCTCTTCTACATTTTTTAATATTGCATCATATGACATATGAATTGCGTGCAGAATGGCATCGGTGGAAACAAACACCGGCAGATCACGATGGAATATTTCGCCAAATGCGGCACCAAATGATGGGCGCTTCAACCGTTCCGTCACCATAAAGCCATGTGTTTCAATCAATGTTTTTTCATATTCAGTCAGAGCATATTTTATCTGGATGGAATCGCTGAAGAGCGCTGAACTGAACTTCGTACGAGCTTCTTTTTGAAAGGCACCTGCCGAATGTAACGCTCGCAGTTGACTCGCATCCATATTTTGATGGCTTGATAAAAATTGTTTATACGCTGCAAGATCAAACGGTGAGGAAGATTGGGGATAAATAATACCAGAAAGGGAAAGAATGAAAAGCGATAATACAATGTGTTTATTGCGGAGTGACATATATGCCTCCTTTTGACAGCCATTCAGTGTACAAAATTACGACAACTTCAATGAGTTGTCAATGTCAGTAACGTATGGAAGATTTCTCAAGGAAAAATTGGAGGTTTTTTTGAAGAGAAACTAAAGAAGATTAGGACAAAGCTGTCTGTAGCAGAAACCGCCAATACTTACAGCTCAATCTCACACTCATAACATCGAAAAAGAAAATATTATCCTACCTGCTCTACTCTGCGAACTTCAGGAATATCTCTCAAGATCTTCCGCTCCACCCCTGCGCGCAGCGTCATTCTCGACATCGGACACGATACACACGAACCGATGAGTCTTACCTCAACGAATCCATCATCAGTAACACGGAGTAGTTCAACATCACCCCCATCTGCCTGCAGATACGGGCGGACTGTGTCCAATGATTTCTGTACTCTTTCAGTTATTGTCATATGAAGTTGTGTCGGTAGGAATTGATGCCAACCGACTTTACCACATTATGAATGATTATTTCCTAACGATATTTCAATCGGTGCTGATTGTTTTGAAAAGTTGCTGATACTAATCTGTGCTGCAAGATTTTTGGCAATCGTTGTAAAAATCTTGGCCGGTTCACTTTGCGGTTCAGAATCAGTGATCGGTCTGCCTGTATCACTGCCAACGCGAATCTTTGTATAAATCGGAATCTCTCCAAGGAATGGAACCGTAAATTGTGCAGCGACCTTCTTCCCACCACCGTTATCAAAGATGTTCTCCCGTTCCCCGCTAGCGCTGACAAAATAACTCATATTTTCCACAACACCAAGTATAGGCACATTTACTTTCTGAAACATCGCCATCCCCCGGCGCGCATCGGCAAGAGACATTTCTTGAGGGGTTGTGACAATAACAGCACCGGTCAATGGAATCTGTTGAACAATCGTCAATTGAATATCCCCTGTTCCGGGAGGAAGGTCAAAAACGAGATAATCTAATTCACCCCAGTCTACATCTGTCATAAATTGCTTCACTGCACCACTTGCCATTGGTCCCCGCCATATGACTGCTTGAGTAGAATCGATCAAAAATCCTATTGACATCACTTTTACACCGTATTTTTCCAACGGGATTAATTTTTGATCATGCATTTTCGGTTTTTCATTGATATTGAACATCAATGGAATACTCGGTCCATAAATATCACAATCGATCAATCCAACGCTTGCACCTTCTCTCGCTAAGGCAACGGCAAGATTAACGGCAACGGTAGATTTTCCTACTCCTCCTTTTCCGCTTGCCACAGCGATGGTATTTTTAACGCCCGGAAGAACTGGTGTCGCTTGCATATTCATTCGCTTTGAAACGCTTGATGTCATTGTCACTTGCAACGTATCAATCTCCGGAATCGAATGTTTAACGGCGTGCTCAGCCTGAGCCTTCATTTCCTCTTTCACCGGACATGCTGGTGTCGTCAACTCGATGGAAAAGCTGACATGCTTCCCTTCGATCTTAATATCTTTCACAAAATTCAACGCCACAATGTCCTTATTCAGATCTGGATCGCGCACCACTCGAAGGGCATTGAGAATATTTTCGCTGTTCAAAGAACTCATGAGTTTTTCCTTAATAGATGACAATTACTGATTCACACGTTGTTGTTGCAGCCATTCATAGACCCATTGCGTCTGAGGAATCATTTGAGGAACGGCAAGCACTCTGCCGCCAAATCCTATATTGCGCCATGTAACCATACTTGTGGTTGTTGTTTTTACTTGTCGAAGAGTATTTTCATAGAGTGCAACATTATATTTTTTTGCCAGCGTTCCAATAAACTTATCCAATGTTTTCTGCTTCTTTTCATTGAGAAGTTTTTGAGCAATAGTTTTTTTGGCGTTAACTAAATTCGTTTTCACAGAATCATCCTGAATTTTCCGATCGAGCACCGTAAATACAGTATACCCCTCTTTTATTTTCCTGGGACCATTTAATTCTCCAATATTCGCCGAAGAAGCAAACGTCCCCAAATCTCCATGCATTGAAATGTCGATCCATGGTGATTCACCTCCGTTATTCGCCCACTCTTTTCTCTTCGAATATTTTTTTGCAAGTGTTGAGAATTCTTCCCCTTTATTAATTCTATTAATAATTGTTATTGCAGCATCAGCACTATCAACCAGAATTTCTTTCATCCGAACCAATACCGTAGCACCATACTGTTGAGGATGTTTTTGATATTCGGTCTCTATGTCAATTTCGGTTACTTGAACGGAATCCATAACGGTTCGAGCAAGAAGCCAGCTTTTTCGGTTATCCAACCATGTTGCCACATCATGCTTTACCGCGTTCGATTGATGAAGGTTCTTCTTTAGACCTTCCCGAGCAAGCAATTCATTTTGAATAACCGTTTTGATATTATTATTTAAGACGATCCGGATGTGGTCTGGATTGAGCGAAGGAAACACAACATTATTATTACTTAAACCGAGCAGCACATCACCAAGCGTCATATCACCTGATGCAATCGAAATAAATTGTTTTGAAAGATCAGTGTTGAATTTTTTTTCCAGTTGATTGATGGCCGTTGAAGGAAGTCGATACATTCCATTCGAACCATAGCTCGTTGAATCAGATTGCAATAAAAATATTACCGAATCGGCCAATCGATAGAACATATCCGGATTAGCTTCCGCCTTTTGAGGAGAGGTAACTTGTGCGAATGTTTTTATCGCTAATGAATCTTCTTTCCGTTGTTTTAGAACATTCTCTACCTTGTGAAGTCTATCGGGATGGGAAAATCTGGCGTTTTGTTCATGGATATTTTTTTTCAATAGTCGAAACATCACCATACCGCGGTTTTCGACTTCAAGAGGGAAAGATAGACTATCTTTCCCAAGCGCATAAACAATGTCTTCGATCTTTTTGTCGACAGATCCATACGACACGCGAAGTGTATCGATAACAACAAACAGAGAATCCGTGTATCGTCTAAATATCGCTTTTTTATTTTTACTTTGAATGACCTTTTTTCTCAACAATTCCCCATCCTGTTTGGATACAATGCCAAGAATTTCTACCTCTATCTCATAGGGAAAACGAAGTAATCCTTCCCGCCGTTCGGCGTCAGAAATCGCAATTTTTGGGAGAACTTCTTGTTTGTAAAATTCATCGCGAACGAACAGTCGTTCGAAATTGCGTTGAGCATGTAATGAGACGGAATCAAATCCAATATTCTGTGCCGAAGCCTCAATGGCAAGTAATTTCTCGGCCACCATTGAATACAGAAATTCGAGTTTAGAAAATTCAATACGCGACGCCTGATCTTTACGAGGCCATGGCATCAATTCGAACCGCTCAAGAAAGTCTCTGGCTGAAACAACATGAGAACCTACAGTCGCTACGGTATCAAGCGGCAATTCAGCAGAGCGCTGTTCAAATTGAGCAAACGTAACGGAAACCAAAAAAAATATTGATGCAAATATTTTCATTCTACATGTTTCCCGGTCAATTGATATACTGCTTTTTGATAAAGATCTGCCGTTTTATTGATGATATCATCCGGCATCACAGGTCCCGGCGGGCGTTTATTGAATTTGATAGACAAGAGATAATCACGGACAAACTGCTTGTCATAACTATGTTGAGCTTTACCTGGTGAATAGGTCTCCTTTGGCCAAAAACGAGATGAATCGGGAGTTAGTAACTCGTCTATCAACATTAGTTTTGCATCTTTTATTCCAAATTCCATTTTGGTATCAGCTATGATAATCCCTTTTGTTTCTGCAATTTCCGATGCCCGTCGAAATATTTTTTGGGAGACCTCACGAACTTGCTCGCTGCGCTCTTTCCCTTCTTTTGCAATCATTTTTTCAAATGGAATATTTTCGTCGTGAACACCTATTTCTGCTTTCGTTGAGGGAGTGAAAATGGTCTCAGGAAGTTTTTGGCTCTCTACCAATCCGGAAGGAAGAGTAATTCCACAGATTGTTCCACTCTTCTTATATTCTTCCCAACCAGATCCGGAAATATATCCTCGTACGATACATTCCACGGAAAGTGGTTCCGTTTTCTTGACAAGCATACTGCGTCCGCGTAAATCTTCTTTATACGGTAAGCACTCGGCAGGGAAATCATCTACCTTCGTTGAAACAACATGATTTTGAATGATATCTTTTGTCTGTTCAAACCAAAATGCCGAGATTTGCGTAAGTACATTCCCTTTAAATGGGATTCCTTGCGGCATAACAACATCAAATGCCGATAAACGGTCTGTCGCCACAAACAATAAGTATTCACCGACATCGTAAATATCTCTTACTTTGCCCCGTTTAATAAATTTCAGTGTAGGAAATTTTGTTTCAGTCAGAATATTCATAAGGCACTCTCAATTGAAATTACAGTGTAACTGAATTGCAATGCGCAAACGCTCGAGGTACTCTTCTTTTGGAATTTCGACACATCCAAGCGTCGCAAGGTGTGAATTCACATATTGTGTATCGAGCAGGACAAATCCTTTTTCATTCAACTGTTGTACAAGTGCAACAAGCGCTGTTTTTGAAGCATCGTTCATTCTGCTGAACATCGATTCGCCGAAAAAGGCGCCGCCGATTGCAACTCCGTATAAACCTCCCACGAGAGTGTTATTGTTCCAGCATTCAACAGAATGTGCAAAACCATAATAATGGAGGTTCAAATAACTCTGTACAATAATTTCAGAGATCCAGATGTCTTCCCGTTCGGCACACGCACGAATTGTCTTTTCAAAATCGGAATCTATACGAATCTCAAAAATATTTTTTCGAAGTGTTTGACGAAGACTTCTAGATATTTTTAATCCGTCCAGAGGGATGATTCCTCTCTGCTCAGGGGAAAACCAATGTATCTCCCCCGCTGTTCCATCTGCCATTGGAAAAATTCCGTTGCAATAGGCGTCCAACAAAAATTGTCCGTCTATAATTTTGCTGCCATTCGCTAATGTAGAATAGATCTTCACAGTCTAAAAATCCAATGCCGAGTTTTCATGAAACATGAAGAACTCGGCATTGAAAATAGTTTGAAACTATCGGCATGTCTCAATGGATATTATTCATCACCGAAACTCGTTCCAACGGCTCGTGCCGTGTTAACGATTTCTCCGTCTAGCACTGGAACAAGTCGTTGTTTGGAGATTGCATCCTTAATGGCAACACTTGTCACTGTTAACCCGCGCAGACTTACCATGCGTCCAAATTCTCCGTTTACTGCAAGTTCAACGGCTTTTGTACCATATCGAGTTGCAAGGACACGGTCAAACGCTGTTGGACTACCGCCGCGCTGTAAATGTCCAAGAATCGTGGTCCGTGTTTCTAATCCTGTTTCTTGAGAGATACGACGGCCGACATGTTCTCCAATTCCACCAAAACGGATCGGATCGGTTCGTTTCACATCAGTTTCTTTAATGACTATCTCTTCATCCGCAGCTTTTGCGCCTTCTGCAATACAGACGATAGAATATCGATTACCTCGCGTGCTGCGTTCAATCACTCGGCGCATGACACTATCCCACTTGAACGGGAGTTCGGGTAGTAAAATAATGTCCGCTCCTCCGGCAAGTCCGGCTTCGAGAGCAATCCATCCTGCATATCGTCCCATCACTTCAATGACCATCACGCGGTGATGCGCAGAAGCGGTGGTATGCAAGCGGTCTATTGCTTCTGTCGCAATAGACAACGCTGTGTCGAAACCAAATGTTTGATCAGTTGCATCAAGATCATTGTCAATTGTTTTCGGAACACCAACAATATTCATTCCCAAATCAGAAAGCTTATTGGAGATGTGCATTGTTCCATCGCCGCCGATGGTGATGATTGCATCAAGTCCCCAGCCTTTATAATGCTTCAGAACACGTTGCGAAGCATCAACGATCTCAATTCCATTTTGTCCTTCGGTCGGATAATGGAATGGGTCCCCTTTATTGGACGTACCAAGTATTGTTCCCCCTTCTCCGATAATTCCCGCGATATCATCACGGGAAATTTCTCGCATCTTTCCTTCCACAAACCCTTCAAATCCATCCTCGATACCAACGATGGTCAGTCCATGATCATTCATTGCAGGCTTTGCAACACCGCGTATAACGGCATTCAATCCAGGACAATCGCCACCGCCAGTTAAAATTCCAAGACGTTTAATTTTTTTAGTTGACATGATATCTGTTTTTTTCTCCAGTTTTTGACTATTCAATGTAAGAAAAAATGATAACTCTTAAAAGCTATTTTTTAGAATCGATTATTGCACGTTCTAAAATTTCTTGATTTTGTAAAGAGTTTTTATTTGTGACGATGGGCTTTATCTCATGTAAAATGCAGTCAGAAAAATGTTCAACTTCTTTGATATAAAGATTGGGAACAGTAATGTTTTCCTTTTCGATCTTTTCAATTTTCCCATCCTTGCCGAATTTTATCTCCAGCGTTGTTTCCGTATTACTCGGAGTAAAATTGAATGCAGAGATCGATCCTTTTGTCCCGACAAATTCAATAAATCCTTGGCGGTACGCAGATTCGAAGGAAGAATAAATCGTAGCCAATACTCCTTTGGAAAATTGCAGCGCCAGAACGCATGTCTTTTCCACATTTCCTGTTGCATGATTCGGCATCATCACGCTCTTAACCGTTTCGACAGTATCATCATTGAGAATATAGCGCATCGTATCAAGACAATGAATTCCGATATCAAATAATGGTCCGCCTCCTGCTGTCTCTTTGTTTAACACCCAACTTCGTTGTGAGTGTCGAGCATCATAAATAAAGTGAGATTGTGCAAAAGTGATTTCACCTATCAATCCGGATTGAATTATCTCTTTCATCCGTTGAACAAGTGGAGAAAACCGCAGCATATGTCCGACCATAAACTTTACTCCCGCTCGCTCACATGCATCAACCATTTCTTTCGCTTGATGAATATTAATTGCCATCGGTTTCTCTACAAGGACATGTTTTTTATGGTTTGCTGCCGTGAGCGTTTCGGAATGGTGTTGAACATTTGCAGAGACGATAAACACAGCGTCAACTTCGTTCGACGAAGCAAGCGCTTCCACGGAGTCAAAATAAAAAGGGATCGAATGTTCTTCTGCCTTCCATTTCGCCATGTCAAGCGATCGCTTTTGAAGCGCAACAAGTTCTGCATTGTGTGCAGAACGAATCGCCGGCATTATAGCCCGTTCTGCAAACGCTCCAAATCCAATAATCCCAAAACGGACTTTTTTCATACTCTTCACTATTGTTTAAAACAATAATGAGCGAGACAGTATCTGTCTCGCTCATTTGCTATGTTAATTCTCGGCAACCTTTGCCGTAAATTTTTCCACTTTATGCTCAACAGGTGGAATAGTGCGTAAATAACGATAGATCGCTTTTAAATCTTCATCTTTCATTCCGGACAAGAGCATCCAAGGCATTGCCGAGTTGAACTCTCCCGCTTTAACGGTTTTATTTCTGTTCAGAGAATCACGGTACATTTGAAATTTTCCAAGGAATACATCTTCCGTCCAAGTGCCAATTCCTGTCTCATGACTTTGTGTGATATTTGCAGAGCGAACTTTATCACCTGTCAATGGAGAAGTGAACTCCATTCCACCGGCAAACTCCATTCCGGGAAGACGGTTTCCTTTATCATCCATCGGTGTATGACAATCTGCACATGCGGCTGACGTTACAAGATACTTACCATAATTTACCGTATCGCTCCGTTCCGGCAATGTCATTGGTGATGTTGCATCTTTCGGAATCAACTTTACTATGATATTTAAGGGGAAGTCTAATTCAGTTTCAGGATACACTGGTGTTTCAATCGTAGGAAGTGTTCGAATATATGTGATCACAGATTTCACATCTTCGGGATCCATTTTTGCGTACGAAGGATATGGCATCAATGGAAATATTGCTTTCCCATCTTTTGTTACACCGGTGGTAATTAAACGATATAATTCTCCATCAGTCCAATTTTTCAAATTGTGAGGAGTAATGTTTTTTGAATAAATTGTCCCAGGAAAATTCGCCGTCACTTTGTCAAATTTTTCACCACCTTTTCCTTCTGTCCCGGGTGTAATAGGGCCAGCAAATTTTGTCCAATCGCGCGTGGAGTGACAATCGATGCAACCAACAACGTGATTAACGAGATATTTACCTCGTTCAAGTCGTTCAGGTGTTGCTTCTATCGTAATGGCAAGGGCCGGTGAAACTTTAGGAAATGCAAGATTTAGATACATAATCAAGCCGATGACAATGAGCACGATAGCACCGACAATATATCCTGCAATCTTTAGAGCTTTTTTCATAATGTCTCCTCATATGATGAAAAAATGTGCTGTAAATTAAAAATATTTTCTTGATTGTCAAACCAAATGAGAGGTATCTTGTAGAATGATTCTTTCGCTCTATATATTGAAGCGCCATTCAGCCCCTTTTTTCGGTTCATTTTTGTTTCTGATGTCCGTTTTTGTGCTACAATTTGTGATGAAGTTCATGGATCAGTTGGTAGGGAAAGGACTGAGCGGTGCTGTCATCGCAGAATTGATGATGTTGAATCTTGCCTGGATGGTTGTGCTGGCTGTACCAATGGCTGTGCTTGTAGCAACGTTGATGGCTTTTGGCGCCATGGCATCTACCAATGAAGTTACAGCGATGAAAGCAGGTGGAGTAAGTCTATATCGTATGATGTTTCCGGTCGCCATTGCAGCAATGATTGTCAGTTATGGAATGATCGAGTTTAATAATAAAGTTCTTCCGGAAGCAAACCACCGGTCCAAAACGTTAACAATCGATATTCGCCAAAAAAAACCAACCCTCTCCCTTATCCCCGGATTATTCAATCAGGACATGCAAGGTTTCAGCATGCTCGTTCGGAAAACGTTTGAAGAATCCAACGAACTTGAAGGAGTCACGATCTATAACCATTCCGACCCGAACAAAAACACCGTTATCACAGCCAAACGTGGAACACTTTCATTTTCAAGCGATTATCGAAAACTCATCATGGATCTGTATGATGGTGAGATACATGAAATTGATCATCTTAAACCAAAAATGTATAGAGTAATTCAGTTCCATCGGCAACGCATTTCCACAATCACGGAAGGATTTGATTTTGAACGATCCGCAGTGGATAAGTTTTCCCGAGGAGACCGGGAGTTAAGTTCCGGCGAAATGAGATATATGGTTGACAGTCTTGAAGGATTAACGAAATCCATTCACCTGCGAATTGATGATTATACTGCGGGATTACAGGGAAAACTCTTTACCGGATCAGTTAGTGCAAAATCTCCGTCGAAGGATTTTTGGCGAAATATTGAACAGTATTCAGACATAAAAAGTCAGATGATGTTCTATAGAAATAATATTGAAAGCGAAATCTCCAATAACGATTATCAGGAAAAAGTTATTCGTGAATACCTGGTGGAAATCCATAAAAAATATTCCATCCCGGTTGCCTGTTTTGTTTTTATTCTTGTCGGAGCTCCATTGGGTGTTATGGCGCGACGGGGAGGATTTGGGGTTGCCGCTTCTTTGAGTTTGGGATTTTTCTTATTGTATTGGGCTTCATTAATCGGCGGCGAAAAACTTGCCGATCGTCATGTGATTGAACCATGGTTTGGAATGTGGGGTGCTAATATGGTCGTTGGTCTATTGGGATGCTTTCTTACCTACAAAGTCGGCAAAGAGAATATTGAATTGAACTTTGATTGGTGGCGAAAACTTGTTCCCAAAAAACTGATCGACTGGATGAACAGATGAAGATCCTCGATTCATATATCTTAAAACAATTCCTTATGACGATGATCTTCGGATTGATCACGTTTATGGCGATCTTTGTTATCATCGATCTCATGGAAAATCTGGACGACTTTTTGGATAACAATGTCGCCAATTCAATCATCATTCAATATTATTTTTCATTCCTCCCGGAAATTATTAAACTAATGACCCCCGTAGCGGTGCTATTGGCAAGTCTATTTACTACCGGAAAGTTGGCGTCAAACAACGAGCTGACAGCAATGAAAGCCGGCGGCATGAGCATCTACCGTTACATGTTTCCGTTGATCTCGGTCGCATTGATTGTCAGCCTTGCATCGGTCTATTTTAACGGTTGGATCGTGCCATATGCAAATCAACAAAAGTTTTCGATTGAACGAAAATATCTAAACAAATATTTGGAATCCTCTGCACGTGCAAACATCTATCTTCAAGATGGTCCGCGACGAATCGTTTATATTGCATACTTCGACAGAATAAGCGGCAATGGTACGCGAGCTTCCATCCAAGAATTCAGCGATAGCAGCTTGATTTCCATTTCACAGCGATGGGATGGGCTTCAATTTCTATGGGATAGTACAAAGCAGAAATGGACGATGCAACTTGGACAACATAGAGTTGTGACGAAGAATGGTGAACAACTCACAACATTTGATACATACGTTTTCGATGATCTCTCCTTCTCGCCAAAAGATATCGTCAAAAAAGTTGAGAAACCGGAAGAAATGAACTATACGGAATTGCGTGATTTTATTGTCCGACAACAAAGCAGCGGAAATGACGTCGCACGATGGATGGTGGATTATCACAGTAAAGTGGCATTTCCATTTGCAAGCGTCATCGTCGTGTTGTTCGGAATTCCGTTTTCATTTGGGAAACGAAAAGGAGGCATTGCAATTCAAGTCGGGATTTCTGCGGCAGTCGTTTTTATCTACATGGTTTTTATGAAGATCAGCAATGTTTTCGGTTACAATGGCGATCTTAATCCTCTCTTAACCGCGTGGCTAGCGAATATCATTTTCTTTACCGCCGGAGTGATAAATATTTTGAGGACGAACAAATAGATCTTCAAGTCCCAAAGAACAAATCCCAAATTCCAACGATGACTTCATGGAGTTTGGGATTTGTTCTTTGGAATGTGGAATTTTACTGCAATCCTATTTTAATTGTCAACTGCGACAACAATCTCTTCCCTTCCACACCATCAACAGGTTTCATGTTTAATGAAGCGGAGAGAGTGCTGTTGTAACTCTTCGTGGAAATAATAGCATCAATAGCGCTAAGAACGTGATTAATAACTAGCACGCTGACGGCAAAACTTGCTGCATAATAATAATCGTTTGCCTTTCCACGCTCGACAGCATAATCCTTTAACTGTTGAGGAATAAAGTCATCGTATCTTCCACCATCAGAATCCGGAATACCATCTAAATTTAGATCGGGATACTTATCCCATCCATATTTGAATTGGTGATATTTACCGATCAATTCGTAATATTGCTGCTCGCGAAATTTTGGAAGCGAATGAGAGAACCCAAGTTTATGAACGCCTCGTTCCCAATCATTAATCTCTGAAAAATCATACTGACGCACCCTATTAAGATCTATACTTGCCGCCGGGCCATATTCTGAAACACCATACGTATTAATCCATTTTGCATATCGTTCCGGGCTCCAATGTTGTTCGGCATACGCCTGAAACTCCGTCGTTTTGGTATTTCCCAAACTGTTATTAACTAATGCATACACCACTAACGCAACTTCAGCACTAATAAATATGGCTGCCTTCGTATAATGTTCTGTCTGAAATTGTCCGACTCCAGGAAGTGCAAGAGAATATAATCCATTCAAAAAAGGTTCTTGTTTTTGGGGTGATTGGACAAGAACGGAAACAGATGATGAAACGGTATCTTGATGGACTTGAACAAGATCCCATTGAAAATTTCCCGTAATACGTTTCTCTCCGCCAAAAGAAACGTTGGCACAATAGAGAAAAAAAAGGAGAAACAATTTAGTACCCATCAAAACCCCTAACTAAACGTTTAAGATCGTTACTAAAGTCAAATCCGAACAACACACCAAAATAAAATCTCCATTCTTTTCCATAATTCGCAGAAACATTTCGTCGATTGTAAGAGAATGAATCTAATCCATACGTTCCGTTTACAAAAATCTTCGTCGGGTACGCATACCAGGAAAATGCATCAAGTCGAAGCTCAAATCCTACATCCCTCTTGAAATCCCGAATGTTCGGCGACCCTGTCCAAGCATTCCCGTAGTCAGCGTGAAACTCACCGTACAACCGGTCAAAATAGAGTTGAAAAATCCTGATATCAATATTTTCCCAAATCGGAAAACGATAGGCAATATTCAATGTCGAAATTTCATTTCCACTGATGGAATAGAAAGGATAGCCTTTCATTCCAACAAGTCCACCAGCATAGAAGTCAAAAAAGTCAGGAACTTGTCTTCCAAATACCGTCCCGCCGCGCACAGTAAAGGATAATGTATGCTTCCAGTAAGGTAATTTGAAATGTTCAGTATATCGCACTTCAGCTTTGTGAATCGTATACGGTACAAGTTTCAATTTAATCCCGGTGTCCGTCGCTTCAAACTCTGAAGCTCCGGTGGAATCCTCAGACACAAAATCGGCAAATTCATTATCTAATCTCAATGAGAAAGAACGGCCGACCGGATTGATCTCGCTTGTTCGCGACGGAACAATACCCGAAAGATTATATTGCAGCGAAAGATTCTTGCCGTTGAAATACACTTCCGACGACGCCGGCACAAGCAATGCGCTACTCTTCACAAGAAAAGAACTTAATGCGCTGCTATATTGACTATAGGTCAATCCTAACGTTAACAAATCAAACGGTCCAAAAACATGCTGCTTCAAGAAAAGATCGACTTCAAATAAACTATAGGTGACGTCTGCTGTTGTTTCTTCAAATTGTTCAACAATCGTAATCTTCTCGTTAGTACGCTTGCGCGATACGTTATATAGTTCGAGCAAAAACGTGGGATGCCATCCAAGTTGATGAAAACCAATAATGCGATCGCGATATTCAAAAATTAAAAAGAGGTCGCGCTCAAAAATATGATTAATCGCAGCTCCTCCAAACATATTGAACTTTTCCAGCATATCTCCGGAGACAAAATAAAAACCGGGCTTCAAAAAATCTAACCCGCTGCTTTTGGTGTTATAGTTATCAATCCGCAGGAATGGAATGATGGCAAGACTGCTGAAAATATTTTTATAGGTCTTACTTTCCTTCCCCAGCAGATTTGTGTCGTTATAGTTTCGTAATGCTGTAAAGTCAAATTGATTACGCGGAAGCGAAGCATTAACATCCGTTTTCGGAACGGGTTTGGTGTATTCGTATGATGTCTCCGAAAAATTATTTGGTCGCGGATCATCGATCATTCGCAATTTATATCCACCCGAAGTATAGCCTGCGTACATGATAGCACCGGTTCGATTCACCGTCGGCATGAATGTTCCGCCAAGAACATTTGATAGTTGTGATATTTCACCGTTCGATAACTCGAACCGATACAGATTAAATATCCCGGTGCGATCCGAAGCAAAAATGATTGCAGAACTATCCATTGTATAGACAGGATCTCTCGCATCGTCGCTGCCGGATATCAGAAATTCTACTGCACCACTATCGCTTGAAATACGGGCAACATCCTGTCCATCATTCATGGAATATCCAAACACAATCGATTTTCCATCAGGAGACCAATTGGGATGATAGGTCTGCTCGCCATTATGGAATGCCGTAAGTTGTCTGAAATTGTTTCCGCTGCTGTCGACAAGTCCAAGGTTCAACGAGCCGTCATGTTCAAAGGTAAACACCAGTTTGGAACCATCAGGAGAAACTGATGCGCTGATTGCTCTTCTGCCGAAGGTAATTCTTGTTTCTTCTTCCTGTTCGATACTGTAGGAATAGATGTCTGATATTTCAGAACCGGAAGGATTCTGATGCGAATGTTTCGTGTAATAGATTTTTTTTCCATCCGGCGACCAAGACAGTTGTGAACGGACTCCGCTGACAATCTGCTCCTCTTTTTTTGTATCGAAGTTCGCAAGGAAAAGCTCGGAAGATCCAAGATAATCTTGATCTTTATTGGAAGTATAAATAAATCGATTATCCACGGGAGAAAATGAAGGATTGAGATTTCCAAAACCAATACCTGTAATAAGACTATCCTCTCCGTCCAAAAAAAATTTACGTCCTTCAACAAGGTAAGGAATGATGCGGGAAGTTTGGCGTTTATACCGGGCGGTGAGAGTATCTTTCCAATCGTTATATAATTGCTCTCCGCTGATACCAATAGTTCGTTCGATGGCTTGATCGATCATAACATTGTTGATGCGGGATATATTCTTTGCGATGTTGGGAATCGCATCCTGTCCGTATTGTTCCGAAATATATCGTGTAAGCGCAAATCCTGCGTTATAAGAAGATTCATTCCCAAGCGACGTCTTTCCAAAAACACTCATCTCACTCCAAGAAAGCATATTGGAATCCAAAACGTACGATCGCAATATCATATCCCGATGTGAATCCCAGAAGTCATAACTCAATTCAGGACGATTATACTGTGCGACACCTTCGGCAAACCAGCTTGGAATAACAAATCCCGAGAGCGGATACGATACAACAGTGTTCGGATAACCATATAACACATCTTGACGTCGTTCTTCTTCGTAATTCAGCCACTGAAGGTAGAAGCCGGGAAATCGGCGGCCAAACTTCATCGATGTTTGTATCTGTATGATGTGTGTGAATTCGTGGGTAATGACGTTACGAAGCCAATTGTGAGAACCGCGAAATACGAAATCCAATGAGGGTGCCCAGATCTCAATCTTATTGTCGTAGAAATATGCTGCGCCGTTCGAATAATCATCGAAATCTTTAACAATAAAATTTACTTTATGATCCGGTTCATGTTGATAGAGCGTTGTCACCGGACCATAAATATCTTCGGCAATTTTAGCAATAACATTTGCTGTTCGTTCAGTCCCCTCATGATAATGAACAAAAAAATGTGCGGTTTCGATACTTTTCCAATTCAAATCGCCATGGTTATAATGATTCTCTTGTGCAGAAGTAAACGAAAAAATGGCCAGTGCAAAACAAATCAGTCTGTTCAGTGAAAGAACGCTTTTTTTCAACATCATTTCACCACCGCAATTTTTACGATCTGACTCGCCTCTTCCCCGCTTCCGGTGGCAGTGATTTGAGCAAAATAGATACCGCTCTGCACGCTGGAAATATTCCACGGGACTTCATTGTCTAATCCAACATAATTCGTTCCCTGCAATTCCTGAACAAGTTCACCGGCCAGATTCACGATCGTAATTTTCACTGTGGCAGATTTTCCAAGATAATATCGGATATTCGTCGAACCGGAATAAACAGGATTCGGCCAATTATAGGCGAATTTTTTTGGAAGAAGTTCCGCAGATTTCTTTACTTCAGAGACATCTGTACTGAGATAATTGGTATGAAAAACATTTCCGTATGGTCCACTCCAAACCGGATATGCTTCGTTTAGATCAACAGAAAGTTCAAACAGTGATAATGAAGTATCCGTTGATGCAGCCGCGATTCTTGTGATTGTTGTAGATTGATTTTGTGTGGTGTGATAAAAAAATGGCGAAGAAACTGATCCGCCGGTCTGTATTGGAAAACCTTTCACTACTTTATTCGGATATTGATATGCATATATCTGTCCGTTCGAACTTGAAAACAGAATTATTCTTCTCTTGGGGAACTCTAGATTCAGAACAGTTGGTGATCCGAAAATTGAACTCTTATCAAGTGCAGCAATAGGAAAATATTCAATCAATATTCCCGTTCTGCTGTATGCCGAAAGACCTTTATCTGTTCCGATAAGAACATCAACACTATTATCACCGTCAATGTCTGCGATTGCATACGATCCAGTGACTTTATCAGGTGATTTGAATGTTTTTATTGCACCTGATTTGTACGATAGTATTGAAACGTTATTATTTTCAGTTACGACGGCAGCATAAAATCCGTCGAGAGATTGATCATTCGACGTTTCATACCATGTCCCCATCGATAATATTTTTGTATATGAAAAATCCCATGTTTTACTATTATTCGATATTACTTTATCGCCTGTTACAGCAAAATAATTGCTGAAATAATCAACTCCTAAGAATCGTACCGGTTGGGTTCCGTAATTTATTTTTTGAACAGAGTATGTTGAATCATTTGTTTGACTAATCGAAACAACATTTCCTTTCTCATCGCCAACAAACGCGCTTTGTGTCAGCGCTGATCCATTGTTATCAGGAGTAAATAATGGACTGGTTATCATGTTACCGACGGAGATCGTTTTTCGGATGTCTGCAAGACCATTATTGTCCTGATCTTTTTCCGAAAAAATAATAATGACACTATCCTTAATTCCAACCAACACAGAATCCGATTTTGCGCCTGTGGCTGCAAAACGTTTTGTAAACGTCGGTTGGAAACGACCTCCGAACGTTGAAAATAATCCAGTGGAATTGCTCAAATATGGTGTCAGATCAGCGTTCAGCACATAGAGAGAATCTCCACTGGAGTAGATAAGTTCTTGTTTTCCATCACCATTAAGATCTGCAGCAGTTGGAGCATCATTATTATTCAATTTAAGATTATTCCGTTGAATCACTTTGACCAATTTAACATCAGCACTCCCCACGTTCGCCTCAAAAGTCATCCGAGATGCTTGGGCAGAAAAATTCTTCAACGTCACATGCGATTTTGCAAACGTGTTGCTGAGAGAATTGGGATTTGTATTCTCTGAAAATTCATTTTTATAGTTCGGAAAAATATTTCCGCTAAACCAATAATCGATTGGTGAGCCATCTTCGCTGCCGGATGCCGGATCGCCAAAATCGTACGTTTGACCAATATCCTGTGAACCATCCGCTTCTTCCAGATCGATGCCTCGTTTTGCCGGATCGGCGTTGATACTATTTGGTATAAGATTCTTCTCGATAATCGTTTCATCGATATGCCAAACGAGAATGCCCCCTTTATAACTATTATTGGCGTTGATCAAACCCGGCGCACTCCAATCCAATTCATCAACATCTATAACAACACCATACGCAGAATCGATATTTGAATTGGAAAAGAAAATTTCATCCTTCGTAAAGGTCTTGAGAATTGTTTGTCCCTTCCACTGCATCGTAAGAGTCTGCCCATCATTCTTTGCATCCCTCTGTCTGTTCTCAACAAGATAATATTCCTTCGCACTGATCGGGATCTTGTAGATTGTATCATTCCCGAAGGAATACAATCCAACTGCAGGAACATTGAGACTCTTATTTCCTAATACTTCAATTGGTGTTGTCCAGCCAAGATAGGATTTTTCCCAAGCACTCGGTTCTGGAGGAGCAATGCCCGAAAAACTAAAAATCGATTGTCCATCCATCAAACCAAATCGTCCGATACCCGATTTTCCGCTCTTTGTGTCGAAAAGATCCGGTAATCCTAAATGACTTCCGATACTGGCAACAAATAATCCGTTGATTCCTAATTTCAAAACAAATTCACTGCCAACGGATGGAATACGACGTACTTCTGTTTCGGGAAGAATGATGCTGTTAGGAATTTTAAAGGATGAATTGTTTAGGATAACACCTTGATACGAATTTCCAAAAAGGGATTTGAGCGAATTTAAATTAAAATAGAGCGAAGGAAGATCGAGCGGTGTAGGATCATAACCGAGAGCTGCACGAAGATCAATATCCTTGCCAACGCCTGCATGAAAGATGGTAAAAAGCTCATACTGTTGGAATGGGAATCCGGGGTATAATGAATCTGCCCCTTTCCACGCTTCATCAATCAAATTCGCCAGAGGAAGATTTCCACTCACCGGGGCGTAATCTTTCATCACTTTTTTTAAAGTGATCACTTTGGAGAGCACCGTTATACGCACATGCTGTTTTCCATTGGATGCTTTGGCAAAATAGTTCTGCGCAAAAAGACCATGGTTCGCAAAGTATGCCGAGTCATGCGGCGGCGCATCGATGATCCGCTCATCGGAAAGCGTGAGATCAAATTGTCCATTTCCCGATGTTCTCGAATCATTATCAGACTGGAATTGCACCTGGATCGAAAGAACATTCAGCGTGTCCGGAAATGTCACTATCGATGAAACCTGATAAGAACTATTTTCAGCACGTAATGGATGAGAAAGCTTTTGCGAAAAAAGTGTGTGCAAAAAAAGGAGAGTAACGAGAAGAATTTTATTTTTCATTTCGATTTAATGTTGGAATAGCTCCGGCGCTGCAGCGCGTAACAGGTTCTACCGCGCTGCAATCTTCATTGTAGAACTCTTACAACATTTCGTTCCACAAAATGAGAAGTGTAAAACGAAGAGTCTCGGACAGAGGATGATTTTCTTCTTTGGAGGAGATATAGCTGAAATCAAATCCATAAATATCATAACGCAAACCGGCACCAAATGTCATAAAGTTGCGATTTCCGTTCAAGGGATCTTCAAAGAAATATCCCATACGAAGCGCAACTTTTTTATCATACCAGTATTCCAGTCCGACCGAAGTATTAATGTATTTCAAATTTGCATCAAAAGAATTGTTCGTGAACGATGTGATGATGGATTTCGGAAGTTCATGAGATGCACCATTCGGTTCGCGATAAACGAGAAGTTTTGCAAAATCAACGGCAAGAGTCAAGCTATTGAATTCATCTTTCATCGGAGTTATACCGAAGCCTAAACGTAATTGCGTCGGAAGAGGATCTGCTTGCGCTGCATCAATATACGTCACTTTGGGGCCGAGATTGGTAACGTTCATTCCCACACTAAAGAGATTCCCAAGATCTTCTTCGATGAACGGAATGATTAGAGATTTCGGACGGTATAAAAAACCGATATCAAAACTAAAATCGTTCGCGATACCGGAACCTTTTTCCTGCGCCGTTCCGATTGGAGATAGACTGGAATTGATATATCGAAGATTGATTCCTAATCCAAAATCGTCCGTTACCTGCGCTCCATAGCCAGCGGTAACAGCAAATTCAAATCCTTTAAATTTATCAACAGCATCCGGGCCTTTTTCCGTTGTAACAACAAATTCTCCAAGATTAAGGTACGTGATACTTGCGCCAAATGTTCCGCCGTATTCCGGCATCTCCTGCTTAATATTGAAATAATCATAGAACAGATCGGACAAGTTAAATTGCGGGAGCCAGTTTGAGTGCGTGATACTTACTTCTCCCCCTTTTTGAAATGCAAGACCAGCTGGATTCCAATGGATGGATGCCGCGTCGTCTGCAATTCCCGTTCCTGCCTCACCCATTCCGCTGGCGCGTGAATTCGGCGAGATCATTAAGAACGGAACAGCCGTAGAACCGGCCTGTGCAAACACCGTTTGCGAGATATTAACAAAAAATAGTACTGCTCCAACTGCACTGAACACCTTTTTCATCTTATAGCTCCTCAATGATTTTCTCTTTTAAATATAGTTAATAATGTTTTTTAATACCAGCATTGCTTTAAAGCACACTGTCACCGAACAATCGCCATTTTCCCAATTGCTTCACTGGTGAACCGACCATCAACAGTCTTCGCAATCACCTTATAGAAATAAATTCCATTTCCTACTTCATCGCCGTCAGTATCAATCCTGTTCCAATCAATCTTGACAAACCGTTCGGAAATACCAAAACGCTCTATTTTATGTATCAACCGTCCGGAAACAGTATAGATGTTGATTGCCACATCAATCGGTAATAACTGATTGTGTTGAAATGTAAATGCCGTTCTCGTCGAAACTGGATTTGGGAAATTATATAATTGTTGAATGGATAGGCCACTACTCGATGCCACGGTGAAATATGATTCTGCCGAAGAAGAATTATTATGAACATCCCACGCTCGTATGTTAATGGAATGGTTCCCGACTGAGAGTCCGCTCATAGTATACTCCGCCGTACCCTTCTGATAACTATCAATTGTTCCTTTGTAGAATTCCGTCAGATCAACGCTCTTTGCATTTCCATCTATCCAGGCTTCCATCCGATGGCCAATACTGTTTGTAGATGAATTGATTCCACTGCTGTCGGTTAAACTAACAATCAATGTCGGATTCTCCGTGACAACATCACCTGATCTGAAATTTTTATTGTCAAAGAAAATAGAAATATCTGGACCGAGCGAATCAGGTTGCACAGAGCTGCTTGCTCCACCCACAATGAAATTGCTCGTATATCCTCTTCCGTCGGATGCAGTATTTGAAAAATAGATCGAGATGCGGCCTTTCTTGTTGGCATAAACAATATCTTTTGGAACAATGAACGTGGCACGCATGACACCATTCTTGACAGAACTTTCTCCTTTATACATAATCCCGCCGTTTTCGTGATACTCCAACCCTGCAATGGTAGAAATAGTCTTCGTCCTGTCAGCATCAAACACCGTGAGTAAAGCACTTCCAGTATAGTTTGAGACGATAGCATTCGCAGTATCACGCACTGTCGCTTTGATCGTAATCTTTTCCAACGCATGCATAGTATCCGCAACCGCTGAGGAAGATGTTTGCAATGAATCAATAAAAATTTTATCGGTTGGGACTGCTAACTGAAGCGTCGGATCTCCCATTAAAAAATATTTCTGCTTATTTCCAACATCATTAAGAACATTCTTTGTCAACAGATAAGCATCACCAAGACGCATCACCGGTTTTTGAGCAAATAAAAAACCGTAGAAATATTGATTCGTTTCTGCATTGGCGGTGGAGAATACAGCCCGCGTTGCACTTAACACTCCTATTGCTCCTCCCTTTTTATTAAACATAACTTCTTCTGCAGAGCTTGACTCACCCGCTTCTTCGAAACGTCCCCAATCACACGTTGCGGCTACAATGAACGTCAATTTATCTTGGTTTTGGAATTGATTGCGAACATCGTCCAACGTTAAAATACTTTCGTGTGCCCACACTTTAGGATTGCCGTGCCCAATAAAATTAAGAATTAACGAGCCGTCATTCACCTGATCCAGCATTTCTTTCCGTACATCTGGCTTCCTTCTTCCTGATGAAGTATACACGACAGGATATTCTTCCATATAGATTCGATGTATTTCAAAATCTTTCGGTGTGTAAACGTCAGCAAGACTTTCGGCATCGAATGTATGAAGCGTTTCGTCTTGATTATCACTAGCCCACTTATCGTCTGCAACAATCGTAATGACATTTTTCCAAACTCCTTTGGGTGCAGATAATTCATACTTGATGATTTTATCAACAATCAATCGAGCATCATCGGCAGAACGAGGTGTCAAACGACCATGGGCTATTGAGACATGACCTGGTGCGCTGCCATCGAGATAGGAGAAATAATCTTCATTGCTTAACGAATAAATCTTGTCGTTCGATTCCGCGGTTTGATATGTGGGGACAAACGATCGGTCATTTTGAAGTACAGATCGAAAGTCAAAACTCGCGTCCCCAAAAAACAGAACATATTTCGGCTTAATGCTCCAATTGTAAAATGCATACCGGATAAAATCCCGGATCGCTGTTGGGTCAGGCATACCAATACCAAATTCATTATAGATGGTATCAACATCCACGACAACTGTTGAAAGCTTTTTAGAGCCAGGCAGATTCTCTTTATGGTTTTTCAATCGAACCGCTTCACTCTTGAAATCATTATGCGAAACAATAATAAACTCAGCACCATTGAATCCGTGCAAATTTGAATTGGCAATCTTTACCACTGATTTTGGAGAGAGATATTTTGCTTCAGTTCCCGCCCAGTATGTACGGATCGTTCCCGTTTTCAACGTATCCTTAAAGAGTATCGATCCAAGTATTTGATCGGCAGAATGATTGATCTTTCTGACATTATTCACATCCGAAACATCATAGACAGTAAGTGAATTTGTAGAAAATCCTGTTACAGAAAATTCAATCGTTCCATTCGTGTCCGGTGACGAGAACAGTAGCATGTCGTTGGAGGCAGTCAATCGTTGTCGATAAAAAATTTCCAACCAATCGATAAAACCAAACGCAACAGTGCTGGTGACCGAGTATGTCATTTTTATATTGCTCCGATCATCAGATAACACTGGAACAATGGTTACTTCCCGCTCTCCGCTCGTATTGGAATATGTCGCTATCGGATAATTGAGTTCAAAATCGCTTTTACCGGCAATGAATTCCGACGCGATTGGTGAGCCGGATTCTTCAAGAATGAATTGTGCATTGGCGTTTGATCGAGAATACAACGTATACTTGTAAGAGACAGGGGTTCCGGCAATTCTTCCGGTCAATTTATTACTGATCACTCTGGATTCGTTTGCATTCATCGGTGGACTAAACCATTGTTGTCCGGAAAAAAGAAAGTTAAACTTCTCTTCATCCACAAATACTTTACCCAAGGCTTGATTCACCGAACCACTCGTTGCCGAAGATACCGAAATATTTTGTAGCTGTCGTGATGTCGTGTTCGCGCCGATACTGAGGAAATAATAATTACTGAATGTATATGGATTCACATAATGGTGGAGCTGTTTTTGCACCGGATTATATTCCCATCCTGTTGTACCTTGGCCATAGAAAAGAATATAATCTTCAGCATCGAATTTTAAGTTTGAGTTTTTATCTACATACTCAACGGCAATTTGCGGAAGATCCGCAGGACGAGTCGTTCCAAGATCTTCCGGAATACGCCTACCGTTCCCACCAAAGATTTTGATATCATAAATGGAAGAAAGCGAACTAGGTTCTATTCCAATCGCTTTCAGGTACGATGCACTAATCTTATACATCCCTGCATCAACAACTTCCATTTTGTACCACGTACCAGATGAAAGGAGAGAATTTACCGAGGATATTTTTTTAAGCCCTTCCTTCATACTCCAACTTTTTGCCACAGAGTAATTCAGCAACGATGCTTTTGCCCATTCATCATTTGCGGATCGATCGAAGGCAATATTTCTTGCGCCAAAATCAACACGAACAACGATTCGGGAATAACGCTTAAGTGTCTTGGACGAAGATTGAAATTGATATGGTGCAATAACAATATCGCCAGTCAAGATTCCCTTTACCATGCCAATATTTTTCAATTCCACAATTTGAGCCGGGTAAAAATTCTGATGTGAGATGTATGCTGCTTTATATCGATTTTTTATTGTTCCTAAATTATCAATCGCCTCGATATTCGGGACCGGGGCAAGGGAGTACGAGTGTATTGTTTCAATATCGGATGCAACAATGGAAACGATATTCCCTTGATATGATGGAAGTGCGATCGACAGCACCCTTGTACCAATTTCTTCTTTGCCGGCATCGCGTTGTGAAGAAGAATGGCGAAATTTGAATTGCGGAATTTTATAGGTAATTCCCTCTTCAACAATATTGATATCTCCAAAATAGTGCGGCCGGAATTCTAACGTGATACCTTTTTCATCCGATGACTGTATTGTGACATCTGTATACAGAGAATTCCCTTGACCTAAGGCAATGGCGCTGAATAAAACAACAATAAAAAATAATTTTTTAGCCATAAATAAAATACCGAACGGTGAGCTGCAAAGACACTTTCACGTTCGGTACAATAAAAAAGCAACGAGTATAAACGTTAAAGGTGTCATAAAAAACATTTGCTGACATACAACCTTTAACAAAAAATCTATACTTGTTGCTCCTCGTGTTTGATGAATTTCTACTACAAATATAGAGAAGACCGTTTTGTTTGTCAACTGTTTTTTCTCTCAACTGTTTCTTTTACCATTTTTCTATCCGGTTTTCGCTTGCGATGCGGAATCCCTTTCAGTAGATTATTGTAATTACCGTAATCAACCACCATAATCTTCATTAATGAAAACATTTCTGTTACTTTTATTCTGTATGACCATGATGGCAACTTCACAATCTTCAATCTCATATACGCTTTCAATGCCGAAGCCTGAAACTCATCTCTTTAACGTTGAGATCCGTGTTGATCACCACAAAGGAAAAATGATTGAATTCCATATGCCCGCGTGGCGGACCGGACGATACGTACTGCTTGATTTTTCCGGCGGTGTACAAGGATTCTCCGTGCGAGATGAAAATGATAAAACGCTGGCATTCAAAAAAACAGATAAAGATACCTGGCGCATTGAATCTTCTGATGTAAAATCGATCATCGTCCGATACAAAGTGTACGCTAACGAATTCAACATGCGGACCCGTGAATTAAACAGCGAACATGGTTTCGTTGATCCGTTATCGGTATTCATGTATGTTGAAGAATTGAAAAATAAACCGTTGGAATTGAAAGTCATTCCCTATAACAATTGGAAGGTTACCACCGGTTTAGATGAAGTGCCCGGAAAACCTTTTACCTTCTCCGCACCGTCCTTTGAATATTTAGGAGACTGCCCTCTTGAAATCGGCAATCAAAAAGATTTTGAATTCTTTGTCGATGGAAAGAAACATATCATCAGCATGTATGGCGATGGAAATTGGCATATTGATACACTCATCACCGATTTCACTAAAATTATCATTGCCAATAAAGAGTTATGGGGAGAACTCCCGTATCATAAATTTGTTTTCCTTATTCATTGCCAGCCAAACGCCGGCGGTGGAACGGAACACATCAATTCCACAGTGATGGGAGTCCGGCCATTCGTTTTTGCCAACCCCGTTTCATATAAAGGATTTCTCGGATTGGTGTCGCATGAATATTTCCATACATGGAATGTGAAACAACTTCGTCCCAAAGCGATTGCGCCATACGACTTCTCAAAAGAAAATTACACTGAGGAACTCTGGGTGAGCGAAGGGACAACGTCCTATTACGATGATCTTATTCTGCTCAGATCAAAATTTTCAGATGCAAAATCATATCTTGATAACATTAACCAAATGGTGAACAACGAACGAACGCGGTTTGGCAACTCCGTTCAACCATTGGCAGAGGCAAGTTTTGACGCCTGGATTAAATTCTGGCGTTCTAAACAAAATGCCTATAATGCTGAAAGTGATTATTACGGAAAAGGATCACAGGTAAGTCTCCTTTTGGACTTGGAAATTCGTCAAAGATCTAAAAACAAACACTCTATGGATAACGTTTTGCGAACAATGTTCGAACGTTATCCTTTGACAAAAGGGTTTACAAACTCGGATCTTCAAAAAGTCTGTGAGGAGTTTGGTGGAAGTAGTTTCAAGGAATTTTTTCAAAATTATATTTATGGTACTGTGCCGCTTCCATGGGAACAATCACTAGCATACGCCGGATTAGATGTTTCTCAAAAAGATTCAACAAAAAAAATTGGACTTGGGATGACGACTCAAGATGTCGGTGAAAAAACACGAATATCGAATGTTACGCCAAATTCCCCCGCTGAAAAATCCGGACTGGAAATTAACGACGAGATTGTTGCACTCAATGGGTTCCGTATCCGCACCGCAGATCTTAATGACAGAATTGGATCAATGAACGTCGGCACCGAGATTGTTTTGACGGTATTTCGAAATGATAAGCTGAAAGAAATAACGTTGAACCTGGAGTACTTCGGAATCCCAAATTACATCGTTAAGAAAACTTCAAAACCGACGGAATTACAGAAGACGATCTACGAAGATTGGCTAAAAGAGTCGTGGGAAAATAAAAAATGAACTGATGAGAAATATGACTGAGGCTGTTCTTTGTTTCAAGGACAGCGTAAACAACCGTTGAAAAGACTTCATGACAGCTTCTATTTATATTATTACAAATACCCGTACATGGAAATAGTATTTGTCATTCGGGAATATTCAATTCTGCAATAAAATCTGAGGTTTTTTTCCCTTCACACAATACCGACAACGTATCTGATTATACAGTTTCACCTCGTATACCTCTTTCTAAAGAGCCTATTCTTGTAAATTCCGCAAAATTTCCGTATCTTAGTAAAGTTTAAGTCAGTTCCTCACAAGTCAAAGGACGTATGTCGAAACCCCTTAATATCCTCTTTATTACCAGCGAAGCAGAACCTTTTTCAAAAACCGGCGGATTAGCAGACGTATCAAGTGCACTTCCAAAAATGATTCGGGAATTGGGACATGATATCCGAATTATGACACCGAGATATGGAACGATCAGTGAGCGAAAATTCAAACTCCACGATGTCATTCGTCTCAAAGAAATACAAATCCCGGTTGGGACCGAACAAAAAGTGGCGAGTGTTAACTCCTCCTTTATTTCCAGCTTGAAAGCAAAAGTACAGGTCTATTTCCTTGCGAATAAGGATATGTATTATCGCGCTGGTTTATATACGGATCCGAAAACGAATAAGGATTATCCCGATAATGACGAGCGATTCATATTCTTCTGTCGCGGTGTGCTGGAAACCCTCAAAAAACTTGGTTGGCAGCCGGATATTATCCATTGCAACGACTGGCAGACGGGTCTCATTCCTGCGTACATGAAGACGCTCTATAAAGATGAACCAACTTTTAAGAATATTAAAACTGTCTTTACGATTCATAATCTTGGATACCAAGGCGCTTTTTCCGATAAATCGTTTGATAAAACCGGTCTTCCGGGAACAGAATTTACCCACGAAGGAGTTGAGTTCTACGGAAAATTGAACTTTATGAAGGCGGGACTCGTCTATTCTGACATCATCACCACGGTAAGTGAAAAATATGCTCAAGAAATCACCACCAATGAAGAATTTGGTGCGGGTATGGAAGGAATTCTAAAAAAACGGAAAAAAGATCTTTTTGGCATTATCAACGGAATCGACTATACCGTTTGGAATCCTGAAACGGATCCTGCCATCGATCAGCGTTACGACATCCAGTCTCTGGAAGGCAAAGAACAGAACAAGATGGCGTTGTGTGAAAAGTTCGGTCTTCAGTATAAAGAAGGTATTCCGATTATCGGTTGTATTACTCGATTGGTGGATCAAAAAGGTATTGACCTTATTAAAGATATCGCTGATGATATGATGAAACTTGATGTTCAATTCATTATGATCGGATTAGGCGAAAAACGATATCATGAATATTTTGAATCCTTAAAAAAGAAATATCCCAAAAAAGCTGGTATCACATTCGGTATGAACGAAGAGATCGCCCATTTAATCGAAGCTGGTAGCGATATGTACCTTATGCCATCGCGTTACGAACCGTGCGGATTAAATCAACTTTATAGTTTGAAATACGGAACAGTGCCCATCGTTCGTGCAACGGGCGGACTTGATGATACGATTCAGGATGTCGGTGCGAGCGGCAACGGCACCGGATTCAAATTCCAAAAATATGACGGCAAAGAATTGCTGAAGACAATTCAACGCGCCGTAAAGATGTACGGTGATCAAAAGACATGGCAGAAAGTAATGCGTAACGGAATGGCAAAAGATTTTTCATGGGAATCATCTGCAAAAAAATATATCAACTTGTATCGTAGTTTGTTGAAATAGTTGACGATGGCTCAAGCAGACTTTGCAGTGTTTATTGATCGCGACGGAACAATCAATGTGGATGTAGATTTTCTCTCTTCCCCAAGCCAGCTTCAGATTATTCCCCGAAGCGCTGAGGCAATTCGAGAATTGAACGAGCTTAATATTCCCGTTGTTGTCATCACAAATCAATCCGGCATCGCGCGTGGTTTATTTTCCGAGGAAGATCTGAAGGTTGTGCATCAAGCAATGGATACCATGCTGCAAACATCAAACGCATCCATACTCGCATATTATTATTGCCCGCATCACCCAAATGATGGAATAGCACCGTACGTAAAAGATTGTCATTGCCGAAAACCAAAAGCAGGAATGCTGAAGGACGCACAAACCAAATTCGGTTTTAATCTACAAAAATCATTCGTTGTTGGAGACAAGTGTATCGATGTCCAAACCGGAAAATCTGTCGGAGCGGTTTCTATCCAGGTTGCAACGGGATACGGAGTTGCTGAAAAAGATCTTTGCGGAGATATCCGCGATTACTACGCGACGGATCTCTATGATGCCGTACAATTTATTAAAACAAAATTGAATCAATGAAAAAAACCTCTTCCGCTTTCCTTTTATTCCTCATACTGTTCACAGGCTGTGCTGAAAAACCAAAGTCCGTCGGCAATGGTCTTCCCAATCCGGACGGTATCTTTAGTATTGCAGATACAACATTCTATTCCATGGGCGATACGACATACAGAGTCGCGTTTCCGACTGGATCTGGACTGAGCAATCTCGTTGGCAGAATTTCATCCACGGAAGAAGTTGTATCACTCATTCAATTCATACCAGGAGGAGCGATCGATTCACTCAAGGGTGCACGGATTGATACTGCAGAATTTCGATTGACGGTAAATTACCAATTTAAACCGACGACACTTCCCGTTTCGCTCAATATTGTTGAGGTGCAAAAATCGTGGTCGCAAATTACTTTTACGTTTGACTCATTACCTTCGTTAATATTTGGAACAAAAACATTAGGAACATTTTCCGATTCAATGAAATTTGCTTCAATTGTGAAAGCTCTATTAGATACGGTTGAAGTCCGAAAATGGGCAAATTCATACATCGATTCCGCTGCACCAGATTTTTTTGGATTTGCCGTTCAGCCTCCGACAGGAGTGACCAACGGTGTCATTGGATTTAGTACATTTGATAATTTTACCAGTTTTGTGCCGCAACTCTTTATTCGTTTCACAAAAAATGGTAAAAGAGATTCGTTGACCGTAATAACTGGTCAAGATACGTATGCTTCGAAATATACTGGTTCTACTCCCTTTTCTCCGATCATGGTTCGAGCGGGATTTGGAATTCGCTCAAAATTGAATTTCGATCTCAGCGCTCTGAAAGACAAACCCATTGTGAATAATGCAACACTTGAACTCACATTGGATTCAGCTGCAAGCATATTTGGCGGATATTCTCCCGATACTCTCACCGCACTGCTTGGGATGTCGAATACAATAGTTGACCGATCTGATTCAACAGTGTTTGTATACGGTGTCAAAAAAACTTCCATTGCTGGTGTACCACAAATTTATGCATTTCGATTGACCGATATTGCCGACCGTTGGGTTCGCAACGTTCTTCCAAATTATGGTTTAACCATACGGTGGGCAGCTGAATACGGTACTGTGGAAAAAGCAGTATTCTATTCTAATACCAATGCCGATATTACAAAACGCCCAAAATTGAAGATGACCTATGCAAAAAAATAACATAAAAATAGTTTTTGGTTTATTGGTCTTTGTTTCATTTGCATTCGGCGGAAAAGGTTCCATCTATTCCCGTTACGGTGTGGGTGAAGTGAATACATTCTTAAGCGGCAAAAATACAGGAATGGGTAATACCGGAATTGCAATGTTCGGCGAAACACATATTAATCTCTTAAATCCGGCATCAACAGCAAACATCACCAATACGATTTTATCGGCATCATATCAGTACAGCAATTTCACATCCGAAGATGCTTCCGGTTCATCGCTCTTCGGAACCGGCAATATCAATTCATTTGCTTTGGCGTTCCCGGTGTACTCGCCGAAAAAAATGGTGGTAACATTTGGCATTCTTCCATTCTCCACGGTGGGATATGAACAAAAGGTGACCGGTACGACTCTCTCCGGCGATCAATATTCACAATCGTTCGATGGGCGCGGTGGCATCTCTTCCGGTCAATTAGGTTTATCCTATGCCGTTAATACTGATATTATTGTTGGTCTAACCACACATTATCTTTTTGGATCCATTTACAGAGATCAGACGATAACGTTCGCAACAGAAAATTATTTTGGCGGTTCATTCAATCAAACATATTCCCTGAGCGGTTTCGGATTTACCCTTGGAGGTATCTATTCCGGGATCGATCAAGCATTAGGTCTTTCTGAAAACAAGCAGATGAACCTCGGCGTAACACTCTTCAGCGGTTCTTCGCTGGATTATGACGAACAGACACTTCGAAATTTTTCCACCGATCAGGATACCATAAGCGTCAATGATAAAGCGATCGATCTTCCTGTCGGTTTTTCCTTCGGACTTGCATATCTAAAAAATAGAACGATCTATGCCGCCGATGTTCATATCCAAAATTGGGGTAATTTTAAAGTGAACGGAGTTCATCCTTCCGAAATTCAAAACAGTGTGCGCGTTGGTGCCGGAGTGGAGTTTCTCCCCTCGTCGGATTTTATCAGCGATGAATTCTGGAAACGTATATCTTATCGCTTCGGCGGATATTACCGGATGACTAATTTGTCCATGAACAATCAATCGATTAATGAGATGTTCGGATCAGCAGGAATAAGTTTTCCAATGAGTATTGAAACCCGGCTGCACGTTGGATTAGAATATGGTATTAGAGGAACAACGTCCGCTTCACTTATTAAAGATTCTTTGTTACGCCTTACCGTATCAGTTTCCGCATCTGAACTGATGTTCATTCAACCACCAATTGAATAATTGCCATGATAGCCATTGCAAGCGACCATGCCGGATTCCATTATAAAGAGAACGTGAAAGTCCTTTTAAAATCCATGAATCTCGAATTCAAGGATTTTGGAACCCTTACAACAGATTCGGTTGATTACCCCGATTTCGCCCATGCCGCCGCTGAAGCAATTTCCATTGGACAATGTGATCAAGGGATTATCGTTTGCGGCTCCGGTATCGGTGTTTCCATTGTGGCAAACAAACATAAAGGGGTTCGCGCAGCAGCATGCGAATCCGTTACTGCCGCAGAACTCTCCCGCAAACATAACAACGCCAATGTGCTCTGCTTCGGCGAACGACTTGTCGGCTGGGGTGTTGCGGAAGATATGATTAAAGTGTTTCTCAATACGAATTTTGAAGCGGGACGTCATACCCGAAGAGTTGAAAAAATCCACTCATTAACAGGGCGCTAATTATGAACAATATTAAACAATTTGATCCAGAGATCTATTCTGCAATTAAAAACGAGCAACACCGACAAAATACAAAACTTGAATTGATCGCATCAGAAAATTTTGTCTCACAAGCCGTTCTGGAAGCGGCAGGGACCGTGCTGACGAATAAGTACGCTGAAGGATATCCCGGTAAACGATATTATGGCGGATGCGAATATGTGGACGTGGTGGAAAATATTGCACGTGATCGAGTGAAGCAATTGTTTGGAGCTGAATATGCGAACGTTCAACCACATTCCGGCTCACAGGCAAATACCGCTGTCTATTTCACGTTCATTAAACCTGGGGACAAAGTTCTTGGTATGAACTTGTCACACGGAGGCCATTTAACACACGGCGCCGCAGTGAATTTTTCCGGGCAGTTATACAATTTTTCTGCATACGGTGTAAAAAAAGAGACTGGTTTTATCGATTACAACGAAGTGGAAGATGTTGCAAAACGGGAAAAACCAAAACTGATTACTGTTGGTGCAAGTGCATATTCCAGAAACATCGATTATAAAAAATTCCGGGAAATTGCCGACAAAGTGGGTGCCTTCTTATTTGCTGATATTGCACACCCTGCCGGCCTCATCGCCGCAGATCTGCTGAACGATCCGATTCCACATTGCCATGTTGTTACTTCTACTACACACAAGACATTGCGTGGACCACGCGGCGGAATTATACTTGTCGGAAAAGATTATGAAAACCCGTTTGGCATTGTCGCTCCGAAATCCGGCAGAAAAAAAATGATCTCTGAATTGCTCGATTCAATGGTTATCCCCGGCATTCAGGGGGGACCACTTATGCATATTATCGCTGCTAAAGCAATCGCGTTCAAAGAAGCACTGCAGCCGGAATTTAAAGTGTATGCACAGCAGATTATCAACAATGCTCAATCTCTTGCCGCACATTTAATGTCAAAAGGATATATGATTTGTTCCAATGGAACGGATAATCATTTGATGTTGCTGGATCTTCGAAACAAAAATGTCACAGGAAAAGATGCTCAGGAAGCATTGGATGAAGCAGGAATTACCGTTAATAAAAATGGAGTACCGTTTGATGACAAGTCACCGCTCATCACAAGCGGTATCCGCATCGGAACACCGGCATTAACTACACGCGGGATGAAAGAGAATGACATGAAGATCGTCGGAGATCTGATTGATGAAGTGTTGCGCAATGTCGGAAAAGCAGATGTGTATGAATCCGTTAAGAAAAAAGTCGCCGATCTTTGCAGCGGTTTTCCTTTGTATAAAGACTTACAATAATGCCAAACGATCAGCCAAAACCGGACGAACGGGAAATGGGATTCCTTGACCATCTGGAAGAATTACGATGGAGAATTCTCGTAGCCGTTGTTTCCGTGTTGGTTGTTTCGATTATTGCAGCATTTTTTGCCGACGCGTTGGTAAAACAGATGCTGCTTGGCCCCCTTCTCGCAGTCGGATTAAAACCTCAAGTCCTTACACCGTACGGCATCATGCTTACCTATATGCAGGTAGTGATTGTGGTGGGAATCATTGGCGCGATGCCGATCATTCTCTATCAGTTATGGAAATTTGTGGCTCCCGGTTTACTGCCGAATGAGCGAAAATATGCATTCAGGATCGTCTTCTTCACCTCACTTTGTTTTTTATCTGGAATTGCCTTTGCATATTTTATCCTTGTCCCGGCAGCGTTAAAATTTTTTTCCACCTTCGGCACTGATGTATTTGAATTGAATATTGCAATCAATGAATACATCAGTTTTATGTTAAGTTTAATTCTCGGATCAGGATTGGTCTTTGAATTACCAATGATAACCTTTTTCCTGACAAAACTCGGCCTTCTTACTCCGAAATTTATGCGGGCATATCGCAGGCATGCAATTGTAGCCATCTTAATCATTTCGGCAATTGTTACACCAACACCGGACATTCTTACGCAAAGTTTACTGGCGGCACCGATGATTTTGTTATACGAGATCAGCATCTTTATATCCAAATTCGCTCAGAGAAAACCTGAGCAGGAAACAGTTTAACAAGAGAACACCATGGCATTGGCAATATCACATTCGCTTGACGACATTAAGGCACCGGTAGAAAAAGAGATTAAAGAATTTTCGGGGTTCTTCAAAAATGCTATGCGTTCGAACGTTTCCCTGGTTGATACCATCGCGCGATATATCGTTAAACAAAAAGGAAAACGGATTCGTCCGATCATCGTATTCCTTTGCGCAAAAGCATGCGGTACGATCAATCAAAGTACTTTTCGCGGAGCTACATTAGTAGAGATCCTTCACACTGCCACGCTCGTTCATGATGATGTAGTGGATGACGCTGATACTCGGCGTGGACTAGCATCGATTAATGCAGTATGGAAAAACAAAGTAGCTGTACTGATGGGAGATTATCTCCTTTCGACCGGATTAATGATCTCGCTGAATCACAATGATGTTTATTTCCTCAAAGTAACTTCAGATTCCGTCCGCAGAATGAGCGAGGGGGAAATCCTCCAAATTCAAAAAAGCCGTGAATTGGATATTGATGAAGCAACATATTTGAAGATTATTTCCAACAAAACCGCCTCACTTCTTTCCACATGCTCTGAAATCGGCGCGGCAAGTGTTACAGAAGATCCAGTGATGAGACAATTGATGAAGGACTACGGAGAGAATGTCGGTATGGCATTCCAAATCCGCGATGACATCCTCGATTTTACATCGAGAAAAAGCATCCTGGGAAAACCGATCGGCGGTGATATGAAAGAGAAAAAGATTACGCTGCCGCTACTGTATGCCTTGAAACAATCACCCAAACAAGATGCACGCAAAGTGTTGAAGATGATTAAAAGCGGGGCAACGGGAAAAGATGTGGAGTTCATCGTCGATTTCGTCCAACGCAATGGCGGAATTCACTATGCAGAACAGCGCGCGCACGAATTCGGCAATGCTGCTAGAGAGTGCCTACGCACCCTCCAACCATCCGACGCAAAAAAATCACTCGAACTCTTTATTGATTTTGTGATGGAACGAGAGAAATAACAGATGATTAGTATGTGTAATAATAAAAATCCCGGACTACTATCCGGGATTTTTTATTACGCAGGATCAATCTCATCCAATGACCCTGATTTGGTATCATCCTTTTCTTTTTTCTTTTTCTTTTTTGGCCTTCCTCCCTTGCCATCTTCAATTTCTATATCGGGAATATGATGAAATGCAATTCTTGCCGGAGACGATTCTAATGCGGAGTGTGCGGCGCCATAATACAATGCCGTCTTTCCAAACCGAAGATTCAACTCATCGACAGCTGTATTTAGTGCTGACGAACGATCTTCATTTTCAAACATCGACGGAGTATGATCTTCTTCAGGAGTGATATTCAAAAGCGTTACGGATACCTGCAGCGGAGACTCTTGAAAGACCGGTTTCTTATCCAGGACTTTGATCAACGCTTGTGTCAGTACCAGCGTATCAGCAGTTTCTGAAAAAACTATTTCTCCACTCCAACTTTTATTGTCATAATACCGGATGCCGACATACATCTTACGGGCTATGTATTTCATATTTCGCAGCCGCATTGCAGATTTTTGCAGCATGCGATGCAGTACCGCCTCCGCTCCATCGGTATTTCGTTCTTGCGGTGTCAACATGTGCGAATGACCAACTGTTGTATGATGCGATTCCGGTGTGACGGGTTCAATGCCTCGCAATCGGTCATACATCCGATCCCCTTCGATACCGCTCCAGACAGTTCGTAGCTGTTCGCGTTCTGCATTACACAATTGTTCCACAGTATAGATTCCATTACGATAGAGCCGTTTCGTCATGTTCCTGCCGATACCTGTTAGATCTTGTAATTCCAAACGAAAAAGAATAGTGGGAAGGTCTATTTCCTCAATCACAACCAGTCCGTTCGGTTTTTGCATGTCCGATGCTGTTTTTGCAAGAAAAGTATTTGGAGCAATGCCGATAGATGCGCGCATATGTTCACCCACAGTGCGTGATATAGTTTCTTTGATTTTATGCGCAAGTACAACGGCATTTTCTTTCTTTTGTTGGGATCCTGTCAATACGCATGCCATTTCATCAATCGATTTTACTTGGTGCACCGGAATACAGGATTCCACTGCATTGATGAGCTGATGATGGTATTGCACATATAACGGAGGACGGGCAGGCAAGACAATCACATCGGGACAAAGTTTACGAGCTTCTTTTGCAGACGTACCGGTTTTAATACCAAATTTCTTTGCTTCATAACTCGCCGCAATACACGCCGTGTTCTCCGCCATCACCGGAAGAACAACAACTGGCTTACCTCTCAGTTTCGGATTTTCTTGTTGTTCGACGGATGCGAAGAATGCGTTGAAGTCTATGAACAGATATTGAAGCGGCAGTTTTTGCATTATAAAATAATCATAACTACTCAGCGTTTATGATTTTTTGTCACTAAAACACGAAAACACCATATTTCACCAACCCTTTTGGGTAATGGTTCAAATTCTTTTGTGCACTTTCGTGTTTTCGTGCTGCCCGACTCGTTGTTTGGTGGGATTTGGTAGCATGTTTTTAATTTTTTGAAATTCCACTGAGTAGTTACGTTTTTTCTTTATTGTGTTTTTATTTCAGCTACTTGGGGTCTTGAAGCGATTACTCTCCGTGCACGAACAAAACGTCTTAGGTTTGCTTCATCATAAATTGGGGAGGTCGGATCAAAACTGTTGATGCGCACTTTACCAGATGAGTGAATATATTCTCTGTTTCCAAGATAGATTCCCACATGAACAATCCGTTCACTCTTTTCTTCTGTTCGTTTTCTTCCATAGAATAACAGATCGCCCTTTTTCAGATTTTCAAAATCTTTCCCTGGCTCAATCGGATCACCTTGTTCTGCCTGTTGGTTTGCATCCCGGTGTAACATTTGACCGTTCAACAAAAACACTGTTTTTGTAAATCCGGAACAATCCACCCCTTTCGGAGATGTTCCTCCCCAGAGATACGGAACTCCAAGAAGATATTTACTCGTTTGTTCAATTTTTTCTGCAACCGGAGTCAACGTTTTACCCCATAGTTCATAATCGATAACAGATGAGCGTAGAACGTACCCAGACCGACCATCCGCTAAACCAACTCTCATCCAATCTCCCTCTCTTCCAAGATTCGCAAGAAGCGCTCCACCGGTAATATCGCATACAGGAAATGCTTGTGAAGATGGGTTTTGTAACACAAAACCGAAATAATTGGTAACAAAAAGTTTTTTTACGTCATTCCAATCCTTTGCTTTCGTCTCGGGAACTATAATCATTTGATCAGGATCAGCCCACCCCAGATATTTGTCTGGAGACTGAACGTAAATCCAACCCCCTTTGCGTTTCAATATTTTCACAATTGTTCCGAGTAGCACCTGCGAACTCAATTCTGCATCTTCCCCCCGTTCACTGCGCATATTTGCAACACTGACTGTAATAATTCCCCATCGTTTTTCTCCAAGCGTTTCATCGGGAAGAACAACGATACTGTCGATAATTTGTTTCTGCTCCACTGCCAGCGATTCCAACACCTCTTGTTTTGCCTCTTTTTGTTCAACTTCCCCCACAGCAACAATCTTATCACCTTGTTCATATGCTTTCACCGTAAAAACAGCAACTCGTTTGTCTGGCGCATACTTTTTCTGTAGTTGAATTATCGAGCTAAATACTTTTACTTGAGCCGGTTTTTCAGCGCAGCCAAATAGGACAATCGTAATGATAACAAACAGTATAAATTTTTTCATAACGTTAGGAATTTTTACTCATGGCAATAATCATATCCCATTCAGTTTTCGTAACAGGCTGAACTGAGAGTCGTCCGATACGAACTAATGGCATTGTCGCCAATGCTTTTATACTTTTGATTGTTGTAAGAGTAACAGGGTGTTTCAATTTTTCTTGGGCTTGAATGTCCACCACAACCAATTTTTCGTCCTTTTCTTTTGGATCAGGATATGGATTTGAAACAATCTTGGCGATCCCGACAATCTGTTTTTCATCTCCCGTATGATAGACGAATGCGATATCCCCTTTTTCCATAGAACGTATATGTTTTAACGCTGGGGCAGCGGAGACTCCGCTCCAAACAGTCTTCTTATCCTTAACAAGGTCATCAAAAGAATATTCCGTCGGTTCAGTTTTCAGCAAGAAGTATTTCATTTTGTTCTTTTTCCTTTTAAGGAAGGTACCGTAATAGCGGTAAAAATGCAAAGCAACATAATGTTAGATACAGAAAAAAGAAAGCATGTTTCAATAGTGTCAACGCATTTTCACAAGTTTCGAAAGGCCTTCAACCTGTTTATTATCTTGCCTCACTATGATCTTATAAAGATAAACACCATTACCAATACTATCGCCATCTTTGTCCCTGCCATCCCAAGGAATTTTATTAAACCCAATAATTCCTCCTGGTGACAATTCTTGTATTAATCTTCCCGTAACAGTGTATATTTTTATGATGACCTCATCCGGATTTGCTGGACCGGCAAGATTGAACGTAAACGCAGTAGAATTGTTGAAAGGATTTGGGAGATTGAAAATATCCAATATCTTGAAATCCGCAGCGACATTAATATATATCAACAGTGTGTCAGAATAATTACCAGCAATATCTTTTGCATATATTTGAATAACATTTTCTCCGCTTGTCAACATCGGTGTCCATCGAATATCAGCTCTACCAATTGTATTTGTATTTAATAACTCAGCCGTCCCTTTGGTAAACGGTATAGCAACATTATTCAATGTGATCTTAAAATTGGACGTATCCGTCGGAAGTAACTGAGAGGGATTATTATCGGTATAGCGGATCCTTATTTCCGGATGTTGTGCAACATAATCGCCATTCACAATTTGTGAACCGTCAAATGTAATCTGCAGCGTCGGACGAAGTGTATCAGATTGTACCTTATATGGTATGGTCACAGAATTATTGCTTTTTGACTGCTCGGAAAGATTATTGAGCGGATCAATCTCAAATACAAATGCATAATTTCCCTGTTTACCTCTCGACTCATAAGAAAATGAAAAATTTACCGAATCATTAGATGGAATCTGAACAAACTGCTGCTGTTTCAAGATATTATCAATTCCCAATACCGTAGTTTTTAATTGTACTAAGACACTATCAGCCGCTACGTTGCTTACGTTAAATATTTTTCCGGAGAACTGAATAACCTCTCCTTCCATCACAGAATCCCTGTTGATCTTTGATGATTGGTTCGATACTGCAAGTTCTGTAGATGATGTAGCTGCGACTTGCCACCTTTTTAGAACAGGAGAGTTCACAACAGATACAGTTCTTCGATTTTTGAGCGCTGATGGAACAGAAAAATTAAAGACTAATTTACCATTTCGATATTTTTTTGTATTGATCGAACTTAGTGAAACATTATTTTGATTTATTGCGGTGAGTAATGTATCAAATGTATTGACAGATGAAATCCCGACAAATTGGACTTTCAATTGAGATCCGACGGGAACAGATTGATCTAACAATAAACTCGATAAACTCGTGAATGGTCCGATAAGAGGAGTTTCAACGATACCAGACCTTTCTATACGAACGATCGTTGTTTCTGCAATAGCGTTTCCGCTGTTTTGTGCTTTGTAAGCTTCTGGGACAGATCCAATTGCAGCCCCTTTCCTTCCAATAATTGACCAAGAATCTCTGAACAAAACCTGATCAATATAGGCGCTTCCAATTGTCTTAAGAGCATTGCGTGTTGCCGTAGTTAGATTGTTCGCTCCTTCGTCAACCACAACATCAATCACATATCTTCCATTTGGTATTGCTGCAATATATTGTGTAAGCGAATCAGATTCCCCCGGGCTTGCATTGATATTAAAACGTCTTTGCGAAAGAACAGTAAATGAATTTGTATCGACTACAACAACATTGTGACCGCTCCCAAGGATAGGAGTAATAACATTGAAACCGTTGATTGTGATTGATCCATTGTTTCCATCACTAAATCCCGCAGATAATGCTTTGATACCTATTCTTGTATCGACGATTCGTGCACCGCTGTCCAATGAATAAGCTGTTCTGGTGTAAGTATTTTGTTTCCATGATATTGAATCCAATTGTCCAAATGCCGGTACTGCAGAATCTCCGGAATAGAAAGAACCTGTTGTCCAATCACGTGTGCTGTTCACAACTTTCACTCGCCAATAGTATCGTTTCAATTTCTTCAATCCCGGAAGAAAAAACGATGTTGAAAATTGCTGGCTTTGTTTGGAAAAAGTCTGTGCTGTCGAATACGAAGAAAGTGTGTCTAGCTCCAGTGTTATTGTTGAACTGCTTCCCGTGCTGATCGTCGGGTTTAAGAATATCATCTGATTAACTGACGAGATACTGTTCGCTGAAGGATACAAAACTTTGAAATCTGTGGTTGCAACCGTAAAATAATAATTCGCTATGTTATCAGATTCTGACGATTCAACGATCAATCCATTGTAATCAAGTTCAATTGATAATTGATGCTCACCAGCATTCTTGAGTATTGGGATTGCTAATTTAATTGTGTCACGCGATACTGGATATTTTCTGCGTACAATCCGGGTGATTTGAAGATTAGACAAATAGAAATGTTTTATTTGAATTGAAATGCTGTCATTAACAAGCGATCCGGTATTTGAATACACGATAGAGAATTGAGCTGTGTCAATTTCATCCGTTATTTGTGATGGTATTGACGCAATAGCATTCTGAGTAATTGCAAGGTTTGGCAATTGAGGATTCCCAATGCTTTTCTTTATAATAAGAGGAAATGAATAAAAATTATTATCCTTATAGATCTCTCTTATTGTGGTATCGGGATCAATGCTCAATTGAATATTTCTTTTTCCGCTCCCTAACAATGTATTATATCGTGATATAATCTCTTTATAACTCATCGGGGCGATTGAATCAATCGTTTGGGATGTTATTTGTTCAACATAATTATTATCCCAAATTGAAGTTAATAATATAGGAATATTTTTTGCTGTAGATCCCCCTACGTTGTAAATTCTGTAATTAAATTCGATCTTTTCGCCTTGCACAACTGTGTCATTCAATGCTAATTCTTGATTGTTTTCTGTTTTAAATGCATGAAACACTTGGTAGTTTGTACCAAGCTCCGAAGGTTCATGATAATAGAACGCAATATTTTTAATTTGGGGAGTTTTTTTATTTACATTTCCGTGTACCTTTGCCAATAATTTCAATTGAGGATATATAGATGCATCTACTTGATTGAGCAAAACATTTTGCGTTGAACTATTAATGGAGATAGAAGCCATTGTATCTATTTGTGAGTTAGTTTTAACGCCTATCGGATTAAGGCTAATACTTGCTCCCTGCGGTATTGAAGAAACAAATACAAGGCTATCCCATGATTCTGCAATGCCAGCAACGGGAAATATAATTTCGCCTGAATCCGCATTTGCTTCTACTGATATAGAAACATTCGCAATACCATCAGTTTGTCTTTTGTAATTTTCAGGCACTGAACCGATTGGCGCACCTTTTTTACCAATGATGCACCACGACTCTCTATACATCACACTATCTATATAGTAACTTCCTAATTGCTTAATTGCATTTCTTACCGCTGTTGGAGCACTAAAACCCAAAACAGATTGAGCCGCATCAGTGCTGGTAGTTATTGCAAGAAGAGTTCCAGAAGAAAGTGAATTAATATAATTTGTCAAACTATCGGCAGCGGCAGCAAGTTCTTGAGTTGTTCCACTATTTGAAACAAAAAATCGAAAATCAAAAGGGCTTAAGGTAACAGAATCAATTCGTGCAGTCACAATTCCCCAAAAGAATGAATTCGGAGATTTTTCAACCCCATTATATTCTACTGAAGCAAACGAACCAGCGGTTACTCCGGCTGAAAGAATTTTCAAATTATTAACTCCAGAAAGTAATTCCCACTTTCCAGTTTCTGTATTAAACAACGTTTTATTATACTGAAAGTCGTTTGATGTTCGAGGACTTTCAATATACAACTGCGCGTTTCTCTGAACATTAATAAATGACGATGGTATAGACCACTCCAATTCTGGAAGATCAATTTTTGCTTTCCACCAGTATCGTTTTCCTTCTATAAGCGTTGGAAAAGAAACTTTTGTTATTACGGTGTCATATTTTTTTGTAAACTCGATAGGATTGAGAAAGTTTTCCGTTGTATCAATAGAAATTCTCATGTTTTCCGCGCCGCCGATAATTTTTTGAGTCGGGTTCAATAGCGTGATATTTTTTTTCGACGCATTATAATATGAATTTTGTTCTAATGATTTAACCGTTGTTGAATAGACCGAAAATCTGAATAAAACATTATTATCTTTTTTGCTGATTTCATCTATCACGCCGTTGCTGTCCACAAATATTGTCAATTCATGCTCACCTGCACGATTTTTTACAGGAATCGTTACGACTGTAGTATCCCAAAAATTATAAGGAGATAATTTAAATGAGTAATTAAATATGCTCTTACCATTCAATTTATCGTTTATCGTTACAAGGGATGAATCCTGAGGTATTAAACCAAGATTTTTCGTTATAACTTTGATATTCACCGAATCATCCATATCGGTTGGAATATTTCCAAGTAACTGCACCGATTGCTCATCAAGAGCGAAATTGGGCTTACGCGGTAGAGCAATTTTAAGTATGGGATCTCCAAATAACAGATTACAATATTTAAATACTCTGTTTGCCTCGCTTGATGATAACTGAAGTTTTGCTAAGTGATGCGCTTTACTAACAGTCGTTACCGTGTCTTTCAATATTTTCCCATAAAAGAGAGATGGAAACGTTGTCGCAGAGGTCACATATCCCAAACTTGCATTTCCTAAATAAGAAATCGCCTGCCCGTTATTATCTCCAGATACAAATAGTTCGCCAAAGCAATCAATATCCGGCTCTGCAAATTTTCCGGTCGAGCAACCAAAATCCGATATCACCGCGAAACGATTTGAATAGATATTTTTCAAATCATTTACGGAAATGATTCCATTATCCCATGTTTGTGTTCCACTATGTCCAATGTAAGAAATGAACAAAGAACTTTGCTGAATCGCATTTTGAATCTCCTGTTGTGAAAATGGACCATAATTTGATACAGGATTTGTCGTTTTATAGAAATGATGTCCCAAACCGCCAACAGGCGGTGTTAACGCTAATGTGGAGAAAACTTTATTATTCTCATCTCGAATTTGCATCAATTCACTTGATTTAGTCGGATCTCCACCACTAAAAAAGAGAAATGTTTTATTCCATTCATCATATGGTTTGAGAAGATATTTATCATGCTTTTGTAGATAAAATATTACTTCAGCATCACTCTTTGCCGGAATTCGTCCGACATACATTTGCGGCACATCTATAGAAACAGAATCCCATGTTGTGTACCATACATCGCTTACCGGATACCCATACGACGGAACAAGATTTTTTCTCAGTAATACGCCACCGGTTGTTATATTTCTGTAATCATAATTTGCTTCACCCATCAGCATTAAATAACTGGGTGAAGGAGCTTTCCACAATAGATTCGCCTGTATTAAAAATACCTTTATTGCTTCCGGATAATTGTAACCAAAAGAAAATTCATCAAAAATATCGTCTACGTACGCAATTTCAGTTCTAACTCCATAGATAGATGCAATAAAACTACTATACTGTGCTACCGAAGCAGATAAAATTTTGTTTGATACAATAATATAATCAGCCGCACGATTTGTACTGCGAAGGTTTTGGAATGATTTCTTTACAACAAAACGTGGTTTCTTTAGATTCGCTTCTGATATAACAACATAACGGTCTCCACCTGAAACTGTATCCACAAAAAGGCATATTTTTTGACTACTGCCAGATATAGAATATTTAATAATTTTAGTAACCGTTGATGCTACTTTATATATCACAGGATCGGCGACTGTCAATCCTGTAACTTTAACCATTCTGATACCTTTTGTAACAGTATCGGGAATTGTGATAAAGAGAGAATCATTAACTGCTTGTGTGTAACAGTAATAGTCAATATCAACCCAATCAAGAAGAAATTGATTTACATTTGCTGAAGTATTAGTCGGGAATCCCCAAAGTCTTATCGAATTATTTCCTGTATTTAGTTGCGATGAAGGAAATTGGACTTGAAAATTAATTGTCTGTCTATGATTAAAGAATGTGGTATCTGAAACATTTGCAGAATTTAAGCCAATACCTACTTTATGAGCATTCGTTGATGAAAACCGAGTATCCCAACCATTGCTGATAAAACGCGCAATAACATTAACTTTACCTTCCTGCAACACTGAATTTGCTATAAACGGTACTGTAGTATTTGTTCCCGCACCAAAATTTAACCACGTCCACACTTTATGTTCCTGCCAAAATGGAAGCTGAGTGCGGGTTGTAGTAGCATCGTAGTACCAAAGTCTTTGATCGGTTTCTATGTGAAGTCTCATAAAACAACTATTTATTGTATCCGAAGATGAACCGCTTGCGTCCAATACATTTGCACGCAATCCATTTGTTCCTCCCCACGTCAACCAAACCACCGTTGTATCAGAATAACGATTCATAAAATTGATATAGTCTTTTCCAGTTTGAACAATTGTGCGATAATTTTGCTGCTCATAATGTCTTGTTCCATAAAATTCTATGAAGTCGTTTGTATTGAATACCATATCATCTTCTCCACTTACATAGATTTGTTTTTCTTTCCCGCTTTCATAAATTCGGAATGTTCGCGGATTAAGTGAAGAAGGGTTAATCTGATATGTATTGACCAAATCATCATATGTAATACGATAAATACCATCTACCGGAATTGCTAATTTTATATATTGTTTTGTATAATCAATCCAATCGTCAGATGTGTCGAAAGATAATATTGTTCGGAATGAGCGAAAGTCTTGCGCTAGATCATAATTTATAATTACTTTCCTCAAATCTTGCTCGTATTGACTAAGCGGGGTAGAATTTTTCTTGTATTCAGATTGATGATTTTGATATGTGACACGAATATCTGTTCCCTGCAATTCTGATATTTCTTTTCTATCTCCATTGTAAATAAAGGTGTTTATATTTACCGCGGCGCAATAATAATTCCCAAGCCATGTGTACCCAAGAACCTCAACATCAGAAGCCGGATAACGAAAACCGGAAAATAGGGAATAATTAAGTTTTGCATCTTCATAGGAAAATGTTGAATCTGCATTAGATATTACTTTAGGATTTGCAGAAGGTACTACATTAGAATATGTATGTCGCTGAACGTTTGATAATTTCACCGATATTTTTTCATTTGGCGGAATAGCGATATACACGGTTTTCCCCGGCAGTGCAGGTATTCCGGGCTTGCTCTCATCCACCGCCTCCGGAAAATTCATTATGTGTACATTATCACTGCGACGCAGTTCAAATGCAGTATTTTTAAATTCAACTCTTGAAGTAAAACCATTATTGGTTTTAGATAAAAGCGTAGATTGTTGCGCCGTTGAAAACGAGCAGAGAACAAAAAGAAATAAACTTACTGTAAAAAATAAAAATCTAAACACAATACCACACTCTCTTTAGTTCGGTCTTAGCAATTGAATTTTTTGAATCAACACTCTAACAAGAAATAAAGGAATTCCCACAACATAACGCGAAAAATATTTTACCGGATTAAAAAGAAACCGGACAAACCACTCTAAACCAATAAATTGTATGAATTTGGGACCACGTTTTTTCAGCCCAGCAAGTAGGGTTATTGCATCGCCTACCGCCTGAATCACGGAACAGTTCAATTCATGTTTATGCTGATGACTCCACAAATTTTGTTTGGGCGAACCCATAGCAAGCCATAATATATCCGGCTTTGCACTGTTTATTGTTTCAATTAAATTACCTGTTTCAACATCTTCAAAACCATTCTTCATACCGACAATTTTCAGATTTGGAATATCCTTTTGTATCTTTTCTGCGGCCAATTGAAGAATATCTGTAGTCGATCCAAGAATAAATATATTCCATCCCTCAATCGCACATCTCTTTAATAATAGTTTTGCATGATCAGTCCAATTAAACCTTTCTGCGAAACCCTTTGCGTAAAGCAATTTTGATGCAAGCCATACTCCGTTCCCCTCTGGATGAATAATATCAGTTGTTGAAAGAGCCTCTTGTAATAATTTGTCATCCTTTGCAAGGTTCACAATATGTGCTGTGGCGTATGCAATTGTTATCTTTTCACGATTTTGAATTGCTTTAGAAATATGTTTTTCAATTTCCTTATAATTAACATCAGAAATATCAAGTGAAACAATACGATATTTTTTCATAAAGACAATAATTTATGACACACTATGAGTTCAACAGATTCTGATAAATCTCGCCTAATTTATCACAGTACTGCTCACATGTAGGGAGTGATTTAACTTTTTGGTAAAGATTGTTACCTAGAAAATCAGGTGTTATTGGGTTATTCAATAGTTCAACAATGCACTCAATTAGTTTTTTAACATCCCCAGCATTAAAAAGTAAACCGTCTTTTCCATCTTCAATAAATTCGGCAATACCGTCTACCTTAGAACCTACAAAGGCTTTTTTTGCCATTCCAGCTTCTAACATAACATAAGGAAATGGATCCTGTAAAGAAGGTAATACTACAAGGTCTGCCAAATGAAAATATTGATTTCCGTTAATTTGTGGCGGAAGAATTATTTGTTGACAGCCATTTTCCCAGTTACTTGTCTTCTGTGAAAAGCAATGAGGATCTCCAACCATCAGCAGTGTTATATTATTAAAATCGTGTCTTATTCTCTCAAAAGCATCGATGAGATATTTAGTCCCTTTAATAGTATCAAATCTTCCAATATAGAGAATTACCTTATTCTGACTTGGAATGCCTACTGTTTTGCGAAGAGATAAAATATCACTTGTAAAAAAGTCCGGCATTTCCTCAATACAATTATACATTGTTTCAATCTTTGTCTTATCAACACCATAGCGTTGTGTGATTGACTCTCTGACCGTATTACTCACTGCAATAATTTTATCCGATTTGAAACTTAACATTTTTTGACCATGCACGAGACTGTGTGCCGTTGTAATTGTTCGGAGTTGATATTTTTTAGCAATGAGTGAAGAGACAAATTCCGGGTAACGATGATGCGTATGAATAATTTGAATTTTGTGTTCCTTACAATACTTTTTAATAAACTGTAGATTTGATCGCAAATGAAAAATGTTCTGGATTCCTGTTTGCATTGGAATAACAGCAGGGTGAACGCCGATGGACTCCAATTTATCCACAGCGTTTCCACCATTTGTAATAAAATGCAGTTTATATTTTGGTTTTTGCAAAAAATGCCTGAAAAGCATTGAAACGTATGTTGTAATGCCTGAATTTTGATTAAAATTCAACGCAATATGCAGAATATTAGTCATGGTGAATATTTAGGAATGCAAAACACTGTTGTAGATTTCATCAAATCGTTTTGAGAACTCCTTTTCATTGTACTTTTCAGCAATTGCTTTTTTACCATTTTCACCCATCCGCTCTCGCAATAGTTTATTATTCAATAACTCGTTAAGGCAAGTAACTGCTTGTTGAACATTTTGTCGTTCATACACTTTTCCACATTCTTCTTCAACAATAATTTCCCGAATACCTCCTACATCCGTAGCAACAATCGGAACTCCCTTTGCCATCGATTCCCACATAATTAACGGCATCCCCTCCCAATCCGATGTTATAAGTAAAATATCAAATAATCCGATATACTTTTTTACATTTGGCACAAAACCCAACATCGATACCCGCTCTGTCAATTGTTTTGTAATTATTTGCTGACGTATATCTTCTTCAAGTGATCCATCGCCGAGAAAAAAGAAGTGCGCATCACTTCGTTGCAACAGAAGTTTGCGGATAACTTCTATTGCAAGATCAACTCGTTTTTGTGGTTCAAATCTCCCAATTATTCCAATCTTATATTTATTCGCTGCTAGTTGATTTATTTTGCTGTTAATTTGTGCATCTAGTATTGTAACATTTTCATCAAGTATGCAACCATTGTAATAAACTTCTATTGGAGCAAAATAATGCGATTCCTCCAGTAATATTTCTTTGGATTTCTTCGAGGGAACTAATACTATATTGTAACTCCGAATTGCATAGACGATATAATGGAGAATTCTATAAAGAGTTCTTTCAATCACATTGTAATACATAGGAACATTGATAAAACTTCCATTGTAATTAAATATTGCTTTTCTTCTCAAAAAAAGATTTACAATACCGACAAAAATATACGGCTTAATCAAATGGGCTTGAATGATTGATATCTCATTTCTTTTGAGAAATCTGTACAGATCAATAAAAGTGTTAACTGATAATTTCTTTTTCATCGAAGGCAATGAAGAAACAATAACTCCCAAATTTTTTGCCTCTTCTTCAATAATAGAACCTCCTTGAAACACGAGATATTGCTGATATTTATTCTTATCAAGATACTTGAAGAGCATTTTTAGATGTGTATATACTCCGTCACTCTTGCCGGTAATAATATTCACAACATGACAGATTTTAATTTTTTCCATAATTAATAATTAAATTAAACTATCCATTTCCCCTCTATACCCTTTTAGCATCCTTGAAAATGAATTAATAACGACATTTATTGTAGTTTTATTTTGTATTAGGTTTACGCTGTTAACCAAGATAAATTTCAAAACAAATTTCAACAAAATATATTTATTGTATTCTCTGTAAAAATAGAAAAAGTTCCTCAATCCATAATACATTTTAGTTTCTAACTCTTTTCCTGGGTGCAATAAATTTCCCACAGTGTTTTCTTTGGTTTTATGATAAACAACACTGCTGCTGACATAGTAATTATTAAAACACTTAAAACGAGATGTATATTCAACATCATCAAACCAAATAAAAAACCGTTTATCAGGATAACCTACATGTTGAATTGCATCTCTATTGAACAAACAACTGACAAATGAATTTAGATCAATTTTATGAATACCAAAGGAGTATTTATCTTCTCCAATATAATTCCAGATATTCTTATTGTGGAAATACAATGGCAGGTTCATTTTATGAGGAGTGCTATCTGTCCACAATACTTTACTGGCAAGAAATCCTATCTTTTCATTTTTTTTTGCCCAAACAATTTTAATCAGTTCTTCCAAAGCATATTCTGTGGGAATAGTATCATCATCCATACACCAAATCCAATCATAGCTTCTTTCAAATGCTAATTTTATACCAGTGTATTGTCCTCCAGCACTTCCAAAATTTTCCTGTGTTATTACGCTAAGGTACTTTTGTCCCATTAACCATTCAAACGTTCCATCTGTACTTGAATTATTGACGACAATAATGTCATCCGGTTTTCGTGATTGAGACCCTAAGGCACTTATACATTCCTTCAACAAGGTAAGCCTGTTGTATGTAACAACAACCACGGCAATTTTTTCGTTAACTTGTTCTTTCATCATTTCCCCAGTGCTATATCCTCAAACATTTTTAATGCCTGCGCAGTCACTTGATCCATATTATAATATCGATAAGTTGCTAACCGCCCCACAAAATAAACTGTAGATAGTTTCTCAGCTTCTTTGGTATAATTATGATAAATGATTGTATTCTCGTCATTTGGTATCGGATAATATGGATCGCCTTCAGCATGTGAAAATTCTTTGGCAATTGTGGTTTTCGTGTTTTGTTGTCCCGTTATACGTTTGAACTCTGTAATGCGTGTAAATTCAAAATCATTTGGATAATTTATTTGAGCAACTTGTTGATAATACTCTTGATTATAAGTTTCAAATTCAAAACGCAACGAACGATATGGAAGTTTTCCGAACATATATTCGAAATATTCGTCAATGGGACCGGTAAATATCAAACGATCGAATGTTGAGGAAGAGATATCCTTAAACTCCGTATTCGGCACAATGGAAATGTTCTTGTGTAATGTCATTGCCTTAAACATTTCACTGTAACCATGCAAAGGCATCATCTGAAACCGATCGTCAAAATACCGGCTGTCATCATTCGTCCGCACAGGTAGCCGTGCACAAACGGATGGTGCCAATCGGGACGGATCGATCCCCCAATGTTTGGTTGTATATCCCTTATATAATAACTCATACAATTTCCTGCCGACATTCGATATAACAACATCTTCTGAGTTTTGGATGACTTGCGGTGTTTCCTTTTCCCGATCGAAAAAATCTTTTACTTCTTCATCCCTTGTCATTTGAAGCCCAAAGAGTTGATTGACGGTCAGTCGATTGATAGGCATGGGCACCAACATGCCGTTAACAAAAGACATCACGCGGTGTTCATATGGATGCCATTCGGTAAATTGTGAAAGATATCGTACAATACGTTCGTCATTCGTATGAAACAAATGCGGTCCATAATGATGAATTCTGATCCCAACTTCATTTACTGAATCATACGCATTGCCTCCGATATGATTCCGCTTGTCGATAAGCAATATTCTTTTATCGCATTGTGATGCCAACCGCTCAGCCAAAACGCAGCCGGCAAGCCCTGCTCCCACTATGAGAAAGTCGTATTTCACTATACAGAACCTTTCATTGCGAACAGACCGTGCAGGCGATAATGGTAATAGAGCGAAACGATGAGAACAGCAAACTCCGCAAAGACGGTTGCGATTGCAGCTCCCATAATACCGTACGAAGGAATGAGAAGAATATTAGAGAAAATATTGATACCTGCACCAGTCGATACGACAAATAAGTACTTCTTGTGCTGGTCCCACGCAATCAGCAAATGGGCAAATGCAATATTCAAATACACAAGATAGACGTTAATCAGGAGCACTCTAAAAACATCAGATGCAGGAAGGTAATCTTGACCGAGCACTAACAAAACGATCAGATCGGAAAAATAAAAACATCCCGCAGATATCAATGTACCGGAAACTACCAGCAGAGAGATATACTGACGCGTGTGATGTGAGAGAAAGAATCCTGCAGTGATCTTTGCCAAATACGGAACATAGGTAAGATACAATATTCCCGGCAATAACGTCAGCACGGTAATGATTCTGTACGCTCCTGTATAATATCCCAATTCCGTCCCCGGATTTGTAAATCCTAGAAAGATAATATCTGCACTTCGGTAAATCTGGATCATAAACACTGCAAATCCAAGGGGGGCAGCCCGTGTGACAAGGTCAATACAATTTCTAAATGAAGGTAAAGAGATCGCCCATTTGTTCTTCGAATATAAATATCCTGCACCTATAATGAAAACCGCCAACGTAACTACTCCGCTAATCAATGACACAAATGCAAGATCGTTTGTGTTATGAATGAATAATACCGTCAATAGACAGACACCCAATGCTACTCCACCTTTCATGACTGAAAGAAAGGAGATAGATTTTGTTGCAACAAGAAAAAATTGGAGATTAAACGCAAACGCCACGATAGAAAGAGATTGAAAGAGGAACAATAATTGTTCTGATATATTGTTTGCGTAAAAATATCCGCCGACAACAAAGACCACTGAAAAAATCAGGGAGAGTGCTACACGGCTTCCAATGACCGATGTGATTACGACGCTGCTTGCCTGTGCCGTATTGGACGATAATTGTCTTGTAGAATATTGTTCAATCCCAAAATTAGAAAAGAGAACCGCATAGGTCGACAGTGCTCCTACAAATCCGTACAAGCCGAACGCTTCCGCACCCAATATCCGTGCAAGATAAACCATTGTAACAAAACCCAGAGCTTTTGCCATAAGTTCTGATGCTGCCAATTGTGAAAAATTTATGAAAATTTCTTTCATACAATCCTTAATACTTTCGATTCAATCGCGGTAATCACAGATGTCGTACAAGCATCCATGACCAGAATACCATCACGGAAAATATGAAATGAACAACAAATTCTTTCAGCCAATAAAAAACCAAAAGCCTTTGAAGAAATCTCCCCAAAGGCTAAGGTGACAAAATTGGAAAAAATTGTCTTATAATTCATTCAGGAATTATTCTTCACCATGTCGACTCTTTTCATATTCCTGAATAATTTTATCGGCAACTTCCCTCGGGACTTCATCATAGTGAGAGAATTTTTGACGATGGATTCCACGCCCTTGAGTCATAGAGCGGAGTGTTGTGGAATAGTGATACAATTCTTTTAAAGGTACAGACGCTTTAATGACTTGGTGGGACCCATCGGTATCCATTCCGATAATTTTTCCTCGACGGCTTGAAAGATCTCCCATCACGTCTCCCATATGATCATCAGGGACAGTCACTTCAAGCTCATATAATGGCTCAAGCAATACAGGTTTTGCTTCCTTAAATCCTTTCTTAAATGCCTGTGATCCTGCAATCCTAAACGACATATCATCGGAATCAACATCGTGATACGAACCATCGAACAGCGTCACTTTTACATCGATTACCCGATAACCAGCGATAATCCCATGTTCCAATGTTTCTGAAACACCTCTTTCAACGGCAGGAATAAATTTGCCGGGAACAACGCCTCCAACGACAGCATCCTCAAATTCAAATCCTTCACCCCGTCTTCTCGGTTCAATTTTAATATGCACATGTCCATACTGTCCTCTGCCGCCCGATTGTTTTTTGTGTTTAAATTCTACATCGGGTGCAACACCTCTAATCGTTTCTCTAAAGGGAATGCGCGGTTCAATCAATTCGACTTCCACACCAAACTTCTCTTTCAAACGCCGGATAATGATTGCTAAATGGAGTTCTCCCTGTCCGGAAACAACCGTTTGCTTGATCTCGGGATCGACCTTGTACACAAATGTTGGATCTTCTTCATGGAGCGTATGCAATCCGCTGCCGATTTTATCTTCTTCCCCTTTTGTTTTGGGAATGATCGCTTCGGTAATAACCGGCTCCGGAAAGACAATGGGATTGTAAATAACAGGAAACGACTTTGTACTGAGCGTATTATTGGTATGAGTATCTTTCAATTTAACTACTGCACCAAGGTCACCGGCATGCAATTTTGCAATTTCTTTCCTCTCCCGTCCATTCATAACAAATACTTGGCCAAGACGTTCCGGTTTTCCGTTGGATTCATTCACCATGTCCATCCCGGGAAGAATCGCACCGGAATAGACTTTAAAGAACGAAAGTTCGCCGACATGATGTTCGGACACTGTTTTATAGACAAACAACGATGCAGGACTTGCATCGTCGATCTTCACATCAATCTCTTTTTGAGTATTGATGTCGGTTGCTTTCACCGTCTGGATTTCCGCAGGAGTCGGGCAATAATTTGATATGAACTCCAATAAATTTAATGCACCGACATTTGTCGTAGACGAAACGGCAAATGTTGGATAAATTTTTCGATCAACAAGCGCTTGATGTAATCCTTTTCTGATTTCTTCATCGCTCAGTGTACCGTTTGTAAAAAACTTGTCCATCATTGCTTCGTCGGATTCTGCAATTTTTTCAATCAGTTCTTCATGAAGCTGTGAGGTTTTCTCTTTCAAATCGGCAGGGAGATCTTCTTCAGTATATTTTCCAGTCCCATTGGGGATAAAACGAAGCAGTTTCATTTTCACCACATCGATCAATGCATTTGCTCCGGGTCCTACTTTTACCGGATAGGTGATAATAGTGGCATCGCTGCTGCACCGTTCTTTCACCGATGAGAACACACTGTCAAAATTGGAATTGTCGCCGTCAATTTTATTAATAACGAATAAGGACGGCAACTTATATTCCTTCACATATTCCCATACCAATTCCGTTCCCACTTCCACCCCTTCAAACGCACGGACAAATGTAACAGCTGAATCGCACACTCGTAACGATGCTTTCACTTCTCCAGTAAAGTCGGTATATCCGGGAGTGTCGAGGATGTTGATCTTGATGTTATTGACGTCGGTAGTGAGGAGAGATGAGTTGATGGAGATTTTTCGTTCTATTTCGTCAGGGTGATAATCTGAAACCGTGTTTCCATCTTCAATCCTACCCTGACGATTTGTTATTCCGGTGGAGAAAAGCGCGGCTTCGGAAAATGTCGTTTTCCCGGAGCCGCCGTGCCCAATAAGGGCGATGGTCCGGATCTGTTGAGAGGTATATTCTCTCTGATTGTTATTTTGACTCACAGTATACTCCTTTTACTCGTATGCTGGTAATGAAGAGGAGTCATCGCAAGCAGACGATGATAAACAGGGGACGTTTGAAATGATTCTTTAACCGATTAATCTTCGTTACGAGAAGATCTTCCCCCCACGGCACGATTAAAAAATGATGTAAAACCTCTAATAACTCCACCGACAGTATTCATCACTTCCATAATCGGGGATTCGATGGCATCTTGAACGCGGCGTTCAAACGCGGCAATATTATCGGCGACACCTTTTAATGTATCGACCGAGCTTTTCAACATGGCAATCTGTTCATCAAAATTTTCGACGATCACACGGATCTTTCCGGTGATTGCTTGCAAATTTTCCAATGTGGGTAAAGCTCGAGTTGCTACCTGTTTTACGTTCGCATCAATTGTTGTGAGAAGGTCACGCAATCGCATCAACACGATGATCGCATAAATTGCTACACCGGAGAGCAGTAAGAGCACAATAATTTGCGCGATCGTTAAGAATGTTTCCACGGCGAGCTCCCTCGATTAATTTTTATTTTTTTCGGATGTATGTCCTTTGCTTCGTGCGTCCGTCAGGATTTTTTCTGCGTCGCCAAGCAATGACTCTGCCCGTTTTTTTGCTTCTGTAATCAACACCTCGGATTTTTTCTTTCCTTCGTTGATAATATCCACTGCCTTATTTTTGGCGGCACTGACGTATTCTTCAGCGCTATCCATTGCTTCGCCAGCTTTGTTTTTGATATCAGCGCGAAGTTCTTTTCCCGGTTTGGGCGCATATAATAATGCCACAATACCGCCAACGACGGCACCGGCAAGGAAACCAATCAGAAATCCGGTTTTTGAATCTTCTTCATTGTTTGCCATAACTTCCTCACGTGTACAATTCTGTTATTGAGAGTTAAACTACTTCATTCAAAGTGAAAAAAAAATCAAGAAAAAGCAACACGCAGGGAAAGGATTTTCTCCGTTCCCTGCGCATTGGTTCTAACGAATTCTCTTCTTATGACGCATTTTTCGAAGACGTTTCTTGCGTTTGTGGGTCGCCATTTTATGTCGTTTGCGTTTTTTACCGCTTGGCATACCAACCTCCTTTCGTGGTTAATGTTGTTGAAGGATTTGTTGGGCTCGCAGCCCAGCCGTTGATTGTGGATCAAGATCTACACACCGTTTCAGCCATTTTTTTGCTTCTGCAATGTTTTGGTTGCTTAATTGGAAAATACCCATGTTAAACATGGCCATTTGATGCTTTGGCTGCTTGGTAATTACCGATTCAATTTCCTTCACTGCTTGTTCGAAATTTCCCATTTCAAAATAACAGATTCCAAGGTCGACTCTCGCATCGAAATTGTCCGGTTCCAGTTTTAAATAGGATTTGTATGTCTCAATTGCGCGAGGGTAAAATTTTGCATCATGGAGTGCATTTGCTAGTTGCAATGACAAATCAGCACTCGCAGGATTTGCGGTCACTTGCTTCTCTAACTGCGCTATCGTTTCGATCGCTGCAGGATCGGTATGATTATGTGCTTCCTGCTGCTGGTTTTTCTGTACCGAACCTGACGGCAGTTGTTGAATTTCATAGACAATGACAACAAGTGCATAAATGCCAAATGCTATTAGCACCGCCGATAACCATGGCGGAGTTTGCGAACGCTTTGCTTTCGATTGTTTTGTATCAATTGGAGATGCAAGAGGCAATTGCTGTTCTACTAAAAGAGTAATTCCACATGCCAAACAAACCGAGTTCGAAGAAGGATTAACCACGCCGCATGATGAGCAGACGATTGTATAAGAATCTTGTTTTGTCAGAGCTTACCCCAGCGTTTTCATTAAATTTTCATTCACCACAGATTTCAATTCTTTTGAAACTTTGAAGATCGGAACATAATGATCCTGAACAGGCACTTGTTCGCCGGTCCGAGGATTTCTCGCCATTCTCCCTTTTCGTTTCTTCACCTTAAAACTCCCAAACCCGCGGATCTCAATATTCTTTCCATCACGCAGCGAAGCGATGACGGTCTGAATGAATCCATCGACGACTGCCTCAGTTTCAACTTTCGTAAGCCCGGTTCCTGATGCTATTACATCTACGATATCTGCTTTCGTCACGGCGACTCTCCTCTATTGTGGAAGATGGTACCGATATTGAACGATCGGCTGGTTGAGCAATTCGTTTTTCAGTTCTGTTAACTCGGATCGAACTTCACCGAAGATCATATCCGAAAGTTTTTCTCGTTTTCGTTCTTTAATCACTCTCGGTGTCCCGTAGATTTCCGCCATTTGTGCTGCAATTTTAATGGCATCCTGATATGTACCGAGTGTATCGATCAATCGTAATTCATATGCTTTCCGTCCCGTAAACACACGACCGTCGGCATATTTTTTTACGAGCGATTTCTCTAATTTGCGTTCTTTTGCAACAGTGGAAACAAACTGATCATAAATATCATCGATCATTTCCTGAAAATATTTTTTATCCTCTTCATTCGGTGTTCTGAACGGAGAGCCGGCATCTTTTAATTTACCGCTCTTAATAGTTGTGGATGTTACTCCAATTTTTTCCAGCAATGCATTAACATGCATAAATTGAGAGATCACACCAATACTTCCGGTGATGGAACCGGGATTTGCAACGATTCTGCTGGCGCCCACTGCAATGTAATAACCTCCGCTCGCAGCAACTGCTCCCATGGAAACCACAATCGGTTTTCCATATTCTCTTGTCTTTTTGACTTCTTCGTAAATTTCCTGACTTGCAGCAACGCCACCCCCGGGAGAATCGACACGCAACACAATCGCACGAACCGCGGTATTTTCTCTATATCGCTTTAATTGTTGTACAATATGCTGTGAAGAAACAATCTCCTCGTTCAATTCTACTACAGCAATAGTACCTGCCGATCCGGATGAGACATCTTCTGTATCAGAGTCGTTAAACAACATCATAAAGGAAACGACGATGAAAAAAAAGAAAATCGCCAACACTGCAAAGATCCCAATCAGCCATTTAGCGGTTTTACTCATATTTTTTCTAAAAGTAATCTTTGTAACCTATTGAAACTTATGCAATTATACGGAATTGTCATTCAAATGTCAATTGATATGTACCCAACAAAAAAGGGAGTTTTTACGCTCCCTTTTTGAGTATTTTCCCATTTTATGATTAGACTACTTTAACTTTGGGGGGATACAACTTAGAAATGATTACTGAAATGATAAGAATTGCCAAAACTACAAGTAACGACATTTCAACCGGTATCTTGATAAAGTCCACTAACATCATTTTCCCACCAACAAAAACCAAAATAACGGACAATCCATAATGAAGATAATGGAACAAACCCATAATCCCAGCGAGCGCAAAATATAACGCGCGAAGTCCGAGGATGGCAAACACATTGGATGTATAAACGATGAAAGGATTATTCGTAATTGCCAGAATAGCCGGAATTGAATCGACAGCAAAGATTACATCGGTTGTTTCAATCACCAACAATACAATAAACATTGGCGTTGCAACATTCCGTTTATTGATCCTAGCAAAAAACTTGTCTCCGTGATATTCATTCGTTACCGGAAACCATTTTTTAAATAATCGAATCACAGGATTTTTTTCCGGTTGAAGTTTTTTATCTTTTTGTAATGCCATATTGATACCGGTAAAGATCAACAATGCACCAAACAGGTAGATCATCCAGTGGAATGATGTAATTAACGACACTCCGGCAAAGATGAACATCGCTCTCATAAGCAATGCACCGAGGATTCCCCAAAATAATACCTTATGTTGGTATAATCTCGGCACTTGGAAATAGGTAAAGATCATCAAAAAAACGAAAACATTATCAACGCTTAGAGATTTTTCAATGAGATAACCGGTTAAAAATGCCAATGCAGCATCCTTATTAGCATACTCACTTCCCGGAGCCATCCAATCCCAATAATAATAAATCAGTGTATTGAAGATCAATGCACATGCAATCCAGACTGCGCTCCAGGTTAGTGCCTCTTTCATTTTTACTTCGTGCGCCTTTTTATGAAACACACCAAGATCAAGCGTAAGCATTGCAAGCACAAATCCGTTAAAGAGAACCCACATTAAAGTCGATTGTTCCATACACTCCTATCATAAAAATAATAAACCCTGCCAAGGAATATTGAACATTTGAAAAACCTTGACAAGGTTCGATCACTCTGAATAAAATATTTAACTATCGAATTACGTTTCCGTAGACCATTGCCTCTAGTCGCGCAATACGTTCTTCCATCGGCGGGTGTGTGCTGAATAAATTCATGAACGCACCTCCCGTTAACGGATTAACAATAAACATGTGTGCCGTTGCCGGAGTCGCATGCATTGGTATCTGTGCGGCTCCCGCATGCAATTTGCGAAGTGCGTTTGCCAATGGGAGTGGGTTACCCGACATCTGAGCTCCGGTCTCATCTGCAAGAAATTCCCTTGATCGAGAGATGGCCATTTGCACAAGCATTGCAGCAATTGGTGCAAGAATCATCATCAATATTCCCGTTACGGGACTTCCCCCTTCATCATCGTCCGAACTTCTGCCGCCAAAAATCATCGCCCATTGGGCCATGTTTGCCAGATAACTAATTGCTCCGGCAAATGTCGCGGCAACTGTTCCAATAAGGATGTCACGGTTCTTGATATGCGCTAGTTCATGAGAAATAACACCGCGCAATTCATCACGCGAAAGCAATTGTGTAATTCCTTTGGTCACTGCCACCGCTGCATGCTGAGGATCGCGGCCTGTCGCAAATGCATTAGGCTGATCTCCTTCTATCATATACAATTTTGGCATAGGGAGATTAGCTCTCATCGTCAACTCCTGTGTCATACTGAAGAGTTCCGGTGAATCGTTCTGCATCAGTTCCTTTGCACCATACATTTTTAGGACAATCTTATCGCTCCACCAATACGATACAAAGTTCATTGCACCAGCTATGATAAATGCAAATGTCATTCCGCTCTGTCCGCCAAGCGCTCCACCGATCATCACAAAGAGTACGGTGAGAACACCCATTAAAAAGAATGTTTTCATCGTGTTCATATTCATTTTCTCCGATATTTATACATAAATACTAATTGCGTTCACAAATGTTAACGCCGTAACGCTTCTTAAAAGTTCCTTGAATTATCGGTCTAGGAAAAACAGTACCGAAGATTTTTTATTGTAGATATTGAAACCAGATCCAATATCCGAGAGGAAGAGCTGTTCCTGCCAAAACAAACCATTTCCCTCTTCCCCAAAGCCCGGTCTTTCCTTTAAGAATAAAAAGACCTGAAATACCCATAAAAATGAGGCTTAATGCAAAAAAATCGGCAATATACGTCCATATTCCTTTGGGAGCATTCAGATGCAGTTGGTTCATTTCAAAGAGAACCATTCTTCTTCGGGTCTCTTCGATGAGAACAGTGCCTGTTGGAAGATCTATGGAATAAGTTTTTCCGGAATAAAATAATTGAGCCGTTTCCGGGTCAGGACGGAAATAATTTTCGGGAGGTGCGGATAACTGTAATCGTTTGATTGCGAGAGCTACAATCGTATCCTTCTCTTCGGATACGATCGGCTCAATCGATACAATTTCTTTTTGCTGAATATAGTTCGGATTCCAATCAGCGATATGATTTACCGCCAAACCGGAAACTCCATACACAATCACTAATGCAACGCTAAAATAACCTATATCACGGTGGAGAACGATATTCACTCGCCTCCATGAGAATCGCTTCATTTCACCTCGACCTGTGCGCCTTCGCCTTTAATTTGAAGCACAACCTTTGGTTCCTTCACGGTTGAAGGATCAAATGTTGTCCCCTCCTTTTTTGCATGCTCCTCACCGCTTTTAATCAATTCCTCTACAGAATATGTCTTGACGGAAACAATACCTTCAGCCGAGGCGCTCTTCCCTTTGATCTCAAGCGGAAAAAAGATCACACCATCTTCTACTTTGAAACGGATCGATTCGAATTCTTTATCGCTGCCGATCTTAATCCAGCAACCGCGTTCTTTGCATACATCCACAATCGGTCCAGTAATCAACACCCGTTTGCCATCAAATTTTTCCGGATGAGCCACAATTTCGGATATTTTCGTCGACTCTTTTAATGTAATCTCCTTGCCATATTTCTTTTTCACACCGGAAATTGCTGACACCACAAGTAACAATGAAACAACTGAGATAATGAATATTTTTTTCATATCGCACCTTTTTGTCTTATTCAAAATAAAAAAGCCTCTGATGTTTTCAGAGGCAGAGCAATTTCAAAATATTTTCTACGACCATATTATTTTGCTTGTTTATACATCGTCATAATATAGGCGGCGATTGAATCTGCTTCAGCAGGTTTCAAACCTTGATTCGGCATTGGAGGAAACGCCGGATTAATTTTTTGCGGGTTCAAGACAAACGATAATAATTTTGTTCTGTCATTTTCATATTTCGGTAATACCTCTTTATACGCCGGCCCAACCTTTTTTGCACCAAACTCATGACATGCAGAACATTTTGCATTAAAGATATCTTCTCCGGTAACTGACGAAAGGTTGATCCCCAATTTTGCGAGCAGTTCTTCGTGGTAGAGCGTGTATTGATGCGCCAACAACGCAGAATGTTGTTGCGTAGAATTCGAAAGTGATGAGGTCGTTTGCACGATCATAAAAACGATTGCAAACACGAAGACATAGAATGCATTTCCTGCGTGACCGATTTTAAAATCCTTCATCATACCATAAACAAAATGGCTGGTAAGGAACACAAAAAATATCACAAGAAATGCCGAGAGAAAAACCAACCCACCAAGAGCGGACACCGGAGTTAACACCACCGTAAGCACAACAAACACCGGCTGTGCAAGAAGCGAGAGCAAACCAAGCGGCAACGTGATTTTTTTTACGTGTTCCGCATAGTCAGCAGAAAGATGTTTCTTCCCTCCCTGCCAAGAAAATGTAAAAAATAAAGTGCCGAGCGATGTAATGGTCAACGATAGAAGAATAAATTGAACAATCTTCACAAGCACATCTAGTGAGAACATCAGTTCAATCATATTCGAAACAGACTGCCAGTGATTAGGATTTGCCGCAAGCGAAATCCCAGCGAATAAGAAATACACTGCCGCGGAGAGGAAGATTAACGCATATTTTCCGGAAGTTTTTCGTGTTTCAACCATGTGAGATTGAAACGATTCAATTTCTTCATTCTTCTGTGATACAGCATCGAGCATTCCGCCCAATTTCAACGCCGAATGATAAGAAGATGCAAACGCTGCTGCCGCAGCAAATAACAACATTCCCCACGTTAATATGCTCACACTAATTGCCGAAGAACCCTGCAGTAACTGTGCGTATGCAAACGTCAACGACATAAACGGTACAATGCCAAACAAGACCAAAATGGTTTTATTGGGAAGGATATGATCTATGACATCTTTTGAGAACTGGATCGAATTCGGATTATTAGCCTTTCCTCCTTTGCGATTGTGGTATAAAGAAAGGACAAGAGCACCGAACAAGTAACTAATGAACGGGAGCAGCAGAATGTAGATAACGTTCATCACAAAATGAAGAACGCCAATCTGTGCTTCCGATTGCGGTAATGCGATCTGTTTCAGAAAATCCATTGTCGTTTAACCAAAGATTAAATTGTTGTTTCGTCTATTGTTTGACCTGAGCGACAAGCGTCGGCTGCAGTCCAGCTTTTACCGATGTATCTTTGTACCATTTGTCGAATGCCGATTGTTCCATAATATAGACAGCGGAATACATTCCGGAATGTTGCAAGCCGCAATATTCTGCGCAAGCAATATCATACCGCCCAAGTTTCTCTGACCGGAACCAGATATCGTTCTTCTTATTTGCATAAACATCTTTTTTAATACGGAATGCAGGAATAAAAAATGCATGGTTCACATCAGTGGAGATTAAATCGATTTTGACCGCTTTGCCGGTTGGCACATACAACGTATCAGTCTTCAAACCGTTCGGATATTCAAAGCTCCATTGCCACATACGAGCTGTTACTTTCATTTTCATGGCATCTTCAGGGATCGCACGCATATCTTTGTACCCAACCCACCCGAAATAGAACATACTCAGGAACAATATCAACGGAATTGTTGTCCAAAGAATTTCCAGTGTTAAATTCTCTTCCACATGAGTCGGAACGGGATTCCGTTTTCTACTGTAACGGAAAACAAAATAGACCATCGCAACCGTAATCCCGACCAGGACGATTAATGACAACGCTGTGATATACAAAAATACCGCATCTACATTATCAGTAAAATTTGACGCCGACGTGAACATTCACTTACCTCACAAAAGAATAATCCCAGAAGGTGAATCCCAGGAAAATAATAAAAGTCAATATTGCCGTAACTATGAAAATCTTAAACACTTTGTCCTCATACTTCATATGCATGAAGTAGTTCAAAACATACCAGGATTTAACACATGCAATAAACAAGGCAATCACAATCGTCCAGTTGCCAAGATTAATTCCGGAAACGGTAACGGTAATACCGGTGAATGCCAGCAATCCCAGCCAGATAAAGATATAATTGCCGTACTCAATAACATGCGATTCTTCGTGTTGATGTTCGCTCATTGCTCAGCCTTTAGTGTATCAAATAGAATAATGGGAAAAGGAAGATCCAAATCAGATCAACCAAGTGCCAGTACAATGCGGAGTTTTCTAATCGCACATACTTTGTCGGTGTAATTTTTTGCTGACCAATCTGCCGCAGAATGAATAGGAAGAAAATCACTCCGACAATAACGTGGAATGTATGCAATCCTGTCATCACGTAATACAGACCGAAATAGAGAATTTCGCCATCCGGTTTACTCAGAAGATCTTTTGAACCGGGATAAATTCCATGATGGATCTTTGCTCCCCATTCGAAATATTTGTTCACCATAAAGACAAAGGCAAAACCGATTGTCACCCAGATCAACGATTTCGAAAAACGGATATTTCCTTTTTGAATCGCCGTGATGGACATTGCGGCTGTCATACTGCTGGTCAATAATGCAATGGTGTTAATCAAACCGATTGTTGTGTTTAATTCTTGCGCAGCAATATGGAATTCCTGCTGATGCATAAACCGATAAACGGCATAGATAATAAAGAGACCACCGAACAGGATCAATTCTGTAAACAGGAAAAGCCACATTCCCATTCGTGATCCGTAATCGTCTCTATGCACGTGATGAACGGCAGCGTGATCTGTAGAACTCACTTCGTTGCCTCCTTTTTTGCCTCATACTTTGAATAATCGTACGGTCCGGCGTAAACGTCCGGAACGTCGTGGAAATTTTCCAGAATGGGCGGCGTCTGGACTTTCCATTCCAATGTTTCTCCACCCCAAGGATTCATCGGCGCTTTTGCTCCCCTGCGCATACCAACCCATAGATTTGTGAACATGATAATGAGACCGATAATCAGAATCCATGAACCGATTGTTGATGCCACGTGATACGGCTGAAATTCAGGCAGGTAATCATAATACCGGCGCGGCATTCCAAGATATCCCATAATGAACATCGGCATATACAATGCATTGTAACCAATTGTCACAATAGCCCAAGCCCAAGTAGCCACTTTAAGATTGTACATCCTGCCGAACATCTTTGGCAGCCAATAATGCATTGCAGCAAAAATTCCAAATCCCGTTCCGCCAAACATCACATAATGGAAATGAGCTACAACGAACGATGTATCCTGCAAATGAATATTCACAGACAATGCGCCAAGCATCAATCCCGTGAAACCACCAATGGAAAATTGAACGATAAACGACATCACATACAGGAATGGAGGATCCGCCTTAATCGATCCTTTATACATTGTTGAAACCCAATTGAATACTTTAATCGCACTTGGAATAGAAAGAACAAACGTGATAAACGAAAATACAAATTGTGCCGTATCGCTCATGCCTGCCGTAAACATATGATGCGCCCACACAAGCGATCCGAAGAATGCAATGGCAAGACTCGAAAATGCAATATACTTATATCCAAAGATAGCGCGACGCGAGAAGACAGGAATAATTTCCGAAACCAAACCCATCGCCGGCAGGATCATGATATATACAGCCGGATGAGAATAGATCCAGAAGAGATGCTGATAAAGTACAGGATCTCCTCCCAGAGCAGGATCGAAGATACCGACACCAAGCAAGCGTTCAATACCAACCAGCGCTAATGTGATACCGATAATGGGTGTTGCTAAAACCTGAATCCATGCTGTTGCATATAACGACCAAACGAACAACGGCATTTTAAACCACGACATATCCGGATGCCGCATCCGATGAATGGTGGTGATAAAATTCAATCCTGTCAATATCGATGAGAATCCAAGAATGAATGCGGCAATTAATGCGGGTAAAACATTGGTATTTGTCCGGACTGAATACGGAACATAAAACATCCAACCGGTATCAGCAGAGCCGCCGGGAAGCAACATTGAAAGAACGGCAAACAATCCGCCGATCACAAACATATACCAAGACATCAAATTTATTCGTGGGAAAATAACATCTTTTGCACCGATCATAATCGGCATAAAAAAGTTGCCGAAAACCGCCGGCAGTCCTGGAATGATGAACAAGAAAATCATGATGATGCCGTGCAGCGTGAACAATTGATTATAGGTCTGCGCATCAACAATTGTTTTTCCCGGAGTTAGCAATTCTAGACGGATCAAGAATCCAAATGTCACGGCAACGATGAAGAATGTCATCATCGAGAAGAAATATAGGAGGCCGATCCGTTTGTGGTCAACGCTCAAGATCCAGGAGAGAATTCCCGTCTTGTACTTGTTCGTTGAAACGTCTAAATAACTTGGTTCTAATTTCTCTACCGGCACTGCCGCTTTAGCCATAATTTAACTCTCTTTTACAATTGAACTTTTTTCTGCGCCGTAGGCGAATCAGCCTTTGGCCGAGGTTTTACTGTTAAATACACTACAAACACCGCTGCAAATAATAAAATCACTCCTCCGGTAACGCGGGTAACATTAAAAACATATGTCCGCCCTTCGGGATTGTAACTGTAACAATACGCTACTAATTTTGCTATTGTCGGACCGGTTTTTCCTGTGCTGGCTTCCGTCAGTGCCATCTTTACATCGAACGGAAGATACTTTATTCCGTTCAAGTATCGCGCAATCTTCCCTTCCGGAGAAACAACCACCAATGCACCGGCATGGATGAAATCATTTCCTTCACGCTTAAAATTAAAACCAGCCGCTTGTGTTACTGCGCTGATTGCAAGACTATCGCCAGTTAAAAACTTCCATGATTCCGGAGGAATCTGTTTCTTCAAGAGTCCGAAATAACTGTCTTTCTTTGCTGCACCAAGTTCAAACTTTTCTCGTTCGTCAAAACTGATCGTGACAATCTGAAAATCTTTGCCGATTTCCATATCGATAAAGTTTACAATCGACGTCAATTCAGTTAAAATAGGACTGCAAATTCCCGGACAACGATAATACACAAAATTGAAAATTGTCGGTTTGGTAATGATATCCTTCAGTGAAACAAGATTCCCCTTCTCATCAAAGAATTCCGTGTTCAACGGAATGGTGTTCCCGATTTTTTCTTCAATGCCAATCTCAATTTTTTTTGTTGTATCGATTGCACTTGCAACGCAAACAAACGATACTAGCAACAGCACAATTTTTTTCATATAGAAACCTCTACGGTAGGTCGGTATTAATGTCGGCCTGCCAAAATATTAACTTTTCTTCTCTCTGCTGATCTTAGAGAGATACGAATAGAGTGCACTCCACTCTTCCCTGCTCAATCGAACAACAGCCGATTTGAAACCAATCGTTACAGGATCAACAGATACTGTTCTGATAAATTCATCCAAGTTTACATTTTTCGCAAACAGTGTAGCAGTAATAACTTTATTGCTATTTGCACTTAAACGTTTTGTTAATACTGCGCCTTGTTCTTCCTGTTTTTTAGTAGCGATCGAAGCACAAACATTTTCTACATATTTCGAATCGCTATCAGCTTCTAATTGCAATCGCTGCATTGCCAGCTTAACGGGAATTTGGGGCGGTAACTGTGTTCCTTTCGAAAGGCTATACACTTTTTCAAGATCTTGTAATTCTGAAAGACTGTCGATCGGAAAATCATTGGCAAATGTTCTGACAAAATGAATGATCGCAAAACGATCTTCTGCCGGAAGATAATTGAATGCCTGCATTCCGTTAATCACAATCCCTTCCTGCAGTGTCTTATACATATTCGAAACTTTGCGGCCGTTCTTCCATCCTTCTGCAGAATGAAAATTTCTCGGTTTCACCGTCATGGCAGCAGCACTTAATCCATCCCCCATTCCATTGGCTCCGTGACAGGACGAGCAATTTGCTTTAAACAGATTCGCCCCTTTATCGATCAATGCTTTCGATGAACGACCGACTTCTGTAACATTTACCGGGGCGATCAACGCACCGCGCTGCATCGGAATATCTTGAACGAATTGGGATGAATCTCTCAAGATCACCGGAGCAATGCCGTTCTTGGAAACATCATTCATATTCCAGATATAATATGTGCCGATAAATCCGGCAACAACCAGAAAATAAATGTACGTCAACCCGAATAACCTGACTGGATTTTGTAACAATTCTTTGAAATCTATTTCGTCTTTAATGCGCATAATTTTTATTTGTTCGTTGTTCATCCTCGTCCGGATTGAACGAGGCAACAATTAAAGATGGAAATCAATACCGCGCTGCAATTTTGGATCGCCAACGGGAACAATATTATATTTTTTCGCCTGAAGCGCGAACACTACAATGATCAAACCGATTGATAAAATCGGAAACGCAAGTTCATAATAACTGAACACCGGTGAAGGACTAAATGTCGGCATCACAAGCCAGTAAAGGTCAAGAAAATGAGCAAAGACCAACATTGCTGCCGATTGTTTCAATGTAGACGGCCTCATTTTAGAAGGACGCGAGACCAACATAAAATATGGAATCCAAAAATGAAACAGGACGATTGCAATGGAGACATATTCCCAGCCATTCTGCCAGCGTGCAATGTACCAGAAATTTTCTTCCGGAAGGTTTGCGTACCAGATAAGCATGAACTGACTGAATGCGATGTATGCCCAGAACGAAAGCAAACCGAACATTAATGCGCCGAAGCTATAATAATGATTCTCATCAACGCCTTTGAAGAAAAATCCTTTTTGACTGAGCATCACCACAAAATATGTTGTAACCGCTAATGCTGTTAGGATTGTTCCGGTAAAATAATAGACGCCGAACATTGTGGAAAACCAATGTGGCTCCAAACTCATCAGCCAGTCGATTGAAAAGAGCGAGATAGAAATGGCGAGAAGCGGAATGAATGCCGCTGCCAACGCGATATTTTTCTTTGTCCGTTTTTGGTCGTTATCAAGATCCTGTTTTAACGAGTTATGTCTGAAAATAAAATAGAACAATCCCCATATACCAATGAAAATGCCAAATCGAATGGTGAAGAATTGTTCGTTCAAATATGGTGCTTTGCTTTGCAGCACGGTATCTTTCGCTACCACATCTGCATGCGTCCAATGGAAAATATCATGCAGATTCATGAAGAGCGGAATGGCCAACAGTGCAACCGGGATTAATAACATCCCTAAAAATTCCAACACGCGGCGGAATGGTGTAGTCCAAATTGCACCGGCGATATATTCCAACGCGATAAAAAATACTGCACCGACAGCAACACTGGCAAGGAATGTAAATCCAACAACGTTGTTGAAGGCCGCGCGATGTGAATCCGTAAGATATGACAACACCACTAATGCAAGACCGACAATCGTCAGTCCCCAGCCGAGTTTAACAACATTGGCTGGGAGTTCTTTTTTAGGAATAATGACTGATTCGTGAGCGCTCATTGTAAGTCTGACTCCTTCGCATTATATGCGCGCTGTAAAGTTCTAATATAATTCACAATTGCCCAACGCTCTTCCCGGGAGATCTGATATTGATACGCCGGCATTACATTTTGTCCGACAGTCATTGTATGGAAAATTGCTCCATCGGGCCAGGTACGAACTTTATCCGAGTGCAGCGTGGGAGGATTGGGGAATTGTCCGTTCATACGACTGTCGCCATTGCCGAAATTACCGTGGCATGGACTGCAGAATGTCAGGTATTTTCTTTTTCCGAGATCCAATGTTGCTTTCGTCGACAACAAAGGATTCATTAAAAATTTTCCGACAGAATCTGCTTTCACTCCTAATGCATATGGATACGGAATAAATCCACGAGCAATTGTTCCGATCACCGGTACTCTCATCGAATGGCCGTCCTCAAAATAATCTGTTGCCGACTGCACATCGAATCTCGGCTGTTCCATCATCCAATCGAACGGCGGTAGATAAAGAACTTTATTCCAATACAAATAGCCACCTGCAGATGTCGCCAGAGAGATACCAACTAGCAGCAAAATAAATTTGGGATCGAACGTGTTCGGTTTGAAATTCAAAAATTCTTCAGTGTAATAGACAGCTTCCACTTCTCCGCCTGTCGATTTTAACAGATCGCGCACTTTCTTTTCGTCGAACTTCTCATCATTTGCTTGAATCGTCACACCAAACTTATCGGAAGAGACTTTTTTCATGTATGGTGTATCGTGCAATGGATGACTGTTGTTCGGAAATTTGAAAAAGAATGCGATCATTGCACCAACAGTGGAAAGTACCGCCAGCAGAACTGCGATTTCGTACGTAACGGGAACAAATGCTGGCCATGACCAATACGGTTTTCCGCCAATCACCTGCGGATAATCAACAACGGCGACCCACGATGCAAACGAGATCATTCCCGCTGCACCAAGAATTCCGGCTGCAAGAGTGACGAATCCAAGTTTCGTCTCTTTCAATCCCATAGCTCCGTCTAATCCGTGAATCGGATACGGAGTATGAACGTCGAACTTTTTATATCCTGTATCGCGAACTGCAGCTGCTGCTCGCACAATGTCGTTAGGAGTATGATAAATTGCGTTGATTGAATATAATTTCTTTTCCATATCAGTGCGACGCTCCGTTTCCATTATGCGATGGATGTGAGGGCTGTGCGCCCGGAACGACCGCTTTAATTTCTGCCATGGAAATAGCCGGCAGGAATTTCACGAACAACAATACGAGTGTAAAGAATAGACCGAAACTTCCGATCAACAGACCAAAATCCCACATAGTCGGCACAAACATTCCCCAACTTGACGGGAGAAAATCTCTATGCAGCGATGTAACGATAATAACAAAACGTTCAAACCACATGCCGATATTTACGAAGATCGCAAGAATGAATGATGCCAGAAGTGACGTACGAATCTTTTTCGACCAGAACAATTGCGGTGTGAACAAGTTGCAGGTCATCATTGTCCAATATGCCCACCAGTACGGACCGAACGCACGGTTAACAAACACGAACAATTCCGTTGCGTTGCCGCTATACCAAGCAATAAAAAATTCCATGATGTATGCATAACCGACCATTGTTCCGGTGACAAGAATAATCTTGTTCATTTTTTCGATGGTGTCGATCGTAATCAGATATTCGAATTTGAATGCTTTTCGAGTAATGATCAACACATTCTGCACCATGGCAAATCCGGAAAAAATAGCGCCGGCAACGAAGTACGGTGGGAAAATTGTAGTGTGCCAACCAGGAATAACAGAAACGGCAAAGTCGAAACTAACGATAGTGTGCACAGAGAGAACAAGCGGCGTTGCAAATCCTGCCATGATCAAATATGCACGTTCGTAATGCTGCCAATGACGATTGGAGAATCTCCAACCCAAACTCAATACTGAATAAATAACTTTCTTAATTGTTGTCGTAGCTCTGTCCCGTAGCGTTGCAAAATCAGGAATAAGTCCGATGTACCAAAAAACTGCTGATACGGTTAAATAGGTATTCACGGCAAACACGTCCCACTCAAGAGGAGAAGTGAAGTTCACCCACACGCCATGCTGATTGGGATACGGGAAGAGCCAAGCCATAGCGAGCCACGGACGTCCGGTATGGAACAATACAAATTGCACAGCACACAAAACAGCAAACAACGTCATCGCTTCAGCGAAACGTGCAATACCTGTACGCCATTTTTGGCGGAGCAGAAAAAGAATTGCCGAGATCAATGTGCCGGCGTGACCGATACCGACCCAGAACACAAAGTTCACAACGTCGAATCCCCACGCAACCGGCTGGTTAATACCCCAGATGCCGACCCCTTTCCATAACAGCCACGCCATACTGATCCCGCCGATTCCCAGCATTGAACCGGTGATGGCAAGACCAATGAACCACGTCCGCTGCGGAAAATCATTGATCGGTTTTACGATCGCTTCGTCAAGAGTGGAAGCACTGGGCAATCCCTCAATGACCGGAATTTCTTTCGAATAATCTAATACTGTCGATGACACTATACGTTCTCCGTTTGAGATTCTACATTTCGAAGTTTTGCAACATAGGTTACGTTCGGTGCAACGTTGATCTCTTCAAGCACATGGTACCCAATTTCGTGATGACGATATTTATAGATATCGGAACTCTTATCGTTCATGTTTCCAAAAATAATCGCTTCTGCAGGACAAGCATCCTGACAAGCAACGGTGACACCGTTTCCATCAAATACTTTTCCCTCTTCAATCGCATGCTGACGGCTTTCCATAATGCGCTGAACGCAGAATGTACATTTTTCCATCACGCCGCGCGATCGAACTGTCACTTCCGGATTGTGCATCATATTCAACGGCTGTTGATACTGGTATCCATCGTTGAACTCATTTCGGAAATCATAGAAGTTAAATCGTCGGACTTTATACGGACAGTTGTTGGAGCAGTACTTCGTTCCAACGCAGCGATTATAGGCCATTTGGTTCAATCCATCCGGACTGTGTGTAGTAGCAATAACCGGGCAGACGTTTTCGCATGGTGCGTTGTCGCAATGTTGGCACAACATCGGCTGATTGCTGACACTCGGCGCTTCGGATGTTCCGGAAAAATATCGGTCGATACGAATCCAAGCCATCTCACGCCCTTTATGCAGCTGCTCTTTGCCGACAACCGGAATATTATTTTCTACGTTACAGGAAAGAGTGCAAACTCCGCATCCTGTACATTTATTCAAATCAATCGCCATTGCCCACTTCACGCCGTCGTATTTCACTTTCGGGACGATGGTCGTAGCATGATGTTCACGTTCGAGGAATTTCGGATCTTCCAAATATTGAACGACCGTTCCTTCTTGAATGATCTCTCGCTTTTTATGAAGATCTTTCAGAAAGGTATCATCTAACTGATGGTGTTCTTGTGTGGATGCGAGAAGATATGTATCACTCGTCTTCGTTACCTTTACTCCGGTATATAACCAGGGAGATAACGAAGCCGATTTGGACATGAACAGATTTGCGTTAAAGCCAACACCTGTTCCGATTGTTCCCGCAACGGTGCGGCCATAACCAAGCATCACCGCAACAAATTTGTCGGCTAGGCCTGGTTGAACGTGCACAGGTAATGTTAATGTGCGTCCATCAACAGCAACTTCAATTATTGCGCCTTCTTCAATTCCCATTTCACGGGAAGTTGCTACGCCAAGAGCAGCATAATTATCCCACGCAATTTTCGATGCGGGATGCGGCATTTCCTGCAACCATCCGTTATTTGCATATCGTCCATCGCCGACAAAATAATTGTCGTGAAGGAATAGAACAAAATCATTTGTTGAAGCAACCGTTGCGATAGAATTTAGTGCATCGGATTTTACAATTGGAATTGTTTGAGCGACTTCGGTGTAAGTTACGACACCATCATGAAGTGCTGAATACCAGAATGTCTTGAAGTCTACGCTGGATTTCATCGCTGGGAACAGTTCCTTTTCCCAACGATTCATCAGATATTCGTGATAACTATTTTCAGCATACGGTCCAGAAATCCATGCGAGCAAGATCGCCTCTTTTTGCCTGCTATTATAGAGGGGTGAAATGACCGGTTGCTGCAAACTAACAATGCCTGTGCGTGTTTTGTGATCGCCCCACGATTCAAAATCATGGTTTATCGGAAGAACGTAATTGCTCAGCGCAGATGATTCGTTCTGCTGTTCTGCGAAAGTAACGACCGCACCCACTTTTTTCAAAGCTTCCGCATAACCAAAATCGGATGCAAGATGATATACGGGGTTCGAGTCAAAATGGAGAACAACACCAACGCTGCCGTTGTTCATCTTGGCAATCAATGCTTCCCACTCTGCTTTGTTTGTCAAAGCAACATGTTCTACGAGCGATTGTTCTCTGTTATAGAGTGCAGAGTTTCCAAGAATTTCATTCAAAACGTTTACAGCAATGTGAACTGATTCCGGTAATCCGTTTCCTGCATGAACAATCGACTTTCCTTTATTCTCGCTTAGATCTTTGACAAGTTGTTTTACATCAGTCGCCGAAAGACCGTTTTTCGCTGCAAAGTCTTTAAGCGAAGTCTTTCCGTTTGGTTTAAATTCGTTGATCAATGCAAGAACAAATTCTAACTGTTGATCCGGTCGAACACGCAGGCGGTAATCGGCATTCATTCCGGTAGAACTCATGGTTCCGTCAGCCGAATATAATCTGCTGATGTTCTTTGCCTTGTCGACATTCTTATTCTCAACATACATTCTTGTCTGTTCGGCAATATTTCCTTCATAACCGAGGAAATCCGATTCCAATGCAAGAATGACCTTCGCTTCATTCCATTTAATCAATGGAAATATTGATCCGCCGGTGGATTTCGTCCAAGCAGATTTGCGGTTCAGATCGTTGAATAATTCATAAGAATAAATTTTTGCGGTTGAATATTTGGCCGTAAAATCATTCAACACTTTTTTTGCAGTAGGAGAAGTGATTGTATGAGTGATGATAGCAATCTCTTTTCCCTCTTTTGCAGCTGAGGTCAAAGAGACACCAATTCGTCCATCAACTTCTTTCCATTTACTTTTCGAAAGGATTCCGGAATCAACAAACATCGGATCTTTCAATCGTTCCGGATCGTACAGGTTAAGAATGCTTGCCTGACCACGCGCGGAAATTTTTCCTTTATTGATAGGATGATCGGGATTGCCATCAACTTTAATCGGACGACCTTCGCGGGTCTTAATTAAAATTCCGTATTCCTGTCCATACTCAACAAATGTTGAAGCGTAAAAATTTGCCTGACCTAACGTAATCTCTTCCGGTTTTTTTGTATAGGGAACGATCTCCCCTTTATCCCGATAATTTGTGCAGCCGGCGGCAGCAAAAGCAGCGGATGCAGAGACCAAAGCCAAAAATTGTTTCCGGCTGATTGGAGACATCGCATCAACATCAAAATCTCCTGTCACTTCCTTTGCAAATTCACGTGCTTTCGCATCTTCCGTGGAAGGATCGTTGTGGTATGCTCGGAGACTTCTCCAGTACTTATCACCCATAGGCTGATCAGCCTTTGGCTGAGATTCGTTATTTTTCCTCGAAGTTCCCATGCTTACTTTCTTTTCTCCCGTTTAACTGCCATCGGATTAATGTTGATGGAGATTGAACCTTGCTGTTCAGGATTCTTCACTTCGTTGTTGGATTGCGAAAACAGTTTGAACGGTAACGCACTGAGAAGTCCTGCGCCAACTGCGCTGATCCCTGCTTTCTTAAAAAATTTTCTACGTTCGGTATTGGTTTTCATAATAATTATCGATGACAAGCAAAACAGTTTTCAGGACCTTTTTTGATCCCGGGAATATTTGCAAGAATAACCGGCGCATTGCGATGGCACGAAATACAATTGTTCATTGTCCACGAACTTGCCTGTTTCACCACATCCAGTTCCTGAATATTTCCATGACATTGCTGGCACGGGATGTTTTTGTTGACATGAACACTGTGATTGAAGTACGCATAATCCGGAAGTTTATGAATTCGTTTCCACGGCATCAACTTCCCTTCATTAAAGTACTGAGTCAATCGAATGATATTCGGCATGTTCTTTCGTGCTATCGTGTGGCAATTCATACAGGTATTCAACGGAGGAATCATTGCATGGCGGGATTTTGAAGCGCCGGTATGACAATACTGACAGTCCATGCCCATTGTTCCAGCATGAAGTTTGTGTGAATACGGAATCGGCTGTTCCGGAGCATAACCAACACCGTCGCGCTCTGCACGTGAAACATAGTATGTGAACGTGAGCGAAGCAAGCGCCACGAAAATAACTATCGGCAGGCGAATCTTGAGAAAATAATCAAGATAGGACTTGTTCATTGTACGGACCTACAATCGGATAAGAGTGGGATAAACAACGTTGAGCAATAGTAAGAAAAGTATATTGGGGAAGCGGTAACAATCTTCATCAATAAATCAGTCTATTGAGTGTAAAAGGAAACGTTGTTTTAGGAATTGAGCAAACTAATTTCGAACCGCAAGAGGTGGTACATTTCTGTTTCTGGTTCGTTTCCCGCCTAAGGGCGGCGGGATTCTGAAAAAATATCAGAGTTAGCAAACAACACTAACTCTGTATTTTTTCGAAGCGGGGCCGAAGGGACTCGAACCCTCGACTTCTTGCGTGACAGGCAAGCGCTCTAACCAAACTGAGCTACGACCCCAAAGAATACAATTAACAATTATCAATGAACAAATTTCAAAAAACAAAAACCAAATTGAGTGCCGTGTTTCTTACGGCACGAAATCCGCCGTCTTTTTTGGCGGACTGAGCTTCGATTCCAAAAAAAATCCAAATATCAAAGACCAAATTCCAAAAAAAGAACAATTGCCTAAATTTCATTGCCAATTATTCATCGTTTCTTTTAGAACGATACAAATATACAAAAAAAAGGGACGGTTTTGCAAGAATAATTTGCGGAAAATTTTGTCTTTATGGACTGTAAAAGTCCGATTTAATTATATGGAGATCTCACCAGAGAGGACACAGAGAATTTTTTTAGATGTCACCAGAAAAGACTCAATGGAGTTATTATAGTTACGCCGATGATGATTTCGATGACCATCATGCTCGGAAATGAATTAGAAACGGTACCAGATTACTTTTTATCTAAAACAGAACAAGAAGAGAGATTAATTTTGATCAATGCCTACTCATCCATTTGCGTGATGTCATACCAATATTTTTAATTTTCGCAACAATTTTTCTGCCTTTTCAACTTCCTGACACGGCACCATAACTTTTATTTCGTTTACAATATGCCCGCCGCTGTCACCAGCAGATCTGAAGAGTGTATACACAAATCGAGGACCGCCTTGGGGCTGTGTACGACAGAAAAGAATTGGATGAAAGCCATCCTGCTCAAGACACGTTTTAGCATGCTGTGCAGGCGTATCATTAAGAGAACCGTAAATACGAACCATCCCTTCATAGATTTCATACTCAGCATGTTTGTCACAAAGAAATCGCTCATTGGAAAATGCGCCACATTTTTTACAATATGGAAGCGAACAAATAATACAAACACCTTCTGCATTCACTTTGGGATGTTGATGACATTGAACATTATCAACTAAAATAGTGCCGCAATGAGGACAAAATTCATCATCATTCTTTACATCATTGTTGCAATGAGCACAAGAGAGGATTTCTTCTTCAATATTTTTCATTTTACCTCCGATTGAAATATTTTATCGTTTTACACCACGTTTTGTTCAACTATCATGATATACCCTATCTGTTTTTGGTTCTCCAATAGTTCTTTTTAAGGAATTAGACTGAAAATGTCTTCCCGAATATTTTCATCTTAGCAAAATCAATTTCTTTGTTTGTGTAAATTCTTTTGTGGTTAGCGTGTAGTAATATATCCCGCTTGATAAGCCTGATGCATAAACATCAATTTTATGTTCTCCCGAAGATTTGAGATCGTGCACCAGGGTTTTAACTTGTCGTCCCAACATATCATATAGAGCAATATTCACATGCGATTCTTTTGGTAAATAGTATCGAATAATCGTATGCGGGTTAAATGGATTGGGATAGTTCTGCGACAAACTAAACTCAAGTGGGAAAACAGAGGTTACATTCTCAATAGAAGTCACATCTGTTAATAATTTTATTTGCTTGAGATCCACCGTACCGGACGAAACAATCTGGACAGGATCTAATCGAATCTGCTTGATCGTTCCTATCCATTGAGAATTCTTTGACAGATCAACAACATATGTCGTAAATCCTGTATCATTAGCTTTAATTGGAATTCCAGGTAAACTCATATTTTGCGTAAATTCAGTATTGACATTCGTTGTCCAAAAGAATCCAGCCAGATTGTCACTAGTGTTATTTTTCATCGTAACGCTGACATGCTTAAATACACCCGCATTTAAGGACAAGCTATCAGGCGAAATAAGATAGGGGTCAATTCCTTTTATCATCAGCGTATAGATCCCATTTTGCATTGTATCTTTGAGATTGTTCGCCAGATTCCATCTTTTGCTATCTGATAAAAAATTCCATTCCCCTGCAGGTGACGATATAAGGATTTCCAAATTAAAATTATTGTCATACACTAATTTTGTATTGTTCTTATTTAAAATTAAGTCATTAAGATCTTCACCGCACATCATTGCTATGATAAATTTTTCTCGTCCGTATTTTTTTAGCGGGAATGGACCGGAACCACTTACGATACTAATATTGGAGTTGACTATTGAAGTATCTTTAAATCCACGTGTCATTACTGACCACATTACCGAATCATTTTTGGGCCAAACACTTGTTGGACCTTTATCACCAAGCATGTTTATGTATGCTGATTGAAGACCTATCTGATCTTTTTCATCGTTATCCGTCCGATCAAAATCCGGTTCACCCGCCGTCGGAAGGCCATCCCCTTCACCAAGATCTGAAGTTCCTGGAATTCCATCAGCTCCAACATCATCCGTTGCCGCACTCCAATCATGATCATTATCAATGCCATCATCCTGCCGTTCATCAACAATACCATCACCGTCATCATCAATCCCGTTTGTTGAATTTCCTGGAGTTTCCAGAAGTGCATGTCCATAATATCCGGTTTTGTATGTACCGTCCCACCCTTTTCCGGATGGTGCCCACGCATAGGTTAAGTCGAGCGAACGATCAAACCGAGCACTATTATTTACTGAACCTATTCCGGGATCAGTAAATACTCCAAACGCAGCAGAATCATACGTCTGATCAGAAATATTGATCACATCGTACATCCATAACACAACATCTTCTAGTGCTTTATGTGTGAACTGAAATCCTCGTACTTCTATTCTCAGCCCCAAACCTCCACGGATTGAATCTGACGGAATCGGATAAAAACCCCACGGTGGATTTGTATATTCCTTGTCTTTGGAATCATCCATCACATAAAACGTCTCATAAATTTTTTCCGAAACACTTTGTCCAAAATAACCATACCATTTTCCATTCCAATCAGAACTTAATCCAAGCGCCGCAGGCCACGAAGCAGGCCAGGAATTTGGATCGTTACTTTTTGCAATAGATGTTTGGTTTGAATTAAAATATCCAGGAATTGGTTCCATGCCCCATATCGTTCTCGTGACAGGATCATAATCCATTTCTTCACGATAATTTGTTTCAATGGAACTGATGGTAACATTTTGCCCCAACATGTTCTTGATCTGTATTTTCGCACCGACCATAAACGTAAGCCCGTCTAAGTGTCTGTGACCTGATCCTTTGGGCCACTCAAAATGGGGTCCACTGACAGCACCAGAGAACCAATCGGAGACTTCACCATCATTGAAGAAAATTGTACGAACTAAATTCCCGTCAAAAATGGATTTTTTTCGGTTTGAGATATCTCCTTTCTCATCTGCTCGATATCGCTGGATTTCATTCGGCACTTGCCCTAGCAACAGAAAAGAATTGAGACAGATAAATCCAATAATTATTTTGAGCTTCATAAAATCTCCTGGGAACTTGAACTAATCCCAATGTGCTTTTGAGTGCCGACTAATTGAAACGGGTTATAAGTTTTCTCTTCTAGACTTTTGGATTTGTCTGCCAAACCAAGAGCCGATACTTGCTATACTTAATACTAAAATAGCCCCGGTTAATAATTCTCTCAAAACAGTAAAATTGTATTCAAGTGTTGCTTGGAATTTGATCTGATTTGACACAAGAAAAAGTATACCAAGACAAACACAGGCAATGATCGTTTCTATAATGATGTTCACTTTCGCCAGAAACGCAGAAATGCCGGCAATAATAAATATTCCGGCAAACGACCAAGCACCAATAATCTTTATTGAAGTAGTCGTCACAATTGTATGAGTGAAAAATCCTCCGGGCACAAGAGAAAGAGGAAGATAATACAATAAAATATACAGCAACAGAGTAATGCCGACCCACTTCCAATGGAAGGGGCTTTTATGTAATTCAATTTCCGACATTGATATTCTCCATATTGAGAAACAGTTACAATTCTAGCTCTCCGTTTTAATTGCAAGCGCAGAAGGTGTTTGACAACCGACGATCGCCGGAACCTCGTGGATGAGTTCATCATCCTCAAGGGAAGTAACCATAAAGAGTGCAAAGTTTATAAGGCGCGTGAGCGACTGTTTAGAGCGCAGCGTATTATGAAATATTATTTTCTTTTATCTATCTATCAGCTGATGCAACACACAACAAAGCAGACATCTTCTATTTAAGAGTGAATGAGGTAATGCTCAGACGCTCTTTTAAGTATCGCCTGCCTGAGTTTGTGCTTGAATAGGAATCCTCTGATATAATCCCAACCCCTGGGCAAAAATAATAATAATCGATCATAGATAATCGATACTCATAACAATGAAAGGTACCCGCTGGGACTGTTATTACAGTATCCGCTGATTGAAGAAACATCGGGTCTCCACCTAAACTCCAATTGTCTCCGGCATTAACAGGGTATTTGAAAAATAGTCCCTGGAATAATCCAGAAGTACTATTCGACATTACCCAAAGGCCTTCCGATCTGTTTGTATAGAACATCGTCCCACCCGATCCAGTGCCGGTGATGTGATACCATGTTTCGCCAGAAACAATAGTGTCCGTTGTAACGACAAATGACCCGAACCCCGACTTGATCACTGTTCCTGTTGTATCATATTCAACAGTACTGAAAGCCCATGTGTTACCCGGTTTAAGTGGCCAGATTTGCTTAACACTCGGCGAGGTATCAACGGGATTGTCTTTTTCACATGAAGGGAGAACGAATACTACAAAACAAAATAGAAATGCATTTGCAAACTTTTTCATTGTATTTCCTTTCTATGATTGGCGTACGGGTTTCCTTTCGTAATACTGTAACACTCTGAGCCATAACAGAATAAATCTCCGCCAAAAATAAGGTGGACAAGCACGCTGTGTGTTAACCTGCCTGAGTGACGTTAGTCAGGAGGGCGTTCCCGTGCCATTTTTGCATCCAGTCATTTTTGGCCGATGTGGTTGATAAATATTTCTTTTTTTTGTTATCTAAACTTAGAGTACATCGCAATTATCAGCCAGTTCTGAGAAAAGTAAAGCATCAGATTGGAGCGCCTGATTAGGTGGTTTCCTTTGTTGTTAAAAAAGTTAGAGAAAACCTTTTTTCGTCATAATTATTCTGTACATTGATATTATTTTTAATTGTACTCTGTTTGAAAATATATTTACATCACTCTCCAATATATTTCGCGCCTCTTTAAAATCGCCTTCATGATATTTTGACACTACTTTGGCTGCATATTTATGAAATTCTTTATGTGTTTCTACCAATTCAATAAATTCCTTCTCTTTTCTGAATTTGTCTTCCGACTGATATATCCATTTCCCCAAAGCACATTGATTATCTTTTTGTATTACTTCGGCATCTAATGCTTCTGTACTTACTCCATTGATTAATCGATCTAATCGGTCTTTCCACGCTAAGTGTGCTATTATTACTTCCTTCATGTTCAGTCCTTCAAACGATTCTTCATGGCTGTCAAATTTTAATTCTCCTGCATCTTTTCCTGCTAATGTATCTTTTAACCAACTTAAAACACTCATTTATCTACCTCTTATATTTTGATTATACTTAACACGTGAATTATTTTCTTTGTGAATTAAAAAACCGCCTAACGGACGGGAGCTAAGCTGCGTTGTGACGTTGTGTCGCGGACGCGAGCCCGATTAATTTGTCGATAACTGTTTGAATCGTATGTTGTTTTTAGATATTTCAACTTTGAATACAAAAATCGCGGACCCGGTCACAACGTCAGCCTTGAGTGATTGGTTAGGCAACGGAAATTTTGAAAACAACGTTACCATACCCACGGAATCAATTTGTAGGGAGTTTTTTTTGAGTATTCTATGTATCCTTCTAATTCTTCCTTCAATGTCTTGTCTTCTAAAGATGTGCGAACACACAAAAGAGCAATAGAAAAGAATGATGGGATTACACTCCACAATGAGCCCAAAACAAATGGGATTCCAATTGTTGAAATTATTATACCAATGTATCCTGGATGCCGAACTACTTTATAGACACCCGATTGACAAACTGTATGCCCACGGTCTTTCTGAATTCTCACAACCGTCGAAAAAAATTTATTTTCGCTTCTTGCAACAAGGAAGACAATTTGACCTGCAATCATCAGGAATACACCTACTGCATTAATCCTCAAAGAAAAATGTGGCGACCATTGATAGCGACCAGTGTCTAATCCTGCAATGACAACAGTAGAAATAAAGATGAGAAAAGAAAACCCTAATAGTAATTTATCCCAAGACTTCGTCCCTTCTCCGGGTTTTGTCCGCTCTCTCATTAATTCGTCGTCGGTTCGAATTGCCAGAACATTCATTAATGTGGCCGTGAAACTAGTTAATAAATATATCCAACCTTCGAAATAATTGATTCTGCCGGCAGAAATGAACAAAACTATTGAAAATAAAAATGATGAGATAAAAGCATTGAGCACAAATTTAGTCTTCAAGGTTATTTCCTCCTGAATTACTCAATTAAATTCATTCAACAATTTTTGTTCCCGTTGCCTAACTAACAATTAGACTGTATAAGAATAAAAATAAATTTTGCGAGTAATGTAGAGTATCCGTTTTCTTGAATCAATACCAAGATGAAGGTATTTTTAGCAGAAATGATACGATTATGTCTGATTTAGGAAGGATGATTTACGAAATGAATTTTTGGTATTTGTCACGATGTATCGTTATCACGTTGCGGTTTTTACCACTTCTAAAATCTTATGCTCTTGATTTTTAATGAGCAAATAAAATTTACACTTTAGACATTCTTCAAATTTATCCAAAAAGGCACTCTGCACTTCTCCGTTACAAAGTGTATCCTCCACCAGCCAACAGAATCGTCCCCCATTAATGCCATTATTGATCTCATGATATTTTTCCTCAGAAGCAGCAGGACAAACTCCAAGCGCATCGACATACTTCCCTCCAATTTCACGTCCGCATTTTTTATATTCCCAGCAGTTGATATGTTTTTTCCCCATAAACTATCTCGCTTTGTGATCAAGTGACATTCGGTTTCTTGGAAGTGTCTTACAATCCCCTTTGAAGACTCTTCTTGAATCATTGATGGAATAAAACATTACAATTATTATACCATTTTGAAATCTTCCAAATTCGGACAAAATGGAAGATTAAAATTTACACTTGTTTCACAATTGAAAATGAAGAGTAGAGATTCTTGATGTTGGAAAGATGTGTGACTTTGTTGGGATAAATCGATTGATTGAGAGTTCTTAAAAACAACTCTGATCAATAAAATAATATTTGTTCGGATTCTTCATCCTGTAAAAAAAATTGGAGAAAGAATAACAGTGTTATAATGTTTATAAATCGTTTCGTACGACGACCATGTGTCTGGTCTCTTGTTTCTGGACCAACAAAAAGAAAGCGCATTTCTGGCAAAGCTCAAACCTATCAATAAACGCTTCGTTGGATATTCTTGAGCAATTAGTCTCCTCAACGAACCAACAGAAACGACCGCCGTTTCTTCCGTTATTAATACCGTTAAATTTATCCTCAACTGTGGCCGGACAAACTCCCAACTGTTCACTATTCTCCCCTCCGGGTTCACGCCCGCATTTCGTAAACTCCCAGCAATTGATGTTGCTTAGTTGAATAGTCATTATTCTATTTTGCCATAATGGATTCTTCCCCTGAAAAATTCCATTACCAGCGACAAATATTTGTATATAGGTACTGAATTATCTCATCACGCGCTATATTCAATCGATTAGAATATTCTAATCCAATGGGGGATATTTTCATGACGCGTTTAAGAGGGTATGGAAAAATTGATACGCCAGCAGACTGTATGATATGCCGGAATAATATAGAAAAACAAATCCGGAGATTATTCCGCGCCAGCCGGATTGAAGATACATTCCGATAAATGTATAGGTTAAGATATTTGCTGTTGGTAAAAAACAGAAGGAGAAGAATTTTCCCGCTTTTTGAAGATCGGTTTGCGCACCGTGTGTTTCAAAATAGGTAGAACCGAGATGAAATCCGATCGAAACGCCAATGCCGATCTCCAGCCAATAATTCTGTTCAATAAAAAGACGAATGACCAACAGGACGGCCGTAATGGTTGGGAAAAAGTACGGGGCAATAGTAATGAGCCAATTGCCCGATCCACCATTGTACACTACATGCCCTCCATCGTGCGCAGTTATATGCATCCCTTTTACTGAATATCCGGTGAGGAGGGCAAAAAGTGCATGTGTGCATTCGTGCTCAAGTGTCGATAAATAGGAGCCGAGCTCCTGTCGTTTGAAAATAAAAAACCATAATACTAAATAACTGAATAATCCAATCAAGATCGGCGGAATGTTATAGATGGAATATTGTTGCGAAGAGATGAATTTCCAAAAGAGCATGAGTGATGCAGGAAAAGACCAAGCCATCAGCAATGCGATGGGCCATTTGAGGGTGGTAATGATTTTGTTGAGCATAACATCTTATGAGAATTCACCACAGAGACACGGAGCCACAGAGAATTTAAAAGAAACAAATTTTGAGACTCCTTGCGATGAAACTTTTATCTATTTGAGATGTCTTCATTTTTTTAAATTTCTTTGTTCCTCTGTGATTACGCCTTATTTTTTAATCTCCTTTTCGATTTTCTTTTTCGCCTCTTGAATATCTTTATTCTCTTCGACAGATTTCTTCGCTTCTTTTGCCGTCTCTGTTCCGGTTTGAATCGTATCATCTATCGCCTCTTGAATATCCCCTCCCGTATAATGAACAAACGCCAAATATGCTATTAGGACTACAATAACAAAGATGATCAACTTGATCACTTTTTTTATAATTGCAAAGACCAGCGCTACAACAATTGCAATCGCAATTATGGTATAGAGTGGATTGGAGAGAATTTGATCGAACAATTGTGTCATTCTGTTTTTCCTTTCAAAAAAAGATATGTCATCCTAAAATATTTAAATATTGTTTCAGAAATTCTCTATCAGCATTTTGTTAATTCTTACGCTCAGATTCCCGGCTTGTCCAAAGGATACCTTCAGCGCGGCAAGCAGGTTCGTTCCGAAAATGATATCGGGACTCAGAATGAGACAGTCTAATGGTATTTTTTAATCTCTCGCTCCTTATTCGTTTTTGTGATTGTTCAACTGCTACCATATTCTCCGTAATGGATGTGCTTCAGTATTAAAGATAGTGACATTCAGATCAATCGTTTCCGGAGGAGCAAACAAGAGATACAAATATTTAAGAGTCTCCGCTAAATAAAAACTCTCCATCATGTCCCGTTGTTTTTTTGTGACAACGTCGTCCAGTTCAGCATAACCATGTTCCGTCCGGCAATATCGTTTCAGCGATTCAAAGAAAGTTTTCCCCATTTGTTGATACAATGTATCACCGGTGATTTTATACAAATAATATGCCGACTCCATAATTTCCGGGCGAAGCGGGTATCCATTATAAATGATCGTATCGTTGGAATAATTAAATGCCTCAGGTTCAATGCCAAAATGAGTCCACATATAATAATTCGATTCCTGTAATTGTTTGGCCCGCTCTACATCTCCTGTATATGCCAACAAACCGGGAAAGAATGCTTCCAATCCTCCCCACCGCTGCAGATATTTTTTTCCGGTATTCATATCCACGCGTGCATACCATAATTTTCCATTCACCGTATCCGGAAGATGTTTGTTCAATACCGAAATACTCTCCAACCACATTGTGCGGCATTCTTCATCACCGAACAACTTCCAGCACTTATACAAATACTCATAATACGAATCGATCAATCCTCCTAAATGACTGCGAGGACTTGTCCATTCACCGGTGTTGACATTAATACTTTGTCCAACCAAACCGATGGATGAACGACGTTGGTAAAGGGCAACCAACGCTTTTTTTGCTTTCTCGTAATAGATAGGTTTGCCGGTAAGTTTAGCCAGTGTTCCAAATTCAATCAATAACGTTCCTGCTTCTGCAGGATTTGTTGTATCACCGCTCACCGCTCCTGTTTTCAAATTGATAAATACGTGAGGAAGTCCCGTGGGAGAATTGAATACGGGAAGAAGTTTTTTGCCAAGATCATCTGCAAGAGTGAGAAATTTTTTATCGCCCGTCGTTTGATAAGCGGAGAGCAGCCCTCCGAGAACTCGGATGGTAATTTCAAAATTCTTGACTGAAATATCTTTATCAAACGAAAGCGTAGAAAGAATCAGATTCTGTGTCTCTTTTGCTTCTTTGTCCAATCCCATCACAAGCATTGTGCTAAAAGCATCGACTGGAGTGAGCAATAATGTTGACTGATGCCAGTTATATGGCGTTTTTGACAGGGGCTGCACACCATCGCTTCCCCACGCATATTTTTTGTATGCATTCCATGAATGAAGAAATTCTTTCTTCACATCGTTTGCTAACTCATCGGCATCTGTAATTCGATCTGTTTGTCCCAGCACACTTTGGAAGGAAACGAGAACAAAAAGAGTGATGAATCGATACTTTTTCATGCGCAAGAACTTTCAATTGTCTGCATCGAAGATAGTTTGATGAGGGGGCAAATGCAATAGGAATTGAGTACAAAGAAGTCGTGAAAAATAAATATCGGAACTTTTTACAAGGAAATTGTTATTGCACGATGGTATGGGATGATGCTGAGGAAAAACGGTGTGGAAGGTTTTGTGTTTTTGTTGTGTATTGTATTTAGATGCTGCCTTAAAAGTGAATGACCGTTGTGAGGAGTCCTTTTAGGCATGATAAAGTCCCGCAGTACGGAATGCCTCACTGAGGCACATTCTCTTCTTAGTTTTTAGGTTGTTTTTTCCGCCTCTGGTCGAAGACTCGACTCGTCGTCCGAACTCGCAATGACTATATTTTTATTCTTAAGTGGCTTCAAGTTTTCTGTTAGACCTGTAAATAGGATTTAATCATTATTACCATTTTCTTTGTAAGCATTACTGCACGTTTTGCATCCGAAAAACCATATTGACGAATCTCCGGATCCGGATCGTAATTTTCTAACTCATTGGTATAATGAAGTATGTCAACCCAAATATCATCCTGCTTTGCATATTTGTGGTCTTTATTTCGCCAATACGTTCTGATATATGTGTCGATGGGAATTGTCGGATCATCTGCATGGGCGAGAATATCTTCCATAAGAGGGAGCAGTATTTTTAATTCTACTTCTCTTCTGGATGAAAGATCAAAGGCGGGGAAATTAATCGTTCCCCAGTATTCCTTAAGATCCCCGAAAAAGGTAGTAATATTGTAAACTCGGCGTGGCATACCTTCTATATAACACTTTACTACATTTTTCGCAATCACGTAAATACGTTATTTTAAAAATAATGTAACTATTCAGCGTTTATGATTTTTTGCCACTAAAACACAAAAACACAAAATTTCACCATCCATTTTTTTTGGTAATGGTTCAAATTCTTTTTGTGTACTTTCGTGTTTTCGTGTTTCGGTGGCATGTTTTTGAATTTTTATGTAATTCTGCTGAGCAGTTACAAAATAATAAAATCATAGACATTTGAGTAATTTATGCCTCTAATGCCAACGCAAAAATATACCTGGAGATTCAAGGTGTTTTTACCAATATACATAATTGTCCGACTCCAATAGGGTCCAACTGGATTTTAAGGGGATTTTTCTCGCGAGAGTTATTTTGAAATAAAAGAGACGATCTTTTGAATAGCAGGATCTGAAATATTGACCATCTGTTCCACTGTTCCCATGTGAGTCCGGTTTGGCAAGATCTCATATTCTACTGACGCATAGAGTTTTTTTGCTTCCGCCATAAACTCCAGAAGGGACTGTTGTTTTGGAGGATCATACAACTCCGCATCAGCAAGGATTAACAGCATTTTCGGCATTGATGCATTCACATGACGGATAGGAAGACTGTTCACAAAGTTTTGTTTTGAACCGAAGATCTTAAAGAACCAATCATTTCGAAACAGTCGTTGTTCTTCATCGGCTGTCAGGGATTGCAGACTTCCGGCATCGCTCATCATAGCTCCAAGTGATACACAACCTTGAATATCTGATAATGATAAACCGAATTCTGCAACATACATGGAATCAGAACAGATGAGAGCGGCAAGTTGTCCTCCGGCACTGTGTCCCACAATATAAATCTTATCAGAATCTCCCCCATAATCAGCTATGTGATCTTTGAGCCATCGAATGGCTTTTGCTGCATCGCGAGGTTGTGCTGGCCAGACGGAATCTTGCAGAAGACGATAACTCATAACGGCACAACCAATTCCCGATTTTTGGAATGCCTCTCCTATCTGTGCATAGGGAAAATCTTTTCGGTCACCGGCAACAAAACTTCCGCCGTGTATAAACAGAATCACCGGAAATTTCTGTTGCTGAGGAATATATAAATCCAACGAATTTTTTTGCGATACAGAATAAGAAATGTCTGTTTCAATGAGTCCGTACGGTGTTGCGGTCAGTTCGGGAAACGTAACACTGCGATTGGTGAAAATGATGAAGAAAAGAATGAAAGTAATTGTCGAGCTTCGCTGTTTCATATAAGAAACAGTTACGAATTCAATGCGGGGGTGTTGCATTACGATTGTAGTGAAAATATTCTGCTACAATTGTAATAACATGACAGACTTGTCCAAAATACATTGATAAAAACAACAAGATTCTTCACTCTCTTCTTTTCTTGACGGAGCAAGAAAAGAAGCAAAAGAACTCCTTGCGAAATTTAACGCGCGCGATGAATCCTCGACGAGTCGAGTCGTCGACCGTTCGCTCTTGCCCGTTGATGGCGCGACTCGCGCCATCAAAAGTCCCGTCATTCATCGCTTTCCCATTCGCTCAATCCTCCTAAATTTCGCACCAACGCACTTAGTTACAATCTCTACAAAATAAAAAAGAGGACTTACTACTTGTTATCAAAATATATTTGCCCAATTTGAGACGCGCCGGCCTATTTTGCATTCACTTACCATTTATATTGGACAGCTGTAACAACATGAAGGAATTTAGAATTATTGAGGTGTTAAATCGGATAGGTTACTTTTTAATCCGTGCAAGAACATAAAAATTTTCACCCGGTATGTCCCGCCATCTGCCCACAATGGTGATATTGTGCAATGAAGCGTCTACTTTAGAATCTTGAATGGCGGAATATGTTTCATCGTTCTTTTTGACGAGCGCTTGTGCGAGGACATTCTGCATTTTTGCTAGGGACATGACTGCGTTTTCTTCGGCCTCTTTCCATGAACTGAATTCATAAAAATATTGGCGTGATTGTCCTAATGCATAGAAATATTGAGCGTCTTGCGGAATTTTAGAAGTCCACTCCGGAGCTTTTAACTTGGAGACGTTTACCACGGAATCGGAGAGGTTAAATGTCGTGCAATTGGAATCAGCAAAGAAAACAAATGTCATGGACTTGGTATAATATGATTGTACAATTTTGTGGCTGCCAATGATGCGATCCGAAGCGGTCACATCATACACCATTTCAAAATTGTTTCCCATATCTTTCGATCCATGAGGCGTATCCCATGTTGCTTCGCCTCCCTGAACGGTCACAAACTGATTTCGCGCCATCAGCTCGCAACCATAACGGAAAGCCTGAACGAATGATGAATCTTTCATAATCGACGACCGGCAATACCCAACTCCGTAGGAAGAACAGTTGGACTCTTTAGGGTTAAGGAACCACACAGGATACACCTGCGAATATCCATTGCTGATGACGATACAAAGAAAAACTAAAACCTTCATTCAGACTTTCCGCTATAAAAAAATTACTTCTTCTCTTCCATCTTATTCATTTCTTGTTCTAGTTCTTTAAACGATTGTGAAGCTTGGAAACGCGTATAAAGATTTTTGTTTTCCTGGATCTGTTTTGCAAGGGCTTCTTTTGCTGCTCCGAGCGGTAACTCCACTAACACATAGGCTACCCATTTGTTGCCGTCTTTGGAAGCTTTGCGATATTTTTCTTTTGCGCCGACGAGTGTTTGCTTCGTGACGGATTTAGAAACTTGTGTTGCTTCTTCCAGCAATTGTGTGTCGCCGCCTGTGCCGACTTCTTGGGCAAACTTTTTGGTCAATCCGCTGAGATTGGATTCCATTTGCTGACTCAAATCCAACATGCAATCTTGTTTTGCTTTGTTGATGGCAAATTGCTGCGATTGTGATTCTGCAGTTGCTCGTGCAAACAGTGTGTTCGGATCTGACGGTAATTCATTTTCCCACCATTCCGGAACATCGCCAACCACTGTTGGTTTCACTTCCGGCTGACTGCCTCCGCATCCAACGAGAAGTATTGCAACAAATAGTGCTGCAACAATAGATTTAAGAACCTGCATATTACCTCCTATGAGTGATTGTAAAAACAGTGAATGTTACTATACATGCTAAATGGGGTATGCGAATATAGAGAGTTTCATAGAAAAAAGAAAGTTATGATAGTGCTAATTACCGGTAATTTGATTTACCTCACGTACCTGTCCTTGTTCAATGGTAAATACTTTCCAGATCGTTCCCTCCTTTTTTCGCGGCACCTGAATCACCTTGAGTAATTTCCCATCTCCATACACTTTCACAGTCGCTTTCGAGTCAGACAATGCCATTGAATTTTTATTATTCTGATTGGAATAATCATGGATAAAATATTCGTACGACGATTTTATTGACACTTCGTTGACAGTGATAGTTTCCGGACCATATCCCTGAGTTGCATCGATATCCAGCAGACCGGACTGATCAGCCAACACTTTCATATTGCGATAGGAAATATGATATCCATTGTTTCCGGCTTTTACAAAATGTGCATCGAGGTCGCGCGGATCCTTCTCCCAATCCACGACAATACGAACAAATTTGATATCCAACATCGGCGAGATGGAAATACGATTAAAAAATATTGTTCCTGCCATAATTTCGATCGGAAATTCCGTTGGGATATATCGATCAGCACGAATAATCACCTTGAGTATGGCATTCTCCGAAGCGGGTGAAAATTGCACTTTCCCTTCTTCATCCGTAACGAATTCACCGACTGTTTCGATGGAGACATTTCCTCCGACAACCGGTTTTCCGTTGACGGCATTATAAAATCTCAGCGTCAGATTGCCGGAATCCAATTCATCAAATGCATCGTTGGATTTGGTCGTGATCTGTGCATGAAGAAGGAACGATGAAACAATGAACAACAATATATTTTTCATATGGGCTCTTGCGGTTTTTGTCGAAGAACAATGGTTGAATATCTAAACGGCGAATTTTCGTTCAATATTTTCATTGCTTTGAACGATAAGCGAAGACCGACAATCAATGAAATCAATGCACCGAAAGCGAGCAATTCAATATTATCAATGGAGAGGAAAAAATCATACGCACCGTGAAACATCACAGCCGTACCGATGCCGAGAAAAAGAAATGGCGTATGATGATTTCTGAATTTTGCCAATCCAACGAAATATCCCATCAACACCGCAAACGCTGCATGTGCCGGAATGGCCGTAAAAATTCTCAAAATTGCTACATGAAACCCGCCATCCATTACATACATAATGTTTTCGGATGTGGCAAATCCCATCGAGACCATCACGGCATAGGTAATCCCGTCAAACGGTTCGTTGAAGTCCGACTTTGCATAGGCGATACCGTACAGACAAATAAATTTGAGCAATTCTTCCGTCAATCCGATAAAGAAAAAATTATTAACCATAGCATGAACAACAATGGCATTATCAAGAGGGAAAAAATCAAACAGTCCCTTTTCAATTACAGCTGCCGGCAAGACAATCAGAAAGCCTGCAAAGAATGTCTTCAGCAACAATGATAACGGTTCCCGTTCATACTTATCACGAAAATAGACATACAGTGCAATGGCAGCACCTGGAGCAATAGCTAGTCCGAAAAGAGTCATTTCCATTATTTTTTCATCTGTTCAAGAATTTTCGGAATCACTTTTTTCTGCAGATCGGCTCCGATCTCGTCATATGCTTTCATTCCCGCTTTTTCGGAATTGATGCTTATCCCTTTTACATTATTGAAAGAGGTTTTATAAATTTCCTCTCCCGAGTTCAAGTCAGTTACGGAAATATTTGCATCAACATACACCGTATACATTCCGCTGTATTCCCCTCCATCACGACCGTTCGCTTTCACGGAGATCAAAATATTTGCCTTTGCGGCATCTTCAACAAAAGAGAATCCCTGTGTCGATAATGTATTCTTCAGTAACGGCTCAATTCGGGGAAGCTTTAATGGATTACCGAATAACGCTTCTTCCGTCTCAAAAACAATCGACAAAGAAATCACATTCAGCGTGAAACGTGTCATTGGGAGCGAAAAACTTTTCACTAAAGCGACAATAACCGGCGAGGCTGATTCTCCTAACAGTGCTATGGGATCAGCTTCCGCTTTGACAAGCTGTAATTTATCCGTTGCAATTACTTTTGCTATCTGTGTGGATGCAATACCATCCTTGTCTGACCGCGCCATAGGAAGAATATCACCTGAGCCACGAATAAATGAGAAGCGAATAGGAAAATTTGTAATCACTGCAGTTGTGGCTGTATTTGTTACAATCACTTCCAAAGGTGTGCGGAGCGGTTTGCCGACTTGTGCCTCAACCTTTCCGTTTTTCGGTTTCAGTTCAACGGAGTTTAATATGGATTGAAGTGAAGAAAAGATTTCATTAACCAAAAAGATTTTACCAGTACCGTACTGAACTTCCATGGTTTCGTTGAGAAATTTTTCTACTGATGATAAGGCCTGAATGTATGCCTGCAATGCATCACCAATGTTATTTCCCTTTTCGGCATTCTTTGCTTTCGTGTAAAAATCCAACGCCAGTGCAGAAGCTTTACGGAGTTTCTCCGTTTGAATCCGTTTATATTCTGCAATCGATAAACGATGATAGACCCAATATTGATCTTCACCTTCCCACGTATCGACGATTTCGATTCCCTCAAGGTCTGCCTTTGTAGAAGTTTGGACTGCCGATTGAAATTCTTCACTGAACTCCCCCAGCTTTTCCGTCAATTTGCTTTTTTGTGATGCGTCGATCGATACAACAATCTGCTGCGCAATGTCGTTCAGCGCTGCATCCTTCGCTTTCTGTAAATACTCGTTTGCCGTTCCTGATTTCGGGACGATTCCAATACCATGATAATATCCCGGAGTATTTGGTCTCTTTACTGCCCAATCCGGTTTTTTACCTTGCGCCGAAATGAGAGAAATAGAAAGAAAAAGGAAGAGAAGATTTTTCATAGAGGTGAAGAATAAATGAGTGAAGGTATCAACGAGCGTAAAGATACATTGACACCTTCTCATTATCAATCAGAAAAATACCGATATTAATTCGGTTTTGACGGAGGTAACGGCAAACCGTCCGTACCAACTGGAATCACGCTTTCTTTTTTACCGCCAAGAAGCACAGCAGCGCCACCCCCAACAAGCACAGCGCCTCCAACGTAATACCATAGATTGCTCTCTTCAACATACGTTCCGGCAATTTTTTGGGCTGCAATATTTATTTTGTCAAACAATTCTATTTGAGAGCCTTCAAAACGAATGGAGGCCGCATTATTATCCATTTTTTTCTCTTTCAGATCGATCTTTTGAATGGCGATTGTCCATTCATCAGCAAACTTTCCAATACTCCCCTTAAAGACTTGATTTGTTTTTCGTTCTATTCCAGCCAGAAGTGCTTTTGATTTTTCATCGACCGTTCCGGTTTCATATTGGCGAATCACGGCATTCAATTCGTCTTCGCTCAAGGGAACAATTTTATATTTTCCTGTTCCTTCAAGATTGCTTTTGAATGCCTGCTGCAGTTGGAATCCATCGTCGACGGAAAGATCGCCGGAAACTTTCAGCGTTGCCACTGCGGCTTTGATGAGAGTCTTGTCGTCTTCCGTAGTTCCCGGATCGTAAATATCAATCTCCCGCAATTCGTAGTTGAGAAGAGCATTTTCTGGCGAGACGTTGATGGTATCAATAATCGTGACAAATCCTGGTTTCGTCAATTTAATAACATGCGTACCGATCTTTAACTGAGGTGTCTTTTTGGATTCTTCCTTTGAATTATCGATGAACAGTTTTGTCCCATTGGGAGAGATAAAAAATGTGACCGGAATGGATTTTTCACCGGTGATCGTCAGTGACCACGTCTGTCCGCTTTTCAAACGAATTCCAATATCGCTCAAAATAATTTTCAACGAAGTATACTCGTCCACATACACTTCTACCACCCGCTCATCCGGCGATAAGAAAACAAAATGACGTCCCGGTTCGCTGTTCACCTTCACCACACCGTTGTAGGAATTGAACCGCATCCCTTTCAAATCTGTATTGACAATAAGACCGGCACAGGTAACACCATTATCATCTCGAATCTCTTTCCCGACTAATTCGTTCGGTTCCATTTTTGGTTCACCCACAACTTTCATTTCGGAGACAAGCTGTGAGAATCCGATAGTTGCAGTGGAGAGAACAAGTATGAATATGTTCAATAATATTTTCACAAGGTCACCTTCATTATTTCATTAACAACATTTTGGTGGTTTGAACAAATGTTTTTGATCCGTCTACACTTCGCGCGTTGATCCGACAGAAATAAACACCGCTCGAAGCCATTGTATTGGATTCATTTGTTCCATTCCATTGCACAACATGATATCCTTCGTTCTTCGTTTCTTTCACCAATGTTTTTACTTCTTTGCCAAGTATATCAAAGAGAGTGATTGATACAATGGATGCCTTTGGAAGAGCATATGTTATTGTGGTGGACGGATTGAACGGATTCGGATAGTTTTGATTCAAGGCATACTGTAACGGAATAGTTGAGACACCAAGATTGTTTTGTTGAACAAAATCTTCTGTGCCGACCAGAATTCTGAATTTTTTCGATATCTCCTTCTTTGCGGAAGGAACAGTAAATGCATTTGTCTTTCTTAGATCAACTGCCGTTTTCGCATCGGCATCGATTAAGACGATCCTGAATTGTTCCGGAACAGATTCCCACTGATCAATAGCGAGAGAAATATTTTCCGACGATGAATTCGTATTGAGTTCAAAGTCCCAATATTTTCCCTCTTTCGTTACTTCACGGAAATCATATCCATAATGATCGGGCTTCACTTCCCAATCATTATGATTAAATCGAACTTTCAGAAATTCCCCAGGTTGTTTTGGAGATTCTTCTACATCATTCTGGTCGTATCCATCCGACGCATCGTTCTTGACGCCAATGAAATTATAATTGTCTTCAACATCCCCTGCTGATGCTTTTAGCTGTAGTAGCCATTCTCCTGATTTGATATTTGGCGCACCGCTTTGCGATAATCTCGGCAATACAGATGGTGTTCCCGGTTCAGCCGGACGAATACCGATGGTAACAGGATTCACATTTGTGTTTTTTACAAAATAGCCAGTCCATGGCTGCATTGTTATGGACTGCACAAAATCGACTCCGTTGTAATCGAACAATGCGCCGACATTTGTTCCTTTGCCGGTGACGGAATCCCACGAGACAGTGAAATTAAACGGATTACCGATTTGATTCCATTCACTCTGGAGATCGATATTGAATGTACTGCTGGCTGAAGTAACTTTCCCCGAACCGCTTCGAATCTTCTGCGGATTTGCTGTGATGAACCAATATCCTCTTCCGGCAGCAAACGTCTGGAAGGAAGGATTATTATGTTCAACATAACCTCCTCCTTGATATCGGAACAAGCGCCATTTATTTTTGTCATATGCGCCAAAATTTTTGAGCACAGTATCAACCGACCCGCTGGTCACCGTAAGAGGGACAGAAATCATTCTATAATTAGTCTGTTTTGTACCGGCAGGCTGATCTTGTGTTTTTACAATACCGGTAGGATATTCCACTGTCACAAAACTCATTGGCAGCGAAACGGTCTCAACACCGTTCGATATCGTTATAAAATAGACTGCTCCGCGGTCAGAAACGATGCTTGCAGGTATTGTTCCCTGAAATCTCATTCCATCAGCCGTTGCCATTTGCAGCGAATCGAATTTTGTTGCTCCCGCTTTTTTGTAATAGAGCATCGCAACAGCATTTGAACCTAAACTTGCGGTCAATCTGACGCCGATTTGCTGCGGTTGATTTCCGCCGACAACTATTGGATTTGGTGGAGCCACATTGGTATCGATATTGACCGCAAGAATTGCACCATTGCCTGTTGCATAAATACCGTAACGAGACGGGTTAAGATTACCGATCAAGATGAGTGAATCGGTATAATCCGTCACTGCAAGAGGTGTAAAAGTTATAAGCAGAGAGTCAGATTTATTCGGAGCTACTTTTAAAGAACTTTTATTGACGGTGAAGAATGATGTTTTCTTTGCCATGAAAACACTATCAGCACGCAGTGTATCATTACCGGCGTTCTTAAATTTGAAATAGATTGCATTCGGTGTCTGCACTTTTGTAGCACCAAAGGCAATCGGATTCATTGCTGTTTCAAGAAGCGGCATGGGAGTAATAACGCCGTTGCCTTTTAAATTAACAACCCGTGACGATTTTGTAGTTGCATCAGTTTGAATTGTAAGAGTGCCTGTTACACTTCCGGTAACTGCCGGCTCGAATTTCACCACGATGGACTTCGAACTATCCGGTGAAATTTGAAGAGGAACTGTTTGTGTCGTAGTGAATAATCCATTGTTGATGGAGAGCGACGATATGTTCAACGTTCTATTCACTCCAGTACCTTTGTTGCTGATGGTAATATTTCTACTGGATGAAAAACCGATTGTCACACTTCCGTAATCCATAACGGTATCCGAAAGAACAAAATTACTTAATGGCGGCCCGTTTGTTCCCTCTCCTGTCATCGGAATCACCAAAATAGAATCTTTCCCAGCACTATTACTAACGAGTGTTAACGTTCCGGTAAATACTTTAAATGTATTCGCCGTCGGTTTAAATTTCACACTCATCTGTATCTGATTATTGAAGAGTATGTTATACGGCAACGATTGAGAATAAGTCGGTTTGAACACATTCGTATCACTGGAGGTGATGCTCTTTAATGAAAGTGTTTGTGTCCCCACATTGCCGATCGACAATGTCAAGGTGCTATCTTTATTATCAACTGCCCGTGAACTTATGGCGCCAAAATTCAACGTGGTGTCACTTGGATTGATGGTCGGATTGGGATTCGTGATCGCCGTGCCGTACATATAAATTGCACGATTTTCAATGGTTTGATTAAATCTATTCCGAACAGAAATGCTGAATGCATAATTGTTATAGGTGCCTTGAGATGTCGGTGCAAATCTCACCGTTACTTTTGCTGTATCGCCGGGTGCATTCGGAGCAAGTTTTGTTTTACCGGGTTGATACACAGTGTACGGCGTGGCGGAACTAGCGACAGTTACCAAAATTGTATCCTGGCCAGTGTTCGTCAGAATCACAGAAGCGAAGTTTGTTGTGCCGACCGATTTCGTCCCATATTTCAATGTATCAATCGAAACAGAGAGTTTACCGATTGCCGTATCTGCCATTGCTGCAACAGGAAGAGTATACGTCGGTTTTGCAGAATCATTGGTCGTGAATTGAATGAAATTTTTAATTTGTCCGAATTTTACCGGTTTGTAAGTCACAGCAATCAAAGCACTATCGGTCAAGTACGAATCTTTTGCGATAACAATGGAATCCTTCGCAACCGAATCTTTTGGTGCATACATTTTTACGGACCATTGTGTAGATGGTTTTGAAGCGACCTTAATACCTAGATTGGCATCCCCATTGTTTCGCAGATAAAATGTTTTTGTCACGCTGTCTCGTCCGCTGTAAAGATTTCCGAACCGAAGAGAATCAACAACGGAACTGACGAGGATAGGACGGGTAAGAATTGAGAAGAAGGCACTCGATATCGGTCCCCATTCATTCTTGTCCGATTTGAATCGCGCAGAAACTTTATGCTGCCCCAATGCAAGACCTAATGCAGGAACGGAAAATGTATCTGCATATACCGCACCTCTTCCTCCGTTGGTCAACGAGAATGTTCCTCCGCGGGGCGCTGTGGAAGCACCTTGACCGGGATCGGTATTTCCGAAAAAATATTCCATTTGTGTAATCAATGGTGGTGCAGAGGATTGATCAATAACAAATTGCTGTGCTACCTGTGCTCCCCAGTTTCCGGATCCATCCTGAAAACGGACATACAATGTATGCTTTCCGTTGCTCAACGTTGCAGGGAGTGTAATGGAAAGATTTTGCGCATCGGCGTAGGAAGAATCTGTTGTGCGAAGCATTGTGGTAATGTCAGTCACACCCGATGTAGGACGATTGAAACTGTTAAACCAATATTCTCCTTTCGCAATCCGTTTCTCAACGAGCGGAGCAGATTTTCTGAATTGCGACACCATCGCAATACCCCATTTTCCATTCTTGTCCTGTGTTCGGAAATACAACGAATGTATCCCGTTGGAAAGTGCTGACACATCAGCACTCAGATTTTGAAAAAGGATGTAATCATTTGCATCGCTTGTTGTTGTGTCCACAAGAACAGCATTCGCATTGGGAGTTTGTGTATCGAACCAGTATTGTCCTTTTACCACTCTGTTTTTCGTCGGTGGATTGTTAATATAAAATGTTGATGTCTGCGGTTCACCCCATTTCCCTTTCGAATCCTGAAACCGGACATAGAGAAGATGTCTCCCCAGACTTAACGTTGATACATCAATATTCGAAACGGAAATGGATGCATAAATTGAATCTGAATCGTAGGTAAGACTGGAGACGGTAACGGCATTCGTCGGCGTTACTGCATCAAACCAATATTGACCCTTCACGAGACGATTCTGCACAATGGTCGTTTGTGTAACAACAAACGACACACTCATCATTCCGAATAGTACTATTTGAATTATTCTTCGCATTGATATTCACTATTTTTCAGTTCGCTGTTCCATTCGATGAATTAATTGTTTCTTCCCGGAAATCCGCTGACAGTACCGGTAGCATTGATTTGAATCGTGCCATTTGGAGATGCTACTGCCGGACTAATGGAAATATTTGTTACTGAAGGAAGAATTGGTCCACCGTAATTAGATGGGAAAGTATAAGGTCCGCCGTAAATGCCGCCGTCCGCCCTGTTGCCATTGGATGTTCCCGGCTGCTGTAAATAATCGACATACCAATTACCAAGAGGAGCAACGGCAGTCGCGCTTCCATCAATCGGTGAATCCGGAAATGGAGTTGTGGTGCTTTTGAAACGAAGGTCCGTATCAGTTGAAGGAGTGTCCTTAAAATCAAATCCTTGATCGAAACGAGTGAACATTGCAGAAAGATCCCCGCTCGATTTATCTAATGCATTCGCTGGCTCAACTGCGGTTACCGGACAATTAAATTTCCAATTACCCGAATACAATTGTGCATTGTTGGCTGCATTAACAATGTTAGCAACTTTATGGAAAATATTTCCGGCTAGAATCATACCGTCAAATGCAGTCCAATCACCATGAACAATAAGTGAATATTTTTCAATGAAATTATTAATAATCTGAATATTCGTTTGAGAGGCAGTTTGGGCTCTTAGAAATATTGCTGCCGCATTATTTGTTTGCGCACTGCCAGACATAATGTTGTTGGCAATGACAATATTTTGGAGTGTAACGTTGTATGAGCTATAAATCATGTTAATTGCGGTAGTTGCAACAAACATATTATTTCGAATGGTATCACCGTTATTTGTTGTCAAATTAACTGCCGCATTCAGAAAATAATTATTGGCTATCAAACAATTGTCTGCATTTGCATTGAGTCCAATACCGTTTCCTAAAAAACGGAATCCTTGAATTTTAGTACCATCGGCTGCATCAGCAATCGTAAACCACACATTCATAATATGTGTTCCGCCGTTTTTAATTTCACGGTATCCCGATCCCAGTATTGTTAACTTTTTATCGATTGTAACATCAGCTTCACGATATGTACCGGGAAGAACGACAACTGTATCATTCGTTACGGCAGCAGTGACGGCATCAGCAATTTTTGCATATCGCCCGGAACTGGATGCTCCGACACCGTCAACCACACGGATGGTCGCATGACCAATAAGCGTGCCGACGATAAAAATGGTAATCATGGTGAATATTTTTTTCATGATGGAGCTCCTGAATAAATTAATAAAAAATAAAATTTTTCTATTTTGGTGTTGCACTTCCTCCAAATGAACCGGTAACATTCACTTGAATCACTCCTTTTGGACTTATAACGACACCGCCTGTCCCTTTCGCTGTCGCGGAAATAGAACTGACGCCGGCAACTGTTGAAGCAACAAACGGACTTTTAAATGGAAACGGTCCGCCGAATATTCCGGCATCGGCTCGGTTTGTATTTGTTGTGCCGGGCTGCTGCTGCACATCCACATAATTCATCGGCATTGGCGAGATCGAACGATAACTAGCGTCGATCGGTGAGTTTGGGAAAATCCCAGCCGAAGTTTTAATCCTGAAATCCGTATCCTGCGCCGTATCTTCCACAAAAACAAAACCTTTCGCCTGATCGAATCTGGTGAAGAGAGGATCACCGCTTCCATTATCAACAGCATTGGAGGGCTGAAGAGGAGTTCCGGTGATACCGAACAGCCAGTTTCCGGTAAATAACTGAGCTGCATTGGCTGCGCCGGTAATATTAGTCACCTTATAAAAAACATTTCCTACAATACTCATTCCATCAAATACATTCCAATCGCCATACAAAACCGTTGTCGTCTCGCCAAAATAATTATTGTATATTTTTATTCCGGACTGAAATGCACTTTGCACTCGCAGATACACAGCCGCTACATTGTTTGATGGACCTGTTCCGTCAAAGATGTTATTGCAGATAACAACGTTCGCCAAACTAATATTGTAGGGCGTGGAGATAGGATTAATCGTATTGGGAAAGATGAAAATATTATTACGGACCGTATCGCCGGTATTCCCGTACATATAGATATTGGAAGCAAAGAAATAATTATCTGCTATAAGAATATTATCTGCATTATTTTCAATTGTTACCATCAACGAATCAAATCGGAATCCATAGAATCGGGAATTGTCGGCCGCATCAGCAAAACTCAATCCGACTTTTTTGATGACCGTCCCGTTTGATTTATATCCCGCCCCTTTGATCACAAGCTTTTTTGGAATGCTGATTGTTTGCGCTTCCGTATATGTCCCTTGAAGAACATCAATGGTGTCCCCTGCTGCTGCTGCGGTGATTGCATCGGAAATTTTTACATATTTTCCCCCGCCTCCGATTCCGTCAACTATCCTGCGTGTTTGAGCTGTCACCAAGAAACACAGCCCAAGGAGTACAGCAGCAATCTGGAATATTTTTTTTCTCATATCATTACTCTTTTCGATAATTTGCACGATAATGCACTATATACTTGTTTTCTCGCGCATGATTCAATGACTCATATGAGTCATTTTTTTTACTTGCTCCATTCATCGTACAATCCCATTCGTTCGCTCACTTTTGCAACGTACGAGCGTGTCTCCTCAAACGGAAGATTCTTTTTCAGATGTTCAAATAATTCATCCGAAGTTAAAGCATTCATTTTCGGCAGGGCTTGATTTACATTTCGCTTTCCGGTAAACGCCTTTGCTACATTGCCCGGTCCTGTATTGTAAGCTGAAATAGCGCAATAGATTCTGCTTCTCGGATCTTTTACACCGCGAAATTCTACTGTCAGCAATTTTGTTAAATAGGCAGTTCCAAGTTCGATATTATTGTCAGCAACATACAGATATTCACCGGTAACGAGTGAATCTTTTTTATGCGCAAAGAAGAACGCATCGCGTGCGCCGGACTTGGGGACTAATTGCATTAAACCAAACGCAGGAACAGGCGATTTTGCTTTGGGATTGAAATAACTTTCTGTATGCATAATGGCATAGACAAGAGTAATATCAATTCCAAATCGATCTGATTCCGCTTTCACCCTTTCTCTAAAATCCGCTGCACGTTTCTTGACATGGTTTGGAACAAGAGGCATTTGCACACCAACCACAACGCGTTTTATTCCATCTTTTCCTGTAACAACTTCTTGAGTTACCTCCGCTTTCTTAATTGTTTCTGCCGCATATTGTTTTGCATTGTTCTCCGTAACCGGTGTTCCATCCGTTGTGGCGAGTTGTTCGGCAATAATCGGTTTTTTTTCAGGTTTTATGTCATTTTTCTTTTCGAGTGGATCAGTTCCGCCTTTCGTCACAGCAAGTTCTGCAACCTGATCTTGAAGTTTTTGCTGAACAACAACCGGATTCTTTGCTTCGGCTTCGGTGACAACAATTTCTACTTTAGCCTGACCAGCTTCAAAATCGATCGATTTACGTGATGTAAAACCAGAATCATAAGCAACGTATTCCTTCTTCGTGCTTGTCTTCACATGGTTTTTTCCCCACTTCTTTTCGATCTGGCCGGTATACTCTTTGAAGAGGCGCTCTTGTTCCGATACATAATCATCAAACTGTTTCGTCACTTCCGCCTTGTATTGAGCAAATGCTTCCTCCTCTTTTTGCACTCCCTGCTGTTGTTGTTTCACAAATTTTTCATATTCATTTGCTCCAGAGGTATCCTGAGCAAATAACGATAGTGTCATCATTATGACGGCGAAGAACATTGCAAATATCTGTCTCATAGTTTTCTTTCGTTATGGAATAACAAATCCAGTAATTTCATCTTTATCAATGGCAATAATCGATGAATGATCCGGCATGACAAACAACGAATTTTCCTTATCCAATTTTGACTGCCAAACTACTTTGCCGGAATCGGCGTTCAGCAAAACCGCTGTTCCGCTGACATAATAAAATATATTATTCTTCAGCATCACCGGACGGTGGTAAATCTCTTTTTCGTCATAATCCCATTCGTAATACCAAGACCGTCTTCCGTTCTGCACATTTACCGAAGCAATACCATCATCTCCAATCACTATCAATTGGTTCGTTTGTTTAGAATAGTTGACATGAAGAACTTTTGAAACGATTGTTTTAAGAGTCTCGCCAACAGCAACACTCTGTTTAAGCGCGATTAATTCATCATTTTTAAATTCAGAAGGATCCATATTCATCGGTCGTTCACCGGTCCAGGTAACCGATTTTCGGAAGATATCATCATACGCCAAGCTTCCGACTCCGCTGTCGGAAAATTCGAACTTCCAATCGAGCATCCCTTTTTTGGTTGTAGAAATGGAATAAAGAAATTTTTCATCTCCTGCAAAAATCTGATGATCCGAAGAATAATTCGCTGCAGAGTAATCATGGAATATTCTCCCGGGATCGCTTTCAAAATCTTTTCTCCAATAAATCTTCCCGTCGGCAGTATCCACAGCAAGAATCGCATACCCTTCATCTTCCCACAATTTTTTGTCAGTCAGTTTCTCTTTTTTTGCATCATAAGAAAATTCTTGTTTGAACCCGCCTGTGCGAAGATAGAGAATTGAGTCGATCATCGACATTTCGAAAATATAACTCCCCTTCAGATCCTGTTCGATATGCATCCACTTAAGACTTCCTGTTGAGGCACTGAGCGCAACGAGATTTTTGTTCCCCGGCAGTAAAATGATATCGTCGATTCGTTTTGCAGGAGCAAGTGCAGCCAGTTTGCCTGGAAAGGAGATTCCGCCGGCAATTTTCATATACGTTTTCCCCATAATGCTTCCGCTCTTTAAATCAACAAACACGATGCCTTCTCCTCCATCTCTCTTGGTGTTCGGCTCGATCATTTCGGACGATGTATGGATCAATACTTTCAGGAATTCATTCTCAATCGAAATTGAATAGGTAAATCCTGCATCATCAAATCCAAATGAGACCGGCTGAGTTTCGGTAACCTGCGAAAGTGCAGGAAGCGGCAGGAGACGGTCCGGTAACGATTCATCCGAATGCGCTACAAATGTTCGATAATTGATTTTACCGGTCAATACATCGATGCTCATGATATACAACTTCACATCATCGCTCGGATCAAGGTACGATACCATAATATTATTCGCGTCGGTTGCGATATAACGGTGGATAAATCCGGTTGCGGGTTGAAACTTGGGAGCTGTCTGCCATAACAATTTTCCGTTATCCAAATTCAATCCTAAAAGATTATTTTCCTGACTGAGTACCAGCACCGCTACGGAATCTGTTTTTGCCACAACAACATTTCGCACATCATCAATATCAATCGTCGTTTCGGCAACGACTCCTGTTGAAAAATTGACATGCACTAATTTCTCTTCACCAAAAAGGGCACATCCCATCGTCGTGGGGAGAAAAATATTGTATTTATCTGATATAGCAACCTGACGTTGAGCAATAATTTTATTTGCTTCGATATCGATTGCGGTCATATTCTTATCAAACATGATGACGATATATTTTTCGTCCGCGGAGACATAATACCAAGCCCGTTTCTGTTTGACAAGATCGCCGTTTGGTTCAGATTTTGGAATGGACAATAACTTCTTACCGGTCACCGTCGAAATAAGCTGACAATCGTCATTATCGGTAAATGCAAAATATTTTTGCATTTTCTCCAGTATAATAGAGTTGACTGTCCCATTTTCAACCAATGATTGCTGATATTCCAATTGGGTTCGCCATAGCTCACTGCCGGTATTGATGTCGATTCCAAGATCAATTTCCTTAAATGAAAGAATGAATATGGAATCGACAAGTTTGCTTCCGGAGAAGCGTTTTTGCTGAATAGCTTGATATCTTTTTTTCCACAATAACTCGTTGTCTACCATATTGTAGCACAGTAGACTGTCTTCATTGGCGGTCAAATAGAGTGAATCATTTACCACCTGATGAATAGCATTTTCATTGTAATCATCAATTTCGATGCTCCAAGTTTTTTTACCTGTCGTATTATTATACAGCCAGGCATATTCATCCGCCCAGAGAAAAATATATTTCCCATTCTGAATCGGCTGAATTTTCTTCACATCCTCTTTCAGTTCCGCTTTCCATTGTAGTGTACTTTTCTGAGCCGTTAAAACTCCTACGGCAAAAAATAACACGAGAATAACGATTGTATAGACATAGTGTTTCATACGTACCTCTACGTTGACAATATTTGTGCCATTAAAATGAGGGGAATTAATAGGGAATCAGCGACATTTCCCCCGAGTGTCGCCGTTGTGAGACAAGTTCTAGTTGTAATGCTGTCGCATTAATGCAACACTTAACGAACCCCAGTTGTGTATTTCAAAAATCGATCTGTATACTGCTTTTTACTTTGCGAGCGATATCCTTCTTCGCGAACCTGTTTTTGTGCTGCAACAATTCGTTCGCGCATATCGTCTTTTCGCATATAATTATCATCAAAAATATCCACCGCGGTTGTAGCTGGTTCATATATTTTCTGTAAAACGCTCGTTAATGCTGTCGGATCATATCCGGCACGATACAGATACGCGAGGGCTAGTTCGTCTGCGTCAGTTTCATACGCCAACAGTCTTGGTGAAATAAGGTTTTGATAAACATTGTGAGCATAATCTTCCAACTCTTGTTCATCTTCTCCAATCGGTCCGGTTTCTTCTTCAAGTTCTCCAAACGCACTTTCCGCCTTTATGGATGCCTCACTCTTTTTTAATTCTTTAATACCATGTCGTTGGACGACATGCACCATCTCATGCGCCAGCACCGAAGCGAGCTCTGCTTCATTTGCGCAAGCCTGAAACATTCCTTTGGTAATAAAGATATATCCACCGGGAATAGCGAACGCACCGGCACGTCGTTCATTAATAATATAGAAGCGGAAGCCAAGATCGTACGCTTTGGTATATTTTGAAAGATAGTTACCAATCATATTAATATACAGTGTAGCCATCCTATCATCCACGATTCCTTTTTGTGCGGCAATCTTTTGAGCAATGCCTAGGCCGATTGCTTCTTCGTGAAATGCAAGGTCGAACGGTTTTTCAATATTCATATATCCCCGAAACGGCTCAACCGTAAAACTGTGCTCGAACTCTACCATATCATCCGCTTTGACGATGGGTGCGGAATATTTGCTGATGTCCGCCCCTTTCCCTTCGCTTCCGTCAACATATTTTTTTCCGAAACCTTTTACAGCAGCGGCAAGTTCCGCCCTGGATGCACGGGTTGATGCTTTTCCTTTAATGATATTTTCATCGCGCGTATTTGTTCCGCTTTTGATGACAAAACAATTCTCGGACAGCCATCCCATGTCATTTTGTTCCGTCTTCACTTTTAGCCAACTTCCTTTTTGATCCACCTTGTTCACATCCACAGATGCCGGAATTGCTGCAACAATCTGAAAATACGATGCGGGTCCTTCGCGCAGGTAGTTTGTAGGTTGTGTCGTCCGCATTTTTTGTGCATCCGTTTCGACATTCAGCAGCATCAACGCAACAAGCACCAAATATGTTTTCATCTTTCTCTCCTAGTAAATATTCCATTTCACTTTGTTGTCATCACATACACTCCGTCCCAATTTTTTTCGGGAGGGTTTTTTTTGTATGCTTCACACCGTTCAATATACATTTCGGATGCAGGATCATCAGGTTTTACATTACGAACGGTCTTAAACATGGAAATCGCATCATTCCAATGTTGTTCGCGGTATAATTTCAAACCAGCTTCAAATGTCTGCACCATTTTCAATCGCTGTTCCGTAATCTCTTCTTTCTTACATACCACTTCAAAGATTTTGATTGGAAGATTTTTTCCTTTTACTCTCATAATATCCATTTCACGCAGCAGGAATTCATCCGTCACCTGTTCTGTGGCGGTGGATTCGCTGATCATTAAGGATGTGCCGTAATATTTGTTCACTCCTTCCAATCGAGAAGCAAGATTCACCGTATCGCCGATGACAGTATACTCTTTTTTTGATCTTCCACCGATATAGCCCACAACCATATTTCCGGAATTAATTCCAATGCGTGTGGAAAAGACCGGCTCACCTTTTTCCCGTGCTTCTCTGGTCATCTCCTGCACTACGCGAGAGAATTCATAAGCGGCGCGGGTAGCCAACAGGCGATGATTCGGATTTTTCAGTGGAATACCGAATTGTACCATTACTGCATCACCGATAAACTTGTCGATGGTTCCATCGTGTTTGAAGAAAATATCGTTTGCCGTTGAGAAATAGTTATTCAAAAATTCTACGAGTTCTTTCGGTTTTTTTGATTCCGAGATCGTCGTAAACCCTTCGATATCCGAAAACATGATGGATGCTTCTACTTCTTCACCGGCCAGTTCAACCCGTTCCGGATCCGCACTGAGCTGTTTTACGACATGCGGATTTACAAATTGTCCAAAAATCTTTTGGATTTGTCTTTTATTCCTTCCTTCCGTAGCAAAGTTCCAGCCGATGGAAATAATATACGTTACGATAATTGAGAAGAGAGGAAATGCTACCTGCATCCAGATCAATTCCCGAAAGAAAAGCTGCGATGTTACAACTAAAAATAAAAACGCTAATCCGATCACACTGACGGAACTGATAACAATATTTTCATTGTAGTTCGATACATAGGCAACGATCGACGCCAATACAATGCTCAAGAGCAATATCCATCCAAAAGCAACCTTCTGAATAAAATCCTTATTGAGATAATTGCTGATTGCTGTGGCATGAATTTCTACGCCGGGATATGGTTCAAGATAGGTGAACGGAGTGTTTTTCAAATCAAATAAACTTGGCGCATTTGAACCGATGAGCACAATCTTATCTTTAAATGTCGAAAGCGGAATATCCGGTTCCATTCCCGCTTGATCTTTGTAAGCAGAAACGATAAGTGCGTGAATAGAATAATATTTGAACACTCCGTCCGGACCTCCCTTTCCATACCAATAGATGAGATAAGGAGATTGAACATTTGTTTCTATCGGATGAGATTCGCCAAATAGATCTTTATAAACATTATAAGAAAGTGCGTAGAGATTTTTTCCCTGAAAAGAATATTGCAGTGCAATTCTTCTGCAGACACCATCTTCATCCGGGACAAAATTAACCACACCGACACTTTTTGATGCTTCTTGGAATGGAATAAGGGGTGAATATGATTTGTCGAATTCAAATTTCTGCGTTTCAACGATTGGAGAACGTGTCGACTGGAATTTCACCAGCGAATCTCCCGGCTGGTCCTCTTTTTCTTGCTTCGTCAGAATTGTTGCAAGATACACGTTGCCGGCATTCTTTATGGCAGCAGCAAACAGACTATCATTATATGCACCGACTGAAAACGCCCGATCTTCATCCGGCTCAGTAAACTGGAAATCGTATATGATTGCCTTTGCGCCGGATTTTGCCAGATAATTTGTTGCATTCGCATAAAAATCACGCGGCCAAGGCCAACTTGTAAACGCTGTTCGTTTGAAATATTGTAGACTATTCTGATCAATGGTAACGATAACAATATTGGTGTCTGGTGTTCTACTATTTTGTGTAATACGAAACTGGACATCCAATGCATTCAACTCAATTATTTTTCCAATTGCTGAGAAGGCGATGAAATATGCTGCTAATAGTCCAACCACTGCAGAAACTACAGTACGAAATGGCTTTAAGAAAAGAAGTTTTTTGAACGCAGGGGACATTCTTATCTGTTCGTGAAAGAGTTGATTGTAAGGAACCGGACTGTTGAATCTTATTGATATAATGTATGAAGGAATGAATTTTTAGTATGAAATACAATGATAAAATTTTTCCTCTCTCGCAAGATTGATACGGGTCATTTGTAAGGATTTTTCAGCAGGGTACTTAATTTTTTATAATCGATGACGCCTTTATTTTCTTTTAAATGCCGCACAATAACAAGCGAGCGCATCACTTTTTTATCCGGATCCTTTACGTTGCCAACAATGTATAAGAGTGTTCGTTGTTTTCCCGGAGTTAATGCATGGAACAATTTTTTTCCCATCGGATCCTGACGAAACACCTCTAACAGTTCTTCCGGCAAAGGTAAACCGTATTCACTCGTATCCTTTTTCAACATTACTTCTACATCCATCCCAAAGGAGACACCCAATGAATCCCGAATTTTTTTATTCACGGATATAACAGGCTTCGCTTTTTTATAAAAAAGAATGGCACATTGGTACAATTCCTTCCCATTAATTGTGCAGACAACCCGCTTCGATTCTTCATCCACGAGTTTATCAGCAATCGTTTTTGGTACGGGGAAATGACATCCCCATAGTTTATTGTCTGATTTCTCCAATGTGGAAGAAAAGGAAAATGTGTTTTTCTCTTTAGCCATATATTTTTAAATATCAATAGTGAATAATTATGAATTCATCTCAAATGTAAGCCCCTACCATTCTGAAACTAAAAAAATAATTAAAAACGTAAATCAGATTCTTCAACCCAACTTCGTCTATGATGTTTTAGCATTTTCAAGACGACCCAGAAACTTATATAACAGGCAATGAATTGCAACTTATGAAGAAAAAATATGTTTGTCTACAATCCTCAAGATTTTCTTGAGTGTCGTGTCCTGAGGGAACATAATGCAAACACCAGCGTCTAATTTTTCAACTAAAGACCCCGATTATTCACTCTCTCTTATTATTGGAGGATGTATGAAATCTCGTGTACTCATTGTTCTTTTACTGCTTTCGAGTGTGTTGATGTTTGCCGAACAAGAAGGAAACAAAGAACGACAAAAAAAATCAAAAAAACAGGGGTGGCTGGGAGTATCTATTCAGGATGTCACACCACGATTTGCCCGCGATCATGAATTGAAAATCAAAGAAGGGGCTTTTATCAACGAAGTTGTTGAGGACAGTCCTGCTGATTCTGCAGGATTACAAGAAGAAGATGTTATTGTTGAATTCAACGGAAAAAAGATTGAGGCGTCGGAAGATCTGACGGATGCAGTCCGCGAAACAACACCCGGAACAAAAGTGAATGTGAAGATAAATCGTAAAGGAGAAAACAAAACTATTGGTGTGAACGTTGGAAAAAATAAAATGCGGATGCCATTTGCTGTCATGGCTCCGCGTGCCCCGAGAGTTGTGGTAAATATGTTTGGCGGTGATTACGAAGGGATGGAATTGATGGAATTAAACAAACAACTGGGTGAATATTTTGAAGCTCCAAATGGGAAAGGCGTTCTCGTAACGGATGTGGAAAAGGATGAGAATGCATCAAAAGCGGGAATAAAGGCGGGCGATGTGATCACGAAAATCGGTGATGAATCCATTAAAGACGTAGAGGATGTTCGTGATGCCTTTTCGGATTATGAAGAAGATGATAAAGCCAATATTGAACTGATGCGTAAAGGGAAAAAGATTACTGTTACCTTGGAAATTTCAGAAGAGAATGAACAAATGTATTGGAGAGACCACATGCCGGGAAATTTCAACTTCCATTTTGAACCGCAGATGAACCAACTACACAAAGAGATGGAAATACGGATGAAAGAACTGCCGCGTCGTCAGAAGGAACTTCAGAGAATTGAATCTAAAATGAACGGTAAAGGAGTATAGACTATCAATTGGAAAGATGGTGTTGGAAAAACGGCGGCACGAGCCGCCGTTTCTGTTTGAACACTCACTTCAGTACTAATAATTTTTTCCGATAATGCTCCACTTCACCTTTTAGGTTCTTAAATGTAAGCTGATACAAATACATCCCGCTTGCCATGTTTGATGCACTCCAAATTTGTTGATGATATCCCGCCTCCTTCACTCCTTCATCCAATGTTACAACCTCTTTTCCAAGAATGTCAAATACTTTTAGAGAGACACCAGTTGTTACCGGAAGTTGGTAACTGATAGTTGTGGTTGGATTGAATGGATTTGGGAAGTTTTGAAAAAGTTCATATTTCTCCGGCGGGGCAATTTGTAACGATAGTATCTTTGACCACTTTTCGCCGTTTGCATTGGAAATTGTGAATGTTACCTCTTCCTGTCTGTTTACGGGCGCGGATTTATCAACAGAGAAAGTAAAATTAGCTGTTTGTGCTGTATTTGATTCGAGATTCGAAATGAAGGTTTTGAGACTTGTGAACTTCAACCATTCAGGTGCATTCACTACTTCGACAACGACATTTTTAGTATCTACACTTGAAGAGTTTTTAACGGCAAGCTCAATTACATTGTTCTGCGATGCAAATGGAAGTTTATTTTGAGCGACAATTACTTCGCTCAATAAGAGGATGACAAATAAAATCTTCATTAAAGAATTCCTCCGTGTATTTGAAACGATCGGCATTATAAACATTAGTTTTCTTCCTTGTCGTCACCCTTATCGTTATTTTTATGCGGCAGACGATCCATGATGTATTGTGCATTGTGATAAAGAAATTTCCACCCTTCTACTGTTACAAATTTATTTTCCCTTTTTTCGTGTTTTTTCTCTTTCTCTATTGCCTCTTCATAGACTTCATCCACTTTCTTTTGAAACTCTTTTACTTTTTTATAACAGATCACTGAATCTTTTTTTATCAAGTGTTTTTTGGCGTTGTTGAGTATGTTGGTGAGTTCGTTGACGAAGTTTTTATCGCCAAGCCAGTTCTGCACATAGGATTGATTGATCAAAGATATCAGAGTATCAATGAGTGTTGCTGTTGGGGTGATAACACTAAGTGATATTTCGAGTGATTGAAATGAACCTTCTGTTCCGGTTAAATAAAATAGTTTGTCGGGATAATTATTAAAAAGTAATATTTTCCCCTGTGGAGGCAGTTGTAAATGTTGCATTAGTTGACCGGACTGAGCGTTAAAGACAGAAATATTTCCAGTATGGTATTTCCCGTCCGGTTGAGACCAATCAACAATCCGTTGTTCAAGAACTACATAGTTTGATGAAGGAGACAAATAACCTTGCGAATTCCAGGGGAATTTTATAGGAATGTACATGTTTTTGTCGTTTATATTACAAACTACATAATGTTTATTCATTATATATGGATCCTCATCATGGAAACTCATGTCCATGCTGGCAAAACTAACAAGGACATAACCTGCTTTGGAATCGCGCTGATAAGGAGCAGAAAGAAATGGTCCAAAATTGCCAATCCTTTGGGAGTTCCTCTGTTGCTTTTGTTCTATACCATACTCTGAAAAATAAATACCTGTAGAATCATCTTCGAGCTGATAGAGACTTTTTTCGTCTTGAGATAAGAACGAATTAAACCATGCATCCTTTTCATAAATCGTATCAATCGGTTGGACAGTTAGTCGGTCCAAAACGACCATTTTTCTATTACCTTCAATATTATCATCAAACACGATGTAATACCGATTCATTGCAGGAGAATCTTTTATTTCAACAATTTCGTTTATACCGCTCATAATCTCTTGGGCTCGAGGGGAAACATCTTTAACATCAATAACCATAAGTGAAAATCTTAGCAGGAAAAAAATTTTAGACTGTTCTATGTTAGGATACATTGGACTATTCACTCGACCGACATCTATCAAGAACGGCTCACTAATATTTGTTGTCAAATTCAACCTATAAATATCTATGCTGTACCCGCCGGGTTTCTCATCTCCATTCGGATTGCTCTTACCATAATAATAATAAGGTTGTGTGTATACTACTGTACTTATCAGTATTGATAGAACGATGAATTTTAGTTTCATAATACTTCTTCCTCAAAAATGATTTTTATATTACCAGCCAGCCGGTGGATGACCACCGGTTACTGCATTGTATATTTGAATAGCATCTCCGCCATAATCTCGGTTTAATTTTGAATTTTTTGTCCATTGACCAGATTTACTTTCCTCATCCGTTACAGTCCACACCCAATAATATTGTCCGTTATACAATTGAAATTCTTCAGTTAACTGTTCTTGCTGAGTAAAATTGGCAGAAGGATATTTCTTCTTCACATTTCTAAGATGGGCTGCTGCCATTCTTTTCTTTTCCTCAAAAAGTGTTTTCCCGGCAGTTCTGTTTGCCTTCCAATTCCAAACTTGTTCGTCAGTGGCACGTGGATTATCAATTTGCATAAGACCGTAACCATGTGGAATACCAAAAATCGGAAAACCATCGCTTTTAAAGTGGTGCCATTTTGGTTTGCTTTCTTTGTACACAATTACTTGTTCCTCCAAACTCAACCCGCTTTTCACTTCGTCTTTTGATGGATTCAATCCAGTAATTTTCAAACCATCAAATACAGCCTTGTCATACACTTTCCCATCAGCAGTTGCTGTTACATAGAGAGTCGATCTATCACCGCCGCGTATCACTCCGTTCCAATTTACATCCCATATGCTCTGATCTGCATTTTGTGCTATTGTATTTCCTGTAAACCATTGGTTAATATTTCTGCCGTCATGTCCAATCCATTCCGCCTGGAAATGCCAAACGTAGTTTACTGTTCCTCCGTTATAATGTTGCAAGCGTGCCTTTAACGAAGCAACTGGCATTTGTGGGACTGCGCTAATCTTTTTCTCATCGAAAAGCCCGTCTGTTGGATAAATCACTTCTAACTTCGGTTCTGAAACTATTGCTACACTCACCACCGGCACACTGCACTCAAAAGCACCAGCACTATTTGCCTGAACACCACGTTTCTTTATCGCCATTGTACTGCCACCTGCAATCGCAACCTGTACTGTAACTACGGCACTATCAGTATTAATCTCCTCCTTCGCAACGTACTGTGCAGGACTGGTGTTGCCAACAATCATTCCAAATTCTGCACCGCTCGTAATTGTAAACGTAAACTGTGTTCCCGAAGGATAGTCTACAATAGTTCCATCTTGTTTTTTCCCTTTCACTATCACTTCTGCCGTTTCTCCTGCTTTAATTCGCTCCGGGAATATGGATACTACTGGACATAATTTTTCTTCATTATTTTCGATTACTACCTTTCCTGTCCCCAAATATCCCGGTTGATAATATTTAACCCCTTCAATAAAATATGTGTAATATTGTACTACTGTAAAATTGACATCTCGCGGTAAATGTATTGCTGTGTCTTTGGCTTCAAACGCCGCTATAATTTCATTAGGTCTTGGGAATAATGTCTCAAGATAAAATTGCCCTTCAATGGGAATATTTGGTTGCTCAACTGTTGCAGATTTCTTTGGAGTTTTAGCAGGTTCGATTTTTCGTCCAAATAACTTTGAATATTTCTTTTCAATTTGAGCAAGGGCATATTCAGGTATGTTTGACTCTCCAATCTTCCCGATTACTTGAACATTGCGAGTATCGCGTTCCTCGCTGACAACTGCAGGAAGTGGATAGTCTGCAACAAACTTTCCGTATGTGGTATCGTCATACCAAATTCGCATTTCAGCGTCTTGATAAAGATACAATTCAACATCATTACTATCCGCATCTTGTGGTTGGACAATTATGTTTGACCTTCCTCCCGGTATCACCGGATTAGGATCGACACGAGCAACTAAATGATGAATTTGCTGACTTATCGCCATGCTAGTTTTGCCCCGAACCGTCGGGTCTCTTTCCAATTGTGCAGTCAACTTTAAGGGTGTATACTTGCGTATCGGATCACCATTAAAGATATAGCTGACAACATCGCCGTTCATCAGCTGGCTGTACTTTGCGTGAATTTCTTCCAATGAATCGTTTCCATTATAGAATGTGCCAAATTGTGTGCTGTCTATGGTAAGAAGAAACAGTTCATCATTCGGTAATATGATTTCTTCCCAATTCCTGTCAAACGATAGCACAAAAATAAAACTTTTATTGTTATGATGAAAAGGAGGATTCCCACTTAAAAACACGAGAAGGTTTTCTACCGGGTTGACATGGAATTTTTTTGTCTTACTGTACCCATCGAACGAAGCCTGAACGGTAACGTCGACTCCATTTTTTGGCGGCATGGCTCCATCAAAAATAATTTTTGGTGGAGTGCCAATCAGACCGCCGTAGGATGTTGTTTTTTAGCCGGATACCGGATCAACTAGTGATGCATATTCTGAACCGTTAATGATGGAAAAAGTGACAATATCTGTTGCAGGGAAAAACTCGATAGACGAACAATTCGAATTCGTAACAGATATTGGAACATCTCTGCTATTATTATACGCTACCTCTTCATCATCCCCCATCATAAATCCGGTATAATATGACGGACGGTAGGGATTATAAAGATCGGGTGTCAGCGTAAACGACCCATTGCGTTCGTTTACTTTTACCAAGAAATTTGATGTCCCAATTCCTCCTTTCACAATTTGGAATGCCCATTCTGTTGCATAAAATCCCGGTTGAACCTTCATAAATCCTGAGGCAGCATTGCCCGATTTTATCATGACATGGTGCTCCATCCCGCATTGATACCAGATCCATATTTCAACTATGCCGTCGGTCTCCGCAGTAATGCTCCAAGAAAAATCGAAAGAAAGAGGGGTTGATACTAAATTAGGAACGACGTTTGCACTGATGTGTTTTGGTTTTATTGCAATTGAATCCTTAATAATAATCTGCGAGGAAAGTTTCTGCGCGAAAGAAAAGAGAAGTAGGCAAGATAAACCTAATCGTAAGTATTTTATTTTGTTTGATGCATGAAATCTTTTCAGAAATTTGGTTTCCATCCCTCGATCAACTGGAATTTGATCGTGCAATATAGTGAGCAGTTGTTGTATCACAACGGTCCCCTCGGTAGTTGGTGATAACTTGAATTAAAATTTCGAAAGAACGCAACGATATTAATCGAATAATGCTATAACGTGAATACGGGATGGGTAAAAAAATGAATTATGTGAAAGATTTAACTTGCTTTTGGTGAGCTTTATCTTTTTAAGGAAAGATAGATATATTCGGAAAGTAATCGATTGTCAATTTAATATGAAATTCTTGACCGTCGTAATATAATTTGCTTCCCCCATCTTTGCAGGAACCTGAGAATGATCTGCTCCGGGTATTTCAATAAACGTTTTCGGATCGTTGGCATTTTGGAAAAGAACTTTCCCGTTTTTCTCCATGTCGATAAATTTGTCATCAACACCGTGAAGAATCAATATAGGAGCATTTACGTATTTAATCCGCTCCGCATTGTTATATTCTCCTTTCATAAAGAAAGTGCTTGGGAGATCCAACAATGTTCCGCTTTGTGTTAAAGCGGATGTTGAAGCAAATGCTGCTTCAAGAATAAATCGTTTTGGCGTAAAAATCGTCGACGCAAGATATGTTGCGGGAGCGCCCCCAAGGGAAAATCCATATACAGTAATCTGTCCATTCCCAAATCCTTTTGATGTGCGTAGATACTCATAAGCGGTAGTTGCATCGGAATACAATGCTGATTCAGAAGGTTCTCCTTCGCTCATCCCATATCCCTGATAGTCATAGATAAACACATTGAATCCCATTTTATAGAACAACTCCACCCTGTCCCAATAAAATTGCAGATGATCTCTGTTGCCATGATTATAGAGGATTACATCTTTTGTGTTCGCAATCGAAGATTTCACAAAATAACCATAGATCTTTTTCCCTTGAGAAGTCAGCACGACTTGTGTGCGTAGAGATTCGGGAATCACGGTTGTGGAAAGATTGTACGCAGTGAGTGTGTCGTTATTAAATAAATTACTATCCAGATCGAAACAGCCGGAAAATAAAGAGAGAATCATTGTCATTTCGAGCAAAATCCCGAAGGGGTTTGCGCGAAATCTGTTTCTCCTTTTCTGATTTAAAAAACGAGATTCCTCGATGCTTCGCATCTCGGAATGACACTGTTTCACGTAGATGACACTCTCCTTAAAATATTTGTTATTTTTCATTTCAAACTGTATTGTAATCCAAAAAAGAGACCGACATTGCCATTGCCTGCAACGGAAGTAACTCCCTCAAAAATTCCATGCTGAGTATCGCGGTTCATTCCCATCCATTTTGATTCAACCTGCATCATTAATGTTTCTCCCACAGGAAAACTGTATCCAATAAATGATGAGACAAACAGATCGGAAGTTGTCATTTGATAGAGATTATCTGTCCCAAAATAGAATAACGATTGTTCGTCAACACGATAACTCGCTGTCAACGTTCCCATTGGATAGAGGCGAGTTGTCTTTCCGCGAAATGCATCCCAGAAAAAATATCCCCTCCCATTAAACGTAATCTCAGGACGAATTCCTTTTTCCGGCAATAACCGTGTCGAAAATCCGGCATCAAAGCCGATATCCTTAAACAATAAAGCGGTGACATGGTAATTTCCAAAGACCGTAAGGTTTTTATTATAACCGTACAATGCACCAACGTTTAGATAGGGAACGGGAAATGCGATAGAACCGACGGGAATAATTGGGCCGCCAAATGAAGTAACTATTTCTGTGGTTCCTTCCTCAATTGGACGGATTGGCTGTGTAATGCCGCAGCCGGTGAACAATGTAATAGAAGTAGATACTACGATCAATACAATGATTGGGGATTCAAAAAAGCGGAACTTCGATCGCTCCTTTTTTGAGAATGAAAGGTAGCCGCTCCCTTGCATTGGCAGATATTTTTTCAATGAAAAATTTTCAATGAACTCATTCATGGAACTTTTACTGCAGTCCACTTATCATTGAAACTCACTTTTGGCCAGCCGGTTTTGACTGCCTGTGCACTATATTCCCCTTCACCGGTTCCAGTCGATTTGAAATAGCCACTGAACTTTCCGGTAATAGAAAATCCTTGATGCGTTGTAGAAAGTGTTGCGTCAATAGTACCGTTAGGATTCAATACACCGATCAAATTGATATTCTGCACCAAACCGACGCCTTCAAATTGAATATCAATTTTCCCCGTGATATCATATCGCGTTGGTATGATGCTGTTTTCTATTTTAAAATTGAAATCTTTCCCAAGCGTCGTTCCAAGCCAATTGCCAACAATTTGGTTCGCTTCAGGAGTGTTGGGTGCGTAATAGATCACAGTTTTGGATCGCTGCGTATACAATGCATTATTTGTCTTATGAGTTGCCCGCGCGGTAATGATGCGTAGACCTTGATTAAGCCCTGTTACGGTAACAGCAAATGATCCATTCGCGCCGTATGACACTGCAGGATTTGAGAATCCCGAATTTGGTTCAGAGACACTGAGCTTTGCCTCTTGCTGAACAATTCCGGATACTGTAGCCGAATTTTCAAACGTCAACATAATGGGAGGAGGATTCAGCGATAATCCTGGAGCCATATCAACTGCGCGAACATTTACGACCATTGATTTTGAAGTCGTTGTCCCAATTTTGGCGCTGATGAGTGCATACCCAGCACTCTTTCCGATGATCAGTCCGTTGGAAACGGTGGCAACCGTTGAATTTGATGATAGCCATTGTGCTTTCGAATTTTCAACATATTGAAACGATGTATCACTTGTCCGAATTGTATATTTAGCATCGGTGATCAGTCCGGTATTGGATAATCTTTTTTCCGTCGTATTGACGATCGTACCAACCAATGTCAGCTGTCGGGATTCATTATTCGCACTCAAATAGAGTGAATCAAGTTCCGGTTGCATTTTTAGACTGGAATAGTAAATCTGAGGCTCCGCTGCTTTTTCTTCGGTTGTGCATGATGAAAGTAGTGCAGACAGGGCGATCATAAAATATATTTTTTTCATATTCTCTCCGGGTAAATCTTATAATGCAAAAAGAAGACCGGCGCTGGCACAGAATCCGCCGAGTTCGGGATTTTCACGACCATATTCGTTTTTCTCTTTTCTCATCATCACGGAATATTCCCCTTCGGCAAATATCGCAATCGGTCCGGCAATATTCAGTGCAAGTCCCACCGAAAATCCCATGCCTGTATTTTTCGTCTTACCCGAATTCGTCAACTCCGGTACGACAGGATCGACAGTCGTAATAGATTCCTCAGCATGTGTAATCACATATAACACTTCCGCATAGATAGGATGTTCGTCAGAATGGATGCGCAGTCCGATATTGTAAAATTTTTGTTTCCAATCTGCCTTTCCTTTGACATTAATATTTTCCAAAATTGATTCTCCAAATGCGGTGAACTCCCGGTATTTTCCAATAATGTAAAATGTATTGCTCCCAATTCCGGCAAAATAAATTCTCGAGATGCTTCTATTGGAATAAATATCGTTAGAGATTGGAGCTTTGTTGGAAAAATTTCCTGCCGCAGCACCGAATGCTATCGAGAAATGATTTTTCTTTTTTTCTGTCGTGGTCGATTCTTCAGAATCTTGTGCTTCCGTTATCGCCGAACAAAAAACAGCAAGGAGCACAGCATAATATATTCTTGTTGTTATACTCATAAAAAAAGAGGAGTTGTTAGAAAATGATGTCAGCCGCGGAATTGCAACTGGAACTTTTCGGGGACGGTTGCGATCTTTTTTTCTTCGTAGTTGAAAAAAACGATCCCGGTTTTTGCGCGCACAACTTCCCGTCCGCTTTCTCGTTCGCGAATAAGATAATAAATATCGCATCCAAATTTCGAAAAATCTTTCACGGCAATTTGAATACGAAGTGATTCACCGTAAAATGCTTGAGATTTATAGAGGATGACCGAGTCCGACATGATGACGCTCACACCTTCGATATTCATTTCTGTCCAGCCATGTTCTATCAACAAACGTAATCGTGCTTCATGCAGGATGGAAAGGACGGCATCGTTTCCGAGATGACCTCCATAATTAATGTCGGAAATACGGATTGGTATTTCTGTTGTGAAATGAAAATGAGTTGGAAGTTCGAGTTTGATTCGGGGCATTGATTACCAATTCAGAAAGATTCAAATATTTCGATAATGGTAACTACACAGCAGAATTACATAAAAATTCAAAACATGCCACCAAATCACGAAAACACGAAAGTGCACAAAAAGAATCTAAACCATTACCGCAAAAAGGTTGATGAAATTTGGTGTTTTCGTGTTTTAGTGGCAAAAAATCATAAATGCTGAGATGTTACCAATAATGTAAATGATGCTTAAAAATATTTTTATTCAACGATGCTTCGACTCAATCCGCGCGAGCTGTTAAATATTGAGAGCATCCACCGCACCTGCCAAAGAGATGGTTTACCCACCGCGGTTTTTGGCGGACGGATAAACAGATTGTTTCATCACTCTTAAAATGAATATGTGAGGGTTCCGATGACTCTTAAAAGCATTTTTGATGGCTTCTAATTACGTTCGGGATATATGTTACATTTGATGATATTCTTGAATTGATTTTACATTCAATTTTCCCTGCTTAATGCGCTCGATTCCTTTCACTGCGGTAGCAGCAGCAGAAAGCGTTGTGATGAATGCGATTCTATGCTGTATGGCAGCCCAACCAATGGAATATTCATCATACCGAGACTCTTCACCCAGCGGTGTATTGATTACCATCTGCACTTCGCCGTTCTTTATAGCATCAACGATATTCGGCCGCCCTTCGTTTACTTTAAAGACCGATGTTGCCTGAATACCATTCGCGGTGAGGAATTTCGTAGTCCCCTCCGTTGCGATAATTTTAAATCCTAAATTCAAATATTCTTTCATGATGCCGATCGTTTCATTCGTCTTGTCATTATTGTTCACGCTGACAAAGATTGTTCCCTCTTTCGGCAGAGGATTTCCTGCTGCCAACTGCGCTTTAGCAACAGAAGCACCGAAGGATTGAGAAATTCCCATCACTTCTCCGGTGGATCGCATTTCGGGACCGAGAAACATTTTCACTTTGGGGAATTTGTTGAACGGAAAGACTGATTCCTTCATGGAGATATGTTTTACTTTCCGGAAATTAAAATCCAGCACTCCAAGATCTTTCAATTTCCTTCCGACCATCACTTTTGCCGCGATCTTTGCCAGCGGCAGTCCCGTTGCTTTGCCAACGAATGGAACTGTGCGTGATGCACGAGGATTCACCTCCAGCACATACACGTTATTATTTTTCATTGCATATTGCACATTAATCAAACCTCGGACATGAAGAGCAAAGGCAAGTTTTTTAGTGATCTCTATAATCTCTAAAAGTTTATCTTCTTTTAACATATACGGAGGAAGCACGCTTGAACTATCTCCGGAATGGATTCCGGCTTCTTCGATATGTTCCATCACTCCGCCGATCAACACGTCAACTCCGTCGCAGACGGCGTCCACATCAAACTCAAATGCATCTTCCAAAAAGCAATCAATTAAAATTGGTTTTTCCGGAGAAACATCAACGGCAAGTTTCATGTATTCTTTCAGCGAATCGCTTGTGTAACAAATCTGCATTGCTCGTCCCCCAAGCACGTATGAAGGACGGACAAGCACGGGATACCCGATTTCTTCAGCTACAAGCAGCGCATCTTTTACGGAAAATGCCGTTCCGTATTTTGGATGCTCTATATTATTCTTTCGTAAAAGATCTCCAAACCGTTCTCTGTCTTCAGCAAGATCAATTCCCTCAGTAGATGTGCCAAGAATGCGTACTCCATTTGCTTCCAACGCCTTTGCAATCTTAAGAGGTGTTTGTCCGCCAAAACTCACAATAACCCCTTCCGGCTGTTCCAATTCACAAATGTTCAATACATCTTCAACAGTGAGGGGTTCGAAATATAATTTGTCGGTCGTATCATAATCGGTTGAGACAGTTTCCGGATTACAATTGATCATGATCGTTTCGTATCCTTCTTCGCGAAGGGATTTGACACCATGCACGCAGCAATAATCAAATTCAATTCCCTGGCCGATACGATTCGGTCCACCTCCAAGAATAATCGCTTTTTTCTTTTTTGATTGGTGCGATTCATTCTCCTGATCATAGGTTGAATAATGATATGGTGTATTGGATTCAAATTCTGCGGCACACGTATCCACCATCTTATAGACCGGGATGATTCCTAACTCTTTTCGGTGCTTTCGAACAATGATTTCTTCTGATTTCCAAAGGTGAGCGAGTTGTCGATCTGAAAAGCCGTATTGCTTTGCTTTCGTGAACATCTCTTTGGAAGCGTCCATGAGATTCGTTTTTTTCAGATCAGATTCAAAATCAACAATCTGTTTAATGTTGAACAGAAACCATGGATCAATCTTGGTTAAACCGTGGACATCATCAATGGAAAGTCCCAATTGAAATGCATAGCGAAGATAAAAAATGTTGTTCGCTTTGGGTTTCCGAAGCTGTTCCTTTACTTTTTTCGTCCAGGTTGTTTTTTGTGATTTTGAGAGTGCGTCGATCTCAAAAAGATCTTTACCATCTGCACCCAGTCCAAATCGGCCTTGTTCCAATGACCGAAGTGTTTTTTGCAATGCTTCCTTGAATGTTCGTCCAAACGCCATTGCTTCACCGACCGACTTCATCTGAACACCAAGCGTATCATCAACACCTTTGAATTTTTCAAAATCCCAACGGGGAATCTTTACGACGGTGTAATCAATGGTCGGCTCAAACGATGCCGGTGTCAGTTTCGTAATGTCGTTCGGAATTTCATCCAGCGTATACCCAACAGCAAGTTTTGCAGCAATCTTTGCGATCGGAAAACCGGTCGCTTTGGATGCCAGCGCAGAACTGCGCGATACTCGGGGATTCATTTCAATCACATACATTTTCCCGTTTGCCGGATTCATCGAGAACTGTACGTTGGATCCGCCAGTATCCACGCCAATTGCCCGCATCACTTTTATTGCGGCGTCGCGCATGTATTGATATTCCTTGTCCGTCAACGTTTGGGCCGGAGCCACGGTGATTGAATCTCCCGTGTGCACACCCATCGGATCAAAATTTTCTATCGAACAGATGATGACGACATTGTCCTTGGTATCTCGCATCACTTCCAGTTCGTATTCTTTCCAACCAAGCACAGACTCTTCCACCAACACTTCATGCGTCGGACTTTGGATCAATCCATTCTCAACAATCGATTTAAATTCTTCAATGTTGTACGCAATTCCACCACCGCTTCCACCCATCGTAAACGAAGGACGAATGATAATCGGAAATTTACCGATTCCGTTGGCTACTTTTATTGCTTCTTCAACGGAGTAAACAAATCCTCCGCGTGGCATCTCCAAACCGACTTCGAGCATTGTTTTTTTGAAGAGCTGTCGATCTTCCGCTTTTTTAATCGCTTGAAGATTTGCACCGATCAATTCAACGTGATATTTTTCCAAAACTCCCCGTTCAGCAAGAGCAACAGCGGTATTCAATGCAGTTTGTCCACCCATTGTTGGAAGAATGGCATCCGGCCGCTCCCTTTCAATAATCATCTCAACAAACTCGGGCGTGATCGGTTCGATATATGTAGCATCGGCCAATTCTGGATCGGTCATAATTGTTGCGGGATTGCTGTTGATGAGGATAATTCGATAGCCCTCTTCACGAAGCACTTTACATGCTTGGGTTCCAGAATAATCGAACTCGCAGGCTTGACCGATAACAATCGGCCCGCTGCCGATGATAAGAATGGATTTGATGTCTGTTCGTTTTGGCATTATAATCGTTCAATCGGATGGTCGTTACGATACACAAAAACCTCTGCAGTATTCAACCGCCAGAGGTTTTGAGTTTGGTTTTGTAAAAATACAAAAAATTTAAATCCGTTCCAATGAATTTTAAATCACCCCAATCCGTATCCGGGAGGAACGAAACCGGGTGTAGAGCCGTCGACTTTTTTGCCGTCGATGATATATTCCTTTTTGACCAGAACACGGTACCATTTCCGTACCGCATCAACAAGAATGATGATGGCACAGAGGATGATAATTGTTGTCAGTATACTATTTACGTAACCCTGTGTTGCTGTGGCAGGATCCTTTGTCAGCGGCCAGAAATTATCCAAAATGTTCAGCACTCCGGCGGTCAGCGTAGTAATAGAGACAAACAGGAGCGGAATACCTGAAACCCAAACATACTTTTGTTTCCCTGCATTGACGATAGCTGTGCTAACAACAGACAATGCTACAACGGCAAGCAATTGATTTGCTACACCGAACATCGGCCAGATGGTACTGACATTTCCCGTATGAATAAAATATGCCCATGCTAGCACAACAAGACCTGTTGAGATTATTGCGCCTGGCCACCAATTCGTCCTCTCGAACGGTTTATGAAATTTTCCCAAAAATTCCTGAACCAAGAATCTTCCAACACGAGTGCCGGCATCAATGGTGGTGAGGATGAAGAGTGCTTCAAACATAATCGCAAAATGGTACCAGTAGGACATTAAACTTTTCATTCCGGGGATTGCGGAAAATATTTGTGCAAAACCGACTGCAAGAGAGACTGCTCCTCCCGGCCTGCCGGCGATTGTCTCTCCCACTTCTCGAGCAAGTTCCTCAAGATTGACAGGAGTCATATTGAGTGTTGCAAATTTTTCGGGAAGAACATTAATCGCAAAATAATCTTCAGGATGCAGCGAGCAAGCGGCGATTAATGCAATGATGCCGACTAATCCTTCGATAAGCATTGCGCCGTAGCCAATAAAGCGGGCGTCTGATTCCTTATTGATCATCTTCGGGGTTGTTCCTGAAGCGATCAATGAATGAAAACCTGAAATTGCTCCGCACGCAATTGTTACAAATACAAACGGATATAATTTTCCGGGAATGATCGGACCACCGCCTTCAGCAAACATAGTCACCATCGGCATCTTCAGGTCTGGCATGACAATGAAGACACCGATCACGAGTCCTGTTACAGTACCGATCTTCATGTAAGAACTGAGATAATCCCGCGGTGCCAGTAAAAGCCACACCGGTAAAATGGAAGCAAGGAATCCGTATGCCGCCATCCAATTAATGATCTCCGTGCGGGAAAGCGAAAAATATGGTCCAAGAAACGAATTGGGAATATATCCGCCAAGAAAGACGCAGAGCAATACACCAAAGACGCCGATATAACTGGCTTCAGCAATTTTCCCTTTGCGGAAACTATTCATGTACCATCCAACAAACAGTGCAAGTGGAATGGTCATAGCAATAGTGAATGTCCCCCACGAGCTTTCATGCAATGCGTTGGTCACTGCCATGCCGAGTCCGGCAAGTGCAATGATAATGATAAATAGAATTGCAATGGAGGCGATGGTACCAGCAAGGGGACTCACCTCTTTCCGAGCAATTTCAGCCAGTGATTTTCCGTTGCGGCGAATGGATAATGCAAGCACAGTGAAATCGTGTACCGCACCGCTGATTACCACGCCGATTAACAGCCAGAGAAATCCGGGGAGAAATCCGAATTGTGCAGCCAACACCGGACCGATGAGTGGACCCGCTCCAGAAATGGCGGCAAAATGGTGCCCAAACAAGACCCATTTATTCGTCGGGTAATAGTTTTGTCCATCATTAAATTGATGCGCCGGCGTAATGCGCGAATCGTCGAAGGCGATGATCTTTGCAGAAATGAATGCGCTGTAATAGCGATACATGATCACCATAACACACAACGCACCAAGGAGAAATGGGAAGGCATTCATACAGTTACCATTTGGTGAAAGGAGATTTCTGTTTGCCAAATGTAAAACAAACAAACCGTCTTCTCAAGGGGAAAGAATAAAAAAAGTCCCGCGGAATTTTGCGGGACTTTCGGTGGGGTACCATATCCAGACTGCATCACATCCACACAACAGCTTTTCGTCTGGATAAAACTTCCTTTTTCAAGATATCAGATGTTTCTCTTATTTAATCAAAATCATTTTTTTAGTCTGCACAAAAGTTCCAGCTTCCAATCGGTAGAAATATATCCCGCTTGAAATTAACTGATTATTATTATTCTTTCCGTTCCATTGCACAGAGAATCGTCCAGCAGATTTTTCTTCACTAAATAATGTTGCGACCTCTCGTCCGATGACATCGTACACCTTCAAAGAAACATGCGATTGTCTCGGTAAAGCGAATTCGATATTCGTCGACGGATTGAAAGGATTCGGATAATTCTGCGACAGAGAATAATCGTGCGGAATAACGGAAAGCTGTTCTGTTGAAACACCGAGTGTTTTCAATGTAATAGATTTAATATCCCCGGCTTTGATCGATTGATATTGATTAAAAATGATCTTTGTTCCGCTTGGAGGTGCAGTATTGTTTCCTGCTTCATTTGTAAAAAGAATATTCGTCAGAAGATGGTTAATACCATTAACCAATCGTGCTTTAATAACAGTCGATGTAGGTGGAAATGATGGGAACGCAGAAGAATAATATCTGATATCGTTATTATTTGCATCTTTTGTGTCCACAATTCCACGGATGTTATCAAACAAAGGTTTGCCTAAGTATGTGGGATTTGCAGTGGTGTTCCAGATTGTGTCGCTGTTTTTATCGACAACAACCGGAAAAATGCGGACTGTATCTTTAAATACTGCAAAGGGAACCTTTACATAATACGACTGTGCCGGAATTGGATTCGTAACTGCTGGTACGGCGATTGCCCAGTTCACGTCATTATTAAACTGAAGTTCAATGGTTGATTCATCAATTTTTGATGGATTCAAAAAATTTTGCAATAGAGAATCAACGACTCGATATGAATTTTCCGGATTTGGTGTATTTAAGACGTTCCCTATTGTTGGCGATGTCTGTTGAACAGATTTTGTTCCGGCTTTCGCACGGCCGATAAATAATGAAAATCCTGAAAATCTATTTTCCACGTTTGAAAAAATGGGTTTTACCGGATTGAGCGTCATATCGACAGATTGCCGAAGATTCATTCCATCAGAAATTTGTCCGCGAATCTCACCGCCGGGATTTGCCGCTGTATGAATATTCACGTAGAGTTCACCCGCAATCAACTTCTTAAAGAGAGAATCCGCGAATGGATCAGTGGCATCGTTTTTCGCCCAAACACCCGCGGCAGTTGTTCCTGAAAATGTGAGTGTCTTTACCGGAAGACCATTTGCGGATGATGAGCCGAGATGAATATGTGCAGCTGTGATTGACCCGGATAACCCTGACGCGCTAATGGAATATGTTAACTGATCTTTTGCATCATTCACTGTAAACGTTCCGGTCCCTTTTGCATTTGGCAACGTTGTTATTGCCGGAATTTGTTTTAATGCAGAAAGATTTGCCGTAACCGAAGCATAATCCGAATTCGGTAAATTTTTGACTACTGTCCAATCTCTCGTCAGATTATTCCCGCCATACCAGATATCAAACACCTGTCCGGCGATTGATGGTTCGTACAGAACATATCCTACTTGACCATCATTATTGCCGACAATATTGGCGGCGATGTTGGATAACGAATCGGCAACCGACGCATAGTGAACAACTGGAAATGACCATGAAGATTTCCAGAGATTTCCATTCTCATCCGAAAATGTTAAATCAATATTGTAGTTTGGAGCAGAATAATTCATGGGCAATCTAAAAGTAAAAAATTTATCATTTGGTACTGCTGATTCGCTTCCTGATGCTATTGATCCAAATGAATATTCTTTTGCAAATTCAGTGTTGGTGGATATGGTTCCTTTTACACCGGTGAGCGTAAATGGAGTATTATTTTTGATTGTTATTGTGTAGTGAACATATTCACCATTATTCACCGTGCCGTTGTTATTTATGTTGTCAAATATTACCGGCGCACTTGTTACGTCTACGCTTCCCGCTGTGGTAAGATTCTCGACAGCATTCTGAATGGAATGGGTCTTATTATTCGAGTCAGTAAACGTAATATCAATTCCATTCGGAACAATTGATCGATTGATCGATGTTGAATTTGCAAACACTCCGTCACCTGCACTGCCATCATTATGCGTTCCATCGTCGAATAACTGAACCGATGTTCCTTTAATATTTGCAAAGAGCGAAGTAAATTTTCCTGCTTGTCCGACCCCCTTTAATGCAATATCGGCATTGGTAGAATTCGGATACGTCACTGTTGCGCTTACTGAAGGAGGAACTAATTCAAATAACGAGTTATACATGAATTGAACGTATCGATCATTTTCTTTCATCTTTGTAATGCTGTTCAGAAAATCATCCCCGATTGCCATCACAACACCGACAACAATTTCTTGTGTATCACCAAGCGCCATGGTGAAAGGACCGCTCGACTGCACGATTCTTCTATCACCCGGAGAATTAATTCGACCATCGATCCATCCTGTTTTTAGAACAGGATCGCCTGAATACCAGAAACCAGTCGGTTTGTTTGTTACAGGATTGTTCACCGGTGCCGGATCCGGAGGTCCCTGAGGAAACGGTGGTAAACCTCGCATCATTTGGTACCATTGAATTGACCCGTTAAAATTAAATGGCGGATCGGTATACATGTCCCCTGACGCAAAATAAAGGAACGAAGTCATCGACAAATTTTTATATCCCACACGTTTCTTCAAATCAAACACCGCTGTGTCACCACTTGATGGCACGATAGGGCCCTGCAGAAAGTCATAGCCAAGAGCCGGAGGAATCAGATTAAACTTGCGGTATTCACTATCGAGCGTTTTGGAATTATATCCATATCCAAGACTGAGCAGTGTATCACATCCTGCAAAATCATCTCCTGCATCTCCAATATCATAGTCTGACCAGTGGGTTATATACGCATTTTCCAATTTCGACCCGACTGGAGTTTGTGAGGTTCCTTTATAAACTACTTTAAATTTTTTATAGAGGATATTTCCGGTCTTGCTGTTAGAGTTGTATCCCCAAATTGTTACCTGCTGTTCTAGACCCATCGGTTTTGTTTTCCACGGTGAATCGCCATTTGCAATATCATTACAAACATACCAAATCACCTGATCTCCTTTGGCAATACCCGGTTCATCTGCTTGCGGAAACACTTTTGGAACTTCTTTTCCGTCTACTGTTTCAAATTGCGGCGTATAGATTCCATCGTTATTCGCATCATAAAATGGAGCTCCTTTTGATGCAGGCCATTCCTGCCAATCCTTTTTATATTGATCTCGTATTGCAAGAATATCTTCCGCAGTTACTACTGCTAACGATTTCATAAAATATTCCGCTGCATCTTGTTTTAAATCTGCAACGGCATAGTCCCGGCGAATCCTCCAGATACGGACATTAGGATCGCTTGCGCTTTCAACAATACCAGTGCGGAGACCAAGAATAGCACCGGGAGCAAATCCGGAATTATAACTATGACCGGTCACACGCGGTCCGGACTGAATTCCGTCCGTCGAAATTGCACCAAACATCAATCCTGAACTATAGACAGCGGTAGATGTCCCGCGCGGAAACGTCAGTCCTGAATTTCCGGTTGCAGGATTCCGTTCGGATTCCCCGTTATTTTTGTACCAAGACGAGATGTTATTGATATTCATCAATGTTGCTTGAGGAATGCCAAGACTTCCCTGCTGTCCCTGATTTTTTTGCAACGGTCCCTTTGCAAAGGCCAGTGCCGATGCAGCAACAATAAAAACCATAAGGGAGAAAAATTGATGCTTCATAGTGTACTCCTTCAAAAATGTGATTGGTGATGCAAATGCATTTACAAGGTGCGTGCCAAAAATAAACCTCGATAAATCATGCATTTTTCTAAACCAAAACTGTGGGACAGAGGAGTGTTTCTGTTGCATAACATCTATCCGACAGCAAAAATCAATTCCCGGTCAGTTTCTTTTTTGCTTCTTTATTCCATTTCATCACGACAGTAGAAAACTCTTCGTTTTTAATAATGGATAACAGTTTGTTCGACTCATCAAATAAAAATCCGTGAAGCTCCAATCGTTCATACAGCGAGAAAAGTTGTTCCACAACCAACTGATCCAAATACAGTGAAGGGTATTTTGTGAGCATTCGTTTCATTGTCAACAGGGCGGCATCAGGTCGATCCTTTTTTATAAAATAATTGATCGCAGTAAACCGTTCTTTCCTGTAGGGGATGTTACCATCACCCACAGAAGATTGCGACGGTTTTCCATAGGTCAGTCCAACTTCCTGCGCATTGGGAGATTCATTTTTCCTTTCAGGATTGGGAAGTTGTTCTGCTTCGATTCTTGTTAATTCAGCAACGAGCTGTCCTCGTGATTTCGCAATGACATCTTCAATGAACACATAACTATTCTCATCTACTTCGTAAATTTCCGTAGCGACAAAAATTTTTACAACAGATAGTTCTTTCGTTAACAGATATGTTCTCCGCGGTATTTCATTCTTTGTAATAAGCGGCTGCCATTGAGCTGTCTTGGGCAGAAGAACAAGCGCGTCCCCTTTTTCCAATTTTAGCCAGACATTATTCTGCGCCAATGCACTGCTCGCAATCCCGAATATCACTGCACATCGAAAAATCATATTGCCGAATGTTGTTCTCATGTGACCCTCGCCCGTTTGTTCAACAATGAAATACTACTGTATTATTAAAAATCGACCACGCGCACCGAATGTTGTCTGAATTCTTCTGGCGCAATAACATGCTCGTAATACTGAATAACGCCGCTCCTCGACGCCTCATCAAATCCTTTGTTTAACACCGTTGTTTCGACTGGTATCCAAATTGTGGATTTACCATTGACGGACTTCCGTGCAATCCATTCAACATCCACCAGATTGATCTCAAATGCATGTTCCGTTTCAATTCCGGTATCAACCAATAAAAATACATGGCCGACATCTTTCTGCGTGTTGTTATTGCTTCGATTCTTCGATGCGGGGAGAATATCAACTACTGCACACTGGTACCCGATCGACATTAAACTCGTAGCGGTATAGACAACAAGATCTTCACAATCGCCGGCCTGCTGTTCGAGTGTCTCCACGGGATATTGTACTCTATCCGTAACAAACGTTGTCGTTGGATCACTGACATATTTCAAATTCCGTCCGAGAGCGGTGATAAATCTTTTCAATGAAAAAAACATTCTCTGTTGCACGGTTTTGGACGAATCCATTTCAGCCGAAGAAAGAAGAATTTTTCTGGCATTCGTAATAATCGTTGGATCTTCCGGTGTCAGAAAAAAATGCAAATTCTTTGTGTCTCCATCCCAATGGTGCGCTTCGTGAACGGTGACCGGGACGGTGGTGACTTTCCATTCTTTTCCCCGTTCCAACAATGACAGATGCATCTCTTTCGTCTCAGACGATTTCTGAATGGTGACATCCGGAAGATAGAGGAACAGCGGCACCGTAATGGTTTGGTTGGGTTCAAGCCGTAACTGTTCCGTGCGGTATGTTCCGAGCCCTCCCTCAATTTCTAATACAAACCGGCAGTCAACCATGTCACTTGCCGTGTTTCGAATGATAATTTCACCGACAGAATTGTATGCGTAAAAATCTCGTTTCGCAAAGTAGATATCTGTCCGTTGAAAATTACTTCGCAGTAGCTGCACAAAGCTTTGTTGTGATTCTTTTCTCAAATCGTATTGAATTCCAATCTTCACGGAGGAATGCGGCAAACGCGATTCCATATCTTCATCCCATGGCGGAGAGACGGAGACATACCAGTTCTTTAGATCTTTTTCGGAGAACGAAGCAGATTTGCTTCGAACAGCGGTGTAACCTGCGGACAACTGCATCCGTTCTGAAATCGGCGCGATGACTTCGCAGGATGCCCCATAGGAGGAAAACAATCGCTTGCTCAGCTGACCTTGTAATCGAAAATAGACTGAACGCTCTTCCGTCAACCACGGAATATAGAACGACTGCAAATGCTGCACCCTCACATCGGAAAAATTTGTGATCAGATTGAGCCACGATATTCCATTCATGATACCAACACCAATCATCGGCACAACATCCATTCTCGAACTTCGTGTATCACCAATTCGTGCAACAGACAATGATGAGATGCCGGCAAAAAAAATAAATGGTTCCAGTGTGGTACTGGCAAGCACACCGGAGACAAAGTCCGCCTGGTTTCGTATATCTTCGTAATTGGATATTGTGTACGTTGTTGAGTCGATTTGGTTAATCAACGGTGTCCAAATTCGTTCTAGACGAAATACCGGAGAAAGATCGACCGTAACATCAATCGCTCCAAAATGGCGGGTGGCAAATAACGATATCGGTTTTGAAATCTGATACGATTCGTTCGTTAAAATGAGATTAGGGTTAATGAAAACCGTTTGATCGTCGGAAATATTGAGGAAGCTATCATCGGATGGTATCTCAAAATTGATTTGGTTGTTCAATCGAATATACGTTCCAAATTCCCAATACTCGGTAGCAAACCGCAGGGAGACTTTACTTTCTAAAAATTTGTTCTTCGTCGTTACAAATTTGCTGATACCCGAAGAGATTGAAAAACGGACGTCACCTTTCTCCAATTCCCACTGCGATAATTCCCGATGATAATCAAATTGTGCAAAGAGCAACATTGGACTCATCAGCAGAATACAGTATGTACAGAATCGACCCATTGAGATTATCTCTTCGATAGCCGATGTTGTTCAATCAATTGAATTAGATCCCCGCGAAACGGAATCGGCAGTTTCCGAAATCGTTTTGACACGATCTCTTCTTTTGTTTCTCCGACTGAAAGACCTTCTGTAATATTTGATTGGATATACTCCACATAGGCATCGATTCGCTCTTCAAATCGATCTTGATCTGCAATCGATGTTCCCCCATGCAGTCCTTGAAGAAATTGTTGCTTCGATTCCCGACAGAGTAAAAGAAAATGAATCACCCATCCGCGGAAATATTCCGTAACCGTGCTTCGATGCAGCAACAGATCGGCAGAAACTTTCGCGATGCTTTTGTGATCAAATTGATGTGTCCGTAATCCTTCCAAGACTTTTTGCGCGATCTCCTTCCCTTCGCTCGTCTGGTCTACGGTGGATTGCGTCCCCAATTCAAAATCTTTTGGAATAATAAATGTTCTGTCGTGCATCCTGGCATTCAACACTGACCGCTGTGTTGCCGACTGCAATTGTCGAACATTTCCCTGCCACCGTTGTTCCTTCAACCAGCTAATCAATTGAGTTGAATAGGAAAGTGACGGATCCTGTTCATACAGGAAATGTTTGAACAACGCTTCAATATCTTCAGTGCGTTCGCGGAGTGACGGAATTTCCAATTCAAATCCATGGAGACGATAGAATAGATCTTCGCGAAACTGTCCTTTCTTTGCAAGCTCTTTAAGATTTTTGTTTGTTGCAGCAATAATGCGGACGTCAATTCGGATTTCTTTTGTCCCCCCAACCCTTTCAAACACATTTTCCTGAATTACCCGCAAAACCTTTGCTTGAAATGAAGGGGTCGTTTCACCAATCTCATCAAGGAATAATGTTCCGCCGCTGGCAAGTTCAAATCGACCAATCTTTGTTTTGATCGCTCCGGTGAACGATCCTTGTTCGTGGCCAAACAATTCGGATTCGATCAATCCGTCGTTCAGCGAAGAACAATTCACAGCGATAAACGGCGCCGAATGCCGTGGTGATTTTTGATGAATGAACTGTGCGAGTTTCTCTTTCCCTGTCCCCGATTCCCCGGAAAGGAGTACAGGCATATTCGATTCTGCGATCTGTGCTCCTTTTTTAAGAAGTTCAACCAGCGGTGAATGGGGATGATATACAATGTTTGCACTCTCCGATGTTAATACATCGTGCTCCGGCGGAAATTGTTGCGAAAGTTGTTCGTAATATTTCAATTGATATCGTAAGGACTCCAACTCTTCCTTTTTTTCATCAGGTATTTCTGTACCGACAGATTTTGGATTCTCTTTGTTTGCCTGAAATGTGAATACCATACCGATGATCAATAACGACGCAGCAACCCATCCACCCGTTACAGCAACATACCAGAACGGTACAAAAAAATGAAACAACGTGAGAACAAGAATGGAACAGACAAAGCAGACTGTAGAAGTCATTGTACCAAACAGATATCTTTTTTTAATTCCATACCATCCAGTCGGAAACAAACAAAAGAAAATGACAACAGCGTAATGCCACAATTCCAATAATCTTGAACTATCGCCTGATGAGATCTTTTTTGCTGTCCACACCTGTAAAAGAGATGTCACAATTTTTGCGCCCGACGGCGAAACGACATACGATGTGACACCGGGATAGTCGATATACACAATAACATCTTTGCCATGAAGTTGAATCTCTTGCTGAAGTATCTCTAAAAAATGATGGTCAGGTTGAATGCCCTGCGCAGGAAATTGAACGATACTGTTTAGAAGGTTTCTTCCGGTGTTGTGAAGTAGCGCTGAAGCAAGAACGGTAGTATCTTTGAGGATTGGAAGTTGTTCCACGAAATCGAATCCTGTTGAGAATGGAGAAAATGTCCTGGATGCAGGAATTTCTTTGTTGCCCAAAATAACAACCGTCGATCCATTTTTTTGGGAAGAAGGGGATAACAGAAATACATTATCATTCTGTTGTAAAATCTCAAACAAATATTCATCCGATTCGGGATGGAGCGGATCTCTAGTAACAAAAGCAATATCGATGAATATTCTTCCTGCTCCTGCAGTTTCTAATTTTTGAATGATGTTTCCGTACCAACGCCGTGCAATCGGCCAGCCGCCGCATTGTTCAATATCGTGTGCTGTCAGTACTATCGTTACATAGCGCGACTCTTCAGACCGCAACCCGGATGGTATCAAAATACAGAAGAGCAATAATAAGAGTGAATTCTTCATGCAGTCATGTAAAACAGTAACATAGTAAAAAATAACAACGGGCAGATCATCCAAATATTTAAAAGGTCAACTGCCCTGTCCACATCATCAATTTACTATAAGATGATTGTTTACTTAAAATACATTTTCCTTCCAAACTCAAAATATTGGTATATGGAAAAATCATAATTTTTTCCTGTTTGCGCATGAATCAGCCGCAATGTATCACACAAACCGGATTCAATTACATTCAGCCAAAATGGATAGATCTTGCCGATCGGTTTTGAAACGCCGGTCGATCTCTGTAACGTTTCTATCACATATGCGACTTCTTTTTTGGGAATCCTGATTTCATTCGTATCCGAAAGAAGTTCGTATGTTACTACAGACGGCACGTACGGATATAGTGAAGTTGACCCGCGTAATTTTTCAAATGATAAGACCGATCCTTTAGAGATCCTTCTATTCAGTTTCACCACCATATCATTTGTGGAAGGAAATACTTTCCCGCTGTCGAATAAAATTGCAGAACCTATTGAAGCAAATGTCATTACTGATCCGACTGTATCAGAATTCAACACGCTGATAAGAGGCGGAGTGGTATAGGTAAAGTTCATCATTTCCGGATCGTACAATTCCGTAGAACCTTCATATTCCGGCGCACCAGTGACCGAACCGTTAGCACTTCTGGTAAATGCAAAATTCCTTTTGTAGAATCCCCGCTGACTTGCTTGCCCTGACTGATTTTGTGCAGTGAATAATTCAATGGTATTAAATTTCACCGATGTATGAGGGCCGAAATCCTGAATCCCTTCCTTATTTCCATTTTGATAGACCATGGAAATATCAACAAGTAACAGATTCTTTTCACCAATCGGGCGAACCACATCACCTTCGTTTCCTGCGGGTGCATCGAAGAACAGATCCTGATAGCTGAGGTTGAAAACACCTCCGCCGTTGATGCTGCCATTCGATGTTTTGTTTTTGGAACCGCTGTATTTTTTAGCGTAATAGTCTTCCTGGGACAGTCGCTTAATGATGATTCCTGGACCGTTACCGGTATTGGTACCGGTGTCATTCACACCCAGCGTATCCTTAGTGCATTGGGAGAGAAACAACGTAGAAATTAATATAAGATATGGAAATAACTGCTTCATGTTGACTTAGAGTTGCTTAGTATAATAAATCGTCACTACTCAGTGTTTATGATTTTTTGCCACTAAAACACGAAAACTCTAAATTTCACCAACCTTGATGGAGTATTGATTCAAATTCTTTTTGTGCACATTCGTGTTTTCGTGTTTTGGTGGCATATTTTTGAATTTTTATGTAATTCTGCTGAGTACTTACAATAAATCAAAAATAACATAATCTTCAACAGACCTTAAACACTTCTCCGGGATACTCTAATCCAATTACTATGCCATAATGTAATGCATTATTGAGTGTATTCTGTCAATAAAACAGCTTAAATGTGTAGAATAAGATACTAAATCTGTAGGATAGAAATCATCCTACACTCTTTACTTATTTTGCGAGGATCATTTTTCGCGCTTCTGTTTTGTCATTTATTTGTAATCGAATAAAATAAACACCGCCGGGAATATGTTCTCCATTAAAGACATATTCATATCTTCCTTCACCCTGTTTTCCGTCCACCAAAACATCCAACTCTTGTCCAAAGAGATTAAATATGGATAGTTTAATATAGAAGCTCTCTTTGATAGTATATTTAATAGTCGTCTTCGGATTAAACGGATTGGGAAAATTTTGTTCAAGATGTTCAGGTTCGGATTCATATGTTGAACGCTTGTTTTTTTGTTCGTCTGACCAACTGATTTTTATTCCACCGGCGTTGAGCCATGCATTATAAAGAAGAGTTGTGTAGAGATCCGCACCATCCTGCATCAACTCATTGGTGAATTTATTGACCTCTTTCCATAACGAAGAATAGTATGTACTATTATAATTTCTTTTTGCTAGACGAAATGCTGCACTGTCCGCTCGCATGATATTCGTTACTTTTACATGAGATTTCCCAAGCAGTGTCATGATTCTGCTTATCGGGTCAGTTTTGGGATTTTCAAATTTTTTCGGATCGGTCCACTTAAAATTGATTTGGTTATAATAACGGTTCATCATTTCAATCTCGTAGCGCCATTTTATCCCATAATTCTTCGTTAATTGACCATCATAATTTATTGTGGTGTTCAGCGGCATGGTTATATCCCCGATATAATGACCAAGATCAGCTGCTACACTCATCGTCCCGTTCCAATCTCCCCTTTTCATCCTTCGCTGTAGTGAATCGTACATTTCCAACACAAGATATGGCAAATATCCATTTTGCCGAACGGATTCATTTCCATATTTTTTTTGAAGTTCAAGCAGTGTAACAGGCATGGATTTGTTATAGAATTCCGGGTAGCGTTCCAATTCGATGAATTGTCGATACGTTTCTTCATCCTCGCGGACTTTTCGTCTGTCCACATCGCTTGCGTGGTCACCGAAATAATAATCCACATCATGGAACCGAAGCATTGAAAGAGGAAGTGAGCGAGCACCGTTCAGATTAATGACGCGGTGCCCTTCCAGACCCCATGCACAAAGTAATTCGCTGATCCCGACGATCAGGAGGATGATCCGTTTAGATAAAAAACGGTATATCATTTTTGTTGTGAGAAGCGCTTACGAAGGAGAGCTTGAATTTCATTGATATTGGCTGTAGCAATCCCTAAAAAGACGAGAAATGCACCACCAAATAATTGGGCAGAAATTTTTTCATCCAAAATAAATACACCGAGCAAAACGGCAATAATAGGTGTAACAAAAGATGTCAGTGACAATAAAACCACTTCCACTCTTTTCAGCAGCCAAAAATAACTGACGAAGGTGATGATTGTTCCAAAGATTGCAAGAAAGAAAATACTGAACAGCGCCATCGGTGTGAACTGAACGGTTGAATAATCTTCGATAGTGAGACTGCCGGTGAGGAGAATGACTGCGCTAATGGACATAGGAACAAAGCTAACAACAAAAGGACTAATATCATGTCCATATTTTTTTATGAGAACTGCCGAAAATGCCTGGATGGCGGCACTGAGAACAACCGCACCCATTCCCATCATGGTAGCAGAATTTCCATCAAATTGTATATCATGTGAAAATATTGTGACGACACCGAAAAAACCAAGCAGCACACCTAATACTTTTTGCAGAGTGATCTTATCCGACGGAATCATCAAACTGGAAATAATCGCCACACAGAGAGGGAATGTTGCAAATAAAACCGAGGTCATCCCCGAGGAGATCTGTCGTTCCCCCCAATAGACTAATCCAAACGGAAACGAAAATGAAGTGCATGCTGCAACAAGAAAGAACCAACGAGTATTCGAATTCCAGGGAATAGGAATTTTTCGTATCCGAATAATCACGAAGAGCACCAAACCTGCAAACGCAAATCGCAATCCTGCAGAAAGAAGCGGGGTCATTGTTTCAAGACCGAGTTTAATCACCAGCCAGGTTGAACCCCAGATGGTGCAGATTGCTGTATAAGCGAAAAATATTTTTATGCGGTCGGACATGGAAAAGATAGGTTTAGGATTTAGGATTCAGGATTCAGGATCCAAGGTGTTGTTTTAGAATTTAGAATTTGGTATTTGTAAATTGATAATTGGTAATTGGTAATTATTTTTTTCCTCATTAAACATCCTCTCCCCTCACTCAACCATCTTATTGAATACCAAACCAGAAATCAGTTTTGGATAAAAGAAAGTCGATTTTTGGGGCATTGTGTTGCTGGATTTTGTTACGTCACGAACCTGTTCGATCCTGGTTGGATTGACAAAGAACGCAATCTGCGAAGCTCCGCTTGCTACTTCATCCACGCACTCATGAACATTTTGGATGTAATGAATGTTCAATTTTTTTTCCTGCGCTTCCTGAGAAATTCCAAGCAGATTTCTGAGAATATAATTATGGAGAAGAACAACATCCAAACTTTTCACTTCCTGCGGAAGATTTTCGGGTACCAATGTATTCAGCGTTGAAGGATCTTTCAGTGATGCCACAAAGAATTTTGAAGAATGTTTAGAGACGAATCCGTATGCAAACTTCGGGTACTGTTTCAGTGCATTCATCATCATATCCGGCGTAGGATACACCTGCACATCAAAATGCTGCTGCAATGTTGCCACCAAGGCGCTTCCGTCATAATTCGGCAGACTATGAACAACCCGGTGTGTCGGAAAAATTACCAATCCTTCATCATCAAGATTCGTGAAAAACATCATAATGTAATTATACAATTCTTTTCCGGTATGATTCGGGTTTTGCGAACGCATTAGATCACGATATGCTAATCCTGTTTCATAACGATGATGTCCGTCGGCAATCAATACTTGCTTTGGCTCCATTAATGCTGCAATATTTTCAATCACGGAAACATCTGAAATCTGCCACAATTGATTTCGCACACTCTCAAATTCCACATCAATAACAGGAAATGTTGAATGAACAGGATTTAGATATGCATCGATCTTTTTCTCTGCATCAGAATACAGACTAAATACCTGACTGAAATTCGATTTTGTCGCTTTAAATAATTTAAACCGATCTTCTTTAGCTTTGGATAAGGTCTTTTCGTGCGGTAAAACGATCTTCTTGTCAAACTCTTCCAAATGACACAGTGCAATAAAACCTTTCCGTCGAACCTCTTTCCCTTCTGTTGTTTTGAATGTCTGCACTAATGGATAAATTGAAGGTGTTAGTTCCCGTAAGAGAACGTCGCTCGCTTGCCATTGTTCATACGTTGTAGCAGCAGAAGCATATCGATCTTCTTCTCTTCCTAAAATCAATCGAATAACATTATGAACGTCCTTATCATAATATCCATTTTGTTGTTCCGGTGAAATCACATCGTATGGTGGAGCAACAACGTTGGAAATGTTTACTTTCATTTGGTTGTATCGAATTCCACGGAATGGTCGTATCGTAGCCATATGAAACCTCGTTGAAAACTGGTGTTAGAAATTAGCGCTAAGCCGTTCGCTATTGGCTGTTAGTTTTTACTTTTGATTTTTTACTTTTAACTTTTAAGTTTTAACTTTTGCCTTTTTACTTTTCCCTTGCTTCACTTATTCTTCTTTATATCCGAACCTATCAAGCCAGTTTTTATCTTCTCGCCAGTCGCTTCGGACCTTCACGTGTAATTCCAGAAAAACCTCGTGACCGAGAAATTCTTCAATTGATTTACGTGATACACTTCCAAGCCGTTTTAATGCTCGTCCTTCTTTGCCAATCAAAATCCCCTTTTGTGAATTTCGTTCGATGACGATATCGGCAGAGATATAATGTTTTCCGTTTTCCCGCTCTTTGAACTCGATAATATCCACGGTGGTAGAATACGGTATTTCCTGTTCATAATATTCAAAGATTTTTTCGCGGATCATTTCGCTCACAAAAAAACGCTCCTGTGCATCGCTGACAATCTCCGTATCATAGTATGGAGGATTTTCAGGAAGATATTTTACCAGTGTCGTGAGTAATTCATTTGTGTTGAATTTCGTCAGTGCAGAAAGAGGAATGATTTCATCAAACGGAAAGAGAGATTGTAGATCCGCCAACATCGGCAAGATCTCTTCCTTTTTCAACAGGTCAATTTTGTTAACGATAAGAAAGGTGGTTTTATTCGCCGCTTTAATTTTTTCCACAGCCTCGTTATTCCTATCGTACGACTTTCCTTTTACTTTTTCCGCATCCACCAGCAGCAGCACAACATCAGCGTCTTCCACGGCCTGAGAAGCGAAATGCATCATCACTTCTTGTAAAAGATATTTTGGTTTAATAATTCCCGGTGTATCCAGAAAAACAATTTGATAATCTTTTCCGCTGTGAATGCCAAGGATTTTATGACGGGTGGTCTGCGGTTTATTGGTAACGATGGAGATTTTTTGCTGTAACAGTGAATTTAATAATGTCGATTTGCCGACATTCGGTTCGCCGATCAGAGCAACATATCCCGCGCGAAAATTGGGTGAGGTGGTTTCCATTATTTAAAATGTAACGAAAAAAGAGTTGGGAAGAAATGATGGATTTTGATATTAGAACTCAGATGATAATTGAACACAGATGACGCGGAAAGAATAGATTTGCATGGATAAAAATATAAAACGAACTAGTACATCCTCCTTCGGCAAAGGTGGAATAAAGAAGAGAGGTTCTTTGGATAATCATGAAATTCTTAATAACTTGAACATATGAGTACACTTGAACAACATATTATTCTTAAGAAAAATGAGGACCGACGATTGGTCCACGGACATCAATGGGTATTTAGCAATGAGATCCAGAGAATCGTTGGCGAACCAAAGAATGGCGATGTCATTGAAATTCTACGGAGCGATGGACGGTCGCTTGGAATAGGATTTTTTAATGCCTCTTCCCTAATCGCTGTACGGTTCCTTTCTCCCACCATACAAGAGATTAACGAAGCTTTTTTTGAAAAGCAGATTCGCACAGCGTTCGAATTGAGAACAAAAATGTTCCCGAAAAGTTCAACGTTCCGCATTGTCAACGGCGAAAGTGATTTTCTCCCGGGACTGATCATCGATAAGTATAATGACTACCTTTCCATTCAGACGTTTTCCGTCGGTATGGATCTCCGTTTGGAGATAATCTGCAATGTTTTGGAAAAAATATTCCACCCGCAAGGAATCGTCGAACGAAACGAATCCCCCCTGCGAACTTTGGAAGGAATTCCTTTACGAAAAAATCTTTTACGCGGAACCGTTTCCCCTACCATTGTTGAATTGAATGGTGTAAAATTTTCTGTGGACGTTCTCGGCGGACAAAAAAGCGGCTTTTTTCTTGATCAACGGGAGAATAGAACAATCCTTAAACCGTATGCACACAACGCCACCGTTCTTGATTGTTTTAGCAACGAAGGGGGATTCGGACTCTATGCTGCCGCTTTTGGCGCAAAAAATGTTGAATGCGTGGATATCTCCGAAGATGCAATCAGCAAGGCAAAAGCAAATGGTGTATTAAACAAATTGACCAATGTGCAATTTCATACTGCTGATGTCTTTCAATTTCTAGAGCAATCATTAAAGACAGACAAACGATGGGATATTGTTATTCTCGATCCACCTTCCTTTACCAAAAACAAAAAAACGGTTGCAACAGCAATTAAAGGCTACAAAGAGATCAACACAAACGGAATAAAACTTGTCGCACCAAATGGAATATTTTTATCCGCATCCTGTTCTCATCATATTGACCGGGAAACGTTTCTTAACATTATTCAAGATTGCAGCGTAAAAGCCGGTCGAAGAATCAAGCTGCTTCAATTTTCCGGTGCTGCTCCAGATCACCCCACTCTACCATCTATGCCGGAAACTCATTATCTTAAATGTGCGTTGTTTAGTATAGAATAACTATCCCGGATTCAATTTCGTGAGGTTGATATGAAAAATATTATCTATCCAATTCTCTTCGTTACTTCTCTCTTGTTGAGCCAAAGTAAAGATTCAACGATCATTTTTACATCTCCAGAACAGGAAACAGCCAAATCCTTTGAATCAACAATGGATGACGCTTGGGGTGTTGATATTCTTCTTTCCAACAATGGATTCGGACTTGCCGGTTTTTATCGTCACGAGTATTCCCGAGTTTTATTCGGTACCGTAACCCTGGGACTTGCAGAATCGAAAGATGATAACGAAGTGGAGTATTACGATTATTGGGGACAATCATTTGTTCCGGGAAAGATCAATCGATTCTTAATGATACCAATATTGTTTGGAGTGCAGTATCGCTTATTTGCAGATGACATCACTGATAGTTTTCGGCCGTATGTAAACGCAGGCGCAGGACCCACCATTGTCTTTGCAGCACCGTATGCAAAAGAATATTTTAATAGTTTCGGCTACGCCCGTTCAAATTATACAGTCGGCGGATATATCGGCGTAGGCGCTTTTTTTGGTTCAGATATGGGAAGCTTGTCTGGCATCAATATCCGGTATTATGTTGTCCCATTTAGCAGCGGAATTGAAAGTTTGCAGGATGCAACAGGAAAGATCATGCGAAAAAAAGATTTCGGCGGATTCTTTATTACAATTAACCTGGGATCAGCATTTTAAGCTTTGTCAATGACCGTCACCTTGAAGGTGACGGTCATTTTTGTTGTCATTTTTTCTTCACTTCTTTTACTTCTTCAATATTCGTTTGACTCATCCCTGAAAAGATCTTTGCGATCGCGCCAACTGTCCCGGCAACGTCTGACAAATTCGACGGAATGATCATCGTATTATTCTTTTGCGCCAGTTTTCCAAATTCACCGAGATATTGTTCTGCAATACGAAGGTTCACGGCATCAAGTCCCCCTTTATCGTTAATCGCATTGGCAATTTCCCGAATACCTTTCGCTGTCGCCATCGCCACACGTTCAATTTCCTGTCCACGTCCTTCCGCTTCGTTGATCCGTTTCATCTTCTCGCCTTCGGACTTTGCAATTGCTTCTGCTTTGTCTCCATCAGCACGGTTGATCTTCGCTTGTTTATCTCCTTCGGATTCAGCAATAAGTGCACGCTTCTCCCGTTCCGCGCGCATCTGTTTTTCCATTGCATCTTTTATACTCGGCGGCGGAACGATGTTTTTAATTTCATGTCGGGTTACTTTCAATCCCCATGGTGCCGCTGCTTTGTCAACCGCCATCACAATCTCTTGATTGATTTTATCACGTTCTTCAAACGTCCGGTCAAGATCAATCCGACCAATCTCACTTCGCATTGTGGTCTGCGCCAATTGCGTTGAGGCAAAGATATAATTATCTACGCCATACGATGCCTTTACCGGATCAGTAATTTGGATATAAAGAATTCCATCCACTTCAACGCCGATATTATCCTTTGTGATACATCCTTGCGGTGGAACATCAATGACCATTTCTTTCATTGAATGTCTGTAGGCAACCCGGTCAATAAATGGTATCAAAATATGAAATCCGGCATCTAGCGTAGCACTGTATTTTCCTAACCGTTCAACAATGAAGATTGTTTTTTGCGGTACCACTCGAGCCGTTTTTCCAAGAAGAATAAATGCAAAAAGAATGAGACCTAACAGAATATAGACTTCCATTGTACAACTCCTTTTACTGGATTGGTTTTACTTTGAGCGTGAGATTATTTCGTTCAAGCACTTCAACTGAAGCACCTTTGCTGATGGCAACGTCGGATTCTGCATTCCATAATGTTCCGTGAAATTCCACTTTGCCGCCGGTCCTCGGCTGAATATCATACAGTACAACGGCTCTCTCCCCTTTCACATCATCAATGGAGCTTCCGGAATCCGGTCGGACAACTTTTCCGTGAGAATATTTGCTTCCATATTTTCGGAATAATATCAGCGACACGATGGATGCAACCAAGAAGACGAACAATTGCGTTGTGAAACTTATTGAGACACCCAGCCAGAGTAACAGTGCTATCAACCACGCCCCGACGCCGAAGAAAATAAGCACAAATCCCGGTGTAACGATCTCACCAAGCATTAACACTAGACCGAATAAAAACCAAATCAATTCATTTGAAAGAGATTCCATGCGTACTCCTTTTTTATGCGAACCCAAAGTAGAGAAAGGTATCTGAAAAATCAACGCAATATATAGCGACATTTTTTCTCGTTATATCATTGAACATCATTTTGTTTGTTCACGTTCCAGATTTTTTGAATATTTTGAAATGGATTCTCAACATTCTTTCGTATATTTCAAAAAAAAGGAAATGAGATCATGAAAGTTATACTTCGCCGCGTAGACAGCAACTATAAAATGGAAGCAGCAAATGAACACGACAATAAGATCGTATTTGATAACTCCAAAGGGGGCGGTGGAAACGAAGAAGGCTTTCGACCGATGCAAACATTACTTGCAGCAGCAGGTGCATGCAGTTCGATTGATGTTATTTCTATTCTGAAGAAACAAAAAATTGAAACATATGACATGACTGTCACAATCGAAGGAGAGCGTGAAACCGGGAAAGATGCCAATCTCTGGAAGAAAGTTCATCTTCATTTTACATTCACGGGAGATGTCCCAAAAGAAAAAGCCCAACGCGCGGTTGAGCTTTCCGTAACGAAATATTGTTCTGTCTCCAAGACATTGGAAGCAGCAGGAGCAGCGGTAACGAGCAGTGTAGAAGTACGGTAATTCTATTCCGTGTGTTTCACTATCGCTGCATTATTTCTCTTTACCTTCACCTTTTTGGTGTTGATCTAATTTAAATTTTACAGGCAATGTTACTCTTGATTCTATTGGCTTTCCTTCCTTCATGGCGGGCTTAAATTTCCACTGCCAAATTGATTCTAGTGCTTCTTTTTCAAGCTGATTTACTGCCTGTGGGTATTTGTCATACGCTTGCGCATCCTTTAATTTTCCATCCTCTGCAAAAATATTCCGTTCCGTACAATGGGCTGAAGCGATTGACCCGTTTTCAGAAACTCTTAGAACGAAATAAAAGATACCTTCGACTCCATTCTTTCTCGCTTCTTCCGGATAGATTGGGGATTTCGTACTGATGGGAACCGGAGAACCGTTTTCAGATTCAGCAGCTTCTTTCGTCCCAATTTTTTTCAACATAAAAAATGCTGGCGCCGGTCTCCCCGCATCAACATAAAGATTGTTTTGCGTTTGTTGATCGTACCCTGATGCAACGGCGCGCACTTGATAAAACCCTTGGGGAACATTTTGGATTTTAAACTGGCCATCCTTCAACGTCGTAACCTTCAATCCGGTTCCGAGAAGTTCAACTGTCGCTTTGTCTATCGGACCTCTATCAATAATGTCGATTACTGTCCCAATGATAGATCCTTCCGGTTTTTGTTGTTGCTCTAAAATAGGTTGCGAAGAATTTGTCGATAATAATCCTTCATTGGTTTGAGCATAGAGATAGACAAACATGGAACAAACAGTGAAGGCAAAAAAAAGTGTTTTCATAAAAACTCCTCATTAATTATTTTTTATAGGATTGTAATTACTTTGAACAACGTATGCCGGCATTTCAACGACATAGACATACTCCATCTTTGGTTTCTGCACTGCCACATTCGTCGCGAGGATATAACTCCCAAGGAGCATCAGAAGCATCGCTGCAGCAAATGCAGGAATAGAAAGACTGATCTTTTTTGAAACAATTCGCCGCAACAACGGCCTGTCCGGCATATTGCTTAGTCGTGAAGACGAACTCAGTGTTTTCATTTGCATATCCAGTGCATGTGGAACGGTCGGCTTCGAGATCATCTGTAGGTCATGTTGTAATCTCAGCATGTTCCGAAATGAATTTCTGAGATCATCATCTTTGCTTAAATCAACAAAAAGTTTTTTCATCTCATCGTCATTCAGGTCTTCATCAAAACAACGGAAGAGTAATTCTTCTTTTACATTCATAGTGCCCTCCCTTTTTTGAGAGATTCTAATTTTTTCAACATTGCTTTTCTCGCCTTAAAAAGCCGCGACTTCACCGAGCTAATCGTTGTTCCGGTAACTTTTGCTATTTCCACGTAATCCATCGATTCATATTCACGTAACAACAGCACTTCTTTATATTGTGGCAGAAGTTGATCCAACATGCGCTCTACTATTTTCATTCGTTCATCTGTTTCGACCATCGGCGGAGATGCTTCCGATTCAAATACATCTTCATCTTGATCGTTAAGTTCTCGTATTTTCTTCTTCCGGTTCAGCGCAGCAAATGATTCGTTGCGTGCAATCGTGAAGATCCAAGATTTCAACGACGTTGGATGATTCAATTGTGAACGTTGAACGATCATCTTCACAAATGTTTCATGCACGGCATCTTCTGCCGCATCAGCATCTGACAAAATGCGGATGCAGAATAAAAATAATCCACTCTTGAATCGTTCATAGATCAAGGCGGTCGCATCCGAATCGCCAGATTGTAGGCGAATCGCAAGCTGCTCATCGGTGAGTGGTAATTGCTGCATCACTTATAGGATAAGAAAGGAGGGAAAAAGTTGCTCATAAAAATGATATTTGTTCACTTTTTCTTCTGGATGTTTTTTTCTTGATTTGTGCTGGTGAGTTTAAATGTGAATGGAATGACAATGACCGATTCATCGGGCTTACCGTTAATCATTGCCGGTGTAAATTTCCATTGCTGCGCCGATTGATGTGCTAGTTCCAACAATTTTGCTGCCGTCTGGCGATGAGTCGATGGGATATTGTTCAAATCCGAGAGGGATTCGATGCTGACACTTTCCCCGGGATAAAAAATAATTGCTTGAAGCAAATCGGTCTCCTTCACATTCCCATCCTTTCCAATTAAAACATTTAATGCAACCTCCGCTTCAACTCTCAGCTTTCGCGCATTCTCAGGATATTGAGGTATATGTTTATATATCGGTTTTGGTTGGACAGAATTGATATTCTGCAAAGAAAAACCAAATACCGATAATATTGATAATAGTAACACTATTGTTTTCATAGGGTAAAGGAATCCGTTCTTAAAATGATCCCTCAATTTATATAATATTCTAACAAATGCTTTAGCATAATTCAATTTAATATTCGTAAATTATCCAACCTCAACCTGCGAAAAATTATGAAAAGAACAGCATATTTTATCATTCTACAGATCATTTCCGTTATTCTTGTCCAAGCACAAGACAAGAATTATGAACTCCCCTCCTTTGATACGTATGTGATAACCAATTTCACGGCGGACAATGGGCTTCCTCAAAATACGGTCGATCTGGTCAAGCAGACAGCCAATGGATATTTATGGATCGGTACCTATGCCGGTCTTGCAAGATACGATGGAGTAAAGTTCGTTCACTTTAATAAATCCATCACTCCCGCATTTAAGATTAATCACGTTGCCGTAATGTACGAAGATACATTCGGAACTTCATGGTTTGGTACCAATGGCGGTGGTATCGTCCGGTTTACAAAACATTCCTTCAGTGCCCTCGATGCGTTTGAATCCGGAGGAAAAGAATATATTAAAACTATTCTCCCCGCCGAAGGGAATAACATCATTGTTGGAACAGAGCGCGGAGGCATTCATCGCATCAACATTGATGTTGACGGAAATATTTCCGGGATTGAACCATTCCTGGAGCAGCAACTGCCGAAAAATATACTTTTCCGTACAATGGTTCATCCGAAACAAAAACCAATGTATCTGGCAACAGATGTTGGCCTTATTCTCGTTGAAGGAAACAACGTTCAAACTTTGACGACATCCAACGGACTCCCAAATAATTCAATCACCGCTCTCGCGGAAGATCACGATGGAGCATTGTGGATTGGCACTTCAAATGGCCTTGCAAAAATGGCAGAGGGCAAAATACAATCATTCACTACTGCAGATGGTCTCACAAACAATGCCATTCGGACATTGTTCGTCGATATCGATAACACAGTCTGGATCGGGACGGACGGAGGAGGATTAAACAGATTTCTCCGCACACACGACAAAAAACAATTCGATGCATTGACTTTTGAAGATGGATTGGTAAACAATTTCATCCGGACAATTTATCAGGACAATGAACAAAACATTTGGATCGGCACCCGAAACGGCCTTAGTCAATTACACATCAGAAAATTTGAACTGTATGGAAAAAAATTCGGTCTTTCGGACACCTATGTCCGCACCGTTTTTGAAGATTCACATAAACGAATCTGGGTCGGTACTAACGGAAGCGGCTTGAACTGCCTAGAGGGCAAGACTGTAAAAATCTTGAATGAAAAAGAACTTCCCAACAAATTTATTCGTGCATTATATGAAGATAAAAATGGAGCGCTATGGATCGGAACAGATGGTGGCGGCGTCATACGATACGATGAAAATAAGAAACCCGGCCAGCAATTTACACGATATAATAGTGACAATGGATTAACCGAAAATTACATTCGAGCCTTTCAGGAAGGTTTTGACAATGATCTCTACGTTGCAACATATGGTGGAGGCATTTCAAGGATCAAAGGAGATTCCATTATTCCACTCACTACGAAACAAGGATTGGCAAACGATAATATCCTTGCCATGGTTAAATCCGGTAAGGATGAAATCTGGGTCGGTACGAACGGCGGCGGCATCAACAGAATCACTCCAAAAGGAATCGGAACGTATACCGTAAAGGACGGCCTTTCGAATAATTTTATTCTTTCGATGTTTATCGATAAATCGGGAGCATTGTGGGTTGGAACCAACGGCGGCGGCATCAACAGATTTGCCGATGGAACATTCCAAACATTTACCACGAAGAACGGTTTGCGCGAAGATGTTACGTTAATGATTATTGAAGATGATAAAGGGTATATGTGGATCGGCGGCAACCAAGGCATTGCACGAATTCCGAAATCTGAATTCCAAAAAATAGCCGAAGGAACATTAAAAAAATTCTCGAGAATTGATTTCGGACGTTCGGACGGATTGCAAAATGCTGAGATCAGCGGCGTTTCTAGTCCGAGTATCATCAAATCATCCGACGGAAAGATATGGTTTACAACCGTTGGCGGACTTGCCATGGTTGATACGGCAAGAATTGTTGATCGCTACAATAAATTTCCGTTGCATGTTGAGGAAGTGCGAATCAACGATCAAACGTTTTACCCGGATTCCACTCTTGTTATAGAGCCGGGATATTCTTCCGTGGAATTTCATTATACCGCACTAAGTTATGTGTCGCCGGAACGGATTCGATTTCGCTATACATTAGAAGGATTTGACGCAAACTGGAATGACGCCGGTACGCGAAGAACAGCGTACTATACCAATATTCCTCCTGGAGAATATACCTTCCGAGTGAGTTCTTCAATAGATGGTGGAACGTGGAGTGAAGAAGAAGCTACTGCAGAAATTGTATTTGAACCGTTCTTTCGGCAGACAATGTATTTTGGTTTGCTCGTCGGTGTCGGATTAGTGTTGCTTGGTGCAGGATTATATGCAGTTCGTACGGCAAATATTAGCCGTCATGCAAAGCACCTTAAGACGGTAGTCGATGATCGGACAAAAGAACTTGTCAACACAAAAGAGAAAATAGAACAACATCTTCGGGATGTGGAATCTGCAAGAGATGAGTTATCGCAGATCAACACTCGACTGGACAAGGCGAACAAGGAAAAATCCGATCTTCTGAGTATCCTGTCACACGATTTCAAAAATAAAGTTGTCAATCTCAATCAATTCGCTAACGCCATCAACGACAATCAAAACGATCAATTGGTTGTCCAAGAACACGCACAGTTAATGGAACAAACAACGCAATATATGCTAAAGTTGATTGAAGATACATTAAGTTCGTCGGCATTAGAAAAAGGGGAACTGGTATTCACGAAGTCTAGGATTGATATCGTACAATTGACCGAACTCGTTGTATTGAAAAACCGAATCCAAATGCAACAGAAATCACAAATCATCGATTTTTCAACGACAGCAGAGAAATGTGTTGTCAGCGGAAGCGAACGCTGGTTGAACGAGGCGATCGACAATCTTGTGAATAATGCAGGAAAGTTTTCAGATGCAAACACGACTATCTCCGTCTCGGTAGAGGTGTACGAAATGACGGCATTGATTAAGATCCGGGATCAAGGACCGGGATTGACTGAAGAGGATAAGAAACAATTGTTCCAACAATTCAAGCGTCTTTCCGCTCAACCTACCGGCGGTGAAATTTCTACCGGACTTGGACTTGCGATCGTTAAAAAAATTGTTGAAATGCATAACGGAAAAGTGTGGGCGGAAAGTACAACGGGAAGCGGCTCAACGTTTGTGATCGAATTGCCAGTATATCGCCAGCTCTAACGGATACATATCAATTCCGGAGTTTGATATAATTCCGGAATTGATATCCTTCCTCTTTTTCTTCGGAAACAAGAGTGAATACGGTTCCGATAAGATGTTCATACGGCGGGAAGAATGTATCTCCCGTTTCTTCATTTTCTACCTGGGTTAACATCAATTCATCAGCACGATCAATCGTTTGACGAAAGATCTCTCCCCCGCCGATAACGAAAATTTTTTCTTGAGTAGTTTGATTCGAAAGAGCTGTTTCCAGAGAGGAGTATGTCACTATCTCAACAGCAGGAATATTGTGCCGAGAGATGACTATATTTTTTCTATTAGGGAGAGGTTTACCAATTGAGTCAAACGTTTTCCTTCCCATCAAAACCGTGTGATAGGATGTGAGACGTTTGAATCGTTGCTGATCTTCAGGGATTCGCCACGGAATCTTCCCATCCTTACCGATGACACGGTGTGTATTCAGCGCCGCAATCAGAATGATTTTCATCAATTATTTCCAGGGAATACTAATCCCCAGCATTTCCAATTTCGCTTCAATATCTCCCCGCTCCCGATTACTTTTTATTTCTTGACCGGCGGGAGGAAGTAATCCAAATCCTCTTGCAACATTCATTGCTGCTTCTTTCCCTTGAGAATTTAAGGCCTTGATAATCTCGATCTCTATATGCGAGAGCGAGGACGCCTGCACTTTATAATCTTGAAATGCTTCCCACGCCATCGGCACCCAACGTTTCACAATTTCGTTGCCGATCGTGTTTGCATAAGCGCGAATCTCATACTGTGCATGGGAATCCATTCGCAACCAGAGAAAATGGAGAAGATTATGTAAATCTACTTTCCAATATGCTTCAGTGTAGGTAGAAAGCGGAAGATCTTTTCTTGCCTGCTCGCGCGCCATTCCGGAATTCACTCGCTCTTCATAGACGGAGCGAGCCATGTTCTGCAATTGAAGTTCCTGTGCTGATAATTTTTTCCCCGTCTCCAGATCAAAAAAACCTTCGCTCCCCTGTTTATTGTCTTTGGACTGCATTCTCCACATCTCATCACCGGCCCGTTGCGAAGCATCGATTGCCAGCGAATAACGAGTAGAATACTCATTCACGTTCGCCGTACGATGACGAATCCACTGGCGCCAGCAGTCCATTGGAACACGCACATGCAATTTTATCTCACACATTTCAAACGGTGTTGTATGCTGGTGGCGGAGCAGGTATCGGATCAATCCCCGGTCTTCACTCACTTTTTTCGTCCCTTTTCCGTACGAAACGCGTGCTGCCTGCACAATTGATTCATCGCTTCCCATATAATCCACCACACGAATGAACCCGTCATCCAGCACTTTAAAGGGTGTCCCTAATATGTCATCGAGCGGTTGAACGATTGGTCTGCTAAGTTTTTCGGCTTGTTCCATTTTTCACAAATAAAGTTTGAGTGATTTGTTCAATGTATGTATTAAACTTACTTCATTTAATCCTGAAAAACAATAAATGGCTTTTGTGGCAATGACAATTTATTTTTGTACTTGAAAATATTTTTCTTGCTTTCGCTATCATTAATACCTTTCTCGTTTCAATAAAACACATCCAGCCAGTTATGTACATCGAAGTCGAGTCCCTAATGAGTCACTGCCATTCCGGAGCCAAAATTTCCCAACTCTAACGATGCAGTCACCGCACGCTGAGCTACGCTAATTACTTTGAGGAACGAAGGCTTCTTCCCTCCCGTTGTAGCATGGTGAGGCGGTTCGCTGACTCCTAAATTTTCACAGGAGACATAAACAAAATTTCCATCTTTCGAAACTGCTATTCCGTGCGGCTCAACGCCGACATTTGGAACAGTGTATTCCACCGTTCGAGTGGATGTTTTAATCGCCGAAACCGAATTTGAATTTCTATTCGCAACAAAAACATACTCACCATTTGGCGTAATCGCAGGGATTAATGGAAATGTTCCTACTTTGATTGAATCAATAACTTTTAATTGCACAAGATCAATCACGCGCACCTCTCCCGACTTTCTGCACGTGATATATGCATAATTATTATCAGGAGTAATAGTGGATTGATATGGTTCATATTGATATTGATATCCGATAGGCAATACCGGTACACTGCCGGACATTGGGATTGTCTTAACGATAGCATTGTCCGATGTCTGTATCACAGTAACATTATCCGACAGTGAGTTTGCTACTAATACATACTTGAAATTTGGAGTTATGGAAATACCATGAGGCTTCAACATTGCAGAACTTCCGATCTCTGCAAGTTTTGTCATAGTCGCAGTGTTGACAAGTGTGATGTTCGTTTTTGCGTTTTCAAAATTGGAAACATAAGCCGTATCGCTATTTTTAGACAACGCAATTTGTGCCGGCGAACTTAATCCGGTTGTTAATTCACCCACTTTCGCATTATCTGAAATTCGAAACTTCAGCAATTTACTCCCCCCGATGAGATTGACATAATAATATTGATTTTGCCAATCAACAAAAACATTATGCGGCGCCTGCGGTGGTGCGGCGGCGGTATTTTCAACTCCGGAAGTAACAAATCGGGAGATCTTATTTTTATCCAAATCAATCACTGCCGTCAAATCTTCGCCTTGATTGGTGACGTACGCCCATCCTCGAATTGGCATGGAAGAATGTGCAACAGTCCCATTATCATTCTTCGCGCCATTGTTGATCCATCGGATGAGAAGATCGCGTAGTTCTGTGGGAAAGGAAAATCCTTGCGGCATGGAAGGTGAAGCGATCGGCGAAATTAATGTATCCATATTCAGATGCTGTATGATATGACTTCTTGAAGCACGATATGGAACAATCTGCGGAATCTCTTCTGTTCCTTCCATCACACTGTTCCAGTTGGTTAACGAAAATTCCGATCCTCCGTGAAGAGATTTCAATAATGTTGCATGTTCACTCCCTCCGTGGCATCCATGAATAGCACAACCGCTTGTAAATATTGGCTGTATATGTTGAGAATAAACAATCTGATCGGTCGGTACAGTGGATAGATTTTTTGGGATAAGAGCTATTGTTTTTGAGCCCGCTCCTTTAATGAATGTTCCGTCACTTTGTTTTTGTTCGGGCACAACAGTATAATAATATGTCGTTCCGTTGACCAAACCTGTATCAATCATTCCGCCAAGGGAAGATGTTAACACAGTCCCAATTCTTACTCCACTTTCAAATGAAAACAACGGAGTAAAATGGCGATAGATTCCAAATTGAGATATCGATGCAGAACTGATTTCCCATCCTACGCCAATTTTTGTGTGAAAACCCACACCGTAAATCTTATCAACGCTCCCAACCGGATTGGTCGTACCGATAATCGATTTGTTTTCATTGCAGCTAAAGAGAGATAATGCTGTGAGTAAAAATATAATCAAGAGCTTCTTCATTAAACTGCGGTCCTTTTTTCCACAATATATTCACTAAACCAAGACGAATCAATGCGCATTGTTCAATTCTCTACATATGAAATTAGAGTTCTCTCAATTTACATCAGCTCAATAATATTGTAATTTGACGGAGCATATGATAATATTTCCGATGAAAAATATATTCCTTTTCCTGGTCTGTTCGCAATTCCTTGTCTCTCAAAACCGTTTCCTCCTTCACGTGGATCAAAGCGGAAGACAGGAAGCGATTCGTATGCTCAGAAACGAGCAAATGCCGGACGCTATTAAACGATTTGGAAACTCGAATGATAATTTATCCGCCGTTCAATTTATTGATTCGTTAAAGTATTTTCCCAAGAATTCTTCCCTTACATATGAATTCGGGAATCTTGAAGAAGAGATGATGATGCAATGGTATCAACCCGGTGGAAATGGTTTTGTGCGTGAACTGTGGTGGGCAATTTCAAGTAACATTGGTGAGTCAAAAGAGGTAAATGTCCGCGCATGGTACCCAAATCCACGATTGAAAAATATCCCTTCAACCCAGCTCCAGAAAAATATTGGATATTATAAAAAAGAGAACGATCCTGTCAATCTTGTAACAGCATTTCGCGATCTTGCAACTGACACAACTTGGATTTATCCCCCAAAAACAAGCGATTCACTTCAGTATGCATTTGATCCACTTGGCGTTGAAGCACCATGGAAAAAAGGAGGTATGAATGTTCCGGTGCAAGCATATTCCTGGAATGGAGTAAATTTGCTCGCAACAGGCGATACGATGAAATTTTTAGAAGATCAATTGATTGGATTCACCATTCTCAATACTGCCACAGGCACTGCGGCAATTCGACAAGAAGTGACCTCCTTCCCTAATCCCGATCCTCCATTCCATTCCTATAAATTTTATCCGCGTGGTAGATTATCAACAGCAGACCGCGGTTGGTGGTTGCGTGGAGATTTTGAATGGGGTATGTATATGGTTGTAGAATACTTCTCGGCGCCAAAACCCAAGATTACGACGAGTAAATTATTAAATACAGCACAAACTGAACAACGAAAAATTTCTGCTACCATTAAAATGCAAACCATCGGCGACCCCGTCGACGTAAAATTATTTTCTAAAATTGGTAAACTGGCGTGGCAATCGACTGCATTGGTTCGCGAATCGGGATTTCTCTTTAGTGGCACCATTCCTGCTGCTACTGCTGGAGACTCAGTCTATTACTATATAACAGCTAAAGATACTCTGAACAGAACTGCCCAATCTCCAACCTTCAGCTATCAAGTGTTGAAAAAGAAAAATTCATTATTGCTATTGTTCAACGGAAAAAATCTCCCGTCTGGCATTGTTGACCCGATAATCTATCTCAAATTCACCATGAAAACAGATTTTGGAGCAGAACCATATTATGATTTTTGTAATGTGAATAGATATACGATATCAGAACTCCATTCACTTATAGATCAATACAATGCTATTTTGGAAGTCACAGGAGATGGGGGGGCATTTGATCTTACCCAATATTCGGGAAAATGGTTAGAACAAAGTGCTGCTTTACCTGCCGGTCAAAAACGGTATTATCTATTCGCAGATCAAGACCATGGCTTCATAAACAATTATTAAGACACCATCTTCGCAGAAAATACTTCTCAGACAAAATATTTCGGTGTAAAAGGATTGATCAATCAGGATTTCCCCCGAAAGCAAAATAATTTTAAGGAGGTAACATTTCCGTGGCAATTGAAAGTGAACGCAAACATTACTGCCGATATTATTTTTGGATTCATTCCCGGTGCTCTCTTGAAAGACACGGTAACGTTGTGGTATCATCCCTACTATGAAGTGCCTCTGTTTACAAATCGCATGGATGAAATACAGCCTGCTTCCAATGCCCAAATTCTGTTTACAGACGCTGTATCAAACAAAGCAGTCGGCATCAGAACGATTGATCCCAACAATCGATGGCAATCATATTTTCTCGCATTCGATTGGATGGCGCTTGAAGTCCGCAGCGATACATCTGTTGCGAAATATCAATATCCTTTTCTCGACCCCAAATATAAATGGATCGTCGACATTCAAAATATTGGTAAGATCTTTGCCAATATTGCAGGAACCTTGAATGTTCAAGTTCAACAGGTCGTGCCGACTGATTTCAAACTATATCAAAACTTTCCGAATCCATTCAATCCGACAACAACGATTGATTATCAAATCCCTTCAACTCAATTTGTCACTATTGCGATTTATGACATCCTCGGGAAAGAAGTCAATTTGGTCTTGAAGAAGGAACAAATGGCAGGCAGATATTCCATTCAATGGAATGCAGGAAATGCACCAAGCGGGGTATATTTTTACCGTCTCACTGCCGGAAATTTCTCGGAAACCAAAAGACTCCTTTTGCTTAAATAACTTCGGTAACTCATACGAACATTCCCTCTTTGTTAAGGCGTGCCCTCACACGGTAACAATTCACTTTCTCTTTCTGCGAATTCGATGTATCTTTACGCACAAAAATTCGGAAGCAAACATCTTCCACTTCTATAAACTTCTTTTTCACACTCAATAAAAAGAGTTTTTTATGGTCATCACGAACAAAACCGTACTCGTCCTCGGCGGCTGGGGACTTGTCGGCTCCGCTATTTGCCGCAAACTGATGGAAGAAAATCCTAAAAAGATTATCCTCACCTCCTTAAAAGAATCCGAAGCGAAAGATGCCTGTGAAACCATGCGGAAAGAATATCCCAAAGCAGGAAAGAATTTCTTTGTCCCATGGTGGGGCAATATCTTTGTCCGAAATGAATTTAAAGATTTAGCCCGCGAGGATATTCTTACTGATGCACCTAAACGCGCAAAATTTTTGGACGATGTCATCGACGAATTGACCCAGGAAGCGCTTGAACGTTCAGCACTCTTTCAACTGATTAACAAGTACAAACCGGATGTGATCATTGATTGCATCAACTCCGCAACGGCCATTGCCTATCAAGATATTTTCCAAAGCTCGCGCGATGTTATGATTGCAATGAAAAATAATGCCGCAAACATGCGCGAAACTGTAGAACGACTCCTCGCAACCCAATACACGCCTCAATTGATTCGTCACGTTCAAATTTTCTATCGTTCAATGAACATTGCTAAAACAGGAGTATATGTAAAAATAGGCACAAGCGGTACCGGCGGTATGGGATTGAATATTCCGTACACACACAGCGAAGAAAAACCTTCCCGCGTGCTTTTATCAAAATCGGTTGTTGCCGGCGCGCATACGATGCTTCTCTTCCTTATGGGAAGGACTCCCGACGCACCAATAACCAAAGAGATCAAACCGACCGGAGCAATCGCGTGGAAAAAAATTGCTTACGGCGAGATTGCAAAACGTGGAAAACCAATCGACCTTTACGATTGTCCACCGGACAATGGAATCGAATTAAAAGGTAAATTCAAGCTTAAAATGGAAGGGAATGTAAAACCGACCGGTCATCGGCTTAAGTCCGTATTTATCGATACAGGCGAGAATGGGATTTTCTCCCGCGGCGAGTTTGAAGCGATTGCCACTCCTGGACAGATGGAGTTTGTCACTCCGGAGGAAATTGCAGATTCGGTGCTTTATGAAATTCGTGGAGGCAACACCGGACATGATATCATCAACGCATTGGATAATGCGACTCTCTCCCCCACATATCGTGCCGGCTTCATGTTCCAGGGCGCGCTAGAAAAAATGAAACAATTGGAAAAATTGCATAACACCAACAGCGTTGCATTTGAAATGCTTGGACCGCCGCGCCTTTCCAAATTATTATACGAAGCACATCTTCTCAGAAAAGTGTACGGAACAGTGAATGTTGTTTTAAAAAATTCTGCAAAGAAGATATCCGAAGATCTCACATCTTTTATCACCAAAGATGAAGCACTTCGCTCACAGATCATTTCCATCGGGATTCCCATTTTACTTCCCGACGGCAAAACATTGCTTCGGGGTAACGAAGTGAAAATTCCCGCGTATCGCGGTCTGAACGAATTGAATATCTCTCCCGCTTCCATTGAAGAATGGACGCATGCCGGCTGGATCGATTTGCGTAGCGTCAATATGGATCAATGGAAATTGCGGCTGCTCGAGATTAAAAAAGAAGTGGAATTATATGTTGCAAACGACACCAGTTCCCGCAATTTCCGCACGATGGAATACTGGTCCAACTTTAATGATATCGACGCAGGAAAGATCGTCGGCTGGATCTTTACAGAAGAAGAAAAAGGAAAACGCATGAAGTAACAATATTTTTTGAAACACCTTTACCCAATACCTAGATTCTTACACTTATCAAAGAGGCACTTATGAAATATCTTCGTAATACATGTGTACTCATTCTCATTCTCTTCGGTATTTCCTTATCGGACGAGGGAATGTGGACATTCGACAATCCACCAAAGAAACAGCTAAAAGATAAATACGGATTCGACATCACACAGGAATGGCTTAATCATGTTCGACTCTCCTCCGTCCGATTCAATGACGGCGGTTCCGGATCGTTCGTTTCTGGGAACGGTCTTGTTATGACAAATCACCACGTTGGTGCTGGACAATTGCAAAAAATGTCGACACCGGAAAAAGATTACATCAAAACCGGTTTTTATGCACGAACTTCTGGCGAAGAAGTGAAATGTGTCGATCTGGAATTGAACGTCTTAACCGATATGGAAAATGTCACAGAAAAAGTGATGGCGGCAATTTCCGGAAAATCAGGCGGCGAAGCGATGATGGCCCGCCGGGCAATCCTTGCACAATTACAAAAAGAGAGTAATGATAAATCCGGTTTGCGCTCCGATATGGTGACGTTGTATAATGGAGCAGAATATTGGATCTATCGATATAAAAAATTTACGGATGTGCGTTTAGTGATGGCTCCGGAAAAACAAATCGCCTTTTACGGTGGAGATCCCGATAATTTCACATTTCCCCGTTACGATGTTGATATGTGTTTCTTCCGTGTCTATGAAAACAATACACCATACACTTCCACCCATTTTTTGAAATGGAACACTGCGGGTGCAGCGAATGGAGAATTGGTATTTGTTTCCGGCCACCCCGGCTCAACGAACCGACAGCAGACATATGCACAGATCGAATATTCGCGTGATTATCAATATCCCGCACGACTGGCAACTATTAAACGGGTTATCGGCGTATTAAAACAATTTTCTACTCTCGGCGAAGAACAACGTCGCCGTGCGGATGGAATGCTCTTTGGATATGAAAATTCACAAAAAGCGTTGACTGGTGAATATCAAGGATTGCTTGATAAAAACTTGATGGCAAAAAAACAGAACGATGAAAAAGAACTTCTGAGCAGGATCAATGCAAATCCTGAATTGAAAGCAAAGTTTGCCTGGGCATGGGATTCTGTCTCCGCCGCAATGGATAGAAACAAAAAGCGATTCAAAGAAATTACCTATCGAGGACTTAGCGGTTCACTTGGTACGAGAGCATTAACAATTGCACGATATGCCGTTGAATCGAAAAAGCCGAATGGCGAACGTATTCCACAATTTCAAGATGCACTTGTCAATATGACATTGCAAAACCTCTATTCACCTGCTCCGGTCTACGCAGACATGGAAGAAGTGTTATTGACAGATCGTTTTAAAGAAGCAGTAGAAATGTTAGGCGCAAATGATCCGTGGGTGCTGGCTGTTCTTGACGGAAAGACACCGGAAGAGGCCGCGAAATTTTATGTTAACGGCACCAAACTGGCAGATCCGGCTTTCCGCAGAACGCTGATAGAAGGTGGCGAAAAAGAAATCTCAGCATCAACAGATCCCATGATTGTTCTCGCGCGCAAAGTAGTTCCTATCGGAGACGAGATGCGTATGTGGCAGGACAAAAATGTTATCGGATTAATAGCCATGTCCAGCGAAGCAACCGGTAAAGCACGGTTTGCTGTCTATGGAAAAGAACTTCCCCCCGATGCGAATTTTACACTTCGCCTCTCTTATGGACAGGTAAAAGGATATGCGATGAATGGAACGATCGCACCCAGCATGACAACTATGTATGGACTGTACGATCGCGCATATAGTTTTTCAAACCAAAAAGATTTTGAATTACCGCAGCGGTTCAAAGATGGTGTTAATAAACTCACACTCTCAACACCGATGAATTTTGTCTCCTCAAATGATATTATCGGCGGAAATTCAGGCTCCCCTGTTGTCAATGCTAAGGCAGAAGTCGTCGGATTGATTTTCGACGGAAATATTGAGAGCCTCCCCGGCCGCTTCTTATATTCCGAGGAAAAGAACCGTGCCGTTTCTGTTCATACAGGCGTTATGATTGAAACAATGCGAAAATTGTATGACGCAAATCCTCTCGCAGATGAAATTGAAGGAATTGTCGCCACACCGGAACCACCCAAAGAAACTCCGGTAAAACCGACAAAACCGGCTGTGAAGAAGAAAAAATAAAATACGATAATCACAAACGTAACCGTTACCTTTATGGTAGAGGTCATGTTGATAGAACTAAAAAAAAGGCATCCCGAGTAATCGTGATGCCTTTTTTATTTTGTGATTTTTTTTATATTACACTATGAAAAACTTCGATCGACTTAACCGCCTTCCTCCGTATGTCTTTGCCGTTGTCAACGAGATGATGTCCGTGGCACGAAAGAACGGAGAAGATATTATTAATCTTGGGATGGGAAATCCGGACCAACCGACCCCGCGTCATATTGTCGATAAACTGAATGAAGCAGCGCAAAAAGGTAACAACCATCGATACTCCGCTTCAAAAGGAATTTATAAACTTCGTCTTGCTGTATGTGATTGGTATAAACGAAAGTTCAATATTGATTTGGATCCAAACAGCGAAGCAGTTGCAACAATTGGCTCAAAAGAAGGTTTAGCGCATCTTGCACTTGCAGTTTCCGGTCCCGGTGATACAATTCTTTGTTCAACTCCTGCATACCCGATTCATCCATACGCATTCGTTATAGCGGGGGCGCAGGTCATCCATATAAATCTTTTCCCGCAAGAAAGTTTTTTGGAGAGAGTCGCGGAGGCATATAAGAATACTCATCCAAAACCAAAATTTCTTGTCATTAATTTTCCGAACAACCCGACCACTGCAACCGTTGGTCTTGATTTTTTTGAACAAGCAGTGGCATTTGCAAAAGCAAACAACCTTATGATTATTCACGATCTCGCTTACGGCGATCTTGGATTCGACGGATATCAGGCTCCTTCAATCTTTCAGATACCGGGAGCAAAAGATGTTGCGGTAGAATTCTCTACTCTGTCGAAAAGTTATAACATGGCAGGCTGGCGGGTTGGTTTTTGCGTCGGCAACAAAGAGATCGTCGGAGCATTGGTAAAAATTAAAAGCTATTTGGATTACGGTATGTTTCAGGCAATTCAAATTGCAGCAATCGCCGCTCTGAATGGACCCCAAGATTGTGTCGAAGATATACGATCGATGTACGAGTCCCGCCGTAATGTACTGGTAGAGGGATTGAACAAAACCGGCTGGAAGATTGAAAAACCAAATGCTTCAATGTTCGTTTGGGCTGAAATTCCTGAAGGGATAAAAAAAATTGGATCTCTTGAATTTGCAAAATTACTCGTTCAAGATGCAAAGGTTGCCGTTTCACCAGGGATCGGATTCGGAGATGCTGGTGAAGGATTCATTCGATTTGCGTTGATTGAAAATGAAGAACGAATCAAACAAGCGGTACGGGGAATAAAAAGTGCTTTGCAAAAGTATTCCCCAAAAAAATGATATCTCATTCTCCGATAGCATAGCGAAATCCATACGTGACCGGAGGATCAACCGAAGGACTGATATACGCTCGAAAAGCAACTCTGCTCCCTGTGTCGTGCAAGGCACCTCCGCTTCGAAGAATTTTCTCTGCACCCTGGTTTGGTCCAGTCGGGTCCGTTTGATCAAAAATCTCATACGCCGAATACCAGTCTTCACACCATTCCCAACAATTACCGCTCATATCGTAGATCCCCAATTCATTTGGCATTTTTGTAGCGACGGGATGTGTCCTCCTTGATGCATTGTCAAAATTCCAAGAGACTTCGTTAATATCATTACTGCCGCTATACACATATCCTTTGCTCTTCTTCCCTCCTCGTGCCGCAAATTCCCACTCTGCTTCTGTCGGCAGTCTGTAGCGTGTCGTATTCTCCTTTTCATTCAAATACGATAGCCATAATTTCACTTCGTCCCAATTCACACGATCCACCGGCAACTGATCGCCTTTTGATAAACTCGGATTATAGTTCAATTTTGTACCGCCATTAGCGTTCTTCCATTCAATCACATTTTTCCATTCTGACTGTGTCACTTCAGTTTTTTTTATGAAGAAATTACTCAGTGTAACGGAATGAATCGGATATGCCGCATTATCAATGCTGCTAGCGCTCCCCATCAGAAAAGTCCCACCTTCGACTAAAATCATATCATGATAATCAAAACCCAAAAAGCGGATATCCGAATACCGACTTTTACTTGACGCATTTACTCCTCTCACTCGAAAGGAAAGTGTATCATCGTTTTTATTAAACCCTTGAATAAATGCAGTTGTAACATTCTCCCCGACCGTTTCTATCAAAGTGAACATTCCCTCATTTACTCGTTGTTCAATCTCAAAACCGGATTCTTCGTTGGAATTGTCTTTCCATGAAAGGACAATAACCGTATCTCCAACAATTTTTAATTGTAACAGCGTTGGTGCAAGTGTATACGAATAAACGGTCTTCACTTCAGTGCTGGTAACATTATTATCACCATCATAAGCTTTCGCATAAATAATATGCCCAGACCCATCAGGATTTGATTCCACGTCCCATCGATAAATATATGGAGAGACCAGCATTGTACCACCAGGAGGAATTTGGTTATCGATATACAATTCAACCTTTACGATTCCTTTGTCGTCTGTAGCGGATACCTGAATGAGAACACTGTCACCCATAACTTTTGACGATGTTGGCGTCATAATACTTACGATTGGAGTCGAAATATTTTGGGTTACGTTTTCCGGTGCTTTTTGGGTGCAGTTGTAATTTTGAAGAACAATAACCATCAAAATAACGGGAAGATATTTTTTCATCAGAAACCATTTCATAAATATTTATTCAGGACACTTTCATAATGATGCATAAATTTCAGTATTGTGTGGATGACAAGCAAGAATATATTTCTCTCTTTGTTTTTGGTGAATTGTCTCATTATCTTTCACAATGAAAATATTTTTTAGTCTGTTCCAGTTTCTGCTGTACGCTGTTGCTTTCAGTCAATCAAACTTCAACGTCACGCTTCGTTTGGATTTTTCTTCAGTAGATGCATTGATTGAATTGAGCGAAGGAAAAATCGCCAATGTCAATCGAGTTGCCGAATTAAAAGGAAATCAAATAGCAGCTTCTACAAGTGCACTGCTTGCCAGAGAAAAATATTCCACCCAGCTTTTTTCACGCGAGCTTGAACGGTTTCGAAACGGAGCGAGTCTTTCCAACGACATGTTTGGATTGAGTGCTTCATCCGTTTATCTGCAACAGATAAAAGCATTATCGCAGGAATCAAAAAGACGAAACCTTGATCGAAAAGTTCTTGCAACTATTTCTCCCTTTTTCCCATCGCAAACACGAATTACTGCGTCCATCCCGGTGTATTTCGTGGCATTAGGAAATGAAAATGCCGCAGCATTCGTCCGCAGTGTTGTCTGGCGGGATAATATTCCAATGTTTGTGGGAGACGGCGAAGGAGAATTGACGATTGTTGTGAATGTAACAAGATCTGTTCAGCATATCCGCGATATCCAGATTCAATTTGTGGATATGATGAGCACGCTGGCACACGAAACATTTCATGCAATCTTCGGAGTGTATCAACAAACTTCTCCGACTTGGAAGGCATTAGAAAACAATCCGGAACCATATTGGACGCTGGCAGAACTGACTCAAAACGAAGGATTTGCTTATCTCATCTCGCTGCAACAGCGAAACGGCGGTGAGTTACCGGCAGACAGACTTACTGCCGCTCGGCAATCTGTGGGTGATCTTAATAATGCATTGAAAGAATTATCTTCCCCATCCATAACATCTAGTCGTGCCCGCGAATTGATTATGAATTCCAATCTGTCCGGTTCGTACGAAAAGAATTACGGCGCAACGGCAGGATTATTAATGGCACATTCCATTGATGCAAAACTTGGCAGACAATCGTTGACTGAATGTTTAGAGAATGGTGTTGGAGATTTTTTTGGAAAGTATCAGCAGTTGGCGGAACAAAATGGCGAGCTGCCAAAGTTTGATAAAGAAGTAGTGTTGATGCTCCAAAAATAACAAACGTGACTGTCACCTACGAGGTGACGGTCACGTAACTAATTATTCAAATCGAAGAGCTTCGATGGGATCCAAATTAGCAGCCTTCCAAGCAGGATACACTCCAAAAACAATCCCGATGATAGAACAGAAAATTAAGGCGGTAATGTTCATTTCGAGTGCGGTAAAATCTAACAGAGGAGTCTGCAAAATCGCCACAGAATTATTCCAAGGATAGATGGGAGGCGCATCCAATAACAACGATACAATATTTCCCATAATCGAACCGCAGACAATACCTATCACTCCGCCGATCTGAGAGAATACAACTGATTCCGTTAGAAATTGCGATAAGACATTAGTTTTTGTTGCTCCTAATGCCTTTCTGATACCAATTTCTTTTGTCCGCTCAGTCACCGACACGAGCATGATATTCATAATACCGACACCTGCTGCAAGCAATGCAATGCAAGCAATCCCTAATGCTCCGATCTTGATCATGAATGTCGTTTCATTGAACTGAGCAATTACCGTGTCGTTGGAAAAAATTTCAAAATCATCCGGTTCACCCGGCGGCACTTGACGAATCACTCTCAGCACACCGCGAGAGAACTCCAATACTTCATTGTAAGTGTTTTGATCGCGTGCTGAGACCATGATATTGACGGAACGATCTCTGCCGTAAATATTAAGATGGGTGGTGATAGGTATAATAACCATGTTCCCTTGGGAGCCTCCTAACACGGAACCTTTATCGACTAGCGTACCGATCACTTTATATTGAATTCCGTCAGCTCGGATAAATTCACCAATTGGATTACCAATTGGGAATAATTTTTTAACAACATCACTCCCAATCACCGCTACTTTCGAAGCCGATTGAACTTCCTGATTGGTATAGGAACGGCCAAATTCAACATTCCAATTATTTGTCGCCAATCCATCTATCGATTCACCGGCAACCTGCACACTAGGATTAGTCTTTATATTTTTATATTCAGCAATTTTCCCGAATGTCCAGACTTCCAAACCGACATACTTAGCAAGTTTCATTCGATCATAAAACAATTCTGCCTGTTCATACGTGATGTCCTTCCGATTGCGAAAACGTGAACGATCATGATCATTAAAACCATTCGCCGGATATTTTTGAATCTGGAACGTATTCGCACCTAATTGACTCACCCCCGTCTCAATGGCATTCTGCAAAACACCCATAGCAGTCATAACACCGATAATGGAAAAAACACCGACACCAATTCCGAGCAGTGTTAAGACGGAACGCAATTTGTTTACACGAATTGCGTTCAGTGCCATTCCTATACTTTCTTGAACTTGCATACTTTCACTTCCTCAATGTTATTCGTGGCGCAACGCTTCAACAGGATCCATTTTCGATGCACGATTTGCCGGTAGGAAGCCGGACACAACTCCGACAAGCAACGAAATGAATATTGCTATTCCTACAACCGATAGCGGCATGGACGTCGGAAGAATCTGATTAATCATTAAGCTTAATGGATAGGAAATAATAATCCCGATGATACCGCCAAAAAGTGCCAATGCCGCAGACTCGATCAAAAACTGGAACAAGATTGTCGAGCGCTTTGCACCAATAGCTTTTCGAATTCCAATTTCCTTCGTTCGTTCGGTCACGGAAACGAACATGATGTTCATAATTCCGATGGCACCAACAAACAAAGAAAGCGCCGTAATAAATAATCCAATTCCTGCAATCACTCCGCCAATCTGATTAAATGTTTGGATAAACATTTCTTGTTGATTGATCGAAAAATCATCTTTTACTCCCGGTTTTACTCCTCGTACTTTTCGCATGATACCGCGGATCTCTTCCTTTGTATTGTCAAGATCATTAATGTTTGCAGCTTTCACTTGAATCGTGAGCCCCCTGCGATGATTGGCAAACTTCTGCAGGAAGTTTGTGATAGGGATGAAAGCAGTATTATCAAAATCCATCCCTAAAAAACTCCCTTGTTTTGTCGCAACTCCGACAACGCGAAATGTATGCGCTCCGATTTTAACATTTTTACCAAGCGGATTCTCATTGGGAAATAATTTTTCGGCAGTGGTATATCCGAGCACTGTTACCGGACGAGCACCATTAGACTCCGATTGAGAAAAGAATCTTCCCATTTCAAGGTTGAGACCGGCAACTTGAACATATTGATCATTAACTCCCTGTACGGAGATTCCATCCGAAGTAATACTGCGGTATTTAATTGGAGCCCTGCGACCGGTCACCGGACTGAGAGCACTGATCGTGGTTCCCTGATCTCGAACTGCTCGAAATTGTTTTAAATCGATATTCTTTCGATTGCGTGATGCAAGCCATTCTTCCTCGCTCGAAAACCACGAAAATTTTTGTACATACAAAACATCCGCACCAAGCTTCGAAACCATTTCATTAAATGATCTGCTCATCCCTTCGATGGCCGTTCCCATTAATGTAACCGAAACAATACCGATCACAATACCAAGTGTTGTCAGGACTGAGCGCATTTTATTTGCCCGGATCGCCTGGAACGAGATCCCAAGTCCTTCTTTCACTTCGTACGCAAAATCTGACATTTTCATAAGTTCACCATTTGGTGGGAATAAAAAAAATTAAACGTGAACGCCTGGCAATATTCTATCATCAACAACAGTATCACTTTCTACAAGCCCGTCGCGCACACGGATAATTCTGTGAGCATGACGCGCAATATCCTCTTCATGAGTGACAAGGATAATTGTGTTTCCTTGAGCGTGAAGCTCATTGAATAATCCCATAATCTCCACACCCGTCTTCGAATCAAGATTACCAGTCGGTTCGTCCGCAAGAATGATGGATGGCTTTGTTACCAATGCCCGAGCAATTGCCACACGCTGTCGCTGACCGCCGGAAAGTTCATTTGGTTTATGATGCATCCGATCTTCAAGCTTTACGTGACCCAGCGCTTCTTCTGCAAGTTTTGTTCGAAGACCCTTTTTCATTCCCGAATAGATCAACGGAAGTTCAACGTTATGCAGCGCATTCGAACGGGCTAATAAGTTAAAGGTTTGGAAGACAAACCCGATCTCTTTATTTCTGATCTTTGCCAGCTCGTTATCATTCATCTCGCTGACGTTCACTCCGTTAAATTCGTAGAGACCTGATGTAGGGGTATCAAGACAACCGATCACATTCATCAATGTCGATTTCCCGGAACCCGAAGGACCCATGATGGCAACATACTCGTTCTTAACGATTTGAACTGAAACGTCAACAAGTGCATTGACCTCCACCGTTCCCATCACATAGGTTTTTTTGATATTTTTAATATTGATGACTGGTTGCATAGGGATCCTATAATTCTTTGATTTTCTTTTGCGCAGTATCTGCACGTCGGTTGTGCGGATCAACAGCGATAAACCATTGGAATGTTTCTTTCGCTTTTTGTCTTTGACCTTTCAACTCGTAACATTCTGCAAGGGAATAAATTGAAGCACTGAATGTTTTATCAACTGATAACGCTCTATGGTATTTTTCAATTGCCTGATCGTATTTTTTTTCTGCTTTGAAAACATCTCCATAACTGTCGTAGGAATCCGGATTCTTCGGTTCCGCATCGATAAACTTTTGCATTTGAATATATGCATCCTGAAATCGTTTTCGATTTAGATAATGGTACCCCAGCTGCTTATAACCATCTCCCCGTTCCGGTTCAGCACTGATCGCTTTTTTGATCTGCTTTTCCGCTTCTATCGTATCCTTATTCACTCTCATATGAAAATTCGCCAACATCATATAACCTCGGAACGGGTTCAACTTCACAATCGCATTTGCTTGTTCAAATGCCTTCTCCTCGCTTCCACCCATAATTCCGGGCGCCATCACATAATAATTATATAACGCTTGCCGAGCTTCAATATTATTTGGATCAAGCTCCGATCCTCGTAAATATGCATTTTTCACTTTTGGAGCAAGAAACGCCTGCGACACCGGATTGGCATTCATTGTTTGCAACCCCAGAATATTACCGCGCGCAATGTGATACTTGGAGACATGTTCATTCAGATCGATTGCTTCGTCAATTTCATCTTCAGCATCATCCAAATTCCTCTGTCCCATGAATGACAATGCAAGATAGTAGTGTGCGTCTGCATCTTTGGAATTTTTCTTTATCGCTGATTCAAAAAACGATTGAGCTTCGGTAAATTGTCTTCCACTCAACAGCTTTATTCCCGTACTATCAACCTGACTAAAAGCGTACATCCCGAAAGACGCTAGCAGAATAAGAAGTTTGCAGTTCATTGTCATTAGGCAACTGTATTATTTATTTTCACCCGGTTTGCCCATTGCAAACTTGGCAGCGGAGTTTTCGACCTTCACGACTGAACCATCCTCCAAATCACGATTGATTGCTTTGTACGTTCCGCTGATCACTTCGATATCCTGAGTCATTCCGGAGATAATTTCGACATATCCTTCGTCATTAATCCCGCGCTTTACCGGAACCATTTTCGCTTTGCCGTTTTCAACAATAAAAACACATTCAATCGGTTTTTCATTCATTGACATTCCACCCGGGCCACCTGGTGACTGGGGTAACTCTTCTTTTGGTTTATCACCCTCTTTGGGTTTTGGAGCACGTGTTGTAACACTTTGAATCGGGACGGCAATAGCATTCTTCTTTGTTTCTGTTTCAATATCGGCAGTCATGGACATACCAGGACGGAGCGCGATATCTTTATCTAAGATGCGAATTTTTACCTCAAAATTTGTGACTTCTTCCTGTGTTCCGAGCCCTTTCGATTTTGCAGTATTGGCAATCTCATAGACAATACCGACAAATTTTTTGTCAGGATACGCATCAATAGTAATGCGGGATGTATCGCCGATGGAAATGTTGACGATATCATTTTCACCGACATCGACACGAGCTTCCATCATGGAAAGGTCGGCAACAGTCATGATTTGTGTCCCTTGTGTGAATCCGCTGCCGCTGACTCGTTCTCCAAGTTCAGAAATCAACTGCGAGATGGTACCGTGCATCGGCGAATAGATCGATGTTTTATTCAGGCTTTCCTTTGCATCACGGAATGACGCTTCAGCTTGACGAACACCTGCCTGCGATGATTCGAATTGTGACTTTGCCGCACTGAACGATGTTTTTGCAGAAATGAATTCCTGATCAGACAAGAGTTTCTTTTCAAACAATTCTTGCGCACGTTTAAATTCTGATTCCGCTTTTTCAAGGTTCGATTTCTGTAAATTCATGCTGGCACGCGCAGATTGAAGTCCCGCTTCTGCACGATCAACTTGTGCTTGATATTGATCCGGTTTGATCCGGACAAGCAGTTCACCTTTTTTTATTTTGTCTCCCTCTTTCACGGGAAGCACCGTAATTTCGCCGCTCACTTCAGCATTGATCTTCACCATCGTTTCCGGTTGAATTTTTCCGGAAGCATTCACCATTTGAGTGATTGTGCGACGGCCAACCTTTTCTGATTGAACAGTAATGATGTTCTCTTTTTTGCTTCCAAGCACAACAACAAGCACCAGCACGATTGCAACAACACCGATGCCGGAAAAGATGAACAGTTTCTTTTTATTTTTTTTGCCATTTGCCATAACTACTCCATTAAAATAATGTATTAATACTTTTCTCTTCCGACTGCGATTCTGAACTGCAGTTTCGCGTAAACAAAATCATATGATGATGATACTTTGTTGCTAATAGCCTGCGTATAGTTTGCTGTTGCAACAAGTAAATCCAGCAATGTATTTGAACCGAGATTATAGCGCTCTTCAGCAATTCGGCGATCTTCTTCAGCCGATTTCATATTTTTCAATGAGACATCATACCGTTTTCGCGCAGTTTCAAGAGTCAATAATGACGACCGGACATCCTTTGCAACACTCCGTTTTGCCTGCTCAACTTGCTGTTCGGCAAGTTCAAAATTTAACTGACTCGTTTGTGTCTGCGTGCTGGTTTGAAATCCGTTAAAAATCGGGACAGACAATGACAATCTCCAATTCCATGTTTTGGAATCGGTCAATGTTCCAAAATCATTTCCTGCATAACCGTATCCTGCACCCAAACTCAACGTCGGGTAATGGCCGGAACGTGAAATAGTAAGATCATTTTCCGATATCTGCTTTGCTAATAACGATGATTTGTAGTCCGGCCGCGAGTCCAATGCTTCCTGCACCAGTTTGTTATAATCTGCATATTCCTGATGGAGAGAGTCAGAAATTAATCCTTCAATCTGTTGAAGTACCGACGCATCCACGAAGAGATAATCTTTTGTCACGTCAAGCGATAACACATAAAGTAAATCTTGTTTGGAATTATCATAATTGCTTTGTGCGTTGATCAGAGCCAACTCATCATTTGCCGTCTGCACTTGTTGCCGGTACACATCGGATTTTGCTAACGCACCTACTTTATTTGATTCTTCAATGCGGGAAAGCTGCTGCTGTGATCGTTTTAGATTTTCCTGACTTACTTTCAATAATTGCTCATTTCGCAGCACAGTAAGATATGCCTGTTCAACAGCAAGCACGGTATTTTGTTTTTGTTTTGCATAGTTAAAAGCAGCTGCATCCGCTGATGATGTTGCTCTATTTAATGATGAAGTATTTCGAAAACCATCGAACAATGTCACGTTAGCATTCAAACCTGCGCTGACCGATCCATTTGCATTAATCACATCACCAACCGGTGTCGTGGATGTTGAACCATTACGTCCCATACTTGCCGATGCTGAAAGTGAGGGAATAAAATTTCCATATGCCGCAGTAACATTTGCATCTGAAATTTGCATGGAATTTTTTGAGCGGATTACATCAATATTTTTTTCGAGGGCGGTTTGAACGGCTTGTTGTAGCGTCATGTTCTCTTGCGCCTGGACTGCTGCTATAGAAAACAGCGAAATTAGCGCAATAGTGAGGATATTTTTCATTTCTATCTCCGAAGTTTAACAAAACTATGTGATTTTAACGGTGTTTATTGCCAAAAGTTACAACAAAAGTCAAAATTCTTAGTTGTTGGACGGTATTTTCGTAAGCAAGTTTAACTGCAAATTTTTGGATTAATAAAGATGATGAAACAGTTACCTTAAAGGGATTGATTGGATGATTGAGAATGATATTCGCGGACAACATCATCCTTAATCTCTAAGAGGAACTTCAACGCAGGATCGTGTTCATTCGGTATACGGCCTTCCAAAATTGCTTCTTCAATTTTTGATTTAAGAACGCCAACAAGTTTTCCGGCAGGGAGATCGCATATTTGCATAATTTCATCTCCACGTACAGGAGGTTGAAATGCACGCAGTTTATCTTTCTCCTCTACTTCCCTCATCTTTGCATAGACCTGATCGTAATTTTCGGAATATTGCTTTACCAATTTTGGATTTTTCGATGTGATATCTGCTCTGCAAAGCGTCATCAAATCGTCAATCTCTTCTCCTGCTTCAAATAATATTCGCCGCACGGCGGAATCAGTAACCGTCTCATCCACCAATTGCATTGGACGCTGGTGCAGACGAACAATTTTTTCGACATATGGAATATGCTCGAATGGCAACTTCAATTTGCGGAAGATATGCTTTACCATTCTTGCGCCGATTTCTTCATGACCATGGAACGTCCAACCGATTCCTTCAATAAATTTTTTTGTCTTTGGTTTTGCAATGTCATGCAAGAGAGCTGCCATTCTCAAATAGATATTTCCCGTCATGACACTGATATTATCTACAACCTGACAGGTGTGAAGAAAGACATCTTTGTGATGATGATCCTGACGCTGGTCGACTCCGGACAATTCAGCAACTTCCGAGAAGACAATGTGTAATACGCCGGTATCGAACATCAACCGTAAACCGACAGACGGTTTAGGGCTTGCCATTATCTTCATAAACTCTTCTGTAATCCGTTCTTGTGAAATAATGGCAAGTCGTTCTTTCATTTGAGGAATCGCATTTCGTGTTGTCTCTTCAATAGAGAATCCCAATTGAGAAGAAAATCGGATGGCACGCATTATGCGAAGAGGATCATCATCAAATGTCGCCAACGGATCAAGCGGAGTACGAATAATTTTTTCGTGAAGATCAGCTTCACCATGAAACGGATCCATCAATTCACCCCGCTGTGCTGAATTGAGCGAGATGGCAAGTGCGTTCATCGTAAAATCACGGCGGGAAAGATCTTCCTCCAACGTTCCAACTTCCACGATAGGATTGCGTGAATCTCGATGATAACTTTCTTTCCGCGCTCCCACAAATTCGATCTTTCCCCCTTCGGTTGGCATCATTGCCGTTCCGAATTTTTCATAGGTTACGATCTTTCTCTTTTTCAATGCGACGGCAACAGCTTCGGCAAACTCAATCCCGTTTCCGACAACGACAATATCAATATCACTCACCTCTTTCCCGAGAAGTTTGTCGCGAACATATCCGCCGACGACATATGCTTCTATAGAGTGTTCATCCGCAACAGCGCCGATTTTTTTGAGAAACGTATTTGTGATTTCCAATTTCATAAATCGTAACACAGCTATCTGTTTACTTAAAAATAGTTTTTATAATGATGAACAATTATACATTAAATTTTTGCACTTGTATTTTATTCATAATCTGTTGGGCAACATCAAGCGCCATTCGTCCATCCTCGCCATTAACAACAGGCCTTGAATTATTTTGCACTGCTGTGATGAATGATTCAAGTTCATATTTCAGCGCATTGATTTTTTTAATTTCCGGCTGCTCATAGATAATATTTCGTTTCTTTTTTCCTTCGCCAATCTGGCCCAGCAGCATCGTTGACCAAATACTTCCTTCCCCCTCATTACCAAGGCGGAACACATCGGCGCTACCTTGCTGAAAATCAATAGCGATATACGCATTACTTTGAAACATTCGCATTTTACGCATTTTATTCCGAGAGATGCGGCTTGAAGTAACATTTACAACACAGCCATTTTCAAACTGCAGTCGCGCATTTGCAATGTCTGGCGTATCAGAAACCACGGCAACACCATTTGCATCGATTTGTTTGACAGGAGAATTCACAAGACTGAGAATAATATCAATATCGTGGATCATTAGATCGAGTACAACAGCAACATCAGTACCGCGTGGATTGAATTGTGCAAGACGATGCGATTCAATAAACATCGGTCGTAATTGATATGACTCAAGCGAAATGATTGCTGGATTAAACCGTTCAATATGTCCAACCTGAATCAACACACTTTTTTGTTTTGCCAGTGCAATTAATTCATCGGCCTCAGCTAATGTTGAAGTGATCGGTTTTTCGATCAAGACATGTTTTCCTGCCGTCAACGCATATTTTGCTACTTCAAAATGGGTAGTGGTAACCGTTGAAATACTCAGCGCATCGACGTTGTTCAACAATTCATCCATCGCCGTAAATGATTTCACCTTATATTTTGATGCTATTTCATTTCGTTTCTCTTCATTCATATCATACACGCCGACAAAATTTGCTGTATCAATCTCTGCATACATCTTTGAATGAAGTGAACCAAGATGACCGACTCCCACAACACCGATTCGCAATCGTTTATTATTCATAATACTACCTGCGATCAATTTTATTGAAATTTTTTTTCAGATTTGTAATCGGCGGATAGGTTACGATCGTTTTTATATTGTTTTCGGTCGTTCCGGGGTTTCGTCCCCGTACCAAACCGATCACACGGTCAAATCCGCCGAACCGTTGATCGTGATAATAGACTAATGCTGTATAGCGATTAATCGTTCTCCAATCATTTCCTTCCAGTGCAATCCAATCTTGATTAATAACATTGCCATTTCCATCCACATCACCAAGAACATATTGATAATCATAAACACCTCTGCGGACCCAATGACGGATCTTGAAAAGTCCTGTGATTGAATCACTTTTTAATTCATACTCAGGCAATACTTTCCACTCTGTAAATCCACCCACAATAAATATTTTTTGATTCGGAACCTTTGCTAAACGAAGACGCATTTCCACTTCCAAATAATCAGCGTTCGATCCCGTAAACGCTTTTAATTTTGATGCTCCGTTTGCATCAGGTTTTGAGTTCCATTGAAAACGAGAAACATCCGGCTGATCACGTAAAACCGCAAGTGCGTTGTTGGGATAGAGAGAAGTGGAAGAAAGATCCAGCCGGCGATATTCATTTCCTACCGAAACATCCCGTTTCCAAAATGTCTTTTCCGGCTTTAAGAAATCTTCAACAAACGTTTCAGAATTTTTAGCATCAACATCAATGCGTGAAGGTCGATCGATATTCCAGTTTTTGATAATATCCACCACCGTTGCATTGGGATGGTAAATGCTGTTTTCATCCGCTGCCGCATACTCCGATGGCAATGAGACCGAGACGGAAATGAAACTCATTTGATTCATGGGAGAAGAAAAATCAGGATGGTATCTATTTTCAATCTTCATCGTTACGGGATATCGTGGCTCAGCCACGATGAATTTTCCTTCAGCAAGCACTTGATCGTTGGCGTCTCGGTTTACAATGGAAAATATGTAGTTCCCTGAATAGACGAATTCAACAAAATTTTTATCGTTCGGGAAAGAATTCTTGTATCGATATGTATAGTGATAAACACCATTTGACGCCGCAGTGAAAAACAATGTCTCAGAACGGGTTTTTGGCTCATAATTGACGAATAAATTTTCATCTATCTTCCAATCCTTCGATGCATGCTTGAAAATAATATGCAGATTGGGCGGCAGCGAAGTGGTAACATCGAACTCAATGGTCACTTGTTCGCTTTTGGTAATAATTGGAGGACGATATTCATCATCATTGGCATACGTACGTAGACCAAAAATTTCAACCTGTGCAAACAACTGCGCAGTAAAAAAAAGAAACACGATGATATTTTTCATAGATATTCCCGCAAATGCGTGATTTACTTCTATTGATACAGTTGTTGTAACCAATTAAAAAATTCTGATACACTAAAAAAGAGAAAATCTGGAGATAACTTCATCACTTCATCTTTTCCATATGAGTCCCACACCACAGATGCAATGTCAACACCTGTTTCACGGGAAGCTTTGAAATCCGCCACTGCATCGCCGACCATTAATACCGTGCTCGGGTCGAGTGAATATTGCAGCAATATTTTTTTAATACCATCGCCAGAGGGTTTGAATTCGTCAACATCATCTCCGGTCACCGTCATATCAAAGTACGAAGTAATTCCGAATTGTTCGAGCGTTATGTCTGTTGTGGTTCTCCCTTTTCCCGTAAATAATCCAACCAAAACTCCTTTTAATTTCAAATAGGTTAGGACATCGATCGTACCGGGATAAATTGAAGCAAGCGTATTATGTTGCTCACGATAGAATCGATAGTAGTCTACCATTGCAGCCTCAATATGCGTTGAACCAATCATATTCTCCACCGCCTCTTTTTCCGGCGGACCAAAGAGATTGTGGATTTCGCTGTTCGTCAAACTTTTTTGAATATATTTTTCCGCAACATGATTAAATGAATCATAAATCAATTGATTCGTTTGAGTCAACGTTCCGTCCATATCAAAAATAATGCACGTATATTTTTTCATGCTGTGTCAATATATAACTTCGGTATGAACAAAAAAAAAGCGTCACGCTGCAAACTGCAACCGATGACGCTTTGAAATGTTATTGTTTACCAATTAATCGATAGTAATATTCAGCAGATTATTGCGAACGATAACCTGCCGGAGAATTTATGCGATTGTTACTTCTTTTGAGAGATAGACATCCTGGATGGCATTCAGGAGAGTAACGCCATCCTTCATCGGTTTTTGAAATGCTTTACGACCGGAAATTAATCCCATTCCGCCTGCGCGTTTGTTGATCACTGCCGTTTTTACTGCATCGGCAAGATCATTCGATCCTGAAGCACCGCCGGAGTTGATCAAACCTGCACGTCCCATATAACAATTTGCTACTTGATACCGTGTCAGATCGATTGGATGATCGCTTGACAATTTTTCGTACACAAGTTTGTCGATCTTACCGTAGCTTGAGCCGCTCATGTTCAGCGCATTATATCCGCCGTTATTTTCCGGCAGTTTTTGTTTAATAATGTCTGCTTCAATCGTTACGCCAAGATGATTCGCTTGTCCGGTTAAATCAGCCGAAACGTGATAGTCTTTTTCTTTTGTTTTGAACGCGTTGTTACGCGTGTAGCACCAGAGGATTGTTCCCATTCCGAGTTCATGCGCCTGCTGGAACATTTGACTTACTTCCCATATCTGTCGTCGCGATTCGGGTGAACCAAAATAGACTGTTGCACCGACTGCGACACATCCCATATCCCACGCCTGTTTGATGCTTGCAAATAACGATTCATCATACGTATTGGGATACGACATGAATTCATTATGGTTGAATTTGAGAATGAATGGAATTTTGTGTGCATACTTTCGAGCTACTGATCCGAGAACACCTAACGTTGATGCAACACCGTTGCATCCCCCTTCTATCGCCAGTTTCACAATGTTCTCGCCATCGAAATACATCGGATTCTTTGCGAAGGACGCGCCGCCGCTATGTTCAATTCCCTGATCAACAGGTAGGATGGAAACATAACCGGTGTTTGCAAGGCGTCCAGTTCCAAATAATTGCTGGATGCTCTTTAATACTGGCGTCGGTCGATCTGTCTGAATAAAAATATCATCAACAAACGATGGTGACGGAAGATGGATTGATTCTTTTGGAATCGTATTACATTTATGGTCAAGCAGATTCTTTGCATCTGCTCCGAGTAGTTCAACAATATTGACTGACATAATGAGTGCTCCTTATTTCGCGATCAGTTTTTTGTATGCTTCAACGTCCAGAAGATTTTTCACTTCATCGGCATTGGCGAGCGTTACTTTAATCATCCAACCGCGTTCGTACGGTTCTTTATTAACAAGTTCAGGTGAATCCTGAATCTCTTTGTTTACTTCTTTCACTTCACCGGTGACCGGTGAATAAAGATCTGAGACGGCTTTCACCGCTTCTACGGTACCGAACGATTGTCCGGCTTCCACTTTTTTTCCAATAGAAGGAAGTTCGACGAACACGATATCGCCAAGTTCTCCCTGTGCGTATTCCGTGATGCCTATCGTTCCAATGTTTCCTTCAATGCGGATCCATTCATGATCTTTTGTGTATTTGAGTGTTTCGGGAAAGTTCATAGTGTGCTCACGGTTAAAGTTGAAAAATATTGTTTGATTCACGGTTCAGGATTCACGAATTGCACCCTGAATCTTGTTCATGCTATTCTTTGAAGTCGAACGTTTCAATAAATTTTGTATCAAAAATTCCGCTGCGGAATTTTTCACTCTTCATCACTTTTTTATGGAACGGAATTGTCGTGCTGATTCCCTCGATTATTGTTTCATCCAACGCCATAGAGATCTTGTCGATTGCTTCTTCCCGTGTATTGCCATGGACAATCAACTTTCCGATCATGGAATCATAATACGGTGGGATTTGATAGTCTGTATAGACATGAGAATCGATCCGAATGCCGTTACCGCCGGGAAAATGCAAACTCGTAATTTTTCCGGGGGATGGACGAAAATCATGATTGGGGTCTTCAGCATTCAGACGGCATTCAATAGCATGACCGTTTAATTTTACTTTTTTGATGGAAAGTTTTTTCCCGTTGGCAACATTAATCTGCTCTTTTACAAGATCAATTCCCGTAACCATTTCCGTTACACAGTGTTCAACCTGGATACGAGTATTCATTTCCATAAAGTAGAAATTTTTGTTTTTATCGAGAAGAAATTCAATCGTCCCGGCACCAAGATACTTTACACTCTTTGCTCCCCGAACTGCTGCGCTTCCCATTTTTTCACGTAACTCTTCATCCACAGCCGGCGAGGGGGATTCTTCAATCAATTTTTGATGGCGGCGCTGCACAGAACAATCACGCTCTCCTAAGTGGATCACATTTCCGAACTTATCTCCAAGCAATTGAATCTCGATATGCCGCGGTTCTTCCAAATACTTCTCAATATAACATCCGCCGTTGCCAAACGCCGATTCTGCTTCCGCACTTGCAGTATTGAATGATTTTTCCACTTCATCAAGATCGCGGACAATTCGCATTCCACGACCCCCTCCGCCAGCAGTTGCTTTAATGATAACCGGGAGACCGATTTCTTTCGCTAGTTTCTTTGCTTCAGTTGCATCTTTGATAATTCCATCGCTCCCGGGAACTACCGGAACGTTTGCCTTCCGCATGGTGTCTTTTGCAAATGCTTTATCTCCCATCGCATTGATCATCTCCGGCGTCGGTCCGATAAATGTAATGCCGGAAGAAATGCAGATTTCCGCAAAATTTGCGTTCTCTGCCAGAAATCCATAACCGGGATGAATAGCATCAGCGCCCGTTACTTCAGCGGCAGCCATAATACGAGGAATCTTGAGATAACTTTCTCTACTTGGGGCGGGGCCGATACAGATTGCTTCATCGGCAAAACGAACGTGGAGGGAATACTTATCCGGTTCAGAATAAACAGCAACGGTTTTTATTCCCATCTCTTTGCATGCGCGAATAATTCGTAAAGCAATTTCACCGCGGTTTGCTATGAGTATTTTTTTGATCACGCAATTACTCCAAAATAAAAAAATCCACACACGAGGGAAGTGATCATACTATCGGTCATGATGCTCTCATCTGTGGAGTTAACAATTTACGGTTCGACTAAAAAGAGAACCTGTCCGTATTCAACCGGTTTCCCGTTGTCAATATTAATTTTTACGATTGTTCCGGTGATATCGCTTTCGATTTCGTTCATTAGTTTCATTGCTTCCACAATGCATAACACTCCCCCTTGTTTCACTTTGGAACCAACTTCAACATATGGTGCGGCATCCGGTGAAGGAGAGCGATAAAATGTTCCGACAATCGGCGATTTTACTTCGTGATATTTTTTCCCATCGGAAGCTGGAGTAGGCTTTACTGCTTCCTGAGACGGAGCCGGTGCAGATGCAGGCATTGGTGCAGGTGGCATAGCCATTTGGTACGCTGGTGCAGAAATAACATTCTGTGGTGCGGATTTTGTGATGCGGATCTTATGACCCTTCTCTTCCAGCTCAACTTCGTTTACAGCACTTTTTTCAACCATCTCCAATAACTGCTTTACATATTTTAAGTCCATTGAATCTCCAAGAATAATGGATGAATGGTGAGAATTTTACTGCTTCACTCTTTCAAGATATTGCCCGGTGCGTACATCCACCCTGATCACATCCCCCTCATTAATAAACAGAGGAACATTCACCATTGCACCAGATTCTACTTTCGCAGGTTTTGTCGCCCCGGTTGCCGTATCTCCCTTTACTCCAGGTCCTGTTTCAGTGACTTTCAAATTCACATTGAATGGAAGTTCTGCTGCAACCGGCTGGATTCCGTCAAACATAATTTCGACGATTTCCCCTTCTTTCAAATACTTTGCACCATCCCCGAGCAGGGTCTCTTGCACAGGAATTTGTTCAAAGGTCTCCTGATCCATGAAATTGAAACTTTGACCGTCGTGGTAAAGATAAGAATATTTTTTTCGTTCAACACGAACAACTTCAATTTCTTCGCCGGAACGGAATCGGTTTTCAACAACACGGCCATGACGCATATTTCGCATTTTCACTTGATAAAATGCACGTAAATTGCCCGGTGTGCGGTGCTGGTGTTCTTCTACAATGTGCAATTCATTATTAAAGCGAATGAAAATACCATTTTTGAGGTCTGCTGTAGTGGCCATAAATCTAGGAAAATCCTTTTCTTTTTGCTAAATTTGAATGATTTTGATACAAAAGTCTATAAATATAGAAAGAATGAGCTACATAATCAAGAAAAGAGATTCAGATGAGAGATTTCATTAGGAGAATGCAGATATCAGATCCCAGACATCAGATGTTAGTATTAGGATTTCCTCGGTCTGTTGGAATTTGGATTTTGTTATTTGGAATTTCAGCCTCTGGCTGCGTTTCGGAACCGACACGGAACTATAAAAAAGAGTTTGTCAACACTTATGCTGAACTTACTCTTCTTTTTGAAAAAGAAAAGATGGTCAAAAAACAGACCGACTCATCGTACCAAATTATTGTCAAAGATTTCTTTGTGAAGAAAGGTGTAGAGCAGGAGATCTTTAAAAAACAGATCGAAGAGATGTCAAAAGACGAACAGGTGTGGAAACTTTTTATTCAGGATGTTTCTGTTGCAATGGATAGTTTGAAGAGTGGTAAGTAGTTGAGTATGTAGTATATTGACAATATTATGGTCAATCTCATATGCCTTTGTCTCAACTACTCACCGACGTTTTTACTCAACTACGCATTATTAAATCACTTCCCCCATCACAAACGGTTTTTCTTTTTTACTGTGTAACAATTTCATAACTGAATTGACATTCTTTTTATCAACAATAAATATCAATCCGACACCAAGATTAAATGTGCGTGTCATGTCATATTCAGGCACCTGTCCTACGGATTGGATCAAATCATAAATAAACGGACGCTGCCAAGCAAACCAATCAATCTGTAATTTCAATCCTTTTGGAAGAATACGCAGTGTGTTGCCGATAATTCCACCGCCGGTAATATGCGACATTCCTTTCACAAGATTTTTATCTGTCACTGCTTGGATGGGTTTTAAATAAGACCGATGTACGGCAAGCAGAGCATCTCCGAGAGTCCCATTCAGTTCTGCGAATTTTTTCTTGAGCGATATTTTGGGAATCAACACGTGACGGGCAAGGGAATATCCGTTGGTGTGAAGTCCGGCGGATGGAAGTCCGATCAACACATCCCCTTTTTTGATACTCTTTCCGTTCACAATTTTCTTTTTATCAACAACACCAACGATTGTACCTGCAATATCAAACTCTCCCGCAGGATAAAAGCCGGGCATTTCAGCTGTTTCGCCCCCGATGATTGAGCAGCCATTTTCTTTGCACGCTTTTGCGAATCCACCAATTACATGTTCAGCAACGGTTGGAGCAAGTTTCCCGGTCGCAAAGTAATCCATAAAATACAACGGAACTGCGCCACAGACTGCTATATCGTTGACGCAGTGGTTCACTAAATCTTGGCCGACGGTATTATATCGTTTCAGCGCAAATGCGATTTTCAGTTTTGTGCCGACGCCGTCAACACTTGAAACCAGTACCGGTTCTTTGAGTTTAGGAAATTTCGCTTCATAGAAAGCACCAAACATCCCAATATCAGTTAATACGTTTTTTGTAAATGTAGAACGGACTGATTTTTTAATCCTGTGCACTACTTCTTCACCGGCATCGATATTCACGCCTGCTTTTTTGTATGTTTGACTCAATTTTTGATCCTTTCACATTTGCATAAGAATATAAAAAAATTTAAGTTAGATAAGAAATAAAGAAAGGATTGTGTATGACTGATACAAAGCAAAAAGCTATTGATCTCATCAAATCGTTACCTGATCAATCAACTATTGATGATATTATCAGTGAATTACATTTTAAAATTCAAGTTGACTCAGGACTACAACAACTTGAAACAGGAAAAGGAATCCCTCATTCAAATGTAGTAGAACGATTTGAAAAATGGCTGAGAAAATAAGATGGTCCCCTCGCGCCGCCGATGACCTGGAAGATATCTGCAATTATATTGCTCGTGATTCAGAACGATATGCTGCAATTTTTGCTGGAAATATTTTTCAAATCATCAACCACATACCGGACTTCCCTAACTCCGGAAGAATTGTTCCCGAATATAAAAATGAGAGTCTTCGCGAAAAAATATTCGGGAATTACAGAATAGTGTACCGTTTGAAAAATGAAGATGTAGAAATTGTTGCAATTCATCACGGAACACGAATTTTCTCATTATAATCCTTTCTTGTAAAACTTTTCAATTGTGGGTATATTATCTCAATATGAAAACAACGATAGTGCATCCGCTGAACAAGGAATTTCGCATCAATAACATCTTTTGCGTTGGGAAGAATTACGCTGACCATGCAAAAGAAATGGGGGGTGAAGTTCCCAAAGAGCCGATTATTTTTTTGAAACCGACTTCCGCAATCATTTGTGATGGAGAGAATATCGTCCTTCCGAAAATGTCCACTAACGTGCATCATGAAGTTGAGATGACTGTGTTGATCGGTAAACGGGGAAAGGATATTCCCCTTTCTGAAGCGATGAAACATGTGGCTGGGTATGGTGTCGGTTTGGACATGACGATGCGGGATAAACAAATAGAAGCAAAAAAAGGTGGCAACCCCTGGTCAATCGCAAAGGGATTTGATACTTCCGCGCCGCTCTCCCCTTTTCTTGAAGCATCAAAAGTTACCGATCCACATAATGTTGAAATAATTTTGAAGGTCAATGGAAAAGTGCGGCAACACTCCAACACAAAAAATATGATTTACCGCATTGATATCCTTATTTCTTTCCTTTCATCCATTTTCACATTGGAAGAAGGGGACATTATTTATACCGGAACGCCGGAAGGTGTAGCCCAAGTTGTTCACGGCGACATCTTGGAAGCGGAAATTCCCGGTGTCGGAAAAATTCACCACGTAGTTCAATGAAGAGAAGATCGACATTAAGACAGGTTGTTCGGATTCTGCGGGGAAACCAGCTGGTTCAGATGACAATTGCTATTTTCATTGTCATCAATGTGACCGCTGCAATCGTCTATTTTTTTGAACATCGGTACAATCCTGAGCAGTATAAAAATTATGGTGACGCATTATGGTGGTCCATTGTAACGGTTGCTACCGTCGGTTATGGTGACATCGTTCCAAAAACAGAACTGGGACGAATATTCGCTTCACTGACTATTCTCAGCGGTGTTATTTTAATATCACTCTTTACCGCAACGATTTCTTCGGTATTTGTTGCGCGAAAAATTAAGGAGAGCCAAGGCTTGCAAGATATCGACTTCACCCAACATACACTCATGTGCGGATGGAACGCACAGGTAGAAGATGTTCTTCGAATCTTCGACCGCTACCATAGCAAACAAATGCAGATCGTCCTTATCAATGACGCCCAGCCCGAAAAAATTGAGGCGGTAATTAATGCATTTCAAAATATCGAAATAAAATTTGTCCGCGGCGATTTTTCACGGGAGACAATCTTGAATCGCGCAAATGTAAAAATGGCATCGGCTGCTATTGTTGTTCCTGATATTGGAAGTGTAGGCGCGGATGAAAAAACGTTACTGTCGATATTAACAATGAAGTCTCTCAATCCAAAATTGAAGGTCTGTGCACATATTCTCAATCGGGAAAATCGTCAACACATTAAAAGGGCGAATGCCGATGAAGTAATCGTGAGCGAGCAACATACAGCATTCTTTCTTGCGAACAATATTCTTTATCCCGGTGCAGCACAGGTTGCCAGTGAAATGCTGGATTACGAACGAGGAAATGATGTTCACCGAGTCGGAGTGCCGGACATGTTCATCGGAAAAACATTTGGTGAACTCTATATCGATTTTAAAAAATCAAAAAATTGGACGATCCTTGGCCTTGTGAACGAAGAAGAAACTGTTAATCTCAGTGATATTCTCTCACACGATACATCGGCAATCGATGCTTTTATCGAACGTAAGTTTCGCGAAGCAGGAATCAATGTGGCTGAAAAAACAGGAACAAGGGTCAGTGTTAATCCCTCGTTCGATTATATTCTGCAGAAAAAAGATATTGCCGTTATCCTGGGAACACTTGAATGAAAACACTCGATATAGATTTTTTGGAAAAGATCCCATTGTTCATCGGCTTAACTCGAATTGAAATAGAGCATGTTCGATCCATCATGACTATTCGGACGATAACGGAAGGATCATTCATCATAAAAGAGAATGAACAGGGGCATGAGATGTACATACTTTTAGATGGTGAAGTTGAAATCTCTCGAACGCTCCTTTTGAAGATCTCCGGCAGCGGCATGGATCATCGTGATAAAATGTTGAATAAACTCACGGCAGATGATTATGCATTTTTTGGCGAAATGGGACTATTTGATGAAAAAAGCGAACGTTCTGCAAGCGTCATCGCAAAAACACGGTGTACCGTAGCAGTTTTGGAACGCGATACATTCTTTCATCTGACGGAAACGAACAAAGATATTGGTTACGTCATCGTAAAAAATATCTTGAAGATCGTCAGCGACCGTCTCGATAAAACAAACAGAGATGTTCTTAAATTAACCACAGCACTCAGTTTAGCGCTAGAACGATAATCCAACAAAAAAATTATTGTAATTGTAAAAGAATCCCGCCTAAAAGCGGGATTTTTTGTTCAAAAATTTTTATTTTAGTCTAATGTAAAAACTGAATGGAACTCAATGGCTGAACTCGCAAAACAATATAATCCTCAAGAAGTCGAAGATAAAATCTATCAATGGTGGGAATCGAGCGGATTTTTTCACGCAACAATCAATCCCGATAAGACTCCTCACACCATCGTTATTCCCCCGCCAAATATCACCGGCATTCTTCACATGGGACACATCCTCAATAACACACTACAGGATGTCTTCACTCGCTGGAAACGGATGCAGGGATTTGAAGCGTGCTGGATTCCCGGAACAGATCATGCCGGTATCGCAACTCAAAATGTTGTTGAAAAAGCGTTGCGTAAAGAAGGAACGTCCTTACGTGATTTGGGACGTGAAAAATTCGTCGATCATGTTTGGGAGTGGAGAAAACAATATGGCGGAACAATCAATACACAACTCCGCAAACTGGGTGTCTCCTGCGATTGGGAACGAGAACGATTTACAATGGACGAAGGACTTTCGAATGCTGTCAAAGAAGTGTTTGTCCAATTGTATGACAAAGGATTAATCTATAAAGGAAAATACATCGTCAATTGGTGTCCGCGCGAACAGACGGCACTGAGCGACGATGAAGTAACGGCGGTTGAAAGTGTCGGTCATCTTTGGCATATCAAATATCACATTGAACATTCCGACGAGACAATTGTTGTTGCCACGACACGTCCTGAAACAATGCTTGGTGATACAGCTGTTGCGGTAAATCCAAAAGATGAACGATATAAAAATCTTATTGGTAAAAATGCCATTGTTCCAATCGCAAATCGAGTTATTCCGATTGTTGCCGATGATTTTGTTGATCCTTCATTTGGAACAGGTGCGGTAAAAGTCACTCCCGCGCATGACCCGAACGATTATCAAACGGGAATCCGTTTAAATCTTCCTCAGATCATCGTCATGGACACCTCAGCAAAGATGAATTTGAATGTTCCACCAAAATATCAGGGTCTTGACAGATATGAATGCCGACGAGAATTATTGCGCGATCTTGAAAAACAACATTATCTTGTCAAGATTGAAGATCATACACACAATGTGGGACATTGTTACCGCTGCGACACGGTGATTGAACCGTATCTTTCTGATCAATGGTTTGTGAAGATGAAACCGCTGGCGGAACCTGCATTGAAGGTTGTTCAAGAGGGAAAAATTAAATTCTATCCCGAACGGTTTGTGAAAACATACGAACACTGGATGACCGGCATCCGCGATTGGTGTATCTCCAGACAGTTATGGTGGGGACATAGAATTCCGGCGTATTATTCACCTGATGGGAATTTTGTTGCTGCCAGAAACCTTAATGAAGCGTTTGAAAAGTTAAAAGTAAAAAGTAAAAATGTAAAAAAAGAAGAGATTCGACAGGATGAGGATGTTCTTGATACATGGTTCTCGTCATGGTTATGGCCCTTCTCTGTTCACAATTGGCCGAACGAAACAGACGAACTCAAATATTTTTATCCAACCGATGTGCTTGTCACTGCACCTGATATTATTTTCTTTTGGGTGGCGCGAATGATTATGGCGGGATTGGAATTTAAAGGTGAAGTCCCATTCCGGCATGTCTATTTTACCAGTTTGATCAGAGACTCATCAGGCAGAAAGATGAGCAAATCTTTGGGCAACTCTCCCGATCCGCTTGATGTCATCTCAACGTACGGTGCAGATGCGCTTCGATTCACTGTCTTGTTCATTGCTCCCGTTGGACAGGATGTTCTCTACGATAATGACAAATGCGAGATCGGACGAAACTTTGCCAACAAGATCTGGAATGCAGGAAGATTCTTGATGATGCACAGAGATCAATTGCCAATTGACAATGAACAATTGACAATTGCCCCAGGAAAAATTTCAGAAGATCTGTCAGATAAATGGATTATTTCACGATTCAGTTCGACAGTAAAAAATGTCACAGAAGCGATGGATAATTTCAAAGTGAACGATGCAGTGAAATTGCTGTATGATTTTCTCTGGAAAGATTTCTGCGATTGGTACGTAGAATTTGTCAAAAACCGAATGCAAGAGACGAGTGATGTTCATCTGAAACGGAGCATTATTAATCGGGCACTCAAAATCTATGAAGAAACACTCAAACTGCTCCATCCGTTTATGCCATATGTAACAGAAGAGATCTTCCAGCATCTATCGGAACGTAAAACAAACGAAACGATCATGCAGACCATGATGCCGCAGATATCGCTGACCGAGTCACAGATTGATAGTGATATAGAAAAACAGATGGATTTCTTTCAAAATGTTATCCTCGCAGTCCGACAGATCCGCAGTGAGATGAATATTCCAATGTCCAAGACGATTGATTTTGTTGCGAGCTGCAATGACTTCGAGAAACAATCAATCCTTGAGAACAATCGAAATGCCCTTCAAAAGTTATTGCGATTAGAACACATGACTATTGGAATGGCGCTGGAAAAACCGGGATATGCCGCAAGTTCTGTTGTAAACGGTCAGGAAATTTTTATTCCTCTGAAAGGAGTGATCGATACCGGTATTGAGCGCGATCGGTTACAGAAAGAGATCGACCGTCTTGAGGGGCAGTTGAAAGGTGTCATGGCAAAACTGAATAATCAGAATTTTGTCGGCAAAGCAGCTCCCGAGGTCATCGAAAAAGAGAAGAATAAACAACAGAATTTCCAGGAGACGATCGATAAACTTAAAGTGAACTTGGAGCAACTGGTTGGATAATCGGAAGAACAAAACAGAGCACGGTCAGTCAATCGACCGTGCTTTTTTATTTTCCGCACTACAGAAATCCAACACGATTCTTCTTGAGTCGTCCAGACAAGACGACCTGAACAACAAAAATCTCCTCTTTGTTTCCCCCTTTGAAATTCTTTCTGCGACGACACTTGAAGATATTCCGGCACTATTTGAATCGATTGAAAAACACCGCAAACAAAACCGTTGGATTGCCGGTTATGTCAGTTACGAATGCGGCTATCATTTCGAAAACAGTATTCCATCGTTTACAAAAAACGCTTCCCTCCCTCTTGCTTGGTTTGGCGTCTACGAAGCTCCATTACGAATCAATTCAGAACTTTTAGATTCAATAATTATTGATCACGAAATTTCCGTTCGGAATCCCGAATTATTAATTTCCAACGCTGATTATAAAAAAAAAATCGAGCAGCTAAAAGAATACATTGTCAATGGCGATACATATCAGGTCAATTTTACAGATCGATATGCATTCGACTTTACTGAAGATCCTATCGATCTCTATTTTGAGTTGCGGAAAAAACAGCATGTTCCCTTCGGTGCATATGTAAATCTGGGAACAGCACAGATATTGTCATTCTCCCCGGAGCTTTTTTATCGACGCATAGGAAATTCCATTACGACAAAGCCGATGAAGGGAACATGCATACGAGGTCGGACATCGGAAGAAGATGTGCAGTTATCCGAATGGCTGAGGAATGACGAGAAAAATCGAAGTGAAAATCTCATGATCGTCGACCTCCTGAGAAACGATATCGGTAGGATTTGCCGAAATGGCTCCGTCGATGTAAAGAACATGTATGCTATTGAAAAATACGAGACTGTCCTGCAAATGACATCCATTGTCAACGGAATACTGAAGGATGATGTAAACTACTACGATATTTTCAAATCTCTCTTCCCTTGCGGTTCGGTCACTGGAGCTCCAAAGATCCATACGATGCAGATTATCAATGAATTGGAGCAGCATCAGCGGGGAGTGTATTGCGGGGCAATTGGCTACATTGCTCCTGATGAAGAATCGGTGTTCAGCGTTGCCATCCGTACTCTTGAATTACAGAATGGAAAAGGTATCATGGGAGTTGGCAGCGGCATCGTCTACGATTCAGTTCCGGAAAAAGAATACGAAGAGTGTGTATTAAAAGCGTCATTCCTTCTAAAGAACCAGCCTGAATTCCAATTGCTGGAAACTATCTTATGGAAAAATGAATACACGTTCCTTCAACAACACTTGGATCGGTTGAAAAGATCTTCCGAATATTTTTCATATCCGTTTCATCAGCATATAATTTTGGAAGCATTGAATAATATGCAAAGCACGTTTCATCCCAACCAAGAATATCGCGTACGGTTACTCCTCTCCCGCAACGGCGCACCAATTGTTGAATCGAAAGAATTATTCCCTATCGAATATTCCACGGTAATAAAAATTGCTCCCGAGAGAACTGATTCATCAAATACATTTCTCTATCATAAATCAACAAACCGAGAATTGTACAATCGGTATATGCAAAAAGCTCAGAACGAAAATATTGCCGATTATATTTTCCTGAATGAGAGAGATGAAATTACCGAGGGTGCAATCACCAATATTTTTGTTCAACAAGGGAAAATCCTTTTTACCCCTTCTATAATGAGCGGTGTGCTTCCCGGCATATTTCGCGGTGAGATATTGAGAACGGATCAGAATGCTGTTGAAAAAGTCATCAAAATGGACGATTTACGTAGGGCCGACTCAATTTTTCTCTGTAATTCTGTCCGAGGTAGGTACAAAGTAACTCTTTCCGAATAGTGTTTTTTTCCTTACTTTCTATCTATACTCTTATCGAAGCCAATCCAGACTTCGAGTATTTTTCCTTATTACTCCAAAAGGTTCAATGAACAAAACTTTACTAGTTCTCATTACTGCCTTTACTCCCCTTTTTGCGCAAACAAGTTATAATGTCTCTCTTTATGGTCAAATGAATACGTATGGGGTCAACCCTTCTGCGAGCAATTATTCTGAAGTATGGGGATGGACTGATACTGTTAAAAACAGAGAGTATGCTTTTATTGGTAGTCCTCTTGGAACTTCCATTGTTGATATTACAACTCAACCGGTAAAAGAAGTAGCGTTTCTGATAGGACCAACAACGAATAACTTCTACAAATACCATGAGTTCAGAACGTACAAGCAGTATCTTTATATCGGATCCGAAGGAACGGATATAAATCGCAATGCTGGGATTCAGATCGTTGATTTGAGCACGTTACCTGATTCTGCTTCGTTGAAAAAGGTTTATGTTTGGATTGACACGACCAATTTTACCACATTCACCACTAAAAAATATTATCGTGCGCACACCATAAGCATTGAAAAGAATTTTCTGTATGTGAACGGAGGAGATTTTGGCGGAGTAAGAATCATGGATATTAAAGATCCGCTAAACCCAATACAGGTCGGATCGTACGGAAAAGGAAGCACACCTTATGTTCACGATGCAATCATCAAAAATGATACTCTCTACGCTGCGTCGATCAACAAAAACAGAGTGGACATTGTTGATTTTACGACAAAGGGAGATTATACAGAGAATTCAACGGCAAAAATCGTCAGTAAAACATTGACCCTTCCAGAAGGAAGAACACATCAGATTTGGTTAAGTGACGATGTAAATTATATGTATGTGTCAACCGAAGTAGTCAATGGAATTTTACACGTGTATGATATATCTAATCGCACAAATCCGGTTGAAATTGCGAAATGGGTTTCCGATCCATCGAAAAGTATCCACAATGCCTTTGTAAAAGGAAATTACATTTACATAGCTTACTATACGGAAGGATTCCGAGTTCTTGATATTTCAAATCCTTCAATCCCCATCGAAGTAGCGTTTTACAAAACTTATACCAATCCAAATCCACCAATATTCGCTGGCGTTTGGGGGGCGTATCCATATTATCCATCAGGAAAAGTTGTCGCCTCCGACATGAATACCGGTTTGTATGTTTTTGATGTGGCTGAGAAAAAAGGAGGAAGAGTAACTGGTACTGTGCGGGATTCGTCAACACAGCAAGTTCTCTCCGGAGTTGAAATACTCATCGAAGAGATGGGACGAAAACAGACAACCGATGTATCCGGAAAATTTCTGTATGGTTCTGCAGAGGGCAAACATACAATCAGATTTTCAAAAGGGGGATATATTTCAAGAGTAGAAACAGTTCTTACAAAACCTGCAGGTCTTGATACGTTCAATGTTTCCCTGACTCCCGGAACAACGACTCTCGTTTCTGAATATCAGAACACTATTCCCAAAAAGTTCAGCGTTTCACAAAATTTCCCGAACCCATTCAATCCTTCAACAGCAATTTCTTTCTCGCTACAAGAAGAAGGATTTACCACTCTAAGAATATTCAACGCGTTGGGACAGGAAGTTTTTGTCGCCGTTAATCAATTATTACCTGCGGGAGTATATTCAACGACAATCAATGCTTCCACTTTCCCAAGCGGAATCTATTTTTATTCATTGCATTCCGGCAGATACTCAATGACCAAGAAAATGGTGCTGACAAAATGAAAAAATTATTCTTCGCCCTATTATTTTCTTCCATTCTTATCTCCCAGGAACGTTACAGTCAAGTTGAGATTCCTGTCCAATCTAAAGCTGAATTCCAACGCATCGCTGCGTTAGGTGTTGCCATCGATCATTTTACCGGGAAAGTAGGGGGCAACATTTCTGTATTTTTAAGCGCTTCCGAATTAAAAATTTTGGACGACGCAGGGATTCATTATTCAGTTCAGATCAACGATTGGCAGCAATATTATGCCGAACAGCAGCAGCAGGATAGTTTTTCTAAACAACAATTTGCTGCTGATGTGCCGAAATATTTCCGTTACGGATCGATGGGAGGATTTTTAATCTTTGATGAAATCCTTCAGCAATTAGATTCCATGACCCTTCTCTTTCCAAATCTTGTTACAAAAAAAGATTCTATCGGTGTCACTATCGAAGGGAGAACGATCTTCGCTATCAAAATCTCCGACAACCCAAATACTACTGAACAAACAGAACCGGAAGTTTTATACACTGCGCTTCACCACGCTCGCGAACCGGAAGGAATGATGACGGTGATCTATTACATGTGGTGGCTGCTCGAAAATTACGGCAAAGATGCTGAAGCAACATTTCTCGTCAACAATCGGCAAATGTGGTTTATTCCGGTCGTTAACCCTGATGGGTATGTTTATAATCATACTATAAATCCGTCGGGCGGCGGCGGTTGGAGAAAGAACAGAAGAAATAATGGTGACGGAACTTTTGGGATCGATCTCAATCGCAACTATGGTCAATTCTTTATGTGGAATGCCCCAAATAACGGATCGAGCGCTTCAACAGGAAGTGATACGTACCGCGGTACTACTCCTTTTTCTGAACCTGAGACATTTGCCATGAGTCAATTCCTGAAAAAACATTCTGTCAAAACTGCTTTTAATTATCATACCTATGGAAACTATTTAATTTATCCATGGGGTTATAGTTCTTCCGAAAGCAACGATTCGCTCCTCTTTAGGCTTTGGTCGTATGATATGTCCATGACAAATAGATATTCCATCGGAACGGATCAACAAACTGTCGGATATTCTACGCGCGGAAATTCCGATGATTACGCCTATAGCGACTCAGCGAAATCAAGAACATATGCTCTTACTCCTGAAGTTGGAACAACGGGATTTTGGCCGGTAAAATCCCTTATCTATCCGCTTGCTCAAGAAAATTTATTGCAGAATAAATTGCTATCCTATTATGCGGGCCCTTATCTTGCCATAAAATCTTATACCGTTGACAAAAAAGGTGTCACTGTACGTTTTATCAATAAAGGACTGGCGGAAACGAATGATATGCCTATCTATTTGTCAACATCGGATGGAATAGCCCCGCCGTCAATATTGTCCGGTGTGATCCCTTCTTTTTCGGAATCAGAAAAGAGTTTCTCAATCTCACAGGGCGCCAATGTTTCTTCCATAAAAATTTATTTGCAAGATTCATCTGGCGCAATGCTAAAAGATAGTATTACATTTTTTACCGGAATTCCCGCTGTACTTTTGAACGACAGTGCAAATTCTACTTCGCTCTGGTCAATGGGAACAAGTTGGGGTTTGGTATTTGATCCAATAACAAGCGATGGTTCCTTTACCGACAGTCCAAATGGAAATTACGCAGCAAATACAGAGAACTCGTTGACCTTGTTGAATACTATTGATCTGACCACATACCAACTTGCAGAATTAAAATTCAGAACAAAATGGTCTATCGAATCAACATGGGATTTTGCCCTTGTTGAAGTCTCGACAAATGGCGGATCAAATTGGATATCGTTGAAAACACAATTGTCGCGCAAAGGATCCGGAAGAACCGGAAGCAAACAACCTTCCACATCATACGGATATGATGCCTTTACTCCTGGGCTGACATGGGTAGAACAAACTGCTGATCTCACTCCATATGTTGGGAAGCAAATAAAATTACGATTCCGTCTCTCTGCGGACGGTGGCGATCAACGGGACGGCTGGTACGTAGACGACATCCGTGTTCTAGCATATACAACTGGACCAAATTCTGTAAAAGAACAATCAGTTCCATATACCTATTCACTTGCCCAAAATTTTCCAAACCCTTTTAATCCTTCAACCACCATTCAATTTTCGGTAGAACAACTCAATCGCACATCGTTGAGAGTGTATAACGTGTTAGGTCAAGAAGTTGCGATGTTATTGGATCAGGATGTTGCTCCCGGTACATACTCAATAAATTTTGATGCGAAACAGTTGTCATCGGGGGTTTATTTTTATAGATTTACTTCAGGAAATTATACTTCCATTAAGAAAATGACCTTAGTGAAATAATGAATACAATCGATATTCCAAACTTTCGGATGAGTCCAGTGGTTGATCAAGTTGGGATCGAAGAGCGTGCAGCCCGATTCACGACGCGAAGCATTAAAAAAGCTTCCAAAGTACAAGCATTAAAACTTGCACTCAGCATGATCGATCTCACCACGCTTGAAGGAAAAGATACTCCCGGGAAAGTGAAACAGATGTGCTACAAAGCGGCACATTTGTGTGACCAACTTCCTGATCTTCCCACCGTCGCAGCAGTCTGTGTGTATCCTAATCATGTTCGAACTGCAAAAGAAGCGCTTACCGGCACAGGAATAAAAGTAGCATCCGTAGCTACCTCCTTCCCCAGCGGGAACACAACTCGGGAAGTCAAAATTTCGGATGTACATTTTGCGGTGGATGAAGGAGCCGATGAAATTGATATGGTCATTTCACGCGGCCAGTTTTTGGAAGGAAATTATAGTTTTGTATTCGACGAAATTTCCGCCGTGAAAGAAGCGAGCGGCGCTTCCCGGCTGAAAGTCATTCTGGAAACTGGTGAACTTTCTACGCTTGATAACATCCGGCGGGCAAGCGACATTGCAATCTATGCCGGCGCTGATTTTATCAAAACCTCGACCGGAAAAATTCAGCCAGCCGCGACAATGCCAGTCACTCTTGTGATGCTTCAAGCAATTAAAGATCATTACTACAAAACTGGGAAAATGGTCGGCATGAAACCTGCCGGCGGAATTTCTACTGCAAAATTAGCCGTTCATTACCTTGTGATGTTGCACGAAACACTTGGCGATGCATGGATGACAAATGAATGGTTTCGATTCGGGGCCAGCAGTCTTGCCAATGATATTTTGATGCAATTATCGAAAGAAAAACAGGGTGTCTATCAGGGAAAAGATTATTTTTCCATTGATTAATTTCTCTGTCAGGACGGCGTTTTCGCTGAACTGAACTATTTCAATTTAAGAGAACTTTTATGAACAAAACAAAAACTTCCGAATCGACCGGTACATCGTTGAAATTCTTCGGCGATTGGAAATATGCTCCGGCTCCTGAAAGTAAAGATCATATCCATCTGAAGGAACAGTATGGTCTTTTTATCAATGGGAAATTTGTACAGCCGAAAAGTAAAAAGTATTTCGATACGATCAATCCAGCCACAGAACAAAAAATTGCACAGATAGCTGAAGCAGATGAGCAGGATGTTGATCTTGCGGTGAATGCGGCCGCAAAAGCATATACCAATGTATGGAAGAAGATGCCGGGGAAGGACCGGGCAAAATATATTTATCGCATCGCACGAATGATCCAGGAACGTGCCCGTGAATTGGCCGTCATTGAAACGATGGACGGCGGCAAACCGATCCGTGAGTCACGTGATATTGATATTCCGCTCGCGGCTAATCATTTCTTTTATTATGCTGGCTGGGCGGACAAATTGGATTATGCTTTCCCAAATCGCACTCCACAATCGTTAGGAGTTGCGGGACAGATTATTCCTTGGAATTTTCCGCTCCTCATGGCCGCTTGGAAAATTGCACCGGCGCTTGCCACCGGAAACACCGTTGTTCTTAAACCAGCGGAATCTACTTCGCTGACTGCATTAAAACTTGCAGAGATCATCGCTGAAAGTGGCTTACCGGATGGTGTTGTTAATATTGTCACGGGATTCGGAAAAACCGGAGCGGCCATTGTCAACCATCCGAAAGTGAACAAGGTTGCATTTACCGGAAGCACCGATGTCGGTAAGATTATCCAAAAGGCGATTGCCGGAACTTCAAAAAGAGTAACATTGGAACTCGGTGGAAAAGCAGCGAATATCGTTTTTGACGATGCTCCTATCGATCAAGCGGTTGAAGGAATTGTTAATGGCATCTTTTTCAATCAAGGACATGTCTGTTGTGCAGGCTCTCGTCTTCTTGTGCAAGAAGGTGTTGCAGAAATTGTCATCAGGAAATTGAAGGATCGAATGGAAACACTTATCGTCGGTGATCCGATGGATAAGAACACCGACATCGGCGCAATCAATTCCAAAGAACAATTGTTGAAAATCCAAGAGTACATCAAGATAGGAATTAATGAAGGTGCTGAACTATATCAAAGCTCCTGCACTCTTCCCAGTAAAGGATTTTTCTGCAAACCGACATTATTCCTGAACACATCACAGTCTCATAGACTAGTACAAGAAGAGATTTTTGGACCGGTACTTGCCGTGCAAACATTCCGCACAGTGGAAGAAGCGATCGAAAAGGCAAATAATATTCCGTACGGACTTTCAGCCGGTGTTTGGACTGATAAAGGATCGAAGATTTTTAATCTTACAACAAAAATGCGCGCCGGTGTAGTCTGGGCAAACACCTATAACAAGTTCGACCCGACTTCTCCTTTTGGCGGATACAAAGAAAGCGGATTCGGCCGTGAAGGCGGATTACACGGCCTTCTTCCCTATATACGATTATAATTGTGGATTACGACAATGTCTCGAATTGAAGTTTTAAAGACGTACAAAATTTATATCGGAGGACAATTCCCCCGAACGGAAAGCGGCAGATATTATCCGCTGACCAATAAGAAGAAAGAACCGATCGCGAATGTAAGTCTCTCCTCGCGAAAAGATTTTCGGAATGCTGTTGTGGCAGCACGGGGCGCTTTTGGCGGATGGTCATCGCGCGCGGCGTTCAATCGCGGCCAGATTCTTTACCGCATTGCTGAAATATTGGAAGGACGAAAGGATCAATTTATTCAGGAATTGATCATCCAGGGAAGTACAAAAGCATCGGCGCAATCCGAAGTTTCAACGGCAATTGACCGCATTGTCTATTTTAGCGGCTGGTGCGATAAATATCAGCAATTGTTCGGAACAGTGAATCCCGTTGCCTCTTCTCACTTTAATTTTTCTGTTCCTGAACCGACTGGCGTTGTCGCTATCATTGCACCGGAAGAAACTTCACTGCTCGGATTAGTCTCTGTCGTTGCTCCTTGTATCGCCGGTGGGAATACATGTGTCGTTCTCGCATCCAATAGCAAACCGCTCTGCTCCATCACCTTTGGCGAAGTTCTTGCCACTTCGGATGTACCGGGCGGAGTAGTCAATATCCTTACCGGAACGAGTGAAGAATTGCATGCGCATTTTTCGAATCACATGGATGTCAATGCAGTCGTATACTGCCGGCAGAATGAAAATGAAATGAAAGCAGTCGCACAAAATTCTGCTCTCAATGTAAAACGGACGTACTTTTGGAATAAGGACTGGTCGAAACCGGAGAATGAACATCCATATTTGATCATCGATCTTCAAGAGGTGAAGACGACATGGCACCCTATTGAGAATATTGGAACAGCAGGAGCAAAATATTAGGATCATCATCCATATCGTTGTTGCCTGCTTTGTCACAGGATTCTTGCAGAGTTGTTCTTCCCCCGAAGAAACAATGGAAGATGACATTGTTACCGAAATGGAAGCAACCGATACGACAATCGTTGCGCAGCCTGTTCAACAGGATACTACACCACCTGTTCATAAGAAACAAAAATCCCCCACGCAACGCTTTTCCGTCCAAGCAGATACAGTAGATGTTCAGCAGAAAAAACGGCAAGGATCTACAGCATCTTCCATTTCTGTAAAAGCTTCCGCCCCAAAGAAATTTTATACCGTTGAAGTCGGTGCATTTCGGTTGAACAGTAACGTTCAGCGCCATCAGACAGAATTGACCAAACGGTTTAAACTTCCTGTCCGAATTTTGTTTGATAGTACGATCAATTTAACACGTGTCTGCGTAGGAACATTCTCAACAAAAGCGTTTGCGGAAAAATTCATGAATAAAATGAACAAAGAATATCCAAAGGATTACCCCGGTCTTTGGATATCGTATTGGACTAAATAAGCATGACCACTGTAAGAACCATTTTTTGCCTCACATCACTTTCTTCCCTTCTGTTCGGACAAGCCTCAACGGAAAAAGATTCTTCATCCATGCCACGGAAAGAACAACTGAGCACGTTTGAGCGCTCTTTTAAACCTTCGTTCTACGATACTGAAGTATATCTGTATAAAAAAAGTGACAGTTCCAAAATCTATGGCAGGGCAATTGATCAGCTCACATCGGCTCCTCCGGAAACACTCCAGGGCTTCAGGGTGCAGCTGCTGGCAACAAATAATTATGATGAAGCAAATGTTACACGAAATGCTGCTGCTCAATTGTTCCCTGATCTATGGATGTATCTCGTATTCGAATCACCGACGTATAAAATCCGTGTCGGGGATTTTTCAAACCGGTCTGAGGCAAAACGGCTGCTCGATCAGTTTCATACGCAGGGATATAAAAAAGCGTGGATTGTTCCGGACCGCATCATCAGAAATCAACTGCCAAAACCTCCGCAGCCAACCCCAATTGACAGCTCATCCGTACATCGGTAGGTTATTTTGTTTTGAAGATAACACCATCAATCGGCCAGCGTGGCCTGACGCGAATGGTGTCATGATACAATGTGAAATGTTCTGCCCGGGTCAACGGAAAGACAATACCGGCATCGTGCTGTAGATTACCATTGCGATCATCGAATGCTTTTAATGCATATCGCCCTTCAGGCAATCGGTTAAAGACAAATTTTCCGGATGAGGATGTTTTCGTCTTAAGTTCCTTTTGCTTCAGATCATTCACATTCTTTGCTGTAATAATATTTGACTGGCCTCCGAATCCTGCAAAGATCCCTTCAATACTGCCGGCATTTTCAGGATCCACAACAGAAAAATTAACGGTGCTGACACTGTCTTTCAAATGATTTTCAAAAAGATCTCTAATCGCATTCCATTTGAACAAGAGTTGATACTGTTCACCAATGTTCAAAGGAGAATTTGGAATGATCGATATACTGATGGGAGATTTGTTTGCTAATGAAATTGTCTGAGAAGAGCTGTCTTTTTGGCGCTTCATCCCAACCGCTGTATCAGCCAACGGGAGAAGAAGAATATCGTTGAATTGGAAATCGATCTTGCCATCTGGAAATATTTTAGCCGATGATTCTTGCAGCGATGAGTGCATCATTATCGGAGGAATCGTATCGTTGATCGATGATCCGGAGAATTGCTTTGCATCTGCCGCCGGATTGATCACAAATCCTCTTTTATCCTTCACCCCATTTACCTTTACCACATATCGTTCATCAACTTTTTGTTTTTCCGTCACTAATGTGAAGTTATTGTATTCCGAGTTATTGAGAAAATAATGTTGAATTGGAAGAGTATTCTGATATAAGGTATCGGTAACAGTAAAACTGTTCTGATGTACGGATGATGAATCCAGTTCTTCGCTGAACTGAACTAAGATATGTCGGTTATCGGAAGCGATCACAGATGTTATTCGAGGGGGTGTCGTATCTTCTTTTGCAAGAGTGAATTGAATTCCCTTGAACAAGGTGTCTGTTAAAGTTAATGTAACATCATCCGTGGTTCCTGCTGCATCAGTTTCAGGATCATACAATAAATTCCTGAACTCATCGCGTATCGCAAATAGTCGATAATTACCAGATGCAAGATTGGTTAGCTGAAAATTCCCGCCCTTGCCTGTCTGCGTAAGATAATCCGGTTTTGATCTGGCAGGATTTAAGGTATCCGGTTTGATCGTATTTAATCGATATGAAAAAATCATCACCCCTTCGGGCTTTTCATCAAACACTTTCCCTGCAAGGGTTCCATTATCTATCGTATTTCCTGTCGAAAAAGCTACGGAGAACGCCTTTGCCATTCTGTTTGAAGCGCGAATATCCACGACATCCGTTCCAATCGTAACAACATACGTGGTGTTGCTTCGAAGCTGTTCGTTGATGGTAATCTCCAGTTCCGTCCCGCTCCAATCAAATTCTTTATCTTCAATGTTTGGCGAAATAAAAACAGCCTCTTCCGCTGATCGTCGGTCGACATATTCACTAAACTCAATAATAATCTTATTTTCTGAATAATTTACTGTTGAAGGTGATGGATAAACGGAGATAATCTCGGGTGGAATTGAATCCACAGGGCCACCTTCCGGCGGACGCTGCCCTGCGCATCCGGCAATCAATAAAAGGAAAAAGAAAAAATGATAACTGTGTTTCATATAATTCAATTATATGAATATTTCCCATGAGATAAAAACATTGAATTTTATGGTAGAGATAATTACATTGTGGCAATGATTGATTGATACATTTGCTATAAAATATTTTTCAACGATTGATCTTTATAACTAAATGTTCAACGATCACCGCATTTCGGAGGAACAATGAAGCGACCGATCTTCATTATCATCATCACCACAATTTTTCAATGTTCAACAATTCTCAACGCCGGAGAACGGCCAACGTACCAATTCCTTCAAAATGATGTTAGTGCTAGAGCCTCGGCAATGGCCGGCAGTGTTGTTTCGTTATATGGTGATCCTTCTGGACTATTTTATAATCCCGCAACTATCGGAAATTCCCTGCAACCGCTGGCGTCGATTGGATACACAAGTCACGTATTGGATATTAAAGCAGGTTTTGCCGCTTATACTCAGGAGATTCAAGATATAGGTGTGATGGGTGTTGGAGTAAATTATGTCAATTATGGTTCCTTTGTAGGAAGAAATGATCAAGGGATTGAGACAGGAGCTTTTAATGCTGGAGATATGGCATTATCACTTAGTCTCGCCAATCTTTTCGAAGAAAATCTCTACTATGGAGTAACAGGAAAATATATTTATTCCTCTATCGCCGATGCAAATTCCTCAGCACTTGCCGTAGATCTCGGTCTGATGTATCTCATTCCCGGCGAAGATCCTATTTCATTAGGATTATCTATCATGAACATCGGCACCCAAATAGATGCATATGGTTCTACCATTGAACCGCTTCCGTTAGAGATCAAAATCGGCGGAACGATTAAGCCACAGCACTTACCTCTTCAATTGAACGTCAACTTCAATAAACTCAACGAAGAACGAGATACATTTCTTGATAAATTCACATCCTTTACCGTTGGTGGTGAATTTACATTGAGTAAGGCACTTCGCTTCCGCTTCGGATATAATAATGAACGACGAAAAGAATTAAAGATCGGTACTTCAGCAGGGATGGCAGGATTCTCATTAGGAGGCGGCCTTGTCCTGAGGAACCTCCGACTCGATTACAGTTTTAATTCGTATGGCGAGATTGGAAGCATCAGCCGAATTACACTTGGATTGGATGTATAACAACAATAACTGTGTCACTAAAAAAAATCCTTCGCTTTCACGAGGGATTTTTTATTTTTACTTCACTAATCGATCAATGTCCGATTATTCCCTTCAAAAATACTCCGCTCGCATAATACATCACCATCCCGACAAACACTACAATTGAAAGTACTCGATTATCGGAACGATTGATTTCGGGAATAAGATCGCTTGCGCTTACGTACAACGCTGCTCCCGCTGAAAAAGCAAAAGCATATCCGGTAATTTTCAGATCAACGTTTTGCAGAAAAAAAATCATGAACACACCAATCATCGTCCCGGCCGCAATTCCGGCAGTTGCCTTGACCGCAGTCTTTCGAGATTGATTCGATGCAAGCATAATCGATGCAATTGTCAGTCCTTCCGGAAATTTATGGAGCAGGATTGCAATAAAGATTAAAATACCAAGGGGTAGATTGTAATACATTCCTGAAGAGATGGCCAGACCGTCAAAGAATGCGTGAATGAACAATCCCCAAAAAGCAGATGTACTTGCAATTTTCGAGACCATCACATGGGAATGTGTCTCTTCACCAAAATGCAAATGTTTCACTACTGTATGCTCCACAAAATGGATGACACTAAACCCAAACAACATCCAAAGAGGAGCCGATGTACCTATGTTCTCAATACTTTCCGGAAGAAGATCGATCATCACAAGTGCTAGTAAAAAACCAGCACCGAGTGCAATTAAATTTTCCTGAATCCTTTTCGAAAGGTCTCTTTTCCAGGCAACAAAAGCTCCTCCGAGAATTTCAGCACCGCCGGCAACCAATCCCGCAAGAATGATATAGATAGTTAAGTTATTCATTGAACATATGGTTTCTTTAAATACGCTTCCGCCAACTCGTAGGAGTTTTCAAATTTTTTCAAGCGTTGTACTTTTTGATACTGCATAATAGCATAATTTCGTTTCTTTTGCACATCATAGATCATACCAATGCGGAGATTGGTCATTGTCATAAACGCGGAGGTCTCTTCCTTGTCCAGTCCTCTGCTAATTTCATCGCATTGATAAAAATATTTCAATGCTTGATCGAAGTTCCTCATGTTCATTGCGATCATCCCAAGATAATACATCGCTTCCCGTTTGGCAAAGTCCGAATATCCGCGTTGGCCGTTCTCGCATCGTTTCAATATTTCAGCAAATGCAGCTTGTGCCTCGCCGTATTTTGACAATGAATAGGTACTTCTCCCCACATAACGGTGAAAGATAACATTGTTTGGGAACTGCTTCAATAAAGCGGTCGACAATTCGAATGCCTTTTCATACTGTTGTTCATAGTTATAACTGAGTTGCAGCAAAAAGTATTTTGCTTCAAAGGAAGCGAATTTTGCTTTTTCGGAAGCTTTGGTAAGCTGATCAATTCCTTTTTGTTTATCTCCCGTTGGAAAGAAAATCATCACAGGTTTGACAATAGGATATTTTTCCGGAATTGTCGAAGCATAATAGTTATAGATACCGATTCCCAAAAGAATATCGTAATTATCCGGAGCAATCTTGTATGCCCTTTGAACGATGGGAAGTGCAAGTCTGCCGTCATTTGCTGCTTTAATCCAACTACTGCGGTTCGCACGGAGCCGACCTTGAAACCCCAGTGCGCCTCCTTTAAAGAACAAAGCGCTCACATCATTCTCGTTTATATCCAACAGACTGTCACAAAGTCCAATCACATCATCCATTTTACGAATAAACATCCCATCGTTCGATTCATCATCGATCGTCATTAAGATTTTCCACCAATCGATCATTGCCAGAAAGAACTTTCCGGCCGGATGTGTTGGATAATTTTTTGCAAGCAAAGAAAATTCTACTTCCGCTTTCTCAAATTCGAAATTATAGACTGCATTAATACCACGCTGCGCCTGACCATCAAATTCTGGAGACGTGATCCATTGGGATAGTGAAATGGATGAGAGGAGAATAAAAAAGAGGAAAGATCGCAGCACAATCATCACTGTTGAATTTCGACCGGTTCTGACGTCGCTGTTGCACGTCGTTGTTTTCGTTCTTCGCGCCACTGCTCAAGACTCCACAGTCCTTCAGCGGGTGAGATCCAACTCCAGTAATAGATCATCAGCATTCCTATGATGAGCACCAATGTAGCAAGAGCTCCACCTTCGGGCCCAAACGTTCCCCCTGTTAACCAATCCGGACCATTAACAATAGCTTTCCCAATCTGTTCCCGTTCTGATGTTGTTCCACTGACAGGAAAGGAATACACAAATCCTTGAAAGAAATTCCATGAAATATGCAGTCCAATAGGAAGCCATAATGCTTGCGTCTTAAAATATGCAAGCGATAACCATATTCCTGCTAACCCAACATTGATCAGACCAAACGTAGAAACATTTGGATTCTTGCTATGTGCTATGGCAAAAAGAAGTGATATTGAAAGCGTCGCAATAATCTTGTTCGATCCTTCAACAAATGTCTGAAACATATAACCACGGAACAAAAATTCTTCACCGTATCCGACAATCACATACAGAAAAACGCTGTTCATAAAAATCACAAAACCTTGCTGCATGGAGATATCACGAAATTCGATATACACCATTCCGGTCGCATATTCGATTGCAAAAATAACTGACATCATTCCGGAACCAAATACTATTCCTTGAAACAACTCCTTCCCAGCATGGGCTTTCACCCTAAGACCGATAGAAATAAACGGACGCTTATCGACAAAGTGAAGCATCAACCATACCGCCAACGTAGTTGTTCCATAAAAAATATAGGCGCCAACGGTTTGTATCGGCAATTCAGGAAATTGTTTCACCAATGCCATGATGGGAGCAGTAATAACGGTGTTGCATGCAGTCGCAATCAACAGGAAAATACCGATCCTCCATCCCGCGCGAGGATAATCCAGTTCAGCATTGACAAAGATATTTTTGAGAAAAACTTTCATATCCTCTCCAATAAATAATTGCGGACACCGTCCATTGCAATTCTCTCCTGTTTCATAGAATCTCGTTCACGTACCGTCACTGTTTGATCCACCAATGATTGCGAATCAACTGTAAAGCAATACGGCGTTCCGATCTCATCCTGCCGTCGGTAACGGCGTCCGATTGCACCGCTGTCATCATAGAACACACGGAAATATTTTTGCAGTTCTTTCGTCAGATTGCGGGCAATATCATCCATTCCATCTCTGTTCACTAAAGGAAGAATTGCCGCTTTCATTGGGGCAAGTTTGGGATGAAGATGAAGTACTGTCCGCATTTCCCCTTCGACCATTTCCTCATCATAAGATGCACAAAGAAATGCCATGAACGAACGGCTCGCTCCGACGGATGTTTCAATCACAAAGGGAACAAACTTTTCTTTCGATTGTTCATCGTAATATTTTAATGCTTTGCCGGAAAATTGTTCATGCTGCGAAAGGTCAAAGTTTGTCCGGCTGTGAATTCCTTCAATTTCTCCCCATCCAAAGGGAAATTTAAATTCGATATCAAACGCCGCCTTGGCATAGTGAGCAAGTTTTTCATGTTTATGCCATTGCAGATTTTCGGCTTTCATACCGAGATCCAAAAACCATTTCATCCGTTCTTCACGCCAATATTCAAAATATTTATCCTCTTCTCCCGGTTTCACAAAATATTGCATCTCCATCTGCTCAAATTCGCGTGTTCGGAATAGAAAATTCTTTGTGTTGATCTCGTTTCTGAATGCTTTTCCAATTTGAGCGATACCAAACGGAAGTTTTTGACGGGAAGCACTTTGCACATTTAAGAAATTCACAAAAATCCCCTGCGCCGTTTCGGGACGAAGGTAGACAACATTGTTTGTATCTTCTACCGGACCAACGAATGTCTTAAACATCAAATTGAATTGACGTGCTTCGGTAAACGTCCCTTTATTGCCGCAATTCGGACAAGCGGTTAATGTAATTGCCTTGGCGACGGCAGCATCATTTGCTATACGTGATGTAAATTCACTGACAATCTTCTCATCTGGCTGTTGTCCCTCAAATTCACCCGGAAACATCTCGCGCAGAATATCTTTCTTCTTCTTCGTGTTCAGCTCATCCATCAGAACATCAACGCGGTACCTCGCTTTACACTGTTTGCAGTCCACCATAGGATCAGTGAAATTTGCAACGTGACCGGACGCTTCCCACACTTTCGGATGCATCAAGATGGATGCATCAACACCTTCCACATCGTCGCGAAAGGTCATTGATCTCCACCAAGACTGCTTAAGATTGTTTAAGAGTTCAACGCCCAATGGACCGTAGTCCCAGCATCCGTTGAGTCCTCCGTAAATTTCACTTGATTGGAAAACAAATCCGCGGCGCTTTGCAAGCGACACGATCTTTTCCATTACCGAGTTTGCTTCTTTGGCAGCGATGATGAAACTCCTTTCTTTACAACAGTAACTGGTTCTTTACTAAAGATAAAACTTTTTAAAATCACTTCTTTATTTTTAATTTGAACAATCGAGGTCTTCTCTTTTGCATTTTCAAAAGAAATAATCTGCGCTTCAAATGATTCCAGCGAATCTTTCATTGCCCGCACGAACAGGATCGGATCGAATGATGACGGTATAAACACACGAACATCGTTCCGATTTTTGATCGGACGGATGTTCTCCTTTTTTAATCCAAACGAACGGAGCGTTGTATCGGCCATGCGATATACTCTGTCGCCGGATATTGGATTGGTCGATGAAGGCATCAATGAAAATGTATCGCTTTGCGCGTTTTGTGTCTCTCGCACAAAGGAAAGGATCAATCCAAGCGTTGCAAGCGCGGCGATAATGTATATTCGTTTATCCATTAGATTCGTGCTTCGCTTCTTACTCTTTTTGTAAAGATGGAAACTTTTCCTTTTCCATATTTTTCGATTAACACTTTGGCAAGATCAAAATCCCGTCCGACATCCGTCGGCGAATGTGCATCGGAACCAAGAGTCAAAGGAATATCGCATTCGGACAAAATTTTCAAAATGGATTCACTCGGATACATTTCTTTTACCGGTTTTCTCAGTCCGGATGTATTGATCTCCACCGCCATCCCGGATTGTTTCACTACTTTGAATGTTTCGCGAAGAATCTCTTCCATATTCTTGGTCGGTCGATGTCCGAACTTTTTGACAAGATCGCAATGCCCAATGATATCAAACATTCCGCATTCCGCTGATCGCTTTATATGATCGTAATATTGCGTATAAATTTCATTAATATCTTTAAGATCATAATTGGCGACAAAATGCGGATCATCAAATCCCCACGTATCCAGATAATGGACGGAACCAATAACGTAATCAAAATCACTTTTTGCATTGAATTCTTTCACCCATTGTTCTGAGCCGGGAAGGAAATCCCCTTCCAGCGCAAATTTAATGGTGATCTGATCCTTATATTTTTTCTGCAATTCAAGAACGGTCGGTGCATATTCGTTCCAAAATTGTTCCTCAACCATACGAACAGCAAGATCCCAGTTGCCTGGCATCGGTGTATGATCTGAAAGTCCAATTTCATCCAGTCCAATGTTAATGGCATGCTGAACATATTCTTCAAGTGTACCAGTGGCGTGTTTACACAGATAATTATGGGTATGGTAATCGATGAGCATTATTTCTTTCGTTTTGCTAGTCTGGCCGTTTCAATTCCCAGTGTGGAATAGAGGGGGACTAAATGTTCTAATGATTTGGATGATTCCAATGTTTTTAAGTGTTTTGTAATCGTCTGATAATCGCTTCGCGCTATTGGTCCTGTTAACGCTTTTGCCGGAGAAGAAGAAAAAACATTTTCCAATGTTTGATCAATTAACGGTTGGAATATTTTCCATAATTGTGCTTTCGGCATTTTGATTATTGCTGCGATCTGTTCAACAACGGAAAAAAGTGTTACTTGATAATTCGACGCAAACACTGCAGCAATATGATACAGCGTTTTGTCTTTCTTTGAAACTAAAAAATATTGTGCCCCAATTTTTCGCGCGAGCACCTTTGCCACGGTAACCGCAGCTGAATCTCCTTCGATTGCGCAATAAATATTCTTCAGCGAAGTACGCTCATTCTTTTTAACAAATGTCTGCAGCGGATGAAACGAACCGATGGATGCCCCCTTTTTTTTCAAGGGGAGCAGTATGTCACTTGTTAATGCTCCAGATGTATGGAGAAATGTCTTCCCGCGCAAGGATTGCGTCATAGCTGAAATACGGGTTACCACATCGCTCATTTTATCATCGGGAACCGAAATAATAATCAGATCCGATATCAACTGCAGTTGTTCAACCGTGCCGGACACTTCTGTTTTTACTTTTTTTGCCAATGCCGATGCAGACTTCCCATATTCAGAGAATACGGCTTTCGGCTTCTCCCCGTTATAAAACAAAGCAAGGGCTATTGATCTTCCAACAGCCCCTGCACCAATGATGGAATAATTTTTCAAGGATCTTATTTTAGCAGCATTAATTTTTGAGTTGCAGAGTGTGTCCCTGACTGCAAACGATAAAAATAGACACCACCAGACAGATTGCTTGCGTCAAATTTCACGGAATGTGATCCCGCCGAAAGATGTTGATTAACAAGCGTCGTTACTTCAGTGCCCAAAACATCATAGACTTTTATCGTTGTCTGTTCACTGCGGGATAATGAGAACAAAATTGTGGTGGACGGGTTAAATGGATTCGGATAATTTTGTTTCAATTCAAATATTTCGGGTGTTACCATTCCATTACTCACAGTAGTTGATGTAGTATATGTAATGATTAATTGGGGTCTGTTTGCTTCTGCCGCGGCACTACGAGAATCAAATCGTTTTGCCGATTGTGCGGCTTCGTTTCCAATAATGATCCATCCAAAATTTGTTGATGGTACCAAATACCAAGAAAGTACATCTGCCCATAACAACGTATCTTCCCACTGATACGATCCTGTTCCGGCAACAGATTTCACAGCGCTTTGTAGCGGATTAAAATCTCCCCCTAAGCTTACCCAAGATTGCGTACTAAAAAATTTATGTTTCCACGTAGCATCGTTCATTGTAGCAGCTGCTCCACCCCCTTCTTGTGTTCCTGCATCAGAAGTTCCTTCTCCCCAATCTCCTAACAATCGATGAACTTTTACATCGGATGCACCCGTAACGGTCTTAGAGACGTTCATCTTCAATATTGCCCTGCTGATGACAGCATTTTCAGGAAGCTTTCCCGTAAGATCAAATTTCACAACTGCGCGTCGGAGGTTATTTGCTGCCTGATTTGTTCTTCCTGCAAAGAGAAAAGCTCCCGCCCCATTGCTTGATGTTCCTTCTGCATCCTGATACAGCGTATTATCTTTTGTTGCAGTAATTGTAACAGTTTGCTGGGCATAAACTGTTGAAATAGCAATCAACATTGCAACGGCAAGAAAAATTCCTTTCATAGCTTCGACTCCAAAATGATATTAAATGACTGAGGTAAATGTAACTATTTTTTAAGTGATTCGGAAAATCCCCTGGTGTATCACTTCTTATTTTTCAGATATTGATTATGCCCATGTTTTACGGATTCCAGTGCTACCACAACATTGTCCCAGCCAAAACTCTCAACATGTTTCCCTTCGAGAAGTTTATAACTGGTAAAAAAATGTTCAATTTCCACCAACAAATGTTTCGGTACTTCTTGCACATCGTTAATACTTCGATACGTGGGATCATTTACTGCAACCGAAAGCAGTTTATCATCCGGACCTTTTTCATCTCGCATTCTCAGTATACCGATCGGCTTTACTTCCACGACAACTCCCGTAAAGAGAGGTTGATCAATGAAAATAAGAATATCGAGCGGATCGCCGTCATCCCATAATGTATTGGGAACAAAACCGTATGCTTCCGGATAGTGCATGGAAGAATATAACACGCGATCTAGTTTGAAAACACCTAAGTCAACATCATATTCATACTTGTTTCTACTCCCTTTTGGGATTTCGACAACTGCATTAATAATACGTGGAGAATCCTTGCCAATAGGGAGATCTTTATAATTCATACTTTTCCTCATAAAAAAAGAATGCCGAAATCGAATTCATTTCGGCATTCACGATGTTGTAGAAACGAGATTATTTCAATTTTAATGACGCAACAACTTTATCAAACGCCGGTTTGAAATCATTCGTCAGCGGTTTGTACCACGTGACCACTATTTGGAAGATTTTTTCACCTTTGGTAACAAAATAGACGCTTCGTTCAATATCCTTTGCAGGAGGCGCTGCGGTAACAACAATCGCATCGGCACCGTCGATTTTTTGCGAGCTGGTTCCTTTCGGTTTGAATTTCGATTTGTTATCCTCAACAAATTTTTCAAACTTCACTTCACCTTTATCCGTCTTGGTCGCGAAAACATCCAGATCAAACGTACAGTCTTTTCGCAATCCTTCAAGATGTAGCGTATGCATTGATCCGCCTTTCTTTTCCTTAGGCATTGTCACATCGTAATTTTCAGGATGTTCAAACTCTACAAAGTCATTGCTGAACTTTGTGACTTCAGCTGAAGGTAATGCAGCGGCATTAGGATCTTTGTACGATACTTTTGGTTTGGGAAGTTTTACGGATTCTACGATTTTTTCCAACAGCGGTTTATAGACTTCAAAATAGTCATTGAATCCGGAAATACTGACTGTATAAAATGCACTGTCGTGTGAGACAATAATTTTTTCTCCTTGAAGCGTGGTTTCTTTTCCTACTTTCACTTTGTAGGAAAACTTAAATCCATTTTCTTTTCCGATCATTGCCGGTTGTTCTCCCGACAGGTTCAGAGCAGAGTAGTTTTTCATTGTGGTTGCTTTATACTCTTCCAACGTACTAACATTCACTTCCTTAAATTTTTCAGAACTGATTTCGATTTCCACTCCTCCTTGTTCTTCATTCACTGTACCGCTCCCCTGCGAATATACTTCATAAAACTTATCAGCAACAATCTGAGAGGAATAGATTTTGTTACGCTTTGGATCCGAATTACGGAGCCACCCTTTAGGATACTGCACTTCTAAACCGTTGATGGGATCTTGAAAGGTATCCCATTCAGCTACGGTCGGCAATTCTGCCTTTTTCCTGCACGAGGAAAATGATCCGGCAATTCCGACAACGATCAATGCAATAAGAATAAACGAAATATGTGAAAATGGTTTTTTCATAGATCACCTTTTTAGATTGAGTGATAGGAAGAGATTTTTACTTTCCGCAATTCATTTGTTTTGATTCTTTGAGTGCCGCCGCATTCTTCGGATTAATTTTCAACACAATGGCATATTCCTGACACGCACGTTCCTTCATCTTTCGAGCTTCGTCTGCGAGCAATTCCTTATCACCGCTCGAGATAGCATACATTTGAGCAAGGAACAAATGGAGACTCTCTCCCTTTTTCTCTTTTTCGTATGTTACACCCTTCTCCAGCTTTTCAATCGCTCCTTTGACATTTTTATCTTTATATTCAAACATCCCTAAGGAATAATACCCACTAACAATCATTTGCGTCTGCTGAGCCGCTTTACTTGGATCTGCCTTCAGAATACTATCAGCAAGAGTTATCATCGTTGTTACATGATATCGTCCCAGCTCTGCGGAATCCTGTAAACTATAGATCTGTCCCAACGACTGGTGAAATTGAGGGTTGTTCGGTCGCAAAGTGACTGTTTTTTTGTAATAGTCTTTTGCAAGATCAAGTTTATCCAGAACATAATATGAATACGCAGTCCAATAGAGCGCAGTGATATTTTTCGGATCTTTCGCCAATAATTTTTCATATTGAACAACTGCTTTGTCAAATTTTTTCTGTGAGAGAAAAATTGCTGCCAGTGTACCGGCTGCATCGGTATTCTCTTTGTCAAGACTTAATGTCTTGTCAAGATACATAATGGCATTGGCCGTATCTTTCAGTTGGTAGAAAGAAAAACCCATTCGATAAATTTCTTCGCTGGAAAGTGAATCCATGGGAAACGTCTTATACAATGTCAGTGATTTTTGGTACTCTTTTGCTAAATACAATGAATGAGCAAGCATCGATTTCAGTTCATTGTTCTTTGGGTTCAACGTAATCGCCTGATCCAAAATTTGAATGGCATCCGTATATGCTTTGGCATTGTATGCGGCAATACCATATTTTTCCCACGCTTCCGCATGATCTTTTTTCTGTTCAACATATTTTTTAAAGAACTCCGCAGCTTCACGCCAGTATTTAATACGATAAAAAATATTGGCAGCATCATAGATTGCCTGAATGTTGTTCGGATCTAATTCGATAGATTTTTGCAGCGCGGCGACAATCTCTTGAATTTGTGCAGAATTGAGTCCGCGATTCTTCATAATGGTCGTTGCCAACTTATACCATAAGGCAGGATTGGTTGGATCCATTTGTGTAGCGGTACGAAGATTATCTACTGCAAGCACAATAACATTTTGCCGGGCATAGACTTCGGATAAACCGACGTAGGCATCAACATTTTTCACATCAATCTCTTTTGCCTTCGAAAAATAGATAGATGCTTTATCCAGAGAGTCAACTTCAAGGTATGTTTGTGCATATCCTATCGGTCCGACCGTACTGGTTTTATGGTATTTTTCAATCAGTTTGTATCGCTTCGCAGCTTTATCCCACATCCCTAATTTTCCATACACCCTGATGATGGAAACCAACGCCGGTTCAAACTCATCGTCAAAATCCAGCGAACGTTCTAAGTTTTCTTGTGCATTCTGAAGGTCACCCTTCATTCTATAGGTCTCTCCAATATAGTAGTTTGCTTCAGCACTGCGGGAATTTGCCGTCAGATATTTTTGAAATAACTGTAATGCTTCATCATACGACTTCTTGTTGAAGGCATCCTTACCTTTCGCAAGATCATCCTGTGCTATACTGAACGACACAATTACTAAGAGTGCAACGAGTACTTTCATTATACTTCCTTTTCGATTATGGGGTATTCAATTGAACCAATCGGACCGGCATAGTAGCGGGGACCAATCTATTACTCACAATAATTTTCTGACCGTCTGAACTCGCTGCAAACGAGGTAAATCCTAATCCGACTCCCTTCCCCACATTATGGGAATAGATATAAATGGTTCGTGAGAGCGGATAATACTTCCTATAGATATGCGCTTGATGCGGTAAAAAATATTCCATGGCTGTTACTGTACTGTCTCTTCTAAAATTCGGGTCGCCAATTTCCACTACAGTAATATTCTTCGGCATATTTTCCAGCCATGCAATACTGACAAAACCGATTGCATTCGGCCGTTCGCTCACCACAGAAAGAACTTCCGACGATGTTGAACACGGAAATACGTTTGCCGTCATCATCCCATTTTTCACCAGCCGCGATTTCACAAATTCGGCCACTCCGCTATTGGGATCTCCCATGGCAACAACCACGGCGCTCGAAAGGCCTGAGCTCTGCACTTGAGACCAACGTGCCTTTGCCCCCGAGAGAAGTTCGCTTAATTCATCTGTTGTTAATTTAGTAAGTGAATTTTTTTGATTCACTATAACAGCTACTCCGTCGTATGCAATCTTTGTTGAATCCACTTCCAGCTGATTTTTTGCGATAACATTTTTCTCTTCATCGTTCAGTTCCCTGGCACAAACAATCAACGGCACACTGTCATTAATCAAGTGCACAACAGCTTCGCGGGTAGAGACGGAGAAATTCTTTATTTTCACCTCGTCATACATACGTTGAAAATCACCCACTTGAATATTAATCACCGGAAAAACATCTTCCGAAGTCATCATCGTGAGACTCCCGCTGGTGAGCGTCTCACGTTTTTCAGTGGAACATGAACATAGTATGACAGAGGAAAGAACAACGAGAAGTGAATACCAAGTTTTACAGTTCTTCATCTGCTTGCCGTTGTTTGATTCGGAGTGAAATAAATCGATAAAATCCATACAGAAGAAGGACAACGCCAAACATCACGCGAAATTTTTCCGGCATCTGTATTTCAACCGGAAAGAAGAAGAGCATATAGATCCCCATCCCAACGAACAGCACTGACATCGCATACTGGAAGTACACCAACACTTTTGAAGGATCCATGCTATCCGTTACCGCCCTGCGTTCAATCTGAATTTAAATGGTATCGAAACCCACACAGACACCGGACCATTGTTCATGATCGCCGGAGTGAACTTCCATTTCATTGCTGCATCAACAGCCGGTTGGTTAAACAATTCTGCATCAGATTTTAATACTTGCGCTTTTTTCGGATTACCTTCTTTATCAACCCAGATCTTTACCCAAACTGTTCCTTCAACTCCGGCACGCCGTGCAATTTCAGGATACACCGGTGCTGGATTGTTTCCCGGAATCGGCTGCGGTTGTTTTTCCACTGGTACAAAATCCGGCGGTGGACCATCTTCTTCAATCTTAACATCAGATTCAATTTCTACCGGCCCTCCTGCACCTTCACCTTCGCCAATAGGACCTGTCTGCGCCATTTCTTCCTGTGTTGCGATTGTTTGTTCAGGATTGATTTCCGCATCAGGAACCGGAACCGGAGTACCAACGGTCGGTTTTGCCACCGGTGCTTCCACCGACACTGCCGGAGCAGTCTGAGAGTTTGTGATCGAAGGAGGAGGACCAAGATCGCTGTATTTCATAATGCGAACGGAATACACCGGTTCATCTTCTTCAAGCAATGCCTGAACTCCGTAATACGCTCCCATTCCAACAAAATGGAAACTACCTGCGATAATTAATGCGGTGACCGAATACTTTCTCGACAGAAGCCGCAGTTCTTGATATCCATATCCTAATTTTTCGGCTGTTGTTATTGCCATAATTCATTCTCCATTACATGTACGCTATAATGTACCGATCTCTTTTTTATCTTGATCCAACATCGGCGCTAAACTAAATCGCGAGATGTCGTTGATATTCAGTTCATCCATAATATCAACCATATCAATATACTTCGCTTTTCCGTCAACTTTAATCAATGTGATCAATTTTGGGTTTGCTCTGTTTCGGTCTTTTAAGAGTTTACCGAGATTGATTAAGCGCTCCTTTTTATTGCTCCCATCGACTGTTGTCGGCTTCTCCGTTCCAATATTCCAGAAAACTCTGAAATCATCCGTTATACGAAGCGTCAGCAAGTTTGATTCTGCCACATCCGCCTTCGTTTCTGAAGGAGGTAAATTGATTTCCATCGTTTGAGGTTTGCTCATTGATGTCGTAAGCATGAAAAAGGTCAACAACAAAAATGCAACATCGACCATCGGAGTCATATCGATACGCACGTTTATGCGTTTTCGTTTTTTCTTCCCGCCGTGTTTCTGCTTACCCTTCGATTGCGATAAATCTACATCTGCCATAGGTCGTTACTCCTAAAAATTATTTTTCCAAATCCGTAACCAAATTGAAACGTGTGATGTTCTCTTTTTGCAGAGTCTCCATCACGCCTTGGATTACTTTATATTCCGCATCACGGTCTGCTTTGATCACCGTCCGAAGTTTTGGATTTCTTATGCGCGCATTTCTTAGCAATTCCGGTAAATCCGCCATCGAAACACCAACACCGGCTTTCAATACATATTCCGGACCAAAAATTGCGCCTCGAAGATTCTGGTTATCAACACCAAGAAAAACCGACCCTTCTTTATCCACTGTCACCGTCATAACATCGGTATCCGGTAGTTTAAATGCGGAATGTGAAACGGGAATAGATACTTCAGCAACATCCTGCGGTTTGAATGTTGTTGATAACATAAAGAACGTCAACAAAAGAAAGCCGACATCCACCATCGGAGTCATATCTAATTTGAATCCGACTCGTTTTGTTTTTGACATAGCGGCTCCGCTCTCTAAAATTATTCGTGTTTGGATTGGAGGTTCATTAAGATATCTTTGCTTGCTTCGTCAATCATATATGTCATTCCGTCGATCCTTGTGGTAAAGTAGTTGTAAGAAACGATGGCGACAATAGCGATTGCAATACCACCTGCGGTATTGATTAATGCTTCAGAAATACCAAGAGACAATGCTGCAGCATCCGTAGCACCTGCTTTTGCAAGAGCAGCAAATGAACGAATCATACCTAGCACTGTTCCCAACAGACCGACCATGGTTGAGATAGAAGCAATTGTTGAAAGTGAAATAAGATTCTTTTCAAGAATCGGCATTTCCAACATGGTAGCTTCTTCAATAACTCTTTTTACTTCTTCCATCTTCTCTTTTTTGTTGATGTCTTTTTTGTTCTGTAATTCCTGGTATCGTTCCAAACCGGTCTTGATAATGTTTGCCAACGAACCGCGTTGTGCATCGCACGCAGCGATTGCTGCTGTAATGTCATTGGAATTGAGATTGGTGACAAGCGTCTTAAGGTATTTCGGCAAAGGACCTTTTCCACCCGCTTTTTTCAGCGAAAGGAGACGTTCAACTACATACGTTACGACCATAATTGATAATGCGACGAGACCCGCCACGAGATAACCACCATCCTTAATAAACTGCGGCAGCATGAATTCATAAATTAAATATCCTAATGCAAGCGCACCGAAGGTTATGACGAAGTTGAGTGAACCTTGTTTCATAAAACGACTCCTTGTAATGTAAAAATATGGGTTTAGTTATTTACTTTGCTATTGCGTAGATCGCATCTTCGCGCTTTTCCGCAGTGGTGAAAATGGTTGAAAGTTTTGTTACGACAAAAACGTTGGTGATACTTTTATTCACATTGCAGAGAATCAATTTCCCCTGCCGATTCAGATAGGAGGTATGGGCAGAAACAAGAGCGCCGATCGCGGATGAGTTTAAGTATTCCACATCACCAAGATCGACGATTAATTTGCGGTTACCTTGATCCAACAAAGAAGCAACGGTCTTTTTCAATTCATCAGTTTCATCTCCACCAACCAACGAACCTTTCGGTTCAAGAACCACCACTTTGCCATCATCAAGCGTTGAAGATTTTATTTTCATTGGGGGGCCCCTCACAGTATAGAAATTCACGGTGCTATGACCGTTGTCAATTACATAGTATTATGAAGATAAAGAGAGAGAAGTCAAGTTGCAATAAGAAATTTCGAGATTTTCATGAGAATTCAACTTCCGAATCTCCCGACATGGGTCTGTCAATTTTATGTTATGCAAACCTTTTCACCTTAGAAAGTAAGTTGACGACGAAGTTCGGCAGGTTGAACCGTTGGCAATTGACAAGTATAATTTTTACAGAAATACGCAGCCGTTTTCCCCTCTTTTTGTTCCATTTTTTTCATAAAAGAAAATTTGGAAACAAAATGATCTCTACTTTCTTCACTCAGCACGACAATCGACATGGAGGGAAGATAGTTGCCGTCAACTTCATCCAGAAAATGCGACGCTTCGGATATCTTTCCCGCAACAATCACCAGATGTTCCGGTGAGGCGAGAAAAAATTCCACAACAGTCATCAGCTGCGGCATAATTTGAGGAGATTGCTCATGGAGTGTACAAAAATATCGTAATGTTTTTTCGGTGTACTGTTTCCATTGCTGATCGTTGGTCAAGTGATATAATCGAAGCAGGTCCATCGCCGCAACCGAATTTCCCGTAGGTTCAGCTCCATCATATGCCTCTTTCATCCGAACAAGAATCGATGCGTCTTTGCCGGACGTATCGTAAAATCCCCCTTCAGCAGAATCCCAAAACAACGTAATGAGTTTCCCCATTAATTCTTCAGCCCAATTCAACCAGCGGAGATTGAATGTTGCCTGATAGAGATCGAGCAGTCCCGATATCAAAAAAGCATAATCATCCAAATGTGCTTCAAATTTTACTTCTCCATCTCGATAGCGGCGGTGTAACACTTTTTTATCATGATCATACAATGCTGTAGAGCAGAATTCCGCCGATTGTATTGCAGCGCTCAAGTACGCATCACTTTTCAAAATTCGAGATGACCGTGCGCAAGCACCTATCATCAGCCCATTCCAAGACGTTATGATCTTATCATCGCAGAGCGGATGAGGACGATGCTTACGATGCTCAAACAGTTTTTTCTTTGCTGAAGACAATAACTGTTTCACATCATCTGGCAGCAGTAAAAGTTGTTCGGCTGTTTGTTCAATCGTAAACGGGTTGAAGAGAATGTTCTTCTTGACAAATTCCTGATGCGGATCGGCAAGAGCATTTCCATTTTCAGCAATAGAATAAAAATGCGAAAAGACTTTCGCTTCCTGCGGCGACAATACATCATCTAGCTCCGATTTTTTCCAGACGTAAAATGCCCCTTCGATCTTTTCTCCATTTTTTTCCGGATCAGCGCTGTCGGCATCTTCGGCAGAATAAAATCCCCCGGCCGGAGCGGTCATGTCGCGAAGGACATAATCCAATGTCTCGCGTGCAACCGTTGCAAAGAACTCATCATGCGTGATTTGATACGCATCCAGATAGGAATTAATCAACTGCGCCTGATCATACAGCATCTTTTCGAAATGCGGAATGCGCCATTGCGCATCGACGGAATATCGATGGAATCCTCCGCCAAGATGATCATACATTCCTCCGCTTGCTATTGCCATCAATGTCGTCAATGACATTTTTAACGCTTCGTGATCTTTTGTACGGTGAAAATATCGAAAGAGGAAATTGAAAATGACAGGACGAGGGAACTTCGTGCCGCTACCAAACCCAGAAAATTTCGGATCGTAGCCGGCAGCGATTTGATGATATGTCCGTTTGAGAATGGTTTCATCAATATCCGTATGACGACTGTCAACGGCGTGCCGTTGCTGCAATTGCTTTGTTAACTCGTCGCCGGAATGGATGATGTTCTCCCGTTCTTTCTGCCACACATCGTTTATTCGCTCTAATAATGTGGGAAATCCCGGACGGCCATGACCATCTATTGGAGGAAAATATGTACCGCCATAGAATGGCTTCAGATCGGGTGTCAGAAAAACAGAAAGAGGCCAACCACCTTGTCCCATCATTGTTTGAACAGCGGTCATATATACTTTATCGACATCGGGTCGTTCTTCTCTGTCGACCTTGATGTTGATGAAATATTTATTCATCACCGCAGCAATCAATTCATTTTCAAACGATTCCCTCTCCATCACATGGCACCAATGACAGGTAGAATATCCTATGGAAAGAAAAATCGGTTTGTTTTCTTTTTTTGCCGCGGCAAATGCTTCATCACTCCAAGCATACCAATTGACGGGATTGTGGGCGTGTTGCAAAAGATAGGGGGATTTTTCTAAAATTAGTTTATTGGACATTAAAAGTTAAGAATGTTAGAATGTTTAGAATGTTAAACTCTCTTCGATTTTCGCAGGTACTTTATAAAATTTGCAATTTGAGAAGAAACAGTACTAGCAAGTTCAAAAAGTTTGTCAAATTGATTGTCATCGATATACTTAAGATCGTTTGCAACAATCAGAAGGTTTCGCACTTCACCACACGAGCCTTTTGAATATAAAAGGGACCTTATAAACTCTTTATTGTTATTCCGTTCAAATCCTTCCGCAATATTGGACATAACAGAAATTGCTGCTCTTTGAATTTGATCTCTAAAGCCAAAATCTTTTGACGCATTACCACTTGCACAAAATGTATATACTGAAGTGGTTAGAATTCTTGCATGTTTCCATGCTTCAATATCTTCAAAACGTTTAATCGTCATATCACAACCTTGATTTGAAATTTGAAAAATCTTTCCGCTTAAAACTTTTAAACCTTCAAACTTTTAACTTTTTAGCTTTTTCAGTGATTTATAACCTGTCGTTATTCTGCTTCGTCACTTTAATATCCTGCAGCTGCGGGGCTTTTACTTTTATCTCGAAACGGTATCCGGAATATGGACCAATGGGGCTCCATGAAAAGTTCATCAGCCAGCAGTGAAGATCGCGGGAGATATTGATTTGTGGCGCGGCGAATTGTTTGGAAACGAGATCGTAACTTGACGACGCGGTAAATTTCCAATTCTCCGTCAAATTGAAGTCTAAGTTTCCGCTGATATTAGCAGATTTTGTTTTGCGACTTGGATTTTCCTGATTTTGAGCGAAATTGAAATTCAAGGACAAACTCCACGGGATGCTGAAATCGGGTTCCGCATTGTCATAGATCCCTTTATATCCGCTCGCTCCTTGATTTTTTTCATTATCTGCAACCCGGGAACTGTCACTAATTTCCTGCTGGGTTTGCGCTTGTTTTTTTTCTCCCCGTAAGGATGTGGAAAGACTAATGGAAAAATTGGTGAGCTCAGCAATACCTTTCCCTTGATCGATCAAATACTTATTGACACGGGAGTTGATTGATTTATCAAACTGATAAAAACGATACGTGCTGCTGCCGCTGATTCCCAGATATTGACCGATATCCGTTCGATAACTCACGGAAAGATCGGCAAGGCTAAAACTATCTGCCGCAAAGTTATAGCTTGTTCCGAGATTGATATTCATCAATTGGAATTTTTGCTCCTTCTGAATTGTATCGCTGGCAGTTGTTTTCATTTCAAAAATATTGCCGACCGAAACACTCACCGCTTGTTGTTCCCCGATTGATGACCCGCCAAATATTTCCTGTTGAAAACGATTAAATTTTTGGTTTCGTCCCAGTATGTCTACATATTCTGTAAAATAGCCGTACTTTTTTTCCGAAAAATCGGGCTGATAGTTGTAGCTGATTGATGGAAGCACAGTGTGCCGGAGCCCGGCTACACCGGGAATTGGGGGCTGCAGAATTCCATACAATTTTGTGGATGCACCAACGCCCATGCTAAATGTTCGGACAGCTTCAAATCCATTTTTGTCCGCAGTGATGATGTTACCCAATGTGTCGTATCCGACAATTGCTAAACTTTTATCATACCATTTTTCATTGTAGCTGAAATAGGGAGTAATAGTAAAATACCCAGCTTTCGGGGATGCGTTGAATGAAAGATTATGCGCCGCCCCTTGTCTATTATAGAGATTGAACGGCAGCGTATCGACAGAACGAGTTTTATTGTCGACTCGTTGATAATTTCCGCCGTAGCTCATACCGATCATTTCGTACCATGCATAATCTGTCTGTGGGGAATTTTTATTTCTTCCAAATCGCAAAGGGTATGATTGAGAATGATTGAACGAAAGAGAAGGAAGTGTATTCGTTATGGAGCCGGTAATAAGATCCTGACGGCGATTAATATTCACGCTCATGCTGTTGTTCGTTCCTTCCCAGCTTTTACTGAGCGTGGCATTAGAGATAATCTCTTGATTGAGATATTCATTCCTCGTGAGAGCCCGTTTGAAATTTTCAGAGCTGGCAAACGAAAAATTAACGCTCATTTGTGTTGTTGGATTGAACGATTGATTATGGATAAGATTCGCGTAATAATCGGCACGATCCAAATATTCGTTATCGCGCGGCTCATTCTCTATTGTATGCTGATAATATCCGGAGAATCTTCCGGAAAAATCATACCGCTTCACATATTGAAGAGTCGGGCTGACACGCCACGTACCGCTGGTGAGCCAATCTCCAACAACAGCCGCATCCATGTAATCATTCATCGCGAAGTAATATCCGAAATGTTCAAGTCCTGTCCCGCGTGACCCTTTGTCCACAAACGCAGGAGCAATTATACCGGATCGTCTTCCTCCCTGGCTTGGGAAGACACCGAATGGAAGCGCAAAGATCGGAACATCGGCGATATATAAATAGATGGGTCGAGCAACAATTTTATCCCGAACTGTGACGCGCATTTCCGGACTAAAAAAATAGAAGTGCGGGTGACCATATTCACATGTTGAATAATAGCCGTTGGAAATGAAGAGCATATCCCTATCCATTTTTTTGATCTGCTGACCTTGATAATACCCTTGATCTTCCTTCGTTTCACCCAGTGTTACTCTTCCCTTTTGGGATTTAAAATTGTAAGAGATCTTCCATCCTTCATATTTATCCGCGCCTTCCACCATCACCGGAGTACCGGTGTATCGTTCCTTGAGCGAATCGGTCGTTTGAGCCTTTGCCGAATCCAGCACACCGAACGATTCCAGTTCATTCGTATTCCAGTTGACGTTGATGCGTTCAGATTTGAGATTGAGATCTCGAAAACGGACATCTCCATTTCCAAAGATCTTCATCTGTTTATTATCAAAGGTGAAGACAATGGAATCTTCTGCCGTGTAGGAAACAACAGAATCAATTCCACCGGAAGTTTTTTTGAGAGTATCGATTACTGCAGAAGTCGTATCAGTTGCAATTGAAAGAGTATCTTTACTCTGGGAGAGTACAGTTGAAACGATAACGAATTGCAAAATTATCAACATTGCAAAATTGTTTAAATGATATTTCCATTTTGCCCGACTGATAAATTGTCCCATCAAATAATTTTGCAATCTTATAATTTTTGTCGTCTAAAAATATTTTTTTAGAGAACCATTCCTGCTGCGCCAAAAATGCCGGCATCGTTTCCAAGTTGGGCACGGACAATCTTAATTCCGTCACGGAGCGGTTTCTGAACATTTTTCAATACTGACTGATGAATTGCCGAATAGACAAAATCACCTACAGCCGAAACTCCGCCGCCGATAACCGTCACACGGAAATCAAGCGTGTTCATCACTCCGCCGATCATGACACCAAGCAATGTTCCCGCTTCTACCAGAATCTCGTTGGCAAGAGCATCACCTGCTTCGGCCGCTTTGGAAATGTACATGGGTGAGATTTTCTCGACATCTCCGCCGACTAATTCGAGGATTTTTGATGAGGGATTTGATTTCAATTTTTCAATAGTCCGTTTGGATAAATACTTTTGCCCAACATACGCTTCCACACAACCTTTTGTTCCGCAATTACACATAAGTCCATCATAATTGATAGAGATATGCCCCACTTCACCGGCGCCGCCACTTATTCCGCGGTAAATTTGATTATTCATAATAATGCCGCCACCAACACCTGTTCCCCAAATAATGAAAAGAAAATTCGGATACTCTTTTCCCGCACCAAACCTCGCTTCAGCAACTGCAGCAACATTCGCATCATTATCGACTTCAACTCGCATGTTGAACACTTTCGAAATCTCCTCTGCAAGGGGAACAACATCCCAATTGTGCATATTCGGCGGACTCTTTACAATCCCGCCCGGATTTTGGATGAGTCCCGGAGCACCGATACCAATTCCTGCAACCGTTTTTCCTTTCGCATGGGGAAGAACTTCCTGAATTGTTTTAACAATTTGTCCGATGACTGCTTGAGGATTTTCTTCTGCAAGTGTCGGCAATTTTGATTGTGCGAGAATTTTTCCATCACTGTCAATAAGACCGGTCTTTACGGTGGTGCCGCCAAGGTCAACACCAATTGCAAGTTGTTGTGCCATATGCTCTCTATTTTAATGCAGATATCTGCGGTTGATGGTTAAGGAGGAAATTATAATTTGATTGAATATAGTGCAAAATCTTTTCAGCGATCACTTTATGACCTTCTTTGTTGGGATGCATACCGTCCAAACAAATCAGTTTTGTGTAATCTTCTGACTCAAGAAACGATGAACGAATATCGATGAGCCGGGTTTTTGTTTCTTCCGCTACGCGAAGGATGGCAGCATTATATCGCTCGTGCCAGGAATAAATCTTGGAAACGTTACCGATATACTTCAAAATATTTTCTTTTGCCTTGTCACTGCTTTTGCTGATCCATTCAAAGTATTTTTCAGCATCTAATGGCGGAAGTGAAACAAGAACCGGAACAATATCCATTGTCTTCAAATTTTCTACGAGTCCGCTCAACAATTCATAGAATGTCATACACTCGGTCTTGGGATGAAACTCACCAGACGGATTTTCAGCAATCTCATCCCAGTGAAAATCACAATCATTTCCACCAAATTCAATTAAAACAATATCCGGTTTTTTCTTGAGCACATCACTTTGCAGGCGCTGCAGACCTTCGACAATGGTATTGCCGAATTTCGCTGCGTTAAAGACAACGCCTTTCAAATGTTCACGAACGAGATTGGAAAAATTTTCCAATAACAACGAGTGCCGTTGTTTTTCCTCGTCATAAATCACTCCACGGGAAATAGAATCCCCAAAGACAACAATGGTGCATTGTTGTTTGAGTCGTTCAATCATTACTTGTGCTTCGATCATATTACTTCTTCCTTTTCCATAAAAACTCCAACCGCTCTTTAATTTGTTTTTCTCTGCCATTTTCAGTTGGGGTGTAATATTGTTTGTTTTTTAATTGGTCCGGTAAATTTTGCTGTTCGATAAAATTATTGTCAAAATCGTGTGCGTATTTATATTCTTTTCCATAGTTCAATTCCTTCATCAGCTTCGTGGGTGCATTACGAAGATGTAACGGAACGGGAAGATTCGGCAGTCGTCGCACATCGCTCATCGCCTGATCGATAGCAATGTAGGAAGCGTTACTTTTCGGTGCGCTAGCCAGATATGTTGCAACATTGGAAAGGATAATTCGCGCTTCCGGCATGCCGACATAATCAACTGCAGTAAACGAATCGACCGCCAGCATCAACGCAACGGGGTCAGCATTTCCAATATCTTCCGATGCAAGAATAATCATCCGTCGTGCGATAAACTTTGGGTCTTCGCCCCCTTCCAACATTCGCGCCAACCAATAGACTGCAGCGTCGGGATCGCTTCCGCGCATACTTTTTATAAACGCTGAAATGATATCGTAATGCTGCTCTCCCTTCTTATCATACAACGAATATTTTCGCTGGAATGATTCCTCCAATATTTCTCTTGAAAGTGTATGAACACCGTTCGAATCTGCATTGGAAATTTGAAAAGCAATTTCGAGTCCGTTCAATAATTTTCGTGCATCACCTCCGGAGAGTAAAAAGAAATATTCTTTATCCTCTATAGCAACACTTTTTTTCGTGATAATTTCATCCTGATCCAATGCCTGCGAAAGGATCGTCTCCAATTCGGATTGTCCCAACGGATTTAACACAAATACCCGCATGCGGGAAAGCAGTGGCGAGATCACTTCGAATGATGGATTTTCAGTGGTTGCTCCAATAAGTGTAATCGTTCCTTTTTCTACGGAATGCAGTAACGCATCCTGTTGCGCTTTATTAAAACGGTGAATCTCATCAATAAATAATATCGTCTTCCGGAACGATTTCTGATATTCTTCCGCTTGTGCAATCACTTCTCGCACATCTTTCACACCGGATGATACAGCATTGAGTGCAAAAAATTCCGATTTCGTTTGATGTGCAATTATGCGTGCAAGAGTCGTCTTCCCTACACCAGGGGGGCCCCACAAAATGAACGACCGGAGTTCATCCTTCTCCACCATTTGACGAAGCGGTTTGTTTTCTCCAAGCAAGTGCGATTGACCAACAAACTGATCCAGCGTTTGCGGACGAACGCGTTCGGCGAGGGGAATGTTTTTTTCGAAGGATGACAAAATGTTCAATTCAATATTGTAATTACAAAATTATCAGGATTGTCAAAATTGCAAGATTAGAGACCGTTCAAAATTCCAATTCTGGAACTTTGAACTTGAAATCTTGAAAATTGAAGTTTATTTCTTCGGCGCAACTTTATACACTTTTTCATTTTCACGCACCATGCCGTATTTTTCCCTTGCAACCTTTTCAACAGCTTTCGGATCACCATCCAGTGCTTTGGATTGATCTTTCAATTTTTTCTGCTCTTCCTCAGCAGAGTGAATCTTTTCCAATGCCTCTGTTTTCTTCATCTCAAGGCGTATTCTGGCAACAACACCATTGCTATTAAACAGGACATACAGAAAGAGCAAAAATGCGGCTGCTACAATAGCGGTTGCACGCTTGTTCTCTTTTACGGTTTCGGCAATATTCTCCGCACTGACCTGTTTTTTTATTTTTCGATAAAACTTCATATTCTGATTGAAATGTACGAACAATTGACGTAAGTTGAAAACAGAGATTCACTTATTATAGAATACTTGATTGATTAAAAAATCCTTTGAAAACACTCTCCGAACTGCTGACACAAGCTTCATCAAAACATCCTTCCCGAAGTCTCCATGAAGGCGAATGCCAAACCACTAAACAACAGCGCTGCTCCCTCTGTTTTTCTTCCAAGATTGATTATGCTGAGGAATTAAAGAACAAACAGGGAGCGATCGATGAATTCTGGAATTCACTCGGAACATCTCTTTCCTGTGAGCCTCTCATTACTTCACCGTTAGGTCGTAATTATCGAACGGTCAGTAAACGGAAAGCGTTTATTGTGGGATACCGGTTTTTCCTCGGTTTGATCGGCGTGGATGATGATTCCGCAAAAAGTTATCCGATGGATATCGGTGAATGTGTGATTGAACCAAAATCGCATGCACACATTTACACTGTTATTCAGGAGATTTTGCAGCGGAAAGAGCAATCTACTCTCGTGAAAGAATTCAACTATGTTATCGTTAAAGGGGACGATCGAGAAGCCATTGTCATCTTCAATATGAATCATTTTTCTTCCTCTAATCGACGGGAGGTAAATGCGCTTTCGAAATCGCTCACGTTCAAAGCAAAAAATGTCACAGGAGTGTATGTGTTTGTCGATGAAGAGCGATCAAAATATTATCTTTCCGGAACTCCCAGAAAAGGGGTGCAATCAAATCCAAAGCCGATGACAAAGATCTATGGAAATGATTCACTCCTCCATAAAGTCGGGAATGTAAAATTTCTCTATTCACCACTTTCATTTTCACAGACAAATCATTCCATCCTGGAACAGTTCATTAATGCGGCGAATACTTTTCTTGCCCTTTCAAAGAATGACATTTTGTATGATCTGTATTGCGGTTATGGATTATTTTCATTGTCGCTCTCCACAAAAGTGAAAAATGTGATTGGCATAGAACTCTCACGAAGCTCCATTCATGATGCAGTTGATAATGCACAACGAAATAAATTGAATAATGTCCGTTTCCATGCGGCAGATATTTCCGCAGACAGTCTTGCTCGATTCTTTAAATTGGAACACCCCAATCTGAAATTCCTTATTGATCCCCCGCGGAACGGAACGGGAGAAGGTGTGATTGAATTTCTTGCAGAACAGCAACCGGAAAAAGTAGTGCATATCTTCTGCAACTCCGGCATTATCGAAAAAGAATTGCGCATCTGGAAACAGTGTGGATATCACCCCGTAAAAGCACAGCCATTCGATATGTTTCCGGGAACAGGAGAAATTGAAATGATGGTTTTATTGGAAAAACAATAATGTAATCCCGACTCATTTCCAGTAACCAAAGGACGAGACACTCCGATTCAACGTTAGGTCAATAGGATTGTCCAATAGATGGAATTTCGATCAACGAATTGGTACATTTGTATAGTACAAAAAACGGAGGTCACCATGAAACCTCTTTTAGTTTTTATCTCGCTCATTCTCGCGGGATTTTTTGCGGCCTGTTCATCCGCGGAACAAACAACAGATTTCATCCTTCCCCAATTAATATACCAACATCCACTTCCTGCATATCCAAAACCGATAACATCAGCAACACTTAAAATCTCTTTGGAAATGTATGTCTCAAAAGAGGGAGCTGTCAGCGATGTCCGTCTTTTAAACAGCAGCGGAAGTATCGATTGGGATTCTGCAGCAATGGCAGCAATCTACAAGTGGAGATACACTCCTGCGCTCAGCGGCGATACACCCATCAGCATTTGGCTTCGCCAAACAGCGGTGGTAAGATTCTCTGAACCACAGTATGTTATTCTCGGCGAGATATTGTGTAAAACAGCTGAAGAGGCAGATTCAGCATTTGCACATCTTGAGCATGGGATACCATTCAGTGAAGTTGTGGTTCAATATTCCATCGGAGAATCGAAAGAGAAGGAAGGAAAAATCGGCACGGTGAATATTCTGATTTATCCCGAGCACATCAAGAACATGCTGGCAAGATTGGGACGAAACGAATTCACAAAACCGGTTCAGTTCGGAACACGATATGCAATTTTCAAGCGTCTGAAAGAATAACTTTTTCTACAATTGTGTATTGAAACGAATTCATTTCATCGATACATTTCTCTCGCGATCAATCTATTGCCATCAAAGCATTTCACCCACCACGAGTGCAACATGTATTTTTGCATCTAACAAGGATTCCCCATGAAACATATTTTCAAAACCATTATTCTCGTTTGTTCGATCATGTTTTTTTTATCTACAAGCAGTACTGCTCAATTTCAGATTGGAAATCTTCATCTTGGTGTCTATACAAACACAAGTATTCACAATAATGTTGAACTGAAATGGAAATTTAAGACGGACGGTGCGGTTCGATCAACACCCGTTGTCGTTGGCAATAAAATCATCATCGGTTCGACCGATGGATTTTTATACTGTCTATCGGAAGAAGGAAAAGAACTCTGGAAATTTCATGCCGATGGTTCTATAAGTTCTACACCTGCAATTGTTAATGGAACAGCCTATTTCTCCTGTCGGAAGAATAATCTTTATGCTGTGGAAATTACACGCGGCAAGCTTCTCTGGAAAAAGAATCTAGGAATAGCTCTTCCCTACGATTGGGGATTTGATTATTACATCGGTTCACCCTCTATCGAAAATGGAAAGATCTATATCGGCAGCGCCGATGGTAATTTGTATTCTTTACATCAAAAGGATGGAAAAGAACTCTGGAAATTTAAAACATCCTCTCTTATCCGTTCAACACCAGCCATCGATGAAGTAAATATCTATTTTGGCGATTGTGCAGGAAAAGTGTTTGCCTTAAATAAAATGACTGGCAATTTGCAATGGCAATTTTCAACCATTGGTGATACGCTTGATAATGAAAACTTTGGTTTTGACAGAAAAGCGGTGATAGCATCACCCACACTGTATGATAAAAAACTGTTTGTCGGGGGAAGAGACGGATATTTATATGCATTAGATAAATCCTCCGGGAAACAATTATGGAACTTCGATTATGCGGTTTCATGGGTCATTTCAACGGTTGCAGTAAAAAATGACATTCTTGTTACCGGAACATCGGATGGGAGGTTTATTCATGCGATTACTATCCATAATGGGAAAGAACTTTGGCGTTTTATGACACAGGCGACAGTGTGGGCTTCACCAGCAATTTCCGAAAACGGATTCGTGGTTATTCCCAGCAATGATGGTTACGTCTATTCGCTCGATCTTGAAACAGGAAAAGAATTATGGCGGTTTAAGATAGGACCACAAATTTTTTCCTCTCCATTTCTCAAAAAAAACATGGCGTATGTTGGAAGCGACGATGGATATCTTTATTCACTGGAAACACAGACAAAAGAAAAAACTTCACTTCTGGATGTAAAAAGAGCAGTGTTTTGGATGAAGGATCCGGTACTACAATCGTTCCGAAGCGGGATGGATGTGTACGTGCGCGATTACTTCATTAAAGAAGGGTATGAATTTTATGATGAAACCGATGTGAAAGATTATCTTCTGAAAAGAATACACAGCGATACCGCCTCCGTACTGGTGTTTGCCACAAACTATTTTCTTCCATCATTAACCAATGACACACTCGGCTCAAACATTTTGCAGGCCTACCTAAAATCGGGAGGAAGAATCGTTTTGCTTGGAATGAATCCTGCTGCATATCAATTGGATAGTTCCAAAAAACAAGTTACTGCAATTAATTTTGATCAGGCGAAACAACAGACAGGGATTTCTTACCGATTTAAAGATTTGAGAACGCATGGAGGATTCTACGCATCGTTCATTACTGATGAAGGAAAACGATGGGGATTAAGGAATCCATTTACAGCTATAACAGGGATGTCGATCGGCGATGTAACAAAAGCGCTTGCAATTGATGAGCGGGGAAATGCGACGGCGTGGATAAAAACATTTTCTCAGAGAGAGAATTCAGGATTTGTTCAACTTTATCTAACGCCTGATCGACTGCACACACTCCCTGAAATTCAAAACGTTATCGAATACAAATTGAAATAATTGTTTTGTTCAAGAAGTTCTTCACCACTCGTGAAGTACTTCTTGATTTTTTTGTTGATCGGAGTAATTAATTTTTTGTCACCTTCAGATTTCTAAAATATCCATCCGTACCTTGACCAACCCATAATGCTATTCCTCCTGTTGATTCGGCATTAAGAAGAGAATTCACAATCAGCGATGGCTGCTCGGCATCGTTCACATAGAGTTTTGCCTGTTTTCCTTTTACTTCAATTTTTATCTTAGTCCACTCCCCCTCGACAATATCAACGTACGATTCGTACATGCTCGGAAATTCCTTCCGAAGCCGAAACCATGGATATTCGGGATGGGCAATATATTGTGTTGAATGATTCCTTCGGATTTGATCATCAGCTCTTCCGTTTGTCGGACGAAGATAGAAACAGTCATATCGAATCGTATCCCCTTTCTTTACACGAAATGCCACTCCGATGAATCCGCGCGCAGAATTATTTGCACTCGGAAGCGGACTGCCGGCAAGTTCGGCGGTTATTGTACCATCCGTAAATTGGATACCTTTTACGATTGCAAGATTTTCAGCAGCCTCCGGAGATTCGGTTAAACGAATTGCCGTTTTTGATTTGTAGGTCACCTCTTCAATTTTCACATCGATCCCTTCAAGATTCTTCGCAATCAACGAAATATCTTGACTTCTCGCTTGAGTAATAATTAATAACACCTTAAAAAGCATTATTAGAGTTTTCATCAGGCTTGTCCAAAATACATTGATAAAAACAACAAGATTCTTCACTCTCTTCTTTTCTTGACGGAGCAAGAAAAGAAGCAAAAGAACTCCTTACGAAATTTAACGCGCGCGATGAATCCCGTTCGCTCTTGCCCGTTGATGGTGCGAATCGCGCCATCAAAAGTCCCGTCATTCATCGCTTTCCCATTCGCTCAATCCTCCTAAATTTCGCACCCACGCACTTTATTACGCTCTCTACAATACAGCAAAGGGGGTTTACTACTTGTTATCAAAATATATTTGCCCAATTTATTTTGGACAGAAGTGAGTTTTCATATTTCTCTACAATTGAAAGCAACTACTCAGCAGAAGTACATAAATATTTAAAACATGCCACCCAATCCCGCCAAACAACGAGTCGGGCAGGGACGAAAACACGAAAGTGCACAAAAAGAATTTGAACCATTGCCCAAAAAAGGTTGGTGATATTTGGTGTTTTCGTGTTTTAGTGGTAAAAAATTATAAACGCTGAGTAGTTACAATTGGAATTAATTTCGCTTAAACGACTCAAGAAGATCAAACGCGATCTTCCATCCCTTTTCTTTTCTCCAAACCCGAATGTAGCCGCTTGAATCTTTCTTGGCATCAATCGAAAATCCATACGTGTATCCCAAATCTCCCGATGCGGCAATTTGTGTTGCCATCGGTGAAAAGTCCGTCTGGTGACTGGCATTCTTAATATATTTTATCCCGTTCTCTTTTTGTTTTACTGGAAAAGTCCCCTGACGAAATACCTGCATATTGGAAGCTGCAAATTTTTCATACGATTTTACAATTCCGTTTTTCTTTACTGACTGAATAAAAGCGTGCTCTGCATCTAATAATTCGGTGCCAGTATTTTCTCCAGTATTTTTATTGATTTTGTGCGGTATTAATCTTGTAACAACATCATTTTCCTTTTGCTTTTTTTCTTTAGGATAATTGATGCCGTTGTCGACAGTGACTTTCCATGTTCCATCCGACTGTTTTTTCCAAACAGAAAAATAATGTCCATACGAAACATTTTCATCCTTTTTTGATTTACGATATTCCCACGGTCCGGTTGAGATGCCGAAATCACCCGAGGCAGATACTTCAACAAACGTCGGATACCAGGTAAGCAGTGCCGAATTTTCCGGGCGACTTCGGTATAAATCTTTACCATTTACCGGATACGGATTGAACATGACACAATCATCCGAAAGAAATTGCAGAAACGATTCCTTGATGCCATATTTTTCGGAAGCAGTGGAAAAGGCACGTTCAGCATTGGCCAGATCCACAGCCACGGGATCTGGTTGAGAAAATGATAGTGACGCAAAAATTAAAAGAGCAAATATTTTTTTCATAAGGAGTCCCTTCGTTATGTTCTACTATTTCATTAATATCATTTTCTTTGTGGTGACGAATTTTCCGGATCTGATGGAATAAAAATATAACCCACTTGATAATTTTTCGGCGTTAAAATTAACAGTATACTTTCCAGCGGTGAGATATTCATTGACTACCGTAGCAATCTGTTTCCCAAGTATGTCAAAAACTGTTATCGAAGTGAAACCAGAAGTCTTCACAGTGAATCCAATAGTTGTGCTTGGATTAAACGGATTTGGATAGTTCTGGTCCAACGAAAATTCCAGAGGACTTGTCGTAACAGACGGCGACACCTTTGTGATAAAATATGATTGAAGATCTATCGCTTCAATTCCTTTTGTGGTCATTCCGCCGATCACTTTTCCCTTTCCGGATGATGTATCAATGCTAACCAGATAACTCTGCGATCCGGTCGTATCAATAACTCCGAACAATCTTCCCTTATGATCAAATGTAATGTCTTTCGTCGAAATACCGAAACCGGTCGAACCGACGAGAGTTGTTGTTCCGTTCGCTAAATTGATCTTATAAATATTATCTTTCCCGGTGGATGTTGGGCGGACGGATGCCCACAATATTCCTGTCAACGGATGATACGCAAGTCCTGACAACCTCAATCCACCTGTCGTCGCCACAACCGTTGCAGTACCGGTATTGATATCCACCGAATAAATTGAACCATTGAAAGCACCAATCAATAGTGTGCCATCCGATTTGAATGCCATCCCTTTCGGATTTGCGATTGTGATGGTTGAAAGCGGAAGATTATCTGCCCCAATCGAACTGACTCGGATAAGTTTCGTCCCAGCAGTTGAGGTTGCCAACGCGATAATCTCTTTCGTTTTAGGATTGATTCGCGCACTTATGACGGACTGATATCCCGTAGAGCCTTGCGCAGAAACACTTCCGTTTGCAGAATCCACGGTATACATTTTTGCAACATCCGTTGCACCGGAGAAAGCGTACATCACTCCATTTTGGGCAGCAGTGATTGTATATGATTTTCCCGTAAGTATAATCTTCGCCGGATTTGCTTGAGTAAGATCATTGTGATAAATGAATATAGTATCGTTTAATATTGACGGGGCAGAAGGACTCCACGTGATCTTTATCGTATCATATTCAGTCAACTTGTATGTTTTGGGAGCAGCGTGAGAATAGGATATTGCCGCAGTGTTGCCACCACGGATTCGTATGCTGTCGATCTTTAAAGGAATTGTTCCATGGCTCCAATAATATGCGGTGATTGTTTTTATTTGTCCGGGAAAAACTACATCAAAACTAAAAGTCGTTGAGGGGACAAATAGAAGTGTTCGGTTAAATTCTGGAAATTGCACTGCGCCTGGTCCGCCATACGCGCCAAGATCATTGCGTAAAGCACCTCGAGAAGGAAATTTCGCATTTCCCAGCGAAGAAAGATTTTCAAGATCATTATATTGTGTTGCTGGATCACCGGCATCAATTAAAGTAGAAGAAGTTGATAAATAAAAACTACTGTCTGCAAATTTTGGCTCTACAATGAGCGTATTTGTTCCACCAATTGCATTCATGCTGCTATTATAATCGATTGTTGCTGTGCTGGCAATGATGGCAACAGGTCCTAACTGAGATGCAAAATGATTTTCCCACATGAGATTATTCCTGATAATCACTTTTGCACCATTCCATGCCAGGATCGCCGCTCCCGCGCCTGCTGGAGAACTGCCGCGATCAACGGAAAAATTCATAAAGAACGTATTATTTTGAATTACATTCGCCGGGCTTTGTGCGGATAAAACATCATTAATCCAGATACCGCCTCCGCCAAACGTGGGTGCACCCGAAGAATAATTGTCTACCTTATTGTTATAGATAATATTATTTTTTACAACTGCTCCGTCGCAATAATTTAGCACGATACCGGCGCCATACATTGCTCTATTCATCATGATCACATTTTGATAAATCTTCGGTGCACCATCACCGGAGCGAATTCCGCCACCGCCCGCACCCCGTATTCCTGACGAATTCACCGCTTCATTATTAAAAATATAATTATTCCGAATAACCGGAGACGTTAACGCTGTAAGAACTCCGCCCCCTTCACGATAAACTCCTGCACCATGTTCGTCCAGCCATTTTGTCCCTTTCCCGCCAGTGAGCGTAAATCCCTGCAACACGGTTGTTGAATCTTCTCCGTTGATGATCAACACACAACTGGCACTATCAGGTTGCGCCGGTGTGCTCCCATTGATGATGGTGGAAGAAATAAAGCTGACATCTTTCGATTCATAATAGCGGCTGGTGAGAACGATTTTTTTTCCACGGAAAATTACGTTTTCAAAATACGTTCCAGGATACACGACAACTGTATCACCATTCGAAGATGCGTTGATTCCAGATTGAATCGTTGCAAAATCTGCCGGCACCTTACGAATATTTGCCGATAATACAGTTGTAACAATGAACATTAACAGAAGATATTTGCGCATATATTTATCCTTGTAAATTGTAGTAGTGAGTTTTTTGAATGGAACAATCTACGCCACAGAAAAGAAAAAAGTTACCGTTTGGGGATAAATGACCGAATGGTCGGGATAAACTGCAGTTTCAGGGACTACAAATGAAAGAATTCGTTTACAGATTTTTTATACGTTCGTCCGATTGGAAGCTGGGTTCCGTTCCGGAGAATTGCTACATACTCATCATTAAACCAAGGCTTAAGTTCTTTGATATATTCTGTATTCACAATCACCGTTCGATGCAGGCGAAGAAAAGCAGCGGGGTCTAGTTTTTTTGAAAAATTCGTCATCGTATCGCGAAGAAGGTGTGAATCCGTTAACGTATGAATCTTTAGGTAATTCGCATCGCTTTCCAACCAGAGGATCTCGCGTGTTGGAATAAATCGCACTTTCCCTTCACTCTTCACAACCACTTTATCAGCATATTGTTGTTTTTGAACAACAGATTGGATTGTTGTCAGCATTTGTGAGAGATAAAGATCTTTATCATCGGAAAGCATGTTCTGTTTCACCCGTGATAACGATTCCTGAAATCGTTTTTTGGTAAACGGTTTTAAGAGATAATCGATCGCATTTAATTCAAATGCTTTTACTGCAAATGAATCGAACGCCGTGGTAAAGATAATTAACGGAATCCGTTCCGCCGGAAGTTTTTCCAACAGTCGAACTCCATCAAGTTCAGGCATTTGGATATCCAAAAAAACAAGATCGATCTCTTGCTCCATTATCGCACGAAAGGCTTCTTTTCCATTTCCGCATTCTGCAACAACGCGAACATCTTTTTCATCATGCAATAGTGTGTTAATCCGTTCCCGGGCGAGCGGTTCGTCATCAACTATGAGTGTTCGTATTTTCATTCTTGAGACAATGAATAAGGGATGACAACTCGAACAGTGACCCCGTGATTATTATTTGCCGTTATGACAAGTGATGCCTGATCACCATAAAGCGCTTGAAGTCGCTGTCGTGAATTCGTTAAACCGATCCCCTCTTGAATATTCCCTAACTTTTCTGATGGAACAGCATCATCGCTGACGGTGATAATCAACGACTGATCTTTTTGTTCAGCGGAAATGCTCAGAATATTTGCATGTTCAAATTGCGAAAAACCATGTTTGATTGAATTTTCTACGAGGGGCTGCAACAACAGCATTGGGATCTGTGCGTCTAGAAGTTCAGTCGGAACGTTATCCTTGTATGAAAGTCTCCCGCTAAAGCGTATCTCTTCGATTAATAAATACGCCTTAATAAAATCAAGTTCCTCCTTCAACGAAACAATCTGCCGTCCCGACGCATCGAGTGTAATTCGTAAAAAATCACTCAATCGGACGATCATTTCTTCTGCAAGATTGGGATCTTTATGGACAAGCGTTACAATAGCGTTTAATGTATTAAAAAGAAAATGAGGCTGTAACTGCATTTTTAGCGCAAGCATTTGCGCTTGTGACAACTGCGTCTCGAGTTTTGAAGCAGTCAATTCTTTCTCCTGATAACGTTGATAGAAATCCATGGCATGCTGCATAATGACCAGTGCCGAATAGACGATCAACATTTTATCAATGTTATAGAAGAGTGACGTCAGAATGATATTTATTTCGAACGTCTTTACATCGGGATGGAAAAAATAAATGATGAAGCCATGAATGATACATTGAAGAGTCGATAACATTAAGCCTGCAGAAAAAAGGATCACTCCATTCTTCACATGGTCGTTCTTTTGCAGTGAATATATTCTGGCAATCCACAGTGTGATTGGTGTTCCAATAATCCATATGGCAGAAAATCCAAGTTCCCATATAAATTCAGCCCAAATACTGATTGGCCGATTTGTGATCGGGTGGACTAAAGTCATCACTCCTGTCATAAAAACAGCAAGGAGAGACCAAAAGATAATGATATTTAGAAATTTAATTTTCAAAGCTTATTCGGGAAAAATCAACCACAAAAACACTCAAACACAAAATTACGTGAAATTTTTGGTGTACGTTTTAGTGCTTTCGTGTTTTATTGGCATTATCGAACTACCGAATGTAAGGAAAAAAGAGAGTAGAATGTAACTCAAGGATAGAATATGGGATAAAACACGGCTGGAAAGGGACGAACGGGAGAAATTCTTGAGACCGTGATGATTACAGTCTCTATAGAAAACCATCACGGCTATCATGTTTTGAATTATTTCAACTGTTAATCTGAGTGAGCTCCAGATTTTTATTGAGGCGATGCGAAGCTCCGCACTACGGAGTGCCGCACAAAATATGAATATGACGGCAAATCTGAAAGTATAATCAGATTCTTCGCTGCGCTTAGTATAAAACAATCAAGGCTTGCTCAGAATGGCATTGACTACATTTTTTACACTGGCTTCTAATCAATCACATCGCGTGAAAACTCTTTGTCCACAACAGGACGTTTAGGAAGATTGGCGATCTTCCAGCCGAGCGCATAGACAGTCTTCGTTACTTTCATCAATTTTTCGAAATCGATTTTTTCCACTTCGTCGCTGACCCGATGATAGTCTTCATGGATACCGTCAAAATAAAATACGATCGGGATTCCCTTTTTTGCGTAGTTGTAATGATCGCTTCTGTAGAACAGACGGTTTGGATCATTTGGATCGTCAAACTTATAATTCAGCTTCATATTGTACAACGAAGCGTTGACACTCTCATTCAGTTTCCCAAGTTCTGTGCTCATCATAAATGAGCCGATCGAGAATACTTCGTTTGGTTTTGTGACTTCATCATTGGCAGTCGAATCGTTCTCAACAGTACTTCTGCCAATCATGTCTATATTCAATTGCGTGACAATATTTGACAACGGGATGGTCGGATTCTCAACGAAATATTTAGAACCCCATAATCCTTTTTCTTCTCCCATATGCCAAACAAAAAGAATTGACCGTTTTGCTCTGCCACCCTTCGCAAACGCCTCAGCCATTGAAATTAGTCCGACTGTTCCGCTGCCGTCATCGTCTGCTCCATTGTTAATGGAATCACCATTGATCGGTTCGGATCGGATGCCGATGTGATCGTAATGCGCGCCGAAGGCCACATATTCATCCTTCAATTTTTTATCAGAACCTTCCAAGACAGCAACAACATTTTGGGTGTACAACGTATCGATATTGACGCCGACATTAATTGACATTTTTTTCGTTGAGGATAAGGCAAACGATGAAACTGAATCTGCTGATGCGCGATTGTTCATGGATTGGACACCGGTCTTTTCTCCGGCAAAGATGGCATCCACTAATTTCGGATCAGCAGTGATCGAGGGGACTGCCTGAGGTTCATCGATTTTTTTGAACGCGGGGACGGTCAAAGTCCCTTTTCCGGTAACGTAATTCTTATCCCGCTCCCATGACGCCAATGCTTTTGTAGAAGGAATGTAAATGATGCCAAGCGCCCCTTTCATTTTCGCATAATTCGATGGTGTATCATATCCTTCACCAACTTTTCCTTTAAAATCTCCTCTGGTGACTCCTTTTGGATATCCATCGATCACAACGATGATCTTACCCTTCACATCAACCCCATCATACGGATTGATCTCTTTTGCTTTAAGTATGTAACCGTTCTTTGCATAGATCATCGGTGCAGAAACATTTCCGGCAATGGCAGAAGAAATGAGATCCTGACCAAAGGAGTACTTCTGACCATTCAACTCTGCGTACGTCTCCGCAGATTTCACTTTTGTTTTGTGCAATACAATCTTCTGAAAAAATGTTCCGCCATCTCCGGCAGGTTTATATCCCCATCGGGATAAATGTGTTGCGATAAATTTTGCTGCAATATTCAATCCGCGGGAAGGTGTATCGCGTCCTTCAAGTTCATCGGAGGCAATAAATTTTAGGTAGTCCTGCAATTGCTCTTTGGTTATGTAATCAACATTACCTGCATCAATCGGTTTTTTGACAGATTTTTGTGCAAACCCAAGAGAAAATGAAAAAAGAAGTGTTACAACAAACATTCGACGAATCATTACAGCTCCTCTATGATAAATGACTCGTGAATGTAGAGGAAAAATAAGAGTAATCCAAGCAGGTTATTTTACCAAAAGGACTTTCTTGACATCTGTAAATGTCCCTGCGATCAATTTATAGAAATAAACTCCCCCCGAAAGCGAGTACTCATTTGATGACAATGTTGTGTGATAAGCCCCTTTATCTTGAAATTGATCTATCAAAACAGCTAGCTCTCTCCCAAGAGCGTCAAACAACAATAGTTTTACCCGACTTGCAAAAGGAATGTAATAGGAAATTGTTGTACTTGGATTGAATGGATTAGGATAATTTTGATGAAGAGCAAATGAGGTAATAGAATTGTCGTTTGAAAGATCGTTAAACCCTGTCACCGGTGAATTTGTATTAAATATTTTTCCCTGTTGTCCAACTGACCATCCATTCACATTGTCGGTAAAATCTACTCCGTACAAGTCACCCGTAAAACTGACCGACTGTGGTATCCAACTTGTACCTGCATTGGTTGTGCGGAGAATGATACCGTTCCCCACTGCTGCACCATTGAGTTCATTAGAAAAAGTGATCGCATAAAGATTGTTGGAACTTCCGCTGACGAGTGCATTCCAATTTGATCCACCATTGGTTGTCTTCAGAATTTTTCCTCCCATGCCGACGACATAACCTGTATTCGCGCTGGTAAACCAAACGCTTCGAAGATCGTTGATGACAGTACTTGTTTGCGGAACCCACGTAGCACCTCCATTTGTCGTTCGAATGATTGTCCCGGAAAACCCAATTGCACATGCTGTTGTATCGTTGATAACATAGATTCCAGTGAGCTCAACATTTACTCCCGTAGTGGTGTTCTTCCACGAATTCCCTGCATCAGTCGTTTTTAAAACTGTGCCGATATGACCCGATGCCATTCCGATTGAACGGTTAGCAAAATGGACGTGGACCAAATGTTCAGTTGTTCCACTTGAAACCGGAGTCCATGATGTTCCTTTGTTTGTGGTTCGAATGATTAATCCGCTTTCACCCACTGCCACACCGGATTCAACAGACGAAAAATAGACATCCCGCAAAAATTTTGTGGTGCCGCTTGGTTTTGAATTCCATGAACTACCACCATTTGTTGTTGCCAAAATTAGACCGCTCGTTCCGACGATGTAACCGGTATCGTTTGCAGGGAATGAAACACCCAATAACACTTCAGCTGAATTACTGGTTTGCAGAAGCCATTGAGAATGAAGAGATGTTACAAAGAGAATACTTACGACAACGACGGTTTTCATACTTCCCCTTTATGATGAATTGTTCTCAATAACGGTAAATAATCACCGATCTGAAAATTGAATGTGATGAAATACATTGGAGAGGGATAGAATGATTACGAAATACATGCAATGACGATTCATTTCGTTTATCGCAAGGAGGGAATAACATACCGAACAAGAATATTCATAATCTCATCCTCCTGCTGCCCGGCAATTTCTGCCGGTACATTTGGATTTGCCGTAGCAACAATAACAGCATTCTTTGAGGGAACGATCATAATATACTGACCTCCTGATCCGGCAGCAAAATAGAGACTATCGTGACTGTCATAATTTGTCCACCATGAAAAACCATAATTGACATTTGATAAATCTCCCCATATACCATTGGCAGCATTGTTTGGAAGAGTGCTTTGTTCAATCCAGCTCTGGGGTAATATTCGGACGCTGTCCAACATTCCGTTGTGCAGATAGAGAAACCCAAATCTCGCCATATTTCTTGGTGACATTAATAGACCGGAACCGCCTGAGTATATTCCCTGCGGATCTTTACTCCAATATCCGGCATTGATCTTTGCAGGAGTGAACAAATATTTCTTGGCAAACTCCAGCGTAGACATTCCTGACCGTTTCGTGATGATCGCCGAAAGCAAATGTGTCTGTACCGATCCATAATAGAATCGCTCACCCGGATTGTATTTCAACGGAAGTTCTATGATCAGTTTTACTCTGTCAGCTGTCGGAGAATCTAAATATGGTGGAGGATTATTGTCGCTGAAATCAAAACCAGCTCGCATAGTCAGCAAATGCCGGACAGTGATCAATTTCTTCCTCGGATCGAGTTCCGGAGAATCATATTCAGGAAAGAACGATAGCATCGGTTGATCGAGACTATCGATCACTCCTTTCTGTAACGCGATACCGACGAGTGCCGAGATAATACTTTTTGTCACGGAGCGGAGTTCAAACTCATTGTAAAAATAGAATTGAGACCGATAATATTCCTTCACCAAGTAACCATTACGAGCGAGAATAAAGGAATAGATATTCTCATTTGCACCAAATTGTAACACAGCAGAATCGATCTTCACCGAATCGATATTCTGAGAAACCAACGATGCACTCTCCCATTGATACTGCGGTGTATTGACAATCGGTATGACAGGATCAATGGCATTCTCTTCGCAGGAGGGAAAGAAAATAAAAGAACAGGATACAATGAAACGGATGAGTTTCTTCATTGCCAAATATAGTAATCTTTACTCATTTCATCTATTTCAGTAGCATCAACTTTTTTGTCTCGGAATAACTACCGGTTCGAAGAGTATAATAATACAACCCGCTTGAGAGTCCCTCGCCATTCAAGGAAAAGGAGTATTCTCCTTGGTCCCGTTCTTCACTGATCAATCTCTTTGCTTCCCGTCCAATCGCATCATAGAGGATCATTGTCACCATGTTTTTTTCGGGGATTTGAAATTGTATGATCGTCGAGGGATTGAACGGATTGGGATAATTTTGCGATAATGAAAAAGCACGCGGTTTCAACTCTGAGTCGTCAACTCCCATGAGTGTTCCCGATAATTTGAAATACATATCCTTTTCAAATACCTTCTTTCCATCGTTGTTCTTTGATGTGATGATCAATACAGGAGTATATGTAATGGTCAAATTCGTTCGTGTTACTTTTCGCGGAAAGATTGTAAAAGTGATTTTTTGAGAATCATAGGCGGCAAGGAAGAAACCTTTCGTTGATATTGACAGAGCCGAATCGGGTTTCACTGTTCCCGGACCGGAACTGCCGTACTTCAGGGAAACAAAAATGGAATCCGTTCCCTTCCCCAAATTATAAATTGTGATCGTCGTATCTCTCTTTTCGGTATTCACATCGATCGTTCCAAAATGATGCTGTACCGTGTTGATGCTGACGACGGATACCAGCGGCTTAGCAATAATGTATTTTTGGCGGACAAGCGTATCGCTCGTTATTCCGTCCGAGATGATCAGTTTTACAGAATATGTATCAGGTTTAATGTAAGTAAATGACGCATTTTTCGTTGTCGCATCGATGATCCCGTCATTGTTGAAATCCCATTTCCACGACGTTGGCGTTGATAATGAATCTCCGAAAGATACATTCGTAAAATTCACCGTAAAAGGAACTTGATCGACCTCGATATCGCCGTAAAAAACCGATCGCAAATATTTTTGTTTTCCATTTTCAGTGATGTTCAGAAGCTGTTTTGCCGGAACATTGACCAGGGTGCTCTTTGATCCGGAGAGCCATTCAATAATTACGGAATCAGCTACCGTTGCATTGCCTAGTCCAAAATGAGCTATCATGCTGTTGTGACCGTTAAAACTATTCTGCGCTGTGATCTCCCGGAACTGCCAGTACGATTTTCCATTGATGGTTGCTTTCATCTTCACTTTTGCACCGATGGCAGATCTGTTCAAAGGGAAGCCCTTAACATTCAGTTTCAACCAATTATTCGATGCAGATTGATCATTTCGGTATAGTTCATTGTTCGATCCTCCGCTCACAACAAAAAGATCCATGTCACCGTCATCATCATAATCCCCCGCAACAGCTGCAATGTGAGGAACTGCGTTTTTTACCATCGGCAGAGAATCAATTTTGATAAACGTTCCATTTCCATTGTTGGAAAAATACTGTGATGTTCTTGCACTGTCGCGCGTGACATAACAATCAAGATCCCCGTCATTGTCGCAGTCGATCCAAATATTTGAGAGCGAACCTCTATTTGAAGAGACAATCGGACCTACATCGGCGGCAATAGTTTTGACAAAAGTTCCGTTATCATTTCGGTATAGATTGTTGTTCGACACTCCTGTGTAATTTGTGAGATATGCATCAAGATCACCGTCATTATCATAATCGATCCAATTCCACACCTGGCCATCGACAAGATCGGTACCCAGGATCCCATCATTGATGCGCTGTAGTATCGCGCTTCCGCTCTCTTTTAATAGATTCTTAAAAATATAATCCCTTGCCGGAGTTCCTGCGGGACCACTTCCTATGAAGAGATCCTCGTCTCCATCGAAATCATAATCATACCATGTTGCTACGGTGTATGGAGCAAGATCCTTCACAACATCTCCGGTGACAACTTTCGAAAATTCACCAGCACCAAGATTTCGGAAGAAAGGATTCCTGATCGGCGTACCGACAAATCCGCGAGGATGAGTAATGATCATGTCCACAAAGCCGTCATTATCAAAATCTCCCCAGGCACCTGCCCATCCACGATTATTGACAGAAGCAATAGCTCCACGCTTGATCGAAGTGAAAGAAAAATTGGAATCCTTACCGTTATTTCGATATAACACGGAAGCGGCCCCTGAATACATACAATCCAGGTCACCGTCATTGTCCATATCCGCCCAGGTTACACCGGTGGCAGGTGCGTGGGGTAACCCTGCGCCAATTCCGTGATTCAACACTTCAGTGAATGATCCATTTCCATTATTTTTATAGAGATGATCCGGGCAGGCAAAAAGATCAATATCGCCATCATTGTCATAATCCATCCAGCTTGCTCCCGAATATCCAGCGGCACCGGAACCTGAAGCTGAAACAATTGGATTTGTTGAATCTGTAATTTTCGTGAAGTTTTGAGCAATGGCACATGAGAACTGAAGTGACAAGAGAGTGACAACAAATGCGGCTCTGATGAGCATAGATTATCTCCAACATGATGAAATGAAAAATGAATGATGAGATAACCTACATAAACGGAAAACTGAAGGCTTGGTGAAAATTGACTATTTCAAATGTATCGAATAAAAAACGAAAACTTGTCGCCTCAGTTTGATCTACTTAAGAGCGTCAAAAATTACGATAACGCTATAGAGCGATATCGTTCTGGTGAAAATCCTGTCCGGGTTTTAAAGAGTTTGCTGAATGAACTGAGATCGCTGAATCCCACACTCATACAGACATCTGAGACAGATCGTTTCTTTGCCAGCAACAAATATTTCGCCTCTTCCAACCTGCGCTGAGTGAGATATTGATGAGGAGTGAGATAAAAATTCTTTTTGAATTCACGAAGAAAATAAACGGGAGCAAGATGTGCCGTTTTCGCGATCATATCCAAAGAAATATCCTCTGCAAAACAGGAATCGATATAATCTTTTGCACTATGTAATCGCTGATACAACTCTTGCTTGGTTGAATGACGGATGGGAGTCATAGCGGAAACCTCCTGTTCGATCTCTTTTTGTGAAAGGATCAAACGTTCAAGCACTTCACAGAACAATTCTGTAATACGGCGTTTATTTGAATAAAGCGACAACGACATTTTCTGCAATCTTAACAGCAACGGAGTCAGGGAATGATTGTGCGGATATAATCGCTCAACGAATCGAACTTCTTTCTCACCATCTTCATTTACTTCAAGATCGCGTTGCACCATGCTTTGAACCACTTCCTGAACGAACGCAGGATTGAAGTTGATCGTGAAGGAATCAACCTTCGAATCCGATTTGATATAACTGGAATAGACCTTCCCTTCATTAAAGATCAAAAATGAGGAATCGTCCACTGCAACGGTCTTGCTTCCAGCATGATAAAATTCTTTTCCATGAAACGCGCATTTGATCGACAACGGTCCCCAATGTTCTCCATATTCTACATCGGACGATTGTGCATTGATGATGACATTGTTCTCTAAAAAGAGTGAATAATATCGTTGCAGATCAAATCCCGGTGCATTGAAATCGGGAAATTGATTGATCAAATAAATGTCATGCTGAGGGTTCATATATTCGATGCAAATACGTCAATTTCCTGCTGCTCAGGTATGAAAAAGTGATTAAATACAGAATTTTTGGGACGAAATGCCTAAATCCGTTGTCTTCAAATCATCTTGCAGCATTTCTAAATAAAGTTTGAAAAACGATAGCTTGTATCACTTTATGAGTGTCAATTTTCTTAAAAGAGAGCGATCACCATTTTGAAGCTTTGCAAAATAAACTCCGCTGGACAATGCATCAGCTTGAAATGTTCGTTGATGATGGATATTTGCTTCCAGAAATTCATTTGCCAGAACTGCAACTTCCCTTCCTATTGCATCATAGATTTTCAACGACGTGAACCCTGAAACCTGGAGCGTAAATCCGATCTTGGTCGTTGGATTGAAAGGATTTGGATAATTTTGCTCCAAAAAATATTCCATCGGCATCTCCATCCCTTTTTGGATCGAAAGCAATGTTCCCTGTAATTTTATCCACATCGACTTTTCGAAAATCTTTACGCTAGGATTATTTTTTGATGTAATAACAATCTTTGGAGTATACGTAATGTTCAAGTTTGTCCTATTTACTTTCGGTGGATAGACTGCATAGATAATTGCCTGAGAGTCATTCGCAGCTAATACAAACGATGTTGGTGATATTTTCACAGCTGAATCCGGCTTGATCGTTTGAGCCGAAGTCGCACCGTACACAAGTGAAATGGAAATTGAATCATTTAATTTCCCCTTATTATAAATATACATCGTTGTATCTTTTATAGGAGTATTCACATCAACGATACCAAAATTATGGGTTGTGGTATTAAATTGAATGATCGCTGTTGCCGGTGAAATAATGATGGCATCGTTACTGCGAAGAGTATCGGTTTTCACGCCATTGCTTACGATAAGCAAGATGGAGTATGAGTCTGGAATAGTATAAGTAAAACTGGTTGTAGCGGTTGTTGCATCGATGACATTGTCACCGTTCAGATCCCATTTCCAGGACGTAGCGGGTTGAGTCGGATCCGTGTTAGAAATATCCTTGAATTGAATAGTAACGGGATCGGTATCTTCGAAATTCCCAATCTGCATTGCTCCCCTAAAATAGCCAGCAGGCAAATTCTCTTTGATAACCATGAATTGATTCGGAGCAATATTCGTCTGAACAATCTTTTGTCCAGACGGAAACTCGACAACAAGCGAATCAATAACGGTTGCATTTCCTAATCCAAAATGCGATTCCAGATTTTGGCCGCAATATCCCGATTGGCCGGCAACTTGTCTCACCTGCCAAAATGTTTTTCCATTGATCGTTGTTTTTACTTTCACTTTTGTACCGATGGCAGAAAAATTGGAAACCTTGCCCACCGCTTTAATCGTTAACCATTTGTTACCATTTCCTTCATTCCGGTACAATGCATTATTTTGGTTTGCTCCGAAACAATTGCCGGTAGCAATATCTAAATCTCCGTCCCTATCATAATCTCCAAACGCAACACCATAGGACCACCCAAGATCGGTCGACACAATTCCGGTATCGACTTTGATAAATGTTCCGTTACCGTTATTGAGAAATAAAAAATTCTTTGTTGCAGAAGCTCCGGAAAAAGCATTTGTAACCATCAAATCAAGGTCGCCGTCATTATCCAGATCGCCGAACGCACTACCAACAGAATAGCCACTGCTTTTTACAACAATATCCGATGTGTCTTTGGAAAATGTTTTATTCCCGTTGTTTCGATAAAGAAATTCACTTTCATTCGAGTTATTGACGACGAGAATATCAAAGTCTCCATCGTTATCGATATCGGCAACACTGCTTCCGAACGATTTTCCTCCATCGGATACAATCGATCCGGAAGTCTCAGCGGTAAATGTGCCATTTCCATTATTCCAATACAGTGCTTCATTTGCCCCACCCTCATTGGCGACAAACAAATCGAGATCGCCATCATTATCAAAATCGCACCAGTCTACACTTCTTGTCGGCGCTTCATCCGTAACAATAGCGCCAGTTTTCACTTCTGTAAATGTTCCATCTCCGTTGTTGTGATATAAAATATTGGCGAGATGTACGGCACTGTTTGCCAGATACAGATCGACATATCCGTCGTTATCATAATCTCCCCAGCTTGCAGTTTCGGAATGTGTAAAGTCTTTTGAAATATCTCTCGGAAACACTTCTTCAAACTTCCCATTCCGTTGACGGTGCAGACTGTTTTGTTGGCCATACCACGTCGCAGTAAATGCGTCTATGTATCCATCATTGTCATAATCTGCCCACGTGCTTCCGTCATAACTTCCCGGATCGTTCACGATAGATGCGTCGGTAATTTTTGTGAAGGTGCCATCACCGTTATTTTTATAAAGAAAATTATTTGCCTTAGCGCTTGGTCCGTTGGAAATAAACAGGTCCAAATCGTTGTCATTATCATAATCAATCCAGTTAACACTGCGGGAATCCCCTCCATCATTTGATTGAGGACCGGTGGTGACTTTCGTAAAATATTGCGCGGATACATTAAGCGTTATGAAGAGAAGTAGAGTAAACAGCTGTTTCATTAATCCTCCTATTATTATAACTCAAAATTATACGAAACAAGAGAAAGAATGAACTTTTTTGCGACGAAATGGAGGTGGCGAGGGATGAATTGCTGAATCAAAAGAGGAACTATTCCAACAAAAAAGAGAGTTTTTCTTTGTATTTCCTGCTCACTGTGAGTTTGACACCTTGATCTAGAATGGCAGTATAATCACCATGATGCTCAGGTTGCAATTCACGAACAGCATTAAGATTGACGATGGATGAGCGATGAATGCGAATAAATTTTGAAGGATCAAGCTGCTGTTCAATGGTGCCAATTGTTTCGCGCGTGGTGTGTTTCCCACTTTTTGTATGGATGTGAATATAATCAGCCGCTGCTTCTATCCAGAGGATTTCTTCAATATTTACAAAATAAATTTTCCCCGCATTGCGGATGGAAATGCGTTCGATATATGTAGAAGTTGACTGAAATGATTTTAACGCTTCCATCATCCGTTCAGAGTACGACGCAGTCTGTTTCAGTCGTATCATTTCCCTTACACGATGCAATGACGAGTATATCCGTTCAGCATCATATGGCTTTAAAATATAATCCAGTGCGTTTGCTGAAAATGCTTTAATTGCATATTCATCGTATGCCGTTACGAAAACAACAAGTGGCAGGTCTTTCGTTTTAAGACTCTTCACAACATCAAAACCATTCATTTCCGGCATTTGAATATCCAAAAACAAAACATCCGGCTTGTATTTCTTAATGTGTTCTACCGCTTCTTCTCCATCACTCGATTCTGCTATAATAACAATATCTTTTTCCTCTTCGAATATTTCCCGTAATCCATGACGGGCAAGCGGCTCGTCATCAACAATCATTACTGCTATTTTTTTTGAGGAAATCATAGATGGAAATGCTTGAAAGGAATTATACTTAAACCGGTATTTCTATTCTTACCGTAAATCCATTCTGCTCATTAGGGCGCATTTCAAAATTGAATTGATCGCCATACAATTGTTTCAAACGCTTTTTGGTATTCTCCAATCCAACACCAATCCCATCTGAATTTTCTTTTTTGCGTCTGGATTTTGTTCCGCCATCCTCCACTGAAAGAAAGAGTTTTCCCTTTTTCACCTCAGATGATATTTCAATCCATCCATCTCCGGCACGCTGCGCTAATCCATGACGGATGGAATTTTCCACAAGAGGTTGCAAAAGGAATGTCGGAACAGATGAACTCAGAGCCGATTCTTCAATATTCATTTTAATGGACAACCGATCTCCAAACCGGACTTTCTCGATGGCAAGATACGTATTGAGGAATTCCAGTTCTTGTTCGAGGCTCACGGTATTTGCATTTCCCCGCTCCAGCGTCAATCGAAGAAGATCGCTTAATCGGACGATCATTTTTTGGGCGAGTGAAGGCTCTTTTTTAACAAGGACAAATATTGCGTTTAGAGTGTTGAATAGAAAATGCGGCTGCAACTGCATTTTTAACGCTTGTAATTGAGATTCAACAAGCTGCGACCGAAGTTCTGAAGCATTCTTTTCTTCCTGCTGGTAGCGGTGATAATATCCGATGGCGTGATACATAAAAACAATTGCCCAATAAATCAGCACGCCAAATTCAAAAAAACCAATGATCGAAGGGAAATATCCTAAAAATGATTTTGTTAATTGAAATCCGCTGTCAACAAAATTCACTATATACACATACACCAACTGTTGCACAAATGCTATCACAAGTCCGAAAGAAAAATGATAAAAGAGATTCCTGCGAAAACTCTTCGCATCTAATCGGAACCGCTCTACAATTTTGAGAACTAACGGTGTGAGGAAACCCCATTCAATGCAAAAGACGAACGAATGGAAAAGCGATCGCTGCCAGACATATTCCCGCCCCACACTAAGGGAATAAAAAAAGGATTGACTGGAATAGATCAATCCTAAAAAAAACCACAAACCGCCGATAATGACCGGTCGATTGAATTTCATTTTTTTGTCTTCTTTTTAGCTTTGACAGGACTCTTCATCAAATTAAATTCTCTTCGTATGTGCTCCATTTCTTCGTCCAACAACCGATCCATTTTTTGATGTAATTGCTGCAGCATCAATTCCGATTTTATATTGACTTGATAATCGAGATCGGCTTTTAAACGATCTTTTTTCTGAGCACGATTTTGGCTCATCATAATAACCGGCGCTTGTAGTGCCGCAACTGTAGAAAGCATCAGGTTCAAGAATGTGAATGGATATTCATCAAACGGCTTAACAATAAACTGCAACACATTAATGGTAATCCACATAAACATAAATGCACCAAACGAAAGGATGAATCTCCAACTTCCGCCAAATTCTGCAATCTTATCTGCTATACGGTCACCAATGCTTAATGTCTCTTCGATTTCATCATTTGGATTCTTGGATGCAAGCGATGTAATGAGTTCGTTCGTCATTTGCAAACGTTTCGCCATCTCGCTTAACATGGAAATACCAATCGACGGACGCTCCATCACAAACGTGATAAAATCGCCCCGCTGCATCTCGACAAGATTCGTATTCGTTAACGCGCGTGCCGTTGCAGTCCGAGGTGTATCAGCAAAGAGGGAAAGTTCGCCAAAGAATTCCCCTTCCTTCAAGATGGAAAGTTGAACTTCGTTCACCGGAGGATCAACAGGAAGAAGGATTTCGATCTCTCCATCTTCAATAACATACATGGATGATCCTGGCTCTCCTTTCCGAAAAAGCACTTCACCCGCTTTCAATGTTTTCACTCTCCATAAACTGACAAGCGAAATGTGGTCTTCTTCCGGAAGAAATTTAAAGATGGGTATCTTGGAGAGAAATTCTTTGGTGATCATACTTTAGCTCTATAAATAAAACATCCGTTCTGCCGATCAGAACGGATATAGTATACCAAAAGTTTTGTATCGTTCAAAATATTACTTCGTCAACAACCATTACGCATATCGTGTTACAAATCAGCGGGCAGCAATAAAAACTCCTAACAACAGGATTATTTTAGGAACAGTAATTTTTTTCGATGATATTCTTGTTCCCCTTTTTGATTATAATAAGAGAGTTGGTAAATATATACTCCGGTTGCAACATTGGTAGCGTCCCAAACTTGTTGATGAAATCCTGCGACTTTCACCTCATCAAATAACGTAACTACTTCTCTTCCCACAACATCAAACACTTTCAGAGAAACATCACCTGCTGTTGGAAGTAAAAAACTGATTGTTGTGCTTGGGTTAAACGGATTGGGATAATTCTGATACAATTCAAACTGTTCCGGAGCGGCAACTTGAATGGAAATTTCTTTCTTCCATTCTTCACCGCTCAGTGATGAAATTACAAATTGCAGTGCGTGCTCTTTTCCAACAGGCGCCGATTTATCCACCGAGAATGTAAAGCGTGAAGTTCCAGATTCTCCCGATTTAAGATTTTGAATTTCAGATGCTACGTGCCCGCCTTCTGCTTGGCGGGGATTATTGAAGCGAATCCATGTTGGTGCGTTTGAGACGGTAACCGTTACATTTCCAGCATCAATGGTTGCAGAGTTGGTAATGGCAAGTTCAATAGTGTTGTTTTGTGAGGCAAAGGGAAGTTTGTGCTGCGAAAACAGCATATTGAATAATAATGCAAAAAAGAAAAACTTTTTCATTTGTCATTCCTTCCCTTTGTCTTCGCTGGTAGTCGTTCTAATAAATATTCGCCATTATATTTTAAAAGTGCAAACGATTCGCTCGTCATAATAACATCATCTTCCTTTTTTTTCTGTTCAGCTTTTACACTTCGATCATGGATAGTTTCAACTTTTTTCAGGAATTTTCCCAACTCTTTCCGAGCTTTAACAGAATCGCCTCTGACCAATTCGGTTTTCGCTTTTTGCAGACGTTTAGCCAAATTGTTTACAATTCCGTCTTCAGGTTTCTCCTCGCCATCATCACTATCCTCGTCTTGTTTGGATTTGAGCCAACCAAGTGCTGCGGACTGGTGAGTGTAGGCAATGAGCGTGTCAAGATATGATAAATGGACGAATGGGATTGGAGGTTGAACGGGACCGACGGTTTTGCCGACAACACCAGGTCCATAAGGGGTGAGGTCAGTATAGCCAGGAATGGTATCGGTTTCATCACCTTCTTCGAAGACTGGAGCTGGGGCCCATCCTTCAGAATAATAAATGAGAATTCCGGGAAGAGAATTACTGCTATTGAAGGAGAAATCGCTTAGGGAAACGCTGTGACCAATTACGTTTTTTCCATAATGGTCCGTTTCGTCATCAACATCGGCAATCCAACGAATCAATTGTGGTGAATCAGAAAATAATACTTTACCCCAATTTAAGGGTCCATTTAGATTGTTTATCGGAACATTAGTGGGGAGACGAAGGTCAAATATGTACACGCTCTCCTTTGCAGTTGCACTGTTTGTAAGAGAATAATTGTAATTATATATCTGGTTATTAACTGTCAAATTAAAACCAATCTTTAGATCAATTTTATTGCGTGTTTCAAAAGTTTGACCGCTGAGTATTTTTACAAACAAGCTTATTGTAATAATAGCATAAAGTATTTTCATAATTTTCTCCTTATCTTATGGAACTGTTACATGATAATGTCGAGCCGTTAACACTTCATTTTGAATTGAATAGTATCTAAATCCTCTTGATGAAGTCCCAAGCCAGTTACTCAGCCGATCCTCAGTGACACTTCTGCTACTCCCATTATCAGTAACTGCAGTACTACTAACATCAACACTGACACCTTCTCTATGATTCTGATGAGGTGTATCCCAATTATTATTGATATCAAAAGGTCCACCATATATTAAACTCATATCATTGAAACGAAGTCTATATGATTTTTTAGAATAAGCCGTATCTGCAATAGTTTTTAAAGTATTAATCAAGTTTGCCTTCCCGTAATGATTCTTATTATGATGTGAACCCCCTGCATTTGCACCAATCAAATCATAATGGCTGCCAGAAGTTAATTCCGTCAAACCAGGTACTTTTACCACAATTGTTGCAGACGCCGTATCTTTGTTGGTTTCGCCTTGAACAAAAATGGAATCGACACCACCAAAGCCACTGCATAAATAATCAAGTTTAATTTCACCTTTTACATCAGTTGTGCATTTCATTACGCTTACAGTATCTTTTTTCAAAATAAATCTTCCAACCGGACGTGTAGTATTGTGATCATGTCCGCCGGAATAACCTCTTATCAATGCGTTTATTGTAAACGGGTAATTGGGCATTGGAGTATCTGAACCATCTTTTACTATAACTGTAACTTTTGTTCGTTTCACATTCGAAAAATCAATAACTCGCGCTTTTTTAGGTCCCTTGTTATCGCTATCTGAAAGTGGTAATAAAGTTTCATCGGATACCGTTATAGAAATTTTTGCACTTTTTGTCGTGTCAACATAAAGCGTTGCAGTGCCATCTAAAATGTAATGTAATGGCACATCAAAATGATAACTAAATACAGCAGAATCTCCGGCATCATTAATAGTAAGTCCTGTTGGACCACCGTGGTGCATACTGAAATTAAACAAACCCTCTGACGGTAAACCGCTGCCATAGAGATCGAACACATCTACAGTTCCTGATTGGGTTACTTGATTGCTTGGCGGCACATCGACGGAAAAAATATACGGACCTAAATAAATTGGCACCATTGTAAAACTAAAACCTTGCGGATAGTACGCATCGAGATTTAGCAACGTAAGATTATACGTCAATTTCAAACGGACATTTTCGAGTGTACCGGGAAGAAAGACAAAATCAGCCGCAGGAAATCCGGCATAATCGCTTGTCATAAAATATTTCGTCCTTGGCAATGGATCGGGATCGGGAAGAGGATCTGGAATAATAATGCTCGGGATAATCTGCGTTTTGGGAATGATAACGATCGAATCTTTAATCACAATCTGCGAAGAAAGCAACTGGGAAAATAGGGCAAGAAATGGGAAATAAATAAGAAGATTAAAGAATATTGTTTTGTTTTGTTTTGTTTTGTTTATCACAACAGCACCCCTGTTTTATGATACCTTGTTAATTATTTCTACCTCACAATACAATATATTGATGGCGATTGCAAGAAACGAAATTGTTTCGTATTCATTATTCTTTGTACCAATCTGATTTTGGTGTATAAAATGTTTTTAACTTCTTCTTTGATTCATATCGTTCAATGGCATATCCGATCAACCGATCGAGCAATTCAGAATACGAAATTCCTGACGCTTCCCATAATTTTGGATACATGCTGATGGAAGTAAAACCGGGAATTGTGTTAATCTCATTCAGATAGAATTTCCCGTTTCGTTGCAGCAGGAAATCGACTCGAGCCATTCCCGAACAATCCAACGCAATATATGCTTTCAATGCACAATCCTGCAATTTTTTTATGACTGGTTTGGTGAGTTTTGCAGGAATATGAGCAGACGATTTTCCATCCACATACTTCGCATCGTAGTCATAAAATTCGTTCGAGGGGACGATCTCACCCGGCAGGGAAACGATTGGTTCATCATTACCCAACACACTTAATTCAATCTCTCTCGGTCTGTTCACCGCTTTTTCTACAAGAATCTTTCTGTCATATTCTCCCGCAGCATGAATTGCGGCAATAAGTTCTTTCCGATTATGTGCTTTACTGATCCCAACGCTCGATCCTTGGTTCGGCGGTTTCACAAAGCAGGGATATTTCAATTTCTTTTCAATATCGACAATATATTGTTTGGATTTCGTTTTGAACTGCGAATACATGAACGAGATACCCGGCGCAACCGGAATATGAACATTTTGTAATAATTGTTTTGCAATAACTTTATCCATTCCTACAGCCGAGCCCAATACGCCGGCACCAACATACGGTAGATCTGCTAATTCAAACAATCCTTGAATCGTTCCATCCTCGCCGAATGTTCCGTGGATTACGGGAAAGATGACATCCACTTTTTGCGCATTTTGTGGAAATGCACCGCTGATGTTGACGAGCGATTGTTTTCGCGGATCGGGAAGAAGCACGTGCTCGGGGAGCTGTTCAATCGGCGAATGGTCTTTCAGCAATTGAATAGCATTTACGGCACTCAACCACCTTCCCTCTTTTGTAATGCCGATCGGAACAACATCGTATTTCGATTTGTCCAATGCATTGATCACCGATGCCGCGGATACGAGTGAAACTTCGTGTTCGGCAGAGCGGCCGCCAAATAACACGCCTATTTTGAGTTTAGCATTCATAAGGAAATTGATTCATTAATTCATTTATTCATTGATCCATTGATTCATTTGTTTTTGCCATACTTGGCAGTATTATATGAAGCCGCAAAAATTGCAAGAAGTTCATTCCCCTCTTTTAATAAAGAGTCCGTTACTGTAGAAGGTACAATTTTCGAATCCGTAAGCATTTCCAACCACATAACTGTCTCGTCTGCTTCTTCAACAACAATTCCAATCTTAGCAATAAATTCCGCTTTTGATCTTGCTCTACATGTTGCACGGTAATTAGCAGCAACAGATGTTCCGGATCTAAGCATTTGTTTACCTAACACACGAGCATCGTCAGATTTTGGCAAAGATTGAAACAATGCTACAATGCTTAACGCAAACCTTTTTGAACGAAGTTTTAACTCTTCTGACTGATACATGTTCACCACTGAATAAAACTAAAAATGATTCAATGATTCGATGAAACAATGATTAAATTTCAATGGTATCTCATCGATTGCTCCATCGATTTCCATTTGTCGTTCGGTTCGAAATATTGCCACAGCGTGCGCGAAACATTTCTGAGCAGCACATATCCTTCATTTTCATTCACCCAGCTTTCATCCACCTGATTTTTTGTGATCACACAAAAAACATAATCGCCGCTTGGCGCATTCACAAGAACTACTTCTGATCGAGATTGATTTACTGCACCTTGTTTTGATGCAGCATGAATGTATGGCGGTAATTCAGAAAGAGACTCACCATCCCAATAAATTCTGGCAAGATTCCGGTACATTCGTTCGCTGACCCATGGAGTGATCATTTTTCCATGATGTATCTTAACAACAAGTTCGGCCATTTCTCTCGGTGTGGTAACACCCCATCCATACTGCGTTCTCATTTCTTCTCTACCTGGCGTGCGGGAATTCACACGAGTTACCTTGAATCCATTCACTTCCATAATCTCATTAATGCGTGTACCTGTTCCTGCCAAAAATTGACACCACAGACTTGCGGTATTATCACTTGTGGTGATCATAAGCATCACAATTTTGCTCAACAATATTCTTGAGGAATCTTTCAGCGATCCGGTAATATCCTCTCCCGGATAAATCAATGAATCTCTGAACACCAGCAAGGAATCATATTTCAGATCACCTTTTTCAATCTTATCAAATACCCCCGTCATGATCGGAACTTTTATCATACTCGCCGTTGGAAACAATGAGTCTGCATTGATCTCTACTGTTTTTCCGGTTTTCAAATGACGAACATACACTCCATACTCTCCTCGAAAACCAGTGAGCAAATCCTGAAGTTTTTTTGAAAGAATTTTGTCCGGATTTGAAGCAGGGAATTCGTTTTGTGTTTGTGCGGCACTGAAGCAAACAATGATTGCCATAGTGAGAATAATTTTCATGAATGCCTTATTTTTTATAAACGGTTTCCGAAAGCAACCGCAATCTTGCAATCTGTTCACTATTCAACTGTTTCGCCCCGCCTAATGATTCGGCCACAAACAACATCTGCGCAATCTGTTCCACTTTTTCCATTTTGAAATATGCGTCCCAAAGATCTTTCCCATACGTTACAACACCATGATTTGTAAGAAGAATAGCATTATGGTTTTTTACAAAGGGTAAAAGGGATTCACCAAGTTCATCTGTTGAAGGTGTTGCATACGGTGCAAGCGGAATCGTTCCTAAATTAACGATCACTTCGGGAAAGACATTTTCCTTGAACGGAATTCCGGCAGCAGCAAAACCTGTTGCATAAACAGGATGACAATGAACAACAGCGTTTACATCGCTTCGATGCTGATAGATGAACAGATGCATTTTCATTTCCGTGGATGATTTTCTTGTCCCACGAATTTGTTTTCCATCCATCGTCAATTCGACAAGATCATCTTTCTGAACAAATCCTTTGTTCAGCGAAGTCGGTGTTGCAAGAATATTCCCATTGGGCAAACGAGTGCTGATATTTCCATCCGTTGCAACAACAAATCCTTTTGCTTCGATGCGATGTGCAATGGTGACTAATTCTTCAACAATATCCACCACGGGAATAACACTCCACTAAAATTATGATAACGGAACAGGTGCTTTTCGCAAACTATCAGATGATTTGATTCCTAGAGAGTCGTAAATTTTCAAGGTTGGTTTTGATCGATTGAGTGTGTAGAAATGAATCCCCGCAACGTTGCGATCGATCAAGTCCCGCACTTGCTCTGTTGCCCAATGGATTCCGACCTTCTCTACAGATTCGTCATCTTCAGCGCGGGAAACAGCACGAAGGAGTTTCGCAGGAAATCGAGCACCAAGCGCAAGATCTGCCATGCGTGCAAACCCTTTTCGGGATGTTACTGGCATAATTCCGGCGATGATCGGAACTTTTATTCCCGCAATGTCACATCGCTCACAAAAATCATAGTAGTCACGATTTTCAAAAAACAATTGAGTGCAGATATAGTCCGCGCCTGCATCCACTTTTGCTTTTAGATTGTCGATCTCTTTCAAACGATTCGGGGTATTGGGATGTCCCTCGGGAAAACCGGCAACACCAACTCCCATCCTGGGAAAATGTTTTTTAATGAATGTCACCATCTCTGCAGCATAGGCAAAACCATTTTCTGTCTGCACAAATTGTGACTGCCCTTTCGGCGGATCTCCGCGAAGTGCCATAATATTTTGTATACCATTAGCATCATACTTGGTAAGAATCTCTCTGATTTCATCCTTTGTGGATCCTACACAGGTAAGATGTGAAACAATGGTCAACTGTGTCTCTTTTTGTAATCGCACAATCAGATCGTGTGTTAACTGTCTGGTTGATCCTCCCGCACCGTATGTTACACTGACGTAGGAAGGTTTTAACGGTGTCAGTTCTTTAATAGACTCAAATAATATTTTTGAAGCCTCTTCTGTTTTTGGCGGAAAAAATTCAAAACTAAAATGCGGCGCTTGTTGTTTAAGAATTTCTGCAATATGCATTCACTACTCTCCCTAAAAATAAAAAAATCCATCCTTATCAGGACGGATACAGTATAACAAAAATGTTGCTGTTGTTCAATTGAACTGTTATTTGCTCAAGAGTTCCTTATACTCCTTTTCAGTTTCCTGCAGATCCCTTTCAAACTCTACTAACTGAATCAGATCAAAGATCAAAGGACCAAACGCTTTGTCATGCAAATTTACAATTTCCATGTGTTTCGGACATAACGTTACACCGTTTTTATAAAAGAGGGAATTATCAGGCGGAGTTTCATTATCCGTTTCAATCAAGAAAAGAACATCAATGTTCAGTGTGCTTCCGCATCCTGGCCATTGGCAGCACATCTTATCCCGTCGTAAGACATACTTGCGCATCTCTTCATTGCGTTTCGGAGTATTTTTATTTGGAGGTGCCATAGGTCAATACAATTAATTTGTGCAATATATATTATTTCACTGCGAACGCAAGAGCTAATAAACACAATAAATATCAACTGTGCGATACGACAACATTCAATGATCTCGGATTTAGCGAAATTTCCGTCTTTTTTACTTTTAAGCCGAAAATTTCACCATCACCGTGAACCGGAAATCCTTCATTACTTTCAACAACAAGTGAGGTCGCATCAAAAGTTTCAATGTACTTTTTCCCTAGATGCTTTCCCGCCATCACAAGTGGCAAAACAGGAAGTACTTTAAGAATTGAATCACCTGTCACTCCGCACACTTCAAAAATTCCGTCATCGGGAAGTGCGTTCGGTGTGAGCATGAATCCACCCCCTTCCCATCTTCCGTTGCCAATACAGAGCAGAAAATAGTTCTTCTGCCATATTTCATTGCGATGCTTCACAAAAAAATAATGCGGCTTATATCCTGCAACTGTTTGGAGCAATGCTGTAAGATACAGAGGAATTCCCTTGAGCCAACGGATTGAGCTCACTTTTTTTGCCACAGCAGCGTCAAACCCAAGTCCGACTGAATTGAAAAAGCTCCGCTCACTCATCGATCCGTCTTCGTGCGTTAACCTGATTTTTCCCGAGTCGAATTGTTTGAACTGAGGATGTTCGAGTAACCATAATAGATCTTTTGGATTATTCGGGGCATTGACGATCCGTGCAAAATCATTCCCTGATCCTTCGCTCATGACAGCCAGAGCAGCATTCGTTCCGACTAATCCTGACGCAACCTCGTTCACCGTTCCATCACCGCCGATAGCAACAACAATCGATGATGAAGTGCTTGAAGCTCTTGCAAGCGTTGTCCCGTCACCCGGTCCGGAGGTAAGATGAAACTCATAATTCAATGACGAATGTTGAAGCATCTCTTCCAGCGCAGCTTGAATATGCTTCGCCTTACCGCGGCCAGCGACTGGATTTAAAATAAAAGTAATATGCGGCTTTGATGTCATTCGTACCGAAGGGCATCAATAGGATTGAGTTGTGCCGCTTTTCGTGCTGGGTATAATCCAAAAAAAATTCCAACAGCAGCAGAGAATGCAAACGCTAAAATGATAGACATGAGAGAGACACGTGTTGTCCATCCTGCCAACACAGAAATAAGGTTGGAAGAAAGAAGACCAAGTAAAACACCGATGAAACCGCCGAGAAGACTCAAGACGATTGCTTCAATTAAAAACTGCATGAGAATATTTTTTCCGGTTGCACCGATTGCCATTCTGATTCCAATCTCTTTTGTCCGCTCTGTAACGGAAACAAGCATGATATTCATGATCCCGATTCCGCCGACAATAAGTGAAATTGACGCAATGGATGCAAGTAAAATCGTCAACACTTGCGATGTGGATTGTGCCGCCGTGGCGATCTCTGTTTGACTTCGGACAGTAAAATCATTCTCATCCCATGGCTGCAGTTTGTGTCTCACACGAAGCAATTCTGTGATTTGCGCTTGTGCATCTTGCATTGCTTCTTCAGTGGTAGCAGATGCTAAGATACTTCCAAGATATGTCTGTCCTGTCATCTTTTTTTGCACAGTAGTATATGGTGCAATAATAATATCATCCTGATCTGAACCTTGTGCCGATTGCCCTTTGGGTGAGAGCACACCAACAATCTTAAACGGCATTTTTTTTATGCGAATGATTGCACCAATTGGATCGCCTCCTTTAAATAAATTATCAGCAATGGTTTGACCAATCACGCAAACTTTCGTTGCGCCGCGAACATCAGCATCCGTAAAGTATTGTCCACTGCCGACCGGCCAGCTTCGAATGGTAAAATATTCCGGTGTTACACCAATAACACCTGCGCGCCAATTCTGTTCCTGATAAACAATCTGTGCGCCATCGCGAACGGATGGAGTTGCCAGCGCTACGGAAGGACATTGTGTTTGAATAGCAATAAGGTCATCGGGTGTTATAGAAGCAGAGGTACCGGTTCCTGCACGCACGCCTCCTTGATTGAATGATCCGGGAAAAATAAGAATCACATTTGTACCGAGCGACGCGATTTGCTGTTTTATGCTTTCCTGTGCACCAGTCCCCACGGCCATCATCGCAATCACTGCGCCGACACCAATGATGATTCCAAGCATCGTCAGAAACGAGCGGATCTTGTTGCGCGTAAGAGAAATCAACGCAATTTCAAACGTATCGAAAATTCCCATTGTTAGAATCTTCGCGGCATGCCGCCGCCTTGGCGTTGTTGATTGAATGGAGATGAGTTCGTTTGTTGTGATTGAGAGCGCTGTGCAATTGTACCGACTATAATCTCTTGTCCTTCTTCAATCTTCCCTCGCACCACTTCGGTAAACGTTCCGTCCGAAATGCCGGTACGAACCATAACAGGTTCAAGTTTCTTCCGCTCATTCATTATCCATACACGATTGATGCCTCGGGATTGCATTCTGCGCTGCATAGCCTGAGGATCGGATCCACCAGGTACGCCCCCTTCTCGCTGCATCCTTTCCATCCACTGTTTTCTCCGTTCTGCTCGCGCTGAATCATCTCCTCCGTTTTGGGATTGGGAGGAGTCTTTTCGTTGTTCGATATACGCCTCCGGTGGATTAAATCGTAGGGCAACAGTCGGAATTTTGAGGACCGACTCTTTCTTCGTTATTTGGATTGTGACAGTAGCGGTCATTCCTGGCATCAATTTCAAATCCGGATTAGGCACATCGATGATGACGGTATAATTGACAACATTCTGTTCTACTTTTGGCGAAAGTCGAACCTGTCTTACTTTTCCTCGAAATGTTTGTTCCGGATATGCATCAACGGTAAAGGATACTTCTTGTTCTTCTTCAACTTTTCCAATATCTGCTTCATCAACATTTGCCTGAACCTGCATCTTTGTCAAATCATTGGCTATGGTGAATAACGTCGGGGCAGAAAGGCTTGCCGCCACGGTCTGGCCGACATCGACTGCCCGCGAGATAATGACTCCATCGATTGGCGATTTGATGGTAGCGTAGCGAAGATTAATTTTGGCCCGCTCAACTTGAGCAACAGATTGTTTCCTTGCAGCGTCGTTTGCTTCGAACTGTGCCAGTGCTGCATCGTAGTCTGCCTGCGACGCCAGATTTTTATCAACGAGTGTTTTGACCCGTTCATAGCTTCGTTTCGCTTCATTGTATTGTGCGGTAGTCCGTTGCAAACTCGCTTCCGCATCTCGCACGCTGGCTTCCAAAAATGTCGGATCGATCTGTGCAACGATCTGTCCCTGTTTCACTTTATCGTTGAAATCGACATTCACTTTTTGAAGAGTTCCCGAAACCTGCGAACCGACTTGCACTGTCCGCACTGCGCTGAGCGTTCCGGTAGCAGTGACAACAACTTGAATATCTCCTTTCGAAACTTTTTCGGTTCGGAATTGAACTTCTTCGACTCCATTCTTAGAATAGAAATAATATCCAGTAGTTCCGCCGAGTAATGATAGTGCAACAATAAGAAGAGTTATTTTTTTCATGATATTGTAATAGTCTTAGGTGTCAACTTAGACACGCTATACCAACTCTAAGTTTAGTTGACACCTAAGACAAATTTACCGACCAACTGTTCCACAGAATATCGTGGAAGAGTTAATCTATTGGATTTCGATAGCATCAACAGCGCAGATCGCTGCCATGTTCACAATATCCGTTACTTCAGCACCTCGTTGTAATACATGAACCGGTTTTGCCATTCCCATCAGGATCGGTCCAATAAGTTCTGCTTCACCGATTCGGCCCATCAATTTATAGGCGATATTTGCTGAATTCAGGCTCGGGAAAATAAGAACATTCGCCGCACCTTTTAGTGAACTAAACGGAAATTCCTTTTCAAGCAATTCAGGCGTTACCGCTGTATCTGCCTGCATTTCGCCATCAACCATCAATTTAGGATTTCTTGTTTTGATGATTTCCACAGCACGCTTTATTTTTTCGGATCGTGGATGTTTGGTGCTACCAAAATTACTGAAGGACAACATAGCAACTCTCGGATCGACATCAAATCGCTGCACGGTTTCCGATGTCAACAAGGCAATCTCGGCGAGTGTTTCAGCATCAGGATCGATGTTCACCGTTGTATCGGAGAAGAAATACGTTCCTTTCTTTGCAATCACGGCATACATTCCGGAAACGTTCTTAATATTTTGCCTCATGCCGATCACGTGAAGTGCGGGACGAATCGTGTCGGGATAGTTCGTTGTCAATCCAGCAATAACACCATCGGCATAGCCAAGACGAACCATCATCATGGAAAAATAAAAACGCTGCTGCATGGTTCGTTCCGCATAATAATGTGTTGCACCTTTGCGCTGGCGAAGTTTATAATACTCTTCCACAAATTGATCTTTCTGCGGAAACGTTTTCGGATCAACGATCTCTACGTGTGCATCAAATTCCAAATGAAGATCCTTAATAACCTTTTGGATTTTTTCTTCGTTCCCGACAAGGATCGGCTGAGCAATATTCTGATCGACGAGAATCTGTGCCGCTCTGAGAATTTTTTCTTCATCCCCTTCCGGGAAAATAATTCGTTTTGGATTTTGTCGCGCTTTCATGAACAACAAGTTCGTAAAGCGTTTTGAGCGGCCGAGTCGTTCTTCCAATTTATCGCCGTATTTTTCCCAATCAGGAATAAGTACACGGGCAACACCGCTATCGACCGCCGCTTTTGCCACAGCAGTTGCCACATGACGAAGTGCGCGCGGATCGAGTGGTTTTGGAATGATATAATCTTTTCCAAAGATGATCGGTTTTCCGCCGTACGCTTTGATAACCGAATCTGGAACATCCTCTTTGGCTAGCGCAGAGAGTGCCTTCACAGCAGCTTTCTTCATCTCCTCGTTGATGGTAGTTGCTCGAACGTCCAGTGCGCCGCGGAAAATAAATGGGAATCCTAACACATTGTTCACCTGGTTTGCATAATCTGAACGGCCAGTTGCCATAATCACATCATTGCGAACGCTTGCTACATCTTCAGGAGAAACTTCAGGGTCTGGATTTGCCATGGCAAAAACAATTGCGTTGGGCGCCATCGTTTTCACCATTTCTTTCGTAATACTGTCTTTCGCGGAAAGACCAACAAAGACATCGGCACCAACGAGTGCTTCCCCGACAGTTCTTGCCGCTGTATCGTTCATGAACTTCTCTTTGTACGGGTTCATATCATTCTTACGACCTTTATAGATGACTCCTTTGGTATCGCACATAATCAGATTCTCTTTTTTCACACCAAGAGCAATCTGCAGATTGGCGCAAGCGATAGCAGCAGCACCCGCACCATTATACACCACCTTCACTTCATCGATTTTCTTCTTTGCAATTTCTAACGCATTGATGAGAGCAGCTGCAGTAATAATTGCTGTGCCATGCTGATCGTCATGAAACACGGGAATCTTCATTGTTTTGCGAAGTTCTTCTTCAACAATAAAACAATCCGGCGCTTTGATATCTTCAAGATTAATACCGCCAAACGTTGGTTCGAGTGCCTGCACCACTTTGATGATCTCATCCGGTGTTTTGGCATTAATCTCAATATCAAACACATCGATATCAGCAAATTTTTTGAACAACACTGCTTTCCCTTCCATGACGGGCTTCCCAGCTTCCGGACCGATGTTGCCAAGCCCAAGAACGGCCGTTCCATTGGAAACAACAGCAACAAGATTTCCTTTGGCGGTGTATTTATAGACATCTTCAGGATTTTTTTCGATTGCTAAACAAGGAACGGCTACTCCGGGGGTGTATGCTAGGGAAAGATCGCGCTGAGTGGAAAATGGTTTTGTGGGTGTTACTTCTAGTTTACCTTTGCGCCCTTGACTGTGATAGTCAAGCGCATCTTGCTCTCGTATTTTCATAAATACCTCTCATCATTGTAAAGTGAATGTGGCTTCCATATTTCTGTTTTTAGTAATGTTCATCCATTGAACCAATGGATGTTTTGCGTTCTGATAGACTACTATTCCTATTGAATCGATCATTGACTTGCCAATCACCGACCCTTTTTCATTGGTAACGGTAAACTCTTCATCAAGTCCAAAAAAACTTTGCGGTAATCGAAATTTTCCTTCAACATCTGTTTTTGCCAGCGGACGTGTTTTTAACAAACTCTCCATATCGCCGTGCAGAAGATAGAAGAGTTTCTCTTCGAATATTTTATCAGAGATCAATTGATAGACATACAGGCCATTTGTCACCCTTCCGGCGTCAAACGTACGGCTATACATTCCTGCTTGTAATACTGTATCGGTTAATGTAGCTATCAATTCTCTTGAGCCAAGTCTGTAAATTCTCAGCGATGTCCATCCATCCTTCGAAATACTAAAACTGATTGTTATGCTCAACATCGATCTATTTGGCGCTTCTGTTTTCTCAGGACTGGATTGATGCAGCATGAACATATAGTGTATCTCGGCCCCGACCACCGGTATATTATTTACATCGACAACTTTGCCATCCAACACATAGGGAGAACGTTCGCTGACAAAACCGACCTTCCCGTTAATTGAACTTCCCGTGGAATATTCCTGGCAACTGCTGAGGAAAAAAAATGTTGCTGTACTAAAAAACACAATATTCAATTTCCTCATAGGCTCACTTCCGAAGAGGAATCCTAGCCCGCACCTGCCACTGACTTGTCCCTTGCAAATTTGGACTCACTTCAAAATTGTATAACGCTGCATCGACATATGCATCAATAATATTCAGAATGTATGTTATGGCTAAATACCAGCCGAACTCGTTTCTCTGCCGTTTATAATTATCCCGAAGGCCGCGGTATTGTTCAGCAAGATAGGCAAGATCGCTTTTTATGCCGGCATTACTTGATGTGTCCCGGGAATAGAGAGTACGCTCATACTGCGTTCTTGTCTGTTTGTACAGATCGTCCTGATTTTTGTAGACAGAATAAAAATAGTACCCCAATCCCCATATCACCGGAATTTTTATATATGATTCGTTATAGATTTGTCCGGCACCCGGAATCACCATTGAACTCAGCATGGCAAGCGTCGGAGATTTTGGGGGAAGAATAGTCGTATCGACAATGCCGATTTGTGCGGCAATCAAAGAATCTTCATTCAAATGAATGACCGTATCCGGAATGGGAATAAAAAAAATTGGAGTGCTTATCGGACGTTCGTATCTGGAAATATATTGCGCTGACCCGACCGAGAAGATTAACAGCAAACAGATCAGCGAATATAATGAGAGATGTTTCATTTAGGGAATAAGAGCTACCACTTCGATTTCGACTAACGCGTCTTTCGGTAGACGAACCACTTCAACAGTCGACCGAGCCGGGGATGCTTCACCGAAATATTTTCCGTAGACTTCGTTCATTGCTGCAAAGTCATTAAAGTTTTTCAAAAACACTGTTGTCTTTACTGCATGCTTGAAATCAGTGTGAGATGCCAACAGAATTGCTTTGAGATTTTCGCACACCTGTTTTGTCTGTTCTTGAATCGTTGTCCCGATCATTTGACCCGTTTTCGGATCCAGGGCGATTTGTCCCGCGGTAAATAATAACTCTCCTTGCGTTGCCACTGCTTGATTGTATGGTCCTATCGGAAGCGGCGCTTGTTCGGTTTTAATGATTGTTTTCATAGGTTTTTTTGTGGTTGTTTGTGCGGAAATCAATGTGCAGAAAATGAAAAAGAGAATGATGTGTTTCATCGGTATTTATCGTCTCATGGTATTCAACTATCTAACAGATCAATCAATCGTTCAAGATCGTCTGCATTGTAATATTCAATGCCGATCTCTCCTCCACCGCTCACATTTTTTCTGATACTGACTTTTGTTCCCAACTTGTGACGCAATCGCGTTTCAATCTGTTGAAATCCAACATCACCGCGCAGATTGGACGGCTTCCCTGAAGACTTAGACGATTTTTTTGCATCCCGTCCTTTGATCTCATCTTCAATTTTTCGAACAGACCAGCCATCTTCAATAATCTTATTATAGAGCTTTAATTGTTTCTTGTCATCCAATGCACCCAGAAGCGCGCGCGCATGGCCCATGGAGATTTTGTTCTCTCGAACACCTTGCCGAATCTTATCCGGAAGTTTCAAAAGACGTAAAAAATTGGTAATGGTCGATCGTTCTTTCCCGACTTTTTCTGCGACTTGATCCTGTGTGAGACTACATTCATCAATCAATCGCTTAAAGGACATTGCTACTTCAATAGGATTGAGATTTTCGCGCTGCAGATTTTCGATTAAACCCAATTCCAACATCTCGGCATCGGAATGGACGCTGATGATATATGCCGGAATGGTTTTCTTCCCCAATTCCTGCGAAGCCCGAACGCGACGTTCACCGGAAATCAATTCAAATGTTCCGCCGATAGTTCGTCGTACGGTGATCGGCTGGATAATGCCGTTCTGCTTGATTGATTGTTTTAATTCCTCAAGTGACTTTTGATCAAAATCCAAACGTGGTTGAAAAGGATTCGGAGAGATTTGCGCTACTTCAATTTCTAATGTGGAAGTTGTCTGCACTACTTCTTTGGAGATTGGCATTGCAGATTGAATGCTTCGTTCCGGTATCCGGGGAATGAGAGCGCTTAAACCTTTTCCTAACACTGATTTTGATTTTGGATCGGACATTATTCTATACTGAATGGGAAACGGATTTCAACGATGCATTCCGGTGGGAGGCCCGCTGTTGATCATAATTCTTCATCACTTCTTTTGCAAGATCGATATAGTTTTTACTACCGGACGAAACTGCATCATACAATAAAATCGGCTTGCCAAAACTTGGCGCTTCGCTTAATCGCACATTTCGCGTTACAATCACAGAAAATACTTTTTCGCCGAAATATTTCTTCACTTCATCAACAATTTGATTTGACAAACGTAATCGTGAATCGAACATCGTCATCAGCACACCTTCAATATCCAACGAAGGATTGAATGATTTTTTTACTCCATTGATTGTGTTTAATAACTGTCCAAGACCTTCGAGCGCGTAATATTCACATTGCACTGGGATCAGGACAGAATCCGCCGATGTCAATGCATTTAACGTGATCAAACTTAACGAAGGAGGGCAATCGATTATAATGTATTCGTATTTCTTTCTAATCGACGTGAGAGCATTTCGGAGTTTCTGCTCACGATTCTCTTCGTTCACCAATTCAACTTCCAAACCGACCATGTTGATATGTGATGGAAGAATAGAGAGGTACGGCATTGTTGTTTTTATGATCGCTTCTTCGGCAGGAATACTGCCATAGATCACTTCGTACGCACTTTTTTCCAGCATTTTGCTTTCAATGCCGACACCGCTGGTAGCGTTTGCTTGCGGATCAATGTCAATCAACAGCGTTTCATGTTCGGCAGCAGCTAGCGATGCGGCAAGGTTTACGGCCGTGGTGGTTTTCCCCACACCCCCTTTTTGATTCGCTATGGCTATTACTTTTCCCATGGAACGCTTTTTGTTTACTGAAAAATTCTTATTTTATTTCAAAACGTCTATTAATATACTTCATTTCAAAAATGGAAGCAACGAATTTGCATTGATTATCAATCTCTTATGGAACAGTATTTATTTATCGGTTTAGGTGGATTTTTAGGAAGTATTGCCAGGTTTGGTTTAGCTTCCCTCATACAAAATAGGACGGAGAGCCTGTTTCCTTATGGTACGATGGTGGTAAATATTGTAGGATGCTTTATGATCGGTTTGTTGATGACACTTTTTCAAGAAAGAATTGTTGTCAGCCAAAATATTCGTTTGTTTTTAATCATCGGTATCTTGGGAGGATTCACAACTTTCTCTTCCTTCAGTTATGATACGCTCGCACTAATGAAATCGGGAAATTTTTTAGGTGCAGGATTGAATAGCGGGTTGAGTCTGTTTGGATGTCTTATAGCTACGTGGATCGGGTTTTATATCGGAGAGAATTTTTAAAATATTTATTCAGAAAAAAATTCTGAATGCAAAAAGTTTTCGTTAATATATTTACTAGATTGTTTTATAATTGCTCGAAGTGTGCCCGGATCAATTTCTTTATGGTTTGGGACAATCAACGTTTGTTTTTCACCCTCTGAAATAATTCTTCGTAACTTTATGTGACTGCCACGCTGTGAATGAATAACAAATCCAAATTTCAACAAGATCGAAATAACTTCATTTCCTGATAGCCGTTTTAATTTAGGCGGCATATGCAGGTTCAACTTCCATTGTCACAATCAGCACTGGATTTTTTACAAAACCCATTTCTTCGTGATTTTCTCCTTCGAAATGCAGCGCCACTGCTTCTTGTAAGTTTGAAACAACTTCATCCATCGTAATACCCTGTGTGACGACATTTATTTCAACACATTCTGCCACAAAGTATTTTTCCCCACGACTGATGACAGCAGTAATCATATGTTTTAAGGTTTTCATACAGGTTCCTCCATAAGTAATCTAATCAAATCTACTATTCTCCGCAAATCTATATCCCCGTAAAAATTCTTCGGCGCTCATTCTCTTCTTCCCTTCCTGTTGAAGTTCAAGAATTTCAAGAACTGAATTCTCGGCGGCTACGAACAATTGCTTTTCACTTACCAGTATTTCACCTGCACCATGAATCTTGAATCCTGAATTCTGAATCTCATTTTCTGTTCTTCTGCTCTTGAATATCTTCACCACTTTTCCATTATGACTCGTCCACGCCGCCGGGTATGGTGAAAGTCCACGGATGAAATTATGGATTTTCTCTGCAGATCGACTCCAATCAATTCGGCATGTCTCTTTAAATATTTTCGGTGCTGGTGAAGCAAGTAGATCATTTTGTTTTTGAGGATTTGCTATCCCTTGTTCAATCCTTTGCACAGTTTCCAATACAGCTCTCGAACCGATATCAGAAAGTGCATCGTGCAATTCCCCGGCATTCATCTCATCTGTAATCGTCACCTTCTCTTGCAAAATGATATTTCCAGTGTCAACTTTATCCTGTAGGAAGAATGTTGTTACTCCCGATTCTTTTTCTCCATTGATAATCGCCCAATTGATTGGTGCTGCACCGCGGTATTTTGGGAGCAAAGATGCGTGTAGATTAAACGCTCCTTTATCTGGGATGGAGTACACTTCTTTTGGTAAAATTCTGAATGCAACAATCACAAAAAGATCTGGTTTGAGTTCAGCAAGTTGAGCGATGAATTGTGGATCTTTCAGCGATTGGGGTTGAAAAATCGGAAGAGAATATTTTTGAGCACATTCTTTTACGGGAGTAAAACTGACCTGCTGTCCTCTCCCGCGCGGTTTATCAGGAGCGGTCACCACTGCAGAGATCGTGTAATTGTTCTTCAGTAATATCTCCAGACTTGGAACAGCAAAATCCGGAGTGCCCATAAATACTATTTTCATTCAAACACCAATAATTTTGCGTCATTGCGAGGAGGAGTCCCGATACTTTGGGATGACGACGTGGTTCCGCTTTTTGTAATCCCGTCTTGCGGAATCCCATAAAACGGGATAATCTGCTTGCGCGCGGGGATAAGTATAATTTCTATAAAACAATTTTTTTACTTTTTGTTTTCGATTTATGCTCGCCTGCAATAACAACTTCATATTCCGTCTCTACATGTCCCTTCATAATTTTCTTCAATTTCGGACGAAGCAATGTTTTCTTCGTTGAGGTCAAATGATCGATAAAAAGGACACCGTTCAAGTGATCCATCTCATGAAGGATGACACGGGCAAGCATGCCATCTGCTGTCAACTCAACCTTTTCCATGTTCACATCGTTGTACTGCACGGTGATCTTTTCGGCGCGCCATACTTTTTCCCTAACCTCCGGTATGCTCAAACAGCCTTCTTCCATTTCCCATTCCCCTTCTTCATCCACAATTTTGGGATTGATAATGGCAAGCGGCTTCGTCCCTTTCCCTGCTTCCATATCGGAAATATCCACGACGAGAATCTGTTTCAAATCTCCCACCTGGTTTGCTGCTAAACCGATTCCATTCGACTCATGCATTGTTTCAAACATATCTTGAATAAGCTTAATGTCCGTATCAGTCACTTCGGCTACTTGTTTTGCTTTTTTCTTAAGAACTTCGTTGCCGTATAGGTAGATTGGTAATATTGCCACTGTTACTCCAAAATAAATTGATCCATTTGTTCATTAATACATTGAATCAATTGCACGATGATTCAATGAAAAAATTATTGTAAGACTCTTCTTGCTTCTGTATATCGTTTTTTATAATAAGATGAATATAATGAAGAAAGTGTCACTCCAAAACTAACGCTTGCGTGGGCGAACATATCGTCGCCGATATAAATACCAACATGTGATGGATTCTGTCCGGTTGTATTAAAAAAGATCAGATCCCCAAACTTCAAATTTTCCTGTTGTACGGATGAACCCAATTTCGCTTGATCTTCCGTTGTTCGCGGAAGTTCTTGGCCTGCGCTTGATCTGAAAATTTCTCTTGAAAAAGCAGAACAGTCGATCCCTCCTTTTCCCTCTCCGCCATATTCATACGGAGTCCCCATCCATCCAAGAATTGCATCCATCATTTTCTGTTGTTCAAAGCTTCCGGCGACAGAGCCACTCGGTTTTTTAGAATCCACACTCTCTTTTTTGGGTGAAACCGGACTTGTTGAAGACTTAGCACTACTAAAACGCTGTTCCACTTTTTTTAGGTCGACTTTTTTATCGTCTTCTCTCTTTTCCTCTTCCATTACTTTGGAGGTGAAACGGATGTTCCCTTTATTAGTCTTCTTCGTTTCTTTTTTTGAGCTATCCTTTCCAGCAAAACGGGGTGATGAAGGACCGCAGCCAATTGCCAAAAGAATGAGAATAATTAACGGAATTTGCCATTTCATGTGATATAATCTACAAAAAATTGAAGAATTTCAGAAATAAAAAACGGCTCATTTTATGAGCCGTCAACAAAATCATTATTAGATTGTCTTTTTGAAAATTTCAAAGAATTGGAGTGTCAAAACCCCTTCAAAACGAAATTCCTATATTTATTCCCAATCCATTTTGTCTATTTAAAGTGAATATTGCCGGTTTAATCGTTACGTTATTGACATACACTTTTTCTTCGCTCGAAATCCCATCGATAATGTTATAGACATACAATACACCTGCACCGATAAATGAAATTGTGCTTATTGTGTTAAATGTGTTCGCTTGAGTTTGATAATCATCATTCACTGCCTGTGCATAAAATGGAGATATTTGATTTTCCGCATCTGTCTTTAAAAATGCAAAGACAATTCCTGATGTTATCAAAGCAGCTTCACCTGAAATAAATAAAAATCCTTTAGTGGATTGTCCTTTATAATATTGAGACCATCCCGGAATAAAACTTCGTGTCACATATTCAGATTTTGACGGTGGTTCTGTTTGCATTGAAAATGGTTTCGGAATTTTCACAAGTGTAAATACAGTATACTCACCATTCGAATATTCTGTGAAGTGCTCTTCTTCCTTTAACCCCATAATTGTTTGAGATTCTCCTTTAATAACAACTTCGGAGGTAATTTTTGTCACCTCTTCAAAGTTCACTGATTCACCATTCTTCATCTCTTCTTTTTGACGGATCTGACTAGATTGATTAACCTGCGCATTCATTTTTGCATCACGAATAACGGCTGCAATTGCACTAAACAAAGCTTTTTCTCGTGCCATTAATTCAGATTGACGGCTTGAAGCCTGTCCCACAAAATAGTTGTTTTTGTAACCGGCAGGAATTTCATCGATCCATTTTGGACGATCATTTGATATAAGAATTTGAAAAAAAACAGAAAAAATTAGCAATATTTTCATTTCCAATTTCCTTCACTATAAAGTGCTTGAATTTCAGCTTCAATTAAAGCTTTATTAAATATCCGAACATCATCAATGTAGCTTTTTAGATATCCTTTATTATTATAGTCTCGTCCGAAATATATTGGCGCTCCTTGAGATGGATTATTAATTGTCGAAGCTAATGAAATAATAGGGACTATATTTTTAGATTGTATACCATTTACATAAATAATTGATTGTGTCCCATTAAAGGTGACACAAATAAAGTTCCAGATTCCTTCTGAGAGTGTTTTTTGCATCTTGTTTTGATGGAATACCGAACCTGCATTATCGGCATACGTATCAAAAACAAGTGATTTATTTGATGAATTATCTATTTGGTAGGACAAATCATATTGGTACACTGTACCGGTTCTTTTGTCCAATATTGAAAAATTTGTACCGGCAACTGGTTCCTTATCAAATTTGATCCAGAGTGCAATCGAAAGAGCTGTAGGTGTATGCAGTGTCGAAGTATCATTTCTAAACATGAAATTTGATGAGCCATCAAAATATGCTCCATTACCTAATCCTCCAAAACGATCACTTCCATTTACTGTTATACCGCTACCAGTTGCATCAAGACCATATCCAGATCTATCTTTTAAATTTCCATTGAATGGATAGAACAAAATCATTCCGTCAGTAGGTAGTTTACCAACTAATGTAAAATTAACAGTTTTAGCACTACTAGTAATTGTGACACCTGACGTATCTTTTGTAGTTGTTCCAATAAAATAATTATTCTTCGATGCAACAATTTTGTAGGTACCAAGAGGAATATTTGAAAGTGTATAAGAACCATCGTTGGATGTAACCGTAGACAATGACGTCCCATCAACACTTATATTTACACCTCCCACTTTCAATCCACTTGTAGAATCTGTTACAGTTCCAGATATGGACCCAGTTATTTTTCCTAAAGAAATCATCAGAGAAGTCTGCCCAATTGTAATATTCGATACCGTTTTAGGATAATATGCTGCAACGCTCGCTGTGACATCATAATTCTGAGTCGCTGGAAGATTGGAAATGAAATATACTCCATTTGCATCTGTCGTTGCAGGATTCGCTGAATACTGTACATTATCAATCTTTCCTTTGGCAATTACTGCAACCCCTTGTAGTTTTGCCAATTCATTTGCGGAATCGACAACTGTACCTGAGATCGATCCAAAGTTTCTTCTCAACACAATATTTGCCGAAGTAGAACCGACTACAACAGAAGTAATTGAGCTATCAACAAATTCAGGAGATTTGGAAGCTGTAATTGTATATGTAGAACCTGTTTGAACATTTAGAGTGTACAATCCTCCAGTCGTACTTGTTGCAGAATAATTTCCGGGGACGGCGGTGACTGTCGCGCCAATAATGCCATTGGATGATTGATCTTTAATTGTTCCTTTGATTTCCCCGTTTGTTTTCACAACCAGCATTGACACAGGAATTGTTTGTGTATTTGTCGAACTTGTTAAATTTTTAAATATCAAAGTTCCGGGATGCAATCCTTCTGCTATGTTAGATCTATCAACTATGATATTTATAACTCGCTGCCCTTGGCCTTCAATATTATCTCGTACGATCGAACTAACTGGTAACCATGTCGTTGGATGATCGGAAACAATGTCCCATTGCAATGTCGTTCCTAATGGCCCAACATTTTTTACTGTAAGCGGTAGGGATGTTGCTCCTGATCCAAATTTTAATGTGTCGGCTGGAGTTACGAGAATCTGAGAAGTTAATCCAGGCTTTGCAATAGACACAACTAAGCTAATATTGCCCCCATTAGAATTGAATGTTACTGTTGCCTGATAATTCCCGGACGTTGTCAGTGCGTTTCTATCTGCGGTTGCAGCAACTGTTGTTCCTGTTGTTCCATTGGCAACTGTAATATTTGCTGACCGATCGAATATCAACCAAGCTGGAGTGTTGGCGGGGTAACTTATTCCAATAGAGGTTACCGTCAATGTTCCAAATCCGGATTGATTTTTAAGAGTGAAGTTTAATACTGTATTACTTGAACCAAAATCTTCACTTGAATTGACAATCTGCAAGACCGGTAATTTTTGTACCATAGTGATTGTGGGCGTTACTAACTGTTTCTTCGCGACAAAAACTGAAGCCGTTCCATTCTCATATCCATCCTTCGAGGCAGTGAGCGTATAGCTTTTATTTTCTGGAACATCCTTAAAATTAAACATCCCGTTGGGATCTGTAACAGCAGCGCCATTTCCAATAGGTGGATTAGAAGAAACAGTAGCACCAGAGACAGCTTGACCATTACTTGTTACTGTCCCATTAATTTCTCCTGTCTCTGGCGGACAGCAGTCATCAGCAAATAAACCAAGAAATACATAAGACACAACGAGAATAATATTTACTACCGTCAAGTTTGTTTTGAAGTTGTGGATCATAATGTTACCCTTATTGTTTGTTTTCCTTTTCAGGATATATTAATTGAACGAAATAATTTTCACCGTATTGTTCCACTGTTAATTTTAATCCCTCTTTTTGCAATTCTTCAATGACATTGTTATATGTTAGACTATTATGATTTACATACATAGACTTTTCATAGTCTTTAGATAAGTCCTTTATCTCACTTCTCCCCTTCGTTTCAAATGTTAGTGTATCTTTGGATTTTACTAGTCTTATTCTAATATGTTGAGTGAATACTTTTGAACCCTGATATGCTTGAGATATTTCTTGATAACTTTTTGTTACAGAATGAACAGTAACAAAACACATACATTTCCTTGTTTCATTAAAAATACAGTATTCATTTTATGCAATTTTCGAGGGTGAGAAAAAGGAGAAATTTATCTGATTTTAGACTCCTCTAATCTACTTTTGATGACCAAAATTGTCAAATTATTATTGTTCTACTGGTAGGTAGCTGTATTGATAGGTAAAAAGGTTTATAGATAAGGATTATTACTTTATTCCGCAATCACGTAAATACGTGGTTTTTAAAATAAAACCATCGAAATAGACGGAATTTCAATGGTTAATTTTTATTTTAGGCACGAATAAAAAACCCCTTCAAAGTCTTTGAAGGGGTTTCTAAAAATATATTTGATTAAATGTGGATTATCCAAGATACGAGCGCAGATTTTTACTTCGCGATGCATGTCGCAGTCGACGAATTGCTTTTTCTTTAATCTGACGGACCCGTTCGCGAGTGAGATTGAATTTTTCGCCGATTTCTTCGAGTGTTAACGAGTGTTCTTTGTGCAGACCGAAATAAAGACGGATCACTTCGGATTCACGCTCGCTTAATGTCGCCAGTGCACGTTTCACTTCTTCCTTTAGTGATTCATCCATTAAGATAGAGTCAGGCGCAGGCTGACGCTCGTCTTGAATAACATCAAGCAGTCGGTTATCTTCTCCCTGTGCAAATGGAGCGTCAACGGAGAGATGACGTCCTGAAATTTTTAATGTATCGGCAACTTCAAACACGGACATATCGAGTTCTTCTGCAAGTTCGCTGGCACTTGGTTCGCGTTCGAATTCCTGTTCTAATTGACTGAACGCTTTACCGATCTTGTTCAATGCACCGACTCTGTTCAATGGCAAACGAACGATACGGGATTGTTCTGCAAGCGCTTGAAGAATCGATTGACGAATCCACCACACCGCATAGGAAATGAATTTAAATCCACGGGTCTCATCGAAACGTTTTGCTGCTTTAATCAGTCCAAGATTTCCTTCGTTGATTAAATCGCCGAGTGACAATCCTTGATTCTGATATTGTTTCGCAACGCTCACCACAAAGCGAAGATTCGCTTTCGTCAATTTCTCCAACGACTTTTGTCCGTTGGCTCCTCCCTTTTTAATATCCTTTGCATATTGGATTTCTTGATCGGGAGTTAGCAAATCGACTTTACCGATCTCTTGAAGATACTTGTCGAGCGATTGGCTCTCTCTATTCGTGTATTGTTTTGTAATTTTTACCATTAACGCTTCACCTTACTGATAGAATTCATGGATACGACTAACATCTTAACAACATTCTTTTGCTTCTTGTTTCGGCGGACAGATTTCTGTCCCGTAGCTGCAAAATATACAGCAATCCCCTGCTTTCGGTTTCAGAACTGATTTACACTGTGTACATTCATAAAAAAATTGACATGCACTGATCGGCATTGTTTCTTCTTTTTGAAATCCGCATTCCGGACAAGTAATGATCGATTGAAGAACCATCATACTCATGATCACCTAAAAAGTTCACGCACACGAATAATTTCCAACTTCTTTATTCCGGAAAACCTTTTGGCGTTCATCGTCACGATTGGTAACTTACTTTCAACACAAATGCCAGCAATCAACGCAGCAAAACTGTTCTTCTTATTGGACGAAACAACTGATGCGATATTCTTTGCACTTTTTGGATTTATTCCGAGCACTTTCAAAGCATCCATCGCATCTTGTATCGCTTCTGTCTCTTTTAGACTCTTTGCACTGGCAAAAAGTTCTATAGCGTTGAACACCGTCGTATAGCAAAAGTACTGTTTCGACAATTTCCGCAGATACGATTCAACCTTCGTAGTTGTCAGATGATCCGCAATAATACTTGAATCTACAACAATTTTCTTCACGATCACGTTAACATCCGCCGTATTCGCCCCGAAAAACGCTTATTTTTGCTCAGAATTCCTTGTGATGATAAGAAGGACATTACATGTTCACGATCTTCGTATTGCATTTTACCGATTGTTTCAATCTCTTCTTCCGTGACCTTCAGCTTCGTCAATTGATCGGAGATAACACCTCCGAAAATATTCACTGTCACTTTCGATCCCGGCTTCAATTGAAGTTCGAACACCTGCTTTGAAAACGATACGTTCCCGTTCCCATCTACTTCTGTCTGAAACTGAACACTGTGTTTTGGTTTTTCCATATTCATACTACAATTTTCCAAATCTTTTAGATTTGGAAAATCGCACATCTTACATGACCTTATCCAGGAAACTTGTTCCCTTCAAAACATTCTTTTCAAAACCAAAATATTCAACAACAGATTTACCAAGATCGGCAAAAGTCTGACGAATGCCGAGATTGATATTGTTCTTTCCGTTTGGAGAATAGACAATCAATGGAACATATTCACGCGAATGATCGGTGCTGTTATCAGTCGGATCATTTCCGTGATCCGCGGTGATGATCAACAGATCATCACTATTTAATATTTCAAGAATACGTGGAAGTTGAACATCAAAATATTCCAGCGCTTCTTTCATTCCTTTCGGATCTTGTCTATGTCCGAACAATGCATCAAAATCGACAAGGTTCGTAAAGACAAAACCAATCGGAGTCTTTTTCGCCCAGCTGATCGTCTCTTCAATACCTTCGCTGTTGGATTTTGTGTGAATCTTTTCACTTAAACTTTTTCCGGCAAACAGATCATCAATTTTTCCAATAGCAACCGTTGGAATTTTCTGTTCAAATAAAATGTCGAGCATGGTTGTACTCGGCGGAAACAAAGAAAAATCGCGACGATTCGTTGTCCGTTTATAATTTCCGTTTGATCCCGTAAACGGCCGCGCGATCACTCTTCCAACTGCATGCGGACCGACCAACACTTCATTTCGTGCAATAGTGCAGAGTTCGTACAATCGTTCTAATGGAATCACCTGCTCGTTAGCAGCTATCTGAAATACAGAATCTGCCGACGTATAGATAATCGGAAATCCGGTCTTCTCATGTTCGATCCCGAGTTCGTCAAGGATCACCGTGCCGGAAGCAGCTTTGTTGCCAAGCACTCCTTTGCAGCCGGTCAACGCACAAAATTTATCAACCACATCCTTGGGGAAGCCGTTCGGATAATACGGAAAATCTTTTTCTAAAATGATACCGGAAAATTCCCAATGTCCGGTGGTACTATCCTTCCCTTTAGAAACCTCACGCATCTTCCCAAAGTTTCCCGTCGCATTGGAATTTTTCGGAACGCCGGTGATCTCCGCGATATTTCCGAGTCCAAGTGCTGCAAGATTCGGCAGATGTAAACCGCCTGTAACGGACGCAGTGTTGCACAATGTGTTCGCCGCTTCGTCGTGATATAGATGTGCATCGGGAGCAGCACCAATACCGACGCCGTCAAGAACAATACAAATTACTTTACCGTTTTTCTTCATCAGAATACTCTTACGATATTTCCACCCGCTTTTTTTGCCAGATCGAGCACATGAGAAACATTCTTCACCAATTCATCACCGGTCATTTTGGACGATGCTCCGCTGACACCAATGGTAACAGAAATGGAAAAACTCTTTCTGCCGATTGTCACGATGCTTCCCGCGATAGCCATACGCAGTTTTTCAGCCCACAAAAACGCGTCGTTGGCAATGGTATCCACAAGAATCACAGCAAAGGTTGAGGTATCATAACGCGCAACAACATCATATGGACGAACGCTTGCACGCAAGTGCCGAGCAACATGTATTAACGCAGCATCGGTTCCATCACTGTCATACCGTTGTTGAATATCGGCGATATTATACAACGTAACAAAAACTAAACTTAAATCTTCTTCCCGTTCTGTTGAACGGAACAATTCCTCACTTAACCGTAAGGAGAAATACTTCTTTGACATTGTTCCCGTCAACTCATCAATGGCAATGTGCTCACTGAGAATGGTGTTTAATTCCGTAATCTCAAATTCCGGTGCAACGGTTGAAGAGAGGAACTGGATTGCCGCAATATCTTTTTTGGAATAAGCATTCGCATCTCTATCAGAAACAACAACGGCACCAAAGCATTTCCCGCCGGACGAGAACGGAGCAACCACTAACATACCATGTTTCAATACATCTGATGATCGTTCGTGTTCATTGAAGATCATCTTGGAATTCTGCGCCAGATTTACCGTCTGCAGACTGTTGGATCTAATGGAATGTCCGACAATGCTGTTTTCAAAATCAATCGGCTGTTTTGGTGAAACGAATCGATCATTCCCACGCACTCGCGTTGAAGCGATTCCCCACGTCCTCTGCCCTTCATCATATAAAACCACGCTGATCGATTCCCACGACACAATATTCTCTAATTCTTCCGTCAGCGAATTCATCACGACATTGATTGAAGGATGATCGGAAATCCGGCGTTTCAATTTTGTATCAGCTTCAATTAACTTCACATCGGCAAAAAGATCGTACTTTTCTGTATAGCTAATAAGCATCGACGAGATCAGTTTGGAAACATGCGACAGCATCGCAAATGTTTCTTCGCCATACGCGTCGGGTGCTTTACTATCAACTGTCAGCACGCCAATCGGTTGCGATGATGCCTCTCCCGCATAAAAAACCGGAACGCCGATAAATGATTTTATATCCTGCAGATTCTTATAATAGCAGAGGATGTCACGTTCGGTTTCCGGAAGAATGTTGTTCACTAACTGCGGTTCTCCATTCACGCCGATCATGCTCACCACATCCACACCAAGCGGAAGTTTCCGTTCATGTGTGAATGCTGAAGAATCTGTGATCTTCCCTTCTACAACAAGCTGCCGAGTTTCAGCCTTTACCCAAAAAAAAGTAACGGTGTGGGCAAAGCTGACTTCTTTAACGATCTGTAAAGCTTTTAAAAGTAAATTATTAAATTCGCTCTGCGGTTCTGCCTGACTCATTGATGATGTTTGTTTCTCCTCGAAAAAATCTGTCGCAGTAAAATTAACAGCGGTCCGCTCCGGCTGGCGCATCCTAATTCCCTGTTCACTCTTACTCTCTTGTAAACCCGGACGTTCTATCTTTTTTGATGGAAGTGAACGTAAATCTAATATCGGCTCGCGTTCATTTTCAAATACTTCGCTATTTTCATCCTCAAAATCTTCTTCCTCAAACTCCTCTGGTTTTGTTTTCCCGAATTTGATACGGTATGAATTATACGAAGTGTAGAAAAGGAAAACGCCGATCCCAACGGAAACAATATTGGTCGCCAGCACCGAGCTGAACACTCCCAAAAATACGAGAAGGACTCCAACACCGACAAGAATTATCTCTTCTAATAGTTGTTGAATCTTATTAGAATGGACAAGTTCCCGCTGATTTTCCGGCATTAATGAGTCCTTGAACGTTGAGAAACCGCAAAAAACTTGCTGAATTTACCCATAATTCACTCTAAAGTCAATGAAGAATTCATTACATATTGTTAATCAATGAAATGTTTCGTTGATGTTATTTTACAAAAAAGGTGTTGCGCCAATTTCAATTTTTAGCTACACTAAATCAGAAAACCTCTTTATTGACCAACCGAGTATTCCTATGAAAGCTGTAATAATGTCTGGCGGTTTCGGCACACGTCTCCGTCCTCTTACATGTAATATTCCAAAACCGATGGTTCCGATGATGAACAAACCGATGATGCAACATATCGTCGATCTGTTGAAACAGCACGGAATCACAGAAATTGTTTCGACATTGTTTTACCAGCCGGATATCATCACCGGACACTTTGGCGATGGTTCGAAATTTGGAATTAAAATGCAGTACCGAAAAGCGGAAGCCGATTACGGAACTGCCGGGAGCGTGCGCAACGCGGCAGATTTTTTGGATGAACGGTTCATCATCATCAGCGGAGATGTTCTTACTGATTTCGATCTCACAAAAGCAATTGAATTTCATGAAAAGAAAAAGGCTAAGGCAACACTCGTTCTTACCCGCGCAACAAATCCACTCGCCTTCGGTGTTGTCATTACGGACAGCAGCGGAAAGATTACCCGTTTTCTTGAAAAGCCGTCATGGGGCGAAGTGTTCAGCGATACCATTAACACTGGTATCTACATCATCGAACCTGAGGTACTCAAACTTATTCCCTATCAAAAAGAATTCGATTTCAGCAAGAATCTTTTCCCGGCAATGCTTGAACAGGATATGGGATTGTATGGCTTCATTGCGGAAGGATATTGGCGCGATGTTGGCAACCTGAATGAATATCAGGAAGCACATCTTGATGCATTGGACGACGGCGTGAGACTGCATCACGAAGGAAATATTGTCGGCAGCGCTTTTGTCGGATCGAATTCGACGATCGAAACTTCAGTCGACAATCTTCAAGGAAAAGTATTGATCGGCAAGAATTGCAAGATCGGGAAAAACGTAAAGATCATTAAATCAGTTATCGGCAATGATTGCGTTATTGAAGATGGCACAATAATTCGCAACTCCGTCATTTGGTCCGACACGAAGGTTGGCAAAGGTGCGGAATTAACATCCTGCGTTGTCGCAAAATGGTGTAAGATCGGCGACTATGCAATTATCAGCGATAATGTTTATATCTCCGATAAATGCGTGATCGGCAAGGAAAGCAAGCTGGCACCAAATATTAAATTGTGGCCAGAAAAAGAGGTGGAAGACGGTGCAATTCTCACCCGTTCATTAGTGTGGGAAGATAAATGGCTGAAAGATCTTTTCACTGATGCGCGGATTACCGGACTGTCTAATATAGAGATGAATCCTGAATTCGGCGCCAAGATTGGTGCATCATTCGGTGCATTGGCGGGAAAAGGAAAAACCATTTTGATGAGTCGGGATTCCGACAACGTTTCACGAATGATGAACCGTGCAATCATGTGCGGATTGATGTCCGCCGGTGTAGATGCGGGAGACCTTCGCGCCGTTTCAATTCCAATATTGAGACAAGAGTTACGAAGCGGAAAACACGCCGGTGGTATTCATGTCCGGAAATCACCGGTCGATAAAAACCTGACCGATATTATTTTTTTTGACGGGAAAGGAAAAGATCTTCCGACGAGTAAGACAAAATCCCTTGAACGGTTATTCTTCGGTGAAGATTTTCCAAGAGCAAAACAAGATGAAGTCGGTGCAGTCTCATTCCCGGAACGTGCACAGGAAAGTTATATTCAAAACTTCCTTTCTACCATTAATGTGGATGCAATCACACAGTCGAAATTCAAATTAGTGATCGATTATTCCAGCGGCATCGCCTCCTCCATTTTCCCAAACATCCTTGGTTCGTTCAATGCACAGGTGCTTTCACAAAATGCCTATTTGGATGCAAAAAAAATCACCCGGAGCGCTGAAGAATTTGAGCATAGTGTCAGTCAGCTTTCCCACATTGTCACCTCTCTTGGATATGATGTCGGTTTCATTTTGGATGCCGGCGCTGAGCGTTGTTTGGTTGTTGATGAGAATGGGAAATTTGTTGAGACTGATCGGCTGCTTACACTTGTGACACATCTCTTCCTCACCGTTTATCCTGATGTGAAAAAAATTGCTGTTCCGATCACCGCATCAGCTGAGATTGATCTGATCGCTGAACATATGGGCGTGCAAGTTGTGAAGACACGCGATAGTCATTTGTCATTGATGGAAGCAGCGACCAAAGAAGATATTAAATTCGTCGGCGGCACAAAGGGAGGATTCATTTTCACCGATTTCCTTTTTGCCAGTGATGGAATGTATTCCGTTGCAAAGATTATGGAGATGCTCGCACTTGCAAACACTCGTTTTGGTCAGTTGGACAAACAAGTGCCGAAACTTCATATGAATAAGAAAGTAATTCACGTTCCATGGGATAAAAAAGGAAGAGTAATGCGCTATCTGATGAAAGATACCGACAATCAACAGCATCGCATTCTGCTTGATGGTGTAAAGTTGGTGCTCGATCAAAAAGCTTCCACTTCTGTGTTGATGTGGCCGGACAGAGCATTACCGTCGTTCCATGTTCACGCTGAATCTGCGGATAAAGAAATTGCCGAAATCCTCGTTTCGCAATACGAAGAGAAGATTGTGGAATGGCGCGATACCCGGGATTGAATAATTGTTTCCATTTGCACGGCAAAAACCGTATATTGAATGAACTTTGACAACGTTACCCGATTTGACAGTTTGGAGATTATCAGAAAATGAAGATCAGTGATATTTTAGATGAATCAGTCGTACGAGTTAAACTAAAAGGCAAATCCAAAGACGAGATCATTAATGAAATGATTGCGATTGTCAATCATTCGAACAGGATCACGGACATTGAAAAAGTACGCGAAGCTATTTTTGAACGCGAAAAAATCATGTCCACCGGCGTCGGAAACGGATTCGCAATTCCCCATGGAAAATGTGACGCTGTGCTGGATATCGTCGCAGCGTTCGCCATCACCGAAGAAGCTATCGATTACGAATCGCTGGATGAACAGCCAGTCCATTTAATTTTCCTCTTGATCGGCAAAGACAGTATGGTTGGACCGCACATTAAACTGCTCAGCCGAATCTCCCGTTTAATGAACAAGGAAGATTTCCGAAAAAAATTATTGGATGCAAAAACACCAAAAGAAGTGATCGAAATTTTCAAAACCGAAGAAGCGCAATATTTTGACAATTAGGAACATGGTTTTGATCCTTCTTATTGCATCACAACGCCCGAAGACCCTCTTCTCATTACTATACTGTATCCTGTGAATTACCGTTCAATCAAAGGCACAAAAGATATTCTTCCTTCCGAATCGTCATTGTGGCAGTTCGTCGAATCGACGATCCGTGAAGTATTTCAACAATTCAACTACAAAGAGATCCGGACACCAATTTTTGAATCGACATCCCTCTTTGCCAGAAGCATCGGTGAATTGACGGATATTGTCGGAAAAGAAATGTACACATTTCAAGATAGAAGCGGTGACAGCATCACGCTTCGCCCTGAAGGAACAGCATCTGCTATCCGCGCTTACATTCAAAATAATCTTGGCGAATCGCTGCCGCTTTCCAAAGTCTATTATATCGGTCCGATGTTTCGTCAGGAACGTCCGCAGGCAGGCAGACTTCGACAATTCCATCAGTTCGGTGCAGAAGCAATCGGATCGCCGACACCGGAAACCGATGTAGAGATCATCGCGATGACGATCGAGATCTATAAGAGACTGGGAATCACGAATTATTCTTTACAGATCAACTCCGTCGGTGACGAAGAATGCCGCCCGAAATATAAAGAGATCCTTCGCGAAGAACTGAAAAAGATCGCCGACAAACTTTCTTTTGAAAGTCAAAAACGGATTAATCAGAATCCAATGCGCGTTCTCGATTCTAAAGATGAAAACGATCAGAAACTCACGGCATCGATGCCTCTCATCACCGATCATTTGAATGAAGAGTGTTCCAAGCATTTTGAAAAAGTAAAATCGCTTCTCACAGCATATGGAATTCCATTCACCGTAAATGGACGATTGGTACGAGGATTAGATTATTATACAAAGACAGCTTTTGAGATCACCAGTACCGAACTTGGTTCGCAGGATGCTCTTGCGGGCGGCGGACGGTACGATCTGTTAGTGAAGGAGCTTGGCGGGAAACAAACACCCAGCGTCGGTTTTGCAGCCGGGTTGGAACGGTTGATGATGATCCTGGAAAAAAAAGGATTTCAACCGCCGAAACTTAATCCAAAAATCTTCATCGCGGCAGCAGATGAATCTGCACGCGAATGGGTTCTCAAAACCACGATGAATCTGCGGTCAAACGGAATTGCTTCGGAATACGATCTGCTTGCACGGAGTTTGAAATCGCAGATGAAAGAAGCGGACAGACAGCAGGCGGAATTTTCATTAGTTGTGGGAACAATGGAACTTAAAAGTGGTAAAGCATTGTTGAAAAATCTTACTGACCATACCCAACAGGATATTTTGTTAAGTGAGATCGTCGGATTTTTCAAAAAATAACGGTGCCGCTTCTGCGTCAACCGAATATAGGTTTTTATGACGCAAAAGAAACAATCAATTGAATACCGCTTATTGGTTCAACCGACGTTTGATGAGACATTAAAAAAAGCGGGGATCCTTTTCCTGCTTGAGACATCTAAACAGTTCACGAATTTCAGTTATGTGATTGATGTGAAAGAGGAAGTTAAGGGAGACAGAGTAATTTGGACACTGCGCGGATTGCGCGCTCCTTCAATGAACATGCCGGCGACCGGAACGGCGCAGTTTCACACGGTCTATTTTGACTTGCCGAAAAAAGTTCATTTCACTCTTGTAAAAAAAGATAAGATAAAGGCAGATACGGAATTTACATTTTCCGCAGCGGCATTCAAATCAACAAAAGAAACAAGTTCATTCTTAAGAATTTACACAGACCAACATGAATTCCAGACGAACAGGATCAACGACGTAGTGATGGCAGAACCAAAACCGGACATCCATCGTGACCCGGCAGTTAAAAAACAAAAAATTAAAAAGACGAAACCTTAATGCATCCAGTTATATTCTCCTTTGGCGGTATCACCATCTACAGTTTTGGACTGATGATGGGACTCTCCTTTTTGATCGGCAACTATCTTCTTGCCAAAGAATTCAAACGAAGAAAACTTCATCCTGATCTCGCTTCTAATATTACACTTATTGCACTCATTGCGGGAGTTTCAGGTTCCAAACTGTTGTACCTTTTAGAAAATTGGAATCTCTTCATTCAAGATCCCATCGGAATGACCTTCTCCCCGGGGGGATTGACATTTTACGGCGGATTTATTCTTTCGACCGTTTCCGTCTATATTTACTCCAAGAAAAAGAAAATTAAATTCATTACTATCGGAGATTCCATCGCACCGGCAATCATCCTTGCCTATGGGTTGGCGCGAATCGGATGCCATCTTGCCGGCGACGGTGATTACGGTTTTCCTACGAATCTTCCCTGGGGAACTGATTATTCGAACGGCACTTATCCTCCTTCAGCGGCATTTAGAAATTTTCCGGAAGTGACTTCACTATTCCCGAACGGCATTGTTCCCGATAATACACTCTGCCATCCCACTCCCATATACGAAACGATCATCTGTTCTCTCTTTTTCATGATCCTCTGGAAGAATCGCGAGAAATGGAATGCAGAAGGACAAATGTTCTCAGCATATCTCGTATTGGCAGGTATTGAACGGTTTTCTGTAGAATTTTTCCGATTAAATCCCCGGCTGTTATTTGGATTAAGCGAAGCTCAGATCATCTCTCTCGTTCTTATTGCCATCGGTGCAATCGGACTGAATTCTATTCAACGGATTAAAAAAACATCGGCATTGTAACATGAATCTTATTACCGGTCGAAAACCAGTTCTGGACGCGCTCAAATCGAATACACCGATCGATAAACTGATGATCGCGCAGAATTCCCACGGAGAAGTGGTCGATGAAATCATCAAAATTGCCCGGCAAAAAAATATTCCTTACAAACTTACTCCTGCCGATCAGATTTCGAAAACAGCACAAACTCAAAATACGCAGGGAGTTCTTGCGTTCGTAGGGACAAAAGAATTTTCTGATATCAGCCAGTTGTTCGACGTTGCAAAAGCAAAAAACGAACAACCCTTTTTTCTTATCTTCGATGAGATAGAAGATGTACACAACCTCGGCGCACTGATCCGCACAGCGGTCTGCACCGGCGCACACGGTGGTATCATACCGAAACATCATAATGCACCGGTGAATGAAACTGTCGTAAAAACTTCTGCCGGCGCCAGCATGCAGTTCCCTATGGCGCGCGTAACGAACATTGCTCAGACAATTGACGAATTAAAAGAGAACGGTGTTTGGATTGTTGGGACCGAGATGACCGCACAAAAGAATTTCACGGAAGTAGACTACTCCGTTCCTGTCGCATTAGTGATCGGAAACGAAGGAAAAGGAATGCGTCGATTGGTGAAAGATAAATGCGATTTTCTTGTGAAAATCCCAATGAAAGGGGATTTTGAATCGCTCAATGCATCCGTAGCCGGAGCAATTGTCATGTATGAAGTCTTGCGTAAAAGAAAAATATTTTGAATATTTCCACTGTAGGTAGTTTTCACTCACATCCGATAAGGTAACTCTTCAATATTATTGTTAGAACGAATTCTTTTGTTTAACAATCTTTTCACAGATTCACTTTTTAACCTTGATTTTTTTTACCGGAGACTTTATGAAAAACAGACTGTTGTTCATTATTCTTTCTATTTCGCTTTTATTATTTTTTTCTTCATGCGATCAGACGCCAACCACCGATTCCGTTGACTCGAAGACTTCCAACGAAAAATCTACACAGGCGTACACGGAACTGGAAAATCTCTTTGCTGTACCGGGGGATATTGAAAACAAGAATTTTACCAATGCTGAAAAACTTTATATGGATGCCGTTGCAGCAGATCCATCGAATGCAACTGCAAATTTTGGAGCAGCATTCAGTCATATATTGGCTACACTTTCAGACACGGCGGTGAAAAATACGATTAATCGTTGGCAGGGTGGATCGACAATTAAATATCCCCCCATGTTTCATTTTGGGCTCCCTTCCGGAACAAAAGATATGACCGTACCGACACAATTACTCGGATCTAATCTTGTAAAAATTATTCAAACAGCTACTTCCAATCCGCCGACAATCACCGAAATGCAGAACTTAATGCGCGACAAACTCCTTCCGCGTATCAATTATGCTATTGCACGTCTTGCAGTGGTCGAAACCAATCCTGCATTTGAACTTCGGATCAGTGGAAAAATGCAGGGAGGTGCACTGAAAAAAGATGTCTATCTTGACCTCACCGAAGTATACATCATGGACGCCGCACTTCACAGCATGAAATCCGTTGTTGAACAGTTTCTTGTATTTAAATTTGAACTTGCTTCGTATACGACCAAAGCTGCTGTTGCAGCATTGCAACAAAACAGTACAACCTTTTTCGTTTTGGCATCCGACGGCGCGGCGAGGGCACAGAGTGTAAAATCTTCACTGGTTGGTGCGGTTGGGAAACTGCGGAGCGGAGTCAATTTCCTGAAGAGCGAATCGGACAATCAGGATGATGATATCATTAAACGAGGAAATGACGGCGTAGCAGTTAAAGATCTGGATACGATGTTGGTCTATCTCGGAAAGATTGAAACGGCGTTGACGGGGACATACAGTATAGAGGTGAAAGATGCAGATTCAGACAACAACGATTATACCATTACCGTAAGCTTGAATAATTTCTATAATAACCTTCCGCAAAATCCGAAATCGGCATGGCTCCCAGTGTACACCATCGACTCAACATCCCATGGTGATCTGCTGTTTCGATGGCAGGCGCAGGATTACGCATCATTCACCTTTCCCGATCCCACATTCAGCGGATTGTTTCCCGGAATGACGAATGAAACATTAAAACGGATTATGTATATCGATGAAGCGTTCGCATGGAGAGTTGAAATATCCTTGTTGGATAATTATAACAGTCCCGCCAATACCACGATAACAATGACAATCAACGGGACAACATATTCTCCAAAATCCATGAACAATTGGGGATATTCGACGTTTTATATTGCCAATAATAATACTCAACCTGTTCAAAGTATAAATATTGTCAGAGACGGTCAAAATGTGCCGGTAGAGTTTTTCGGGAAAATACCAACGGTAAAACTAAAATCGTATAGTTTCATTGCTGTCGATCTCACACGTTCACCTCAAAATATTACGGCAACACGAAATACATCACCAAATAGTGTCACTGTCAATCTTCAACAGTATGCAAATTATTTTATAGAACGAGCTGTCAATAACGGATCATTTGTTAAGATCGATTCAGCGTATACTTCAATGTATACCGATCTGAACGTCAATTCCGGAGCAACGTATCAGTATCGTGCCTCTCGAGGATATAATCTGTATAGTCATGACTTTTTTGCACAACGGGCAAACAATTATACGAATACCGTTTCGATCACCATTCCATAATGTTAACACATAAGTCAAAAAAGCGTGCGCCATTTCATCATCGAAATTGTGCACGCTTTTTTTTTCTCTTCATTTTATTGATTGATCCGTTGACAGCTCAATCTGATTCTGGTTATACATTTCATATTTCTTCAGGATCTTCTTATTTCGATATTTTTCGGCAGCGCTCAATAAACTCCAGAACAATCGCCTTTTCCAAGGAATCGTTCGCTTATCTTGCGGCGATGTCGGGCAAAGAATCTCTTTCCGTTGCAATTCGGACATTCGAACACTATGCTGCTGTAAATCAATATCGGTCCAAATTTACTTCTTCCTTCAGCAATGAATTGCAAACAATAGGATTGCTTTACGCAAACTCTCTCTCCTTCTTCAATTACCTTCTGGAATTGACGGCTCCATTAAACACTTCGTCTATGGAAATGAAATACAGGGTTTCTATTGGAGTGGATCCTTTTAACGGTTTACTAGATGCCGGAATTTCATTACAGCGCAATCCCTTTCAATATACAACGGCGTTAACATTTCAGGATTTTATCGTACCGTTTCGCGATCTTCCTCCCATAACAACTGTATCATATACAATTCGAAGTAAACCTTTTTCGGACTTTCGAACTGAGATCGACTATATCGAATCTGACGGAACTGATTTCACTATATCAAATTTGTATGGAATGAATTTTGATTTTCATTCCTTCGGAAAGAAAATTGCAGTGCATTACACATTTCTGGAGTCATCTTCCCTGACTGCGGAAATTGAAACTGAAGAATACCGGACAGAATTAACATTTAAAAAGAATAATATTTCATTCGGTGATTTTGTTGACGGATCAGGAAAACATTCCCGTTATATGGCAGGCATTCTCACTAAAGTGTTCGGTACTCCGATTTCGGCAGAATATTCGTTTGGACAGCTTTCCGTAGCGGGATTAGGACAAGTTGAATCATGGCCATTCACCACCCTCGCCGCTTCCATCATCACCAATAAATTAAACTATCAACTCAGCGGTACATTGAAACATCATGCTTTGGCTACTTCTGCTGATTTTGTATTCGAAACATCGACATTGACGACGAAATTATCTTATCATAGAATTCTGCCTGATGCTGTAATCGAACATTGGGAGCCGGAATTTCTTGTCTTTGGAATGAAAAATTTCACCCGAACTCCCTTCTCAATCAGCGATATCCATTTAGTGGGTCTCGGTGTTCAGTATCAAGTCTCGTTCGACCGTTTTACTATATCAGCACTTCTTGATCAATATATTCCTCTTTCAATTACATACAGGAAATCAATACCGAGTATTACTCCTGCGCCTGGCGTACCATCATCCGTTTCCTCAACACCAAAAACTGACGGTGGACGAAAGGCTGCAATAATCCTCTCCGTTTCGCTGTAACATTATACAAATCTCTTCAGATCGATAAATTTGGCCACCAATCTTGAGATGTTTCTAATAACTTTTAGAAAAAAGTTTCGTTATCTTTGCAGCAGTAATGATAACGCGTTATCAAAATAAGGGGAAAAAGAAATTTGAGTGGCTCGATGTTATTAATCCGACCGCCGAGGAATTACGCAAAATCGCGGATGAGTATTCTCTTCACAGCAATTCTGTTCAGGACAGTTTACAGCCGGAACATCTTCCGAAGTTTGAATGGATCGAAAGCACAATTTTTATCATTGCAAGGATATACGATCACCTTTCTCTTCGTGATGCCGATTCTATTCAGGATATCAGTAATAAGGTGGCGATCTTTGTCGGGAAGAACTTCATTATCACCATCCACCGAGGCGAACAACCGTTTCTTGAAGCCATCAGATCGAAATATTTTGATTCGGCGCAAGTAGCAACACCGAACGATCTGCTGATCAAAATATTGTATTATATTCTTCAATCGTATGTTACTCCATCGCTCACCCTTGAGACGGAGCTCGACCAGCTGGAAACGCTGATTGTCCTGAAAAATCAAACTCACGCTGTGCTGCGAAAGCTGTATCAACTTAAAAGGAAAGCAGCAGTCTGTTTGCGGATCCTTCGGCTTTCTAAGACGATCATTGACAATTTGGATAAGAATACTACTGCACCCGTCCATCAGGATCTTCGTGAATTTTTTCTCAGTCTGGAAACGTCGTACGATCAAACAATTGAAAATGCAAACAACTTATTGAATCTTTACATATCCATCTCATCCCAACGAACAAACGAAGTGGTTCGCGTGCTGACGTTATTTTCTGTCTTCTTTATGCCGCTCACATTTATTGTTGGTATTTATGGTATGAACTTCGAGTTCATGCCGGAACTTCGGACTCCCTACGGATACCCGGTTGTGCTTATAGCGATGGCTCTTATCACTATAGGAATCTATAGCTGGTTTAAGAAAAAACATTGGCTGTAATCATTTCTGTCCCTCCTCAGATACACTCGCTGATAAGAATTGTCACTGCTCAAAAAAATCATTCTTGACACTCACTTTGTGAATTCATACCTTGCGCTCCGAATTCATGGCGGATCAATCCGCCGTTCCTTCATATCTCACAGGAGGTTGTTATGATGAGCAAGAATTACTGGATGGCTGTTGTCATCGCCGGTATTGTAGTAAATATCCTTGATTTTATTGTGCAGGGAATGTTATTTCAGAACATGTTCTACTCCAAAATGTCGGGAATGAGAACAGACGTAAATCCGGCAATATATGTGGCACTGGATTTTTTGATGGTGGCAATCTTTGTGTGGTTTTATGATAAAGTGTATGGAAGTTTTGGCGGAGGATTGCAGGGCGGAATGAAATTTGGAATGTATTACGGCGTTACCATGAACTTCCCCACGATGTTCTTCCCTTATTTAATGTTTCAGGGAATGATGTACGGCTTCGTTTGGGCTTCGATCATTTATGGCATTATTTGGGGAATAGTCTTGGGAATAACGGTTGGGAAATTTTATACCAAAGGTGAGTCAGCACCTGCAGCGTAACTATTATTCAAACTTCCGAAGTCTCTACGACTTCGGAAGTTTATTCTTGACAAGGTTTCATTCTCCCCACAATATATCACTAGGCAGCAGTTGTTCATCCCTCAGTAATCGTAAACCAAATTCTCTCCCTTTTGCATTTGCCAGTTTATCCCGCGGATCATTTTTTCCTCCCAGCACAAAACGATTTTCACCGATTTCCAGAAGATCCCCAATCCATTCTGAGATAACATGAGAATTTGTTGAATATGCCAAAAATGCTGAACCGAAAAAATGCTGCAGCTTATCCTTATCGCTGCTTCGCTGTTTATCATTGAGAAGTTTTTTGGGAAGATTCGTCCGACGAAGCCGAAAGAGTGAATCGTTTTCAAATGTCAGCGGGAAATAGATTGAACCGAAGAGAGGAACATTAATTCCCAATGTTCGATGATCCATAACAGCTAGAGTAGCAATGAGGAGTGCGTGACGGACATCTCCATCGGCAATAAGCATTGCCCGATCATAGATCGCATCAACCGCAAGAGTGTCATCATAAAGTTTGCGAAGTTCAATGAAGCGTTTATTACGAAGATATCGTTTAAGATGGGCCTCGTCGTTAAAAAAAGTGGGAAGAAAATCGGTAAGGTCGATAAACGAAGAATCTTCGGCAGAATAGTACCAATCGTCATTTAACCAAACAGTATCTTCAGTGATCGACTGAGCGTGAAGAGTGAACGAAAATAATATGAAAAAAAGAATCGATAATGGATAATGGGTAATGGGTAATTTTTTGGTTCTCTTCACTTCATCATCTTTTTTTGAATTCAATTTTCAATAACTAATAGCTAACGACCGCTCTTACACCTGCAGAACTCCCGTCTTAAACTCCGGCATATTCGGATTACAATTCGCCATCGCAATTCCACGCGAGATGATATCGCGAGTCAATAACGGATCGATGATACCGTCCACCCAAAGCCGGGCAGCCGCAAATTTTGGATCGAGTTCACTCTCATACTTCGCCTGAATCTCATCCAGCAATTGTTTCTGCTGTTCGGAGGAAATATGCGTTCCCCCTTTTTCCATCGCCTGCACTTTTATGGCAAGCAGGGTCTCACTCGCTTGCTTTCCTCCCATTACAGCAATCTGCGCCGAATGCCATCCATAAATCAATCGCGGATCGTACGCTTTTCCGCACATGGCATAATTTCCCGCGCCGTAGCTGTTCCCGGTAATAATCGTGAACTTTGGAACGACAGAATTTGCAACGGCATTAACCATCTTCGCGCCGTCTTTAATGATGCCGCCATGTTCGCTCCTACTGCCAACCATAAATCCGGTTACATCCTGAAAGAACACTAGAGGAATTTTCTTTTGATTGCAATTCAAAATAAACCGAGTCGCTTTGTCCGCACTATCCGAATAAATTACTCCTCCCACTTGCATCTCCCCTTTTGCTGTTTTGGTGATGGCGCGCTGATTGGCAACAATACCGACTGCCCAGCCGTCTATTCTCGCGTATCCGCAGATGATAGTCTTCCCAAATCCGGATTTGTATTCATCCAGTTCGCTATCGTCGATAATGCGGGAAAGAATTTGATATGTGTCATACGGTTTGTTTCGTTCCGTCGGTAATATGCCGTAAATTTCTTTCGGATCGAATTTTGGCTTCGAAGGCTTTTCGTAATTGAATCCTGCAACCGGAAAATGTCCCAGCTTACTGATGATGCTTCTAATCTTTTTTAACGCCGCTTCATCATTAGCCATCTTATGATCCGTCACACCGCTAATCTCGCAATGGACCGATGCACCGCCGAGCGATTCATTGTCGATATCCTCACCGATCGCCGCTTTCACTAAATGTGAGCCAGCAAGAAAGACAGATCCAGTTTTATCCACAATCATCGCTTCGTCGCTCATGATGGGAAGATATGCTCCACCGGCAACGCATGGACCCATAATCGCAGCGATTTGTGTTATACCCATGGCGGACATCACGGCATTATTGCGGAAGATCCGTCCAAAATGTTCTTTATCAGGAAAAATTTCTGACTGCAACGGTAGAAAAACACCTGCTGAGTCGACGAGATAAACGATCGGCAGACGATTTTCGATTGCAATTTCCTGTGCGCGGAGATTCTTTTTTGCGGTAATGGGAAACCACGCTCCTGCTTTCACAGTCGCATCGTTTGCTACGATAACAACATCATGATTGTGGATTTTGCCGATTCCAAATACTGTTCCCGAGGAAGGCGCTCCGCCATATTCTTCATACATTCCATAAGCAGTAAAAAGTCCAACCTCCAAAAAATGCGATTTCGGATCGATCAGTAAATTGATCCGTTCCCTGGCTGTCATTTTCCCTTTTTTCTTATGCTTCAGCATTGCATCAACACCACCGCCAAGCATAACCTGTCTAGCATAGGATTCCAGTTCCTTCAACGAACGCTTGTGGAATTCTTCGTTGCGCTTAAAATTTTCGTCTTTCTTTATTTCAGAACCGATCATATTCAGTAATCATTTATCAATAAACAATTAACAATGTTTTGCAAAATATGGTAATTGTTAGCTGTTCATTGTTCATTGAGTAAAATTATTTAAGCAAGTTTCTCGCAATCACCATCTTCTGAACCTCGCTTGTTCCTTCGCCGATGGTAAGCAGTTTAACGTCGCGATAGAATTTTTCTACCGGGAAATCTTTGGTAAATCCATATCCGCCGTGTATCTGCACTGCATCACCCGATGCGCGCGTAGCCACTTCGCTTGCAAAATATTTCGCCTGTGCTGCTTCAAGATTTACATCTAAACCGGCCATTTTCATGGATGCCGCTTTTCGCGTTAATAATCGCGCCGCTTCAATTTCCATTGCCATATCGGCAAGTTTAAATTGAATTCCTTGATTATCAGAAATCGGTTTGCCGAACTGCACCCGCTCCTTTGAATATTTAATGCTCGCTTCCAATGCACCTTGTGCAAGACCGACTGACAGTGCAGCGATCCCAATTCTTCCGCCATCTAAGACAGACAATGCTTGTTTGAATCCCTCTCCCACATTTCCAATCAAGTTCTCCTCTGGAATATGCACGTTGTCGAAGATCAACGAAGCAGTTTCACTGCAGCGCATACCGAGTTTATTTTCCTTCTTCCCAGATGAAAAGCCGGGCGTTCCTTTCTCCACAATAAATGCGGAGATCGATTTGTTCTTTGTTTTATCTGTCACCGCCAGTATAACAAACGTGTGGCCGGAGATGCCATGTGTAATAAAATTCTTGCTGCCGTTGATCACCCACTCGTTCCCTTCTTTTACAGCGAATGTTCTCATCCCTCCCGCATCGCTTCCGGAAAATGCTTCGGTCAATCCCCAGCCGCCAAGTTTCCTTCCGCTTAAAAGATCGGGAAGATATTTTTTCTTTAGTGTATCGCTTGCGTGATTAAAGATGTGACTAACACAAAGCCCGTTGTGTGCACAGAGTCCCAGCGCTACAGAGGGATCGATCTTTGCTATCTCTTCGATAATCACGGTAAAATCGAGCGTATTGAGTCCGGCCCCTTCGAGTTCTTCGGGATAATAAGCGCCAAGAAAACCGAGAGAGGCCATTTTCGTAAAGATCTCTTTAGGGAATTCCTGCGATTCGTCATATTTCATAACATGCGGTTTAATTTCTTTTTCCGCAAAATCGCGCGCCATCTGTTGGACCATGGTCATTTGTTGTGTGGGGGCAAAACTTACTGCTGTATCGGACATGCTGATTCCTTCATATGTTTTATGAGGTTTTAAAAAAGATGTTCCCGCAAATATCACTGATGTTCGCAGAAATAATGTTTTTCTGCATAACCTGCGGGATGTTTTCGAAAGAACATTAATGTTTTTAACGTTTCAATCGACAATGTTGTATGAAAATAGAAAAGGTGAGGTTGAAGTGCAAGGAAGAAAAGCATTTACCACAAAGACACAAAGAGAAATAAATAAAAACCTTTTATCACCGTCAGTCTGAGTCCCGATGATTTATATCGGGACGAACCTGCCTGCTGTCAGGCAGGGAAACTGCTTGCTTGCCGGACATGTTCTTTGGCGGGTGCGGAAGGAAAAAGCAACCACAGAGGCACAAAGACACAGAGAAATATAAATTACGTAAAACGTATTTGTAAATTTAACTTTATAAACAACTCGCCATCTTCTTCATATATCCAACCATATTTATACGGTTTTGGTTTTTCTCTTTTTCCAAAGCCATATTTATTTTCATCTTCACTTTTTGAGACTAACTGAAGTTTTACAATATTGACTAAATAATTTTGAAATTCATTCCCATAGTAATTGTGATAGTTAGCTAGTTCTCCATTTTCTTTTACAATTATTGCTCCTCTTGTTGGATTGTAATTACCATTCCACACAACATCAGATTTCATTCCAAAAACAATTTCCGTCAATAATTTTTTAATCTTATGTTTATAAAATGGTTGATTCTTGCTTAGATCAAATCCCAAGGGGTTTGATCTAGTAATTTCAACTAATAAATCCTTTAATGCTGAATTACCAGTTCTATTGGTATAGGAAACGAGATACGCGAGTATTTCAGGTAATTGAGTATCTAATAGTTTTAAATTTAATTCTAGCTTTTGGGGAATGATTTTGTAAAAAAAAATCGTCTGACCATCTCCATTAAACTTAAATATGAACCCATAGACATCATTGTTTTTATATTTATGATTAAGTTCTCTATACTTTTTTCGCGATAATCTTTCTGGAAATGTATTCATCCCTTTGGCATCAAACATATAATGTTTAATCAAATACATATTTTATTGCCTGAAAATATTTTCGTAGTGATAATCTAAATATTCTTTTTTAGGCAAAAATCTATCAGGCATATTTATAGATTTATTATTAAAACTTAAAAAATACTCCTGAGTCAATTTGTCTTTTTTGTAATTTGCAGTCAATTCTTTTGAGACGATAATTTTATAATCTGTTGTGATAGTTATGAAGCCGTGATCAAAAGCTCTATCGTGAAGAGAGTTTAGGCACAAACCATTTCTTGGATCTAATCGGATGTTTTCATTTTTAGACCATGGAACAATATGACTTGCAACCAATAACTGAGGGACAGAGATTCCTGTGATACAGCATTTTTGATTATAAGAAGAAAGAATTGTACTACGAAAAAAGGATTGATTTATTCTCGTTTTTACAATTGCTTCCCTTTCTTTACCCTTGGGCAGGTTTTCCAAGTCTAACCCAATTAATTCTCCCAAGGTCTTCTTGGCATATTTTGCAATTATAGATTCACTTTCAAAAACTAGATTTTCCCAGTTCATATTAAATTCATCCCAAACTTCTTTATCAAGTTTACTACTATTTGATAAACCAACAATTCCTCTTTTTTTAAGTTCTGGATCAAAACTTCCAAAATTCCCAATTTTCATTTTTACAGAATTTGGGCTTCTTCCAATTATCTTTGAGATTTTAAGTATCTCGGGATGATTTGATGACACTTTGTTAAATGGGATTTTACAATATAGATTAAAAGCAACAATAGTTTGCTCTCTAGTCCAAATATTTTGTTTCATAAATCCTCTTTGTTGAATTTTTCTAATTCAAGATATTCAGTCCACCCGATAACTTCAGCCATTCCTCTTAAAAAAATATTAGCTTCTTTTTTATTAAGGAAGGAAAATGTTTTGAGGTTAGTTACCTTTTCACTTTTAGTTAGTTTAATTCCTAAATTGTGTCTCAATATTTCTTCTTTACCAAATAATATATGAATTGTATAAGACATTAATATTTAATTTTCAATTTTGTTTCATAATTGATATAAAATATATTAAAGTCTACGGACTTTAAGTCACACTATTTTAAGAACAGGTAATTGATAGAAGCCTTAGGTAAAGCGCAATGAGTTATTATGAATTGAAGATTTAATATACTTGAGGGTTTTTTATAGTTTCAGACAAAGGGTGGCGAGATGTCTTTACCGTACTTCTCTGTGACTCTGTGGTGAGCTTTTGGAAACTAGTGATGGTTCTTTCTAAACGCTTCCTCTGAAATCTCCTGCTGTTCATCCCTTGAGTAACCGGGACAAAGAGAAATATCACTTAATAACATCTTACTATGTTCAATATCGATCTTATCTGTTCGTAAACGAAGCGGCAGTGTTGAAACTTTTACGAGTAATTCTTTTCCCGCTTCAATATCCTTCTTGTTGTTGCTGTCTAATCCGCGGGTAATCAGAGCAACGCCGTACTCTTTTACAATCTCAATGCGGGTTGGATCCAGTTCGTATGCTTTTTTGCAGTACTGCACCGCTTTCTCTAGATCGCCGCTGATGCCAAATGTCCATTGTAATAAAAAGAATGACGGACAGAGACGGTAATAGACACCAAGAGCAATATTCGCCGATGCTTCAAGATTCTCGCCAATCGGAGTAACATATTCGGATTTCCTGCCGACAGCAATGATCCAATCCTGTTCAATCTGTTTCGCAGAAAAGAGAGACGAAAGAATCCCTTTTGTTGTGGACATACGAGCGTTAGCAAGTCCCCGCATAAAATAACACTCCCCTTTTTCAGGAGCTGCTTTCATACCCTCTTCAGCAATAGTCACCATCTTTTTATAGATGTCGAGTTTCCACTCTTTCTCATCAGACTTCTTCACATCTAATTTTTCGGCAATCTCATAATAATCCAGACAAATCATCGCACGGACGAGGTGGTCATTTGGTTTATATTTTAACGCCTCTTGTGCGCTTTTGATCGATTCTTCAAATTGAAATTTTCCCAGCTGCTCATCCGCTTTCTTAAAATAGATATTGTATTGTTCCTCCGCGTTGAGAGCGTCATTCGGTTTGGCATTTTGAGCAGAAACAAATATCGCGGAAAGCAAAATGGTAGAAAGGAGAATCGTTAATCTCATGAATTTCCTAAATGTGAATAATTGTTGTCGTGGAATATGGAGAATTGAAAGATTTTATGCAAGACAAACTGCATAGAACTGAATAGAACACGGATGACACTGATCATGCGGATCTTCACGGATAAAGCAATCTATATAAATCCGTGATATCTGTATTCTATTTGCGCTATTTCTTCTCTCCTTTTTTATCTCTATGTTCTCAAAAGTTTTCTTCCTTCTCTAAAGGCGCTGTTATGAGAAAAGTATCTCTTCTGTTTGTTTTTCCCATCATCATTTTCGCACAAACAAATTTCATCCAATACGTAAAACCACTCACCGGCACACAGAGAATGGGACATACATTTCCCGGAGCAACAGTTCCTTTCGGCTCTGTGCAGCTCAGTCCGGATACCGATACACTCAGTTACGAGAAGAATGGAAAATATCAGGCAGAAGTCTATCAGTACTGTGCAGGATATCAATATGAAGATAAGACGATTGTCGGATTCAGTCACACACATTTCAGCGGGACAGGACATTCCGACCTTGGCGATTTTTTAATCATGCCGACAACCGGTGAATTACAACTCAATCCCGGCACAGCAAATCATCCTGAAAACGGTTATCGGTCTCGCTATTCACACACAAACGAAACTGCCGAGCCGGCGTATTACAAAGTGAAACTGGATGACCATAACTCCGCCAAAGGCGGATCCGCCTCCGGCGGAATCACGGCGGAATTGACTGCAACTACACGCGTCGGTTTTCATCAATACACATTCCCGCGATCGGAAGAATCACATATCATTCTCGATTTGATGCACGGTATCTATAATTATGATGAAAAGAATGTCTGGACATTCATCCGTGTTGAAAGTGACACGCTTGTGACGGGATTTAGACAGACCAATGGCTGGGGACGGACACGCACTGTCTATTTTGCCATGGCATTCAACAAACCGTTTACATCATACGGTCATGCGAAATTTGATACTTCCATCTATCGCGGTTTCTGGAAAAAATTCGACGTGAGAACCAATTTCCCCGAAATGGCGGGAAAGAATATCAGAGCTTATTTCAATTTTTCAACAGAAGTAAATGAAAAGATCAAAGTAAAATTTTCGTTATCCCCTGTGAGCACAGAAGGAGCAGTAAAAAATCTCACTGCTGAAATTCCGGACTGGAATTTTGAGCGGGTAAAGAAAGAGAGTCAAGATTTGTGGAACGAAGAATTGGGAAAAGTAAATGCCGAACTCCTTTCCCAAAAAGATACTGAGACGTTTTACACTTCTCTTTACCATACGTTTCTCAGTCCAACAGTCTATATGGATGTGGATGGGCAATACAAAGGAATCGATCAGAATATTCATACTGCTGATGGATTTACCAATTATACAACATTCTCACTGTGGGATACGTACCGTGCTCTTCATCCTCTCTTCAACATCCTTCAGCCGAAACGAAACGGCGATATGATTCGTTCAATGCTTGCTCATTACGAACAGAGCGTTCACAACATGCTTCCGATTTGGTCTCATTATGCCAATGAAAATTGGTGCATGATCGGTTATCATAGCGTGTCGGTCATTGCTGATGCATTCATAAAAGGAAATGTTTCTTTTGATGTAGTAAAAGCACTTGATGCAAGTGTAAAGACAGCACAGCAAAAATACTACGACGGCTTGGAATATTACATAGCAATGGGATATATACCGGACGATAAGAACTCCTCATCCGTCTCTAAAACGCTGGAATATGCCTACGACGATTGGGCGATTGCACAGATGGCAAAAAAGCTGGGAAATGAAAAAGTGTATAATGAGTTCATCAAACGATCAGAGAATTTCAGCAATGTCTTCGATGCATCAATCGGTTTTATGCGTCCAAAAATGAGCGATGGATCGTTCCGGAAAAACTTTAGTGTGTTAGAAACCGACGGACAAGGATTTATTGAGGGCAATTCGTGGAATTATTCCCTTCATGTCCCCCACAACGTGCCAAAATTGATTCAATTACTTGGTGGGAATAAAAAATTTTCTAATTACTTAGATTCGCTCTTTACCATGCATCTGCCGGACGAATTCTTTGCACATAACGAAGATATTACTCGCGAAGGGATCATCGGAAACTATGTTCATGGAAATGAACCTTCTCATCATGTCCCGTATCTCTATAACTGGATCGGTGAGTCATGGAAGACACAAGAAAAAGTCCGCAAGATCTTGAACATTAAATATTCGAATACGCCGGACGGGCTGAGCGGAAACGACGACTGCGGACAAATGTCTGCGTGGTATATTTTCAGTGCATTAGGATTTTACCCTGTCGCTCCTGGTTCGGATCAATATTCGATCGGTAGTCCATTAGTGAAGTCAGCAAAGATCAAACTGGAGAACGGAAAAACACTGTCCATCAACACAAAGAATCAATCGCCAAAGAATGTATATGTGCAAAAGATTATGCTAAACGGAACGGAATGGAAGAAAAATTATTTCATTCATTCTGATCTAATGAACGGTGCGGCGATTGTATTCGAGATGGGGGCTAAACCTAATAAGAAATAGAACACGGATTTTTATGTAAATCGGGATGCAATCCCGACTTACATTTGATTCTTTTTATCCGTGTCAATCAGTCTAATTCGTGTTCTATCAAATCAATTTTTTACATCAACTATTTCAAATATCCCACCCGTCATCCCTTCGAGCGTAATTTCTTGTTGATCGATGAGAGAAAATTCTTTTCCCGAAACAAGATCCCGCAGCCGTGTCACACCCTTAAGTTGATGTGTATATGGTGAGAGAGAAATTTTCTGTTCTTCTTTATGATGGTTGATAACAACCATCATACGTTCGTTTTTCAAAATTCTAAAATACACATACGTTTCATGCGATGGCTTGAAATGAATCAATGTCCCAAACTGTAGCGACTTGTGCGATTTACGGATCTGTAATAGTCCTTGGGAAAACTTGAAAAGTTCATTTTCTAACTGCGTCCTTCCCGGTTCAGTGAAAGCATCACGCGTATCGTTCGGGAATCCACCGGGAAAATCTGCCCGAAGTAATCCGTGATCCTTTCCCCCTTTCATTCCAATTTCTGTTCCGTACAGCAGCTGTGGAATTCCCCGCGTCGTTAAGAGAGCAAGCATTGCAAGTTTGAAACGCTTTACATCTCCATTCACATTATACATGATGCGCGTAATATCGTGATTATCTAAAAAGGTAACCAGGTTATCCGGATCAGGATAGAGAAAATCTTTTGCAAGAGTGTTGAAGACATTTCCTATCGTTCCGTTAGAATCGGCAAATGTTTTCATGAATGCATCATAAAGTCCGAAATCCGTAAGAGACGGAAGTTCGGGTTTGACGCTTCGCGGGATAAAACTTCCTCTCTGATACGGCGCCAGGAATGCCGGATCCTGTACCCACACTTCGCCGACAATATTGAACCGAGGATATTCATCCATGATACTTTTGCACCATTCTTCTCGAAACTTCGGATCAATATATGGATAGGTATCCTCGCGAATACCGTCCATTCCGCTGAACTCAATCCACCAAATGGTATTCTGTTTCAAATAGTTTGCTACGAACGGATTCTGCTGATTCACATCAGCCAGGGAACGATCAAACCAGCCGTTCGTCGCCTGTTGTCTGGTCAGCGAATCGCTGTGAATATCATCTAACTCCGGTTTTGAATGGAATGGGCGTTGATGGTTTTCTATCGTTCCATTTAACCAATCTGCTGTCGGAAGATTTTTCAACCACGGATGATTTGTTCCGATATGATTGTTCACATGATCCATGATCACTTTCAATCCCACAGCGTGTGCTTTTTCCACAAATGATGTATACAACATATTTGTGCCGAAACGTGAATCGATTGCATACAAATCCGTTGCGCTGTAACCGTGGTAACTTGCGCGGTTCATATTATTTTCGACAAGTGGATTGATCCACAATGCAGTAACACCGAGATCGTTCAAATATTCCAGTTTGTTTATAATACCCTGAAGATCGCCGCCGTGTCTTCCGAATGGTTCACTTCGTTTTAAGGAATCAAACATTCCGGCGACATTGTCGTTTGTCGTATCGCCATTTGCAAAACGATCCGGAGTGATAAGATACATCACATCAGACTGATCAAAACCCTGGTGTTGGTTAGTCAACTTCTCTCTCTTCAACAGAGGATAACGGAATGAAGTTTTTCCGTTGCGAGATGTTACCGTAAGCTCATAATTTCCGGGTTTTGCTAAGGGTGATATATCAATATCGATGAATGTGTACGAAGGATTGGCTATGGAATGAGTGCGAAGGACTTTGAGATGGGAAGATGATGACGTCACAGTAATATTATTCAGATGTTCACCGTATACCATCAGTTGAACCTTGTTCATCTTCATCCCGATCCACCAATTCGGCGGTTCACACTTAATGATTTCAGGAGTCTGGGCAAGAGAGAATTGCACTGTAAAGAAAATGCAAATTCGGAGAAGAGATTTTTTATCCATAGGAATTCCGCCTGAATGACATTTGTAGGATGGGATGTCATCCCGTCCTACAAGTGGATTTATTTTTTCAATAATTCTTCCGCCACCTCGTACGGCGTGCGGTTACGAGTTATAATTTTGGAAAGTTCACGGTCAAGCTGAAGTTTCCGTTCAGCATTCCAAAATGTTACGGTAAACTTATCGCTGATGATCTCTTCAATGCGGGCTTTCATCTGTTTACTTCGGCGGCGTTCAAACTCACCGGATTTTTTTAGATATTCTTGATGGCGGGTGATTTCGGATGCGATCTTATCAATGCCGATCCCTTCACTTGCAGTGGATTTCACAACATCGGCCATCCAGGAATGTTCGTCGTGGGGACGAAAACCGAGAATCATCTTTATCGACATTACTGCCTGTTCCGCTCCCGGTCGATCGGATTTATTCATCACAAAAAAATCGGCAATCTCCATCAAGCCAGCCTTCATCGCCTGAATACCGTCGCCCGATTCTGGCACCAATACAACAACTGTCGTATCCGCAGCACCGGCTATATCAAGTTCAGATTGTCCGACACCGACCGTTTCAAACAAAACAATATCAAAACCGGCTGCATCAAGAATGTCCGCCGCTTCACGGGTCTTTTTGCTCAATCCTCCGAGCGATCCGCGCGATGCCATCGATCGAATGAATACACCTTCATCCATTTCCACTTCACTCATTCGCACCCGGTCGCCAAGAAGCGCACCACCTGTAAACGGACTTGTTGGATCGACAGCAATGACGCCAACTTTTAAATTCTGTGAGCGGTAAAATTTTGCAAGCTTATTCGTTAAGGTGCTTTTTCCAGCTCCGGGCGGACCGGTGATACCAATACGATAAGCTTTACCGGTGTGTTTGTAGATCTCCGAAAGAAATTGTTCTGCACCTGTATTCTCATTTTCCACAAATGAGATTGCACGGGCTACACTTCGTCTGTCACCTGATAAAATTTTTTGTATATCGATGGATTTTATCATATTTTTTTGGGAAGGTCGGTGTTAACGCTGACCTGCTGGTGCTTATTCTTAAAAAACTCCACCGTCTTCTTCAACCCTTCTTCAAGAGTTACCGTCGGCTTCCACCCAAGCATCTCCCCGATCTTTTTAGAAGAAATCACACTCCGCATCTGTTCTCCTGCTTTTGCCGGAATATGTTTCTCCTCACATTTCGCAACGGTCAACGATTTGATATGATGAAACAGTTGGTTTACATCTGTTTCAATCCCGGTGCCGATATTAAAAATATTTGAGCCAGAGTATTTCAATCCCAATAAATTTGCTTGAACAACATCACCAACGAACACATAGTCGCGGGTCTGTTTCCCTTCGCCGTTGATAATCGGTTGTTCCCCTTTTAACATTTTTTGAGTGAAAATCGCAACAACACCTGCTTCACCGTGAGGGTTTTGCCGAGGGCCATAAATGTTTGCATAGCGAAGAATGACATGATCGATGCCATAAATCTCTTTATAGAAGAAGAGATATTTTTCCGTGACGAGTTTTGTAATGCCGTATGGTGAAAGTGGTTGCATCGGATGTTTCTCGTCTGCAGGAAAATAATCCTGCTCGCCATAAATCGCTCCACCGGTTGACGAGAAGAGAACTTTTTTCAATCCGTATTTCCTCCCCTGTTCCATCAAATTCAAAAATCCCAACACGTTCACCGATGCATCAAATTTCGGATCGGCAACCGAGCGGCGGACATCCATCTGCGCGGCATGATGACACATCACTTCGATCTTCTCATCCCGGAAAATATTTTCAACCGCAGGATCCTGAATATCCATTGTATACACTTTTGCTTTTGGATTGACATTTTCCTGTTTTCCGCTGGAGAAGTTATCAACAATAATAACGTTATGACCTTCTTTGATGAATGCATCAGAAACATTCGAACCAATAAATCCGGCACCGCCGGTAACGAGTATATTCATGTTTGCCTTTAATATATTTGATAAACGCAGATGTAGAGCTCCTTAAAAATGTCCTACATCTTCTGTTTTGATTAGTTTAACGATTAATTTATTCTCTTTTATTTCTGTAATCCTTTTCGTCCAATATCGCCGCGATAGTATGCACCATCAAAACTGATTTTCTTCACTGCCGCATATGTACGATCGATAGTTGTTTTAAGTCCTTCACCAAGCGTCGTCACACCCAAGACGCGTCCTCCAGAGGTAACCATCTTTGCATGTTCCTTCTTCGTCCCGGCATGAAATATCATCGCATCCAATCCGGCTTCGGCCAAACCATTAATCTCAAACCCTGTCGCATACTCATCGGGATACCCTTGTGATGCCATCACAATACAAACGGCAGAAGCATTCTTCAACATGAGATTGTATGAAGAAAGATTTCCTGTTGCACACGAAAAGAACAGATCGAATGGATCACTTTCTATCAGCGGCATTAATACCTGTGTTTCCGGATCACCAAGACGGCAGTTGTATTCAACTACTTTCGGTCCTTCGTTCGTGATCATCAGACCGACATAAAGACATCCTTTGTAGGGATATCCTTCCGATTTCATTCCTGATAAAGTTGGCTGAATAATTTCTTTTTCAACTTTCGCTAAAATTTCTTTTGTCACAATCGGTGCCGGTGCATATGCACCCATCCCGCCGGTATTCTTTCCGGTATCTCCTTCACCAATCTGTTTATGATCCTGTGCCGATGAGAGCAGAACATACCGTTCGCCGTCACACATAGCGAAAACTGAAGCTTCTTCACCTGGCATAAATTCTTCTATGACAATATTGTTTCCCGCTTCGCCAAACACTTGATCTTGAAAATACTCTTTTAGGACAACAACTGCTTCATCGCGCGTCTGACAAATAGCAACACCTTTCCCAGCTGCTAAACCATCCGTTTTGATCACAAATGGAGAAACATTTTCCGCAATATATTTTTGCGCTTTTTCAAATTCCGATTGGTTGAAGGTCTCATATCGCGCTGTCGGGATCTTGTGTCTCTTTAAGAAATGTTTCAGGAACATTTTGCTTCCTTCAACTTGCGCAGCCGCTTTCGACGGACCAAAAATTTTCAGTCCCTTCCCTTCAAAGTGATCAACAATCCCTTTCACCAAAGGAACTTCACTGCCGACAATGGTAAGATCGATGGTATTGTTGGAAGCAAATTGCAACAAACTGGCGAGATCATCCGCTTTGATCGATACACACTCTGCATCTGCGGCAATACCGGCATTCCCGGGAGCACAAAATATTTTCGTCACTTTTGAGCTTTGCTTTAATCTCCAAACGATGGCATGCTCACGTCCGCCTGATCCGATCACTAATACCTTCATCGCTTAGACCTCAAGGAATTTTGTAAAGATCTTCACCAATTCACCGGTCAGTTTTACACGATTGTATTTCTCAGCAATTTCTTTTTTTGCTCCAAGTAACTCGTTGTGTTCATATTGATGATACAGATCAACGATCGCCTTTGCAATGACATCGACATTAGTCGGTTCAACGCAAAGCCCTCCTGCTTCTTCAATGATCGAACGAATGTACCCTTTCGGAACACAGCCGAGAATCTTTTTCCGTGTGCCGATGTATTCAAATATCTTTCCGGGTGTCGTCCAATCATCCTGCATCATCACCCAAACTACATCTGATGCGAGAAGATATTTTACCGCTTCTTTGTGCTCCAAATATCCGAGAAGATTAACAGAGTTTTGTAATCCAAGCTGATTGATAAGATTGATATGTTCAGGACGGAACAAACCGACGAAACATGCTTCAATCCTTCCACGTATCTGCGGATTTTCTTTGAACACTTTTGCCAGAGCTTGAAGAAAATAGATAGGAGAAATGTTTCCGTAGAACATTCCCGAATATGTGATTCTCATTTTTTCAATATGGGGTAAAACACCGGGGTTTTCAATCGCGATATCTTCCGGATCGAAACCGTGTGGAAGAATCGTTACATCTTCATGCCGAAGAAATTTGTGGCGGGTTAGAATCTCTTCTTTCACGCGCCGGTGAGTCACGGTAATCATATCGGATTTATGTACTACATATTTCTCTTTCCGATAATGGATATACCGGTGAAGAAGTGTAGGAAAATTCTTAAAAGGATAACTCAGCCATGAATCTCTGTAATCAATCACAACCGGAATCTTGAATCGTTTCTTCAGCTCAATACCAATAAGAAAATCAGTCGCAGGTGGTGCCGTTGCGAAAATCACATCGAACTTTTCTTTAGCAATCACTTCTCCCGCAGCCTTCAACGCATGCCTCTTCCAGCCGATTTTATTATCAGGAATAAAGAAGGTGTCGCTGATGTAGTTTAAGAACCGGCGTGTCCGTTCTTTCGGCATCTTAATGACATCCTTTTTTTTATGAACAAGAGAGAGCGGATCAGTCGATTGAGTCCGTATGATCTTGATATCCAATTGTTCTATCTCTTTAAGGAGCGACTCATCTTTTACGTAATACGCAGTGTTTCCCACCGTAATCACTGTCGGCTGCCAGCCGAATTGCGGAAGATACTTCACAAATTTCAGAATGCGTTGAACCCCGCTTCCGCCTAGAGGTGGAAAATAATATGCAATGATGAGAACTTTTTTCATTATATCGTAATCAATTCTTTTGGTGAACCTGACAGCACTTCATATCCTTTTTCTCTCACAACAAGTGTATCCTCTATCCTAATCCCGAATTTTTTGGGAAGATAGATTCCTGGTTCGATAGTGATGACATTTCCGGTGACAAGTTTATCGTTACTTTTAGGAGCGACTCTCGGCAATTCATGGATCTCTAATCCAACACCATGGCCCAACGAATGACCAAAATATTTTCCATACCCTTTCGACGCAATATGTTTTCGCGCCACACTGTCGATTTTTTTTGCAACTGCTCCGTTTTCAACCGCTTCGCTTGCCCGTTGTTGGGCATCAAACACTACTTGATACACTTTCTTCATCTCAGTTGTGGGTGAACCGACACAGATGGTTCGCGTCATATCGGAATGATATCCGCCGGTAACGCAGCCAAAGTCAAGCGTAATGAACTCTCGTTGTTGTATTTTCTTATCCGAAGCTGTTCCATGTGGAAGGGAACCACGCACACCGCTTGCAACGATCACATCAAATGAATCGTTCTCTGCGCCATATTTCTTATGCAGGTATGAAATTTCCGCTGACAGCTCCAGCTCACGTATTCCGGGTTTTATCATTCCCAGAATTTTTTCAAATGCTTTGTCCGAAATCGCAAATGCCTTTTTTAGCATTTCAATTTCCGTCTCATCTTTGACAGATCGAAGAGCTTCAACAATTCCGGATGTGGCTGTCAATGTTTTCGCATCGACGAACCGTTTCAAGATGTCATAATCCGAAACAGTTATTCGATCCTTTTCAAAACCGACGGCTTTTAATCCTGCAAAGATTTTTTTTTCCGCTGCAATCTTTAGCAGGCTTCCAGATCCGATACATTTTGAATCGGCAACTACTTCAGTTTGAATAATTTCTTCATATCGAAAATCGGTGAAGAAGAATGTCGATCTATTTGTTACAACCAATAGCCCGTTTGAACCTGAATAGCCAGAAAGGTAACGCATCGTCGGGAGAAATGACGAAACGAATGCATCAAGTTTATGATGAAGCAAGGATTTTCTTACGGCAACGATCCGGGGATGATACAACTCATTTTCCTGCATTTTTATCCGTGATAGTTCGGTGCTTCTTTGGTAATATGAATATCATGCGGATGGCTTTCGCGTAATCCCGCATCACTCATCTTCACAAACTTTGCCCGCTCCTGCAATGCAGCTACATTTTCTGCACCACAATATCCCATTGCCGCTCGGAGACCGCCGACCATCTGATACACAGTTGCACTCAATTCACCTTTGTACGGAACACGTCCTTCAATTCCTTCAGGGACAAGTTTTTGTACGTCATCTTCCACATCTTGAAAATAACGATCTTTGCTCCCTTCTTTCATTGCGTCAATCGAACCCATGCCACGGTATAATTTGTAGGTTCGCCCTTCATACAACACTTTTTCACCGGGACTCTCCTGCAATCCGGCAAATAAACCGCCGATCATTACACAGTCCGCACCGGCAGCAATTGCTTTCGCAATATCACCGGTCTGCTTAATACCGCCATCCGCAATCACCGGTACTCGATATTTTTTTGCCATAGACGCACATTCCATGACTGCTGTTACTTGAGGTACACCGACACCTGCTACAACCCGCGTTGTACAGATTGAACCGGGACCGATACCAATCTTTATGCAATCCGCTCCCGCTTTAATGAGATCTTTCGTTGCTTCAGCTGTACCAACATTTCCGGCAATAACATCTATCGTAAATTTTGATTTCACTTTTTTTAACATTTCGATAACACCCTTGGAATGTCCGTGAGCAGTATCGATGATCACCACGTCAACCCCGGCCTTTACTAAAGCATCAACACGTTCAATCGTATCTCCGGTTACCCCAACCGCAGCCCCCACACGCAGCCTGCCGTGTTTGTCCTTACATGCATGCGGGAAACGTTTCTTTTTTTGAATATCTTTAAAGGTGATAAGTCCTTTCAATTTTCCATTCTTATCAACAACGGGGAGTTTTTCGATCTTGTGCTTTTGAAGAATCACCTCTGCTTCTTCCAGTGTAGTTCCGATCGGTGCCGTAATAAGGTTCGTGGAGGTCATGACATCCGCTACCTTCAGCGAACGGTTCGGTTGAAATCGCAAGTCACGGTTGGTAAGAATTCCGACGAGTTTACCCTCCGCAACAATGGGTATACCGGAAACGCTGAATTTTGTCATAAGATCCAACACATCACCTACCGATTTATCAGCAGTCAAAGTAACCGGATTCATAATCATACCGCTCTCCGATCGTTTCACTTTATCCACTTCTTCCGCCTGACGTTCAATCGAAAGATTTTTGTGAATGATTCCGATTCCCCCTTCGCGTGCCAGTGCAATCGCCATTTCGGATTCTGTCACAGTGTCCATCGCGGCGGAAAGGAGGGGAATATTCAATCGAATGTTTTTCGTAAGCTGAGTGGAAACATCTACGTCGCGCGGTAAAACAGATGACTTTGCGGGGACGAGCAGCACATCGTCATACGTGATTGCTTCGCCAATTATTTTCTTTGATTTCATAACGGTCCTTTTGTGTCAAAACAAGCGAAGGATGCAGAGTGCATCCTTCGAATGTTCAGACGTTCGTTCTGTGTGAGTTTCACTGAAGAAATAATGTTGTATAATGTTTATGTTTCCCAATCCAAAACCAGATAATGGTATCCTTATCTTCGACCGCTAATGCTCTATACCGGCTCCCAATCCGCATCGACCAGATTCCTTCAACCTTCAACAGCCGAAGCAATGGATGATCAGGGTACTCTTTAATGATAGAAAAATTATGATCGGCAAACTTTCGGACCCTCAGCGGAAGTGTATCGTATAATTCCGAAAATTGCTCCACCACGACATGCTTCATAACTCTTTAAATTTACCGTCAGAAAAATTCTTTTTTGCTTTGGACACTTCCCCGTCGAGTTTTTTTTCTTTCAAATGATCGTCAAAATCTTTGTCCCACGAATCACCGTCAAATTCATCGAACCACTCACGCAATCGCGCACGTTCTTCTTTGGAGAGTTCGTAAATCTTCGATTGGATTTGTTCCAGCAGATTCATTTACCAGCTCCTACATGAATGCAGCATGACCGGTAATGTCTTCACCAATGATCAACGTGTGCATTTCATGCGTTCCTTCATAGGTGATAACTGATTCCAAATTCGCCGCATGCCGCATAATCGGATATTCATCAAGAATCCCATTCGCGCCGTGAATCGATCGTGCCATCCGTGCAATCTCCAATGCTTGAAACACATTGTTCCGCTTTGCCATGGATATCTGCGTGAATTTCATTTTTCCTTGATCTTTCAATCGTCCAAGCTGCAAACATAACAACTGTGCTTTGGTAATTTCTGTTACCATATAAACCAGTTTTTCCTGCGTCATTTGGAATGCTGCGATCGGTTTACCGAATTGAATACGTGACTGCGCATACTGCAGCGAAGAATCATAACACGCCATTGCGGCGCCAATCACTCCCCACGCAATTCCATATCGCGCCTGACTCAAGCACATCAACGGTGATTTCAGTCCATCTGATTTAGGAAGTAAATTTACTTCAGGGATCCAGCAATCTTGAAATACCAGTTCAGAGGTTACCGATGCTCGAAGTGAATGTTTTCCATGCATCTCAGGTGCAGAAAATCCTTTCGTACCTTTCTCAACCAAAAATCCTTTCACCACTCCATCCAGCTTAGCCCAAACAACGGCAACATCCGCAAGTGTTCCGTTGGTAATCCACATCTTTGCTCCATTCAATACATAACCGCCATCCTTTTTCTCAGCGTGAGTAATCATTCCTCCAGGATTTGAACCAAAATCCGGTTCGGTCAATCCAAAGCATCCTATCTTTTCACCCTTCGCCAGTTTTGGCAACCAAAAATCCTTCTGTTCTTCACTTCCGAATGTATAGATTGGATACATTACCAATCCACTCTGCACCGATGCAAAACTGCGAATACCGCTGTCTCCTCGTTCCAATTCCTGCATCATCAAACCATAAGCAACATTGTTCAATTCAGCGCAACCGTATTTTGCGGGAAGCGTTGCACCAAACAATCCGAGATCGGCCATTCCTTTGACTAAATGCATTGGGAATGTTCCGGCGCGATTATGTTTTTCTATGATTGGGATAACTTGTTCATCAACAAATTCACGGACGGTATTACGGACAAGTATTTCATCTTCGAAGAGGAGTGAATCTATATTATAGTAGTCGACACCTTGAAACTTTGCCATGAAAAACCTCTAGAGTTGTACAGTGTAGGCGGAAAACTTTGTGACCAAAAATACCAAAATATGAGGGCATTTTCAAGGTAAGAATTTCGGGGCGAAGGGGTTTAAAATACGAAAGTCAGATGCAACGGACCCCACCGAACGCTGCAGTCTGACTTTTCGTTTTGAGAGAATATCTCTCTCGTTGTTACTTCAAACTTAATTCCTGCGATGTTGCATTGATTAATTGTTCACAGAACTTTGCTACTTTTTCGCTGCCATCATATATTGCTGATTCTTTGACGGCTTCAATTCCAGCTTTGTTCCCTAATTGCATGAGCGCAATTGCTGCTGCCATTCGCAATTGTTCAACCTTGTCATTTCGAAGAACTTCTATCAGCGGTTGAACGCCTCCTGCTAATCGATATTCTGCTAGAAAGCTTGCTGCACTTTGGCGTAATCCTATATTCTCGGACGATAGCGCGGCAATGTAATTTTTTTCTGCCTTTAGCCAATCAACTTTTGAATAATTTGATGTTTTTGGTGTTGTTGCGAATGCGGACAATACAATTGATAATGTTAAAAGAGTGGTTGTGATCGTTTTTTTCATGACTTTTTTCCTTCCTGTTCTCAATGTGTGACCATCAAGTATTCGTAAGGCTTATGAAAAAGTTTCACCGTTCGCACCTGATGAAGAGCGAAAATTAAGAGGATTGTTAAGGAAAATAGACGGAGAAAGAAAAAAATTATTGCTTGAGTTGGATCAACGGCATTGAAGTATTATTCTATATCCTGAGTGGATATTTTGTACCGTTTAATCTTGTTATATAATGCCCGTTGCGTGAAACCAAGAGCGTGCGCTGTTTTACTTCGGTTGTATTTGAATCTTTTTAGAATGAATTCAATATGCATTTTTTCAACTTCATTCATTGTCAGAATCGAGGCATCATGACTATCCATTGGGGAAACATTTTGCGCAACATTCGACTGTGTCAACATAAAATCTTTCGAAGTAATTGTCTCTTCATGGGACAAGAGCATTGCACCTTCCATAGCATGTTCCAGCTCCCGAATATTTCCAGGCCAATCATATGCCAACAACGCCTGCATTGCATCGGAGCTGATTTTCTTTTGTGATTTTGTCTTAGAATTTTTTTTGAGAAAGTATTCTATCAAAAATGGAATATCTTCTTTACGATCTTTCAACGGCGGGATCCGCAGAGTAACAACATTCAATCGATACAGAAGATCTTCGCGAAATCTTCCCGCTTTCACTTCCAATTGAAGATCCTTATTTGTCGCCGAAATAATTCGCACATCCACTTGCATAGAGGTATTACCGCCGACTCTTCGGAATTCTCCGGTCTCTAAAAATCGCAGCAATTTCGGCTGGACAATAGGACTGATGTCCCCCACTTCATCCAAGAATAATGATCCGCCGTTGGCAACTTCAACAAGACCCTGTTTCAATTGGTGAGCATTGGTGAATGCTCCCTTCTCATGACCGAATAATTCACTCTCCAGAAGTGTGTCCGGAAGTGATGCACAATTCACAACCACAAATGGGCGTTCGTGACGAAGACTTTCAGTATGGATCAACTGAGCGACAAGTTCTTTACCTGTTCCGCTGGCACCATGAATATGAATGATTGAATCGCTTGCGGCTACTTTTTTTGCCGTGGCAAGCATGGATTTCATTGCAGGACTGCGCGCAATAATTTCTTTTTCTCCGCCCTTTCGGGAAAGTTCGTACTTCATCAATTCAACGTCAATCGTCAACCGCCGATGTTGAATCGCTCTATTAACTGTAGCAAGTAACTCATCCCGTGAGTATGGTTTCCCAACAAAATCGTATGCTCCAAGTTTTGTCGCTTCGATCGCCGTCTTCACGTCGGCATAATTAGAGAGCATAATTACTTGAGTTGTGGGATGATGTTCGGTGATAAATTTGAGAACTTCCATTCCGCCAACGCGTGGCATTTTTACGTCGAGGAGTACAACGTCGATTGGACGCTGCTGTAATGCATTCATAGCAGCAACGCCATCGTTCGCGGTAAAGACGTCGAATTTTTTCTGTTCGGAGAGTTCTTCTTTAAGGAGAAAACAAACGGACGGTTCATCATCGACAACGAGAATGGAATGATTACGAACCATTGTGGACCTTCGCTTCGGGAAAAAAAGAAACAGGAATGATTATTCAGCGGAAAGAACACGTTCGATCGTCGTAAGAAGATCGACGAGATCGTACGGTTTGCTGACAAAATCTTCTGCGCCGAGTTTTTTCGATTCAATGGCATTCTTCAAATCGGCAAATCCGGTGAGCATAATAACTTTTGCATCGGGACGTTTCTCTTTGATGAATTTCAAAACTTCAAATCCGTCGACGCGGGGCATTTTAATATCGAGCAGTACAAGATGAAAAGATTTTTGTTCGAGAATAGAAATTGCTTCATCTCCGTCCGCAGCAGAAACAACAGAATAACCCTCCCCCTGTAATTCACTGCTTAGTACGTTGCGAAGTGCATCTTCGTCATCAACAACAAGTATATTAAACGGCTGTGCCATAAATGCCTCTAGAATAGTGGGATATTGTTTTTACCAAACAATAACGATGAAATAATAGCCAAACCTCCATAAAAAATCAACAAGAAAGTTATTACAAACTACAAATTCTTGCTCATTCTGCAATCTTCTTGTATCTTGGAACACAATGGATGTAAAAGCATACGCTAAAATCAACTTAGGACTGCATATCGTCGGGAAAAGACCGGATGGTTTCCATAATATCGAAACCCTCTTTCACCGGATTAATCTCTTTGATGAAATCAATATAGAAAATTCGGATGACATATCCATTTCCTGTACCAATCCTTCCATACCAATTGACAAGACCAATTTATGCTGGAAAGCGGTTGAATTGCTTCAAAATGAATGTGGTAATGCTAAAGGCGCTTCAATCCAAATTAAAAAGAATATTCCTGTTGGCGCGGGACTGGGTGGAGGAAGCAGTGACGGAGCCTCAGTATTGAGATTACTCCCCTTACTATGGAACGTAACCATTCATGAGTCTGCATTACAAAAAATAGCACTTCAACTCGGCTCCGATGTCCCATTTTTTCTCATGAAATCCTCCGCTTATGCTGAAGGTCGCGGAGAACTTTTACAGCCCGTAGAACTGACACTTCCGTACTGGATCGTACTAGTGAATCCAAACATTCACATCTCAACTCCCTGGGCATACAATAGATTAGCAGAGAAACGGAATGGATCTTTTCCCACACGCCCAAGATTAGTGGAACAATTATCAGCTACTCCGTTGCAGTCCGTTTTGGCATCGGAGAATGATTTTGAAGAAATTGTCTTTGAACAACATATGAAGATCAAAAAAATAAAACTGCAATTAACGGAACTTGGCGCAAAACTTTCTTTAATGTCCGGCAGCGGTTCTTCGATGTTCGGATTGTTCGACGATATGATATCCGCGTTGAAAGCGGTTGAGTTCTTCAACAAAGAACATTTTGTTCATTTGACTGAACCTAATTTTTCCTTTCAAAAATAATGAACAGAATCCTCCTTCTGGTATCCTTCACGATATCAAGTTCTTTTATGGTTGTCGCACAATCTCCGGATTCGACGCAGGCAAAAAAAAATTCGATCATACGGGTCATTCCTGTTCCTGAACTCGGTTCTATTGAACCGTTCGGCGATACTTCTCTCCACATTTCTCAGAAAGAGATTACATTTACTGAGTACCGATCACTATACGATATTCTCTCACGAAAACCCGGCGTATTTGTACGGGATCTTGCAAGCGCAGGACAGCAAAATCAAATTTTCATTAATGGGATTGATGATAAAAATATTGCTGTCATGGTGGACGGAATACCATACAACGATCATTATACCGGCAGTTATAATCTGTGGAATATTCCGGTTGATGCTATTGAACGAATAGAATTGATCACCGGATCTGAAGCAATGTTTTACGATGGACGATCTGCAGGCGGTGTCATTAATATTGTTACGAAGAATTTCAACAATAACCGCGCCTCTACTCATTTGCGGTATAGTCAAGGAGTATCCGGATATACACATACTGATGCGATGTTTGCGCAGAATGTCGCTTCCGGTATAAATCTTTCTTTTGCTTTAGCGCATTACGGATTCGGATCGAACAAGGAGAGCCAAAGTTATTTTGCACGATTTTACAATTCGAACGACGATGCATGGCTTATCCGCTCAACGGTACGATATAATGCAACATCTTGGATGAACATTTCTCTATCGTATTCCTATGACAGAAAATGGACCGGCCTAAACGGAGGGGTCGATTATTTTAATACATCTTCCATCTTCGATGGATTGAGCGCCGATGTTAAAAATCGAGAATCATTCGAAAAACATTATAATAGTCATTATAACCTAACCGCTTCATTTTATCCATTTGAAGATTCAACACAATTAACGTCGTTATCATTTTATTCGTTCGATCGACTGCGCGAATATCGGGATGAAGAAAACCGCAGCGTAACGTTGAATGGCATTTTTACAAAAAGGAATTTTGCTTCCATCGGCAGGGGGCTCAAATGGAATATCCTTTCACAGTATTCCAACATCCGGTTCATAGGCTATGCCGATCTCGCAAGAATCCAGTCGACTGACATTATCAGTGCAGGTTTAAAAGCTGAAATTCTCCCTCAATCAATAGTAACCGTAACGCCGTTCGTCACTGTTAAAGAATACGGTGACCAATTCATCGCCAATGGAGGTATACAGGGCAAGCTCAAAGTAAGTCCTTCCTTCGAATTATTTGCAGGGATTGCTCAAAATATTATCAACGATCAAACCTCAATTCCGCCAACAAAAATATTTTCTTCAGGCAGTGATTATTCATTTACGTATTCAGATAGACTGAAAGAAACTTTTTCGATACTCGAAACCGGGTTTCGATTCTCCATCCCATCTTCATTCTACTCTTCAATATCGTATAAAAGAATGCAACAGGGTTCTACCGTCTTCTTTGATACAATACGATACCATGAAGAAAATCGTGATTATAATTCAATGAAATTCGATTTTGACGCTGTTTCAATGTCTGTACATTTTATCTGGGGTGACTTTCATCTTGAAGGCGGCGGAAATTACGTAAACTGCCCGGATATACTGAGCCGCGAATTTACTGATATGATACTTTATCCAGAAATTTCCGCTAACGGCTCAATCTATTTTCAGGGATTGCTTGCGAACGGAAATCTGAATATTAAATTCGGATTGAGAGGAAGTTTTTATTCCAAACAAACCGGCATGAGGCCGTATGACGAATTCGGTGTGTGGATCCCGTCATCGGAATTGACGTATGGCCCGAGCGGCTCGATAGATTTTTTTGCGGTGGGTAAAATTGGTGATGCCTACGTCCATTTCATCTGGGAGAATCTGACGGGAAACGAATACCTGCTTGCTCCAGTCTATCCGATGTACAACAGAAATATCCGCTTTGGACTATCGTGGGAGTTTGTGGATTAGGAAATCAAGATAAAAAGTAAAAAGGAGGAAGTAAAAAGTAATCTGAACAGTTTTTTTGACGTCCACATTATAACTTTTGCCTTTTTACTTTCAGCTTTTTAATTTGGCCTTTATTTTTTCTCTTATCTTCTTCGGCAGCTTCTTTACTACTTCGTCATACGAATGATCGATCAGTTCATACACAAGTTTTTCCGGTATGGAACCATCCGCATCGACAGTATTCCACCATTTTTTATTCATGTGATAACCAGGCTGTATGGCTGGGTATCGCTCCCTTAATTCCACTGCCCGTTCGGGATCGCATTTAAGATTCATGGAAAGAGGTAGTTCATTGAGATTGGTCAGAAGGAACATTTTCCCAAAAATTTTGAAGACAAGTGTTTCTTCATCGAATGGAAATTCCTCCGTGATTTTCCCTTGTTTTTGCAAACAATAATTGCGGACTGATTCAAGGTGGATCAAATTGCATCTCCACGCAATTGCCGAATTCGTTTGCGAGCTTCTTCAACAAAAAGTGAAAAAGGATATTTCACCAAGATCTCTTCGTATGCGGCAATGGCTTTTTGTGTATCCAAAAGATTGAATTGATACACTTCGCCGATTTTAAAATACGTCCTGTCTTTCTCTATGCTCTCTTTGTAATCTACAAGCAATTTTTGATATGCCGCAAGAGCATCCGGAAACTTCTTTAACTTCACGGAATATTCAGCTTTCTTCAAAAGCGCATCATCCGCCAAAGGCGCAGTTGGATAAAGATTGATGATTGAAGTATACTCCAATACCGCTTCGCTTAATTTGTCCTGACGGGCAAGTAATTCTGCATGGGAGAATTGCTTCAACGCTTCAACAAATTGGAACATATTTTCCGTCACGAAATATTGCAAGATCAATGCATCGTTGGATTCATCCGCTTTCAAATTTTCGGTAAGAGGTTTCAGAATAGCAAGTGTGCTGTCGAAATTCTTCCCAAAAAACTGAATCTCAGCGAGTCGAAATTGGGCAAATGACCGTTGATCTTGATTAGCATATGGCGAAACACTCATCGTTTGAAATTTTTTCACAGCAACATTCAAATTATTTTGTGCAATATAAATATCCCCAATTGTCGATAGCACCGTCGGCACCATTGGCCCAGCCGGGGAAATAGTCAATACCGAATCGAAGATCTGCAGCGCACCATCGAGGTCGAACATATGCTTATAACGAATCCAGCCGATGCGATAAAGGGAATTTGCACCAATATTCGTAAAGGGGTATTCTTTCACCAGTGATGCAAAAAGATTGATAGCACCGGAAAAATGCGGCTGAGTTTCGAGAGATGAAATATTCTTCTGTTCGGTTTCCGTGAATGACTGTCCGCGTTGGCTCAATTCCTCAATACACCGTGCATATCCAAATCGGGCTGATGGCGCAAACGGTGCCTTTGAACCGGATTTTATTGCTTGTTGATACGCTGTTGCAGCAAGAGTGAATTCATTCTCTTTAAAGATTCGTTCAGCAAATGCAAATAATTCCTGACCGTTGGAGTTGACCAATTCTTCCAGCGTTTGAGTTACTGTCAACGCATCGTTGTAGCGGTTTCCTTCCATATATAACCACATTTGAAGACGAAGCAACGGGATTGTCCTTTTTTTTTGCACTTCCTGTTCCACAACAACTGTAATTGCTTTTAGACCTTCTGGTCGTGCAACTGCCGATGCAAATCGTGATTGAACAAAATCAAATTGCTGTTCGTTTTGTTGCAGCATTTGCAAATATTCCCGGGTCATATTTGCATAGTCCATCATAAACGAATAAAGATAGCCGAGTTCATTGGAAAAAATGTACGGATCTCCGATATCCCTTCTGCCGCGAAGATATGTTGCAATCGCTTTATCGAACAAACGCTGATTCACTTGTTCATTGGCTACCGCCCGATAACACATCTGATTCTTATTGGCAAAACTCACTACTACACTCCATACTGAGTCCGCTTGCTGCTCTTTTCCAGCGACCGAGTAAAGACTGCCGATATTTGCCTGTAAATTGAAATCAAACGGCATCAACCGTAAACGGCGAAAGCTTAATTGTATTGCGTAATCGTATCGTTTTAACTGTACTTGCATCCGGCGTACTGATTCAAAATAGATATAGTTGTTCGTATCGGATCGAAAGAGATCAGAATACATTTGCAATGCACGTTCGTAATCAGCCTGTTGTTCAAAAGCCTGCGCCAATCGAAATATGTTCTGACTCTGATCCTGCTGAGAAAACAGTGAACAGGCAGATAGTGCAATGATGAATATGGAGAGAAACAATTTTGTCATGTAAGAATATAAGAATTTGATCGAGTGAATACCAAAAATAAAAAAGGCGCAATATGTGCGCCTTAAAAGAATGTATGTCATGATGTGAGTTCATTCAAACCATGATAAGATCTCATATTTTCCCGTTGAAGGAAAGTTATCGGGTGAATCATTACTAAATCGTTCATCAAAGTGAAGACTCAAATTGTATCCTTTGCGGGCAGAACCTGATGCGCCATTCGAGGTTCCATAAAGTTTTTCAACCATCATTCCGCCAAAAATACTTAACACTCCTGCCGGACGAGATGTTCCATTCTGAACTGCCAGACCGCCTTTATAACTATATAATGTTCCTTGTACATCAAATTGTGTTGCTCCGTTATCGGCAATAGTAATATCGCCATTACTCACAATTCCAAGCATATCGTTGGATTCCGGATTCGTTTTTGGATTATCTTTCATCACTATACTATTGGTAATAATTGTTGTTCCACCGACTGTTCCGGAGGAACGGAGTGATGCTAATGTTACTCGTCCATCAACCGTTCCCTCCACATAAAGCGTTCCTTTATCAATTGCAATTATTCCATTATGCGCAAAACTAGAAAGTGCAACGGTAGTATATGGATCAGAGACAGAAGTTTTCCAACTCACTGTTCCATCGGTATTAAACTTTAGATATAAACTCCCGCCGACTTGGCTTCTCCCATCACTCGTTGCCGCATCCATAATAGTATTGTAACTCGTAAGACTCGGCATAGTAACACTTACGCCTGATTCAAAACCACCAAGAAATTGCGGAGTCGCCGGTGAACCTGACTTTGTTAGTCCTGTATTTGATGTTGCTTTACCCAAAAAAACAGGAGAACCAAATGTTTTCAATTTCCCTTGTGTGTGGCTCGGTCCACCGATTGTATCACCAGTTTCCCAGGCAGCGGCTGATGCACTTGTTCCGCCATAATATGCAAATTTTGAAAAACTACTCGGCTTCATAATGATTGTTACTGTTTGCGATATATCACCATACGTTGCAGTTGAGACGATTTCTTTTTTCCCACCGCTTAAATTAGTTACTGTAGCGCTAAATATTCCACCGTTATAATCAACAGATGAATAACCGGCTGTCCACGATCCATCCGCCCAAACTTGTGAGCAGACCAAATTTGCTGCTGATACGGCAATTGCATATCGCTGAGTATTTTCGTAATAGTCTAATGAGTTATCCAATGCTTGAATACCCACATTGGACATATTTTTCCCAGTCAACAGGAACATTGCACTCACACCGATGACCATAAAAATAGATGTTCTTCCCATACGTTACCTTATCGATTCCTTAAATTTTTTGCGACTAAACGAACCTGACGCCAATATGCAGTCTGGTACGGTCTGTCGAAGTTTGCCAAATTTACATTTAAAGTATCAGAAGCCGCTAAATTTTCAACCTGTATCGTAATTTGCATAAATTGAATCAATCTGCAATTGGAAACTGGTGATGGTAATGTATCTTTGAATGCATCTAAATATTTTAACTCAAACTGTGTAATACCAAGATTCACTCCAATCGGATCTGCATTATTTTCCACTCGATATAATAATCTGTCCCTAGTATTTGGAGTTGCACTCGCTTCACTCGTTGGACCTACATAGTATGTCATTGAATCAAGATTGCCATCTCCTTTTGGGTATAAATCCGTCGGAAAATCTGTATAAAATATTATTTTGGATGAATCAGCATATCGTATTGCTAGAGAAGGATCGGAAATTTTTGTGGGGTCTTGGCAATAACCGATCTTTTTAAAATCATATTCAAGTAGTTTAGTAACTTCAACAAGATTTTGTTGCACCAGTAAATCTCCTTGGTACATTTGTAAGTTTTCAGCCACACCCATATTGATACGCAATACGATAATCAGCAAACTGCCGAATACCATTGTTGAAGCGATTAAATCAAGAATCGTTTGCGAGCCCATACTTTAACTACGTTAGATTATCGAAATGACCAATAACTAAATATTTGTTCGAAACGCAGCGTATCAGGTCGTGCCGGTGATACTGAATAATCAACCAAATAATCACTCGTTATATTTACAACTACTTGTTTACTAAAACCTTTTGTGGTCGTTGATACGATATCGGACCCTGAAACAGCAACGTAAGAAACAGTTACTCTCGTTTGAAAGATTGCAGAATGTTCCAACGAGTCTATCGTTATATAGTTATTATAATCGTCTATATCATCGTATGTATTTACCGATGTTTCTCCACCATCTCTACCAAGCGATATCGAGTTTGTTAAACTTGATGCTTGTAAAGCAGTAAGAGATGTATCGACTGTCTTTTCATCAAACGCAAGCGCCGAAACTTGCTCAAGCATAGATGTACCAAGCGATGTACCCGTAATGCGATATTCCGCCATATCTTTGGTAAAGCCGACATCAAGCGTACTGGTGTTGATAGAAAGAATTATTCTTCCCATCAGCATTAACGCCATGATCGTTAACATTGTTTGACCTAGTCCCATACCATCTTACTCTTTTTTTAATATTACTATAAAGTAACAAAAATTTATTGATACAAAACACATTTAAATAAAAAAATGTATTAGAAAATCATAATATTTTTTTCACGGATTTAGAATACACCAAAATAACTTTTACACAATGTTACTGTATTCATCTTCAACTTCTATAATCTGTAACGACTAGTGAGAACAGATGCAAAGTTGATGATCAATTGTTGATAATTTCCACAATTTTGACAGATAAAAAACACGTTTGATTAAACAAACATCTCTCAATTACTTATACTCTCTTTCTTACTCAAATTGGAGGCCTATCTTAGATTTTTTTTTATGGTCAGTCGTTCATTTGAAGTGAATTTTCGTTGAATTTTATCCCATATATCCTATCCGTTGAATCAATTGCTTCCCAGCGGCACATTAAGTATTTTACAATACATTAAATTATATTTGAGATTATCGATTGCAAAAACGTATCGCTATCCTAGGTTCCACAGGTTCCATTGGCCAACAAACATTAGAAGTCATTTCGCATTTCCCAAAAGAATTTGTAGCGTCATATCTTACCGTCAACAATAATACCAACGTATTACTAGAGCAAATTCAGCGATTTAAGCCAAAAGGCGTTGTTATTATTGACAAAAAAATTGGCAAGGAAATAAAAAAGATTGTTCCGAGTTCGGTTGAAGTTCTTTTCGGAGAAGAAAGTCTGCTGGAGATCGTTCAACGCGATGATGTGGATATTGTTGTGAGCGCACTTGTAGGATTTGCCGGTTTACGTCCAACGATTAAGGCAATTGAGGCGAAAAAGAAAATTGCACTTGCCAACAAAGAAACGTTAGTGGTTGCCGGGGAGATTATTATGCCGTTGGTAGAACGATATAAAGTCGATCTGCTTCCGGTTGACAGTGAACACTCCGCAATCTTTCAATGCCTCGTGGGAGAACTCCCAAACAAGGTGAATAAAATCATCCTTACCGCTTCCGGCGGGCCATTTAGAACTACATCAAAAGAAGAGTTACGGAGTGTTACTCGTGAGGAAGCATTAAAACATCCAAATTGGACGATGGGAAGTAAAATCACGATCGATTCCGCAACATTGATGAATAAAGGCTTAGAGGTGATTGAAGCTCATTGGCTTTTTGGTATGCCGGCTGAAAAAATTGAAGTCGTCGTCCATCCGCAGTCTATTATCCATTCAATGGTGGAATTTGTTGATGGTTCCATAAAAGCACAACTTGGCATTCCTGATATGAAATTACCGATTCAATATGCGCTCACCTATCCGTCACGGTCTATCTCAAAATTCCCTCGCATACACTTCCCAACATTGAGCGAAATGACATTCTTCGAACCGGATCATGATAAATTCCCCTGTCTTCAATTGGCGTATGATGCACTAAAAGAAGGTGGAACAATACCGGCTGTGATGAACGCTGCAAATGAAGTGGCAGTTGCTCAATTTTTGAACAATAAAATAGCATTCCTGGATATACCAAAGATGATTTGCGCAGCGATGGAAAAACATTCAAATGTGGCGAACCCTTCGCTTGAAGAAGTTGTTGAAGCAGATAGGGAAACGAGAAACATTTTACAATAATCACAAAGGCACCTAACGTAATGGAAACGATCAGCACAATAGTTTATTTTTTAATCACCATTGGCATTCTTGTTTTCGTCCATGAACTTGGGCACTTTCTTGCAGCTATTGCCTGCGGCATGAGAGCAGATGTGTTTGCACTCGGTATGGGTAATAGAGTGTTCGGTTGGAACAAGATCACGAAATTCACTTTTGGCAAATTAAAAGATGACCTTGATCTTTACGGCAATACCGATTACCGAGTCTCAGCATTTCCCATCGGTGGATATGTGAAGATCGCAGGAATGATCGACGAAAGTTTAGACACCGAAATGCAAAAAACCGAACCGCAGCCGTGGGAATATCGCTCCAAACCTGTCTGGCAGAGAATGATTGTTATTTCTGCCGGCGTGATCATGAACATTCTTTTAGCAATTGGAATCTTTTGGGGAATAAACTATGTGCAGGGTGAATCGTTCATGCAGACGAACGAGGTCGGCATTGTCATTAACGATTCCCCCGCAGCAAAAGTCGGATTGCAAGCCGGTGATAAGATCATCTCCATCAACGAGAAACCAATGGAATACTGGGAAGCAATCCAAACTTCCATCTATTTTGATTTTCTTGGGAACGATATTTCAATGGAGATTGAACGTGCAGGTAGCCGTCGAACTATTTCCATTTCTCGCAACGATATCCCAGATGTTTCCCAAATGACCTTCGGTATTTTTCCTAACAATACGGAAGCATTAATTAATGAAGTCATGCCTGGCAAGCCGGCAGACAAAGCAGGACTACTCTCCGATGATATTATTGTGTCCATCAACGGATCTCCGGTCTACAATCAGGAACATGTCATAAAAATCATCAGTGGAAATTCGGAAAAAGAAGTAGCAATGATTGTAAAACGAAATAATGAATTGAAAACAATTTTGGTGACACCATCGTCCGAAGGACGTATCGGCATTTCGGTAGGAAGCAGATATAATGGACCGATCCTGACCAGACAATATGGATTGTTTGAGTCCTTTCCTCGCGGCGTACGACAAACGATTAGCGCTACGACATTGTATGCTCATTCCATCTGGCAATTGATTGTCGGAAAAGTTGAGTTCACAAAATCGGTCGGCGGCCCCGTGAAGATTGCGCAAATGGCAACACGGAGCGCAGAGAGCGGCATCATCAGTTTTCTGGCTTTCACTGCACTGCTCAGTATCAGTCTTGCTGTGATGAATATACTTCCCTTTCCGGCCCTGGATGGTGGACATTTGATTGTTCTTATTTATGAGGCAATCGCTCGAAAACCGTTGCCGAACATAGTACAAATCAGAATTCAACAGGCCGGAATGGCGATTCTTCTTGCATTCATGGTTTTTGTCTTATACAACGACATTTTTGGTTAGCAGTCATAGGTGACTATTGAATTTTCAACTCTTCATTCTGCATAAGGAAATATTAAATTAATCGAGAATACAGTTAGTGATGATTAACACAATGAATTTGAGAAAATCATCTATTTTGCAACAAGCATTATAGGAGAACAACAATGAAAAAGATTTTAACACCGTTTGCACTGATCATCTGTTTATTCTCGATCAGTTCTAGTCAGTCGGTTACCGTCGAACCCATCATCACAGATGCAGACATTATTAATGCATCAGTTCTTGTTGATCCTTTTGCTGAAAAAATAAAAGATATTGCTCCGACGACATTTTCTTTACGATTTATTAATGCCAATCCAAGCAACCTCGTCAAAATCACAATGATTTTTGAAGCCTATGTTACACTGGAAGAAGACAGACAAAAAGTAAGGATCGCTTATGGAAAGACTAAGCCATTTTTAGTGTCAGGTGCTTATCGGGAATTTACAAGCAAAGATGCTGACAATCCTAGTTCCGATATTGATTTCCTGGAGCAGGATATCAATGAAAGTATGAAATCGAAATTGAAGGATAAGGTTATTGATCCATCTAGCGGAGGACGAGTACCTTCGGGTTTGTATGAAATTTCAATTCGCGTAAAAGTGGATTCAATTAACGGTCAAGTCCCGACGAACGAATCCCCCATACCTCAAATTGACCGTTCTATAAATATTACAAATCCTACTTCAACTGTGCTGGATGTGCCGTTTACAAATGGATATATTTATCCTACACCGTTTCCGCAATTCCAATGGACATACGATACCCGGACAATTATGCTTTCTGTCTACGAACTCCGTCCGGAACATCAATCGTTGGAGGATGCAATTACCGCTTCAGATCCGTATCTGCAGGTTAAGATTGACCGTCGGCTTTCTGGAAATCTCAGTTCATTCACCTATCCTCAAAGCGTTGCCAGCCGTCCGGGAGTAGAATACCTTCGCGGACCAAGACAGCTTGAGCGCGGGAGAATGTATGTCATCGTTTTGGATGGAATTGCTACGGCATTCGGATTTGATGTAGAACCTATTCGCACAATACGATCGTTTGCAATTGCCGATCCTCAAGGACAGGTAGTGATCAATATTTTACAAACAACGTTCGGGGGAAGCGAATTTCAAAACGTGTTCAATGTCATTCAAGATCTCAATCTTCAATTAAATGTTAACGGCATTACGTTAAATGGCGTAGCACTGAGCGCGCAGGATCTTCAAAAATTGTTGCTCGAAAAAAAGGATAAAATCATCTCAGTCCGTTTTGAAGACTAAGGGGGATGAAAGGAAAAATTATGAAGCAGACTATCTCCATATTCACTATTCTCTTCCTCTCTTGCGTGGTCGTTGGGTTGTCACCGGCACAGAAGAAAAAAGCGGTGGCGACAATCTTTAAACCGGTTGGCGTTGTTGATTACAAAACGGGAGAAAAGGATTGGACAAAAGCGAAAGCTGCCACCCCGCTCACAACGGGTGACGTTATACGAACGCAAGAAAATTCTTTTGCGATCGTAAAATTCCTAGAGAACTCTATTATCCGTGTTCAAGAAAAATCAGAAGTAACCATTAGCGGAGAAATTGAAAAGGGTCAATTCTCAAAGAATGTCTATTTACAGCGAGGCGAAGTTGGATTTCAGGTGAAGAAACGCCCTAACGAAAAATTCGAATTCTCCACACCAACATCTGTTGCTTCTATCCGAGGTACTGCTGGATTGCTGATTGCCGGACAAGATAGCAACGATGTACTTATTCTTGGGACCGGGAATATTGATTTTAAGAACCTTATTTCAAATACAATCCTCAATGTAAAAGCAGGACAGACGGCATATTCGATGTCGGACGGATCAATTAAAGTTGAGGAATCTTCAAAAGAAGACCGACGTCTGATGAATCAGGGAACAACTGACAGCACAAAATCCGAAGGAAGCAATCAAGGGGGGACAACTACTCCCGATTCGTCAACTTCATCGGCTGGAATTACACTTGGTTTAGCAATAAATGCTTCTGTTGGAAAAGAGAATCAAGATCTTGTGGTATCCGTTGAATTGACACAGGCCTCTATTACACTCGATTCGTTGAAAAAATCAACGACTGATCTCACATTGTATTATCGGCCAAAACAGGATCAAGTGTTCAAGTTTCTGAAGACACAATTCAACGAACGGGTAACAAAATTCACAATCCCGGCTGCCGATGTATTTGCGCCAAGTATTTCTGTCTATGCTGTCTTAAGACTAAAAGACGGATCGGAGTTCAGCGCACCAGCGGCATCTCCGGAAACAAATCCTCTTAGCTTACCTATCCAAGCCGGACAAAAAAATGAATTAAAGGTACCGTTTACTGATCCGACCGGTAAACGAAAAACGATGATTATCGAATTTAAATAACACATCATTTACATGTTTTGAATGTCCGACACAACACCGGTGTCGGACATTTTTTTTACCCAATTTCAATCCCTACGCTTGCAACTCTTTCACACATTTGATAGATTGCAAGCGATTTCTTTTCCCAACCAATTATTCTCAATGAAATCTATCTCTCGCTTCTTTCTTTTTTTCCTTTTGTGCACGTTGCCGCTTGCGGCTCAGATTAATACATATCTTAAAGGAATTCGTCCATTAACTGTCGTTGAACGTCAGCCAATCTCCCTTTCAGTGGAATTGCAGCAATCATCTGAACTTTCGCGAATCGTCCTGTATTATCGCCAGTTTGGCCAGTCGGAATTCCGTTCTCAGGAAATGCAGATGATGCGTGATTCAGCAGTTGCAGAGATTCCATCGGCGGATGTTATGGCACCGTTTATTGAAATTTACATTGTTGCCACAACACAGAATGGTATTGTGGAATCATTTCCTTTGGAGAATCCGCAGGTGAATCCGACAAGGATCACGGTAAGTCCTATCACCGAAAGTGAACCTGAGATCATCATTTTGAGTCCGGATGAGGGCGAACAAGTGAAAGAAGGCGAAACATACATTTCCATCTCGTTTGTGTATGCTGATACAACGATCGATAAATCGAAAACGAAGATCCAATTGAATGGTATCGACCTTTCGGGAAGCATGGTCTTGTATGATGATCTGTTAATTGTTCCAAGCGATGCAATTCCGGCAGCAGCGATTAGCGGCGGTGCTAATCTTTCTATTACAACATTCGATATGAGTGGAAAAGAGCTTTCAACAGTAAGACGCGGATTCGCGGTTGTAACTGAACAACAAGCAGAAGAGATTGAAAGTGCATTCCAAGGAAACGGAAATGCTCAAGCCGAATCGCGCAATGAAAGTATCAAAGGAACTAAAAAAACATATAACCGATTGGATGCCCGTGCTTATGGATCATATGCCAAATTCCTTCGCACAAATGCCCAATTGACTATTACATCGGAAGAAAAACCGGAAAACCAGCCGCAGAATAGATATTATTTAGGAATCGATGCTCGATATGCAAAGCTCGGACTCGGAGATGCCTATCCAAAATATCCCTACTCTATAATGGATGGCAGGAGAGTACGCGGTTATACGCTTGACCTTCTGTTGGGCGGATTTAACATGAATGTAGCGAACGGCGAACTTCTTCGACGGGTCGATTTCAACGGAACGCCATCAACACTGAAACGAGATATGATGATTGTTCGTCCAAGTTTTGGCAAAGGAGAAAAGTTCCAGTGGGGCTTCACCTACATGAAAGCAAAAGATGCATTCGATGCAACGAAAACAATCGTAGTTCGTCCGCAAGAAAGTGTTGTCTTTGGTTCGGATATTTTAATAGCACTCGATGACCGGAGAATTGAATTGACAGCACAAACGGCGGTCAGTTTAAATAATGTGGATATCTCAGTTCCGGAATTCAATAAAGACAGCATTGATGCCGCAATTAAAAAAGGGACATTTTCGCAGAGCGACGGTGATCAATTGAAGAAATTCCTCCCGATTTTAAAATTGTTCATCACGCCAAACGAAAACCTTATTCCAATCAACCCCGTCGGCGGAACGTCACTCGTGTATGAATCCGGATTATCGTTTAATTATTTTGGCAATTACATTAAAGCATCGTACGTTTTTCATGGAAAAGATTATAATTCTGCCAGTGCAACATCGCTTCGAAAAGATATTAAGGGATTTAATGTCATCGACCGGTTGCGGCTTTTTGATAATAGACTATTCTTAACTGGTAGCTTTGAAAAATTAACGAACAACACCGCTAATGTTGAAATTGCCACCACAACATATAAGACGATCAACACGGCTATCTCTTTTTATCCCGCCCGTGATTTTCCGAATGTTACTTTGGGTTATGGATTAAATACCAATTCCAATCCGCTGAATCCTAAACCAGTTGATTCAACAAGTATTTCACAGCAAATTGCCTTAAGAGCGGTGAACGATAAAACGACGAGATATTTTCTTCAAAGTTCTTATGATTTCTCCTATTGGGGTCGGCACACTGCATCCGTAAATCTTGATATATCGGACAAGAACGACTTAACGCCAAAAGAGCAGGATGTTTCAACATTCAATATTTTGACATTGATCAGCACTGTTCACGATCCGAAATTGGAAAGTACTATCGGCTTATCGTTTAGTAATTTAAACTTTCCGCAGGTAGATTCATTGGGAGTGCTCTCACAATCTTCACTTTCATATCAAACGGTATCACTGAGCGGACGGTATAAAATTTACGAAGATATCTTACGACTCAGCGCCACATTTGCACCGACATTTGGCGATCTTGCACGAACAGTTTTTGAAACAAGCATACAATATAATATCACTCAGCGACAAATCACCGTGTTGCAATATCAATTTATTGCAAATTCTTCTTCTGCACTTTCAACAACAGCAACCTCTAAGAATGATTCGTATATCAGTCTGTTGTATCGTATAGATTTTTGATATGTCTTCCTCTCAATCGGAACAGCGGCTGCACACTTGGTTAAATCGTTTCTTTGTTAGCACGGGGATCGCACTCATCGTTATCCTCTTTGTACAAGATCCAATCTTTCATTTTGGTTTCTTTGAGAGGACTTCCCTCACTTTTCTTGATCGAGCATTCCAAAAAAGAGGCGCCCTTCCTTTTCCCAAGGAATCGCTTGATGTTATCATCGTCTCAATATCGGACAAAACGGAAACATCCGTGCCAGACAGATTTCCATTCCCGCGCAGTTATTATGCCCGCGCAATCCGCAATCTGAATCGTGCCGGGGTGAAAGCAATCGGCATCGATCTTACATTTGAACAGACCGATCTCAATGGCCCTCATCATGATGATGAATTATATAAGACAATCCAGCAATACAAAAATGTTGTGGTAGCGGGCAAAACGGAGATTCGAGATGAAGGGGTAACGGTTACACGTGAGGATGAAAATTTTCATTCAATTTTTTATTCCGCTGATAGCGCAGTCGGAAGTGTATTCGTCCCAAACGATGTTGACGGGGTATATCGTCGTTACATGCCGTTTGCTAAAATGCCAAATCAGGAACGATATATTCCCTCCTTTGCTTTTGCCGTCTTAAACAAAGCAATCGACTTACGCTCCACAGCATATGCGGAAAACACAAACGGTCATTTTATCATTGGAAATCATCTCGTGCCAAAGTTCGATGATATTTCTATGTTGATCAATTATTACGGATATGCCGGGAATACATTTCGCAAGTACGATATCGTTGATATTCTTGACGACTCTACATTCGAAACAATTGAAGAACGTGAATTTCATGTTCAATTAAATGGATTCGACGACCCGGATATTGGAGTGTTGCACAATGGCATATTTAAAGAAAAAATCGTTTTAATCGGTCCGTATTTTGCCGAGTCAAAAGATCTGTTCAATGTTTCGGTATCGGAACCGGGAGCAAGTGAGCGAAACCAAATGTACGGCGTTGAACTTCACGCCAATGCATTACAGACACTGATCCATCAAAATTATCTTGTAAAACTTTCGGTATGGAATGAAACGTTCCTCATTATTTTCCTTTCCATGCTCACATTCGCGGCAGTGACATGGCTGAAACTGATTAAAACACGATATGCATTTATTATAGAAATTGTTGCCGTGCTTGTTGTTGCAGGATTTATCGACCTCATTCTTACTCTTTTCTATTATTCATTTTCGCATCACAACTTGGTGCTTCCGGTTGTTTCTCCGATTTCCGCGGTAATCCTGAACTATGTTGGAAGTGCTGTTTACCAATATCTGACTGAACGAAAACAGAAAACGATGATTAAAGGAATGTTCAGTCAATATCTGAACCCTTCTGTTGTGAATGAATTAATAGCGCATCCGGAAAAATTGCGGCTTGGCGGCGAGAAAAAAGAATTGACCGTTTTCTTCTCCGATATTGCTTCGTTCACTAATTTCTCGGAAAAGCTGGATGCAGTGGATCTTGTTGGAATTCTGAATGAATATTTGAGTGCGATGACAGACATTATTCTGAAGAATGACGGAACGCTTGATAAGTATGTCGGCGATGCGGTGATGGCAGTGTGGGGAGCTCCAATGCAGCTGCCGAACAATGCCATGAATGCCTGCCGTGCTGCACTTCAAATGCAGGAAAAGGTGAAAGAAATTGCTGCGCGATGGGAACATGAAGGGAAACCGAAGCTTGTCGTCCGTATGGGAGTGAATACCGATTTTATGGTCGTCGGAAACGTCGGCGGATCCAGCAGATTTGATTACACGGTAATCGGGGACGCAGTGAATCTCGGTTCGCGCATGGAAGGTGCCAATAAAACATACGGCACTCGAATGATGATCAGTGAACGGACTCAGGAACTGGTAAAGGACGAGCTATTTTGCCGTGAGCTTGATTATCTGATTGTGAAAGGAAAGACGAAACCAATTCGAGTATATGAACTAGTCGGAGAAATAAAAAACATTTCTGTAAAGACAAAGGAATTAATTGAAATCTACAATCGAGGTCTGATATTTTACCGGGAGCGTAAGTTCAAAAAAGCGATCGAGGAATTTCTTTCGGCTCTCAAGATCAATTCAGACGACGGCCCTTCACAACTCTATCTGCTTCGTTCTCAGGCATATCTTAAAAAACCGCCACCAAAAGATTGGAACGGCGTGTTTGAATTAAAAACCAAATAATTTATGAACGGTGAACGTGCATCACCGTTCATAAATCTTTGTTGCAAACAAATATAGCTCTTCCGTTAAAGAATCAAATTCTACATTCTGTTGTTCCTGTATCAATTCAATTTCCATGAACCTGTTCTGCTTCTTAAAGAGAAGAACACGTCTCAACAATCCCTTTTCCGAATACGCATAGGACGTAAAGTTTCGTTTCACATCGACCATTTCGGGCACTCGTGTAACACGGTAATCCGGATCGTTTTCCGGAAGTTTAGCGCGTAGTGAAATCGTTGCAATCAGATTCATATCTTCTTTTAGCAGACTTTTTTGCGTTGCAGAATCAGCCAGCAGTTCTCGCAATACCATGGTCGCAGAATAATCCCTATTGACGAGCCACAGTTTGATCTGAGGTTGTTTTGAACGGGATGTAATATCTGCCCAGCCATCCGGTAATAACTGTTTTGCCGCTGATAGCGGTTGTGAAGGTTTTTTTATGGAAGGTGCCGCGTAACGTGGTTCGGGTATTGTTGTACCACAGGAAGAGAGGAATGCACTCGCTATAGCCAATCCTAATGAAATCCTGTATGAACTCGCGAGAAAATTATCAATTTTATTATGCCCTGCAATGAACATTTCGCGACGCTCTTTCGTGATCATGAACGACGCTTTTCCAAAGTACGAAATGTGATCCCTCTTATTCCGCGCCACGACGGTATTTGTCTTCCTGGAGTGTTATTCGTAGAGATATGCGATGTGTATTTCCAAGCTGATCAGCAGCATCAAACTTGGCAAATGAATAGTCAATATCAAGTTTTCGCAAATGAATACCGGCACCGAGCGTTACGTTGCCAATATCATTATATCCGGCCCTTACGGCGACAATATTCTTGTAATCATATTCAATTCCCACTTGAGGATCGAAACTGATAGGACCAAAATGAGCGATAGCAGAAAATCTTCTGTTTTCAAAGCGAACATCCGTTCCAAGAGCGGGAGTACACCTTCCATCAAAAATTTCCACAGTATATGCTGTGCCAAGTTTTAATGTGGGTGAGATTAATTCGTTCGTACCGGTATTCCAAGAAACAAGCGTCGTTGTGGCGTCCTGAAGATTTGCTCCTAGAACAAAATTTTCTGAAACAAGATATTGTGCGCCGATATCAAAACCGATTCCGGTTCCATGAAAACTTCCCGCATTGCGCCGAATCAGTTTTACATTCGCGCCATAGAAAAAATTCTCGGAATATTGTTTTGCATATGTTCCATACACAACCCAATCACTCCAATTGAAGAATGTGATTGATGTGTAATCAGGCCTCATATTTTCATCGTAGAGACTGTTACCGTTACTGTCCGCCCACGCTTTTCGTGTATCAGGAATTCCATCGACGCCAAGACGAATAACACTGATGGCGTATGATTCTGCGTTATACTCCTTCTCCTGTGATTCTAAGTTAATTGAATTCACTCCGGATGGAAAAGCAAAAGCAGCATAGTCATAATTAATGAGATTACCGAAGCGCTCGTCATGAGATATGGCAATCTGGGGATATTCTATTCGAGCAAGTCCTGCCGGATTCCAGTATCCTGCAGTGACGTCGTTTGCCAGTGCTGCATATGCACTTCCGACTCCAAGTGCACGTCCACCAATGCCGATTGCCATAAACTCACCGGAATATTTACCAAATGTCTGGGCAAGCGAAATGATGGGAAGAACTATTACAATGAATATTACAAATCGTGTTTTCATACAACCTCACAGATCCGCGGTAAGCGGATAAAATGAAAAAACCGAATCCCTCTCTTATGCCAACAGATGAGTGAAATTCGGTTGATATTGTTAGAGAAAATAATTGAATGATGCATTATTATTATTGAAAATCTCTAACAAGTGTTCTGTGCTTTTTCTCCTTTGTTCTATTCAAAGATACTGCTTTTTCGTGGAATGTCAAATAGCGTTAACAACATTCAACAGTTGAGTAATCCAGTTATTGATATTTACTCCAGACTACTGCGCTATCACAGTTTTTTTCCGATGTAACTCCACTGAGATTCGCAGCACTAGTTTTCCAGAAAATGGCTTGTCCGGTTTTATATTTTCTTTTTTACAAAAAACCAAATAATCTTCAACAGATTCACGGAACATTTTCTATTTCTTTCAAAGATTTACCTTAAAACGTAATACATCTTTTGTCCCAACTACATCACCTGAAATAGTTTTGCCTCATCGTCAAATAGTATTGATATAGCATCCCTCCGCCTGTTCCATTAAGAAAGATTTTCCAAATCATTAAGGTCTTTATGACGACCGCTTGCTTTTTTATTCAAAAGGAGATGTTTCAGATTTATCATTGATATTTTCACGCCTTCAATGTCAACAATATTCTTTTCCCTGAAGCATTCTTCAAAAGTAACACCGGAAATTGATGTAAATATTTCAATTCTCATTGGGGGTATACCCATACGAACAATTTTATTCTCTTGCATAAAATTTTGGGCAGTATCAGTATCAATCGTAAATCCAAAATCTTTAAGTGCAAGAGAAATTTTTTGCGAGTTGGAAGAATTGATTGCGATCCAGATATCGATATCTCCTGTCACGCGTGGATAACCATAATAACCGACAGCATACCCGCCGATAAGGAGATATTCAGCTTTATGGAAATTTAGCAAACGTAAGAATTCTTTGAAGTCGTTTGGAAGTTGCTGCATAGCCAAAATTCCTTTGGCGAAGAGTTTCGACCATGAGTAATCGGTCTTCGGGTGTTTGTTTCAACCAATATTCCTTCTCATCGGATTCATCATGAAGAGAAGCAGTCGATACTTTTGTTTTGTCTATGTGGTTCAAAGTATCCATATGTTTTTAAAGATCAGAATTTATTATTTGAATTGCAAACACTACATTAATGCATCTTTGAGCAATTCTTCCTGTTCCATTTGATGACGTTTGAATGAACCGGTCGCGGTGCTTCCTGAACCCGCGCGTCCTGCATAACGGACTTTTTGTAGCGACAACACATCTTCGCGTAGTCTATCAGCAAGGAAATGCCATGCTCCCATATTTTTTGACTCTTCCTGCAGCCAAACAATATCATTTGCATTTTTATATTTCGCGAAGATTCCCTTCAATTCCTGCTGCGGATATGGGTAAAACTGTTCAACACGGACTAAGGCGACATTGTCAATCTTGTTTTCGCGCTGCATCTGCAAAGCATCATAATAAACTTTTGCGGAACATAACACGACCCTCTGAACTTTTTCCGGAAATGCTTGTGCGTCATCTATTACAAGATTGAATTTTCCGTCGCTAAATTCTGTCGGAGAAGAAATAACCAGCGGATGACGCAAGAGACTTTTTGGAGTCATCATGATAAGCGGTTTCCGCTTCGCATCGCGCATCTGTCGGCGAAGCACATGAAAGTACTGCGCCGGGGTTGAAACGTTACAGACTGCCATATTTTCTTCAGCACACAGCTGGAGATACCGTTCTAATCGCGCACTGGAGTGCTCCGGTCCCTGACCTTCATATCCGTGCGGCAACAAAAGAACAAGATCACACGGCTGCTGCCATTTTGCTTCGGAGGCGGCAATGAACTGATCGATAATCACTTGAGCACCGTTTGCAAAATCTCCGAATTGTGCCTCCCATATAACAAGCGACAACGGATCGGAGACGCTGTATCCAAATTCAAATCCCAGAATTGCATATTCGGAAAGCAAGCTATCAAAGACATACACTTTCCCTTGTCCATCACGGATATGTTGAAGTGGAACGTACTCCTCTGCTGAATTAGCATCATACAAAATCGCATGCCGATGGCTGAACGTACCACGACCAACATCTTCACCACTCAATCGGACATCGTTTCCTTCGTGGACCAATGTACCAAATGCCAATGCTTCAGCAAATCCCCAATCAATTTTTGTTTCACTGTTGAAATTGCGGCGCTGCTCCAGCATTTTTACCAATTTTGAATTGACGGTAAAGTTATCGGGAACAGTGCCGAGTCTTTCTGAGACTTCACGCAATGTAGCAAAGGAAACTTTAGTTTCTTTAAATGGCTGCATTGCCTCCAATTGTTCCTGTGTAACGGCAAGTGCGATCTCCGCCTTCATATGCATCTCACGTCTGTGAGAAGCTTCATGCGCGCGTTCGTATCGCTCTTTGGAATCATGCTGTATCTGTTCGTATTCTTCGCGTGTCATCTCCTTATCCAAGATGAGTCTTTCACCGTAGATTTGATGAACAGTCGGATGCGATTTAATTTTTTTATAAAGCAATGGCTGCGTGTAGCTTGGTTCGTCCCCTTCGTTATGCCCGTATTTACGGAAGCAGAACATATCAATCACAACATCTTTCTTGAATTGATTACGGTAGGCAATTGCCAGCGAAGCAACACGGGCGCATGCCTCAGGATTATCGCCGTTCACATGGAAGATCGGCGATTGGACCATCTTTGCAACGTCTGTACAATATGGTGTGGAGCGTGCATCATCCGGTGATGTTGTAAAACCGATTTGATTGTTGATGATGATATGGATTGTTCCACCCGTGCGATATCCTTTCAATTGCGATAGGTTCAACGTTTCAGCAACAATCCCTTGTCCCGCAAATGCTGCATCGCCGTGAACAAGAATTGGAATAGCTTTTTCCCGTTCTGAATCACCTACACGATCCTGCATGGCGCGAACCATTCCTTCAACCACAGGATTCACTGCTTCTAAGTGACTGGGATTCGGTGCGACTTCAACCGTAATCTCTTTGCCATTTAATGTCTTATGAATACCGTGTGCACCAAGATGATATTTCACATCTCCCGAACCTTGAATTGTTTTTGGATCGACATTTCCTTCAAATTCCGAAAAAATCTTTGCGAGCGATTTACCGATGGTATTGGCAAGGACATTCAGTCGTCCGCGATGTGCCATACCAATCACCGCCCGTTCTCCGCCATAATCCGCTAATTCGTCCAGCACAACATCAAGAATAGTCATAAACGATTCCGCTCCCTCTAATGAGAAGCGTTTATGTCCGATAAATTTTGTGTGAATATAATTTTCGAATCCTTCGGCGTGGATCAGCTTTTTCAATAATTGAATCTTCCGTTCACGCGGCAGCGGCGGACGGTTTCTTGATGGCTCCATCTTTTGAATAAGCCATTTCTTCTGTTCAGGATCTTGAATATTCATGAACTCAACGCCGATGGATCCACAATACGTAGCGTAGAGAATATCCAGAATTTCACGCAGCGTTGCTTTTGAATATCCTTCTTTATTCGAGAAAAGGAATTCACGATCAAGATCCCACACGGTCAATCCGTAGTAATTCGGATCGAGTTCAGGATGATTTTTCGGTTCATCAACAAGCGGATCAAGATGGGCGATCAAATGCCCGCGAACACGATACGCATTAACCAATTGTTGAACCCGCGCCTGTTTTTCGATGATCTCTTGATTTGAACCTCCGCCCAATCCAATAGACGTTACATCGCTGGACCATTTTACTGATGTGAACGGGATATGTAAATCAGCATAGAGATCATCATAAAATTTTTCGTCACCGTTCAAGAGCGTGTGAATGTATTGTAAGAATTGTCCTGACTCTGCCCCTTGAATAACGCGGTGATCGTAGGTGCAGGTAATATTCATAACTTTACTGACGCCGAGCGCAGAAAGTGTTTGCGGAGACATTCCCTGATGCGCGGCATCGTATCCAATAGCTCCGGTTGCAATGATAGAGCCTTGACCCGGCATTAGCCGAGGAGTGGATGAAACGGTGCCCACCGTTCCGGGATTAGTCAATGTAATGGAGGTCGATTGAAAATCTGAAGGATCAAGTGCTGATTTGCGTGCTTTTTCAATAATGGAATCGTATGCAGAAAGAAACTCTGCAAAATTCATCTTCTCAGCATCTTTAATATTTGGAACAAGAAGCGAACGCGTTCCATCTTTTCTTGTCATATCAACGGCAATACCGATATTGATCTGAGTTTTTTCATCGCGGTATGCTAGCCCTTCTACACGCGCAAATGATGCGTTGATATTCGGATACTTCTTTAACGCTTTTACGATGGCCCATGCAACAATGTGCGTATAGGATACTTTCCCGCGTGAACGTGAGCCAAGATATTTGTTCAATAATGATCGATTTTCATCCAGCACTTTCACCGGAACGATGCGCAACGACGTTGCGGTTGGCAACGTGAGAGACGCTTCCATATTATCCACAATTTTTCCTGCCACTCCACTGATCGCAGAAAGTTGTTTCTGCACTGCTGCAAGTGTCGGCTGAGTCTTAGGCTGTTGTTTCGGTTGAGCTTGAACTGTTTGATGAGTTGAAGGTGCGGCAGCAGGTTCACTATGAATAACAGAAGATTTTTTTGATGCTGATTTTTTGGGAAGGTCAACTGATCCTGAAGCGACCACTTCTGCAAACAATTGCTGCCACGTTTCATTCACAGAATTAGGATCATCGATATATTGCTGCAATACATCCCATACGTAACTTGTATTGGGGCCGAATGATTCTAAGACTTGCTCAAATTTTTCTGAAATACTATTTGCGGACATACAGACTTTCTACAATTACATTTTTGAACTGATTGTGGAGTAAAATATACGATTTTTAACGTATTAACGAAAGATGCTCATTTCCATAAAAAAAAGCACAATTGCGTGATACAAATTGTGCTTCTGGGAATCACTTTGGGAACAACTTTTTATTTTCTGCTATGCCAATAATACGGGCGCCGTTTTTGATGCGCAACGGATAAAATTCGGACAGAGTCACCGACAATAGAATACATAATGCTGTAAGGAAAATTACGAATGACTTTTTTACGGATTACATTCAAAATTTGAGGTGATGCTTCAGGAAATTGTTGAATAAATTTAGTAGCTCTTTCAACTTCAGCAAGGAATGTTAACCCTAATCCTTTTACTTTCGATTCATAAAAATCTATGGCGTCATTCAACTCTGACTCAACTAATTCGTGAATTGAAACCGAACGTATCATCGGATTCTATCACGAATATTTTTAAACACGGCTGATGCGGGTTTTGATTTTGCCTTCCCTATTACGAGAGCATGATGCCTTTTCAATGATTCTTCGGCCCATAATGTTTCATTTTCACTCTCAGAAAGGTCTTCCAAACTTGACAAAAGAATTCCTGCCAACTTAGCTCGCTCACTGGCATCCAATTTTAATAGATGTTTTTCAATGCTCTGAACAGTCATGTATGTATCATCCTCCTGCTCGAAATTACGAAAACTATACTTCGGATGCCAATTGGCTTTTGACGCTCAAGAAAATCTAAAAATACACCAACGAGTGTTCACCCATCATGAAAGTGGTGGATAACATCAGCTAACTACGCATCAGCTTCTTATACCGAATACGATGCGGCTGGCTGGCATCAATTCCAAGCCTCTTCTTGCGGAATTCTTCGTATTCCGAATAATTGCCGTCAAACCACTGAACCTGACTCTCCCCTTCAAACGCCAAAATATGCGTAGCAACACGATCTAAGAACCAGCGATCATGGGAGATGACCACGGCACAACCGGCAAATTCGGCCAATGCTTCTTCCAACGCACGAAGTGTATTCACATCAAGATCATTCGTTGGTTCGTCAAGCAGCAGAACATTCGCTTCCTGTTTCATTGTCTTTGCAAGATGAACACGATTTCGCTCACCGCCGGAAAGCTGTCCGACCAATTTTTGCTGATCGCCGCCGGTAAAATTGAATCGAGCGACATATGCGCGCGAGTTTACTTCGCGTGTTCCGAATCGAAGAATTTCTTCTCCTCCGGAGATCTCTTCCCAGATATTTTTATTTGGATCAAGTGGACGATTCTGATCAACATAGGCAAGTTTTACTGTTTCACCAATAATAATTTTCCCGGCATCCGGCTTTTCTTGACCGGTAATCATCCTAAAGAGAGTTGTTTTTCCCGCACCGTTCGGTCCGATAACACCAATGATACCTCCCGGAGGAAGGACAAAATTCATATTTTCATAGAGAAGATTATCTCCGTATGATTTCGCAACTCCTTCTGCTGTGATTACGACATCACCCAGACGAGGTCCTTTCGGAATAAAAATTTCTATCTCTTCATTTCGTTTCTCATGTTCTTCTGACAACATCTGTTCATAGGATGAAATACGTGCTTTGCTTTTTGCATGGCGTCCTTTTGGATTCATCCTCACCCATTCCAACTCTTTTTTCAACACTTTCTGTCGTTTGGATTCTTGTTTCTCTTCCACTTCAAGACGTTTCGATTTTTGTTCCAGCCACGAAGAATAATTTCCTTCAAACGGAATTCCTTCGCCGCGATCAAGTTCCAATATCCATCCAGCTACATTATCCAAAAAATATCGATCATGCGTTACGGCAAGAACGGTCCCTTTGTACTGCGCTAAATGTTGTTCTAACCATGCTACCGATTCCGCATCAAGATGGTTTGTCGGTTCATCCAGAAGCAATACGTCCGGTTCCTGTAACAATAATCTACATAACGCAACACGACGACGTTCGCCTCCGGAAAGCACTTTTACAGATGCATCTCCGGATGGGCAACGCAATGCATCCATCGCCTGTTCCAGTTTGCTGTCCAAATCCCATGCACCGATCTGATCAATCTTTTCTTGCAACGATCCTTGCTTTTCCAATAGTTTATCAAAATCAGCATCAGGTTCTGCAAATTTTGCATTGATCGCTTCATATTCCTTAAGAAGATTCACGGTATCCTGAACGCCTTCTTCAACAATTTCCTTTACCGTTTTATTCGGATCAAGTTCCGGTTCCTGCGAAAGATATCCAAACGTAATCCCCTTTTGTGATTGGATCGTACCGAGATAATCAGTATCGACACCTGCAATAATTTTTAACAACGTGGATTTACCGGCACCGTTCAATCCCAGCACACCTATCTTGGCACCATAATAAAATGATAAATAAATATCTTTTAAAACCTGTTTATTCGGCTTGTGTACTTTGCCAACACCAACCATCGAAAAAATAATCTTCGTATCGCTCAAAAGTTTTCCTTTCTAACTGCCCTCATGTAGATGAAAATATAAAAATAGCTTATGAATATACCGAAAAAATAAGTGAAATCGAACCAATTTCGTGTATATGACTCTTTCCATTCAACAACAAAAATATTCCTTCTCATCTGTTTATTGTTGTCTTACAACGCTTCCTTGACATCTGTATTTCACGGTATGAGATTCAGCACACGTTATCTTGCTTCTCTTACATCTGTTGTGTATTTTCTGCAAGTATATTACTTCACTTTTCCACTATTGACCATGGAACAATCACTTCTTACAGTAGAAAATCTTCGTTTCAATTCCGCGTTCAAGTATGTGGCAGATATGAACTTGAATGCCATCCTGAAAATGTGCAAGGAGGAGAAATTTGCACCGAATACACAAATCTTTCAGGAAAATACGCGCGGTGAGCGCCTTTATTTTGTTCTGGACGGCAGAATAAAGATCTCCAAAGTGACAAAGTATGGTGCTGAAACAGTATTGGCGTACTTGACCAAAGGTGATTTCTTCGGCGAGATGGAATTATTAGACGACCAGGTTCGATCAGCCCGCACCACAGCAGTCGAACAGACGACATGCGCTAGTATCAGCAAGCAGGATTTCGACAATATGTTGAAGTCAAACAACATTATTCAGTTGAACATCTTGAAGAGCGTTACAAAAAGATTGCGAAGTGCTGATCAGACAATTGTGAACGAACTCGACCGCACAGTAGAAATCTCCAAACAGCATATCAGTAAGTTAAATATGCTGATTGACGCAGCAAAGACTATCAACTCCTCTCTCGACTTAGAGAAACTTCTCGATATCATTTTAGAAACAGCAATAAAATCGATCACTGCAGACCGCGGAACGCTTTATGTTGTTGATGAACTCAAAGGAGAAATTTGGTCCAAAGCATTACGCGGAAGTGAAGTGATTGAAATCCGTCTGCCGTTAGGAAAAGGACTGGCTGGATATGTTGCAAAGACCGGCGAAATTGTCAACATACCGGATGCGTACAATGATCCGCGATTTAATCCTGAAGTCGATAAAAAATCGGGATATCGAACGAACAATATGCTGACGATGCCAATGCGAAACCGCGACGGCAAAACGATCGGTGTGTTCCAAATGTTAAATAAAAAGGGGGGACCGTTTACCCCTTCCGATGAAGAGTTCCTGAATGCTCTCTCCATCCATGCTTCCGTTGCGATTGAAAATGCGCGTCTTGCACAGGAGATGGTACAAAGCGAACGACTTTCAGCGGTGGGTAGAATGGCTAGCACCATCATCCATGATATTAAGAATCCGATGGGAACCTTGCGCGTGTATGCGCAGGTGATGAAAAAGAAAGGTGGAAACGAGGAAGTTTCGAAACTTGCTGACGAAATGATTCATCAAGTAGATCGTTTTGTTAACATGGCTCAAGAAATTCTCGATTTCAGCAAGGGAGTCAGCTCGACGAATATTGAAGAAGTGCAGTTTGAAGATGTGATGGAAGGTGTTTTAATGTTCATTGAAAAAGATTTGACCAAAAATAACATCAAACTGGAAAAGAAATTAAGTTTTAGAGGGAAAGTAAAGCTCGATCAGGATAAGATGGTGCGCGTATTTTATAACATCGCCAGCAATGCACGCGATGCAATGCCTCAGGGAGGCTCGTTAACAGCCGTGACCGAAGATATTGGCGGAATGGTGAAGATCGAATTTATCGATTCGGGAACAGGTATGCCTGAAGAAGTCAAACGGAGAATCTTTGAACCATTTGTTACTTATGGAAAAAAGCATGGAACTGGTCTCGGAATGTCCATCGTGAAAAAAGTGGTTGACGATCATAAAGGAAAGATCGAAATTGAAAGCGAAATGGGAAAGGGAACAACCATCCGCATTATGCTGCCGTCGATGCAGGCGTAAGATTTAGAATTAGCTGACCGTCACTTTGAAAGTGACTGCCAGATTAAAAATAAAAAACCAAAAACCCGAGTGATGAACTCGGGTTTTCTACTTTAAACAAATGTTTTCAATGGATCTTTACAAGAGAGGTCCCATTGTCGCAACGTCTATAAAGTGGCTTCGTTTTTTTTTGCAGAACGGATGGTCAATCCCTCTTGCCAGATACTAGCCCACCAAAAAAATAGTGGGTAAACTGACCGTTCCGACATCACTTCATCAATAACATTTTCTTTACGCTCACAAAACTGCCCGCTTGACTCCCTTCTATTTGGTGCGCGCGCATTTCATAAAAATACAGACCGCTAGCAAAAAACTGTGCACTAAAAATTGCATTGTGCAATCCCGCATCTTTTGTCTCGTTCACAACCGTTGCTACTTTTTGACCAAGTGTATTATAAATAGAAATGGTTACAACACTTCGAGTTCCAACACTATATTCGATTGTTGTGAATGGATTGAATGGATTGGGATAATTTTGTCGTAACGAAAAAACTGCTGGTACATTTGTTTCCTCTATTCGAACGCCTGTTACAGCATCCAAAAATACATTTGCAAGAGACTGTACATCAACAATCCAACGATATTTCGGATCATCGGTAGCTTTGGTTATAGATGTATCGCTGCGGAATTGTAACGAACCGGCATCAAGCGCCATAAACATTGTATTGAAATTCGTTCCTGCATTTCTAACAGCATAAACATTTTGATCTAAGCCATCCTTGAAAATTGGTTTTGCCGACGCGGTTGGCGTCATAAAGTCCGGATAAGCTGCAAATCCTAGTTCAAATGTTGGATGATGCCACAATGTTGTTGCACTATCTACATTATACTTAATAATATAGTTCGTGATTGAATCTGCCTGGGGAATGATCTTCACAGGACGATTTGTTGGTCCCTGGTCTTGCGGACCAAGTGTTTTTATTCCCAGATATTTTTCTTCAAATGATCCTGAAGGAAATGTTGTATCTGCACAAATTGGTTGGATGTAGCAGCCATAGTCTTGACTGGTAAAAAAAAGATTCTTTTTGTTTTCCGGTGTTCCTGTATCAAGCCATTTTTTTAGCGTTTGATAAATATTTCGCGAAGGAAATGATCCATCGGCAAGGATGACGTGATCAAATAACGAAAACAGTTGATCGAGTTCGACTGTTCCATCATACGGTGCAGACCAGCGATCGTATTTGTTCAATTTACTTGTGTATATTAATGTTCCTGTTTCAAGGGGAAATTGTGTATTGTTATAGATAAATAATCGAGGTTGAGTTTTTTTGAAAATTTTATAGCTGCGAACGCTTAATTGTGTCACATTCCCATGCTTATCGACTGCACGAATGTACCAATATATAGTATCACCCGGTTTACCTCCCGGTAACTGTAAACAATATTTTTCCATGAATGTACAAAACTGGATTGAATCATATTTTGCAGGGCTTCCCTTTTTAAAGAAAACGGTAACACATTCTAACGAATCAAAAAAACCATTGCAGCCTCCTGGGATGATTTCAAAACAGAGATCACGCGGTTTCGTTGAAAGAGTAGTATTAAACGAAGTAGGGGTAAGAATTCTGAAAGTAGGGGGTCGGCACGTTGTATATTCAATCACAACATACATTCCCCATTCGTAATCACCTCGCATATGCCAACCATTATCAAGGCCGGGGGATAAACGGCCGGTTTCATACCATTTGTACGAATGATATGGAGGTGTATTTGCGTTAGCCCAAGAAAGTATTTCCATTCTCTCATCGTTAAGTGTTAGTATATCAGATTTTTTTGTGTCATTGGAAATTGTAAATCCAAACAATTCCCCCAACCTTACGTTCATCGAATCTCCCCAATCCTTTAATTTGATACCTTGCCATACATTGGAATCAATAGTAAGTTGGACACCCCCGGGATACCAACCGGCAACTTCGGTTCCTAACGGATCAAAATTCCATGTGGCCGAGTCTGCTCCACCATTACCATAGAACCAGGTGTTTCCTGTTGTCGGTTTGAAAGGGGTCACCATTCCATCACCATCATTAGGATCTTTGTAGTGCCCTAAAAACTTGGTCTGCACACTTGAAGGACGAGTGGCTAATTTAGGATCCACTCGCCAAGCTCGGATAGTCGCTTTACGAATGGTTCCTCCTCTTTCATAATTTCGCCACCAAAATTCCGTCACTCTTCCTCCCGCGGCGGGTGTATACCATTGTAAAGCAATATCTTGATGAGTCCATCCAAAATTTGTTGTTAACGATGATTCATTCGGATAATACCGCAATGTATCAACCAGACCCAGTGATTTGTCCGGGCTTATCATTGAAGTTTTTTCATTTTCGATCCGTGCGATAACATCTTGGGCACGTTCCCCTTTTTTGAGAGGAATCGCTTCCTGTTGTCCATTTCGGCCGATATGAAGAAGAACGCGCTCTTGCGCGTTGAGAGAAAATGAAAAGAGCAAAATAAGGAGGATTGTTTTCATATTTTGAATAGAATAGAATTCCGAAATCTTAAAGATTTCGGAATTCTGATATTTTGGAACAGCCTAGCCTGCCAAAAAACTGGCGGGTAAACTGTCCGTTCCGACATTACTTCATCAATAGCATTTTCTTTACGTTCATAAAATTACCACTGTACATTTTATAAAAGTACACCCCGCTAGCAAGAGATTGCGCGTTAAATGTTGCGCTGTGCGATCCCGCTTCTTTTGTCTCGTTCACTATTGTTGCTACATTTTGGCCGAGCGTGTTATAGATTGAGATATTCACACTACTTTTGACTGGAATGTTATATTCAATTGTTGTTGATGGATTAAAGGGATTAGGATAGTTTTGTTGTAATGAATACGCCGCTGGTAATTTTGCTTCGTCTATTTTCACATCGGTCACAGCATCCATAAATACATTAACAAGAGAATTCACATCACCCAGTAATCGATATTTAGGATCTGTAATTTTTGAATAATCCGAATTATGAAGCGATGTATCACTTCGAAATTGTAATGAACCGACATCAAGTGCAAAAAACATCGTATTAAAGTTTGTTCCGGCGTTTCGTATTCCATATACATTTTGACCGGAAGCATCTTTAAAAACCGGTTTTGCTGAGGCGGTTGGAGTCATGAAATCGGGATATGAAGCAAATCCAAGCTCAAACGATGGATAATACCACAGAGTTGTTGCACTATCAGCATTATATTTAATAATATAATTCGTGACGGTGTCAGACTGAGGAGTGATCTTAATTGGACGGTTTGTTGGCCCCTGGTCTTGAGGACCGAGCTTTTTAATACCAAGATATTTTTCTTCAAAAGCACCTATTGGAAATGTTGTATCACCACAGGCTGGTTGAATATAACAACCATAATCTTGACTGGTGAAAAAGAGAGTTTTCTTTGTAGTTGAACTTCCTGTTCCAATCCATTCTTTTAGTTTTGTATAAACATCTCGAGCAGGAAAACCACCATCGGCAATCAAAATATTATCGTACAAAGCATAAAGTGTTGACAATTCTTTAGTCCCATCACGTGGTGCAGACCATTGATCATATTTCGATGGACTGCTCGTATAGATTAATGCTCCCGTCTTAAGGAAATATTGAGCATTATTATGAACAAAAAGGCGATCATTATACCGTTTGAAAATTCTGTATTGGTAAAGTGGAGAAGATTTTCTTGTTGAACGATTCCCAGTAGCAATCACTTTGAAAAATATAGTATCTCCATAATCAAAACCGGGAATTGTTCCAACATAATTTGGAAAACTTTCACGTATCATTAACGTACTATCAAAGATTCCACCTGATCCTTTCCTATAAAACAATGTAGTATAATCAACCGATTCATAAGGAATTCCACATCCTCCCCAACCATCAATTGTTGCAGTCACTTTTACTGGAAACGTACCGAAAGTTGTAGAAACAGGATTGACAAAAAATCGAGGTGGTCGATCTGTACAATAATCAATTACTACATACATTCCCCATTCATAATCACCGCGCAAGTGCCAGCCATTATCCACTCCTGGAGCTGAACGACCGTTTTCATACCATTTATACGAATGATATGGTGCAGGATTTAAATTAGTCCACGAAAGAATCTCCATCCTTTCGTCTGTCTCTATCAATATATCGTTTTTCTTTGTTTCATTTGAAATTGTGAAACCGAACAGTTCTCCTAATGAAACCACAATTGTATCGCCATAATCTTCAAATGCAATTCCCTGCCATTGATTGGAATCTAAAAAAACCTGTAAACCATTTTTAAATCCCGATGCTTCCGTCCCCAATGGATCAAATCTCCACGTTGATGAATCAGTACCACCATTACTGTAAAACCATTGATCGCCATTTTCAGGTTTAAATGGTGTAACATGTCCATCGCCGTCATTGGGATCCTTATAGTATCCTAAATGTTTTGTGAGCACACTTGATGGGCGAGTTGCAACTTTAGGATCTACTTTCCATGCACGGATTGTTGCCTTTCGAACAGTACCCCCTTTTTCATAATTCCGCCACCAAAATTCTTTTATAATGCCACCCGCAGCAGGAGTATACCACTGCAAAGCAATATCTTGATGAATAAAACCAAAATTTGTTGTCAGCGATGCTTCGTTAGGATAATATTTTAATGTATCGATGAGACCGTTTGGTTTTTTGGAATTGAGCAAATGAGATTTCTCATTTTCGATCCGTGCGATAACATCTTGCGCACGCTCCCCTTTTTTGAGGGGGATCGCTTCCTGCTGTCCATTACGATTGATGTGAAGAAGTACGCGCTCTTGCGCGTTGAGAGAAAATGAAAAGAGCAAGATGAAGAGGATTGTTTTCATTTTTTGAAAAGAATAGATTCCCGAAATCTTAAAGATTTCGGGAATCTGATATTTTGGAACAGCTTAGCCCGCCAAAAAACTGGCGAGTAAACTAATCGTTTCGACACAATAAAATGGATATCATTATCCAATTTGTAAAGCAATTACTGCAAAGTAACTAATTGACCAAACTTCTGCAATCACGTAAACACGTGGTTCTGAAAATTAGACCTTCTAATAGTGGCTAAATCGCTTTAAAAATGAACATCCCGCAATGAAAATATCAATGCGGGATGAAAAAGAATTCTTATTTCCAAAAAAGACTCCTCGACCGTCTTGTCAAACGGTTCGAGGATGAATGGATTATTTCATCAAAACTAGTTTTTTCGTCTGGACAAATTCACCGGTCTTTAATTGATAGAAATAGATGCCGCTAACTAATTTTGAAGCATCGAATTTCACTTCGTATGTTCCCGATTCTTTTACTTCATCAACAAGTGTTGCAATCTCTTTTCCCAAAACATCAAAGACCCGCAGCGTAACGTGTTTCGATGAGCCGTTCGAAGGAATGCCGAATTGAATTGTGGTTGTCGGGTTAAAGGGATTTGGATAATTTTGTCCTAACGAAAAATGAGAAACAATCTCATTTGATTGAACAACTTCCGTTGAAGTACCCGTGGTAAAATTAAATTGAAATGTAAACGCTCCTTCATATTCCGGAGTCTCTGCCGCAACGCGCCAGTAATGTTTTTTGGAAAGCAGAAGTCCTGACATCTGTTTTGTAGTGTCCGTAATTCCCTTTTGATCATACACAGTTGATGTCTGCGAAAAACTTGCCGAGGTGGCAACGTGTACATGGTACGAAACTGCGCCGGAAACTTTATTCCATCCTAATTTCACATTCCCTGGTTGATTCACCGATCCGCTGGCAGGAAATTGCAACGTTGGAATCGAAACAGCAGTAGTGAATGAACGGATAGGAGAAAAAATACTACGATGTCCACCATTATTGGCAGAAACACGCCAAAAATATTTCTTCAGTCCCAATTGCACACTCGCCAATCGATACGATGCACCGCCAATCTCCGTAGAAAATACTTTTGTCGTAAAATTAGAATCCGTCGCAATCTCCAAATGATACAATACGGCTCCACTCACCGGCGACCAGATCACATTGGAATCGAGCGTTATACGATTTGCATCGTTAAGTGGCAGAATCATTGTGGGAACTGACGGGACTGAATCGTTTGTGCCGATCTTCGTCACGAACATATCAATCTTTTTTAAAGGATTGTCATTTGCATCACGCGGTGAAGCAACAATGGAATCACAAATATTCATACCGGAAATAACTTTTCCATATGCCGTATATTGCGCATTCAACGAAGTAGCATTGGCCACACAGATAAAGAATTGCGAATTGGCACTGTTCGGATCGGTATCGCGCGCGGCACCGAGGATTCCCCGAAGATACGAGACATTATTAAATTCAGCCGGAACATTGGTCTGACTCGGATCTCCATTCCCCCATGTTTCCCGCGGAAGATGTTTTGAATTCGGGTCCCCTCCTTGAATGACAAATCCGGGCACAACACGATGAAACGCCGTGGTATCATAAAATTTTATCGCCACAAGACTGTCAAAATATGCGACCGCCTTTGGAGCAATCAGCGGGAACAGTTCAACGTTAAATGAACCGATCAAAACCCCTTCCCGTTTTGTCTCGATTTTATAGATTGGTTTTGCAGATTCTACCTGAGCATAGGCGGGAAATGCATACAACATTAAAAAAACCATGGTCACAAATTTTTTCATAAATCACCTTTTTGAAATGAATATTTTATCAATTGCGTTTGCGCAGTCAAATCCGCTTTGCACTGCTCCTTCAATCGTCGCCGGTAATTTTGTATCGGTCCAATCGCCGGCAAGAAAAAGATTGTCAACAGCTGTTTGATGGCCGGGACGAAACTGATCGAGCCCAACCTTTGGAGAGAAGGTTGCACGTTTTTCCTTAATAATCAACGAATGAATCACTTTTGCCACCGAAGCAGTGGGATAAAAGCGTTTCAATTCACAATGAGCAATCTCTACAATCTCATCTTTTTCTTTCTCTACAAGATCGTGAGCACCGCTGACGACCAACGCAAGATACATCAATCCTTCATTTTCCCGCCCATAGATCTTGGATTTGTTAAAGACCCAATGAATAGGTGAATCGAGCAGCGCGGCAAATTGTTCCTGCATAAAATGGGCATCCAGCCAGAGATGGATAGTGATGATGGGTGAAGAGACAAATTTATCGATGTTGTTCAGTCCGATCGATTCAGCATTTCCAAACAACTTTGGAATATCGAAATACGGAACCGCGGAAATTACCATTGTAGGTTTGATCACTTCACCCGATTCGAGCGTAACGCTCTCAAGATGCGATGCACGAATGGAAATTTGTTTCACGGAAACATTTGTCAAAATCTTTCCGCCCCGTTTTTGAATATACTCAACAGCACCATCCACCAACACGGAGCTCAACCCTTTTTTCGGTATTACCATGGACGAGTTCTTCCTGCTTCCAAAGAATGCACTTTTGAGCACTTTCACAAAAAGTGAAGCGGAAATTCTATCGGTGGAATCGTTCAGTGCACCAATGGCAATAATGTCCCACAAATATTTTTTATTCTCAATTGGCTGTTTCAACTCATCAAGCCATTGGGCAACGGAAATTGATTGTAAGTGTTTATCGGTATCAGGATTCTTAAACAATAGCGATATTCCAACGCGCAACAATGCAAGTCTGTTCGAAAACGAAAGAGTTTCCAAGTTCAATAATCCAGCTAGGACGTTGAATGGTGCGGGAAGTGAAATTGTTTTCAGACTTGACGAAGATTTTTTGGGATCACGAAAAACGATGGAGAGATTTGGTTGGATTTCAACAAGGGACAATTTGTCAATCATCCCAAGATAGTTAAGCGTTGAGTGATAACATCCCATCATCAGATGCTGTCCGTTGTCGACTTCGTCACCAGTTTCGGGATGAACAAATGAATACGTTCGTCCGCCGAGACGCTGGCGTTGTTCAACAAGAAGAACTGAATAACGTTGGGAAGTGAGGGCAACGGCTGCTGAAAGTCCGGCAAGTCCGCCGCCGATAATCAGTACATCGGGAGTGCTGGAAGGAGTCATTACTTTCTGTGCTTCCACCAAACATTTGCTGTAATCAGAAGTTTTTTCGCATTAGATATTTTAATACGGCGGGTAAAGACATTGTAATCAGCTTTTTCAATATCCTGCAGAAGACGGAAATAAATTTCCTGCATAATTAGTGCGGCGAGGAAGAGTGGTTTATCCTCTTCGGAAAGGTGTTTGATGGCTTCGGTGAAATACGATCGTGCACGTTCCGCCTGATACATCATCAATCGTTTGAACTTTACATTGTATTTACCGGCGAATAATTCCTCTTCACTATAACCAAAATAATCAAGATCACGCTGCGGCAAATATATTCTTCCCTTGTTCGCATCCGAAGCAACATCACGTAAAATATTTGTCAATTGCAAGGCAATGCCGAGATTCTCCGCATACTCTTTTGCTTCTTCATGCTTATAACCGAAAATTTCTGTGCAAATTAATCCAACGGTAGATGCTACGCGATAACAATACATTTTTAGATCATCGAACGTTTCATATCTGGTCTTCACCAGATCCATTTCCATTCCTTTAATCAGCTCATGAAAATGGTGAAGCGGAATCTTGAATCGTTTAATAATCTGCGAGAGTTTGTTGACCAGTTGATACCGGGATGTTCCAGCCAAACCAAGTTCAAATTCTTTTGCCCACTGCAGCAAATGAATCCGTTTGGCGGAAACACTCTCTTCTTCATCAACAATATCGTCCGCTACTCGGCACCAGGCGTAAACAATGTTGATCGCTTCCCGCTTTGGTTTGGGAAGCAGCAAGAAAGAATAATAGAAATTACTCCTTTTGTTCTTATCAACAAATTCAACTGTCAGTAACTGTTCCATATTTATCGGAATAACGCCCTTAAAAATATTTTTGCAAAATCAATTGAATTCAATTTCGGACGATGGGTGCGGGTATCAAACTGTTGTTGTTTAATCTTTTCCAAGATTCTCATTCCCCCGTGCCAGATCATTCTCAGTTCAAAACGAAAATCATTTGCCACAAGCAGGAAGAGCGGTTTCCCTTCGTAAAACATCGCTTCAGCAATGTTTACCTGCTTTTTCATTAATGCACGAAAAGCACTGTCATTTCCCCCAGAGAGAAGATTCTCTTTTACGATGTTAAATTCTTGCAGATCAGCTTTGGGAATATAGAAACGATTTCTGCTTGTATCAACAGAAATATCCTGCCAGAAGTTCGTTAATTGTAAAGCAGTGCAAATTTTATCGGATAATCTTACTGTTTCGTCGTTTGAACAGTTAAACACTTGAAGCAATAACCGTCCGATAGGATTTGCGGAATATCGGCAATACTCAAGGATTTCATCAATAGTGTTGTACGTCGGATTTGAGGAGTCCCGGCGAAATGCTATCAATAGATCTGTAAATAATTCCGGAGAAAGCTTATGGAAGCGAATGATAGAAGCAAGCTCAATAAAGAACGGATTATCACTTGTTCCATTCAAGCCATTTTCTAAAAGTTTTTGCCATTCATCTAATCTTGCAATCCGTTCTGATGCAGAGATCGACCCTTCATCGGCGATATCATCCGCCGTTCTGGCAAATGAGTAAATCAGGTGAATTGGTTTTCGATACTTTTTAGGAATGAATAGAGAACCGACCGGAAAATTTTCGTAATGGTGTTTCGCAAGATGTTCCAGAGAATTATTCATGAACAAGTTTTGACAGAGTATCGCGAGACCGGATAAATGAATCCAACAGTCCGAATTTGCATAATTATCACTTTATTTCACAGCACTTTCTGATTGTTCCTTATTATGATATTGTTTCACTCAAATACCTTCTGTATCGTAAATAGGCAATCTATTTTCACAAGAGCTCTTTTGAGACAAATATCACAACTATCGTAAAACCGGACATTTGTCCTTTGACTCTCTACTTCTCTTATTGTACTTTCACCAATGCAATATATTGAACTTCGATATACGGATTAACATTCATGACCAAAAGTAATTCTGTTCTTCCAAGTGTAAGCAAATTTGTCAATGATTTATTTGACCGTAAAAGTACAATTGCGGCAATGTATCATAATTTTGACCACACACTTGATGTTGTTGCAAATGTAAAAGAAATCGCGAAGGCGGCAAATCTTAGCAAAGAAAAAACAGAGATCATTGTCATTGCAGCATGGTTCCACGATACCGGTTATCTCTTTTCGCCGGAGGAACATGAAGAACGCAGTATTGTCATCGCCACGGACTTCTTAAAAAAAGCCGGTTACCCAAGCGAAAAGATAAAAGATGTGGCGGGATGTATTCGAGCAACTAAAGTACCGCAGCGACCAAAAAATTTAATCCAGGAAGTGATGGGAGACGCCGACCTCCTCTCCTTGGGAAAATCCGACAGCATTGAAAAGGGAGAATTGTTGCGCGCGGAGATCGAAAGTCTTTCCGGCAAAACAATGAGTGAACGGGAATGGATTAAACAAAGCATCAAGTTTTTTCAGGGACACCACTATCACACTTCGTACGCTGTTCAACGATACAGTGAGAGTCGAAATAAAAATCTTCACGACCTGGAACGGCGTTTGGAAAAACTTGAACAAAGGAAAAAACCGTCGAAGAGCAGCACAACGAAGAAAAAATTACGTCCAAAATCCTGAAGTGCAGACTAACAACCAAAAGCCGGACATTGTTCGGCTTTTTCATTTACGGCAGCATCATCGAAAAAATTTCTATCCCATCTTCCCCTTGTGTATCTATAACACTTAGTCGTATAGATTTATTCACAAAAAAATCCAACCGCATAAATCCTTGAAACGGCGATGCGAAGATTGTGTTATCACCGTACGTTAATGCCTCTTGATGTTTTTGGATCCCTTTTCCGCTCACCAGATAGAGATGGCTTGCTTTTTTGCTGAGCACTTGAAGTGTATGCTCATGCCCGGAAGCATAGGCTGTTACATTGAATCGAGAAAGCACACTATCAATGGCATTTCGCATTTCTCTATTTTTTGAACCTGAAAGATCTTGATCTGAAATCCCCCATATCCGTGAGAGAGGATAGAGAGAACCGATCCCTGGCAGCGGCACCCACAGCCACGGGACAATTTTTCGTAATGGGAAGATATGATCTTTCCATCCAAAAAAACCGCCATGTTCCCCATGTGTTTCAAGAGGATGATGTGCTACTACAATTACATTTCGATCTTTTCCAGATTCCAATACGAATGAAAGTGAATCGAGGAAACGCTTCATTGTCTGACTCTCAATGGAATCATGATCATACAGCGGTTTGTTGAATGAATGCAGCCACCATTCAGTATCGATAGCAATAATTCGAATGTCGTTCCCAATTTCTACTACAGTCGGTCCAGGTAAACCGTGTTTCGGAAGCAATGTGACATGCGAAAGATTTTTCGAATCGATGAACTCCTCTTCTCGTTGAATGGTCTTCCAACCGTTCTTCCCCTGATATTCCCAATCGTGATTTCCCGGGATGAAGATTGTCTGAGCTCCGCTCTCTGTTCCAATCTTGATCTGCTCTTCCAGTCTTCGCTCCATCTCTTTCCGTAAAGGATCATTAATTTCCGGAAGTCCTCGCGGATAGATATTGTCGCCAAGAAAAATGATCGTGGAGGATTTCGGTGATTGTGAGGCTTGTTGCGTCAATATTCGAAACGTCGGCTCGACACCATCACTCACAGGTTCACCTGCATCTCCAATCAAAAACAACGAGTGAGTAATCGAATCTTGAACAATGTTGGAAGAAGAAGGATAATGATTATTGATGTAAATGGATTGGATGCCGCATCCGCTAAACACTACAACAAGCAGAAGAAGTGATTTAGTTACCATGGACAGAAAATTCCATCACTTTTTTCTTACGATATCCAAAATGACGAAGCAACGATTGAACGATACGCTCTGATGCTTTTCCATCGCCATAGGGATTCACTGCTGTGGACATAGACCGATATACTTTTTTATCGCTTAATAATGAATCCGCCACTTTTACAATATTTTTGGATTCAGTACCGACAAGCTTCACTGTCCCAAATTTTACTGCTTCAGGACGCTCAGTCACCTCGCGTAATACAAGAACTGGTTTACCTAATGATGGAGCCTCCTCTTGAAGTCCTCCGGAATCAGTGATCACGGCGTATGAACATGCGATGAGATTAATAAAATCCGCATAATTTAACGGTTCCATCAAAACGATGTTGGGAATCTCTTTTAACATTTCAAAGACAGTTTCCCGTACAGCAGGATTTAGATGGACCGGAAAAAGAAAATTAACACCAGCATGTTTGTGCGAAAGCAGTTTCAGGGCAGAACAAATCCTAAGCATTGGGTTTCCTAAATTTTCCCTACGGTGAATCGTTACAACAACAATCTTTTTCTTTTGCGCAATAATCTCATTCACTTGTTTCGAAGCAAATGCATATCCCGGTTTCACCGTTCGCTGCAATGCATCAATCACCGTGTTGCCAGTACAAACGATTGATGTTTTTGGAATACCTTCTTTCAGTAATGCTTTCGTAGCATTTTTTGTTGGAGTGAAATGAAAATCGGCAATGTGAGAAGTTAATCGGCGATAAATCTCTTCGGGGAATGGATACATCTTTTCATTCGTGCGCAGGCCGGCTTCAACATGTACAATCGGTATCTTCCGGTGAAATGCTGCAACACTGGAAGCAAATGTTGTTGCAGTGTCACCTTGCACAATTACCATATCCGGATTTTCCATTGCCAGCACGTAATCCAGCTTTTCTAAAATATTTTGCACGAGCAACGATAATGATTGTCGTTGTCCCATCACGTTCAAATCATAATCCGGTTTGATCTGAAAAACCGCGAGAACATCATCCAGCATTTCACGGTGTTGGGCTGTCGTGATCAGACAAAGGTTGAAATATTGTTGATACTGCTGCAGTTCCTGAATAACCGGAGCAAGTTTAATCGTGTCTGGGCGGGTGCCAAATATGACCGCTATTTTTTTCTTCTTGATGTTCACAGTGACGTCAAGATAAAAATAAAACTGAAAAGAATCCTTCTATTTTTTATATTGCAGTATTCTTTGAAAGGACTCACATGCGCGTCATCATTCAACCAAATTATGATCTGGCCAGCAAGTGGACGGCATCATACATCGTCAAAAGAATTCGGGATTTTAAACCTACATCAAGCAAACCGTTCGTTCTTGGACTCCCCACAGGTTCTTCACCGATTGGAACATATAAAGAATTGATAGCTTTGTATCGAGAAGGGCTTGTGTCGTTTAAGCATGTTGTCACCTTTAACATGGATGAATATGTCGGCCTCCCCAAAAACCACCCTGAAAGTTACCATTCATTCATGTGGAACAATTTTTTCAGTAAGGTAGACGCGAACGAGAAAAATGTGAACATCTTGAACGGCAATGCAAAGGATTTGGAACAGGAATGCGATGATTACGAAAAGAAAATAAAAAAGGTCGGTGGTATTAACCTCTTCCTTGGAGGAATAGGCCCAGACGGACACATTGCATTCAACGAACCGGGTTCTTCCCTTGCCTCACGAACACGTATTAAAACGTTAACGTACGATACTGTAGTAGCCAATTCCCGATTCTTTGACAACGACGTCGCCAAAGTGCCGAAAACCGCATTAACAGTTGGCGTAGGGACAATTCTTGACTCAAAAGAGATCTTGTTGATCATTTCCGGACACACAAAAGCGCGTGCGCTTGCTCATGTTGTAGAAGCAGGGGTAAATCATATGTGGACGGTCAGTGCACTGCAGCTTCACCCAAAGGGAGTCATAGTGTGTGATGATGAATCGACCTATGAATTAAAAGTCGGCACTGTTAAATATTTCAAAGATATTGAATCGTTACATCTTGATCCGAGATCATTGTTGAAATAACTAGAAGTGGTCTCAAAAATATCTAATCATTGTCATTTCGAGATGCGAAGCATCGAGAAATCTCGATTTTGTCTTCAATTATAAAAACGAGATTCCTCACTTCGTTCGGAATGACAATAAAATTCATTTTTGAGACCACTTCTACCTATCTGTATGAAGAATAAAAAACCGGAAGTCTCGATGAGCTTTCCGGTTTTTTTTGGAAGCTTTTCTTAAGTCATTCTGAATCTGAGTTAAAGTTTATCCATTTTTTAGTGCGATTAGATTCTCTGACCATCCCGGAAAACGGATGGCCTCAGAATACCTGGGTGTTTAATTTAGGCCAACAGAGGTTATTTTTTTTCTGAAGCAATAATCTGTTTTAAATTCTCTACATCACGTCGAACCGATGCTGTCTTCTCCCGATCTGTTTCCATCGAAAGATATTGTTCAAGATTTGTCAGCGCAACCCGATAATTCTCTTTGTACCAATAGGAAAGACCAGCGTTAAGATATGCCGGGGGAAAATGGGGATTGATGAGTTTGGTTTTTTCAAAATAGATCAACGCAGAATCAAATTGTTGTGCTCGAACATAAGCCGTTCCCATAGAAAAAGCAGAGATTGCCTGGCGGGGATTTAATACTTCACCTCGTTGATACTCTTTCATTGCGGCTGGGATGTTGCCGACAGCTGCATAAACATTCCCGATGTTGTTGTGAATATGGAACGATTCTTTGTACCGAATCGCCTGCTGATATTCATATAATGCTTTCTCATACAGTTTCATATTAAAATAGTTCATTCCGATATATTCATGTTCCATAGAAAATTCATCGTCAATCTGCACATTCAGAATAGAGGTGAGAGCTACAGAAAAAGCCACGCATCCGGCAGCAATCGCGAGTGCTTTGTTGTTTCGCGTTTTCCACTGCACTATCATCCAATCAATTCCATAACCCGCAAAAAGAATAAAAAAAGGAATTGAAGATAATCGGAATCTATCCGTTACAAAAAATAAAACTACGGAGAGAATCTGTGCACTCAAAAATCCAAACAGCAGTAAATGTTCCTTCCAATTTTTTCGTAAAGCAATGATACCAACAAACGATAATGGGAAAAGAATGGAAAATGAAAGCAAATAGCCTAACATTGGCACGGCATTCTGAGAAATGAAGTGATAATTATATCCAAGCTGACCTATTTCTTTATGATGGAAAAACAATACTGTTTTTTGGAAAATAAGAGTAAGATACTTCACAGGTTGTTCGGTAATATAAACCAATGCTTCCTTCATCCAATGGGAAGAAGCTTGCCCCGCCGTAAAGCGTTTCCCGGTTGTTGTTTCCAAAAAAACTCTGCCATCCGGATCGTTTGCAAGATCGAGACCATCAACATTATAATAGACCCCAACCGCTTTTGGGTTATTTCCCAAATAGAAATTCAGCCCACCATTTGACGTTATAGGTATCAGTTCTTTAGAAACCGCATAATTCCTAATGGTTACAGGAAGAACAATAATAGAAACAGCAGCAACAAGTACAATAACTGTACGTGCAGGAGACAGTCTTGTTTTATCAATTGATAAGAATATCCACAACACTGCCGCTCCAATCACCAGAATATCCGTTGGACGGCAAAGAATGCTTGCGCCAAGAATAAGACCTGAATAGATCCACCATCGTAAATTTTGTTCATCCTTAGCTCTCATCAAAACATAAAACGAAAGTATCAACAAAAATACTTTTACCGTTTCCACTAACAAAAGATTTGCAAAGAGATAGAGCGGACCATACAACGATGCAAGAAGAGCCGCAAAAAAGGCAGCTCTGCGATTAAATATTTTTTCTGCCGACAAGAAAATTAAAAGAGTCGTTCCAATGCCAATTGCGTTTTGGATCAGTCGGACAATATCAAGACTCTCCCCCGTTATAGAATAGATGACGGCGAGAAAATACGGATAGAACGGAGTCATGAGAAACGGTTCTTTCCCGATCCAATCCCCTGTCGTAATGATACTTCGCGCCCATTGGTTATAGGTAGAAGCATCCGACCAGACGGCATAATGAAAAACCGATGCATTCCACTGATTAAGAATAATAATCCTTAAAACCACACTCACACCGATGACAATCGATAACAGTTGACCACGGTTTTCGAAGAAAGTCTTTTGCTGTTTTGGTTGTTTCTTTTTCATCGCCCAAACATAGCATAAAATACCCGTTCAACGCAAGATTTCATTTGCACGAAAGCGCATCATTTTCTAACTTCGTTCATCATGGCTGAAACGTTTGACATTGGACTGGCATGGGATTGGGAATTTGATAAAGACTTTGTCTTTGGCATTGAGAATGAATGTATTGCCATTGGCCTTTCCACTTTTCGGATTGAGCCTCATAACATTGAATCCATCACACGGCTTGTCCGAACAAGAAAGATCTCGTTCCGGACATTTTTGGACAGAGCGTCTGATTCCGATGAAAATTTTCTTCCCTTAGCAAAAACTTTGACGCGATCGAAAACGTTAGTTTTCAATGAGTATGCCAGAGTTGAATACGCAAAAGATAAAGCCAACATGCATCTTGCGTTGATGGGCGAAGGGATCAATGTTCCATATTCCATCATCATCTCACCCTTTAGTAAGAAACGGGAAGTAGAATTAAGTCTGACGGAACTTGCACATTTGGGACGACCATTCATCATAAAACCGGCAAACACCACCGGGGGGGGACTTGGCGTTGTCCTTGGTGCAGAAACGTTAAAAGATATCCTTGAAACGAGACAACATCACAAGAATGATACCTATTTGCTGCAGGAGACGGTGCAGCCTGCCAATCTGGGTGGAACGATCGGTTGGTTTAGGGTTTTTTATGCATTTGGCATCACGATAATCTGTTGGTGGGATCACCGAACGCATATCTACCGGGAATTGAGCAAACAGGAAGAACGAAAATTTAAACTTCAAGAACTTCGTGCTATTATGCTCACCCTTTACAAGATCTGCAAACTTGATTTTTTCTCTTCCGAAATCACGTTGACAGAAGATGGGAAGTTTGTTGCTGTAGATTATGTCAATGAAATCTGCGACATGCGTCTACAATCGAAACATTTCGATGGGGTTCCAGATGGCGCGGTAACTCAAATTCAGCAACAATTTGCAAAATACGTCAAATCACAAATAAAAAAGTAATTATTCACGTGACAATACCAGATTTAATTTGAAACGCTGTATTTTTGGTACTTACAATCAAGTTAACTCTAAGCATTTAGATAGATATGTTGATGAATTTGAATTTAGGTTTAATTCTAAGCATGTTAAAGACACTATAAGATTTGGCTTAATGTTAAATTTGTGCAATGGACGATTGACGTATAAAAACCTTATTCAAAAAATACTAAGTGAATTATGGATAAGAAAGAAAGAAATCCAAAGCCCCAAAAGACAGCCAATAAGAATACAAAAAATTCTATGCCTGTGAATATTGTTGAAATTCAAAAGGTAGAAAATTCCAGCGGTAACAAATCAAATACTAATAAACCCAATGATGAAATAAAAAATTCTCTGTGGAATAAAATTAAGGAAAAACCCGACCAATGGCTTTTGGTGTTTTTGACCTTCTCTATTGTTGTTACCGGGGTAGTTCAAACCTGCGTTTATAGGGACTCTACCCATGTTGATTTGAGAGCATATATTGGAATTGATAAATTTAGACTTAATCAATTTGCTGCCGATCAAGAGCTTGTTGTTGCTTATGATATTATTAATACCGGGAAAACACCTGCAAGGGAAACTAAATATTGGGGGACGATAAAAATTGGGGGTACCGGGGTTTATGAATCTGAATTTGATGCTATGAAGCGTGGAAAATATACAGGCACATCATCTCCCAGCATACCCAACGGTGTCCCAGTCCCAGCGACGATTAATTCTAACATCATTTTGAACGCATCTCAAATAAGCGACATTAAAGACGGGAAAATGAATATTTTTGCTTATTCTCGATGTGAGTATATTGACATTTTTGGAGAAAAACACTTCGCTGATTTTTGTTATTCTTATAAACCCGGTAGAGGATTTTATATCTTTGGCGAATTCAACGGAGCAAACTAACATGAAAAGACAACTTACACCCAAACCCAAAAAGGACAACGTCCTTAAATACGAGAAGCCCTTGAAACTCGATATGAGTTTTGAGGAAGCTATCAACCGTATCGTCCGCGTTGATCCTAAAGAACTACAAACCAAGTAAATCTTTTTAATGAGAGATTTTAACTCGCGCCAAAAACCGTTATTTCGTGGTATTGTCATCTATATAGCTCCCAATAAAAAAGTCGGCTTGACTTTTCAGCGAGCTATTGATACATTCAATAGGGTTTAACTCTATTTTGAACATATTCCGGAGGAATTCATGTTTCGTTCATCTTTGTTACGATTTTTTCTTATCGCTTCTCTTTTATCAATCGGTCTCATCGGTTGCGGCGGCTCGGAAGAGGCGGTGTTGGAAGACGAATTGGTAACTGATACTGGAGTTACAGAAGAAACACCGCAGGAAGAAACACCCACAGAAGAAACTCCGACTGAAGAACAGGCACCAGTTGAAGAACCCGCACAACAACCTGCTCAAGAGCAACCTGTGCAACAAGAAGGCCCAACAAAAGAACAATTGCAAACCGATCTGGATGCCATTAAATCTGAAAACGTTCAGTTGAAAGATGAAAACTCCTCTTTGCAACAATCAAACAAAGATCTTGCGAGTAAAATCTCGGATTTAGAAGCTGCAAACGCTGCTCTCGCCTCTGCTCCAAAAAAATCTGAATCAGTAAAAATTGAACGACGGTCTTCCGCACCAGGTTCGTCATCTTCCGAAGAGATCAGAGCATATGAAGGTGCTGTTAATCAGGCGCGCAGTAGGAATTACCGCGATGCAATGAACGAAATGCAGACTTTATTGAATAGCGGAATTAAAGATGATTTTGCAGATAATTGCCATTATTGGCTTGGCGAATGCAGTTACCAGTTGAGAGAATACTCACAAGCAATTCAGCATTTTATGCACGTACAAGGATATCGATTCTCAGAAAAGAAAGATGATGCTCAGTTAATGATCGCTCAAAGTTATGAACGACTCGGCGATAAAGCGAAAGCTCAATCAGAATTCCAGAAATTAGTCGATATGTACCCCACAAGCGAATATGTAAAACGTGCACGAGCCAAATTGAAATAGACAAATACAAATTCGACCTGGCAAAAAAATATCCCTCGCATTGCGAGGGATTTTTTTTTTCTTTCCAACGTTCAACCTTCACGTAAAAATTTTTCACATAGCGTCACATCTTCTTCACTGCCGATAAATAGAGGTGTACGTTGGTGAAGTTCCGTCGGAACAACATCAAGAATACGCTTTTCGCCGTCGATTGCCCTCCCACCTGCCTGTTCGCAAAGATACGCAAGGGGATTATTTTCGTACATTAAACGCAGTTTTCCATTTTTATTTCGAGAGTCACCCGGGTATAAATAGATTCCTCCATATAAAAGATTGCGATGGAAATCCGCAACAAGGGAACCGATATACCTGCTTGAATACGGACGTGATGTCGCTTTATCTTCATCCTGCAGATATTTAATGTACTTCTTTACACCATTGTCCCACCATTTGTAGTTCCCCTCATTGACGCTGTAGATCTTCCCCCGTTTGGGGATCTTGATATCCTCATGCGAAAGAAGAAATTCTCCTATACTCGGATCAAGCGTAAATCCATGAACGCCGTCTCCTGTTGAATAAACCAACATTGTACTTGAACCAAACACAACGTATCCTGCCGCAATTTGCTTATATCCTGGCTGCAAGACGTCTTCTATTGTTCCATTTCCATGGTTCGATACTCTGCGATAAATGGAAAAGATTGTTCCGATGCTAACATTGGCATCGATATTTCCCGAACCGTCAAGCGGATCATACAGCAGCACATATTTCCCTTTTGGATATTGATCGGGAATGCCGATGATTGACTCATGTTCTTCCGAAGCCATCACGCAGAGATGGCCTCCATGATCCATTGCTCTAAAAATTGTTTCATCAGCAAACACATCTAACTTTTTTACTGTGTCACCAGAAACATTTTGTGTTCCGGCAACTCCCAAAATGTTTACCAATCCCGCTTTGCTCACTTCACGCCAAATGATTTTAATAGCAAGAGTCAAATCCCGTAGAACATTTGAAAAATGTCCTGTCGCACCGGGATGCTGGCGTTCTATGTCAATAATATGACGTTCTAACGTAACGATTTTACTTTGCGGCATGAATTTTAAACTCCGAAACTTTGTGAATTAAAATACTATTTCACAAAAAGTAGGAAAAATGAGGTGAAGGAGCAAGGAGAGAAAATTTATGCAGCTTCTTGTTCTTTATACTGCAGCAAATACAATTTGTGATAAATCCCTTTGTGCAGCAACAATTCCTGATGCGTTCCCATTTCGCGGATCTCACCTTTATGCATGACAACGATTGCATCCGCATTTTGTATGGTCGATAAGCGGTGTGCGATAACAATTGCTGACCGATGAGCAAGCAGTTTTTGAATAGCAGATTGGATAAGGATTTCCGTCTCCGTATCTACACTGGATGTTGCTTCATCAAGCACAAGGATCTTCGGATTGAAGGCCAGAGCTCGGGCAAACGAAAGAAGTTGTTTTTGTCCGACAGAAAGCGTGGATCCGCGTTCCTTCACTTCCTCATCATATCTCTTTGGCAATGAATCAATAAATCGATCAACACCCACAATTCGGCAAGCCTCTTGTATCTGTTCCAGTGATATCTCTTCATTTCCCAGATTGACATTCCCTTTGATATCTCCGGAAAAAAGGAAAACGTCCTGCAACACAACGGCAATATGTTTCCGCAAATCAGAAAGTGCAACCTCACGGATATTTATCCCGTCAATAAGGATCTCCCCTTTTTGAACCTCGTAAAACCGTGATAACAAATTGATAATTGTTGTCTTCCCTGCACCCGTATGACCGACAAATGCAACGGTTTCACCAGGATTGATTGTGAATGAGATATCCTTGAGAACCCAATTTTCATCATTATACGCAAACCAGACATTCCTAAATTCGATCTTTCCCGCAATATTTTCAAATTGCTTCGGTTGTTCTGCTTCTGCAATGAATGACGTATCATCCAACAGTTTAAAGATCCGTTCGGACGAAGCCATCGCTGTCTGCATGATGTTATATTTTTCCGAAAGGTCCCGAATGGGACGCCAGAACATTTCGTTGAATTGGAGAAACGCCATCACCGTACCAATGGTGACTGTCCCTTGAAGTGCGTTTCCACCCGCATACCAAATGATCAACCCAACAGAAATAGCTCCAATGAGATCCACTCCCGGATAAAAAATTGCGTAATAGAAGATCGATTTAATGTTTGCTTCGCGATGTCCCGCATTGTGTTGTTCAAATTCGCTGAACGCCTTTTTTTCCCGATTGAAGATCTGATCGACCAGCATACCGGTAATATGTTCCTGCATAAACGTATTGATTCTGGCAATGTACAAGCGGACTTCACGATATGCTTCGCGCGCTTTTTTCCGGAACAGGAATGTCCCATAGATCAAAAATGGCAGCACGCTTAGCGAAAGCAGAGCAAGTTCCGCATTCATAGAGAACATGAACCAAACGATACCGATAATCATGAAGACATCACTGAAGACCATCACAATTCCAGATGAAAACATTTCGTTCAGCACTTCAACATCGTTCGTCACACGCGTGATCAATCGACCGATAGGATTTTTATCGTAAAATTTTAATGACAGTCGTTGCAAATGCCGGAACAGTTCCATACGAAGATCAAAGATTGTCTCCTGTCCGATCTTTTGGGTGATGTAGGCATTATAATATTGAACGACACCGCGAATAATCAGCAACAGTAAAAAAAGGATCGTGGTTGTTAACAATCCGGCACTGTCCTTATTTGCAATGTTAACGTCTACGGCAATCTTGGTAAAATACGGACGAACTGCTTCGAGTCCCGATACGGCAAAAGATAAAAATATTGCCAACGCCACCTGCCACTTATAAGGGCGCAGATAGATGACCAGTCGCTTCATCAATTGAGCGTCGTATGCTTTCCCTAATATTTCGTCATCTTGCATAAATCAAGTCAAAAGTATTATGGCACGTCGCCCTTCAGGGCGACTATAAAATCCCATTTATCTGTTTTACAATATTTTCTAAAGAATACTTGTCAAAATCTTTTACGACAAGGAGAGATGAACCAATTTTGGATACATACGTCTTTGCTGATGAAAAGCTATAGTTTTCAGGATGTACAACAAGCCCCGCTTTTACCGGATTGTTATGGATGTAATTCACTTTAATTGCAAAATCGATTGCTTCGCGTAGAAAGACATCGTGAAACCCACCCTGCCATAATTTTTCTCCAACAGTATTTTGCTGCTTATTAATTTCTCTTGCAGATGCACCGTTGATATGGTTCATCAATTTTTCCAGTGTCATTTGTTCCGGCTGTTGTAATAGTAGATGAACATGATCCGGCATAACAACATACCCAAATAGCTTTATCTCTAAATCGACAACTTTTTTCTTCAGCACATTCAAATACGTTGTGCAGGCTCGCTCATTTGTAAACGGTTTGATACCTCGTGCACAATGCACAGATAGAAAGAATAATCCGTTTGGAATTGAAAAATGTTTCGGACGCATTGTTTATACGATTCGTCGGCGTAAACGCCGACTTTCCAGAAATATTACAATCCTTCAAGTTCCTTTTCCAATAATTGCTTCTGATATAATCCAGCATAAATTCCATTCAGCGTCACTAATTCGTCGTGTTTTCCTTGTTCAACAATCTTCCCCCCGTTCAAGACAATGATATTATCTGCATCTTTTACGGTAGATATTCTGTGAGCGATGATAATGCTTGTTCTTCCTTTCATCACAGTGCGCATCCGTTCAAGAATTGTTTCTTCGGTATAGGTATCAACCGCCGAAAGAGCGTCATCGAGAATCAGAATATTCGGCCGGCGCAAGATTGCACGGGCAATACTTGTCCGCTGTTTTTGTCCTCCGGAAAGGGTGATTCCGCGTTCACCCAGCATCGTTTCGAACCGCTGAGGGAAATCGGCGACATCCTTTGCAATCTGAGAAACGTCGGCTGCTTCATGAATTAATTCTCGCTGCGCTTCATCATCGCCATATCGAATATTTTCTGCAATCGAATCAGAGAAAAGGAATGTCTCCTGCGGAACGTATCCAATGCTTTTTCTTAACACCTCAATAGGTATTGTTTCAATATCAATGCCATCAATCAATAACTGACCGTCGGTAATATCATATAATCTTGGAATAAGATTTACCAACGAACTTTTCCCGGTACCGGTATAGCCAACAATCGCCAGTGTTGATCCTTTCGGGATTATTAAATTGATATTTTGAAGCGTCGGATTTTTTGCTGTTTCATGTGTAAAGTTCACATCCTTAAATTCAATCTCACCTTCGATGGACTCTATCGAAAAATCCGTTGAGTCCGTATTGCGAATATTCGGCACAGTGTCAAAGATCTTTGCGAGGCGTTTCATAGAAGCTGCTCCCTGCTGCCACATATTCGTGACCCATCCAAAGGCAATCATCGGCCAAATAAGGAGCGAAAGGTACGTCATAAATGCCGTCAGCGTTCCAATGGTCATTTCACCGCTGATTACTTTTAATCCACCAATATAGATCGTAATAATAATCGACAGTCCGACTAGAATGAACATCAACGGCCACATAATCGATTGCGCTTTTGCCAGAACGAGATTTTTTTTGAAATAGTCCCAGCTTGCTTTACGGAATTGTTCTACCTCATATTCCTCCCGTACATACGCCTTCACAACTCGAGCTCCCGAAAGATTCTCTTGCGCTTTCGTCGTCAAAATGGAGTACTGTTCCTGACGCTCATTGAACTTTTCGTGTATCACTTTCCCCAGATAATATACAGCGTAGGAAACGAATGGCATGGGAATCAACGCAAGCAATGTCAACTGCCAATCTTTTACAAACATCAGCACCAGAGACATAGAAAGAGTCATTAAAGTATCTGAAGGATACATAATCCCCGGGCCAAGAACATTTCGCACCGAACTGATGTCATTTGTAGCATGTGCCATCAAGTCGCCGGTGGGAGTATTTTGGAAATATGATAGTGGAAGTTTTTGAATATGGGAAAGGAAATCGTTTCGGAGATCGTATTCAATCTTTCGCGAAACAACAATAATCGTTTGTCGTGTAAGGAACAGCATAACACCGGCGATGAGAGCAAATCCCACAACGAGTCCAGAATACCACAGCAGATCTGTATGTTGAATTGATCCCTTCTCTAGTCCACGCTTTAATTCGTCAATCGCCTCGCCAATGAACCACGGAGTTGCCACAGTGAAAAGGTTACTCACAATCACAGTGACCAATCCTAAATACAGAGTGGTTTTGTACTTTGCTAAATATGGCAGAAGTCGTTTAAGGGATCCCATGTGTTTAAAATATCGAAACGGTCAAACGACCGTTCCAGATAAATAAGGTATTTTTGTCTTTTATTTTTTTGCCATTAACCGATCACGGAAAATTTTGTATACTGCTGTAACACTTTCGGAACAATAATTTTCCCTTCCGGTGTCTGATTGTTTTCGATAATCGCGGCCACAATTCTTGGAAGCGCAAGACCCGATCCATTCAGCGTATGAACAAATTCCTGCTTACCGGTCTCTTTTGACTTGAACTTAATGTTCATTCTGCGCGCTTGAAAGGTTTCAAAATTACTGCACGACGAGACTTCCAACCATTTCTGTTGTCCAGCAGCCCAAACTTCCAGATCGTATTTTTTCGTCTGCGTAAAGCCCATATCTCCTGTGCACATTAACAGAACACGATATGGTAAACCGAGAAGTTGTAATAAACGTTCCGCATCGGTGCGCAATGATTCAAGTTCGTCGTACGACGTATTTGGATGAACGAATTTCACTAACTCCACTTTATCAAATTGGTGGAGCCGATTCAATCCGCGAACATCCTTCCCATACGATCCCGCTTCGCGGCGGAAACATGGTGTATAACCAGCATATTTGATCGGCAGATCTTTCTCCTCAAAAGTTTCCTTGCGATGAAAATTGGTTACCGGTACTTCCGCAGTCGGAATCATATACAATTCGTCCCGCGTTGCAACATACATCATATCCTCTTTATCCGGAATTTGACCCGTACCGCGAGCACTATCCTTATTCACAACGATGGGCGCCTGAAGTTCGGTATATCCGTGCTCTGCCGCTTGATCTAAAAAGAAATTGATTAATGCTCGTTGAAGCGTTGCCGCTTTCCCAACATAAAACGGAAACCCCGCGCCGGAAACTTTTGATCCGCGGTCAAAATCGATAATTCCAAGTTTGTTGGTAAGATCCCAATGCGGCTTTAATTCAAAATCAACTTTGGGTTTTTCTCCCCATTCGAAGATAGATTTATTGTCATCGGGAGTTGATCCAATCGGGACTGAAGGATGAGGAACATTAGGAACCGTAAGAAGTAAATCTTCCAGCTTCTCTTCAACTGTTTTCAATTCGTCATCAATTTGTTGAATGCGAGTCTTGACTGAATTCATCTCTTCAATTACAGCACTAGCATCTTCGCCAGATTTTTTCATCTGGCCGACTTTTGCGGAAACTTCATTTCGTTTCGCTTTTAATCCTTCACCTTCACCGATAAGAGTCCGTCGTTGATTGTCCAACGCAAGAATCGCATCGATGTTGTCGTCTGTTTTTTTTAATTTGATACCGTCTTTAACAACATCAGTATGTTCGCGAATAAATTTTAAGTCTAACATAATATTTCCTATTGGATTACTTCAATGGTTACAAGCAAGGCGTACGTATGTAATGTTTTATTGAGCACTTTTTCAATTGAAACAACATTCAATTTCCCATCGTTCGGTAAATAGACATGTTGTTCCATTCCGGCGGTCTGATCGGCAGAACTATTGGCGCAGGCATAACGTTCCAGCATTTTTGCCGGTGCTTTCCCCTTGGAAGATTCTCCGAAGTTACCCGCTACAATAATCGGATATTCCGGCATCGTTTTTTGTATCGATAAGATTTCATACACCTGTTTCACCCGTTCACTCAAATCTTCATCATCCAGATCGGTGGATGCAAATGCTAATGATTTCAATCCCATTTCAAAAACACCGAACGATAGTGAACGACGAGTTTTCCCTTTCCCGGTCGGAAGCATGTATGTATTCGATTGAAGAATTGGATACATAGAAAAAAGCGCATTTCCGGAATCCCATCCTTGAAAATAACGAGCCTTCGCGAATGTACCGCGCATATCCAACCGTTTCAATAATTCTGAATATGCATCAAACTCCGGTTTCGAATCCGTTGCGCGAATGATTTGCTGTACTGCAACAACTTCTGCCCCTGTTGTCTTGACCCAATCAGCAAATTTTTTCACTTCGGCTTTATCTTTTAATCCATGTTGCGCATTAACCGTCAACATTTTGAATTGACTCGTCAATGCTTTTGGTGTTCCCTTTAAAGCGTCCGCTGCATCCGTTGTTTTTTCGGAAGATGCGCACGATGCATAAAATAATGCGATTGATGCTGTGCAAATAATTAGGATTAGTTTTTTCATATTAATTAAGATGGATTCCTGTCAATTCTTCTTGAAGCAATTTTAATCCTTGCGTAATATTCAAAGGATTGTAATTGAATGTTCGTTTTGCTTTTTCGGTAATGAATGTAGTATGCAAAGGACGCTGTGCCAATTGATTCAGATCGTTGGATGTTTTTTTTTCGATCAAGGAAGTATCATAACCAAAAATTTCCGCAGCCCTTACGGCAAAATCATAACGACTGACATGTTCGGCACCAGCAACATGGAACAGACCTTTCGCATCACAATCAATACATTGTCTCATGGCAACAGCAAGATCGTGAACATACGTTGGATTACTGATCTGATCAGAGGCGCAGCGAATTGGTTTATTCTCCTGCAAATTGTTGATCACCCATAATGCAAAATTATTTCTGACGTTGACACCTGTTCCATACACTACGATTGTTCGAAGAATTGCATAGTCGATTCCGCTTGAAACGATAACATTTTCTCCGGCCAATTTCGTTTTACCGTAATAGTTGATAGGATTAACGCGATCGTGTTCAGTATAGTTTCCCGCTTTGCCGTCAAAAACATAATCGGTGGAGACATGGATCAATTTTGCGCCGATCCTTCTGCTGACTTCAACAAGATTCTCAACTGCAACAACGTTCATTTTCCAGGCAAGTTCCCGGTCGCGCTCACAGGCATCCACATTCGTCATCGCCGCCGCATTCAAAATCACATCCGGACGATAACTTGTGATGAGGCTTTTTACATCACCGCGAATGGAAATATCAAGTTGCGTATAGTCAATTAAAATTTCCGGTTGAGCGAATGATCGATGATGAGAGGAATGTAATACTTCATATTCATCGTCTGAATCCAATACTAACGCCAATCGCTGCCCAAGCAATCCATTGCTGCCGCACACTAACACTCGTTTCATAGCAGTTCCCTCATCGCCTTTAACTGCTGATGTTTTTCCGACAATGAAAATTTTGTGCTATACGCAGCCGATGTTTGTGCGAACATGGACGCATCGGTATAATTTTTCTTTTTAAGATATGCGTAGAGAAATGACACTCCAAAGATATCACCGGAGCCGAGAGTTGAAACGGGATCAGGGTTCTTCTCGTTCGGAATTTCCGTCGTCAACAATTGTTTATGCTGATCCTGATAGATGGTAGCACCTTTTTCTCCGCGTGTGATTACCAACGCTTTCACCATTAATGGCATCATCTGTTTTGCAAGGAGTTCATCGCTATAATGTTCCAGGGAAAGTTCGATCGCCTCTTCCTCATTCATCTGGACGCTATCGGTCATAAAGCACCAGCGGCGCCAGTCAGCCAGTGGTTTGCGAACACGAGTACCATCCTCCTGAACAGCCAAGGTGAGACAATGCATATCCAGATGTATAGGTATTTTTTTCCCGCGAACTTCCAGGCGTATTTCGTCGATGGTATTGACCGTAATATCGTTGCCGGAGATCATGTTGATATACACAGCATCAACATTCAAGAATTTTTTTATCTGCGAAAATGGAATTGGCTGCGAAACATTGAGTGAACATTCGTTTGGGCTGTCGCTGTAATAATGTACACGATTGGATTCGCCGGGAAACTGAAACATACCCGAGATGTCTACATTCTTAAACTGCGATAACGTTTCACGGAGCGTTTGAAAATCTTTTTCACCGACGCCAAAAAGCGGAAAGATCGTATCACGATCCGAAGCTAAATTTGCCAATGCCGCAATAGAATGGTATATCCCTCCCAATTTTGTTTCTTCAGAACCATCGGGAAGATGGAATACATCCACGCAAAAATGTCCAATCACGGTTAGTTTCATTTCTTATAAACCACCTTTGGATCGAACATGATGTCATTTTTTTCTTTATACTGGTTTCCACTTTCAATAACTTCACGATAGAAACAGGTGCGATGTCCTGTATGGCAGGCAGCTTCACCAATCTGATGGACTTTCATCAAGATAACGTCAGCATCACAGTCGATATGAATCGATTTCACTTCCTGATAATTTCCCGACTCTTCCCCTTTGCGCCATAATTTATTTCTGGAACGACTGAAATAGACTGCACGGTTCGTCTTCACCGTCTCTTCAAGACTTTCACGGTTCATCCACGCCATCATTAAAATATCGCCAGTCTTGTCATCTTGCGCGATGGCGGGAACCAGTCCGTTAACATCATATTTTACATCATCAAGGAGTTTCATATGTTTGAACTACACCCTCACTAAAATGTTTTTCGATTTCAAAAATTCTTTTGCTTGACCGATAGTGAACTGCCGAAAATGAAAGATAGATGCAGCAAGTACAGCGTCAACATCTGCATCTGCAAATGCCCGATATAAATGATCAAGGGTTCCAGCTCCGCCGCTCGCAATTACTGGAACTCTTACTGAACTTGTAACTCGCTTAAGCAGTTCTGTGTCATAACCGTCCTTCGTCCCATCCCGATCCATACTGGTCAGCAGGATCTCTCCGGCACCGCGCTGTTCACATTGCTGCGCCCATTCTATAACATCAAGTTCCGTTTCCGTGCGCCCGCCATGGACAAACACTTTCCATCGATTATCCGCTATCTTTTTTGCATCGATCGCGACCACAATACACTGGACTCCAAATTTCTCTGCACCATCATTAATCAACTGTGGCTTATTAACAGCAGCTGTATTGATACTTACTTTATCGGCTCCGCTGCGTAACATTTCACGCATATCGTTGGTAGTTCGAATTCCTCCTCCGATAGTAAATGGTATGGAGACCTCTTCTGCGGTTCGTCGCACAACATCAAGCATCGTTGAACGATTATCCGATGAAGCGGTGATATCCAGAAAGATCAGTTCGTCTGCCCCTTCTCGATCGTAAAAGCGGGCTTGTTCAACCGGATCACCTGCATCGATAAGCTCAACGAAGTTCGTTCCCTTTACGACTCTTCCTTTATCAACATCCAAACATGGAATAATTCTTTTGGCAAGCATATCAGATTCTTCTTGTTGGACCGAGATCATCCAACTCTTTTTCGTTGTCTCGCCATAATGCTTGGCAAGAAAAACGATTTTCATACAACGCTTTACCAACGATAACAGAATCCACACCGTATTTTTCCAGCGCCTGTAATCCAATCAAGTCCTGATAACTTGAAACTCCTCCGGATGCTGTCACTCGTAAACCAGTTCGTTGAGCAATATCCTGTATCGCGACAAAATTCGGTCCCGCCAACATACCGTCTCTTGTAATGTCAGTATAGACGATCCTGCAGACGCCGAGTGATTTCATATTCAGTGCAAGCGAAACGGCTTCAATACCGGTATTCTCCTGCCACCCTTTGGTCATTACGATACCGTTCTTTGCGTCAATGCCAACGACAATCTTCCGCGCACCAAAATCCTTCACACATCGTTCAACAAGTTCCGGGTCATCGATTGCCGCAGTTCCTAACACAACGCGATACAATCCGATTTCAAACAACTGTTTTACCTGTTCATAGGAGCGAATACCTCCGCCAATTTGAATCGGAATATCGACCGCTTTCATCATTCTACGAAGGACATCCAGATTTTTCATTTTTCCGTCAAACGCACCATCGAGATCGACAACATGAAGCGTTTTGGAATTTTCACCGCGCCAAAGAATTGCCATCTGCACAGGATCGTCGGAATAAATCTTTTCCGTTCCCGGCGCGCCCTGAACAAGACGAACACAACGTCCGTCCTTAATATCAATTGCTGGTAATATCAATAACATTATATCTCTGCAAAATTATGTAAAAGCTGTAATCCGGTAGTTTGACTTTTTTCCGGATGAAATTGTATTCCAAAAATATTTTTCTGTTGTATGATCGACGTAAACCGTACACCATAATCTGTCACAGCTAATGTGACATTTTCTTTTGGTTGGACATAATAAGAGTGGACAAAATAGACAAAACTGTTTTCTTTCACATTGTTTAGCAGTGGTGATTGTTTCACCATTTCTACCTGATTCCATCCCATATGTGGAATCTTTACCGTTGAAGGAAACAATCTTACATCACCCTTCACAAAGTCCAGTCCCTCAAACTCACCTAACTCATAACTCTTTGAAAACAACAGCTGCATTCCTAGACAAATACCAAGTAATGGCTGTTCGGACGCTACATGGTCGTTCAGCAATCGATCCATTCCAAGAGTGCGGATGTTTTCCATTGCCTGACCAAACGCACCAACTCCCGGAAGCACCAGTTTTGTCGCTTTCCGCAATTCTTCCACCCGGTCTGAAATAAACGATTCCACTCCTGTTTTTTCGAACGCTTTTTGAACGGAACGCAAATTATTTAGGTGATAATCTATTATACCAATCATTATCAATTATCATATCTCAATGAACAATTACCACAACTGATATATTTTATTGGTAATTGATTATTGTCCATTGTCTATTGACTACAGTTTCCCTTTAGTGGAAAGGACACCTTTTACCCGTGGATCCAGTTCACACGCTAGGCGCATTGCACGTGCAAACGATTTAAAGATCGCTTCAATTTTGTGGTGCGTATTTTTTCCATATAACACTTCAATATGGATGTTCGCTTTCAGATTTTCAGCAACCGATTGAAAAAAATGTTCGATCATTTCCGTGGAAAGATCTCCCACTTTCTTACGATTGAACTCAGCTTTAAATACAAGTGCAGAACGTCCGCTGAGATCCACGACGCAGCGCGCAAGAGCTTCATCCATTGGAACATAGGCCGTTCCGTATCGTGCAATCCCTTTTTTATCCCCTAGAGCATCGGTAAATGCTTTTGCAAGTGCGATACCGACATCCTCTGTTGTATGATGATCGTCCACATGGAGATCTCCCTTGCATGAGACAACGATGTCAAACAGTCCATGCTTTGCAAACAGATCTAACATATGATCCAAAAAACCGATACCGGTCGCAACGGTTGCTTTTCCACTCCCGTTCAATACAATCGATACGGAGATGTCAGTTTCTTTCGTTTTTCGTTTAATTTTGGCTTTACGCATAAGAAAAATAGGGACGCAAGTGACGTCCCTACTTCAAAATGCGCATAATTTGGGAGAGTTTCAAGAAAAGGGGGTCACTTCTTCTTTTTTGAATTGAGGGAAAATTTGACCGGAACCGTCAGGCGAGCTTTGACAGCATTCTTATTCTTCGTACAGGGAGAAAATTTCCATTGCTTAACAGCATTCACAGCTTCATTGGACATTTCATTAACCGCAGCGTAAGCTTGTTCAGATAATTTCATTTTCAATTCTTCAGATAACGTGTCAATTATTGTTTTCTGATCAGTGACATACAGTCGATGAACAAATGCTCCCAGGACATTCCCTTTTTCATCAATGGAAACATTCAACCAAAATTCTCCTTCCAAATTCTGCTTTCGTGCACTTGCAGGATATTTAGGTGGTTGGGATGATATGAGCTGCGGCAACTTATCCAACTCTTCTTCCTTAAAATACTCTCTGAATTTAAATGGAATGGAAACCCAGACTGATACCGGCACTCCTTTTAGCATTGCAGGTTCAAATTTCCACTTCATCGCCGCATCAATACTTGGTTGAATGAGTATTTCATTATCAGATTTTAAAACCGACGTCTTCCGTACTTTGCCTTCAGTGTCTACCCATAGCTTAAGCCACACTGTTCCCTCAACACCGGCCCGTCGAGCAATTTCTGGATACACCGGAGCTGCCATACTTTCTTTAATCGGTGTAGGCTGTTTTTCTACGGGAACAAAATCAGCAGGTTCTTGATCCGCCTTTTTTAATGTGAAAAATTGATATTCCGTTTTCTTTCCATCGACAAGATAGACATTATTGATGATCTGTCTTTCGTACGATTCAGCTTCCGCTTTTAATTGATAGATCCCTTCTGGAACCGACTCAATTTTATATTGTCCATCAGCTGTAGTTGTCGATACAAATTTTGTCCCGATGATTGTTACTTTTGCATTAGCAATCGGTTCACGGGAAGATTGATCGATGACAGAACCTAGAATTGTAGCCGAACCTTTTTGAGGTTCTTCCGGAAGAACATTTTCGGAAGCATGAGACTCTCTCGTAGAGTTATCCATCGATGAAAGAGAAGGAATATTTTGAGCAACCATTGTACTAACGGCAAATAAAAGAAGACTACAGCATAGTAATTTCATAAAACAACCTCAGTTAGATTTGAAATTTGTGGTAGAATTGATTTTGGCATATACTGGTGGAAATGAAGTCATATACACATACTCCGTCTCCGTTTTTTCAACAACTGTCGGGGGCTGCGTCATTTTTTGAACAAACAAAACCGCAGAAACAAACATCATCATAACAATCACGGCGGCGACAGGATAGGAAATAGTAATTTTGTTTTTCCAAAAACCATTCTTCTGATCCCCTTTTGTAATGGAAGTTTCCGATTCGTGCAATGTAGAGCGCAGACGGAGCATCAACTTCATCATTGCTCTACATTCTGAACATTGACCAAGATGGAAAAATAGTTCCGCTGTCTCTTGGTCGTTTAATTCGTCATCAGTATACACACTGATTAATTCCTGATACTCTTCACACGTCTTCATAATTCCCTCTCGGTTAAATACGGTTTCAATTTTTCTATCAATGCTTTGCGCGCTTTAAATAATCGCGTCTTTACCGTTGGCATTGTCGCTCCGGTTATTTGAACAATCTCAGCATACGATAATTGTTCATATTCCCGAAGAATAATCACTTCACGGAAGGTTGGATGCAGCAAGTTTAATGCAATTTTGACTATTTCCTTTCGATCTTTTTTTGCCAACTGATCATCCGGTAGTTCTCCTTGCCAAATAATTTCTTCATTCAGCGCCTCTCCTTTTTTTCTTCGTAATTCTCCAAATGCCTCATTTCGTGCGACTGTATAGATCCAGCTTTTTACTGATTCCACATTTCGAATAGCTGTATGGTCTGTTTGGAGTTTAACAAATACATTCTGAACGGCATCTTCTGCCATTTGTTCATCATTGAGCAGACGAACACAAAACAATAGCAATTGTTTTTGATAACGTAGATACAATTGTGAAAGAGCTGATTGATGCCCTTTGCACAATTGTTCCAGGAGAACTGAGTCAGAAGCTGTTTCCAGAAAATGCCTTTGTGTGAACAAATGTGACGCTATCTGTAAGATGGGAAAAGATGCGGAAAGTTACCCTGAGAATGAAGAATATTTTCAGTTTACGATAAGGCTACATAGTGAGAATTGTCAAAAAAAAAGTACACATTCAATTAATGATAGAGCGAGCTGCAAAATATGTGTGTTATTCTGTTGTATCTTTTTATGGCTTGTATCGAAAACATTTTAGCTCATGATCATTCACCAATCCACATGCCTGCATAAATGCATAACAGATGGTGGAACCGACAAATCGAAATCCGCGCTTTTTCAACTCTTTGCTCATGATGTCAGATTCGGGAGTTGTGGGGGGAATATCTTTAATAGACTTTCTCTTGTTAATGATCTGTTTGCCATTCACAAACTGCCAAATGTATGAGTCAAAACTGCCGAATTCTTTCTGGACTTGTAAAAATGCTTCGGCATTGGAAATAACTGAAGCAATCTTCAACCGGTTCCGGACGATCCCTTCATTTCCAAGCAGTTGTTGCACTTTGGCAGCATCATATTTGACGATTTTTTTTGCATCGAAATTGTCAAACGCCTTTCGATAATTTTCCCGTTTCCGGAGAATGGTGATCCAACTTAATCCCGCCTGCGCCCCTTCAAGATTCAACATTTCGAACAATTTTCTGTCATCGTGGACAGGAACACCCCACTCTGTATCGTGATATAAATTGTATAAAGGATCTGTTCCAGACCATGCGCATCGGTGTTTCATATTGTTATTCCTAAATAATGATTGAGTCGCTTTTGCTGTCTTCTATGGTGATGATAATGCATGAGAATCAATTGATACCACTCGCGAGCGTTTAGATATCCAAATGCCGGATGTTCAGTTTTTTGTTCCGATGGTGCTTTTTCCACCATGGGAACAATCTCTTTTACAGTGTAAACTAATTTCTTCAACTTTTCCAATACTTCTTCTTTATTCTTTGGCTGTTGTGGTGTATATGACGGTGAAGGAGGCACTTTAATTCTTATTGGGGGAAACGCTCCTAAGGTAAAGGAAATAACCCCAGGTAATTTTTTCCCGCCGTTCATTTCCTTTCCATTTTTGTTGGAACAGAGCTGTATCTGTTTTAAATGAAAATTCTCAGCCGATTGAATAAGGTGTACATATACTTGCCCGATGGACCATTGGAGTTCGTCCGGTTTTCGAAGGAACTGTTCTTCTGTATAGAGATTCAGATCTTCAATCCAACGAAGTGCAATCTGCTCAAATTGTGAAAATGCTTTTTGTAATGACAACATTTTTTTTCCTCAAATATTTTTTAATGGTTAACGTGATAATGAATTTGCACGAGACCGGAATTATAATGTTTACACTCAACACAGGTTACTTGTTGTTCAGGACGATTATCTTGGAATAATCTGATGCCATCGCCAAGCACGATAGGAATGATCGATATGATCCATTCATCAATCAGATCCCGTTTCATTAATTCGTTGACGATTTCTGCTCCTCCATCCACAAAAATATTCCTTCCGGCTTTTCCTTTGAGTGCTGCAATTAATACTTCAACATCCCCGTCATAAAATGTGATGTTTCCCAACGTTGGACGTTTATTTCGTGTTATGACAAAACATTCCTTATCAGCGTGTGGGAACCCGATACCGAACGTCATTACTTTGTCGTATGTCTTTCTGCCGATAATTACCGTATCAATCGATTTGATAAAATTGCTATAACCATAGTCTTCACCCGATTGCTCAACAAAGGAAAGCCAATCAATATCGCCGTCCGGACGGGCGATATAACCGTCCAGACTCATGGCAATATAGACAATGACATGTCGATCATTCATACGAATTAATTCTCAGTACGCAGTTCCGAAGCATAATGACCGAATGAGATGATCCCGTCCCCGAGTTCAAAAAATATTTTCAATTCAGGACGATTCATTGCATCTTCATTAGCCTTCACTGCATCATCGTGCGATTCCCATTCACAATAATCAACAAAAGTATTGGGTGATTCCATTGAGCGTAACGAATGGAGCGATTTGAATCCTTTGAATTGCCTTATTGTATTATGCGCCAAAGGTTGTTGTTTCAAAAAGTCCTGAAGCTTTTCTTCTTTTACTTTATAGACGACAACTTCAAAAACTGGTGTTTGCATGTTTCTCCTTGATGATTGTGAGATGATGAATGTATTATATGATGGAAGTAAGACAACGTTATGTCAGCAGATTAGATTCTAAATCACTAGAGACCTCTGAAAAAGTCATTGCGAGGAGCGAAGCAACGAAGCAATCTTCATTAAACAAGCAAAAAAACGAGATTGCTTCGACAAAAAACGTCTCGCAATGACCCACTCGAGAGTTTTACAGATGTCTCCACTATTTATATAATTGGCTGTCGTATAATTGTTTTTAATTTCTCCGGAGCTGACTTGCGAGGATCATTTAAATAAATTTCATGATGCTTGCCTGTTCTCTTGTATCCTTGCTGAGAAATACCGTTATGCAATCGATCAATTGTTGGGCGTTCATCCCGGTATGGTCCGAAATGCATTATTTGTGCACATTTCCCTTCGTTAAATGTCTCAAAAGAAAGCTTGTGTATCGCTGAAAGGTTTTTTTTCTTCTGCACGGCTTCAATAGCATCGTCGAACAATCCTTTTGTCACAAGGTTCGGCTGCATCATCATCATTTTCCAGAGCCAAGCATCTTTACGTTCTGTGCTAAAATCTTCCATCACTGGCACCCACCATAGTCCCTCCAACGGTAATACACTATAATTAATGAGCCCCTTTCCCTTTTTAACCATAAACTTAATAGTGTAAGAGACGGTGTACAATGCTTCAACAGCTTCACGGTATTCAATGGCAGTGTTTGGGTCACCTTTTCCATCAATCATCACATATTGCAACGCAGGAACATCAACAAGAGTAATTTCTGTTGATGAGGATGCATAGAGAAGGTGCAATTCCTTTTTATAATCAATTTTTCTCATTATTCACTCCATGTGGATAGTATAGTTGAATAGTGATTCCTATTGCAATTTTCCGGATGAGGAATGCTATCGCGAGTGGTATTTTTATCATGAGCATCGTTCCCTCCGTAGTTTTTAATTTGAAGAACACTACAAATTTACAAAAGGGGTATGACAACCCTATGTCAGCAGGAAACGATTAATAAAATTATTTACAAAGAGAAGAGGTGTTTATTGGTAGATTTCGAGAAATTTTTTGAGGGTAGCTTTTACATTCTCGCGAAATGGTAAGGGGGAAATTGCCTCCGCCTTTTCTCCCCACCGAAGAAGCCACGTAATAATGGCGCTTTCGCTGGAGGATTCGATCGTAAGCATTACATGATGCTTGCTGGTTTGAGTTTTGATGATTTTATACGGCGGCTGTTCTTTTACCCAGCGAAAAATATCCCGGGAAATTTTTATCTGAAATAACGTTTTCACCGTTTGTTCTTCTCTTGCCAATTGGGAAAATCGGAAATTCTTCGGTCGCTCAAATGATTTGGATGTGACCATAACTGCTTCCATCCTGTCTAAACGGAACATCCGAAGACTTTTTCTTAAATGGTCAAAACCAGACATGGCCCAATTGCCATAAAAATTCGTCAACGCATATGGATCAACTTCACGCACCATAGGCTCTGTAGTATCTGAATAGCGTTTGTAGTATCGAAAGGCAAGACTCTTTTTTTCGATTATCGCGCGTCGAATTTTTTGCATTGCATCGCTTAAATTCCCTTTTTCTGCCTGTACTCCGGAAAAAAATGCAATATAGCTTTTTAGATAGGAGACCTCTTTTTTGAGTCCCTTTGAAAGCGATGCATGAATTTTATTTTCAGCTGAACGTGCCGCCTTTTTATACTGCGCATCAAAATGCTGTCCGACAGCATCAGCGCCAAGAATCAGCAGCAATGCTTCGTCTTTCGTGAAACTGACGGGAGGAAGAAAATACTCTTCATCAATGGAATATCCCTCTCCTGCTTTTCCTTTTACGGGAACGTTTGCTTCCATCAGCGCAAGAACATCGCGGTATATGGTCCGTTTGGTTACATCAAACCGTTCCGCTAGTTTTTGTGATGTAATTGTAGGGTTGTTTTGGATCTCAAGAAGGAGTGCAAAAAGCCGGTCAGTGCGGTTCATAGAGTGAGGCGTTGTTTTTGAATCAACTGATGACCTTGTATTTTTTTAATACCTCAGTGATATCCGGAAACGATATCGGTTTCGGTAAAAATTCTTCCGCATTGCACGATTCCATGATAGCTTTAATATCTTCCTCATTTGTCAAGGCCGACATCAAAATCGCAGTGAAGTCCAATGTAATGAGTTTCATCTGTTTTATTGCATCCGATCCGTTCTTGTGCGGCATAATCTGATCGATGAAAACAATATCCGGTTTGAATGCGGCGAATTTTTGGACGGCGTCTTCGCCATCAACAGCATATTCAACCTTTACACCCAGCTTTGAAATAATGGCGCCAAACAGAATGCGATTTGCTTCCGCATCGTCCACGATGAGAGCTTTTTTCATACATATCCCAATTTCTCCCCCCGCTGTTATAGTAAGAAGAAATCAAAGACGAATCAATACTTTTGCCGAATTTTGAAAATATTTTCAAATAATAATTTGCATCTTTTTGTTGGAATGGGTGAAAATAAAAACGCCGATAATAAATTATCGGCGTTGAAATCTTTTTTGGACTTCTCCTAACCCAACACGCGTAAATATTCTTCAAGGGATATAATTCCAGAAACTAATTTTTTTGCGGCATCGAATCGGATTCCTTCAAACCCTTTTTTCACTGCCGATTCTTTCACCTTCACCGGTGATGCTTCATTAAAGATCAAATCTTTGAGTTCTTCTTCAACGATCAATACTTCATGAATCGCTGTTCGTCCCAGATGCCCATCACCGCCGCATACTTCGCATCCTCGTCCTCGGTATAATACGATTGAATCTTCCAGCTGACTAAGACCGGCGGCATTCATCATATGTTTTGTCGGTTTATAACTTTCTCGGCAATGTTTGCAAATTTTTCTCACCAATTGCTGGTAAATAATTCCATTTAATGTCGGCGCCAGCCATGATGGAGGAATTCCGAAATTGGTCATACGAGGAATGCAGGAAAGTGCATCGCTGGAAAGGATTGTACTGACAACCATCGTCCCCGTCAGCGCAGCTTCGGCGGCGGCGGCGCCCGCCTCCGCATCCCGGATCTCTCCAAGAAAAATCAAGTCTGGGTGTTGTCGCAATACTGCACGCATGGAAGAAGCATAGTCCAGTTTTTGATCGACATCCACCTGCACCTGGCTGGCAAATTCCAGCCGGTATTCAACCGGATTTTCAACAGTAATAATATTCTTTTGTGAATCACGAAGCTCGTTCATACATCCGTAAACAGTGGATGTTTTTCCTCCGGCAGAAGGACCAGCAACAATCAATAATCCACGAGGTCTGTTCAGCAGATATCGCACAAGCACGAGATTTTCCGAGGAGAATCCAAGATCGTTGATGTCAACAACACGGTTCGATTTTTTCAGAATACGTACGGAAAACCGTTCTCCCTCAACCGTCGGCAGCGTACTCACCCTCATATCGAACGAAAAATTTCCGTAAGTGGAAGCGTACCGGCCATCCTGTGCTTTTTTCTTATCGAACATGTTCAAACTGCCGCGCGACCGCATAACGTTACACAACGATTCGGTCATCTCTTTGGGGAGTGAAACAGCATATTCAAGAACACCGTCTATATTGTATCGTACCCGGAACTCCTGTTCCATCGGTTCAAAATAGATGTCTGTTGCTCCAATTTTGATCGCTCGAATAATAATCTCATCAATCAGCACATCGGCATTCGGGATTCTGCCTGTCTTATAAATTTCATAGACTTTCTCTTTCCCGCGTTTCCGCATATCAAGAGTATCAATCTGAAATTTCGACGGAATTTGTTGATATTCATCTGTCTCATCCACCGGTGCTTTCATAACGATAGCATGGTAGGCTGAGCGTTTCACCGCTACGGGAATGATGAACACCTTCGCGTCACGGCGCATCTCATCCAGTATTTCTTTATAGGGCGGATCGGTAAACGCAACAGTCAATTCAACCCCGCTTCGAATAATGGGGAGAGCATGATATTTCCCCAGAAATTCATCTTTCAGCTGTTGATTGGTGACAGAAACTATGGAAGGAGCTAGATTGACATAAGGAATTTTGAATTCTTCTGAAATGGAGGTGGCAACAGTCTCTTCATTTACACCAAGATTGTCAATCAAAACATCGGCACACCTTTTTTGTTCCACGTCCCCCATCATTCGATGAAATTTATCGAACTTTGTCTTTTCAACATATCCCTTGGCAAAAAGGAATTTAATGATCTTTACGTCTTCGTCCCTGATCATAGACTTATTCGAATAATTTATCAATATCGGTTTGAGAGACAGCGTTTGTTATCTCTTCCGCATGAGTGGTAATCTGCTGGATTTCAATTAATCGCATCAATTCCTGTTCAGAAAAATTAGGATTCGGGTTTGCGTTGGATTCTAACCGAAGCGTACGCGACAGTAAAGAAGACTTCATTAATTGTTTCCCGCACGACCCGCAGTACGAATCCATCAAAGAGTTTAAAAATCCACATCGGCACCGGACCGTATTCAATTTGTTTCCGCAACTGATACATTCCAAAGCAGTTCGCGGATTATCGCTGCTGCATAAAGAACAGATCATGGCGCAACTCCTTCCAAATTGAGTAACTTTTTCATTATTTCTACAATCTTGTTCGGCATATACGGTTTAACAAGATAATAACTCGCCCCTCTGTTCTTTGCTTCCTGGACTGCTTCGATGTTGGAAACTGCGGAAACAATGACAACAATCGCATCGGGTTTCACATTCCGAATTTCGCGCAACACTTCCATACCCGACATTTTTGGAAGCATATTATCCAAAAAGGTAATCGTCGGTTTATCCTGCGTGTACCGCATTAATCCTTCTGCACCATCGGCAGCATAATGGATCTCTTTGATTCCGATTTTTTTGAGTGATAATGCAAACAAAGTACGAATATGATCAGAGTCATCTACTACCAGGACAGAAACATCTTCAATCTTCATAATGCTTTTGAGTTATAAAGTGGAACGCGTTACACGTTGAATCTCTTCCAACGTTGTGAGGCCAGCGACAACTTTTTTCATTCCGTCAAAACGCAGATCACGAAAACCATTCTTTAATGCCGCTTCGCGAATTTTCGATGTTGTTTCATTTTGATAGATGAGAGTTTGTATTTCTTCGTTAACAAAAAAGACTTCATGTATTGCTATTCGGCCGCTGTATCCTTGATAATTACACTTCTTACATCCCACACCGCGGTAAAACGGTGCTCTGCCTGAAAGACCGCTGACTCCGGCTTTATACAATATTTCTTCCGAAGGTTGATATTCATCCTTACAAAAATCACACACTTTCCGAACAAGCCGCTGTGCAAGCACTCCAATGAGTGCGGGCGCAAGCCAATAGGATGGAACGCCCATATTGATTAACCGAGGAATTGCGCCGACAGCATCATTCGTATGCAGTGTGCTTAACACCAGATGACCCGTTAACGCTGCTTCCGTTGCAATAATCCCGGTTTCCGAATCACGAATCTCGCCGACAAGCGCCACATCAGGATCTTGTCGCAATATCGCGCGTAACGCATTGGCAAACGTAAGTTCTCGGTCAGGGTCGACATTAACTTGATTGATCGTATCCACAAGATATTCTACGGGATTTTCCACCGTAACAATATTTTTTTCGACCGATTTAATATGATTGATTGCTGCGTACAGTGTAGTACTCTTTCCGCTCCCGGTCGGGCCGGTTACCAAAAAAAGACCGTTCGGTTGATTCAATAAATGTTCGAGCATGGCCAGATTATGATTAGCCAATCCAAGCTCAGTAATTTTTTTATTGATAGAACTCTTATTCAGGATACGAAGAACAATTTTTTCGCCTCCTACAGTCGGCAATGAATTGACCCGAAGATCGAATGACCGTGTTTCCAGCGTCAATGAGATACGCCCATCCTGAGGTTTCTTCTTCTCAAAAATATCCATTGCCGCTTTATTCTTCACTACCGCAGCAATCCCTTCCGATATTTTTTTGGGGAAGGAAGCCACCCGTTGCAACACACCGTCCAACCGGTACCGGAGCCGCACTTCATCGTCAAATGGTTCAAGATGGATATCGCTCGCACCAATCTTAATCGCACGGAGAAATATTTCATCAACCAACTCAATCAACGGCGGAAATTCACCGATCTTTTCGAGACGATCGACCTCTTTCCCTCCCGTTCGCACGACATCGAATTTTTGGAGATCAATGACACTTGCAATGCGCTTTAATTCGTCGAATCCCCCCTGTTGGATTTTCAGTGTCTCATCAAAATCATTCACTGCCGCAATAACAGGGATAATTTTCTTTTGAGTAAGTTTGGCAAGTTCATCCAACACTTCTTTATAAGGAGGATCAGTGACCGCGACGGTCAGTTCATTACCAAAAAGAAACATTGGGATCACGCGGTGTTTACGAATAAACGAAATTGAGAGGATCTCTTTGGGGGCCGAATTCGTTTCGGCATATAATTTCATGACGGGTAAATTAAACGCTTTACCGATATGGTGGACTAATTCATCCGGTGTAAAGAAACCAAACTCGACCAGCGCACGCGCAATTCCTTCATTCATACCATAATTATTGGCAGTGTCGGTAAATTGCTTCCACCGTTCCTCTGTCAACACTTTGTTGGTAAGACAATAATCACGGAATATGTAGTCTTCGCGGGCAAACATAATCAGTCGAAAAGTTTATCAAGGTCAGATTGCGTGAGCGTTTGAATTTCTTTTTTAGCGACAAGTCGTTCACCCTCTTCCAGCATTTCGCCGATATCATTTTCATTATACTGAGGGATATTCATCGTGCGAAGCTGTTTCCCTTCATTAATCATTGCTGCAATAACAGTTGGAATGGGTACGCCGCATTTGCCGCACCGTCGATACACAAGTGGGTTACCATGGTTACAGGACGAACATTTCCATCCCAACTCCGTTCCGCAATCCGTACATTCGAACGGAGGATCGAAATATTTTTTATTGCACGTGGGACAAGCGTAATTGGGAACTGTCATTCGGTGATAAGGTTGAATTTTCTCAGGACTTCGTAAATTTTTTCCGCTTCATACGGTTTTAAAATATAACCGTTCGCTCCCGCAGCTTTTGCTTCTTGAACATCTTCGGTAGCGGAAATGGACGTCAACATCACTCCGATAAAATTTGGATTTATTTTTTTCATCTCGGCTAATGCTTCAACGCCCGATTTTTTTGGCATGATATAATCTAAAAAAACAATATCCGGTTGAGCGGCAACGAATTTTTCAACACCTTCTGCGCCGTTTTCTGCCATTTCAACGATCAATCCTTTTTTCCGCAAAATAGCATTTAAGAGAGTACGATTATATGCGGAATCATCAACAACAAGGGCTTTTTTCATGTAAGTATTTTTGTCATGTCATTCAGATAGTAGGAATAAAATGAGAATGAAGCAACCACGATACGCCTGATGTTATAGTACTCTCATTTATTTTTTCTTACTGTTTAGATGTTAATTTTTTAATCGAGCGGAATGTCTATATGAGCAAAAGCTTTTTTTATTGGCAGTACTTCATCTTCATATAATCGGATGGATGTTCCTTCTGCATGATGATATACGTTTAATTTTGGCCGTTTATCGGGTTCAATTTCGACTTGTGTAATATCGCTTTTTTGAATAACTATTCTCCTCTTTGAAAAACCGATCGGTTTTTCAAACACGACTATTGTGGGATACACGGCAATAAACCGAAGTGTAAATGCATACGTGGCTACGATACTAATGATTATCAGCGGAATTAAAAATAATTGGTTCTCCATAAATATTTCATCCGTTGGTCCATAAATATACATGGGTAATTCAATAAGAAGTATTATTGAAAAAACAACGAATATACCATCCCAAAAAACATCAAACCGTGAGCGATAAATTGGCTTCATTTTATCGAGTCCGTTTAATTTTATAATCCTTACCGGTAATAGTTACGGTGTAACGGGGAATTATTTTAGTGCGAACCGGAGCAATACCATCTGCTTGGATAATGAGTGAATTGGTTGATGCATTGGTGACTTGATACGTAGCAAATGATTTTTTATTGCCATAGACTGCACCAACTTCTAAATATTTTTGTAATCCTGCAGTTCCTTTTTTTATTTTCGAAAATGACTTCTTACCCCCTTCTAAACTGGTCGGCTTGTGATAATATTCTTGCGCTTTTGTCGCAAGATATTGCAAATCCTGTTCAATCTGTGACAAGTAAATGGAATCACCATTTTCTTGATAAAGCTTTATTCCGGTTGATACGGCTACTCCAATAATGAGTAAACCAAGAACAAGCAATAACTGCTGCTGCTGTGCCATAATTTCCCTCCGCAGGTTATTGCTAACTTCGGCAAATAAAGTGGCATATTCAATATCACCGTATTGAATTTAATCAATCCGGATATTTTTCTCCTGTTTCTTCGAAATTTTTCCTTTTAGGCAATCGGGGCAAAGACATTCCTTTGCATCTTCAATACGAATCAGATGCGGATGATCAAAACACCAGCACGTTGGTTCACCTACTGCTATACCGCAGCGAAATTCTTTCCCGCATTGAGGGCACCGAGATCTTTTTTCAAAATTATGCATACAAATAAAAAAACCTTACTGTAAAAAAGTAAGGCTTCAAATAGTACATTATCATTATTGATTATATCATCTGTATGTTTGGTGTATCCAAGACAATCTCTCGATCAAAGATCCAACGGAATTTTGCGGAACCGGAGATCTTCAGACGATCAGCAACTTTTTCATACCTCTGAGACAATGTGCAGAGATAATCCTGTGCTTTGGCCGATGTATCGGAAAGACCGTTTAATGTTTCAACCTTCCACTCCTGGACTAAAGCAGCAATAATGCTCGCATAATCTTTCGCAGTATAGACGCCGATCCGCTGAGCAACATTGGAAAATTTTGAGAACAAATCTGTATCCTTTCCGTCAGTCATTAAACTGGCAGGCATTGTTACTTTATTTTTCATCATATTCGCAAAGGCTGTCACAGCATTTCCCGGATCAACTTCAAATATTTTCGACATAAAAAGTTTGTATGCTTTTTCATGACGAGCTTCATCGCCGGCGATCAATCCGCAGATCTTATGAAGATGTTCATCGCCGCATCGTTTTGCAAGAATGCCGACATTGCGGTGAGAGATCTTCGTTGCACGTTCTTGAAAAGAGGTGTAGATAAATCCAAGATAGGGGTCGTTTCCGGAATTCGTATTGAATCCGTTGTTGATCAAATGCTGCACGGTTGTTTCAACAGAACGCATATCAACGCGTCCGGTAAGGTAGAGATATTTATTCAGTAGATCGCCGTGACGATTTTCTTCTGATGTCCATCCTCTGCTCCATTTTGCCCACGGAGAATCGCTGTCGCCAGTCGGATCATTAATTCCGCCGAATCGGTTGAGCCACGTTTGATAACTCGGCAATGCTTCTTCGGTTACCATATCTCCCACGAGCACTACCAAAACTTCGTCGGTCAGCTCTTTTGCTCTACGGCGAAACTCGGTAATCTGTTCTCGCCAATCTTCTGCACGCATATCAGGAAGCAGATCAGAGGGCTGCCAGTTCTCATTGATCGGTTTCAGCAAATTTGAAAGATTATCGTCAACAAATCCTTCAATGCTTTTGACAACTTCAAACTGTTTGGAAGTGACTTCGAGCTGGTTCATAATGATTTCCCCTCTTCAGTATTCTTAAACAAGATACAAAAATCCGAATTGAGAAAGCAACTTTTACGGCCATATGATCAGTTCGTACAAATGAAAACGCCGAGGATATTGCTGCCTCGGCGTTTTCACCTTCTTTCGTTAAGATGTAGGACACCTCTTAGGTGTAATATGTCTTATTTATTTCTCCGTGCCTCTGTGGTGAAGAACTCAGGAGCATCCTGAAGTACTTCCACATTGCGTGCATTTATAGCAAGCCCCCGACCGGATCATCAAGCTTCCACATTCATGACAAGGCGGTGCATCGGCTTGCGTCTGAAACACATATTTTTCGCCTCGCTCAGCAGCAGTGACAGTTTCTGTCTTCACTTCTGCTTTTGCGACCGTTTCCAGCACGGGTGTTTCCGTAACCATGGTCATCACTTGTTCATCCTTCGGCAGGAATTTAATCCCTAACCAGCGGAAGATGTAATCACAGATCGATTTTGCAATTGGGATGTCCGGATTCTGCGTGAATCCTGATGGCTCAAATCTCATATGGCTGAATTTATCTACCAGCACTTTAATCGGCACGCCATACTGTAATGCGATGGAAATTGATGTTGCAAATGCATCCATCATACCGGAAAGTGTTGAACCTTCTTTTGACATGGTGATAAATACTTCGCCCGGTGTTCCATCTTCATACATACCGGCGGTGATATAACCTTCGTGTCCTGCAATGCTGAATTTGTGTGTATATGCTGCACGTTCTGCCGGCAAACGGCGGCGGGCAATGCGAGCCTCCGCTTTCTTCTCTTCCTTCTTCTTGTCACCATCCAAAGAGGTCGAAAGTGGTTGCGTCCGTTTACAGCCATCACGATATACTGCGACAGCCTTTAATCCTAATTTCCAGGATTCAACATATGCCTGCATAATATCTTCAGGTGTAACTTCTGTTGGCATATTGACTGTTTTGGAAATTGCACCGGAAAGGAACGGCTGTGTTGCACCCATCATTTTAATGTGTCCCATATATTGAATGGAACGCTTTCCTTTTGCCGGTTTAAATGCACAGTCGAATACAGACATGTGCTCATCTTTTAAGAATGGCGCACCTTCAATCGTATCGTTCTTATCAATGAACGAGACGATGTGTTCAATTGCTTCGCTGTCGTACCCAAGTTTGCGAAGAGCTTCGGGGACAGTCTGATTGACAATCTTCATCATTCCGCCGCCGACAAGTTTTTTATATTTCACAAGAGCAATGTCAGGTTCTACACCGGTGGTATCGCAATCCATCATAAACCCGATCGTTCCGGTTGGTGCAAGCACAGTTGCCTGACCGTTCCGGAAGCCATTCTCTTTTCCGAGTTCAATCGCTTCTTTCCATGAAATGCTCGATGCTTCCCATAATTCATTCGGAACATAATCTTTGGAAATCTTATCAGCGTGGATACTGTGTTTGTTCATTACACCAAGCATTGGTTCACGATTGATCGCATAACCTTTGAACGGTCCTGTATGTTCGGAGATGCGTGCAGATTGAGCGTACGCTTCACCGCACATTAACGATGTGATAGCAGCAGCATATTCACGTCCGGAATCAGAATCATACGCAAGTCCACGAGCCATTAATAGGGCACCAAGATTCGCATATCCTAATCCAAGAGGACGATAGTCATGACTGTTCTTTTCAATCGCCGGTGTGGGATAACTTGCGTTATCAACAAAAATTTCCTGAGCAGTGATTGTAACATCTACTGCATATTTGAACGATTCAACATCAAATTCGCCATTCTCTTTTCTAAATTTCATCAAATTGAGTGAGGCAAGGTTACAAGCTGAATCATCTAAATACATATATTCGCTGCAAGGATTCGAAGCGTTGATCCGTGCCGTGTTAGAAGATGTATGCCATGCATTCACCGTTGTATCGAATTGCATACCTGGATCACCGCATAGCCACGCTGCTTCTGATATTTGCCGCATTAAATCACGCGCACGAAATGTATCGACAACATTTCCGCCTTTAATAGATTTGGTCTGCCATTCTTTATCTTCGAGAACAGCCTTCATAAACTCATCTGTTACGCGAACAGAGTGGTTTGCATTTTGATAGGAAACAGAATCATACGCGCCGCCGGGAACATTGAACCCTCCATTATATCCTGAATCAATCAACGCCCATGCTTTTTTCTCTTCTACCGCTTTGCAATTGATAAACTCAACAACATCCGGATGATCAGCATTCAAGATTACCATTTTTGCAGCACGACGGGTTTTTCCACCGGACTTAATTACTCCTGCAAACGCGTCAAAACCTTTCATAAACGAAACTGGGCCGGATGCTGTCCCTCCTCCTGCAAGTGTCTCCTTTGAAGAACGGAGCGTGGAAAGGTTTGAACCTGTCCCCGAACCAAATTTAAAGAGCATCCCTTCAGTACGAGCAAGCCCGAGGATTGATTCCATCGAATCTTGTACGGAATTGATGAAGCAAGCCGAACATTGCGGTTTTTCTTCAACACCAACATTAAACCACACCGGACTGTTAAAAGCCATGTATTGGTTCACAAGAATAAAACAGAGCTCATTATAGAATATGTCTGCATCTTTTTCTGAAGCAAAATATTTTTGTTTACGACCCCAATTAACAGTAGAGGTCGCAACACGGTCAACAATTTGGCGAACGCTTGTTTCGCGTTCGGGAGTATTTATTAGCCCATGGAAATACTTGGACACAACAACATTGGTAGCGGTCATCGACCACGATTTCGGTATTTCAACGTTCTTCTGTTCGAATATTTTTTCCCCTTTTTCATTGGTAATTACCGCCGTTCTGAGTTCCCATTCTACTTGAGCAAATGGATGAACACCCTCTGTGGTAAAAAAACGACGGAATGTGAGCCCCTGAGTCCCTGATTTCGTAGCTGATGCGGTTTCTTTTACCGCTACTTTAGTGTCACTCATTGGGTTATATCCTCCTGTTAATTAAAAATGTTTGATAAAATTGGTAGTAAGTGTCTGAATTTATAGTTACTTAAGAATTCAATGCTTTTCTGAACAAAAATGAAAAAACGAGCCATCATTCTCTAAAGAATAGAGAAAGCCCCAAATTGTTTATACTAAATTAACTTTCTGATAACTCGGAGAGAACTTCGCCCTGTGTAACCGTATGCGAATATAGATGGTTACAACACTCAAGTCAAGGAGAAAATGAAGTCTTTTTATCTCCCCTTTATTGTTCTAAAACTTAACTTGACAACAGAATGATTCATTATGCGATGTTTGACAATTGCCACGTAACGCCGTTATAGAGATATCCACTACTTCGCTGAAGACAAACAAAAAAGCATTTGAAAAAGCTAACCAATTGATACAAAATATTACATAACGCACATCAACATATAACGGCTGAACAAAATATATTCTCTCTAAAAAATGCATTCATTAAAATATGTGAATAGAAAAATATTTTTACGTAAGAAAGGCTGTGAAAAAATTAATTTTAAAAAATATTTCTACACTGAAAAAAAAACGAATTCATATTGCTTTAGTTACATTGACTTTAGGGCATTTTTTCGATAAATTTTAACATTATACTTTTTCTTCTTCATTAATCTTTCTTCTATGGAATCGTACATACCAATTTTTATGATGATCGGAGTAGCAGGGTTTCTAGGAATTGTTTTCCTGACGCTTCAACGCTTTTTAGGTCCACACCGTCCTAACCCTGAAAAACTTTCGACATACGAAAGTGGAATGCCGCCTATAAAATCTGCACGAGAACGCTTCTCCGTAAAATACTATATGGTTGCAGTGTTATTTATCCTGTTCGACATTGAGGTAATCTTTCTTTATCCATGGGCAGTAAACTTTCGAGTGCTTGGATTGTTTGGGTATGTGGAAATGATATTGTTTATCCTCATTTTACTTGTCGGCTATCTCTATATTTTGAAAAAAGGAGCTCTGCAATGGGATTAGAACACGCACTTGGCGACACCGCACTAACAACAACTATAGATTCTGCAATTAATTGGTGTCGAAAAAATTCTATCTGGCCAATGCCGCTCGGTATTTCCTGCTGTGGTATTGAAATGATGGCTTTTGCAATGCCTCGCTTTGATGTGGCACGATTTGGAGCAGAAGTTTTTCGTTTCTCTCCCAGACAATCCGATCTCCTATTAGTAGCAGGAACAACAACATATAAAATGGCTACTGTTGTTCGTAAAATCTACGATCAAATGCCGGATCCGAAATGGGTGATTGCTATGGGTGCATGCACTTCTTCTGGTGGAATGTATCGGACGTATTCTGTCGTTCAAGGGATTGATCAATTTTTGCCGGTGGATGTATATGTTGCCGGGTGCCCCCCGCGTCCGGACAATTTGCTTCATGCATTGATGATGATTCAGGAAAAGATTCAACGCGGCGAAAGCAAAGGAACACCAATGACCGTCGGAGCTGAAATACGAGAAAGAGAGCTGCTGCAAATTCAAGGCGTGAACAATAATTGAATCTCTATTATATAGATCGAACCTCAAGAAGATAAACTTTATGTTAACAACAGTAGTAGAAAAATTGACAGCAGCATTTCCGAATAGCATCACGTCAGTTCAAGAGTTCCGGGGAGAAACAACAGTCCATATCAAAAAGGAAGATATTGTTTCTGTCTGTCAATTTCTTCGCGACGACGCATCATCACTATTTGATTATTGTTCTGATATCTGCGGTGCTGATGCATACACTCCAGAAAATCGATTTGAAGTGATCTATAATCTCTACTCTACAGTACTAAATCACCGGATCCGTTTGAAAATCTTTATTGATGAATCTCATTTGCATTGTGCTTCTGTCATCTCCGTATGGCCAGGAGCAAATTGGCCGGAACGTGAAACATTCGACATGTTCGGGATAATTTTTGACGGACATAACGATTTGAGAAGAATGTATATGCCGGAAGAGTTTGAGTATCATCCTCTCCGAAAAGATTTCCCGATGATGGGCATCCCCGATTCAATTCCACTTCCACGAAAATAAATATTAATAGAACGATACGATGAATTTAGAACAAGCAATGGAAGTCCGGCAGCAAAAGATCCTCACTGCCCTCGAGAATAAAAACACCAGCGTTTATTTTAAAGATGCACTTGATAATGAGATGGTCCTTAATATGGGCCCGCAGCATCCCGCGACACACGGCGTTCTGCGTCTGCTCATTAAACTGGATGGTGAAACCGTTGCCGCATGTGTTCCTGAACTGGGATATTTGCATCGCGGATATGAGAAACTCGCTGAAAATTGTTCATACCACGAATTTATTCCCCACACTGATCGTCTGGATTATCTTTCCCCCTTAATGAATAACACTGCCTACGTTCTTGCAGTTGAAAAACTTGTGGGAATTGAAGCGCCAAAACGGGCACAGTATATACGTACCATTATCTCCGAAATGGCCCGAGTGTCGTCCCATTTACTGGGTATTGGTGCACTGGCGATGGATGTTGGCGCATTAACAGTATTTACTTGGTCATTCCGTGAACGCGAAAAGATGTACGATATTTTCGAGTTGTTGACCGGTGCTCGTTTTACCACAAGTTTTACGCGTGTCGGAGGTTTAGCACATGATATGACACCTGATGTTATCGCGGCAGTAAAAGACTTTTTTGATCAATTCCCGCAGAAATTCAACGAGTGTATTTCCATGTTGAATACCAACAGAATCTTTGTGGAACGTTTGGATGGCGTTGGTGTAATCACAAAAGAAAAAGCAATCTCTATGGGTATGAGCGGACCAAATCTGCGTGCGGTAGGGTTGGAATGTGACCTTCGAAAGACTCAGCCATACTTGATCTATAATGAACTTGATTTCAATATTCCTGTTTTTAATGACGGCGATTGTTTATCCCGATATTATGTTCGCTTAAACGAAGTGAAAGAAAGCGTAAAAATTATACGGCAATGTCTTGAAAAAATGCCGGCAGGTCCTGTCCATGCAAACCAACCAAAGAAAGTCCTTCCGCGCAAAGAACAGATCTACACAAAAATGGAAGAGTTGATCCATGACTTTATGCTGATCAATTTCGGCGTAAATCCTCCGGTAGGCGAAGTCTATCACGCGGTTGAAGCATCGAAAGGTGAACTAGGATTCTATATTCAATCCCGCGGTGAAGGACATCCGTGGCGGTTAAAGATCCGCTCCCCCTCATTCATGAATTTACAATCGACATCGTTACTCGTTGAAGGCGGAATGATCTCCGATATCGTCGCCGTGCTGGGAAGTCTTGACCCTGTGATGGGTGAAGCGGATAAGTAATTATTCCCGTTCAACAGACAAGTATCCCTGAACGGTTTTTTATGATATTCATTTTTTAATTTTTTTATGCTCAAACAAGAAAATCTCGAAAAAGCACAAGCACTCTTCACCCGTTATCCGGAAAAGAAAGCGGCTCTCCTCCCTATCCTATGGATCGCCCAAGAACAGGAAGGTTGGATTTCACAGGAGATGATGAAATACATCGGCGATCTTGTCGGTGTTCCGTATGCACATGTACTTGGCGTTGTTACATTTTACACCATGTATAATGACAAGAAGTTGGGAAAACATCATATTGAAGTCTGCACAAATGTTTCGTGCATGCTTCGCGGATCAGATAAAATTCTTTCTACCGTTGAAAAAGCCTGCGGTGCAAAACTCGGTTCCACATCCGCTGATGGAAAATTCACTATTTCAGAAGTAGAATGTATGGGTGCATGCGGCGGAGCACCAATGATTGCAATTGGCGAAGAGTACCATGAACATTTGACGCCGGAAAAGACCGAACAACTTCTAGCAAGTTTGAAATAATTCAATCCTGTCGCAGTATTCCATCCTGACAGGATTTTACCTTTTTAATGAGACTATGGAAAAATACATTCTCCCGGACATAAAAAATTATTACCAGATTGATACCTATGAACAGCATGGCGGTTATGCTGCACTGAAAAAAGTGTTAACCATGAAACCGGATGAAGTGATCGACGAAGTAAAAAAATCCGGTCTTCGTGGACGCGGAGGGGCATGTTTCCCCACCGGCTTAAAATGGTCCTTCATGCCGAAAGGAAATGACAAACCGAAATATCTTGCTGTGAACGGCGATGAATCGGAACCAGGTACGTTTAAAGACAGGCAGATCTTCGAACTCAATCCGCATATGATGATCGAAGGAATCATCATCGGATGTTACGCAATGGGAATAAACGCAGCTTACATCTATATCCGCGGCGAGTATGGGAAATGGATAAAGATGGTAGATAAAGCTTTAGCTGATGCATATGCAAAAGGGTATGTTGGAAGCAATATTCTCGGAACAGGGTTTTCCACAAATATCTACACTCATAAAGGTGCCGGAGCTTATATTTGCGGTGAAGAATCGGCATTGATGAATTCTGTTGAAGGTGAACGGGGATATCCCAGAGTGAAACCACCATTCCCTGCGCAAAAAGGATTATGGGCATCTCCGACCACAATTAACAATGTGGAAACAATGACCAATGTTCCACTCATTATCAATAAAGGATCAGAGTGGTATTCAAAGATCGGTGTTGCCAAACATCCCGGACCAATCCTCGTCGGAATCAGCGGCCATGTCAATAAACCGGGTGTGTATGAAATCCCAACAGGTGTGCCTCTTCTGACATTGATCAACGATGCGCAGTATGGGGGTGGAGTTTCCGGCGGAAAAAAAATTAAAGCGGTTATTCCCGGCGGATCGTCGACAATGATACTTCGTGGTGAAAACCTTGAAGGTGTGAATATGGATGCTGATTCCTTGAAAGCTGCAGGATCGTCCGTAGGAACTGCAGGTTTAATTGTGATGGATGAAGATACCGACCTGGTTCGAGTGTTGACGCGTATTTCTCATTTCTATCACCATGAATCGTGCGGTCAATGCACACCGTGCCGTGAAGGAACTGGATGGCTAGAAAAAATGCTTCACCGTTTTGAACATTACGAAGCGCGGCAGGAAGATGTTGATATGCTGGTGAATGTCGCAAATCAAATAGAAGGAAATACTATTTGTGCACTTGGTGACGCTGCGGCATGGCCGGTGCAGAGTTTTGTAAAACGCTTCAGAGAAGAGTTTGAAAAACGGGTGAAAGAAAAGAAGGAAGTTGAAGCGGCATAATTTTTGACGAACAATGACGCCGATAATATTTATCGGCGTTTTTATTTTCACAAATTTTATCATTGGACCGATTTGAAGAAAACGCTACTTCTTCTTTTTATCTTTCTCCCAATCTGTTTGACGGCACAACAGCATCCCCTGGCAGTCGAATCCTCCGCACTACTTGATCCTGGACTTGCACAACTCGATCTTGGATTATCGTACTTCCGTAATCAACCATATCCGCTCTCAGGGTTAAAGGGACACTTACTCAAATTCGGAAATTTATATTTTGCGGTATCACTGAGTGAATATGTAGAACTGCAGACTGAGGGAACAGTGCTGAATCTATTGGATGTCACAAAGCGTGATTCCGCATTCAACTCCAGAAGAACAACTCGTTCGAATCCCACCGGCGATATTGGTGATTTTACCATATGGACAAAATTTGGTCTGTTAAACGAGTATCGATTCGGATTGGGTCTTTCTGTTAGATTTGGCGTCCAACTTCCGAACGCAAGCAATGAATCGGGCCTCGGAGTAGACGAGATGAATTTTTACTCTTCCCTGTTATTGGAAAAACATATTGGCGGTAAATGGACGTGCAACGTAGGACTAGGCATTCTGAGTGATCCGACAGTACTGGGACAACAGCATGATGTTTTCATCTATGGAATTCAATATTATCTTCCAATTGCAGAAAAAACGTCGATCTTTGCAGAAAGTTCCGGTAGAAAGGGACACGCCGGTATAGGCATTCCACATTTGGCAGGCAGTAAGATCGGAATCGAACAAACTTTCGGGGATGTGACTGCAACGTTGTCCGGAATGTTCAACCATTCCCCAAACGATTATGCAAAAGGGGTTGAACTGAGTTTTTCATATCTCTTGCGCATTGTAGACGTCAAAAAATAATTATGAACATAAAACCTCGTTCACTCCGTAAGGGAGATCTCATTGGCATTGTCACTCCCGCAAGCCCTCCGAGTTCTTCTGAAAAAATATATAAAGGGGCAGAATATCTTGAACGACTAGGATATCGGGTAACATTTGGTAAGAATGTCGAAAAAATTTATGGTTACCTTGCGGGAACGGATCAAGAACGCGCGGATGATATCAACAGTATGTTTGCGGATAGGAATGTAAAAGCAATTATTGCTGTACGAGGAGGATATGGAACACCCCGTATACTTCCTTTATTGAATTATTCACTTATCAAGAAAAATCCAAAAATTCTTGTGGGGTACAGCGATCTCACAGCACTTCAACTTGCCATATATAAAAAGACCGGACTGGTAACATTTTCCGGACCCATGGTCGGAGTAGAAATGTTCAAAGGGATCGATCCTTTTACTGAAGAGCATTTTTGGGCATGTGTTTCATCCCCAAAATATAAGGGAATCGTAAAAAACCCTGACGACAGAGAATTACAAACGATTGTCGCCGGGAAAAAATCTGGCGTACTGCTCGGAGGAAACCTCTCGTTGATTGTTGCTCTTGCCGGAAGTAAATATCTCCCTTCATTCAAAAAGTCTCTTCTGTTCATCGAAGAAATAGAGGAAGAATCTTATCGATTCGACCGAATGATGAATCAACTCCGCATCACCAATATTCTCAGTGATGCTGTCGGCATTATCATGTGTGAGTTGACTGATGTGAAAGCAAGCGACACAACAAAACCATTCTTAACCGCGGAACAAGTGATGAATGATTATCTTGCCGGTCTCACAAAACCGGTCGTCAGTGGTTTAGTCTATGGTCATATTTCAAAAAAATTAACTATTCCGCTTGGGATCAATGCAACACTTGATGCAACCAAACGAACGCTTCGATTTGATGAGCCATCTGTTCGGTGAATCTGATAAAATGGAAAAAAGATTCAAAAACAACTGATTTTTCGCCTCATTTTATTGACAAACCGTCCATTTGTACTTACATTTACTATTATTTTTGATGTTTTTGTTGTTAAAAGGTCTCCTGCGTGTTGAAAATTGCTGTTTTTGCTTCCGGGCACGGTTCTAATTTTGAAGCACTGAATCGTGCAATAGTTGAACAACAGTTTTCTGCAAAAATCGTCGTCGTTCTCAGTAACAATTCTTCATCCGGTGCATTGTCACTGGCTCAATCGTTCGGCATTCCTGCTTTTCATCTCAGTCAGCATCAGTTTGCTGATGCGAAATTATTTCGAGAGAAGGTTCTGGAAACACTTCGAGCATACGATGTAAATTTTATTGTGCTTGCCGGATATATGAAGAAACTTGATGCAGAGATCATTCGTGCTTTTCCAAATCGAATTATCAACATCCACCCGGCACTCCTTCCGAAATTTGGCGGTGCCGGAATGTATGGTATGAATGTTCATGTGGCAGTTATTGCAGCAAAGGAAAAAGAATCCGGCGCAACTATACACATAGTAAATGAGGAATACGACAAAGGATCTATCATTGCACAACAAAAAGTAACCGTTACAGAAACAGATACGCCGGAATCACTCGCTGCAAAAGTATTGACTATTGAACATCAGCTTCTTTCAGCGACAGTAAAAAAAATTTCAGAACAACCATTGAATTAAAGGACTATCGGAATTGCTTAAGATCAAGCGTGCGCTTATCAGTGTTTCAGACAAACGGGGGATCGTCGAATTTGCAACGGCATTGCACACATTAGGTATAGAAATTATTTCTACCGGCGGCACACACTCACTGCTCATTTCAAATAATATTCCTGCAAAACAAATTTCTGAAGTCACAGGCTTTCCTGAAATTCTTGACGGCAGAGTCAAGACGCTTCATCCTGCCGTCCATGCCGGTTTACTGGCCATCCTTGATAACCCATCACATCGACAACAGCTTGATGAACATAAGATTCAACCTATCGACCTTGTTGTCGTAAATCTGTATCCATTTGAAGAGACCATTGCGAAAGAGCATGTTACTCTGGAAGACGCAATTGAAAATATCGATATCGGCGGACCAACGATGCTCCGGTCTGCAGCAAAGAATTATCGTTTCACTGCTGTGATTGTCAACCATGCACGATATGCAACATTCCTGACGGAAGTACAAGAACGCAACGGCCATGTCAGCGAGGAGACTTGTTTTGAACTTGCTAAGGAAGTTTTCCAACACACAGCACACTACGACACAACAATTTCTACATTCCTTTCCGGAACAGCACAACAACAGACTCTCCCCTCAACCTTCACGGTATCATCAAAAAAATATGCCGATCTTCGTTACGGAGAAAATCCTCACCAATCGGCTGCTTTGTACGGAACATATGATGAGTGGTTGAAAAAATTGCATGGAAAAGAATTGTCGTTCAATAATATCATTGATGCAAATGCCGCTGTGAATCTTGTTTCAGAGTTTAATGAACCGACGGTGGTTATTGTAAAACATACGAACCCATGCGGCGCCGGCTCAGCATCAACATTGGAAGAAGCATATCGCAAAGCTTTTGCAACAGATACGAAAGCTCCTTTTGGAGGAATCATCGCTGTCAATCGTCCATTGGATATGAAAGCGGCCGAAGCGATGAATGAAATCTTCACGGAGATCATTCTAGCGCCGTCCTTCGAAAATGGAGTTCTCGATTTTTTGATGAAGAAAAAGGACCGCCGTATTGTTCAAATTCTAAAAAACAATTCCGCTGGACTGGACATACGTTCCGTCTCCGGAGGATTGCTTATTCAATCGAAAGACACAGCTCGAGTCACAAAAGATCAGTTAAAAATAGTTACGAAAAGACAGCCGACAGCCGATGAACTTGAAGCAATGATGTTTGTTTGGAAAGTGGCAAAACACGTTAAATCCAATGCAATTGTCTATGGTTCGAAAGATCGGACCCTTGGTGTGGGTGCAGGACAAATGTCCCGGGTTGATTCATCGAAAATTGCTGTGTGGAAATCTAAAGAAAGTAACTTATCTTTGCATGGCAGTGTTGTAGCCTCTGATGCCTTCTTCCCGTTTGCAGATGGTCTACTTGAAGCGGTCAGCGCAGGAGCCACAGCGGTTATTCAACCTGGCGGATCGATACGGGATGAAGAAGTTATACAAGCAGCAAATGATCATAATATTGCAATGGTCTTCACAGGAATTCGTCATTTCAAACATTAAGTAATAACATTATGGGTGTATTAGATTATTTTTCGGCAGATATCGCCATCGATTTGGGCACAGCAAACACGCTCATCTATATGAAGGGCAAAGGGATCGTACTGAACGAACCGTCGATCGTTGCATTCGACCGCAATACAAAAAAAATTGTTGCGATCGGAAATGAAGCGAGAGAAATGCTTGGAAGAACACATCGCGACATCCGAACTATTCGTCCGATGCGGGATGGTGTAATTGCTGATTTTGAAATTGCCGAAGGGATGCTTCGCGAGTTCATTAAGAAGATCCATTCCAGTTGGATGCCGAGTCGCAGGATTGTCGTCTGCGTGCCGAGCGGGGTGACAGAAGTTGAAAAGCGAGCCGTGCGTGATTCCGCTGAACACGCTGGCGCAAAAGAGGTCCATTTGATTGCTGAACCGATGGCTGCAGCGATCGGCATTGGACTGGATGTCGAAGCTCCAGTTGGAAATATGATCGTTGATATCGGAGGCGGAACAACTGAAATTGCGGTTATAGCTCTTTCCGGAATTGTGAACGAAGAATCAATCCGCATAGCAGGAGATGAATTGAACAATGCCATTATTCAATTTTTCAAAAAGAACCATAATATTTTGATTGGTGAGCGAACTGCCGAGGCAATCAAGTGTGAAGTCGGTTCTGTGATGCCGATGAAGGAAGAAGTGACAATCCAAGTAAAAGGACGCGATCTTGTGAATGGTATACCGAAAACGACAGAGGCGAGTTCTGTTGAAATTCGCGAAGCATTGAATGAAAATATTTCCTCCATCATCGACGGTGTGAAAATGACACTCGAGCGCACCCCACCCGAACTTGCTTCTGACATCCTTGACCGAGGAATAATGTTGACCGGCGGCGGCGCATTAATCAAAGGCCTTGATGAGCGGCTCCGATTGGAAACGAATCTTCCTGTTCACGTTGCGGAAGATCCTCTCACAGCTGTTGTTCGTGGAACGGGGCGGGTATTGGAAAATCTTGAAAAATATCAAAAAGTTCTCCTCACAAGCAGACGCTATTAATCTGCAATGATCCAGCGCATCTATCAATATCTTTTTCTGTTCAAAGAGTATGTGATACTTATTGGATTGGTCTCTCTTTCGCTCATCCTGCTTGTCTTAAATGACAATACTCAGATTCGACAGATCCGTTCGTTAACTGTTGGAACGCTCGGAGTCATTCAGCAAACATTCTCCTTCATCCCAAATCTTACTTCGCTGCAACGGGAAAATGAGTTACTCCGCAAAGTAAATGTCAACCTTGCCGACGAAGTCAATCAACTGCGCGAAGCACGATTGGAAAATATCCGCCTTCGTTCTATGATTGCACTACAGGAAACATCTATCGTAAAATTAACCGGCGCAAAAGTCGTAGCAAAAAATTTAAATCTTCTTCGCAATACAATAACGCTGAATGTTGGATCCGATGACAGCATTCAGATTGGAAACCCAATTGTTACTGGTGAAGGATTGATCGGCAGAGTTGTCGCTGTCAGCGGCGGATATGCTATCGGACAAATGATCGTCAATGTTGATTTTAGAGCGAGCGCAAAGATCCAACGAAGCAGAGTCGACGGCATTGTTGCATGGGATGGAAAGACGCTGTTACTGAAAAATGTTGCAAAAACACAAGATGTGCGTGAAGGAGATGCAATCATCACTTCCGAATATAGCAACGCATTTCCACCGGGAATCAAAGTAGGTATTGTCAGTTCAATCAGCGAAATTCCCAATAGTCTTTTCCAGAAGATTGAGGTTGTTCCTACCGTCAATCTAACGCAATCAGAGGAAGTGTTTGTGATGGATTATGTTCCTAGTTTGGAACGGGTAGCGTTGGAATTGCAGAAAAAATAATACTGACTATTTCACAGTAAACTTTACATTCACAGCAAAAACATTTTCTTTTGGGTTTATTAAAAATGACCCAAGTATAAGAGTAAAATTGTACCAAGTATGTGCAGCAACAGCAGGACCAATTTGATATCCTCTGTTTTGTACGTCTCTTCCAAGTAAATATCCACCAATTGTTGCTTCAAAAACCTGCAACAATGATTGCCCAAAGTCAGGTTTATTGGAAAATGCTAAATTAGTAAAGTGTCCTATTCCAAATGATATGCTAGAGTATAATAATCCCTTGGTTTGTCCATATTTATAATCAAGAATTGGCATTATTGTATTCCTAAATAAATATTCTTCGCTCACGCCTGCTCCCCAACTCAGTGATAATGAAGTTGTGCCATAAATAGTCAATGCTGGATTTCTTTTAATATAATGATCCAAGAAATATATTTGTTCTACTTTATTAATTTTTTGTTCAATTCTTCTCCCAGTGACCAACAATTCTATCAATGCAGCACCAACGAATCCAATTGTAATTGGTGTAAATATATTTTCAGATTTGAATGGTGCTAATAAAAGGTCACTTTCAGAGATTTGGTCATACTTAAAATCCGGTGCCTTAAGCTTAATTAATTCTAATCTATTCCTTAAAAAGTCGCACTTATCTACCTCGAATATTTTTAGCGCAACAACCGCCGGATAATTGTAATAGGGAGATGTACTATTATTTTTTAAGGTGCTGTTATATTTTAGACCTATTACTACCCCACTTATTTCTAATGCAGCAAAAGTTAACCCTTCTGATATTCTCCCATTGTACAAATATGATCCACCAGGAATAATTAATGTCCATGTAGGAAAAGCTTTCGAATATTTTGATATCAGCGTATCTGAAGTCTGTGAGCTTAATGAACAAATAGGTATCAACAAAAATAAAATAACTAATAATTTCTTCATGCAATATTGGACCACCATAGAAATATTATCACATTTTATTATACATCATTTTAATACATCTCTTACTTACCGCTTATCATACATATATTTTTTTTATGTTAAGGGCATTTATTAGATTTAGCTACTATATATTATACTAAGTTTGGTTTTCTCATTTACTCTGATTAAAACTGATAAATATTCTTTTTATTAGGCAGTTCTTTTTGTATATCAATAAACTCATTGTTACCACACTATATTATTTAAACTAATATTAACAAAAGGAACTACAACAATTTACAGACCCAATTTTATGTTGTAGTTCCCTATGTAACAGCACATCACGGTCCGCCAACTGTTACTGTGCATTTACCTGGATTTGCTTCACAATACAATACAACCGCTACAAGGAAAATGAAACTAATTATATCAACCCATGGTAAAGTCGGTTCAATGACTTCCAATTTCCGCGCTTTTATTTTCATTTATATTCACCTCCTTTCACATATGGCATGAATTACATTTCCTCTCGAGAAGGACATAGTTAAATAACATCACAAACAATATTGGTTTTCTGTTTATATTTTTTATTTAATAATTGTTTAATTGGTAAGATCAGATTTATAGCTACCAGAATAAATAGCAATAGTGTGTCGAATAATGGATCTGTTATTTTGCCTGATGATATGACTGGAACAATAATATTCATTACCAAATTATAAAGAGAGGGAATAATAAATAACACGAATATGATTGCCACAATTAACCAATTAATCAGTAGCGCTATAGAAAACATGACAACAATTACTTTTTGACGCTGAGAATATTGATGTGTAAATAATTCATGGTCAAATGGTAGTTTCCCTTTTCGAATATGAATTGCAATATTTTTGAGGAGCGAAATTGACTCAGAATAGAGATCATTGCTATTTGACCAGTTTGCAATTATATAATAGAAATCACTTCTAAGGATTATCAATAATTGAGAGGCTATTTTCATCAATTGCATAGACATCACTATTCTTAAAAGAACACCTAACATACTACTTGGAATGTTTTCTATTATTTCGAACAAATAGATAGTAACAACAATAACAGAAATGATTAACAGGTCAACTAACATTCCAGCAATATAGACTTGGGATCGTTTATTTCGAGGTATTGACCAAAGATTTGTTACTGTAGTTTGAGCAACTGTAAAAAACAATCTAGAGCTAAGTTGAACATTTGCATCTATTTCAAGAGATTTCGCTGCAATTAAATGGCCCATTTCATGGAACAATGTCATCAACCATCCTGTTAATGTCATAAAAATCAAAAGCAAAAATAATCTATCAAAAACGAAAAAATCGGAAAATGTTGGACGAATCTGTGGATTATATAAAACTAAATATCCACTTGCGATAATAAACATTACGTAAATAAATATTGCATACGTTGAGCATAATATTTTTGCCGTTTTAACAGAAAATGGTATTCTAAACGAAATATTCTCACTATGTTTTATTAGTACTTCAATTCCATTAATTCGTTTAATAAGACCAGCTTCGATAAATGTTTCAAGGAAGTCTTTAATTACAATATCCTCAGTCTCATTTGAGTATTTTAATTTGAGCCTATTTTTAACACCACGAACTGTTAAACCTTCGGAAAATAGTTTTAGTGATTCGTATCCTATAGAATCAATTACGACATAAGATGATTGTTGTTTGTTTCCAACTATAATTTCACCATCGTCATTTCGATGAATAAGATCCATAAATTCTATTGTGCTATTTTCAGTAATTACATACATTTTTGTAGATCATTAATAAAATTATAAATTGCACAAACAATATTTTCTAATCCAATTGTATCTGTTTTTATTTTAGTAGTCAATTTAATACCATTGATTTATTAGGTTTGATTTTTTTGGGATTGCTATTTCCAATAAAGGCATTTGATAATAGAAACATCTGAAAAACTCTTGAACAATGTCATTACGAGATATTTTTTTCGAAACAATCTTGTTTTTAGTTAAGTCGAATGAGATTGCCTCGTCTCTTCGCTCCTCGCAATAACCTTTCCAGACGTCCCTAATTTTTAATATGAGAGCTATATTATATTCACTGCATCTTGTATTAACCTTTAATATTTTTGTAGATCAAACTTGTTAATGATGGCAGAGTTGTCGCCGTCAGCGGCGGATATGCTATCGGACAAATGATCGTCAATGTTGATTTCAGAGCGAGCACAAAGATACAACGAAGCAGAGTCGACGGTATTATTGCATGGGATGGAAAGACGTTGTTACTGAAAAATGTCGCAAAAACTCAAGATGTGCGTGAAGGAGATGCAATCATCACTTCAGAATATAGCAACGCATTTCCACCGGGAATCAAAGTAGGTATTGTCAGTTCAATCAGTGAAATTCCCAATAGTCTTTTCTAGAAGATTGAGGTTGTTCCTACCGTCAATCTAACGCAATCAGAGGAAGTGTTTGTGATGGATTATGTTCCTAGTTTGGAACGGGTAGCGTTGGAATTGCAGAAAAAATAACTACGGACGTAGTTTCATCAAAACCGCCTTCATATCTTCCGGCAATTCACTTTCGAACCGAATCATTTTTTTTGTCTGCGGATGGACAAAACCGAGTTTCTTGGCATGAAGCGCCTGACGAGGCATCATGTCCAGGAGATTCTTCAATTCCGCTTTCTTCTTCCCTTCAACTTTTCCAGCGATGATCTCTCTCCCTCCATACGTTTCATCTCCAAATACCGGATGATGAATGTGTGAAAGGTGTACACGAATCTGGTGAGTTCGGCCGGTTCGAAGATGTAATTTTATCAACGCAAGAAATTCAAATTGCTCCATTACTTCATATTCAGTAACCGCATGTTTACCATCGTCAATAACGGCAACTTTTTTCCGATCTCTTTTACTCCTTCCAAGCGGGGCGTCAATAACACCGGATTGCTGCTTGAATGTGCCCCAGACGATAGCATTGTATTCTCGTTCCGATGTTTTTGCAGCAAACTGTTTTGCCAACTTCTGATGGGTCGTTTCGTCCTTCGCTACTACCAACAACCCACTGGTATCTTTATCCAACCGATGGACAATTCCTGGTCTGACGATATCAAACTCTTCGTCTTCTTCAGAATGGAGTTGGGAAAGTTTTTCAGAATGATGCATGAGTGCATTGACCAGCGTGCCGGAATAATTCTTATATGCCGGGTGCGTAACCATTCCTGCAGGTTTATTAACGATAAGCAAATAATCATCTTCGTAAATAATGTCAAGCGGGATGGATTCTGCTTTTACTTCAGGAGGATCAGGGCGGGAAAGATTGATCGCTATGAGATCATTGGGGAGAATGGAATAACTTGGTCTTACCGCTTTTCCATTGACCAACACCTCTCCATTTTTAATCGCCTCTTGAACCTTGTTTCGAGTGGCATTTTCCGTATGATTCGTCAGATAGACATCAAGCCGTTCCTTCATTTGGCCGGCAGGAATACGAATCTCGAAATGGTTTTTCATGAAAAGACGATTTACGATCTAGGAAAAAAAGATGCCCGCTTTCACGAAGTGATTCTTCGGATCGGCGAGCATCTACAAATACGGTTATGATAATTACTCTTACGTTGTTGGAGTTGACTCCGTGGAAGAATCAGATGACGAAATGGATGACGATTCGACTACCGGCAGCTGATCTTCTTGATCTACGAATGAACGATGAAAGATTAACATCATCAACACACCGATAGAAACAGATGCGTCGGCGATATTGAAGACCCAGAATCGATTAAGATAGAATCCCCACACATCAATATTGAAGAAATCAACATCGATAAAGTCTACCACTTTCCCGTGGAACAGCTCCGATTCACCGTACAGCACTCCGTAGAAAGTCCGATCAATCAAATTGCCGATCGCTCCACCAAGAATCAATGCAAGAGAAATACGGAATAATATCTTTTCCGTTCGCATCACATACAGATAGAGCAATATGCCGAAACTTGCCGCTATCGAGAACAATGTAAGAAACAGCTTCCCGTCCACCACTTCAATTCCGAAAGCCATTCCGGGATTTTCAATAAACGTTATGCGAATAAAATCTCCCATCACCGGAATCGAACTTCCCAACTGCATCCCTTTGAATGATATTCCAAGGGATGGAACGTCGATCCCTTTTATCATGAACTTAGAGATCTGATCTGCAATGACGATGAAAGCGGTTAAAAAAAGAACTCTCACTGTTACATCGATCCCTTCTTTAGATGCTTGCACTCGATGCACAATTGCGCATGGGGCACAGCTTCTAATCGTGCTTTGGGAATCAATTTTCCGCAATTGATGCAGAAACCGTATGTTCCTTTGTCAATCCGTTTTAACGCATCATCAAGATAATTTAGAAACTTTCCTTCGCGCGATGCAAATAAGAATGTCTTTTCACGCTCCATCGCGTCCGTTCCCTGCTCCATATGCGTTGAATAGGTTGAGTTCTCACTAGCATATTCACCGGTCGTCACATCCATCATACTTTCTTTCAAGATCGCCAGTTCCTCCAATATTTCTTTCCGCTTTTCGGTAATGATCTTTTTGAAGTATATGAGGTCTTTTGTATTAAAGCCTTTGACCGATTTTTTCTTCACCGGTTTTTCTGCTACATTCTTCAGCTTTGCCGCCGATGTTTTCGGATGCGCCGCTTTCTTTGCCGGTTTGGATTTCGCTTTTTTGACGATCTTTTTTGCCATTGTTATCCTTTTTGAAAATGACAATGAAATGATTTATACTTTTTTGATACTGATCTCACACTGTACACCGTTAATATCTTCTTTCACAGAAGTACCATTCACCGGTGCTTTTTTCAAATCAACCGAAAGTGTTTCACTATTAATATACGCCGATGACTTCAGCAATGCATCGGCTAATTCATCGTTGGTGTTGAATACGATGGATATTCTATCCGTTACTTCTAATCCCGAATCTTTGCGAAGATTCTGCACACGACTGACAAATTCACGGGCAAAACCTTCCATGCGAAGTTCCGGAGTGATTTCCATATCCAATGCAACGGTGACTTTGCCATCAGACTCTACAACCCATCCTTTAATTTCTTCGGCAACAATCTCTACATCTTCATGGATAATATTCAGCGTGTTTCCTTCAACAGAAATCTGAATAGTCCCATCCGCATTAATCTGGCTAATTTGATTCGCCGTAAAGGTACGAATTACTTCGGCAACTTTCGCTGTCGATTTTCCATATTTATTACCAAGTACCCTGAAATTCGGCTTAATTTTATATTTTATAATATCTTGATCAATTTTTGCATCGAGCTCTTTTACATTAATTTCATCCAGAATAACATCCTCAACCGATTTTAACAAGGCAAATTCTGATTGATCCTTCACCGGAACAAGGATCTTCAGCAATGGTTGACGGACCTTGAGGTTTGCTTTCATCCGCATGGCACGGACTAATCCAACGATTCGGATCGCACGATCCATTCTAGTTTCGAGTGAGGTATCAATAGCTGATTCATTCACATTCGGGAGCATGGCAAGATGAACGGATGAGTGTGATTCGTGATGCGTTGCCGAATTGAGATTGCGATACATCTCATCTGCCAGAAACGGAGCAATTGGCGCAGTTAACTTTACAATGGTATCCAAGCACTCATATAATGTTTGATATGCCGCGGTTTTATCTTTTCCTTTTTCACTCTTCCAAAAGCGGCGGCGATTCCGTCGGACATACCAGTTAGAGAGATTATCAAGAGTAAAATCTGCAATTGCACGTGATGCCCTGGTAAGATCGTATTCGTCCATATATTGCTTGTATTCTTTCACCAGCGAATTAAGCGATGAAATAATCCAACGATCGATCTCCGAACGTTCCGTAATGGGAATTGTTGGCTCGCTGAAATCAAACTTGTCTATGTTGGCATACAATGCAAAGAAGGAATAGGTATTGACGAGCGTACTGAAAAACTTTCGCTGCACTTCTCCAATTCCATCTTCATCAAACAACGTTGGACGCCAAACAGGAGACTGCGACACTAAATACCATCGTGTTGCATCGGCACCATATTTTGCAATGAGACCAAATGGATCAACAGTGTTCCCTTTTGATTTGGACATCTTCTGTCCACTCTTATCCAGAATCAATTCGTTGACCAATACATTTTTATACGCAGGTTTATCGAACAAGAATGAGCCGATAGAATGAAGCGTATAGAACCAGCCCCGTGTTTGATCGATACCTTCTGAAATGAAATCCGCAGGATACGATTTGTCGAAGATCTCTTTGTTTTCGAACGGGTAATGCCATTGTGCAAACGGCATTGCACCGGAATCGAACCACACATCGATCAATTCAGGTGTTCGTTTCAAATATTTTCCATTTGCCGTTTTGAACGCCAATCGATCGACTGTCGGTTTATGCGGATCGAGACTCTTAATATCGTCCGCATGAAATATTTTGCCGGTCGGTGTTCCGTTTTCATCTAACCATTCAGCACCAATCAACTCTTCAAAACTCCCGACACATTTCATTTCTTTTCCATCTTCCGAGACCCAGATCGGAAGCGGTGTTCCCCAATATCGATCCCGAGACAATGCCCAGTCTTTATTTTCTTCCAACCAATTGCCAAAACGACCTTCGCCAACTTCTTTGGGAATCCAATTGATCTGTTTGTTCAGATCAATCATCCGCTGTGCATATTTTGTGGTGCTGATATACCACGAGGTTCTTGCGTAATACAGAAGCGGCGATGAACAACGCCAACAATGCGGATAACTGTGTTGATACTGTTCTTTTTTATACAGGATGTTTCGCGATTTCAGATTCAGAATAATATCATTATCTGCATCCTTCACAAACTTTCCCTTAAAGTCAGTTACTGCATCTTCAAATTCGCCGGATTTATTAACAGGATGAATCGTGGGTAATCCATACTTGCGGCATGTTTGATAGTCATCTTCACCGTATGCGGGAGCCATATGAACAATACCGGAACCGGAATCCGTCGTAACAAAACTTCCTTCGACAACGTACCAGCCTTTTTCTTTTACTTGATGATAATTGAAAATCCGTTCGTATTCTTTTCCAAGAAGCTCTTTCCCTTTAAATTCAGCAACGATGGAGTATTTCTCTTTTAATACTTCCAAACGCGCTTTGGCAAGGATAAAAAATTCACCGGTTGGTTTCGTAGCTTCCCCATCCACAGAAAGAAGTTCAACCTTTACATAATCAATGTCCGGATGAATTGCGAGTGCAACGTTTGAAATTAATGTCCATGGAGTTGTCGTCCAGACCAGAAAATATGTGTTCGCTTCATCTTTCAACTTCATCTTTATATAAACGCTCGGATCTTTTACATCTTTGTAGCCCAGAGCAACTTCATGAGACGAAAGAGGTGTCTCACATCGAGGACAATACGGCTGAATTTTATAGCCGCGATAGATCATATCTTTGACGTAGTATTGTTTCAGCGCCCACCAGATGGATTCGATGTAATTATTATGGAACGTAACATATGGATCGTTGAGATCGACCCAATATCCCATTTCTCGAGTCAGCTTTTCCCAATCAACTTTATATTTCCAGACAGACTCACGGCACATCTGATTGAACTTCTCAACGCCATAGTCAAGAATTTCATCTTTGTGTTTAATGCCGATCTGTTTTTCCACTTCGATCTCTACCGGCAAACCATGCGTATCCCATCCCGCTTTACGGTGTACTTGGAAGCCACTCATAGTCTTATATCGGCAGAACGCATCTTTCAACGTACGCGCCATAACGTGATGAATTCCGGGACGCCCGTTGGCAGTGGGAGGACCTTCGTAAAAGGTATATTGCGGTTTTCCGCTGCGAGAGGTGATTGATTCTTCGAAGATCTTTTTTTCTTCCCAGAATTTCAGTATTTCTTTTTCAACGTCAGCGTAATTAATTTTATCGGTAAGTTCTTTGAACATTCTTTTATAGTCTCGTTACTACTTCTTTCATGATAGAGGTCAATTTCGGTTCCGCTTCATTCGCCACAGCAATCACTTCTTTCAACGAAACCGGTTTTAGTGCATCGGGAAAACATTCATCGGTCATAATGGAAAATCCAAGCACTCGCATAGATTGATGCACTGCAACAATCACTTCAGGAACAGTGGACATCCCGACAACATCCGCACCAATGCCCCGTAAAAATCGATACTCCGCTCTTGTTTCTAAATTCGGCCCGGAAACAGCAACAAAAACACCTTTTTGCAATCTAATTTTCAGATCGAGTGCCACTTTTTCTGCAAGGGAAATAAGTTCACGGGTATACGGTTCGGTCATATCTGGAAATCGGGGACCGAGTTCATCGTCATTATGGCCGATCAGCGGATTATCACCGAGCAAATTGATATGATCGGTGATGAGCATAATATCCCCCTTTGAAAACAACGGATTCATTCCCCCTGCTGCGTTGGAGATCAATAACGTATTTACTCCAAGAAATTTCATCACGCGAACAGGAAAGGTCACTTGTTGCATCGAATACCCTTCGTAGTAATGAAATCGTCCCTGCATCGCTACAATATTCTTACCGCCGAGTTTCCCAAAGATCAATTTCCCTTTATGAGATTCAACAGTAGAAACTGGAAAATGAGGAATCTCAGAATAATCGATCACCGTTTCGATCTGGATCTCTTTCACCAATCCGCCCAGACCGGTGCCAAGAATGATGCCAATTGACGGCGTCGACTGCGTTTTCGTCCGTAGGAATTGGATCGTCTCGTTAATCTGTTTTCGTAAATCTGACATTATAATTTTTTTAATACATCATCAATTTGAAAAAGTTCTCTCCCTGTTCCCTGGCTTTGATCGCGTTTATTCATCTCCTCATCTACTTCAAGTGCTTTAATTAACTCAACTTCAGAATTCAACAGTACTTTCAATCTACTAACCAGAGCTTCTTTCTTTGCACGCAGATTGGTCACTTCCTCTTTCGCTCTCATCACTTCCATACGGGCGTAATCAACAATCTGGCTCGCCTTGAGTTCGGATTCCTGAATGATCAGCTCCCCCTCTTTTCGTGCATTATCAATTGTGCGGGCACTGTTTTCTTGTGCCTGCATTAATACTTGCTGCAGATCCCGTTCTTTCTGTTTATAATCGCGAAGCTGCACTTCATTTTCGATTGCCAGTTCACGCATCTCTTTTGCCTGTTTCAACAAGTCTGCAAATTCTGCAGAAAGTGTATCCAAAAAAGCATCCACTTCTACGGAATCATACCCGCGAAGAACTTTTTTGAATTCTTGTTTCTTTATATCCAGTGGAGTGAGCTTCATACTTCCTCCTATCAATGAATGTTTTTTGTTCTTGCCCCAAAAATTGCTGTCCCGATACGAACCATGGTTGAACCCTCTTCGATTGCCGTTTCGTAATCGTGTGTCATTCCCATGGAAAGCACAGTCAATGGCTGTTTTAAAAATCCGGCGCTGTTTGCTTCGGTAAAGATCGATCGCAATAGTTTAAATGAAATTCGTGATTCAGCTTTGTCATCCGTAAATGGTCCAATCGTCATCAATCCTTTAAGGTTCAGATTGGAAAAACAGCTAACGGATTGAATCAATGCTAATGCTTGATCTGGTTTTACACCAAATTTTGTCGCTTCTTCGGATGTATTCACTTCAACAAGAACATCAATTGTTCTGCTGTTCTTCTCTGCACGTTTTTGAATTTCAAACGCAAGACTTTCACTATCCACAGAATGGATCAAATGAATCCAATCCGCAATATACTTCACTTTATTCGACTGCAAATGACCAATAAAATGCCATTGAATGTTTTTATCTAGCAATGCATTATGCTTTTCAAGCAATTCTTGAACATAATTCTCACCAAAATCAATAACTCCTGCATCAATTGCTTCAAGAACATTTTTTGCACCAAAAGTCTTACTTACAGCAATGAATTTCACATCTTCAGGATTTCTACCGGTGCGGATGCACGTTTTTTTGAGCGTTTCCTCAATATTTTGAATGTTTTCGGCTATCATCCTTCAAGGTTAAGTGGAAATATATGTGTTTATCACCCTAAAAACAATAAACTTCCGTAAAATGAATGATAACGTTATCTACAACACAAAAAGTGTTTTTTTATGCAATTAGTGAGAGTATAGGATCACACTGAGAAGAGTCTGTCTAAATGGGCTATTTTGACGAATGGTTTTTAAAGCAAAAATCCCTTTGATATTTTCAATAGCAAAGGGAAGGGTGAAGAGTACCAATATGTATTAATATTACTTTCTTCGAGTATTTTTTCTTGGCGGGACTGGTACACTTTGCGATTTAACAGTCAATACCGGACAATGCGCTGTCCTTACCACTCGTTCTGCGACGCTACCCAAGACAACATGGGGAATTCCGGTTCTGCCATGAGTGCTCATGATGATGATGTCGATGGAGTTTTGTTTTGCATATTGTACTATTGATTGAGCAGCGTTCCCTTCCGTTAGTACGACGTTCAGGTTTTTAGAAAAATCCTTTTTGAACGTATCTGAAAATTCCATCAGTCGTTTCCGTTCAAACGTAAGGATCTCCTCTCGAAATTTATCGAAAGTGAGATCAACAGTATGATAGGCAACAGATGGAAGGTTATCGACACTATAGAACAGGGTCACGGTTGCTTTTTCTTTTTTTGAAAGCCATGATGCATATTCCATTGCAGAGTACGAAGCAACGGAAAGATCTGTCGTCACCAAAATATTTTTTATAGAAATCATACGAACCTCATTACCGACCGTTCAGGCTTTCTTGACTTTTGTCAGGGATTGCATTTGTTCCCCCAGCTTGGATAATCTGGAACTGACCTCCTGCATTCTTTTCCGGATTTTTTCATAATCCAAAGGATATTGCGGATGTTCCTGATAATAATGAAGGACCTTCTCTACTTCGTATGAAAGCTCTTCTATCGCTCTTTGTTCGGCAATAAGTGATGTGACTTTTTTATCGATTGAATCCATTACGCTCTTTCCTTAGAGTGATATGATGAACTGAACCATTGTTCAAGTTCTTGACGCACAGTGGGATGAGCGATCGCGATCAGCGCTTCCGCACGCTGCCGCAGAGTCTTCCCCTTTAATAATGCAATTCCATATTCCGTTACAACATATTCAACATCTCCCCGCGTTGTTACAACGCCGGCTCCCTGCTTCAGCATCGGCACAATGCGTGAACAGGCGCCTCCTGCTGCCATTGCAGGAAGAGCTATGATCGCTTTCCCGTTTTTAGATGCAGCGGCACCGCGGACAAAATCTAATTGACCGCCAAATCCGCTATAGATCTGTGTTCCGATAGAGTCAGCACATACTTGTCCGGTAAGATCAATCTCGATGGCAGAATTAATAGAAACAATTTTTTCATTCTGGCCAATCAAGAATGGATTATTCGTTGAATCAGTCGGCAATAATTTGATTGATTTATTTTTATTCACAAACTCATACAGCTTTTTTGACCCCAGCACAAATGTTGCGATGGAGTATCCGGGATTGACTGTTTTTTTCTTGTTGGTAATGACCCCTTTTAACATCATTTCCATCATTCCGTCGGAAAACATTTCTGTATGAACACCAAGATCCTTTCGTCCATCCAGCGCTCCCATGATAGCATTGGGAATCCCCCCTATTCCCAATTGTAAAGTAGAACCGTCTTCGATAAGCGGGGAGATATAATCGGCAACCTTTTTCTCAATCGCGCTGATCTCCGGCGTCGGTAATTCGCACAATGGTTCTGTATGTTCAACAATATAATGCAGCTTAGAAATTGGTACTAATGCTTCGCCATATGTAAACGGCATATCTTTATTGATCTGCGCAATAACCACTTTCCCCGCTTCGATTGCCGCTAACGAGGCGGCACATTCAACTCCCAGACTGACAAAACCCTCTTCATTCGGCACTGAAACCATCACAAAGACAACATCCAGCGGTATGATATTTTTATAAAACAAAGAGGGAATTTCATTTAGAAATACTGGCAAATAATCTGCAGAATGTTCCTTAATGGCTTTGCGATCAGCGGTTCCCACAAAAAAAGAGACATGCCTAATCCGTTCGCGTGAATTTCCCTCAACATCAAACGGATCTTTACCCAATAACAGAAGATGAAATACAGAAACATTTCGTAAATCCTGGCATCGTTGGGCAAGAGTTTTTAAGAATGTTTTCGGTGAAGCTGCGTTACCGCTGACAAAGACATTATCATTCGAATAGACAAGCGCTGCGGCTTGTTCCATTGAGATACATTTAGCAACGTAGTTGCTCCGCCAAACGGGGCTTTGCATTGAAGACTGAAGGATATCATTAATAGTCGATACCATATGCTAATCCATTCCTTGTTCTAAAATATCTGCTTTATCATGAAATGCTTTACTCGGACATTGGAGATACGCCCGTTGTAACACTGCCAATTCTTCTTCATTCATTGGCTGATAAATGATTGAACAACGTTGGACCATTGATAAAAAACCAATATTGCCCGGAGCAAGTGAAAAACAATTTCTGCAGCCGGCACAATGTTGATCGATGAAAAATCTCCCGAGTTTTTGACGAGATAGTTTAGGATTTTTAGTATCTACTCTTGCAATCATTATATTGAACGCTCAGTTTCTATCGATTAATTGAAAATTGAATTTGATAGCAACCCACACCTGAACCGGGCCACTGTTCATTACACCGGGTGTGAATCTATATTTCATTGCAGCATTGATTGCGGATTCATTAAAAATTGCTCCGCCATTTTCTTTAATCACTACTGCCTTTTTTGGTTTTCCGTTTTTATCCACAAGAATTTTCACCCAAACGTATCCTTCCATGCTTGAGCGACGCGCGATCTCTGGATAATCCGGTTTCTCCGCATAGACAACCTGCGGAATTTTTTCTACCGGAATAAATTCATTCATTCCGGGTTCATCATTTTCGATTGTCACACCTTCTTCAATGCGTACTTCGCTCCCCTCCCCGTCACCTTCCAGCGTTGCATTGCTGGTTACTGCGCTCATCTCCGCTTGTGTTGCAATTGTCTGTTCTGGATTAATTTCTGCATCCGGAACCGGAACAGGTGTACCAACTGTTGGTTTTGAAATCTTTGCTATACCGACTGCCGGCGCTGACATTGAATTTGTAATTGACGGTGGAGGTCCAAGTTCACTGTACTTGATAATCCTGATTCTCACCATCGGTGCATCATCTTCAAGACTACTATAATATTGTGCTGCGTAATATGTTCCTATCAGCGCAATATGAAACAACGCAGAGATGAATAATCCCATCTCTAAATTAATACCCAACCGCTTCTTAAGTTCTTTCCGGGCTTGTGCGACTGAATAATTCCCCGGGATAACAGTCGCAACAATCTTTTCTTTTGAATGGAATCTGATAGGTAAAGGATGATGAAATATCGTATTCATGACACCCTCCTTTCTGTTCACCGTATTCTTAAAAAGCAAACAGCGTACCGCAGAAAGTGTTGAATTTTTAATGATTTCAGCAGGTTTTTAGGTGTAGAATTTCAAAGCTGGGAAAACGCTGAATAGTTTCTTACTCGTAGGAGAGGTAATTGAAGAGAAAACCATCGGATTGTTTAAGCAATCCGATGGTTTGAATAACTAATATTCCGGTGCCATTTCCCATTTTTCCGGGGAACGCCAGAGCTGAGAGAGGAGCAAATCACGCATCAACATAAATTCCTTCGGAAGACGGTCATACATTTTAATGAATAGTTCTTCGTGCGAAAGAATTTCTTTTTTCCATAATTCTTTATCGACTGCCATCAATTCATAAAACTGTTCTTGAGAAATATCGTGCCAGCCGGTAAAATCCATATCTTCATACCGGGGCATCCAACCAATCGGACTTTCGATGGCAAATGCCTGACCATGGACTCGTTCAACCACCCACTTCAGAACACGCATGTTATCCCCATATCCGGGCCACAAGAAATTTCCTTCACTGTCCTTCCTAAACCAATTCACGTTGAATATTCTCGGCGGATTGTAAATTTCGCGTCCCATCCTTAACCAATGATTGAAATACTCTCCCATGTGATAACCACAGAATGGCAGCATTGCAAATGGATCTCGGCGAACTTCTCCCGTAGCTCCAACAGCTGCTGCAGTTGTTTCCGAACCCATTGTCGCGGCCATATAAACGCCGAAGTTCCAATTAATGGCCTGGGTGATAAGCGGAATTGTTGTGCTGCGTCGTCCGCCAAAAATGAAAGCACTGATTGGAACGCCTTGAGGATTTTCCCAATCTGGATCGATAGAAGGACATTGGTATGCCGGTGCAGTAAAACGTGCATTCGGATGAGCTGCTTTTTTTCCGCTTTCCGGCTTCCATTCATGACCTTGCCAATCCGTAAGTTTCGCGGGGGGAGTTTTCGTCATTCCTTCCCACCAAACATCGCCATCTTCTGTTAGAGCGACATTGGTGAAAATGGTGTTTTGTTTAATTGAAGCCATTGCATTCGGATTGGTTTTTTCTGACGTACCGGGTGCAACTCCAAAAAAACCCGCTTCAGGATTGATGGCATATAATCTTCCGTCCTGTCCCGGTTTGATCCAGGCAATATCATCTCCCACGGTGGTAACTTTCCAACCTGCAAATGATTTTGGTGGAATCAGCATCGCAAAATTTGTTTTACCACACGCGCTGGGGAAAGCTGCTCCAACATATGTTTTTTGTCCTTCCGGCGATTCCACACCGAGAATCAACATATGTTCCGCTAGCCAGCCTTCATCGCGAGCCATTGCAGAAGCAATCCGGAGGGCGAAACATTTTTTTCCTAATAGCGCATTTCCACCATAGCCGCTGCCAAAGGACCAGATACTTCGTTCTTCAGGAAAATGCACAATGTATTTATGCTCTCTATTACATGGCCACGTAACATCTTTTTGACCGCCTTTCAGCGGCATTCCAACTGAATGAACACACGGAACAAACTCACCTTGATCTCCTAAAACATCATACACCGCTTTTCCCATGCGTGTCATAATTTTCATATTAACAACAACATACGGTGAATCAGTTATCTCAACACCAATGTGTGCTATACGTGATCCGAGAGGACCCATGCTAAACGGAACAATGTACATCGTCCTGCCGGCCATACAACCATCAAACAATTTGTTCAATGTCGTTTTCATCTCTTTGGGATCGACCCAATTATTCATTGGTCCGGCATCGGTACGGCGCTTGCTGCAAATATATGTTCTATCTTCAACTCGGGCTACATCGGACGGATCAGAAAATGCGAGATAACTATTGGGTCGTTTCTTGGGATTCAATTTCTTGAATGTTCCACTCTTAACCATCTGGTCGCACAGTTCATCGTATTCTTTGTCAGTACCATCGCACCAGTGTACTTTATCCGGTTTTGTTAGTGCGATAATTTCTTTGACCCATTGTTTGAGCCGTTCGTGTTTAACGAAGGAGGGTATTTCCATGTCAAATTCCTTAGTGAATTGAATGTTGAAGATCTATTAGTAATAGAAACATACGACTATTTCGTTGTGAATTCAATAAACAAAAAATCCCTGAAATCACATCTGATTTCAGGGATTCATGTGTTCCACATGAAGAATTTCTACTTTACTAACATCAATTTCTTTGATTCAACGAATGCTCCTGCTTGAAGTCTGTAGAAATAGATCCCGCTCGATAAACCCACTGCATTGAATGTCACTGAATATCTCCCTGGAGTTTTTTGATGGTGAACAAGAGAAGCAACCTGTTTACCCAAAACATCGAACACACTGAGCGTGACAAAAGCCTGTGAAGGAATGTGATATTCAATTGTCGTCGAGGGATTAAAAGGATTTGGATAATTCTGGCGCAAAGCAAATGCTGCCGGTATTGCACTTTGATCTTGTGCAACATTCAATTGAAGATTCTCACCAAACGCAATATCATCCACAGAAGCTTCAAGGATGGAAGAATTACCTCCGTCTTTTGCTACAAATCGGATTTTCATTTGTTCCGTTACTGGAAGTACACTCTTTAAATCAATCCGATATTGTTTCCAAAATGGCTGCTTCCCGAAAATAGTGTTGGCTATCTTCCAGGTCTGGCCGTTGTCGTTTGAAACATCAACATAAAGCGTATCATCTTTTGCCGATGACCGTGAACTAAAAAATACCCAATACGTAAGTGTGGGAAGCGTCATGCCTTCCGGATTAAATGACGGAGAGGTTAATGTTGTTCTGTAATCGACATAATCCGTTGTGACAGAGGATCCCCCCGTAATAAAACACAATGTTCCATTGGTAGAATGATCTTCTTTTGGTTGAAGGGTATCTAAACCTACAACAGTCACATTTGGTTTTACCCGTTCCCATTTTCCTGATACACCAGAATCTTGTGGACTTCCCACCACCCATCCTCGGTCAATTTCAAAATCATCCAGACCATTTGGTGCTAATTGAATAGCAACATTATTGACAATTCCGCCAACAATGTTGACAGAAACTGTTTCCGCAGTAAAGCCCCATTGCGCGGCAACCACCGAAAATTTTCTCCCTCCCAACAGTGTAGGAGTGGAAAATTTACCGGACGAATCCGTTAATCCTTCAATCGGCGTATCGATGATTCTGATTCTAAAATCCCTTACCGGTTTTGCTGTCGCTTTATTGGTCACAACACATGCTAATGATCCACTCAAACTCTGTGTAAGAGCCACAGTAATATTCATTACCGAATCATATTTCATCAATATTTTTTGAAACTTTGTTCCATATCCCGTAGCATAGGTCGATTTGGAAAATGCCGCCGTTAATGTATCAGACAAAGCGCCAAACTTTATTTTACCTTGACTATCTGTGAGCAGTGTATCAAACCGTCCGGGAAGAACAACTTTCACGCCGCTGATTGGTACGTTGGTGGCAGAATCCACAACGGTAACAATTGCGCGTGCCGTTTTTATGGAACCATTTTGTCCAGGAAACTTTATCACAAATAATCCGCCGCTAATATCCGAAATAATCACTTTGTTCGATGCAAAATATGGGAATGTTCCCCATGCACCGATATAGTTGTTCACGGAACCATTAAATGTATCATAATAACCGACCTCGACAGGGATCTCGGGATATTTAAGATCGAGAATTCTTACTCCTTCTGAATAATGTGCTAAGTAACCATATTGGTCTTTAATATGAATATTATGGACGATCGTTTTTGGACGTGCTACATATGTCGCCACTAATTTTAGGTTCGTTATATCAGAACGATCCCATACGCGCAAAAGGTTTCCATTTCTATCAGGGTTGGAATTAACTTCATCGGTTGTCAGCACATATTTTTTGTCGACAGTAACGTCTGTATTATGCGTTCCAGAATATGGATAGTTCGTAAGACTCACTCGCTTGGGATTTGCTTTATTTGTCACATCAATAATATCTAATCCTTGTCCATTGATCGCCGCAGCATAGATCGTATCGTTCTTAATAACACAATCATGAACATATTGTGCTTCGTACTCACCAACTACCTTCGGAGCAATGGGATTTGTTAAATCCAGCATAACAACGCCGCCGCTTTTGTATCGTGAACCGTTGATATATAAATATTTTCCTTCAATGGAAATTGTATGCCCTGATGGAACCTGTGTTGTTGTTATCGTATTTACTAATTTCAGCGAATCGAGATCAATGATTTGAAGTCCCGCCCCGTTTCCTTCCGTAACCACATACGCATAATGCTGATACACTTTCATTTCACGCCATCCTGAATTAGGACCGGGAATAAAAGCAACCTCTTTCAACGTATCAGAAGTTATATCAACTATTTGAGTTCCAGTTTGACATCCAAGAATAGCATACTCTTTTCCCTCTGGAGAAACATAGCCCCAACAATTGGAATATCCGTTCGTCCCTCTGGTTCTCACTTGTCCAACAAATTGGACATTGAAACCTCCCTGTGCAGCACTAAACTCTGTACAAAGCAGCATTACGATAGACAACAACAGGTGACGTAACTTCAGCATTGCTTCTCCTTGAATTTTATTTAGATAATACCATGAGTTTGGTTTTGTTGTATAGAACATCTTTTGTTTCAACTGCAAAATGACAGAAATACGTCCCTGACGGATACTTCGTTGCATCCCAAACCACGGAATGTTCCCCTCGGATCATCTGTTCTTGAAGTAATGTCGCGATCTCCCGTCCTAACATATCGAATACCTTGAGTGTAATAAATGCATTGAACGGGATGCTAAATGTAATTGTTGTTGAAGGATTAAAAGGATTCGGATAATTTTGATATAACGTAATTTCGGATGGAATAGCCAGATATTCATGGATATTTGATGTTTTCACATTCTCATATAAGAAGATTCCCCCTTTCCCATTTCCCAAAAGCAGATCATCATCACCATCTGCATCTATATCCACAATTGAAGGAACAGTTTGTGTTTTTAGATCGATATTTTGGAATTTTTTGTTCACTAAATCGAATGTACTCTTTGTCTCTGAGTTTTGTTTGTAATGCCACACAACACCATCACTGTTTCCAATAAAAAGATCCAAAATTCCATCGTGATCAAAATCTTTTACAAAAGGAATGGCATCATTGCCGACATCAATCGAATTAAAGTTCATTTCCGATTGGTATGAAGGGGAAGTATTGGTGCCAATGTTTTTGAGGAACATCAATTGTCCGCCGCTGTTTCCAATAAGAATGTCAGTTTTGCCATCCAAATCGATATCGGCAACACAAGGCGCACTACTCTGGCCCGGAAGAAATGTTTCAGCGGGATGATTCTGTCGACTAAACGTTATTTTTCCATTAGTGCTTGTATTGATAAATGTTTTTAAGCCGCTCTCGTACGTCCCAGCCAATAGATCGGGAATATTGTTGCCATTGACATCTCCGGCCGCGATAGTAATATTCAAATCGTTATCCACACTAATCACCGAAGTTGGATTTGCAGAGTAAACCGGCAGTGATGCTGTGCCAATATTTTGAAAAATGGAAATTGTTCCACCGCTTGATGAAATACATAGATCAATATCTCCATCGCCATCGAAATCCGCTGCGGCTACACAACTCCGGGAGCCAACATCAATCATTGGAATAAAATTTTTGGATTCCAGAGTGTACAAGGGATCTACGTTAGAACCGATGTTTTTATAGAACATAAAATTATTGTAGTCAACGTTTGGGAAGACACATCCAACCATTAGATCGATAATGCCGTTACGATCGACATCAACATGCTGAGGGAAATTAAAACCAAATGATGTAATGACCGCTTCGTTTGGATAGGTGGAATCGACAAGAGTAATGTTTGCGTTTTCTTTTGTTCCGCTATTTTTTAAGAAATATAAACTAGGGTTAAAATAGTCTCCCCAGAAAAGATCCATCACTCCATTACTATCAACATCAAAAAATTCAATTCCGCTAGCTCCGTGTTGAGGTTTAGGAAATGTTCCTGGTCCCCCTTGAATATTGATCCCCTGATAGGCGCTTGTAACGTAGGTGAATTGCGGAGAAAATTTTGTTCCTATATTCTTGTAATATGTAATCGATCCAATCGATCCACCGGTGAAAAAATCATCATCACCGTCTCCATCCATATCGGCAAATGTCGGGATGCTGAACCGTTCACTGAATAATTCAATCCCAGATGTATCGAGAAGAGAGGCTGTCGTCAGTTGAAAATTCGGCGAAGTGCTGGAACCAATATTAGTGAACAATGACACTTCAGAAAAACTGCCGTTCGTCAAGCAATCATTATCCCCGTCTCCATCAATATCAAGAAAATGGAACCATGAACCGACAATGATTCCAAACGTGCCGTTTGGTTCCAAGCGATAGCTTCCATTGAGATTTCGATAGAACCATAATTTCTCATCCCTATCAAAAATAAACAGATCTTTGTCATTGTCTCCGTCAATATCCACAAACTGAAATCGCGGAGTATCAATACCACCGGCAAAGAGATTTGTTCCAAATTTATGAGGATTCAGTTCAAAGTTTTGGGCCGAGAGAGTGTGCAGAAAGGAACAGCATATGAAAAAAGAGAGGATATTACGAACCATACATCTTTAGATAATCGATCGAATGGTGAACATTCTGTTCAGTTACGCTCATCGGCAAGGTGACTTTTCCAATCTTCCGCGGGAGTGTCATTCTGATTGATCCGTCTTTCACTTTTTTATCTTTTTTCATTGTAGCAATGAGTCCGTCATATTTTAATTTCAACGGCGTTAATGATGGAAGAGGGATTCTTTGAATCAATGATTCGATCCGTTCTTTCTCTTTCAATGATATCATTTCCATTTCACACGCGATGTGCGTTTCAGCAACCATTCCGTAAAGAATTGCTTCGCCATGCTTCAAATATCCGTACCGACCAGAATGTTCAAGTGCATGACCGACAGTGTGCCCGAAGTTCAAAATTGCCCGCAAATGTGACTCTTTTTCATCTTTCGCAACAACATACGATTTCAATTCGCAACTTCTGCGAACAAGATTTGATAAGATCGTCTGTTGGCCGCTAAGAGCTTTTTCAAGATTGTTATCAGTGAAATCAAATAATTTTCGATCAAGGATAATTCCATATTTCACCACTTCACCCATACCGCTAATAAGTTCTCGTTTTGGTAATGTCTGTAAAACAGAAGTATCAGCAAGAACAAATAACGGTTGATAAAATGCACCGATCATATTTTTTGCAAGGAGATGATTAACACCCACCTTACCACCGACTGAACTGTCCACTTGAGCAAGCAATGTGGTGGGAATCTGCACAAAACCAATTCCTCGCTGATATGTTGCGGCAACAAATCCTGCAAGATCGCCAATCACTCCACCACCGAGGGCCACGATTGTTGATGATCGTTCTACATTCCACTCCAATAATTGCCGAACAATTTTTTCAACCGAACCCAACATTTTCTGTTGTTCGCCTGCCGGCAGGATAATCGAACGAACATGATATTTTCTTGATCTCAATGATTTCTGGACAATGGAGAGATGATGACGTGCAACATTCTCGTCAGTAATGACGACAATGGAAGTTCCTACATGATGATGAGAGAAATACTTTCCGGAGTGTTTCAAAACATTGCTTCCGATATAAATCGGATATGAACGTTTTCCCAACGGGACGTTGACGATATGTGTTGATTTAGTCAATAAAGGGAGAGAGTTTTTTTGCAAGTTCATCAATAGTGTGTCCGATCTTTTTATCATCAGTTGAGATGATAACATCGGCTTGATTATAGAATGTTTCCCGAGCACCAAGCAGCGTTTCGATCTTTTTTACCAGATCATCTCCGTCAAGCAGGTTCCCATCATCATCACGCAGCATAGGACGATCACTTTTTGTCCGTAATCGTTGATAGATATGATCAACATCGGATTTCAGATACACCAGTACTCCATTCTCTTTCACCAGCTGCAATGTTTCATCGTTGGTCACCGATCCGCCGCCTAAGGATACAATAGTCATGGCGCTGGACAAAATCTCTCTTAACGTTTCACGTTCCAGCATCCGAAATTTCTTTTCCCCTTCGGAGGTGAATATTTCGCTGATTTTACGATTCTCTTTTTTTTCTATCAGCATATCAAGATCAATAAACTGAAATCCAATTGTATTGGCAAGAATGGGCCCGACGGTACTTTTTCCGCTTCCCATGAAGCCAGTCAGGAAGATCAACGATACATGTTCTTTATGATGTTTCATTTTTCTTTAGCAAAAAACAAATTCCCGCCTGTGTTGCAGCGGGAATGTTCCAGAGTATATTGTAAAATTACAATTATAACGTGATGACCAACCCACCGGCGTAGTTAACACCGAACAGATTGATCTTTGTAACATATTCTCCTTGAGGGAGTTGAATTTTTTTGCCTTGATAATCGGCAGCGGTTTGATCAAACTTTGTTGTAACATCGAAATGCGGGTCACGGAACTTAATTTCAAACCGCAGACCAATACGCGCGAACAACTGATAATCAATCCCGGTCATCACATGTATTCCAAAATACGATAGGGACGAAATTGTCGCTGCTCTCACTTTGGCTATGGAAAAATTCCTGTCGCCGTCGTACGTCCCAAATCCCCCACCAAGATAAAACCGTATCCGTTCACTGCTGATCGGAACAACATAGTATCCGCTCAATTCCATCGCTGTCAGTTCAAATCCCTCTTGAAACGGAATCGGGATATCACTCTGCAAATAATAGACGTGAACCAGATCGAGTCCCCCGACTTTCTCAACGGAAAAACCGAGATAGAACCGGTCCCACAAAATATTCCATCGAACGTCCATTCCGTATCCCAGATTCGAGGTCAGCGTTCGTTCTTCGCTGTATGAATTAGGACGATCGATATTGTACAAAAACCTGGTGCTGGTGGTGAATGAACCTTTCAACGACAAGGAAAAATTTCGTTCATTCGCAGCAAGTACACCAATCAACAGTATATGCAGCAGAACTAATTTCTTCATTCACCCTCGCAAAAAACATTTAACGATAGAAGGTATCTCGATTATCTTCAATATCAGTCGTTTCTTTAAGTTTCTCAAGCCATTGCGTCAACACACGTTGGCGTTTTTCTGTGACCATTTGTGTTGAAAGCATATTTTTCATCGATTGGAAACCTACCGAATCAAACGGGGATTTGCTCAAAATTTTCATCAAATAAAAACCGCGTTTTCCTTCGACTGGGGGAAGGACTGTTCCAGTTTGTCCATTCTTTGCTGCGCCGCTAAAAGCATATTCACGGCCAATGGTTGGAATGCCGCCGCCAAATGTAAAATCTCCGGTTGTTTGAATGGAAACATTCGCGTCAGATGATAGAGACATCAAATCACCATTTTGTCCAATGGAAGAATATTTTTGTGTAACAATATCTTTCAATTGAGACATCTTCTTTTCACGTAATGCACGACCGCGGAGAGATTCTTTCACTTCATCAAATGGGCGAATTCCCTCTTTTTTCACTTCGGAAATTTTTACGACAGCATAGCCGTTATTCACTTGATAAGCGTCGCTGATATCTCCAAGATCATTTTGGAAAGCAAATTTGTTGATCGATTCAAATTGTCCAAGACCAGGAATGTACGCACCTTTTGCAAACTCTGTTGACTCAAGAACTTTCAATCCTGCAGATTCCGCATCCTTTTCAAAATTTCCTTTTTTTGCAATGTAGGCAAAATCTTGTGCGCGCTGGAATGCCTCTTCACGCGTGGAGGAACTTGCTTTAATCGGGATTGTGATTGTGGCAACTTTCAATTCGCGGGAATCACGGCCTTCAATTTTAATGATATGGATTCCGAATTGAGTTTTCACTGGTCCGAGGATTTGTCCGGGACGTCCAGCCAACGCAGCCGTTTCAAATTCCTTTACCATTCTTCCTTTTCCGAACCATCCAAGATCTCCGCCGGATGTTGCAGCAGCGGGTTCCGTTGAATATTGACGGGCAAGGGACGCAAAATCTTCACCACGATGAGCGCGAGCCATTAATTCGCCGGCAAGTTTCTTCGCGGAAGTTTCCTGTTCAGGCGAACCTGCATTCAAAAGAATATGACGTGCTTTTACAAATGCATCATTGCTTTTCTTTTCTTCCAACACTTTGAAAATGTGCGCACCTTCAAAATCCGAAACAGGACCGACAACATCCCTTACTTTTGATGAGAAAATAGATGTTTCCTTTTCCTGTGTCAATTCGCCGTGTTTAAAGAACGACGGTTGCGGTGAGGTTTCAGAATAATCTTTTTGAACTTCCATGAAATCAATTCCGGATTTCACACGAGCAAGAATGCTGTTAATTTCATTCAGCACTTCAGCAGAGTCTCTTGAGGAGGGCTGATCACTGAAAAAAACATACTTTAATTTCCGCATTGCAGGTTGTTTGAATTCATCGGTATTTTCGTTGTACACTTTTTTCATATCGTCGTCGGTAAGCATAACCGAATTATCGGCAACATATTTATCCGGATCAAAAAATGCATACTGCACATTTGCCTTCATGTTTTGATCGATGTATCGATCACGCACTTCGCCATCGGTGGCACGGACTGAAGCAAAAACCACGGACTGCATTTTTTCGGCAAGGCGCTGTTGACGCAAAGCACCTTCCACTTGAATCCAGACCTGTTTATTGCGGGGATCATTCAGAGCCTGATCATATGCATCGCGTCGAAATTGTTTTGTTGAATCACGAAATTGATCAACCAGGAATTCCGGAGGATTTTCGCCACGGACCCAGTCAATAATTTCTTGATCGGTCACCGTGATGCCAGCACGTTTGGTTTCGCGTTCAAGTAAGGACTGCGTTACAAGATTATTCCAAACCTGTTCTCGAATCTGTCGCAGCATGTTCTCATCAGGATCCTGATTTGACTGCTTTTTATACTGTTCCGACTGTTGACGTACCAGATCTGAAAATTCTTGATATGAAATTTTTTTGCCGTCAATCACACCAATCGTATCGCTTTGACGCGACATACCGAGGTAATCCATACCCCACTCAAATACGATGGTAATGATAAAAACAACAACCAAACCGACAAGAATAATCGGCATATTGTTTCGCATTCTTGACATTATAGCCATACTGCCTTACAACTCCTTACTGCAATATTGTGAAATTTCGAAAATTTTCATGTTTGTAAAATTAAAGATAACCGAAATAGCCCTGAAAAACAAAGAAAAATTACATGAAAAATCCATGGGGAAGGAAATCTATTACGAGTTTTCCGAGGGATGTTGTTCAACTGGAATCGCATCAGTATCAAAATATTCCTGTATTTTTTGTGTAGTTTTTTCTCCGACGACTTCACCCAGTTGTTCTACCGTCGCAAACTTAACACCTTGCACAGAACCAAAGGCTTCCAGCAGTTCTTTCGCCCTTTTTTTTCCAATTCCTTCAATCAAATCCAATTCTGTCTGAAGCGTACGCTTATCCCGCAATGAACGGTGGAACGTTATGGCGAACCGGTGTGCCTCATCTCTCACTTGCTGTAACAATCGGAGCGCCGATGATGATTTGGGTATTGGAAGCGGATCACTTTGGAGCGGAACGAAAACTTCTTCCAACCGCTTTGCTAAGCTGATAATAGGATGTTGTTCAAGGTGTAACTCTTTCAGTGATTCAAGTGCGCTGGAAAGCTGCCCTTTCCCGCCATCAACCATAATCAATTCCGGCAATTCCATTGCTTCATCTAAAACGCGTTTGTATCGACGGTAGATAACTTCTTTCATGCTTGCAAAGTCGTTCACATCGGCAGGAGCGACTGTTTTGATCTTGAACTTTCGATATTCGCTTTTTTTCGGTTTGCCATCTACAAACACAACCATGGAGGCAACGGTTTCTGTCCCTTGAAAATGGGAAATATCGAAACACTCAATCCTGCGTGGCGGTTTTTGCATTCTCAGATCGCGCTGTAACGAACGGACTGCCGCCGGAATAAAATCTTTCTGCTTTAATTTTTGCAATTTTAATTCGTCCAGAAGAAATTTTGCGTTGTTCTTACACATTGCTATCAGTTTGGAAAGTTCTCCTCCTTCGGGAAATACAAACGATACACCACCGCTGCGACGAAGCGTAAGCCATTGTTCAATCACCGTTCGTGATTCAATATCGAAAGAAAGAATGATCTCTTTGGGAACATCGATCGCTTCCAAATAGTACCGTTGCACAAGTGTTTCCAATATCTCACTATCTGTCTTCCCTTCCACACCATTCATATAATAATGCTGACGCCCGATCACTTTTCCTTCACGAATCTTAAAGATTACTCCGCACGCATCGTCATCCTCCGTGGCAACGGCAACGATATCCCTGTCTCGCAATTCAACATCAACTACCTTTTGTTTGGATGAATAGATTTCTAATTCTTTCATCCGATCGCGGAAATAGGAAGCCTCTTCAAATTTTAATTGTTCCGCCGAGGTCCGCATCTGTTTCTCAAGTGATTCCAAAACAAAAGTCACTTTCCCATTCAATACTTGTTCAACATTGGCGATCATAGTATTATATCGTTCGCTTGACACTAGGCCTTCGCATGGGCCTTCACATTTTTTTATGTGGTAATCCAGACAGACTCGCGTTTTTTTCTTTGCAATAAATTCTTCATCAATGAAGAAATTGCAGCTGCGAATCATAAAGATATCTCTGACCGTCTTCAGCGCAGCGCGCATGGTGTTCACATCTGTGTACGGACCAAAATACCGTGAGCCGTCACGTTTGATTCTGCGGGTGACAAATACGCGCGGGTACGGTTCGTTTGTCACAACAATGTAAGGATACGATTTATCGTCTTTCAGATTGACGTTGTATCGGGGTTTGTGAAGTTTAATGAGATTTGCTTCCAGGATCAGCGCTTCCACCTCGGAATCTGTGGTGATGATCTCAAGATCAGAGATCTTCGACACCATGGACGCAATACGTGGTTCATGATTGCGTGAATGATGGAAATACTGGCGCACGCGGTTGCGTAGATTGACTGCTTTCCCAACGTACAAAATCACCGCTTCTTTATTCTTAAATTGATACACACCGGGACTTACTGGCAGGTTATCCAACTTATCCTGAAGGTCGAACTTATCAACAAACGATATTTGGATTGGTGTGTTTTCCATTAATACGTATTTTTAAAAACAAACGTAACTACTTAGCGTTTATGATTTTTTGCCACAAAAAAAAAATTTCATCACCTTTTTGGGGTAATTGTTCAAATTCTTTTTGTCTGTTTTCGTAAGTTGGTGGCATGTTTTTGAATTTTTATGTACAACCCATCTCAAGAATGAAACTATTGCCATTCTGAGCAAGCCTTTGATGTTTTTATACTAAGCGCAGCGAAGAATCTGATACTATTTTCAGATTTCCTGCCTGTCCAAAGGACACTTCGGTGCGGCAAGCAGGTTCATCCCGATAAACAACATCGGGATTCAGACCGTTGTTTTTGTGTTTTTGAGATGACTTCTAATACTGCTGAGAGTTACAAACGAACAAAATCCACATCATTGTCATTCCGAATCCACTAAAGGTGGACGAGGAATCTCGAAAAGAGATTTCTCAGGTACCCCTTCGGGCTGCGTTCGAATCGACAACACAAAACCATTTAAAGTTAATGAATATCCTCGCGGCAAGCCGCGAGGAATCTTGTCATGTCCCGCCTTTCGGATTCCGGTGCCGAAGGCATCACTTTGTAGACTTTCGCCAGAATGACGCCGCAAGCGGTGGGTCTACGACCTCGTAGAGGGAATTAGACCCTTAAGAGATTAAACGCATTCTCTATTGCATTTTCTCACACAGCTCAATCAAAACTCCGTTTGCGGATTTTGGATGGATAAATGCAACCCAATATCCATCTCCACCGGCAGAAGGGACATCACTCATAAACTGAAAATTGTGTTTTTTCAACCGCTCAATTTCAGATTTTATATTTTCCACTTCCAAGCAGATGTGATGAATCCCTTCACCCCGTTTTTCGATAAACTTTGAAATGGAAGAATCTTCCGAAGTTGATTCAATAAGTTCTATCGAACTCTCTCCGACAGGAAAAAATGTGATCGTTGCTTTTTGTTCGGCCACCGTTTCAGTATGCGGTGAGGGTTGTTCAAACAATTTTGAAAAAAGATCGGATGATATTCCAAGATTCTTTACAGCTACACCAATATGGCTAATTTTTTTTATCATATTTGCTACTCATTGAATTTTCACTGTCAAATCATTCACATCGGATGAAATCACGATTTGTTTTTATTCTATTTCAATATCGTATTTATGCAATAAACCAACAATTCCAGTCGTTGAAAATTTCGCTTTCTTAATACGATTTATTTCTGGATCAATCGAATAATTATACGAAGTTCGAAAATCTGCCTTAACCAATACAGTTCTTTCAAATTTTGCTCTCATAAGGTTACAGTTATCAAACAGTGATTCGCTCAAATCACATTCACTAAAATCAACTTCTTGGAGAGAACAATTTTTAAATTTCGTTTTTTTTAGACTGAGCTTATTAAAACTGGAAAGGTTAAGGATACATTCTTCAAAATCGGCAGAAAACAGAATTTTATTGCACTGTTCGAACTGTAATCCTGAAAGCTTACATTCTTTGAAAATATTGTCTCGAAAGACTGAATCCGTTATTTTTGCTAAACTAAGATCACATCCATGAAATGTACAATCTATAAAATTAACATTTGCCAAATCAGTTTTCAAAAAGAGGCAATTTTCAAAGGAACAGTTTTCATATTCACCTTTCACAAATCCCTTCCGAGAAAAGTTGATTCCCTTAAATGTTTTGTCTTCAAAGATATGTTTCATCATTATTCGTCAATAACCCAATGGCAGGCATTACATCAACCCGCGTTCCATCAAACTCGTATATCCGTCCCCGCCGATGATGATATGATCGTGCACCGAAATACCGATGATTTTCCCTGCCTCTACAATCTGTTTGGTGATGGAAATATCTTCTCGACTCGGTTCCAGATTTCCACTGGGATGGTTATGCAATAAAATGACACTGGCGGCATTATCCAAAATAGCTTCGCGAAAAACTTCACGAGGATGCGTCAACGACGAATTAAGCAAACCTTTCGTGATGATACGATCCTGAATGATCTTGTTCGAACTGGTTAAGCTAATAACCATAAAGACTTCCTGCTTTAAATCCCGCAGCTGAGATCCGAATCGCTTCTGAATATCTCCCGGAGATTGGATCGGTTTATCCAACTCTGTCTCTTTCCAAGTGAACCTTCTGGCAAGTTCGAACGCCGCCACAATCGTCACAGCTTTTGCCGTTCCGATCCCTTTGTTCTTTTTTTGTTTAAGATCTGCGACAGAGAGTGAACCGATATTTCTGAGGGATTTGTATTCATGGATGAGTTTTTTGGCAACATCCACCGCCGAGATATTTTCCGTACCAATATTAATCAAAATTGCTAGAAGTTCAGAATCCGAAAGCGAAGCGGCACCATGCTTCATCAATTTTTCGCGCGGGCGTTCGTCTTCGGGCCATTCCTTAATGGTGGAATATCGAATAGGTGGTTCATTGATTTTTGTGCGAGGCATGTTCAGTGCGCTGAATAGGTTTGTAATTTTGATACTGCGCCATTCTTAAATTGTAACATATGCAGCGCAGTATTCACCCTATCTGCTTTTAAGGTAATCGCATTCCTGATCCCTGCAAATTCAACAACAGTACCAAGTGCTTCCGAAAGTTGTTCTCGCGATAATGCACCTTGGCTGAACTGTTTGATGAGCATCGACATTGCATCATATCCAAACAAAACATTGTCGGATATCTGTTTCCCGTATTTTTGTGAATATTTTGAATAGAGTGCAGTTGTCTGATCTTTACGTTCAATCCAGCGATCTGCTCCAAAAATAACACCATCAGCATATCGTTTATTCAAATCAAGTTCGTTCGCATCATTCCAATCACCAGAGCCTAGAAGTATTGCTTTGATATTGTAAAATGTCAGCTGCGATGTTAAGACACCGATTTCATGTCCATTGGAAATTGAAGAATAAATCAGATCGATTGCAGAAACAGGATATCGTAAACTATCAACATACCTCAGCGTTCTTTTTGCGGGCAGTTTCAATGAATCCGCAATGGTCTTTGCATTGCTGCCAAAAAATGGAGTCAAATTAAATAGACCTGTTGACGCTATAACAGAATCGATATAAGAAAATTTAACGTCCGCAGACACAAGTTTTCGTGTTATTTCTCCAACATTGATCTTCCCTTTTAAGTCAATCACATAATCCGGTCGAAGGTTAACCGCTTCCATTCGTATTGCACGAATGTATGAACGGAGATCCGATTCATTTCTTTTAAATCTCCTGTCGATAACAATATTTGCCCCAAGACGTTTTGCCTCAACAATAAACGAATCCGTCTGAATGGCGGAAGATTGAACGGCAGAGCTTAACACTGCAATATTCTTTACCCCGAGAATATTAACAGCATACTGCGCCATCGTCTTTCCCTTTGCTCCGTTTGTTGAATTCGCCTGAAAAACAAATTTCCCCAGCGATGAAATTCCTTCATCCGTTGCCGTTGGTGAAATGATTGGGATAGAATATTCCTGCGCGATCTTTGCTGCGGCCATTGTTTCATTGCTGAACACGGGACCAATGATTCCAATAATATTACTATTTTCCGACCATGCAGAAATGATAGTATAGATTTTTGCCGAGTCCTTTTCGGAATCCTGAACATCCAATTCCATGGAAACTTGGCCCGGAGTCATACGTTCTTCATAATCGCTTATCGCTAGTTGAATTCCCTCCAGAACTTCGGCAGCAATTTTTTTCTCCCGTGTTTCAATTGCCGATGATTTCTGCAACGGGAGCAATACTCCAATCCGTATAAGATTTCCCTTCTCAATCTGCGAAAGAAGACGATTGATTCGATACTGTAGCATTTGATCGGCTAACGAATGATCGATGCGATTGATGCGGGATTTTGCCTCATCATTATTTCCTGCTTGAAAATATTTTTCAGCAAGAATCACCAAGAACAGATTTTTCAATTCCGGCTGTGTAGAATCTGTAATAGCAGATTCAACCTGCTGCTCAGTAAAATATTCTGATGCAAGATTCTCGATCACTCTGTAAGAGTGTTCCTTATTCATCCGTTGCTGAGCAATGGAAAATGTCTGGATCATCTCACTAAATGCACGCAGGATATCGCCTTGATTATAGTAACACATTCCTCGGGTAAACAATACGTCTTCTCTATAGAGTGATGCGGGAAATTTCGCCAGAATAGAATCACATAATTCGGAAGCATGGGGATAATTCTTCAACGCATATTCCGATTTTGCTTCCATCACCATGGCTGCTGTTATTCGATGATTCATCGGAAAACTTTCAATAGATCGCTGGAATGATTGTGATGCTGGTTTGTAATCCTTTTGGGAATATTGACGCATACCCAATAAGAAATACTCTTCGGCAAGTTGATTGAAATAGACCTCCTGCTCTTGCGCAGAAAGGAGCGAAACAATCATTAACACAAAACAGGAAAATAATTTCATCAATAATCTCTTCGTAATGAACGGATACCAATAACATGAGACACTGCGGTGATCACAATGGATGGAAAGAGAATTGCTACAAAGACAATTTGCAGCATCCGCCAGTCCGGCTGTAGTTCCTTCATTTCGGCTGTGAAGAGCATTGTTGCAGGGAAATAATACACCGCAAGCAGCAGCACCAGATACACAACACTCAACAAAAATGTCATCGTAGCTCCTTGTGATGAGGCAATCCGGATAGGATTTTTTTCGATAAAATTAGAATAGACGGATCCAAGTCCAAAATTCAAACTGACCAATGTAATCGTAATGAGCGGCGTTACAACCATAGAACAATACGCAAGAAGTTTTACCAGATCGCTTGGTTCGCTGTAAGAAAACATCCAGGGATGGTCTCCGACCACTTTTCGTATATAGAGATACGGAATATTGGAAAGCCATGAAATGAATATGCTTAACAAACCAAGAAACGTTACCACGACAGCAAATTTTATCCAATACACTCGCGCCGTTGTAATGGGTGTGCTTCGTATAGTCCAATACGCATTTCCCTCCAAACTCATCATAGGAAAGCCAAAACGTAATGCCATTGAATTGATAAGGAAAATATTGAAAATAAAAACAACAAGGTAAACAACTGCACGTAATTCAGGGGTTTCCAATTTAATATTTAAGGTGCTGACACTCGAAAGAAAAATCAGCAACAGCGCCATCATTACCGCAAAGTGAATCCATTGACTAGGTTCACGAAGAAACTGCCAAAATTCCTTTTTCAATATCACTTCCTCCTGAGGAGAGAAAAAAGACACTTTGCCAAAACTAAAAAGAGAATTTTTCAATTCAAGCGACTTTACCGTCATTGATCTTATGGAAAGAGACGTAATCCAGGTAGAATAAAACATTGCATTGGCAATGGCCAGCGCAAATACAAACAGGCCAGCCGTGGAAAGAACAAGCAACGCCGTATATCCCGTAACAGCCCTAAAATTATTTGTGACATAGAAATACATAATCTCTGAAACCCAAAAATTCGGGAGCAGTTTTACGACCGTCGGATCAAGCGTCCCGAAATAAAGATCAACATAGGGATAGTATTTCATCACTTCCCGAACGAGATGTACCGGACTTGAAATTTGAAAATAAAAATAGATCTGCCCTATATAAAAGAGAACGATCCCTCCAACCAACAAACGAAAGTTAAACTTCGAAGCAAGTTTCATCAATAATAATAAGACGATAACTGCGATACATGCCGCCAAAAACATAAACGGCACCAAGACGCCAAACATCATCAACAGATAGAAATGCCACGGCAGATTAAAATAGATTCCGTATCCCAGCAACACAGAAAATCCGACCATAAAAAGAGTGCCGGAACTATAAAAAAAATTATCCAAAAATTTGATGACAAATATATTGAGATACGAAACAGGGGACGTTAAAAGAAAATGCACTTCGGGAGTGCGATACAATGTGGAAAAGGAGACAACCATGTTTCCGAGATTGATTGTCACAAAAAACACAAACAATAGCATTCCAACAAATCGGTGAAACAGGAACAATCCAATCCGGACATTTTCCAGTAAATAGGCCGTGATGAAATTGGAAAAATAAAACGCTCCTACCGCAAACGAACCAAATACGATGAATGAACCAATATTTCGTATAACCATTCCAAAATCTTGTTTTGAAGATACTTTCCAAAACATCAGATTCTTAAACCACAGTATGTGAAGAAAGGTTATCACTTCTCGTCTTCTTCTTTCGTCAATTCGAGAAATACTGATTCAAGATTTCCATCATATTTGGTCTTATGCAAATGCAGGTTTTCCCGTGTGTCGAGAAAAATAATTTTGCTTTTATTAATAATCCCTATCCTGTCGCACAATTCTTCCGCCATTTCTAAGATATGTGTGGACATGAAAATTGATGAGCCATCCTTTGACTGCTGCTTCAATGAATCCTTCACAATTCTTGCACTCCGCGGATCAAGACCGACCATCGGTTCATCAATGATGATGGTCTTCGGTTTATGAACAAACGCTGCGGCGAATGTTACACGTTGACGCATCCCTTGTGAATAATCCTCCGTCTTTTTATCAACCCAACTCGCTAATTCCAAAAGATCGATCACACGCTCTACATTTTCTTTCAGATCGTTCTTTTCCATTTTGTACAACCCACCCATGTAATAAATAAACTCGCGGCCTGTCAGTTTATCATACAAGTATGGATGATCAGGGATATATCCAAATGTCGCTTTTGCTTCTAACGGCTGTTGAACAACATCAAAACCGTTGATGACGATTTGTCCTGACGAAGGGGAAAACAATCCTGTCATCATCTTTATTGTCGTCGTTTTTCCCGCACCGTTAGGTCCGAGGAATCCGAAAAATTCTCCCGAAGGAATGGAAAGTGATACATCATCAACAGCGACAAATGATCCGAATGTTTTTCGCAGATGTTTAAGCTCAATCATAAAAAAGAATTACTCCCATTCAATGGTGGCAGGAGGTTTTGAACTAATATCATAGACAACACGGTTAATGCCACGCACTTCATTGATGATTCTGTTGGAAACATCAGCAAGAAACGTATAAGGTAAGTGCGCCCAATCAGCAGTCATTCCGTCAACACTTGTTACAGCTCGAATTGCTACGGTATTTTCATACGTCCGTTCGTCACCCATAACGCCAACAGACTGCACAGGAAGCAAAACGGCAAACGCCTGCCAGGTAGCATTATAAAGATTTTGATTTCGTAATTCACCTATAAAGATATCATCGGCGCTGCGGAGTATCTCCAGTCGTTCTCTTGTAATTTCGCCAAGAATACGAATGGCAAGCCCCGGTCCGGGAAAAGGGTGACGATCAATTAAATTATCGGATAATCCAAGCTTTCGGCCAACCTCCCGAACTTCGTCCTTAAATAATTCTCGGAACGGTTCAATCAATTTAAGGTTCATTTTTTCAGGAAGACCACCGACATTGTGATGCGTTTTGATTGTCTGCGAAGGACCTTTGAAAGAAACAGATTCGATCACATCAGGATACAAAGTCCCTTGAGCCAAAAACTCTGCCCCGGAAACCTTTTTCGCCTCTTCCTCAAAAATATCAATAAAGGTTTTGCCGATAATCTTTCTTTTTTGTTCGGGTTCGATCACCCCTTTCAGGCGCGTAAGAAAGATCTCCGTTCCGTCAACAAAATCGAGAGCAATATGATATTCGTCCCGAAATGTTTTAATCACTTGCGCGCTTTCACCGCGACGCATCAGACCGTTGTCAATATGAATACAGAACAACTGATCCCCAATTGCTTTATGCAGTAACACTGCCGCAACAGATGAATCTACTCCACCGCTCAATGCGCAGAGAACTTTTTTATTCCCAACTTTTGAACGAATATCGGCGATGGTATTTTCGATGAACGATTCAGCATTCCAGTTACCAGAACAGCCGCAAATGTCTTTAACAAAATTGGAGAGAACTTTTTTCCCTTCGGTGGTATGTACAACTTCCGGATGGAATTGAATTCCATAAATTTTTTTTTGAGAATTTCGGATCGCACAAATCCCAGCGTTTTCTGAATGAGCGATCTTTTCATACCCTACGGGCATTTTGGTCACCTCATCGCCGTGACTCATCCACACTTCCGTCTGAGCTCCGAGACTCCTAAAAATATCGGTATGATCATCCATCAATAACTGAGCCCGACCAAATTCGCGTCTTGGTGCTTTATTTACTTCTCCGCCATTTTGAAAAGCGATTAGCTGCAACCCGTAACAAACTCCTAAAATCGGAAGATTCATTTCGTAAATTCTTGCATCGGGAATCGGAGCATCAGTCGCATAGACGCTTGATGGACCTCCGGAAAAAATAATTCCTTTTGGATGAAAGGTAGAGATTTTATCGAATGGAACATTGAACGGATGAATCTCGCAATACACATTCAGTTCGCGTATGCGTCGCGCAATGAGTTGTGTAAATTGGGAGCCAAAGTCGAGAATAAGAATGGATTCAGTATGCTTCATGGATGATGTTTGAGAGTTTAGATTTCAGTGTGCGGACTGTGGATATAGTAGAAGATAACGCACATTGTTTGTTTTTCCAAGATTGATTTATCGTTCGATTCTATTGTAAATAGGAAAGGTTTTCTGTAATTTCATGAACGAACAATGGAAAAACAAAAAGAAGAACATGCATCAATTTCCAACCGCCGCGCACGCTTTGAGTATGAAATTCTCGATTCGTACGAGGCAGGAATTGTTTTAAAAGGCTCAGAAGTAAAATCATTGCGTGCCGGAAAAGCCAATCTGCAGGACAGTTATGCTTTAATCAAGAATGGCGAAGTGTGGCTGATAAATATGCATATCAGTCCATACGAACAGGCAAACCAATTCAATCATGACCCTATCCGAACACGGAAATTGCTGCTGAATAAAAGCGAAATTGCGAAACTTAACGTGAAAACGAATGAAAAAGGATTAACGTTGGTGCCGTTGAAATTGTACTTTAAAAAAGGAAATGCCAAAGTACAACTCGGAATTGCCAAAGGTAAAAAATTACACGACAAACGGGAATCGATAAAAGAACGCGATGTTGAACGCGAAATGCGACGAAATTCATAAGTATACATTACTCACAGCACTATCTATCATAAAAACTGAACATGCCATTTCCTTCACTTAACGAACAGATGGACCTAATTAAACGAGGCGTTTCGGAGATCATCCCCGAAGCAGACCTCGTTCAGAAAATTGAAAAATCGATCAAAACCAACAAGCCGATGAATGTTAAACTCGGGTGCGATCCAAGCCGTCCGGATCTTCATTTGGGACATTCTGTTGTACTTCGTAAACTTCGTCAGTTTCAAGACTTAGGACATACAGCAATTCTTATTGTGGGAGATTTCACCGGGATGATTGGAGACCCATCGGGAAAAAGCAAAACGCGTCCTTCCCTAACACTTGAAGAGACTCGAAAGAACGGCGAAAGTTATTTTGACCAGGCAAAGAAAATTTTATCCGACAAGAATGTCAAAATGATTTACAATTCTGAGTGGCTAGGGAAAATGAGTTTTGCAGATGTGATTAAGCTAACGAGTAAATATACAGTTTCACAGATGCTGGAGCGGGAAGATTTCCATACACGGTTCAATAAAGAAGAACCTATCTCGCTTCACGAGTTTCTCTATCCCCTTGCGCAAGCGATGGATTCTGTTGCAATCGAAAGTGATGTGGAACTGGGCGGCACGGATCAAAAATTCAATCTGCTTGTCGGCCGTTCAATCCAGCGCGAGTTCGGAAAGGACGCACAGGTTATTTTAACAATGCCCATCCTTCCGGGAACAGATGGTATTGAAAAAATGAGCAAGTCGCTTGATAATTATATTGGTATCAGTGATTCACCCCGCGAGATTTTTGGCAAAACACTTTCCATTCCTGATAGATTGATGTATGATTTTTTTGTGCTGGCAACGAACATTCCAAATTCGCAACTAGCGGAAATCAAATCGGCAATCGAAAACGATCCACGAAATACGAAACGTCGTTTAGCAAAAGAAATCGTTACGTTATATCATGATAAAGAAGCGGCACAAGCGGCAGAAGATGAATTCGACAGAATCTTCGTAAAGAAGGATCTTCCCGATATCATTGAAGAGATGAATTTTGGATCAAAAGGAGATTCCGTAAACATCTTGCAGCTTTTGACCGACACGAAACTTGTTCCTTCGAAAGGCGAAGCTCGACGGCTGATTGAACAAGGCGGCGTGACGATCAATAATGAAAAAATTACAGACTCCAAAATTGATGTCCAACTGACAGAACCGAAGATCATTAAAGTGGGAAAACGAAAATTTCTCAAGATCATTCCGTCTTGAATCTAAAGTAATTTTAACAATATTTTTGTTTGCATTTTTTAGAACAATCTGTATATTTCGCATCACATCAAACGATCACAACACACATTTTACGGATGATCTATGACGAATTTTTTTTATAAATCAAAAATACCATAATACTTTTATTCACCAACCACAAAAGGAGATGAGACGTTGTCATTCGTCCCAGCCAAAATGTTCTTCACCAAAGGCGTCGGCAGACACAAAGATTATCTGCAGTCATTCGAACTTGCCTTACGTAACGCCGGCATTGAAAAATGCAATCTTGTAACCGTATCCAGCATCTATCCCCCAAAGTGTAAACGCATCTCCGTTGCCGACGGATTAAAAGTACTTGAACCAGGACAAGTGACATTTTGTGTTATGGCAAGAAACGCCACAAATGAGCCTAATCGACTAGTAGCATCCTCCATTGGTGTTGCAATGGCTGCTGACGATTCTCAATACGGTTACCTTTCTGAGCATCATCCTTTTGGCGAAACGGAAGAAAAAGCAGGTGAATATGCTGAAGACCTAGCCGCCACCATGTTGGCAACGACTCTAGGGCTTGAATTTGACCCTAATGTTGCTTGGGATGAGCGTGAAAAGCACTTTAAAATGAGCGGAAAGATCCTTAAAACGTTTAATGTTACCCAATCTGCTGAGGGCGATAAAGACGGAAAGTGGACGACTGTAATTTCAGCCGCTGTCCTCCTTTCATAAAAGCTTCATAATATTTTTACAAATAAAAAGGGACGCATAATGCGTCCCTTTTTATTTGATTTTTATTTATTACTACTTAAGCCTTTTTATCAAAGACCTTTCTATATTCATCGTAGTAAGTTATTACCGATTCAACATAATTTGATGTTTCTTTCCAACCTTTGAAATAGCCGTTTGTAGGTTTTTTCTCTTCCCATACAAATTTATGTAATGATGAGTATTTTTTTGATAATAAAGAAAGGGAGTTTTTTACAGATTTCCATTCTTTAGGGTTATCATTGACATATTCAGCCATCTTTTGAGCATCATTTACCCTACCGGAACCTGCATTGTATGCAGCAAGTGTAAATTTAACTCTGTTTTCTTCACTCAATCCATCATCTCCGAACTGTTTGTAGAGTCTTGCCAGATAGAAAATGCCTCCGCGGATATTACCATGCGGATCATCAAATGCTTCGCTTTCCAGTCCGAATTTTTCAGCAATTTCGGTCTGTGTAGCAGGCATAATTTGCATGAAACCTTTTGCACCTCTATGGCTTTCAGCAGAATGATCAAATCTCGATTCTACTTTGATGACAGCTACAACCAATCGCCAATCTATCCCATATCGTTCGGAATAGTAGCGTATCGTCTTACCATATTTATTCAGAATTGCTAAGGATTTTTGGTCAAGTTTTGTTCTGACTTCTTCCTGAATAAAGATCTTATCAGACTTTGCTGAAAATGAGCCATCGAAACAACCAAAAATCACCATTGGCACAAACCAGAAAGTATTGAACAGAATCTTTCTCATTATCCCCTCAAATTGTTGAGAAATTCCCCCGATATTCAGAGGGTGTTTTTTCAATGTTTTTAAAATAGCCGTGACCACTCTAAAAACTGTTTAAAGGTACCCAATAAAGGGGTTATGAGGCAAATTAAATAATTCTAATGTTTATGTTGATGGGTTACGATTTTTGAAGTAGGAAAGAATAACAGAAATCGTTAGAATTGATAGGATAATAGATAAGGAAACGACAGTATCAATCTTAAAAAAGTCCACAATTATCATTTTTACACCGACAAAAGCTAAAACTACACCGACACCATATTTAACATAGACAAATGAAGCATGAACTTCAGCCAATACGAAATACAGAGAACGGAGTCCTAATACCGCCATAAGATTGGAAGTAAGAATGATAAACGTATCCGTTGTAATGGCAAAAATAGCCGGGATAGAGTCTATTGCAAAAACCACATCTGTTGTCTCAATCACTAAAAGACACACAAAAAGCGGAGTGGCAAAGGTTTTACCAGCTTGTCTAATGAAAAAGCTGTGTCCATGATAGCTATTATTCACCGGTATGATCTTCCGGAACAGTTTTACTGCAAGGTTCTTTTCCGGTTCAATTTTAGCATCCTCTCCATAGATAACTCGATATCCCGCATATATTAACATTGCCCCAAAGAAATAGAGAATCCAATGGAACTGTTCCACCAATGTTGCGCCTAATATAATGAGAATGCCGCGAAGGATAATAACACCAACAATGCCGTAGTTGAGAACCCGGCGTTGATCCCGTAACTCGACTCCAAAGATGGTGAATACAATGAGGAACACAAACAGATTATCGACTGAAAGTGATTTTTCAATGATATAACCGGTGAGAAATTCGAGGGCTTTTTGCTGACCGTGAGTGTAGTAAATTACTACATTAAACGAAAGTGACAGCGCAATCCAGAAGATACTCCAATAGATAGCTTTTCGTAAGGGCATTTAAGATTAAATTTATTATATTCTTCAACAAGATAGTAAAACAACTGTTCAATACCAATGAGAATTTACTAAGATGCATTCAGAGTTACGTTCATTTATTCAAAAAAACGAATTCATTATTTTTTCTCTCCTGATATTAAGTTTCGGCTCGTGCGAACAAAAGCAACAGGAACAGCCCTCTTCTCAGCAACAGTCAAAACAGACCATGCAAAAAAAATTTCCGGCATTTGACGGCAATAAAGCATTTAGTTATTTGAAAGTGCAAACGGATTTCGGTCCACGCAATCCTAATTCTGACGGACATAAAAAGTGCCTGTTTTTTTTAGAGAGTGAGCTGAAAAAATTTGCCGACAACGTAAAACTTCAGCAATTCAATCAAAAAGGGTATAACGAATCGTTATTTCTGACAAATATTTTTGCTCAATTTAATCTACTTGCTACCCAACGTATTTTATTAATCGCCCATTGGGATACCCGTCCTCGTGCCGAAGAGGATGCTGATCCGGCAAATCATTCTAAACCTATCATCGGCGCAAATGATGGCGCAAGCGGGGTCGCAGTATTGTTGGAACTTGCCCGACTTTTTAAGGCAACACCTCCTCCAATCGGTGTTGATATTTTACTTGTTGATGGCGAAGATTACGGTGACTCAAGAAAGGACGGAAACACCGATCTCTATTTCCTCGGCGCAAAATATTTTGCAAAGACAAAAGATCCCGCGTATACTCCTCAATTTGGAATCTTATTGGATATGGTTGGGGACAAAGACCTGCAAATACCTCTTGAACAAAACTCAATGCGAAGTGCTCCCCAATTGTTAGATATCGTATGGTCCACAGCGGAAGAAGTTCACGCAACACAATTCATCCGAATTCCCGGAGAAGCTATTTCCGATGACCACATCGCATTAAACGAAGTCGGCATTCCAACTATCGACATCATCGATTTTCAATATCCGCACTGGCATACAACGCAAGACACTCCGGACAAATGCAGTCCGGAAAGTTTAGAATCTGTAGGCACTGTTTTATCCGCCGTCATTTACACAAAACTTGGAAAGTAATATGAACGGATCTTCTACCCGATTTGCATTTTTTGAGATCGTGCGAATCGTTATCCCCGGCGCTTATTTCATCGTTGTTGCCTATTTGTTAAGCCTTGGTTTTGGTATCAATCTTTATCCCTTTGCAACGTTGGGATTTGGAATCCCATTCTTTTTTCTTGCTTCGATTGTGGCAGGATTTAGTTTTTATTCCAAAGAAACTCCGAAAAAGCGAAAGGCGTTCCAGGAAAATCAGCCGAGTATTTATATTCTCGATCGATCTCGGGAAATTTCTTCCTCCCATCCGCTCACTGAAGACGAGGCACGGCGCCTCTATTTTTACATTTTAAATCACCATATGCCTGTGACTGTTCATGATAAGATTTTCTTTTTCGGAATGATCTATCATATCATGATCAATATACGCAGAACATCATTTTGGTTCGGTATTGTCGGCGTTGCCGCTTTGATTGTACAGATTGCAACAACACAACTGACAACGATCCCGGCGGTTTCCGCAGTCGTTCTTATTTGGTTCATCTATGGAATGAATGTGCGACACAATAAAGCTGACCGGAAAATGCAGGAAAACTATCAAGACCAGATTTTTTGGCTTGAAATGAATAAAGAGACTGTCGATGCATTAATCCATCAACGGATAAAAAAATTATGAATGATACTTATCTCGATATTCACATTTCCGTCCTTCCTGATGAGCATGTACGAGAGATTCTGCCCGCAGCACTGTCTGATTTTCCGTTTGAAGGATTTTTGGAAGATGACCGTGGAATACACTGCTTCATCAAAAAAAATGAGTGGCATGAATCAATCGATCAGGTCATTAAAGACATTTCCGAACTGTATCAGCTTTCCTTTATCGAACATGTAAGCACCTCTGAAATCAAAAATAGAAATTGGAATGAAGAGTGGGAAAAAACAATACAGCCAATCCACGTTTCGGATAGGTTTGTCATCACCCCCTCCTGGCACATTGTTAATGATCCTAATAAAACGGTTATTATCATTGATCCAAAAATGACGTTTGGAACTGGGTATCACGAAACCACAAGATTGATGATACGACTGATGGAACAATATCTTCCACCAGGAACCACGGTTCTGGATGTTGGCACCGGAACGGGAATATTGGCAATCGGCGCTGTAAAACTCGGTGCGAAACATGTCGTTGGTGTCGATATCGATGAATGGTCTCTGGATAATGGTATTGAGAACGCAAAGCGTAATAATGTTCAAGACAACATTGAAATACGCATTGGATCAATGGATGTTGTAACTGAAGCCCATTTCGATATTGTGCTTGCAAATATTATTCGCAATACGATTTTAGAGCTGATGGATTCCATGCTGGCGAAAGTTTCACCACAAGGAAAAATATTCTTCTCGGGTCTGTTAGTCGGTGATCGTGAAATTATTGAGTCAGCATTACAGCAGCGAAATTTTAAGGTGATCACAGTCCTTCAAGAAAATGACTGGATCGGGATGGTCGCAGAAAAAATATGAGAGTTGCTGCTATCGATATCGGAACAAACACCATCTTGCTTCTTATTGCAGATGTAGACAGGAATGGAATTACCCGCATTGTGCATGACCAACAGGTAATCGCACGATTAGGGAAAGGGGTCGATGCTGAACGCGTTATTAATCAAGAAACGTTTCTTCGTGTTGAAGGATTCTTTCGCGATTATAAAACAACATGCGATCGTTTAGCTGTGGAGACAATTTGCGCTGTCGGCACCAGTGCAATTCGGGATGCAAAAAATCGAAATGAATTTATCTCTTTCATTAAAGAAAAGACAGGGATCGACATCGAGATCCTTTCCGGAGACGATGAAGCACAGTGGACATATCGCGGTGGGATTTCAGAGTTTGCAGGAAAAGCTGATCGTTATTCAGTTATTGATATCGGCGGAGGCAGCACAGAAATTATCATCGGCAATGCATCGAAGATTCATTCAAAAGTGAGCATTGACCTTGGGAGTGTAAGAATCACCGAACGCATCTTAAAAGATTCTCCACCGGAAATTGGAGCATTAATCGAAGCTCATGAATTCATTGCATCACATATCCAAAAAAAACTGCTGATCGATATCCCTTCTACATTTTCTATTGGAGTGGCCGGAACATTAACTACACTTGCAGCGTTGCATCAAAATCTTCCTCATTATATTCCAGAAAAAGTAAGCGGATATTCCCTTACGTACGATGATGTTTGCGCTTTGTTTGGATTACTCAAGGATAAGTCTTTATCGCAAATTACATCCTTTCCTCAGATATCCGCCGGTCGCGCAGATATCTTATTGGCGGGAATTTTAATCTTAATGGGATATATGGAAGCGAGCGGTCTCAAACAAATTACGGTAAGCGACCGCGGATTGCGGTATGGGATAGTATATCGCGAGATTGAAAAATTATTTCAATAGAACACTGGTTTTGTCAAGATAACATTAGCACGGACGAACTTATCATTCACCATGCCGGGCGATATTCTTGTAAATTCTTTTTGAGTATTTTTCGGTACTGGTGTACTCGTAACTGTCGTTAAGCGTTTTACTTCTTTTCCCTTGTCGTCAAAATAAACAAATTCCAGTTCTACGAACTGTAGATTTTGATCTGTGCTGTTCAAAACCGTTATCGTATGTAATGGAAGAATTCCCAAGTTGTTAACTGTAAATGTATGTTTCGTAACAAAAACACCCTCTTTCTTTTTGGTCGATCGAGTATCCAATGTCGGATCGGCATAGATTTTTTGGATCTCGTCCATTTTACGATTGACGGATTTACGTAAGAGACTTTCCTCGGGAATCTTATCATAATAATATTCCGCAATTTCATATTCCCCTTTATTGAAAAACTCGTCCCCCTTCCGCAGATTGGTGGAAGCATTTTCTTCGGAGTCCGAACATCCAAAAAGAACTATCATAAAAAGGAACGGCAGTTTTTTCATATGAATCCTTCATTAAACGGTATATGGTTTCTTCAAAAACGATTGAACGATTGAGCAGAATGTCTCCCCTGCCCTCTTAACTTCTTGAATTGTTGTGAATTTTCCAAATGAAAAACGAATTGCGGCCTGAGCAGTTTTGGCATCACGACCCATTGCCAAAAGAACATGCGAAGGTTGTACACTCCCTGAAGTGCAGGCAGAACCGCTGGAAACTGCGATTCCTCGAAGATCCATATTTAACAATAAGGTTTCGCTTTCAATTTCATAGTACGTCGAATCGAGCGAAACATTAAGTATATGGGGCAGGGAACGGTCCTCAATTGAATTGAGGACTATCCCGACAGATGATGATCTGATAATATTCAAAAGTTCGGACCGAAAATCTGATACTGCGGTATACAGTTTTTCCCTATTATTTTCCGCTAATTCAATCGCCTTTGCAAAACCTGCAATCAACGGTATGTTTTCGGTTCCCGGACGGTTCTTTCGTTCCTGAGCACCGCCGTGGAGGAATGCATCCAGGTTTGTCCCTTTTCGGATATAAATTGCGCCTATTCCTTTGGGACCGTATATCTTGTGAGCAGAAAGAGCAAGAATATCAACGCCAAGGTCATTTACATTCACTGGAATTTTACCAAAAGTCTGCACAGTGTCCGAATGGAATGGAATTCCAAAATTTTTTGTTATTGCTGAAATCTCTTGGATAGGCTGAATTGCTCCGGTTTCATTATTGGCATGCATCACCGATACAATACATGTTTTATCCGTGATGAGTTTTTTGATCTCTTCGGGTTGAACAAATCCATTGGAATCGACAGGAATTCGGGAGATGGTAAACCCTAATTCATGAAGATATTCAGCACAATCCAAAACCGCATGATGCTCAATAGCGGAAACGATGATATGATCTTTTCCACTGCTGCGTCGCTGCGAAAGAGCAGATCCCATCAACGCATGGTTATCTGACTCTGTGCCGCCGGACGTAAAAAATATTTCGGCTGTATCAGCTCCAATTGAACGCGCAATTTTTTCCCTGCTTTCTTCGAGAACAACTTTTGCACTCCTTCCAAATGCATGAACAGACGATGCGTTACCGAATGTCTCGTTCAAATGCAGTCGAACGACTTCGGCAACTTCGGTGTCCAACGGAGTTGTTGCGCTATAATCAAGATAAATATGCTGTTTATTGTTTATCACGTAAAAATATATCAAAAAAATTAAAGAGAACCAAAATAAACAAAAAAGGTGAAGCACAATGCTTCACCTTTTTATTACCCTTTTGTGAATAGTATTCAATCTTTTTGTCGGCGTTCTTTCTGAACATCTTTCACGACTTTTCGAAGGTCCTTCATAAAATTTCTTTCGAAAATCATATATTCAGCAATTTGTTTATTAGTAAAGATTTCTTTCAGGCCCTCAAGATATTTTTTACGGGCATCCGATATTTTCTTTTCAATTTCAAAGAATTCGTTGAACGATTTCTGCAAATCAGAATCTGTAGCATTCGAACGAACTTGTTCATCAAGTTTTTCAATTATCTTGGTGCGATCCTCCTCTAGCTCTTTTACACTTTCACGGTGTTTATTATATCGGCCCACAAGTTTTAATCCTGTTTCCTCATCCAACTTAAGTGCTTCAATCATCCGAATTTTCTTAAAGCTTTCCAATCGTTCCATCGGACGCTGAAAATGGCCTCCCATGGCATCCGGCGGTTGCGCAAACATGGTTAACGATGCAACAATATATGTGAGTGCAAATTTATAATAGTTCATACTATCTCCTAAGGAATCGTATTTTTTTGGAACAGTTCTACCACCTGTTCTGCTTCTTGTTCTTCAAGCAATGCAAACACTTCATTTTCCGTCTGATACGTCGATGCATCAATCCCGAAAAGTTCATCGGATACTTTGGTATCGAGAAGATTTTCCGCAGTGCTCAACGTAAGAGCAGATGTTTCTTCCATGAGCATCGTAATTTCATTTTGCTCAAATTCACTCACCAGTGAATAGATCGGCGACGAAATGCTCTCCGGATTGAAGGAATAATATAATCCGTATAAAGTCAGAATTACTATTGCTGCCATTACAGGCCGGAGAAAAGAGTGAATCCATTCAGGAATAGACCAAAAAGTATAGTTTTCACCATTGTCAATTTTTTCCCTTATCTGAGGCAAAAAATTGGTGAAATAGTGTTCAGGGACGGGGGATACCTCTTCTGTCTGTAACACCGTAAATGTTTCTTTCAATAATTCAATCTCTTCACGCATTTCCGGCGAAGCAGTCAGCATCAGATCGACTTCGTTTTTTTTCTCTGTCGATAGTGTACCTTCAACATAATCAATCAACACTTCATGTAACTCTTTACTTTTCATGTTTAAGATATTCTCCGATTTTTTTTACCGCATGAAAATAATTTGCTTTTAATCCCCCAACACTCGTCTTCAATATTTTTGCTATCTCGTCATACGGTAACTCTTCATAATACCGCAATAGAAATACTTTTTTTTGTTTCTCCGGTAATCGTTCAATTGCGTTTTCAATCTGCCTTGTTTGTTCTTTTTTTTCCAGCAACTCTAACGGATGAGCATCCGATGAACGAATCTGGTGAACTTCCTCATTGATGGAAAATGTTTTTCGGATCTTTTTTCTGCGAATTTCATTCAGAGACAGGTTAATGGCAATTCGATAGATCCACGTGTAAAAACTTGAATCGCCTTTGAATGTCTTTAATGAATGATAGGCTTTAATAAAGACACTTTGTGTTACATCGTCTGCTTCGTCATGATCTGGAATCATGCGACGAACAATCCAATAAATTTTTTCTTTATAACGAAGGACAAGCTGATTATATGCCTGTTCGTTCCCGTTATTGAAATCTTTTATTAACTGCAGTTCATCGGTTTGATTCATTCAATTCGTGACGTTTTGACACAATCATGGGCAGGTAAGTTTAATATCAATCAAAGTTATACCTCATCCCGACAAAAATGTCCCACTTTTTCGCATAGTCCGAAGTGATTATATACTCATTTGGACTATTTTGGAAAGAATAACTTGAGGACGTTACCTGAGTTGTAAAGCGACTGAGCAAGATGTTCATATCAATAATGAGATCTCTCGTCGGTTCATATGTTCCTACAAATCCAAACGTTTGTTGTTTTGTAAGAGGACTGTATAATATGGTTGGACTCGGAAGCCGATACTGCATCACTGTTGAGTCTTTCCCTCCTTTGCGAAGGGATTCAAAGAACAATCCAATCTCCAGATTGTGCATAGGCCGATGATAGACGCCGACAGAAAAAAGATCTGCATTCTGTCCAAGCCAATGACCTAAATTGATCTTGTGGCTCTGATATGTATCATCCGAAAATCTGTGATTATACACCCACGGATTCAACCGTGTGTATTCAACTATGATTTTCGTATCTGAAAAAACTAGATCATACAACTTTGTTCCAACAGTAAAAGCCAATTGATTGTGTTGTCGGTTTGTATTTGCAAAATCTTCAGTTGAAATCTCATCAATAAACAGCGATAGATAATAGTTCTGATTCTTAATAAAGTTCAGATCAGCAGATAAGAACATTTGAGAATTATCCGTGTCATTCATCCAATGCTCACCAGCTTTAAAGAACATGATCGGAATGAGGTATAATAATTCAGGGCTGCGACCGCCATATACTTCTGACTCTCCGATTGCCAGATCAACACCATCCCACGGAGTGAATTCCAGCATATGTGCAGCAATATACTTTTGACGATTGACTCTACGAAATCCGAGACCGCCTGGAACGGTAGAACTTTGATACGAACGGGCTGAATCCAAAATATCAGAATATAACCACCCATGGATATACGTGAAATCCAAATTCTCACCGAGTTTTGCGCGAATCTTTAACTGCGGAAATGATGGCGCTTTGTTTGACAGGATGATATTCCCTTGTTCCGCTGCACCCCAAACATTATGCATTTTTTCCATTGACAGCGAAACAAATCCTATATCAACATTCACTTGTACCTCAACAGGGTCGTAATACAATCTGCTGCCAAGATTCCCTATCACTTGGGAGGGTTCTGAAGAAAGAGGATTTGACCCGCTGCGGTATGAACCTGAAAGACTGTTATCTCTGTACATAAAATATGCTCCGACTGTCTTCCCAACATACCCATATGCATTCAACCCATTCGACGTTACTTTTGTAAATGAATTGTCAGCGCGGTCACGATAGGTGACCCCTCCGATAAGATCAATATTCACTCTCCCGGGATCACTCTTGTATTGGTATACATGCCATCGTTCTTCAATAATATTTTCATAGCCGAGATTTTCTAGTTCCTGAAAGAATTCTTCTTTGTAAAAAAATTGCTCTTCTTGCTCTATCTCGGTTAACAATTGTGATGTTGTGTCAATTTGGATAATAAATTTTGCTAATGCTTCACGCGAAATTGGTTTCACGACATCACGGTAGCCAACAATAATCTGTTTCGCTTCCATCTTATCCAAATATTTGTAGAGTGGATGTGTTACAGGGAGGTATACTGATTGAGAATAGAGAAAGATTGGAAAGAGGAACAGCAATATTTTTTTCATTCAATGATCCGCACGTTATTTTTCTCGTTAATTGATCTGAAGGCTCATCGTATCAACAAATTTTTTTGTCACCATCCGCGGACGGGTTATTGCACTCCCGGCAACAGCACAAAATGCGCCGCGCATTAATGCTTCTTTCGCTTGCTGGGGTGTCCACACTCTTCCTTGTGCAACCACAGGGATTTTTACGGCACGAGAAAGTTCTTCAATTAATTGGAAATTGGGTTCATCCGTCAACAGCTTTTGCGTATAATCAGTATATCCGGAGAGTGTTGTGGCAATGGCATCCGCGCCCATTTCGGCGGCACGAATTCCCTCTTCAAATGTCGAAATATCCGCGATGAAAGGGACATCGAAACGATTTCTCGCTTCCTCAAAAAATTCAATACCGTCCATTCCATTGGGGCGTTTCCTTGGCGTAACATCGAGCGCGACGATATCAGCACCGGCTTTCAACATTTCTTCGATATCTTTGAAATCAGGAGTGACACAAATCCAGCCATTGGCAAATTGACCGTCGATGATCCCAATGAGCGGTAAATCGACTTCTGCACGGACGGCTTTGATATTTTCAATACCTTCGGTGCGAATACCGGCAGCGCCCCCCATTTTTGCGGCCAGCGCAAATTTTGCAATTAGGTGTGGAGCATTAAATGGATCATCACCTTCACTTTGACATGAAACTATGAGACCATGTTTGAGTTCTGCAATTAATTCATTCATATCATTTTCATTAATTGAGTATCATTTGTTTGAGTGCTGTTAATCCCTGCTCAACACTTCCCGATAAATGGATATGTAACAATCTGCGAGATCTGTTCGCAAATGATTGATAATCGCCCAGTCCCTGAGCATTTTTCAATATTTCAAATGTAAATATTTCGTCAGGAATCGTTACATCCTTTGGCTCATTGGCGGAGATAATGAGAAATATACCATTTGGTTTTCCCCCTTTGTGTAATTGTCCGGTTGAGTGAAGATATCTCGGACCAAAGCCCACGGTCGAAGGAAGACCGTACAATTTCGTTAACTCTTCTCTCAAAGCATACATCAATTTTTCATTTGCACTGTTTTGGTCAATGTACGCCAACAGAGCGATATAATCCTCATTCCTTTTTCCGGAAAAATGTTTCCGCAATAAGGAAGAGACTGATGTAGCGGATAGTGATGAAGCGTATGAAGGTTCTCCAAAAACTGCAAATTGAGCATCGGAGATTATTTTGTTCTTAACCGGAAGTTTTCCGTTTTGCTTAAACTCATCAATAACACTAACAGTATTGTCTTTACTCTCTTTTACATTTGGCTCATCAAATGGATTAATTTTTAATACAATCGCTGAAATTGCAGTAGCAAATTCCCAAAGAAAGAATTGAGACCCAAGTTCGTAAATATCTTTCAGTATCACTTTAGCAAAAGGAATGTTTTTCGCTTCAAGCTCTTTTTGTAACCCGGCATATTTATTGACATCCTTTTCTAAAAGGAGAAAAATGAAAAACCTGTCTGATCCGAATTTTGCATTGCTAAATTGTTGCGGAATTATTTCACCTTCAACAGGCAAAATTCCTTTCCCTTCTTTGCCGGTACTTTCAGCAATCAATTGTTCTGCCCAATATCCAAATGTGGCAATCTCGTCGGAAATAACGAAAGTCATTTTATCGATTCCTTCATTATGAGCTTCCCCCATCATAAGACCGATCTGCGCTGCCGGATTCTGAACCGTTTCAAATCGGCTTTGTTTCCTCATCTCATCTGCGGCATGAAGCAATTTCTTGATGTCCATTCCGACCAAGGCCATCGGGACAAGTCCAAAATATGATAGAGCGGAATATCTTCCTCCGATATCCTCTGGATTAATGAATATTTTTCTGAACTTTTTCTCCTTTGCAATCCCCTCCATTTTTGTATTCGCATCGGTGACAGCAACAAAATTTTCACCCGGATTCTTTTTCACGGAACCGACGCGGTCATAAAAATATTGATAAAACATGTTCGTTTCTGTTGTTCCGCCGGATTTTGAAGCAACAATGAACAATGTTTTTGCAAGATCAATCTGCAGTTCTATTCGCAAAACTGAGGTAGGATTAGTACTGTCTAACACTAACAGATGTGGAAAACCTGCTGCAGAACCAAACGTAGCCCGGCAAACATCGGGACAAAGACTGCTTCCACCCATACCTAAGACCACTACGTGTTTAAACCCGGCATTTTTGATTTCATTTCCGAATGAAATCAGTGTATCTACATTGGAAAGCATCAGGTCAAGACTTTGTAACCATCCAAGGCGGTTAAGGATTGATTTTTTATGAACCTCTTCACTCCGCCAAATTGTGTAATCTTTTTCCCACAGTCGATTAATAATGGAATGCGTTGCAAACGAAGTGAATTGGTTGTTAAGATTTTCGCTTAATGATCCTGACGATATTGAAATCGATGGCATAATATTCCTAAAAAATGGTTGAAATTCTTAAGAATATAGCCATAAAAAACAAAAAAGGCGATGAATATTCATCGCCTTTTGACCAAACAAAAGAAATGTTATTTCTTAAAGATGATTGTTCCTGGAATGATTCCAACTGTTGCTGAATCTTTTAAGGTTGCACTCTTGTCGTAGACATACAGCTTTCCATTCGAATTAAAATCTTTTGCATCTCCAAGATAAATCCGTTCTGTGATGTTATCGACGGCGATAGAGTACGGCGTTTTTAATATAAAGTTCGACGAAACAATTGTGTTTGCTTTTGTATCAAATTTCAACACTCCGCTTTGCACTACCGTATAACCATATCCTTTGTTTGAAACTGCTAATTCGCTTGGATGACCGTACGTTGCAAGCGGAAGAGAAATTGTTCCCTTTACCGCATATGTCACAGGATCGATGACCGAAATATTACCGGGAGTATCATTCTTGGAATTGGAAAAGTCCATATACCCATTGCATAACACAATCACATCACCATCGCTGTCCAGAGCGATATCGGTCGGTGACTTTGCCACTTTAATTGTTGCAACGACTGAGTCACGAATCGGATCAATGACAGAAACAGTACTGTCGCTTCCGTAACCAGAATTACAGACAAACACCTTTCCATTCGCAACCACCATCCCTTGCGGATTCAATCCGACAGAGATATTATCTTTGATGATGCCATATGTTGAAGGGTTAAACGCTGTCACACTTCCTTTATACAGATTTGTAATATATCCCTTCGTGTCGCTGACAATAACAATTTTGTTTGGACTATTCCCTGATACATTGATTGTCCCAAGGGATTTATGTGTTTCAGTTGAAATGATCTCTACCTTGTGAGAGTTGTTAACGACAATAAACGCTTTATTGTTATAGAGAACAATATCATTTGAAACGTCGCCTAAAGAACGATTATTTGCTGCAGTAAACACATCAGAATATATTTTGTTCGAATCTGGAACAAAGAGCGACAATGTAGAATTCAATTTTGTAAAACCTCCTTCGTTCAGAATATAAATCCCTTTCGTTGAGATGGGATTTTCTTGAGCCGGCACTATCGGATCGGTTTTGTCGCAGCCTGAAAGAGCGATGATGATGAATAATGCGACGATATATTTTTTCATGTTTTTCCTGTAATTGATTAATGGTTATTGAAAAGAAAATTCAGTGGTTATCAAATAATTTCTTAACGGGGTGGGATAACCTCGGATCTGCTGATATTCTGTGTTGAGAATGTTATTGACCTCTCCCCTAATACGAAATGAATATGAAGCAAAACTGAATTCATAGGAAAGATTCACATCGACCGTTTCATATGTTGGCAATATAAATCTGGGATTGTTATCTGCTGTTTCATATCGGAATCCATTAAACGAATAAAGAATATTTAATGACACACCGGCATATGAACTTCCAATGATCAACGACGATATCTCCTGGGGGACAAACGGCAGAATTTTATTCTGCGTGATATCGTTTGGTGTATCTGCACTCGTTTTTATTGTGCGCAGAAAGTTATGATGATAATTCAACATCAATAAATGGTTGAACATATTTGCATTGACGCGCAGTTCAACTCCTGAAGATGACACGGATTGCAGATTTTTTGGGGACCATATTCCTCCTGCAACGGGCTGCCAGACGATTTTATCTCGTGCATCGATGGAAAAATAATTTGCCTCGACACTGAAATCGATTATTTCATGCTGAATTCCGCCGATAAATCCTGCATCAAAATTCCATGAACGCTCTGGATGCAGCTGAGGATTTCCTCCGTTGACCCAATACAGATCGTTAAATGTCGGCACACGGTAATTTTTTCCATAACTCGCCCTCAGATGCAGTACCGGTTCTTCCAGAACTCCAATGTTAACGCCAATCTTTGGAGAAATATCCCCTTGTGTATCACTAAAGGAATCAAATCGGATCGATGGATAAAGAGTCGCTTCGAAAGGAATCTGAAAATGATGCTGCGACGAAATCAATCCGCTCAGCTGTTCCCGCTTTGAAGGGATCGATTCATTACTGGAAATGGAAGCAACGGTAAGATCACTCCCCACCATCAAAAGATGATCAGACGAAAACGAATACCGCAGAATTGGTGAGATATTGATAATATTGTTCTCATAATACGCTGAGAGAGGAATTCCGCTAATCACCAGATTTGGATCGCCATAATTCTGTTGGTTAAAATGATACGTGATAGGGATTGAGAGGGTGATGTTCTGAGAGTTCGACATCTCTGTTGTAGAATTGAGGAATACGTCTTTATCATGAATACGAGCAAGATTGTTCTGAACAGCATTCGTTACGGCGGAAGGCTGCCCTCGTTCCGCCTCAGAATATCGAAATGAATAATTCGTTATGATATTATCTGAGAATGATGTCCGGGCTGACAAGGAATAATTTTTGATGAAATAATCAGAACCGCTCCGCTGCAATGTTTGTTGTGTTATGCCATCATCAAAAACAAACTCAAAAGCGTTAGATGCGTGCTGATGTTTCATGGTTCCCCGATATGAGAACCGTTCATTCCCGCCGCCTGCCGTAAGCTGATACCCGATCAGTCCGAACGAACCCACATTATTAGAAAGTAACGCAAAATATTTTCCTGTCGCTTTTTTTGTAATAATATTGATCACTCCTCCCACCGCATCTGCTCCATAGAGTGATGAGTTTCCCCCTCCGGAAATTTCAATCCGCTCTACCTCTGCCAAAGAAAAAATCCCAACATCAACCGTACTGATTTGAAATGTTGTAAATCGTTGCCCGTCGATCAGGATCAATGCATAATCGGATCCCATTCCGCGGATGGAAACGGATTGAAGCGCACCGTTCCCACCGTAGCCGCGTAACGTAACGCCGGACAGATTTTTCAGTTTGTCTGCCAATGATATGCCGTTACTCTGCGCAAGTTCAAGACTATCAACAATCTGAACAGAAGTTGAAAGCTTTTCTATTGGCATTGCCGTTCTGGTGCCGGTGATAACAACATCACTCAATCGAAACACTCTTGTGGAGTCACTTTCCGAATGCGAATATGTACAGAACAACAAAGATATCGTGAGTAAATATTTCACTGTGTAAAAATAAAAAAGCCCAACCTTCATCAAATGAACGTTGGGCTAAGAAAAAATAATTAAAAAATAATTTCTCAATCCATCCTCAGTCCTCGAAGGAGTATTGAATCTATATATTGGCAGGTCTCCTGGCTTGTTCATCACACGGAGTTCACCTGACAGGTGGGCTCCATGATTATGAATTCACAGTTGCGGGTCAGCTTCCGAATGAAACGGAATTCCCATTTTCATCCCGATTTCGTATCGGGACACCAACATTGTTATGATAAAGAACCGTATTTCGTAAAAACTATGTTATACTTTTTGAGCAGCAGTATGTGGAAGATATTTCATTGATAATTCATACACTCCAAAAAGGACGGTTACATAAAAAACATCTCCGGCAATGGCATTTCTGAAAAATGGAAGTGCCGCAATATAACAATCGATTAAGCCGTTCATTGTCAATGGATACATAAAACCACTTTGCCATACACCAAAATTTGTTACGAGAAAGAATAAGAAAGAACCGGCAAATGTTGATCCGGCCACCACCCCAATCGATTTTTTATTCGAGGCAAACATTCCCAGCATTGTTACAACCAAAAAGCTGCCGTAGACCCAAACAATTCCATCATAAAAACCGAGAAAATAATCACTGATAATCAACGCCGCGAACGGTAACACAGGGGCAAAACGTTTATCAAAATACATACCGCCAAATAACGCAATAGCAGTGATTGGTGCAAAGTTCATTGGATGAGGAATTAAACGGGAAAATGCAGCCGCTAAAACCAGCACAATTCCGATCAATATCGATTTATTGGATTTCATACGAACTCCTTAGGTGATTGGTTTGCTTTAAAATGAAAATGCCTCATATACGATGAGGCACGAAAAATTTTCAGGTTCAAAAACTTTCTGCCACCTCATTCCACGAAGGTGAATCAAAATCGGTATTGGCAGGTCTCCTGGCTTATGATGCTGTGCATCATCTACAGTTGCGGGTCAGCTTCCGAATTGAACGGAATTCCCATTTTCACCCCGAAATCATTTCGGGACACCAACACTCTTTATGGAAAAGATCAAAATTTCTTGTTGTAAAGATACGATTTCGGACTTCTGATGTCAAGTCGTTTTGAGGAATATATTTTTTACTCGCTGCATCTCTCCTCGAGTGAAAAATCCGATGATATATAAACTGAAACACCAGAAAATAAACACGAAAATTTTCGTAACGATGTCCGCATCAATCATTTTTACAAAAGCAAAAGCAACAATTACAGAGAGAGTCAGTTTTGCAATGCGAGCAAATTCGTATTCAATGTAATAGAATCGTTGGACAACAAAATACAGCGTAATTTCCACCATAATATATCCGGCAAGCGTTGCATATGCTGCCCCTATAATGCCAAATTGAGGAACGAGAAGAAAAGTAAGAATGATTTTTGTAATTGATCCGGACACCGAGGTTGGGAAAAGATATTTTGTCTTTTTTTCAATCTGAATTCCAGCGTTAAGATTTGTGCCGATTCCACTAAAGATATAACTCAATAACACCAGCGGGACGATCTCCAATCCTGACCAGTATTCTGGCGGAAGAATATATTTCTTTCCAAAAAATTTGTATTGAATAATATGTTCGAGAAAAAAGGATAACGCTAAAAATATAAATGCGCTGATGGCAAGATAATAGGTCATAATGCGGGCGAAGAGTGTTTTTGCATTCGGATCTTTCGCATGCGATAAAAAGAACGGGCGCCAGGCAAATTCGAACATACCAGTAATTAATGCCATAAAAATCCCCAATCGATAATTTGCCTGATAAATACCGACAGCGGAATCATCCATCAGCAGTTTTAAGATCGGTCGATCAACCAGTTGAAGTAACAGACCGGAAACGCCGACGGGTACGATCGGCAATCCAAATTTCAACAACTCTTTCAGAAGTCCTTTATGCAAAGAAAATGCAAATTGACTAGTTGTTGACGGCAACAGCAGTAAAAATGTACATACCGATGCAGCAAGATTGCTAAAGAATATCCCTTCTATTCCCCAATGAAAGAAATAGATCGTAATAATATTCAATAAAACGGTAAGGACAATATTGAACATCTTCGTTCCCGCAAAGAATTTTGCTTTTCGTTGCAATCGAAGGGATGCATATGGTATCATCACGATCGCATCAAAGAACAAAATCACGGCAGCATACATAATAATTTTGGCTTGCGATGCATCAATTTGGAATACTGAAGTAAGCGGTATCGAAAAAAGAATCATCAATACAGAGAAGAGTCCGGACATCAATGCAATGGAAAGATATGGAGTGCTGAAATTATCTTTGACACTTCCTATCTCTTTCGATGAGGCAAAGCGGAAGTATGAAGACTCCATTCCAAAACTGTAAAAAATGAAGATGAATCCAATATAGGAATAGACGTTTGCAACAATTCCGAATTCGGACGTGGTGAGAATGTTTGCATATAATGGAACGAGAGCAAAGTTCAACAATCTGGCAAGGACAGTGCTGATGCCGTAGATTGCTGTATCTGTTCCAAGTCTTTTAATTTGTTCAAACATAGAGAAAAAAGGTCAGCCACGCATTTCACTGATCATTCAAATCTGTATTAACGAAACGGGTGGCTGAGAAAATGATTTAGGATTTAGGATAGATATTCCAGTGATATATCTAATGCCTTTGGAGAATGGGTCAACGCGCCAACCGAAATAATATCAACGCCTGTTTCGGCGATAGAGCGTACCGTTTGAAGAGTAACACCCCCTGATGCTTCAACTTCAATCGTTCCATTGATCAATGATACCGCTTCGCGCATTAAATCGAGAGAATAATTGTCCAACATGATTCTATCCACACCACCGATATTTAACACTTCTTGAACCTGTTGGACTGAGGTCGTTTCAACTTCAATCTTCATTTCAATGTCATTCTGCTTCAGATAATCTTTGCAGCGAAGAATAGCATTTTGAATTCCCCCTGCGGCTGCTATATGATTATCTTTAATTAATACCATTGAATCGAGAGCAAAACGATGGTTTACTCCTCCACCGTCTATCACTGCTTTTTTATCAAGCACGCGAAGACCGGGAACAGTTTTGCGAGTATCGGTGATCTTTGCTTTTGTTCCAGCAACTGCATGAACATATTTATGGGTGAGTGTAGCAATACCCGACATTCGTTGGAGAAAATTCAACGCAACTCTTTCACCCGTCAACAAACTCCTCACCGGACCGTGTAATTCTCCTAAGGAAACATTCTTTTCAACGAGGGAGCCATCTTGTACACTGGGTTCATACGTTACCTGACCATCAACGCAGCTAAAAACCAATTTGACAATATCCACACCGGAAATAATTCCACTTTCCTTTGCGATAAGCTCAGCTTTTCCTAGTTGTTCTTCAGAGATGAGTGATTCACTGGTGATATCACCGAAACCGACATCTTCGAACAATGCTTGTTCAATTAACCTGCCGATTTTGCTATCGTTAAGATAATTATTTTCCATCGGTTTTGGGAAGGAGTATCGGAATACCGTTATTTACTTCGTACACCGTCTTGCACCCTACACAGGTAAGTGTTGATTTTTTTTCGTCGTACTTCAATTCTGCTTTACAAGCAGGGCAACAAATTATTTCAAGAAGATCTTGTTTTATCATATCAAAAATATTTTTGCATAATGTGAATATATTCCTGCGGAGGTCTTATTGGTTTGCTCGTTTGTGCATTAATAAAAGCGTGGACGGTCTGACCAGTCACAAGAACTTCCGATTCTTTGTTTCGTGTGATCTCATAATTGATTGTTAACTTCATTGTTGGAAATTCTTTGAAGGTTGCTTTGACATGAAGAATATCGTCATATAACGCCGAGCGGCGATAATGTGTGTGTGCTTCCAAGACTACGAGATAGATCCCTGCTTTTTCGATATCAGAATAGACAATGCCGATATTTCGAAACAGATTTGTTCGGGCTTCTTCAAAATACGTCAGATAATTTCCATGATACACAACCTTCATCCCATCTGTTTCAGCATATCGAACGCGGATATCGGTTGTAAACGAGATTCCCGGTTCATTCATTCCAAGCACCCATATTGCAGAACTTCTCGATCCTGCGTTCCACAAGTTTTTCCGGTTTCAATTTGCTGAGTGCTTTCAGCTCTTCACTTAACGCATCTCTTAAGATCAATGCTGCTTGCTGTGGGTTTCGGTGCGCGCCCCCTTGCGGTTCAGGAATAATTCGATCAACAATTTTTTGTTCTAATAAATCAGGAGGCGTCAACCGCAATGCTTCCGCTGCTTGTTCTTTGAATTCCCAGCTTTTCCACAAAATGGAAGAGCACGATTCCGGTGCTATAACGGAATACCATGTATTTTCCAGCATCAATATTCTATCGCCGACTCCAATCCCTAACGCGCCGCCGGAAGCCCCCTCTCCGATGATCACGACAATAATCGGCACCGGAAAGTGAGACATTTCAAAAAGATTACGTGCGATAGCCTCAGCTTGTCCGCGTTCTTCCGCTTCCAGTCCCGGATATGCTCCCGGTGTATCCAGCATCGTAATGATGGGACGATTGAATTTTGCGGCAAGTTTCATCAAACGGAGAGCTTTGCGATATCCTTCAGGATTGGGCATGCCAAAATTGCGATACAGATTCGATTTTGTATCTCTTCCTTTTTGATGACCAATAATCATCACTGGCCGGCCATCCAATTTTGCAAATCCACCGACAATTGCTTTATCATCACCATATGCACGATCTCCGTGCAGTTCAACAAAGTCTGTCGTCATATGCTGGATATAGTCAAGTGTATAGGGACGTTCGGGATGCCGAGCAAGTTGTACTCGCTGCCAGCGGGTTAAGTTGGAAAATATATTCTCTCTCAATTGGCTCACCTTCATTTCAAGGGTTTTCACTTCATCGGAGACATCAACATTATCGGAAAGATTTTTTATCTCTTCAATCTTCTGTTCCAGTTCGAAGATTGGTTTTTCAAATTCTAAAACTACTTTTGCCATAATTTCTCCGAAACATACCGGATAACTTGTTTACTCTTTTTGGAACCATTGTTGAATCGATTTGAGGATAATTTCAAGATCGAGCATCAACGATTGGTTTTTCGCATAATAAAGATCGTACTGTTCCTTTTCCTCAACTTTCAGTGTATTACCATTCTGTATATGGATTAACCCGGTAATGCCCGGTTTTCCACTAAACATATTTCGTTGAGGAGTCGAAAAATAACCAACGATACTCATTGAACCGATTAACACAGATGGTAGTTGTAATATCGCCTTTTTAAATCCGATTGCCGGTTTTTTTGAAAAAACAGTGATAAAATATACAAAAGGGGCAATGGAAATCAAAAAGAAAAGACTGAATAGTACATCGAACAAGCGTTTTACAAAGCGATTTCCTAATTTCCCGATGTTATAATCGATCTCGATAAACGGAATTTCATCTAATTGATCAATGCTTGGCTTCCCGATAATCACTTCCAGATTATTCGGCACCAGTCGAAAATTAACAAACCGGTTCCTGTTCTTTGCAATAACATCCAGAATCATTGAATAGGAAACCGCATCGGAAGAAAAAATCACTTCACTGATATGCTGTTCCTGAATCACTTTACCGATCGTTTCCATACTACCTAGAATTTCTACATCGAAAATCTTTTCACCGACTCGTTTTCGATTCACATCAATAAATCCCACAACTGAATATCCGCCGCCGACTTTTGCCCGTAACTTTTTCACGATCTCTTGACCCGATTGCTGTGCACCAACAATAAGTGTTCTCCTGCCAAACAACGTTGTTCGGGATGTCTTTTCACTAAAACCAAACAATCGCAACAGTAAACGCCATCCGGGAATGAAAAAGAGCGACAATCCCCCTGAAATAAGCATGATCATTCGGCTGAATGCAAAATCTTTTTCAAATGCAACGATTGCAGCAATAACGGTGAAGCCCGAAAAGACCGCAGCGAATGATCGGGAGACCGACAGTTTAAATTCGGTATACACTCCATATAAAAACAAAGCGATAAAAATAATTAAAGCAGGAACAACGAAAGTCCAAGGATATGCATAGACCGGAAATGTGAAAAGCGCGCGCTTTCGAATATATTCGCCGATAAGAATAGTGCCAACCACAATCGCCATATCCATCAGCGCCACCGCAGCCGGTTTCACCAATCGAGCGGAGTTTGCAATGATCCTGCGGATATAAATACCGGAATAGATAAACCATTCGAACACCGGTGAACCGGTATGATGTTTCCGGACAAACAACCGCATAGCATTGTAAAAAACTTTTAACTCATCAATATCGCTTCGCTTTGTGCTTTCCCCTTTGTAATGAATGATCGATGTTGTCGGTACATAATTGACCTTCCATCCTGATTGTTGAACCCGAAAACACCAATCAAGATCTTCTCCGTACATAAAGAATGTCTCATCAAGTCCGCCGATCTTCTCATAAACCTCTCGCGTGATCATCATAAACGAACCGCTGACAGCATCAACTTCGCATGTCTCGTCCGGGTTCAAATACGTGAGATTATACCGAGCAAATAACTTTGAATTTGGAAATAATGTGCTTAAACCAAATGTTTTTGTAAACGCGACCCAGGGTGTTGGAAAACTTCTGCGGCAAGGAAGTTGAAGTGAACCGTCAGGATTTAATATTTTACATCCAACCATTCCAGAGTCAGAATGCGTCGTGAAAAATTCAATCAACTTCTCAAACGTATCTTCCTGAATAAGCGTATCAGGATTGATCAGGAGAAGATATTTTCCTGTGGACCGTTTAAGAGCTTGATTATTAGCTTTGGCAAACCCTAGATTTTCCGTATTCACAATCAGGTGAACATTCGGAAAGTTCTTCTGGATAAGTTCAACGCTTCCGTCGTCAGACGCATTATCCACAACAAATACTTCCGACGAATATCGTTCGAGAGCTTTGAACAATGAGATGAGCGCATTGTTCAAAAATTCGCGAACATTATAATTAACAATAATAACGGAAATATCCATTACGGAAGGAGTCTGATGTGCATGAGAAACAACGATCTTATAATTGATTGAATATGCTGCGAGCTTTCAGTTTCCACACCATAAAAGCCGCTTCATAGACTATTTTTTTATTCATTTTTGAAACTCCCACACGCCGATCGACAAAGACGATCGGCATTTCCATCAACGTAAATCCCTTTTTCCATGCAAGAAAGTTCGTCTCTATTTGAAATGCATAACCATTGGAACGGAGTTTATCAATATTGATCGTCTCTAGGACTTTCCGTTTATAACATTTAAAACCTGCGGTTGCATCATGCACCGGCATTCCGGTGATAACTCTTGTATAGATGTTTGCACAATAACTTAAAATCAATCGTTTCATCGGCCAATTCACAACATTCACCCCTTTAATGTAACGGGATCCGATTAGCACATCACATTCATCCATTTTACTCAGCATAATTGGAATTTCTTTTGGGTTATGAGAAAAATCAGCATCCATTTCAAAAATGAAATCGAACTTCCGTTCAATGGCATATTTGAAACCGGCAACATAGGCCGTTCCAAGGCCGAGCTTTCGTTCACGTTGAAGCATATGAATGCGGGAATTCGATTCCATCATTTTTTTTACGATTTCGGCCGTTCCATCAGGAGAATTATCATCGACAATTAAGACTTCAACCATTTCGGATTGTTGAAGTACTTCGGTAATGATCTTTTCGGCATTCTGTGCTTCGTTGTATGTTGGGATGATGACGAGTGCTTTTGGCATTAGTTACCTTTTCCTGCTATCATGACGTAAAAGGTCATTAACAGAATTTTGATATCCATTCTGAATGACATGTTTTCTATATAAAAAAGATCGTATCGAACTTTTGATTTCACATCGTCTATCGACGTATCATATCCCTGTTTAATCTGTGCCCATCCTGTAATTCCCGGTTTGACGGAAAGTCTTCTTTTGTAGAGTGGGATTTCCTTGGACAACATCTCTACGAAATGCGGTCGTTCAGGCCGTGGACCGACCAAGCTCATATCCCCGCGGACTACATCATAGAATTGCGGGATTTCATCCAAACGGGTTTTTCTAAGAAATCGACCAACTGAAGTAATGCGTGAATCATTCGTTGTTGCCCAGACCGGGCCCGATCGTGATTCGGCATCTTGAAACATGGAACGAAATTTGTGCATTCGAAAATGTTTTCCATTTATTCCAACCCGCTCCTGACTATACACCAATGGACCCGGAGAATTAAATCTGATTGCAATCGCCACGAAAACCCAAATCGGCGATGACAGCGTCAAGATCATAATCGATACAAAAATATCCATCAATCGTTTTGCACTTTCTTCCCATGCCTGCATAATGTGCGGCATAATTTCAATCAGGGGAAATCCATAAATTTGATTCGTCCGCGCCTGACCGGAAATGATGTCATACATATCCGGAATAATCTTAATAGAAACGTCAAATCCAGTTGAAAGTGAAACAACATTAAGAACGATATCGCGTTGATGTGAATCAAGTGCTAATAATATATTTCGAAGTCCGTATTTCTGAATCAATTCGGGAATATCGTCAACTACACCAAGCACGGGTAGTGGTAAATCATTTTTCGTCACATCTAGCGTAACGAAACCTATGATTTTATATCCAAGAGCCGGATATTTGTTTACAGAATCAAGAAGATCGGTTGCTTTTGCTCCAGTACCGACAATGATAGTTTCGCTTTGCCCGATGCCTCGTATTAATAATCGTTTTCGGAAACTGCGAATACCTATCCTTCCTACTCCAACAAAGAGGATCATCAACACCCAGTACATGGCAATAATGGAACGATTAGCCGAATACGTCGCGTTCCGTTCATCATCAAAAAAGATCACAAAAAATAGGCCGATACATCCAATAGAGATTGTCCGAAAAATCGCCGCAAATTCATCCGTTCGAGATTTTGCGTACCATGCACGATATAATCCAAAAAAGGTAAAGACGGAAAGCCAAAACAGATACATAATCGCCATCGGCAAGATCAAATCCGGCTTTGCCTGAACTTCAATAATTTCGCTTTCTACCCGCAACAGATAATAACAAATCCATGCAAGATTGATCGCAAAAAAATCAAACACAATTATTTTTCGTTCAAAATGCTTCATGAATTACTGGCTATATTTACATAAAAATCATTGAGCTCACGGCCGATAACTTCCATCGAATATTTTTCACGAATCATTTTTTTTCCATTCATGGATAGAACATTTCTCAGTTTTTGATCCCGGAACAATGTGATAACCGCAGCCGCAAAATCATCAGGGTTGTTTGCAACAAGCACTTCGTTATTATCGACAGAATTTATACCCTCGGCAGTTATTGATGTAGTAACAACTGGAATTCCAATTGCCAGTGCTTCAAGAATTTTAAATTGAGACCCTGCTCCGAAACGAATAGGAGCAACCGCTACAGAACTCTTCAGATATTCATCCAATATGTTCTTCACAAATCCCGTCACAAATATATTTTTGCTTATCAGTTTCCTGATAATTGAAGGAGGGTTTTGGCCGACAATATAAAAAGTTGCACCAGGTTCTTCCTTAAGAATTTTAGGAAAAATCTCATTCGTAAAATATTCGATAGCGTCAATATTGGGAAAATACGTTAAATTTCCAGTAAATATTATTCTTTTATTCCCTGGATCAGAAACATAAGAATCAACTATTTGTGTCAAATCGATGCCATTATGAATGACCCGAATATTAGCATCAGGAATACTATTTAGCAAAACACTTTTATCTTTTTCTGAGCAGACAAGATTATTTTGAACACTTCTTATATTCTTTTCATATTCTCTTAAACGATTTAATTCAATATTGAGTATTATTTTTTTGAATATTGAACTCTCCTGCTGAATAAATCTACTGAGATAAAGCGATCCTGCATCTGTAAGATCTACCACTCTTTGAATATGCAGGTGCCCTCTCACATATTCCAGCATTCTTATAAGATGCACATGCACCAGATCATATTTTTCCGTTAGCAGCAATGAATCAATCGTTTTTTTCATCAAATGGGAACGGAAATAAAGTATCTGAAATGGAAGAGGTGAGAATATTCCCATAAAACAATTGAAGATTGATTGTAAAGTTGACAATTCTATGAGAATAATTTTCTTACAATATTGTTGAAGGTCAATCTCATATTTTTTTTCCTCCCGGGATGTAACGAACGATATCAAAGTTATGTTATGACCGTGATTGAATAATTCTTTCAATAGACGGAACGTACGGACTTTATCTCCTCGAAAAGGTGGAAAGGGAATTCTAGAAGTTATAAAAAGTATATTCATGCTTAGCGTATCGTAGGACCGACTGTATTATAGACTGATAATATTTGATTCGCTGTTTGCTTCCAAGAAAATTTCTTACTCCAATTTTTACTACTACTACAAATTCGTTCACGTTCAATTTCTGAAATCTGCAAAAGGTGGTTAATAGAACTAATAACTTTGTTTTCATCGTCTGGATCAACAATAACTCCTTCATTCCCCATGAGTTCAGGAATGGATGTCCTATTTGAAGCGATAACAGGCACACCGCATGACATGGCTTCAAGAACTGGCAGTCCGAAACCTTCATATTTAGATAAAAAAAGAAATAGTGTTGCACTTCGTAATAACGTCACTAACTCCACTTCCTGAATCAACGGTAGAAAAACTATCATCTTTTCAACGCCACATTCGAGCGCTAACCCTTCAAATTCTCTTCTATATGCTTGAGGAATTCCTGTTATCACTAATTGGACATCTGGCATATTACGAATTTGTGAAAATAGTTCAATGATCCTCTTCGTATTTTTTCTTGGAGCTATTCCACCAAATGAAAGAATAAACGGCTTCATAATATTATATTTCTGCAATATTATCGATGCACGCACATCCGGATAGTCGGGAAATTCACAACCAAGGTGTACAACTGATACGGGTAATTGAAATGATGGAAAATACCTTCCGAATTCAGAATGTGAAAAATGAGAATCAGTCATTATTGCCGATGCTTTTTTAATAACATTGGATACAACGGATTTTCTATATTGTTTCCCGAGTCTTTGATATAAATTCCCCGGACGTAAATCAGCATTTTCATTATCCATGAACATTAAATCATGAATAGTCATTACTAATTTTATCGACGAATCAAAAAATAATGGGCCTGTATTACCTGGACAATGCAAAATATCTATCCTATCTCGATGTGCTGCTTGTGGAAGAGCGAGTTGCTCCCATATCATATAGTTTGCAGGAGATAGAATTTTCTTTTCAAACCTGCTCGGTAATACCCCGTCAGTATCCTCTTTGTCTATATACAAGATATAAGTATTAGCTGTATCTAGTTTTTCTAATTCGCGAAGAAAATATATGACATAACGCGGCATACCATGCGGTTCATATAAAGCTAAACGCGCATCAATTCCTATTTTCATTCACTCTTCCAGATAGTCTTGAATATTCTTCGATATAATTTTTCAACGATTCCTGAAAATCCGCGGTAATTCTTTCCCAAGAATATTTTTTTTCTATTAACAACCGACCTTGTCTCCCAAATGAAATATTTTTCTGAGGATCAAGAAGAAACGATATAACCGCCTCAGCAAAAGAATTTTCATTATCAGCAATAATCAAATGCTTTCCATTTTCTATATCAATCCCTTCGCATCCAATACTTGTTGAAACAATTGCCTTTGCAGCAGCAAGAGCTTCCAAAACCTTGAGTCTTGTTCCTCCGCCAAATTGAATTGGAGCTACGACAACCTGCGCTTTGTCTAAATAGGAGCGAATATCCTCTACCTCTCCTGTCACAATGATATTTTGCCTTTTTTGAAGATTTAATAACCTTGCTGACGGAGAGCGTCCAATAATAAAATATTTTGCGTCAGGTATTTTAGAAACCACTGCTGGAAATATCTTTGTTGCAAAATAATATGCTGCTTCCTCATTCGGGAAATAAGAATAGGAACCTGTAAAGATAATATTATTTTCACCCGAATTTGAACTATTTTGAGCTGATCTAAAATATGTTGTATCGACACCATTAGGAACAATAATAGAATGAATATCCCTCACCATCGATTTCATCAACTTTTCTTCGTGACTGGAAAGTGCGATTCCCACATTATATTTTTGAAGTACTTTTTGTTCGTAACGATATAATGATTTCCATTGACTTGCTGAGTACCAAGACATAAAACCTTTGCTTTTTTCTGCAATTCGTTTGTAGACAGTATAATTTAAATCAATATTCTGAGGAACTACTGGAATTGATACCGATGGTATATGCTGTTCAACAAAAATGTGTTCACATAAAATAATGTCATAGCTATTTTCTTTTATTAATGCCCGGATTTTTTCGGCCATTGTAGTGCTAAAATATTGTAATACTTTGTAGGGAGTTTTAGAAAAAAAGCTTTTAATGAGTTTAATCACACTATGTCTAATGTCTACAGGAATTGCATACACAGCCCGACAATAGCGAGAAAGTTCTTCCTTTGCAGAAAAAGGATCTCTTGTATTGGATAATCCTACAAAATCAACCTCATTAAATCGTGATAAGCCTTTAACAATATGATATAATCTGTTACGTCCACCACTATTAATAGGATATGGAATATCTGTCGCTATAAAAAGAATTTTCATCTTTACACACTTGAATCAACCAATTATTTTTGACTTTTTCTGCCATAATCTCAGTATACCATCGATTCCTTGATTGAAATTATCAGAAGAAAAGTTTTGCATATGATGTTTTAGTACTGTTAAAGTCTGTTCGCGCAGAAGAGTGTTTTCCAACACTATAGCAATATTGTTTAATAATTGCTGAATGGAATTGTATCTCAGCACTTCCTCGATTACTATTTCACGCTGCCCACCTGTGTTATGGACAAAAGTGAGACAGCCCGCTCTGACCGCTTCAAGAATAGAAATGCCAAAGTGTTCATATTTTTTTGGAGCAATATAAAATTTGCTGGCTATCAGCATTTTCATCAATGTTTCATTTTCAAGATTATGGTAAAATTCTACGGAAACACCAAGATCGGCAATTTTGTTTTTAACTTTCTCGTAATATTTTACATCGCTGACTCTTCCGACTATAGCAAACTTTGCTGAAGGGTATACGGAAATAATTGCTTTGCAAATATCAATGAATTCTAAAGTTTTTTTATCCGGAGATATTCTTCCCACTGTTACAAAACGAAATTCCCGTTCTTCCCAAGGGATGGTGTGATCCAATGATATTTTCGACACGGCGTCAGGGTGAACTATTTCAGCAGGTATTCTATACAATTCTTTTAGCCAATCCGCCATAAATTGAGAATTAACCATTGTTACATTATTTGAAAATCCCTTTCTACAATTCCGTGAAATTAACCAGATCATAAAATTGTACGGTATTTCCATAATGGACTTAATTAAGACAAAAAAAATGGGATCGTTGATCATCTCATAACGTTTAAGGCTGCGTACTGGAGCAAATGTTGGATGATGAACATATTGTATTCCACATTTTCTAAAATCAATCTCATTATATGTACTAACGCATAATTCAAAATTCTTTGCTAATAATTTAGTCTGTCGGTGAAGGTAAGCAATTCGCAGCAAGTAAAAGCGACCGGTTCGGTTTTTCAATATATTAGGATATTTTGCAACAACAAGAGATACTCTTTCCGAGGATAAAGAAATACCGGTCGTTTTTGCAATAGCTGAAAGAGACCATTTTTCTAGTGTAAGAATAGTAATATGTGCATCAGTTGTTTCAACTATTCTTTTCATAATCTTTAGCGCAACTGTTTCCGCTCCACCTATCTGAATGAATTGTGGGTGAACAATTAGGATAGATTTCACATTCAATATTTTAGATATACTCTTATTCACAATGTTCAAAATATTTATTTCACCACCATAAGTTTTTTCGCTCGAGTACACTTACTGGTTTGAAGTTGATAAATATACCTTCCACTTGTCTCATTTTGGTCATTTCACTCCACCATATAACTTCAACTGAATTTTTATTCATTCGCACGTTTCTGTATTTCTCCTTCAACCTTGACGAAAGGTAAAATATTCATCAAAATTATTTGATGAAATCTATGATAACTTTTCCCGAAATGCAGTTATCAAATCTTGTATTGTAATGAGCCGCAACAAAAAAAATCCACCAACCATACAAACAACAACAAGGGTAAGTCTCACAATAAACGGTAGCGAAACAGTAAACAATCCAAGAATATAAACAGCTATTGCCGATGCACTCACTTTCAGCAACACACTCAATAGCGCTCTAGTCCTAATGTAATCTCTTACCAAAGTCCAATTAGAAAATGTAACCGCACACTCAGTAATGACCACTGAAATTGCCGCACCTACAACACCGAGAATCGGTATTAAGATCACCAGTAGTAGCACATTACCAATCGTTGTTCCCAAAATATATACATTTGCTCTTGATTGACGGCCGGAAACTGCAACGAGACTTCCTACCACCCAATTTATTCCTATCGGAATCATGGCTAAACACAAAATTCCAACCGATGAAGATGCGTCTTTGTAGAAATCGCCAAAAAGGAGTAAGGTCACCTCGTCATGCAAAATAAAAATAGGAACACTTATAAGCATAGCCATACTTAAAATGATGCGTAAAGCATCCATGGCAAGACGTGAGACCACCTCTTTGTCATTGATTCTTCGGGCAAAGACCGGATATATAGGCGCAATAATCATAGAAGGAATCAACACAAAGGCTTCAACAATTCTGTATCCTGCGTTAAAATATCCAATTAATTGATCATTCTGTGTAATGATTGCAAGAAGCAGTGTACCAGAACGGAGATACACTATAATGAAGATATTCATAGTTGCAAACGGAAGAGCTGGTTTTATTATTTCAGACACAAGGTTACGGAACTCAGGAATGAACGCGGGTTTTCCTACCTTTTTAAAAACTAATAAAAGTGTCACCAGGCTTGCTAACAGGTATGCGATAGCAAAAGAAAAACCATAACTGAATGCCGTTGGAAAAAAAAGAAGGGCGATACCGCAAAATAAAATGACACTTATTTTTTCTACAACAATGGACCATGCTTCATACTGCATAATCTCGTAAGCCCTAAAAACAAATCGAAAATGAGTTAATGCAGCACTTGTTATACCAAAGATTACTGCCGCAAAAAACAAATTATAATCCGTAACAAGCGATGGGATAAAAAGACTGAGAGCGTACGCTGCGATTGAGGCAATGATTCCGCTTCCTACTTTGATCCACGTAGTTTGGGAAAAAAATGTAAAATATCGTTTTGGTTCCGAAGCAAGTGTACGAATTAAATGAATATCAATTCCGCCTTCGAAAATACCAACGGCCACAGAAATAAATGAGATCGCAAGCATGTACTTCCCAAATTCGGCCGGGCCGAGAACTCGAGCAGATACTAAAAGAAAAAAAAACCAAAGGGGTTTCGAAATCAGGTTGACAGCAACCAACCATGATATATTTTGTCTAATCGTTTGCTTCGTTACCATACAGGAAAAAGAAAACGGATTCTTACATCGGACAAACTAATTGAAACAATGTGAAGGCAGATGAAGGAAATCATTCTATGGTTTCTATTGAATATTCAATTTTCGGTCAACAATACGAGCGATGATAATACCAGTGGCGAGACTCAAAAACCACCCTCCCAATTGGGTCAGCATCACAAACCAACTCATTCCTACCACCGCATATATATGCGCCAAAATAATAATGTCCAATAATTTATTGCGTTCTCGAATTCGGAACCAATACAACGATGCAACAAGCCCAAGAAGATAAGGCACAATCACTACACCGCTAACCCCAAAATCAGCATGTAACTCTCGAATATAGGTACCGGTATTTGCCGGAGCTGGTGTTTGATAAAACCATGATTGATAAAATCCAACAAATGTTTCGAAACCAAATTTCGAAACTAATCTCCACATCGGAGCCAGCGTATATCGTCCCCACACGACATGTTCCTGATCCTCTTTTAAGTATTGATTTAATACTCCGCTATGAACTGAAATATACATGATGACTGAAGGACTGATAAAGCTGGATCCCGATGTCCTCATGTGTCGCAATGTTGAAGTTTCACCGGAAAATTTCTCATACACGCCTCGCGTTGTTCGTATCACTTCCAATGTCACAACCAGCAAACTTATCAGTATACCAATTGCAACAACGCGCCTGAAATAATTTTTAAAAGTACGCTGTATATTCTCATCCGTTCTTTTTCTATTGAGGAAATAAGCACTGATAAACAGAACGGCGACAATGACTGCAAACGCACGAACTACTTGCACAAATGAAATGGCAATAGAAATGATAAAAGGGATAAACGCAACAAGTTTTAGTTTACCTACAGCAGAGGTATAAATACCTGATAGAATTGCGGCAAGAAACGCTAACGATCCAAAATAAGGGATTGATCCTGGAATTCCTTCCTGTACGCGAATTCCATAGAGCTTATTCGCAAGAATGACCACATTGGCGAGTCCACCCCCTAATATTCTCACAACATTATATACTTCATACGTTGTATGAAGTATTAATATAATATTCAACACCCACAGAGTTCTATGCAGTAGGTGCAATTCTTTTTTCTCGATAAAAAATAATTCCCCTGGTTGGTAAAAGCTAAAAGTATTTTCCCGCGGTGGTACGGCAGCCCTGCAGGCAATCATTGTTAATGATCCAAATAAAAAAGCCAACCATGCAGCAATAATCAACATCCATGTCTCTGATTCAAGAGGATAATATCGGTATAACCCGGAATGAAAAACTGCGAGAGTAAATCCCCAAACAGCCCCATATATACCCAGATGGTTAAACCATGAACCAAATGCATATTTGCCGATGAGGATTGTTAGTGCGGCAAAAAATATTATGACTAAAATAATCAAGTTAAATTGATTTTATACCGGTCAATAATCGCTCTGGCATACCTATGGAATGTTTGTTCTAGCGAACTCATCTCACCGGATCTCAATGCAAAACCATGAGAAGTGAAAGCTATAAGCACAAAAAAGAAAAGTGAAAGCACGGAAGCAAGAAACACAATGAGCATCCGCTGAGGTCTGGATTTTTTTTCTGCCGGAACGGCTTTATCCAAGACAAGTAATACAGGGATATCTTTTTGTTCATCAATTCGCGCCTGCTCATATACCGGTAGGATGAATTCTAAAATCCGTTGCTGAGTTATCACTTCGCGGTACAATCGAAAACTTTCCAATCCGGCTGACGGAAACTTGTCTAATCGCTGATTCAGTTCGATAATTTCGAGCCTTAATTGACGTAAATACGAATCATCCGATGAAACCGTTTTTTGCAACACAGCAATTTCAACATCCTTCTTTACCTTCATAGCATACAATTCAGCATATGCTGAAACACTGGAATTATTTTCATCTGCAGCAATCATCATTCCAGTTTTTTCTTGGTACGCTCGCAATGCATCCTCGGCATTTTGCAAGTCCAATCGGCATTTCAACAGCCGCTGCTCAATAAATTCTCTATTACTTTTTGCTTCCTGAGTGCCCAGACGTGTATTTATTTCATTGAGAACTTCAACAAAATAATTTGCCATATTGGCTGCACGAATGGGATCTTTATCAAAGACCTGCACTGAAATATTATCGTCAACTTCTTCTTCGAAATTGACATTACCCTCAAGTTCTTTTATTGCCAACTCCATTGATTTATTTTTCGTATCATATACTTCAATCAAATTGAATTGTGTAATAATTCTTTCCATTGTTGTACGGCTACGTAAAATAGCAAAATAGTTATAGGCACCCGCTTTCCCCCCAAGCCCTCCTAATTTTCCGAGCCCGCCAATTCCTTTCAATAGCGAACTTGCTCCGCCAAGATTTCCGAAAATATCGGATTGTTTCGGCGGGAGCAATGTAGTTGTTGATTTATACCAATTCGGAAGGAGTAAACTAATTCCGATCGCCAAAAGTGTAACGACAATAACATTAATGAGAATAAATTTTTGCCACCGTAAAAGAATTGATAAATTTTCCAGCATAATAATTTTCGATTGTTAATGTTCTGAATGAACGTTAAGATTTCCGGTTATCGTGTCACTAATAGAATTAAACTTACAGTTGTTGCAACGATACCAAACACCTGACTATACGTACCTAAATAATAAGTAAACGGACGATACGGAATCTTCGGTACCCATACATAATCTCCCTCTTCAACAGTTGTTTCGCTGAATGAAAGCCATTGTTTGCTTCCGGCCTTAATGATTTTTATATCATCTTCTTCAGCATGTTCCGTTTGCCCACCGGCAGCAGAAAGATAGAAATTCAGATCCTTCCCTTTTGAATAACGGATAAATCCTGGAAACTTTACTTCGCCAAAGATATAAACAGAATTGGTCTTCGAAGGGACAATAATTCGATCACCACTCTGCAATGATATATCTTTTGATAGATCATTTTTTTCGAAAAGCGATACAAAATCAACCGAAACAATCTCATTCTTATTTCTCAATGCTATTTCATTATTGTAATAGATAGTATCTTCCGCCGATGTTATCCCCTTCCGCAACAACAAATCACCTACCTCATCCTCTTGATCTTTATCCTGACTACGAATAACTACCGCACCGTTCAACATTGCATATTTGGTTAATCCACCAGCTTTGGCGATAATTTCAGATAATTTTGTGGAATCCTTTATGATAGAATAAGAACCCGGAATACTAATCTCTCCTTCAACCTCAACAATTCCTCCACGATTGACAGAATTTTTTTGCGGGATGAAAATTCTATCGCCATTCGTTAAAACTATGTCATTATCTTCCTTCGAAATAATCTTTGCAACATTAACAGATATTTCGGAATAGGAACCCGATTGTTCCTTTCGCGAAATGATCGCTTTCTCGAGATTCGCATTTGAGGTCAAACCGCCAGCGATTGCAATGAGCGTTGTTAGACTATCCCCTTCAACAAATTCATAGGTACCCCCTTTTACAATTGCTCCATGAATTCCAATAAACTTTTGGTCAATATTATTAGGAGGGACAACTATCACATCACCGTCCTGTAACATTGGATTATACGTTTTATTTCTTGTCGCCGTGTATTTTTCAACATCAGCAATCACTGTCGATCCATCTTTACGGATAATTTTAATATTCCGTTTACTGGATGATTTGAGAATTTGTTCACTCTTTGCCGATGAAAAGTATTTATACTCAGGATTGATTATTTTTGCTTTATATTCTTGAACGTCATTGGCAATCTGCAGTGCCGTCTCGACGCGATTAACGGCGGTGACAATGAGAGTCTGCTCGTTAAGCACAAGGCCTCGAATTGTCACCGTAAACGATCGGGGTTGAGAAAGTGTAAACGATGCTTCGCCCGAGAGATATTTTTTCCTGATTTCTGCAAGCACTAGTTTCTTTGCCTTCTCAAGAGTTAATCCATTTAGAAAAACTTCACTGACGGTAGGGATAACAACACTCCCTTCCGGAGTTACCGGAACGAGAAAATTTAACGGAATAGCAGAATAAATACTAACAGTAAAAACATCCCCTGGTCCAACAATATATTCTTTGGGATCAACTACTCCATCCATCACAACGGCTACAGGAACTGTAGCAGTAATATTTTGTTGAACCTTATTTGATAGCGATTTGGAATCTTCATCGCGACCGCTCATTTGAGAAAACCCGATGCTTAAAACGCAAAGCAATAACAGAGCAAAAAAATATGTTATGCGTAGACTCATTGTATTTTATTTCCGTTCGGAATATTGTTTTTCATAATAATGTTTGTAATCCCCGCTGATAATCCTCTCCCACCATTTCTTGTTCTGTAAATACCACTGGACAGTCTTTTTGATTCCATTTTCAAACTGATATGCTGGAACCCAGCCAAGATCTTTCTGTGTTTTCGCAGCATCAATGGCGTACCGTTTATCATGGCCGGGACGATCTTTTACATATGTGATTAGAGATTCAGGTTTACCAAGCTCTTTCAAGACCAGTTTTACAATATCAATATTCGTCCATTCATTGTGTCCGCCGATATTATATACTTCGCCAATTGTCCCTTTATGAAGAACAACATCAAGAGCAGAACAATGATCTTCCACATAGAGCCAATCGCGGACATTCGATCCATCGCCATACACAGGAATAGGTTTATCATTTAATGCATTGGCAATCAACAATGGGATTAATTTTTCGGGAAACTGGTATGGCCCATAATTATTGGAGCATCGGGTAACAAGTCCCGGAAAGCCAAATGTGTGTTGATACGCAAGCACCAACATATCCGATGAAGCTTTGCTGGCGGAATACGGACTATTAGGATGAAGCGGGGTTTCTTCCGTAAAATATCCAGTCGCACCGAGCGATCCGTATACCTCGTCTGTAGATACATGAAGGAATCGTTCAATACCAACTTCGCGCGACGCATCTAACAATACCTGTGTACCAACTACATTCGTATGCACAAATATTGCAGGACCGGTTATGCTTCTGTCCACATGTGATTCGGCCGCAAAATGAACTACGGTATCTATAGAGTGTTCTCGAAATGCTTTTATGACTTGATCTTTATTGCAGATATCCCCTTTGACAAAGAGATAATTTGGATTTCTTTCAATCGTACTGAGATTTTCAAGATTTCCAGCATATGTAAGCGTATCGAAGTTGACGATCTTATAGTCAGGATGTTTGTTCAACATTAAATGAACAAAATTACTGCCAATAAAACCGGCTCCTCCAGTTATGAGAATATTTTTCATCGATCCAAAAAATGTTTATGAATTTAAGAATTTACGAAAAAATGCCAGTATTTCCAACGATTAACACTATTGGATGTCTAAGTGGTTGATGAAAAGCTACAAAAAAATGATGAATATGTACTCGTCATCGGTAATGCGGTATCAAAATTGGTAGGTTTTCCCTTTTTTGTTGGTCTTAATTTACATCTTTTCAGGAGAAGAAACACTCAAAATTTTGCAGCCATTAGCAATGACGATTTTTGTCATTAAACAGACTGTTAATCGGGCCTGCATCAACTGCTTATCATCATTAATAACACGGTGTTCGTGGTAAAAACGGTGAAATGTCTCAGCAACTTCACGAAGATATGTTGTCAATCGATGTGGTTCAAAGGAAAGTGCACAGTTCTGAACAAGTTCTGGGAATTCTAACAATTTCTTCAAAAGATCGATCTCTTCTTTTTCTTTGATGTAAGAAAAATCGGTATTAGACATCATAACAGAGACGTCTTCGACATTAATATGTTCGCTTGCAGCGTGCCGCAGAATACTTGCGATACGGGCATGAGCATATTGTAAATAATAGACAGGATTTTTATCCGATTGCTCTTTTGCTAAGGCAATATCGAATTCCAAATGTGTACCGACACTTCGCATGACGAAGAAGTATGCTACTGCATCAACACCGACTTCATCAATTAAATCGTCAAGAGTATATGTCTTTGCATTCCGTTTGGACATCTTTACAACTTCATCGCCATTCACAAACGATACCATTTGGTGGATGATCACTTTCACATTCTTCGTTTCATATCCCAGTGCCTGTACGCCATTGAGAACATCTGGAATAGTGGCAATATGGTCGGCGCCAAAAATATCGACAATCAATTCAAAACCGCGTCGGAATTTTTCGCGATGATAAGCAATATCCGGCAGACGATATGTTGGTTCGCCGGTGCTCTTCACAATTACACGATCCTTGTCCGCGCCAAATTTTGTTGCTCGAAACCAGACTGCTCCTTCACTGTCATATGCAAGATCTTTTTTCTTGAACTCTTCTATCACTTCTTTAATCTTGCCGGATGTGTACAATGTATCTTCATTGTAGAAGATATCGTGTTTTACATTAAGCCGGGCAAGAGTCTCTTTAATCTTTTTAAAACACCATTCTTCGCCGTATTTTTGAAAATACGATTTTTCTCCATCCGATGCCTTGAGAGAATCACCTTTTTGTGCTATGATCTCCTTGGCAATATCAACAATGTATTCTCCTTTGTAGCCTTCATCGGGAAAAGGATAATCGTCGCCAAGTTCCTGTCGATACCGGGAATAGATGCTTTCCGCCAGCGTGCGCATTTGATTGCCGGCATTATTAAAATAATATTCTCTCGTTACCGAATGTCCTGTCCACTCCAAAAGATTTCCAATCACCTGACCAAGCAACACCTGGCGACCATGTCCGGCATGGAGCAATCCTGTTGGATTTGCACTCACCCATTCTAAATTCGTTTTCTTTCCGTTCCCAACATTTGATTTCCCAAATGATGAATGCTCACGAAGTATTTTTTTGGCATTTTCGACAATATAGGCATTGGAAAATCGAAAATTGATAAATCCGGGTCCAGCTATTTCTACCGCGGATAAGAATGTATCGTTGATTGTTAATTTCTCTACAATAGATTGTGCAACCTGGCGCGGATTTTTACCGACTGATTTTGCCAGCATCATGGCAACATTCGTTGTCAAATCGCCGTGTGCTTCGACTTTCGGCTTATCAAAAACGACATCAACAGGAGGGTAGTGTAGTTCTGCAAGAATGGATATTAGCTGCTTCTGTAACTGATCTTTCATTTTTTCGCAGTCTTCTTTCGGATTGGTTTCTTCTTTGGTTTTTCGCTCTTCATTTTTGCAGCGGGCTCATCGTTTGCATACTCAAATTTTGCGTCGCCCCATAGTTTTTCCAAATTATAAAATTCCCGCGTTTCCTTATGAAACACATGGGCAACAACATCAACAAAGTCTAGCAATATCCAGCGCCCCTCGCTGTATCCTTCTTTTCGAACAGATGATTCCCCCTTTTCCAACGCTTCATGTTTGATAGCATCAGCAACTGCACGTGCCTGAGTATCGGAATCAACCGAACAGACGACAAAATAGTCAGTCATTGTCGTTAACTTGCGCAGGTCTAAAATAGTTACGTCATATCCTTTTTTACTTAATGCCGCCTGTGCAACGAGTTTAACAAGATTCTTTGAGGTCACATTTCTCCTTTATTTCCACGGTGTTAATAATTTAAAATCTCTTCCGATCACGACCGAAACCGAGACCATTTGATCGTTATTGAATTGTTGAATAACGTTTTTTCTTTCGATACCAAGCTGTGATGCAAGCTGTTGTGCTTCGTTTGTTTTTCCGCTTCTATCGATAACGATGGAATGTTCCAGATCGAATGTTTTATAGTTACCCATTTCAACAACATCATAACCGAGCTGACGGCAGAATTTCGTCATGGTGTTCCCGACACCATTCACACCACAACCATTCAACACGTTTATCTGAATTGGAACATGCATCGTATCATTCTCTTTTTTAGCTGATGAAATTGTTGATGTTGATTGTTGCGAAAAAATTCCGTAGAGCTGCATTCCATTGAACAGAACAAGAAGTACAATCGCAATATTAAGCAATAATCGATGTTTTATAGGTGGATTCATTATCTACAAAAAAATAACCGAGAAAGTCGAAATGACTACTCGGTTATTCATATAAAAAATTGTTTGCAAAATGTGAACGTTTAATCCTCGTAATACTCAAGTCCGGAGAACATTCCACCAAACGGACGATTATACCCATATCCGTAAAACGAATATGGCAATTCTCTGTATTGCAATCGAATAACCATATTATCCGTCGGACGATAATTGAGTTCTGCCCGGCTTACATATGCTTTGCTAAATTGATTTTGCAGCCGATAATCAAAGGTGCTGTACGGTGAATTTTGAAGACTGAGATCGACACGAGCATCAAGATTCGGCATAAACTGATATATCATGGTGTTCGTATAGCGTTGAAGCGCCATTCCTTCACCACCAAATGCGGAATAACTTGCAGAATACGAATGTCGCATATAAAAATTATTCGGATTGAAAAAGTTAAACCAGTCACTTGCCGATTGTGGCTGAATGAACGAATCGGATACTTTCGCTTGTTCAGCCGCTTTAGGTTTGAATTGACCGAATGCTCCAATTACTCCAAACACCATTATCAAAACGAATAATTTTTTCATATGTTCACCGTTCACTCTATATTCAAATTATGAAAAACCACCTGCTTTGTCAATATAGACTGCGAAACAGGCTTATTTGTTCCGAGATTTCAATGCAACTTCAGCTTCTTTCAATTGCTCGAGCGTATTCACTCCGCGAATCTCATTTGAATCATCCGTCATCATTGCCGCCACTACCAGTTTTTGTTTCCAAAAATGGCCGAACACGTCAGTCAAATAATATTCATTTTGCGCATTGTGTGGATTGATGTGCTGTAATGCGGTGAAGAGATAACGCGTATCAAAAATATAAATACCTGAGTTGATCTCGGTGATTTTGCGTTGTTCTTCACTTGCATCCTTATGTTCCATAATTCCGACAACGTATCCGCTTGTGCTTCGTAAAATTCTACCATATCCCGTAGGATCGTCGAATTTCGCTGTGAGAATTGTTCCGGCAGCATTATTGTCACGATGATAGTCGATAAGTTTTTTGATCGTCTCTTTTCGCAGAATCGGAACATCACCCGAGAGCACGATCACGTCTCCGGCATATCGACGAAGAAACGGCTCCGCTTGCATTACAGCATGCCCGGTTCCTAACTGAGGATCCTGAACGGCAAATTCAACGGTAGGTGCTACCTGTTCCAAATGATTATAGACAGATTCACGCTGGAATCCTACGATGGTGATGATGCGTTCAGATCCGAGCGATTGTGCAATCTCCACAACATGCTGTACCATCGGTTTGCCATTCACTTCAAACATTACTTTAGCTTTTGATGAATCATTCATCCGTGTGCCTTTACCGGCCGCCATAATAATTGTAGCAAAATTAGACATCGATTTTTCCTTTTCTATTTTACAGTAACAAGAATATTATCAATTAATCGTGTTGTACCAAATCGTACAGCAAGTGGTATCAACACTGTTTCGCCGCTCATAAGTGTTTCTTTTTTTTCAAGAGTTTCCGAGTCAACGATCTCCACATAGTCGATCTTGGTCGGATTCTTTGAGAGGATCAATGATTTCATCTCTTCAAGGATCTTATTGGGGTTTCGTTCACCCTCCAGAATCTTTTTTTCACCCAGTTTCAATGACTGGTTCAACACAACGGCATTTTTCCGTTGTTCGGTATTCAAAAATATATTCCTTGAACTCATTGCCAGTCCATCCTGTTCGCGCATGGTCGGAACGATGCTTATCTGAACCGGAACGTTCAAATCTTTTACCATTTTTTTAATCACAATACTTTGCTGAGCATCTTTTTGTCCAAAATATGCAACATCCGGTTGGACAACATTCAATAACTTCAACACTATAGTCGTGACACCCTTAAAATGTGTCGGCCTAAATTCTCCTTCCAGTTGCATCGATAATCCTTCAACAATGGCATACGATGAAAAACCATTTGGGTACATCTCATTAACTGTAGGAACAAATAACAAGTCGCATCCCGACTGCTGCGAAAGAGTGGTATCTTTTACAATATCGCGCGGATATTTTTCAAGATCTTCATGCGGAGCAAATTGCGTTGGATTGACAAAGATGGAAACGACAACCACATCATGTTCACTTTTCGCTTTTTTGATGAGCGAAAGATGCCCCTCATGCAAAAAACCCATAGTCGGAACAAGAGCAATGGATTTTTTTTTAGCACGAATTGATCTAAGGCGAGATTGTACTTCCGAGATATGAGTGACTGTAAGCAAAAATTCAGGTGTTATAATAAATTAAATAATTTTCTTCCCAAATCCCGACTGCATCAAGCCAACTGCAAATTCAGCAGATTGATTCCGATTATCGAGGATAGGATTTGCTTCAACCACTTCGAGTGAATTCAACCGATTGTTTTCCGAAAGTGTTTCCATAATCAAATGCGCTTCACGGTATACAAGTCCCCCTTTTACTGGAGTCCCAACGCCGGGACATTCTTTCGGATCCATCGCATCAAGATCAAAACTAACGTGAATGAAATCGACATCTTTGAGTTTTCGAAGTGCTTTAGTAATCACGACCGCCATTCCATGTTTATCAATATCTTCCATGGTAAAGATGGCGATATTGTTTTTCCGTATCGCTGCTTTTTCGCCTGCATCGAGATCACGAATTGCAATCATCACTAAATTTTTCGGGTCGAGTTTTTGATAATCACCTCCAATTGAAGTCAATTCCAACGCACCAATCCCCAACGATGCAGCAAGCGGCATTCCATGGATGTTACCCGAAGGAGAAGTAACATCGGTATTCATATCACCATGGGCATCAACCCAGATAACACCCAATTTTTTATTTTTTTTCTTGCAGAAATTCGAAACACCGGCGATAGTCCCAATAGCGATTGAATGATCACCGCCAAGAATCAAAGGAAATCCATCACTTTCAAGAATCTTTTCTGTTTTTGTGGCCAAGAGTGTACAAGCCCGGACAATTTCAGAAAGGTACTTCAGTCTGGGATTTTTCACTTTTTGTTGTTCCGGAATCTTCGTGGAGATATCCCCTTCTTCAACAACAGTATGTCCGAGTGATTGAAGTTTTTCTGAAACACCGGCGATGCGAATTGCAGAGGGTCCCATGTCAACGCCGCGGCGGCCTGCACCCAAGTCCATGGGAACACCAAGTAAGTGTATATTCATAAAATTTTTAATGAACCATTTCGAACAGATTGGAGATCGTCGCTTTCAGATCTTTTCTTGGAACAACGAGGTCCACAAATCCTTTCTCCTGTAAAAATTCTGCCCGCTGAAATCCTTCCGGCAGATCTTTCCCGATCGTTTGTTTAATAACACGCGGACCGGCAAATCCAATCAGCGCGTTCGGTTCGGCAATATTTATATCCCCAAGCATAGCAAAACTGGCTGTTACTCCGCCGGTTGTGGGATCGGTCATCAACGATATAAAGGGGAGACCGGCATTGGAAAGCTGAGCAAGTTTTGCGCTTGTTTTGGCAAGCTGCATTAATGAATATGCCGCTTCCATCATTCGCGCACCACCGCTGGCGGAAATAATAATTAATGGAGCTTTCAGCTTAATGGCTTTATCGACTGCGCGACGAATTTTTTCGCCGACAACACTTCCCATACTTCCACCGATAAACGTAAAATCCATGCAGGCAATGACAACTTCGCGTTTATTCATTTTTCCTGTCCCATAACGAAGTGCGTCACTGAATCCGGTCTTTTTAATCGTCTCTTTGATGCGTTCTTTATATTTTTTTGTATCAACAAAATTGAGTGGGTCTTTCGAAGTCATCTTAGCATCGAATTCTTTAAATGTCCCTTCGTCAAAAAGAATGGAGAAATATTCCCGGCTGCTGATTCGGAAATGATGCGAACATTTTGTGCAAACCCACAGATTTTGTTCCAGTGCACCATTATGAATAATCTCACCGCAAGAAGAACATTTTTTCCACATTCCTTCGGGCATATCTTTTTTCTGATTGTCCGATGCTATATTTTCTGTTGAACGCCTAAACCAGGACATAGTACCCTTTCAATTTGTAGAACAAAATATCTATCATTCACCTTTATTTCAATGAAAATCTCTTGAAATAGATTCTTACGGTAATTACACTTTACTTTTTGGAAAAGTGGCAACAAAATCACGCAAATACATTGGTTCTGTATGTGAAAAATCGGATACTGTATACTCGTTTCGCTTGCGATATGCGAGCAATCCGATTGATGCCGCAGAAATATTTGGTTGTATGACAACTGCATCTTGACCGGATGCATCCAATAATATTTCGGATTTTAGTTTTATTGAATAATCATTTCGCCGTGCTATTTCATTCTGAGTTATCGTATAGTATGCAAAAAACGCTTCTTCCCGTTTCGCATCGACCATTGCACAGAATATTTTTTTGCTTCCAGGGTTTTGATTTAACCGAAACGATTCCGCAATTCCATCCAACGTGGGGACTGCAAATAATGGAAGATCAAGAGCCATCGCCAACCCTTTTGCGGTGCTTAAACCGATACGGAGTCCTGTAAATGATCCAGGTCCAAAAGAAACGGCAATTCCATGTAATTGCATTTTTGATGTTTTCGAATATGTTAACACCTCATCAATCAAAAGCATTAACCGCTCGGAATGAATATTTTTTTCATGCAATGAACGTTCACACAAAACGGTATCACGATCGATGAGCGCCGCGCTGCAGACTTCTGTGGCTGTTTCAATAGCTATAATCATCGCTTCTCTATTGTAATAATGCGTTCATTTTCTTTATCCCCCAATATGCAATGGACGTTGAACCGCTTTTGGGGAAGTTTTGATTCGACCATATCTGCCCATTCAATAACACAGACACCGTCTCCATAAATATATTCATCATATCCCATCTCATCCAATTCGGCTGTCGATTTCAATCGATAACAATCAAAATGATAGAGAGGAAGCCGTCCGCCCAAATGTTCGTTGATGATCGTAAAAGTCGGGCTTGTCACATTTTCGGTTACTCCTAATCCGCGTGAAATACCTTTCGCGAATCGCGTTTTTCCTGCTCCCAAATCTCCGACCAACGCAACGACAGCACCAGCAGTTAATTGACGAGAGAATTCTTCTCCTGCACCGATTGTCTCTTCTTCATTATGTGTCACGATGCGGTTCATTACTATTTTGGTTCCATGGTAATGACGGGAAGGATCATCTCTTCCATTGAAATACCGCCGTGTTGAAAACTATCCCGATAATGATTTAAATATTTATGGAAATCTGTCGGATAAACAAAATAATAGTCCTCTTTTGCAACAATGTAATTTGTCGTCACACCGCGCTGCGGTAGCTTAAAGTCTTTGGGATTCTTGAGGAAGATCGATTGTTTATCATCCGACTTTAAATTGCGTCCAAACTTGTATCGAAGATTTGTCGACGCTTCCTTATCGCCGATCACTTTTGAACCTCGCATGCATCGAACGCTTCCGTGGTCCGTGGTTACGATGATCTTCACATCTTTGCGGGTTGCCAGCGCTTGGAACATTCCCAATAATGATGAATGCTTGAACCACGTATCCGTCAGCGATCGGTATGCCGATTCATCCGGCGCAATCTCTTTCAAGATTGGATCGTCTGACCTGCCGTGTGCCAGCATGTCAACGAAATTAACGACAACCGCCGTTAACTTATTTTGCGTAAAAGAGATAATGTTTGACAGGATTTGTCGCCCGAATTCAGGATCAAGAATCTTGACATATTTCGGTTCCGGTTTAAGAACGACCCGTTTTCGTTCAAGTAGTTTCATTAATAATTCTTTTTCGTATTTATTGTGGCTCGATTCACTGTCATCTTCCCCCTGCCATAAATCCGGAAACCGCTGTTCGAGTTCCAACGGAAATAATCCGCTGAAAATTGCATTGCGTGAGTACGGTGTTGCCGTCGGAAGAATGGAAAAATAATATTCTTTATCGATCGTATACAATTCCCTCAAATATTCTTCCATCACCAACCACTGATCTAATCGCATGCAGTCGATCACAAATAGGAATACCGATTTTTTTTCATTCAAGTTTGGTATTACATATTTTTCAACAATCTCCGTTGAAAGAGTCGGACGATTCTCTTTTCGATTGATCCACGCTTGATAATTTTTTTCCACATATTTGGAAAACTCCGCGTTACTCTCTCTTCTCTGATCTGCCAGCATTTTTTGCAGACCAAGTTCCGGATGTTTATCGAGTTCCATTTCCCAATTGGCCACCTTTATATACAACTCGGTCCATTCAGTGTAATCCATCGGACTAAGCAGCATTCTGGAGATGGAAGAAAATTCCTGAATATAATCCCGCGAAACCTGTTCGCTTTGAAGTTTTTTGCCTTCCAGAAATTTCTTACACACGAGTAAAATTTGGCTGGGATTTACAGGCTTGGTAAGGTAATCAGAAATTTTGCTTCCGATCGCTTCCTCCATCAACGACTCCGCTTCATTCTTCGTAATCATCACTACAGGTAATGCATAAAATAATTCTTTAATTATAGCGAGGGTTTCCAGACCTCCTTTACCTGGCATCATCTCATCAAGAAATACCAAACCATAATTTTTAGATTTGACCATTTCGATAGCATCATCTCCGTTGGTTGCTGTGTCTACGGAATATCCTTTATCCCGAAGCAACACAACGTGTGCCCGCAGCAATTCTATCTCATCGTCCACCCAAAGGATATTTCCTTTATTATTGTCCATTCTATCCAACTTTCTTTTCGTTAGTGACAAATGTTACACAAAATGCAGATCATTTTAAACCAATGCTTCGGCGCGTCCCGATGAAAAACATCGGGACTTGCTAAGCATGACTATTTTTCTGCATTTCATAACATCAGTTATTGAATTGCAATGTGGACATCAACGCCACCTTCGTTCGTCGAAGAACCCGGAATGCGCGATCCTCCCGCATCCGGTTCTATCTTCGTATAGCGATAGAACAATGAGGCTGTCACGCGTGAACTTAATACATACCGGATACGAGGTTCCATTTGTGTGCGAGATGAACCTTCGCCCGGTGTTCCTTTTGTGTTAAACTCGTTTTGTTTTACATCAAAAGTGGTTCGGGAATTTTTCGCCAGCGAATATGTGAAACTAATATCAATATCGTTTTGCAGACTCACTCCAAAGAGCGGTATTTCAAAACCAGAACGTGAAAAACTACCGGTGATGGACATATCGTTTCCGACAGCCTCAACAATATTTTTAGAGGAAGGTGTAAGATCATACGACACATTTGAACCATAGCGCAAATTGGCACTCATTGTACCTTTCAATACCTCTTTGAATGCAATGCTGACACCGGCAAGAGGTGAAAATGCATAATTAATACGCTGTGATTCGGTGATATTTCCGCCGCCGGCACTCCCTTTGAACACTTTTGCATAGCTTGATTGATATGCGTGATCTAAACTGACTCGTGTTGCAAAATTTTTGAAGAGACTAAACTGTTCCAACCCATCCCATCGGAATGAATAATTCACCCGCGGGAAAAGATCTCCGAAGATTTTTTTCAATATCGGGGCAGATTCAAAACCTTCCTCAAAAGCTTTAGCAAGTTTCTCATCCTGATTGGGAGAAGTCTTGAGCGGAACAGCCTCTTTATAAAGTTTTCCTACTTGTTCAATTCCGCTTTTAAACATTGAAAAGACAAATGTTGGCGGTAATGTAAAGAACGATCGCTCGATTGATCCCCCCGTCGCGATGTTAATAATTGCCGCCCTGCCGGTAATGGAATCTGTCCGAAGTGTTTGCGTACGAGAATAATTCCAGCCAAGATTCCAATTGAGATCAATTCGTGCACCTGTCCACAGATCGCGTCCTGTACGGAAGGTTAACTTATTGTTTTGCGTAAATCCATCTGTAAGATTTGCATTTCGCGCACGTATTTGTTTGTCTGCATCAGTGGAAAAGCCGACAAACGGAAATTTCGGTTTAATAAACACATCGGTTATGTTTGCACCGGGTACTGAAACCAATCCAAGTTGGTACGACCTTGTCGGACCAAACTCTCGTTCCCCTTTTTGAATAAATGGAGCACGGCCGAAGAAATTCGCAAAACCAGGACGGCCCGGAACACCGCCATTGGAGGCTGAATTGCTCTGAGTAAACGAAATATTGATCTTGTCATAATCCAAAAACGGAGTCTTAATAAATGTCCGCGCAATTCCGATCAATCCTCCTCCACCTTTCGACTTTGTATTAGTCGATTGCGTCGTATCGATAACCGAAACTTCAGGTTGAGGTTTTTCTTCCTGCTGTTTTGGTGCCGGCTCTTCTTCGTCATCATCCCGTTCTCCTCTGCCGCGGGACGGAGCTGGAACGGGCTCTTCAATTTCCTGAGGTGCTTCATACGCAGGAAACCACGAATCAACAAACGATTTTAAACTAATATCAGAACTCAAGGAGATGCTGTTTCCCCATCCAGTAGAAATACCAAGATCACCCTGCTGCAAACTGTTCTGCCATCGATATCCAACATTATACCGCGCCGATAACGTTACATATTTATTTAAATCAAACATTGAGGGAACTTTTGGTCGGGTATTTAATGTAAATGTTTGATTGTAGGCATTATCAAATCCAAAATTGACGAGACGATCCTGCAAGAACATTTGATTCATAATCTGTTGGAAATTTCGTTGCCGACCAAAAGGATCAAGTTCCAAATGAACCATGGAGCTGGTAATATCTACGGCATAATCTCCTGAAAGATTGATGAGCCCATTGTCTGTCAGCTTCCATGCAAATGAGAAATTACGGGAAGAAGCAAGTCCGCGTATCGGTTCGGTATCTTTAATTTGACTCCGCAGCCGTTCATTGGTTCTGGATCGTGCGATACTAAATCCTGTACTAAAACTCGAGATCGGATTGTAAAAGATCTGCAGTTCTCGTAATTCTTCAAAGAAAAATGTATTCTCAAAGAAACCAAATGGCTGAATATATGCATCACCTAAAAATGAATAGGCATAGCTGATTCGTGCGTTCCATTGCCACGAATTGCGCGAAGCTGTCGTTGGGTTCCGCTGACTGGATGTGGTGTAACTGAATCCGTAATTGACACGATTAAAGAGATCGCGAAAGAACCAGTTTTCCGACGGAACATTGAATTTAAATGCGGGAACTGCATATGTATCCGTTGTAGAAAGCGTCTGCGCTTCGGAGAGGATCTTTTGTTTTTCTTTTTCACCAAGCTCCACTGATCCGTTCTTCTCCGTAATAAAATCCTTTCGTTGATCTGCCGCTTTTGTAACAACAATATCAGAACTTGGCAGATACTGCGGAGTGGAGATTGCTTCGCTATGAGAATAACTGAATCCCAATTGTGTACCGGTCCAATCCTGCGGTAGAAACCGTTCGAACGCAAGCGATGATGAAAAATTCCAGCTGCTGTTCGTTACGCGACTGCCAAATCTGCTTTCCAAATTATGGAAGTATGGATCGACCCGGCTGTAATTAAATGCCATTGATCCAAAGTCTGCAAGCTTTACGGTCGTGCTCATGCTGTATGCCCAGCCGGGAGTATCATCCACATCGGCAAGCCGAAGTTCGTTCACCCAAATTTGCCCTGTCACACGCCGTTCAGTTCCGTTGATGATCGGATTCTCAATTCCTATTGAGATAAATGCAATGCGCGTCAATGTCGGATTTCCCAAAACGGCATAGGTTGATCCTTCTGGTCCGTTTGGAACAGGTCGGACAACACGTAAAGCCGCTGTATCTCTTACCTGCTTAATTGATGTTAAATCTTCAAACCGGATATTGACATTGTTTCGTGCATCCCACCCGGGATAAACGGGGGCCCGATATTCATAATAGTTCAAACTATCCGAACCGAACCGGATGTACATTTTTACTGACGCTTTGCTTGCCGTAGATGAAAAATGTTCAGCTCCATGAACAAACATCTTCATCTGCCGGTAACTAAAAACGTCCAGCGGTCGATAGGAGAATTTTTTGATTGCTTCACGACTGTCACCATCGCTTAAATCTAAAATATTCAACGCCAATGATTGTTCGTTTCCATACACCTGTTCATCAGGCTTTGTTCTGTCCCGTTCACGGAAAACACCCGGCGGCGAGACATATCCTTGAAGAGAATTGTCTTCCACGTTTACCACCGACACTTTAAATACCGGATCGTTTTTCTTTACTTCTTCCCATTGATTTCCGATAAGATTGAATTCAACAAACTGCATATCAAACTCATCCGGATGGCCGGTAAACCAAAGACGGGCATACTGAATATTTGATTGGTCCGGTGTTCCAATTTTGTATTTATAGGAATTGATGGGAATACGATATTGAAACCAGCCATTTGTGCCTCCGCCAATCTTCAACGGATTTGCATCGGTAGTATCAAGATTCAATTCATACTCATAGTAGTCATTTGTTCGATCCGTGTAACTGTTTCGATTTAGATCTTCTGAATCGGGGAAACGGCCGATCTCACTTGTACTGTTGTGTTCCGTCTGATTGATTCTGTTAAACACCGTCGTGCTATATTCGAAATCGTCACCGGATGGATCATTGACGATATCCGGAAACAATGCTTTATTGGCATCGACAAATGTTTTGTATTCAGATTGTTCTTCGTTGTTGAATAAACCATCGATACCTGTATCTTCATCCTGTGCGAGAATATCGTTCTTGAATTGGCCTTTATCTTCTGTATTAAGCGTTGATGACTTATCCCAATAAATATCTTCGCTGATCGTTCCAAGATCGATATAGATTTTCCGCGTAGAATCAATCCTCCCTTTGTTCGGATTCACCCTCACCCAAATTTCAATAAAGCCAACATTCTCACTGATCAGGTTGATGGCGCTGGTCGAAAGAAGTTTTTGAATTCCCCCCCAGTTCTTTTTCGGTTCATTCAACAATGTCTGCTGCAAATCCGGAGAGTAGTTATACACTCCACGAGCGAGAGGATTGTAATTAACATTCAACACTTGAATAAGATCTTGACCTCTGCCTGCCTGTTTAATAGACTTTCCATTAGCATCTATTCCATAAATAGCATCAAGAGGAATACCGCCGATAGGATTATACCAAAATGTTCGTGCTTTGGATTTCAACTTAGTGGTATCACGACTCCACGCTGTCGTATCATAACGATCAACTCCAAATTGAAATGCCGGAGCACTCATCTCATGCCATTGACCATAACCTACACCAAGCGGAATAATTCTTTTTGCACCTTCAAAGTCATCGATATATGCAATACCATTCCCTTGATCATCCGCGATAGAACTTTTTTTCGTGTTCGGATCGGGATTCATATATGCCGCTTCGCCGCGCAATGTAAATTCAGATTTTGCTTTTGTATCGAGAAACGGAAGTGCGTCGATCATTTTCGTTAAATATGGAATTTCACCGGACGTCTGTCCATCGAATCCGTAAATAGAGTTGTTTGATGGCTCCTCATTCAACCGGACTTTATCGCTCAACACCTGTTGATCGAGATTCATCATGGTGAAACCAAATTTCGTTTTTTCCGAAACGTCTACTTCACCGCGCAACCCCATCAATGTTTTTGATGCCAATTGGAACAGATCGTTCTGTTCAAACTTCACCTGTAGGCTCGCCCCCGGAACAAGTGCCTCTTGTTTCTTAATAATTACCTGCCCAATAATGTAATCGACTGTATAGTCAACATTGGCGACCAACGGCTGACCGTTCAATAACACCTGAACACTTCCTTCCACCACGTTAAATCCGAGATTGACAGTATTGGAACTGGAAGCAGTGATTTGACCTGTGATGACAAATCTATCTTTCAACGTATTTTGCTGTGCCGCCGCACTTGTCGTGTCATAGAGATCGTTATACAGATATTTTTGGATTATTGAATCTTCTGGAGGAGTTGGTAATGCCCGCAACGCTTTTTCCAATCCATCAGTAAAAGGTTTTAATGTTGGAAAGATAATTTCTCCGCGCTCTTGGTCGATCGTAACACCAGGATTAAAATCGAATTTACCATCCGGAACATTACTACCGTCACCAACAAGATCCAGGCCAAATAATGTGATGATCTTTGTCGTTCCAATAACATCAACAGGATCCTTTCCCGATTCTTTATATTTTAAGTCTAGCGAGAATCCTTCTTTGTCAACTTTGCGTCCGCCAAGCGGGTAAATATTTTTCAGCATTAATGAAAATGGAATGCTGTCCTTTGGAAGTGTATAATTTAATGGTTTCACCAATTTCAACACCAAAATCGAATCTGAACCAGTTTCATTCTTCGTTAACGTTCCATAGATGCGATCATCGTCGTTTCCCTCGAAATTCTCTATACGATACGAGATAGCGATGGCCTGTCCTTCCTGCACAGAACGATTTAATGTAATGTATCCTGCATTCCGTTCAATTCGATAATCTTTCTGCGGTTCAAGTCTGTCCCACGTTGCAGCAACTAGACCGGCATCTGTATTTGTTGTGGTGTCGGGAGAACGATACGATTTATATGTTATGGTATCATTGACAGAAACATCAGGAAGATTAAAGTAAGCATTTCCCTTTCGCATTGTTTCATTTGCTGCTCCAATATGGTACAGCCATACTTCATATTCGTTTTCTTTGATTTGTAATCGACCATTTGCCTGTCTAGTTTTGATAAACGGCTCAAATAATGCACGATATACAGTATCGACAAAGAAGTGATCTTTTGAATATTCCCATGCTCGTTTTTCAAAATCAATCTTTTGCGCACCGCCGGAAATGCTTTTTTCCTGTATCTGTCCTTTTTTTTGCGAAGCGATAGCGGTCAGCTTTAAAGGGCCAATCTGAAATGCCGCTTTAATACCGAACAATGCCGAACTGCTCGATACGAAACTAGAGCTTGTTGAAAGCGATACGTTACCGGCTTCCACACTTTGAACAATCTCATCTTCATAGCCGGTGTATTTTATCTTTAGTTGATTTTCGTATTCGAATGTACGTTGTGTATTCCAGTCTGCAAGAATATTCAGTTTATCACCGATGGTTCCACTGACATTAATCTGAACTTCTTGCGCAAAATCAGGTTCATTACGTGTATTGCCGAATGCGCTAAGTGTCTGTTGGTCCGTTGAGGTGTTTCTAAATGCAGCCCGAATGTCGACTGCTCCGGAAATGTTCAAATTGATGCGCGGAGGTCCAAAAATAGAAAATACAGGATTTGCAGGAACGGGAATATCGATTTTGGTAAACGTACCGAGAAGATCCCCGATATCATCTCTCTTTTTTGATGCTTTCACTGACTCTTCTTTGTCGATCAATTCAGTAAAATTCTTTTCAAAATCTGATGTTGCGCGCTGCTGGACATATTCATTAATCGGCATTTTAATCGGCAGCTTGATATCCTTTCCATTCACTGTCTGACGGACGATGACAAACTTTCCCGTCGAATCAAGTTGGACAGTGTTGACAACAAGTGTTGGAGTCTTAAGATAGAAAGGATTATAGGGTGCCGGAAATGCCTGTGCCGCATCGGAATCTTTTCGGCGGAAGGTTAATTGTTCTAAATACGTTGAATCTTTTATTTCATATTTTTTTGGACGAAGCGAGTCATTTTTTGTCGACAAGGAATCAACTGATGTTGAATCCTGAATCACTTCGTAGACTATAGGACGTAATGGCGCAATCGTGGCGTTCGCTGATGAGACAATCAATGCGAACGCAAAGAGTACAACAACGACGGACAGTCCTATTGATACTGTTTTACGCACAGATGACAATGTCAAAGTGTGATTTTTGAGAAATGTGAATTGTGAAAACAACCAATGCGCCTACACGCTGTTAATAGTTCTGTATCAAATCTGCGATTGATCGTTCTCCTGTTTGAAGTGCTTTAGAAGATGAGTGCTGTTTGCTATAGTAAAAGTAGAAAAATCCAGTGTAACATTCAAGTTCTAGAAGTATCTCAAAAACATAAGTATTCTTCAATCCAATGTGGTTTATCGGAATGAAGAATTTGAATCTACTACCCGATCCTTCGCTCCGCTCAGGATGGCGACAGATATATTTTTGAGATTACTTTTAGTCAATATCCGCTCGTTCGATAAGGTTTTGATCTATTGATTTCGTTGTTTTTGCACCTAATGTCTTTAAAGTCTCAACTGAGCGGACAATATTTCCTTTCCCCTCATATAACTTTGACATTGCATCTTTATAGACATCCTTTGATTTATCCAATTGCTTCCCGACATCTTTCATATCTTCGATAAATCCGACAAACTTATCATAAAGCGCTCCGCCACGCTGAGCAATATCTATTGCATTTTTTGTCTGCTTCTCTTGTTTCCAGATTGATGAGATTGTTACTAATGTAGCGAGAAGAGTTGAAGGACTAACAATGACAATCTTTTTATCCCACGCAACACTGAACAACTCCCGATCAGCTTGAACAGCAATGCCAAAAGATGCTTCGATGGGAACAAACATCAGTACCAGCTCCGGTGAATTCAACGATTCAGCAGTTTGATAATTCTTATCACCGAGCAGCTTCAAATGACTTCTCAATGAAGCGATGTGTTCCTTTTTGAACTGTTCTCGTTCCTCATCATTCTCTGCATTGACAAGTGCTTCATATGCAGTCAGAGAAACCTTGGAGTCAATAATGATATGCTTGTTATCAGGGAGAAATACAACAACATCCGGACGGATCGTATCTCCATCAACATTTTTTGTAGAGACTTGAAGTTTATATTCCCTGTCTTTCTCCAATCCGGATCGCTCAAGGATTTTTTCAAGAATGAACTCTCCCCAATTTCCCTGGGTCTTGGTGTCTCCTTTTAACGCACGGGTCAAATTATTCGCTTCATCACTGATACGAATATTCTGTTCTGCCAGTCGCCTCACTTCATCTTTTAAACTTAACGTATCCCGCGATTCCTTTTCATACGTTGTCTCCACTTGTTTTTTGAATTCTTCAATCCTCTCTTTCAATGGATTAAGAATGGAATCAAGCGAGGTCTTATTTTGTTCCGTAAACGATCTACTCTTTTCTTCCAGAACGGTATTAGCAATATTTTTGAATTCTGTCGTCAAACGGACATTGATCTGTTCCAATTCCTTCTTCTGCTCTTCCATTCTCGCCGAAAGGTTCTTATTCTCTGTAAGTGCTTCGGAAAGCTGGCTGGTCATTAGAAGGGATTTTGCACGCTCGGTTTCTAGAAAAGTCTTCGCTTCATCCAACGATCGTTCCAATCGGTTCATTGCTTCTTGAAATTGGGCAGATTCGATCTTCACCCGGGATATTTCTGCCTGGGCGGCATCAAATTGCTCTTTGGTAAACGGCAACGGCTGTTGATATTTTGATTTTGAAACTAACCAACCGGCAGCAGCACCAACAACTAATCCAATAACTAGAAAAATAACATCCATATTAAAAAGGTTTTGTAAAAAAAATATAGAGGACAACAACAAGGATGGAATACATCATCACTCGTGCATAGAACATACTCCAATTTTTGATGCGATTCCAGACATAAGAAACTCCCATGGTTGCAGCAATCAATACTGCCGCCATCATCATCACTTCAGGAACGGTTTTTGTTTTTCCGATAATGAATGCAAGACTCTTATTGTCCCAAAACATTCCATAGATCGCTAACAGATGTCCGGCATACGCAACAAGCGATTCCGAACCAACAACACTTACCAGTGATCTGCCGGACTTAGCGGTCTTTTCCCAAATCCATAATGTTGAGAGTAATATTAGCACAATTCCCATACGGATGAAAAAGAATCCGGGACTTGCTCGCCAAAAATTGTGTTCCGGAAAAATCACAATGGGCAGCAGATCGGCAATGATCGATCCTATGATCAACACTATTCCCGCAACAAAAAAGCGCGTAAAGATCTTTTGCTCCTCCATCGTCTCTTTCCACCAGACAAGCAGTTGCGACGTTAATCCGCCAAACAATACAAATCCCATCCACGGAAACAATGGAAACTGTGACCGGTGAGCTGCCGTGAAATAGTTTCCAAGCTGTTCCGGCATGATATGATCGATATTCCTATCATACATCCATGGCGAGCCGAAGATCATTGCAAATGCAAGCAGAGCAACAGCAAAAAAATATTTCTTCTGTGTACGAGCGATCAACACAAGAGCGAGCAACACCAGCAACGAAACAGCGATGGCGTGCAAAACATCCACTTTCCAAAAAACACCCCACTCTTCCCAGGAAATATTGAGTAATTTATTGAATGAGAAGAAGGGCAAATGCAACGCGTATCCAACCGCCAACACTTGAAGGATTCTTCCCAACTGTTTCCAAAAGACAGGACTATATGCAAGATAATCGTTCCATTTTCGTTGCGCGATCAGCACAAAGGAATATCCGGCAATAAAAAGAAATGATGGGGCAACCAGTCCATTTACAAAATTCAATATTTTGAACCACGGTTCTTCCTTGATGACGGGGATCAAGAACGCGTTGAACACGTGAACTTCGATCATAACGATAACAGCCCATCCCCTCAGGAGATCGATATAGACAAAACGAGATTTTTGTTTTCCCATCAATAAGGCCTGGTTAAAAATAAAAAAATGAACGTCGCAGCAACAACAATTCGTACGGCCATAGCCGTTTTGTTAAAATGTTTTTTTAAATGGTACCATCCATACGTAAAGGATGAAATGGCAATAAAAACAATAATAAAGACAAATGATGTTTCAATTACAGATAATGTCGGAAGAATGATATGCTGCAATCCTTTGTTCACTACTGATCCGTACAAGATGATTAAATGAATAACATAAATAAACAACGATTCACGTCCCATAATCTGAGGGACTTTTGACGTGATCGTATAGGAATGTTCTGCAAAGAAGACACCGCTCGTCACCAATAACACAAATCCCAAACGTGCAAAGATAATCAATGGGTTCACTTTCCAAACGTCATGCAGCGGATAGATGTGTGTCGGTAAATTCACAACAATAAAGGATACAATGAGCAAGACGATGCCAATGGAAACTGTTTTCTGCATCAGATTGACGGCGTGGTGGTGTTCTTTCGCATTCAAAAATATGGATGAAAAAATGACCCCACAGAGAATATACGATGACCACGGAAAGATGGGAAACCAAGAATTATTCCCAGCGTTAATATACGATGCAAACCACAGAGGAGTAATTTTTGTAAAATCGACCGTCCAAATAATAGGAGAGAGGAAAATGATGATCACTGCAAATCCGATCGTAAACCATATAAACCGTTTTTCATCTTTGAGAAATAAGACAGCCGATTGCAGAATCAACATTGTTAGAGCAATGCAATGGAGTGCATCTACCTGCAGCCACATGGCGATATCAGACGACGTTGCCTCCGTGAGAATTTTTTTGAGAGAAAAGAATGGAAGATGCAATGCATACCCAATTACGATCAAACCGAAAAATTTACCGAATCGACGGGCAACATGTTTTGTCAGTGCAATATGTTCTTCCCACTTTTTCATTGTGGAAATGCCAAATGCTACACCCGACGCGAATAGAAACATCGGTGCGATAAAGCCATGGAAAAAATCATGGGCAAAGAATAAAATGTTTGAGCGAAGATTAAAATCCAGCAGCGCATCGAATGTATGACCCTGGATCATAAACACGACGGCAAGGAAGCGGAGCAGATCAATAAAGAGGTAACGTTGTTTGGAATGGATCATGAAAATCAAATTTCAAGATTACAGAATTGCAAGATTGCAAGATTACATCATCGTCTGGAATATTCTTCAGCAAGAATTTTGTAATATTGAAAATCTTAATAATTTTGATGACTATGTAATAACCTTCATTTTCTTGCCAACTTTTTCAAACGCATCAAGTGCATGATCGATATTTTTCTTCGAAAGAGCCGCAGAGATCTGAACCCTTAAGCGCGCTTCACCTTTTGGAACAACCGGGAACCACAATCCTTTCACATACACTCCTGCTTTGAGCAATTGTTTGCTCATTTCCTGCGCAACAGTCGCTTCACCAAGCATCACCGGTACAATCGGATGATCTCCTTCAAGAATATGGAAACCGAGCGATGTAATTTCCTTCCTGAAATAGGCGGTATTATCATGCAGTCGAGTCACAATCGATCTGTCTTTTGTTAACAGATCGATTGCTGCAATACTTGCCATCACAACTGAAGGTGGAAGTGAGTTTGAAAATGTGTACGGACGCGATTTTTGACGGAGATATTCTACTAATTTGTTGCTCCCGCTTACGTAACCACCAAGCGCGCCACCAATCGCTTTCCCCAACGTCCCGGTCAACACATCAACTTTTTTGAGAACACCGAATTTTTCCGGTGTTCCTCTACCCGTCTTGCCAACAACTCCGATTGCATGGCAGTCGTCAATAAATAAGATCGCATTATATTTGTTCGCCAACGCAACCAACTTATCGACATGTGCATAGCTTCCTTCCATGCTGAACACACCATCCGAAGCGATGATCTTAAACCGATAATCGGCATTTTTATCTGTCTCGAGCAACTGTTCCAATTGAGCAACATCATTATTCTTATAGATCTTTTTATCAGTCGTCTCTGTTTTACAGAGCCGCATGCCGTCAATAATACTGGCGTGATTCAATCCGTCCGTATAAATAACGTCGCGATAATTTTCATATCCGAGTTTTTCATTCAGCAATGAGGGAAAGAAGGCATTATTTGCGGCAAAAGCAGAAGAGAAAAGGATCGTAGCTTCCGTACCGATGAATTTCGAAATCTTTTTTTCCAGCTCCAGATGAATTGTTTGTGTTCCGCATAAAAATCGGACCGAAGCCATTCCATAACCGTATTCTTTGATTGCGTCAATCGCCGCTCTTTTCACCACCGGATGATTCGACATCCCCAAATAATTATTGGACGCCATCATCACTACTTTTTTGCCGTTCACTGTCACTTCGCCCGCTTGCGGTGTGGAGAAGGAAGTCTCATATTTGTACGTATTTGCTTCGTGGATGCGCGTTAACTCATCAATAAACAGATTATCATATTTCATATTCTTCCTCATAATAAATGATGGCAGGTCGGCGTTAACGCCGACTTGCCAAGTATACTATTATTGTTTCATCAATCGAATTGCGAACGAACCGTCAATCCCGTTTCGATGCGGGAAAGTCTCAATAAACCCATCGGCAGATACAATTTTCTCGTCCACATATTTTGATGCTTGGTCAATTTCGTATTCGGGATGATTCGTCAGAAATTTCTTCACGACATTAAAATTTTCTTCGGGTTCAATGGTGCAAGTACTGTAAACAATTGCTCCCCCGGATTTCAACAGGGTCGAAGCATTATTCAATAATTGCTCTTGGATCTTCACAACCTCATTAATATCTCTCATTTCACGTTTTATCTTTATGTCAGGTTTTTTCGATAATACACCTAATCCGGAGCAGGGCGCATCGATCAAAATTTTATCTGCCAGTTCCGTTTGGTACTCAGTCGCATCTGCAGCAACACATTCCACATTCGTGATTCCGAGTCTGTCGCATGAAGATTTCACAAGATTCAGGCGGGTCTGATATTTATCAACAGCAATTATCGTCCCCTGATTCTTCATTACCTCACCGAAGAATGTCGTTTTACCTCCGGGAGCAGCGCATAGGTCAATAACACGGTCTCCCTGTTGCACATTAAGCAGCGTGGCGGCAAGGCCGGCACTTTCATCTTGAATAGTAAAAAAACCTCGCCGGAATATCTCGGAATTGGAGATGTTCGTAAGATTTGATGCTCGCATAAACGTTGAAAGGAAGTTTGATTTTTCATAGGAAATGTTTTGCAGGTCGAACATCTTCCGAAAATCTTCGATGGTTGTTTTCATTGTGTTGATCCGAAGCGTCAGTCCCGGTTTTTGATTCTGTGCTTCCAACAATTTTTCAGTCTCATAGAATCCAAACCGATTCATCCATCGCTTCACCATCCAGAGCGGAAATGAATACATCGTGGAGAGATACAACGCTGCATCGTTTTGAACGTCGGGATAATGAATACCCTCTTTATTTCTGATAATATTTCGGAGGACACCGTTTACAAGTCCGGCTGCTTTTTCTCCGCGGATACGCTTTATAAATTCGACAGCTTCATTCACAGCGGCATGATCCGGCACTTTGTCTAAGAATAGAATTTGATACAGAGCTGCACGCAACGTATTGCGAACGGTTACTTCCGCTTTAGAGAAATTCCCATGGAAAAAACCGTTCAATACCCAATCCAATTTAGATTGCCAGCGTAATACGCCATGAACAATCTCCATTAATAAAGCCTTATCGAAATCATTCAGTTCGCCGGAGCGCAGCTCCCCTTCGAGTAGTTTATCAAGATAAGAATCAGTTCTTTCAACACGATTCAAAAGTTTTACCGATGTACCACGCACTCCACTGAATAATTGTTTGCGTTCATCTTTTGTTTCTACAACTTCTGGTTGATTTTCCATATTGTAATTTTACACATTTAATGCAGAATCATATATCGCATGAATTATAACGGCATGCCTCGTTTTCTTCGCTCATCACTAGTCAAATCAAAAATCTTTCGGAAAAGCTTCTCTTCTGGTTCGCTCAGATCAATCTTTCGACGATTCATTACTTTATTAGCCACACTTAACGCCTTCTCTATATTATAGGTCGTAAACGTTTCTCCCGCAGCACCCCAAGAAAATGAAGGGACATACTTCGGTGGGAATCCGGTTCCAAATACGTTCGATGAAACGCCGATGACTGTTCCAGTGTTGAACGTTGAATTGATCGCGGTCTTCGAATGGTCTCCAATCGTTACCCCAACAAACTGCATGCCGCTATCAACCGGCTCGCCATTCACATACACTTTCACAGTGCTGTAATTATTTTTGAGATCGCTTGTCACAGTCCCCGCACCGCAATTAACCCAAGCACCAAGGTACGAATGTCCGAGAAAACCGTCGTGCTGTTTGTTAGAATAACTGTGAAGAATTGTTGCTTCAATCTCTCCACCGATCTTACACACCGGACCAATGCTGCAATCACTATAAATCTTTGCCCCCACTTTGACAATCGATCCATCACCGATATACGAAGGGCCAATAATTGTTGAGAACGACATCACCTGAACATTCTTCCCGATATAGACTGGTCCATTTTCAGCATCAATCACTACTCCAGGTTTTATCACCGATCCTTCCCCGATGAAGACATTCTTCTCATTCAATATATATACACCGGGATATTTTTTTGATTTCGCTTTTTTCTTTCCGTGCAATTTTTTTAACACTTCATAGTCAGACCTTAGTTGATCGCCATTGTGCTTGATCAATTCCCACGGATAACTGATCATCTTCACATCCACTTGTTGAATATGAAGCCCGTCAAAATCAGAAATGGAAAATATTCCATTCATATGGCTTTTTAACATTTTTAATTTTGGTCCGCTCACACGCGCTGCCACCACCGTATCATCCTTTACGTATACAACATCGGAATCTCCATCGAGTGGAATCATCTTCATAAATTTTTCATCCACAATCGTACGGCCGTTAATAAAGAGAACTTCTTTTGCGGAAATCTCATTGACCGCATGACCGGGGTTCCTCAAGCGCATATAATCCGCCATATAGGAACGGCAGTGCAGGTTCACTTCCGCTTTCGGATATGCGTATTGCACTTTCTCCTTCAGTGAGAGAATACCACAACGCAAGTTAAATGTCGGACGGAAATAGACGAGCGGAAGTAGGTTTGGAAGGTAGATATCTTCGAAGAGACAGATTTGTTTAGTCATACAATCCTTTCAGGTGCTACGCGTTGCTTAAAAAGTTCACCGCAGAGATCGCGGAGAGCACAGAGTCAATCCTTGAAATTATTTACAAAACGTTTTAATCCTTTCGTTAAAATCAGTGAATTAAAATTAATTAAAAGGCCAACTGATTTCTTGGAAAGTTTAAGATATGTTAAAATTTGTGCTTCGTGTATTGGAAGAATTTTATCTACTGCTTTTAATTCAAGCACTATTTCTTTTTCAACCAATAAATCTATTCTATACCCACAATCAAGTCTAACAGTTTTGTACATAACCGGAATTTCTTTTTGTCGTTCTACAAATAATCCCGATTGATGCAATTCGTAGAGCAAACACTCTTCATATGTTGATTCCAATAGCCCAGGGCCAAGATATTTATGGACTTCTATACAACATCCAATAATTTTTTCAGTTATTGAATTCAATTTCATAAATGTTCTCGGCGAACTCAGTGTCCTCTGTGGTGACATACCGTTGCAAAATAAAAAACGGAATGATCAAAAGATACATTCCGTTTTTCCCGCCAGAGGCGGATGCGCCTTTGGCGCAAAATATTCAACATAAAAAAATATTATGCTGTTGGCGCCGCGGTCTTCTTCGCATACTTCCTGTTGAATCTTTCAACACGACCGGCAGAGTCAAGCAGTTTGTGCTTCCCGGTATAGTACGGATGACACGCAGAGCAGATTTCGACATGGATGTTACCCATCGTCGAGCGGGTTTCAAAAGTGTTTCCGCAAACGCAGGAAACAACCGCTTTTCTGTATTCTGGGTGAATATCGATTTTCATTGTAGTACTTTCTTTAATTAATTGTGAAATAACATTATTAATATAACAAAAGTGAGGGGCAGTTGCAAGACAGGATTATTTTGCACCATTCCTTGCTAATTCTCTAGCTCGACGGTATAATCTCACATTTCGTTGATGTTCTTCATAGTTTTTTGCAAAGCGATGACGCCCATTATTATCCGCAACAAAATAGATAAAATTGTGTTTCATGGGATAAAGCGCAGCGATGATCGATTGTCGTCCCGGATTGCTAATTGGGCCGGGAGGTAATCCATAATAAAGATATGTATTGTACCGCGAATCTACTTTTAGACTATTCCTTGTTAATCTTTTTGAGGAATCAGAGACAACAAACCAAACAGTTGGATCTGCCTGCAACCGCATCCGTTTCTTTAAACGATTATAATAGACACCGGCAATGATAGGGCGTTCATCGTCATAGACCGCTTCTCCTTCAACAATAGATGCCATTGTCATCACATCATTAAGATCATACCCAAGTGATCGCATTCGTTGTTGAAGTGAATCGACAAAAAACTCCCTGAACTCCGTGATCATCCGTTGGACAATTCCCAGTTCGTCATCCTGCCAGAAGAATGAATAGGTGTCTGGCATGAGATATCCTTCAATCGATTGCGCATTGTGTGGATATATTCCAATGAGAGATGTGTCGCGATAGTATTGCATAAAACGGGAGGAATCAATCCCTATGTGACGTTTGAGGATCCGTGCAAAAATCCTTGCTCTTACTCCTTCGCGAAGAGCCACATTGGAATTGACCGTTGAAAGCCCCCCTTCAATATCATCTAAAATATTTTTGTTTGATATTCCGCTGACAAAACTATACTTCCCTACACGCATCTTGTGTGTAATCCCCATGATTTTCCCGGCAAGTTTGAAAGTAAAACTGCTAAGAATAATTCCCTTATCAGCCAGTGAATCTGCCAAACTGGAAAATGATTGACCTTTGCTGACAGTGATAAATTTGGGAGATTGGTCGAAAGAGTTGGGAAGGTAAAAAAGGATTCCGCCGATAATCAGGCAAACGATAACAACTCCAATAACACTACGTAATAACAGACGTTTACTTCGGTTTCTTCCGTTCACTCATTGCCTCTCGTTCAAGTTTGCGGGATTCGTCGATGATACGCTCGAACAATCGGCGAAGGGCAAGATCGTTCAGAGGTCCTTTGTTATGCTTCATGATATTTTCCAACACTTCCTTTTCTCTTTTTGGAGAATAAGCTTCCATCCCCAGCTGTTCTTTAATCTTACCAATCTCATCAGCAAATAGAGCACGCTCATTCAATAACTCAACAAGTTTCTTGTCTGTCTCATCAATCTTATTTCGCCAATGTTCAATGTTATCCATATTTACACTAATGAAGTAAGAAATTGTGATGCAGTGGCGGTAACTTCGTCGATGGTGCGTTTATCTGCAATTGCTTGCAATAACGCTGAACCAACCACTGCGCCATTTGCCATTTTCGATATCTGAATGATTTGCTCCTTACTCTTTATTCCAAATCCTACCACGAACGGTTTTTTGGTATTCATTTTTACGCGTGTTAAAAATTCATCAAAATTTCCGCCAAACGAGTTTCGTGCACCAGTAACGCCGGTCATGGAAACGCAATAGGTAAAGTCAGTTGAAAGTTCATCAATATATTGTATCCTTCCATCCGATGATGTGGGTGCGATCAAGAAAATATTGCTTAATCCATTTTTTTTGCATAACAAACGGAACTCTTCACTCTCTTCGGGCGGAAGGTCCGGGATAATCAATCCATCAACACCGGAAGAATTAGCATCAACAAGAAATTTTTCTACACCATAATTCAAGATGGGATTGTAATATCCCATTAAGATCAGCGGAATCTCAGTTTTCGTCCGGACTTCTTTCACAACTTCCAATACTCGTCTAAGTGTAGCGCCATTCTTTATTGCAATTTCTGATGAGTGTTGAATAGTCGGTCCGTCTGCGAGAGGATCAGAAAAAGGAATTCCAATTTCGATCATTGCTGCCCCTGCTTTTTCAAGAGCAAGAATTAGCGGTACGGTGACTCCTTTGATTGGAAACTCCGGAGTAATGTACGGAATAACTGCATTTTTTTGGGAGGTTCGATATTCTTGAAATTTTAAGGTAATTCTGTTCATAATTCTAAATTCGCTGTCGCCGTAATATTCATGGAAGATACCATATTCCGAATAAATTTTCTGTAACCTACTTCTGCAATCATTGCACCATTATCCGTGCATAGTTCAAATTTTGGAATAAAGAGATTCAAACCGTTTTGATCAGTAGCTCTTTTCATCTCTTCGCGCAATCGGGAATTTGCCGATACTCCGCCTGCAACGGAAATATCATCTACCGAAAAATATTTTGCCGCACGAATAGTTTTTTGAACAAGCACATCAACAACGGAGGATTGAAAGCTTGCACAAATATCTGCAAGACGCTGTTCGGGAATTTCCGTATCTCGTAATTTATGATCGCGAAGATAATACAATACCGATGTTTTTATTCCGCTAAAACTGAAATCAAAATCATTTTCCGTTGCGTATGGTCGTGGAAATTTTATTGCTGTCGGATTTCCTTTCTTTGACCATTTGTCTACCTGTGGACCGCCGGGATATCCTAATCGTAACATTTTCGCAACCTTATCAAATGCTTCTCCCGCTGCGTCATCCTTCGTTTCGCCTATGATTTCGTATGAAAATTCATCCTTCAATAATACTAATTGTGTGTGACCTCCAGAGACCGTCAAATTTAGGAAAGGAAATCGCGGAGTCGGATCCTCTATAAAATTGGAATAGATGTGCGCTTCCATATGATTAACGGCAATAAAAGGAATCCCCAATCCATATGCGAACGCTTTTCCAAAATTCACACCAACCAGAAGTGATCCCATCAATCCTGGACCAACGGCAACTGCGATTGCTGAAAGTTCTTCTTTCCGCACTTCAGCTTTTGCCATCGCCTCATTCACCACAGGGACAATTAATTTTTGATGTGCGCGCGAGGCAAGTTCCGGAACGACACCGCCGTACTGTTCGTGAACGATCTGCGAAGAGATAATATTCGATAATAATTTTCCGTCACGAAGAACGGCAACGGAGGTTTCATCACATGATGTTTCTATTCCAAGAATTATGGCAGATTCCATAATTGAATATAAGAAAAGTCGCCTGAAATTCAATTCGTAGCCCGTAACACCTTCCGGGTCTTTAAGACCTGGAAGGTGTTAAAAAACGAAAGGATGATCAACGATCATCCTTTCTTAAAAATACTTGTTTATAGATACTGATTATTATTTCAGCGTTGCAATCCTGATACTTCCGCCGGAAGTATTTGCGCGAATCGGGTTCCCTCCTCCGTTAATTTTTCCATGCAGTTCGCTCTCTCGAACTTTTCCGCGAACTGTTACCGGTAAATCACAATCGACCGACCCACCGCTTGTCTCAGCATCAACATCGGCACCAATTCCATTTTTCACAAAAATATCAATATCGCCGCCGGATGTTTCAACTTCGATCCCTTTATTATCCCCGGTAACTTTTACAGTAACATTGCCTCCCGATGTTCCCCCTTTTACTCTTCCATCAACACCGGCAAATTCTACATCGCCGCCTGATGTATAACCTTTCACATTTCCGACAATATTTTCACAGAACACATTCCCACCGGAAGTTTCTGCATCAATATCTCCTTTCACTTCTATTGCATCAACATTACCGCCTGAAGTAGAAAGAATTGTTTCTCCATCAATTTTTTCAACCTTGATATTCCCACCGCTCGAATTATAATCAACCTTACCGATAAGATTCTTGGACTCAACATTCCCTCCGCTGGTCTTCACAACGGTATTGAATTTTTTGGGGGTGTAGATCGTATAATATGCTTCAAGGTCGCCAACATGCCATTTGAAGAAACCTTTGTCTCTTACTTTTCCGGTGACATAAATAATATTTCCTTCCTGTCTAAACTCCACTTTATACTTCTCCGCACGACTGTCGCTCCCTTCAATCTCCACAACAACGCTCACTTCATTTTTTTCCCATGAATCGATCTTCACCGTTCCAGCATCCGCTTCAACATTCACTTCGCCTCCTTCTTGAACGATAAAAAGTTTTTCGTACTTACGATTGCGATCATCTACAGAAACAGCACCCGATGCCGATGAAGATACGTCCGAATCAAACGAATCAGTTTCGTGTTTTGAATAACCTCTGGAATTTGAATATGCGATGAGTCCTGTAACAAAAACTGCGGTGAGAAGAACAAAAAGTGTCAGTCGAAGTATTGAAGATGAATTCATATGATTTTCCTTTTTATTGAATACTCTTTTAACGCATAACAATAGTAAAAGTTACGGAAATACCTAATTCTTTTGACCAGCTTGTGAGGAAAAAGGTTTCTTCGTATATTATTTTAGATTTAATGCTCGGGTGGCCCGCACTCCCGGCAAATCAGCAAGGTGGAATGTCGTCCCGATGTAAGAAACACAATGATCGCGACTCCAAAATTGGCTTCGTTCTTTCATTTTTTAGTTCCAAAATGCCCGGGTGCTGTCCCGCATTCGGATCAGTTAGCAAGGCGGGATGTCGTCCCGATTTAGAGACACGCATGATCGGGATTCCAAAATTGGTTTTGTTCTTTCATTTTTTAGTTCCAAAATGCCCGGGAGGTGTCCCGCATTCGGGTCATTCAGCAAGGCGGGATGTCGTCCCGATTAAGAGACACGCATGATCGGGACTCCAAAATTGGTTTTGTTCTTTCATTTTTTAGTTCCAAAATGCCCGGGTGGTGAAATTGGCAGACACGCAGGTCTCAGAAGCCTGTGGCCGAAAGGCTGTGCTGGTTCAAGTCCAGTCCCGGGCACATAAAAGTCAGAAGGCGTCCTTTGGACGCCTTCTGACTTTTAAATGACAATTGAATGATATTCCGTCCAGTGAAGCATCGTTATTTTTTAATATTGCGACATCCCGCTGTTTTATAGCGGGATCCCGAGCACAGAGTCGCCCTTTTTCGAAAGAATTAGGGCGATTTTATTTTAACCCTGGCATGAATTCCCAATTTTTTCTTGCAGAGAACTTAGTAAAAGATAATCGTAAGTCGATTTTTTCGATAGCTTCCAATGAAACCGAACAATTATGAAGCACGCTCTTACAAATGGAATGTCGGACTGGAACCAGTTCGTAAAAACCGGTCAGGTTGATCTTGCTGGAAAAATGATGCTGCTGGAATATTTAAATGTTTGTGAAGATTTTTCATCATTGCAAATGAAAGTTTTCTTTTCCCATTCAAAACTTCACTGACACGGTTTTTCCGCCAAAGATTTTTGCAAGTTACTCACGTGTAATACTCATTTGGTCTAACCGAAACTTTTGCCACCTGAAACGGTGGCATTATCATCTTCGCATTATAGGACGTACAGAATGTTGTTTATTTCATCAACAGTAATTTTCTGATTTGAGTTTTTCCTGCCGATGTAAGTTTCGCAAAATATATTCCGCTGGAAAGCGTAGCACCGTCAAAACGAACAGAGTATGTTCCCGTTTCTTTCACTTCGTTCACTAACGTTACAACTTCTCTTCCAATTGCATCAAACACTTTCAATGATATCTTACTACTGTTTGGTATTTGATAACCGATCACTGTTGAAGGGTTAAAAGGATTGGGATAATTTTGTTTGAGTGCGAATTCTTTGGGTGATTGTTCGAATGTCACTTCCACAGATTGTGAATACGTGAATTTCCCATCACGGTCAATCTGTTTTAAACGATAAGAATATTTTCCTACAGACATATTCTTATCGGAGTATGAATACTCTTTCGGCGCGTTTGTTGTTCCGTTTCCCTCCACAAATCCGACTCTTGCCCACGCTTCTGCTTTATTCTGACTATTGACTTCTGTATTCCGTATTCTGCTCTTCTCAATTTCAAACCCAAAATTATTTACTTCCGTTGCTGTTTGCCAATGTAACGTTACAACTACACCGGCTGTACTTGCAGCAAATGAAGTAAGCTCGACCGGAAGCGCATCAGCATTTAGTTTATATTCATATGCACCCATATCAATCGTGCCGGTTGCACCGGCAATTTTTTCTGATTTTCTGGCATATCCTGCACCGCGAATATCATATACTTGAGAATTGTACGAATCGTAGCCAACATCGACACAGGATGACGTTCCAAGAATAGAATATGGATGTGTTGCGTTAATTGAAGAACCAACAAACTGAGGATCGGTGGTAATATTGTTGTTTGTGGCAGTAAATGTTCCAGTATTTATATAGATATCTCCAGCTAAATTTGTATAACAGGAGTAATTCAGTGTAGTTGTTCCGTCATAAATAAAGAATTCATGACCATCTGTAGCCACATTTCCCCAAATAATGCAATTATTTAATGTTGGAGAGGAATAATCAGTAGATACTCCACCATAATAATTAAACATTCCGCCACCTCTGTATGTAGCCGAATTCAATGAGAATGTGCAATTGGTGAGTGTTGGAGAAGAAGTATAATTATTCATCCCACCACCGTCAGTGGTTGCCAAATTTGATGTGAACACACAATTGATGAGTGTTGCAGAATAAAGATAATTATACATCCCACCACCGCTAGCCGACGAATTCGATTTGAATGTACAATTGGTGATAGTTGAGGAAGAAGTAGAATTAGCCAGCCCACCACCAAAACTAGAAGCCGAATTTGATGTGAATGTACAATTCGTGAGGGTTGGAGAAGATCCATTATTATACATTCCACCACCACCAGTGCCGGCTGAATTCGATGAGAAGGTACAATTTGTGATGATTGGATTAGATCCAGCTTGATTAATCATCCCACCGCCGTATGTACCGGCAGAATTCAACGAGAATGTACAATTGGTGATGGTTGGAGAGGAGGCATCCCAATTATACATCCCTCCACTCTGGTAAGTAGCCGAGTTAGATGTGAATGTACAATTGGTGATTGTGGGAGAAGAAGAAGAATTATACATTCCGCCGCCATGATAATGCGGGTCACTACTAATTGCATTTGCATTTCCGCCTTTAATGGTAAAGCCATCTAAAATTGCAGAACTGGTCAAACTCAAACCTGATGGATGATAGAAAATGTGGTAGCAATCATTATCATCCTTTCCATTATTGTTTAAATCGCCACTCAATATGGTCTCGTTTGTTCCTCCAACACCATAGCTTGTTCGCTGACTTGTGACAGATTCCGTCCCGGCAAAGCCGCCGTATATTGCGACTCCGTTAATCATTCTAAAATGGTAGTAGCGTGAAGTATTTGTTAAATCATAAGCAGAGCTTGGCTTATGCGTTCCCTTTGCAACCCAGATTTGGTCACCGGATGTTGCAGCAGTTAAGGCCGATTGGAATGAAGCGGCATCTGACCAACTGGTGCCGGCGCCGGATCCAATAGCCGTGACATATTTAATTCCACTCTGCAGATTGGCAGTGAATGCAAGTATAAATGAAAGAGCCAGGAAGAGATTTTTCATGAGTCATACTCCTTTTGTACACTGTAAATGACAATTACATTAACCGGAAGCTGAGTTGAGTGCGGACAAATAATCTAGGGAGTTAATACTGTTCTAAAACGAAAAAACCTCTGTTACGCTTTCGCGCTACCAGAGGTTAACGATACAAATGACAAGCCCATTCCCCTCTAATCGGCACCGGTTCTTGACAATACTATAATATAGTCAATAGCAATTGAAATAAGTGTCTTAATACAATCTTTTCTTTTTTTGAATTCTATCAATCAGATGTTTTTATCTGCAATAGAAAATTTTTTTAAGCTTTTCCTAACATCTTCCAGGACTTTTCGGAAAATATTTGCTCGGCAATCATTTCAATAATTGCATTTTCTTCAGCTGCACTTCATGACCGCTTTGCAACCGAACAAAATATATTCCGCTCGAATGTTTTGTTCCGTCAAACGGTTTAGAATAATATCCTGCCTCTTTTGTTTCGTTCACCAAGGTGGCTACTTCTCTTCCAATCGCATCGTATACTTTCAACATTGTAAAATTGCTCGTTGATAACCGAAAATTTATCATCGTAGAAGGATTGAATGGATTGGGATAGTTTTGTTCGAGTGCGAATACGTTCGGTGTTTGTCCGACTATTATTTCAACAGATTGTGAATATTCAAATTTTCCATCGCGATCGATCTGTTTTAATCTGTAAGAATATTTTCCTACAGAAATATTCTTATCGGAATATGAATATTCTTTCGGCGCATTGGTTGTTCCCGCACCTTCAACGAAACCAATCTTGCTCCAACCCCCACCCTGCCCTCCCCCTACAAGGGGGAGGGTTTGGGAGGGGGTCATTCGTTCAATCTCAAATCCGTAGTTATTCACTTCTGTGGCAGTTTTCCATTTCAGCACAACATGGCCAGTGATAACAGAGATTGTAAAAGAAGTAAGTTCAACCGGAAGAACAACCGGCCCGGATGAACCAGTATAACGAACTAATGCACCATAGTAGCCGTGAGACATCCCCGCCACAACAATCTTCCCGTCGGTTTGGAGGGCAACACTGTTTCCCACATCGTAGCTTCCTGAACCAAAATCGGTGGTTACTTTTCCGTCAGTATCAAATGCAGTATCTAATGATCCATCACTGTTATAACGGACTACCGCAAAATCATTATTACTACCGTTGTACGTAAATCCGGCAACAACAATTTTTCCATCTAATTGGATGGCGACGCTATACCCCCAATCACTTCCTGAACCAATCGCGGTCGTTACTTTTCCGTCACCATCAAATCCAGTGTCCAAAGATCCATCGCTGTTATAACGGACTACTGCAAAATCATCATTTGTTCCATTATTTGAATATCCAGCAACAACAATCTTTCCATCGGATTGAATGGCGACACTGTTTCCCCAATCCGTGGCCGCACCAATTGCGGTCATTACTTTTCCATCAGTATCAAAACCGGTATCCAATGTTCCATTGCTGTTATAGCGAGCTACCGCAAAATCAACCGCAGTATTGCTACCACTAAAATATCCCGCAACAACAATTTTTCCATCAGTTTGTATTGCAACGCTGTTTCCGACAGCGGCTCCTGCACCGAAATTGGTCGTTACTACCCCATTGGTGACAAAGGTATTGTCAAATGTCCCAACACTGGTAAAGCGGACTACTTCAAAATCATCATACGAACCGATATGAGCATATCCTGCAACAACAATTTTTCCATCTGATTGAATGGCGACGCCGTATCCTGGATTGTCGCTATTGCCAATCACCGCTGTTATTATTCCACTTGTCCCAAATGTGTTGTCCAATGTTCCATTACTGTTGTAACGAATAACGGCAAGATCATTATCAGTACCGTTGGAAGTAGTGCCCGTAACGACGATCTTTTGATCAGATGATTGTACGGCAATGCTGTACGCAACATCATTGTATGAACCAATCGAAGTTGTTACTTTTCCACTCGTGCCAAAAGTATTGTCCAATGTTCCATCACTGTTATAGCGGACTACTGCAAAATCATCATTCGTGCCATTGCTAGAATATCCTGCAACAACAATTTTTTGATCGGCTTGTATTGCGACACTTTTCATTCCGGAAAGCGAAGTGTTTTCTACTTTTCCTGTTGAGTTAAATGTAAGATCCAGCGCCCCTTCCTGTGCAAAAAGTAACGGACCGCTGCAAAAGTGTCCGGTTCCGCTATAGGTCCCAGCTCCTGCAATCACATCGGCACACACATCTGCTCCGGCACCGATATCGATGTTTGTACCTGCACTATAATTCGAATTACTCTGGCTTTGGCAGTACATCAGTGAAGAAATGAAAAGAGTGAAAAGGCCATATATTTTAATTTTCATTTCGTCCCCAGGCTCACATTGGTAGTTTCATTATTATTTGCTTTTAGCTTTTCTATTTCAGCAGCTAATTGAATTTGCATCTTCTCATATTTGGTTAGTCTATTTTTTAACTCATCGGTGGTAGTCTTTAAATTCTCATTAGCAACCTGAGACATTTCATTTTTTGATTTTAATACGTCATTCTCTTTTTTCAAATCCTGTATTGCTTTTACAATAATTGGCAGAAGGTTGCCTGAGGTTGCCTCTAATTTGTTTGGATTTGTTTTCAACACGAGATTAAGCCATTCAGCATTTTCACTCATCTGTGCTGTATCAAGTTCTTGCGCTATAAAGCCAGCAGTGGGTGCCTTCTGCATTTTGCTCCCATCTGATTTTTTACTGCCATACCATTCTCTTTTATCCCAGTTGAATTGTCTTGGTTTTAATTTCATTAAGAAATCAATTCCTAAATTTAAATCTTTAATATTTTTTTTATCTCTTGCATCGGATATCGTGGTAATTGTTGAAGTTCCAGACCGAAGTATAGTAACTCCATTTCCAAATGTCATCTCATTCATTGCAGTGCCGGCGCTCGGCTGAGCATCATATCCAATTAAGGTGAGATTAAATCCGGTTGTAACATTGTAACCTGATTTAGATCCCAATGCAGTGTTAAAGTGACCAGTTGCAAACATCAGAGAATAACTACCTAAGGCAGAATTATACGTGCCGGTTTCATTGCTGTAGAGTGAAGCATAACCAAATGCTGAATTATAGTGACCTGTCGTGTTAGCCTGAAGTGAACTTAATCCAAAGGCTGAGTTTACTTGTCCTCCGGTATTGGCAAAAAGCGAACTCATCCCGAACGCGGAATTACCATTCCCTGAGGTATTGCTATGAAGTGCCGTGCTTCCAAAGGCGGAATTAGTATAGCCCGTTGTAATAGAGGATAATGACAACTCACCAAATGCATTATTATAACTTGCTTCATTGTTAGTGCCACTCATCGTAAAATTACCGGCATTTATTCCCATAAATATGTTATACCCGTCTGTTCCTGGCGCTTTATAATCGTGAATAAACCTATCCGTTCCTTTAAATATTACCCCGGTTGTTGCGCTATTTCCTGTTACCTCAAGCCGTAAACCCTTTAAAATATTGACTTGTCCGGTTGATTGGGTTAAGGTAAAAAAATTGCTGGTTGCGTCTTTTATGTAAAATACTCCGCCTGCGCCAAGAGTATTAGTAATGTTTTGACTGTAGATGGATGTCGTAAGTGCAACTATCAATACGATACTGAATAATTTTGTTTTCATTGACTGTATCCCTTTAGATTTGATAAAGATGCCCTCCAAAGAGAGCGTGCGTTGTTTGATATATTACATTTTCTTCTTCTGTATCACGACTGTTGAACAATGCGTCCCGACAACCCTTCAACTTTGCTCAGGTCCAAAGGACTCCTTCGGAAGTGACATCGGGGCGCAAACGTTCAACTAAAAAACTATTTCATCAACAGTAATTTTATCATTTGTGTTTTTCCTGACGATGTAAGTTTCGCAAAATATATTCCGCTGGAAAGTGTAGTGCCGTCAAAACGAACCGAGTATGTTCCTGCTTCTTTTACTTCGTTCGCCAATGCAGCAACTTCTCTTCCAATTGCATCATACACTATTAATGATACTTGACCGCTCATTGGTAATTGATAACTGATCACCGTTGAAGGATTGAAAGGATTGGGATAATTTTGTGAAAGAGATAATTCTGCTGGAAGTATTTTTTCGTTCTTCTCTACCTTTGTTGTTTTTGCATTTATTGAAAACGTACGTGGGGTAGAATAAGTGAATGTATATGATCCAACGTGTTCCATATCAACAAGAGCCCCGCTACTGTTATCTTTAAGACTAAACTGTAACGTTCTTGACAAACCTCCCAGCAATGTATTATTCCAAGAAAGCGTAATATCATCATTCTGTGAATTTTCAATAGTAAAGTCCCAATTTGCATTGGAGCTATCTCTGAAGTCTTTCGCATATTTACTGCCAAGCACTGCCGGGTACTTGCCGCCTTTATGAGTGAAATACATCTCAAGATAATTGTTCCCCGGATTTCTTGGCGGGCGCGGCGCATCATATTCCGCATCAAAATCTGCCGTTGAATTTTGCTTAATGCCAATCATTGCAATATCATCTGTCTGCGAGGCGGTGGATACTTTTATCGGTAATTCCCAATTCATAGCAAATATTTGCGCTTGTTTTACAAGCGGCGTGACAATTGAAACATTTGGCTTTTGTGTTAACTGAATACCGTTTTGCAAGACGCCAATCCAATATCCGCAAAACAGCGACATCGTATCTACAGATGAATATGACGATGATGTAAAGCCATATAATGCATTGCTGATAAGTCCGGCGCTGACGGCGGAGTTGAAGTTGTAGTATGAGCCGGATTGTGCGAAGAATAGATTATTCTTGGAAACATTTCTGACAAAATTGTTGCCGATGATGTTATAACCGGGCTGTAAATTTTGAGTGCTGCTGTCCGACTCATTGGCCATACCTTTGACGAACCAATTCTTTTGCGATAATATCCCAAGGAAATAGCCATTGCCAAGTGTTATTTGTGATGGCTGCGTGAATCCTGTTGATGGCAGATATAACCAGAGATACGATGAATTATCAAAGATGCTGGAAGTAGTAGGATCCGTTGGGGTAAGCGGTACGCTAATCAAAGACCAACCGGGGGAATTTGTAGTCGCAAGACTGTCTCCAACAACGGTAAATGTTTTTGCTGATCTTACGGTTGATGTATTGCCAAGCGAATCCCGGGCAATGATCTTTATAGAATAATTATTATTCAGATATTCGCTTGGAACATTCCAATTGTATGATTGCGCAAAACCTAATGACATTGATAATGAATATGACGCTCCAGCATCTGACGATGAATACACGAAAATTGTATCAATTCCAGTTTCATCGCTTGTTAACCACGAAATATTTTTACTTGTTCCGCTTCGCCAGATGTTGCTGCCGTTTGGTGTTGTAAGCGCTAATGATGGAGCGGTGCTGTCTCCAATAATCAGCATAAACGATCGTGCAATTGCAGACGTGTTATAATATTTGTACGAAGAAGTATTTTTGAGATTTATTCGTTTTCCCGTATTCAAGTCGGTGAAATATTTTCCAAATGCTGATGGAATTCTATCGTTCATAAATGTAAGTGTCACTGTATCATTGAGGACATTGGATGTGACCTGGAAATACCATCGCTTTACAGTATCGGCAAGAGCAGTATTCAGTTTTATATCGTCGGCAAAATTATCGCCGGTATTTGAGTGCCATTCTGCATGAGGGAAATAGAGGGAGACATAATTTCCCGGAGATGCCGGCGGTTCCGGTATATCAAATGATGCATCCTGTCCATCGGTAGCAATATCAGAGACTCCGGCAAAATTCTCGTTGTCTTGATACGATGAAATAGAAGCACTGATTTGCATTCTCCATCGTACTAATTCTGTCGGAAGAGGGCCCGAAGAACCGTTATAACGAACTACCGCCATACTCACACCACCGCTATGGATGGTGGTACCGGCAGCAACAATCTTTCCATCGGATTGCAGAGCGACACTGGATGCAAAGGAGCCGATTGCTTCGATCGCGGTCGTTACTATTCCATCAGTATCAAATCCGGTATCCAATGTTCCATTGCTGTTATAGCGAACTACCGCAAAATTATTATGGCTGCCGCTAACAGCAGACCCCGCAACAACGATCTTTCCATCCAGTTGGAGGGCAATACTGCCTCCACTGCCTCCTTCACCAACAGCAGTCGTTGCTATTCCGCCGGTACCAAATGTGCCGTCCAATGTTCCGTCGCTGTTATAGCGGACGACGGCATAACCGCTGCCGCTGCCGCCTGCAACAACAATCTTTGCATTTAATTGAACTGCAACGCTGGAGGCAGAGGAGCCGGCTGAAGGGATCGCGGTCGTTACTTTTCCGCCAGTACCAAATCCCAAGTCCAATGTTCCATCACTGTTATAACGAACGATCGCCATATCATTGGATGTAGAACTGGCGTTTTGAACCGTTCCCACGACAACAATCTGTCCGTCGGATTGGATGGCGAGACTGTTTGCAACTTCGTTGTTTAAACCGATCGCGGTCGTTACTTTTCCGCCGGCACCAAATCCACCGTCCAGCGTTCCGTCGCCGTTATAGCGAACCACAGCGAAATCATATGAATTATGCTCAGCACTCATTTGAGCGGATCCCGCAACTATAATTTTTCCATCGGACTGGATGGCGACGCAGTTTGCAATATCATCTACTGGACCGACCGCAGTCATCACTATTCCACCAGTTCCAAATGTGTTGTCCAATGCCCCGGTGCTGGTATATCGAACGACTGCAATATCTCCATTGGTACCAGCGTAACCCAATGCATGTCCGGCAACAACAATGTTTCCATCGGATTGGATGGTGACGCTGGACGCATACGCGTTGGCCGGCCCTATCGAAGTCTTTACTATCCCAGTCAGATCCGGACCAAAACTATTGTCCAACGATCCATTGACGTTGTATCGAACAACTGCAAAGACATCATAACTACCGTTATGACAATATCCCGCGACTATAATCTTTCCATCGGGTTGGATGACAACGCTTCCCGCTCCTGTGGCATTATTGATGAAGGTTGTTACTATTCCGCCAGTGCCAAATCCGGAGTCTAACGTTCCATCCTGCGCAAATAAAAAGGACGAACTCAGGAACAAATAATTGATAAAGAGTACTGTTAGTTTCATCTTGGTTCCTCTATTGTCTATGTGGTTGTTTCTTGTTTGCTTCTTCAAAGTATTTCACCATTCCTGATTTTAATTGAAGTTTTGTTCTTCAAATTTTTTAATGACGCTCGTAACTTTTCTATTTTTTCAGCAGAAACATTCGGATCATGCTCCAGATCAGCGATTGCTTCCTCAAAAGATCTGAATTCTTTTACATTGCCGTCATCGGCATTCTTTTTTATAATTAAAAGAGGTGCGGACTTTGGAGTTTTTTTTGTGAATATACTCATCAGCGTTTTTATGGTTTTTATTTTGTCATTATACGGTGTATTGGAACCTATAGAAAATGTGCAGGTGCTACAATAGCTAACAAGCTTGCGGTACGTTTAATTAATTTAACGGTAGGTATTAGTAAACGAACGGTAGGAGTAAATAGAGGTATTTGAATACTATCACGATGGTGTCATTGAGAAGTGTTCTTTGCTGAGGTACCGCTTTTTGAATTCCGCCTTAAATGGGATTCATAAAAACGGACTAATCTCGTTTTTATTCGATGAAGCAGACTACTTCGTCGCTTCCTGCCCGACGACGTTGTTCAGGCGGCGCTCCTTGTAATGACAATAATTTAGTTCTTAAGGTGTTTCAAATAATTACTCGGTAAGCGACGAAGGAGAGTCGGATTCGGAAAGAATGATTTTATAGAGCGGCGGGGGAAGTGAAATTATTACTTCTGTTCCGTGTGAATTGTCATTGCGGGTACCGAGATCATCGAACATGATCGGCGTAGGAAGCTCCATTTTGGAGCTTAACAACCGGAGACGTTCTTCAATAATGTGAATCCCTTTTGAAATGTGATCTTCTTTTTTATTCTTTTTTGCTTCTGTAATTCCAATCCCATTATCGGTTACTTTTATTATTAATGATCGGCAGATGATGGAGTCGATATCAACATCTTCAAATGTAAATGAAATTGTCACGTGTCCTTTCATACCGGAATTAATGATACCGTGCCAAAGGGTATTTTCCACAAACGGCTGGATGATCATATTCGGTATCATGATAGAACCCGTATCAACATCCGTTCCGGTGTTAATTTCATATGTAAAACTTTCCTGGAATCGCAGTTTTTCCAGATTAAGATACAGTGTCAGCCGGTTTATTTCTTCTGATAGAAGAATAAATCCGTTTCCTGCCGTGTCAAGATTTTTTCTGATCAGTGTTGCCATCATTGCGATATAATCATTTGCCTCTTCGTTTCTCTGGCTGTTGATGAGGAATTGCACCGAATTAAGTGAATTAAATATAAAATGCGGATTCATCATTGCAGATAATGCCTGATGTTTTAGCTCGTTGATCCTTTCCGTTAACGCCAATTCTTCCCGATTTTTTTTATTGTTCAGTTTCAATCGCCACGTTACTGCAAAGACAGAGATAAAAACAACAATTGATATGATCCCTAGTTTAAACCAAATCGTTTCATCGTACCGAGGCAGCACTTCGAAGGTGAGATGATATGGTTTGCCCCAGTAACTATTCTGAGATTTTGCCATGATCTGCAATTCATATTTTCCGCTCTCAAGAGAAAGAAAATCTAGAAAATCATGGTCAGTTTCCTGCCACTTGCCGTTCAAACCATATTTATATTTCACTGAGCCCGGTGAAGAAAAGCTGAGTGCTCTAAAATCAATGTACACATGATGATGTTCCGGCTCAAAAACTAATTCGCGATAGTTTGTATAAACCGAATCCCCTGCCTTTATACTGATTATTTTAACATCAAGTAAAGAAGGAACATAATTATCGAACATGGTTATGTCAAGGAAGGATATCCCGTTACTTGTGCCGACATAGAGAATATTTTTCGTGTCGTCATAATGGAGTGAAAATACTTCGTCTGACGGAAGACCTGTTTGCCTGTTAAGCAGTTTGATTGAACTGCCGTCAAATAAATAAAGTCCCTTTATATTTCCGATCCAGATCCTTTTCTTACTATCTAACGCAAGCGAAGTTGAAGAGGATAAATCATATCCTCCAATTTTTGTGTAATTGGTGACCGAATCATTTTTTAGATTATACCGTGCAATTCCATTTTCGCCTGCAAACCAGACGTTATTTTCATTGTCATGATTGATTGAATTTATTTTTGAATTCAGAACCGGAGAAGAGGGGAAAAATGTTTTCTTCCATACTGCTTTTCCCGATGTATCGGGAATGATGGATATTTTGCATAAACCAAGACCTGTTCCTATCCAGATATTCTTTTTTGTATCCTCGTAGATATCGTGAACGCGGTTTATACTTGTGCTATCTCCATATATATGGAACCGGAATAATTCCGATTGTTTATCATTAAATTCGTTTTGGACGAGTATAGAATTCCACCCTGTTCCAAAAAGGTTTATTCCATTGCTTATTTTACAAAAAGATGGCTGATTGAAGATATAAAATTGTATCCCTTTGTAATGAATATTTGTCTCTACATTTCCACCGAACGCACCGCTTATATAAAATTCGTTATTAATATTCTTAATACTGTAGATATAATCCGTTAACGTTTTTTCCGAATTGCTTTTGATATGGTCGAATCTTCCGTTTTCCAACATGTTAACACCGTTAAAAGTCCCGATGATTAATTTCCCGGATTTCTCTTTGACAATGGAATAAACATTATTGCTGCTCAATCCGTCGCTTTCATTATAGCTTTTTAGATAAAGATTATTGAGACAATAAACGCCTTTGCCAAATGTGCTTATCCAGATATTTCCTTCACTATCTTCAAGATAATTATTGACAAGAGTATTCTGCAGTCCCATTTTACTTCCGATATCAATGATGTTACCAGAACCGTTCTGAATCAGATAGAAGCCTCTGTTCATAATCGAAAACCAAAGATTATTATTTTTGTCGCAAAAAATAGCGTTAACATCATTATTACCGGATAAATTTATTTTATATCGTCTGATTACATTATTGTTTTTAATCTTATAGATCATCCCTTTTGTGCCAATGAAGCAACTGCCATCATCCCCCTCAGATAGACAATAAACCGCAGCATCGGGTAAACCATTAATGTACAATTTTGAAAGAGTATCATTTATTAAATTAAATAATCCGCTTGTCGTTAAAACTCTTATTTCCCCATTCTTGATCATTTCTAATTTCACTATAACGGCGGGTTTAATATTAATAGGATTAATACTACCAGCAATTAATCTTCCGGTTTTATTTCCCCTGATTGAATTTATATACCCCGCGCTCCGGTAGGCGTAAATTTTTTGTTCATCGTTCCCCGAAGGGACGAGCAATAAATATGATAGAGAAAAACTTTTTCCGTTAATCTCGCTGCAATATTTTTCAATCCGGCCGTTTCGTAAAACATTGATCCCCTTTTCATAATTGCCGATATACAATTCGTTCTTTTCCCCTTCGGCAAGAGATATAATTGAATTGGAATTTAAACCATCGTTTATTCTGTATGTCGTAAAACGTTTTCCATCGAACATGCTTATTCCGTTTATTGTGGCAAACCAGATAAAACCGTTTCTATCTTGAATGATATCATAAACAGTAGAGGAAGCAAGACCGTCAGATGAAGTGTAGTGATAATATGAGGGTGTCTGCGAATTGAGTTGAGATAATTGAAGGATATTGATTAGTATAAATCCTAAAAACAATTTTACTTTAGTCAAACTGTATTAATCACTGCTTTCACTCTTTGTATAAATTCCGGCGTTTTCCGGCGTGACATTGCAATTTTGCTGCCATCTGTCATCGTCACAATATTTCCACTGACATTTGAATAGTCTTTGATATACTTCAAATTGATTAGGTGAGATTTATGAATTCTGAAAAATTTATCTTTTGGTACGGACTCTTCAAAATCTTTTAATGTGCGCGTTATTGTCGTATTTTTTCCGTTTTTCATCACAACTTTTGTATAGCAACCTTCAGCTTCCAGACGGATGATGTCGTCAATTTCTAAAACAGTAAATCCATGCGATGCGGGAAGAACCATTTTATTAGAGTCAACCATAGATTCAACTTCCTGCTCTTTATTATTTTTGATCATGAGCAGTTTTTTTACCGTTTGCTTAAGTTCTTTGATATTTACCGGTTTTAGAAGATAATCAACCGCGCCGGTTTTAACGGCGTCGATCCCAAATTCCTCATGTGCACTAACGAAGACAACCATAAATTTCCGGTTGTTGAATTCATTGAGAAAATCAAAACCGTCGAGCACCGGCATATTAATATCGAGGAAAACAACATCGGGATGATGAATCCCGACAAGTTCTTTTGCGTTCACTGCGGAATCAGCGCAAGCAAGAATTTCTATCTCACTGCAATACGTTTCAATGATTTTTTTAAGATTTTCCCTACCGTAAAGTTCATCATCAACGATGATTGCTGTAAGCTTAGTAATCACACTTTGTGTTGACATAATTCGCAGGTTTTGTTTGCATTTTACATCTTGAACAGATTTTAAATGCTTATTTAAAACGTAAGTACCTCTTTCACGCATTTGCAATCCAAAGGATTTATGAAATAAAATCCACTAGCATCATAGTTCCGTTACGTCTTTATTAATAAGGTAGTCATTTGAACACACACAAATGTGTAATATTTCTACGCATCATTCGATGATAACAGAACAACAGACAATTTTGTCGGTTATTAAAGAAGAAAAAAGAGACTGCTAGCACAATCCCATTGTCATGTTTATGCTTTATCCAATTTCCTACTAACACTTTATGGAATTAAAATTTTCTTTTGATTACGATTTATATCAATACTCCATCTCTTTAACTACGATTAAATTTACAGTAAATCTTTGCCGAGTCCCGGGCACTCAACTGGAAATAGCATCCGAAAGGATGCCATTTCTAGTTACAGTCTTGCGAATGGAAAACTACTTTCTATCACTTGCTGTGATAAAGCAATGCAAAATTATCACTCATAACATAGAATCACTCTTCTCCAAAATACATTGATAAAAACAACAAGATCCTTCGCTCCCTTCTTTTCTTGACTGAGTTCCAAAGGAATGCCGTTCAGAAATTAACCATTTCATGTGGCACAAGAAAAAAAGTCCCGCCCTTGGCGGAACGAAATTTAACGCACGCGATGAATCCTCGACGAGTCGAGTCGTCGACCGTTCGCTCTTGCCCGTTGATGGCGCGAATCGCGCCATCAAAAGTTCCGTCATTCATCGCTTTCCCATTCGCTCAATCCTCCTAAATTTCGCCTACCTCGACGTTCGCGAAGCGACACCTTTAGTGCAGGCAGGCACCCACGCACTTTAATACAATCTCTACAATACAACTAAGGGGCTTACGACTTGTTATCAAAATATATTTACCCAATTTGAGGTAGTATGGCCAATTTTGTATTCACTTATAACTTATTTTGGAAAGCAGTGTTGCGATATGAATATTTATCATGTAGCGGTTGAATGATACATGAATTCACACGAAATGGGATATCAGAATGATAAAGAAAATACTATCATTTTGATAATAAATCTGATCTAAACCTTTGTAAATTCTCCAGAAATGGAATCTTACCACTCGGCACAATTTGTGTAGCTTTTGGTCAGATGGCTCAGGCAGATTTTCATATAGTCATTTCTGAGATGATGCAGGAACAGCTTTCACTTCATCAAGTAGAACATTTGGTTCGACAGCAGTATATAGAATTCGTCCGCTCCAAATGTGAATCTGATGCTGATGCTGCACAAAAACTGGGACTTGCCCCGCCGAATTATCACCGAATGTGTAAAGAGCTGGGGATGAAGTAATGCTATTATTTGTATCCATCGTTTCTGTTTCCGCTAACAGTCCTCATCATTATGCTTATCCCAGTGTGTAATAAAAAACAGAATCATATTATTTTTAGAGAGACAATTCCACTGCACTATATTTCGGGAGATTCTTTGATGTCTCAAAAATCTCTTCTCTGATAAACCTTTATTGAAAAAATTTATGAAGAATTTACTATCGTTTGTTCTCGTCTGCCTCGGTACAGTTTTATGTTCTGCTCAACAGTCAGATTTGCCTAAAGACATCACTGTATTCACTACGGCAGAAAAAACGGATTACCGGTTAACACGCACAGGAACAAATCCTTTTCTACCTTCGATACAGCCACTTGAATCAGAAATTTGCATTTTTGTCAATCCCCAGAAGACTTTTCAGACATTCCTCGGTATTGGCGGTGCAATAACGGATGCTTCAGCAGAGGTATTTGCAAAGCTTCCGGCCGCCAAACAGCAGGAACTGTTAACTGCATACTATGACAGCACTAAAGGAATCGGGTATTCATTTGCGCGCACAACAATTCACAGTTCAGATTTTAGCAGCGGAAGTTATACCTATGTAAAAGAGGGTGATAAAGAATTGAAGACATTTTCAGTTGAGCATGATAAACGTTTCCGGATTCCGCTCATCAAGCAGGCAATAAAAACTGCAGGCGGAACATTAACACTGCTTGCAAGTCCGTGGAGCCCCCCGGCTTTTATGAAAGATAATAAATCAATGCTTAAAGGAGGCAAGCTGCTACCGGATTTCTATAAGAGCTGGGCGACATATTTTACAAAATTCATCAACGCATACGAAGCCGAAGGAATTCCGGTGTGGGGTGTTTCCGTGCAAAATGAACCGATGGCAACACAAAAATGGGAATCATGCATCTATACCGCCGAAGAGGAACGTGATTTTCTGAAACTCTATCTTGGACCAACAATGGCACAAAAAGGATTTTCAGAAAAGAACATTATTGTATGGGACCATAATCGTGATTTAATAAACCAGAGAGTCAATGTAATCTACAACGATCCCGAAGCTGCCAAATATGCATGGGGTACAGGATTTCACTGGTATGAAACTTGGGCTGGCGGCACACCGATGTTTGACAACGTCGGAGCAGTGAACGAATCATATCCCGACAAAAAACTTCTCTTTACTGAAGGATGCGTTGAGAGTTTTAACGCAGAGCGTTATCAATACTGGCCGAACGCTGAACGGTATGGGACGTCAATGATCAATGATTTCAACAATGGAACAGTAGGCTGGACTGATTGGAATATTCTGTTAGATGAAAATGGAGGACCGAACCATGTCGGCAATTTCTGTTTTTCTCCTGTACATGCAAATACAATAACGGGCGAATTGATCTTCACCCCTTCGTACTATTATATCGGCCATTTTTCAAAATTCATCCGTCCAAATGCGAAGCGCGTTAGCACCGTCAGCAGCCGCAGTCTATTGCTTAGCACAACATTTGTCAATGTGGATGGTTCAATGGTTACAGTTGTCATGAATCAATCCGATGTACCTGTAACGTACAAACTTGTCGTTGGTTCTAACTCAGCGGTGCAAACTATCCCTGCAAGAGGAATTCAAACGTTAATCTATTAATTCAATAGCGCTACTGGTTACTATAGAGACAAAACATGAAAAAAATATTGTGGATATCTTTTATCATTGTGTTCACCGCAATGGCTCAACAAAAATCAATCGATCAACGCATTGATTCCGTTTTGCAGTTAATGAATCTTGAAGAAAAAATCGGTCAAATGAATCAATACAATGACGATTGGAAAGCGACGGGTCCCGTAACAGTAGATAATGACAAAGGAACGCAAGTTCGTTATGGACAGTTAGGTTCATTGCTGAATAGCTTGGGGACTGAACGGACAAGAAGCTGGCAAAAACTGGCAATGCAATCTCGTTTGAAAATACCGCTCCTATTCGGACAGGATGTTATTCACGGATATAAAACTACATTTCCAATTCCATTGGCCGAAGCTTGCTCCTGGGATTTGGATGCTATTCAATTATCGGCAAGAATTGCTGCAACGGAAGCAAGTGCCGGAGGCATCCATTGGACATTTGCACCAATGGTTGATATTGCTCGCGACCCTCGCTGGGGAAGAGTGATGGAAGGTGCCGGCGAAGATCCATATCTCGGTTCTCTGATTGCGTCCGCACGAGTAAAAGGTTTCCAAGGAAATACATTGGGAGATGTAAATTCAGTTATGGCGTGCGCTAAACATTTTGCGGCATACGGTGCCGCTATTGGAGGAAGAGATTATAATTCCGTTGATATGAGCGACAGACTTTTATGGGAAGTATATCTTCCCCCTTTCAAAGCTGCTGTTGATGCAGGAGTGGCAACATTCATGAACTCATTCAACGATATTAACGGAGTTCCTGCAACAGGAAATTCTTATTTACAAAGAGATATTCTCAAAGGAAAATGGGGATTTAAAGGATTTGTCGTCAGCGATTGGGGCTCCATTGGTGAAATGATCAATCATGGTAATGTAACAAATGGATATGAAGCAGCTTTATCCGCAGTTACCGCTGGCAGTGATATGGATATGGAAAGCCGCAATTACAAAAATCATCTGATGCAATTGGTAAAAGATAAGAACGTTTCGACTGATTTGATTGATGATGCAGTTCGAAGAATCTTACGGAAGAAATTTGAGCTCGGTTTGTTTGATGATCCTTTCAAATTTTGCAATGCCGAACGAGAACAAAAAGCATTACATAATCCTGAACATGCCAAAGCGGCAAGAGAAATTGCTGCAAAAAGTATTGTTTTATTAAAGAATGAAAATAATTTGTTGCCCTTATCCAAGAATACAAAAACAATCGCGTTCATCGGTCCGTTGGTGAAACCTCTAAAACAAAACAAAGGATTCTGGGATATCGAACTGCCGGGAGTTGATTCTAACTTTATTGTATCCCAATGGGAAGGCCTAAAAAATAAAATAGGCAAAGGAACAACATTGCTGTATGCACAAGGTTGTGAAATTGAGGGAACCAATAAGAATGGATTTGCCGAAGCTATAAACGCTGCAAAACAGGCCGATGTTGTCATTCTCAGTATTGGCGAACGAAGAGATATGACCGGAGAAGCGAAAAGCCGCAGTGATATTTCTATTCCCGGCGTACAGGAAGATTTACTGAAGGAACTTCTTGCAACCGGAAAACCGGTGGTGGTTTTAATAAATACCGGCCGTCCATTAGTATTTAATTTCACTGCTGACAATGCTCCCGCCATATTATATACGTGGTGGTTAGGGAGCGAAGCAGGAAATGCTATTGCCGATGTGTTGTTTGGGGATTATATTCCTGCCGCTAAACTTACAATGACTTTCCCTAGAAGCGTTGGACAAATACCGATCTATTACAGTCATTTTAACACTGGCCGTCCTGCTATCAATGATAATAATCATAATTATAATTCTTCCTATACAGATTTATCCATCTATCCAAAGTATGAGTTTGGTTATGGATTAAGCTACACCACGTTTCAATACAGCAATTTGCAACTGAATAAAAAGAAAATGACAAGCACTGAAAAAATTGAAATCTCTGTAACAATCGCCAATACAGGAAAATCTACCGGAGAAGAAATCGTGCAGTTATATCTCAGGGATAAAGTTGGGTCAATTGTCAGGCCCGTCAAAGAGCTGAAAGATTTTAAGAAGATAAAACTTATGATTGGTGAGCGTAAAACAATTCAATTTGTGATTGATAAGGAAAAGCTTTCGTTCTATAATCAGCAATTACAGTGGGTAGCTGAACCCGGCGAGTTTGATATAATGATCGGAGCTTCATCGGAGGATATTAGAGTAAAAGATAATTTTGAATTTGTGAATTAATATCTGAACAAACAGCAAACTCCTGTTGTAGTCCATGCATTATCCGCTATACTATAGATTTTACGATTACAATTTTGAAATTGATACCGGGCTGCACCGGTGGATAGACAAAGCAAGCTGAAAACAAGGAATTTATTATACGATCATGAGATCCAATTCACGACAAGAACCAACGATTTAAGACTTTCGTGTTACAAACGTACTGACGAATAAATAAATATAGAATCAACAGGAAGTATTTTCCTAAGTGGTTGTATTTGTTATAGATTCCTCAATAGATTTGATGACACCTTTTTCATGAATCTAAACATGGCCAAACACTCTTTCCGAAATATATTCGCCTATGGATAATGAAGAAGTCGCTGCCGGAGAGGGTGCATTACAGACATGGATAGTTGATGTCTCTTCGAGAATATAAAAATCATCGAGTAAGTTTCCATCATAATCGCACGCTTGAGCTCGAACACCGGAACCGCCTGCAACAAGATCTTGTTCGGTAATTTCCGGAACCAATTTCTGTAGCGCTTTCGTAAATGCCGTCTTATTCAATGAACGATAAAATTCCCCCGCACCCATTCGCCAATATTTTCTGGCAATCGATCGGAATCCCGGCCATGCAACAGATTCAAAAATATCTTTCACATTAAAACTGGAACGAGTATATCCTTCACGAGCAAATGCAAATACGGCATTTGGTCCAGCCTCGACATCACCATGGATCATTCTGGTAAAGTGAACACCGAGAAATGGAAATGAAGGATCGGGAACCGGATAGATAAGATTTTTTACAAGATATTTTTTCTCTGTTTTTATTGTATAGTATTCGCCGCGGAATGGAATGATTCGCAAACGGAGATCTTTTTGTGTCAATCGTGCTATCCTGTCGGAATGTAATCCTGCACAACTAACAATCACTTTACAAAAATATTCACTTTGTCGTGTTTGGACAAGAGAGCCATTATTTTCCTTTTGAATACCAATCACTTTTTCTCCGCAACGAATCTCCACTCCTCCATTCAAGAGAATGTACTTCATGGTATTGGCAACTTCACCAAAATCTACAATACCGGTCTGCGGAACAAAAATACCTTGGATGCCATTAACGTGCGGTTCAATTTCTTTTAACTCGCCGGCCGATAATTCTTTTAATCCGGCAAGTCCGTTAGCAAGGCCTCTTTCCAATAATTTGTTTAATTGAGGAATTTCTTGGTCAGATGTTGCAACGATGATCTTGCCACATATTTCGTGTTTAATTTCATTTTCTCGACAAAATTGCACCATCTTTTGATAACCGCTTACACAATTTTTGGCTTTCAGACTTCCCGGCTTGTAATAGATGCCTGAATGGATTACTCCGCTGTTATGACTGGTTTGATGTTGAGCAACAACAGATTCTTTTTCGAGGATGAGAATTTTACGCGATGACTGTTTAATGTGAATTTGTAGTGCGGTCGCCAAACCAATAATTCCTCCCCCTACAATTATTATATCGTATTGTTTGCTCATAGTAATTTTTCAATTTTGTAACGCGCTTGGAAAATGCAGCTCCATCGACTCCTTCAAATATGAATGGCTGAACAAATTGAGTATATTAATATATCTTTTTTTAGATTAGGATATCTCACTCTACTCACTATCAAAGATAGAATTTACATTATGAAAAGTACCTTTGGATTTACACTCCGTATTTCTCTCACTTTATGTTTTATCTCTTCACTTTCGATTGCACAGGGGATCGGAAATCTGACTGAGATTCAGATCCGACAGAATCAACTGATACTAAACTGCACTTCAGACCAAGTAGTCATCAGGGCTATATCCGATAATGTGGTCCAGGTAAATTTCCGACCGAATCGTATAAAAAATAATGATACGCCAGTTTTGGGTGATACAAATTGGACATACTCTTCAGCAATCATCGACACCTCATCTGATCCTATCATCTATAAAACGAGCAAATTTTTACTTGAAATACATCGATCACCGCTTCGTTTTGCGGGATACGAATCAAGCGGTAAACTCCTTTTTAATGAACCGGCAAGCGGCGGATTTATTTCCAACGGACTTTTTCTGCACGCAATCGGTAATAATTTTTACGGCATCGATAACAATGCTACCGGAAGTCTCACCAAGAACAATGGAGCAAAGATTGATGCTGGAGCTCAAGGTGGCGCAGGAGCACCCTTTGTCTGGACAACAGATGGTTGGGGGATGATGATGGATACCGATGGAGGGTCGATTTCAATTTCAGGATCGAGCGTACAATATGTGCAGAGTTCGGAAACCAATAAAATTGATATTAATGTATTTTTCCTTTTTGGAACCCCAAAGGAAATCTTTAAAGGAATGACGGATGTTTCCGGTAGAGCGCCGATGCCTCCGAAGTATACATTTGGATTTATGAATACAGAATGGGGAATAGATGAAAATGAATTACGGTCGAATGTTCAATCCTACCGTACAAAAGAAATTCCGATTGATGCTTACATTCTGGATTTTGATTGGATGGCATGGGGTTCAGATAATTATGGTGAATTCCGTTTCGGTGATAAGTTTCCTTCCGCCCCTTCTGGTCAATTAAAACATGACATGGATTCTGTCGGATTAAAACTTATGGGAATTCGTAAACCTCGTATCCACACAGGAACTGTTCAAGGAAATTACGCGAAAGACAATGGCCTCTTCATTGATTATGTCAATGACTATTTCAGCGGAAAACAAGTTGGAAGATTAGATTTTCGAAAAAAGGAAACACGGAATTGGTATTGGGATTCGTTCGTGAATAAAGGCGGTGCATATCAAAATGGCATTATCGGATATTGGAATGATGAGAGTGATGAGTATGGCGGAAATTTGATGACTCTTTATATGGAATCATCAGAATACGAAGGGCAACGCTTATTTAATGATCGAAGAGTTTTTTCACTGAATCGAAATTTTTATCTGGGGGCACAACGGTACGCTTATGGCTTATGGTCTGGAGATATCAATACAGGTTTTGCCAGTATGGCAAATCAACGCCTGTTTATGCTCTCCAGCATCAATCTCGGTGTTCCGTGGTGGGGAATGGACATCGGAGGATTCAATGGCAATCCTACACCGGAAAATTATTACCGATGGATTCAGTTTGGCGCGTTTGTTCCGATCTTCAGGGTGCATGGAACATTGAATCAGGAACGGGAACCGTGGAATTATGGAACCGAAGCGGAAGCGATCGCAAAAAAATATATCCGTTTGCGGTACGAACTTCTCCCATATATTTATTCTGCAGCTCGAAAAACTCATGAGCTCGGAATTCCCATGGTTCGTCCCTTGATCTTTGACTATCCTCAGGATGCGAAAGTCATCAATATATCCAGCGAATGGATGTTTGGCGATAACATGCTCGTTTACCCAATCGTCGCACAGGGAGCTACTGTTGCCAATGTGTATTTTCCTGAAGGAGAATGGATTGATGCTGTTACCGGACAAGTTTTTAATGGGCCAGCATATGTTAACGTTTCGGTGACAAAAGAAGATATCCCGTATTTCATCAAATCCGGATCGGTTATTCCAACTGCAAAGGTAGGAGCATTTGTGGATGATCCGAACACACAGAACATTCTCGTCTTAAAAGGTTTTGGAATTGGATCGGGATCAACGATTCTCTATGAGGATAATGGAACGAATTATGATTATGAAAAAGGAATCCATACAAACAGAATATTCTCACATCAACGAAATAATGATAAAGCAACAATCTCTATCGGTGCTCCTGCAGGTTCATATGTTACTCCCGTACGAGATTATATTGCTGATTTTTGTTTCACTCATATGCCCGACTCCGTAACAGTTGATGGACAATTGATTTCATATGTTTCTTCAGACAGTGTTCGTAATTACTCCATTAAAGCATGGGGTTACGATGAACAGCTCAAAAGCACGTTCGTCCGACTTCCCGATAATCAATCAGCACACATAATTTCTGTTTATCTCGGACTCGACAAAATAGCACCAAAAGTCGATACAGTCTCCATTCTTACAGACTCAACACTCTATGTGCAGTTTGATGAGCAGGTCTTGCTTGGAACGAATGGTTCGAGTGCAGAAAATCCGGCAAACTATTCCATTTCCGGAGGGATCACGATCAGAAAAATTGTATCGAATATGCAACAGAATGGAGTAACCCTCTACACGTCGAAGCATCAAAAGAAAACAAAATACACATTGGCAATATCTAATATTGCCGATCAAAGTGATCAGCACAATGTTTTGAACAAAGTAGAATTCTCGTATACAATGCCGCGACGAATGAAAGTCATACTACAGCAAGGGATGAATGGTTACAATGGAACAACTGACACACATATTGCCGAATACATGCCCAATAACAACATGGGAGGCAATGACCTGTTTGAGGCTTGTCGTTTCGGAGGTAGTAGTAATAATGATGATAAATCGGCGTTAATCCGATTTGATCTTACCGGAATTAAGATTGTCGATAGCAGTCTGGTAAAAGCAGAATTACTTCTTACGCTCGCTGATAATCGAAACGGTTCCATTGAAAAACAATTGGCTTCCTATCGCGTATTGACACCGTGGAATGAAGGAACAAAAAGCGGAATTGACGGGAGCCTTGCCGATCCAGAAATGGTTACATGGAACAGCGCAAAATATAATGTACTTACCTGGAATACTGCCGGAGGAGATATTACTCCTTCATATTCATCTGTGGTTACCGTCAACAGCAATACTCAAAGCGAGTTTGCGTGGGATATTACAGACTATGTTCATTATTGGAAAACAAATCCTGCTGAAAATTTCGGAATATTATTGAAGGAGCCAGATCCTATAGCACAGAATGGAACGAAAGTTTTTTATTCAAAAGAAAATTCATCGAGTGCCGTTCGACCACAACTGATTTTTACATATAAGGATGATATCGACGATATTGGATTGAGTGTGCACAATGGCGCCTCAGTTATTCTTCCGGAAAATTTTCAATTGGAACAAAATTATCCCAATCCGTTTAATCCCATCACAACCATTCGATATGCGGTACCCTATTCTGCTCATGTGAAACTGACCATTCACGACATTCTTGGGCGTGAGATTGCAATGTTAATGGATAATGAACAATCTGCCGGGTGGAAAGAACTTCAATGGAATGCAAACAATGTTTCTAGCGGGGTATATTTTTATCGATTGCAATCCGGAGGTTTTGCCGAAATGAAAAAAAGTTTACTGTTAAAATAATCTTCAGTGTGTGCCTCGTTCCAGTCCCACAACTACGTTTTTACTTATAAAGAAAATACCAACATCTTAGCCGTATTTTTTTGTTAAGCACTGCAACTGATTTATGTGTCAACTATATCGTCATGAGGCATTTCTGTATCGATTGGATTGTTCGTTCAATATCCTCCTCCGAATGCGATGCCGAAATAAAAGCTGCTTCAAATTGAGACGGCGGCAGATAGATTCCTTGTTCCAACATGAGCCGAAAATATTCACCGAACTTCACTGTATTACAACTCCGTGCATCATTCGCATTATGCACTTCGTTTTTGGTAAAGAATAGGGTAAACATTGATCCGACTCTGTTCACCGTAAGGGGAAGATTTTTATCTTTCGCGATACGCAGAATCTGTTTCTCTAATGTTGATCCTTTTTGCTCCAATTGCGTGTATATCGAACTGTCATTTTTTAAGATGTTCAATAGCGTCATACCTGCAGCCATCGCCAATGGATTCCCCGACAAGGTTCCCGCCTGATACACCGGACCTGAAGGTGCAATCTGCTGCATGATTTCTTTCTTTCCTCCATACGCTCCCACTGGCAGGCCGCCACCGATGATCTTTCCGAGTGTGGTAAGATCAGGTGTAATATTATATAATTGTTGAGCTCCTCCAAGTGCTACACGAAAACCTGTCATCACTTCATCGAAGATTAAAAGAATATTTTCTCGAGTACATAAGGTGCGAAGTTCAGTCAAAAAATTTCCTTGTGGTGGAATACATCCCATATTTCCAACAACCGGCTCGACAATGATTGCCGCAACATCTCCTCTATGAGCATCGACAAGCGCTTGAACCGATTGGATATTATTAAAATCTGCAACAAGCGTTTGACTAGCTACCGATGATGTAACACCGGGACTATCCGGAACACCGAATGTTGCCGCACCTGATCCCGCTTTAATTAAAAATGAATCGGCATGACCGTGATAACATCCGTCAAATTTTATGATCTTGTTTCGTTTGGTAAATGCGCGAGCCAAACGGATAGCACTCATTGTAGCTTCCGTACCTGAATTCACCATTCGAACCATTTCCACTGCAGGCATTATGGAATGGATTAGTTCGGCCATTTCCACTTCACGTTCCGTTGCTGCTCCAAAACTTGTTCCATCAATTGCGGTTTTTTGAATCGCTTCAATAATGAGCGGATGTGCATGTCCGAGTATCATCGGACCCCATGATCCGACAAAATCGATATATTCATTTCCATCTTCATCCCACATTTTTGAACCGAGTGCTTTTTTTATGAAGACAGGATTCCTGCCGACAGATTTAAACGCCCGCACGGGTGAATTGACTCCTCCCGGAATGAATTGTTGTGCTCTTTCAAATAATGTATCGGATTTTTTTGTGTTCATGGATTTATTTCCTCGCCAATACTTTTGCGGCATCTTTTGCAAAATACGTTAAGATAAGGTCGGCTCCCGCACGCCTCATACCGATGAGTGTTTCCATCATTACTCGCTCTTCATCAATCCAGCCATTTCGCGCGGCCGCTTTAATCATTGAATATTCGCCGCTGACATTATACGCTGCGGTAGGAATATTGAATGTATCCTTTACTCTGCGGATGATATCCATATACGCAAGAGCGGGCTTCACCATAATAATGTCAGCCCCTTCACGAATATCCTGCTCCACTTCACGGAGCGCTTCGTTAGAATTTGCCGGATCCATTTGATGCGAACGGCGGTCACCAAACTTCGGTGTGCTTTCAGCCGCCTCTCGGAACGGTCCATAATATCCTGACGCGTATTTTGCAGCGTAAGACATAATCGGAGTATTCTTAAAATTATTGTCATCCAATATTTTGCGAATTGCACCGACACGACCGTCGAACATATCGGACGGAGCAATCATATCTGCGCCCGCCTGTGCATGGGTCAATGCTTCTCTCGTTAACAGTTCCACTGATGCATCGTTGACAATCTCGTCACCATGAACAATACCACAATGCCCGTGCGAAGTATATTCGCAGAGACATACGTCGGTGATAACGACAAGTTCGGGAACTTCTTTCTTTAAAGCCCGGACTGCCTGTTGAATAATTCCGTTTTCGTCGTATGCTCCGCTGCCAACCTCGTCCTTATGATCCGGTATGCCGAAAAGAATCACTGCGGGAATTCCTAATTTATACGTTTCAATACTATCGTTAACTAGCTCATCGATGGATTGTTGATACACACCAGGCATTGATGATATTTCTCGTTTGATATTCTTTCCCGGAACGACGAACAATGGATAAATAAAATCGTTCGGTGCTAACTCCGTTTCCCGCACCATACTGCGAAACGCAGGAGTCATTCTCATTCTGCGAAGACGTTGGTTCGATTCAATTGTTATTTTTGTATCAGCCATGGCAGCCTCATAATGTTGTTCGTGAAGCAAGATATTCATTAACTCGTTGACTTATTTTCCCGGATTGTATCACACAATCACCTACGCTAATCCCATCACGATAATTACCGGAAAGGAAAATTCCGGGGTGACGTTCTTCAAATTGTTTCATTTGCTCCACAATGTTGAGATGCCCTATATGGTATTGCGGAATTGCTTTCTCCCACCGGGTAATGTGCGTAAAAACAGGTTCGCCATCCACTTGCATCAATTCCTTCAATTCGGTACTTACAGTTTGCAAAAGTTCGGCATCATTCCGAAGAGCATACTCCGGCTGCCGTGATCCTCCCACAAAAACTGTTAGAGCAACTGATCCTTCGGGAGCTCTTCCTTCAAATAATGTGGAAGACCAGATGACCCCAAGAATTTGCCGTTGTTCTTTTGCGGGAATCAAAAATCCGAAACCGTCTAATTGACGGTGTACTTGTTTTGACTTGTAGCCAACAAATACTTCTGTTACTGGAGGATAAACAATATTGTCAATACTTTTGGACAACGTATCATCAAATGGTTCGATCAATCGGGCTGCAACTGAGGCCGGAACGGCAAAGACAATGCTATCTGTATGATGTGTGTGCACTGATCCTTTTGTAGAATAACGAAGAACATATCGTTTCCCTTTTTCGTCGTACTCCAGCCCTTCAACATTTGATGAAGTTTGGATATCATTTCCCAATGCCTTAGCGATTGCATCCGGCAATGTTTGCATTCCATTTTTGAATGAAAACATTTGTGCCCGGTCTTTTGCCACTTCTCCCCGTTTCTTCCGCTCGCGAGCCCCACCAATTTGCCCTCGAATTAAACCGCCATATTTTTCCTCAAGGGCATATAATTTAGGAAATGCCGCACGCACACTTAATTGTTCCGGAGCACCAGCAAATATTCCTGCAACAAATGGATTAATCGCATAGTCCAGCAATTCTTTGCCAAGACGTCTCTCGACAAATTCGGCAATCGATTCTTCTTTTTTTGCTCTTCCAACGAACGGTTCCTTCAGTAATCGAATTTTCCCTGACAAAGACCATAAGTTGGTTCGTAAGAATTTTACCGGAGACATTGGAAGTGGGTGTAGCATACCGTTGCGTAAAATGTATCGGTTATTTCCGACAGGATTTGCATAGACAAGTTGATCGGATAAACCAAGATCAGCGAACAACGTTTTAAATAACAGAGATGTTTCCAGCGCACTGTTCGGACCGGTTTCAATCAGCCAGCCGTTGTTGCGGATAGTCTTCATCGTTCCGCCGACTGTCGCATCACGCTCCAGAACTTTGATTGAATAACTCTGCTTACGAAGCCACCACGCTGTCGTCAGTCCGGAAATTCCACCGCCAATGATTGTGATTTGAGAAGAGGTCATTATTTTGCAGCTAATTTTTTCTCTACAAGATCCGATAAACATCCGATAAACAGTTCATCCGTTAACAACGCGGGCATCATGTCGTAGTATTTCACTCCTAATTTCATTGCCTCATCTCGCGCTTCGATGTTGATTTCGGAAAGAGTTTCGATATGGTCGGTAACAAATGCAATCGGCACAACAAGAAGATGTGTTGCTCCCTCATGTCCTAATCGTTCGATTGTTCCGGTCAATGAAGGGGTCAGCCATTTTTGCGGGCCGACCTTACTTTGGAAACATAACATATGGGGAAGTCCAAATTGTCCGCGCTCTACAACCAGTTCGTACGTTTTTCGGATATGATGCGAATAAGGGTCACCATCGCGGACTAATTTCATTGGTGTGCCATGAGCACTGAACACAATCTGCACTTTTGATCTTTCGTTATTCGGCACACGGTTTAGCGCGCAGCGTATCCGCTTTACAATGGCATCTATATAAAGTGGGTGATCGTAATAGTGATCAACAAGAGTCGTGGGAATACTCGGAAGCTTTAATTCTTTCACTGCGCGTTTCCACTCATTCACACTTGACCCGGTCGTTGCTTTACAATAATGCGGATACAAAGGCAATAACACGATCCGATCTGGTTTTGATGCCATAACGTTTTTTACAATCTCGGCTGTCAAAGGATGCCAATATCGCATCGCAATATGCACATCAACATTATACCCCTTCTCTCTTAATGATCCCAATAAACTCTTTGCCTGAAGTGTCGTCTGTTTGAAAATTGGAGATCTTTTGCCGATCCGTTTGTATAATTCCTGTACTTTGGGTGCACGACGGGATGAAATGAGACGGGCCAATGATTTCCGAAACAGAAATGCTCCTGGAATATCAATGATATCCGGATCACAAAACAAATTATAGAGAAATGGTTCTACCGATTCAAGACTGTCCGGTCCCCCCAGTTGAAGCAGCACAACGGCAATTTTTTCTTTTTTACTATTCATAAATGACTAAACAGTTTTAGAGAAGATCGGTTTTTCTTTCATCATGGCATCAATATATGCATCGAATGACATGGCAATATTCCGGATGACAAGCCTGCCAAGACCGTGAACCAATATCTTATTCGGTTCAAGAGTTACCAGACCATCATCAATGAACGGTGTCAATTTGTTAAAGGCTGGTGCGAAGTAATCCCGAAAATTAATCTTATGTTTTGCTTCAACCGACGGGATATCAAGTTCCATGTCGCACATGATCCGCATTATCACATCTTTCCGAATGTGGTCATCATCGGTCATTCTGTATCCGAGCGTCGTTGCAAATTCATTCTTTCCAGCTGCATCGGTATATTCTTTTACTGTTTTTAAATTTTGGTGATATGAATTCCTGAAGTGACCGATAGCAGACATTCCGAATCCATACAGATCACATCCGGCTTTTGTAGAGTATCCCTGAAAGTTGCGGTATAACGTTTTATTTTGTTGTGCAATCGACATCTCATCGGTCTTTTTTGCAAAATGATCCATGCCGATATTCCAGTAACCGGCATCAAGAAGTTTTTCTATTGTCATCTTGAAAATTTCGAGCTTCTCTTCCACTGTTGGCAGAGTTTCAGTCTTGATCACTTTCTGGTGCGGTTTTAGCCAAGGAACATGAGCATAATTGAAGACGGCAATTCTATCCGGCGAAATATCAATTACTTTATCCACCGTCTCTTCAAACGTTTTTAATGTTTGATACGGCAGGCCATAGATCAGATCAAGATTGATGCTGGTAAAACCGAGACTGCGGCTCCAATTCACTGCATCCCGTGTGATCGATTCAGGCTGGATTCGATTAACTGCCTCTTGTACTTTTTCGTTAAAATCCTGCACACCCATACTCACACGATTGAAGCCGCTTTCACGCAATGCTTTCATATGTTCATATGTCAGCCCGCGCGGATCAATTTCCACGCTCGCTTCAATATCGTTGTCAAAATGAAAATGATTTTTAATGAACGAACCGATATTGAGAATCTCTTTCGGATCCTGATACGATGGCGTTCCCCCGCCCCAGTGCAGCTGTGTCACTTTGCGGTTTCGAGCGATCATTGGTGCGACCAGTTCAATCTCTTTTTTCAAATACTCATTGTATTTATTAATGAGACTCTGGTCGTGAGTAACAAGCATTGTACAGCCACAGAAATAGCAGAGTGTGTCGCAATATGGAAAATGAAAATAGAGGGAAAGATCTGCATTTTCATCGGCAGAGTTCGTCTTGAGAATCTCTTCCTTGTATTCTTTCGGACCAAATGCTTTTGAAAATAGAGGTGCAGTAGGATAACTGGTATATCTCGGTCCCTGCCCGGAGTATTTTTTTAAGAGTGCAACATCAATTGATTCAAACTGTTTCATCGACTTATTTCGCTTTCTTGTGATACTGCATGCTGTGTGTCTTCACTGCATTAATAAATGCCTTCACATTTTCTACCGGTGTTTCGGGAAGAATCCCGTGTCCGAGATTAAAGATATGCCCCGATCCATTACCATATTTTTGAAGAATCGATTGCACACCTTGTTCAATCCGCTCTGGAGTTGAAAACAACATTGTCGGGTCAAGATTTCCCTGCAGCGCGACCTTGTTTCCAATGGCATTCCGTGCTTTTCCAATATCTGTTGTCCAATCCAACCCTACAACGTCCGCACCAATCTCAGCGATCTTTTTAAGCGAGTGGCCGCAATCTTTACAGAACACGATGACCGGGACATTTTTCTTTTTCACCTGTTCAACGATCTGGTGAATATAACGGAGTGAAAATTCTTCAAACTCTTCCTGTCCCAGTATTCCACCCCACGTATCAAACATCTGAACGATATTTGCTCCTGCATCCACTTGTGCAGAAAGATAATCAGCTACTGATTGTGCAAGTTTCTGCAACAAGATATGCGCCTGCTGCGGATGGGAAAAAATTAATTCTTTAATGTAGCGATAATTCTTTGATCCTTTTCCTTCTACCATATACGTTGCCAGTGTCCATGGCGAACCGGAGAAACCAATCAGCGGAACTCTCTCTTGCAGTCGTTCTTTCGTCACGCGCAGGGCATCCATCACATATCGCAATTCTTTGTTCGGATCGATTGTGTGGAGTTTATTTATATCGTCGACAGTACGTATCGGAGAAGGAAAGCGCGGTCCCCCTTTTCCTTCTTCAACTATCAACTCCATGCCCATTGCTTCCGGAATCACGAGGATATCGGAGAAAATGATTGCAGCATCAACACCGACCAGATCGACCGGTTGCACAGTCACTTCGGCAGCAAGATCGGGCGTTTTGCATAAGGTGAGAAAATCTACTTTATCCCGAATTGCACGGTATTCAGGTAAATACCGGCCTGCTTGCCGCATAAACCAGACCGGGGTTCGTTCAACAAATTGTTTTCGTGCAGCTCGTAGTAACAGATCATTTTTCAAGTGAACATCTTCTTTCATGTTAAGTTGTATAATAGTTTCGGATCGCCTTTGCAAATGCTTCCGCCGTTGAATGTGGTGAAACCAGCACAAGATTCATTCCTTCGCGCCGAGCAGCATCGGCTGTCGTTTGACCGATAACAGCAACATCTATATTTTTTATCGCCTGTTGCGTAGCACGCAAAACATAATGAGCAACACTGGAAGGACTAAAAAATGTTATCATGTTCGCTTTCTCTTCTATCGTCTTCAACATCTTCTTCCGTTCATCAGTAAACGGCGGTTCCTGCGTACGATAGATCGTGATAGAATCAACCCTTAATCCATGTGAAGAAAGAGCCGTTTCAATATCACTCTTTGCAAGATTTCCCTTTGGAAACAAGAACCGTTCCCCTGCAACTGATTTACGCACAATTTCCTGAGCTAATTGTTCCGCTGAAAATGTTTCCGGTATTTTTTCTGTCTCCATCCCGTATCGATCAATTTCTGATTTCGTTTTTTCACCAACCACATACAATCTGCATTTTTTCATTTGCTCTATGCTAAGATGATATTCCGCACGATGAAAAAAACACTTAACCGCATTGGCACTGGTAAAAATAATTCCCGCATATGTGCTCATTACAGCAATTGCAGTATCGCATTCGCTCCATGTTTTCGGCTCTATAATTTCGACCGTAGGGAAAAGAATAACCTGTGCACCATATTGTTCCAACAGTTGAGAAAAATCTTTCGCCTGCTCTATTCCTCTGGTGACAGCAATTGTCTTGTTTCGAAGAGGTAACTGATTGGCATTACGATCATCGCTCACGACGCAGACTTCCGTATTTCTTCCAAAATCTCTTTTGCTCCGTTTGACATCAATTCCTTTGCAAGCGCAGTGCCGAGTGTCTCCGATTCTTCCGGAACGCCATTGACCGATCCTTTTACAATCCTTTTCCCATCTAGTGAACCGACCATTGCATCCAGAAAGAATTTCCCTTGCTCTATTCTGCCATACGTCCCTATTGGTATTTGACAGCCTCCTTCAAGATGACGGAGCAGCGCACGTTCACCGAGTGTTGCTTGGTATGTTTCTTTATGTCCTAACGGAGAAATCAATTTCAATATTTCAGCATCATTTTCCCGGACTTCAATTCCTAACGCCCCTTGCCCGACTGCGGGAAGGATGAACGCAGGTGAAAATACTTCGGAAATCATTGATGTCCAGCCAAGACGGGTCACTCCTGCTTTTGCCAACAACATTCCATCCCAGTCACTTTGTTCAAGTTTTTCTTTTCGTGTTTTTAGATTCCCACGGATGTCGATGATGGTTAAATCCGGCCTGTGATGAAGCAATTGGCATTTTCTCCGCAGACTCCCTGTTGCAATCATCCCACCCTTCGGAACATCATTCAACGATGAATATTTTTTCCGCGGATGAGAAATAAAGACATCTCGAATATCTTCCCGTTCGGATATCGCACCAAGAATCAATCCGGGATTCAACTGTGTCGGCACATCTTTTAAGCTATGGACGGCCAGATCTATTTCTCCGTCAAGCAATGCCCGATCCAATTCCTTTGTAAAGAGTCCTTTGTCACCAATTTTTGAAAGGGGTGAATCCAAAATGATATCACCGGTCGTTTTAATTTTTTTAATCTCAACGGTAACGGAAGGATGTAATTGTTGAAGTAAAGAGGCAACGTGTTCAGATTGCCAGAGAGCCAACGCACTGGCCCGTGAACCAATAATGATTGTATTATTCCGCACGTTCTGTCTTTTCGGTATGTTGTGATTGTTCTTGTGAATGATGATAAAGGCCGAACAAATCGCGAATAGCTTGGAGTTTTGCTTCCTTCTGCTGCCTGGTGTCCCCTTTTCCATTTCGCAATTCAGAAGCCGGCAGTTGAATCAGACGGTGAATAATTCTTCGTGTAACCAGTTCGACTGTTTCTTTATCCTTCTCACTGAATTTATGGATGTGATAATCCAATTCCTCTTGTCTGATGGTATCATATAACTCACGCAAACGATCGATCGTTGGAGCGATAGCATGTGATTGATACCAGCGATTAAATTCAGTCAATTCTTCTAACATAATCGCATTGACTGAAGGGATGCACGATTTTCGACGTGCATGATTTTGTTCTACAATGTGGGAAAGAGAATCGAGATCATGCAAGAAGATGTTTTCAAATTTATTAATGTCCGGATCAACGTTACGGGGAACACCGATATCGATGATCAATAAGGGGGATTGCCTTCGTCCTTTATTGATATTTTTGAATTGTTGAGCATTCAACACATAATCCGTTGCGCCAACGGAAGAGATAACAATATCAACTTCAGAAAAAGTTGACATAAATGATTCAAAGGGAACCGGTGATGCGTTTAAAGTCGCCGCAACTTCTTCCGCTTTCTTCAATGTGCGGTTTGTAATCAATAATTTGCCAATTCCGCGAGCAACCAGATGTTTTGCAGTCAGTTCACCAGTTTCACCGGCACCGATCAACAGAACAGTTTTTTGGGATAGGTCAAAAAAGATTTTTGCTGCAAGATCGACCGCAGCATAACTTATCGATACAGCACCTTTTGATATCTCTGTTTCTGTTTTCGTCCTCTTCCCGGCATGAACCGCCGATTGAAGAAGCTTATTCATCACCGATCCGCTCACTTTTGACTCGGCGGCAATTGCATAGTGATCACGAATCTGATTTAAGATCTGCACATCTCCCAAAATCATCGAATCCAAACCAGTTGCGACTTTAAACAAATGATTAACAGCGAAAATATCCTTTAAGTGATAAAAGTGCTTTTCCCCAACAATCGGCGATGCTTTTTTTGTGGTAAGTATTTCCTTGGTCAATTCCGACGTCAGTTGTTCTACTGAAGTGTCAAGAATCTCAGATTTTGTTACACCATATAACTCTGTTCTATTGCATGTTGAAATCATAAAACATTCGTCAAAAAACTTTTCCTTCACTGCCGGTAAAAACGTACGTATCTCGTTATCTGAAAACCAGATCTTTTCCCGTACTGCGACGTCCGCCGTCCTATGATTAATACCTAAAAGATATAACATGTAACTATTTGATAAAAAAATGAAACGATGTTAAATACATGTTAATAATTGTCAACGAAAACACCGTGAACAAAAAGCCGGATATTGCTAAATGCATTACTTGGCGTCCTCGCCTTTTTCCACTTTGGATAAGATAAATTTCAACCGCATACATACTCCAAATAATAATTGTGCCGATGAGTTTTGGATCAAGGTATGAAAAATTATCAATTGCACTCGGAAGCCATACATACCCTATCACAATTGCCACACTTAACGGAATGAATCCAATCAAAATTCCTTTTTTCGTCAGATATTCCAATCGCTCCAAACTTGGAAGATTATCAAAAATAATCCCGAATGAGTTCGATTTAAGAGCACGATATTGAAGCAGGTACATCAGGCCATACACTGCCGCAATCGTGAAGGCGGAATATCCTAAGAGCGCGCTCAGAACATGTATCCCAAGCAAATTATTGCGCAGCACCTTATCGACCACATAGACATCTTCAATAAACAGTGAGGATATTACTTGAAATACTAACGCAAAAGCCAAAACAAACAATCCCGTATTTTTTATCTTGGTTTGCATTTCAATAACACGATATGATGCCGCAACAGAAAATGCTAACAGCGACATAATTTCAAAAACCGAAATAATGGGAGGGTGTTGAAGATCTATCGTGCGAAGAAGTAAGTAAAAAAAATGTGTTACGATTGTTACGAATAATAAAACTGTTTTGAATTTTTTTGCCTGTTGCTGTTGCCTGAAAAATGCAACAGCATAAGCCGCTACAGTAATACTGTAAAATAGCGGCAGTAGAATTTCGAATATTTTTCCCATTTGGTCCATGATGTACCCTAATGAAATCACATGTAGCAGATGTTCGTTCAATGGTGATCGCCTAATAAAATGCTCTTTTGCTAGTCGATCAGTTATGGATTTTTATTCAATAATTAATCAAGAAAGGTGCCAAAATTAGTTATTGTTTTCTGCAAACAAAGACATTTATTAAAGACTTATTTGTCGATTTTAAGAAAAACTGTGGAAATTTCTTATTTTAGCACTTAAATCCTACTTAATATAAGCAAGATTTACCGTTCTTACACTATTACGGAAAAATTTGACCAACGCTTAGAATGGAGTGAATTATTCCAGAGGAAATAATGACAGTAGGTGGAAGGATTTTTCCTATGCCATACGGTGTAGAATTTTTTTGAGGTATCGATCAGATTCGAAGTGAGGCAAAGGGGTTGCAGACTCTCTCCTTAACTGCTCGATCACAGCACCACAGCCCTCGTCAAATGAATCTCAAAATTGAAAGTACCTTCAATTGTCACACTGAGCGGAAACTACGTGCGACAATTGAAGGGAAGCACGCCACGGTCTCGTTCGGCATAACAGTGATTCAATGTTATTGCGTTTCTTCTAAATAGAAATTGAGACACGTGCATAGACAAATCTTCACACAAACGGTTCACTTGAGAAGTAGCATCTTTTTCATTTGCATCTTTTCTTTACTTTGTAATCGAACAAAATAGATTCCGCCGGCAACCGTTGATCCGTCAAATTTTTCTGTGTAGAAACCGGCATCCTTAAATCCATTCACGAGAAAAGCAATTTCCCTGCCGAGAATATCATGCACTATAAGTGAAACATTTCCGGAAAGCGGTAACTCATACGAAAGTTGTGTTGTAGGATTAAATGGATTTGGATAATTCTGCCGAAGAATAAAGTATTCCGGTATATTGGCCGAATTCGTTTTCACGGATGTCGCCATTTCTGATAGTGGTCTTTTCCATATACCATCGGCAGTCCCAGCAAATAGATTTGAACCAAATACCGTTAATACATTCACCCTAGGACTTGACATCCCAGACGTGGCTTTTGTCCAACCTGATCCGCTATTATTCGAAAAAAGAACATCTCCATTTGTTCCGGCAAAAAGCGTAGTGTTATTAACGGCAAGCGAAAGTGCATATTCATAAGGATAACCGGTATTTACCGCATTCCAATTTGCGCCATTATTAGTTGATCGAAAAACAAATTCCTGAGTTCCGGCAAAAAGGTTAGTTCCAATTGTTGCAAAAGCATACACATACGTATTCGTCAAACCAGAACTGAGTGTGAGCCAATTTGTGCCCCCATTTGTCGTGCAATAAATTCCATCCGTAGTGCCTGCAAATAGATCTGCACCGTTTGTCGCTAATGTGACGAGATTTAGTGATGATGTAATTCCAGCACTTATTTTTGTCCAATTGGTTCCTGTGGTAGAGTGATACACTGCACCGCCGGAAAAAGAATATGTGCCAGCATATATGTTTGTACCGATTACGGCAAGTGCGGTAACATCGGTTTCCGATAAGCCGGTGTTATTGAGTGTCCAGCCGGTGCCATTGTTCGTGGAAATAAAAATACCTCCATCAGTACCTGCATAAACCGTTCCCAGAGAATTTACTGCCAGCACATTTATAAATTTATCTGTCAATCCTGTGTTTACTTCGGTCCAGTTTGCACCATTGTTCGTGGAAAGAAAGACTCCATCCCCTTCCGTTCCGGCAAAAAGATTTGTACCGGAAGAAGCAAGAGTGATTACATATTTTCCGGTCAATCCGGCTGTGACCCATTGAGCATCTGTCTGAGTGCCAACAATTAACAAACACAGTAATAATCGTAGATTGGTTTTCATCTGTTCCTCCCTTTTTTGAGATTGTAAGAAACGACAAAAAATTCCGAGCAATAACACAACGAATTTTTTCACACGGAGATCACGACAGCAACTTGCTCCATAAACAAAAAATCCTCTTTCACGCATCAGCGATCCAGAGGTTCACTTGTATAGGCTTTTGATAAAACCATCCCCCGTGGTTCGATGCATGCCAATGCGAGATTGTAGAGAAGATTCGTCAGAGAAGCAATGCGACTAAGCACAAGTTTTTTTATTTTTACTTTTTAAAAGATAAAAAACTCCGTTAAGGTTAGACTGGTTCGGGAATTGCGCTATTCATATTAAGTGAATATATTCATTCGTTTAAAGACGATAACCTTGTTTACACTCAATAATTACAGTTATGATAAAACATCTCCTCTTCCCAATCCTATTAATATTGATTATGAATACACAAATGCTTGGACAATCGACTGCCTCCGAACCGCTAAGAATCGGAGTGATTGGTCTTACACACACTCACGTTCATTGGATATTAGGTAGGCCGGATCGAGGTGATATAAAGATTGTGGGTATTGTTGAACCCAATCGAGAACTGGCTCAACGGTACACAACTCAACATAATTTTTCCATGAAGATTGTCTACAACACAATGGAAGAAATGATTGCCGCCGTAAAACCGGAAGCGATAACGGCGTTTGGGACTATTTTTGACCATCTGAAAGTTGTTGAGACATGTGCGCCACTCGGCATTCATGTAATGGTTGAAAAACCGTTGGCCGTGAGTATGGACCATGCAATCAAGATGAAAGCATTCGCCGAGAAACATCACATTCAATTACTGGTCAATTATGAAACAACATGGTATGCTACAAATCATAAAGCGTACAACATGGTTCAAAACGGAGCAATAGGAGAATTGCGAAAGATTGTTGTCCATGACGGACATAAAGGACCAATCGAGTTAGGCATTAATCAAGAATTTTTGGATTGGCTTTCAGATCCTGTAACCAATGGAGCTGGAGCACTCACAGATTTTGGCTGTTACGGAGCGAATCTTATAACGTGGATGAAGAACGGTGAACGGCCTGAAGCGGTAACGGCAGTTGTACAGACAATTAAGCCGGAGCTCTATCCGAAAGTGGATGATGAAGCGACAATCATTTTAGGATATCCAAAAATGCAAGGCATCATTCAAGCGTCTTGGAATTGGCCAATCTCAAGGAAAGATATGGAAGTGTATGGTAAGACAGGATATATTTTTAGTGACAATCGTTCCACCATTCGTTTTCGCTTAAACGAAAGCACAGACGAACAAAAAGAAACATTAGCAGAACGGCCTTCGCCGTACGATGATCCATTTTCATTATTCGCTGCGGTGGTAAAAAAGAAGATCACATTGCCTGCGTACGATCTCTCCTCTCTGGAGAATAATATGATTGTAATGGAAATATTAGATGCGGCAAAGGAGAGCGCTAAGACCGGAACAACCATTCTACTCAAAAAATAATATGATGACCAGATCAGTGATTCTCTTCCTCCTTTTAATTTTTCAGACTCACAGCAGGAATAGTAATTGTAAATATAGTTCCACTCGGAAGGTTGTTCCTAATTTGTAGTGAACCGTTATGCTGGGTAACAATTTGATGTGTGATAGCTAGTCCCATACCCGTGCCGGTAGATTTTGTCGTAAAATAAAGATTAAATATTTTTTCTTGAATTGCAGTTGGGACCCCCAATCCCGTGTCAGAGATTTCAATCATCACATCGTTACCGATTTGGCTTAATCTCAAAGTAATTACTCCCTTTTTTGGTGTCGCTTCCAAAGCGTTTTGCAGCAGATTCAACACAGCCTGGGTCATTTGTTCGGAATCAATCGATAATTGAATTTCTTCCGATTGAAACGAAAACGATACCTTCTTCTCCTTTGCTTGTGACTGGAATAACGTCGCTACATGGTTAATGAAGTCCAATGAAGAAACATGCTTTTGTACTATTGTTTTTGGTCTGGCAAACTTTAAAAATTGTTGAATAATCCCATTAATGCGAATCGATTCACGTTTGAGTACACCGGTTAGCTCCTTATATTCACGGACTCCTTTTTTAGGTAAAAATTCTCTCTCATATCGTTGCGCAATCATCGATATGGCATTCAATGGATTCCGAATTTCATGTGCAACACCGGCTGCCAATTCTCCCATTGCGGTCATTTTTTCTTTTCGCTGAATCTCTTTTTCCAGCAGTTTGGATTCTGTAAGGTCTTTAATAACCAATGTTAATGTCTCCCGTTCTCCATTATTCATCAATGTTTCCGATGTGGAAACGGAAACGATTCGCTCTTTGTTTTTTGCACACAGCAATGATCGTTCCAGGTGCTCTTCTTGTTGAGAAATTAATGATAATAGACAAGTGCGGACATTTTCGGGAAGCGTTTCTATTGAATAACCGATCACATTCTTTGCATCGATATCAAAAAGCATCTCGGCCCGCCGATTGAATATCGTTACGTGATGAGAACCATCAATTGTGATGACCGCGTCATTCATATGCTCAAGAATATTACCGGTCAACGTCTGTATCGAACGATACTTTCCCGAGATGAGTTTTATGTTTTGTGAAGCAACAATAAATGAGACGATGATAACGCCAAGAAAGATAAACACGAGGGACATGATGACCATCCGGCCTTGCATCCGTTCATCAACGGCTCGTAGTTCATCCATGGAAAGTCCAATACGCAAAACACCGACTGTTGCTCCTTTAATTGATAATCGTTTTAGTACTTCAAATGTTGTACGCTGATGAAACATCATTTCTCTGCTGATCGTTGTATCGAGATCCAGCACAGTAAGTAGTGATGGATCATTTTCAACAGTCGACATTTCTGTTACATCTTTCGTTGCGGCAAGTATTCCTTCTTTATCCTGAATAACAACGTATTCAATTTCCGAATTGTTACCAAGATCGTTCACAAGTTTACCAATCCCAATCTGTTTTCGGAATTCGATAAACTTTGCCGCATCCAGATTAGCGACAATTGCCCCACCAGCACGGTTCGTTCGTTTGACTGCAACAGCGTACCGTTGACCTTCTTCAAACCGGGCTTCTTTTAACCCGATGACAATTTGATCGGTTTCCCCTCTCAAGATCCGTAACAAATATTTTTGAGGAGAGTGTTTTCCCGGAAGTTGTTCTTTGTGCATTTCGGGAAGATGGCTCGAAAGAATTCTTTTCCCCCTCCGATTAAAAACATTAATGCGATAAATTTCATTTTGTTCTGCTATTGCGCGTAACATGTTTCCATCTACTATTCCCATGCTGTCCAACAATGCAACAAAATGAGCATTGTTTAACAATCGCTCAGCCAATTGTTCTTCTATCTGATCGGTAGAAAGAACAACATTGGCACTGCTATTGATAATCGTTTCGGAAAGTGATAATGCATGTTCTTGAAGAATATGATAAAGTTCTTCGCGACTTTGGCGCAGTTCAAGAAATGCAGAAGTGAACATCAATACCGCTACGCCAAGCGTAATGGCAATAATGTATCGGGGTTTAATAATGGTAATAAAACGGATCAAGGGAACCTATAGTTACTAAGTAAGATGCTCACAATAGCAATAAGGATCCCTTTATGAACGAGTTTTTTGTTCTTAAAATCAAGGCATTCCTTTTAGAAAGGAATACCTACTTCCAGGGTAACGGCATTGTTGTTGTATTCATAGAATGCATCATTCGATGAGTTTTGAATGATATCAATTGCTCCTTTTAATGAAAAGCCGAGTTCATCAAAATTTTTGGATAAACCAATATTGATATAAGACCGCATATCAATCCGTTGATCAGCGACATAATTTCCAGCCATATCGTATGCGGCAAGTGATGAATACAGTTTGTTTTGAATTCCGCCGGAGAGTTTTAATGTCATCGATTCAGAAAGAAGCGATGTCACAGTCGCACTTGTATGCAATCCTTCATAGCCGTAATGATCATCAAAGAGTTCATCGTCCGAAATGAATCCATACTCAGAACTGAGATACCTGGTTTGTTTCTGAAGATTCCATTGATATCGTCCGGTAACACTTAACCCTATTTCATCGGATAATCGTTGCCCAATTTTTATTGTTCCAATAAACTGCGTAACACTTGGCATTAGAGATGATAAGACCCCTTTTCGCATGGATGAACTGGCCATTGATGGAGTTGAAGAATAGAACTTACTGCCAAGATCCGTTTGAATAATTGCTGTGGTGGTTGAGGTTGCGGCAAATGCTGCATGAAGAAATATTGAATGCTCCGTATAACTAAAGTCATCCAATGAAAAAAAGGTGATGTTCCGCAGTGAATACCCTGCTTTATGGATCATCCAATCAGCAACAAAATATTTGTAATTCATATTGCCGGAGTAAACGTTGTGATCAAAAATCGTGTAAGCATCCCTGTTCACACTTGTCCCGATTAATCCGCTTATGTTGAATGCATTTTCATTATCATCACCATAATACTGAGAGAAGTCAGCATTGAGCGAATGGAAATGATTAGTGCGTTCAAGCAGAGATTCAAAATAGGTAAAGGTTCCATCATAGGATAACTGAGTCAACGAGCTTTCTCCTTCTAATACATACCCTCCGGTAAAGTTCATTGTGGTAACATTACTTTGTAATTGAAGAGCGTTATTATTCACATTATCGTCATACATAGAACTTATCGTTGTCTGTGCTTCAACTTGGCCTACTGCATGTTGAGCAAACAAGACAATAATGATACCGGTAATAAGTTTGATTGTTTTCATTTTTGTTTTCCTTGTTGTCGTTTTCCTGATTGATTGGGTGATTGAGTTTTACCGCGGCGAAATCCAAGACCTTGTTCGCGAGTATCGCAGATTCCGTCTCCGTTTGTATCGATAAACCGGTCGTGCATTTTCATTTTTTGTTTAGCACCTGATTGTTGAAGTTCTTTCGTATCGTCTATGCCGTCGGCGTTAAGATCGTTAACAATGGGTGTTGTTGCCTTTTTATCCCCCTTCTTTTTTTCCATCGATTGTGATGATTGCGCCACAGTGACGGATCCGAAGAATATCGTCATCAGAAGGAACGTTTGAATGATGTTGTTCTTTTTCATTGTTTTGTACTTTACAGTGTAATGAATGTGTTTCGTTAAGAGTGCATATGGAAAGTTCACACCTTCCATATGCTAAAGAGCACCTTACTTTTTGCCTGTACGATTCATATTTCCCTTTGGTCCTGTCCCATCACAGATACCGGTTCCTGTGCAATTACCTTTTCCGGCACCATATCCTGTTCCATCTTTCGGTCCTTGACCTTTGTTGCCTGTACCATCTTTCGGACCCATCCCTTTTCCTTTTTGACCATTTCCCATTTTCTGGCCCTGATGTGTTCCGAAATTGTCACAAATTCCATCGCCATCTTGATCGACAAAATATTGACCGTTACCTTTTGGTGTTCCGGTCCCTTTTTGCTGTGCAAATGCAGAAGCTGTGAACATAACACCGAGTGCGAAGACTACGGCAAGTGTTAAAGCAGTGTTGATGATGCGTTTCATAAAACCTCCTATTGGATTGTAGTGTTGGTAAATCAGTTGTGAACTTGTTGCGTTCTGGTCATAGTATCACAACCACCGTGCCAAAACATTTTTAATGTTTTTGCTGAGAGAAATGAAAGATTTTAATTTACCGGTAAGATTAATCGACAAAATTGTCGAATCGATTCGACGTTTATGTCGAGCATAGAAATGGAAACGCGCTAGAAATTTTTCAAAAAATAAATACGTTAAGATTTGTTCTTCGCTCATAAGGAAAATATGCTCAGATCCTTCGCTTCGCTCTAAGGTAAGCATGCTCAGATCCTTCGCTTCGCTCTAAGGTAAGCATGCTCAGATCCTTCGCTTCGCTCTAAGGTTAGCATGCTCAGATCCTTCGCTTCGCTCTAAGGTTAGCATGCTCAGATCCTTCGCTTCGCTCAGGATGGCAGTGGGTGATGGTTGGAATGGAAGAAAGGGGTGCTCTTAAGGAAAGCGATGGAATTACTTTACGCCCCATTTTTTTAAGCGATAGCGTAAATTTCGTTCTGAAAGTCCCAGAACTTCTGCTGCTTTGGATTGGTTGTTGCCATGAAGGCGTAGAGCTTCGAAGATAAGTTCTTTTTCTAATTCTTCCACTTGATCGGAGAAGGAATGTTGTTCACGTTTCTTTTGGCTGATCTCGTGGGAAGTGCCGCGGACAATTAACGGTACATCCTCGGTGGTAATCATATCTCCCCTTGAAAAAATAACAGAGCGTTGAACAATATTTTCCAACTCACGCACATTACCGGGATAATCATATCGGGTCAACAACTCCCAAGCTTCTTTGGAATAGGACAATTTTTTCCGTTTATGTTCTTTGGCAAACCGAAGCAGGAAATGTTCCAAAAGCAATGCAATGTCCTCTCTTCGTTTGCGAAGCGAAGGTATTTCAATGGAGACAACATTCAAACGATAGAAGAGATCTTCGCGAAATTTCCCTTCGCTAATAGCCGTTTCAAGATTTTTATTGGTCGCCGCAACAACACGAACATCAACAGAAATCGTTTCGGAACCACCGACACGCTCGAATTGCTGTTCCTGCAAAATACGTAACAGTCGAACCTGTGTCGCGGGAGAAATGTCCCCGATCTCATCCAGGAATATTGTCCCGCCATCAGCAAGCTCAAATCGGCCGCGGCGTTGTTTTTCCGCGCCGGTAAACGATCCTTTTTCGTGACCGAATAATTCACTTTCCAAGAGATTATCATTCAGTGCAGCGCAATTGACCGCAATGAATGGTTTATTTTTTCGAGGACTATTGAAATGGATGGCGCGCGCAATGAGTTCTTTACCTGTTCCGCTTTCACCCCGAACAAGCACCGGAGCTTTTGTCTGAGCAACACGCGATGCAGTGGACAATACCTCCTGCATAGAGGCAGATTGGGAAACAATTTCTGTAAAGGCAAATTTATCGACAAGCTGTTGACGTAATGATTTATTTTCCGATATCAATTCCTGACGTTCCTGTAAACGCCGAATAAGAAGATCGATCTCATCCAGTTCAATCGGTTTACTGAGATAATCGTATGCACCGGCGCGCATTGCATCCACAGCCCCTTCAATCGTGCCAAAAGCAGTCATCAATACAACAACTGCTTCTGCATCAACCTTTTTTATCTCTTGCAAAAGATCAAAGCCGGTTTTCCCCGGCATTTTATAGTCTGTCAGAACCACATCAAAATGTTGATTGCGGACCTGCGTCATTGCTTCCTGAACTGAGGCGGCTTGAAAAATGGAATGTTTTTTCTTTTTTAAATAACCGGAGAGGACATCCCGTTGGGAAGGTTCATCATCAACAATCAAGATACGGAAGGAGTTCATCGGTCAGCTATCATTGCAACACTGAAACAAAACACATTATATTTTCGTTACAGATATTTTTTTAACTTTATTACTGAAAATTAGCCTTTTAATTGCAGAGAATAGAGGACATTGTGTACAGAAATTCGTGGCAGACATAACAATGAACATCCCACCCACAAATAGTCCGAAATATTGATGAAGTCCATTGATCACAAACACAAGAATCTGAACCAGACCAAAAGTAGCAAATAATAGCCGGACTATCTTCCTTTTTGTCATTCTTCCCTTTCGCGATGCGTGGCACTAGAAGTATCTCAAAAATGAATTTTATTGTCATTCTCTACGAGTCGTAGACCGAACTAAGTGAGGAATCTCGTTTTTATAATTGAAGACAAAATCGAGATTTCTCGATGCTTCGCATCTCGAAATGACAATGTTTAGGTATTTTTGAGACCACTCCTAATTATTTTATCCCTTTTTCTTTAAGGTATTGTTCAAAATTCTTCTTTTCAAAATGGTTCTCACCAATAAATGTTAATACATGGATGAACATTTTCGGCTCGGAAAATCCCGGAAGCACGGTAATTGGCTCGCCGTTTGTTTTCATAAACAATGTGGCAGGATATCCATCGACTCTCATTCCCTGAGCAAACTCACCCGGACTCATTTTTTGTCCTGAATATGTAATCTGCTCATTTCCCTCTGCGTTTAATTTGATCAACACATAATTTTTTTCAAGATATGCTTTTATTTTTTTATCCTTATAGGTCACCGTGTCCATTGTTTTGCACCATTTACACCAATCCGTATAGACATCAATAAGTACTTTTTTGCCAGATTTTTTTGCTTCGGAAATTCCTGCGTTGAATTTTTTCCACGGAAGGTCTTTCGCCAAAACAGTTGAGGATAGTGTAATAACAAGCATTACAAATAATAATCTTTTCATATGAGTCCTTCTTATCTTCTGTAAGCTACAACATTGTTTTATAAGCCGGGCATATCATACAATCCGCCGGCATTAACGACATCAGTATATCCTGCGTTCTTTAGCATGCGGGCAACGTACGCACTTCGCGCGCCGGAAGCACAATAGACGATGACCGAACTGTTTTTGTCTCCGAATTCACTCATCCTCAGCTGCACTTCATTTACCGGAATGTTCACTGCATTCGGAAATGCTTCTTCATTAAACTCTTCCACTGTTCGTACATCGACAATTTTTGCACCATTTGATATTTTGTCTGCTAAACTAGACATTTCTTTCTCCTTAAAATAAATATGATATTATATCAGACTTGTTCAAAATACATTAAAAAAAACAACAAAATACTTCACTCTCTTCTTTTCTTGACGGAGCAAGAAAAGAAGCAAAAGAACTCCTTGCGAAATTTAACGCGCGCGATGAATCCCGTTCGCTCTTGCCCGTTGATGGCGCGAATCGCGCCATCAAAAGTCCCGTCATTCATCGCTTTCCCATTCGCTCAGTCCTCCTAAATTTCGCACCCACACACTTTAATACGATCTCAACAATACACCAAAGGGGGTTTACTACTTGTTATAAAAATATATTTGTCCAATTTAAGTTACTACAGTAAATTTTGTATTCATTTAAGACTTATTTTGGACAGCAGTGATATTATATATTGAAATTCCAACCATCAAACCATTGTGCCGCGGAGTATCCACCCGTAATATTAAATATGTTAGTCCATCCTTCGGCTTTAAGAATCTGTAAACTCGTGTGTCCAAGGAAACCATCTTTGCTTAATAAATATACCGTTTTATTTTTCGGTATATCATCAAGACGATCTCGAATTTCATCTGCAGGAATGTGAATAACATTCAACAGAGGAGCTTTCGCCTGTTCTCCAACAGTTCTCACATCCAGAATAATTCCATTCCCTTTTTCCAACTCTTGCATTACTTCAACTGGCGTCTTTATTGGACTATATCCGCTGATATGATTGAGACCGATGAATGATGCCATATTTACGGGATCGTTTGCGCTGTTGTATGGTGGAGCATAGGCAAGATCCAATTCAGAAAGATCTTCCAGGGTCATTTTTCCATGAAGAGCTGTTGCAAGCACATCGATTCTTTTTTCCACTCCAGCTTCGCCGTATGCTTGTCCACCAAGAAGCTTCGTCGTTTTCTTATCATACACAATTTTCAATGCAAGTGGTTTTCCGCCGGGGAAATAAGTGACATGATTATCTTTAAAGACATAGGCAATCCCAACATCAAAACCTGATTCACGTGCCGCTTTCTCCGATAATCCTGTTGAAGCAGCAGTTCGATCAAATAATTTTACAACCGATGTCCCAAGCGCGCCCCGATACACCATCTTGCCGCCAAGCACATTTGTCCCGGCTATTCTTCCTTGTCTATTTGCAGGTCCGGCAAGAGGAATACGAACTTTCTTACCATGCACCTTATTTTCTATTTCTACCATATCACCGGCAGCATAAATATCCGGATCATTTGTACACATTGTTTCATCAATAATAAGACCGCCGCTTGGGCCAATCTCTAATCCGGCAGATTTTGCCAGCGTCAATTCAGGACGAACACCAATCGAAAGCAAAACCATATTTGCTTCAATTGTTGAACTATCACTCAGCGTTACACTGTTTTCTGCAATCGCAGAAAGACCGATTGACGTTTTGACAATGATACCTTTTTCTTGAAGTCCCGATTTGATCATCGCTCCAAATTCAGGATCCATCAAAATCATCACTTGTGGAGCCAATTCAACTAATGTTACTTCTATCCCTCGTGCATGCAGTGCTTCTGCCATTTCCAAACCGATAAATCCACCTCCGGCAACAACAGCCTTCTTTGGTTTTTTCTCTTCGATAAATTTATGGATGCGATCCATATCCGGAATTGTCCAAAGCTTAAAGACATGATCATTCACAATACCGGGAAGTGGCGGAACAATTGGTGAGCCCCCTTGAGCTAATATCAATTTGTCATAGGAAAATTGTTCTTCACCTTGAAGTGTTCTTGCAAAAACTATTTTTTTACTTCGCTGAATTTCGATTGCTTCCGTATTGGTCTTAACTTGCACACGATAACGACTGAAGAATCCTTCCGGAGTCTGAAGAAGCAGATTTGAGCGACGCTGAATATCTCTACTAATAAAGTATGGAAGTCCGCAATTGGCAAAACTAACATACGGCCCTTTTTCTAGGACTGTAATCTCTGCCGTTTCATCCAATCGTCGAATACGTGCTGCCGCCGTTGCGCCGCCGGCTACGCCGCCGATGATCAATATTTTTTTAGGATTGCTGTTTGTCATAAAATTCTTAAAAATCTCTTTATTCCATCTGTATTTGAAATAAGTCTAAATAGTCCGGTTGCACAGTTTCTTTCGTTGATATGATGCATCAAAGTACACTTTCGATTCAAACATAATCACAAAAAAGGAAGAAAAATTAAGAATAATACTCCAAGATCGAAAAAAATTGCATTTGAGAGGAATTCATGAGTGAAAAACTATTTTTATTCGGTTTTTTAAAATAAAAACGCCAATCGGATGACTGGCGTTAAAAATTAGTGTTGCATTTCAAGTGCAATAAGCGTTATTCTTTCATCGTGGTGAGATTAATTCTTGTTTCGGATTGCATGGTTGCCGGTTTTGACGCCTTAAACCCGCGCGTCTTCACCAAGAATGATTTCAAGTCTTCTTTAAGGTAATCATATCCATCAATACTTTCGATTGGCGCCGGATCAAATTTATCAGTCCGTGCAAAAATTTGCAGTACCTCACTTCCAAAAGGAGGTGAACATTCAAATTCTTGCGGTATCTCATACGCAACATTCACTTTGGTAGCATCCAGAAAATATTCATTATACAATAATGCCCGTTTCCCATCTGCCAGGTGATAGATAAAGCGGATATAAGAAGGCATATTCACACGAACAGTTACTTTCATCTTTTCTCCCTCGGTGAACAAATTCCCTTGGGTCTCTTTGTTCGTCCACGCTTCTACCATCAAACCTCCCCCGGCACTCTCTCCCTCTGCAAATATTTTTTGATCGGCAAGCGCACTTTTGTAATTTTCCGGCGTCATGCTTTTATTACTTGATGCAATGATTAATATCGGGACCGTCGCCTCAGCGCTGGCAATAATTCTTCCATCCTTCACATTCCTCATATTGATCAGGAATTTAACATTCTCTTTCTGTTCCCAATACGATCCGGTCAAAATATACGGCGCACCTGCCTGTGCAACGGCATCCCATTGAGCTACTTCCGGCAATTTTTGTTCCAGTACTTGATTGAAATATCGTGAGAACGAACTTCCAATTTTCGTATCCTGATAAACTAATGGAGTCACCAATGTTTGAATTTTTCCTGACTGCTTTTGTTCTGCCTGATCTTTCAATTGATAACTAAGAAACCATGCCAAGTCATCCACCGTGTTGATTGGACGTTGAACGATCTTTGACACCGCTTCCCGAATTTGGCCGACGGTAACTTCATTTGTTTTTGCAGTTTGTTCCAGTTCATTTAAGGAATTTGAAACTTTTACAAATGTAAGGATCGATTGCGATTCTTCTAATTGACGAACCAGCGGATAACAGCTGAGATATTCGTTTAAAGCCTGAGTGGATTTTTTTTGCCCCTCCATTGTTTTTGCCAGTTGTATTTTGTCCTCAATCTCTTTTTTCAGTGCACTTACTTTAGAAGAATAGAGCAAAACAAGATGGTCCCTTTTCACAAACACAAACGCATGGATCTCCTCTTCATCGTCATCGTAAAACGTTTCAGTTTCTAATCCTTGAATTTCCAGATTGGACGTTGATTGAGTGGCACTGGAAAAAAATGATGAAAATGCACCTCCGGTCTCCTCCGATTTCGCAGCAACGGTCGATTGAATATTAATTCGGATCTTTTCAATAAGATTTTTGCGGGCGTCGGCAATAGCATTCCCTTTTGCCTTTTCTTTTTGAGCATCATTCTCTACCGATTCAATCCCATACCCAGTAAGAAATTGAAACTCGGGATGCTTTGAACTTTTCCCCTGCTTTGTCACCCATTCGGGTGTTTGGCTGAAGAGCAACGATATTGAGAAGACACAAAGAAGAGTTTTCATAATAAACCTTTATACTAAAAAAATACGGCACGTGGAGTACCGTAGTTTTTACGCTAACGATTTTGCGATACCACTTTGTTAAGATACCGTGAGATCACTTCAGCAGCAACATTTTTTTTGTCTGCACAAAATCCTTGGAATATAAGCGGTAAATATAGACGCCGGTAGCGAAGTTTTGAGCATTCCATCGTGCTGTGTAATAGCCCGCTTTTTGGTTTCCATCCATCAACGTCGCAACCTCTTGTCCTAAAAGGTTATACACCTTTAACACAACTCGTGTATCTTTCGGCAGCTGATATTCGATAGTCGTTGCCGGATTGAATGGGTTAGGATAGTTTTGCGAAATGGCAAAAACTTCCGGAACGACCGGACGCCAGCTAATAGACGAAGTTCCTCGTGCGATATATTTCACTGCTCCGCGATAATCGTAATATACTGCCGATAATTCGATTGGTTCTTCCGTTAACTTCTTCGTGGTATACAGTGAAAGTGAAAGCGCCCGATCGATATTTTTCTTTTCCAGCGTAGAATCGAACGAAGCAACAGTAAATGTAATCAAACCGTTATCGCCGTTTTTATTTACCAAAGAGAAATTGTTTCCTTCACTGTGCGCTTGAACGGAATCGAGAGCAAATGATCCCACTGTTGTCTTAATATAGACTGCGACTGCCCTCGCTGAATCAATTTTTGGTAATTGGATTGTGAAGTTCTTCTTCTCATTCGGTTTTAAGTGTGTCTGTCCGACCAAAGCAACTTCCTGTTTTTCTTCCGTTGATCGTTTTGCGAAGAATGCATTCGGCACAGGATTTTCTACCCACCAATTCCACATGCGTGAGAATGTCATTAAATCTTCAAAATCGCGGTTTTTATCTTTGGCAATGACAAGATTTGGAGGCGTGCCTGTTGCCGGACCGATATCGACAACACTTAAATTGTTATTGGACCAACCGTTAGCAAACACAGCAAGGTCGCCCGTGGATACACCTTTTACGCCATCAAAATCTGCAATGTACGGAACATCATATATCTTCACTGCGTTATTGGTATCGATATTCCACATTGCATCTCGTGACCGGACATAAAAGTAATATTTTTTATTGTTTTCAAGATTTCGAATGGTATCACTTGTTGATGCCAGCGAATCATACTCAGCAGGAAGAGTATTTTTATCAAACACATTTTGTGAATGATAGATATAATACATAATCGGCTTAGACGTATCTTTCGCACTACTCCATTGCAGAATCAACGAACCCAATTCATGCGATGCATTATCCAATACAGTGGTGATACCCGAAAATTCCGGTATTTTCGTATCCACAGTGAAAAGACCAGATTCGCCAGCAACGCCAGATCCGCCTCTTCCATTAGGAACTATTTTAATTTTTACTAAAGCGCCTTCGAAATTCGGAATCTCTTGCAATGGATTCCATTGGACGGACAATAATGATCCAAACTGAGTTATGGCAGATTGTGTACCGGTGATTTTTGATGCAGTTTTCCACTCTGTTCCATTATTAGTAGAATAGGAAATAGCAATTGATGCTGTATCATTATTCACTGATTCCAGCAGATACGAGATCGGGACAGATGACCGGTACGTTGCTGATGAGACTGTGACTGTTAATGCCTTTATTTTCCTTGATGGCACAACGGAAAGTATTGTACTATTTTGTTCACTGTTACCTACAGCATCACTCCCCCGAACCGCAAAATAATAGGTCTTAAATGCTGTTAAATTTTTAATCACAATTGTAGTATCTGTCAAATCTGTTACTATAGGTTGTGTATAATTTATCGTAGAAGATTCGGATTGATACAGCGAATACTTCATCGGTAAAGAATAATCATTTCCCCTATTCCATTGTAGGATGACTCCGGTTCCACTGGTATCCGCAATCGCAGCAACCAAGCCACCAAAGACGGGCGCTTTGTTATCAATTGCAAATTGAGAGGAAATAAGTGAAACGCCATCACCAGCTCTTCCAACCGGCACAAGCTTAAGCGTAACTGTTCCTACTTCTCCCGAAATATCGGCGGATGTATTCCATGTGAGCGTATCGTTTTTCGATTGAGTAATTTTCTGCGCTGAAACAGGAATTCCTTTAACAGTGTCATACACTATACCATTGATAGAGTGCAGAGCCACAAGACTAACTGTATCCGAAGTAGCCACAACAACCGAATATGGTATTTTTATTGCACCACGTTGTGTAACGGACGGAAGCGTTATCAATGCTATTCGTGATTTTGCAGAGGGAATTGCTGTGACTATTGTTGTGTTCGTATCAAGATTTCCCACAGCATCAATAGAACGAACAACAAAATAATATCGTTGAAAATTCTGAAGGTTTGCGATGGTAACCGAAGTTCCAGTAAGTTGGGTATCAATCTTTGAATAATTGAACGATCCATTTTGTGTAGCAATGAACACGCGATATGTTATTGGCGGAGTAATGTCCGCAGCTGCTCCCCACGAAATGGTAACCTTGTTCGTATCACCAATTGCAACAGTTGCCCCTGCAAATTGCGGTGTTTTATTGTCAACCGAAAATATCGGCGTTACCACTGAATCACCGATGCCGCCAAGTCCTGTCGGACTGATATAGAATTTCACTGAAGTCAATTCTTGATTTGGCAAATCGATTTTTGTGTTCCAATAGACTGTATCCTGTAATGCCGAAATGATAAGGTTAATTTTTCCCGAAATGTTACTTGTTTTCACGTACGTCTTACCGCTATCGGTAGAATAATAACCGGTAAGTGAAACAGTATCAGCGGTTCCTAACGATACCGTATATCGAATTGCAACAGTGCCGAATTTTGTTGAAGGAACAGTAGCAATCGGAGTGAGTGCTGTAATTTTTGGTAACGTTCGAGTAGTCTTTATTTGTAATACATTGCTCCAAGCACTCGAATCGTTTATTTCGTTTAGTGCCGAAATGCGATAATAATAATTTGTTGATTCTGTTAAACCGGAATCAATAAAAACCGGCTGCGCCGATGTCCCTAGGATTGAAAACTCGGATCCGTCCAGACTCCGGTAAATGATATATTTTGTTGGTGTACCACCTCCGCTTGACCATTGAATTTTAATTCGGGTATCTTTAATCTGCGATGCACTTAAAGAAACAGGCGTTTCTGGTTTTGCTATTACTTTTATCGCAAAACTTGTATCACCTGTTGCATTAAACGCTGTCTTTGCGCCTACTTTGTAAAAATATTTTCCTGAAGGACTCAACGTTGAATCGATGTGCAGTGTGTCCGATACCGTTCCTATGAGCGCAGTTGTTACACTGTCAGCACCTCGATAAATGGAATAGGAAACAGCATTTGCGATACTTTTCCAAATAAGTGTTGCACGAGTTTTCTGTATTGCTTGTGAAGAAAGAGCCGGGGCATATAATTTGGTGATAAATAATGCGGCATAACTTTTTTCACTTTCAAATCCTGTAATATCCACGGAGCTTAATCGATAGTAATATCGTTTCCCTGATTCTAAATTAACACTGGTGAAATTTGTTTGTATTGTGGAATCAATCAGCACAACGTTCGACGAATCCGATCCTCGGTAAATTTTGTATCGAGTCAATGCAACTTGTCCACCACCCTCTTGCCATGAGAGCGAGATATTCGTATTACCTAATGTTGCCGTTATATTGACGGGAGGAGCTTGGAGATTAAACGATTGTGGAGCTCTTGCGATCTTGGAAATTCTCACTTCATCGATCAAACCTTGCCACCGTTCAGCCATTGTGCCTGACGTTCCAATTTTCAGATCGGCAGTGTTTGCATCACCAATGTTTCCTGCTGCCGAACTCAACAGTCTCCCATTCACATACATCCGTAACGTTGTTCCGTCGAATGACCCGACAACGTGAGTCCATTTATTCATCGGTGCAAAAACGGTATCGGATTTCACTTCAGAGAGGATACTATTTTTTTTTGCGTTAAAGACATACCCTTTGCCGCTTTCCCATACAAGTTGGTAATTTATCTGATCAGACGTTCCTACTCTTTTACCAAGGATATGCATACTTCCAGAAATGGGATTGCCGGTCCGATAGACCCACGCTTCTATTGTTAAAGGATCGGTAGAAGTAAAATTAAGAGACGCTGAATTTGCAACTGTAATTTCATCGCTCGTCCCATTAAAGTTTCGTGCTCTGCCAAATCGTCCTGTAACAATTGTCGTTCCCGTTGCTATTCCATTGTTACTCAATGATGTTGAATCTGTAACGGATGTCCCATTTAATTCGTTCATGTGAAGAATCATTGAGGTATTTGCATCAACAAAATATTCACCGGCAAACAGACCAGTCGGTGTTGCAGAAAGTATTTGACTGTATTCTCCCTGTTGACCGACACTATCGACGGCGGCAACGCGAAAATAATATTTTTGATAATTGATAAGGCCGGAAATTACCCGCGATGTATCATTTTGATTTCCGGCAATAGTGGAATCGATCTGCTTTAGGGGAATGGCTGATGTATCGGCAAAGATGCGGTAGCGGAGAATGTCTTTGTCTGAGACTTTATTCCATTTAATGGTAACTTTTGCGTCGCCTGACAATGCAGAAACAAAGATTGGAATAACCGGAGGAGAATTTAGGGTTATTGTATTTCTCAGGATCATGAGGTCATTTACCGTTCCCGTTGCCGACAGGATATCGGTTCGTCCGTCATTATTAAAATCACCCAGCGACATTGAATATGATACCGTCGGTTGATATTGCGGCGACGCTTCGAATGAGTTTACGCTGAAGCTCGATCCGCTGCTGACGATCTTATTCCTGAAGATCGTTACTGGGCCCACAATCAGATCCGGCTTCCCGTCTCCGTCCATATCGTTTATCCCTAGCACGGATGATGCTGACGAGATCAATACTGCTGTCTGGAACGTGAGACTTCCCGGTGTGGTCGTGGTATTACGGTAGGCGTTAACACCAGAGACGCCAACGGTAAAGATATCCAACTTCCCGTCTCCGTTCGCATCACCAACAACAACTTTGTCCGAGTTACCGCTATTAGTACTGCTGAACTCAACTTTTGCGGCCAATGAGACCGTTCCGGGTGTGCTTGTATTCAGAAGAACACTCACACTCCCGAATGTGTTTGTGGTCGGGCAAGACGCGATAATATCTAGCTTCCCATCACTATCGATATCTCCCAACACAACATTCCCCGGCGAGTTGCTACTGGTCGATGCCGTTGCCTCTACCTTCGGAGCGAAGGAGAGCGTTCCGCCGGCTGTGGTGTTGCGAAGAACCGATATGACCGCGCTTGTGCTCAACACAACAATATCATTCTTCCCATCTCCGTCGATATCACCGATCCTCAATGAGTTAGGACTGCCGGTTGCCGATACCGCCATCGTCACCGGACTGGCGAACTGTACCGTGCCCGGAGTTGACTCGTTCAGATAGGCTGATACTGTCTTATCAGTAAAATTATTTACTGCGATATCTATCTTCCCGTCTCCGTTCAAATCTCCGCTGGCCATACCATACGGACCAGACACCGTGTTGACTGTTATCTTCGCATCAAATGAACCGACAGAAAATGCTCCGGTTCCAGTATGATTATTGCGATACAATAAAAAATTGCTCGCATTATAATCGCCGATAGCAATATCCGTCTTCCCGTCTCCGTCAAAATCTGCAGATGTTGAGCCATAGAGTAATCCGCCGCCACTGGTTGCTGCGCTGGTAACAGTCACCCCCGCTGCGAATGAGTTCGCATCAAAACTCTGAACACCAAGAAAGGTCGGCGTGAAGAATGACTTCGATGTTGCGGTGAGTCTTGTTGCTGTATCTGTGACAGTAATTGCTCCAAGAGTTGCGCCATACGGCACAGTCACAGTGAGCGTTGCTGCGCTGCCGCTGGACGGTGTTACCGATACCGCGCCAAAGATCACTTTATTGTTTGTTGTTACAACATTAAAGTTAGTTCCAGTGATCGTGATAACGTCGCCTGGTTTTGCGGAGGTTGGAGTGAATGAAGTGATCGTAGGAATATCCCTTGGCGTGAACCCTTGCGCTGCAGAGTAATTTGTGTTTCCAATACTGTTGATGGCTCTTGCGCGCCAGAAATACTTCGTGTTGGCAGTAAGATTGTTTATGGTAACTGTTGTTAATGCTGTAGTGGTATCAAATGTCGGTGATACAAAACTGCTGTCGGTTCCTACTTGAATACGGTAACTTGTTGCTGCCGTGGATGAGGACCAGTTGAACACCACCGGGTTCCGTTCGTTCGATCCATTCATTGGTGAGATCGGTGTTGGGACAGGAACATAGGCAAGAGTATTTCTATGTATTTGGAGATCATTTGCTGTGCCGGTGGCCGACATGATATCCATTCGCCCATCGTTATTAAAATCACCCAGCGATATTGAATAGGTGATGGTCGGCGTATAATTCGGCGATGATTCGAATGAGTTGGTACTAAAACTCGAGTTGCTGCTGGCAATCTTGTTCTTCATGATATATACGCCGCCTATAATCAAATCCGGCTTCGCGTCACCATCCATATCGCTCATCACCAGTGACGCGCTTGTTCCTACACCTATGATGACCCCAGCCTGGAATGTGCTCACTGATATCGTGCCGGGTGTCGTGGAGATATTTCGATAGATATAGAGTCCACCAGGACCCGCGGAGAACATATCCAGTTTACCATCACCATTAGCATCACCCAAAACGACACTCTTTGAGCTATTGGAATTGGGACCGGCGAAGTCCACTTTTGTCCCCAGCACAATCGCTCCCGGTGTGCTGTTGTTGGGAACAATGGAGATATTACCAGATGTATTAGCAACAGGCGAAGACATCACAATGTCGATCTTCCCGTCTCCATCCACATCTCCGAGTGCAATATTCCCATATTCGACCTCGGATCCTGCCGTCGCGTCCACACGAGGAGCGAATGACAATGCTCCGGATGTGCTGGTGTTTCTGTAAACCGAAATCAATGTACCAAGTGTACCCACTACCATATCCTGCTTCCCGTCTCCGTCAATATCTCCGATTGCTACGGTAATTGGATTTATCGGTGTTGAAACTGTCAGCGGGTTAGAAAACTGGACCTGTCCCAGTGTCGATTCGTTCAGATACGCCGATACTGTTTTATCATTATAGCTAACGACAGCAATATCAACCTTTCCGTCCCCGTTCAGATCGCCTGATGCTATTCCATACGGGTGCGATCCCGTATTGAACGATACCTTCGCATCAAGCGAACCTGTAGTGAACGTACCAGTTCCTGTAAGCTTGTTGCGAAAAACTGAAAAAATACTCGATGCTGCTTCAACGATAGCAACATCGGTATTCCCATCTCCATCAATATCTGCTGAGATTGAATTGTGAATGAACCCGGCTCCCGTTGTCGCTCCACTGGTAACCGTCACCCCCGCTGCGAACGAGGTCGCATTAAAACTCTGTGTCCCTAAAAAGGTCGGTGTAAACGTGCGCATAGAAGCAACGGTAAGACCATTCACCGTCACTGTAATGGGACCAAACGTGGCCCCAAATGGGACGGTTACTTTAATATCGGAAAGCGATGAACTGGCGACGCTTGCTTTCACTGCGCCAAAATAGACGATATTGCTCGCCTGAGTTGCGCTAAATCCAGTACCTGAAATCGTGATGGTATCGCCAGGCTTACCAAAGAGGGGTGCAAAAGAAGTGATGGAAGGAACCGAAGAACCTCTGCGTATGGTAAGATTATTAGAATAATTGCTTACTGCATTCGCTGTGTTGACTGCTGTAATACGAACATAGTAAAATGTTTGCAGTTGAATGTTTGTAAATGTTTTGGATGTATCACCGGCAGTGAGCATACTGTCAACTAATGTTGTCGGATCTTGCGATGTACTGAAGTAAATCCGGTATTTTGCAAAATCGATATTTGTATTCTTACTCCATTTAATTGTGACATTTCCTCCGGTCGTATCTGTTACGACTAATCCGCTTGGAGTTGTTGGAATCACAGTACTTTTTGTAAACGACTTCTCAATCACCACACTCCATTTATTATTGGAATCTTTCGCCCGGACAAAGAGTTTATGTGAACCGGCAGCGAGTCCGCTGATATCCGCAGTAAAAGATCCTGTCGCATCATTTGCGGATGAAATTGTTACTGCGGTACCATTTCCATATCCCGGGTCGGTGTTAAAATAATATTCTATCCTCGTAATATTTGGATTGGAAGCAATATTTTGAAGAATAAAAGGCTTTGAGACAGGAATTCCCCAATGCCCGTTCTCATCCATCGCCCGAATATATAACACATGTATCCCTTCGGCCACACCTGTAAGACTTGCGGTAAAATTTTTTGTCAGATTATTAGCGCTCGTAATTGTAACGCTCGTTCCACTGCCAAAGCCCGGATCGGTGTCGATAAAATATTCTACTTTGGTGATTTGTTGAGCATTCACGCAAATGTTGAATAGAAGGAGAAAAAGGAAAGTCTTGAAAAGTCTCATAATCATACTATTATCGTTAACAAATTTCAGTGAGATTAATTTTTCCCTTGCACTTTAATTGTTACTGGTAACCCTGAAGAATTTGACCCGGAAGAAGATGCACTAAAGAAATAAACAAGAGGTATAGGTGGAAGACCGGAAAGGACATATGGATCGCTCCCACCAAACACGCCGCAATCTTCGCCGTTAGAACCAGCGGCAAGAGCAGGAGAACCTGATTTCAACTGCATCCAAGAATCACCTGAACTATAAACTGCGAGATTATTTACTAAAACAGTGCTTAAATCGATATTTAGCTTATTGTTATTACCTGATGGAAGTGGACTTCCATCGCAGATATTATTTCGAGCAATCGATGTACCTGTTGAAATTGATGATGTTGTGATGATATTATTTTCCAATACTCCCGCTCCCAACCGCATTTGACTTGCCCCCCACAATATATTGTTGCGTATATCAACTGTAGCATTCGGCGAATAAACAGGATCAGCAACTGCAACTCCTTGTTGGATATAATTATTTGAAACAGTGATATTATTACATCCAGATGTCACGTCAATTGCTGAAACACTTGACGAATTGTAAATATAATTTTGTGTCACTATAACGTTAGAAATTGCAGAAGTTCCACCGTTTGGCGCTTGCCCAATTCGAATTGGTCTGGCAGTACTTGTTATACCAGAATTTCTCTTAAACAGAACATTGTTTGCAGAGATAAGAATATAATTATTGAAAACGATACCCATCACCGTTGTTCCGCCTGCATTTGACGTTATGTAAAGTGCATCAACAATAAAGGAGGAATTTGTTATTGTGCTTGCAACAGATGAAAGAAAATATCCAGGTCCAATAAGTGTCAGTTTTTTATCAATGGTAATGTATGGACCGGTTCCCCATCCAGAATATCCTGTCGTTGATCCAATGAGATAGAGTGTATCACCAGCAGTTGCACCTGCAACTGCGGATTCCAGTGTCGTAAAATCCGATGATTGCCCAACATTATTATTCACAATCCAAATTTTTGCATAAGAACCGACAGACAGTAATGAGAGCATTACTAATAAAAAAAGAAAACGTGATTTCATCTGATATTCCTTATAACTTGATTGATAAAATATTTAAACTTTTGTCGCTCGTGAAAAAGTGCCTGCGTAATTACATTTATTCTCAATTATCCATTATCAATTCTCAATTGCTTTTCTATTGTATTACCAATTTCCCATTCACCATCTCATTTAACCCGAGGGGAACATTGTTCGAATCGCGCAATGAAGATTCTGCTTTCACAAAGGTAATGATTGCATCGGCTTTGACTTTTGCACGGATAGATAAGGAAAGTATCACATCGCTCCCAGTTACCTGTTTTGCTACTCCTTTTTGCTGTGCCAGCAATGCAAGATTAATCACCATTTTACCACTCGATGGGGTCAGTAACTGCACTGTTGCATCAAGTCCGTTCTTTTTAAAGAGTGAGCCGGTAAGATCGTTTGCAGAGACAATTTCAATTTGGGATGGATCGTAGGTGAATGTCAGTTTTGCACCGGCAACACTGCTAATCTCCTCGCCGCGAATCTGGTAAGTTATTGTTTGTCCGGTCGACACTTTCAGCGCTCTGGGATAGAACCAAATGGATTGTGCCGGAATGGCGTTAACGATAAATGTCCTTTTTGGCGGATTCTCCTCGTATGTTCCATCCTTATGTTTTGCCCGGACAGAAACGGTATGTGATCCTTCATCAAGATCCGATACGGTCAATTGTCCTTCCGAAAAATCGGGTGACCATGCTCCGCCATCCAATGCATATTGGAATGCTATAACATCGCGTGTACCGGTGAAAGCTACTGTCACCGACGAAACGGAAATAGTCATACCGTCATTCAATGTTCCGCCGAAGGTGGTGACAGGTTTAATGTAATCTTTGCTGGAAGGATCAATCGCATTATTAATAGAGGAAAGATCCTGCTCTTTTTCGCAGCTAAAAAAGAGCGTGCAAACGAATGCGAAGAGGAGAATTGATGTGAACTTCATTGTTTACCTTTATAAATAAAATGTGACAAACTTATTTACCACGATCATTTTCTTGTTTCCAACGATACAGGAGTCAAGAATTTTTGAACATTGATTCTTTAATAAAAACTGACATTTCTCACCCCGTTTACGCAGAATGAGAAATGCAAAATGTACTAAGAGGAGTTACCAGGAAATTGATGCCATCACCTGACCGCCACTCTGTTGCGGAACAACATGCAGCGAAAGATTATCCGGAGTGGAATTCCAATCCGGTTCAAACAAGTAGACATCAAGAATGTTATAGAGATAAGTCCCCGCAAGTGCAGAAAGTGCAAGCATCCGCTGATCTTTCGCGTTTTGAAGATCATCGTATGCCTTCACTAACGCAGCCTTTTTCGCCGGAATTAATAATGGAATTGTCTCTTTTTTATATAATAGTGTTGCGGTATTAAATTTATCGGTTTTTCCATTCACATTATTCACAGTGAAGAGAGCACCTCCAGCAGCGGCAAGAAATGATACACGAATGAAATATCCCATCCCATCCCGTTCTTGATAAAACTGACCGCCACCGGGAAACATCATGGACTTCACCATGGCGCTTGAAGCAGTTTTCGGAACAAGCTGATAATCGATCTTTAATGATTGGTCAGGACGAGCGCTGAAGGATTGTTCGAATTCTTCATAACCTGCTCGAGTAACAAGGAGCGTATGATGCCCAATTGGAATCTCAACATTTTTCGCAGGAGCATCACCGAAAAACTGATCATTGAGGAATATTTTTGATTTTACTTTTCCATTCAATGCAAGCAAAGCTGTTGCAGGTTTTAGTTTTGCCAGCACATCGTACCGTTTGAATTCACTCAGAACAATTTTTTCACGGAACGGTTTGTATCCCTCAGCATTCACCTCCACGGTATACTCGCCCCATGGAACATCATTTAGAGTGAGAATAGTTTTTGATTCGGTTAATTCACCAATCGGTTTCCCGTTTAAGGTTACTTTCCCATCCACCTGAACGGATGATCCGATATTCAATCCCGACAACCTGATCTGTTCCATCGTGAGATCAATATTTTTTTCTTCCGCCGATGCAATTTGAATAGTCGATTTTGCACTTTTATATCCTGTCTTTCGTACTTCAATCTCTGCGCTTCCAAATTTTACTTTCGGAATTCGCAATGTGGGTGATGCTTTGCCTATCGATTTTCCATTCAAGAATACATCAACATCCTGTACCATACCGGTATTAATGATCAGATCGGAGTATTGAGCAGAGGAAGCCCCAATGCGCGCGAATACAAAATCGCCCCCTTCATCTCCCACTTCCTGAATCACACCATATTGTGGCATTTGTCTGTTCGGACTGTTATTTACCACCGGTTCTTGAATACTGGCAAATAATTTTTGTGCATTCAGGAAGGCATCTTTATTTTCAGATAATTTTTTAATCAAAAATTCAACAAAGACGCTTTTATCCGGTACAACTTTTAATGTTCCGCTCGTCATCGCTCGTCGGCTTGGTGTCTTGATCAGTTCCTGCATCGCAACATTTGCGTTGGAGAATGCATCGCGCGTCCGGAAAATACCTCCGGAGAAACATGCATCACTAATGAGCATGGTATGTTTTGCTTTGATCCCTTTCAGATAATCGCGAATGTCGCCGTTGGAGATCCACATATCGCGAACTTTTTGTTGTGCATCGGAAGGAAGCCAGTATCCTTGTCCGCGTTTCTCATCGAAGTATCCGTGACCGGCATAAAAAATTAAGAGATTATCTTTTTCGGAGATCTTGTCAACGTACGCTTCGAGCGTGGAATAAATATCGCGTCGTTTCGGATTTTTCAAAAAGGTAATATTGTCTTCGGCAAATCCGTAGTTATCCTGTAACACCTTTTTTAATTTTGTCGCATCGTTCACCGGTTCCGCCAATGGATTAATGCTGGGATCGGAATATTCCTGCGTCGCGATCAATAACGCATAGTACGTTCCGATTTCGTCTTCACCATTTTGCTCTCCTTCCGGAGTACTCACTTGGAATCCGCGGTTTTGAGCAATGGATAACGTCATGAACGTAACCAAAAAGAAAACTGCCGAACAAAAACGTAGAAGAGTGTTCATAGAAGTTTTACCTTTTTAATTGTGGATAAATTTGTCTTAAAATCGGACAGAATAATAAAAATGTTTTTCGAAAATAATATTAGGCGACGTTTTTCGTGATGGCTAACGAAACCATTTCGGCAAGAGTCTTCACATTCAATTTCTTCTTCATGTTTTTTCTATGAGTCTTTACCGTGTGTTCGCTGAGGTTCAGTTTTTGGGCAATAAGAGGTGCTGTTAATCCTTGAGATATCAAGGAAAGAATTTCTTTCTCTCTCTTCGATATTTTTTTCCTTTTCATAGTAATGCCCACAGGAATTGACTGTAGAATTAACTCCTCTTTGCAATTACATACAATACCCAGAAGTGGGTATTTTTGTCTCACCTTAAAAAATTAGGATCAAACTATTTTTTCATTGAAATGAAAAAACATGCATCAATGTTACCTGCAAAGGGTGTGCTAGTATACGCATTCGAGAAGGGGTGTGAAACTACGAAAGTTCGTAGTTTTTCCAGAGCAGAAAAATAAAATATCTATGGTTAGATGATTTTTTCTCGAATCGTCTTGGCGACAGCATCTGGAAGACTATTTACTTGCAGTTTGCTATAGATATTGCGGATATGAAAATCGATGGTATGATAACTGAGGAAGAGTGAGCTGGCAATTTTTTTACGAGAAATGCCATGAACGAGTAATTCCAGAATCTCTTTCTCCCGGACTGTCAGAGCATAATCGGAGGAAGAGTTGGTATTATTTTTAAAAACGGCAAGAATTTTATTAGCAATATAGGAGTTGATTGGCGACCCTCCCATCAACACTTCTTCAATGGATTGAATGATTGACTCTATAGTGGAGATCTTCAAAAGATAACCATCCGCACCGCTGGAGATTGCTTGGAAGACATTTTCCTTATCTTCTTGAATTGTGAGGATAAGAATTTTTGTGGAAGGAGAAATTCGTTTAATGCGTTTTAGTGTCGTTACTCCGTCAATTCCCGGAAGACCGATATCGAGGAGCAGCACGTCGGGAGGAGTCTCTTTCTGGAATTCTTCCAGAACAAGCTCTCCCGATTCGAATGCTTTACATTGAGAGATCCACGATTCGTCTAACAGTACTTTCGTAAGATTTTGTCGATATACTTTGTTGTCTTCAACAATCCATATCGACACAGAGCGTGCTTGTATGTTAGCAATTGCATTCACAGTAACAGAGTATTCAGATTTATGAATAATAGCAACTACGAGATTTCGTGGTTATTAGTTGACGGAATGGTGAGCGCAATTGTTGTTCCATTGGTATTTGTAAGAATATCCAATTTCCCCTTACATGCGTCGGCACGTTCTTTCATTGACGGCAATCCCAAACCTGATTGCTGCTCTGTCGGATCAAATCCCTTCCCGTCATCTTGAATCAAGAGCGTAACGTCCGATTGTTGCGTTGATAATCGTATTTGAACATTCGCCGCATTCGCATGTTTCGCGATATTATTCAACGCTTCCTTATAGACAAGAAAGAGCTGACGACGAGCTTCCAGGGAAAGGTATATCATCTTCGGATTGTCAATATCAAACTGCACATCAACCATCCTCAATAATGTTGCTGCCGTTTCTTTCATCTTTATGATCAGGTTTTCCATCGAATCGTTTTGTGGATTGATGAACCAGACAATGTCATGCATGGCATTTGCCGTCTGCAATGCGGACTTCCCAATCTCCTGAAATTCTTTTTGATCGCTTTCGGAATATTTTCCGTCGCGTGCTTTTAGTTGTGTTGCCAGCGCAATTCCGCTAAGACTACTCCCAATCTCATCGTGCAAATCCCGGGCGATCTTTTCTCTATTCTGCTGCATGGTCACAGTGTAATCCCTGCGAAGAGAGAGATTATGCTGAAAAAGAAACAGTACCATCGCCAACAGCATTACAAATGGAATGTAATATATCGGTCTCAGATAAAACGGAAGTGGTATTTCAAATTGTGTTACGCTGCTTGTATAAATCGTTCCGCTGTTCCGATCTTTTGCTTGTACAGCATGTAAGTGCTGGCCGTACGATAATTGGTCATAATATTTTTTCCGGTCTTGCGACCAATCTGACCACGATCCTTGATCAATCTTATACCGTGTCTCAATATTTTGTGACGGCACGCTTCCCCAAAAAGAATAGACATGCCATTCCACTTGCGCATCGTCATTATCAATAAACGGTTCCTCAACTTCTATCTTCAAGGGTACTTCGGATTCTTTACCATAATAGACACTCACACCCGTTCCGTGTCCACCAACATAAATTTTATTCTTCAATGGCAGCGCAACACGAAGTTCGCGGATATTCTTACCTGCTCCGTTGTTGCAGGAAGTCAGGACAGAATCTTGGTATTTGAGGAGTCCTTTGTTTGTTGCCAGCCAAACAACACCGGCACTATCGCATTGAATGTCCCACACTTTTTGACTGAACTCTTGTGGGCCAGTCCATCGCCAAAGCCAATGAATCGAATCATTCCGATCGATAAAGCCGAGTGTTGCCGCATAGTTTGAGAACCAGACATTATCCTGATGATCCAGCGCTAACGTATATACTTTTGGCATCATCTTAAATTCAACGTTGCCCCAATGCTTCCATTGACCGTTTTTGTACCGACTCAATCCCTCCTGTGATCCAAACCAGCTACCCCCGCTGTTGTCCTCAATAAATGCATACACTCTTCCATCTAATAGTCCGTCGGCAACTCCAATATTGGAAAACTTCCCTCCGCGATACACAAACACTCCATCTCCTTTATTCGGGTATCGGAGGGACAAAAAATAGAGATCTCCGTTTTTTCCTTTTCGAATTTTATGGATATACACTTGATGAAATCCTGCTTCTACACCAACATGCTCCCATCGAATTCCATCCCATCGATATGCGCCATAAAATTCCGAACCGCTGGATATCCAAATGTTTCCATGCACATCTTCATTGATGCCGGTGACAAGACCAATTCTCTTTCCTAAGATGGATGGAAAGTGTCGTCGTGTTCCATTTTTCGCAATCACCTCAACTCCATCAATTGTTCCCACCCACATTTCCTGCCGTGAACTCTGGAACAATTCCATCACAATATTCCTTGGGTCGGAAAAAGGATAGGATAATTTTTCCCATTGATTAAATGATTGGCGAAAAAGAAACAATCCGTTTTCAGAACCGATCCAAAAATCCCCATTTTTTCTGCAACGGATGACACTGGCATTAAGCATTTGCGCTGGGATCGGCTGAATATCAATCCATTTTCCCTCGTGTCGCCAATGAACATCCCCTGTTTCATAAATAGCCAGAGCGTCACCATTGGGAAACATATCCATGGATCGAACAGAAATGCCACGTTCAGTTTTGGAATATTGCAACACATTATCTTTGGACCATTCTCCGATGCCAATATATTCTTTGGGAGCATCGAAGGAAATGATTCCTTCCCCTTTTTCATTTTCAGCAATCACCCGTGGAGCAAGAGGGTAGACATAAATATTTTTTGTTGATATGTGACGGGATCCAACTCCGGTCACTCTCATAAATTCTTTTTTTGTGTTATACCATATACAGTCTGTCGTAATCTTACAGTATGTATATTCAGGAGGCACAGAAATCACTGCCGCATCGTTAGAACGAATTACTATCAACGAGTTGATTTTTTTAACAAGGATGGAATGATCGTCATGTTTGCAAGCTTGTAACACACTATCATTTGTGTAACCGCCGGGAAAAATCATTTTTTGGAATCTGCGTTGGTCTCCTATATATAATTTCCCCTCCCAAATTGCTAATAATTTTCCATGATTCCCTGTCGATATTTTTTGAGGCGTTCCTTCCGGCAATCCATGCTCAGCTCCCATACGATGCCAGCGATATCCGTCAAACCATGCAATGCCATTTTCTGTTAACACCCATACTGTTGAATCTGTCGTTTCAACGACACTCACAATTTTATCGGAAGGGAGTCCTTCATACACAGTGAAATGCGACCATTTCCAGATATCATGTAATCCATCAATCTGAGTCGAAGCGATATTTGCTAACACCAAAATGAGTGCACAACTATAATAAACAGACTTTACCATATCGAAGATTAAATCACGATGATTTATTTTGGTGTCGGAAAAAGGAAAGTGAAACAAATTTATTTTTTTGTAGGTCGTACTTACCTATTCAATACTATCTCTTCCTGCAAAAGTATGAAAAGTATGGAAACAATCAAAATATGTTGGATGTTAATGAGGAAAGAAGGACGAAGAAATAAAAGCTTGCGAAGGTAATTGTGGTACGAAGTTTTTAGAAGTATCTCAAAAATGAAACTATTGCCATTCTGAGCAAGCCTTGGATGTTTTTATACTAAGCGCAGCGAAGCTCCGCAGTACGGAGTGCCGCACAATACAAAATGATGTCGGCAAATCTGATACTTTTTTCAGATTCTTCATCCCGATATCCTTCGCTTTGCTCAGGATTGCATCGGGATTCAGAATGACCGTTGTTTTTGTGTTTTTGAGGTGAGTTCTACGTTCTTCGCAAGGTTATCTTATTTTTATTTCTGGAGTAATTCCGATAATGCAGCTTGCTCAATCTTCAGAGCACTAGCCGCTTTAATCATCGCTTCATCTTCAGATGAGCCGACTCCCTTAGCAGAAAATGTTGCTGAACCAATTATGGAATTGGATGCATTATCTTTACGATGCACTGTTGCTTCAAGGGTAATATTATAGAGTGTCCCAGCCATCCCTTCAATCTTCCCCGGCACTCCCGATGTCACTTCTATCGAAAGAGTATTGTTGGACATAGTAACTACTTTGTATCCAATCTGTGTTATAGCAGATGAAAGTTTGGACTGAACGGATTCAGCAAGTTTTTTATTTTTGGCGTTCACAGTGATGGAGAATGCTTTATCCGAAGCTTGTGCATTCCATGAAAACACAACAGCAGAAGAATTGATATTCTGTTCAAATTCTCTTCCAAGTCCAGGCAACGCTATCTTTGCTTTGATTCCATTTCCACTTCTCACAATAGTTGAGAAGGACGCATCCCCTTTCTCATCAGTAATGGACTCACCAAGTTTATTCTTTTCGTCAATCAAGAAAGCAACCGTGATACCTGAACAGGCAACACCATTGGCTTTTACCGTCACAATAAAGGAAGTTGAGAATTTTTCTCCGATCTTCCCTTTTTGATTATCGCCACTTTTCTTTTCCATTTTCACGTTCGCTAAAAATGTCCGGATGTCTCCTTGTAATGCGGCCGGATTAAACACAGAAGGAAATGTGAACGGGGCGGCCGCTGCCGCGTTATGCAATATCTGCTTTGCCAATAACGGTGCAATTATCTGTTTAATCTGATTGATACTCTGAATAGCTTCTATCAGTTTTCCTTTTGCAAAAAAATCATTTCCTGCTGCACGAAGATCGCTTGCCTGTTTCCAACCGTTTTCAAGTTCTGCGCGAAGACTTCCACTGTATTTCTCTCTATTTAAAACCACCAACGCATAGGTTGTTGCGCTTTGTTCATCGACGACTGTTTCAATCACATCCGCACCGGTGATCTCATCACTCACAACTGTCCGTGACTGACGTTTGAAGTCTGAATACACTTGTTCATCATCATTCACGGATAAATTCTGTGTGAATTCTTTCATTTCAGACTGGACTTGAATGCGAAGCTGCGATGCAATATCCGCCATCGCCGATTTTTTTGCTGCATCTATTCCGGCGCTGTTGCTTCCACCAGTGCCCACTCCAATAATGAATTGTGCTGTCGGGTATTTAGGATGAGTGTGAGTGGAATACCAATTTGGAACTTGAGAAAAAGCAAATGAAGTGATTAAAAAAATAAATAGTATTTTTGATTTCATAAACACTCCAGTAGAAATTTCATCGAAACACTAAAATTTTGTTCACCCTGAGCAAGTCTCGATTAGTTGTTTAATCGAGACGTATCGAAGGATATCATAAAATTATTCCACCCCAACGACAATCAACTTCCGGTTCAGTGTCACCTGCTTTAACTTCCCTTGCGCAAAATTATTATTGAATTCTCTCCTCAATTCACGAAACAACGCGGAAGGAGACTGCATATCTTTATCCTGGATCCAAGCGATATAGTCAATTGTCTTATCGGCAGAAACATTTTCTTTCGTCTTGTTGGCGATTTTTTTTAACGTCTTCGCAGCTGCATCGGCAATATCGTATCGAGTATCTTCATCAAAATCACCGAGGATGGTGAAAATAATTTTATACGGAGTGCCGTTTTTCATGTCTTCTTGCCAATACGCATTGATCCGAGAAATAACGTTATTGAGTGCGTTGGTCATTGCCGCTTCTGTAAGAGCAGTAGCCGGCGCAGCAGATTCTTCACTATAACCGGTTTCTGTGCCAAGAACGCGTGAGGTTGTTGTCTCAAACGCCTTCACTGAAGCAGTCACTTTTCGTACTTCGGTAGAACCAACGTTACGCGTATCAATAGTGATCGTATAGGAAACATAAATATCACTTCCAACCGAAAGAGCAATCATATACGAAAGATCTTCTTCATGTCCTTTTAGGTTCAACTGTGCTTTTTGCTGTTCGTAGATCTGCGCCGCTTGTTCTGGTGAAACAACATTATATTTTTTTTGCGTCAAGTACGATTCAATTACTGATGCGCCTTGTTTTAATACGCTATTTGAACGAAGTTCATTTAACGGATTTTGACCCGGTTTTACTTCAGGCAATGCCATGAGTGTTGGCATGCCAAGCTCTTCTGTAATATCCTCTAATTTTTCAATAACTCGTTTATCGATCAAATATGTCTGTATCGCTGCACGGTTAATGCGAAACTGCTTTTCAATTCGGATCTTCTCCCCGCCGGCAATTTTCACGCGACTGTCAAAACTGTTTGCTTCCCATGCAATAAATTTTTGCACATTATCGGCAACAAAAAATTCCTGTTCCATCAGGCCGAATTTTCGTTTCTCATCTTCATTACGGACAAGACCGTCAAGTCCTGCTCCACCGTACAGAACAAAATAGACCGCAGCTTTTCGGGCATCAATCTCAGCCAATTTTACTGATTCCTCTTCTTTAAATCCGAACATTCCAGATTTACCGCCGAGCCCTTTTGCTTTGATAAGTATTTCATTTGCAGTAACTGCTTCCACAAATGTCGCTTGACGCGATTCGGGAAGATTTCCCTGAGCAATAACCGAAGTCGCTATCACGATTGTTGCAAGAAAAATATAATTAATCATAGTAGGCTCTATTATTTTGAAATTATGAGGAGATGGTTTCGTCAATTATCTGCAGAATATTATAGAATATCTTAAAAAATATTTACACTTGACTGACAAGGATCAATTCAGCGACGGGAGCGAATAGTTGAACCAAACGAACCACCCAAGTCCTGAGTATTTCACTTCCGGACCTTTGGCATTTTCCAATTTCGTATCATTCTTATCTTTATCGGTAATGGTAACATTCCATTCGTTATGGACAGGTGCACCGGAATATTCAGCTCCACCGCCGATCGAAAACTCAGGCGTTATATAAATTTCCAGAGCCGCTTTCGCATCAAATCCAAACGCTGTGTGCATTAATGAATATGTTAAATCATCACCATTCTTATCCTTGGCAACATCTGAGAGATAGGTCAGATTATAACGCATATCCGCTTGAAGAATCAATCCAAATCGGCGGAGATAGAATTTTTTGAGAAGTCCGACATCAACATATCCCCCGAGTCCTGGACCGGCATTTTTTGAACTATCATCCTTCAAAGGAGATGAAGAGTAATCTTTAAAAATGAATTTTCCCGTCATATTGGGAAATCCAAGCGCTGCGCTCATGTTCAGCCAAAGTTCGGAGACATTGGTTGCTCCTGCAAGACTCGCCTGTAGTGCTGCAGTGGGTCCAAACATACCCGAATAATCTTCATCTATTCGTAGGGTGAATGTTTTCCCATCCGGAAAAATGAATACATTTTTAGAATTTGAAATCTTTATCGGAATCTTTCCAAATCCGCCGATACCATTAATACCGATAAGCGGGATCTCTGTAACATTTAAACCGGGAGAGTAATTAGATCCGGTAATTGTCTGTGCATACGAAACGTCAGATTCATTCTTTTTATTGTTCCCGACTTTTCTAATCTTCACGAAACCACGTCGTTCTTTTTTAATATTTCCCGCCTCGTCTTCTACCAACTCCTCCACCCAATACGAATCATCAAGCCCTACACCTTCGCGCGATCCCAGATTGAGATTAATTCCAAATCCTGAAGTTTCCGTCACACCGCCGGTTAACTTAAAATCTTCCATTTTTTTTGTTTCATTATTCACATTTACCGCACTGATATTCACCACCGACGTAAATACATCCCAATCTGCTGTGCCATCTACTCCATCATCTTGATCCTCGGAACGGACAATGGCATCATTTCCCCACCCTTTCGCCGTTCCGACAAATGAAATAGTTGCATTATTCGCTTTATCAACTTTTAGTCTGTACCACAATAGTCCCACTTTCATCGAATGAGAGTAGGTTGTATAAGCTTGTTTGCGGACCACTTTCCCTGCATCATTTTTGATCTCACGTTCTCCGCGGCTTGTTGTTCTGGAATATTGTTCAACGAATGGAACAAAAAAGAATCCTGAATTCAAGATAGATTCAAGTTGTGTAGCAGAAAGTCCTGCGGACTGTGCTTTGGTTGCAAGAAATGTATTACGATCAGCTTCACTGAGGTTTTGCTTACTCAACAGTTCCTTGTTCACGTCAAGAAGTTCAAGAAGTTTTGGCGCAAGCGTTTTTTCAATAATTGGACGAACCTTTTCGGGGGAAACAGAATTCATCTGAGATGTTTCGGTTGAAAATTGAGAGATGATATTATCTGGAAGCGCAGCGTAATTAAAACGCTCCATTTGCACACTTCTTCCGATTGTGGACGAAATATAATCGCTTTGACGCTGATCGAGTCCCGATGACGAAGCAGAAAGAATTTTTTTAACGTATGAAACTGTCTTTTTCTTGTATTGTGCGTTGATGATAACTGCGGTGAAACAGAACATAACAATGACCAGTGCGATCTGTTTTTTCATATGTCCTCTGGAATTTATGTAGTGACTGTGCTGAAAGCGGGTGGGATTTTTGTGGGCGTTCACGGGATCGAACCGCGGACCTTCTGCTTGTAAGGCAGACGCTCTAAACCAGCTGAGCTAAACGCCCTTGAAGAAATTCACTTATTTTCCACCAATTTCTTGTACTTTGGTTTACTTATATCGTCAAAAAGTGTTAGAAATTGTGTTAGAAGTTTTATGATGGATTAATATAGTAAATTTCTTCGATGTTTCAAATTACTTACTGAAAATCAATTAGTTTAATTTCTTGCATTGCGGACACCATCTCATCTGTTGGGACACCAAGGTATAATTGCGTAACTCTCTCGCTAGCATGGCCTAACAAATGTGAAATTACATACTGTGGGACTCCTTTTCTTCTTAGTTCAGTGGCATATGTTTTGCGAAAACTATGAAAACTTAATCCTGCTCTTAATTGAAGCTGGTTGGTAATTTTCTTTAATTTTTTTTGCAACCTGCCTCCATCAATATTCACCCCTTTATCATCACAGATAACAAATCGTGTTTCGATTCCACATTCTCTATTGTTTGTTTTGATTACATTCAGAATACCTTCTATTTCTCGATTTATTGGGATATTTCTGGTTTTTTTGAATTTAGTATCATGTATTTCCGTACTCGTAACCGTAATAACGTGTTCTTCAAAGTTAATATTTTCCCATAATAAATTTGCAATTTCCCCCCGACGCATTCCTGTTAATAACGCTAATTTAATTGCATCACTCATCCATTTAGGTAAATTATCATGATGTAACAACATATACAATTCATCTTTTCCCCAAATTATTTTTTGTTTAGACTTTTCGGGTAGTTGTTTCAATCCTTTAAAAGGATCTTTTTCAATATACCCCTTTTTGAATGCTCTCCTGATACACGCTTTTAATGCCCTAGTATAATCATTAATGCTGGTTACATTGATTGACTTTTTTTCACGCATAGACTGGACAAATCTATCATAGTCTCTGGTGGTAATCGCTGTTACTGTTTTGTCCCCAGTAAATTCTATAAAATTATTGATGATCATTTTTGTGTTTTTCAGGTAACTTGATGATCGATTGGATAAAAATGATTGGATATCCTCATCCAACCATTGAGAAAGTGTAATATTTTGCCCTTCTAATTGTTCCGGTATGAAATATAACGAAGTTACATTAATACCAAATTCCAGGAATTTGATTAGAACATAGTGCTCTTTCCGTTCGATGATGACATTCATCTTTGCGGATAGTTTATCGATCTTCCGAAGAAATTCTTCTTTTTGCATACTGAAGAATCTGCCAATATCTTCATAGAGAAATGCTACTTGAAAAGGTAGTAATAGGATTGGTTCATCATCACAAAGGAATTGTGTTGACTTAACAGATTTTGCATTTACGAGCCCATATGCAACAATCGAACAGAGCTTAGGATCTCGAATTATGTCTACATCAAAAAGCGATTGGAGTAACATATTGCTACAATCTTTCCATCACCCGGATGGACTAAAAACAAAAAAGCCCAACATCCCAGATGAAATTATAGGTTATAAACAATTGGATTGTTTATCTGTCTATACTGTTATCTGTGATGTTAGGCTGTTTATTTCTTCTGTTTTGCCTTCGCCGTTCCAAAAGGTAGGCGACCTGTATTCCAATTTACCGCATAAATTAAAAATCAAAGAACAATTACGAATCAAAAGTAGTAAAATTATCTAACCCTGTCAATATGCGCTTAACTTTTTTCTAACTTAATTAGTAGTGGGGTCTTTTGAGTTCTACTGATTGTTTTTTTTATCTGACTATTGATCAATCTGTGAGAATTTGGTACGGGAATTACTGATTGCAATTGAGGGCGGTTATTCTGATAATTGCGGGAATTCACTGTGTCTGTCATTTATCTAATGAGGTGTTATTATGGACAATGTTAAAAAATATGAATATGAAATAGACGATAAAAAGATCAATCTCCTAATGATTCTTTTTCATAATACCGATGGAGCACCTATTGTCTTAATAAAGGTTAGAGAAAATAACCATAATATGAGAGCAAAGTAATGTTGAAATTTTTTTTAAATTTTAATCTCAATGGTTGAAGTATTCCTGCTTTTTGACTGTTCTTTGATTTTGATTAAATACCATCGTTTTCTAAAGACTTCACTACCGTAATTTTTTCTCTTCTGTAAATCGAAAGATTTTTTTTCACTGATAACTGGTTTAGTTGCAAGTTTCTTGTTTGTGTTCTAATTTCAATGAAAAAAATCAGAGTTTAATTCACTCGGTCTCTGATTTCATTGATTTTGTAAGATTAAACCCAAGAATAATTATTCAAAGTAAGCCATTCCCGTGCTTCTTTACTGCCTTGATATGCTGCTTTTTTAAACACTCTTATTTTCATTCTTAAATTATTTTTGAGTTCGTAAACAAGACCTAAATTGTAAAAAGCTGTTGAACATTCAAAATCAATCTCGACTGCTTTTTTATAACAAAGAATTGCTTTTTCAATATTGCCATTACTCTTATAAATTAATCCCAATTCATTGTATGCATAGGCATCTTGTGGATCAATTTTAATAACTTCTTCAAAACAATGAATTGCCCTATTAGTATTTCCTTTGCCTTTAAATGCAAGTCCTAAATGGTAGTATGCGTATACATCTTTAGGGTTGAATTCTATCGCCTTTAATTGAAATTGAATATTTAATTCGTTATTTCCTTTCATTCCATACGATATTCCCATCTTACAATATGCGTCTGAATATTTCGGATTATACTCAACAGCTTTTTCAAAACAAATAATGGCTTGGTCAAATTCTTTTAGTTCGTTAAATGTCATTCCTAAATTGGTGTAGGCTATGTAATCTTTCGGATCAAGTCTAATTGCTTTGTCAAAATGATATATAGCTTTGTCAAAATCATACTTATCGTAATAAATAAGTCCTAAATTATTATATGCCTCAGAATATTTTTGATCGATTTCAATGGCTTTTTCATATGCTTTAATTGCCTCATCAATGTTTCCTAATCCAGATTGTGCGATACCAATATTGAAATAGGATTTTGAAAATTTAGGACAAAATTTAATAACCTTTTGATAGTATTTGATTGCAAGACAATAATTTGAATTTTCATTAGCTTCAAATCCTTTGTTAAACCAACGTATTGCCCTATCCGCATCGGACATAGGAGTGTAATGTCGTTTCTTCTTATTTATCATAAAATGTTTATCCAGTAATAATTATCACTTAAGTCACAATTCTTTAGATAAATAAATTCGAATTTATTTCTGTTGAACAGCAATCAGAAATAAATTCGAGTTTTTACTGTGAACGTTTCTTGATTGTTATGCTATCAATTGACGCTCACAAGTTGGTAAAGAATCTATTTATTGGAATTCCCTAAAAGTTACCAAATAATTACTTCATCATAAGTTTTCCTTTGATTTGAGCTGTTGTATCACTTAACTCATTTTTAGCAAATCGCTTCATATATGTTGAAAGAGATCCTCTATTAATCCCCTTACCCTTATAAGAAAATTTCTGCAAAGCATAATTCTTTGCCTGTTCATTCCCTTGCTTAAAAATCCTTTTATTTACACCGGCAATTAAATATGCTGCTAAAGCTACTAATGTATCATCCCATTCAATAGGCTTGAACTCTTTAGATGTTTTGTTTGTTTCAGAATATTCAATTTTAGTAATTGCTTTTTGTATTTGTTGAATATTATGACGAAATATAATCTGTTTATCGTTATACATATGCATCTTAATTGATGAAAATGCTAACAACATTTTTCTTGCCTTTGTATTTTTCCTTTTTAGATACTTCTGATATTTTCTTAGAGATTCGTCGTATATTTTTGTAGCAAAGATCAACTCTTTTTTATTGTATTCCAAAAGCAACAACAAGTTAGATAAAGTAGATTTTGTTAATTTGAGATTATTTAATATCAAATCACGATGATATACGGCAGATACTTTCGGAGTGGTTTCGTGTTTTAACATTGAAGATGTCACTATTAACTTATGTTCATGAACTGACAATATTTGCAAGATGGTAGTTTTGTACGAAGGTTTTACCTTTGAAATGGAGTGTAGGCATAGTTATTTTTAATTTAATTTAGCGAGTATTGCATTATACAAATCAACAAACTCATCGTTCGTTCCATCAAACCAAGTTAATCGCAATTCATTGTATGTTAGATTACAAAAATGACGTTCCGCCACTTTACTGCCACCGATTCTACCTCTAATAGCATCATCAGGATAATCTCTGCAAATGTGCTTTGCGTGATCAAAATCGCCGTATGCAATTACAACATTGGGAACTAATCTTTGTAACGCAGTTGGATGTATATAATTCTCCAACAATCGTTTCTTTGTCAATAAAAAATCTGTTGTTGGAGTTAATCCGTAATTTGTTAAATCTGTAAGATTTTTTGAAATAGAAGCTGCATTATCCTTATCGCTATCTAAAAAAATGAAAAATGGTTTTTGAAGTTTAGTAAATAGATCAAGGTTCACCCAATGTTTTACACCACCGCACCCTCCAATTGGTATGATATTTATGTTAAGTTCATCAAAAGTATGAGATATTAATCCGTTTTGCTTATAAAGAGTTGCTAAATGATGCATTGCAGTTACGTCATCAATTCCTTCTACAAGAAAAAGCAATCGTGACGTAGAAAATAGTGGCGTGAACGTGTTGTCTGGTTTTATTCCTAAATCAATCGCTAATTCTTTATAATCTATACCGTTTTGTTTTATCGTATAAATATTATTCGGTTTTGAAATATGAATGATGTTCTCTCGTTTTGAGTTACCAACAATAGTTGATGAATGAGTTGAAACAATAACCTGATAACCATTTTCGGTAAGCAAATTTAATTTTTCAAATAAGTTTTCTTGGGCTGATGGATGCAAAAATGTTTCCGGTTCTTCAAAACTAAAAATAATTTGTTGTGTAGCAATTGCTCTTTGTGTTTCAGCCAAATATTCAAAGTATGACATCATAGTGATTCTTCGAAACCCGTCGCCTCTTAAACTTAATGGGATATTGTTACCTGATGAAGTGCTCACAAATGATGTTGATATTAATTTACTCCAGTCAAAATCGATTTTAGGTTCAACTGTTTCAGTTGAACTAACAACTTCATTTATTTTATCGGTTATCTTTTTAAGAACATCACCTAATTTTTCTTTTATTTCAGTTTCTAAATTATCGGTATCAATATCACTTTCAATTAGCCGATAAGCCATATCCTTGAAATATTTTTGAATTGCAGTATCAGTATCAGATAAAGATGTATCTGCCTTAAAATATTGAAAAGCAGGAAGAGATTTCTTAATTGCATCACCGATTATTTTTGCTTTACCAGTGCCTGAAGTTGGAATCTCTTCCTCTTCATAAGTAAACGCAATAGCATTTTGAGCGTTATGCTCTCTTAGTTTTTGTCTTTTCTCTACATTGTTAAATTCTTCTCCATTTCCTTTAACGGTTTGAATATTCTTAGTGTTACAAAGCACCATTAATTGGGGTTCTGTCTTAAAAACAAAATCATTATTGCCATCATATGTTTTTCTCAAAATAGAAGTTTTTGGCTTTGAAATATTTGTGTCCGTTATCCTCCATACTTTTTTCAATACCAATAAATTATCTTGATTCGTTAACTCTTCTGCTTCAATTGTAGTAGGAATCTCTTCGCCTAGTAAAGATGCATTATTTTGACAATCGAAATACAATTCAACCGCTATTTGGTTATCTTGTGCAGTAACATTATAATCTGCTCTTGTTGGTCCATTATCGTTAATAAAAGCATCTAACGCTTTTAGAATGGTAGATTTCCCTGCATCATTTTGTCCAACGATGCAATTAAATAGACCAAAATTAACTTCAATTGAACCGTTCATACCACGAAAATTCGTGATTACTGCTTTTTTTAAGATCATTTGGTTTTGAATTATTTTTGAATTTCTTCAACGAATTTAGAAGTTTTGGCTGTATATTTTCTTTTCCAATATACGAATTTGAATTGTTTCATATCTGCTTTGTTGCTTTTTAAAACACGCCCTTCCCATTCAACAGCCGAAACTAAATACAATTCTTTTAATGCTCTCGTCATACCAACAAACAACAGCCTTCTTTGCGCCTCAATAGTATCCAAGCCAAAAGTTTCGTTCGGCAAAAATGATCTGCCCCCAGTTTATGTACCAATGCTAAGTTAATAAATTTCTTCAGGCATTGGCAATCTGAAGTGGATAAAAAGTTACCGGTGCTGGTGGACGATACTTCAAACTACTGTGTGGCCTAATTGTGTTGTAATGTTTTCTCCATTGTTCTGTGATAACTTCAGCTTCACACATTGTATCAAAGATTTCTCCATTCAATAATTCATCTCTGAGCTTTCCGTTGAACGATTCAATATAACCGTTCTCCCATGGACTTCCTGGTTCGATGAACAGTGTTTCCACGCCAACATTATGTAACCACGTTCTAACAATCTCTGCGACAAATTCCGGTCCATTGTCTGACCTGATATATTGCGGAGTGCCTCGAACTACAAAAAGTTTTGCTAACGCTTCAACGACATCATTGGCGGTGATTTTTCTGCCGATGTGAATGCTCAAACATTCTCTTGTGTGCTCATCGATGATGTTCAGCATCCGTAACGCTTTTCCGTTACTTGTCTTATCAGCAACAAAATCATAACTCCACACATGATTCCGGTGCGTTGGACGAAGGCGAATACAGGATCCGTCGTTGAACCACAACCGTCGTCGTTTGGGTTGTCTTTTCGGCACTTTTAAGCCTTCCAGACGCCATATTCTCTCGACTCGCTTATGATTCACACGCCAGCCTTCATAACGCAGCAACGCTGTTATTCGGCGATAACCATATCGTCCATATTCTAATGCTAGCTCTGTGATGCGCGCTTTCAGTTGCTGTTGCTCTTGACTGATCTGTTGTGCTTGCCTCTGTGTTGATCTGGGTTGTTCTAGAACCGCGCACACACGACGTTCTGAGTATCCCAATGCTTCCTGTGCTTGTTCCACCGCCCGACGTTTTTTGGCCGGGCTTAAAAGTTTCCCCGTGCGACTTCCTTTAAAATGGAATTATCAATCGTTAGATCTGCTACCACTTTCCGTAGCCATTGATTCTCTTGCTCAATCTCCTTGAATCGTTTTGCCTGATCGACTCGAAGACCTCCATATTCTTTTCGCCATTTGTAATACGTTACTGAACTAATTCCCAATTGTCTCACCACTTCTTCCAGTGATTGTCCCTTTGATTGCAAAACTTCAGCTTCTCGAAGTTTATTGATGATGTCTTCTGCAGTGTGTTTCTTTTTACTCATAATTGGGCAATTGTATACTTGAGAAACCACATCAAATATCGTATAGTGAAGGAGATTCAAAATGAAAAAGAATAAATCAAAGAAACGCCGCGTAGTAAAATTCCACATTTACCCACTGCCGAAAAAATGGTTTGCTACTGAAGATAACGACTTGCAAAGTCGGCATGTATCTCGTTCATTGCATCACGCATCTTTTCATCGTAATCTCGTAAAACGGATTGCAAAGTTTTTTCGGGATTTAATTGGCAAATCAGTTGAGCCGTGAGATGGGCTAATGCCTGCGTATGTGCTAAATTTGTTGCCATTAACGCTAAATATGCAGATGGTTCCTTGCCAAATTGGATCGTGAATTGATGGTTAAACAGGCTTGGCATAATTCCTCCGATTGTGGGCTTTTATGTAAGACTCTTTTATCACAATATCAAACGCTAAACTTATGAAAAAGCAAAAAACAACAGACGATAAGATTTTGACTCTCAAGGGATTATCTAAGGACTACGGCAGAGAAGATGAGGCAAGAGAGCTTCTTGAGTCTCTACGGTGGGCTGATGGCGTATGCTGTCCTTGCTGTGGTGGTGATGCAGTTGTGAAGGTAGAAGCTAACGCAGAGAAGAAAATCCGCAAAGGGTTGTATCGCTGTAAGGATTGCAGAAAAGCAAAACGTAGCAATCAATTCACGGTTACGGTAGGAACTATATTTGAAGATTCTCATATCCCGCTTTCCCAATGGTTGCAGGCAATTACTTTGCTTTGTTGCTCTAAGAAGGGTTTCTCTGCTCACCAATTACATCGTCAATTAGGCGTAACCTATAAAACGGCGTGGTTCATGGCTCATCGCATTCGTTACGCAATGGGTACAAGTGTCTTTACAAAGATGAAGGGTATTGTTGAAGCGGATGAAACACACGTAAGTGGGAAATCTCGAAGAGCGTTTAATCAAACAGGCATGGAAAATAAAACTCCCGTTGTTTCTTTGGTTCAGCGTAATGGTAAGGTGCGTTCTTTTGTTGTTCCCAATGTAACGGGTACAAATCTTAAAGAGGTGCTAACGAAAAACATTCATCCTACGGCTAATTTAATGACGGACGAATTAGCCGCATATAAATCCATTGGAAACAATTTTGCATCCCACGATGTTGTAAATCATAGCAAGTATGAATATGTTCGCGGAGATGCTTATACTAACACTGTTGAGGGATTTTTTAGTATATTTAAGCGCGGGGTGAATGGTGTATATCACCACATTAGCAAAGAACATCTCCATAGATACCTTGCTGAATTTGATTTCAGATATAACAACAGAAAAATAGATGATCACGAACGAACATTAAAGGCATTAGCAGGCTTTGAAGGAAAATGACTTAAATACACAGACTCATAAAACTCAACGCTTACAAAAGGAAAGCAGAGAGAAAAAGACAACGAATGAAAAGACTATATCCTTATTCCCACTTACAACAAAAGAAGCGTTGAGAAAATTACTGCAAGTTAAGCTACCAGAAAAGAAAAAGCCGAGATAAATTCTCGGCTTTTTTATTTTGCCACCACTTCTTTTTTACTAATATATCCCCGTTCCTCCGATAATTTTACAAAATTTAGTATGGGAAGAATTATATTTGGCAAATTTGCATAAGAACATAACGAATAAACGTATTGTCTAATGAATGGATAAATAATAGCAGGCGCATTTATATAAGCAAAATTCGTTTTTTGTTCTTGGTTTAACTCTGAAGTTTCAAATAATCCAATATAATTTAATTCAAGATTGACCTGTTCTTTATCTAAGTTTTTAGAGGTTAGAATAAAATTAATACCTGTTGCAAACTTTGAATCTTCATTAACTTTTGCATTGAGTTCAATTTTAAAATTGTTCTCTTCCTTGCCGTCAAAGACAGCATCTGGGATTCTTAAAAATTTTGAATCTACTAAAATTACTCCAACAAGTTTAATTTCATTGTTTGGTATATCGGGCATTAGGAAGCCTTTGCGTAACTAAATGTTGGCGTAATATCTGGAGAATCTGCTGAGTCTATAAATAAATTATCGAGATTATATTTTAATTGTTTACGATTCGAAACAACAGAACCATAAATGGTAGTATCTTCGTTTATTAAGCAATTTGCAATATTGAAGTAATCGTTATTATATGTCGATCCAAACAATGGATCTAACGGGGAATGGGGATTTACAAAAACACCATTTGAAGCTGATGGAATTATACTTACAAATACCTCGGTTGCAAAGGAACCAAAAGGTTTGTTTATTTTATTTAAATCTTTCCAGGATATGTTTACCAGAGCAGGATTGTCCGGCAACGCTCTAATACCACGCATTGTATAATTAAATAAAGATATTTCATTATATACTATAACTGCGTTTGACGATAATTTTGTCAATGAATTTTCTGAAATAAATGAAATCGAGCTTTCAAAAAGTGCTTCCCATTTTTCGATAAACTCCATTGCAATCAATTCAAAGGTTGAAATAGTAATGGTTGACCGAGGAATAATTTCTACAAAATAAGTGTTCGTAGTTTTAAATAATTCAAAACTAATCTTTTTAATTGAGAATTGTTGCAGAATGTTGCCGACAAAACTTTCAATTGTTTCTTGTTCATTCATATTAATTTTGATTTTGTAAGAATACCCTTAATATTTTTACAGATGTTCTGTGCCGATTCTGCACTGTTTTTCTTTATTTCTGTATTGAAGTAATCAGAGGAGGTTCTAAATTGTTGTAAATCTTTGAAATTAGTATAATGTTGGAACTTTAAATGTTTATCGTTAATTTTTTCGTGTATAATTTTAAAAGCATCGGCATGTTTACTTTTTGAAAGACGATTACTGTGAAGAGTATGTTCTTCATCAGAATCCTCTTCGAAAGTTATACCTATTTCTTTAAGAAGCGCATGTAAATAAAGTTGTATAATCGAAAAATACGAACAATGTACACTCGATGCATATCTTTCGATAAGTATCAATTCCCCTGCTGCTTTTAAGTTTTGTTCGCTTTTGTTTAAAATGTGGCTCATTTATCAAGAGAAGCAGCCATTAACTCACCACAATTTATATAATTGTATCTTTTTATGGTGGTATATGCAATACACGATTATACGTATTTATAAGACGAACAAGGTGATTAACAATTGCACCAAAATATCATTAATTTCAACATTACTTGCAAATTTCATCAAAAAATATAGTGAAAATCACTCAAAATTGATTAAAGTAATTATCTGTGTATATTAACAAATATAATGGGGCATTAGTTCAATTGGCAGAACAACAGACTTCTTAAATTCATTTAATAATGGATTTAAGAATCTGTGTGTTGAGAGTTCGAGTCTCTCATGCTCCACTGTAATCAAAAGATATGGTTAGGTCAGACAACATTTTAAATAAGTTAATACTGTTCACACCAAATGGTTTACAAACGTCTGGTATTTTGATTTTTGTTTTTGAGTCTTCCGCAGAGACCTCTTGAGTAACAACAATCCTATTATCCGTATCTAAACTTGCAAATGCAATGAGCCACCCATCCGCACCGATTGCAAATTTTGCTTTTGCTTGTTTCTCGTATTGCTTTTTTCCGTCAACCCAATTTATTATTTCCGAAAATCTATTTGCTACGGTTGGAATATCGGTTTTGTCAAAAAAAATACGAGGAAGTTTCTTCTTTATAAATTCTTTTAACTCATCACCATGCTTATTTGATAATATTTCGTTTCTTATTTTATCAATACTGCCAACATTTTCAACTTTACCATGCTCAATTAATGATTTCCAATATCCAGGACATATTGAAAATGAATAAAAGGCATTTTTTGCTTCAATAAACGCATTTGCATCTAAAAGATATATTTTTTTACCACTCATTGAAATCCAAGTTTTTTACCATACTGATCAAACGTATTTCCATATAGACCAGTCAAGCTAAATCCATCTCGGTACAACAATCTACCCTCTTTCACAGCACCAATTACCGCTCTGGCAAACCTTTTTCCTATACGAATATTTTGATTGTTGTAAAAATTTCCGCCTGGTTTTTTCTTTTTCCTTTTCTTTATTCCGCCATCTGTATACACATTGTAAAATATTAAAAATTTTTCTTTGCTAATATATCCTAAATCAAGCATTCTTCTTGCGGTTGCAAGTTCTCCAACTTTAAAACGTTTAGAAAGTGCTTTAATTGGATTACTACTCAATCTATATAATTTCCAAAGCCTCTTCATTTCATCTTCTGGTATTAAAAATTCAGCCGCAACTTTGTTGCAAAATATTTCATCAACGTTGTTAAAGGGTTGAAGATTCTCCAAATTAAAAATTGCACCCTTCCCAAGCCATATATGCGCTAACTCATGAGCCATTGTAAATATTTGCGCACCATCAGAATCATTACCATTAATAAATATTAAAGGAGAATATTCATCAATTAATACGAACCCACGAAATTCTTCAACATTCAATTTTCTATGTGGATTGTTACCTACAATTCCATTCCCAGCAATAAGTATTCCCGCCTTATCTATACTATTTCTTAGAGCCGTTACAGCTTCATTCCATCCCTCATAAACAGATGCCCAATTTGGTAATAAACCAAGTGTGGATCGAATTTTTTCCGCCGCAATTTTTACATCGGTCTTAACGGTAATAGATCCGATAAAATTTAACGGGGATTCATCTTCACTTACAAGATATTCCCTCATCCAATCTTGTCTTCGTTGCATTGTTTGAACTGTTTCAATTAGATTAGGGCTTGGTTGTGTTATTGGTTTATCTTTTACAGTTCTGAAATTCGGAATAGGAAGAGTTTCATCTGGCGGTTCATTCAAAAAGAAATATCCAAATGGTGTATATGTAGCATTAGCTAATTTATTCAATTGCTTAAGCGTTGGCAAAGAATTACCATTTTCCCAATCGAGCAACTTGGGAAACTTCTTTATCAACGCATCGATGGATTTACCAGATCGTTCACGCGCCCATACTATAAGATTATTTTTAACGGAGATTGCTTCCATAACGAGATAAGGTAGTACTATTTTAGATTTTAAACAAGGGGTAGGGGCAATATAGTTTCAATACCGAAACTTGTCAAGGCTGGAGAAATGGCGATTTCACTTATTTAGGCACGGTTTGTTAAGTATAAAACCCCCCATAATTGACCTTTCTTGATGACCTCTAATATATTAAATTGGATCATCTTTTGGGGGGCAGGTCAGAAGGTGTGAGATTATGAATTCAATCAGAAGACATTATCTGTGTATTATTTGAATCGGGACTTTCGGAAAATGCAAATCCGAATATTAGAATCATATAAATAAATGTGTTCAATTCTTCTCCACAATTATAATTTTTTCTATAAATCCATACCGTTGAAATATCTTTTTATCATTATTATACTATGGTAGACAAAGTATTTCAAAAACGATTCGGTATTAATGCTGCTAAATTAAATATTTCATGCAGACATTTTTTAGCGAAAAAGTGATGGCGTTAAATTAATATTACTTGAGTTTTAGCAAGTGTTTAAAATAAAAATGCCCTGTCTCTTATCAAAAAAACTGGGCAGCATGAATGTTAAAATAATTTAAACTAAGAGTTCTATAATTAGGCTATTCAATTAGAGATAGAGAAAATTTTTGATTCCTAGATCTTTCGTTCGAAAAATTATTGATCGTATAGTTCGTCATAATAATAGGATCGATGTATTTTATTTGAAATCACAAGTATAATAGATTAACTAATTGCGTTTTTGGTTAATTGTGGATCTTTTAATTCCTTTTCTCTTAATCTTGATCTAAGTATATCATTTAAAAGAGCTCGGTCGAAGTCCTGAATATTTTCTACATCAATCTTAGATGTCAATTCACTTCGTGAATACTCAAAAGCTAATCGTCCAAAAATCTCATCAAAAAAAGAAACAGAAGCAATTAAGATGTTTCCAAAATTTATCTTGATCTTTTGACTAGTGTTCCAATAATCTTTAATTAAATCGTGTACTTTTTTACCGTCGTCTCGTGATACAACATTCTTACCACAAATATCAATTATATTAATCATTCCGTCCATATCTAAAATATTTGGTCGTCAACATTTTCTGATGAAAGTATGTATAATCCCTCAGCATCAGCTCTTGCAATAATATTCACAATAGTCCCATCAAAAGCAATTTTCAATACTTTTTCCTTTATAGTTACACCATTAGGTTTATAATCCCAATTAACCCATGCATCACCCGAAATAATATGCATTTGTCCTTCATTGATTTTAAGAAATTTATGGATATGGGCTAATCCGAGGCCGGCTCTTACACCTATACGGCTTGAAACGCCTTCTTGTATCGCTAACTTAATAGCATCCAAAGAATTTGCAATGTAACTATACTGTTCAACTGATTTAAGTGCTTTATGAATTCCAATTCCAAAATCCGCAATACAAATACTGACATTACCTCGTGTAGTAAAAGCTTGAGCGCAAATTAAGCATCCCCCAACAGATTTACTATGATCAAAAGTATTAGTCATCATTTCATTAATACTCATGTGCAAAGAATCTTGAACACCTTGCGATAGGTTAAGAGAACCTTTTAAAACTCTGATTACAGATTGAGTATAAGTTGGATCTACTGCTTTAAAATGTCGCAATTCTGCAGTATGATCTGGAAATTTCACAACTCTACCAATACCAGCTCCCCAATTATAAAATCCTATAGCGTTAAGATAACTTTCAAGCCTAACATTTTTTGAGCGGTTAAAAGTTACGTTATGTTCTTTTGCAATACATGATTTAATTACCCCAACGATTAATGAAATAGCAAATGGATCACAAAAACCGCAGTTAGAGAAATCAAATAATATATCCTTCTCAGAAGTTGAAATTGCTTGTTGACATTTTTCGATAATACTTTTAGCATAACGTATTGTTAAAAATATCGGAAATTTTATGATATGCATTCTTTGGATACTTTCGATTCAAAGTAAATAATTAGGCCACAATTGGTGGATTGGGTCCAATCATGATGGCAATTTTTGCGACTGTATATGGACTGGAACATGCAACAAATTCATTTTTTGTATCAGAAAGTATGAAGTCATCGTTGTAACCGTCTTTATACGAAGCATACCAAACTGTTGAGATATCTCTGCCCACATTTTCAATCTTGTTCCATTTTTTCTCGACAAGGCATTTATAAATTTTTTCCCTGTCCGTTGAATTAACATTTGGGAAGTCTGCTGTTACAAGAACGTATCTTGACATAATTCCTCTTATAAAACGTTTTTATTTAAATAATTAAGACAGTAGTCATTATATTTATTTTAGCTTCATTCATTTCACAAAATCAATTAACGATTATCAAGGATCTTTCATATTCCATTTTTGTAGCATTAAAAGGAAGCCATACTATATTACATTTATATTGATTTGTTTTTTAAGAACAAATCATTAGTGTGCTAGAATATAAGTAGATGTTGCTTAAAAAACAGATAACATATTTAAGCATTCCAATTCTTTCTTAAGTGGAATTTAACAAATCATTCCATTTACATTAAGCGATTCTATGAATCAAAATTCAACCAGCAATTAATGGGTTAAATCATATAAATACTGCATTCTAAAGTCAAACGCATATTGTAATCTTTGATTATTTTTAGTTCTAAAATTGAAACAATATGTATCTAAAGTGGTATTCTTCATCAACAAAAACCTTGTATAGTATATATGAATTAACTTCAGGCAATCTATCAAATAATGGGCTAGCTAACCTTAAAATCTGAGCACCCATATAATGTATTTATTTTAGGTAATATTTAAGAAATAGATGTGCGGAGAGAGTAAAAACATTAATAATATCTTACTTCTTATAACATTGTGTAAAGAAATATGTTTGGAATTCAATCTATTTATACTTTTCATTTTATAAAGATGATAAATATATTTTCCTTGATGGAATAGAAACGTTCAAAAAGGAAAAGGATAGTTATTTCGATTGGCCAAAAATTAATTCACGAATATGGACACAATTATATAATGATTATTGTCCTGATAGACCCCTTGATAGTGGTTGTAAATATTTTATAAATTGTGATAATTAATAATTCTAATACATCAATTAGGACTATATCGAATAGACATTAATTCATAAAATAGTTTAAACCCGTTTCACTCGTAAAATTGGCAGCTTTATAGAAATGGAAAAACGTGGGTTACGTCCTTACTGGGCGTGACTGAAAGCGTCTTTCCATAGGTATGCCAATACCTTCGAGTGAGGCGTAAGTAAGTTACGCCTTTTGTTTTTAATTCAATTCTCGGAAAGGATATGGCAATGAAAAAAATTCTCGTTTTTGTAATGTTGATAGTAAATGTTATGATGTCGCAAGGAAGTGGTTATTTTATTGAAGGATTTGATAGTCTTAAATGGGGAATGTCTCCTTATCAAACAAAAATATTATTTGCATCAGATTCAATCTCGCAACTATCAATTGAATATCATCCTGAACTGATAATAAAAATTGATGGTAATTTGAAGGAATATGCAATACAAGAAATAAAGGCTGAATTCAAAAGCGCACACAAACCTACTTTCAATTGCATTTTTATTGATAACAAATTATGTGGTATAGAAATAATTCGGGGCATCTTTACAGGAAAAAGGTTTTTTTATGAGTTACAAAACCGGTTTAATTATCTAACCGAAAAAGGTGGGCTTTTCAATAGCGGTGGTGACAAATATCCATACGTTGAAGAACGTTGGAGGAAAGATGGGGAAATAATTATCGAATATAAAAATGAAAATATTCGTTTATTTCAACATGAAATGAAAGAATTGTATGATATATTAATCCAAAAAATAGGTGAGGATCGCTTTGCTCCTATTAAGGGATAAAAATAATAGTTTGTCTCAGACAACTACACATTTACAGGTTTTTAACAGAGAAAGGGTATAGATTTGCAGATCGAAATCGAGTTACTGGTTGGGGCTATTGTTTATTCAGATTGTAAGATTGATGCGGTCATTAATGTTCTTCAAAGAAAAGGTATTACCGTTTCCTCAGAAGAAATTCAAAATGAAACACAAAGCGCTTATGAAAAGGAATTTGAGTTGAAGAGAGAGAGAGAATAATACGAACTTTTGGTGCAGCAAGTTCCATATAATAGTTTTTATATTTTGTATTTGCTGATGATCTAAAACCCGGTACTGCTGAATACACCGGGTTTCCTCTCTCTGTAATTGCTCTCTCCGATATCTGATCTTCGTTTTATTCAACATGGCTGAAATATTTCCTCTTTTTGACTGTTTGTTGATTTCTGTTAAATTTCATCGTTTTCAAAAGACCCCACTACCCTTTTTTCCGTTTTACTTCATATCGTTTCGTGTCAATTGATCCGTCTTTTTTTCCGTTTTTGTCAATTGAAAATATTGTGAATTGCTGAATGTTCTCTCATTCTCTCACCGCCGGGATACTTCCTTCTGTGGAAAATGTTTTTGTTGCCGGGAGATGCGGAAAATGTTTGAAATTTTTCAAAATTTACATGTTGAAAAACGACAAAAGTGTTCCGTGTTCTATATTGTATTGGTGTGTATAGACGTTTTTTGTCGGATAAACTGATTTAGAATATCACAAATTATTTTGGATCAACAATTACCTGAGTTTTAACATGTTGACGCTAGAAAAAAGGTTGCTTGTTTCTAAATGTGAATATATTTGTGTCATTGAAATATTCGAATGACCCAACAACTTTTGTATAAAAATAAACTTACCCCTTTTTGAGCAAGTATACTAGCAAAAGTGTGCCGAAGTGAATGAAAATGAAGCGAATTGTTTAACCCGTTGACTCTCACGGCTTTCTTAAATTGCCTGCTGACATAGTCAAGAAATGCTTTACCGCTCCTTCTTCTCCCCTTGAAAACGTAATCTTCTTTCGTTGATATTTTCTATGACAAATCATAGAATTATTGTATGCAACACAAAGATGCAAAGAAAATATCTCCGAAAGAATAGTCTAGATGTAAACTTTCGTGGAACTTGTCAATACTATTGAAACAAAACTATAATATATGATAGCATCCAGATAATACACTAAAATTCATTCATCAAGTATTAACTCGTTCATCTTTCCAAACAGAGTATACTGAATCTTTTTTTGTGTTATCTTACTTATGAGTAATCCTCTCACTTTATCCCCTTCTTTCACGTATGCCAAGGAATCGTTGTCAAATTCCAAGACCGCTGTCAGATTGGACCTGTCCTCAATGATTCCTAATAGCTTGATATTTGGATGATTTTGTGCGGGTATAATTGATTGCCTGTGATTCAATGTATCTTTAACAATAGTTTTTGCTTTGTATAATGGATAAAACGGATCTTTTGCATTGTCCGGAAAAACAAATTTATTTGTATTCTCGTTGCTACCAATGAACCGGACATCATTCTCTTTCAGCCCTTCTTCGCTAATACGAAAGAATAGTTGATACACAATGATCCCCCAAACAAAGATCACAATAATCATCAAGAAAATATTTATGATTTTTTTAACGTTGTTTGGCATCATTATAGATATACGCTTTCAGATCGATAGTTCCCATAAGATCAGATTTTGAGTGTTCTGTTTTTTTTAATTCAATCTGCGAAAGAACAACCGGAATACCGCCGTTTTCAATATCTGTAAAAAGCTTTCCTATATTAACAAATCGCCCCCGTACAGAGAGTCTGTATGATAGTTCATCGAAGTATCCGTTTTTTTTGTTAGTAAGCGGAAGAACAGAGGTTATGGCAACAGAGTTTCTTTTTGACAGTTTTGTAGCGTATTCAAATAGATCGATATCGTTTTGAGTAGTGTTTTTATACAATTTGTTAAATTCTGTTGTATAGGTCTTCTTTAACTGGAGCAGTTCATACCTTCGAGATTCAAAATTACCGATATCGCTTATTTGGGATTTTACAGAATTATATTCGTCTAATAATAAGAAAAGAGCAGAATATCGCCCAGCTATTTCTGTCACAAACAAATAGAGGGATAATCCTGCTATGGCGAGCAGGTATAACACATACTTATTCTGAAGATTGGAAATATTCATTTTCTTGTAGTAACAACAATATCAAAGAGTATTTTGTTTTTTAAAGCTCCGTATTCATCTTGTGTTACACCCGAACTTTTCAATTCGACACTTGACAATAAAGTGCTTGCTTGGAGTGATTTCAAATATCGACTTAATGACTCATTTGACACGGCTTCTCCTTTTATTTTGACCGTTTCATTTTTACTTGATTGAGCAATAGATTGTACTGATTGTAGCGCAATTCCCTCATCAGTTTTTTCAGAAAGTTCCAGCAATGTTCGTGAGACTGTTGTCCGGCGATTTGTACTGCTTTGCTTTTGAATTTCAGATTCAAAATAGGCGATTTCTTCCTGTAATTTATGCAATTCCTGCACTTTTGAACTCTCTGCTATTAAACGTTCCTGATATTCTGCAATTTTGTTCCCTACATAGATCGCTGAAACTGTTTCAAGTGTAAGAAAGAAAAAAAGAAGTATGCCCACAGTAAGGACAGCTCTTTTCAGTAACCCTTGTCCCACTACATCAAATGTTTTTTGTCGATGATTGTTCGAAAGGAAATTGACCGGTGATATTTCTGATAAAAAGCCTTTTATTCCGAGTCCAAAAGCGTGGAGATATTTTGTATGTAATTGAGGAGCTTCTAATTGTTGGAACTGAAAATTCGGTCCAAAAGAAAATGATTCGTTACCATAAACTTTCAAAGACTGCCGTTGTTCTTTTTCAGATTCAAGCTTTAACGCTTCAGCAATATCCGCGGCAGGTAACTCTTTATAATCAGTTAAAGAATAATTGTTTAATGAATATAAATGTATTTTATCGACCGAGGATAAAGCAACAAAATGTCTATCGTTGCTCGAAACGATATTCACAATGTCTCGTTTGGAATAACCAATACTAAGAAGTTCTATTCCTGCATTTAACAATATCGATTCAGTTTGATGGATCTCGTTTTTCTTTGCAATGACAACGATGATTTTCTGAAACTCTTCATTCCGCTCAAGTAGTTCATATTGAATAATGATATCATCTAACGAGATCGGAATACGTATTAGCTTCTCTACGTTATCGCCGATCCATTCAATGACATTAGAAACATCAAATGGGATCGTAGTAACGATAGTTTTGACACCAATTGATTGGAGCGATGTTACGGCAAGTTTGGTCGATATTTTATTCTCAACGATGGCTATTCGTATCTTTTCGGATTTGATTTCAGCAGTATCGGTAGGTGAGAATTGAATGGAAATCGATTTGAGCGGAAAAAAAAGTTGTGTGAATTTTTTAAATGGATTACCGCGAGCTTCCACCTCGACAATATTCGCTTCAAGTTCTGAAAGTTCAACCCCCAGAATACGCTTGAATCCCGCAAACCGGAGAATATCAAGATGTGAAATCAAACGTTTCAATGGCATTATTTCTCAAAATGACCATCACCATTCGGCAAGGAGACATTCTGGAAAGCCTCGCCGTACGATATGTGAGTTGTGAGGTAAATAATAAGCTCTGTTTTCCGGTTTGACTTTGAGGTTGACGAGAAAAGACCGCCAATCCATGGAATATCTCCAAGAATCGGTACCTGCGAACGGGTTTCCGACTCGGTCTCCTGTATCAATCCTCCAAGGACTATGGTTTCCCCTTCACGTATAACAACCGTCGAACTCATAGTCCGTTGATTAATTGTCGGTGGAATGGTTGAATTAAATGCCCCGACAGGGGTTTTAAAATCCGGTTTTATTTCCAGTGTAATTAGCCCGTTGACACCAACATACGGCGTTAACTCCAACTTTACATTGGCTTCAATTGTTTGAAATTGCTGTGACTCCTGTAATAAAGTCTGCGTCTGATCCCTATAAGGAATCGTTGATTTAAGAATATAATATTGTGTTGTCCCAACACTAAGACTTGCTTGATTTCCGTTAATTGTTGCAAGAAGTGGACGTGAGCGAATATTCGCCAAACCTTTTTCCTGCAATGCTCTAATATTCATGTAGAAATTTGGCGGTAGGGTACCAAGGTTGGCAATGCCGATTTGATTTCCAATTGTATTTAGACCTTCATTTACCGTTTTGTTTCCAAACAGAACATCAATCCCTGGTATATAGAAATCGCCCCGGGCAGCCGTTGTATCGGAACTCGAACGAATACCCGCGTCAATTCCGAATTCTTTCCCATCAGAGAGATCGAAATCAACAACAAGCGCTTCAATCAATACTTGAGCCACAGGTTTATCAATTTGAGCAATAAAATCTTCCAGTTGATTAATTACATCCCCGGGTGCAATTGCAACAATTGCATTATGTTCTTTCATTATTTTTAATGTCGCTTGGGATGAAATTGATTGCGGTACAATATCAAGGAATTTTTCTGATCTGAGGTATTTCAATTTTAACAAACGTGTTGAAACCATTGATTTATTGATCTTCTCGCCGACAAAATATATTCCATCAGATTCACGAAATGTGTAAGTGGTATTGCGAAGAATCAAATCCAATGCTTTAGTAAGAGAAACATTTGTGGCACGGGCTGTCACCGTGCCGGTAACAGTATTGTAATAGACCACATCGGTATTTAATTGCCGTGATATGTCGGTAATAATGCGTTCAAGCGGGGCGTTGGTGACATCGATGGTAACTGAGCTGTCTTTTACGCTGATCCAATATGGTCCTGTTTTTTGTCCTTGTTGCGCTGTTTGAGAACCGACGAAGTAATCTAATCTACTGACGACATAAATGTTGTTTTTCTTTTGGACAGCGAAACCATTATTGTTCATTAATTGTGTAAATCCAAGATCGAATTCAAGATCAATCAATTTTCCAGTCACAGTTCCATTGGTACCGCTTGTAACAAGAATATTTTTATTCGACTTGTCTTGAATTGCTAGAATTAATAGTTCAAGATCGACATTCTTCACCTCAAGGTAAAGATTTCCTTTTTCAAACAGGATATAAGGCTTTTTAGGTTCTTCTTTTTTAATGACGGCAACCGGAGTATTTGAGATCTTAAAGATGCCTGATTCAAGATTTAACTGTAAGCCATTTTGTTCGCATAAGAATTGTAAAGCGTCATATACTCTTATTTTGTTCAACGATACTGTAACATGTTTGGTTATCGTATTCTCAACAAAAATATTAAGATTGTATTTATACGAAATTGCCCGAAAAACATCGCGGATATCGGTATCCTTAAAACTAAACGTCAATGTATCATTAGCACGTAGAGGTAATTGTTCTTGAAATGTTTGTTGTTCGAGCGGAGTGTGCCCAGATTGGATAGAATCTTGTTGAGCGATAATAATTTGGAGCCCAAGTATTATTACGCTAAATAGTATTTTTTTCATGTTGGTCCTGATGTGTTAACATTTTAAGATGTTGCCAGTGCAATTTCAATCTTGCAGCGACCATGTCCATTCTCTGTTGTTAGCTTCTCTTATTCAAACCCGATTACTGTTGCTCTTTGGTGTATCGGTCATACTCATATTTGTAACCTTCCTCTATTGTGTAAACTGGTTTAAATATCAGTTTTGCTTTGGTTCTCTTTGCTTTTGTTAAGATGGGGCGAAGCCACGGGAGTTCATGAAATACTAATATACCCAGAAGATTGAAACCAACGATCTATTCAGTTATTAAGAAGCTTGGTTGAGATAGATGCATTTTTTTAGTGTTTTTTTAACGTAAAACATTTTACCATGTCAAGCATCGATATTTAATTTCACTCTAACCTTTTAACCTAATTCAATTAATTATCTTAACTTTACAAAAGAAATAATATATACTCAGTGAAAATGTGCGGTCCATCATAAACGATAGCTATGTAGATATATTTTTATTATAGTTTATATTTACTTTCTTCCAGAACATTTCAGCATCATTTTTAGTGTGGAATGCTTTTTTGGGAATAAAATGTCCAATTTGTGGAGTGAGGAAAATATAATAATACTCGTCATCCTCAACTAATTTGTAAATACCATTCCATTTTTTTCGATCCTCATTAACCTCCGTAGATTCTATAATCCAATCGTCAGATATTGTTATGGTGTGTTCACAAATAACACCTTTTTGTTTATCGGGTTTATAAAAATTCCATTCAAGTATTTTATTAAATAACCAGAACAATGTTAAATTGAGTAACAACATAGTCCCCATAACAAAAATAAAATAACCAATTTTATTAACAACACCTTGCTCATCGTAATTATAGACCATAAATAACGCAATCAATAAAAACCATATCTTCAAACCATATCTTAGTGTTTTTCCTTGCGAAGTATGTAATCTACAATATTTAATAAAATGTTGATAATCTTTTTTTCCAATTTTGTACGTGATTGTAATATCGTTCATACTATTTTAATTGTAGTAAACAAATGTCTTTATATTTTTATCGATTCACTATATTGGATCTTCATTCATAAACTCTAAAATCAGTTATGGAAAATTTTAGTTTTTTTCATTATGCTCGCAATACTCATTTATTAAATCTATAATTTTTGATCGCCCCACAATTCCATTCAATATTACTTCCTCATTTGGAATATTTGTCGAATTACCGTTTAGATATATTTCAAGAGTATAAATCCTACCTACATACCTTATTTTTGCACAGCGAATTGTGTCCCAAGATCTAAAATTATATTTTTCTGACCACATTCCCTGTTTCCCAAGTTTAATTTTGGGATTTCGATCACATATTTTCCTAACACCATCAATCATTATAAATATCCCAACGGTAGATAAAAATAAACAAAACACGATAATTGAAAATACATGAACTGTGTTTGTAAAAATATAAAAAGCGTATACAGTAAATGACATTCCTACTAAAACTTCAATAATTTGATAAATAACCGAATTCTGAAAAATTATGTCATAATTTGGAGATTCAATATACTTTAATTGGTTTCTAATATTTTCCAAAGACATAAAAAATTAATCGAAATTCTTAGTAAGGATCATTATGATTTCGCCATCCATATATCTCGGACCATGATTTTAATTGAGTTTGATTGTATACGCCAGATTTATCCTTAGTTGCATAACTAAAACCGGCAACTAGATCTGAATCAAATCCTTCGGGTAAAAATGTTGCTATCCCAATTTGTTTTGGATTGCCCGATTTGCCAATTTCATCATTATTTGTCAGTAATTCAAAAAATATACCTGCAACATGTCCTTTAACTCCGATTACGCCTGCAATAAATCCAAACAAACCTCCTGATTGAGCTTCATCAATAGAATTTTTTCCCATAGTAATCGCACCCATAACTGCTCCCGTCGCCGCACCTATACTAGTTTGAATAATTACATTTGACCAAAAGGAAGAAAGACCAAAAAATTTACCATTTGGATCATTAAAATTAATTGGGTCACTTGTGGCATAACAAAATATATTTATATCTTTCCCCTCAAACAAAATTGGGTCTTTGCTTGTCCACCTTCCCGCTGTCACATCATAGTCTCTTGCACCAAATCTAACAAGTTTTGTTTGAGTATCAAACAACCCACCCGCATATCCAAATGGTAAATCAAGTGAGTCTATTTGATTTATAATATTTCCATATTCATCATAATCAAATCTGGAGACAACAATTCCAGTTGTTGAATTGAGGACAAGACGAACACTGCCAAGATGATCTGTCACAATCCGATAAGAAATTCCAGATTTTACAATATATTCCGGCACATTTGGCTTGTCTATATAAACAAATCTTGCAACAACATTATCATTGCTGTCTAACTCTGCTATTGGTCGTAACTGATTTTCGTAAATCCACCGTTTAATAATTTGTCCATTAAGTTTTTTCCCAATCCGCCTGTTATTTGCATCGATTAAATACACAATCACATCCCCATTTGGTAAACGAACATCGATTAAATTACCCAAAGCATCATAAGAGTAATAAGTAGTATCAATACCTTCAATCTTACTTTGTAATTCACCGTTGAGTGTATATGAGTAAGAAATATTTGCATAGTTAAAAAGCCTGTCTTGAACATCATAACTGCCTGAGTCAACTGAAACTGTTGTTATCTTAGCAAGTCGATTGCCCGTCGAATCATACACATATTGTGAGGCAAGAGTATCGTTTCTCCAAACCTTTTCCAATCTTCCTGCAAGATCATATGCATAACGAAATACTTTTGCCTCACCTTGGATGGTCTCATTGAGTGTCGTAATTCTGCCAAGCGAATCTCTTGTATATGATGTTGCAAAAATAGAATTGCCGGAATACTTCGCATTCAATCCAGAGACTTCACCGAGGGTGCTATACGATATTGCCGTTGTAACATTTACAAGTGTATCAGCAATCGGCAATCCATTTGTGGAATTATATGCAAGTTTTAATGCACCAACACTTGTAAGTTGATCGTCAGTATTATATTTAAAACCAATACTGTCTCCACCGTTAACCTTTTGAGCAATAACTCTAAAACTGCTGTCATATTGTATTGTCACATAACCACGCACGGCACCACGCCATTCTTCTTTTATTGGCATTGTGCCATCGTAGGTATAAAGCAGCGTATCGTTTTCTGCAGAAATTATTTTGGTAATAAGTCCACTTTTTGCATTGTAATCGTGTGAGATTGTTCCTCTGTCAAATGTAAGAGTTTTGATGTGAGTGTTGCCGTTCGCAGCGCCGCCGGTTGTATCATACACAAACAGTAATGTTGTACTATCGGCGCGCACTACTTTTACATTTTGTTTGTCAAGATTGTACTCATATCCTGTTGGTGTTAAGCCATCAACTGGAAGCAATGGCGGATTGTAAGCCGACTTCTGATCGACATCATCATATGCAAATTCGTGCGCCGGTTTACTCGGAGGCGTTAACGAAGTCATATTGCTGTTTGCATCATACGAATAACCGATTGTTCTGCCGTCAGGTAGGATTTGCAGTATTGATCTTCCAACAGAATCATACAAAGTTGAAGAAGTTCTCAGCATCGGATCTTGAATACTTTGCAGGCGTCCAAGATTGTCGTACGTGAACATTGTTACACGTGTTCCTTGCTTTGTCTGAACCAACTGTCCTTTTGAATTATATGTGTTCGTTTTAGATGTAATTCCTGGAATAGAATCTTTAACCACTCTCCCTTTTGTATCAATGAAACTGACTTTCTTCCTTCCCAATGACGTAGTGCTGGTGATTGTTCGCGTAATTCCGCTATAATCACTTTTTGAAACTCGACCGTTGATAATGGAACTGTCTCTCAATCCCATTACCTGCAATCCGGCCATTTGTGTTATCAGTCTGCCATGAGACTCTGTAGTGGTTAATCCGCTCGGCTTGCGAGTGATTTTGCTTTTATCAACTGGAACCATCATCCCAAACCGTGGGTCAGGTCCGGCAAGAACAATCGTAACCGTACTATCAGGAGACGTGATGGTTGATGTGCCGTCAGGATTTTCACGTGTCAAAGTGTTTTGCCCATTTTCGTCAGTTTTTGTTACAAGAACACCACCGGGGGTAACACGCTCAACACGGTAAGTGGTTTTCTTTCCAAGTGCTGTTGTCATTTCAACCTGATACCCGCCGCTGAATTCAGTCCTATTCAACGCTTTGAATCCGCCGAGCGGATCTTCATCTTTCGTGAGGAGACCCTTCGAATTGTAGGTAAATTTATAGAGCTTATTTTTCGGATTGCTCATCGTCTTCATCAATCCACCGCCGTCATATGTAAAACGGTTTGTCTCTCCAGCTGGGTTTGTCAGTGAATCGAGATATCCATCATTATTGATGTATAAATACGTCCGTTGCCCGTACGGTGATATGACTACGGTTGCTTTTCCTGTTGAATCTCGTTCAATCGTGGTGAACAGACTATCAATATCACGGATGTGAGTGAGTAGTCCCTTTGAGTTATAATAAAAATCGAATTTAATAACACCGGTCAACGCGTCCAGAGTCTGTTCGTGTCTCCCCGCATAATTGAAGATGAATAATTCACTGCCATCTTCCGAAGGGATAACATTCGTATTAAGAGAAAACTGAGGAAACGGTTTGGAAATTTTACGAACACGTCCGCTAAAAATATCACTAAAAAACATCGAACCATCAGGGGCAAATCTCACACTGAATGGCAGATCAATATTTGCACCCGTTGCAGGCAATCCATCTCCATTAAAATTACCATTACCGCTTCCACCGATAGTCGAAATTGTGCCTCCTACACTTACACGGCGAATGCGTTTATTACCAGTTCCTCCAAAATTATCCGAAAAAATAATATTGTTTTTACTATCAACATCGATTCCCTCGGAACCATTAATTGTTGCCGAAGTTGCTGCATTACAGTCTCCGCTGAATGATCCTGTTCCGGTTCCTGCTATTGTTCTGATGATTCCATCAGGTCCTACGCGCCGTATTCGCTTTTGACTGGCGGAGGAACCAAAATAGACACTCCCGTCTTCTCCAACGGCAAGCGAGGAAATTCTACCAATTGCAGCAGTGGTAGCCGGAATATTATCTCCATTAAACGCAAAGCCACCATTGCCGGCAATAGTCGTGATGATTCCATTTGGATTGACTTTTCGAACCCTGTAATTTGCGTCATCTGCAATATAAATACTGCCATCAGGACCAATGGCAACATTAGAAGGTGAAGCAAGTTCAGCATTCACTGCAAGACCGCCGTCTCCGCTGAATCCTCGTCCATTGATATACTGTATTGTTGCTTTGCCTGCAACCGTTGTTATTATTCCGTCAGGGCTGATCTTACGAATCCGATGAATTTGTGTATCAGCAAAATAAATGCTTCCGTCCGGAGAAACAGCAATTCCCATCGGATTTGAAAGCGATGCAGAAATCGCAGGAATATTATCGCCATTGTAACCAAACGTCGACCCGCCTCCACTGGTCAATGCACCGGCAATTCTATAAATTCTCCCATCATTTTTCACTACTTGAATTAGATTATTATTCGTTTGGGTGACGTAAATATTTCCTTCAGGGCCAAATGCCAAACCATCAGGCGAATTTAACGGCGCCTGTATAGCTAAGTCGCTATCATGTGCAATTGTTCCACCGGGATAGCTTCCGCTTCCATTGCCTATCACAGTGGTCATAACCAGGTTTGCATTTTCTGCGCTTCGCGTATTACCATCGCCGTAATACAATCGTTGACCAACCGCATCATATACATGGTGATTATTGAATGTCCAACTTCCGAGACTGCGCGAGGCTTCGCTCCATATCCCAACCAAACCGGACCAGTATTGCCACAGTGTTGAAGTTGTATTCGAACGACGTTTATTCAATGTCGAGCCCGACGTATTTCCAAAAGACTGACCGCCTTGTGGTATCTGGAAGCTTGCGTTGTAATTATATCCGATTGAAGTCTTTATTGGTTGACGTCCTTGCAGTGTTCGCCCGTACGCATCTTTTCCATCCCATTCAAAATTGTATGAAAGATTTACAGATGGGGTAAAATCATAGGTAAAAAACTGTCCCGCAACTTCAATATCAAGAAAGATTCGATTCAACCCTGGTGGGAGTGTAACACCAGTTAAAGGTATACTCAATGAAAATGCATCTTTTCTTCCGGGAACTCTGTCGCTCTTGTAATAAATACTGAATGGCGTCCCGGTTATGGGCAAAACCTCACCGAGCGTTTGATTTTGAATTCCGATGATAGAACCGGAGGTAGTGCAGTCTTTATCAAGTGTCTGCTTTGTTGGTCCAGGCAGTTTCGGCCATTGTGCTGTGACAGGAGGACCGAAGGGCCAACTGAACGAAAATGAACCAAGGCGATTTGTTTCAATTCTCATGAAACTTTCACCGATACCATACATCGATGCAAGCATCTGGCGCTCATCGTTACTGATGCCAAGTGAATCCAAATTGACTTGTGCGGAAATCGAACCACTTCCGGTAACATCAAGATTTGCCAATCCGCTGCTAATAGAAATAATTTTAACAGCTCTACCGTCATTAATCGGTGTCCAGATCCCTTTCGATGAATCAAAATATGCCGTAGGTACCTTGCTCCCAATTGGCAGTGTTAAGAAGTTGTTCACATACAGTGCAAATGGCTTATCAAAAAATACGCTTTTGGCATTGCCATTGACCGCCTCATCGCTTGTTAATTCAACACCATATCCGAGAGCACTTGTTGGCGGTAACGTGCCGGGTAAAGAAACAACGCAACTTCCGCTTAATCCATATTCAGTAGCACGCAGTGTTATTGTATCTAGCGATTGGCTTGTACCATTCGAAAAACTCATCGTCGATATTGTATTGGGTTCAAAGATCAATGTGGCACGACGGGTTCCATCAGCATCGGTGACTGTGCTGCTCTGTGCGCTTTGCGATACTGCCTGATTGATAATAAGAGTCGCAACGGAATCTGCAGGAAGAAGAATAACACTGTCTGCATTAGTATAGTTCAACCAGTCGGTTTGTACTTGTCTTTGTGCCGGGATGAATCCTGATTTTGAGTATTGTAATGTCAAATAGCCACCACCGTTCAAAACAAGGTCGAACATTCCATCGTTTCTGGAAATTGTTTGTCCGTATTCCGGATGACTCAACACCATTATTTTTGCTCCCGGTAATGGAGTGCCGCAGCTTGAAAGTACTTTCCCCCGTATCACTGCCAATCTTGTTGCAGTAAGTTTCGAAGTGTCAACTCCTGTTTGAATCGGCTGCGATCCGGTGTATAAAAATTTTGTGACGTCATAAATCGTTGTTGTTACAGTCGTATCAAGCGGAGGTGCGATCGATTTCGGATCCGACGGAATTGTAGAATAGGTAATTGATCTGAAAATTGACGTACTGTTCCCTGCAGCATCAGTAATGACAAGTGAAATAATATTCACCCCTTCAACAAGAATCACTTGTTGTGAAAATGAGCCATTCGGATTTATTACTACGGGAATTGAATTAATCGTAAGTGATGTTGCGGTTGAATCATCAATTGAGCCTGAAATAATAGCACTGTTTAATTGTGTGGTTATTCCATCAGCGGGAACAATATTCGTCACTGTCGGTGAGGCGGTATCTAATCGCACAATCTTTGTTTCTGTCGCACTATTTCCTGCTGCATCTGTTGCAACGATTGTAATCGTGTTTATTCCTTCCACAAGCGATAAAACAACACCAAAACTTCCGTTGCTTCCAATAGAAAGCAATGTGCCGTTGACTGTTATGGATGCTGTCGTTGAATCTATTACAGTTCCCGAAACAAACACAGAAGTTTGATTTGTAATACTGTTGTTTGCCGGAATTGTCACTGTCAGAGTCGGTACTGAAGAATCACGGACAACGGTACGCGTTTCGGTCGAAATATTCCCTGCAGCATCGGTTACAACAATAATTATTGTATTGCTCCCTTCATTCAATGCCACCTGGCTGCTGTAGATTCCATTGATGGCTGTAACTGCATTTCCATTAATAGTTATTGTGACAAAGGATGAATCATTAACGGTTCCATTGACTGTGATGAGAGAGTTTTGTGTCAACAAGCTGTTATTTGGCGAAGTAACAACAAGCGTCGGCTGAACAGTGTCCAAAATCACCGTGCGCATTTCTGTTGAAATATTTCCCGCCGCATCAATCGATTCGATTGTGATCGTGTTTGTCCCTTCGCTTAACACCACTGATGTAGTGAAATTTCCATTTCCGTCATGCAAAACTATATTGCCGTTCACACTCATTACAACCTCATTGGAATCTGAAAACGATCCTGAGATCGTGACACTTGTTTGATTCGTAATAAGGTTATTTGCTGGTGAAGTAATGATCAAAAGAGGTGATTGTGAATCAAGAATTATTGTGCGGATAATTGTCGAAATATTCCCTGCAGCGTCAGTTGCGGTAATAGTAATATTGTTCAATCCTTCAACCAATCCGAAAGACAGGTTAAATGATCCGGTCGAATCAATGAGAACAGATGTTCCGTTAACAGTAAGAACCACTATTGTCGAATCAAACACTGTGCCTGAAACAACTATAGAATTTTGATTTACGATTATGCCGTTTTCAGGGTTTACGACAGTAAGACTTGGATTTTGAGAATCTTTGATCACAGTCCGCGTCAATGTCGTTAAGTTTCCTGCCCCGTCAGTTGCTACAATTGTGATAATGTTGTGACCTTCATTGAGGGTGACCGAATGGGTAAATGTTCCGCTGTTCACTTCAACAGTATCTCCATTCATTACAACCGTCACTGTTGTCGAATCATTTACAGTACCGCTCACCGCTACCGAGTTTTGAATTGTTATTATCCCTTCAGTAGGATCACTAACGGTCATTGATGGCGGCGTTGAATCCATTGTCACCGTACGGGTGACCGTTGTGGAATTTTCCGCCGCATCCGTTGCGATGATAGTGATAATATTCTTTCCTTCGTTTAATTGCACATTTCCTGAATACGAACCGTCTGAACCGACGATAACAGTATCTCCATTGAAAGTGACAGTAATAACAGCAGAATCAGCAACTGTGCCATTAATGGTAATGCTCGATTGCTTTGTAAGGGTATCGCTGGCAGGAGAATAGAGTACTACTGTTGGTGGAATGGCATCCTTAATCACCGTACGTGTTACTGTGGCATTATTCCCCGCGGCATCAATCGCTACAACTGAGATTGCATTCGCTCCTTCGTTTAAGAAAATAGTTTGCGAAAAAACTCCGCCGCTGCCGATAGAAACAAGATTTCCATTGATGGAAAGGGAAACAGTAGTGCCATCTGTAACCGTACCGGAAACGACAACAGATGTTTGCGTTGTATAAATCCCATCGTTCGGAGCAGAAACTGTTAACTGTGGTATTGTGCTGTCTTTAATAATATTTCGTGTTATTGTAGAACTATTTCCAGCTTGATCAGTTGCAATAATAATAACTGTATTGTTTCCTTCAACCAATGAAACAGAAATATTTAACACACCTCCTGCTGCGAGAGTGACCGGGTTTCCATTGACTGTAACAGTGACTGCCGTTGAATCGAATATTGTCCCAATTATATCACTACTTGATTGGGTGGTGATGTAACCTTGAGGAGGCTGCGAAATTGAAATAGTTGGATCTGTAGAGTCCAACCGAACCGTGCGAATGACTGTAGAAGTATTCCCAACATTATCGGTGGCAATAATAGTAATTGCATTTGTTCCTTCGGATAGTAAGACAGCAGTACTAAAGGTGCCGCCAGAACCGATTGTAACAATAGTCCCGTTCACTTTCAGTTCTGTTGTGTTGGTACTTGATACTGTTCCACTTACAGTAACCAATGATTGATTTGTTATTCCGCCGTCCGTTGGGGATGAAACCGTGATTGCGGGTGGAATGGTGCTTCTGGTAACGGTGCGCGTATCGGTCGTTGAATTTCCCGATGCGTCGGTTGCAACAGTAGTGATTTCATTCGATCCTTCATTCAAAGATAATGAATATGTAAATGTTCCGGCAGGACTCACTGAAACAGATAAACCGTTAATGGTAAGCAATACGGTCGTGGAATCGTATACCGTCCCCTGCACAAGTGTTGTTAATTGAATCGTCGTGGTTCCGTTCTCGGGGGTGGAAACAGTCAGCGATGGTGAAATTGCATCCTTGATAACTGTGCGCACTTTGGTTGTTTGATTATTGCTCGCGTCTGTTGCTATCACTGTAATCGTATTCGTTCCTTCACTAAGTGTTACGGCTGTTGAAAAAGCGCCACCGGATCCGACCGTTACTGCTGAACCATTAACCATTACCGTAACCGCTGATTGATCCGTTGCAATTCCATTTACAGTTACATTGTTTGTGTTCGTTATAAAACCATCGACCGGCGAAGATAGTGAAAGCGTAGGGGGGATGGTGTCCTGTTGCGTTGTCGAATGTTTTCCAATCACGGCTAATAGAAGAAATGTTTTTGGTTTTCCTGCAACGGTAACTTGAATCATATTGGTCGCCTGCAGCGCGACACTCTTCGTCAATAACGGGTGAAATTTTTTAAAGTCAGACGGGGAAAATATTGTTGTTCCATTAATACTAATTGTTGCACTAGTTACGGTGCTACCCAAGCTAAAGGGATTGACCACAATAAGTGTGTACGGTACCGAAGTATTGGAAGGAAGTGTAAATGACTGTGTTACTGTTTGCGGGCTGCCCGTTGCGCGATCATATTTTTGGGGCCCAAACACCAATATCGGTAACTGATGTTGTCCGATACTTTGGTGAAGTATTTGTTCCGCAATGTTGAGATCAGAATTTTGGGCAGTTACTAACGATGAGTATAATGCCAGAAAGGTTACACAAAAAAGGATTTTTTTCATTTGAACTTCCCCCCTGAAGAAATAATAAAAGAAACAACCACGTTTTATCCAATGCAGTCTGAGCTATGAATCCCCCTTCTTACGGTTTTTGACATGATGAATGTAAAGGAATAATAGTACTTGCGCTATCACGTAAACACGTGTTTTTTAAAAACACTGTTTTTCTACTTGCTTCTTAGAAAAAGAGTTGTTTTTCACAGTTTTAAAAGGACTACGGCGGGAGATTTCGTGATTATCTAGCAATCATATTTATATGAAATTGCCGGAAAGACATCGCGGATATCGGTATCTATAAAACTAAATGTGAGTATATCGTTTGCACGAAGGGATAGTTAGTCTTGTGACTGTTGCTGAACAAGTTGGGTTTGGTTTGATTGAGTAGACTCTTACTGCGAAAATAACAACTGGAGCATTATTATTACACTGAAAATAAATATTTTACCAATAAATTATTCCAATCGGTAATGCTGTACAAGTCAGAACATCATCTGACATTTATGAATTAATCGGTAACATTGATGTCAACCGAGTGTAAGTTATCGAGTATCTTGTTCATTGCATATCCAAGCATTAAAAAAGGTCTACATCTGTGTTCGATCACAGCACATTTTCTTAGAATGAGGCCATTCGATGTTGTAAAGAGTGATCTAAGCACCAAGATCACTGTGGAGTTGCTCAAGACTCTAGTGTAACTATTTCCTGAACGCTGTTTGATAAAACTTCTAATGCGTTTAGGAGAGATTAAATAGCCCGACTTTGTTTTGATAATTTTTTGATTTTGAGTCCTCTGACACCACCTATTTTAGCGAGTTAATAATGTATCGGATGATATTCTAACCAATACAGATAAAGACGAACCTGTGAATTCTGCAATATTGCCAGCAATCCCTCCTCAAGCCAAAGGAAATTATTTATCACAATATACCCATCGTTCGTGTTAATTAGCCTGCATCTTGATCTGATGAATGATTCTCTTTTGAGAGGAACTTGTTAAAAAAAATTAACCAAAGTGCAAAAGCTATGATATACCCGATATGGAAAGTTTTATGTATTATTGATAGATCTTTGAAATTAATGTTCCACAAATCAAAAAATGTTTTATAACCAAAAAATGATAGGACTAAGATAATTGCAAATATACCTCTATAGCGCAGTCCTATCTTGTAAGATTTTTCCTTCAAAATCATTATTTACCCTCAAGTCTATTATTGCCCTTTAATTATTTCAAGAAACATTTCAGTCATAGTTTCAACCATAGATTGGACACCACCTTGTTTCCATAGTGTATTGACTCCAACTGTCCCAGTTAAAGAAGAAACCAAACCCGTAGGCTCTTTACCTGGACCACGACGCACTAATTTCCCTGCCAGTTTACCTGTTGCTGCTCCTATAACCGTTTGCTCCGCAAAATCTACAAGATCCGACCACTCTGCGTTCTCTTTACATAATATTTTTTTTAAACCAATTGAAACCGCAGAATATGTGGCTGATGTTTGTAAAACGCCTCCGCTCGCACCCACTGCGCCCGCTATAGTACCTGCTACGGTATTTGCCACATAATCTTGCCACCCTACATTAGCACCTAAAGCATCTGACAAAGCTGTAGATAAGACGCCCCATACTAAACCTGCTAACGCACCTGCACCAGTGGTAACTTTTCCGTTTTTATCTATTTTGTTTATTGGATCATTTGCAACATATGCAAATAAATTTCCACTACTACCACGAAATTTTATCGGATCCTTGCTCGTCCACCTTCCCACACTTGCATCATAATCCCTCGCGCCAAATCTAATAAGTTTTGTTTGAGTATCATACAAACCACCAGCGTAAGCAAATGGTTGGAAGTCGGGATTAGTATCTTGAATAATATTACCGAATTCGTCATAATCAAGTCGTTGCGCAATTGCACCTGTAGAAGTATTGACCACAAGTCTTATACTGCCAAGGTGGTCTGTTATCAAGCGATAGGTTGCTCCTCCCTTAGTTATTATTCCTCCAACAAATCGCGCAACCATGTTACCTGCACTATCAACTTCTGCTACCGGAGACAACTGACCTGAATATATCCATCGTTTTACAAAACTGCCATTAAGCTTTTTCCCAATACGGCGATTTTGACCGTCAATGATGTATTCAATTATATCTCCATTTGAGAGAACTACTTTGGTGAGATTGCCGAAGTTGTCGTAGGTGTAGCGTGCAGTATCATTGCCATTTACTTTGGTTTGCAGTTCCCCGTTGGCTGTATAGAAATATTGCGCGTTACCATAACTCAACATTCTGTCTTGTGCATCATAACTACCGCTGTCAATCTGTAAAGCAGAGTTCCGTGATACACGGTTGCCGTTGGCATCGTACGTATATTGTGAAATTAAGAAGCCATCTATCCACACTTTTTCCAATCGTCCAACTGTGTCGTATCCGTATAGAAATACTTTTGTCGTATCAAGCGATGTTTCAGTTAATGCAGTTATCCGACCGAGAGAATCTCTTGAATAACTAGTTGCAAAGAGTGTAGAAACTCCATACGCTGCCGTATAACTTGCAAGTTCACCTTTATTGTTATATGACTGACTTGTTGTAATGTTACCAAGTGATGTCCCTGTCGGCAATCCATTTTGCGGGTCGTATGTCAGCGACATACCACCAATGTTTGTTATTTGTCCGTCATTATTATATCCAAAGTTTACTGCAACTCCATTGACACTCTGCGAACTTACACGGAAATTATTGTCGTATGCAACACTCACTGTACCCTTTACATTCCCTTTCCATTGTACGCTTTTCGAAAGAGAACCATCGTACGTATACAGTAGCGTGTCCCCTTCGGGAGTAATTGTATTAGTGAGCATTCCTGTCAATGAATTATATCCAAAGGTTTGTAATCCGCGACCGTATGCAATTGAACGGATTCTGCTCGCACTCCCACCACATCCACATCCGGATGAATCGTACGTTATTACAATGGAATCGCCATTGGGTAAAATGGTATGTGTAATCCGTTTATCAAGATCATACAGATAATTTGTTATGGTCGTGTCAAATCCCGCAATAGGCGGCGCATATCGGTTTGTTAAATTTGTGGCTGTATAATCAAAGGTATGTTCCGGTTTTCCTGGAGGAGTTAAATCGAGAAGATTCCCGTTCACATCGTATCGGTATGCAATAATATTCCCATCAGGCAATGTCTGCACCAATGTCCTTCCGACAGAGTCGTATACAAAACCTGCTGTTCGTAATAACGGATCAGTAGCTGATGAGACTCTCCCGCGCGAATCGTACGTAAATGTTGAAGTACGTTCACCCTGCGTAACGGAAACAATGCGTCCTTTAGTATCATATACGTAATTCACAGAAGCCATACCCTGAATAGAATCTTTCAGTGTTCTGCCGACCGAATCAATGTAGGTGAATGTTTTCCGGCCTTGTGGTGAAATAGTTGTAAAGAGATTTTGATTCCCATCGTAAGTTGTTAAAGAAACTTTTCCATTCGCATTGACGGAATCCATAATTCCCATAACCGTCAGCCCAACTAATTCTGTCACAGTTCTTTTGTGTGAAACAATAGATTGGAGTCCACCAGGAGTTGTGACGGTCACTGATGTTAAAGGCGATTGCATGCCAAAGCGGGGATCTGGTTTTGATAACGTGGATATTGTGGTACCATTAGGATGGAGAGTGGCTTCTGTTCCGTCGAAGTAATCCGAAGTAACTGTTGCTAATCCTGCATCATCAATCATTGTGGAACGAATGCCCGATGTAGGAATTGTTTCGATACGATATTTTGTCTTTTGCCCTTGTGCAGTTGTAGATACTACTTCGTAGCCATTCGCCAGTTCCGTTCGTGTTAATGTTCTTCCTCCTCCAATAGGATCAAGAGCAGATATAAGGCGACCATTGATGTTGTAGCCGTACTGTTTTTCGGATTGTTTGGCATCCTTCATTGTATAAAGAAGTCCATCAATGGAATAGCCAAAAGAATTTCCCTCGCCAGCCGGGTTTAGCATAGATGATAGATAGCCCACTGAATCGACCGACAATATAGATCGTTGACCATATGGAGAAACAATTGCATTCGGTTTTCCATCGCCATCGCGTTCAATTATCATCGTCAAGTTGTTGGCATCATGAATTGCTGCAAGACTGCCTGAAGTATTATATGAAAACTCCAACAAAGTGGCACCGGTAAGAGAGTGTGTCGTTTTCAGATGTCTGCCATTTGCATCAAATTGATATAACTCTGTACCATCTTCAGAGGAGACCGTAAATTCGCTGTTGGTGAATTTCGTCAACGAGTTTGTTATCCGCCGAATTCTTGCATTCCCATTGTCTGCAATATACACGACACCGTCTTTCCCTAATGCTATCGCTTCCGGCAAACTCAATTCAGCACCATTGGATGGGCCTCCATCGCCGCTGTACCTACCTCCGTTAAACCCGGTAATAGCACCATAACGTCCTGCGTATCGAGTAATTATTCCGTTGGCATCAATCATTCGGATGTGGTGAGAATAATTTTCAGAAATATATATACTACCATCAGAAGCTAAGGCTATATCGGTAGGATGTACTAAACGTGCCAGTTTAGCGGGGCCTCCATCACCACGCGTGGGGGGAATAATTTCTTGCGAATTATAACCTATACTGCCTGTACCGGCAACAGTGGAAATAATTCCATCGGTACCGACCTTTCGAACTCGATTCTGTATTTGATCGACAATATATAATGCACCGTCAGATCCTACCGCAAGTGCGTTAATGTACATAAAGGGGCTTTCTGTCGCCAAAATTCCGTCAGCACCGAGACCCCAATTGCCGTTACCCGCAACTGTAGAGATATAACCATCCGGTGTTACTTTCCTGACTCGATTATTCCCTGCATCGCCGATATACACACTTCCATCAGGTCCAACCGCTACCGACCAAGTGTCTGCTAATTCTGCATCAATCGCTTTTCCACCATCTCCGCTAAATCCATATCCCCCTATTCCGGCAAATGTTTCTATCATTCCATCTGGCCGAACGCGGCGTATTTTGCTGTTTCCATCCTCTGCAATATACAAACTGCCATCAGGACCAAGTGCAACATCTGTTGGAAATGATAAAAACGCCTGTGTTGCTAATCCTCCATCGCCGCTTCCGTCTCCACCGCCTATTAACATTGCTGCGAAACCAGCACTTTCGTTGACTCCGGCAACGGTAGTAATAATTCCTTGAGGATCAATCTTCCGAACAACATTTGCATCGGCATCCGCATAATACACACTCCCATCAGGTGCAGCACACATTCCGAAGCTGCTCCCTACTTGTGCATTCAGTGCCGCACCACCATCACCGAGCGCACCATATTCTCCATTACCGGCAAAAGGTTGCATGATTCTCCCGGTAGCTAGAACACTTCGCTTTTGAGTGTTACCGTAGAATAGCGTGCCACTATTGACATCATATGAATGATAATCACTGAGACTCCATCCTCCCAAATCTGCTTTAGGCGCAATCCAGGTTCCTAATTCATCATTAAGAACCTTCCAGTACGTAATCTCTAACTTATCGCGCGAGGCTGAAATAAGCGGCTGCTGCGCAGTAGGAGGCGTTGCACCAAAAGCACGACCAAAACCGTATGGAGTTGAATATTGTGCAGAATAGACGTATCCAATATGTATTTCTGCGTTATGCTTTCCTTGTATTGTTCTTCCGTATCCATCTTTTTGATTCCAATAAAATCTCCACGAAATATTCGGAGCGGGTTGATATTTCCTGACTGTTCTTGTTCCAGCAATCATTACTTCCACCACTATTTGCTTTAAACTCAATGGGATGGAAGGTCCGCTCACAGGTATATCAATAAATTGTTTATACCCTTCCGTTCTATCACTTGCGTAATAGAGAGAGAATGGTGTCCCAGTTATCGGCAATACTTCGCCCAGTGTTTGATGTTCAAATCCAATAATTGAACCGCAACCGGTTTTATCTTTATCCGTTTTTGGATTGTTCAATTGAGTATTCGATGATACTGCATCACTTGGCGGTACATATGGCCAATTATAATCCCACGGAGTAAAGTGATCTACTTCCACTCTCCACAATGATTGTCCAATACTATACAAGGAGGTGAGACGTTCCTGCTCTGCGGTGGAAATTCCTAACGCTGAAAGTGTCAGTTCATCATCTGCAACATCATCCCCAGTAATGTCGAGCAATGCCTTTGTTCCGTCAAAGCCTACAATTTTTGTGACAATACCATTGTTGGAAGGAACCCACTCTCCTTTCGTTCTGTCATAATATCCTGAAGGAACAGTGGTTCCAACTGGAAACCCAATAAAATTATCCACATAGAATGATACGGGCTGACTGAAACGTACGTCGGTTGCACTTGCGGAAATTGCTTCATCAACACTCAACTCTACACAGTATGTGTAACCGCTAGTCGGCGGAAGCTGTGCTGGCATTGAAGCCGGTCCGTTTTCTCCGACAGTATATTCCGTAGCACGGACGGAAAGATTTGTTAATGGCACGCTGTCTCCATTAGCAAGTGTCATCCATGCCGACGTTCCTTGTTTGAATAATAATGTTGCTTGCCGGTTTCCATCAACATCGGACACAACTGAACCGCGGGCGATTTCAATAGTATCGGAAAAATCTATTTGCGTCACCTGATTATCAATTTGAATCATAATGATGCTGTCAGCAAAAATATAATCTTGCCATGGAACATCTACCTGACGCTGCACCGGCAGGTATCCTGTTCGCTGGAATGACAAAACCAACTTACCTCCTCCATTCACTACTAAATCATACATTCCATCGACTCTGCTGACTGTTTGTCCAAATTCCGGGTGATCAAGAATTGATATCGTAACACCGGAAAGGGGCTGAGCATCGTTTGACAAGACTTTCCCCCGAATAACCCCGATCCGTACTTGATCTAGCATCGAAGTATCGACACCAGTCTGAATTGGATTGGAGCCTGTATAAATAAATTGCGTTGAAGATGTTACTGTAGTCGTCACAGTTTGATCAATTGGAGGCGCAACTGTAGCGGGATCAGGCGGTATTGTAACGGCTGAAGAATTCAACGTTACCGTTCGAACGATAGAGGTAAAATTTCCAACTGTATCAGTTGCAACAATAGTTATGACATTATTTCCTTCACTTAGAGTGAACGACGAATTAAAACTACCGTTTACGACAGAAATTTGAGAGCCATTCAATGTTAAAATAAATGATTGTGCATCTGTTACTGTTCCAGAAACAGAAATTGATGAAGCATTTGTAGTGATCCCATCTGCTGGTTCTATTACGTTTACAACTGGAGGAGTACTGTCAAGAATAACTGTTCGGACTTCTATTACACTATTTCCCACCACATCAGATGCGACAATGGAAATCGAATTGCTCCCTTCAACAAGAGAAAGTACGACGCTAAAACTACCATTGCTGTTCACTGAAAGCGGCAAACCATTTACCGTCAGAGTTACCGGGCTTGAATCATCCACACTACCTGAAACAACAACAGAAGTTTGATTTGTAAGGCTATTATTAACCGGTAAGGTCACCGTCAACGCTGGGGCTGCGGTATCCAGAATGACAGTGCGGGTTTCCGTTACGACATTTCCCGCGGCATCGGATACATTCACTGAAATGATATTTGATCCTTCGCTTAACGCAATAGTATGTGAAAATGCACCATTGGTTAATGCGACAACATTCCCATTAATAACAACTACTGTGGAAGTTGCATCAGAAACTGCTCCAGAAATCAGAACAGTTGTTTGATTAGTGATTGTGGAGTCATTGGGAGCAGCAATCGTTAATGCGGGAGGAGTTGAATCGCGGATCACAATGCGTGGAACCGTTGTTGTATTCCCTGCCCCATCTTCGGCAACTATGGCAATCGTATTCAATCCTTCAGTAAGATTGAGAGAATGTAAAAATGAATTGCCCGCTTCAATTGTAACATATGTCCCATTAATACTTACCGCAACTGATGATGAGTCAAAAACTACCCCGGTAATCTGCACGGTTGATTGATTTGTGACTGCTGAATCAATCGGCGATGTAATTGACAGCATTGGAGGTTGTGAATCTCGTACCACAAAACGAGAAACAGTGGTTGAATTTCCAGCAGCATCAGTTGCAACTATGGTTAAGCTATTTCCGCCTTCATTTAGGCTGACAGTGAACGAAAAAGCTCCTGTGCTATCTAAAGCAACTACATTGCCATTTATTGTCAATGTCACAGAAGAAGCATCTGTAATTAATCCTGTAATTTGCATCGTTGTTTGATTCGTGATTAAAGAGTCAATCGGCGAATATATTGTTATCACCGGAGAATTTGAATCCCGGTTCACGATACGCTCAACAGTAGTTGTGTTCCCAACAGCATCCACAGCAACAATAGAAATTGTATTTGTCCCATCCAGCAATGTTGCGATATAAGTAAATATTCCGGACGAATCTATGGAAACAGGAATACCGTTAATTGTCAACGTTGTGATTGTCGAATCGTAAACACTTCCCACAAATTGTATGTTTGTTTCATTTGTCAGTGTGTTATTATTTGGAGAGGAAATGTTCACTATCGGGGGTGTCGTATCCAGAATAATAACGCGAGTCTCAGTTGAACTGTTTCCTGCTGCATCGGTAGCTACAAAAGTGAAAACATTTCTTCCTTCTGTAAGAAGAATCTGTGTAGTAAACGATCCACTATTTACGGAAACAGGATTGCCATTGACGGTGAGAGTCACAGAGGAAGAGTCGGAAACGGTTCCTGTTACGTTCGCCTGTGGTTGATTCGTAATAGAGTTAATAGATGGCGAGGAAATTGTGATTATTGGTGAGGCTGTATCAACAATTACCGCTCGTGTAACTGTAGTACTATTCCCTGCCTCATCTGTCGCAATAATTGTGATCGTATTGTTTCCCTCGACTCCAGAAAGAGTTGTTTGAAAAGAGCCGTTGGATAAAGTGACCACCGCTCCATTTATTGTTACGGAGACAGCTGTTGAATCTGAAATTGTCCCTGACACTTCAATAGAAGTGGAATTGCTAATAAAATTAATACCCGGCGAAATAATGTTCGCAATTGGCGGTTGTGAATCCTTTAAGACGATCCGTGTTTGGGAAGAACTATTCCCAACAGCATCTGTTGCCACAACAGTTATTGTATTTTTTCCTTCATTCAACGCAACTGTATTTGTAAATGATCCGTCTGAACTGACCGTTACTGCTGTTCCGTTTACCGAAAGAGATACTGCCGTTTCATCAAACACCATTCCGCTGATAATAGTCGATTGTTGATTGGTGACAATAGACTGTGGATTATTCACAGTCAATTGCGGCGCTGTGGCATCTTTTCGAACCGTACGAACAACTGAAGAAGCGTTATTCGAAGCATCGGTCGCAACTACTGTAATCGTATTGAGTCCTTCAGCAATAACTATCTCTTCGGTAAATGCTCCACCGGCATCAACGACTGCATCAATTCCGTTTATCTTAACACTCACCGCGGAGTTATCTGTGGCAGTGCCGCTGACGGTAATAATACTATCCTTCGTAATCATTCCATCTACCGGCGTAGAAAGTGCAAGTGTCGGCGGTGTGGTATCGGTTTGTTGCGATTGTTTGCCGACAATGGTAATGAGAAGGTGCGTTTCCTGTTTACCTGCAATTTTTACGCTAAGAGTATTGAATTGAGCAAGTGTAACTTTTTTTATCAGCAGCGGTTTATGTTTTTTAAAATCAGAAGGTCCGAAGATTTGCACGCCGTTCAGTTTAATTGTTGCGCTTGTTATCTCTTTATCATCGCAGAAGGCGCTCGTGACCACTATTGTGTACGGTGCAGTACTGTTCCCTTTAAGAGAAAAAGTATCAACCATTGTTTTCGGCGAGCCGTGTTCTCTCTCAAATTCTTTCGGTCCGTATACAATTACTGGAGTAGGAAATTGGGGCAGAAATTGCCTGAAAATATTGTGCGACTTGTGCTTATCCTTCCTGGAAGATTTTTCAGCATGTAAAAAACTGATTTGTGTTATGCAAAGTAGTACTGCTACAATGGCAATGATTTTTTTCATGACGAGCTCCCCAAAAGATAAATCAAAAATATTTGAATGGTACTAATTGTCATCCCGACGCAGATATAACTACCCCACGATATTTGATGTATTACGAATGTAAAGAATCATTCGAAATGGAGATGTCACGTGAATACGTGATTTTTAAAATACCGGACTTTGTACTTGCTTTTTAAAATTGGCGATTTACTGATTGATGAGTTTTAGAAGGTAAAGACTTAAACAGCAGTTTCTCTCAAAACCTCATAGAGTGTTGTTTCACCCTTTTGGGCTTTGAGAATGGCGTTTTGGCGGATGGTGGTAAAACCTTCAAGATGTGCTTGTGCGTGAAGTTCTTTTGCAGATGATCGTTTGACGATTAGTTCACTCATTTCGGCAGAGATATTCAACATTTCATATGTCGCTGTTCGCCCTTTATAGCCTGAATTCAGGCAATGCGAACATCCCTTCCCCTTAAAATATTGAGCGCCGTTTTCTCTTATTCCAAGTTCTGTTAACTCTTCTTTAGAAGGATGATATTGTTCTTTGCAGTGTGGGCATATTTTTCGTAATAGACGCTGTGCTATAATTAAACGGACCGAAGAAGAAACTAGGAACGGTTCAACACCCATATCGATTAATCGGGTTACTGCAGAAAGAGAATCGTTCGTGTGCAAAGTAGAAAGAACTAAATGGCCTGTCAAAGCCGCTCGAACAGCAATTTCTGCTGTTTCGTAATCTCGAATCTCTCCAAGCATAATCACATTAGGATCCTGGCGTAAAATAGATCGAAGTACATTCGCAAATGTTAAGCCGATCTCCGCATGGACATGTGTTTGATTGATACCGGGAAGGTTATACTCAATTGGGTCTTCAATCGTGGTGATATTTACTTTTGAATCGTTGATATAATTGAGCGCTCCATATAAAGTAGTGGTTTTACCACTTCCTGTTGGACCAGTTACAAGTATCATACCATAGGGTAAATGGAGAGTCTTTTGAAATAGTGCTAAATCGTTCTCTTCAAATCCTAAATTGGTGAGCTGGAGATTCAGATGTGACTTGTCCAGAATACGAAGCACAATCTTTTCCCCGAAATCAGTAGGGAGTGTAGAAACACGGATATCGATCGTTTTTTCATTTTGCTTGACCCGGATTCTACCGTCCTGAGGTCGGCGTCTTTCGGCTATATCAAGATCGGCCATGATCTTCAAACGGGATATCAGTGGTCGTGATTTTGCTACTGGTAGGGTCATTAATTCATGAAGGACACCATCTAAACGCGTACGAACCCTTAAGAGCTTTTCGTATGGCTCTACATGAATGTCGCTTGCATTAAGCTGAATTGCTTCAGTAATGATTTTATTTGCCAGCAAAACAACGGAACCGTCAGAGGTGGCTTCTGTTTTTCCCTCTGAGTTTTCTTTTACAGAGAGCAATTCTATTCCTTTTGATGATGATTCTTTATTCATCTCGAGAGTAGAAATATCGTAATTTCGTTGGATTGCCTCGAAAAGGATTTCCCGCGGGAATGTTAGGACAGTAATTTTTTTACTTAAAAGAAATGAAAGATCGTTAACAATCTCTTGATCATATTTTTCCGGTAGACCTACTTCGATTGATTGTTCTGAAACTGATAACGGAAGTACGCAAAATTCAATTGCAGTTTTCTTGGGGATGAGCTTAAGAATCTCCGGAGAGATTATTTTTGAGTTTAACTGATCCATGTATTAAAGAACTCTTCAATATGTTTACGGTATAACATTTCAACTACAGAAACGCTAATAAGAATTGCCCCAAACGGAATTTTTGTTGATTGCTTCCCTTGTATTTTATTTACAATTCCATAGAATGAACCAAATACCGAAGCGATCCAAAGAGCCACTAAAAAGAGAGGCAACCCCAAAACAAAACCTATAAATCCTGAAAGCTTTACATCCCCCATCCCCATTGATTCCCTCTTTAAGAAGTAATTGCCTAAAAACATTATCAATAAAACAAAAATAAATGAAGTCAGTCCAAAGAGTATTTGATCCAAAACAAGAGAAGAATTATCGAATAACCGTATTCCAAGAATAAGCGCAAATCCAACGAACAATACATTGTTGGGAATGATCAAATGTTTCCAGTCAACAAAAGCAATAACGAGTGCAACCTGAAAGTAAATGAGATATTCGATGTATTCTAATGAAAATCCAAACTGATTGTACAATGATAAAAATATTATAGCAGATAATATTTCTACAAAGGGATTTTGAATCGAGATTTTAGTTTTGCACGAACGACACTTACCACTTTGTAAAATGTAACTTAGAACCGGGATGAGTTCAAACCATTTAAGCTGTTTATTGCAACTTGTGCAGAACGACCGTTTTGCAACCACAGAAATGCTACGAGGTATTCTATAAATGCAGACATTCAAAAAACTGCCAATTGATAGTCCAACGATAACAATAAATACTATATCCAAGTAGAACCTTTACCACGGAGACACAGAGTCACGGGCAATTTAAAAATTCTGTGTCTTTGTGCCTCTGTGGTTGCTTTTTATTTTTAATCTGGCACTTTTTCTTTTATTGAACCACTTTCATCAACAATCCAAACATTCATGGTTCCGTCATTATCAAAATCCACAATTGATGTTGCTTGGGCAGAAAACACTTTGTCATCAGCTGTAACAACTTCAATTTTATATCGCGCTTGACCGCCTTCTGTTGTAAGTTTTTCCTGTTCAAAGCCGATATCTGTCAATTCTATGGAATATCGATCATGTTCAAATTTGAAGCTCTTTTGTAGCGTGTGAACTTGCTTAAGCATTAATTTTGCCTCGGTTGTTTTTGCTTTGGTAACCACCGGCGCTAAACGAGGCAAGGCAAGTAATACCAAAACACCAATTATTACCAAAACGACCATAAGTTCGGTCATTGAAAAACCAGTTTGCGAATTAATTTTAAGAGTCTTCATAAAGATGCCACGATCAGATTGCTTCAAATATTAAGCGTTTCAATTTTATGCATTATCGCAGTAACTGCATTTTTCGAGTGGATATAAACTTCCTTCTTTTGCCGTCAACCGACAGTGCTTCAAGTCTACAAAAATATATACCACTTGAAAGTTCTGTATTCCAGCGAGCTTCATATAACCCTTTATCCTGTTGTTGATGGACTATTTCCTTTATTTCTTGCCCCAATATATTAAATATTTTTATGGAAACAGTGGACTCAAAAGATAAATTATAATGTATGGTGGTCATACCATTAAATGGATTCGGGAAATTCTGATAAAGATCAAAATTATTCGTCACAATAGAATTGTTTTTGACGTTCAAGACTGGATTTTTAAAATCTAATATATTCATCCATATACTTGTCATACTTGGCACACTCGAATTGCGTTTTGTCCATACAGTGAAAATTTTATTTTTGTGTAATCGCACTTTGGGAAAGTTGTCAATTCCGGTAAGGTTACCATTGACGATAAAATTAGTTCCTATCTTCGTACTATTTTCTGAAAACCGTTGAGCCATTATATTTTGACCATCTTCCCAAACAACAATGATATTTCCACCGATGTCCCTGTGGGAAGATATCGTACTTGATATTTTTGCTAATGCTTCGTTCACTTTGATTTTACCACCAATTGCAGCTCCATTTTCAGTAAATTCTTGCCAATAAATATTTGCTTTGTTTGTCAAAGTATCCTTCGACCAAAGGATGATAATATTGCCGTCATTTTTTTGAATTGCTGTGGGTCTATACAAGTATGTAAGAGTATCAAATTCAATTAACGTAAACTTAGGAGATGTTGGTTTTAAACTATCCGTGCACTGAATTCCTGATATCCTGCTCACTTTTTGAGAATCTCTTTCTGCCCAAAGTAATACATACCCGTTGCTTGCTATTTTTTTTATTGGTCTTATTTCTTCATAGTCAGTCCTCACCGAAGTATTATTAAGTGGATAATTATCACCACTCTTCTGTATTGGCATTAATAATTTTTCTGCATAGATGTCAGATTGTGAATATGTTTTAGAATGATGTCCTTGCCCACTCCATGTGCTGAATAAAATGGAGTCGTTGTGCCATAATATTTTTGGATATTTTCGGAAAGCGTCTATCGCCGCATGGTTAAAATCTCCATCGTCAATTTGGAACTCATTTCCGATTGGTAAACCATTTTTAAAAACTCTTCCTTTTATATATGAACTAAATATTGTTACCGATGATGATACTCCGTCTTCCCAAACAATTGCTGATGTGTTTTTTCTCGTCTCAATGTTTGGATCGTTCGTGTAAAATGAGTTTGAAATCCTTCTTATTTCATATAAACTATTACCGAGACTATCTAACCCGATGTACATTGTTGATCTGTCATCCTTTTTTGAGCTAATCCAAACAATATGAATATTATTATCACTATCAATATCGAACGTTGGCTTTGATCCTGAATCCGATATCATAAAATCACTACGATATTGAGCGCTACAAAGAGAAAATAGAATAAACACAGAAAAAAAATAGTTCATGATTCACAGTATCCATTATTACTATCTTAAATATAATAAAAATGTCTCAAGTAGAAATACTTGAGACATTTTTTAATTTCATAACTTATTTTTGCAATAACATTTTCTGAGTTATTTTTGTGTTCCCAGTAGACATTGTATAAAAATATAACCCGCTTGAAAGATGTTTTGCGTCATACTCAATTTGGTAAAACCCTGGTTGTTTTACACCTTCTGTAATCGTTGTGATTTCCTGCCCAACACCATTAAATATTTTTATTGATACATACTGTTCATTGGGGACAGAATATTTTATAGTTGTCGTAGGATTAAAAGGGTTTGGGAAATTTTGATACAATGTTGGATGAGAAGGGATTTGGACGATTTCAAGCATTTCATTTTGTACGCCTGAATACCTCACTCGAAGCGATGACGATCCATTTGATAGTAGATTTGTAAGATCCTTTGCTTTCACATAATACCATGCACTATTTGGATTGCTTCCACCAATGGTAAGATCGTAATCATCATATGATGTAGTCGGAGAATTCACTTCTGCAATTTTTGAATACCCTGAGCCCATATCTCTCCAAATTTCGTATTTTGTGACATCCCATTCGGAATTTGCCGACCATGATATCTTCGGGTGACCACCGTTATTAATATATGATAGATTTTGAGGTGCTGCTGGTGGTTGGACTGCTTTGTATGCATTAATTCTGCCATAACCAAGATATTGATTCCAACCGAAACCATCGTATGAATGAGTGTTCGCATCAATTTTATCTGTAGTTTTAGTAATATAATCAGTCACTTGTTGAATTGTTAAACTTGAATTGCATGAAAGCAATAATCCCGCTAATGCAGCAGTCAATGGTGCTGAGAAAGATGTGCCTGCATAGACGCCATATCCACCGTATTGTTCTGTAGTTTCAATATTATCACCAGGAGCTGAAACATCAACAAAATTCCCATAATTAAAATAAACAATGTAACCCTCTGTTCCATTCAGCGTGGTTCCTGAGACACCAATTACATTGGGATATTGTGCAGGCCATGATATAAATGGTACTTTATGATTATCACATGAATAAGAAGACCAATCTGGAAAACCTCCATTTGGAGATGTATTCCCTGTGGCGGCAACACAAACAATACCTTGGTTGATCGCATTTTCTACAGCAGTTTCGATTTCAGTCGCATTATAGGGTCTTTTGCTATTTTCCCATCCTTCGGGATCTATACACCCTAATTCATCTAACTCCTCATATGTCATTATCTTTGCAATTGACCAACTCATATTTATCACATCGGAATATGTTGTTGCTTCATATAATGCATTGGCAATCGAAGTATAGGAAGAACCAATATCGTACGAATTTAACTTAACATTAAATCCAAGACTGGCGATCCCTATCGCATTGTCAGTGTTCGCTCCGGCAACACCAGCAACCAATGTTCCGTGAGGATGTGAAATGCTATTGTCTGAACGGAAAATCTTCCCCTCAATATCTTCGTGGGTTTGACTAACTCCACCATCAACAATACCTATTTTTATAGCTGAAGAGCCTTGAGTAATGTTCCAGGCATCATATGCCTGAACAGCTTGAAGACCCCATGCGCCCGGACTTGTGATCATAGGATCAGATGGAGTATAATGATAAATTGCCAAAAGCGGTGCGTGAACATACTCAACTTCGGGTATATCTGACAATAAAGTGACCACTTCTTTTACAGATACTGGATTTTTAAACCTTATGGAATACAATTGAGATAAGTCTTTGATTTTTACGGGTTTTCCTGTCCTTTTATGAGATTTTATCAGATTATTTTCGTCGGCGCTTTTGATTTGTTTAATCAATTTAACTGATCCAGCTTTATTTTCTAACTGTTTTAGGCTATTCAGCACTTTGTTGAATTTTGAATCTATTCTCTCAGCATACGATTTGCTATCATCGGTAGATATAACAACTTTTTCTCTAAACTTTACGGTAATAGCATCGGACAGTAAATTATGACCTTCAGAATAAAAATTTGCCTCGGCAACAACATTTTTAGGAAATATTAACTTTTTTGGTTGGGAATTAGTCAGAACCCCAATAATTATAAGAGTTACAAAAATATTGAGCAACCTTTTCATGTTCGATCCTTTCGAATATTTGTGTATGATTTTCATGAATTGTATATTGTGGTTGCAAACAAACAATGCCGCACTTTTTGTACGGTAAAGACCTGTTTTGCTTGCGTTGTAACCGCCTAGGTTCTAGTAAAACTTGGGCGATTTTTTTATGGTGATTTTAGATGTTCCTTTCTGTTTGACGTTATTAACATCTCAGGTATTCCAAACGATTTACTTTCAAGTGAATACATTCAATATTGTATAACTATGATTCCTGTCAAATAAATTTTACTCTTCTACAAAAAGATAAATAGTCTTCCCCCTCTTATAATTTAGGTGATCAGTATATATTCATTGTTCGACGCTATGTTTATTCAGTATAATTTGCAATTGTGGGTTTAAATAACACATTCCGATTGGGAATAGGCATAACAAAATAAATATTGTCCAATATTTATCTGTGTATATATAATTTTTATTTTTGTATAGGCTCATATATTTGGAAACGAAGTTGATTGCTAAAAAAATACTAACAAGCGATAAAATATGAAAGACTACAAATAATAATAAAGATATTCCTTCTGCCCTGACAAAAAGATTTAATTTAATAAACACCATGATAAATATGAGGTACATAATCATGTATACTACACATGATTTGAATAAAAAAATTGATTTTAAATTATTGTTCACATTTTTTATTAAAATTGTACCTGCCATATATAACCATATCAGAAAAGGTAGCCCAGATATAATTCGCAATAACAATACTGTAGTTCCGTAAATGTCAGTTGGAAGCATTTGCACAATTAGAAAGGGAATTGAATATAATAGAAATACAGATCTCTTGCTTAATCCAAAAATTAGTTTAACAAACATATTTTCTCCTATTTCTTAGTTATCTAGTTCTTTAATTGCATCAATCAATTTTTGTATTTCCATGTTAGCTTCAATTTTCAATCCAATTAATGGTACGCTTAATTCAATGGCAGGAGGGCTGCTTTTTGTTTTTTTCTTTGATTCAACTTTGCGACTTGAGATATTCTTGGTTTTTGTTTCAGTAACATTCTTTTCGAAGGTCACTCCCAAAACAGTAAAATGAGAGCTTTCGGTAACAGAATTTGATTGGGTAAATGTGTTCAGGTCTGTTTTCACAGGGGTCAATGTTTTTTCTGTTCCTGCTCCAAAAATTGCGAGATCAATTTCTGCACCATTACTTTTTTGCTCTCCATTACTTTTGAATCCTTCAATAAAGTTTCCTTCAACATAATTGTTGCTATAAAAATTAACCCCTACCCCTACCCCTACATTAGCAACCTTAAGCTCAAATTGTGCTTGAGCACCATATGATACTGTTATATTTGTTGCTTTTAAGAGAGCCGATAGGAAACTCTTGATTCCTTTTCCATCTGGATCATAAAGTGATATAGGATTATTCGCCGCATAATTATATGGGCTTAATTCAGGGTACTTCTCTAACAACGGATCCACTGACATCCATTTGCCGATTCTACTGTCATAATATCTTGCACCAAAATAATCATATCCCGTCTCTATATCCCGCTCTTTGGTCGTATACTTATACCGAGTATCGGCTGATCCGCTACCACTTCTTTGGTCCATCGTAACCCCAAATGGATAATAATCATCCCATGAAACAGGAGTCCCACTGGAATTAACTGTCATTCGAATATTTCCGAGCTGGTCTTTCAAATAATAATATCTGGTCAATGTCGAGTAATTTCTTCTAATTTGGCCAAACATATCATTACCATTTAGATTATACAATGGTGTATAACTATTCAAACTTGTGACCAATTCTGTCTTCCCATCAATACCATTAACATAATATTCATCTATTCCACTACGTAATTTGCGAATTCTATTTCCTTTTGTATCATAACTGTAATAGATAATTTCACCGTTTGATCGATAAATACGAATTGGCAAATTAAAAATATCATAATAAATGAAAGAATTATTATCTCCTGTGGATTGCAACATGTTACCGTTATGGTCATATGTGTAATTATCCGCCGGCTGAGTATCAATATCATATGTAAAATAACTGGGATTAATTTGGTCGGTTATTCGTCTCAGCTTATTCGTATTTGGGTAGTATTCGTATGTGAGTTTATCGGAGAACATACCGCTCGTGGTCTTACGTTGAAGGTACTTTATATTACTCCCACCAGAATCATAGAGCATAGACATCATATCATACGGATTCCAGTTCACCCAGCTTGAAGTATATATTCCAAAATTTGCATCCTTAAATGTATTGTTATTATAATATGCAAATGTATAGCCAACTAAACTGGTGCCACCGGTGTTTACACCGGACATATTGTATATCATCCAACTAATATTCCCATTAAATTGAGGAACGGCATTTTGATAACCTGGATCACCAATGTGTCCAGGAACATTATATCCAAAAATCATACCTAATTTGTCTACTGGTAAACCAGAATCATAGCCATCTCTCCCTGGATCCTGAGGCTGACCTTGATACAATCCGCCTAGGTTTTGATGATTTATTGCTTTAAGCCAATCACGCTCTGAATACCGATAATCAACACCTTGAGCGTTTTCTAACTGCATTCTTTTTACTTTACCTGATGCAAAATATGTATACGCTGCTTCCTGATGTTTTCCAGCTGGATTTCCTGTTACGGAAGTATAGACTTTTAACATTCTACCAATTTCATCATAGTCGTACCACGTATAAAGCATATTTGTCGAGGACATATAATCTTCATAGATCTTCCGTGTGACATTGCCCTGAAGATCATACTCATAACTAATTTTTTTGGCGTACCAACCTAATCCGTCTTGAATCATATATTCCACACGACCCAACTCATCATATGAATAGATTGTTTCGAGTGATAAACTGCCAAGTGTATACGATCTCTCTGACGATAGTCTCCCTTTGAGATTTCGCTGCGATCCGGCGAGTGGATTTGTACTCGCAACGTCATATGTAAATGAGCGATTTACAAAATAATGATTCGTCGGGAAGGGTCCATAATTTGCATTTGATTGAGTGAAATTTGCGATATTGCTTGATTCATATTCGCCAACTTCTTTTACTCTATTTAGTTCGTCATATTTATAATACACAAATTCTAAGTTCTCACTGCATTCAATCGTGTATTCAAACTCCCCGTAATAGCCATATGAAGTTACTTCATATGTATAATCACCTTTTGGAAGCGAAAATGTACTCGAAGTCCAGTACCAATAATCGGAAGTGGCAGTTGCTACAATTGCATTGTTTCTTCTGATGTTGACAATGATATATTCATCACTATACATATCATACACTCCAGTCGATATTGTTACTCTACCAGGCATTGTCAATGAAAATGACCCTGGTGTTGTTGATGGAACTGAGATAACACCGTTTTCATAGACATAATTTGCAGCTCCTGTATGATTTGAATCTTTCATTAAACGGAGATTTCCATTTTTATCATAAAGATATTGAACAGATCCAGCATCGGGCGTTTTTTTAAGTATTAGTTGGTTTTGGGCATTATATGTATACGTGGTTGCATGCAGTGAATTTGTTTCGCCTCTTGGAGGAGTTGTCTTTAATATATTTCCATTGGCATCATATTCAAACGTAGTCTTATACTTTAATCCATTGGGATCATCTATTGATTGAATGACATTACCGTGAATGTCACTATAAGAGAGTTTAGGAATTTGATTTTCATTATACGTTGTTGTTTTAAATAACGTGTTGGCACTATATCCTGGAACTTCAACCGAAGGATTATTCGTATTTGAGCCATATTCAAATCTTGTAAAATGATTATTTGATCTAAATTCGATACCTGGGTACTTGATATTCACTGGCCGGGTACCAATTTCGTCATAGCTATATTCAGAATACGGATAAGAATCTTGAAATCCTTCGAAATAGACATTTGAATTATAGTATGAATTAGCATTCGTTAAAACATTTGCATCTGAAACGAAAGAGTTGGCACTCTGTTGATATGGTTTGTATTCTTTTGAAATTCTCCCAAACGAATCATATACCTTATGAGTCACTATTTTATCCGACCCTAGGTATAATTGAGTCTGTAGTTCCAATCCCAAACCATCGTAGTACTGATCGCTTGTGATGGGGTTTACACTGTTTATGTCCCTGTATTTTTTTTGGTTAATTTTATTGACATAGGAAAGACTATAGTTATCTCCCGCCAACGTATAAGAGTAATCGGATAATTTTTGGGATGGGTATGTTGGACCAAACGTATTTTTTAATCGACCAAATATGTCATATTCATAGCGAAATGTATTATTATTTTCATCAGTTTGGTCAGTAATATTTCCCCTAAAATCATATTTAAATTGAGCAATTAAATTACTTGGACTTATTACTTTTTCAATTGCTGTGACAAACGCATTTTTTAATGTTGTTCCAGATCCCAATGGATTAGTATTATCACCATAATAATACTTTGTTACGTTTCCGTTGGCATCTGTTTCTTGCTTTAGATTTCCATAATTATCATAATCATTAAAAGAGCGAATTGTGGTATAATTTGAAGCATCAGTCCATATCTTTTCGAGTGAAGGTTTCCATTTTCCAGATGATGATGTGAAGGTCGAATTCCACTCTGTCAATTGCTCACTTTTTTTGTCCACTCCTTGATGAATTGAAACAGAATACGGCTGCGAATACATAGTTGCATCACTCATTCCTTGATATACTGAACAAGCATAAACATACGTTGTTAGTTTATACCATAAACTATTCCACTCTTTCTTTGATTTTATTTGCCCATTAGCAGGATGTTCTCCAGGTATAGTCGATTCTGTAAATGCTTTATAATATTCATAGTCTGTTGTTGAAGTTACTCCATCCTCTAACTTTTCTGTTTTAATTAATTGAGGCCAAAGAGATTGATATTGAACGGTTTGGTTATGTTGATATCCCGAAAAATCCGCACCATATGTATATCGATCTAAGAAACTTTTAAGGGGCTTAATGTTGTATGTGTTTGTGATAGTCGAATAGAGAGTATTTGTATTCTTATATGATTCTTCTTTTAGAACAAGACCTCTTATACCTATCCTCGAAGTTATCAAAATATTTGGTTGACTCATAATTGCGGTAAAACCATCCCTATATGTACTATTTATGCTTGAACTATAATAAATCCGCTTTTTACTCGTACCATCTGGAAAGACAACATCTACATATTCATGCCCAATAGAACACCCACTGAAATAGATACTACGTTTGGAATCATTATAATCTCTATTGCTACCGTTCCATTTCACAGTGTAATTCATTGGCAATGGATGGCTCGGAGTATCAAAGTGCGCACCTGGATAGTTGTAAGTAAATGTTTTCGAACCAGTGACATTATCTTGGATAGTTTTTGTTTTCACACGTGCCCTCGGATACCATGGAAATCCTTGAGGCAGAGATTCACTAGAAAAGGCATTACCCTGTGGATCATATGCAGGATTGAATGGTTCATACGAATAATTAACATTTAATCCACTGGGGTAATGTATTTGTTTTAATTTCCACGCATCAACTGCCATACCATCTTGCTCATTTGTATAAAACCCCGGAAAATCTCCAGCTGGATTATTAACGATTTGAGCTATATCTATGAAAGGATTTTTAACATATTGAAATCGATATGAAGGAAGCACATTGCTGTAGTCTTCCGCTGGAACTGCACCAACTTGTGTAGTTATCGACAGTAATGTAAGTTGATTGTCTTTTAACTTCTGCCCGCTAACCCAATCAGCATTCATTCCTGAGTTGTTATTATCTACAGATGCATATCCAAATATTACCCTTTTTACTTCAGAGCCATCAATTTTACTGTATAGGACGATTTGCTTTAGCTTAAAATATCTGTCGGCGGTGGTAAGTTGTTCTGTTTCGATAACAGCGTAGTGAGTTTCTGTCTCGACAGTACAAGGTATTGAATATTGGAAACCTACTGATCCTAAATAACTTGAAGCTGATGAATTCGGTGAACCAAAAAAATTGCTGTTCTCATTAGTGTAATTATAGGTGTTCCCTCTATCCATATAAACACTCTCATAATTTCTTGAAATATGCTGATCCAAATTCGCTTGAGTATATTTGATGGTCGTAAATGCTCCGTCGGTATAGAGAATTTTAGCTAAGTTCCAACGATATACAAAGTAATCAGTTTGTTGAGATCCTGCCATCCCTGTTACCTTTGCTTCATCAAACTCATTGCTATTTGGGATATCTGGATTCTTACCAAAATAATATTTAGTTCCGTCATCTTTGGTTGCGTCAAAACTTGTTATCCTAGAACTCATGGTTGAGGTGATTTGCAATGGCTTCCAAGATAACGGCAAAAACAAAGCATTGGAAGGATTCCCTGTTTCATCAACTGGGAATGGCAATATTTCAAATGAATTCCCATCCATCGATATTGAATATGAATCAACCACATCTACATTTTCACTATTGAGTGCAGGTTGATTACCCATTAATCTACTATTTTGACTAACACGGTCATTATTACCATACCCAATAGCATCATCATCAGGACGACCATAAACCTGTCGGTCTACATGACCAAAATCTAAACTCCAACCCAATCCAACCCAACTTGCTTTTTGTCTTTGGGTAACATTACTATTGTAATTTAAGATCAGTGGGAAATCATGACCATTTCTACCTGGAATAGTCATAATCGGTATTGTGAGGCTTAAATCGCCTGTGTATGAAGCTCCTTCGGTTGATAGGACTTCTTTGAAATTAAAAACTTCATAGTTAGGAGATTTCATATTATCATTTTGTGAACCTGCAAATTTGTATTGTAAGGTTTGTGAATGACTTGTAATTGTCACACCTACTATCAACAAAGTGATACTGAGTATTGATGCTTTAATATTTTTCATGATATTATCCATTAGTGGTGGAGTAAATATTTTAATGTTTTATATAAAATAAATTCTTTTCGCTATTCCATGTCAATTTTGAATGGTAAGTTTTCCACCACCAGTCTCTATATTGCTTAGGTGTCATTTCAATTTTGTTTGTTCCTATTTTAATAATAATCGGTTTTCCGTTTACAACGGCACCGAGATCTTTTTCTGTCCATCGGAGCAAACCTTCCCGTGCTATTTTACCGATACTCTTTTGAAATCGTTCGACCATAGATGTATCATCAGCAAATTGTAATAATAATTTTATTGTTTCTTTATTTGGCAAAGTTTTTGGCTGGGCTACAATTGTCCTCTCATAATAACTATGAGCAAATACATTCACGATTGCACCTCTAACGTTATCATCCTGCTGAAAAGAGATCGATTGAGAAAGGATGTTTAACACATCGGGCGTGCCAATTACTTCGAGTATATAAATCGAATAAAGTTTTAATGAAATTAAAGTGTGCACTGAATCATTTTCTACAGGAATACTGTCTATCTTAATGACTATGGGTTCTTTGTATTTCAATATCCTGCTTAATATTGGAATAACATCATTTTTTCTTTCTGCTATTTTTCTAATCATTTCGAAGTTATTATACTCTCCGTGCTTTGCTTGTTTCAATATTTGAACAATATTTTTTTCGGTAAGTGTTGTCGGCAGCAGAAGAGGCTTAATCGACTGAGATATATTGTTTTGATGCAACATCACAATCGTCAACATTAATATTTTGATGTATTTCATGTGACACCCTTTAATAATTAGTTAGTTTTTGAATTTATACATTTAAGAGATATAAGAATGTCTAGTCTTTGGACGTAAATTCATTATTGCCTCTAAAATTTATCTTACTGTCGTTAATTTAATTTGAAATTGAATATTACGATGTAACGTAAACACGTGATTTTAAATGTCAACGCTTTATGCTTGCTTTTTAATTTCTTTTACTTATTGGGATTATGCTACAGGAGTGACCAGCTTAATACATCGAAATGAGTAATGCTACATTCTTTCAAAAGAGTGCTATCTCAGCATCATTTTTGAAATTGCACCAGAGCGAGTGTGCACTTGCAGTTTTTCATAAATTCGCCTGATGTATGAATCAATGGTATGGGGGCTTAAATAGACCGTTTCAGATATCTGGTTATTCGTTAATCCTTGACTCATCAGTTCAAGTATTTCTCTCTCACGACCAGATAACTCTAAATCTTGCGAAGGTTTTCGTAGGTGAGTAAATGCAGTAACAACTTTTTTAGCGATGGAAGGATTCATAGGAGACCCTCCGCGGACAACATCTTTTATCGATTGGATGATCGTTTCTTCTGTTGAGGCTTTTAATAAATATCCAGACGCACCTGCACAGAGTGCATCATAAACATGACCATTATCACTTAAAACAGTAATCATAATTATTTCAATGCCATAATTTAAAGCCTTGAATTTAGATGTGCCCTCTACACCGTTCATGCCCGGTAAATTAATATCCATTAAACAAACTTTTGGAGCATTTTTTTTGGTGATACTTTCTAACGCTGATTCACAGTTAGGAAATACCTCTGTACATTTCATACCTCTTGTTTTATTGATGAGTTTTGAAATAGTATTTCGATAAAGAGTATTGTCTTCCACAATCCACACGGTAATTGGATTGCGCTGCTGTTGTTTTGATTTTTGTTTTTTGGGGGCGGCCACTAGAATTCCATTTTTTCAACAATATAAATAATTGTTTAATCTGGTACTGTCACGTATTCACGTGATTTTTAAATGTGACCGAAATGCTTGTTCCTATTTCAGGAATACTGTGAATAATAATTTCTCCCCCTACTTCTTTCGCTCGAAGTTCAATATTATTAAGGCCATTTCCCCTTTTTATTTTTGTTATATCAAACCCAACGCCATCCTCCCTTATATCAATTCCAAAAGAGTCGATATTTTTAAAAAAGATAATTTCGACCGTTGTTGCATTTGAATGCTTAATAATATTATGTAGAATTTCCTTAAAAATAAGATAGATGTTCCGACGAATAACAATTCTTGAATCTAAATCCTTGGCATCGCCAGAAATATGCAAATATATTTTTTTTCCTTTCAACATTACTTCTGCTATTTCTTTTAAGTGATAGACAAGATTGTCCGAAGTATCGTGTTTCGGGTCTGTGTACCATACGATGTCTTGCAAATAATTAGCCGTTTCAAGGGAGGTTTTGGTGATCAACGAAAGATCATTTTTCGCTGTTCGGGTCAGATTTTTATCATGAAAGAGTCGTTGACTGAGTAGCGCAATAGTTCCAAGATTGCTCCCAATTTCATCGTGAAGATCGCTCGATATTCTTTCGCTATTTCTTTGCACCTTTAATTCATAGATCTTTTTTTGCCGCTCATTCCTTAACACCAACGTCAATATCACAACGAGTACAGCTCCATTGACTGAAATGAACGCTGGGGACAAATAAAATGGGGGCTGGATATAATATGAGATTACTTCTTCACTTTGAACTTCCGAACTATATGGATGTTTTGCTTGCACTTTCAATGTAAGACGACCAAACAGGGAATTTGCAATGGACAATTTTCTATCTTTAGTCCATTGAGACCATCCTTTTCCAGTGATACAATACCTAGTTTCAATATCCTGGGATATTATTAAACCCCAATGCGCCGCCACTGACCATTCAAAATGTGTATGGGATTCCTCATTTATTGGCTTTCGTATATGTATTTCAAGAGGAATATTCGTTAACGATCTGTCAAGAACTCCTATTCCAGATCCATGTCCGCCGACCCACACTTTGTCTTTTATTGGAAGCACAACTCTTAACTCCCTTAAACTCGCACCGGCATCAGCATTGAGGTGTGTCCATATAGAGTCTTGATAACTAAATAAACCCTTTGTTGTTGCGACCCAGAGAACATCGTTTTCGTCACTTTGAATATCCCACACCTTTTGGCTGTAATAATTTTCTTCATTCACATTCCATACAAACTGCATTGAATCATTACCGTCTATAAACCCTATTTTTGAATTGAAGTTTGAGAACCAGACTCTATCCTGTTTATCAATTTCTAATACGTAAAATCTTTCGGAGGGTGTTTTCCAATATTTCCATGTACCGTTATCATATTTACTGAGACCATTCGACGTTCCAAACCAAAGCGATCCAGATTTCGTTTCGGCAAATGAGTAGACACGATTATGAAGCAACCCATTATCGACGTTTATATTTTTAAATTTTCCTTTTTCATAAACAAAAGCACCGGGATCTTTATCCTTCTCCGTAGCACCTAAACCTAAAAACCATAATCTCCCTTTGGAATCTTTTCTGATTTTATGAACTCGTTGCGCATGTAATCCTTCAGCTCTTCCGTAATGCTTCCAGAACTTCCCATTAAAGCAATATGCTCCTTCAAAATTTGCCCCACTGGAAATCCATACCCCTTGTTCATCCTCATTAATACCGGTAATAAGTCCGAGTGGTTTTGATTGGATGTGAGAAATGTATCGTACGGGCATTCCAGGTTCACGAATTTCAAGTCCATTCGCCGTCCCAATCCAAATGGTATTCTTACGATCCTTAAATATTTCCATCACAATATTTCGGGAATCAGGATCCTTGTGACGCAACATTGTCCACGGAGAGCCAGTGGTGCGGTGTAAGAATAATCCATGATCCGTCCCTACCCAGAGATCGTTATTGGAACGATATTTGACAAATAAAACACCGGTAAGCTGTTTTGGAACCGGTGTAATCTGCATCCAATCATTTTTTCCTTTTTCTTTTACATCTCCCGATTCAAACACCGCAAAGATATTACCATCATTCGATATATCAATCGTTCGGACCGGCTGGTATATTTGCGAAGAATGTTGGTAATATCTTTTCCTATTTTGATATTGCCATACGCCAATTTCTTCTTTAGGGGAATCAATAGTAATGGCTCCGTATCCCGACTCATTTTCAACAACAGAACGGATAAATCTCTCGTGAGTTGTCTCGTAATCCCAAATATTTTTCCAGCTGTTTTCACTCCAATAAAACAATCCATTGTGAGAATTGATGATGATTCGTCCGCTTTTTGTGCACCATAAGCCAGTCACCGGTGTAGGGGTTTTTGCGTGGGATTTACTAACTCCTCCGTGAGAATAAAAATATGTTTCCGATATTTTTATTGTCGTTTGAATAATCATTAATGAATCACTTCGATAGTTTGCCGCAAAGATACGCGAATCCATTATCGCAATATCTTCAGGGATATCGATCTTCTGAAATCCATTTTTATTCCCGACATAGATCTTTCCATTGATAACGACGGATAACATTCCGGAACTGTTAATACACATTTTCTGTGGCTGTACTTCCGGCAGCCCCATCGCCGAATCAATTTTGTTCCAACGAAAACCATCATACCATGCAATACCGGATAAGGTTGATGCCCATACACCGCCGTCGGAAGATTCGACAACATCAAAAATAATATTTGAAGGAAGTCCATCCTCTTTTGTGAAATGCACCCAACGCCATTCTTCAAGATAATTTCCAACTTGTCCAAACGATGTTTGGCTTGATATCGCAAGCACACAGAGCAAGAAATATTTTTTGACGTTAATCAACATAGCGTGCAGAATTACTTGTTTTATGTGTTACGGTGTTGAGATTTAATGTATTCACAGATCAGTTCACCACATTCATAATCTCAAACATTGGCAGGTACATTGCAATCAATATCCCTCCCACAAACACACCTAAAATTAGGATAATGATCGGTTCAAGAAGCGTTGAGATGGTATCGACAATTCGTTCCATTTCTTTTTCATAATATTCTGCAACGTGGAGGAGCATTTTATCAAGATCGCTTGTCTCCTCTCCTACTGCTATCATTTGTGATACCATTGGCGGAAATAGTGAAGAACTCACAACAGACGATGAAATGTTTTTTCCCAACCGTATCTTTTTTGTGATACTTTGAATTTCCGATTTCACTTTTTCGTTGGTAAATATTCTCTCCGTAATTTTTAATGAGTCCATCAATGAAACCTGCGCTTGCAATAAAGTCCCAAGCGTTCTACAAAATCTTGCCACAGTGATGAGCAATAATATCTTCTTGATGTACGGAAGCGAAAAACTTAAGGACTGAGCTTTCTTCTTTACCGTATCATTTCCTCCGAACCAAACCAAGGTTAAAACACTGACGATACCAAGGATAATGATGGTAAAAATATTCTCTGTCAGGAAATTGGAGAGAGCAACAATAATTTGAGTTATGAGAGGGGGTTGGACCTGAAAATTCTTAAACATCTCTTCAAATGAAGGGACAATAAAGAGGAGCAAAAACAGAATGGCGGAAATAGCTACGAGAATAACCAGCGCCGGATACATTAACGCTTGCTGAATCTTTTTCTGAAACTCTACCACTCTTTCAAGATACTTTGCCAAATCTGCTAATACTTCACTCAATTTCCCGCTCTCTTCACCGACTTCAGCCGTTGTGATGAAGAGACTATCAAACGTTTTTGGATGTTTCGCTAATCCTTTGTAAAACGGATTCCCCCGCTTCACCTCTGCTAAGATATCGGAGGCGATGTTCTTCATCCCCGGATGCTGGCATTGATGAATAAAAATTTCCAGAGCCCGTTGAATGGATATTTTTGCCCCAAGCATAAATGATAATTGGGTGCAAAAATCCAATTTTTGCCGAATAGAAACTGATGAGAAGATTTGGGAAGAGGTGAAAAAAGATGTTAATATAGGTGTTTTCGCAGTGCTATTTTCCAGGGTAAAGTCTTTATACGCCATACTACTAAAATAGATGATGCTTAAATCGTTGTTTCTCCCCCCGGAGATTTTCACTTGTTGATTTTACCGTAGTATAATTAGGACTTTTCCCCGATAAATGCAAATCAATTTTTTGTTTCGCTGATGCAGAATCGGCATAAGCTTGAACGGTCAGTCGAAGAGAATCAGACTTGAGTATCATCATATCGTTTCGAAAAACCAGGCCAGACCGAATATGATATTCAATTGTATCTTCTCCTGCGGTTACAAGGATCAGGGTGGAATCATCCTGAGCAAGAATTTCCTCAGATAGCTGTATATCCTTCGTCATTTGCAGAGAAGTCCGTACCAAATCGTCCTGCTGCTCTATTCTTCCTGTCCAAGTTAAGTATGTTCTTTGGATAAATGAAAAAGTAATGTTTGAAAAAATAAATAACAATGATCCCACAGCCAAAACAACAACAAGTTCTTGTATCGTAAACCCTTGTTCATTTTTTAGTCGTTTCAACATTATTTCCCGATGAGAAATGATTTTGATAGTTTGACAATTTCTTTATTGTCATCCCGCTTTTGAACGGAGACAACCAGCGTTACTAACCTTCCATCTTTAACATAGTGTTTATCGACGATCATATTATCTATTATTGCCCTGGAATCTTGTAGGACTAAATCTTCTGATTGCAGTATGAGATTCGATTGACCGAGTAATAAACCTTTTTTTTGTTCCATGATTTTTTCATTAAATAATATCTTTACGAAAAATGTGAAGAACACAGACAACACCAGAACAAAAATTGACATCGCAACAAGTGTTTCCACCAGTGTATAACCTGACTCACCTTTTAAAGAATTTTTTCTCATTGCCAATCAAGTATTCCTAAATGAGACGCTGTCGAGAAACCAAAAGGGATCATATATCCATCCGGCAGTTTTTTGCGATTAATCTCACCGCTTCTCATCCATCCATAATATTGTGTTGGTGCGTCGTAGAACTGAAAGTCTTTTGTAATCAACGTCCCAAATAATGAGGTATTAAAATCAATATTTGTTTCAGAATAAAGAGCACCATAGACGGATGAACCGCTTTCAAACGATATTTGAGAGGTTTTGGTTTGAGTTGAAATTAACACAGTTCCTTCTATGATAGCACCCGTTTGCACTAATAAAGCACCATTTTTTTTTGAGGGAGTTAGGCACACAATAGAAGGATATGTTACTCGTACTTGAGATTCGATGGAGATCTTCGGGGCGAAAATCTGACCTGCGATTGATGCATTCGATTTAATTGCAATGGAATCTTCGCTGATTACTATGACATTATTTAACCGTGTGTTACCTTCAACAACTATTTTCCCTTTTGCTTTGAATAAAACAAAACCATTAATGTCTGTCCCGTTAGTTATCGTGATATTCCCATCTGATTTAATGAGGACAATTCCCTTTGCTCTTTTCAACACGCCTGAAATAGTACAATTGCCGTTAATATTGATAATGTTCTGATTTTCAGGAATATTTTCGAGTGTTAGTAAGTTCCCTGAAACAAAGACTTCACTATTTTGCTCTTGAATTAAGCGTTCCGTTTTTTGAATTGATTTACTATAATCTGAAATATTAAAATAATACGCTCCTGAAGAAGACAAACGTGTAATATTTCCTTCAATGGGAATCCGTCGAGGTGTTTGGTAATTCCTTAACGTTCCAATCGTAACACCCCGGTTACCCACCACCACATCGCCAGTGATATTTACATTGCCAGTTAAGATTAATTGATGTTCCTGATTATCAAAAATTAACGCTTTGGAAAATTCTTTCGGAGGATAATAACCGACTAATGCGCTTTTGGCGTGTTTTATTTTTCCGGATCGCCCTGTTGCTTGGACGAACAAATATCCGCCCCACGGAATAACATCAACAGAAGATTCCCCACCATCATCAAAAGTAAATTGGAAATGTGACAGTGTCGACTCGCTGTTATATCTGCCGAATTTTTCAACCTCGTTGATCACTTTTTCGATACCGCTTGTTGCTGCGTTCATTGCTTTTACCTTGGCAATATCAATCAACGTTTCTTTTGTGCGGAGGTATTGAAGGACAATAAGAGAAAAGATTAAAACGGTAAGGATTGTGGCGATGAATAATACAGATGGAAGGGCAAAGCCAAATTCATTACGGATGATATTTTTAATAGTATACAATGAAGGAATTTTGTCTGTTATTATTATCCATTAAAGTACTCCGAGTATTTTAGAATCAATGTTCTATAAATAATAAACTTTTCCTTACCGATAGTTTTCACAAGTTGTTTCTTCAAATTCTTGACGCCTGTAATACTTTGGTTCAACATTTTTTGTAGAAGTCCAATAACATTATCTGGCACTTTCTCTATTTTCAATCTCTCTAATACCTCCTCTGTAATCTTGTAACTTGCAAAATCTTCTGGCCAAATCATTGTTTTGTTATCAATAGCGCAGATATAATTAAAACTATATGCATTATAAAGTTTAATAGCTCGCTGTTGTTTTCTTCGATTTAACGGTCGTAACGGAGCGTAATACAACATCATTTTTATTGCGTTATACCCTGCTTCGTCTGGTGACATACCCTCCCAACCTTTAGGGAAGTCCTTTGAAGAATAAATATATTTTCCGACCTGAGACATATACCAGTATGTCATATCATATGCCACTTGTTCAATTGATTCTTCAGACCAGCCTAATGTTATTTTCCACACCCTTTTATTTATTTGAACAGCTGCATCTTGTTCATCCGGCTCATCTAATTCCCAAAACTCTATTCTACTTCCGTTGTCTGTTTTTATTCTTCTCCATTCCCTATTCAGTTTCCATTGTGAGGGTTCTATAATAATTTTAATTACTTTTGATGGATCAACTTTAATTTCGTTCTTATGGTATTCATTTTCTTGCAGTTTTAATCCACCCTTTAACCGTATAATATGTCTTTGAATTTGCTCAAGAAGTTTCCGTCTTGACAATTTCATTGATTTAATTTCAATGACCCCATCTACAGAAATATCTCTGCCATTAGATTTGGCAACTCCAGTGGAAACTATTAATCCATCTGCCCCCTTCGTATACCCTCCAAACTCTTTACCTGTAATCTTTTTACGACTTCGTTCTTTAATAGTGTCTCCAAAATATAATTGGCCAGTGCTTTCAAATTCTCCAGACTTGATTAAATTGTTTAGAAGTTCGACACACGGTTTGATCGAAAGTAACTCTGCAAGTTCTCCTTTGAATCGGTTTATTATTGAAAAAAATATAACATTAATGGCAAAGCCCAATTCAGTGTCTGACAACACTGTCTTGCCATCGCTATTTGTCGTTTTCCTTTTTTCAGGATTGTGCGGTCCGTATTCAATTAATCTTCGAAATAAATATCCTCGCGGATGTGATTCAATATCACGAATTGCAGATTTTAACGAGTAGTCAAAAACATCCCAAACGGAGGTACTACGAGCTAAATGTACGTTAGGAGAGTTCAATCCAGCAGAGATAGAATCGTATAAAGCTCTTGAGATTGGTTCTCTACCTAAAATTGAAGATATTCTATAAGTAGTTTCATCTGACATAATTTAATTCTCGTGAATCATTGAATATTTTGTTTTCTCCAAGCAATAACTGCGTCATTAATGCCATCATCATATTTTTTTTCTGCCCACTTATCCCAAAAGTCCACAGTACCACTATTTGGTTTAGAATTTGGTTCTTTAATTCTTATTCTGCTTGGAAGCAAACTAGCATCACCAACAACTAAAGCCTCCCCTGTATCAAGCACTGGCAAAATATCACTAAATCCGCCAAGACTATCAGGTAATAGACGTTTTACGACAGATTGATCCTCAGCATTCGTTAATCTCATTGAAACTAAATTATTGCATTGACTTAAAACAGTATGATTAACTTCAGAGGGGCGTTGGCTAATTACAACAAGACCTACTCCATACTTACGCCCTTCTTTGGCAATCTTTTCAAAGATTCTCACCGCAATTTCATTTGACGAATCTCCTTCAGATCTCTCGGGAATATAAATATGTGCTTCATCACAAAATAGTGCCATAGGGTGTCGTTTTTCTAGAACAGTCCATTGTTGTAAAGAAAACGCAATCCTACCAATTAAGCTCACTATAAGTGGTAAAATATCAGATGGGACTTCAGAAAAATTTATAATTTTTATACCTCCTTTTTTGTTTTTTTGTAGACTAGTTCCAGAAAACATCATTCTTGATAAATTATCCAACCATTTAAGTTGAGATGCATCTTCGGGAACTTGAAAAAGAAAACCCAAACGTCTGTCAGTTAATTTATTTTCAAGCCTTGCAATCATCCGACTCAATTTTCCATAAAAATCCCCTTGTTTTTCGCCTCTCGAACCAGTTACCATTTCAGTATTTAATCGATTAAGTTCTTCCAACAATTCTTCTAGAGAAAAAGGAACGGGGCTATCAATCGTAAAATTATCAAGAATATCTTTTTGTTTTTTTTCTTCTAAATATTTCTTTTTTAATTGGACAACAGTTCTCGAAATAATCATTGACTGATTTGGTGCATTTTGATCTGTTCGATCAACCAACATTGAAATCAAAGCTTCATATCCCAGAAGCCAAAAAGGAAGATACATTATTCCGTCATCTAAACTCTTACCACTTCCAAGATCACTAGGACCTGCTATTCGATAGTGTTTAATTCCGTCTGATTTCATTGGTCCATACTCTCCATGAACATCAAATACTAATGCATTTACACTTGGTAATTCTGCCGCCTGTTCAATTACCCTCGCCGTAGTCCAAGACTTCCCAGAACCCGTACTTCCAACTATTACTGCATGTCGCTGAAAGAACTTATTACCATTTAAAAAAGCATCCGCACTTTCATCTAGGGTGTATTGTCCCAACGAAAGTTTTTGCCCTTCTCCAGCAACATTTGAAATAACTCTCATAAAAGAAGTCAGGACGTCACCTTCGACAGCAAAGCACTTTGCATCTATTTCAGGAACTGTTTCAAGAGTCCTTCTAAAAACATTTTCTTTTTTTCCAATTTTATCAATTAGTGTTCCTATTAAAACTGCTCTTACCAAATTCAATTGTGGTTGTAATGAACCTAATTCAAGTTCATCCACTTCAATTTGACCCGATTGATCCTTATCTGAGCTGTTCCTAGTGATTTTTTGGACAAGTCCAATTAAATGTTGTCCAGGTTTACTACTTTGTAATACTACAAGTCGATTTACCTGCATCCGTCGAAGTCTTTCGATATCGGCCACTTTAATTATTACTGTTCCTGTATCGACTGATGATACTGCACCAAGAGATTCTTCATCTTTATATTTAAATATTTGCATATTCGACTCCTTTTTAAATTACTTTTGCCAGAAGTTCACCAAGGCTCCATAGATTTATACCAGGAATTTCAATCCCAGCTAAATACTTTGGAGAATACATTTTAGTGCCCTTACTATATTCTTCGAAAACAACAAAGTTTTTACATCCACCTTTTAATAAAACTGTTTGTGCTGCCTTTGTCATTTGTTTAGTAATTACAACAATATGTTTATCTTCTTTTTTACATTTCGAAATTAATTTAGGCTGAATATGCTCGTCGTTAAATCCATACCCAATGCATATAAAGCTCTCACCAGATTCAATCGCATGATCAGCCCCAGATAATATTGACCTAAATGGTTCTTCGTGGGTTCTTTTATATTTTTCGATGCCTGGTGTTACAATTACATTAGAATATTTTTTTGGATTTTTTGTCACTGCTGGTAAATAATACACGGAACCATCTTTCGAAGCGAACCAATCTAAGGAACCGTGAACCTTCCAAATATCTATTGTTCTTAATAAGCTACTATTTTTATAAAACTGAAGTTTACTGTTACTGTAGTTATTTCCGATATAACCATTTCCAAATCCTGTTGACCAAGCATAGCCTACTGCATCTGCTGCATATTCAGCAAGACAATCATAATTTGGAGTAATTACCTGAATTCGTGTTCGAGTGCTATTAAAAAGATGCTTATAGAGTTTAGATAATGACAAATAACTGGGATTTAAAATAACTTTAGTTAAAACTTTTCGATCAAACGGGTATATATATTTCCATGTTTTTTCAATAATTAAATTTGATAATTCTTGACTTATTTGTAATTCTTGTAAAGATGATTCCAAATCTGTTGATTTAATTTTCTGTTCAAGAGTTTCCCATACTTTCTTATCTTTATCAAGAACCTCTTTTTCGACTTCTTTAATAAGAAAATCTGAAAGAAGTCCCATCCCGGGAATTTTATATCCGCAGGAATGCCCACTACCCAATACAATTACAGGAAATGACTGGAAACATTTTTGTACTGTCTCGAATGCATTTTTAAGTAAATCTTCTTTTTCTTTCAATTTCATAAAATTTTATTTTTAATTTGATTATTAATTTACCCCTCCAATTCATCAATTTTTATATATTGATTTTTACTAGGCATCAACAATGATTGTTTTTCTTCGATGCGATTTTGCACGAGATCCTTTAATTTATAATCAATCGTTGATATGTCGATAAATACACCTTCGTATAAATGATATCTTTTTTGCCATATTCGTTTGTGGGATGTGATCTCTACTTTTAAATCTTTGCCAAGATCCATCAGTTGATTAACTACATCATTGATCTTGTTGTTGTATCCATTTCCGGATAGGTAGCCATACACACGCTGCACGGCTTTCTGTTTTGCCACATTTGACATCTTGAGAATTGCCATCTTTACAAGACTTTCACGAAGAGCGTAGACAATTAGTTATAGACTGATAGGACTAATCAACTATTTGCATATCAGCAATCACATTTTTTAATATCTTAATTCGCCAACCAGTTGAATTTATTCATTTCTTAGTCGGACACTTCTGGAGTGGATTCATCTCTATCAATCAACTTAGACTGAAAATATGCATGATATTTTTTTATCAATATTTTAATTTTATTTCTAAACGGAAATACAGCCCAATCATATTCATCAGAAATATTTAAGCGTTCACATATTTTTCGTCTCATATATTGTGATTCTATGTGTTTGCTAATATAATATGTATAATCAACACCATAACAATTATGGTAGTATAAATACGACATGCCATCTACTAAATGTTGTTTTAGATCAATTATCGAATTGATTTTGGCATATGGAAATTCTTTAGATATTATTTCATGTAAATCATAATCAAATGGTAACATGTGCAAGTGCGCATGATCAATACAACAACCGGCATTGTAAGAATGATTCACAATACCATGTTCAAATATTGTAACGGATCCTTTGTAAACATCAATCATGAATTGTTTTAAATGGGTAACTACATTCATAAGTTCAGTAAACTGATTTTCACTTAAGTGAGAAATACTTGGAATATGACTTTTTGAAACAATTAGTAAATATCCTTCCACAAATTGACCTAATGCGGGCTTGACGTAATAATTATCTGTTTCAAATAAAATAGTATCTTCTACCATTATTTCTTTTTTTGAGTAGTCTACTATTGAACAAAATAAGCAATTATTATTTATAGTCATTTAAGTAAACATTATTAATAACTTTCCCATCATAAGCTGTATCCCAATCAATAAACCGTCCCGTACCTTTTTCAAACTTAAATTCAAAACTTACGATTGTCAGATCGGTTGATTGAACAGTTTCACAAAAAGCGTACAATTTGTCTTTTTGGCGATTAATTAATTCTATAACTGCGTACATACAATTTCGAACGTCTACTGTATCTAAATTTTCATAGTTCGATATAATAGTTTGTTCAATTTTAAATTGGAGTTGCCCATCTTCTCTTCTTAATCTTGCATAGGGAAAGTTCTTATTCTCGAGATTCCCTTCAAGCATTCTTGGACTTGTCCACCATATTATTTCGATAACTTCGACAAGGGTATTTGTAAAATCTATTAAATATCTACCACTGAAATTTCCCTTATTTTTTTCAACATTAACTGAGCAAACCCAATATTCGATTACATCAATACTGGTTATTTTTTGTATTTTTTTTTTAAGATCGACTACAGAGGTGGGAGAGGAAACTCTGAGATTATAGAGTTGACCATAACCATCCAAAGTGACAAATTTAATTATTGCTATTTTCGAATTGGTTATATTGTCTAAAAATATTGTACTAACATATTTAGCAACTTTGTGGAGTTTGTCTTTTGAATATCTTTTTATTGCTCGTTCTAAGTAACTACTCGAAGTGAGACCAAATTGGCTTAATAATTGATATTTCTTCCATTTATTCGGTATCATTTATTTCATGTCGATGTGTGTTTATTTCAATAAATTTTTTAATTACTGGCTTCATATTCTCAATAACATCATACTTATTTATTTCTTCAAACAGCACCCACGCATACTCGGATATATAATCATCTTCCTCATGTTTTGAAAAAGATATTTCTGTTGTATTGGCATAGCACAGACTTGCAGCTGCTACTATCTGCATCTGTAAATCCACGCCTTCTTTGTTTTTTCTTTGAATTATCCATTGCCACAAATAGAACGGTTCTGCTACTTTTATATCAATTCCCACTTCCTCCTTGACTTCTCTTTTAATGTGCTCTTCAAGGTTTTCACCGAATTTCATCCGACCACCCGGCACTTCCCATTTATTAGCCTGATTTGGATCTGCCTCAGATTTTTTAATCAATAATAATCTTCCTTCATTAGTTATAAATGCTTTTTGGGCAAAATAAAATTCTTTGATCATAATACACTCCTTATTATGGTTCAATTTTTGTTTTTGATAAATTATATAGGCTCTTAAACGCATCAAGAACTGTTTTTATAAATATTCCAAAAAATATATTTCTCAACCAGTCATACCCATAGTAATGGAAAAACAACGACACCGTTAAAGAACCATAAAATATCAAGACATTCCATGAAAAATCGAGACCAAATGTGTATGAGTATTTATACCAGCTCCATATTTTAATCAATATGTTTGATTTAATTTTTGGTACATCACTCATAGTTTTAATAACAGATTTGGCATAAACATAGTATCCTCCTCCAGCTCTGTGTCCGCTCGTATCATTTTTAAATAAATTACCATCTATATTTTTATTCAGGGACATGAATACTTTATATCCCACTAATGTCTGAATAAATAATAAGTTATAGGGTGATAATAAAATCAAAGATTCTAATAAAATTATATCACTTGGCAATCTAAAATATCGAGTTCTGCCATTGTCGTGGTAATCTACATTTGTAGGATTAGGAAATTGCACTGGATTATAATACACTTTTGAATGAAGTGACTTAATACAGAATTTAATTTTGTGTTCTACATTTTTTCTATTATTTACCTTCAAAGTTGGCAATAGAATTAAAGTATTATAAATATACAATTGTAAATAGGTATTCTCTGTATCCTCAACATGCATTAATAAATAGTTTATCGCACTTTCGATTATTTCTCTGGAAATATTGTGATCATTAATTACACATCGTAATACCATTGCTGTAACAACAGGTGAACCAAACGGTGAATTTATCAATTCTCCCCAAGAACCTTGTGAATCAATAAATCCTCTCCTTAATCTTTCTAATAAAATTGTTTTTGGGCGATCACAGTCATTGCATTTTGATAATGCAAAGTATGCGAAGCATATTTTTGGAATTACGGTTTTTAATTCAACAATCTGTTTTAAATTATTTTCGTTTTCTGCAGGATTATCTATTAATATCCAACTTGCTAACTTCAATTTGCAGTTATTAATTAAATGATCATATCTAGCAAGTTGTTCTGCTGATATATTTTGAAAGGATAAATCTGAAGAAAGAATCAACCAACTACTCATGCCGTAAATACCATATTGTGCTTCCGATATTCCTTCTTCATCCCAAAACTGACCTACTAATTTTTCAATATCTCGGAGTTGTGCGTACTGCAATAAACTATTGGAGAGATTTTTTAGCAAATTGTCAATTTTATTTTTCATAACAGCAGTTTTTTTCCTTTGTCTATCGGTTCTTTATTTCGTTTACTATTGAAACTATTTTGCAACAGGATTTAGAGCAATAACTTAATGCGATGTCGGTAACTACTCTTCCAATATGTTGGGCCATCAAAGCGAATATACTTCGACAAACACGTTGCGGATACAGTCAACCCAAAAATTCAGTTGTTCTTCGACAACATCTTAGGCTCTGAGCTGGTCTTCATAAGATAATTCAACAACAAAATCGAAGTAAGAATAAAAAACTCTTCATAATAATTCCCGATACACAATATCAGAAAAACTAACCGTCACTACAGCCAACAATACTTTGTAGTGGCTTACAATTAATTCGTAGATTATAAGTGAAACATTGTAATCTTTTAATCTAGCTTTGGCAAGACCGTAAGCACGTATATTGCATTTTTTGACAATTTGAGACAAAAAACTCTTGGCTAAAATCAGTAAAAACTTTAAATCATTTTTTTATTACATGTTGACTGCTGAACGCTAAAATCTGAATGCAATTATTCAATGTTCTACTCACTTGATCAATTTGCTGAAGTTTGTAAACATTGCATGTCCGGGAAACGCATGATTTAACTCACGATAATTAACATCCAGAAGGTTATCCTGAGGTATAATGATCCTGTCGAACTCTCCTTTAAGAATGGCTTTTAAGTCTTCCAACTTCTCACGGATATCAGATGTTAATTCGAATGCCGGAGTTGGAAAATCACTTCCGAAAATCAGATACTCTGATGGCAATTTAGCTACATCCTCAAAATAATTTTGTCGGAACGGTGTGCAAAACGCAGAGACGTCGGCAAAGCATTGGCCATTATATGATTTTACCTTGTTGTTATTTAGATATTCTGATATTTCGTTAAAATCGGAATGCTCAAGGAATTTCCCTGCAATACCCGACGCAAAATACGGCAGCCCGCAATGAGCAAAAATGATTGTCATTCCTTCATCAAGCCCAGTTCGGATATTTGATCGTATTTGTTCCACTTCTGGTACAAACCATTTATCTCGGCCCAAAAACCAATTTTTCACATTATCGGTAAAGCCCCAAGTCAAGAAATCATAGGATTTTGTTCTCTGATCCGAGGACTCAATTGCATATTCTGGACCGACATGCAGCAGTAATGGCAACGGCTTACCATTTTTTGCAGTTGCAAGAAATTTCATCGCCTCCGCTACCCTTTCATCCGCCAGATTTATTTGTTGTGCGGAGGGGAGCCATTTCAGCAGCACAGCTCCCTGGTCAACACACGCAGCTATACGTTTTTTAAATTTAGGATCATACGGATGAACCGAAGCGCCGAACAACACTTTTTCTCCAGCATCCTTTTGCAATTTTTGGATATATGCATTGTCGATCCACATGTGGGAGAGCTCTTTTCTCTCATTTCCCCTGATATCAAATACAGGATCTAGTGCAAGACAAACCACGCGGTCCAATGTGCTGGTGTTGATTGTTTCAATAGTTTTTTCATGCAGCACTTGATCGCATACAATATCAGGGTCGATGCGCGCATATAATAAAAATATTTTGAAGACCGGTTGCCGTGTGAACCAATCAGACATTTTTCCCAATCCACCCCACTGATCCCCAAGAAGGCCTACATGCACATGCATGTCAATATGTTCATCGATGTGAAGTATCGGCATAAACATCCTTTCACAATTGAAATGCTAGATTAGTTTTAATGCAATCCTGCAGTGCAGTGGGATCGATGGGCGGATTCGCCATCGTGACATCTACAGTCGTTTCATCAGAAAGATGGGCGAAGAGTGTATTTAAATCGTCCAAAAAAACAGGCGTTACTTTCGTCTCCATTTTTTTTGTCAGAGGATTTGTTTTCACATCAATCATTAAAAAACTTAAATACATCGACAGATCTCCGTCTTCTACGGCAGAACGGACAAAGCTCTCGGTAATATCATGCATTAGGGTTTTCTGCATGTTCAATGCTGCAATAATTTTCCTTCCTCGAGATGAAATATCAGACCACAATTTAGCATCGGGATAACGGATGCTTTGATAGCTGCCTGTTTTATAATCGGTACTTTCCAGATAGGCACCTCCACCTCCGGCAATGGCATAGTGAGGTGCTGATACAGCTGTTCCATTATTTCGCAAATGCTCAGTCGTTAAATATCTCTGAAACGTATCCGGCGAATAATATTGAAAGTTATGTTCGTGACCGCACACAACTAATCGGATGCATTTGTACTGTGCTATTATTTTATGCAGAGTGGTCAAATATTTTTCCTTGTGATTTTCCTCTAAAAGGGCTGGAATGTGAAAGAGGACTATTACCGACGCGTTTGCTTTGGTTGCCTCTTTTAATCTGCCATCAAGCCAATCGTGCTGTTCGTGATCAGGTTCAATGTGTCGTTTCCAAATTTGCCACCAGTCATTACTGTCGTCCATATTGGCTTTCATCCCCGTATCGAGACCGAGCACAACCAGATTGCTGGCGCCAGAATTATCGCGCAACTCCCAAAAGGTTCCGGGCTGGGGCACATGACGCAATCCGTACCGTTCCCACAAGCGATCAAAGCGGTGAGTGCAAAAAAGATGGTAATACTCTTTCCCCTTATGAGGAGAAAAATATTCATGATCGCCGGGAGTCGACCAGATGGTACATTGAAGGTTCCGGTATGGCTCAAAAAAACCGGCAATAAAGTCGTTTGTATCACGGTCCATTGAGTCCATTCTTGCTGCGGGATACGCAATATCTCCGTTAATGATCATGAAATCCGGCTGTAGGGTGCGGAAGAGGGGTATTAGTGAATATTGTGAATTGTCTCCTTCTCCGGTATCTCCCACGACAATAAAACGAAACCCTTCGGAAACGTTTTTCCCTTCTTGTAATAGATTCGTAAAGGGAACAGATCTATCGGCAGGATTAGGCTCTCCAAACGTTTTTCTCCATTCTCCGGAATAATCAAGACGCGTATATTTTCGACGTGCTGCCAACCAATTCTTTGGTTGCAGCCAAAATCCGGGACCGCGGAGTTCTGCTGGATTAGGAAATATGATCTTAGCCATTAGTATCCTCACTTGCTTTTACCGGTTGCGGTTTCTTCTGTCCTTTTTGCAGGTTCAGCAGCGATGAGCTCAAATCATTCCAAAATGGAGCCCCAAAACTAATCATCAGTGCCGTAATAAAACAGCCGAAGAAATACCGGAGGATGTTTTGTACACCGTTCGTTGAACCGTGATCCCACATTTTCTCCACTTCAGACCAGTCAAGAAGATAATTAACCGGCATTGAATTCGCCTCACCTGATACAAGCCTCATTGCCTCTTCAAAACTTTCGGACGGATTATAAACCGATGTACTTTCCGGTTTCGCTTCTTTGGATGTCTCTGTTGTTCTGCGTTGATACACATCCATAGCATATTCAGCTACTTTGGCTGCCTCCTCCGGGGACATTGCTGCTGCTTTCCGGTAGAGAACATCTATCGGTAGATTGCAACCGACAGCCAGTAGAATAGCAAAGATAAATGTTTGACGAGTATTACGACGGCGGTAGGAATATTCGTAATTGGTCTGCAACCGTGAAAAATTTTTATCCACTTCATCGACGTGCTGCATAAAATGTGCACGAAAGGCGATAAGCATCCGGGAAGCGTCGATCACTTGCGGTAATTTTATTGTTCCAATTGAAAGAGATTTTGTCTTGCTAGAACTCGGAACAGTGTGTTCCCATTCCTTCAAGAATTGAACAACGCGATGCGCATTCCAATAACCGGGAGAAGCTGTCCCTGCCCGGCCAAGTTCAGTAAGAAACTGTTTCCATTGCGGTGAAGCGCTCGATGGTGTTCCTTTTTGCATCGTTGATTCTGCGGTGATGTGGTCAAGCGTTCGTTTAATCCAAGGGGGAACGGTTTTTTCCAATCCTTCAATCAACTGATTTTTTTCAAGGGGAAGTAAAGAGCCCTTTGGGCGTATTTTAAAAAGTTGGAAGGGAGACCTCATCTGAAAGTCGCTAACAATGGAGGGTTGGAAGAAAAGCGTCGACCAAGGACCGAGAAAATCAGTTAGGGCATTAGTATAAGCTCGGCTTTTACTGCTGGTGATATACTTATACATTTCCTGGAAAATCTGCACAGCAATTGCCAGGCCTAAAAACGTTCCCGCCAATCCCAATATAGTGCTCAAAAGAGATGATTCCATTAATACCTCCGAGTGATTTATTATTGACAATCATAAGCTCAATTTAATAGTGGCAACAGGATCATTATTTGCAGATGCATAGCCACCTGCATGGTAATAGTTTCAATCACAATTTGGTTACATTTCACTGTCTCTTCGACAGCGCATTGGTATGCTTATTCAATGAAGGGGGAGAACAAACGCTTTTTTACAAAAACTGATTTATATCTGAAGGGTTGTTTATTGTTTAAGATATTTTTTAAGTTTGTTTCCCCATTTTTTATTTAAAACGAAATTAACATCACGTCGGGATTGTCGTATTGCTTTTTCAGCATACTTCCTTAAGCTGACTGACTTCGACGCTTTCAATGATTGCCCAGGATACAATTCCTTCACAATTGCATCAAACACATTAGGTGTTTGAATTGATTGTTCAAGATTATTGAACGCTTTGTTAAACAATGATTTCATCGTTGTTGACATCCGTTCAAGATAATAGCCGTGATACAACCATAGCGCCGATTGAAGTAAAGGATAATCCTTGGCAGCTTTCATCAACTGCTTTAACTGACTGAGAAACGCTGAGTATTTAATAAATCCCCATACGCCGCTTTGCGCTTCCGTTTTTTCTTTGGAAAGAAATGCTTTTTTTAGTTTTTCAAATGACCGTAAGATATCATTCACATCATCGATGGTGTCGTCATCATACCAGACATGATCAAGCATGTTGATGAACATCTCAATATCTTCGTCATTTTTTAGATACCGGTTCAGGGATATAAACTCATTAAATATACTCAACGTAGCAGGGGTCGGTTTCTGGATGAACGGCTTTTGAGCATGTATGTAGTTTAATGTCACTGAACACATAGTGTAAGGATAATGCTTAGTGTAATATGGTTTTACCGAAGGATGGTCTAAAATACTTTGTATTTCCAATTTAATTTCTTCGTTGAGCAGCGGGGGAACGTATCCGGAGAATACAGCAACAAGCAATAGATTGTAGAATTCGAAAAGAGCGTCAACTTCAAATCGTCTGGTAAGTTCTGCTCCATAAACGCCATCAGGAACATGGAAACGAAGGAAGTAGGCAAGTTGTTTATCTTGGTTGTTCTGAAAGAACTTTTGGATATTATTCAATCCTCGGGCAGGCCCACCTTTGTCGTGATATTCCGTAATGAGCGATTGTAAATTTCTCTTGGCAATATCCATAGAATTATAAGATTGATTTAAGCAATTCGAATGGTTTGAGGTATTGCACGTCGGGTTTACATACGCTAATATGATTTTTATTTTTTATGATCTCAGCCGGTTTATCCAGTAAGTATTGATAACTTTTTACCACTTTATCCCCTTTTGCATGAACAACTAACTTCGCTTTAGTAAAATTAGCTTTTCCTTTGTTCTGCAATGATTCTGTTTGCGTTTTTATGGAGTTAAGAATTCCACCATCTTTTGCATCTAAATCGTTTAATATGGGGAAATTTAATAACCCGAATAGGCTAATCAATTTATTTACTCCCGATAAAGCTTCTTTAACTAATGATGTAATGTCTGTTCCATGATGCGCCGGTGCAAATAACACCAGCATCGATTTGTTCACCCACTTTCTTTTATCGATATATGCAAGCAACTGAGCTTGTCGTGCTAATACAGCTCCCAATGAATGAGCGACAAAAATAATTCGTTTATACTTTCGCTCTGGCAGATGTTGATCCGCAGGTAAAATGTTATTTTTCAATGGAGCAACAGCAAGATTGATAAAATGATACAATTCGGCAGCATGATCTCCAGCCTGACCCCGAAATGTATCATACCCGTAGATTAGGATATCAGATTTTTTACATTTACTATCCTGGAGCGACAATGAAGGAAATGTACTCCATGTTGTCTGCGTACTTCCTCCGAATCCATGAACAAAGATTATCAACGTAGTCGGATTTTTATAACTAAAATATCCTAGTGTATTTATGCCGTGAAGTATGCCAATCTGTGCAGTATGATTTGAACTCATAAAAAGTCTGCATTAAATGAAACTACCATCGCATTATGCATCAGCAGTTTTTTTGATGAAGCATAACTTAACACTATTTATTTTGCAAGAAGGTATAACTATCGCAAAGTAGTGTCAATACCGTAAATAGGGTATATTTGGAAATATGGAACATGAATTCTCGAAGTAAAATGGTCATTGTAGAACTGAGTTTTTAAATTTCGGAGTGGGGTAAGAAAATTTCGGATTTCACTTATTATACAACCACCTGCTTGATGGTAAAGGCCGTGAAATTAAACTGACTACGTCTAGAGGCAGTAGGTTTGGTATCGGCTAATGCCGACTCAAGTCTCCCAGCTTTAGAGAAGTCTGAGTCAGGAGTTTCTGGTACATCTTGATTTTTGATAGACTCAGAAATTACTTCTTCCGTCACGTTTCCAAAAATCACCACTATTAGCAATTTAAAACATATATTTTGTGGGTATAAATGGTTTAATGTCAAGGAGATACGGAAAATATTTGAAATTTTGCAAATTTTGCTACTAATAAGCGTCCCAAAGTGTCTATGTCTCTATAGTTGTAGTGTGCTGTATAGGCACTTTTGGGACGCTTGAATTACCATCTGATGATAATAATTTCTATCAGCAATTGATTATCTTAGCTTCAACAAATTGACGCTAGAAAAAAGATTACTTGTTTCAAGATGTGAATATATTTGGGTCATGGAAATATTCGAATGTCCCAATAATTTTTGTATAAAAAATAAACTCACTCCTTTTTGAGCCAGGATACTGGCAAATGTATGCCGAAGTGAATGGAAATGCAGTGAATTGCTCAACCCGTTGGCTCTCACGGCTTTTTTAAATTGTCTACTAACATAATCAAGAAATGCTCTGCCGCTATTTCTTCTCCCCTTGAACACATATTCTTGTTTCGAAGTCATATTAGATAATAGTGCAAATAATTCATCATTCATTGGAATGGTTCTCATTTTTCCAGCTTTCACCTGATAATTTATTGAACTTTGGATATGGATGCTTTTATTTATCAAATCAATATCCTTCCATCGTAAGTTGATGATCTCGCCCAAACGTGCCCCGGTAAATGCTGCAAAGAGGACAATATTATGTAACCATTCATCTTCTTTGATAGAATCCAAAAACAAATGCAGTTCTTCAAGGGTAAAGAATGCCGGAATTTTCTCCTGAATTCTTAATTGTTTTACTCCATCCATAGGATTTGTTTGAATCACTTGCCACGCTTTGATGCAATTAAAAAATGCTTTGATCGCTCTTATCTGAACATTGATGGAGATATTCTTCATAGATTTGGTGCTCTCAACAATAAATGCATCCAAATGTTTTCGGGTTATATCGTAGATCTGAATATCTTCAGTAAACTGCATAAATCGCCCCAGGGCGTGTTCATATATCTTAACGGTCTTGATTCCTCTGGTTGCTTTAATGAACGCCGTATAATCGAGAATTTGATGCGACAAAAGAGTTTTGTTGCGGGGGTTGCGAAGAGAAATGAGATTATTTATTGCTTTGTGCGCATCTAGCGCATTTCGAGTCCGAAGTGATCTCCAAATTTGTTTCTTGTTTTCTCGAATGATCGCATAGTAAATTCCTGACCGGGGGTGTTTGATGATTGATGCCATGGTTGTCAATCCCTTTCTTGGGCTTGACGATATGGTTTCCAAAGTGTGCTTGTTAGAAAAAGTGTTAGACGCTGGAGAAAAAAGTGGGGAATTCTTTAAGGTATTTACGGGTGTGCGTAAAATTGTAAGGCAGACGCTCTAAACCAGCTGAGCTAAACGCCCAAAAGACAATGAATAATTAACAATGCATAATTGAAAATTATTCAACTGTGGTAATCAATTAAATACTAAAAGAACAAGCAGAAGCTCTAAATGCCAAATTGTTTCACGACTACGTTCTTCGTGGGAATGGTTGACAATTTCAGCATCCCGCCGTTTTTAGGTCAGAGCATAGCACCCAAAAACAACTATTAAATATAGAAATATTTCATCTTTTTTCAAAGAAGAAAGTATTCACGAGTCCATGCACCATTCAAATGAACAAAAAATGAGGAGAGCAATTATTATTATTATGGATCACCTCATCATAATATCTGATGTTTCGTAAAGAGGTAAAAGTGGTTCAAGGAACAGAAAAGTTATAAATCAGTGAATCATAATTGACGTCCGAGTTTTCTTTCTTTCCAATCATATCGAGTAAAATATCCTCCAAAAACTGCAGCGATTGTGAAAGGGATATGTATTACCATTGCAGGAATGTAATATCGCAGTAGATTATTTATTTTATATTTCGTTGTAAATATATACAGTATGATAAAATCAATTGCCGCTTTAATCGCAAAAACATACAGGGGCAAAATATTGTTTACAAATAATGTCAGCGGAAGTGTAATGGCAAGAAAACAATAAAGAATAAATGTGCTGATCATAAATATTTGCATCGTCCAACGATATTTTGTTGTCTGTGCAGACCAACGCATGCGCTGATTCAGGAACTTCATCCACGTATTAACAGGATTTGTTGTGACGAAAGATGTTGGGTCGGAGATATATTTTGCTTCCCATTTTTCTGTCGCAACAATCTTTTGGACAAGAAAAGAATCATAACCGGAGTTAATAGTACGGAACGCTGAGAACCCTTTGACATCTTCAAACGCCTTTCTTCGAAAAGCCATGTTACAGCCATTCGCAGTATTCGGACTTCCAATGCCGATAGATCCTGCACTGACTGAGTTAAGAGAGATATAATCAAGGTATTGTATTCCAAAAAGCATTTGGGGAATATTTGCATTATTTCGATACTTCGTCAATCCAGTTACCGCACCAATTGAATCGGACATGGTTGAAACGATAGTGGAGATCCAATTTTCTGTGACAAAACAATCTGCGTCGGTGGTAAGAATTATTTCATTTGATGTTTTTGAAGTAGCATACGATAATGCATTTATTTTTGGGGAGATATTATGCGGCTCGTCCGTTACTTTTAATAGTGTTATTCTATCCGGATAGCGTAAGCAGTAATTTTCTACAATGTGCGCAGTATTATCGTTTGAGTTGTCATCGATTATCGTAATTCGATATTTTGTACTTGGATAATCTTGATTGAGAAGGGATTCGATACATTTGGATATCCCCTCTTCTTCATTCCGTGCTGCAATTAACACATCAACAGAGTATTCATTTAGATTCACCGAATCATGCAATCTAAATAATCCAATTGTCCACCGTACTATTTGGATTACATATATTACAAGAGTGACAATAAGTATTACATTGATAATATTATTCATTTTTTTATCTTGGATTCTCCCTGATAAACCGATCCACCACATCTCTCCAATTCGCAATAATTCTCACAAAAACAAATTGCCGTCAAAACGACATTACTGAGAGATGAATCGATTTGCTTTTATGTTTTCCTTCTCCCCGCGTGTCCAAAGGACCACTTCGTGGAGGCGGGCAGGCGTGTCCTCCCTGCCTGCCGGCAGGCAGGCAAGTGCAACCTCCGCGGTGAATTTTTCTTTACCGATACTTGCTTAAAGGGAATGCACCTGCTTTTACCTGGAACTTGAATCCTGAAACAGTAAAGTTTTTATTTCTTTCTTCTCTGTGCTCTCCGTGCCCTCCGCGGTGAATTTGCTTTATCGATACTTGCTTAAAGGGAAAGCAACTGCTTTTACCTGGAACTTGAATCCTGAAACGGTAAAGTTTTTATTTCTTTCTTCTCTGTGCTCTCCGTGCCCTCCGCGGTGAATTTGCTTTATTGATACTGCTTAAAGGGAATGTAACTGCTTTATTTGAAACTTGATTCCTGAATCGATTGGCTTTCATTTTCCTTCTCGGCGCCCTCTGTGACCTCCGCGGTGAATGCTTTTAGGTAATCGGGTATTCCTTCAAAAACCTATCCACCGCATCTCTCCAATCCGGAATCGTTATCCCTAAATCGTCTTGAAGTTTTTGGTTGGACATAGCAGAAAATAACGGTCGCTGCGCAGGACTTGGAAACGTGCTCATCGGCACAGGTATAATGGTCGATTTCAATAATAGTTTTTTTGCAATATATCTACCCCATTCATATCGAGAGGCGTAATCGCTATTAGTAAGATGATAGAGTCCTGTTAATCCTTTGTCGATTGATCGCAAGGTGAAATCGACAAGATCAATGGTACTCGTTGGGACAGAAACTTCGTCTGCTGTCAGTTTTAAAACTGGATTCTTTTGAGACCATTGCATCATCTTATTGATGAAATTCTGAGTTCCTTTGCCATACGCCCAGCTCGTCCGAAATAGCAAATATTTTCCGCCGGAAGAAAGAACGGACTCCTCGCCTTCTTTTTTACTTTTTCCATAGACATTCAATGGATTAGAGAGATCCGACTCGTTATAAACATTTCCTTTCAATCCATCAAACACATAATCTGAACTGTATTGAACAAAAAATATATTTTTCTCTTTGCAGAGAGCAGCAATATTATTAACGGCAATTGAGTTTATCAGATATGCAGATTTTGATTGCTCCTCTGCAAGATCTACTGCATTATATGCAGCGCAGTTAATGATAATAGTTGGGTTTAAGGAATCGATATATCGGGATAGTATTTCAACAGAAGTAATATCGCAGTCTTTTTCGTCAGGCGCTAATACGGGTACATTTCTGATCGCTAAATCTTTTGCAAATTGTTTACCAAGCTGGCCGTTGGCACCAAGAATGAGATATTTTTGATTATTCACTTATTTTTTATAAATAAAATTATGATTGAGTTCTTTTAATGGTATGCCTAACAAGTCTTTTTGGGATACAATTGGATTTGCTATTTTCTAATCTATATGAAGCGTCGGATCATTATAAATTAAACATCGTTCTGATGCTTTGTGGTAATAATTTGTGCGCTTATAGTGGAACAATACGGAATCCGAAAGGACAGAAAACCCATGTGCAAATCCTGGCGGAATCCATATTTGCTTTTTGTTTTCCGAGGTTAATTCTACAAAGATATACTGACCATATGTGGGTGAACCAAATCGAATATCAACTACAACATCTAACACAGCACCTAAAAGCACCTGGCATAATTTTCCTTGAGCATACTCGGCATTTTGTAAATGCAATCCGCGTAGCGTATTCTTTGCAGACCGTGAAATATTATCCTGAACAAATGTTACCTCGCCAATGTATTCACGATATTTCTTTTCTTGAAAGGACTCATAAAAATAACCACGTTCATCTTCGAATATCGATGGTTCAATAATAAAGACTTCCGGTATTTTCGTTTGAGTAATCTTCATGCTTCGTCGTGCGCAACAATATTTTCTAAATATTCACGGTAAGAAGATTTTGGGAGTGAGTTAACTAAATTGACAAAGTTTTCTTTTTTAATAAACTTTTTATAATATGCTATTTCTTCAATGCATGCAACTTTTAATCCTTGTCTTTCTTCAATCACACCAAAAAAATTTGAAGCCTGCAGCAATGCTTGAGGTGTTCCCGTGTCCAACCATGCTACACCTCTCCCTATTTTTTCAACAAATAATTGATTTTGTGTCATATAATTAACATTAACGTCAGTGATCTCAAGTTCACCTCGAGAAGAGGGGTGCAAATTCTCAGAAATATTTATTACCGAATTATCATAAACATACAAACCAGGTACCGCATAATTTGATTTAGGAATAATTGGTTTCTCTTCTATACTTATTGCTTTACCAGCTTTATCAAATTCAACTACACCATATCGTTCAGGGTCTGATACCCGATAACCAAAAACTGTCCCGCCGGCTTTTTGTTCCATTGCTCGATAGAAGAAATCCAAGTTTCCGTAAAATATATTATCACCTAATATTAATGTTACTGAATCGTTTCCAATGAATTGCTTACCCAAAATAAATGCTTCTGCTATGCCATTTGGCGCACCTTGTATAACATATGATATTTTCAATCCCACCTGAGAACCATCACCAAAAAGTGTTTGATAATGTGGGATTGTGAGTTCGTTTGAGATAATTAATATTTCTTTAATACCACCAAGCATTAACACAGATAACGGATAATAAATCAGTGGTTTATCATATATAAGAGTTAATTGTTTACTATATATTTTTGATATGGGAAACATGCGAGATCCTGAGCCACCCGCGAGGATTATACCTTTCATTGAATTTCCTTTAATCTAAATAATAATTTTAAGGATATTGTGCTTCATAATATTTTTTATATTCCCCGCTGATAATCCTCTCCCACCATTTCTTGTTCTGTAAATACCACTGGACAGTCTTTTTGATTCCATTTTCAAACTGATATGCTGGAACCCAGCCAAGATCTTTCTGTATTTTCGCAGCATCAATAGCGTACCGTTTATCATGGCCGGGACGATCTTTTACATATGTGATTAGAGATTCAGGTTTACCAAGCTCTTTCAAGACCAGTTTTACAATATCAATATTCTTCCATTCATTGTGTCCGCCGATATTATATACTTCGCCAATTGTCCCTTTATGAAGAACAACATCGAGAGCAGAACAATGATCTTCCACATAGAGCCAATCGCGGACATTCGATCCATCGCCATACACAGGAATAGGTTTATCATTCAATGCATTGGCAATCAACAATGGGATTAATTTTTCGGGGAACTGGTATGGCCCGTAATTATTGGAGCATCGGGTAACAAGAGCCGGAAAGCCAAATGTGTGTTGATACGCAAGCACCAACATATCCGATGAAGCTTTGCTGGCGGAATACGGACTATTAGGATGAAGCGGGGTTTCTTCCGTAAAATATCCAGTCGCACCGAGCGATCCGTATACCTCGTCTGTAGATACATGAAGGAATCGTTCAATACCAACTTCGCGCGACGCATCTAACAATACCTGTGTACCAACTACATTCGTATGCACAAATATTGCAGGACCGGTTATGCTTCTGTCCACATGTGATTCGGCCGCAAAATGAACTACGGTATCTATAGAGTGTTCTCGAAATGCTTTTATGACTTGATCTTTATTGCAGATATCCCCTTTGACAAAGAGATAATTTGGATTTCTTTCAATCGTACTGAGATTTTCAAGATTTCCAGCATATGTAAGCGTATCGAAGTTGACGATCTTATAGTCAGGATGTTTGTTCAACATTAAATGAACAAAATTACTGCCAATAAAACCGGCTCCTCCAGTTATGAGAATATTTTTCATCGGTCCAAAAAATGTTTATGAATTTAAGAATTTACGAAAAAATGCCAGTATTTCCAACGATTAACACTACTGACAGGTTGCGCGGGTGAAATGATGCAGTTAGTAAAGCAGAATTTATAATAAATAATTGCAAAGGATATGAAAAGTTCAGTTCATTCAAAGATTCTGATGTATAAATACTTTAGAAGAGACCATATGAAACTTGCAATTCGACACCATATTTTTCATTGTCCTTATTTTCATAAAACCCTTGAACTCCAAAACGCATGTCGTGAATTGGCTCATAGAGTAAATTCATCCCATAAATTGTATTCCTAGTTACTGTTCCGTAAAGGAATGGTAACGATGGTAAAACATATTGAAAATGAATGTCCTCTAATCCGCCTTTTCGAATATAATCATAAAAGAACCCTATCTGCAATTGAGAAATAATTCTATAGTCCACTTTAAGATATATTTGATCCGAATTTTGCCCGATATAGTGACCTAAAAGATATCCATCACTTTCATAAGTTTGAGTCTGTATATAGTGAGAATAAACCCATGGCAATATTCTAGTGTATTCTGCTGTAAACGTCGCATCAGATAATAACTGAGAATTATAAATAATACCAAGAGAATATCCCAACTGGTTACGTGACTTATCTTCATTAAAAATGGCTGTTGTTCTAATTTCATCGATAAACAATGATCCAAATAATTCAAGGGAATTGAATACGCGGAAATCAGCATTTAAAAATATTTGAGAATTATTTCCGTCATCATTATTTGAATTTGTTGTCAAGTAATGATCAACAGCACGATAAAACAATATTGGATTAAGGAATAAAAGGTTGGGAGGCATATCACTGTATATGATAGATTCTCCAAATGATATATTGAGATTTTTCAAAAGTGACACAGAAACAAAATGTGCAGCAATATATTTTGGTCTAAATATATTTCTTTTCTTTGAAGGGATTTTTGCATCATATGTACTTATAGAATCTAGTACATCCGATTGAAGCCAGCCATGAAGGTAATAAAATCGTAACCATTCAGTTGGTCTGAGATCAAGTCGTAGGAATGGAAAGGAAGGAGCTTTCGATGATAGTATCAGCTTGCTTCTTTGCCCCATTCCCCAATTAATATAATCTTTCCCCAATGAGAAACACCCCCAACCCCACTTGACACCAATTGCTGCCCGAATATCACTATACTCTATAGAATTAATATTGGGTTGACTATATAGGTTTATTCCAGTAGAAGGAATATTTTTTTTGCTTTTATCAATACGAGTGCCAAATTCAGCATTCTCTGTGAAATGAAAAGTATAACCAATGACGTTTCCTAATTGGCCATACAATTTTGCACCGCTGAATCTATGCACTGCATTTTTTTTAATATTGGCTCCCAATATCGGATCTAACGTAAGATACAATATTGTATCTGCATATTGGTAAAGATGCCAAGTATTACTATCCTTTTCATGAACTATTCTCAGTGCTCGAAGTTCATGGAACAAATCTCTTTCGTAAAATTCAAGTTCTTCTTTGTCATTTGCACTTAACTCAGAATCACTTTGGCGTATACGGTATAAACATTCTGCGATCCTTGTGCGATCCAGAGGGATCACTTCAAGATTTTCATTATGAAGGCCACGAACATATGTTCTCTGCAGGAATGCATATATAGATTGGTCCAAAGGCTCATAAACAACTTGAGCTTGACCAAGAATTACTAAGACCAAGCTCAACATTACGTAAATAATTATTTTCTTCATCTTAATCGCTAGTTATTCTCTATTTTTCCCTTAACATTTTCAAATATTCATTATACAATATCCATTGCTTATTAATATGCCCCTCTTCCAAACAGCACGGTGGGTATTGTTTCAAACAATAATTCCATATCAAAAAGAATGGAGTGATTTTCTACATAATACAGATCCAATAGTATCATTTCTCTAAATTTAATATTGCTTCTTCCAGACACTTGCCATATTCCCGTCATCCCTGGTTTGACATTTGCGCGGTCTCGTATTGCTTCCCAGAATTCATCTGATTCATCGACGTTTTCAAAGTCGTTGATTGGTAAAGGACGGGGACCAACAAGACTCATATCTCCTTTGAGAACATTAAATAATTGGGGAAGTTCGTCAATACTAAATTTGCGTATGAACTTACCTACTCTTGTGATACGAGGGTCATCTTTAATTTTAAAGAGTGCTCCGTCAGATTCATTTTCCTTTCGCAACTCCTCTTTCAGTTCTTCTGCATTGGAGACCATACTTCGGAATTTTATAAAGAAAAACTCCTTACCACCCTTGATTGATGCTCTACGTTGTAAAAAAAAGATCGGTTTTCCCGACTCAATAAATATAGCGACAATCGTAAAAATGAATATCGGGCTCAGAATCATCACTACGAGTGATCCAACAAAAAAGTCAAACGTTCTCTTGAGAAAAGATTTTAATTTATTAATATGAACTCTTGGTTGAGAGGTAAGAGTAATTCCTGCAATATCGTAGATTCGAGCTATCTTCAATAACTCTTCTGACAATGGAGACAATATTTTTACTTTAATGCCGTGTTTTTTACTAAGCGCTTTCACTGTAGAAAATCCATTCACAATAATTTCTGTAGAAGGAATAAATATTCTATCAATATTTTTAGTAACAATAATGTTTTCAAGCTCTTCAAGAGGATAAGCCTTTAGATTATCCGGTAATTGAGGATGTCGCCCTTTCTCTTTGACTAAAAATCCACTGATCTTATATCCAAGTTCAGGAAATGATGTAAAACGGTCTGCGATTTTAATTCCTTCATTATCATACCCAACAATGATAGAATTATGCACACCGAACCCCTTTGATTGGAAATAGAGATTCAACCAATATAGCAGAGACCTGTTCATTAAAAAAAATAGTGGCAGTGAGGCAGTAAACGTAAAAACTGTAAATCGATCTATATAAAGATTTTTTATAAGAGAGACAAACGCGAGAGTGATCATAATGCTGATCAAATACGATCGTGCCACGATAAAATTTTGAAGACGCAAACTGAGATGAAATGAGCCTCTGTATAAACCCAGCAAAGATGACAATGTCATGGAAACAATTGTATATATACCGAGCACTGGAACGGATTGATCAAATGGGGTATGGACTATTACGTTTACAGTATGTAGAAATGAACAAAGTAAAACAGAACAGAGAATGGCCAAAATATCAAATAATTGTGACATGGAAACAAATATTATTTTCCAGTTCCGTTTTATCACTTACAATAGTCCTATATTATTACAGTCTTTTTTCCAGTCGCTCAATGCGCTTTCCAATGAGTATGAAAATGTAAATCCGGATTCAAGCAATGCGTCAGATGATAGATGTGTGGAATAAAATAATTTTTCAATTCTTCTGTGATGAATCGGATTCTTTAATCCAATGCTATTCAATAATTCAAAAGTGTAGGAAATTCCTAATAATAATCTAAAAGGCGCAACAGGAACGAATCTTCTCCACCCCATGACTTTACAGATCGACGAGCAAATCTTACCTATAGTGTCAGGTTTCGGAAACACGACGTTATACAGAATGCGTTCCTTGGAATCACTTTGAAGGAATAACAAAGCACGCACAACATCTTTGACATATACACTCCCTTTGATCGTATCTCTTTTGCCAACGTAAACAAACAAATTAAATTTTAATGCCCTAGCCAATCTCGAAAAATTTCCATTTTCACCTTTCCCAAAAACAACACCTGGCCGAATAATTCGCAATCTGTGTTTTTTATGGCTTTTCTCCCAACCGAAGAGAACTTCTTCAGCAAGTAATTTGGATATTCCATAAGCTGTATCTGGAGCTGTTATATCCTCCTCGGTATTTCTTTTTTCGCCGGATTTGAATACCATCATTGTGCTAGTAAAAATGATATTATTAACATTATTATCAATCGCGAATTGACATATGTTTTTAGTACCAAGATAATTCGTGACAAAATATTCCTCCCAAGAATATCCCGGTTCTTTACAAAGCGCCGCAAGATGGATTAATATTGGATTATTAAAGTTTTTCTTTATTGAAATCGATTCATTAATGTCGCAATAGATATATTCTGTGTTACAATGTAAATTTTTAGGAGGTATTTTATCAAGCACAAATATTTTATCATTGGAATGGTGTACTTGTAAATATTCAATGAGATGAGATCCAATGAATCCAGCAGCACCGGTAATAATATATTCCATGCAATTATAGTTCCCTGCCGGATTTTGAAAGATATCTTCCATAGTTCAAGCCCAGATATCCCATAAATGTTTGGAGCACAAACACCCCTATCCAATATACATTATGTTGATGCAATAAATATTTAATCCCGCTTATCAGATAGTGAATTCCTTCACTTTGGAAACTTTTCCCGAGATTTTCAATAAAATTCAGCTTTGATTGCACAAATCCCATTGATCTATATCGTTTGAAGAGGTCAAGAACGCCTAAATTATGAGAGTGTATCACACCAGCAAGCGGAATATAGGATATCGTGTACCCCAAATCAATCAACTCTTTTGCAAATGCAGTATCCTCAAATATCGGTATATCCTCTCTAAATTTAATCAATTTCCATGATATCTTTCTAATTGAACAGTTGACCGTTGAAAAGAAATAATTTCGATGTCCGAATGTCTTCAACGATTCGGTATTTTTTTGAATCATTTTATCCTGATAGTTCCACGACAATCTGAAAGTATTGATAGGATCACAATCTGCTTTTGGAAATTGTTTGCCATAAACAGCACATATACGATCATCATTTAACAGCGGATCAACCAATAAATCCAACCAATTTGAACTCATTGGGCATGCATCACCTGCTATATAGATCAGATAATCACCTTGTGAAAGTTCTGCACCTAAATTTCTCGTGCCGCCATGATGAAACGCATCTCTGCGAATGTTATGGATTCGAACGGGATATTTTCCAGCAATCTCCAATGTTTTGTCGTCGGACGCAGAATCTATGACGATTACTTCAAATGAGTATTTCGTTTCCTGATTGAATACATTTTCAAGGCATCGATGAATATTTTTCTCTTCATTCAACGTCAGTACGATAATGGATACAAGAGGTGAGGTATTCATATTCAGCTTAAACATTTGATGTTAAAAATGACTTCAAAGACACTTTCCAGTGCGGCATAACGTTCAAATTATTTTTTTTCAAGGCGGCATTTTCCAATACAGAATAAAAAGGTCGTTTTATTGGTATGGATTCTTGATTGACGGTTGTCTCGAACAATGGAGTATTTATTTTCATTATTGAAAATATCTCTTTGGCAAATTCATACCATGAACATTCACCTTCATTTGTCATGTGGTAAATCCCCTGGCTGGGACGTTCTTCAATGAGAAGTTTTGTATTTATCGCAATATCATACGTCGACGTTGGAGTTAAAATTTCATTTCCAACAACTTTTACTTCAGGCTTTTCATTTGCTAGACGGAGCATCGTTGTTATAAAGTTACCTCCTTTTGCTCGACATGGCACCTTACCATAAATACCGGATATTCGAATGATATATCCTTGCTTAGAATAGTTCAATACAAAATTTTCGCCTGCACGTTTAGTGATCGCATAGACATTCAGCGGATTGGTCGCGTCATCCTCAAAATACGGTCGTTTTTTTATTCCATCAAATACATAATCGGTGCTGTAATGGACAAGCGCATAATTCAATACATTTGACATTGTTGCCAAATTCAACGTTCCAATTCCGTTAACAAGAAATGCGTGCGCAGAATCTTGTTCACAATTTGGGACATTATGTGCAGCTGCAGTATTGATCACAACATCAGGTTTAATTGCGGATAAGATTTCTTTGACTTGACCTACATTGATAATATCAATATCACTATGATTCAAACTTACAACCTCGTGTGTGGATGAAAATACAGCATCAATATCTGAGCCTAATTGACCGTTACCGCCAATAATTGCAATTTTCATATATTATAATTTTATAGATGATTCAATATTTTTAAAAACGTGAATATTATAGAAGTTTGGGTTTGAAAAATCCTTGAACGCATCATAGTTTGCAATCAAGTTTTCAAGAATGGATTCAACGTCATGTTTTGGCTTGAAGCTGAGAATATTTGTTGCTTTTTCGATGCTTACCTTATAGTTTCTGAAATCTTGAATATGTTTAATATTGAGTGAAATTTTTTTACTGAAATGCTTATCGACAGCTGTTTTCACATAATCAGCAACCTCTCCCACAGTAAAGTTTCCCGAAGCAATATTGAAAATACCTGATATGGAAGAACTAGCTTCGATTGCTCTTACATAACCATTAACAGCGTCTTCAATACTCAGTATAGGTCTCCAAATGGAAGGATTACTGATGTATATTTCATTTTTTTCCAACGCAGATTTAAACATCGTATTCACGATCAAATCTAACCTCATTCGGGGACTATATCCGCTTACCGTACCTTGACGAAAACAGATCACCGAAAAATTCTCATCCGCCATTTGCAATGATGCTTGTTCACCTTGAAGTTTGGAAATGCCGTATGGATAGTTGGATACCGCCGGAGATTCTTCATTGTACAGTTCATTGACGGTATAACCATACACCGAACACGAACCGGCATAAATGAATCTTTTCACTCCAGCACGTTTCGCTATGTATGCCAGATATGCAGGTGCTGAAGCATTAAAAACAAAATTCATGCTTGGAGAAAATTCTGCCATTGGATCGTTCGATAATCCGGCTAAAAATATTATCTGTTCATATCCTTTGACATTTTCTTCCTTTAAAGAGAAAATATCTTTCTGTATCACCTTAACTTGCATTGGCAAATTGTTGCCAAACCATAATAGATCTACAACATCAACTTCATAACCCCTATCAAGCAGTTTTGGGACCAAAAGTGAACCAATATACCCAGCTCCGCCGGCAACCAATATTTTCATAACTTATCCTTATTGTAAAAATTAATATTTGAAATTATTTGATTCATCACGTTGTAACCATTGTTTCAATGTCTGCGCTTTTTCATCTTTTCCTGATAAAAATGGATTTTTTACAGGCCATTCTATACCGAGTTCAGGGTCATTCCAAAGAATTCCGGATTCAGCTTTATTACTATATATGCCGGTACATTTATATTGGATTTCTGCAAAATCGGAAAGGACACAAAATCCCCGCGCAAACCCAGCAGGAGCATAAATTTGTAATTTGTTTTCGGCAGATACTTCCCTTCCATACCATTGACCAAGTGTCGGAGACCCTGTACGGATATCAACTGCAACTAGGAAAGCACTCCCAAACGTCACTCGCATAAGTTTTCCCATAGGCGGTTCCCATTGAAAGTGTAACCCTCGAACCACATTTTTCATTGAACGCGAATGGTTGTCTTGTACAAAAACCTCAGGAATCCCCAGCTCCTTACATTGATCCGTTCTAAATGCTTCCAAAAAAAAACCCCTGTCATCCTGAAAAACTTCAGGTTTTATAACAACAAGACCATTTAAATGTTTTGACTCAATGCTTATTTGCATGTAATCCTCTATATGTATTAAATTAAAAAAACTTCGATGCTTGATTTGATATGTAGTCACCGATCGAAAGTGATGAAGTTGCTGCAGGGGATGGCGCATTACACACGTGAATGATCGTCCCTTCTTCAAGAATATGGAAATCGTCCAATAAATTGCCTGTAATACTGCAGGCCTGGGCGCGAACTCCTGACCCACCCTCAATCAAGTCATCCTGCTGGATCTCTGGAATCAATTTTTGCAATGCTGTCGTAAATGCCAATTTACTGAGTGAACGATAGAATTCTCCTGCACCTGTCTTCCAATATTTTCTGGCCATCGTTCGAAATCCGGGCCACGAAACGGCCTCCCAAAAATCTTTTAAATCAAAACTTGTCCGTGAATAACCCTCCCGCTTGAAAGCAAATACAGCATTCGGTCCGGCTTCTATACCGCCATGGATCATTCGAGTAAAATGAACCCCTAAAAAAGGAAATGAGGGATCCGGAACCGGGTAAATGAGATTATTCACCAGGTATTGCTTCTCTTTCCGGATCGAATAATATTCGCCGCGAAACGGGATAATTCTCACCTCCAAGTCCGGCTGAGTGAGCCTTGCAATTCTGTCCGAATGCAAACCGGCACAACTTATAACAACTTTGGATTCATAGACTGAATTGCTCGTTTCAATGATATTCTTGGAATCTGTACTCTTTATTGAAACGACTTGCTCATTAAAGTGCATTGCTACGCCGCTCTGTTGAAGGATGTGTTTCATTGTTTTCGCAACGGCAGTATAATCAACGATGCCGGTCTGCGGAACAAATATTCCCCGTATTCCGTTAACGTGCGGTTCGATTTCCTTCAATTCCCGTTGTTCTAATTTTCGCAATCCCTTCAATCTATTTGCAATACCGCGGTCAAACAAGGTCTGCAAACCCGGCAATTCGCTTTCATCCGTTGCCACGATCACCTTACCGCAAATCTCATATGGAATATTATGCTGTGAACAAAACTGCACCATCTGATTGTATCCATCAATACAATTCTTTGCCTTGCGGCTCCCGGATTTATAATAGATACCTGAATGGAGTACCCCACTGTTGTGTCCTGTCTGATGTATCGCAACGGACGCTTCTTTTTCAATAATGATAATCGAGAGATTTGGATGATGCTTCCTTAGCTGAACGGCAGTCGCTAATCCGACAATTCCTCCCCCTATGATAATGATATCTGAGGAATGCATGATTATTTTCGACCCATAACTGACTGCAATTCCACAAAAATCAGTTTGCAAAGACTAAAAAGAAACTTCACCGGTCCCCGTTTTCGATTGATAAATAATTCATTTTTGGCAGAAAAATGTTTGGACAAATATGACATCTCATTGCGGGTTTTCCATCCGCGACAATGAAAGGCTATGATCTTTGGATTATAATGTATCGGATACCCACCCGCCTTGGTCCTGATGCTCAATTCGATATCCTCTTTATACATGAAAAAATTGTTTCGAAAAAACTCGTTTTGGGAGATCTGAACACGTTTTATCGCATCAGAACTGCACACCATTAATGCACCGCAAATTGCTTCCGGCATTAAATAGTTATCGTCATACTGTTGATGATCGATCTCTCCCTGCCCTCTATCATACCACCGACCATACCATTTTTGGAAAATCCCGGTAGAGTCTATAATATCAGATTCCCTGTTCTTTTCCAGGTCATACCGTAATAGTTTAGGACCTAATATACCAATTTCTTTGTTTATTTTTAAATAATCGCCGATGTCTGATAAAAATTCTCCAGGTAAGACGACATCCGGATTGACAAATATTGTATAGGGTATTGTATCAATAAAGTCTTTTGCTGCAAGATTATTTGCTCTGCTGAATCCGATATTTGATTCATATAATATCCTCACTTTGTCGCCATGAATCTTTTGAAGGTATTCCCGCTCTCGTGATCCGGAGTCAACGATTGTAATCATGTAATCAGAAACAGTTTGCGAAAGAATGGACTCCAAGCAAAGCGTAATGGAATCCTGACTGTTATGAGTGACGATGACAATATGGTAATTCAATTCACGAGTATTCATAAAAAAATTAGACATTCCAATCCGAGACTGAGCGGTATCACGATCTGCCTTCATTACTCCTTGTTAAACGGAGAAGCTGTATCAGATGTATTTTTGACCTGTGCAGAGACAACATCGGTAATTTCATAAATCCTCAACGTTATCAGCATAAAGGCAATGATACTGAACGGTGTGTTCAATAACGGATTGGTATTTCCTGTTACCCAAAAGACCATTGCTCCAAATATCAGTGCAATATCATTTTTAACGAATAAAGGAGCCTTTCGTAATTTCCACAGTTTATACGCTGATTTATACAGCCAGAACAAATACAACATTGCATATGGTATTCCGAACCACAACGCAGTATTCATGATTGCCATTTCCATCACTTGGATCTTCGTTCCAATGAAATTATTGTATATCTCACCCATCGGCCCTGCACCTATGAAGGCGATAATTGGATTGTTCTGTAGCAAAGTGAGATATCCATCAATATGACCAAATCGAACAAGCGTTGAACCATCTTCAACATTGATGAGTTCCGTTGTTCTCGAAAGAAATACTCCAGTAATACGGTATCGGATTGGTTCGAAGAGGGCGATTGCAGCACCGAGTAAAAGAATGAACAGAAAATATTTTTTAAGAATAGACCTGAAAGATGATGCTGTTGAAAACACTGTAACAAACAAAAAGACAAATACACCCCCCATAATTAATCCTCGTTGACCCAAAATAAGAAGAGCAATGAAATATAATGCGGTGAAGAATGGTGAACGCAACAATTCAAATCCCAGCATCAATATCATTGCATGGGCAACAAATGGACGAATTTCAACTTTTTGATTAGATTCTACAAAATCATCCACAACCCGGACATCTGGGCTAAATACACCAACCTTATATTCTGTCGTAAAATCCTCGAATTGTCGTACATCGATGACATTGATCAAGTTCAATACAAACAATATGCTCACAATAATTGCGACTGCTCTGAATCCCACAATCATTTGTTTATAAATAAAATTGCTTCCCACAGAAATAAATAAAGGGTACAACAAGAACCATGCTGCGACAGATATTGTATTATACGATCGTCCAATAAACTTCATAAGATCGACATTTTCTGAAGAGAAAAAATAATTTTCCGGTGTATGGATAATGATAAATAACAAAGGGATAAGTAGGATGACAATAAAATCCGCCATACGATCGCCGATGATGCGAATGCTTGATTTATTTTGCAATACCCAAAGGAATGCTAGGACAAACACGGCATACTTTATTCCGAAACCACCGTAATAATCCAAAAAAAGACCGGCGAAAAAAAGTTTCGTGATGATTTTACCGGATCGACTGGATGGTTTGACATCCCATTTCGAGGCATCAGCGGGAGTATGTTCAAGTGTATTGCTTCCCATATTATGAATTAATGAATCCTTTTCATAAAAAGAATAGATTCATTCATCATTTTGATTAATACTTGAGGAAAAAATGATGAGAGGTAGGCCAAGAACAGTCTGATACTGTACCATTTATGTGGAGCAATACTTGATCTCGCTGCTAAACTTCTGCCGTTAAGGATATCGTATTTGGCGACACTGTACTTGATTAATTGAACTTCAATATATTCGACATCCTTAGGATATTTTTTTGCAAATAGCGGATCCATATGGTTGAATTTTTCAAGTAAAAATTGGATCTCTTTAGGACCTCGTTCTGGAGATCTCATTGTTCCCATGTTTTTGTGGATTCGCCACACAGACAATGGTTCATCAATATAGGAAGCCTTGTGTTTATAAAGAACCCTCATAAAAACGTCGAATTCTTCGATATGTTGGAACCGCTCATCAAACAACGAATCGAGTGAATTTAACGATCTCCGCGATATCATGACCGAAGAAAGGCCTACTTGATAACTATACAGGAATTTAAAAAAAATCATTCCTTCTGGCTGTTTATCTTTAAATCCAAGGGCTAAACGCTTTCCTGTATATGTTGTCAATTTATAGTAGTTAGAATACACAAAATCCACATCCTGATTATTTCTCATGACGCTAACCTGTTTTGCAAGTTTTTCGGGGACCCAGAGGTCGTCATGATCTAAAAAAGCAATGAACTCACCCGATGAGTGCTCCAGCGCCTTATTCCTGGAATATCCCAATCCGTGATTCTCCTGATAGATGTAGCGAATTGGATGACCCCGTTGAATATAGTCATGAACAATGGCTTCGGTAGAATCTTTTGAACCATCGTTGATGATGACTAGTTCCCAATCCTTGCATGTCTGCTTAATAACACTGTCGATTGTCTCACGAAGGTACTTTTCGGAATTGTAACAACATAAATTTATGCTGACTGTCGGCTGCATGACTGATTGCTCGGATAGAAATAAAAAAATGAATATAGATATCTGATCAAATAGAAAATGACAGATATAGATCGTGAATCCAGCACAGGTGTCGGATATTTTCGACAGGAATGCTGGACAGATCAATCGCTATTTGCTGCAAAATTCTTTCACAGACAGTATCACCAAATCTACGTCTTCGTCCTTCATGTCGTTGTACAACGGCAGCGTAAGAATTTCCTTCCATAGAATATCCGTGGTAGGCAACGGTGTCGAGTATTTCAAGAAGAACGGTTGTATGTGGTTCGCGATGTAGTGAACACCAGTTCCTACCCCTTTCGTTTTGAGGAATTCCATTGCTTCATCCCGTTTACCGTCCAAAACCCGTATGATGTACGTGAACGGCGCTGTCTCTTCCATATTGATCGCTAGGGTCTTCAATCCCTTCACTGAGGTAAATGCCTGGTTATATTTCCGGACGATCTCCTTCTTCCTTGTGACGAATCCTTCGAACTTCTTCATTTGTGCAAGTCCAATGGCTGCATTGATGTTGCTCATATGGTAACGATAGCCTTGTGTCGTAATCTCATAGAACCAGCTTCGTTCATTTCTGTACCTGTGCCATGTGTCCTTGTCAATACCGAGGATCCTTTTCCGCCTGATCTCTTCCGCGATCTCGTCATTTGCAAGCGTGATAGCCCCTCCTTCACCGGTCGTGAGATTCTTTATCGGGTCAAAACTAAAACATGTTGCATCACCGAAGCTGCCGATCTTTTTCCCTTTATAAGAGGATCCAAAAGCATGCGCCGCATCCTCGATGATCAAGATCCCGTGGGGTTTGGCAATCTGGAACAAACCATCCATATCACAGGCATTGCCGTAGTAGTGGACGCAGATGATCGCCTTCGTTTTCTTTGTGATCTTCCTCTTCACATCGTTGATATCGATATTGAGGTCGGATTCATACACTTCGCAGAACACCGGCACAGCCTTCAATGCGGTGATCGCCTGAATGGTGGCACAGAATGTCAGCGATGGAACAATGACTTCGTCCCCTTCTTTTATCCCGAACGCATCAAGGGCAAGATGGATGGCCGTTGTTCCAGTGTTTACAGCAATGACGTTCTTTGCGCCGATGTATTCCTTGATCTTGTTTTCAAACTCAAATACTGTTGAACCTAAACCGAGCCAGCCTGTGTCGAACACTTTCTTTACTTCTTCGAGTTCTTCGTTTCCAATCGATGGTCTTGATACTGGTAGCATAATTGTCCCTTACATAAGGTTTCTAGTGATGATACAGATGTATTATTATTTAAATAATTTTTTTCTCGCTTTGAACAATCTCATGACGATATTGTTCCGGTACGGTTCAATATGCTGGTATCTTAATTCGGTCCGGTCGATGTAATCCAAAAGTTTTTTCGACACCGATGCAATATCATGATGATTCTTATAATATTGATAACACCGATCACTAACAGTTTGATACCGCTGGGGATCATGAAGTTCGTCAAGAATCTCTTCCATGGAATGCTCTCCCGTTGTAAATCCTTCACCGTCTATGTCCTTACCCAAGGTATAGTCTTTAGTTTCAAACAAATACCTGTACCGGTAATCGATACCAATGGGATGATATGAAAAATCAAGAATAATCGTCGGGATGCCGAGCCTTGCCCCTTCAAGGGCAGAAGCACCCATAGCAAAGAGAACATTTCCGCGTTCGGTCAAATACTCTTTGATCTTCGCATTTTCAATTTCCCCGATCAAGCTGACCGAGAAATACTCATTCTCACATCCAGGAATTGACCGATGCATCTGCTCCGCCTCAGGTCCATCACCAATAATATGGAACTGCAAGGCACGGTTATGTTTCAGTGCGTATTGGGACAGCTGCCTCATTATATACAGAAGGATCGATATCTTAAAATCCGCGATTCTTCCCACCCAGACGATATTTTTTCCTGAGTCAAAATGATGTCGTTCAGCTTCATCCGAAGCAACCGGTAAGTAATTTTCCTGCGGAATTATTCTATGCAATATCATTTCGGCACTCTTTTTATTCTCCTCATCCATAAACAAAAGACCGTGATGCTCCATCGCAGTGGAAGCAAACTTTCTGATGAGATGCTGGACATATGGCGAGGCGATTTTATACACTGCAGGCACATTCCTGCGATAGTTCTTAAAATACATCAGCAGATTGTAAGGATGCAGGTTCCAGAACAATAATCTCGTTCCCTTTTTCAATTGCAGTTCTTCTTCGATGTACCAGGGAGATATCGTTTGAAAAATCACGACACTATCCTCTGGAACTTCACATTTTTTATTGGGGGAAATTAGCAATGCTTGAATCTTAGAATTCCGATTGTTCAGGTACATATACCCATCGGTAAAATCACCGATATAGATATTGCAATCTGTGTGATCGGCAAAATAATTCGCGAGTTTTAGGAAAAGAATATTGACACCGCCGGCACCTTTGTTATAAGGAAAATAAAAAACAATATTCCTAGATTTCATAACAGAATTCTGAAAGCGTCTCTTCAATAAGTCGAATTGAGTTTTGGTCACTTAACTGCTTCCATAGCCCAACATTTAATTTTGATTTTTCAGGATCAAAATGTTTTTTCTTAAGCGTATGCTTACTCTTATCAACTTCTAAAAAATTTAGAATTTCTTTTAAAGTTTTATCATATTTTAAAACAATATCTTCGTATCGTAATCGTAATATTTTTTTATTATCGTCGATCTTGATTGATTTATTAATCAAGAATTGATTTTTAATGAATGAGTCAAGCTTATCGACCATTAAAAATCCTTGTTTCATTTTCCAATGATCTGGTGATTTTAAAAATTCTGGTACAAACCCTTTATTAGGCATAAATGTTGATGCAAAAATATCTCTCGGATCTCTTCGAATGACGATACTTTTGGAATTCGGGAATAATTCCATGCTAAACCGCGGATTATACGGTTCAAAAGTATTGTTAAGGACGATAGTGTGAATTTTTTCGTTACTTACAGTAACTGAAAAGAGACTGTCGAGGTAATGTTGACTCTTTTCAATGAATCCGTCTGAATCAACAAAAAGATATTCTGTTAAATATTTAAAATTAAAATATCTCTCTAAAGACAATTTTCGAAGTGTCTTAAAGAAAAATAGCACCCAATATGATTCATCGATACGCAAATAGGGCCAATCATGTTTTATACTTTTTGACTGAATCAATGAGTCTATATATTTATTTGTTTCTTCAAAAAATATTTTCCGAAAATATTTTTCATATTGTGTTCCATAAACCGCCAATTTGCTTTTTGGATCTGAAAATAAAGATTCAACCCCCATCCTATAGGCGACATTACGAAATCGTTTGATAGCTGCATCTGACCGTATAGGGGACCAGTTATCATGAACATTGTGCCTAAGGTCAACCAATCCACCGGGTATTCTTAAGAGATCAAATTCAAAAAAATAGTCCGGCACTTGGAATCCATCTATTTCTTTGAGAAGATCAATCATCACCGATTTACCAGAGTGTCCGTATCCAGAAACATCAACATAATTGTACATTATTAATTCCTTATCTGCTTACTAACCAGTCGTACATTTTTTTTAACCCTACAGACAGAGTATATTTAGGCTCCCAGTTTAAATGCTTTTTAATTTTGTTATTATCTCCATGGATGCCAAGAATATCTCCTTCGGTTTTGCCTTCAATTTTTTGAGTGATTTTGTTCGGGAAAAAACTCACCATTAATGAAATGAGTTCTCCAACAGTAGTCTTTTGCCCTGTACTTACATTAAAATAGTTGTAGCCTGTAAGATTTGATTTAAATGCAGAAATAAATGCAGATACAACATCATCAATATAAATAAAATCCCTATATCGGTTTAGATCTCCTTTAATTTGAATATCTCCATTGGTAAATGCTTGTGCTAAGAAAATACTAACCATGCCTTGACGTAGATTATCCATGTTTTGGCCAGGACCATAAACAGTAAAAAGTCTCATCGCAAATGAGTCAATCCCATATTGTGCATATAATCTTAGATAGTGCTCACTGGCTAATTTACCTACTCCATAAAAAGATTTTGGTGTTTTTTCTTCATCTTCATGAACTGCATGTTCTCCTAAATATCCATAGATGCTCATTGTGGAGGCATATAGAACTTTTTTACATCCAATTTTTAAAGCAAGTTTTAGTAATAACAATGTCGAAGAGGCGTTTGACTCAAGATCATATATTGGGTTATCAAAACTAATTTCTCCTGAACTTTGTCCCGCAATGTGAAATATTGCTTCAAAATTGTAATTTGCTAAACTATTGATAATTTTTTCGTCTTGGCAATTACCCTCAACAAATATTACTCCTTCAGGAATGTTAGAACGAAATCCTGTTGTAAGATTGTCGACAGTAACCACAATATAACCCATCTTTTGAAGTTCTTTTGCGAGAGTAGATGCGATGAATCCTGCTGCTCCTGTTACTAAGACATGTTTCATATGATTTTAAGTTTATTATTTGAGGAAAGTTAATTATTTTTTGAGGAATGAAATATTAAAATTGCAAAAAAAATGTTTGATTTACTAAATCCTTACAATCGATGTAAAATATATTAATTATGAATTAAAATTATTACATGAATTAATAACCTTTGCGACATCTTCCTGAGACATAGAAATATCTATTGGTAAGCTAATTACCGTTTTATGAATTTCCTCGGTAGTGGGAAATCGTAATTCATTATATTCCTTGTAAGCTTGTTGCTTATGAGGAGCCAGCGGATAATGGATCACTGTTTGAATCCCTTCGTTCAATAAAAACTCCTGGAAGCCGATACGGTTTTTCGTCCTCACAACGAAGAGATGCCATACATGTCTGTCAGCATCCGTCACAGCCGGCAGTACTAACTTTGGATTGAGAATTCCTTTCAAGTATTTCTTTGCAATCTCTTTTCTCTTATTATTTTCATCATCCAGGTACTTTAGTTTTGCATTAAGAATAGCCGCCTGCATTTCATCTAATCTGCTATTGATGCCTTTATAAAGGTTATAGTATTTTTTATGGGACCCATAATTTCTTAGTGCCAAAATTGTTTCATACAGTTTGCTATCATTTGTTGTAATTGCACCCGCATCTCCCAACGCACCAAGATTCTTTCCCGGGTAAAAACTAAATCCCGATGCATCGCCAAGATTTCCAGATTTTTTCCCATGATAAACTGCACCGTGGGATTGCGCAGAATCTTCAACAACTTTTAAATTGTATTTTGCTGCGATGCCGTTAATACCGTTCATATCAGAGATTTGTCCGTATAAATGAACGGGGAGGATAGCTTTGGTTTTTGACGATATCGCCTCTTCGATTCTTGAGGGGTCAATATTAAATGTTTTTATGTCCGGTTCAACCAATACCGGGAATAACCTGTTTTCAGTAATTGCCAATATCGTTGCGATATACGTATTAGCAGGGACGATGACTTCATCACCCTCACTCAAAATCCCCATCTCTTTATATGCACGGAGGATGAGAATCAAGGCATCAAGACCGTTTGCAACACCGATACAATATTTCACACCGCAATATGCTGCAAAACTGGCTTCAAACGTTTTGACAGATTCTCCAAGAATATACCATCCTGAGTCAATGACTTTTTCAATTTCCTTCAGGATTTCATTTTTATGTCGGTGATTTATCTTTTTAAGATCTAAGAATGGTATCATTTTTTTACATAGGAAATAAATTGATCATAATCGCGTATATAATCCTCACTGTCATAGACATCTGAGGCGAGAACTAGAAGCATGGCATCTGACGAATATTTATATTGAATTCCCCACACTTTTGGAGGGATATAAATACCGATCCCCTTGGAATCTAACCGATACTCTTCTCGCACAGAACCGTCATCCAACGCCACCGAACATGTGCCATTGATACAGACCAAGAATTGATGAAGCGTTTTATGAGCATGCTCCCCTCTTACTTCTTTGCTTGGTACATTATGCACTAAGAAAAACCGTTTAGGAATAAACGGTATCTGGTGTGAATACTCGGCGGCCAACAAACTGCCCCTTAAATCATCAACCATTGGAAGCTGCACTATTTTTACATCTTTAATTTTTGAGACAGGCAATACATGATGCGACAATTCCATGTATTTATCCGGCAGTTTTATATTTTCGGTACCAAAGTATTTTCGGATCGTCGCAGGATTACCAGCTACAATGGCATTCGGAGGTACATTCTTTGTTACAACAGCACCGGCAGCAACCATTGCGTTAGTACCTATGGTTATACCCGGAAGAATAGTAGCATTGGCTCCAATAGAAGCACCTTTTTTTATTATAGTCTTTAACCATTCTCTTGGATATTGCTTGCTTCTCGGATAAAGATCGTTGGTGAAAGTAGCGTTGGGACCGATAAAAACATCGTCTTCAAGATACGCACCATCCCATAACTGCACACCGGATTTTATCGTAACCCTGTTTCCCACCGAGACTTTATTTTCGATGAATACATGATCACAAATATTGCATTCGGAACCAATGACCGCACCTGGCAGTACGTGAGCGAATGCCCAAATACGTGTTCCTTCCCCGATGTGATCGGTCTCAACAATAGCATTAGGATGTTTATAGTAATTCATATATTAATTGTTTCTAAAATACTGTTCCAATAATTTTAAGAAGCTCTGGTCCATGGGAATCTTTGTTTTAATGAGTTCACCATAACTCTTCATGAGAATGCATACCAACTGATCATCGACATTCTTTTTATCCATCTTCAGGTACTTTATATACTCGACTGCTTTGATCTCTTTCAAAGGATATGAGGGAAAATTCATGGAGAGTTTTGACCGGACCTGCGCATACAGGGTTTCCGCCATCAATCCATTCTGGACTGATATGAGGTTCGCGATATCCATACCGATCGTCACAGCCTGGCCATGTTTGATGGAATAATTTGTCACGGATTCCAAGGCATGACCGAACGTGTGGCCGTAATTGAATTTATTCCTCTCCCCTTTGTCGAATTCATCGATTTCAATGACCGATTTCTTGATGCGGAGACTTTCGGTGATAAATTTTTTCAGTGACTGTCTGTTCTTCAACAAGTCATTATAGTCATCAAAAAGAGAACCGATAAACGTACTGTTCGCATAATATAGATAATGCAAAATCTCCCCTATTCCGGACTTGATGTCATCCGCCGGCAGCGTATCTAAAAAAGAGAGGTCGATGTAGATTTCCCTGGGCGGATTAAAGTTGCCGATCGTGTTTTTGATATCACCAAAATTAATGGAGGTCTTCCCGCCGATACAACTGTCTGTTTGTGCCAACAGGGTGGTGGGGATGAACGACCAGTCCACACCGCGGAACAGGACAGAAGAGATAAACGCGGTGATGTCCTGAATGATGCCACCGCCGATCGCCACCAATGTACTGTTCCGTTTGATACCTTTCTTCAATAACTCTTCGATGACCGTGCCGCAATACAGATATGATTTATGCGGCTCCGTAGCATTGACGACCAAGAACCTGTTATGTTCAATCAACGTATCGCATTGTTTCCTGTACAATTTAAAAATAATTGAATCAATGATATAGAATGAACTCTCTTTTTTTTCGTTGTTGACAAGCGAAAAAACATCTTCCACAAACTCCAACGAGTAGTTCCTCAATCTCGAGTTGATGACAATCTTTTCAGACATTGACAAATCCTCCATCCACAATAATATTTTGACCTGTCATAAAGGTGTTATTCCTGCCCGCCATGAATATGATCACTTTCGATATCTCCTCTGGAGCAGCGAAACGCTGCAGAGGAACCTGCTTCGACAATTCTGCGATCTCCGCTTCGCTTAAAATTGATTTCGTCAATTCCGTAAGAACGAATCCGGGGGAAAGTGTATTCACTAACACACCATACGGCGCCAGATCGAGCGCGGCGGCGATGGTCAGTCCGTGTAATCCATGTTTTGTTGCAGAATAAATCGAACGTTTCGATTTGCTGATCACTCCGAAAATCGAGCCGATATTAACGATCCGACCATACTTCTGGTCCTTCATTTTCCTGCTCACATGGCGCATCAACATGAAGGGGGCTTTTAGGTTCACGTCCGTGATCTTTTGCCAATCTTCCATGGCAGTGTCATAGATGAAATCAACTTTATTGATCCCCGAATTATTGATGAGAACATCGATCCGCTCGAATGCGCCAATTGCTAAGATGAAATCATTCATCGCATTAATGTCTGAAAAATCAACCGGAAAGAAATGTACTGCCCCCTGCCTCCCCTGGAAGTGCGGCCGGACCGATTCGAACGATTCCTTTTTTGTGCCGGTAATGATGAGATCCGCCCCCTGATCGTACAGTTCCTTGGCGACATTGAATCCAATCCCCCGGGTTCCGCCCGTAACGAGCGCTGTTTGTCCTGAAAAGATATTGGTCATGTTGTCACTCGGGACTGATTGTGCTGATCAAATTATTCACCGCTTCCATCTCCATTTCTCTCCTGCATTCCAACGTATAGGATCCTACGTGCGGTGTCAGGAGAACATTCTTATACCGACATAAGGGACCCTTATATGGTTCTTCAACAAACGTATCCAACCACGCTCCTCTTACCTTCTTCGTGTCCAACGCCTCGATGAGCGATGGTTCATCGATCGCATTTCCCCGGCTGGCATTCAGGATGAACACTCCATCCTTCATAAGGGAGAATTCATTCCCAGATAGAAGACAACTTTCACCGCTGCTGTGGATAGTGATAACGTCCACGGCGTGAAGAATCTCTTCAATCCGTTCCGTCTTTCGATATCCGATTTGTGACTGCAGATAAGGATCGTACACGACAATATCAGCACCAAAAGCGTGCAAAAAATCTGCAACGCGTTTTCCGATCCGACCAAAGCCAATCACGAGGCAAAGTTTATTCCTTAGTTCAAATCCAATCTTTTTAGACCATTTCCCGTTATGCAAGTCTTCGTTCATTTCGGGTATTAACCGGAGCAAACTGAGCAACGAGCCGAGTGTCAATTCGGCAACAGATTGTGTCGGCCCGTCCGGAGTTGATCTCACAGCGATGTTCAGGTCTTTAGCAGCAATTAGATCCACATTCGACATACCCGATCCAACTCTGGAAATACACCGTAGTGAAGACGCTTTCATCACTTCACGGTCCAATTTTTCCAGACCTGCGATCAATCCGATCACATCGGGTTGCAATAATTGAAGAAGTTCAGTTGTTGTTAATTTCCTTCCATAGGGATTATTGATCACTGAATATCCATTCTTTTGCAGTAGTTCTAATGGGCTTTTATCTTTCTCTGCAAACGAAGACGGTCCTATCAATATCTTATTTCTCGTCATTTTTTACTCTCTTCTGTCTTTCATATGCCACTGAATCCCTTCATGATCGGTAAAAAAATATACAGGACCTTCCGACGATGACAGTTCCTTATCGATCGTCAAACCGAGGCGTGAAATAAACGCTTTGGCATCCGGTCTTCGCAGGCAGGGGTTACAAAAACCTATTGATGACGGAAGCTGATCCAATTTGGTCTTCTTCACTTCGATATGTATTCCATCGGGGCTTAAGTACATCGATGTTCCGCTGTCGGAAATTTTTTCATACGTTCCCCCTTCAAAAATCGCGACAAGGAAATCGCAGTACCTGTTGATCTCCTTTACATGCGTTTCGATGTGATCGAACTTTGTACCCATAATGACCTTTCCACAAAACTATTTTTTGAGTTTCAGTTGAAACCAATGGGCTAAGATATGGTTAACAATCAGATGCGCATCCTCCACCGGTCCATACTCGCCGTTCACTGATTTAAAATGGAGGGAAATATCGCAAAGCTCCTTCAGTTTCCCTCCGGTGAATCCCAGCAATGCTACAGTCGTTCCCCCCTGGCTTTTTACCCATTCGACGGCATTAATAAGATTACCGGAATTGCCGCTGGCCGAAATAACGATGAACTTATCTCCTTTTCGGAAGTGGATCTTAAGCTGATTGAGGAAAATATTCTCATATCCTACGTCGTTGGAAATTGCAGTAATCACGGAATTATTATCGGTCAGAGCAAGGACTTTAAACGGCAGGTCCGTACCGGTCTTTTTCAGAATGTCGAATCCCAGGTCATTCGCCATGGATGTTGCAGTCGTAGCAGATCCACCATTCCCCGCAATAAAGATCGTTTGACGGTTTTCCCTGGCTTCTAAAAACATCTTTTCTAATTTCTCCAATTCCGAAAAATCAGTGTTTTTCAATACGAATGAGAGATACTCCGCATATCCTTTTGCAAAATCTTTAATGTTGTTGTTTTTCGTATAAAGTGAATCTATGTTGTTCATTATTTCCTCATCGTTGTTTATTGTTTGGGAGAACAATATGATAATTATCTCTCCATTTTTTGTCTGAAAAATATATTTTTTGAATTAATTTCATAATTTTCAAAGCATCCTCGGGGCTGCCGTTTACTACTTTCTTATTATTAATTATTACATCCGAAAACTCATCGATCTCTCTTTTCCAAGACAAGTCATCCAAAAATATTTTGGATATCTCATCAAAAGCTCCATTATTCGATTCAATATTTCTAGGGATAATTTTTAATCTTTCCTCCCCATAACTTTTTGAGCCAGAAAGAATTCCCGATAATTCGATTAATGCTTTGTCCAGGGTTAATTCTAAACGAAACCGATGTTGCCATTGCGTCGCAGTAGAATGGATCATTGCAACGCAGCCAGATTTATTCCTCATCATCACATATGCATTATCTTCGACATCGTGTTTCCAAAAATCATTGGAAATGAAACTGTGAATTTCATCAAAATCACCGGCTAAAGTACTGATCATATCTAGCATATGAATTCCTTGATCTAACAGAATTCCTCCGCCAGCATAATTTCTATGCGAACGCCATCCGCCTTCAAAAGTCACCATTCTGCTTTTGCCGTATACCCCCCTAATATTCTTTAAATTCCCATATTTTTTCGACTTAACAATTTTTGCAGCTTCTACATATGAATCATGATACCGGTGATTAAATCCATATTTCAATTTCAGTGTAGGATAATGTTTTTTTACTTTAAGTATTTTTAATACCTCGTCAACATCTTTTGCGGGGGGTTTTTCACAAAAAACATGAAGACGGTTTTTTAATCCTAATATTGTAGCTTCGGCAGCTAAATAATTTGGAAGGCATACAAAGAGAACATCTATTTCTTGATTGATTAACAATCGAAAATCCGAATAAAACTTAGTCCCATCGGGAAATATTCCTTCCCCTTTATATTTTATATCACTAACAGCCACCGTTTTAAAATGAGGGTTAGAGTCAATAAATGTACGGCGTCTTTTTCCAATAATTCCATACCCGGCTATCCCGACTTTTAATTTGCTATTTTTTGAATTCATATTTTAAAGTTAATAAAAGGCTATAAACACAGTTTATTAAGTAACTGATCGGGAAAGACTAACGTTTTTAATTGTTATATTTATAACGTTCAAAATATTTATCGTTTTCCATTCTCGATAAAACATTTTCTTTATCTGTAAGAACATCTATTGAGCAAAAATAATCTGGATAATTAGTTTTCACAAATTTAATTTTATAGCCATATTCTATCAATCTATTCATATCAACAGATTCAATTATTTCCAATGGCGTGGATTTCATTTTTACATATTCTAGAAGTGTTCTTTTTTCAAACATGATTAATCCAGGCTGCCTCCACATTGGAACATTGCTGTTAAATTTTTTCCGTGAAGGAATTGGCTCCCGCGAATAGTAAATGGCATACTCATTCAAGTCCATAACCACCTTTACGTTATTTGGACTTTCAAATTCTTGAGTATCAGATATTTTAGATATCATATCAACTATTTTTAAATTTGACTCGAGTTTCAGTGGCGAGATTATTTCATCTATCATTTCGGGCATAATTAATGGTAAGTCACCCTGGATCATTACAACATAATCTATTGATTCCCCAGTACTAGTTTCAATGATGGAAACAGCTTCGGCGGTTCTTTCAGATGCACGTTCGTGCATATCAGAAGTCATTATAACTTTTCCACCAATGCTTTCAATGTATTTTTTAATTTCAATATCACACGTAGCAACATAAACATCAGTCAATTTCTTACAAAATTTTGTCCTAAAAAACACATGTCCTATCATTGGAATACCAAGGATATCTGTCATTGGTTTATTTGGAAATCTTGATGATGCGAGTCGCGCAGGAATAATCCCAACTATTTTCATAATATTTAATGATAATTGTTTTATTTTAAAGATTGTGATTGCAAGAATTTCATTTGATCTCTAACAATCGACCCTAGGAAAAGGATATCAACACTAAAAGCAATAAAATTATAACCTTTGAATATTTTTTCTTTAACTAATTCGAAATCTGGTTTTATTATATGAAAGCCAATGAATTTATCATATTTTTTTGCAATGGTTTCATACTTAAGTAACGCATTGACCACATCTTCGTCATCATACATCCCTGGTTTTCCCATAGAACCAGACAAATCATACGGCCCTATAAATGTTCCATCAATTCCTTCAACAGAAATGATATCCTCCAATTCATTAATTGCATTAATATGTTCAATTTGTGCTATGAGTATAATTTGTTTTGAATTTACATCGCGATAATTTTCAAAATTAAACCCATAACCCTGTGCCCGCGCCAATCCAACTCCTCGGTTCCCTTCCGGCGGATACTTAACCGCCCGCACTGCTTTTACAGCATCTGCTTTGGAATTCACAGAAGGCACAATGATACCATCGGCACCGGCATCAAGAACGCGTTTAATGATTCTTGGATTATTCTCGCCGACACGTACATATGCTTTGATCCCTTTACCCTGGATCGCCGTCATCAATTGCTGAGTTTCAAAATAATCAGTAACTGAGTGTTCCAAATCGATACATAACCATTCAAAACCTGCATCCGCTAAAATTTCACCTATCGATGGATGATTAAGAGTTATCCATGATCCTATTGATATTTTTTTTCCGTCTATTTTCATTTTCCTCTTTCAAAAAGAAAATTCCTCACCGATGATTTCTTTTCTTCATTATAATCAACCCATTTACTTTTAAGAACGAGTTTGAAACCATGAGAGCATATATTTGAAATAAATATCTCCATTTCATTGTCCGAAGAATATTCATATTCAATAATTACCCCTTTAAGAATTGGATCTGAAAATATTTTATCTGCTGCCTGTAGTATTTTTGATTCGTGTCCATCAACATCTATTTTAATAAAATTCGGTTTTTTAAAAAACCGATCGTTATATAGATTGTTAAGTGTATTACAATATACCCCTTGCAAAAATGACTGAGAGTGAACTATCCCGGCATATTCCTTACCCACTGCAGCTGCACCGGCGCCAGATTTAACAATTCCAACATGTAGTAAATCAAATTCTACCGTATTCGATAACGCAATTTGAACTGGAATAATATTTTTTAAATTGTTATTAGAAATATTGCAGCAAAGCGATGAGAAGTTTGTAGCTTCCGGTTCAAAAGAATACACTATGCTATTTTGGTGAATTGTCGCTGCAAAAAGGCTATAAATTCCAATATTGGCACCGATATCATAAAAAATGAATTTATCATCACCATTAAGTTCTTCAAAGTGTCTAATCCAATCCAACATTTCGGGTTCTTTTGTAAAAAACGTTTTTGCTCTATGCACTTCATGCATGTTTTTTGTTTCGATACTGAACTTTATTTTGTCTGTGATTTTTATTTCTGCTGTTTTAAATAAATAACTGTAAAGAGAATAGAAAACAAACTTCAATCTTATTAAGTAGTTCATATTTTGCAATGTTTTAATTATTAATGAAATAAATTAATTGGTTCTTAAAATAACGGCCTTACATTCATTCTAAAAAGAATCTACAGCGATCGAGACACAAATCACTCCAGATAATAATTTTTTCAATCCTTTGTTTTTTTATTGAAAACATACAATTGTTCAAATAATTGCAGAGATATATTTTTAATAATATTTCTATCCTTTTCATTAAAAAGAAATATAATATTTAAGGCGCTGATTATAATAATTAAAATAATATTGACGCCTGTCTGCATGAGGATATCCATTTTGATATTTAATACGATTTCAACAACACTAATGAGAATAACAAATGGAATTGAGAGCAAAAATAGATTAATACTAATTGGAAAATAGTTATTAGATATTTTATAAATAAGAATTGCACAAATTCCAAACGAAGCGAGTTTTGAATACGCCGCGATGACAAAGCCATACATTGGGACAAATATCGAATTGAGAATTAAGTTAACTATAATACCAATTAAATATATTCCGATATAAATGCTTAATCGTTTATTTAGATAAATTCCAAAATCCAAAATATTTGAATACCCATATATGAGCTGCGAAAGGAATATTATTGGAATTATAGTAATAGCATTTTCATATTCAATATTCTTTGAAAGCAATCTAAGAATAATATTGAGGAAAAGTGATATGCTCAGTATTGCAGTGATTCCAATAAAGGTATAAAGTTTAGTAATTAAGGCAAAAAAGATAGATGTGTCACCATCTTTTGCATATTCCCATCTTATGGACGACCAAACCATTGAAAAAGGCTGGACATATAACGCTGAAATCAATAGACCAATTCGGCACCCGAATGAATATATTCCCAAATCAGCTGATGAAACGTGATTGTTCAACACTATCCGGTCCAGCCAATCTAGTAAATATGCGGTCAAACTAATCACTACTGCAGGAATACCAAATTTTAAATATTCTATTAAGTCATCATGAAAAAACTTTATAATAAATAAATTCCGCAGAGCAATTATTAGTATAACAGTTCCTATTAAATTTGAAATTAATGGACCTATTATCAATGAAACAAAGCCTAATTTTAAATAATCCAATAAATAATATGTTGTACCAAAATTAACGATAAACATGAGAATATTTGAAACAGAAAATAGTATCGATCTTCTTTCAACTCTTAATTGAAGCAATAAAAAGTTGAATAAAAAACCAAGACCTGAAGCAATAAACATGTAAAATATATAATCTGAAAATTGATCAGATCGAAATAAAAAATACGATATATTTTTAGTAAAGATGAATCCGACACATATTTGGGCAATAAAACCAATAAGAGTTAAATAAAAACAAGTTGAAAAAACTTTGCTTCTATAATAAACTTCGGACTCTTCAAAATAATATCGAGACATGGCGCTTGTCCCTCCCAAATAAAAAACAGAAGACGCCATTGTACCCACCATAACTACTAGGGAATATATACCATAGTCAGATGGTATAATATTTTTAGTAATAATTGGTAGTAAAATAAAATTTAAAGCGGATTGAGCACCTGATCCAAGAAAAAAAATGAATGAATGCTTTCCGGTTTGTTTTACTTTATAAACTAAATTTTTATTAATATTCAATAATTTTACTTGCGAATTTCAATCAATTGGTTGATTGGAAAATATTTCTGCTTTCGTGACGTTGGATTTATTTTCTCAATACTACAACACACAAAATCGATCACGAAAGTAATATTGAGAAAAATTGCATCTCATTACTGGGTGTATTTACAGAGTGCTTCAATTGAAGGTAAATCCAATCAAGTTATTCAGACAACGAGCGAATTCTCATTAAAAATTGAGAAATTTCTTTTCCATAAAGATATTCAACAATTATTTTCCCAAGGATCATAAAAAAACTCAAAATAAATATCACAATAACTATTACGGCTCTTTTTGGTTTATCCTTCCTGGCAGCAGCATGTGCAATATCCATTACATTAATCACAGGAATATTTTTAACCTCTTCAATTTTAACCAGTTCATATTGCTTTCGAAGCTCTGTATAGATCGTTGCATTAATCTGCACGTCGCGGATCAGGCGTTCCTGTTCTAACAGAAGCTGAGGTGACAATACCTGGCGGTTCTTCTCCCGGAACTCTTTCAGAATATTTTCAGATAGCGTAAGATCTCTCTTCACCTCAGTAAGTCTACCTTCGACAAATTTCCGCTGCTCGCCTGCGCTGGTCGTTCTTTTGTTTCGGATGAACTTGTCCAACTCGGAAGAGACCTCGTTGACTATATCAGCAGCAAGCTGTGGTTCGGGCATCAGGATGGACATCGTAATGACAGCAGTTTTGGCATCCATTGCTATTTGTAATAGGTCTCTCAGGTTCTTCAATGCGTTCTCGTATTCCAATTCTCGGGTCTTTTCTTTAATCTCCCAATATTCAATAAGGTTGACTGGCTGTGAAAACTCCTTGGTCTGGTATTTCCTGAAGATCACGTTCCTGAGGACCGATTCACTTTTGAGGATCGTAGGATAGAGCTTTACCAGCGTCCCTTCCCCGCCTACATTGACACCAGCCAGCGATGCAAGATCGGAAAGCCCCCCAAGAGATGAAAGTTTGCTTTTGTCAGTTTCTGGAAGAATAACTGTCGTCGCCAAAAAACTTTCCGATAACACAAAACTTATAGCAATACTAAATAATGTCGCCACTCCAACAACAATAGAGATCAATTTTCGTTTCACCCACAATGCCCTGATCAATGCAAAAATATCAATAGAGCTTTCATTATTTTCCGGAAGTTGAATTTCTTCAGCAGGCATATTTTTTATTGTATTTGAAGATCGAACAAGATCATTTTTTTTTATCTTGTAATAGAAATAACAGATACCGTTATTGCTAACAGACTAGCAAGTGTTGTCACAATATCTCTCACGTACGGCCAGGTAGTATCAGGCTTTTCCACTTTTTTGGGAGCAATAATTGTACTTCCTGGAAGAATTTCCGGATCAGGAAGAATACTCCAGCTGGATTCCCACTTTTTTCCTGTAGGTAAATACGCGGCTACCGCATCTTCATTTGCCTCACTCGTAAAACCGCCACCTTGAGAGATATAATAATTAATGGATGCACCTTCTTTGTACAAAACAGGCAGTGGAACATTGAATTCTCCTCGCATGTACACAACATCATCCTTCCACCATATATATATTGAATCACCGCCATTAACCTGGACATTATCCGGTGAGCTGTGATCTGAAAGTGCTTTCTTCAAATCGAATGGAACCATTCCAGTTCCTTTAACTTTGCGAGTGTACGTCGCCCCTTCAAGATAGGCATTATCCAGAAGTCCGCCGGCTCGTTCGATAATATCAGAAATACGATCACCAACACGTGATACTGGATAAACTCCAGGGTACTTTACTAACCCTTGAATTGTAACCAATTGCACACCTGATATTTTAGGATCGCTCGGAACGTTTACAACATCAAGGTCCAACAATTGTGTTGCTAAACCATTAATATTTTCCCAATAATTTTTCGATGATGCTATTTTCTTAGTTATCATTAAATAGTTAATATCCATTGTATCCAATCTTGACAACTCAACTGAATCTGTAAAAGCAGTTTCTGTAAAACCTCCCGCTAACACAATAAGATCCGATATCGTCATATTCTCACTGCGAGGGTATTTTCCGGGTCTACGAACTTCACCATAAATATCTACCATGCGCGACGGATGAAACATTATTTGTTTGTAGACTACCAATGAGTCTTCATTCTCAAGAGCGAAATTATTGGCAGGATCACCTTCAATTGTTTTATTCGGATCAAAAGGAAGAATCTCTCGCCGCCGGTCTGATAAATATCGAAAAACAAATCCTTTTGAAAATGTTGCATCATTCAAGCTGTCCGCTTTCGCAATAATATCTTTTACCTTCATTCCGTTCACATACTCATATACGCCTGGCTTCTTTACATTTCCGGTAATCGAAACACGATTTTGCAAGAAATCATTGATCTTATAAAATGCAATGACATCTCCATCCTGAACTTCGAAGGTACTTTTGTTCAAATCATCAAACGTTTGGAACCGTATATCGATATCTAATAGGTTCTTTTGATATTCAGTCCTTTTTTCAAATGGTATAATGCGCTCAATATGAATTCGGTTAACATATGAATCAAACAGCAATCCTCCCGCAATTCCTATAACGTCTTTTAGCTTTTCACCAGGACGCAATTCATATATTGCCGGACGAAAGAGATTCCCAGTCAGTGCGACTCTTTTTCCAACAGGTTTTACAAAAACAATATCGCCGTCTTGCAATCGAACATCTTTTGAATTATCTGCTTTGGTAAGATAATCATAGACATCGAGCGTTTTGAAATTTTTTCCATCTCGCTTTAATTGAACCTCACGCAAACTCCCTCCAACCGTGGGACCACCGGAAAGATATAGCGCCTGCATTATTGTGGCAAGTGAAGAGAGAGAATATCCACCTGGGCGGTTAACTTCACCAATAACAAAAACCTGGATCGTCTTAAGTTTTCCCAACGAAACATCCATTGAAGTCGTAGCATCAGCAGCACCATTCCGAAGGCTTGAATAAACTGAAGACATTCTTTTAAGCAGTTTTTCACGAAATTGCTGGATAGTATTACCAACAGCATTTACCGGTCCAATATCGGGGATAACGATATTTCCCTCTTTATTGATGATAAGAGTATAATTCAAACGAGTTTCACCCCAAACGGATACAATTACTTCATCGCCTACACCCAGTAAATATGTCGGTGGAGTAGCAACATTAACGATTGGCTCAAACGTCGTTTCTGTATATTGAAACATTTCATATCCGAATGGTAAGACTGTTCGCATTATTCCGGTTCTGCCGCTAAAACCAGGAATGTAAACACTATCCTTAATTTGTTTCTTTACAACCTCTTTTTGTTTTGACTTTGTTTGTGTCGATGATCCTTTGGGAATATCTTGATCTGTCGTTTGGGGCAGTTCTATGGTATTTCCTCGAAGAAAATCCTCAAGACTTATTCCGTAATCCTTTGCTTTTTGTGTCGATTGTTCACGAGTTAAACCCAATTCTTTAATCTTCGCATCTATCTCTTCAGATGACATCGATTTCAACTTCGTTTCTGCTTGTTGTCTGACCTGAAATTTGTCTTGAGCCATTACGGTCAAAGAGCAGAGCAACACCAAAAAAATAATATTACCAACTGTTTGTTTCATAAGATGAACATTAGGAAATGATGCATTACAAAATTTTCAAAAACTTACCGTAGAGTTATTTGCACACTCATTCAAATTGTTATAATATAGCAGAAATTCAAGCGTATTCCAATTTTCTTCTCTCTGAGTACCCACGAAATTTCTCGACATTCAATGAATACAATATCGTATTCATTGCTTTTTAATTAGAATTGAGAACAGAGCGACTGGTAGTAAACAAGGTTACTTGAAAATGATACCACTTTTGGTAATCAAATATCTCCCTTTACACATTTTTCCAAATCATTTGGGTCAGATTTTTGTTTTGAAATATTCGATTGTTCTGGGAAGACCTTGTTTACGGCTGACCTTTGGCTCCCACCCAAGGATGGTGCGAGCCTTCGTAATATCAGGTTGACGTATTTTGGGATCATCGGTGGGAAGCTCTTTGAAGATAATCTTACTTTTACTATTCGATAAGGCGATAATTTCTTTTGCGAGGTCCAGCATTGTTAATTCTTCCGGATTACCAATATTAACAGGCATCGAATAATCCGACATCATCAATTTATAAATTCCGTCAATTAAATCGGAAACATAACAAACACTTCGCGTCTGTGATCCGTCACCAAAGACCGTTACATCTTCACCTCGTAAAGCCTGCGAGGCAAAAGCTGGAATTGCTCGTCCATCTTCAACACGCATTCGCTCACCATAGGTATTAAAGATCCTGACAATTCTTGTCTGTACATTATGATATCGATGGTATGCCATTGTCATCGCTTCTGCAAAGCGTTTTGCTTCGTCGTACACTCCGCGCGGTCCGACAGGATTAACATTTCCCCAATATTCTTCAACCTGCGGATGAACTTCGGGATCACCATAGCATTCCGAGGTGGAAGCAATAAGAAATCGAGCATTCTTTGCCTTGGTAAATCCAAGCGCCTTGTGTGTCCCTAATGAACCAACCTTTAGAGTCTGAATGGGAAGTTTTAGATAATCAATCGGACTTGCCGGCGATGCAAAGTGCCAAACAAAATGAACGTCACCAGGAACATGAATGAAATTCGTAACATCGTATTGTTGAAATGAAAAATTTTTATTCGCAAAGAGATGTTCAATATTAGTAATAGAGCCTGTGATTAGATTATCAAGGACAATAACCTTATGTCCCTCATGTAACAAACGTTCTGATAAATGTGATCCGAGAAATCCTGCGCCGCCGGTGATGATTGATGTTTTTTGAGTTGACATAATTTTAAGATATTTTTAGGTGACCGTCACTTTGAAGGTGACAGTCACCTTTTTTATTAAACAATTACCGGTTTTCGTCCAATACTGATGTAATTAATTTTAAATTCCTTCATTTTTACTGGCTCAAAAATATTCCTTCCGTCAAAAATGATTGGTTTTTTAAGCTTTGATTTTATAATATTAAAATCGGGGTTTCGGAATTCATTCCATTCAGTCAACACTAACAGCGCTTCTGCATTTTCAAGAGCATTATATTCATTTTCAGCATATGTGATGGTTTCATCTAGGTCAAATTTAGCAGTTCCATTTGCTGCGGGATCATACGCAGTTATTGTCGCTCCGTGCTGCAACAATTTTTTTATGATTACGATTGACGGGGCCTCGCGCATATCATCTGTATTCGGCTTAAATGCCAAACCCCAAACCGCAAAATGTTTTCCCTTAATATCATTATTGTAATACTTTAAAATCTTATCTACCAATACCTCTTTTTGTTTTTTATTTACCTGGTCAACAACACTCAATAATCGAATTTCTGATCCTGAATCAATAGAGGTTTTGATTAATGCAGTCACGTCTTTAGGAAAACAAGATCCACCATATCCGATGCCCGGAAATAAAAAACGTTTTCCAATTCGTGTATCGGTCCCCATCCCCTTGCGAATTAGATCGACGTCGGCACCTACTTTTGTGCAAAAATTTGCCAACTCATTCATATAGGTAATACGAAGCGCTAAGTACGAATTCGCCGCATACTTTGTTACTTCAGAGCTTGCCGTATCCATTTCAATAATCGGATTTCCCTGTCTGACGAACGGTTCATAAAGCGCCTTCATTCTCTCTGCAGCATATTTTGTCTTCGTACCGATGACAATCCGATCAGGTTTCATAAAATCTTCCACTGCAAAACCTTCCCGCAAAAATTCCGGATTTGACACTACATCAAAGTTTTTAACATTGTGTTTTTTTATGGCATCGAAAACTAACTTCGATGTACCGACAGGAACAGTGCTCTTGTTGATAATGATTTTTTGATGTGCATCTCCCCCTGCTTCTGAGAATATTTTACCTAGATTATCTGCAACACCAAGAATGTACTTCAGATCGGCTGATCCGTCCTCGCCTTGCGGTGTTGGCAGACAGAGAAAAATAAATTCCGAAGAAAATACAGCAGATTTCAAATCACTTGTAAATTCCAGACGCTTTTGTTGAATATTTCTTTGAAATAATATCTCTAATCCTGGTTCATAAATAGTGACTTCTTTATTTTGAAGTTTAGCAAGTTTTTGAGGATTATTATCGACGCAAATAACATGGTTTCCAGTCTCAGCGAAACAAGTTCCGGTAACCAATCCAACATATCCTGTCCCAACGATAGTTATTTTCATATTATAGGTATTCTTCTCTCAAGTGCCGTTTTAATAAAAATTGTATTTTTTGTGAAATTTACCACGACTATGTTTCATGATTAATAGTACATTACATTTCTACATTTTTTTTGTTTCGAAAATTCAATTTGTGAGTTATGCCGGACTTGAATCAGCGATCCGCTGATTATGAGTCAGCAGCTCTAATGACCATTGCAAAAAATATTTATAAATATAGCAAAAATTGCAGTGTTTATCAAGGAATTGAATGGTTTTTGTGATTCGCTTACGATGATAATCGGGGAAGTGAAGAAGAAGATAACTCTAAGCAAAGTAATTTTCAGACAAATCTAACGAAGATTTAACGAAAAACTATTAATTCTCGTATAGCTATTATTGCATTCAAATCATTGTAATTGGGAATCCCCCCCCAGAAATCCAGAAGTATTCCACTTATGAAAAATTTTCTGTAGATTTTTTTATAAAAAAACGGGATGGTGTTCGTACTCGTCTTTTGCAGTTGAGTTAAGAGTTATTTTTTATTTGAAATATTATATTGATTCAACCCCGCCGATAAACTTAAAACCTTCAACATTCTCCTCGAGAAATTTCCCGATTTCAACATCATCCCCTTTTAAAGCTAAGGATTTTGCTTCTAATATCTTCGGTGTGATATTTTTAAGGTAAGAATCCGCATTATATTTTTGTTGTTTATTCTTATCGATGCCATTTTTTACGACAAATATTTTGGGATGTTTTGTTTTTTCAAATATCTCTGCATCTAATGAAAGCTCCTCAAATAATTTTTCACCGGGACGTAAACCGGTATAAATGATCTCGATTTCTTTTTCGTTTTTGTACCCGGATAGTTTTATCAAATCTCTTGCTAAATCTACTATTTTTACCGGTTCTCCCATATCGAGCACAAACAATTCTCCACCATTGCCAATCGTTGACGCAAAAAGTACCAATTGTACCGCTTCGGGGATAGTCATAAAATATCGTTTTACATCAGGATGTGTGATCGTCACTGGCCCACCGCGAGCGATTTGATCACGAAACGTCGGAACAACACTACCGCGGGACCCAAGTACATTACCAAACCGTACTGCAACAAACGGTTTACCGGATGTAATCGCAGCATCGTGAATAACTAATTCAGCAATCCGTTTCGTTGCTCCCATAATGTTCGTCGGATTCACTGCTTTGTCTGTCGATATTTGAACAAATTTTTCAACATTCGATTCCAACGCAGCTTTTGCCACATTATATGTTCCAATAACATTATTGGCAAGAGATTCACTTGGATTACTTTCCATAAGAGGAACATGCTTATGAGCTGCTGCATGATACACAATCTGCGGTGAGAACCGTGAAAATACTTTACTGATTCTTTTATAATCTCGAATATCGGCAATAACGGCACTGAATTTAAGATCAGGATATGAGACTGATAATTCACCGGCTATTGCAAAAATACTATTTTCTCCGTGACCAACGATTACCAATTGCGCAGGATGGTACCGTGCAATTTGCCTGCACAATTCCGAACCAATTGATCCTCCACCCCCAGTCACTAACACTTTTTTTCCTTTTAAGAGTTGACTCAACTCTGCAATGTCAGAACTAACAGGATCTCTTCGCAAAAGATCTTCGATGGCAATATCCCGTATTTTACTGATGCTGACTGAACCATTTAATATCTCGTAGATACCCGGTATTGTTCTGGTTCTAATTCCGGTTTGTGAACAAATAGCATTAATCTCTCTGAGTACTTTCCCGGTAGCGGTCGGAATCGCGATGATAATTTCTTGGATATTATACAATTTAACCAACTCTGGAATATTTTTTATTGGGCCGAGAACTGTGATTCCTAAAATTTTGAGATGCCATTTTTCCTGATCATCATCAACAAAACCGATCGGAATTCGCTCCATATTCGGGTTGGATTGAAACTCTTTTGCGATCATAATTCCGGCGTCGCCTGCACCTACGATAAGAACCGATTTGCCGCGCAAATTACCGAATGTATTTTTTTGAAACAACCGTTCGGAAAGTCTGATTGAAAACCGAAACCCTCCCACAAAAAAGATGGTGAGTATACCGTCAATAATTGGCAGCGAACGGGGGAGAGATTGAGTGAAAGGAACCAGATTATAGTAGAGTAAGAAAATAACTGTTTGAGAAATTGTCAATAAAACGCCAAGAAAAATAATTCTTGCTAATTCATCAATACTGGCGTGCTGCCACATTCTTCGATAAATACCTCCGAAATAAAAATGGAGTAATTTATTTACCATAAAGATCAATCCCATGATTTTTAATTCAAACATATATCCACGAACTTGTTGATAATCATCAAGACGTAAATATAATGCGAGTATGGGTGTTATTAAAAAAATGACTATATCTACATAGAGAAAATGCCTATTACGAAGAATCATAATAAATTCAAAAACACGTTTGAAGCGTTCCAATTTTTATTCCTTTAATCCAAAAATTGTTATCTAAATAAATATTTATTGTCTGTCAATAGCAAAATACAAGTTAAGTTCTTTATTTATGATGAGATGGAAATTCAAATTCTCAAAAAATATTTACACTGTTTTTAAAAAACTTTTCTTACAAAATAGTAATTGATCTTTTACAATTTCTATCAACCATTGCAGTGGGGATCTATAATTCTATTGTGTTCTAATGACAAATCTGGACTTAACTGATTTTTACAAATTAAAGTTTTTCATCCTGGAGTTTCACGACCGCAAAAAAAGGATCCTAAAGCGGTCTTAAAAATACCTGATTATTGTTATTTCGATCCCGCTTGTTTCCGCCATAAGTTTGGCCTTGCCAGGATGACCTGTCCACTGATTGTGAGATAGATATGTCAGTCGGGCAGGGAGATCTCATTAACACTTTGTTCACAAAGCTACTTTAAAAACAAAGTGTCTAAAATGAAAACCGACATTCCTCATCCCCACACAGAGATGGATCTCTTGGTCGTTTTTCAGAATGACAACTAAAATTCATTTTTTAGACGACTTCCAGTAACTGTTTCAGAAAATCAATTTAACACAAGTTTATTGATATCACTGGGTGACCAAATATATGATAATAATCATTAGAATAGAAGAATGAAGTATAAAATTATCGCCAGCTTAATGACATATTATATTCTTGTTGATAAAAACTTCTGTATTTGACAGTATTTTAAGATTTCTTTTTTTCAATACTCATTTCAATAGAGTGAAAAAACTCATCTTTTCAAAAATTTTAGATCATTACATGAAATCACACTTGTCCAAAATACATTGATAAAACAACAAAATTCCTCATTCTCTTCTTTTCTTGACGGAGTTCCGAAGGAATGCCGTTCCGAAGAAACAATTCGTATCGGCTCAAGAAAAGAAGTCCGCACAAATATAGACGGACGAATTTCCCGCTGCCACCAAAAAATATATCTGGTGGGCAGGTAACGCACGCCCTCAGATTGCTATTATACACTAAAGAATACTAACCGAGATTCTTTCGAAGAAATGAAATAGATATACTAAAAATCGTAGTAAAGATTTCTAAACGAACTCCGAATACCAAAACTGAACCAGATTGTATTATTTGTGATGCTCTCTGTTTTTAGAGAGCGATAGGTGAGAGATAATTCAAAACGAAGATTTGTTAGCGGATTTAATATATAGGCAGCCTTTGCATCTGCATACATTAATGTATTGCTTATTCCCTGACCAATAGAATTTCCGTAATCTTTAGCTCTTGTGTTATACGATTTATAAATATCGCCGCCGTAATTGGTTACAAGGGAGGAATCAGTTCCAAATCGTGCATAATTGAGTTGCAGCCGTAAATCATACCGATCAAAATAATAACTGGCTATGCCAACATATTCGTAAAAATTAGCACCAAGTGGGTGCGCTAAACTCTGGTTATAATGACCGTAATTTTTTAGGGGGATTGAATGTGAATACGTAAATGGTGAAGCAAGATTTATTTCTGATTGCAAAAACAAATTTTGATACCCAAAACAATAAAATGATTTAAAACCAAATTGTAGACCGTATTTATTACCCCAATAACCTTTATTTTTTATAAACTCATCAATAGTCATTTCATCCAAAAGCATTTGACCATAGAATAATTGGTTTTGAAATAATTTAAAACTTGTATTAACACCAACAACAACGTTTGCAGGTGACCCAATTGCAAAATCGACTGGTCTAAAAAATATAATCGGATTCAGATAATTCCACTCAAAACCATTTTCTGTTACCGTCCAAATTAATCCTTCAAATAAACCAATTGAGAAATCTTGTGATACTGCTGCATCCAAATAGTGAAAGACACCATTCTTTTTTTCAGTTGAAAAACTCTCCGTTCCTTTCGGAGAAGTAATATTGAGAAATTCCGTCCACATCACAAAATATTTTACTTTCCAAATATCAGCAGTGAATTTAATAAAGGGATAATTAAAAGAATTATCCGATAATATCATTGAACGGTACCCATCACCAATAAAATGCTTGCCGTGTCCCGCTGTGATTCCTAAATATTGAGTCGGCCTATAAGAAACTGACGCAGAAGAATAAGCAAAATCAAATCCCTTTGAGCCATAAAATTTAAGAAAGCCTTGACCAGGTATAATCGAATTTTGTCTAATATACGAATCAATATATTTCGGAAATATTGCCTGATTTTCAAATAATTCTGAGTAAAATGAGAAGCTGTTTTCAACAGAACCACCAAAAGCAAATCCCCTTGAATTTAAAAGTGAATTCCGATTATTGTTGAAATCATAACCGATTTGGAGATCTGGTAAAAAATCGGCAAAAACGGAATAACTTTCGTTTGAATAACTTAGTAAATGCTCATTATATATTTTATTCAGAATCCAACTAGAACTATCCGGTATCCATTCAATGTGTCTAAATATAACGGAATCACGGATTAGTCCATCATTCACATCAATTACTTCAAGCGGTTTTACTGAGGTGTGAACAATTCTACTTAAACGAATTGATGACTGTAATACACGGTTATTTAATGAATGCTCAAGAGGGAGTAGTTGATTTTGTGCTGGAAGAACGATGGGAGCGAAAAGCAGAACAAGTATGTAATACTTATTCCGCATTTTAACTAATATTTAATTTTTGACAATATCGCAGCTGCTTCTTCAAGAACGTGATCACGCTTAGCGAAACAAAAACGTGCGATGTTATTACCATGCATGTCATGATAAAACGCTTCGCCTGGCACAGCAGCAATTCGTGTTTTATTAAGGAAATTCATCGTTTTTTCTTTACTCGTATTTCCATCAATTTTTGAAATGTCTGCTAAAATGTAATATGCCCCTTTGGGAACTATCGGTGTGAGTCCGCTGTCATTTAAAGCATTGCACAATAATTCCCGCTTCTTAGTATATGCGGTCTGAAGTTTATGATAAAATTGATCGGTTAATTTTTTTACACCTTCGGCCACGCCGGCCTGTAATGGTGCTGGTGCACAGACATATATAAGATCGTGAACATATCCGATCACTTGCGAAATATTTTTACTACAGGCGATATAACCAATACGCCATCCTGTTATGCTAAATGTCTTTGAGTATCCGGAGATCGTAATCACATTATCTTTAATCTCATCAATTGAACCAGGACTGACATGTTCAGCACCATCGTACAAAAAATATTCATAAATTTCATCTGTGATGACATAGATGCCATGTTTTTTTGCTATTCGGCCGATTGCTAGAATCTCTTCACGCGTAAATATCTTCCCTGACGGGTTTGTTGGAGTGTTTAGAATTATGGCCTTTGTTTTTGATGTAATAGTTTTTTCCAGAGCATCGAAGTCAATTTTCCAATCGGGTTCGGGTAATCTAAAAAAAATCGGATTAATATTGACTGCATAAATCGTATTCAGATGGTAGCCATAATATGGCTCAAATAAAATAACTTCATCCTGTGGCTTCATTAGTGCAAAGAACACACAAAATAACGCTGCAGTTGACCCACTCGTTACAATAATCTCGTTTTCGGGGTCTGCATTTATCTTATTGTAGTATCGAAGTTTCTCAGAAATCGCTGTTCGCAGTTCTGTTATTCCATCAAATCTCGTATAGTGATTTATTCCTCGATCGATTGCTTCTTTTGCAGCTGTTGCAATAATGGGATCCAGTTCCGTATCAGAAAAACCCTGGGAAAGATTAATTCCACCAACCTTCGCACATTCTATTGACATATTACGAATTTCTGATTGGATAATTTTGTGCGAAGCTTTCATTATTTCCATTTTTTAATTCCAGTAATTTTATTTATATGAAGATATGACAATAATTTCCAAGCGATCGTATTATTTTCCATAGAAAGAACGCACAACTTTGATGACATACTGAATTTCTTCATCATTAATTTCAACATTCATAGGAAGCGAGCAGACTTCACGGCTTAGTGCTTCAGTTTCTGGAAACCCTCTATCAACAAGCTTTAACCCTGCGTGTTTATAATAAGGCTTTCTAAATTGTGTTAACACGCCAATATCATTCTTCTTTAAAAATTCGGAAAAATCATTCCCTTGTTTAGCGCGCACAGTATAGTTTTGATACACGTGATCAAAACCAGGTTTATCATAATGCGGCAGCATTAAATCTTGTAAATCCGACAATCCGTCAAAGTATATTTTCGCAATCTCTTTTCTTCGTACTATCCAATTATTAAAATGACGCAATTTGACATCAAGAAATGCAGCCTGTAAATTATCCAATAAACATGTAAACCCATGCCCAAAATATTCTCCCGATAACCTGTCCTCTCCATTATAACGCATCCTTCGAGCAAATTGTGCTACTTCTTCACTATCCGTCGTGATTGCACCACCATCACCATATCCGCCTAGGATTTTAAATGGGTAAAAACTATAACATCCAGTTAATCCCCATGAACCAGCACCTTTTCCGTTGATACTCGAACCCAGGCTTTGGCACGCATCTTCGATCACTGCTAAATTATATTTTCCAGCAATTTTCAGTATTGTTGGCATATCTGACATCCAGCCACTAAGATGAACCGGAATTATTGCTTTTGTTTTTGAGGTGATAACCTCTTCTATTTTCGATACATCGATATTAAAATCTTTCGTGACATCCACTAATACAGGGATTGCTCCAACATTTGAGACAGCTGAACATGTGGCAACAAAAGTATGGGCTGGAACGATCACTTCATCTCCTACTCCGACATTTGCCGCCCTTAACGACATATGTAATGCATCATAACCACTGTTTAATCCGACAGCATATTTTGTTCCAACAAATTTTGCAAGGTTATCTTCAAATTTTTTAAGATCATCCCTGTCTATATAATCGCCCCGCTCCATAACAGAATGATAGGCTGCATCTATTTCATCTTTAATTAAATGATAATTTCTCACTGCATCGACAAATGGTACTTTCATTTACTATTTTCTCCGAGTATTTAGTAGTATAATTATTTCATAAAAATATTTTTAACGTGGCGGTAGAATTTCTCTTCGTCAATATAAAATTCTGATTCCAATGATCTACTTGCCGGTGCCGGAACATCCGGCAGTGCTAAACGACTCAATGGCGTCTTTAAGACAATACCACTTTCTGCAATCACTGCTGCAATTTCAGCAGATATACCAAAACTTTTCCAGCCAACATCTGCAATCACTACCCTGCCAGTTTTTCTGATGGAATTGAAGATGGTGTTCGTATCAAGCGGTTTCACCGTTCTAAGATCAACCACCTCACAGCGAATGCCTTCTAACGATAATCGCTGAGAAACTTTTTCAGCCAAAAAAGCCATATACGAAACAGCTACAATAGTAATATCCGCACCTTCAGTACGAATAGCCGCTTCTCCAATGGTTACACTATACATCTCTTCCGGTACAACAGACTTACTTTGATACAAAAGTCGATCATCAATAAAAATAACGGGATTGGGATCCATGATTGCTGCAACCATCAAACCTTTTGCGTCATAAGCGGTTGATGGCATCACAACTTTTAAGCCGGGTATGTGAGCAAACAATGCATGTAATGCTTGTGAATGCTGTGCAGCTTGCTCTCCTCCTCTATTGATTATTCCCCAAATAACTACGGGAACATTCAATGTGCCACCACTCATAAAACTCCAATTTGCTGCCTCGTTTATGATTGGGTCAAATGCATACAACATAAAATCCATACGAGGGTGCACAACTATGGATCGATTGCCAGAGATTGATGCCCCTACAGCCATTCCCGTCATAGCGTTTTCGGAAACCGGCGTATCAATCACTCGATCTTCACCAAATGCTTCGAGTAATCCGCGGCAAGTATTACCGACATACCATGGACTCTTAAGACCCTGCCCAATCAAAATAGTATCATCATGTGCATTCATCACCTGATGCAATGCTTCGTTGATTGCAAGACTATATTCTAATTCTCTTAGTTTATTTAAAGACATACAATGGTAATTCCTTGGGATTCGGACGCGATGCTGCATTTGCGCGACTATGAATTTCAACAAGCATTGCATCGATTTTTTGATGAATTTGCTTCAATGTATTTTTATCAAACATTTTTTTTGATAACAAATATTTTTCGAATCTCTTAATAGGGTCCTTTTTTTTCCATAGGTCAATTTCTTTCGCCGGTCGAATATCGGTGAGAGTTCCCTGTATGTTATCACTTGGACCGACGTGGCCTCTCATTCTATACGTCAGAAATTCAATAAAAACTGGTCCCTTACCTTTACGGCAAAGGTCAACAGCTTTTTTACTTACATCCAATGTTTTTAAGAGATCATTTCCATCAACACGATATGAAAGAATTCCGTATGCAGATCCTATCTTTGCGATGGGAACATTCGGTCGAATTTCACGAATTGGTAGATGGGTAGAATAGAGATTATTTTCACACACAAAAATTATTGGCAGATTCTTAACTGCAGCAAAGTTAATCGATTCTATAAGAACACCTTCACCCATTGCCCCATCACCAAAAAATGCAACCGCAAGATTATTACGTTTTCTTCCTTTTAAAGCAAGGGCTGCACCTAAAGAAAGCGCTATTGTTCCGCTAACAATTGGCGCAGCTCCGAGCATCCCTACCGATGGGTCAAGGATGTGCATTGACCCACCTCGACCTTTAGCACACCCATCTTCTTTGCAATATATTTCGGCGACCATCCTATAGAGATCGCCCCCTTTTGCTAAATAGTGACCATGAGAACGATGATTTCCGAAATATATATCCTTGTTATTTAAATGTGCGCTAATGCCAACAGCAACTGCCTCCTGCCCTGAATAGAGATGAACGGGACATCGAATAGTGCCATCAAGAATAGGTTGAACGAAGCTCTCTTCAGTTTTTCTGATTAGCACCATCTGTTCGTACAACTTTTGTAAATACTTTTTTGTATACAATGCTTTAGACATTTTTAATAGTACTTTACCGAATAAGGATACGTTTTATGGTTTTAAATATTAAGAGTATATCTAATAACATATTTTGTTCTTTTACATACTTCAATTGTAATCGTAATTTTTCAGGCCGGATCAGTTTTTCATATGCTTCATCTGGGTCAGCTATACCCGAAGCCTCAATGATTTCACCCTCATTGTGAAATTGTATTGAGGCAAAGTCTGTAATCCCGGGTCTAACTGTAAGTATAATTTTTTCTTCTTCAGTATACAGGTCGACAAACTTTTGAACTTCCGGTCGAGGACCAACCAGGCTCATATCACCTAAAAATACATTGATGAGTTGAGAAAACTCGTCAAGCTTATAATTTCTAATGTATTTGCCAACACTTGTTACTCTCGAATCATTTTTATTCGTCGATGATGCACCAATATTTTCGGCATTAATAATCATGCTGCGGAATTTATATATCCGAAACTGAATTCCATTTAAGCCCACTCGTACGCCGCGATAAAATATTGGACCTTTAGAATCCAGTTTAATCCAAAGCGATATAAATAATAAAAAAGGGCTTAGTACGATAAGCCCTAACGATGAACAAATAATGTCGAATAGTCTTTTTTCCATCAATTACATTCAACTTCCTCAATATTCAAATATAACTTAATTTTTATTCTTTTTCAATTTTTTTTAACACATATACTACTTGTCCAACTAACAAGGGAAATGCTTTCGCAATAAGAAAATACAATGATGGTGCACGCCTAGACAAAAAACGACCAAGCGGTGGTATTAAAGCGCCATTTTGTATCGTTATCAATTCAGTCATTGTTCCGATAGAAAAATATCTCGATAAGTTTTTCCTGTTTAACGCATTATAATTAGGATTTTGTGGTTTTTTATACCTCCAATCTACAAGAACTAAATAACCGCCATGTTTGCAAACTCTTACCATTTCATTAGAAATTGCTTGACATAGATTATCATCAGGCAATGTGGAAAACATAGTTGATTCAAAAACAATATCAAATTTATTTTTCTCAAATGGCATATTTGAAGCATCTCCAGAAGTTAACTTTGCCTGTGGGAATGATTTTATTCCTTGTTCCAGACGCTCATTATTTAAATCAATACCATAAATGTTTTCAATTTGGAAATCCAGTCTAACAAATTGAAATATTTCTACTCCATTACCACATCCTACATCAAGAACCAACGCAGATTTTGAATCTTGATTAATATATCCAAAAGCCCGGATAACTGAAACTTCAAGTGCAAGATTCTGGAATAAAACTTCTTTGTTTCTTCTAAGATTATTTCTATTTTTTCCGTGCTTACCATAATAGACATCATACCATTTTTTTGTAACTTCTTCTCGATTTAACATATTTATCCAATTTTGTCTTAAACTGTAATTAATTATTAGAAGCTAAATGTCTATAAAAAATACGATCCGAAGCGAACTTCTGTATTCTGGTATAATTAATAGATTCTGATATTATGGATTGTTCTTTAAGTTACTATTATTTCAATTCATTGCTAAATAATTCGTAGTTCTAAATTGTTCATGAATTTCACTGTAGCATTTAATGGGAAACAAATACCCGGATTTTGTGATACGAAATATCTTCATATTGATTTCACGGAAAAAATACCAATAATCTTGAAAATATGTTCTCGAATCAATGTTGCAACCACCAAATTCAAAAGTAACAATGTCAATTTGTTTTTTTTCAAACATTTTGCATGCACCAAGAAGAGCATCAAGTTCATGACCTTCAATATCTATTTTTAACAAATGAATATGATTTACTGTATTTTCAAAACAATAATTATCAATAGTGTCTAGTTTTATCTTCTCTGTTTTATTAAAATCAATTCCAAAGTGATCTAATCTTCTCTTTGAGAGAGATGCCAACCCGGAACCAGATTTGTTAAAGTATAAACTCGCCTCTCCTTTTTCTTTACTTATTCCTATGTTATTTAACTTAATATTTTTGATGTCTTTAACATTCTTTACTAGTAAATTAAATGTATCGGGACCAGGCTCGAAACAGTGTAAACTATAATCCTCAATTAATAAGTTTTTCATTACAAGTTTGACATATTCGCCTTGGTTTGAACCAATATCAAATATGCAAAATGGTGGTACGCATTTTTGTCGTAGAATCTGAAAAATAGCCCCCTCACCACTAGACAGCACACCGCTACCAGAACCTATTCCCATTAATATTTGGGATATTTTTACATTGTATTGTAAGACGTTTTGAATAATTTCATTCCCCGACAACTGTATTAAAGCAGATTTAAATATATTCATTTGTAATACTCCATGTACGATTAACAGATTTATCTGTATTTATTTAATAACGATTTCAAATATTCCATTATTTCAGAATTAATATTATCAGAATCAAAAGACTTATCAAACAAGCGTATCGCATTTGATTTCATTGTTTCTAATTCACCTAAGTTATTTAATAAATAGGTAAGACAATCAAATAAATTATTTTCACTACTAGCATCATAAATTAACCCACATTTGTTTTTTAATAATAAATTTTCAGATTCTCCCTTCAAACTCGATATAATCGGCAGTCCCGCAGACAAATATTCAAAAAGTTTATTTGGCAACCCCTGGGGAGCTCCTTTCGCGTAAGCCATTAAACCGATATCGGCAATTTGTGACATACAGTGAAGTTCCGAAGCATTCAACCAGCCCGTAAATATGATATTTTTTAACCCTTTCGATTTATTCATCCATATTTTTTCCTGTTCACCCTTGCCTGAAAAAACAAATTGAACATCTTTTGTTTGTAATTTATTTGCTGCTTTAATAATCGGGATTAAATCATAAGTTTTTCCAAATGTTCCTGAGAACCAAAATATTAATTTTGATTTGTCGATTCCAAGACCATAAAGTTTTTCCTTAATATTTTCATTTTCTGCACTTGGTAAAATCAACCGTTTATACCCAAGCGAAAACACTTTATCAGATACATTTTTGATTCTTCCAGAATAGGATAATGCCCAGTTTAGATATCCAGGTGAGACAGCAATAATAGCAGAACATTGTCTGAATATAGTTGCAGTATCCCTAAATAGTTTAAACAATAATACTTTACCCAGCCATTTGAAACGATGAGGTAATACATCGATGAAAATGTCCGGCCATAAATCACGGACATCTATGATAACCGGGATATTATTTTTTTTACCAAATCGAACAGCCTCCAAAGATAATTCAATTGTAGGAAATGAACAAAGGATCAAATCGGGCAATGGTTCTTTCACTGCTTGATTTATAAACGCTTTTCCAATCTGCCAATGATTTATCAATCTCCTGATCGAAATATTTTTTTTATATCCCATTCCGTGTAGGAATATCATCGTTAAATTATTATTAATTAATACTCTATCATTATTTTCTTCAATGAATGATTTTGATAAATGATCATATTTTGAAGTCCACCATACTATGTCATGCCCTTGAGTTGATAAATAATGAGCTAATATTCCAGTTTTATGTAAACGACTTTTTGAATAAGTCGGAAGTGGCTCACCTACCGTTAATAACCATAGTTTCATAGGGATTCGTTTAATATCATTTTACATGCATTGTAAACATCTTTATAATTTATTGATGTTATACATTTTGATTTATTTTCAATACATTCTTTCAGTAAACAACCTTCACATTCTATTTTTGTTCTAAATACTTTGTGTCCTGTTCCATACGGATACCATTTGCCAGGCATATCAATTGATGAAAATATTGCAACACATTTGATTCCTGCTGCAGCAGCCATATGCATTGTTCCGGTATCATTTCCTAAATATAACTTACAATGGGATAATAGCGCGATTCCTTCTCGAACATTAACTTCTCCAGAGACATTAAAACCTTTTTCTAGTCTGCTAACTAATTTTTGATTATTAATAAAATCCTTTTTTGAACCAAACATAATCGGTTCTATGTTAAATTCTTTGATTAATTCTTTGAGAACAGAATAATAATTTTCAATAGGCCAACATTTACTCGGCATATTACTTACGGGGGCAACCCCTATAAGTATTTTACTTGATAGTTGATTATTAATTAAAAAATTTTTTGATTTATTTTTTTCCGAATTATTTAAGTGCAGTTTAAATTCTCCGCACCCTTTTTCTGGAATGTCAATATCTAAATCCGACAATTGGGCCATAAGCATGTCGGCAACATTCTCGGACTTACAAATGTCGCCATCAATATCTCTTTCAATGATATTTATTTCTGAATTCGGGCCAATGACTTTCTTTATTCCGCAAAATAAAAGAAACGTTTTTCTAAATGCCGACCAATATGGTGGTTCTAAAACAATGCCTATTTCAATCTTTTGAAAGTAAAGTATAAACCATACTTTCAGATATGAACTATATCGTTTTATTATTGAATCATAATTTGTGATATACAGAAATCTGTCTACCAATCCAGATTGAGCAAGAATCTCAGGGGGAGTGACATAATCAGAATTTGGTAATTTCATCCATAAATAGATTATTTCTGAATTAGGGTAATTATTTCGAATGAGATTCAGTGCCGGTAGAGATACCAATGTATCTCCTAATAATCCCGATTTAAATATTAATAATTTATTTTTTCCCATCTTGAATATTAACTTTTTATGAAAGCAATTATTTTCATTTTTAAAATGAGAATAAATGAATTACTATTTAGCTTTTCTTCATCCTTTTTCATTAAACTCATAATATATTTTAATATAACAATGAGAATATAAAATATTACAAGCTGTTTTGTAAAAAATATAAATATTTTTAATAATGAAATGGCATGAAACATCGTAATTGTATAAAATGAAAACGACCATAATGCCATTTGTTCAAATTTTCTTCCAACATAATATTTTTGCATTTTGCCCATTATGAGACCAACAATTATCATACCAATAAATATTCCGGACCAACCAAACCTTTCATACATTTCTCCAAGTAACATCATAGGTGAAGATCCACCTATTTCCGTTCTAAATTGGTATTTTTTCATCATTAGAGTCGCATCATAATTTAGTTCAAGCCCAATTTCTGGTCTTATTAATGTTGGAATGATAAAGATTGGAAATTTATCAATATCTTCAAATCCTCTGTGCGGATATTTACTTGGAATATTATCAATTAGAAAACTAACTGATTGAACATCACTTAATCTGCGGGATAACGATATTTTTGTAAAATCATCAACTATTTCAATATTGTCAGTGCTTAATTTCAATAATGTAATATCGGTAATCACTTTTGTAATCCGATCATAAAATGATGATTCATTACGCTCATTTGAAGTCAATCGATAGCTTCCAATAATCACAGTTAAAAAAGAAAAAATGAAAATGGAAGCCATTATTATGATGCCCTTCTGCACTTTTGACTTCCCGTACTCAAGAAAAAATATAAAGGGTAAAATAAGAAATATAAAACTACTACTTCGAGTACCTGTAGGAAGCATTAATAGAGTTGGGATTAATATTATTATTACCGTTCTAGTCAGCTCCTGAGAAGATTTAATCACCAAATATCTATTAACTTGAAGAATGATTCCTAAATACACTATATAAATAAGATAACCTACAACACCAAGAAGATTGGCATTCTCAAAAGAATAAGATTCTATTCCCGCAACATCTTTATGATAATAAATTCCGGAATACAGATATATAAAAACGATCGGAATTATTAACATGGTTAATAATAAATTAAATTCAAATGATGTAATTTCAATACTACTTAAATATTTGTCTTTAAATATAAATAATTTTTTACGCGGTTTAACTAACATAAATCCTAAAGTAAGGCCGAGCATACCAATTGTCATCGCCCATAAACCGGGGCTTGTTATTTCCCATAAATCCATTTCCATTGCAAGAGAGGGATGGGAAATTGTCATAATTAATATTGTTGCAACCGGATATTGAATCACATGTGCTAAAATTAATATTGTTATAGGTGAGCTCCATAAATACCCAGATACGTGCAATGCAAATCCTGCTGATATAAGTGATGCAATCACCGGGATTACATACTCTTCGGTATTAATATGAACACTATTGAGGTAGAAAATCACGAAGACAACAAATGCCCAATAATATTTTAGTTCTTTTTGAGAATTAAATATTTTATTTATTTTCATTCTAAGCGTGAAGATCTGTTGGTAATAATTTGTTGGTATGCGGATTTCATAATAAGAGCGGTCTGATCCCAAGAATAATATTTTTTCACAAATTCTCTCCCATTTTTTCCGATTTTTGCTGTCAGTATTTTATCCTTTATTAATATTTGTAACTTAGTTGCTGCGACTTCAATATCCCCATTAGGGATAATAAATCCTGTTTTACCGTCAAGAACAACCTCACTCAATCCTCCGGCATCAGAGACCACGACAGGTAGCTCGCAGGATGAAGCTTCCAAAACTGCAACTCCAAAACTTTCACTTCTCGAAAGAGCAACAAATAAGTCGAATTCATTTAAGTATTTTGGGACTTCTTTTTGTGCAATCTCCCCCACAAATATTGTACTATCCTCAATTCCTAACGAATTACACAGTGATTTCAATATTTTTTTTTGCTCACCATCTCCAATAATCATTAATTTTAATTTGCTTTCTGGCATTGTCTTTTTGAGAATTGCAAATGCTTTTAACAACCTATCTATTCCATATAGATGATGAAGTTTTTTTATTGTTCCGATGATAATTTCCTGTTTATTTCTCTTGTTTTTTAAAGGTTTGTATTCAATGCAATCTATTCCAAATGGTGTAATTAATATAGGTTTTGTCGTATACTTATTTGTTTCTTTCGCCATCGCTCGTGAGGTAGAACATATTAAATCTGCTTTAGCTAAGATGTATTTTAATAAATATCTATTCACAAATGACTTATGTGGAGCTATATATATATCACTTCCCCATACTGACATTATAAATGGTTTTATATTCACGGAAAGACAAGCTAATAATCCATAACCGCCTGCATAGTGTGCGTGAATAAATTCGGGATTAATTTTCTTTATAAGAGAACGGACTTTAGGTGCTGCAGCCAAATAATTTAATAGCGATGAACCATTTTTTTTAAATGTGATCACCCTAACATTTTCTATTGTCGATGCTTCGAAAGAAATTATTATTATTTCATAGATAGTAGAAAAATATTTCGCCCATCGAATAGTATGAATGTTTGCAGCATTAGCAAGATAAACAATTGTTTTTTTTTTCATTGTTAACTTACTACAGCACAACAGTAAACATTACGTGTAATATATTTCGGGAGTTTACCGTAAAAGTGAAAGTGAAGTGCAGAAATCAGAGGTTTGACAAAAAGGTAATGTAAGAATATATATATGATTTTCTTCATTGTATTTTGAGGAATGGTTTCTTTAAATATTATTTGACCATTAAAGTTTGCTTCCGTCAATACATATTTAAAGAGGTCAGGAGTCATGAGTGTTTTATGCGTAAGATCTCCAAAATACGTCGGCAAAACAAAAGGGCAGTCAGGGTTCGGCATTCGCAAAATAAGTTTACCGTTCGGCTTAAGAATTTTATTTGTATTCATAATCAGATCTTGAATTTCTGAAGGGTTAATATGTTCTATGACATCCAGTGCAATAATGACATCATATTTTTCAACACATTGTGATACATAGGAACTCCAATCTGATACGGTAATATTCACACCAAGAACATTTTGTCCATGTTTTACTAGCTCATTGTCAACATCTATACCTTTGACAGCTTTAATTCCATTTTCTTTTAACACTTTTAAAAAACTTCCAGATGCACAACCAATCTCCAAAACATTTTGCAATTTATCATTAATATCAAAAAAAACTGAAATAGAATTTAATGTTCGAAGCCCTTGTGTTATTGCTTCTGAAGTATTTGGGAGATAACGTGATGCATCATATTTAGAGTAATTCATAATTGTTCTGTTGAATGTCCGTTAATGATTTGCTGAGGATGCTTTGAGATTTAATCGTCGAATAAACAGAGAAACGAGATGCACTCCATCAAAGTGAGTAAGCTTTTTCCAGGTAAACTGTATTTCGAAATTTTCAATTCTCGGTGCATCAGAATCAAACCTATCAAAAAGGCTGGTTAATTTCTTCTGACTATATATTGAAATTGTATTGTTTTTGGTATACATATTCAACTTGATTGATTTTATTCACGCGGGCTTCAGGTTAAATTATTAAATGTTAAGTGGTTTTTGAAGCAATACGATTGTTGTACCGCGTATATGAATTATATTTGGATATTGGTGTTTTAATGTCCGAATGTATCTCGTTACACCAGACCACCATGCACTATGACGATAATCGTGCCAACCTATCCAACCACCGGGTCGTAGGATCTTCAAAGCATTTTCAGTGTCGTTCACAACAAAATTATAATCATGGTTGGCATCTACCCAAACAAAATCACATTTTTCTGTCCAAGGATTGAAATCAAATGTCCTACTGTCACCATATTCTTGTTGTATTCGCGATTCTTCCGGGGTATTAATATAATCTTCACCAATTTTGTGTGTGACAACAGAAATTGGTAAATCTAAGGTTATAATTTGACAATCTTTGCTACTATTTGAAGCCAATAAACGCGTAGTTCTTCCTACAAAAGTACCAATCTCAAATATTATTTTTGGTTTAATTTGTTTTACCAGATATGCTAAAGAGGAAAGCTCCATTAGTATTTGTGTTCCCCCATTTCTTTGTGAATAGTATTTACCAACAATTTGAATATCTCCTCCTCCAGGAATTTTCTCCTCAATACTTACACTTTTTAGTATATTATCATCAGTTTCAAGATCTACTGCACTCAATACTTGGTGCACAAACTTCTGCGTTTCGTGGGGATTATAAATCAGGCATACACTTAAACGGAATATTATTCTCGGTAACGCAGTGAAATATGTTCGAATGAGATGAATGGACCCGAATATTTTATTTAACATGTGATTGCCCATTTTCATTGAGGTTTGAGATCGAATCAATTATTTTTTTAATTCTTTCTTTACTGCTATATCCGTCTGTATGACATCTCAATAGTCCATTTTTTGCGATCAATATTCGCTTTCCGACATTTGAAATAAAGTATTTCGTTTTTTCGAATAATTCTTCATCAGAAGAAAAATATTCCGCTTCTTTTCCTTCTGTAAACAGTTTCTTATGTTCATCGCTTCTTTCTGCAAGCATAAATCCTCCACACGCAGGTATTTCTATGCTTCTTGTTGTTTGCAAATCACGATTAATCTTTCTAAGAAAACATAGATTTATATCAAAAGAACAAATTGCTTTTGCATATTCCATTCCCCACAATGCTCGGCCTTCTACTTTTAACCGTTTATTATATTTTCTAAACTTTGGCCATGGCCCCCATATTCTTACATTTATCCCATTTTCAGCTAAATATGTTAACGTCGACTCCCTTTCACGTTCCCAAAAACCGATAAACCCAACTGACCCGCCCAGAATATTTTTATCCTTTAATGCAATTTCATAAGGATGATGTAATAACTCGCTAAAAGAGTTGTCCATCATAATTACATTTTTAGCGCCCAAATCTTGAAGTTCTTTAACATTATAGGACTTAGTCGTTATATGGTGATCATAAATTGGAATTGATTTCAAATATTCTAATGACTGATTATTTGGGTTCATCATATCATCTGGAGAGTAGGAAATCAAGATTATTTTGCTATTTATTTCTTTAATATTTAATAACGTATCGCTAAGTATTGATAATCCTTTGTCTATCCATACAATATTTTGCTGCGAAGAAGTTATTACTTCCAGCATTCTTGCGTTTGCCTGTGTTAAATCGCTTTGATTAAATATTTTTGATTTAATACGATCTTTTGTTTTTGTAAAAATAGATCTTTTAAGGTGGTTTCCTGTGTCAATTCCAATAACATTATGTCCTAATGATTCAAGCGCCTGATATCTTTGATAACATGTCCCACCTAATTCCAATGGTCCGATATAGAGAATATTCATTGTTGATATGCAATTAATACAAAAATATTTTTTTCAATCTTTAAAAAAAATTAAACGTTGAGAATATATTACATCTTTATCAGACTGCCGAACATGAAATTAGTGATTCTACGCGTTTAGACCAAGAATGTCTTTTTAAGACAGCATTTCGTGCATTTTTCCTTATTTCTTCGCATCTTTTTTCATCGTTAAGCAGAATCACAATTTTTTTATAACAATCACTGAAATCTGTATACGTCTCAATGTCTTCTCCGAGTGTATACACTCTTGATAGATGTTTATTATATGAAGTAAGATACAAAGCTCCACAAGATGGTATTTCAAAATCACGACCTTTTAAACATTGAAAAGAACTTGATACTACATAACCAAATCCGAGGTTTATTCTACTTTCACTGAATATTTGAACAAGTTCATCATTAGTTTTGTAACCTCCCTCCCAACCTTTACCAAAACAATTCACTGAAATTCCCCTTTTTCTTAGATAATTAATCAGCAATTGCCGTTGTCCATAAAATTGACCGCAAAAAGTTACATCATATTTGAAACTCGTTTGTAAAGGTTTAAAATAATGAGGATTTGCCCCTGGGGGCCAAAAAAGTGCATTAGCTCCCAATGCGCGATATTTTATTAGAGAATCAATCGAATTTGTGAGGTTGAGATCATATTTTTTACAAATATCAATAGGTCCAGAATATTGGTCACCTGTTTTATATCCTTTAAAAAAACGTACATCATCAAGATGAAATGAAAATGTAGGTATCCCTAATTGGTTAATAACTTCAATGGTGTGTTTTGAGATATGTGAACCAGACAGATATGATATTATAAAATCAATACTATCATTTTTATGAAGGTTTGAAATATAATTTATGATTTTACCGTCGACCTCTTTTCTTACATCAGACAAATTTGTATTTAATTGAATATGGTCTTTTAAATAAAAATTACTAATTCGTCCTAAAGAAGATATATCCGGGGGTATATTATGCAGTTCCCAATCAGTGGGAATGCTGACGTATAGAATGTGATATCCTCCGTGTCGCTTTTGCGGAGGCCATGTGATTCCGCGAGATCCTAATTTCTTGTTTAACTGTTTAAACACATTGTCCGTATTTTCGCCTTGATAAATGTTGCGTGATTTCGATAAATGACGATACACGCTGTTTTCAAAAATAATATGCACATTGTCTTTTATGTTATTAATTTTATAAAAGACATAATATAAATATTGATTTTGTTTTACGAGTACTTTTAATATTTTTACTATTTTATCTGGAATCATTATTTATTTTCAACGATAACAATGTTTATGTTAGATAAAAGACAGAAGATGCTTAAAATTACATTTCATAATATTCTTCCTGCGATTGTTTTTTAAACCAAAAGCAACCGCAAGCATATTCTGAACCGATAAGGTCATTCTTTGATGCAAAGTTAATAATACCTCCACCTTTCGAATCTTCAGGTATTACACTAAACTCCACAAGCTCATATTTTGGGAAATAACCAATCACTTGGTCGTAGTTATAAATTCTGTGAGCGTTATACATAATTTTTGATTTTTCTCCCATCGGAACAACGAATAATAAGGAACCTCCAATTTCAACAACCCTTTGTAATTCAAAAATTGCTTTAATGTCTCCCTCTGGATCGAACGGATCCCCATATCGACCCAAACCAATATGTTCAACTACGTGCATGCAGGAAAGTGATTGAACGGAGTTATTTTTAAGGGGTAAACTTAAAAGGTCGCCTTTTTTTGATTTGAGTTGTGTAAGATTTAATTCGGCAGGTCGATAATCAAAGAAGTCTACAGGGACAAATGCAGAAATAATCGAACAAAAATAAAGGCTCGAAGAAATGTCAACATGCTTATTAGGATTAATTTTAGCTACACATCTTGCAGCCCACGCCGTATGAAATACATAATGTCTATCAAAAGTTGTATTATTAGTCCGATCATCTAGACACGCCTTTCCCTCGGAAAAGCGCATTTCAAATCGTTTTGTTGACTTTCTTAATAATTTCTTAAATCCAATATATTCTTTAATATAGAATAAATATTTTGATAGGTTTAATAGATTTTTAACACCAAGAAGAATTAATAAATTTTTGAATTGCCTCACCTATTCCTCATTTTATAATTAATAAAATATATTTATTCGAGACTACCTACTCAGATTGTATAATTTTCAATGAACATTTCTTTGCTTATTTGTTGAATAACACTAAATTAATTTTTTAATTTACTACAAACATGTTGATATACTTCCAGAATTACAGGGTCCTACATATTTTCAATTTTATCATTACTGCTAGCTAATATATGCTCGGGAACAATTATATTGTTTCCATAATTGCTGTAGAGAATAAACCAATCTCTAAAACACAATTCTTGTGTCGTTTTAATTGCGTCATAACTGCGCCATCTTTGTTCTTGCGTTCTAAATTCATATTTTGGCCAAAACAAATCTAAACTTTCTTTGTCTACAACACAAAATTTTTCAGCAAATACTTTCCAACTATCGGTTAATGTCCACTCAATATTCCGACCAATATTATTAAGGAATTCAGTTGTAAGATATATTTCACATAATCTTTGTTGAGCTATATCCAAGGATGTTCTTTTCTTGGATTGAAATACTTGCATTTTTGCGTCTCTATCATCTAACTTACATCCCCAATATATCATCATATCGTCTATCTCCCCAAATGTTACCATATCGGATAAACCATATAACCTATATTTAAACGTATTCAGACTGGTTCCGACGATTCTTTTTTTTTGTTTATCCTTAACGCCCAGAACAGGAAATGTATCGATAATGTTCAAAAAGAATTCAACGACATTTGGTGAATACATTCTTTGATCTGTTCTCGTTTTCAATACATATTTATTGTGATCGTTTTTAGCTTTTTTAACTCCAGCAAAGGATGAAATAATTTGGTAATTAATATTTTGAGGGCCCGGACTATATGGTTTTTTATTCAAAATTATATCAATATTTTCGTCCGATATTTTCGATAAATGAGAATCATCTTCATCATCCCATGTTGAAAAAATTAACTGACAATTCTTAAAGTGTCTTTTATATATTTTAATTGTTTCTAAGGTAAAATCATTTTCCGTTACAACGGGACCCTGCAATATTATAGCAGTTTTTATATTCACTTTACTATTATCAGAAATTGTTCCTATCACGTCGGCATACATTGGTCTTTGATGATAAGTACTATATGTTTTACTTTTTTTATCTCGAGCAATGTTTAAAGTCTCTAACAAAATATACAACACCTTTGTAGATAAAATTGAAAACAATGCTGAGAGAATATATTTTACAGTTGACGTTAAAGATATGTTCATTTAATTACAATTAGACAAAGTCGACAGAACTCCTAGTCTTCCCACGTTTTATGAAAATATTTAATTTTAAATTAATTATTGATTTAATATAGAATTGGTAAATACTCCCGTTTCCTGCACCTTTTTTGCTAGATATATATAAGTCGCCTTATTATAATGATAAGGAAAATCTTCTTGACCAGGCGTTTGTTCTTCAGGCCAATCTACAATATTTTCAACAACAGATATTGAGTAAAACATTGGTAATTCATTTGCAATATTGTCAACAGCATTTTTGATAAAACGATATCGTACATGAAATTTTTCACGCTTATCTAACTTTACTGGGAAGTGCAAAAATATAATTGGTGTATCTGGAAATTTTAACCGAAGGAATTGAAAATACGTTTTATAAGATTTAAAGATTTCTTCGTTTGGTAATAACCCTTTTGCTTCATATTTATCAATAAATTCAGATGAATGCGATATATCATTGTAATTTACACAAAAAGACCACTTTCCAATTCGATTTATAAATAATTGATCAGTTAATTCAGAAAAGGAGTCCATATAAATCAATTTAGGTTTTCCCATTGAATGCCATTTAAATATCTCTTGTTGTGCTACCAAAGGAATGATATCATTGCGTTCCATGAAACCAGCCACTTGAGAAGTTCTAGCATGTAGATTCATATTTGTATTTAGATTTAAAAGATAATCTACTCTCCCTTTTTGAATATTATAAAACGGAATCTGACATCCCGTTAATTTGAAAACATCCTGCCCCATGCATGCTACTCTACCAAATATCCAATCTTTATTGTTACTTTTTATTTTTTTTCTCCACCATAATCTAAGATAATATGGATATAAATTATTTTTGATTTTGGAGATATGTATTTTAAACATAATTTTACTCCATTTGAAACGATACAGCATTCTTAATTCGTTCTTTCCAGGGAATTGATGAAAATAAATTTTTTCTACCTTCAAAAAGAAAAATATTTGAGATGCCAACAAATATTCCAACAACTAAGATCCAAATCCAACCTAGATTAGCAGGAAGAATAATTGAAATTAGCCAGGCTATTAACACACCAGGAATAGATATAAAAAATGGTTTCATAATTCCTTTTGTTAATAAAACTTTGAACGGCATATTTAATTTTTTACTGATAAAATAAGGAGTGGAAATCCCGGTTGTTAATGTTTTACTTATTGAAGTGCCTAATGCTACTCCAACAAGACCCATTGACTTTGCTAAAAATATACTTATGATAATGTTAAATATTGCCTCCATTACTGAAGCAATTGTCCAATTTCGTAAATCTCCTGATGCAAAAACCAATGCAGTAGTTCCACGATAAATGGTGTCTTGCAAAATCCAATAAATAAATACTGAATTTAATATCGCGCCTCCATAATTATTTGGACCAACCCAGAGTATAACAAATTGTTGATTGACGATGAATACAAAAGTCGCTGCCATTACTGCGAGTCTAACCGATAGAGTAGTTAATTTAATAAAAACCTTTTGCAATTTAATGATGTTATTCTCGGCAAACATTTGCGAAATAGCCGGAAAAACTGCTATCGGCATTTTACTCGCCAAATTGATACTAAATAATGAAGGTAATTTTGAAGTTAGAGAATATGGAGTAACGCTAGAAGTACCTAATATACTGGCAATAATAACATTGTCGGCACTTGTTGCGACTGTATTTGCAATTCTGCCAATTTGGAAATATCCGCCATATTTTAATAATTTTATTAATTCTTTTATTTCAAAATATTTTCGACGAATTGACAAATCGGTAAAAATTCGTTTTGCATAAATAAAACTTACAGAGCCACTCACAACTATAATAAATAGATTCGATAAAGAAATTGCCATCAAACCAAATCCAAAAGAAAGAAGCACAATAGTAATAATTGAACCAACAATACTAACAGTATTTTTTATAGTATGTTCAATTGCCATTCTCTGAAAGCCATTAAGAATAAGACCAAAAATAGCTGATGGTAATGCAAGTGATGCTGAGGTAACTGCTATGAGATAAGCAGGAATTAACATCTTTTGTTCTTCTACAGAAACATTGAACCATTGACCAATGAATAAGGAAATACACATCCCAAAAACCAGAAATATAGTACCAACAAAACATAAGGCAAAAAAACCAGTACTAATAATACGATTTAACTCGATTTTATTGTTTGATTCTGAAGTAGTTGCAATTGCTCTAGTCAAAGGAACACCAATTCCAAAATCTGTTAGAGCCAAAAAACCTAAAATTGATGCGGCAGTAAGCCAAATACCATATAATGATTGAGAGGTATATTGTAAAATTATAGGTACAGTAATAAAATTTACAGATATCATTAATATCTGTCCGCCAAAATCTGCTGCAAAGCCCAGCAACGCTAATTTTGTCCTGCTGCTTTTCATGAAAATTTTAATTTAAATATATTCTATACGATTGTCGAGACGTACTGATTTAGATCTTCAGGTGTTCCTAATCCATGCATCTGTGATTGCAAGATATTGAAGACTCCGATTTTTTTGGTTTCTGCAATCAAATAATTATAAACTGGACATGTGTAAAATTCGTTATTGACTCTATCGTTTTTAATGATCATATCGATAGCCGAGCCTACAAAATATTTTCCTTCTTGAAAAAAATAAATACCTACGGTTGCAATATCAGATATTGGCATTTTTTCTTTTACCTCTAACACTAATCCATTTTCATCGGTTTTAGCAAACGACCATTTATCATTTCTTTGGGGATCTTTGAATGTTAAAATTGATCCATCCAAACCACGTTTAAGGCAATCATTCACAAAATCAAACATTGATATATCTACAATTTGGTCAGAATTTGCAATAAGGAGTGGGGTTTCAGTATCAATAAAACTCCGTGCAAATAATACAGTGCATGCTGTTCCTTCTGTTAGTTTATCTATCCCTACAAATATTGCGTTATATTCATTTTCTATTTGTAATACAATTTCTTTTTCTGCTTCAAAGTGAGACTTACGTCCAATTAAAATAAATCTGGCTTCTGGTAATTGAAGGTTTTCAATTACACGCACTATCATGGGTTTACCTTTTACATCAATAAATGGTTTAGGCTTATTATATCCGGCTTTTACAAACCTGCTGCCTTCACCAGCCATTGGTATTACAATATTTATCATTATGTATTTAACTCCAAAATATATTTATCGTTATTCGCTCCTGGTATCTTTACCACAGCGGTAACAGTATTAGAAATAGCATAAAAATCTGTAGCCTCAAATGGTTCAATAACAATAATATCATCCTGGTTATATACAATGCCATTCATTCTCACTTTTCCACTTACAATAACAGTAATTTCTGTTGCTATTTTATGATAATGTTTGGATTCATAATCGCCTTCGTTGTATTTTTTAACAGCAACTTCCACTTCATTGGTTTTCACCATGGTTGGTAAAAAATTCCCAATAAACCAACCCTTAGTCATATCGTTAAGGTTTGATTTTTTCATTGCTGTGATAATATTTCGTATTCTTGAATTTTTTGCGGAGAGTAAAAAGAATGGTAATTTGAGGAACTAATTGCGAATGAACCAACATGATAATTCTTTAATATCAACTCATTTAATACTGGGGCAATAAAATATAATCCGTTAAGATTCACATCTTTTTCGATTGAACGAAATGCAGCATCAACAAAATACTTTCCTTTTTTAAAATAATATAGTCCTGCAATTGCATTTTTGCTGATCGGTTTTTTTTCGGCGGTTTCATTGACTTTATTATCTGCATCGAGCTTTATATACGACCACTTTGGATGAACGGATTCGAAAGTAATTACAGCGGCATCATAATTATTTTTTAAAAATTCAGCATGAGCGGTATTTAAGGAGTTTTCAATAATCTGGTCGCTATTCACTATTATTAATTGATCATTGTTATTAATATGTTCAATTGATAACAATGCTGTACAAACAGCGCCACGCGTATCTCCTTCTACATAAATTATAATTGCCTTATCATCAGTTAACAGTTTTATCGTATCGTCTATATGATATTTCGTACAATCTTCATTTTTTAAAATGAAGATAAATTGTTTTTCGATATTGAACTCATTTAAATTTTTAATAACAAGTTCGATCATCGTTTTCCCTCTAACCTCGATTAACGGTTTAGGATAGATATATTCAGATGATTCGAAAAATATTGACTTGCCTGCCATTGGGAGGACTATATTCAGCATTCTTCACTCCTTTGGATAGCTTTAACAATATTCATATAGTTTACTTCCTCAACAGAATTAACTTTTAATAGATGCGCACCGCTTGCCAATGCTGCTTTTATACCATTCTCATTATCTTCAACCACCAAACACTCTTTGCTATTTAATCCAAGCCTGTCGATGGCTTTTATATATATTTCAGGATCCGGTTTAGCTTTTTCAACATCTTCGTTTGATAAAGTAAAATCTAAATATTTTATTAAACCAGATTTGATCATCATAACATCAATTGTTTCTCGGATGGAATTTGAGCATACAACCAAATGATATCCATCAGCCTTTAACTTAGAAAGTGCATATTCATGATGATACTTTGGTTTACAATACAAATGGACAAATTCCATAGTATATTGTTGTTTCATGTGATTAATGAAGGAGTGAAGTCCCCGAGGTAAACCACGCTCAATAGACAACATTTCTAATTTTTTCCTGGTTGGAAGCCCATCATATGAAACAAGATGTTCATAACGAGATATCTGAAATCCAAATAAGGATAATGCTTTATTTAAAGCTTCATAATGCCAGTCTTTTGCTTCTATCAGAACACCATCCATGTCAAATATTATTGATTTTATTTTATTCATAAAACCTACTTGCCTCTTCTGCGAAATCAGTGCAAAGATACAGGTTGTCATTTTTATATAAACCAGTCTGTTGAATCATTTTCCACAAATTTGCATGATTTCTCTTATGCAATTCCGGTGATACAATGCAAACTTTTTTTTCAGCTATTAGATGTTTTTCTATAACATGTTCATCATACCATTCATTATGGAATGCGTCAAGCCATATTCCCTGTGATGCTTCATAAAAAGAGGGATTTTGTTCAAATTCACTTTGCCTAGCAAATACATTAAATTTTTCATTAATATATAAATAGGCATCCGGGACTGACATATCAAAAACAAAATAATTGCGAATATCTAAATTATTTAATATATGTTTTAATTTCTCCTGTAATCCATCAGACTTTATGTTTAATGCAATACAGGGATTATTGTTTGCTTCGTTGACAATCTCACAGAAACGTAAAAAAGTTAAGCAACTGTCTTTAGCAATATCATGGGAAATAACAATCTCTCCATTATAATCTCTAACATCTGTTTCAATACCGTAATTTAAATTTAATGCACGTCTAAATGCTTTTTCAGTGTTTTTTTTTGCTGTATCGTTCCAACAACCGCGATGACTTATTATTTGCATTTTCTATAATATTAGCGCCGATTATATAAAATATTTTTAATTCTGATAAAATACACTCCAATTAAATCATTGAATAGGAAAAAAAGGAGGGAGCAGAAAAATATAACAAAAGAAGCAGAGAGCATTGTTTGCATTCTTCTTGGTCCAGATTCCAAAACCGGTATTCCGGCCCACTCCTGAACATTGATTATCGGAGCATCCCGAATTTCATCAATCCGAGCAAGTTCCAATTGGCGTGTTAACTCTATCACAAGTGTTTGATAAATTTGAATTTGCCTGTTTAACCTGGTTTGCTCCAAAAGCAACTGAGGTGATTGTGAAATAACTCTATTTCGTAAAACAAAATCTTTTAATAAATTTTCCGCATAAAATAGAGAGTCATTAACTTGTAAAACTCTTTTTTCGATGTATATCCTTTGCATTGTAGCATTAGATTTTCGTTTTGTCCGAACATATGAATCTAAAGACTTAACTAAATTGTTTGCAATCGAAGAAGATATCCGTGGTTCTCCCGTGCGAACAGAAAGTGTTATCATTCTTGTTTTATTGTCAAGGAAAAGGGTTACAATGTTTTGCAACTTTCTGAAAACATCCAAAAATCTTTTACGCTGTTGAAACGCTGTGTCAATATTTGCAGATACTTTTATATTAAAAAATGTATACAAATTTATTGAATCCGGAAATTCAGTGGAGTAATATTTCTCATTAACTACAGGTTCAATGACCGTTTCGCTATTCAATAGGCTTTTATATACATCGGCAGTACTAGATCCGTCGCCAAGAGATACACCGGCTAACGCTGCTAATCCACCGAGTGCTCCGGAAGATTTAGCTCCGTAATCAGGAAGAATAACAATTGAAGCATCATAATATGGATTTGAAAAACGAACAATGAAAATGGTTACTAATACTATCCCAAATATATTGGTAACAATAAATTTATATCGAACGCTCCAAAGCTTTTGAATATATTTTTCAATGACTTCCTTAATATGAATCTTATTTTTTTTCCCTTCTTCGTCATCAAACATTTTTTTGAGATAAGGCTCTAGGACAACGCTCCAATGGGGCTCGGGGGGAGATTGTTTCGTAGAATCTGGAGTTTGTATATTTTCTGGCTCAGGCATTATTTAAAAAAAATTAAGACGTATTGTATTAGTGATGAGATTCAAGTTTCAGGATTCAGAGTTTACGATTCAGGAATCAAGGTTCGGGAATAACAATTTAAAATTCATAACTTACGATTCACCTTCGGGTTTCAAGATTCAGGATTCATAATTTACGTTTTACGTTTCATGTTTCAGGGTTCACGATTAAAGGAATAGTTATGTGTTCGAAAAAATTAGAATTAAATATACAGAGAATATCGTGTAACCGTAAATTAATCTTCATTTAAATCACACCAAATTAAGTGACGGTCACCTTACAATTTATTTTATTTGATTAGCCAACACAATCACCGTCATTGTTGAGGCCAATAATGCCATCACATCTTTCCAGGAGCTAAAGAATGATTCTCCCGGCGGACCGGGGGGCTCCGGCGGATCGGGAATAATTTTTGTGATGACGATTGTTGACCCGTCCGGAATTTCGGGATTATCATCCCACAACCATCCTCGTTTTGCTTTTTCCACAAAGCCTTCTGGGTAATTCACCAAAACAAAATTCGCGCTGTCCGATAATCCACCCGCAAAATTCAAATAAAATTTGAGATTTTTACCGCTCACAAATGAATACAACCCCGGATTATTCACTTCGCCCAACACTTGCACTCTATTTGGATTTCGTTGAATATCAATGTTGTCTCCTGGTTGAACTGTTGCATCGTAACTGCCGCCTGTGTTACCTAATGCTTCTTCAATGTTCGTTCTAAATCTTTCGTTACCGCGCAGCAATCGTCCCCCTCGAGCATAAGCATTCTTTTTCAAACCACCTGCACGGCGGATAATATCGGATATCCGTTCTTTTGGCTTTTCAAGTGTATACACTCCCGGAAACACCACCTCGCCTGACAAAATAACATGTTCCTGTAAATGGAAATAAGGATTTGGTCGGATGAAAATTTGATCTTTGTCCTGCAATAAAAATGATCCTGCGGTGGAATGAAGGATCTCAATTGCCATTCGGGTTGTATCAAATAAATTTGGGAGATCACTGAAGACTATTCTTACCAATGAATCGTTTTTCAATTCGGTGAACATCACACGAGCTACTTCGGCCTGATGTGTTGAAGCATTTTCGGCAAAACCTCCCGCTTGCAAAATAAGATCGGTGATAGTCAGTTTGTCGGTTAATCTATACATGCCAGGTCTTTTTACACTGCCATAGATCTGTACATTTTTATCTAAAAATTTTATTTCTCCAAGTGCATATACTCTTAGTATATCACCGCGTAACAGTGGAATATCTTTTTCGGATCCCGCAAGAACATTAGCCAGATTAAATTGCATGGTGCGCTGTGAAACCAAATCTTCGTTAATTCGAACAATGTCAGCGCGATCCAAAAACGTATTTGCACGGTAGACAGAATCTTCTAATCCACCAAGAGAACGGACCATGTTACCAACGGTCATGCTATCGGCAAACGGCAACGTTCGCGGAGATTTGACATGTCCGGTTATCGTAACTGACGCCATTGGATTGATATCATAAATGGAATAAATCCGAACACTATCCCTCATTTCGAGTGCAATATTGTGACGGGGATCTTTCTGAAGAATTTTTTCAACATCAAGGGTAAAGATCTGCATCTTCTCATTTTTAAATTGACGCATCAATTCTGCACGTTTCAAATATGCCGTCGGTGCCAATCCATCAGCAGCATCGATAAGATCTTTCACTGTTCGGAGCTGATCGATCTGGTATGTCCCTGGACGTTTTACATCACCGATTATCTGCACATAATTTTCTTTCCTCCCGGAAATTGGAAAGACGGTGATAATATCACCATCTTCAATTGTATAATCTTTTTTCCCTGCGGCGATTTCGGAAAAATCCACATCGAACAACCGCCGCTCAAGATCTCCCTTTGATCGTTTTGCGAACGGTAGAATCCTGTCCACTTGGATCCGGTCGAGATAAACAGTGTTCCGTATGCCGCCGGAAAACTCCATAATTTGTTTTAGATTCTCATCCGGTTTTAATTCATACGTATACGATCGCAACACTTCGCCTCTGACCGTTGCAGTTTTTCCTTTTAAGGGAATAAAAATAATGTCGTTGTCATTAATCCGGGTATCATTGGTTTTAGTTGCACCCAGCAGATAATCATAGATATCAACTTTTGCTATAAGCTTACCGTTTCGGATCACACGAATGTCGCGGAGTGATCCGCTTGGTTTTGGACCGCCGACAACAAAAAGTGAGTTGAAAACGTTTGCAAAATTATTAACGAAATATCCGCCCGGATTATGCACTTCGCCCATAATGAACACTCGGATAGGACGAAGTTTTGAAAGAGAAAAATCTAAAAATATTGTTGGCGGAGATGTTTCAAGGCCGGAATATGAACGGGCTAAAGCAGATTTGACACGTTTCTTGGCATCATCAATGGAGTATCCAGAAACAAGCATGGAGCCGACAGACGATAATGTTATCCTTCCTTCTTTATCGACAGTCACTTCTTCTAACGACTGGATCTGACCCCACAGTGAAATTTTAATGACATCACCGGTACCGATGATATAATCCTTATCTGCTATGGAAGGAGATGAAACAAAAGCATTATCTTGCGAGCGAAAAAATGATAGCCCGAATATTTCAGCGTCCTGGGCAGAAAGCGGGGGGATAACGGCTGTTGATTGTGTTGTCGGTTTTGCATTTTTTAAAGACATTACATCACCCTGAACAACTGCCGGTTCTGCAGCAGGAACGGAAATATTCACTACCGGTCCGGACTGTGTTGTGGATACTGGAGTTCCCTTTGGCGGTAATTTATTGAGGTAGGTACTAAGATCAACGCCAAATTCTTTTGCCTTCGCCTCAGCTTCGGCACGAGTCATGCCATAGCTTTTGATCTTCGCATCGATCTCATCGGGAGACATAGTCTGTAATTGAGTCTCAGCCTGTTGTTTTATAACTTCTGTTTGTTGAGCTTTAAGGTTCACAAACGGCAAATTCATCATCACCAAGATGAAAATGAATGAATGAATAATTATCTTTCTCATAAAATTCTGTTTATTGTACAATAATTAGAACAACGCTTTAAAACTATACTATTATTACTAAAATCTGTAACTACTCACCCATGACAAATGCCAATATAAAATCATTGTCATTCGGGACAAGTAATTTTGTGGGTAATTAAATACTACGCTGAGTAATTACTGATGTTACGCAAAACTGAAAATTCTTCTTATCTCGTCCCTAAAGGGACTCTCAATTTGGAAATCGTAATGTGCTACATATATTACGCACCTACGGTGCTTTTTAAAATCAATAAAATCATAAACTAATTCGCCTGTTCCGTTGTCTCGGTAGGGACAAGATATTTGTAAAAGATCAAGCGAATCAATGTTCAAGTCCCGTCAGGTCGACGACTCGACTCGTTGAGGACGAAATATTCTTTCATTAATAAAGATGTGCGTAACATCAGTAATTACTAAAAATCTTGTAAATTTGTAAAAAAAATTTGCAATTTTTTAATTCATATCGTAAAATCAGACTTGTCCAAAATACATAGAAAAAACAACAAGAATCTTCACTCTCTTCTTTTCTTGACGGAGCAAGAAAAGAAGTCCGCCAGAGGCGGACGAAATTTAACGCACGCGATGAATCCCGTTCGCTCTTGCCCGTTGATGGCGCGAATCGCGCCATCAAAAGTCCCGTCATTCATCGCTTTCCCATTCGCTCAGTCCTCCTAAATTTCGCACCCACGCACTTTAATACGATCTCTCCTAAATAACAAAAGGGGCTTACTACTTGTTATCAAAATAAATTTGCCCAATTTGAGATAGTATGACCAATTTTGTATACACTTAAGATTTATTTTGGACAGTAGTGTCGTAAAATATGAAAATATTTTCTCTTATCCAATGTATTAGATAAGTAACTACAGGCTGTCTGATTCTTAAGTTTTTCATCTCTATCCTTAAATGATAGAAAATATTTCAATAATCTCTGCATTTCAATAGGGTTATTTCAAAAAGATCTCTGGAATTAATGGGTTATAGATGGGATTGTCAGATCAGAATAGAGGATATTCATCAAGAAGAGGTTCTTTGAACATTCAAATGAAGAATTAATTATACATAATAATAGTCGGATGATATAACAGAATATGACTACCCATCAAAACAGCTTTATGTGATGAGGTGAGCTCCTGAAACTGCAATGTTCAATTGCGTCAGATGTTATCGGGTTATTTCTATAGGAATATGTTTGCCTTGAACGATACATTGCTTTGCTATAGTGAAATGCGTTTCGGATGGAGTTACGATGATAACTCCTTTCACGGAGACATCATACAATATCGTTTCTAACGATGAGACAAATTGTATTGCAGGAGAAATTATTGTAACTGTTTTTTTTATTTCGAGATAAGAATCTACCACATGCTTCAATCGGTCGCCGATGAGCGCATGTGTTGTTTTCACATGATTTATGCCTTATAAACTAATGGCGAAATTATTGTAATAAGATTTCTGGTATCGATAATGGGAGTTCCAAGTGCAAGAAGATCGATATTTTTATATGTGTCGTGTGCGGTAGAAATAAGAATGAGATCATTTCCTTTTCCAATATCGACACTCTTTTTTCCAGCATAGTGAGCATGTTCCCGAGTCTCTTTTATCACTGGAATATATGGATCATTATATTCCACCATCGCACCACGAGACTCCAATTTCTCCATCAAAATATAACTAGGAGATTCGCGATCATCATCAACATTTGCTTTGTACGCCAAACCAAGAATTAAAACTTTTGAACCATTCAGCGATTTGTGATACTTGCTTAACACTTCCGCTGCTCTCTGCACAACAAAATCTGGCATTGCTCTATTTACTTCTCCTGCCAACTCGATGAATCTTGTATGCACTCCAAATTCTTTTGCTTTCCAGGTTAAATAAAATGGATCGATCGGAATACAATGTCCACCAAGTCCCGGTCCTGGGTAAAATGGCATAAATCCAAACGGTTTTGTTTTTGCGGCTTCAATCACTTCCCAAATATCGATCCCCATTTTCATGAAGGTGATCTTTAACTCATTCACCAAAGCAATGTTTACCGATCGAAAAATATTCTCCATCAACTTTGTTGCTTCAGCCACTTGAGTGGACGAAACAGGAACAGTACGCACAACAATTTGTTGATAAATACACTCTGCAATCTCTAATCCATCGGGAGATGTGGACCCAACAACTTTTGGAATTGTTTCTGTCGAATATTCCGAATTATTCGGATCTTCTCGCTCAGGTGAAAAAGCGACGAAAAAATCTTTGTCAACCTTCAGTCCGCTTTTTTCAAGAATGGGAACGACAACTTCGACCGTAGTTCCTGGATAAGTCGTCGACTCCAACACGATCATTTGTCCTCGACGTAGATGAGGATACATACTTTCGCAGGTCCGAACAATATACCCCATCTCCGGTTCAAGACTCTTCGTTAACGGTGTCGGGACAGCAATTAATACAGCGTCACATTCTTGTATTCGGGTAAAATCATTAGTAGCATCTAAAAACTTTGACGTAACTGACCGCGCTATTCTCTCGGAGGAAATATGTTTGATATAAGAAGTACTATTTTTTAGTGACGAAATTTTTGCGCTGTCTATATCAAAACCGATCGAAGGAAATCCTTTTTCAGCAAAACAAAGGACAATTGGTAACCCCACATATCCCAACCCAACTACTCCTACAACAAATTTTTTATCACGAATCTTTTGTACAATTTCATTTTTCATTTACTGTTTTCCGAAAAACTCGGCTATCGATGAAACAACATATTCAATTTGTTCTGGAAGTAATTCAGGAAAGATCGGCAACGCAAGAGAATTGGTTGCAGCACTATTTGCTACCGGATAATCACTCCCTTGTTTCAGATATTGGAAACATTCCTGTTCATGAAAAGAGACGGGATAATAGACATCATTCCCTATCCCTTTTTCTGTTATAAATTTCCTCAATTCATTTCGTTTTTCAACGCGGATGATGTATTGATTAAAAATATGGTGATTCTGGATGCCAAATGATTGATATAATGACGCCGGCAGCAATACTCGATTCTTTTTATCAAAGACTGTCACGCCGGTTCGTTCTGCTAAACCATGCTTTAGAAACAGGTTTGAATATAACTTAGCATTCTCACGACGTTTTGCCGACCATCCATCCAAATGCGGTAACTTGACCGACAAGACAGCTGCCTGCAACGCATCAATCCGAAAATTTCCACCAATATATTTATGGTAATACTTTGGATTCATTCCATGCACACGTAGGTATTTCATCCGTTCAGCAAGTTCAGGATTATTTGTTGTCACTAATCCGCCGTCGCCAAAACAACCAAGATTCTTGCTGGGGAAAAACGAAAAACAACCTATGTCTCCAATCGTACCAACCTTGTTCCCATCTTTATAATGAACTCCAATAGCTTGCGCAGCATCTTCAATCACAAACAGCTTATGTTCTTTTGCAATTGACATGATCACATCCATATCCGCACTTTGGCCATAAAGGTGAACAGGGATAATCGCTTTTGTCTTTTTAGTAATCTTTACTCTGATTTTTTGAGGATCGATATTAAATGTTATTGGATCAATATCAACAAAGATGGGAATGGCGTGAAGTCGAGAGACTACACCGGCAGTAGCAAAGAATGAATACGTCGGGACGATAACTTCATCACCTGGCTTGATATCGATCGCCATTAACGCAAGGAGAAGAGCATCTGTTCCAGAGGAAACACCAAGGGAGAATGAGCTGCCGATGTAGGCGTTCATCATCTGTTCCATCTTTTCGACTTCAGGTCCTAAAATAAAATACTGCGATTCAATAACTTTTTGAACCGCAGCATCTAATTCGGGCTTGAGACTATTATATTGCAGTTTTAAGTCTAATAATGGAACGTTCAAAATATCATTTCCTAGTCAATAAAAGAAGTGGGCCCTGCCGGACTTGAACCAGCGACCCGCTGATTATGAGTCAGCTGCTCTAACCAACTGAGCTAAGGGCCCGAAAGAAAATCACTGTAATCTGTTGAATATACGAAAATTACAGAATGGTCACAAGAAAAGAGTTTATTGGGTAAGTCTTCAACGAAAACTGGTCAACCTTGTCAAGGCTTGGAAAATTAGCGCTAACCTTGACAAGGTTACAAATTATAACTGTTGTTACGCAAAACCTGAAAAATTCTTCTTATCTCGTCCCTAAAGGGACTCTCAGCTTGGAAATCGTACTATGACTACAAATAGTACGCGCCTACGGCGCTTTTAAAAACAATGAACCGATTAGCTTGTTCCAGTGTCCCGGTAGGGACAAGATATTTGTAGAAGATTAAGTGAATCAGTTTTTAAATCCCATCAGGGATGAAATATTCTTTCATTAATAAAGGTGCACTAAACATCAGTTAATAACTGAAAATTCTTTTTCTTGCGTCCCTAATGGGACTCTCAATGTAGGAATTGTAATGTACTTCAAATATTACGCACCTATAGCGCTTTTAAAAACCATAAAAATCATGAACCGATTCGCTTGTTCCGTTGTCCCGGTAGGGACAAGATATTTGTAGAAGATCAAGCAAATCAAGTTTCAAGTCCCGTCAGGGACGAAATATTCTTTCATTAATAAAGATGTGCTTACATCAGTTATAATATCTTCTTTAAGAATGAACCGGTGTAAGAATGTGGAATCTTTGCAAGTTCTTCGGGCGAACCAAGCGCTACAACTTTACCGCCATTTTCACCTCCACCCGGCCCCATATCGATGATATAATCTGCACATTTTATCACATCCAGATTATGTTCTATCACGAGTAATGAATTTCCCGCATCCAGGAGAGCAGTAAAACATTTCAGTAATTTTGTTATGTCATCAAAATGAAGTCCGGTGGTCGGTTCATCAAAAATAAAGAGTGTATGTCCTTCTTTCTTGTCTACTAAATGAGTAGCAAGTTTGATCCGTTGTGCTTCTCCACCGGAGAGTGTCGTCGCTGCCTGGCCAAGACGAAGATAACCGAGTCCGACTTCATCTAGCACTTGAAGTTTTTGTGTTACCTTTTTTCCATCGGCATATTTGTTAAAAAAAGCGATAGCATCTTCAACTGTTAACGCAAGAATATCATCGACATTCTTGCCGTTCCATCGGACTTCTAACGCTTCTTTCTTATATCTTTTTCCATTGCATGATTCGCACGTGAGATATAAATCCGCCATGAATTGCATCTCTACTTTTTGTAAACCGTCCCCTTCGCATACATCGCACCGTCCGCCGGGTACATTAAACGAAAAAAATCCCGGCTGATAACCCCGCATCTTTGCTGCGGGGGTCTTTGAAAGCAATTCACGAATTCCGTCGAACACACCGATATATGTAACCGGATTTGAACGTGGAGAACGACCGATAGGTGATTGATCAACCAACTCAAGATGTTGAATCTTGTCCCATCCTTTGATCTCATGAACACCGCTTAACCGGCCGATATGACCATTCAACCGTTTTTTAATTCCTTCTCCAATAATATCATGCACAAGCGTACTTTTTCCTGAACCGCTAACTCCTGTGACACATACAAACATTTTCAACGGAATCTCAACATCAATATTTTGAAGATTGTGTTGAAATGCATTAAGAATTTGAATGGAATCATTAAAGCTGACAGTCTCCTTTGAGTTGACCGTCACCTTAGAGGTGACGGTCAACTTAGAGATCAGCTTTCGCCGTGTTTTGGGAACCGGTATCTCGAGTTTCCCAGAAAGATATTTTCCCGTTAATGATTTCTCATTCACAATCGCTTCATCATACGTCCCCTGGAACATGATTTCTCCGCCACGCTCGCCTGCTTTCGGACCGATATCGATAATCTGATCGGCAGCCCTCATCATGTCGGCATCATGCTCAACAACAAGAACGGTGTTTCCAACATCACGAAGTCGTTTAAGAATATTGATCAGCCGGTCATTATCAAGCGGATGAAGACCAATACTCGGTTCATCCAATACATAGATCGATCCGACAAGAGATGAACCGATAGAAGTTGCGAGATTGATCCTCTGCGACTCGCCGCCAGAGAGTGAATTTGATAAACGATCTAACGTTAAATACCCAACACCAACATCAACAAGATACCGAAGCCGTTTCCTGATTTCCTCAAGAATTCTTTTTCCTATACTAAGTTCAAAATCAGTCAGTTTAAGATTCACAAAGAACTCATCTGCTCGTTCAATATTCATAGCTGCAACTTCACCGATATGTTTGGTGTCGATCTTTACATTCAACGCTTCTTTACGCAGACGGCTTCCATGACATTCGTCGCATGTTGTGTAGCCGCGATATCTGCTGAGCAATACTCTATATTGAATCTTATATGCTTTTCTCTCCACCATCTTAAAGAATCCATTGATACCGTCAAATTCCTTACCGTATCCGTTCATCACAATATTCAATTGCTGTTCGGTCAGTTTTCTGAACGGAATATTCATCGGAACACCTGCGTCATATGCTATCCGCGAAAGGTCACGCAAATTTTCCTGGAACTTTGGAGTCGTCCATGGCATGACGGCACCTTCTTTCAAAGTCTTCTCATGATCAGGAACTACGAGGTCCATATCAATCCCCACGGAGCGGCCAAATCCCTGGCATTTTGGACATGCGCCGATTGGAGAATTGAATGCAAAGAGATGCGGCTCGGGTTCTTCGAAACGAATATTATCATCCGGACATTCAAAATGCTGACTGAATGGGATAAGCTCATGTGTTTCAAGATTCAAGATGGAAGCGTAGCCTTCTCCTTCCACAAATGCTGTTTGTATGGAATCTGCTAAACGATTTTGACTTTGGATCTCATTCTTTCGAAGAATATATCGATCGACAAGAACGAAGATATTTTTTTTATCATGAGAAGCTGCATGGACTTTTTTGACAGGAGCAATTGGTTTAAGCACCTGAAGATTTTTCTTCCCCGAACGTTTTGGAACAGATAACAATTCCTTTATTTTTTCAGCTTGACCAGCATCGTTCAGATCGATCATCTCACCTTTTATTACAATACGGAAAAATCCGCGTTTCTTGAGAGTCTCTAATTCTTCCGTTACGGATTTATCTTCATGATCGTGCATCGGAAACATTACATAGAATTTTTCACCTTCGTTTTGCTGACCAATTCTATCCACAACATTTTGGACGGAATCCTTCTTTATTTCCCTGCCACATTTCGGACAAATCGTTTTACCGACGCGAGCATAGAGCAGCCGCAGATAATCATAGATCTCCGTTGTCGTCGCGACAGTCGAGCGTGGATTGCGGGTATTGGTTCGTTGTTCAATAGAAATTGCAGGGGACATTCCTTGAATCACATCGACATCGGGCTTGTCCATCCTCTCCAAAAACTGGCGGGCATATGCTGAAAGAGACTCTACGTATCGCCGTTGTCCTTCCGCATAAATCGTATCGAATGCCAATGATGATTTTCCGGAACCGCTCACTCCAGTAATCACCACAAGTTTATTCCGAGGAATCTCAACGGAGATATTCTTCAGATTATGAACTCGCGCTCCCTTGATGATCAGAGGAGATTTTGTTGAGTTAAGCTGAGAAGATTTTTTAACAGTTTGAAGTTTATTTTTTGCCATGAAGATTTGTTAGTTTTGTTTTATCGTTTGTAAACCAAGGTGCTTTTCAAATGGTATAAAATCGTTATCATTATGCAAGAGCGTAAACTTCTGTTCCATGCAAAACGTTGCAATAACAACGTCAATTGTTTTGCGAATAGTAAATCCTTTTCTTCGGAGTGCTCGATAATTTTCCGCACTTTTCAGAGCAATTGCTTCACCGCAAATATCAAAACAGGGAAATAATTGCAGAATGGATTTAGCTTTATGATAATCTTTATCATTTCGAAAACCTTGCAATACTTCGGCAAGTATGTAATCTCCTATCACAACGATCTCAACACCCAAAATTTCGTCCAAGTGTCGAACCTGCCATGTATTGGTATTGTTGAAATAATCAATCAATACTGACGAATCAACAAAGATCACCGCGAGCTCCTCATTTCGTCAAGTTTTCCTTCCCATCGTATCTTACCACGCAATGTTTTCAGACGACTCTGCTTCTTAAGCTGGACAAGCAATTTTAGTGCTTCTTCAACCACCTCTTTTTTAGTAGAATGTCCGGAAGTTTTTAAAGCAGCAGACATCAATTTGTCATCGATGATAATATTGGTACGCATAATACTCCTAATGTGTATAAACTATCTTAAATATACACATCATCTTTATGAGTGTCAATTCAATGATTACGTTTCAAAGGAAAGAGGTCAAGGTATCACATTGCGTCAGACCCTTCGCTGCGCTCAGGGTAACAGACATTGTAACTCCAGTCATTCTGGCAAGGTGAATATTTCGTTGCTGAGTAGTAATAATAAAAAGAATATGAATCCTCGACCATAAAGATCGAGGATTCAGGATTAAAAAAGAAAAAAAAATCACTTATTGAGTTTAAAATTTGCGAGTTTAATAATGGCATCATCGCTCCACTCTTTGGGCTGCCATGAGCGAACATAAATTTGCGGTTGGTCTTGCAGGAAATCGACCAATAAAAATAAATGTCCCTCGTCAGCATACGATGTGGCAGTATATTGCTGCTTCATGCTGATACCGTACGTGCCGGGCATATTATTCTTCTTGTTGATCTTGAAGGTGGAATATCCGAGAAAAATATCTTTCTGATTTTGAAATGCTTTTTTCTGATTGGCTAAATATTGTTTTTTGGTGTACTGCACATACTGAATATCCGGCTGACTTTCCGTCACTTTTGCATATTGATAATTATCTGACTTTTTCCCCTTTTTCAATTCTCGGCCAACAATAATCACTGCTTCTTCTGCAAACATTGAATCAAGCATCGGCATATTTCGAGTGAGAAAAGCGGAGCGATATTTTTCAACAAATTTTACGATTGTTTGACGATTTCCCCAATCATTTCCGTACGTTCCTTGTTCGGCAAACTGCTCATATAATTGTTCCACAGTACCAAAGTTGACGTCATAAAAATTTCCATTTTCATCAAAGTCCAAGATCAAATACTCCGTCGCCTGTCGATTCAGCGATGGATAATATGTCAATACGCGAATTTTGCGCACTTCCCATCCATTTGCCGTTTTGTTTACATCGGCTTTGATCATTTGATCAATCGGAGTCGGATTATTGTATTTCACAAGATTAGAAAGTTTTTCTGCCAAGAATGAATCGCTGGCATATTCTCTCTTCATGAGATCAGGACTTTTCTTTTCCAATCGATCCATAAACTTTAACATGTTCAGTTCGATCTCTTTGAGTTTTGGAGATTTGTCCTTGTCAGTCAATTCAAAACTGTACTTTTCATCGCTTTTCTTTACGGTGATCGGTGTGACTGGAGCAGGCAACGTTTCCTGCGTCTGTTTAGCAACGGAAAGTGTAATATTTTGCGAATTTTTAAATGTCGGCTTCACAACAACACCCCAAAGCTCGGAGACTTCTTTGATCTCTTCACGCGATTCATAATACATATACTTGATTGCCAGGTCGATCTTCTCGAAGGAAGCGCTCGCACCAATCAATCGGAAAATCCCGACACCGTCAACTGCTGAAACATTTACTTGCGAAACTCCATCCCAACATGAAAAATCGAGCTTTCTGATTGGTTTCCCGAATGTATAGATCTCGAATTGTAGTTCGCGCTCTTTCTCTGATATTTTTTTATCTGAAATCAGCTTGAATTTGGTACTATTGATGAGGGAATTGATTCGTATCGGAACTTCGATTAACAGATTCTTTGTCTGATATTCCACAGTTTTATCGGGAATAGAATTCATGAGAATGGTTGAGAAGAAATAGTATTTTAATGCATTCGCTACATCCAAATCCTCTTCAAGTTCCAATGCTTTTTCGAAAATGTCTCTCACGAGCTTCTTACGCTCTTCAAACATCTTCAACACTTCACTTTTCTCCATATAGGCAAAGACTTCAATTCCGCCACTGACCGACTGTTTCAAGAACTTCACATCTTTTAACGTCGCATTAGAATAGGAGTTGACGACATCCTCGTAGGCGTCTTGAATTTTACCATTCTTTTCCGTTACAACTCTGGTCATTTGACTGGAAATATTCACCGCAATACTTTGAACAAGATTCTTTAATGCGTGGTCACTTGCTTCTTGTTCTTGCTCTGCTGTCGATTCACCATAATAATACGCGTTTGAACTTTTGATCTTTTCCCTGGTAATCGGCTGCGCGTACATGTTCAGTACAAACAAACAAAGTAGAAATAGGAGCTTCATCTTCTTCATACAATCCCTATAAAAAGTCATGTAAACTCAATGTTGAAAGAAACCGTTTCCGAATAATACTAATGTAACTGATGTTACGCACTTCTTTATTAATGAAAATATATTTCGTCCCTGACGGGACTTGAAAATTGATTCGCTTGATCTTCTACAAATATCTTGTCCCTACTGGGACAACAGAGCATACAAATTAGTTCATGCTTTATTGGTTTTAAAAGCGCCGTAGGTGCGTAATATTTGAATAGAATACGATTTCCAAATTGAGAGTCCCTTTTGGGGACGAGATAAGAAGAATTTTCAGTTTTGCGTAACATCAGTAATGTAAATAATCAATCAAACGTAGTTTTGCCGAGATAAAAAAATATTCTGCAAAGTCGGGGAGGAGAATGGATAAAAAGGCATCTAATTATACAATTTTTTTCAATGATAACAAAGATTTTCGAAATACTCCCCCAAGAGCGGGCAACTCCATTGCAATACTTCGGCATTTTTCGTATTTTTGTTCAGACTTGGCAAGCAAAGTGCGCTTCCAAGTCTAATTTTTTTCTTATGGCCAAAAAAAACCTCAAAGGACTAACACTGGAATCATTGGAACAGTTCATCGTTTCCATCGGCGAACCGAAGTATCGAGCAGCACAGATCTATCAATGGCTCTATAAATACCGTGTTACCACCTTTGATGAAATGACTAATCTCTCGGTTCCGCTCAGACAAAAGCTGAATGAAACCGCATCCATCGAACAATTTTCCGTTGCAACCTTTCAAACATCCAAAGTAGACGGAACGGTCAAGTTCTTATATGAGCTTTCCGACGGTAAAAAAATTGAAACAGTTCTTATTCCCCCTCGGCCGACAGCGGTCGATGCAGAAGAACGAATGACCCTGTGTATTTCTACACAAATTGGGTGCGCGTTGGACTGCACTTTTTGTGCTACCGCAAGCATGGGATTCCTACGGAACCTGACGACCGGCGAAATTCTCAATCAATATATCACCGCCCAAACATTTGCAGAAAAACCGATCACTAATATCGTTTTTATGGGAATGGGGGAACCGATGTTGAACTACGACAATGTCATGTCCGCAGTTGATATCATCACAGATCAGAATGGAATCGGATTAAGTCCAAAACGGATTACCCTTTCCACCGCAGGATATGCGAACCATATTCGAAAAATGGCAGATGAAGACCGAAAGATTAAATTAGCGTTGTCGTTACATTCGCTCCGAGATAATGTTCGAAAAGAATTAATGCCCATCACGAAAAAATTCGATGTGGAACAACTTATTTCTGCATTGGAATATTACAATCGTAAAACAAAAAAGAGCGTTATGCTGGAGTATATTGTGTTTGATGGCATAAACGATACAGATGAAGATGTTCAATTGCTTGTAAAAGCAGCACGCAGACTCGATTGCCGAATCAACTTAATCCCCTTCCATTCCATTGAATTTACTAATCCTCAAGGAACCTCTGCAAAACTGGTCGGTGCTTCTAAAGAGGGATTGGAACGGTTTTGGCAAAAACTTCGATCTCACGATGTGATCACATTCATCCGACATAGTGCGGGAGTCGATATCGATGCAGCATGCGGTCAACTAGCTGTGAAGGAAGAGCAAGCCATAATGAACCACTAAGTCACGAAAACACGAAATAAAAAAAATGATGCCACATTTTGAACCAATCGATAATGAAACCGAAAAAATAATTACTGCTGTTATTGATTGCGCTTTTAAGGTATATGTCACTCTTGGTCCAGGTTTATTAGAATCAGTTTATGAAGCGTGCATGAGCCATGAACTCAATAAGCGTAGAATTGCACATGAAAGACAGTTTAAAGTCCCGATCGTTTATGATGGAATTCCGTTATCCGAAGGATAGCGTATAGATCTTCTTATTGATAAAAAAATTGTTGTAGAATTAAAAGCAGTTGAAGAAATGCAGCCGATCTTTCAAAGTCAACTGATTACATATCTTAAATTAACAAAAAACAGAATCGGCCTATTAATTAATTTCAATGTTGTTAATTTCCGAAGCGCTGTAAAACGCATTATTCTGTAACTTTTGTGTTTTCGTGCTTTTGTGGTTAAAAACTCTAACTTATGTATACAATATTATTTGGCCCCCCCGGTGTTGGAAAAGGAACTCAAGCAAAAATTTTATCTGAGAAATTTCATATCCCGCATATTTCGACCGGTGATTTACTGCGCACAGAAATCAAAAATAAAACTGATCTTGGCTTGAAAGCGAAAGTGTTGATGGATGCCGGTAATCTTGTGCCGGATGATGTGATGATCGGAATGATTCGAAACATTCTTACCTCACCAAACTGCAAAAACGGTATCATTCTTGATGGATTCCCCCGCACGGTTGAACAGGCAAAAGCATTAAAAAATATATTTCAGGAGCTTTCCATAAAGCTGCGTAAAGTGCTGTATATAGAAGTCACTGAAGAACATATTATGGAGCGGCTGGTACATCGGGGAGAAGTGGAACATCGTGTTGATGATAGTCCGGAGACAGTTATTAAACGCATTGCCGTTTACAAAGCGAACACTGCGCCGGTAAAAGATTATTATTCAAAACTAGGAATGCTTTCTTCTATCAACGGCGAAGGGTCAGTAGAAGAAGTCAGCAAACTAATGCTTGCCGAACTCGGAGAAAAATAATTTCTTTTTAACTGCTCCCATTTGTTTTCTTTCCTCCGATGGAGGAAACGATGCGCACTCGTCAGCATTATTGTTTCGTGTGAATCAGGTGAAGGAATATTAACCAATCAATGCCACATAAAACACCAATTATCATTGCACACCGCGGTTTTTCGGACGAAGCGCCGGAAAACTCGATGGCTGCATTCCATAAAGCAGTTGAAGCAAAATGCGACATGATCGAACTGGATGTTCGTCTCTCGGCAGACAATGTTCCGATGGTTTTTCATGACCGAAGACTGCCGCGCACATCGGATGGCAGCGGAGCCATCAACCAAAAACATTCGCGCCAATTAATAGAAATTGATAATGGATCATGGTTCTCCCCAAAGTTCAACCGCGAGCGAATCCCACTATTGAAAGATATCTTCCCTATCCTTAAAAAAGACCTGCGGTTGAATATTGAGATAAAACCGGATGTTGTCAGCACGAATGACATATCCGCCGTGGAACTTGTCGTTAACGAAGCTGAACAATCGAAAGTCCTCTCGAAAGTCCTTTTCACCTCTTTCAACCACCAGATGATTAAAGAGATCAGTGAAATTGACGAATCAATTACCACTGGCGTTATTTATAATCCCATCACTCATTTTCGAAAATCGCCGTCCACTCTGGTAAAGAATTCCAAAGCAAAAATCTTTGTCTGCAGCAAATTCCAGATCAATACTGATGTGGTTGCAGATACGCACGAGGCAGGTTATATTTTATATGTCTATGGAGTAAAAACCGGACGAGATGTTCAACGGCTGCTCGATTTGCATGTGGACGGAATCATTTGCAATAACCCGCGGTTCGTCCGAGAGACAATCGATCTACTCTCAAAATAATGTCTCCACACCTTTGTGGAATCATCGATGCATTGAACCTTTAAACCAATGAAGATATTTCCTTTTTTCGTTCTTTTTACCTCAATCGCGTTTGCTCAAGATACCATTTCGTATCAATGGCCGGTAACTCCGTTCAACACGTCCCAAAGCATCACTGGAACATTTTGTGAATTTCGGAACACACTCTCCAGCAATCACTTCCATAACGGGACTGATATTCCTAAAGCTGACGGATCTGCTGTCTATCCGGTTCTGGACGGCCAAGTAACAACAATCTCTCCATCAAGTGTTTCCGGAACAAGTGCATATGTACGAGTCACAGGAACAGTGAATGGCGTTAGTAAGAATATGGCATATGTCCATATCGAACCTAATCCTGCTTTAGTCCTTGGACAATCTGTTACAAAAGGAGTAACAATTCTTGGAAACATTTTGACGGGTCAAGGGCATACACATCTGATCGATGGTGCTTTCAATGCTGAAACGAACGCCTTGAGAAAAACCGGTGGACTTGAACCATATATCGATACATGGAAACCGAAAGTGCTTTCGGTAAAATTTTATCAGGATAATTCTACTGTGCAATTTTCCACTAATAAAGTGTTTGGATTGTTTGATATCGTAGCGCAGATGGTTGAAGTGAATGCAAATGCATCTCCCAATTCAGGGTCAACGTCCAACAATGGAATCTACCACACGGGATACAAGATTTATTCGGCCAATAAATCAACAGTGGTGTATACTCCTCCATCAAATGGTGTTCGTTACAAGTTTGATTGGAAACCGAACGATGCCAATTCAAATATCGTCTATACACTCACATCATCAACTTCTGAACACATTTATTACTTAACGAATGGAACAGGAAATATTGGCACTTCAAAACTGCAAAGTGTCGGGAACAATTCATTTAATTCCACTTTGCTCCCGGCCGGACAATATCAAGCAATGGTCTACGCTCAGGATACGCACGGCAATGCGGATACAGTCTTTGTTCCGTTCGAGATATCGTCCCAGGATGTTATTGCTCCAGCAAATCCCATTTTAAAATCTGTCTTGAACGATTCAACAAACAGACTTACCGTGTCGTGGTATGCTAATAGTGAACCAGATCTTAAAGGGTATCGGTTGTATTCTTCTTTAAATGGAACAACATGGAATTTGCAGAAAGATGAAACGGTATTGAATCGTACTGCGACAAAATATTCATTCACCGGAATTTCATCCTCATCACAGGTTTACTTTCGATTAACTGCAGTTGATTCTGCGGCGATCATCAACGAAAGCGGAACGAGTGATATGTATGGTATTCGACCAAATCTGCCGGGACAAAAAATTCTTGTTATTGATGCGTTCGACAGAACCGGAGGGAGTTATAAAAAGCTTTCTCATCAGTTCGCCATGACGGCGGGACAATCCATCAATGCCGGATATGAATCTGCACATAATAGTGCAGTCGTCAACGGTTCAGTTTCCCTTTCCAATTACAGTGCTGTTGTTTGGCTATTTGGCGATGAAAGCTCTACCGATGAAACTTTTGGATCTAACGAACAGGCGAAAGCAACCGCATATCTTAAAGCAGGTGGGAAAATGTTTGTAAGTGGATCAGAAGTGGCATATGACCTTGATCGCTCATCAGGTCCAACGCAGTTAGATCGTGATTTTTTGAATAATTATTTAAAAACAGATTATGCCGGTGATGCATCTTCTAGTTATGTCATCAATGGTACTGCGTCGGGATTTTTGAATGGAGTTACTTTTGCCTATGGCGATACTACTCAAGGATCTCCCTATGTTGAAGATTATCCTGATTATGTTAATGCTTTCGGAGGAAGCACCGTTAACGCACAGTATGCAAATGCGTTAGGCGCAGTAACTGTATTTAGCGGAATGTTTTCGGGGGGAAGTTCGCCTGGCGCAGTTGTTTTGCTCTCCATTCCATTTGAAACGATCCATACAAAAACAAACCGCGATATTGTTATGACGAAAGTGCTAAACTACCTCGGTATCACAACATCGGTTACTGAACAATACAGCGATGCAATTCCTTTACAGTTCGACATTCAGCAAAATTACCCTAATCCGTTTAATCCCTCAACGACATTTCAATTTTCGATTCCCAAATCCGGAGAAGTGTCTTTGAAAATTTACGATGTATTAGGAAAAGAAATTACAACACTTGTTAACAGCGTGTTTTCACCTGGAACATATACTGTTCAGTGGAATGCTTCACTGTACTCTTCCGGTGTGTATTTCTATCGTCTGCAGTCAGGAATTTTTTCCGAAACAAAAAAACTTGTGTTAACTAAATAGGCAAGGAATATGAAGAACTGTTTACTGTTACTGATCGTCATAGCCTCAATTTCTTTCTCTCAATTTTCTTTGACAATAGACCGAATTGGTAATGCAAAACGTGCAGGAGAAGAGAATACATTCCGCGCGACATTACTCAATGATGGAAAAATTATTCGTACCATTGAGCGAAAAATTCCGTTTGATGTCCCTTTCCCGTCCTCCTCTATCAATGAATCCACCGGAATCTGGGTCCTGACGTATGCTTTTGATGGATTTGTGGAAGTCTATAATGCACAAGGGATAAAAATGTGGGAACAAAATTTTTTCAAGGAGATGGGACCAAATTATGAGCGGACGATCACTGTTGCTCTGGGAAAAACTTCAATTGCATTTTTAACTTCGGATGTGACATTATCGAATGCAATGGTGCATCAGTTCACAACTGATGGTGCAAAAACATCAGAGACCTCATTACCATATTCCTTGGGATATGAAATTGCAATGGCCCACGATGAAAAAACAATTGTCGCAGGAAGCTATGTTGTCGCAAATGGAATCGTTCAACACTCAACAAGGATCATCGAAACAAAAGGAAATATTGAAGGAAATGTCAACATTCTTTTCCGCAAAGCGGCATTTTCTGAGGACAACAAATTCATTGTCCTTACGTCAGATCGAGAAGTTGTTATTGTTTCAAGAGATTCACAAAAAGAAGTAAGCAGAACAAGCACGAAGACCGATGGAATCATTACAGATGTTATTTGGAACGAAGAAAATGTGATCATTCAAGAATCGACGGTGCACGTGAATCCGGAAACCGCATTTTATTATTCAAATCCCACATTCATACACTATTCAAAAAAATTAAAGGAACTTCAACATCAATCCATTGAAGTTCCTTCATTCAAAATTTCAACGCTGCGCAAAAATGGAAATTCTGTCCAGTTCCGATACAATCAAAAATCGATTCCCATTTTATTGAAACAATAATTTTAATTTCTCTTCGATTGAATTCGTTTGAATTCACGTTCGACCATCTTTTGAACAAACGCTTTTATCCTTTTATCCTCATTTTTTACAGAGGGGGACAATCCTGGATCTTCCAACAACATCGGAACATCAAAGAGGCCATTCGTTACACTCGCATTGTTTCCCGGGATGATAACATCATTTCGGAACAAGACGCCGCTTCCGTTAAATGTCCCAGTCGCATGTTGAGTAGTTAAGGTATTGAAGGTGAGTGATCCCGAGGTTAATCTATACATATCCCCCGTTTCTGTTGTAATATCACCGTTGAAAATAAACATAACGATAGCAGTATCGATTTGAAAAATATTGGTATCAATTGCTAATGTTCCGGCGGAAAGATCCTTCTTTAAAAATCCAAACGTCACTGCATCAAACAACGTCCCGCTTTTCTTTTTATATCCTGTTATCGTACAAAGATTTCCACTAGAACCTAGCAAATAGATCATGCCACCTGCACCTTCGTCGCTTGCCGGTAGATTATTCACGATAGAATAAATTCCATTCGCTGAAAAATTTCCGATATTGGAGGAGAACGTGATTTGCCCTGCAGTAGTGAATTTTGGTTCAGCAATAACTTCAATAGGAACCGTAACTTTATTCGTTGGATTTGAATCATCCCGAATAGTGACACTTGTTGTCCCCTCTGCAACCCCTCGAACGGTCATAAAATAATTGTCGAATGTTACAGCAGCGATAGAGGGATTTGCGTTCAATTCGATGACATATGGCTTTTTACCCCCTAGAATAGAAACGTAACTTGTTCGGTTTACTTTCACCTTCACGTTAGATGGAGACGCTGCAAATGTTACAACGGTGATTCCAATTTCTACCTCCGCTGTTTTCGCGCTATCCTGAATCACAATTTTCGTTGTCCCCAATTTCATTCCTTGAATATTGACATACATTGCAAATGATGCTGTTCCCGGATTTGTGGGATAGAGAAACAACTGCACAATACTTGAATCGGTAATCGATTTGACTCGATAGGTTCCTTTTCCACCCGTCACCTTAACAGACGTACTATAATTCTGTGCGACAAAGACCGGATTTTCAGAAGCAGTTAATAATTGTCCTTGTGATGACGACGGAGAAGTGGATAGCTCGTTGCAGGAAAGCGAAAATAATGCGGCGGAAACAATCGCGATTACCGTGAATATTTTAACCATAAATTACCTTTCAGTATTTTTGAAATTGTTTGTCAATTATTTTTTTCGATAACAACAAATGCAACAACCGTTGCATCGGAGTGCGACATGGATAAGAAAACGGAATATCCCTGAAGCGCATCGGCAGTTTTTCCATACAAAACAAAATCCGGTTTTCCGGTCTTATCGTTCTTCACCTCAATATTTTTCCATTCAAATTCACCGCTCCATCCAGTGGAAACCGCTTTGCTGAATGCTTCTTTCGCAGCAAAGCGAGCCGCAAAATGTTGCGAAGGAAATTGTTTGGATGTACAATAATGAATTTCGTTTTCTGTAAAGAGTTTGTTGAGGAATGCATCCTGATATTGAGCAATGGATTGTTCAATGCGGGATATTTCGATGATATCGACCCCAATGCCTCTGATCATCGGCGTGTATTTTCATTGTTGATGATTTCGACCAATTCGGCAATGTCGTTCACTTCATAATCGGCATTTGTTTCTATAGTACCGAACGTATCACCATAGCGGGCAAAAACGGTTTTCATTCCGACCTTGCTGGCCCCCACCATATCTCGCTCGGCCCAATCGCCGATCATCAATGATTCATTCGGAGCAACTTGAAGAAGAGAGAGAATTTTTTCAAACGGTGCAGGGTCCGGTTTCCGTTTACCGGTATCTTCGAACGTAACGATATGATCGAAGGTATGATGAAGATTTAAATAGGTTAACCGCAGCCATGCTTCTTTTGGCGGAGCATCCGACACAACACCGAGTTTTAATCCCATTTTCAAAAGATTAATCAGTGTAGTATAGACATGCGGATAGGGAAACAACGCCGCTTCACGTGCTTGTCGATACGCAATTACTCCAGCAGAAAGTATCTTGTAATTTACTTTTTGAAATTCATCGTACAACAGTTGATCGAATACATTCTGAAACTCCATCCCCTTTTCCAGATAGATCGTATCAATACGCTGCTGAATCTCATCACGCGTTAATTTCAATCCTGCATCAATCATCGCATTGATCGCCGCCCCGATTGCCTGGCGCTTCATTGCCATAAAATCAACAAGCGTATTATCAAGATCAAAAACGACAGCTTTAATCATAGTAAATGGTTTAACGTGTTGAAATTGAGCTGGATTTATGCACTTTTTGTGTGGGAACTTTTATGATACAGAAGCATTTCAACGGCAAGCGAATATCCGTTCGATCCGAAGCCGGACAATTGCGCCACACATACCGGAGCAGTAACCGAATGTCGGCGGAATTCTTCACGCAAATGAATATTGGAAATATGAACTTCAACGGTTGGAATCGTCAACATTGAAATTGCGTCCCGTATGGCATACGAATAGTGTGTAAATGCTCCGCCGTTAATGACGATACCATGAAAATCTTTCCCAACCGTCGATTGAAGCGCATCGATGATTGCACCTTCATGATTGGATTGAAAGAATGTCAAGTGTGCTTCGGGATATCTTCCAATGAGTTCGTGTTCAATATCCGCCAGCGTTTGCGAACCGTAGATATTCGGTTCGCGTGTGCCGAGAAGGTTTAAATTGGGGCCGTTGATAATAAGGATATTCATTCGATTATTCTGTTGGCATTACTTTTTTTACCGAGCTCTGACTATTTCGTCCTCAATGAACATCCGGACATTCGGTTTCACAAAAAGATTATCAATTCCCATTTCTCCCAGAGCCAACGCTATTACAACGGCTTTTCGAGAAGGATGGAGTTTTTTATTTACAACAATAATTTGCTGGTCTTTTAAAATACAATATCCGCCATCAAAATCCCCTTTTTCATAGCGGATCTTCAACCCCATCTCTCCGGCGAGTAATTCAAGTTCCGGTAAATAATCTTCACTATTCATGCTTCTAATTTCTGTAATGGCTTAAAGATAATAATAATCGGTATTGTATAGTAGCATAATTGCGCGATGAATGGAAGTCCGGCAAGAGCTGTGAGACGGGCAACCAATGCTTTGCGAAATTCTTCTCGTGGCCAATCACCCCAATAGTTCAACCCGACAATCTTCCAATCAAGCCAGTAACAATATAACTCAATGGGAATAAACATAAACAACAACAGAGCGCTCATCAATAACCAACCGTGCTCTTTGATTGTTCGACGCGATGTGACGGCATATCCGATTGCCGAAAGTATCACGATCGGATAGCTTAACAATATGGTGACGGAATATTCTGCCATTGCACGATAGGCGGCTCTTTCAACGACCGGATCGAGATTTTCTTCAAATTCGATCGTCGCAAATTTCAGCAAGCGACCAGCTTCATAGTTTTTCATCGATGAAGCGTACATCCAAACGACTGCACTAATGGTAAAGAGAATAATAAAGAATTTCGCAGCTGGTTTTTCCATGACTTGATAATACGAAGAATTTTAGGCGAGATCAATAAACAGATTTTCAAACTATTGCTACCGGACCAACACTTTTCTGATACGTTGTTTCGGAATGATGTTCCCTTTCCCGTTGATGATTGTTGCCAAGCTGAGATGCTCTGCTCTGATTTCAATCACCTGTACCTCTCCGACCTTTTCATCACGTGATCCCAATACATCTCCGGTGTGAGGATCAGTGACTTCCTGTCCTCCGGTAAAGACCGGTAATACATCGCCGATCTTAATTCCATCCTGCGATCCGAGATTCAAAAACACTTCATCTCCGTCAACAATCACCACTTCACCATTGATCAATTGCCGTGTCAATGTCATGGAAGAATCAGTCGAGGTAGAGTCGATGATGACGGATGAAGAAAGGACGACATTTTTACTCACCAGCGATGGAATTGCACGTTCCAATTTCGAACTGAGCTCATCCGCACATTTCAACAATGCTTCGCCTAAGATAGTTTTATTAAATGTTGCGGAACCAAATGCTACATCGTCGAGAGAAAAATACTGGTTTGTCCGATCCGTTTGTTTGCCAAACAGCGTTATTCCTAATCCGCGATTTTTCACGATCCCTTCGGCTTCGCCTTCATATACAACTGCATCCCGAGAGGAATTAAATCGAGTCGCATCATACAACGTAAATTTCAGAACAACTTCCGCTGAAAATGCTTCATATCCCGCTAACTGAACTTCGGACACCATAAATCGGCCAATCGAAAATTCTACAATCTCCGCTGAGACAATGTATCGAGTATGGAAATGTTCAGCGATCTTCCTGATGCTTGCAACTGTGTTGAATGCTATCCTATCGATCTTATGATCTTTGGCAAATTGTTTTACCGAAACCGGCGATACTACACCAACGCGAAATCGTTCTTTTTGATAGAGTGCAATAAATCGCGGAACATCCACAGCAATATTCCATTTTCCATTAAACCCTGAATGGTCTGTGAATGGTACTACAATCAACAGCGAATCAGAATTGAAAAACGTCGGATCCGGCTGAGCGGATAGTATCTGCGCAGCAATAGTCCAAGATATTCCTAATAATCTTAGCACGCGTTTATTCATACAACAAATATTTCTTCCGGACTTTCATAAATACGACAACATTGTTTTGCCACGATTCAATAATAGAAGACGCAGAATTTCCATCAATCAATCGTTTCCTCACATCATCCGTCCCGACAACTTTATCGAACATTGTAATACGGTTCGCATCTGCAAGTGTAAATGGACTTTGATCGGGATATAAAGCAATAAGCGTTTCTATGACATGAATTTGAATATTCGTCAAATTAATTTTTGATTTATCAAGAATATGAATCTGAACTCCGGAGAGTTGTTTTCCCATCTGTTTCCCGTAATATGGTTTATAACTCATTGGGCGAAACTGAACGCCTGCAAGTTTTTTTGCGTTTAATACATCCGCAAGCAATGCACCATTGATCCATTCCTGTCCCACTAATTGAAACGGCATCGTATATCCCACACCGATGTTGATCGTCTCCAATTCGCCCAGAATTCCGATGGCAGAATAATACAATGCAGTTTCAGCATTTGGAATGTGCGGCGAGGTAGGAACCCACGGAAGTTTCGTATTCTCCCAATGCATCCAGCGTTTCCAATGTTCCATACGAACAACAATAAGCTTGCAACGTATTCCTCCTTCGAGCCATCCTTCGTTGTTCAGCATTTCAGCAAATTCGCCACATGTCATCCCATAGACATACGGAATCGGATATTGACCGACAAATGATTTGAATTTCAGATCAAGAATATTTCCTTCCACTCTATTTCCGTTTAAAGGATTTGGACGATCCAATACAACAACCTCAATATTATTTTCTGCAGCCGCCTCCATCACATACGCCAGCGTATTGATAAAGGTGTATGACCGGGAACCGATATCTTGAATATCGTATACTAAAACATCAATTCCCTTCAACATTTCTTTTGTTGGCTTCCGTGTTTTGCCATACAATGAATAGACCGGAAGTCCCGTTGCGGAATCAACAAATGTCTCTATCTTTCCACCGGCTGTGACATCACCACGTACGCCATGTTCTGGTCCAAACAAGGCGACAAGTTGAACATTTTTTGCTTTTGCAAGCACATCAACGGTGGAAACAAATTGAGAAGTTATACCTGTCGGATTGGTTACGAGACCAACGCGCTTCCCTTGCAAGATCCTAAAATTTGATTCCGAAAGAACTTCAATTCCGGTTTTGACTTGCGCAAACGAGAGAGAGGAAACAAAAATTGAAAAGATTAAAAGGAAAAGAATTTTTTTCATAGAACATCCAAAGTTATGACACAAGGTAGGGAAAAATGAAACGGAGAGAAAGGGGAAAAAGAGTTCCAAAACCTCGTTTTTCTTCTCGTACAGGGGAAAGAATAACGAAATCACAAAGGACAATAACATGTGTGGAAATAATTACTGCGTTTGTTCAACGCTGAATGTACCGCTGATTGTTACTTGACGAGGGTAGGTGAGACTTCCGACATAAAACGTGATTGATTCTCTGTCTCCCCCGCCGATCTGATATGACTGCCACGTCTCAACGACCTTGCCTGCAGAATAGAGTTTTACCGTATAGTTTTTTGTGCCGACTTGAGAATGAGCGGTGGTAAAAATAACTACCGCAAAAGCGATTGAACAGACAAGTGCTACCAGGATAAGTTTCCGTTTCATTTTCTTCTCCTTTGTGATATGAATATGTCGGCAAGAACCGACGGTGCCATTCTTACATTTTTTGTAAGACGAAATATACGATTGCAGATCCGACTACGAGGATAAAAAGAAATTTCATGAATGCATTTCGATTGTTCTCGGATTGTATGGCCGAATACCGTTGCTCGAGAGAAGGATTGTCGCGAAGATAGTGTTCAACAAGGTCTTTGGAGTCTTTGAGATCCAAGTGGTGTGCATTACGGACTATCTTGATCGCTTCAATCTTGTTTCCTTTTTCAAGAGAGGCGATTGCTTGGGCAGGAAGTTCCATAAGTTTAGAATAATTTAAATTACATTATTTTTTTATTAATCCATTGATATATCGTACGTTTCGAATCTGATTCCCAAGAGAATCCCATTCTTGAAAAGGTCCATTCAATCTATCGTTACGCCAATGTGATTCTTCTTTTTTCATTCCGTTCTCGTACCAAAGCATCCGTTGAATAACTTGTCCCTTATTGAATAAAAAATACCCAGATTGATTCCCATTCTTATGCCAAGTGGTTAATGTAGAATAACAACTTCTGCTTTTCATTCTCCCTGTGTCGTAAAACTCCTCATACAATTGTTGTGTTGAATCAACTGGAATAATAGTCCGGGAATAGAGAGTTGCCGTTGGATAATATCTTCTTGCACTATCTACCATAACAGTATTTCTGATATTATAATATTCATACGCCATAATGCCATTTTCAAATTGTCCCTTTTTCGTCCGGATCAAACCATTCTCCAATGACGCCACCGTCTTCACTTTTAGGCCTAAAAAATATTCGTCATACTCTACAACATCAGTCAACTGCTCGTATGTTTTTAATAATGCTTTAATTTTTTTCTTTTCGAATTCCGGCATGCCTTCGATAAATGCATTTTTAGACGAATCATCCATAGATTTTGCCATTAATGCCCACTGAATTGATTCGTTTGATTCTGATTGTCTTGTCCTGGGTTTGCAACTGTAGAAAAGAGTGCTGACAGCGATGATGACGTATGCAATGGAAATAATTTTCACGATGCCTCTATCCTCTCAGTAATCTGCATCGACACTAACGATGAGCAATTCTTTTTCCTTTGCGGTAAAATTCGTTTCGAGTTACATTTCCAAGGGAATCCCACTCAGTCCATTTCCCGTGCCGTTGTTCGTTCTGGAACTCAAATTCTTCTTTTTTTCTTCCATTCATATAGTACCGAATACCAAAATCCTTTGAAGCATCATTACGTTTAAAATCCAACCCTAGTTGACCATTTTCATACCACTGTTGTTCAAAAGAGAACCCTTTTTCGGCAGTAAGATAATTTCGTTTTATTTGACCAGATTCATAGAATTCAGAGACGTTCCAAAACTGATCGGATGAATCTTTTCTACTTTCAAGCTGTTTTCTACCGCTAGTATAATACAATGTATATCGCACGAAGGAACTGTCGCGATATTCATATTCTACCTCGCGCTGCTCTTTGGTATCTCCGTATTTAATCTCTCTTTTTACGACACCGTTTGCAGGAATTGCATTATCATCTTTCGAGCGAACTCTGCATCCTGTAATCATAAATATGATGATGCAGAAAACAATCGGTCTCATTGAGGTAATTGTGTCGGCAGCAACTTAGAAAGAAATAAGAAAAACATTTTTTACAATTTTCTATGTATCTATCTATTATGTGGTTATTGTTTTTTTGACATTCTATGGATCAACTATTCATCCGTATGGCTCAAGGTGCTTAAATCCCCCGTAGTTTTGCCGCTTTTGCAACTCTCTCCACCGCAAGGATAAATGCACCAATCCGAAACGATACTTTGAATTTTTCAGAGGTGCTTAAAACTGATGCATAACTGGAGGTCATGATTTTTTCCAGTTCGTTTACTACTCGCGGGTACTCCCAGCGGAATCTCTGCACATTCTGTACCCATTCAAAATAACTGACCGTTACTCCCCCCGCATTTGCATAAATATCGGGAATGACGGGGATTCTTTTTGCAGCGAAAATTTCGTCCGCTTCATACGTCGTTGGTCCATTTGCTGCTTCGATAATTACCTTTGCCTGCACTTTGTTGGCATTATCTGCGCGCAGTTGATTTCCAAGTGCAGCGGGAATAAGCACATCGCATTTTAGCTCCAGCAATTCTTCATTAGAAAGTTTTACTCCCCCTTTTAATCCAACAATGGTACCGGTGTTCTTCAATTGAGTGACTGCTTCGGCATATCGAATTCCTCTCGGATTATAAATTCCGCCTTTCACATCACTTATGGCAACCACTTTTACACCCATTTCCTGTTCAAGAATTCTTGCTGTGTGTGAACCGACATTTCCAAATCCTTGAATAGCGACAGTAATTTTTTTCAGATCAAGGTGAAGCGTCTTTGCAGATTCCCGCAATGCAATACAAACACCTCGTCCGGTTGCTTCATCGCGTCCAAGCGAGCCGCCCAGTTCGATTGGTTTTCCGGTGACAACGGCGGGAGAATATCCGTGGGATTTACTGTATTCATCCATCATCCACGCCATTGTTTGCGCATTCGTATTCACATCCGGTGCAGGAATATCTTCGGAAGGGCCGATGATAAGATCAATCTTCGATGTGAAGGATCTCGTGAGTCGTTCAAGCTCTCCTTGGGACAATTTCAGGGGATCGATCGTCACTCCTCCTTTAGCGCCGCCAAAAGGAATATCGACGACAGATGTTTTCCAGGTCATCAATGAGGCAAGGGCGCGCACTTCATCCAAATCAACTTCTTGATGATATCGAATGCCGCCTTTGTATGGTCCACGGGCATTATTATGTTGCACGCGATAGCCGATAATAGAATGGAGTTTGCCGTCATCCATCATCACCGGGAGTTCAACGCGTAATTCCCTGTCCGGAGTACGAATGAGCGTCGCCAGTTCTTCGTTGAGATTTATCTTCTTTGCAGCGAGTTCAAAATTATGAAGAACTACTTCATACGGATTGTGACCTGCTTTGGGTAACACTACTGGCTGTACGGATGGTGATGCCGTTGAGTAGATTTTTTTTACAGGTTTTGCTTTCCGATGCAATCGGGATGTTGTTTTCTTTACTGGGCGCGGTTTGGATTTTTTAGTAGTTTTTTTGGATGACTTTTTTGCCATACAGAGTCCCTTTCGAGAAACATTACATCACTATCTGAGTGATGCCTACGGTAGAGGATCGCAGCAGAACGACAAAGGATCATGCATCATAAACCTGGATATGCACTACATTCCCTGCGGTGAAATTCAATCGTCAGTGACGTTGGTCTATCAGATAATTTTTGTACCAACTTAAATCATGATAGAGTAGCATTAAATTCTGCATTGTCAATGTGTTCATCTCAAGATAACTTCCGGAGAAGTGTGCCTTGGTCATCGCATCTGCTTTTTCCAGTAGCTGCTTCAGTATCTCCTGCGACTTTTTAATCTGCACGGAAAATTCATCTGAAAGTTTTTCATAACCATTTCCATCTTTACCAATGCGCTGCATCAGATCGAATGATTTGGTGATGAACTTTGCCGAGAAAACCAAATCATCCATTTGTTCCTGTAATGAATGATCTTCGGCAATTTGAATCAACACTCCAAGATCTAAGGAACGCTTCAATGATTTTCCTGAAGCCTCGTTGATGTTAGATAACAGCAATTTTGTCGTTTGGCGTAAAGTCATAAAACGTGGGCTAATATAGAAGAAGGGGTAAAGAGATGCAACGGAAAACAGGGAGATGAATCTCAACAGATAAATATTCGCACTATTTTATCAATATTTATCGGTTTTTATTGAATCAGTTAGCAACAATTTTGTAGGTTTTATGATAGTACACAGCTGTCCAAAATAAATCGTAAACAAATGCAAAATTGGCCGTAGTATCTCAAATTGGGTAAAAATATTTTATTAACAGTTAGTAAGCCCCTTAGTTGTATTGTAGAGATCGTATAAAAGTGCGTGGGTGCGAAATTTAGGAGGACTGAGCGAATGGGAAAGCGATGAATGGCGGGACTTTTGATGGCGCGTTTCGCGCCATCAACGGGCAAGAGCGAACGGGATTCATCGCGTGCGTTAAATTTCGCAAGGAGTTCTTTTGCTTCTTTTCTTGCTCCGTCAAGAAAAGAAGGCATAAGTAGTTTTCTTTTTTTTCGCTGATGTATTTTGGATAAGTATGATGAATGGAAGAGTACTTAAATCAATTGTAATATTGCGGCGAAGACTTCATCAACAGTAATTTCTTCCATGCATTTAAAGTGCCCTTTCGGACAATCTTTTTTCCCAATATGTGTGCATGGACGGCAATCAAGGTTGTTTTTCTCTATAATAATTGATTCAGTTCCATAGGGTACAAAACCAAATTCTTTTACTGTTGAACCAAAGATCGCAACGATCTTTTTTTGTTTTGCTGCGGCCAGATGCATCAATCCGCTGTCGTTGGTAACAATAATATCGCAAATTTCAAGTGCCGCAGCCGAACCAAGCAGCGAAAACTCTCCCGCAAAATTCGTGGCAGCATTTTCTGATACTCGACGAGCCACCTCTCCGCGAACAAATTCGCAGTCCTCTTTTTCATCCGTTCCGCCAAATAAGAGAATCTTTGCCTTAAACTCGTTTGCGGCACGAACGGCAACATCGGCAAATTTTTCTTTTTGCCATCGTTTTGTGAAATGCTTCGATCCCGGACATATTCCAATCACTTTTTCAAATTGATCTAAACGGAGCTTTGCCAGTTTTCCGGATGTTTCAAATAATATGGAGTCTGGGATAAAAATTTCCAAACCTTTATTATCGTTTTTGATTCCGTATTTTTCAACAGTTTCAATATATCGTTCTGCAACTGTCAAGGCATCTGTGTATGCATTCCGCTTCAAATTTACCAGAAGCCATCGTTCAAGTTTCCGTTTATCCATCACTACAACATCTCGTGCATTACATGCTGTGCGAAGTAGTTTTGTCCGAATACTGTCGTGAATATCAATGACGAGATCATATTGCTCTGCACGGAGTTGTTTTGCAAGTTCCTGCAATCCTTTGTATCCTGTCTGAACATCGTATTCGTGGACAATGGAAAGATGGTGGTTGAATTGCACCAGTTCGGCGTATTCCTTTCGAACGACAAAATCCACTCGAGAGTTATTTCCTACCGCTTTCCTGAGAATACGAAGCAGAGGCGAAGAAAGAATGATATCCCCAATGGAACTTAATCGGAGAACTAATGTTTTATGTGGTAATGGACGTGACATTGACTAAAAATAGTGTAACATTGCTGCAATTCCAAGAAATTGATTTTGGTTTACTGCAAAAGTATATTAAAAGAAAAAAGGATAGGAATTATGATTAGACCATCAACGGTAGCAGAACTGAAAAACAGTGGATATCATGTTCTCACCGTTAAAGATGAAATCCGAAACAATCTCATCAAAAAACTCCGAAAGAATGAACAACTTTTTCCTGGCATTGTTGGATACGAAACGACTGTCGTTCCAGCAATTGTGAATGCCATCCTTGCCAAACACGACATTATTCTCCTTGGGCTCCGTGGACAAGCAAAAACCAGACTGATCCGTCAGCTCCCATCACTGCTGGATGAATATATTCCGACTATTAAAGGAAGTGAGATCAACGACAATCCTTTTTCGCCTGTCAGTAAATTCGGTGCGGATCAGATTGCAAAGTTTGGCGATGAGACAGAGATAGAATGGATTCATCGTGATCGGCGTTTCAGTGAAAAGCTTGCAACGCCTGATGTGACCATTGCCGATCTGATCGGCGATATCGACCCGATTAAAGCGGCAACACAGCGGTTGCATTATTCACACAAAGGTGCCATTCATTTCGGGTTGATACCACGAAGTAATCGAGGAATTTTCGCCATCAATGAACTTCCCGATCTTCAGCCGCGCATTCAAGTCGGTCTCTTTAACATTCTGGAAGAAAAAGATGTTCAGATCCGCGGATTCAATATTCGAATCCCTCTCGATGTCTTTCTCGTTTTCACGGCGAATCCGGAAGATTATACGAATAGAGGAAGTATCATCACGCCATTGAAAGACAGAATCGATTCACAAATTTTGACGCACTATCCTCGGACATTGGAAGATGCGATTGAAATTACAGACCAAGAAGCATGGGTTGAACGGGACGGATTACATTTGCATATGCCCTACTATTTTAAAGAGATCATAGAAAATATCGCTTTCGAAGCACGGAAGAGCGAGTTTGTCGATCAAAAGTCTGGTGTTAGTGCGCGGTTGACCATTGCCGCTATGGAGAATCTTGTGAGTAATGCTGAACGAAGATCAATCGTCTTGGATGAAAAGCATATTGTCCCGCGAATGTGCGATCTTCCGCATGCATTACCGGGAATCACCGGAAAAGTTGAACTTGTTTTTGAAGGAGAACAAGAAGGATCAATAAAAGTAGGAAAAGCATTAATCGGGAAAGCGACACGCGAAGTGTTTAAAAAATATTTTCCTGATCCGCTGCAAAAGCAGAAGCGGGCTCCCCAAGGACAAGAACAAAAAGATACAAGCGAATATGCAAAGATTGTCTCCTGGTTCGAAGGAGGAAACTCAATTGAAGTTGCTGATGATATGCCATTTGAAGCATACTATGCAGAATTGAACCGCATTCCGACACTCTGCGATATTACAAAAAAATATTTCAAATTGGATCCAAGCAATCATTTCGATCTCGCTTCAGCGATGGAATTTGTTCTTGATGGATTACATCAAAATTCAAAGATCGCAAAAGACGAAATCGATCATGTCACACATTATAAAGATATGGTTGGAAGTATTTTTTCCGGCAAAGGGAAGTTTGAGGATTACGACTAGGAAAGCATTGGTGGATAACGCTAACTCTTGAAAATTATATTGAATAACTGATGTTACGCACATCTTTATTATTGAAAAAATATTTCGTCCCTAAAGGGACTTGAAAATTGATTCGCTTGATCTTCTACAAACATCTTGTCCCTACCGGGACAACAGAAAATACAAATTAGTTTATGCTTTTATTGGTTTTAAAAGCGCCGTAGGCGCGTAATATTTGTAGTACATTACGATTTCCAAATTGAGAGTCCCTTTAGGGACGAGATAAGAAGAATTTTCAGTTTTGCGTAACATCAGTGAATATTTGAGTGTGAAAAATTATCCAGTAAAACATTGTTGAATCATTGTGATGAATTATTAAAAATGCTTACTTCTAGCATTAAAACCGCAAGGCAAAATAAAATGCAATAACATAAATATAAACGAATCATTCTCCATTCATCATTATGCGTTCTCCATTTTTTTATTTCAATTTTCCATTGTCAATTGATAATTGTTAATTCAGTATGAAATTTTTATACAGTAAATGGAATGAAAATTCTTCCACCGACGAGCAGCGACTTGAACAGTTAACAAAACTGTTCAACTACCTCGTACTGCAGACAAGCGGTGATGTTGAAGAAGCTCTACAATGGCTCCGTCAACTTGCCGAAGAATACGGCATGTTTGATGAGAATATGTCCATGGAAGAACTCATCCAAAAGTTGAAAGAAGCGGGAATCATCGAGGAAGTGAACAGCAATTTCGAGCTGACAACAAAGGGTATACAGAAAATACGACAAGATGCTCTGAAAGAAATCTTCTCTTCACTGAAGAAGAATCCGATGGGTAATCATGAAACACCTAATACCGGCAACGGCGTTGAACGATTGAGCGAAACAAAAAAATGGACATTCGGAGATATGCCGACGAATATCGACCTTACTGCCACAATCACCAATGCCCTGAAACGTGACGGCATCGACGACTTCAATCTTCAGGAAGATGATCTTGAAGTGTACGAAACAGAAAGTCTCGCATCGTGCGCCACGGTACTGATGATCGATATTTCACACAGCATGATCTTATACGGCGAAGATCGGATCACTCCGGCAAAACAAGTTGCCCTGGCGTTGGCTGAACTGATTCAAACAAAATTTCCGAAAGATTTTCTTGCGTGCGTTACCTTTGGCGACGACGCCAGCCTGATCAGTCTGGCGGAGATTCCTTTCTTACAGGTGGGGCCGTTTCATACAAACACCCGGTCGGGATTGCAGATGGCGCGCAACCTGCTCCGAAAATGCGGTAATGTAAACAAACAGATCTTCATGATCACGGATGGGAAACCTTCTGCAATGTTCGACGATTCAGGGCGATTGTATAAAAATTCATTCGGTTTGGATCCAAAGATTGTCAATAAAACATTGGATGAAGCGGTTCAATGCCGTCGCGAAAAGATTACTATCAGCACGTTTATGATCGCGCAAGATCCTTACCTGATCAATTTCGTTGAGGAATTGACCAAAGCAAACAAGGGGCGCGCTTATTATTCTTCTCTGAACAACCTCGGGGAGTTTCTCTTCGTAGATTATATCCGTAACCGGAGAAAAAAATTCTAACCTCCTGTCGAGGATACGCTTTCCGTCACAAATCAGTAAAACAATACTATTAACTCTTGAAATTTACGTCCGATTCTGATACATTGACGCAGATTAATATTTACAGAATTTTCTTATCGGAGGAATTCAATGAAACGCATATCGCTGTTTCTTTTCATATTTACCTTCATCGTCCAAAGTTCCGGCGCACTGCCGAAATTTGCAACACGTCAGGGTGCAAAATGCCAATCATGTCACATTAATCCCACCGGAAAAGGGATGCGCAGCACATTTGGCTCAACGTACGGAAGAGAAGAATTGACGATGACTACCTACAAGGAGCAGACAGACATTGAGGAATTCTCTCCGATGTTAAATGACTTCTTCACAGTCGGAATCGATTACCGGACATTGTTCTACTATCGGGAACAAAATTCGTATTCGAGTTTCTTCCAAATGCAGGGAGATCTCTACCTTGATCTTCGATTGAATAAAAAATTCCGCATTTATCTGGACAAAGGGCTCTACAGCGGGTTCGAAGCATTCGGGCTTGCGAAAGTTCTCCCTTTAGAAGGCTATATAAAAGTGGGAAATTTTATTCCAGCATACGGTTTGAAAATGGATGATCATAATCTTTTAATCCGCAGCGGTGCATTCTTCCCTCTCAATCCCGCAATCGCCGGCTATCCTGGCGGTTTGGGATTTGGACAAGGAGCCGAAGATACCGGATTGGAATTTGGATTTAACCCAAGCATTTTCACCGTGAATATCGGATTATTTAATGGACGAAAAGGGGGGCTTGCCGGAACTGCCGGAACAAAAAACAAAGCGATTGCAATTCGAGCCGAGACAAATGTTCAAATGGATTTTATGAATTTCAACCTGGGTGGTTCTCTTTATAATTTGCCGACTGCCGGCGGTCCGGGAAAGACGCAGATCATGGGAGCGTTCGGTGTGTTTACATTCGATAATAATCTTACGTTGCAGGGAGAATTTGATATCATCACAACACACAATGCAACACTCAATAAACTTGTTTCGGGGAATATCCTGTATGCGGAATTGAATTACTTGGTATTGAACGGTGTTGACTTGAAGCTAGGATACGAATTTTACGATCCAAATGTCGATTTGAAAGACGGAACCATCAATCGATATACCATCGGTGCTGAGTTCTTCCCGCTTACCGGAGTTGAAGTGCGACCGCTCTATCGGATCAATCAAGAAAAACCAACTGAGTTAACGAACAACGAACTTCACGTTATGTTCCATTTTTATTTGTAAGAGGATTGCAAACCATGAACGTAAAAATTCTTTCCACCATTCTTCTTGTAATGATACTTTTTATCTCTGCTTGCGAAGATCAAGGTGATGATCCCGTTGCAGCAACTGTTCCGACACCTACGTTAACATCGGTGTCTCCCGATTCGGGTAAAACAAACGACACCATAACGGTTGTTGGTACAAATTTTGGCACCTCTCGCGGAAGCAGCACTGTCGCGTTCGGTGGAACAAATGCCGGAACATATGTTTCATGGAGTGCAACACAAATTAAAGCTGTCGTCCCTTCCGGTGTTTCGTCCGGAAGCATAAATGTTACTGTGAATGTCGGCGGAAAATCTAGTAACACAAAATCGTTCAAATCATTAGCCGCAGTCACATTGGTAAAATTTTCAACCGATATTTCTCCTCTTATTACTGCGTATAATTGCGCCAGTTGCCATCCTGGTAATGGTGGATTCAGTGTCGCATCCTATGCAACAATATTGGCAGGAGGTTCAACAGGAAATACGGTTATCCCGGGCAACGGAGCCGGAAGCAACATTGTGAAAAAACTGTTAGGTACAGCAGGATTTGGAAGCAGGATGCCGCAAGGAGGAACACCCATGTCCTCCGCTGAGATCCAGAAATTTATCGATTGGATTAACCAAGGTGCATTGAACAATTAATTATCTCTTCATGTATGAAAAAACTATTCTTCATTCTTTGTATCATTTTCACTGTTACAGCAGCACAAAGCAAAAAAGGCAAAATCTCTTTCAAAGAAGAGATTATGCCGATCTTTCAAAAGAAATGTTTGAACTGCCATAACACAGAAGATGAAAGCCCCAGCGGACTCTATTTGGACAGCTTCGACGAATTGATGAAAGGCGAAAGCAAACACGGTCCTGTTGTGAAAGCAAAGAAAGGAGAAGAGAGTGTTCTGATTATGAAATTACGAGGTACGGCATCATTCGGTAAACAAATGCCGCGGGGGAAAAAACCACTTGATGATGAATTAATCGAGTTAATTTCAACTTGGATCGATCAAGGCGCAAAAAATAATTAAAAAGGAAACTCCCTGATGAAGATAGTATCATCGATTTGTCTGTTTATTCTCCTTAGCTGCACCGTCACTGTTGCGCAGACGATTTCATATTCAAAAGATGTATATCCGTTGATCAAATCGAAATGTTTGAAGTGCCATGAAAAAGATGATGAGAATCCGAATAACTTTGCCATGGACAATGTAGCACTCATTAGAAGCAGCGGAAAGACAAAAGATATGATCATTCCCGGCGATGGCGCTAACAGTTATATAATCGCTAAACTGCTGCCGAAACCTCCAAAAGGAGCACAGATGCCGATCTTTTCGAAGAAAAAATTAACAGAGGATGAGGTCGATTTGATTAAACGATGGATTGACCAGGGTGCAAAGGACAATTGAGTTTTATTGTAGTGAGAAAAAAAACCTTGTCTGCGACAAGGTTTTTTTTGACTAATAATATTGTCGTACCTTTCAGAACTTCTATCCTTCAATCTCCTTCAACTGTTCCTTCACTTTCACCGCCGCAAGAGCATAACCGCCGTTATCAGAATCCACTAAATGCACATGGGCATCGCTGTAATTAAACAACAGACACGTAATTAAAGCATTCGATGCCACATGAATTCCATAGACTAATTTTCGTTCTTTAAATTTTTGCGCAAGATATCGTTCCAATTCTTCTCGCTGTAGAATCGAACCAGAAAGAACCTGACGGATCTTATCATCAAATTTCTTAAAGTCGGTGTTTTGAACCAACCGTTTCTTATAACTTCCCCATTCGGTTGTTTTCGTCTTATAGTTCACTGCCATTAACCATTTTCCCAATAACACATTCCAGCGGATCTTTAACCAATACCAAAGACGATACGCTTTCCCATTGTTGTACGAACGAATATTCGACTCACCGGAAAGAGTACCCTCACTGAGCGACATCTTTAAATAGTCTTGATGAACAGGATGACATTGCGTATCATCTCCATAGATCGTATTAATAGTGGCAAGCACCTCACGATAGATGGTGTTTTGCTCATCATTCGTTTTTCCGATCGCCTGCACGATTAAAGAAACAATCTCATCATGTGCACTCGGAATATTTTGCCATCGGCATTCCAGTCCAGAAAAATCCCCTTTCGACTCCACATCACCATCTTGAATGGAAAATTGTTTTGCAGCGACAGTATCTTTCAAACACTCTTCAGCAAATTGCAATCCTCCACCGCTGAATGCGGCTTGCGTAAACGAAGATGAAAGACGGCTTCGGGCCACCAGCACATCATATCCTCGTTCTCGAATAAAATTGATAGGAACAATACCAATACGCAACTCAATCCCATACAGATCCATTGCCATATTTTTTGTTGCTAACAATGCCTGACGAGTTTGTTCAACGAGTGATATGGGGATACATATTGCGGCGCCATCTCCTCCAAAAATAAACGGGATGGAAAATGACTTCGTGATATTCAACAGTGCCATGATGGTAGAGGCACCGATGAGATTTACTTCCTTGTACTTTCCCTGCAAAATCATTCCGGTGGAATTTTTTACATCCGATACGGCAACAGACCAATCATCCGGAAGTTTGCTATAGACATCGATATTGGAAAGATCGGCGAACCGATCGATGGCGGGAAGCTGCTCATAAAATGAGTCATTGCTCATTTGATATACTCTAACCTTTCATCAGTTTCAACGCATCAATTTCTTTGAGCGCAAGCATAATCTCCTGCTGCCGTTTCAAAAATGGAATGGTGTCAATTCCGTTCAACGATGCGTCCTTCATCTGAATGCGATTTTCAGCGAGATCGTTTTCCAAATGTTTCTTTTTGAGCGTTTTAATCGCACCAAGAGCTATCTCATACAACCGTGTTTCACTCACTCTGCTGCCGATCTTGCTCCATCGCTCTCCCAATTGATATCGGTTAAACGTTACGTTGGTCACGATCGATTTTCCCTTTTCATCTTTCACCATTTCCAGCAGATGATTAACGTCGACTTCACCCGTCTCGTCATAAAGAGTTAAAATCAGTCTAGTAATTTCCCTTGATGAAGGATGCGTAAAATTTTCCGGAGTGAGATTCCCGAACACAAACGGGATCATTTCTTTTGGATCTTCCAGTAGTGCGGAAAGGATCTCCTTTTCTTCCATTGGCATCTCTTCGGAGATGACTTTCCGTTCGTTCGTGGATCGTTCCTCTTCAGGAATTTCCGATTTTACTGTCTGAACAAATTTCTGAGGAACACGACGAGTCGATTTTTCCAATTCACCGTAGAGCGTTGATTCATACAGATTATATTTTTCGGCAACATCTTTAATAAAAAATGACCTCTTCAGCTGATCAGGGATCTTTGCGATTGATTGCACAAGCCCTCTGATCGCTTCGGTTTTTCCTTCCGGCGATTCAAACTTTCCGGACCGTAGGAATTCATTTGCTTTGTAATCGATGAAACTGACCGATTTTTTTAACAGCTCTTCAAACGCATCTCCGCCATTTTTTTGCACAAATGAATCGGGATCATCTCCCTCGGGAAGTTGCACAATGCGCACATCCAATCCACCTTCCAGAATAAGATCAACACCACGCATCATGGCATTTGCACCGGCAGAATCAGCATCATAGACAAGCGTAATATTTTTTGTATATCGGGAAATAAGTTGAATCTGTTCCGTCGTCAACGCCGTACCGCTGGATGCAACAATATTTTTCGTACCAGCCTGGAAAACGGAAATCAGATCGGCATACCCTTCTACTAATACGGCAAAATCACGTTCCCGGATTGTTTCTTTCGCCTGAGAAAGTCCGTATAACATTTTACTTTTATGGTAGATAGGAGTTTCAGAAGAATTAATGTACTTCCCCAGCGTGTCATCATCATATAATTTCCGGGCGCCAAATGCGATCACTCTTCCCGTGGTATTAAAGATGGGAAACATTGCTCTCCCACGAAACGTGTCATATTGAGTTCCATCATCTCTCCGCTTTACTAAACCGACTTTTGCGAGATTCTCCGGATCAATTCCCTCTTCCTGTGTTTTTTTTACAAGAGCATCCCAGCTGCGCAATGAATATCCAAGACCAAATGCCGTCATTGTTTGAGCGGTAAAGCCACGTCCGCGGAAATAATTAAGTGCAAATTCCCCTTCCGTTGTTTTGGTAAGATTATTGAAAAATGATCTCGCTGCAAACGACATAACGGAATAGAGTTTTTCTGTTTCATTTGCCGATTCATATGCCTCTTCTGTGCGAGTAATAGCGATTCCGGCACGTTCTGCAAGTTGTTCCAGAGCCTCAACATACGACGATTTTTCATATTCCATTACAAACTTCACAACATCGCCGCCGCGATGACACCCAAAACAATAAAACAATTGTTTGGCTGAACTGACACTGAATGAAGGAGTTTTTTCTTGATGAAAGGGACACAATCCAAGATAATCTTTTCCCCGCTTTTTCAGTTTCACATATGTCGATATGACATCAACAACATCGGAGGCAGCGCGAATCTCATCTATTTTCTCCTGCGGAATTTTCATGGAGAGAAGATAGTCAGAATTTGTTTGATAGTGAAATAATTTGAGATGCGTTGTTTTTTTTCTTATGTTTGGCAATCTAATCCGTTGCAGTTTTTTACTCCCACAACATACATTGAAAGGATTATATGAAAACAATCTCCAGTCGTTTGGCTTTTGTCATCATACTGCTTGCTGTCATCGTGTCATCTCAAACAGTATTCGCACAGTCTTTACCAAAAAAGACACACAGCCATGAAGTGTCATTAGACAGTGCAAAAAAATACATTGCGAACTTAAAAAAAGACGCAATGCAAATGAAGATAAAAGGTGGAATGTTTTATCGAGATGTGTTTGATAAAATGTTGGCACAAAAAGGGGTGATTGGATTGAGATTCTATTTTGGAAAAACTGACGATGGTAATCCGACCCTTATTGCTGTTGGAGTTGACAGTACAGGGAAAGATATGACGACAAGCACAATTGCAGAATCAATTTATCCATGTCCTCCTTTTTGCGATGTAACGACGGAATTGGGAAAATAATCAGGAATGAAAATCCCTATTTTTGCACATATAGCTTCTGCATTTTATCTTTTACCAGCAGTCGTTGGTTTAATACGTTGGAAAAATCAGAACAGATATCTGAAAATATTTACAATTTTCTGTATCTATTCAGTATTCCATATCATTGCTGAATTTATTCTGGGTCGATTCGGAATTTCAAATCAGGAGCTTTCAAATATCTATCGTTTAGTACAGCTTGAATGCATCTTTTGGTTATACTACCATTGGAGCCAGCGCCCTGTTGTGAAGCAGAGTCTCAAAGTTTTTGCAATGTTATATCTGCTCTTTTGGATAACAGATTTTGCCTTACATCCCTTTCCTCATGAATTCCAAGAATCCATCGCTACAGTTGCAAATTTTCTCATGCTTGCCTCCTCATTGATTATTATTGAACACTTGTTTCGGACGACCCATGAATCGATGTATTCACATTCTCTCTTTTGGATTGGAACAGGTATTATTTTGTATAGTGCAGGGACAATTGTTGTGCTCAGCATGAGCAATACCATTTTAAAGATGGGTATTGATTATTTCATATTGTTGTGGCATATCAATTGGGGATTCACAATTATTGCAAATCTATTTTTTACCAGGAGTTTTTGGTGCAAGATATTTTAGATGATTCAATCCTTGTCATAGTATTGGCAAGTGCAATTATTCTTTTATTTGCATTGGCATATGTTGCTGTTCTGGTATCAAGCAACCGAAGAATAATTGTTGAACAACAAAAGAAGTTCGACGAGGTCAAGAAGAGCGAACAGCGCTATAAAGCGCTCTTTGAGACCTCGTTGGCAGGGATGATGAAGTTCAGTTTTGCCCCATTAATCGTCTTTGAAGCGAACCAAACTATTTTGGATATGTTCAATGTGGAAACAGATTATGATCTTCAACGCGTTCTGAGCGACCTCCCCAATGGCCAAACCAATGCCATTGAAACAACGTTGAAACACAAAGGAATCATTGAATCCTTTGAGATTGAATTTGCAACAGCCAGCGGAATTAAACGAAGATTTCTGCTTTCGGCAAAAAAAGAAGAATCGGAAAATTTGGCTCATGCCGTTGTTGTGTTAATGACGGCTGAAAAACGAATCGGTTAAACAATTGACTGCGATGTTTGATCTTCATTACATTCTCTAATCTTGCATCATGCATTTTTTCCCAAACGATACGATTGCCGTCATTATTCTCTCCAGTAGTATCATTATTCTCTTTGCCGTAGCGTACATATTTATCTTGATCTTCAGCAATAAAAGAATCATCAATGAACAGCAAACCAAGATCGATGAAATCAACAAAAGCGAAGAACGGTATAAGGCATTGTTTGAAAATTCTCTCGCGGGAATGATGAAATTAGACAACCGCGCTATGAAAGTCTATGATGCGAATAGTTCCATGCTTGCTATTTTTCATGCTGATTCCATACCTGCTTTAGAAACCAGACTCAAGGAAATTCCGGAACAATATGTCAATGAAATTCGCACATTATTATCAACGTATGACCGTGTCACCGAACGTGAACTTCGAATGACTGGGCCAGATGGCAAAGAACAATGGCTACTGTTTTCTGCCAGAAATTCTCATGCAGATCAATTAACCCATGTTGTTATTCTCGACATTTCAGAAAAGAAACAGCTTGAACGGGCGTATGTTCGAGCGCAAAAAATGGAAACGATTTCTCTTTTGACCAACAGTGTTGCGCACGATCTTCAAAATATTTTTGCCCCAATCCAGATGTCGGTGCAGTCGCTGCACAAACATGTAACATCGAAAAAAGGAAGAACGATACTTACCACTGCACAAAAAAGTGCAGACGATGGGATGATTCTCGTCAAAACTATTCTTTCCGTCGGCGGCAAGGTTCCGATTGTTCGTCAAAAAGTAGAACTTGGCCGCATCATTAAACAATCTGTTGAACGATTTAATCGTAAAGCAAAAAAGAATGTCAAGGCAAGGGTACCACCAAAAATTCCACATTTTACAATTCTTGGTGATCAACAACGGTTGAATCAGGTATTTCTTAATTTGATGGAGAATGCAAGAGACGCAATGCCGAACGGCGGAACGGTGACAGTTTCATTAAAACGAATTGCACCGGATGATGTAGCACGGTTTATCGGGAAAAACGATTTTACTGATCATCTGGTAATGATATCCATTGCCGATACTGGAACGGGAATACCCGAGCAAGATCATGATAGAGTTTTTGAACCGTTTTATTCTACAAAACGTGACCGCGGAGGGACAGGATTGGGGTTATCGATTGTCCAAAGTATTGTGAAAGAGCACGGCGGGAGCATTGCACTGCAAAGTACTATTGATCATGGCACGATAATCAATGTCGTGTTTCCACTGTATCGGAACGGAAGAAAATGACCGTAAGTCAGAAAAACAAAAAACAGTTTATCAATGCATGGATTGTTGACGATAATATAAATTATTGCAAAGCCCTTGCCGAATCATTGAATTCCAGTAAAACAATACGTTGTGAAGCTTTTTTCCATTCGGCAGCATCAGCGCTTAAACAACTGTCATCAAAACCTAATCCTCCATCCGTATTGTTATTAGATATTAAAATGCCTGTCCAGACTGGACTTGATTCCATTGAACAAATTTTAAAGATTTCTCCGCATTCCATTATTTTGATGTTAACTGCCGTTGATGATGAAGAAGATATTAAAACTGCATTAAAACGCGGGGCTTCAGGATATTTATTGAAAACTTCCTCTTCTCAGGATATTATTCGTGGAATAGAAACAGCATTTCATGGAGGTGTCCCGCTCGATCCGATGATTACAAAAAAAATATTAAGCGCTCTTATTCCATCGACGAAAGAAAAAATAGAACCTCCGGAATATCACTTATCCAAACGGCAAGAAGAAGTCATTAAATTCATTGTGAAGGGACTGAGCATAAACGACATTGCTGAAATTCTCAACATCAGTCATTTTACCGTTGAAACACACATAAAAAACATCTATCACAAATTAAACGTCCACAGTAAACACACTCTCGTAGCCAAAGCGTACGACCATCACCTTGTCGATTAAAATTCATCAATAACCGTAATTTGAGATATACCCAGATTACGGTATTGATAATCCCTGCTGGAATTATTAACTTTTTAAAGAAATTTGATGCCTTCTGCTATAAAAATCGAATAAGAATCTTGTTCTTATTTGCTATATATGATTTTAACCAATGTTTTCCCCGCATTGAGAATAAATCAACAAACAATTCGAGCGAGAAAATATGAGCCACCGATATGGCGCAATAAGTTTCGCTACCTCTCTCCTTACCGTTGTCATTGGTTCTGCCGCTCTTGTAGGATGGTTCTTTAACTTTCCACTGTTGACGAGTTTTTTTCAACAATATATTCCCATGGCACCCAATACTGCTGTTGGTTTTGTACTATTGGGAATCACTCTCTCAATTTGTTCACGCAATTCCCAACCCTCAACCGTCATTCGTAGAACAAGTCGCCTCTTGGTATTGTTTGTATGCACTTTCACTTCGCTTACCATCGCAGCCCATTTCGGAATTTTTCAGGATTCTATTGATTCAATGGTCTTAACGGTACAGGATTCTTCATCGGGTCAGTTTCCTATCGGAAAGATGGCATTTTTTACTGCCATCTTATTCATCTGTGCATCGGTATCATTGTTGTTGCTGACCGTGCAACGTCGCGCCGATATGTTTGAAAATATTGCTTTCACACTTTCGATTATTGTCTGTACGCTGGGAATATTATTTTCCATCTCCTACGCAATCGGCACGCCAATGTTTTATGGTACATCCACTATCCCACTTGCATTAAATACATCAATAGCGTTCGGTGCACTAGGTATTGGAACTATCTTTCTTATTCTTCAGCGGGAAAATGTTCGAAATTCAAACAACCACATTTCAACCGATAAAAAAATATTATCCGGTTTCAGTCTAGCCCTCGCATCGGTGCTCATCGTCAGCCTTATTTCATACCAAAACACAATGCGTTCTGTTGGCGCCAGCAGCAACGTCATCCGTACGTACAGCGCGTTGGAACATCTTGAATCGTTGATTTCACTGGCAAAGGACGCAGAAACTGCATCGCGTGGTTTTGCCATTACACACCAGGAACACTTCCTTGAACCATACATTAATTCCGTAGAAACAATTCCTGAATTACTGCAGACATTGAAAATATTATTTGCTGAAGATTCCCAACAAGTTGAAGCGCTTCAGACTGTCGAATCGCTCCTCAGCAGTCATAATACTATTCTTCAGAATGAAATTTACCTCGTTCGAATGCAGCGATATGATGAGGCGAAGACCCTTATCATTAATGGACATGGGCATGTCTTTATGGATTCATTGAGACAGGTGATTACCTTGATGGAGTCACGGGAAAATAGTCGGTTAATACAACAGACCTCCGATCGCAATTTTCGAATAGAGGAAACCATTTCTACCAATATTGCGCTTATTGTAGTTGTGCTGATCATTTTTGGATTTATGTTTGTGGGTATTCAGCAGGATCTGACTGGAAGGAAAGAGGCAGAAGAAAAACTTCGACTGGCAAATGAATATCTGGAAGTTCGGGTTACTGAGCGGACTGAGATGCTTCGAAAAAGTGAAGAACGTCATCGCCATACATTGGATAATATGCAGGAAGGTTGTCAGATTATCGATTTTGATTTCCGGTATGTCTACATCAACAATGTTGCCGCAAAACAAGGTCATCAAACTACACAAGGATTGCTTGGAAAGAGAATGATGGAAATGTATCCGGGAATTGAGGAGAGCGATTTTTATAAAAAACTTCAGATGTGTTTACATCATCGCAACCATATTCAAATGGAAAATGAGTTTAAATTTGCCGATGGAACGGTTGGATGGTTCAACCTCAGTCTTGAACCTGTTCCCGAAGGAGTGTTTATTCTTTCAGTTGATATCACACAACAAAAAAAACTGAATGCAAAATTACGTTCCTATCACGACCATTTGGAAGAAATGGTCAAAGAGCGGACAAAACAAATTGAAGAATTGCAGCAACAGTTCAGGTCACTATTTGAATCTGTTCCGGGGTTATTTCTCGTATTGAAACCGGATCTCACTATAGAAGGCGCAAGCGATGCGTATCTGGAAGCAACAATGACCAAACGTGAAAATATTGTCGGCCAGCATCTGTTTGAAGTATTTCCCGATAATCCTAATGATCCCGCTGCCGATGGAGTAAAAAATCTCCACGAATCGTTGACTAGAGTCTTAGCGACCGGAATGAGCGATACTATGGCGATTCAAAAATACGATGTCCGGAAACCGGAAGCAGCAGGCGGCGGATTTGAAATACGATATTGGAGTCCGGTAAATTCTCCGGTCTTTAGTTCCGAAAAAAAGATTGCATTCATTATCCACCGTGTGGAAGATGTGACAGAATTTGTACTGAACAAGCAAGACCATGTGCATAAAGAACAGTCGCCGGAGATGCTATCACGATTGGAAAAAATGGAAATTGAGATATTCCAAAGAACGCAGGAGTTGCAAAAACTGAATCAGGAACTACATCGATCCAATAGCGAACTTGAAGCGTTCTCCTATTCTGTTTCCCATGATCTCCGTGCGCCGTTACGTCACATTAACGGATTTATTGATCTCTTACAAAAACAGACAACCGATACGCTGAGTGAGAAAGCAACTCGATATCTAACCATTATTGCAGATTCTGCAAAACAAATGGGGCAACTCATTGACGATTTGCTCGTATTCTCCAGAATGGGAAGATCAGAATTGATTTCTACTAATGTAAACTTAAATGAAATCATCACTGAAGTAATTACTTCCTTTGCTCCAGACATCAAAGACCGTACGATCGATTGGAAGATCGCACAACTTCCGGTCATCACAGCCGATGCTGCAATGATGCGTGTGGTGTTAATGAATCTGCTCGCTAATTCAATAAAATATTCCCGTGGACGTGAACAAGCGGTGATCACAGTCCGTCACGAAATACAAAATAATTCGCATGTTTTTTCCGTCAGTGATAATGGCGTAGGATTCGATATGCAATATCGCCACAAATTATTCGGAGTCTTTCAACGCTTACATTCCAGTTCACAGTTTGAAGGTACAGGAATCGGTCTTGCGAACGTTCAACGGGTCATTCACCGTCACGGTGGTAAAACGTGGGCTGAAGGAGCAGTGAATGAAGGTGCAACTATTTATTTTTCATTACCATTAAATTCGAAAGGTTAATGAATATGGATCAAAAATTTAAACGTATCCTTTTAGTAGAAGACAGCATACGCGATGCTGAATTAACTTTGGAGGCACTTTCTGACAATAACCTCGCCAATGACGTTATTCATTTATCTGACGGCGAACTGGCATTAGATTATCTGTTCTATCGTGGAATGTATACAGAACGGAAAAAAGAAAATCCCGCAGTAATTCTGTTGGATATTAAAATGCCGAAAGTAGATGGTATTGAAGTCCTTCGCCAACTAAAGTTGTATCCGGAAACGAAAACTATTCCGGTTGTGATGCTCACTTCGTCGCGTGAAGAAAAAGATCTCTTAGAAGCATATAATCTCGGCGTAAATGCTTATGTCGTTAAACCAGTAATTTTTTCAGATTTTACAACTGCGGTACATCAGGTAGGCTTATTCTGGGCGTTAATCAATGAAACACCTCCGGGGAATTAATTATGAATCGTTCATGAGATGACCAAAAAATGAATTGTGCAGTCACTCGAAATGATGAGTATAGGAAATTTTGAAAGAACATGTCTATGGGAAAACTAATATCAATTCTCCATCTTGAAGATAGTATAGCTGATTATGAATTGGTGAACGCATTCCTCACAGAAAGCGGTTTAAACGTCAATATAATCCGAACAGAAACAAAAGAAGATTTCCTCAACCGATTACAGACGGAACATTACGACCTCATCATTTCGGACTTTTCTCTACCCGCCTATGATGGTAAATCGGCATTATTCGATCTCCAAAAAATACATCCTGATATTCCATTCATTTTTGTCTCCGGCAACATCGGAGAAGAATATGCCGTTGAAAGTCTGCAGCAAGGAGCAACGGACTATATCCTTAAGAATAATTTAAAACGGTTGCCATCCGCCGTAAAGAGGGCGTTAACGGAAGCAGTAGAAAAGCGTCATCTTAAGACAATCGAACGTGAATTGAAGGACCGGGAGAAATTCATACAAAAAATTATGGATACAACACCCAATATTATCTATGTGTATGACCTTCGCACGGATGTTATTGTTTGGGTGAATAACAGCATACAACAAGCACTTGGATATTCTCCGAATAACATTATTCAACAAAAAGATGTTGCCAAGCAAATGCTGCACCCCGAAGACCATGCAAAATTCATTGCAATCGACACTTGGCATAAACCTTCGATTGGAGGAGAAGTTGTCGATTTTACCTATCGGATAAAGCACTTTGAAGGAAACTGGCGGTGGGTGTATTCCCGAACGACAATCTTCAGCACTGATGAAAACAAGATACCTGTTCAAATTCTAGGAGTTGCCGATGATGTTACAGATAAAAAGGAATTGGAAGCACGGTACTACCGTTCACAACGGATGGAAAGTATTGGCGAACTTGCCGGCGGTATTGCGCATGATTTGAACAATGTTTTTGGTCCAATGTTATTAGCCATACCGTTACTGCAACGGCAATTGCATGATGAGAATAGTAAAAAATTCTTGGCAATGATAGAAGGGGGTATTCACCGCGGCACAAATATGGTGAAACAAATTTTACTTTTTGCCAGAGGAGCAAACCAGGAAACAACGGTCTTTTCGCCGAAATCGATTCTGCAGGAAATTGAAAGCATTATAAAAGAAACATTTCCAAAATCTATCGATGTCCGTGTCATGATGGACACCAAAACCGACATGATTATGGGAGACCATACACAACTGCATCAGATACTATTGAATCTTTGTGTGAATGCCCGCGATGCCATGCCGTCAGGGGGTGTTCTGTCTTTACAATGTAATAATTTTCAACTTTTAACTTCACGTTCGGCACAAGGACGTGTCATTAAACCAGGCTCATATATTCAAATCACGGTGGAAGACACGGGAGATGGAATACCGACTGAAATTGTGGGAAAAATTTTTGATCCATTTTTCACGACCAAGGAAATTGGTAAAGGGACAGGGATAGGCCTTTCAACAGTGCAGTCCATCGTACAAAACCACAGCGGTTTTATTGAGGTGGAAAGTACGGTTGGAACAGGATCGAAGTTTAAAGTATATTTGCCCTCCCGCACAGTACATACTCAAAAAGACATTGAACAACCATCGGTAATCCCATTTGGACATGAAGAACTTATTATGATTGTTGATGATGAATCATCCATGCTTCAGATTGCAAAAGAAGCATTGGAATCAAGCAACTTTAAGACTATTACCGCGCGAGACGGCGCAGAAGCAATTGCACTCTTCACAAAACTGAGTAATGAAATTCAACTTGTTATTTGTGATATGATTATGCCTCTGTTAGATGGTTCCAAAACCATTCCTGTCCTTAAAAAAATAAAACCGTCGATAAAAATTATCATCGCCAGCGGTAATCCGACCATGCATATTGAAAATGAAATGATGAAGGAGTATGATGCCGTAATGCTGCCAAAACCGTATACAGTCCAAAAATTATTGAACACAATACACTCAACACTTTCAGGATCTCAATAAGAGAATGGAGTTTTTGAAGTAGTTCTGTAGGTTTGTAGCGTAGTTGCAATACAAGAATATAATCCATAGATGGCAATTCCCATTCCACACCAAAACATTACCTCACCCATCGTATAACTATACTCGATCAATCTCCATTCATTAAGGAGATTTGCCCAATCATGATGCGACATGCTCAACCCTCCGATTAATGGAAGTTGCAACATACCGGCATCTTTGATATATAGACTAACATCTACAATGCTGACACCGGTAAAAAAGAGTGCAACATTCGATAATATGGATTGTTCCCTTTTGGCAACAAAGAACCAGATCAACGGAATCAATATCTGATTTATCGAACCACCCAGAATAGATATTGTCCTTCCGAATAGTGAAAAGATCAGATGCCCAGCTTCATGGATATAAAGAAGAATGAGATGAATCAGCCAGAGAAGATGAGGGGGATCGAATGTCCGCGTAGGAGTATAAAGGTGAAATGGAAGAAGAATTACTATATAAAGCAATAAACCACAACCAAACAGCATAATAATTAAATTCGATTTTGCCATGGGATTGTAAAAATAAAAATCCCGCACGAGGCGGGACTTTGTCTATGGTTATGATGCCACTTCCACTTTTTCTTTCTTGTAGGTTTTCTTGCGCTGTACGCTCTTCCGTTTCCGCAGATATTTTTTCTCAATCTGTTGTTGATCGGCGGAGACTTTTTTCTCCTCCTCCTCAACATCCGGATATTCATAAATCTCGTACTTAAAATTACGCATGATAATATTGTTGCCGTTTCTTCCAAGCACATATTGCGGAAGAATCGGAATTTTTCCCCCGCCGCCGGGAGCATCAATCACATAGGCAGGTATCGCCAATCCGGATGTATGGCCGCGAAGCTTGTCCATAATCTCCAAACCGACGCTGACTGGTGTTCTGAAATGATTTGCCCCTTTGGTAATATCCGCCTGATACAAATAGTATGGACGAACGCGAATGGCAAGCAGTTTACGCATCAATTCAAGCATCACATCAGGATCATCGTTGACACCTTTCATCAACACAGCCTGATTTCCCACAGGAATTCCGGCATCAGCAAGCATTTCGCAAGCGCGTTTTGCTTCCGGTGTAATCTCCCAGGGATGGTTAAAGTGTGTGTTTACATATACTGGATGATATTTTTTTATCATATTCACAAGGGCGGGTGTAATACGCTGCGGAAGCACGCACGGCATCTTTGTGCCAAGACGAATAATCTCCACATGCGGAATTGCGCGGAGCCCGGCAATTATTTTTTCCAACATTACGTCCGTCAGCATCAACGGATCGCCACCGGATAATATGACGTCGCGAATCTCAGGATGCGCTGCGATATAGTCCAAACCGGTTTGAATATATTTCATACTGATTTTGCCAGAATCTCCTACTTTGCGTTTGCGCGTACAAAATCGGCAATACATGGAACATTGGCTTGTCGTTAAGAAAAGCACTCTGTCTGGATAACGATGGGTAATACTGGGAACAGGGCTGTGAGCATCTTCGTTCAGCGGATCATCTGGGAAGCCGTCTTCTTCCAATTCTTTCGCATCGGGAATACATTGCAGCCAGATCGGGTCGTTAGGATATCGTATCAGACTTAAGTAATATGGATTGATACGAATATGAAACAGTGAATTCAGTTTTTCTGCAAGTTCTTTATCAAAACCGAATCTGTCCACAAGATCTTTACCGCTGTCAACGCTTGCTCTTAGCATTTCCTGCCAGAGTTCCATAAAAAGTGCCTTCTATTGTGATAAAATATGAATTTGTAAAAAATCTAAAGGTACTTGCCGTAGATGACCAAGTCATCATTCGGTTTATAATATTCTTTTATATGTGCTAGCTTTTGAAACTTCTTCCGCTCATAAAACTGGCGCGTATTATCGTACTTCGATGTCGATGATGTTTCGGCAATCAACAATCGCCCTCCTCTCTGTCGCAATACATCCTCCGTATAATTCAACAGCACTGTTCCAATCCCCTTACTCTGTGTTGTCGGATCGACAGCGATCCAGTAAAGATCGAATGTTGCAACCGTTGCGGGTGTTGGTCCGATACAAATATACCCTGCAACTTTTCCTTCCCCGTCCACATACGAAAAAATTTCGTAATCCTGCTGGTTTGGATCGTTCAGATAAATTTCAAGCAGTTCAACAGCAATACCGATCTCTTCTTGACTAAATACCTCCGTAGCAATGACAATGGAACGTATCGCATCAAAATCCTGCCGTTCCGTTTTCCGTACTAACATTACTTTTTCTTTTCTTTATGCCGCTCAACGGCAAAGCCGACAATCTTTCCGATCGCATCGGCATACGACAACCCGTACGTTTTAGCTGAACGAAAATATCCGGCATCATCCGAAAGATCCGGGTTTGGATTGACTTCCAGTACAAATGGTTGCATTGATTTCGAAAGACGGATATCAACCCGAGCATAATCCCTGCAACCCATGAGTTTGTATGCACGAAGGGCAACATCTTTCACTTCCAACGCAACGTTATCCGGTAATGGTGCCGGGCAAATTCCTTTTGTTCCTTCAAACTCTTTCGTTCCATCCATCCATTTTGCATCGTAGGTAACAATTTTCGGATAATGGGCAGGCAATCCAGAAAAATCTATCTCAGAAATCGGAAGAACCAATGGAGGATCATTTCCGATGATTGCAACATTCAATTCTCTTCCCTCAATATATTCTTCAATCAGCGCCGGTTCTTCAAATTTCTTGACAATAAAGTCTATGCGTTCTTTCAACTCATCAAATGTATTGACGATGGAATTATTATCGATTCCAACGCTCGCATCTTCAGCACTCGGTTTCACAATAATCGGAAATGATAACTGGAAATTCTGCGCCGTTAACTGATTCACGTCTGCGACTAGTTTGAATTTTGCAGTTGGAATTCCGTTGTGCAACAAATATTCTTTTGTCCGAGCCTTATTTAAACATGTACCGAGTGTCCAAGGACCGGAACCGGTATAAGAAATGCCAAGCAGTTCATAAATACCAGCAACATGCATTTCGTGAATGGCATTGTCACCCAAACTTTCCACCATATTGAAGATCACTTCGGGCTGCATCGCTTTGATATATGCTAAAAAACGATCCAGATCATCAGACATATTGAAGATCGAAGTCTCATAACCGATTGCGCGGAGTGCGGTTTGAATATCCTCTTTCTCTTCAATCACACCCACTTCAGAAAGATCAATTCTCCCATCCGATTTGGCTGCAGATACCCACACACCGCTATGTCCATGATCGACCCCCGAGGTAAACGCAAACTCTCGACCATTATCGGTCTCGATTGTCGGTTCATTATAGATAATCGCTATGTGAACAGGTGTTGACATTATTATAGATTGTATCGCTTTATCCCCGCATCCAGCACTGCATTTAACATCTCGTTATAATTCAATCCTGCCATTCTTGCCGCTTTGGGAAAACATGAATTATCTTCAATTTTCGGAAGAATTCCAGGCAAAGGGTTAATTTCAATGATATTTGGACTGCCATTTTTGTCTAACCGGACATCGATTCTAGACCAATCCCTACAACGAAGGGCGTTATAGGTATTCCGGCAAAGGACTTCTATATCCGTTTTTAGATGAGTATCAAGTTTAGCAGGACATTCAAAAATCTCGAGTGGATTGGAAGATTGATCCCATATCCATTTTGCTTCGTACGAGTAGATCGGGTTCACTCCACTTGGTAGCGAATCAAATTTTATCTCGACAATTGGAAGAACTTTCAGCTCATTTCCATTCCCCAACATTGCAACGGTAAATTCCCTGCCGGGTAAAAATTCTTCGATCAACGCTGGTTCATCATATTCTTCCAGCACCTTCGTCACCTGCTCAACCAATTCTTTAGTGGAATGGACAAGCGATGAATCAAAAATACCTTTGCTTGAACCCTCAAAGAGTGGTTTGACCATTGCTGGAACCGGAAAATTCAATGATTGAAGTTCTGAGAGAGAGGATATGACGGCAAATTTTGGATTAGCGATGTTATAATACGAGAGAATTTCTTTTGCGCGGGACTTATCAAGGCAAATACCAAGCGTGAGAGGATCAGAACCGGTATACGGGATGTTCAACATCTCAAGTATCGCAGGGATTTGTGCTTCACGTGATGCTCCGAAACGCCCTTCAGCAATATTAAAAACAATATCCGGCCGCGATGACCGCAAAGTATCAAATGCATCTTCATCAGCTTCAATAAGAGAGACGGAGTGGCAAAGGGAAAGTGCATTACGTACGGCGTGGATAGTTTCGATAGTATCCCATTCCGCAAATGCATCTGCGCTTGGTGTGACTTGTATTTGTGTGTGAGTCGTTTGTTGATGTTGACTCGAAGGTTGAGCGACGCTCGCCGCGTCTTCGTTCTCTTCCTTCTTCACGTTGTAGACTAATGCTACATCCATTCAGAAGAGTACCAAAAAAATATTTTGGTTACCTTTCACAGTTTGTTTGAAATTTTTTTTATCATCATGCCGTCGCTTCGCATTTCGCTTCTCCCATGATGATGGTCGATCACTTTTTGTATCAAAGAACGTTCGAACGGTCTTTTTGACACCCTCATTTCACTACTAATATACGGAATTATACAGAGTTGTCAAGAGGTTGCGACACTTTTTCAGGTGGATGACAGATTTTTAATTTGTGGTGGGCCGAGGTTACGTTGAGAGATAATTTTAAAAAATAAATTTCCCGTCGTCAGATTGTGAGACGGGAAGATGATGCACTGAAAAAAATATTATTACCGAACTTTGACAACAACCATTGTCATGTCATCATGCTGTTCAGAATCATCTGCATATTTTTTTGTGTCCCAAACAATAATATTAGAATCGATCTCAAAAATGAAACTATTGCCACCCTGAGCGAAGCGAAGGATCTGAGCAATCCACAAAATTTTTTCCAAAAAATTTGTGCAACAAAAAATCTGAGAATAAATTCAGATTCTTCATCCCGATATCCTTCGCTCCGCTCAGGATTGCATCGGGATTCAGAATGACCGTTTTTTTAGTGTTTTTGAGATGGGTTCTAATTATTTCTTCTGAAGATTTCTCTTTGACTGCAGATCGTTGAGGGGATAAAACATATTAACGAATAAAAATGTTTCTCTATCTACGATAAGAAACCGGACCTGTTATTGTGATTATCCTACTCGCACAAATGATAACAACTCTTTAAAGACAAATTCGAATTCTTTACGAATATTTTTGTTTTCTGTGCGGGTTAAATGCGGATCTCGTTCTACCAACGCAAATGCTTCTTTTCTTGCGACATGTAGGATATCCGCATCAGTGATGATATTGGCCAGACGAAATCCGGGTAAACCGCTTTGGCGCGTGCCGAAATATTCACCGGCACCGCGCAATTCGAGATCTACTTCTGCTATTTTGAAACCGTCATTTGTTTCTACCATTGTTTCCAATCGCTTTTTTGTCCCGTCAACTTCGCGATGTGCTTCGGCCCGATTCGATGCAAGCTGCAATGTCTTTTTGGTGTAATGCTCATCGGTAACTAAAATGCAGTAACTCTGTTCTGCTCCACGGCCAACCCGTCCGCGCAATTGATGAAGCTGGGAGAGTCCAAACCGTTCTGCATTTTCTATAATCATAATCGTAGCATTCGGAACATCAATACCGACTTCGATAACTGTTGTTGCTACAAGAATGTGAATTTCATTTTTTTTGAAGCGCTGCATCAATTCATCCTTCTCTTCGGATGATAGACGTCCGTGAAGCAATCCAAGTGTATATTCCGGAAAAATCTTTTTACGTAGATATTCAAACTCTTTTGTAGCCGCTTTTAGGTCAATTTTCTCCGATTCCTCAATTAACGGATACACAACATACGCCTGTCTCCCCTGTTTCACTTCGTTCCGAACGAATTGAAATATTTTACTCTTGTCTTTCTCAAAACGGACAGCAGTTCGAATTTGTTTTCTGTCTTTTGGCAATTCATCAATAACGGAGAGATCAAGATCGCCATACACCGTCAATGACAGTGTCCGCGGAATAGGTGTCGCTGTCATCACCAACACGTCCGGATTTTGTTTCCCCTTCTCACGCAAAAGTGCGCGCTGTGAAACACCAAATCGATGCTGTTCATCTATTACGACAAACCCCAGATTAGCAAATTGGACATGCTCCTGAATCAATGCATGTGTTCCGATCACAATGGTTGCAGTTCCTCGGCGAATATCCTCCAACACATCATCACGTAGTTTTTTCTTTTGTCCGCCAACAAGGAGTCGAATATTAACGGGAATATCCTTTAGGAAATTTCGAATACTTCGCCAATGTTGTTCGGCGAGAATCTCTGTTGGAGCCATGAGTGCACATTGATAACCATTCTCAATAGCAGTCAGCATCGCAAATAATGCAACAATTGTTTTACCGCTCCCGACATCCCCTTGCAACAACCGGTTCATCGGTACAAGCTGCTGCATATCTCTGTGTATTTCCTGAATCACGCGATTCTGTGCAGAAGTCAATTCAAACGGAAGGGAATCCTTCAATGTAGTTGTCAGATTCCGTTTTAGACTAAACTGAATTCCCTTCAATTCTCCTTTAAGTTCACGTTTGCGATAAGCCATCAGTAACTGGAAATAAAACAATTCATCAAACTTCAAACGCCGCAATGCATGATCAAGTTCAGCGTAGGATTTTGGAAAGTGAATCATTTTGATGGATGAAGAGATATCAAGCAGCGTATTCCGTTGAAGAATCTCTCGAGGAAGGTGTTCTGTTAATGCATTGAGATTATTCGTAATCGCATTTTTAAGAATTCTTCTGAACCCGCGATTATCCAATCCTGCATTGCGTAATACTTCACTGGAGGAATATTTTGGTATGATTGCGCCGGTATGCAGCAGTGAGTTCCAATCCGTTTCGTCCTCTTCATCCTTAGTTTTTAATCTGTCAAACTCTGGATGAATGAACTGAACACGATTGTATTTATCGAGCTCAGGGACAGATGACACAGCAAGAATTTCTCCCGGCTCAAATGCTTTTTGGAACCATTCTACACCACCGTAAAAAACGCAGCTGACGTATCCTGTTTCATCTTTTATCGTAAGAAAAAATATTTTTTTTCTATTCCTGGTATATTTTACTTCAGAGCGAAAGACCGAACCGATCACCGTCACCTCATTACCAGATTCGACGAGTTTTGGAAGATCTTTGATCTTAGTGATACGCGAACGGTCAAGATAGTCATACGGAAAGTAATACAGAAGTTTTTGCAGGGAATCGATACCAATTTCTTTCAGCACCGATGCGCGAACAGGGCCGACCCCTTTAACGTATTGAATTTCCGTGGATGCTTGTCCGTTCATCGCTTGCGGAATGTTGGTGTGTTCCATCCAGAAGGAAGGCTAAATGCAATGCGTTGATTCGAGAACGAAACAACCAGAGAATCATTAGTGAATGCTTCTACAACAGCTTCTTTCAAATCAGATGCGTGTACGGAATCAATATACAATGTCAGACTGATTCCATCGTCTGAACGTTCAAGCAATGTCTCAACATCGCGTGATTGCCACACGCGCTGTTGTATACGTTTCAACGGAAGTTCTTTGATTGCACGTTGTTTTAGAATAATTCTTTCATCCTTTGCCAGTCGGGAAACAATCATTTTTTCTTCTGAAGCCCCCTCGGATGCTTTCTCCTTCGCCATGATCCGATCCCCTTTTTTAGCCTGTTCACTCGTTGACTCCGTTTTATATTGTGCACCCACAGATTTGCTAATCATCACCACTTTTCCAATCAACCAAATTGCCGATGAGTTCTGAGATGACGCAACTTCATCAGACAATGCATCGGCTTCTGCAATTGCTGCTGTTGGAGGCTGCTCTTGTTGAGGGACAGAAACAGCACCGGATGAAGATTGCGTCGTACGATCGATACTTTCTCCCACGGCAATTTCTTTCCCATGTAGTTGGGAAACAGTTTGTTCTCTTTTTAATCTCGTTTCACTTTGTTTTGTCCTACGTTCAGCTTCTATAGCATGATCATCTCCTCCGTGGGATTCAACGTCGTGCTCAACTGTATCTTGTTGCGGCGTCAAAACAACCTGTTGATCATGAAATCTCTTTGGAGCAACGAGATCACTGAACCAGATTTGATACAAACCGATGCCAATGGCAATAATAACAACCGCAGCGGCAAGCCCTATATATTGATAGGAATAGAATTGCGCCGCTCGTTCACGTCTTAATTTCTTTCGGAGCCGTGCTTTCATCATATCTCTGCCATACCGGCGAATGCCGGCGGCGATCTCAAACTCTGCTTGCAGTTTTTCCTTACACGGTTCACATTCGGCGATCTCTTCATCCAATCTCTTTTTTTCATCCGCAGAAAGCTGACCGAGAACGTACCGCTCTACAAGTTCATCGTCATCTGTCCAATATATTTTGTTCGATTCATTCATAGCACATCAATAGTCAAGTAGGTATTATTGCCGATCTTCAGATAATAATCCTGTTTCATTCAATATCTTTTCCAGCATTTTTTTGCAAGTATATTTTTTTGATTTCACCGTCGCAGCATTGGCAAATCCCATTTGCATTGCAATATCTTCCTGCGATAATTCGTCCCAGTAGTAAAATATCAACAATGTTTTACATGGGTCGCCCAGTTTTTCCATCGCGTCGGCAATAACGCGAGAACGTTCAGTCTGGATTAAATCATCCAGCTGCGATCGGTCGGTCGATTCGAACGAGTCATGATCAAATTCTGTCGCGGGCTCTCTCAACTTTCGCATCCGCTTGCGCGACCAGATATTCTTTGCAACGGCAAAGAGAAACGTACTCAACTTTGCAGAGTATTCAAACCGTCCGCTTTTCACGCGCTCCCATAATACAATCACCGATTCCTGCAAGACATCGTCCGCATCATCTTCACTTCCGTTGTTCCGCATCACAAGCGATGTGATCGCTTTTTTATTCTGCTGATACAGGAATATCAATGATTCTTCATCCCCCTTCTTCATCAGGTCGATAATTTTTGCATCGTCGTTAAGGAAAAAGAGAGTCGGCTTCATTGACCTTTCATCAGTTAATGACATGTATCAGCAATAGGTGAACAAAAGAAATTACGCATTCCAATCCACAAAATCCAAAGGAGGCTTTATGAAAACCAAACTCACTGCACTTATTGTGTTGATTTCAACGATTACCGCCATCGGCATGACATTACACGCACCGTCCCCGGTGATGACGCTCAATGGAAAACTGAATTGTCCCGTTGTCTCCGAAAAAGGAGGAACTGCATATTTACAACTGACGCTAACCACACCAAATATACTCGGGGATTCAAAACGGACACCAATGAATCTTTCTGTAGTGATCGATAGAAGCGGCTCAATGAGCGATCAACATAAAATGGAATATGCAAAGAAAGCATTTGCTACGCTCATTGACCAATTACAGCCGCACGATATTCTGTCCCTTGTTATTTATGACGATGTCGTTGACGTGCTTCGACGCGCAAAGAAAGTGGGAGATGATAAAAACTCCATTAAAAAGATACTGGATGAAGTGTACCCCCGCGGTTCCACAAATCTTGGCGGAGGATTAATGGAGGGATTAAAACAGGCAAAAATATTTGTCGGGAAGGAATTTGTCAATCGGGTGGTGCTCTTGTCTGACGGACTAGCGAATGTCGGCGTAACTGATCCATCGGAACTCAATAAGATTGCACGACGACACCGCAATCAATCAATCTCCATCACTTCCATGGGGGTCGGATTGGATTATAACGAAAATTTGATGATGGGAATTTCAGAAAGCGGCGGGGGGAACTATTACTTTATTGAGCATCCGAATTCTCTTTCATCAATCGTTCGCCAAGAATTTGATATGGTCTCATCAATATTGGCTCAAAATAGCGCGATCTATCTTTCACTAGGAGACAATGTCCGCGTGAAGGATGTTGTCGGATGTGAATTCAAGAATGAATCTGAGCGATATATTATTCCAATTGGCGATTTATATGCAAATGAAACCCGTGAACTCACCATAGAACTTTCCATTCCCGCCGGAAGCGGAAAACGAGTCGTTGCATCAGGCGAATTACGATATGAAAGTGCACAGATTATAGCGTCATTCCCAACATTTATTGCTCACGTAAGTTATACAAAAGATTTTGCCGAAGTGGAAAAGAACCGAGACATCAACACTCAGGCAAAAGCAGATATCGCAGTTTCAGCACGCAAAGTGGAACAGGCGATGCAAGCGATGGATGATGGTGACCAGGCGGGAGCAGAACTACAATTGAATGAAGCAAAAGACATGATCAGCAATTCTCCTGCTGCATCAGCAATGGGTGCAAGCGGTGAATCCGTTCGCTCTCAACTTGGGAAGATCGAATCGTATCAAAAAACTGCACGTGAAGAGACCGATACACGGCGCGCAAAAAAATCAATTCAGTATGACAATTATAAAACACGCAAAAATAAATAGAAACCAATCGATTTCCCTTCTCATAATGAGGAGAGAAACAATCCCCGTGGAGGTTACGATGAAAACCAAAATGAATAGTGGAACGATGGAATTACGAATATTGTCCCAACGATATATGACTGAAGGATTGATGATTGCTGGATTATTCCATTTTATGTTGATCGGCAGTTATCAATTATATTCTTCGTTGACAAATACAGAGGAGTTAAAATTTTCCAGGATTCCTAGAGATAATATGATTATCGATTATTTTCCACCATCGATAAATAGAAATCCTATACTGCCACAACTCAACATCGCAAGATCAATCTTATCGTCCGTAGGAATTCCAATTCCGATTCCTGATCCGGAAATTAATCCTGACGCTACCATCGCAACACAAACGGAAATGAGCAAATCGACAGGAAACGAAGTTGGCATCGATGGCGGAACGGGAACTATCATTTCAGACGGCACTTCCATTGGCGAAGAAGAATTACCACCCGAACCATTTATTCCAGTTCAGGTGATGCCTGTTCCCATTTCTAATCCTGCACCGGCATATCCCGATATCGCCAAAAGGGCAGGTGTTGAAGGAACGGTTTACATAAAAATGTGGGTCACCAAAGAAGGAAGAGTTAAACAAGCGGAAGTGGTAAAGTCTACGTCCGAGCTTTTTAATCAAGCAGCTATTGAGGCAGCATTGATGTGGACATTCACGCCGGCGATAATGAACAATGGTCCAGTGAGTGTGTGGGTAACGGTACCGTTCAAGTTTCGGTTGAATAATCGATAATATTTGAACACTTCCGAAGCCTAAGAAACTTCGGAAGCATTACTATCTTTTCTCATAAATAATTTCCCCACCCAACACCGTCATTTCTACTTTCGTCTGTTCTATCTTCACTGGATCGATAGAAAGAATATCATCTGAGAGCACAACAAAATCGGCAAGCTTGCCAATACTGATGCTTCCTTTCACGTCTTCCTCAAATGCAGCGTAGGCGTTATTGATCGTGTAACATTCAATCGCTTCTTTCACGGATATCTTTTGTTCCGGATACCAACCGTTTGGATTAGCGCCGTCAATTGTTCTTCGTGTCGTGGCGGCATATATACCTAATAACGGATCCAAGGGTGCAACAGTCCAATCACTACCGAAACACATTTTTACTCCATTATCCAAAAATGTTCTGAACGGATAAGTTGTTTTGCACCGCTTATCACCGATGCGTTTAATCGCCCAGCGCCCATCATCAATTGCATGGTACGGCTGAACAGCTGCAATCACTCTTAGATCGGCAAATCGTTTGAAATCTTTCGGATGAATATGCTGCGCATGTTCTATCCGGAATCGACGGTCCCATTTCGGATTTTTCTTCGTAATCCGTTCATACATATCCAACATTAAGCTATTGGCTCTGTCACCAATAGCGTGAATACGTAATTGCAACCGGACGCTGTCAGCGCTTGTTGCCCACCGTTCCAAACGTCCATCCGTAACAATATCCATTGGAAGGCCATACGTATTTTCATTGAGAAACTTCTCAAAGAACAATGCAGTGGAAGAACCGAGTGAACCATCTGCAAGCGCCTTCAGCGAACCAATACGGATCATCTCATCACCAAACGGCATCTGCACTCCGCTTGCGGAAAGATTCTTCCAATGAGAAATAAAATTGACACAATTCATTCTGGCTGTCAATTCACCCCGGCGGTTCAATTCATTATACGTTTTAATATCACGATCGCCGTTTGAGTATGCATTATCCTGAATTGACGTGACACCGAATTTTTTTGCTTCCGTTAATGCGAGTCTGGCAGCATTAAGCATATCATCGTCAGTTGGTTCGGGAATCCATCGCCAAATCGGTGACATTGCTTCATCCTTCAACAATCCGGTCGGTTCTCCGGTCTTTGGGTCTCGAACGATTGTTCCTCCCGGCGGATCTGGAGTCTCTTTCGTAATGCCTGCAAGACGCAACACATAACTATTCGCAAGAGCCATATGCCCATCATATCGATTAACGAACACCGGCGTATTCACCGTAAATGAATCGATCATTTCTTTGGCAGGAAGAATACCGCTTTTCCAAAGATCGTGATCCCAATCGCCACCAGTAATCCATTTCGCGGGTCGTTCCTCAGCTCTCTTCTTAATAATCTGAGCAAAATCAATCTCAGTGTTAGCCGTACGAAGATCGACACTCTGTAATTGAAAACCACCGCTCATAAAGTGAGTATGGTTATCAATAAAACCCGGTAACATCCGTTTCCTTTTGAGGTCAATAATCTTCGTCGCTTTGCCGGCATATTGTCGAATTTCTTTTGATGATCCGACCGCAGCGATCTTTCCGTTGCACACGGCAATAGCTTCTGCTTCCGGTCGAGTTGTATCAACCGTCCAGATTTTCCCGTTGATAAAAATAATATCGGCGGATTGTTGAGCAGAGAGAAATAGTGGAAGGAGAAAAAATAGAAATTTTTTCATACGGCATACCTGTAACGGAAGTATTGTTCTGTGGAGTTGCAGCGATGGATCAATAACTCAGTGTTCGCCTTTAATGCTTCTGCCCATCAGATCTTCTGTGGCACGGTGAGGTTCTTTTCCGTTGAACATAATATTGTAGACTTCGGAAAAAATAGCCATTTCGGTATGATGTTTTTTGGCAAGATCAACGGCAGATCGACATGTTGCAACACCTTCTGCAATCATTACCATCTCTCCTAAAATATCATCTAATTTCCTGCCGCGACCGAGCTCCTCGCCGACATGGCGGTTACGGCTGTGTTTGCTCATACAAGTCACAATAAGGTCGCCAACACCGGAAAGACCGGAAAATGTTCTTGGGAGCGCCCCCATTTTATCTCCGAGTCTGGTCATCTCAGCAATACCGCGCGTAATGATGGCGGCTTTTGTGTTATCGCCGAATCCGGCACCATCCACAACTCCGGCACCGATGGCAATCACATTTTTCAATGCGCCACCTAGCTCAACCCCTCGGATATCGTCGGAAACATACACTCGAAAATAAGGAGTGTTAAAACATTGCGCAACAATCTTTGCTGTGCGTGAACTGAATGAGGAAGCAACGACAGCGGTCGGAATTTTTTTCACGACTTCTTCCGCGTGACTAGGACCGGAAAGGATGACGATATTCGATTTTTTCTCATGTTCCAAAATATCAATCATCACCTCAGACATCGTCATCAATGTTTTATTTTCAATCCCTTTCGCCACATTGACAATGATTGTTTTATTGAGATCGACATGAGCAATATCTTTGAGAACGTTGCGAAGAAACTGAGAGGGAACAGCTGTAACAATAAGATCTTTTTTTGAGGATGCTTCCTCTAGATCATGTGTAATCTTTAAATGTTTGGGGAGTGTTATTCCGGGAAGATAGTCTTTGTTCGTTCGCGCTTCGCGCATTTCTTCTGTTTGATCTGCACGATAGCTCCACAATGTCACATCGCGAAAATTTTCACATAGTACAATGGCAAGTGTTGTGCCCCAACTTCCGGCTCCAAGAACTGAGATACGCATGGTGAACCTTAAAAAGTCGGTGAATAAAAAATTACTGGCGTATACCTTTGAAGTGTGTCAGTTTATTTTCGGTTCCATCCAGCAGCCGTTTGATGTTCTCACGGTGAGTGTACGTAATGAGAAGTGAAACAGCAATAGCAAAATAGACCAGCGTATGATATCCGGGAATATCCACCTTGAAGAGATTCTCTCGAATAAACATTGTCACAGGAATTGCCATTGCTCCCAGAATTGATCCGAGTGAAACGTATCGCCAAGCGGTAAAGACCAATGCGAATACAGCAATTGCTACAACAAATTCTATCGGGGCAAGTCCGAGCACCATACCTGCACCCGTAGCAACACCTTTCCCCCCTTTAAATCCGGCAAAGAGAGTCCAAATGTGCCCGAGCACTGCAGCGATTCCGCAAATAATCTGCACTACCGTAAAATCCTGGAAGGGAGTATTATTATTAAATGGAAGCGTATTAGGATCCCAAAATATTTGCGGGATGTAATACGTTGCAATGACCCCTTTGATAAGATCGAATAAGATTACAGCAAGACCCACTTTCCAGCCAAGCATCCGCAGCACATTCGTCCCTCCTGCGTTGCCGCTGCCGAACTTACGAATATCCCCAGCATCAGCAAGTTTTGTGGCAATAATACTGGTCGGAATCGATCCGAAAATATAACTCAGAAAAATTACGATTGCTAGATTTCCCATAACTGTCCCCTAAATACTAAAATCTATTTATTAATTGAAAATAAGAAAATAGAATGATTAGATGCAAGACCTTCATGAAAAGTTTCGGAATTTTGAGGAATTGGAAAAATTCCACAACATTGTGTGAAATTAAGGAATAAAGCGTTTTAAGAGCAATTCGGCAAGCAAAAGATCATCCGGGGTAGTAATTTTGATGTTTTCGTAGCTTCCTTCTACAATAATCGGTGAAATTCCAATCTGCTCCACCATAAATGAATCATCTGTAGCAATGAGATCGTTTTTTTTTGCAGCATCATACGCATCTAGAAGAATCTTTCGTTGAAATGTCTGCGGAGTTTGGACGCTCCATAATGATGATCTGTTCAGCGTTTTTTCTACTCTTCCGTCTGTGGAAGCTTGTTTCATTGTGTCTTTAGCTCGGACTGCTACTATAGAAGCACCAAAATATTTTGCGGTTTCGATAGATTGTGTAATTTCTTTCAGATGAACGAACGGCCTGACGGCGTCATGCACAATCACGATTTCCGTTTTTGCATTAATACATTGCAATGCTTTCGCAACAGAATCCTGCCGACGCTCTCCCCCTTCAACCGGCGAGACTAATTTTGAAAGAGCATATTTAACTTTAATCTCTTCAATGATCGGGAAGGCAGATTTCTGTGTTGCAACAACAATCTCATGGACTGCATCACATAATTGAAATCGTTCCAACGTGTGAACCAAGATCGGTTTATCGTTCAGCATCAAGAATTGCTTGCCGATGGTTGCACCCATTCGTTCGCCAAACCCTGCCGCGGGTATAATCACACTGGTAAACATGGAATTATTTCTTTTCTTTTGATTTTCCAAAATATTCGATTGCAAAATTAAACCGCGGGAATAATTTTGGCAAACGCATCACACTCAAGATCATCACACCGATGGAAAGGCGATCAATCCATGACGACGTAGGCCATCCAAGATGGATTGTGATTTTTTTGTGTGGAAGTTCATATTCCAACGCGTAGAGAATTTCCGTGATCCCCTGATAGACTGATTGACTTTGATTTGCGAATCGGAAATGATTTTTTGCAACCTTTTCGGGTATCCCTTGACGCGGATGGTAAAGACTGATAAAAGCTGACGAAGTATCATCAACTTGAGGACCATGCTCTTGAGGACGTCGGAAATAGACATGAAGATTCTCGGCCTCAGATTCCACCAAATAAAAAATCATGTTCAACGGTTGGTCTGTTTGAGCAATCTCTTTGATCTCCGGAGCGCGTTTTTGTGCAACGCGGATACCAATGAACAAGAAAATTGCGGTTACTGAACTCCACATCAACGTGCCGTACGGTTTGTGATAACCGAGATATGCAAAACAGGAAAGCATCACCACAAAGAGAAACAAAGTACCCATACGAGAAGTATTGAACGCACGGACATCCTTTGTTCCTTTTGAGTAGCGGTAAATTAACAAACTGCCTAGATTGATTGTAAAACTCGCTAATAATCCGATGGCATACATTTCCGCCAACAGCATTTGATTGCCGCCGGTAATATACACAATGAAGGTGTAGAACATTGCGTTGCCTATGTGGACACGGTATAACGACTGACGATTGTTCGTTTTGATGAGCCAATGAAATCCATACCGATGGGCAACTCGCTCCATCAATTCACTTGACGCAACATATGCCGTATTAACGGCCATCATCAACAATACGCTGGCAAGAATACCAACGATATACCCAAACGGAACTCCTCCGACCATTTTTGCAAATTGCGTAATGAGATCGGTCTCATGGAGCGAGTGATTGATGTTGGAAGAGAGGACTACCGCTGCCAACAATGGAGTAAATATCCCTGTGGTTAGTGCAAGGAAAATATAAGCGCGTTTCACATCTTTCCATGATTTCACTAATCCGGCTGTTTGTACAACTGATTCAATTCCTGAATAGGCAAGAATACAACTAGAGACACCAATAATCACGAAGAAGTATGCATTGAACCAATTTCCTTCATCCATTCCTTTGGCAATATTTGTAAAGCTGTCACCAATGGTACTCCAGCTGTTCGAGTCGATATGAAACATTCCCGCCGAGACAAGATTGATCAAAATTATTGCCGCAACAACAAAGATACCGAAGGTAAATTTTGCATTCTCTTTGATTCCCAGAATATTCAATCCTGCCACAAACCAAATGATCCCTGCTTGGAATACAAATTTTCCCATTTCCGACACATGAATAAATGCCATTCCGTTTTCTACAGCACTTACTGTCGAAAGACTTGCCGTCAGAACATAATCTACAATGATCGAAGCAACAGCGATAAACGATACTGTTGGACCCAGGACGATATACGAGAATGAATAGACTCCCCCTCCCTTCACACCATGAAACTCAAGGATTTCGGCGATCTCGGTCATCCGCATCGAAAGGTAACGAATCAAGAGCGATGTCAAAATGATGAATGCGATTGCATTCGTCCCAATGACACGAAACGCTTCACTCGGCGCATAAAAGATGGATGTCAATTCGTCCATCAACGTTATGATCGCAACAGATAACCACGTTAGCCACCATTTCCCTTTCGAAAAATACGAGAGCAGGTGTTTCTGCGTCATCAAATATCCAAACGTACCCAAAAGAGTGATATTGATGACAAGCAATACGAAAAACTTTTTAGTGAGGAAGAGTTCCATTCGTATGTGTTAGAGAATGAGCATCGCGTCGCCGTAACTGTAAAACCGGTACCCTTTTTTTATTGCGTGTTTATATGCCCGCATTGTAAGATCATGACCGGCAAACGCTGCAACAAGCATCAAAAGCGTTGATTCAGGCATATGGAAATTGGTGATCAATCTATCCGCAATTTTAAAGTCGTACGGCGGAAAAATGAATTTATCCGTCCAGCCGCGTAGTGGTTTAAGATGTCCATCCGTAGTGACACTGGATTCAACGGCACGCATGGCGCTTGTTCCAACAACACAGACTTTTCTTCTGGCGTCGATTGATTTATTGACAAGCTTAACGGTGGTATCATCCACTTGGAAGTATTCCGAGTCCATTTTATGCTTTGTCAGGTCTTCAACTTCCACTGCGCGGAATGTTCCGAGTCCGATGTGAAGAATAACCGGAGCAAAACTTACTCCTTTTTTCTCCATCTTCTTCTGCATTGCTTTGGTGAAATGAAGACCGGCAGTCGGAGCAGCAACAGCACCAACTTTGTCTGCAAAGATCGTTTGATATGAATCCTTATCCTTCGGTGTCGGATCACGTTTGATGTAATTCGGCAACGGTGTCAGACCAATCTTGTCGATCACTTTAAAGAAATCCCCGGTATAATTAAACCGAACAGTTCTTCCCCGCGAAGTCGTATTATCGATCACTTCGCACCAAAGATTTCCGTTATCAAAATAAATCTTATTGCCAATACGCACTTTACGTGCCGGGTCGACAATGACATCCCAAATATTATCTTCAACGTTTAATTGACGAAGCAAAAACACTTCAATCTTTGCATTCGTTTTTTCCTTTTTCCCGATCAGCCGAGCCTGAAACACCTTCGTTTCATTGACGACCATTGTATCGCCCTTTTCAAAATATTCGGCAACGTCGTAAAAATGTCTATCCTCGATCGTTTCTTCTTTTCGATTGATTACCATTAACCGCGCATGATCGCGGGGGTTTGCCGGATGTTTCGCGATGAGATTTCGCGGAACCGGGTATTTATAATCGGAAAGTTTCATAGCTCACTGTTCCTTTCGGGCCTCTCGCCCACTGTTATACATTTCGCGCCAGTCGATCAATTGTGGATACTGTTGCGCGTTCTTATTTCATTGAATTGAACTTTTGTGCTTCTGTAAAAAATGTTTTGCCAATACCGGTTGTGAACGGATTTTCCGTATCACGCATCCGTTCCGGATGCCACTGTACCAACATTAAGAATGATTTTCCTTTTTTTTCTTTCCACTCCAATGATTCGATCACGTTGTCATCCGATTGACCGGTAACAATAAGATCGTTTGCCGGTGAAAGAACCGATTGGTGGTGGTAAGAATTGATCTCACCTTTTGACATACCAGTTGCGGATTTCAGCAGTGTTTCATTCCTGACAGTAATTGCATGACGAAGCTCCGGTTCATTCTTTTTCCCTGTATGGCTTTGATAACCGGCCGAAGGTAAATCGGAAATCAGCGTACCGCCAAGAAATACGTTTGTTACTTGAAGTCCGCGACAAATGCCAAAAATCGGCATCAGATGTTTCATTGCACTTTCCAGCATCCTGAATTCAAAATCGTCCCGCAGTCTATCGACCTGCTGCACAAGTTCAACAGGAGATGCTTTCGATAATTTTGGATCAACATCCTCACCGCCAGTGAGAACTAAACCGTCGCAACCTGATATATCAGAATTTCCATTACGATATGACACAACCACTAATTCAGCGTCTGGATTGAATGATTGAAGCCAATCCATATACAATTTTTGTTTCTCTGATTTTCCGGTATCCGTAACAGCTATCTTCATGAAGAATTGTCAACTCAGTAAATATTTTTTCCAAGCATCCTGTTGATGAATAGTCACTTCCATGACCAATGCGGCGATCGGAAGTTCCTTCAGAAGATTCTCAAATCTCTGCAATCGAACAGCATCTTTTTCCGTCGTCAGGATAAAATCTGCTTTGTGTTGATGAAACGATTCGATAATCGAAGTCATTTCGGATTCCGTATACAGATGATGATCCGGGAAACTCAATAATTCCTTTATAACCACCCCGCATGTTTCGAGACTCATTCGAAAATTCTCTGGTTTTGCAATACCGCAAAACGCTACTGCCGTATGTCCTTTGAGAATTTCTAATGATTGCATTACATCGCCAAATACATTTTTTATTCCGGACGGTCGAAATGAACTAGAAAATTTTTGCTGACCATTACCAATCCGTACCCGGGAAATTGATCCTTTACTGTCATCATCAATCTTGGCTTTTGTTATTAACTGCACATCTGCCCTCTTTAGACTGCTGAGCAATTCCCTTCGATATCCAGCGGGAAGTAACATTGTATCGAATGGCATTTGTTCGGCATCGAGTAACACAATATCTTTTGTTCTCTTCAAATAACGATGTTGAAATCCATCATCAAGAATGATGACCTCTGCTCCAAATTCTTTGACTGCCTTTTTTGCTCCTCGCACCCTGTCTTCATCAACAATGACGATAGCTCTCTTCAAATTTCGTGCAATCATTGCTGGTTCATCTCCTGAGGAGCTACTGTCTGCAAGAATAGAATTACCGTCACAAACAACAACTGTTCCGTTTGTTGTTCTTCCATAACCCCTGCTGATAATTGCGACGATCTTTCCTGCATCCAATAATAGCTTTGCCACATATTGAACAATAGGGGTTTTTCCTGTTCCTCCAGCAGTGATATTGCCGATCGAAATAACCGGAACACCAACATCAACAGTTTTTAATATTCCAATATCAAAGAACACATTCCGTATTGAAACAACCAATCCGTAGATCAACGAAAAGGGATATAACAATGGATGCGGTTTCACGCCCGACCACCTGTCTCACCCACAATTGCTTCCGCTTCTTCAGTTAATGCGTTTAATTTATTTTGCATTTCCAACTTGAAAGTATCAAGCGATTCACCTTCAAGATCTTTGGACACGAATACAGGATCGCTGTATTTCACAACTATAGTAGAAAACGGCATTGGCACTTCAAATTTGTCCCAGCTTCGCAAGTGTCTCTTTTTCTTTACTCCTATCCCTGCAAGCACAAGCGGAACATCAGTCTTTTGTGCAACACGAACAGCACCCATCTTCATTTCATGTCGGGGGCCTCTCGGTCCATCGGGAGTGATTGCCAATGCATTTCCCTTAATGACCTCATGCACCATCAACTGCATTGCTTCTTTTCCTCCAATATGACTCGAACCGCGAATCATTGTATAACCCCACCGTTCTAAGATTGTTGAAAGAAACTCACCATCATTGCTTTGGCTGACCAATGCCGATATTGCACCTTTTTTTTCGGAACGGTGCACGAACCAGCCAACAAACATCGATCCATGCCAGAATGCTACGATATAATTTTTCTCACTCTGTTTTAGGGCATCGAACTGTTCATTATTCAATGCTGTAATCTTTAGAGTCTTTCCCCACACGAGAGCCAGTCGCCACAATACCAATCGTATTGCGAACAGTATAAATTTTTTTCTCATACCGCCAGAATCGCTTCTGCAACATTTGCCGACGCACCGACACTGCCAAGTTTTTGCCGGACGATATTCAACTCATCTTTCATAACACTGTACTGTTCCGGAGAGTTTAAGATCCCCTTCGCTTCTTTCACCAACGAATCGACTGTCACATTCCCTTGAATCATTTCCGGAACGATTGTTTTTTCCGCCACAATATTCACCAGTGAAATGTTCTTGATCTTCACCACAAACCGTGCAATCCAATAAGTAATCCTTGATGTTTTATACACAACAATCATTGGAGTCCCAACACATGCCGTTTCAAGCGTAGCCGTTCCGGAAGTGACGAACGCAAATTCGGCATATTTCATTACTTCGTGTGTTGCATGTTGAATAAATTTCACGTTTGCGTTCATTGGTAAATGCTGACGGTATACATCCATTGATAAATTCGGCGCAACGGCGACAACAACTTCTTTTCCTTCTTCGGCCAACACCGCTGCCGAACGAACCATCACCGAGAACAGATTCTCGATCTCTTGCTTTCTGCTTCCTGGGATGACGGCGATAAATTTCTTTGCCGGATCAAGATCATACCGTTTCATAAATTGCTCTTTCGTCATGACATCCTGCATCTCTTCCACTAACGGATGGCCGACAAACTGCACCGGTATATTCTCTTTCTGATAGATCGGAACTTCAAATGGAAACACGACAAGCATCATGTCGATGGTTCCACTCATTTTTTTTACGCGCCCTTTTTTCCACGCCCAAACTTGTGGACTGATATAATAGACAACTTTGATTCCATGTTTCTTCGCAATACCGGCAAACCTCAAATTGAATCCAGGATAATCTATCAGCACAACAACATCGGGCTTTTTTAAGATCAATAATTGTTCGAGCGTTTTTTCAATAGAGCGAATTAACGGAAGGTGTTTTGCTACTTCCACGAATCCCATAAACGACGTTTCACGTACATGATACGTTAATGTCATTCCCTCTTTTTGCATTTTGTCCCCGCCGATGCCGAAGATGTCCATTGACGGATTTCTGCGTTTTAACTCGCGTACAACTCCCGCACCGTGCAAATCGCCCGATGCTTCCCCCGCTATCATCATCACACGTTGTTTCATCTTACCGGACAAAATATCGGAAAACAATCAATATAATCACGGCAGAAAAAGCTTGCAGTGTTCTCATTTCTGATTGAATTCCTCGTGAAAAATTTGGTTCACGATGAAAAGAATGCTCTCCTGAATATTTTGACAACCTCGGGATGAATCGCGGTACATTTCTGCAATAGATTCCATATTCTTCGCCAAACGCAATCCGCAGATGCTCTTCTTCACGGGAAACAATCAAGTGATATTGAATAACAAACCATACAAATGCTGCTAACGCCAAATACGGTACCAATGCATTGGACATTACCCCGCAACCGACATACATAAGAATATTCCCTACATACAACGGATTTCGAACATGGCCAAACGGTCCGTCCGTAATTAAATTTGTTGCGCCAACAACACCTGTCGTGCGTGTTTCGCTTCCGCAGATCGAGACTCCCCAGAATCGAATCAATTCACCTGTTAACGCAATGACAAAACCGGCCAGAAGTGTGGTGATTGTTGGTTCTGCAAAAATAATCATAACAAGGAGGAACGGAATAGGTGTATAGCTTCGAAGTTCAAATATTTTTAATCTGATATCCATAATGTGTCATTCCCCCATAAAAACTTCTTTGCGTGCAAGTTCTGCCGTACGACGCTTCCGTGGTTTTACTGCTTCCACCATCGTACGAAACGTTTTCAGTATATCAGAAAAACTTTCAAATCGATGAAACGTGATGTTATGTGTTTCGCAAAAACTAACAAGTGAATCTTTTGCGAAGACAATATCCGCATATTGTACCGGACAACGGTCTGAAACACCATCACCGATATAAACGATCACCTGATTGTCACTCGATTTTGTCAGGATATGATTTCGCTTACAATTCGCGCACCGTTTACATTCAGAATCCGTAAACGGAAAAATTGGTTCAACTGTTCCGTTGTTATTAAACTGGAGTTTGTTCGAAAATCGAGTAAGACGACCTAATCCTTCACGCTCCAATACCGGATCGATATATGCATCATAACCGTCGCTCAACACTGTCAACGGAATACGATGCTGCTCACAAAATTCTACAAAGGATGCAAAGTGAGTATCTGCCGGATACGTTAGTGCAAATCGAGTAAATTCATCTTTGGTAACAGATTGTATCGTCGCAAATCCCTGTCTCCAACAATCACGAGCATCAATCGCTCCCGTACGATATGCTTGAAAACTTTTCGTACAGACATCAACATCACCAAACCGTTCAAACACTGCATCACCAATATCGTTCACCGCGATCGTTCCGTCGAAATCCGTAAACACAGTATATGTCAATTGGTTTTGCATTGCCCACCGACAGAACGGTTTAAATACCGATCCGTTTTTGTTAATTCGTCGCCACTTTATTTTCGTTAAACCGAACCGAAACGAGCTTCGATACACCCTGTTCTTCCATTGTTACACCGTACATCGCATTCGCTGCTTCCATCGTCCGTTTATTATGGGTGACAATAATGAACTGCGTATTATCACTGAATTTTCGGATGATACGTGCAAACCGATCGATGTTCGAATCATCGAGTGGAGCATCAACTTCATCAAGGATACAGAATGGAGAAGGTTTTACAAGATAGATTGCGAACAGAAGTGCAATCGCCGTTAAAGTCTTTTCTCCACCGGAAAGCAAATCGATGGATGTCGGACGTTTACCACGAGGCTTTGCCGTGATTTCTATCTTTGCTTCAAGAGGATCGACCCCCTCTTCCAGCTGGAGATCGCATTCATCGCCTTCATCAAATAATCCTTTAAACGTGGCAATAAAGTTCTCACGGATCTTTTCAAACGTATTTAAAAACTCACGTTGCGCTGTGTTATTAATCTCTTCAATCGTTTGCAAAAGTGTCTTTTCGGATTCTATCAAATCCTCGCGCTGTGTTGTAATGAAGTCCAGGCGTTCTTTTTCCGTTTTGTATTCATCGAACGCTGCAAAGTTGACCGCGCCGAGCGAGCGGATCTTATCCTTCATCTGATGCACTTCTTCTTTTGCCGCTTCGATATCAAATACATCTTCTCCAGTGAACTCTTTCAATTCCACCACATAATCAAACTCTTCTTTACCACGAGCGACGAGATTCTGCGCTTTTATCGACAGTTCGGAGATTTTCATTTCCAACTCATGGGAGCGGGACATCGATGTATCGTGCAGCCGTCGCGCGTCTTTCAATTTCAATTCGATGTCGTGCGACTGAGTTCTTTTTGTGTTAAAATCAGTCTGCACGACACGTTTTCGCTCCACAATTTCTTTCAATTCAGAATCAAGTGTCTCCAATTCATTTGCATTGGAAAGCAAATTCTCTTTCAATCGTACGATGTCTCGGTTTGCACTTTCAATATCCACATCACGCTGCGCGAACGTATTTCTTATATTCGCAATGGTAGCACTGGTATATTCCAATTCCCTCGCGAAATTTTTCTCTTCATTCTCTAAACGCATCATTTCTAATTGTGCATCGGTGGCAACTTTGGAGAATTCATTCCACATCACTTCCATTGTTTCCAGTTCGCTTGCCGTAGCGCCGGACTGTTGTTCAGCTCCAGATTTTTTCTTTTCCAGTTCTTCAATGCCGGGTTGGAGGTTTTTCAACTCTTTGCTCAGTGAATCCGCTTCATCACGCAATCGTGCATTTTCAGAATCATTTCGCTGCACATTCTCCGCCATCCTCTTTTTCTCATACTCAATCTGTGCAATGCGCATTTCCACTGTTGTCATTTGTTGTTCGATTTTTTTTGCAATATCGAACAATGATTTTACATCAATGGAGGAGACAATCCTTTCTTTTTCAGCAGTGAGTTTACGAAGCGAATCTAATTGTTCCGAAAGCGATGTAATTTCTTTTTCCAGTTCTTCAATCTGCACCTTTTTACCGAGCATTCCGCCATCTTCAATACGGTTGCTTCCACCGCGCAAAATTCCTGACCCCGTTACAAGTTCACCATCCAGTGTAACGCATTTCAATGAGAAGTACTTTCGCACAAGGGCAGAGGCAGTTTGAATGTCTTCAACAATCATCGTCCCGGAAAGGAGGAAATCTCGCAACGAACCATACCGAGTATCGCATTTCACAATTTCATTTGCCCACGCAACTACTCCGCCTTCGATAATATCCAATTTATCGTCCGGCATATGCGGAATTGACTCCAGACAAACAAAGGTGGCTCTCCCTTTGTCATTTGTCTTCAATAATTCTACTCCGCGATGTGCATCATCAATGGTGTTAACGACAATGTATCCCGCAACATCCCCCAACGCTGCTTCGATAGCAATCCGATATTTTGCCTCAGTGGAAAACGCATCAGCAACGGTTGTGTGCATTGCATCTTTCCAACCATCATTGGAAAGAAGATATTTTGCCCCTTCCGAAAATCCTTCATGGCTTTCGACAAGTCCTTTTAAGAATTCCAAACGGGAGCGACGACGCTCAATGGTTGACCGAATCTCAAATTCTGAATTTCGGTGTTCTTCAATCTCCTGCTGCGCTGTCGCCTTTTTTGATTCTTCATTCAGGGCTTTCAGTTCGGCTTCGGCATATTTTTTTCGAAGATCTTTATCCTGAGCCGTTAAATCTGCAACGGTTGCCGAATTCTTTGAAATCTCAGTGGTGTAGATTGCATTTTCTTCACCAGAGTAGTCCAGACGACCGTTGATATTTTCAAGTCGAGCTTTCGTCCGCTCGTATTCATTTCGTTTGGATGAGATTTCATGGAGAAGCGCAATCACTTCATCTTGCTTCGATTTTACTTCCCCTTTTTTCTTTTCCAGTTCAATAGTAAACGCATCAAGCTCTTCTTTTTTCTCATTATATTGCGCAGTAGAGGAGATGACACTCGCATGTGTTTGTTCGATGGATGTTGCCAATTCACCGGCACGCCCTTCCAATTCCGGAAGCTGGTGCTGCAGCTCTTCTTTCTCCTTCAGGAATCGATCGATCGCTTCATTTAATGAATTCGTCCGCTCATTTGCTTTTACACGTGCTTGCTGAGAAAGATTGATCTTCTGCTGGTGTTCATTCAATTCCAATTGCACTTCATTCAGCTTTTCTTCTAACGATGTCAGCTCTTCACGAAGTGTGTCCAGGAGTGTTTCTTCGGATGATAATTCATCACTGATCTTTTTCTTTTCATCAACGGCAGAGCTGAGTTTTTCTTTCAGCGGTTCGATAGAATGTGTGATATCATAATACTCTCGCTCGAGCAATATGATTTCTTTTGTTCGCAGTTCCTGAGAGATGAGATTGAACTGTTCTGCTTTGTTGGCTTGTCGTTCAAGAGAGTTCACTGCTTTCTGCACTTCTTTCACGATATCCTGCACCCGCATCAGATCCTGTTGAACGTGATCCAGTTTCGTAAAGGTCTCTTTTCGGCGGACTTTGTATTTTGTCACACCCGCGGCTTCCTCGAATAACAGACGGCGTTGATCTGCCTTGTCACTCAGGATCGTTTCAATCATTTTCAACTCTATCACGGAATAAGCATCCGAACCCATTCCCGTATCCATAAAAAGATCTTTGATATCTTTTAAACGACAGAGAGTCTTATTCAGATAATATTCCGATTCACCGGAACGGAACACCCGACGCGTGATCACCACCTCTTTATACTCAGATGGAAGAATACCTTTAGTGTTTTCAATCGTCAACGAAACATCAGCCATACCAAGCGGTTTGCGATTTTTCGTGCCGTTGAAAATAACATCTTCCATTTTATCGCTTCGCAAACGACTGGGCTTTTGTTCCCCAAGTGCCCACCGGATTGCATCAACAACGTTTGTCTTTCCGCAGCCGTTTGGTCCAACAATCGCTGTCAAACCGGCATCGAACGACAAGTTCACCTTGTTTGCGAATGATTTAAAGCCAAGAATTTCTAGTTTAGAAAGATACATTCTTCTGAAAGATTAATTGACAAAGGGGAACACACGCGTGACAAAAAACTCAGCGTATGATGTCAGCGAAAATGCGTAATCGCAATAAGCATACACGCCGCCGACACACAACAGTAAGAAGATGCATCCGATCATGTACATTTTTGGAGTATAGATATGGTAAATAACGGAAATTCCCTTTAATGTCCGGAGATATACCCACCCGGACATGATTGTCACCAGTCCCAACACCCACGGGACATACGGTTCACTTTCAAGCACACGGAAGAGAATCATTCCTATGGGAATAAAGAACGCCCACGGAAGCGCTGTCCAGACTGCGATGGAATAAGAATGGAAAAGACTCACTTTGACACGAGCAAGGTATGCAAATATTTGAATGAATACTGTCAACATCACGAACCATATCACCATTACCGCAGTTAAATACACAACACTCAACACTGGATCCCAAGACATTCTGATAAAAATCAGTTTAATCTCATCAGGCAGAAGATGTGAAAGCAAATAATCCAAGACAATGCTGTCACGGAAGTGATGAAGTATGCTCGAGCTGATCACGGAAAATGTTATCGCAATAATGAATGCTGTGAGTGTCGTATGGAATAATGGTAATGTATATTGATCCCGTATGTCTGCAAAAAAATTATAGGAATTGAAGATGGCTCGTCGAGTGCTTTCACGGTATCGACGGTTACCATTCACTAGCCATGCGGCAATAACTAATAACACAAGTCCGATCACTACATAGGTATACGGCGATTGCGGCACATAATTACCGATAGGAAGTGCGGAGATTTTTTGTTCGTGGTATAAAGAATGTACAACATCATACGCCACTTTCTTTTCCCGGTTCAGCTCTACAATTCCGTTGGTATGTCGGTTTGGCGAAAGTGGTTTTATATTCAAAATCGGACGGTCACTTCGGTAGTCATTGAACGTAAAAACCAATGAACCAGCAATATTCAAATCTTTAATGACGGCAAATCGTTGTTGAATCAAACGCGCCTGTGCTTCTTGTGATTGAGGGTCACTGTAACCGTTGCGGTTTTCTTTTTCAATAGCTTTCCCATATCCGGCAACAATGATCGGCTTTTTTGGATTGGACTCTTTGAAAGCCATCAAGCGAGAGCGAAATGTTCTCACATCCACATTCAAAAAACTTATCGCAGCGATATCAACAATAGAGGTCAAATAGTTATCAGGACCGTGAGACACAATATAGGTAAGACGATCATCCAGCGATTTTGATGTACGATGTAATTGCGTAATAATATTATTATTAATATCGGATGAGCGACCAGATCCTTCCCCTAATCCCCAAGCAATAACAGAAGGATTATATTTATCCCGTTCAATCATTTCTTTCAAATAATTCACTGCCAATGCGCGATAATTTTCTTCTTCAATAATTTTTGCCGGAATTTCAAAGTTGGGTATCTCTTCCATTACCAGGATACCATATCGGTCACATAATTGGATAAAAAAAGGATGCGGCGGATGGAATCCCACACGGACAACATTCGCGCCAAGATTCTTGATCAATGCAACATCTTTTTCCATCTCTTCATACGTCATCGCACTGCCGTGATGTTCAGAATCTTCAATCCATACAACACCTCGCAGATTGATCGGTGCGCCGTTAAAGAGAAGAACATTCTTATCTTTTGTCAGCGTTTTGATTCCCGTGTTGACCGAGACAATATCTAATAACGAATCTTTTTTTCCTTCCACAGCAACCAGCGAGACTGTTACTGTATACAATTCCGGTGTATCCGGTGACCATAATTTTGCGCTGGGGATGGAAAGAGTAAATTGCGTGGTGATTTCTTTATTTGATTCTGGTGTAACAGAAGTTACAACTGGTTTACCGATGGGTATTCCATTCGCGGCCTCAGCGATCTCCGCTGAGAGTTGGAATGATTTATTTGTCAACTGAGATAATGCCGAAAGTTCTTTTGATGAAAGTATTGCCGTTACCTGCAGCTTTGTTGCTTTTGGCTCGATTGCTTCAACAACAACATTCACACGATCGAGCCAAACTTTTGGAGATTCAACAATAAATAGGTCGCGCAGTATGCCATTGTAATTTTTCCAGCCGCTCACTTGCGCTCGCGGAGGAAATGTTGAACGGTAGTTCAATCTATTATCCACTACTACCCGAATAACATTTTCTACACCGACTTGAATGATATTCTCAGGAATAGCAAGTTCGAAGGATGTATAACCCCCTTCATGTTTGCCGACGAACGTCTCGTTGATATACACTTCAACCTGATAATTCATCCCATATGAAACAAACGTGAATGTGTTATTGCTGATTGATCCTTCCGTAACGGAAAACTTCCGACGATAAACTATTTTCCCTTCATAATTCGCCGCTGCGGGGATCTTTACTTTATTCCATGTAATACCGTTATCAAGCGAATAATTCCATACTCCAGCCAAATCAATCACAGAACGCATGGAGGAGCTATACCCCAGGACATTTGGATGCGACGGCGAGCCATTTTCTAAAAACAACTGCTGGGAAAATAGAGTGGTTGCGACGAGGATTGAAACAAAAAGATAAACTGATAATCGAAAGAGCAATTTGTTCAACTATTGACTCGAAATTGTTGAATTTTCGTTGTTTTAAGGGATTTTACTTAGTAAAACAACGTAAATATAACACACGAACCTGCTGAAACCAAGAGATATTTTGAGTGAATTTTATGAAGAGAAAAGCCATAAAACGTAGGTATTCATCCAGTTTTATGGCTTTTAATAACAGGTTACACTGCTGAGATAATTGCAGCGAATGATTCAGCCTTTAAACAAGCTCCACCTACCAATGCACCATCAATGTTGGGTTGAGAAAGAAGTTCTTTGGCATTGTCAGCCTTTACACTTCCACCATATTGGATGATAACTTTCTCTGCCACAGCTGCAGAATATAACTGACCAATCACATTACGAATTAGCTGGTGTGCTTCTTCGGCTTGTTCTTTGGAGGCGGTCTTTCCGGTACCGATCGCCCAGACAGGCTCGTAAGCAACGATCGATTTTTCAATATCCGCAGCAGGTAGTCCGGCAAGGACTCCCTTCACTTGCGTTGTCAACACTTGACTGGTGATATTCTTTTCGCGTTCTTCCAACGTTTCCCCGATACAAATAATGGGAATGAGTCCGCCAGCCAATACTTTTTTTGCCTTTTGGTTGATCACTTCATTTGTTTCGTGATGATACTGTCGGCGTTCGGAATGTCCAACAATAACATATGAACAACCGACAGATTTTAACATTGATAGGGAGATCTCTCCTGTGTATGCTCCGCTGTCATAAAGCGAAACATCCTGAGCACCAAGTTTAATATTTGTGTTTGCAATAAGTTGATGAGCAATACTGAGAGAAGTAAATGGTGGACAGATGATGACAGTCGATTTCGCAGATGCAACTAATGATTTTAATCCATTAATCAATTCAGTCGATTGTGCAATATCGTTATTCATTTTCCAATTGCCGGCGATGATTTTTGTTCTCATGTTCGTATCCTTCATGAAGTATAAAGAGCTGTTGAAATTAGTAGAAATAGATATGTCGTTGAGTCGTTAAACATATGAGAAAGAAACAGAATACAATTAATATAAATTGAGATAGTCTCAACTACTCATATACTACACGATTCAAATATTTTGATCAAGTTTTTTCTTCAAAATCTCATTGATCAATTTGGGATTTCCTTTTCCCTTCATTACTTTCATCGTTTCGCCGACAAAGAATCCCATCAATTTAGCTTCGCCGCCGCGATATCGTGTTATTTCATCTGGAAACTTAGAGAGAATCGCATCAATCTCCTTCTCAATTGCTCCAGTATCCGAGATCTGAACAAGCCCTTTTTTCTCAACAATGGTTTTGGGATGCTCTTTTGTCTTCAGCATATCCTCAAATACTTCTTTGGCGATCTTTCCACTGATCGTCCCATCTGCCAACAGGTTTACCATAGCGCCCAGGTTTTTTGGCGACACAGGAAATTCCGTGATGGTCATTTTCGTTTCATTCACCACGCGCAGAACATCCGTCATTACCCAATTGCTGACAGTTTTATATTGTTCTTCATTTTTTTTCGTGAGCTCACGAACGGTCGATTCAAAATATTCTGCAAGCTCTCTCTCCTGCGTCAACACCTCAGCGTCGTATGCGGGTAGTTTAAACGAATCAATAAAACGCATTCTGCGTGCTTTGGGAAGTTCCGGAAGAAGTTTCCTTGCAGATGTAATCCATTCTTCATTAATAACAACAGGGACAAGATCGGGATCAGGGAAATATCGGTAATCGTGCGCTTCTTCTTTGCTTCGCATCGATGTGGCGATATTTTTTTCTGCATTCCACAACAGTGTCTCCTGTACAACTGCACCACCTTCTTCAACCAAGTCAATCTGTCGTTTGATTTCATACTCGATTGCCCGTTCAACATTACGAAACGAGTTCATATTTTTTAACTCAGCTTTTGTTCCGAGTTTTGTTTCGCCTTTCAGTCGGACAGAGACATTAGCGTCGCAACGCAGACTTCCTTCTTCCATATTTCCATCACAAATTCCAAGATACTTAACCGTCTGCCAGATAGAATAGAGATATTGATACGCCTCTTTTGCAGAGTGCATATCCGGTTCGCTAACAATTTCTAAAAGCGGAGTTCCGCAGCGATTCACATCTACAAGCGTATCAGTGTCCATATCATGGATCGATTTGCCTGCATCTTCTTCCATATGAATTCGAGTAATACCGATCCGTTTCGTCTCCCCATCACCTAATTCAATGTCAACGAAACCATGCTGACAAATTGGTTCTTCATACTGTGAGATCTGATATCCTTTTGGAAGGTCAGGATAAAAATAATTTTTACGGGCAAAGACAGATTTGGGAGTGATGGAACAATGCGTTGCGAGTCCCAGACGAATGGCAAACTCGACCACTTGTTTGTTTAAAACAGGAAGAACACCCGGCATACCCAAACAGACTGGGCAGACATTTGAATTCGGCGAGTTGCCAAACTCCGTTGAACATCCGCAGAAGATCTTGGATTTCGTCGAGAGTTGCGCGTGAACTTCTAAACCGATCACCGCTTCGTATTTATCGTAGATTGACATTCGATTTTAATTATAAACTTCTCTTCGATGACGGATCCGAATAATATCAATAACCAACATATCAGGGTATACAGAATAAATTATCCGGTAATCGTCAACTCGAATCCTCCAAATATGCTTTTCACCTTTAAGCTTCTTGCACCCGCCGGGAAATGGTTCCGAGGAAAGTTTCGAAATTGAAGCGAGAATTCTTTCGACTGCAGCATTTGGCAAATTTTCCAACTCTTTTCGTGCAGAACGTGTAAAAAGAATCGCAAACTTAGCCACGAATTTTTTCTTTGACCTTCAACTTGGCCTTGACTGATGCATACGTTTCACGAGGTTCATGCACCCTCATTTTTGCTGTGAGCGAATCATAAAAATCTTCCCAGGCATTGCCATGCACTTTCAAATCAACAACAACGGCTTTCCTTTTTCCACGGGCATCAACGACATATTCGATCCCTTTCATGATATCCTCCAATTCATATTATGCTGCCAACGCTTTTGTTACCTTATCTGCTGCATCTTTCAAATTTTCTGCAACAAGGAAACTCATTCCGGAATTGCGCAGAATATCGGCGGCAATATCCGCATTGGTGCCGGCAAGACGGATGACGATCGGGATCTTTACATCAACAACTTTTGCTGCTTCAACCACACCGTTTGCCACACGATCGCAGCGGACAATTCCGCCAAAGATATTGATGAGAATCGCTTTCACATTCTTATCGGAAAGAATGATCTTAAACCCGCTTGCGACCGTTGTTGCGTTTGCTCCACCGCCGACATCGAGGAAATTTGCCGGTTCGCCGCCGGCCAGTTTAATAATATCCATTGTTGCCATGGCAAGACCGGCACCGTTGACCATACAACCGACGTTGCCGTCTAGTTTGATATAATTGAGGTTGGATTTTGACGCTTCAACTTCATGGGGATCTTCTTCATCCAGATCGCGAAGTTCTGCAAATTCCGGATGACGGAAGAGTGCATTATCGTCAAAGTTCACTTTGGCATCGAGCGCAATAACATTTCCCTCTTTCGTGATGACTAAAGGATTGATCTCAAACAATGATGCATCAGTCGCTTCGTATGCTTTATATAATGATGTTAAAAACTTTACGGCATTCTTCAACGCATCGCCGCTTAAACCGAGCGCAAAAGCAAGCTTGCGTGCTTGAAATTGTTGGAAACCTATCGTTGGATCAATCGCCTCTTTCACAATTTTTTCCGGATGTTCTTCCGCTACTTTTTCGATCTCCATACCACCTTCAGTGGAAACCATCATCACATTTTTGGATTGTGAACGATCAAGCGTAATACCGACATACATTTCTTTATCAATGTTTGCACCTTCTTCAATGAGCAATCGTTTTACCAAACGACCTTCAGGTCCGGTCTGATGAGTAATGAGTGTCATTCCCAGGATTTGTTTTGCATAATTCTTTACTTCATCAATACTCTTTGCCACTTTCACTCCGCCCCCTTTGCCTCGTCCACCGGCGTGAATCTGAGCTTTCACAACCCAGACACTACCGCCGAGACGTTTTGCAGCGTTCACTGCATCGTCAACAGTAAATGCTACTTCACCGCGAGGAACCGGAACACCGAATTTTCTTAAAATATCTTTACCCTGGTATTCATGAATTTTCATTGGATCTCCTTCAATTATTATTTTTTCATTGGTAAGTTATACTGTAACGTCCCAACGAAGATCATTATTTTATTTTATGCGAAATTAATTTAGCCTGCGTGAATAATAACAGATAATCTCTGCCACCCGCTTTCGAGTCCGTTCCGCTTAAATTAAATCCGCCAAACGGATGGACTCCGACGAGCGCACCGGTAATTTTTCTATTAATATAAAAATTTCCAGCGTGAAATTCGTTTTTCGCTTTTTCTTGTTTCTTCTTGTTCTTCGTCCAGACACCGCCGGTCAATCCGAATTCCGTGTTGTTCGCAATCTCAAGCGCATGATCGTAATCTCTCGCTTTGATGATAGCGAGCACCGGGCCAAAAATTTCTTCCTGGGAGATGGTCGCTTTGGCATCAACATCGGCAATTACTGTCGGTTCAACAAAATATCCATCAGTGCCAACCCGTTTTCCTCCTGCAACAATTCTTCCACCCTCTTTCACTCCGGTTTCAATATACTGAAGAATCTTTTCCATTGAACCTTTATTCACTACCGGTCCCATATACGTTGTTCCGGTTTCCGGCATTCCAACAATCAATTTTTTTGTACGCTCAGCGACTTTTTCAACGAATTTGTCATAGACGGATGCAACAACAATTGCGCGCGAAGCCGCAGAACATTTTTGTCCCTGAAAACCAAACGCGGATGCAACCGTTGCCTGCGCTGCTGAATCAAGATCTGTTTCATTGTCAATCAGGATGGAATCTTTTCCTCCCATTTCAGCAATAACGCGTTTCAACCAGATCTGTCCCGGAACTACCTTTGCTGCAAGTTCATTAATATGAATTCCAACTTCTTTGGAACCTGTAAACGAAATAAATCTGGTTTTTGGATGAGCAACCATCGTATCACCGACCGCACCGCCGGGACCGGTAATGAAATTGATGACACCTTTTGGTAAACCGACTTCTTCCATCAATTGAAAGAACATGTACCCAATAGCCGGCGAATCAGAGGATGGCTTTAATACAACGGTATTTCCTGCGACTACCGCTGCCGAGGTCATACCGACGAGAATAGCGAGAGCGAAATTCCACGGCGGCACGCAGACACCAACACCAAGAGGAATATAGCGTAACTCATTTTTTTCACCAGCAACTTTTGTTAACGGTTGTGGTGCGGCAAGACGAAGCATCTCTCGTCCATAAAACTCTAAAAAGTCGATAGCTTCAGCAGTATCCGCATCGGCTTCTGGCCATGATTTTCCCACTTCATATGTTAACATTGCACTAAATTCGAACTTCCGTTTTCGCATTAATGATGCCGCTTTGAACAGATAGTCCGCCCGTTTTTTTGCCGGAACATTCTTCCATGATTCAAATGTTTTTGCCGCTTCACTGACTGCTTTATTGGCAATATCAACATTCGCTTTTTGGAAAATACCAATGACTTCGCTTGGCTTTGAAGGGTTATAGGAATATAGTTTTTCGGTGGTAGTGATCTTCTCCCCGCTGATCACAATTGGATGTTCTTTTCCAAGCTCAGCACGAACTTTTAGAAGAGCTTTCTCCATCCCTTTTTTGTTAGCTGGTTTGGTAAAATCGGTGAATGCTTCATTCTTAAACTTGGCAGGCATAATTTCTCCATAATATTGTACAGACCTTCTAGGTTTTGAAATCCTGGAAGGTCTTGAAATAAATTTTTGTGGCGAAAGATACGATATTTTCAGCGGGGAAAAAAATGGAATTCTCGGAAGAAAACCATCCGAATCCTTATATATTCGGATGGTTGACTGGCAAATATTATTCTTTTTTCCATTCGGGCAATCGTCCCGGGATAATTGGTGAGGTCATCGCATCCAGACTTCGATAGAGCGCAGGGAGTTCCTCATTCGAAATCTTTTTGATATTGGCATATTCACGGTTAAACTCATCCACTGCAATTTGATACGCCTTCTTTTGCGTCTCAGTCACATCGGCATACGATGAGAAAAAACTTTCGGTCAGAGAGTTCATTCTCGTCAGAATTCCCGGTGAAGCGACATCATTCCTGCGGGAAATAATTTCATCTCCCGAGAAAGACCGTTTAATCTGAACAAGGCGCAATTCCAAATCGCGAAGTGTTTTATATGTTGTTCCTGTCTCACCCTGGCTTTGCATTAGTGCTGCTTTGATTGCATTCATTTTTGACTTCAGTTCATTCAAGTAACTGTTCGTTGCAAATACCACTCTTTGCAATTGAGCGGCTTTGCGCTGGAAGGAAACAAGGGCAGTTCTATCGTTGGTCGGGACAGAAGAAGTGCCAAGTGGCTTACAGAGAAATTCCATTGATGATGCAAGAGCAGTTTCAACTCCATCCAATCGTTTTGACATTGTTACAGAATATTTCCCGGGCATCACAAACCATGCGGAGTTCTTTCCATCAGCTGAGGTTGAATTGGTAACGGGATCGAGAGAAGAATAGCGCAGATCCCATGTAACACGGTTCACCCCTGCAGAATTCTCTCCCAATATTTTTCGAACGATAGTTCCCGATTCGTCCTTAATAGTAAAGATAATTACCGGCGAATCTTCGTCGTTTTCACTCCTTGCTTCATCATGCGATGGAATTTTAATATCGGACTTCTTCTTTTCCGCTTCCTTTTCTGCATCTTTACGGAGCTGCTTCTTCGTTTTATATGCTTCCTTCAGATAATAGGTGAATGTGGCGCCAAAGGGAGGATTGCTTGCATGATAAAAATTATCTCCCTGCCATCCCTGATCATCGCCGGCAAGAGGATCTTTTTCAACGTAGAGAAGAGCATCTTTCACTTCAAAAATGGACGCTTCTTTTTCCAAGATATCCGGCTTCATATCGCGAAGAGGAGAATAATCATCCAATACATAAAACCCTCGACCAAATGTTGCGATCACCAAATCATTCTCTCGTTTTTGAATATCGATATCCCTTATCGCAATGGTCGGCAGACCAGAATTTAACTGTGTCCAAATCTTACCGCCATTGTTGGAAACATATATACCAAATTCTGTGCCGACGAAAAGCACATTTGGATCAACATGATCTTCGATAAATGATTTCACTGAACCGTTTGCGGGAAGATTATTCGAGATCGTTTTCCATGATTTCCCTTTGTCCTCACTTCGTAACAAGTACGGTTTAAAATCACCTTGTTGATGATTATCAAATGCAGCATAAGCAACGTTTTCATTATGCTGTGATGCAAAGACAACCGATGTATATGCCAGTTCGGGAATTCCGGAGATTTTTTCAATTTTTCTCCAGTTGACTCCACCATCTTCTGTTATTTGGATCAATCCATCATCTGTTCCGATATAGATAAGATTTTCTTTCTTTGCAGATTCGGAAATTTGCGAAAGATTTCCCCACGCCGCCGTATTCCCATGACGATTGATTGCATCAATGCTCCACAATTTTCCCATCATCGGAATTGAGTTACGATCTTTTTGACGTGAAAGATCTCCGCTTACCGCTCTCCATGATGCCCCACGGTCGTCGCTGCGGAATAGTTTGTTTGCACCAAAATAGAGACGTGATGGAGAATGAGGTGAGATTAACAATGGTGAATCCCAATTCCATCGCAATCCCGCTTCCCCTTTTTCCTCAATTGGCTGGATCCATAAACCTTCCCCCGTTTTTTTGTCATATCGTGCAATCCCGCCGTATTGGTACTGTGAATAGACAATATTTGGATCGGTCGGATCGATTTGAGATTCGAATCCATCTCCGCCGATGGTGACAAACCAATCAAAATTATGGATACCGTATTTGCTCATTGTGCGCGACGGACCACCAAGCGATGCATTATCCTGTGTTCCGCCGTAAATGTTATAGAATGGCTCGGCATTATCAACAGTGACACGATAGAACTGCATTGTCGGCATGTTATTAATGAATCGCCATGTTTTGTTTTTATCATGGGATTCATAAAGTCCGCCGTCAGTTCCTAACAGCATATAGGAAGGATCTTTCGGATCGATCCAAATGGCATGATAATCTACATGAACACTTTTTTCGCCAATGCGGGACAATGTTTTTCCGGCATCATTCGAATAATACATGAATGTTCCCGTAGCGTAAATTCTGTCAACGTTGACCGGATCACAATAAATCTTTGAATAATACATCGGAACGTCATTATAGGAATTTCGTTTTTCCCATGTTGCACCGCGATCCGTTGAACGATAAATTCCACTTCCATCTCCTTGCGCTTCAACATAAGCAAACAGCACATCGGGATTGACCGACGAAATTGCAAGACCAATCTTGCCAAGATCACCGCTTGGGAGTCCGGTTGATAATTTTTTCCATGTTGCGCCACCATCGATCGATTTCTGAATTGATCCTTCCGGTCCCCCATCAATCATCGACCAGAAATGTCTTCGGCGCTGATATGTTGTAGCATACACCACGTCTGGATTTCGCGGATCCAGAACGATTTCGAATACTCCCGTATGTTCACTTGGTTTGAGAAGATTTTTCCAAGTGGTTCCCCCATCTGTAGATTTGTATAACCCGCGATCTCCACCTTCCTTCCACAATGGACCTTGTGCAGCTACATACATGATTTTTGTATCACGCGGATCGAATACAATCGCCGAAATATGCTCAGACTTTTCCAGTCCCATTTTTTTCCATGATTTTCCACCATTGTCAGATTTATATATTCCATCTCCGTAACCGACACTTCGCTGACTGTTCAGTTCGCCCGTTCCAACCCACACTTCATGAGGATTACTTGGATTTAAGACAACACAGCCAATGGAATATGATCCTTCATTTTCAAAAATTGATTCCCATGTTGTTCCGCTGTTTGTCGTTTTCCATACACCGCCGGATGCAACACCGACATAATAGATGCTCCGATTTCCGGGATAGACAGCAAAATCAATAATTCTTCCGCCGACGATGGAAGGCCCAACAGATCTGAATTTTAAACCACTTAATATGGAAGATTTCAGTGTATCGAATTTTTGCGCGAAGGAAATGGAACAAATGGCGAGAATAACAACGACGACTTTTTTCATGTATACCCCGGAGTGATGGACAATGATGTGCGAAAAAGTAAGAAAAGAATCTGTCAGATTCGAGAGGAAAAAAAGTTGATTGAGAATTGTAAACTATGGCTTCTGAGGGAAACAAAGGGAGTTTGAAGTTTAATCCAAATTCGCCGATCTAAATGTTAAAAATGGTGAGTGGTGATATCCAAATGTTGCAGTAAAACGACAAGTTTGGATAAAAAGGATTCGGCATTTTTTTTATTACCAATCATTTTCTTCCACTATTTAAGTGCACGAAAAACAGCTTCATGCACTACGGGACGAAGACGTAGTAACTTTAATGTGTTGCGCGTTGGATAGACACGATTCGTCAAGAAGACGACGATCACCCTTTTTTCAGGATCGACAACAACTGAAGTTCCTGTAAATCCTGTATGCAAAAATGTGCGCTGTGAGGTATACTGTCCTGAAAATGATCGTCCCGTAGACCGGGTATCCCATCCTATACCGCGGCTGCTCTTTTCGCTCTGTGTCTGGGTGAATAATGCAATAGTAGACGAATCTAAATACCGTTTTCCGTTGTATCGTCCATAATTCAATTCCATTTGCAGGATCTTTGCCAGATCCGACGCAGTGGAGAATAATCCTGCATGTCCGGATATTCCGCCGAGCGTTACTGCATTTTCATCATGCACTCGTCCCCGAACGGCAGCATAGGTTTTCTTCCAGAAGGAATCGACTTCCGTCGGTACGACACGTTTCCACAATTCTGCCGGAGGATTATACATGGTGCTCATCATCCCCAGAGGCTTGAAAAACATTGAATCAACATAATTTGCAAGGGTTGCTCCGGTCACTTTCTCAATAATTTTTCCGGTGGTGATTAATCCAAGATCGCTATACATCGTTGAATCGCCCGTCGTATAAATGAGCGACGTTGCAAAAATAGAATCCATAACGCATGTTGCAGAATCGCAAAATTCATAAAATTTTCTCCATGCCGGCAAGCCGCTGTTATGCACTAAAAGATTATAGATGGTAATATTTTCTTTGCCATTTTGTCCGAAGGCAGGAAAATATTTTACAATTTTATCATCCAGCGAAATCTTTTTTTCTTCCACCAGTTTCATTACGGCACTTGTTGTGGATATCACTTTGGTTACGGAAGCAAGATCGAAAATAGCATCCGTTGTCATCCGTTCGGAGAGAGCATCATAAGTGAAATGCCCGTACGCTTGTTCATGAACGACAATGCCATCTTTCGCCACGAGCAGCACTGCCCCGGGGAATGCGGAATCCGCAATTGCTTTTTCAATAATGGAATCGACTCGAGAAAGAGAATCAGCATTGAAACCTGCCTCTTCAGGCTTGCCTTCGCGAAGAACAATTGATTTATATGCTACCCCTTCGCCAAAAGCATAACGTCCCGGTATGGTGACGGGAAGTTTTCCATAAGATGGTTGTTCACCAAAGACCACCTCAGCGGCTGCATCCAATGAGAATTTGCTGGGACTAAACGTTGCGACATACGCATCAAGTTTGGGAAATTCCATCACCACGTACGGGTTTCCCATGGAGATCCCAATCACTGGTTTTTTAAATTCGATAATGGCACTCATCAGTTCGGAGACTTTTTTGGGAAGGAATCCCGACATCGCTTCCGATCTGGTATAATACATAAACTGACAGATAATCATATCCGCAAACTTGGCTTTCTTCAGCGCATCATCATATTCCATTTGATTGCTGCGAGGATCAATGCGGACAAGTTCCATCCGTTTCCGTTTGAAGAGTTCATCATGAAGATTGTCTGCATCGTCCGGATCTTCTGTGTCGGAAAAGACGAAATCAATTATTTTTTTACCATTAAGATTTTGGAACGGAAGAATATTGTTTTCGTTTCCCAACACCGTAATGGATTTCCGCGCTATTGTTTTCGCTAATTCCTGGTGCGTTTTAGTAAAGACAATATTGGCAACTGTATCAATATCAACTAACCGATTGGTGTCGAGGCCAGCCCATTGTTTGTACTTCAGCATTTTACGGACAGAATAATCGATACGCTCTTCCGATATTTCTCCTCGATTAATTGCTGCGAGAATCGAATCAATGGCATCGTCAGTATTGGGGGACGTCAACAATACATCCGCTCCGGCTTTTACTGCACGTGTAGCAGCATCCCCCGGATTGAAGAGCTTAGAAACGCCTTTCATCGCAAGTGCATCGGTAACAATCATACCATCAAACTTCATTTCGTTCTTTAACAATTTTGTAATGACATTTTCCGAGACAGTGGAAGGTATCGAATCGGATTCGTCAAATACAGCGGCATGAATGTGGGCAATCATCACTGACATCACTCCATTAACAATTGCATCTCTATACGGAAGAAGTTCTAACGAATCAAAACGCTCTCGGGAGAAATGAACTGAAGGAAGATCAAGATGTGTGTCAATGTCTGTGTCACCGTGCCCCGGAAAGTGTTTCACCGTTGCAATGACATTCCCTTCTTGTGTTCCACGAATGAATGCACGAGCAAAATTGCTCACGAGGCGGGGATCTTCTCCAAACGAACGGGTGTTGATGACCGGGTTTTTCGGATTATTGTTCACATCGACAACGGGAGAATAATTTTGATGGATTCCCAGTGCACGTGTTTCGTGGGCAATTGCTTTTCCCATTTCATATGAGAGATTCGTATCCCTTGTTGCACCGAGCGCCATTGCCCGTGGAAATGTGGTTGATTCTTGGATGCGCATTCCCGCACCCCATTCAAAATCCGCAGTCATCAGCAGCGGAATTGATGCAACTCGCTGCAGTTTGTTTGCATTCACCGGAAACCCGTAGGCGCTGCCATGAGAAAAATAGAACCCACCGACACCGACCTCTTTTGCGTAACGATAATTTTCCTGCCATGTTTTGGAATCATGCGGCATATAACCGGCTCTTGTCCAAATAATGAACAGTTGAGCTACTTTCTGTCTGATTGTCAGATTGCGCATTATCGACTCAACCCAATCGCTTGACTTTGTTGAATCAACAACGGAGGATGACCGTGTAGAATTTGGTTCAACTTGAACATCGCGGGACGAAGAACAGCTAAAAAAAATGCCGAAGAGACAGAATGGAAGAATTCTTTTCATGATTTTTTGAATTGAGAGAGCCCTAATACAGCCGCACCGTACGCCGGTGATGACATGGGCGGGATCATTTCGATGACCGGGAAATTTACGTCAAGATATTGTGTAAGCAGCCGTGAAACAATTGTTTCGTTAGCGATGAGGCCTCCAATGAACGAAACATGGATCTTCTCTTTCACTTTTTTGGAAGTGGCGGATGAAATTTTTTCCGCAGCAATTTGAACATGCCATGCAAGTTCAACAACCGCATTCTCAATAATTGCAAGACAAACTCTGTCTTTGTTTCCTGCCGCTGTCATTACTAATGGAGCGATTGACGCCACATCGAAATTGTTTTTATAAACAGCATTGATTATGGACGTCTGATCGTTCAATCCGAATTCTTTTGCGATCATATCAGACAGCTTTGTCTTATCACCGCGTCCGTCAATATGTCTTGTGACAGCAGATAATCCTAAACGACCGAGAAAGTAACCGCTTCCCTCATCTCCAAGCACTCTTCCCCAACCACCGACTCGATGTACATTCCCTTTTACATCTTTACCAAAAGCAATCGATCCCGTTCCGGCAATCAAGATAATTCCAGCCCCACCCTTGAACGCCCCTTCAAGTGCAATCCGCGCATCACTTTCTATAATAACCTTTTTCAGTTTTTTCTTTTTTGCAGCAGAAAATTTTTTCAATCCATCTGCCATTCGTTTTTGGTCGCCGGTTCTTCCTGCCCCCGTTAAGCCGCACGCAACAATGGAGAGATCACTTATTGCACATTCAACAGAATCGCAACACATTTCAATCAATGAATAGATCGTTTCGGCAGCTTTCTCGACGCCGATAATTTGGAAATTCGACGGACCGGCAATATGTTCTGCTAGAATAACACCGGACAGATTAGTAATGACCGCATGCGTTTTGGTCCCCCCTCCATCCATTCCGATAATATATTTTTCGAGCTTCATAAATACTCTTCTATTATTGAGATTTCTTTTTTCCGAATTCAGGATCGATTTTCACCAACAAGGCAACCACAAACCCGGGAATTGTCGATGCCATCACCCATAAAAAGAAATACTGATAGCCGATTGCATCCTGCAGTTTACCGCTGAACATTCCCGGAATCATCATCCCGAGAGCCATAAATCCGGTACAGATAGCATAGTGCGCCGTTTTGTAGGGACCGTCAGAGATCATCACCATATACAACATGTATGCAGTAAATCCGAAACCATAACCGAATTGTTCAACGCCGATTGCCGCACAAATGATGGCGAAATTTTCGGGCTGCATATAGGACAAATAAACAAACATTGCATCAGGAAGATGGATTGCAAAGACCATAATCCAAAGCCAGAATCGAAGACCTCGTTTAGAAATTACATATCCCCCAAGCAGTCCACCAAGAGTTAAACAAATTACTCCCACAGTTCCGTAGGCAATACCAACATCACTTGTTGTTAAACCCAATCCTCCATCTGTTCGGGAATCAAGCAAAAACGGAGTGACAAGTTTTACCAACTGCGCTTCGGCAAAACGATAGAAGAGAAGAAAACAGAGAACAACAATGATCTCTTTTTTCTTGAAGAACGACCCGAATGTCCGGAAAAATTCCTTTAAGACAGCTGATGCCGATGCTTTTTCGACAACTGATTTGTCGCTAACAGGGTACGGCAGCATAAAACGATGATACATTGCGAGCGAAAGAAATATTCCTGCCAAAATAAAAAATGTGATTGACCATGCCGTAGCAATTGAACCGGAATGTGTTTCCAAATACCCTGCAAGATAGACCAATGCACCTTGTCCCGTAATCATAGCAATTCGATAGAATGTGCTTCGCACACCGACAAATGCAGCTTGCTGATGCTGTTCAAGTCCAAGCATATAAAACCCATCAGCCGCAATATCATGCGTGGCAGAACTGAACGCCATCAGCCAAAACACAGCAATGGACCATTGGAAATAGGCATCCATCGGAATCGTAAACGCCACAGCCGCCAGCGATGCGCCGATAATCATCTGCAGCGCAACGATCCAAAAACGTTTGGTTTTAAAAATATCTATCAGCGGACTCCACAACGGTTTAATCACCCAAGGCAGATATAACCAACTAGTATAGTATGCGATATCGGTATTGGAAACACCGAGTTTCTTATACATGATTACCGAGATTGTCATAACAACAACGTAGGGAATCCCTTGTGCAAAATATAATGAGGGAATCCACGACCATGGACGTTTCCCCGAAGAATTATTATTGACATCCATAAAGAATCCTTACATGCTACCAAAAATCCGTTCGATGTCATTTCAAACGAAGTCCCGGTAGGGACAAGTGAAAAATCTGAACACTTTCGAAACTCTCAGATTCCTCGTCCCGAAACTCTTAAATCATTCCGAAAAATAATACGGAATTGCTCAGGATAAAATTGGGACTTGGAATGACGGTATCGTTACATTTTGGAACTTGATTTTTGTAATTTGGAATTTCTTAATACAGTTTCTTTAATTCCGCATCCTGAAAATAGTGTTTCACAATCTCTTCCGCTTTGAAGCCCTTCACCGCCATCACTGCCGCACCAATTTGACACAATCCGACTCCGTGTCCCCATCCCGCACCACGTAAAACGAACGCATCATTCTCCTTCTGCACAACAAAAGCAGAACTGTATAAATGCGATTTTGATAGCCATCGGCGAATCTCCAGCTCTTTGCCAACAACCAATGTCCTTTTTGTCCCTTCAATTTTCAAACGGGTGATCCTTCCCGATGGACCGCGTTGGAGCGGGATGAGACTTAATATTGTGCCGAAATCGATCCCCGATTTATTTTGAACCAATTCTGAAAGCTCGGTTGTTGAATATTGTACTTTCCACCGAAAAAAATCTGTCGTTTCTTGATCGAATGACGGAAGAATCTGGCGTAATATGTTGCCGTCTGTTGTGTTACAAAACGCTTCAGGCGAAGAAAGGATCCACTCTTCCGCTTCTGTGTTTGATTGTGGTGGAGTATACTGATGTTGCTCTGAACATGAAACCGGCATTAGGTAATGATATTGTGTTTCTCCCCATGTTGTATGGAATGGTTCGGAAATACCTCCGCACGATTTGGAAAAGCGTGCATCGCAGATATCATTTTGATACACAAGAAACATTCCTCGTGTTGCGCTTATCGCTTCGGTGGCGGCATTCGAAATATCTTTTGTAATACCTTGATACCGTTGACAATGGTCATCCGCGCAGACGTCAAAGATATCATGATCTTCACGATCATAATATCGGATTAGTTCGTTCTCCGTTTGGGTTGTACGTTGCGATGGTATGCCGAGATTGGAGAATTTTTTCTTCATCTCCAGCATTGCTACCAGCCAGCTGCGAGATGTAATGGCATGTGCTTTTAACAAATCCATCGGAGCGCTGGCGCTCATCTCCGAGGAAATAACGCTGGCAAGATATTTTTCTACTGATACTTCATTGATCGCGGTGATTCCTTTGTTGCGGGCTACCAAGCGTAACGAACCCTGAAATGTTTGATGCTCTTTTCGTTCCCAATGAAAATTGATTCCGAAAACAACATCATGGATCGTAAATGCTCCGCCATTGACCGGTGCAAAGGTGATCTCTTTCCCGCGAATCAGTTCTATCTCCTTCCCTCCATAGAGTATAATTTCCCCATTCTTTAGGATAGCCTTGAACTTACCGGTCACAATGACATCATTCGTAATTTTAAACTTTTCCAGTAATTCACCGGAAACTTCCACATAATTTTCTACTACTCCAATTTTAATGATCGGTTCAGATGAGATCATATTTTTTCAAGAATAATATTCAGTGTTTCTTCCGGAATGGAAACTTCGTGATAGATCCCGCTGAGATGAGGAGCATCTACCGTAAGAAAATCTTTTTCCATCGGCGTTACAACTAATCCGCCGATATCCACAGCTGCGGGACTAATCAATACTTTTGCTTCACGTTCAAAAAAAAAGGAAGCCGGACGATGTTTACTCCGAACGAAAATGATCAAACGCCACACTCCATCGTCATAGGAACCAATAACATTCATCATCGGTTCTTCGTTCGTGTTCATCACTTTTCTTAACGATGAGGTCAACCGAAGGAACGACAACTCCATTTCCTGTTCACTTTTCCCCTCCAATGTAATGACGCTTCGTCCGTACCGTTCAAGTGTTGAGACTGTTATTCCGTTAATATTTTTTTTAATTTTTTTGTGTTCTACCATTTCCCGTTCGACAGGAATCAATCCTGCTGGAGAAGCTTGAAAATGCATATGATCGGGGGCGGAAGCACCGCATTTAGGCCCGTTATAAAATACGGTATATCCGGGTGACAGATCTTTTGCCAAGGAAAGAAACGAAAGGATCTGCTCTTCAATCGATTGGGGAATATGCTCAATATGAGAAATTGTGAAATGTTCCCGAAAGATTGGCATGGGATTGCACAGCACGAGAAATTTTTCTTTATAGAGAACACCTTGTTGTTCCGGCGGAAGATTTTCTAGACAAAGAAAACATTTTCGTTCTTTGATCGATACCGCATCCACCTTTGCACCGGTGCTGACAATGCGCTTTGGATTATATTGCAGGCGTGCGGAAAATGAACCGCAGTCAATAACTTTTGTTTGGACACTCTGTAAAGCCGAAACTCCTTCGGCAAGCATCGGCCATTGATGCTGTTGTTCATGATAGAGATGAAGTATCTGTTCGGAAAGTGATTGATGTTGTGCCGTCGGAAATCGTGAAAAGGTCTTCTGTGAGAGCATGAGCAATACTATTTGATGTCTCTATATCCTACAAAGTGGTTTACGGATGATTTGCCCATTTGAAAGGGGGACTGTTCAATAAAATTGAAGCCTAATTTTTTATACCACTTGAGCGAAGGAACATTTTGCTCCATCACTCCAAGCCAAATTTGTTGAAACAAATGCTGCTGTGCTTTCTGTTCAACAATCTTTAATAGTTCTAAGCCAATCCCGTTTCCTTGAAATTCTGGAAGAACATATAATGATTCAAGATAACAGCGTTTCTGTTCGTGATTGATCTTCATCCGAGCATAACCGACAATATGGTTTTTTACTTCGGCAACGAAACCGATACTGTCTTTGTCATCATATAACTGTGCAAAATTGATCTCGGAGTAATAATTGTTAAAATACCATTGAATATCCGTCACAGGGATAAAATCCGCATACGATGCAAGCCATGTATTGAGCAACACTTTTTGGATTTCATTAGTATCGTCCAGAGTCCATTCACGATATTTTGGCTGAATAGACATTATTTTTTCCTATTCAAATGAATACGTGCGTGCATTTCTATCGTGCGTATTTTATCTTTGTAAAAATCGTTGCGATTAATCTTTTCGATTGGAAGAGATGCATCGGTATTCCCTTCCCAGCGGCGGCAATGATAGAGAGATGTGTAGATTCTTCCGATTTGATACTGACGCGATATTCGTATCGCTGCTGCGTAATCTTCGCCATAACTTGTGTTCGGTAGAAGGATCTCGCGTAATATCGGAGTGTAAAATGCCCGCGGTGCTCCAAGTCCATTAATGCGAAGTGCATTGTTTCGTCCGTTATCCGAAGTCCATTCCTTATGATCGATCAAACCTGGAGGAATCGGTTCTAGATTTGCATTAACAAGCGTGTATGATCCTATCACCATCGCAACATTCTCTTTGCGAAACACATTCACAACATTTTGAAGCGTATTATTATCGGAATAGAGATCATCGGAATCAAGTTGAATAGCATACATTCCGCAATATTCGGAAAGGATCGCTTCGTTCCAACAGCCGCCGATTCCCAAATCCTCCCGATTCGGGATGATATGTTTTACTCTTGGATCTCGTTTTGAGAGATCGCTCAGGATGTTCGTTGTGTTATCCGTCGAATGATTGTCCACGATAATCACATTAAATGCAAAGTCTGTTTTTTGTGACAGCACACTATTCACCGCTTCTGTAACGGTTTTTTCGCGGTTTCGGACAGGAATAATCACACTTGCTTCAACCGGAAACTTTTCCTTTGATCTTGGAACTTTAGCAAACTTCGGTTTTAAATATGCACTGATATTTTTCAAATGTTTTGTAGCAACAAGTTCGTTCTCTTTTTGGACCGAAATATTCCTTGGATCGACATAATCGAACATTTTTTCACCGCTTTTGCGAGTATCAGATTCAGTCTTTGTATAGAGATATTCCTGATTATGAAAGATCTCGCTGAGTGCTGAAACTTTTAATCGCAAATCGTACAATCCGGCACGTTCTACTTTTTCGATCTTCCCGTATTTTTTAATCGCCTTTTTTACGATTGAAACGGAAAAGAACATCACTGCACCAAAATCGAAATTATCGCGGATACTTCCCAATTGGTAATCGATGGTCGGATGTTCAGAACGTTTTCCATCCTTCACTTCATAAAAATCAGAATAGATCATCCCAGCTTTTGTGTCCTGGGCAATATGGACAAACCGTTCCAAAGCTGCCTGGTTCAATGTGATGGATTGCGCTTGATTAATAAAGAGCAGATAGTCGGTAGAAAGTTTCTCAATGATTGCATTCAGTGTCTTTCCGGATGTAAGCGAATCGACGTTCACACCCACACATTTTTCCTGCGAAGTTGAATATGCTCCATCGTGCGCAATAATAATTTTTTTAACAAGCGGCGATCGGATGAATTGCTGTAGTGTAGAAGCAAAGTATGGTTCCGAACTAAACGGTAGAATAACAGAGATCATAAACGATAAGACCTTAGACGTTCTAAAGAAAAATAAAGTTTGCGAAAGCAATGTAAAAAGAAGAACAAGCGAAAGCAAACCAAAATACCCGACTGATATACTTGACATTACTCATAAAATTCATAACATAAAGGTAGCAATGTTCCAATTTCAGGAAGGAATCGCCATGTCTGAACTTGATTTGAAAGAATTTGAAAAAAACATTGTCGTACGGACCATAGCAATAATCGATTACGACAAAATTGTTGATTTGCAAAAGAGATGTTTCCCGGGAATGAAACCGTGGGCAATTGAACAACTCGAAAGCCAATTGAAGATATTTCCCGAAGGACAAATCTGTGTTGAGTACGAAAACAAAATTGTCGCCTCATCCAGCAGCTTAATCCTCGATTTTTCTCTCTATTCTCAATGGCATAGTTGGAAGGAAATTGCTGACAACGGATATATCCGGAATCATAATTCCGAAGGAAATACGCTTTATGGTATTGAGATTATGGTCGACCCTGATTACCGAGGAATGCGACTTGCGAGAAGATTGTATGATACTCGAAAAGCGATTGCGACAAAATATAATCTCATGAGAATTATTCTCGGTGGACGAATTCCGGGATATGGAAAATATTCAACTGAAATGACCGCGCGCCAATACGTCGGAAAAGTATTGGACAAATCGTTGTTTGATCCTGTGCTAACTACTCAACTGGCAAACGGTTTCGTTCTGAAGCGATTGCTTCAAGATTACATGGTCTCCGACTCGGAATCAAAAGGCTATGCGACGTTTTTGGAATGGACCAATCTAGATTATGTTCCCGACACATCTCGAATCTTTATGCCGGTGGAATCAGCGCGCATTTGTGCCGTTCAATATCAAATGAGAATGGTGAAAGACTTTGAAGATTTCGCCAAACAATGTGAATACTTCATTGATGTCGGTGCAGACTATCGGAGTGATTTTGTTCTTTTTCCTGAAATTTTTACAACGCAGCTGCTTTCGTTTATGCCCAAAGATCGTCCGGAAGTTTCCATCCGGCATCTTTCGGAATTTACTCCAAAATATCTTGAACTCTTTCGATCTCTTGCAATTCGATATAACGTCAACATCATCGGCGGATCACATTTTACCGTTGAGAATGATAACCTCTATAACATTTCGTATTTATTCCGAAGAGATGGAACGATCGGCAAACAGTACAAACTGCACATTACACCAAATGAACGGCGTTGGTGGGGCGTAAAACCGGGAGATACGTTAGAAATTTTCGACACAGACAAAGGGAAAATTTCCATTCAAATCTGTTACGACATTGAATTTCCGGAACTAAGCCGCATTGCCGTGGAGAATGGAGCGCAATTAATCTTCGTTCCCTTCTGTACAGATGAACGGAATGCCTATCTGCGTGTCCGATACTGTGCACAAGCGCGATGCATCGAAAACCATATTTATGTTGCCATTGCCGGCGGCGTGGGAAACCTTCCTTTTGTGGAAAATCTGGACGTACATTATGCTCAATCGGCAATCTTCACTCCATCCGATATTCCCTTCACACGCGATGCAATCCAATCCGAAGCAACACCAAACACCGAGATGGTCATTGTGGATGATGTTGATCTTGAATTATTGAAACGTCATCGGCAAAGTGGCGGGGTGTTGAATTGGTTGGACAGAAGAAAAGATCTCTACGAAATCCGATATAAAGGAGGAAAAGGAGTTACAGTATTGTAATATAATTCTATAGCCTGCCGTTGAAGCAGACTATAGAATAACAATCAATTGTGTTAAAAGGATCATTTTTTCAATTTTCGAAATACCAGTTTTCCTTCTCCTTCCAATCCAAGTTCAAGGGCATCTCCTTCAGTAACTTCGCCGCCAAGGATCTTTGAAGAAAGAACATCGATAATATGTTTTTGGATCGTCCGCTTTAATGGACGCGCACCAAAACTCGGATCGTACCCAAGACGTGCAATCCATTCTTTTGCATCGTCTGTCACAACAAGTGTCATCTCTTTTTTCGCCAACATGGCATCCACATGTTTCAATTGAATATTGATCACTTGTTTTATATCCAGCTGCGAGAGAGGCTTAAAGAGAATCACTTCATCAACACGGTTCAAAAACTCAGGACGGATAGTTTGGCGAAGCAATTGATTCAACTGCGAACGAAGATCACCGGCCATATTCTGCCAGTCCTCTTCCGTTTCCATTTGCGCCATCTGTTCCTGAATTATTTGTGATCCAATATTCGACGTCATAATAACGATGGTGTTCTTAAAATTCACCGTCCGGCCTTTTGAATCAGTCAACCGTCCGTCATCAAGCAATTGCAAAAGTACGTTAAACACTTCCGGATGCGCTTTTTCAATCTCATCAAGAAGCACCACGGAATATGGTTTTCTGCGGACTGCTTCCGTTAACTGACCACCCTCTTCATAACCAACATAGCCTGGTGGAGCGCCGATCAAACGAGAAACGGAGAACTTCTCCATATATTCGCTCATGTCAATCCGCACCATTGCGTTCTCATCATTAAAGAGCAATTCGGCAAGGGACCGAGCAAGTTCCGTTTTTCCAACACCAGTTGTGCCAAGAAAAATAAAAGAGCCAATCGGCCGTTTTTCATCCTGCAATCCCGCGCGACTTCTTCGGATAGCATCGGCAACAGCTTTTACCGCCTCTTCCTGATTCACCATCCGTTCGTGGATTTTTGTTTCAAGATGAAGCAGTTTCGACCGCTCGCTCTCTAGCATCCTTGTAACAGGGATTCCAGTCCACTTCGAAACAATCTCGGCAATATCTTCCGCATCAACCTCTTCCTTCAGCATTTTTTTCGTGTTTTGAATTTCAGAAAGCTTTACGGTCGCCTCTTTTAATTGCCGTTCAAGATTGGTCAATGTTCCGTACCGAAGTTCGGCAACTTTTCCGAGATCCCCTTCACGCTCTTTTTTATCCGCTTCAATCTTCACATTCTCAATCTCACCCTTCATGTTCCGGATAGATTGAATGAGATTTTTTTCATTCTCCCAATGTGTCCGCAGAGCAGTTCGGGATTGATTCAATTCAACAAGATCTTTTTCAATTTCTTGAATGTGCGTTTTTATTGCTGCACGATCGGATTCATCAGCGTATTCCGCGGAAAGCTCCCGTTTAACCGCTTCGCGTTCAATTTCCAAATGCTTCACCCTTCGCTCGATATTGTCCAATTCTTCCGGCATCGAATCTATCTCAATCCTCAATTTCGATGCTGCTTCATCCACAAGATCGATCGCTTTATCGGGAAGAAATCTATCCGATATGTAACGGTGGCTTAACTGTGCGGCGGCAATAATCGCTCCGTCGGTGATCCGTACACCATGATGCACTTCATAACGTTCAGCGAGTCGACGCAAGATTGAGATTGTATCATCAACAGTAGGTTCATCAACATGAACCGGCTGGAATCGGCGTTCCAGTGCCGGATCTTTTTCGATATATTTTCTGTATTCATCGAGTGTTGTTGCACCAATCGCACGCAGATCTCCCCGTGCCAACGCCGGTTTCAGCATATTTGCCGCATCGACAGCTCCTTGTGCTGCTCCCGCTCCCACCAATGTGTGAAGTTCATCAATAAAGAGAATAATTTCACCGTTGGAATTTTCGACTTCTTTCAATACGGCTTTCAGTCGTTCTTCAAACTGTCCGCGAAAACTTGCACCGGCAATAAGCGAAGCCATATCCAATGCAATAATTCGTTTCGATTTAAGATTTTCAGGGACATCTCCAGAAATAATTCTATACGCAAGACCTTCTGCAATAGCCGTTTTCCCGACACCAGGTTCACCAATCAGCACAGGATTATTTTTTGTTCGACGTGACAGAACCTGAAGCACGCGTCGAATTTCATCTTCACGTCCGATGACAGGATCAAGTTTTCCTTTCCTTGCAAGATCGTTCAAATCCCTACCGAATTTTTCGAGTGACTGATACTTGTCTTCAGGATTTTGATCCGTCACACGGTGTGATCCGCGAACTTCTTTGAGTGCTTTCAACAAACCTTCTTTTGTGATTCCTTGATCCAAAAGCAATTTCACTCCGCTATTGCTCTTTTGATCAAGCAAAGAAAGTAATAGATGTTCCGTGCTAACATAATCGTCTTTCAGGTTCTCTGCTTCTTTTTGAGCCTGTTCAAATATTTTTTGCAGGATTGTAGATACATATTGCTGAGCGCCACTTACTTTAGGAAGTTTTTCAACAACTTCATTGATCTTTATTTTAATATAATTGACATTTGCTCCAAGTTTTTGGAGAATGGGCGTAACAATCCCTTGCGCATCCTGCACTAATGCAGCGAGCAAATGCTCCGGTTCTAACGATTGGTTTCCGTAGGATGTCGCAATCTCTTGCGCATTTTGCACAGCTTCTTGTGATTTTATGGTAAATTTATTGAAATTCATTTTTCTATTTTTTCAAATTTAGGTTGTTGCTTATTTACATTCTCTGTGATCTCTGTGTTCTCCGTGGTGAAATATTTTATTTTATTTTGGTACTCTGCATTCTGGTAAACTCTTTTTCTCTTTCCTGCATTACCGCCGGCACATTCAATAAATCGTTCAATTTATATGCAGGGATAACACTCACAATTCCATTGGATTTACTCTTCTGCTTGTCATAAAATCCCGATATAATCCCTGTCAGAAATAGTCTCGCCGGAACAGTAGCAGTTCCTGTATCTTTTATCGCTGGCGAATAAAAGAAAAGAGGGGAACCACTGCTTTCTTTTGAAATGTTCGTTTCTACCAAATAGAGTTCTGTATATCCATTTTCCACTGAATATTTTTCTTCGGAAAGCTGGGCGATTTTTCCAAACCTTACGATTGGTATGTTTTTGAAAATTCCAAAATGGGAAGACTCCATACCAGTATAAAACACTTCGTCTCCTTCAGAAATATTTTCCTTTTTCAGGAAATCTATAGCCGCAATCATGCCAACGGGAGTGAATAAAAAATCATACCTATTCAGGTCCGGATACGCAGGAATAATTGCGAGATCAACAGTCGAATCCGGATGGAGAAAATATCGTGGTACAGAATTCAGGACCATCGGAATAATCAATGTGTCGGAGTATCCATCCTTTCTATTGATTCTGATGTACACTGTATCAAAGAACGATCCATTTGATTTTTTTAATGTGCTTTTGGTTGTGACCAAATAGCCAAAGTTTGCAGTATCGTTGTTCTGATTCGTTTTCAGCAAAACAAAAAAACCTGTCCCTTGCGGAGTCAATCTATTATTTGTATCCTTCGAAAAAATAAACGTCACTGATTTTTTTACCTGTGCCGGAAATTTTGCTGCAGACGATGTCGCTATGAGTAGAACGAGTGCAAGGAATAGATATCGAATTTTCATGTATACTTCTTTCATCAAGATTGAGAATGATTAACTATTGTTTTTCGCCAGTCTCTTGTTCAAATCGTTTCTTGCCCTCTTTTTCTTCTATGACAGTCTCCATTGCATTCCGTTTTTCCTGATTCTGCATATCAGCAAAAACAGAAGTAGCGGCAAAGTTTCCCGAACTGCTCATTTTTTTATTAATAATCGCCATTAACAATATCAATGCTAAGGCAATCAATATAATCCAAACTATAATGTCCATCATAGCCTAACCCTCATTTCCTCATCCTTCAATGAAAGAATTATGATAGCTCAACCAATTGCACCTGAATCACTTCCTCTATACGTGATGAAATGGATGAAAGAGTTTTTTCCGGCGGTTTGGCATCAAGTTTTAAAGTGCAACACGCAGTTTGCGTACCTTCAAAGATCAAATTCTCGACTTCCTGAATATTGATCGCTGCCGACTTCAAATCCTCAAACACATTTGCTAAAACACCCGGCTTATCATAATGTCTCACAACCAATTGGAATTTTGCCGGAGTTACTTTCGCTTTATTCACCCAATTCTTTACCGTCCCCCGCTCCTTATACATTTTGATAATCGCCACGGTCTCATCGGCAATTGCATTTTGCGCCTGTTCTGTTGAAGCACCGATGTGATGCGTTCCGTAGACATTTGGCAATGAGGCAATCTTATTGGTAAACGGCGAAGTCTTATCTTCAGGTTCACCGGAAAAGACATCTGCCCCGACTCGAATTTTACCCGCTTGTGCGGCTTCATACAACGCATCTTCATCAACCACTTCCCAGCGCGATGTATTCAAAAAGATTGCTTTGGGTTTCATCATCCCAATCAGCTCTTTCGTGATGATTTTTTTCGTCTCGGGTTTTAGCGCCAAGTGAACCGACACAACATCGCAGAGCGGAATCAACGCTGCGATCGACTCTGCACTCGTCACTCCAAGAGATTCTGCTTTTTCTTTTGTCAAAGAACGCGACCAGGCGACAACATTCATTCCAAACGCCTTTGCGCGATGAATGAACTCTTTTCCGATCTGGCCGGTACCGATTACTCCGACGGTCTTGCCGAACACTCCATCAGCTTTGGAATATTCGCTCTTGTTCCATTTCGCATTCTTCAGATCGATGACATTATCCGGAATTCTTCTATCGATCGAAAGAAGCAAACCCATAGCAAGTTCTGCAACTGCAACGGAATTTTTCCCCGGACAATTTGAGACATAGATGCCTCGGGCATTGGCAGCTTTCATATCAATATTGTTGACACCAGCTCCTGCTCGAACAATGAGCGAAAGATTTTTTGCAGAAGAAATACAATCTGCATGAACTTCCGTAGAACGGACAACAAGCACATCGGCATCTTCAATTGCACCGGCGAGTTCTTCCGCTTTGAGTTTTGGTTTATTAATAACAACCATACCGAGTGACGCAAGGTTATCAATGGTTTTTTGTGGTAACGAATCTGCTAAGAGGACTTTCATACGACATCTCCTTTTAAGGAATGTTCTATCGTGGTAATAAGTATTTGTACCAAAAGGTACGTCCTTTTTCCTGAGCCATCAATTACAAATAATCACCTTTTTTCGGGCATATCCGATATAACAAAGGCGAGGAATCACCTCGCCTTGTTATCTTTAGATCACCAAAATGCTTTTGGAGTGTTATAAACGAGTTATTTATCGTCAACAACTTCAAAATCAGCGTTTTCAACTTTCTTTCCGCCGTCGGATTGACCACCGCTTTGAGACTGCTGCTGTTGTTGTTGCCCGGTTGCGTCGGCACCTGGTTGCGGTCCCGCTGTTTTGGCTGCCTCATACATTTTCGTGGAAGCTTCATTCCAGATTTTTTCCAGTTCTTCCTTCTTTTCTTTGATCCCCGAATTTGCTTTAACAGCTTCTTCTAACGCATTCGTTGCAGATTCAATCTTTGCTTTTGTATCAGCATCGATCTTATCACCGAGATCAGTCAATTGCTTCCGCGTTGAAAAGATGAGGGAGTCAGCCTGATTTTTGATCTCAATTTCTTCTTTGCGTTTTGAATCCTCTGCAGCGTGTGCTTGCGCATCTTTCTTCATCTTCTCTACTTCTTCCTTGCTCAATCCGGATGAAGATGTAATGCGAATATTCTGTTCCTTACCTGTGGCTTTATCTTTTGCGGAAACGGAAAGCATACCGTTCGCATCGATATCAAGCGATACTTCAATCTGAGGAACACCGCGCGGTGCTGGTGGAATTCCGTCAAGATGGAACTTTCCGAGAGAGCGGTTATCAACAGCCATCGGACGTTCACCTTGAAGAATATGAATCTCCACTGATGTCTGGCTATCGGCTGCCGTGCTGAATGTTTCACTCTTCTTTGTGGGAATGGTTGTATTCGCATCGATCAGCTTTGTCATCACGCCACCGAGTGTTTCAATCCCAAGTGACAATGGTGTCACATCCAAAAGCAATACATCAGTCACATCACCAGCAAGAACGCCTCCTTGAATAGCTGCACCAATAGCAACAACTTCATCAGGATTCACTCCTTTGTGTCCTTCTTTTCCGAAGAATTTTTTTACCAACTCTTGAACTGCCGGCATACGTGTCATGCCGCCAACAAGAATCACTTCATCAATTTGGCTGGTGGAATAACCGGAATCCTGCAGCGCTTTTTCCGTTGGATGTAAACATCGTTTTAACAGATCGTCTACCAATTGTTCAAATTTGGAGCGCGACAATGTCATCGTAAAATGTTTCGGACCGTCTTGTGTAGCCGTAATAAACGGAAGATTGATCTCTGTTTGTGCAGAGGAAGATAATTCAATCTTTGCTTTTTCTGCAGCTTCACGCAATCGTTGAAGTGCCATAGCATCCTTCAATAGATCGACCCCTTCTTGCTTTTTAAATTCTTCTGCAAAGAATTCCACGAGACGCTGATCGAAGTTATCACCGCCAAGATGTGTATCGCCATTCGTTGATTTCACCTCAAAGACACCATCGCCGAGGTCAAGAACGGAAATATCAAATGTTCCACCGCCAAGATCGAATACAGCAACTTTTGAATTCTTATGTTTCTTATCCAAACCGTACGCAAGTGCAGCCGCGGTCGGTTCGTTAACGATACGTCTCACGGTTAATCCGGCAACTTCACCAGCTTCTTTGGTCGCTTGACGTTGAGCATCATTAAAATATGCCGGGACAGTAATAACTGCTTCGGTTACTTTCTGGCCAAGATAATCTTCCGCAGTCTGTTTCATCTTTTGAAGAATCATCGCGGAAATTTCTGGTGGTGAATAAACACGATCGGATATTTTCACTCGCGATGTGTTATTGTCTCCTGTGACAACGTCGTAGGGAACGAGTTTCATTTCTTCGTTCACTTCGTTCATAAATCGTCCCATGAAGCGTTTAATAGAATACACCGTGTTCTTTGAATTTGTTACTGATTGTCGTTTCGCTGACTGACCCACCAATCGTTCGCCGTTTTTTGCAAAAGCAACAATGGATGGTGTCGTTCGTGCACCTTCTGAGTTTGCGATCACAACCGGTTCATTTCCTTCCATCACAGCAACAACCGAATTTGTTGTGCCGAGATCGATACCAATAATTTTTCCTGCCATAATATTTTTCCTCTATTTAATGTTGTAGTTTCAGACTTTTCTACGTATCTCTGTGCAAGCAGTGTGCCACAATAAACACTGCGTTTTTAACCATTTTTGATGCTACAAAACAAAATTTAAAAAATTATAGTGCCATTATGGCAGTCATTCCATCTTATTGTTTTACCATTCAAGAAATTATGGCAGACAAAGATGAAGCTTGTATTTCTTTCAATTTGTCATATCTTGACAGGCGAAATAGGGACTACGTAGTTTCTAAGCTACACTAAGAGGAAATTGAAAAAAAGAATGATTGAAAAAGATACGATATTAGCCTCGCTGAAAACCAAACAATTGGGGAAAAATATTTTTTCTTTCCAATCGATTGATTCAACGAATACCTATGCAAAATCCTTAAGCAAGTCAGAAGCTCCACATGGCACGATTGTTATCACTGAAGAACAGACGTCCGGACGAGGGCGTTTACAGCGAAACTGGGTATCTCAAAAAGAAAAGAATTTACTTTTTTCGATTATACTCTTTCCCGAATTCACTGTGGAGAAAATTTCCCTTCTTCCCTTTGCCGGTTCGCTTGCCGTGGCCGATGCCATTGAAAAAGTGACTGCTCTTTCTCCAATATGTAAATGGCCGAATGATGTTCTCGTCAACAATAAAAAGATATGTGGAATGCTTCTAGAATCTTCAACAGGGCAAGTTGCGCTGGAAAAAATTGTTTTTGGTATCGGGGTAAATGTAAATCAAGAAGAATTTGATGGTGATCTTCGGTATAAGGCATCATCCATAAAAAATGAATGTGGAAAAGAAATTGACCGTGTTCTATTGCTTCAATCGATATTAGAAGAATTAGAAAATCGGTACGAACAATTGTCTCATTTTCCACCTCAGCAATTACTGAATGATTGGAAAATGAAGGCATTGCTTTTTGGAAAAAAGATTACTGTATTAGAGAGTGAATTTAGTTTTGCTGCTACTGCGATTGATGTGGACGAAGATGGTAGCCTGATTATTGAAACGGAAGACGGACAACGAAAAAATATTTTTGCCGGAGATGTAAGTCTGGCTTATCAATAAAGAAAATCACAAAGACACAAAGTGATCTTTGTGTCTTTGTGATAAAAAAAGGAAGTAATATATGATACTTACCATCGATATCGGCAACACACACTCCGTTTTTGGAATATATAATGGAAACAAATTACTCGGCGATTGGCGGGTAACAAGTTTTGTCACTCGCACGGAGGATGAATTTGGCGCACTGGTGAGAGAGTTTTGCGAACATGCGAACATTTCAACAAAGAAGATTACTTCCATAGGAATTGCTTCAGTCGTCCCAAATTTGACAGACGTTTGTCTGAAAATGTCTCGCAAATATTTCCATATTGAACCGATCATCATTTCATCAGATCTTGACCTCGGTATTAAGGTTCTTTATGATGATCCCCGTTCCGTCGGTGCTGATAGATTGTGTAATGCCGTTGCTGGATATGTAAAGTATAGGGGTCCCCTCGTGATCGTTGATTTTGGAACGGCAACAACGTTCGATGTTATATCAAAAAATGGTGAGTACCTTGGAGGAGTGATTACCGCCGGAATTGAAACCGCATCCGGAGAACTTCATCGTCGGGCGGCAAAGTTGCCTAAGATTGATCTGAAATTTCCCGAAAAAGTCATTGGAAAAAATACGGTTGAAAGTATGCAGGCAGGTATTTTGTACGGAGCGCTTGATTCAATGGAAACAATGATCCGCCGTATCTCAAAAGAATTAGACGACTATCCAACCGTTATTGCCACCGGGGGATTTTCTGAAACGATGAAAAAACAATCCAAGGTCATCAATAAGCATGAACCAACATTAGTGCTGGAAGGAATTAGACTGATTGTGGAGAGAGTGGAAAAGAAGAATAAGAAGAAAAAGTGATGGACAAAGTGACCATCATCTTAAAGGTGACGGTCACTTAAAGAAATTATTTCATTCCAAACATCTGCACAGACATCTGTGCAAATTCTACCAATGAATTAAAGAATAATCCAAAATAAAGTGTTGGAATCAGTAGCGACATCAATAAAATTTGTTGTGCCAATGGAAATGTCATTGGTTCCACTGTTGCAGATTGTTCATCTCTCAAAAACATATTCCTGATGATTCGAACATAATAGTACAAAGAAACAACGCTGTTCAGCACTCCGATAACCGCAATCACAATCATTTTTGCATTAATGAGGGAAAGAAAAATCATCCATTTACCGATGAATCCTGCTGTCGGAGGAAGTCCTGTAAGTGAAATAAGAAATACTGCAAGCGATACAGAAAGGAGCGGCGATCGCTTCCCAAGTCCTCGATAATTATCAATATGTTCACTATTGATTTTATTAGCGATGAGCATCACCACATAGAATGCGCCGAGATTCATGAACAAATACACCACAAAATAAACCATCACTGCAGAAAATCCATCGTTACTGAGGACAACCAGTCCAAGCAGCATATAGCCAGCTTGTGCGATGCTTGAATATGCCAGCATCCGTTTCACATTGTCCTGCCAAAGCGCAACAAGATTTCCAAGAGTCATCGTGAGCACCGAAAGAATCATCAAAGCATTTTGAATATGAACCCCGCTCAGAAATGTCCATGTCCCGGCTGGAAGATTCATCACTGAAGAATCGATAAACATCACTTTGAATGCGCGCATCATCATGGCGAAACCAGCCGCTTTGGAAGCGACAGAAAGAAACGCTGTGATTGTCGTCGGTGCTCCTTCATAAACATCAGGTGTCCAGAAATGAAATGGAACAGCAGAGATCTTATACCCGAATCCAACAAGAATGAAGATGGAAGCAACAATCATGGCAAGGTGATTGGAACTTCCCTGCATTAATACTTGATTAATTCCAGAGATATTGAGTGTCCCGGTCAAACCGTAGACGATTGATATACCGTAAAGCATCACACCGGAAGAGAAAGCTCCATAGAGCAGATACTTCATGGACGCTTCGGACGAATCTTTCGCTTTGCGCGTAAAGCCGGATGCAACGTAGGATGAAAGCGAACTCATCTCCAGCGTTAGATACATCATCAACAAATTCGAAGAGCCAACCATGAACATCATTCCGAGAGCCATTGACAGAATCAGGAAATAATATTCTCCGATCGTTTTGTGTTCTGCATTTACTTCATCAGAAAATCGGGACATCAACACAACAACGATGGTCGCAAGGATGATCACAAGCTTAAAGAAAATTGCGAAAGGATCCACACTCAGCATACCGCTGAATGTTGAACTGTTCATTCCGATCTGTTCCGTCAACACATAGAACGATGCAAGTAACCCCGTCAACGAAAGCACCATCATCATCTGAGCATTTTTTCGGTTTACCAAATGAGCTAACAGAACAATACAGAGTGTTATCGTAAGGATGACTTCAGGCAGGATGTTTGAGACATTATTAAGAATAGTTTCTAGCATGATATATTCAAATTAATACAACAAATAATAAAAAATGCTTTACAAAAGATTAGTTACCGACCACTCCCACTGCACTTCCTTTGACAAAATCGACCAACGTATTTGCCGAGGCATTCATCACATCAAGCATAATATTCGGATACAATCCGAGGGCAATAACAATGATTGCCAACGGAACTAACATAATAAGTTCGCGGGTGTTGATATCGGTAAGGTCATTCCATTTTTCCGGAAGTGATCCGAGAAATACTCTCTGCAGCGTCCACAACATATAGCCCGCTGTTAACACAATGCCGAATGCTGAAGCAATTGTCAGCCAGCGAAAGGTTTGGAATGCACCAAGGAACGAGAATGCTTCCGAAATGAATCCGCTTAAACCAGGCAGTCCGATGGCAGCAAAAAATGCTATCGTCATCACACCGGAATATTTCGGCATCTTGTTCATCAATCCGCCGAAGTCATCAACGCCGCGTGTATGAGCACGATCATAGATGACGCCGACAATCAAGAAGAGCATTGCTGTGATCGTTCCGTGATTGAACATTTGCAGCATACCCCCGAGCATTCCCTGTGTATTCATTGCGGCAATTCCAAGGAGCACAATTCCCATATGACTGACAGAAGAATATGCGATCAATTTCTTAAAATCTTTTTGTGCAAGCGCGCAGAAGGCGCCGTAGATAATATTGATGAACCCAAGAAATGCGAGCGGATAGAGATAATGCATTGCTGCATCCGGAAATATTGGGAAGGCAATTCGCAATAATCCGTATGTCCCCATTTTCAACAAAACACCAGCAAGAATAACACTAATGGCGGTCGGCGCTTCAACATGCGCATCGGGCAGCCATGTGTGAAATGGAAAAATCGGAACTTTGATCGCAAATCCTATAAAGATTGCGATGTATGCCAAATATCTCCATGATGTTGAAACACCGGATAGAATCGAACCTGCTTCATAGTTTGCAGGATTCATCATCGCCAGCATATTGAACGTATGAATCTTTTCACCCGATGCCGGATCAATGATTGTCACACTAAAATAGAGCGCTAACATTGCCAACAACAGCAAGACCGAACCGAGCAATGTATAGAGAAAGAACTTAATGGCAGCATATTCTCTTCTCGGTCCGCCCCACACACCGATCAGGAAATACATCGGCAGCAACATCACTTCCCAGAAGATATAGAAGAGGAAGAAGTCGAGCGACACAAACACACCCATCATACCGGTGTCAAGAAGAAGCAAGAGTGCAAAATATCCTTTGATCGATTTTTCGATTGTCCACGATGAGATGACGGCGATACAGGAAATAATCGCTGTCAACAATACCATTGGCAGACTGATACCATCGATACCCAGAAAATAATCGATCTTTATTGATCCAAACCACCCTGTACTCTTTACATTAATCCAATTGAACACTTCTTTGAACTGCATTGTGTCGACAGAATTTACGCCGGCTAGTGACCGGTCGAATTTAGCGAACAACAAAAATGCAAAGACTACCTGGAGCAATGTGAATACCAATGAAGTCCACCGCACAGCTGACTTTTGTTCTTTGGGAAGTAATAAGACAATAATCATCCCAACGATAGGAAGAAACGTAAGCCACGTGAGGATACCGATGTTAAGAATTTTAAGTTCCATAGTATTAATAAGATTAGAAAATAATGTAGCGCTTTTACAAAAAATGATTTTAGATATACATAGCCAACAACACCATCAAACCAACGATTGCAAAGATCATATATGTCTGAACTTTTCCCGTTTGAACTTTTCGGATGGAAAGGCCCAACAGTCCGGCAAAATATGCCGTAAAGTTCACCATTCCATCAACAACGTATGAATCGAACTTTCCGCTGATGGTGGAAACGATTTTCGTAACCCATGCTGCTCCATTCACAATTCCATCCACAATTGTTCCATCAAACCATGCCAGAATCTTTGCAATACCGAGCATTGCTGCAACGGCGGTCGCATCATACAACTCGTCGAAGTACCATTTCCGATACAGGAATGTATGAACCGGCTTCAAAGCACGTTCAAACGCGTCGGCAGAAATTTTCTTCCAATAGTAAGTAACGAAAGCAAGTAGAATTCCGAGACCGGATACTCCAACAGAAAGGATCATCGCCATCGAATGCTGATGATGGATCTCTTCAATAAATTCGCCGGTTGGTGTCGATGCAACTTGTTCAGAAACAGCCACTGTTGGATAGGTCATTTTCTCAAAAAACCATCCATGACTTGCGTTGATTGGATTTAATGAGAAGAAGAAAAAAAATGAGAGAGCAGCCAGAGTCATTAACGGGATTGTCATCACCCGAGGGGATTCGTGAATATGCTCATATCGTTGTTTATCCTGATGTTCCCCCATGAATGTGAGAATCAACATTCGAAACATATAAAATGCCGTCAGGCCTGCAACAAAAAATCCAATAATGGGGATAAGGGAATGTCCCGTAAAATGTGAAAACGCAAGCGTTCCAGCCAGAATTTCATCTTTACTCAAAAAGCCAGAAGTCAGCGGAACACCGGAAATTGCCAGCGTAAAAATCATCATCGTCCAAAACGTCACTGGCATTTTTGATTTCAATCCGCCCATAAATCGGACATCCTGCGCATCCGTATGATGATCGTTCAAATGATGAAGTGCATGATGCATTGCATAGATAACGGAGCCGGATGCAAGGAAGAGTCCGGCTTTGAAAGCAGCGTGCGTAACAAGATGCATAACGCCGGCGGTATATGCACCGACACCGAGTCCCATCACCATATACCCTAATTGACTGACGGTAGAATACGCAAGAATTTTTTTAATATCATTTTGAACAATTGCAATTGTAGCGGCAATAAATGCAGTAATCGCTCCTGTATATGCTATCACTAACAGTGCATCTGCGGTTAGCATCGGGAAGGTTCTTGCGACAAGATAGACACCAGCCGCCACCATTGTTGCGGCATGGATCAGTGCGCTGACCGGAGTCGGACCTTCCATCGCATCCGGAAGCCAAACGTGTAGCGGGAATTGTGCCGATTTGCCGACAGCACCGCAGAAAATGAGAAGACCGGCAGCCGTTAACCAGGTACTTGAATCAAACGGAATATTTCCGTTTCCAATTGCTGAAAAAATACCGCTAAACGTTAATGTTGAAAACTGCATCCAGACAATCATGATTCCAATAAAGAAGCCTAGATCGCCGACTCGATTGACAATAAACGCTTTCTTTGCAGCGTCTGACGCAGATTTTTTTTCATACCAATGACCGATGAGCAAATAAGAGCTCAATCCAACTAATTCCCAAAAAACATACATGAGTAAATAGTTGTTGGTAACAACGATGCCGAGCATTGAAAAAGTGAAGATTCCGAGATTAGCATAATACCGCGAATAACGAATATCCCCTTTCATGTATGCCAGTGAAAAGAGATGAACCAAAAAACTAATGAGCGTCACCACAACAAGCATCACTGCCGTAAGATTATCGACCATAATGCCGATATCAATTTTCAGTGGGACTTGATTAACGACGGTGTGAAAATCGATCCAGGTAAATGTGAAATCCCATGTCGATTCCACAGAAAGTTTCGCAAAGAAGATGTAGATCGCAAGGGCCAGGTCAATTCCGAGGAATGTTGTACCAATCAGACCGCTCTTTTCCGTGAATCGTTTTCCAAAGAAAATCAGAAGGACAAAGCTGACAAGCGGGAGAAAAAGAATTGCGAGAGCAATTTTAAGTTCGGGTATCATTAGTCTTTTAAGTATGAAATTTCGTCAACATTGACTGTATTGAAGCGTTTGTAAATATTCAGCACGATTGCAAGAGCTATTGCAGCTTCCGCCGCTGCAAGGATAATCACGAAAATGGCCGCCATCTGTCCTTCGATGTTCATCCCGCCAAAACGGGAGAACGCAAGAAAATTGATGTTGGCAGAGTTTAAGATGAGTTCAATACCCATCAAAACCATGATTGCATTTCTTCGCGAAAGGACGGCATAGATCCCAAATGAGAACAACACCGCGCTGATCAAAAGAAAATGTGTAAGTGTAATAGTCATAAAATTAAAAATCCCAAAATACAATATTCAAATTCCAAAAAAGCTGAGTCGAAATCACATATCCAAAAATAATTGATATTTGTTATTTGGAATTTGGAATTTGTGATTTGGAGCTTTCTCTTCTCGCCATCATCGCCGCACCAACAATCGCTACGAGCAAAATCACAGACGCAATTTCAAACGGCAGCAAATGTGTTGTGATCAATGCCGTTCCAATATCTTTTGATGTAGTCTGCACCGTCAATTCGCCCATCTGTTTGCTGACAAACCAGTCACTTGTCCAGAAGAGTCCGGCAAGCAATCCTGCAATTGCAGCAACAACGCTGACTGCCGGGAGAACATTCAGTGAACCGGATTTGATATCGATGCTGACAGTATTAGTCGTTAACATCACGCCAAACAGCAACAACACAAGGATACCACCGACATAAATGAGTAATTGTGTAATCGCTAAAAAGTCTGCGTTCAGTAGAACATAAATTCCCGCTACCCCGAAGAAGGTGAACAACAATGAGAATGCCGAGTACACTATATTACGGGAGAAGACAACAAGTGCAGCCGAAGCAACAGTGACAACAGCGAAGAAGTAAAAAATTATTTCGTATAGATTCATAATAGTTCTATTGCTGAGTTGGTGGTGTTTCGGGATCTTTTGGTGAAGGATTCTGCACCGGTGGAACAAGAACTGGTGGCGCAGCAGAAGCAAGCGGTGCAGCTGCTTGAGCAGAGGCGGTAGCAGCTGCAGCGGCTTTTGCAGCAGCAGCCTGAGCAGCCACAGCAGCTTTTTTGGCTGCCTGTTCTTCATCATTTTGTTTTACTTTTAATTTTGCTGTTTCAATTTCGGAAGGAGACATCGTCCCAAAATTGTAGATGAGATTGTTCCGGTTGTATTCCGAAAACTCATATACATCGGTCATCTTCAAACATTCGGTCGGACAAGGATATACGCACAAACCGCAGTAACAACATTTAGCAATATCAATATCGAACTTTGTTACGTAGATCCTTTTCTTTTGACCCGTTGATGTTTCACCAAGACTTTCTGTGGGTGGTGCTTTCATCACTTCAATTTCAATGCAGTCAACCGGGCATGCTTTGGCACATAATTCACAACCGATACAATCATCAAAATTCATGTATAATCGGTTACGAACGCGATCCGGCATTTGCTTTTTCACATGCGGATATTGAAGCGTTACGGTCGGCGAAACCATTTGCTTAATAGTAATTCTCATTCCGATCATTGCCGAACTGACCGAACGATAGATATCATTAAAATATGTTGTAAATGCAGTCATAAATATTTTGTTTTTCTCTTTGCGTCTCAGCGTCTCTGCGGTGAGATCACATAACCATAATAAAACCGATTGCGATAATGCAGAACAATGCAAACGGTGTTAACACTTTCCAAGAAACGTACATCAATTGATCAACACGCAATCTGGGAAGTGTCCATCGGAGCCAGATGTTCAAGAAAACAAAAAGCATCCCTTTCAACACAAACCAGAATGCGCTCCAAACCGGACCACTCATAAAGGATCCAAATGGACTTGTCCAGCCTCCAAAGAACATCACCACAACAACGGCTGAGACTAAAAAGAGATTCGCGTATTCTGCTAAATAGAAGATTGCAAATTTCATTCCGCTGTATTCTGTGTTATAGCCTTGCACCAATTCCGATTCTGCTTCAGGAAGATCAAACGGTGTTCTGTTTACTTCCGCCATCGATGACAACAGATAGATCAAAAAGAGAACAAACGTAAACGGAATGAGTGCCAGTTTTTGTCCTAATGGAAAATTACCACCAAGAATCAACCAGTTTTGTATTCCTCCATCCTGCATTTGCGTCATCGTTTCCATATTCATTGTGCTAAACACCATCACAACTCCGAGAATAGCAAGCACTCCGGGAATTTCATAGCTGACGATCTGTGCTGCGGAACGAAGTGCGCCGAACAATGACCATTTATTATTGGAGGCCCAACCGGACATTAACAATCCAACAACAACAATTGAAGAAGCGGCGACGAGATAAAATATTCCAAGATCAATACTGCTGCCTATGTAGCTGCTGCTAAAGGGTAGCACTGCAAAGGAAGCATACGTTCCGATGAAGACGAGATACGGAGCAAGGATAAACAAAAATTTATCGGCTGCTGTCGGAATAATGTCTTCTTTTTGCAGCAACTTTAAGATGTCGGCGAACGGCTGCAATGTCCCATGCCATCCGTTTTCCATATAGGCAAGTCGATTTTGAATGTGCGCCGCCATTTTCATTTCGCCGTACAGCACAACGAGTGCATAGACGAGAATGAATACTACCGGAATCAACGCCAATAGTATTGACATGACGATCGGATTGTTGATGAATGCAAGAAGATTTTCCATTGATAATTCTATTTAATTTTTCACAACCAGCTAAACATTTTTAACTTTTCACTTTTTACTTGTCTTATCTGTCCACTTCCCCAAGCACTATGTCAATACTTCCTACGATGGCAACAAGATCGGCAAGCATTGCCCCTTTTGATATCGCGTTAATAACGCTCAGATTAACAAATGCCGGAGCGCGGGCTTTAATCCGATACGGTGTTACATTATCTTCCGCAACAATATAAAATCCTAATTCACCACGCGGACCCTCAATACGTCCATACGCATCTCCCGGCACCGGACGAATTCGTTTCGGAACTGCTTTTTGGACATCACCCTCAGGAATCGACACAAGAGCTTGTTCAATAATGCGGAGACTCTCCCACATTTCGAGTTGCCGCACCATGTTTCTATCCCACACATCACCAACTGTGCCCATTTCTCCCTTACCGACAATCACATCCCATTCGAATTTATGATAGAGGGTATATGGATCATCGCGACGCAGATCAAAATTCACTCCGGAGCCTCGAAGCATCGGACCGCTGCATGCATAATTGATTGCAAGATCTTTGGGAAGAATACCAACATTTGCCGTACGTTTAATGAAGATTTCATTATAATTGAGAAGATCGTTTACTTCTTGCAGCGTTTTTTTGAAATCTCTGCAAAATTCTTTTGTTTTATCGACGAATTGAGGGGGAATATCATGCGAAAGACCGCCGATCCACATGTAGTTGTACAGTAATCGGGCACCGCATGTCATTTCAAATAATTCGAGAATCTTCTCCCGATCACGGAAGTAATAGAGGAATGGAGTAAATGCCCCCATATCAATACCGAACGTACCGATCGCAATCAAATGTGAAGCAATGCGTTGCAGTTCCGCCATGATGATGCGGATATAATGAACTCGTTCGGGAACTTCTATTTTCAGCAGTTTTTCAGCAGCTACAACGTATGCCATTTCGTTGGTCATGGCAGCAACATAATCCATTCGATCAACATACGGAACAACCTGCTGATAACTGGTCATATGTTCGCAATGTTTTTCAAAGCATCGATGCAGATATCCTAAATGCGGTATCACATCCATCACAATTTCACCATCCAGCACAACCTCGAGTCGAAGCACGCCGTGTGTTGACGGGTGCTGCGGTCCCATATTGACGACCATCTCTTCGGTACGGAGAGTCTTTCCGGTGGATGTTTTATGTTTTTCTAAGGTTTCAATCATTGTCATTGAAAGATGACCGACACTTCTTAAGTGACGGTCATCTATAATAAGTTAATACGGAACTTTCATTCCATTGTAAAATTCAGGTGTTTGATAATCTTTCCGTAACGGATGTCCTTCCCAATCGTCCGGCAGTAAAATTCTTCGTTGATCAGGATGTCCGGCGAAGTTGAGTCCAAACAAATCGAATGCTTCACGTTCATGCCAATTGGCTGATTTCCAAACAGACTCAACGGATGGTACATTCGGATTTTCCGTCGGCACTTCTACTTTCAACACCATCTTATGTCGATGTACCATAGAATAGAGATGATACACAACGCCAAGTTTCCCCTTGTAATCCACACCGGAGAGACACATTAAATAATCAAACTGTAACTGTTCGCTGTTCTTTGCGAATTCGGAAATTTCTTTGATGGTTTCAGGTTGAATTTTGATGAATGGATCAGCAACATTCTCAAGTTTTGCTTCGAGAACTGCTTCGGGGAATTGTTTCTTGAAGAGGTCGTGAATTTCTTGTGCTGTCATTTTTTTTTCTAGATTTTCCAAATCTTTAAGATTTGGAAAATCTTAAATTATTTACACTGCTTTTTTCTGGACGGAACTTTCGTTACGGATCTTTTCCTGCAACTTAATCAATCCTTCAATTAACGCTTCCGGACGTGGCGGACAACCCGGCACATACACATCAACCGGAATTACGCGGTCAACTCCTTTGAGGACATGATATCCATGTTCCCAATACGGACCGCCGCAATTCGAACAGCTTCCCATAGAGATGACATACCGCGGTTCCGACATCTGATCATATAAACGTTTAATACGTGATGCCATTTTTAGCGTAACGGTTCCAGAGACGATCATCACGTCGCATTGACGCGGCGTTGCGCGCGGAATTACACCAAAGCGCATCATGTCAAAATTGGATGCCGATGCCGCCATCATTTCAATGGCGCAGCATGCAAGGCCGAACTGCATCTGCCAGAGCGATGAAAGACGCGCCCAGTTCAACAAATTATCCATCGTTGTAACAACGATGTTCGAGTTTTCAAATTTTTGGTCGAGTAATCCCATAAAATATTTTTAGTTCAATACTGTTTCTTCGTGTTCTTCAAAAACGGGTTGTTTTGATTTCGGTAAAAATTGCGGAATTGGTTTGTCCCATTCAAGATCTCCCTTTGCCCATACGTAGATATAACCGACGATGAGAATTCCAAGGAAGACGAGCATCTCTACAAATGCGAACATGCCGAAGTCTTTGTATACCAGCGCCCAGGGAAAAAGAAAAACAGTTTCCACTTCGAACACCAGGAAGATCAACGCGACGACATAAAATCGAATATTAAATTTAACATGTGGAGCACCGATGGGAATTTCACCGCATTCATATGTGGAAAGTTTTTCCGCATATGGCCGCCGCGGCCGAAGAAGTGAAGATGCAATAAGTCCGCCGGCTGTGAAGAGCGCACCGACGATGAAAAAAGCGAGAATGTTTCCAAATTCTGTGAGCATAATGTTTTTGAATGGTAAAGATTCAGAACCGGATGTATTTAAAACAAAACTGCGTCGTAAAGTGCAATTGAGCCCCCTGCGACGCAGTTAATACTAAAGAGAAAAAACGATTTGCTTATCCTCGTAGTTCGTCCAAATATCTCTCCGCATCCCTTGCTGCTGCCGAACTCGAATGTTCTTTCTTGATTAACTTATACAGTTCAATTGCTAGTTCCTTGTTGCCAGCTTTAGCGTAATTCCGAGCGGCATTTGCCAAATACTCCGCTGTGTTCGGATCATTTGCGTTCGATTTTCCGGCTTTCTCAAAATATTTTGCAGCATCAGCATGATTCAACTTTGCTTCATAACATGCTGCTATTCCGGCTACTCTCGATGCTTCCAAAATCGGCGCATCCACACTTGCGTCATCGTACGCTTCCATCGCTTTATCATATTCACCGGTATTAAAGTAACTATTTGCAAGATAAAATTGTGCAATGTTACCATACTGCGTTGAGCCGTAATCACTGACAATGGCTTGTAACCCACGAACATTTTTTTCCGGCACTCCGTTGATCGCTAATTGATATTGTCCGTTATCGTAATAGGAAAATACCTTTGCAAATTCGTTTGCCGCTTTTTCGTTGTTCGTCCGGTTATTGTTGATGTAAAACCATCCGCCGGCGATAAGAACTACAATTGCTATGCCAACATTGGTAATAAGTTTCTTATTTGTCTCATACCATGAAACCGCGTTTTCATACGTAGTAATAAGGTCGTCTTGTTTCTTTACCCGCTTTGCGAGCTCTTTCTGCTTTTTTAACATCGTCTCTTCAAATCAAAAGTGAAAAAATGTGAATTAATTGTCCTAAATATACGAAAGTTGTCTGCGTTCAGCAAGAACTCTTATGCCCGTTCATCGATAAAATCATGCTCTTCTGACCGAACAACTAAGACCGGACATGGTGCTTTTCGGATAATTTTCTCCGCTGTGCTGCCAAACAGGATATGCTCAACGCCAGTTCGTCCATGCGTCGCTACAATAATCATATCTACTTCCTGTTCCTTTGCAAATGTTGTTATCTCTACGAATGGAATTCCGGAACCAACCATTGTCTGTGTATTCAACGTCTTCGGCACAACAGCATCGATCAATGCACTCATTTCGCTGATTGCTTTCTCATGCAATTCTTTTTCCACATCAGGAAATCCAACTTGGCCAAAACCAAAGTCCGATGGATAGATTGTCGGTTCAACAATGTAGACTAAAATAAGCGACGCATTAAATTGTTGTGCAAATGGAATTGCATATCGAAGCGCTTTTTTGGAATTATCCGAAAAATCGATCGGAACAAGTATCTTTTTTAGTCCAATCGCTCGGGTTGGACGAAGTGCATCTTTTTTGGTGACAGCACGACGCGTTGGTTTAGGACTTTGTTTCTTTCTTTTTGGAGCTGGCTTTTTCATCGCTCGTCTCCTTCTGTTGTTTAAGTTGTTCAAGTTCGCCGCGAAGTTTCGAGAATTCGTTGTTCATATTTCGCAAGCGCTCACCGATCATTTCAGCAAGTTTTACAACAATCTTCAGTCCGGTCTTCGGAGTTTTTTCGATGATCTCAAACAGGTCCGGACGAAAAAATCCGATCAACTCCGAATCTTCTTTGATCACCACCGAAGCGGAACGGGGAGATTCATCAAGCAAAGCAATCTCACCAAAAAAATCTCCGTTGTTCAGAGTAATAATCTCTTTTTTGGTTCCATCTTCACCGGCAACAACTACACCGACGGAACCTTTTTCAATGACATACATACCAAGACCGGGGTCGCCTTGATAGAATACAAATTCATCCTTCACATACTGTCGCCGATGAACAATCGAAGCAACCTGACGAAGTTCTTTTGGCTCAAGTTTTTCAAAGACCGGAATCTTTGAGAGCATCTCTTCAACAGATGCCGGCTTGATCTTAGATTTGAAAACTTCCTTGAATGCGAAATCTTTCCCCATACATTTCTCGTTGATTCATAAAAAGGCAGTGTCCTATATCGATGAAGAGTCGGACATTGCGGGTGAGTAATCAAATGAAATCCAACCAGCCGTGCAGATCATTCCCGCCTTCAATAACATCAAAAAATCGTTTCTGTAATTCGCGAGTGATCGGCCCAGGTTTTCCGGTTCCGATAGTGATCCTGTCAACAGAACGAATCGGGGAAATTTCCGCCGCTGTTCCCGTAAAGAATACTTCGTCCGCAAGATAGATAATTTCACGCGGTAAATTTCCTTCCACCACAGGAAACCCTGCATCTTTCGCAAGTTGAATGACGGATGCGCGGGTAATTCCCGGAAGAATCGCATTGACAAATTGCGGTGTATAAATCACGCCGTTGCGGATGATAAAAATATTTTCGCCGCTTCCTTCCGATATCTGTCCGTTCACATCAAGAGCAATTCCCTCTTCATAGCCATCAACACGAGCTTCCATTTTCATCAGCTGCGAATTGAGATAGTTACCGCCTGCTTTTGCCATCGTCGGGAACGTATTTCCCGCTGCACGCTGCCACGATGCAAAACGAACATCAATTCCTTTTTCAAGCGCTTCTGGTCCGAGATATTTTCCCCATTCCCATACGGCAATCGTCAGATCCACCGGGCAGCCCATAGGATATACGCCAACATCACCATATCCACGATATGCGATCGGTCGAATATAACATGATTTTAATTTGTTTGCTTTAATTGTTTCTTTGTTTGCCTGCATTATTTGATCCACGGTGTATGGGATCTCGGCACGATACAGTTTTGCAGAGTCGCACAATCGAACGATATGTTCTTTATGTCGAAAGATTGCAGAACCTTTTTTTGTTTCGTAACAACGAATTCCTTCAAACCATGAACTTCCGTAATGAATCACATGCGACAACACATGAATTTTTGCATCATTCCAATCGATGAGTTTCCCATTCATCCAAATTTTTTCAACAGGTTTAACAGCCATTGTCTTCCTCAGAATTTATTATTGTCAAAAACTAGTGTAGCTATAAAATACGAATTACTTGTGTTGCAGTCACTATTAAATTTCCTGCTGATAGATTCTGTACGTTTTATATCGCTTCCCTTGCATCGCTTCAGCGGCACGGTTCATCATTACGTTATCTTCGAGGATCCAGCTTGCTTCACCGTATTGATATCCAAGTCGTTTTGCGCGAACGGCGGTCTCATAGAATAACACACCTGCGGCTCCGGATTTTTGATATTCCGGTATCACACCGAGAACAATAATTCTGACGAGATCGATTTTTTTCTTGAAGACTAACAAACGCAATAATCCGCCGAGCAATCCACCGTTCCGATTTGCTTTCAATCGAACATTAATATCGGGAAGCGAAAGGCCAAAACCGACCATTTTTCCTTTGGATTCTGCAATCAACACGAGCTCAGGTTCGACAACCGCTTTCAGATCATCCGCCAATGCGTCAAATTCTTCATCCGTCATTGCCACTGCACCCCAGTTATATTGCCAGGCAGCATTATACACTTCCTTAATTCGTCGGACTTCATTCTTAAAATCCTTCATATTGATTGGTCGAAACGTAAGACTATTTCGTTGTTTTACAATCTCATTCGCGCGATTGAACTTATCCGTATAGACAGAATTTTGATTCAGAATATATGCGTAAAGATCCTTCTCTTTTTTTAGCCCATAATTCAGAATGAGCGTTTCATAATATTGAGGATTATACGTCATCAGAACAACCGGAGGTGAATCGAAACCATTCACCAGCAATCCATATTCGTCATTGACAGATGGATTTGCCGGTCCGCGCATTGCATTCATTCCTTTTGAAAGAAGATATTTTTTCGCTTCGTCAAAGAGTGCATTAGCAACTTCTTGTTCATTCACGCATTCAAAAAATCCGAAGAAACCGACTTTGTCGTTGTGTTCTTTGTTATGATTATCATTCACAATCGCACCAATACGGCCGACAACTTCCCCATTCCGTTCTGCAAGGAACAATTCCATATGCGAATGTTTGTAAAACGGATTTTTCTTTTTATCGATCAACTTTTCGCGATCCATTCTTAGCGGCGGAACCCAGTTGGGATCGTTTTTGTAAAGAGAATAAATGAAGTCGATAAATTTCTTCGTATCGGCTGCGGATTGCACGGAACGAATGGTAAAATTTGCCATAGGTTTTCTTTCCATAAAAAAACCACGCTGATCATCTGATGATCGGCGTGGTTCAGTGGTGATCTACATACTGTTAACTGATAACGCCAAGTTTTTTTCCGATAATGCCAAAAATCTCAATAATCTTGTCGAGATGTACATTCTCGTGAGTAGCCATATAACTCGTCCGCACCATTTCCATTCCTGGAGGAACGCCGGGGCGAACAAATGCGTTGACGAAAACACCAGCTTCGAATAATTCCTTCGTGAAAACAAGAGTTTTCTCCGTATCGCCGATAATCACCGAAACGATTCCCGTTTCTGGTTGACCGACAACATGGAATCCTAATTTTCTTAACCCTTCTCGCACTCGGTCTGCATTGTTATGCAGTTGAGTTACAAGTTCTGGATGCGCCTCTATAATATCAAGCGCAGCAAGTGCTGAAGCAACAGATGCCGGTGTTGGGCTTGCTGAAAAAATCAATGCGGGAGAAGAATGTTTAATGTAATTAACAACGGATCTTGTAGAAGCGATAAATCCTCCCAACGATGCAAAGGATTTGCTGAATGTTCCCATCGTAATATCAACATCCTTAGTCAGTCCAAATTTACTTGCTGTTCCGCGTCCGCCGACACCGACAACACCGGTTGCATGTGCATCGTCGCACATTATTCTGGCATTATACTTTTTCGCAATGGCAACAATGGATGGCATATCCACGACTTCGCCGCTGGTGCTAAACACTCCATCAGTCACAATCAATTTCCCGGCATCGGCTGGAAGCTTGGAGATTACACTCTCGAGATGTTTCATATCATTATGCTTATATCTAACTACTTCTGCAGTCATACCAATAGCCATCATGTTTGCCATAACGATGCATGCATGATTATCTTTGTCCGAAACAATATATTCACCACGCTGAACAAGTGTAGGAATTATTGCCTGCGCAGTTTGATAGCCAGTTGAGATCAACAACACATCTTCATAACCGAGAAATTTTGCAAGGCGTGCTTCAAGCTCATTGTGCAAATCAATCGTTCCAGTAAGATATCGTGATCCCGAACAACCTGTTCCGTACTTCTTCACGGCATTGATTGCCGCTTCTTTCACTTTGGGATGTGCGGTCAGTCCAAGATAATTATTTGAACCTGCCATAATAATTTTTCGTCCGGCCATTTCTACGATCGGACCTTCGTTAGCTTCGATAGGACGGAAATACGGATAGAGGCCGGCAGCTTTTACTTCATCTGCGCGGGTAAATTCAATACATTTTTGAAATAGATCCAAGGGAAAAACTCCTTTTTTGACACTGATATTGGTATATTATGTGTGTTGAATATACTTTAACATCAAACGAAATGCAATTTCAGATTCTTGAAAGAGATTTTCTATGACTTCAAAACCGATCGCCTTTGTTACAGGAGGAACCGGATTTATCGGCAGCCATCTAATTGACAGATTACTTTCCAAGGGATACCACGTGCGAGCGTTGGTTCGCAATCCTAAAAAACTCGGATTTTTGGAGAACCTTCCGATCGAGATTGTAGAAGGTGATTTGTTCTCCACTGCAGCATTGGAAAAAGCGATCGAAGACTCTCATTACGTGTATCATGTTGCAGGATTAGTAGCGGCAAGATCGAAAGAGGAGTTTTATCGTGCAAACCAGGATGCAACTCGCAATATGATCGAGATTACTGCTCGCGTTAATCCCACTATCAAAAAATTCGTTCACATCAGCAGTCAAACGGCTGTAGGACCCGGAACAGGAATGACACCCGTTACGGAATCTACTTCTCCGCATCCATTGACGACTTACGGAAAGAGTAAACTCGCATCTGAAACAGAAGTCTTAAAATTTAAGGAAAAAATTCCGGTAACAATCCTGCGTGTTTCGGCTGTTTATGGACCAAGAGACACGGCGACGTTTGACTATTTCAAATCTGCCTATATGGGATTGGAACTACTGATCGGATTCCATGATACGTACGTCAGCCTTGTTCATTCAACAGATCTTGTAAGCGGAATAATTCTGGCGGGCGAAAAAGAAATCTCAAACGGTCAGACTTATTTTCTTGGAAGCGAACAATACTATACATGGAATGAAATCGGTTATGTGACAAAAAGTGTCTTGAATAAAAAATTATTCCGTGTCCGTGTTCCAAAACCGTTGGTCTTTATGATTGCGGGAATTTCCGAACTGGCATCGAAATTTAAAGAAAAACCTTCCGTGCTCAATTATGAAAAAGCATACGATCTTATTCAAGATAATTGGTGTTGCGACATTTCGAAAGCGAAAAAAGAACTTGGGTATCGACAAGAGGTAACTTTAGCAGATGGTGTGAAGGAAACGATCAAGTGGTATCTTGATCATTCGTGGATGTAAAATTGTCGAATTTTACAGTTTTTTGCAAAGCGCGGAGACAATCCGCGCTTTTATTTTTATTTCTCCTCTGTTGTTTGTACTTTATCATATGATGACTGTAACTATTGAAATATTTTTCATTTTTTGTCTTATTATTCTTAACGGTGTTTTCGCACTTTCTGAAATTGCCATTGTCTCTTCACGCAAACCCCGTTTGCAGCATCTGGCAAACAAAGGGAATCTCAGAGCTAAAGTTGCGCTCGAACTGGCAAATAGACCGGATCATTTTCTATCAACGGTTCAAGCTGGGATCACTCTTGTAGGTATCCTTGCCGGTGCTTTTGGAGGTGCAACGCTTTCTGAATCCGTTGCATTATATATTGTGCAATTCCCATCACTTACAGAGTACTCAGTACCAATTAGTCTGGCCATTGTGGTAGTCTCCATTACATATCTCTCACTCATCGTTGGCGAGCTGATACCAAAACAACTCGCATTGAAGGATCCAGAACGTGTTGCATGTCTCATCGCCATACCAATGCGGACTCTCTCCGTTGCAATGTATCCAATTGTGAGATTTCTGACATTTTCGACAAATATTATTATCCGAACATTTGGGATCAAAGACAGCACAAACCCGACAGTTACCGAGGAAGAAATTAAGGTGATGCTGGAGGAAGGGACAAAAGCAGGCACCTTCAATGAAGTTGAACAGGAGATGGTAGAACGAGTATTCCGCCTTGCCGATCAAAGTGTGAATGCATTGATGACCCCCCGAACGGAGATTATCTGGCTGGACACTGAGGATACACTTGAAGAAAATTTTAAGAAAATCAAAGAAAGCTCTCACTCATTCTTTCCAGTGTGCAAAGGGGGGATTGATAATGTTCTCGGTGTGGTTCATGTAAAAGATCTTTTTTCTGCGACCATGGATAAGAACATCGTTTCACTTGAACAGCATTTACGCAAGCCTCTCTACATTGTCGAAAATGTTCTGGTGGTGCAGCTGATAGAACAATTCAAAGAATCCGGAACTCATTTTGCTTTTCTCGTGGACGAATACGGCGGAATCCAAGGATTACTCACACTCAATGATATTTTAAAAGCGGTTGTTGGTGAAGAGATCGATTCTACAGACAAATCTAATCCATATGTTGTGCAGCGGACCGATGGTTCGTATTTGATCGATGGAACACTCTTGATCGATGAATTCAAAGAATTATTCAAGATCGATTCCATGAGTGAAGATGAAACAGGAAATTACCAAACGCTGGCAGGGTTTACGATCAACCAAATGGGAAAAATTCCCACAGCAGGTCAGTCATTTGATTGGCGGGACTTACGGATAGAAGTAATGGATATGGATGGCAACAGAGTGGACAAATTACTGATCACGAAAAGAACATCCCCTGAAAAAAAATGAACAAACCGCGCCGTAACGATCTCTTGATCCCGTTTCTTACGTTATTTTTAGACATTGCAGCATTCGAATCGGCATTTCTTCTTTCTTATTGGTTTCGGTTCTTTTCACCTTTAACGGAATATTTTGAAATCACGCTCGGCGTGCCACCAATCGAAAGCTATATTACCGCGTCATTCATTTTCATTCCAATATTTCTCCTTGTATTTCAAACTCGAAAACTTTACGGAGCGCGACGGAACACGCACCTCAGCGATGAATTCTTTGTTCTTGTCAGACTCATCACTGTTAGTATGATGATTATGATGAGTGTTTCATTCTTCTATCGTGAATTTTCTTTTTCACGAGGTGTGTTTATCCTTCTCTGGCTCATTTCCATTTCGACAGTCACCTTCGGCAGATTACTGGTGCTCCGGTTTGAACAATGGTTATACCGGAGAAGAAAAGAATTGAAATCGATTGTGATCGTCGGGAAAAATAAAACAGCCGAACAACTCTATCAACTCTTCACTCATCATCTTGGTTTAGGGTACGAAGTGCTCGGCTATTATGCAGAATCATCGGTTGATGTATCATCGAAGCTTTCCCCATGTCGATATCTTGGTTCCATGAAAAAATTAAGTGACGATATTATCCCGTTACGAATTCAAAGCGCCATTGTAGCTCTGTCCCATCACGAACAGGAAAATTTGCTCGACGTATTACGCAATACGGAAGGAAAAAATATTGAGTTTATGATGGTTCCAGATATGCTTGAATTGATGACAAGTCGAATCCGTATACAAGAAATCGGAGGAATACCTTTCCTTACTGTTAAGGATATTCCTATGTCCACATGGAACAGAATCCTCAAACGCACATTTGATATTGTATTTTCAGGTTGCGCATTGATTGTTGCGTTTCCCGTCATGGCGCTTATCGCTTTTGTGATCAGGGTAACCTCGAAAGGACCTATTTTCTACATCCAAGAGCGAATTGGATTAGATGGAATCATATTCCCACTGATTAAATTTCGATCGATGAGAATTGATGCGGAAAAATATACCGGGCCTGTGCGAAATAAAAAAGATGATAACCGAGCAACACTTATCGGAAGAATCCTTCGGCGAACAAGTTTGGACGAATTACCGCAATTATTTAATGTGTTATTTGGGCAGATGAGCATAGTAGGACCGAGACCTGAACGACCATTCTTTGTTGAACAGTTCAAAGTAAATATTCCAAAGTATCTTGAACGCCATCGCGTGAAAACGGGAATGACAGGGTGGGCGCAGGTGAACGGTATGCGCGGCGATTCTTCGATAGAAGAGAGAACGAAATTCGATATCTATTATGTAGAAAATTGGTCGCTTGTGCTCGACGTAAAAATTATTTTGAAAACCATTCGTGCAGTAATTTTTGCTAAAGATGCCTATTAGGAGTTACCGTTTGATGAACATCATCCGATCACTAGATGAATCTTCGAGATGCACTTGTAAAAACATTGGAGAAGAATAATGATTCCGCTGTTAGTTTTTTATATACACATCATCGCATTCACGGCTGCTTTTACCTCTGAATTTCAAAAAGAGGGGTTGGGTGCGGGATTGCTTTCTGTCGGATTTTTTGTGTTGATATTCTCTGTTGGCTGGTCAATCAGTTCTTTTGTGTTGAAATATGTGATAGCAGAAGCAGGATTTGGATTCTGGCTTAACCGTGACGCTCTTTCGCTGGTGCTGTTAACGATTGCGGAGGGATTCTTTTATTTCTTGTATTTTAGAGATGCGAAGAGGAATGTTGTTCAACACTGAACTATTTCAACGTAAAATTAAATGTAATCGTGCAATCCTGTTCTATTTGAGGTTGAGCACTCAGCAGCGGTTCAAACTTCCATAACTTCACTTTACTGATCGTAACATTCTCCAATCGCGTATCCCCTTTTTGAGCCGGTGTAACAGACCGCACTGTTCCATCTGGTTGAACTCTTACCCGTAATTTAATTTGTGCAGAAATGTTGACATTCGGTGGATATGCCGGAGCATCACCACTCAATAATTTTCTATTTCCGCCTCCTGCCCATTGAACGGCGTACGCAACATTATCACCTAATCCCCCTGCCTCATTTCCGACACCAAAAGGAGTTGCAACCTTCATATTCGATGTACTGGTAGACTTTCCGGCAATGTTATCTCGTGCACCAAGTCCGCTGGAAACAACATTGCTGCGTTGTTCTTGCGCCGAAATTTTTCCGCTTCGACCGGTGTTCGAAGGAATATCCGCACTAACATTTTTTTTATTTTGCTTTACCGAAATAACTTCATCAGGAAGATCAAGATATTTTCGCGAGGGAAGCGCAACAGAGTTATCAGTCTGATCAGCTTGCTGCACTTCCTCTTTCGCCGCAGTTTGTTCCGATGGAATTTCCGGTATGGGTGCCTGCAATGAGGAAATATCTCCCCACGTCATTTCCACAAATTGGGGTTCCGGAATATACTGCTGGAACCGGGAATAAAAAAGGATGACAGCGACAGCGATGTGAAAAAAAAGAGAAACAATCCACCCTGTTTGCAATTCTCGTTGAGAACGGACCATGTTAATTTCCTTCAACAGGCTCTGTGGCAATCAAAAATCTCTGGGCTCCGACACCTTTGGCAAGGTCAATTACTTCTACAGCTTTTTGCAGACTCACTTCTCTATCGGCACGGACAATGATCACTTGTGAACGATTTTGGTCGAGGATAGGTATTAGCTTCTGACCAAGCGTCTCAGTAGTGACCTCCTCCGAATTAATGTATAATCTTCCCGAGGTTGTAATGGTAAGAACGGTTTGGCGATCCGTCTGCGTTTCACTTGTCTGCGCCTTAGGCAATTGTACCTGAATTCCCGGAGACGATACAAACGACGAGGTAATGAGAAAAAAAATCAACAATTGCAGAACGATATCCGTCAAGGATGCATAGTTGAAGTTCGGTTCGATCTTATGTTTTCGCTCAAATTTCATATCGCTTTATTCATCTCTTTCGAGGAAAGAAGATTATTCATCTTTCGGTTCAAAATATTCATCATCAGCAAAAACCGTGCGGGTTGGTCCGGATTTTTTATCCGTTTTTTTCTCCGATAATGTTCCATCCTCTTCAAATTGACCTGTCTTCATCAATGAAAGGAATTCTTCTGCGCTATTTTCAATTTCGAATACAAACCGATTTACCTTTGCAACAAAATAATTATAGAAATAGAGCGCTGGTATTCCGACGATTAATCCAAACGCAGTTGTTAACATCGCTTCCCAAATTCCTGCTGCTAAAATACTCGGATTGACATTTCCACTAAGCTGTTCAATGGTATGAAAAACGGCGATCATACCTGTTACTGTTCCTAGAAATCCTAACATTGGCGCAGTTCCCGCCATATTTGCCAGAACCGAAAGTCTTTTTTCGAGATGGAAAATCTCTTCTTTCCCTGCTAGTTCAATCGCTTCTTTCACCGCCTGATGTCCGTACTTATAATTCAAGACACCATGCTTAAGAATATTCGAAACAGGTGCTTTCACTTTGGAACATGCATCGACGGCACTCACAACATCATTACGCGACAGCGCACTCCGAATTTTTGTCATTAATTGTTTCGGATCAACATTCGACCGAGACAGCATGATATATTTTTCGATGATCACCGCGACTGTGATGAGCGAACACAACAAAATCGGCCACATCACCAATCCGCCCTTCAAAAAAAGTTCTAACAGATTCATTGACGATCCTCGTAGTATTGGTGCATACAAAAATGAATTTCTCCCTCCGAACGGAGGGAGAAGAGAAGAAGGAGAGAGAGAATATTATTTGCCGACTTTAGCAATCACTGGACGGGATTCGAGCATATGCTCCATCTTTTCCAATTGTGCTTTCGCATCTGCTTTTGTTTCAAATCGTCCAACACAGACCCGGTAGTAATTGCCCAACGGTTCCACGAATGCATCAAATCCAGCATCAGTGAATATTTCTGACTGTGTGCGCGCTTTTTCTATAACAGGCCAAGACGAAATCTGCACAGTAAACATTCCTGTGCCGCGAACGATTTGTTTCGACGATGAAGTTTTATTTGATGGTGTACGAGCAGTCGATTCAACTTTCGTCAGATTTTCTTCCAATGCCGGGGCAGGAGTTTCCGTTGCTGCCACTTGTTCTTCTGCTACCTGGGAAGTATCCTGAGTAACCGGTTCATAATTTTCCGTAGGCAAGGCTACAACTTGCGGCGCCGGCTTTTTCTTACCCCACAATTTTACAATTCCAGTGGTATTCAAAATAATTGCTATTGCGGCGAGTGCGACAATTGTGCCGACGATGATAATAACGATCTTTGGAATCCCTCCTCCGCCCCCCGATAACGATGATCCGGCTGTTTTAGGTGCATCACCTTTTACATTTAAGTTTGGCATTGTTGGTTCTCCTTCTGTACTGTGATAAAGTAATTTTCCGTTACCATTGATAACTGATACCGAGCAATAAAAAAATTGTCCGCTCTCGATATCCGTTCCACACATAATAATGCTGATCGATCATATTGTTCAGCTCAGCATGACCGCGGAACTGTTTAAACAATTCCATCTCCGCTTTTACTCCGGTATAAAGATAACCGGAAGTCGTGTGTGTGTTTGAAAAATTCGTGTAACGCGTTGAATTGAACTCCGCAAATGCTTCGGCGTGTAGTCCAAAATCAAAAAAATGATGATACGCCGAACCCACGGTAAACCTCGGAAGATATGGCATCAATCCGATCGAATCTTTTTGACGAACCGTCTGCGTAGAAAAATATGCCGTCACATTTTGTTTTTGGTTCAGACGATACAGCGCAGACAGATCAAACTTTGTTGAACGAATGCCTGAAAGATAAAGAACTTCCCACACTTTTGCACTATCCTTGTCATAGAAAGTGGGATAATTATTGATCTGTTTATAGGTTAATTTTACCGTCGTAGTTATCTCTTCCACTGGTGTGAATTCCATTCCAGCATAGATATTCAAGCGTATATCAGATGGGATCAGTGCGGCATTGAACTTTGAATATCGGTTGTGTTTTATAATAGACGCCAGAGTATTTCGTTCAACGGTCGACGCAGAACCTATATACATGGATCCCTTCTCCGTAAAGGAATATCGCAATTCAAGATTCGGGTAAAACCGCCCAGCCGCCTTGCCTAAATTCCCCCGATAAATGAATTGTTGCAGAGCAAAGGAGATTTGAAGTGCTGGCATGAGCAATTGTTGACCGTCCGTGCGGAGGAAAAACCAATGGCCAGATTGCACCCCGGGTAGATCCATCGAATAGCCGATTGCACGATATTCCGTCTGCCCTCTGAATGATGTTTCGAAAAATCGCGTCGCGGCACTTCCACTCACGAAGAATTCTGCCTCACTTGATTTTCCGGAATCACTCGCAGAAAAATATCCCCATCCCATCCGTGCGGAATAATCAACTCCGCTCAGTGATTTGTATGGGAGTGCGTATCGTGAACCGATTCCTCCGCTGACCTCAATTCCGCTTAAATCGCGCACGCGATACGGCGAACGGGAAGCGAATGCGCGGTATGATTCTCGTCCATACTTTGTTTCCCCATTCAATTGAGCAAACGGAATCAGTGCTGACGATTCCGGAAGTGTATACGATCCCCGCGCTCCGAATCCTCCGCGCCAGAAACCTGCATCAGTCACATGGCCCTGACTTTCGGAATAATATCCATTAACAACAACTGAACTAATCGGATCATACTGCCCGAACCATCCATCAAATTGTGGCGTACCATAAAAACCAAAACCTCCGAAAATTTTACCGTTTAAAGCACCGGGTGTTTTCGTGAACGTTTTAATCTGTTTTGGCGTGAGAGCCTCTCCCACATTCATTGGACGTTCCCCAGGTGTTGGTTTTGCGGGAAAAAAAATCCTCTCCTGTTCATCTTCTGATTTGGATTCGATATTCAAATCAATTTTTTCATTTCCGGTAATGACAAACTCAGGAAGATCAATCTTCGGCAAAGGAGATTCTGACTTAGGCACTTGCACATTCTGTAGATCAATATCTTTCTTTACCGCCTCTTTCTTTTCGGGTTCTTGAGCCAATATGACGCTTATCATAAAACCAGAAAACACCATCATCAATATTATTCTGAATGGAACAGCATAGTGGTGCGTGATCTTCAAATCATTGAAGGGAAGGTGTTGTTTGATTGTTCGTATCACAACTGCTCCAATGATTTCAATTTTTTCTCCGCCGCCGGAACAAGATCTGCAACTTTATTCTGTTTCACCACAAAATTAAATGCATCTTTTGCCTTTTGAATTTGGTTCGTTTTTTCATAGCACTCGCCAAGATTAAAATACGAACGTCCGATCCACTGTACGGCAGCGGGAAACACATAACGCACGCGCAGATAGTTTACAATTGCTTCCGTGAAATTTTTCTGTGTTTGATATGTAATGCCCACGGCATATTGGGCCTCTGCGGCGATCTCATCTGTACGATTGACTGCAACCGATTTAAAATATTCGATCGCTTTCGAATATTGTTCGGATTCTACATTCAACCATCCAAGCGCAAGTTTGCTTCTATCCGCAGCAGTGGTCTTTGCATACTTCGCGAAAGTCTCTTCAAACTTTTTCACAGCCGCAGTCAGTTGACCCGTCCCTTTCAATACCAATGCCTGCTGATACGAAGCTTCGGATGCTTCATTAGAATGTGGATATTCCTCTTCAATCTTCGCATAAGCACTTAAAGCAACATCCGGTTTTCCTCGCTGTGATGACAGTCCGCCGATCTCAAATAACGCCGCACTTGCCACTCTGCTTGTCGGATAGTTATCGGCAGATGTTTTAAACGATTCAAGCGCAGATTGTCCGTTCCCCAGATTTTGATATGATTTTCCAAGCCAAAAATATGCATCGCCGAGAAGTTTACTCTTTGAGAATCGACCAAGGAAATCTTTGTATGCGACAATCGCACTGTCATATTGCTTTTGACCGAAGTAGAGGTCACCTTTCTTAAAATAGAGCTCATCAGCCAAACGAACATTCGGATTCATTTTTACAAAATCATCAATCACAGAGATTGCATCGAGCGGTTTTCCCAATAAAACAAAGCAATATTGCATACCATTGACGGCATCGCTCGCCAGCGGTGAATTTTCGTAATTTTTCACCACTTCGCTGTATGCTGCGATGGCTTCTGGGTAATTTTCAAGATTGTAATATGCGTCGGCAATACTGTATTGTGAACGGGATGCCATTTCACTTTTTGGAAAACTTTTAATCAATTTTTCAAATTCCGTGATCGCTTGCTGATACCGCTTATTTTGGAAATGAATCAGACCGATCCCGTATTGTGCATCATCAACGTACTGCGACTTTGTATATTTTGAGATGAGTTCCGTGAATCGGGCGATGCCTTCTTTATCATTATTAAATCGATATTCGGCATTCCCTACCTGGAATAGTGCATAATCATTGTTTGTCGCCGAAGGATTCGATTTGATATATCCGCGATAGGCTTCACTTGCTTTGTCGTACATCTTTGCGGCATAATAACTATCAGCGGTCCGAAGCTGAGCATCCTGCGTATATTTTTTTGTTGAATCGCTTTCAACGACCTTTTCAAAAGTATTTGCTGCGGGAAGGAATTTACCTTGCTTAAGGTACGACCATGCTAAACCGTAGTGAGCATCAATCTGTTTACCAGGAGGAAGATTGGCAATTGATTCCGCATAATAGCGTTCTGATTCCAAAAATTTCCCAATCTGAAAGTACGATTCTGCAGCCCAGAAATTCGCTTCAGCATTCTGGGGTTGTTTCGTGTTTCGACGTGCGTACTGCTCAAACAATTTTGCAGCATCAGAAAACTTCTTCATCTTATACAACGCCCATGCCTCCTGAAATTGAGCATCGCTTTTCAACGAAGCATTTCCCGTTTCAACTTTTCCGGCTGCTCGGAATGCCGTCAGCGCACTGTCAAATTTTTTCTGCGCCAGGTACGTCTCCCCAACCATTCGATGCGCGTCAGCAATAACGTCGCTCTGTTTAAATTTTGAAGTGATCTGTTGAAATGATTCAAGCGCTTTGTCGTAATCTTTATTCTCAAAATAGATCATTCCGGATTCATACAACGCATTGTCGGAAAATTCTCCGGTAGGACGGGCCAAAACAGTCGAGAGGTAGGTGAAAAGAGCGCTGTCCACATTGCCGTTTAATTGAAGCGATCGCCCTTTTCGAAACATTGATTTATGGGCGATGGCATCATTACCGAATGCAAGCTCGCCAAAGAATTGTGCTGCCAGTTCATATTCCTTTAAATTCAGGAATGTCCAGGCATACGAATATTTAACATCTCGATAAATGACGCTCTTAGAATATTTTTTTAAGAAATCAGCATACCGTTCTTTCGCTTTTGGATAATCGGCAAGACTGTAATACGATTCGCCAATAAGATACTCACTCCGCTGCACTTCTGTGGAATCTGTTAATGTTACCTGCGTCTGCGTGAGATATTCAATGCATTTTTTGTAATCACGTGACTGGAAATAACATTCCCCAATGCGGACTGTTGTTGCGGAGAAGAGATCACTCTCCTTTTTTTCCGTCAATAATTTTTGATACACTTCAATCGCTTTGGAATACTCCTTTTTTCGTTCGTATGTCCATCCGATTGAATACAGTGCATAATCCACTAATCGGTGTTTTGGATACCGTTCATAACTGACTCTAAAGTAGATTTGAGCGTTGGAAATGTCGTTTAATTTAAGAAGACATTCTCCAACCCAATATGCCGCCTCACCGGCTTGGTCATTAAGAGGGAATTTTTCATATGCTTCTTTATAATATGGAAGCGCCTCTTTATATGCTGTCAACGCATAGTTCATCTCACCAAGGCGAAATAACGCATCAAGGCGAAGTTTGTGTTTCGGATAATCGTGAGTGAAATTCTTGAAGATGGAGATAGCAGATTGATACTGGTTCAACCGAAACTGCGATTCGCCGGAAAGGAAAATAGCGTCGGGTCTTTTTACGCTATTTGGATATTGATCAATAAATTTTTTGAACTGTTCGAATGATAACTGATAAAGCTTATCATCAAATAGTCCATAAGCAAATGCATAATCCTGCTCTTCCTGTAGCTCACCGGACGGCTGTTGCGAGTGTAAAATTCCAACAAAAAGCAGAACAAACGTAAATAAAAATAATCTCTTCACAATAACCTCAATTACAAATGGTGCTTAAAGTAATGGTTTTAATTAACCCACTAAACCAATTGTAATTTAAGACTTCAAAACTAGGGAGTCAAGGGAAGGAGAAAAGGATTGTAAAACCAGATATCTCATTTTTCCAATATTTAGGAGTATAATCCACCCGTTGTTTCCATCCAATCCGCTACAGAATCCGTCAACTGTTTTACATTGTCTGAAGAGACATCCAAATATAATTTTGGTAAAATTGACTTTTCTACTAATTCAAACAGTATCTCTTGTTCTTCAAAAAAAATATTGAGGTTGTCATACTGTTTTGGATTTCCTGAAACTTTTAACCGTTTTCGTTTTGCTTTTTCAAAAGATTCGCGAGAGCGGTGACAAAAAACTATATGAAATCCAAGAGGAAGCAGACGTTCTTCAATCCAGCGGAGGTCATAATTCCGTCCGCAATATTTTTGCTGATGCATCATTGTCGAAATGTGAAAACGATCCACAATCCACGAATAATATCGTTGCAGTTCGAACAGACGAAGCCATGTATGGTACGTCTCCATTGCTTGTTGTTCTTCCGTTTTGTCGAAATTGATCAGTCCCCTTCCCCACGGAAAATTTGTAAAAGCGCACCACTCACCTGAGATCAAGGGTGAATGATATTGATATTTTCTGGGGCCGACAATTCGGGGATGTTCATTCAACGCAAACGCGAGATCGGTCTTATGGGTGAGCCGCGTTCCTTCAAGAATTATTTTGGGAGTAAGTTTTGGCAAGAGAAAACTAAAAAAGATATTAGACGACAGATACCAGATTTACAGATTAAAATTCAAATAATTCTCGGTGAAGTATGGGGTTTGGAGATTAAAGTTTAGAGATTTATGGTTTCAATTCTTTTTTCTTATTTCACTACTTCCCTTAATGGAATCCCATCCAAGTTTTTAGGAAATGAAAATCCGGCAAACTTAGCAAGCGTCGGAGCTGCATCGGCAGAGTGAACTTCGCGGGAAATCTTTTGAGGAACTGCACTATTCCACCAAAAAATCAATGGAATATGCGTATCATATGAATACGGAGAGCCATGCGTCGTTCCGTTTGAACGGGACGAAATAATGCAATGTTCCCGAATCCGATACTGGAAATCTTCACCCCGAGGTGCGTAATAGCTGTTTCGATATTTTTGAATGAAGGGCTTGTCTGACGGAACATTACCAATCAACTCGTGACGGAAATAAACATCAACGAATGCATCAATCGCAAGCAATCCTTTGGTAATTTCACGTTCGAGATTCAAACTGTCCCAGCCATCTTTTGTTGCCAATGTATAATTAATAAAACTATTTTTGATAATAACATCTTCCGAAGTATTCAGCTCGTATTTTAATAATGAAGAGAGTGAATCAAGTTTCGGCTTTATATCGGTTGCGTAGATATACCGTTTTGCGGGAATATTTCTGTACTGAACCGAATATTCGGGAAGAGGGCAAACAGCATGATCAGCGCTCAATGCGACGATATAGTTCTCTTTTCCGACACTGTTATCCAATTCTTCAAAGAATTTTCCTAACGCTTTATCCGTATTCACTAGCAAATCCAATAACTCATGACTATCCGGTCCATATCCATGCCCCACATAATCACAGTTGGATAATGACATACAAAGCACATCTGTCATTCCCCGTTTACCGAGTTGTTCTGCTTTGATTGCCGTAAGGGCGAAATCAATCAAAAAGAAATCCCCATATGGCGTGCCCATTATTTGTTCCGATTTTTTTTCCGGGGTGAACAGATGGGGAAAGGATGAATTATCACCCCATTGCTGTTCTGCAACAAATTCGTCGGGACCGATTACGGTATAAATTGATTCCGGTAGACTTTTTGTCCATGCATCGGGTACATTTTTGTCGATCCAGCCAGAAGCATTGAACTTCTTAGCCCAGTCAGGAAGCGATGTCATATAATAATCCGAGGTCACCATGGCGCCGTTCTTTTTCCCGTACCAAAAAACAAAATCCGCTTTCATCCCCCCCATTAAAATGGCAGCTCGGTCTTTCGCCGATACAGAAACCACTTTTGATTTTTTTGATTTTTCTTTCAACCAATCACCAATAGCGGAAACGACCAAATTGCGAGGTGAAAATCCACCTCCATTCCCCTCTACTTTTTTTGCCAACGAATCTTCAACGCAGTAAATAGTTTTTTTTGTGTTAGGATCGATCCACTCATTGCCCAGAATTCCGTTTTTTCCGGGATAACATCCAGTGCCAAGCGTTGCATGACCGGGACCGGTTTCACTCGATGCATAATTCAGATCGGCATTGGTATACACAATTCCCTGTGTATACAATCTCTTAAATCCACCGGTAAATAAATGACCATATCGTTCAAAATAATCAGGGCGTAATTGGTCAACGGAAAGAAAGACAACAAGTTTTGGAGTAGGTGATTTTGCAACAGCAAAAAATGACACAATGCAAAACATGAACAAAATTTTTCTCATTATTATCTCCACATGGAAAGCAGCGCGGCCGAAATGACCGATGTTACAAGAAAATAACCTGAATAGATGCTCTTAATTAGCATAGAATTCTTATCGAAACGGAACGCCACTGATAAATGGATTAGCGAAATAAGAAGCCACACTGCAACACCAACATATACCCCTTGACTCATTCCGACAGAACCTATAGAATCGACAACTACTTCCATGACCATCGTAAACAACATAACGAAAACAAATTGCGATGCAAACTTGCCAAGTGTAATATTGTTTTCACGATGCTGGCGATATTTCCGGATAACATTTCCAAACAATGCGGGTGAAAACCAGAGTGCCAGCAATGAAAAACAAATGAATGCTGAACTGATGATTGCCGGGATATTGAGGGATATCTGAAATGGCATATTATTTCAACATCGCTTTCGCTTTTGCTAGAACGTTTTCTGTCGTAAATCCGTAATGTTTATATAACGCTTCATAGGGGGCTGACTGTCCGAATGTATTGATGGTGACATTATTGGATGCATATTTGTGCCAACCAAGTTCAACACCCGCTTCAACTGCGAGTCGTTTTGTTACCGATGGCGGAAAAACCGATTCACGGTATTCTTTTGGTTGTCGTTCAAACAACTCCCATGAGGGCATACTGACGATTCTGGCTAACACTCCATCCTCCACCAATTGTTCGTACGCACCAAGAACAAATTGAAGTTCTGAACCCGTACCAATCAAAATAATTTCCGGCGTTGAAGAATTCTCTGCGAGAATATATGCTCCCTTCGCTGTACGTTCGGCGGGAGCGAATTTCGTCCTGTCGATGAACGGCAGTTTCTGTCTTGTTAATGCAAGCACGACGGGACCCGAAGTATGTTCAATTGCAATTTTCCATGCCTGTGCCGTTTCATTTGCATCCGCGGGACGAAGGACGGTAATATTTGGAATTGAACGAAGTGACGCGAGCTGCTCTACCGGTTGATGTGTCGGTCCATCTTCGCCGAGCCCGATGCTGTCATGCGTAAAAACATAGATCGGACGAATTCCCATCAACGCTGCAAGACGGATCGGAGGTCGCATATATTCTGAAAAGATAAGGAATGTTCCGCCATACGGAATCATGCCATTCGTCAGTGCAATACCATTCATCAATGAACCCATCGCGTGTTCACGAACTCCGTATCGAACGTATCTCCCTCCGTAATTTGCTGGTTGAAAATTTTCCATCCCTTTTACATACGTATTGTTCGATGGTGTTAAATCTGCTGAACCACCGATTAGCGTCGGTAAATGCTCTGCTATCGCCGCAAGAACTTTTCCCGAAGCTTCGCGAGTTGCAAGCGTTCCATTCTCAGAAGTGAATACTGGTAATGCTTTTTTCCATGCCTCACCGTAATTACTGTTGATGGAATTTTCAAAGGTAACGGCTAGCTCCGGATGTGTGTTTTTATATTCAGCAAAAAGTGTTTTCCATTCACCTTCCCGCTTTTTCCCTTCCTCAACAGACATTCGAAATTGCTTAAGTGCTTCATCAGGAATAAAAAATGTTTTATTCTCATCCCAACCATAATTTTTCTTGGTCAGTTTTATTTCATCATCACCCAATGGAGAACCATGCGCATCATGTGAGTCCTGTTTATTTGGACTTCCATAACCAATGTGGGTTTTTACTTTTATCAAGGATGGTTTATCCGTTACCTGCTGTGCATGACGAATAGCTGTTTCAATTTTTTCGAGATTGTTGCCATCATGAACAGTCTGTACGTGCCAACCATATGCTTCAAACCTTGCTCCAACATCCTCGGTAAATGCTAATCCAGTGCTTCCATCTATACTAATGCTGTTGTCGTCATACAAATAAATGAGATTGCCCAGTTTTAAGTGACCTGCAAGTGAAGCAGCTTCTGACGCAATCCCCTCCATCAAATCACCGTCACCGCATATTGCATAAATAAAATAATCTACAATCGAAAAATTCGGCCTGTTAAATGTTGCTGCCAGGTATTTTTGCGCCATTGCCATACCGATTCCGTTGGCAAATCCTTGACCGAGCGGTCCTGTTGTCGTTTCAACTCCGGCAGTATGTCCATACTCAGGATGACCGGGAGTCTTGCTCCCTAACTGCCGAAATTTTTGAAGATCATCAAGCGACAGATCATATCCGGTAAGGTGAAGAAGTGAATATAGCAGCATGGAACCATGTCCGGCAGAAAGAACAAATCTGTCCCGATTCATCCATTGAGGATGAGTAGGATTATGTTTCAAAAATTTTGTCCAAACAACATACGCCATAGATGCCGCACCCATCGGCATTCCTGGATGTCCAGATTTTGCTTTTTGAACGCCATCCATGGCGAGCGTACGAATAGTATTAATACAAAGTTGATCGAGTTGTGCTGATGACACAGATACTCCAAGTTATCATAATGAGGGTTTTCGTTGAGAAAGATAGAAAAAAAAGGAAGAATAAAAAAGGAAGGAATCGAAATACTGTTATAGTATTGAGAAGGTCGGCGAATTTGAAACGGAAAACAATCATTCCATAAATAAAAAACCTGACAATATTTTGTCAGGTTTTTTTATCGACTTCAAACGTTGATCATTGTTCTTTATAGATGGTTATGCCCCAGTGAGTCCTGTCCTCAGGCGGATCGTCATTCCAATCATTAAATGCGTGCGAATCATCTGTCTGAAAATGCACCTCGTATTCACCATTTTCAAGATAGACCAATTTATCGAAGATCCGGTTCTTTTTTGCCCCGCCCGCATGCGAGGTATTACGATACGTCATTTCCCAAACTACATCGCCATTCTTAACATTTTCGATCCAAGCATAATCCGCCATATCATTGTTTACCCCTTCGCCGATCGCATAGATCCGCACTTTCATTGCTTTGTCCAATGCGAATTTTTGCCGGACATGCCTGTCATCCCGCACTTTGATCAATTGGACAAGAACATTCTCATCGGCCACCTCTTCAAACTTGGAGATGTTTTTCATTGAAAAATTTTCCCCCACACCCATCACGGTGATACCGTATGATTCAGCATCGAACGGTTTATCATCATTCCAATCATTGTACGCATGAGAATCATCTGTTTGATAGAATACAATGTAGTTTCCAGCTGGAAGTGTGATGAACTCATCGGTCAGTCGGTTTTTCCTTGCACCGCCCGCATGAGTTGTGTTTGATTGATTCATGTCCCACACACGTTCGCGTGTTTTCGCATTAATAATCCAGCCGTAATCAGCAAGTTCTTCCCTGTCATTTTCAAAGACCGCTTTCCCCATTATCTTTACACGCACCGATCCATGACCTTCGCCCAAAGCATAAATGTGAAGCCGGGTCTCAGCTTTCAGCGTGAAGCCGGATTGAACAAATTCATCATTCCGCACTCTGGTCAATTGAACAATAATATTTCCTTTTTCAAAACTATAATCAGATATTGCAATGGCAGATTTATCACTTTCATTCTTTGTGGTAACAATGATTCCATAGTTGAACGGATCGTATGGGGGTTTTGAATTCCAATCTTCGCGTGAATGAGAATCGTCCGTTACGAAACTTAACTCATAATTACCTTTTGTTAAACGAACATCACCGCTGAATACAACATTCTTTGAAGCACCTCCAGCGTATTCAGTATTGCTATATTTCATCTCCCACACACGTTCACGCGTATCGGAATTCGTGATCCAGCCATAGTCGAACACTTCATCTCTGCCGCGGCCTTCACCAAGAGCATAGACTGAAACTGAGACATCTTTATTCACTGTTAATTTTTTTCGGACATATGCACCATCGCCGATTCCGGTTGCGGCAAAAACGATGTTCGCATTTTTTCGAGGAGCATTAAATGTTTGCACGGCATTTTCTTCACCGGTCGGGACAGAAAGCAGGATTCCGTAATCATTTTTTGCACGATCCATAAACTCATCATACATGGAGCTGTAATCATCGTTAAACCAATTCAAATATTTTTTCCATTTGTTGTGTGATTTTCCTTCTCGTCTGTCAATATTGATGGATGTGAAATTTCCGAAAGAAGAACTTGAGGAGAATCCGTACGCTGCATAATACACTTCGTACGATCCTTGCTTTAATTTTACATCATCTTCACACGTTCGGTTTTCTTCCCTGCCTGAGGTATTATCCATCGACATTTCCCATACCATTTCTCTCGTCTCAGCATCAATAATCCAGCCGGCAGCAAACATATCATTCGAACGATTTCTGTTGCCAAACATTTCTTTCCAGGAATTTTTACTCCCTCCGCCAACAGCATTGATGTGCACAGTGATATCTTTTGAGAGAGTAAAACCGAGCCCTTTTACTTCATCCGTCGTAAAATCCTTGAGTGTGATAAAATATTTTTTTGATTCTGATTGTATTGGGGAATTATTGGGAGAGTCTTTTTCGTCTGGAAGTGTATTGCCGAGGAATACGATTGCAGCGGCAGCAACAACAATGAATAAGGCAATCGGTGATTTTTGGACATTCTTCATAAAGTTATTCTCCTATAATACAGGTTTCTAAACTTTACGAGAAAAAAACGGGTTAAGTTGCAGATTTTTTAATGAGATAGCGTTAAATCGAGGTCTTTACAATGGTCAAAAACGATGATTTTATCGAAATTCAAGCATTTCTTTCATTGGTTTCCAATAAAAATCTATCCACCCTTGCTTAATAGCAGAAAAATGCTGCAGAGGAACTTTTTTATGAGTGAATGTCAGCGTACAACCTGTTTTGGTGGGAGTAATCAAGAAAGTCACTTCGGAAAGATCTGCATCATCCCAATCAGAGGCACGCCACTCTTGGACAATCTTTTTATCATCCACAAGGTCAAGATTCCTTCCTGTCGCGTAGCCGTCATACACCGAAAATGTTCCGCCAATCTTCCGGCTTATTTTCGCAGGACCACCGGTGAATTTTGCATGCTTCTTCGAATCCATCAATGCACTATACACATCGTGCGCTGAAGCTTTGAATGAAATTTTTTGTTTGAAGGATTTGGTTTTCAAAACAACCTTAAATTGATTCGATCTCTTTTTCGGGAATCCAGCCAACTTTTCCGTCGGCAAGACGGATCTTATACCACTTATTCACATTATCCAAAACTTGCACTTTCAAACCGCGATGAATAACAAAAAGATCGTTTCCCTTGCTGTCCGGCGCTGATTTAATGTTGGCAACATCGGTCATCACGACGGCAAATTCCGATTCAGATTCACGGATAGATTGAATCACAAAATTTGCTATTCCCAATACCAATAACGCGGAGCAGATCATACCGCTCATTAATGAATACCGGCGGCCTTCATATGTTTCCGCAAATAGAAAATAAGAGAATGATAGCAGTGCCAGAATGAAAAATGAATACAGCATCCATACCATTGTATCACGTGTGAAAATAGTTAACAATGCGTCTGCCCAACGGTAAATAAATAGTTCTGGGATCGATTCAATTTTATCAGTCAATTGAAGATTCACTAATTGAAGATTAAATTCCAGATCATCGTCATTCGGAATAAATTTTCGCGCCCGTTCGTAATTCAAGATAGCATGTTGAAGCTTTCCCGATTTGTAATAGGCGTTCCCAAGATTGAAATAAACTTCACCATTCTCATATCCGTTTGCAATGATCGATTCATATCGGGAAATCGCAGCATCAAATTTTTGTTCCAAATACAGACGATTAGCATCTTCAAAGACCGATGTCAATTCTTCGCTTTGCGCTGAAGTAATCACCGCAGAAACACAGAGACACAGAGTAATTTGCCGGAATATTTTTTTCATCGCACCAACTCCCGCTCTGCCGCAACAATAATACTGCTTGCCATTTCATACATCTTTTTCTTTTCTTCCGTTGAAGAACTGCCCGGGGCAAACCGGGCAAATTCGCACGATTCCAATAATTCTTTTATCTTTTGCGTCAGGTCATCTGAGACTTTCTTTTCGTGTAATTTCTGAGTGACATTGTCGATAGAAAGTTCAGCACGATCAATCGCCAGTTTATCGGAAACATATTGCCACATTGCCGTTGAGACTTCAGCATAGAACTCTTCCGGCTTGTTGGCATGCAAAAGCATATTTGCATTTGCAAGCTTCTTTGCAGCAATCTTCAATGCTTTGCGTGAACGGAAGGAAACAACGTCCGACATTTCAGTCAAAGCTTTTTGACGATAGAATAATAATCCTATAAAAGCAGCGAAGGGAATGACAGTCATCATTATTGCCGCAGTGGGATCGATTAATTCCTTATTCTTTTCGCGAAATGCACTTACATCCGTTTTGATAAAGCGAATATCCTGGTTCAACAATCTCACATCTTCTTTTGAGAGTCCGGCAGCATTCTGCGGGGCTTCAGCACTCCCTTTCTCCACAAGTACATTGAACTCATTCGTTCGAAGCGTCACATATCGGCGTTGACCAACATCAAAATAGGAAAATACTAACGCCGGAATCTTTTTATCGCCGGGATACCTCGGAACAATAAGCCATTCAAATGTTTTTGTTCCACTAATTGCTGAACCGGTTCGGTCAATATCTTCTTTTACTTTTGGATCGTATTGTTCAAAATCTGTAGGAAGTTTCAATTTCGGCGCTTCAAGAATCTTCACATTGCCGGAACCGGTGATGATGGCTTTTAACGAAATTGGTTCGTTTGTTTTTGCCCGGCGTTTGTTAAGGGATGCTGTCAGCGAGAATTTCCCAACTGCGCCTTGGAATGATTCCGGAACAGGATTTTGCGGTAATGGAAGCACCGTGATTTTTACCGGATCACTTTTCAACGGAACATTTGCTGTTTGCGCACCAAAGAATGGATCATTAAAGAACTGATCAAAGATGTCGTTGGAACGACGGCGTGACTGCACTTGCACCTGACAGGTCAATTCCATCGGATTGATCGATAACGTGCCGCTTTGTGTAGGGAACAACGCCATTTTCCTAAGAGTACCTACTTGATACTGCTTTCCGTTGATCATCTCGTTTGACAAATTTACCTGCTGCGGAAGAGGCAGTTCTTCTCCCCAAAAACCGGTCATTGTTGGCAGTTTGTTGATAGCATAATTAACAATTCGAGCGCGCGTATAAATCTTATACGTCACTGTAACCTGCTCACCCTGATATACTCGTGACCGATCCACAACGGCGCGTAGGAAAACATTATCTCCAATATCAACACCCTGTGCTTGGGCCGACTGGGTCTGTTGAGATTTTTTTCCGGATGCCTTGGTCACCGTCAATTCAATGGGATTAGATTTAAATTGATTCCCCCCAACTTCAATTACTGCGGAAGCGATTGTAAACTTTCCTGCTTCACGAGCCTGCAACACGTAGCTGAATGTTTGGGATGAGCTCACAGCTCCATTAATTATTTGCATGCTTGTTGATTGGTTCGGACCGGAAAGGAGGAGGAACTTACTAAAATCAGGAGCTTTGAAATTCCGAGGAGTCTCGCCTGAAGAATTCATTGTAAGTTCAAGTGTGAATTGTTCATCCTGCGTAACAGGATTTTTGTCCACCGTGGCAATAAATGCGGGATTCTGCGAAAAAAGGAGTGCAGAGAAGACCCACATTGTCAGTATGATGCAATATATTTTTTTCTTAACCATTCGAATTGCTTACTACCAATCTTTTTCCACATTTAATTTTACGGGAGCTTTTTTGCGAACTTTCTTCTGTGTGTTCTTTTCATCGTTCTTCAATGCTTCTAGAATACGCTCTGCTTCTTTTTTTGAGAGTTCTTTCTGCTGCTGCGCCATTTGTTGTTGCTGCTGTTGTTGTTGATCTTGCTTTTGTTGCTGCTGCTGATCCTGTTTCTCCTGATCTTTTTTCTCCTGATTTTTGTTCTTATCCTTTTTCTGCTGCTGTTGTTGTTTCTGTTGTTCCTTCAGCATACGGGATGCGTAGGAAAGATTATATCGGGCATCTTCATCACTGGGATTCAGTTTTAATGCCCGTTTATACGCATTGATACTTTCTTGATATTGCTTCCCTTCAAAATACGAATTTCCGATATTGTAATGAATCTGTGATTGCGTCGATTTATCGGAGGCTTTGGACAATGCTTGTTGATAATTTTGGATTGCTTCGTCGTACCGTTGTTGTTTGTGGACGGCATTGCCAAGATTAAAAGTGCCTTCCATAAGGTCCTTTTCTTTTTCAAGAGATTTCTTGTATTCCGCTTCAGCATCGGAAAACTGTTTCTTTTCGTACAGTTCATTTCCATTGTTCACCAGGGAACGAATCGACTGTGCATTCAACACGCCGCACAGCAATATCCACACAAAAAGCATCTTCTTCATTTTACCTTCTCCGTGCGAAGCAGTCCTCTGAAAGGATTGTATTGTGCAAGCCATTCGGTCTTTTTATCTGACAGAATCACTTCAACCACCATCAGCATTAATGCCATAAAAAGAAAATACTGAAACTTGTCATCGAATTCAGTGAATTGTTTAGCGCCGAATTCCCGTTTTTCCAATGTATTAATATCTTTGTAAATAGCATCCAATTCATCCTGTGAATTCGTCGCGCGGTAATAATTTCCTTTACCAATAGATGCAATATCCTGTAACGAAACTTCATCCAGCTTTGTCAGAACAATATTTCCGGATCGGTCACGTTTGAAATCAACCTGTTGGCCTGATCCATTATAGATTGGAATAGGAGCACCAGATGAAGAACCAAGGCCTATAGTATAGATACGAACTCCCTTTTCTGCCGCTGCTTTTGCCTGTTCAATAGCATCGCCGGAATTATTCTCACCATCGGTCATAATAACGAGTACTTTGGTGGAAGGTTCTTCAAAATTGAATGATTTCATTGCCTGAATGATGGCGGAACCGATTGCTGTTCCCGGATTGGGGACGGATTCCACATCGACAACTTCGAGCAAAAGACCAGCGGCGGCATAATCGACAGTCAAAGGAAATTGAGTATACGCTTCGCCGGAAAAAACGATCACGCCGATCTTATCCCCTGCCAATCGATCGATGAGATTGTTGATTTCGTATTTTGCTTTTTCTAATCTGTTCGGTTTGATATCTTCTGCGAGCATGGACTTGGAAACGTCCAATGCAATAAACATATCGACCCCTTCTTGTTTCACCTCTTCCATTCTCGTACCCACTTGCGGATTCGAAAGTGAAATGATCAGCATGACATATGCTAAAAGAATAAGAGTCGCTTTTACTATTCCTTTGCGGGTACTATGTTGCTCAGAAAGACGAACGAATAATTCCGAGGAGGAAAATTGTTTTCGCGCCTTACCGCTTTGCATCCGTACATAGAAAAACAACAGCAGAAATAACGGAACCGCTGCTAAAAAATATAAATAGTCTGGATGTGCAAATCTAAACATAAAGTAAAAAAAATTAAAAAGCGGTTCTGATACTGAACTTTTAGATTATGGAATTTTTCTTAACCACGTATTTGAGAGACCAACATCACTAATCAACAGAAACAGTGTAACGAAAATGAATGAGTAGAACAATTCCGTGTATCGGCGATATGAACGGACTTCCACACGGGTTTTTTCCAACTGATCGATTTCCTGATAGATGGAACGCAGTTTTTTATTATCCGTGGCGCGGAAGTATTTTCCTTCTGTCATTTCGGCAACTTGGTTTAAGACTTTTTCATCAATCTCAACAGGGACCATTTGATAACGAATGCCGAACGGCGTCTGCACCGGATAGGGCGCTTCGCCGACTGTTCCGACACCAACGGTGTAAACCCGAATACCATATGATTGAGCAATTTGTGCTGCGGTGATCGGATCAATTTCGCCGCGATTATTTACACCATCAGTTAAAAGGATAATGACTTTACTTTTTGCCTTGCTTTCGCGCAATCGATTTACCGCATTGGCAAGCCCTAAACCGATCGCCGTTCCATCCTCGATCATTCCGCTTTTCAACGGTTTAATCAATGTCTTCAACACTTCATAATCAACCGTCAAAGGACATTGAGTAAAACTTTCGCCGGAGAATATTACCAACCCAATTCGATCATTTGTTCTTCCTCCGATAAAATCCTGCGCGACATTTTTTGCTGCTTCGATTCGATTCGGTTGAAAATCTTCTGCAAGCATACTTCCTGATATATCCAGAGCAAGAACAATGTCAATTCCTTCGGAATAGACATTTTGTCCTTTTGAAGAAGATTGCGGACGCGCGAGTGCAAAAATAACAAGAGAAAGCGCAATCATTCGAAGGATGAACGGCAAATGACGGAGTCGTTCCTTTGCGCTGTATTTAACCATTGCAAAAGGTTGCAATGTTGAATACCGCACATCGCTCTCCTTTGCATGAAGACGGTAATAATACCAGACGACAAGACTGGGAACGAGGAGCAGTAAAAATAGTACTTCAGGATTTGCGAATGTTATATCGGTCATTTAATTAAATAAACTACAAAACACGAAAGCACTAAGAAGTTGCGATTACATTACTTTGCGTTTTAGTGTTTTGCTGGTTGCTATTTGTTTCAACCGATTCAATAACCGGTTTTGTTTGTTCCACAATCATTCGGGACCGAGTTATGATCTGTTCATTCTCCACGGCGACCGGTTGATATTTTGCAAATTTTACCAGATCAGCACTAGACAATAATGATTCAATAGATCCGAATGTTTGTTTCGTTAGTGCAAATTTTTCTAACTGCATCATTACTTCACCTGTCGTCATTTCAAGCGCCATAATTCCGTATCGCAGTTCAAAATAGCGACGCACAATCTCGGTTGCCTCACTATAATACGCTTTAATCTCACCCGCTTGCCACAACCGTTTTGCTTCCAACTCCTCCAACTGCATTAATGCCAGCACATGTGGTGGGATATTTGGCTTTTTCTCTTCTTCGATCTCGCCGGCAGTTCGTTTCCTCTTTTGAATGTAATAATAGAGACCATAACCAAGTCCCGCAAGGGAAAGAACAATACCAATATAAACAGCAATTTCTTCCACAGACATTGGGACCGTCAATTGCGGTTTGACATCCTTAATGGTTTGGGATGTATCAACTTCGACTCCTCGAATTTCCACAGGGATAGGATTTGATTGAACTGAATCGAGTTTCCCATTTCCCTTTTTGAATTGAACAACAAACGGCCGTATATAAAAATTTCCGGCATCATATTTTGATAGAACAAAATTTTTCTTTAGTTCAATCTCGCCATTTTGTTCAGTCCTTGAAATTGTATCTTGTTGGACAATATCGAATGAACCAATGGAATCTTTCAATGAAGGAAATTTTACGGTCACAGCAGAGGGGTGTTTCACCTCCACAGAATATCGTATCCAATCACCAATCACGACTGATTGTGAATCAACAGTAGCCGTGACAGTGACATTCTGAGGGAAAACCAGACTGACAAATAGTAAAGGAATAAAAAATATTTTCAATGTTAATACTTTCATTACACTACAACTTTAAATCCTTGGACAAACTCAAATAAAAAACTATAGCAAAAAAAACTGAAGGAATTGCTCCGTTGTTTCGATATTATCGGAACTCTTCGCAATAACCTCATTGTTACACTCGCGCTTCTCTCATTTTGAAGAAATCAACCAGCGGGCGCAGGTATGGCTTATGTGTTTCGATTGTAATGCGGTCAACTTTTGTAGACAGAAATGCTTTCTTCATCCGTTCATCATGTTGCTTCCAAAACTGAGTGAATGACTGTCGGATATTATTGTCATTCGTATCGATCCAGCGTTCCTGACCAGATTCTGCATCTTTTATTTTAATCAGACCGATTTTTGGAAGTTCACGCTCGCGAGGGTCATTCATTGTTACCGCAATAACATCATGGCGTTTGCTGACGATGCGAAGGGCATTATCATAATTGCTATCGATGAAATCAGACAAGACGAAACTGATGGAACGTTTTTTGATGACACTATTCAAATATTGCAATGCACCGCTGACATTCGTTCCTGTCCCTTTGGGTTGGAACGAAAGAAGTTCCCGAACAATACGGAGAATGTGAGACTTCCCTTTGTTTGGCGCGATAAATTTTTCCACGGTATCCGAGAACATAATCAATCCGACCTTGTCATTGTTTCGGATTGCCGAAAATGCGAGTACGGCACAGATCTCTGTTGCAATTTCATTCTTTGTTGCACTGACTGTTCCGAACTGTCCCGACCGACTGACATCAACAACGAGCATCACCGTCAATTCACGTTCTTCTTCAAAAATCTTGATGAACGGTTTATTGTTTCGCGCAGTAACGTTCCAATCAATCTTTCGGATATCATCACCGTAGGAATATTCACGCACTTCTGAGAATTCCATTCCTCGTCCTTTAAAGACAGAGTGGTACTCTCCCGAGAAGACCTGGTTCACCATTCCTCGGGTTTTGATTTCAACTTGACGTACTTTTTTTAATAATTCTGCTGTGGTCATTGTTCAATTAGCAATAAACAATGAACAATTATCTTAAGAACCTGTTCACAGACAACTGTTCATTGATAACTGATTACGGTACTTCTACTTTGTTCAAAATTTCCTGAACAATCGTTTCGGATGTTACTTCTTCTGCCTCGGCTTCGTACGAAACACCGATTCGATGTCGCATCACATCCATAGCAACGGCACGAACATCTTCCGGAATAACGTATCCTCGTCGTTTAATGAAGGCATACGCTTTCGATGCCAGTGCAAGAGAGATTGTGGCCCGAGGTGATGCACCATAATTGATGAGATTGGCAAGATTCGGAAGCTGAGCATCTTTCGGATTACGGGTTGCAAAGACGATATCCAGAATATATCGTTCGATCTTTTCATCCATATAAATTTCTTGCAGTGAAGCGCGTGCTTTCATAATCTCTTTTGTCGAAACAACTTTCTGCACTTCACTGTTTTTTCCCATTACATTTTGACGCATAATACCAAGTTCATCTTCCTTCGAAGGATAGGTAATTTTCACTTTCAGCATGAATCGGTCAACCTGTGCTTCGGGAAGTGGATATGTTCCTTCTTGTTCGATCGGGTTTTGTGTGGCAAGAACTAAAAACGGCTCATCAAGTTTGAACGTCTCTTCACCGATTGTCACCTGGCGTTCCTGCATTGCTTCAAGTAAAGCGCTCTGCACTTTTGCCGGTGAACGGTTGATTTCGTCCGCTAAGATAAAGTTGGAAAAGATCGGTCCCTTTTTTGTCTGGAACTTTCCATCTTTCTGATTATAGATGAGTGTTCCAACCAAATCGGCAGGGAGCAGATCCGGGGTGAATTGGATGCGCTGGAACTTTGCATCGATGGCGGATGCAAGTGTTTTAATCGCCAATGTCTTTGCCAGACCGGGAACACCTTCCAATAAAATATGACCATTCGCCAGAAGGCCGATGAGCAGACGCTCAACCATATGCTTCTGACCAACAATAACCTTGTTGATTTCAAGCGTCAAAAGATCGACAAAGGCACTTTCCTTTTGGATCTTTTCGTTGATCGCTTTAATATCGTAGTTCATTATTCCTCCGAATTTAAAATCAAGATGTCAGACACCAAGCACATTTTATTCCACAACCGAGGTGGCTGACATTTTAGTTTTTTATGGTACACTACCCTGTAAACGACAGATTAGACGTCCTTAAAATAAAAAATGTTCCGATGAAAAAGAAGAAAGATTAGTGTATTTTTTATACAATCTTTCGTATTTTCTTACAACCGTAAAGCAAAAAGAAAGGAATTTTTTCGATGAAATATGCCCTGCCGCTTGTCGCAACAATGATGTTCCTGTTCGGATGTTCGGAACCAAAAGCCGACGCTGAAAAATTAAATCACGCCAACGCTCTGGTGAACACCGGAAGCTATGACGAAGGTATCAAAGCTCTAGATGATATTGCAAAATCCAGCCCGAACGATCCGGCGCTGAAACAGTCATTGATCTCCGCCCATATGAAATTTGGGCATTATTTTATGTTCAACGATACACTGGCACCAAAAGTAAAATACCCGAGCGCATTAAAGCATTATCGCGAAGTGTTGAAGCTCGATCCAAACAATCAGGACGCGAAGGAAAATGCACAGCAGATTATCGATATCTATAAAATGATGGGACGGGAAGTTCCGCAAGTGTAGTTGCAGAAAAATCCGACATAAAAAATTTCAACCATTGACTCAGAATAACATGACGACCATAACAGCTTCTATCAGCTCTATCACAAAACGGAAGCTATCAAAAATTGCGAAAGAGAAAAACGTTTCACAATCAGCACTATTTCTCGAGGCGATCAATGATTTTATTGATGAGAATAATGTAAGTGCAGATGTTGTCAAACAATTGTCATCCTCAAAACGAAGAATGAAGCGAGGAAGTGTAATAACTCATCAAGATTTTTGGAAAACACTTAATGTTTAGGATCCTTTATGATGTGGCTCTGTTAAATAAACAGGGCGCTTCACTTCAAGCGATTCCTAAAAATGTTCTGGAGATGATCAAGAATAAGATAGAAAGTGCGGCAACAGAAAAGTATCCTCACATATATCTTACGGGAACTTTAAAAGGATTTTGCAAACTCAAGATTGGACAATTCAGAGTTATTTACAGTGTCGATGAAAAAGGAAAAATATGCATATACACAAGATAGGACATCGTCATAATATTTATAAAATATAAGATAATAGGAAGTGAAGCTACACAAGTATAAACAGTAATTAATGCGTTTGATAAACAAAACGGCGGATATAATCCGCGTTTTTTGTTTTGTGGGCTTTGAAAAGGAAGACTAACAATGTGCAAACCTTGTCAAGGTTTAGTGAAAAATATTCATAACCTTGACAAGGTTTTAACAAATCCCAGGCAGATGTTCGCTGAACATCATTTCCACCACGCTTCCCATCAGTCGATGTTTGTAGAACAACCCCTGAAGGTAGAGTGAGTCGAAATCGAGGATCTATAGATCAGAATTCACGTTATTATTTCATTCATCAATAAAAAAACAGAGTGAGATCTCGGTTTTTTTTACATTCTAATTTTCGGCAAGAAGGCTTTTTACAGAAATGTCTTCGTCCACATCTTCCCAATGAATACCAATTCCCTTTCCTATCAAACGCCAATTTTTGCGCTGTTGTTCGTTAGCATCCCGTAACCGAGGGAACCATTCCAATGGAGCAGAGACTTCACGACCATCTGCTAACACAACTTTAATCGCATCGGAGGTAAACGAGAAATCTATAATTCTCGATTCAACTCTTACGGCTAAAGAATTCATACCATTTCTCCTCAAATAAAATTTGATTTTCTTGAACCAATTTACTCAATTCTGAAATTTCATTACTGCGAAATCCATTAGATTCTGCTAATTGAATCGGCTTCAACCAAAATTTTGCATACCGCTCAGCTTGTTCAATGTGTATATGCATCGGTTCATTACCTTCGCGGCTGAAAAAGAAAAACCGATAACCTTTTATTAGCAGAATTGTGGGCACTCAGCAATATACAATTTTGTCTGGAACATGGAAAGCGCCATTTCATAGCCAATTCAAAATATATCCATTGAGTAGACTGTGAATTGTTTTGGGACAAAAAACGGCGGATATAATCCGTCGTTTTTTGTTTTGTGGGCTTTGAAAAGGAAGACTAACAATGTGCAAACCTTGTCAAGGTTTAGTGAAAAATATTCATAACCTTGACAAGGTTTTTTAACAAATTCTCGGCAATTGTTCGCCAGTGATCATATCTACTACTCGTTCCCCACCGATTGCAGTTTGCAGTAATACCATAGAAGGCCGTTCATCTGTTACTGTTCCGATTATCGCAGAATGTTTTCCTGCCGGATGATTTCTCATCGCAGAGAGTATCTTATCCGTACCGCTTGCAGAAACGATAGCAATCAATTTCCCTTCATTGGCAACATATAAAGGATCGAAACCGAGAATCTCGCAAGCAGAACGGACATTTTCATTCACCGGAATTGAACGCTCAATCAATCGGATTCCTTTTTGCGAAGATGATGCAATTTCATTCAACGTACTTGCAACTCCACCTCGTGTAGGATCACGCAAGAAATGAATGTCTGGAGAAACACGATACATCTCTTCTACCAATCCATTCAACGCTATTGTGTCGGAAGCAATTTCGGATTCAAATTCCAGACCTTCGCGCACGGACATAATCGCCATTCCATGATCAGCAATTGTTCCGCTGATGATAATCGAATCTCCCGCTTTAATATTTGAAGGGTGTATATTTCTTCCAGCTGGTATTGTTCCAACACCAGCAGTTGTTATGAATAATTTATCTGCTTTTCCCCTAGGAACAACTTTTGTATCTCCAGTAACAATCGAAACTCCGGCTGTTTTTGCAGCACGCGACATAGATTTCACAATGGATTCCAATTCGTCTATGCTCAAACCTTCTTCTATAATAAATGAAGCGGAAAGATATTTTGGCTGAGCGCCGCACATGGCGATATCATTCACCGTTCCATTGACGGCTAATTCTCCAATATTTCCGCCAGGAAAGATAATTGGGCTGACAACATAGGAATCAGTTGATATTGCAATCCTACCCTTATTCACTTCCACCATCGCTCCGTCATGCATCAGATCCAGATCAGGGTTCGAGAAATGTTTTTTGAAAACCTGTTCGATCAATTGATGAGTCAGTTTTCCGCCTCCTCCATGCGCGAGAACCACAGTTGCATGGTTTTCAATCGGAAGGGGGCAGTTGAGTCCTTGTGCTATATTGTTCGTCATAAAATTCTAATATGTGAATAGAACACGGATATCACGAATCGGACGGATTTTTTGCGGATTCAAATCTGTGGAAATCTGTTTATTCCGCATTCTTTTTAAAATCATTGCGCTATTGAAACATTCTGACGTTTGTAATTATAATATGCAGCACATGCTCCTTCGGACGAAACCATTGGCGCACCAAGTGGATGTTCCGGTGAACATTTTTTCCCAAATGCTGCACACTCAAACGGTTTTTTCAATCCGCGCAAAATTTCTCCTGCAATGCAAAGGGGCGATTCCTGAACATCAATCTTCCCGAGATCAAATCTATTTTCCGCATCGTACTTCGTAAATTCTTTTTTCAAAGAATATCCGCTCTGAGGAATTTCTCCGATCCCTCGCCACGTTCTGCGTGATATTTCGAAAACATTAAAGATCATTTCCTGCGCGGTAACATTCCCTTCTCTCTTCACCATGCGGGAATATTGATTTTCAAGATCGTAGCGTCCTTCTTCCAACTGAGTAATAAGCATCAATGTACCATGAAGGATATCGATCGGTTCAAATCCTGTCACAACAATGGGAACTTTAAATTTTTTCGCGAGCGGAATATATTCCTCATATCCCATCACTGTGCAAACATGTCCTGCAGCGAGAAAACCCTGGACTCGATTTAATGAGGAGGATAACAACGCTTCTATTGCCGGGGGAACAAGTACATGAGAACAGAGAATGGAAAAGTTTTTGAGGTTTTTCTTGTACGCTTGCCACACTGCCATGGCATTTGCGGGCGCAGTGGTTTCAAAACCAACAGCAAAAAAGACCACTTCCTTTCCTGGATTTTTTTCTGCGATTGATACCGCATCCAGCGGAGAATAGACTATTCGGACATCACCGCCATTCGCCTTTACTGTTAACAAATCGGAAGATGATCCCGGAACACGCAGCATATCGCCAAACGATGCAAAGATGACATTTTTTTGTTGAGCAATCAGGATTGCTTTTTCAATCATTTCCAGCGGTGTTACACAGACAGGACATCCGGGACCGTGCACAATAGAAAGTGATGAAGGAAGCAAATTTTCCAATCCTGATTTTACAATGGAATGTGTTTGTCCACCACAAATCTCCATGATTGTCCACGGACGAGTCGTAATTTTATGAATTTTCTCGGAAAGAGATTTTGCGAATACCGGGTCGCGAAATTCATCAAGATATTTCATACTGTCTCCCCCTCTTTTAATTCATCCAACGCATTTCCCATTTGCTTGAAGAGTTCAATTGTCTCTAACGCTTCCTCTTCATTCACTTTCGTCAACGCCACACCAACATGAACCAAAACATAATCATGCAGAACAGCTTCCGGAAGAAAATCAAGGCAGACATTTTTAATGATTCCTCCAAAACTCACCTTTGCCATTTTTGGTGAAGAACCTTCTTCAATTTTTTCAATTCTGCCGGGAATTGCAAGACACATGGTAACCTCTCCAGTTAGTGATGCTCCGGTTGTGTAAGAAAATAAGAGTAAATTTGTCCTAACGAAATTCCGCCGTCATTCGCCGGAATCCGTTGATGCCAGTAGGGAGTAAAACCATTCCGACGAAGCAATGTGATGCTTTTCTCTAACAAGATCATGTTTTGAAAACATCCGCCCGACAGAACTACTTTTTCTATGTTCCAATGTTTTGCCATTCGCAGAATAACTTCTGCAAGAGTATTATGAAACATCGCTGCAATTTCTCTTTTTGGCATCCCTTCTTTGGATTGTTTTAAGATTGATTCAAACATCGGGATCCAATTCCATGTTAAGAGTCCCTCATGGCCTTGAAGAGTTATTGGATAAATTTCTTCCGTATCAGATTGCATTGCAAGATATTCCAATCCCATTGAGGCTTGCCCTTCAAACGAACTCTTCATCTTCACACCACAAAAAGCAGCCACTGCATCAAAAATCCTTCCCATGCTGGAAGTTAATGGAGCATTGATTTTCTTTGACATCATGTCTAAAAGCAATCTTCTATCACGTTCAAGGAAACTGTCGTCTATTATTTGTGACTTTCCCAATGAATCGATCCCATAGATTTCGTGAAGGATGCTTGCAGCACATCTCCGCGGTTCACGAATTGCCGTTTCACCTCCGGGAAGTGTGAATGATCGAATTGTTCCTACACGACGAAATACTTTCTGGTCAAACAGAATACATTCTCCGCCCCAAATCGTTCCGTCAGTTCCGTAACCGGTTCCGTCCCATGAGAATCCAATCACTGGACCGGCCAATTCATTTTCTGCCATGCATGATGCAATATGGGCAAAGTGATGTTGCAAGGATATAACCGAAGCATTGTTCAGTTGAGCTGAGAGTCCATTTTTTGCGATTGTGGTAGAAAGATATTCTGGATGCAGATCATGAATAATCACCGAAGGAACAGTATCAAATAATGTCCGGACATCTTTAATAGTTTTCTTAAATGACGAAAGAGATTCCGCAGTTTCAAGATCACCAATATGCTGACTGACAACGATCGAGTCGTCGTGAGCAATTGCTATCGTATTCTTCAACTGCGCTCCGACGGCAAGAACCGGGAAGTTGATTTTCTTTGGAAGATGGATTGGAAGAGGAGCATATCCACGTGCTCTGCGAATCATTAATTCGCGGCCTTGTACCACACGCATGATTGAATCGTCACAGTACCGTTCAATTGGTCTGTTGTGAACTAAAAAATAATCAGCGATGCCATGGAGTTTTGTCACAGCACTTTCTTCGTGAAAACAGATCGGTTCGTCGCTAATATTTCCACTGGTGGCAACAAGTGGAATTTGCAACATCGACATCAAGATATGATGTAATGGTGTATACGGAAGCATTACCCCTAAAAATGGATTTCCAGGAGCTATGCCTGATGAAAGTGATGGAGCAGAACTTGTAAGAGCCCTTAGCAGTACAATAGGAGCTTGCGGTGAAAGCAATAGTCTCTGCTCAATCTCAGAAAGCTCACATTCATTTTCCACATGAGAGATGGAAGGGAACATCAGTGCGAATGGTTTTTCGTCCCGGTGTTTTCGCTCTCGTAATGTTTGAACGACGTCATCTCTTCTTGCATCACACATCAACAAATATCCCCCCAACCCTTTCACCGCAACAATTTCGCCATTCAATATTGCTTGAACCGATTGTTCAATAGCGGTCTGATGCGATGTTACCAAAATACCGTTTCGATCCCACAATTCTATATGCGGACCGCATTTCGGACAAGCGTTTGGCTGGGCGTGGAATCTCCGATCACGCGGATCATGATATTCCTTTCCACACTCCTCACACATGGTGAACGACTTCATTGTGGTATTTTTTCGGTCATACGGTAATGACTGAATAATCGTAAATCGGGGACCACAATTGGTACAGTTTGTAAAAGGATATAAATAGCGGCGATCGTTAATGTCAAATATTTCCTTAAGACAATCAGGACATGTAGCTATATCCGGCAACACAAGTGCCGTTGCCGATCCTGTGATTGTGCTTTCGCGGATTTCAAAACTTCTAAATCCCAGCGGATCCAGAAAAGAAGTTTCACAACTGTGGATACTTGAGAGCGATGGCTTTTCGGAATGGATTCTTGTTAGGAATGAGTCAAGAGTGATGCAATCCCCTTCGGCTTCGATTAACACTCCTTGAGGAGTATTCGATACCCAGCCGTGCAAATGCATTTCGGATGCAAGTCGATACACAAACGGACGGAATCCGACACCTTGGACTGCTCCGTGAATGATGATCTTTAAACGCCGCGTTTTTTCGTCTGACTTCTCAACCACTCGCACCATTCGGGAATTCCTTTGTTTGTGACGCAGGATGTTTCGAATATTTTTAAAGCGGGATTAATTTGCAATGCATTCTTTTTAATTACTTCAGGATTAGAATTGACATACGGAACAAGATCAATTTTATTGACGATCAATACAGAGGCGTTATGGAACATTCCGGGATACTTCAGCGGCTTGTCATCTCCCTCGGTTGTGCTGACAACAACAACCTTCATCGCCTCGCCTAGATCATAATTTGCCGGACAGACAAGATTGCCAACATTTTCAATCACCAACAGATCGATATTCTTCAAATCAAAATTGGAAAGTGCATCGTGCACAAGTTTTGCTTCAAGATGGCAACCACCGTTCGTTACAATCTGCACCACCGGGACATTAAATTTTGCAACACGCTGAGCATCAAAATCCGTCTGCACATCTCCTTCCACAACAGCAATGCGGACACTTCCGTTTAAATGCTTTAGCGTTTGTTCAAGAAGACTTGTCTTTCCGGAACCGGGCGAGCTGACAAGGTTAAACACAAAGAGCTTGTTTGCAGCAAACAGCTCCCGATTGCGACGTGCGATGTCGTCATTTTTTTCAAGAACTTTTCGTTCAATCGTCAATACACTCATACAAGTTCCTTTTCTACATCTTCTAATTCAATATCTTTTACCTGTAATTCTCTTCCGGATATTATTGTTGTCCTGAAACTGCCGCACGATACGCATTGTGTTACACCATCATCATTGATCAATTTTGCGTGGCAATCGTTGCACTGAACAACAAAAGGAATCCGTTCAAGTGAGAGAGATGATTGTTCAAGCGGTGTCGCCGCGGTAATTGCCTGATACGAAAACTCCAGCGAATCAGCAACCACTCCGGAATACGTACCGACCTTCACAGTTACCGATCGTACATCATGCAGTCGATCGTTCTCGACATGTTGATGGATGATCTCGACAATATTTTCTGCGACTGATAGTTCGTGCATATTTTTAAGTATTTAACCTTGTCAAGACTTTTTATTCCTACAAACCTAAAAATTGAACAGCAATACCACACATTAAAATCGCAAAACCCCCAAGTGCATGGCTGTATTGTTCCATCCTTTTCATTGGGACAAAAGAGAGTCCGTATAATGCGCTAAAGACGATTCCGAGCATTGTTCCAATAGTTATGATAGTGAATACGATGCATACAAGAACTACGTCAGTTACAGTTCCTCTCGCCGCAGGATACATTAGAATAGGAATGAGCGGTTCACAAGGACCAAAAATGAAAATGGTAAAGAGAAACCAAAGCCGCATGGAAGATTTTGCTTCCTGATGATGATGATGGCCTTGATGATTGTGTGCGTGTACTTCCATCATGCCGTCATGATGAATATGTTTGTGTGCATGCGGTTTATTCATCAATGCGCGGCGAATTCCCCATCCCGTATACAACAATCCAAAAATAATTAGCAGCCACCCTGCAATATCGCCTCGATATGATTCGATTGATTGAAGATGAAAGACTGTATATCCGAAGACAATGCCGATGCATCCTAACGCAATGGTGCTTCCAACGTGACCGATACCGCACAAAATAGTGACCCACATTGTTTTGAACTTCGTCCACTCACCCGCACGGGACATTGCGATAAATGGAACATAATGATCAGGACCAAGAATGGTGTGCATGAATCCAACCGTTGCGGCCGTCAGCAGCAATAAGGAAAGCTCATTCGACATAGATCACCTTACATCATTTTAGAGAGTGTTTTGATCAATCACAGTCTAACACTTACATCTAGAATTATATCAATCGCTGTGCCTAATTTTCTTCTAAAATCGGACTATTTACTGACTTTTTGTTTTCATTCTTAAGAATACTCAGAACTGTTGTTGCCACATTTGGGAGCGCTTGTTTCACATTAGGGGAGAGTTCCAAAGACATTGGCTGAATGGCGTTTATTGAAACTGTGATCAAAAAAACCGGGGGGACAGTAGCAAGCAATGCTGCAGTTTCAATCAAATCCCGCAATCCAATGTCATGTGCACTAAGTGTCTTGGGAAAATCGGAAGCAAATTTTGGCTGTAACAGGCGAACTGTTCCGTCAACGTTTCCATCCATGGTTGCATCAATGAGAATAATCGGTGAATAATCTGCGAAGTACGAAAGAAGATGGAATCCACCAGTTCCACCATCAACCAGCGTTACATTCGGAGGAAGAGAAAATTGTTTGAGATGTTCAACAGCATGAACACCAACACCTTCATCACCTAAAAGAACATTGCCAACGCCTAGAACTAATATTTGTTTTTCAGAATTCATGTTAAGCCTTTTTTAAAGTCGAACGATTTTTCCGCTTCAATATTTAACCGAAATTTTTTCTCGGCAGGCATATATTCCTGCAATTGTCTTGCCACCATTAAACCACCTTCATGCTCGGGAATAACAACCGAATCCACTCCAGCATTTTTCATTGCTTCGGCATAACGGACTTGGCCGGCACGACAAATAATTTTCACATTCGGGTTTAATGCTTTCGCTGTGATACTGATGTATAAATTATCAGCATCATTATCAATCAGCACACATAATGAATGGGCTTTATGAATTCGGGCAGTCATTAACAGATCTCGGCGTTTCGCGCTCCCATTCAGAACGAGAATTCCCTCTTTCGTCAATTCCGAACAAAGTCCTTCATTTGTTTCAATCAGCACAAACGGATATTTGGATTTGATCAGTTGGTCTATCACCGTTCTCCCAACCTGTCCATATCCGCAAATAATAAAATGATTTTTCAATCGAGATATTTTTAAGTCATTCACACGCGCGCTCCATATTTTTTTTGCTTCTTTATTAAAAATGCTGACGAGGATACGTTCGACAATCCATATCTGAAAAAGAACAACTCCCGCATATACACCAACAGCAAATAATTTTGTGATCCCCTTACTTGTTTCCGGAATTCCATGTGGATGCGTTATCCAAAAGAATCCATCAATCCACGAAACACCTTCCGCATACATATAAAACAATGTCACCCCGATAACAAAAACTGCAGATGAAACCAGCGGGGTAATAAATGCACGAAATATAGCCCAAACGAGTACTCCGGATGATTTCATATATTTATGAGTAGAAGGGGCATCAAAAATACCTTGAGATTGACATTCTGAATCCGTCGAAGGCGGATGAAGAATTTGATTCTACAATAAGATTCTTCGCTGCGCGGTGTGATAAAATTCTTGAGCTTGCTCAGAATAACAACCGTTAACATTTAAGATCACTTTGAAACAAAAATGGCGGGCATATTCCTGCCCGCCGTATAATTCTATCAAGAATACAAACAGGAATTATTTTTTACGAACATCTTTTTCAATAAATTTCCATCCGCCAGCCATTGATGAGATGATCCCGCGCCCTTCAACATAATCATGATAAAACACGAGATAGACATGAATCATTGAAAAGACGATGAAAAACCACATCATTAAGTGATGCCATTGCCGAACCGCAAAATCTCCTCCCATCAACGGAACGATCCATGCAAACAATTGCGGCAACATCGATGTACTCATTGCGGCATACATCCCAAATCCTGTTAAGCATTGAAATAAAAATGCTAAAAATGTAATGAAGTACGTAAATCCTGCGAGACTGTTATGACCGATTGATTCCAACGGTTTTATTTTCGCCTGCAGAATATCCACCTTCAACACTTCATTCATTTCTTGATATTGTTTCTTCTTCGTGGGAATAAAATTTCGCCAGCTGGAATATTTATTACCCACAAATCCCCAGTAAATGCGTCCAAGGAAATTGAAGAAAAAGAAAAAGGCCGAAACAAAGTGTATGAAGCGCACGGTGCCAAACCAATAATTATCGTACGCTTCAGTACCGCTTTGAATCGCAAACGGATGCCCGATAAGATACCCGGTACATGCAAGCAATAACACGGCAACAGCATTCACCCAATGGTATAGCCGCACCGGCAATTGCCAGACATATATTCGTTGGATCAATATATTTTCCATGTACGCCTCCTAAAATGTATTGATCTGATGAACGTAGCGGCCTTTTTCATCATACAAATGAACCGCACACGCCAAGCATGGATCGAACGAATGGATTGTCCGCAATATTTCCAACGGCTGATCAGGATTTTTAATTGGTGTCCCAATTAATGCTGCTTCGTATGCAGAACGCTGACCTTTTGGATCTCGGGGAGAAGCATTCCACGTTGTCGGAACGACAAGTTGGTAATTATCAATTTTCTTGTCTTTGATGACAATCCAATGTGCTAACGCTCCGCGGGGAGCTTCCGTCAATCCAACCCCTTTTGCTTCGCTAGGCCATGAAGAAGGTTCCCACATATCTTTTACAAACATTCGGGAATCACCATTTTTAATGTTCGAAAGAAGCTGTTGATAGAACTCTTTTGCCCATACGGCAACAAGTTTCGTCTCAACGCCGCGAGCAGCAGTTCTACCAAGTGTTGAGAACAATGCTCCCACTGGAACATCCAATGCTTTCAAGACGCCGTTAATTTCTTCAATAACTTCTTTGTTTCCTGAAGCATAGGCTACCAACATTCTGGAAAGAGGTCCGACTTCCATTGCATGACCTTTCCATCGCGGAGTCTTTAACCAGCTGTATTTCTCTTCAACGTTAAGATGTTGATACGGTGGTTTCGGTCCGGTGTATTTTAATTTTGTTTCACCTTCCCATGGATGTTTTGAAACTTCATCGCCTCCGGCATATTCATACCACGAATGTTTTACGAATTCCTGGATTTCGTCGATATTCCTTCCGTCGACTTCATGAACTTTGGAAAGATCCCTATTGAGTATGGCACCGCGGGGGAATTTAAATTTCGAAACATCTCCGTAGCCGTTCATCGGGAGATCTCCGTATGCGAGATAATTCGGAAGTCCGCCGCCAATTGCTCCCCAATCTTTATAGAATGAAGCAACCGCAAGCAGATCCGGAATGTAGACTTGATTGACGAATTCAAATGCTTGATCCAGCAGTGTTCCGACGTATGCAAGTCGTTCTGCGTTTATTGAATTTGCTTCTTCAATATTAACGGAACAAGGAACTCCACCCACCAGATAATTTGGATGAGGATTTTTCCCACCAAAAATCGTATGAATCTTTACGATCTCTTTTTGCCATTCTAAAGCTTCAAGATAATGCGCGGTTCCCATCAGATTTGCTTCTGCGGGAAGTTTATACGCGCCGTGACCCCAATATCCATTGGCAAATATTCCTAACTGTCCGCTTTCGACAAACGCCGCCAATCGTTTTTGAACATCGGCAAAATATTTTGGCGAACTTTTTGGCCAATTGGAAATACTCTGCGCAAGTTCCGATGTCTTTTTTGGATCGGCTTTTAAGGCGCTGACTACATCAACCCAATCCAATGCATGTAAATGGTAAAAATGGACGACGTGATCTTGCAAATACAATGTGGCAAACATCAGGTTGCGGATTAATTCTGCATTGGGAGGGACAACAATCTTTAGCGAATCCTCAACAGCGCGGACAGATGCTAATGCATGAACCGTCGTACAAACACCGCAGACACGTTCAGTAAACGCCCATGCATCACGAGGATCCCGACCTTTTAGAATCAATTCAATCCCGCGCACCATTGTGCCGGCACTCCATGCATCAATAATTTTTCCATCTTTTATTTCTGCTTCAATACGAAGGTGCCCTTCAATCCGGGTAATTGGGTCAACAACAATTCGAGTAGACATTATGCACCTCCCTTTTTGGTCGTTTCTTCTTTTTCACTGCTGCTGGCAATTTCAGCATTGATCAATTTTCCTTTTTTAATATTTGTGGAAATTGCGTGTGCAGCAATTCCAACCGCCGTTGCAGCACCAACAGCCACACCAATATTATCCGCGGTTGTTTCAATGCCAAATCCCGGGAATGATGCGAGATGTTGATAGAATGGTCCATTGTCCCAGAAATCTTTTTCGCTGCAACCGATGCAGCCGTGACCTGATTGAATTGGATAACTAACACCGTTGTTCCATTTCATAATTGCGCAAGCATTATACGTTACCGGACCTCGGCAGCCCATCTTATACAAACAATATCCGCGACGTGCATTTTCATCATCAAACGATTCAACGAATAAGCCGGCATCGTAATTTGGACGGCGATAACATGTATCATGGATTCTTCTTGAGTAAAATGCTTTCGGTCTTCCAAGACCATCAAGTTGCGGAATGCGATCAAACGCCAGCAAATGAACAATGGTCCCTGCCATCACCTCTGCAATTGGCGGACAACCCGGAACATTGATGATCGGCTTTCCGGAAATAATTTTATGAACAGGTGTTGCTGTTGTGGGATTCGGTTTTGCTGCTTGCACGCAGCCATGGGTTGCGCAATTTCCCCATGCTACAATTGCTTTTGCATCTGCGGCAACTTCCCGGACGATATCAATCGCAGATTTTCCGCCGATACAGCAATACACACCGTCGTCTCCTATGGGAATTGATCCCTCAACACACATTAAATACTCCCCTTTATACTTCTTCATTGTATCATGCAACGATTTTTCCGCCTGGAATCCCGACGCCGCCATTAATGTTTCGGTATAATCCAGAGAAATTTTGTCAAGAACGATTTCCGATACCACCGGGTGAGATGAACGGATAAACGATTCACTGCAACACGTACATTCCTGAAAATGCATCCATACGACAGGAAGCCGCGGTTTTTTTTCCATTGCGTGAATAACCTGACCGACAGCCGATGCTTCAATTCCTGCTGCTGCCGCAAGCCACGAACAATATTTAATAAAATCCCGTCGGGAAACTCCCTGCGATTGTGCATGTTCCCAAAGAGTAAGCGGAGAACCATTCATATCTGCCTCCTAGGTAATGGTTGAACATTTATTGCATTGATTAAAAATGAAATTTCTATCGCTGCTTCATCACCGAGATGAGCATCGTTCATTTCCTCTACTTCGATGGTAAATGGCCGAATGAGAAGTGTCGTGACCGGGTTTTCTTCTTTTTGAAAGACACCGACGACTTCTGCTTTCAGAGTGGTTTTATGAGTGAGATCTGATAATTGGATTGTCATACAATGCCGTTGAATTGCTCAACACACTGCAACATCAATGCCAATAGAAATATGACGGATTTGAAAGAATTAGGAGTATCGGGGTTTTGAGGTAGCGGAAATCCGCTTATCGATGAACGGATTTCCGTGGGACATGCAAAAGCTAGTCTTCAAGATTAAATTTTTTCAGTTTATCCCGAAGTGTTGAAGGACTGAGATTCAAAAACTTTGCAGCTTGTGTTCTGTTTCCTTCTGCTTTGAGAAGGGCTTGTTTCACGAGATTCATTTCAAGACAGTTTACGACTTCTTCAAAGCTCATCTTTTCTTCAACTAAACATTTATTACATGCCTTTAAGATAGATTCGAGTGAACTGCTGGAATGAATCTCTTTAGGCAGACTCTTCGGGGTAATTGATCCGTTTGCAAATATTGCCATCCGTTGTACAACATTGCGCAGTTCACGAATATTTCCTGGCCAGTCGTACGATTGCAATATCTGCATCGCTTCGTCGGAAACATCCACAGAATGATCCGGAATAAATCGATGTAGAAAATGATGGATCAACAATGGAATATCATCCCGTCGCGAACGGAGCGGCGGAATATGGATTGGCACGACATTGATTCTATAATAGAGGTCAGAACGAAACATATTTTTATCGACCAAAATCTTCAGGTCAATTTTCGATGCGCAAATCACACGTACGTTGACAGGGATGGGGGCTGTTCCTCCCACGCGCATGAGTTCACGCGACTCAAGAACGCGAAGAAGTTTCGATTGTAAATGGAGTGGGAAATCATCAATATCATCAAGAAAGATACTTCCGGCTTCTGCTAATTCAAACAATCCTTTTTTTTCTGTCCCGGCACCGGTGTATGCCCCTTTTTCATGACCAAATAATTCACTTTCCAATAACTCAGCAGGGAGAGAAGCAAGACCAACTTTTACGAAGGGAAAACTATCACGCGTACTTTTTTTATGAATATATTCTGCGAACAGTTCTTTGCCGACACCTGTTTCACCCACCAGCAGCACGGAGGAATCCGAACGCGACACTGTATCAACATGTTCTAATAATTCCCGCATCATTGCACTTTGTGCAATGAGCGTTAATGATGAAGTCGGACTCATAACTCCTTATTTTTGCAGAAATGTAGGCAGGGAGAATGGTAAAAGCAAATCGTACGTAAAATAAAGTAGCATAAAAAAGAACGCGGAGCAGAGCTCCGCGGTATATGTAAAAACAAAAAGAGAGCAGCGTACAAATAATTACGAATGTTCGTGCTCGTCTTCGTGGTGATGTTCCAATTCAATCCACTCTTCCAGTTTTGTCCGGAAGAAGTGAAATGCTTTCCACAAATTCCTCTCCGCATGCTCTGAAAGTCCCTCCAACATTTCCCACTCATATCCTTTTATCTGAAGCAAAAACGTGTCCGGTTGTTTTCCATAGAGTTCCGTGCACAAATATAATACGCCCGAAGGGAGCATTGAATGTGTCGTAAATGGGGATTGGGACTCCGGCAATATTTTCGTGAATGAATAATCCCATTTCTCATCCTTTGTTGCATCCACAAACACCACTATATCAAACTCGCTCATAGTATATGCATCTTCCACATTCAGCTGGTAACTACTTTCGATGGTGACGTGGTGTGCATACTCAGAAGACAACCAAGGCTGACACATCTCGATAAAAGCATTTCCCACTCCATCATCACCTCTGCCGGGATTTCCATAAGCATGGATAAGGATTTTTGGTTTATTTTCCAATGAATTCATTTTACCCTCCTATCAAGAAGAGTTCCTTGATGATTAAATAATAACACTTCAAGCGGCATCTGACCAAGAGCATGTGTTGAACAACTCAAGCATGGATCAAAACAGCGGATGCCTGCTTCGATACGATTTAAAATTGGTTCGGGGATTGTCTTCCCCTCCACAAATTGCATTGCTATCTGACGTACTGTTCGATTCATCGCCATATTATTTTGCGCAGTGGCAATTAACATATTCACTTTTTGCAGCACGCCGTTCTCATCCACCCAATAGTGATGGAATAATGTACCGCGCGGAGCCTCCGATGCTCCCACTCCTTCCAGTTTATTAATCTCTGCTTTAGACCGGATATTTTTGCCAAGGATTGCCGGATCGCACAACAATTGCTCAACACGTTCCACAGCAAACAACAATTCGATTAACCGTGCATAATGATAATAGAACGAATTATTCACCGCTTCGGTCATCGGAGTCAAATCCTTAAACATCTTCCGTTCCTGTTCGGCTAGAGGAGTTTCGATGGAATCACAAATATTTAACCGGGCAAGCGGACCTACACGATAGATTCCTTTGGGATAACCAAGCGGTTTGTAATACGGAAATTTGAGATAAGACCACGATTCGCTCGCTTCACCGAAATGGTTGTAATATTCCCTCGGATCAATATTGTCTGCAATAATATTTCCCGTGCTATCCATAATCCGCAGGTTGCCTCCGTAATATTCCAATTCTCCTTTTGGTCCAACCATTCCAACAAACAGGGAATGGAAATTTCCGAAACAGGCAATTTCTTTTGTAAACTGTCCGTGAATTTGTTTGATGGTGTCAATTGCCATCAATGCAGTCTCTAATACTTCAGGATACCACTTTAACAGTGCATCTCGTTCTTCTTTTGTAAACGACTCACGCACTCCTCCGGCGACAGCCCACGGAGTATGAATTCTTCGCCCTCCAAGAAATTCGATGATCTGTTGTCCAAATTTGCGAAGCCGAATCCCCCTTCGCGCAAATTCTTTATCCTGTTGCAGCAAACCAAAAATATTCCGTACGGCGGGATCAGCATCAAACCCAAGTAGGAAATCCGGAGAAGAGAGATGGAAAAAACTCAGTGCGTGAGACTGGATCCATTGTGCGAGTACCAGAATCCGGCGGAGTTTTTCGGCGGTTTCCGGGATACCGATGGCAAGAATATCATCTCCGGCTTTTGCCGACGTAACAAGATGACTTGCAGGACAAATTCCACAGATTCGAGATGTCAGTCCCGGCATTTCCCACAAAAGACGCCCTTCACAGAATTTTTCGAACCCACGGAACTCGTTGACATGAAAGCGGGCATCTTCTACTTCGCCTTTATCGTTTAGATGAATGGTGATCTTCGCGTGACCTTCGATGCGGGTAACAGGAGCGATCGTAATTATATTTGACATGATTTACCTAAAATATACAGCAGATCGGCGTTAACGCCGACTTGCCACCGTGTTTAACCGTACCGTAAAAACTGTGTTTTAAATACAGGAACTCTTCCTTGGAGTAATTCATTTATCGCAAACCAGATCTCATCCGGCGTGGGTGGACAGCCGTGCAAAAATGCATCCACACGAATAAGATGATGCAACGGAATTGCTTGCTCCCGAAGTTGAGCAATTAACGTATGATCATTCGGTACAGAGTTGCAAATATCTGCCAACTCTTTATATGCACGATCTATCAATTCGGCATTACCGAATCTGTTTCGCATAGCAGTAACATTACCCGTGGTAGCACAGTCTCCAAATGAAAGAACATACTTTGAATGTTTCCGGACTGTATGTGCCATTTCTTCATTCTCATCATTCGTCACTGCACCTTCCACCAACGTTATGTCCACATTGGCGGGAAATACTTTAATATCAGCAATCGGCGAATAGACAAGATCGATTTTATCTGCCAGTTCAATAAGCCGCTCATCCAAATCCAGAAATGACATGTGGCATCCTGAACATCCACCAAGCCAGACTGTTGCAACTTTTGGTTTTTGAATTTTTTCAGTCATACTTACTCTTCTATTCGAATGGAAAATAATTGTTGGTCCCGAAGCGATCGTTTAACAATCAAATGATCTCCTTTTACCAGACCGGGCCATCGAACAAAATAATGATCGTGCGGCTGGTTTGGCCCTTGACACTCGCAATGATATGATTCAATTTTTGCTTCTTTCTTCATATGTCCGTTAGTTAACAAAAATGTCGAACCAACAACCGGAAAGAGTGATAGTTTATTTTTCAGGATAAGGAAGTATCCTTGCTCTGCTTCTAAAGATGAAATTGTGCGTTCGTATGTGTTGGGCAAGATCTTTACTCATTTATTCGGTAACAATCCTTAACGTGTTCGTCCCTAAAAATCAGGGACTCACTTGCCCGCCATTGACGGGCTTGCTCGGGATGATCAACATTATATTATTCGTTTGAGATCCATTCTTTCTTTTGACGCGCAGTGATAATGTATTTTAGAAACCCTTTTTTCTTTTCCATTTCGGAGACTGTCACTCCTTTTTCAAATAGAGCGCCCGTCGGACAAACCATGACACATTTTCCACATTCGGTGCAGGTTTGCGAATTGCCCCATGCATAATCGAGTCCGGTAATGATTTCACAATTAATACCTCGTCCCGCAACATCCCACACATGCGCCCCTTCCACTTCATCACAAACTCGAACACATCGCGTACACAAAATGCAGCGATTGTGATCCATCACATAATCCTTATGCGTAGCATCTAATTGTTTTTTCGGAAAGAGATACGGGTATCGTACTCTCACTAATCCTACTTGATAAGCAAGATCTTGCAATTCACAATGATTGTTGGCGACGCAAACAGCACAGACATGATTCCCTTCGGAAGCAAGAAGTGCTATAATCATTCGTCGATATTTGTTCAATTTTTCGTTTGATGTCTGTATTACCATTCCCTCTTCCACTTTGGTTGTGCAGGCGGGAAGAAGTTTTGGAATTCCTTCGATCTGCACCACACACAATCGGCATGCACCGACTGTTGACAATCCTTCCAGGTTGCAGAGTGTTGGAATAGGAATGTTATGCTGCCGCGCTACGGAGAGGATCGATTCACCTTCCTGTGCGCTGTATTGTTCGCCGTTGATTGTTAATGTTTTGACTGCCATAGACTTGTCGTTAAATTGAAAAAAACTTTTCAAAACTACTGGATTCAGGATTCGTGTTTCATGCTTTATGATCTTTCTGAATTCTCTGTGAAATTGTACCGAATCATGCAACCTGAACTTTGAATCTTGAACCCTGAATCAATTATTTTTTTATTCTGTTCATTTTTCAAAGTCCGCTTCTACTCCCGGTTCACCCATATACATTTCAATAGGCTGCAGCAACTCTTCATATTCGTGACGGAAGAAGCGAAGTGTTGAAAGAACAGGATTCGGCGCAGACTGCCCGAGTCCACACAGACTGGTCTCTTTCACCATCATGCAAAGTTCTTCCAGCAGCACCATATCGTCTTGTGTCGCTTTTTTCTTCGAGATCTTGTCGAGCAATCCATAAATGTGTCTTGTACCGACTCGGCACGGAATACATTTTCCGCACGACTCATCCATGCAAAACTGCATGAAGAATTTTGCCACTTCTACCATTTTCGATGTTGAATCCATCACAATCATTCCGCCGCTTCCCATGATAGACCCAACCTTGGAAAGCGATTCATAATCCACAGGAATATCGAGATGATCCACAGGAATGCATCCGCCGGAAGGTCCGCCGGTTTGAGCAGCTTTAAATTCTGTTCCTTCGGTTGTTCCGCCGCCGATATCGAAAATTATTTTTCGGAGCGGGATTCCCATCGGCACTTCGATGAGTCCGGTATTCTTGATATTTCCTGCGAGGGCAAAGACTTTTGTCCCTTTACTTTTTTCAGTTCCGATTTTGGAGAACCAATCACTTCCATTTCGGATAATTGGTGCGATGTTGGCAAATGTTTCCACATTATTAATCAATGTGGGCATACCCCAGAGTCCTTTTTCGGACGGGTACGGCGGACGCGGTTTTGGATTTCCCCGTTTCCCTTCGATCGATTGCAGCAACGCTGTCTCTTCACCACAGACAAATGCACCGGCCCCAATGCGAATATCGACTCGGAAATTGAACTGCGATTCGAGAATTCTGTTTCCGAGTAATCCCATTTTTTCCGCCTGCTTAATGGCGAGCTTAAGACGTTCAATTGCCAACGGATATTCGGCGCGGCAATAGATATATCCTTGTGTTGAACCGACGGCATAACCTGCAATTGCCATTCCTTCAAGCACTCTATGCGGATCACCTTCCAACACGCTGCGATCCATAAAGGCACCGGGATCACCTTCATCCGCATTGCAGACGACATATTTTTGTTCGCCATGAGCTTTACTAACAATACCCCACTTCAGTCCGGTAGAATATCCCGCACCACCACGTCCGCGTAATCCGCTTTTGCGAATTTCTTCGATAACATCAGCAGGCTGCATTTCATTAACGACTGTAGCCAGAGCCTCATATCCTTTTACGGCAATATATTCTTCGATACTTTCGGAGTTAATTGCTCCGCAATTTTCCAAAACGATTTTGGTCTGCGATGCAAAAAACGGCGATGAGATATCGCTCAGCTTTGCTTCAACTTTTTTGTTCTTGAGAATATGTGATTCCACAATCTGTTCTGCGGTTTGCACGTCAACATTTTGATACAGTGTATTATCACTCTGCACTTTCACCAATGGTCCTTCACCGCATAATCCCAAACATCCGGTCCCAATCACTTCGCAATCCTTTTCAAGCGCATGCTCTTTGATTTTTGATTTGAGGGCAAGGCTCACTTTATCGCTTCCACAAGAAACACATCCTGCTGCGGAACAGTAAAGAATGCGATGTTTCTTTTCAGACTGACGCTGCTGTTCTTTTTCCGATAATTCCTGAAGTTCTTCCAATGTCATATTGCTACCTCGTGAAAGGTGTTCTTCAACTGTTCAACACGTTTGAGCGCTTCTTCGGGATTCAGTTTACCGACAACGGCATCATCCAGTACTGCTACTGGTGCAAGTCCACACGAGCCGACACATCTTGCCGTAATGAATGATACTTTATTATCCTTTGTGGTCTGCCCAAACTTGCATTGATGACGTTCTTCCAAGGCGGTTTGAATGTGCTCCGCCCCTTTTACATAACATGCCGTTCCCATACAGAGCACAAACGTATGTTCGCCATTCGGTTTAAGATTAAAGAAATGATAAAACGTCGCAACGCCATACACTCTGCTGAGCGGGAGTTTTAACGCTCGGGCAACATAGATAAGAAGATCATTTTCTAAATAACCAAAAATTCCTTGTGCTACATGAAGCACTTCAATCAGCGCATCACCGCGAGCTTGATGTTTGGTGATTGCGCGATCCAATAATTTAAAACGATTGTCACCGCTGGGGTGTTGTTGTTTATCAGTTTGAGCCATAGTCGTATGGTGGTGGATGAGAGTATTACACTTGAGGTGGCGCGGAGTGTACGCTTCGTACCATCCTAATGACATACAGCAAATATTATGCTATTATTTATTCAACCGAGCGCTGAATTTTCGACAGAATAGTTTTGTCTTGTTTCCGATTATGAGAATAGAGACTCACCATTTTGCAAAAAAAGAAATGTCAAATGGATGTCAAAAATGCATCAGTATGAACCCCATGCTTCTGTTGGTGGAGAGTATATTTTTCTGAAGGGTTTTTGAAAACAAGATAACAGAGAAGAATATCTTACCCAATTTCCTTTGTTGAATGAGAAGCAATTATTCTAAAACGAAAAACGGCGGGACCAACATTACTGAATCACCGCCGTTTTGCTTTTATGTTATAGAGGAAGAGGGTACGTGAAGCATCACCAACAGCATACCGTTTGGAGCAACCGCCTACAACAACTGATGAGATTTTTGTCTTTAGCGTTTTTACATCAATTTATAAAGCTACATCAATTTCTGATAATTTGCGTTCTTGAAACTCCGTGGGACGCTCACATGAATAGAGAAACTCCTGCATTGTATCCATCTGTTTTTTTAACAGATTCACTTGATCCTTCATGGCAGCAAGTTTAGCATCATGTTCTTTCGCAACATGAACTTCATGAATCTCTCGTGTCAATTTGATCACGATATCCTGCATTTTGGAAATGTCGTTAATGACATGTTCAATGGAATGGAACATCCGTTCTTTTGCATTCATGGATTGTTTTTCTTTCCTTCCCCGCCGCCAAAGATCGTCTGGCGTTGAGGATGATTGATACCGCTAAAGTTCATTCGGCGGTTTGGTTTGAGGATAAAAAACATTGCCGAGCAAAGCTCGGCAATATGATATTATTTCTTTAAATCTTTCAGAGCTGCGCGTGCTGCGGCCAAGCGGGCGATCGGTACACGGAACGGCGAACAACTGACGTAATCCAAACCGATCTGATGACAGAATTCCACACTGGTTGGTTCACCGCCATGTTCACCACAAATACCAATCTTTAACCGTGAACGTGATGAGCGTCCTTTCTCAACAGCGATCTTCATCAATGCACCAACGCCTTCTCTGTCGATAGCTTCGAACGGATCCTTTGCATAGATATCTTTTTCAACATACGGTACGAGGAATCGAGCAGAATCGTCACGGCTGATGCCGAGTGTTGTCTGTGTAAGATCATTTGTTCCGAAGCTGAAGAATTCAGCAACGTGAGCAATTGCATCTGCTGTGAGTGCTCCGCGCGGAACTTCGATCATGGTACCGACGAGATACTTAATCTTTTTCTTCTTTTCTGCCATCACTTCCTCTGCAACCCGGTTCACCACTTTTGCCTGATGTTCAAGTTCATGAACATTACCAACGAGTGGTATCATAATTTCGGGAATAACACTCTTTCCTTCGTTGATGACATTGATGGCCGCTTCAAAAATTGCGCGGCTTTGCATTTCCGTTATTTCAGGATACATGATGCCAAGTCGGCACCCACGGAAACCAAGCATCGGATTGAACTCATGTAATTCCTGTACTCTGCGATGGATTTTTTCATACCGAATTCCCATTTCGCGTGCAAGAAAACGCTGCGTTGCCTTATCATGCGGAAGAAATTCATGCAGCGGAGGATCGATTGTACGGATGGTGACCGGACGGCCATCCATTGCACGAAAAATTCCTTCGAAATCTTCGCGCTGCAGCGGTAAGAGTTTTGCGAGCGCTTTTTTACGCTGTTCAATTGTATCAGCAAGAATCATTTCGCGCATCGGAGTGATTTTTCCTTCTCCGAAGAACATATGTTCCGTACGGCAGAGTCCGATACCTTCAGCGCCAAACGCTACTGCGTTTGATGCCTGATCCGGTTGATCGGCATTCGTACGAATACTCAAGCGACGATACCGATCTGCCCATGTCATAACCTTTTGGAAATTCTGATATGTGGGAGCTTTCTTCGGGTCGAGTGTTTTTTGGATCAACACTTCAACAACTTCGGATGGTTTTGTCGGAATCTTTCCTTCAATCACTTCTCCGGTGGAACCATCAATAGAAATCCAATCGCCTTGGCGAACGGTTTTTCCATTTACTTTCATGGCGTGTGTCATATAGTCGATCTCAAGCGATGCACAGCCGACGATACAGACTTTGCCCATTTGGCGTGCAACCAGTGCAGCGTGCGATGTTGTGCCGCCGAATGCCGTGAGAATACCTTCTGCGGCATTCATCCCTTTAATATCTTCCGGAGATGTTTCCGTACGGCAAAGAATAACTTGTTCGCCACGATCTTTCCATTCTTCAGCATCAGGTGCTGAGAAAACGATACGTCCACTTGCAGCACCAGGACCTGCATTCAAACCTTTCGCAAGTAATCGTCCACCTTTTACGGCAGCCTCTTTCTCCACAAGATTGAACACCGGTCTCAACATTTGATTCAACTGATCCGGTTCAATACGCATTAATGCTTCTTTGTCATCAATCAAACGTTCCTTCACCATATCGATCGCAATCTTTGTTGCTGCAAGCGCTGTTCGTTTGCCGACGCGGCATTGCAGCATGTAGAGTGTGCCATCTTGGATCGTGAACTCAATATCCATCATGTCTCGGAAATGTCGTTCTAATTTTTTCCGGATTCCGTCGAGCTGTTTGTAAATAACCGGACGGGCTTTTTTCAATTCACTGATCGGAAGCGGCGTACGAATGCCGGCAACAACATCTTCTCCCTGCGCATTCATCAGATATTCACCGTAGAATTCATTTTCTCCCGTTGCAGCATTGCGTGTAAACGCAACGCCTGTTCCGGAATTGTCTCCCATATTTCCATACACCATTGCTTGAATGTTGACCGCTGTTCCCCATGAGCTCGGAATTCCATTCATTTTGCGGTACGCATTTGCGCGCTCATTGTTCCACGAACCGAACACGGCACCAATCGCACCCCATAATTGTTCTTCAGGATCTTCCGGAAAATCTTTTCCGGTATTTTGTTTGATCGCTTTTTTGAATAATCGGACAAGATCTTTCAAATCTTCCGTGGTGAGATCAGTATCCAAATGGACATGACGAAGTTTTTTCTTCGTTTCGATAATTGCTTCGAACGGATCGACATCATGTTTTCCTTTTGGACGAACACCCATCACCACATCCCCATACATTTGCACAAATCGTCGATATGAATCGTACACAAATCGCGGATTGTTTGTTTTTTTGATCAATCCTTCGGCAACGACATCATTCATCCCCAAATTCAAAATGGTATCCATCATACCAGGCATGGACGATCGTGCGCCAGAACGGACAGAGACAAGAAGCGCATTGTTTGGATCGCCAAACTTGGCTTTCATTTCTTTGTTCAATTTTTGAGTTGCCTTGAATACTTCTTTAGCAAGTGATGTAGGATAGTGTTTATTGTGAGAATAAAAATATGTACAAACTTCCGTGGTAATAGTGAATCCGGGTGGGACTGGCAAACCAATGTTAGTCATCTCTGCTAGATTTGCCCCTTTGCCTCCAAGCAAAGCTTTCATTCCTGCTTTTCCTGCTGCACGTCCTCCGCCAAAACTATAGACATACTGTGACATAATGCTTCCTTTCAAATGATAGAATCAAAAACTCGAACGAACTATCTGCAATTAGAGTGCCATCCGTCAGAAAATGACATGTTGAAAAATCCAACGATATTGGCACAGATTAAAGAGTCCCGTTTAACAACCTTTTCATGGATAAGAAAGGGGTTTCATCTTTTGTCAAAAAAAGGAAGTGTATCGTTTTTTTTGACGAAATAGCCGAAGTTATAACGGCATAGTACTTGCTAATTATAAATGTAGGTATGAAATCTGAACATTACGACAATCCACTCTTTTCGATTGGAACTGCAGCAAGAATTCTTGACGTCTCGGTACAAACGTTACGGTTATATGAAAGTGAAGGACTTCTTGTTATTCATAAAACCAAGGGAAATCAGAGATTATATTCCCAAGCCGATATCGACAGGATAGCATGTATCCGGACAGCAATCAATGAAGAGAAAATCAGCATCGGTGGGATGAAACGAATCCACGGTATGATACCTTGCTGGGATATCATTAAATGCTCTCATGATGAACGCTCTCATTGTCCTGTCTTTCAAAATCACACAGGTGGATGCTGGACAATGGAACATACGAAATCTGTTTGTGCAAAGAAAGAGTGCCGCCTGTGCGAAGTGTATAAACTTTCCAGCTCGTGCGGAGAAATCAAAGAACTCATCTTTCGGTCATCTCTTCCCCTCCAAACTGAATCACAAGAGACACCATTATGAAACGTATTATTATTCCTGTTATCGCTTTGGCAATCGTCGTTCTCTATTTTATATCGACAATCACGAAAAAAGAGGTTGAACAGACACCCACGGAAGCATTGAAAGCACAATTTGCCCAAAAAGAAAAACCTTCCGTCGATCACTCAAAATTTTCCCAGCTCCAAAAACGATTCATCAAACCGCAGGAGGTTACTGCCGCTTGCATCGACTGTCACAATGAACGCCACACGGAAGTGATGAAGTCATCGCATTGGAACTGGGAGCGTGAAGAATATATTGAAGGACGAGGCATCCGGTATGTCGGTAAAAAAAATATTTTGAATAATTTTTGCATTGGCATCAACACCAACGAACAGAGCTGCAACAAATGTCATATCGGTTACGGCTGGGGGGACAAGAATTTCGATTTTACCAATCCGAACAACGTGGATTGTCTTGCATGCCATGACAACAGCGATACGTACGTGAAAAAATCTTCCGGTGCGGGAATGCCTGATCCTTCAGTTAATCTTTCATTCGTTGCACAGCGCGTCGGCAGACCAACGAAATCAAATTGTGGAACATGCCACTTCTTTGGCGGCGGCGGCAATAATGTAAAACATGGCGATCTTGAAAAAGAATTGTTCGACACTCATCGCGAAATTGATGTGCATATGGGAACTGACGGCGGAAATCTTGAATGCGTTGACTGTCACAAAACGGAAAAGCATCAGATGTTGGGGAAAGTATATTCGCTTTCTTCCATGAACCGCAATCGTTCCACCTGCGAACAATGCCATACCGAAACACCCCACATGAATGAAGTGATCAACGAACACACGGTAAAAGTGGCATGCCAAACCTGCCATATTCCTGAATATGCCAAAGTAAACGCAACAAAGATGGCGTGGGATTGGTCCACTGCCGGAAAAATGAAAGACGGAAAACCGTACGAAGAGAAAGATTCACTTGGGAATATTACATACGCGACTATTAAAGGTACCTTTATCTGGAAAACTAATGTGAAGCCGGAATATATCTGGTTCAACGGAACAGCATCGCATTACCTGACCGGTGATCAGATAAACGCTGAGACGCCTGTGCAGATGAATACGCTCCATGGAAGCTATGATGATCCAGACGCAAAAATTATCCCGGTAAAAGTGCATCGTGCCGTTCAGCCGTACGATCCTGTCAACAAATTAGTTGTTCAACCGAAGACGTTTGCCGAAAAAGAAGGCGAAGGAGGTTATTGGAAAGATTTTGATTGGAACACCTCCATTCAACATGGTATGGACTATGTCGGTCTGCCGTACAGCGGAAAATATTCTTTCGTCAAAACAGAAATGTATTGGCCAATCAACCACATGGTTTCGCCAAAATCCAAAACTGTTTCCTGCACAGAATGCCATACACGCTACAATAGCCGCGTCGGCAATCTTAAAGATTTTTACATGCCCGGAAGAGATTATAGTGCAACTGTTGAAACACTGGGATTTGGAGCTATCATACTATCGTTACTGGGCGTCGGTGTACATGCAATAATAAGAATTGTTGCAAAAAAGAAAAATTAGGGAGATGTCATTCCAGAACGAACCGCCACTTTTTTCCCATTCGGCGATGTGAGGAATGATAAAAATAACGAGCATTTGATTTTCCAAGTCTTAAAGATTTGGAAAATCTACCTAAGGTAAAATATGAAAAAACAATTAGTCTATAGTCGCTTTAACCGCTTCTGGCATTGGATGCAATCTGCATTGATTTTATTTTTGGCCTTAACGGGATTTGAGATCCACGGTTCACTTTCGTTCTTTGGATTTGAACAAGCCGTTACATTTCATAACATAGCAGCGTATATATTTTTAATCCTTATTGGTCTGGCCATTTTCTGGCATTTCACAACCGGTGAATGGAGACAATATCTCCCCACCCGTCAGCATCTTCGTGCTCAGATAGAATTTTATTTGACCGGAATCTTTCGAAACGCTCCACACCCGACAAGAAAAAGCGCACTCTCAAAATTGAATCCCTTACAACGATTGGTCTACCTTGCATTAAAAATTCTGGTTATTCCAATCATGGTGGTTTCGGGATTGCTCTATATGTATTATCGCTACCCTCAATCAAGAGGTATTCAAAGTTTAAATATTGATGGACTTGAAACAGTTGCCATTCTTCATACTATCGGTGCTTTTTTCCTGATTTCGTTCATTATCGCACATCTTTATTTAATTACGACAGGACACTCACCTACTTCAAATTTGAAAGCGATGATTACGGGATATGAAGTTTTGGAGGATGGAAGTAAAGTAGTTGAGTAAATTGAGTAGATGAGATAAGAATATTAATCGTGAGAACATTATGAAAACAAGATACATGAATCCATACTTAGCCGGGTTTTTTCTCGGACTGACATTATTGGCCACCATCGTCATTACCGGACGAGGACTTGGTGCAAGCGGAGCATTGAAAAGCACAGTTGTTGCCACAGTCAATGCCATCGCGCCGCAGCATGCACATGAATCAACATTCTATTCTGAAAACTTGAAATCGCTTCACGAGAATCCTCTCAAAGCATGGCTCGTCTTTGAAGTGCTTGGTGTGATTATTGGAGGATTTCTCTCCGGAGTTGTTTCCGATCGATTGAACTTTGTCACAGAACGAGGTCCTCGCATTACCAACACGATGCGTCTCGGTTTTGCATTGATCGGAGGATTGCTCTTTGGTATGGGGGCACAGTTCGCCCGTGGATGCACAAGCGGTGCCGCATTAACCGGAATGGCCGTTCTTTCCACCGGCGGAATAATTACGATGATGGCAATTTTTGGAACAGGGTATGCAGTAGCGTATTTCTTTAGAAAACTATGGTTGTAAACAAATTCCAAATCACAATAATAAGCACCAAATGGCAAACATCAAATTACAAACACCAAATAACAAGCACCAAAATCCAACGATAAATTTATGATTTTACACTTTTAACTTTTACTTTTGACTTTTCATTTTTGACTTTTTCTTTGAGGTTTTTATGTTCCCCTTAGTCCCCAATCTTATCAGCGAAGAATTGAATCTGATTGTAGCACTTTTGATCGGAATAGCGTTTGGATTCATTCTTGAACAGGCAGGATTCTCTTCATCAAAAAAACTTGCCGGTGTATTTTATGGCTACGACTTCACCGTTCTCCGCGTCTTCTTTACTGCAGGCGTCACGGCGATGAGCGGAGTAATTATTCTCGGATATCTTGGCTGGCTGGATACTGATTTTATGTATGTCAATCCCACCTATCTTCAAGCGGCAATTCTCGGCGGAGTAATTATGGGATTTGGATTTATCATCGGCGGATATTGTCCCGGAACAAGCATTGCCGGGATGGCAATTGGAAAGATTGATGCTATGTTCTTCGTGGGAGGTGGATTGATTGGTGTATTTCTTTATGCAGAAATGTATCCCTGGTTCGAAGAAATTACCAATGCAAGTTTTCTGGGCAACATCCGTATTTTTAATTCTCTCGGTATTTCACAAGGATTATTTGCCCTTCTCCTTATTGCGGTAGCTGTTGGAGCATTTGCAATGACTACAAAGATCGAAAAGAAAGTAAACCCCAATGGACCCGCTCAATCATTCAATGGAATGCACCATCGAATCGCAGGTCTAAGTATCTTAACAATTGGTGCAGTCCTATTGTTCTTACCGGATTATAAAGAACGAGTATTTAACGAAATTTCCGATTCGGAATATCTGAAGACGCACTCGGTAAAAGAAATGACTGTTGATGAATTAACATTTCGCATTATTGATCATGATCCTAAATTAGTAATTATTGATGTCCGTTCACCAAAGGAGTTTTCAAACCTACTGCTCCCCGGCTCCACCAATATTGAAACCAAACAAATCTTTCAGAAAGAATTCAGTGACGTGTTGGGAAATCGTCACAAGAAAAAAGTATTTGTGGGAAATGATGAAATTAGTTCTCGAACTGCGGCACTGATTGCTCAACGATTGGGATACGAAAATATATCGATATTGTGCGGAGGACTTCCACTATTATTAAATTCCGTTGTGAATGTTAAACCCGACAATGGAATTACGGAATGCACTTTCTTATCGGCATCGCAATCCAATTCAACAATAAATCTAGCAATGGATTCGCAACAATTAAAGGATACGCAACGTTTTCGCGCAAGAGCAAGTGTTGTGTTGGCAACAATGATGAAAGAAGCAAAGAATTCATCAATAAAACCGACGAAGTTGGTAAAGAAAGTTGCCGGGGGATGTTAAAATAGATTCGTTGAAAGAGCGTTTTATTTTGTAGCGATAATTTTAACGTAGACGATTCGGCGTAGGACGAATTTTCATCGTTCCCATAATGTTGCCGCTATTGTCACGGAAGTTCAATAGTAACCATGAGATTACATTTGAACAAACAATTAGTCTATCCTTTGTGGAAAGATTCTTTTTTAATTTGTTCATACATCGATTCATCACACTCTTTTAAGAACCTGCCGAACGATGTAAATGCTCCGATGACAGCCAAATACAGTAAAACCCCAATAATGATTTCCATAACCCTACCCTTTCCCCTAGTGAATGTTGCACCAATACTTATTGCAAGCTCTGTGCCAGCATATTACAACAAACTTTTTTGTAAAACCTCTTAAAAGATTTTAAGAACGTTGTGTTTTGTAGAAATGACTATAGATCTTTTCAATAATCCTACACTCTGTATCATTATGAAAATGCTACTCTCACAAAATTGTCAAATTACTATTTGGAACGGTACTCAATCATTCATATATTTAGTATAATCATTGGACGTTTAGCTCAGTTGGTTCAGAGCGTTCGCCTCACACGCGAAAGGTCGTAGGTTCAAGTCCTACAACGTCCACAAAAAAAAACACTTTTCATGTATTTAAGAAAAGTGGTTAGTCAACTGGTTTCTGTTGCCTACTTGCTTGGAATCTAATCTTTTTATCCAAATCATCATCAGACAAACAGGTGTGAAAGGTAGTGAATAGGTTCTGCGCCGGAGGCGCATCAGCCTCCACGAAGTGGTCCTTTGGACTGGCTGAAAGTCTTACAACGGTCCACAAAAAAAGCCCGGAGAATTCAATTCCCGGGCTTTTTTCTTATCCTTCGGACTTATGAGTAAAAGGACGGACATGAGTCTATCCTTACATTTATCTTTGTTTTCTCCGTGTACTCCGTGGTAAAAAATTATTACGAAATAGACTTTACCAGAGAAGCACTCTGCTGAGCCACCCCTACATTATACTCCAACGCGATCGATCGGAAATTGACGAGATCGATAATGGTCCCGATAAAACAGAATCCCAAGGTGAACAGATAGAGAAGACCCATTCCTGTTTGATTCGTCAGAAATCGCTGGATTCCGGCAACGCCAAAGAATCCGATTACTGTCGCGACAAGGACCATTGTGGTATCTTTCCTTCTATTCATATACACAGCGGCAAATTGTTGTGCCTGATTATCTGTCATATCTTTAATAATGCCCTGAACATATACCATTTCATCAGGTTCTAACATCGGTAGTAATTGCATAACGTTTGGCATATTTCCTCCGTTTTTACAGTAAGGAGCGCTGTAGTTGATGATATCTTTTTACGTGAAGAATCAATTGCATAATCCTGTACATCAAAACGATCACTGCTGGAATTCCTAAAAGATGGGTTCGAAAGGACGAAGAAATATCTCCATGAAGTAAGAATGAGATCGAACGTCCGAGGCCGCAACCGGGACAAAAAGAAAGACCGGCATTATGCAGAAGACAGAAGGAAAACGAGGAGGCAATCATCGGATTGAACAAAAAAAGAAATAACAATGCAGTACACCAGCAGATCAATTCAATATAATATGGTTTGTTATTGGACATTGAAAAAAATGGAGCAATGCTTGTGATCATTGCTCCATATGCTACGACAGTATTGGGACAAAGTTTCTCATCAACAAATATTTTGAATGCAAAATGAGAGCAGAATCATTTTTGAGATGATTTTTACTTATTTAACGACTTCTTCCGAACTAATTCAAATTCGCTTCCACTGTTCCAATAGGGCATTTCGATAATATTTGCTATGCGCCACACAACGCGGATAACAATCTCTGCTTGTTGTAATGCACCATCATAATTCCAGTCGCTGCTAATCTCGTCGCTTGGTTGATGGTAATTTTTTCCGCTTCGTTCACGCATCATCCGCACAAATGCTGTATCGACTCCAACAAATTCTTTTCCTCCACCCATGGACATTGCAGGAATGCCGACCTTAGCAAAACTAAAATGATCGCTCCGGAAAAATCCCCCTTGTTCGGGCGCAAGGTCTGGCATAACTGTCAAACCGAGTTCGTTCGCGACAACGGTCAGATCATTTCCCAAAGACGATCGATCACTCCCCTGCCACGAAATATCTTTCGTTCTCCCAATCACATTAATCACATCGGTATTGATGTTGGCTGCAATGTTAGAAGCGGGAACTGTCGGATTATTTGCAAAATATTTTGATCCAAGCAATCCTTGTTCCTCCGCAGCAACAGCGGCAAACAACAAAGAACGTTTCGGTTTTTCTTTCAACGAAGAAAATGTCTCCGCAAGATTCAACATTAATGATGTTCCCGATGCATTATCAAGTGCACCATTATAAATTGAATCTCCGTCGATCGGACGACCGATGCCGAAGTGATCGTAATGTGCAGAGAAGATGATGTATTGCTCTTTCAGCAACGGATCACTTCCCTGAATTTTTCCGACAATGTTGTTTGTTTCCAGTCGTTTTACTTCAGAGCGAATCACACCGGACATGGTGATACCGAGCGGAATCGGTTTAAACGACCGCAACTCCGCAAGTTTCATTAATGAATCCAACGTATATCCTGCAAGCGTCAGATAATTCTTTGTCGCTTCTTCCGTTGTCCACGATTTCAATTGCAGACGATTTCCGGATGTTTTTTCATCTAGATCGAACATCTCTCTGCTCCACGAATTTCGGATTACTTCATATCGATACCCTGCAGATGGAGTAGTATGAATAACAATGGCGCCGAGTGCCCCTTTTTCTGCCGCGATCTCATATTTATATGTCCATCGTCCATAATATGTTCTTCCTTTTCCGGCAAAAAAGTTCTGATCGTCGGAGGAGGGATCATTATTCATCATCACCAATATTTTTCCCTTAACATCAACATCCTTATAATCATCCCATTGTTGTTCCGGAGCAACAATGCCATATCCAACAAACACCAGTTCAACATTTTTTAGTGTGATGGTCGGCTCATATGTTCCTGTCGTTGCGACAAAATCGGTGGAATACGTTAAGTCAACAAATTGTTTCCCATTCCCAATCGTCAACGTTGTTGCAGGATCTACCGTAACTCCCACCATCGGAACTTTTTGGATATAGCTTTTTTTCTCTCCTGCCGGAAGCAGTCCGAATTTTTTGAATTGAGAGACAATATACGCCGTTGCTTTTCGGTCACCCAAGGAAGCAGGCCCGCGTCCCTGAAGTGAATCATGTGCAAGAACGGCAATATGAGAATGCAATTTTTCCTTCGTGATCGCTTGAAGGGCAGTTGCAGGCGGATTCAGTTGAAAAAACAGAAGAAAGATTGAGACAATGGAGGTCATAGTGGTTATTATTAACGTATGATAAAAATGGTTGATTATTCTTTGTCATTGTATGAATTAATTGATTAAGTTTCAAAAACATTCTAGCCAACTCATTAATAGAGAGAAATTTTCCTCTTGCGTTCAAATCTTTCTAACCGTAGATTTGGTGCGTATTGATTCGAGGTTTGAAGCATTCAAAGATATCGCTGCCTCCACACAATGGAGGCATTTTTGTTTTTTATGACCATAAACAACACAATAACTACTCACTCTTAAACGAAAGCAAACTATGAAGCAACTTTTTTTTGTAGCTATTACTGCTGCTGCACTCTTCTTAATGTCATGCGGTGACAAAAAAGCGGAACTCAAAACCGATATGGACAGCATCAGTTACAGCATCGGTCTGGATGTCGGCACAACCTTCAAACGTCAAGGAATTGAAGTGACACCAGAAGCATTCCTTCAGGGATTAAAGGATGCTTCGGACACCTCAGGCAAACATCTCCTCACGGATGAGCAGATCCAAAAAACAATGATCGCCTTCCAGCAAAAGATGATGGCAAAACAACAGGAAAAAATGATACAGCAATCCGGTCCTGCAAATGCTGAAGGAGAAAAATACCTTGCTGAGAATAAAACGAAACCGGGTGTTGTTACTACCGCAAGCGGATTACAATACAAAATTATTAAGGAAGGAAAAGGGAAAAAACCAACGGCGGCCAACGAAGTAAAAGTTCATTATCGCGGCACGCTGATCAACGGAACGGAATTTGATAACTCGTACAAACGAGGTGAACCAATCACCTTTCCGGTCGGTGGTGTTATTGCGGGATGGACGGAAGCATTACAATTGATGCCGGTTGGCTCAAAATGGGAATTATACATTCCATCAAATCTCGCATATGGTCCCAGCGGTTCAGGTCCAATTCCGCCTGGCTCCACATTGATCTTTGAAGTGGAATTATTGGGAATTGTGAAATAGTAAAAGGTTGATTCGTTACTGAACTGTCCTGCACCCAACAAGTGTTGGACAGTTTTTTATTTGTTGAAATCCTGCAAGCAAATATGTATGTTCTTGCGAACTGAGTCATGATCGGAATTACCATGAATCGTGCAGAGCATACTCCGGTTTCATTCATACTATCCTTAGCGTTATTGTTTTTCCCCACATCGGTATTTTCTACTCATCGTAATGTCCCTCATCAATATCAGACAATTCAATCTGCGATCAATGCTTCAAAGCCCGGTGATACTGTTCTCGTGGACGAAGGAATTTATTACGAAAATATTCTTATCAAAAAAAATATTGTTGTCGCCAGCAGGTTCATTCTAGACAGAAATCGATCTCATATTGAACAGACAATCATTGACGGCAGCAAACCAACCGACACATTCAATGCAAGTGTTGTTCGCATTCAGGGAAATACCGACACAACGTGTGTGCTTATGGGATTCACTCTGCGCGGAGGTACAGGCACATACAATTATATTGTAGAGAACAATGTTGGTACACCCTGGATAAGCGGAGGTGGCATCTGCATCCTTAATGCCGGCGCACGGATCGCTCACAATTTCATTTCTGCAAACATCCTCTCAACACGCATTGGAAATAATTTTACATTCGGCGGCGGTATCTCTACCATCGATACAACGAATGGGTCGAATCCTCCCCCTTATCTTATTATAGAACAGAATACAGTAACTGGCAATAGATCTGCCGGTGATTATGCTGAATCGGGCGGGATCTTCACATCTCAACCGGGGGTTATCCGGCATAATGTGATCACTGAGAATCGTACTCTTTCCCGCAGGCGCGCCCCGGGAGGAGGACTGACTGTAAATGTTGCGAATTATGAGGTGCTCATCGACGGTAATTACATCAGTCGTAACATTGCCGGAATTGGAGCCGGAATACTTCTCACATCGGGATTCATCCGTCAAGGCAGAATATTTGTGACAAATAATATCATCTCCGATAATGAAGCGGACGAAGTCGGCGGGGGTTCCAATGTCGGGGAACAAGCAACAGCAATTTTCATCAACAATACGATCGTGAACAACAGTGCAAAGATGCGGGGCGGGGGAATAAATAATCCAACAGGTTCGCATGTCTCACTCCTCAACAATATCATCTGGAGCAATTCTCCCGATCAGATTGGAGCGTGGCAGGTTCTTAAGACAGAACATAACCTTATCGCAGATGGATATCCGGGATTGAGCAATGTCTCCTCTCCACCCCTCTTTCTTTCTAACGATACGCTGTACCGCCTTTCAGCGGAAAGCCCTGCCGTTGGTATTGGTACATCCATGTTTCGTCTTATGGGAAAAGCGATTTTGTTTCCTTCCACAGATTATCACGGTGCTCCGCGAAACCTTCCCGCAGGAACCGATCCCGATTTGGGAGCAATTGAATCTGAATGGAGTTCGAACGAAATCTCTTCCACCATCAAGAACGAATGGAAAAATGCGGCTGATGCGCATTTAACCTTAACGATCGACTTTCAACAACTTTCAGCACCAATAATAAGTCCCGACACTCTTACTATGCTACAAGAAGGACGTTTCGCCACAACGATCACAGTCAACAACAATATCACGTATCTATACAACGACACAACGCCGGAACTATCGTTCGTGCTCCCTCCCGGCAAAAATTTATTCGAGTTCGATCTGAAAGCACGGGGAAGGGATTTATCAAAAGGACTGGTCTGCACATACAGGATGGAAGGATTGGATTGGCAGAATAATGCATTATTCAGGGAATGGAAATATCTGTACAGAGCATATTCTGATCTGCGGCCGGGATCGTACACTCTCTTGGTTTTTCCACAGGATGAAAACAATTATGTTGTTATTGCAAACAAAATTATTATCCACATCGTTGTATTACCGTACTGGTATCAGCGATGGTGGGCGTATGCATTGTTTGCATTCGGGGTCATCCTTTTCGTCTATGGTGTCTACCGCAATCGGATACACCAAACGCTAATGGAACAACGATTACTGACGGAACATCTCCAATCCGAAAAATTCAATGAAATGAATTCTACGAAATCCCGTTTTCTGGCTAATGTATCACATGAGCTTCGAACACCGTTAACAATGATCATCGGTCCGATTGACTCCATGCTCTCCCAACCGCTGAACAAAGAATTTTCTGATCAGTTGGGATATGTTCAGCGTAATGCAAGAAAACTGCTCCAATTAATCGAGCAGCTGCTGCAATTCTCCCGACTCGAAGCCGGCAGCATTGCATTGCATGTTTCTCAGATGGATGTTATACCTCTTTTCCGCCTGATCACGGGATACTTCACGAGCCAGGCTGCAAAAAAACAGGTAGAGATGCGGTTCAACGCTCCCTCCTATCCGATCAATGGGATGATCGATGCTGAAAAGGTCGAACATATCATGCAAAACTGCATCTCAAATGCATTGAAATATACACCCTCCGGTGGACTCATTGAAGTGCGGATATGGCAGGAAAAGAATGAGGTTGTTTTTTCCGTCAAGGATACCGGTGAAGGTATCGCACCGGAACATCTGCCTCATGTGTTTGATCGGTTCTATCGCGCAGACCCGACACACAAAACAGAAGGGATCGGTATCGGACTTTCCCTGACGAAGGAATTGGTCGAGATCCATCACGGCGCGATCTATTTGGACAGTGAACTCGGAACAGGAACCACAGTCACGGTTCGCTTACCATTATCGGGATATAACGTATCGGATATATCACCGGTCCCCTACATCCTCGAGGAGTTTGAGCCTTTGCATAAAATCTCTTCGATCAACGACGTTTCAACCGATGATCAGGAGGAATTACCAATCATCCTGATCGCAGAAGACAATGACGATGCGCGAGGATTCATAAAACTACAGCTATTAAAACTGTATACAGTACTCGAAGCCACGGACGGGGCAGATGCATTGAATAAAACAAAATTCCAGATCCCCGATCTCGTCATCAGCGATGTGATGATGCCAAAGAAAAACGGATTGGAATTGTGCCAGGAGTTGAAACGGGATGAACGAACAAGCCATATTCCTGTTATCCTGTTAACCGCACTGTCAGAAAAAGAAGACCGGTTGAAGGGATTAACAACGGGTGCCGATGACTTTCTGGTAAAGCCATTCGATGCAGAGGAGTTATTGACTCGCGTTCATAATCTGTTGGAGAATAGAAAGAAAATAAGAGAACAGTATGGTAAAGCGGTATCGTTAAAACCTGATGAAATATTGGTCACCTCGCTTAATGAAACGTTTCTTATAAAAGCAAAAGCAATTGTTACAAATCATATCGCAGAGCCGGAATTCGGTGTAGAGATATTCGCCCATGACATGTTCTTAAGCCGGACACAGCTGCAACGAAAAATAAAGTCCGTTACCAATCTTACACCCGGCGATTTCATCCGTCTCCTCCGCTTACAGCGTGCAAAAGAACTTCTTGAAAAAAATGCCGGCTCGATCGCCGAAATTGCAGACAGCGTCGGTTTTACCAATCACTCCTACTTTGCCAAATGTTTTCAGGAACAGTTTGGCCTCCTTCCCAATCAGATCCGCATTACGTAGAAATAATACTATTTGGTCTTAATTCGTACAGCTCTTCAACGTTGAGTTTTGCATCACCAGTGGTATAGAATGTGCTAATAGTGTTAACACTTGTTCTTCTGCTTTCGTTACTATTGTGCTGTTTTATTGAATACATCTCTACACCGCAAGTCCGCACCGCCAAAGGCAAACAACTATAGCGAACAGGCGGCGGGGTATTAAACCGACAAAGAATATTTCACCATTATTTGGAGGCATTATGCGTTCCGTAACTACTCTGCTGTTGCTGTTTACACTCACGGTAAGTTCGTTTTCCACCACCCTAAAAGTACCGCAGGACTATGCTAAGATCCAGCTGGCGATCAACGCAGCAGTCAATGGAGATACTATTCTCGTAGCAGAGGGAACATATTTCGAGAATCTTGTCATCAACAAGAAGATTGTACTTGGCAGTCTATTTATCGTAGATAATGATACATCTCATATCCGAAAAACGATCATCGACGGAGGTTCACCTTCGAATATCGATTCGAGTTCGTGCATTTTCATACTCGCTGAAACCGACACAAATACGGTGATCAAAGGATTAACGTTACAAAATGGACGTGGGACAAAAGGGACGTATCACGATATCATCTGGAGGTGCGGCGGAGGGATTTTCATCTACGCCGGAGGAGCAACAATAGTTCACAATATCATTCGTGACAATGACTGTAATGAAACAACCATCAATGCCGGCGGCGCACTTGATATCTGGCCCGATTCGACATACACGCACGGTCCAAAACATTGGGTGATTGCCTACAATTCAATTATTGATAATAATCGTGCTGCCATGTCGTGGGGATTAATGGGTGAAGGCGGCGGGGCAGTCCTGATGGGACACGGAAAATTCTATAACAATGTAGTGAGGAATAATACCAGTTCTGGTCAGGTATTTGGAATTGGGGCTGGGATACAAATCTATAGTGATATCGGGAATACGGATATTGAATTCCGTAACAACTTGATCGTCAATAATTCTGCTTCGCTGTATGCGGGTGGAATCTGCAGTTCGCCCGACCCTTCATACACAATTCGGGCAGCATTTTATAATAATATCATCTCGGGAAATACAGCCGCACAGAATGCAGCCTTTCGTGTCGGTCTTGGTGATTACACATTCGTAAATAACACTATTACCGGAAACATTAGTACAAACGCGCTATGGTTCACCTCTGCAAGCGGTTCATATTCGTACAAATTCATGAATAATATCATCTGGAATCCTTCCTGTCCGGTTGAATTCAATTCAACTGCCCGGATTATAGCAGCATACAATTGCGTAAGGGGTGGATTGGCCGGTATTGGGAATATCTCTACCGATCCTCTCTTCGTCGCGGACGATTCTCTCTATCGCTTAGAGAAAATGAGTCCCGCAATCGGTACTGGTACTAAATCAATAACGCTTGGAGGCACCCTCATCACTTCGCCATCGACCGATCGAACAGGAAGTCTCAGACCGAATCCATCCTGGGGCAGCCCCGATCTAGGTGCAACGGAATCACCGATTGCACTTCCAGGAGTCACAATAATTAGAGTTCCTCAAGACCAACCCACCATTCAAAAAGGGATCAATACTGCATCCGCTGGTGAGATCGTTCTCGTATCAGAAGGAACATTTACAGAGAATCTTGTTATCACAAAAAAACAAATTACCGTCGCAAGCCTCTTCTTCATAGATAAGGATACCTCTCATATTTCAAAGACTATTATTGACGGAAGCGCACCTTCAAATCCCGACAGTGGATCTGTTATCTCCATCCGAAATGTTGATACCACCGTGCTGATCACGGGATTCACAATTACCAAAGGATCAGGAAACAAACACGTTAATCCGCATTGGAATCCATCAACAACTGCATTGACATGCGCCGGTATCGAAATGAATGGAGGCGGAATGACCATCCGACATAATATCATTACCGGCAATACACTCAAGATACTTCCGCCGGCAACCGAAGGATGGGGCGGCGGTATCGGGGTGTACGACATTGATGTACCGGGCTCCACGACGTACTCCATTATTGAATCGAATGTCATTTCAAATAACTCGATTATTGGAGGAACGCAAAATGGAGGGGGCGGGATTGACATGATAGGGAGCGGAAGGATTATCAACAATACGATCCTTGGTAATTCAAGTATGTATTCAATCAATACTGCCGTGCAGACGATAGCGTCTAAAATGGACACTGCTTTTATTGAGAACAATCTTATTCAGGGTAATTCAGTCATAAATACCATGCCAGGGTTCGTGGTCGGAGGGAGTGGAATGACCGCAAACGTTCGCAACAATGTCATAATAGATAATGTTGCTGGTGGTGAAAACTCGGCGGGCTGCTGGGTCTTAGATAATTGCCGAGTAGTGGTTGAATGTAACTTCATTGCAAGAAACGGAGGAAATGAACGTCACCATGGAATTCTTTTACAGACCAGCGGTGAAAGCCTGATTCAAAACAATATTATTGCCAACAATTCGGGAACCGGAATTTATGTATTTAATTCGCTCCCATCAGCAATTGTGAATAACACAAGCGTTGGAAATAGCCGATATGGATTTTATTCAACTTCTGTTAGCTATTTGTTAAACAATATCCTGTGGAATAATACATTGGGAAGCATATCTCCTAACTCCCTTAACTTTAATACGGCGTACAATCTTATTTCAGGCGGTCCTCTCAGCACAGACGATATCGACAGCAATCCTAAATTTAGAGTTAATGATTCTCTCTATCATTTTTTGTCTGGAAGTCCCTGCAATGGTAAGGGAAGAATGAGCGCAAAATTCGGAGGAGTAACAATCAATGCTCCCATCACTGATTATTTTAATCTACCAAGACCTCAGCAACCGAATTCTCCGGCAGTGAATCCTGATTTAGGAGCTGCTGAAATGAACTATTTCGTAGGCGTAGAAGGTGTAAAAGAATTGTCGATAGATATTCCAATAGATTTTTCATTGTCGCAAAACTACCCCAATCCCTTCAACCCGTCAACAACAATCCGGTACGCTCTCCCCTCCTCCTCACACGTGAAACTAACAATTAACGACATTCTCGGAAGAGAGATTGCAACACTCGTTAACGAAGAACAGACTGCTGGGTGGAAGGAAGTGCAGTGGAATGCCAATAGTGTTTCATCGGGGATTTATTTTTATAAACTCACGGCAAACACATTTGTTGAAACGAAAAGAATGATGATGTTAAAATAATAATTGATGCTGGTAGTGGCAAGAGCTAGCAGAGGTATTGTCACCTTCTAGTGATCAAAAACAAGGAAAAGAGGATGGTCATGAAAATAATTATACCACTGTTCATTTTTTTATTGTCAAACCTTTTGTTTGGTCAGATACCTACATCCGGACTCGTTGCCTATTATCCGTTCAACGGTAACTCAAATGATTCATCCGGGAATGGGTATCACGGTATCGTTTCAAATGGTGTTACGTTTGACACCAGTCCCTTTGGTAGTAGTGTACATTTCTATGATAGAACCACCTATGTCTCAATCAATCAAGGAAGTTTAAATTTTAATGGCTGGTCTGCGCTCACCATTTCTGCTTGGATAAAAATGCAAAATTATACGACGTACGGAACGGTCTTTGACCAGGGAAGAATGAATATGGATCACGATGGCATAATTTTAAATGTGGGAGGAAGTTGGGGGTATTGGATTCCTGGAGTCTTTGCGGTGACCTTGGAAGACTCAGCGCCGGAATATGTCGTCCCTCACACTTTTGCAGAGAATGTAGATCCAATGCCTAGTCTTGAAGTATGGTACCATGTCGTTGGTACATATGATGGAGAGCACCTTCGGTACTACGTGAACGGGGTCTTGGATGGAGAAAAAGCTGTTTCATCTGAACATCGTGGAAATCGAATCTGGTCTGATCCGAACGCACAATCTAGAATTGGGATGAGTGCGAACCATCCCGATTGGTATGATATGCACCTAAGCGGTCTAATTGACGAAGTCATAATATATAACCGCGCGCTTACGGATTCAGAAATTCAATCACTCTATCGTGAATTTCCATGGCACATAGGACCACAAATCATTTCTGTTAAGGATACTCCAAATGATCAAGGAGGCAAAGTAGGTCTCGTTTGGGAATCAACATATCTGGATAAGAATGCGACAAAGCTTCCTTTTTATAGCATCTGGCGCTCCACAGACAAAACACCTGCAGAAATGCATAAAATTCTATTCTTGTCAGTTATAACGCCTCAGTTTTCTGGTATGGCATTTCGAACCACTACGGTCGACGGTAAAGAGTATACTTGGGAATGGATTGCCAATCAGCCTTCTCACAAATTCGCAATGTATTCCTATACTGCCACAACGTTATTTGACTCCATGTCGACGACGAACGGATTACATTATTTCCTAGTATCTGCACATACTGATGATCCAAATGTCTTTTATGATTCAAACATAGACAGCGGGTATTCTGTGGATAATTTATCACCATCTCCTCCAAAAAATGTAGAGGGACGTATCGTAGGAAATGATGTCGTTATTGGTTGGAACAGCAACAGAGAACCGGATTTATCTCATTTCGAAATTTACCGCTCATTTGAATCCAATTTTAATCCAGATACGATGACAGCATTCGCAATTATAACAGATTCAACCTACCGTGAACCCATATTGAAACCGTTTTTAAATTGTTACTATTCGCTTCTGGCTGTTGATATTCACGGTAATCGAAGTGAAATGAGTAATAAGGTGGCTATTATAGTAACAGGTTTGCGAGAGAAATTTGAAGTACCTAAAGTCTATAGTCTTAGTCAAAACTACCCCAACCCATTCAACCCATCAACAACAATTCGTTATGCTCTTCCTTCATCAGCAAAAGTAAAACTTGCAATCTACGATCTGCTCGGAAGAGAAATTGCAACATTGGTGAACGAAGAACAATCTGCGGGATGGAAGGAAGTGAAGTGGAACGCGATCAACTTTGCAAGCGGAATGTATTTTTACAAACTCACTGCTGGTAATTTTGTCGAGATAAAAAGAATGATGCTTATAAAGTGAGGTAATCGGTATTCGAGACCCCATTGAATCCTGAGCTAAGTTAAAGGATAGCGGGGATGAGACGAGAAAGATGTTATTGGTATGATAAAAAAATAAAAAAAAGGAAAGAGTATGAAACAATTTCTAAAAGTTATACAATTGATTCTTTTATTCAGTCCGTTATTGTTGTCACAGGACAAATGGTATTTTCAATGGGAAAGTATCACAAGAGAGTGTCTTGTATATTTGCCTAAAAGTCGTGTAGATCAGGCTGGATTGCCCGTTGTCTTCAATCTTCATGCTTATGATTGGACAGCTGCTTACACCCGAGATTATCTTAAGACGCATCTGTTCGGCGACAGTGTTGGCTTTATTACAGTATATCCAAGTGCAAGTGACCTTACACATTGGAACAGCGGTATTTCTGAAAATCCCCAATACCCAACTCCCAATACTGATGATGTTGGTTTCATTTCAATGATCATTGATTCATTGATATCTCGGTTCAATATTGATACTCAACGTATCTATTCGTGCGGATATTCCAACGGCGGATTTATGAGTCTTAAACTGGCAGGCCGTCTGGGAAACCGTATAACTTCAATCGCCTCTGTTTGTGGTGTTATTACCGCTGGTACAGTAGCAGCATATAATTCTCCAAAACCAATTCCTGCTATGCTGATCCATGGTACCAATGATCAGGAGGTGTATTACAATGGGGGACAAACTGGGTGGTACTCGGTAAATCAAACAATTGATTTATTAATAAACAAAAACCTTTGTCAATCATCTCCGGAAACTCTGTATGTCCCTAACATAGACATCCATGATCAATCAACAATCGAAAAGTATACTTATCGCTCATCTGCAAATACATCGCAAGTAATTCTATTCAAAGTCATTGGTGGTCGGCATGTTTGGCCAGACGCGCCTCCTATTGGCACTGTCCCTATCAACCGGGATATCAATGCAACTAAAGAAATTTGGAATTTCTTCAAACAGTTTCCTATTCCAAATCCTCGCTTTACGGCATCGTCACACGACGCCAAATTAGATCGTTCGTATTATCGTCCCGATTTGGATAGCATCTTTCTCAACGTAATTCTTTCAAATCCATTAAAGCACACAACCAAGCTCAGCGCGTTAATACATTATGTATCAGGAGTGAGATACGATAGCATATCCTTATATAATGACGGATTACATGGAGACGGAAATCCAGACGACAGTGTATGGGGCTGCCGCTTGCTTGCCCCAAAGAAAGAAAGCAGTTTCACCGTTAAAATACGGACTGATGACATTATTGATGGATCTTTCCATTTGTTACCGCAACTCAAAAATTTTTTTACCAACGGACCTGTTAAATGTAAAAATGTTGTTTTTACAACCACCGATACAATTCCAAACCCGGGAGATAGTTTTCGATTGAGATTTCGTCTTGGTAATATTGGGACAGTTGATACGGTAAAAAATGTGGAGGCAATGGTAACAAAGATTGATACTATGATTAGTTTGGGTACAACAGCAACGATATTTTTTGGAAACCTTCCCCCTGGCAAGGACAGTTTAGGAATATTTCGACAAGAAGTAAAAGTAAATCCTGCCTGTCCTTCACCAAAAATAGTAAAATTACTCCTCACCATTTTTAGTGAAGGAATTCCAGTCTGGACCGATACGGTCTCATTCACGATTCAACCAACTGGAATTTTTATTTCGGACAACATGCTGCCTACAGAATTCTCTCTTGAACAAAATTTCCCAAATCCGTTCAACCCAGCAACAACAATTCGGTACGCTCTCCCCTCCTCCGCGCACGTGAAGCTGACCATACACGACATTCTCGGAAGAGAGATTGCAACACTCGTGAACGAAGAACAGACTGCCGGATGGAAAGAAGTGGAGTGGAATGCAAGCAGCGTGTCGTCGGGGATTTATTTTTACAAATTGTCAGTAGGGAGTTTTGTTGAAACGAAAAAAATGATGATGGTGAAATAATCTGTAGGACGGATCGGTGATCCGTCCTACAAAAAAGAAGAACAATCGGCGGGATGGAAGGAAGTGGAGTGGAATGCCAAAGATATTGCGAGCGGGATGTATTTGGTGAGAATGACAGCAGGTAATTTTACTGAGGCAAAGAAAATTTTGTTGATGAAATAGTTTCATAATCTTGCGAAGGTTTGGCCTGCCCGCCTTCTTTGTGGGAACCTTCGCAAGGTTGCACGTGCAGAATAAAGAACAATCGGCCTGCAAGAATAAAATCATTTGGTTCTTTTTTATATTGTTGAATCCAACAGATCAAATATGTATGTTCTTTCGGCTATCATTCTGTCATTCGGGGATATTGAATGAATCGAACAGAACATCATCTGGTGGCATTCGTAATATTTTTGTCGCTGATAACACTTCCCTCCATTGTTGTTCCTTCCCAACTTAGCGTTCCTCAACAATATCGGACAATACAATCCGCAATCAATGCGTCAAGGATCGGTGATACTGTTCTTGTTGATCATGGAATTTATTTTGAGAATATCCTTATCAACAAAAATATCACCCTTGCCAGTCGTTTCATAGTCGACAAGGATACATCTCACATTTCCAATACGATTATCGACGGCAGCAGACCGAAAAACGCTGCTCAAGCTTCTGTCGTAACAATTTTTAATGGCACGGACACATCGTGTGTTCTGATTGGATTTACCATTACCGGTGGATCAGGGACGGGTAACTATTGGCCGGATGATCCTCCCGGCTTTCAGTATTGGAAGAGCGCTGCTGGTGTCCGGATCGTAGAATCTGGTGCACGAATAGCACACAACATTATACGGAACAATCATCTTACAAAATCCGCTCAATGGAATTGCGTCGGAGGTGCTGCACTGGCAACAATTAATACCAATTATCTTCCCAACCTGCCGTTATTGATTATTGAAGAAAATATTATTGAGGATAATACCGTTACGGGGTTTCATGCCGAATCCGGCGGGATCTCAATTTTTCAACGCGCAATTATTCGCAGAAACATTATTACACGAAATATTTCACGCGGTCAACAACGTGCTGTTGGCGGCGGAGTATCGGTAGGGAATTTTATCGATGTACTTATTGACGGCAACTTTATACATAATAACAGTGCAGGTATTGGTGCAGGTATCGTTGTGGTAAAAGTTCCCGGGAAATTAGGCAGAACCATCATCACCAATAATATAATTTCTGATAACCGTGCCGAAGAAGGAGGAGGAGGATTATATTGTTACACAAACGCATACACCGTCATTGCCAATAATACTATCGTTGGGAACCGAGCGAGAAGCTTTGGAGGAGGCATCGATTTGGGACAATCAATTTCCGACCTTTTCAACAATATCATCTGGAATAATACTCCCGATCAGATCACCACGAACGGAAACAAACGCGTAACAAATAATTTAATCCAAGGGGGATTTCCTGGCCGAAATAATTTTCACCGCAACCCAGGATTTCTTTCAGGCGATTCACTCTTTCGTCTTTCACCACGGAGCCCTTGTATTGGGATTGCCATTGATTCATTCTGGTTATTTCGTGAAATCTTCATCTCCCCTAGAACGGATTTTTTTGGATCGGATCGTACAAATCACTCCGGAGGACATGCTGATATTGGCGCTATTGAATCAATAGAAAATAGGTCCGATGAAGCCGAAGAATTACTGAAGGAGTTTAAAATACAAAATAGTCAATTTGTAAAACTGACATTTCTCCTCAGACAAATTTCTCAGAAGGTCTATGATGTAGACAGCTTCCACATCCTGCGCGGCGGAAAGATTGTAACAACAATTGTTATGAATGACGACAATATATTCCATGCAGATTCGCTTCAAACGATCACACCAATCACATTGCCGCCGGGAGATAATTTTCTTGAAATAGAATTGAAAATGAAACCCCTTTCGCGTCAGGGTGGTTTCTACACAAATTATTGGTTAATGGGGGCAGATCAAAAGTTTGAATTTATCACCGTCGAAAATGATCGCCGATATCTTTCCTATACCGGACTGAAACCAGGATCGTACAGTTTTGTTATTCAACCTGCTGATGAAGATAAATATAGAGAACGGGGAAACATCGTATCGATTCCCATTACCGTCCTTCCCTATTGGTATCAACAATGGTGGGCATACGTATTGTATGGATTAACAGTAATACTATGTACAGTTTTTCTATCAAGTATACGGAACAAGCGAATCCTGATGGAACATAACGTGAAAACAACCCAAATCCAGGCAGCAAAACTGGAGGAATTGGACAAGTTAAAATCAAGATTTTTTGCGAATGTTACGCATGAACTTCGCACTCCCCTTTCACTCATACTTGGTCCTGTAGAGTTTTTACTGCATCAAAGAAAAGACAGCGAAGGATTAGAGCAACTTGGATTGATTCAGCGAAATGCCCAACGATTGATGCGGCTGATTGAATTATTGCTGCAATATTCCCGGCTGGAATCCGGCACGATTAAGTTGCGTGTAGCACAGTTGGAAATTGTTTCCCTCCTTCGCCGCATTACGGGGTATTTTTCGAGCCCCGCGGCAAAGAAACAGATCGACATACGTTTCATTTCGGAACAAGAACAACTAACGGGATGGATCGATGCTGAGAAGGTGGAACATATTTTGCAGAACTGCATATCCAACGCCATTAAATTTACTCGAGCCGGGGGCATTATTGAGGTAGGTGTTAAGGAGGAAAAAGGTGATCTGGTTCTTTTCATCGGCGATACCGGCGAAGGGATCGCACCGGAACATCTGCAGCATGTTTTTGACCGTTTTTACCGCGTTGATACCACACACAAAACAGAAGGGACCGGGATCGGTTTATCATTATCCAAAGAACTTGCTGAAATTCATCATGGATCGATCAGCCTAGAGAGTGAATTGGGAAAAGGAACAGTGGTAACGGTACGAATTCCTCTTTCAGGGTATGATGTTTCCGAAATCGATTCGAACAATATCAATGATGCATCGAAAGAGAAACAACACAATGGATCTTCATATCAAGACTCTTCAGAAATTCCAGTCAGTTCTGATGAACAGCCGCTCATTCTGATTGCCGAGGATAGCGAAGATGCGAGGATCTTTATCCGCTCACAGCTCTCCCCCTATTACAATATTATTGAAGCAATAGATGGTGATGAGGCGCTCCAAAAAACAAAATTCCAAATCCCCGATCTTGTCATCAGCGATGTGATGATGCCAAAGAAGGATGGTCGGGAACTTTGCAGCGATTTGAAACACGATGAACGTACGAGTCATATTCCAATTATCCTGTTGACTGCGTTAGCGGAAAAGGTCGACAAAATCAAAGGATTGAAAACAGGAGCCGATGATTATCTGGTGAAACCGTTCGATGCTCAAGAGCTTCTTACCCGTGTCCACAATTTATTGGAAAATAGAAAGATACTTCGTGAAACCTACGGTAAAGCAGTTCCACTAAAGCCGGGTGAAATCGCTGCTGTATCTCTTGACGACATATTCCTGCAAAAATCAACGGCAATTGTTACAGCACATATTTCTGAACCAGAATTTGATGTTGAAACATTTGCCCACGAAATTTTCCTCAGCCGTACGCAACTTCAACGGAAATTGAAAGCGATCACTAACATGGCTCCAAGTGACTTCCTTCGCCATCTTCGTTTACAGCGTGCAAAAGAACTTCTCGAAAAAAATTCCGGCACCATCGCCGAAATCGCAGACGCTGTCGGATTCAGTAACCACTCCTATTTTGCCAAATGTTTTCAAGAACAGTTCGGCCTCCCTCCTAATCAATTCCGCAATCATCAGAAATAATACTTTTTTGTCTTTTTTGTTCAACCCTTCAACGCTGAAAAATGCATCACCAGTGGTAAAGTTTGCATCATTGGTGTTAACACTCATTTCCGTGCTTTCTTTAATTTTGGCGAGTTAATTACCAATCACTACCATCACCATAGGAGGCATTATGCGTTCAATCTCTATTCCAATTCTAATCGTGTTGTTTCTTATCATCTCACAATCCAAAGCAACCACGCGAAGAGTACCACAGGATTTTGCAAAGATTCAACTTGCGATTAATGCTGCAGTGAATGGCGATACCGTGCTGGTGTCTGAAGGGACATATATCGAAAATATCCGCATTACAAAAAAGATTGTTGTAACGAGTCACTTCATCATCGATAACAATAAATCCCACATCGCCAATACGATCATCAACGGAATTAATTCTTCACATCCTGACTCCGGATCGGTCGTTACCATTGAAGGGGATGTCGACACAACGGCAGTGATCATGGGATTTACCATCACCGGAGGAAAAGGGAATAAACGATTTGTTACTGCAGAAAATATTTATGGTATGCAAGGTGGCGGAGTAGATGTAGTTACCACAGGTGGAGCAAGGATTTCGTACAACGTTATTAGAAATAATGCAATTGTCAATACGGGTTCCGTTACAAACACGTGGGGGGGAGGAATTCAAGTCGGATCATCATCATCGGATAGTATCTTAAAATATGCAATAATCGAAAATAATACCATCATTGAGAACATCGTCAATGGCACCTATAGCGAAGGAGCCGGGATGCTTCTGGGAATGAATGGACGTATTACCGGAAATATCATCACCAATAATTATTGCGGCAGGAGCGGAGGTGGAATGTCCATTGGAGGAGGAAGCAATATTATTATCAGCCAGAACTATATTAGTCATAATATCGCCGCGTTAAATGGCGGTGGCATCTTAGTCTATTATTATTCACCATCCCTTCAACAACCAACGTTGACACTGATCAACAATATTATTGTGAAAAATACGGCTCAGGGGGGATCGGCAATGCGAATGAACGGCGGTGACCTACGGTTGATACATAATACGATTGTCAATAATTCAGCAACGACATATTCTATTCATCTTGGTACAATTTCCGGTTCCTCAAACACGGTCCGACTTTTAAATAATATTGTATGGAGCCCTCTCTCTTCAAATCAGATAACGACAACTAACGGAACGATCTATTCATCGAATAATTGTTTCTATGGAGGATTGACCGGGACAGATAATATCTCTACGGATCCGAGTTTCGCGCCATTTGACACGCTCTATAATCTAAGTTCTGGCAGTCCATGCATAGGAGCCGGGGATTCATCCGTATCACTTGGCAACATAACACTCAACGCACCATTGTTCGATTATTTAACTAAAGCACGGCCGAGGGAGACAGGGACAAAACCGGATATCGGCGCTGTTGAAAACGATCTTCCAATAAACGTTTCTGTAGAAGATATTTCTGGAATTCCAACATCTTTCAATCTTGATCAAAACTATCCAAATCCCTTCAATCCGTCAACAACAATACGGTATTCACTTCCATCATCGGCAAACGTAAAACTCGTTGTCTATGATTTGCTAGGGAGAGAAATTGAAACGCTTGTGAACGAAGAGCAGACTGCAGGATGGAAGGAAGTGCAGTGGACCGTCCATAACGTTTCGTCGGGAATATCCGCCAAAGGCGGATACGCCTCTGGCGTATATTTTTACAGAATCGATATAAACAATAAAGAGAAAACGGTAACCGAAATGAAAAAGTGTATTCTGTTGAAATAAGAACGGAGTGCGGATTCTTCCATCGATTCATCACCAAACTGAAAGTGAGTGCAGTGCTCTATGCGGACTTTTGTTACTACCATTCTCATTGTTATCGCATTTTTCAATTTGATTCATGCTCAAGATCCGATCGCAATGAAGTTTGTCGCACGATCACATACGTTCAGAGGTGTGACTATACCATACCGGCTCTTTATACCGGATCATTATTCTACTTCTAAAAAATTTCCAATAGTTCTTACGCTTCATGGTTCCGGCCAACGAGGCACGGATAACCTTTTGCAAGTTCAATCTACTCGAATGGCAACTTCATGGGCTGATCCAGTCAATCAGGCAAAGTATCCGTGTTTTGTCATTGCACCTCAATGTCCTCCCAGTCAGGATTGGTTTTTCAACGCGAACATTGTTTCCAACATACTCGACTCGCTTCTGCACGAATTCACCATCGATTCGAATCGGTTATATGTTACAGGATTTTCAATGGGTGGGCATGGAACATGGGAAATGATTAGACGATTTCCGAATCGTTTTGCTGCAGCTATTCCAATGTGTGGAAAGGGAAATGCGAGTGCAGTTTCGCTTTTTGCTCAGACTCCGATCTGGAATTTTCATGGAACGAAAGATCCTACTGTTTCCGTATCGGAGTCTCGAAGTATGATCGAAGCTCTCAAAAACACTGGACGATCGGTTGTGTATACTCATTGTTTCAACAATGATTGTTCTGGTCAGTCGGATAGCTCAATTGAGATGTATGTAAAGAGTCATGCCGACCTTTTTTATACTGAATACAAAGATGGCGGACACGCAATCTGGGACGAATCATACGATTACACTTTCCTCTTTCCTTGGGTATTCGACAATTACAGAAAAACATCAGGCGCCATTGCAATTACAAATTTGAATACCCGAAGGACTCTGAAAGGCATTGAAACAATCAACTGGAATTCTGCTGTCATTGACGACAGTGTGGAGATTTGGTTCAGTCCGGACGGTGGAAGAATATGGCGATTGGTGAGTCGTGCTGAACCCAACAACGGAAATTACCAATGGGATACACAAAACTTTAATGATTGTGCGTTCGGATTGCTGAAAGTATGTGTAAAGAATCATGAAGGATTTATCTATGGAATAGATCAATCAAGTTATTTTTACATAGATAACGGAATTAACGGGACTCCATTTGCGATCATTTTGAATGGAACAGTTTCAAGTACAACGCTCAACTATTCGTTTCGTGTTGGCGACCCTGATGATACCACATTAATATTAAATGCATATTATAAAACTGGTGTGGATTTCAAACTTTTTCATTCAGAAGAATTTACCGTCGATTCAGTACAAAATCATTTTCTGATCGATATTAACAAGATTCCAAATAGTTCTTCAATAACAGTAAAGCTGGAATTTACCGATAGCAATACTGCTTACCCCATTGAATTAGCACCATTTAGCAAGTCAGTTTCTCGACAGAAACTACCCGCTTCACAAATTTCATTTGCACCAAAAAATACAAGCGCACAAATCACGCTGAACATTCTCGATCCTTCGCAGACCACCAACCATTCCTATGCAATTTCATTCTGCGATACCGCTGTGAATGGTTCCAAAACATTTTCTGTGTATGACCGGACAGAAGGATTGTATCTCATTCAAAAAGTACCGTTTTCTTCTTCTACTGAAAGTGATGTTTTTGAAGGGTTATCATTATTTGCCGAAGATGTCGTTACGACTAAGGATGTGATGCGTTGGAGTACCGTTTCAGGGAGCCCATTCTATTCAGTAATTGATATTGTTAATCACCCGCAATATTTAATGAAACCATTTAGACATGCGTGTGATTATAAAATAATATTTTATGACCATATCGTTGATACCTCGCTTGGTTACTTTGGAGGAATACCGACGGAGATAAAATTTAAGGTTTTCAATGTAACTCAGGGAAAGAGTGTGAAGGTTGTTTTTGAACATACTACGGGATTGTACATCTATTTCTTCGAACAGGTCGCAAATAAGGAACGGTATACATGGACAACGTTTATTATGCCTGACAACGGAAAAATTCCGGATACAGGAGATACGTTATACATTACAATGAAAAAAGGCATTTCCCAATATGATACACTCCTAGTAACGAACATTGCCCTATCAGTAAAAGATATACGATCTGCTTCACAAAATTCGTATGAACTTTCACAGAACTATCCCAACCCATTCAATCCATCAACAACAATTCGCTATGCTCTCCCCTCCTCCGCAAATGTAAAACTTGTTGTTTACGATCTTCTTGGAAGAGAAATTGCAACACTTGTGAACGAAGAACAATCCGCAGGATGGAAGGAAGTGCAGTGGAATGCAAAAGATGTTTCGAGCGGTATATATTTTTACAAACTTCAGGTGGGAAGTTTTGTGGAAACGCGAAAAATGTTATTGGTGAGATAAATAAATGTAGGGACGGTCGCCCAACCGTCCCTAAGGCACGGACTTTCGTCCGTGCCTACAAAAACGAAAAATAATTTGCAGGATGGAAGGAAGTAGAGTGGAATGCTAAGGATGTATCGAGCGGGATGTATTTAGTGAGAATGAATGCTGGAAATTATTCAAACACAAAGAAAATTTTATTGATGAAATGAAATGCCAGTTGTAGGACACTTCTAAAGTGTACTACAACTTTGTAAGTTTATAAAATAACGTAAAAACATTTTGGAGGATATATGAAACACTTTTTACAATCCATTATGGTCACTTTTTTTGTTTCTACTTTTCTCAATGCTCAAATAATTTCGCACGAGTATGTTCAAGCACGAATTGATGAAAAGAGAGACCACCCTCATCAGAACCTTCCACAGAACAATGCACAGCGACAATACAGAGAAAATGAATTTTTGTTCGAACATCGCTTACGTGCAGATTTACCGATGCCGCATGTGGTGCCACAAATCAAAAAACGTAAATCAAATGCTTTCAATGTGAATTCCTTTTCTCAAACAAACATATACGTCATTGACACTGCAATTGTATGTAGCACAACCGATACTTCGAGGTATTTGTATACTTACAACGTAATTGGAAAGAAATTAGAGTATCTAGACCAACGATGGTATAATAATCAGTGGGTGAACTCGTATCACGCAACCTATAGCTATGATGAAAACGGGAATATGTTGACCTATATATTTGAAGTATTGCAAAATAATCAGTTGCTGAATATGGGGCGTCAAACGTACACCTACGATACACGTGGGAATATGCTGACCGTATTAGGTGAAAGATGGATAAATAATCAATGGGAGAATACTTTACGGATATTCTATCTCTATGATACAAAGGGCAATTTGCTTTCAGAATTTTGGGAGGATTGGGTAAATAGCCAATGGGTGAACGCTGCTCGCGTAACCAATACCTATGATTCAGTAGGCAATATAACTACAATATTACATGAATATTGGTCAGATAATCAGTGGACGAAATTTTATCAATATGATTTCACTTATGATGCAAATGGAAATATGTTAACCGAATATTTTCAGGACTTTACACCTCGTTATAACTCTGAATATCTCATTACTTACACTTACGATGCAAACAGCAATGTTTTAACTATTCAATATGATTCTGATGGCTCACCAAATGAACGTTATACTTACACATATAATGCGAGCAATATTAAAACATCTGAATTGTATGAATCTTGGAGTGACAGTCTGTGGATAAAGTTCTATCGTATAACTTATTCTTATGATACAAATGCCAAATTAGTATTAGAAATGCGCGATAACTGGTCGAATAATCAATGGACAAATGCTGTTCGCGTTATATATACCTATGATGTGAACGGAAATCAACTATCATATTTGGAAGAGTATTGGATAAATGAATTGTGGGTAAACTACGAGCGTTATATGTATAAATTTATTCAAAATAATTTGTTGACAGAGGTTGTCCACGAAGCATGGCAAAATTCTTCGTGGAGGCCAATAAATAAAGACTTTAGCTTATACAATATCGCTGGGATTTCTTTTAGTGCTTATGGTTACAAAATAAATCTTTCTTATAAATTAATTGTAACAGATGTTTGCAAAAATGATGGAATGATCGCCACCGTATATTCACTATCGCAAAACTATCCCAACCCATTCAATCCGACAACGACAATTCGGTACTCTCTCCCCTCCTCCGCAAATGTGAAACTCTCCGTATACGATCTGCTTGGAAGAGAAATTGCCACACTCGTAAACGAGGAACAATCTGCTGGATGGAAGGAAGTGCAGTGGAACGCCAAAAATGTTTCGTCGGGAATTTATTTTTACAAACTTCAGGCGGGAAGTTTTGTGGAAACTCGAAAAATGTTATTGGTGAGATAAAAAAAATGTAGGGACGGACGGCAGTCCGTCCCTACTGCACGGATTGCCATCCGCGCCTAAACAAAAAATAATTGGAGGTTCCATGCGTTCATTAAGTGCCGCAATTTTCGTTGCTTCATTTTTGCTCATATTACAATCCGAAGCAAAAACAATTAAAGTCCCACAGGATTTTGCAAAGATTCAACTGGCGATCAATGCGGCAGTGAATGATGATACAGTGTTGGTGGCTGAAGGAACGTATATGGTAAACCTTTTCCTGAATAAGAAGATTGTACTGGGGAGTCATTATTTGATCGATGGCGATGAATCACATATAGCTAAAACGATACTCAACGGAAGTACTCCAATAAATCAGGATTCGGGTTCGGTGATTGTTCTCGGTCCTGACACTGACACAACAGCGATTATCATCGGATTGACGATCACCGGAGGAACTGGTACGTTGATAATCGATCAATCCAATGGAAGGCGATGGCTGTGCGGCGGTGGAATTTTTTCCAACGGTAACGGGGTTAAAATTCTTCACAACAGAATTGTTGACAATCCGGTCCTGTCACGGCCGTCAGAGCCCTATACATTTGGCGGCGGTCTCTGCATTGGCTTGGTATTGAATCATGCATACTTCAACGTTATTGAAGACAATATCATTGCTAACAACATCGTGACGGGAACGCAAGCAGAGGGAGCCGGGTTCACCCTTGGAACGCGCGCGCGGATTGCCCGCAATATCATCGAAAAGAACACGGCTACGGCACCAGCAAACAATAACGCAGTCGGAGGCATCAGCATTTGGCCCGGTGCCGGAGATGTTGTTGAGATCCGTGAGAACATCATCCGAGAAAATAGCTCGAGCAATAGAGGAGGCGGTGTCGTAGTCTATCGACCCACGAGTGCGGGTGGAGCGATTGTGACCATGACCAATAACCTGATCGTCGGTAATACTGCTGCAACACTTGGCGGTGCAATTGACTTGAGAGTCGGATGCCGACTAACACTTGTCAATAACACGATTGCCGATAATTCTGCTGGAGGGCAGTTTAGTTCAGGCCTTTTTATCGGAGGGACTGGTTCGTTCATTGCCAATGTCACCGGTATAAATAATATTTTCTGGGACAAAAATCCGGAATTCAGCGACGTCTATGGTGCCCGTTTTGAAAGTATGCACAACAATCTGATCCGCGGAGAATCTTCGATCGGTGAGAACAATTTCTCTGCTGACCCGATGTTTGCTGCAGATGGTTCGTACAGACTTACAGCTGCAAGTCCCTGCATCGGTGCAGGTACCACAAGCCGCGAAATCTTTGGAACAACAATTACTTCCCCATCGACCGATCTAACAGGAGCCGTTCGTTCCAGTCCTTCCGGAAGCATGCCTGATATTGGCGCGATTGAATCTGACTTTGCAACAACGACTTCATTGCGTCCTAACCGTGCAGAAGTACGAAAGTTCAACATTGGGGGAATCACCAGACATCATATTGTCTTCAGGCCTAAAGGGCGTGAATCGGAGATCAACAGACCGGTGTTGATCCATCTCACCGGATACGATGATGCCATCGACTATGAAATAAACTACATTCGGTTTCATCTATATGGTGACACTGCCGGATTCGTCACGGTATATCCCGAGGCATATCAGCGGCGATGGAACAGTACTGCATTCGAAATCAATGGATGGCCTACCTCGAATACGGACGACGTGGCGTATATTTCTGCACTCATTGATACGCTTCGGGCTCAATACTCGATTGATACGACAAGAGTATTTGTTTCCGGATGGTCCAATGGAGGAACTATGGCAAATCTTATAGCAACCAAACTTGCTCACCGGATCACTGCAGCATGTGTTGTCGACGGGGCGTTAACGCCGACCATTGTAAACGGATATTCTCCCAAACGTCCTGTTCCGATCATGATTTTAAACGGCACGGAAGATCCTTACGTACCTTATACCGGCGGTGGTAATCGGTACACCGTAGAACAGACGGTAGGTATTTGGCAAACATGGAACAACGCGACGGTGAGAGTAGATTCAACAGTGATGGATGGAAACTCGAACGATCAATCATCTGTCCTTCGCGTCCGGTACTATGGCAGCAGGGTTGATACACCGCTTGTCGTGTTCTATAGAATAGACAATGGTGGACATGAATGGCCGGGCGCGCCCCCATATTTCGGTTCAGGAACAATTAACAGAGATATCGATGCCTCCGCTGAAGCGATGAAGCTTTTCATTATTTCGAAACCCATCAGTACCGTAGTAGGTATTAAAGAACTGACTCTTGGGAATCCGACCGAATTTGCATTGTCCCAAAACTACCCCAACCCGTTCAATCCTTCAACAATGATCAGTTATCAATTGCCCATAACCAGTAAAGTGAATTTGAAAATATTTGATCTGCTCGGCAGAGAAATAGCATCGCTTGTGAACGAAGAACAATCTGCGGGATGGAAGGAAGTGCAATGGAATGCTACGAATTTCGCGAGCGGGATGTATTTGGTGAGAATGACAGCAGGTAATTTTACTGAGGCAAAGAAAATTTTGTTGATGAAATAGTTTTATAACCTTGCGAAGGTTTGGCCTGCCCGCCTTCTTTGTGGGAACCTTCGCAAGGTTCTACGATCAAACAAAACATTTTGGAGGTTGTATGAAACAATTTCTCATAGTATTACAATTAGTTCTTTTATTCGGTCCGTTATCGTTTTCACAAGAAAGATGGGATTTTCAATGGGAAGGAAAAGCGAGGGATTGTTACGTTTATCTGCCTCAAAGTCGTGGAGCTCAGGCAGGATTACCGGTTGTCTTTAATCTTTATGGTTATGGCGGATCATATTATGAAGCTCGAACATATCATCATTCGCATATTCTCGGTGATAGTGTCGGCTTCATTACGGTTTATCCAGATGCGTTTAATAAACGCTGGAATAGCGGTCTCGGTGATAATCCAGATTGGCCAACTCCCAATGTTGATGATGTTGGATTCATTTCTTTGATCATCGATTCACTTATTTCCCGCTACAAGATAGATACCGCAAGAGTGTACGCGTGCGGTAATTCCAACGGCGGATTTATGTGCTTGAAGCTTGCCGGTCGACTAGGAAATCGAATTGCAGCGGTAGCAAGTGTTTCAGGAGTTGTGGCAAACAGTACTGCCGCATCGTATGCCACAACAAGACTTGTTCCAGTCCTTACTATGAACGGTACAAGTGATAATTTACTCCCATATTATGATAGTACAATAACGGGTTTGTTCTCAGTAGATCAAACGACAGAATTTGTACGGAACAAGAATTTTTGCCTCTTACCCGCAGAAGTGATATCAATTCCAGATATAAACCCGAACGATCAATCGACGGTTGTGAAATATCTCTATCGGTCATCCACAAATACATCTCAAGTGGTCCATTATAAAATCATTGGCGGCGGGCACGAGTGGCCCGGTTCACCCACGTACGCAGGCGCAACTGTTATCAACCGCGACATTGATGCCATTAAAGAGATATGGAATTTCTTCAAACAGTTTACTATCTCAAATGTAATACCTGCCGGTGCTAGAATTGCAGTAAACCCGCTGGTCGTCGATTTCGGCAATATTGAAGCTGGCGTATCCAGTGATACGCTTGTTGTGTCACTATACAATTACGGTTCAGATCAACTTACCGTTACCGCCATTTCAGAGAATTCTCCGATGTTTTCCCTTGTTAACCTTCCGACGCTCCCGGTAAATATTACTTCCTTAGCGTCGACCTCTTTTAATGTGCTTTTCAAACCGACAGCGGCGGGAGCAATAAGCGATACAGTCGTCATAGCGAGCAATGATACCACAAATCCCATTGCAAAAATTGTATTACGCGGAAAAGGAATATCGATAGGTCCGGCTGCAGCAGGTGTGATGTATGCGACACAGTCCGGTCAATCAGATGGCTCGCTGTACAAAATTGGTACGTTATCAGCTGAAGCCATATCCATTGGTTCACTTGGTGTTTCCCAAATTCGAAGCTTGGCGATACAACCGTCGACCAAAAAATTGTACGGAATTTCCTCGAATTCGATAACCACGTCGTTGTACCGAATCAGTGCTGATTCGGGATCTTCAGCCTTCGTAAAAACAATTCCGGTGGGTGATATTAATGCAATAGCGTTTAGTACGGGGGACACATTGTACGGCGCAACGTCAACGGGAAAACTGTACCGCATCAATCTCAATTCAAGTACTGCCGTACTTGTTGGAACTGCTGCAGATATCCAATATTGGGGACTTTCCTTCAGTCCTTCGGGAAAATTATGGGCTGCCGCGCGCAACTTTCGCGATAGCATTTACATTATCAATACATCAACCGGTCTGACACATGCGGTAGGTGAGATCGGTCTTTCTGCTATTCCGCGTTCGATCGCTTTCAATCCTGCCGGTGTTATGTACTGCCTGATCGACAATGGGAGCGGGGAGAATTACCTTGCAACACTGGATACTCTTAATGGAATTGCAACATTGGTCAGTGAAAACCCAATGAGCGTGAGTAATCTAACAGCAATTGCTATCAGCAGTAATATTGTTAACAGCGTATCACTAGGAAATAATGTACATCTGCCGACAGAATTTTCACTATCACAAAACTATCCCAACCCGTTCAATCCTTCAACAATGATCAGTTATCAATTGCCAACAACCAGTAATGTGAATTTGAAAATATTTGATTTGCTCGGAAGGGAGATCGCAACGCTCGTGAACGAAGAACAAATCGCAGGATGGAAAGAAGTGCAGTGGAACGCTACAGGATTTGCAAGCGGATTGTATCTGGTGAAGATGGAATCGACTAATTTTGTGGAAACGAAGAAAATTTTATTGATGAAATAACTATGTCGTCCCTAAAGGGACTGCACAATAATTTATTGTCTTAAGTCCTATAAATATATTGTGCCTCCGGCACAATACGTACGTCATTAAGAAATGTAGAATTAAAATCTAAAATTGATGAACACGTAACGCTGTGGCCGATGTACAGTATCATGCAATCCCGTAGGGATTGGATAATTTATAGACAATGTATCGCATAACAGTAGTAAATCCCTTGAGGTATGAAATATTTGTCGCAATGAAGACAGTCTAAGTTGTATTTGAATTAGTGAACTAGGAACCATCTGCGGGATGGAAAGAAGTGCCTATGGAATGGCACAACTATTTTCGAGCGGAAAATATTTTTACAAATTGATTGCAGGAAATTTTGTTGTTTGACAGTGCACCGTAAATTGATTATACTCAAAAAGTTTTTCGATAAGATGATTTCTTATGATGAAAATTTTCAATATAAGATCGAAAAGTCTTCTTTGTTTGCGTTTATTAACTCACATTGTTATCCTCTCCATATTCATCTTCCCAATTCAATTGAAAACTCAAACTCCCAATTTTTCGGGAGGAAGTGTCATTTTCAAACGCTTGTCGATTGATCAGGGGCTTTCCACTCGGAATATACGATGCATCACTCAGGACAGCCGGGGATTCATCTGGGTCGGCACAGATGTGGGAGTGAACCGGTTTAACGGAGAAAAATTTATTCAATTTCCCATCGGTACCGATTCTACAAACCTCAGTCCAGCTGGTGTTTGGGGAGGAATATGTGCTGACCTTGATGGAGTCGTCTGGGTGGGAACTGATCGCGGTCTTCACAAATTTAATCCATTAACACGTTCCTTCAAGAGATACAAACACGATCCGAAAAATCGTGGTAGCATTAGTTCGAACGGTATCAATTGTCTTTGCATTGACCGTGAAGGAACTCTTTGGGTTGGAACTGCAGATGGTCTCAACAAGTTTGATAAAAAAACTGAGACCTGGACACGATTCTACCCTCACTCGGATACTGGTTTAAATGCAAGTGATAATTATATCAGTACGCTTCTTGAAGATCAGAATGGAACTCTCTGGATCGGTACAGGGGGAAGAAGCGATCAGTATACGGGAGGAGGATTATTCGTCTTCGACCGCAGCAGCGGAAGATTTTCACCATTTGGTCCCCGCACAGGAATAAACGCTATGTTCGAAGACCGGTCGGGTCAATTTTGGGTGAGTCTCGTCGGTCCACGTTTATGTACCGTAAACCGATCCAGAGGAATTTTCACGAACATTTCACTTCCGCCGCGAGATCCGGGAAATCCGCGACTTCAGGGGATCATGGGTATCAGCGAAGACAAGTCTGGATCCCTTTGGATGGCGACACGCGGCTGGAATCTTTTACGGTATGAGAAACATACCAACACCTTCACACGGTTTTCCTACGATCCGAATAATTCAGAAAGTATTTCAGGTTCAGGTCTCAACTCAGTCTTTACAGACAGAGACGGACTGATCTGGGTCGGCACCGACCGGGCAGGTGTGAATACTGTTTCACCCAAACCGTTTCTTCATCTGCATACACTTGGAAAATCGTTTCGGCTTTTATCACGAATCGATATGGTTTTACAGGATAGAGAAGGATTCCTTTGGGTCGGATCTCAAGCAAACGGGTTGTGGAAATACAATCCGAAGAATGGAATTGCAGCATGCGTCCTACCTAAGGCGGCGGTGAGACGGGCTGTAGAGGACGATGAAGGAAATATCTGGTTTGCAGATCGTTTTTCGGTGTACAAATATGAATCCAACACGAAGCGAGTTAAGACGGTTTGGGAAGAACCTAAGATCCGCGGTAAACAAGATATGTTCACAGCCATGATAATTGACAGAGACAAAAATCTTTGGTTGGGATGCCGTTCCTCTCTGTATCGGCTCAACCGTGATTTGAAAAACTATCAGCTTTTTGTTCATGATCCGCGCGATGACCGGAGCATCACAGCCGGATATGTACACTCCATTGCTCAGGATCAAACAGGTAAGATTTGGATCGGCACGGAACTGGGATTGAACCAATTCGAACCGGCGTCTGGAACATTTAAACATTTTCGTTACGATAAAAAAGATTCTTCAAGTTTGAATCTCAATCAATTGCCGCGATTACATATTGATAAGAAAGGGGCTTTATGGGTCGGCGCTCAAGCAGGTCTTTTTAAATTTAATGAAAATACCTCAACATTCACTCAGATTAAACCCCGTAATGGAAGTTTGAAATTCATCACCTTTGTTCAGGAAGACAAGAAAGGATCTTTCTGGTATGCAAGAAGTGGAGGTTTTCTCGTAAAGTTCAATCCCACAGAAAGTTCATTGGTTTCATTCAACCGTTCAGACGGAATTGAAGATGTTGAAATGCTGCCGGCATCACATACGGCAATGAAAAACGGTGAATTGGCGTTCGGCACTATTGATGGTATTCTCTTCTTTCATCCTGACAGTCTGAAAAAATCGACTTCTGTCCCTCCTATTGTTATCACCGGTATAAAGAAACTCAATCAACCTGTAGGTTTAAAAATCACGCCTGAACTTCTTCGTGAAATTTCTTTCGTTCATGAAGAAAATGTTTTTTCAATCTCCTATTCCGTTCTCAGTTATGACATGCCGGAATACAATCTGTATGCATACAAGCTGGAAGGATTCGATAAGGATTGGGTTCCGTGCGGCAACAAAAAAGAAGTGATGTATACCAATCTTGATCCGGGCAGGTACACGTTTCGCGTGAAGGGAGCGAATCATGACGGAGTGTGGAATGAAGCCGGTGCATCGCTTACGGTAATTGTTAAACCAGCGTGGTGGCAGACTGCATGGTTTACTGCTCTGGTGTGGATCAGCGTCATCTCCGCCGTTGGTGGGACAGTTCGTTTTGTTGCCGTTCGAAGATTGCAGCAGCGGATTGCACAATTAGAGCAGGAAAAAGCGATCGAGCGGGATCGGGCACGTATTTCTCGAGATTTGCACGATGAAATCGGATCGAATCTTTCAGAAATTGCCATTCTCAGTTCGCTGGGAAAACGGAAACCCAAAGAAGCACAAGCACGCTTGGAAGAGATCTCTGAGCGAGCCGGTTCAGTCATAGAAAATTTGGGAGAAATTGTGTGGGCAATCAATCCTAAGAATGATACGCTCGATAATTTGTTCTCACGCATCCGCAGATACACGGTGAATTATTTGGGTTTAGCGAAGATACCATGTGTTTGTTCCGTTCCGGATTCCATTCCTTCCGCGCCCCTCTCGGCAGAGATGCGGCGAAATATTTTTCTTGTTGTGAAAGAAGCACTGCACAATGTTGTCAAATATTCCCGCGCATCACAAGTTTCATTCGACTTGATGTATCACAACAATACCATCACTATTATCGTTGCGGATAATGGAAAAGGATTCATTCTCAGTGAAAAAATAGATTCGGGAAACGGTTTGGGGAATATGAAACGACGCATGGAAGATATCGGAGGAACGATTTCCATTGAAACGGCACCGGATTCCGGAACTCGCATTTCTCTGAACGTTGCAGCCCGGCAAATTCCTCAACATAAAATACCTAATTCTACCGATTGACTGTCACCGTATGATTCTCTACAATAACATATGGCAATACGAGTTGCAATAGTTGAAGACATAAAGAAAATCCGGGAAGGTCTTGCCTCGCTCATCGACGGTTCCGATGGATTTCAATGTACGGAAACTTACGAATCCGCCGAAGAAGCACTCCGGGGCATTCCTTCGTATCACCCCGATGTTGTGCTGATGGATATTCAACTGCCGCGTATGTCCGGAATTGAATGCGTTGAAAAACTAAAAGAACTGACTCCCGATCTCGAGATCATGATGCTCACCTCGTTTGAAGACAGTGATAAAGTCTTCAAGTCCATTGTGGCTGGAGCGTCGGGATACATTTTGAAAAGCACCCCTCCGGCGGAATTGTTGGAAGCCATCCGTGACCTTCACGACGGCGGCTCGCCGATGTCCGATCAAATTGCAAGAAAAGTTGTCCAGGCATTCAGGCAGATGGGTTCATCATCCAAAGAGACGGAAAATCTTTCCGACCGTGAAACCGAAATTCTTTCCTATCTCGCAAAAGGATATCAGGACAAAGAAATTGCCGATACGTTATTCCTCAGCATTAAAACAATTCGGACTCATTTACGGAATATCTACAAAAAACTACATGTCCGTTCCCGCATGGAAGCCGTGTTGATGTACCTCAAAAAATAAACTTCTGCTTTCCTTATTCGTGTTACACTGATGACATTTTTTGTGCCACAAAGACTCAAAAACACAAAAAATTTAATTGACCAATCGACAAAGTAATATTTTACTACCTGATGTAACGGAAAAACTGACAATTCTTCATCTCTCGTCCCTAAAGGGACTCATAATTTGGGAATTGTAATGTACTACAAATATTACGCGCCTACGGCGCCTTTAAAAACCGATAACATCATGAACTAATTTGCTTGTTCATAGTCCCATAGGGACAAGATATTTGTAGATGATCAAGCAAATCAATTTTCGAGTCCCGTCAGGGACGAAATATTCTTTCGTTAATAATGAAGTGCGTAACATTAGTTATTAACTCATGTTGCGCAGAGAGTATTTAAGTCATCCTGGTGAAGTACAACATAAATTTATTATGACATCCTTCTGCCATAGGCATCCCTTCGGGAGACGCACTCGTCCAAAAAATAGGACTCGCTTGCTCAGGATGAGCATTGATGTTGTGCCGAGTCAACGTACGGCATCGTAGAGAAGCATTTTCAATATTGTGTCTTACCATCAGTTATTAACCATTGTTATGCCTTGGTGTTTTTGTTGTAATTTTTTACTCCCCTTTTAGAACATACCTAAAAGTGCCTAGTTTTTTCTTGAAATTACCTTCGAAATCGAAATTTTTACCTCGTTTAACCGATTTACATGATGGTTGAGGTTTTCTACCTTGTATCAAAATTAATTTCACAACACTATTTCGAGGAGGGCTCCATGCGTATCATTTCTATTTTTGGTCTGCTTACTATTTTCGTTTTTCACTCTCTTGAGGCATCTGTAAAAAAAGTGCCGCAGGATTATGCAAAAATTCAACTGGCAATTAATGCTGCTGTAAATGGGGATACCGTTCTTGTTTCTGATGGTACATACAAAGAGAATCTCGTCCTCACAAAAAAAATTACTGTAGCGAGTCTCTATTTTCAAGATAAAAATACTTCGCACATTTCGAATACAATCCTTGATGGAAGTTCACCAACAAATCCAGACTCAGCGTCAGTCATAACAATTGACGGTGCTACGGATACAACTACGATGATCGTAGGGTTTACCATTAAAGGTGGTAAAGGGAATGTTTACAATACTTACCGAATGGGTTTTGCTTTTGATGTGGAAGGAGGCGGAGCTACAATCCGCAAAAATATCATTACAGCAAATAACGTGACAACTACACAGAATGCCGGTGGTGTCATCAACATCTGGGATATGACTGAGACAAATAAATTGACCTTCGTTATTGTTGAAGATAATACGATAGCTGATAACGTGGTGCAAGCAGCAAGTGCAGAAGGAGGAGCATTCGGAATCGGAGGAAACTGTAGAATCGTCAGAAATCGGATTCTTCGCAATACAGCTTTTGGCACCGGTAGTGGTTATGGCGGAGCCGCTCAAATTTGGAACGGCATTATCACGTTTGACGGTAACCTGATTGCAGATAACTACGCAAGTCATTGGGGTGGAGCTATACAGGCGAATCAATTTAATGCCTATGTGCCGATAATTACCTTTGTGAATAATATTTTTGCCAACAATTCTGCCGGAACTCAAGGCGGTGCGTTGTGGGTTTCCGGTTCACTCAGTAAAATGACCTCAATCAACAACACGTTCGTCGGCAATACCAGTCCGAATGGTGCATCACTTTATATGCAAAGTGGTTCATTTAAGGCACTGAACACAATTCTGTGGAATTCAGGAGTATCAGAAATAGTAAGAATAAGTGGAAGCATAGCAGTAGCATATTCTAATATACGGGGAGGATTTACAGGAGTGGGAAATATCGATACCAATCCACTTTTTAAATCCACAAATATCGATTCCCTCGGAATATTACAAGACACGAGTCGGTGTATAGGGACCGGTATTTCATCCGCCTCGGTCGGCGGCGTAACATTGAACGCACCATTTGTTGATTATTACAGCACAACGCGTCCTCGAGGTGCAGGAACAAATCCGGATATGGGTGCTGTGGAAAATGACCTTCCAACAGCGGTCGAAGTAGTTAATAATCTTACAGAACTTCCGATATCATTTGAACTTTCACAAAACTATCCTAATCCATTCAATCCAACAACAAAAATTCGATACGCTCTCCCCTCATCTGCCCAGGTAAAACTGGTTATTTACGACATAATGGGACGAGAGATCGAAACACTCGTGAACGAGGAGCAATTTGCGGGATGGAAAGAAATGGAGTGGAATGCCCATAACGTTTCGTCCGGTATATATTTTTATAAACTAACAACCCGCCATGCTTCGGCAGGCTCAGGACAGGTTTTTGTTGAGGTAAAGAAAATGTTGTTAGTGAGATAAATTGTGAGATGTAGCCCACCTTTAAGGTCTACGACCCCGTAGAGGTGGACTACATCAGATGGATTAAATATTTTTTTGGAGGCTGTATGAAATTTTGTTTCCGAATCACCTGTTTATTTTTTATCAGTTTTTTCATATCAACAATTTCACACTCACAGGATAATCCATTCAAGGATAACTGGCGGCTCAATCCCAAGAAGATCCATATCGGAACCGATCAATCGGTGAGACAACGAACACCGTATGTTACGATCAAAGATTGGAGGAAAGCCATCGATTCAACGTGGGGTTTTGGTCTTCCGACTTCACAAAAACTTCAGATCTTCGATACGTTTTGGAACAACGCCGATCAGCAATATGGAGGATTTCCCAACCTCACCGTGAACTGGGATTCAATGAAAACCCTTTACCGCCCGGAAATTGAATCGGGCGTCAGCAAGGGGAGATTCTCCGCTATCATGGCCCGATTGATGTACGCATTGCAGGAAGTTCACACCTACGTTATCGATCAGAGCGTTGACAGTTCCTTCTACATTCCGAACGTGGGATGGTGGACTGTACAAGGAGTTCCGACGTTTGCACCGGGGACAGGATATGGTTTCAGCACTATTGGCGCCGCTGTTTCTCCGATGCCAGACAGTACGGGAATCATTTACAGAGTGCAGGAGGGAAATCCTCTTAAGCTAAAACCGGGTGACAGAATTCTTGGCTACAACGGCAAGGGCTGGGGAAGTATTTTGCGCATGTTTGATTCTGTACAGATGCCGTACTCTACTGGTATGATGGGAAGTCACATCGAAAGCAAAACTTATATGTTCCAGAACTCGATCGGCGTCAGCTGGTATCTGTTTGATACAATGGATGTTGAACGATATCCAAGCGGACTTGTGGAACATCTTCCCACACAACCTCTTGCCGATGCGGGTGTTGGGTGGGATTCGATGTTCTGTTCAGACCAGATTCCTGTTCCGGGCATACGGATGCCCGATATACTGAATGGTGAAAACTGTACGTGGGGAATTGTTCAGGGGACAACCATTGGCTATATCTATGCCTGTGATTGGAGTACTGTGTCCACTAAATTCAGTCAAGCTGTTTCGGAATTAAAAAATAAAACCACCGGTCTTATTTTAGACTTTCGCTTCAACACGGGTGGATCTTCATCTCAGGCAAATGGTGGATTTGCACAACTCTTTAATGAAAATATTAACTTGAACTATGAAGTTGTAGTTCGGTCAAGTACCACCAATCATTTTTTATTTACTCACGCGCCAATTGGCGGATTTACTCCGGGAATTGAAGTCTATCAACATCCAATAGCAGTACTACTCGGTCCAGCCTGTATGAGCGCAGGAGATTATAATGCGTTTCGAATGAGATTTCACCCCATGGCGCGATCCTTCGGGAAACGAACAAACACCGGTTATGTCAACGGCACCTATTCACAAGGAACACTTGTTACCTCTCCCTGGAAATATCGGTTTCCGAAAGGAGGAGTCTATTCGAAATATAATAACGAAGGATTTCTCATCCATAAAGGATTTCCAGTCGATGAGGATGTTTGGTTTACCCAGGAAGGTGCAGCCAAACAAGAAGATGACGTTGTAAAGCGTGCACTGCAATGGATCAATACAGTTCCATATGCGTACTCTCTACAATTTAATAAACTCAGTTTTAATCCTAATGGAGATTCTGTTACGTGTACAGTTATAGTGAATAATAATCTTTCACATTCTCTCGTGGTCTCACTCTTGTCATCGGATTTGAATGGATCGTTGAATGATTCTGTTCAATTTTTTAACGACGGGCTTCACGATGACGCTCTTGCAAATGACAGTATTTGGGGTACAACAATAAAAACATCCCCGCTTATCAATATATACAAGTTTAGTCTTCGGACCGATGATATGACCAACGGAACGTTTCGAAAAATTACAGATGTGCGTTATTTGACCTCTACTGGCCCAGTTGGCATAGAAATGTTTAGAATAGCATCAACAGACACCATCCCGAGTCCCGGTGATCTTATTATGTATAATCTTACCTTAAAAAATATTGGGAGCGTTGCTGCTGTACCAAATGTTACTGCAAAAGTAAAAAGCGGCGATTCAAGTATTTTTACAGGAGATCGTATACTCAATTATGCGGATCTTGCACCCGGCGCATCTTTGAACCGCGTATTGCCGATACAGTTTACCGAAAAAACGCCCGTTAGCAATCCTGTTCGTTTAACAATTGAGATTTCGAGTAATTATTTGCCTCTTTGGAAATATGATATTCCTATAAAAATAACCGGCGTTAATGCTCATGAGCTCAATTATCCAACAACATTTATATTACAACAAAATTATCCTAACCCATTCAATCCATCCACAACAATTCGTTACGCCCTCCCCTCCTCCGCAAAAGTAAAACTGACCATTCACGACGTTCTCGGAAGAGAAGTTACAACACTCGTGAACGAAGAACAATCTGCAGGATGGAAAGAAGTGCAGTGGAATGCTTCGAATTTTGCAAGCGGGATGTATTTGGTGAGAATGCAAACGGGTAGTTTTGTTGAAACAAAAAAGATTTTATTGATGAAGTAAAAAAAATTTATTAGGAGACAATATGAAAACATTATTACAGATTTTCTCTTTTCTTTTTTTCGTTTCCTTGATGTTTGCTCAGGAAGAAAATTACGATCAGTTCCGGCGCGACAGACATAATCAATACCGATCTCAAATTGATCGGCGCAAAGCGCTTAATCAAAAAGAAACAAACCGATCAAGCAACAATATGCCGCAACAGCTCGAACAAAATTCAAAACCTACACACAAAATCTTCGGCAGCGGCGTGGATACGGCGTGGGTAAGACATTGTGGGTGGAATGACTTTTCTTTAACGGACGAACCTGTTGCTGTTGTTGTTGACGGGTCTGGTAATGTCATTGTAGCAGGAAACAACGGAATGAATGGGACAGGTCCTGGAGGCCCACCACTTGACTTTATGATAATTAAATACAACCAGAATGGTGATTTGTTATGGGCAAGATATCGTCTAGGTTCAAACATTAATAGAAAAGATGCGCTTGCAACTGACCCAATGGGAAATGTGTATGTTGCACTCGGTAGTGAGGGCATAGTGAGTGGAGTAGGCTGCCGCTCTGTATCGAAATATATAACGGTGATAAAATATGCAGCAAATGGAGATACTGTGTGGGTGCGGCGCTACAATGGTATTGCAAATCAATATGATTCACCCTCATCTCTCGTTATTGGTGGAAACGGGAATATTCTTGTAACCGGTACTAGTCGAGGTTTGAATAATCTCTACAGTTATGCCACTGTTAAGTACAAAGCGAATGGCGATGAAGAGTGGGTACGAAGATATAACGGAGCGAATGGCAATTATGTTCACGCTGTTTCTTTAACCTCAGATGTCAACGAAAATGTATTTGTAACAGGAATTAGTGGTGGAGATATTCAAACAATTAAATATACGGCAAATGGCGATTCTGTATGGGGTAAACTGTATGATAGCAAGACTTCTACTGATGTCGCACGTTCAATTGCATTAGATGGTGGCGGTAATGTGTATATCTCGGGTCATAATGAAGTAGGTCCCAGCAGCCCTGCCACAATCAAATACAACTCTTCCGGTGATATGCTTTGGCAAAAGCAATATGGACCACCAGACCACTATTGGGAATCAGTCCGTACCGTTGATAAAAACGGCAATGCATATTGTATAGGTCATATTGACGATACTTCATATGCTGTCGTCAAATATAATTCGTTCGGCGATACGATGTGGTTAAAGCGATATTCCGAATGTGATCCGACCTCTATTGCTGTTGATGGAAATCAAGACGTTTATGTCGCCGGCAATATCATTGGATCTGTTGGTTATTCTACTGCAAAACTAGATCCACAGGGTGATACGCTGTGGGTGAAACGTTACTTTGGACAGACTGATATTGATGGTCGTGTATCAGCTCTTACTGTTGATGTGGCCGGTAATGTTTATGTAACAGGCTGGTGTGCTACACCGAGTACCAATTCTGACTTCGTTACAATCAAATATAATCCACAAGGTGATATACTCTGGGTTCGACGTTACCACAGTCCGGGTGAGAGTGTGGATAGAGCATTTGCATATGCTCTTGCCGTTGATGCCGGCGGTAATGTTTATGTTACGGGAAATAGCACTGGATTAGCCTACACCATTTCCCGTTTAGTAACGATTAAATACAACCAAAATGGAGAAACGATTTGGGCGAAACGTTTCAATGGTATAGGGAATTCTTATGACTATCCACAAGATCTTGCCGTTGATGGAATTGGAAATGTCTATGCGACTGGAACGAATTATAGTAATGATCCTTTCCAAGCACCGTCAACCTATTTAGTGATTAAATACAATTCCCTGGGAGATACGCTTTGGGTGCGGCGATATAGTAGTCCTGAGACAAATAACAATGTGTTATATTCTTTATGCCTTGATGCTGTCGGGAATGTTTACGTTACAGGGTCCAGCGGAAATGAGATAGCCACCGTAAAATATAGCGCATCTGGTATGGAAGAATGGGTGGCTCGATTTTCTGATGGGGAAGGATCATATGATACTCCTTGCGGTGTAAAGGTAGATGGTGCTGGCAACGTTTTTGTCGGAGGAACAAGTTCAAGTGGAGTTTTTCGATCGATGTACACCATTATCAAATATAGACAAACTCCCAATGCAATAGGCAAGGATAATACAATACTTCCAATGCGATTTGCGTTAGAACAAAACTTTCCCAATCCATTCAATCCGACAACAACAATTCGGTACTCACTCCCCTCCTTCGCTCATGTGAGACTCACTGTCTATAATATGCTCGGACAAGTGGTGAGCGAGTTGGTGAACGAAGAACAATCCGCAGGATGGAAGGAAGTGCAGTGGAACGCAAGCAGCGTGTCGTCGGGGATTTATTTTTACAAATTGTCAGTAGGGAGTTTTGTTGAAACGAAAAAAATGATGATGGTGAAATAATCTGTAGGACGGATCGCCGATCCGTCCTACAAAAACGAAGAACAATCTGCGGGATGGAAGGAATTACAATGGAATGCATCAGGATTTGCGAGCGGGATGTATTTGGTGAGGATGACAGCGGAGAGTTTTGTAGAGATAAAAAAAGTTTTGTTGATGAAATAAAAAATTAAACAACAAACTTTGTCAAAGTTTAAACTCTTTACAAGGCTCTATTGGCAAAAATATTTTGGAGGTGGTATGAAAAAATATTTACTACTGATCTTTTTAGCGCTCCAAAGCCTTAGCGCTCAGTGGGTAGAAATGACCGGACCCTTTGGGCCTTTTATTAATTGTCTGGCTTCAAGTCCGAATGGACACGGCGGTTCAATTATTTTCGCCATAGCAAGTCCTCTCTATAATGAAAAAAATAACGGCATTTATTTTTCCACAAATAACGGTCAAAACTGGACCGCGACCAATTCCGACTTGAAGGTTAAAGTGATCAGTTCTCTGGCAGTTAGTTCAAACAGGGCTGGCTCCATGACTGTCTTTGCAGGAACAGATTCGGGTATTTTCCTTTCGACGGATACGGGTGCAAGTTGGACTGCAGTCAATGTCGGTTTACCGTCTCAGTCATCTATATCCTTTCTTGCTGTCACCCCCGATACTGGCAATACAGGTAGTGCCAGCATCTTTGCCGGATCCCCGGAAAACGGGATTTTCCGTTCTACCAACAACGGCGCAAGTTGGACTGCGGTAAATTCTGGCTTGATTGACTTCAATATCACTTCGCTTGCTGTCGGTTCGGCTTCAGCTGACAGCGATACGCATCTCTATGCAGTATCTTATGAAAAGGGAATTTTCCATTCTACCGATAAGGGCGCATCTTGGACCGCGATAAATAATGGTTTACCAAAGTCTTCTTTTGATTCAACGATAATTCGGATTTCATCTATTGCTGTCAGTGGTGATAATCTGCTCGCAGGACTATATCCAAATTCTGGCGGGATTTATATTTCAACTAATCATGGTTCCAGTTGGACTGCTGTTGATTCAGAAATGCAAAAACTTTATTTCAACTGTTTTTCCGCGGGTTGCTCAAATGTTTTAGCAGTCGGACTCAATAATTTCATCCCCGAAAAAGAAGGCAATTATTTTTCTACGAACAATGGTAAAAGTTGGACACATTTGAATGATAAACTAAAGCGTAGCATTTTTTCTCTCGTTTCAGTACCCCATGAGATCCATGGAACTGCTCTCTATGCTGGAACCCGATTTGGTGTTTTTCTGTCCGTCAATAATGGCGCCAATTGGGCGCCGGTAAATTCTGGTCTACCGGCAAACACCATTGTGAATTCTCTTCTAATTTCCCCCGATGGTTCAGGAGGTACCACATTGTTTACGGGAGCAAATTGTATTAATGGTGATTACGGCGGTTTACTCTCAACTTCTGATCATGGCAATAATTGGACACAGACTCTCGACAATCTAGACGTCTTGTCACTCGCCATTGATCCCAATACTGCAGATTCTTCTGTAATGTTTGCTGGCTGCGCCGGTCGAGCAAAATTTGGGGATCGTACGGCAAAAGGCATATTTCGTTCCACTGATCGTGGAAATAGTTGGACGTCGATTGGCTTGACGGAAGATTTTATTGGATCAATTGCTTTTTGTGGAAGCAGCATTTTCACAGGCTCGTTTTGGGGAGCTGATAGTTGGGGCTCACGGGGGGTTTTTCGATCTACCGATAATGGGTCAAGTTGGATTTCGCTCAATTCAGGTCTGCCAGCAACGCCTAACGACTACCACACTCTTGAAGTTCGAGCCTTTGGTGTTATCGGAACCAAAATCTTTGCCTGTGTTAATGGAAGAGTTTTTCTTTTAGCCAATAATGATACGATTTGGTCTCCTGCTAATACACCTTTTTCGAATTTCTCAAGCATGACTACAATAAGTACGAATCTTTTTGCCGGGACTGACGATGGTATTTATTTTTCTTCTGACAGCGGAGCGACGTGGATGGCAATAAATTCAGGTCTAACAAATAAAGCAGTCAAGTCTCTCACAGTAAGTAACGGCAACATTTTTGCGAAAACCTCTGAGGGTGGTATCTTTCTCTCCACCAATAATGGCACATTTTGGATTCCTATCAATACCGATTTGAGTCAATCAGATATTTCAGCAATGGCAGTAAGCAATACGCATATCTACGTTGGTACAAATGCAAGTATCTGGCAGCGGCCATTGTCTGATGTTGTAGCATCTTTCACCAAACAAAGAAATATTTTACCATGCGTATTCTCATTGCAACAAAACTACCCCAACCCGTTCAATCCAACGACAGTGATCAGTTATCAGTTACCAGTTATCAGTAAGGTGACACTGAAGATTTACGATGTGCTGGGGCGTGAAGTCGCCACGCTTGTGAACGAAGAACAATCTGCGGGCACAAAAGAGGTGCAATGGAATGCCAGCGGTTTTGCGAGTGGAATGTATTTGGTGAGAATGCAGGCAAATAATTTTGTGGAAACAAAAAAGATATTATTGATGAAATGAATAAATGATTTTTGATCGTATCAGGATTCACATAATAAACATTTTGGAGATTGTATGAGACTCCTGTTGCAATGTATCACAGTCACGGTTTTTGTTTCTCAGTTTCTTTTTGGCCAAGATGTATCGAACAAGAATGTGCTACGGCCAAATAATGATTTCATGCGTTCGCACGTACACAAAAAGCTGTTGGAACAATCTCATAATCTTTCACCACGATATCAAAGGTCTATTTCCAAAACCTTTACCGGTGTTGATACCGCCTGGGTGAGGTATTATGGTTCCGGTTTGCTTCCCGCAAGTCAAAGTACGGCTGGCATTGCGGTTGACGGTTTTGGCAATACCTATGTCATTGGTACGTGCGAAAACGGCCTGAACGGATTTGATTATTGTACGATCAAGTTTGATTCATCGGGGAAAGAACTCTGGGTACGGCATTACAATGGATCGGAAAACAGTTCAGACTATGCTGCTTCACTTGTTGTGGACAAAGCCGGCGATGTGTACGTTACTGGAACGAGTGAAGGTCTATCAAATGATTACGCAACGATCAAATATAATGCAAATGGAGAGATTGCATGGGTACGAAGATATGGTGGACTGGGAAATTATGATGACGGTGCCGCTTTTATAACAGGAGACGAAAGCGGGAATGTATATGTCAGCGGGAAAATCAATGGTGATTACGCCACGATCAAATATAATACAAATGGCGACACTGTCTGGGTCCGCAGGTATGAAGGGCCGGGAAATTCTGATGACAGTGCATATTTAATTGCTGTTGACGGAAGCGGGAATGTGCTTGTAGGAGGGACAAGTTATTTATCAGGTGTATATAATTTTATCTTGATCAAATACAACGCGAACGGTGAAACTGTTTGGACACGAAGTTCCAACACACCAGGAAATTCTTTTGATCTACCCGCTTCACTTGCCTTTGATGATAGTGGAAATGTATATGCAACCGCGGAAAGCTATTGTTCAGGATTATCTGTTGACTACGTTACTATCAAATACAACACCAATGGAGATACGATCTGGGCAAGACGATATAATGGACCCGGAAATAGTAACGATGAACCATCTTCACTCACTGTTGATGGAAAGAGGAATGTGTATGTAACGGGTATTAGAGCAATAAACTATGCCATGGGTGAATTCACAACGATTAAATATGACCCGAATGGTGATACATTGTGGATGAGACGGTACCAATATTATTGGCCGAATAGTTCTTTCACTAGAGCCCCCTCGCTCTCTGTTGATGGAAACGGGAATGTGTGCGTCACTGGTTCCAGTTTGAGCGCGTCAAACGACGATGAGTACACTATTATCCAATACGATTCTGCCGGCGTTAAGACTTGGGTACAGCACAGCAAAGGAAGTTTAACATCGCATGCCGTTGACGGAGACGGGAACGTATTTGTTACCGGTTATATTTATTCCACATCTCAGTTTACAACAATCAAATACAACACAAAAGGTGCATCAATTTGGCAAAATTTGTTTTATGGACCCGGACTAAGTTCTGACAGGGCATCTTCCCTTGCTGTAGACGAAGTTGGGAACGTGTATGTCACGGGTTCGAGCTACAACGCATCTGGAACTTCCGATTATGCGACTGTCAAATATAACAAGAATGGTGAAATACAATGGGCAAAACGATATAACGGACCGGTGGATAGTACTGATGATGCAACATCCATTGCCGTTGATGGAAGTGGAAATGTATATGTCACGGGAATGAGTACCGGTTCGGGTTCATATGCTGATTTCGTGACCATCAAATACAATGCAAATGGAGACACAGTATGGGTAAGGCGATATAATGGACCGGACAACGGTATTGACAATGCAATTTCATTAGCCATTGATGGTAACGGGTATGTGTATGTAACGGGTTCAAGCAGCGGAGATAATGCCACGATTAAATACAATTCAATTGGTGATACGTTCTGGATTCGTCGATACCCCGGGATTGAAGCAAAATCTCTCGCTATTGATGGTAGAGGAAATGTGTATGTTGCAGGTAATTGCAGCGAAACGGGCGGGTACTATGATTACATTACGATCAAGTATAATGAAAACGGAGATACCGTTTGGGTGAGACGGTACGATGGGCCCGGGAATAGCGCTGACTGGATGACCACCCTTCTTGTTGACGCTAACGAAAATGTGTACGTCACGGGAGCGAGCGGAATATGGCCAAATTATGATTACGCCACGATCAAGTACAACTCCAATGGAGATTCTCTTTGGGTGAGGCGATATAATGGAACCGGAGATAATTATGATTCACCATCGTCTCTTGCCATAGACAACAGCGGCAATGTGTATGTTACGGGTGAAAGTGATGGATCTGAACCTTACTATTCTGACTACGCCACGATTAAATATAATCCGAATGGTGATACCGTCTGGGTGCGAAGATATAATCGGCCCGAGGAACACTTAGACGCTGCTGCAAAATCCATTACGGTTGATGTTCATGGGAATGTGTACGTTACAGGTGAAACTGACATTGCTAGAGGCTTGTATGGCAGGATCAACGGAGGCGACTGCACGACAATAAAATATAATAATGCTGGCAACGAGGAATGGACAACAACGTACTTTGATAGGATAAGAAATACACCCGTTGGAATTCAAGTGGATGCTATTGGCAATATCTATATCGCCGGTACCAAAACATATAGCGACGATTGGAATTACCAAAACTTCTATTCAATTCTCAAATATACTCAAACACCAACATCGGTGAAAATTGTTTCGTCTGTAATTCCATCGAAATTCACACTTCAACAAAACTACCCTAATCCGTTTAACCCGAGCACGGTAATCAGTTATCAGTTACCAGTCAACAGTAAGGTGACGCTGGAGATTTACGATGTGTTAGGACGCGAAGTGGCGACGCTGGTGAACGAAGAACAATCTGCGGGATGGAAGGAAGTGCGATGGAACGCGAGCAAGGTTTCGAGCGGAATTTATTTTTACAAGATACAAGCGGGTAATTATGTCGAGGTAAAGAAGATGCTGGTCGTTAAATAGTTTTCAAACCTTGCGAAGGTTTCAATAAAAATGAAAACAACCTTCGCAAGGTTGCACATGCAGAACAAAGAACAATCGGCCTGCAAGAATAAAATCATTTGGTTCTTTTTTATATTGTTGAATCCAACAGATCAAATATGTATGTTCTTTCGGCTATGATGCTGTCATTCGGGGATTTTGAATGAATCGAACAGAACATCATCTGGTGGCATTCGTAATATTCTTGTCGCTGGTAACACTTCCTTCCATTATTGTTCCTTCCCAACTTCGTGTTCCTCAACAATTTCGGACAATTCAATCCGCAATCAACGCTTCAGCGATTGGGGATACTGTTTTAGTCAATGATGGTCGATACTATGAAAACATCCGCATCAGCAAAAATATCACAGTGGCCAGTCATTTCATTTTGTACAATGATACATCGCACATTTCTAGTACAATTATTGATGGAAGCAAACCTCGTAATATTCTGAAGGCAAGTGTCGTCACCATCATGGGAAAAACAGATACAACATGCACACTTATTGGATTCACTATTTGCGGCGGAACAGGAACATACATTTACAATGATTCACTAAAAAGAGAGGAGATTCTTGGCGGCGGTGTGTATATCGAAAACGCCGGTATGCGGATCGCACACAACATCATTACGAAAAACACTTTGTCCACAAGTATGATTCACACAAATTTCAATGTAGGTATTCCACTCCCCAATCAGTCGAGTATTGTTAAACTCAAGAATAATCTCTCCGCTGGAGCCGGCATCGAAGCCCGTGACTCTTCCGGCGGAAAAAATGTTCCTCCCTATATCATCATCGACAACAATTCGATAATTGGAAACATCTCCTCAGGAAACTGGGCTGCGGCTGGTGGAATCGATATCGCTCAACCGGGGAGTATTCGAAATAACGTTATTATCGGCAATCAGGTAAAATCTCAAAACCGCGGTTGGGGCGGAGGAATATTTTCTGAAACAAGTGCTAAGTACGATGTCATAGTGGAGGGGAATTATTTTTCACGCAATGTTGCCGGTATAGGGGGAGCCCTGCTTATTGGAACAAGAACTGCACGGCATGGAAGAACAATCGTTTCGAACAATATCATGACGAGGAATGAAGCATTCGAGGTTGGTGGGGCGGTTAATGTCGGAGAGGAATCATACGCGGTCTTCATCAACAATACCATTGTCAGAAATAAAGCGATGTCCAGCGGAGGAGGAATCAATATCACCTCCGGCTCCCAAGTTACTCTTGTGAACAATATCTTGTGGAACAATAGCATCGATCAAGTATCGTTATGGGGAAATGTTCAATCGATTACCAATCTGATTGAGGGAGGATTGCCGGGATGGAACAATATCGACCGCAATCCTGAATTCCTTCCGAATGATTCACTCTTCCGTCTTTCTCCAAAGAGTCCATGTATTGGAACGGGAGTCAATTCTCTTCGTCTTTCTGATAAACTTTTTCCGTTTCCACAGAGAGATCAAACCGGTGCTCTGCATGCTGTTCCCGCAGGCAACGCACCTGATATTGGTGCTGTAGAATCTCACTTTGAAGTCAGTCCGGCTTCTGAGGAGTTGCTACAATTGCGAAAAGGGGCTTCCGATGCTTTTGTTAAACTGACGATTATCATACAACAGATCTCCCCCACTGAGCATAGTTCTACTAGTCAGGAGATACTTCAAGCCGGCCGAATGTCCACAACTGTTATTGTGAACGATTCAATACGTTCAATGTATGATGAGTCATCAGCAAATCATTCATTCACACTCAACCCTGGCAAGAATCTTCTTCAAGTTGAAATAGTCGGCAAGTCGAGAGATTCAATAACCGGTCTCAGCATATACTTTTGGCTCGAAGGATCTGATCCCCAAGTTACAATCCTCTATAGACGTTGGGGATCGATATATCATTACTACTCCGACCTTCGGCCAGGGACGTACCGATTGGTAATTCAGCCTCAGGATGAAGAGCATATTTTAGGACACACGAATAGGTTTTCCTTCGATATCACCGTCCTGCCGTATTGGTATCAACGATGGTGGGCGTTCGCTTTATACACATTTGGTATAATAGGAATAACATTTGGTTTATTTCGAATCCGGCTTCAACGTGTTATGCTCGAACAAAAGTTACTGGCTGAACATATACAGACCGAGAAACAGACCGAATTGAATGCAATGAAATCCCGTTTTCTTGCCAATGTCTCACACGAACTCCGTACACCGCTGTCGCTTATCTTAGGTCCGATTGACTATTTGCAAACCAAAAAAATGGACAAAGAGATTCATGTGCAGCTCGGTATCATACAACGCAATGCCGATCGATTACTGCGGCTTATTGAATTGTTATTGCAATATTCGCGGATGGAATCGGGTACGATCAAACTTCGCGTTGCGCAGGAAGATGTTGTTTCTCTTCTTCGTCGATGCACAGGATACTTTTCAAGTCCGGCAGCAAAGAAACAGATTGAAATAAGATTCATACCCTCGCAAGAAAACATGACAGTGTTCATTGATGCTGAGAAGATTGAACACATATTGCAGAACTGTCTCTCTAACGCCATTAAATTCACTCCACTGGACGGGACTATTGAAGTTCAGGTGTGGAAGGAAGATCCAGATGTTGTTTTTTCTGTGAAGGACAACGGTTCAGGCATCGCACCGGAACATTTATCGCATGTTTTTGAACGCTTTTATCGCGCAGATGCAACCCACAAAACAGAAGGAACTGGAATCGGCCTTTCCCTTTCAAAAGAACTTGCTGAAATCCATCATGGATCGATGCAAATTGAAAGTAAATTAGGTGAAGGGACTACCGTGACGGTGCGCATTCCCTTGTCAGGATATACCGATTCAGAATTTTCATCAGAACTTAGAAATATTTCAATACCACAAGAACCTCCACCTGTTTCATCATTCATTGATACTGAAGAATCACCCGTTGATGCCGAAGAGCTACCCGTGATATTGATCGCCGAAGATAATGAGGATGCCCGTACGTTCATCCGCACACAACTGGAAAATCATTACACCATTCTCGAAGCTGAAGACGGTGAGGATGCACTCAGCAAAACAAAATTCCAGATCCCCGATCTCGTCATCACCGATGTGATGATGCCGAAGAAGGATGGACGGGAGCTTTGCAAGGAATTGAAACAGGATGAACGTACAAGCCATATTCCGGTTATTCTTCTTACAGCATTAGCAGAAAAAGAGGATAAGATCAAAGGTCTCAATATCGGTGCTGATGATTATCTGGTAAAGCCGTTTGATGCACAAGAATTGCTCACGCGCGTACGAAATCTTTTGGAGAACAGGAAAAAACTGAGAGAAACATTTGGCAGAACTGTTCCCTTAAAACCAGGTGAAATATCCGTTGCATCACTTGATGATCTGTTTTTAAACAAGGTACTCGCAATTATTACCGCACATATCACGGAACCGGAATTTGGAGTGGAGAGATTTGCTCGTGAGATATTCATGAGCAGGTCACAACTTCATCGAAAGCTTAAAGCAATCACGAATCTTGGTCCAAGCGATTTCATCCGATACATCCGTCTGCAGCGGGCAAAGGAACTTCTCGAAAAGAATGCCGGCAATGTTGCAGTAATTGCAGATTCCGTCGGATTTACAAATCACTCCTATTTTGCCAAATGTTTTCAAGAACAGTTTGGCCTTCTCCCCAACGAAATACGACACCCGTAGAAATACTATTTTTGAATTCGTTCATTATTCATCCTGAACGAATTTAATAGTTTTTCCTACAACGAGTCAAAAGCAGATAAGGGATAATCTTCAATTCATTACGTTCGTACACCCTTCGGCTTGTTGCATTCGCTCAAGGTGACTTTCCTTTGTTTGATTTGGGCTTTTCAATTCCCTTAAACAATACTTTTTTGTCTTTATTTGTATAGCTCTTTAACGTTGAAAAATGCGCCATCAATGGTATAGTTTGCGACATTGGAGCTAACACTTCTGTATGCACATTCTTTAATTTCAACGAGGTTTATCCTTTCTGTTGACCACAAATTATTGGAGGCACTATGCACGCAATGGGTACGGTATTTTTCTTGGCGTTCTTTCTCTTTATCTCTGAATCTGCAGCAACCACTCGCAGAGTGCCGCAGGATTTTGCTAAGATTCAACTTGCGATTAATGGAGCAGTAAATGGCGATACAGTGTTGGTATCGGAAGGGACATATAAAGAGAATCTTCTTATTACAAAAAAAATAACGCTTGCCAGTTTATTCTATCAAGATAAAGATACTTCACACATCTCAAAGACGATCATTGACGGAAGCGCACCGAGCAATATTGATTCGGCATCTGTTGTGATTATAAATGGAGCAACTGATACTACCATGGTAGTCTGTGGATTTACAATTACTGGAGGAACAGGAACTAGTGTCCTGAATGGAGCATTTCGCTTTGGTGGAGGAATTAACATTGAAGGGGGCGGAGCAACGATCAAGAACAACATCATCTCTAAGAACACAATCACTGGCATTAAGGATGTCTATGGTGCCGGAATTAATATCTATCCCGGTGGTACCTATGAAATTTCGTATTGGATTGTCGAGAATAACATTATCGTGAACAATGCCGCCTCCTCTTCTGCAACAGCGACCAATGGAGCAGAAGCAGCAGGTGCTGCGCTCGCCAACAATGGAAGATTTAACAATAATCTGGTTATGAATAATACCGTATCGGGAGTCTATCGCGGCAATGGAGGAGGTGTGGGTATTTCCGGCACACCAGGACACGGCAGCACAAATATTGAAATGTCAAATAACCGTATACAGGGCAACCAAGCCAGCAACAATGGAGGCGGAATGTTATTGTATACTTATTCCTCCTCCGTCCCCTATGTGGTAATAAAGAACAACATCATCAGCGGTAATAGTGCTAATAACAATGGAAGTGCAATCTTAGTTATCAGCGGAGATTATAATTTTATTAACAACACAATCACAAACAATACGGGTCTCTCGTCACTTAATCTGAGGATAGATTTTGGCGCGTTAAACTCAAGATTCCTGAACAACATTATCTGGAATCCGAATTCTCTTGTTGAAATTAATACCGGAGCGACATTCAATGCACACTATAATTGTATTCGTGGAGGATATGCAGGCACGGGAAACTTCAACTCCGATCCTCTCTTTGTTGCAAACGATTCACTGTATCATCTTTCCAACTCTAGTCCGTGTATTGGTGCAGGCATTTCGTCCGATTCAGTTGGAGGGTCATTATTAAACGCACCATTGTTCGATTACTTTAATACTCCGCGTCCAAGAGCAGCCGGAACGAAACCGGATATTGGTGCGGTGGAAAGCGACTTTTCCACTGATGTAGAAGAACTTTCGGAAAGAATTCCTACTTCATTTGGTCTTGAACAAAATTTCCCCAACCCTTTCAATCCATCAACAACAATTCGGTACGCTCTTCCAAATTCTGCAAATGTAAAACTTGCTATCTACGATCTACTCGGAAGAGAAATTACAACACTCGTAAACGAAGAACAATCGGCGGGATGGAAGGAAGTAGAATGGAACGGGTCGGCGTTTAGTTCAGGATTTTATTTTTACAAACTACATGCGGGGAATTTTATTGAAATGAAAAAAATGATGCTGGTAAAATAAATTATTCAAGAAAGAAGAGGCTTGGATGAACAGAATAAAACGTTTTCTCGTAGTGACACTCACACTCTTTTCCGGTGTCACAAACATATTTTCACAATTTGTAGTGAATAGCAATACTGAAAAAGATCGGCCTCAGCAGCTGCCTGTCGTGATACGTCCTTTGACGCATCCTCAAGGGCTTTCAGAAAAATCATTCGCTTCTACACGTTCATTCTACAAGCAAAAAGCTGATTGGCAAAAAATTATCGACTCTACATGGGGACCGGGTCTTCCATTGGCGCAAAAGCTGCAGATCTTTGACAGCTATGCAACAATTCTCAATAACAAGTTTGACGGCTTTCTTTCACTCGGACTTAACTGGGATTCTCTGAGAGTGCATTTTCGTTCCAAGATTGATTCAACGACAAGCCGTGGAAGGTTTTCAGCAATCATGAGCAGGTTTGCATTTAGTCTCCGTGATGGACACACGGGTGCTGATGATACTACCGTCACATTTACCCCTTTAGCACCTGGTGTTCCAGTTCTCATTATTATGGCATGGGCTTCAGCAGAACATTTCGGAGCAGTCCTTACGTCGCTTCCGGACAGTACGGCTCTTGTTTTGTACACAGTCGCAAACCACCCTTTAGGTCTTTTGCCCGGTGATATTATTTTGGGATACGAGAATAAACCGTGGAAACAACTTGTTTATGAGCTGCTGAATGCAGAGATCCCATTTCATAGTTGGGGATCAGGTACATTATCTTCAGAAACTCATAAGCTCATGCGAAACGTCGGAAACAACTGGCATCTGTTTGACACCATTGATGTTTTGAAATACTCTACAAAAGATACATTACACCTCTCTGTCACTCCTTTGCTTGCTCTTTCAGCGGAACCAATGTGGGGGTACGAGCAATTACCAATACCAGGCATACCTTTCGTAAAATATACCCTAGATTCCAAAGGATATCCCTTAGGCCAACAAGTATCCTACGGAAAACTACCCGGCACAAATATTGGGTACATTCAACTCGCCACCGAATGGCCGACAGTTCAGGCGGACCAATCATTCTATCAAGCAATTAATGCATTATGGAATACAGAAGGTCTTGTCATAGATATGCGGTGGAACACGGGCGGGTGGGCGCTGTTCGATCATGCCTTTGCAATGATGTTCAGCCAACGCATCACGACAATTGAGGATGCGTATCGTATCGGACCAGCTAACTTTAATCTTGCAGCTGTTGGAAACAGCAAAACGTACTTGATCCCAGGTACACCGGGATCACTATATGATAGACCGATTGCCGTTCTGTTGGGTCCCACCTGCATAAGCATGGGAGATATTACTGCTCAACGGCTACGGTATCATCCAATGGTGCGCTTTTTTGGAAAGCCTCCAATATCCAGCTTGGGAGATAATACTACACTTACCGGCTTCCCGAATTGGTTCATGAACTATTCATTCGGCGATATGTTTCACACATCTGAGCCGGGCGTCTATCTGAATAGAAGTGTATTTCCGATCGACGAGCCAGTCTGGTTCAATCCGGACGATGTGGCAAAAGGAAAAGATCCTGTGCTCATACGCGCGCAGGAATGGATGAAGAGTCTCTCATACATTCATGACTTCACCGTTATGAATCCGTACGTTCGCCCCGGCATTGACTCACTGATAGTGACAGGTATTTTAAATAATCCTGCCAATCATGCATTGTCCGCACAGGTGACTATCACAAATTCCGGTGGAATTGTATTAGACAGCGCATTGATGAAGAATGATGGACTCCATGGTGATGGTTTGCCGGGTGACAGTGTTTGGGGCGCACATCTCCACACTCCTTTTGCTGAAGAATTTTATACCCTGAATGAATCAGTTACAGACCAAACGCTTGGATCGATGCGTCAACTTCCCGCATTAAAGTTCTTCACGACGGCAGGTCCGATTGTGTGCTTTGGAGACACATCGTCAGTTGTTCCTCAATGGGGGAAGACTATGGATTTTCGATTTAAGATCCGGAATAACGGAAAAGTGTCTCCAGCTTTTGCAGTAACAGGAAAAATACGTTCGCTTGATACATCTGCTAATATTACTTTCGGGAATTTGATGTTGATCGGCGATTTTATTGCCGGACAAGAGCGACTCAGTAGTACCGTAGGAATTACCTTCTCTTCATTTGGAACCGGAAAACGAAAAGTTCCGTTTGCGCTCTCTTTTTCAGCTTCATCCATTGAATATTGGCGGGACACTATTTTAATCACCGTAGATAATCCCACTAGTGTTGCTTGGAACGAAACCATTCCTTTGAAATTTTCACTTGAACAGAACTACCCCAACCCCTTCAATCCTTCAACAACAATTCGTTATGCTCTCCCCTCCTCTGCACACGTAAAATTGGCCATTTACGATATCCTCGGCAGAGAAATTGCCACACTTGTGAACGAAGAACAATCTGCGGGATGGAAGGAAGTGCAGTGGAACGCAAGCAGCGTGTCGTCGGGGTTTTATTTTTACAAATTGTCAGTAGGGAGTTTTGTTGAAACGAAAAAAATGATGATGGTAAAATAATCTGTAGGACGGATCGCCGATCCGTCCTACAAAAACGAAGAACAATCTGCGGGATGGAAAGAAGTAGAGTGGAATGCTAATGGAGTTTCATCGGGCATATATTTTTATAAAATACAGGCGGATCTATTTGTTGATGTGAAGAAAATGATGGTATTAAAATAAAATGTAGGACGGATTGCCAATCCGTCCTACATAAACGAATCACAATCGTCAGATGGAGGGAAGTGGAGTGGAACGCCCGCCAAACAATATGATGGACAGGCCGATCCGACCCACAAGAACGGAGAACAAACTACGGATAGAAAGAAGCAAAGTGGTTTGCTCTCCATGCTTAGTCATGGTTCAGCAGAAGGAGGTCAGGCAAATGGTTTTACAAACCGAATAGATATCATGACAATTGTGGCACATAATCCTTCGATATGCTCACAACAAAGTTTTACACAGACGAAGAGAATATTATTCTTGAAGTAGTACGGCAAACAATGTCGATCGCTTGTATCGCGTTTGTGGAATTATGATGGAGGGTTCGACGAGCAAAATGGGGTCTATTCTGTCAATAGTTAGTTAGCATTACAGGGAGAAATATTCACTTCGCACAATGCAATACGACCACCATCTATTTAAAAAGATTGGGATAAATACGAATGTTTTGACGTTTCATCAACACTCCAGTGAATATCGAGTCCAAAATGAAATTCGCCGGTATTGATAAATTGGTTTTGCGTCATCCACAATCCAAGACGAAATGTTCCGGAGAGTGGAATTGATCCCGATATGCCTGTTGTCAACGTTGTGCTGAAAATATTGTTCATTCGACTGTGGTATGAAAAACGATACGTGTGCTTTAAAAGAAATTCCCATTGCACACTAAGGAACTCCGCTGAATTAATCACGCCCGCGCGAAGTGAACTAGGTGCCGCATCTGAATATATCTCTGCAGATGCAAATGGTGAAATAACAAATGTGTTGTGCTTGAAGAGAATCGTTTGGGAAAATAATACAATGTGAAATCCCATCGTTTCTTCACTCAGATAATTCAGATCGAGTTGTTTATACTTGAACAGTGTATGGTAACCATTTTGAATAGTGCTTCCCCCATACATTCCGTTGAGCGCAAAACCAGCTCCTAATCGGTACCGAAATGATGACGACGTTCCTTCGATTCCGGACCGCAGAATGATAATATCCGTTCTGAATTGCCGTTGGCGATCGGTTAAAATGGAAAATGAAGCGTCCGCAAAATAATGGACATCGTTCAATGAAAATGATGTGAGAAGATAAAAACCTGTGGTGACATGATCGTCGAGTGCTGGAAACAATTTGTTACCGACAAAATCGTTTATCTCGTTTTCAACAAGAAAATCGTCGTTAAAATAACCCATAGTGACCGTGTGATGACTGTGTATCTGTAAGGATGTATCTCTGTTTTGCGATAATGTCAACAGCGAAACGAAACACCATAATAACGATAAATACATTGCAGAGCGGGTTGCGTTCATTAACAAATATAATCATTTATTTTCACACCAATGAATCGTTCAAAGGTATTCATAATCAACGCACACAACAGCATGATTCAAAACAATAATAATTGTGCTCGTACAGAATTTCAAAACCCCATAAGGGTGAAGTAGGTTGTTACTATCTGCTGCAGGAAGCGCCGGTTATTACCGGAACAATATAAAATTTGACATTGTAATTGTTTTCAAGTACGTTTTCTATGCGAACATCGTATTCGTCGGTTCTTGCCGCGAATTGGATTCCGGGATCTTAGATGAGATTCCCAACACATATCTTCCCTCCTTCCATCTACCGGCTCAGCCGGATCGTAACCTCATATACTTTTAAGACCGAATTATCTTTTATGACATTTCTGTAGAAGTGGTCTCAAAATGAATTTCATTGTCATTCCGAACGAAGTGAGGAATCTCGTTTTTATAATTGAAGACAAAATCGAGATTTCTCGATGCGTCGCATCTCGAAATGACAATCATTAGGTATTTTTGAGACCACTTCTAATTATTTCGCAGAAACACCTGGCATTCCATATTTTTTACCGCTGAACGCTTGAAGATAACTCCTTAAAAATGACAAACTTAATGATCGGTAAAATAATAGCACACTATAGAATACTCGACCATATCGGCGGCGGCGGAATGGGTGTTGTCTATAAAGCCGAAGATACCAAACTCAAACGTATCGTTGCATTGAAATTTCTTCCATCAGAATTCACCCGCGATCCTGATGCACGCAAACGCTTCTTTCGCGAAGCACAAACTGTCTCTTCCCTCCAACACCGCAATATTTGTACAATCCATGAAGTGTCAGAACAAGAAGATGGTCAATTATACATTGTGATGGATTATTATCAAGGTGAAACCCTCAAGCAGATACTGGAGCATGGTCCTTTGCAGATCAATAGAGCACTCAATCTTATAACGCAAGTTGTTGAAGGGATTGACGCTGCCCACAAGCGTGAAATTATCCACCGCGATATAAAACCGGCTAATATCATGGTAACACCCGATGGGATTGTAAAAATTCTTGATTTCGGATTGGCAAAAGCACAGAATGTCTCAACAATTACTATGATTGGAAGTACGCCCGGCACGGTGGCGTACATGTCACCGGAACAGGCAGTTGGGGGAATCGTCGATCGCCGGAGTGATATTTGGTCCGTCGGTGTACTATTGTATGAAATGCTCACGGGTCAACGTCCGTTTCAAGCAGATGTTGAACAGGGATTGATCTACGCAATTACGAATATAAGACAATCACCTCCCCGATCACTCCATCGTGAAATACCGATATCAATCGAACGCATTATTCAAAAAGCACTGCAAAAAAATCCGGTTGATCGTATTTCTTCAGCGGAAGATTTTCTTTTACTGCTTAAGGATATTCAAAAGCATAAATCATTCAATCAAAAAATTTTTACTCTTTTCTCCAATGTACAATTTCTTACAAAAAGTGAGAAAATCATTGTCGCAGTCGTATGTGTGTTCACCATTGGTGCACTGTTTGGTATCCGGTCGGTTCATCGCAATTCACAGGTCCGATGGGCGGAAACCGATATCCTTCCTGAGATCGTAAAACTTGCTCGCGAAGAGAAGTTCCTTCCCGCCTTTCGGCTCACACGTACAGTCGAGAAGCTGATCGCGGATAATCAAAAATTTCAACAGGCACTGAAAGAAATTTCTGGATTTGTCATCCTGACGACAAATCCGGAAGGTGCTGAAGTGCAGCTGCGGAATTACTCCAATGATGATACTGTGTGGGAATCAATTGGCAGAACGCCGTTAGACAGTGTACGTTTCCCGGCAGGATTTGGAAGGCTGAGAATGGTAAAAAAAGATTACGCTCCATTGGAGGTTAGTTTCTCTGTGTCAAGAGAATCACGATGGCCAAAGCCAACGATTGCCTCTTTCTCCCTTGAGAAAGAACAATCCGAGAAGTGCCGAATGGTAAAGATCCCTGCCGGCACTATTGATCCGGTTCTTCTCTATATGAATTTGCCGGAAGTTTCTCTGGATGAATACTATATCGACCGTTACGAAGTGACGAATTTGGAATTTAAACAATTTGTTGATGCCGGAGGTTATGAGAAGGAAGAATTTTGGAAAATTCCTTTCCAAAATAATAAAAAGATTATCCCCTGGAAACAAGCAATGCAAAAGTTCGTCGATCGTTCAGGACGACCGGGCCCTTCAACATGGTACAATGGTACGTACGCATTTGGTAATGATCTATTCCCTGTCGGCGGAATCAGCTGGTATGAAGCGGCGGCTTATGCCGCGTTTGCGAAGAAAAAACTCCCCACAATCTATCATTGGACCAAGGTAGCAGGATTTGAGCAAGGTTCGTTCATTATTAACACAAGTAACCTGAATGGAAAAGATCCTGCTTCGGTAGGTACCTATCAGGGTATCGGGCCGTTCGGCACATATGATATGGCAGGAAATGTTCGGGAATGGTGTTGGAATGAAATGGAAGGCGGCAGATGTATTATTGGAGGATCGTGGAAAGATGAACCGTATACGTTGTACAAATGGTCTGGACTCTCACCGTTCGATCGTTCTGCGACGAATGGTTTTCGTTGCATACAAAGTACAGAAAATCTTCCCGACACAGGTCGTGCATGGAAGTTTGTCAAACAGCGCAACATACTCAATTGCCGTTCGATAAAACCTTGCTCAGAAGAAACGTACAATTACATCAAACGAATGTATTCCTACGATCAGAGCGATCTTCATTCTGTCGTTGAATCGAGAGACAACACATCCGAGGAATGGATTAAAGAACGCATTGTTGTCGATGCCGCCTATAGTAACGAACGGCTGCCGATGGACATTTTCATACCGCGAACAGCGGTAAAGCCGATACAGCCGGTTCTTTATTTCCCGGGTAGTGCTGCGTTCGATGTCCGTGATTCACGATTGCTCCAATTGTCGATGATTAATTTCATCATCCAAAGCGGCCGTGCAGTTGTCTATCCTATCTACAAAGGAACGTATGAACGTGGTCCGTTCGGAACCGATACTCGATCGCGCGAGCGTGACCGCACAATAATGATGTGCAAAGATGCGATGAGAGCTATTGATTACATAATGACTCGTTCTGATTTTGATAGAGAAAAGATCGGTTATAATGGAATCAGTCTTGGTGGTAACATCGGATATATCATTCTTGCTCTTGATCCTCGAATTAAAGCGGCGGTATTTATGGGGAGTGGTTTCGGACAGACGCTCAAAACGGCAGAATATCCGGAAATATTCTATCCTAATTTTGCTCCAAAAGTAAAAACTCCCGTTCTCATGCTGAATGGTCGCTATGATTGTATTTATCCGGTGGAAGAATGTCAGCAACCGTTCTTCGACATTCTCGGAACACCCAATGCAAACAAGAAGCATTATCTTGCGAATAGCGATCACGTCGTTCCACGTGAGGATCAAATAAGAGAAACGCTGAATTGGTTAGACACGTATCTTGGCTCGGTAAAAACAGTCCTTCAATAAAAAGAAATTCAAACCGAAGGTACCATATGTCCGACGACATTACAACACTAAAAACACGAATCAGGGAACTTGAAGAGCTCCAGCTTTTTACAAATTCCTTAAGCGCAACACAGAACGTTTCTGAAACACTTCAACAGATAGCAGTGTGGTGCGCAAAGTATTGCCGTGCAGATGTTGCTTCGATCGTGCTTCTGAAACCAATTCACGGAGAATCAGTCGTCACCATAGCACGAACACCGGAATCAACCAAAGAGAATATTGACCATGGCATCAATGCCGTTGTCAGCGGATGGGTTTGTGAACATCATGCGCCTCTTCTCACTGACGATGTCATCCGCGACATGAACATTTTCTCTCCGTCGGAACGCCAGAAGAAATGTGCGGCAGCGCTTGCTGTACCGTTATTATTGGAAGATCAGATTATCGGCGTACTGAATATGGTGAATCATCGTGGCGGAAAAAATTTCACTGAAGAGACAAAGCGTATCGCCATGACCATTGCTCCGCTTGCAGCAAAATTCATCGAGCGTGCACGATTATATGAGCAACTCTCATTTGACAATGCACTCTTTCAGTCGTATCAAAGTCGTGGAGTGTACCAACGATGGATTCCGAGCGTAAATCCCGCAATGGAAGAAGTGATGGATCGCGTGAAACGTGTTGCCCCAACCGATGCAACCGTGATGATCACCGGAGAAACTGGAACAGGAAAAGAATTAGTGGCGCGGTTGCTCCATCTTCAAAGTCCACGGTCGGATAAACCGTTTATTGCTGTCAACTGTTCTGCAATTCCCATCGCGCTGGCGGAATCTGAATTCTTCGGTCATGAACGGGGTGCGTTCACCGGCGCAGAGACACTCCATAAAGGAAAATGTGAACTGGCAGAAAATGGAACTCTCTTCCTCGACGAAATATCAGCAATGCCGATCGATCTTCAGCCAAAGCTTTTGCGAGTGATAGAAGACCGTAGATTCAGCCGCATTGGAGCAAATATTGAATTGCGTCTGGACGCACGCATTATTACAGCAACAAATAAAGATTTGGGGGCAATGGTAAAACGGGGAGAATTCCGCGAAGATCTCTTCCATCGATTGAATGTTGTTCCGCTTCACCTCCCTCCACTTTGCGAACGTACAGTAGACATTCCACATCTCGCACAATCATTCCTGAAAGAATTCTCTTCGGAACAAAAACAATTTGCTGAAAAAACATTGGAGTATTTGAAATCGTTAGAATGGCGTGGTAATGTCCGCGAGCTCAGGAATACTGTTGAACGCATTGCGATTCTATCGTTGTCTTCCCAAATTCAAATCTCAGATGTAATCAAGTTTGTACCGTTGAACATTCACACACAACCAGTGAATCTCACTTCTGTGTTGAATTCTCTCATCGCTGCAAATGCCGATTCATCGAATCTTCTTGAAAAAATTGAAGAGCAACTCATTAATCTGGCATTGGCAAAAGCAGAGGGCAATATGACGCACGCGGCTGATCTGCTCGGTATTGAACGTACGGCAATGCGTAGGCGTGTCGATAAATATTCTGTGCCGGGAGAAAGAAAAATTAGCATCGAATAATATTTCTATACTACTGTGGTACAACAGTTGAGAGTTAAATAACTGATGTTATGCATATCTGTATTTTTTGGGTAAAATGGTTCGGCGCGGCGCAGAAAAGGTGTCCATCCTGAGTAAATCCTTCGCCTTTTGAAGGATGCGCCGAAGGATGACCTAACGGGTTAAGCCTGCGCCTTGCTCACCATGACCAGTTATATTGTTTTGCGTAACATCAGTTAAATAATATCCACAATGAAATATTCATTGGCCGTGATCTGGGTGGAAGTTCAGCGGTTATTTCTAAGCGAAATCGCCCACCACACCCGGCGAAATCACCCATCATCGAGGAGGCTCCTTCTCTTTTCTATTGTTTTCTCCATTTTTCCGTTGGTACTGTAATTGCAGTGATAAAGATGAAATCGTTGGATTCTATCATCTTTGATATTCTTATGAAATGGAGGGTATATCGATGAAACAAATGGTCTCTAATAAATATTGCGGAATTGTTCTGCAAATCTTTGGAATTATGCTCCTGACGTTTATTCTACTATCACAGAGCATAATGAGCCAAACAAAATTCAAAAAGTATAGCGGTAATCCTGTTCTCACGGCAGGACCAGCTGGATCGTGGGATGAAGCTGTGGATGGAATTTATGGCTGTTCAGTAATGTACCACGATTCAAAATACCATATGTGGTACGGTGGCTATAAAGGTTCTGTCGGTGCATTCGGATACGCATTCTCTAATGATGGTATAACATGGACGAAATATTCTGGTAACCCCGTTTTTACACCGGGTGCTCCCGGAGATTTTGATGCAATCATCGGTGGATGTTCCGTACTTTTCTACGCTGGAAAATTTCACATGTGGTATAACGGATGGAATAACGGAGTAACTCCTGTCACAACAAAAATCGGATACGCGTACTCCGATGATGGAATACACTGGATAAAACATCCTGCATTTGTTTTCGAAAAAGGACCTGTAGGTGCATGGGATGAAAAAAGCGTTGGCATAGCTTCAGTGATCAAAGAAGATTCTGTCTTCAAAATGTTCTATCAGGGAAAGTCCTCAACGAGTTCATGGATGACGGGCATTGCAACTTCGCCGGATTCAATTCATTGGACTCGTCAGAACTCGGGAAACCCTGTTCTTGGTGGTGGAATTTCAGGAGCGTGGGACCAATTTAGCCAAAATGCAGGAACCGTACTACATAATGGTGATCACTACGAAATGTGGTATGACAATCAAAGTAATGCTCCGTACTGCATTGGATATGCAAGTTCCACAAATGGCGGATTGAATTGGAATACATATTCCGGTAATCCAATTCTTACAGGAGATGCAGGAACTTGGGATGCCGGATTTACTATTTATCCTATGGCAGTTCGAAGGCCGGACGGACGATATTTGTTGTATTACACTGCTGTCAACGGTACTTGGTCAGTACAAAGTATTGGTCTTGCAATCGAAGATACTATGTCGGTTGTTGCATCGATGGGGCCAAAATTTAGTGCTTTTTATAATCACATTATTGCAGCAAGCGATTCGCAGAAAAGTGTAATTGTTGATAGCTTCTTCACTGCAAATCCAACAATGCCTTTTGTTGAAGATACAGTTGCTCACTTCGTCTATCGTGGAACTGCAAACAAAGTTACCATACCCAGCGATGCCAACGCAATGACAAACTTCGCATGGTCGATGGAGAGTATTCCTGGAACAGATCTGTGGTATCTGCCAAGAGTGTTTGAACGCGATGCGAGGATAGACTACGCATTTGTCATTAACGGAAGTTCCAGCCTGACTCTCGATACAAAGAATCCGCGAAAAGTTACCGGTGGTTATGGTGAAAAATCGGAATTAGTCATGCCGGATTATATCGATCCGCCGGAAATAAAATTGTATAAAGGAATTCCACACGGCACGTTGTATGATAGCACAGTGTTAAGTTTGAGTCTTGGAAACACGCGAACGATCCGGATCTATACGCCTCCCGGATACAATCCTGCAGCATCTGACAGTTATGCTGTCGCGCTATTTCAAGATGGACCCGAGTGGCTCAATTTCTGCAATGCCGCAAATATTCTCGATTACCTAATAGACAAGAAACGGATCCAACCAATAATTGGCGTCTTCGTACCGCCGGTAGATCGGAATGCTGAATATGGCGGTGCTCAAAAAGAGCTGTACGCCGCCTTTATTGCAAATGTGGTAATGCAATATATTGATGCACGATACAAAACCAAAAAAAATCCTGAGTCTCGCGCTGTGATTGGATATTCAATGGGTTCCCAAATCTCACTTCAGATTGGTTACAGTTATCCCGGCGTGTTTGGCAATGTTGGTGCATTCTCGGGTGCTAGCAGTCATAACCTCTTGGCATACAATGGCGAAAAGCGTCCACTCAAACTCTATGTTGATGTTGGGACGTATGAAAACCCAATTTCTAGCGGATGGAATTTTCTCGATGACGTTAGGGTATTTCATAAAACAATAAACATAATGATGTATGATCACGCCTACAACGAATGGCATGAAGGACATAGTTGTGGAAATTGGCGGGCACATCTGGATAATGCACTTGAGTACTTCTTCCCAGGGAGTGCTTTAGGAATTTCTCAGCAACAACAAGAGATCCCGTCATTGTATGCACTGATGCAAAATTATCCAAACCCGTTCAATCCTTCTACAGTGATCAGTTATCAGTTACCAGTGAACAGTAAAGTGAGTCTGAAAATTTACGATCTGCTTGGAAAAGAAATTGCCACGCTCGTGAACGAAGAACAGACTCCGGGATCGAAAAAAGTGGAGTGGAATGCAATGAATGTCTCTTCTGGCGTATATTTTTATAAACTGTCGACAGGTCAATATTCTGAAATTAAAAAAATGGTGCTCCTACGATAAGAATTTCAAGAGTAAAAGGTGTTATTTTAAAAGGGCCTTCGGGCTCTTTTTTATTTGTTGACCTAGAGGATGCAAATACGTATGTTCTTGCGAACAGAGTCCTGATTATCGGGATTTCCCATGAATCGAACAGAACATACTCTGGTTTCATTCTTACTATTGCTATCGTCGTTGTTTTTTCCAACGCTGGTATTTCCCACACACCTTCGCGTCCCTCATCAATATCGGACAATTCAATCGGCAATTAATGCATCAAAACCTGGCGACACGGTTCTTGTGGATGAAGGAGTCTATTTTGAGAATATTAAGATCAAAAAAAATATTATTCTCGCCAGCAGATTCATTCTTGACAGAAATCGATCTCATATCGAACAGACAATTATTGACGGCAGCCGCTCTCGCGACTTTTTACATTCAAGCACTGTAACGTTTTACGATCGCACAGACACAACATGTGTATTGATTGGATTTACAATTCGCGGTGGTTCGGGAAGTTACGATCACGCTCCCGGCGACGTTTTTAGCGAACATTGGATCGGTGGCGGTGGAATTGCGTTGAGTACTGCCGGAGCACGGATTGCATATAATATCATTCGAGAGAATGTCGTAACATCACGCGACTCCTTAACGTTTGTCTTTGGCGGCGGGATTGCAACGATCAATGCATCTAACAGAAAACCACTCCCTCCCTTTTTCATTATTGAATATAACACCATTCTCCAAAACCAGTGTACTAGCAAATATGCTGAGGCTGCCGGTATCTTTGTGGGTCAGCCAGGAATTGTCCGCTATAATGTTGTTATGCAGAACAAGGTTACATCACAAAAACGATCCCCTGGCGGTGGCGTGTATGTAGCTTTTTTTGACGAATATGATATTCGTGTGGATGGAAATTATATCTGTAAAAATTCTGCCGGCATTGGCGGAGGGGTTCTGGTTACATCAGCGTTCGTTCGACGCGGCAGAGCGATCTTTACGAATAATATCATTGCGAAGAACGATGCATTTGAAGTCGGTGGCGCTGTGAATGTTGCCGAAGAGGCGTATGCCATCTTCATCAACAATACTATCGTGAACAACCGAGGTCTCGCCAGCGGCGGCGGAGTGAATGTAACATATGGTGCTCATGCAACGCTCGTCAACAATATTATTTGGAAAAACGAAGTTGATCATATTTCACTTTGGGGAAATGTTCAAGCCTACCACAATCTTTCCGATGGAAATATGATAGGGGAAAATAATATTCAAGGCGATCCGGAATTTCTCCCAGACGATACGCTCTACCGTCTCTCCCCAAATAGTCCCTGCATCGGAATCGGAACGGGGGCCCTTCATATCATGGCAAAAGATTTTCCACTCTCTGAAAGAGATTTTAATAATCAAATGCGCTCTCAACCTACCGGTTCATTCCCTGATTTAGGAGCCGTAGAATCACCTTTTCAACAGAGCAACGTTACCGCCAACATTCTGAAGGAACAAAAAGAGTTCATCGAATCGAATGTCAAATTAACAATTCTTTTTCGCCAGACCACACCGGTAGAACGCAAAAAAGAAAGCCAGCAAATTCTGCGGGCAGGGAGAATGAAGACTACCGTTATTGTCAATGACTCTGACGCGACGATATTTGACGATGAACATCCCCCGCTTTCAATCACACTTCCGCCGGGAAGGAATCTGCTTGAAATTGAAATTCTTGCGCGAAATATCGATTCGTCAAAAGGACTTAATGTCTACTACCACCTAGAAGGTTCAGATCCTCAAGTGAGAATTCTTCGAAGGAATAGTTCTTATGTTTATTATAGCTATACCGATTTAAAACCAGGGACGTACCAATTAATCATTCAACCCCAAGATGAAGCTGGAATAATCGGACATACCAATAGAATCTCCATAGACATTTCTGTTTTCCCCTATTGGTATCAACGAGAGTGGGCGTTTATTCTTTTCGCATTTGGAGTTCTTGCAATAACATTCGCTCTCTATCGGACCAGGGTACGACGGATCCTGTTAGAACAAAAATTACTGACTGAACATCTTCAAACTGAGAAGTTAAACGAATTGAACCAACTAAAATCGCGGTTCCTTGCCAACGTTTCACATGAACTGCGCACTCCCCTCTCCCTCATACTGGGTCCAACAGAACATTTGCTCAGTCGAACCAATGACAACGAAGGAGTTGAACAATTAGGACTGATTAAGCGAAATGCTCAACGATTGATGCGGATGATTGAGTTGTTGCTGCAATATTCCCGGTTAGAATCGGGCACGATTAAACTCCGAGTTTCCCAAGAAGATGTTGTTCCTATCCTTCGCCGAATTACAGGATATTTTTCCAGCCCAGCAGCAAAGAAGCAGATTGAACTTCGATTCATAACAGAAGAGGAACATATTGACGGCTTATTTGATGCAGAAAAGATTGAACATATTCTTCAGAATTGTATCTCCAACGCCATAAAATTTACACCAGCAGGAGGATCGATTGAAGTACGGGTAAAACACGATCGTATGAATTTGATTCTTACAGTGAAAGATACAGGTGAAGGGATATCACCGGAACACCTGCCGCATGTGTTCGAACGATTTTACCGTATTGATGCAACGCACAAGACAGAAGGGACAGGTATTGGTTTATCACTTTCGAAAGAACTCGTTGAAATTCATCATGGCACCATCCTTCTTGAAAGTGAATTTGGGAAAGGAACTGTCGTCACATTGCATATTCCCCTTTCAGGATATGCATATTCAGAAATTTCTTCTCAATTGAATGGAACTACTGTTTCGGCAAGACAAAAACATGAACCGCTATCGGCCATTGTTGCGGAACAATTTATTGAAACCGATGATCGGCCGATTATTTTAATAGCCGAAGACAATGAAGATGCTCGTATTTTCATCCGGTCTCAGTTGTCGAAACAGTTCACGATTCTTGAGGCAGTTGACGGAGAAGAGGCGCTCAATAAAACAAAATTCCAAATCCCTGATCTTGTCATCAGCGATGTGATGATGCCCAAAAAGGATGGACGCGAACTGTGCAAGGAATTAAAACAGGATGAACGGACATGTCATATCCCCGTTATTCTCTTGACAGCGTTAGCTGATAAAGAAGATAAGATCAAAGGATTAACAACGGGAGCGGATGATTATTTGGTAAAACCGTTTGATGCACAGGAACTATTAACTCGCGTTCGAAATCTATTGGAGAACAGAAAAATTTTGCGTGAAGCGTTTGGAAAAACAGTTCCGTTAAAACCGGGCGAAATACCGATTGTATCTCTGGACGATACCTTCCTGCAAAAGGCACTGATAATCATTAATAGACATATCTCCAATCCCGAATTTGGCGTTGAGATGTTTGCACAAGAGATATTTCTCAGTCGGACACAATTGCATCGAAAACTGAAAGCGATCACTAATTTTTCTGCTAACGATTTTATCCGTCATCTGCGGATGATCCGGGCAAAAGAATTACTTGAACATAATACCGGTACTATTGCCGAAATTGCCGACTCTGTCGGGATAACAAACCATTCCTATTTTGCAAAATGTTTTCAGGATCAGTTCGGCATCCTTCCAAACGAAGTGCGTAAAACAAGTCAACAATAGACTCAACACGTTAAGACAGACATAGTACGGTGAACTATTCAATGATATACTAATCGTTTTATACAGTTTATTCAAGGAATGTATGTATACATTCACTTCGTCACTAAATTTGCTGATTGGTCGTTCATTTTTGTTACTTCGTCATTATGCACTTCCCTTCCCTGCGAAAGTAAAATTGATCATTTATGATATTCTCGGAAGAGAAGTTGCTACCCTTGTCAACGAAGAACAATCTGAAGGATGGAAAGAAGTGACCTGGAATGCTTCCACTGTTTCAACAGGGATATACTATTACCATCTTCATACAAATAATTTCAGCAATACAAAAAAATGCTGATGATACGATAGTATCATATGCCGAGGTGAAACCATACTGAGAGAGTCCACCTATCATAACATGACATTCCATTCCTCATAAAGGTGTGTATGAATAGACTTACCGTGTTTATTTCGCAGTTGAAAGGGATTTTTGTTCACTGTATCCATCAACGTGGAAAGTTGAACAACAACATTCATTTCCAGCAACAAATATTCATTGCTTTCAGTTGTTTCGTTTTGGCATTTATGGAGCAACAAACATTGTATGCTCAACATATTACCGGGAATCTGCTGCTCACAACTGCCGATTCACTTGGTCAACCGATTCCGGATGTGACGGTGGTTATTACCGGCAAGCATGTACTTGGCACTCAAGGTACAGTATCCGATGCGCACGGGCGTTGTGAAATATTCAATATCCCTCCGGGAAGCGTTTCTATTCGGTTAAGCCATATTGCCTATGCACCCCTCACCATTGAACATGTTCTTATCCAAATGGGAAAATCGACGTCGCTCGGAACGATTAAACTTCAAAGTCAAATTGTGGGTATGGCGGAATTGATTATTTCCGGCGAACGTCCTATTATTGATCCCCGCTCAACAACCTATGGCACAAATCTTCAGTCAACCGACATTCAGGATCTCCCGATTGATAGAAATTATCGAAACACCGTTACATTAGTACCGCAAGCCAGTGCTAGTTATTATGGCGACGAAGCAAATATCAGCGGTTCCACCGGAAATGAAAATAAATATTTAGTGGACGGTGTTGAAGTGACGGATCCATTCACCGGATCGACCGGCACTACGCTCCCATACAACTTTATCCAGGAATTAGTTGTCACTCCAGGAGGGTACGGAGCGGACACACGCAGCACTCTTGGAGGATTGATAAACGTTATTACATTTTCCGGTACCAATGAATTTCATGGATCTGTATTCGGTTTTTATACCGGCAATTCATTCATTGGCAGAACGGAACTCGGATTATTGGATCCGACACAAGGAGATTTTTCAAATTATGATGTCGGATTTGGGCTTGGCGGGCCAATCATACGCGATGCGTTATGGTTTTTTACAGCATACAATCCTACCGTAATGCAGAGAGATATTAATGTTCCCGGATTTGGAATCTATTCCGATAAATTAACTACTCATTCCTTTGCGGCAAAACTGACCTGGAAACCTGTTCAAGAATTGAGATGCGTTGTGACTGCAACCGGAGATCCAACAAAACAATACAGCGTTGGACGCGGTATTCTAGAGCCTCCGAAAGTTTTAACAAATCCAGATCCCTATTTACAAAATATTACATCCGGTGGCATCAATCTCTCCTTCAATGGCATCTGGATGCCCAATAATTCCATAATGTTCGAGACAAATGTTGCCAGAGTAAGTACTGACGCAATCGGCGCTGCCGCAACACAGCGCGGTGCAACCGAAATATTTTATGTTGATAATGTAACAAGAACATTGTCCGGAGGAATACCCGCGACATGGAATGCTCCTCGGATAACATATTTGACCGGCATCAAAACCACGCTACATTATGGCAACCATACATTAAAAACAGGCATTGAGTATAAAGATAACAGTATCGATAATCAATATCGTTATCATTCCTACCAAAAATATGGAAACTCAACATACTATGAATACATAGGAGAAGGCTATGGAATTGTACACCACCGAAATCCTTCACTATTTATTCAAGACTCTTGGCAACTTTGGAGTGCTGTAAATATTCATGGTGGTATTCGCTGGGATGGCCAGTATATGATAGGATCGAATGGTGTAATAGCACAGGAAGTTGCAATTCCACTACAGCCGCGGTTCGGTTTTGTTATTGTCACCAATCAAGAAAATACCGAAAAGATCTATGGCTCGGCGGGACGATACGCACAAGAACTCGCCCTGATGCTCTCCGCAGATTTCCATTCTGCAGGGGGATATAATTATTCTTTCGCATATAATCACGATCCAAGAGATTCTGCTACCGGCGGCATCAAAGTCTATAACAACACGCATACTATCCGTCCTAAGATTCCCGATCTGAGGGGACAGTTTTTTGATGGAATCAGCCTTGGATATGAACGGGTGATAGGAATGAACATTCGCGTTGGAGTTCAAGGTGTGGTGAAAAAACTTGGAGATGCGGTCGATAACGTATTCCTCATTGATTCGGCGCGGCACCAATTTGGGAATCTCGGAAGTGGAATTTTATCCGAATGGCCGAAGGCTACACGTGAATATACCGCTTTAATTTTCACCATACAGCGCCACAATGATGAGCATGTTAATTTTCTTGCTTCGTATGTACTGTCACGAGACCGTGGTAATTATGAAGGACTCTTCGATGCCTTCAACCATAATGGTTTCCCTCATCAAAATGTCACATTCAACGATCTCAACACTGCCAGAGTAAATGCGACAGGGCTCGTTCCAAACGACAGGACTCACGTTTTCAAATTTTCCGGATCGTACCGTTTCCCGTTTGGAATGACGACCGGTATCTCATTCATCGCTCAAAGTGGAACACCGCTCAGTGAATATGCATATTCAGATTATGGTATACGATTTCTTTCTCCCCGTGGTTCTCAAGGACGGACACCTTCCATCTGGGATTTAAATGCCCGTCTCATCTATAAAATACCATATTCTTCTTTTGTGGACACAAGGCTTATTCTTGACCTTTTCCATATAGCCAGCCAACGCAAACCCGTGGATATTAATCAAGCCCGTTATAGATATGCCGATCCGGCGGGAAACGTTCGATCTCCAAATTCAACATACGGTAAAGCATATCGGTATCAACCTCCAATGTCTGGACGATTAGGAGTTGAGATGGACGTTTAGCATATCTTTTTAATCTCTTCGGGTAACATTCTCCGCAGGTTGTCCGCCTGAGCCAGGCTTGTGGTACATTTCCTGCAACCTATAGAGAGGTTATTCTGATGCAATCGAAAAAAATACAATCATTACGGTTGCATCAGAATCGATAAATTCCACTCTCCTACTCCACTAAAAATCATACTTTTTAATCTCTTTTCTCGCCCAATCCTTCAACGATGAATTATGCAACAATTTTGGCATAGTTTGCACCATCTGTGTTAACGCTTTAGCATACACATTCATTATTTTGCGCAGTGCTTTTCTTGTTTGCGTATTAAACCACACACAATAAGGAGGATTTATGCGTTCCATTTCTACTGTTTTTCTCACAGTTTTTATCTCGCTAGTTTCTACCACCGAAGCAATCACGCGTAAAGTCCCGCAAGAGTACACCACAGTCCAACTGGCAATCAATGCTGCAGCGAATGGAGATACCATTCTGGTGGCTGAAGGAACCTACCTTGAAAATATTGTTATCACAAAAAAAATCATTCTCGGCAGTCGGTTTATAATCGATAAAGACACATCACATATTTCGAAAACCATACTGGATGGTGGTATTCCCACACATCCAGATTCGGCTTCAGTTATCCGCATCTTTGCAGGGACCGACACAACAACGGTGATCTCGGGTTTCACAATTCGTAACGGTAAAGGGACCAAATTGGATTTAGCCGGTACAGCAGATTGGGTAACAGGTGGCGGCATTCTCATCTTTGCTGGCGGTGCAACAATCACTTACAACACCATCTCCAATAACACACTCAATTCTGCCCTCGGTGTGTATGGCGGCGGAATCACAGTCGATCCGTATCTTGGACCGATCAACTATTGGATTATCGACCACAACAATATTACGAATAATGTCATTACCTCATTGACTATTGCACCGAGCTTGGGTGCCGAGGGAGGTGGAGTATGGTTAACGGGAAATGGAAGATTTACGAACAACGTTGTCTCCGGAAATATTGCTACTAGCAATGGAACACATTCCGCTGGCGGCGGGATCTCTTTAATTGGGTCTTCAACAGTTCTCATCGCAAACAATAACATCCGAAATAACTTTGCAAATAATGGGGGTGGGTTCTGGATGGGTGCGGCAACGCAAACAACGAGGCCGTCGGTTACAGTTCAAAACAATTTAGTTATTAGCAATTCGGGAACAAGCGGTGCTGCAATGAATATCCTCAGCGGAGATTTTAAGCTTATCAATAATACCATCGCGTATAATTATGGTGATACGGCAATAAAGCTATTTAATTTCCGTGGCGGTTTGACGTTCCTTCTCCTCAATAATATTGTTTGGAATCCAGAATTCCCGGGCCAGATCTTCCCCATAGATTTATCTGTCGGCAGTTATAATAATGTTCGAAGCGGCATGGTCGGAACAGGCAACATCAATACCGACCCTCTATTCGTTCCGAATAATTCTATGTATCCTCTTTCTGATTCAAGTCGTTGTATAGGAGCCGGAAGTACTTCCGCGTCAGTTGGCAGTTTAACATTGAATGCACCATTATTTGATTATTTCAACTCAGCTCGTCCTCGTGCGGCGGATAGTAATCCAGATATGGGTGCCGTAGAGAATGATCGTTCATTCCCAGTCACTTCCGTAAAAGAAATTGTGGACGGAATTCCTGTTTCTTTTGACCTTAATCAAAACTACCCCAATCCATTTAACCCGACTACCTCTATTGGATATGCGCTCCCCTTCTCCGCTCACGTGAAGCTGACAATTCACGACATTCTCGGAAGAGAAATTGCAACACTCGTAAACGAAGAACAATCGGCAGGATGGAAGGAAGTTGAGTGGAATGCACTGAACGATGCGAGTGGACTTTCCGCTATAGGCGCCCGCCAGCCATCGGTCGGGCTGGGATACGCCTCTGGCGTATATTTTTACAAACTGACAGCTGGAACATTTGTTGTAACGAAGAAAATGTTGTTGGTGAGATGAGAAAAAATGTAGGGAGGGTCATCTGACCTTCCCTAAGACATGGATTGCCCGCTCAACGAGTCGAGATCTTCGACTAGAACGCAAGGCGGACTGATCATCCGTGCCTACAAAAACGAAAAACAATCTGCGATATGGAAAGAAGTGCAATGGATGCTGGTAATTTTACTAGCGGTATATTTTGTGAGAATGCAAACAGAGAATTTTAGAAACGAAATAAACAAGATTGAGTCCACCTTGGAGGTGAGCTCAATCTCATGTAAAAAATAATTTGGAGTATGTATGAAACAGATTTTTATTACGTTTTCCATTTTGTGCATTATCGTTTCACCATCGGTATCACAGGAGACCTGGATTCTTCAGTGGGAAACAATGAATCGAACGTGTCTCGTGGATTTCCCATCATCTCGAACAGGACAAACAGGGCTGCCTGTTGTATTTAATCTGCATCCGTATGATTGGACTGCCAGCCAAACGCGAAATTATCTAAAGATGCATTTGCTGGGTGACAGTGTCGGTTTTATCACTATCTATCCCAGCGCGAGTGATCTCACTCATTGGAATAGCGGTATTTCTGACAATCCCTCTTGGGTAACTCCAAATTCTGATGATGTCGGATTCATATCAAAAATTATTGATTCACTGATTGTGCGATACACCGTCGATACCTCGCGTATGTATTCGTGCGGTTATTCTAATGGCGGGTTTATGAGTTTAAAACTAGCGGGACAGCTTGGGAACAGAATTGCAGCAATTGCAAGTGTTTCGGGTATTCTTTCCAATAGTACTGCGGCATCGTACAAAACGACAAAACCAGTACCTGCATTATTCATCCATGGCACAAGTGACGGTGAGGTTCCCTACAGTGGGGGAAAAACAGGATGGTACTCAGTCGGTCAAACTATAGAATTTATCAGGAATAAAAATCTTTGCTTACTCCCCGCCGAAACACTCTATGTTCCCAATGTAAATCTCACAGATCAATCGACCGTTGAGAAGTATGCCTATCGGTCGTCGACAAATTTATCCAATGTCATTCTCTTCAAAGTGATTGGCGGTCGCCATGTATGGCCTGACGCACCTCCCTTAGGAAGTGTCCCTATCAATAGAGACATCAATGCCTCTCGTGAAATCTGGAATTTTTTCAAACTGTACACAATGTCCAACGTAACGACTTTTCAAGATTTTGGTGATATTATTTCTTCAGATTTCACTCTTTCTCAAAACTACCCCAACCCGTTTAATCCTTCCACAACCATTCGATACTCTTTACCCTCTTCCGCGTACGTAAAGTTAACCATTCACGATATTCTCGGGAGAGAAATTGCAACACTCGTAAACGAAGAACAATCGGCAGGATGGAAGGAAGCTAAGTGGAATGCAACTGGATTTGCGAGCGGCATGTATTTGGTACGAATGAGAACAAATAATTTCGTAGAGACGAAGAAAATTTTGCTGATGAAATGAAAATCTATATAAGAGGATCTATGAAAATAATTGTAGTGGCAGTGTTGCTCATCATCCAATGCATCTCAGCTCAAGGGTATACTCCAATTGGAAAATACACCGGAAAAAATTGGCAACAATGGATCGATACCACCTGGGGCCAGGGAATTTCTACCACTGAAAAACTAGCGATGTTTGATCTCTACTGGAACACTGTCGATCAAACATTCGGCGGATTTGTCAATCAGCAAGTCAATTGGGATTCATTGAAGAATGTCTACCGACCAATGATTGAAGCAGGAGTCAGCCGTGGTCGTTTTTATGGAATCCTTACCCGCTTAACATTGGCATTGAATGAATGGCATGTCTATGCCGTCGATATGGGCATAGACAGTTCGTTTAAGCATTATGGACTGTACGAATATCCTATAACATCGTTTGATTACAAACCAGGGTTACCGCTCTTTGTATCCAATGAACTTTTCTATACATCAAATTTTGGCGCCGGTGTAACAACAATATCAGACAGTATTGCGCTGGTTTATAGCGTCATGCCGAATCATCCATTAGGCTTACTGCCCGGTGATATCATCCTAGGCTATGATGGAATTCCATGGAAAAAACTAATGGAAGAGATCCTTGCGGCTGAACTTCCGGTGATTAAAGGAGGAGCGGTTTTTGGTTCAACACCCACCGTCCATAAGCATGTCGGTATTATGTGTGTAGGGATGAATTGGGGATTATTCGATACCATCGATGTTTTTAAATATGCAACTAAACAAACTGTTCATTTCCCGACATCATTATTAAGTAGTATTAAAAATCCATTTCCCATCGCTACCGAGCAATTACCGGTGAAAGGTGTCCCTTTCCCAAATCTTGCCGCAAAAGAGATGGTCTCCTGGGGAATTCTTGAGGGGACAAACATCGGGTATATCTACACTTGGGATTGGTATGGAGTGCCAACAGGGAACACCCAAACGCAGTTTTATCAGGCAGTAACTGATTTAGTGTTGACAAAAAAAGTGGATGGATTGATTCTTGACTCAAGAACAAATTGGGGTGGCGCTCCTCGATATGCCAATTCGGGATTTAGCATACTTTTTAATGAAGACCCGACTTCGAATTATCAAATTGCGGACAGGGTGCCCGGTAACGATCATTTTTTATTTACCATACGCTCTGCTCCTTCCAATCATTTCTTTACTCCCACATCCTATATTTTCGATCGTCCGATTGCCGTGCTCACAGGACCGAACAGCGGCAGTTCAGGTGATTATAACCCTTTCAGATTGCGCTTTCATCCAATGACGCGATTCTTTGGCAAGCCAACAAACGGTGCATTTACATTTGATCTTTCTCCGGAGTTTACGTATGGAAGTTCGTATTGGTACGCTCTGCCCCGCGCCGCAGTTTACACGAACGTAAATAACGAGGGTTATCTTGATCACCGCGGAAATCCGGTGGATGAAGAGCTCTGGTTGACGCAGGAAGGCGTTGCAAAAGGCGAAGATGCCGTTGTGAAACGGGCGCTTGAATGGATCAACAATGAAGCCCACGCACATTCACCAGCGGTAAACAAAACAACCTTCAGCTGGAACGAATCCGTAAAGCTGAACGTCATCGTCCGCAATCCATTGAGCCATACGATATCACTTCGCGCATTTACTGTACGACAAGATTCGGGTCCTGCAGATACAGCGCAATTCTTTAATGACGGAATGCATGACGATGGTGCAGCAAACGATTCCATCTGGGGATGCTATCTGAAATCGCCGAATGGAAATACAACGTTCGACTATAAAGTTCAATTCAATAACGTAACGACCGGAACATCTCGAACAGTTCTCTACAAGAATGCATTGGTAAGCCCAGTCGAAGAGAATATTAATGTACTTCCGCTAGATTATTCATTGTCTCAAAACTTTCCCAACCCCTTCAATCCATCTACTACAATTCGTTACGCGCTTCCCACCTCCGCTCACGTAAAGCTGACAGTTCACGACATTCTCGGAAGAGAGATCGCGACACTTGTGAATGAAGAACAGTCTGCGGGATGGAAGGAAGCACAGTGGAATGCTTCCGGTTTTTCAAGCGGGGTCTATTTTGCAAGGATGAGTGTGGGTAATTTTATTGGAACAAAGAAAATTTTGTTGATGAAATAAAAACGATGGATCCCACCAGTATGGGGGACTCTATCGTATTCAAAATTTAGAGGATGATAATGGAGACTGTATGAAATCAATCCACCATGTTGTCTTATCTCTCGTGTTTGCCACATTATTGTTCGGCCAAAATCCATCTGACATGTCAACACGCGATGGTCGAATTCATCTTGAACCGAAGGGGTGGAACAAAATCAAACACAATCAACGGACTCACTCTGCAATTGCCGCATCACATCAATTCAAACAATTTCAAGAGCAGCATAGATTTTCTCGTAATGGTGTCGACACAGCATGGATACGATATTTTGCTTCGGGCAACTTTTCGAGCAACGAAGAAGCTGTAAAGATAGCAACCGATTTCATGGGAAACGTAATAGTGAGCGGGACGAGTGATTCGTCATTTACCGGAACTGATTATGTGACGATAAAATTTGATTCAACAGGAGTACAACAGTGGGTCGCACGATACAGTTCTACCGAACATTGGGATGTGGTTGCTTCTATGATAGTTGATACTCAGGGAAATATTTTTGTCACCGGTTCAGGCGGAACAGTCAAATACAATTCCACTGGACAACGTCAATGGACAGTTGAAGGAGATGGAAATTCTTTGGCTGTTGATGGGAAAGGGAATACTTATGTTGGCGGGGCTTCTGGAACAACCAAAATACATCCAACCGGAGAAGTAGTTTGGCGCGTCGATACCGCCTATTGCACTGCAATAACGGTCGATCAATTAGGCGGTGTGTATATCACCAATACAGGTCACATTACTATCGATGTATATTCATATTCATTTATCAAATCATCAAAATACAATAAAAACGGGAAACACCTTTGGACATCATCCTATTATGGGTTGCCGACAAGTAAAAGTTTTCCGGTAGGTATTCACGCTGATATCTATGGAAATGTTTATGTTTCTGGTACGTGCATCGCGCCAGGCGGGTACTATTACTTAGCAGACTATATCTTAATCAAATATGATTCTTCTGGAACGGAACAATGGGTACAAAAGTATAATGGACCCGGCCATGGTGCAGATTTCGCAACTGCATCCTCTATCGATAAATTTGGCAATGTTTATATAACAGGCAGCAGCGTCGGACTTCAAGGAGTCGGCCAATATTATGCAGATTATGCTACTATTAAATATGATTCAGCAGGTATTCAGCAATGGACTGCACGATATAATGGTCCCAGCAATTTTGACGATGTTCCTGAAGAGGTGACAACTGATAATGCAGGTAATGTATACGTCACAGGCAGAGGGGATTGGTCATGCACCACTGTTAAATACAATGTATCGGGACAAGAACTTTGGGCTGCACAAAAGAAAATTACCGTCAACGATTGGGATGTTGGAGTTTCAATTGCCGTGGATAACTCGGGTAATGTTTGTATTATTGCAAATTCAGACTATACAACAATCAAATACAATTCTGCCGGCATACAACAGTGGATCAAAACCTACAAGGGTCCGGGAGATAGTCGTGAAATACTTAATGCATTTACTGTTGATGAGATGGGTAATGTGTATGCGGCCGGTGTAACACAAGACTTTGACAATGATTACCTCCTGATCAAATACAATTCATTGGGGGGCCTGCAATGGGTAGCAACATATGGAAACAAAAACAATAAAAGTGATGAAGCCACCTCACTCATCGTTGACAAGTCGGGTAATATTTACGTGACTGGTAAAAGTGACTCAAGCTGCGTAACAATAAAATTTGACCCATTCGGAAACCAACGATGGCTGGCAGAAATACAAGGGGACTACAAGAATAAATTTCCCTCCATTTTTTTGCATCCAAACGGCAATGTGTACATTCTAGAAACAGGTACTATCGTTTCATATGATCCGCAAGGAAATAAAGTTTTGCAAAAAGATTTCTCTGGATCTACATTTACATTCGATCAAAAAGGAAATTTGTTTGCGGTGTCAGCGGATTACGATTTCGATCAATCATATATAGTTATTACAAAATATGATCAATATGGAAACCTTAACTGGTCAGGAAAAATTGACAGCGCATACTATCACGATTATTATTTCCCAACTGCTGTGGAAACAGACTCATTGGGAAATATTTTCATCACTGGAGGCTTTGAAGATGAAATGTCGTTTTCACAACTTTTTGTTTCAAAATTTGATACAGCCGGCCACTTTCAATGGTTTGCACAACATTCCGACAGTACATTTGGAGATTCACAAGGAAATGCGATTGGGATCACCAATAATGGAAACGTTTTTGTGACTTGTACAAAAAACTCTTATACAAACATTGAGTATATGACATTACTCTATGATGAAGCAGGGACACTTCGTTGGAGCAAAAAGATCGGCGGGATTGACCTCACCATTGATCATATGGATAATATTTATGTCTGCGGTGCCACAGGAACAACAAAATGTAATGTAAATGGAGATATTCAATGGTCGATACCTTTTACTGCAAATCATATAATTCTTGATGACAAAGGGAATATTTTTTTAAGTAAAACTATTACATGGGATGTGGGATCAGGTATCTTGATAGCCAAACTGCAACAAACTCCAACATTTGTTAACACTACACAAATCGAGTTGCCTTCATCTTTTGCGTTATTCCAAAACTACCCCAATCCCTTTAATCCTTCAACGGTGATCAGTTATCAGTTACCAGTGACTAGCAGAGTGAGTATAAAAATATCCGATCTTCTTGGAAGAGAACTTGCAACGCTCGTGAACGAGGAACAATCAGCTGGATGGAAGAAAGTGGAATGGAATGCGAGCAGGTATTCAAGCGGAATATACTTTCTCACAATGTGTGCCGATAATTTTTCTCAAACAAAAAAATTGGTTTTGATGAAATGATATTTCAAGAACGATTTGAATGTAACGACATATTATGAAACGATTTACTCAAAAATATTATTCTTCATTAATCTTTGCCTGTTGTTCTATCTGCTTTTTAAGGTTTTTCAGTAGCTGCGGGCTTCTTACTAATCAAGAGTATGAATTTAGAGAGATTTATACGGACACGACAGAACAGTTCTACTATTCAAAAGAAGCTGTGAATGAATTCTTAACAATGAGACAACGATTTCCTCCTGATTTTTATTCTGATACACTCATGAACTCCGTCGATGCAAAAACCGCAGTTGTTCTCTACATCATTCCCGATTCCATCAATCACAGTACGGATGACAGTGCAACAGCTCGCCACTGGGTAATAAATTCTATTCCGGCGTGGCAGGGAGAAATTATTTTAAAACAAACGGGAACGAACGAGAAGTATTTTCAATTTTTCCGGTCCAACCAAACGTTTACCGTAAGTCAATTGTATTACAGAGTCAGCAAACAAAAATATGCTTCAATTCCCAAACCACCTTCCGTCAAACGATCCTCTTTAATGGAGAATGATTTTTTGACATTTGAAGCTACTTTCAATGTTCGTCCAATTTCAGTACAAACAGTTAAGGAGTTCTCCGAATATGTGTGGACAACATGGAAGATGACGCATACCGGAACAGGTATGGTCTTCAAACCGCATATTATTGATGAAAGAGTCACAACGAATACTGATTCTACCATCGCTTATTCTTTGTACGAAATTACTGGGTATCAATATGACAATAAGAATGAGTATCGGTATTTTGCCAATAAATTGACTTTTAATTTCAACAAACAAAACCGTGCTGTTTCTTTGAACACCAAAACCATTAGAAAATATCAAGAAACGGGTAAATAATTACAGAATAAGACCAGTTTTTCGAAATAATATTCTGCTTGATTCAATAGTTTATTCCATGTACGTTTACATCACTTACGCAATGCCTTTCGTCGGTTCATGCTGCGAATTGAACTTGGGGATCAAAGTTGCAATTCCTTACGTACCACCTCCCTTCTGCCGACCACAGGTATTTTTGAAATTTCGCATGCCATCTTTTCAAGACATAGCGAATCTCTATCCGGTATTTTGAGTCGTGGAGTTACCATGAACGGAAATATTTGTCCGCAATGCGGAAATGTAGTAATGTCATATCGCCAGTTTTTTCGAGAAGCAGAACCGTATAAAATTTCTCTCTGTAGCCACTGTAATGCAAGACTGAAACGTAGCCCAAAAGTATATCTGCATATTGGTGTAATGTCACTTCTTATTGTCGTTATCGGTACACCATTGTATGTGACAATGCTAAAAGCGCATATATCTGACACCATCATTTGGTTTACGATGATTCTCTGTTTTGCCTGCTGGGTATTACTCACAAATTATTTATCCTGGCGCATCATAGGTTGGAAGTTGGTAAATGACTCACCGTAGTCGATATTTTTGACAACGAGGACATATGTTCATCAAACTGCTACTAATTACCTTGGCGATAGCAACAATCACTTCTGCGCTCTGTGCATTTCTTTTTTCCAAACCTGTCACAAAAATTCTCATCCGACTCATTACCGAAGACCTTGCTCCCACATGGAAACGGTATATCACCTTCGCCGTATACGTTGTCGGTATTTCGGGAGGCGTCAGAATTTGGGAAATGGAAAAGTATATCACTCCGGATAAAGATGGGAAACTACTGATGCTAACTTCCGACCGGTGGGTGATAGAAATTTATAAGACGATCGTCGATTCACTGCAAAGCATTGCATGGATGTTGTTGATCTTTTTTTTGTTCGCTCTTCTTGGTTACGTCGTCATTCGAGGATTCGAAGCAAAACGAAATGTAGCCAACTAACGAAAGGAGTTTTTATGTGCCTGAGACCGTGGATTTGCAAATGGGTGCTATATCTCTTTATCGCAAATGTATTCTTCTGTTACAATTCGTGTGTTTTAAATTAAGACGAAATAAAAAGATCCTGTTTCTATTCAAAATAGAACTCGTTAATCTAACATAGCATTGATAAGAAAAACCCCGCTACTCCGCATTATTTTATACCATACCCTAACAACGATAATTTTAATGTTATGCTTTACAGATAAATGTGATTATTCTCATTCGTTTATTTAAACATCTGTCCTTAACGATCCAGCGAACTTTCAAAAATCACAACGCATAAAAATGATTAAAAAATTGTGTGCAAATAACAAGGAAACTTTTAGTTTCGATTTGTATATTGACTCATCATTATATGGATACTCTTTTAATTTCAGGAGCACGGTATGAAACATTTGTTTGCGCCATTACTATTGTTAACCCTTGTTACACTTTCCGTCATCTCACAGCCTAAATATACTATGAACGATATTCACTCGTATGCCAATTCGGAAGAGGTTATTATCAAACACCTGGGTCTCGATCTCTCGGTAAATTTTGAAGCGAAGACTCTCTCCGGAAAAGCCGCTATCACACTGAGACACAAAAAGAAAACTGATGTGCTCGTTCTTGATACCCGCGGACTCACAATCGAAAAGGTAACGCTTAACGAAAAAGAAATTCCTGCAAAATTCTCCCTTGGAAAAGAGGATAAAATATTCGGCAGTCCGTTAACAATTTCGATCACCTCAAAAACCACCCTGGTAACAATCTACTATACAACGTCACCAACCGCAGGTGCTTTACAATGGCTGGAGCCGTCGCAAACAGCGGGAAAAGAAAAACCTTTTTTATTTACACAATCACAGGCTATTCTTGCCAGAACATGGGCGCCATGCATGGATGGACCGGGAGTTCGAATGACCTATTCCGCAACTATTCGAACACGTCCCGATCTTCTTGCTGTAATGAGTGCTGGAAATCCGACAGCAAAAACAACCGATGGAGTTTATACCTTCGAAATGAAACAACCAATTCCCTCCTATTTATTGGCGCTGGCAGTCGGAGATTTAGAGTTTCAATCGCTGGGAAATCGCAGCGGAGTGTATGCTGAACCGAGTGTTATCGCAAAATCGGCGAACGAATTTGTCGATCTTGAAAAAATGATTGCCGCTGCCGAAGAATTATATGGTCCGTACCGGTGGGAACGATATGACCTTCTTGTGCTTCCCCCAAGTTTCCCCTTTGGAGGAATGGAAAATCCCCGCTTAACATTTGCAACGCCAACCATTCTCGCCGGCGACCGTTCATTGGTTGCACTTGTTGCGCATGAACTTGCCCATTCCTGGTCCGGAAATCTTGTGACCAACGCAACCTGGAACGACTTCTGGTTGAATGAGGGATTCACGGTTTATTTTGAACAGCGCATTATGGAAAAATTATATGGGCGTGAACATTCAGAGATGCTTGCAACGTTGATATTGAAAGATCTCAAATCAACTATCGCATCGTTAGGTACCTCAAACCCTGATACCAAATTAAAATTGGATCTTGCGGGAAGAGATCCCGACGAAGGAGTTACGGACATTGCCTATAATAAAGGGTATTTCTTTTTACGATTGTGCGAAGAAAGCATTGGCCGCGAACGATGGGATGCATTCTTAAAAAAATATTTTAATGAACATGCGTTTACACCGATGACAACTGAACTGTTCCTGGAAAATCTGGAGAATGAGTTCAAAATAAAAGCAAATACAAACTTAGCGGATAAACTAACGATCAATTCATGGGTATATTCACCGGGATTGCCCGAGAATTGCCCCCAACCGAAATCAAGTGAATTTGAAAAGGTTTCTGCGCAAGTACATGCATTCAACAGCGGGACTCCTGCTACACAACTAAACACACAAGGGTGGACAACTCATCATTGGCTTTATTTTCTGAGTAATCTTCCCGATTCCATTCAGTTGGAGAAAGTAATCGAACTGGATTATGCATTTTATTTTACCCGATCCGGCAATTCCGAAATCTTGTGTGAATGGTTTCAACGCTGTATCAAGTCGGATTATGAGACTGCATTCAGACCAATGAATACTTATCTCATAAATGTGGGCCGAAGAAAACTGGTCAAGCCGCTCTACACAGAACTGGTCAAAACGGAAAAAGGAAAAGCTTGGGCAAAACAAGTGTACGAAAAAGCCCGTCCCGGCTATCATTCGGTCACCTACAATACAATCGACGGCATTTTGAAATAAAAAGACGAACCACATAAACACAAAGTTCACGTAGAAGTACTATGTTTTTCTCAGTGTTTATGTGATTAACCTGCAAATTCAAAAATGAAAATATTTTTTCTTCCCCTTTTTTTTATTCTTTGTTCCTGCAACAATCAACCAAAACCATCTTCAGCAAATACATCTTCTGATTCCCTGAGTATTCATAACAAATGGATTGAACGATCATACCTTGTCGGTAAACAATTCTACAATGTTTACACTCCCGGCTGGGAAGGTGCCAATGGTGCTATCGGCGATGCCTATTTATTCAAAGCAACGAATGATTCCCTTTTATTGCAGAGATACCTCAATCAATTCGATCTACTACAAATGAATAATGGTACTTGGGTAGACGATCGGGCGTGGATCTGTCTTGCAGAATTATATTGGTGGGAATTTTCCGGCCGAAAACAGAATCAATGGGTAAACGATGCCGTCCGGCGATACGTTGATGCACGCAGTGAAGGAAGGCTCTCCAATCATGAAGGATTTTGGAGCTGGTATAATTATCCATCCAACGCAAATGTGAATGAAGCAATCATCACCAATAGTAATATGAATCAAATGGTGAATGTCGCTTGCAAGCTATTTGAAGCGACAGGAGATCGGCGATTCCTTGATGATGCGCTTAAAGTGTGGAACGGAGATGGTAAAATCCCCGGAATTGAAAAAATATTTTATCGTGGTAACGGAATCTGGCAAGGGAAAGGAGGACTTGCTGCATTTGGGAAACAACTTCCATGGGAATCGGCAAGCTATTTATCGGTACTGACATCGTTATATCATGCAACGAAAGATCCCAAGTATAAAACAATCGCGGTTGCTTCTGCAAAACATATTCTCGATCCGAAGAACAAATGGATCGATTCGATTGATTGTTATCAAATTCATATGGATGGCAACGGTGCTTTTGTCCATTTTTTACTGGATGCATACGAAATTGCACCGGAAGAGCTTAGCATGATCCCTGCCTTTATTGAGAAAATGCTAGAACATGTCTGGACGAATAATCATGGTAAAGCGATAGTACAACTCCATCGTGAATATGATCATGCAATTCGAAACGGATGGAATCCTCACGGTGGTGAAGATGGTTATGGTGTTGATCAGGTTGGAACCGTGCATGCTCAATCACAGGCATTGCGAGCTTTTGGCGTGTTTACCTATTTCCAAAATAAAGTCAAATCAATAAAATAATCATCGTATCATCGATATTGCTTCTGCAATGAGATGATTCAGATATACCAGCGGTAAATAGGCTGCAAATCCAATAATAATCCCTTTACGCAGCATGTTGGTTGATATTATTCGTTCTTTATGAACTTTCATAAGTAGATAGATGGTGAAAGGAAGATTACACGCAACTGCTGTAACAGCTCCTGGATTATACATTCCTAAAAAAAACAATCCGCTGAAATGCGGCATCAATGCATTCCAAAAAATGATCGAGAGCAGAATTACCATTGCGAATATTTTTCGTTCCGTTAATTCTCCCTTCAAACAATAGAATAAGAATAGAAGAGGAATGAGCGTTACTTGTGCGAGAGAAATATAGAGCTGCTTTGTCGAAAACTGCAAATGTTCAAGCAACCAGATTTTTTCTCTCAGCATCGGAAGGTGCACGGACATCCACTGAGGCATTGTTAACGCTTCTTCCATATTGTGAAACACAAGAATGATTGGGATAAGCAAACACATTCTTTTTATATCGGTGGATTTCCATGAAGGATTTCGAAGTGTCTTGTGTTCCATGAGGCGGATGAAATATCTGAGATACAAAGATTGTTGAGCTACACTGATTTCATTTTAATAATGACATCTTTTTTATTTGTATTATCCCTTCACATTGTAGCTGTGCAAAATATGTTCCACTCGGCATTTTCGAAGCATCAAATGTTGTAGAATAATACCCTGCGTCTAAAACTCTACTTACCAGTGTTGTTATTTCTTTTCCTGCAACGTTGTAAATTTTTAAAGCAACATAACTTGTTGTTCGCGTCCGAAAGTTAATGACTGTCGATGGATTAAATGGGTTCGGATAATTCTGTTCTAGCAAGAGCTGATTCGGTACAGTTGTGCGTAGTTTCGATACGCTCATTGGTGCCACGATGACTGTGAACGAAACAATGACGCTCTTTGTCGAAACACCATCGTTATATGTTACGGTAAGTGTTGAAATCGAATCAGTTGTCGCAGCGGTCGGTTTATAGGATAGATAAATTCTTCGCGTACCGCCGATTTCAATGCTACTGATCGAATCACTCAAAGAATAAAATGAGTTACTAAAGACTGTCGATGTTATTTTTAATGGAGCGTTCCCTGAGTTTGCAAAAGTCAAATAAAGACCTGTCTCATTCCCTACGATCACATTTGTATGAATAACTTTCATTGGAGAAACAATTAATTTCGGTGCAGTTACAATGGTCGCTGTACCCGCAAAATTGTTAATACGGTCGACAAATTCCGGATGATCAATAAACGGGTTCCTGTTCCCTTGAAATTGTTGAACACCATCATTTCTTTTTTTTGATTTCGGAGTCGGCGGGAATCGTTTGTTCCAATCACGAAATACTGCTTCCTGGTAAGGACTTTCAGCCCAAAAACTTCCGTAATTGTTAGGATATCGCGTGATAAAATAAAGCATCGCACGAGCACAATCCCCCTTATGTTGGTCTCTTGGTTCAAACACAATTTGACCGCCATATCCGGTTCCATACTTCGATCCTCCAACGTTCCACGTTGAAGTGACCACAACACCAAACGGATAATTACTCCGTTTTCCATTTGCCGCCTCATCGGTGGAAAAAAGATGATTCAAATCCGACACCATAGGGTCGAGACTGCTGAATTTACTTTGTGGCCAGGTGTGCTCACAATTGAAATTATTTGCGGTTGCATCTGCCCGTGTTGCAAATTTAGCTTTTCGCCCTGTATAAATACATTCTACTGAATCTAGACCGTTATTACTGTCCATATTGCCATACATTTTATCCCGCGCAAAAGTGTATCCAAGCGCTACCTGCCCTTTCGAGGCAATTGCAGTGAGAACAGTCTTCAAAGGTTCGCCCGATTTTCCTTGAGTCGTTGCGTAGAGTGGTTCTGAATATTTTTTCGTCCCGCTTAGAGGAACAATGACAGAACCCGAACTGAGATTTGTTTCGATGAAAACAAAATCATTATAGGAAAGATTATGGATCGATGAAAAATAGATCCATGTCTTAACACTGTCTTTTGCTTTTAAAATACAACTGGTATCCTTGATGGAAAAAATATCGCTATAGATATTGATATCTGGAATTTCAATCTGAGTTACAGTGCTATTGACAATCCACAGAGCAATACTATCTTTCGATGATGTCAATGAAGAATCAAAAACTATTGCCGAAGGATTTGTATACACAGATTGCGAATATATCCTTACCGGCACGATCAAACAAACCAACACCAACAAACGAATGCTTTTAATAATTATTTTCACCTATCGCGCTTCCAATTGTTGAACTGTCATTTCACTTTCATTCCCTAGCCTGTCTATTGCAGAGATCGAAACAGCCGAGAGCACTTCAGATGTTTCCGTGATCTTCACTTCCCCGTTTCGGTTACGAGATTCTTTCTTTGAAATTCTGGAAACCGGTGCAGTGAATGTACTATCATATTTATTCAAAATAGAATAATTCCACACCTTATTATACTGATAATAAACAATTGTCCGAAAAATATCGCTCGCATTTTTATGAGAGATAATGATATGAAGGGTATCATTAGTGATTGACGACGAGACGACAGGTGATAATGGAGCTGTATCATCAAGCCATGGTGAGGGTGGAACGATTGCTTGATTCTGGTATGGACCTTTTTTCAACACTCCATTAATAGCACTACTGTCCCGCATGAATGCTTTCATGCTAAAATGGACGTGACCGGGTGCATCAGAAACAATCCCTCGCGTAATCATAATCTGATTAAAAATCTCATCCGCCGTCTTTTCCTCTCGCGGTCTATTAATAATCATGCCGGGCCAAAGGTTTCTTTGCATGGTATTCTCTTTTGCCCACCACCCAAGCAATACGGGAAAACTTTGCGGGATTTGGTTGATTGGCCAATATAATTGAGGCGTAAAATAGTCGATCCAACCATTATTTAACCACAAACGAGCGTCAGCATAAAGCATATTGTATTGATCATATCCGGCAATCGAAGGAGGATTTTTGGGGCGCCATATTCCAAACGGACTTAATCCGAATTTCACATACTTTTTTTCTGATTTAATTCCTTTATACACTCGTTCAATAAACGCATTAACGTGTGACCGTCTCCAATCTTCCCGTGTGATGGAGCTATCTCTTTTTCTGAATGCTTCCCATTGTTCATCGTCAGGAAATTTTCCGTCATTGTATGGATAGAAATAATCGTCAAAATGTATTCCATCAACATCATATCGCTTTACCACATCCATCACCACCGCATAGGAAAGATCTTGGGTTTCTTTGTTCGAAGGATCAAGCCAATACATTCCATCATTAATTTTTTTTGCCAGATCAGGACGTTTCTTCACGATTGAAGAATCTGAGATTTCATTTCCGCGAGTCAAGAGTGCACGGTAAGGATTGAACCACGCGTGTAGTTCTATACCCCGTTTGTGTGCTTCATCAATCCAAAATTGGAGAGGATCATAGAAAGGATCCGGTGCTTTCCCCTGGACTCCGGTAAGATAATACGACCATGGTTCCAACGAACTTACATACAATGCATCGCAATGCGGTCGAACTTGGAATACAACAGCATTCATGTTCAACGCAACAACAGTATCAAGAATTGCCAATGCTTCACGCTGCTGTTCTTCAGTCGTTAATCCCGGTTTACTAGGCCAATCGATATTTCCAACGGTTGCCACCCACACTCCGCGAAATTCCCGTTCTGCCCGTGGAATTGTCTGGCTAGAAGTTCCTGAAATTGGTCGAATAGTGCTGCAACCAAAGAATGAAATTGAATAGAATGATATTAGGATAAATAAAACAGATATTCTTTTCATGAAACCTCCAGAAGAACATTCAGCAATGCAATAACGCCAAAAAACCAATATTTCCAATCATAATTTACCATCGATTCTAACCAAATCAAAATGTAAAAAGGAAAGTAACAAAGGCTTTTGTATACGAGATCGCCAACCTTCGATACACACATTCCTGCATAGAGTCCGGCAGATAGAGGCGAGATTAAAAATATAATCAGATTTTCATAAGGATGGATGGTGAAACTGTAATCTTCTAGAGATAACAAAATCTCTTGTATTCGAGGTCGGCGACCTCGAATACAATTCATTGGAATGAACTACACTTTTTTTCTTCCTGCAACATCCACAACAATTGGCGAAAAAAATATTGCGTCAGGATTGGTGCGATGCGCCATCCAATCGGCAAGCATTGCGTCACCTTGAGACTGCGTCATCAAGTGTTTGTCCACCATATGCTGAATATGTGTGGAGAAAAACCGGTGTCCCCATTCCATGATAGGACTCTCAGGTCCTCCTGCATTTGAATGCGGAGCGTAATCAATCGTCTGCATATTGTATTTTTTAAACCATTCGGGTATTTTTCCGGTGATGTACGGATCGCCGCCGACAGTGTGATAGTACGCTCGCACAACATCGGCCATTCCGTCAAACGCACCTCCGCGGGGAAACAAGGATAATCCTTCATAGTAATAGTCCTGAATGGCGATGATGCCGTTCGGTTTCAGTGCGCTAAGAAGCTGCGTGAAAAATTTTTCTGGTTGTGAAACAAAGGCAATCACCCACCGCACAAAGATCAGATCGAACTGCTGTTGAGGAAGTACAACGTCTTCTGCCGTTCCGTTCATGACATGAACATTTTTCCACTGTTTCTCTTTTATCTGCTGTGCAAACCAATCCAGAAACATTGTTGAAGGCTCCAAGGCTGTGACGGCGCCGCTTTCGCCTATGCGTTCACGAAGTTCGAATGAAACAAAACCGGGTCCCGCACCGACATCAAGACAGTTCCATCCTTTCCCGACTCCGAGTCTGTCGAAAAATGCATTCGTATTGGAACGCCAGACACTGTGCTGAAACTGCAGCCGGTCAAACTCAGCCTGATTAACTCCTAGAAGGTATTCGGTATTATATTGGGGCATAAGAAATAATGTTTCAATGTTTTTAAAAACAGAAAGACGACCCGAAGGTCGTCACTCTGTGTAAGTTACCATGATGTCAGATAATGAAAGGTCATCTCTATAAAAAAACGTTATCCTTTCTTAAATTCCGAAACCAATTCCTGCATCACTTTTTTAGCATCGCCGAATAACATTTTCGTATTCGGTTCATAGAAGAGAGGATTTTCAATCCCCGCAAATCCGGTCGCCATCGATCGCTTCATCACGATCACCGTTTTCGCTTTATCCACATTGATAATTGGCATACCGTAGATCGGACTTCCTTTATCGGTACGGGCGGCAGGATTAACAACGTCGTTTGCTCCGATCACAATACAAACATCCACTGTATCCATTGTCGGATTAATTGCATCCATTTCGTAGAGTTGGTCGTACGAAACGTTTGCCTCTGCCAGTAACACATTCATATGTCCCGGCATTCTTCCCGCGACAGGATGGATAGCAAAATCGACTTTAATTCCCCGTTTTTCTAACTCATCGCTCAATTCTCGAACGGTATGTTGAGCTTGCGCTACTGCCATACCATATCCGGGGACAACAACCACACGTTCAGCCTGTTCAAGAACAAATTTCGTATCCTCAATGCCAAACCGCGTAATTGGACGATCTTCATGGAGCTTTGACGTATCCACTTGCGGACTTCCGACAGCACCAAAGAGAACATTCGCGAATGAACGATTCATTGCCTTACTCATGACTATGGAAAGTATAAAACCGGATGAACCATCTAGTGATCCGGCAATGATCAACACTTTATTATCAATGGCAAAACCTGTTGCAGCCGCAGCAAGTCCTGCATACGAATTCATCAACGAGATCACCACTGGCATATCGGCTCCACCAATCGGGAGAACGATGAAAATTCCGATCAGGAATGATAAAGCAATCATCGTATAGAATACGGTTGCATCATACGGTGAGAAAATAAGATAAACAAACATTCCCACTGTGATCAAAAAGAGAGTGATATTGACAATATTTTGTCCTTTATAAGTAATAGGAGCACCTTTGATCATTTCGTTCAATTTTCCAAACGCCATTAAGCTTCCGGTAACGGTTAATGCGCCAAAGAGAACCTCAAACCCCAACGCACTCATCAGTCCGTTAGTGATTTCTCCATGATAACTTTTTTCTATATATTCGTTTATTCCAACTAACACTGCGGCAAGCGCACCAAAAGCATGCGAAAGTGCAATTCGCTGCGGCATGGCTGTCATAGGCATGAAGATGGACATCGCCGCTCCGATCACCGAACCGATTGCAATTCCTGCGATGATCCATTCCCACGTAATAATTTTCCCGCTAACAAGTGTTCCCACAACGGCCATAAACATACCAATTTCTGCAAGATGCATTCCGCGTCGTGCCGATTCTGGGTGGCTGAGTCCTTTAAGACCCATGATGAAGAGAACTGAAGAAGCGAGGTAAACAAGTTCCATATAATAATTCATGACTTTCTCTCCTTCTTCTTGAACATCTTCAACATGCGCTCCGTGATCATGAATCCGCCGACTACGTTGATCGTCGCAGCGGTAACAGCGACAAATCCCAGAAGGTGACTGATATCGGAATGCTCACCCCCACCGGCAACACCAGCGACAACGAGTGAACCGACAAGTGAAATACCGGAGATGGCATTTGTCGCAGACATCAACGGTGTATGAAGCGTGGGTGTTACTTTCTTAATGATCTCAAACCCGACAAATCCTGCCAGGATGAGAATGTAGATAAGTTCTATTTGCATGTTGTCTCCTTAAAGTAAATCTCAAAATATTCTACGCCGAGTAGACGGCACAATATGTAATTATTATTTCTCATTTTTTTTAGGAATAAAGTTCGGATGAACGATCTTTCCTCCGTGGGTAATTAAACAGCTCTTAATGATATCATCATCTAATTTCAGATCGAACTGCTTTGTCTCTTTATTCCAGAATTCATCCAACAGGTTAAACAGGTTGTTGGAATACATCAGACTGGCATTCATGGCAACTCGTGCCGGCATGTTTTTTATTCCGATGATCTTCACTCCGTTTTTCTCAACAATTTTTCCGGCGACCGCCCCTTCAACATTACCTCCCGTTTCTACAGCAAGATCGACAATCACACTTCCCGGTTTCATTGCTCCGACCATTTCTTTTGTGACTATGACGGGTGCTTTTCTTCCAAACACTTGCGCCGTGGTAATCACAACATCTGCTTGCGCACAATATTGTTTCATCACATCGCGCTGTTTCTTCAACTGCTCTTCTGTCAACGCCTTTGCATATCCCTGTGCAGTTTGGCCAGTTTCGCCAAGATCAACTTCCACAAATTTTGCTCCGAGTGATAATACATCGTTCTTTGCAACAGGACGTGTATCGAAAGCGTCAACCTTTGCACCAAGGCGTTTTGCTGTAGCAATTGCCTGAAGTCCAGCAACGCCTGCACCAATGATAAAGACTTTGGAAGGCTGGATCGTTCCTGCCGGCGTCATCATCATCGGGAAAATTTTCTGGATATGATTCGCAGCAACAATCACCGCAGCATATCCCGCCAAGCTTGCTTGTGAACTTAACGCATCCATCTTTTGTGCACGTGTTGAACGGGGAATCATTTCCATGGAAATCGCAGAGATATTTTTCTTTGCAATTTCAGTTATCAGTTTTGATTCGTTAAACGGATCAAGATAACTAATATGGATCGCTCCTTTTTTAAGCAATGCTAACTCTTTTGATTCCGGCTTACGCAGACGTAACACAATATCGCCTGATGCAAACAGCTTCTTTCGATTCTTTTCAATTGATGCTCCGGCTTTTTTATACTCTTCATCGGTGATGCCTAAAGATGCTCCAATCCCTGCTTCAACATGGATTTTCGCCCCTTTTTTCACCAATTTTTCGACTGTCAACGGCAAAACCGGTACACGCGTTTCAACAGCCGAATTCTCTTTTGGGATAGATATAATCATAATGTTTTCACTTTTGTAAATTTTGGGGTGAGACTGTGGTTAATTCATTTAATGGTACAATATTCTTTTTAACACTATAAGCAGTTGTATCCGGAACCGATTGGAAGGAACGATACAATGGAACGGCACCTGCATCGTGCTGCGTCATTGGAGGAATTCCCAGAATCAATTCGATTGTCTTCAACACTGATGTTGTTGTATAATGTCTGCTATCCACGAATTTTCTTTTACTATAGGGACTGATAATAAACATTGCTGAACGGTGTGCATCGACATGATCAGAACCGCCATTGGCACTGCTTTCCAGTACAAAGATAGCAGACTCTTTCCAATACTTGCTATGAGAAATCCTCTCAACCAATTTTCCTAATGCAAGATCATTATCCGCTACAAATGCATTTTGCGATTTGATTCTGCTGACCCTGCCATTCGTATGGTCATTTGGAAGTCTGATCAACGATAGCCGTGGAAGTGAATCCCCTCTTTCATAATTATCGAATTCTTTCATCCACGCTGCAATTCTCGATGTATCACTGTAGTTCAAATCCCATCCTCGGTAAATAGGAGACGTAATATTGAATAATCTTTTTGCGAGTGGAATAATTTCTCCGCGCGTGGATGCCTCTTCGTCGATGAACATTCCATAATTTCTCACCGTGAGATTAATTTTTTTAGCGGCGTCCCAGAGATATCCACTTTTCGGCGAAGCAATTCCATCATGCTCATAATTATAAACTCCCCCTCTTCGTCCGAATAATGTCGGAACAGTTTTTTCCGTATAATCGGTAGAGTAAGCGCCGACACTCCATTGCATTCCGTTGACACTGTTCTGACCATTCGCATAGAAATTGTCAAAAAGGACAAACTCTTCCGCAAGCGATTGATGATTGGGAACAACATTCTTGCCGTATTTTGCAAATAATGTATCACCGTTTCCAATAATCATGTCTCCGAAGAGATCATCATATGAACGCATTTCTTTTATGACATAGAATAGATATTTGATTGGAGATTTCTTACTATCAGCAACAGAGTGAGGTATTGGATTATCTGCATTCCAATCAGAAAAAGATTGTTCACGCGTATAAGGATTGTTCGACAAAACCGCAGAGGTATATTCCTCTAACTCCTTATCAGAGGGAACCGGTATAAATGACAGCGTTCCTTTGAGATATTCAAACACGTTCTCTTTGTTTAAATTTTTCCCTGAAGTCTCTCCTCGTCCATTCGCCACAATCAGAACAGAATCAGCACATTCAATTGCCGTTGGATACCATCCAACAGGAATAAACCCTTTTACAACACTTTTTCCAATTGTCACAATTTTTACAACTGCAACTGCGTTATTATCTGCAAGAGCAACATACAATGTGGAATCCCCTTGTCCCATCGCTAGTGCGTTTGGAGTGGATCCTATGGGTGAACCAACTTTCAATGCTACATCAATAATTTCCTCAACAAGAAGTGTTTGCAGATTGATCACTGAAACGTTATTTTCTCCGGAGTTCGATACAAAAAGATGCGTTCCCTTCTTGTTCATCACCATCGCCGAAGGATGATTCCCAACTTCAATCTCTTTTATACTGACAAGGTCATCAGCATGAACAACAGCAACCTTTGCACTTCCCCACTCGCTCACGTATATAAGTTTTCGCACTTCATCAAGTACACATGAATAGAGTGGTGATGAAAATTCCAATGTTTTTTCAATGGTATTGCTATAGGCATCAAGCTTATATAATGCTGGCGTTATTCGTGATACAGTATAAATTTTATCCCCTTCGGAAGTGATTGCCAATCCGGTTGGCGATATAAATGCTGCGGGTGCTTCTTCAGCCAGCTTAATGGAATTCAGATACCATGCAGAATCGTTATGAAAACCATATCGATACACCTTGTTATCATTTCCTGCCGTTACAAAAAAATAATCTCCGTAGGGTCCCCACGCAGCTCCCATCCAGGATTTTCGAATCGGAAGTGTTTGCATAATTGAACGATTTGTAACATTCACTATAGAGAGTGTTTGCTGATAGTAACCGCTATTCACAACAACAAGTGATTTTTTATCGGGAGAGAGAGCCATTCCAAGAGGAAACTCGCCGGTTGATATTGATGTACCGGCGGGAGTAAGGAAATGTCCGTTCGGAAGCCAACGATTACTGGCATGATCATTTTGCGTCGATTGTTTCTGTGAAGTATATGAAGTACAACCACAAAGGAAGAGACACAATACACTGAGAAAGAGTTGTTTCATTGAACCAATACGTTTTAAAAGATAGTGCTAATATAGCAATCTTCTCCGCTGTGAGCAAGGTGAAGATTGAGGTCTAAAAATGGGATCGGTTGAAAGTCAGCGGAGATTTTGGTAAGTTATTGCTGAGTATTTTCAATCACATCAACGGAACTTGCACGCCTATCGCCGCTGTTTTCAAAGCGTCTGCGCAGGCCAGTGGTCAAACGAACGAATGTTTCCAATCTTCTCCACAGTCATACATCAAGATCCTCGTCACAAGGAATTTGAGCAACAAACACTCCCTCACATGGAAGTACTGTATAATTATGGTATTCGAATGACGGGAAACAAAGAAGATGCCAGCGACTTATTGCAGGAGACTTTTTTAAAGGCGTACCGTTTTTGGGACAAGTTTGAACAAGGAACGAACTTACGGGCCTGGTTGTTTAGGATTATGAAAAATACATACATCAACCTTTACCGGAAAGAAGCCAAAGAACCGGATAAAGTTGATTATGATGAGATTGAAGGATATTACAATCTCATCCGCGACCAAAACAGCGATGACAACGATCTTCAGGAAAAAATATTCGGTCAGTTACTCGATGATGACGTTTCAAAAGCACTGGAATTGTTGCCGGAAGAATTTCGAACAGTAGTGATTCTTTGTGATATTGAAGGATTGGCATACGAAGAGATCGCAGAATTCCTTCAAATTCCTGTTGGTACGGTTCGGTCTAGATTGCATCGGGGAAGGAAACTGTTGTACGCCAGATTATACGATTATGCAAAAAAACGCGGCTTCATCAAAAAAGAGGCGAATGATTAATTGAAACAAAGGTGCTCCAGTGAAATGCAGTGAATTTAAAGAATGTGTATGCGAAATTGTTGATCAACGTTTGTCCGACGAACGAACAAACGAATTAATGCAGCATGCGCACGTATGCCCTCATTGCAATTTTGAATTCAAGTCAATGCAGGCAACAAAGAATGTTGTCCATTCAAAATTACAACGCCAAAGCGTCCCGTCCGAAGTATATTACTCTATTATCAATGCTACATTGAATTCTTCGAATAGTTCCTGGTTTAGGAAACTCTTCGGCTTCCAATTGAATCCGGCAATAGCGCTTGTGGCTGTTGCTGTGGTAGCGATTGGGATCTATTCATTATTCATTCCTTCTACTCCTGGAATGGCGGATGAAGCAAATATCATTTCGCAATCATTAAAAAATTATCAAGCAGTAATCGGCGGATCGATTAAACCGCAGCTTGTCAGCACAGAAGATGCCGTCCGTTCATTTTTAGCAAAAGAAGTTGGGTTCGATGTGAATGTTCCGAAGATGAAAGGGTGCAGTTCCTGCGCCGGTAGGTTATCGGAGATTGACGGAGTGAAACTTGCCCATGTTATCTATCAGGTTGACGAAAAAAATATTATCTATATCTATCAAGCATCCATGAGTGATGCAATGGATGGAACGACCATCGGATTACCGAATGATGCTCGAGAGGAACTGAAGAAAACAGATTGGTATGTTCGAGAGCTTGCTAATAACATGACGCTGGTAATGTGGCGTTATAAAAACACACTCTGCTCCGCGGTCAGCGGAATGAAAAAAGATGAAATGATCGCACTCCTTACCGAAAAGGAATTGAAGTAATGAATTATGTTATCACCGCACTCTTCGCACTATCACTGCTTAGCTGCCAATCAAAAACCGAACAACAGTCCAATAATCAACAAGCCTCCTCTCAATACAGGGAAAATGTCTCTCTCTTGTTGACCAATAAACAGCCTAATGGCGAGCAGGCACCAGACTTTACATGGTACAATCAAGATGGAAAACAGGTTTCATTTGTTGAATATTCTAAAGGAAAAGCTGTCCTTGTTAATTTCTGGGCGACGTGGTGTGGACCGTGCGTTAGAGAAACTCCAGACCTTGTAGAGCTAAGTAAAGAATATGCGTCACAAGGTATAGCATTTATCGGTATCTCAGCTGATCGGGGTGACGATGCAATGGATCTTGTCTCAGAGTTTGTCAAAAAATATCAGGTGACATATCCTATCGTGATAGATAACGGAAATCTTGAAGAGGCCTTTGGAGGATTGAGGGGATATCCCACAACATTTTATATTGATAGAAGTGGAAAGATCGTAAAAAAGATGATTGGCATGCAATCGAAGGAGAAGTTTGCTCAGGAACTCAAATCAATTCTTTAATCCCCTTTTTATTTTTTCATTAAAATAAAAAAGCCAAGCTTATCTATGACCCTTTGGGCTGCATCACACTCTCCATTAGAGGCTGTTGCTTCCTTCTCTACGAGTCGTAGACTCTACGAACCGTAGGCCGGACTGGCAGGATTGTCTAACTTTTAGTATTAGTTTCTACAAGAGAGATAATAAAAAAGCCAAGCTTACTGCATCACACTCTCCATTAGAGGCTGTTGCTTCCTTCCGGACCTGGCAGGATTGTCTAATATAAAGTTGTACAGGGCTTGGCAATTTCTAAAACTATCGTAGTGGAGCTGATCGGGATCTCCGCCAAATGCGGAAGCGTCTACGGCGCAGAATTCTTTTGAGCTTTACTGTGGAGCTGATCGGGATCGAACCGACGACCTATTCGTTGCGAACGAATCGCTCTCCCAAACTGAGCTACAGCCCCAATTCTTGTATCAAAGATACGAAAAATTGTGAGAGAGTTCAAATCTGCTTTACATTTCTCTATTTTTTTTGTACCAATCAATCGCTTTTACTAATCCATCCTTCAACGACACTGTTGCTTTCCATCCGAGCGCATTGATTCGGGAAACATCCAACAATTTTCTCGGTGTCCCGTCCGGTTTTGTTGCGTCAAACTCCAATACGCCTTGATAACCAACAATTTCTTTGATCAGTTGGGCAACTTCAAGAATTGTCACATCTTCACCGGTGCCGATATTCACAAACTCATTGCCATCATACGTGTTCATTAAAAAGATACACGCATCGGCCATATCATCAACATACAAGAACTCGCGCCGGGGTTTTCCGGAACCCCATAATACTACTGATGGGTGATTTTTTTCTTTGGCTTCGACAAATTTTCTGATCAATGCTGGCAACACATGGGAATTTTGAAGATCAAAATTATCGTTTGGTCCGTACAGATTCGTCGGCATTACAGAGATATAATTCGTTCCGTATTGGCGGTTGTATGATTTCGCCATCTCAATCCCGGCAATCTTAGCTATAGCATACGGCTCATTGGTCGGTTCAAGTTTACCATCCAGTAAGTAGTCTTCTTTCATCGGCTGAGGAGCCAGCTTTGGATAAATACATGAACTGCCAAGGAAGCAAAGTTTTTTCGCGCCGTTCAAGTATGAAAAATGAATCACATTGTTTTGCACGGCAAGATTCTCATAGATAAACTCCGCTGGATACGAATTGTTCGCATGGATTCCGCCAACTCTTGCAGCAGCAAGAAATACATACTCCGGTTTTTCCTGTTCAAAGAACTCTTTTACTTCAGCTTGATCAGTTAAGTCAAGCTCTGTGTGCGTTTTATAGAGCAGGTTCGAATATCCTCGTTCTTGAAGAAGACGAAGGATTGCAGATCCTACTAATCCTCTATGGCCGGCTATATATATTTTTGAGTTTTTATCCATTGATCAAAGTTTTAATAGCATCACATAAAGGCACAAAGAATTAAAAAACTGCGAGATTTACTTTTAAGAAAAAGATGCCGCAAACTGGAGGTTCGCAATACTTTTTCCTTTGTGTCTTTGTGTGACGGTTTTAATATCCCCGTTTTTTCACCAGTTCATAATCTGCTTTGGCCATTAAGCGGGCAAGATCAGCAAATTTTGTCGTCGCTTCCCATCCCAGCTTCTGCTTTGCTTTTGAAGCATCACCGATCAACAGGTCTACTTCAGTTGGACGATAGTATTTAGGATCTACTGAAACCAATACCTTACCTGTTTTCTTATCAATTCCTTTTTCATTCTCTGCTGCACCTTCCCAGCGAAGTTCTATTCCAAGCTCATTGAATGCAGCCTCCACAAACTTTCGAACTTCATGGGTTTCCCCGGTTGCTAAAACAAAATCTTCCGGTTTATCAAGTTGGAGCATCCTCCACATTCCTTCAACGTACTCTTTCGCAAATCCCCAGTCACGCTTTGAGTTTAAGTTACCAAGGGTCAATGTATCCTGAAGACCAAGTTTAATCTTTGCCGCTGCCATCGTAATCTTTCGTGTTACAAAGGTCTCTCCGCGACGGGGAGATTCATGATTAAACAAAATACCGTTGCAGGCAAAGATGTTATACGCTTCACGGTAGTTCACTATGATCCAGTATCCATATAATTTGGCAACACCGTATGGACTTCTTGGATAGAATGGAGTTTTTTCTGTTTGTGGAATTTCTTGAACTTTTCCGTAAAGCTCACTCGTGGAAGCTTGGTAAAATTTTGTGGTAATTCCTGTTTCACGGATTGCGTCAAGGAATCGAAGTGTTCCTACTGCGTCAACTTCGGCTGTGTATTCCGGCACTTCAAAGGATACTTTCACATGGCTCTGTGCGGCAAGGTTATAGATCTCATGCGGCTCGATCTTTTCCAGCAAACGGTTAATGTTGCTCGTATCGGTTACATCGCCGTAATGCAGAAAAAATTTTGACCCGGCAAATTTCGGATCATTATAGATATGGTCGATGCGACCGGTATTGAACGAACTACTCCGGCGGATCATCCCATGGACTTCGTATCCTTTTTCAAGAAGCAACTCTGCTAAATATGATCCGTCTTGTCCTGTGATTCCTGTGAGTAATGCTACCTTTGCCATGATTAGTTTTCCTTATGATTCCAATATTCTAAAAGATCGGTTAATGTTTTTTTCAGCGGAATTTCTGCCTTCCACCCAATCGAGTGATTGATGGCACTTGCATTGCCGGCAAGCAATTGAATATCATAACCACGCAGGCGTTTTGGTTCAACATTCAATTCAAATTTTTCTCCAAGAATTTCTTCATATAATTTTATGATCTCTTCAATTGCAAAGATCTTCCCGGAACACAAATTAAAAATATAATTATGCTTATTGTCAATTTCCGATAACATCCAATAACCACGTGCAATATCCCGAACGTCGGTAAAATCGCGGCGTGCTTTAATATTTCCAACCCGTAATATTTTTGGGGCTTTTGATTTTTGGATCGTGACGATCTGTTTTGCTAGTGAAGAGCAGACGAAATTCGGCTTTTGACGGGGACCGGTGTGATTGAAGGGACGGGCAATAACAATATTAAGCCCTTCATATTTTTTATACGTTTGAGCAATATAGTCAACGCTCGTTTTGCTCGCAGCATATGGATTTACCGGCTGTGGAATTGACTGTTCCGTATGGAGCATTGGTAATCCGAATGTTTCGCCATAGACTTCGCCCGATGTGACGACGATAATACGGGGAGAAATTTCGCTTGCCTTCACCGCTTCAAAAATATTAATCGTACCGATCACATTTGTCTTAAATGTTTCTGCAGCGTGTTCAAATGAACTCGGAACAAACGCTTGCCCGGCAACGTGGAAAATAACATCCGGCTTGATTTCTTTAATCACTTTAAAGATGGATTGGAAATCCGTAATCTCGCATGTGGAAAGTTGGACGTTGCCGTTCAGCTGACGAAGATTGTCATTCTTTTCCAAATCGCGGAGGATGCCAAAAATTTCTGCGCTGGTATTCGCAGCAATATAATCTGCCAGATGGCTTCCTGCAAATCCGCCGATGCCGGTAATAAGTACTTTCATGTGTAAACGTTTAGGATGGTGGTGATAAATAATTTTTGGAAGATACAAATTTTCTCGTCTGAATAAAAATGAAAAGTAGTTGAGATGACAAGATGACGAGATGTTAGATTTTAGATATCAGATATTAGATTTCAGAATTCAGACGTCGGTATCATGATTTACAATCACACAATTTTGAAAATCTTGTGAATATGATAATCTTGTAATTGGTAATTGTTCTTTGTATGAGATACATTTAAAATAAAAAATCCCGCACACTTGCGTATACGGGATTTGTAAATTAAATCAGGCATCGACCTACTCTTCCACACAGTTACCCATGTAGTACCATCGGCTCGGCGGGGCTTAACTTCTCTGTTCGGAATGGGAAGAGGTGTAACACCCGCGACAAAAACACCTGAATTAAAAATTCAAAATGAAAAGAAGCGCATATGTTTGATCTTATAAGTTTATTGATGCACAAGATATGTGTATTCAAAAAAGAATTGGCAAGTCTCACGAATTATTAGTACTACTCGACTCATACATTACTGTATTTATATCTGTAGCCTATCAACCAAGTCATCTCCTTGGATTCTTTAGGGGGTAAACCCCAGGGAAATCTTATCTTGGAGCGGGTTTCGCACTTAGATGCTTTCAGTGCTTATCCCATCCGGACGTGGCTACTCTGCAATGCCACTGGCGTGACAACAGATTCACCGTCGGTCCGTTCATTCCGGTCCTCTCGTACTAAGAACGAGACTCCTCAAATTTCCTGCGCCCGCATAGGATAGGGACCGAACTGTCTCACGACGTTCTGAACCCAGTTCACGTACCGCTTTAATTGGCGAACAGCCAAACCCTTGGGACCTTCTCCAGCCCCAGGATGCGATGAACCGACATCGAGGTGC